>Ga0209257_1000004_pt1 | contig 1678347 bp, 1384 predicted proteins | sample AraplaCvi_mCL_r2_FD_184277 | JGI IMG/M metagenome (GOLD analysis project Ga0209257, IMG submission 184277) | Arabidopsis root microbial communities from North Carolina, USA - plate scrape MF_Cvi_mCL_r2 (SPAdes) (version 2) | ecosystem: Host-associated > Plants > Roots > Endosphere | place... | reverse complement strand
TCGTCCGTATAGTTATCGGGGTTAATTCGTTCCGGTACAGGTGTACTGCCGATATGCCTTTGCTTCGTCGCCTCAAAGCTGATAAAGTTCTTTTTTACAGCATCATAGTGTTGCTCTTTATTCGCCCAGAATGCTTTCCTCGTTTCCCACAAAGGCGACAATCCTTCATTATGGCTTACGGCATTCTGAACAATGATGGCCTGTATTTTCTCCGGATGTTTCTCAGCGATCCGCATACCAATAGGTCCGCCATAATCCTGCTGTACCAATATGAACCTGTTTAGGCCCAGCTGTGTGATAAACCTGTCCGTATAATCCGCCAGGTTATCAAAAGTGTAATCAAAACTATCCACCGGAGGCTGACTGCTATGCCCAAAGCCGATGTAATCAGGAGCAATTACGTGGTAGTCAGCCGAAAGCTTTTCCAGTAAAGGTTGCCACATCCTGGAAGAAGATGGGAACCCATGCAGAAAGACAATGGCCGGTTTGTCATTACTCCCGCCTTCCCGGTAAAAAATATTATAGTTACCGACTGACACCGTTTTATATAAAATAGTGCTGGTGTTACCGGCAGTCGCATGATTGCCCGCAGATCGTGACTGTTCCATCTTTTGATCTTTGTGTTGAGAATAGAGAAGTGTATTTCCCATGATCACGGAAAATGATATAATGATTACACGCTTAGCTAAGAATTCCATATAAATGCTTTTGTAATAGTCGGCCGGAATTGAAAACCTGCTGAGAACAGCATAACGTTATCAGTATATAAAGCTAAGACATTCCCCTCTTAATGTACAATGATCGCCTCATTCACCGGTTTTCGCCATTGCGGGTCTATTTTCGCATCGCCGGCTCTTTTGCCTATTGCGATAACTACCGGAATGACCGAGCCATAGGATAAACCCAGTATCTTCGCGATAGCAGGCGCTTTAAAACCTTCCATCGGACAACTATCATACCCTTTGGCCGCTACTGCCAGCATCATATTTTGCGCAGCATAGATCGCATTTCTGGCCATCCATTGCCGCATACCAGCCGGAGACAGGGGAAATAATGTAAACACTGGCATCAGCTGGCGGATAATCCATAATAAAGGCGACCATACGGGTAGTCCGCCGATATTCAGGAAACTACGCATGGTTTTCATATTCTTCAGATGATAAGCCCTGGTCCGCTCATCCAGCTGGTCCGTTTCCCGGATATGATCAAGCTGCCTGTCAATAGCATTCCTGGTGATCTTCTTACTGGCCACAACGACCACCAGGTAAGTAGCCGTCATTGCTGCCCGCTGACTATTACAGGCCTTCGCCACCAATGCTTTAGCGGCAGGGTCTTTCACCCAATGTAACTCATAAGGTTGTGAATTTGCACTGGAAGGCGCCAGCATAGCTGCTTCAAATATATCCTGCATATCATTGTCAGGAATAGGCTCTCCTGTAAAATCTCTGACAGACCTTCTGCTGGCATTAAGCGCCTGAAAAGAGGTCCACGTTGTCCCCGCTGTTGTTTGCATAGTATTGCTGCTGTTTAAATTCTAAACAAACTTACTTAGCTTTATCTACCGAAAACAGATTACTAACCTTCATGAAAGGACTTATGTCTGACAAAGCAGCAGTAGCGGAAGTAAATACAGGGGAAAAATGCTCCTATGAGAACAGTCAGGATGCGGTGAGATCAATAAGGGACGCATTTGATGCGATACAGGGCAGATGGACACTTCCTATACTTATATCGCTGGCGTATGGACCGAAACGTTTTATGCAGCTATCCCGGGACATACCCGGCATATCTGATAAGATCCTGTCCAGAGAATTAAAGCAGATGGAAATGAATCAGCTGCTTTGCCGTACTTCCAGCGAGGAATTTTCTTCCGTAGTGGAGTATATGTTGACTGCACATGGCAGATCATTAGAAAAGCTCATGAAAGAGTTAAAGACCTGGGGCGATACACACAGAAAACTAATTTTAGGGAAATAAGCAACACCTATGCAATACATATTAATGGACACTAACCACAAAATGGTCAGTGCCTGGAGAGAGTTCTTCTCAGATGCCGCAGATGTTACTATCAGAGAAGGTGATATTACAAAACTGGCTGTTGATGCGATCGTAAGTCCGGCGAATTCTTTTGGTTTTATGGACGGCTCTCTGGACTATGCCATCTCGGAAAGACTTGGCTGGCATTTAGAGAAAGAACTGCAGGCGAAAATAAAAGCGTCCCCTGAAGGAGAATTACTGATCGGTCAGACCATCGTAATGGAAACCGGAGACAAGACGATCCCTTATCTCATCTCCGCTCCAACAATGCGTATCCCTACTAATTTCAATATCGATACTTCTATCAATGCCTATCTTGCCATGAAGGCATTACTGATAGCGGCTACCAGGGACGAGCGTATCACCAGCGTCGCTATACCAGGGCTCTGCACAGGTGTAGGACGTATGCAACCTATTATTGCTGCCAGACAGATGTTCGTCGCTTACGAGGAAATTGTGCTGGGTAAAAAACAGGATTTCAGCAGCTTTGGCGAAGCACAGAAATACCATTGGAACCTGAATCCGCAGGGAATGATATGGACGCACTAAGCACGTTCACTATTCTTCTGCATGCAATCCGACCCTGTTCCCTTCGGAGTCTGTTATTACCGCAATATATCCCGCCGGTATCTGCGTCTTTGGCACAACTACCTTTCCGCCTGCTCCTGCTATTCTGTCCAGCACAGTTTGTAAGGAGGGGCTGGCGTTAATGTATACCATCGTGCCGTTAGCGGATGGGGTGTTGTTTTCTGATTTTGATAACACTCCTGTTACCCTGCCGGATGTAGCCTGTACGGTATCAGGATCATAGGGAAAAAAGACAGCCTCATTCCCGCCGTCATTACGGACCGTCATCGTGATATCCAATATCGTCTCGTAAAACTGCTTCGCCCGCTGAATATCTGTTACAGGTATTTCAAACCAGGTAACAACATTTGTCTGCGCATCTATCTTTTTAAGCTTTCCCATTTTCTTGCATTTTATAATTAAAGTGATCTATCTACAGGTATCCAAAAAGCAGGCCTGTACGGCATACAATCTCAGCCTGCAATGCAGGGCAAAAGTCTGATTTCAGCTCGTTTTTCTCCTGTGACGATCGTCACAAAATGTAATCAGGGAACTCTTCTTTTCCTTATCCGGCTCAGCGTCTCTCTTGCCACGCCAAGGAAAGATGCCAGTTGTGTCTGAGAGACCCGTTGTAAAAGCTGTGGATGCCTCTCTTCTATATAAGCCAGGCGGTCTTTAGCGGAATAGATGTTAAATAAGGTTGCAAACTCATCCTGCTTCGCAGCAAAAAGCCGGATACAATTTCTCCCCAGCGCCTCTATTTCCGGCGTCTGTCCGGCTGCTTCAAATAGCAGCGTTTTATCAAAAACAATTGCCGTAACCGGTTCACAGGCAATAATACTGGCAGCAGATCTTTCTCCGCTACCAAAACTTCGGATATTGGTAGCGATATCATTCTCGAGGTAAAAGGCCGTATTCTTTTCAATACCGTCTATTTCATGAAAGCTCCGGCAGTAGCCTTTTTCAATAAAAAAGAGCGATTGACAAACCGCTCCTTCCTTTAATAAAAATTCGTTCTTCTTAAATTCCTGCGTCGACAGTGCCGGTTGTAAGCGTATCCAGCTTTCTTCGGAAAAGGTTGTCAGCGCATGAATAAATCGTAATAAAGACTCCATGTTCAATAATTTACTCCACTATCCTAAGCAGCTTCCTTTACCTGGAAGTCTTCGGCCCTTGCACCATAATGCAGTGATAATACCCAGATCACCTCTGCCACAATACCTATTTTTTGTACTACAGGTAATATCTGCATAAATTGCTGACTGTAATAAATGTACGTCATCAGATAAGAAAGCAGTAGTGTGATCACAGAGAGGATACCCAGCAGATGCAGTTTTGCCTTGAAGGTAAACACCATAATATAGAATGCACAGAGCAATCCCAGCGTATCTGCAATGGTCACCATGATATCATGATAAGGCGTTACCGCCAGAAATGCAAAGACCATCGCTCCGATACCGGTATACCTGATAATATTGGCAGCACCTTTTGCCGGTATCCTTTTCGAAAAATCAATGAAAAACGCCACATAACAGGCACACAGCAGACACCAGCCGCTGATCGCCCATATACGGGAAGTATTGTCTGCGCCATTGATAGCCTCCGGACTAAACAAATTACATAAATAGTTATTTTTCCAGTCAAAACCGGTAGTAGTGGCGCTTGCATAAGAACCGCCGGGGTAAACAATCGTGGCTGTTATCAACAGGGCCATCGAGATGATGACGCCATAGATCAGCCAATACTTTCTGTTCATGCGTAAAAGATTAGGGATTTGATCATCTAATTTAAGGTTTATTGCAGTTATCCACAATCTTTCGGAGATTTATTCCCCTATCTTCGCAAAAGCCATTACCTGATAAGTATGTTTTTCCATTTCAGAAATAAGTTTCCCCGCCTTAATATCTACTGGGATAAATATCTGGAATTTCAGCAGCGCCTGGATATTCCGGCCAAAACGATCTTACTGGACGAAGGCAAAATATCACAAAACTACATCTATATCGAAAAGGGTTGTGTCAGAAGTTATTTCAACAAAAACGGAGAAGACAAAACCGTACAATTCTTTTTTGAAGAAGAAGGATTAAGTTCGCTGGAGAGCTTTGTGAATAACCTTCCCAGCCAGTTCACCATCGAAACCATCGAACCATCTGTTATTTACTTATTACCCAAACAGTATGTAGCGCAACTGATCGCAGAACTGAGTAATGAGCCCGACTTTACACAAATGGTATTATACATGTCCGCACAACGGCAGACGCATTACATCAACGAATTTGTATCCTTTATCCGCGATACGCCGGAAGAACGTTATCAACATCTGTTGCAGGAACGGCCGCATATCGTACAACGGGTAGCACAACATTATATCGCTTCCTACCTGGGTGTCAGCACCGTACACCTTAGCCGTATTAAAAGCAAACTGGCAAAAGGGAAAACCCGTTTCTGAAGTTGATAACATATGTTATCGTCCCGACCCTGCCTTCCACACTAATTTTGTGTAAAACAAACAAAATGATGAAAGCAGCAGTTATGTATCCACAGGAAACACTTCCTAAATATGTGGACTTCCCCGAACCGGTTGCACTGGATGACGAAATACTGGTAACTGTAAAAGCAGTAGCCATTAAACATTTTGATAAACGCAGAGCGTCCGGCACACATTATTCAACAGAAACACCACAAACCAATGGCCGTTTAATTGGTGGAGACGGCGTTTGTCTATTGCCTGACGGAACAAGAGTATATGGCATTGGCGAAGGGATGATGGCAGAGAAAGCCAGGATTGATAAAAACAGGTTCGTACCGTTACCGGCCGAACTGGATGATGCAACCGCGGCCGCCCTGCCAAACGCTGTATTCGGATCGGCCATGGGATTAAAATTCAAAGCAGATATACAACCCGGAGATGTAGTCCTGATCAATGGCGCCACCGGCTTCACCGGACGTACGGCCGTACAGATCGCAAAACATTATGGCGCAGGAAAAGTGATCGTAACAGGACGAAACAAAGCATCGCTGCAGGAGTTATTAACACTTGGCGCCGATATGAGTATCTCCCTGTTACAGGAAGACGAAGACTTCAAAAATCAGCTCACATCCATCCATGCAGATACGCCTGTTGACATTGTTGTTGATTATCTGTGGGGGCACAGCGCAGAAATGATCCTTTCCTGTTTCAAAGGCGATGGCTCATTTACCAACCGTATCAGGTATGTATCCATCGGTAGTATGGCCGGCGATGTGATACAATTATCAGCTGCCAACCTCAGAAGTGTAGATTTGCAGTTAACCGGTTCCGGACTTGGCGCATGGTCACGCGCACAGGTGGCGCAGCTTTTCAGCGAGATACTGCCTGAAATGTTCCTGCTGGCCGCCGCAGGCAAACTAAGTATCTCCAGCACGACCGTTCCCCTGAAAGATGTAGCCTCCCTATGGGACATGGAGTTAACCAACGGTAAACGCATTGTCGTAACCATCTGACCCCCGTTTTACAATCACATACAACACTTATCATGATAGCTGCACTATTCGTTGCCGCCTGGTCTTTTATTGTTTTGAAACTACGAAAATCAAACCGGCTGAAGCATATCATACAAAAGCTGCGAAAGCAAACAGGGTCTTCGGCTGTGAAAGATAAAGAGGTCTGAGGTCCGACACCCGGCATCCTGTCCTGCCTGCCTTTCAGGTCACAGGATGCCAGGCCTTTGACCCTGGAAAATAATTCTGAGAAATATCCTCCGGGACGAAGACCTTATTACCATTCTATTCGTATATAATTACCGTACCCCTTATCATCAACCAAAAACCTCAATATACCTTATGACCTCAACTACTCAGTTTATGCTGGAACTATTGTTATTTTCCATCATCAGTACCTGTCTGTTACTTTTTGTACTTGGACTGATCTCGCCGAAGTATTCACTTTTCTGGTTTAGCGGCAACAAAACCAGACTCAGGTCTTCATTGATCTATGCACTTCTTTTTTCCTCCGGATTACTGGTTGCCAATAACCGGTTCCCGGGAACACCGAGAACTGCGCAAACGATCGCTGACGAAGCCGCTTTCAGGGGAAAGTATCGTAAAACAGATGAGCAGATTGCCAAAGAAGTGTTCGCAGCTACGGGACGAGTCTATACGAAAGGACTCATCAAAAGCGGTGTCGTGTATACTTATGATGCATTACCCGAAAACATGCGCAAACTGGCGCCTGCATCAGGAAAAGGTTATTATGTACAGGTCGTACTGGACAATAAACTATTGGCCAAAGCCAGCGCCAGCGAAAAATTTGAAGAAGATGACCTCCTGAATGAAATGAAACCTGAAAAGCTGTATGGACAATCCCGGAACTCATTTGTACTGTATAATGCCAGTAATAGTGAGATCGGACGGACGGAGAAAAATAGGGAGTATCCGCTCTTTTATATCAAACGGGATTATAACATTGATACTATCTGTATCGGCCCCTGTATAGAACGGCCAGCGAAAATACACATCAACTGTCATCAACAGGCGATCCTTACTGATCCTGTTGAGTATACTTTTTAAATAATTGATTATATAATATCAGGTGGACACTAAAAATGTCCACCTGATATTAATATTCTTCCTATGCCTGGAACCTGTTAAAGTTTCAGTTCACCTTCTATAGAATCGTCGAGTGTCTGTCCGGTAACTGCTCCCATTAACTGTTTCGCAAACGCCACTATCTGTCCATGTTTGGTATCCCAATAATACCCATCTACAGGCGTTACTTTGATAACAGATATCCGCGGATCATCCTCTCCGTCCGTAAACCAGGTTTTAAACAAGGGTTCCCATAATTCAGCGATCTTTGCTTTATCCTGACTGATCGTTGCATGGCCATATATGGTCATAAAATCAGAATGCTCACTTCCCTTGAATAACAACTGCACAGCAGGGTCTGCCGAAATGTGCGCATTCTTATGGCTATCTGTGGCGCTTAAAAACCAGCAATTCCCATTATCGTCTACCTGTTGCACAGCCATAGGACGCGTATCAAATGGTTTTCCAGTGCGGATCTCTGTACAGAAAAAGCACGTGGCAGACTTATCTATCAGCTCTTTCAACTTCTTTGCAGCGTCTGTACCTTGCAGGTCAAGATGATTCTGTTCAGACTGCTGGCGGTTAATACTATCCATAACGTTTTTTATTAAGTAACGTCTGAAAATCATGCCAATGGAAAATGTGTGATCGATACATCTTTTAGCCCGATTTATACATTGTAAGACAAACTCATTAGCCGGAATTTCGTTTTAAATTATACGATCATGCAAACAGCAGGAAAAGCGGTACTGATCACCGGTGGTGGTTCGGGTATCGGTATGGAAACAGCCCGATTATTTGTGCAGAAAGGCAACCAGGTCATCATTACCGGCAGGAGCAAAGAAAAGCTTGAGAAAGCAGCTGCACAGATAGGGGCAGCCGGCTATTTCAGCTGTGATGTGACCAGCGAAGCGGATGTACAAGCATTGTTACAGTATGTCACGGAGAAATACGGTAAACTTGATTTTCTGATGAACAACGCCGGTTTGTCTTATCTGCATCAGTTACATGATGACACCGAAACGTTTCTGAACGCTTCCCGGGAAATGACAACTAACTATCTGGCTGCTGTCAACATAACCGCCAAGTTCCTCCCCTTGCTGAAAGCACAACCGGAAGCAGGTATTATCAACATGTCTTCCATTACCGGTTTTGTACCTGCTTTTACCTTACCCACCTACTCTGCCAGTAAAGCGGCCTTACATTCCTATTCACAATCATTACGTCATAGTCTTTCCCAGGCAACAAATATTAAAGTATTTGAAGTAATGCCTTCCCTGGTAGATACTGAATTTACCCGGGACATCCCCACAAAGGAAAAGATCACGCCGGAGGAAGTGGCCTCGGCTACACTGGATGGTATTGAAAAGAACCTGTATGAAATTCATGTAGGCACAACCGGCGCACTGCATCAGCACTTTTTCAGCCAGGCAGAACAGGCGTTTAAAACATTGAACAGAATAAGCTGACAGATATTCGGACAGGGCAATTACAGCCGGACTGCTTCTTTGTAAGCAATCCGGCTTTTTTGGTATCTTGCCCTCGCAAAATGTTCCCTGTTTACTATGACCAAGTTTTTTAAACGAGCCTCAATTGCTGTATTCGTTTTTATCGGACTCCCTATCATCATTGGCATTACGCTGAGTGTACGTAAAGCCATCAAAAATGCGCCTCCCCCGGCCATTTCCAAAACTGATTCAATAAAAATAAAACGTGATAGTATACAGGCTGCAACATGGGCAGCGAGGGAAGAAGAACAAAAGCATCCAAGAAACTGGTATTACCGGGCAGATGAAGACCCTATGACATCGGATACTGTCTATTATGCGACCGTAAGTCCAAAGCAAAATATCAGCGTGAGAACGGACAGGGAAATAGTGAACGTCTCCGTCACCGAAACCGGTGGTGACAACAACGCTGGCAGGGCTTATGATAATGGTTACAGAAATGGTTATAACAACGCCAAAAGAAAAACGAACAGTTTCTGGGGAAAACGATCTTCCTCCTATACGAGCACGCCTAAAAAGCGTACAACGACTACCTCATCAACGAACTACGCATCCGCCTATCTTACTTTTACACTGGTAAAAAAACCAGGAAAAGATACAGATGCTTATATCGATATGGCGGACGGTGCGTTCAATCCCGGCTATTTTAATGGCGGACAAGACCTTCACGTTCGTTTCGATAAGGACAAGGATGCATTCTATCCTACGCTGGGTGATAAAGCACAGAGCGGACGCGTCCTTTATCTCGCTACCACCAGAGGATTTCTCGCTAAACTGAAAAAGGCGAAAACGATGCTCATAGAAGTAGACGTTGCCAATACCGGCCGCTTTGTATTGGAGTTTGACGTACATGATCTTGATTGGAAACGCTCGTAATCATACTATTTTACCCAAATCCTTATACTTTATTGCTGATACCTTATTAATAGCACTGCGTTTTTTCCGCATTGCGTAAACCATTTTCCCAATTTGATAAACAGCCCCCTCCGCAATCCACTTAATTTTGCGGCGCGTTTACAATATTAATCAGCTAATCAGCTTATATGCATACTAAATTTAACCGACTTCTGGGGCTGTTATGTCTCCTATGTGCAATGTTTGTGGCTATGCCAGCCTTTTCAATCGATGAACCCCTTTCCGCTATCAAGGGTAAAGTAATTACAGGTGATGGTATTGCTGTTCCTTATGTAGCAGTACAGATCAAAGAAAGAAATAAGGGAACAATGACCAATGAAAAGGGTGAATTCATCTTCAAAAGAATGCAGCCGGGTCACTATACGATCCAGGTGATGTTAATGGGTTACAAGAGCGTGACCAAAGAAGTAGATGTGGTACAGGACCAGATCGTGCATGTAGATATCCAGCTGGAAGCTACCAACCAGCAGCTGCAGGAAGTGATCATCAACAGTAACAGGAATAAATACAAAACTGAAGATGTTTCCGGTTCTCTGCGTCTGAAAACGCCAATCATGGAAATTCCTCAGAATATCCAGGTAATCTCTTCTTCCCTGATCGCTGATCAGCAGGCTTTCGATATCGTAGATGGCGTTACGCGTAACGTGAGTGGCGCTACCCGCGTTGGTCACTGGGATAACCAATACGCACAAATCCGTATGAGAGGCTCTAAAATCCCTGCTTTCCGTAACGGTATGAACATCGAAGCAAGCTGGGGCCCTACCGCTGAAGATGCAGGTATGATCGATCGTATTGAATTCGTAAAAGGCCCTGCAGGATTTATGCTTGCAGCTGGTGAACCAGGTGGTTTTTACAACGTGGTAACTAAAAAACCTACCGGTGTAACACAGGGTTCTGTTAACCTGAGTATGGGTAGTTTCAGTACTTACCGTGCGGCACTGGACTTTGACGGTAAACTGAGCAAAGACGGCAGACTGCTGTACAGACTGAACACGTCCGCTCAGCAGAAAGACTTCTATACCAAATACAACTATAGCAACCGTTATATGATCGCTCCGGTACTGAAGTACCTGGTAGACGACAGAACTTCCATCACACTGGAATATACTTTCCAGGGTTCCAAATACCTGGGTAATGGTAACTACCAGTTCTCTGCAAAAAAACTGCTGGATGAAGGTATCAACAACGACTTCTTCTATGGTGATCCTTCCCTGGAACCAGGCCGTCTGAGAGACCATAGCGCTTATGTATACCTGGACCACAAACTGAATGACAAATGGCAGGCGCATGCGCAGGTAGCTTATTTCAACTTCAGCATGGTGGCTAACAGCGTATGGGCTAACAGCGTAACACAGAGCGGTGATATGGACCGTTATTTCAGCATCGGCGATGAAGCAGGTGAAAACAGATTCGGACAGTTATCCCTGTCTGGTGAAGAGTACACCGGTAAAATCCGTCACAGAATTCTGGCTGGTATCGATATGGGTAACAAGAAATTCTGGGGTGACTTCCGTACACTGGACCAGAGCCTGGGCCTGAAAGGTGGTCAGAAATTCAATGTCTACAACCCTGTTTACGGTATTCCATTTGACTCAATTCCTACCATCGACCGTTCTAAAAGTGTAAGAACAAGAGCAGGTGCAAGTGCTTACCTCTCTTCTGTAAATTATACTTCTATATATGCACAGGATGAGCTGGCATTCTTTAACAACAACCTGCGTCTGTCCCTGGGTATTCGTTTCACCCGTGCAGAAACAGTAGGTCAGACCAAAACTGCAAGCCTCCTGAACAATGTCGTTTCTCCAAGAGTAGGTCTTAGCTACTCTGTGAATAAATCTACAACTGTATACGCTTTATATGATCAGTCTTTCGTTCCTCAGACAGGACTTGATTCTAACCTGAAAGCGTTCGAACCTGTAAAAGGTAATGACCTGGAAGCGGGTATCAAGAAAGAATGGTTCCAGGGTCGCTGGATGACCTCCGTAACCGCTTACCGCATTGCCCGTCAGAACGCAAAAGTAGCCCTGGGTATTAAAGACAGCCGTGGCGCGGATGTATCTGAAACACTGGGTGAAACCGTTACCAAAGGTATTGAAGCTGATATCAACGGTGAGATCGTTCCTGGTCTGAACGTTAATGTAAACTACGCTTACACTAAATCGAAAGTAACCAAAGATGCGCCTAACAAAACTGAAGCTAATACAACAGTAGGTAACATCACGCCTAACACTGCGGCACACGTTACCAACGCATGGTTAACTTACCGCTTACGTACAGGCGTACTGGAAGGTTTCGGTGTAATGGGCGGTATTCAGTGGCTGGCAGATCGTGCTTATGGTACTACCAAAGTATACAACATGCCTAACTACTTCCGTGGTGATGCAGGTCTGAGTTACTTAAAAGGTAAATACTCCATCTCTGCGCTGGTAAACAACGTGGCAGATAACCGCAAACTGCTGACAGCAGCCTCATTCTCTGCAGGTTACTACAGCTACATCGTGGAAGCACGTCGTAACTTCCGTCTGACAGTCGGCTACCGTTTCTAATCAGATATTAGTTATTAAATAATATAAAAAGGCCTGTTCGCTTATGGTGAACAGGCCTTTTCATTTCAGTACAATGTTATACTATTGTAAAGTGCTTTGCTTCTTATCTTCCTTGTAAATACATTTGTCTGACTATAGTTCTTCTCCGTTAGTGCTATGTTTTGAACGAAGCACTAACGGAGAAGAACTATAGTCAGACTAATATCAAAGCATATTAACATTCCAGGCCATTTTGTCTGCCTGCATAAACGATTCAATATGAAGATTATAGGAGGAATTGCCTTAGCACTGAGCATCTGCCTGATGCACGACAAAATATCTGATAACCTGAAAATGAACAGGATACAGGTGATCGGTTCTCACAATAGCTACAAAAGGGCTATAGATCCTGCCTTATTTAAGATGTTCCAGCAGCGGGATTCTGTGTCAGCCAGTAAACTGGACTATGAACACATTTCCATTGCAGAACAGCTGGATATGGGCTTATTAAACCTGGAAATAGATGTTTATCCGGATGAAAAAGGCGGTCGTTTCGCGCATCCCAAAGGATTAGAGTGGGTACCGGGACAGGCTCCGTTTGATGAAAAAGGCATAATGAGCGAACCTGGGTTTAAAGTACTGCATGTACCGGACCTGGACTTCCGTAATGACTACCTGACATTAAAGAACATCCTCGCCGAACTGAAAAACTGGTCAGATAAACACCCTGACCATTACCCGATCTTCATCACCCTGGAACCGAAGGACGGTACCTCTAACGAGAAAAATACCACCGCTCCGGAACCTTTTACGCCAAAAACGTATGAAGAACTGGACAATGCACTGATCGCAGGATTGGGTAAGGCACACATCATCACACCGGATATGGTCAGAGGTAAATATAAGACACTGGAAGACGCTGTATTGCATGACAACTGGCCTACCCTGAAAGATGCCAAAGGTAAATTCGCCTTCCTGCTGGATGCCAACGGCCCTAAAAAAGACATGTATATTGCCGGTCATCCTTCACTGAAAGGCAGAGTAATGTTTGCCAACGCAGACCCGGGTACTCCGGAAGCAGCTATGCTTTTCAGAAATACCCCTACGAATGCGGAAATCAAAGACCTGGTAGCAAAGGGGTATATCATCCGTACAAGAGCTGATGCGGATACCAGAGAAGCCCGTCTGAACGATAAATCCAATTTTGTGGCAGCCTGCAATTCCGGCGCACAGATCATCACGACCGACTATTATAAGAAGAGTACACACTTCGTTTCTGATTATGAGATCAGTTTCGACGGTAAAAAGTACGTACGACTCAATCCGGTACTGAATGACGTAGCAGTTGGCGGCAGTAAATAAGCAATAGCCGGGGTCGTAAAACGCCTCTTCTTTGTCTTTTTCACCCCTCTTTCGAACAAATCTCTCAGCGTAAGTTTGTATCGTTAACAACAACGAACGATCACTCTAAAAAACTCACTGATATGACAACGAAAATAAGGACTGCAATCACCATTGAAAGTACCGTTCAGGCGCCTGTAGCTAAAGTATGGGACTACTGGAACAAGCCTGAACATATCACACAATGGGCTTTCGCTTCTGACGACTGGCACGCGCCAAAATCAGAAAACGATCTGCGTACCGGCGGTAAATTCAGCACCACGATGGCAGCCAAAGACGGCAGCTTCAGTTTTGAATTCGGTGGTGAGTATACAGATGTGAAAGAACATAAACTGATAGCATACACCATGGGAGACGGCAGAAAAGTAAGCGTACTCTTCACTACGATCGATGATGCGACGAAAGTGGTAGAGACATTTGAGGCAGAAGATGAAAATCCGGTGGAAATGCAACGCGAAGGCTGGCAGACGATACTGAACAACTTTAAAAAATATACTGAAAGTCACTAAGGGAATCTATTCCCACGGGACTGATAAAAGCTAAAAAGCCTTTTAAGAACAATGTCTTAAAAGGCTTTTTTATTTTGCCATGACAGCATGATCGGTGACTAATTCTTGAAATACTCCGAAGCGGTCCTCACCTTTTCCACCCAACAACCCGAAGACGCCTGGAGGACATATTCACTCAAACCTACCTTCTTCGATCCCGGCGCCCAGTCATAGGTATACCCCATTCTGGTCCATGGATAATGGAAATCCGTTGCAGAAGCCAGCGTGTGGTAGTAAGCGTATATGATATAGTTATTGAACCAGCTCTCATATTCCGGCGTTACTGACTCGATCAGGTCTGCAGTAGCGGTTGTAGTCGCGATAGAAGGATTACCTGCGGGCCGGTTCAGACGGGAAGCAGGTACCCATATCTCAGCAATATGTGTATTACTGCGGCTGTTTTTTGGCGGTAAACCCAGCAACTGACAGATACGCATAACAGTATCTGAAGAAGCATTAAAGCTTTGTCCGATCCGGCTTTTCATCTGCGAAGGGATGAACAGCCAGGATTCTCCCCAGGTATTGGTGATAGAATCTCCTTCCGGATAGCTGGCAGGGAAACGCATGAAGGAAGCCATCAGTACATATGATTGTCCATTAATGGTTTTCCACTGCAACTTTGTATTACCGGCTGTAATAGGCCATAACGAATCGACTGCTTCAGATGCTTCTGCGTGCATCGCATCCAGGATGGAGTTAGCATACAACTGATCATTGGTGAGGGCTGGCGCTGGTTCTTCGTCTTTGGAACAGGCTACGAAGCCCAGGCAGGTCAGCAGCATTAAAAGGAATAACTGGTGACGGGAGGTGGTGTTTATCATTGGTAATCTAAATGGTTATTTACTAAGGAGACTAAAATTAACGGCTATTTATATTCAGGGTCTGGTCATTTCAGATCATTTTTTCTGGCCGTATTCATTTTGTTCATTTACAAGGAAGTACATCTGGTACACACAGCTGTCTTTTATCGTCCTAAACCAGCTGGATGATTCATCCACTTTCAGTCTTAGCTGATTCAACATTTTCTCATCCAGTTTTCCTTTGTAAGAAAGTATGATATCCGGTCGCTTCTGTGGCAATAAAGTAAATTGTATCAGCACCTCCCCGGTATCCTTCGTACCTGTCAGCTGGTCCAATACCAGGTTTTCACTCTTCCGGATGTAACCCGCCAGCGTGTCCAGCTCAATACGCTGCTGTATTTTAGCCTGTGTAGTTAATAAGATGACCTGCTTCAGACTATTCGGACCGGTAGACTTTTTCACACCCTGTTCAGAGCTATATGTTTTCCAGTCGGCTTCATATGCTTTTCCATCAGCGGAATTCACATATGTTTTGTCGCCATTCAGCTGAGATGGATCGGACGTCGCCTTGCGGGCAGACTTTTTATCCGTGCAGGCGTAGAGAGCGGCAATACTTCCGATGAGCAGGAATAACGTGGTTATTTTCTTAGGCATGGATACAGTATGAGACTATAAAATTAGAATATATTGATATACATGCCTAAAAAGTTCCATGAACGTCTGTAAAATCAATGTGCATGCCTTCTGCGCCGGATATGCCAGACAGGACGGTGAGGATATTTCCTGTGATTGGTCATGTTATTGAATATCAGGGCAACCAGCAGGAGGATCAGTACGCCTGACAAAACAGGGCTCAGTACATAGATATACCCCAGGTCTTTGATACGCTGGGTACCGATATTGGCGATCAGCGCCGTCGCTCCCCCGGGAGGATGTAAGGTTTTAGTGATCTGCATCAGGACAATGGAAAGCGCTACAGAAAGCGCCGAGGCCAGCCATAACTCATTGGGTACCAGTTTGTGGATGGTCACACCGACCAGCGCACAGATAAGGTGACCGCCTACCAGGTTTCTGGGTTGTGCCAGCGGACTGTTAATAATACCGTAAATAAGAACGGAAGAAGCTCCAAAGGAGCCGATGAGGAAGATATTGTCAGCAGGATCGAGGAATTTGCTCTGCAGGAATCCAATAAGCCCAATTCCGGTAAATGCACCCAGAAAAGTCCATAAATGTTCCCTGAAGTCCAGTAATGTCTCCTTGTACAGGACATAACGTACCCTGCGCATGTGGCGCTTTACTTTTTTTCTCATTTTCCCTGAAGTTCCCGTTTTATGAGCCGCAAAGTTACGCCAAAAAATTTTTGAGCCATCATGAACGCTGCACATGAAAAACACCCGGAAGACTCCGGGTGTATCACATAGGTTCTGATTCGTTACAGTCCGCTCGCGGACGTATGTTGCTAGAAATTAAAGTTTGCAGGGTCAGGTCCCATACGGGCCCCTTCGTCCAGGCTATTGAGGATGTCCATATCCTCCTGCGGTAACACAAAGTCAAACAACTGCGCATTTTCAATGATCCTTGCCTGACGAACGCTTTTAGGAATGATCACAATACCTCTCTGCAGATTCCAGCGCAACAGCAGCTGCGCCACTGTAATCTGATGTTTTGCGGCCATCCTTACGAATATCTCAACGCCAAACGCACGACCGTGCATCAGCGGGAACCAGGACTCAAACTGTATCTGATTTGCCTGTGCAAAGGCAACCAGGTCTGGCTGTTGCAGGAATGGGTGAAACTCCACCTGATCTACCATGGGCGCCACGCGGGCAGTGCCCATCAGGTCTTCCAGCTGGAACTGCAGAAAATTGGATACGCCGATCGCCCTGACCTTTCCTTCCTGGTATAAAGTCTCCATGGCTCTCCAGGTTTCCTTATACTTCCCCTTTACAGGCCAATGCTGCAGATAAAGATCAAGATAATCTGTACCCAGCCGGCGCAGCGAGTCATGAAAAGCCCTGATCGTAGTGTCGTATCCCTGGTCTGAATTCCAGACCTTGGTGGTGATGAAGATGTCTTTTCTGTCTACCGGATGATTGGCAATAGCTGCTCCAACTCCTTCTTCATTATAATAGGCCGCGGCAGTATCAATATGTCTGTAACCTGCGTCCAATGCATAGGTCACTGCATCGTACACCTCCTGTCCGTTCTTAGTTTTATACACACCAAGTCCCAGGTAAGGCATGTTCACGCCATTAGCCAGTGTGACGGCGCCATTTATAGCTGTTATGTTCATCGTTATAACTTTTACGTATTGAATGGTACTGCAAACTTAGCACGTATCTCCACGTAAATTGCTACATTAAACAAACTAAAAGCTGTAAAAATCAATCGATTTCCGGAAAACAGCAGGACTAACTGTTGTGTTCTTTTTGAAGAAATTGATAAAGTGTGGTAATTCCTCAAAACCGAGGCTCCAACCCACTTCCGATATGTTCCAGTCCGTATGCTTCAGCAGGGAACGGGCTTCCTGGAGAATGCGTTCACCGATCAGCTGTGAAGTGGTCCTGCCGGTCGTCTCTTTCAACGCCTTGTTCAGGTGATTGACATGGACAGATAACTGATTGGCAAAATCGGTTGCTGAACGCAGCCGCATCTTTTGTATGGGAGATTCCACGGGGAACTGCCTTTCCAGCAATTCCATAAAAAGGGATGAGATGCGCGTGGCCGCGTTAGTATTGGTATATAATGTAGCTGCAGGTTGTAAACGAATGGCTTCATGCATCAGTTCAAAGACACATGTTCTCAATACGTCATATTTATAGGCAAAATCAGAAGCGATCTCTCTCAGCATCTTCTCAAAAATAGCCTGTATCCTTTCAAACTGTTCATCAGATAATACATAGATCGGCTGGCCGCCCGGTTTCATTACCGGATATTCATGGAGCCGGCTGGCGCCGAATTGCTGGAAAAAGGCCTCCGTAAAAATGCAGAAGTACCCGTCATGTTCCTCATCCGGCACATCGTAGTGGTAAGGTACCTGCGGATGCGAAAAGATCAGTGCATTCTTCTCTGTCTCGATCACTTTATCTGCATACTCATACCTGTTACGCCCCCTGATCAGACTGATCTTGTAATATTCTTTCCGGTTGTGGGCAGAACATTTCCTGCCCGCAAAGTCTTCCAGTTTGAATACATTGAAATGCCCCAGCTCTTTCTTGAGATTGTCCGGCATCCAATTCAGTTTGGAACGATAAAAGGTTTCAATACTTTCTACGCTTTCCATACTGCAAAGTTACAAAATTCAATCAAGATACCGGAAACGGTATTCCCCGGTCCTCCGGTAAGTGCTACCTGCCATATACAGGCAGAACGCCTGCATTTTTGATCTTTTCCACCACCTTCTCCCCTACTTTATGCCCCTGTTCAACACCATTCTCTATGGCGTCGCGGAAATGAATGCCGCCATATAAACGGGAAATAGCGGCTTCATTACACGCCGCCTGGAAAGAACTGAATTTGCGGGTCGCTATTTCAAACATCTCTTCCGTATTATCTTCATAGGCAAAATTATCGCCCATCATATAGGTCAGCACTGTTGCCACCGCAGAAGAAACCACACTATGTCCGCTGGTATATTCCGGGAAAGGCGGGGTTTGTAACAGTGGTTTCCAGCGAACGTCCATATACTTGTTGATATAGGTTTCCGGGCGGATACGGTTGCTGGTATATTTGGAATCCCAGCAACTGATAAAAGCGTCCATCATCGTCACTGCTGCCATTGTATGTACTACTACCGTCTTATCAAAATCCAGCTGTGCTTTCCGGGCAGCAATACCGGTAATGTTCATCCAGTGGCCACCAGGGGTGATCTTCTTAAAACCAATGGCCATATGTCCGTAGGTACTCACAGCAAACGGGTTACAATCCCAGAAAGACGCGATCACCCGTTGTTCCATATTCAGGTGCACACCTGCATCATGCACCTCCTTATTCAGCGCATAAAAGGCACTGGTGGTATCCTTACTGAAAGGCACCGGCGGCAATGGCAGGAACTGGTTACAGGAATCTATCACCATCGGACGGATCGTTTTCCAGTGAGGCTCCACAGCTTCAATATAAGCGGGTGGCGTCGGATACCAGTAACCCTCCCCTTTGACAGGCGTATAACGCACCCGTGTACTCAGTTTTGTATACCCATCAGGTCTTGACCACTGTACTACCTGTTTGGACACATCCACTGCTACCGCAATGGAATTACGGATAATACTGTCCGGCGTTTTATCTTTTTTAAACAACAGCACCAGCTTTTCCTCATCCTTCTCCAGCATAAAGCCCGATGGCAGCATCAGTTTGCCGGTCTCCAGAATACTGTACACAGCTGCTATACGATAGTCATACACCCTGCCGCCATCATGTACAGCAATACCGGGATAGGAAGTAATAAAGCCCTTCGCATCAGGGACCTGTTTATTATGCGCCGCTACGATACTATAGGCCGACATCATCGCATAACTATAAAAACGACAGGCAGCGGGCGGGTTCACCACATCATGCATCATCACCATTGACAATGAAAACACAGCTGGCTGTATATAATCTGTAAAGGTATTCTTATGTTGTTGTGCATATCCTTTCTGACACAATATCAGGAGTATGATCATCCATTTTTTCATAGCTTAGTTCACTTTAAACAGGGTTATTCCTTTATTGTTGATACCGATCATAACATAGGGGTTGTTGCCAATGTTTACCACAGCAGCAGACTTCACATCCCCTTTTACACACAGACCGGATTGTGTCTGCGGCACATAGGTAAAACCACCTTTCCCATCTCCTTTCAGCAGACAACCATAACCGGCGTCAAAACTGCCCAGCTTGAGACGATTGTCACTATGATTGCCCAATAGCAACAAATCCATTTTACCATCTTTGTCATAATCTGCCGGTAATATCTCAGACACGACAGAGAACTGCGCCTCCACCGGCAATGGGACTGCCACAAACCTGCCATTACGGTATAACAAACAGCGGGTCTTTGTATCAGTAGCCGTTAACTTACCCGCCTGACTCAGTTCTTCCGCAGAAAAAATATCCTTCATGGTCGCATTGGAGTAATGACGATAAGAAGAGAACTTACGGCGCATTGGGTAAATCTGGTCATTTAACTCATCGCGGCTGACAAAAGGATAGCTCACGCCCTCAATGTAAAAGTTCAGGAAAGGATCGATAGAGCCGTTCTTGTCAAAATCAGCGTAATACAATTCTGCCGGTTGTTTTGCAGATGCGTGGAGCTGTGTGTTCTCTCCCATATTGCCGGCAATGATATCGTCATGTCCGTCTCCATCTACATCAGCCAGCGTCAGACCAAACCATAAGCCCCCTTCCGGCTGCTCAAAATACTGCGCCGTAGCGTTCTGAAAACCGCCCGTTTTATTGAGATAAACGGTGAGCGGCATAAACTCGCCACACAGGACCAGGTCCTTCCGGCCATCCCCATCGATATCTGTCCAGCGGGCATCCGTGATCATACCACTGTTGGCAAAAGGCACACTGGCAATGGTAAACTGGCCTTTGCCGTTATTGACCAGCAGATAGGACGTCGGCGGTACCGGGTATTTACCAGGGATCACCCGTCCGCCTACAAACAGGTCAATATCCCCGTCATTGTCAAAATCACAGGGGCGCACACAGGACTTACTGCTTGCGCTCACATCCGGTAATGCGCCTTTAGAGAGCACAAAATTGCCCTTTCCGTTGTTCAGGTATAACTCGTCCTGTAAAGCCGCCGTATTGGGCTCAAAAAGGCTATAACCGCCCTTTGCCACGTAGAGATCAGGAGCTCCGTCTCCATTCGCATCAAAAAAGGCGGCTGCCGCTACCTGGGAAGCCATATCCGTTCCTGACACGATTTTAGTACCGGGCGTAAAACCACCCCCTGCTTTTTGCAGATAAATGGCGGCTGCCTGCTCATTATCTCCCGCGATGTACAGGTCTTCCAGACCATCCTTGTTCACATCCGCCTTTTCAAACACAGGCCCTGTTCTGGAATACATGAATAACATCAGCAGCTGGCGCTTGAAGTCATTCTCAGCAATATCGCTATGCTTATAGGTAAAGAGACTGTCCGCATTACGGAACCAGGCAGGTACCGTTGTCTTTGATGCAGGTAAAGCTGCATCCGGCGCATAGGCGACCGTCAGTAACTGATTGGCTGCTACATTTGTCAGCCGTTGTACCTTATTATCCGGCCAGACGATACGCACAGAATCCGCCTGTGTATTATCCCCCAATCCAAACAGCAAACGGGTAGATACTGCCGAAAGATAGCCCCGGTTAGGATTGACTTCCTGGTATTGGGTATTTCCTTTACTGTACACATAGACCTTGGCGCCTACAGCAACGGTATTCATACCTGTCCCCTTTAATTGCAGGGAAAGATAAGCTGCATCTTTTCCCTGTTCCCGGCGCATGTTCTTATACACCGCTGCCGGTTCATTGATCTTATTGATCACGAGATCAAGATCACCATCATTATCCAGATCAGCATATACAGCACCACTGGAAATACCACCGGCATCAAATCCCCATTTCTGCTGCATATTGGAAAAAGTGAGGTCCCTGTTATTACGGAAAACGTAATTCTGTAAAGAGGTGGACGGCATGGCCGATACCAGGTCCATCAGCAGTACAGGTTCTCTGTCAATCGCCTTCTTCACTTTATAATCGCCCCAGTAGCGCAGGAAATCCTTATTGGTATAATCCCTGAGATAACCGTTGGTAACAAGAATATCCTTATACCCGTCATTGTCCAGGTCTGCTATCAGCGGGCACCAGCTCCAGTCAGTATTCGACACACCGGCCAGTTGCCCTATTTCGCTGAATGTACCATCACCATTATTCAGTTGCAGCATATTGCGCATGTACTGTTTGTACAGGTCCTGGGAAAGCATCAGTTCAAATGACTCATAGTTCTCCTGTAACTGTAATAACTTCTGCCGCTGGTTATCTTCAGGCAACATGTCCAGCGTCATAACATCCGGCAATGCGTCGTTGTTGAAGTCCGCAATATCCACACCCATGGAAAAATGGGACAGGTGACCAAAACAGTTCGTGGCATCTTCTGCAAAAGTGCCGTCGTGCTTATTTATGTAGAGGTAGTCGCGTTCGTTGTAATCGTTGGTAACATAAATGTCCTGCCAGCCATCCTGGTTGATGTCAGCAATGGCTACGCCCAATCCGAAGGTCAGCGGGTTTTGTATGATACCCGCCTGTTTACTGACTTCCGTAAAGTGGTTATTATCGTTTCGGTATAGTTTATTGCCTGCCAGGGGGTCTGTTTCATTTTTGTACCTGGCAAACTCCATATTATCGATCTTGATCACATTATGGTTCAACAGGAACATATCAAGATCGCCATCATTATCATAATCAAAAAACACGGCATTCGTGCTATAACCTGGATCATCAAGACCGTATTCTTTTGCTTTTTCTGCGAATCTGGCATTTCCCAGGTTAATGAACAGCTGGTTCCTGCGTAGTTCGTCGCTCTTTTTACCGGAATAACAAACATAGATATCGAGTAATCCGTCCCCATTCACATCGGCCATGGTCACACCTGTTTTCCATCCTTCAGGTTTGCCTTCCAGTTCTTTGGCGGCATTGCGGGTAATATCTGTAAAGACCATATTGCCCTTGTTCAGGTAAAGTTTATTAGGCCCCATATTGGCGGTAAAGAACAGGTCCTGTAAGCCATCGTTATCGATATCGCCAACCGCGACACCGCCTCCGTTATAGAAGTACTCATATGCCAGCACATTGAATTTCTCTGTTTCATTCAGTGCATTGCTGAATTTGATATTGGTGTTTTTTGCCGGTAACTGCTGGAATAAAGGTTGCTGGGCAATAGCGGCCGGAACGATGAGTGTAAGTAACAGTGTAAGAAAAATACCTGGTTTGACTGCGGAGCGTGGACTGCATTGGTGTATTGCTGTGGAATAGCTTATCATTCGGGTAATTTTTTGCTGAGGGCGGTATGTAGGATAAAAGCTAATGCGACCACTGAGGGTCGCATTAGCATAAGTTCAATAGTTATATTACTGTGCATCCCACCATATCCTTGCAGTGTAAGTGTCACCACCCTGCAAACGCTTTACGGCATCTGCATAGTTAACAGGATTGGTCGAACCCTCAGTCGACTGATAAGCAATTCTCCTTGGTATAGTACCACCGGTGAAATTACCTATATAGTTAACCGGAGTCAGGACAGGATAACCGGACCTTCTCCAGTTTGTCCAGGCTTCAATGAAGTTAAATAATAAACCATTTGTGGCCCAGTATTGTTCATTGATCTGTTTCATTGATGCAGCGGTAGAACTTACATCCAGCGGATGAGCGGCCGCATAAGCATCAGCTGTAGCAGCAGAAATAGCTGCGGCAGAACTGAAAGTAGCCAGTGACTGTAAAGCCGCGGATACCCCATTGGCATAGTGCGTAGCAGCAGACCCTGTTACGGTCCATCCACGTACAGCCGCTTCTGCCAGCAACAATTCTGTCTCAGCGTAAGTCAGTACAAACTCTGGTGCACTACGGCCAAGATAAACGGCGGTTGTCGGACGGGAATATTTACCCAGTGGATACACATCACTACCTGTACCAGTGCTGCCAGGATAGTCTGATCTCTTGGTAATATCGGTTGTACCACCTGCCAGGTCATAACCATTTGGCATACCTACCTGCGCAGCAGGGTTTTTATTGCCCGCCAGCGCGCTGTTCGTACCATCTTTCAGACCAACCGGAGGTACCTCAGCCGCAACATTCAGACGAGGGTCGTTATTTGCTTTCAGATAGTCGATCAGTGGTTTGGACCATTTTACTTCTCTGTAATCTTCCACTACCAGCAGGGCGCCGCTTGTACCGTTACCATTACCGGTAGAGTTGTCCGTAGGACAAACCGCATTATCAGAGATACCGGCGAACGTACCACCCGCAGCTGCTTTCTCAGCATACTGACGGGCCAGTGTAGGATTAGCCTTGACGATACGCATAGCAGAACGCAGCATCAGCGAATAACCGAACCTTTTCCACTTAGCGATGTCGCCACCATAGAACAGATCAGAAGTCAGCTTATCAGCCGCCGGATCAAACGCATTGATAGCGGTTTCCAGTTCTGCCAGCATAGAAGTGTAAATAGACTCCTGTGTATCATAAGCCGGTGTAAATGATCCGGTCTTACCTTTCAGGGCCTCAGAATAAGGCACATCTCCATAACAATCCGTGATATGCTGTATGAGCAGTATTTTCATGATCGTACCGGCGCTTGCCAGATTGGTCAACCCTTTTTCATTGGCCAGCGCCACCATTTCATACGCAAAGCTGGCGCCTTTATAGTCATCGTTCCATAACTGGTTCTGATAACCAATGATACCGGAAGATGCCACGTACTTATCCCCATTGCTGTAATAGTTATAGGTAGAAGACAGCAACTGCGCCCACATACTCTGGAACAGCAATTGCGCATATCCTGTATTTGCGTACTGGTACTGAGATTTGGCCAACAGCAGGTTCGCATTGTATCTGGAACCATCCACAGCAACAGGGTCAGAGTTGATCTCATCAAAGTCATGGGTACAACCTGTCGAGAACAGTGTCAGACCCAGTGTTATATATAGCAGACCTTTTTTCATGTTCATTATTTTTTAAATTTTACGTTCACATTCACACCATAGGTACGGGTACTAGGTAAACTGGTACCTTCGATACCGGCGTAGTTGATGAGTGAAGAAAATCCGGATTCTGGGTCTATATTGTCAGATTTGCGCATGAGGGTAAGCAGATTACGCGCAACCAGCGATATACCGATAGATTCGAATGGTGTTTTACCCATTACTTTACCACCCAGTGTATAACCGAATGTTAACTGACGCAGTTTTATGAAGTCAGCATCCAGTACGCTGTTTTTGGATATCTTATTCGCATATGCCTGGTAATAGGATTGCGCATCCACTCTTGTTGTATTTTTCTGTCCTGTGCTTTCGATGATACCGTCAACCACGATACCACCTTCCCTGCCTTCCAGGGTTGATTTATCCAGACCACGGAATACTGCGTAGTCTTTTGTAGCAGACAGAATTTTCGCACCAAACTTGCCATCGATCAGGAATGACAGGTTGAAGCCTTTAAACGAGAAATCGTTATTGATACCACCAAAGAACTTAGGCAGTACGCTACCCATCGGACGCAGCACGCCATCATTGATCGGCAGACCGGAATTATCCAGCAGTACTTCTCCTTTTGCATTACGTTTGAAATCATATGCAAGGATTTGCGGACCAGCCAGTCCTTTTACGAGGGCTGTATTTGCATTCAGCGGACGATAGGTACCCAGTGTCAGGATTGTACTGCTACTGTTGTCGCCATAAATATCCAGGATCTTGTTCTTGATGTAAGTACCGTTCACAGAAGCATTCCAGGTAAAGCTGGAGCCGGATACGATCGTACCATTGATCTGTGCTTCAAAACCAGTGTTCTGGGTAGAACCGGTCGGGAAGTAGGCCTTTTCATAACCAGTTGCCGGAGAGATAGTACCCTGAATGATCTCGTTCTTCGTCTTACGGTGGAAGTAAGCGAGGTCAACACCCAGTCTGTTATTGAAGAATTTCAGTTCCAGACCAACTTCCGCTTCTTTCAGCGTAAATGGTTTCAGGAACAGGTTAGGCAGTGTGGAAGAGAAATCACCTGTGCTGATGCCACCGATCGTACTTCCTACGTTGTAGTAAGACTTGGTGATATAGGCATCTACCGGTTCACCGCTCGCCTTCGCATAAGATGCACGTAACTTACCATAGTTCATCTTCGGAATGTTCAGCAGCTCAGAGAATATAAAGCTACCTGATACAGATGGTACAAAGATGCTTCTGTTGTCAGAAGGCAGCGTAGAATACACATCATAACGACCGGTTGTTCCGATGGTCAGGAAACCTTTATAGGAGAAGTCCGCAGTGTAATAGGCAGACTGTGATTCTCTTGACTCATAGTCATAGTTTCTGCTGAAATTGGTGACGTTGCTGTAGGAGTATACATAAGGGATGATATACTGGTTACCAGCTACGCCTACCATTTCCCAGGTCCTTTTACGAAGGTTACCACCGACAGCCAGGTCTACCTGCAGGTCTTCTACGACGTTTTTCTTAAAACCGATCAGACCATCCGCGTTGAACTCAGTTGATTGTTCATTACGCAGGTCCAGGTCACCACTCACTGTTGTACCATTTGGCAGTGTGCTTGTAGAGTAAGCAGTTCCCCATGGCGTTACCTTGAATTTGCGGTCGTTGATATTATCATAACCCACACGTCCCTGTGCATATAAGAAGTCAAAGAAGTCATAACGAACGGTCAGTGCAGATATCCAACGTCTTCTGTCGATGTTGTTGATATACTGATTTACAACAAACCATGGGTTGGTCACATAGTTATCATCCGTCCATACGATCTCACGGCCGTTATTGTCAGGATTAAAACCTGGTTTCAGCAGGTCTTCATTGATGTTCGTAGCCAGGAAGACACCGTTGTTCGCATTCAGCGGACCATCGCTCAACTGAGGACGGTTCTGGGAGCGGTCATCGATATAGTTGACCATCGCGCTCACTTTGAGTTTGCTGGTCAGGTTCTGGTCCAGGTTCAGGTTGAAAGTTTTACGTTTCAGACCACTGCTTCTTAATATGGAATGATTATCCATGCTGGAAGCGGATACACGGAAGGTACCTTTTTCACCACCACTGGATACTGCTATCGTATTGGTAAAGGTCGGACCTGTTCTGTAGAAACGGCTGATATTATCATCTACAGCGGAATAAGCGTATGAACTACCATTGAACTGCGGGGTCATGGTACCGTCCAGTTTTGAACCCCAGCTTAAACGGGTACTGGCCAAAGCGTCGGTTGCGTTAGCAGGTTTTACGCCATGCTGACCCTGACCATATTCATATTGAAACTCTGTAAAGTCGATCGCTTTATCCAGTGTGTAGTTCATGTTATACTCTACCTGCATGGTGCCTTTCTTACCGCTCTTGGTAGTGATGAGGATCACGCCATTTGTAGCACGTGTACCATACAATGCAGAGGCGGACGCACCTTTCAGCACGGTCATACTTTCAATATCATCCGGGTTGATGTTGGAGATACCATCGCCGTTATCGGAACCACCCCACTCACCTGCTGCACCTCTCTGAGAGTTATCCATCGGTACACCGTTGATAACGTAGAGCGGGCTGCTGGCGCCAAAGCTGGCCATACCTCTTAACAGTACGCGTGCAGAAGAACCAGGACCACCGTTTGTACCACTTACGCTCAGACCAGCCACACGGCCACCGAGTGAGTAAGCGACGTTGGTTTCACGCGCCTGTGTGAGTGAAGCACCATCCACTTTGGTGACAGAGTAACCGAGCTTTTTGGACTCTTTGGAAATACCCAAAGCCGTTACTGTTACTTCCCCTAACTGAGATGAAGATTCTTCCATGGTCAGATCAACAGAAGTCTGACCAGCGGTAACTTTAATTCCCTTTGAAGTATAACCTATCAGTGAAGTTTCAAGCGTAATTTCTCCTTCAGGAGCATTCTTCAGTGTGAATGCGCCATCAGCACCGGTGATCGCAAAGATGTTTTTCCCCTGCACCTTAATACTTACAGAACCCAGTGGAGCACCGGATTTAGAATCTTTGACAGTTCCCTGCAACTGCCTTGTCTGAGCCAATGCTACCGTGGAAAGAAGCATCGCAACAAACAGCAAATGTAGATGTCTCATTATCGATTTAGTTTTTGGTTAGAGAATAAACAAGTGACAGACACTTGTGGGCATAGAAGCGCTGGTCGCCGTGCGACATTGTTTCCTTTCATTGTTCGGTCAGTTAAAAAATTTGGTTGTAGAAAAAAATACTTCCCCCTTATGCTATTTCATAGCAATGTTTACATTTTCATTGTTGCTGAATTTTTGTCTCTCTTATGTTTTTCACAACGCTACCTACCCACTATGTTAAAAAGACACTTATTATCTTTCAAACACATTAATTATGCCTTACATAGCAGGCAGATAGCTGTAAACTCAGTAGAAATTTGAGATGATTAATAATTGTTCATTGTTCTAACTTCCCGTTTGCAAATCTGATTTTGGTTTATTTGATTTGATTGCAGAAAGAAAAAAAGTTCAAATAGTTAGCTGTTCAATAGTTTATTTATCCAAAGTCGCTCTATACTCTTACGAGTAATACAATTCACTGTTACTGTTTGTTCCAAAAAATCGATAAATGACAAGTTTCTATACATGGACGGTCGTCAAACCGCGAATTTCATAACCAAATTACCGTTTACGTTCTCTCGTAATTCACGCTCGTAGTTAACGTTTTTGTTCACTGTCTCTTTTGTTCACTATTATTTAACACAATGAATGTACTTAATTTTAACGTTTTGTACAATAACAATTGCGTTGTACATAATTATGACCATTTACGCGCATCACCAAATACTATTTTAACACTTATTGGTTGTATGTAAACCGTTTTAGCTATTGAATAGCAAAGGATTTCAAGGTAAACGATTACTAATATTATTTTGTCAAAAAAAAGACGCTGTCACCCCTTGAGATGACAGCTTCTTTTATACACTTATTCAACAGACCGTATAGCCTGTAAATGTGACACTTTATTTCAGTTTATCTGCTTTAACGCCTTCCTTTGTGATCTTCACAGGAACGATCAGACCATTCTCGTCAAAATGCATTTCGTCAATACATGTTACGCGATTGTTAGCAGCAGTTTCTGTCAGCGGACGTCTGTGATAAACGATATACCAACGGTCAGTTCCAGGTACATTGACCACAGAATGATGACCTGCGCTGGTCGCTACGGATGTATCTGCCTGAAGGATCTTACCGATACGTTTAAAAGGGCCTACCGGAGAATCAGCGATCGCATAGGCAACGGAATATTCCGGGCCGCCCCAGCCACCTTCTGACCACATGAAGTAATATTTACCGTTGCGGATGAACATAAATGGTCCTTCCACATAACCGGCAGGTGTTATCTCTTTAAAAGTATTACCGTCTTCAAAAGGCGTGAATCCTTTAAAGTCATCGTTCAGTTTTGCGATATTACAATGACGCCATCCACCATATATAATATAGTATTGTCCGTCTTTGTCATGAAAAACGAATTGGTCGATCGGTTGCGCCTTGTTATAAAATTTGTCGATCAGGGGTTTACCGATATGATCTTTGTAAGGACCACCTGGTTTATCAGCTACAGCCACACCGATACCACCTTCTTCATTATCGCTCTGGATGTCATTGGCGGCAAAGAAGAAGTAGTACTTACTGTCTTTCTTTACGATAGCCGGCGCCCACATCGCCTTTTTAGCCCATTTTACGGCTGCTGTATCCAGAATATGCGGATGTTTGGTCCATTTGATCAGGTCGCGGGAGGAAAAGGCGTCAAAAAACACCTGTTTTTCATATTTGTCGGAAAATGTTGGATATACCCAATACTCTTTACCCCATATAACCGCTTCAGGATCAGCATACCATCCCTGCACGATAGGGTTACCAGACGTTTTTTGGGCGGCTGCGGGTAAAGTGGCAGCGGCTGCCAGTAATAACAATGTTAAGACCTTTCTCATAATATAATTTCCAGTTTGAAGCACAATATAATAATTGACCATCCAGGTTGTACACATCCGTCCCCATTCTCTGGCTAAAGCTGTCATTTTTCGTCTTAAACAACAAACTAACTATTTAATAAACAGCATTTTACCACAAAACAAAGGAGTAGACCAGCTCCTTCGGACAACCAGACCAGACAAATAATAGTATTAGATAATATATCCGCAAATAGTCAATCGAAAACCGTTATTCTGCCAATACGCTCATCACATCGGACAGTTTCGATATCATTTTTTGTTCCTACTTTTACCGCAGCATTCAAACGATAGGAAATTGTCATATTCATCCTTACCAGAGGAGCGGGAATTATTACGGCAGATTGCCAGGGGTGACGAGTCTGCATATACACTTGTATTTAATCATTACAGTAAACAAGTGTTCAATGTGGCCATGCTTTACCTGAAAGACACCACACCGGCCCGGGAGGCCGTACAGGAAGTTTTTCTGAAAATATGGCTGAAAAGGGAAGCTATGTCCGATGTGGAAGACCTCACCGGTTACCTCTTCATTCTCACCCGTAATCATATATATGACAGTTTCAAAAAACAGGCTAACCTCCTGAAAGCACTGGATAGTTTCATTCAGTTACAGCCTGCCGCCATTGCAGACACCGACCACCGCCTCCAGGAGCACCAATATGACCACTTACTGAACAAAGCGGTATCCAGCCTTCCCCCTGAACGTAAAAAGGTATATATCGCCCGTAAAGAGGGCCTGAGCAATGAGGAAATCTCTCATAAAATGAACATTTCCATCCATACTGTCAAAAAACAGATGCAGCTGGCCGTACAAACGGTCAGAAGTTTTGTAAAACAGCAGCTTCATATCTGACCTTCACCCCTTCTTTCCCGGAAAACCCGAAAATAAAATCCCCATTCCTCCTAACCAACTGAAAACCAATCCTGAAAAAATTTTCTAATGGAATACTCCTTTCGATTTTGACGATCGTCTTTATATCTATCAACCAGTGCCAAACTATCGTTTATGACAATACCTGAGATAAAGCGATTGCTAGAGAAGTATAAACGTCGTGAGATCACCCCGGAGGAACACCTGCAGTTAATGCAGGCCGTGCAGGATGACGCCTATACTGCTGCCATCAAAGCTGATATAATGGACACATTATACGGCGAAACGCCCGATATGGGGTGGGATGAAGGCCAGGCTGCCGCAACGCTGGAGGGTATTTTCAGCGATGGAATGGCTGAACGCCGGCGGCTGAGGGTCGTAAGAACCAGGAGACTGGTATATCGCTCCCTGGCTGCAGCTGTCGTAGCGGGTCTGATTGCCACCGGGGTGTATTATATGTCCCGGACGGACAAACAGGTGGCCCCGGTAGTAGCTGTGAAGCAAAAGCCACTGTTGCCCGGGTCAAACAAAGCCATGCTGACCCTGGCCGATGGTACGGTCATACCACTGGACAGCGCGAAAAACGGCGCACTGGCGCAGCAGGGTAATACACAGATCACGAATACCAACGGCAGACTTAGTTACAACGGGAACGACGCAGGAGAAAAAATGATGTACAACACGGTAGTAACGCCACATGGCGGCCAATACCAGCTGACACTTGCCGATGGTAGCCGCGTATGGCTGAATGCCGCCAGCAGTATCAGGTTCCCGACTGCCTTTACGGGTGACGACAGGACAGTGGAAATTACCGGCGAGGCTTACTTCGAGATCATGCAGCAGGCAGACAAGCCTTTCCGTGTAAAAGTGAACGAAGTACAGGTGAACGTTTTGGGCACCAGTTTCAATATAATGGCCTATCAGGATGAGCAGGCCATTAAAACAACCCTGGTGGAAGGTGCAGTGCAATTAAAACACGGCAACGACGCCAGTTTACTGAAACCAGGCCTTCAGGCCAGCCTGTCAGCAAAAGACGATCATTTTGTGATCTCTCCTGCTGATATGGAACAGACACTTGCCTGGAAAGAAGGCAAGTTCCGCTTCAGGAATACAAATATCCGGACCATTATGCGACAGCTGTCGCGCTGGTACGACATCGAGGTGAAGTACCTGGGAGATGTGTCTGATATTGACCTGACGGGGGTACTATCCCGGAGAGAGGAAGCCGGCAATTTACTGACCGCGCTGGAAGCAACTCAAAGGGTTCAATTTGAGGTCAGCGGGAACAATGTGACCGTACGACCCTGGGGACAACGGTAAAGCCTTCAGACAGAAGGGGACCGCATTATGTAAAAACTAAATTTTTTCCAGTTATGACCACGTAAGAAATTAACGTCTGTCAAATTCCCGGTAGAAAAAACCGGATTCCGACTGCCATCGGAACCCGGTACAAAATGGCTACCAATTTCCTTAACGTTTTTGAAAATCGATTATTAAGCCAAGAACACAAAAGTATGGAACTACGCGAGACCTGCAAGGCCTTTCCGAAGGGAGGCTGCTTGCATAGAAAATTATTGTTAGTTATGAAATTAACTGCTATTCTAACCCTGGTATTTTCGCTCAACCTGAGCGCCAGGTCTTATTCACAATCTGTTACCATTACAGGCAAACACCTCGCCCTCTACGACATATTCAACAGCATCAGTAAGCAGACTGGCTATGAGTTTGTATATGATGAGAAAATGCTGAATGGTACAGGTACCATAGATATTAACTTAAAAGGCGCCAGCATTGCAGCTGTATTAGACAACTGCCTGAAAAACAAGCCACTTTCTTATACCATCACTGACAAGATCATTGTCATCCGTCCCAGAGCAGCCCAGAAAGAAGCAGCTGTCACAGCTGAACAACCTGCTGCTCAGGTTGAAGGTACTGTGGTGGATGGTGCAGGCCAGCCTTTGCCTAATGTTGCCATCCAGGTAAAAGGCACTACCCGTGGCGTACTGACCGATGCAAAAGGTCACTTCTCCATCCAGGTAGAAAGCACAGACGTGCTGGTGTTCAACTATGTTGGTTATGACAAAAAGGAAGTACCGGTAGGTACACAGACCTCCCTGCAGGTAGTACTACAGGAGTCTAACAAACAACTGAATACAGTAGTGGTAACGGCCCTCGGTCTGAAAAGATCTGAAAAATCCATCACCTATGCTACCCAGCAGGTGAGCGGTGTGGAGCTGACCAAAGCAAAAGACCCCAACCTGATGAACACCCTGAACGGTAAAGTAGCCGGTCTGAATATCTCTTCCAGCTCTTCCGGTGTAGGTGGTTCTGCAAAGGTGATCCTGCGTGGTGCTAAATCCGGTCTCGGTAGCAACCAGGCTTTATATGTGATCGATGGTGTGCCGATGAACAACTCCCTGACCTCCCAGCCTAACAGCTCTTATGGTGGCAGCAGTTCTTACGATGGCGGCGACCCGATCTCCAACCTGAACCCGGACGATATCGAAAGCGTATCCGTACTGAAAGGTGCGTCCGCAGCTGCACTATATGGTAGCCAGGGTGCAAATGGTGTGGTGCTGGTAACTACAAAAAGTGGTAAAGCCGGTCGCACTGTTGTAAACTTCTCTTCCAGTCTGCAACTGAATACCGTTGCCTACAAACCTGAATTCCAGAACACCTACGGTCAGTCTACCGCTACCAGCACACAGAGCTGGGGTAGCAAACTGGCAGGTGGCGCACAGGATAACCTCGGTTCCTTCTTCCAGACAGGTAACAACCTGACCAACTCTATCAGCCTCTCCGGTGGTACTGATAAAATGCAGACATACTTCTCTTATGCGAACACCTCCGCAAAAGGTATCGAGCCTAAGAACAAACTGTCCCGTAACAACATCAGCTTCAAAGAAACAGGTCATTTCCTGAATGATAAACTGACGGCTGAAGCAGATGTAAACTATATCACGCAAACAATAGACAACACACCGCTGAGTGGTTTCTATTTCAATCCGCTGACTGGTCTCTATCTTTTCCCTCGCGGTAAAGATCTCGCACCATATAAGAATGGTTTCGAAGTATTCGATCCGGCAAGACGTCTGGCGACGCAAAACTGGGCTTTCAATGAAGACATTCAGCAGAACCCATGGTGGATCGTGAACCGCAACCCGAACTCTCTCGATCGTAACCGTTTATTGCTGAACGCAAGCCTGAAATATGAAGTCAACAAATGGCTGAATATCCAGGGCCGTGGAAGCATCGACCGTATCAACGACGTATACGAGCAGAAAGTGTATGCCGGTACAGTAACTACACTGTCCCCTGCAAATGGCGTGTATATCTATAGCAACACCACTACCAGCCAGCAGTATGGTGACGTACTCGCTAACTTCAACATTCCGATCGGCGATAAAATCCGTATCACAGGTGTACTGGGTGGTAGCATCAGAGACGTAGTGACCAAGGGTGATAAATACAACTCTGGTCAGGATGGTCTGAACATCCCGAACATCTTCGTGCTCCAGAACTTCAAAGCGATCAATCCGCTGAACACAGGTACCCTGCAGGAAAACCATAGCCAGGTACAGTCTGTGTTCGGTAGTGCCAACATCTCTTATAAAGACTGGGCTTACTTAGACCTGACCGCACGTAATGACTGGGCTTCCAACCTGGCATTCACACCATCAGGCTCTTATTTCTACCCTTCCGTAGGTCTGAACGTGATCCTGAGCTCTGTAGCGAAACTGCCTGAATTCATCAGCTTCGCGAAAGTACGTGGTTCATTCGCACAGGTGGGTAACTCTCCGCTCGCTTACCAGTCTAATCCTGCTGTGTATACATTCAGCGCAGGTGGTGGCTTCAGCATCAACCCGTCCGCACCGTTCACTGATCTGAAACCTGAAAAGACCAACTCCCTGGAGTTCGGTACTGAATGGCGTTTCTTTGACAACAGACTGAGTGCTGATCTGACCTACTACAAGACAAACACTAAAAACCAGACATTACAGATCCGTTCTCCACAGGGTGCTTACTATGATTACTACTTCATCAACGCAGGTAACATACAGAACCAGGGTGTGGAAGCGGTCGTACGATACGAAGTTTTGCGTAACACAAAACTGAAATGGTCTACAGGTCTCAACTTTGCTACCAACCAGAACAGGATCAAAGAACTGTCTCCAAACGCAGATGAGTTTACACTCAGCGGCGCTTCCGGTTCTAACTATGTATCCAAGTTCAAGGTGGGTGGCTCCTTCGGTGACATTTACGGTACCGTATTACAGCGCGATGCGCAGGGCCGTGTAATGATCGATGCTAATGGTAACCCTATCAAACAGGGTGGTGACTTCGTATATCTGGGTAACTCCAATACCAGGTGGCAGCTTGGCTGGAACAACAACCTGGAATATAAAGACTTCACCCTGTCCTTCCTGATCGATGGTAAATTCGGCGGTAAGGTAATGTCTATCACACAGTCTGTAATGGACCAGTATGGTGTATCCAAAGCAACCGGCGATGCCCGTGATGCAGGTGGAGTTGCAGTAAATGGCGTAGACCCTAACGGTAACGCTGTTTCTATGGTCGATGCACAGAAATGGTACTCAACTGTAGGTGGTCGTGAAGCTGCTTCCGGTGAATACATCTACAGCGCTACAACCGTACGTCTGCGTGAAGTAGCCCTGGGTTATACAATTCCGGTAAAAGGCACCAGCTTCGTAAGAGCACTGAAATTATCACTGACAGGTCGTAACCTGCTGTACTTCTCCAAGAAGGCGCCATTCGATCCTGAGCTGACAATGTCAACTGCCAACGGTCTGTCCGGTGTAGATATCTTCATGCCGCCAGCAACCCGTAACTACGGTCTGAGCCTGAACGCTACCTTCTAATCATTGTTGCCACTAAAATGAAAAAAATGAAACGCTACTATAAAAAAAGCATGTGGGTGATCGCAGCAGCAGTATTGCTCGGCGCCAGCGCATGTACCAAGAACTACGAATTATATAACACAGATAATACCGGCATCAGCCCGGACGATCTGAAAGGAGATTTTAACGACATCGGCGCGTTCCTCACAAGGGCGCAGCGCTCCATTATCAACTTCTCTGATGGTGGTGATCCGAACTCTTATCAGTTACAACAAAATCTGAATGCAGACTGCTATTCAGGTTACTTTATGTCGCCGAACCCATTTAACGGCGGACAAAACAACCTCTCCTACTCCCTTATCAGCGGCTGGAACGGCGAACCATTCAAGGTAGGTTACCTGAATATAATGTCTTCCGTTAACAGACTGCGTGTAAATGGAGTGAACACCGAATATCCTGCAGTATGGGCCGTTGCCCAGATACTGCAGGTAACCGGTATGAGCCGCGTTACTGATATCTACGGTCCTATTCCGTACAGCAAAGCAGGTTCTGACAAAAGCAACATTCCTTACGATAGCCAGGAAGATGTTTACAAACGTTTCTTCCTTGAACTCGACAGTGCTTCTACCAATCTGCGTGATCAGATCAATGGTGTGAACAAACCACTGCCATTCTCTTTCTCACGTTTCGACCTGGTATATGATGGCGACTTTACAAAATGGCTGCAGTTCGCAAACAGCTTACGTCTGCGTCTCGCTATGCACATCGTAAAGGCTGCGCCTGCACTGGCAAAACAAGAAGCTGAAAAAGCAATGGACCCTGCCAATGGTGGCGTGATCACTGCTAATACCGGTAATATGAAAGTGAAGATACCAGGCTCCGGTTTCAGCAACCCACTGGTGTTTATCGCACTGAACTGGGCTGATATCCGTATCGGTGCATCTATCATCAGCTACATGGATGGCTACCAGGACCCACGTATCAGCAAGTATTTCGATAAATCTACCGATACCACCTTCGCTTCCAGATACCAGGGTATCCGCATCGGTTCTGTAGGCGGTAGCGCTGCCAAAGGCGACTACACCGGTTACTCCAACCTGAATGTGGCAAATGGCACGCCTTCCTTCTCGCTGACCACTCCGACACAGATCATGACCGCTGCCGAAGTATATTTCCTTAGAGCAGAAGCTTCCCTCCGTGGATGGGCCAATGCAGGTGGATCTGTGCAGACGCTGTATGAAAATGGCATTACTACTTCCATGACGCAGTGGGGTGTAGATGCAGGTACTTACCTGAGCGACAACACCCACAAACCAGCTGGTTTCACTGATCCGAAGAACAGCGCAGCCAATGCGCCTGCTCCTTCTGAGATCACAGTGAAATGGGACGATGCTGCACTGGAACCTGCAAAAATGGAACGTATCATCACCCAGAAATGGATCGCTATGTTCCCTGAAGGGCAGGAAGCATGGACTGAATTCCGCCGTACCGGTTATCCAAAACTGTTCCCTGTTGTGAACAACTTCAGTGGTGGCGTGATCAGCTCAGCTACGCAGATCAGACGTATACCTTTCCCACAGAACGAGTATAACACCAATAATGCAGAAGTTCAGAAAGCAATTACGCTGCTGAACGGACCAGACAATGGTGCTACCAGATTGTGGTGGGATGCACAATAGTTACCCGATATAACGCTTGGACGTTAGGATTGTCAAAAGTGAAGTTTAGTTTAAACGGAAACCATCAGTTGAGTTGAAGAATAACTGACTGGAACAAAGAGTGATGAAAAAAGGCCCGCCAATTGGCGGGCCTTTTGTATGTATGATGTTGTCCACTAGTTAGTCAACGATCAGCGTGGCAATAGAATGCGGCAGACTGTTTGCAGCCGCTGCTTCTCCTTTTATCCACAGTTTATAAGGGATTTCCTTATCAGACAGGTTCAGTACAACAACCGCCAGTTTACCATCTTTATTGATAAAGGCAGTTGTCTGCAGGTCCGTTCTGTTAGAAGATGCGATCACACGCTTAGCACCCGGGCGGATGAATTTGGAGAAATGGCCCAGGTAGTAATAAGCATTTGTGTAGATCAGTTCTCCGGTCTTTGTATCTGCATGCACAGGTGCAAAACAGAAATTACCCACGTGATTCGGACCACCATTCTCATCCAGCAGGATGTTCCAGTCTGTCCAGGCAACAGTACCGTTATTGAAATCATTCACCAGGGAAAGGCCATAGCGCTCACCAAGGAACCATTCATTGATACGGTTGTATTTGAAAGCTTCCACGCAACCTTCTGTAAATACAAGGTTCTTACCCGGGAATGTTTCTGCAACACGACGTACGTTATCAAACATCATGGAACTGCCGGTCCATGTTTCATACCAGTGATAACCGATCCCCCATACATACTTTGCAGCAGCGGGGTCCTGCAGGATGGTGCTGGCGCGCTGATATACCTGGTCACGGTTGTGGTCCCATGCGATCAGTTTTTTAGCAGCCATACCCTGTTTCTGTAAGGTGGGTCCGAGATAACGTTTGATAAAATCTCTTTCCTCTTCAGCAGTATAGTTACAGGACTCCCATTTCTGTACAGCCATTGGTTCATTCTGCACCGTCAGGCCCCATACAGGAATACCCTGCGCCTCATAAGCTTTGATAAACTTCACATAGAAGTTGGCCCATGACTGGTAATACTTCGCTAACAGTCTACCGCCATGCAGCATGTCGTTGTTGTCCTTCATCCAGGCCGGAGGGCTCCATGGGCTAACATACAATGGTATCTTTCCACCGGCAGCGCCGATCACCGCCTTAATAAAAGGGATGCGATATTGCTGGTCATGTTCAATACTAAATGTTTTCAACAGGCTGTCATTCTCCTTTACATAGCTGTAAGAACCACTGGAGAAATCGCAGCTCTGAATATTAGTTCTCGCCAAAGTATAACCGATACCATTCACGGGATCGTAATACGCCTTCAGCAATTCCTGTTGTTTTTCTTTTGGCAGTTTTGCCCATACTTCCGCAGAAGCATCTGTCAGGGCGCCACCGATACCGGTCAGTGTCTGGAAACTTTTGGCAGGATCTACAAAGATGCAGACCTCTGTTTCCAGCGGCTGCTTCATGGGCGCAAAAGACAGCGTAGCTGTTTCTGATAAACGCAGTTTGGTATGCTCGGCTGTTGTGTAAACCGTCACACCTTTGCGGAGGGTAGAATCCTTCCTGTTACTCAGGACCTCACTTTTTGCATAACCGGTATATGCTACCAGTAAAAGGCCCATCAAAGCATACTTTCTCATCTATGAATACTGAATTATAATGTTACCAGATATAAGTAGCTACAGCTCCATTGGTCAGGGAAGTAGTTACGATTTTCCCGTTGTACTGGATATTGAACGTCTGTGGAGTAGACCCACTATTCACCACGATCAGTGCAGTCTTGCCATCAGGTGTTCTGAATGCCACGTTGTCCAGCTGACTGGTGATATTAGAGGCAATCCTGACAGCACCCGGACGTACAAATTTAGAGGCATGTCCGATGATATAATATGCAACGTTACGAATTACTCCTGAACCAATTGTCAGGGCTCCCAGACAAGTAGTACAACCGCCATCTGTATGCGGACCATAATTAGCATCAGCAGCCAGGTTCCATTCAAGTACATTACGGCTCCAGTTACGGGTAGCGCCTACGATCAGCGTGCTCACATGCCATTGCAGGTCATTACCGAAATTACCAGGACCACCTACCCACTGTTCAGTGAAATAGATATTCTTCTCCGGATAAGCATCATGTAACTGTGTCAGCGCCGTGATGCTGCCACCATAGAGATGGAAAGCCGATCCATCCACATAAGGATAGGCAGCAGCGTCGCCCAGTATGGCTGCCGGGTATTCCGGTTTATCTGCATTGTGATCGTACACGATGATCTTTGTGGTCAGACCGGCAGCTTTAAAGGCAGGGCCCAGGTGATTCTTTACAAAATCAGCCTGTTCATTCGCCTGCATGACCATGCTGGGGTTGTTACCGCCATGCAGCGGTTCGTTCTGTGGAGTGATGGCATCGATGGTGATGCCTTCCGCCTTCATTGCCTGGATATATTTCACAAAATATTTGGCATAGGCGGCATAGTATTCTGGTTTCAGACTACCACCTTTAGAGGCGTTATTTGTCTTCATCCAGGAAGGGGCCGACCAGGGAGAGCCCAGTATTTTAATATTGGGCGACAGGGCCACTACTTTCTTCAGAATAGGCAGCAGGTCTTTTCTTTCCTTCTCTATGCTGAATTTGGTCATGTCCACGTCCGTTTGTCCGGCCGGCAGATCATTGTAAGTAAAGGGCGCCACACTCAGATCGGAGGCGCCAATGCTCACGCGCAGGTAGCTCACACCCAGATGCGCTGTATCAGGCAGGAATAATTCTTTCAGCAATGCATCCTGTGCATCGGCTGGCAGTGTATTGATCAGCATGGCGCTACCATCCGTCAGACAGTAACCAAAGCCATCTATTGACTGGTATGTTTGAGAAGCATCTACTTTAATGGTAGGATATACATTCAGCGTATCCTTAAAAAGCAGACTGACTTTCTGTTGTTTCAGCAGTACAGACCGGTCTCCTTTGGTCAGCCACATCAACACATCAGTAGTATCTTTTTCTACAGTTGGATCAACAGGTCTGACAGGCGTTTCGGTACCATTATCCTTACAACCGGCAAAAGCGATCATACCGGACAGCAGCAAAGCCGTCAGGCTGATACGGGTTTTATAGTGGAATATCATTTTTCGATCATTTTATAAACACGGACATAGTCAACATCCATGGTAACGGGATAAATAGAATCATCCATGCCTTGTGCGCCACCCCAGTCACCGCCAACAGCGATGTTGAGCAACAGATGGAATTTCTTGTCGAAAGGCCACACGGTATATCCTTTTCCTTCATTTACGAACTTGAAGATTAACTGGTTGTCGATATATCCACTGATGGCATAAGGCGTCCAGTCCACACGATATAAATGATACTCCGTGGTTGCGTTCGCTATTTTCTTTACAGCTGTTTTCTGTGTACCTATTTTGAAATAATAGGCCTCAGTATGGGTAGTAATATGGACCACATCCGGATCATATCCCACATGTTCCATAATATCGATCTCACCTGATTTAGGCCAGTCGCCATATGCCCAATCGGTAGGCAACATCCAGATAGCAGGCCATGTTCCTTTACCGGCAGGCAGCTTTGCTTTGATCTCAAAGCGGCCGTACAGGAAGTCACCCTTTCCTTTGGTCACCAGGCGGGCAGAAGTATAATTACGGTTCTCTTTTGCCTCTTTTCTGGCAGTAATGGTGAGTTTACCATTTGCTACCGATGCGTTATCAAGACTGTTAGTATAGTACTCCAGTTCATTATTTCCCCATCCGCCACCGCCGAGGTCATATCCCCATTTGGTATTATCCGGCAATCCGGTATAATCAAATTCATCCGCCCATACGGGAGTTGTTTCAAATGTCCAGCCTTTATCAACAGGTCCCTGTGGCGTAACAGGATCAGGCGTGCTTCCACCACCCTCTCCTTTTCCTGAGCAGGAAAGTATAGCAATGCCCAACAGCACAAAAGGGAGATATTTCAGTCTTTTCATAAGCGCAAATGATTTTAAAAAAATTAGGAATTAGGAATTAACAATTAAGAATTGGTTAGCCGTACATTGTTTATGTCAGGCCATATGAGCAAATTGTATCACCTAAAACTAAGCATACATTAACTAAATATTGCTCGCTTTTCCTCTTCTTAATTCCTAATTCGTAATTCCTAATTCCTGATTAATTTATATTTCTTCCAGGAACTTTACATCGTCGAATACAACACCGCCAGTACCCAGTGTACCACCGGCACTACCAGCTTTCACAACGATATAGATGTCTCCTGTTTTAGTAAACGACATAACACCGTTTTTATTCTTACCGGTACCATCACAACCGATAGTAGAAAGGTCGCCTGCAAATTTCACAGCGCCGCAACCAGACCAGGTGTTCAGGGAAATATATTTGTTTCCGCTGTAGTCAGCACCTTGTTTAGGAACTGCTGTATCAATGTATATCTCGAACCAGGAATTGCTGGCGCCATTGCCGCTTACCTGTGCAGAGAATATATATGACTTACCAGCTACCACGCTTACTTTCTGATAGATGGCGCCGTTGGAATCACCGGTATTATCGAAATGCATTGCGCCATTTTCGATTTTAATAGCGGTTTGTGTCCCCCCTGTGTTCAATACAGTCCAAAACTGCTCGCTGCCTGTTGCCATATCACCACCTTTCAGGATATCGCGGGTCTGCGCATTTTGTGCAATGGTTACTTTCTTCACCGCCTTGGCAAAACCGCCGTTGGTGAATACCGTGAACTGGATCGTATATTCTCCCTTCTGGAAATAACTGAGCGTATCTCTTTCGCGGACAGATTTATGTCCGTTATCATCGCTGTATTCAAACAGGAATCCACCCGGAGTAGTGTTTGCTACGACGATCTTATTTGCATTACCTGCCAGTGGTTCTGCGGTAAAACTGGCGGTCGGTAAAGGTCCCAGGCCTTTGTCGGATGACTCAGGCGTGCAGGCAGAAACAGCGCCGGCCAGCAGAGCTGCCATTGCTATAGTACGTGTATTGCTGATATAGTGAAAGTTCATTTGTTGCTGTTTGTTAAGTCATGAATGCTGTTCGTACCCCTTGATTATTTCCATTCTGCGCTCTGCTCGATCTTAGTGTTCTCCATTTCCAGTAATGGAATAGGCAGAATTTCGTTTTTACCGGCAACGAAACCACGGCCACCCAATGCAGCAGCAGCTCTCTTGGTACGTACCAGGTCAAACCAGCGATGACCTTCACCAGCCAGTTCAAGACGTCTTTCTTTGAAGATGTTGTCGTCAGTAGCTTCAATAGGGTTCAGTCCTACACGATGACGTACCGCGTTCAGCAGTGCATATGCACGTGTGCCTGCAGCACCGCTCTGGCCGGATTTAACCAGTGCTTCTGCTTCCATCAGATAGGTATCCGCCAGACGGATCTCATACAGGTTCTGTGGATAGTTCAGTTCTTTGTTACCAGGCCCCTGGGACTGATCGCCGATTTTCGCAGCTAATTTGTTCAGGAAATAACCGGTGTTATCATGACCCGGCGCATAATCTGCGATACCAGCAGCTTTCAGGCTATCCATATCCAGGATAGTTGCGTTGAAGCGTGGATCGCCATGCAGCGCATCGTACAGACTTTTGGTCACTACCAGGAAGCTCCAGCCGGAAACCATATCAGGAGCAGTTGGTTTCAGTGTTTTATAACCTCTTGGGCCTACCATGATGTTCAGCACGTTACCTTCAGTACATGCAACGCAATCCCAGTTACCACCTGAATTAGAGCTATACGCTGCTTCAAGGATAGACTCAGAGTTGAATTTATTAGTGCTGAATTTCCAGAGATCGTTAAAATTGTCCATCAGTTTGTAACCATATTTCGCACTGGTCTGACCCGGAGTAGCGCCATTTACCTCAGCAAATTCTGCTGCGGATTCAGCCCATTTCTCCTGCCACAGGTAAACTTTACCTAACAGTGCATGTGCAGCACCTCTGGTAGCACGGCCACCTTCAGAACCTGCAGGTACCTGATCAGGGAAATTGGTTTCAGCAATAGCTGCTTTCAGATCTTCGATGATCTGATTGTATACATCAGCTGGCGGCGCCTGCAACACATCATACATTTCTGAAGTGGATACAGGTTTGGTCAGCAGTGGAATGTTCTTGAATAAACGCACCAGGTCAAAATAGAAGAACGCACGCAGGAATTTACATTCTGCTTCAAAACGCTTCTTCAGATTCTCATCCATAGGGATATCAGGCAGCTTGCTCAACAGGGTATTCGCACGGAAGATACCCGCATAGCCTTTTTTCCACAGTTCTTCCTGTGGTCCCTGTGCAGGGGTCATGGTGTAGTTGGTGAATACCTGGAAGGCAGACACGTCGTTAGGGCCACCACCGCCGGCCAGATGGTCATCAGAACCAGCATCCAGTGCACCTACTTTGGTAACATAACCACCACCCTGCCAGCCTACGACATCATATACCGCGATCAGACCATTAAAGGCTTCTGTTGCGTTACGGTAATAGTTAGCCTCCAGATCGGTACCCTTTGGTTTTACTTCGAGAAAGCTATCGCGGCAACCGCTGGCCAGTTGTAAACCCAGGGCCATTGCGATGATATATGGAATTTGTCTTGTTTTCATTTTGTGATCAGCTTTTAATAATTAGAAAGTTGCATTTACACCTAACATGAATGAGCGTGCCTGAGGATAGATACCTCTGTCGATACTGAATACGCCACCACCGATCTCTGGATCATAACCAGTGTATTTGGTCAGTGTCAGCAGGTTTTCGCTCATTACATACACGCGGAATCGTTCGATATGCGCTTTCTTTAAGAGTGAAGAAGGCAGGGAGTAACCAAGTTGCAGAGATTTGATCCTGCAGTAGCTGCCATCTTCCAGATAGAAATCTGAAGGGTTAGTGAAGTTTCTGTTGTTGTCTTTTGTAGTTAAACGTGGGTAGTCATTGGAAGAACCTTCGCCTGTCCAGCGACCCAGTGCTTTGGTCTGCCAGTTTGCAGCCCCGATATCCAAACGACGTAAGCCCTGGAAGATTTTGTTACCAGCTGCACCCTGTACAAATACTACCACATCAAAACCTTTATAACCGGAGTTCAGGGTGAAACCATATGTCCAGCTTGGCGTAGGATTGCCCAGGAAAGTACGGTCACCTTCATCGGTCAGTTGACCGTCGCCATTTACGTCTACCCAGCGGAAATCACCAGCAACTGCATTTGGCTGGAGCTTTTTACCATCTTTACCTACGTATGCATCAACTTCCTGCTGATTCTGGAAGATGCCATTTGTCTTGAAACCATAGAAGGCGTTAAATGGCTGTCCGATAGCGGTACGTGTGATAGGATAGCTGGTTGATTGCAGGGTCTGTCCACCAGACAGATATTGTATATTCTGACCCAGGTTGGTCACTTTATTTTTCAGATAAGAAACGTTACCATTTACAGAGAAGTCGAACTCTCCGAATTTCTTACGGTAACCCAGTTCCAGTTCCACACCGGTGTTTTCCATATCCGCTACGTTAGCCGCAGGGTTAGAAATAGCACCTACGTACAGTGGGATACGTGGATTCTGGAGGATATCTTTTGTTGCTTTTTTATACCAGTCGAATGATACAGTGATGTCTCTGATGACAGTTGCTTCAAAACCAATGTTGGTCTGACTGGTAGATTCCCATTTCAGGTCCGGATTGGAAGGAGCATTAGGACTGTAACCGATCAGGTATGTATCTCCGGTACCGAAGCTGTAGTTACGACCGCCACCGATAGTAGACAGGTAAGCGAAGTCACCGATGTTGTCATTACCAACCACACCGTAACCACCACGGAATTTCAGGAAGTTTACGATCTGATTGTCAGCCCAGAAGTTTTCGCGGGAAGCTACCCAACCCAGAGAGAAGGATGGGAACACACCATATTTGTTGTTGGAGCCAAAGCGGGAAGAACCATCACGACGAATGATCGCTTCTGCCAGGTACTTTTCATCATAGGTGTAGTTCACACGTGCAAACAGGGAGGAAATTCTGTGATCAGGGTTTTCGCTACCACCCGCATTTCTCTGGTCCTGCGCCACGTTGTAGTTAAGGGACGCATCTTTGAAATTGGTAACAGGTAAATCCCAGTATGTTACGTTCAGCGCACGGGTATGGTTGTCCTGGTAGGCGCCCTGACCTGCTAATACAGTAACATTATGTTTGTCGAACTCTCTGGTATAGGAGATCGTATTCTCCAGGTTCCAGTTGTAACCGGAGTTAGAGCTACGGTTAAAGTTGGTACGGGAAGAAATAGTAGAAGGATTAAGGTAAGATATAGGGGTAAATGACTCACTTCCCCAGAAGGAAATCTTGGTACCAAGGGTTGAACGTAATTTCAGTCCTTTGATCGGAGATACTTCCAGGTAGGCGTTACCTACGATATTATGTGACCAGCCATAGTTGCCCAGACGGGTTTTGATATAAGCCAGCGGGTTAGTGATTTCCTGTGCAAGTGCTCTGGAAACGCCATAATAGTGACCATTACCATCTGTTGGCGTTCTTGGGTCATAATTTGCCGCTTCATTCGGATCAGTTACGATTACCGGTGTGATCGGATCGAGGTTGATGGCAGAAGCCAGCGGACCACCGAATTCACTGTTTGTGTTACCAAGACCGATTGACTTATCGTAAGCATAACCTACGTTCTGGCCAAAGGTCACCCACTGGGACAGTTTATGTGTAGAGTTCAGACGGAAGTTTACACGCTCGTATTTAGAGATATCAGTAGCTACGATACCATCCTGTTTCAGATAACCGAAAGAAGAATAGAAAGTCGATCTGTCGTTACCACCGCTGATGCTTATTTCATGGTTCTGACGTTTTGCGCTGCTGTTGAAGATCTGGTCCTGCCAGTCGGTGCCTTTACCATATGACTGAGGATCAGCATAAGGCAGAGAAGCATCGCCACCAGCTTTTGCAGCTTCATTTCTCAGTGTAGCGTATTGTGTAGCATCCAGCAGTTTCAGTTTGCGTGCAGGAGCTGAAGTACCATAATAACCATTGTAGTTTACTTTCAGGGTACCTATTTTACCTTTTTTGGTAGTTACCAGGATTACACCGGCAGCAGCACGTGCACCATAGATCGCCTGAGAAGCCGCATCTTTCAATACCTCGATAGACTCGATGTCATACTGGTTCAGGTAACCGATACCGCCGTTATCAACCACCACTCCATCTACTACCCACAACGGGTCGTTATTGTTGAAGGTGGTCAGACCTCTTACTCTTACTGCGGAACCAGAACCTGGCTGTCCTGAGCTGGAAGCGATAGTCACACCGGAAGTTCTACCCTGGAGGGCGCTTTCTACACGGGTGATGGGCTGGTTTTCAAGATCAGCGGCCTTTACGCTGGAGATCGCACCAGTTACAACACTTTTCTTCTGTACACCATAACCTACTACAACTGTTTCGGTCAGTGCTGTTTCAGAACTTTTCAGTCTGATATTCAGGTTGCCGTTACCAACAGCCTGTGTGTACGGTGTGAAACTCAGTGCACTGAATACGAGTGTGCCATTGGATGGCGCTTTTAAAGTGAATCTACCATTACCATCCGTAGCTGTACCGGTTGTACCGTCTTTTACACGTACGCTTACACCGGGTACAGGCTCTCCTTTTTCGTCCACTACACGGCCGGTAACGGTGATGATAGTATCTGCAGCTGCTTTATGACCAGCGGGCAGACTTTTTACAATGATGCGGGCACCATCTATAGAATAATCGAAAGGCTGATTGTCCAGACAAATCTCAAGTGCCTCCTGAACGGATGCGTTTTTTATATCAATAGTTACAGGATTGGCTGTAGCGAGCAATGTTTCATCATAAACTATGGAAATTCCTGCCTGACGAGCCACCTGGCGAAGCACTTTTTTCAGGGGAGCCTTCTTCTCTGATATAGAAATTTGTTGAGACACTCCTTTTGCGCTGATCTGTAGACATGCCACTAGCAACAAAAAGGTGGTCAGTTTCATAACGGTGACAATTTTGGTTGATAGATTTTTCCGGGTACGGAAAGTCCTACCACTAAAGTTTAATTGCATACTTTTGTAGTGTTTGGGAATTTAGAAGATCAATAGTTAATAACGTGACGTGGTTTTCAGGATGCCCCGACAATTTCAGCCGGAAGTGTTGCAAGCGCTTCCGGTTTTTTATTTATCTGGGCCTAACTGCTCCTTTAATTTCTTCCGGTTACTTCCATAACGTAATTCATTTTACTTAATTAATACCCTGTCTGTCTCACGTGGATTTAGTACAGCACAGGCTTTATTTACCCGATGTAACAGTTAGTTTTCGCCCTGACAGTGAGAATGTAGGTCCATTTGCTTCCAGCATATGCAGAATATCGGATAATGGTAAGCTCCGGCTTATACGCCCCCCAAAGAGCCTTTCATTTCCCGTCTGGTTGTAACTAACCTCTATATCGTACCACCTGGCCAACTGACGTAATATGTCAGCCATAGTGGCATTATCAAACTCAAAAAAACCTGTTTTCCAGGCAATTACCTGGTCAACGTCCGCCTTCATAACAACCATGACACCACTGGCAGGATCTACCACTGCCTGTTGGCCTGGCTTCAGGCGTTGTTCTATTTTTCCGTATTTAACATTGACCAGTCCCTCGATCAGTGTTGTATTGATACTCTTTTCGTCGGCATAGGCCATGATATCAAACTGGGTTCCCAATACCTGTATTTCCGCGTTATTCGCTTTTACGAAGAATGGCTTGCTGGCATTTGGCGCCACTTCAAAATATCCTTGTCCCTGAATTTCGACTTCCCTGCGGTCCCCGTTAAAAGAAGTCGGATATCTCATACTGGATGCAGCATTCAGCCATACATGGCTGCCATCTGACAGTACAATATTGAACTGACCGCCCCTTGGAACGGTCAGGGTATTATAGGTAACGACATCGGCGTTACCCTGTGCAGCATAGTGTAGCTGACCATTCTGCTGGCGAACGACCGTTTCTCCCTGGTTAATGATCTGATTACCTGCACTATCCAGTGTCACCACATCTCCGTTGGCCAGTGTCAGTATAGCCTTATTAGTACCAGGCGCAATATCTCTGGTATCAGCTGCCAGTGTACCGGTATTTGCAGTAAGGGCCTTGCGGGAGGAGACGGTGTTCATATAATAATAGACGCCACTGCCTGCCAGTAATACCACCGCTGCTGCCGCTACCCAGCGCAAACGCGTACGTTGCGGGAAGCGGATCACTTTTTCCTGTGAAATGTCCTGTAAAAGTCTTGTTTCGATACGATCGCTCAGTTCAGAAGGAATTTCATGATGCTCACTCATTGTCTTTTCGAACTCCCGCTGCATGGCGGTAAGCAAAGAACGATTGGAGCCTGACGATTGGAGCCAGGTGTACAGTTCTTCCATTTCGGCCCTATTGCATTGACCGTCAAGGTATTTCTGTAAAAGTTCTTCGTAACGTTCCGTGGATAATGACATAAGTTATGAGCACCTTTAGCGGGGGTACCTATATATATTATCCGAAACTGAAGAGGTAGGGTACCTCAACTTTAAAAAAAAGTTAAAATATTTTTGCGGCGAGATAAATAGCGAGTAAAATATCACCATGGCGATGCACATAATCGTATATAAAACGCATCCCTAAAACCATGTGTTTTTTTACCGCGTTTCTGGAAATCCCCAGTAAAAGGGCCACTTCATCGTAGCTTTTTCCTTCCTGACGACACAATTTGAACACATTCAGACGCTGGGGCGGCATCCTGACCAGGGCTTCCTGAAAAAGACGGTCATATTCCTTGGCCCTTACCTGCTGTTCCGGCTGGACGGTAGAGACATCATCCAGCTGACTAAATAACTGGTCCCTGAAGTTTTTGTCGGTGGCAAGTTTGTCGATGGTCTTAATAACGTGGTTACGGGCTATCCTGTATAAATACCCTGTAAAGGACAATTCGGGGTTAATCCGGTCCCTGATCTCCCATACTTTCAGAAAGACATCGTGCACCAGGTCTTCTGCAAGGGAAGGGACCTTACAAAAGCGCAGCAAGTAAACGTAGAGCGAGGCATGATAGTGTCGGTAAATCTTCGTGAACGCAGACTCATCTCCCTGCATCATCCTTAACAACACCTCTTCCTCGGATGGCATACGATCCATATCAATTTGAACAATTAGTAGCGGGAACCCCCTAAAGCTGTAAAACTAAAGAAAAGTGGGAAATGTACAAATTAGGCAGCTGCACAGGCTTGAAGCGTACTTTGTACACGTATTCGTATAGCGATTGGAGATGAATTTTTTAGAGTTGTAAATATTTCTGCATAATTTATTTGCACAATTGAAATAATTATTCATATATTTGCACCCCCGACGAACGGGAACACAGTGTTGGATCAGTAGTTCAGTTGGTTAGAATGCCGCCCTGTCACGGCGGAGGTCGCGGGTTCGAGTCCCGTCTGGTCCGCTCAAAAATAAAAGCCTGCAAAATCATTGATTTGCAGGCTTTTTACTTTTTAGGCATACCTGATTGTACTTTGCGTTATAGGAGTGCCCTATAACGGATCAAGTGAAAAAATGGGGGATTTCAAATTGAATGACCATTATCTGTAATGCCTTGATATCTCATCGATCTATCCATATTTCAGCTTGTATTCCTTTATTTGTTCAAAGGCCATTTTAAAACCAGCAGCTTCATTACCAAGTCTGTTTACTTTATCCATAAGCAAGCTTAATTCTTTCGGATCATCCCGATGTTTGTCGTAAAGGCGCGAGGCACCCAGGTACTCAGCCATGGTGTCCCAATTAAACCTGAGATAAAATATGCCCAATGAACTACGCCTCGTGATAATTCCATTAGCAATTAAACTACCAATAGGGTCTGTATTATTGAACCGGGTATCGGCCAGCATTAGAGAGCGTACATCCTGTTCAGCAAAATCACGCGGTATAAAACTGTCTCTGATCGATAGCAGGGCCATTTCTTCTGTGGCTGTAACGATCTGCTGAAGACTAAGCATGTTCTGAGTGGTTCCCTGTGTTGCATGAATATAACCTAAATAATCATAGTATATTTTTGGGATAAGATCAGGAACACTTAATGCATAATCAATAATAAGTTTTACCAGCATGGGCGTAACACCATTGTTTTTTCCAAACTTATTTATGAGATGGATAATTTCTTTGGCAAAACGTATCTGATCATGATATGTTCTCAACGGGTGATCTTCTTCCTCCTCCAGCAACTGTGTTATGAAATGCACCAGGCTGCGGGGATCGAAAGGAATAAGGTATAACCGGATATATTCATTGATCTGTAATGGCGCTTCCCGGCGGGTGGTAATAAACATGGCATTCACCGGAAGCAAAGCATGTATATTATTGAAGTAGGCCTGGGTCTCAATTGAACGTTCTGAAAATGCATCGATCATTATAACCAACCGTTGCTCTTTAAGTAAAGCAATCAAAAAGCCCTCATTGACTTTCGGCATATTGAACCAGACATGGAACAACTCTTTCAACGTCTGCAAAAGGTCGTTGGTATCTGAGTTAATCAATACCGGTATGCGGGTGATATTGCCTTTTTTACGGAACTGGTGGAGTGTCGTCATCCAATCGCCAATGGCAGCCATTAACATTGTTTTACCGGCGCCACCTTGTCCGATAAGCTGCACAATCGTGCGTGGACGATGGAAGAGCTGCGTGCAAAAGTCTGCGTCGGGTTCATTTATCAGTTGACCTGTTGATGGATCATTTATACGTATTGGCATTGGAATATAGTCTGGTTTATTACCGATGCTTTCCCTGAATTGCTGGACAAGGGTTTCTCTATTAGCTTTGATCCATGCATCGAGCACCCGGCCCTTATGCGCAAGCGGCCACATGGGGATGAAGACATCAAGGGCAATCAACACCTGATCAAACGGCGGTTTTAGCGATGCCAGTTGCTTAATACTATGCCTGATGTGGTAAATCTTTAAGAACAGCAATGGGGCAATTAGCCATATAAACAGCAACAGAGCGTAATAAACCGCCACTATTGATACATATACCAACCATCCCTTATTGTTATTCGAAAAATCACTGATCTTAGTGGTTAGGGTGCTTACCGTTAGAAACGGATCGCCATTCTCATTTTTTAATGTGATATCTTCGGCCACTCCTTCCGTGTCTGATGATACAATAACTTTAACCACCAGTTTATTGGCAATATCAGAGGAAGGAACGATACCGAAATTTTCAGCTATCTCAAAACGAAACGCAAACGTGTAAGCTCCGGCAGTACTATCTACCAGCCACGAGCGTCCAAGCACCTGCCGATAGCTTTCCTTATTTGTTATCCAGTCATTATACTTTTTGGCGATCATCTGTATGCTCACCTGACGCAGGTCTTTGTATTTTTCTTTTGGCGGAGTTTGAAGTGTAAATTGTATTTCGAGGCTGTCAGATTTAAAAAAGGAACTGGTGAAATGCCGCATCCTGGTAACGGTAGGGTATTGTCTTTGATCGGGCATTACCTTTATCATTGAATTCTTTGCAACGAAATATAATTGTCCGCTACAGACTGCTGCCCCTGCGACTGAAGAAATAATCGGTACAATGCGTTTCGCCAAAAAGCTTTTGGTATCACTTTCTTTATATAAATAGCCGGCTTTTGTGATAAAGCAAAGCCCTCTGTATTTTAGGATCTTTAATAAATTTGTCAGTTGTATTTCCTGTTTTACCCACTCTTTACCTGGTTTTTTGTAAAGGATCATCGCATTTTCTCCAATATTACCTGCGGCCCAAACCGTTCCACCCATCACTACCATATCTTTCAGGTCAACGCCTTTGACATTTATATTTTCCCGTTTCCAGTTACCCTGATTATTTTTATAAAGGATCAACCCATTGTCACCAACAGCATACATACCGCTGTCGGTTTTACAGATCGCATGTACATGAACGTCATTAAGGCCCCTTACTTCTTCCGGGGCGATGTGTTCCTGTACCCAATTGGGCTCATCTATCTTTTTATGTAAAATCGTCACCGAGCTGCCCAACGCATAGAGATCATCACCAATGCCGGTAATTGAAAAAAAGTGTTTGCTGTCTTTTCCTGTATAATCGTTCACCCATTTTTGCGTACCACTTTTCTTATACAGTAATATATCGTTGGTACCCGCAATCCATACTTTATCATTTTGGCCATAGATTGCATGTAAATTAGTGGCTTTGCCAGGAAATGTTTCTTTCATCCACTCCCCATTGCCGTGCTTATGTAAAATGACAGCAGGCTTGCCGATCAACCAGATATCATCTCCGAACCGGTACCCATCCTTGATCTCAAATGTCGGTAAGCCGGAACGTTCCTTCTTCCAGTCGTAATCCTTGTTTTTATATAGTATGTTTCCCTTATTGTCAGATATCCAGGCCTCATCGTTCAATGAATAAATGCCATTCAAATTTGCATTGGTGATCATTTCATGGCTATTATTCCATTGTCCTTTTGCATTTCTGTCTAAAATAGTTTCATTAAAGCCAACAGCCGTTAAATGATCTCTGCTACCTGCAATATCGGTAAGTATCTCATTGCCAATCGGCGTGGCCTCCTGTACCCATGGATCATTTTCATGTTTATGGAGAATAACGTTATCACTACCTGCCAGCCAGATATCATGTTGGTATGCGTAACCACTGATAAAATAACCATTCAGGGGATGTTTTTTTTCAACACGCCATGCCCCACTCCCTTTTTTGTATAAGATCTGTCCATTATCAGTAGTCATCCATACCTGGTCGTCCCAGCCAAAGATATTATCCAGGCGTCCCTTGCCTGCTGGTGTATTTTCAAGCGACCAGGAGGCGTTGTTCCTATGCAATAACATACCATTGTCCCCGGTTACCCAGACCTGTCCGTTCTCAACTAGCAGGTCTGTCAGATCGCTATTGGGAACCTTGCTATTAGGAACGACAATATCTTCCTTCAACCAATTCCCATTGGCAGCTTTATGTAAAACAACTCCGTCCCGGCCAATGATCCATAAATTGTCAGGAGTGCCTTTTATAGCAATCAACATCGCATTTTCTTCAGGGCATTTTTCCGTTTGCCATGGTAAAGTGTCTTTTTTATGAAGAATCACCCCACCGCTACCAACAATCCATACATCGTTATTGACAATGTATACGGCATTCAGGTCAACAAGCCCGGCTTTTTGTTGCTGTTGCACCCAAGGCTGACCCATTTTCTTATACAATATCAAGCCTTCTTCACCAGAAACCCAAACTTCATCACCCCGGCCGGCTATACTGTATAAACGTCTATAGGATACCGGTAACTCATCCTGTACCCAATCGCCGTTTTTCTTACGATACAGTATTATCCCAGACGCACTAATTGCCCAGGTGTTTCCGGCTGTGTCTATATAGGCAGTCTTAAATATAAAACCTATATCGGTATTTGTTATCCAGTGATTATTAAATTCGTTGTGCTGTACTATCCATTTATCTGTATGTAAAGCGTTACAGGCTATACCAAAGATCATTAAAGCAGGCAGAACCAGTCTATATATACTTGTATCAGCACATTTATAGCATCTCATGGCTTTCTGCTTTCTTTTGTTTGTAGATCTTTATCTGTTCAAAAATCATCTTGAACCCTGGTGTATCTGAAGCCGATCCTGATATTTTCATTATTAATTCCTGCAGCTTATCTGCTTCCTGATACTCATCGTACAAGCGGCTGGCTGCCAGATATTCTGCCATGGGATCAAGGTTAAACCGCAGATAAAAATTTCCCAGTGATTGTCTTCTTGTGATAATATGATTTTCGATAAGGCGCTCAACCACATCAATGTTGTTATATTTGTTGGCTTTTGACAACAGGTCCTTTATAGTCGATTCTTTAAAATCTCCCGGTTCAAACTTTTCATTTAAGGATAATTTGGCCATTAATTCTGCTACCTCAATGATCTGGTAATCATGTAAAAAATTGCTGGCGGTTGAATGGCGGGGATGCATTCTTAACAAATAATCATAAAAGACCTGTGGAATATTGGCTGGCATGGCCTCGATCATCTGTACTATGCTGTTATACTTACGGAAGTTACTTAGGGTATTATCAATGATCAGTTTCACCAGTATGGGTAAAATAATGGCATTATGAAGGCTGATATCTACCATTTTAGCGATCTTTTCGGCAAAGTAAAGTTGTTCCTGCCCATCTTTTACAGGATGCACTTCATGATTTTCAAGGCAGTCCTTCACGAAATTAAAAAGGCTTCTGGTGTTCAATGTCTCCGGGCAAAGCAGGATAATGTCTTTTACCTGCATGTTTATAGCGCGTCGCGAAGTGAAAATGAGGGCATTGACGGCAACATGGTTATGTATTTTTTTTATATGATTCTGTGTTTCTGCTTTTCTCTCCGACACTGCGTCCATAATGATCACGAGCCTTTGTTTTTTCAAAAGGTATTTTACCAGGTCGGCCGGTATATTTTGATTGGGCAGCCTGGCTCTCAATTGTTGCAGTATGGTATCAAAAAGATCGGTGGTATCTGATTCAATCATGATCGGCGCCCTGGTAAGCGTGCCCCGCCTGTTTTCGTTCAGTTGTTTTATTAACCAATTGCCCAATGCAACAGCTAGTGTAGTTTTGCCCACTCCGCCTGGCCCCACGATCTGAATAACTACTCTTTTAGATGTAAAAAGCCTATCAGCTAATGTATCATCAGGTTGCTCTATTAGTCTTTCTGTTCCGGCAATCTTTAATTTAAGCGGCAGAGAAACATAACGACCTCTATACTGCATTGCTTCGCTTTGCTTGAATGCATCGATCAAAGCTGTTTTGTTTGCACTTAACCAGGCAGTCATTACACGTTTTGTAAAAGCAAATTTGCGAATAGGCTGTACCAGCACTATGTTTAATAAAAAAATTAATTGCTTAACAGGCGATTTAAGAGTCGGCAGTTGTGTGAAAAAGTTCGATGTATATATTTTAATAAAGGTCAGAGGGCTTAGCCACCATATCATAAGCCAGGTACCGTAAAAAGCCAAAACAAGTAATGAAATCACGATAACAAGCTGATTTTGCCACCAGGCCTTAGGTTGCAGCGTAAAGTATAATTTCCCTTCATTATCTCTCAGGATAAAAGGTGTGTTATTACCTTGTGAAGAAAGGATTATCCTTACCCTGAGTTTGTTGGCATTGGTCGATGAAGGTATAATGCCGAAACTTCTCGTGATCTCAAACCGGCTTAAAACAGTGATGGTATTTGCGTTTGAATCGATTGTATGGCTATCGGGGATTGACTTGAATTCTTCATTTTTTTCATACTCCGGGCTCAAGGGGCGTGCATCGAATTGGACCTTAAGCTCCCTGGAAGGTTTATTACCGGGAATGCTGATTTTCGCCTGTATTTCAAGACTGTCTGATTGTCCATTCAAGATAGGCCGGTACTTTATACTGCTGACAATGGGATACTGATATTCGTCAGGCGTTAATGATACAATGGCACTATTGCTGATACAGTATAATTTATCATTCGATAAAGCTGCTCCGACAATAACATTCAGCATTGCCGGTTTCGGTGCATGTACCCAGTTACCGGATTGCTTTTTATAGGAAATTCCCTTTGAACTGAAGATATAAAGATCTGAGGAAAACGGAATTGATCTTAACCCGTTCTCAACCCCATCGATTAATGACCACTGATCGTCGCCATTTTTCTGATATATCACATTTCTGGATGCCTGCCCGCCTACAAACAACAGATCGTTACCATCGTCATGAACTCTGTAAAAGTCGGTTTCTTTACTATCACTGAATTGTACTTCCCATTTTTCACCATCTTTTTTACTTAATACGATGCCCGAACTTCCACAGATCCATAATTTATCGCGTTTTTTTAAGATGTCATGATAATGAAGTTGATGTAGCTTATCAAGACTGCCCGGTAGCTCTTCTTCATTCCAAACCGTACCACTTATATGCTTATGAAGGATCTTGTTAACACCACCGACCACCCACAATTCCTCCCCGATCCGTTTGATATTAGTAAAATGGCAGTTAGAACTGCGCGGGTATTCATTTACGAATTCCGTATCACCGCTTGCTTTATGAAGTATAACACCCTGCTCGCCTACAACATAAAGGTTATCCTTGTCTCCATATATAGCTTCCAGTCTCAGATTGTTCAGTTTAGGCGCTTTATTCAACCATTCGCCATTACCAGTTTTATTCAATATGATGCCTTGGGTACCAATTAGCCAAACATCATTGCCATACCGGTAGCCGCTTAAAATGGTAAAATCTTTTACGCCGGTATATTGGCGCTGCCACTCGGCCTCGCCTTTTTTATAGAGGATTGCGCCATCTTTATCAGCTACCCAAACTTCATCCTCTTGTGCAAATATGCTGGTGAGCTCTGTCCATGGAAAAATAATTATCTGTCTTTTCCAAGGATCATTTCCTGATTTACTTATAATGTTTTCGCCATGTCCGACAGCCAACATTGTATTTCCGTTTCGTTTGATATCGAACAACAATAAGCCAATGGCCTCTTGTCCTTCCTGTATCCAGGTGCCTTTTGCTGTTCTGTGCAAAATGCCACCACGATTGCCAACCACCCAGAGTTCTTTGTTTTGACCGAACAGGCTGATGAAATAAAGATTCCTGGAGTTGCTGGAATCTATCTCTTTTATCCAGTCGCCATGCTCTTTTTTATGGAATATCCGTCCATAAAAGGTAGAAACCCATACGTCTTCGCCATTTACATATATACCTGAAAATACTGAATCGGTAGCCGGGAGTTTTTCCGATATCCAGGATTTGTTTTTGGGTTTGTGCAACACAAAGCCATTTTCCGCGATTGCCCAGATCTCATCTTCCTGTACAAACAGATTGGTCAGCTTCGCTTTTTTTTCCGGGCAATCCTGCTCGTACCAGGGACCATCTCCTGATTTGTGCAATATGGTACCACTTTCGCCTGTTATCCACAGATTACCAGGAGTGCCGGCCATTTTAAAAAGCATGACTGGCGCTATCGGGTCGTCTTCTTTTATCCAGTTTCCTTTTTGCCTGTGCAGAATAGTTCCATGGCTACCGACGGCCCAAACATCATTGACCGATACATATAAACAACTCAGTACAGTGTCATTAGTTTCTTTTTTTTCTATTATCCAGGGCTCTTTACCATTTTTATAGAGAATAGTGCCTCGCTCACCAAGGACCCACACCTCATTTCCACGGCCATTGATGTCCCAATAGCTGCCATCCATATCGGGCATCTTTTCCTTTTGCCAGGTCTTACTTCTCGCCGCCCTAAAGTACACCAGGCCATACTGGCTTATAACATAAGCGCTGCCATCGTCAGCAATATATGCCCGGGTAAATGCGAACCCCAATTCTGCCTTTTTTTTCCACTTGTGATTATTGTCGTTAACCTGGTCAATCCATCGGGTCGTATCCTGACAGCCGGTACACAGATAAAGAAAACAGTATAATGTTATACCGTAAAGGAGAGGAATGTTTTTAAGGATCATAGGCATTAACCATTTGTATAGTTGAATGACTTCTATATAGAAAAATTGTACTAACCAAAAATCATTGAAGAAGAGATGGAATTCCTCAAAACCAAATTTTATCTTTCTAGATGTCAGTATAAAGGTTACACTAACACACTTTTTGTAACACTCTTGTTAATTTTTACTTGGGGAGACGCGTAGAAGGCTTTTAATTCAAACCATATCCCATCAGCTGCTTGCAAGCTTTTTTTAAAGTAATTTTTAAACTTCAATCAGATACTTATAGAATAAATCTTATATTTTGTGAGTCACGTGCAAATAGGTTCGAAACTGGTAACCTACATCCCGCAAAAAAAGCCCTCGATTGATCGGAAGGCTTTTCTAGTTAGAATATCTTATACAACGACCTTAATCAACTGCAGACCATCCGATTTTAGCGCTTCAATTCCTTTTTGTATAGGTCTTACCACTGAGAATTATTATAAATGATGCCCCCCCCTCACATCATCCAGAATATAATCAATGAGTATGTTCGCTAATGCATCGAATTCTGTCGATATACACGCTGTAACCGCTACCGGAAACCTGTTTGAGCTTAGAATAAGACATTCATCCCTGCCTATACCTTCTCTTTGATATAACATATCCCGCTGGCTGATAGCACATATATCCGGCCAATAATGGCAAACACCTGCCACCTGTATAGCATTCTTTCTTACATGACTTGTATATTTGTTCCATTTTTTCTCCAATGTCATCAAACTTATATACGATTACAACCGGACGACTTTACCAATAGGGAAAGATTGGTCTAGTGTTTCCCTGATGCCATATAATATCCTTTCCCGACTATGCCACCACCCTGTCACCTCAAGTACAGGGTGTCTGACTTCCCTACCTGTGAGCAACACTTTCATGAGCTTCAGCAAAGCAGTCGGTTCCGGTACATTATTTCTGAGTATATAAGCACCACTTTCGTATTCCCCACCCTTTTCAGTCAGTAAATTGTTCCAGCCGAATGAACCAAACAGCGCCCAGACCGTTACTGCTACAACCGGAATGTTTTCACCCTGTAGTGACAGGGCTGTATTCCATATTTCATACAACCAACGCATCTGTTCCTCCCGTGTACATTGCAAATGCACTTCTGTAAATGCGATTGTCCATCGGTATCTTTCCCACGCCTCCATTACCAGTTCTTTCAGGGACATTCTCGCCGGAATATCAACCCTTACAGCTTCCACGTCTGCATACTGCTGAAAGACATTACCACCATGCGATCCCGCCGGATAAAGCGATAAATTTTCATCCAGAAAACGCTCAGATGTTATATAATAGTTGACACCCATAATATCGGGCGCTATAGGCTGACTATTCAGAAATGCAAGATCCGCAATTTCAACCCCGCTCTCCATGAGATAATTCCATAATGGATGAGCTGGAACTATCTTACCGCTAATCAGATCAAAAGACAACCATCGTCGTTCATTTTCAAAGTCTGCCTGATATTGCAAAGCGGGTGTACTATATACTTTTCCAAGATCCTCCGTTTGTACCAGCTTTGCCGATGGATTAACATTTCGAATGGCTGTCATCGCTTTAATGGTAGCCTTACATTCACTCACCAATATCCTGCTAAAACATGCATCAGTTTTGCCGTGTGGGTACCAGTGGCCATAGAGTCCGCAGAACCGGGCGGTTGTCAACGGTTCATTTATCGGTGTATAATATTCGATCCAGGGAAAACGTAGCGCCACCGCAGCAGCGTAAGCCTGTAAACCGTCCTCAAAGGTATCGTCAAAAAAATTCACGTAGTCAGGACCACTGCCATGATGTACCAGCCCGGCAATAACATTAATACCGGCATTTCTAAGGCGCTCAAGATTATCAGCAGTAAACGTCCAGTCTATCGGATCCAGACTGGAGGGCTGGTGTTTCTCCCAGAGTATGGGATATCTGATGGTCTTAATACCTGAAGCTATTATCAGATCAATGTCTTCAGGACGATTATAATGTCCTGAAGAGGAAAGTTGATCGAAATACTCATTCTTTACCCGGTTGATAGTATATTCCATGCCGCCCCATAGTTCCAGCTTAGATATTTGTTTCATGCCCGCGTATTTTACCATTCCTGTTTGTTCCGCTCTTATGCTCATTGACCCGGACCTTATCCATTTTCAGTATTTTGTTTGTAAGCGTCAGTGCCTGTGCTACTACCTGGTCCATATTGTAATATTTATAGGTCCCCAATCTTCCTGCAAACCATACGTTTGGCAACGTGGCCGCTAATTTCTTATACCGGTCATACAGCGCTGTATTTTCTTGTCTTGGGATAGGGTAATATGGATCACCTCCGGACGTAGGGAACTCATATACAACTGTAGTTTTATCGTGTTTCTGCCCCGTCAGATGTTTGAACTCTGTTATGCGGGTAAAGTTGTAATCATTGGGGTAATTTACAGTACCTACCGGCTGGAACTGTTCTTCATGTGTTTCAAATTTGAATTCAACAGAACGGTACGGTAATTTTCCAAAACATTGTTCAAAATATTCATCGATCGGCCCGGTATAGATCAGGCGTTCATACTGTACTTCTTTTCCTACATCCCGAAAATCTGCGTTAAGCATAATATGAATGTTCGGATGACTGAGCATGCTATTAAACATAGCAGTATAACCATTCAGAGGCATTACCTGATATGTATCAGTAAAATAACGGTTATCTTTATTTGTCCGCACGGGTACTCTCGCTGTAACGGAAGCATCCAGCTCAGACGGGTCAAGCGCCCATTGTTTACGGGTGTATCCCCGGAAGAACTTTTCATATAACTCGCGTCCTATTTTACTCACAACAACATCTTCTGATGTCAGAACCTGGTCCGTCTTTTCTGCCTTTGACGCGAAGAAAGCATCCACTTCAGCACTATTCAGCTGCAATCCATAAAGAGCATTGATCGTATTAAGATTGATGGGGACCGGAAGCATCTGCCCATCTACAGCACTTAGTACATGATGCTGATAGTTACGCCATTCGGTGAAGCAGGAAAGATAGTTATACACCTCTGCGCTATTAGTATGGAAAATGTGCGGACCATATTTATGAACGAGTATGCCATCCTTGTTGTAATAATCGTATGCATTGCCTCCAACGTGGTTACGCTTATCGATCAAGAGAATTTTTTTTCCTGAGAAGGCCAGGCGCTCCGCCATTACGCAACCTGCAAAGCCGGCGCCTGCTATTAAATAATCATACATATAATCGTATTAAGCCTGGATTTTAAGGAGTGCCTTCGTAACGACGGCAGCTTCGCCTATTATCGTGCTGGTAATTAAATTTTGCATATCGTAGTACGTTTGATCCCATGAATTTCTCGCCAGAAAACGATCCGTTACGGCCATTCTCTCTCTTTTACCTGGTCTTCGCAGGATGTTCCCGGCGCATTGTTCAAATTCATCGGCATTGGTAGCGATAGCAACCATGCCGTTTATACCATAAGTTTGTACTACGTCCCTTATAGGAGTGGAGATAACGGGTAATCCCGCTGACAAATATTCCGGCGTTTTAGTCGGACTGATAAATCGCGTAGAAGCATTATCGGCGAATGGTATAAGACCTATATCCCACGAAGACAAATATGCCGGCAACTGTTCATAACTCCTGGCTCCGAGATAATGGATATTTGGCCTCGCAGGCAATGTATCGGCATCTATCTTGACCACAGGCCCGAGCAACACAAAATGCCAGTCAGGATTCCGGGCGGCGACTGTATCTATCAATCCGATGTCAAACCGTTCGTCTATTACACCAGCAAAACCAAAGCGTGGATGTGGTATAGCTTGCTGATCTTCGGGATCAGCGATGCTATTCCGGGCTTTCCGGAAATGGTCCTGGTCAATGCTACTGGCAAATAAATGAATATTATTGTGTCTGGATTTTTTGTGCTGGTAAAGAGAATTACCTCCCGTAAAAACAATATCAGCTTTTGATAGCAACATCGTTTCCAACTCCAGTAATTCCGGCGGGGCAAACTGAAAGGCTGACAATTCATCCATACAGTCAAACACTGTAGCAACAGGTGAAATATGTGACGAAAATTGTAGCGCCATCGGCGTATAATACCAGAAAAGCGTCTTGTGTATATTTATCGTAGTGACAAAGTCATCCAGCAATTGTTTCAACACACGTACCGCTCCTGCAGCCTGTACATCTGATGATAAATAAGGTACTATTATATAAAGCCCTTCTGCTTTCTTTGTTATACGGAATTCAGATATTGTGTTATCAAATATCGGCTCCTCTATATAATATAGTGTTGACTGGCTTGCAAAACGGCTCATCAGATGCTGTGGACGCTGATAAACAAAATCCCATCTAAGGTGGGAAAAACAAATGATCGTTTCATACTGCGCTGTTGCAAGGGTGTTATTTACGGATACAGACATATATCCAGGCATGTTTATGGAAGTTATCATATATAATATTTTTAGTCCGCCAGACTTTCGTATTCTGACAGATTCAATAAATAAATTGTAGTTGTAACAGAAACCGCGCTAGCAGGAGATTAGCAGATTGAGGTTAAACCAGGAATCTTCTTATTACTTATTATGTTAGCATAACAGGTGTATGGCTAAAGATATGCCACTATCGCAAATTTACGGATGTTGGCTACAGCGGATCATCTGTACTTATTAAATAACAGGATTAAATTAATATTCTGAGGTTATTTATACTCATATTGGTAATATAATACTGCTTGGCAGCCTTAATGATAAAATTCTTATCTCTTTATACTGCATCCCTTAATCAACGCATACCCCCTGTCATTATCCTTCTTCCCGGATATACAGACGCTGCTTTTAATCGGGGATAGTTTTTTGTACGACATTGTTAACTCAAATTATTATTTATGTTTTACCATGTAAAAGACTTACAATTTAATGCAAGGGTGTCCAGACCAGACCCCGCATTTGCAACTTTGCTGCTGGAACAATTTGGCGGTGCCAATGGCGAACTTGCCGCAGCATTGAGATATTTCGGTCAGGCCTTCGGCGCCCGAAACCCCTTTCCTGACAAATATGATCTGTTAATGGATATTGCTACTGAAGAATTCAGTCATCTCGAAATTGTAGGGGCTACAATTCAGATGTTACTTCAGGGTATTAACGGTGACTTAAAAAAAGCTGCTGATGAATCCGAGATAATGGGCATGTTGAAAGGAAATGGTGCGAAAGAGGCCTATATACACCAGGCGTACATTGCACCACAATTTCTTGTTTCCAGCGGTGGCGGACCTGCTTACACTAATAGCCAGGGCGTGCCATGGTCGGCAGCCTATATTAACGGAGACTGCAATGGAGATCTGACGGTTGACCTTCGTTCCAATATTGGTGCAGAATCACGCGCGAAGATTACCTATGAATATCTTCTACAATTTACAGATGATCCATATGTAAAAGAAACACTTAATTTTCTGATGACACGCGAAGTAGCTCACTTCCAGCAATTTGAAGCCGCGTTGGATTCAATACAACCGAATTTCCCGCCGGGCGTCTTACAGACTGATCCACGTTACAGTAACTTATATTTCAATATGTCCAATGGCGCGTCTGTCAGAGGTCCATGGAATGAGGGAGAAAGTAGTCAATTTGGCGAGACCTGGCAGTATATAGATGATCCCATCCGACATATATTAGAAACAAACGGACTTACAGGCACAGAGCCGGAAGGTACTGAGCGAACAATTGAAGGTGTTAGTGAACTAGACACCGCATTAAGCAGGGAAAAGAGCGAAGAGATCAATATGGCCGTTCCAATAGGAGAACAGATATGGAGCGAATCAGCTAAAAGTGTCCCGCCGGAAAATTCTAAAAGATCGACAAAGAAAAAAAAGTAGCAATTATGCTGGAACATTTAGTTCAGAATGGGGATAGGTTAAATATTACTTATTTTACCGATCCTCTTTGCTGTTGGAGTTGGGTTTTTGAGCCTGTCTGGAAACGACTTCGTGATACGCTTGCTCCGGTAATGAGTTACCGGTATTGTATGGGAGGTATGTTATCTTCCTGGCAAGAATACCATGACACGATAAATGCAGTCACACGTCCGATACAAATGGGGCCGGTCTGGCTACATGCAAAATATGTATCCGGAACGTACATAAACGATCGCCTCTGGTTCACTGACCCACCAGCTTCGTCTTACCCTGCCTGTGTTGCCGTTAAAAGCGCAGGTATGCAATCGGCCGTTGCAGAAGAGCGGTATTTATACAAACTAAGGGAAGAGGCTTTGGTACATAGTAAGAACATTGCCAAAAAACAGGTTTTACTTGATGCCGCCCGCGAACTACAGGATGAGTTAGGCTCATCTTTTAATTATGACCTTTTCTTACAACAATTAACCTCTATAGCAGCATCGAATCAATTCAAAAATGATTTAGATCAGGTAAGATCATATGGTATCTCGCGTTTCCCGTCACTGCTTATCAGGATAGAAGGGAAAAAACAATCTGTAGTGTTAACGGGTAACCGTCCTTATGAAGCGATTATGGCAACCATAACTTCTCTTATAAACCACTCCTGTGCAGTCGAAGATAACATTAGGTAAGGAAGGGATTTCCGAAACCCGCGAAAATAAATATTATGTCCATGTATCAGCGGCACAGGTCCTGTTGTCCAATATCTTACACAGATAGTATAAAGTAGGGCTATAATTTCTTATCCCTCAATTTAATTTCGCCTGAGGTTGAGCGCATTAGTTCAATGTATCACTTGTGGTATGATTAGTGATAGACTCAAATATCTTCTATTTGTAGTGCTGAACGCCCGTAAAAGTTGTGAAAGTATTATGACACTAACAATCAGCACAGATTTACAAGGTTTGGGCATACACAAAATATATTCTTAATATGAGCATGGAAAAAATAAATAGAGTCAGGTTTGCCCCTAAGGGGAATAACAGTTTCATTGATACCCTGACAATAAACGTCCATGCCTATTTTGAAACGAATGGCATATCCCCTTATGCAAATACCCGTATGTGGATAAAAACAATAACAATGTTGCTTTGTTATTTCGTGCCTTGTATGTTTATAATTTCGCGACTCAGTGCCAATAACCTCTTATTATTCTGGCTTTTCTGGTTTATAATGGGATGGGGTATGATAGGCATAGGCGCCTCTGTCATGCACGACGCTAATCATGGCACATATTCTCCGAATAAAAAGGTAAATGTATTGATCGGCCATATTCTCGAGATAATAGGTGGGTACTCTACTACATGGAAAATACAACATAATATTTTACATCATACTTACACCAATATAGACGGCCTTGATGATGACATCAGCGGTTTTGTATTTTTACGTTTATCGCCCAGACAACGCTGGCGTTGGTATCATCGTTATCAATATCTCTATGCATGGTTTTTTTATATGCTGATGACCCTGTTCTGGATGACGGCAAAAGATTACATGCAGGTAGTCCGCTATAAACAAAACAACCTGCTGAGTAATCAAAGGATCTCTCTGCGCCGGGCTTTATTTCAGGTTACTTTTTATAAGATTATCTATTACTCATATATTCTGGTGTTGCCATTGCTGTTTTCAGGTCAGGCCTGGTATTATGTGCTTGGAGGTTTTTGTATCATGCATTTCACGGCAGGGCTTGTTCTTTCCTGTATTTTTCAACCATCTCATATAATAGTCTCATCTCCCTTTTCATTACCGGTGATTGTCGATAACACATATCGTATGGAAGACAGCTGGGCGATCCACGAATTAGTAAACACCACTGATTTCGCCCCAAAAAGCCGCATCTTTTCATGGTTTATAGGTGGTCTGAACTTCCAGATCGAGCATCACCTGTTTTCCGGAATATGCCATATCCATTACAAAAAACTTTCTGCTATCGTAAAGAAAACTGCTGAGTCATTTTCACTTCCATATCATGTGCAACCGACTTTTGCAAAAGCCCTGCTGGAACATGCAAAAATGCTTAAGATGCTGGGAAAAAAGGAATATCCGGCTACTCGTCTTCTCTCTTAAGAATCCTGTTCAATCTAAGATCATCCACGTCCAGTTCCTGTTCCAGCTGCTTAATGGTCTGATGATCGAACGAACCATCTTCATGCAGTCTGATTAACAATTCGCGACGAAACTTACTTATTTCTATCTCTGCTGCCATAATAGGCGCCAGTGGGATCAACAATCTATGTGCATCCGGATTTTCCACCGGATCATTTTCATTTTCTGTTTCTTTTGATAACTGATTGACAGTAGCCTCATATCTTGCTTTTACCTGATCTTTCAGGTTGGCCTCCAGGTGGATCGGCAAATCATTCTCTATGAAATAGATAATACTTTGCGCAAGAAACAATTGCAGTTCCAGTTCATTTTTATAGGAATGATTAGTGGGTGTTACACCTAAAATACGTATCAACAACGGGAGAGACAGGCCCTGAATAACAAGCGTTGCGAAAATAACGACAAACGTCAGAAACAAAATCAGGGACCGTTGCGGAAAAGGAATACCTCCTTCCATCGTCAGCGGCAGGGAAAGTGCCGTAGCCAATGATACAATACCTCTGGTTCCGGTCCAGCCTACGATTAACACATTTTTCCAGATAGTCGCTCTTTCAGATTGTACATCTTTAACATCTGCTCTCTTCATTTTGTATTTGAAGATGTGCTGAGAATATGCGGTAGCAAAGACCCACATCAGCCTTACTATAATAACTACCAAACTGATGATCAGACCATACAAAATCAGCATTTCAAAAGAGTATTTTTCAAGGTCTTTTAAAACAGTAGGCAGTTGTTGTCCGATCAGTAAAAATATAAATCCGTTCAGGATAAAAATTAACGTATCCCAGACGGATTTCGATCGCATTCGAGTCTGATAAGAAAATATCCGCGGAGATCTCCACGATACAAACAAGCCGGTAGTTACCACTGCCAATACGCCTGAAGTATGTATCATCTCCGCCAATAAATAAGAAACAAAGGGAGTCAGCAAGGTAAGACTGGTACTTACGATAGAATTACGCTTAATCTTTTCGTGCATTAATACAAAAATGAATCCTGTCAGTACACCAGACAAAGTCCCACCACACACCAGCAATAAAAACTGTAATCCGGCTTCCCAGAATACGAAGGAGCCTGTGACAATTGCAATATATGAAAACCTGTAGGCGATCAGGGCGCTGGCATCATTGACAAGACTTTCTCCCTCCAGAATTGTCGTAACACGCCTGTTCAGTTGCAAACCTTTGGTGATACTAGTGGCTGCTACCGCATCTGGCGGGGAAACAATGGCTCCCAATGCGAAAGCTAATGGCAAACTGAATTCCGGAATAAAGTAATAGGCAGCCCCCGCAACTGTTATGGTGGTAAAGAAAACAAGTGCAATCGCTAAAGTTGAAATGGGCAGCATCTCGGCCCTGAAATCACGCCAGGAAGTATGAGAAGCTGCATCATAAAGTAAGGGAGGCAAAAATAGCAAAAAGACTACAGGAGGATCTAACACAAGAAGAGGGAATCGGGGTATCATCCCCACGATGGCTCCGGTAATTACCAATAGAATAGGAAATGGAAATTTAACCCTGTCCGCAATGGCCGATAAACCAACCAGGATAGCTAATATCAGAATTATCGCCTCAAAATGCTGCATTCTATCAGATTTAATGATCTCTCAATATCGGAAACTGACGTTTGCTCCTTTGACCTGAGATCATAAACTTCCTTCCCTTGCCTGGCTCACTTTCAACAATCATATTTCCTCCAGCATGCACCAATTTCCCTGCCAGATATAGTCCTGTTTGGTCTACAACAGCAATAACGGCCTACTTTGTCCCACCTTTCTGATATCGTTCAACACAGGCATTTATTCCCCAACAACAGCCAAAAGGTCATCCCACATCAAGTCCACATTTGCATAAATACATCTCCTCAAAACACCTGATCACTGCCGGTTACTCCCCGCTGTATACGGACCAAACACCTGCTTCACCTGTTGCCCCTTTTTAAATGAATCCAGCACAAAAATGCGATAGTTACTGCCATCCGGTTCAACCCTGATCACAATATGCCCGGATGTACTCTTATACGCGTTCTCCAGGGCAGGTCCGATAACCAGTTTATTTGCCTCCAGCATGTTCGTCGCAAACAGATCATGTGGATATGGGTTTGTCGCCCGGGAAGTAAGCCGGTTCAATACCTCATGCCCCGGGTGATCACTTGACCAGACCTGCTCTATCCACACCCTGGGACGCAGCGTTTGTATGTAATTTATATTCAGGGCATTCCTGTTACCATGGTGACTGACCGTTGCAATGTCTACACGACCCACGGCAGGCGCAACAGCACCTTCCATATCATCACAGGCGGGTTCACCATAGTTGACAATACCCTGAATATCCGCAGCAAAGAACATACTGAAATTACCATATTGCACACGCACACCACAACCGGCATTATTCTCATCAGGCAATACACCGCCTGTATTGGCAAAACGATTATAGACGCCCTCTCCTTCTCCATTCCAGACAAACCCATTTGACATGATATTTCGGATATGAAAAGCCGGATACGCTTTCGCATCTTTTAACAACACAAATTGTTCTTTACTGCCCGTCTTAAAACGCGCTGCTTTCATTCCCTGCTTCGCAACCTGGTAGTCGATGAAATGGATATAATTCGCCATTTGCTGTAACTCCGCATCTTCACGTTGTACGTCTTTAGCAATCTCCTTCCGGAGGTCAAGCGGATAATTATAATCCGGATAGCCACGGTCCACTAAGTTCCGGATAGGGATTCTGTCTCCCACACCCGTGATACCTGTCAAAAAGTATTTCCCTGAAGCTGCGGCCTGCGCCCCTTTATACATCCCGCCGAAATGATCATCGTGAAAATGCGTGATCAACGCATAATCTATCCATGCGGATGGATTTACAGCTTTAATATAATCCGCTATCCAGGCATAGGCCTGCTGACTGGTATCAGGTTGTAAAGGCGCCGTACGGGGTGATCTCGTCCGTACGTCCATAGGATTCAGTTCACCCGCGTCAATCAGCATGGTCGTACCATCCGGCATGATCATAAATGTACAATCTCCCCTGCCGGTATTAATGAAATGAATATCAAGATATCCCTTATTCCAGGGAGTCAATGTTTGTGCCTTCCCGTACTGCATTGTCAAAAAACAAAACAGGATAATCGCTGTACTTTTATAGAAGCGGTTGAGCTTTATCATGATGACTGTTATTACAACGGAAACAATGTTTTCCACACTGTTATCTGCTACTTACAATATTAACAATGTGTTTCTGCTAATTACATTACCAAATTATTAACAAAAGAATCCTGCCACATTGCACCAACAGAAATATAGCGCTATCTTTGGGCATCAGAAATAAATTTTAACCATGGAGTTTGATTTCCCTATCCCACTATTTCTCACACTGAAAAGAGAGCTCGACACAATACGTAATGATATTGAGAAAGAAAAAGCTATCTGGAGAACCATCAGAGATACATTAAGTGAAGCTGAAAAAGAGCAACTCGACGGTGACTTTTTCGACACTTTCGATAGCATGTATTTATCAGCAACTGACATGTCACAAGCTGAACAATCCCTGACGCAACTTGTGCGAAAAGGAGCTTCCGCAAAGCTGATGACCAATCATGAGCTGGATGCGCATAACGTAGGCATGTTAGCGCAGGATATCCCGACTTACAAGAGTGACCAGCTACAATCAACTGTGCGCATTGTCAGAACAGCTGTCATTGCAGGTGCAACCGTCGATCAGCAAAAAGCATATGTATTAAACGGAGGGATGAATGCATTAAACTATGTCTGTTCCTATCTCGGCATGGGTACTGCAGGGCGCACTTACTTTATGGGCGAGATCGCTAACCATACCCAGGAGCAGATCAGATGTTGCTATGATATATTCCCCTTACTGATAACCAAAACCGGCTTTGATTATCCATATCATATGTTCATAAGTTCGCTGAAATACGCTCCGGAAGTCAACGAGCTTCAGGAAAATACGATCTTAAGGATAATAGCCCTTGGCTGGACCCCATTTTCCGTGGATATTGAACACTTAAACCCAGGCATTTTTAATAGCATTTTCACTGTCAATCCCAAATGGCTTGCCCTGGTTTTCCCATATGAACACGAACAGTTGAAATACTACATAGATACTGTAAAGCGGGAGGCCAATGCTGCCAATGTAAAAATTGTGGTCAATGGCGTCACCAGCGATAACAAGGCCCGGAAAGTTTTCCGTAACTTCTTTTCACAAAAACCACATTGGTTCCTCAAGCTGATCATCACTAATATGCCCGAGATCGTTTTCAATCTTGTCCAGAGAAATGAACGGGACGTATTGATCCCTTTTCTAAAGCATTTTAAGCGGGACATTGCTTCGCTTCGCGATGAAAAGAATCGCACGCTATTAGAATTTGCCATCAACTCAAAACGTGTAGTGGAAAATACAGTTCAGTTGATACGACAGGCGATCCCTGCCTAAGGAAAAAAATCTATTTAAAACAATATTTAAAGGAGAGCTACAAGCCGTAAAAGAGATGTGTAGCTTCCTTCAAATAGCTTCAGAAAGCTTCTGCCCTAACAAGTACCCTATTTATAAATTCGTTGTGACATATCAACCATACTTCAGCTGATCACCAGGCGTTCTCCCAAACTTACCTTGACGCAAATTCCCCCGCAACTTGGCCTGTCCACCTCCCCTTACATTGAACAATTCTGCCTAAGTTTGCAATATCAGTGACCAGCATATTACGTACAACAAATATCCTTGATATAAATCCGGGCTGCCATGCCACAACATCCCGCGTAAAGGATACAGTCATCGTGCTGCAATGATTCGGGTCAATCTGCCGTCAATTCAATAATATATATGCAAACAACCAAGCAATCCGCCATTGGCTTTATTTTTATTACCCTTTTGATCGACGTAATGGGATGGGGGCTCATCATCCCCGTTATGGCCGACCTGATTGCCCAGCTGAAACACATCCCGGTCAATCAGGCCAGCACTTACGGAGCACTCCTGCTGTCCGTGTTTGCCGTTACCCAGTTCATTTTTGCTCCCGTAGTCGGCAATCTCAGCGATAAATATGGTCGACGCCCTGTCCTCCTGCTTTCCCTGCTGGGCTTCGGGATAGACTACATTATTCTGGCGCTCGCCCCATCATATGGATGGCTGTTCATCGGTCGCGTTATTGCCGGTATGACCGGCGCCAGTTTCACTACCGCTACCGCCTATATCGCTGACGTCAGTGTAGACGAAACGTCCAGAGCCAAAAACTTCGGTATGATCGGCGCTGCCTTCGGTCTTGGTTTTGTACTCGGTCCTGCGCTCGGCGGCTTCCTGGCTCACTGGGGTATCAGAGCACCATTCTACGCTGCGGCAGTACTCTGTCTGCTGAACTGCGTGTATGGCTTCTTCCTGTTGCCGGAATCCCTCAAAAAGGAAAACCGCCGACCCTTTGAGTGGCCGCGTGCCAACCCGCTGGGATCATTAAAGTTCCTGACCTCTCACCCTGAGATCGGCGGACTGGCATTTGCTTTCTTCCTGATCTACCTGGGTGCTCAGTCTGTACAGGGTAACTGGAATTTCTTCACCATCTATCGCTTCCAATGGTCCGAGAATATGGTTGGTATCTCTCTTGCAATAGTAGGCGTACTTGTGGGCGCTGCTCAGGCAGGTCTTACCAGGGTCATCATTCCAAAGATCGGTAATGAAAAAAGTATCTACCTCGGCTTATCTCTATATACACTCGGCCTTGTATTATTTGCATTTGCTACACAAAGCTGGATGATGTTTGCATTCCTCATCCCTTACTGTTTAGGTGGTATCTGCGGACCATCACTCCAGTCCGTCATCTCTGGTCATGTACCGCCCAATCAACAGGGAGAACTACAGGGAGCGCTGACCAGTCTGATGAGTCTCACGACGATCTTCGGTCCGCTGATCATGAACGGCACTTTCGCTTATTTCACATCTGATAAAGCACCGTTCCATTTCCCGGGTATCCACTTCCTGATAGGTGCTGTATGTATGTTGCTGAGCATCATTATTACGAATAAAGTGCTTACAAAAGAAAAGAAAGAGAATCCTGAACTGAGAAATGTGATTGCAGGCGCAGGAGATTTGAAAGATGCACCGATGCATTGATGCACATCAAGCTATAAAAAAGAAGGGGCTGTCTCATAAATAACTTTTACCCAAATTTATTCGGGTACCTGATGGAGAAAATTTCTGTATAAGAAATTCTCAGAGCCATCGAGTTACTTATGATACAACCCCTTCTTTTTTATCCTGTTTAAAGATGAGATTTATTTACTCTGTTTACCTCGTCTAGCCCGATCAATCAGACAGTTCACTTGCGCCATAAACATTTCCGCATCTTCCTCTGAATGAATCACCCTGGAAAGATTGTCTTCACGGGGCGGCTTATCAGTATCTGCTGTAGGATGAGTATCATGCGTAATAAACATTTTATATTGCTTCATCTTTTCCTCAATGATTGGATCCATAATCTTAATTTAATGAATTATTAATAAGTATTTATTTTAGATGGAACATATAGTATCTATACAAGTCGTGTCGTGATCTCTGATAATTAAAGATTTCCGGTTTAGGTTTAGATAGAAGACGACCATTGTGGTCCATATCATATTTACCATCTCTGAAAACTCTGATATACCAATCAACACCAAGGATTGTAAACAAATCCGTTAAGTAGTCACGATTAGACTTCGTTATAAGATGATACAACATTGCTCTCACATCGTCTGAACCATCAAGCCCTAAGAGCAGTGATGGATTGTTCCGCAAGAAGTTGCCCCCATGAAACAAAACCGTTGACAACACTTTGCCCAAATCTGCGTGCCTTAATTTCACGTCATCCCGAAAACCTCCCTTCATATTAGGAGGGCCGAAACCCATATTATACACATTGGGCGAATCGAAAATCGGATGTCGGTCAATTTTGACTACCATAGTTTCCATAGAACCATCTAGCAGAGGCGACTCAAAAGTCATTTTTGAATAGTCTTTCTCCAACGATGTTGGAGGAAATGTTTGGTTAAAATCTAGTTTTATCATTCCTTTTATTTGAATAGAAAAATCTTGTTCGTCTAAACGAATATTTAGGAGATAAACTTAACTGAGCAGAACAGCACTTCCGGCAAGATGACTAGTGTAATAGCCGCCATCAGATGCAGATAAATCGAAAGTAAGGAACATTTTTTAAACTAAAAAAAATCTACAATTCTGCTATCATTCTTCACTTTTCAATAACATTTTCAAGTTGAACATTCTCATTCTGCATTCTCTCAAAACCATTACCTTTATCAAAACAACTCTTTGCATCCATTTACCAACATACGCCATCTCTATACCCCCATTCAGCCTACCATCAAACAATCAGCTGAACACGTCACCTATCACGAATTCCTCCCCCACATTCACCTCCAACCTTTCATTTATTGTTACTGGCAATTAAAAACCACCGCCCAACTCTCCTATCAGTTCAATTACCGTGTAGTCGCCGACGGATGCATTGATATTTTCTTCGAACTCAACAACCCAACAGAAAACTACATCATGGGTTTCTGTAAAAAATACACAGAATTCGCCCTGGAAAATAACTTCAACTATGTAGGCGTGCGTTTCCTCCCTACCATGTTCCCTCAGCTGTTCAAAGTGAACGCCGCCGAACTAAGTAACCGCTTCGAACACTTAAGCGCCGTACATCCGGAGACTGCCGCTTTTATCTCCGCTCACCTGCATGATGCGCTACAACCTCCTGAGATCAGTCAAATCTTTGATCGATACTTTATGGAGACAATGGCAAAAGCAGATTTCGATGAAGACCCAAGACTATACAATGCACTGGCATTGATCCTCGATAACTGCGGCGTTGTAGATATAGAAAAAGACCTGAACACAGGCATCAGTTCAAGACAACTACGCCGCTTATTCGAATTCTATATCGGTGACTCTGCAAAGACCTTCAGCAAAGTGGTCCGCTTCCAGAACATCCTGAAAGCAAAGCCATCCGCACAAAGCCTGCGGCAGAATAAACTGTTCTTCGATAGCGGCTATTACGACCAGGCACATTTCATCAAAGAATTCAGGAACTTTTACGGTGTCACTCCATCCAAAGCTTTTGGCAGATAAGTTGTCCGATTTTTACAATGTTCTGCAACGCTGATTCCTCAATTTTACAGGACTAAATCAGCACAGATGAAACACTTGTTCACAGTATTCGCATGCCTGTTATTGGTAACAGGCACTTATGCACAAAAACTCACTAAAACAAAACATACGATGAAACTGAATGCAGGCATTATCACAGACAAACTCGCAGCAAGCAAAACATTCTATACAGAAGTACTCGGCTTCGGTGTCACCTTTGAAAATGAGTTCTACCTGCTGATGCACACACCGGATAAAAGCACAGAGATCAGCTTTCTGCTACCGGAGCATCCCTCACAGCAGCCTTTATTTCAAAAGCCCTTTCAGGGACAAGGCATGTACCTGACCATCGAAGTAGCCGATGTGGACAGTCTGTATGACACTATCAAAAAGAAAGGCATTCCCATTAAAATAGAGATCAGGAATGAAGCCTGGGGCGACCGGCACTTTGCCATCGAAGACCCGAATGGCGTAGGCATAGACATTGTACACTACCAGGTGCCTGAAAAATAAAAAAGCCCACCTGTCCTGGTAACTTTTAGGTTTCCTCAGCCGTTGAATATTTTTTATTATTTTAAGCCCGTTCCTGTCAACGGCAGGGGGAAATCAACCAACATCTATATCCAAGACACCGTGTGGTAATGAAGTATCTAAAACACCTCGTAGTAACGGGCATCCTGTTATTTACTGTTCTGACATCCTGTTCCGGCAGCCGCTCCTATTGCGATTCGCTCATCCAGCGGGGCATTGACTCCATGCTATCAAAGAAATTTGTCTCCGCCATTACCCTGCTGACAGAAGCACAGCATCAGTCCGCCGATAATCACTGGCCCAGACAATTGTTCCTGGCCACCAACAATATCGGTCTGACCTACTATTTTATGCTCGACTACGGTGAAGCCCTGCGCAATTACCTCGATGCCTATAAAATAGCGATGGAAGAGAAAGACGCTACCCTGGAAATGACCGTCCTGAATAACATCGCTATTCTCTACTCCAAAGAGAAGAATTATGACAAGGCGCGGGAGTATTTCCTGAAAGCCTATACCATCGCCAAAGAGAAAAATGATAAGATAAGAATAGGCAACTATGCCCTCAACCTCGGCATCGTACACACTGAGATCAGGCAACTGGAAAAGGCAAGGGAATACCTGCGTGAATCAGCCGGCTATCTGCAAAACGAACCCAGAAGACTGATCAGTGCCCGCTACGCCTATGCCCAGAACCAGTTCCAGGAAGATAATATCACCGAAGCCGATCGCGTGAGCCTTGAACTACTCAAAACAGCCCGCGATTCCGGCTACAGGGACGAGCGCATCTCCCTCCTGACCCTGATCAGCGCTATCAAACTAAAGCTGAACAATAGTACGCAGGCCCTTCAGTACGCCCATGAAGCATTATCCCTCTCCCCCAACCTGGAGGAAAGGATAGAACTTTTCCAGACCCTGTCTGCCATTCACCTGAAAGACCATGCCTATGCACAGGCCATGGCCAGCAAGGACTCTGTGGTGTACTACCGTGACTCTATCAATACCGTTAAAAACGGACAACAATTCGAAACCGGCAAACTGAAGTTCGAACTGCTCAATTCACAACACACCCTTTCCCTCAATAACGCACAACTCTCCAACCAGCGCCGCCTGCTATACATTGCCCTGGCCTTCATTGCTATTATCGTCACCTTCTTCATCTGGCTGATGCGGATCAAAGCAGCCGAAAACAAACAAAAAGCCACCCTAGCCGAGCGAAGCCATCAGATCATGGCGCTCGAAATCGAAAATGAAAAAAGCCAGAAACTCCTGCTCGAAGAACAGCTAAAGGAAAAAGAAACAGCCGCCCTTCTCGAACAGGAACGCCTGAAAAATGAGATCGAAATACGGAACCGGAAGCTCTCTGCCAAGGCCCTCTACCTTTCCGGCAGAAATGAACTGATAGACGACATCATTACCGCCATGTCAAAAATTCCGGATTTGAATAAAGACGGCGTAGTGGTGAAACACATCTCACAACTCAAGAGCTACCTCCGGACCGATAGCGAATGGGACGATTTCAGCACCCATTTCCAGGAAGTCAACCAGGGATTCCTGAATGCGCTCCGTGACAATCATCCAAACCTGACCTCCAACGATGTCCGGTTCCTCTCTTACATATACATGAACTTAAATACAAAGGAGATCGCCTCGCTGTTAAACATCACACCGGAAGGTTGCCGGAAAAGAAAGGAACGCATCACCAAAAAGATGCAGCTGGCCGAAAACACCTCCCTTTTTGAGTATTTATCAGGACTTTAAGGAAAATGTCACACTTTGTCCGGCCGCTGTCCTGTTAATTACATAGGCGCTTTAAGAGAAGGGGGGTACTTTCACACAGCACCCAATCGACCAAAATTCATGAGAAAAATTTTACTCGTTCATCTCCTACTCTTACTGTTTTTTTCAGCCAGCGCGCAACTCTCTTTTGAGTCAACCGGGGACTTTGGCAGACTCTGGGACGTTACACCCGACCCTTCCTTACCCGACAGGATCTATGCGCGTACGCTGAATAACCATATCCTGGTTTCAGATGACCGTGGTAAAACATGGACCATCTTCTATTCCTTTGAGAATAGCGCTACCGCCATCTCGCAATTTAAGTTCCTGCCCGGCCATAAAGCCTTCTCCGTAATAGCTACTGCGCCTGAGATAAATGACAATGGCCTGTATGTAATAGACATTGAAAGCAAAGCAGTTCTCAGACATTTTGTCACACCCGACCAGGAAATGAAAGCATTCGTAGTAAGCTATGATATCGCTGATGAGAAAGCCAATAAGGTGGTGATCAACACTGCCTACAGAGATCCGGATACCTGGGCGCAGTTCACGGAAGTCTACTTTACCAAAGATGCCGGTAAGAACTACAGTACGATCTATTACAGTACAGAACATGACGGTGTGCATATCCTTAACAGCTTCTTCCATCCGGATGACCAGCAAAAGATTTACCTCGCAAGAGGTCTGGGAGCCCTGGGCGTAAATGGAGGTTTATATATCTCTGCGGATGAAGGACAACACTGGCGGGAAGTACTCGCCGGTAAAGGCGCCCTGAATGCCGTTGTCTTCCATCCTAAAAATCACAATGACTTCTTCCTCTGTAGCTTCATCAACTTCGGCGAAGCAGCAGAAGCCGTATACCATACACAGGATAGTGGCCATACCTTTACCCAGGTACCGGTTACTTTTACAGATCAGACACTTAACAACATCATTACCATTCAGTACGATCCGGGCAACCCGCAGCATATGTGGATGCTGGAAGAAAACGAGATCCTGAAAAGCACCGATGGTGGACAACACTGGACATCCACCGTATTTGAATCCAGGTCCCAGACATATGCCAGTGGCGTCTCCCTCGTGATCAATCCTAAAAACAGTAATGATATCCTCGTCTTCTCAGATGCCTGGCCGCAACATTCCAACGATGGCGGAAAGACTTTCGAAAAACTGAAGACACCTTCCTACCTGGTTAAAAGTACAGGACTGGCAGGCAGCGGTACAGATCAACGGCTGTACTATTCTACCCAGGGTGGCTATATCGCCAGAAACCTGCACAGCGGGGCTGCGATCATGCATGATACATTACCCGTATACTCCTTTACCTACGAGAATTATTATGTGATACCCGACACCACCGTACAAGGCCGCGTGTTCTTTTTCAGACCCTGCGATGATTTCCTGAACCCATCGGAACTGTATTTCAGCGATGATTATGGCGTTACCGTAAAGCGACTGCCTTCTGATGACTATGCCACAGGCCTGGACGCCATCAAACGCGATCCTAACCATGAAGACCGTTACTGGGTATCCTACTCTTATTATAATGCCTTTTCTGCCTTATTCAGACTGGACTTTGCAGATCGTACCCAACCCGAACAGACGCCGGTCGCAGCATCCGGCAATAGCCTGATCACAGATGTTTACATCCCGGAAGGAGACGGACAAACCCTCTTCATTACCAGCGGTCATCGCATATATACATCAACAGACGGTGGTGTTACCTGGGGTGAAAAAGGCAAAGGACTGGAAGACCTGACAGAAGGCATCGATATGATATGGGATATGGATATCAATCCTTTTGATGAAAAAGAAATGGTGATCGCTACAACATCAGGTATCTATCAGACGACAGACGGTGGTGAGAACTGGGGCCGTACCCTGGAAACAACTGGTTTGAAAAAGATCTCCTTTTCAAATGCCGTTGACGGACATCTTTTAGGGGCATCTGCTACTGACATTTTCGGCGATACCAGACTGGTTTTCAGCACAAACAAAGGGGCTAAATGGTCAGGCGTTCCTGCTTCCGCATTGGATTATATTGCGTGTAACGGCTCTATGGATTTCAGGTTCTTTGCAGATCATGCAGATATCTATTTCGCCACTGCCGATCTGGGGGTAGTAAAATATCAGCTGACAAACCTGCTCACACCACAGCTGGTATTCCTGAATTCCTTCACAGGCCGTTTGCAGGGACGTAACGCCTTCCTGGAATGGAGAACACAGAATGAAGAAGGACTGTTACACTACGAACTGGAAAGAAGCACGAATAATAAAGACTTCTCCCTGATCAATACACAACAGGCCACTAATACCAATGGCCGCTTTTACTATAACCACGAAGACCTGGATTTCTATGACCTGGCAGCAAAATCAGGCAATGTTTATTACCGCCTGAAACTGGTCAGTCAGGACAACTCCTTTGCCTATTCAGACACGGTAAAACTGAATGCACGTGATATGTACATCTATCCGGTACCAGCTGCGGACGTGATCAATCTGCGTGTACAGGGTGTAACAGAAGCAGGAAAGTTCAGGGTATTAATTGTGGACGTTGCCGGCAGACAATATTCCATCCAGCAATATAACATCCCAACCGGTCAGACAACGATCAACATGCCTATCACCCGGTTGGCTGCTGGTATTTATTTCATGCTGGTAGAAACCAAACCGGGAGGGGAAGTGAAGAAATTCAAGTTTATAAAATTATAACTGTCCTGTTTTAATCCTGTCCTGCAACACAAAGCGTCTCGCTCCCAGCGGACGCTTTGTTATTTAATATCGTATTTATCATACCGGAATAAACCCGTACTTTCTCATTACCTTTTTCACTTTCACCGGATCTCCGAATATATATCGCATAGTAGGATCACCAGTGATCACCCGCGTAAAACGCTTTTTAGAGCCGGAATACGCGGATATTTTAGCCAGCAATCCATTGATCGCATTGATATTGAAATACCGGCTGCAATCTTTAAAAGTGGCCACAAAACCATATTGTTTATAGCAGATACTGATCGTGTACTTACAGGTCTTTTCATTGCACTCACTCATCACGATCATGTCTTTTAACACGCCCCCGCTATTTCTGGCAAACGCCTTAAACAGGTTGGTAAACTGCACAGGGAAATCGCCGATCTTACCCCCAAACCATACTTCAGTAGGTGAATAGCAAAACAATTCATCAATAAACTCTTCTCGGTCGTGTTCAGATGTTCCCTTCGGAAAATAGATCTCATTATACTTCGGACGTTTATGCAATATACCTGCCGCCAGGAACTCATTGACGATGGTGTCAAAAGGATGGGACGTAATACCGGTACGCGGCTTCTGGCGGAAACCGTATAGTCTGACGCCTCTGCCCCACTCTGCTTCAGGACTGTCCCATTTGCCTTTCACGATCTTCGCATTGGCGGCCCTGATCTTATTACGTAATGCAGCTACCTCCACACTGTCAGTAATCACCTTGATTACAGGCGGTGCATCATCATTATATGCAATAGCAGCAGTATCCATTGCTGCAGATACAGTTATCGTTTCTTTTGCTGCTGCAGGTTTGTCGTTGGATGGTGAACAGGTGAGCATGCTCACCAGAATAGCGTTTAAAATAAACATAGGTATGTAGGGTATATTGCGTGTTCTTTTATGATTTGTATTGCTCCATCAGCTCATAAATTTCATCTGGCCCCATCGTCAGGCGTTCTATGCCGACCATTGCTTTTGTAGTAGTTGTGGTAAAAATAAGCATGTCGCCAACAAAAGATGAAAGAACATTATCTCCCGTATTATAATTCGCGCCCAGTTCAACATGCCATTCCGTAATATCTTCCCATGGGACCATCGACACATCTATCCCATTGTTGTAAGTGAGGTGCTTCTCATCAAAAATGAGCACCGGTGGATTCACAATAATTGCTTTCAACAGGAAAAAGCCAAAAAAACAAGGGATTAACATTAACAGCGGCAGCACTAATTTATCCATGTCACCGGCCCGCCGCGCAGGATTCGGATGTTCCGGCGCAAACAGGAACAATATACCCACCCCCAGCGGGATCAATAATATCAGCAGGATCTTGATCAGTCTCTTCCTGTCATTTCGAATGACAATAGGTTCCATCTACAGGGATTTTCTCCTGCTAAGCTATAAAAAAAATTGCCATATCATATGTTAAGACTTCTTTGATCGCATCGCCTTTACCTGCTTCAGCGATCTGTCTTTCGCAAACTGCTGATACTCGTCTGACTCAACCGCATAGATCGCCATCCGGCCATCCGCATCAAAATGCGCTCCCCAGCCATAACGCTTGGTTAAGGGAGACGAACGGAAACAAGCCTGCCCTTTTGAAAAGAACTGTTCTCTTTCCACATCAAACTCCTGCGTTCTCAGCTGACGCTTGGCAGCATGCACATGAAAAAGCACATCATCTGAAGTAAACTCATACGGGTTATCAACCAATAGCTCAAATTCTATATTGGCAATCGTCTTTTCTCCCCTGACTGGGGGTACTTCAGCTGCTTTAACGGGGCAGTCATCAGCCACTTCGATAAAAGTGTTGTAGTAATTGGTGGTCTTCATTTCATAAACTGTTTACAGGTCCCTTTGATATTATATTACCTAAAATATAAAAAATCCTGGTAACTTTTGTTACCAGGATCAGAAACTCTCTACAGAAAGTTCATATTAATTATTTATCACTCATCTTACTTACACAGCCAGCCCGCTATATACTTTTTCCAGTTCACCGTTGATAAAACCTATCTCATCTTTAGTCAGTTGTACGTTCATAGCGGCCGCATTCTGTATAGCCTGTTCCGCGTTTCTAGCGCCTGCCAGCACGATGGCAATACCTGGCTGTAAAGTTGTCCAGCGTAATACCAGCTGTGCCAGTGATGCCTTTTTACTTTCCGCCAGCGGCGTAATACTATCGAGGAATGCCTTTACCTTATCAGCAGCGAACTGACCGAAATAACCATTCCTATGATCGTCTGCTTTCAGTGCGGCATCGCGGAAATACTTACCGGTCAGCAACCCTCTTTCCAGCGGACTATAAGCAATGATGCCGATCTGTTGTTCGATCGTATAAGGTACCAGTTCCTGTTCGATGCTTCTGTTCAGCATGCTGTAAGGCACCTGGTTGGATGCCAGCTGTATCGTCTTCGCTGCTTCCTGGAGCTGCGCAAGGCTATAGTTACTCACACCTGCTGCGCGGATTTTTCCCTGGCGGATCAGGATATCCAATGCTTCCATGGTTTCATCGATCGGCGTAGTTACATCCGGCCAGTGTAATTGTAACAGATCGACATAATCAGTACCCAGTCTTTTCAGGCTCTCTTCCAGTTCCTTGATGATATTCGCCTTGGAAGCATATTTATACACAGGTATATTCTTACCATCAGCAGACGCATCAAAGAAATATTCGCCTTTTCCCTGATTACTGCCATCCCATACCAGCCCAAACTTGGTCAGTAACTGTATCTTACTTCTGTCCTTTCCTTTAATTGCTTCGCCGATCAGTTCTTCACTCAGGCCAAATCCATAAAAAGGAGCGGTGTCGATGGTTGTCACACCCTGGTCCAGTGATGCATGTACTGCCGCGATTGAATCCTGTTTTTCATTGCCCCCCCACATGTTGCCACCAATAGCAAATGCGCCATAAGTGATTGCGGATAACTGCAGGTCCGTATTGCCTAATTTTCTGTATTCCATATCAGTTTAACTTAATTCAGGTTTGTAAATACATTTTCCAGGTGAGCCGTGTATACGCCCAGGTCCCTCGGGATATCCGCATTCTTTTCTATGTCATGAAAGTGCATACCCGGTAATGGTTTCATACCGATAAATGCATTCATGCGGTGAAAACCAAACAGGATACCGTCGTCCACGCTCGTCTGCTGAAAGAACTCATCCGGTAATGTAAACGCCTCTTTTGGTGCATTCCAGGAAGTAGTGACCATATATTGCTTACCATGCAACATACCTCCTGTACCATAATTGATGGCAGGATTGGCTGAAGAACGGCCATCGCTTTTATAAATACCCGTACCATGCCCTTCTGTAAATACCTTGTCTATATATGCTTTAAAGCCATGCGGCAATTGAAACCACCAGATCGGTGTATGATAGATCACGACGTCTGCCCATTTATACTTTTCCACTTCTTCCTTCAGATCGTAAGCGTGATTGATATTGGTGGTTTTCACCTCAAAGCCCGGTCTGTTTGTAAAAAATTCAGCGGTAGCTGCCGAAACAGTTTCATTGAAACGGCCGCCGGAATGGCCGAACTGCTGACCTCCATTGATGATAAATACCTTTGTCATATTGTGTGTTTTTCTTTTGACAACACAAAAGTAGATTGGCTGACGGTATTATTAAAACAAGTTAATTCATACCTTTGTATCAGAATTATAATAGCTATTGTTATGGTAAATCTGGAATGGTACAGAACATTTAAAGCAATATATAAGACCGGCACCCTTACCGGCGCTGCCGAAAGCCTGTTTATTTCCCAGCCTGGCGTTAGTCTGCACTTAAGTTCGCTGGAGAACTATGTCGGATATAAACTCTTCGAAAGAACAGGCAGGAAAATGATCCCCACGGAGAAAGGAAAGGTCTTCTATAACTTCATCATAGAACCATTGAACAAACTGGAAGACGCAGAAAAGAACTTTCAGAAAAGTACAGAGATACACACGCCTACCATCAGTGTAGGTATGTGTTTCGAAACGTTTCAGATCACGCTGGAACAGTATATATCCACGCTTCCGTTCAATGTTATTATCCGCTTCGGAGAATATCCGGAGATGCTGGACAACCTTGATAAAGGCATCCTGGACCTCATTATCACACCGCATAGAGGCACCTCTGGCAATATCGAGCATGAAGCGTTTTCCTCTGAAACTATCGTACTGGTTGCGGGAAATGATGTGGATAGCAAAGCCTTTAATAAACTCGCTAAAGGAAAAGATATGCAGGTGATCGAAGACTGGCTGAAACAGGAGAAATGGTATGGTACAACGGGAGATATGGAGCACCTGTTCCGCTTCTGGAAACTGAACTTCAATCATCATCCTGACTTCCGCCCTAATTACATCGTACCGAATCTTAATTCCATTGTACGCTGTCTGAAAAGCGGAAAAGGTATCGCTGTTATCCCCGATTTCCTTTGCAGGAAAGAAATTGACGCAGGTGAAATTAAACTGTTGTGGGAAGGGAAAACAAAGCTCAAAAATACATTACACTTTGGTACCCGGAAGAAGACCATGTATGCAGAAGAGATTGATCTGATCAAAGACCTGTTCAGAAAAGTGATGTTGCCGGTATGATATTAAACAAACGAGTGTGTATCTTACTCTGGATACACACTCGTTTTATTTTTATAAATGACGTTTCCTATTCAGCGCATAAGAGATTTTAAACTCCGCGGCCGGATAAACCTTTCCTCCCGATGGATCGATCGAATTAATGGCATTATACGCCCACCCTATCCCTGCATGTCCATTGATCGTCCACTTTCTGCCGATCGGCCTTTGCATGCCCCAATGTATATTGACCAGTACAGCATCACTCATAGAACCACCATCTGAAATGTCAGGTGAGGTATATTTTAAACGCACGCCAAAATAGTCCCCCGCGTTCAGCAATAAGCTTTTACCTTTTGCCGCCCGTCGGTCGCGGTTATAATAGTAACGGCCATTTACAGAAAGATATGCACAGGGATTGAGTAATCCCCAGTCATAGCTGAAGCTGCCTTCAGATAAATCATATCCACCTCCCAAACCACCGGAAAACTCGATCGTATATTTCCTGCTGACAGGCACTTCGAAAGAAATACCTACTCCCTGCAAACCCAGGTCAATCCTGGTCACTGTGCGCAATGGCGGCGCCTCATGGCGGGTGCTGTCAGTAATAGCTGCAGTTACTATCGCTGTTGTATCTTTTGGATAAACGACCGTTTTATGCGCAGTAAGGCTGATATGTTTATCAGGTGCTGGCATCTCATGCGCAGGCATACGCCGCAATTCTCCTTTACCCAGTATCTCATTCAGCACAGCTGACAATGACGTTTCGCGCTTAGCATCACCCCTGTCTTCTTTTCCATTCACAACTTCGGCACCGGGATCGCCTGCTTTCGCGGTGCTTTTATTGCTGGTGATAATCTGATCATGCTTTGCAGCGCCTTTTTCTCTGAATCCTTCATTAGCAGAAAGATCAACTTTTTCAGCGCTTGTTGTATTGTCCCCATTATCTTTTACATTCTTAACTGCAGGAGTATTAGCAGCTATTGCATTATCTGCGATCTTCTTTTCACCGGTCGCGTTTGCAGCATTACCTTTTGGAAGGTTTCCTTTGCTCGCAGCAGTATTACCGGCCTTTGTATTATTCTCTGCTTTCTTACCGTCAGCAGCTTTTGCTGGATCACCTTGGGTAAGGTTACCTCTATTCGCAGCAGTATTACCGACTATTGTATTATTTCCCGCCTTCTTACCGTCAGCAGCTTTTGCTGGATCACCTTGGGTAAGGTTGCCTCCATTCGCAGCAGTATTACCGGCCATTGTATTATTTCCTTTTATCTTACGCTCAACAGTTTTTGAAGTATTGTTTTTACTCGCTGCAGGCGATACATTATCCGATCCCGCTGTATGCACAACAGGCGGCATATCCTGCAGTATAATATGATCACCTTTCACGCGCACATGAATACCTGTCGATGTCTCCAGTTCCTTCAACCACGCGGACAAGGTCTGTTCATGATGTGCGACAGCTATCACCTTTGATGGGCTCAGTTTCTTCGAATTAAAAGAAAACTCCAGATCAGTTTCCCGGGCAAAGACCCCAAGCAGATCAGCAACACGGATAGTATTACTGTTAATAACGATACGCTTTTCACTTTTCTCTTTAGTTAGCTGGGCTTTGGAGATAACAGGGAGCTGCGCCATTCCGATCAGGAATGGAAGACAGATTACGCGTTTCAGCATAGTACAGAATTATAGGTTAATTACAGCCGTTTCCGCTGATATGAATGATGTTGTTGCTGATGGTGTATTCGATATTTAAAGTGGCAGATAGGATATCCATGATATAGGTAAGCGATCTGTCTTTGAAATGCGCCGACATACGGCATTGAGACAACTGTTCATTATTCAGTATGATCTTAACGCCAAATGTATTTTCAAGGTGACGGCAGATATCAGGCAGCGGCATATCCTGGAAGGAAAAATCTCCGGTGGCATAACTGATACTGTTAGCATCTATATTATTACTCAACAGTAGTTCCTCTGTATCCTTTATATAAGTGCCTGTTTGTCCGGCGGCAACGATCAGTGCATGTTTTGCCGTATACAGTTTTACTTTCCCGGTAGTAACAGCTACGACGGTGTTTACGTTATCTTCTTTCACATTGAAGGATGTACCCAACACCTGTATTTTCAATGCGCCGCTTTCCACAATGAAAGGCCGGTCTTTATCCGCCACAACATCGAAATAACCCTCACCTTGCAGTAATACTTTCCGGTCCTCTTTATTATAGTCTGTCGCATATTGCAGGGTACCGTTTCTGTTGACAACAATACCTGAACCATCTGGCAATACCCCTTTTCGTACACTTCCCGGTACTTCCGCAACCGCATGCTGCCATACCGGTGTGCGATATTGAAGATAGGTGTACAGTCCTGCGCCGAACAACACCCCAACGATCAAAGCTGCCACTGCATACCGTATTACCAGGCGTATCCTGTTACCATACTTTTTTTCTGTATGTAAGGCAGCCTCCAACGCCGCCCATTCCTGGTTTTCATTGGGCGCTTCATAGGCAACGCCGCCATAAATGAGTTGCCATGACTGTTGCATATGTTCCAATTCCTCCACATGACGCTGGTCCTTCAACCAGTCATCTATTGCCATCGCTTCGTCCGGCGTCGCTTCACCGGCCAGGTACCTGGTCAGCAGAGTGGTATCTATTTCTATTTTCTGATGTAAACTCATGATGAAGCGCTATTTGAAATATGCAATGAGAATAATGGATATTGTAATGATATCTGCCAGCTGTTCCCGCATGATCTTCAGGGCCTTGCCCATCTGTACCTCTACAGTCTTGACGGATATGTTTAATGCTGCGGCAATCTCTGCGTATTTCTTATCCTCAAAACGGCTCTTACAGAATATCTCCCTGCACTTCGGCGGCAAAGCGTCCATAGCAGCACTGATCCTGTTACTGAGTTCCCGGTTTTCCAGCCGATGGTCAGTATACTCTTCCTGGTGCGTAGCCAGTACTGAGTCTTTATAATGCCGCCTGACCTTATTATGCCTGAAAATGTTAATACACTGTCGTTGTACCGTCGTATACAGGTATGCCCTGCCCGCCACTTCCAGGTTGACCTCGTCCCGTTTCTGCCAGAGTTTGATAAAAGCCTGCTGTACAACGTCTCGGGCTTCCTCATTATCCTGTAACAGTGTAAAGACATAGCGGTGCAGGCGTTCGAAGTTATCTTGAAAGCACTGCCTGTAAATATCCTTTGCACTTTGTGGGTTGATCAGTTTATTCAATGTGTACAGCTTTAAGCATGACCGGTTATATAGAAGACACGCCAGCGGACCGATACCCTTATGCTGACAGAAAATATTTAATTTTTTTCCAATGGTACAGTTTGTCTTTCCGCTAACCCGCTGATTAGGTTATTTTTGCATCCTGTTCAATCATTCCCTGAACAGTATACGCCATGCCAGTAACTATAAGAAACATTAGCCCGGCTGATAATGCCGCATTAGCAGCGATCATCCGTAACACGTTCGACGAATTTGATACCGTACCAAAAACCGGCACCGTTTACTCCGATCCGGAAACAGATCACCTGTCCGACCTTTTCCAGGCGCCTGGTAGCGCCTATTATATAGCGGAAGAGGACGGCGTTATCCTGGGTGGCTGCGGACTGTTCCCTACCGCCGGATTACCTGACGGATGCGTAGAATTGGTTAAATACTATCTGAGCAGTGCTGCCCGGGGTAAAGGACTAGGCAGAACACTCATGGAACAGACCTTTGAAGGCGCCAGAGAATTAGGCTATAAGGAGATCTATCTGGAATCTTTCCCTGATTTCACCAAAGCGATCAGCATTTATGAAAAAGCCGGTTTCCAGTACCTGGACAAGCCCCTCGGCAATTCCGGCCATTTCGCCTGCACCGTCTGGATGCTGAAACCACTCTGATTTGCATTCATTCCTTCAATTATACCACCATTACTCCGCCACTATGCCGTTACCCCTTCGCTCAAAAGCGGAGAGATAACGGCGTAGTAGCGGAGTATCTACGCTCTAAAGCGGAGAATAAGCACATATCCATCTAACGATCAATCAATTAACCCTTATTTAAGCGAAGAACAGCCCCCGCCTCCCCATTTTCGGGGATTTTATAGTCCGCCGAAAATTCTCACCTTGCCGTTCAGCAAAACGAACAACCGACACAAAACCAATAAAAGACACACCAGCAACCATATCCATATCCTGATAAAAACACGATTTGCTTAATTTCCACGTGAGAGGACAGACCTCCACATCACCGTGGAGGTCTTTTTTACCACATTATCTATAAACGCATCAATTCTTTAAATATCCCCGCTATGGATATTTACTTAATTTTATGGCATGCATCCGGCTAACATATTAAACATAGATATCAACCCTGCGCTGAAGGACTCATTTTCGATCACCGCAATAGATGGTCGTCTCTTTGAAGACGATCTCCTGCGACGCATCTCCTTCAACGAACTGATATTTGTACTGGATGGTCATGGTACGATCACCATCGATGGAAAAGCCCATGCAATTGCCCCTCATAGCCTTTTTATTATCTCTAAAGGACAGATTTACGCAGTAAGCGACAACAGTCATGTCAGCGGATATGTACTGCGCTTCGGAGACTGTTTCTGGGAGAAAGCACCGGCCAGCGCGGCTAACTGCAAAGCGGTACTATACAATGATCCTTCGGGTCACCAGCAGATGCAGTTAAACGCAACAGACGAACTGGCCATCGACAGCCTGCTTACCACCACATTAGAAGAGTTCAATAGTCCTGATTATGTGAATAAAGGCGACGCATTGGCCGCCTATCTCAAGATCATCATGATCAAAGTAGCCAATATCGATAGTCTGCTGCATGCAGGACACAGCACCACTGAAAACAAGGTATACCGCCAGTACGTAGAACTGGTCAGCAAAGAATACCGCAATACACACGAAGTGAACGACTACGCCGGCAAACTCGGTATCAGTTACCGGCAACTGGCAGACCTCTGCAAACGTTGCGGTGGCAGAAATGCAAAGGACATCATCAACGGACAACTCGTCGCAGAAGCCAAACGTATGCTACAGTTTTCCGCAAAACCGGTAAAAGAGATTTCCTATATACTCAACTTTGCCACGCCCTATCAGTTCAGCAATTTCTTCAAAAAAGAAACACAGACCTCACCGGTTGAATACAGGTCACAGTTTGTAAAAATTGGTATCTGAATCGGTGATTTTAGCATTTCCTGCGCTTCCCTTTCCTGGTAATTTTGGGGTATAAATTTTAAAATTATGCCAGTAACCAGATTATCAAAATTAGCAGGAGTAGACATTCCGGACAGTCAGGTAGCGAAGCAGGCCACAGAATTGCTGCTGGAACATGGTACAGAATTTCTCTACAACCACTCGCTCAGGGTCTTCCTCTTTTCCTCCCTGAACGCAAAGCGCAACAACATAAAACACGATACGGAATTACTGTACATCAGTTCTATATTTCATGACCTCGGACTGGTACCGCACTATAGCAGTCCGGATAAACGTTTCGAAGTAGACGGCGCCAACGCAGCCAGGGACTTCCTGAAAAGCCATGGTTATCCGGAACAGTCATTACAACGTGTCTGGGACACTATTGCACTGCATACCACCATCGGTATTGCTGAATATAAAGAACCGGAAGTAGCGCTGATGTATTCAGGGGTAGGACTGGATGTAATGGGCGAAGGGTATGAACACCTGAGCACAGAGAACAGGGACGCGATCATTCAAGCATTCCCAAGAACAGATTTCAAGAAAAAGATCATCCCGGCCTTCTTTGAGGGCTTCAAACATAAAACAGATACGACCTTCGGGAATATCAAAGCAGATGTGTGTGCATTTATGGTCCCTAACTTCGAGCGGAAGAACTTTTGTGACTGCATTCTTCACTCAGCATGGAGTGAATAGGCACAGAAAACAGAAAAAATTAAGCTTCACAGGTTTGCTCATCAAATACCTTAAATCTATATCAAAAGAGGATGGCGCTTCGTTGATGAAGCGCCATCCTCTTAATTTCTTTCCCTCATTTCTCACCCTGGGCTCCTTCCAAAAACTCCCCCAACGCGTCCAGCCGCTGCTCCCAAAACGAACGGAACTGCGCTGTCCATTCTGACACCTCCTGTAATTTCTTCGGATCGGCACGGCAATACCGCTCCCTACCCTGCTGGGTGATCATCAGCAAGCCGCATTCGGTCAATATCCTGATATGTTTGGATACGGCCGGTCTGCTGATATCAAACCTATCCGCGATCGCATTCAGATTGAGGGTCTGGTGCGCCAGTAAATTAATGATCTCTCTCCGGGTAGGATCTGCTATAGCCTGAAAAACATCCCTTCTCATGGTGTGAACAACCGGTTTTAAGCAACCGTTTGGTTACAAAATTACGGAAAGCAAGGCTTGTTTCCATCGCTAAATGCCTCTTCCGGACATGGAAAATTTTCGTTAACTTCAGAGAAAGCACTTTTGTAACCCTTGTTGAAGTTTATCCTTAATAATGAAGCTATTGATACCACCCTGCCCCCTGGTATGCCGCTGCTGGATTTCATCAGATATCATCAGCACCTGACCGGTACAAAAACCGGTTGCAATGAAGGTGATTGCGGCGCCTGCACCATACTTGCGGGAGAGCTGAAACAGGGCGTACTGGTATACCGCGCGTGGACATCCTGTCTGACGCCGCTGGGTAACGCCCATGGCAAACATATCGTCACCATAGAAGGCATCAATATGCTACCGGCACTCAACCCCATACAGCAGGCAATGGCCGATAACTGCGCTACACAGTGCGGTTTCTGCACCCCCGGATTTGTCATGTCGCTGGCAGGCTTCTGTCTCGACAGGAAAACACCCGATACTGAAAATGCCATTGCGGCGATCGATGGGAATATCTGCAGATGTACCGGTTATAAGTCCATCGAAAGAGCAGCCGGCACAGTAGCAAAACTGCTGACCGGCAGAAATGACGAAGAACCGGCCATATTTGCCACCGCACAACAAATACTTCCTGAATACTTCGAAGGCATAAAAGAGCGCTTAAAAAGCCTTATTATGTCCTTAAACGGCGAATTAAATCCCCCTCCCGACAGTCATCCGAGATTTGTCGGTGGAGGTACTGACCTGTACGTACAACAACCGGAAGCCATACAGGAACAGCCCATCCGCTTCCTCCTGGGACAGGAACTGCTCAAAGGCATTACCAGGGAAGACAACCGTTGTGTATTAGGCGCTTCTGTCACCGTCAATGACATACTGGAATCGGCTATCATGCGCACCTCGTTCCCTGCACTTGGCAATTACCTCAAACTGGTATCTTCCACACCTATCAGGAACATGGCGACCATCGCCGGGAATTTTGTCAATGCCTCTCCTATCGGAGACATGACCATCTTCTTTCTGGCACTGGACACGACACTGGAACTGAGCGACGGGCACACCATACGAACATTGCCACTGCGCGATCTGTATAAAGGATATAAACAGCTGAACAAAACGCCGGAAGAATATATCACCCGCTGCTGGTTTGAATTACCGGGAGACAACACCGGCTTCAATTTCGAAAAGGTCAGCAAACGCACGCACCTGGATATCGCCAGTGTCAACAGCGCCATCAATATCACGATGACCGCAAATCTGATCAGCGATATACGTATATCCGCCGGTGGCGTTGGTCCGGTGCCGCTGCTGCTCACCGATACCGCCGCCTTCCTGAAAGGAAAGGCACCCGGCACCGCAACGATCAGACAGGCCTGCGCCATTGCACAACTGGAAATCACGCCTATCAGCGATACCAGGGGCACCGCAGCATATAAAAGACTATTACTCGAACAACTGATAAAAGCACATTTCATCACCCTGTTCCCTACCCTCCAGGTGGAACTGTTATTATAGTGCTGTATGAAGAATATTGATTCCAACACCCATGTCAGCGGTACTTCTGTGTACCTGGACGATGTGCCCGTATTGAACGGTACATTGTACGGGGCCGCATATGGTTCCCCCTGCGCACATGGTGTGATCAGGGAATTGATACTGGAAGAAGCCCTACAGATGCCCGGTGTGGTGCGCATCTTTACAGCGGCTGACATCCCCGGACACAACGAAATAGGCGGCATCATCAAAGACGAACCTTTACTGGCAGATAAACATGTACACTTCTGTGGCATGCCTGTTGCCTTCGTCGTAGCCCGTACCAGAGAAGCGGCACGTGCTGCAGTCAGAAAGGTCCGTGTAAAAATAGATCCCCTGCCCATTATCACCGATCCGAGAGAAGCACAGGCAAAAGGAGAACTGATCATACCACCGCGTACCTTCCAGCTGGGAGATACTGACAATACCTGGCAACAATGCGCTTATGTGATAGATGGGAATGTCGACATCAACGGTCAGGAGCATCTTTACATCGAAACCCAGGGCGCATATGCCATTCCACAGGAGAATAATAGTCTGCGTATCTATTCTTCCACACAGGGGCCGACAGCGGTGCAACGCGCCGTATCCGGTATCATCGGAGCGCCTATGCATCGTTTCGAGGTCATTGTAACAAGACTTGGCGGCGGTTTTGGCGGCAAGGAAGACCAGGCCAATACCTGGGCTACCCTCTGTTCACTGGCCGCCTGGTTGTTAAAGAAACCTGTTAAATACGCCCTGCACCGCATGGAAGATATGGCGATGACAGGGAAACGGCATCCATATGCGGCAGACTTTAAAATAGGCCTCGATAAAGACCTGCAAATCCTCGCCTATGAGGCCTCTTTCTTTCAGAACGCCGGTGCTGCTGCCGATCTTTCGCCGGCAGTACTGGCCAGAACATTATTTCACTGTACCAATGCCTACTACATTCCAAACGTAAAAGCAACAGCCTGGAGTTGCAGAACACATCTGCCACCGAATACGGCTTTCAGAGGTTTCGGCGGTCCACAGGGCATGTTTGTGATAGAAGCCGCTATCGCCAAAGCAGCGCACGTTTTAAACGTAGATGCAGCGATCATCCAGAAAAGAAACCTGATCCGTACAGGACAGGAATTCCCCTACGGACAAACAGCTGAAAGTGAAGCCCTGAATTGCTGGGAGAAAGCAGAAAACCAGTATGACGTCATCGATCAGCAGAGAAGGATACAGCAGTTCAATGCCGATAATAAACTATTCAAAAAAGGACTGGCATTTATGCCCATCTGCTTTGGTATCTCCTTTACCAATACTATGATGAACAATGCACGGTCACTCGTACATGTTTACTCCGACGGCAGTGTCGGCATCAGTACCGGCGCCGTTGAAATGGGACAGGGTGTTAATACCAAAATATTACAGGTAGCCGCACAGACCTTTTCTATTCCACCGGAAAAGATCAAACTCAATAATACCAGCACCTATACCATCGCCAATACTTCTCCTTCTGCCGCCAGCGCTACTGCCGATCTGAATGGGAAAGCCACGCTTATTGCGTGTACCGCCATACTGGACAGGTTAAAAAGACTGGCTGCGGAAGCCTTCCAGGTGAGTACAGACAAGATCACATTATCCAACGGACAAGTATTCGTGAATGATATGCCTTCTCACTGGGACTGGCAGGAACTGATCACCACCGCTTTCGCCAGGCGTATCAGCCTGTCTGAACACGGGCATTACGCTACACCGGAAATCCACTATGATGCAGTCAAAGAGAAAGGACATCCTTTTGCCTATCATGTGTATGGTACGGCCATCCTTGAAGCGACAGTGGATTGTCTGCGGGGTACTTATACCATAGATACTGTAAAAGTCGTGCACGACTTTGGCAACAGTATGAATACCGATATTGACCGCGGACAGATAGAAGGGGGTATTGTACAGGGTATCGGCTGGATGACCATGGAAGAAGTCGTGTATGACAAAGATGGAAAACTACGGTCGAATGCACTATCTACCTACAAGGTACCAGACATATATGCTGTACCGAAAACAATTGATATAGCACCGTTGCAGACCAACAGGGATAATCTCGCCATATTCCGGTCAAAAGCGGTGGGAGAACCGCCGCTGATGTACGGTATAGGCGCCTGGTTCGCCCTGCATAATGCCATCCGGGCATTCCATCCGAATGCTGATATCCCGTTTATCACTCCTATGACACCTGAAAAAGTGCTGTTGGCCTTATATTCTAAAACCAACCCGGAAAAGCATCAACACCATGCAGAAACAGTTAGTCACCTGGGAATTGATCAGTAAAAGCCTGCGGCAGAACATTCCCGTCATGCTACTCTATGTACTGGAAAGTAATGGCAGCAGCCCTGGCAGAAGAGGCTTCTTTATGGCTGTGAACCAGTCAGGAGAAATTGCAGGTTCTATCGGCGGCGGGATCATGGAACATAAATTTGCAGAGATGGCCAAAGAACAACTGGGCCATTTTGCCACCTCCTACGCTATTCATCAGCAGTATCACGATAAAACCGTTCCGAAAAACCAGAGCGGTATGATCTGCTCAGGCGATCAGACGATATTACTTTATAAACTGACACCGGAAAGCATTACACCGGTCAACAAAATTATTGCCTGTCTGACACAACATCATCAGGGCATCCTGCACCTGTCTCCACTAGGTTTGCAGTTCAATACCGATATAAAAGGAAAACCGGATCAGGCATTTCATATGCAATCTGAGCTGGACTGGTATTACCAGGAAAAGATCGGTTACAGGGATTACCTGTATATTATTGGCGGCGGACATTGTTCACTGGCACTCTCTGAACTGATGCGCAAGCTGGATTTTTACGTGCATGTATTTGAAGACCGTCCGCATGTTCATACGCTACTAGAAAACAACACGGCGCATGAAAAAACGATCGTACGAGATTATAGTCAGCTGAAAATAATGCTCCCCGATGGAGAACACCGCTATGTCGTGATCATGACCGTTGGATATCGTACGGATGATATTGCCATCCGTGCTTTAATGCACAAGTCCTTCACTTATTGCGGCGTCCTGGGCAGCGCCGCTAAAATTGATAAAATGCTGGAGACTTACCGGGCAGAAGGTATTGATGAAACGATCTTAAGCAAACTACACGCCCCTGTCGGCATAGACATCGGTAGTCAGACCCCGGAAGAGATAGCTGTCAGTATTGCTGCACAGATCATACAGGTCAGACACCTGGTTACTCCCGCACCACCGTTGCCGAAATCAGACCATAAGGCTCATCCGTCGCAATAAATATTTCGTTTTCATGCGGGATATTGAATTGTTCCAGGTTGAATGGAATATGATGTTTATTAGGCATCTCAAGAGAGATTTCCTTTACACCTGCATGTGCTTCCAGCACAGCGCGTCCCATGGCGAAAAGGGTCTGCTGCACAGACAGGCTTTTATGTCCGGCAAATGTGCGTAATAACACATCCCGGATACTATCGAACTGTTGACCATAGTCAGCCGGCAATTTATCATACACCCAGTTCACCGTACATTTAGTAGCCAGTATCCGGTCGCTGGTTTCTTTCAGGGTCGTGTACTGGTCTTTGATATATTTTTCGAAAGCAGAGTCAGTGGTCTTCAGGATCAGCAGTTCACTGATACCGGAACTGACGCTGACATCAGCCGCATCCTTTCTGACCAGCGTGGTATGCCTTTCCTGACCGCCACTGATGTAGGCGTGTGGATGTTCAGCACCATCCAGCAGGAGGCGATGATAGGCATGTTCCGCTATCTCAACGGTCGCCTCCGTTACCTGTGGCTGAGTCGTAACAAAGTGATGTGCCAGGTGCAGGGCAAAGTCTTCTATGGATGTTTTGAAATGGTCCTTCGCCAGGGCATACACGGTATTCTTCTGTGTATCTGTTGGCAATATCTTTGCATTATCACCCAGTGTGTGCGCCTCCTCAAAATCGCCTTTCAGCGATACGTTCACTGTTATTTGTCTGAATTCGTGATAAGCGGGATGACGTATAATTTTAGACAGCTGTACGGCGTTCTTTCCATAGCAGTTTTCTCCGAGTCTGATTTTCATTTTGAGGCATTTTATTTGGTGGTCACATACCCTAATATAAAGAATTAATTGCCTATTTTTACTTAGAAGCCCCCATATATGTCTGACCTCATTATAAAAGGAAATAATATACTCACACCTGATGGTTTAAGACCTGCGGTGGTAGTAGTGAGAGATGGCTCCATCTACTCAGTGAGTGAGACGCTGCCTGAAAATGCTGTTACCATTGTTGACATTGGCAATAGCATCCTGATGCCGGGTATCATCGATCCCCATGTACATATCAACGAACCCGGCAGAACAGACTGGGAGGGCTTCGAAACAGCCACGAAGGCAGCCGTGGCAGGAGGTGTTACGACCCTGATAGACATGCCGCTGAATGCGTCCCCTGTCACCACCAGCGTAAAGGCATTTGAAGAAAAAATACAGGCTGCCACACCGCAGTTACATTGTAACTGTGGCTACTGGGGCGGCATTATACCAGGCAATACACACGAAATCGAAGGACTCGTACACAAAGGCGTCACCGGTTTTAAAGCCTTCCTCACCCATTCCGGTATTGTGGATTTTCCCAATGTTACAGCAGCCGATCTGGAAATGGCCATGCCGGTCATTGCCAGGCATCAGTTACCACTGCTGGTGCATTGTGAACTGATGCCCGATCTCCAATACCCCTTACAGGACAATAAACGTTCTTACCGCCAGTACATGGCTTCCCGTCCACCCTTATGGGAACAGGCAGCCATTGCACTGATGATCCATTTCTGCGAAATATACCGGTGCCAGGTGCATATTGTACACCTGTCAGCTGCCGCCGCCATAGAAACGATCACGATCGCCAAACAGAAAGGCTTACCGCTCACCGTCGAAACGGGCCAGCATTATCTCTATTTTAATGCGGAAGAGATCCCGGATGGCAATACCAGTTTTAAGTGCGCACCGCCTATCCGGGAGCGGGAGAACAACGCACAGCTCTGGGACGCTTTAAAAGCCGGTATTATTGATTTTGTGGCGACAGATCACTCTCCCTGTCCGCCGGAACTGAAGCAGCTGGAAACAGGCGATTTTACCCAGGCATGGGGAGGTATTGCTTCCCTGCAACTGGCATTGCCTGCATTGTGGACAGCCGGAAAAGACAGGGGCATTACAATTCCACAGATAGCCCGATGGCTCTGTGAAAACCCCGCTATCCTGACGGGACTCCAGCATAAAAAAGGAAAGATCGCTGAAGGATATGATGCCGACCTGGTTGTCTGGGACCCGGAACGATCATTTACGGTAAATGCGGAAGATTTGTACCATAAACACAAACTGACGCCTTACCTGAATGAAAGATTATCCGGTGTAGTAGAGCAGACGTACCTGAAAGGAATAAAAGTATTCGATCAGGGAAATTTCCCCCATACCCATCAGGGGAAAAACATTTTCAGACAATCGAACGTATAGAACAAATACTGCCGTATGGAAAACTACCTGCACCGCGCAAACAGTATACTTGCCAGGGTCCACGAACTGGCGGGTATCAGCGAGGACACGACCTGTATCACCCGCACATTTGGTTCTCCCGCATTTATCAGCGGTTGCAGCAAAGTATTGTCATGGATGCAGGAAGCAGGGCTGACAGCCAGAATAGACAATATCGGTAATGTCAGAGGCAGGTGGAACAGTCAGGAACCCGGTGCACGTACGCTGGTGATCGCATCCCATATTGATACCGTAAGAAATGCCGGCCGCTTTGACGGTCCGCTGGGCGTCATCATGGGCATAGACCTGATCCGGTACCTGCAACAGGAAAACATACAGTTACCATTCAACATAGAACTCATTGCTTTCAGTGACGAAGAAGGCGTACGTTTTCATACCGCCTATCTGGGCAGCACGACCGTAGCCGGTTCTTTTGACATTGCGTTGCTGAATAAATCAGATAGTGACGGTATTACGCTCCGCGATGCCATCAAAACCATTGGCGGAGACCCGGCGTTATTAGCAGGCGACGCAATTCCACCGGAAGAATGGCTGGGATATTATGAAATCCATATTGAACAGGGCCCGGTATTGTATGAAGAGAAACTGCCTGTAGCCGTTGTACAGAGTATTGCCGGACAACAACGCATCCGTGTAAAGTTCAATGGCGTATCAGGCCACGCAGGTACCGTACCGATGGACATGCGGCATGATGCCTTATGCGCAACAGCAGAATTCATACTGGCGGCAGAACACTATGCATCCACCCAGAAAGAAGCGCTATTGGCCACAATTGGCACCCTGCATATCACTGATCAGGCCAGTAATGTGATACCGGGAGAAGTAACCTGTACACTGGACCTGAGAAGCAGCGATGGTAATATTCTTAAAAAAGCCAGAAGGTCGTTGAAAGATATCGCCTCTCAAATCTGTCATGAAAGACAGCTGACGGCCGACTGGGACCTTATACAAAAACATAAACCTGTAGCGTGTGATACGGCTTTAAGCCATCTGCTCGCACAGGCCGTTACGGCAGCAGGATATGACCTGAAGAACCTGCATAGTGGCGCAGGACATGACGCCGTAACCATTGCAACAGTAGCCCCCGTGTGCATGCTGTTCGTCAGATGTTACAAAGGCATTAGTCACCAGCCACTGGAAAATGTGGAAGTACCCGACATTGCCGCTGCCGTTAAAGTATCCGATCATTTTATTCATCGCCTCACAGAGGTCTATAAAAAGCGGTAATATGAAAATATCAGCATTGACGAGATCAGTAGTAACACGCAGCCATGCATTGATAAGTCAGGATGGACATGTCAACAGTGTAGTACCCGGATGGACCAATTGCCGCGTGAATGTGCTCATTAATGAGCAGATGGGCGCACGCCTCGGACAAACATTGATCACCGCAGAAATAGGCACTGTCATTTCCGGTAATACCCAATCAGCACAGATCTTTTTTTATGTCATCTCCGGCCAATGCACCGCGAAAGTAGATGAGCAGGATAAAACACTGCTCGGCGGACATTTCGTATACGTACCTGCCGGACATTCCTATCATCTGGATGAATTTACGTCAGGCACCCAGATCGTTACTTTCCATAAAGTATACGAACCACTGGAAGGATATGAACGTCCGCCGTTTATCTTCGGCAATGCCGAAAATGTAGACGGTCCTGCCTTCCTGGACGATCCTGCCCTGCGCTTACAGGTGTTGTTACCGGAAAACCTTTCTTTTGATATGGCAGTGAATATCTTTACTTACGATCCCGGCGGACATCTGCCTTTCGTAGAGACCCATATCATGGAACACGGACTGCTCTACCTTCAGGGACAGGGGATCTATATGCTGGACCACGAATGGTATCCGGTAAAAAAAGGCGACGCTATCTGGATGGCGCCTTATTGCCAGCAATGGTTTACTGCTATGGGAAAAGAACCTGCCGTTTACATCTATTACAAGAATGTGAACAGGTTCCCCACTACTCTATAATAAATTCCACCCAATGACTTTGACAGCACTTAATGCACTACCACCAGAACAATTGAATGAAGCGCTCGGTAAATGTTGTGGCGCTACCGCATGGATTCAGAAAATGACCAATGAGTTTCCTGTAAAAGATGAAGACAGTCTGCTGGCCGCGGCAGCCCGTAACTGGCGCTCCTGTACAGAAAGCGACTGGAAAGAAGCTTTTGACCATCACCCGAAAATCGGCGACCTGCACTCCCTGCAACACAAGTTTGCAGCTGCAGGACAATGGGCTGCCGGAGAACAGGCGGGCGCCGTAGATGCTTCTACCGTGATATTACAGGCCTTTGCAAAAGGGAATAAACTGTATGAGGACAAATTCGGCTACATTTTCATCGTATGCGCCACCGGTAAATCAGCGCCTGAGATGTTATCGATCCTTACCGAGCGACTGAAAAATGCGGAAGGAGAAGAGATAAAGATCGCAATGGGTGAGCAGGAAAAGATCACCGCTATCAGACTAAAAAAGCTGCTGAGCGCATGAGCCAGATCACCACTCACATACTGGATACTTCCGCAGGACTACCTGCACAGGGCGTGGCCGTTCAGCTCTTCCAACAACAGGAAGAAGACTGGACGGCCATCGCTTCCGGTCATACCAATAAAGATGGCAGGGTAACCGATCTGCTGCGCAATGAAGAAACATTAGCTGCCGGTGTGTATAAACTCAGGTTCGCAACACAAACCTATTTTGACGCCCGTGGTATCAACAGCTTCTACCCTTTCGTAGAAGTTGTTTTCTTTATCCGTGATCAGCAGCATTACCATGTGCCTCTTTTGTTAAATCCATTTGGTTATTCCACCTATCGTGGTACATAAAACACCCCTGACTATGCAACTGGCTATAGCTGAAAATGAAAAAGAGCAACTGCTGCAGGAACTGCAAAAAGCAAATCTGAAATTCCAGCAGGTCTACCCCGGCGATAAACCTGACAGACAACCCGTACATACCGTCTATGGGGGCGCCAATCTCTTTAAAGCAGATACCTGTACCCGTATGGGAGAGATTGCCTTAAAACACCTCCAGACGTATGCCCCCGACTTTGTCACACTGGCAAAAGCATTGCAACTGGAAGGATATCAGCAGCTGCCTCATAAAACGGCAGACATTGCATCATTACAACAAAGACTGGAACAGCTGTCTGAAAAAGACCGGCAACAGGAATCTGCCTGGTTGTATCATATTGTCTATAACAAGATCGTACATAAGTTATCCACAGAAGCCGTGGAGGATTTCCGTATCGATTTCGAAGATGGCTTTGGCAATCGGCCGGATGCGGAAGAAGATGCTACGGCAGTTACAGCAGCAAAAGAACTGGCATTGGGGATGCAGCAAAAAACGATCTCTCCTTTTATTGGTATCCGTATCAAACCGTTTACAGAAGACCTTAAATATCGGAGTGTAAGGACACTCGACCTGTTCCTCACCACGCTTTTGCAGGAGACTAATGGGGTATTACCAGCGAACTTTGTGGTGATGCTCCCAAAGGTGACCATTCCGGAACAGGCCAGTACACTGGTCAGACTGTTCGAAATCCTGGAAAAAGCACATGGTTTGCCGGCAGGTGCATTGAAGATGGAAACCATGGTAGAGGCGACACAGATCATTATGGACGATGAGGGCAGAAATCCGCTGATGCGCATTATCCGCGCCAGCGAAGGACGTTGCATCGCCGCCCATTTTGGTACATACGACTATACTGCCTCCTGTGGGATTACCGCAAAATATCAAACCATGGCGCATCCTGTCTGCGACTTCGCACATCATATGACGAAAGTCGCATTGGGCGGTACAGGTATCTTTCTTTCAGATGGTGCGACCAATGTCATTCCTGTTGCCCCTCATAAAGGCGAGCATCTGAGTCTGGCGCAGTTGCAGGAGAATGCAGACAGCGTACATCATGCCTGGCGGACAGGTTATGGTCATAGCCAGCATTCACTGATCAATGGATTTTACCAGGGATGGGACCTGAATCCGGCACAACTGCCCATGCGATATGCGGCGACCTATTTATTCTTTCTGAGCAACTATGAAGATGCCTTATTCCGGTTGAAGACATTTGTAGAACGTGCAGCGATATCCACATTAACAAAAGACATTTTTGATGATGCCGCTACCGGACAGGGACTGCTGAACTTTTTCCTGAAAGCGATCAATTGCGGCGCGATCAGCGAAGAAGAAGTATTAGCTACCGGACTGACCCTGGAAGAGATCAGGAGCCGTTCTTTCTACCGGATACTGGAAGGCAGAAGAAAACATCACTGACCGGCATACAGCTGACGTTGCCAGGACTGGCGCGGCAATTGTACACAGATCAGTGATGCCATCATCTGTTGTATATAAAATGCATTATGACCAGGAAACAGCTACGCTGCGGGTCATCTTTGTTTCGGGTATGGTCTATGACTACAAGAACGTACCCGAGGAAGTATATCAGGCGATGAAGACTTCCGGGTCAAAAGGCACTTATCTGAATAAACACATCAAGGGACATTATGCTTACGAGAAAGTAAGCTGATCAACGACCGCCCAGCCAGAACAATGCATCGAGGATAAAGCGGCTTTGCAGCTTGTTGTCGAAGGTATGGGAAAGGTCTTTGTTGGTATGATGTTCATAGTCGATATCATTATGCCCCATATTCATATAGATCATTTTGTAACGTTTGTTCGTCCACACTACAGGGTAATATCCGCTATGCCATATCTCATGAGGTTTAGGACCGGTACCCAGCGGAAAACTCGCAGGATCAATAGATAAGAGGATCTCAATATCCTTATTGGCTTTCAGGTCATTAGACCATCTGTACCATTCATTGGGCGATGCTTTAAAAGTAGCCGGCAGGTGTTTCACAGCAGGATGTTCCGGATGTTCCACACGCAGGATGGCGGAAGTTGGGCGCCAGGTATTACTGCCATAGGCACCTGAACCCAGGAACTCGTTATGGTACCAGTCCCAGTTCTGCGGATAATCAGAAGGCGTCAGCGCAAAAGCGGAGAAATGAAAGCCCATCCAGGCGCCACCATTTTCCATATACTTTCTAAAGGCCTCCCGTTGGGCAGGCGTATCTGGCCTGGTGTCAAGAAAGAGGACGACCTGGTATTGCGCCAATACGTCTGTATTCAGCTTATTCCAGTCATTGGTGGAATCGTAGGTGAAGTGATACCTTTTCGCCATGTCTGCAAACCAGCGATTGGCTTCATGTACAAAACTGATATGCGCCTGGTCATGTAAAGCTGTGTAGAAACCGAGTACTTTAAAAGGTCTGTTTTTTTGCGCCTGTACGGAGAGGAAGGTCAGGGAACAGATACAGATCAATATTCCCTGCAATAATCTTTTCATGATACGTGAATTTATATAATCCCAAAATATAACATTATCTTTAGGTACACAACATAGCCCAGCCGTCTTCCCAAATTACAATGCACATGAAAAAATTGCTTTGCCTCGGGCTTATCCTCGGCTCATTGCACAATGTATTTGCACAGGACAATACTGCAACACTGGACTCACTGGTCAGCGCTTACAGCAGGTTACACAAATTCAATGGTACTGTACTGGTTACACAGAAAGGCAATATCCTGTTGGATAAGGCCTATGGTTATCAGCGAACGGCGGACAGTATCCGCAATGAAACCGGTACTATTTTCCAACTGGGTTCCGTTACCAAACAATTCACTGCTACGGTCATCCTCAGGCTGGCAGAAGAGCATAAACTCAGTATACAGGATAAGCTGTCCAAATACTTCCCGGACTATCCAAAAGGCGATAGTATTACGATAGAAAATCTGCTGACACATACGTCTGGTATTTTCAACTATACCAATGACAAAGGCTTTATGGATAAGGAAGTGAGTAATCCGGCCAGCAGGGAAAAGATCATGGCCTTGTTTAAAGACAAACCGCTGAACTTCTCCCCTGGCACCAAATGGGATTATTCCAATTCGGGTTACTCGATGCTCGGTTATATCATCGAAAAGGCAACCGGCAAACCTTACGAACAGGTGGTAAGAAAATACATCTTTACGCCTTTACATATGGACCATACCGGCTTTGACTTCAAAAACCTGAAGGATAGTAAAAAGTCTACCGGTTATTTCAATATCAATGATTCCAGTAGTACACCTGCGCCTGGCGTAGACTCTTCCGTATCCTTTGCAGCCGGTGCGATGTACAGCACTACCGCTGACCTCTATAAATGGCATCAGGCCGCACAACAGTATAAGATCATTTCGAAAGCTGACTGGGAAAAGGCGTATACACCGTTTATGAACCATTATGGTTATGGATGGGAATCTGACTCCATTGCAGGAAAACGGAAAGTATCACATGGCGGTGGTATCCATGGATATATCACCAGTATTATGAGAGTACCGGAAGACGATGTCTGTGTGATCGTACTGGATAATGCTTCTGACAGGGATGTCAGCAAAATAGCATCGTCGCTGCTGGCCATATTGTACAATCAGCCTTACGTTATACCCAAAGAGCGGATCGCGATCCAACTACCGGAAACGACATTGCAGCAATATGTAGGGGAGTATAACCTGCGTCCGGGATTCAACATCGTTATGAGCGTAAAGAACGGTATGCTGATGGGACAACCAACTGGTCAGCAGGAATCGCCATTATTCGCAGAAAAAGAGGATTTCTTTTTCCTGAAAGTAGTGGATGCGCAGGTTGGATTTACCAGGAATGAGCAACATGAAGTAACAGGCATGGTCCTCTATCAGAATGACAGGGAACTACCTGGTAAAAAGATAAAATAACGCTTACTAAAGATATACACTGGCTTCCGGGATGATATTCCGGAAGCTTTTTTATTATCTCTGATCAATAAACAATTGATATATTTTTATCATTTGATTATACTAACTTTGCAGCCTTCATTAATTCTATTGACCTATGAAACTTGTTAAACTCAGTAATGTACTGTTGATTACAATTATGCTTACATTACTTTTTGCCTGTAAAAAAGACAAAGAAATTGTCATCAAACCCGAGGTTGATCCTGGTAAGCCAGCAGAGACGATGCCTAACAATATACTGTTAAGAAAGACGATCCATTACAACAAATTCAGAAACGGTGTAGACGGCCCTTTGATGCACGACACACTTATTTATAATGAGAAGGACCAGCTTATAAAAGTTGAGTATACAGACATCTTATATAAAAGTGTATTTACTTTTTCTTACAACGAAAATGGCTCACTGTCAACTGTACTCAGCAGATCGTCGCTAACTGAAGGGTATACGAATACCTACTCTCTAAAGTATAATAAGGGTTTGCTTGACAGTATTATATGGGGATCTGACCTTCCCAATGATCACGGTGATGGTGATCATGTTATAATAAAACCATTAAGGAACGATCAGGGACAGGTAACTACAGTGAAGTATACCCTCTATACTAAAACCAATTCATCAGTTTACTCAGCACAATTTGATTTTTTATGGACCCCGTTAAACAATTTAGCATCCATGCAGGGAAGAACTTATGATTATACCGCTGATGACGTCCAACGTACGACCTTCCCATCCGTACAAAATAATCATGCAAATATCGGCCTGTCCAGACTACCTGCCGGCTACCTGTTCGTCCTGGCGTTGCGCGAGAACGGCCTTTCATACCAAAATGCCATGGAACCTTATCTGTTCACCACCTATCTGTATACATCAGCAAAAAATGTCTTCAATGATGGAACAGGCAGACTGTACAACCGCAATACGAGATCAAATGAAGAGTTAATAAAGTATGTGGATTATGAGAACAAAGCAACATTTGACCAGAATGGCGTACTGAAAACATTCAACTACTTCGAAAATAATATATACCCGGTGTGGGACATGGTCGGCATAGAGTTCTTTTATGAACAAAAGAAATAATCCGGCATTCCTGCATTGATAAATAGCGAACGGCTTCCAGACAATGGAAGCCGTTCGCTATTTATAACTATCTCCATCAGCATTACTGCTTCACGATCTTTCCTTTGAACTGCTTTTTCCCATCTCTCAGCTGCACAACATACATCCCCTTCACAAAGCCACCTATTACGGCATTTAAGCCGTTATTTAACTCAGTGACACTACCAGTCCGCCTAAACACCACACGACCGTCTCCAGCGCTTATAACCACGATTAAACGGGTGCTCTCACTTTTGTAGTCAAGATAAGCTGCATTATCCACAGGATTAGGACGAATAATCAGTGTATTGGCCTCCGGTATTATCTCTGCGGCTTGCTCCGCTGTACGTAAAGCCGGACTATTGGGAATATAGATATTCGGCTGTGGTGGCGTGCTCATACCGGTACCCAGGTAATAATCGGGATAGGGCGGCTGATTGTAAGCGGTATTCTGCCACGCAATAGCCGTGCGATATTGCGGATTGTGCATCAGCGTATACAAGCGATAACTGGTAGGCGTTGTCGTTGTGAATAACAACAGACTGCTGTTATCAGTGCTCCTCAACAGGATCTCTTCCCGCCAGTCACCTAAGAGGTCTGCAGTCAGGCAGGGATTGGCCTTTGTACTGTTATTGGAAGTAGCGCCATAGTCAGATAAGGTTAGTATGCGGTTCAGCGCTTTTGACGTATAGTTCCATTTATCCATTTTTACGCCATCCAGCAGTTCCCGGCACAGATCACCATCCCACCAGATACCAAAGTTATTACTGGGTTTTGCTGTACCTATGGAGACGCCTTTACAGGTATACAGTTCGCCGGCAGAAGCCCATACTTCATATCCCAAGTAAGTCGGGTCAACATCACCAGCCATAGCTCTGCCAATATCCCCGGAAACACCCTGAGACGGACCTCTGCCCCATATCGGCGTACCGCTGCCTGCATCCCTGAATTCAATACCATAATTGCCATACTGGGACTGTGTCTCATGACATTGCCATAACTCCTGTCCGGGTCTTTCAGGATCAAGATCGGTCATATGCATGGCATCTCCATGTCCTAATCCGTTGGCATAAAGTCCGCTACCGTTATCATTAATGGCGCTGGAACCATTGATCAGTTCCTGTTTACCATCGTTATCCACATCTCCGACAGTGACCTGGTGATTTCCCTGTCCGGCGTAAGCACTATTACCGGAAGCATTACTGTCAAATGTCCAGCGTTGCGTGAGCTGACCATTACGCCAGTCCCATGCTACCCTGACCAGACGTGTATAGTACCCACGTCCCATGATCAGTGAAGGCCTGGCCCCATCGAGATAGGCGACCGCATTGACAAAGCGGTCCACACGATTGCCATAGTTATCTCCCCAGGAAGAAACGGTACCACGGGCAGGCAGATAATTCGTAGTAGCCATTGCAGCACCTGTTTGTCCGTTGAAGATGGTCAGGAATTCAGGGCCGCTTAACACGTACCCGCTACTGTTCCTGTAATCAGCACTGGCAGCACCGATCACGGTACCAGCACCATCTATGGTAGCATCTGCTGTCTTCATAGCTACTTCTGCTTTTCCATCACCGTCCAGGTCATACACCATAAACTGTGTATAGTGTGCGCCTGCACGGATATTACGCCCAAGATCGATACACCACATACGCGTACCGTTTATTCTGTAAGCATCTATATAGACATTGCCGGTATAGCCGCTCTGACTGTTGTCTTTCGCATTGGTAGGGTCCCATTTCAGGATGATCTCATATTCACCATCGCCATCCAGATCACCTACGCTGCAATCATTTGCGGTATAGGTGTACGCTTCCCCGGCAGGTGTAGTGCCTCCCGGCGGTATCTGTAAGGGAATGGTTTTGTAAATGCTTGTCCATACGCTGACCGCAGCTGTCGGCGCCTGTTCAGTACCATTGATGACAGGCCGTATGGTGTAAGTACCATTGGTGGTAACGTTATCTACATAATTTGTGGAATTGGTAATAGGCGTAGCATTTAGTTTTATGCCATTCCTGTACACATTGAAACTGATGGCAGCAGGGTCCGTTCCGAGCATACGCCAGCTGACAAAAACAGCACTGCTGCTCTGGCGAACGGCGACGGGGGCTCTCGAAAGGAATTCCATTTGTTTGGACTGGGCCGATAAGGCAGAAGAAAGGAAAAGGAAACTGCAAAAAAGCAGTAAGTGTGTAGCGAGCTTTTTCATACGGGAAGTTTTAGGGTGACCGGATACTTAAAACAATTACGAATCAGGAATCAGTAGTCGTAAGTTAACAACAGAAGATCATTTTTTTTAAATGTCTAACAGACTATTAACACCTACCAAACCCTTTAATTAAAGGCCATTCCCAATTCGTAATTTAAATAAACGATTTTCCCCGCAGCCTCCCTTACAGGCGGTGGATATTTTCAACAACAGCGTGTTCCAGTGCTTTACCTTCAAATGTCCGGATGACATTTTTCGCAGCTATGGCCGCCATCGCATTACGGGTATCAACAGTGGCTGAACCGATATGCGGCAATACAGCTACATTATGCATGTTCAGCAAGGGGTTATCAGCCGCCATTGGTTCAGGGTTCGTGACGTCCAGTCCTGCGCCCCAGATAGTACCGTTCTCCAATGCAGCGATCAGGTCAGCTTCATTGTGAATGCCTCCCCTGGCCGTATTGACGAAGATGGCATTTGGTTTCATTTTACTGAAAGCCTCCTTATTGAAGAGCTCTTTTGTTTCAGGTGTCAGGGCAGTGTGTACAGAGACCACATCACTCTGCTGTAACAGTTCATCAAAAGATACGCGGACAGCCCCCAGTTCTCTTTCCGCTTCCTCATTTGTACCACGGTTGTGATAAATGACTTTCATACCGTACGCACCGATACATCGCTGCGCCAGTTCGTACCCTATTCTGCCTAAACCAACTATTCCCAGTGTTTTACCTTTCAACTCCAGACCAAGGTTCGCCGTAGGGTCCCAGAAATTCCAGTTTCCCCTGATGATCTCCTTGTGCATATGAAAAGCTTTGCGGGAAGCGGCCAGCAACAGCAGAAAGGCCGTATCAGCGGTAGCACCGCTCAGTACACCAGGCGTGTTACCAACTGCGATACCCAGTTCTTTTGCTGCTGCAATATCCACATTATCATATCCTACTGACATCATAGAGATGATCCGGAGATGGCTGCAGGCTTCCAGGAAGGCACGGTTTACTTTCAGCGGACCGGACACTATCATAGCATCATAATCCTTCAGAATAGGAATAAGTTCTTCTTCATCCTGATGACGTCTTTCCGTCCATACTGTATAATCGATACCATTCGATTTTAAATGTTGCAACGCAATCTCAGGAACTGTTCTTGTTATGTACACGCTCTTTCCCATAGCTATGTTAAATTTCAGGTTATCTATACACAAAATACATAAATGACGGTTTTCAGGGATATTTTCAATAAAGTCTTTCAGATAATTTTGCACCCGAACAAAATTTACCTTTTCCCTCGAACCCATTAAGAGCAGGTCAATTTGGTTAAAGCGTTAGTTTTATTGTTTATTTTAGTCTAGTCTGATAAGCCTCTCAGGATTTACCTGGGAGGCTTATTTATTGCACCCGGTCCAGGCATTCCACACCTGAGCACCTGCACACCAGTGGCCACCTTCCTGACCGGTGGTGGCCGTACTGGTTTTGCCCAGTAAGTAAAAGCTCCGGGAGAGAGCTTTTATGTAATTGAATGTTATTAGGACGATTATTAATTTATCTTCTTTTCCTGTGTACTGAAAGTCAAAATTTCTTTCGTTACACGTTGTTAAAATTGACGAATAATAATATCTTGCAACAGGGCGAAACGCCCGCCCCTACTGGATTAACAATTCATTTAAGATCGTAACAATTCATTTAAGATTCGTCATTATGCGGATGTTCCTGATAGCACTGGTTGTCATCCTTACGAGTGGTAAAATACTATACGCACAACAGACAAAAACAGCAAGTGAAATTCTTTCTCCGGCTGTCACCGAAAAGACTTTCGATGATGCAGCAAGGAATACCTATTTCCAAAACCTGCCTGTACAGCGGGCTTATCGCTACACAGATGTTTCAGGAACTTATTACCTGGCGCTTTGTGAAAGCCGTGACGAGATCAAAGAGGATGATACCGTGAATTATAAGATCAAAGCTGTCTTTCTGCAAGCAGCCACCACAAACGGATTTGTTAAAACAGGGGAACTGAATGACTTCAGGAACAGTCATGATAAGCAAGAAGGACCAGAAACTACTATCTGGTTCTGGACAAAATTCTGCGAACTAAAAGACCTTGATAACGACGGTACCATCGATCCATTACTCGTATACGGTACCACTGGCATGAACGGACATGACGATGGAAGAGTAAAGATCATCCTGTACTATAAAGGACAAAAGACCGCCATCAGGTGTCAGAATTCCGTAATGGATGAGGGACGTAACATCCAGGTAGATGCCGCCTTTTACACCTTACCCCAGTCTGTTCAGCAGCATATCAGGAAACTGATGCGCACATTGACGGAGAAAGACCTCGTCATCTATCCGACAGACTACGAAAAAGCAATGAATAAAAAACAATCACAGATATATTAAGCAACCAGAATCGAGGTATGAAATTACATTTTTATAAATCAGCAGCCCTGCTGGGCGCACTATGCCTTCCGCTTTGCCTGTCAGCCCAGAAACAGGCGCAGGATACAGGTCATGTCGTAAGTAAAGAAGATGCTCACGAAATCATTGGCAAAATCAGCAGACAACTGGAAGAAGGTTATCCTTTTCCGGAGATCTCAAAGAAATATATTGCGACCCTGAAAAGTCAGGAATCTAAAAAGGCCTATCAGGACCTTACACCGGCAAAACTCGCCTGGAAGATCACAACAGACCTGCGTGAAACGCATAAAGATGTGCATCTCACCATCTTCCACAGCAAAGACTATTATGAACAACTGACCAGATCATATTCCAATACCAGTACGCCTGAAGACGAGCGCAAGGAACTGGAAAGAAAACGTCAGAACAACTATGGCTTTGATGCGGTGGAACTGAATAAAAAAACATCTACCGCCTATATCAAGATATCCGGTGGTTTCCATGGCGATCAGGAAGCATTCGAAATGGCTGCTAACGCCATGAACATGGCCGCCTATTCTAAAAACATCATCATTGACATCAGAGACAATGGTGGTGGAACAGGTATGATGGGCCGCTTCCTCGCAGGCTATTTCTTCAATGCCGGTGACGAACGTTATTACCTGCACGGCTATCATAAAGACAGAACAAAAGATATCCAGGAATGGACATATCCTTTCGTACCAGGTAAAAGAATGCCGGACAGTAAAGTATATATCCTCGTCAATAAACATACTGCATCCGCTACAGAAGGATTCGCTTTTGCACTACAACAGATGCACCGCGCTACCATCGTAGGTGATACAACAGCAGGCGCCGGTATCGCAGGTTCCATGATCCCGCTGAAAGAAAACCTGGTCGTATTTATGCCTGTGAAAATGGTCGCTGCCCCTGGTTCAGAAGAAGGTTGGGAAGGGAAAGGCGTTATTCCTGATGTGGCTGTGAAAGGTGAAGATGCGAGAACAGAAGTTGAAAAGCTGATCAAGAAAGAACAGGATGATATCGCTGCGGCGAAAACCAAATAGTATTTTCATTTACACTGAGATAAAAAGGTCTGCATGAAATTCATGCAGACCTTTTTATTGCCGGCTGATTATGGATGTTGTGAATAACCCACAATAGCAGCTTTGGCCAGTACGTTCTGATTCAGCAGCACGCCGACAAATGCAGCAGGCGTACCCTTATCAGGGCTTATTTTTGTTTTCAGCGCAAATACCGTGATGATATACTGATGTGGTAATCCAGGCAGCGGACCAGGTCCCAGGTATCCGGGCATACCCGCATCATTGATACCATGGGCTGCACCAGCTGGCAGTAACTTACGCTCAGGCGTACCCGCGCCGGCTGGCAGTTCATGCACATCTGCCGGAATATTATATAACACCCAATGCCAGAAACCACTGCCGGAAGGCGCATCCACATCATACATCGTTACTGCAAAACACTGCGTACCTGCAGGCGCATTTTCCCATGACAGCTGCGGAGAGACATTACCACCATTATATCCCATCATGCCGTTCAATAACTGGCTATTGACAAACTGGCCACCAAGATCATTGCTCTTCAGTGTAAATGTCTGCGCTACGGCAGAACAGGCGAAGACCATCAACGCCAGGAACGTGTACATTCTTTTCATAGTACTTTGATTTAAAGTACTGCAAAGCTACTATGCGTCTCAGGGTGGGCTATAGGGCTAACCGTTCAGAAGTTATCGTTAAACGGTCAGTTTCTGTTGCTGGTATTCACTGGGCGTCAGGCCATAGACCTGCTTAAAGGATTGTGTAAAACTGGAATGGTTTTCATAGCCCAGTTTATGGTAAATTTCACTGGGTTTCTCCCGTTGTACCACTAACATACCTACTGCCTGTTCCATTCTTTTCTGCAGGAACCAGCGTGTGGGAGAAGCGCCATATATTTTCTGAAACTTCCGCTTGTAGGTAGACAGGCTCATGTTGCACAGAAAAGCCAGTTCCTCAATGGTCACGTTGTTATAAAGATTATTCTCCGCCGATCTTCTGATCACCACATCTTCCTGACTGCCGGCTAAATTTGCCCGCAAACTCAATAATTGCTGTGGATAACACTCTGCCATATACAACAGTAACTCTTCAAATTTGAGCACCCGCAGGTCCATTGACAGCGTTTTACCCCCGGCTGTCATCAGGCAAAGGGAATGCACAAAATTCCGCAGGAAATTATCTGTCTCAAAAATGAGGAAAGGTTCCTCCGTTTTGTCCCTGTTCTCTTTTGCTGTGGCGATATGTGGATATTTCAGAAAGAACCTCGTCAATACAGCAGGTGCAAAGGAAATCATGACACTTTTATAGACGCCATCATCAGATATCCTTTTCTCACTCATAATACAATTCCCTGACGACAATAATACAAACTGCGTATTATTGATCACCGCATGTTTTTCCGCATAGTACACCCGCTTCTCTCCTTCCAGCAGAAAGCTGAAAAGGTTTTGTTCCAGTGTAACCCTGCTCTTCACAGTTTCATCAGTGGACTGATACGCTACGATGTGGATATCTTCTACACCGGCGCCATCCGGCAATACGAAGGAGGGCACCGAATAAGATTGCTGCTTTATCATACCTCGGCAAAGATAAACAATATTACAGGGACACCCCTGTATACACCGCATCACCATCACTACAGCAGCCTCAATTCCTAATTCCTAATTCTACCTGCTTCTGTACTGATAAAAGATCCCCTTATCAAAAGGCGTCCATAGACAGGCTTTCTGTCCCCCGCTTTTCAGACCACTATTGGCCCAGGTATTGCAGGTATGAAACAGGCTATAGCTACCTTTCGCTTCATAGAACGCATCTGTTTTACCGTAGTTGGCATCCGTAACAATATGCATAATATGTCCTTGTTCATCACGGTCAAAACTGCCCTGTATATAACTGATCAATTTTGCGTAATGCGCACTGTCCGTACTCAGTTTTATACAATCGCTGCCTGCCGACATACTGTAATAATAAGTAGCGTGGATAGCGGAAGTACTGAGGCCGGTAGCCGCCTTAAATGCTGTGCTGAATTTCAGGTCTGCCCAGGTAGGCGTTTCCAGGTAAAAGCCCTTATCCCCCCAGCCGAAAGCGATCCACTGTGCAGTCGTATCATTACTTTTCGTGTTGGAAAATAAGACCTCTTTACTCCAGTCGATCTGTACATTTCTGACAGGCATTACCAGGTCGGTATGCACGCCATTCGTGAGGATGAACAGTGTGATATCATTTCCGGAAGGTTCTTCCTTATCGACGGAAATACGCGAAAGTACATAAGCTGCTGACAGGTACAGGGCTATAAGCAATACAGGGGTCAGGATGGTCCATAAAAGGACCTTGATAATTTTCTTCAATGCTGTTTTATTTACCGGAAGTCAAACTTCCATCTGCTAAAATTAGTATTCTGCCTGTAGATTATCAACTATTCCCCGGGAAGGGATTCTTTAAAAAACTGTAAACACTTTGTTTCATAAGCATATTATTATACATTACGGGAATTAAAATACAACTCCAATGAATACCTACGAGGAACACTTCGAGACCTCCTGCAAATTAAGGGACGAATACTGGAATACCGTTGGCAAGCTGGACCCTGATGTGATCGCACATGCGATCAATCCTTCCTTCATGGGCGGTCCGCGATGGCCCTCACTCAGACAGGCATACGCCACTATCCGCCAGCCGGAACGGACGATCATTGCCAGTGATGGACTGAGCGATCCTTACGATGATATGGAGACGAATAATGCGAATGCACCTTATAACGGATTTGGACTGGAGGTTTATGTAGCTTCCGCACCAATTGAGGGACAGGTAAGCAATACCTGGCAGTTCCAGCTGGCCTACCAGGCAGCACAACTAATGGCCAATCATGGAAACGTCATAGGGCTGTTGGAAGAAATGACCTATATTACCAGTGAATTCTACGATGTGGATGTCCCTGCTGAATTTGTGAACGCTGAAGGAAGAGTGGGCGTAATTATGGGACTCCCTGATGAAACTGTGCCCGATACGGTCGACCTTACAATCGAACCGGTTAAAATCGTCAACGTAAAATTACTGACACTGGCAGAACTTGAATATGTGACCCAACATGGCGCAGAAGGCCGTATGAAACTGGCCGAACTGCTCATCCGACAAGGAGATGCCACCCTTTCTGACCTGGACAGACCATCAGTAGTTTAGTACATCATGATCGCGTAGGAACAGCATTGTATACTGCTATAAATGTGAATACCTGTGAACATCCCCATGTACACAGGTATTCATGTATTATATCTTGAGAAACAATCAAAACAAACCCTCTATGCGAAAACCCTCAGTATGGTCTTTAGTGTTCACGTTACTACTGACCATCACACTCCATTCCAACGCGCAGGTAGCGCCTGCAGCACAATCAGTGACCGGTAAACTGATGTGCGGGTACCAGGCCTGGTTCAACTGTTATGGCGACGGCTCGCCGATAGAAAGATGGTCTCACTGGAGCTCCGGCCGATATCGTTCAGACACACCTAAGCCAGCACCCGGCCGTATCACCTTTGAAGCCTATCCGGACGTTACGGAATACCCGGCGGCCAACCTGTTCCAGACAGCCCTGGGCAACCTGAATGATGGCCGTAATGCCCGTTTATTTACCTCCTGGAAACAAACGACCATCGACCTGCATTTTTCCTGGATGCAACAGAACGGTATCGATGGCGTAGCGCAGCAACGCTTCCTGGGCCCTACAAGAGACGGCGTTTATAAAGCCAGTATGGACAGTCTTGTACTCAGGATCAGACGCAGCGCCGAAAAATACCAGCGCATCTTTTACATCATGTATGATATGAACGCCGATGACACTGCTTTCTTCAAGGCAGACTGGCTGCATATCGAGAATGATCTTCGTCCGCAGGAATCTCCCTATTATGCACATCAGAACGGTAAACCTGTTATCTGTATATGGGGTTTCGGACTGAATGAACGCAGCAATCAACCTGCTAACAGTCTGGCCATTATCAACTGGCTGAAAAGCAAGGGATATTATGTGATCGGTGGCGTACCTGCCGGATGGCGTACCGGCACCCGTGATTCCTATGCCGGTTATGAGAATGTATACAAAGCGTTCAATATGCTGTCTCCCTGGGCAGTGGGCCGCTTTGGCAGTATCGCCGGGGCTGATAACTTCAAGAACGAGAACCTGGCGCCTGACCTGGCCTATTGTAACGCCAACGGACTGGATTACCAGCCGGTTATATTTCCCGGCTTTGCCTGGAGTAACTGGAATGGTGGCACCAGGAACCAGATTTCCCGTGCTAAAGGGGAGTTCTTCTGGAGACAACTGTACAATATCAAAAGCCTGGGTATGAACACGGCTTATATTGCCATGTTTGATGAGTATGATGAAGGTACTGTGATCGCAAAAATGGCGGATAGCTACTTTGCCGTACCTAACAATCAATACTTCCTGACCACCAGTGCGGATGGCGCCTATATCGGCGCGGACTTTTACCTGCGACTTGCAGGACAGGCCACTAAAGTATTAAAAGGTACCGCTCCGCTGACCACCAATGTGACCATCCCCTATTCCACTGCGCCACTCTGGTTCCGTACCAGTATGGAAGCACAGTATGATGCCACCCTTACCTGGACAGATACGCCAGACCAGAGTGTCATCCCTACGAATGTGACGGGTGACAATGGTACCGGGACGCCTATCTGTGGTATCGTACAGAACGAGATCAGCCGCACAGGGCCTTCTGCCATCCGCTTTGCGGGAAGGGCGACGTCCGCTGCTGCGAATGCCTACTGTGCGTATAAAGTGTTTGACGTCAATATTCCTGTCACCGCCGGTACCGGACTAAGTTTCTGGCTGCATCCCACCAACAACATTTCCCGTTATGTTACCGTTGATCTGATCATGACAGATGGCACTTCCCTGCGGGATGCGGGCGCTGTTGACCAGCATGGCGTATCCATGCATCCGGGTGCAGGACATGGTACAGTAAACGCCTGGTCACAGGTAAGCTGTAACATCGGCAGATGGTTAAGCGGAAAGACAATTGACCGGATCATCGTTGATTATGTGCATGGTAATGAAATCGGCAATTTTAAGACCTATATAGACGATATTATCATCAGTGATACAACTGCGGCAGCTTTTGGCGCAAGGACGGCAGCAGCCCCTGAAACGGCAGCAAATGATGCCGGTTTCAGTATCTACCCACAGCCTGCCAACAACCATATTACCTTACAGTTCGATAAAGGATGGCAGGGAAAGACTTCACTGTCCATTCTTAACACAGCAGGTCATCTGGTGGAGCAAAAGCCCTTACAATTAGCAGGGAACAGTTTACAATATCCTGTTTCACAGCTGAAAAGCGGCATGTATTATCTCAGGTTGAGTAATGGGAAGAAAGTAGTCACAAAAGAAATTGTGGTCGTACACTAAATCGCCCTATAAACGAAAAGCGCCTGTATCGTACTATTGATACAGGCGCTTTTTTATATGGATACCCGACAAAACCGGGTAGTCTTTATGATCACACTTCCTCAGAGTATTTCATCAGCATTTCCCGCTCTTTTTTCGTCAGGCTTTTCATGCCGCGTTTATGTATCTTTTCCAGCAGGTAATCAAGGTCCTGCTGCTCACCAACACGTTCCAGGTGATACCTGTCATCCATATCATAATCGCCGGCATGCGCTTTAAAATACTTATTGTCGATAAATAGAATATGCGGACATTGGGCAATTACATAAACGAAAAGAGCGCCCGGGAGCAGAATAGACAATATGGTGCGATAATTTTCCGCAATCACTTCCGGCGTCATACACAATGCCACGATCATTCCGATCAGCGCACCACCCAGATGCGCTTCATGTCCGATATTGTCTTTCTTTGATTTGATCCCATAAATGGAGTATAAAACGAATAACGCGCCATACGCCCATCCGGGGATAGAGAAGGGTATTCCGAAGAAACCGAGCCGCATAGCAGGAAAGACAGCGATCGACGCGAAAATGACCCCGCAAACGGCCCCTGAAGCACCTACAGCGCTATAGTCCCCATGATTCCGGTGAATCAACAGCGACAGCAGGTTCCCTCCCATCAGGCCTGCAAAATACAAAGTCAGGTAGGCCGTAGGGCCCAGCTTTGCTTCCAGGCTATTACTAAACAGAAAAAGAGACAGCATGTTGAAAAACAGGTGCATCCAGCTGACGTGCAGGAACCCGGAGGTAATCAGTCGCTTGTAGTCCTTTTCGATCAGGATACGGTCCACTTCAAATGAATACTTATTAAAAAAGGAACGATCCTTTAGTCCTTTGTAAGACACTGCAATGTTTACAACAATCAGTAAGAGGTTAATAACACCAATGTATGCCATTCAATGCGGGTTTTAAAATAACTATAGGGAACGTCAGCCAGATATATCCTTATCCAATATTGCGATTACTACAAATATATCCAATTCTGCCGTCATGAATTCGCGCTTTCACGGAATTTTAATTAATATTAGCAAAAATCGCACCCATGATTTCAAGACCTCAACCTGGCGAATTTATGCCCTACCAGGAAGTGTACATTAACAGTGTCGGCGATGCGGAAGTACCGGCTATCACAGAAGAACTGAAGGACAGCACGTATGCGTTCTTTTCGAAAATCCCTGAAGAAAAAGGAAGTTATGCCTACGCTCCGGGGAAGTGGACGATCAAGGAAACTTTGGGGCATATGATCGATACAGAGCGTGTATTTGCGTACCGGCTGATGTGTTTTGCCCGGGGAGAGCAACAGGCATTACCGGGATTTGAGCAGGATGATTACGTCCTGAACTCATTTGCCAATGACCGCTCTTTGCAGGAACTGGCAAATGAATTCAGGGTGGTACGTGAGTCTACTATATACCTCTTACGTAATCTAAAAAAAGAGCAGGAAACAATTATGGGCATTTCCAGCGGGAATCCGATATCTGTCAGAACACTGGCTTATATCATTCCCGGACATGAACTGCACCATTTACGGATACTGAAAGAGCGGTATTTACCGGGACTTGGCATCCAGGTCTAACCAGGTATTGACAGTATTATCAGTTGTTTCCAGTACGATCTTATAAAAGCGGGAAGACAATTGCCCGACGTTGATCAACGCATGACGGTCCTGTACGGGTACAGTTGCCAGCAATTTGTACTCGTCAGTACCGCCGGTTTTGAAATTGTTAGTGGTGGTCACCCAAATCTTCACCTTACCTGTATCCTGCAGGGCCGACCATTTCAGGTCGATATGCTCCTGTATGAAATTGGCGTTTACATTCGCTATCGCCACCTTACCGATCATCGGAATACCATCTATTTCACGCGCCGTGCTTACCGGAATGTCCATATTCAGGTAACGGGCGATCGTAGGCATGATATCTACAATACCCGGCTCATAGTAACGGGCATATTCATTGGCCGGTTTATAGCTGCTGACCATCCAGGTGCTGCGCTGACGTGTTGACTGTCCGCCGTGATCACGGCCGGTCTTTTCATCACGGCCATGGTCTGTCGTGATCACCAGCATCCAGTCTTCCTTAAAGTGCTGCTGCCTGTAAGTGATCGCCTCCCAGAGACGGCCCATCTGTTTGTCCATCAGTTCTACTGCTTTGTAGAACTCCGGGCTGTCGCCGTAGCCATGTCCCATATCATCGGTATACTCCAGGTACACCCATGACAAAGAAGGCGCATCTTTTTTGATACCGGCAGTTGCCTCGTTGATCACTTTTTCATCGATCGCATGCATAAAGTCCCTTTTCCTGTCATGCGGAAAGTGAACAGTATCCAGTTCATAACCATCTGCATGCAGATCGATATGCACATTCCCGGCCTGTGCAAGTCCATCCCCGGCCAGCTTGGTACGGTTGTCCAGCCAGCTGGAATAGATCGCGACCTTTTTAGCAGGGTACTGTGTTTTAAACAGCCGGAAAAGGTTATAATAATGATAGTTAGGATCAGTGATGTCGTTGTCAGGCACATTGTGTTTGTTCACCCAGGTACCGGTCAGCAGACTGTTATACCCTACTGCCGATATGGTCGGCGTCTGGTTATAGGTATTCTTATCGCCGCCTACATGCATACGCGTATACCTGCCCGCATCCACGATACGGTCAATAGCCGGCGTCTGCAGCTTTTCCAGCACATCTGCCGGAATACCATCTGCAATGACAAACACTACCTTCTTTTCTCTTTGCTGTGCCTGTGCCGCTCCCCCCAAAAGGAGACATAAGCAGGAGGCCAGGTATATTTTCTTCATCATGACTTAAATATATAAAATACAACTTATTCTGCCTTCAGTAACCACATGATACCGTTGATATTGTCATTACCGGAGAACTGACTGCCGATAGCTGCATTTACGTTCGCCTGGTTGTTCTGTAATTCAGATACAGGGTACATCCAGCGTTTAGGCACTTTCTTATCATTCAGTACACCGCCACCGGATACATCAAATGCAGGTAAACCGGTACGACGTTGCTCATAGAAGAAGTTCCAGTCGCTGTTCATGAAAGACGCAATGTATTTCTGTGTCATGATCGCTTTCAGCTGATCAGCAGCAGGGTACGGATTAGTGGTCAGGTATTCATCAATAGCAGGCTGCGTTATGCCGTAGAACAACATAGAAGCCTGTACACCTTTCTTATAGTAATCAGCTGCGCTACCATTGATCCATCCGCGTACGACACCTTCCGCCAGAATAAACTGTAATTCTGCATAACCGATCGCTATGCTTGGCTCATTCACCGGATTGTTGAAATAACGGGATTTGATCTTGGATACTTCACCCGCCAGTACTTTCGTACTGTTATCATTCAGCGGATCGCTTCCTCTTGCACCACCATACGCTGCAAAATCATTATCCGGCAGGGCTACGGATTTAGGCGCTTTTTCTGCAAAACGGAACAGACGCGGGTCCTTCAGTCCTTTCAGCAGATCAACGAAAGTTGCATCCAGATAGTAAGCTGTCTGCAGATCGTTATCATTGTATGTAGGATAACGGGTACCGAGTATATCATGGAATACCAGTTCCCCATTATCACCATTACCCGTCATCAGCGGATAAGTTTCCGGATTGTTCACGATCTCTGCGAATCTTGCCTTTACATTCAAAGAGGCGTTATTCTCCTTTAGAGAAAGACTCATGAGCGTACGTAAAGACAGGGTATTGATCAGGCGTTTCCACTGTTCCATGGTGCCACCGTAGAGGATATCACCCTGTACTTCCGGTGTTGTATTCGTGATCAGCGCATTAGCAGCCTTCAGGTCATCCAGTATAGATACAAAGATGTTCTGTTGTTTATCATACACAGGAGATAAACCACCGTTCTCTCCTTTCAATGCATCTGAATAAGGGATATCACCAAAGGTATTCGTCAGCTTCAGGAAGTAGTAAGCTTTAAAGAACTTCACCAGCGGAATATATTCCGGCTTGTCCATTCTGTTCGCTTCCTCTTCCATTTTGACTACCTGACGCAGGTCATTATAGGTATCAAAACCGGCACGTGTCCAGCCATAATACTGCTCATTGGATACGCTGTTCACAAACACCATCTGTCTGGTAGCCAGTGTAGCGCCTAATGTAGTGGACTGGAACGCATCCTGTATCACGGTGCTCAGCAACAGATCAGGAGTAGATACTGTCGGTTTGTTAGGGTCCGTCTGGAAATCCTCGAATTTCTTACAACCTGTTGCCACGATCAGCAGGGCGGCTGCTATGTTGAATATTTTTCTCATTGTTGCTGGCATTAGAATTTAAGGTTAAGGTTCACACCGATGCTTCTTGTAGAAGGCGTCTGTAAGTTATCCACACCTGAATCCGGATCAACGTTCGGCATTTTGGTGAACAACAGCAGGTTGCGGCCTACGGCAGAGATATCTGCAGCACGGAACACACGACCTTTCAGCCATTTGGATGGTACTCTGTAGGTAAGTGTAAGTTCTCTCAGTTTCAGGAAGCTCTGTGAATAATAGTTGTAATTCACATCTGCGCCATTGCTGGTATTGGTCATATAGTCGATATAGTTCACACCCTGTGTATTTGGTGCAAATGTTCTGTTGTCGCTAACGATATTACCATCTGTATCATAGGTTGCCTGACCGGAAGTAACTACCACACCTTTACCTACGAAAGTAGATTTGTTATCATTGGCATCATCCCTGAACTGATTAACAGTACCCGGATGTGTACCACCCCACCACATTTTCTGGTTGGTCGTAGAATACATCAATCCACCCAGACGGCCATCCACCAGGAAACGCAGCGTGAAATTGCCATATGAGAAACTGTTCTCCAGACCATAGATCAGGTCCGGATCAGCATTACCTACAAAACGCTGGATGTTATCTTCCAGTGGGAATCCATCCGCTCTGTAAATGATGTTACCGGAAGGGTCCTTCTGATAAACATTTGCAAAAATCTTGTCTGTTCTGTCTCCTGCTTTCAGATAACCGAGTTTATTACCACCGGTGATCTCTTTCAGGTGACGACGATAAGTACTCAGGTTCAGCATCACATCCCATCTGAACTTATCTTTACGGATCGGTGTTGCGGTCGTTACGAGTTCAACACCTCTGCGCTGATACACGTGACCATTTTCCAGTCTGCTGGCAAAACCACTACCCAGTGATACCGGAATGCTCAGGATGTTGTTATAATCTTTCGTCTGGAAATAGGTCAGTTCAAAGCCCAGTTTATTACCAAAGAACTTGGCATCCACACCAGCTTCCCAGCTATCGGAAGTCTGCGGACGAAGAGAAGTATTTCTGATAACATCTCTGTATTTCAAACCAGGTACGCCATCCCAGGTAGTACCCTTATCATAAGAAGGCAGGTAACCATAAGTATAGCTATCATCCAATGTTCCGCTGGATACACGGGAAACAGCACCTCTCGCTTTCAGGAAGGAGAACCACTCAGGTAAACGTGTCAACTGAGAGATCACTACGGAACCGGATAAAGAAGGATAGAAGAAACTATTGTTCTGAATAGGTAATCTGGAAATCTTGTCATTACGTCCTGTCAGGGAGAGATAGATCGCATTATACAGTTCTACGTCAACGATACCGTATACACTCGCTGTTCTGCGTTCTTCCAGCCAGTTGGTAGACTGTACAGCATTCGCAGAGTTACCAAGATTGTACAGACCAGGGATGGTCAGACCATCTGTATTACTGGAATCACCTTTGAAGTTACGGTAGTAGTTGGAACCACCTACCTGTGCATGTACTTTGAAATGCTCACTGAAAGTATGGTTATAATCTACGATCAGATCAGACACCACATCGAAATAGGTATTGGAAGTAAGGGTGTACTGACCTCTTGATTTATTACCATATCCGATATAGCTCTTAGGTTCGTTGTAGTTGCGGTTCAGGCTGTACTGGTTAATACCGGTACGGAATTTCGCACTGAAAGAAGGGCTGATCTTATAATCCAGGTCAACGGAACCAAAGGTGTTATTCTTATCATATCCTCTCAGGTATTCATATGCCTGAAAATAAGGGTTGTTATAATAAGAGATATTATAGTGACGCTGTTGGATACCTTCTTTACCCGGCACCCAGTAATTACGCAGGTCACGCACATCGATATCCGGACCAGTCCACAGGATCAGGTTATACAGGTAGTTGGTAGGACCGTAACCTGTTTCAGGGAAATTGTGTGTATATTCTTTGTTGTAGCTGATACGACCGTTAATGCTGAAGTTCTTCGTCATGTGGTAGTTACCTGCCATGTTGAAGGAAGTGTTCTTCAGGTCTGTATTTGGTACGATACCCTGCTGGTAGATATGAGAAGCAGAAGCTCTGAAGCTACCATTATCGCTTGATTTCGTGAAGCTGATATTATTGCTGGTGATAACACCTGTTCTAAAGAAATTCTTCACATTGTCCTTACCACGGGACAGGAAAGGCAATGGCGTCAGTTTACCGGTAGTAGGGTCTACAGGGCTGTTGAACTGAGGTGTTTCATGGTAACCGCTTGGTGTGGAAGGATCACGCTGGTCGAGTTTAGGACCCCATATCCAACCAAAACCTTCAGGACCGGAACCGGAACCATCGATATATTCATATTCACCTTTAAAACCGTTACCGTAAGTAGTCTGTACTTTAGGGATACGGATAAAGCTGGTCTGGAATTGCGTAGAAGAGTTAAAATCAACGCTCAGATCTTTAGAACCACCTCTTTTGGTAGTGATCATGATAGCGCCGTTATAACCGATAGAACCGTAGAGTGCAGATGCAGTGGCGCCTTTCAATACGGTCATGCTTTCGATATCATCCGCATTGATCTTATACAGATCGGCTGACTGATCAGGTATACCATCGATCACGATCAATGGTTTTGCACCACGCAGGGAAATACCCGGGTCCTGGAAGAGGTCAGTGGTATTTCTGATGGTCAGACCAGCCACGCGACCCGTCAGTGAACTGATCATGTTTGGCTCACGCGCTTTTACAAGATCAGCACCTTTTACTTCCTGTGCAGAATAACCAAGTTTTGCCTTTTCTTTTTTGATACCGAGTGCCGTTACCAGTACTTCAGAGAGTTTCTTCTCATCATCCAGTAAAGTTACCTGATATGTTTCTCCTTTACCAACAGTTAACTGATAGGGTTGAAAGCCTGTGAAAAAGAACTGTAAAACTTCTCCTTCGTTCGCTTTGATCTGGAAGTCGCCATTATCGGTGGAGATCGTACCACGTTTGGTACCTTTCACCATGATAGATACGCCAGGTAAAGGTTGCTTTTTAGCGTCCGTTACTTTACCGGAAATGGTTTTGTCTGCAGGGTCTCCCGGGTTATTAACAACACCTGCTTTTACGATGATGTTATTGTCCAGGCATTTGTAATTGAATGCGACCTGTCCGGCGAGTTGCTGTAATACGTTCTCCAGCGTTGTATTTCTCGCGTTCAGATTTACTTTTCTATCCATCAGTCCGGACTGGTCCACACAGATGATAGCATAATGCGTTTGTTGTTCGATCAGTTCGAACACTTCCTCCAATGGTTTATTATGTACGGTCAGGGAGCAGGGTACCTTGTGCAGGTCCGCGCGCATCCCTGCCTTTACGGTTGTAAATGGCAATGAAAACACACAGCAAAGCAACAGGCATAAAACTGCCTTACTGCGTGCGATACTCAGATGTTGGTAAAAAGGAAACATAAATTCATGCATTTAGCGTGATTGATAGGCGTTGTTGTTGGTAAATCGGATCTTTTTTCCGTTGATGGTGTAATCAAGATTGTCCGTTGCTTTGATCACGTTCAGAATGTAATTGAGTGGCTTGTCATTAAACTTTGCAAACAGTTTGTAATGCGCCATTGCCGGGTCTGCGAAGGTGATCTCGACATCGTACAATTGCTCCAGTCTGCGGGCAACCACTGCCAGTGTTTCGTTGCGGAATACCAGTAAACGGGACGTCCAACCGGTTACTGACTCTACGTCGTAATTTCTGGTGTAGGCGTGCTGTGCATGACTGTCATAATATAATTGCTGTCCTGGTTGCAGTTCATATGGTTTGGGCTGAGCGGGAACGCTCACCTGTACCTTTCCGTCTACCAGTGATACAGCAGCACTGTCCACACCTTTATAATGTGCGACATTAAAACGCGTACCTAACACCTGTACTGACAATTGTCCTGCCTGTACGGTAAAAGGATGATGTGCGTCTTTGCTGACGTCGAAAAATGCCTCACCTTCCAGGATGATGGTCCTGTCACCCTTTCCGAAATCGGGTGCATAACGGATACTACTTTGTGGCGCAAGATGCACTACTGTACTGTCTGGCATTGTTACTTTCAGCACCTGTCCGGGCGAGCTCTTTTCCTCCATATAGGCGATAGCGTTACTATCGCTATTATGGCGCATATAAAGCACACTACCTATTATAATACCTGTTACAGCAGCTGCGGCCGCGATCTGCGTACGGTATCGTTTAATAATAGTGATCATTCGGGATTGCTGACGGCTGCTGATGCGTTGTTTCACATCGCGCAGTGCTGCATTCACCAATACTTCATCATGTTGCTGCCGGCTGCTCTGCCATATATCTCTCAAAGCGCTGTAAGTCTGTTTGTTCTCTTCTGCGCTTTCCAGCCATTCAGCCAGGAAATCTTCTTCCCATGGGACGGTCTGTTCGTTAAAATGCCTGGTGATCAGTAAATAAAGCTCCTGCTGTTCCAATATTTTTCCGTTTACAAAGACAAGGACGATAAGATCGATCCTGCTCGTGACAGCAAAAAACGAGTTAACATATTGGTAACATTGGATAGGCCGCCTTGAGGAATTTAAGTGCGCGGAACATGTGTGTTTTAACGGAATTCAGCGATATATTTAACAGACCTGCGATCTCGTCATAGCTGAACCCTTCATATCTGTGCATTTTAAATACAAGCCGCATCTGGGGTGGTAACTGTGCGACAAGCGACTGTATATGTGAGGTGATATCCTTATACATTAACTGGTGATCAGGTTGTTGATAACCAGCATCTGCTGTTTCTGCCAGCGCTTCTTCGGGGAGGTTAAAAATCGTCTTGCGCTTACGGTAATAGTCAAACACCCTGTTTCTCACAGAGACATATAAATAAGCGCTTAAAGTGGTGGAAATGTCTATCTGGCGACGGTTATGCCATAGGGTACAGAACATTTCCGCTACAATATCTTCTGCCTCGTCTGTAGGATATGGCAGGAGTACCTTTGCAAACTGCAATAATCCTTCATAATAACGTTTGAAGATAGCATCAAATGCATCTTCGCTGCCGGAGATGAATAATTGCAGGTAGTGGTTATCATCGAAAGACTGGCGTGCCATTGACGCAAAGCTAAGGGGCGGGCGCGGGTTTTAATGTTAGGTTTTTATTAAGTCTTAGACAGCAGCATCCGGGGTTAATTATTAAACTTTTACACATGATGATACCTGAAAACGGAAGATACGCCAATAGATATGCCGACGATTATATTGGTAAGGTTCTTTCTATAGTTACTCTTCGTTAATGCTGGCTTTTCAACGTAAGACGATCGAAGGATGACTATAGTCAGACTATAGTTAAGATAGTAATTGACGTAGTGATGGTACCCCCGATATGATGTTCCTGCATACCTTAAAGATACAAAAAGCCGATGTATCATATTTGCAGGCAGTCATTAAAAAATAACTATTAGCTGTTTTATACCAATTGTATGCTACAAAAAAAAGCTGCCTGCATATTATCTGCAGACAGCGCATTATCACTTCATTCAAACATTAAAAGTAAATGTCAACATAATCTACTACGTTATTCCCTTCACAATTATCCATCTCCTGTAAACGCCAGTATTTTCTTGCACCTTTAGCCAGGAAATGATAAGTACCTGTTTTATCACATACCTCTCCTTTGTTAATATTGGCATATCTGGTCTGTATCTTACCAGTGAATGTCATTTCTGCGAAAGTGACAACCGTCAGTGTACCATCGATCGTAACAAAGTCACCATCTTCTCCGCGTTGTTCTCCTTTCACGGTATAGGTACCATCCTTTTGTTTCTTTATCTGCACCTTTCCGGGTTTATCCCAGCTGATCCATTGCAATGTAAAGTTATGTGTGCCTTCACGTAATTTTTTAGCAGGCTGCTGTGCAAAAACAACTGAGCATACCAGGCTCAGGAAAAATGTCATACTGAGGAAAAGCCTTTTCATATTTAAACCTGTTAGATTTATTACTGCCGGAAATACGCCGGTGATTCCATCAGCCAAAATAAAACTAAATCATTAAACAATCATAGACATCCCGTCACTGGTCTAGTTGAATACCATACCAGCCGCAATTTCATTTTCTCTAAAACCCTTACTGGTCTTATCTTTCAATAGACCAGAGAAAAAAACATCTAAACAGGTTAAAAAAATATCTGCGCAAAATATCTGCTGTTTTATATATAATAATATATATCACAACACGAGGCAATCCATACCCCCATGATCTTTTCTACGCATACCCCGGTAGTGTTCCGGACTGACGTGCATGCTCTTCTTGAACAGTCTTGAAAAATGATAAGGATCATCATAGCCTATCGCTACGCCTACCTGCTTGATCTTCATATCTGTAGTATACAGTAAGAGGCAGGCCTGTTGCAGTTTCAGGTGAATGAAATAGTTCAGTGGCGACATACCTGTCGTCTTTTTAAACAGCGTGGAAAAGTGAGACGGGGACAGCTCTACCAGCTGTGCCAGCTCTTCTACGGTCAGTACGGCAGTGAGATGCTGCTGCATGTAAATGATCGTTTCATTGATCCTGTCGCGGCTCTGCTCCCGCTCCCGCGGTGTTTTATCCGGAAACAGGAAAGTGGCCAGAAAGTGGTACAGGTGCAGGTTTGCCTTACCCAGGTTATCTTTTCCAAATCCCATTTTCAGGCATTGGAACATGGTGTTCCACAGCTGAATTCCTTTTTCATTTCTGTGAATATGCCTTGGCCCGTCATATAAACCGATGTTGAAACCCTGGTTAAATGCGGCCATGTCTTTGCCTGTAAAGTGCACCCAGTAAATAGTCCACGGGTTTTCATCATCTGATCCATAGCGTAAAGGAAGCTCCGTTGCAGGGATGATGACAAATTCGTTCATGCCGACCTTGAATGTCCTGTCGTCTATTGAATACCAGCCTTTACCATGCGTACAGTAGATCAGTATATTATCGATACAGCCCTTCTCTCTGTCTCTGTAATGAAAGGCGGCCTTAGGAAAATAACCGATATGGGTAATATACAGCTGGCCCAATACAGGATTGATTTTGATTGCGTTTTTCCAGACTGCTTCAGGGAGACTTATTAACTGTTCTCCTTCGAAGCCGTCCCTTCTCTTCAAAGTCCCCATAACGTGATTGTTGTTTTGATGTCTCTTGTAACTGAAAAATACTTATTCCCGGCGACATAATCGTGGAATAATTCATCAAAATAGACGAATTAACTATTTACACCGCAGAGGTGATGAAATAGATTTGCCAGATAATTCCATTTATGAAATAGCATTTTTCACTAACACAATTTCCCAAAAGACTGGTTTATGCCACGTATCCTCTCCATGTCCCGGTTACCCGGGGCGCTAAAACACGTATACCTATTAACGCTGTTTTCCACGTTCTTTGCCTACAACGCATTTGCACAACAGCCGGCCAAAATCACCGTCACAGGTACGATAACCGATTCGTCAGGAGCAAAACTCGAAGGGGTGAACATTGTTGCGGAAAACAAGAAGAACGTTGCCACGTCGACCAACCAGACGGGAAAGTTCATCCTCGATGTTGAACCGGGTACAATGCTCCGGTTTTCCTTCGTAGGTTTTGAGCAACAGTTCATCAGCGTTAACGCTTCTACCAAAGTGATCAACCTTGTACTGAAACCGGCCACATTCAAGGCGGAAGAGGTAGTGGTGGTCGCCTATGGCCGCAAACAGCGAAAAGAAGCAGTAGTGGGATCTGTTACATCGATCGATCCCGGTGCATTGAAAATTCCATCCAGCAACCTTACAAATGCGATGGCAGGACAAATTGCAGGTATGGTTGCCTTTCAACGCGGAGGCCAGCCTGGTCTGGACAACTCCAACTTTTTCATCCGTGGTGTGACCACGTTTGGTTACAGTGCAAGTCCGCTGATCCTTGTGGACAACATCGAACTGAGCGCCAATGACCTGGCACGTCTGCAGGTAGATGACATCGCCAGCTTCTCCATCCTGAAGGATGCCAGTGCTGCTGCACTGTATGGCGCGAGAGGCGCCAACGGGGTGATCCTGGTGACCACCAAAGAAGGTAAAGCAGGTAAAGCGAATGTGAATGTCCGTTATGAGCGTTCTATTTCACGTCCTACACAGACCGTGAAACTGGCAGACCCTGTGACTTACATGCGACTGTATAACGAAGCGCTGACCACCAGGAATCCGCTGGCGACACCGCTCTATACACCAAATGACATCATCAACACACAGGCGACCATGGACAAAGCCCCCGGCCACAATCCATATGTATATCCGGCAGTAGACTGGATGAAAACACTGTTCAAAGATCAGACAACCACACAACGCGCGAATTTCAGCGTACAGGGGGGAACAGACGCTGCGCGCTATTATATAGCAGGTTCCTATGACAGGGATAATGGTATCCTGCAGGTAAATCCGGTGAACAATTTTAACTCTTCCATGAAGTTTGAGAACTATCAGCTTCGTTCCAATGTGAATGTAAAACTTACAAAAACGACTGAAGCAGTTGTTCGTCTATGGGGTAATTTCAACGAATATACCGGTCCTATTACCGGCGACCGTTCCGGTCTGGCCAGCGACATGTATGACAGAGCGCTGCATACCAGTCCGGTAGCATTTCCAGCCTATTTCCCGGCAGATAGCGCCAACCTGCTGACCAAACATATCCTGTTCGGTAATTCACTGACCACCTCCGGCGGATTGCAATCCAATCCATATGCTTCGCTTATGTATGGCTATAAAAGCTTTTCAGAATCAAGATTGTCTGCGCAGTTCGAGCTTAATCAGAACTTCAGCTTTATCACCGAAGGACTGGCCTTCCATGGCTTATTTAGTACCAACCGTTACGCATATTTTGATCTGACCAGATCGTACCTGCCTTTCTACTATGATGTAGCAAACTACGACCAGCCGAGCAATACTTATTCACTGACATGGTTGAACAACCAGCCGGGTTCCGCACAGGAATTCCTAAGCTACTACCCTGGTAATAAAGATGTAAACACTTTTCTTTACCTGCAGGGCTCAATCGATTACGCTCGTGCCTTCGGTAAACATAATATCAGCAGCGCCATCATCGCAACCCGCCAGCAGAAGCTGAATGCGGACGCAAATGATCCGGAAACGAACCAGCCATCATTACAATATTCACTGCCCTACCGTAACCTCGGTCTGGCAGGTAGAGCAACTTATTCCTACGCTACCAAGTATTTCCTGGAGTTCAACTTCGGTTATAATGGCTCTGAACGTTTCTCTATGCAGAACCGTTGGGGCTTCTTCCCTACGATCGGTGCGGGTTGGGTAGTCTCAAACGAAAAGTTCTGGAAAGGACCGATCTCCAATATATTGACCAGATTGAAGCTGAGAGGTAGTTATGGTCTTGTCGGAAACGATAACATCGACAACACCCGCTTCTATTATCTGTCCAATGTGAAACCGGATGATGTTAACGGACCTTCTGCAGTATTTGGCACCAACAACAGCGTAAAACTGTATGGTACTACTATCCGCAACTATCCAAATCCCGGCGTAACATGGGAAACGGCCCGGAAAACAAACCTTGCCGCAGAATTGACATTCGTTGACAAACTGAATGTTACCGCAGAGATATATCATGAATACAGATACAACATCCTGCAACAACGTGGTTATATCCCTGTTACCAATGGATTGGAAGCAGCCGTTAAATCCAACGTGGGTACCGCTTATGCAAAGGGCGTTGATCTGAACATCAACTACAAACAGACCATCAACAAGAACTTCTGGGTATCCATACTGGCTAACTTCACCGCTACCGCGAATAAGTATGGCCGCTATGAAGAACCACAATACAAGTATGACTATCGTTTCCAGACAGGCCGTCCGATCAACCAGCCATTTGGTTATATAGCCGAGCGACTGTTTGTAGATGACAAAGAGGCTGCGAACTCTCCTACCCAGTTATTTGGTTCTTCTCCATTACCGATCGGCGGCGATATCAAATACAGGGATGTGAATAAAGATGGCATCATCAATCAGGACGACCAGGTGCCTATCGGTTTGCCGACCACTCCGCAGATCATCTATGGTTTTGGTTTCTCCTTCGGATACAAAAATTTCGACCTGAACGCTTTCTTCCAGGGTCTTGCCAGAGAATCTTTCTTCATCAATGCGACTTCAGAAGACGACAGATACTGGGGCAAATACGGTACTGCACCATTCATCAACAACGCACAGATCCTGCAGGCTTATGCTGATGACCACTGGTCAGAAGAAAAACAGAACCTCTACGCACTGTGGCCACGTCTGTCCACTACTGACATCCTGAATAACCAGCAACAGAGCACCTGGTGGCTGAGAGATGGTAGTTTCATGCGACTGAAATCACTGGAGGTAGGATATACCATCCCTAAAGACTTTGCGAGGAAAATGCATATCAGGAATATGCGTCTTTACTTCAGCGGTCTGAACCTCTTCACTTTCAGCAGCTTCAAACTGTGGGACCCGGAACAGGCAGGACAAGGATTTGCCTACCCTATCCAGAAGGTGTTCAACTTTGGTATCAATGTCAACCTATAAATGATTGCAGATGCAAACGATCATAAAAATATTTATCAGCACCGCCTTATCTATATCCCTGCTATCGTCCTGTAACAAATACCTGGACGTAGTACCTGACGATGTTGCTACGCTGGAAAGTGCCTTCGCAAACGCGAATGAGACCCAGGCCTACTTATTCGGATGTTATGCAACTATGCAGGCGCTTACCGATATACGCCGTAACGCCGGCTTTACTACTTCCGGTGAAGTCATGTTCCCTTATCCGTTACAGGACCAGACCACATTGGGTGGCGGCGGTGGAGACGCCGGCTTCAGTATCATGCGTGGTATACAGAACAGCGCCAATCCGCTGTTGAACTACTGGGATGGTTATAACATGGGACTGAATATGTGGCAGGCTATCCGTAAATGCAACATATTCCTGGAGAACGTACACATTCCGCTCGATCTGCCCGAGTTTCAACGTAAGAGATGGGCAGCAGAAGCAAAGTTCCTGAAAGCCTATTTTCATTATTGGCTGATCAGAATGTATGGCCCTATTCCTATCGTGGATGTCAACTTACCGGTGAATGCTTCTATCGAAGATGTAAGGATCAAACAACAACCGGTAGACTCCTGCTTCAGTTATGTAGTACGCTTACTGGATGAAGCGATCGTAGACCTTCCTCCGGTGATACAGAACCTTGCTGCAGAACAGGGACGTATCAGCGCCACAATAGCAAAAGCTGTAAAGGCAGAAGTACTGGCAACAGCTGCCAGTCCGCTGTTCAACGGTAACCGTGACTATGTAGCGATGAAGAGAAAAGACGGTACTCAACTGTTCTCACAGGCATACGACGAAAGCAAATGGACACTGGCGGCGACAGCCTGCCGGGAGGCAATTGATGCAGCAGCTGCTGCGGGCGCTAATCTGTATCAGCTGAGACTGAGCGGAGGTATCGTACATATGTCAGACGAAACACGCAGAATGCTCACCATACAGGGCGCTTTTGTAGATAGCTGGAACCCTGAACAGATATGGACACTGAACCCACAATTTGGCTGGCAGTACATGGCGTCTCCGAGAGTCACCGCGGATGCCGCTGCGAACGTGTTTGCGGTATATTCCAACTTCTCTGTGCCCATCGGTCAGTCAGAGCTTTTTTATAGTAAAAATGGCGTTCCTATCAATGAAGACAGGACTTTTGACTATAAGAACCGTTATAAACTACAGGCGGGTGATGACTCACATGCTTATTATATCAAAAAGGGGTATACAACTGTAAAGGGTAATTTCAACCGCGAGCCGCGTTACTATGCAGATGTTGCATTTGATGGTAGCGTATGGTTTGGTTCAGGTAACCTGGATGATAATAATCCGAACTATGTGAATGCTGTTAACGGATTCGCAGCACCACCCGATCAGCTGCGTTACAATGCGACCGGTTACTGGGCGAAGAAGCTGGTGCCTTATCAGACTACCTTCGGACAAACAAGCGTACAGCAGAACTACTCCTGGCCATTCATGCGTCTCACCGGCCTCTGGCTCCTATATGCGGAATGCCTGAATGAAGTGAACGGACCAGGTGGAGATGCGCTTCTCTGGGTCGATAAGGTAAGAGAAAGAGCGGGATTGAAAGGAGTAGCCGAATCATGGTCACAGTACTCTACCAGTCCGAATAAGTACAACACCAAAGATGGCTTACGCGCGATCATTCACCAGGAAAGAAGGATTGAGACCGCATTCGAAGGCCAGGCAGGATGGGACTTACGCAGATGGAAAGAATTGCAGAACGTGCTGAGTACACCACTGCAGGGATGGAACGTGTTCAACAGAACAACGGAAGGTTACTATCAGCTGAGAATTGCACAGCAGACCGTTTTCGGTGTAAGGAACTATCTCTATCCTATTCAGGACTATGACCTGCTCACGAACCCGAACCTGGTACAGACCCTTTACTGGTAAAGCGTCGCATCTATTGATCAACACAACATTCACGGTATGAAATTTAAAATGCGTCATATACAACAGCTGCTGCTGTTATTCTTTATATCAGGCTTACTGCCTTTCTCCTGTAAGGAGATCGACGGTTACAACGAAATCGTATCTACTGACATGACCAAGCCCGATCCTGTCAAAGATGTAAAAGTGGTGAACTTTAATGGAGGCGCCTATATCACCTATACGCTGCCAAAATCATCCAACATCCTGTATGTACAGGCTACCTACAAGATCAATGATAAGGTGAGCAGGGAAACCAAATCCTCTTATTATTCTGACAGCGTTACCGTAAGCGGTTTTGCAAAGAGTCAGGACTATGATGTAGAATTGCGCGTAGTAAGCCGGGCACAGGTATCTTCTGAACCCGTGAGCGTAAAAGTACATCCGGATACGCCACCCTATCTGTTGTCACGACCTACTGTCACCATGCGCCAGGATTTTGGCGGTGTACAGATAGACGCGATCAACAAAGCCAAGGCTAATCTGGGGATCATCGTTATCTCACCTGACCAGACCAACAAGTATCAGATCATCGCGCAGAACTATACCGATAAAGATACCATCTCGTTCAGTCTGCACGGGTATGATACCATTCCACAGAAATTCGGTGTGTATGTAACGGACCAGTGGGGTAATATCTCCGATACGCTGCTTTCTACCATTACGCCTGTTTATGAGGCGCAGATGGACAAATCGCAGTTCCGCAGCTATCAGCTGGGCACAGACGCCAGAACAGGCTTCGGATGGTCAATAGAGAACCTCTGGAATAACAATACAGGCTCTCCGGGTTATCATACCGAACAACCGATACAGCCATTAGTATGGCCGGCAGTGATCACATTTGATATGGGTAAAGCGGCAAGACTGAGCAGGTATACGATCTGGAACAGAGGTATCGACGGCAGTGGCACCTGGTTGTGGCAGGCCGGTGCGCCAAGGACATGGGTATTGTGGGGACGTGAGGACAGTCCGGTAGATGAATCCATGCCAGACGAAAATCACCTGCCACCAGTAGGCGGCATGACGCCAAAAGGCTGGATCAATATGGGCTTCTTTACAGCACCTGACAAACCATCCGGCTTACCGAACCCGCAGTACACTAATGCAGATCTTCTGTTCTGGAATGCAGGTTTCAGCTTCAATTTCTCGTTGAACCTGCCTAAAGTGAGGTACATGCGTTTTGAATGTGTTTCCAATATGGCGCAGACCAACAACTTCTTTAACGTTACCGAACTATCATTCTGGGGCGATCCGAGATAACCTTCAAAAAAGCAAACAATGACACGATATAAAATAGCTAATATATGTCTGCTGGGCGGTCTACTCACCGTCCTAGGATGCAGCAAGAAACCTACGGATTACCGTGAATTCCTGAACGGGGAAGAATTAGTGTATCCTGGTAAAGTGTCCAATCCACAGGCGATGCCTGGTAATGGCAGAATACAACTGATATGGCAACCAAGTCCTGATCAGAGTATTGTGCAATACCGGGTTTTCTGGAACAACAGTGCGGACTCACTCACCATTCCGGCATCTACACATAATACAGTAGACACAGTAAAATGTACGATCCCCGGTCTGTCAGAATATGTGTATTCCTTCACGGTCTATTCATATGATGCAAAAGGCAATCGTTCCGTAGCAACAGAGATCAGCAATGCAAGAGTGTATGGATCAGTATATACTGCCACCCTCAATAACAGGCTCACAGATGCAGACAATCCTTTTACTGTTAATGAAGACAATTCAGTAACACTGCGTTTCGTTACGCCTGATACGATCAACATCAATACAACGCTGAAGTATACGAATCAGAGCAACCAGGAAGTCAGCAAATCACTGGCGCCTGCCGACAATATGCTCACACTGACCGACTATAAATTTGGCACACCTGTTCTGTACCAATCTTCCTATATTCCTGTATCGAATGCACTGGATACATTCTATACGCTGCGTGCAGATACCTTCCCTACTATATTCAGACTAGTGCAGTGCGACAAGAGCCTGTTCAGGGAGCGTGATATGTGGGGAGATATGGGCATCTATCAGTCAGACACCAGGGTCAGCAGACTGTGGGACGGTTCTGTCGGACCACAGGGATATCCGAATATCTTTCATGCGGATGGGAACGGATCACTGCCAAGAACACTCAGCTTTGATATGGGAAAAGTCTACAACAATCTGGGTGTGATCGAAGAAACGGGAAGAGATTGCTGTAATAATCCTGATCAGTTTGAAGTATGGGGTATCGCAGATATCGACAATGCGATCCCTGAAATGAACCCGAATGAATCAGGCTGGAAAGACGCCATGATCAATAAAGGATGGACACTGTTGAAGGAAGTCATCAGAACAGACAATGGCAACAATGCCTACAAAACAAACCTGGTTGACAATCCTCCGCCAATACGTTATATCCGTATCAGGTTCCTCCATAATGCGAACGGAGAGACAAGTTATGTGAACCTGTCGGAAATTACCTTCTGGAACAAAGAATAAGCACGATAAACTGATGAAGATCTTAAAGAAACACGTTATTACCGCTATTGTCATGATGATGCCTGTTGCCCTCAAAGCACAGCAAAATTCACTTACACTGAAATACGACAAACCGGCGGCCGCTTGGGAAGAAACATTGCCACTTGGTAATGGACGACTGGGCATGATGCCGGATGGCGGCATTCAGACAGAGAAAGTTGTACTGAATGACATTACCTTATGGTCAGGGGCACCACAGGACGCCAATAATTACGAAGCTTACAAGCAGCTACCTAAAATCCAGGAATTGCTGAAAGCAGGTCGTAATGACGAGGCGCAGTCATTGATGGACAAAGACTTTATCTGTACCGGAAAAGGTTCAGGAGACGTCCCTTTTGGCTGTTACCAGACATTGGGAGAACTACAGCTACAGTTTGCCTATGACAAGGCAGACAAAGTAGAAGCAACTGTCTATGAAAGGAAATTATCCCTGCAACAGGCCATTGCTTCCTGTAGTTATAAAGTTAATAACGTGACCTATAACAGAGAGTACTTCACCAGTTTTGGAGATGACCTGTCTTTTATCCGGCTCACTGCCAGTCAGGCTGGCAAGCTGAATTTGCGTATCACCATGAGTCGTCCGGAAAAAGCAGCCACCCGCACAGAAAATGGGGAACTGTTGTTATACGGTCAGCTGGACAGTGGTAATGATGCCAAAGGCATGCAATACCAGGCGAACGTAAAAGCACAACTGAAAGGCGGTACGATCACTACGGAAGAACATGCACTGGTGATCAAAAATGCAACAGAAGTGATACTGTATGTAGCTGCCGGTACTGATTTTCATAAAAATGATTTCAAAAAACAGATCAGCACCGTGCTGGCAACTGCTGTAAAAAAGCCTTATGAAGCACAGAAACAGGCGCATATCCGTAATTACACGAAACTATTTAACAGGGTACAGGTTGATCTTGGTAAAGGAACTGCCAGTACACTGACGACAGATAAAAGACTGGCGGCATTTTATAACAATGCAGCGGCTGACAATGAGTTACCGGTGCTCTTCTATCAGTTTGGCCGTTATCTTACCATCTGCAGCACCAGGAAAGGACTGCTGCCACCGAACTTACAAGGCTTGTGGGCCAACCAGGTGCACACTCCCTGGAACGGCGACTACCATCTCGACGTCAATGTACAGATGAACCACTGGCCCGTAGAAGTATCCAACCTGTCTGAACTGAACCTGCCACTGGCAGACCTCGTAAAAGGACTGGTGGAACCTGGTCAGCGCACCGCAAAAGCGTATTACAATGCACCGGGATGGGTAGCCCATGTTATTACGAACGTATGGGGCTTTACCGAACCAGGTGAAAGCGCCTCCTGGGGTGCTACAAAATCGGGGTCTGGCTGGTTATGCAATAACCTTTGGGAACACTATGCGTTCACCAATGATAAAAAATACCTGGCGGACATCTATCCGGTGCTGAAAGGTTCTGCAGAATTTTATAACAGTCTGCTGATAAAAGATGAGAAAACCGGCTGGCTGGTCATGTCGCCTTCTTCTTCACCGGAGAACGCATTCTATCTGCCTAACGGTAAACATGCCAGCATCTGCATCGGCGCTACTATTGATAACCAGATCGTACGTGACCTGTTCAACAATATCATCACCGCATCCAATGAACTGGGTATCGACGCTGATTTCAGGAAAGAACTCCAACAGAAGATCGCCCTGTTGCCACCTCCAGGTGTTATTGCACCAGATGGCAGGATCATGGAATGGCTGGAAGATTACAAAGAAACGGAGCCACAACACAGACATATTTCACATCTCTGGGGATTGTACCCTGCTTCCCTGATCTCGGCGGAAAACACGCCTGAACTGGCAGCAGCAGCAAAGAAGACACTGGAAGTAAGAGGGGATGATGGGCCAAGCTGGACGATCGCCTATAAACTGCTATTCTGGGCGAGATTACAGGATGGTAACCGCTCTTTTAAACTGCTGAAAGAACTGCTCAAACCAACCGCCAGGACTGATATCAACTACGGTGCAGGTGGCGGCGTATACCAGAATATGTTATCTGCCGGTCCGCCGTTCCAGATAGACGGTAACTTCGGTGCAACAGCAGGTATCGCAGAGATGCTGATACAAAGCCATGCAGGATTTATCAATATACTGCCTTCTATCCCTGACCAGTGGAAAGCAACAGGCGCTGTCAAAGGATTAAAGGCCAGGGGCAACTTTACAGTAGACTTTACATGGAAAGATGGTAAGGTAACGTCTTACCGTATTATTTCCCCTACCCCTCGCAAGGTGAAAGTAAAAGTCAATGGTGAAATAAAAGAGATCACAGCTATTAAAGGCTGATCCTATCCTATACCCTCATTCATTATATGCAACTCCTGACCGGTAAAATAATCTTACTGACGGGCGGCTCATCCGGTATCGGACTTGAGTGTGCCCTGAAATATGCAGAAGCAGGCGCCATCGTTGTGATCATATCCAACGATGCGCCTGCCCTCGCATCGGCCATCAATGTTTTAGGCAACCCACATCATGCCATCTTCGCGGACGTTTCTCAATCAGCAGCCGTTGCAGCTGCCATCAACGAAACCCTGGCGAAATATGGCAGAATAGACGTTATCCACAATAATGCCGGCATTGCCCATCCTTCCACACCATTACACGAGACCACCGAATCGGAATGGGACCAGGTAATGAACATCAATCTGAAAAGCATTTATCTGACCACCCGGCATGGTATTTCGGCCCTGAAAGAAAGCAGGGGATGTATTATCAACACCAGTAGTCTGGTAGCCGAAATAGGGCAGGAAAACCATGCTGCGTATACGGCAAGTAAAGGCGCGATCAACACCCTCACCAAATCCATGGCACTCGACTATGCCCCTTTTCAGATCCGTGTCAATGCGGTAGCTCCCGCTGGTGTATGGACGCCGATGTTAAGAGAATGGGGCAAACACCAGCCCAATGCGCAGGGATTTGAACAGTATATGAATGATATACACCTGCTGGGGTATTGTCCGGAAGGAGATGTCATTGCAGATGCCTGTGTATTTCTGGCATCAGATAAAGCGCGGTTCATTACCGGGCATGTGATGAATGTGAGCGGTGGTGCTGAACTGGGGTATAGAGCGGCGATGCAGTCGGTAGATGTTACGTTGTAACTATACTGCCAGATGATCAAAAGGCGTTGCGGCTTGACCACTTTTAAAGATGTTAATGTGCGTGCTTTCGTTTACATCAAAGCACACGAACCAACTGTACTTTTTATCAATGATAAAAAAGGGATTCCTTTGTAATTTAGCAGAAATATCCCTTACCATGATTTTAGCCCGGTTAATACTTGTAATCGTTATTGCTTTTACTGCTACGAACTGGTTTATACTTAAATTCGACGATGAATTTTTATTCGATGATCTGTTAAACCCGCTACTTTTTATTGCGTCAGTGGTTACATTGGCTATCGTGGTCATTAAAGATAGCATTCTCTTTAAAAAAACCAGGACATTCAAAACACTTATTCCTTCTATTACCGGTGTATTACTGGCAATTGGCATTGCTGTTTCATTTTTTATTTTGAAGCAGCGAGATAATACCCCTACCATTGTATTTGCCAGTTACAGTGGTGATTTCAATGGTGTATCTATTGATCTGAGAGAAAATGGGACCTTTAAAGTGGCTAATTATTGCATGGGCGCTAAATATGAAAGAGGACATTATACAATGAAGGGTGACATCATAGCCTTTGATAGACTGATTTCTGGTGTTCCGATGGAAAGCAAAAGACTGCTGATCACGCGAAGGAAAACAAACCTGTCTGATGATGTTATTTATCAGATAGACGAACAAGGAAAAATAATAGAAAAAGCGCTGTCATTCATTGTACGGACAGACAATAGAAAACGATAATTTTTATGATTACATATCAGGAAGGAAAGGCAATTGCAGAAAAGCATCTTCATACCGCTGTCAACGATATCGTTATCATGGAAGAGTATGTTATAGACCTGCCGTATGCCTGGATTTTTCCACATAACCACAAAGTGGCTATAGCGGGTGATATCCAATATGCAGTTATTGGTAGCGCTCCTATTTTCGTCGACAAAAAAGATGGTCGTATTTCGGAATTTCCTTCTGCCTACGACGTACCCGAAACGATCGATCTTTATGAGGAAAATAATCGATCATGGCGTCTTACAATTGACAAGGACGTATACAATGATCTAAAAAAAATGCAATCACTAAGGCAGGTACTGGGACTAAGCATCACTCAATTAACCGCCTTTAAAAACGATCAAACCACGATTATTGATAATGGCGCAACAACCAGACTAAATGTGTTATTGACGATACTAAAACAGCATAACATCAGCGGCGAGATAAGCTTAAATGCGCTTTGATGCGTTTATATAAACTGCACCGGTATTCCGAACTGCCGCCCAAACTTTGTGAAATATTCTCTGTAAGGGCGTGCATCCCGCTTCCCACCATCTGACATAGACACATTGGACACATACATCCGTTTCACATCCCTGTTAAACAGGATCGGAGAGTGTATCTGTGCCTCTACATAATCTAACAGTCCCACCATATCAGCACCCGCAATCTGATTTCCTGTTGCGGCTTTATAAAGCGCCTTCAGCGTATTCTCACGCATGTTAAGAATAATACGGTCCGGATGTGCATAGTTTGCCAGTTTATCTGCCGCCTGTACGTCCTGTCTGTAGTTGAATGAATCTCTGTCAAGCAGTGTACAGTTCAGTTTAACATGATCTTTCAACACCATAAATGAAGCCCCATAATCCCCCGCTGCTCCATATTTGTTGTTTTTAAAATTAACAGCGGCATACCGCGGACGCATACCGGATGCAAAAGAAGGGTTATTACCGGTCAGCTGACTACCAAACTGCTTAATCCTGTCTATCACACTGCGCTCATTGTCCTTCATTCCCAGCTTTCCCTTTGCATTTGAATAGTCAAATAAGCGTTCCTCTGCCAGCTTGCGTTCGGTCATATATCCAGCCCGTTGCGGTGTTTCAAAAGCATTCAATAAGCGGGTGGCAGGAGTAGTGTTATTATAAAACTTATCCACAGAAAAATTCACTGTCAGCTCTGCGTCCCTGAGTTTGTTGACCATCCGTGCATATACATCTTCCGCTTGCGTAGGAGGTACTTTTAATACTGTTATTATACGCATAAGCCCCTGGAGGCCATCCAGTTTAGCGGTGGAGGCGATATCCTTACCCGTCATAGAAGCTACGTCAACTGCTGCCAGTCTGGCCAGTGCTTCTTCCCTTTCCTTTGGTGTCATATTGAAATCAGTTAAGACTGGTACAAAAGTCTTCCATTATCGGGGACAGGCCAATACCCTATTCCGGTGAGCGGACTCCCTTATATCGGGGATATACCCCCTCGCCGGAGGCTTCATACAGGCATAATACACGGGGTATATGTGGACTTGATGCGAAGCGCATCTATCAACAAAGAAAAGGGGCCATGACATACCGTCACGGCCCCTTTTTATAAATAACTTTTCAGGTTATTTATTTCCTAACTGATATTTCGGCATCACCAGCAGCCTTACAATTGTATGCGCTGACAGGGATAAAACAACCACCATTCCCAGGATCAGTAACTGTTTACCGGGCGTATCAAATACGTCCAGTACGGATGAGGTATTGGTGCCGGCGAATAACATAGCCAACAGGAATACCAGTCCTCCACAGATCCAAAGGGTAAGGTGTGAATAGAAATACCGTTTCTTCTGATAACCTTTTTTTCCAAATGATGTAAACAGTAATACAACGTGGGCAATAAAGAAAAGCAGTGCCAGAATAGCAAGGGAGTTAAAAGCAATCATGGTCTTACATTTAAGTTGTGTGTTCTGTAATAGTTAATACGACAATAGGTAGATGTATCTACCTAAAGATATTGCTTTTAACAATTCCTCCCAAACCCTTTTAGTGCTGATGAGGCGCTTCTTCTCCACCTGCTGGCTTCGATGCCGGTTCTTTCTGTCCGTTATGGCAGGTATAACAGGTTACGGTCATGATCTGCATACCTTTCTCATCTTTACCAGATTTAAAGTATTTCTTATTGATACGGAAGGTCATTTTCAGCATTTCACGGGCTGTTTCCTTTTCTTCCTTTGCATCGCTGGCGAAGTCCATTTTCTGCGGATTGTCCGGCAGTTTGGCGTGGCAGTAGTCGCATTTAACGCCTAAAGCCTTGTTATAGCTGCGCATCTCTTTCATCAGATCGTCATGGCTGATGTTCTTTGGTAATACTTTCAGATTTTTCGCCTTTTCCTCCGGAGGTGTGGATAAAGAGCATAATGTCGCTGCCAGCAGCAGGGCCAGCGGTACCAGGTAGGTCCGTTTGAATTGCATAAGTGTAATAGTTAAGCTTCCTAAATCAGGCAAGGAACTTACAACATTTCCCGATACTTATACAATTTATTACAAGAGTCCCAGTATTTTATGACTAAGGCTTGGAAAACGGTATCCAACGGTAAGAGAGAAGTCGCTGTTCTGCAGATGCAGGTGTGCGGCGGGCAGGTGGTCCCGCGCATAATCGTGGCTGGCACTGAGGTAGCTGAAGAAATGATCGCCGTTATAGCCACAGTTGATCTTACCGATGGCGCTATACACAAGACTGATCTCTTTGGGGTTGAAACGGTTGTCATATAGCGGATACTGACCACCAGCGCCTACCAGTAAAGTTGGACTGATAGACCATCCCCCTTCCATTACGATATTGCAGGAATAGCCAACATAACCGATGGCAGAGACCCAGGCAGGCTGCGGTTTTACCAGTTCATAGACCATGGAATCCTTTGCTTCATCGCCAATAAGATTGGCCTTTGCAAAGCTGAATTGCTGGTACTCCGGACTAATCATAAACAGCCAGCTGCCGGCAGTTTGCCGCTGCAGACTGCTATAGAAATTAGCCGCACTATAAGAGAAATGCTTAGGATTGGTGAAAAGGTAAAAGTTAGCGTCGTACCTGCGGTAGCGGATATTCTCAAAGGTAACCGGCGGGTCCCTTCTGCGACCCCGTACCTCAAAAAGCATCCCGTCTACCCGCTGAAACCCTGCTTCTACACCAAAGCGGTACCCAAACTGCGACACCTGAAGGTTCCGGTTGCGCAATCCTGTGGTCCTGTCAGCCAGGCTGGTATAAGGCAAAGTAAAATCGTAGAAGAGAGAGAGGTACTTGTAGTTCAGATTGAAACCGGTATAGCCGGCATTGTTCGCCAGTAAACGGAAGTATTCCCGTGGCGTTTTTTTCGTCTGGAAAATAAAACTGCTACCGGAGTAACCTCCATACAGCTGTATGTTATTATCCTTTTCGAAAGGTTTCACCCATGCAGTGTCCCGGGTGTTCTGGGCGTACAAACAGCCTGCTCCTATAATCTGTATAAGCAGGAACAGGCTGATGTGCAGTTGTAGGTTTAATAAAAAGCGTTTCATTTCATCTCAAAGTCAGCTCAATCACTGGTATCTCCACCAAAGGCTTTTTCAAAGGCATCGTGAGTACTAGATCATTGCTGCCCTGATTTTCCTTTCCAAGATACTTTATTTCTGAATTATCATGCAGGAATTGGACATATTTAACTTTTTGATTAAATCCTGGCAGCACCAGTTTATTGAGTGGCCATGATAATAAATGTACATACAACTTACGGGTGGCCGGATTATAGGTCAGCATCGTTCCGTTAGGCGCCTGGAACTCATCTGGCGCCTGTGTACAGCCGTAGATGGACGGGCTGTTCACCGCCATCCAGTCTCCTATTGCCCCCAATGCATCCTTTGCCCGGTAGTCAAACAGTCCGCGGGCGGTAGGGCCTACGTTCAGTAACAGGTTCCCACCTTTGCTCACGGAGCCGATCAGCAACTGTAATAGTTGAGACGGGCTTTTCCAGCTGTCCTCATCGCGATAATATCCCCAGGAGCCGGAGAAGGTCTGACAGGTCTCCCAGGCTACCTTTTTGCCATTGACGGTCGGCCATTCGGCGACCTGCGTCTGTTCAGGCGTGACAAAGTCAAAGCCGTCCTCATAATCATTGAGGTCAAGGCGGTTATCCACGATGATCCCAGGTTGCAGCTTGTGCATCATTTTCATGAGGTCCAGAGAACCCCAGTCATCACGGCCTTTGCCGTTCTTACCCGGATAGGAAAAGTCCAGCCACATGATATCTATCTTACCATATTTGGTGAGCAGTTCTTTAATCTGGTTGTACATGTATTCGCGGTATTTGCTCATGTCCTTTCCCTGATTCAGTCTGGCGTACGCGGTATCGCTGTCACCAGCCGGCTGTTGCGGATGATGCCTGTCTATCGTAAAATCAGGATGATGCCAGTCCAGCAGGGAATAGTAAAAACCCACCTTCAGCCCTTCTGCCCTGAATGCATCCACCCATTCCTTTATCAGGTCACGCTTTGCCTGGGTATTGGTGGCTTTATAGTCGGTGTACTTTGAGTCAAACAGACAAAATCCTTCGTGATGTTTACTGGTGATAACGGCATACTTCATACCGGCAGCTTTGGCCATTTTCGCCCACTCCTTCGGATTATACAAATCCGGGTTGAACTGGTCAAAATACTGTTGGTAGTCTTCGTTGGTCAGCTGTTCTCTTTTCTTGACCCACTCATGCCGGGCGGGTAAGGCATACAGTCCCCAGTGAATGAACATGCCAAAACGGTCATTGGTCCACCAGGCCATTCTTTTCTGCTGGTCTCCAGGTTTTTCAAAACCAATCTTTTTCTGTGAAAAGGTTAACGGGCAATAACATAACAAAGCCGCCAGCAGCAATAGGTAGTGTTTTCTCATAACGGAATTAACGGTTTTAAAGGAAAGTAATCTTCACCTGTAATGGATACGGGGTCGCGTACCCGGAGTCGTAAAATAATAAACTCTGGCGAAAACACAAGGGGCCGACCGGAATCTATAGCGGTCAGCCCCTGTGAGAATTAAAAATTAGGAATTAAGAGTTGATTAGCCTGATTATTAGAATGCGGGATCAGGCGGGATATTGGTGTTATCGTTCCTTTCTACAAATGGGAACGGCAGCCAGGAACGTTTGCGCTCAGCAACCGGTCTGTTGAACCGGCGCTGGTCTTCCAGTTCCATACCGCTCATGAACAATTCGATGTGGCGGTGTTTATAAATTTGTGTCAGCAGTTCATCTTTGTTAGCCGCATTGACGCCTGGCAGGTCGGCCCCTACGCCAAATGGATCTGCAGCTGGCTGTTTGGTCACCACCTTATTCAGTTCTATAAGACCATCACCTACCTGGTCCTTACGGGCGTAACATTCTGCCTTGATCAGCGTCATCTCCCCTGGCAGGAATACGGGGATACTTTGCGTCAAGGCGGTATAAAAGCCTTTTACACGGAATTTAGGGTTTGTGCCTATACCAACATAGAACGACACCCGTTTATCCGCTAAATCAGGCTGTAAACCTACGGGAAGACCCATTGCTGAATCAACTACCTGATAGATATTATTAGTGGTGGTTACCAGTGTGAAGATCGGATTAGTGATCACTGTATTATAGTTAAAGGTAGAAGTGCCACTCACTTTGTTAGCTGCAGCCAGCGCTGTATCATAATCACCAGCGAAAAGCGAATAACGGGCCTTTAATGCATTCAGTGTGTTGACGATATTGACACCGCCAGGAATATTCCCTCTGAATGCTGCGCTGATGGTATCCTGCGCCAGTACGTTCAGCGCACCGTTGATCACACGTACCGCCTTTCTGTAGCCCTGCTGACTGGTAATAAAGGGTACATTGGTACCGGTTGTATCCGGTACATTTGTCCAGAACATAGACATATTACCGATCGCCAGTGCTTTAAACAATGATGCATACGCAACCACGCCACTTCTGTAGTTAACGTCCGGAATGATCGCAGCGGCATTGTCCAATACCCTGTCTGCATCAAAAATGATCTTATTGGATACTGACCACATACCTGTTACGACAGCATTGGTATTCTGCAGACTTGCACCACCCGCATATAACTGTCCTTCATCCGCGTTACCTGCATTCACTACATAGGTTTCTCCTGTAAGTAAACTACCGGTGGTGATAGAAGTATACAGGATACTTGTTCTGTTGGCCGTGTACCAGTTCTGCAAACCGACTGTGAGGTCAGCCAGTGCGTTTGGCGAACTGATAGCCTGATCATAAGATGGACCTGAGGGGTCCGCATATTCCTTTTTACAGGAGGCAGCAGTCAACAGTAGCACTCCTGCCAGAAAAGAACGGCTATATTTATTGAAATACATTTTCATAATTCTTCGTTTTGATGGTTTAGAATCTGGCGCGCAGTGCAACATTATATGTTCTCGGAGCTGGTACGCTACCAAAATCAATACCGCGCAATACAGTGCTCTGACCTGCCGCATTCACTTCCGGATCATATCCTTTGTAGTTATCCCATGAGTGCAGGTTACGACCGCCCACGCTTACTGTCAGATCGCTCAGACCTTTAATTTTACCGATATTATAACTAAGGGATACCTCTCTCAGTTTTACAAAAGAACCATCGTCAACTCTCCACTCCTGGATGTTGTAATTACCGGCAATAAATCCACGTGGTAATAAACCCAGGTCTTCCTGCTCAGCTATTTTACCGTTATCCACACCCTGTCTTGTTCTGAAGTCGGCGTTGAATACATCTACACCCTGTACAAAGTCAACCTGTGTATGCAGACTGAATTTTTTGTAGGTGAAGTCGTTGGTCAAAGTACCGGTCCAGTCAGGATTAGGATCGCCTATTTTTCTTTGCAGCGCGGTTACACCGGTAGTTGGCGGGAGACCTGTATTAGGGTCTCTTGCCGGTGTATAGGAGAATGGCGTATTCTGCACACCTGCTTCTGTTACAGGAATACCTGCAGCTGTTTTCAGCTGATTGCCACTGGCGTCACGCGCAAAGAAAGTACCATAGAAGAAGCCGATCGGTTCACCATTGGCAATTGCCACCGGCGCACCACTTACTGTTGAATAAAGGATGATAGATTGTCCTATGTCGATCGCTTTGTTCCTGTTACGGTTGAAGATGGCTGTCATATCCCAGTTGAAGCTTTTTGTTTTCACCGGCACCACATTCAACACTACTTCAACGCCTTTATTGGAAAGAGACCCGATATTATCCAGACGGGTGCTATAACCTTGTGTAGGAGCGATCGCACGTGCGATCAACAGGTCCTTTACCTTTTTAGTGTAATAGTTTACAGAAAGGTTGATGCGGTTGTTCGCGAAAGCCATGTCTGTACCAAATTCCAGTTCTTCCTGTCTTTCAGGTTTGATATCCGGATTGGTGTAAGTGGTCGGAGAAGTGAATGAAGCCGCACCTACAAAAGCCATCGCCCTGTAAGTATTGAAACGGCCATAAGCCGGGATACCTGTCAGGTTACCAGACTGACCATAAGCAGCCCTCAGCTTAAACAGGTCCCACCAGTTAGAGACGCCCAAATCTTTCCAGTAATCTGTACCAGACAACACATAGCTGCCACTTAGTTTGGTATAAATCTGATTACGTTCATCCTGACCAAATACAGAAGAACCGTCACGTCTTAATGCACCTGTTACAAACAACTGATCACGGTATTTGAAGTTCTGCTGAATGAACTGACCAGAGATAGACAGTTTGGTACGCTCATCTGTACCAGGTATCAGCGTAGCTGCGCCACTTACTGTCTGCACAAAAGGAGGTAAACCTCTACCCTGTTGCAGCGAGTAATGCACATTCTGATACTGTAAAGAATAACCTACCTGTGTTACAGATGACAGGTCTGGCGTGAGCTGTGCATTGTAAGTAGCATTGATATCGTGGTTGATCAGGAAAGAATTATTAACACCGGTGCTCGCATAGCCGTTCTGTGTAGGGTCCAGTGTGGCGCCGCCTCCAAAGAAGGCAAGGCTTACGTTATAGGCGAAAGGAGGAATGAAGGTGGTACCATCCTGACTATAGTTATCAATACCCATATGATAATCTATTGTCAGGTTCTTGAACGGGGTCAGCTTTAAACCTGCACCGGTGATAATTCTGCTGGTCTGTTGCTGTTGTTTGAAATCTTCGATAATGGAAACCGGGTTTACACGACCACGTTCTCCGACTGACACCAGGTTACCCAGTGCGTTTCTCTGTTGCAGATCGTAATAGTTACCAATGATGGTCACTGCATTTGTTGGAGAGAAGAAGGAGTTACCATCCGGTTTCTCGTTTGTCTTGCTGTAGATATAGTTTACAGATGCGTTAAAGCTGAGCCATTTATTCAGTTCCTGGTCCAGGTTCAGACGGAAGCTGTAACGGTTGAAATCTGTATTTCTGACAATACCCTGGTTGTAGAGATAGCCAGCGGAAGCATAGTACCTCGTTTTATTCTGTCCACCGCTAACCGATACGTTATTATCTGTACCAACACCTGTACGGAAAATATAATCCTGGTAGTCATAGCGCTGTATGGCTGTTGTATTGGTAATAGACGGCGTCAGAATGGTTTGAGTAGACACATCTGGTGTACCACCAAACTTCACCGGGGCCTGGTTCACATCGAGTTTCTTGCGTAGTTCGTTTACGTTGAAACTGGTAGAGAAATTCACCACAGGCGCACCACCTGCGCCTTTTTTTGTAAAGATCTGCACCACACCGGCGTTCGCCCTGGAACCATAGATCGCAGCTGCGGCTGCACCATTCAGTACTTCAATACGTTCGATGTCGGCCGGGTTAATATCCACCATACGGTTCTGGCCAACGTTACCGGCAAAACTACCACCGGCATAAGACGCATCGGCGTTGGTTACACGTGTAGTGGAGTTATCGATGATAACACCATCAATGATGTACAACGGCTCAGTAGAACCACTGATGGTACTGATACCACGCAGTTTTACTGACATACCACCTGCAGGGTCTCCGGAGTTCTGTGTGATCTGTGCACCAGCTGTTTTGCCCTGCAGGGCGGTGAGTACGTTGGCAGTAGCGCCCTTACTCAACTCATCTGCCTTGACACTGCTGACATAACTACCTAACTGTTTACGGGTGGTACCGATAGATGCACCGGTGATCACCACTTCATCCAGTTTGGATACAGACGTGGTCAATTGTTGATTTAATGTATAGGAGCTGCCACTACCAATCTCCACATTACCTTCTTTCTGTGCAAATCCGATACCTGTAAATACGAGTGTGTAACTACCGGGTTTAAGATCGGCATTGATGGTATAGTTACCGTCCACCGAGGTGGTTGCACCCAGTTTTGTCCCCCTGATGGCTACCGTGATGCCGGGCAGCGGTGCACCCGTTTCATCTGTTACCTTACCGGACAGCTTTACCTGTGCGAAAGCGGCAACGGCGGTAAAGCACTGCAGGACCAGCAAAAGCAGCAGATACCTGCACCTGGCGAGCCGGAATAATTGATACATTCTCATAACTAATTTTTAATAGTAAAGCGATAAATAAAGGCATGGTCATCCCTTGTTCTTCAGAGGAATATTGCCTTGAATAACTGATTGATTACAGGTTGGCTGATAAGCGCATTTACGTAATTACAAATAGTGCCGGTGATATGACCAGCGTAAACTTTATGGCTGTTTTATTATAAAATCTGAATACCCTTTTTCTTATAAGGCTGCAATTTTTTTGAATCGGGAGGCAGCTCGGTAATTAATACATCGATCTCTTCTGCATCACAGATCGTTAATTGTTCTGATGTGTCGATCTTTTCTGAAATGGATAATACCACTACCTTCTTGGCAGTGCTGATCATAGCGCGTTTTACCTGTACCACATCCCAGTCATTGTCTGTCAGTCCGTCTTCTGCGTCTATTGCATTATTCCCCAGAAAGCACAGATCAGCTTTGATCATTTTTATCTTTGAAATCGCTTCTCCCCCTACGGTGATCTTAGACCCTTTGGATAATTTATCCCCTATCACGATTACCTCTATGTTCGGATGGTTCGCATATTCAAAAGCAGCAGGCAGGCTAACGGTAATAAAAGTAGCCTGCAGGTCTCTCGGCAGTACCCGCGCCAGTTCGGCAATGGTAGTACCACCTGTAGTTAATACAAACATGCCGTCATGTATAAGCTGAACGGCTTTTAATGCAATGGTCTTTTTATCTTCTACAGCATATACATCCTGGGATGCAATGCCCTGATGAAATGAATTCGATAACGCGCCGCCATGTACTTTGATGATCTTTCCCTCCTGCGCCAACTCTGCAAGATCACGGCGGATGGTATCTTCTGATACCTGTATTTGTTCGCTGAGATGGGAAGACAACACCTTGTTGTGCAGGTTTACCTGGTGCAGTATATAAGCGAGGCGTTCTTCCTTTAACATCAGGCGATCAATTTGGTTGAATATAACATTGAATTTCTGCAAAAAAACGCAGAAAACAAAATATAAACCCGCATTTTTTTGCTTCTTTAATGCAGGTTTCCATAAAACGATGCAGGTTTATGCAGGAAATGAAATTTTACCCATTGTAACAGCAGGCATTCCGGGCTTACCAAAGTTGATCCCCTCCCCTGCAATGGCTTCATTGGCCAATATTGCAAACAATACGGCCTCTTTTGCATCGCCGGCGATACCCAGTTCTCCTGTCGTGCGTAACTGTAACCTGGGCAGACGCTCCTTTATCCACCCCATCAGTAATGGGTTATGTGCACCACCACCGCTGGCATATACTGCATAATCACGGTCTTCGCGTAATACACTTTTCAATGCGTCCGTAATTGTATCTGCACTAAAACGGGTCAGTGTAGCCAGCATATCGTAAGGCGATATCTCACCAGCGCCACTTTGCTGTTGCGCATGATGTACATATGCTTTACTGAACAACTCAGGTCCTGTTGTGCGGGGAAAAGGTTCTTTAAAAAAGGTATTATCCTTCAGCGCTGATAACAGACCTTCATGCACAGTACCCTGTTTTGCAAACAAGGCGTCCCTGTCATATTCTACCTGGAAATACTCCCTTGCAAAGGCATCCAGTAGGGTATTACCGGGCCCTGTATCTGTTACAAAAACACCGGATGCTGCAAGGTCGCCTGGTAAAAAAGTAAAATTGGCGATCCCGCCCATGTTCAACATTACCCTGTCCTCTCCCTTTTTTGAAAACAGACAATAATCTCCGTACAAAGCTAATGGCGCACCCTCGCCGCCTGCGGCAATATGCTTCTGCCGGAAATCGCTCAAGGTGATGATGCCCGTCTTTACAGCAATATGATCTCCATCAACAATCTGTAGGGTGGCATTCGGGAAGTCCGGTAACTGGTGCAATATCTTCGGACTATGATATACCGTCTGCCCATGTGATGCGATCAGGTCTACTTCCTGCGGGGATATCCTCCATTCAGACAAACATTCCAATATCCACTTTGCATGCAGGTCGGCCAGCCAGGGATTTAGTAAACAAAGCTGCTGAAAAGGGATCATATCTTTTGCAAACACTTTCCTGATCTCATCTTTTACCGCCAGCGGATAAGGCACTGTATCAAACTGTTCCAGTGTAACGCGTGTATCCATTCCGCTACCGCTGATCGCACATAATGCCACGTCCAGTCCGTCGAGCGAGGTACCTGACATCAGTCCGATAATACGCCTTACCGGCTTTTCTGCGATGGTAAATAGTTGCCATAGATTGCTGTTCATACTGCTTATTTTCTGCTTTCAATGGCCGCTCTTACGCTGCCTTTTTCTGTGATCAGCTGACGGGCGGTAGCTTCATCTACATTCAGTTCACTCATCACCATCCGCGTAGCGCGATCCACCAGTTTATGATTGCTCAGCTGCATGTCTACCATCTTATTGCCTTTTACTCTGCCTAGTTGTATCATCACAGATGTAGAGATCATATTCAATATCAGCTTCTGTGCGGTACCCGATTTCATACGGGTGCTGCCTGTCAGGAACTCTGCTCCTACCTCTGCTTCGACAGGATATTCAACGGCTGCTGCCAGCGGGCTCCCCACGTTACAGGTAACACAACCGGTGAGAATGCCTCTTTCCCGCATTGTCTTCACACCGCCAATTACATAAGGGGTCGTTCCCGATGCGGCGATACCGATCACTGCATCATTCTCATTGATATGATAATTGTCCAGGTCTTTTGCCGCCTGTTGTGTATCGTCCTCTGCAAACTCTACGGCCTTCCGGATGGCGGTATCACCTCCTGCAATAATGCCTATCACCATTTCATGCGGCACACCGAATGTAGGCGGACATTCAGACGCATCCAATATACCCAATCGTCCGCTGGTACCTGCTCCTATATAAAACAGGCGACCACCCTGTTTCATCTTTTCAACTATTGCCGTAACCAGTAATTCTATCTGTGGAATTGCTTTTGTGACAGCCAGCGGGACCGTGATATCTTCACTATTGATCCCTTCCAACAGGGCGCGAACACTCATCTTCTCCAGATCATTAAATTGGGAAGACATTTCTGTAGTAAGCATAGCGTTAACTTTAAAATTTATGGATCAGGATACCAGACCTTTTTTCTGAAAATCGTTCGAGCACAGCCACAAGCCGATGAACATGAGCAGGCCGTTGATGATCAGCAACTCCAGACCTATTTTATAACCGCCGAAGATATACTGCTGGAAGTACTCCAGACCGAAGCACAATATTGGTGCACCGATCGCTATCTGCGGTACCATATCGTCATTTACCGTACGTTTTGTCAGAATGCCAAATGCAAATAAACCAAGTAAAGGTCCGTATGTATAAGAAGCTACTTTGAGGATGACAGAGATCATGCTGGAGCTGTCAATCTCCTTAAAGATCAGCACAACTACCATGAATATAGCTGTGAAGCCAAGATGTACCGCCCGTCTGATATTCTTTTTCTGCTGCTCTGATCTCGGTCTGCCGGTTTGCAGGTTCAGTATATCGATACAGAAAGAAGAAGTCAATGCTGTGATCGCACCATCTGCACTTGGGAACAGTGCAGAGATCAATGCGATGATGAAGATGATGGAAATAGCCGGCGGCATATAACGCGCATCCAGGGCCAATGTCGGGAATAACTTATCCGCGGATGCTGTTACATTGATCTGCTCTGCAAAAAGGTACAGCAGTCCGCCAAGGAACAGGAAGAGGATAATCACGATCACAAAGATCACGCTCAGGGTCATCACATTTTTCTGTGCATCCACCAGTCGTTTTACGGAGATGTTCTTCTGCATCATTTCCTGGTCCATACCCGTCATGGTAATGGTTATAAACGCACCACCCAGCACCTGTTTCAGGAAGAAATGCGGGCTATTCGGGTCCCAGAAGAATATCTGGGACATGCCTTTGTTGCTCATCGCCTGCAGACTTGTCCCCACACTCAGGTCCAGGTGATTCAGAATATAGATAATACAGATCACCAGTCCAGACAACATACATGTCGTCTGTAGCGTATCAGTATATACGATCGTCTTCACCCCTCCTTCAAACGTATACAATAGTATCATCATCAGAATGATCAGTGTGGTGAGCCAGAAGGGCACGGTGAACTGGTTGCCGAATGTTTCCTGCAACAGGTTCTGCAGGATATTTACAACGAGATACAAACGTGCGGTCGCTCCCAGTGTTCTTGATAATATAAAGAAGGAAGCACCTGTTTTATATGACCTGACGCCGAAACGTGTATTGAAGTAATTATAGATAGAGGTCAACTGAAGCCGGTAATACAAGGGCAGTAATACAAAGGCGATCACGACATACCCCAGCATATTGCCAAAGGCTACCTGTAAATAAGAGAAGGCTGTTTTCCCCACGTCTCCGGGCACGCTCACAAAGGTCACCCCGCTCAGAGAGGTACCGATCATACCAAAGGCCACCAGCATCCAGTTACTGTTACGGTTGCCGATAAAGAAGGATTCATTATTGGAATTTCTGCCGGTATACCAGGCTACCACTAATAATATAAAGAAATACGCAATGACGATCGAGAACAAGAGGCCTGCTGTCATACCCGGGAATTATTATTTCAGTTGATAAAAACCTGCATAAAAACGCACATTCACGTTTAAATATAAACACAAAAACGCAAAATAACTAGTATTTATATGCAGAAAAACGAATTAATTTATATTTTCACAGTACTTCAACCAAAACCGCGTGTATATGAAAAAGCTGCTCCTGCTGGTATTATCCGCATTTATCAGCCTTCCCGTTCTTGCGGACCTGATACGTATCAATCAACTCGGGTATGCGCCCCGGGGCAGCAAGGTTGCGGTCTGGTGCAGTAAAGAACAAGATACATTAAAATATTTTGAACTGGTCAACGCCGCCACAGGCAAGGTTGTATATAAAGGGAAGGCAGGCATGGCCGCAGGCGCATATGGTCCGTTCAGTCAAACTGCCCGGCTGGACTTCTCTTCTTTCACCTCACCTGGTGAGTACTATCTGCGAACTACAAAAGCAACATCTCCGGCATTCCTTATCAGTGATACTGCGTATAAAGGAGCTGCAGACTTTTGTCTGCGATATATGCGTCAGCAACGTAGTGGTTTCAATCCCTTCCTGAAGGATTCCTGTCATACGCATGACGGCTTTCCGGTATATGGCCCGGATACGGCATTTGTCCCTGTTTCCGGAGGCTGGCATGATGCATCTGACTATCTGCAATATGTCACTACTTCCGCCAATGCCACCTGGCACCTGCTGGCTGCCTGGCGTGACTTCCCTGGCGTATTTTCAGACTCATTACAGGCAAATGGCCTCTCAGGTAGTAATGGTATAGCCGATGTGTTGGATGAGGCGAAATGGGGGCTGGATTGGCTCATTAAAATGAACCCACAGGATGACAGGATGTATAATCAGATAGGTGATGACAGGGACCATCAGGGTATGCGTATTCCCAGGCAGGATACGAACTTTTACGGCCGCGGACTGGAACGTCCTGTGTATTTCTGTACCGGTGAACCACAAGGATTGCTGAAGTATAAAAACCGGGCTACAGGCACGGCTTCCACAGCCGGGAAATTCAGCAGCTGTTTTGCCCTCGGACAACAGTTATTCACAAACATCCACGCCAGCTATGCTGACACCCTTGGTCATAAGGCCATCGCTGCCTACGCTTTCGGTATGGCCAAACCAGGCGTTTGCCAGACAGCGCCGGGGCGTTCGCCTTATTTCTACGAAGAAGATAACTGGACAGACGACATGGAACTGGCAGCTGCTGCTCTGGGAAAAACCTACCTGCCCAATGCGCTCGACTTCGCACGCCGGGAGCCAGTGACACCCTGGTTGGGAAAAGACACTGCCCGCCACTATCAATGGTATCCTTTCATTAACCAGGGCCATGCTGAACTGGCCAGACAAGTGAAAGGCCCGCAAAGAGATACCCTGATCCGCTATTACCGGGAAGGCATAGAACGGGTATGGCAGAAAGCGTCAAAGAATGCATTCTACCGTGGTATCCCATTCATCTGGTGCAGTAATAACCTCACCGTTGCTTTTGCCATACAATGTTACTGGTACCGGGAACTGAGTGGTGACAATACTTATCTTCAGCTGGAACAAGCCTGCTTCGACTGGATATTCGGATGTAATCCCTGGGGGACTGCCATGGTGTATGGACTGCCTGCTCATGGTGATACGCCAACCGATCCGCATTCTTCTTTTACACACCTGAAGCAGTATCCTATTGACGGCGGACTGGTAGATGGTCCGGTATATACCAACATCTTCAAAAACCTGATCGGTATACAGTTACAGGATGCGGATGAATACGCGGAGTTCCAGAGCGACCTGGCCGTATATCATGACGACTATGGCGATTACAGTACCAATGAACCAACCATGGACGGTACTGCTGTACTGATCTACCTGCTGGCAGCCCAGGAACATGCCGCCAAAGAAAAGGGGTATACGGTTACACAGGGAGGTATCACCAGGATGGATAGTACGCAAAAGGAAATTGCATTGGTCTTTACGGCAGATGAATTCGGAGATGGACTATCAGCCATCACACAAACTTTACGACAGGAAAAGGTCAAAGGCTCTTTTTTCTTTACGGGTAATTTTTATCGTAATCCACGATTTAAAACAGGTATTCAGCAACTATATAAAGATGGTCATTATCTCGGTCCACACTCAGATAAACACCTTTTGTACTGCGACTGGGGAAAGAGGGATAGTCTGCTGATAACACAGCAACAATTCACCGATGATATCCACAATAACCTGGTCGTGATGCAGCAATTGGGTATCGATACCGGTAAAGTCAACTGCTTCGTTCCTCCATATGAATGGTGGAATGACAGCATCGCCAAATGGTCGGTGAACCTGGGCTTACAGATTGTCTGCTTCACACCGGGCACCGGTAGTAATGCAGATTATACATATCCTGAAATGGGAAAAACCTACAAAAGCAGTGAAACGATCATTCAGTCTGTGAAGACTTTTGAGCAGCAGCGGGCGGGAAAACTGAATGGGGTTATACTGCTGGTCCATGCAGGTACAGATTCCCGGAGAAGGGATAAACTGTACCTGCATTTACAACAGCTGATTAAATATCTTAAACAAAAAGGGTATCGTTTTAAGCGGGTCGATGATTGTGCTATCTGACCTGGCCGTCACCTCTGACGAACCATTTTTCTGTCACCAGTTTCTCCAGTGCAAACGGTCCGCGCGCGTGCAGCTTCTGTGTAGAGATACCAATTTCAGCACCTAATCCGAATACGCCACCATCTGTGAACCTGGTGGAAGCATTCACATATACGGCCGCGGCATCCACCTCATTCAGGAAACGTTCGCTGAGCGAGGTATTCTGCGAAACAATGGCTTCAGAGTGTTTAGATGAATATTCCTGTATGTGCTGCAGGGCTTCATCTAATCCATCTACTACTTTCACCGAACATTTAAAATCCAGGAATTCCCGTCCGAAATCAGCGGGGGTAGCCTTGATCAGGTATGGATATTCCAAAGCCTCTAAGAGGTTAAAAGACAGTTCATCTGCAAATATCTCCACATCATAGTCCTGTAAGGAATTAGCCAGCAAACGTAATAGTTCAGGCGCGACGTCCTTATCTACCAGCACAGTATCCAGCGCATTACAAACAGAAGGACGGGATACTTTTGCATTGGTGATAATAGCGCTGGCCTTCTTCAGGTCTGCGGTCTTTTCCACATATGTATGACAAACGCCTGCGCCTGTTTCGATAACAGGCACTTTGGAATTTGCGCGCACATAATCGATCAGCTGTTGTGAGCCGCGCGGGATAATGATATCAATATATTTAACTGCTGTCAGCATCTCACCGATTAACGCTCTGTCTACCGGTAATAACTGCACCGCATTGGGATCTGCATTAAACTCCTTCAGCACCTGCTGTATCAGGTCTACCAGGATAATGTTCGTATGGAATGCGTCTGTACCGCCACGCAATACGGCCACATTCCCTGATCTGATACAGAGTGCCGCTACATCCAGTGTAACGTTCGGCCTTGATTCATATATAACACCTACCACACCCAGGGGCACGGTACGTTTCTGTACCTGCAATCCGTTGGCCAGTGTTCTTTCAACCAGTAGCTGGTTAGCCGGGTCCTGCAGACCGGCGATATCGTTCAGACTATCCGCCAGTTGTTTGATGCGGGCAGTATTTAATAATAAACGGTCTTTTTTGGGGTCCTGATCAGACATCTTATCCAGGTCCTTTTTATTCTCCGCAACGATTGCGTCGGCGTTTGCTTCCACTATGGTGGAAAGCTTCCGCAGCAATTCCTGCTTTTGCGCGTCAGGCAGTGTCTTAAGTGAACGGGTGGCTGCCTGCGCCTTCTCCAGTAAAGGTTGTATAGATTCCATCTTCTGGTTTTTTATCACAATTGTTTATAACAACACGATGTCATCAGCATGTGCGATCTCGAGATTTTGTACTTTGCCCTCATCTGACAGCAGATCAGATGACACTTTCGCACGCGCCACTGCAATAACATTATGTTCTTCGTCGACGATCTCAAAGACCTCTCCGCCTTCAAATCTCTCCAGTACGGTCAGCACGCCTACTGCCAGCAAACTACGTCTTTTCTGCAGAGCTGCGAGCGCACCCTCGTCTACCAGTACACGTCCGGTCACCAGACTTCCGCTGGCCAGCCATTTCTTACGGGCAGGCATACTACATTCCTGTGGCAGGCATAAGGTACCGGTGTTACCGGCGATCGCGTTCAGGATACCATCAGTAGTATGGATACCAAAAATCACCACTTTAATACCCATCCGGGTAGCCAGGCGGGCAAAAGTGAGCTTAGATACCATGCCACCCAGTCCCAGGTTGGATTTTTTGGTATCTGCCAGTGACAGGATAGATTCATCGATCGCATCTATCTTAGGAACGACCTTCCCTTCCCTGTCAAGGACACCTCCTACAGAAGTACTGAACAGCAGCATACTGGCGCCGAAGCCAACTGCTATCAGGGTGGCCAGTTCGTCGTTATCTGAAAATTTCAGTTCCAGGTCACTTACCACGTCATTCTCATTGGCCACGGGGATCACTCCACTTGCCCATAATTCCTCATATGTCTTCTTTAGCTGCAGGAACTGCGCCCTGTTGCTGAAATGTCTGCGTTCACAAAGGCTCTGGGCAATGGCAATGTCATAGGGCGAGAAATAACGGGCATACTTGCTTAGCAGCAAGGGGTTCCCGATGGCCGCTGCTGCCTTACGTTCGCTCATCGTACCCCCATAGTTCTTCAGGTACTTCTTACCCGCAGCTACGGCTCCTGATGACACTAATACGATATTGTATTCATCCTTAAGATCGGCCACCTGCCTGGCTATTGAAGCCACTATTGTTTCATCCAGCTCCCCGTTTTCATGTGTAATGGAAGCTGTCCCAAATTTTATTACTAATATCGGTTTTGTCACTGCTCGCTGAATTTGCCGACAAAATATTGAAAATGCCTCATTTTTTCATTATTTACATTTCATTTAAACTCTTTTACCCGGCTGTGACAAGTCGTTTACCCCGGAACTTTTATTTTGCGGGGTTATCTAATCGCTAAAATACACATTGACAATGGGCGCACGTTTGGCTACTCGTCTTTCATTATTCACTGCATTATCACTATGCACGCAGCTTTCCCTGCAGGCCCAGGACAAGAACCTGGTGCAGTATGTTAAACCTATTATTGGTACGGAGAAGATGGGACATACCTATCCCGGCGCCACTGTACCATTCGGAATGGTGCAACTGAGCCCGGAAACAGATACCCTTCTGTATGAGATGAACGGCCGTTACAACCCGGACGTTTATAAATACTGCGCAGGATACCAGTATGTAGATAAAACCATTACAGGCTTCAGTCATACGCATTTCAGCGGTACCGGCCACTCTGATCTGGGAGATTTCCTGATCATGCCGACTACCGGTAAACTGCTGCTGAACCCTGGTACAGCGACGAATCCGGAAACAGGTTACCGCTCCACCTTCTCTCATGATAACGAAGTTGCTGAAGCAGACTACTATAAAGTAAAACTCGATAAATATAATATCACTGCTGAACTGACCACCACCAACCGTGTGGGCTTTCACCAGTATACTTTTGCCGAAGCGACAGACCAGGCGCATATCATCCTGGACCTGATGGCAGGTATCTATAACTACGGCAATAAGAATGTATGGACATTTGTAAGAGTAGAGAACGATACCCTGATCACTGGATATCGTCAGACTAACGGATGGGCGCGTACGAGGACAGAATATTTTGCGATGTCCTTCTCTAAGCCGATCTCTCAGTATGGTCATCAGAACTATGCCAATGATGTCTATAAAGGCTTCTGGCGCAAGTTTGACGTAGCGCACAACTTCCCTGAAATGGCCGGCCGTCAGATCAGGGCATGGTTTGATTTCAAGGTACAGGCAGGTGAAAAGATCAAGATCAAGTTTGCCCTGTCCCCGGTAAGCACCGAAGGAGCACTGGCTAACCTGCGTGCTGAAATACCAGGATGGGATTTCGATAAGGTAAAGCAGGATGGTCAGGCACAGTGGAACAAAGAGCTGCATAAAGTGACCGCTCAGCTGAACAGCAACGATGAGATGATCAACTTCTACACAGCGATGTACCATGCCTTCCTCAGCCCTACCACCTACATGGACATTGATGGCAGCTACCGTGGCCTGGACCAGAATAATCATAAGGCTGAAGGCTTTACCAACTATACCACTTTCTCTCTGTGGGATACCTACAGAGCCCTGCATCCGTTATTCAACGTTATCCAGCCTAAACGTAACGCTGATATGGTACAGTCTCTGCTTGCACACTACGACCAGAGCGTACAGCATATGCTGCCGGTATGGTCGCATTATGCCAATGAAAACTGGTGTATGATCGGTTATCACAGCGTATCGCTGATAGCAGACGCCATCATCAAAGGCAATGCGCCTTTCGACCAGGAAAAGGCCCTGGAAGCCTGTGTAACTACGGCAAGACACCGTAGCTATGATGGCATCGGTTATTACATCGACAAGGGTTATGTACCGGAAGATAAGAGCGGCGCTTCTGTATCTAAAACACTGGAATATGCATATGATGACTGGTGTATCGCGCAGATCGCAAAGAAACTGGGCAAGCAGGATATCTATGATGAATTTATCAAACGCTCTCTGAACTACAGCAATGTATATGACGCGAGCATCGGTTACATGCGCCCACGTCTGAATGACGGTACTTTCCGCGTAGCATTCGATCCGCTGAAAACGGACAATCAGGGCTTCATTGAAGGAAATGCATGGAACTACAGCCTGTACGTACCACAATATCCTGCTCAGCTGATTGAACTGAACGGTGGTAAAAAACGCTTCTCCAGACACCTGGACTCACTGTTCACCATGCACCTGCCTGATGAATTCTTTGCTGAAACAGAAGACATTACCCGTGACGGTATCATCGGTAACTACGTACATGGTAATGAGCCATCTCATCACGTAGCTTACCTGTACAACTGGACCGGCGAAGCATGGAAAACACAGGAAAGAGTGCGTATGATCCTGAAGAAAATGTATCATCCGGGTGCTGATGGTCTGGGTGGAAACGATGACTGCGGACAGATGAGCGCATGGTACATCTTTACCTCCCTGGGCTTCTATCCTGTATGTCCGGGATCAGATGAGTACATCCTGGGCAGCCCTGCGGTAAAAGAAGCAAGCATCCAGCTGGAAAATGGTAAGACGTTTACAGTAGAAGCGATCAACCAGAGCGACAAAAATGTATATGTACAGAAAGTGACCCTGAATGGTCAACCTGTAACAAAAAATGCTATCAGCCATGCTGATATCATGAATGGAGGCCGTCTGGTATTCCAGATGGGCGCCAAGCCAAAGAAATAGTCGTTTCCTGCATAAAAGGAAAGGGACGGACGAGAGGAAATGCCTCTTGTCCGTCCCTTTTACTTTTTTGTGTAAATTTATAAGTACTAACCCATACATATGAAAGCGATACCACCCTCTTACAGCTTCAGGTTCCACAACCTGGGCATTGGTGAAATACAGCTTGGAAAAAAACCGGAACATATTCCGGGCATGTTACCTTTTCCCTCTTATAACTGCAAAAACCGCTTCCGTGTTTATCCGGACGCTGCTCATTATCATGCCTTTACCGGCAATGCCAGGGGCACGATTGAACGCGATGACACAGGTATTGACCTGCAATACCTGTTCGCCGGCATCAATGAAGACGGATTCATAAACCGTATTTTTCTGTATCCGCAGGAAGCCAACGAACAACTGGCATGGCGATTGAGCCAGTTATACGGAGAGCCGTCCACGGGGCAGGCCGCAGCAGGAACGAAGAACGCCTGGATCACAGACAGCGAAACAGAGATAACACTGTTCAGTCCAGCAGATAATAAAACAGCAGATACGGTCATTGCTTTTCGCTTCTTTCATGACCTTCCGGCATTGAAAGAGTATATCATTGAAGGCAATACGAAGTTGAAGTAATACAAAAGAAAAGGCCTGCTAAAAAGCAGGCCAGTTATGGTACTTTGGGGGGGACAATACAATTAGGGTTTTCAAAGGGTACAATATTTTAAATCAGCATTCAGGCTTAATTGCCTTCTCAATATTAGAGAAAATAAAGTTGATCTGACCTTCATCGAGAACGTAAACGGAGAATGCAACACTCATCCTTTAGTTACCTGTTATAACACGCAAAAAAACCACGGTATAGCAAAACGCCTGTGACTCATACCAATAGCGCACTTTAATGCGATAAATAACTGATAAACAGTCTTTCCATTAGAGGTAAGTGGGGAGAAAAAACCGGCAATGAATCAAAAGGAAATGTAGATTTACGCAAATACAAACTGCGTAAATCACTGTCATTACATAACCGATGTTTCCCGGTGAGAAATCAGCCAATTTTCAATTGTTATATAATAAGGGGACGATTCTGAACAAAAGCACACAGAAAAAGCAGCAGTTACATGTGATTTTTTTTCACCACCGGTACTATGCGGTAAAATTATACCGATATTCACGCAGTTTTAACTTCATGTTCACACAAAAAAGGAGCATAAATACACGGATTTTATATTATATAAAACTATATATGATCTGATTAGCTAGTAATTATAAATTTCTCATGTTTGTAATGTTATGATAATCATAAACTTACAGTAAAACCCCTATGCTTTTAAACCTAGTTTTAGGTTGTTAACGAGATTCAATAAACCTAAAAATACATATCTTATGTCAGCCGCAAAAATCATGAAAGCAGGTCAGTTCGTAGATAACAAGCATGTGTCAATGTTACGCGAAAACTATATGGAGAACAGATGGAGAGCTAATTCTGAGCGTCTTGGAAAGCCTGATTCTCTGAGCGTATGGTACAGCCTGGACGAGCTGAAGCAATATATCGAGACTGCTGAAGCGGCTGGTGCAGATGGCATCAGGGTTTATTTCGGGGCATACCCATCTGTTTTCCCGGAAAACGTATTACTCCAGGACAGACAGACGATAGTTTTTGTTGCTACGCAGCAGAAAGCCGGTCAGACCGGTAAAACCGAAAATAAAGACATGTATGTTTCTACACCAGGCGGACCTGAGATAGTCGCGTTCAACTTCGGATTGCCTTGTCCACCTTACTGTACAGGCGATCGAAGCAGAATTGGTAACAAAATCACTGAGCTGCAGCTTTCCAAAATTTAATGTTTCCCCATCCACATAAAATCATGTTTAAAACTGCCGGATATATCGTCCGGCAGTTTTTTTAATAGAATATGAAATTATCTTATCTCCACTTTTACTAATTTACCGTCCGCATGAAAGTCATTAGTAACAGTTTAAACATCTGCCACCAATAATCTATGTCCTGCATACATACATATATGCTTGTGTTTTCTCATACGTCCCTATATCAGTTACCTATGCATGTATTAATCATCATTATCTGTTTTATCACAGCATTGCTGGCTAAACTGCAGAAGGACCCTCCACGGTACCTGAACTCGTTCATTGTATATATCCTGGTAACTATTATTGTAGAAGTGGTGGCCTGGTGGTATAGTATTCATAATAAACGCAACCTGATCTTCTATAACTTATATGCCATTATCAACTTCACCTATCTGATCTTCCTGCTCCGCTCCTTTATGACGAATGCGAGAATGGTCAGTGTAATGGGTGTGTTAATGTTTGCCTATCCGGTATTGGCGCTCATTAACCTGCTCCTGATCCAGGGAACGAACACGATATTCAACACTTATACTTTTCTGTCGGGTTGTATCATAATTGTAACAGCCAGTGTCTGCTACTTTTACGAACGTATTAAATATCCCGGACCGCATAGCCTGCTGAAGGAACCTGCATTTTGGGTATCCACCGGTTTGCTCTTTTTTTACACCTGCAGTCCGCCACTGACGGGAGTAGTCAACGCCATATCACTAATGCCCTTTTATAACTTAAAGACACTTTATTTCATCAACCTTATGGTAAATATTATCCTATATTTATTATTCAGCATTTCGTTCATATGCAATCTGATTTTCAGGAGGTATTCCTAGTCATTTTTACGTCCCTCTTCCTGCTTGTTTTACTGGTGGGTTTTATCGTTATTATGTTAATACTGAATCAGAAAAGCAGGCAGGCACAGGCGCAGGAACTCAGGCTGATGGAAGAAAGATATGAACAGGAACTATTGAGATCGCAACTGGAAATCCAGGAAAATGTATTCGGACACCTTTCCCAGGAAATACATGACAATATCGGGCAGTCGCTCACCTTTGTAGCACTTTCCCTGTTGACCGTACCAGTTGAGAATAACAGTGAGGCACATGAATATATAGAAGAGAGCAGAAAGGCTTTACAGAAAGCTATCACAGAATTAAGAGACCTTTCCCGCAGTTTACACACAGACCGTGTTACTGAGATCGGCCTTGCCAACTCTATTGACTTCGAGCTGGAGAGACTGAAAAGGACCAATTTGTACGAAACTTCTTTTAATTTTGCGGACATAAGGAACCTGCTGGACCATCAGACCGAGATTATACTTTTCCGCATTGTACAGGAAATGCTCAATAATATTGTCAAACATGCAAAAGCCACTAAGGTAGAAGTCCGGCTTTCCCACAAAACAGATATCATCATTCTGGAAATCAAGGATAATGGTATAGGCTTCGATCCCGAAGCCCTGTTTGCCAGACAGGAAAGATTGAAAGGCCTTGGATTAATGAACATTAAAAAACGGGCCTCCCTCATAGGAGGCACATTCCATATCAATAGTGCGAAAAATAGCGGAACAGCCATTCGGATCACTATACCCATAAACAAAGAGTCATTACATGAGCATAACCAGGAAAGCGAAATATAGTGTTGCCATTGCCGATGACCATGTGCTGGTAAGAAAAGCGCTTGGCAGGCTGATTAATACTTTTACTGATTACTTCATCCTCTTTGAAGCCAGCAATGGCGAAGAAGTGATCAAGATCATCAATAACCGTGAGTTACAATTACCGGATATACTCATACTCGACGTGAACATGCCTGGCATGAACGGTTACGAAACCGCGGCCTGGATCAATAACCATTTCCCTCAGATCAAAGTACTCGCGCTCTCTATGCTCAATGATGAGTCAGTCATCATCAAAATGCTGAAATCAGGTGCTAAAGGTTATATCATGAAGAATGTGGAACCGGATGATCTCAAAGAAGCATTTGATTCTATTATAAAGAAAGACTTTTATCTGCCTGATTATATCTCCGGGAAAGTCATTTCCGGTTTGCAGAAAGATGTATTATCACTCAGTGAGAAGATCGAACTGACGCCAAAAGAAAAGACATTCCTGCAATTCCTCTGTACAGAACTCTCTTACAAGGAAATTGCCCAGAAAATGTTTGTCAGTCCGCGTACCATTGACGACTATAAAAGCAGTCTGTGTGACAAACTGAAGGTAAAGACCCGCGTAGGCCTCGTGATCTTCGGTATCAGGTACGGGCTGATAGATATCAACACTGATTAAAGCGCATGATCTTTTTTTACTGCCTTACCCGACCATGCTTTTTGGGCCGTCCATTCCTCCGGAACTGCTGTCCAGAAAGTATGGTCCGCCGGCAGCCCCAATGCTAAAAACCCTGTCGTACACAGGTATAAACTGCCTGTAGAAGTATATACGTCCGCTATCTCCGGCTGATGTCCGCAAAAACCCAGCTGCAACCAGCCATTCTTATCAAACGTACCCGCTGCTTCAAATATCCGCTTCATCACAGCCGTCAGTGCAGCCCTTACCTGACCTGGCATCAATGTGGCCGGTAACTGTTCATGTAGCGCCAGCTGTACCAGTGGCTGAAAAACGGCATTACGGTAAGTCATAGAGCGTCCCACGACCGGGAATGTCCCTTCCGGTGAAATCTGCCGCTCCTGTATCTCCCCATAACGCTGCATCCTGCTGATAGCCTGTTCATAATCTTTCACCGGCGTTTTACGAGCAGCTGACAAGACTTTCAATATATCCGTCAGCATCGGCTGGATCACAAAACCATTATAGTAGTCAAAGTGGAAATCCGCCCCATCTCCATACATACCATCACCCTTATACCATTCCTGGTGTTTCTTTATAGCATAATCCACACGCATCCCGTCCCACTCTTCTCCAAACAGCAATAATGCCGCCTCTATAATACCGGCAAATAATAACCAGTTATTGTATCCCGGCCGGATGTTGCGCAGGCTTTTAAAGCCCGCTACTACCTGTTGTTTGACCGTATCGGGTAAGGGCTGCCATAGCTGTTTAGGTGCGCGGATAAATGCGTGCGCGAGAAAGGCGCCATCCACCAGCGGCTGTCCATCAAACTGCCCTGCAAAATTCATCTGGTCCGGGCCACCGGGTTGTACCGCCTGCGCGGTCCCTCTCAATGCATATTCAATAAAACGAGCCCGTATTTTGCCCTCTGCCGTTCCATCTGCACCTAGTTCCAGCCAGGGAGCAATACCGGCCATAGTACGTCCGAAAGCCTCCAGATAAGTCACTTTTTCCACGGGCTTATTATATCCCGGCGCAAGTTCCAGCGGCATCTGCTGACGCAATTGTCCCATACTCAGCGATTTCATCACCGGTTCAGCAATACGGGTCAGCAACTGTACCCAATATTCACGGTCTGCCTGTATAGCAGTACTTCCTGCCGGCATAGTTTCTGCCAGCAGGAAGTGCCCTGATTTTACCGCCCCTGCCATACCGGCCAGAGGAACAGCTTTTATAAAATGACGTCTGTGCATTATTTAGCCCATTGCTTGTACCGTAATAAAGCTTCTACAAAGTAATAGTCTGCATAGGTCAGTGGTACATCTACCTCTGATTTATGCGGAATAGAACCAACACTGTGCATCAGGATAAAATTGTTATTCTCTCCTTCTTTCGCCAGGTATGCCGGACTAGCTAAACTCTCCAGCATTTTCTCTGCGGCATTCCAGTACCGGGTGGAAGTCGCTCCTTTCGTATAACGGCTCAGTTCCAGTAATGCAGATGCTGCTACCGCACCTGCTGAAGCATCTCTCGGCGCATTCGGAATACCTGGTGCATCATAGTCCCAGTAAGGGATCAGGTCTTCCGGCATACGTGGATGGTTCAGGATATAATCAGCAATATGCTGCGCCTGCGCCAGATAAGCTTTGTCTTTAGTGTCACGGTACATCATGGTGTAACCATAGAGGCCCCATGCCTGTCCGCGGGACCAGGCAGACGTATCATTTGCGCCCTGTGCGGTATTTCTCGCCAGCACAGCACCAGTGGTGCTATCATAACCAATTACGTGGTAAGAACTGTAGTCTTTCCTGTAATGATGTTTTATGGTCGTATTCGCATGCGTACGTGAAATGTGATCAAAAGAAGGGTCTTTGCTGACGCGGGTCGCCCAGTTCAGCAATTCCAGGTTCATCATATTATCGATGATCACCGGGAATTCCCATCTGCCATGGTCCCATGATTTGATACAACCTACTTTCGGATTGAACCTGGTAGACAATGAACGCGCACTTGTGAGCAATACTTCTTTATACTTCGGGTCTTTAGTGATACGATATGCATTACCGGCACTGCAATACAACATAAATCCAAGGTCATGCGTCCCTTTATTATTCTTCTCAACCTCCACCTGTGCTGTACGCTTCAATGCTTCCTGTTTCAGGGTATTATCTTTGGAATATTCATACAGATACCACAATGTACCAGGATAAAAACCCGCTGTCCACCAATTCGTCTTTGCAGTTACAAAACTGCCATTTTCATTATTGGTTGTGCGTGGCAATACGCTGTCAGGCACATGCTGCATCATCAGTTTGTACTGACGTACCGCTAAGTCCAATGTTTTGTTCGCAGTAGCAATGAGTTCCTGCTTACGGCTGCTCTGCTGAGCATACCCTGTTGTAATGGCGCCTGTTAGCAGGCAGGCACAGAATAGGAGTGATAGTTTTTTCATCTCGTGTAATTTTATTACCCGCACTACGAATTGTACGGTGATTGACCAATTATTTTTACGCAATCGTTTGCATATATCTATAAAAGAAAAGCAGGGCTGTTGATCAACAGCGACCCTGCCTTATTTTACTTTCTTTTTACCGCTTGTTTTTGCTGTTGTAACAGTTGCTGCCGAAGACGCACGCTCTATCAGTTCGATAGGCACGATCTCTTCGGAATAGCGCTGTGGCGTGGAAGCCGGCTGTTGCATCAGATCAAGTAATGCAGCTGCTACACGCTCTCCCATCAGTGCAGGGAACTGGTCTACTGATGTAATGGTAGGCGTAATAATTTCCGCACGCGGATCATTAGAATATCCTACTATTTTTATATCCTCCGGTACGCGCAGATTCAGCTTGCGGCAATACTCCAGGATAGTGATCGCTGTCGTATCATTTGCAGCGAACACGCCGTCTGGCCAGGGCTGTTTAGCAAAGATTTTCTCACATGCCTGTTGCGCATTTTCCTTTGTCAGTTCCTGATAGAACACACGCGATTTCTGAAATGGTATCTTATGCTTACGCAGCGCGTTCTTATAACCCGCTACGCGATCTACATAAAGGCTACAGGTCAGTGGTCCGGAGATATGCACAATATCTTTACAACCCTTCTCTATCAGATGCTCCGTCACGGTATATCCTCCCAGATAATCATCTCCCCTCACCACTTTCGCCTGATAATCCTTTGGCACACGGTCGAAGAATACCAGTGGAATATTGTTATCCTTGAAGATATCAAAGTGAGAGAAGTCCGTTGTATATAAAGTACTGGAAACCGCCAGTGCATCGATCCTGGTGGAGTATAATGTCTCCGCCAGTGCGATCTCCTGTTCAAGTGAATCATTTGACTGGCAGATCAGCACATGATAGCCATGTTCATATAGTTTGTTCTGAATGACGGTACTGATCGTAGCAGGGAAGAACATAGAAATACGGGGCACAACCAGTCCGATGGTCCGGCTCTTGCTGTTACGCAAACCTGCCGCCATTGCATTGGGACGATACCCCAGCTTGTTCGCCATCTTCTTCACCTTTTCCTTGGTCTTGACGCTGATATTCGGATGATTGTTCAGCGCACGGGAAACGGTAGATATGGAGAGTTTCAGCTCTTCCGCAATGTCAACGATTGTCTTTTCAGTTCTTTTGCTCATAGATCAGTATATAGGTGCTGTTTTAACGCCCCATCCATCCTCCGTCAACAGTCAGTATTGTACCATGGACATAATCAGCTGCCGCAGATGCCAGGAACACGACCGGCCCTTTAAAATCGGCGGGGTCTCCCCATCTGTTGGCAGGGATACGTTCCAGTATAGCAGCACTGCGTTTTTCGTCTGCACGTAATGCAGCTGTATTGTCAGTAGCGATATATCCCGGTGCAATTGCATTCACATTGATCCCCTTACCTGCCCATTCATTGGCGAAAGCCTTTACCAGCGAGCCTACGGCTCCTTTACTGGCGGCATATCCGGGCACATTGATACCTCCCTGGAAGGTGAGTAGCGATGCTGTAAAGATAATCTTTCCGCTGCCTCGTTCTATCATTCCTTTACCGATTTCACGGGTAAGAATAAACTGCGCATTCAGATTGATATTGATCACTTCATCCCAATATTCGTCAGGATGTTCTGCCGCTGGTTTTCTGAGGATCGTACCGGCATTATTCACCAGGATATCTACCACAGGATGTTTTGTATGCACTTCTTTTACAAAAGCGTAAAGCGCTTCCCGGTTTCCCAGATCACACTGGTAACCGTAGAATTGGCGGCCTGTCGCCTTCACTGCTTTCTCCACCTCACTTCCCTCTTTTTCAAGTGATGCAGATACGCCGATAACATCTGCGCCCGCTTCGGCCAGCGCAACCGCCATGCCCATACCAATGCCTCTTTTACATCCTGTTACCAGGGCCGTCTTACCCGTGAGATCAAAAGATTGTAAGATCATAAATAGCAATACAGTTTTACTAGTTGATGTTAATTTCCAACGGAGCAGCCTTTTTAGCAGCAAACGTCTGCAAATATGCAAACCATGCTGCCGCGCTGGTATACTGCCCTGCCTTATTCCATGCAGCGCCGAAGTAATACACAAATGGCGCTTTTCCACTGGCATTCGCTGTTGCCAGCAAATGCTGATCAGTAACCTTCATATGTCCTTTCTGCACCGGTATAACCAGCCCAAGACCAGTAATACCGTCAGCGCCATGTTCCGGTTCCCAGTATCCCAATACACCTGTCTTTTCATCCAGGAGTAAGGTGCCCGGATCAGCACGTTTTACGATGCCTGCTGCTACCGGCAGACTATCCCCCTCCTGCAACTTATATGACACGCTCATTTTATTCAGCTGTGCACCGGCATCCAGGGAGATCGTTTTGACTACGGTAACCGTTTTGCCATCTACCTGCCAGGGTTCATAGCCCAGCTGAAAAGTACAGCGTAACGGACCACTATCCAGTACTTTCCATGTTCTGTAATTCTTCGGAAAGTAGAGTGAATCATGCAGATAAGGGGCAATATCTCCACCACCGAGGGTCATACCTACATGATAGTAATCAAGTCCCTGCCCGTTATCATGGTGATAGTCGTTCGTCTTGTACCACCTGTTCAATACCAGTTCAGGCGTACGTTTTGTCCAGACATCTATACCATGCGCATTTTCAGCCGGGAAGTTCTCCAGGGCTGCGCCATACATACGGAAAGCGATCCGGTCATTCTCCCAGGCAAAATCATCTTTGCGCTCAGGTACGTAACGCGCGTAAGTACGTGGTTTTACAACTGCAGGCTGACCCGCGACCGCTGTTATGATAACACTGTTATGCGCCGGTACGCTTACCTGTACCAGCAGCAGCTGTGGCTGAGGCGAACCCTCATAGGCGATCTGGTAAGGCACTTCCTTCCCGGTCTGTTTATTCACCAGTTTAAAGGCGCCTGTCAGACGACCCAATTTTGTATAAGGTATTTCAACGATCTCCTCCGTACGGGCGATCGCAGAAGTGTTTTTGATGGTAATGCTTACCGGAGCAGCTTTTCCATTATCCGTGGAATTGGCCAGCAGGGCGGAATGCCACAACCCTGCTGTCATTAACAGTAATAATATCCGCTTCATGAATGACTATTTGAGATCAGGTATTGCGCATACGTCCATATCTCCATAATCCAGGTTCTCACCCGCCATACCCCATATGAAAGTATAGTTACTGGTACCGGCGCCGGAGTGAACAGACCAGGGCGGAGAGATAACCGCCTGCTCATTCTGCATCCAGATATGCCTGGTTTCCTGCGGCTGGCCCCAGAAATGACAAACAGACTGCCCCTGTGGCACTTCGAAATAGAAATAGACTTCCATACGCCTGTCATGCGTATGTGCAGGCATGGTGTTCCATACACTGCCGGGCTTGAGCTCCGTCATTCCCATCTGCAACTGGCAGGTAGGTAATACAGTGCTGACAAGCAGTTTATTGATAGTACGATGATTAGACGTTTCCATTGCGCCCAGCGTCACTACTTCCGCATCTTTACGGGTAACGTGGCGGCTTGGGTATTCATGATGTGCAGGTGTTGAATTCAGGTAGAACTTCGCCGGCGTTGCACTGTCTTTACTGCTGAAAGACACTTCCTTCTTCCCTTTACCTACGTACAGCGCTTCCTTGAAGCCGATCTCAAAGGTTTCTCCATCCACTGTTACCACTCCGGCACCACCTACGTTGATGATACCCAACTCTCTCCTTTCCAGGAAATAAGCCGCTTTGAACTGGTCAGGGGCCGTCAGTTGCAATGATTTTGTAACCGGGAAAATACCACCTGTGACAAAGCGGTCATAGTGACTATACACCAGTTTAATCTCATCCTGTACGAACAGCTGTTCAATCAATAGTTCCTTTCTGGTCTGGGTTGTATTCCAGCTCAGTACCTCCGCCGGACTAGAGGCGTACCTGGTTTCTGCAGTCATATTACGACATATTAGGTTTGGAAATGATAATAAATTATGGGGATGCTTGTATCAGTGCACCTTTTTCATAACCTGGATGAAAGATACCGCTTAATGCCGAAAATTGCAAACGTTTGCATAAAATACCAGCAAACCCGGAACTGCTAAACTTCTATCGCTAAAATGTTTTAGCTAACCATGATGCTATCCTAACCCATCCAAAGGCAAAATCTTATCAAGGATTAAGATTTTAGTATTAACAGGAGGTATGGTTATTTCATACTTTAGCTTATTATGAACACTTTTCTACAAATACATCCCGACGATAATGTACTGGTCGCCCTGCAGGACCTCCCACAGGGTACAGAAGTCGGTTTTAATGGTTCCACAATTACTTTACTCAGGGAAGTTCCGGCTAAGCATAAATTCATGATCACCGACATACAAACCGGCGATCCTATTACTATGTACGGTGTACTCGTTGGTAAAGCGAATGCGCCTATCCTCAAAGGAGAACTCATAACCACCGTCAATATTCAGCACGATGCAAACGCTTTCCACGAAAAAGAAGGTAGCGTAGAATGGCAAAAACCTGACGTCAGCAAATGGAAAGACCGCACCTTTATGGGCTATCCGCGTAAAGACGGACAGGTTGGCACCCGCAACTACTGGTTGGTCATCCCAATGGTATTCTGCGAAAACCGCAATGTGAGCGTTATCAAAACCGCTTTCGAAAAGGGTCTGGGCTTCGCTCCTACCGAAGTGTACAATGAGCAGGTACAGGACCTTGTATCATTATACAAAAGCGGTGACCTGCATGCGATCAAAACATATAAGGCAACGCCTGTAACGGATAACACCAAACGTAACACCGTTTTCTCCAATATCGATGGGGTGAAATTCCTCATGCACGAAGGTGGTTGTGGCGGTACACGCCAGGACTCAGATGCGCTCTGCGCCCTGCTGGCCGGTTATATCCACCATCCGAACGTAGCTGGTGCAACAGTGTTAAGTCTGGGTTGTCAGCACGCGCAGGTATCTATCCTGAAAGACGCGCTGCAGAAACTGAACCCTGCATTTGACAAGCCGGTGCTGGTGTTCGAACAACAGAAAAGTTCCTCAGAATTTGATATGCTGTCCGACGCTATCAGAGACACCTTCATGGCGCTGATAGAAGCAGATAAAGAGCCGCGTCAGCCAAGTCCGCTGTCCAAACTGGTGATCGGTCTGGAATGCGGTGGTTCTGACGGATTCTCCGGCATCTCTGCCAACCCTGCCGTTGGTCATACTTCCGATCTGATCGTTGCATTGGGTGGCGCTTCCATCCTCTCCGAGTTCCCTGAACTTTGTGGCGTGGAACAGGAACTGATCAACCGTTGTGTGGAAAAAGATACTTCTGATAAATTCATCCGCATCATGCGGGCATACGAAAGCCAGGCAGAATCTGTAGGCTCCGGCTTCTACATGAACCCTTCTCCGGGCAATATCAAAGATGGTCTCATTACCGATGCGATCAAGTCAGCAGGGGCTGCCAAAAAAGGCGGTATCTCTCCTGTAGTGGACGTGCTCGATTACACCGAATACGTTACCAAACCAGGTCTGAACCTGCTCTGTACGCCTGGTAATGACGTGGAGTCCACTTCCGCTGAAGTAGGTTCCGGCGCCAACATCGTGCTCTTTACCACTGGTCTGGGTACGCCTACAGGCAACCCGATCGCTCCTGTCCTGAAACTGGCTACCAATACCAAACTGGCGAAGCGTATGCCTGATATCATCGATATCAACACCGGTACGATCATCAGTGGGGAAAAGTCCATAGAAGAAATGGGTGAAGATATCCTGGAATACGTTATCCAGACTGCCAGCGGTGAAGTAAAAACCAAAGCAGAACTGCTGAACCAGGATGATTTTATTCCATGGAAACGCGGTGTAAGCCTTTAATATAATAAGGAATTAACCAACCTTCTCATAAGAAAGGGCTCCCTGTCAATTGACCAGGAGCCCTTCTCATTTATTATCCAACACTTGGGAACTACTACATAATTAGTATTGACGCTACAGCTTCACCTGTTCCATTTTCGGCGCAAACAGGTGCATGATCAGCCATGCCAGCAGGTACATCGATCCACTTATCAGGAACAGGATATTATACCCCGTACCGATATTTCCCTGCTCCTTATAATGGTCCAGCAGGAAACCCGCGAATATCGGGAAGAGGCTACCGCCAATAGAACCTGCCATACCACCGATACCTACTACAGAACTTACCGCATGTTTAGGGAACATATCTGATGCTGTCGTGAAGATATTAGCGGACCATGCCTGGTGTGCGGCGGCCGCTAAACTGATCAGCCCTACCACTACCCATATATTATTTGTACTCTTTGCAAACATGATCGGCACTACACAGATCGCAAATAACAACATGGAAGTTTTACGCGCACGGAACACCGGCCAGCCCTTGTTGATCAGCCAGGAGGAAAGATATCCGCCGCCGATACTACCTACCGTAGTGGCTGTATAGATCACGAATAACTGTAAGTTTGGTTTCTTGAAATCGAGGTTAAATGTAGTGGCAAAATAAGAAGGTAACCAGAACAGGAAGAACCACCAGATAGGGTCCGTCAGCAGCTTACCAAATACAAATGCCCATGTCTGTCTTACACCCAGCAATTTTGACCAGCTGACGCTCTTCTTTTCAGGTGGTGTGCTGGCAGCTGCCACAGCTGCAGGCGTAACAGGTTTTACACCATCAGGGATTTCTCCGTCTGCCAACGCCTGTGCTGCATCATCACTATGAATATGATCAAACTCCGCCTGTGTCAGTTTCTTATGACGCGCAGGAATTTCATACATGAATATCCAGAATACCAGCCACACAAAACCTATTATACCGGTCCATATAAAGGCATGTTGCCAGCCATAGGTACCAGCCAGCCAGGGAACGACGATCGGCGCCACTACAGCCCCTATATTAGCGCCAGAATTGAATATACCGGTTGCCAGCGCACGTTCCTTTTTAGGGAACCATTCTGCCACTGTTTTGATCGCTACAGGAAAGTTGCCGGATTCACCCAGACCCAGTAATACACGTGCAATCCCAAAACCCATGGTCGTCTTGGCCAGCGCATGTCCCATCGCAGCAAAACTCCATACCACAATGGACAAAATATATCCCATCTTGGTGCCGATCTTATCTACCAGACGGCCAAATACCAGTAAACCAACTGCATAGGCAGCCGAAAATGCAGACATCATTCCGCCAAAATCCTTCTCAGACCATTCAAACTGGTCTGATAATATAGGCTTTAACAAACCAATCACCTGTCGATCTATATAGTTGATAGTCGTAGCAAAAAAGAGCAATGCACAAATGCTCCAGCGATATTTGCCAATTTTAGTGGAATCCATGCCTTTCATTTTGGAATTTATAAAGTGTTATCAATTTACAACACTCTGTCGAATAATGCAAACGTTTGCATATAATATTGCCTGCTATACATTTTGCATATGCAGACTTTATTACAAACGTTGATAAATGATTACTAATTAAAAGTTGAGACCTTATTTCCTGCGTCCGCCCAAAGCAGCGCCCGCAGGAAATATATTATATAAATGTCTGTTAAACATCCTGTCATCAGGCGACTTCCCGGATCAGTTTCACCAGCGCTGTTAATTGTACTTTCAGCGCTGCCCAATCCTTTTTATCGATCAGCTCTTTATTCAGCAGGTTGGAACCCATACCCACACACACTACGCCTGCATCCAGCCAGGATTTGATACTCTCTTTAGTCGGTTCTACGCCACCGGTCGGCATAAATTTCATCTTCGGGAACAAAGGCTTTATCGCTTTCACAAAACCAGGCCCTAATACGTTCCCCGGGAATAATTTGGTTAACGGTGCTTCATATTTCTCTGCAATAGCAATTTCTGAAGGTGTCATACAACCGGGTATCCACACAATATTCTCTTCCCGGCAACTTTCCGCTACACCGGCATCGATGATCGGACTTACAATAAAATCCGCTCCCTGTCGTGCAAATGCCTTTACATCTTCCGCTACTTTGATCGTACCGATACCCAGGTACATATCAGGCATGGTCAGTATTTTATGTTCGCGCATCGCGGTAAAGTTACGCTTCGCATTTTCACCACGGTTGGTAAACTCAAACACGCGGATACCCGCATCATAGCAGGCCTGTAATACCTGTATACATACGGCGGCATCATCATGATAAAATACCGGGATTGCTTTACTACGCTCAAATGCTGCAATGATCTCTGCTGCTGGTACTGCCATGTCTATATCAGTTTTAAGATGTCTGCTTTATCAGTTAAATTAAAATCTCCTTTCAGGAATAATTTGGACCACGCTGCTGCGGCTGCAAATGAGATCGTCTGCTGCGCATCCATACCGCTTACCTGTCCGTGTATCAGTCCTGCCATAAAACTATCCCCGCTTCCCACACGGTCCACCACTTCATTGGTTTCATACTGCTTCGATACTGTCAGTTCGCCGCCCTCATACCAGGTAGCATAATACAGATTATGTGTAAATGCGTTGGAAAACCGGAACGTAAATGCCACCTGTTTACAACGCGGGAACTTCTCTGTAATTTCTTTGGCTACGGATGCGGCTTCTGCCAGGTAAGTCTCTTTCGTCGCCGTTTCCAGCGCTACCGTATTCAATGCGGTATCCAGCATCTGATGGGCGGCCCAGATATTTCCCATCACCACATCGCAATACTGCACCAGTTCCGGCATGACCGCGAAAGGTTGTTTTCCGTACTGCCACAGCTTACTGCGGTAGTTCAGGTCTGTGGATATCTTCAGGCCTTTTCTCGATGCGGCTTCCAGTACTTCTTTACAGATCGCTGCCGTATTTTCATTCAATGCTGGCGTCAATGCGCTCCAATGGAACCATTCGGCGTCTCCCAGGAGACTATCCCAATCCACGGTACCGGGTTCCAGCTGACTAAAGGAAGAATATTTTCTATCATACACCACTCCCGCATTCTTCAGGTCTGTGCCCTGTTCCAGGTAATAAATACCGATACGGTCACCGCCTTTCAGCATACGGTCTGTCGCTACACCCAGCGATTCCAGCTGCTCCAGCACCTGCGTCGCAATACCATTGTCAGGCGCTTTACTGATATAAGATACCGGCGTGCCCCACCGTGCAAGTGCTGCGGCCACATTGGCTTCTGCACCACCTACGTACAGGGCTGCGCTGTGATTGTTCCACTCCGGCGACAGGCGCAATAATATCTCTCCAAACGAAATAACTTTAACTGGCTTCATGCTTTGTAGGGTGTCTAAAATCCGAAATACGATCTGGCATTGTTATAACTGATGTCCTGCACCATTTTGCCCAGCCATTTAATATCTGCAGGCAGTTCTCCGTTCTCGACATCATTACCGATGAGGTTACACAAAATACGGCGAAAATATTCATGGCGGGAATAAGAAAGGAAACTTCTTGAATCCGTCAGCATCCCTACGAATCTGCTCAGTAATCCCATATTGCTCAACGTATTGATCTGCTTTTCCATACCATCTTTCTGGTCGAGGAACCACCAGCCGGAACCAAACTGCATCTTACCTGGTACAGTGCCATCCTGGAAATTACCTATCATGGTAGCGAATACTTCATTATACGCAGGATTCAGATTGTACACCACTGTCTTCGCCAGTTTATCCACCTTATCCAGTCTGTCAAAAAACACAGACATTGCCTGTGCTACCTGCCAGTCGCCGATAGAATCCACACCGGCATCTGCGCCTATCCGGCTCAGCAAACGGCTGTTATTATTTCTGATCGCACCGATATGGAACTGTTGCACCCATCCGCGCTCATGATGCCACTCACAGATAAAATGTAAGGTACCTGCTTTAAACGCATCTGCTTCTTCCGGTGTTAACGCCTGTCCTTTCCGCAGTTTTGCATAAGTAACGTTCAGACTTTCTTCCGTAAAATTACCTGCATAAAATGTGCTCAGTCCGTGGTCTGCCAGCCTGCCACCATGTGCATGAAAGTAATCATGCCGGTTACGCAGGGCAGCTATAAACTGTGCATAAGTATCTGTATTCATACCGGCTGCTGCACCCAGTTTATCTGCATATGCATTGAAACCAGCTACGTCTTCCACGCCGATCGCCTTATCGGGTCTGAAAGTAGGCAGTACACGTACTTTAAAACCAGACTGACTAATGATCTTATGATATTCTAATGTATCACAGGGATCATCTGTGGTACACAATGTGTCAACTTTAAAATGCTGTAACAGCGCCTGGGTGGTCCATTGCGGCAGCTGTTCCTGACAATGCCGATAGATTGATTCCGCACTATTGCCATCCAGTTGCTGCTTTACGCCGAAAGGGTTCAGCAGCTCCATATGCGTCCAGTGATATAGTGGATTACGCATCGTATAAGGCACTGTTTCCGCCCATCGTTTAAACTTGGTATAATCATCCGCCGAACCGGTAATATCGTCTTCTGCGACCCCGTTCGCACGCATAGCGCGCCATTTATAGTGATCGCCTTTCAGCCACATGGCAGTCAGATTTTCAAACTGACGGTTACTGGCTATTTCATCAGGAGGCAGGTGATTATGATAGTCGATGACAGGCATCTCTTTGGCATAATCGTGGAATAACTGTCTGGCTGTTTCTGTCTGCAACAGAAAGTCAGCATCTAAGAATTGTTTCATAAACGTTCTGGTTCCTTATAATACTTTACTGTAGCTGTCTGCATACGACTTTACCCCCTCCTGCAACATGCCCTGCAAATGTGCAGTGACGGCATCTGCAAATCCTGGTATCTGCGAAAGATCGGCTTCCCACAAACGCTGATCTGCACTGATGGCCTGCACCATCTCCGCGATAGCGTCTCCCCCTCTGCCGGTTACCTTTGACCAGTACTCCGCAAAGATGGCAATATTATCATCTGTAATGGTATAGTATTCTTCGTTCCGCTGACCAGCGTATTGTCCGTTATCCAGCTTTTCAGGACGCAGGAACAGCAGCATCGCTGCAAACCCCAGACACATACTGGCCGGCAATGCCTGGAACTTATCATAATAACGCACGATCGTCCTCACATTCCTGGCATTCATCTTCATACTTTCCTGGAAAGTAATGCTCAGCAGTTTATGCGCAATGTTCGGATTGGCAAAACGGTCGAGTACGTCTTCTGCGAATGCAGGCGCCTGCGGACAAATATCCTTTATCGTCGGTAAGATTTCCTCCAGTATGACAGTACGGAAAAAGGCGCGCATATTGGCATCCTCCATACATTCCAGTACGATATTCAGACCGCTCAGGTATCCCAGCGGCACAGATATCGTATGACTCCCGTTCAGGATACGCAGCTTCTGTTCGCGGAACGGTGTGATATCCCTGGTGATCAGCATCCTGCTGTCCGTCTGATGGAACCCCAGGACGTCTTTCACCCTTTCATCCCCCTCTATTGCCCACAACAGGTAAGGCTCGGTATCTATCCACAGTCCGTCCGTATAACCCGCTTTTTCCTCCAGCGCGGCCAGTTCTTTCGGTTTACCCGGAACGATCCTGTCCACCAGGGAGCTGCAGAAATGATTATCTTCCTCGATCCATTGCAGGAAACCAGCAGGTAGCCGGTTATAAGCAGCCAGTTTCATCACGATTTCCTTCAGTAACTGACCATTATTCACCACAAGTTCTGTCGGTACGATGACAAAACCGGTATGAGAGGCGCCCTTAAAGTATTGGAAACGCTCCCAGAGCACTGCCAGTAGTTTTCCGGGAAATGAGGACGGTACGCCGTCTATTTTTTCCTCTACGTATTGTATGCCTACCTCTGTCGTGTTCGATAGGATGGTCTGCAATGCCGGCTGCCGGACAGCCTGTAATACCATTTCCCAATCTGCATTCGATTGCAGAACCCGGCTAATAGAAGCATTGATCAGTACCTGATTCACCAGTTCTCCCTGTGAAACGCCTTTTATATTGGTTGTGAACAGGTTATCCTGTTTGCTGAATTCGGTCGTATCCCCTCCGGTGGACTTTACCACCACGATCCTTCCCTGGTAAACGCCTTGTTTATTGGCTTTATCCACCAGGTAATCCACCAGGCCCCTCAGCAAAACACCGGTCCCGAACTGTAAAATTCTTTCTGGAAACTCGAAATAGCGCTCTGACACCCCCAACTCCGGATGCTTCAATACATGAGCCTTATTTAAAATAGGTAACATATTAGGTTTTTTAATAAACGCAGAACTCTGATGACTAAATATAAAACGAATCCCTGATAGTCCATAACCATTACTCAATACTCCCAAAAGATTTCCTCTTTCCGATTCGTGTCATAATATCCCCCTCAGGGAGGTGTCTCGACTAATTTCTGTAATTTTGCGCACTTAATATTATTAACAATGAGCAGACATGGTAAAGTTCTGGTAGCAATGAGCGGCGGTATAGATAGTACCGTTACCGCCCTGATGCTGCATGAACAAGGGTATGAAGTGGTGGGTATCACCATGAAAACCTGGGACTACGCATCTGCCGGCTCCAGCAAGAAAGAAACCGGGTGCTGTAACCTGGATTCCTTTAATGATGCCCGCGCAGCCGCCGTACACCACGGTTTTCCGCACTTCGTGCTCGATATCAGAGACGAGTTCGGGGATTTTGTTATTAATAACTTTGTTGACGAATACATAGCAGGCCGCACACCAAATCCTTGCGTTCTGTGCAATACCCATATCAAATGGCGTGCGCTGATGAAGCGCGCCGACGCCATGGACTGTGCCTTTATTGCAACAGGACACTACGCTCAGATCAGAGAGCAGGATGGCCGCCATATACTCAGCAAAGGTATTGATGACCTGAAAGATCAGAGCTACGTATTATGGGGCTTACAGCAGGATGTGCTGGCCCGTACGATACTTCCTTTAGGACAATACCGTAAGACCGAGATCCGCCAGATGGCGTTTGACTTCGGTTATCCGGAACTGGCGAAAAAAGCAGAGAGCTATGAGATTTGCTTTGTGCCTGACAATGATTACCGCGGGTTCCTGAAACGCAAGGTAGATGGTTTAGAAGATCAGGTGAACGGTGGTAACTTCGTACTCAGAGATGGTACGATCGTTGGCCATCATAAAGGTTATCCTTTCTATACTATCGGTCAGCGTAAAGGTCTGGACATTGCACTGGGTCGTCCGGTATTTGTTACAGAGATTATCCCGGAAACGAACACCGTTGTATTGGGTAATGAAGATGAGCTGAACAGAAATGAAATGACTGTCGCTGGTCTGAACATGATCAAATACGATCATATTCCTGAGGGAATGGAAGCGATCACGAAGATTCGTTATAAAGATAAAGGTGCGTTGAGCAACCTGTATAACGTTGATGGTAAAGTACAGGTGAACTTCTACGAACATGTGAAGGGCATTGCGCCAGGGCAGTCTGCCGTTTTCTATGAAGGCGATGATGTGATTGCAGGTGGTATTATCCAGAGAGCTGTGGCGTTGTAATGCGTTAAGTATAATTTTAAAAGCCTGTTCGCCGTATGGTGGACAGGCTTTTTTCATTTAATTGTAGCTTATTGAATTGTGAATGTTTGCAATTGTACTGGCTATACATGTTGACAGTAAGCGATTACTAAACCGTGACTACGAATACAGTGCCTTTATAGTTAACTTAAGCTATATATGCTAACGGTGAGTGTTTACTAAACATGATCACGAATACTGCGTCGTCGCAACTGGTAATAGTAGATTTCTTAACGGTGATACTATGTAAGGGGCCGCTGTTGCAATTGCGTGGGACATCTACCGGCAAAGGCAGTATGGGCTGGATGGCTGTAGTTCTTTGAAGTTCCTGGAGATGAGGCTTTAGGGATAGGTTTGGGCGGTGCAGGTCGATTAAACCCCTGGTATATAGGCTAGACAGACTTCAAATAACTAAGGCCAGCCAGCTCCATCTGCCATTGCCTTGCTTACAGTTAGGTGCCTGGGATAGTGTTGTTATCATCTTCAATGCTTTCCAACGCATCCCCAAATGCATCCCTGAGTTGCATCACACTTTCCTTCTTGTCTTTCCATGTTTTAGAATTAACGACTAGTTGATCTGCTGCGGATATTGATAATTTTAATTTTCTTATTAGAAGCGCGGTAGCTTCCATTTGGGAAAAACCGGATTCCCTCATTTTCAGTAGTACAACATCGATATCGAATGGTGATCCTATGCGGGCAGCTTCAAAAACCACTTCCATCTCTTTTGTGATTAATTCTTCCATTGAATGGAATCTCAATATAGGTTTCATTAATTTAACTTTAATAAACATCCCATAACACCCCATGAACGCATTAGAGAACTTCTACGAACAACAGCAGGAACCTGATAAAAGCTGCCTGCTTGCCTTACGGAGCATCATTCTTGATCAGCATAAAGACATTACTGCTACATGGAAATATGGTATGCCTGTATTTTGTTACAAAGGCAAAATGTTGTGTTATCTGTGGGTGCATAAAAAGCATAAAGTGCCTTATCTGGGTATCGTAAAAGGGAAGGATTTTGATGAACCATTTCTCATACAGGAAGCGCGTGCACGTATGAAGATCATGCTGCTTGATCCTAATGAAGATTTTCCTTTGCAGACGATAGAAAAGATTATTCGGAAGGCAATTACCCTTTATTGAGCAGCAGGTTCATTTGTACTGTTCCATATCATTCCATAGCGTTACAGATATCTCACAGCCCTCACTCCTGACCCTGCTCTTATTCCATCCTACCAGCGGTTGCTACTACCAACCCCTACCCTGCTACTCTTCCGTCCTACTGGGCGGTTGCTTTTTGCTATTGCAAATAATATATGCTTATTAAACAGCGAGTCCTAATTATACACGATCTTCCTCGTCGTCACCGCCTTCCAACCCTTACCCAACTGCTCTTCTGTCTTATTTGTCCAGTTGCCTTTACTATCGTAGGTATATGCAGTATTAAAGCTGGCCTTCAGGTTTACGCTGTCTGCTTTGGCCGCTGTATTTTCCTTTCTGTGAAACTGCTTCCATGCAATGCCGTTACCTTTTTCATTATACTGTAAAGACAATTTATAGTTCACGGTATCAGCTTCCAGTTCCACTCTTTCCATTAACTGACAGGCAGGATTGTATTGTTCGATGACAGTTTTCCAGGGCATTTCTGCAGGCATGATATGTCTGGATACTTCCAGCGGACCATCCTTTTCTTTGATGGTGATCAACTCTTTTCTGTCTCCCGGCTGACGCGTGATCCAGATAGAATCTCCTTTAGGGCTGTACTTATATTTGCTGCTGCTTTCGATGCTGTAGAAACGGTTCACTTTCTCGATACGTCTGCCATTGGCATCGTACCTGAATTTATCGGTGTTATAGGTACTGTGATTGTCGGAGTAGATCAATGCCTGTATCCTGCCGGCACTATCATAACGGACCGTAAGCGTATCATGACGCATCCTGCGGGTCGCAACGGCTATCTGGTGCAGACGGCCATCATGGAACAGGTATTCCCGGGAGATAGTATCCTTATAGGTATAATCGCTTGCTTTGGTTTCGGTATAAGTCTGCTCTGAAATGTGCTCAATATCTCCCTCCAGCTGCTCCGGACGGAAAACAGTGGTAATATCTTCATCAAGGAGTTGCGCAGTGATCACTGCGATCCTGTCTTTCTTCTCTACTGTTACTTTAGATGTAGTGGTTGATTTACATGCTGCCAGTACCAGCAACAAACATAACAATCTTCTCATAGGGCAATTTAAGCGTTTTATTGCTTTATCAGTTTCACAGCGAACATAGAGTCCGCCCGATGTTCATAACCGGCTATTACGCCGCCTTCCTGCTGTTTAAGGCCACTTCCTTTCTCGAGGAACGACACGACTTCTTCATTCTCCTGCCGGAATACGGAACACGTGATATACACCAGCGTACCACCCGGCTTCAGTAAGTGTACAATATTTGCAGCTATCTTCTGTTGCAGCTGCTGGTATTCTGTAATCTGTTTTTCAGTAAAGAATGACATATTTTCCGGTGTACGTCCCCAGGTACCGGAACCGGAGCAGGGTGCATCGAGTATGATATGATCGAAAAGACGGTCTTTGATGGCTGATGAAGCAACCGGCGCGGTCAGGTCAATCACAATACTTTCATATTGCCGGATGCCTGCTTCCTTAAAACGCTGATGCAGGTTCTGAATGATACTGGCCCTAACATCACTTACCAATAGTTTTACACCTGGTTGTTTGTCCAGCAAGAGAATAGATTTCCCTCCACTGGCCGCACAACTATCCCACCACAGTTCTCCCGCTTTTGGTGTGAATAAAGCGCCTACTTGCTGTGAAGAGGCATCCTGTATCTCATACCAGCTTTTATCGGTGATCACCGTATCTATTTTCGTGCTGTTAGGCAATGCGATAGTATCCTCACCAATAGCGGTATGAGGAATATCGGCCTTTTCCAGCTGACGCAGGATAGCGGATTGTCTGTTGTGCCGTGTTCTGATAAACAGGTCTGGCTGTATAAAAAAGGAACGATTGAAAGCGACGCTGTCGATACCTGCTGATAATGCAGCAGTGAATGGAAATACGGTGGTGGTAGCTGTGATGTCGAGAAAAGCCAGTTTCTCTGCAACCGGCAGACTCACTTTTTCATTCAGGTCCGGACGGAAAAACTGTAAGAGATCACTGCCTTCTTTTTCGCAAAGGAATGTGCCCAGCAGAATTCTCTCTGCAATACTCTTTTCCTGCTGCCACAACTGGCCCAGGCGATAGTACTGGTATACCAGTTGGGAAATCTGACGGCGGTCACGACTACCCATATAAGGATGCTGTTTAAAGAATCCTTTCAGGAAGTGATGTAAAGGCAGACTCCCATCATAACTCACGATGATCTTTTCTGCAGAGGCGATATAATTTTCCCAGCGGGTCATATTTGGAGGATGCGGAGGTATCAAAAAGCGAAACGCCTAACGCGATTGATAAGGCAATCAGGCGTTAAGCGTTTCGCATTATGCGTTCCGCGTTTAGCGTTAATTAGAGTTTCAGTAATGCTTTCAGTGGGTCTTTACCGAACAGTAACTGCTCAGGGCTTTCCAGCATTTCTTTCACACGTACCAGGAAGCTTACAGACTCACGGCCATCGATGATACGGTGGTCATAGCTGAGCGCCAGGTACATCATCGGACGGATCACTACCTGTCCGTTAACAGCCATCGGGCGTTCCTGAATTTTGTGCATACCCAGGATAGCAGACTGCGGGATGTTGATGATCGGAGTACTCATCAGGGAACCGAATACACCACCGTTGGTGATGGTGAAGGTACCACCGGTCATTTCATCCATGGTGAGTTTGTTGTCACGGGCTTTAGTAGCCAGTTCTACCACTTTCTTCTCGATCTGCGCCATATCCAGGCTTTCAGCGTTGCGGATCACCGGTACTACCAGCCCTTTCGGTGCAGATACTGCGATAGATACATCACAGTAGTCGTGGAATACCAGCTCTTCGCCATCGATATATGCGTTCACAGAAGGGAATTCCTTCAGTGCGAAACAAACTGCTTTGGTGAAGAAGCTCATGAAGCCCAGGTTCACCTCGTGTTGTTTCTTGAATATCTCTTTGTATTTAGCACGCAGTTCCATGATAGCTGTCATATCTACCTCGTTGAAGGTAGTCAGCATCGCGGTGGTGTTTTTTGCTTCTACCAGACGGCGGGAAACGGTCTTACGCAGATTGCTCATTTTCTCGCGGCGTTCTCCGCGGGTGAACATTTCCTGACCGATCGCCACACCCGGGTTCTGCAGCGCAGCAAAAACATCATCTTTCATGATCTTGCCATGCGCGCCGGTACCCTTGATAGAGGACGGGTCTACGTGTTTGTCAGCGATCACTGCAGCTGCTACCGGACTTGCTTTCACATCGTTCGGGATAGCGGTTACAGGCGCCTGTTGTGCCTGTGGAGTTGCGGCCTGTGGCGTTGCAGCCGGAGCAGCTGCTGCTGCCGGTTGTGCTTTACCTGCAGGACGTCCTACACTGGTGTCTATTTTAGCGATAGGATCACCTACCTTTAATACATCTCCTTCTTTACCTAAAGTCTGTAATGCACCAGCTTCCTCTGCGTTCAGTTCGAAAGTAGCTTTTTCAGATTCCAGTTCGCAGATCACTTCATCGCGTTCTACAAACTCACCATCTTTCTTCAGCCACTTGATCAATGTCACTTCGCTGATGGATTCGCCCACAGTAGGCACTTTCATCTCAATCGTTCCTTTGTTCACCGCTGGTGCTGCAGGTGCTTCTGCCGCTGGTGCCGGTGTTGCTGCTACCGGAGCTGGCGCTGCAGGTGCAGCAGATGGTGCTGGTCCTCCTGCCGGAGCCGCAGCATCCGTATCAATTGAACAAGCGATATCGCCTACTTTTAAAGTAGCGCCTTCAGGAGCCAGTATTTTCAGGACACCTGCTTTTTCTGCATTCAGTTCAAAGGTGGCTTTTTCAGATTCCATTTCACAGATCACCTCATCCTGCTGTACATAATCTCCGTCTTTCTTCAACCACTTTGCAATTGTTACCTCGCTAATAGATTCTCCTACCGTAGGAACTTTGATTTCGATAGCCATATTTCTAATTTCTGTGTGCAATCAATGTTTAAAAGTGAAAATGCGCTTCACTTGATTCTCAATTCGTCTAAATGTTAAATGCAGTTTCGATGATCTCCAGCTGCTCTCTTGCGTGAACTTTCGCAAAACCAGTTGCAGTAGCTGCACTTGGATTACGGCTGATCACACCATAGTTGATCTGTTTCAGGTTCATCTGGAGATAAGATGCAGCACCCATGTTCAGCGGCTCTTCCTGTACCCAGAACCATGTAGCAGCTTTGTACTTCTGGTTCAGCGCTTCCAGTTGTGTAACCGGCAGCGGATACAGTTGCTCCAGTCTTACGATGGCAACATCTTTTCTGTTTTCCTTCTGCTGTTTTTCGCTCAGATCGAAATACATCTTACCTGTACACAGCAATACTTTCTTCACTTTAGACGGATCATCCACAAATTCGTCATCCAGAACTTCTTTAAATCCACCCTCAGTAAACGCTGAGATAGGTGAATAAGAACCGACGTGCCTTAAGTTAGCTTTCGGTGTGAAGTTGATCAACGGCTTACGGAACTGCCATGTCAGCTGACGACGCAGCGCATGGAAGAAGTTAGCCGATGTGGTGATATTCGTAACGATCATATTGTATTCAGCACATGCCTGCAGGAATCTTTCCGGACGGGCATTGGAGTGGTCAGGTCCACCACCTTCGTAACCGTGTGGCAGTAACATTACCAGACCATTCTGTGTTGTCCATTTCTGTTCTGCACTGCTTACATACTGGTCGATCACTGTCTGTGCACCGTTAGCGAAGTCGCCATATTGCGCTTCCCACAGTACCAGTGTGTTCGGATTGGCCATTGCATAACCATATTCAAAACCCAGTACCGCAAACTCACTCAGCAGGGAGTTGTAGATGCGGAACTGACCTTGCTTGTCCTGCAATGAACCCAGTCTGCTGTAAGTAGCGTTGGTGTTCTCGTCAAACAGGATCGCATGACGGTGAGAGAAAGTACCTCTCTTCACGTCCTCACCGCTCATACGCACGTCTTTGCCTTCAGCCAGCAGACTTGCATACGCCAACAGCTCACCGGTTGCCCAGTCCAGCTTACCTTCTGCTTCGAACAGTTTTATTTTATCCTGTAACAGTTTTTCTACTTTACGTAATGGCACGAATTCTTTTGGCCATTCCATCAATTTACCGAACAGGCGTTTTACTTCTTCTTCCTTGATGGCAGTTACCGGAGACTGCTCAAAATCTTCCGGCTGGGACTTGCGCAGTGCAGCCCACCATTCTTCAGGTTTCTGGTAGTTGTAAGGCAGCGGGTTCTGTCTTACTTCATCCAGGCGCTCCTGCAGATCAGCCCAGAAGCTCTTTTCCATTTCCTTCGCCAGTTCCTGTACTTCCACTTCACCTGCCTGAAGCAGCTTCTGGGTGTACACTTCGCGTGGATTAGGATGTTTATCGATCAGTGCATAGAGGCTAGGCTGGGTGAACTTAGGTTCGTCACCCTCGTTATGGCCATGCTTACGGTAGCACAATAAGTCGATGAAGATATCAGAGTTGAATTCCTGTCTGTAACGGGCAGCGATCTCAGCTACTTTCGCCACTGCTTCCGCATCGTCGCCATTCACATGGAATACAGGCGCCTGTACGGTTGAAGCGATACTGGTACAATAGTCTGAAGAACGTGCATCGTCAAAGTCGGTAGTGAAACCGATCTGGTTATTGATCACCAGGTGCATAGTACCACCCGTGTAGTAACCTTTCAGGTTGCTCATCTGAATGAGCTCATATATTACACCCTGTCCTGCTACCGCGGCATCACCGTGGATCAGGATAGGCAGTATTTTATCGTAGTCGCTGCCGTAGATAACGTCCGCTTTACTGCGGGCGAAACCTGTTACCAGCGGATCAACCACTTCCAGGTGAGAAGGGTTAGGTAACAGCTGCAGGTTTACGTTTTTACCAGATGGTGTGGTCACGATGGAACGGAAACCCAGGTGGTATTTCACGTCACCGCTACCCATGGTCAGGTCTGGTACTGCATGACCTTCAAACTCATTGAAGATCTGCTCATACGTTTTACCCAGGATATTAGCCAATACGCTCAGACGACCACGGTGCGCCATACCAATTACAGCTTCCTGTACGCCTGCGTCAGCAGCAGTGTTGATAATGGTGTCCAGGGCAGGGATGGTGTTTTCACCACCTTCCAGACCGAAACGTTTCTGACCGATATATTTTGTGTGGAGGAATTTTTCGAACATCACACCCTGGTTCAGTTTGAGCAGGATGCGTTTTTTGCTTTCCAGTGTAGTAGGCTGCTGGAAAGTGGTTTCCATTTCTTTCTGTAACCACTCGACTTTCTTAGCGTCGTTGATGTATGTGAATTCCAGGCCAACTGATGCAGCATATACCTGCTTCAGACGGTTCACGATAGTTTCCAGGGAGGTCTTACCCAATCCCAGGACCTGACCGGCATAGAATTCTGTTTTCAGATCTGCCTCACCAAGGCCGTAAAAAGAAATATCCAGGTTGGCTTGCCTATCCTTCCTTTCACGGATAGGATTCGTCTTAGAGATCAGATGCCCCTTTTTACGGTAGGCCTGTATCAGTCTGTAAACATTGAGTTCCTTTGTTAACTGATCACTGCTAACCGGTAAACCGGCGCCCGCCGCTCCCGGCGCTCCTGCCTTTCCATTAACGTTATTTACCGCAAAGTCAAATCCTTCAAAAAACTTGCTCCATTCCGGGTCTACTGCGCCAGGGTCTTTACGGTAATCCTGGTATAAAGATTCAATGTAGGCAGGATGTGAGTTGGTAACAAATGAGAAGTCCTTCATTTACAACGAGTTTTGCTAAAGCTTCGATTCAAATTGCTATTCTGTTGAATGCCCCTTATATAATATATGGGATTGCAAATATCGTTGCTTTTTTGGGAAAGAAAAACGGAAAAATCGGGAAGGTTTAAAGCTTAATCCGAAACACTTACGCTGTAAATCTTATATTAACCTCTTTTTCACTGATTTTAACAGGTTTTGTCTAAATTTGCTGGCACCCGGCAAGGGATATGATCAAATATTCAGGGTAATTTCCTTTTTATTTGTTTTCTAAGGAAGTAATTGCTACCTTTGCCGTCCGAAACTTGAAATTTAAACAATGGCAAACCATAAAGCAACGAAAAAAGACGTACGTCAGAGCAGAAAACGGAATGAGCGTAACCGTTATTACGGTAAAACTACCCGTAACGCTATCCGTGATCTGAAGAAATTGACTGAAAAAGCGGCTGCTGACGAGAAGTTGTCTGATGTGATCTCTATGATCGACAAGTTGGCTAAACGTAATGTTATTCATAAAAATAAAGCAGCCAACCTGAAGAGCAAACTTTCTAAGAAAGTGAACGCTATCGCGTAAGCGCTTTAGTCTGAAAATAATTGATACAACAGGCTCTTCCTGCAACCAGGAAGGGCTTTTTGTTATCTATACCTGAGCAATCTGAAGAGATTGCTGCCACTGAGCTATGTGCCTGCGCAGGAGTCTTTTCCTCCGCCTGGTATTATGCCTTACGGAGTCATGCAGTTGATACCCCAGTATTATAATTATCAATAAGTTATCTGCATCAAGTCCACCTCATCTCCATCCCATCTTCATCCCCGCTACTCCCCTTGCACCTGTATCCTTTTCACCGTCATCTGATTTCCAGCACCATATTCCTCAATAAGTTATTTGCATCAAGTCTACCTCATCTTCATCCCCGCTACTCCCCTTGCACCTGTATCCTTTTCACCGTTATCTGATTTCCAACACCATATTCCTCAATAAGTTATCTGCATCAAGTCTACCTCATATCCATCCCTGCTACTCCCCTTGCACCTGTATCCGCTTCACCGTCATCTGATTTCCAGCACCATATTCCTCAATAAGTTATCTGCATCAAGTCTACCTCATATCCATCCCCGCCACTCCCCTGTGGCTGTATCCTCTTCACCGTCATCTGATTTCCAACACCATATTCCTCAATAAGTTATCTGCATCAATTGCACCTCATCTTCATCCACCTTACTCTTCTTTACACCTGTATCCGCTTCACAATCATCTGATAAACTGATACATTTCCCCAGTCATTCATCACTGTTCCACGAAGGTTCCACAATTGTTTCACAACATGTTCCACAGCCGTTCCACCGGTGTTCCACACAAGCACAATAATAGTTTCACGATCGTTCCACGTTTGTTCCACAAAGGTTCCACGGATAGTAAAATATCGTGAATTTGTTTTTGCAGATGCCTGGATAAGCTGATCCACCCGCAAAGACTCTCCGGAAGCAGTCACCACAGTTCTGAGATCAACTTATCCACAAGGCCAAAATTCACATAAAGCAATAATAAACAGCAGCTTATATCTAAGAATAGCCCCGTTTCTGACAATATTCACCATATATCCCCCATACTGCCTTCTTTTTACCTGCTATTCCACTAATTTAGTAGCTCCCTATAGCATAGCTCAGGCATAGATACTCCCTGTATACTCCGTGTATAGTTCGTGTCAAGCTTAAATTTCAACCTAATAGGGGGCATTTGCGCCAAGTCATTCCCAGGAATTCCTTTTTTATCTTCAGCCTGTTATTTGTTTGATATGCTTTCTTCTTCATTCATCCTTCGTTCAGGGAACGTAGGACCAATGAAGGATAAATAAACACTAACCAATATCAAACCCTTATTTTACCAGTCAAAAAATCCGTTTTTCTACTCTTTCTTTCCTCGTAACTATGGAATAACTTTACCTTCTGACTGAAATACAGCAGATCATTCTCTGAATATTATTAATTAACCAAAATCACAATACGTATTTTATTTAGATGAAAAAACTCTTCCATATCGCCGTCATGCTGTGTTACTGCTACTCCGCCGGAGCACAAAACCTGACCACCCGTTTTGAAAAAACCCAGGGGCAGGAAACGGCAACCTATGCTGAATGCATCGCCTACTATCAACAACTCGATAAACGTTTTCCACAAATCCTGATGAAGGAAATGGGAAATACGGATGCCGGTCTGCCTTTACACCTGGTCATCTACTCTCCTTCCGGCGATTTCAATTTCACCAGCCTTCGCCAGAAAAACAAACGTATTATACTGGTTAACAATGGTATCCATTCCGGCGAACCAGATGGTATCGACGCATCCATGATGTTACTACGCGACCTGGCCCTTGGTAAAAAGAAACTGCCGGATAACATCGTATTGGCTGTTATTCCTGTGTATAACATCGGCGGTGCACTGAACCGCAGCACCGATTATCGGGTAGATCAGAATGGTCCCACTGCCTTTGGTTCCCGTGGCAATGCCCGCAATTATGACCTGAACCGCGACTTTATCAAAGCCGACTCCCGCAACGCCCGTTCCTTCCAGCAAATCTATCAGCTGACCGACCCGGACGTCTTTATCGACAATCATGTCAGCAACGGAGCCGACTACCAGCATATCATGACGCTCTTATCCACAGAGCACAACAAAATGGGCGGCGTTATGGGCAATTTCCTGCATAAGGAATTTGAACCCGGCATCTACCGTCTCATGAAAGAAAAAGGATACGACCTGGTGCCTTATGTCAATCACTTTGGCGAGACCCCGGAAAACGGCTGGATCACCTATGCGGATGGTCCGCGCTATTCCAGTGGTTATACTACCCTTTTCCACACCTTCGGTTTTGTACCCGAAACACATATGCTGAAACCCTACCCACAAAGGGTACAGGCTACCTACGCCCTGATGGAATCTTTCATCAGCTTCGTCAGCCAGCACAGCGAAGAGATCAAAACCCTGCGCGCACAAACAAAAGAACAGGAAAAAACACAGGACCGTTTTCCGCTGGAGTGGAACGTAGATACCACCCACTACAGCATGATCAATTTCAAAGGATATGCGGCTATTCACAAACCCAGCGACATCTCCGGAGAACCACGCCTGTTCTACGATCGTACTAAACCTTTTGAGAAACAGGTAAAGTTCTACGACAACGTAGTAGCTGGTAACTTCATACAGAAACCGGCAGCCTACATCATCCCGCAGGGCTGGTGGAACGTACTGGACCTCCTGAAAAATAACGCCGTACAAATGCGACGTCTTCCACAGGATACCACGCTCCAGGTAGAGACTTATCATATTGCTGATTATAAAACAGCACAACGTCCTTATGAAGGTCATTATCTCCATAGCGGCGTAAAACTGACTGTCACGCAGGACAGCATCCACTTCCGCAAAGGAGACTATTACATCCCGATGGACCAGGTAGCGAACCGCTATCTGATGGAGACACTGGAACCAACGGGTGGAGATTCTTTCTTTGCATGGAACTTCTTCGATCCTATCCTTGCCCGTAAAGAAGGATACTCTCCTTATGTATTTGAAGATATCGCAGCCGCCTATCTGCAATCCAATCCTGCACTACAGGAGGAAATGAAACAGAAAAGAGCCGCTGACAGCAGTTTCGCTAAGAGCGGAGAAGCACAGTTGAGATATGTATATGAACATTCACCGTATGCAGAGCCTGGGTATATGAGATATCCGGTATTCAGGATCATCAAACATTAAGCATTGTAATATGCAGCGGAGATAGCTGCGGACCATAAACAGCAAGAGGCGTCTACCTGAAGGTGACGCCTCTTGCCGTTATAATAACAATTGAAAGAATGCTTAATTGACTTTGTGCAACAACATAAAGCTGTGCTGTTCTCCAAAAAAGTGATTATAGATAAGAATATGCTGCAGCCTTTGCGGCTGTTCTTTCAGCATTGGAAACCATTGTACGGGTACCTGCTGTTGTTTCAATATTGCAGCACCCAGCCATAATGCAAAAGCACCCGCCGTTTCATAATCTCCGCAGAGATGTTTAAATGGCAACTGCGTATGCAAAGCATAACTGTTCAGTACATCGTAATAATGCAGATGATTGCTGTCAGCATTTGCACCACTCAGCACCAGATCAATATCTTCCGGCTGTAAACCATGCTGCGTCAGGAATTGCCCTAATGCTTTATGCAGCTTTTCAGAAGATGGTTTGTACAACATCTGCAAACCGCCTAACTGTGCATAACTCTGTTCTGTAGCTGTGGGCGCCAGTAAAAAGAATGCTGCTCCTTCACCGGAAATGGTACCGGGAGAAACATGTTCATATAATGTATTACTGGAAATCGTTTCCTTCTTCCAGTGGCCTATTCTGCTTTTAATGAAAAAATGCTCCGTTGTGATCTCATCAAATGCGCCTGCCAGTACATCTGGTTTGCCTTCTGATAGCAACAGCATACTGTCCAGCAACGCATGTTCAAAAGAGAAGCCGCGATGTACAAATGTATTGTTATACTGTGTACATTTCTGCTGTAATGCGATCAGTCCGTTCACAGCATTATAAGTCGACTGAATAAAAGGCGTCGGATTGAGCGCACGTTCTTCGAAGTCGCGTATTTCCTTGATGAAACGTTCTGTATCCTGCAGACTACCCTTACCTGTACCGGTAACAATAGCGCCGGGAACAGCGACACCGCTTTCCTGTAAACATTTCAGGGAAGCGGTCAGGCCCATTTTCAATACACGCGTCATACGGCGCAGACTATTGGGCGCTATAAATGCACGGTAATCCGGTTCCACACAGGAAAGCATATTCCCCTGGGTCACGGCCATCGGCTGCGACAGCAAGTCTCCTTCAAACGTATGCTGGGGAGAAATTGCAGCCATTCCTTGTATGTAACACTTACCCTTCATATTTGCTGATCAGCAGGGAGGCATTGTTGCCACCAAAACCGAATGAGTTGGATAACACATGACGCACCGGATAATTCTCCAGCAGGCTGGTCTCCGGTGTGATGTATAATTCCTCCATTTTATCTTTGAAATGGAGATTAGGAAATATTAACTGATGCTGGATAGCCAGTACGGAATAGATGGCCTCTATACCACCAGCTGCGGCCAGTGTATGACCGGTAAAAGGTTTCGTACTGCTGAACTTAGGCGGCCGTTCTCCGAACAGACGCTGTAAAGCCATGCCCTCTGCCACATCATTACTGAGGGTAGCAGTGCCATGCACATTTACGTACTGAATATCCGCAGGCACACATCCGCCCATTTCCATCGCACTTTTCATGGCTGCATAGGCGCCATCACCTTCGGGAGAAGGAGCAGTGGGATGGAAGGCTTCATTGGTGTTGGCATAACCATCTAGTGCGGCCAGGATCGTGGCGTTACGCTCTTTTACCAGCGACTCGCTTTCTAATACAAGATATGCGGCTCCTTCACCGAGATTCAGTCCGTTACGGTCCTGATCAAATGGCATACAGGGGCGCTTATCAATATTCTTGAGTGAATTGAAACCATTGAGGGTAAAACGGGTCAGCGCTTCGGTGCCACCGCAGATCACGCGGCGCGCCATACCGGCTTTGATCAGTCTGGCGCCATACATCAACGCATTCGCAGAAGAAGAACAGGCGGTACTGATCGTGGCTATATAACCTTCTATGCCGACAGTATCAGCGATACGCTGGGTACAATCGGCACAGTCAAGGGTATCGATAAATCTGATGAAATCTCCTGTTTTAGCGGGATCGGCAATATCGAAATAAACATTCTCGGTATCACACATACCACCGACGGTAGAAGCATTGATAAAACCTGCCGGTTCATCCTGCATATTGGTAATACCTGCATGCCGCAAAGCTTCCTGCATCGCGATAAGACCCAGTAATGCCGTGCGGGTATAGCCTTCTTTTCCGGCCACACCTGCCATTTCACTGAGTTCCGGCGTCGTATGCTTTACTTCAGCGACAGGTAATACATCTTTGTAAATAGTAGTCAGCTGCCTGGTGTAATCCAGACCGCTCTGTTGCGCACGCAGACTACGAAGATTGCCGGCAACATCATCACCTATGGCGGTGATCATCCCTACTCCTGTTATAAACACACGTTCCGCCATACCAGGTGCTGCTTACGCAGGTTGTTTGGATTGGATGAATTCTGCCATGGATTGTACAGACTGTAAGATCTTTCTTCCTTCGCGTGGATCTTCAACTTTAATCTGATAGTTTCTTTCCAGTAATACCATCAGTTCCAGGGAATCAATGCTGTCAAGTCCCAGACCATCGCCAAACAGCGGCGCATTATCATCAATATCTTCAGGACGGGTATCCTGCAGGTTCAACGCCTCGATAATCTGAACTTTCAATTTTTGTTTTAACTCTTCCATAGTTTGTTGCAGGTTTATACTTCCATCTTATTTTCAGGAAGCCCGGGCCTCCTTGAGCAATTTTTTTGCCAGGGTAGCCGTAAAAATACAGTTTTAACGTCAATAGTCAATGTGTGGCTTACCCACACACTGTTCCATTAGCTGAGTCTTCTCTTTTCGATGCCTGCTGCTATACATAACAGTACAGTGGCAAACACAACCAGCTTACCCACATCGCCCCATATGTGACTCACTCCCACATTCCTCAGATAAATATCGTTGATCGCATCCAATCCCCAGCTTAACGGTGATAAATGCCCTATCAGTTGCATATGCGGCGGCATGATCTCCAGTGGTATCCAGATACCGCCGATAGCAGAAAGGATCACGATAGAAATAGCGCCGAAATTCAGTGCCTGGTTAGGCGTTTTAAACACCGTACCCACCAGGATGCCATAGGAGGTAGCTGCCAGTCCGATACCGATGGCCACAATAAATGCGGCCAGGAAGCTCTGGCCCAGTGTCAGCTGCGGCAATCCCAATAACGGCAGCAGATAAATACCTACCTGCATCATCAGATAGAACTGCACTACACAAACGCCTACAAAGAACAGCATCTTTCCTGCCAGAATAGCGAGATAGGAACCGGGGATCAGTTTCATCCGCAGCATGCTCCCGTCCTCTCTTTCCCTGATCATATTACCTGCTATCGGGATCACGATGAAGAACATTGCAAAGATGCTCCAGGCAGGCACATTATGCTGCACAGAGTTGGAGATCACATCGAGTTCCTGCGAAGGCCCTGTCAGCTGTTCTTTTAATCCTACAGCTTTCAGTTGTATGTTCATAGAATCGTTCTCATCTCCTGCATCCTTTCTCTTCAGTTGTTGCTTGATCCTCTCGAGCAACATATCTGTTTCCACCTGCGTCAGGAAATTATCCAGCGCCTGATGGATCGCACTTTTAAAAGCTTTTTTAGCCGCAGGATCAAAGTACACGGTTACATGCAGCGAATCTTTTCTGTTGCTGACCGGCAATACATGCTCCGGCATGCCCATCCTGCTGGAAATATCGTTCACGATCTTGTTGGCATTGCTGACAATAGCGCCGGTAGCGCCTTTCGGAATGATAATACAAATCTGATAATTGCCTTCGTTCACCAATGCCCTGGCCTTTTGCTCCGTTACCGGCGCACCCTGCACAGAATCTATCACTTTGAACTGGCTTGTTTGTCCCAGTCCTTCTTTAATATATTTTCCAAGACGTCCTCCATCATTATCCACTGTAAGGATATCAAATTTCAGCTCCTGGTAATCACGGAAAGGCGCATCCTCGATCAATGCCATTACCGTGATCAGTACGACCGGCATAGCAAAGAGCAGGGTCAACCCTGTTCTGTCGCGTAACAGTAACAACCATTCCTTTCGTATAGTAGCCAGTAATCGTAACATCCGGTTCTTATTAGTCTCTTAATGCATGTCCTGTATAGTGCAGGAACACGTCTTCCAGGTTACGGCAATCGTCATGCCTTGCGATCAGTTCCTGCGTACCGCCCTGCACCACTGCTTTTCCTTCATCGATGATCACCACTTCGCTACAGATCGTCTGTGCTTCATCCAGCAGATGCGACGTATACACAATACTAACGCCCTGCTGATTGTATTCACGCAGGAACTGCAGGATCATGGTGCGCGATTGCACGTCTACACCGGCTGTCGGTTCATCCAGTATCAGCAAACGGGGCTGGTGTAAGATAGCCGCGATGATATTGGTACGTCGTTTCATCCCTCCGGAATAATGATGCACCTGTTTATGGCCCGCTTTTTCCAGTCCGAACGCCTGCAGGTACCGATCGATAAGGCTGCGCAGGGGCTTGCCTTTCAGTCCGTACAGGTTACCGAAATACTCGAGATTTTCAATCGCTGTAAGATGTGGAAATAATGCGATCTGCTGTGGCACGACGCCTATCAGCTTTTTGATCGCTTCACGGTTGGCAGTATGCTGCTGCTGATCAAATATCTGTACCTGACCGGCATCTGCTTTTACCAATCCGCACAGGATGGATATTGTAGTCGTTTTCCCCGCTCCGTTAGGGCCAAGCAACCCTACGATACTTCCTTCGGGGAAGCTGAATGAAAGGCCTTTCAGAGATGGTTCCAGCGCTCCTTTATATGTTTTGTGCAAATCCTGCACCAGCATGCTGGTCATTATAATTTCACTTTCGACAATTTCCGGAATAATACTTCTTCCTCAGCGGCACATTGCATGAGCATTTCACTCAGTTCGCCATACGATACGTTATTGGCGCTTCTGCTTTTACATACCCTGCCTGCGTTGAACGCAAAGGTGCGCCATGTATCACCGATACGGGTCAGCTCCGCTGACAGTTCAGATAATTCATCTCTTCTGAGAATACCGGCTGCTTCCTGTAAGAAGGCCGCGTACATGAAACGGAACCCTGCGCCACCGGTGCCTATTTCTTCCTGCATACGGATGATATTACCCAGGTATAAAACGGCTTTTCTGTCGCCTAATTTCTCCGGATAATGCTTCAGTCGTTTTGCAAGGAAACGCATCCCTTTTACACCAAACATCGGCAGCGGAATATTCAGCATATCACTGCATGCCTGTTTGATACCTTCACGGATCGGCTGTGCGAAAGAAACTTCTTTAGGTACATCAACAGGGTAATACATTCTTCCTTTAGGAGCGGGGAATCCTTTCGCAAAGCGGGCTTCCGCCAGGCTCTTTGGATCGATCTCCGTTACCTGCTCCATGATAGGATCGCTGATAAGATAGTTATCCCCATCCTTTCCATAAGCGACCAGGTTATGGGCGTTGAAATGGAAACGATAGGCCGGAGGGAAATACGGGAGGTAGTATACGCTGGATAACAGCCCTACGGGTCTGCCCTCTTCCAGTACGCGGTCCAGTGCTTCCATTCCTTTCTGCGGATTAGAGAAGGTCTGTGATGCTATTTTCACACCCAGGCGTTTGCTCACTCTTTTGAAGATCGAACCCGGCACTACGCGGTAGGTAGTACCCGGTACACCGTTCACCTTTACAAAAGGCAGGTGACCAAAGAAGATACCGGCGCCTATACCAAAGGCCATCGGTTCACTGATCTCTAATCCGTAGTGACGGAATATATTGGAAATGACCCCACTCTCACAGTGAGCTGTCTGCGCGTGATGAAACTGCGTATCACTCATAACTTCCAGTACCTCATCCATTTTGGGTAATAATTTATAGTGGTTGGTCCGGCGATGCCGGCACTGCTTATTTAATGTTTTGCAATTCCTGTAGGGTGATCTTGAATGCTGCTGCATATTTCCGCAGCATACCCTCACTCAGTTTGTTAAAAACGGCCGGTTTCATATGGCGTTTTACCTGCCATTGAAACTTACCCACATAGCTGGCCAGTAAAGGCAGGTCCATGATGGTTTTTTCCATGTAATACGCTACCGGACTGATCTCGCCGGCCAGCACACGGGCACGGGCCTGTTGCACACGTTCATTGATCTCTTCCCACGCCTGTTGCATAGCGACGTTCTCAGGTTCCCAGCCTACGCTGGTTACCGGTACGTACTGGCCTGCGTTGTCAGTCGCGTAGAACAACTGCCTGAAACTGCCTTCATGCATGTTGTTGCCATCCTGGGGAACATCTTCTTTTTTCATGTGTCTGTATTTATGCAAAAAGGAGCATGCGCTCCTTTTTCAATCAGGAATCAGGAATGATGAATTAGCAATGAATGCTGTAATGAATTACTTATTATAAATGGTCTTACCACTGTAATAGTCAAATCAAGTGAAGGTAACAGGTTGATACCACTGCCGATCCCTAATTCTTAATTCCTGATCCCCTAATTCTTAAATATCGTCTGATTATACGACCGTAATGTGTGCATAAGCGTAAGAGAACCTCGCACTCTCCGGCACCATCATTACGATTGTCTGGCCTTTCTGCAGCATATCGTTATTCAGCAGTTCTTCCAGCATCAGATAAGGAGATGCGGTACCTACGTTACCTACTTTGGTCAGGTTGGTAAACCATTTTTCCTGCGGGATAGGTACGCCCAGGCGGGTGATCTCTTCATCGATCTTAAAGCGGAAGAATTCAGAAGACAGGTGAGGCAGGAAGTAGTCCAGTTTCTCGAGGTCAATATTATAACGCTCCACCAGTTCTTTCCACATTTTTGCACCGGAAGGAACAATGTTCGCGCCCAGCAGACGGGTATCCTGTTTGAAGGAGAATACGCTGTGCTGTGCCCATTCGTCCGGAGTCATATCGATCCAGCCGGTGGTGCTGCCGTCTTCATTTTTAATGGAACCTGCATACATACAAGTTTCCAGTTCGTGTGCATAAGATGCTATTTCTACCCAGTCCACACGCAGGGAGAGTCCCTCTTCGTTTGGTTTATCCTGGAACAGGGCTGCACTGGCGCCGTCGGACAGCATCCAGCGAAGGAAATCTTTTTCGAAAGCAATGATCGGATTACTTTCCAGTTGCTTGAGGTTTTCTGCTTCAGGCTCGAATTTCTCTGCCAGCATCCAGCTGGAGAATTTCTCAGAACCGGAGCTCACAGCGTTATTTGTGTTACCACATTTGATGGACATCCAGGCATATTTAAACGCCTGCATACCCGCAGCACATGCACCTGTAGCAGCGATCAGTTCAACCGGCTGGCATTTCAGCAAACCATGCACCATAGCGGCGTGGTTCGGCAGCAGCTGATCAGGGGAAGTAGTTCCGCAAGCCAGCAGTTGCAGTTGGCTCAGGGGGAATTTATCATCAAACAGACTGTTTACAGCCGTGGCTGTCATTTCAGCATTCGAGTGAGTAGATTTACCTTCTTTATCCAGTGAATAATAACGGGTCTTAATTTTATTATTTCCCAGAATTCTCAAACGGGCACGGGAAGGCTTTCCGTCCACCAATCCCAAAATGCTTTCCATTTCATCATTCTCTACTGGCTCATTTGGCAAAAACTTAGCAAGCCTTGTAATATAAACTTCCTTCATTTGAAATAGATTCCTGTTTTATTATAAGTAGATGCCCATCCTCCAATTTAAAGACTGGCTGTTGATTGTTAACCTTTTATATTGCTGTCGCAGGCTCCGGTCTTTCAGCTGATAGGTTCATCTCACCTGGTTATGTCAATTACTCATATGTCCGGTTTGCCCCTTTTCACGACTTTTCCACACACAAACGCCCGTAAATATAGAATACTCTACGGAAATTACCGTAAAACAGTCGTTTACATGTTGTCCCCTTTCAATAATTGTACGATAAGTTGATTACATGACCAATCCCGAAGACTTAGCGCAGATGGATACCTTTATAGTACTTCACATCTTCCTGGAGCTTACCCTTATTTAACGCGAGTTTGAACATGGATGTTATCTTGGCGATAGGTGATAATACGAATATACCGATCAGCAGTAATCCTCTGTACATGGATACTCTGCCCTGACGTTCCTGTGCGCCCGGACCACCTTTCGCACTGATGAACTTTGACCAGTAACGGAATGCCCTGATACCTCTGTCTTCCAGCAGGATCAGGTTTGGCAGCAGGTCTACTGCTCCTAATTCCAGCAACCGGGGCTGCAATGCGTCCCACTGTCTGTCTTCCAGCACTTTAGCGATCGGGCCCGCAAAACGTACGGATTCAACAATATCAACTTCCTGTACACCTGCGGGCGGTAACAGGGAGGTCGCTTCTTTCTTTCCTTTGAACTGCCATCTTAATACGGTGATCAGGGCTACGAGGTTAGGCGATTTATCCACCAATACAATGTTGCCTACCAGGTGTGCGCCTGCCTTATGCAGATATTGCTTTACGCTCTCCTGTGCGTTCAGCCACATATTACGACATCCCATCAGCGTGATCACAGGTTTACCTTTCAGCAAACGTGCTGCTGATTCACTCTGCAAAAATGCTGCCGTAGGCTGTGATGGAGAAAGGAACCAGGGTTGATAAGCCAGGATAACAAGGTCAAAATGCTCATCCGGGTTCACTTTCAGTGGAGCGATAGCAGCGGGTTTACCTAATACCGTTTCCGGCATCGTATCATAAAAAACCTGCTTCTTCCACGGGAACTCAAATGGTTTCACTGGTTTCAACTCTTCGTATACGATGGTTACTTTATCCTGTAAAGGGCCTAATACCGTATCCACGATTCGCTTTAATTGTCCTGTTTGCGTATAATATACAACCAGGATCTTAGGTCGTTCAATCATAAAAGGAATAGGAGGTTCAACAATTGAAGCCGTAAACTTACGAAAAACAACTGTAGGTAAAAGATATTTTTTTGTTATATGAATAGCTGTAATCCTTAATAAAAACGCCCGCCGGAATGTGTTGATACATTCCGGCGGGCCGTAAATATAAAGAAGTATTTAATTAGTCTTGTGCCCTAGCCAGGTACTGCCATATCCTCTGCATTTGTTTACAGCAGTACCGTGGCCAAAGGACTTAATAAGTTGTATAACAGTTACAAAGATGCTGAAAGATGCTATCTGAGCCATAACATAAATGTTAAAGAGTACTTAAATTTTAATTCCCCTTAAACAAATATTCTCCAGCTGAACAGTAGCTCCGCCACCCTGTGGGGTTTTGGCTGCTTCCGTTGCCGTTATTACCTCAGCGACCGCAAAACCATTTTGCTGTAACAGGGCTTCTGCATCTTCCACACTATATAAAGTAAACCCATGCTCGCTGAATGGCAGCTGTCTCATGGACTCCGCCGACCGGATGGCCAGTATCAGTTCCCCGCCTGTTTCCAGTGCCCGGTAGATGGCCCTTAAGGCTACCGCAGGATTGTCCCAGAAGTACAACACGTTCGCAGCGAATACCTTTGTAAATGAACCATCTGCGAAAGGCATGGCTTCTGCTTTGCCCAGGTGCAGTTCCACGGTACCGGCTACGATACGTGCATCATTTGCACGGGTGGCCTCTTCCACCATCAGGTCTGACATATCCAGTCCCGTATAACGGATAGCCGCTTCTTTTTCAAATAATGCCGGAATGAAATAGCCATTCCCGAAACCGATCTCCAATACCCTGTCTCCCGGTTTCAGTCCTAAGAAGTCGAGTACCATATTATATAATGCGGCATTGGACTTATTCATCGCCAATCCTACCCTAACACCGTCTTCACCTGCCGGCTCGCGCAGCTGACGTGCTACGTCCGCTGCATTCATTGCTGGTTTTTCCATTGTATCGCTATTAATAAATGATGAGTTATTAACATTTCGTCCTTCGTATAAAAACAAAAGCCAGACAGGCTATCACGTTTGACGCTACCCTGTCTGGCTTCCTTATTAAACTTGTTGTTGTTAATCCTTGTGTACGGACCCTGAGCCGGCGATATTGGAGGTCACCTCAGGACTTCCCTTATAGCTCACATCTCCCGATCCCACGATCTTCGCGTTCAGTTTCATGCTGGCGTGAACATCCGCGTTACCGCTACCGGCGATGGTCACTTTGGTATTTTCCGTATGCAGCTCGCCGCCATCAAAATTACCGCTTCCTGCCATACTTACCTCCAGATCTTTTGTTTCTCCTTTCAGTTTCATGTCACCAGAACCGGCAGAAGAAGCGATCACCTTCGGACTATTCACTGCTGCTACCACATTTCCCTGACCTGTTAGCTTAAAGCGAACAGGCTCAGTATTTTCCAGGGTATTGGTCACCACGATGTTACCACTGCCCGCCAGGGACAGCTGATATACGTCCGGCGCTGTTATTTTTATCTTGATACCATGATGCGACCGGATAGAAATATCGTCTTTCATATCCACCACCAGCTCATCATCATGAACGTTCAGTTCTATATATGGCAGGATATTGTCGTCCGCTTCAATAATGGCCGGCTGGGCAGGCCCCTGGGTAAATTCCACATCCATAGACCCTTTCAGGGCTACTTTACCATAAGACCCGCTGATCGTCCGGGTTTCCGTAGAGACGTTACCGCTGCCTTTGAGGCGACGGCCTCCGCAGCTCTGAAGGGCAAACAATACAAGGGCTAATCCTGAAACATAGAGGACTTTTTTCATGCTGGTTGATATTTAGTTGAGTTTTAAAATGGCGATTAAAAAACATGTGTTACACGAATATAAGAACAAACCCTTACAGACTATTCGCATTTTCCAACTTGAGATTTCATATTTGGCCGTTATCTTTGCACCACCATGACAGAAAAGATACTTATACTAGACTTTGGTTCCCAGTACACGCAGCTGATTGCCCGCAGTATCAGGGAGTTGAACATTTATTGTGAAATCAAGCCTTGTCTCGCACCTATCCAGTGGGATGACACGGTGAAAGGCATTATTCTTTCCGGTAGTCCGTTTTCCGTAAACGATGCCGGTGCTCCGACGGTTGACATAGCTGCCATGGCGGCAAAAGTACCAGTATTAGGTGTGTGCTATGGCGCTCAGCTGACAGCCAAAGTATTTGGCGGTGAGGTGGCGAAAAGCTCCATCCGTGAATATGGTCGTGCCTTTATGGACCACGGAAACAAGGAAGAAAAGCTCCTGTATGATATCTCTTCCCGTAGCCAGGTATGGATGAGCCATTCAGATACCATCGTCAGGATGCCTGAAGGTTTCGAGATCATCGCTCATACCGACAATATCCCGGTTGCTGCTTTCAAATCTGAAACAGTTGCCAAACACCCGATCCTCGGTCTGCAGTTCCACCCGGAAGTAACGCACTCCCTGGAAGGTAAGCAGTTGCTGCGCAACTTCCTGGTACACATCTGTGGATGTGTACAGGACTGGACACCGGCAGCTTTTGTACAGGAAACGATCGAAAAGATCAAAGCACAGGTAGGCGATAAGAAAGTAGTAATGGCGCTGAGCGGTGGTGTTGACTCCACAGTAGCGGCAGAACTGATCCACAAAGCCATCGGTAGCAACCTGTATTGCATATTCGTTGACAACGGCCTGCTCCGTAAAAACGAATTCGAGAACGTACTGGATTCCTATAAACATATGGGCCTGAACGTAAAGGGCGTGAACGCAAAAGATCTCTTCTTCGGAGAACTGAAAGGCGTAAGCGATCCTGAAAAGAAACGTAAGATCATCGGTCGTCTCTTCATCGAGGTATTCCAGCAGGAAGCTACGCTCCTGACAGACATCTCCTTCCTGGGTCAGGGTACTATTTATCCTGATGTGATCGAATCTGTTTCTGTGAATGGTCCTTCCGTAACTATCAAATCCCACCACAACGTGGGCGGTTTACCAGAGAAAATGAACATGGGACTGGTTGAGCCACTGCGCTTCCTCTTCAAAGATGAAGTAAGACGCGTAGGCCGCGAGATAGGTATCAGCGACATATTCCTGGGCCGTCATCCTTTCCCTGGTCCGGGTCTGGCTATCCGTATCCTGGGTGAGATCACTCCGGAGAAAGTAGCCATGCTTCAGGAAGCAGACGCGGTATATATCGACGGACTGCGTGAAGCAGAACTCTATGATAAAGTATGGCAGGCAGGTACCATCCTGTTACCAGTACAGAGCGTAGGTGTAATGGGAGATGAAAGAACTTACGAATTCACCGTTGCACTCCGTGCCGTGACTTCTGTAGATGGTATGACTGCCGACTGGGCCCATCTGCCATATGAGTTCCTGGCAAAAATGTCCAACGATATTATCAATAAAGTGAAAGGGATTAACCGTGTGGTGTACGATATCAGTTCAAAACCACCGGCTACCATCGAATGGGAATAAAGCCTTTACACAGTATATAGAAACGCTTAATGCTGAGGCACTTACATAACAGAGCCGCAGCGTTAAGCGTTTCTTATGCTGTATACAGGAACGATTTTTGTAATTAATGATCGCTATGAGTAAATCCAAAATATGCAGTCTGACAGTCACTGCCTGTGCACTGACCGTCCTGCTGTCTGCCTGTTCACTATTCAAGAGCAGCACCAGCAGCCCTACTGCGCCGCCAACAACTGTCACAAAGCCTAAAGAGGAAGAGAAGAAAAAAGAAGAGAAAAAGAAGGAAGAAAAAGCAGCACCCTTTAATGTACCTGCCTTTGCCCGTGAAGTAAAAAAGGATGTGTATAACGTTGCACTCTTCGCCCCTCTCTATCTTGATTCTGTATTCACCAATGGTACCGAAATTTCCGGTCGTACACTGCCACGCTATGTGCTGTCAGGCCTTGATTTTTACGAAGGTGCACAGCTTGCGCTGGATAGCCTGCAACAGCAGGGGGTGAAACTCAACGTATTCGTTTATGACAGCAAATCAAAGACAAATGATATCAATGGCCTGAAGAAAAACAAGGCTTTCGATAACACTGACCTGATCATCGCTGCTGTGAGCGCACCTGAAATCCAGGAACTCAGTAACATCGCAAAAGACAAACAAATCAATCTGGTATCTGCCACCTATCCGAATGACGGCGGTATCTCCGAAAACCCGTTCCTGCTGATCACCAACAGCATGCTCAGAACACACGGAGAAGCCCTGCACCGTTATCTCCAGGAGGCATTTTCCAATAAGAATATTCTGCTGTTCCACAAGAATAGTCCTTTCGAAAAACGCCTTGCAGCTGACTTCAAAGCAGACTACGACAAAATGCAGAACGGCAAGAAATCACGTATCCGGGAAGTGATCTGGAATGATGCAATGACTGACGGGGAACTGTCTCAGTTCCTGCTCACCGATCGCCCGAACCTTTGCGTAGTAGCTTCACTCGATGAAACCAATGCAAAGGCGATCCTGCGTAAACTGAGCGTACAGACGGCCACTTATCCTATTCAGGTATATGGTATGCCTACCTGGGACGTGATGAAGTTCAAAGAACCTGAACTGAAGGATATGCAGATCTATTACACCTCTCCGTATTTCAATGATAAAACGGACGCCTATAGCCGCTATATCACAGATTACTTCAAACGCGTCTACAAATCCCGCCCTTCTGATATGGCCTTCAAAGGATTTGAACTGACCTGGTACTTTGTAAAGCAGCTGACCGACAAAGGTGTTTACTTCAACGGAAGCATCAACGATCCTTCCAAAAAAGTGTTCAATAACTTAAACTATCAGCCGGTATACCTGAAAGAAGGTGCTACCATGCCTGACTACTTTGAGAACAAGAACATTAATATCATTCAGAAAAATGACAGTGCAGACGTAAGGATGAATTTCCAGTAAGCATTGTTTACATATCATTCAAAAGAAAAGAGTGTGTCTTCCGGCACACTCTTTTCTTTTTATACGCTCCCATACCTGGTTCCTTACGGCTACCTGCTTCCGAATGACTAATTTTCCGGTCATTTGCATGAAAATTGTATCATCCTCCATATGCAGGTACTCCAATTCACCGATAAAGGCATTTATTGTCCGGCAGGCGACTTCTACATCGACCCCTGGCAGCCCGTGGAAAGGGCCGTTATTACCCACGCACACTCCGATCACGCCCGGTCTGGCAGCAAACATTATCTCTGTCAGCACGACAGCGTTTACCTGCTGCAACTCAGACTTGGTCAGGATATCAGCGTACAGGGCGTCGCCTTCGGCGAAGTAGTACGGTATAATGGGGTCAGTATTTCCCTGCATCCCGCCGGACATATCATCGGCTCAGCACAGGTAAGGGTGCAACAGGGCAATGAAGTATGGGTATTCAGCGGGGATTATAAAGTGGAAAATGATGGTATTTCCGGACAATTTGAACCGGTACCCTGCAATACGTTCATTACAGAATGTACGTTTGGCTTGCCGATATACAACTGGCAACCACAGGCCGTTATCTTCAGCAGCATCCGGCAATGGGTACAGGATAATCAGGCAGCGGGCAAAAACAGCGTCATACTGGGGTACAGTCTTGGGAAAGCACAACGCCTGTTGTACCACCTGCGGGATGTAACAGAACAGATATGGGCGCATGGCGCTATCTATATTCCCCATCAGCTGCTCCGGGAAAAAGGCTGGGACCTTCCAGAGATACATCGTATTACGCCGGAAACACCCACATCTGCCTATAAAAACAACCTTATTATCGGCCCTCCGTCTGCAGCTGACACTTCCTGGATGCGACGCTTCAATCCTTATGCACTGGGCGTATGCAGCGGATGGATGCAGGTACGCGGCAACATGCGCCGCCGGAACGCAGATGCAGGGTTTGCCCTCTCCGATCATGCGGACTGGACCGGCCTGTTACAGGCCGTAAAAGCAACAGGGGCAGAGAAAGTGTATACTACACATGGTTTCAGCAGCGCCTTCGCCCGCTATCTGACCGAAAATGGTATTCCCTCCCAGGAAGTAAAAACAGAATATGGCGATACAGACGAGGAACTCAATATACCGGAAACCACTTCCAATGAGCAATAAAGCCAGGTTATGAAAGAATTTGCCACACTCATCAGAATACTGAGCAACAGCACCAAGACCAATGAGAAACTGGATGCCCTCAGCAAGTACATGGCGACTGCCGATGCTGCCGACAGACTATGGGTACTGGCGCTCTTTACGGGTCGCCGGCCGAAACGTACCGTCAATGCAACGCAACTCAGCACCTGGTGTTTACAAATGACCGGTTTACCATCCTGGTTGTATGAAGAGTGTTATCATACTGTGGGTGACCTGGCAGAAACCATCGCACTGCTGCTGCCTCCGGGGAAAAGCATTTCGGTGCATCCCCTGCATTACTGGATCGACCAGCTGATACAACTGGAAAAAGCCGATGAAACCACCAAACAGACCTTCATCCTCAAAGCCTGGGAAGAGCTGGATACCAGCGAACGCTTTGTATTCAATAAACTGATCACAGGCGGCTTCCGCATCGGTGTATCACAGAAGATGATGGTCAATGCCCTGGCAGCGACCTACGATATTCCGGCAGCGACCATCTCACATATGATCAGCGGTAACTGGGACCCTCAGCAAACCACTATAGAGGCACTATTAAGCGAAAATATCACGGAAGCGGACGCTTCCAAACCTTTTCCGTTTTACCTCGCCTATGCCCTTGAAACGGGCCCTGCTGAACTAGGCGTACCGGAGCAATGGCAGGCGGAATGGAAATGGGACGGTATCCGCGGACAGATCATCAAACGTAACGGACAATTGTTTGTATGGTCACGCGGGGAAGAACTGATCACGGAGAAGTTCCCGGAATATCAGCCCCTGCTGGAATTGTTACCCGAAGGCACGGTACTGGACGGAGAGATACTGACCTTTGCCAATGGCTTTCCTTTACCTTTTCAGACCTTACAGACCCGTATTGGCAGAAAGAACGTCACCCGTAAGCAATTACAGGAAGCGCCTGTCGCTTTCCTGAGCTATGACCTGCTGGAATGGGAAGGACAGGATATCCGGACCACTGCCCTGCAGGAACGCCGGGAGTTATTGGAACAACTGGTGGAAAAGATCAATCATCCCACCCTGCGCCTCTCCCCTGCCATTACCTTCCATGACTGGGGGGAACTGGCGGAATTCCGGCTCCAGGCCAGGGAAAAAGGCAGCGAGGGACTAATGCTGAAGAAACGGGATTCTGCCTACCAGGTAGGACGTAAAAGAGGCGACTGGTGGAAATGGAAAATAGACCCGCTGACCATAGATGCGGTCATGATATATGCCCAGAAAGGACACGGCCGGCGGTCGAATTTATATACAGATTACACATTCGCCGTCCGGGACGGAGAGCAACTGGTGTCATTTACAAAGGCTTATTCCGGTCTGACGGACAAGGAGATCAATGAGGTGGATAACTGGGTGAAGCGGAATTCTATTGAGAAGTTTGGTCCGGTAAGGACAGTGAAACCGGAACTGGTGTTTGAGATCGGATTTGAGGGAATTGCGGCGTCTAACCGGCATAAATCAGGCGTGGCCCTGCGTTTTCCCCGGATATTACGCTGGCGGAAGGATAAACCGGTCGCCGAGATCAATACACTCAATGATTTACAACAACTACTGCAAATGCATAAACAATAATAAAAAGGCAGGGATTAATGAATCAAATTAGTATATTGTACTTATTATTGCATTCTAATTGGAACATTATTCTATACTGACATGAACAACCTGGGCAATAACAAAAAAGATAGTGCCACCGACAACATTGCGCTGGATGAGAAGGACATAGCAATTCTGCAATTGCTGGAAGAAGATGCAAAAATGACTATCCGTGACCTGGCAGCAAAGCTGAACCTGAGTGCTACCCCTGTCTATGAACGTATTCGTAAAATGGAACAGGCTGGCGTTATCAGACAATATGCCGCTATCGTTGACCCCAGCAAGATCGACAAAGCCCTGACCGTACTATGTTATATTTCCCTTAAAGAGCATGGTAAAAAGGCGGGTGCAAAATTCATCAAGGAGATCACGTCTTTCCCGGAAGTAATGGAGTGCCTGAATATCTCCGGTCAGTTTGATTTCATGCTCAAAGTACAGGTAAAAGACATGCTCGCCTACCATGAGTTCAATGTCAACAAGCTAGGCGAGCTGGATAATATCCGTCACATGGAGAGTGTGTTCGTGATGTCAGTCATCAAGGCGACACACAGAGTGGTCTATTAGTTTTGTAATTGTCTCAGACCTTCATACCCTGGGAAAAGGATATAAGCATTCACATTTTCTCCTTTGGGATGTACCGTAATGGCAGAACAGATTTCCTTTCTGCCTTTCTCTGTCGTCATTTCAAAAGCGATACCGGAGTTACGCACATCGTATACGGTGATCTTCTTTCCTTTTACCCTGTCTTCATACTGTGCCACTACTTTTATAGCAGGGAATAATTTTTTGATCTCGATGTAAGAGCTGCCAACTTTTAATCCTTTGGAGGTTGTAAAAGAAGCAGTATTCACACGTACCTGTTTTACGACCATTGCTTCTTTACCATCTGCTTCCTGTCTTACGGAATAAACTGCCAGGAATCTGGAGGAGTCAATACTATCATCTTTTTTGCGACTGTACCAGAAAGCCCAGGCTTTACCCATAGCAGCGTCCCCACCATCTGCATTGCCGAGCTCTTTGGACATATCTTCTACTTTTTCTCCCAGCTTTGTATTCCCGATATATTCACCAGGCTGGATCTTCCAGGCCTTCTGCGCAAAGGCTGGCGCCGTTATAAGTATACATGCCGCCGCAAGAAAGTAAAGGTGTTTCATAGTTCTTCTTTTACACAAAGAAAGACAAAAAACAGGCCACTTCCTTATTCAAATAATGCTTACTTTTCTGTTATGAACCGCAAACACTTTCTGTCAGCTTTGGCCACCACTGCGGGCCTTACTACCCTTCCCGCGCTGGCGCGTTTACAACAGGCCGCTGCAGCACTCCCACTACATGAAGAAAGACTGCTGATCCCTCCCTATCTTAAACCGGGTGACCTGATCGGTATTACCTGCCCCGCCGGACATATTACGCTGGAAGAAATTAAACCAGCCATACGCATTATGGAAAGCTGGGGTTTTAAAATACGTATAGGTAATACCGTTAACAAAGCAGACTTCAGTTTTGGCGGCACCGACAAAGAACGTCAACAGGATATGCAGGCGATGCTCGACGATCCTGCTATAAAAGCCATCATGTGTGCAAGGGGCGGTTATGGCAGTGCGCGTATCGTAGATCAGCTTGACTTTTCTCACTTCATACAACAACCTAAATGGGTGATCGGCTTCAGCGATATCACCGTATTACATTGTCATATCAACCGCTTGTACGGCATCGCAACACTGCATTCTAAAATGTGTAACAGCTTTCCGGATGACTACAACAAAGCCGAACCGATCGTACAACAAACCATCTCTTCCATCAGGGACGCATTGACCGGTCAGCAATTACATTATACTACTTTCTCCGACTCCCGCAACAGAACAGGCACTGCCAAAGGAATACTCATCGGTGGCAATCTGTCTATGGTCCAGAGCGTACTGGCGACTAACTCAGAACCGGATACCATCGGGAAAATACTATTCCTGGAAGAGGTAGGCGAATACCTCTACAGTCTTGACCGCATGCTTAACAGTCTGCAGCGCGCACATAAACTGGACAATCTCGCAGGACTGATCATCGGAGGCTTCAATCGTATCAAACCAGACGATCCGGGAGAAGAGTTCGGACGTACAGTATATGATATCGTGATGGAGAAAGTGAAGGACACCACCTACCCGGTTTGCTTTGGATTTCCGGTAGGACATCAGAAAGATAACTATGCACTGAAGTGCGGAATTATGCATCAGCTACAGATCAGCAAAGATGAAGTAAGGCTGGATGAATTAAGAGGATAAAACAGGGCACGAATTCACACAACATCTATGTATCTTGCTTAGCCAAACCCAAAGTTATCTCTGACTATGAAATTGAAATTAGTTACCCTGATAAGTTGTATGGTAGCTTCGCCAGCTCCTGCAGTTTATCTGAAGAATTCAAGCCTGAAATACAAACCTTGTTGAAAGAAAATAACACTACACGATAGCTTGTAGCAGTGGCTTCTGCACCTTCTGTAAAACTGCACAGCAATTTACATTAGAAAGAGCCGGTAATGAACTGTCGATGCCGCTTATTTCCTATGTATTTTCAACGGTCGTTGACCGCAATGGTTGTCAGGTCAGACAGTGGAATGTATAGGATGTATTTAATCCGGATGTGCTGAACACGATACACACAGCGGATACATTGGTGGTGCAGACGAGTAGTGTGAGATTGAAGAAAAAATAATAATGTTGAATTAAAATGACTATGGATAAGATGCGCTAAGGTTGAGTGTTATGTTGAACCAATCGTTACAAACTATCTAATAAAATATTTCCATCAATATGAAATTTGTCGTGAACGCTCTTAACCACACTTAGGTTAGGAACTTTCCGGCCACTCAGAATCTCAGAAAACAGAGACTTCGATATATCAAGTTCCGTTGCAAGCTGAGTCTGATTAAAATGGTGTACTGTCATGATATGAAGCAGGACCGCTTTAAAATCGGGTTTGATAGGCATAAACATACCCCGGTCATACGGCATTACAAGTTTATGGAACGTCGTTATTCCAAACAAAATTAATTTCCCAGATGAGAACTTATTTCTTCTTTTGTAAACTTATTTATTTCTCCGTTTTTCACTAATTTCATCAACTGATGAAAAACAAAGCGCGCGGATGGCAGGTGATCATAGAATGGCTGGCTGCAAGAGACAGAAAGCCCTTTACATTCCAGGAAGAAGCCTGGAAACATTACATGCAGGGCAAATCAGGCCTTGTCAACGCCCCTACCGGTTACGGTAAAACCTTCTCACTCTTCCTGGGCGTAGTGATCGACTGGATCAACAAACACCCGGAAGATTATCAGCAAAAAACAAAGAACGGCCTGCAAATGCTGTGGATCACTCCGCTACGGGCACTGGCGAAAGATATTGCCCGTGCCATGGAGGAAGTATTGCAGGAACTCAATATGCCCTGGCAGGTAGGTATCCGTAGTGGCGATACGCCTATATCTACCCGTCAGCAGCAAAAGAAGATGATGCCGGAAATCCTGCTCATCACACCGGAAAGTTTGCATCTCCTGATGGGGCAAAAAGAATATCCCAAAGTATTCACACACCTGACGACCGTCGTGGCCGATGAATGGCATGAACTGCTGGGCAGCAAACGCGGCGTTATGGTGGAACTGGGTCTCAGCAGGCTCCGTGGACTTGCGAAGAAAGCGGGTCGTCCGCCTTTGAAGGTATGGGGTATATCTGCGACGATCGGCAATCTGGATGAAGCGCTGGACGTACTGCTCGGCCAGCCCGACCCGGAGGCTGTCATCATACGCGCCAAACTGGATAAGAAGATCGAATTACAGAGCATCTTACCGGATGAAATTGAAAAATTCCCCTGGGCGGGTCACTTAGGCACCAAGCTGCTGTACAAAGCGCTGCCGGTGATCATGAACAGTAAAACAACGCTCATATTCACAAATGTCCGTTCCCAAACGGAAATCTGGTACCAGGAAATATTAAGACAATGTCCCGAACTGGCAGGCGCCATTGCGATCCACCATGGTTCTATCGATATGGAACTACGCGTGTGGGTAGAAGAAGCCCTGCATACCGGCGTGCTGAAAGCGGTGGTTTGTACTTCCAGTCTTGACCTGGGCGTTGACTTCCGTCCGGTAGATACCGTTATTCAGGTCGGTAGTCCGAAAGGGGTCGCCCGCTTCCTGCAACGCGCAGGTCGAAGCGGTCACCAGCCGGGCGCCACCAGTAAAATATGGTTCCTGCCTACCCACAGTCTTGAACTGGTGGAGGCAGCCGCACTGAAGGCCGCCATGGAAGAACAACTGGTAGAAAGCCGTATACCGATCGTACTTGCTTACGACGTACTGCTGCAATACCTGATGACATTAGGCATTTCTGATGGTTTTCATGCCAATGAAATATGGGAAGAAGTGACCAATACCTTTTGCTTCCGCGATGTGACAGAAGATGAATGGGCCTGGATGCTGGCATTTCTAAGTACCGGCGGGGACGCGCTTTACAGCTATGATGAATTCAAAAAGCTGGAAAGAGAAGGCAACTTTTTTATCTGCCGTAGCCGTATGCTGGCGATGCGACACAGATTGCATATCGGTACTATAGTAAGCGACGCCATGCTGAAAGTAAAATTCATGAGCGGCGGTTTCATCGGCATGATAGAAGAATGGTTTGTTGCCCGGCTGCAACCAGGAGATGCATTCAGTCTCGGCGGACGCACACTGGAGTTTGTCATGATCAAAGACATGACGGTACTGGTACGTAAGTCCAACGCCAAACGCGCCATTGTACCCAGCTGGATGGGCGGACGTTTACCACTTTCGGCCAATCTGGGCAAAATGCTGCGCCGCACTTATAACGAAGCATTATCCGGCAAATCTGACATGCCGGAGATCAAAATATTACAGCCTTTGTTCGACTTGCAGGAACGGCTTTCACACATACCGAAAGACAATGAACTGCTGATCGAAATGATCACTACCCGTGATGGCTACCACATGTTCGTGTATCCATTTGAAGGACGACTGGTACACGAGGTAATGGCAGCGCTGCTGGCCTATCGTATCAGTAAACGGCAACCGATCACCTTTTCCATGGCCATGAATGATTATGGCTTTGAACTGTTGTCAGATCAGCCTATTCCTGTCAGTGAAGGAGATGTACACGATCTTTTCTCACTGGAGAATCTGACCATTGACCTGCAGGCAAGTGTGAACTCAACCGAAATGGCGCGCAGGAAATTCAGGGATATTGCTGTGATCGCGGGACTGATATTCCAGGGTTATCCCGGTAAACATAAAGCCAGCCGGCACCTGCAATCTTCTGCGTCATTACTGTTCAATGTGTTCAAGGATTATGATCCGCAGAACCTGTTGTTAAGACAGGCGTTCAACGAGGCCTTTTTCTATCAGATGGAAGAAGCCCGTTTACGGGAAAGTCTGGACCGTATTTACAACAGCAATATCATCATTACAGAACCGGAAAGTCTCACACCTTTCTGTTTCCCGATAAAAGTAGATAGTTTAAGAGAAAACCTGACCAGCGAAAAACTGGAGGACAGGATCAAAAAAATGCGTCCGCAGTTTTAGTTTAACAGGGATAATGTAGTTTTACCGAAGATATGGAGGATGTGATTTACAGATACCAGGACCAGACCTGGCATTTATCGCCACACAGGGCTATTTTCTGGCAGGAAGAACAGGCGTTGATAGTATCGGACCTGCACCTGGGCAAAGGCACACATTTCAGGAAAGCGGGGATCGCTGTACCGGCCAATATCGGGCAGAATGACCTCTACCGGCTGCAATTACTGATTACTGCTTACAATCCTTCACAGATCATCATAGTAGGCGATATGTTCCACAGCCGTGAGAACAATGACGTAGCCTATTTCAGGCTCTGGCGGCAACAGTTTGCGAATATCTCTTTCAAACTGGTAAAAGGTAATCACGATATCTTACCTGACACCGTGTATGCTACACTGAACCTTGAAGTGTTCGATACGCTCTGCATCCGCGATATACATTTCATACATGAGCCCTGCGAAGAGGGCGATACGCCAGGATACACCTTTTCCGGTCACCTGCACCCGGGCGTGGTAGTATCAGGCGCCGGCAGACAACGGCTACGCCTCCCCTGCTTTTACTTTGGAAAACATTGCGGCATATTGCCTGCTTTTGGCCGTTTTACGGGCCTTGCTACCTTAGAACCTGCACTTGATGAGGCAGTATTTGTTATTGCTGAAAACAGCGTCTTAAAAGTCAATTAATGCTGGTTGCCTACGATCCGATATTTGCACATCCGCTTCCTGAAGGTCACCGCTTTCCGATGGTAAAGTATGAACTGATCCCGGCACAACTGTTAAGGGAAGGTATTATCAGCGAACAACAGCTACACATACCTGCTCCGGCGGCGGAAGACACTATTCTGTTGACACATACCGCACATTACTGGCATCAGCTGCAACACCAGACCTTATCTGACAAAGAACAAAGACGTATCGGTCTGCCGCAATCACCGGCATTGACCTTACGCGAGATCGTTATCAGTCAGGGCACGATCGACTGTGCATTGCATGCCATGGAACACGGTGTTGCATTGAATGTGGCCGGTGGTACGCATCACGCTTTCGCAGATCGCGGAGAAGGCTTCTGTCTGCTCAATGACTTTGCCATTGCCGCTAACTATCTGCTGCAGCAGCAACTGGTAAAAAAAGTACTGATCATTGATCTGGACGTACATCAGGGAAATGGTACGGCTGCTTTATTTGAAGGCAGACCGGAAGTTTATACTTTCAGTATGCATGGTGCACATAATTATCCGTTCCATAAAGAAGTATCCGACTGGGATGTACCCTTACCGGATGGTATGCATGATGCCGATTACCTGCGTACGCTGAGTGAATGTCTTCCTGTGCTGATCAATAAAGTAAAACCTGATATTGTATTTTATCTGTCCGGTGTGGATATCCTGCAAACAGACCGTTATGGGAAATTACAGGTGACACATGAAGGTTGTCGTAAGCGGGACGAAATGGTGTTTCACACTTTAAAACAACATGGTATCCCTTGTGCCGTAGCTATGGGCGGTGGATATTCCACAGAGATCAGGGATATTGTAAATGCGCATTGTAATACATTCAGCGCTGCAGCAGAGATTTGGGGGTAAGTAATAAACAAAACGGCGAACGATCATCTATATCCAGATAACCATTCGCCGTTAATATTTTTAACGAATCATTTCACAAGCTGCGGGGTTACTACGAACATTGCTGTTGAAAACTCAGCTGATCATCAGTCTTTAATACGCTTCTTCAGCATACTCACCTGATCCTGCAGATGGCTCACCATATCAGCCAGGTGATTCACACTAAGACGGCTCTGCTGACCACTTTTGCTGATAACAGCATCTGACTGCCAGAGTTCCAGCACATCTTCCATACCTACTGCATAAGGTTCATACTGCGGATTATCAGAAACGAGCGTGATCTTACTTTTACTACGGTTGGTCTTCAGGATACGTTTATACACAATACCCTCGCGGTTGGTCACAACGATATACGCTTCATTATTGCGGATCTCTTCCCAGCCATCTACTTTGTGACATACGATCACTGAACCGGAAGGCGTCGGCAGCATAGAATCTCCAGCTATTTCAAAAGCCCTGTAATTTCCGGCGCCCATCATAGGCAAAGTAAAGGTGTTCAGTTCTTCGATGAATTCATCATCATTATAACCGGCGAGATAACCAGCTGCTGCTTTTACGGGTACGAACTCGATCACCTGACGATCGCTGCCCATTTTCTGCTGTCTGCGTTTCTCCAGGAAGCTTTCCTTCTGAGAGCCTACATCGCGACGTAACAAATCATCAATGGATATACGGAACATGTCACTGACCAGTTCCAATACTTCTGTGCGGGGTTCTGCGCGTTCTTCTTCGTAAGCACCGAGCAGGGAGCGTTTGATACCTAATTTATCAGCAAACTCCTGCTGCGTCCAGCCCTTCTGCTTGCGCAGGAACTTCAGATTGCGGCATACTATGGACATAATCTAAATAATTTAGTACATTACTAACAAAATTAGCATATAATTTTTATAATTACCAAATATATTCCGGTCAGCTTAACTTATTTTTGCCCCGTAAAATCAACTCAATATTATGAATGACACCTTAGTAACTATCCACTCGCTGTTAAGATGGGCAATTGTGCTGACCGGTATCTGGGCAATTATCCGTGCAATAAAAGGCGTTAGTGGCAATTCAGCTTACACCAGCGCTGATAAAAAAGCCGGCCTTTTCTTTATGATCTCTCTTGATATTCAGTTACTGGTAGGCCTGGTCATGTATTTCGTAACTAGCGACCTGGGACTACATGCGTTCCAAACAAACGGTGCAGCTGTGATGAGTAATGGTGGTCTTCGTTACTTTGCTGTTGAACATGCATTCGTTGGAATAGTGGCTATTGCACTCGTGCACATCGGTCGTTCCAAAGTAAAGAAAGCAACATCTGACGCACAGAGACATAAACTGTCCCTGATATTCTTTGCAATCGCATTCGTATTACTGGCTTCACGCGTTCCATGGCCCTGGACAGCCATAGGCGCTAACAGAGGATGGTTCTAATCTGAAATTAGCACAAAATATAAAAAGCAGCAGCCGCCTCCAATAATATGGAGGCGGCTGCTGCTTTTTATTTGTAGACCACTTTTTGCTGCTATCCTTTATCTGTATAGAAAAGACGATATGAATAAATGTAAGGCAGGGCCGCCAGTATCCCCCCTATAAAGATCAACAGAAAGGTACCTGTTACCACCGGCAGGAAGAATCCGGCAACAATGGTCGCCGCACCTGTACATACCCATAGCGTACCCGCAAAAGCATGGGTTTCCCGCCAGATTTCCTCACTTTTTAAGGTCCAGGGTGTCCTTACCCCGACAAAGTAGTTAGGCTCCACCTTGCGCAGGAAAAGGCCAATTGCGCCGATCAGCAGACCGGTACCCGTAAATACCCAGCGCTCTATCACGAATGGATGTCCCTGGCTGGCCATAAAAATGATGGCAGCCGTAAAGATCGCCAGATAGATGTGGATCATAAACCTGATCTGATAATACTTTCGCTGAAATAAGGTCATCTCTTTGTAATGCAGCTCCGCCTCGTCTTCCACGTGCGGCATGTACCTGAACAAAAAGTATAACAGTAAATTAGTAAGAAATAAAAAAGTCATTAACAGAAGAAAGTCACTCTTGCTGCCAACGCGGTCTGCCACTCCATTTACACTGAAGTTAGTTGGCATTACACTCGGTAGGGAAGGCCAGATGATTCCCAGATAAACCATCGGCAGCACCAATAATAACAATAACAGCAGTTCCTGGCCAATATCAGGCTTTTTCATGAGAAAGTGTTTTGTTTGAATGTATCGTGACAAATAGCGTACCCGCTTGCGGCACTCATATAATTAATAACCATTATCCCCACCAATTTGTTATTAATTGTTAATCCTGCTAATAAAATTAGCATCGACTAAATTTATTAGTAAATTTGTCTGGCATGAGGTTTCAGAGGAACCATCATTTCATGACCATTATTAACTTGTATGATTTCTTTGCAACACAGGTCCATCGCTCATTTTGACATGGACAGCTTCTTCGTATCAGTGGAGTGCAGGGACGACAACAGCCTGAAGGGAAAACCACTGCTTGTCGGCGGTATGAGCGACCGGGGCGTTGTAGCTGCCTGCAGTTACGAAGCCCGTCGCTATGGTATCCATTCTGCCATGCCGATGAAGATGGCGCTTAAATTATGTCCTCACGCTATCGTCAGAAGAGGCGACTTGGAGAAATACAGCCAGATTTCCCGTGAAGTGACCGGACTCATAGCTGATAAAGCCCCCCTGTACGAGAAATCATCCATAGACGAGTTTTATCTCGACCTCACCGGGATGGACAAATTCTTCGGTTCCATGAAATGGACCGCCGAACTACGCCAGCATATTATGCGGGAAACACAACTACCCGTTTCCTTCGGGCTCGCCTCCAACAAAATGATCTCTAAAGTGGCCACCAACGAGGCTAAGCCCAATGGTCAGCTCGAAATACTCTTTGGAAATGAGAAATCTTTCCTCGCGCCTATGCCGGTGGAAAAACTCCCCATGGTGGGTAAGGAAACAGCCAGCCAGTTACGCCGCCGCGGAGTAGAAACTGTCAGAACCCTGAGTGAAATACCGCTCTCCCTGCTGGAAGCCTGGTTGGGTAAGAATGGTATCTCCCTGTGGAACAAAGCCAATGGTATCGATGAATCGCCCGTCGTACCCTACCATGAACAAAAGTCTATCTCCACCGAAAATACCTTCCATACCGACACCATCGATATGCAGTTCATACATGCGGAACTCGTGCGTATGACGGAGAAAATAGCCTTCGAGCTCAGACAACAGGATAAACTCACCGGTTGCGTCACCGTCAAGATCCGCTACTCAGATTTTGAGACCGTTACCAAACAGATGACCATCCCCTATTCCAGCAGCGATCATGTGCTCCTGGAAAAGGTAAAAGAACTGTTTACCAGGCTATATGACAGACGATTGCTCATCCGCCTGATAGGTGTACGATTCAGTCACCTGGTGCATGGCAACCATCAGATCAGCCTGTTCGATGATACACAGGAAATGATCTCCCTTTATCAGGCCATAGACAATATCAAAAACCGCTTCGGATGGCAATACCTGATGCGGGGCACCAACACAGTTCCCCAGTCGAAAAAAGCGGACGTAAAACAGCCGAATATCATGCCCTATCCGAAAGTGAGATAAACCAAAGCCCATGTATCTGAACTGCAAAACTTTCTTCAGCCTCCGTTATGGCACCATCGATACAAAAGACCTGGTGAAAACAGCCAGACAGATGGGCATCACCTCGCTGGCGCTTACCAATATCAATATCACTTCGGATACCTGGAACTTTGTAAAAGAATGTCAGGATAATGGGATCAAACCTATTATCGGACTGGAATGCAGAAACAACCACGACCTTAAATACATCCTGCTCGCCCGTGATATGGAAGGCTGGTTTTATATCAACAGATTTTTGTCAGACCATCTGCACAAAGACCTTCCCTTCCCCGATCGTGCACCCGCATTTCCCGGTGTATTTGCTATCTATACCTGGAATAACGTTCCGTTACATGACCTCTACGAACATGAACTCGTTGGTATCCGTAAACGGGATATCAACAAACTATTCCGGGTGGATACCCTCTCCTTTGAGGATAAACTCGTCATCCTCCACCCTGTCACCTATCAGGATGCAGATCACTATCAGCTCCATCGCATACTGCGCGCTGTAGATCAGAACATCCTGATCAGTCAGTTGCAGGACCATACTGCCGCACATGCGGATGAAATGTTCATATCACCTGGCGATCTGTTCGACAGCTTTGAACAATATCCGCATATCATCAGCAACACCGTGCGTATCATGGACGCTTGCCAGATCAGCTTTGACTTTAAATCCCCACGGAATAAAAAGTACTTCACTACCAGTGAAGAAGAAGATCATACACTCCTGCGTAAACTTGCGTATGAAGGCATGCTCGAACGTTATGGGCCTGATAATGCAGAAGCAAAAGAGCGCATAGAAAAAGAACTGGTTGTTGTACAGGGCCAGCATTTCAATGGTTATTTCCTCATTACCTGGGATATCATCCGTTATGCACAGGAACGCGGGTTCTTCTATGTAGGTCGTGGCAGCGGCGCTAATTCCATTATCGCATATTGTCTGAAAATAACAGACGTTGATCCTATAGAACTGAATCTCTATTTTGAAAGGTTCCTCAATCCCTATCGTAGTTCCCCTCCTGATTTTGACATAGATTTTTCCTGGAAAGACAGGGATGAGATCATCGAATATGTATTCAGGAAATATGGGAATGCACATACCGCGCTTTTAGGCACCGTCACCACCTTCCAGCAGAACGCCACTATCCGTGAACTGGGTAAGGTATACGGTCTGCCCAAACATGAGATAGATAAAATACTGGATACCCCCTTCAATCCTGATCTCTCCGGCGATAACGTACAGCAGAAAATCCTGCGCTATAGTCAGCTGATGTCTGGTGATAACAAGGCATTCCCGAATCACCTCAGCATTCACGCAGGTGGTATCCTCATCAGTGAAGCGCCCATTCATCAGCATTGCAGTACCTATCTTCCGCCTAAAGGATTCAGTACCGCACAACTGGATATGCACCAGGCAGAAGCCATCGGATTGTTCAAATTCGATATTCTCAGTCAGCGTGGTCTCGGCCATATCCGCGATGCGATCAATATCATCAAAGAAAACAAAGGCGATGAGATAGATATCCACAATGTAAAAGCATTCATGCGCGATGAACGGGTAAAACATGCATTGCAGACTGTCAATACGATTGGCTGTTTCTATATCGAATCGCCTGCCATGCGGCAATTACTCCTGAAACTTGAATGCCACGATTACCTGACGCTGGTCGCCGCCAGTTCAGTGATACGTCCCGGCGTAGCACAATCAGGTATGATGCGGCAATATGTACATAACTACCGTCACCAGGACCAGGTCGTTTATCTCCATGAGATCGTGAAAGAAGTGCTGAGTGAAACCTTTGGTATCATGGTCTACCAGGAAGATGTGATCAAGATCGTCAGCAGATATGCAAATATGGACCTCGCAGATGCAGACATATTACGCAGAGCGATGGCCGGTAAATACCGTGGTCAGGGAGATTTTCAGAAAATAGAACAGCAGTTCTTCGGCAACTGTAAAAAACTAGGCAGACCAGATGCGGTAACAGCAGAGCTCTGGCGACAGATCGCCAGCTTCTCTGGTTTCTCTTTTTCAAAAGCACACTCTGCAAGTTTTGCGGTAGAAAGCTATCAGAGCCTTTATCTGAAAACATATTATCCTGCAGAATTTATGGTCGCAGTTATTAACAACTTCGGCGGCTTTTATAACAGGGAACTGTATTTCCGTGAACTACAGAAAACCGGCGTCACCATTAAACCACCCTGTATCAATCACAGTGATTACCTGACGCGCATTAACGATGACATCGTATATACCGGCTTTATTCACGTGGAAGGGCTGGAAGTAAAATGGATGGAACGGGTATTGGAAGAACGTCAGCAGTACGGCCCTTATGCCAGTCTGGAAGACTTCACTGCACGTATCGCGCCTCCACCGGAACAACTGGATATTCTCATCAGAATAGGCGCCTTTAACTTCGATACTTATACAAAGAAAGAATTACTGTGGAAAAGCAGCCTGTTGCTGAAAGCAAAGTCGCCACATGCAGAACATATACAGCCCTTGTTCCGCGAGGAATTACCGGACTGTCAGCTGCCCATGCTGGCCTATACAGCACATGAAAATGCCTTTGAGGAAATTGCACTGTTAGGATTTCCTTTGTGCTCTCCTTTCACTATCCTGCAGCATGATCAGAGCCGGTATATTACTGCGAATAATTTCAGACATTACACCGGACAAACGATCAACGCGCTGGGTTACCTTGTCTGTACCAAAGGTATCCACACAAGTAAAGGCATTCCGATGAGTTTCGGGACCTTTATGGACGTAAACGGCGACTTTATTGATACCGTCCACTTCCCGGATATCCTGCGCAAATACCCCTTCCAAAAGGGCGGATTTTACATGCTACAGGGGAAGGTCACAGAAGAATATGGGGTATTCTCTATAGAGATCGGCTACATGCGAAAGATCGGTTACTTTGAAGACAAATAAGATATCAATACACTTAAGTATTGAATATATTTAATGAAATATATTCAAATAATTGTTTTTTTATTAGTTTTATTCTTCAGATCAGTATTCACGAAGAGGACAATATTTAATTCGAGAGGCAGGCCCTTAATTTGATATTCTTATCATGCTGCATAAGAATATTAATTACCTATACCGCAGCATGAGCAAACGACCTATCAACCTATGCACAAGATTCTTACCGTAACTGTATTACTGTTACTAAGCCTCCGTCTGTCTGCACAACAGTCAGCTCCCTCTTCCGAACGTCCTGCTTATTTTGTCTATGCCGCTGGTGAGCGCACTGATAAAAAGCTGAAGGTCCTTCTGATAAGCACCTATATTTATCGGGCTAAAAATTTCTCTTTTCCATCTGACAAGATCAGTATCGGTATGTCGCTGGATTTCAGCAGCACCATACTTCAGATAGAACGGGATGAGAAGCTTTTTCCTGCTGACTATGATAATATCACATTCAGCGCTGTCAAGGTAAACGACTTATATGGTAATTATCAGCAGTGGAACGCTACTCATCAGTACCATGATGAAGTATCACAGAATGATAACTCTCTCATCGCACTGGAAAAAATACGGGTTGCGCTGATCAAAGATTATCAGGGCAGGGGCTACCGCGTGTACCAGGTGAATTTTAGTCCGCAGATCAATGGCGCCAATCAAACCAGCTACAGTTACTACGACGAGAAGGCCGCTACCTACCGGAAATGCGAGTTTGATAATCTTGAACCATTATCCCCACTATGGATTCCCCCATTCAAAACAGGGGATATCAAAAACCTCCTTGCAAATATTGGCGGCAGCATTCAAAGCAGTTCAGGCGGTATCGTGATTGAAAGTACCAAAAAGTCGCAGACGGGTACTTCAACATCTTCCAAGAGTACTAATTCCGGCAGTACCTCATCTGATGACCCGGATAAGTGGAAAAGAGAAGCTGACGCAAAAATGTGGGAAGCATCGATATTAGAAGCAAAAGGTGATACCCTTTACAAGATGGGCACCCTGTTTTATATGCAGGCACTTGAGTTATATCAATCTGCTCAACGGGCTTTTCCTTCTGCAAGAGTGCAGGCAAAAATTGATAATATCAATGCGATGGCTAACCTTGGCAAAGCCCTCAACGATGGTATGAAACAGGTAGATGAAGGCGTTGAAAGACTTGACCCGGACAAAAAAACACGTCATGCATATTTCTTCATCAATTACACCGGACTACTGTCATCTTACAGCAAAATCAACAATCCCAATGACCATGCTGCTATGGGCATTTATTTAGGAGTAAGCGGGCATCGTACGTTTTTCAGCTTTGAAGCAAGACTGGGTTATGTTGTTGCGCCGGTGTATGAATATAACGTCATAGATGTGGACAAACAACCTGCTGCCAATACCGTACGCATACAGCAGAGCAGTGCAGCGCTCGGACTTTCAGCCGGATTGAATGTCCCTATCCGGAACGTTGTTATATATGGTATGTATGGCTTCGATTGTATGATGACCACCGGTCAGAAGATATTGACTCCGGGCTATCATGTTGATGAGACACCAACTTATCCGTACCTGCTTACAAAATTGACTTTTGGTACTATTGTCCGCATTCCCCATACAAGGATCGGAATAGGCATTCAATACAATCTGAACAGCATTACAGGTGAAGATGATGGTGCTTCAGCTATAATAGACGAGAAAGCACCAGCTGAGCATTATTACCTGCACTCCACTACAAACGAAAAATATAAATACAATAATGGCGGCATCAGTTTTTGCCTGTCGTTTTAAGCAGATATGCTATAAAGAGAAATGCCGTCTTAGATTACTAGACGGCATTTCTCTTTATATAAGCTGTAGACAACTGCTTAACCCAGGTTGAACAAACCTTTGTTCAGCAGCTGTAATGTTTTCTCTTTGTGCTGTCCACCGATCAGGATGGAGATGTTGTGACGGCTGCCACCGTAAGAGATCATCCGTAAAGGCACTTCGTTCAGTGAATCGAAGATCTTTTTCAGGATGGAAGGAGTAGCCGCTACTTCATTACCAACGATAGATACGATGGTCTGGTGATGGTCCAGTTCAACAGAACCGAATGGCTGCAATTCTTTCAGCAACTGGTCCAGCTGAGGCGTGTTCTCTATTGTCAGGGAAACCGCTACTTCAGAAGTAGTGATCATGTCAATAGGTACGCGGTACTTCTCAAATACTTCGAAAATCTTACGGAGGAAACCGTAAGCCAGCAGCATACGGCTGGATTTGATCTTAATAGCGATGATACCATCTTTGGCAGCGATTGCCTTCACACCGTCGCCGCTTGGCAGTTCGGTAATGATAGTGCCTTTCGCTTCCGGCTGCATGGTGTTCAGCAGTTTCACAGGAATGTTGAAATGCTGTGCAGGCCATATAGATGCAGGATGGAGAATCTTAGCGCCGAAGTAAGCCAGTTCAGCTGCTTCATCAAAAGACAGCTGCTCGATCGGGAAGGTTTTTTTCACCACTCTCGGATCGTTGTTGTGCATACCGTCGATATCTGTCCAGATCTGTACTTCACTTGCCTGGATAGCTGCGCCGATCAGGGATGCTGAATAGTCGCTACCACCACGCTTCAGGTTGTCTATCTCGCCTCTTGAGTTGCGGCAGATATAACCCTGGGTAATGAATACGGTCTCACTTTTATGTTTTTCCAGCAGGTTGCCCAGCTTGATCTTGATTTTTGGAATTTCAGGTTCCTCATACTCATCGATGCTCATGAAATCCAGTGCTGACAGCATTACGGATTGCACGCCGGCTTCTTCCAGGTATACGCTGAACAGACGGGTTGACAGTAATTCACCTTGCGCCAGTATATCCTTATTCAGCGCTTCGTTGAAAGATATCTTAAGAATGATGTTCAGGAATTCGAAATGCTCGTCAACAACAGCGGTCGCCTTTGCACGGGTCGCGTCCTGCTTGACCAGGGCTTCACAAAAAGTCCTGTAATGTGCTTCCAGCTTATCTATCTGGCCCTTTGCCTGTTCCTTCTTACCCTCAGAAAGGGATTGTCCGATTTCTACCAAAGCGTTGGTAGTACCGGATAACGCGGATAATACCACGATCTTGGGCGCGGTATCGGCAGTTACCAGACTGGCCACGGCATGCATACGTTCCGGTTTACCTACAGAAGTGCCACCAAATTTTAAGATCTTCATTACTGTTGAATTGTTATATGTTTGACTGGTACAAGATTGAGCGTAAAAAGCCGCAAGTTCGTGCCTTTATGTCGACTTTAAAAATCCAATTTAAATTTTCCCGCTACTTCCTGCAGATCTTTCACTACCGGGTCCAGTAACGGAATACCTGACACTCTCCGCTCCTTCTCCATTTCCCGCTCAGGATCGCCTGGTATCAGCACCTGTTCACCGGCTACAGGCGTTGCCTGGCGGAAACGGGTGATCCATTTGTCCATGTGCTCCTTGAATTCATCTGCCGGACGGAAAGCGTCCACCCTCATTGCTCCCAGGAAATGACCAAGTCCTTCTCCTACCGGATCAGGCGCCAGTGGCAGGAAGCTTACGAACGGAGGCGCCCAGGGACCATAGTTGGCGCCTGACAATACCGCTGAGAAGATATCTACGATCGCTCCCAGACAATAGCCTTTATGGCTGCCATGATCACGATCGCCCCCCAATGGCAGCAATGCGCCACCGGATTTAAGCTCGTGCGGATTGGTGCTGGAATTCCCCTCTTTATCCTGTATCCAGCCGGTAGGCGCTTCCTGGCTTTTGCGCTGGAGTATCTCCAGTTTGCCATTGGCAGCCGTTGTCGTCGCAAAATCGGCCACAAATGCCGGTTGCTCTTTCGCCGGAATAGCTACCGCTATCGGATTGGTGCCCAGCATCCGCTCTGTGGAGAATGTAGGGGCTACCAGCGGACTGGCATTGGTCATAGCCATCCCGATCATATCCTTTTCCAGGGCCATCATTGCGTGCTGACCCGCTATACCGAAGTGATTGGAGTTCTTTACGCTTACCCAACCGGTGCCTACAGCAGCCGCCTTTTCGATGGCTACCTTCATGGCAAAGGGGGCTACCACCAGTCCAAGACCGGCGTCACCGTCCACTACGGCCGTGCTGGGTGTTTCGTGTACCACACGCACATTGGGTGTTGCATTGATCCTGCCGGCTTCCCAGAGGCGTACATATCCGCTCAGGCGGGCAACGCCATGAGAATCAATACCTCTCAGGTCAGCTGATAACAATACCTCGCTGGCTGTTTCAGCGTCCTGCGGAGGACAACCCATTTTAATAAAAACCGCTCTGGTAAATTCCCGTAAGTGGGGATAAGAGACTATCTGGCTCATGATTCGATTATCCTGTTTCCTGTATGCTTACCGTACAGCCTGTTCAATAATGTGGATTACGCCTGCGCTGTAGGTCCGCCGAAATTCATCGGAACAGAAACAGGTTCCTGGTCCTGAATGGTGCCATGTGCTGCTTCATACTTCTTGATATTATCGACCATCGCTCTCATGAAACGTTTGGCATGCTGGGGAGTCAGTATGATACGGGACTTTACTTTGGCTTTAGGCAGACCGGGCATTACATTCACAAAATCCACCACAAACTCTGCGTTAGAATGGGTAATGATGGCCAGGTTGGCATAAATACCTTCTGCTATTTCCTCGCTCAGTTCAATATTGAGCTGCGCCTGTTCTTCCTGCTGATTTTCCATATTGTTTTCGCTTTTGCGGTACAAATGTAAAAAAGAGACCTTAATATAAAGGTCTCTTTTTAAAACATCGTTCACTGAAGCGTTCTATATACTGTTATTGCGCATCCCACCAGATGCGGCGGGTCAGCCTGGTATTGGCCGGCGTATTGGTGTTGTAGCGCACCTCGCTGCTCGGATAATACAGGGACCGTGGCAGGGCACCGGCCAATACATTACCATCCGGGGCGGTCAGCTGAGGAAAGCCCGTCCTGCGCCAGTCTGTCCATGTTTCAGGACTCAGGAACAGGGCGATATATTTCTGGGTGATGATATCCTTCATGGTGATCGTAGCCGCTGTTTTGGATACGGTAGCCAGATAGGCGGTGTTATTGATCGTCCTTAGCAGATTGGCCCTCACCCCTTCATTATAGGCAGCCGCTGCCGCTGTAGAGTTGCTTGCACGGAACTGTAATTCAGCTTCCATAAACTTCTGCTCATCGTATGACAGAAAGTAAACAGGAGAATTCGCAGAACCATACAATGCACCTAAAGCACTTTCGTCAGAAGGATCATAATACACGGCATATCTCGGATCATTGGCCCCTTTCATCAGGGTATTCAGGTAACCAGTGAAAATGATGTCCGCACGCTGGGTATTGAACTGATACCAGGGCGCCTGTGTGGTTGTCGCACTACTGCCGACAAACTTTACAAACGCACCTTCCCCGGCCTCAAATCCATTGGCCAGTTGCGCCAGTGCTTTTGCCTGTGCCGTAGCATCTACCTTAACAGTATGCAGGTAGAACTTCGCTTTCAGCGCATGGGCAAACTTTATCCACATATCCAGGTCACCCTCAAACAGGATGTCATCGTTAGACCCTGGCTGGAATTCACTCCCATCATCCTTTCCCAGATCAGTGATCGCTTCATCCAGTAAGGTGTGCAGACGGGCATAAATAGCCGCCTGGTTATCATACTTCGGCTGGGTATTGTTCAATCCCTGGAAAGCTTCTGAATAAGGCACATCTCCCCAGAAATCAGTTACCTGACCCAGGTCATTCGCCATCAGGATCTTGCCTACTGCCGCGTAATGCAGCTGACCAGCGGCTGTAGCTACCGCTATCAGGGTGTCAATATTTGTCATAATAGACCCGTAAAAACCAGCGTACCACATGTTATCCACATCATCAGGGGTGATGTTGTAGATATTGGCGCTGGCTGACTGGTTAGCAGCACCGGTCACCTGTTGCATGAAAATGGCCGGGAAACGGGAAGCATCCCCGCCCCAGGTATAAGCGCTCTGCAGTATAACACCCGGCAACAGGGAAGACGCCGTTGGGTTCTTCAGCTGCGAAGGGTCATCGTTAATGCCATTATAGAAATAATCTTTCCGGCAGCTCTGCGAGAGGACCAGCAAAAAGAGTAAGGGGAGTATATATTTGGTTATCCGTAACATGGTGATTCATTTTAAAGGGTTAGAATTTAAACTTGAAGTTCAGACCGAAGCTGGCAGTACCCGGCATATTGAAATAATCAATACCCTGGGCATTGGTAGCTCCCGTTAAACTGGTTTCAGGGTCTATCCCCTTGTATGGCGTCCATATGATGATGTTACGTGCAAATGCGTTTACATTGATTCCTTTGACAAACCTGGAATCTTTGAAAATACTGCCTGGAATGTCATAAGACAGTGTGATCTCACGCAGTTTCACAAAAGAACCATCGTCTATGAAGGTTTCTGTCTGCGCACCAAATCCACCACCATTACCCAGATACCAGGCTTCATCCAGCGGTACAGCCGTCGTATTGACCGGACCTCCGCCAGGTTTTTCTGCACCACCTTCATTATGCACCACTTCTCCAGACTCGCTCAGGTGTCCCATTACACCGGGGAATACCTCCATTTTTCCTCTGTCCAGTGTGTAGGCAGATGTTCCGATCGCCTGCAGAGAACCACGGGTACCATTCCAGAGGTCACCTTTATGTTTCCAGTCAACCAGGAAGTACAGGGAGAACCCTTTGTAGGCGAATGTGTTACCAATACCCATCAGGAATACCGGGTTAGGATTACCTACCCTTGTCTGCACGTTGGATACCACCGGATAACCAAAGTCGCCGCTGTTATCGCTGATCACGATCCGGCCCTGTGCATCGCGCTGCCATCCATAAGCGTAAATAATACCCGCTGGCTGACCAGGCAGATGCGCGATCACTGTACCCGTGAACCCATTCACCGTGATCTGATTGATACCAGGCGCTAAAGCCAGTACTTTACTACGGTTCATACTGTAGTTCACGAACAGGTCCCAGGTAAAGGCATGTCCGGTCAATGGTTTTGCACTCAGGGTCATTTCCAGACCATTATTTCTGATAGAGGCTGCGTTCAGGTTCACGTACTGATAACCGGCAGAACCTGCCATCGGAGACCTTACCAGCAGATCGGTACCTTTTGAATGGTAGGCGGTCGCATCAATTCCGATCCTGTTATCCAGGAACTGTAACTGTAAGCCGGCTTCATAAGAAACGGTCTTTTCAGGTTTCAGATTAGGGTTACCCAGTACATTGTTCAGCGAGAAACTACCCTTTCCATCATATGGGAAGGACACACCGGTAGTATATCCATCAGGATAGGTAGTAGGTACGGAGAAGGATTTTGTCAGGAAAGCACCAGGGTCTTTACCCACCTGTGCGACAGATAACCTGATCTTACCGAAATTCAACACTTTTCCATCCTTCAATCCTTCCAGCTCTGTGAAGACAAATCCAAGACTGGCAGATGGATAGAAGAAACTGTTATTGTCAGGAGGCAACGTGGAAGTCCAGTCATTACGTCCGGTGATTTCCAGGAATAACATGGATTTCAGGTCCAGGTTGATATCGAAATAACCTGAAATCCTTCTGTAAGGGGTGACATAATTATAGGACTTCTGTACGGTGGCATTACTGATGTTGTCATAACCAGGAGAGGTCAGACCATCCCCCTGTACATACAGTTCGTCCATTCTGCGGGAATAAAGGTTATTACCCACCTTTACGTCCATCCTGAAGTCTTTGGATATCTGTCTTGCCCAGGTAATGATCGCATCTGAGTTGACGCTCTTATAGGTGTATCTGTCATCAAACAAACGACCGCCATTATAAGCCCCAGACTGTATTTCATAGTACTGGTGGCGGTTATCACTATACACGTCCGTACCGATGCGGTAAGTCAGCGTGAAGTCTTTGATAAAGTCCCAGTCAAACTGTAAACTACCTATCAGACGGTTTACGGCTGTCGTATATGGGTTTTTGTTGATGGTCCAGAACGGGTTATCATATATCCCGTTACGATAAGAACGCTGCAGACCGTTAGAGAACAGATAAGTACGCGGATCATCAGCATCCAGTCCGCCGTTGGAGTTATCAAATGAAATAGGCGTTCTGGTGAGACCCAGCATAATACCTGACAGGTTACTACCATTCTGCGGCATACTACCATTAGAGACGTTGAAATTGATATTGGCAGATGTCCTGATCTTTTCAGATATCTTCAGATTACCTGCCAGGGCTACCGCCGTACGCTGGTTGTATTGCAGCGGTACAATGGAGTTCTGGTAGTTATGGGAGACAGACATACGATAAGTGGCAACGTCCGTACCTCCGGTGAATGACAGGGTATTATTATAGGTAGCGGCTGTACGCCAGAAATCGCCCGTATTGTCATAAGGAATGAATTTCACCTTGGCATTCGGATTAGAAGCCCCTACTACGTCCCCATGAATGTCATACTCATTAGGAACGCCTGTCCAGAACAGTGTGTCTACATTGGGCCCCCAGGAATACCTGTTGGTAGAACCAAAACCTGCCAGCAGACCACCGGAACCTTTGACAAACTGTTTCTGGATTTTAGGTAGTCTGTTTACTTTATCAAAAGAGATACCGGTACTGAAATCAACTGATATCTTACCAGCTTTCCCTCTTTTAGTAGTGATAATGATAGCGCCATTTGCCGCGTCTATACCATAGATAGCTGCAGCAGCCGGACCTTTCAGTACGGAGATACTTTCTATATCATCCGGATTGATATCCGCTCCACGGTTAGTGTTGGTAGCACCCTGCAACAGATTGTTGGTGGCATCGGCGGGGTCGCCGGAATAGTTCTGTGAATTATCCACAGGAATACCGTCAATAACAAACAATGGCTGGTTGTTACCAGTCAGTGAGTTGGTACCTCTTAATTTTACAAAGGTAGCGGCGCCGGGCGTACCACCGGAGCCAATTACCTGCATACCGGCTACTTTACCTGACATAGCCCGTAGCGCGTCGCCCTGGCTGGCTTTTATCAGATCATCGCCTTTTACGTCCTGGACAGCATATCCAAGCGCTTTTTTCTCACGTTTGATACCCAAACCGGTTACAACCACTTCCTGCAGGTTCCGGTTATCCTGGGCAAGCGAAACGTCGAGCGCTGAACCTGCGCCAACGGATACTTCTTTGAGGGTAAATCCTACACTTCTTATCTGCAGAATGGCATCATTGCCATCTACCAGCAGTTTAAAATTTCCATTCTGGTCTGCAGTGGTACCTTTTGTTGTACCCTTTATCTGCACGGTAGCATATGGAATGGGGACGCCGTCGCTTCCTGTTACGCGGCCTGTAACCTCACGCTGTTGCGCGTAAAGCCCTGTTATGATACAAAAGAGAAAATACAAACACAGTAAATGTTTTTGCATAACGGTTCCGATTTATTTATACACCAGAGCGGTGTGGTTAATGAATCACAAGCGAAAGAATAAGATCCATTATGTGCTGTTACGATTAATGCTTATAAGCAAATCCAATCGATATTCTGTTGATTGATTTACAACGGGTTCTACTGCTATAACAAACATAATTGATTAGGGTTCGGGTATTAACAAAAAAAGCGCCCTCCCCTAAGGATTGAGGAAGGCGCTATTATCAATTCTAAATCTTGTACAGAGCAGTCTAAACGGGCTTATTTCGTATTCCAGAACAATTTGGTGCCGTATGTGTCAGTGCCGATCGACTTAGCGGCAGCTTCATAATTGTTCTTATTCAGGTTCTGCTCACTGGCAGGGTAAGTCAACCTTACCGGGATATTAGCATAAGTCATTCCTGTCGGAACGTTGAAAACAGGGAAATCCAGTCTTCTCCATTCTGTCCATGCATCATATCCTCTGTTGTACAGCGCGATATATTTCTGTGTACCTATTTTCTGCTGCCAGGTACCTGTAGCAGTTGCATAGGCTACTGAAGGCTGTGCCAGATAGGTAGTTGCCTGTGCAGGAGTACCACCCCAATAGATGATAGAAGCAGTTACACCATTATTATAGTGATCAGCAGCTGTACCTGTTACGGTCAGACCGCCACGTGCAGCAGCCTCGGCCAGTGCAAATTCTACTTCAGAATAATCGATCAGCAATGCCTCGAAATCAGCAGCTGTTACTTTTGAACTGATGTGAGAAGTTGTTTCATAGTCTGCACCGGAACCATAAGTACCACCTACATACTGGCCACCAACAGCCGTGAAGTAGAATGAGCGTCTTGGGTCGCTTACGGAATTCATCAGGTTCACTAATGTATTAGCCGGCACGTAGTCAGCGCGGTTGCTCTGTACCAGGTCTACCCATATTGGGTTAGTATTTGGCTGAGCAGGCAGATATTTCAGACGGAAGTTCTCGTCATTGGAAGCGATCACGTTACCGGCAGATTCGTTGATAGCGGCAGTTGCTGCTGCTGCAGACTGCGAATCATCCAGGGCAACCAGACCCATTTTCAGACGCAGGGAGTTTGCAAATTTGATCCATAGTGCAACATTACCAGCGTACACCAGGTCCTGCGCACCGAAACTTGCGTGGGTAGTTTTCAGACCGTCAACATCTTTTTTCAGACGCGCCAGCAGATCTGCATATACAGTTCTCTGTAAATCGTAGGTAGGGGACAGATTCTCTGTAGATAATGCGCTGGTATATGGAATATCACCAAAGGCAGTTACCAGCACAAAGTAAGAGTATACCTGTGCGATGTCAATGATCAGCAATTTGTTTTGTTTAATTACTGCCTGATCATCGGACAAAGGAGCTACTCCTTCGATCAGTATTCTCGCCTGGTCCAGGTCTTTCAGTACGTCACGGTACATGGCGTGCCAGAAAAACTGTGGTACGTTACGCGCAGCCAGATCATAGCGGCTTTCATCCAGGTAAGTTACCTGAGACTGCTGCTGTGCCAGCAATCTGAATACGTTCAGGTTTACGTTGTTTGACGTCATCAGGTCAAACAGGTTTTTCTCTGCAGAAGTGAATACCATCTCACCAGGCACTTCGAGTGCTTTCTTCGGGTCGTTGTTCAGGCTGTCCAGCTTAGCACAGGACGAAGCCATTAACAACGCTGACATATATACAAATATCTTTTTCATGTTGCTTGTTTCGTTTTTTTTAGAAGCGGAATCTCACGTTAAAACCAAAGTTGCGGTATGTAGGATAAACACCACTCTGGTAACCCTGGATGTTACCTGCTGCCAGGTTCTCTTCAGGATCAGCATAAGGAACGTTCTTGTGGATGATCCACAGGTTACGTCCCAGCACGCTGAGGTCGATGCCCTTAAATATTTTCAGGTTGTTCACCAGGCTTCCTGGCAGTGAATATGTCAGATTCACCTCACGCAGTTTTACATATCCTGCATCATAAATGAACTCTTTGTTTGGATAACCATTCACACCCAGACCACGGGTACCACTTACGCGTACACGCTGTGTATTTGGTTTACCATCGCTTGTTACGCCTTCGAAGATGATACCACCACCCTGAGAAACGTCATCTCTGATATTTTTACCCAGATCGTTCAGTCTTACGCTCTCTTCGTAGATACCGGTTGACTGACCGTAAGCCTGGTCAAGGGAGTAAGTATCACCACCTTTCTTGATATCGATCAGGAAAGACAGCGCCAGTCCTTTGTAACGAACGGTGTTGGTAACACCACCGATCCATTTTGGGGTGTAGTTACCAATCACTTCATTGGTAGTTGCTGTCGTTTTATAGTAACCTGGCAAAACAGCCTGGCCTTCCTGGTCTTCGACTACGCGCTGACCAGTAGCTTTGTCATAGATAAAGTCTTTACCGCGGATCACACCATATGCCTGACCAGCAGCGTGACCGATCGTAACGTTGCTCTGCAGTGAACCTAACTGGATAAAGTCAAGTCCTTCCGGCAGATCCAGTACTTTACTTCTGTTCATAGACCAGTTTGCATTCACTGTCCAGGAGAAGTTTTTGATTCTAACCGGCGTAACACCCAGGCTTACTTCCACACCTCTGTTACGGATAGTACCAGCGTTGATGAACATCTGATCGTAACCGGTAGCTCTTGAGATAGGTAATCTCAGGATCTGGTCAACAGATTTAGAGGAATAGTAAGTCAGGTCCAATGTCAGGATGTTGTCGAATAATGCGAGTTCAACACCTGTCTCGAATGATTTTGTACGCTCAGGTTTCAGGTCAGGATTTCTCTTGATAGCAGGTACAGAGAAAATAGGCGTGCTACCAAAACCGCTTGGTTTATCGTACGGATCGTACAATGCCTGTGCAGGCGCACTGTTACCTACTTCAGCGTAGTTGATACGTGCTTTACCATAATTCAGCCATTTAGCTTTTACTACTTCAGAGAAGGTAAAGCCTAATGAAGCGGCTGGATAGTAGTAGGAATTATTATTGGCCGGCAGTGTAGAGGACTCATCGCGACGACCTGCCAGATCCAGGAATAACATGTTTTTATAACCGATCGTTGCACTTGCAAACAGACCGTTCACCTGCATTAAGCTATCTGCTTCCTCAGGAGCAAGCATCGGATTTACGGAGTTGGACAGTGAATACAGGTGAGGTACAACCAGACCACCGTTAGTGGAAGCGCGGATGTACTTCGCATGTGTACGTCTGATGTTACCACCCACTAAACCGGTTAATTTGAAATCTGTGCTCAACTGTTTGTCGATGTTCAGCATCAGATCGTAGTTGTTCTCTATGAAAGAACCATCATATCTTGAATAAGAAGAAGGATTTTTACTACCTACAGCATTACGCTCTTCCTGCCACTGATTGTAAGTATCCATGCTTGTTCTGCCTAAAACAGACAACCAGCTGTTGATCTGATAATTCAGTGTTACGTTACCGAAGTAGCGGATACGACCATCCTGTTCGAAGTTCTCGTATCTCATGAAGTAGAAGTTATCAGTATAAGTTGGAATCGGATTAGTAGGACTTGTCAGGTTCCATGACTTGTTCAGTTTATCTCTGAAGTAGTCGTCTTTCTGATCTTTCATGTCGATGTTCATCTGCCACCACTGACGGAAAGCCTGGTTCACGTTATATTCGTCATAACCTGTACCGTAACGGCCTTTACCATCAATTTTAGACATATTCACATTGGCGCTCGCAGTTAATTTGTCTGTGAGCTTGTAAGATGCGCCGAAGTTCAACATGTCTTTTACAAGACGTGCGTTCGGGATCATACCGTTTTCAACTGTTTTGGTGTATCCCAGTTTGAAATTTCCTTTATCGTTACCACCGTCAACAGCTACGCTATTGTTGGTAGTCAGTGTGTTCTTGTAGAAGTAGGATGGATCGTGCTCACCAGCAACCCAAGGTCTTGCTTTTTTGTAGTAAGGTGATCTTGGATCGAGTGACTGATAGTTGAACACCATCAGGTTCGGATCGAATTTAGCACCGAAAGAAGCATCTTCTTTCATTGGTACAGCCAGGTCACGTGTACCATCGCCATCGATATCTGCATACCAGAAATGACCATCAGGAGACTGGTAAGTGTTATCTTCAACATCATAGTAACCAGCACCGTATTGTTTCTGGTATTTAGGGAATGTGCTCTTATCCATTGTACCAACGGTCAGACCGGTATTTACAGTTACGTTCATACCTGATCTGCCTTTTTTGGTAGTGATCATGATCACACCGTTAGCAGCACGGGAACCGTATAACGCAGCAGCAGCAGCACCTTTCAGTACGCTTACAGAAGCTACGTCATCAGCGTTGATATCGGAAGCAGCGTTACCGTAGTCAAAACCACCACGACCAGTAGTCTGGTCAGGCGTGTTTGCAACTGAGTTATCAACCGGTACGCCATCTATTACGAATAATGCCTGGTTTGAGTTCTGGAATGATTTGTTACCACGCAGTACGATGTTGGTAGAACCACCCATGGTGCTGTTCCTTCTAACTTCCAGACCAGCTACTTTACCGGACAGGGAGTTCACAACGTTCGGATCACGTGTTCTGTTCAGTTCTTCTGCCTGAACGGTCTGAGCTGAATAAGCCAGCTCATTCTTTTTTCTGGTAATACCAAGGGCTGTAACTACAACCTCCTGTAAGTTTTTGTCCTCCTCTTTTAATTGTACAGTAAATGCAGAAGATGCACCTACAGTGTAATCAATTGTTGCATAACCAACGCTTCTGATTACCAGTACAGGGCTTGCGCCTGTTACAGATAATTTGAAATTACCCTGTTGATCTGATGTGGTCCCGCTTGATGTCCCTTTAATTTGTACTGTTGCGAAAGGTATAGGCGACCCGTCTGCACCGGTGACCTTACCCGTAATCTGACGCTGTTGTGCATACGTCAGGGTTACACTCACCATGAGCATGGTGAAAAAGAGTAACGCTCTTTTCTTCATATACGATTTAGATTTAGTTGACAATAAAAATTTTAACGGGTTCCCTTTGTTTTGCCGGTATCGGACACGGCAATATTGCAAAAACCTTTTATCAGGGTTTAAACCACAGTGTGTTTACCAATAAGTTTGTTGTTGAAATTTAAAGTGTTGTTGAATCTTAAAGAACCATCCGGGATGAAGGCGGCAAGACCCTGGATGGTTGTTTGTTGTGAAGCGGAATTGATCCCACCCATGCCGTTAACGGAAATATTACTATACCGTCGAAAACAGGTTGACATAATTGCATTACTAGCTATAGCAGCACAGGATAAAGAGATTCCGGCCTCTTTCATATTACGATTTAGATTTTGGTTGAGAAGCACAATTTAGAGATTTTTTTTTCTCTGCACCAAGAAAAATTTAACCTTTTTTTAAGAGAGAGGAAAATTCACATATGTACACAGATATTTTTCAACCACATATGAAGGAAAATTTAACATTGATATTTGTCTATTTTATCGCTAGAATAAGTATTGAAATTGACATTGTAGCAGGCTTTCCCTGTTTCCTTTCACTTCATCCCACCCACTGCCGATACTACTTAATTGCCCATATATAGTTAATTCATATCTGAGCCAGAAAGTAAGTCCGATAGCCGGTTTCCACCTGATACGCGCCTGTAACTGATGCCCTTCTCCTGTTAAGCGTGATAACGCATATTCATATAACATCCCGGAAGTGATGGTGTATAAACTTGTATTGCTTCCATCTGTCATAAAGCGGGTATAGCGGATATATAATTGTAAAGGCTGTTGCCTGGGCTGATACAGCATTTCATGGAATAATAAGAAACCCTGCAGCGTAGTTTCTTCTTTTATATAACGGCTTAACTCGACCCTGCTTTTCATCGTAAAACTTTCTGCCGCCTGTACACGTGATTGTATACGCCAGCTTTTCTTTTTCACCGTTACAAGTGGAGGTAGAAAGAAGTTAGTATCATCACCATTTTCCTGTTTGACGATATAACTATATCGCACAAAAAGTTCGGTCTGTTTATCTGGTGCATATGTTATAGCCATCAGTAGGTCGCGGCCGCTGCCTGGCCCGACTGCCCTGTATTGCAACCAGGGAAAAGTAAAATGATCGGCATAGGCATTCAGTTTCACACGTGGGCTGAGCTTCATACTGATACCTGTATATATACCTCTTTCATTGACGGGTTTATAAAATTCTCCCCAGGCATCTGCATAAAATGCATGGTACGCTCTGTCATAATTACGATAGAGAAGGACAATATCTACATGATTGGCAGCCGTGAGTAAAAGACCGTTTATCAGCGCCTTCTTACCGTTATTGCTCATCGCTGCCTCTCCGAAAAAATGCATGTTCTTCCAGGTGATCTCATAATCTGTACTAAAACCTGTAAGCTGCTTCCCTTCAAATCCAAATAACTGATAAGGCGCAGGGCCTTTCTGTACCGGGGCTGATAAATGATGCTGTATAAAATTAAAACCCAGCTTCCGGTTATTCTCTTCTATACTTACATTACCTCCCACGGTCAATTGTGCAAGCGAGGCTTTTTTCGCGGCTTCTGTCAGTGTACGATGATAGCCGCTATTCGCAGTAATACTACCATCCAGTAAGCGATGAGATATAAATGTTGTCGCCTGCCATTTTCCTTTTGCAACAGTTATACCTGTTCCTCTGAAAAAGTTATACTCTCCTGCTGAAGCATATGGTTTCAGCAGTTCCCCTTCTCTTTTTACCTGCATCACCGTAGCGCCTTTACCAAATGCCAGGGATTGCCAGTTCAGTAATCCCTGCCCCATATTCACCGTAAAATCTCCCAATGCCAGTGACTTTATCCACTTATACTGTCTTATGAACAAATGCAAACTATAGAAATCAAATCCGCTTCGCTGCGCACCTTTTAAAAATGCTTCACCTGCATCCTTTTCCATCACAGCCCCCCAGCTGATGTAATGAGTAAGGTCATACCGGTATCGCAACAACAATTTATCCGGACTACCCCGGTAATGAGCAGCGCTTGTATCGGTGCTTATGTAACCTTTACTTTTCTCCAACTGCCGGCCATACCTGCATAATATTGTATGTTCTCCCTTTGTTATATAGTCGCTCCAGTTGTAATGCGGTTCCAGGTCTCTTCCTACCTGCACATAAGGTAATAACCTGCTGATCAGCTGTGCATCAAAACCGGGCACTGCCTGTAATTCATATATACTGAGCAGATCGCCCAGTTGCCGGCGGTATCGCAATAGTTGTTGTATCTGCATTGCAGATAGTATATGCAATGATTTCAGCAAAGCAACACTATTTGTATTCAGGTTAATTTTATGCCGTGTATAAGCCTGTAATTGCTGCCAATACATATCATCTTCAGGCACCTGATCGGTATGTGCTGTGTAATCTTCTAACTGGCTCTCTTCGGCGGCTGTTAATTCAGGAAGTGTTTGTGAATAAGTGTGAATATGTATGAATAGTGGTATGATAAACGCGAAGGTTTTCAATTTCATATGGTGGTGTATTTAACAATGGATTGAATAGAATGTTTAGCACTTAGCTTAGTTGCAGCTGATACCGATAACAACAAAAATACTATTACCAATCAACATGATGCTGACAACATACACATCATCAGCATCACGTTGACCAATACTTAAGCACACAGCTATATCAACAGCTTCTCCAGAAAACTGCAATTCCACACAGGCATTGCACATAACGATACTGTACAATACAAACCTGTTACAACCAATAAACTGAAGGGAGACAACTACTGCTTCTTAAACGCCCAGACAACAGCCGCCGAAGGCGTTATACCCAATTGCGGATGATAATTTGCAGCAAGCAATACAAACAATTGCTGTAATGTCAATCCAATCGCTGCTGTATTTAACTGCGGATCAGTACATATCCCCAATTGCAGCGACAATGTTTTCAGCATACGATATTCACACATTACTTTCGTCAACAGCGCTGTGGCGGTTTCCTTTACTACCGCTACGCTCAATAGAAATGCTGCTGAAACTTCGTATCCCATACCGGCGCTGTATATCGCAGGTATTACTTCATTATCCGGTCGGCGCAACGCATTCCCTGTCGGATTGAACACATGCATCCCTGCATGTAATTCCGGTGTAAGATGGATCAGACAACCTAATTCTCCCACGAGCGTCCCCGCATTGAAATACCCTGGTATCGTTTTAGAGAGATAGTCCATCTGCATGCCTATGCTACACTTTTCTCCCAGCTTTCTGCCATAGGCAAATCCGACGGACTGCTGACGAAAATGAGAGAACCCGCTTTGGGCAAGATGCAGCCCAAATCCGCCCTTACTGACCGGCAATGCGATCATGGCATGATGTTGCTGAATAGCGGACAACATAAAGCGTCTTTCCGTGCGTACGCCCGCTGTTATAACAGGGATGTACGCCAGCGCAGCCTGATTCTGTAACGTTGTTAAAAGCTGGTGATAATTACGGCTGTAAGCGCCGGCTAAAGGCTGTTTATCGACGGACAGCCAGACTAATTGTGCACAGATGACAGCAGAGCACAATGTGCAAACAATGGTAGCAATGATCTTTTTCATTTGCATTTAATGGTAGTGGATTAGTTGGTTTTTCAAAAAAAAGTCGTGGTACGGAAGGTCAACATGCTAACAAACAAAAATCTCCCCACTTGCGTGAGGAGACAATATTAGGAAAATAAATCTTTACTAAAAAATCAGATCAGATCGATCAGAACAGTCCGTGTAACTGAGAATCTATTTTTGAAATGATCTCACCAAGATCTTCTTCGCTTTCAGGGAATTTATTCTTGTCGATATCGATGATCAGTAAAGGACCTTCAGCGTATTTTTCAATCCAGTTATTGTAAAATTCATTCAGTCTTTTCAGATAATCGAGACGGATATTTTCTTCATATTCCCTTCCTCTTTTCTGTATCTGCGCCACGAGTGTTGGTACGGATGCACGCAGATAGATCAGCAGGTCCGGCGGTTTCACCATTGACTTTACTGTTTCAAAGAAACTGAAGTAGTTGTCAAAATCCCGCTTTGTCATCAGGCCCATTTCATACAGGTTCGGCGCAAAGATGTGCGCGTCTTCGTATATGGTACGGTCCTGTATCACGATCTGATTGCCTTTTTCTATTTCCAGCAATTGTCTCAGACGGCCGTGCAGGAAGTAAATCTGCAGATTGAATGACCAGCGGGGCATATCCTCGTAAAAGTCGTTCAGATATGGATTATGTTCAACATCTTCGAACTGGGGAGCCCATTTATAGTGTCGTGCGAGCAGTTCAGTAAGTGTGGTTTTTCCTGCGCCAATATTACCGGCGATAGCTATATGTTTGATCTTGTTTTGTTTTGTCATGATGAATCAGGGGTCACTAATCATTTCGTTTGCAGCCTGTTAATGGCAACAAGCGATCAGTTGACGATCTAAAATTTACAAATTATTTGATTATCAATTGAAAAAACTTGCTGCCATTAAAGGAAACAAAGCCTTATTAATAGTAGTGAATACCTATGAGTTTTCTCGCTTGTTGCAAAGTCTGTGCCGCACTTTCCCTTGCTTTTTCTGCACCTTCTTTCATAATACGGTTCAGGTAAGTCTGGTCGTTCTGCAATGCGAGTGCTTTTTCCCTGATAGGTGCAATGAAATTGACCATATCATCACCCAGTTGCTTTTTCATATCACCATAACGGATAGACTGGTTGTTATACGTATCCCTGAAATGTTTGATCACTTCAGGCGTAGAGACCTGTTCCATCAGCAGGAACAGATTTGCAATGCTATCCGACATAGGCGCACCCGGTTCTAATGGTCCGCTGTCTGTTTTTGCCTTACTCAGTTTCTTGCGGATCAGTTCATCACTGTCAGACAGGTACAGGGTAGCCATCTGATTCTCGCTCTTACTCATCTTTCCTTCGCCATCGAGACTCGGTATTTTCACGAGGTTATCCCCGAAATTGAATGCTACCGGCTCCGGAAACAGATCGCCATAACGGCTGTTAAAACGCTGTGCGAAGTGACAAGCCATTTCCAGGTGCTGTTCCTGGTCTTTACCTACCGGTACTTTTACCGCACGGTGGATCAGGATATCTGCACTCATGAGTACAGGATAAGTCAGCAGCCCTGCGTTCACGTTCTCAGGTTGCTGACGTACTTTATCTTTAAAAGTCGGTACTCGTTCAAGCTCTCCCTTGTATGCCAGCATATTCAGCAACAGGTACAGTTCAGCGATCTCCGGTATGTCACTTTGTGCATACAGTGCCACTTTTTCAGGATCAAGACCAGAAGCAATATTTTCTGCCAGCACCCGGAATACGTTGGAGCGCAGGTCTTTAGGATCAGGATGTGTCGTGAGAGAATGCCAGTCAGCTACAAAAAAATAACAGTTAAAAGTTTCCTGCATCCTGATGTAGTTACGGATAGCTCCGAAATAATTGCCTAGATGTAAATAACCGGTAGAGCGAATTCCGCTTACCACTATTTCTTTTGATGTAGCCATAATGGGGTGCAAAATAAGGAATTTGCCAATTATGGACTATCGACTATTTAAGGTAACTTTAACGCGGACCCTGTCCGATAATTATTATTTTTTCATTTAATTTGATTTATGGAAGTGAATGAGACGCTGGTACAACAACTGGCAGACCTGGCAAGGCTTGAGTTCAGCGAACAGGAAAAGACTGAAATTAAGGGAGATCTGCAACGCATGATCACCTTCGTAGAAAAACTGAACGAGCTGGATACCACTAACGTAAAACCATTATTACACATGACAGCAGACAGGAACGTGCTGAGAGATGACGTGGTAGTTTCTTCCATAACCCGGGAAGAAGGCTTACAGAATGCGCCTGCTGCGAACGATCAGTACTTCAAAGTACCGAAAGTTATCAAGAAGTAGAATCAACTTTCAACGCTATAAATCTATGCACCCAAGTTCCGTCATCCATTTAGAACACATCCGTAAGAGCTATTTCATTGGAAAAAATGAACTGCCTGTACTGAAAGGAATCAATCTGGACATTTTAAAAAATGAGTACGTAGCGCTGATGGGACCTTCCGGTTCCGGCAAATCCACGCTGATGAACATGCTCGGCTGTCTTGACAGTCCGACCAGTGGAAAATATGTACTGAGCGGTCATGATGTGAGCCAGATGGAAGACGATGCGCTGGCAAGGGTGCGTAATAAAGAAATTGGCTTTGTATTTCAGCAGTTTAACCTGATGCCGCGTCTCAGCGCATTGGAAAATGTAGCAGTCCCGCTGATCTATGCCGGTATCAACAAAAAAGACCGGGAAGACAAAGCCCGCTTTATGCTGGAAAGAGTCGGTCTCGGAGAACGTTACAAACACAGACCCAATGAGTTATCCGGTGGTCAGTGTCAGCGTGTGGCCATCGCCCGCGCCCTGGTGAATGATCCATCCCTGATACTCGCCGATGAACCTACGGGTAACCTCGATACCAAAACCTCCATCGAGATCATGGATATCTTCGGTAGTATCCACGCATCCGGTAATACGGTCGTGCTGGTCACCCACGAAGAAGATATCGCCGCACACGCCCGCCGTGTCGTACGTCTGCGTGACGGATTGATCGAATCCGACAGACTGAATGCGGAAATCCTCGCGGAAGCGGCAGTGAAATCATAAAAATTAAGAATTAGCAATTAAGGATTAAGAATTGGGGTAGCCATCAGCAGAAATTAATGCTTAATGTTGGGCAATTAACCCGGGAAATTCTTAATTTTTAATTCTTAACTGTTAATTTCTAACTCTTTCTCATGTCTTTCAAGATCTACACCAAAACAGGTGACAAGGGCAAAACAGCCCTGATCGGTGGCACCAAAGTACCTAAAAGCGACCTTCGCATCGACGCCTACGGCACCGTAGACGAACTCAATTCATATATCGGACTGGTCAGTGATTATCTGACGGTTTATCCTGATACTATCAGCCTGTTAAGGGAAATACAGGACCGCCTGTTCACGATCGGGGCCTCCCTGGCCTGTGATCCTGAGAAGGACACTAAAATGCGTATCCCTGACCTGCATGCCGGGGATATTACATTGCTGGAAGACAGTATTGACAAAATGAACGAGGTATTGCCGGAAATGAGGTCATTCATTATTCCCGGTGGCCACGTAGCCGTATCTACCTGCCATGTGGCCCGTTGTGTGTGCAGAAGGGCGGAACGTCTGTGTGTGGGATTGCAGGAGCAGCAGCAGTTCATTGAACCACTGGTGCTGCAATATATAAACCGTCTGAGCGATTATCTCTTTGTATTGGCCCGTTGGGTAGGTCACAGCTTCCAGGTGGCAGAAATCCCCTGGAAACCCCGGATTTAAGCCGGGTCTGTTTTCTGCGTTGCAGATGCAGAGATCTCCCCTACTATTCCCCCATCTTTCATGACCAGCTGTCTGTCGCTCATAGGCGCCAGTTCTTCGTTGTGTGTCACAATGATGAAGGTCTGCTGGAATTTATCCCTCAGTTCTATAAACAGCTGATGCAGTTCCCGGGCATTTTTAGAGTCCAGGTTACCGGTAGGTTCGTCCGCCATGACAATGTCCGGCTGATTGATCAGTGCACGGGCTACGGCCACACGCTGCTGCTCACCACCTGACAACTGATTGGGTTTATGCTCCAGTCTGCCAGACAATCCCAGTGTTTCCAGCAGGTAGACGGCTCTCTCCTTTACGGCAGCTTTCCGGGTACCGGCAATATAACCAGGGATACATACGTTTTCCAGGGCAGTAAACTCCGGTAAAAGGTGATGAAACTGGAAAATGAAGCCCATGTGCCGATTCCTGAAATCAGCCAGCGCATTCCCCTTTAAAAGGCTAAGATTGGTATCATTCAGCCATACTTCTCCGGAAGTCGGCGTATCCAGCGTACCGAGTATGTGCAGCAGGGTACTTTTTCCGGCGCCTGAAGAACCGACGATCGTAACGATCTCTCCTTTCGATACGGAAACACTTACACCTTTCAGCACGTGTAAGTTGGAATAATTTTTGGTAAGATTGCGTGCGGTTAGCATACTCAAAGAAAAGTAAAATAACCTTTAAAATAGTAATAGTTGTTTATTTCAAATTAAATAATACTTTTGCGAAAATTCAGAAAGTAAAAATTTCGATAACATGTACTGGACCTTAGAATTAGCTTCATACCTGGAGGATGCTCCATGGCCAGCTACGAAAGACGAATTGATAGATTACGCCATCCGCTCCGGTGCACCGATTGAAGTGATTGAGAACTTGCAGGAACTGGAAGACGAAGGGGAAATTTATGAAGGCATAGAGGATATATGGTCTGATTATCCGTCGCAAGACGACTTTTTCTTCAACGAAGATGAGTATTAGACGGAATATTTTCCATTATTGTTGCCTCAGCAATTCGCCTATGCTTAAAAAACTTAGCCGTTCCTTCTAGTCAAGGGGAGCGGCTTTTTTGTACCACGGTCAGCAAACCAACCCTGACCGGCGGATACTGAGCCGGGTAAAACGGCGTAATTTCAGATGCCTATACTTAAAAAAGAATAGCCTGGTCTGATAAGGGGATGTTTTGCCCCTGCCTGTTCCTTTCACGTTATACATCTTTCCCTTGTTCCGGTACCCGCCGGTCCTGGTTTCTTATTGGTTTATGTATACTTATCCTTCCTTGATCTTCCGTTTTTGAACGAAGGACCAATGAAAGTTGACTATAAGATAAGAGGTAAATAAAGCTGGTTATATGGCCTTGTCAGGGGGGATTGTCTTTCTGACGGACAAGGTTATTATATCCCTAATTTACGAATTATAATCCTGATAAAGTAGGTTGGTATTACCAATAAAAAAACGCCGCAAAAAAGGCTTATTTCATCCTTTTTTACGGCGCTTAATATGTTTATACGACGACTATTTTTCCATCTGCTCGATGATCGCAGCAGAAACACCGGTAAATGAGAAACCGCCATCATGGAACAGGTTCTGCATAGTTACCATTCTGGTCATGTCAGAGAACATTACCACGCAGTAGTCAGCGCACTGTTGTGCAGTTGCGTTACCCAGCGGGCTGATTTTCTCAGCATATTCCATGAAACCATCGAAACCTTTCACACCACCACCTGCAGTAGTTTTGGTTGGAGACTGTGAAATGGTGTTTACACGTACTTTCTTCTTGATACCGTAGTGGTAACCGAAGCTACGTGCTACTGATTCCAGCATAGATTTAGCATCTGCCATTTCGCTGTAATCAGGGAATACTCTCTGTGCAGCGATGTAGCTCAGCGCTACTACGGAAGCCCAGTCATTCAAAGCATCCAGCTGGTATGCGGTCTGCAGCACACGGTGCAGGGACATAGCGGAAATATCGAATGTTTTATGAGAGAAGTCATAATCCAGGTCGGTGTAAGATCTGCCCTTACGCATGTTGATACTCATACCCACAGAGTGCAGTACGAAATCAATTTTGCCGCCAAAATGCTCCATGGATTTAGTGAAAAGGTTTTTCAGATCATCCATATTGGTAACATCAGCGGGTATAACAGGAGCTTTACACTGTTCAGCCAGTTTGTTGATCTCTCCCATGCGTAACGCTATCGGAGCATTGGTAAGCACTACTTCGGCGCCTTCTTCCACACAACGTAATGCTGTGCTCCAAGCCATAGACTTCTCGTCCAATGCACCAAATATGATACCTTTCTTTCCTTTTAATAAGTTATGAGCCATTGGGTTCAATAATTAATTTCGGCAAAAATAGCTGTTATAGTTGAAAAAAAAAGATTAATTGAAAAGCAGTCAGCGGATTAGCTATTTTACCAACTCCCTTGCATTCTCAAGCGCCGCGGCTGTTGGTTTCTCACCACTCAGCATCTGGGCGATCTTATTGATACGTTCTTCTCTTGTCAGGAGGCGTACGTTCGTAGTGATCTTACCGTCGCGTGCGTCCTTAAACACGAAATAATGTGCATCGGCCTTACCTGCGATCTGCGGCTGGTGTGTGATACAGATGATCTGATGACCACGGGCCATATCTTCCATGATAAAGCTGACCTGTCTGGCCGCTTCTCCGGAAATACCCGTATCGATCTCATCGAATATCAGCGTTGGTAATGCTACAGAGCGTGCTACCAGCGATTTTATACACAGCATCAACCTGCTCAACTCACCACCGGACGCCACTTTCCTGATAGGCGCGAACTGTCCGCTCTTATTGGCGTCGAACAGGAATTCGATCGTATCCTGACCATATGGGTTCAGGGCTCCCTGTGTGATCGCTGCTTTCAGACGGGCATTCGGCATACCCACCTGTGCCAGCAGTGCATTGACCTTCTTTTCAAATGGTTCAGCAGCTTTCACACGTGCAGCCGTAATCGTTTCTGCCAGTTTTTGCAGGACGGCCTGAAGGGTCGCGATCTCTGCTTCCAGTCCGGCCAGTTTTTCGTCCAGGTTCAATACGCCTTCAACACTCTGGGTAAGCTTTTCCTGGATGACCAGCAATTCCGCCGTGTTTTGCACACCGTGTTTTTTCAACAGCTTATACCCTAAAGACACACGTTCGTTCACCTGTTCTATACGGGCGTTGTCAAACTGTACCTGGTCATTCATATGACCTATTTCTGAGGAAATGTCCTGGAGGTCTACATAAACAGACTGTAATCGCTGGGCAACCGCAGGCGCATCCTTATGATAGGATGCCAGGGCCTGTACGGAAGACTGGATTTGCTTCAGCTGTTGTAAAATAGGCTGTTCGTCTTCATTCAGCTGGAAATAAACCCGGCTGAGCGTATTACGGATTTCCTCTGCATGGCTCAACACCTTCAGTTCTGCATCCAGATCTTCGATCTCATTGGGTGCAAAGGAAGCGTCGCTCAGTTCATCCAGCAGGAATTTGTTGTAATCGAGTTCTTTGTTGGCATTGTCGCGCTGGTCCTGCAACTGCTTCAGCTGGCGTTGTATCTGCGCATAGCGCTGGTACTGCTGCTGATATTGCTGCATGACTGCCGGCTGATTCACCAGGGCATCCATGACCTCCCGCTGAAAATCGGACTTTTCCAGTTCCAGGGTGTCAAACTGCTGATGCAGGTCCACCAGGTACTGGCTTAGTTCCGTCAGTTGGCCCAGATTGACAGGCGTATCATTGACAAAAGCACGGGACTTGCCGGCCGCGCTGATCTCCCTGCGGATGATCAGCTGGTCTTCCATATCAAGCTCGTGCTCCTGGAAAAAAGCAGCCACCTGGGATTTCTTGACTTTGAAAACACCTTCAATCACACACTTTGATCCCTTATCCAGTAGCATTCCCGGATCAGCCCTCTCTCCCAGTATTAATGACAATGCCCCCAGTACAATAGATTTACCGGCGCCTGTTTCCCCTGTAATAACATTCAGGTTGCCGGAGAAATCTACTTCCAGGTGATCAATGATCGCGTAGTTCTTGATAGTTAATTTCTGTAGCATAAGGAGTATTGGAAATACGAATATATCACATTGGATTATTCCGCAAATTAATACTTGTACTACGAAGTGTATCTGCGTAGTGACGGCCTCAACCGCCGGTCAATCGTTGTATCCCGGCTTTGGCCCTTTGATCGAGTGAGTTTTTATAGTCGTGCCCTTTCATGTCCAGACAGGCCTGGTAACATTGCCGCGCCTTGTTCCTGTCATTGCGCTTTTCATAAATATATCCCATTTGCAGGGAAGCCCTGGCGGCAAAATGTTCCGTTCTGTTGGCGCCTGCCTTCACCGTCGCCTCGTACATCGTGATCGCATTATCGTCCTGTCCCATTTCATCGTAGATACGGCCCAGACGGTAAGCATATTCCAGCTTTTCTTCCATCACCGGAAAATCGGCCGCTTTTTTCGTCTGTAACAGTTTCAACGCTTCCGGGAAGAACCCGCCATCACTCAGTAAACGGGCTTTGAGTAAAAGCTGATTAGGCCATCTGCCACTCTTTGCGTCTTTCAACGCCTGTTTATCAGCATCTGTTTCGGTATTACCTCTCGTCAGGATCAGACTGCGGTATTTATTGGCCGCGTCCATATTCCCCCTTAAATAATAATACCAGCTCAGACGCTGTAATCCTTCCTTAAGGTAGAATTTCCCTTTGAACCGGTCAATGAATTTTTGCAGATAGACGTTCGCATCTTCATCCTGCCTGCACAATTTCAGTTGCCCCAGTACATAATATACATAGGGGATCTCTTCGTACTGCGCATTATCATTCCGTTCTGTCAATACCTTGATACCCAATGAGGCCTTCTGATTGTTCATGGCAATATTGGCTACCATCAGGGCGAAAAGGTAGTTATTTTTTGTATCCAGCTGGTGTTTCTGGAGAAATGTCCAAACATCTTCCGGCTTGTTTTCCACAAACAGCTTCAGGTAACAGTAATAATAACAGGCCTCTTCCTTGAACAGGCGGGCCACTTCCGTATTGCTGTCGATCACCTGCTGCACCATCTGCATACCATCCCTGATCGTACCTTTCATACCCAGGGTATTAGAAAGCCAGCGATACCCTTCGGGAATGGTCCCGAATACGGTCTGCATGGAGCCCAGTAACATATTATTAGGTAAAAACTGCGGAAACTTCTTCTGGTTCTCTTTCAATAACTGATAGGCTTTCCTGATTTCCCATACGGCATCCCAGCGTTCGTTGAATTTCAATCTCACCATTCCCCACTGGAAACGGACCGCTGCCTGGGTATACAGGTAATAAGGGGAATTGGTAGGTCCTTCTTCCATCCAGGCCACACGTTCGGCTTTCAATGATTTCTTCCGGGCATACTCCGCCGGGTCTTCATTAAAGAAGAGGGTAAAAAAGTCAGCATAATTTTCCAGGAAATAAGGAATGAGGTTATCGGGATTGGCTTTCTTTTCTTCTGCCAGCAGGGCTGCTCCGGCATCGAGACGCAATTGCATGATCGCATCGTAGGCCTGCTGACAACGGGTGTTAAAGTCATAGACCTTCTGACGCCCTGATACAGAAATAGTAATATTCAACAATAACCCCAGCAGGAATAATATGCGCATGGACAAAAATATATCTGATTAATAACTCCGGGCCTATCTACCAAATTCCAAACCAAATTTTCAATTTCTGCCTGCCGGAATGTAAAAGTCCCGGCATAGGAGCCGGGACTTTCGCACTATTAAAATAAGTTAGTTTACAAAGCGCTATCAGATAGTCACTGTTGCATCCAGGTCATTATCAACCAGGATACGACCGCAATGTTCACACACGATGATCTTTTTACGCTGACGGATTTCTGCCTGACGTTGAGGCGGGATCGCGTTGAAGCAACCACCACAGGAGTCACGGGAGATCGTTACAACAGCCAGACCGTTACGGTAGTTGGTACGGATTTTTTCATAAGCGCCCAGGAGACGTGCTTCTACTTTAGTACGTGCTTCATCGCTCTGCTTACGGAAAGCTTTCTCTTCTTTCTCAGTTTCACCGATGATCTTTTCCAGTTCGCCTTTCTTGTGCTTCAGGTTAGATTCTTTATCACTGATCTGTTTCTTCGCACCTTCCAGGACACGGCTCTTATCCTTTACCTCTTCGTTCGCGTCTTTAATATGTTTCTCTGCCAGTTTGATCTCCAGAGACTGCATTTCGATCTCTTTTGTGATGGCTTCGAACTCACGATTATTCTTAACGTTATCCTGCTGCTTCTCGTATTTCTTCATCAGGGCCTCTGAGTCCTTGATTGCCGTTTTCTTATTGGCAATAAAGTCCTGGATACCACGGATTTCATCCTCTACGTGAGCCAGACGGGTGTTCAGACCCTCTATCTCATCTTCAAGATCCTTTACTTCCATCGGCAACTCTCCCTTCAACACCTGGATTTCATCCAGTCTGGAGTCCATCTTCTGTAGCCTAAGCACAGACGCCAATTTTTCTTCTACGGAGTATTCTTTTACAGTAGCCATGTATGTTTTTATAAGTAATTTACCGGATTTGTACGAATTGTAGATTTAAGAGGCGCAAAATTAGGGAATTTTTCAGTCAATATATGATAAAATAATTCAACCGTAAACTGCTCACTCTCGAAATGTCCTACATCTGCTATAACAATTTGATTTTCAGCATCAAAAAACTCATGATATTTAAAATCAGCAGAAATATAGGCGTCCGCCCCTGCTGAAATGGCCCTTTTTAACAGGAAACTGCCCGCTCCACCGCACAATGCCACTTTCTTTACCGGACGGCCTCTCAGGGGCGTATATCTCACACAACCTGTATCGAACTGCTGCTTTACCCAGCGCAGGAAAGCTGCTTCCTCCATAGGCGTTTTCAGCTCTCCGATCAGTCCCGAACCCACTTCTGCATATCCATTCTCCAGCTTCACAATATCATAAGCCACCTCTTCATATGGATGGCTACCCAGCAGTGCTTTCACCACCGCATTCTCCAAATATACGGGAAAAATCACCTCCACCTTCGTTTCCGGCTCCATATGACGTTCTCCTATCTCGCCCACATGCGGATTTGTACCCGCTCCTGCCTTAAACGTACCAGTGCCCTCCACATTATAGCTGCATTCATTATAAGCGCCAATATGTCCGGCTCCGGCAGCAAAAAGGGCAGTTCTCACCTTTTCTGCATCTGCCCGGGGCACAAAAGTATACAGCTTACGCAGCAGCTCCCGCTTAGGGGACAGCACGCTGCACTGCTGTAAATCCAATCGCTTTGCCATCATATTGCAAACACCGTTCCGTACATTATCCAGGTTGGTGTGGGCTGCATAAATGGCAATATCGTTCTTAATGGCCTTGATAGCCACCCGCTCTACATAATTGTTCCCATTGATCTTTTTCAGTCCGCCGAATACGATCGGATGATGCGCCACCACGAGGTTACACTTCTTTTCGATGGCTTCGTCGATAACCGCCTCCGTAGTATCCAGCGTCAGTAATACGCCTGTCAGTTCCCAGTCGGCATTGCCGAACAATAATCCTGCATTGTCGTAGCTTTCCTGGTATTGTAATGGTGCAAATGCCGCTATGGCATTGGTAATATCCCTGATCTTCATAATTGAGCGGTAATTTACCCCTACTTTTGCACAAAATCAACAGCATGGCACAGACTACCTCTTCTGCAGCAAAACGATACGAAACCTACAAAGGAAAGATGCAGCAGATCGCTGACATCCGGAATGCGATCGCCGTACTCAGCTGGGACCAGGAAACCTATCTCCCGGAGAAAGGGGCTGCGTTCCGCGGACAACAGATGACGACGCTCAGCACCATTGCGCATGAGCTTTTTACATCTGCCGACCTGGGAACACTGCTGGAATCGCTGGACAATGACAGACAAACCCTGGATACTGTCGCTGCCAAAAACATTACCCTCTCCCTGGAGGACTATCGTAAAAACGCAAAATACCCGGCCAGCTTCGTGGCGGAATTATCAAAAACCACCAACGAATGCTATCACGCATGGATCAATGCCAGAAAAGAAGGCAACTATGCGGTATTTGAACCGGTACTGGCGAAAATGGTGGAACTGAAAAAACAGGAAGCCGATATACTTGGCTATGAAGGTCATCCTTATAATGCCCTCCTGAACGAATATGAAAAAGGCGCCAACACCACCATGTTGGATAACATCTTCCATGACGTGAAGACAGCGCTGACGCCACTGCTGCGTAAAATCGAACAAAAACCACCCGTACAGAAAGACTTCCTGCACCTTACATATGAACGTAACCGCCAGTGGGAATTCGGCATTCAGCTGCTGAAAGCCATGGGATATGATATGAACGCCGGCCGGCAGGATATATCAGAACACCCTTTTACCACCAGCTTTAGTCCACAGGATGTAAGGGTCACCACCCGCATCGATGAGAACGATTTTGGCAACATGACCTGGAGCTGTATCCATGAAGGCGGGCATGCATTATACGAACAGGGACTGGACCCGGAAGCTTACGGACTTCCATCCGGTGAAGCAACCAGTCTTGGTATCCATGAATCACAATCAAGATTATGGGAGAATAACGTAGGCCGTAGCATCGCCTTCTGGGAACATCATTATCCACAGTTACAACAGGTATTCCCGGATAACCTGGGGAATGTAAGTCTGAGAGACTTTTACAAGGCCATCAACCTGGTACAGCCATCCCTGATCCGTACGGAAGCAGATGAACTGACGTATCATTTCCATGTAATGGTGAGGTATGAAATTGAGAAAGGCTTACTGGACGGGACTTACAAAACATCCGATCTCCGGGATGTATGGAATAGCCATTATAAAGAATACCTGCACGTAACCGTACCAGATGACACACAGGGTGTATTACAGGATATACACTGGTCTCATGGCAGCTTCGGTTATTTCCCCACCTATTCCCTGGGTAGCTTCTATGCAGCACAATTCTTTGCCGCCGCACAGGAACAGTTACCTGACCTGAGCGGACAGATCGCCAAAGGTGAATACGGTGCATTGCTGACATGGTTACGCCAACAGGTACACCGCCATGGCCGTAGCTTTACATCCAATGAACTGTGTGAGAAAATAACCGGACAACCACTGAACTTTAAATATTTTCTGGACTATGCGACGCAGAAATTCGGAGACATCTACGGACTATAACTGTTCGTAAACTCCCTGTTTGCGCCACACTTCCCTGCCGTCTTTATACAAAATGAAAGTAGGCAGGGAAGTCGCTTTTATAGACTGCATCACTTCCTGGTCACGGCCACCATCCACTTTCAGCAGACGTACCGTTTTATGCTGAGACAGATACGCCTCCAGCACAGGGGCCATCTTACGGCAGGGAGGACACCATTCAGCACCTACATCCACCAGCACATCTCCTTTGCCAATATCTGAACGGAACGCATCCACCGTCATCTGTTTTACAGCAGCTGCGCCCTCTACCTGCTGACCTGCCTGTTTCCAGGCATTGATACCACCTTCCAGTTCTATTACCTTTTTAAAACCGTTGTCACGCATCCAGCTGGCGGCTTTTGCACTACGGCCGCCACTCAGACAATAGATATAAACCGTTTTGTCCTTATCCAGGTATTGTACCCTGTCAGTAAACTCTTCCTTCTTTGTGTAATCCGCCTGTAAAGCATTGGACAGGTGTCCTGTATTGTACTCACCAGCAGTACGTACATCAAAAACCTGCACATTCCCGTTTTGGATGGAGTCTTTAAAAACTGCTGCATTTACCTCCTGCGCTTTCACACCGTTTGAAACGGAAAACAGTATGCTTCCGAACACTAGGTATATATAATACTTATAAATCATACTTTTGTTTTATATTGTTGAGCTTTTATTTTCGTAAGTCTTTCATTTTCAGCACAAGCTGGAATAAATTTTGTGAGATGCAGGGACAGCCCCCCGACCTTTTGTGCAAAGACTACGTTTGAGCTACGGACAACCAATATTAACACATAATTATTTTTTTATACTTTTTTCCTTTTTTTCAACCTGAGCCTGGTCGTCATGGCCTGGCCATATCCGGAAAATGAGACACCATTACCTAAGCCAATTTATGCGCTTCCTCCATGCCACAGCATACCTGGTTGTGCTTCTCCTGCTATGCGGTGCTAAGACACAGGCACAAAATACCGTAGCTTTTACCGCTGACAACTGGAGTGGTTGCGGCGCAGCCTTCGTTCAGTTTGTAAACCAGTCTACACCCGTTGGTACCGCGTCATGGGACTTCGGGGACGGGGGAGCAAGATCGACGTTATGGAATCCCAGCCGAACATTCAACAGACCTGGCGTTTTCAACGTAGTACTGACCGTCACCTTTCCAAACGGACAAGTAAGCAGCACCCAACATGTTGTAAACGTCTATCGCAGACCCAATGTTGTCTTTACCGCCACTCCTACTACGGGATGTACGCCACTGACCATTAACTTCCGCGACCAGTCAACTGCGGGAGACGGTACGATTACCGGTATCAACTGGGACTTCGGGGACGGTACCGGCGCCAATGGCGCTACTGCCAGCCATACCTACAACAAAGGCGGCGGCATGATCGCTACCTCCATCGTTACCAACAGTTTTGGTTGTACCTCCAGTGCCGAACAGATACTGGATATCAAACCAACGCCACAGGTCTCGTTTACCACTAATACACAAGGTGGTTGCCGTACGCCGGTAACTGTCAACTTCACCAATACCACGACCATGAACACCGCCGGTCCGGTACCGGCCGTGAACTACCTGTGGGATTTCGGAGATGGCAGCACCAGCACCGACATGCACCCTACGCATGACTATACCACCACCGGCAACTTCTCCGTAAAACTGACGGCATCTACGGCCGATGGCTGTACCCAGACCATCAACATGCCTGATTATATAAAGATCGCCACCATGCAGGCGGATTTCAATATCCTGGAAAAAACCTGTACCGGCACCAATATCACCTTCAGGAATACCACCTTGCCGGCACCGGTATCCGCAACATGGACCTTCTCTGATGGTATGGTTATCAATACGGTAAATGCGGTAAGAACTTTTGCCAATCCCGGTAACTACACCGTTACCATGCATGCCGTAACCCAGGATGGTTGCGATGCGCTGGTTACCAGAAGCTTTACCGTTTCCACACCTCCCACTGTTAATTTCACTATGAACCCCACCTCTGCGTGTGCGGTCCCTGTGAATATCCAGTTTACCACTACCAGCACAAATGCAAATGGCTGGGCATGGACATTCGGAGATGGCGCAACGGCTACTATTCAAAACCCACTGCACAACTTTACCACGGAAGGAGTCTTCCCCGTAAAAGTAGTGGCCAGTAATGCTGCCGGCTGTCTCGATTCAGCCATCAACTCTATTACCATCAGAAAACCTGTACTGACCATCGCAGGTCTCAACCGCGGTTGTATCCCTTTTGATGCCAGTCTGACTGCCAACATTGATGTAGCAGATCCGATCGTGTCCTACAACTGGGATTTTGGTGATGGCGGCACTTCCACCAATTCAGTCGGCACGCATACCTATACCGTGCAGGGTAATTATGTCGTAAGACTTAATATTACCACCAGAGGTGGTTGTACACAGACAGCTACTTACCCCATCAGAGTAGGTACACCGGTAATACCTGATTTTTCTGTTGATAAACCGAATGGTTGTCAGCCGACCGTCTTCAACTTTACCGACCTGTCCAGACCACAGGTGCCGGGTATGACCTGGCAATGGACATTCGTGGAGAACGGCGCTGCCAATGGTGGTTCCTCTGTACAGAACCCTTCTTATGTATTCAGCACCATCGGTACGCACGACGTGATCCTGACGGTGGATAACAATGGCTGTACACGTACTATTACCAAACTGGCCTTTGTAGAAGTATATCCTCCTGCCGCCTTCTTTACAATTGCTGATGTGGATTGTAGCAGACCACTGACAAGGGTGTTCACAGATGCTACCGCCTGGGGCACCACTCCTACGCCAAGAAGTTATTCATGGGATTTCGGAGATGGTACAACAGACAATACACCTAATCCAACCCATACATGGGCGAATGAAGGCACCTATACAGTTGTACTGACAGTGGATAACGGCAGCTGTACTTCCACGTATTCAACAACTGTAAGGTTGCTGAATGACAAACCGGTTATTACTGTTGATCAGAACGTGATCTGCCGTGGCACTACTGTGAATTTCGCTACTACCTCAGTGATTCCAGGTCTTACGACTTCTTACCAATGGACATTCGGCGATGGTGGTACAAACGCAGGTTCACCGACGCCTGCTTATACCTACAGTCAGCCAGGTACCTATAAAGCAGCGCTGACCACTGTAGATATTTATGGTTGTACGCACGTGTCAGATTCGCTCACGATCGATGTGAATGGTTCTGTTGCAGCGTTCTCCGCTTCCGCACGCCGATGCAGGGACACCGCCATTACATTCACCGATGAATCCACCACCCGTGCCGGTAACACCATCACTTCCTGGACATTTAATTTTGGCGATGGTACACCGAGACAGACGTTTATCACGAAACCGGTAGCTATACCACATAGCTATGGCGTTATCAACAACTATCCGGTTACCCTCATCGTAACTGACAATACAGGTTGTACAGATTCTGTTACGCATGTGATCACCATCGATAATATCTCCGCAAAATTCAGTGCGCCTGATAGTATTGCCTGTCTGAATACGCCATTCAGATTCAATAATGAGTCTATCACAGAACCATTGACCTATGCATGGCAATTCGGCGATGGTGGTGTTAGTACCGATAAAAATCCAACGCATACCTATACAATCCCTGGTACCTATACTGTAACACTGGATGTTACCAGCACTACAGGTTGTACCGGCCATATTGAAACAATAGACTTCCTGAGAGTACCGAATCCGGTAGCTGACTTTGAAGTACCTGCTGTAGCAGGTGATATTTGTCCGCCGGTAAAGGTGCAGTTCACCAACCACTCTTCTGACTACGTGAAAGTATCCTGGTCATTCGGAGATGGCAGCAGCTCAGACGAAGACAATGCTTTACACAACTATATCAGACCCGGTACTTTCCCGGTAACCCTAACGGTTTACTCTGTAGGTGGATGTGCAAGTCCGACAGCAGGGCCTAAGAATATTTCTATCTCCGGTCCGGACGGTAGCTTCGCTATCTCACGGGAAAGTGGTTGCGTACCGTTGACCACTTCCATGACAGCTGTATCTCCAACCGCCCAGAAATTCATCTGGGACTTTGGAGATGGTTATACTGTGACTACCACCACTCCTGCTTCACCCGCTTACACTTATACACAGCCAGGCATTTATTTCCCTGCTGTATTGCTGGAAGACCAGAGAGGTTGTACCGTACCGGCTATTGGCAGTCCGAAAGTGATAGTAGATCAGATCAAGGCAGATTTCGGAGCTGATCTTTCCAATGCCTGTGACGGAGGTATCGTGCAGTTCTCCGATTCAACAAAAGGAGTATCTATTGAGGACGGGGCGCCGGCCACTTATCTGTGGGACTTTGGTATTCCGGGTCGTACGGACGATGTGGGTACAGGGCCTAATCCGAGTTTCTTATATGACGCACCGGGAACTTATTTCGTGAGAATGACAGTGACCAGTCACTATGGATGTGTGGACGCAATAACGAAGACGATCATTATCGAGCCAAGTCCGTATCCGGAAATTGATACCGTACCACCGGTATGTGTGGGTACGCCTATTCAGTTGTCAGGACGTGAAATAAGAAATCTGCCGGGAACGACCTGGAACTGGACGACCAATGGCCAGGATTATCCGGGGCGGGTACCGGATTCGGTGACCTATGACCAGCCAGGCATTTATCCGGTACAGCTGACGATCACCAGTGCAAAAGGTACCTGTAGCGCTACCGTGACCAGAGATATTACCGTAGCGCCTTATCCGACCCTTACACCGACACCGACGGAATCTTCTATCTGTCGTGGAGAGTCTGTGAACCTGCAGGTATTTACAGAGCCGGGAGCGGATATTACCTGGACCAACTATAATATTTCTGATCCGAAGAGCGCTACCCCGGTGGTAACACCTGATATCGATACTACTTACCGTGTAACGGTAGTAAATGCGACCGGTTGCGCGGCAAAAGGCAGTGTGAAGATCAGCGTATCGCAACCATTTACGATACAGACCAGCAATGCAGATATCTGCGAAGGCGGTTCTGTACAGTTACATGCCAGTGGGGCAGTACGTTATCTGTGGTCACCTGCAACAGGCCTGGACAAAACTGATGTGGATAATCCGATGGTAACACCGGAATCTACCATCCGCTATCAGATCATCGGATATGGCAATGACAATTGCTTTACGGATACAGCAACTGCGACGGTAACAGTTCACTCAGCGCCTATCATCAATGCGGGGGATGACCTTTCTGTACCAGTAGGTACGACGATACAGTTGCCAGTTACCGGTAGCACGGATATTACCAAAATCGAGTGGACGCCGGCTACAACGTTGAATTGTGCGGACTGTCTGACGCCGATGGCCTCACCAAGAGAGAATACCACTTACATGATCACGGTGACCAACGCATTTGGTTGTACGAGCTCCGATGATGTAACGGTGAACCTGGTATGTTCTTCCGGTGTGGTGTTCCTGCCCAACACCTTCTCCCCTAACAATGATGGTCAGAATGATCTGTTCTACATCAGAGGTAAGGGTATCAAAGTGGCGAAATCATTTAAGATATATAACCGTTGGGGACAACTGGTATTCGAAAGGACCAACTTTAACATAGAGGACCCGACTTACGGCTGGGACGGCCGTATGAACGGTCAACCGGCAAATCCGGACGTCTTTGTATATGTAGCAGAACTGGTATGTGATTCCAATGAAGAATTTATGTTAAAAGGAAATGTGATGCTGATCAGGTAATGACCTGTCATCATCTGCCACCCGAATCCATATGACTATAAAACTTGCCAGCATGAGAATGAATTGTAGAAAATTGTTAGTGGCACTGTGCCTATGCAGCACACAAACACTGGTCGCACAGGATATACACCTGTCCCAGTTCTATGAAACTCCAATTTTACGCAATCCGGCGCTGATCGGTTTATTCCATGGGGATTACCGTGTCCAGGCCGTATACCGGAATCAGTGGAACAGTGTCACGATTCCTTATCAGACGGGCGCTTTAAGTGCGGAGCTGAAATTTCCGGTGGGCAATAGTGAGGACTTTGTCACGGGGGGGCTTCAGTTCACCTATGACAGGGCGGGTACTGCCCGTCTGCAATCCGTACAGGTATTGCCGGCTATCAATTACCACAAATCCCTGAGCCAGGACAGGAACATGTTCCTGTCTGTGGGTTTTACGGGCGGTATTGTACAGCGGCAGTTCGATCAGACAAAAGTGACATTTAACAACCAGTATACGGGCGGACAGTTTGATCCGACGGCGCCTACGGGAGAGGAAGGCCGGCTGGCCCTGAGAGGTTATTCCTATCTGGATGCCGGTGCGGGTCTGAGCTTCAGCAGTAGCCTTGGCGAGAATGAAGACATTAATTATTATATCGGGGCGGGCATTTTCCACTTTAACCGGCCAAAGCTGTCCTTTTATAAAGACGGGACGGTCGCGCTGGACCCTAAATTTACGGTCAACGCCGGTATTACCGTTCCTTTACAGGAGCGTTTAAAGCTGATCGCACAGTATAACGAGATACACATGGGAGCGTATGCCGAGTACCTGGGAGGGGCATTACTGGGTTATAGTCTGTATGATGAGGGGCTGGAAAGTACCCGGGCATTTTACGTAGGCGCCTATATGCGTTACAAGGACGCGATCATTCCTTCTTTCCGCCTGGACATGGAAAAGTATGAGGTAGGGTTCACTTATGACGTCAATATTTCGAGTCTGAAACCGGCTACGAATGGTTTTGGCGGCTTTGAAGTGTCACTGGTATTCAAAGGGTTCCTGAACAGCCGTAACAGTACAATGGATGCGGTACACTGTCCAAGGTTCTAAACTTATGTACCGTACCAATTGCTATCTTTACACCGACTTGATAAACTCATAACCTTATAACGAATAACAGATGAACGTAACAGTTGGCGCAAAAGCTCCCTCTTTTTCACTGGTGAATACCGAAAAACAGAAAGTATCCCTGGAAGACTTCAAAGGTCAGAACCTGGTAATTCTGTTCTTCCCATTGGCATTTACAAGCGTATGTACGGCAGAACTCTGCAGTATCAGAGATAACATCGGTACTTATAATGACCTGAATACGGCTGTTGTGGGTATTTCTGTGGATTCTCCTTTCACCCTGGGTAAATTCAAGGCTGAGCAGAACCTGAACTTCCCGCTCCTGTCTGACTTTAATAAAGAAGTTTCTCAGGCATATGGTGCATTTTATGAGAATTTCGTGCTGGACCTGAAGGGTGTATCTAAAAGATCAGCGTTCGTGGTAGACAAGGAAGGTGTTGTCAGATATGCGCAGGTGTTAGAGTCAGCAGGTGACCTGCCTGATTTTGAAGCAGTTAAAAACACGCTGAACGGTCTGCAATAAAAAATAACCGGAAGCGTTAAATTTTTTCAAAAAATAATGGCAAGCCTTCTTATTTGGCTTGCCATTTGTTATTTTTACGTAAGACGATATTGTGGAATAAATCAGGTGATATTTGAAAAAATCTTTATCTTTGCGAGTATGTGGAAAACCTCTACACTCTTATTTTCTTGCTTCTTTTGCCTATTATCCCTCGTAGGTAAAGCACAAAGCGCCAAAACCACTCCATTCTCCGATGGGGGCAGTAAAATCGTGAAGGCGTATCCCAATCCGGCCAGCAGCAGGATCAATTTCGAATTACAGAACAATAACGAGCAAGGATACGAGATTATTGTATTTAATTTTCTCGGAAAGAGGATCGATCAGATAAAAAACCTGAACGCACGTACTACAGTTGAACTGGATAAATATTATAGTGGTCTATATATTTTCCAATTGAGGGACAAACAGGGGAACCTGGTGGAGTCGGGAAAGTTCAATGTCGTCAAGTAATATGACTAAATAATTCTCCTTTAAGGAATATAAAAAAGGGCTCGTTTAAAAAACGGGCCCTTTTTCGTTTATCGTCATACACCATTACTGTACTTCCACGATCAGGAATTTCAGGTAGGTGGTATTTTCAATATTCCACAAGATCGGGTGATCCTGTGCCTGTGTCTGGAAGGTTACCTGACGCAGTTTCTTTTTAGCGTCCTTGGCTGCCATGTCGATGATCTCCAGGAAGAGGGATGGCGGCACCAGGTTGGTACAGGAAGCGGTCACCAGGAAGCCTCCCGGTTTCAGCAGCTTCATGCCACGCAGGTTGATCTCTTTATAACCGGTGATCGCTTTCTGGATATTTTCGCGGCTTTTGGTAAAGGCTGGCGGGTCCAGGATCACGGTGTCAAACTTCTTCTCTTCACGGGTCCACTGTTTCAGTACATCGAATGCGTTCACCGCCTGGAACTTACAGATATCCTGCAGGTTGTTCAGTTCAGCATTTCTGCGGGCAGTGTTCACGGCATGTTCAGAGATGTCCAGTCCGAGTACGCTTTTAGCGCCATAGTGACCAGCGTGGCAGGAGAAGGTACCGGTGTAGCAGAACGCTTCCAGTACATCCGCGTCTTTCACAATATGCTGAATAGCACGGCGGTTATCCTGTTGGTCCAGGAAATAACCCGTTTTCTGGCCATTTTCGATATCTACATGGAACTTCAGGCCGTTCTCATTGATAATCACATTGGTATCAAACGGAGCGCTCAGGAATCCTTTCTGTTGTTCCAGGCCTTCCAGTTCACGTACCGGAACATCGTTACGCTCATAGATGCCTTTCGGAGAGAAGATCCTGTTCAGGGCGTCCACGATGGCGCCTTTCCAGCGGTCCATACCCAATGCCAGCGTCTGCAATACGAAGTGGTCATTGAACTTGTCAATTACCAGGGCTGGCATTTCGTCCGCCTCTCCGAATACGAGACGGCAGTTTTCCACATATCCCAGCTGCTGACGGTATTTCCATGCTTTCAGCAAACGGCGGTAGAAGAATTCCGCGTCGATCTGCTCGTCTTTGTCACGGGTCAGCAGGCGTACCAGGATCTGTGACTGGGGATTGATGTATCCTCTACCAACAAAGAATCCCTGATGGGTAAATACATCTACCGTATCACCGGCTGTTACAGGCCCTTCGATCTGTCCGACTTCATTCCCAAACACCCAAGGGTGGCCCTGCAGCACACGATTTTGTATCTTTTTCTTTAAAAAAACTTTGGTCATTACAATTTTTTCCAGGCTGCAAAGGTAGGACAATTCAGACTTACGCATGCGGGAATTACTGATGTGGGCGTTCTTGTGTCAATTTGTCTCGTTTCCCGGCTTGGCAAGTAAATTGTCTGGTGTACCTTTGCAGACAATATTACTTCATAAAAGAAAACAAAAACGATATGCAGACAAACGGACAGGACACCGAAAATGGTAAAGGCATGCCGGATATCAACGCTGAAGAGAACCTGGGCGGCACCACAAACCTTAACGATGCCTTGGCGGATGAAAGCGAACTGGATAAAAAACAGCAGGAGCTGAATGAAATGAGGGATAAATACCTTCGTCTGGTTGCAGAATTTGACAATTTCAAGAAACGTACTGCCAAAGAACGTATCGAGCTGATGCAGACTGCCAACAAAGAGGTGATCATCTCTCTGCTGGATGTGCTGGATGATAGTGAACGTGCTTCAAAACAAATAGAAAGCGCCGCTGACGTCAATGCCGTAAAAGATGGCGTTGCGCTGGTTTTCAATAAATTAAAGTCGACCCTGCAAGCTAAGGGGCTTAAACCTATGGAGAGTTTGCACACCGAATTTAATCCCGATCTCCACGATGCCATCACTGAGATTCCCGCACCTTCTGAAGACCTGAAAGGAAAGGTGATCGATGATATGCAGAAAGGATATTACCTGAATGACAAATTGATACGTCACGCCAAGGTAATAGTGGGAAAATAGGTGACGATCTGACAGAAATGCTTTTCATTAACCATGCCGGCAAATTGCCGGCTTTAGTGTGATATATGTCTACCAAAAGAGATTACTACGAAATACTGGGTGTTGCCAAGTCCGCTTCCCAGGATGAGATCAAAAAGGCTTACCGTAAGGTAGCCATGCAGTACCATCCTGACAGGAACCCCGATAACAAAGAGGCGGAAGAAAAATTCAAGGAGGCAGCCGAAGCCTATGAAGTATTAAGCGATACCGACAAACGGGCACAGTATGACCGTTTTGGTCATGCCGGAATGGGTAACCGTGGTGGCTTTGGCGGCGGCGGCGCTGGTATGAACATGGACGATATCTTCTCCAACTTCGGGGATATTTTCGGAGACGATATTTTTGGTAGCTTCTTCGGTGGTAACCGTGGTGGCGGTGGTGCCGGCGGAAGACGTGGCAGAGGTACACGTGGTTCTAACCTGCGTGTTAAGATCAAACTGACATACGAAGAGATCGCCAAAGGCGCCAACAAAAAGATCAAGGTTAAAAAGTACGTTCCGTGCAGCCATTGCAGCGGTCTCGGCGCAAAAGATAAAAACGCTTTCCAGACCTGTGGCACCTGTGGTGGTTCCGGTCAGGTAAGGAAAGTAACCCAGACATTCCTGGGGCAGATGCAGACAGTAACTACCTGTCCGACCTGTCATGGTGAAGGTCAGACCATCACCAGCAAATGTGGTCACTGTAAAGGTGAAGGACGCGTTTATGGTGAGGAAATGGTGAATATCGACATACCTGCAGGCGTACAGGAAGGTATGCAACTGAGCCTGAGCGGTAAGGGTAATGCCGGCGAAAGAGGCGGCGCTCCCGGCGACCTGCTCATACTCATTGAAGAGGAACCACACCCGGAGCTCCAGCGCGATGGACTGAACGTTGCCTACGATCTGTACATCTCCTTCCCTGATGCCGTATTCGGCACTTCCCTGGAAGTACCGACCATTGATGGTAAAGCGAAGATCAAGATACCTGCCGGTACCCAGAGCGGAAAGATCTTCCGTCTGAAAGGCAAAGGTTTCCCTTCCGTAAACTCTTACGAGAAAGGTGATCAGCTGATCCATGTAAACGTATGGACACCTCAGCAGGTGAGCGGTGAAGAAAAAGCGTTCCTGGAAAAGGTACAGTCATCCGACAACTTCAAACCAAACCCGGAAAAGTCTGAAAAAGGCTTCTTCGAAAAGGTAAGAGATATTTTCAGCTAAGTACTTTGTACTTTACACTTTATAGAAAGCTGTCCGCCGAAAGGCAGGCAGCTTTTTTCTTTATCATTTCCCTCTGCTAAGCTTACCTTTGCAATTTTACTTTTTACAGGTTACATGTTCGATCCTTCCAAATTACAGATGCTGGAGAACCGGCTGCTAAAGGTGTACAAACACCTTCGTAAAACCGCACGCCGGCAAAATATCACCTGCTTCCGGGTATATGATGACGATATTCCAGAATTTCCCTTCAGTATTGAACTGTATGAGGACCATATCTACGTGGCGGAATACCATCGCCAGCACGGTATGGAAGAAGAAGCGCATGAAGAGTGGCTGGACCTTTGTCTGGAAGTGATCTCCAAAGTACTGGAAGTGCCCCTGGAAAAGGTATTCGTTAAGCAACGCCAGCGAAAGGCCAGCAGACAGGAACAGTATGAAAAGCTGTCCTTCGAAAGCCATGAAATGGTCGTGCATGAAGCCGGGCTCAAATTCAAGGTCAATCTCTCCGATTACCTGGATACCGGTCTGTTCCTGGACCACCGTATCACCCGTGGTATGGTAAGAGAGCAATCAGCAGGCAAAAAGGTACTGAACCTATTCTGTTATACCGGTTCATTTTCTGTATATGCAGCGGCAGGTAATGCGGCACAGGTGACTTCTGTCGACCTGTCTAAAACCTATCTGGCCTGGGCAGAAGAAAATATGAAGCTGAATGACTTTGACGTCAGCCAACATCAGTTTGTACACGCAGACGTACTGCAATACCTGGATACACTTCCTGCAGAGGAATTTGACCTCATTGTACTGGACCCGCCTACTTTCTCAAACAGTAAACGTATGAAGGAGTTCCTGGATATCCAGCGGGACCATGTCAGCATCCTGAACAAGGTACTGGCAGCTACCAAACCTGGTGGTGTTATCTACTTCAGTAACAACTACCGTCGCTTTGTGCTGGAAGCAGATCGTATACTGGCTACTGAGATCAAAGACATTACTTCGCAGACCATCCCTTTCGACTTTCAGCAGAAGCTGATCAGAAAGTGCTACAGGATCGTGCGCTAAGGGTGTTATTGCTCTAAATTTTTTGATTTTTTCAGGTCTTTCAATAGTGTGATGAACTCCCGGCGGTATCCTCCGGGATCATCACCCAAAGAACGTTTGGCAATATCCATTACCATATTGCAGGAGCCGCTGCCTTTATAACCCGACTTCCTCAGCAGCATGCCCATCAGGGCTACGGCACTGGCAAACCGGAAATCATCGGAGGACTGCTGAAAGGTGGTCAGATTGCCCGGTACATGATAGAATAGTCTTTTTATGGTAGTATCTGTGTTTTCCCTGTAGGCCAGGTGTACGGCGGCCAGCATACTATCGGCGGGTGTAAGTCCGGTTTGCGGTACAATTTCATAGATCGCTACTGCACAATGTCCGGCGCCTATAATCCCCCCTCCTATCTGACTGGCAGAATCATTATCTTTAATCACTTTATTCTCGTAGCCTATCAGGCGATATGACTTAACCGTACGTGGATTGAACACTACATCCGCCTGCACGTCCCTGGCGACGGTAAACAAGGTACTACCAAACTCCCGCGCAAATATCTTACTGGCTTCTTCCAGGTTGTCTATATAGGCGAAATTGCCATTCCCCTTACTGGACAGCGTCTCTAATTTGGAATCCTTATAGTTTTTCATTCCAAATCCGAGACAGGTGAGCAATACACCACTCTCCTTTTTACCCAGGATCAGTTGTTCCATGTCATGGTCGCTGGTTTGACCGACGTTAAAATCACCATCCGTTGCCAGGATCACCCGGTTATTACCATCTTTGATAAAGTTCTCTTCCGCGATCTGATAGGCCAGTTTAATGGCGGCTTCACCGGCAGTTGCGCCACCCGCGCTGAGATAATCGATCGCATTCAGGATCTTACTTTTTGCGCTTCCCGGCGTACTGGGAAGGATGACGCCAGGTACGCCTGCATAAGCGACTATTGCGACGTGATCATTGCTACGCAGGTTATTTACCAGGATGCGGAAAGCGGCCTGTAAGAGCGGTAGTTTATTCGGCATGGCCATAGAGCCGGAAACATCGATCAGGAAGACAAGATTACTGGGTGGCAGACTATCCAGGTTTACCGATTTTCCCCGTACAGCGATCTGTAACAAACGATGATCTCCTGCCCACGGACAGGTCGCATAATTGCTGTAAATAGCGAGGGTTTGTCCGGCCGGAGGTAATGGATAGTTATAATGGAAGTAGTTGACCATTTCTTCGATACGCACCGCATTCGCAGGAATACGTTCTTTCAGTTTCACAAAACGCCGGATATTACTATAGGCAGCTCTGTCTACATCTACAGCAAACAGGGACGGTATTTCGGTATCTGCTGCGATGAATTTGTTTTCATACAACGTACCATATGTTTCATCAAAGAAAGCCCGGGTGCCCATCAGGGCATTACCGTAGTTAGGATTGGACCCGTTGGATGAGCGTTCACGCGCAATTGCCTTGGCCTTTTTCACCGCATCTTCTGCAGGGTCTTCCAGGGCATTCAATTGCACAAGCATACGGCTGTAAGCTCCCGCAGATAGTTGTTTGGGAAAGTATTTGCTGTGTTGGAACAATAATGTTGCGTCCTGAGAGGGCACCGCAATCCGAAAAAGCCCGTACTGATTGGTAATAGCCCTGGCGGTATCATTGACGACAGTGACGATCACTCCTGCAAGGGGATTATGAGAGATGCTATCTTCAACGGCCCCTGAAATCCATATCTTCTGAGCGCTCCCAGGTACAAGGATAATTAAGCTGGCAAGCAGCGTAAGGAGCCTTTGCATCAGTTTTGCATCAGTTGAATATAAATATAAGCAATTAAGCGCTAAAAACCCGGAGAATAAAGGGATAACAGATACGCGGAAGGGGTATTTCAGATTATGAAATACCCCTTCCGGTTAGTTTATTTAAAATTGGCAACACATACGATATACACAGCGATATTCGCTGCATGCCAATACTTGTTTTGCGGATACTTAACTGGCCGTTTCCACCAATTTGTATATCTCCGGCAGATTCCTTCCTAATCCATCATAATCCAGTCCATAACCCAACAGGAATTTGTTTGGTACGGAGAACCCGAGATAATCGATCTTAATAGGGTGTACCATCGCTTCCGGTTTTGTCAGCAAAGCTGCTACCATCAGTTTTTTAGGCTGCTGGTGCTCCAGTTGCGGCAGGAACTGGCTGAGTGTTTTGCCGGTATCCACGATATCTTCCAGGATCACTACAGTACGGCCATACAGGTCTTCGTCAAGACCGATGGCCTGCACCACATTACCGGTTGACTTCATGCCTTTGTAGGAAGCCAGTTTAATGAAAGATATTTCCGCATCAATGGTTAGATATTTGAACATATCAGCGGCAAACATGAAGGAGCCATTAAGAATAGCAATGAACAAAGGTTTTTCACCTTTCAGATCATTGTTTAGCGCTGTAGCTAATTCCTTAATACGCTGTTGTAACTGTTCAGCGCTGATATAAGGTTCAAACTGTTTATCATGTACCTGGATAACTGACATGCGATTCCGATTTACGATTGTTTTAGATTTTGCCGACTAAAAGTCGTTGTCCTATTTTGATATCAAATGATTCAAGGTGATTCCACTGTTGCAGTTGCTCTACCGTTACACCGTAACGTTTGGCGATAGCGTAGAGTGTTTCTTTTGTCTGCACCTCATGGTATAATGAATTGCCTTCCCTGATCGGTCCTTTTGTTTCCGATGGCGTCGTAGCCGGTTGTGCCGGTGTAGTAGCCGGAGCAGGCTGTGAGCTGGCCGGTTGAACTGGCGTTGCCGGTGTTGTTTCTGCAGGACTCGCCGGTTCTTCCGCTGGTGGAGTATTAGCCGGACGGGAAGGATTTACGGGTTGCGCCGGTGTTGTTTGTGCAGGCGTTGTACTGGCAGGTGTTGTTGCCGGTGTCTGTACAGGCGGAGCAGGCTCCGTATTGGAAGGAGTTGTATTCTCTGGCTTTGATGAATAAACAGGTTGAGACGCCGCTGGCGTTGTCTGTGTTGGTTGTGTACCTGTCGGTGCTGTCTGGGCCGGCTTTGTCGGTGCTGGTGCAGATGGCTGTGTAGCAGCAGGCTGTGTCGGTTGCGTACCTGTTGGTGTTGTCTGCACTGGCGCGGATGGTGTTGTGGAAGTTGCCGGCTTCGAAGCTACCGGCGTACCTTGTGCAGCTGTACCGTTGGTCTTCACATCCCCGATCTTTTTGAGATCATCCATCATGCCTGCCGGTAAACCACCCTGTGCAGCAGCCTGTTGCTGACGACGTTCTTCATCTGCTTTCTGCATGGCCATTTCTTCCTGGCGTTCTCTTTCGATCTCCGCTTTTACATCATCCATGATCTTTCCCGGGTCCAGGTCACCGATGGTAGGGTCTTCAGGAGGTGGGTTTTTACCCAGTTTAGGCGCTTTATTGGCGTAACCCTGCAATGCCAGTCTTTCGCCAGCTTCCGGTTCCTGCCCTTCCTTCATTCTGTTACGACGACGTAACCAGCGAAGCTGTATACCTTCTGCCTGCGCAATATCGTACATGGTCTCACCGGGAGCAACGGTATGGTAGTCGTTCTTACCGGATTTAGCTTTCTTCTGTAAGAAGATATAACTGTCTTTTTTCAGCGGATTATCATCTTCCAGGTCATTATAATGCACCAGGTTCCTGAGTTTGATATCCCGGTCATTGGCCACCTGTATCAATGAAGCACCTGCCGGTACTACGATCACCTTACGGTCATTGATCTGGAAGATGCCTTTAGGCGAGTTAGCCGTTGAAACACCGGAAGGTTTGGTCGTGGAAGCAACAGGTGTCGATGGTTTAACAGGTTTGTAGCCTACCATTTCCTCTCCTGTTTTAGCGCCGCTGGTGCCAGCTTTGGTCACCCCTTCCCCTTCCAGGGTATATTGCTGAAGATTGTAGTCTTCGATAAGTTTGATCAGTTGCTGGGGGTATGTTGTACTGGTCGCATATCCGGCCTGTTTAAGACCATATGCCCATGATTTATAGTCTTCTTCCTGAAACTGGAAAAGGAACGCATAACGGGGATTATTTCTCAGAAAGTCTGAATGGTCTTTATAGGAATCGGCTGCTGAGCCGTATTTACGAAAACATTCCTGGCGGGCATCATCATCATATCGTACGCTTTCGCCTGTCCAGTTGTTCTTACATTTTATACCGAAGTGGTTATTGGAGTTCTGTACCAGCCAGCCGTTACCTGACTGTGTTTCCAGGATCCCCTGTGCGAGCTTGATAGACGCAGGTACGCCGCTGCGCTGCATTTCATCGATGGCAATACCCTTGAACTTCGCAATATACTGTTGCGTCGTCTGGGTTTGTGCCTTCAGCAATGACATGCAGCCCAACAAAAAGCTGCACACTAAAACGGTTCTCCTTAGTTGCATTATGGTGAATTTAATGGGTGTGGTTAGTCTGTGAGGTCAGCCTATTTTCCTTATGATCAGCAGACCGTCTCTCAGCGTGAGCAATAACTGTTCCGCCCTTCCGTCAGCCGCTACTTTTTCGCAGAAACTGATCATTGCTTTGGCATTATTACTTTGTTTTGATGGTTCTACCAGCGTCTCTCCGTGGAAGAGCACATTATCAGCGAGTATAAATCCCCCGGGACGTATTTTATCCCATACCTGGTCATAGTAGCGCTCGTAACCTGCTTTATCTGCATCTATGAATACCAGGTCGAACACTTCATCCAATCCATTTATAATATCAGCGGCCTTTCCGATATGCATCCTGATCTTCTCTGACAATCCGGCTTCTTCAAAATAGCGGAGGCACATATCCTCTCTTTCCTCGTTGATGTCGATGGTGTGCAGGATACCTCCTTCTTTTAGTCCCTGTGCCAGGCAGATAGCCGAATAACCGGTATATGTACCCAGCTCCAGGATACGCTGCGGCTGCAACATATGACTGACCAGGCTCAGGAACTGTCCCTGAAGGTGACCGCTCAACATATGTGGCTGATCTACCTTCAGGTACGTTTCCCTGTTCAGACGCCTGAGCAGCTCTGTTTCAGGACTTGTATATCTTTCTGCAAACGTTTCTACAGCAGCAGGAATTATATCCATGTTGTATAATTTTTGCAAAAATATGTCAATAAATCCTTAGAAGTTGGGACGCAGCTTATTGGTGGTATAGAATACACGGAAGTATTCCACCACTTCATCCGCAGTATCAAAGAGTTTCAGCAGTCCGAGGTCCTCCGGATAGATGTTACTTTCTTTTTCCATCATCGTAGTGCGGATCCACTCCAGCAAACCGCTCCAGTACTCACGTCCGACCAGCACCATTGGTGTATCAGTCATTTTTTTGGTCTGGATAAGGGTGGCTACCTCGAAGAATTCATCCATGGTACCGAAACCACCCGGCATCATGATAAATCCCTGGGAATATTTGGTGAACATGACCTTGCGGACAAAGAAGTAGTCGAAGTGCATGTTCTTATCATGGTCGATGTAAGGGTTCGGATATTGCTCATGCGGTAGTGTAATATTTACACCTACAGATTTCCCTTTTGCTTCCTGGGCGCCTTTATTGGCAGCTTCCATAACACCGGGGCCACCGCCGGTAATAATACCAAAACCTTCTTCTGCGAGACGCCTGGCAATATCGTGGGCCAGTTCATAATATCTGGTACCTGCCTTTGTACGTGCGGAACCGAATATAGAGATGCAGGGGCCAATTTTTGCGAGAGACTCAAAGCCATCCACGAATTCCGCCATGATCTTGAATATCTGCCAGCTGGAATGTGCTTTTGTTTCTGTCCAGTCTCTCTCCTTCAAATGCATTAAACGATCGTTCATTACTGAGAGTTGTTTGTTCAATAATTGGGCTAAAATACTGAAAAACTCACTGGTAACACGCCTGGTTACCTGATAAGTTATTGTCGTAATAAGCGATTATACGGTCAATTTCTGTGCTGATCCGTAGTCGTGCCACCGCGTCTTTCTACGGTCGGCTTACCGGGATTTATGACAGGAAAAAGGGCTGATTGGAGGAATAGCAATATTGGCAATGGCCAAAACCTTGCAGCAAACGGGTATCCAATGGTTAGTTTAAAAAGAAGCAGGTAACTTGAAAGAAACCCGCTTAACATTTAACACGTTATGAACATGTAGTTGCCGTTGTTTGACATACCACATAATTTTTATCCATAGCTGGCCATAACGCATAACGTTCAATGCTTTGTTCCCTTCCAAGTTTAGTGATGTAATAATTGTTGCCTGCAATAGCAGTTGTGTACACAGTACAGTGTTTTCATATAACGTGGTTTAGTTCTCTCACTGGCCCCTTGATTGGGGAGAGGGCCAATTTTAACTTAAAATACAGATAATCTTTGGGAATTCCTAACAAGACAAGTAGAATTAAAAATTAAGCGTTAAGAATTAAGGATTGGTTTAAAATAGCCTTTCACAAGTAAATACAACTACAGATAAATAACAAAGGGAGAGACTTCAGTTGCCTGAATCCCTCCCTGACATTAAGATAAAAGCTAATTATTCACCTTATTGAAGTTATTAACCTCTTAAGGGTTTCAATTCTTAACGCTTAATTTTTAATGCTTAATTTCTTCTTACAGCCCTAATGATGCTCCTACACGCAGGATCAGTCCATTCTGATAAGGCGATCTGCTATCCTGCAATACGTCGTACAAAGCCATTATACTGAAAGAAGCCCGTTCGCCTAATGGCTGTGAATAACCACCTCCCATAAGCAGACTAGGTACACCGTAGCTGTCTTTTACAGTCGTTTTCGGATCGGTGTCATAATAAGTGCTTTTCAGACTTACATAGTTATACTCCGGCTGTACATGGACAAAGATAAAATCCAGCGGATATACACGACCCCATAGGCCGCCACCGAATATGCTGTATTGATTGCGTTGTCCGGTGTTACCGTAGTAGTCGCGGAAACGCTCGGAACCGTATTGTGCATTAATCGCCAGACCAGCAGCGAACAGCTGTGAAATCCGGTAGCCTACCAGTGGCGATACATTAATATTGGTATAATCACCGAATGACAGTCCCAGAGAACCTCCGATAATCAAACGGGATGCGTCAAAATTCTTCTTCCTTGCGGTGTCTGTTTTATAATACTGCGCCTGCGTCAGTTGAGCGGCTGATAACAGTAAAATACATAACAGTAAACGTTTCATAGTACTGCTCCTTTTAAATGGTTTTATCATCAATCAAAAAATCTTCCTGTTCTGTGTATCGTTCGGACTGAACTGTTACTGATCACCCGGGAGTGACCACATCATCGTGTCTCTTTCTCATTAACAGCTTTAGGGCCTTCCGGGTTCTCTGCAAAATTATTTCCTGTAAAATAGTCCAGGAGCAATTTATTTGAACGAAGGACAAATAACCGATCTCCGGCCTCCGGAGAAGCTACGGTTGGGATAAAGTCCGGTGTATACAATACCTATCTCATAAGCACCCCGGCGGCCATTGAACTGGGCCAGAGAGGATGTGGTCGCATCGTAACTGAACATGATCTTGACGCTTTTCAGCTCATAACCTACCAGGAATACGGCCGCATCCTTCATACGATAGTAAGCGCCGCCGTACAACTGGCTCTCTCCGTCACCGGAAAGATTATAGGCCAGGTTACCACCAAATACCGTTTCTGTCGCACCTGCCTGTCTGCCATAATAAGCAGAAGGATTCAGGATCACCATATCGCTCATTTTTATGCTGGCGTTCAGGAACCCTATATAACGACGGGGAATCTGGTTATTACCCTCATAAAAGGATTCTCTCGGCGTATTCACATGCTGTGCGGAAAATCCGGCATTGATGTAAATGTTGTCAGTAGGGAAATAAGCGTAGTTCATACCTACCTGCATATCAAAGTAGCCGATGCTGGTCTGACTGAAAGGCTCTGCGGTAGGCACCTGTGCATCAAAGAACTTCCCATTCCACTGATCCCCGAAGGTCAGTTTGGAGACGTCCACTCTTTTACTGGCCGATCCTACGTTGAAACCAAGGGATAACAAACTGCTCTGTCCGAGCAACTGGTGATAGGCAATGGAGCCGTATACTTTGGTGGAGGTCAGGTTACCACTACCGGCCACATCTCTCAATATCACACCTCCCACACCTAACCAGCCGTATTCCAGTCTGTCGCGGAATAACTGAAAGTCGCCAAAGGCCGACATTGTTTTATAAGGCACCGGGATGCTGGACCACTGATTACGATAATTCACGCCAAGACGGTAGTTCCCGTCCGGAATGAATCCCGTATTTGCAGGGTTGGTCGTAAGCGGAGAGTTGAAGTACTGCGAAAAGTGCAGGTCCTGTGCATTACCCTCCAATGCTGCGGCTAACAACATCAGACAACCGGCGATATGTTTTAAAATATGCTTCATATCATCATCTTAACAAGGTTACGCTTCCATTCTTAGTAGCTGAAGTACCATCACTAAACTCTACGTTGATCACAAATGCATAGGCGTCCATAGGTTGAAGCGATCCCTTAAATGTTCCGTCCCATCCTATTAAAGCGTCATTTGTTTCAAATACCATTTGTCCCCAGCGGTTATAGATTTTCATATTGAACCTGGAGATACCAAATCCTCTTACCAGGAATACATCATTGACGCCATCTCTGTTTGGCGAGAATGCAGAAGGAATATCAAACAACGGTATTACGATAGCACTCACCTGCTTGTGAGCGGTATCCGAACAACCCGCGCTGTTTGTGGATATAAGGTATACATCATATACACCGGTCCTGTTGTATTGGTATACAGGATTTACTGCTGTTGAACCATCGCCGTCTCCAAATTCCCAGAGGAAGCTGACAGCATCCGGAGAAGACTGGTTACTGAAAGTAGTTGGCGTATTCTCTGTCGGTGTAGTTGGTGAATAGGTAAAGTCTGCTGTCGGCGGCGCAAATACAGTGATCACCATCGAGGTATCGTCTGTCCTGTTACAGGTATTGTTATCTACCGCCTGCATTGTTACTGTATAAACACCTGGATTGCTATAAATATGTACCGGATTTACATCAGTAGACGTACCGCCATCACCAAAATTCCAGCTGAATGTTTCACCACCGCTTGTCGTATTCTGGAACTCGATCGTTGCCGGTACGCAGGTGCTGTCAGGTGCAATAAAGGAAGCTCTCACATTCGCAGCCACACGCAATGGCACAGTATCTATTTCAGGTGCATTACAATAGTTGGTATCTACCAGTGTCAGCGTGGCGTTATACACACCTTCCGCCTGATACCGATGCAGATATGGGAAGTCATTCGGTCCTACTTTTATTGTCGGCGTACCATCACCAAAATTCAGGTCAAACGAAGTTGAAGTGAACGGTCTTGGCGGATTAGGCGCCGTAAAAGTGAACTGGTAGCTCAATGCTTCACATGGCGGCTGACGTACTGCTTCCATATCAAAGTTGGCCCTGTCTGTACGGATACGCAGGTCCAGGAAAGCAGTATCACATCCGTTACAGCTGGCAGGATCACATTTGATCAGTGTTACCCTGTAGTTACCTGCGTTCTGATAAGTATGACGGGTTGTATCAGCAGTACCTACTACCGGAGCAGAACCATCACCAAAATTCCAGGTCCATGTCTGTGCCGGGGTACCGGTTGTATCAATGAATTCGATCGTAGCCGGTACGCAATAGTTTGTTCTTCTTTCCAGTGTTTTGATACCTGCTTTTACACCATCCAGATTAAAAGCGATCTTGAGTGCCCCAAGGTTACAGTTTGGCGGCGCACTGGTAGCATAAGCACCTGGCGTAGTCGGATAACGCGGTCTGAATCCTGACTCAGAAGTAGGGCACCATGCGCAGATACCCTGATAGATAACACCATTACGGTCGAAACGGCTGGTACCGCCATCTACGTGCTCATAGGTGCCGTTACCGCCAAAGTAACTACCAAACAGAATGTCTGTCGCATCACGTTGTAATACGAAGAAGTAAAAATCCTGTGTATCAGTTGTACGCTGTAATGGGTTCTTTAATGGCAGGCCACCTGTATTTGAGTTCGGATAATGCAGCTGTACATCGATACCGCCGCCCCATCCGGACACATAAACGTTTTCACAACGGTCTACCAGGAATGCCACCGGAGAGATACTTGGCGTCGAAGCAGCCTTACCAAACGTCGTAGAGTATACGAAAGCGGAGAGGTTAGGTTGCAGCTTCGCTATGAATTGTCTTGAATCGTTATTATAGAATGTTGCGGTACCTGTTGGTTGCACGATCGGCCATGTACCTTCTGTCGTACCCATCACGTATACAAAACCGCGGGAATCGAGCTGGATACCATATACCTGATCTGCGGCGACAGTATTTGCACCGAGGTAAGTACTTTGTAACAAGGTACCACCATCAGCACTGACATGAGCGATGAAACCGTCGCAGATACCACCACGATAAGTTCCATATATAGGATTACCTCTGATCGGGAAGTTGTTACTGGCCGTGCCACCTGCCACATATATCGTATTCGTTCCGTTGAGAGCGAGTACGTAAGCAGCGTCTTCTCTGCTACCTCCGATATAACTTGCCCATAACAGGTTAGCACAGTTCTGATCTATTTTCAGCAATACACCATCCTGCATACCACCAAAGGTCTGCTGGAAAACACCGGCTGTAACAGGGAACCTGTCAGAGCGGGTACAGCTGGCAACGTAAATGTTTCCTGCATCGTCTATCACCACTTCACTACGGGCATCATCGCCATAGTTACGCAACAACACAGAAGCACCCAGTGTTCTGTCTTCGCGCATATTCATACCATCATCTCCCGGACTGGCAATGATCATGGAACCGATAATACCGGTACCGGTCGCATTTAGTTTTGTTACAGCAATGTCCCATCCGCCTCGCGTACCTACTAATGTTGGTTGTCCGCGGTTAGGTCCGGGATAGTTGCCGGAATTCGTTCTACCTGAAATCACCAGGTTACCTGCCGGGTCTACGAACAGACTGTGAGGCTGTTCTTTACCGCCACCACCGATATAGGTAGCATAGAGCAGGTTACGGCCGTTAGAGGAAAACTTGCTGATACCGATATCAAATCCGCCATTGGCATAAGTGCTCTGTACAGCGCCCGGCGTAACCGGATAGCCCACATTGAACACGATACCACCACCATAGAAGTTACCTGCACCATCATAGGTAGCGGTAAAACCCCAGTTGTCAGCAGTAGAACCGGATACGGTAGAGAAGATATAAGAAGGGTCGATGATCAGGGGATAATTCTCATCATACTTACCTGATACTTTGAAACGGAGTTTCTGGCCATTCAGCACATAAGATACTTTTACGGATACACGCTGATTATCAATATACTGATATGCAAACGGCATTTGTTCTGTAACAGTACCTACTGAGGTCGTGATGATCAGTTGTTCTTTTTTGATCTCCAGTTTGTCGGCACCGGTATATTGTAACTGTATCAGTGAAGGATCAGCGCCTGGTTGCACGATCAGATCATATTTCAGTACAGCAGCTTCTGAATAGACCTGCATGTCAATACCGGGATATAAGCCTTTGTAATTCACCAGCTGATAAGACCTGATATTGGACTGCCATTTTGCAGGGTCATTACCTACAAAGTAGTTGTAATAGGTCTCGGACGCTTTTTCAGCAGAAATTTCCGGATTACCGGCATTCAGGAATGTCACTTCATAAGCATGTCCACGTACTGTGGGAACCGGCACATCAACGTTTTCTCCACCAGGGTTCTCTGTGCTGCTGGCAGCAGCGGTAGTACGGGCATTGTCATTCCGCGGACCTGGATCATGCTGCCAGGTGGTATCTCCACCACCATGGGAATGTCCATGCATTTTTTCTGCGAGGTCGTAACGCTGTTGCTTGTCCTGCAACAGGAAGGTAAAACCAGTGCGCTTCAGGAAGGCAGCGCCTCCGCCCATATCCGTCTTATAAAGGAAATCACCATTCCATTGTCCTTTATTTTCTGTGAACTGAAGCGGTTTATTATCGTAAAATTCCTGTACCTGCGCCTGTGCACTAGCCGTCACGCCTGTAAAAAGCGAAAAAAGGAAAGCTAAGCAGCCTATAGGGAAAGTAAAATTCAACGGAGTAGATTTAAAATGTTTATTCCTAGTTCTTTATCACTATTATAATACGTAATAACGCAGACGACGGTACATTTGTTACCGCAATAACAGCGCCAATTCACTTCGCAATGCAGTTTGCAGTTCACCTTTGTAATATCATCCCCCAAAACACCGGCATTAATATAGATGGCGGAAACGTGCCGGAGTTTAAAAGAAGTCTATATACTAATTAACCGGGGCGCATTTGAATAATAAACGTAAAAGTGGCTCAGGAAATTTTACTCCACTGAGATTTTCCTTGCTGTGCGGCAAGAAACTGCTGTAAGGATTGATTCTCAGGCAGTGACAGGTCCGGGTCTTCCTGTAACAATTTCTCTGCGCTGGCACGGGCAGCTTCCAGAATGGGGCGATCTTCCACTATATCGGCCAGTTTCAGGTCAATCAGACCACTCTGGCGGGTACCTTCAATATCTCCGGGGCCTCTCAGTTCCATATCTTTTTCGGATATCACAAAACCATCGTTTGTCTGTACCATCACCTGTATCCGCTCTTTAGAGTCAGCGCCGACCTTATTGCCGGTCATCAGGATACAAAATGACTGCTCCGCTCCCCTGCCCACACGTCCGCGTAACTGGTGCAGCTGTGACAGTCCGAAGCGTTCGGTACTTTCGATCACCATTACCGAGGCATTGGGTACATTCACGCCCACCTCGATCACGGTGGTCGCGACCATGATCTGCGTATCTCCCTTTACGAACCGCTGCATGTTGGTTTCCTTCATATCCACGGGCTGTCTGCCGTGTACCATGCTGATATAGTACTGAGGTTCAGGGAAAAAGGCTTTCACTTCTTCATACCCTTTCATCAGGTTCTCATAATCAAGCGTCTCAGAATCTTCAATCAACGGATACACGATATATGCCTGTCGTCCTTTGCGTATTTCTTCTTTTATAAAATCCATTACCTGCGGCCGTTGAAATTCTGTCCGGTGCACGGTGGTGATCGGTTTACGGCCGGGAGGCAGTTCATCGATGACGGAGACGTCCAGGTCACCATACACGGTCATCGCCAGTGTACGGGGAATAGGGGTTGCTGTCATGACAAGAATGTGGGGGGGCATTGTGTTTTTTTGCCACAGCCGGGCGCGCTGTGCCACACCAAAGCGATGTTGCTCATCTACGATGGCCATTCCCAGGTTTTTGAACACTACCTGGGGCTCCAGCAGGGCATGTGTCCCTATCAGGATGTGAATTTCCCCTTCCTCTACTGCCTTCAGCACCTGTTTACGGGCTTTCCCTTTGACGTTACCGGTTAGCAGGGCTACTTTGACCGGCATTTGCTCCAGCAGTTCGGAAATGCTTTTATAATGCTGCTGTGACAGAATTTCTGTAGGCGCCATGAGACAGGCCTGGAACCCATTATCTACGGCAAGCAGCATGGTCAGCAGGGCCACCATGGTCTTCCCGCTACCCACATCTCCCTGTATCAGCCGGTTCATCTGGCGGCCGGTAGCGGTATCCTGCCGGATTTCTTTCAGCACCTTTTTCTGGGCGCCGGTCAGCGAGAATGGCAGGTGTTCATTGTAGAAAGTAGTAAAAGCATCCCCCACGGTGTTAAACACAAAACCACGGGAGGACTGCTGCCGTCTGATCTTCAGCCGGCAAATCCTGATCTGTGCGATAAACAGCTCTTCAAATTTCAGCCTCCGGCGGGCCAGATTGGCATCCTCTTCATTGAGCGGAAAATGGATCTTAAAATATGCTTTTGCCCTCTCCATCAACCTGTATTGTTGCAGGATGGATGTGGGAATATTTTCAGGGATCTCTCCCGGGGATAATTGCTCGAGCAGGTTCTTTGTCAGCTTGCCGATCGCTTTTGCTGTCAGTCCGCGGGCTTTCAGTTTCTCAGTAGTCGAATACACCGGTTCCAGGAATTGTTTTCCTGTTGCTGTTTCTTCCGTCACCAGGTCCATTTCCGGATGGGACATCTGCAGATAACCATTGAAAACGGCGATCTTGCCGAACACCAGGTAGGCCACGTTCGTTTGCAGGGATTTCTCCACCCATTGCCATCCCTGGAACCAGACCAGGGAAATCTCCCCGGTTTCATCCCGCAGGGTAGCCACCAGTCTTTTTGCCCGTTTATCACCCATCACTTCCATCCGGGTGATCTTTCCGCGTATCTGGACATAATCCATCTGCATATGCAGCGTGATGATCTTTTCCACGTTGGTGCGGTCCACATATCTGAATGGGAAATAATACAACAGGTCTCTGAAAGTATGTATGCCGACCTCTTTGCGCAGCAATTCGCCACGCTGCGGTCCGACTCCTTTCAGGTATTCTATCGGGTTGGATAATATGGCGTTCCTAAAGTCCATTGTCTACGATCCACAAACTGTTTCTCTTAAGCAGGCTACAAAAATAAAAGGTAAATAGCATATGCTATTTACCTTTCAGTAATTTATTGGTAAATGTCGCTTATTCAGCTTCTACTTTACCGGCAACGAACTGTTTCATCCATTCGGTCGTAACAGATTTCGGTCTTTCCAGAGAGAACCCGAGGGCACGGTCCCAACACAGGGAAGCCAGTACACCCAGTGCACGGGATACACCGAATAATACGGTATAGAATTCATATTCTACCAGACCATAGTGAACGAGCAATGCACCGGAATGTGCATCTACGTTAGGCCATGGGTTTTTCACTTTACCCAGGCTTTCTAAGATCGGTGGTACTGTTTCGTATACCAGCCATACGATTTTCACCAATTCATCGTCAGCGAGGTGTTTCTTCGCAAACTCCATCTGAGCAGTGAAACGAGGGTCTGTTTTACGCAGTACAGCGTGACCGTAACCTGGTACTACTTTACCTTCAGACAGGGTCTTACGAACGTAATCTTCGATCTGCTGTTTGGTAGGAGAACCACCACCCAGTTCTTCGCGCATTTCCAGTATCCACTTGATCACTTCCTGGTTAGCCAGGCCGTGTAACGGACCAGCCAGACCGTTCATACCAGCTGCGAAAGACAGGTAAGCGTCACTCAGTGCAGAACCTACCAGGTGGGTAGTGTGCGCACTTACGTTACCGCCTTCGTGGTCAGCATGGATAGTCATATAAAGACGCATCAGTTCCTTGAACCCTTCGTCTTCATAACCCAGCATGTGAGCGAAGTTACCAGCCCAGTCCAGCAGACCATTTGGCTGAATGTGAACGTTATTTTTGTATTTGCGGCGATAGATATAAGCGGCTATACGTGGCAGACGGGCAATGAGGTCCATTGAATCGTCATACATATAGCTCCAGTATTCTTTTTTGTTCATCCCTTCCGCGTAAGCTTTTGCGAAAGCAGATTCAGTCTGTAATGCCATTACCCCTACCGTGAACATTGTCATCGGGTGAGCGCTCACCGGCAGTGCATCGATCGCGGCAAATACGTGGTTAGGTACATGAGAGCGACGTGCCCACTGGTTAGACAGGTGTTGCACATCTGCCTCTTCAGGCAGCTCCCCTATCAACATCAGGTAAAATAATCCTTCCGGTAAGGGCTCAGCGCCACCTTTTACTTTTGGCATTTTCTCACGCAGTTCAGGGATTGAATATCCGCGGAAACGGATCCCTTCATTTGCGTCCAGTAATGATGTCTCTGTCACCAGGCCAGTGATGCCGCGCATCCCCTGGTAAACCTGTGCCAGTGTAACATCCTCTATCTTCATATCGCCATGGTTCTTCACGAGGTCTTTTACTTCCGTATTGAGCTCATCGGCCTTTACCTTGAATTTTTCTTTTATATACCCCATTTTAAACTGTTGATTAGGTAATGTAACAAAAATCGGATCAAGTCTCAAAAGTAATGATTTGTTGAAAACTTAGCTGCTTACAATCATAGATTTACAGGTAGCAATAAACTTCATAACTTTCAAACAACTGATTACCAATATACAAATAAGTGAATATTAATAATTAGACAATGAATTAAAGAAATGTGAAATTTTCTATTTCGGCGCCCTGAGGTATAGCCAGAAGGCCAATCCGCCGAATAGGAAGTTCGGTATCCATACTGCCAGTAAGGGATTCAGGTCTGCCTTGATAGAAAATACCGTGGAAAACTGAAGGAAGATAATATAGCTGGCGCTGATCACGATCCCTACGGCCAGGTGCAGACCACTCCCCCCCCTCACCTTTTTGGAAGCAATAATCCCGCCGATCAGGGTCAGGATCACCACTGCCCCGGAGGAAGCGGTACGTCTGTATTTTTCAACGTAGAATGTATTCAGGCCTTCTGCACCTTTCAATTCCTCTCTGGCAATATAGGCATCCAGCTCTGGTGTTGACATCGCCTCCTGAATATTTTTCTCTTCATACATCTCTTTCGGATTCAGAGGGATCTTGATCGTGGTATCCGTTTTGGACCACCAGCGTTCTTTCAGGCCATTGATGGAGCGCATGGTCACATAGTCCAGCTTCCATTTTCCGGCGACGGAATCCCAGCTGATCCTGTCAGCCTTCATCTTGAATTTGATATTCTGGGCCCGTACATCTTCATAGAGGAAGTTGCTGCCGCTTTTATAGTTAGGGTCATAAGAACCGAAAGTCACATAAGTAAAGCTGTCCACACGGATGGTTTTGTCATACATGTTGAGCTGTGCCTTCTTCTTATGCACATATTCTGCTTCAAATTTAGTCCTGATCTTATTGGCGGCGGGTACGGTCCACCGGTTTCCCAGCCAAAGCAGACCACCAAACAGGAAGGCGCCTACCCAGTACGGACGCAGGAAACGACGGAAGCTTACCCCACTACACAGAATGGCAACGATCTCAGTCCGATAGGCCATTTTGGAAGTGAAAAAGATCACGGAAATGAAAATGAACAGGGGAAACAACAATGCGGCGATATGCGGGATAAAACCGAAGTAGTAATCTACCACAATCGTGTAAAAAGACAGGTTGTTGCTCATGAAGTCATCGATCTTCTCCGTCACGTCTATCACCACGGAAATGACGAGCAGGATCATGAGGGAGTAAATGAAGGTACCTATGAACTTACGTAGGATATACCAGTCTATCTTTGTCATATAACGGCAAGATAATATAAATCTAAAGTCTTTGTTTCAACTGCGGCACCATACTATTTTTCCAGGAGGCATAGTTTCCTGCAAGTATCTGTTTCCTGGCCTCTTGTACCAGTTCCAGGTAAAAAGCAATATTATGGATACTCGCCAGCTGCATCCCCAGTATCTCTCCTGCGGCGAATAAATGCCTCAGGTAAGCCTTGGTATAGCGGTTACTGGCGAAGCAGGGGCTGTTTTCATCTATTGGCGTGAAATCAGTCGCCCATTTCTTATTTTTTATATTGATCACCCCGTTCCAGGTGAATAACATACCATTACGTCCGTTACGGGTCGGCATTACACAGTCAAACATATCCACACCCAGGGCGATGTTTTCCAGGATATTCCAGGGAGTACCCACGCCCATCAGGTAACGGGGCTTTTCCTTTGGCAGAATATCACATACCAGTCCGCACATTTCATACATATCCTGCTCCGGCTCACCCACGCTCAGACCACCGATCGCGTTACCGGCACATTCACGGGCAGCGATCTCGGTAGCTGAAATGGTACGGAGGTCTTTATAGGTACTACCCTGCACGATCGGGAACAATGTCTGTTCATGACCATACACAGGCTGTGTTTCCGCCAGGCGTTTGATACAACGGTCCAGCCAGCGATGGGTCAGTTCCATGGACTTTTTGGCGTAACGGTACTCAGAAGGGTACGGCGGGCACTCATCGAACGCCATGATGATATCGGCACCAATGGTTCGCTGGATGTCCATTACATTTTCCGGTGTAAAAAGATGGCGGGAACCATCGATATGGGATTGGAAAAGGCATCCTTCTTCCTTTATTTTCCGGTTAGCTGCCAGGGAAAACACCTGATAACCACCACTATCGGTCAGCATAGGTCTTTCCCAGCCGTTGAACTTATGCAGTCCGCCGGCCTGTGACAATACCTCCATTCCCGGACGAAGGTACAGGTGATAAGTATTACCCAGAATGATCTGCGCTTTTACATCTTCGCGCAACTGCTCCTGCGTCACTGCTTTTACACTACCTACCGTGCCGACAGGCATGAAAATAGGCGTTTCTATTTTCCCGTGGTCAGTGGTAATCAACCCTGCCCGGGCTTTACTGTTGCTATCTGTTGTAGTAAGTTCAAAAATCATCTTGGTATACTGAAAGCTTGAGGCTGTTCCGGCCGTTTTTCAGGGGGCAAAAATAAGGGGAATTATGCAGAACGCCGCATCGGGGGCTGTCACGCAATTTGGTGGTCATCTGGAAAAAGCCCCTGCCGGGCTCTAAAAATCTTTTTTTCCACAGGACTATACAGATAATCAAAAACGTATATATTTGCTATGCTATGTTGTATAACTTGGGCTTAATAGCCTTTTACGCTTTTGCTACCGTGGCAGCCATACAAATATTGTATTACCTGATCTTCTTTTCCCGCGTAGCTTTTTATCGCCGTACCTTCGAAAGTGAAGTCCATCCGGACGCGGAGTGCTCCGTTATCATCTGCGCCAAAGACGAAGAGCTGAATCTTCAGAAAAACCTGCCGGCTGTGTTACAACAGCGCTACCACGGCAAAAAGAAGCCAGCCTACGAGGTGATTGTCGTAAATGACAATTCCGAAGATGACACCAAATATTACCTTCGCTCTATCGAACCCGGTTATCCTCATTATCGCCATATCGAGATCAAACAGGCCGCCAAGTTCATCCCCGGCAAAAAATTCCCGCTCTCTATGGGCATCCGCACAGCCAAACACGAAAACATACTGCTGACCGACGCTGACTGCAAGCCGTCCAGTACGTATTGGCTGTCGCTCATGAGCCAGGGATTTACAGACGGGAAAGAGATCGTACTGGGCTACAGTCCGTATGAGAAGAAACCTGGTCTGCTGAACAAAGTGATCCGTTATGAGACTTACTTCAGCGCTTTACAATATCTCTCTTTTGCCCTCAGCGGCATCACATACATGGGTGTAGGCCGTAACCTGGCATACAAACGTGAACTGTTCAACCGTCATAAAGGGTTTACTGCCCACCATCATATTGCTTCCGGCGACGATGACCTGTTTGTAAATGCAGCGGCCACCCGTCACAATGTGAGCGTAGTGATCGACAAACAGGCATTTACCTATTCTGAGCCAAAGACGACCTGGAGAAAATGGTTTCAGCAGAAAACCAGACATATGTCCACCGGCAAGCACTATCGCTTTGGCCATAAAGTATTGCTGGGCTTATTCTCACTGACTCATTTCCTGTTTTATCCGCTGTTTATCGGCTGTCTGTTTTATGAACCACTGCGGATCTATACACTGAGCGTTTTCGGAGGCAAACTGCTGTTGCAGTCTGTCATCTCTTTTATGGCGATGCGTAAGCTGGACGAGAGTGACCTCTTTAAATTCAGCTGGTTTATGGACTTTTTCATGTTCGTTTATTACCTGTTCCTGACGCCTGCCCTGATGTTCAAGTCCAAGAACAGATGGTAAGAAGGCTATAAAATTTTTATATCAACGGCTGTCTCAACAAGGACAGCCGTTTTTTATTGCAGCAAGCTCTTTACATTTGCACCAATTTACAGCGTATATAATATCATGGAGATCGTACTTAAATACTTTTCAGACTTTACGGATACACAGTTACAGCAATTACAGGCATTGAGCGGGCTTTACCAGGAATGGAACGAGAAGATCAATGTGATATCCCGTAAGGATATTGATGCACTGTACGAGAAGCATGTGTTGCATTCGCTGAGCATTGCCGCTGTGGCCGACTTCCCCAATGGTATGCAGATACTGGACCTGGGCACAGGTGGCGGCTTCCCTGGCATTCCGCTGGCCATTTTCTTCCCGGAGGTACAGTTCCATCTGGTAGACTCTATCGGAAAGAAGATCAAAGTGGTAGAAGGCGTATCTGAAGCGCTGGGATTGAAGAATGTGACCTTCAAGCACTCCCGTGTGGAAGATATCAAAGACCGTAAGTTTGACCTGGTAGTATCCCGTGCAGTTGCCCCGCTGAAGGATTTATGGCGCTGGAGCAAGCCGGTACTGAAAAAAGCCCCTGCCCATGAGCAGCAACCCGGACTGATATGTCTGAAAGGCGGTGATCTGACCGAAGAAATCGCAGAAAGTAGTGTCCGCCCCCAGCTTACCAACATCTATAAACTGTTCCCGGAAGAATTTTTCCAGGAGAAGCATATTGTTGTAGTAAATAAATAATTGATAATCAGCCTACATACTGAAATAGCGCCAAAAATCTTACAAAAACTTAGTAAACTGTAAAATATCGATACTGTTTTTTCGTCTCCCTTATTAAGATGAAAGAATTGCTCCTTAAAAAAACGCCTCTGGCTATGGCTGCAGAACAAAACGAGCGCATCCAGGAAACGGTGCGACAGGAGCGCAAACGCTTGCTTCATTTTATCCGGAAACGGGTCAATAATGTAGCTGATGCAGAAGATATCCTGCAGGATGTATTTTACCAGTTTACAGAGTATTCACGTGTGGGCAGTCAGATAGACTCCATCACTGCCTGGCTTTTTACAGTTACCCGGAATAAAATTACCGACTGGTTCCGTAAAAAACGTGAGTCCACCTTCAGTGAGCATACCCGCGAATATGATGGAGAAGAAACCTTATTCCTTTCAGAAGTGATAGCTGACCCGGGTGCGCTGAGTGATGCGCCCATGACCCGTAAAGTAATAGCTGAGTCTATTATGGAAGCTGTCGATGAATTACCGGAAGAGCAACGTTTTGTGTTCCTGCAACATGAAATTGAAGGCAAGTCCTTTAAGGAGATGTCTGCTGAAACTGGTGTGTCCGTCAACACCTTGTTATCCAGAAAAAGATATGCAGTGCTTTTCCTGCGGGAACGGCTGGCGGAACTGTATAAAGACCTTTTAAAAGATTAAAAACATTATATATGAGACGTGCACCCAATGTATCCAAGATTGCACATGTATTCAAGTTTATCCTGATGGCCTTCATCTTCTGTTGTGCAGTCGGTTTTTCTGTACAATATCTGTGGAACTGGCTCATCCCTGAACTGTTCCATGGTCCTGTCATCACTTTCTGGCAGGCACTGGGCCTTTGTCTGCTGGGTAAACTGATCTTCGGCTGGCATGGTAGCGGTGGAGCGCCATGGGGTGCAAGAGCCAAACAAAAATGGCGTGCACGTATGATGGAAAAAATGCAGCATATGTCAGAAGAAGAAAGAGAGAAACTGCGTGAAAAGCTCCGCCGATGCACTGTAGGCCCTCGTTGGGGACAGAGCCCATTTGATGATGAAAAACAGGAGTCTAAAACCGAAACTAATCTGTAATGTATAGCATAGCCATAAACAACCTAATACCGTTTGACATGATAGGTATATTCAAAACCAATATCGCGACGAAGGAAGACCGGCAAACTATTCTGGAAGCGATCCGTAGCCGGTTTGAAGTAGGTCAATGTCATGTAGATCTTGAAGATTGTGATAAGGTATTACGTATCACAGAAATGAAAGCCCAGGAAGATGAAGTGATCAGTTTTGTGAAGGGAAGAGGCTTTGATTGCGATGTGTTAGAATAACAAGCTTGTTTTTTTTGATAGATAGACTATTGTTCATTTGTTTCCATGATAAAGGCGGCACTGCAAAGAGCCGCCTTTGTCTTTTTATGAGTATATCTTCGACTTGATCTATCACAGACATTATCCTTGTTTTTCTGCCAACAGTCTTTTGGTTATTTTCAGCATTCTTTCTGCTTCTAAGGTTTCATAGTTATACAGATAAGCCATTACTTCGTCATGTTTTCTTACATGCAGATTTCTGGCAATAAATGCCTTCTTTCTTTGCGCCGCAGACTGATTCCTGCGTGAATTCGATGCATTGCGATTTGATTTACGAGAACTCATGATATTGCTAATTTAAAATTGTTTGGCTGTTCCTGATACAATCTTGCAGGATTATTTCCCTTAAAATCAATCAGTTTATAAGGTTGGCCCCTGGGTACATCTGAAGAAACGGCTCCAAAACTGGATATAACATTTTGTTTCATATTCCTTAGCATGTAGTAGTTAAGACAAGGATCATTACTATATCCATCAAATATCAGACTTAGTGGGACATATCGTCCAGTTTCACTAAATCTATGCAGCGCCCTTATTGTAGCATCTTTTCTGAAAAGTGATACCAGCGTCAGGTGCACTTCGTATCCAGCTAATTTATAAGTATTACAAGTTTTAAGGACTGAATATTTATCTGATCCTATTTTGGGAACAACTACATTATATTTCCTTTGAATGGCCGTTTCATAAACTGACAGTATTTTCTTCGGATTATTTGCAAAACCGTTTACTATCTCGCTCGATTCATCATGAACAACTGTCGCCCCCCACGTATAGTTCGAAAATTCCGGCAGTTTACGTTTGGCAAAATCCGGATCTATAATAATGGCTCCAAACTTTTCTGAAATAGAAACAGCAATAGATGATTTTCCGGAAGCGGGCAATCCAATCAGAATATATGCCTGACTGTCCGTTTTTATTCCACTGCGAGGAAGCGCGCCTCCATTTCCGAGACTAATCAGGTCATCGTTCTCTGGTCTTGTCAATGTCAGTAACTCCTGAATTATTTGCTCCCGCAGGAACCACCTTTTGTTTTCTTCTTTATAATTTCTGTCCCTGAATTTTGTATTGACAAGTGTTTGTGATTGGGTATCTGAGTCATCTACCCCTTTTTCTCCCTGAATTATTTTATAAGCAATATCATTGCTCAACTGAGAGTAATCTAACTCAAGCACCTTCGTCAAAAAATGTTCTACCTGGTCCTGATCCTGTAATGTTCTGGCGTAGTTCTGGCTCATAGGCAATATTGATATGGTTAACATGTTATTATACAACAATATTACGCGAATCCGCATCCACATTAGGTTAACGCCAGGTTAATGCATTCATTTTTCTTATATAAAAAAACGCTGCTTCACATTGCGAAGCAGCGTTTCAATTTTATCGTCAGCAATCACTATTGCTCAAACTCATTATTACTTCTGTTCAGATCAGCCATACGTTCGCTTGGATCGATCTCCGCCTTTTTGATCTCACTCATCGGCATATCAATTTCCACATCGTATGTTCTGTTTGTCCATGGCCAGTAATCATGTACTACGCGTTGTACAGCTGCATTTTCATTTGGTTTCATACCAAACATCAGCGACATCGGCACATAGTGCATCACCTGCTTGCCATCTTTACCTGTGATCAGCAGATCGATCGGCATAGGCATGTTATCCACACGACGCAGTCTTACAACTGCTTTGCCATTATTTTCAAACACGCTGTCGATACTGTAGTCAATGTGTTTGGTACTGTACACAAAGTACTGTTTGTACCAATCCAGCTGGATACCGCTTTCTTTCTCCATGATGCGAATGAAGTCATTCACATTCGGATGTTTAAAGCGCCAATCCCAATAGTATTTCAACAGCCCTTTATCACGTGCTTCCGCACCGATGATATAACCCAGTTGTTCCAGGAATACAGCTCCTTTTGAGTAAGCCGTCAGACTGTAACCATAGTTAGTGTTATAGTGATCGGAGTGTGTGCTCATTGGTTCTTCGTAACCACTTCTTACCAGCGCAAAATACCCATTGTAGGCACTTGTCTGTGCGGAAGGTGATTTTGTTGAATCGAGCGTATGGTACACGACATTATTCTCTGCAAAGGTGGTGAAACCTTCATCCATCCATGGATACAGGCTTTCATTCGTGCCCAGCATACCCTGATACCAGGTGTGCATCCATTCATGTGCAGCCAGACCATACAGTCCTTCCAGTTTACCATTACCCATGATCAGGGTAGCCATTGGATATTCCATACCGCCGTCGCCACCTTGTATAAAGGAATAGCTTTTATATGGGTAAGGACCGTAATGTTCCTTGATATATTTGTAAGCCGTTGGGATCATTTTAGCGAAGGTCGGCCAGGTCTCTTTTGTTGTCTCATTTTCTATGTAGAAGAAATGAGCAGTGAAACCATCCACCTGCTGTGTGATATGCTTGTAGTCAGGATCAGCAGCCCATACGAAATCATGTACGTTTTGTGCAGAGAAATGCCAGGTCAGTTTATTACCTGCAGGACGTAATACCTTACTACCCGCCATTTCATAACCATAGCCGATCTGGTTAGGGTTCTGCAGATAACCGGTAGCCGCAACTACATACTTTTTATCGATAGCGATCTTCACATCATAATCACCCCAGATGCCATAGAATTCACGTGCGATGTATGGCGTGGGATGCCATCCTTCGTAATCGTATTCACACATTTTAGGATACCATTGCGCCATGGAATAATCCACTCCTTCGGAGTTGTTACGACCACTACGGCGAATCTGCACAGGTACCTGTGACTCAAATTCCATATCGAATGTAGCAGTGGCATGTGGCAGGATCGGTTTAGCCAGTGGCACTTCCAGGATCGTTCCGATCACGTTATAGGTCTGCGCAGCACCATCTCTTTTCAGGGAAAGTATCTTCTGGTAGCCGATCTGGTCAGGCTGCAGTTTAGAAATACGATCGGTGACACGTCCATCCCAGTCACGTCTTTCATTACCGTTCTTATCTCTGTACAACACAGTTTGTCCCAGTTCACGGCTACGTACGTCCATCATGCTGCCTGGTTGAAATGCGTTCCAGTACAGGTGATAAAATACTTTGTAAAGCGTATCAGGAGAGTTGTTGGTGTATTGCAGTTTCTGCTTGCCACTAAAGCGGTTAGCCGCAACATCCATATTGATGTCCATTGTATATTTTACTCTCTGCTGCCAGCGGTCTGACTGGGCCTTCGCACCTTGCCAACCCGCAATAAGCAGGCAAGCCAGCAGACATTTTGTTACTGTCGTTTGCGTCATCCTGAATTCTGTTTATGTTAATTGAGTTGTTTAACGGTTTATGATTTTCCTTCTACGATCAGTACGATCTCTCCTTTCACACCTTTTTCGGCGAAGTAATCATGTACTTCCTGTAAAGTACCTCTTTTATTTTCTTCAAACATCTTTGTCAGCTCGCGGCTTACACAACATTGCCGCTCCGGACCAAAATAAGTGATCAGATCGGCCAGCGTCCTTACCAGTCGCATAGGCGATTCATAAAATACCAGTGTACGTTCGTCTGTAGCCAGCTGTGTGAACAAAGTATGCCGCCCTTTTTTCAGTGGAGGAAATCCTTCAAAGGAGAAACGGTTCATAGGAATACCGCTGTTGACAAGTGCGGGTACAAACGCGGTGGCTCCCGGCAGACATTCCACCGGTATACCTGTACGGATACACTCACGTACCAGCAGGAAACCGGGATCAGATACCCCTGGCGTACCAGCATCGGTGATCAGTGCCATCGTCTTACCGCCCTGTAACTGTTGCAGGAGGTGCTGGAGGACCTTATGTTCATTATGCTGATGGTAGGGAGTGATCGGCTTATTGATATTGTAATGTTTCAATAAGAACCCGGAGGTACGGGTATCTTCCGCCAGTATCAGTGCAGCGTCTTCCAGCACTTTTACCGCACGGTAAGTAATATCGGCCAGATTGCCTATGGGAGAAGGAACAAGATATAACTTCATACAACTACGGATTACAAATTACGAATTACGAATGAAATGCAGCGATGATGATAGATGCTATAAGCTCATTCGTAATTCGACATTCGTAATTCGTAATTGCTGTTTTATTAGTGGATGCTAACTTCAAAAGATTCCATCACCTGGTTAGCCAACAGTTTCTGACAGGCATTTTCCGCCAGTTGTTGCGCTTCTTCTTTAGTAGCAGCTTCGATCTGAAGGGTGATGTGTTTGCCAATTCTCACGTCGTGTACATTACCGATGCCCAGGTTTTTTAAACCACTCATTACGGCTTTGCCCTGAGGGTTCAGTAATTCTTTCAGCGGCATCACATTTATATGTGCAGTAAACGTCATGTTTGGAAAAATTTGACGCAAACCTAAGACATAAATCGCAAAAAACCACTACTTAGCGGCGCTTCCGGTCGCAGGTTTTGCTACCAGTGACAGCAAAACATAACATACAAAAACGAACGGAACGGTCGCAAACTGCAGGAAAGGAATAGCGATCAGTGACAGTACCACCAGTAAGAACCGGGCCCAGTTAGGCTTGATCTGCAAGCTCTTGAACTTCAGACTGAGCATTGGGATCTCTGCTACCATGAGGTAACACAGCAGGGCGATAATGATATAAAGCACCCAGATGTTCTGTAACCAGTGCGCCAGATTGAACGGATTGTACATGATGATCATCGGGAAAGAGGCCACCAGTAATCCTACAGCCGGGGTCGGGATACCGATAAAGTTCTCTGACTGACGGGTATCCAGGTTGAACTTTGCCAGTCTGTAAGCTGCAAAACAAGGTACCAGTAAGGCCGGCGCCAGATTCACATAAGACACATCAAATACATCAGGCATACTCATGTACGCACTTCTCAACAGGCGGAACAGCATCATACCGGGTACCAGACCGAAACTCACCATATCAGCCAGTGAGTCCAGCTCACGGCCAAAAGGCGATTGCAGTTTAAGCCATCTGGCTGCCAGTCCGTCGGTAAAGTCAAATAAGGCCGCCAGTACCACCATGGCAGATGCCCAGTACATAGGTGCAGGGTTGGTAACCAAATACTCTCCCCCGTTGAATTCCGCTCTGTATTCAGGAGAATGCAGAATGTAAATAACAGCAAGAGCACCACAAAACAGGTTGCCGAGCGTCAGGATATTAGGAAGTTGCTTCATCTGTATTCAAGCCGATCGTCTATGAAGGCTTCTCCATAGACGATCGCACATTTTAGCATTAAATATTTAGTAAATATATATACTATTTCTTCATCAACGACTCTATCTCGTCAGCAGTAATAGGAATATTCTTCATAAGGTCCACATTACCACCTGCTGTCAACCACACATTGTTCTCTATACGGATACCCATTTTCTCTTCCTCAATATAGATACCGGGTTCTACGGTCATCACGGAATTCTCAGGGATCGGCTGATGGAAAGACGGTCCGAGGTCATGCACGCCTACGCCCAGATGGTGGGAAATACCATGGTACAGATATTTACGGTATGCTGGCACCTCAGGGTCCTGATTTTTAATGTCTTCTTCTTTCAGCAGACCGATCTTCACAAACTGCTTACCGGCTTCCACACCCACCATTTCATGGTATTTCGCAATGGTAATACCGGGACGGAGGATGGTCTTAGCGTAGTTATGCAGGTGCAGACAGGCATCATATACCTCACGCTGACGGGCGGTGAACTTGCCATTTACCGGTACGGTACGGGTAAGGTCCGCATTGTAACCACCATAGGCAGCGCCGAAGTCCATCAGGACCAGTTCTCCGTCTTTACACTCCTGGTTATTGAAGATATAATGGAGAATGCGTGCACGGTCGCCACTGGCGATAATAGAGCCATATGCCTCTCCATCTGCCCTGTTACGCAGGAACTCATGAAGTATCTCTGCATGTATCTCATGTTCCCATACACCGGGACGGATGAACTGTAATAAACGACGGAATGTCTTTTCAGTGATATCGATCGCCTGCTGCAGCACTTTCACTTCATCCGGGGTCTTCACGGCACGCAATTGCTTGAATATAAAGGCTGCACGCAGGTAATTATGCAAAGGATAACGGTTACGCATTTCTTCTGCATAACGGTAATCCCTTACAGGCACCAGACTTGACTTACGGTTATTTTCGTTGGTATTCAGATAGATGTTGGTAACATCATGGACCCAGGGTTGCAGCATAGCCTCCAGACTATCCAGCCATACCACGGTAGAGATACCGGAAATGGCCAACGCCTCATCCTTACGTAGTCTGTGCCCGTCCCATTTTTCTTTCAGTTCATTCGGACGTACCAGTACCAGTACTTCCCGGAACTTCGGGTCGGGATTATCAGGATATAAAATGACCATCGTATCCTCCTGCTCAATACCGGTCAACCAATACAGATCAGCATTCTGCTGGAATTTATGCAATGCGTCCCCATTCGTCGGCAATTCGTCATTGGAATTGATGATAGCAATGGAATCCGGCTGCATGGCAGCAATAAAGCGCTGGCGATTCTTAATGAAGATCTGAGAGTCTAATGGTAAATTTTTCATATTCTTTTTTTACGGTGGCGTTCAAAAATGCGCGTCAAACCTACTGAAATTTCACAAAACGCACCCCTGTCTATTATGTAGTCAAACTGTTAATGTTTGGATGCCGCTTGGCCGTCGCAGATTCGTCGCTAGTTCGTCGCTTGTTCGTCCACGCATCATCCCTTAACTTTTGCTCGTCATTGAACTGGTCCCGGATAATGCCCCGCGGATTTTCTCACGGAAAAAGAACGATTAATAATAACAAATATAGCATAACATCTACCGGACTGTAATATAATGAAATATGCAGGGGCTTTCCCGGGAATAAGCGTATGACACGCACTTAATTTTTTACTCATTCCTACAAAACAGACAGATCCATTTTAGAAATCCATCAAACAAACAACCATTTAGCAGTTACTTTTTCTAAATTTATTCAAAACTGCGGGCTTTAATTTGATAATATCAAAAAAGCACTAGATTTGCTTACTACACCAAAACAATCTTACCATGCAAGTCAGCAGTGTAAGGAATCCTGTTGTCGACCTATTAGAGCTGGGTATACGGCAGACGAGTCATATTTATTATCAGTTAGAGCCAACAGAACTTATTTCGCAAACTGTGGCTCTCGGACAGGGCGCTATCCTTAGCAACGGCGCCCTTGCAGTGAACACCGGACAATTTACCGGAAGGTCTCCAAAAGACAAATTTATCGTAAAAGACGCGCTCACAGCGTCCACTGTCAACTGGAACGATTTCAACATTCCATTCAGCCCGGAAAACTTTGACAAACTGTATGACCGGATCACCCGTTATTTTGCGGGTAAAGACGTCTGGATGCGGGAAGGTTATGCCTGTGCAGATCCCTCCTATCGTGTCAACATCCGTGTCATTACAGAATCGCCATGGGCCAACCTGTTTGCCTACAACATGTTCCTGCGTCCTTCAGAAGAAGAACTGGAAGACATTCACGCAGACTGGACCATTATCCAGGCGCCGGGATGTCTTGCTGATCCGGCGACTGACGGCACCCGCCAGTCTAATTTTGCGGTTGTCAGCTTCACCCGTAAAATGATCCTTATCGGTGGCACCGCCTATACCGGTGAGATCAAGAAAGGTATCTTCACCATCCTCAATTACATCCTGCCACATGAACATGGCGTACTGAGTATGCACTGTTCCGCCAACCTGGGCGCCAAAGGCGATACTGCTATTTTCTTCGGATTGAGCGGTACCGGCAAAACCACGCTCAGCGCTGATCCTGACAGAAGACTGATCGGAGATGATGAACATGGCTGGTCCGCTGATAACGTCTTCAATTTCGAAGGGGGCTGCTATGCGAAGTGTATAGACCTCAGCGAAGAAAAAGAACCACAGATCTTCCATGCGATCCGCGAAGGCGCTTTACTGGAGAATATCATGTGCCATCCGGGTACCAGCGACGTCAATTACGCCGACAAGTGTATCACGGAAAATACAAGGGTGTCCTATCCTCTCCATTATATCGATAACGCTGTCATACCTTCTGTAGGCGGCGTACCGGATAATATCTTCTTCCTGACCTGCGATGCTTACGGCGTATTGCCACCTATTTCCAGGCTTACACCGGAACAGGCGATGTACCAGTTCATTTCTGGTTATACCGCCAGAGTAGCAGGTACGGAAACCGGCGTTACAGAACCAACCACTACGTTCAGCACCTGCTTCGGAGCGCCTTTCCTGCCATTACACCCTGTACAGTACGCGTCCCTGCTGGGCGAGAAACTGCGCCAACATAAGGCCACCGTCTGGTTGATCAATACCGGCTGGACCGGCGGTTCATATGGTACCGGTCAGCGTATCAGATTGTCCTACACCAGGGCAATGGTAAGCGCCGCACTGAACGGACAGCTGGATAAACTGGCTTATAAAGACCATCCGGTATTCGGTGTCTCTATACCGGAATCTTGTCCGGGCGTACCTTCCGATATACTGGACCCACGTAATACCTGGACAGACAAATCTGCTTATGATCAGCGGGCTAATGAGCTGGGAGTGAAGTTCGTACGCAATTTTGAGAAATATGCCTCACAGGCGACACCGGAAATTTTATCCGCATCTCCAAGAATTTAATTATATTGGGCAACCTTAGCCTGCCTTTAAAATTTCCACTACTATTACAAGTTCTGATATGTACAGGTTTTCCTGTAGCAAAACAAGTGACCTATTCATTATGTATGGCAGGGAACTTGTTTTGCGGAACTTGAAAGGAAATACCTACCTTTGCGCATGCAAATTTTAGACGGTAAACTTGTTTCAGCGGCTGTTAAAGCCCAATTGGCAGATAAGGTAACTGAATTGAAAGCGTTGGACAAAAAAGTCCCTCACCTGGCAGCCATCCTGGTAGGTAATAATCCCGCCAGCGAAACTTATGTGGCATCAAAGGTTAAATCCTGCGCCGAAATTGGTTTCCACTCCACCCTTTTACGTTTCGACGAGAAAATCTCTGAAAAACACTTACTGGACAATATCACATTGCTTAATGAAAATGCAGATATTGACGGTATCCTCGTACAACTTCCTCTTCCAAAACATATCAACGAAGAACTGGTGATCAACGCAATTGATCCCAGCAAGGACGTAGATGGTTTCCACCCGACGAACGTAGGTAAAATGGTAATCGGATTACCTACCTACATTCCTGCGACTCCTTATGGCATCATGCTGATGCTCGAACATTACAACATTCCTACAAAAGGAAAACATGCCGTAGTGATCGGACGCAGCAACATCGTGGGTACGCCTATGAGCGTCCTGCTGAGCCGTAACGCAAATCCGGGTAACTGTACCGTAACGCTTACGCACTCTCAGACCGCTAACCTGAAGGAGCTTTGCTTACAGGCAGATATCATCGTTGCTGCTATCGGTCGCCCTAACTTCGTAACAGCTGATATGGTGAAAGAAGGCGCTGTTGTGATCGACGTAGGGATCAATCGTATCGAAGACGCAAGCAAAAAGTCTGGCTTCAGACTGGTAGGCGACGTAGACTTCAATGCAGTAGCACCTAAGACCAGTTTCATCACACCGGTTCCGGGAGGAGTAGGTCTGATGACCATTGCTGCCCTGTTGAAAAACACATACAACGCAGCAAGCCAGAAAGTAAATATGAATTAAACAATATCCTGTAAAACGCTTAACGCCTTTTGCATTGCCAGGATAGGTTCACTGTCCGCCACAGGCGGGAAGGGAATACTGCCGCCGGCAAAGCGCGTTAAGCGTTCTGCATTTTCGTAACTTTGTAACATGTCAACTATTACAGCCGATACCGCCACATCTCTCCAGCTTCCTGTCATGGAACGTTTCTATACCCTTCAGGGGGAAGGTAACTACCAGGGACAGGCCGCTTATTTCATCCGTCTCGGCGGGTGCGATGTTGGCTGTCACTGGTGTGACGTAAAAGAAAGCTGGGACGCTTCCCGTCACCCGCTTGTCGCTATCAGCGAACTGGTGAGCGATGCTTCCGTACATCCGGGGCGTATTGCCGTTATTACTGGTGGCGAACCCCTGATGCATAATCTCGATGCACTGACCGATGCACTGCATGTAGCAGGCTTCCGTACACATATGGAAACCTCCGGCTCATCTCCGCTCAGTGGACATTGGGACTGGATCACCTTATCTCCCAAAAAGTTCAAAGCGCCGCTGCCCGAAATATGTCATGTTGCGCATGAGCTGAAAGTCGTGATCTTCAATAAAAGCGATTTTGCCTGGGCTGAAAAGTATGCCGCACTGGCTGGCCCGCATTGTAAACTATACCTCCAGACTGAATGGGATAAGTCCGCTCAGATCATGCCACTTATTATCGATTACATCAAGGAAAATCCGAAGTGGCAGCTTTCTCTGCAAACGCACAAATACATCAATGTTCCCTAAGAACCACATCCATACATCATTTTAACACATTACATTTGTGCTTTTTTTCATATATTGGCGCTCAAGCCAATCTAAGTTATGATGAGAGTCCTCTTATTGATATGCTGTTGCTTAGTGTTAGGTCTGGAGATGAATGCCCAGGTAATAACCTATGACAATGCGAAGAAAAAAGCACAGAAAAGTTTTGACGATGCTCAGATGGCCGTAAGGGAATATCGTATGCTGGATGCGATCGATCTGCTGAAAGACGCTGTAAGACAGGAACCCGGTTTTACAGATGCTTATGGACAAATGGTGATCACTTACGTTGAGCTGAAAAAGTACAAGGAAGCAATCATTAATTTCGAAACCCTTAAAAGCCTGGACAGTCCATCTATCCGGCCTGCCCTGCTGGCTTATTCCAAAGCCCTGGCAGGAGAAGGACGTTTCGCAGATGCGCTGAACGCCGTTACGATCTATAGCCAAACCGGTAAAACAAGAAGTGAGAAGGCGGAAGCGCTGATCAGGACCTATACTTTTGCGGCCAAAGCAGCTGCTAAACCAGTTCCCTTCAAACCAAAGAACCTGGGAGACAGCATCAACAGTAAAGACCCGGAATATTTTCCTTCGCTCACTATTGACGGTCGTATGCTTGTCTTTACACGACGTGTAAACAGCAAAAACGAAGATTTCTATGTGTCCGAAAAAGATGATAGCCTTGGCTGGATGCCGGCTTACAGTATCGGTGCACCTGTAAACTCTGCCAATAATGAAGGCGCTCAGAATGTCTCCCTGGATGGTAACATGCTGGTATACACCGGTTGTGACTTCCCCGGCGGCAGAGGAAGCTGTGATATCTACTTTACGATCCGTACAGAAGAAGGCTTATGGGTTGACCCGATGAACCTGGGATCTCCTATCAATACCCGCGCCTGGGAATCACAGCCAAGCCTGTCAGCAGATAAACAAACCCTCTACTTTGCCCGTGAAACACAGGACGCTGGTTCTGATATCTTCATGAGTAAAATGCAACCTAACGGTAAATGGGGTTATCCGGAAAGACTTGATTCCAATATCAATACAACAGGACGTGAAGCAACGCCTTTCATACATCCTGACAATCAGACCCTCTACTTCTCTTCCAACGGACACCAGGGGTTTGGCGATATGGACATCTTCGTATCCCGCCGTCAGGCTGATGGTAGCTGGGGCCCGGCCGTTAACTTAGGTTATCCGATCAATACGGCTGACGAAGACGCAAGTCTGATCGTAGCTGCCGATGGTAAAACCGCCTTTTTTGCTTCCGACAGATCTGACAGCCGTGGACAACTGGACATCTACAGCTTCGAACTGTATCCGGAAGTAAGACCATTGAAGACACTCTACGTAAGTGGATTTGTTTATGATGCTAAAACACAGAAACGTCTGATAGCCAATATCGAAACTTACGACCTGGCAACAGGACAGGTAGCAGCAACTATCCGTACGGACAAAGTAGGTAACTTTATGGCGCCACTGCCAACCGGAAAGGATTATGCATTCAGTGTAAACCGCAAAGGTTATCTGTTCTATTCAGATAATTTCTCACTGAAAAATGTTTCTCCTGATTCATCATTCTACAGAGAGATCGCTTTACAGCCACTGGATACAAGCGCCGTACTGGTACTGCATAACATCTTCTTCGACACCAGACAGTTCACGCTCAAAACGGGTTCTGAACTGGAGCTGAACAGACTCGTTGCATTGCTGAGAGAAAATCCGACCGTTACAATTGAGATCAGCGGTCACACCGATAACATTGGTAATACCAAAGACAACGTGTTACTCTCTGAACGTCGTGCACAGGCAGTTGTGAAATACCTGGTGGATAAAGGTATTCCTGCTGAAAGATTACAAGCTAAAGGTTATGGAGAAACCAAACCGGTGGCGGATAACATGACAGCTGCGGGAAGAGCGGAAAACAGAAGAACAGAACTGAAGATTCTTAGTTTGTAAGCATTGCAATCAGGAATTATATTGATTAATTCCTTTTACCGAAAATATTGACTGACTAGTCTCAAGATTTAAACATAAAAAAGAACGGCGCTTCAGTAATATGAAGCGCCGTTCTTTTTTATGTTTAAATGCAACTACCAATAATCTCAATCACGTCAAATTGATCTCCGCTGCATTCCAATTCCCAATTCCTTAATTCTTAACTGTCTTAATAGTCTTTCAACTGCTTCTTCAGCAAAGAGTCCATCTCTCCTGCCCTACGCTTATAATTATACTCAAACATGGCAGGTAACCAGTCACCATACATCGGGTTGGGCAAGACAATAAATCTGTTACCAAAATCTGCAGCTGATTGTTGTGTTAACGCGGTACGTTTATCCACAGGTTGCTTATCAAACATCTCTGAAAAGTCTCCTAAATTATCTCCCATCAGCAATATGATCTGATGTGTTTTTGCGACCTGTGCACGACGGCTTTCCTTTCCTGATCCTATAGTTTTCAGCAACAGGTGTTCATTATCTGCATCCGGGAAATGCCAGCGTTGCAGATTCTGTAAAGTAACATTACGTTCCGTTTCTGCACGATTACTGATATAAAATACATGTATACCTTTAGTGGCCGCGTATTGCAGAAAAGACAATGCACCAGGCACTGTATCAGCACTCGCTTTTGCGGTCCATTCCGCCCATGTTTTTTCTGAATAGCCTTGTCCTTTCAATGACGTGTGTACTGTATACGGACTGTTATCCAGCACTGTTTCATCAATATCCGTTACGATGGCCAGTGGCTGTGAGGCTGACTGTGACAGACTTTCATCCAATCGTACCCTGGCAATATTATATGCCTGAAAACACAACGCTTTATACTCTGATGATCTTTGTTGCCACAGGGCGGCCCAGGCCGGACCATAAGGTTGTAATACAGTAGCTGGAGCAGCAGGTGTGGTCGCAACAGGCGACTGTGTTGTTTTGCAGGCGATCATACCGGCAAAGAATACACATGTGAGTAAAATATTTTTGTGTTGCATGGGAGTAATGAGAAGATGTTTTAACTTAGATATGTTAACCGCAAAAATAAGCAATATGCAGGAGGAATTACGCCACCAGATTGCACTTACACAAATTCCACAAATAGGAGATATTGTCGCAAAAAAACTATTGGCACACTTCGGTTCAGCCAGCGACGTACTGAACGCTTCCAGAAAAGAACTCAGCAATATTCCTGACATCGGCACTGTCAGAGCGGACGCGATCTTCCAGTTCCGCGACTACAGAAAAGCTGATAAGGAAATTGATTTCCTGGAAAAAAACGACATACAGGCACTGTTCTACACAAGTACAAATTATCCGCAACGGCTACGTCACTGTACCGACAGTCCTGTAATGCTTTACTACAAAGGCACAACGAACCTGAATGCGTCCAGGATGGTCAGCATTGTCGGCACACGTACTCCCGGAGAATATGGCAAAACCATGTGTGCACAACTGGTAGAAGCACTCACAGCACACAATGTCGTGATCGTGAGCGGTATGGCTTATGGCATTGATATCATCGCACACAAACGGGCCGTACAACAGCGTATTCCGACAATAGGCGTATTAGCGCATGGACTGGACCGTATCTATCCACAGCAGCATAAAAGTACAGCATTAGAGATGATCGATAACGGCGGACTGCTCACTGAATTCCTCAGTCACACACAACCAGACAAACAGCATTTTCCAATGCGTAACCGCATTGTAGCTGGTATTGCAGATGCTACGATCGTTATTGAAAGCGGTACACAGGGAGGTTCGATGATCACTGCGGATATTGCGAACAGCTACAACAGGGATGTCTTTGCCATTCCCGGCCGCGCCAATGATCCGCATTCCGCCGGTTGCAATGAATTAATCAGAACTAATAAGGCCATGCTGATCACAAACGCCACAGATTTCCTGCAAACAATGGGATGGGATGCTGACAACATCCCATCAGCCGTAAAGTTCAATCCGCAGAAAGAATTATTCATCACGCTCGATGATGCAGAACAGCATATTGTTACACTCTTCAGCGGTGATACAGAAAAACACATCGATGAACTACGCAGAGAAAGTAATCTTCCCGGCAGTCAGGTAAACTCACTGGTGCTAAAACTGGAAATGCGCCATATATTAAAAAGCCTGCCCGGACAGAAATATCAGCTGGTGAATTAATATCATATTGGTATTAGCACTCACCCCAAACAATGCCTATATATTCAATTTGATTTGATATCCGTAGATTCACCATATCTCCGGAACGGAAAAGCTTTGCCCTCTAAAAGCAGCATATCCCCTGCCCATAACTCACCGCCACCCAAAAACCAAAAAGAAACGCAGGAATAAAGCGAAGGCTTTCAGATGGTAAAGCGGACCTTAGCCCGTCCCCTGCATACAGCTAATGCACACCAAAGAACCAACCCACAGCCCATCACCTAATGCCCAATCATGTACTCAACGGGCACCAGTCCGCGACACCATCTGAAACCGCAGCGTATCCTCCTGCCTATAACTCACAACCCAAAAAGCGCAAAAGAAAACACGAAAAAGGGATTAAGATGACAAGAAACCATAATACCTCACAGAAATAGCATTGTTCACAAGAAAACATCCCCTATCACATTGTTTTCCAACACAATAAACACACATACAGGGCAATTCTCCGTATTATCCCCCTACTACACCGATATTACGCCGCTACCGCTTCGCTCAGGAGCGAACAGATAACGGCTTAATGCCGGTATAATAAGGGCATAGTCGAAGAAATCATTGATTTTAACGAAGAAGACAATTACCGGTTAACCAACAATTAACAATGCGACCCATCCCTGCTATCCACTGCACTTCGCCTCAAAGAGAACATCGTTAATCACATTCCTTTGCAGCAACATTTTTCTATTTCCCTAAATAGCCGTACATTTGCGTGCAATTATTTAATAACTGACAAATAGTTGCAACATGCCTGCCGGAAAATCAAAACCGAAATTTGTAGAGGACGGACTTACCTTTGATGACGTACTCCTGGTTCCAGCCTACTCTGAGGTGCTTCCCAGAGACGTAAACATCTCAACGCAACTTACCAAAAACATACGCCTTAACATACCGATGGTCTCTGCGGCCATGGATACTGTTACTGAAGCTAACCTGGCTATTTCGCTAGCTCGTCAGGGTGGCATTGGTATTCTGCATAAAAATATGAGCATTGAGAAACAGGCAGAACTGGTGAGAAAAGTAAAGCGCAGTGAAAACGGCCTTATTCTCGATCCGGTTACCCTGCACGCCAATGCGACAATAGGAGAAGCGCTCCGCCTGATGAAAGAGAACAGCATCGGTGGTATCCCTATTGTGGATGAGAACAACAGCAAACTGGTTGGTATCCTCACTAACCGCGACCTGCGTTTTGAGAGAAATCACAAACGTCTGGTTAGCGAAGTGATGACTTCTCAAAACCTGATCACTGCTCCGGAAGGCACCGACCTGAAGAAAGCAGAAAAGATCCTTCAGCAGAATAAAATCGAGAAACTGCCTGTAGTTGCCAAAAATGGTAAACTGGTAGGACTCATCACTTACAGAGACATCTTACAGGTATCCAACTACCCTAACGCAGTAAAAGACGCCTATGGCCGTCTGCTGGTAGGTGCGGCACTGGGTATCACACCGGATGTTCTTGACAGAGCACAGGCCCTGATCAATGTAGGTGTAGATGTGGTTTGTCTGGATAGCTCACATGGTCACTCCATTGCGGTTATCAACAGCCTGAAGAAACTGAAAAAAACCTTCCCTAAACTGGAAGTGATCGCTGGTAACGTAGCTACAGGCGAAGGTGCAGCAGCACTGGCTGCCGCTGGCGCTGACGCTGTTAAAGTAGGTGTAGGACCAGGTTCTATCTGTACAACCCGTGTTGTTACAGGTGCTGGTTTCCCTCAGTTGTCCGCTGTATTGCTGGCTGCTGAAGCACTGAAGAAAACAGGTGTTCCGGTGATCGCTGATGGTGGTATCCGTTATACAGGTGATATGGTGAAAGCCCTGGCAGCAGGCGCTTCCTCTATCATGGCTGGTTCTATCTTCGCTGGTGTGGAAGAAAGCCCTGGAGAAACGATCATTTACGAAGGACGTAAATTTAAGTCTTATCGTGGTATGGGTTCTCTGGAAGCAATGGTAGAAGGTAGTAAAGATCGCTACTTCCAGGAAGAAGATGATATCAAGAAACTGGTACCAGAAGGTATCGTTGGCCGCGTTCCTTACAAAGGCTTGCTGTCTGAAGTGATTCAGCAGTTCGTTGGTGGTCTGCGTGCAGGTATGGGCCTTACCGGTTCTAAAGATATCAAGACGCTGCAGGCGGCACAGTTCATCAAGATCTCTCCTGCTACCGTAAAAGAAAACCACCCGCACGATGTGGTGATCACAAAAGAAGCACCGAACTACAGCAAATAATCTTTCGCTGACAACTGATGGTGAACGGACAATAATAATGTGCTGAAGTGATTGATGTGTGATAATATACAGTTGACAGATAATTGACGATTGACCATCGCAGTTCACAATAATGATAAAGCCTCCTGACTTGAGCAGGAGGCTTTATTATTATTTAATAATTTATTTGCCCGAGTACTTTTATATTCGCTATTTCCCGACCTGTCAAGCAGGCGATCTGACAACAATAACTATGGTCATCCATGCACCTGCATAGAGGTCCGCTCACAAAACAACTCGACTATGAAACGCTGGTTACCCATACTATTAAGCCTTGCCGGTGCTTTGCTGTTATGGGCCGCATGGCCAACCGCGCCCTTTACCTTCCTGATATTCATCGCATTTATTCCGTTGTTGCGATTGGCTGATATCGTACCACATGGCGGTCGCTTCTACGGATGTATCTTCCTGTCATTGTTCTTCTGGAACCTCGCTACCACCTGGTGGGTAGGCAATACTACCGTACCTGCCAGCGGACTAGCAGCAAACCTCATCAACACGCTGGTTATGAGCGTTCCCCTTATGGGATATCACCGCTCAAGAATGAGATTGGGCAGAACGGCCGGGTATTTTGCCCTGATAGTATATTGGTTGACGTTCGAATATGTTCACCTGAACTGGGAATTCAGCTGGCCATGGCTCAGTCTGGGAAATGTTTTCGCCATGCATCCTTCCTGGGTGCAATGGTATGAATACACTGGTGTCAGCGGCGGTACATTATGGGTGCTGCTTGCCAATATCCTGATCTACGAAACCTGGCGGCAGCGCAAACAATATCCGGTGCCTTTTTCAACATTTCTGTGGAAAACTGCCTGGAAACCTGCTGCATTGATCGTCATTCCACTACTGCTCAGTTCTCTGATACAGTATAGTTTTAAAACGCCTTCTGGTCCTACGGCCAAAGTGGTGATCGTGCAACCGAATATTGATCCTTACGACAAATTCGCAGAAGAAAACGAACAGGCGCAACTGGATAAATTGCTGACGCTTTCTGCGAAAGAAACAGATAGTACGACCAAATATATTGTCTGGCCGGAAACGGCTTTATTCACACGAGGCGTGTGGGAACATAAGCTGGCGTATGAAAATGAGACGGAGCGTATCAGACAGTTCCTGCGCAGTCATCCACAGGCAACGCTGATCAGCGGCGCGACTACCCTGAAACGCTATGATGTGGTAGACGAAGCACCCGTTATGTCGCGTAGTTCAGATGACGGGAACCTGCGTTATGATGTGTTCAACAGTGCTATACAACTGGATACATCTTACGCTGTACAGATATATCATAAGGCGAAACTGGTGCCGGGGGTAGAACTCATCCCTTATGCCCGCTACATGTCTTTTATGAAGTCACTGGCGCTGGATATGGGCGGTATCAGCGGTGGATATGGTCTTACACCTGGTGTGGCGTTACTGGAGGACGTACATACACACATTAAAGTATTACCTACTATCTGTTATGAATCGGTGTATGGAGAGTATGTTGCAGAACATGTAAGACGGGGGGCCAATCTGTTGTTCATTATTACCAATGATGGCTGGTGGGGCGATACGGAAGGCCATCGTCAGCACGCGCAATATGCCCGTCTGCGCGCTATTGAAACCCGCCGCTGGGTGGCCCGCAGCGCCAATACGGGTATTTCCTGCGTAGTAGACCCGATGGGAAGATTACAGCAACCACTCCCCTACTGGAAAGAAGGAGTTATCTCTGCAACTGTAACAACAGGGGATACTTTTACGTTCTATGTAAGATTCGGGGACCTTATTTCCAAAGCCGCCATTGTCTTCTGTCTGATGGTCATTTTCTATAGTTATTATCTGAAATTCACCAGAAAACTGAAGCTTCCCAATGGGAATTGAGCACATCGTATTTCGTCGTTTGTAACTAAAAAAAATTAATTCTCGTGTCAAATAAACCTTCGACCCAAAATAACGATCTAAAGGACAAGCCGGCTGTGCTGTTAATCCATGGTTTTTCTGAGAATAACCAGATTTGGCAACACCAGCTGGATACCTTGAGCGAACAGTTTTATGTGATCGTACCCGATCTTCCGGGTACCGGCAACACGCCAGTCACCACTCCGCTGAGTATGGAAAGTATGGCCGATTATGTATACGGCCTTTTACAGTCAGAAGGTATATCGAGGGCAACAGTGATCGGACATTCCATGGGGGGATATGTAGCCCTTGCATTGGCAGAGAAGTATCCTGCGCTTGTACAGGGACTTGGATTATTCCATTCTACTGCCGCAGCTGATACAGAAGAAAAAAAAGAAGCCCGCCGGAAATCAATAAATATGATTGAGAAGTATGGCAATGAAGCTTTTGTAAAACAGACAATGCCTAATATGTTCAGTCCTGCCTATAAAAAGCAGCACCCTGAACAAATTGAGTCGTATATTCAGATGTGTTTGCAGTGCCCACAGTCGTCGCAGATCGCTTATTATGAAGCAATGATACTACGCCCTGACCGCACTGCAGTTTTATCATCTGTCACCGTGCCCGTGTTGTTTGTAATCGGAAAAGATGATACAGCAGTACCCATGCAGAACGTGCTGCCGCAGGTATCCATACCACGCATCAGCAGTATTTACATCTTTGAAGAAACGGGACATATGGGCATGTGGGAAATGCCCGAAGCCAGTAAACAACTGTTAGAACAGTTTATTCTTTTTTGCCAACACTATTGAATGTGAAAAGGACCCTTAGACTATTGCTATTTATTCTCCTGATCGGAAACGTTACGAAAGCCTCCCATATTATCGGAGGTGAAATGTTTTATAAGTATGTTTCCCGCAATACAAGTGATAATACGATTACCTACCAGGTAACGTTAAAGCTGTTCCGTATATGCGGTAGCGGACAGAATATAGCAGAGTTGCCCGACAAGGTCTATTTTTCCATTTTCAATAAAGCAAGTAATACACCCTTCGATGCGCCATTGGTAAACCGGGCAACAAAGGAAACCAAGAACCTTGGACAGGTTGATCCCTGTATCGTGAACCCACCGGATATCTGTTTTCAGATCGGTACCTATGTACAGAACATCACGGTACCAGTGACCGGAAGCGGTTATGTGGTGTCTTTCCAGAGCTGCTGCCGCGATAACTCTATGCAGAATATCGTGGATACACGTAATCCGAACAACGAACAGCAATTCCCTGGCAACGGCGCTACCTACTTCACAGAATTACCAGGATCAACTGGTATTCTTGACAACTCAAGTCCTTACTTCGCAAAAGATGAAGCTGTACTGGTCTGTGCCAATAAGAAATTCTCCTATGACTTTTCTGCCATAGACCCCAATAGCGACAGCCTGGTATATACCTTTTGCGATGCTTATGGTGGCGGTTATACCACCAACCAGACAGGTATCCCTGATCGTTCAGACCCGCCTCCTTATAATTTTATTCCATATAAGAGCCCATTCACCGGATCAAGTCCGCTGGGTATCGATGCAGTGATCGATCAGAAAACAGGGGTGATCTCCGGTATCGCTCCCAATGCAGGTAAATATGTGGTGACCGTCTGTGCTTCCGAGTACCGTAACGGTACACTGCTCGGCATCCATCGCAAAGATTTCCATATCAACGTTACCACCTGTGTGCGGGAGGTCGTCGCCGCCATGCCGGAGAAATACAATGACTGCTCAGGTTATACCGTCACATTTATCAACAACAGTACAGAGGGTAAAACCTATGACTGGGACTTTGGCGACGGACAAAAAATAACGACCACCAGCACCGCTGACCTGCCACATACTTACACCCGGGACGGTACTTACACCGTGAAACTCTGGGTGGACAAAAACAGCAATTGCGGAGACAGTGCAACGGCGACAGCCTATGTATATCCGATGCTGCGGCCTGATCCCCGTATCAGCGGATTCTGTACCAATACGACGACTGTCTTTACCGATCGCTCCACCACCTCCAGTGGTAGTGATGCGATCAATTATTATCGCTGGGATTTCGGCAATGAATCAACTGACGCCGATACATCCCTCCAGAAGAACGCAACTTATCAGTATCCTGGCCCAGGTAACTATGATGTTGTACTGCAGATAAAGACGGTACAGGGCTGTGAACGTTTTGATACCACCAACATCATTATATATGATAAGCCGCCGCTGAACACCACCGCTGATACCCTGCTCTGTATCCGTAACTCCCTGCAGTTATTTGCAGAGAGCCTGGTAGATGGGAATGTGGTAACCGGCACCTACGCCTGGACGCCGGCCTATAATATCGCAAATGCCAATACGGCGACGCCGACTATCTCACCAAAAAGAGATACCACCTACACCGTAACATTTACAGATGCTACTGGTTGTACCAATTCAAAACAGGTAGCAATAGATGTAAGAGATACACTTGTCATCAGGACCATCGCTGACAGTACAGTATGTACCGGTGATGAGGTACATCTGCGTGCATTCCCTGACGGCGATTACCCGCTTACCTGGCGCAACGCGGCTACCAATGTGGTGGTAGGAGAAGGTCTGGTCCTTAATATCGTGCCTCCGGCACCCGCGGTTACTTACATCGTACGTGGAGAACTGGGTAGCTGTGACGGTTTTGATAATGTAAAACTGACCGTGGTTGATCCTCCGGCTGCTTATGCGGGAGAAGATACGACCATCTGTTTTGGAGAACAGGTTATCCTGCGGGCATCAGGAGGTAGTAGCTACCAATGGTCGCCTACCAGCACCCTGAGTGCGCCAAGAAGCGCCAATACCGCTGCAAGGCCTATAGATACCACACAATATATCGTTACCGTTACGGATGTACTGGGTTGTCCTAAACCAGTATATGATACCGTACAGATCAATGTAGTGCCTCCGGTACCTGCGTTCGCCGGTAATGATACCATTGCCATGCTGAATCAGCCATTCCAGCTGAATGCTTCCGGCGGCACCACGTATGTATGGACACCAGTCGACGGACTGGATAATCCGAATGTCTATAATCCGACCACTACCATCAATCACGATTTTACTTATACCGTAACCGTCTATACGGCTGAAGGTTGTGTCGGCAGGGATAATATCAAAATCCGCTTTATCGCAGGACCTGATATCTATGTTCCTACCGGGTTCTCACCTAACGGGGACGGCCAGAACGACATCTTCCGCCCGCTGCCTGTAGGGATTGTACAAATGGACTTTTTCAGGGTCTATGACAGATGGGGAAAGCTGATGTTCAGTACCGACAAGTATATGCAGGGATGGGACGGCTACTTTAATGGTTCACCCGCTGCCGTTGGTACCTATGTTTGGGTAGTTCAGGGAAAAAATGTCAACGATGAAACCGTGGTAAGGAAAGGTACAGTGACCCTTGTCAGATAGAAAAATCTATATCTAATTACATACTTTCAATTGTAAAGAACTATTCTACAGATAGTTCTAAAACCCGCGTGTACACTGGAAAAAATGATTGTTCAAACGGCTTTTTTTTTGTAAATTCCTATACGAAAGTCATTTTACAGATTTGCACCCCTTTGAATGTACAGATTCCTTATTCTGGCTATTTGCTGCACCTTTGTCCACGTTAGAGCAGACGCCTACCACATAATTGGCGGTGAGATTTACTACACTTATGTGGGGACTGCGGGAGACGGAGTATTCCGCTATGAGATCGTGCTCAAATTATACCGGGACGCAGACTTTACCTGCGGTCCCATACAGGGTTGTCTCGACCACTTCGAAGACCCTGTCCCTATCAATATATATAACTCCAGCGGACAGCGTATCACCAACGCCCTGCAGTTGTATATCAAACAAACCAAACCCCTCCGGGATACCCTCAAAAATCCCTGCCTCGCTCCCCGAACGCAAAACCTTGAAGTCGCCTATTACAGAGATACCGTTGAATTACCGGCAAGTCCGGGTGGTTACTATGTGACTTACCAGCGTTGCTGCCGTGGAGAAAAGCTGGTGAATATATATGACTCCGAACATGAAGGGTCTACTTTTTATACCGTCATCCCTGGTACCGACAAACGGCCTACAAATAGCAGCGCACGTTTCAATCATGATGGCGCTATCGTGATCTGTAACTCCCTGCCATTTGCCTTTAATTATTCTGCTACTGATCCTGACGGCGACAGTCTGACCTATATGCTTTGCAGCGCGCTCACAGGTGGCGCTACCCGCAGCGAAGCCATGTCCACGACACCGCCACCATACACCAACACGGTCAATTATGTAGCCCCCTATTCCGGCGCCAACCCCATGGGTGGGGCACCACAGATATCTATTGACAACAACGGTATACTGCGTGGTACCCCGAACCGGGAAGGCAAATTCGTGATCTCTGTTTGCGTCAATGAATATGACCGGCGTACAAAGGTGCTCCTGGGCACCCATCATAAAGACCTGCTGCTGACTGTCTTTAACTGTAAGACCAATATCAAGGCAGGCTTTCCCTCCGTGCTGATGAACTGTGTAGAGAATCCTGATCTTGCTGTCACTATTCCCAACTATAGCAATGCCGGATTTACTTCCGCCTATTACTGGGAATTCGGGGACGGCACAGATACCATTACTTTCGATAAGACCGTCTTCTCTCATCAATACCCCGATACCGGCATTTATAAGGTCAAACTGGTCGTAAATCGCGGTTTGTCCTGTACCGACAGCGTAACTGGCTTTGTGCATAATTATCCCGGTTTAAAAGCCGATTTCACGATGGAAGGTCTGTGCCGGGGAGAACCCATCCGCTTTAATGATATCTCTTCCTATAGATATGGGAAAATAACCAGCCGCCGATGGGATATTGGCGTCACCGACGCACCACAGTTCGCCAGCGCCGTCAGCACACAACTGAACTACGTCTACCAGGATGGAGGCGCTTATACGGTCACGCTTAAAATACTGACCGACCGATCCTGCAGCGCAGAACTGGCCAAAGAGATCACGGTGTATGAGGTCAATCCTTTTGCCGGTAATGATACTATCCTTGCCAAAGGCCAGAAATTACAACTCAATGCCAGCGGCGGGGAGTTCTATGCCTGGTCGCCTCCTGTGGGGCTCAGTAACGTCAATATCGCTGATCCGTACGTTAGCGGAGACGTAGATATGACCTATCTGCTGAAAGTGTCCAACTCACAGGGGTGCATCGGTTACGACTCTGTTAGTGTAAAGTACTACGCCGGACCTGAAGTATATATCCCGACCGCCTTTAGTCCTAATGGCGACGGACAGAACGACCGCTTCCGCTTCATTCCGGTCGGCATCACCGAATATGAATACTTCCGCATCTTCAACCGGTGGGGACAGGAAATCTATTCTTCCACCGACTTCCGCCAGGGATGGGATGGCACCATCAAAGGAGCACCTGCGCCTGTAGACACCTACATCTGGATACTTGCCGGAAAAGATTTAACCGGTAAAAGTATTTTAAAGAAAGGCACAGTAACTTTGGTGAAATAAAATCGGATTTATGGCAATAGTTCTAGTGACCGGAGCTACCTCAGGCTTTGGTGAAGCATGCGCAAAGAAGTTCGCTGCGAACGGTTATGATGTGATTATCACCGGAAGAAGACAGGAAAGATTAACAGCATTACAACAGCAATTGCAGGAGGAACATAAGGTTGCCGTATTGCCACTTTGTTTTGATGTAAGAGAACAACAGGCTGTCAGCGATATACTGGGCAATATCCCGGAACAATGGAAAGCCATCGATATCCTGATCAACAACGCCGGACTCGCACTTGGATTCAGCTCTATTGAAGACGGCGACCTCTCCGACTGGGATACCATGATCGATACCAATGTAAAAGGGCTCCTGTACGTATCCAGAGTAGTAATGCCCTGGATGAAGCAAAGACGTGCCGGACATATCATCAACCTGGGCTCTACTGCCGCCAAACAGGTCTATGCCAAAGGACACGTATACTGCGCGACCAAAGCCGCGGTAGATTCCATCTCCCAGGGTATGCGTATCGACCTCCTTCCTTATCGTGTCAAGGTGACAGCCGTACATCCGGGTGCTGCTGAAACCGAATTCTCAGAAGTACGTTTCAAAGGAGATAAAGACAAGGCAGATAACGTCTATAAAGGCTTTCAGCCATTGACAGGACAGGATGTAGCCGATACGATCTACTACTGTGCTACCCTGCCACCACATGTATGTATCAACGATCTGGTGATCACCTGCCTGCAACAGGCCAATGCTTACTACTTCGATAAAGAGTAAAAAAACATAATATAACACGTAGATGTTATTTCATATACAATACATTGTTTTTAAATTTGAAACTATATAACGTATATGAGGACTATTGTGATGTGATGTATGTAGGGTGAGGAATACCTCCGGACGGAGGTGATGCTAACTATGACCGTTTTTTAATGCTTTTTTAATGCCGACTATCTATCCTAAAAAACCATATCCCTATGCTTACATTTGCAACACTGTATTTGTTGCGCCTCTACTATCCAAGATGGAAAGCAGAGTGGCGCTTTTACTCCGACAGATCTAAAAGAAATAATTACGGCCGCTGGGTTACTCGCCAGGACGTGAATTGGGGCTTTTAGTACTGAAAATGAAATCTAATTAAATCCCGCCGGTGCATGCCGGCGGGATTTTTATTTACTCTCTTATCAACATACAACGCACTTGTTGCAGCTCTCCCACGCGCTGTGTATATGCCATCAGCGCAGTGCCTTTATCTACACTCCTGATCACCGGAAAAGTGGAATAGGCAGAATCAGATGTCAGCAATCCTGTATCCAATACCTTTCCTGCTCCATCTCTCCACTGAAAACCTACACGGCTGTTAAACGTATTATTGGGCAGCTTCACAGGTTCATCCCATACGATCAGCACCTTGTCATCCTGTAATGCAGTGATCTGCGGATGTTTGGCCATTGGCGCCGAACTTACTTTCTGCTTTTGAGAATAGGTTTGTCCGTTGTCGGCAGACTGACAATAATACACCCCTTCTCCACCGCCCATCGTGAACCAGGTAAAATGCATCCCCTCATTGTTCTTCACCATAGCCGGTCCGGTATGCGGACAACCTCTCACTACCCAGTTATCTGCGCTGATACGGTTCATCTTTGAAAAGGTATTGCCACCATCCGTCGATACCATATGCACCATATCTCTGATGGAATCATTGATGATGTCCCTGAAGGCGATGTGGATACCACCCTTATCATCCGTATACAGGTCTGTCCTGCAACACTGGCAAACTGTTTCTGCCAATGCCTTCTCTTGCCGGAAACCATTATGTCCATCGGTCACCGCAAAGTAGAGCGAAGAGCCTTCAGCATCTACCGATTTCCTGTTATCCAGCCAGATGGCAGCTGCCTCTCCGTTGGGCAACAAAGCCACATCAAAATACCGTTGATCATAACTACCGGTATCTGTGACCAGGGGTGCTGCTGTGTCCCAGGTCTTCCCTCCATTCAGAGAACGTGTATAAAACACCCTTCCTGCGTATTTATTCCGTGCATCGTCTTGTTCCACGCCATAAATAGCGATCACCTCGCCATCGGGCTTAAAAACCATTTTAGGCATGTTCTCCGCGTGCGGCAATATGCCATTCGCAGTAGCAACCCTTACAGGTGCTGAAAAACTATTCCCTTTATCCGTTGATACCGCATAATACAAAGTACCCGTATCCGCACCCTTTGCTGTCTCTACCCAACTGATGACAGTACGTCCGTCAGTGGTCGTTGTTACAAACGGGCACGAAGCATCCTGCGTAGCATGCGATAACAACTGCTCTTTACTGTTTCCACTGTTACAGGCAACGGCACACATTGCCATAAAAACTATCCATCGGCTGATTCCCACCATGATTGTGTTTTGTTGTTTGATGAATTAGGAATTATCAATTAAGAATTAAGAATTACAATGCAGCGGAGATTAACCAGGAGGCAATTCTTAATTTTTAATTCTTAATTATTTCATGAACGTATATCCGAACCCAATATTAAACGTCCTCTTAGGTCCCGGTCTGTATGTCGTACTGTAAGTAGTTCTTTCTGTAGTGGTAGAATAGATGGCATCTCCCGCATTACGGCAGTTCACCCAGCAATCGAACTGTCTCCAGGTATATCCCGTACGGAAATTCAGCAGATCGTACCCTCCATAGATACCTGTATTACGCGGGTCCATGTAGTAGCTGCCTACATGCTGCCATTCTCCTGCAAGACGGAAACCATTCAGGAAACGCGGCTTCCAGGTGATCTCTGTATTAGTGATCACCTTCGGTGCTCCTGCCATTTTATTATCATCATAACTCACACCTTTTTCCACATACTCATTGAAGAAGTGTTCTGCGTATTGTCCGCTGCTACGGACCCAGATAGATGGTATAGGTGCATAACGTACATTCCATTCAATACCTCTGTGTGTCGTACGACCTGTATTACGGTTTTCATAAGAACCGTCATCCAGTTTTACGCTGATGATCTCATTCGTACCCTGCATATCATACACACCGATATCCACATATCCTTTATCATTTGCAAAACCAAACCAACCACCTGCTTCATAGTTGCGATAAGTAGCGGGTTTGAGCACAGGTACTTTCACACCTCTGTACAATTCAGAGATATTCGGTGGTGCAAAACCCACACTATAATTCGCATACATACCACGATTCTGTCCGAAGTCATATGTCAACCCCAGCTTTGGCGTCAGCTTATTGAAATGATTGGTTTCATCTGGAGCACCGGTGAATGCTGATGGTGCGAGATGATTGTCAAAATCATAATCCATCCGGTCGTAACGTACAGCGGCAACTAATTTCAGATGGCTTAATAATTCCATATCAAATTGTGCATATGCAGCGGTGTTCAGTAAACCAACATTGTAATCTGTCAATACGGAATCTGTTGTCTTGTAACTTCTGAAATAACCCGCGGCATCTTTAGTAACATCGATGAATTCAGCATAATAAGTCGCCGGACTATAATCAGCACTCACACCGGCAATAATGGAGGCATGCTTCCAGGCAAACTGTTTTTTGTGTTGAATGATCAACGCATAACTATTAAAACTATCATCATTGATCTCACCTGCTGCCTTCAACGGATCTGACAGGTTCTTCAATGCATAGAAAGGATTTTGTTCGATGGTATTGTTGCGGAAGAAAGCAGTCACGGTTGTCTTGTTGGTATTATTCCAGTTTTGTTCCAGTGTGCTTCTGTAACGCAATGCATTTACTTTACGATAAGAGAAGGTCTGGAAATTACGATAATCCTTTGCATAGAAATGCGCGCTATCCAATCCTCCGACCTGGTCTGTATAATAATCGATCAGCGTCATTGAATTGATCCATTTGGTACGATCGCTGATCTGATAGTCTGCTCTTACTGTCAATGCCAGTTTATGGAAATCACTATGGTCCATATAACCATTCCGCTGATCGGCATAATAACCACCCACAACAATACCCAGTTTATTGAATGTGCTGGAAGCACTGAAATCAGTGCGCTTGTATCCACGATCGCTGATCTCTGCCTGTACCCTTGCCATTGGTTTTAACGAAGGAGCAGCAGTAATAAAGTTGACCGCGCCACCTACCGCTTCACTACCATACAGCGATGATGCAGGTCCTCTTACGACTTCAATATTACGCAGCGCCGCCATGTTGATCTCGATCAGGGCATTGTGATTGAAATCGCCGGTAGTACGGATGGGGATACCATCTTCCATATATAGAAATAAACTCTTGTAACCGATCGGCTGACGGATGGCCATCGTATGCTGTTCATTACCCAGGTCCACCATATATACGCCACTTACTTTATTCATTAATTGTTCCAGTGAAGTGGCTTTGGTATCTCTCATTTCCTGGGTGGAAATAGTGCTGATCGCGATCGGCGCATCTGTGCGTGATTGCTTATCACGGCTGCTGGTAACGATGATCTCATTCAGACTGGCAGTAGCCGGTGTCAATGAAATGATAGCAGAAGACTGTGAAGACAATGTCAGTTTCCGCGTCTGATAACCGACAAAAGATACTTTCACAGAGTCGTCGGACTTACCCTGTTGTAAAGAGAAGCGGCCACGTGCGTCTGTCTGACAACCTTTATCAGCATGCAACAATTGCACAGTTACGCCCGGCAACACCTCTCCTGTCTGCGCATCCACTACGCTGCCCTGCACCTGCGCGTGTGAATGCATAAAGAATAATACGCCCGTTATTATCAGTAATAAATATTTCATGATCGCAATAAGTTCCTTCGCTAGTGATCAGACATAGCTACGCCAGACAGCTGATGCTACATCACTGCCGGTACGCAACTGCCCATGATCACAGGCAATAGCTGTTGATTAGTAAATAAGGATGGATGGATACAAATGAGGTCAGCTATAGCATACAGCCATGGCATCACTCATGATAAAACACATCAGATCGAATGCGGGAATATCCGCGTAATAAATGCAATGAAAAAGAAATAGCTGCTAAGCCTGGGGTGGGTGGAAAAAGGAGAATAACGGGGTATGTATTGCAGGATCCTGATAATAAACAAAGAGGTCTGTTGACGGGGCAATAGGCGCAAAATTAAACTCCTGTAAAGCATCGATGTATGTTACTTCATACTTCTCTTTACCGATACTACCATTCTGTTGTTGCTGCTCGTCCTGTTTTAGTTGCTTTCTCAGATAACATTTACCATTACAATGCATGTCAGGTTTATCCCTGTTCTCACACAATACGCTGGCAATGTATGCCTGATCTATCTTATACTTCACCATGATCACCACCTGACTGAAGTTTTGCAACAACAGCCCGAACAATACGGTTATGGCGAAAAGATATCTCACGGTGCAAAAGTATGTCAATAGATGACGAATTGCAAATGATATATGTCATGTAGATCAATAGATAATAAAAACACCATATTTTATCCATCTGCTCTTCCCTGTTCACGGCCAGCTATACCTATATAAAACAACAAAGCCTGATCTGTGAGATCAGGCTTTGTTTATAATTGAATGTTTAATTATTACTGTGCCAACATAAACCGCAACGTCAATCCGCCTCTTGTATTCGTGATCGGATAAGCCGTTGAAATAACCGGTATCGTTTGTCTGCGGTCATAGAAGAAACGCAGGTTCAGACGATTGTTCACCACATAGTCAATTGACGGTGATATACCAATTACCTTCTGACCGCTGGTCGGTATCACCAGGTCTGCATCCAGCCTGTTGTTCACCGTTCGGTCATCACGGAAGCTCATATCCAATCTGAAGTTCATGTCATTCTGCACCTTCTTGCCATCCTTCTGTGTGCCAAGGAATGCAAACTGCACATTACGCAGACGATAGCTACCACCCAGTGTCAGTTCAGTAGAACGTAACTCTGTCAGCTGGTAGTCGATCAGGCTCAAACTCAGTGAACGGCTCTTCTTGAATTCCACACGCAGGTTCAGACTACTTACAAAGGTTACGTCGATACCCAGTAATGGTGCGAACTGCTCGGTCATTGTCAGGTTCGGGATCAGGAAGTAAGGGATATAGTTACCGGATACGGTATCCACAAATCCCGGATAACCTGCCAGACGAGGGTCCTCATACAACATCGCCGTATTATAAGAACTCATGCTCAGCGTACCCACATAAGCATGTGTCAGTGATACGTTGGTGAAGAGTGATTTGAATGGTTCCAGTTTCGTCAGACCGTTATAAGCCACACGCCAGTTCGGACGTGGTATATAGTTGCTGAATGGATTGCTGCGTACATTGGACAGACCTGCACTTCTCAGTAACCCGATCTTATCAGGATCTTTGCCGGTGTAAGCTGCCAGGAAGGCTGGTACCAGTACATCCTGTGCATAACGGCCATAACCATAACGATACGTAGGATCTTTAGGATTATTCGTTGGTACACCCGGATCGGTATTATATGGGTTCTGTGCAGCCAGACGATTAGAGATATTCAGACGATAACGTTGGAAATCATTAAACGTTTTGGTAGTACCCGTTTCGTTGTCAATGCCACCGAAGATCGTTTTTATCGCCACATAGGAAATCTCAAATCCACCTGCATCATACGGACTTAAGTGCTGGAAGCCAAGGCTATCATTCACGTTCACATTCTTGAACAGTTCCGTATGTGTTTTGCTGAATGACTTGGTCATACTCAGGTCAATACGCAGATCATTCACCGGTTCCAGTTGTGCCTGTAACTGCCAACGCTGTGTAAACTGCTGCTGATACTGAATATTGAAAGTAGTATCCGGAGTGATCAGACCTTTCTTTGCAAAATTATCCAGCCATGCCTTCGTAGGCTGCATACCGAATACGAACGGTACGCCAGGATTCCAGCTTGCCCAGTTCATACCCAGGAGCTTGGTACTATCGATATAACCTGGTAAGCGGGTGCCGCCATTCTCAGAGTAGTCCAGGCTCACACGTTTCAGTGACAATAAAGGTTTCATGACCGCTTTCAGGATCGGCGAGACCTCTATGTTCTTATCCTGTTTGACCGGCTGCTTGTTCTGACCAGGAGTTCCCGGTCGGGTGTTAGTCGCCGGTTGCGGTCGCTTCTTCTGTTGCGTACCTGTAATGGCTCGCAGGAAAGGCGACTTACTATACAGTTCTGCAAACTTGAACTCGGCCATCACTGTTTTCTGATTGGAGTTCTCGATCGCATTACCCAGGTATTTCGCCAGCAGGGAAGCACCTGTCCAGCGGTAGTCTGTTGAATAACCGATCGCGATACTGGTCCAGCTCAGCGCAGGTATTTTAGACGTTGGTAATGTATAGGTGATATTCGCGGTATGATAGTAGTTCGTCGTTCTGCCCAGTTTGAAGAAGTTACCCCATACGCTGTCTTTCTTCTCTTTGGAATTCAGACGGCCCTGCGGTTCATCGATACGCGCGTTATTCACCGCGTTGAAGTCGATGGTCAGACTACGTGACAAATCCCATTTCAAACCATAGTAACGGTCAAATGTGAAGTACTTGTTGTATGTCTCCGGCAGTTTATAGTTAGAGTCATCTCCTCCGACGTTACGGATACGGGTGGCGCCAAACTGGCGGGTCACATCTATCCTGAAACTGATCAGTGAAGGAATGTAGTTAAAGTTAAATTCACGGATCAGGTCCAGCCATGGTGTTTTAGTCTTGAACAACTTCTTGAACGGTGTAATGAACTTACTCTGTCCGGTGAAGGTATACCCCAGACCCGCACGGTGCTTTGTCAGCTCGTCACTTTCAATGATCGGGTTATGGCTGGTTGTCTGTGTATAAGAATAACTGATGTCAAAGTTTTCGATATCCCACAGCCTGTTGTGCTTTCTGTTCAGATTGAGGCGGCGGACGTTGGTAAAGTTCAAGCTCTTGATAGCGGTGAAGTCCTGTGCGGCTTTGCGGATGGAATCACGCTCATAATCGCTACGCGCCATTCTCAGCTTATCCTTCAGTTTAATATCCAGGTCGTACGGATCGTACTCAGGTGTACTTACCGCCTGTGAATAACCAGCATATACCGGGATAGAGAGGCCTGTTTTCTTAGGCAGCAGTTTACCCAGATCGAGGTTAGCCGCGGCGTCATATTGCAGGTAGTTATCACGGAAACGTTCGTTCACACGCTGATCGAGGTTACCAAAACCTGCGGTGTGCATGTTACCTGATACGCTTACAGTACCAAGATCGGCCAGCTGTACGTCCACACGGCCCATACCGGCATAACCGCCTTTTTCATCCAGACCTGACAGACGCAGCTCATTGAACCATACCTCACCACATCTCGGCAAACCGTCGTCTTTCGGGTTGGTCACACCGAGCATGATGGTCCTTACATCACCAAGGTTCGGATTACCTACCACACTCATATAGTTACCCAATTCATCCGTTTCTGTATATGGTACCTGCGGAGAACAGTTGTCACACTGGTTACGCTTTTGTTTGAGCGTGGTCAGTTTACTCATTAACAGGTTCACGTCATTCACTTCCGGCCATATTTCCGTCGGACTTGCGGTACCCCATTGCGTTACTTTCAGTGGTATCTGGTATTCGTAATAGTTCTCCACAAAGTCGCTACCCATACGGATAACAGCACGGAGCTGACCATCTTTCAGTGAGTTAGGATCGTTTGTTGCTTCTGCGTGCAGATACATCTGCAAGGTTTTGTACTGACGAAGGTCCATACTCAGGTTCTTAGATACCCCACGGGTATCACCATCGTTCAGATCACATACCTGAATGGACATTGCCTGCTCGTTCAGTTGCAATACAGTACTGTTGGTGCTGAGTGTATTCTGACGAACTACTCCCGGAGGCAATACATAGTTGATCGGCTTACGGGAAGAGTTTTCTTCAATATTTACAGCAGAAGTATTGAAAACGGTATTGTCATCATTCGGGATAGGATCACCTGCCTGCAATTTATAGTTATACTGACGCCATTGGTTACGCACCAGTTGCAGTTTAGCGAAACGTACCACTACTGAATCTTCAAACCCTGTCAGGAACATACGCATGAAACGGATGGACTTGAAGTCAGGAATGCTACCTACTTTCTTATCAAAATCGTTGATCGGAATTTTAAACTGATACCAGTTCTCTGCTCTCTTCTGTCCGTTTGCCAGCGTTACCTCTGTTGTGATCTTATCCACAATGTAGTTGGTGCCTACTCCCATTTTCGGACGGAGGTTCACACGGTACTGGAAGTATTCTTCCGTTTCGTTCAGGGTGTTATCTCTGTTCAGGTCTTCTGACTCCGGAATATTGGTGGCAGCAGATGAATAGATGCTGCTACCCGTAGAAACCGGAGAGTTACCTTCCGGATTGCTGAAGCGTTTGTAACGCTGGAGGATGTCAGCATTATTATATGATGCGTCCCTGTAATGCTTGTAGTCATCATTGGAAGGGTCAGCAATAGCCTGTTGGTAGATAGCAGAAGTCGGTCCGAAGTTAGCCGCCAGTCGGTCCAGGTAAGACCTGCGGAAAGCAGCTTCATCACCGCTCTGTAAACCATCATAACCTACGTCCTGATAACGGCGGATTTCCGGATCGTTGTCAAATGCCTGTGTGATCTGCTGCTGGAATTTCGGTATACGGCCCCATACAGAGGAATCTGTTTTATTCAGGTCTGTATTTGGATTAGGTAATCCATTCTCAAAGAACTTACGGGAATCTTTCAGGATATCCTCCGATACGTTACCAAGGTTAAAATATAGCTGACCACCAGTACCTGTTGAGTCAGTAATGAAAGGGTCCTGAATCCAGAACTCGATGAACTCAACGTTCTGCGTCTGGAAGTCACTATTATCAATGGCGCGCATGATACCCGCCCATTTCTTTTTCGGATTGAGAAGGCGTCCGGCTGCTGTGATACTATCTCTGCCTGCGGTAAAGTTATAAGGACCTCTTTCTTCCGGATAATAAGCCAGGTCAAGGGTACTCAGCTGGCTCTGTCCGAAGTCGGTAGAACGGTTGGCGAATACCTCTGTCTGGTATACCAGGCGCACACGTGGATCAGATTGTACCTCTGTGGTAATACCATCCGGCAGGGAAGGTGATTTAGGTATCTGAAGCGTAGGTTCAATAATATACCAGGCCAGTTTCGCCCTGTTGGCGCCATAGCTCAGCTGATCATTTCTGTCTGCTTCAGGGAAGAGGATCGCACCGTTACTATCAGAAGCCTCTTTTGGCGTAGACGCCAGTGCCCAGGATGTAGCCGGGAACTTCAGGTCATATCCGCTCTGGGAACCTTCAAAGTCATCGATGAAGATCTGCCCCTGGTTAGTGCCTGCTGCGTTTACCAGTTTACTGTGCCCCGGGAACAACTTGGCCACCTCACCGGTGAACATGATGTTGGAAGGTGTGGTGCTCTGGTAGTTAGGCAGTTTATTGAGGAAGCGGGTCAACCCTTTCCATTCTGAGTTATAGTTCGCATCCAAACCTACCACGGTGTTCTTGATCGGGTCTTCTCCATAGTTCACCTTCTGGTAGTAAGGTCTTTCACTCATCCTGGCGATGGTCGATCCCAGGGTCAGTTTATCATTTACGACATAGTCAAAGCGGGTACCAAAGTAGTTTCGTACCTGTGTACCAAACGCGGCATTGTTCTCAAACTGTACGTTGATCGCCACACCGGAGTTGAGGATACCGGCATTGATGATCTTGATACGGCCGAGGTTATAGTCGATGATATAGTCTACGTTTTCACGGAGTTGCTGTCCGCCGGCTGTTACGGTCACTGATCCCGGAGGAATGTTATAACCGCCCAGTTGTATTTCGGAAGAGTTACTGGACTTATAGGAACCTTTCAGGATATAGCGGTTCAATTGCGGGAACTGTTGTGCGACCACTTTAATGGAGTCATACAACACCTTATACATATACTGTCGCTCTAAAGCGGCATTGCCATTGAAAGCTTTCTGTATACCCTGGGCGAACGGTTCAAGTACCGGGAACATCACCCTGCCTGTCTGTGAGTTGATCGTATAACCTTCTACATAGTCAAACACACCATCCGGCTGCGGGTCATTCTGGTTATTCAAACGGTCCAGGCTCAGGATGGAAATAAGCGGAGCGCCTTCCCAGGAACCCTGTGCATCTGGCAGATAACGTTTATCACTTGGAGCACGGGTATCGGTACCAGGGTCTTTATAATATACGTCCAGTTTAAAGTCAGCCCTGTTCAGCTGATAAGCGCCTGTCGCGTAGACGTTTTTCATCATCAGGTCCCAGATAGGGAGGTTCGGACGGGCAGAAGTAGCTTTCAGCAATTTCAGGAACAGGATACGCTGGTTGGCGCTGTTGTTTTGATCAGGGGGAATATCCTGGGAGAACTCACCCACGGTATGTACCTGACCATTATAAGTATATTGATAGGCAACGCCCAACACCTCATCCGCCTGTAATTGCTGGTTCAGCGTGATGAAGCCGAGTTGCCGGTTGATCGTATATTCTGTGGAGTCCAGTTTTCGGGCAAAGGTCTTTTCATATTCCTGTACCGCTTGTAGTCCGAGGTTCTGCAATCGACTGACCACCGTTCCCGTATACCGGCTCATGGGGTCAGAAATTACTTTTGAGTAGAGGTCGTTGAGCTTGTTATCAGTTAGTCTTGAGTTGGATAATACGTTAATAGAGGTATTGTAGGGACGGTATTCACCAAGGTCCATCAAACCGACGATATCCCTGGTATTGGTGGTAGCGCCTGTTTTATTGGTTACCCATACTTCCACACGGTTCACATAAGCCAGAGAGCGGATCACAGGGAGGTTGCTCATGGCGTAGTTAAAGGTATCACGGAAGAACTGACCGAGCAGGAAGTGTCGGTTGTCCTCATATTCATCTGCCCGAAGATTAAAGTCCTGTACCTGGGTACCACCTTTGATCATCAGGTTCTGTTTCTGGGACTTCTGGTTGGAGAGTACGCTGGTAACGGTCAGACGGCCAAACTGTAACTGGGTTTTGATACCAAAAAGGGATTGTACCCCTGAGATGAGCGAGCTACGTAAAGGAAAGCTCACGTTACCGGCCTCGATCTTTTTAATGATCTCATCATCGTAGCCGGTATATTCCAGTTTGATCTGGTTTTCAAAATCGAAAGTCGACTGGGTATTGTAATTAGTGATCAGTTTCAGCTTGTCCCCTATCTTACCGGTCAGGTTCATATTGATATTCATATCAAATGCGAAACCTCCCGTTTTACGGGCCTGTTCTGTCAGCACAGGGTTCTTGATGTTCTGGCCTTCATAACCGAAGGTCAGTTCCAGGCTACCCTGGGGCTTGATATCCACTTTATTACCACCAAAAATCCTGTCAAACAGCTTGCTGCCTTTATAGAGCTCCGGTCCGTTCCCCTTCTGGTTCAGTGAACCGAGGGTACTGGCACGTTTCATCCAGTAATCATCTTCGCTCTTTTTGGACTGAAGTTTGTAATATTCATCAAAGCTGAGGTAGGTAGGGTTACGGTAATAGTGGTCACCTATCTTTTCTGTTACTGTATATTGTTTGGTTACCGGGTCATAATCAACTGTACGGGAAATACCTGCAGGATCTTTCAGATCGATCTGGTTTTTGACGGGATCAGTAATACCGGTCCCATACCGGTCCTTTATCGGGTACTTGAGTGTATCCTTTCTGACGGTATCTAAAGGTGTGGTATAATTATTGTCTGGTTGCCAGTAGTATCTGTTAGTATAGTTGTTATTATAACCCGAACGATTCCTTGCCGCAGTATCGAAAATAAACAAAGAAACAACTCCTATTACTGCAATAGCACCATAATATGTCTTTCTTGACAAGAGAAATAGGTTTTTATAGAGGTCAGGGTAATAAATGTTTATAGACCTTTCAGCGACTTTTTAATAAGCGCTTCCAGGTCCAGCAATAGTGGTTCAGCTTTAAGCACCTTGTTTATAGCCTGTTCGGCCACGTTTCTGGCTATTCCCAAAGTGACTAATGCATTTAACGCGTCTTCCTGAATTGTATTGTTTGGTGTTACAGATATTTGGTTGCCGACGTCTTTTTGCTTCTTTATTTTATCCTTTAATTCCAGAATGACTCTTTTTGCCGTCTTGGCGCCGATCCCTTTTATGCTTTCCAGCATTTTTTCGTTTTCCATCGCGATAGCCCGCTGAATATCTTCTGGTTGAAGGGAAGATAACATCATCCGGGCAGTATTAGCTCCTATACCTGAGACACTTATCAGTAATAGAAACATCTGACGTTCCGCATCATCAGCAAAACCATATAAGGTATGCGCATCCTCTTTTATATGGAGATAGGTCAGCAATTTGCAGCTTTCCGATCCCTGTATGCGGGAATAGGTATTAAGACTGATCTGCACTTCGTATCCAACCCCTTGTACGTCAATATGTACCATGGCAGGGGATTTATAGGACAGTTTTCCGTTGAGGTAAGCAATCATACAGGAGTAGAATAGTTTCTAATATTCGGCAAACCTAGTAAAAATTTAGCAAGAACGGGGCAGTAACTAACGTTATACTTACATTTACAAATTCTTATGTATTTTTACGGCTCGTTTAAAACATCTATTTTACTAATATGAACAAAATAACGGCCGCTATTACAGCGGTAGGTGGTTATGTACCTGACTACGTGCTCACTAATAAAGAATTAGAGAAACTGGTAGATACAACAGACGAATGGATCATCACCCGTACCGGGATCACTGAAAGAAGAATTCTGAAGGGAGAACGTAAGGGGACCTCTGAGTTATGTGTACCGGTAGCGCAGGAAATATGCCGTAAAAGAGGGATCAGCCCGGAAGAAATTGACCTGCTGATCGTGGCCACCGTTACGCCGGATATGGTGTTTCCCGCCACTGCCAATATTGTAACTGATAAAATAGGTGCAAAAAATGCATTCGGTTTTGATATCAGTGCAGCCTGCTCCGGTTTCCTTTACGCCCTTGATACAGGCGCACGCTTCATCGAAAGCGGCCGCTACAAGAAAGTAATGGTGATCGGCGCCGACAAAATGAGCTCTATTATTGACTATACAGACCGTACTACCTGCATCATCTTCGGTGATGGAGGCGCAGGCGTGCTGCTGGAACCAAACTATGAAGGTCTGGGTGTCGTAGACAGCATTCTGAAAAGCGACGGTCACGGCCGTGAATACCTGCACATGAAAGCAGGCGGTTCTGCACAGCCAGCCAGCATCGAAAGCGTTACCAACAGAGAACATTATGTATACCAGGAAGGTAAAATGGTGTTCAAATATGCTGTTGCTAACATGGCAGAAGCTGCTGCAGGGATCATGGAACGTAATAACCTGACCGCAGATGATATCGCATGGCTGGTGCCTCACCAGGCTAACAAACGTATCATCGATGCTACGGCACAACGTATGGGTCTGCCGGAAGAAAAAGTGATGATGAACATCCAGCGCTATGGTAACACTACCGCTGGTACATTACCACTTTGCCTCTGGGATTACGAAAAGCACCTGAAGAAAGGCGACAACCTGGTACTGGCTGCATTTGGCGGCGGATTTACCTGGGGAGCAAGCTATCTGAAATGGGCTTACGATCCTAAGTAATTAAGAATTAAAAATTAAGGATTAAAAATTATGAAGGACAGGTGCTTCTGCTACAGAAACGCCTGTCCTTTTATTCTTTTATAGATATACTCATTTCCTCCCTTATTTATCTCCGCTGCATTCCATTCTTAATTCCTAATTCTTAATTAACTAAACGCCGGTAGCCCATACCTCACGACCATCCTTTTTCCATCCACTTCCGCACCGATCTGCCCTCCCATCTTATCCATAAAATCCTTACAGATCACCAGCGTTACCGACAGATCATCCCCGCTCCTGTATTCAAACAAATGTGCCGCCATAGCCGGGGTAAAGTCATTTACTGCGAATGTAATACTGACCTTTACCAGATCCTCTTCCTCCGCATTCACCTCTACCGTCCCTTTTCCACCGGAAAGCTTTGCTGCGCAATGTAACAGACTACGGTTGATGAACAACAGCATCTCCTGATCGCCTGCCAGGCACAATCCCTTCGGAATGTTCAGTGAAACCTGCGGATGGTCAGTATGGTGTAAAGCCCGTTCAAACAGCAGACCAAGATCACAAGGCGCAGGACTATATACAAAACCAGACAACTGTGACCTGATCCAGCGCAGGATATTATCAAAGATCACCAGGGTTTTCCTGGATGATACCACCGCTTCATCGATGATCTGCTGCATCTGTGCCTGCTCCATGTCTTTGTTGCGGAATAAAGCCGATACCCGGATAATATCATTCAGCGGTCCGCGGAAGTCCCTCGCCAGGATCGCGATCAGCTTATTTTTGAAATCATCATGCACGCTCAGCTGCTGATTCTTTTCTGAGATCGCATCGTTCATTTCGCGCAGCAATTGTTCCTGCCTGCGCAGGTTCTTGTAAGACCGGTAACGCGCCAGTGTGAATCCTGCCATCAGCAACAGGAAACCTGCCAGGAAACCAATCAGCTGCTGACGGCTCTTCCGCTTTACAATAGTACGGGCAATCCTTTGCTCCTGCACTTTATTGCTCAGCTGCCATTCATTCAGCTCCTGTTCTTTCAGGAAATAATCCAGGTAGTTCATGTGATTGCTGGACCGCAGCCGTAAACGCTGCCGGACAATCTCCAGCAATGCCTTACCGTAATATGCCTTCTTGGCTTCGTTATTACCATGCGTATAGTGCCGATACAAACCAATTACAGTCGGCAACATCATATTCAGATAGCCTGCCTGCACACCAATAGCAAAGGCCCGCTCTTTAGCCGGTACGGCATCAGCGGGATAGCCTTGCTGACGGTAGGTGTCTATGTGTTCCAGCAGGTCTATGGCAACCAATACCAATCCGTCCTTCAGTGCTTTTTCCGTCAGTTCATTGATACGCTGAACTGCCCTGGCGCCTTCCCCTTCTTTCATCCACTCATCTGCCTCAAACGCCTGTATGTAGTAAATATCCCTGCTACCGGGATATTTCCGGATGATCTCCTTTGACTTTTCCACAGCCCATTTCACAGAATCCCGATGGGTACTATCGTCCTGAAAACGGCTGGCATAATTGATCAGTACCAGACTGTAGATAGAGTCCCGGGCCAGCGTTTTACCCAGGTTCATAGCCTGATACAGGTACTGGTCAGACTCCGGCTTCATGCCTTCAAAGAAATGATAAACGCTCAGGTTCATCAGCATCTGACAGATATTCTGCTGATCTTCCAGTTCGCGGTACAATAACAAAGCTTTAAATCCATATTCTATCGCCTGTTTCTGATTGTCTTTCAGGGCATAGAAAATACTGAGGTTATTCAGGGCTCCTGCCAGTCCACGTGTGTCATTATGCCGGGTGGCAATCCCTCTTGCCTTTACCGCATACCAGAAACAACTATCGATATTGCTCAGGTGATACTGCATACCCAGCTGGTTCAGCACATCTGTATAGGCAATGCTGTCAGTTTGTTGCAGCAGATTACCTCTCAGCTGACGGATCACTTTATCTTGTGCAGTCAGCCGCCCGCTGGTCAGCAAACCAGCAAACAGCAGGAAAATGATATGTAAACAGACGTTTCTCAAACTCGTATGCTATTATTGTCTTTTGCCAGGGGTAAGGTATAACTGAACGTACTCCCTTTTCCTGTGTTGTTGATCCCTCTTATAATACCCCCCATTTTATCCATAAAGTCCTTACAGATGATCAGCGCCAGACCGGCTCCTCCTTTGGATTTTCCGCTACCTTTCTCACGATTACGGTATTCAAATAAATGCGGCAGCATCTCCGGATCAACCCCTCTCCCTTCATCCACCACAGCGACAGTAACATAGTCGCCCGTAACGGAAGATGTGATCTTTAGTTCACTTCCCGCAGGACTGAACTTGATCGCATTATGTAACAGATTACGATGTACGAACTGCAACATTTCCCGGTCTGCCAGTAAGGCTACTTCCGCAGGGATGTCGACTGTCACCTGCAGCCTTTTTTCTGTATAGTTGTCTTTCAGAATTTCCAGCGCTTCGTGTATCATGTCAACCGGCTGACAAACAACTGGCGTATACACAAATCCGCTCAGTTGTGACCTGATCCAGCGCAGGATACTATCGAATATATGCAGGGTATGCGCTGACTTGGTTTCCAGTCTTCTGAACAGGGCCATCGCTTCTTCAAAAGAAAGCGAATGATCTTTTAGCAGGTTGGTGATATCGATGATATGGTTCAGGGGTACCCGGAAATCATGTGCGATCAGTGAGATCAGTTTATTCTTGAAATCATCCTGTGTTTGTAAAAGGGCATTTTTCTCGCTGATCTCCCTGTTCTTCTCTCCCAGTCTGGCGGCATTCTCACGGGAACGGCGGTGAGAGCGGTTAACATCTGCGAGTAACAGGATGATCAGTACAAGCAGCACTGTCAGGAAGATGATGATCGCATAGCGGTTACGGCTTTCCATCGCCTTCTTATCAAGTATCTGCTGCTGATAGTCATGTTGGAGCTGTAGGGCCCGCAGTTTCTTCTCCTGCATGTAATAATCGATGTAATCCAGTTCGCCCTGCGTTTTACTCTGCTCATCCTTTTCTACAATTTCCAGCATCATATTCGCGTACAGCTGGGCAGAATCTTCATCATGACGGGCGTCGTACCAGGTGTATAGCTTGGCGACAACCGGCAACGCCAGTTCCCGGAAACCACCTATAGTGGCCAGGCGGGCCATATCCCGCTGTGCGGATATGGAGTCGGCCAGTTTGTTGCGGGCTTTATAGGAAGCCAGGTGAGAATAGCCATACATAGCATGGTAGATATATCCTTTTTTTTCTGCCTCATCGATCAGGGATGTCAGTCTGGCCAACCCCTCCGTAATGTCCATTTTGGCATATATCAGTTCCTGTGCCTGTAACATACCAGTATAGATAAGCAAGCGCTCGTCTTCGGCTTTGGTAGCCATACGGCGGGCGGTAGCCAGTGCCTGGTAAGCCCGTTTTTTATCAATGAAGTCACTGCTACGGTTTGCGCGCAGGTCGTTGGCATAAATAAAGTAATAATTGGCCAGCAGCATACGGAGGATGGTATCATTTTTCAGGCGATCGCTCATACCCATGGCCCGTTTCATATAACTGGCGGCTTCCTGGTACTGCTTCTCGTACTGATAGTATACGCCGAGGTGCATGCTTGTCTGACAGATACCGGCGCTATCGGCCAGCTCTTTATAGAGGTTCAGTGCGTCGATGTAAAAACGAAAGGACAGGTAACTATTGTCCCTGTAGGCGTAATAGCTGCCCAGTCCGCGATAGGCTGCCGCTTCCCCTCTTTTATATCCCTGGCGCTGGGCAACTTCCCTGGCGCGGCAGAGGTAGAAGAAACAGGTATCCAGTTGGCGGTGCTGGTATTGTCCGGCCAGCTGATTCATCAGATCGACATAGCGGACGCTGTCTGTAGTGGTGATGGTAGCGTCTTCCAGCTGACGGATGACGCTGATCTGTGCGAAAGCTTTTTCCTGCCGGATAAAACAGCCGGCGAGGGCGATCATGAGACCAATTAATATATGCAGCTTATAAGAAATGTACAATAAGATCTGATACGCTATCTCCCGATAGTCGCTAGTCAACGGTGCTCAGGGCCGGACCTGTGAAAGACCGATACCCAAACGGGACAATTCCTGTTCACCAGTTGTTGTGATATAATAATTTTTGTCATCAGGGCCATTCTTTGCGATCCAACCTTTTTTAATAAACGTTGCTGTCAGCAACTGCCCCAACTTACCGCCGATATGCCCATTGCCTGGTTTGGCGGGTTTGGGAAGCGCTGTTTCCGTTTTTTTCGTGACTTAGCTTTTGCTCTTACAAGATACTGTTATATCTCAAAGACCAATCCTCTCTGCTTTAATTCTTCATATTTCTCTTTGTCAAAACGGTATAGATGCGCACCTTTTTTTGAGGTTGTTTTATCTTTTTCTTCCAGTTTTTCCAGTATGTTCATGGACAGGATTTTCTTACGGAAGTTCCTTTTATCCAGTTCTTTCTGATAGATTTCCTCATACAGGCTACGCAGCTGAGAGAGGGTAAATTTCTCTGGCAGCAGTTCAAATCCGATCGGATGGAAATGTGCGTTATCCCTGAGTTTTTTCAGTGCATCCGCGATCATCTGCCGGTGATCGAATATAAGGTCAGGTATCTGGTGCAATTCCAGCCAATGCGCACTGAAATGCTGGGTAGGGTTCTGCTCATGCTCACTGATGCGGATAAGGGCATAGTAGGCCATGGAAATCACCCTTGCGCCGCTGTCGCGGGTCACATCGCCGTAACATGACAGCTGGTCCATGTAGATATTTTCGAGACCTGTTGTTTGTTTCAACACCCTTCCCGCAGCTTCATCCACGCTTTCATCATTCTGAAGGAAACCTCCCATCAGCGACCACTCACCTTGCATGGGGTCTACTTTTCGCTGCATGATCAGCAGCTTAAGTTTGCTGTTTTGGAATCCAAAAATAATACAGTCTACTGCTACCAGATGCTGAGGTACATTCGCGTAAAATGATTGAGCGTTCATTGAAAATATTATTGTCTGCCTTTGTGCTGACCAGCAGTCCGGAGGCTTATTTTCTGCCTCTCGTAAACTCGCTGTAATCAGTAACGGGAATTTTAGTAATACCGGCCTGCCGCAACAGGGTTACAAGCTGGCCGCGATGATACGTGGCATGATTGAACACCTGCATCAGTATTTCTATAACGGTTGATTTACAATATTGTTTCCGGGTATCGTAATAAGCCACCACATGTTGCAGCCTGACGGGCTGTACCGCCCTGACCCAGTCTGCAAGCTTCACCGACTGTTCCTGCCAGCGGGCACAGGCATCTGTAAAGGAGCCTTCAAATGCGGGTGAGGGTTTAACCGCCTGCTCCACCAGGTGTAAACGCTGGTACCACAGGCTTTCCACATCCCACATGTGGTAAACTGTCTTACGTAAGGTGCCGAAGCTGCTGCCTGTTTCCTGGTCCAGCTGTGTATCCGGTAGCTTTTTTAATACATCCGCTATCTTATTGTTAGCCCAAAGGTTATAAGCTGCATAGCTGAGCAGGATATCCTTCATGGATATAATTTTAGTTTACTATCTTCACCAAAATACCAAAAATATTGCACCTGCCACCAGTTGCAGTCAAATAATCCTGAAGGATCATGGAAAAAATTACTATCAGGGACGTACGAAAAGAAGATTGTCCGAGGATCATGGAGCTCATACAGGAGCTCGCAGTTTACGAAAAAGCACCTGAAGCTGTTACCGTTACATTCGAAGAATTCGAAGCTGCCGGATTTGGTGAAAATCCGGTATGGAAAGCGTTTGCTGCTGTTCATACGGACAATGGCCAGGAAACCATCGTCGGATTTGCCCTCTATTACGTTCGCTACTCTACCTGGAAAGGTTGCCGTTTATACCTGGAAGACCTGGTCGTAACCGAAAGCTTCCGTGGAAAACGTATTGGTAATATGCTGTTTGAAAGACTGTTCGAAGAGGCAAGGGAAAAGAAGTTCAACGGCATCAACTGGCAGGTACTGGAATGGAATGAGCCGGCTATCAGATTTTATAAGAAATTGAATGCGTCATTCGATCCCGAGTGGTGGAATGCCAGCATAGATTTCTAATTAGGAATTTATCAATTAGGAATTAGGAATTATAATGCAGCAAAGATGCCAGCGGAGTTAATTCCTAATTCCTAATTTATTTAATTGATCCCGTTCACTACAGCATCTTTCTGGATTTTCACCACCAGACCCTGTAATACCTTACCCGGACCAACTTCTGTAAATGTTGTTGCACCATCAGCTACCATTGCCTGTACGGACTGTGTCCAGCGTACAGCACCTGTCAGCTGATCGATCAGGTTCTGTTTGATCTCAGCAGGATCGTTTACTGCCTTAGCTACCACATTCTGGTATACCGGACAGGATGGCTGACTGAAAGTAGTCTTGTCGATAGCCGCTTTCAGCTCTTCTTTTGCAGGCGACATCAGCGGAGAATGGAATGCACCACCTACCGGCAGTACCAGCGCTCTTTTTGCACCAGCCGCCTTCATTTTCTCACAAGCTACCTCGATACCCTTTATAGAGCCGGAAATTACCAGCTGACCAGGACAGTTGTAGTTAGCTGCAACTACTACTTCTCCTGTTTCTGCACTCACCGCAGCACTGATCTCTTCTACTTTCGCATCGTCCAGTGCCAGTACAGCCGCCATAGTGGATGGCTGCAGTTCGCAGGCCTTCTGCATGGCCGTAGCACGGATAAATACCAGGCGTAAAGCATCTTCAAATGTGAGTGTACCATTTGCTACCAGGGCGGAAAATTCGCCCAGAGAATGACCTGCGACCATATCTGGCTGTGCAGCAGGTTCTGCGCACAGAAAAGCGATCACACTGTGCAGGAACACAGCAGGTTGTGTTACTTTGGTCTGTTTCAGGTCCTCTTCGGTACCGGTAAACATTACATCTGATATACGGAACCCTAATATCTCATTAGCTTTCTCAAAAAGCTCTTTTGCCTTTGGATTGCTATCGTACAGATTCTTGCCCATACCCGGGAACTGAGAACCCTGTCCTGGAAAAACGTAAGCGTGTTTCATCTGATTTGGTTTACAATGACCTGAACCCCCATATGCATTATTATTTATACATATATCTTGGTCATTGGATTGCAAATATTCATACTCTTTATGATATATCAAAATTCCGGGCTCAAAAGCAGCTATTATTAACATCGGTTCAGTAAATTGCAGCTACTTACTCCCACCATCCCTACTCCTGCACTGTTCGCTATCATCTTAAGGAAAAATGCTATTTAACAAGGATTAAAATGACTGAGACCATGATTACAGGAAATGATTACAGCATTATTTCAAACAAAGGGTTTGACGAGTTCTTTTCGTCTTTTGTTGATGATCTGAAAATAAATGACAGACAATTGATCGTCGAAGAAATAGCTGCTATTGAAGAAGAGGTCTACGAGTACTTTCTGGCAAAGGACAGACAGACCTATGACGATTATGAACAGCACGGCTATGTCACCAATGAACACGGAGAAGGTTGCTTCAGCATTATCGCAAGAAGGATCAACAACCTGGAGTACAAAATGGAGATCGTCAACAAAGCAGAGGAAGAAGTAGAGGAAGCCGTTGATCCTTATCCGGCCGTACTCATACTGCACGATACCTGGAACTACACACTGGTATTGCCTGCTGCCATCGAAGACAGTACTTACTGCCAGCTGGTCTACGAGAAAGCGATCAGGGCATTGAAATAAGCGTCTTTGCATAATAAGAAAAGCGCCCGACTACTGCCAGGCGCTCTTCCGTTTTTATTATAGCAAGAATGTTATTTCGTGATCAGTCGCATAAACTCGTTCCTCGTCCTGCCATCTTCGAACTGGCCGGAGAATGCCGAAGTGGTGGTAACAGAGTTCTGTTTCTGCACACCGCGCATCATCATACAAAGATGCTGCGCTTCTATCACTACACCTACACCCAGTGGTTGCAATGTTTCCTGGATCGCGTCCAGTATCTGATGCGTCAGACGCTCCTGTACCTGCAATCTGCGGGCAAATACGTCCACCACACGCGCCAGTTTACTCAGACCGGTGATATATCCATTAGGTATATATGCAATATGCGCTTTACCAAAGAAAGGCAGCATATGATGCTCACATAAAGAATACAATTCGATATCCTTTACGATCACCATTTCGCTGTATGCTTCAGTAAATTTCGCACCTTCCAGGATCGCTTTCGCATCCATCTGATAGCCTTCAGTAAGAAACTGCATAGCTTTGGCCACCCGCTCCGGCGTCTTCTGTAAGCCTTCTCTCTCCACGTCTTCGCCCAATAACTCTATGCTGCTCTTGTAATGTTGAATAAGGTCACTCGTTACCTTTTCATCATACGTTTCAATCTTATTATAAGCCATTTCTATAATTAACTTAATCTGATAATCAACATTTCTGAATGCCCGTGCAGGTATGGGATATTTGCTACCGCAACTTATTTTGCGCCGAAATATTCCACGTAGATGCGGGGCGTCTCATATAACTTGATACAATGCAGCTCCACACCCTCAGGCAGATGCGGCGTTAACTGGTCCCAGATGCCAATCGCCAGATTTTCAGCAGAAGTAAATTTACCCACCATGAAATCCACGTCCATATTGAGATTGCGGTGGTCTATTTTCTCCACAATAAAGTCCTTGATAAGAACGCCCAGCGTTTTTGCGTTGAAGACGAATCCGGTTTCCGGATCAGGTGTACCTTTTACAGTTACGTGTAACTCATAGTTATGACCGTGCCAGTTCTCATTAGCACATTTGCCAAACACCTCCTCGTTCTTTTCCTTACTCCAAGCGGGATTGGATAACTTATGCGCCGCATTGAAGTTCTCCACACGCGTTAAATAGATCATTATAACTCTATATTTTCCGCAAAGTTACAATAATTCGATCATAGTCGATCGCTGCACCAAAAGCCCTACCTTTGCTGCATGAAAATTTTGGTCATCGCTGCCACTCCCTTTGAAATCCAACCACTTATAGATCATCTGGCCGGTCGCCAATACCGGAATTGCCAGATAAGCACGCTCGTTTGCGGTATCGGTATGATGCACACTGCCTACCAGCTGGGCCGGCATCTCGCTGCCAGTAAGCCCGATCTTGTCATACAGGCAGGTATTGCAGGCTGCTTTGATCATTCGTGGGAAATGGGAAAGGTAGTGATCATTGACCGTGAACAGCTGGGTGATCTGGGCGTAGAAGATGATCAGGTATATAAAGACCTGTTCGATATACAGCTCTGGCAGCCGGATCAGCCTCCTTTCACCAACCGTCAGCTCATTAACACTTTCGAAGGCGTTCCTCACCTTCCCGAACTGCCGAAAGCATCCGGCGTTACCATTAACACTGTCAGCGGTAGCGAACGTACACGTCAGCAGCTGCTCGATAAGTATGCTCCGGAAGTAGAAAGCATGGAAGGCGCCGCTTTTCACTATGCATGTCTGCTGGAAAAAATACCTTTCTTCCAGTTACGCAGCATCTCTAATTATGTAGAGGTAAGAGATAAAAGCAAATGGAAAATACCATTGGCTATACAGGTCCTGAATGATGCATTGATTAAATATATTGAACGATGGAACTAACACTGGGATTCTCACCGTGCCCGAATGATACTTTCATTTTCGATGCGATGGTGAACAACAAAATTGACACAAAAGGCTTGAAGTTCACAACGCAACTGGAAGATGTTGAAACACTGAACAGATGGGCTATAGAAGGTAAACTCGCCATTACGAAACTGAGCTTTGGCGTTTATCAGAAAGTAAAAGATCAGTATGAACTGCTCAACAGCGGTAGCGCCCTCGGAAGAGGTTGCGGACCATTACTGATCGCTAAAAAAGATATTCCGCAGGAAGAGATCAAAAACTGCAAGATCGCTATCCCTGGCGAAAACACAACAGCTAACCTTCTTTTCTCTATCGCATTCCCTGAAGCGAAGAACAAAGAAGTACTGTTATTTTCAGATATCGAAAATGCTGTACTGGATGGCAGGGTAGATGCAGGTGTGATCATTCACGAGAACAGGTTCACCTATCAGCAGAAAGGTCTTGTAAAGATCATTGATCTGGGTGAATACTGGGAAAGCACCACCGGTAGCCCCATTCCACTGGGCGGTATCTTCATCCGCAAAGACATACCTGACGAGATCAGACAACAGATAGATCAGCTGATCCATGAGAGTCTGCAGTACTCTTACAAACACTATCCGCAGTTATCTTCCTATGTCACCGAACATGCACAGGAGATGGATGAAAAAGTAATGCGTCAGCATATCGATCTTTATGTAAATGATTTCAGTCTCGGACTGGGTGAAGCAGGTAAAGCTGCTGTAGACAGACTCATGTCTGTATATGCGTAAACGTTAGTACAAATACATTGCATAAAAAAGAGTCCCACAGATGATTATATCTATGGGACTCTTTTGCGTCTTAATGGTATGTAAAGGCGGGCTTCTTATTACGTTGACCCTATGAAGCCAAAGCTGCTTTGTAAACTTCCAGTACTCTCTTTCGCGCCTGTTCATGCACCACCATCGGTTTCACGTATGTCAGTTCCTCAAACTCAGGTACCCATTTCCTGATATATTCAAAATCAGGATCAAATCGCTGTGTTTGTAAAGTAGGATTGAACACACGGAAGTAAGGCGCTGCATCACAACCACAACCTGCTGCCCATTGCCAGTTGCCATTATTGGCAGCAAGGTCATAATCCAGCAGTTTCTTCGCGAAATAAGCTTCTCCCCAACGCCAGTCTATCAACAGATGTTTTGTCAGAAAACTGGCCGTGATCATACGCACACGATTGTGCATAAAACCAGTGGTATTCAGTTCCCGCATACCGGCATCCACGATCGGATAACCGGTCTCTCCGTCGCACCAGCGCTGGAATTCTTTTTCATTGTTCCGCCACTGAATATTATCGTATTCACGACGGAAAGATTGTGTAACAACATGTGGAAAATGCCAGATGATCATCTGAAAGAAATCACGCCATATCAGTTCTCCGAGATATGTCTCATTCAGCGTGTTTGCACGCTCCGCCAGATCACGGATGCTGATAGTACCAAAACGCAGATGTACGCCCAGGTGTGAAGTACCTTCTATCCCCGGAATATCACGTGTTTTGTCGTAATTTTTGATGATGCTGTCTTTTACATTCACAGGAGGGAAACCCCTGAATCCGGCCTGGAACCCAAGCGCGCGCAGACTGGATATTTTCTTTGCTTTCTGTTTGTAAAAATTCCTGAAGTACTTTTCAACAGGATAAGGTTTTAAGTAAAAATCAGTTAACAGGCTTTTCCACTTTTTACTATAAGGTGTAAATACCGTGTATGGTTGTCCGTTATCTTTCAATACCTCTGAATGATCAAAAATGACATGATCTTTGTAGAGATGAAAGTGGATGTTTTTTGCCTTCAGCATTTTCGCGATGTCACTATCGCGCTTCAATGCATAAGGCTCATAATCGATATTGGCAAACACTTCCTGAACATCATACGCTTTTGTATAATGTTCAAATGCCTGCTGTGGCGTACCATAAAATACGTCCAGCGTGCTGCCCAGTTTACTGAGTTTTTCCTGCAGATCTTCCAGTACATCATGGATAAATGTTACACGTCTGTCGTGTTTATCATCCAGATCATTCAGGATATTGGTGTCAAACACGAACACCGGTACTACAGGATTCCCCGATTTCAACGCATGGTATAATGCTGCATGATCAAGCAAACGCAGGTCACGGCGCAACCAGCATAAATTTACAGTTGGAGGCATAAAGGTGGTTAGTTTTGCATTCACGTTAATTAGCTAATAAGCAATCTCGGCACCAAGATAAATTGGAAAACTATAAAATAGTGTCGCTAAAAATGTGCCACTGCCATGAGGTTTCAGGCTTAAGTTGTATTTATGATAGCAATCGTCCCGGATTTACAATCCCTCATGTATGAGCTCGTGTAATATCACCGCGGTAGCATTTCCATAACTACTGTCATGGAATGAACTGACCCATCTGACGCCAGTCACCGCATTGGTGAGAAATATCTCATCTGCATTCTCCAGATCGGCTACAGTAATGGGATTTTCCGACACAGTAAATGGGAGTTCCATGCGTAAAAGATGTTTGCGCATCACACCGCATACGCCGCCTTCTGATAATGGAGGCGTAATAATTTCCCGTCCCTGTACAATAAAAAGATTCGCGATCGTCGTATCTGCTACCCTGCCACAGGGGTTCAGCAACACTGCTTCATGAACGCGGTGTTGTTTGGCATACATAGCGGCCATTACATACGGCAGACAATTATTGGACTTAATGGAAGAATATTTATCGCTCGCCTTTCTGACATCCGGAAAGATATCCAGCACCAGGCCTGTCTCATTCAGCTCCAGTACCTGCCTGTTTAGTTCCCAGCTCTGTATAATAAAGTTAGGCAGGTTGTTGATCGGATCGTACAAACCACCATCCGAACGGAATACGGTCAGCCGTACCCTTGCCAGGCGCTCATTGCCGTTACGAACACAGAGCTCTGTGATCAGCCGGATAAAATATGCTTTTGTAAAATGCTGGGGAACATCAAAGTGCAGCAGATGCATACTGGCCATGAGCCTTTCGAAGTGCAGGTCAGCTAAGAGCACGCGTCCCTGATACACACGCATGGTCTCAAAACAACCATCTCCATAGCGGAAGGAACGGTTGTCAGCCGTTAATATAGGTTCGGACGCCCCAATAAATTTACCGTTATAACATAGAAACCCCGATTGCACTTCGAAACACTTTAGCGTTAATTGGACTGTTAAGTTACGGAAATTTCATGGGGTAAAAATGGGTAGCGGTTACCCGGCAGGCAGCCGGATAACCGTCTTTTTTTCACATAGGACAGGGGTCCTTCCCGGCCCTGTGCCCGGACGAACGCCTGCTATGACAATAACCCTGTAATAAAGCTGTTGATGACACGATTCCCGCACCGGGCCTGAATACGCAAACCCAGCCTGTTGGCTGATGCGCACTGCCACATGTTAAACAGTATTACTTGATAAAATAAACAGTATAGGATAAATAGGACACGACGAACAGTCACATGACATGAACATATATATTTCTTCAATATATCGGTTCAAACTGATAACTATCCAATAATTTCTTTCCTATTTGAAATTAGGTACATACGTGGTAACTCCATTATAGTGTTGCTTGATTCTCTCTAGTTCACAGACAATAAACAATGCTTGCACATTGTACGATTTATTTATTTTGGTTTATGACAGAAGAACTTTTTTCTCTGTTTACGCTAATAGTTAGAATGCCGTTTCTGTTTTACACTCAACAATTGCTGCTCTCGTTACTAACAATTGTTGACTTAGCAAAGATGCTGAATTAGTTTTATTATACAATAGCAAGTTAAGGGTATTGCAAATATGAGGGATAATACTTATGAAGATTTAAAAAATTTGGAAACATCGTTTATTCAAATTCTATTTATCAACTAGGAATTAGGAATTTACTCCGCGAAAATCTTCGCTGCATTTAATTCCTAATTCCTAATTGTCAATTCCTAATTCAACTTCATTTCAGGTATATCCCCTTCAACGACAAGTCTTCCCGCTGTTTTCGCCACGATCTCTTCCACACTGACGCCCGGTGCACGCTCCAGTAAACGGAAGCCCGCAGGCGTAATATCAAGTACGGCCAATTCCGTTACCACCTTCTTCACACAGGACACACCTGTCAGAGGTAACGTACACGTTGGTAGTAATTTGCTCTCTCCTTTCGGGTTCGTATGCATCATCGCAACGATAATATTTTTTGCTGCCGCTACAAGGTCCATCGCACCACCCATTCCTTTCACCATTTTACCTGGTATCTTCCAGTTGGCGATATCGCCTGCATCAGATACCTCCATTGCGCCCAATACGGTCAGGTCTACCTTACCTGCCCTGATCATCCCAAAGCTCTCTGCAGAGTCAAAAAACACGCCTCCCGGCAGCACTGTGACCGTCTCCTTACCTGCATTGATCAGATCAGGATCGATATCATGTTCTTCCGGATAAGGTCCCATACCCAGCAATCCATTCTCAGATTGCAGCATGATGGATATATCAGCGGGAATAAAGTTGGCGACAAGTGTAGGAATACCGATTCCCAGGTTGACGTACATTCCGTCGCGCAGCTCCTGCGCTATTCTTTTGGCAATGCCGTATTTATCTAAAGACATATTGATTCTCCGGTTTGAGGTTGCAGTAAACAAAAGGGACTAACCCATTTTCACGGTCTTCCGCTCAATGCGTTTTTCATAATTACTTCCCTGGAAGATGCGGTGCACATAAATGCCCGGTACGTGTATCTGGTCAGGGTCCAGTTGTCCGGGTTGCACCAGGTGCTCTACTTCCACAATGGTAATATTGCCTGCTTTCGCCATAGAAGTACTGAAATTGCGCGTTGTCTTGCGGAATACCAGATTACCCATTGTATCGCCTTTCCACGCTTTCACAATAGAAAAATCAGCATGCAGGGCCAGCTCCATGAGATAATGTTTACCGTTGAACTCTCGCACCTCTTTTCCGGCAGCGATCTCTGTACCATAACCAGCGGGTGTGAAGAATGCAGGAATGCCCATGCCTGCCATCTGAATACGCGTGGCCAGCGTACCCTGAGGGATCAGTTCTACTTCCAGTTCTCCGGAAAGCAGCTGTCTTTCAAATTCTGCATTTTCACCTACATAAGAGGATAACATCTTTTTGATCTGCCTCGTTTTGAGCAGGAGGCCAAGACCAAATTCATCCACACCGGCGTTATTGGAAATACACGTTAATTGCTGTGTACCTTTCCGTACCAGCGCAGCGATACTGTTTTCGGGGATACCGCACAAACCAAATCCGCCCAGCATCAGGGTTGCGCCATCGCGGATGTCATGCAATGCCTCGTCGGCATTAGCTACAACTTTATTCATGTTTTGGTGATGTTTATAAAGAGCAGATCAGCTGCGTAGCTTCACCGGCTTCGGTTCTGGTAACCTGCTGGGAGGTGGGCCAGGCTGCGGACTGATACTTCTCTTATTTTTCTTAACAAATGGAATTATTGTGTCCTGTCCACTCCAAATTATGGTATTATTATTAACCGGCAAAAGGGAGTTGATATTGGTCGTATACTCTTTATTGCGCACGTCAGCATCGAGCCCTTCTTTCTGTTTGGAGATCACCGCAAACATCATATCATATATTGCCTTGAACCTGTCGGGATGTGCTTCATAATAGGCATAACTGTGGTTGAACTCCTGTGGGGTAATTTTATGCAGATCGAGGATCTGACGGTAGTAGACCTTCAGACGTTCCTTACGGATGGAATCGTTCACAACGATACTCACGCCGTCTTCTTCCAGACCGGCATAAGAATCAGCCATGTTCATGTCGAGTAATATGTCCCGCATATCCTCCCTGGACAGGATGCCTTTCGGTGTTTTTTCCGCTTCCCCGCATGCTGCCAACAGCACAACCAGGCAAACCACTAATATTCTATACATACAGATTTTCTTCTTCAAGGATGCAAAGCTATTTCATCTGCTGATATTTCGCAGCATTCGTTACGTCCATTTGTGCCAGCAATTGTGCCGCACGATTTTTTTCCTGTGGAGGCGCTTTCGCAAAGATTTTCTGCAGCTCGTCTGCCTTTGCACTAAAAAATACCGCCATCAGCATAGAGTTGGGGATATCCTGGTATACGGCATATAACATGTTCAGACAGTTCATCACCGCGTTACGGCCTTTGTTCATATCCTCATACATCATATCCATTCCCTGACGGTGATACTGGTACATCACATCATGGAAACGGCTGAATTTCACATTCAGGAGATTGTCCTGCAACCAGTAACGGTTACGGTTGCCTTCAAAAGGCTTCCATCCTGAAATCTCCTTCCCATCAGGCGCATTGCTCACAATATTCAGCGCTTTCTTAAAATAATCGTCTCCCCCTCTTGGCGCAAAAGAATCAGCGTCCAGTCCGAGGATGATATAAGTATAATAAGCCAGGATCGCTGTCAGATTTGAGGCCAGCGGATCATTACCCACTACCCTGTTGTCACTGAATTCCAGCGGCTGGAACTCCACATAACGGAAAGCCACGTTCACATCCTGCATATTCAGCGTACTGCTCAGATATCCGGCGTTATACACAGGACGGGTGGACTGCACCGTCAGAGTAGCCCGGAACGTATTGTTACCAACATCCTCAGTAATGGTCAGCAGGAAGTTACATTCTATACGCTCTGCAGGTGCAAAACCTTCATCTGACCATCTGCGGCCATTCAGGAACTCCTTCATAGCACCCTGAAGGGTCGTAAATACCTTTCTGCTGGTGTTGTTATTCACCTTACCGCCGGTGGTGACGGTCACATTTGCACGCAGCTCCTGTGCCTGTACGGAAGACAAGCCAAGAAAAATGCCCATCATCGACATCAGCAGGGCAAAGCAGCGGGATTTATGCTTTGCACACCATAAGTAAGCGTTCGTTGCCATTGTGATCATTCTGAGTTATATAGAGCAATGTATTTATACGATCAGGGGAGCGGTGTTTGTATGCAGGATATCCACAATTGAACGTACAATATCCTGGGCCACTTCCTGTTTGGATTTTAGTGGTAATTCCCTTGCATCGCCTTTTCTGTCGAACAAGGTCACTTTATTGGTATCATGATTAAAGCCGGCGCCTTTATCATTCAGGGAATTCATTACAACGAGGTCCAGGTGTTTTTCACGGAGCTTCTTTAATGCGTATTCCTTTTCATTGTTGGTTTCCAGCGAAAAACCCACCAGCACCTGCTGGTCCGTCCGGGTTGCGCCCAGCGTACGCAGGATGTCTTTCGTCTTCTCCAGTTCCAGGGTCAGGGCATCCCCCTCTCCTTTTTTCATTTTAATGTCGGCTACATGTTTCGGACGATAGTCGGCTACTGCGGCTGCCATCACGATGACGTCGGACTGAGAAAAATGTGCTTCACTGCCTTTGAACATGTCTTCTGCCGTCACTACCCGGATCGTTTTAACGGAGGGGTGAGTAGCGGACAACCCTGTCGGCCCGAGCACCAATGTCACTTCTGCACCGGCGGCAGCCAGGGTATCGGCGATAGCGATCCCCATTTTACCACTGGAGTGATTGCTGATATAACGTACAGGGTCCAGCGGTTCTTGCGTCGGACCAGCCGTTACCAGCGCTTTTTTTCCTTTCAGCGGCTGTTCGGTGCCGTTAAATGATTGTTGGTCAGCGGACTGTATACCAGTCGCCGGCTTATCAGCCGATGGCTGATTATTAAAATGTGTATGCAGGAATTGTACAATATGCTCCGGTTCAGCCATTCTGCCTTCTCCAAACAGTCCACTGGCCAGTTCGCCTTTTTCTACCGGCAGTTGCTGGTGACCGAATGACAGGAGTCTGGTAATATTGGCGCGGGTAGCAGGATGGTGCCACATATCTTCATCCATGGCAGGTGCAAAGAGTACCGGACAGGTAGCAGATAAGTAGGTCGCCATCAGCAGGTTATCACAGGCGCCGTTAGCCATTTTCGAGAGTGTGTTGGCAGAGGCAGGAGCGATCAGCATCACGTCCGCCCAGCGGCCCAGCATCACATGGTTATTCCAGCTCTGGTTATCACTGATCGTCACGGGCACTTCATGTTTGGAGAGCGTTGCCAGGGTTAGCGGCGTAATGAAATCACAGGCGGAGGGCGTCATGACCACTTTTACGTCAGCGCCTTCTTTTACCAGCAGGCGTACGAGGGTAGCGGCTTTATAGGCAGCGATACTGCCGGATACACCCAGTAATATTTTCTTTCCTTGAAGCATGACCGTATTGGCTATTAAACAAAAAAAGCGGCAGAAAATGTATTCTGCCGCCATGAAGTTAGATATTTTTCAGCCAAACTGATTAGCTATATAAGTCGTCGTCGTTTCTGCGGAAGTAGATCTTATCTTCCAGGAATTCCATGGTTGCCTGAATAGCAGGATTTGCCATTCTTTCATAGAAACGGGAGATTTCGATCTGCTCTTTATTCTCATGCACTTCCTCCAGGTTATCTGTGTGGCTGGCAAATTCTTCCAGCTTGGAGTGCAGTTCTTCCTTCACAGATATGTTGATCTGGTTGGCGCGCTTTGCGATAACTGCAATAGACTCATACAGGTTGCCAGTTTTGCTCTTGATCTCGGTGGTGTTTTTAGTTTCAACCATCGGATTAATGCTGCTGGTGAGACCTCTTTTTATTTTGCTCATTCTCCAGGGAATTATTATGATTATTAATTGTTTTTAGATTCAGTACCTGTCTGGGTATCTTTTTCTGCCTTATTCACCGCTTTTTTGGCCTTCTTCTCTTCTTTTTTGCTACGGTCGGGCTTGTTGTAGCTATCGATCGTCTTTATATTACTCTGCGCTAAGGTATAATATTTTTCGGCATCTCCTTTCAGTTTGCTGGTGTTATAGTGGTCGGCAAAGTCCAGGTACTCGCTCAGCACATCCTCATAACGCTCTTTCTGCTTTTCCCACACACTATTCTTGGCGTAGTTATAATAAGCCTTGATAGCCATGTACTTATAAGAATCGCTCTTATCAGAATCCGGGAAGTTGCGCATCAGGCTTTTGAAGGTGATGGCAGCTGCCTGGTAGTGGCCCAGGTTATAATACAATTCTGCATTGTTGTACTCTTTCTTTTCCAGTTTCCTGCGGGACAGTTCGATCACCAGGTTTGCTTCAGGTACTTTATCGGACGTCGGGTAGTTGTTGATAAAGGTCTGCATAGCAGCGATCGCCTTCTGGGTATTGGTCTGGTCCAGCGCTACTTTAGGAGACTGTTTGTAATAGCAATAAGCCTGCATGTAGTCCATTTCGGTCGCACGCGGGCTGTTCGGGAAGTTATCCAGGTAGTTTTTAAAGTAGAAGCCTGCCTGCACATAATCCTTCATTTTGTAGGAACAATAGCAGTAGTTATAATACATAGGCTCGTACTTATCAGTTCCTTTGTAAACCTGGAATAAAGATTCATACAAAGTCTGAGCAGTCATGTATTTTTTCTTCGCATACAGTTTATCGGCGTACGCAAGCTTCGCTTCGTAATCCTTACTTTTTTCAATTTTGCGCAGCTCAGTATTACATGATACCGCTGCTGTGGCCGCTACAAAGAGACAAATGTATAAAACTAATTTCCGCATAAAAGAGGGCAAAGTTAAGAATTAAATGTAAATGTAAGGTAGGGCAGGAATTGAAGCTGTTAAAATTTTGTAAAAGCGCAGGCCCCGGGAACCGGAAATGCCACTTTTCTCCACTAAAAGCGCGCTTTTCCACATTTTACCACTGAAAGGCCATTTTGAAAGGATTGCCGGATAAAATCAGGGTACGGCCCCGGTTTTTGATCGGTCAGCTATCGCTCAGATATTAGTCATCCTTCATTCATCCTTCGTTCCATCAACGAAGGATGAATGAAGGATGACTAATATCTAACTAATATCAAACCGGTAACAAAACAGGATTTCATTGGTCCGGCAGACTATTTCATAAGCAATATCACCACCCCATTAGTGGTACTCCGGACTTTCTTTTCTTCGTTTTCCATCCGGGTATCCCCTGGAGGTGAATTTAATAAAGTGCACTAAAAACTACGCAAAAAAGTTACTTACATGCTACTTAAACACCGTTAATCTCACTGTTACGCGAATGTGAAAAGTTCGAAAATGTGAATAAGTGATGTTAAATATGGGCGAATTACGTAGAACTACGTACAGGCGGATGCTATTGAGACTTTGAATATCCTATGTAATTTGAGTTATAAACATGAAATACACATTTATTCACACACTATCTACACGTTACTAACATTAACTCACAATCAATGCATAATAAATGCCATGCGACTCAATATAATAGGCAAAATATTGCTGTGGAAAAAATTTATATTTCATTTTATCGTTAGAGAGTGGGAAAAAGTGTTATTTTGTGTTAGAAAATGTTTTTCAAGGACTTTCGCCCCCAATTATGACAGGCTTTCTCGGTGAATATGAGGCAACGTTGGATGCAAAAGGTCGCTTTCTACTCCCGGCGGGCTTTAAAAAGCAACTGGCAGAAGGCGCAGGAGAGCAGTTTGTCATCAACAGGGGTTTTGAAAAATGTTTGTCTTTGTATCCCATGAGTGAATGGCAGCCAATTTTTGAGAAGATCAGCAAGTTAAACGACTTCGATCCGAAAGTCAGAGAATTCAGGCGCTACTTTTTAAATGGGGCAACAATATGTGAACTGGACAGTGCGGGGAGATTATTAGTACCAAAAAACTTAATGGCCTACGCCTCACTCGAAAAAGACATTGTGCTGGCTGCGGCGACGAATAAGATTGAAATCTGGGATAAAGGTAAGTACCAGGAGTTCTTTGAAAATTTCTCACCAGGAGCATTTAGCGACCTGGCCCAGCAAGTAATGGGAGGCGGGGATAATAATATTTCGATTTAATTGACAGTATGGAAGAAGCTTCAGCATATCATCTGCCCGTATTACTGCAGGAAGTGATCACAAACCTGCAGATACAACCTGACGGTGTATATGTAGACGCCACTTTTGGTGGCGGGGGCCACTCCAGGGCGATCCTGGAAAAGCTAAATGAGAATGGCAGACTGATCGTATTTGACCAGGATGAAGACGCCTACAACAACCGGATAGATGACCCGAGGGTCACCTTCGTTCAGCAGAACTTCCGGCACCTGCAGCGCTTCCTCCGTCTATACAAGTCTGTACCGGTAGACGGTATCCTCGCTGACCTTGGAGTATCCTCCTGGCAGTTCGATACCGCTGAGAGAGGGTTCAGCATCCGTTTCGACGGAGACCTGGACATGCGGATGGATAAACGCAATGCACTGACCGCCGCTTCTCTGCTCATGTCGTCTACCGAAAAAGAACTGCACCTGCTCTTTCAGAATTACGGGGAAGTCACAAACGCCCGTACGCTCGCAAAGACCATCGTGCAGGAACGCAAGGCAAGACCGATGCGTACGATAAACGAATTCAAATCTGTAATTCAGCCGATAGTAAAAGGCAATCCGCAGAAATATCTGGCACAGGTTTTCCAGGCACTGCGAATTGTTGTAAATGATGAATTTGGCGCCCTGAAAGATCTGCTGACACAATCAGCAGAAGTGTTAAAACCCGGTGGAAAACTGGCAATTATCACCTTTCACTCTCTGGAAGACAGGCTGGTGAAAAATTTCATGAAGACGGGACAATTTGAAGCTCAGGAAGACACGTTCTCTTACGAAACACCTCCTAAATTATTCAAGTTAGTCACCAAAAAACCGGTTACAGCAAGCCCCGAAGAGCTGAAGCGCAATACAAGGTCCCGAAGTGCAAAACTGAGGGTAGCCGAAAAAATATAAACTGATTATGAATCCGCTATGCCAATGTGCTTGTCCCACGACAGGTAACATTGGCTTAGCAGCATAAATGATATAACGTGTTGCAGGAACAAGAAGAATACATATCAGCCGAAGAAGAAACCCCGGAAGAACAACCGGAACTATCGGAACAACCGGAACACAAGAGGGAATGGCGCCTGCGTATCAACTACAGGGCGATCACACAAAACATGCCTTTCATACTGTTCCTCTCCGCACTCGCCCTGATATATATTGCCAACAGTCATCTTGCAGAAAAAAAGATAAGACGTATCAATACGCTTGGAAGGGAAATCAAAGAATTAAAATGGGAGTACCTGAACGTTAAAAGTGATTTGATGTTCCAGAGCAAAATGAGCGAAGTAAGCAAAGCAGTCGATCCACTCGGATTAAAACCGCTAAGCTCTCCGCCACAAAAAATTGAACTGGAGAAAAAGGAATAAACCTTTTTAACATAACAAACAGTGGAAGTAAAGAAAGACATATTGTGGCGTGTGTATCTATGCTTTATCGGCATGGGACTGTTTGGTGTGGCAATCCTGGTAAAAATATTCCTGGTACAGAACATCGAAGGCAACTACTGGCGCAGTATGGCAGATAGCCTGCATACCCGCTACGTTTCCCTCGAGGCAGACAGGGGTACTATATATTCTGAAGAAGGCCGCATGCTTTCCACATCCATTCCTTATTTCAATTTAAGGGTGGATTTTGCTGCTGATGGCCTGAGAGAAAAAAATGGCGAAAGGTTCAAAAAGAATGTTGATTCCCTGGCGCTTTGCCTCTCTCAGCTCTTCAAAGACCATACGCAGAAAGAATATAAAAATATCCTGCAGGAAGGATATCAGCGTAAGGACAGATACTTCCTTCTCAAAAGAGATGTATTGTTCGTACAATATCAGGCGGTCCGCAACTTTCCCATGTTCAGACTCGGAAAGAACAAAGGCGGCCTGATCGCAGAAACGAAAAACAAACGTATTAACCCCTTCAAACTATTGGCTAACCGCACAATAGGATTATCAAGGGAAAATGCACAGAACGTAGGTCTCGAAAGGACCTACGATAACTTTTTAAAAGGCGTCACCGGTAAAAGACTGATGCGCCGTATCGCCGGTGGAACATTTGTTCCCGTGGAAGGATACGATATCGAACCTGAAAATGGCCGTGATATCATCACCACCATCGACGTGAATATGCAGGACATCGCTGAAACAGCCCTCATGAATATGATGGTTGGCAATGAAGCAGAAAATGGCACCTGCATCCTCATGGAAGTGAAAACCGGAAAGATAAAAGCTATTGCCAACTTAGGACGTCAGCCTGACGGCAGCTACTGGGAGGATATGAACTATGCCCTCCGCGTAGGTGAACCAGGCTCCACTTTCAAACTGGCTACCGTGATCGCTGCCCTGGACGACCAGTATGTCTCCATGAATGATCAGGTAAACCTCAATGAAGGACGCCTCCAGATAGGTAAAAGAACTGTTTTTGATTCTGAGCCTCATCCGGGACAAACGAACGTAAGCATCAAACATGCTTTCGAACTGAGTTCCAACGTGGGGATGGCCCAGCTGGCCATGCGGTGTTATGCAAAGAAGCCCAACGAGTTTGTGGCGCACCTGCGTAAACTGAACCTCGATAAAACAACCGGTATCGATCTCGTAGGGGAAGGTAAACCGGTGATCAAAAGCACAAAATCTAAAACCTGGAGCGCTACCAGCTTACCCTGGATGTCTTTCGGTTATGAAGTGCTGGTAAGTCCGCTGCAGACCTGTATGCTGTATAACGCAGTCGCCAACAATGGCAAAATGATGAAGCCTTACCTCGTAAACTCCATCATGGAATACGGTCAGCCGGTAAAAGATTACGATCCTGAAGTGATCATGGACAGTATCTGTTCGCAGAACACCCTGAGACAGGTGAAATCCATGCTCGAAGGCGTAGTAACAAATGGTACAGGCCGCGCACTCTGGACACCTTACTACAAGCTTGCCGGCAAAACGGGTACAGCACTGGTAGCAAATGGTAAAGATGGTTACAAAGAAAAGATCTACCAGTCTTCCTTCGCAGGCTACTTCCCCGCTAACGACCCACAGTTTACCTGTGTAGTCGTGATCAAGAACAAACCGAATGCGGTGAAGTTCTACGGAGGTGCAGTAGCAGGACCGGTATTCCGCGAAGTGGCAGACAAACTGTACGCGATCGCATTAGAAAAACAAAGACCCATGCGCGCCGCTGTTGCAATAGATACATTGCTGGCGTTTAAAACCGGACAGGGACGCGAATGGAAAACCATATTGAACACACTCGACCTGCCCATGCAGGGCGCTGTAGGGAACAGTAACTGGGTAAGTCCCAGGGTGAATGATAAGAAGATCACCTTCGCTGCCGTTAAACAGGCAAAAGGTGGTGTACCGGATGTAACGGGGATGGGACTGAAAGATGCGCTGTATCTGCTGGAGAATGCAGGAATGCGTGTGATCGTCAGAGGCGCCGGAAAAGTGACTAACCAGTCCATACCAGGTGGCTCCTTATTGGAAAGAAACCAGACTATCGTAATAGAACTGAGCTAAAAGAGCATGATGAAGACGCTGCGAGACATATTATACAATGTGAGCATCCGCGAAGTACACGGCAGTACGGACACTGCTGTCAACTCGCTGAGCATAGACTCCCGGGCAGTTACCCAGGGAGGCGCATTTATCGCTATCAAAGGCGTACATGCGGATGGTCACCTGTTTATTGACAAGGCGATCGCACAGGGAGCAGCAGTCATCATATGTGAAGAATTGCCGCAAAGCCTGGCTGATGGCCTTACTTATGTATTGGTCAACAGCAGCGCGACTGCTGCAGGAGTGATCGCCGGTAACTATTATGATAATCCGTCCCATAAACTGAAACTGGTTGGCGTAACCGGTACCAATGGTAAAACGACCATCGCTACCCTCCTGTTCCGCCTGTTCAGTAAACTGCGTTTCCATTGCGGACTGCTGTCTACTGTACAAAACCAGATCGGAGATAAGGTCGTACCGGCCACACATACCACCCCTGATGCTATCCACCTGAACGCTTTACTGGCTGACATGGTGGATGAAGGCTGTGAATATGTGTTCATGGAAGTCAGTTCACATGCGGTGCATCAGCAACGTATCGCAGGACTGAAATTCGCCGGTGGTATATTCAGCAACATCACACATGATCACCTGGATTACCACAAGACCTTTGACGAGTATATCAAGGTGAAAAAAGCCTTCTTCGACGGACTGCCGGCAACTGCCTTCGCACTCACCAACCTGGATGACAAGCGGGGAAATGTAATGCTGCAGAACACAAAGGCGAAGAAACAGTCATACAGTCTGAAAACAGTGGCCGACTTCAAGGGTAAGATCCTGGAGAACAACCTGACAGGACTGATCATGACAGTAAATGAAAAGGAAGTACACTTCCGCCTGATCGGAGAATTCAATGCATACAACCTGCTGGCAGTTTATGGTACCGCCATACTACTGGGACAGGATAAAGACGAAGTACTGCAGGCGCTCAGCGACCTGTCAGGTGCAGAAGGAAGATTTGATTACATCACCTCTGCCAAAGACAGGATCATCGGTATTGTGGATTATGCCCATACACCTGACGCACTGCTGAACGTACTCGCTACCATTAAAAACCTGCGCAAAGGCAACGAGCAGGTGATCACTGTGGTAGGCTGTGGCGGCGACCGCGATACAGCGAAACGACCTGTTATGGCAGCAGCAGCTACTGAACACAGTGATAAGGTGATCCTGACGTCTGACAATCCGCGTTCGGAAGACCCTGTAGCCATCATTCAACAGATGGAAGCAGGCATACCGGTGCATCAGAAGAGAAAGGCGCTGTCCATCACAGATAGAAAAGAAGCCATCAAAACGGCTATCAGCCTCGCCAATCCGGATGATATCATCCTGATAGCCGGCAAAGGCCACGAGAAATACCAGGAGATACAGGGTGTAAAACACCCCTTCGACGATAAAAAGGTATTGCTTGAGATGCTGGAACTAATGGGGAAATAACGAGAACTGACAACTGAGACAACTAACTAACAACACCTGTAAGTAACGACTACAGGCTATTGACCGAGACTAACTAACGATATGCTATATTACTTATTTAACTATCTCAAATCATTAAACTTCAGCGGCAGCGGGATGTTTCAATTCATCACGTTCCGGGTGACCATGGCATTGCTGCTGTCGTTAGCGATTTCCCTGTTATTAGGTAAACGCATTGTGAAGTATCTCCAGCGCAAACAGATCGGAGAGACCATCCGTGATCTGGGACTGGCAGGAGAAAACTCCAAAAAAGGCACCCCTACCATGGGAGGTCTTATCATCCTGTCTTCCATACTCATTCCTACCCTGCTTTTTGCACAGATCAAAACTGTGTATATCTGGCTGATGCTGCTCTGTACAGTGTGGTTAGGACTGATCGGTTTCCTGGATGACTATATCAAGGTCTTCAAAAAAAATAAAGAAGGACTTGCAGGTAAGTTTAAAGTGCTCGGACAAATAGGTCTGGGCATCATCATAGGTAGCACACTGTATTTCAACGATAACGTTGTGATCTCCCGTGAGATCATCGGCGGCAAAAAACTCGCACCGTATGAAAGAACAGTGAACCACCAGGAAAGGGTTACAAAAGATGGACACAGATTTGCAGATGTAAAAACGCCGATCACCACCATCCCTTTTGTAAAGAATCATGAGTTCAACTATGCCAAACTGATCTCCTGGATGGGACCAGGCGCAGAGAAATATACATTCATCCTCTACATCCTGATCGTGATCGTTATCATCACGGCAGTGTCTAACGGGGCCAACCTGACGGATGGACTGGATGGACTGGCCACAGGCGTATCTGCTGTAATAGGCGTATGTCTCGGCGTCTTCGCCTACGTATCGGGTAACATACAGTTTGCAGAGTACCTGAATATTATGTACATCCCCAACCTGGGTGAACTGTCCATTTTCATTGCGGCCTTCGTAGGTGCATGTGTGGGCTTCCTCTGGTACAACGCTTATCCGGCGCAGGTATTCATGGGTGATACCGGAAGTCTTGCACTGGGTGGTATAATTGCTTCTATCGCGATTATCGTGAGAAAAGAGCTCCTGATCCCGATCTTCTGTGGTGTGTTCCTGATAGAGAACCTCAGCGTGGTGCTGCAGGTATCCTACTTCAAATACACCAAGAAAAAGTATGGCGAAGGCAGACGCATTTTTAAGATGTCTCCGCTTCACCATCACTATCAGAAACTGGGATATCATGAAAGTAAAATTGCGGTAAGATTCTGGATCGTGACGATCATCTGCGCAGCAGTATCAATAGCAACGTTAAAAATGAGATAAACATGCAAAAGAAACTCATCATACTTGGAGCCGGTGAAAGCGGTATCGGTGCTGCCCTTCTGGGTAAGCAGCAGGGGTATGATGTATTTGTATCTGATGGCGGTGCTATTAAAGACATCTACAAACAGGAGCTGGCAGTTAACCACATTCCTTTTGAGGAAGGGCAGCATTCCTGGGATGTGATATTGAATGCAGATGAGATCATTAAGAGCCCTGGTATTCCTGAGAAAAGCGAATTGATGAAAAAGGTTCGCGAGCAACAGGTACCTGTGATCTCTGAGATAGAATTCGCTTACCGGTTCAGCAAAGACAGCAAGGTCATTGCCATCACCGGTAGCAACGGCAAAAGCACAACAACGGCGCTCACCTTCAACATCTTTGAAACAGCAGGTCTACATGCTGCAATGGTGGGAAATATCGGCCTCAGTTACGCGAGGCAGGTAGCGACAGCGCCGGCGGATTATTACATTGTAGAAGTGAGTAGTTTTCAACTGGACGATATCAGGGATTTTAAACCAAACGTCGCCATTCTGCTGAACATAACACCAGATCATCTGGACCGTTATGACTACAAAATGGCGAATTATGTGGCGTCAAAATTCCGCATAGCGATGAATCAGGGACCGGAAGATTATTTCGTGTATTGTATAGATGATCCTGAAATCACGAATTATCTGAAGGAACATACTATTTATTCAACAACAATACCGTTTACTATCATGGAACCATTAAAGCAAGGAGGATTTATGGCAAACGAACAGGTGAACATCCAGGTTAATGATGAGCCAATGATCGTATCAATGTATGATCTCGCATTGAAAGGCAAACATAACCTGTACAATTCGATGGCAGCTGGTATTGCGGGGCGAACGATGGACATCAGAAAAGAGAAGATCCGTGAGAGTCTGACCTCTTTCAAGAGCCTCGAGCACCGGATGGAGTATGTGGCAACGGTACGCGGCGTGGATTTCATCAATGATAGTAAAGCAACGAACGTTAATTCTCTGTGGTTCGCCCTGGAAAGTATGGAACACCCGGTTGTTCTGGTGATGGGTGGTGTCGATAAAGGCAATGACTACAGTGCGATTCGCGATCTGGTAAAAGAAAAAGTAAAAGCGATCATCTGTCTTGGCGTTGATAATTCACCTATACAGGATGCATTATCAGGCTATACACCGGTGATGATAGATACACGCAGTATGAAGGATGCTGTAAATGCAGCCTTCCAGTATGCGGCCAAAGGAGATGTGGTACTGCTTTCTCCTGCCTGCGCAAGCTTCGATCTCTTCAAGAATTATGAAGACAGAGGCCGGCAGTTCAAGGAAGCAGTAAAAGAACTGTAACCAGCTTGTATCCGGGTCTTGTACCCGGGTAAACAGGCACCAAAAAAGTTGAGATGGACGTACTTCAGAGGACAAAAGGAGACAAAGTGATATGGACGATCGTGATCTTCCTGTCACTGGTAAGCCTGCTCGCTGTTTACAGCGCCACGGGGTCCCTGGCGTATCGTGAGCAGGGTGGTCATACGGAGTACTATCTTTTCAAACAATTGAGCGTACTTGGAATGGGGTTGCTGATCATCTATTTCGCGCACCGGGTGAATTATACGATTTACTCACGTGCGGCACAGATAGGGTTTATCATCTCAATTCCTTTGCTGATATATACACTGGCGTTCGGACATAGTCTGAATGATGCCAGCCGGTGGATCCGTCTGCCGGTCATCAATCTGACCTTCCAGACATCGGATGTGGCGAAACTGGCCATCTTCATGTATGTAAGCCGCCAGCTGTCAAGACGCCAGCACATCATTACCGATTTTAAGAAAGGCTTTCTGCCGATCATTATACCGGTAGCTATAGTATGTGCGCTGATCATGCCGGCGAATATGTCAACGGCATTATTGCTGGGTGCGAGTTGTATGATACTGTGCTTTATTGGCCGGGTACCTGTCAGGTTCCTGGCTTCCATGGTAATAGCCGGTATGGTGATGATACTGCTGATAATAGGTATCGCTGTAGCAACAGGTAATCCGATGCGTCTGGAAACATGGAAGAAAAGGGTGGAACATTTCGTGTCGACAGACAAAGATGAACTGCCTTATCAGGTACAACAGGCAAACATCGCCATCGCAGGTGGCGGCGTTATAGGAAAAGGACCTGGTAACAGCACCCAGAGAAACTTTCTTCCTCATGCGTACAGTGATTACATCTACGCAACAATTATTGAGGAGTATGGTATATTTGGCGCCTTTTTGATATTGATGGCCTACATGTTGCTATTACTACGTAGTATCCGCATTTACAGAAAATGTCCCTATGCATTCGGCGCATTTCTGGCAGTAGGTCTCAGCGTCACACTTGCTATACAGGCACTGACTAACATGGCGGTGAATGTAGGGCTCTTTCCGGTAACAGGTGTTACACTACCGTTGGTGAGTATGGGAGGTTCTTCCGTGATATTTACCAGTCTTGCAATAGGTATCATACTAAGCGTATCCCGCAACGTAGAAGACCTGGAAGGCAAAAGGATAGAACAGGAAAGGATCGCGAAAGTGATGGAACAGAATGGTATGCAACCAGCAGCTTAAAAGAACTAAATAAAAAGTAAATAAAAACAGATGCAACGCAGAATTATCATAGCAGGTGGCGGTACAGGAGGACATATCTTCCCGGCCATTGCCATTGCCAATGCGTTGAAGAAGATAGATCCGGAGACTGAGATCCTTTTCGTAGGCGCCAAAGGAAAAATGGAGATGGAGAAAGTGCCGCAGGCGGGCTACAAGATCGAAGGACTGGAAATAGCTGGTTTCAATCGTAGTAACATGTTAAAAAACCTGTTATTACCGTTTAAGATATTAAAGAGCCTTGGACAGGCGCGCAAGATCATCGATCAGTTCCAGCCACAGGCAGTGGTTGGCGTTGGTGGTTACGCCAGCTTCCCGATCATGCGAAAAGCGCAGAGCAAAGGCATTCCGACACTGATACAGGAACAGAACTCTTTCGCCGGCAAGGCTAATATGTCGCTGGGTAAAAAAGCAAAGAAGATCTGCACCGGCTACGATGGTATGGAAAAATTCTTCCCTGCCGATAAGATCGTGGTAACCGGTAACCCTGTAAGAGGCAACATTACACAGTCATCCGTGACACGTGAAGAAGCAGCGCAGCATTTCGGTCTGCAAAGCGGTAAAACGACCGTATTTGCAGTAGGTGGCAGCCTTGGCGCAAAAGCCATCAACGAAGCACTGCATCCTATGCTGGCGAGTTTTGTGGAAAAGGACATTCAGCTGATCTGGCAGACAGGTAAGCCGTATTTCGAAACAGCGAAGAGCGCAGCCGCCGCATATGCATCACATGTAAAAGTGTTTGAGTTCATCAACCTCATGGACTTTGCCTATAAAGCTGCCGACGTGGTCATATCACGTGCAGGCGCGCTGGCAATTGCCGAACTGTGTGTGGTGAAAAAACCGGTCATATTCGTACCATATCCGTTTGCGGCAGAAGATCATCAGACCTTCAACGCGCAGAGTTTAGTGAATAAAAAGGCAGCCCTCATCATTAAAAATGATGAAGCGGCGACACAACTGGGGACAACATTATTCAGTCTGGTGCAGAACAAAGCACTGATGGAACAACTGGAAGAGAACATAGGAAAACTGGGCAATACCAACGCTGACATGGTCATCGCAAAACAGGTAATGGCATTAATAGGGTAAATCACGTATTGAGAAAATGGATCTGAACAAAATAAAACGCGTCTACTTCATTGGCATAGGAGGCATCGGCATGAGCGCTATTGCACGCTTCTTTAATGAGAAGGGTATGCAGGTAAGCGGCTATGACCGTACCGAAACAGCGCTTACGCGCCAGCTGGCAGAAGAAGGCATGCAGATCCACTATACGGATGATGTGCAACTGGCAGACCAGCAGGCAGACCTGATCGTGTACACGCCCGCTATCCCTGCTTCCCATTCAGAACTGATCTGGTTCCGTGAGAAAGGTTTCGAAGTAGTGAAACGCAGCGACGTACTGCAGGAGATCACTAAAGAACTATACGCGATCACTGTTGGAGGTACACATGGTAAAACCACCACCTCTACCCTGATCGCTCATATACTCAGACACACAGGTTATGGCTGCAACGCTTTCCTCGGAGGTATCAGCGCCAACTATGACCGTAACTTCTGGAGCAGCGACAAACAGGTAGCTGTGATAGAAGCTGATGAATATGACCGTTCATTCCTGAAACTGCATCCCGATGTGGCAGTACTGACTGCCATTGACGCAGATCACCTGGATATCTACGGTACAGAAGAAGAAGTACAGGAAGCATTTATACAGTATACCCGCAACATCAAAGCAAAAGGCACACTGGTGGCAAAGCTGGGACTACACCGCGCAGCAGAACTGAAAGGGGACAATCATGTATGGTATCACCTGGAAGACAACAACGCTGACATATATGCAGCCAATATACGCCCGGATGAAGGTGGATACAGATTTGATGTAATACAGCACAACTGGACACTGACAGACGTCTGCCTTCCGATCGGCGGTACACACAACATCGAGAATACAGTAGCAGCAATTGCAGTAGCACACCTGTTAGGTATTGCAGATGAAAAGATCAAAGCAGCTATCGCTGACTTCAAGGGCATCAAACGTCGCTTTGAATACCTGGTAAAAAACGATTACCAGATATACATCGACGATTATGCACACCACCCGGAAGAACTGCGCGCGCTCATTAGCAGTGCACGTGCATTATTCCCCGACAGAAAATGTGTCGTACTGTTTCAGCCACACCTGTACACACGCACACGCGACTTTGCAACAGGTTTTGCAGAGAGCCTGTCACTGGCTGATGAAGTACTGCTGCTGCCGATCTATCCCGCTCGTGAACTGCCTATAGAAGGCGTACACAGTGAGATGATCGCAAAGATGATCACAAAACCCGTGCAGGTGATCCAGAAAGAAGACGTGCTCTCCTGGGTAAAAGCGAACATCGCACCACTATTTATCACAGCAGGCGCCGGAGACATCGATCAGTTCCGTGAGCCTGTTGAGGAAGTACTGAACGGAAAAGGTATCGTAGAAAACGAAGCAATAAAAAAGAAAGCTTAAAACTGTAGGAAACACCCAATGCAAACAAAGACCCGTAAGGTATTAAGACGAATCGGCACCACTCTCCTCTGGATGGGTGTGCTGGCTGGTTTTGTCATCTTGCTGGTATCCGCAGTGCATGACAAGAACGACGGCAAGTGCACTGGTATCGTGGTGAAACTGCAGGGAGAAGACGATGCGAACTTCTTTGTAGAAGAAAAAGATATCAAAGCACTGGTGGCTGCTGACAAGACCAAAAACCCTGTCGGCAAAGCGATCAAGGATATCAACACCGCCAGCCTGGAACAGATCGTATCACGCGATCCATGGGTAAAAAAAGCGGAGATATTCATAGACAATCAGCGCAGGCTGAATATCAAAGTAACACAGCGGGAACCGCTGGCGCGTGTATTCACGACAAGCGGCAACAGCTTTTACTTTGACAGGGACGGAGACCGGATACCGGTATCCACCCGTTACGCCGCACGCGTACCGGTGTTCACAGACTTCCCTACTGATGCTGCAAAACTTGCATCTGCAGACAGCATGGTAGCAGCAGGGATCATGGCACTCGGCAGCTTTATTCAGGAAGATCCGTTCTGGTCTGCACAGATAGAACAGATAACGGTCACTCCGGGGCGTGAGTTTGAACTAATCCCAAAACTGGGCGATCATGTGATCGCATTCGGAGACGGGAATGACGTGGAAAAGAAGTTCAGCAAACTGCTGGCGTTCTATAAAGAAGGACTGAATAAAGTAGGCTGGAACAATTACGCCAGGATTAATGTTGCTTATGACAATGAGGTAGTATGTACCAGAAGAACAGGAGAAGAGTTGTCTAAGAAACTGGCAGCAGAAGACAGTGCACGTATTGCCAGACTAAGTGATTCTTCCGACGGATATCTGATACACCGCGATGACGTAAAGCGCACGGAAACAACAACAAGTGCGAAAGCGCCGGCCAGAGTAGTTACAGCAAGGCCATCGCTTTCCAAACCGAAAGTACAAAAGGATACGGCGTCAGATAAAAAGAAGGCTCCGAAGGCTGTGTATAAACCGGTTAAAAAATCTGTCAACACAACAAAAAACAATAGAACGCCATGAATCAGGAAGCTCCCATCATTGTAGGTCTCGATATTGGCACTACAAAGATTGCTGCCATAGCAGGAAGAAAGAATGAATACGGGAAACTGGAAATCCTGGGATTCGGTAAAGCCCCGTCTTTCGGAGTACAGCACGGTATGGTGCTGAATATCGACCAGACGATCAAGGCTATCCGTCAAGCACTGGAAAATTGCTACGCTTCTAATCCGAATCTCGAGATCAATGAAGTATACGTTGGTATCGCAGGTCATCATATAAAAAGTTTGCAGACACGCGGCGACATCGTTCGTAGCGACACGGATGCAGAAATTTCGCAAAAAGACATTGATCAGCTGATCAATGACCAGTATAAAACGGTGATCCCTGCCAGTGATCAGATCATTGACGTGATACCGCAACAGTATATCGTGGATAGCCTCCAGAACATCACCTACCCTATCGGTATGTCAGGTGTGAAGGTGGGCGCTAATTTCCATATCATTACCGGCGATAAGAACGCTATCCGTAACATCAACCGTAGCGTGGAGAAATCCGGTCTGAAAATACATGACCTGGTGTTGCAGCCACTGGCATCCGCAGCAGCTGTTATGTGTGACATGGACTTCGAAGCAGGTGTAGCGATCGTGGATATCGGTGGTGGTACGACAGACCTCGCCGTATTCTATGAAGGTATACTGAAGCACACAGCCGTGATACCATATGGCGGTGAGAACATCACAAATGATATCAAAAACGGTCTGGGTGTACTGAAAACACAGGCAGAACAAATGAAGGTGCAATTCGGTTACGCACTGGCTGATGAAGCCAAGAGCAACGCCTATATCACTATTCCTGGTCTGCGTGGTCAAAGCCCGAAAGAGATCTCTGTAAAGAACCTGGCCCACATCATACAGGCACGTATGAGTGAGATCATGGACTTCGTGGTGTACCATCTGAAACAGATCGGTATGGACAATAAAATGCTGAATGGCGGTATTATCCTGACCGGTGGTGGTTCTCAGCTGAAACACCTGATACAGTTAACAGAATATACTACCGGTGTAAGCGCACGTATCGGTTATCCGAACGAACACCTGGCAAGCGGTCATATCGACGAACTGACCAGGCCAATGTACGCTACCTGCGTAGGTCTCATACTCAAAGGTTACAATGACTATGAGAACGATCGCAGAGCACTGGAAGAAAACTATGTAAAGATCAATACCAGCTACGTAGCGAAAGAGCAGGCAGCTAAAACTGTCAATCTTCCGGAAGAAAGCTGGGAAGACGATGAACCTACTGTTGAGCAGATTCAGGAGAGAAAAGCAAGAGAACGGAATGCTTCGCTGAAAACATTCCTGGACAGGATGAAGACAAAGATCATAGACATGTTCACGGAAGAAGAAGATGCGAAACTTTAACAGGGGTATTATCGGATATGGCGCAATTGTTGCAGCCACAAACGATTTAAAAATCAAATAATTAATAGCGGATAATTAATAACGTAAGATGAACTGTGGGGCGCATTATTAATTATACAAACTAACCCATAAAAGAGATAGAGTCATGATACATTTTGATCTTCCCAAAGAAAAATCTTCCATCATCAAGGTGATAGGCATTGGTGGTGGCGGTAGTAATGCGGTGAACCACATGTTCAACCAGCACATCGAGGGTGTGAATTTTATCATCTGCAATACCGATGCACAGGCTATTTCGAACAGCCCGGTGCCTAACAAGATTCAGTTAGGACCGCATCTGACGCAGGGTCTGGGTGCCGGAGCGAATCCGCGCATCGGTGAACAGGCGACGGAAGAATCCTTTGAAGAAATCAAAAAGATCTTAGAAGTGAATACCAAAATGGCCTTCATTACTGCGGGCATGGGTGGTGGTACCGGTACCGGTGGCGCACCTATCATCGCACGTATATGTAAGGAACTGGGTATTCTTACGGTGGGTATTGTTACTACGCCCTTCTCCTACGAAGGGAAGAAAAGGATGGCACAGGCAGATGAAGGCATCTCCAGACTGAAAGAGTCTGTTGATACGCTCCTGATCATCTCTAATGACAAACTGCGCCAGAAATACGGCGATCTGAAATTCAAGGCAGCTTTCGAAAAAGCAGATAACGTATTAGCTACAGCGGCTAAATGTATCACCGATGTGATCAACTCAACTGGTCAGATCAACGTGGACTTTGCCGATGTATGTACAGTAATGCGTAATGGTGGTGTGGCCATCCTCGGCGCCGCTGTTGCAGAAGGTGAAAACCGTGCACAGAAAGCGATCGAAGATGCACTGACATCTCCGCTGCTGAACGACAACGATATTCGCGGTGCGAAATGGATCCTTATCAACATTGCATCCCAGGAAGGTGAGTTCGAACACACCCTGGATGAAATGGATACGATCCAGGCATACGTTCAGAGTCAGGCAGGTGAGGATTGCGATGTGATCCTTGGTGTTGGCTACGACGATACGCTTGACCGCAAACTGGGCGTTACCATTATCGCTACCGGTTTTGAACAGAAACCGATCCAGCAGGTAAAAATGACGCCACAGGATCCTTCCCTCAATCAGCCCAAAATCGTAATGCAACTGGGCCAGAACGGTGATGAAAACAAGATGAACAATACCGCACGTCAAAGTACGCCGTTGTTCGTCGAACCAGCGGACCATATGGCTCCCCGCCTGGTAGAACCTGTGGTGACCCAGCCAGTAACGACTTACCCGCCAGTGCAACCTGCACAGCCGGAGAGACAAAACTATACGCTCAACGTTGAGCCGGTTAATACTCACCAGCAACCAGTAGCAGGTTACAACAGCGGCAATGTAAATGTGATACAGCCTAATCCGGCTGCCGGCGGATACCCTTCCGGTCCCGCTTACATCTACATTGAACCGGGTAACAACACACCTGCTTCCGACGCTGAAATGAAAATCGTTTTCAGAGAAGAAGACCAGGCGCCAGGTGCTCCTTCAGAAATTCATCTGCATGCATTTGAAGAACAACTGGAAGAGCAGAAACGTAAACAGGCTGAACGCGTGGCAAAACTGCGCAGCATCAGCTTCAACGTAAAAGGCATAGAGAATAATGCTGAGATGGAAAACATCCCTGCCTACATCCGCCGCAATATCAACCTCGATAACGGCGCAGGTTCTGCAGAGAATTTCTACTCTAACTATACTGTTTCCGATGGTCAGAATAACCAGGCAGAAATCAATACGATTAATACCTTTTTAGATGGGAAAAAACCCGATTGATCTATTCGGACGTTTGATTGTTTTTTAGTTGTGTTAAAGAAAGTCCTCCGGTTCCCCGGAGGACTTTTTTTATGCGCTTTCCACGAGATACACGATCAGTAACAGACTTACCAGGAAAATAAAGGCCGTCAGCAGTGTGATCAGCAGCGACGAATGATTATACACTCCCTCCGTCAGCTGTTTCTCCGTTCGTTTGTACCTGACATAGGAAAATACTGTCGTACTGGCGCCGACAGCTACCAGCAATATGCCTGCAATCGCAGAATAACCCCTGGAAGGGATGATATATTCCTTTCCCAATGCCAGAGACAGCTGCTTCACGAAAAGCGAAAATTTGACCACTACAAAGCCAAATGCCATGATGCCGATACTGGTCCTCGTCCATGCAAGGAGTGTACGCTCATTGGCAAGATGATCGCTTGCGCTTCCTTTTTGTCTGGTTTCAGCCATATGCAGGAGTTTTGAAGAAAGCAGCAAAGGCCGTTCCTGATTCCCTCATAAAAGGGGAAAAATCCCCTGCGGAGAGAGAGGATTTTTCCTTGTTAACAGCTGTTTAACAATTCTCCCCTACAGATATCCTCACATTTGACAACGTAATATTTCATCCCCACAACGGTTTAAACATATGACCTCACTATTAAAAAATGCCTCCTATGGATTTTAAAGATCAGCTAAAACAACTGGGCGACAGAGTTGCCAGACTAAAAGATCAGATACAAACAGAAGAAGCAACCAAAAATGCTTTCATCATGCCCTTTATCCAATGCCTTGGATATGATGTATTCAATCCCATGGAAGTAACGCCTGAATTCATCGCTGACATTGGTATCAAAAAAGGTGAAAAAGTTGACTATGCCATCATACAGGATGGTAAACCCACCATCCTTGTAGAATGCAAACACTGGTCAACAGATCTCAATCCGCACAACAGCCAGTTGTTCCGTTATTTTCATTGTACCAGCGCAAGGTTCAGCATCCTGACAAATGGCATTCATTACAAGTTCTATACAGACCTGGTAGAACCTAATAAGATGGATGAAAAACCATTCTTCGAATTCTACATCGATGATCTGAAAGAAATTCAGACAGAAAAGCTGAAGGAGTTTCATAAGAGCTATTTTGACCTGGATAAAATACTAACAACTGCCAGCGAACTGAAATACACCAATGAAATAAAAAACATCATTGCCGGTGATCTCAATGAACCTTCTGACGATTTCACACGCTACTTCGCAAAGCTTGTTTACCCCTCTTCCGTTACGGCAAAAGTGCTGGAACAATTCAAAGGATTACTCAAGAAATCCTATCATCAGTTTATCAATGATACTATCAATGAAAGACTGAAATCCGCACTCAATACACAACAGCAACAGGAGGTAAAAGAAGAACCTGCAGAAACAGAAATGCTCACCGGTGAGGACGCAAAAATCGTCACAACAGAAGAAGAACTGGAAGCATTCCACATCGTTCGTTCCATGCTGAGACAGAAGATAAGTGCGGGCCGTATTGTATTCAGAGATACACAGTCTTACTTTGGTATCTTACTGGATGATAACAACAGAAGACCTTTGTGCAGGGTACATCTGAATGGCAAACGGAAATACCTTTCCCTGTTTGATAAAGACAATGAAGAACGCATTGAAATTGGTAGTGTGGATGATATTTATGACTATGCAGAACAGCTGATGAAAGCAGCAGTAAAGTATGATCCGGTTATTGCAGAGGAAAAGAAGTGATACTCACCGAAAATCATCCACCCTTTGCTGACTTCTATCCATTCCTTACGCTGTTTTGCTGTCGTAAATTTGCTATATGCAAAAGACAGTAAACAAGGTTGTAAACAACCATCCGATAAACGGCTCTACGAGCGATTATTACTTTTACAGTCCTTTGCCCTATCAGGACGGTAAGGCAACGGACCCATTCCTGTTATTACACCACCACGGCCCGATGACACTACCCCCCAATAACAGCGGTATGCCATTCGGACCGCATCCTCACAGAGGATTTGAAACAGTTACCTGGATCATCAGCGGACACGTGGTGCATAAAGATTCTCATGGCTATCATAGCAGGATCGATGAAGGCGGTATACAATGGATGTCTGCTGCCAGAGGACTTATCCACAATGAATATGTCGAGAACTCTTTCAAAGAAGAAGGTGGCGATCTGGAACTGTTACAGCTGTGGATCAATCTTCCTGCAAAGTTAAAAATGACGCCCGCGAAGTATACAGGTTTGCAGCAACAGGATATTCCTGTTGTGAGAACGGATGATGATAAGGTACAGGTAGCTGTTGCCGGTGGTAGTTTTAACGGTCATAAAGGCGCTATCAGTTCACTGACAGCTATCAATGCATCACTGATAAAAATGCAGGCAGGCAGTAAGACAACTATCCAGGTAGCACAAGGCAGAAATGTGTTATTCTATGTGCTGAAAGGAGATGTAACGGTGAATGGTAAAGCTGCAGGCGACAGGGCACTGGTGCTGTTTGATAATGATGGCGACGAGATCAGTGTTACAGCAGGTACTGACGCGATCATATTATACTGTGACGGTGAACCCTTGAATGAGCCGGTAGCATGGCACGGACCGTATGTAATGAATACGCAGACGGAGATCATGGAAGCGATGCGCGATGAGAGAATGGGAAAATTTGGGTTCTATATTGACTAAAAAATAAGAAGGCCGGTATCACTTGATGCCGGCCTTTCTTTTATTAAGAATGTATGATTCGTCGCAATTGCAGGTTCGTGACAGGGGCCACAACCAGCGGATATTTCTCGATAGTTACATAACTGGAGTCGAGTCCGAAACCACGCTCTTCTGACAAACTGATCTTTTTCAGGAAGAAGTACATACGCATTACCAGTCGCTCGTACAATGGCAGGTCGTTGTCATGTGACAGGAATTTCTCCATTACAATAAACTGGAAGTCCCCTACTACATTGTTTTTACTCAGCGATTCATAACGGCTGGTAATGTTCACTTCCTTGTTACGCACCATATCTTCCACCACCATGCGGAACATGAGGTTGATACGCTGTTCCACTTTAAAACCAAGTCTGAATTCCACCCTGATCACCTCATTTGGAATGATGGTCTGTACAGAATATTCACTCAGATAAGGTTCATCCACTACGTCTACGTGCACAAACCAGTAGATATCTGCTCTCTTCGGCTTTTTGTTCAGAATGGAGTAGATGATCTTATGTTCAATTTCCTTCGGATTGTCGGCGCTACTCATATATACCAGGTGAGTGGCATATTTAGGGATGGTGCTGTCATTGCTCAGCTCCTGGATCACCGGTAAGTGGTCTTCCAGTCTGACAAACTCTACGTAACGGTTCTTGATCTTACGGGACTTGTACCATACCATCATGATCAGGAACAGTATTCCGGCCACGATAACGGTCACATAACCACCGTGCATGAACTTCACCAGGTTTGCGAAAAGGAAGGAGAATTCGAGCGTAAAATAGATCACCAGATAGATCAGGATAAGGCTTAATCTGACCCTTCGCGTATAAAGGTAGAAGGCGAAGAGACAGGAGGTCATCAGCATACAGATGGTAATGGAGAGACCGTAGGCCGCTTCCATAGCGCTGGATTCTTTAAAGATCAGGACGATGGCCACACAACCTACGAACAGCATGGTATTGATACCGGGGATATAGAGCTGTCCGCGCATTTCCGTCGGATAGTTGATCTTTAATTTAGGCCAGAGGTTGAGCCGCATTGCCTCTGAGATGAGGGTGAACGACCCCGATATTAAGGCCTGACTGGCGATAATGGAGGCCAGGGTGGCGATCAATACCCCAAAGATGACAAACCATTCCGGCATGATGGCAAAGAAGGGGTTGGTATCTTTTGGAATGATCTGACCTTTCTGTGTCAGCAGCCATGCACCCTGTCCGAGATAGTTCAGGATCAGGCAGGCTTTAACGAAGGTCCAGGAAATGCGTATGTTACCCTTTCCACAGTGGCCGAGGTCAGAATAAAGCGCTTCCGCCCCTGTGGTACAGAGAAATACGGCGCCTAATATCATAAATCCACGGGGATAGGTAGTGAGCAGTTTAATAGCGTAGTGAGGGCTGAAAGCCTTGAATACGGATACATCGTCCACGATGTGTGACAGACCGAGCACACCCAGCATGGAGAACCAGATCACCATGATAGGGCCGAATAATTTACCGATGGAGACCGTGCCAAACTGTTGTACTACGAACAATAAGGTGATAATAGAAAGCACGATCTTGACGATAGCCCACTGGCTAAGGTCCTTAAATACCTCCAGGGTACGTAAACCTTCAATAGCAGATGTAACAGTAATAGGTGGGGTAATAATACCGTCTGCGAGCAGTGCGGCCCCTCCGATCATCCCGAATATGACCGCCCATCTGGCATGCCTTCTGACCAGCGCATACAAGGAGAAAATCCCGCCTTCGCCTTTATTATCGGCCCTGAGGGTCAGGATTACGTACTTGATGGTCGTTTGTAATGTCAGGGTCCAGATGATACAGGATATACCACCGATAACCAGGAGATCGCTTACGGGATTATTACCTACAATGGCCTTGAAAACGTATAACGGAGAGGTTCCAATGTCACCGTAAATAATACCTAAAGCTACTACTAAACCGGCCAGGCTAATCCTGTTAATGTCTTTTCTCACGAAATATGTATTTAATAAAAAAGCCACCAAAGGTAGGTGGATTTGAGAAGAACTACAAAATTATCGAAAATATCGGGGCATTAAAAAACCCCGCCTCGATTTATACGAGACGGGGCCTTATATCTTCTTAGTGAGACACTATTAGTTAGCTGGAGCTAAATCAACAGTAGAAGACTCACCAGGAGTGTTTTGTTTGATGAAGCGACCGCGATCGATACCTTGTTTATCAGCCAAGTAGTCGATAACTGCGTCAACTCTTCTGCTGCTCAGGTCAACACCACCTTTTTTACCTTTAGCACCTGCGTGACCGGTAACCAGGATGTTGCAAGATGGAGCGCTTTTCAGGGTTGCAGCAACGCTAGCCAGAATAGCTTCGTTGTCAGATGCAACTTTAGTAGAGCTACCTTTGAAGCTTACGCTAGGCAGAACCAGGGTAGCGCAATTTGCTTGTGGAGCAACGTTCTTGCAGCACTCAGGATCTGGGCATTTACCAACACCATCAGCATCAACTGGCTGGCAATAAGTTGGAGTTACCAGCTGTTTGTCTTTGAAGTCAGGAACACCGTCACCATCTGTATCTTTAGCTACACCGTGAACATCAACTGGAGCACCAGCTGGAGTGTTTGGTTCACGATCGAACTGATCAGTAACGCCATCACCATCAGCATCAGGCAGTACCGGAGTAGGCAGCTTCATGTGACGAGGTGCGCTCAGTTCGTTGTAAGCGTAATTCAGCGGATTTACCCACCATAATGGCTCAACGCGTTTAGAAGAGTTACCCAGGTTGAAGTTCAGACGAACGCTGGTGTAGCTGAACGCGTCTTTGTGGTTGCTATATGGGCTGGAATAACCGTCCAGATAGTCATCAAAGTATAAAGTATATTTCTCTTCAATACCGATGTTGAAACGTTTAGAAACTCTGAAAGCGATACCAGTACCGAAATCAGCACCGTGACGCAGCAGAGCGTTATCATCTCTACGACCGATGTTACCTCTGTTACCCTGAGATGGAGCGTTCTGCTCGTAATCTCCGTCAAACAGGTTTTTCAGCTGATCTTTAATGTCCTTACGTGGAGCATTGAAGTTAACACCAGAGAAATCGTAACCCTGACCGTTAGCGTTTAATGCATCAACGTCAACGTCGATCAGACCCAGGCTATAACCTGCAAACACGTACCAGTTAATTTTTGGCTGTGCTTTGTAGAACAGGATGTTGCTCAGGGAAGCGATCATATCTAATGACAGCTGGTGAGTAGCAGTTTTGTAGTTAGCTACGATGTTACCACCGTTCTGTGCTGCTGTTGCGCCCCATGCAGTGCTATTGTTATAGAGTGCAGGTCTTAACCTGTAATCCATACCTTTATCAAAGGAACCAGTGTATTCACCTCTGATGGAGAAAGTATGACCCAGTGATTTTCTCAGGGAAACACCACCGCCGAAACCTGGTCTAGCTGGGATAGTACCATTGATCAGGTGCAGACCACCGTGGAAACCTAATTCCCACATATCACGTGGTTTAGCAGGGAAGTCATACTGGTGGTTGGAGAAATTGTTCTGTTGCGCCTGTCTGGATGCTGGAACTTTGGTTGAATCCAGGGCATCATAAACAGGGGTAACTTGTGCAAAACTGGAGGACGCCGCTAGGAGACTCATAGCGCCTGCCAGTAATAAGTACTTTTTGCTTGCCATAATTGTTTTCTATTTAAAAACTGTTAAAAATTTACTAATAACCCGTTTTTTACCCAGCAAAGGTAAAATTCTCAGATGAATATTCAAATTTTTGTTACAATATTATTTTCATTGATAACTACTTAACTATTAGTGCTTAGGCAAAACAAATGTTATACCTTAACTTGGCCCGGCACATAACGAATAAGCATATTTGTTATAACTAAAACAATGTAATGTTAAAGTTATGTTACACCGATATATACAAATTAAGGGCCAATTTGTTAAAATTTGACTTTTAAAGCATAGCTTAGCAATCTTTTTAAAGCACCTATGGACGAAATTAAACACCTGATCAGTAAGGAATTACAGGATTTTGAAGGCAAATTCTCTGACGCTGTAAAAAGTCATGTCCCATTGCTGGACAGGATCATGCATTACATCGTTAAACGTAAAGGCAAGCAGATCAGACCCATGTTTGTGCTCCTATCAGCAAAACTCTTTAATAATAATATACAGGAAAGCACTTACAGAGCTGCCGCCCTGGTCGAACTGCTACATACCGCCACCCTCGTTCATGACGACGTAGTGGACGACGCCAACGAAAGACGTGGCTTCTTTTCCATCAATGCACTGTGGAAAAACAAAATAGCCGTGCTGGTAGGTGACTACCTCCTTTCTAAAGGACTACTGCTTTCAGTAGATAATAATGAGTTCCGATCTCTTAAGATCCTCTCAGAAGCCGTAAAGGAAATGAGTGAAGGGGAACTTCTCCAGATCGAAAAGACACGTAAACTGAATATTAAAGAAGATATCTATTTCGAGATCATCCGTCGTAAAACGGCCTCCCTCCTTGCCTCTGCCTGTGCAGCCGGCGCCTGGAGCGCCACCAATGATGATGAAACAACCGAAAAGATGCGCCTGTTCGGTGAAAAAGTAGGCGTCGCCTTCCAGATCAAAGATGACCTCTTCGATTATGGCTCCGATAAGATCGGTAAACCTACCGGTATCGATATCCGCGAGAAAAAGATGACCCTCCCGCTTATCTATACCCTTGAACATGCGACGCCTGATACCCGCAGACGTATTATTAATATTGTCAAAAATCACAACACCGACAAAGACCGGGTCGCAGAAGTGATCGATCTGGTAAAAAAATCAGGTGGTATTGAATATACACAGGAGAAAATGTTCCAGTACCGCGATGAAGCACTCGCTATCCTGCACAGCTTCCCGGCCAATGATATCCGCGCCGGACTGGAAACATTGGTTAGATATACAACAGATCGTACTTTTTAACCAATAAAAACCTATCTTCCGAAACTGAACTCATTCAACCACTTTAGATACTAACTCATTAATGCAGAAACGCTGGACAGTCCGATCTTATCAACCTAAACAGGAAGCATTGCTCCAGTCGTCTTTACGTATACACCCGCTGCTGTGCCGACTACTCGTACAAAGAGGCATGCATACCTACGACGAATCCAGACTCTTTTTCAGACCAACGCTCGCCGACCTGCACGACCCATGGCTTATGAAAGACATGGATAAAGCAGTATCCCGTATAGAACAGGCTTTCTTCCACCGGGAGAAAATACTGGTGTTCGGAGATTATGATGTGGATGGGACAACTGCAGTAGCTACCGTATACGATTTTCTGCACTCCTTATATAATAATATAGAGTTTTACATTCCTCACCGGTATAAAGAAGGTTACGGTATCTCCACACAAGGCATAGAATACGCCAGAGATAACGAATTCACGCTCATCATCGCCCTGGATTGCGGCATCAAAGCCATCGACCAGATAAAATGGGCCGCCGACAACGGAATTGACTTCATTATATGTGACCATCACCTCCCGGATGCTATTCTGCCTCCGGCCGTGGCCATCCTGAACCCGAAACAATACGACTGCCCTTATCCTTATAAAGAACTAAGCGGCTGTGGTATCGGATATAAACTGATTTCCGCCTTCGCGCAGAAAAAAGGTATCCCGGATGAACAGGTACACCGCTATCTTGATCTTGTGGCAACCAGTATCGCAGCCGATATTGTTCCCATGACAGGCGAAAACAGGGTACTGGCGTTTCACGGGTTAAAAAAGGTGAACTCCGCTCCACTGGCTGGTATACAGGCACTGATAGAGCTCAGTGGACTAAAAGAACAACTGACCATCTCCAATCTTGTATTCGTCATCGCGCCACGGGTGAACGCTGCCGGCCGTATGGACGACGCCAGAAAAGCAGTGAACCTCTTCGTTGAAACAGACAAGGATAAAGCGATGGAGATCGCCAAAGTATTACACGCAGATAACTTCGACAGAAAGGAAATTGATGGCAACATCACCAAAGAAGCGGTTGAACTGTTGCAGAACGATCTAACATTAAAAGATAAAAAGTCTACCGTACTCTATAAACCTGACTGGCACAAAGGTGTCGTAGGCATCGTTGCGTCAAGACTGATAGATAAATATTATTACCGTCCCACTATCATTCTTACACTCAGCAATGATAAAGTGGCCGGCTCCGCACGTTCAGTAACGGGCTTTAATGTATACGAAGCCATACATCAGTGTAAAGATCTGCTGGAAAACTATGGTGGTCATTTCTATGCAGCTGGCATGACCCTGAAACCGGAGAATGTGGAAGCTTTTCAGCAGAAGTTTGAAGAGGTGGTGGCGACGACCATCAACCCTGATCTTCTCGTACCCGAGATCGTAATCGATACCGAAATTCAACTGAAAGATATTACACCCGCCTTCTTTAATATACTACGTCAATTCGAACCGTTAGGACCGGAAAACCTGCGCCCCGTTTTCCTTGTAAGAAACGTGGTAGACAGCGGATATTCACGTCTCGTCAAAGATGAACATATTAAGTTCTCCGTTAAACAGGGTAAATCTCCTAACGCATTAACGGGCATAGGATTCTACATGTCTGAAAAATTCCACATCGTGAGCAGTAAACAGCCGTTCGATATGGCCTTTACGATTGATGAAAATGAGTGGAATGGCAAGATGAACCTGCAACTGAAGGTCATCGATATCAGAGCGCATCACTAAGTAATATTACCTATTTCATATCGCAATTGTGACTGTTGCTACTGCAACAGTTATTTGTGCTGTTTCAGCATCCAGCTGTATAAAGCAGTATCCGCATACGCTTTTGTCCATGCGTCATGTCCGCCGGTTGGCGTCTCCGTATACTTCACCAGACTACTGCCACATGTCTTTAATGCATTCACCATATCTCTGGACCCAGCTACCGTTACCGTAGGATCATCTGCATTATGGAAGGCCCATACCGGCATCTGTTTCAGCACACAGGCCTGTAACGGCGTACCGATACCGCAGATCGGCACAATAGCTGCAAATTTTTCAGGACTTGTCTGTGCCCAGTTCCAGGTGCCAAAACCACCCATGCTCAATCCTGTTAAATAGACCCTGGAAGAGTCCACATGGTACTTCTTCAATACTTCTTTATACAATTGCTGCAACACATCTGTATTCCACCACACAGCAGTACATTGCGGGGCGATCATCACAAACTGCTTTCCCTTCACCACCTTCGGCAATCCTACTTTTTTGATCACATCTATATTATTACCGATCTCTCCCACTCCATGCAAAAAGATCACTACCGGCCACTTGTAGGTTTTCATCTCATTATAAGTATCGGGGATATACAGCAGGTATTCATCAATGTTGCCTTGCTTGTAGTCAGCTGTCTGTACGGTAGTACCTGGCGTCTGTGGGGGAAAAACATCTTCTTTGGGTGGGTCAGGAATGGTGTCTGTTCCATTACCGCCGGGTACTGCGGACTCATTCTTCTTGGAACAGGCTACTATATTGCCCAATACTGCAATAAGTAGTACATAAATAAATCTATTAATTGCTCTTCTTTTCATATGTGTAGGTAAAATGAAAAAATCCCGTCTCATGCTTGATGAGACGGGATTCCGGTTGCCAATTCTTATTGCAAACCTACTATAATGTTTCGGCTTTGAGTCGATTAATTTTTCTTTTCTGCACTCATTAACTCAACACTTCTGTTCACAAATGCGGTCAGGTCAGCACCGGTGAGCAGGTTTTGTGATAACAGTGCCAGATCTGCCAGATTACGCACCTGCTTCTGCTGTCTGTCATTGTCTGCTTCTCCCAGTATCTGTAAGTAGATCGGGTGATTCGCATTCACTGTCATGTTGATCTCGTCAGGCATATTTGCATACCAGCTCATGCCTGCACCACCAACAGCAGCCATGTCTTTCATACGGCGCATAAACTCAGGACGGGTCACGATAACCGGCTGTGCATCAGCGCTCAGACCTTTCAGTTCCACTTTTACATGTTCCTGTGGAATGTGACCGAACAGCTCCTTCAGTTTTGTTTCCTGATCTGTAGATAATACGCTTTCATTCTTCTCATCAACGTTGATCAGGTTATCAGCGATATCAGCATCCACACGAGTGAACATCATGCTATCCCATCTTGGCTCCATATTGTTGATAAACGCTGCATCCACGATGTTATCCAGCTTCACGATCTTGTAACCTTTGTTCTTCGCTGCCTGAATATAGCTGTCCTGCTGTACTGCATTTGTAGCGTACAGTACTACCAGTTTGTTGTCTTTATTCGTCTGCAATGCAGCTGCTTCTGTCTTATATTCCTCCAGCGTATAGAACTTGCCTGGTTCGGTGATTTCTTCCAGGAGCAGGAACTTATTGGCCTTCTCAGAGAATTTATCATCGGTCATCATACCATACTTGGCAAACAAGCCGATGGATTCCCATTTCTCTTCAAAGCTCTTACGATCGTTACGGAAGATCTCATCCAGTTTGTCAGCCACCTTCTTGGTGATATAAGAGCTGATCTTTTTCACGTTCGGATCACCCTGCAGATAACTACGGCTCACGTTCAGCGGAATATCCGGACTATCGATCACACCGTGCAGCAACATCAGGAATTCCGGTACGATATCCTTCACTTCATCTGTTACGAATACCTGGTTGGAATACAGGCTGATCTTGTCTTTCTGTACTTCAAAGCTCTTACCGATCTTAGGGAAATACAGGATACCTGTCAGGTTGAACGGATAGTCAACATTCAGGTGAATCCAGAATAAAGGCGCTTCCGCATAAGGATATAACTCCTTATAGAAGTTCTGATAATCTTCAGTAGTCAGTTCAGAAGGTTTCTTTGTCCACGCCGGGTTGGTATTATTCAGCTGTTTGTCTGCAAACTTTACAGGTACCGGCAGGAACTTACAGAATTTCTCCAGGATGTTCTGAATGCGGCTGTCATCCAGGAACTCTTCACTCTCTTCATTGATATGCAGTACGATATCTGTACCACGGCTTTCTTTGCTGGTTTCTTCCAGTTCATACTCCGGACTGCCATCACACTCCCAACGTACGGCAGCAGTATCAGGTTTGTGAGATTTTGTGAAGATTTCCACCTTGTTACTCACCATAAATGATGAGTAGAACCCGAGACCGAAATGACCAATGATATTAGCACCGTCTGTCTGTCCTTTATATTTATTCAGGAACTCTTCAGCACCTGAAAACGCCACCTGGTTAATGTATTTATCTACTTCTTCTGCAGTCATACCCACACCCATATCGGATATGGTCAATGTTTTCTTTTCCTTGTCTAATGTCACTGTAATTTCAGGGGTGCCCAGCTCACCTTTGAACTCACCAACACTGGCCAGTGTCTTTAATTTCTGAGTAGCATCCACAGCGTTACTTACCAGCTCGCGGATGAAGATCTCATGGTCTGAATAGAGGAATTTCTTAATAATGGGGAATATGTTCTCTGTCTGAACACGTATTGCTCCTTTCTGCATGGGTATCTTATTTTTTTTGATTTCCGGACAAAGGATATGCCAGCAGACATTTAGCTGACAAAGTGTCGGCAACCAGACCTTAAAATGTGCTTTTCTGACTTTTGCTTCGTCGTCGCAGATTCGTCGCTAAGCCGTCGCTTGTTCGTCCACATCCTTCCCGCTTACAAAATGGCAGTCCCCATACCGGCTTAACAAATAAATCATACAGGCAGCCCCTGAACTCTAACACAAATGTTGTAGATTTAATCTTCCTGACCCCGGTGAGTGTTGAGACCTAATGTTTTTTACCCGACACCCTTCTTTCTAAACCTCTTTGTACATGAAAAGACATCTACTCCTTTTCCTTGCTGTTACCAGCTTTGCCGGTGCGTATGCACAGACACAGCCTGCAACACAGGTACTGCCTTATCAGCAGTCATTCAATAGCCTGCCATCATCATCCACGACCTATCCTGATGGCTGGCAGGGCTGGACCCTTTCCGGTTCTCCTTCCGGTAATTTCAATGTGCTTCCTCCGGCATCAGACAAAGCACTGATCACAGGCGGGGCATCCAGTACCACAAATGGCGTATATAATTACAACGGAAAACTGGGCTTTCTTAACAGCGGAAGTGTGGATAATAGCCTGGTGCTGGCTGTGACCACCAGTGGTCAGACCAACGTGGCCGTACAATACGACGTAATGACGCTCCGCAATCCGTATGACGGTACCTCCAACACCCGTATTAACGAAGTGACCCTCCAGTACCGCATTGGCAACACTGGTAACTTCACAAACATTACCGGTATTGAATACCAGAACACGACCACACAGCAAACCGGCTCAGGTGTAACAACACCGCTGGACTCTGCACACAGAACGCTGGTATTACCTTCTCTCTGCGATAACCAGCCACTGGTACAGTTACGCTGGGTAAACAGGCAGATCAGCGGCGGCGGCTCCCGTCCATCTTTTGCTATTGATAATATCCAGGTGGGCAGCGGCGCGGCAGATGTAACACCACCTGTTGCAGACAGCCTATGGCCGGCAAACCTGAGCATTGACGTATCGCCAAGCGCTCAGCCGATCATTATTTTCTCAGAACCTGTAAAAGCTGGCAGTGGCCGGTTGATTATCCACAACAACACTGCCGGTACTGAACAGTACATTCCGGCTGACAGCTCCATTGTGTCGTATGCCGGACAATATGTGACGATCGCCGCCAGTCTGCAACCACAGCAAGCCTATTATATTACTATTGAACCTGGCGCCGTGCTGGACCTGAGCGATAATGCTTTCGCCGGACTGACAGATACCAGCGCCTGGTCATTCAGCACCGGCTTACAGCAGCTGTCCTTTGACTTCAATGGCTGTGCTACCGGTAATATCTCACAGGGCTTTAAACAGTATAGCGTGACCGGTGCACAACGCTGGGACTGCACCACTTTTGGCAGAAACAGTAATGGCATACAGATTAACGGTTATAGCGGCGGACCGATTGAAAACGAAGACTGGCTGATCTCTCCGGCTTTCGACTTCTCCGGTTTTGACTATCCCCTGCTGAACTTCTACAGCCGCACCGCATTCTCCGGTCCGTCCCTGCAACTGAAGGTCTCTACTGATTACGATGGTATCAGCAATCCGAATACTGCCACCTGGACGACCGTAAATGGTCGCTTCCCGGCATTATTGTCGGATACCTGGACACTGTCTGACAGTGTTAACCTGGCAGCCTTTAAACAAGCCGGCGTTTATATCGCATTTGTATATACCTCATCTCCTGCGATCGGCGCTGCCCGCTGGACGCTGGACGATGTATTTATCACGAATAGTCCGGAAGCGCCTAAACCTTCCCTGGACCTGACAGGTAGCAGCATTGACTTTGATTATGTACCAGCCGGACAATCATCTGCTCCGCTGCCATTCACCTTCCAGGCCAATGATTTCACCAAAACGTTAACGCTCACAGCTACGGGCAGCTTTACCATTGCCCTTGACAGCAATGCTGTATTCAGCCATACGCTGACCTACCAGCCAGCTACACTGAATGCCGGTCCTAAGACCGTATGGGTGAAATTCCAGCCAACCAGCGCCAATCAGAACTATACCGGCAGTGTCACTTTTACTGCGGATAGCGTTGCGCTTCCAACGATCAGGCTCTCAGGTACCTCCCTGCGTTCGCTGAAAGTGGTGAACTGGAACATCGAATGGTTTGGCAGTCCGGTACAGAACCCGGCGAATGATAGTCTGCAACAGGCGAACGTGACCACTATCCTCAAAAAAATGGATGCGGACATCTTTGCGCTGGCTGAGGTAGTGGATACCGCCCGCTTCAGAGCGGTAGCTAACCAGCTGCCTGGCTATAGTTATATAATATCTGATTTTGGCTCTTATGCTGACAGCATCAAAGATGTGGATTACGTATCGGCACAGAAATTAGCCTTCCTGTACAAGACCTCTGTTGTTAAAGGCCTGCGCTCCTATGGTGTATTACGCAAAGGTGGCAGCAGCAATGCTTATTATAACTGGTCTTCCGGTCGTTTCCCATTCCTGCTGGAGGCACAGGCGAAGCTGAACAATGACAGCGCCCTGATCCGTTTTGTACTGTTACATGCCAAGGCAAATACCGGTACTGCTTCAGACAAGATCGAATCCTGGAACAGACGCCGGAACGGTGCGCTGGAACTGAAGGATTCCCTGGATGCACAGTATCCGACAGCTAATCTGGTAGTATTGGGCGATTTCAACGACGCATTTGACAAAACCATTACTACAGAGCTGGCGCCTGACACGACTACTTCTTATATAGATTTCATTAATGACAGTGTTCATTATAAACCGGTAACCCTGCCATTGAGCCTGCAAGGTCAGCAGTCAACCGCTTCCTTTAATACAGTGATCGACAACGTGCTGATCTCTGATGAGATGGCGCTGAGCTATCTGCCAGGCTCCGCCCGCGTACGTAAGGAAGTGGAAACACTGGTGAACAGCTATAGCAGCACGACTACCGACCACTATCCGGTCCAGACCAATTACAATCTGCATGTACTGGCGCATCCGGCTGAGCTCGAATTTGCCGCATCAGTAGATAACGGGGACGTAAAACTGACCTGGAGCGCTCCATACGAACTGAATATCAGAGACTATATTATTCAAAGATCAAGAAACCAATCTCAGTTTGAATCCGTAGATACAGTCGCCGCACATGGAACTACTGCCCAACCGGTTAGTTACACGACTTACGATACCCGTCCGTGGTTAGGTGTATCCTACTACAGACTGAAGATCACAAGTCTGGACGGAAAGGTTAGTTACAGTGAAAATCAGCGGGTTGTGGTGACGCTGAGAGATCTGATCCAGAAACTTTTCTGGTGCATCTTTGGCAACCAGCTACAGCTCTGGATCGATATGCAGAAAGGCGGTCCTGCACAACTGCAACTTGTTGATATGCAAGGCCGTACCAGGATTCAGGGGCAAGTTACCCTGAACAAAGGCAGAAATATCAAATCATTGGATATCAGTAACATACCTAACGGTATCTATATCCTTCGCATCATTAGCAGGGAGGGTACCCAGGTAAGCAAAATACTTGTTAGCCACTGATCTTTTTGAAGAAACCTTGAACGATCGGGCCGTTCTGTACTACACAGAGCGGCCTTTTTATTTGCTGGTGTCAGCAATTTAAGTATCTTTGCAATCCTAATTTTTTCAAACAATTAAAAACAGGGAAATTATGAACTACGAATTGATGGTGATCTTTACCCCTGTGCTGTCTGAGGAAGACTACAAAGCTGCTCAGAAAAAATTCGCTGATCTCATTAAAGAGAATGGCGGAGAAGTAACGCACGAAAATCCCTGGGGATTAAGATCACTGGCGTACCCAATCCAGAAGAAGACCACGGGCATGTACCTGGTACTGGAGTACAGCGCGCCATCCGACCTCAATGAGAAGCTGAAAATTCAGCTGAACCGTGATGAGAATGTACTTCGTCACATGACTACAGCATTAGACAAATATGCTGTTCAGTACAACAACCGTAAGAGAAATGGCGTAAACGCTGATTCTAAAACCGCAGAAGCTTAAAATTATGGCAGTAAAACAAGAAATTAAGTATTTAACGGCCGTAAAGACTGAGAAGCGCGCAAAGAAATATTGCCGTTTCAAGAAGTTAGGCATCCGGTATGTAGATTACAAAGACGCTGAGTTCCTGAAGAAATTCCTGAACGATCAGGGTAAAATGTTACCTCGTCGTATCTCCGGTAACTCTCTGAAATTCCAGCGTAAAGTAGCGCAGGCTATTAAGAAAGCCCGTCAAATGGCTTTGTTACCTTACGTTACTGACCTTTTAAAATAAACAAACCACCTAGGTTTCCGGTGTAAGCCGGGTAATTAAAGGTCCTTAAAACTAATTAACAATGCAAGTAATCTTAATACAAGACGTAGATAACCTGGGCCAGAAAAATGAGCTGGCTACCGTTAAAAACGGTTACGCCAGGAATTTTCTGATCCCGCAGAAATTTGCGGTAGAAGCTAGCCCTTCTAACCTGAAGCAACTCCAGGAGCGCCTGAAAGTGCAGAAAGTGAAAGAAGAGAAAATGTTAGCTGAAATCGCCAAAGTAGTGGAAGTGCTGAAAGCAGGTCCCGTTAAAATTGGCGCTAAAACCGGTACTTCCGGTAAGATTTTCGGTAGCGTAACTGGTGTGCAGATCGCACGTGCTATTAAAGAGCAGAAAGGTTACGAAATCGATCGTCGTCGCATCCACATCCTGGATGATGTAAAAGAATTAGGCACTTACAAAGCGAAACTGGATTTCGGTAAAGGCAATGAAGCTGAACTGGAATTCGAAGTGGTAGCTGAATAAGACTAACATATTCTTCAAAAAGTCCCGTCTCATTCCAAATGAGGCGGGATTTTTTTATGTAGTTGCCTATCTTTGTACCGTCTATGAAAACGTATTTATCTCTATTCCTAGCTGCAGGTATCCTATTCTCCTGCAATGAAAGCACAGAAGTAAGCGACTCCGTACGCGATACCGCTCATATCGAAGAACCTCCTGTCACCGGGAGAGTCCTGCGCGACACAGATACCTTCAGCGTAGGTAATAAACATTTCAGCATACAACCGCTTACCCGGTCTTCCTTTGACAAACTGGATACACCTGACTACGACAGTACAGAAGAATCCCAGATCGCAAAAGACCGCGCACACGTCAAACGTCAGGGTGATTCACTCTATATTACGCTGAATAATGGTCAGACCACATTGCTCGCTAATAATATCCACAGCGCGGATGACAGTAATTTCGCTAATTATTTCTACGCCGGGTATATCCCCGCTATCCACCAGCACCTGGTGTTTGGCAGTTATTATGAATCCAGCGACTACGTGCTGATCAATGCCGACAATGGCACCATTACCCACGTATGGGGTATTCCCGTGATCTCTCCCGACCATAAATACATCATCTGCCCTTCCGTCGATCTCGTAGCTGGCTTCAACAGCAACGGCTTCCAGCTGTTCTCATACGCCAACAATAAGCTGACACATGAAGGTGATGTTGAATTCAGTAAATGGGGCCCGGGCCAGATGAAATGGCTGGATAATCAGAGCATCGAAGCAGAATACATCGTGCTGGACGATAATATGAACGAAGTGCCTAAACCAGTGAAACTGGTGATCAGATAAACCCTGTCACTTCGTATACTTCTCTATAAAATTAAACATCCGCTCTGCGGCGTCTACGATCTTGTCAGCTGGTATAGCATGCCAGCCCTTAAAACTGTACAATTCATGTACGACGCCCGCTTTCTCCAGGGCACTGTCCATCGCGACCGCCTGTGAATAACGTGCGAGCGTATCTTCCGTACCATGTATCAGCAAGGTAGGGGGCGTCTTTTCATTGACATAGAACAGTGGACTGGAAGTAAGGTATAAGTCGGTCCGCTGTCCCGGCGTACCACCCAATACGGCAGCGGCCAGTTCCGGCACACCTGCGCTACCTTCATGGTAAAAGCGCTGCATGTCATACACACCTAATAAACAGACTGCCGCTTTAATATACCCTTTCTCATTGTGTTTATTCGCTTGTAATGCGGCCAGATGAGCGCCTGCACTGGTGCCTATAATGCCGGTAGCGGGGGAAATGTGAAAGCTGTCAGCCAGCCGCCACACATACTGTAATGCCGCATTGACATCTTCCTCCGCAGCGGGGAATGTGTTTTTCCCATCTTTCACCAGGCGGTAATTCAGGTTCACATAGGCATACTTTGCGTCCCGGCCCTTCATATTGTCAATATGTGTTGTATAATCCCGCTTATCACTCCCCATCCATCCACCACCATGCACAAACACCATGATATGCGTGACAGCAGGATCTCTGCCTGCCGGCAGATAAATATCCATTACCTGCAGGGAATCTTTCCCATAATGCTCATTTAGCAATTCCAGCGCAGCTAATGGTTTCACCGTATCCTGTGGAATGGCCTCAACGGTATCCGCGGACGGAACAGGAATCGAGTCATGGACTTCACGGGCAAGAAAGGCTGGTTTATTACAGGCAGGAACGACCAGTGCAAAGGATAATACAGATAAAAGCAAAGCAGAGCCGTATATACGGCGTACGGTAACAGATGAAATAGGCATATTCGTTTTGGGATTATAGACAGATATACGTAAATCAGTTGCCGGAAGGATGCAGCAAAAATCTTACCTTCCTGATAAGAATCCACACACATGAAAAATATACTATTGTTTTCCCTGTTGCTGCTTTCCGGTCTGAACTTTATGCCAGCTATCTCTCAGGCCCAGATGCAGCAGGGCCCGCTTTCCAACATAGAAGGAAATGCAAAATCTATCACCAGTAAACTAAAAAGTGCCTTGTCGCTGACAGATGTGCAGCAACCAAAGATACAGGATGCAGTAATGAACTTTCTGGAGCAGCGTTCTACCATCCTGTCGCTGAATAACAGCAATCCGAAGGCTTACAGTACAAAATTAAAGGGGTTTCAGACGAGTTTCCAGCGCAAATTGAAGAATACGCTCACGCCGGAACAATTCACTGGCTTCCTGGAGCTGAAACCAGTGAATAATGACATGACCAATGTCCTGTCACAGTTATATTATTAGCCATTAGCTCCAGGCCTTTCGCAGGAACCTTAGCCAGTTTCCATGCATAATATTGTCAATATCTTCCTGAGAATATCCTCTTTTGGCAAACAAGGCCGGGATCCTCTGCAGATCAGCAATTGTTTCCAGATCATAAGGACTCTGCTCTTTACCAAAAGCGCCGTCCAGGTCCGATCCGATACCTACATGTAAGGCATTGCCCGCCAGCTGGCAGATATGGTCCATATGGTCTACCAGTACGTCCAGAGATGCCCCCATGTCCTTAGGATCGGACACACCTCTTACCCATCCGGGTACCATCATCCAGGCATCCATCGCACCACCGATAACAGCCCCGCGGCGGATCAGTTCCTGCAGCTGTTCATCGGAGAACTGCCTGTTATGGTTCACCAGCGCACGCACATTGTTATGACTCGCCCATATGTGTCCATGGAAGTGGTCCATGGCTTCCCAGAAACTGTCATCACAAAGATGCGTTGCATCCAGGATGATATTCAGGCGTTCCATCTCTTTCAGCAATGCCTGTCCTTTCTCACCCATAAATCCGGTCGCATCTGTTCCCTGTGCATAACGTCCGGGGCCATAGTGAGCAGGTCCTACCGCACGTAAACCGTTATCATAAGCACGTTGCAGATAATTCAGGTCTACGATGGAATCAGCACCTTCCAGGCTCAGGATATAACCGATCGGTTTATTCGTATTCGGCGTACCATCATTCCAGAGGGCCAGGTGTTTTTCCAGTGCCGCCAGGTTCGTGATCTGTGTCATTTCTCCGGCGTCTTCCATGGCTTTGTACCAGGCCAGTTGTCCCTGTGTCTGTGCCCATGCCTGTTCAGGGGAATACCATCCCGGCAGGGGGTTATCAACTGCCACAAATCTGGCGATCTGCGTAGCTACGACCAGACCGATGTTACCTTCTCTTAACTGTGGAAAGGATACTACTCCTTTCGCACGGTCAGGTTTGTCAGTCATCCCTTCTTCGCGCTTCCTGATATCGTTAACCGGCAGGCGCAGGTTACGGTTCCATTCCATCGCATTCATGCTCAGGTCAAGATGCGCATCTACTATAAACATGTGCGTATTTTTTTTAGTTAGATCATGATCTTTCTGTCTCTCGCTATCACTTTCCACCATGCTATACAGTTATTGTTTTCCACAACGCCTACGCGCTCATGCAGGGCTACTGTCGGACAGATATGCAGCGGTATGCCATACAACACCGTTCCAACCGGAAATAGCGAAGCATCAGGCACCTTCACCACCATATGTTCCTCACTTTGGCCCAATGGTTCAGCTTCAGGTGCATTCAGGAAATAGATACGGGGCTGTGGATTCTCAGCAGCTACTGACTTATGTCCCAGGTCAACACAGATATGCGTTCCATCGATCACAGAAATTACCCTGGTGATAACAGTAGCGGCAAAATCAAATGTTTGTTCCGGATGCAGCTTGTGGTATCCCCAATCCTGGAAAATAAACGTTCCCGGACTGCATTCCACACCAGGACGTTCTGCGTGTATTGCGTAAGTTGGCGTACCGCCCGCAATGATCTGCGGAGCAGGGGCGCCGGCTTCCGTAATAGCAGCAGCCAGTGCGATGACAGGCGCAAACCCTGCATTACACTTCTCTCTGCGCAACTCAAATTCTGTATCGTGCAGATGCCCGTCGTATGCATGTAAACCTACCGGCGTAATACCTGGTAAATGCAGCAGTTCCTCGTACAGCTCCTGTGCTTCATGACCAGGGCCTGGCTCGATACCGGTCCTGTTCATACCAACATTGAGATCAATATAAACAGGGACCGTACGTAGCGCCGCCGCGAATGTAGCCGCAATAGCGATAGCAGACGCGCTGTTATCCACAAGACAGGCATATTTTGTATCCGGATATTGTTCCACTATCTGCAATAAGCGGTCTACCTTCGGCCCTACAGGCTGATACGCCAGCAATACATCGCCAGCGCCTGCCAGACCAAGCATCTCTGCTTCAGCAATAGTGGCGCACTTGAACTTGTTAATCCCTTCTCCCTGCAACAACTGCACGGCTTCAATCATCTTACTGGTCTTGATATGCGGACGCAAACGCTGCACATCTCCGACTGTCTGTTTCAGTAAGCGGATATTATCCAGCATGCGCTCAGGGTATACAAGCACAGCAGGCGTATCAATGGTGTTGATATTGTGTAGTTCGTACCACATATTTTATTCAATTAGCAATTAAGAATTAGGAATTAAGAATTGGTTAGCACCAATATGTCACAAGTAAGACGCAGGAAATATGCCATACTAACTACGGCCATTTATGCAGTATAGAGTCTGTTGCAGCTAATTCTTAAATCTTAATTGTTAATTCTTAATTTTCTTCATGCAATTCAAACAACGCCTCTATTTCCACCGGAATATTATCTGGCAGAGAACCCATACCAACTGCGCTACGTACACCGATGCCATTTTCCTCACCCCATATTTTTGCAAACAGTTCGCTTGCACCGTTGATGATATAAGGATGACGTTCAAAGTCAGGTGAACAGTTCACCATTCCCAATACTTTGATCACGCGTTTTACTTTGTCCAGGCTACCCAGGTTTGCTACGATCGTAGACAACATGGTAAGGCCTACCTGTCTTGCAGCCAGCTTACCTTTTTCCATGTCAAACTCAACACCAATACGGCCAATGATCAGGCTCTTATCATCCTGCACGGGACCATGACCTGACAGATACAGGTATTTTCCATCGATCAGACATGGCTTATAAACACCCAGTGGTGACGGAGCCGGAGGTAATGACAATCCTAATGCGTTAAAATTCTCTGTTGGTGTCATGTGCACTGTTTTTCTTGAATTAGATAAAGAGGTTTAATATCAGACAGCCGATCAGCCCTACAACAGAAACAATCGTCTCCATCACTGACCACGTCTTGAAAGTATCTTTCACTGACAAATTAAAATATTCCTTGAACATCCAGAACCCACCGTCATTCACGTGTGAGAACATCAGACTGCCCGCGCCGGTCGCCAGGACCATCAGACTCGGATGCACGGAAGTACCTGCGACCAGTGGCGCAACAATACCAGCTGTGGTCAGTCCGGCAACCGTAGCCGACCCTACACTCACCCTTATCAGTGCAGCAATGCTCCACGCCAGGACAAGCGGGTTCATATGCATTCCCTGTAAACTATCCGTAATAACCTGACTCACCTTACTATCCAGCAGCATCTGTGTCAGCGCACCGGAGCCGCCAATGATCAGGATGATCACTGACACATCCCTGATGGCGTCTTCCATAATGCCCATCACTTTTTTCACCGGTAATCCACGACGAAGTCCCAGTACATAAGCACCATTCAATACCGCCAGCAACATAACGATCACCGGATCGCCCAGCCAGGTAGTGATCTGCCACAGGAAGGTGCCAGGCGTAGCCCCCAGTTTAAGCAACGAGGTGCCTGCCAGCAGCAATACCGGCAGCAATGCCGCTACAATACTCGTACCCATAGAGGGCAACTGATCTTCCGGCATCGGTGCTACGGTGAATAACTGCGCCGGTTCCTGCGTATAATGCTTCAGAAAGCGGGTGAATACCGGACCTGCCAGTACAATGGCCGGAATAGCCACAATAAGACCGTATATGAGCGTTAATCCCATATTTGCATGGAATGTACCCACCAATGCCGTAGGCGAAGGATGGGGCGGTAAATAGCCATGTGTCACCGACAGGGAGGCCAGCATCGGGATCCCCAGATATACGGTCGGCAGTTTCGTCCTGGCCGCCACCGTAAAAATGAGCGGCACCATCAGTACAAAACCAATATTGTAGAATAAGGGGATACCCACGATAAAGCCCGTCAGCATCAAAGACCACTGCACGTACTTCCGGCCGAACACATGCATCAGACCATTGGCAATACGCTGTGCAGCGCCGCTCTCAGCCACCAGTTTACCCAGCATACTACCGAATACGATAATGATCACCAGCGAACCCAGTGTTTTCCCGATGCCTGTTTGAATAGATTGGGTGATCTCGGCAATTGACATTCTCTCTTCCGGTACTCTGACCATGTTCAGGGCCAGTCCCATAAAGAGACAGACAATCAGAAAAGCAATAAATGTATTTAACCGGAAATAAGCTACCAGTAATACCAGCAGCAGGATGGAAACAAATACTACTAATAAAGCCATGAATGTTCAGATGTTGGCGTGTGCCTGTTAATTATTCGTAACGCAATGCAACTATCGGATCCAGACGTGACGCCTTGATGGCCGGATAAATACCTGATATCAGCCCTACGGCCGCACAGATAATTATCCCTGTCGTTATCCATAACCACGGAATTATAAAACTTGATCCTGTTAACAATGATACGAGGTTACCCACCAGCATACCGAGTATGACGCCCAACACGCCTCCCAGCAGACTGATGATGATGGACTCGTATACAAACTGCTGACGGATCACCTTACTGGTTGCTCCCAGTGCTTTGTTAACACCTATTTCACGTGTGCGCTCTGCTACTGATACCAGCATGATATTGGTCAGACCGATCGCCGATCCGAACAGGGTAATAGCACCGATCAGCACAGCTGCAAATACCACGTAACTCAGTGTACCGAACAGCATCTCTGCAATGCTGTCGCTTTTATTGATATAAAAATTCTCTTCTTCGTTCAATGCCAGGTGACGGACCACCCTGAACAATCCTGTAGCCTCCCCTATCGCAGCATCCATCTTTGTGATATCCTTTACGGAAATACCGATATTGTAGGATGCACCTGGTCTATCAAATACTCTGCGTGTATTATTCACCGTTGTGATCACCACATTGTCCGCACTCATAAAACCACTGTTCCCTTTAGGCGCCATCACCCCTACCACACGATAACGTACATTCCCCACACGGATCGAACTGTTGACAACATTCTTCAGATTATCGCCAAACAGCTTCTTTGCAACGTCCATCCCCAATATTGCCACATTTCTGCCTGATTCCACATCCAGCTGATTCAGGTTACGTCCCTCCCGCAAGGTATAATTGGATAACTGAAGATAACTTTCATCGCCCCCCATTACACGTACATTCGGGTTTGTCTTCTTGTCATTCTTATATACGGTCGCATTCCCTGTTGCATTCGTGGACACACTCACTGTAGCAGGAAAAGCATACTTCCGTTTGAAGTCAATTGCCTCTTTATAAGTAATAGGGATATTACTATTGGAGGTTTTTACCTTAGTTCTCTTGCTCCCTTTGGTCGCTCCACCGCCACCGCCGATACGTATCTTCAACGCTCTGCTCTGTATATTGAAGCTATTGGCTCCCATATTCGCAAAACTGCTGTAGATACTGCTCTTCATGCTATCAATGGCCGTAAAAATGCCCACCAGGGCCATAATACCAAAACCAATGATGGCAATAGTAAGCCCTGCGCGCAAACGATTGCCGCTAACAGAGCGAAAGGCGAGGGAAAATGTGTCACGGAACTGCATGATTTAAAGTTAATAAAAAGTTTTTTTCCGCTACTTTTATTATATAAATGGCCTGATGCCCAATCCACCGACTATAAAAGAAATCGCCAAAAGGCTCAACCTGGCCACCTCCACCGTATCCAGGGCTTTGCACAACCATCCGCGTATCGGCTTGAAAACCAGGATGCAGGTGCAGGCGCTCGCCCGGGAACTGCAATATGAGCCTAATCAGACCGCCATTTTCTTCCAGCAGAAAAAAACCTTTACCCTGGGCATTGTACTCCCTGAATTGTCGGAAGCCTTCTTCTCCGCAGCCATCAGCGGCATAGAAGATACTGCCAACAAGAGCAATTATATGGTGCTGCTGGGCCAGTCGCATGATGATACAGCAAGAGAACAGAAGATCGTGGAAATCATGAAGAACCACCGGGTAGACGGACTGTTGGTTTCCCTGGCCAGGAATACCGTACAATACGCACACTTTGAAATGCTGCGGAAGTATAATATACCTGTGGTGTTCTTTGACCGTATCCCCGACATGAAAGATATCCACTATGTCGCTTCGAATATGGAATCAGGCACCATTCAGGCCGTCTCTTTATTACTGCAACAGGGACACCGGGTCATCGGTATGATCAATGGGCCTGAAAAACTGATCGCCAGCAGGCAGCGTACTACGGGTTATCAGAAAGCGATGCAGCAGCAACGCCTGAAATATGACGCTACCCTCAATGTACACAGCGATCTTACAAAAGAAGCTACCCGTCAGGCCATGCAACAGTTACTCTCCCACAAAAGGAAAATAACGGCCGTAGTCGCCTTTAATGACTACGTCTCACAGGACGCAGTACAATATGCCGCCGAACAGGGTATACAGATCAATAAAGACATCTGTTTCGTGAGTTATGCCAATCTGCCGCTGAGTAGTTATATGGCATATCCTCCCCTCGCCTCCGTTGAACAATACCCTTATCTCCAGGGTCAGAAAGCCACTGAAATACTCCTGGACCTACTCTCCGGTAAACTCGCTCCGGATGCATATCAGCAGATCGTCATCGATTCAAGACTGGTCATTGCACCGAAGAAGTAAAAATTTGCGCAATCGTTTGTCCAGTTGTTCTCTCAATTCTTATCACTATGTTTGATACACAGCAACTTTATCAACCAGCAATGCAGGATATACTGGCAGCTTATGGATTATCAATGGCCGAATGCCATATTCAGCCATTCGGCAGTGGTCTTATCAATGCCACCTGGAAAATCTCTTCAGGCGATCGTCATTACATTCTGCAACGCATTAATCATGGGGTATTCAAACAGCCAACACTGATCGCTGATAATATCAGCGCTATTGGCCGCTACCTGGATACACATCATCCGGATTATTTCTTTGTACAACCAGTACGTACCGTTGACGAACAAGAAATGTACGTCACTGCAGAAGGAAGCTATTTCCGTATGCAACCTTTTGTAGCTGATTCGCGCAGTTATGATGTGGTGGATAATACACAACTGGCATTTGAGGCTGCCAGACAATTCGGTCGTTTTACAAAACTGTTGTCAGGTATTGACATCAATACAATTCAATACCCATTGCCTGATTTTCATAATCTGACCCTGCGTTATCAACAGTTTGAACAGGCTGTACAACAAGGTAATGCAGCAAGGATAGCAGCAGCTGCTGAAGATATTAATACAGTTCGCAGTTATCAGCACCTTACGACAACGTTTAAAGCCATACAGCAACATCCTGATTTCAAAATGCGGGTAATGCATCACGATACCAAGATCAGCAATGTATTGTTTGATAAGTCAGATAAAGGTATTTGTGTGATCGATCTGGATACAGTAATGCCTGGATATTTCATCAGCGATTTCGGAGACATGATGCGTACTTATCTTTCTCCTGTCAGTGAAGAAGAAACGGATTTCAGCAAAGTGCAGGTAAGAACAGATTATTACCGGGCCATTGTACAGGGATATCTGAGTGAGATGAGGGATGAGCTCAGCGAGGCTGAAAAAGCACATCTGGTGTATGCGGGACAGTTCCTGGTGTATATGCAGGCCATCCGTTTTCTGACGGATTACTTCAACAATGATAGTTACTACGGCGCAAAATATGAACGACATAATCTCTTGCGGGCGCGTAATCAGCTTATACTCCTGAACAGTATCACGCAGCAGGAACAAACGCTTTCTTTAGTGGCGGCAGACTAGCTGTCACAACGCTTGAAAAGCAGCACCAACACACCAAAAAAAATACCGGCCAATTGGCCGGTATTTCCGTTTTATGTTGAGCTTATCGGTTAGATAAACTGTAATAATAATCCAGGGAAGATACCAAGCAGGATCACGATCGCTGCGGTAATGATCAGCATCAGTTTGAAACTTCCACTGATCTCTGCGGTTTCAGCTTCGCCCTGTTTGAAGTACATAGCGATGATCACGCGGAAATAGTAGTAAGCACTGATAGCTGCACAGATCACAGCTATGATCACCAGCCACAACAGGTTACCTTGTTGAACAGCTGCTGCCAGTACGAAGTATTTAGCGAAGAAACCTGCTGTCAGCGGGATACCTGCCAGTGAACATACAAAGATAGTAGTGGCGATCGCCAGTACTGGTTGTGTACGGGCCAGTCCGTTGAAACCATCAAAAGTGTAATCTTTCAGTTTGATCATCACAGCGAAGATACCGATGGTGGCTACGCTATAAGCTGCCGCATACAGGATGATACCCTGTGTAGCGAAAGTGTTCATAGAGATAACGGCCAGCAGCATGAAACCTGCCTGTGCGATACTGGAGTAAGCCAGCATACGTTTAACGCTTTGCTGGAATACAGCGGTAAAGTTACCAATGATCAGCGTAGCAGCTGTAATGATCGCTAGCAGCAACTGCCAGTCAGCCGTCAGTCTTTCACCTACGAACGCACCATGGAACACTCTGATAAAAGCGATGAAACCACCTGCTTTTACTACTGTCGCCATGAAAGAAGTGAACACGGTAGGAGAACCGTCATATACGTCAGGCGTCCAGAAGTGGAAAGGCGCCGCTGATACTTTGAAAGATAATGCGAAAGCCATCAGGATGATACCGCACAATGCCAGCGTATTCACTTTACCTGCACCCAGGCCCAGTTCAGCTACATTGAAAGTACCGGTAGCACCGTAGATCAGTGCAATACCCATCAGCAGGATACCGGTAGAGAAAGAGCCCATCAGGAAGTACTTCAGGGAAGCCTCTGTGCTTTTAGGCGTTTTCTTATCAGCACCAGCCAGTATATACTGTGGAATAGACATGATCTCTATTGCCAGGAAGAGTATTAATAAGCTGCTGAAAGTAGAAACCAGTGTGATACCAGACAGAATGAAGAAGATAAGTGCGAAGTAGTCAGAAACGTGTTCGCCCACTTTTTCAAAAGCACTGCCTGATAATAAGAAATAGATCAGTGTACTACCCAATGCGATGGCATTGAACAGGATACTGAAGTGGCTGATGGTGATCATGCCATATAAGGTACGCTCGCCTGCTCCAATGGTAGATAACTCCGCCAGGTTGGCTGCAAATGAGATCAGCAGTACAACTATGGCTACAAATTTTATGCGCTGCTTATTACCGATAAATAAACCCGCAAACATCATTACAACGCCCGATAAAGCAGTAGATATTAATGCATTCATATTCCTGTGTTACGAAAGAACAACTTTTTAATAAACCTTGTTAACCAATTCAGTAGTGCTGCTTACCAGCTCCAGCATAGGCTTCGGATAGAAACCCAGTACCAGAATGATACCTACGATGATGATCAGTACCAGCAACTCATTTCCTTTCAGATCAGTAGTTGTCTCAGTCAGCTGATTACTCTGTCCGAAGATCACCTTCTGCACCATGTTCAGCGTGTATACCGCTCCCAGGATGATACCCAGTCCGGCTACAGCCATGAACCAAACATTGTACTGGAACAGACCACTTAACATCAGGAACTCTCCGATGAAACCGTTGGTCAGTGGTAAAGCGATATTGGCAAGACTGATAGTTACGAGGAAGATGGCAATACCCGGTGCATACTGTGCAATACCACCCATCTCGTTCAGGTTCTTAATTTTCAGACGGTTCTGGATGATCTCAACGATGATCCAAAGACCGATAATATTAATACCGTGGTTGAACATCTGCACCATCAGACCCTGTAAGCTCTGTTCATTGTTGGTGAAGATAGCTGCACTCATCAGACCGATGTGGGCAATGGAAGAGTAAGCGATCAGGCGTTTAATGTCTGACTGTACGATCGCGATGCAGGATGCATAGATGATACCGATGATAGACAGTACGATCGCAACATCTGACCACATGTAAGCACCTTTCGGCAGTACAGGCAGTAACCAGCGAACGACGCCGAAAAGACCCATTTTAACCATGATACCGGAAAGTACCATTGTAACAGGGGTTGGTGATTGTTCGTAGGTATCAGGCTGCCAGGTGTGGAAAGGAAAGATCGGCATCTTGATAGCAAATGCTACGAAGAACAGCCAGAACAACCAGGACTGGTCCTGTGGAGCAATAGCACCGCTTACAAAGCTGGCGTAGCTGAAAGAATGCTCCGGCGTTTGCAGGTAGATATAGATCAGACCAACCAGCATCAACAGGGAACCTGCAAAGGTGTATACAAAGAACTTAAATGTAACCGGAATACGTTTTTCGCCACCCCAGAGTGAGCAAAGGAAATACACCGGGATCAGTGCCAGTTCCCAGAAAACGTAGAATAACAAAGCGTCATACGCTGTGAACACCCCTACCAGACCTGCCTGAGACAACAGCATCAGACCATAGAAACTGTTAGGGCGTTCGTATTCTCTGTTATAGATAACGATAAAGATCAGCAGAAAAGAGATGGCTGTCAGCAAACAAAGCATCAGGCCCATTCCATCCAGTCCTACACTGAACTGTGCGCCCAGCTGAGGAATCCAGTTTGCCGTCAGGTGCAATGCATCCGGTGCGGTCCTGAACTGGAACAAAGCAGCAACTGTTACTGCCAGCGAAGCCAGGGATGCCACCAAACCCAGCGCTTTAGGGCCAGACCCCTTCAGACCAAACGTAACCAGGCCCGCAACTAAAGGAATCAATATGAGTAATACTGTCAACATAATTATATCTAAACTTGTCCTTTTTTAATGATGGTGCAGGTAGTTTCTTATTTCAGCAGGAAGCCTATCACAAATAAAACTACCATTCCAATTACCATAGCAAAAATGTAGAAGCCTACCTGGCCGCTCTGCAGCAGTCTTACCTGCTGGCTGCCCCAGTGTACGCCACGACCTACACCATTCACCAGACGGTCAATACCTGATTTCTCGATCGCCTCTTCAAAGAAACGGCTCAGCATCATCAGGGGTTTCACTATGATCGCATCGTATAACTCATCCACGTACCATTTGTTTTCCAGTACTTTGGCAATACCGGTACGAGGTTCTCCATTATCTTCATAATTGCGGTACCAGCTGCGTGCAAAGAAGATCGTAATGATCACCAGTACGGAGCTCAGTCCCATTAATAACCACTCCGTATTGTGTGTCAGGTGCGCATGCTCATGTATGAAAGGCGCAGAAGGCGCAAATACAGGAGCCAGGTACTCTTTCAGGATACTGTGGGTGCCGAATACTTCCGGTAAACCTACATAACCACCTACTACGGACAATACCGCCAGAATGATCAGCGGGATAGTGATCGCCGCAGGACTTTCGTGCAGGTGATGTTCCTGTTCGTGTGTACCGCGGAATTTACCACAGAAGGTGATGTAGTATAAGCGGAACATATAGAAAGCGGTCATCAGCGCGGTAAGGAGCGCGATACCATACATCAGCTTATTAGATATGAAAGTTTCAGCAAGGATCTCGTCTTTAGAGAAGAAACCTGACAGACCAGGGATACCAGCGATAGCCAGACAGCCGATCAGGAAAGTAGCGTGTGTAACAGGCATGTACTTTTTCAGTCCGCCCATCTTATTGATATTCTGTTCTCCGCCCATTGCGTGGATCACGGAACCAGAACCAAGGAACAATAATGCTTTGAAGAATGCGTGTGTCATTACGTGGAACACCGCTGTTGTATAAGCACCTACGCCAAGCGCCAGGAACATATACCCCAGCTGGCTCACAGTAGAGTAAGCAAGCACTTTCTTGATATCATCCTGTTTAAGCGCGATGGTTGCTGCGAGTACAGCGGTAGCCAGACCAATGATCGCTACGACTGTCTGAATGCATGGCGCGAGGGTATATAAAATGTTGCTGCGTGCGATCATATAGATACCAGCTGTTACCATCGTAGCTGCGTGGATCAGGGCAGATACCGGAGTAGGACCCGCCATCGCATCAGGCAACCAGGTGTATAAAGGCAGCTGGGCAGATTTACCGGCAGCACCTACAAACAGCAGGATAGCGATCGCCGGGATCACTTTGCTACCTTCTCCCAGGGCCGCAGCTTTTTGAAATACTTCAGGGAAGGAAACGCTGCCGAAGTGAACGATCATCGTGAAGATACCGAGCAGGAAACCGAGGTCACCGATACGGTTCATGATGAAAGCTTTCTTGGCGGCATTGTTATAGTTGGTGTTCTTGAACCAGAAGCCGATCAGGAGGTAGGAACAGAGCCCTACACCTTCCCATCCGATGAACATCATCACATAGTTAGCGCCCAGTACAAGAATCAGCATGGAGAAAACGAAGAGGTTCAGGTAAGCGAAGTAACGCGCAAAACCCTCACTGCTTTCGTCATGCATATAAGAGGTAGAATAAATGTGGATCAGGGAACCGACACCGGTAATGATCAGCAAAAATAAAGCGCTCAGCTGGTCTACCTGGAAAGCGAAAGGAATATGCAGACTGCCCGCAGAAATAAAATCAAACAACGGTACTACCTGCGCCTGAAATCCCGGGGCTTTCACTTCCAGGAAAATCAGTAAGCTAATCACAAAGGCAGCTAATACAGCTCCGCTTCCTACTATACCCGCCAGTGATTTGGAGAGGTATCTTCTTCCCAATCCATTCACCAGGAATCCTAATAATGGTAAAAATGGTACCAGCCAAACTAGATGTATCATCTATTCAAATACTAATTACGATTTACAATTACGATTCAAGCTGTTAGTTCTTAGTTCTTCAGCCTGTTCATGATATTAATATCCACCGACTGTGAATTCCTGTATACCATTACGATAATGGCCAGACCAGCAGCAACTTCCGCCGCGGCAACCACCATGATAAAGAATACAAAGATCTGTGCGCCGCCGGCATCCACACGACCTGCATCTGCCCACATCTTAGAGAAGGCTACGAGCAGCAGGTTCACTGCATTCAGCATTAATTCCACGCACATGAAAATAATAATGGCATTTCTGCGCATCAGCACACCCATCACCCCGATACAAAAGAGTGCTATGCTTAAGAAAATGTAATATTGAACAGGCATCTTTAAAGAATTACAAATTGATCAATGACGATTAACAGTTGTTGTGGTTTACGCTTCCCTTTTACCGATTACAACGGCGCCGACCATTGCACTCAGGAACAGGATGCTGCTTACTTCAAATGGAACTACGTATTGACTGAATAAAGTTTTACCAAGGTTGGAGATCAGCCCGATATCGTTTGATCCGGGTTGCAGCGGAGTAACGTCAGCTTCACGGAGAGCTCCCAGCAATACCAGCAGGAGTGCACCGCCACTGATAGCGCCCGCATATTTCAGCCAGTTACGCTTCTGTGGTTCTATTTCTGCGTTCAGGTTCATCAACATGATCACAAAGAGGAACAATACCATGATAGCACCCGCATATACGATGATATGCACCACTGCCAGGAACTGTGCATTCAGCATGATGTAATGCCCGGCGATGGTGAAAAAGGTAACGATCAGGCAAAGAACACTGGTAACGGGGTTCTTACTCAATATCACGCCCAGCGCGGATATAATAGAGATGATTGAAAGTACCCCGAAAACGATTTGTTGTAAGCTCATTCCCATTGCTAAATGACTATTATATTTTTTTGCTAAGACTGTCTTTAATTATGCTTTATTCTTTTCCGCAGGCGTTGGTATCAACAAATCCTGTTTACCATAGATGAAACCTTCGCGTTTGTAGTTAGCAGGTGCAAATGTTTCTGTCAGATAGATAGCATCTTTCGGACAAGCCTCTTCACAAAAACCACAGAAAATGCAACGCAGCATGTTGATCTCATAACGGGCAGCATACTTCTCTTCACGATACAGATGCTCTTCTCCCGCTTTTCTTTCGGCTGCCTCCATGGTAATGGCTTCCGCAGGACAAGCTACCGCACACAAACCGCACGCTGTACAGTTCTCACGTCCTTCTGCATCCCTGTTCAGGATGTGCAGACCACGGAATACAGGACTGAACTCACGTTTTTGCTCCGGATATTTCACCGTTTCTTTCCTTTTCCAGATATGCTTGAAGGTGATGATCATCCCCTTTATAATATTCCACAAATAGATACTCTCAATGAAAGTCATCGGTTTGCGGTCTACTTGTTTTGCCCTACTTGTTAAAGCTTGCATATTGCTATTATAATAAGTCGTTAATTAATGTGTACTGCGATACAGTACGATCGCACCTGTGATCAACATATTAGCCAGTGCCAGCGGAATCATGATGTTCCAGCCTAAACGCATCAACTGATCGTAACGGAATCTCGGGATCGTCCAGCGTACCCACATAAAGAAGAACAGGAAGCAGATGATCTTGATGAACAATGCCGCCGTTCCCAGAATGGTTACCAGATTAGGCGCCAGTCCCAGACTATCCATACCAGGGAAGGAATAACCTCCGAAGTACAGGCTGGACATCAACGCAGAACTGATGAACATGTTGATGTATTCCGCGAACAGATAGAAACCCAGTTTCATGGAAGAGTACTCCAGGTGATAACCACCGTTCAGCTCACTCTCCGCTTCTGCCAGGTCAAACGGCGTACGGTTACACTCGGCAAAAGAACATACCAGAAATATCAGGAAACCCAGTGGCTGATAGAATACGTTCCAGCCATCATGGCGCTGCTGTTCAACGATCTCTTTCAGACTTAAAGTACCTGTCATCATCAGCAGGGCTATCAGGGACAGGCCCATTGCCAGCTCATAGGAGATGATCTGGGAAGCCGCACGGATAGATGCGAGTAGAGAATATTTGTTGTTGGAAGCCCATCCACCCAGCATGATACCATATACGCCAAGGCTCACCACACCGAAAATATACAGGATACCAATGTTCACATCTGCGATCTGCAGAGAAACAGTGTGACCCGCAATGGTGAGTGTGTCGCCCCAGGGAATTACAGCGCTGGTCATACAGGCTACGATCATAGCCAGGGATGGACCGAGAATAAACAGGAAACGATTGGAATTGCCAGGGATGATCTCTTCTTTAAAGAACAGTTTACCACCATCCGCCAGCGGCTGGAGCAGACCCATAAAACCAGCCCTGTTCGGGCCGATCCTGTCCTGGATAATACCAGCTACTTTTCTTTCACCCCATGTAGAATACATAGCCACTACCAGTGATATCGCCAGTACGCCGGATATCAGCACTATCTTTTCCAGGATAAAGAACCAGTCTATAGTCATCAAATACGAATTATCGATTACGAATTACGAATGAATCATTACTTATTAAAGTCGTCGGAATGCGCCGGACCATTGATCTGAGACAGATCGATGTTTGGTTTATTCACCTCGCTGATATTGTGGATATCCAGCAGCAGTTTCGGCTGACGGCCATCCAGTACCTCTACCAGTGTATCCTGAGGCTTGTGTACGCCTACATAATGACCCTGAGAGATAACGCTCTGACGTTCTATTTTACGTGGGCCTTCGATCACCCAGTCTTTCACTTCTTTTTTATCGAAACGGCAGGTATCACAGATCCACTCTTCTACTTCACCGTACTTGTCTTTACGGGCAGTTACACGGAACACCTCGTCGCCACGCATCCAGAGCGCCACTTTACCACAGCACTTAGGATCATTACATTCACGGTGTGCATCTACCGGTTTCAGGAACCATACACGGTTTTTGAAACGGAAGGTTTTATCTGTCAGTGCGCCTACCGGACAAACATCGATCACGTTACCGATGAAGTTGTTGTCCAGGGATTGCTGGATATAAGTACCGATTTCAGCAGCTTCACCACGACCCAATACGCCATGTTCACGCTTTTCAGTCAGCTGATCAGCAGTGAATACACAACGGTAGCAAAGGATGCAACGGGTCATGTGTAACTGTATCTTATCACCGATATCGATCCTGTCGAATGTACGGCGTTTGAATTCGTAACGGGTGCTGTCTGCGCCATGCTCGTAGCTCAGGTCCTGCAGGTGACATTCACCAGCCTGATCGCACACAGGGCAATCCAGCGGGTGGTTCAGCAGCAGGAATTCTACCACGCCTTTACGTGCTTCCAGCACTTCAGGAGAGGTGATATTCGCCACTTCCATACCGTCCATAACGGTAGTACGGCAGCTGGCAACCAGTTTAGGCATAGGACGTGGATCAGCGTCTGACCCTTTGGATACTTTCACCAGGCAGGTACGGCATTTACCACCGCTACCCTTCAGCTTGGAGTAGTAGCACATTGCAGGCGGCACGATGTCCCCACCAATTTGACGGGCAGCATTCAGAATGGTAGTGCCCGGCTCCACTTCCACGGAGATATTATCGATCTTAACCTTAAAGAGTTTCTTTTCTTCAGCCATTTTGCATCGCTTAAATTGATTCTTATACAGCAGCAGGAGCAGCTATTTCCAGTGGATCTGCATAGTGAGCCAGTCCGTAATTCCGTTTGGTCGCTTCTTCAGGATGCAGCACATGCCATTCAAACTCATCCCGGAAATGACGGATAGCAGCAGCTACCGGCCAGGCAGCAGCATCGCCCAACGGACAGATGGTGTTACCTTCTATTTTACGCTGGATATCCCACAGCAGGTCTATATCACTCATTTTACCCTTACCGTTCTCGATGTTCAGCAATACGCGTTTCATCCAACCGGTCCCTTCACGGCAGGGGCTGCACTGTCCGCAGCTCTCATGATGATAGAAGCGGGCAAACGTAAGGGTGTTCTTCACAATACACTGGTCTTCGTCCAGTACGATGAAACCGCCGGAACCTAACATGGTACCGGTTGCAAAGCCACCGTCAGCCAGACTTTCATACGTCATCATACGCGGCTCGCCTTTAGCTGTTTTCAGCAGCAGGTTAGCTGGCAGGATAGGTACGGAAGAACCACCCGGGATACAGGCCTTGAGGCGTTTGCCATTGGCAATACCGCCACAGTATTCATCAGAATAAATGAATTCCTCTACTGAAATGTTCATTTCTATTTCATAAACCCCTGGTTTATTGATATTACCACAGGCAGAAATGAGCTTGGTACCGGTAGATTTACCTGTACCGTATTTCGCATATTCTTCACCACCGATGCGCAGGATAGGCACTACGGTAGCCAGTGTTTCTACGTTGTTCACAACGGTCGGACAATCCCACAGACCTTTTACAGCCGGGAATGGCGGTTTGATACGTGGGTTACCACGTTTACCTTCCAGTGACTCGATCAGGGCAGTTTCCTCACCACAGATGTAAGCACCGGCGCCGCGTTGCACATATATTTCGAGATCGAAGCCGGTACCCTGGATATTTTTACCCAGCCAGCCGTTCTTTTTAGCGTCAGCGATCGCTTCTTCCAGGATATCCGGGATCCAGGCGTATTCACCACGGATGTAGATATAGCAGGAATTACAACCCAGCGTATAGCTGGATATCAGCAGACCTTCTATGAGCAGGTGAGGGAGAAACTCCATCAGGTAACGGTCTTTGAACGTACCTGGCTCAGATTCATCCGCATTACATACCAGGTAACGGGGAACACCCTCTGGTTTTGCAATGAAGCTCCATTTCATACCGGTAGGGAAACCGGCGCCACCACGACCTCTCAGTCCACTTTTCTTTACTTCGTCCAGCACCTGATCAGGGCTCATGCTTTTGAGCGCCTTTTCAGCCGATCCATAACCTCCGTTGGCACGGTATACGTCGTAATACCGGATACCTTCTATGTGCGCTTTGTCAAAAAGTAGTTTGCGTCCCATCTTACTTTTTATAATTGTAGACCGGCGTACCGGTCATTCAAAGTTTTAGTTTGCTTTACTCCTGCATTCCTCAATGATCGCATCTACCTTTTCAGGGGTCAGGTGCTCACGGTAGTGTTTACCCAGCTGCATCATCGGAGCGTATCCGCAGGCGCCCAGGCACTCTACTGTTTTGAGGGTGAACAGTCCATCTTTTGTAGTTTGACCTACACCGATGTCCAGTTTCTTTTTAATATAGTCAATGATGTTATCTGAACCACGCAGCATGCATGGGCCTGTCTGGCAGACTTCGAATACGTACTGGCCTACAGGTTGCAGGTTAAACATCGAGTAAAAGGTAGCCACCTCGTACACTTCGATCGACGTGATCTGCAGCAGGGAAGCCACGTAATCCATGGTCTCCGAACTAAGCCATCCGCCAGATACTTCCTGAGCCAGGTGCAGCACCGGAATCAGGGCACTCTTCTGTTTCCCTGCCGGGTAACGGGCGATGATCTCTTTTACTTTATTCAGCTTCTCTTCAGAAAACATAACTATGAAAGAAAAAATTAAAAATTAAGCATCCAGTTCACCTGCGATCAGATTCAGGCTACTCATACAGATTACCGCATCGCTCAGCATAGCGCCTTTGATCAGTTCTGCGTAAGCCTGGTAATATATGAAACATGGGCGGCGGAAATGCAGCCTGTAAGGGCTACGGCCACCATCGCTGATAAGATAGAACCCTAACTCACCATTCGCACCTTCTACCGGATTATATAATTCACCTGGCAGAATATCAGATTCACCCATGATAATTTTGAAGTGGTAGATGAGCGCTTCCATCTTGGTGTATACGTCGCTCTTCTCTGGCAGGTAGTAAGCAGGTACATCTGCATGGTATACGTCTGAAGGCAGATCTTTCAGTTTGTCCATCGCCTGACGGATGATGCTCAGACTTTCCCACATTTCGGCGTTACGTACCAGGAAACGGTCGTAGCAGTCGCCGGTAGTACCTACAGGTATAGTAAATTCAAAATCTTCGTAAGAGCAGTAAGGCTGTGCCACACGTACGTCATAGTCTACGCCTGCCGCACGCAGGTTTGGACCGGTGAAGCCGTAGTTGATGGCTCTTTCAGCAGTGATCGGTCCCACACCCTGTGTCCTTTCCATAAAGATACGGTTACGGTTCATCAGGGTTTCGAACTCCTTCAGTGCTACCGGGTATTCTTTCAGGAAACGTTCTATTTTCTCGAAAGCAGCCGGTGTGAAGTTTCTCTCAAAACCGCCTACACGACCGATGTTGGTAGTCAGACGGGAACCGCATATTTCCTCATAGATCTCATATACCAGTTCACGGTATTTCATGAGGTAGAGGAAACCGGTGAAGGCGCCGCTATCCACACCTACCACACCATTACAGATCAGGTGGTCAGTGATACGGGCCAGTTCCATGATGATAACACGGAGGTAGTCCACACGCTTAGGCGTTTGAATGCCCAGCAGTTTTTCTACCGTCATGTGCCATCCCATATTATTAATAGGCGACGAACAATAGTTCAGACGGTCTGTTAAAGGAGTGATCTGGTAATAAGGACGACGCTCTGCAATCTTCTCAAATGCGCGGTGGATATAGCCTACCGTCGATTCTGAACTCACGATACGCTCACCGTCTATTTCCAGGATATTCTGGAATACCCCGTGTGTGGCAGGGTGCGTAGGTCCCAGGTTAAGGGTTTGTGTCTGCCTCTCAATAGAGCCTTCCGGCAGTGTGATATGTTGCTCTGACATGTTCAAACGAATAAATTATTAAATGCCAATATGCCCGCCGCGGCCGAACATTTCGTCGTCCTTATCGGTACGGGTCTGATCTTCCAGCGGAAATTCCTTACGCATGGGGAAATATGTCATTTCATCCACGTTCAGGATACGTTTCAGATTAGGATGCCCAACGAAGTTCACCCCAAAGAAGTCGTATGTTTCCCTTTCCATCCAGTTGGCTGATTCAAACAGCCGGGTAGCCGTGAATACGCGGGTATCCTCAATGCTGGTGTACACTTTAAAACGCAGTCTTATCCGCTCTTTAAAATTGTACAGGTGATATACTACTGCAAGTTCCTCACCCGTCCTGTCAGGATAATGTACGGCTGTGAGGTCCGTTAAAAAACGAAATTGCAGTTCCTCTTCATCGTACAGGAACTGCATTACTTTCAGGTTCAGGTCTTTGGGTGCTGTAAATGACATTGTCCCAAAGGATTCTTCCACCTGGCTGATTGATTCACCAAACTTTTCTGCTAACCTTTGCTTTATATAGTCGTTTGTCAAAGACATTACGATTTCAGATTTTCGATTTCAGATTTGACTAGTCGTAGAATTGACCTATCTATTGAATAGCTCCTATTTGAATTACTGGATACCGTAAGAGTTCAGTAATTCCTTGTATTTATCGCTATGACGGCGACGCAGGCTTTCCTGACCTACCAGGTCCTGTACACGCATAAAGCCATCGATGATCGCTTCGGGACGCGGAGGGCAGCCTGGTACATATACATCCACAGGAATTACCTGATCGATACCCTGTAACACAGAATAAGTGTCAAATACACCACCACTGCTCGCACAGGCGCCTACAGCCACCACCCAACGAGGTTCGGCCATCTGCAGATATACCTGACGTAATACAGGGGCCATCTTTTTAGAGATCGTTCCCATTACCATCAACAGGTCACACTGACGTGGCGTGAAGGCCATTCTTTCAGAGCCGAAACGGGACATATCATAGGTAGATGCCATGGTTGCCATGAATTCGATACCACAGCAGGAGGTAGCGAATGGCAGAGGCCAGATGGAATTCTTACGAGCCAGACCAATTACCTGGTCAAAAGTCGTAGCAAAAAAACCTTCACCGGAGTACCCCTCAGGTACTGCCACACTCTTCACTTTTTCATTATACTGAACCGGACGTGCCATACCATGTCAGATTTAAAATTTCCAAAATCAGATTTGACCTAAACGCACACAGGACTGCCACAACCGGCAATCTTCTCTGCAATAATTATATAAAAATCAGTCTTCCCACTTTAACGCACCCTTCTTCAGGATGTAAATGAAACCGCATAAAAAGAACGCTACGAAAAGTAACATAGCCATAAAACCATCCCATCCTAAACCCCTGAAATTCACCGCATAAGGATAAAAGAAGATCACTTCCACATCGAAAAGCACGAATAAAATGGCGGTAAGAAAGTATTTAATGGCTACTGGCTGACGTGCATTCCCTTTTTGTTCGATACCACTTTCAAAGGTAGCAAGTTTGTCGCTTGTTTTACGCTTTGGACCTAAAAAGTGAGTAGCGATCATTGTAACGCCTACAAAGCCAAGTGCAGCCAAGAGCTGCATCACAATTGGAAAGTAACTGAAAGGAGTAGTCGCTGACAATAGTACTGTGTCTGTAAACATAAGCTTCCCTGTATAAAATAATTCTCCGAATGAGCAAAAATAGGCTAACTAATGCAAAAATCAAATCTTATGAAGGATTAAAATATTATCTTTTTTCGCCAACCGGCAATAAAAAAGCCTCCTGTTCGTGAACAGGAGGCTTTTTTGTATAAGTTCTGAGTAATTATTTCTTGTTACCCTGAGCTGGTTTTGCAGCAGCTGCTTTATTCTTGTTATCCATGTTTTCCTGGATAGCCTTCACTGTTGCATTGCTTGGATCGATAGCTGTTACTTTATCCATCCAGATCTTCATATTTGCCTGATCATCTTTGTTATAGTAGTAGATCATCATGTACTGATAAGGGAACATCAGCTGAGCTGGTTTCATCTTCTCATCACCTTTGATCTCAAAGAATTTCTGGAAATATGGTACTGCAGCGCCGTCTTTAGCTTCCGGATCTTTCGCCATGTTAGCACGGCCTCTCCAGTAGATACCTAATGCTTCGTTGTTAGGGTATTTAGCAGCGAAAGCGCCCCAGGTTGAATCTGCTGCATCGTACTGACGTGCATAGATTTCCATGGTACCTTTGAAGAACATATCCTGTACTTTACCAGTGTTCTGCTCATCAGTGAAATCATTCACCAGTCTGCCATACCATTCAGCTGAACGTTTGAAGTCGTGCATAGATTTGAAATTCTCTGCAACTGTTCTGTATTTTTCAGCGTCTTTAGCGGTATCAGCCAGTGCGTATTTCTCCATGTAAAGACCTGCCAGTGAATCGTTCACAGCTTCCTGTGCAGAATCTGTAACGTGCTGCTGGTAGATAGCGCTCAACAGTTTGTAGTCGTTCGCTTCCAGTTTGCTGTCGCCAACAGTTTTTACGTACTCTTCGATCACTTGTCTGCCGGTAGTAGTATCACCTTTCTGCAGATAAGCATCTGTCAGCAGGCGCACGAATTTACCTTTGTTAGCAGGAGTTGTCTGAGGCAGTACACCTTTTGCTTTGTTGATAGCTGCATCATAGTCTTTTCTGTAGAAAGAGATAGCTGCCAGGTTGTACTCGTTCTCTGTTTTACCAGCACCATCACCTACTGCTGCCATATATTTCTCCAGGTATTTCGCTGCATTTTCCAGGGAAAGCTGCGCTTTGGTCGGAGTGATATAGAACTGATACAGTTCGAAGTAAGCAGGAGCATAGTTAGGGTCCATGTTGGTCGCCTTGGTCCAGTCGTTCACCGCATCCTGTAACAGTTTTGCGTTGTAGTTTACCAGACCCTGTTTCATTACCGCTTCTGCGTTGTTCTGATCCAGTTCCAGTGCTTTATCGTAGGAAGTAATGGCTTTACCACCATTTTCACCACCCAGGTAACGATAAGCATCACCTAACTCGATATAATCGGCAGCAATTGGATTGTAGATCTGTTTTTTCTTACGGCCTTCATTGTTCAGCAGTTTTTCCATTACTGACAATGCGTAACCGCGGTCGCCACCTTTGATTTCGCTGCTGGCGTCAGCGATAGCACGTGCTACATCGCCATCACGGCCTTCAGTAGCTGTGCTGGCTGCGTCAAATTTCTGTTTTGCAGCAGCTGCGTCGCCTTTTTTCAGATCAAGGCGTCCCATGCCCACCTGCAGGAGTGAAGAGGTCGGTACAGCCTGCAGCCCTTTTGTGAAAGTAGCAGCGGCACCGGCATCGTCATGCATTCCTAACTGTGCAATACCCAGATAATAATATGCTTTGTCTTCTGTAGGTTTAGCTGCAATTACTTTTTCCAGCGTCTGCTTGGCTGTCTCATACTTGCCATAATACAGGTCTTTCAATCCATCTTCCACAGATTGGGCCATTGCGCCGTTCGCGACGCACAGCATTGCAACAATTAAACTTTTCCGTCTGTTCATGAGCAATCCGGTTTTAAATTTTAGTTGTGTTAGTTTTTTTACCTAATGTTCGCTTCCCTGAATACCACGTTCAACCTCGCAGGGAACAGTCTGAATTTTGAAATGATCATCTGTCCTTCATAACTCCCCAGGAAAGTGGCGAACCCTGATCCTAGTCCTCCGTATGGTTCTTTCAGGCAAAAGAATAAACCACGTTTGAGGGGATAAGAGCCAAGAGCGATGTATGCCTGATATGGTTTTACAAATTCTGAACCATAATCTGCCCGCACCTTTACCACTGTCACTTTATTTGTAAATTCTATAGAGGTAGAGTCGTTCGGATCGGAGATCCAGCTCACCCCTACTACGCCAATCGCATTTTTCAGTTTTGCCACATAATCAACCACTTCAGGATTAGTTTTCGCAGCCATCACATCGGATGGTAACGGCTTTCCCTTGTTGATCGAATCAAGGACATATCTTACCGTGCTTGAATTCTGATTATCAAAAACTATCTGACGTTTCTGCGTGGAATCAGTTCCGTCCATAATTTTCCGCACCTGGTCCATCGTGAGGATGGTATCCGGATTACTATGGTTAGTAATCAGTGCAACTCCGTCCCATGCCAATAACATGCTTTGTGGAGCGATCTTCTTTTCTTTTATATATCCAGCCTCTTTCTCATTAAAATCCCTGGTTACAAAGATCAGCCTTGAACTGTCGTTCAACAGGTCCTTGAAGCAATCTGCCTCAGGTTTGTATTCAGCAATGATATGCGCTTTCTTGTACAAAGATTCGAAAACTTTGATCTCTGCTTCCATCAATGGACGATAGGTTTCATCCACGCTTATTCTGATGGTACCTGAAGTTGGCGTATCCCGCTCTTCCCCGGACGTGTTGGCCTGTCCGCAAGAGGCCAGTAAAGCTGTCGCTGCTAACAGGATAGTAGCTATCCGGCCATGCCTGATTAATCTGGTAAACATATGTTCGTCTCTTATTTAACCCTTTTGATGAAATAGATACCTTACTCCTCTATATACACGGAAAAGGCCGTACGCAATTAGTACACCGCCCAAAATATTCAGTACAGTTTGCGAAATTTGAAATTCACCCAGGCCGTATTTTTGCGCAAATATTGCATACAGTCCAAAGAGTACAAAAAATATACCCCTGATTAATTCCCCGAGCGAACGATAATTTACCTCAGTCCGCGTGTTTCCAGATCTTTCTTGTTGCATTAGCATTGTTAGCGAATTACAAGTATACAAAAAATTATTTCCAAATAAATACCCGTTCTTTTAGAAGATTGTTAAAAAAATCCGATTGCATGCCAGAACTTATATTGGCAAACCAGCCACTGCGGCTGGTTTTATAAACGTCGGGCATACACACATTTTTTCATATTCAATCTACATCTAATTACTTAAGAACTTGTTAAAGGCATGTTAAATACGCCCCCCTTCCCGGCTATGTCGTACATTATCATAAGGATACATACGCATAAAAAAGAAAGTATGGTATTATTCATTCTTACTATATAGATGCAAAAAGCGCAAAATTCCATAAGAACTATTTTGGGGAATTTTACGCCCACACCGGCTAACACACGATATTTCAAGATTCAGATCTCCCGATAAAATAATGTTAAAATCTTGTAGGTTTGCGGAAATTATGAAAATATTGATGGTATGCCTGGGCAATATTTGCCGCTCGCCCCTGGCAGAAGGTATTTTAAGGCACCTTGCCGTTCAGCAGGGACTGAACTGGGAAGTAGATTCAGCCGGTACAGGCAACTGGCATGTCGGCGATCCGCCGGACCGTCGCTCCGTAAAAGTCGCTCAGCGCCATGGTATTGACATATCCGGCCTCCGTGGCCGCCAGTTCCAAACTGCTGATTTTGACGAATTTGACCGCATATTTGCAATGGACCTGAATAACTACAGAGATATCATTCTGAAAGCCAGGACCGAAGAAGACAAGGCAAAAGTGCAGCTGCTCCTAAACGATCAGCAACCGGTACCCGATCCATGGTACGACGATGCCCTGTTCGATCCGGTATATAAAATGATATATGATGCCTGCGAACAGATCGTTGCAGGTAAAAAATAATTACTCAAAGCATAACTGACTAATAATGATAAAACCCAGTATACCAAAAGGTACCCGCGATTTCGGACCGGTTGTAGTAAGAAAGCGGCAATACATCTTCCAGACCATCCGCGAAACATTCGAACTGTTTGGCTTCCAGCCCCTGGAAACACCAACGATGGAGAATATGGATACGCTTACTGGTAAATACGGTGAAGAAGGTGATAAACTGATATTCAAGATCCTCGATAACGGTGATATCCTCGGACGCGCCCAACAGGCAAAAGACAGCCGGGAACTCGGCATCCTGCTGTGCGAGAAAGCGCTGCGCTACGATCTCACTATTCCTTTTGCAAGATATGTGGTGATGAACCAGCATGAACTGGCCCTCCCTTTCAAACGCTACCAGATGCAACCCGTATGGCGCGGCGACCGCCCCGCCAAAGGCCGTTATCGTGAATTCTACCAGTGTGATGCCGACGTAGTAGGTAGCAACTCCCTTCTCAATGAGATCGAATTGCTGCTGATTTACGATACCGTGTTCACCAAACTCGGTATGGAAGGATATGAAGTACGTATCAACAACCGTAAAATCCTGGGTGCACTGGCTGAAATTGTTGGTCAGCCAGACCTGCTGACAGATATCACCATTTCGATCGATAAGCTTGATAAGATCGGCATGGACGGCGTTAAAAAAGAATTACAGGAACGCGGCCTGAGTGATAATGAGATCGCAAAAATTGAGAACTTCCTTAACATCAGCGGTTCCAATGAGGAAAAACTGCAACAGTTAAGTGTACTGTTCCAAAACTCCCCCACCGGTCTGAAAGGCATCGAAGAATTGTCTTATGTACTGCATACACAACCTGAGGCATTCAAAACAACGCCTATCCTCGACGTAACACTGGCGCGTGGTCTGAACTACTACACCGGTATGATCGTAGAAGTAAAAGCACCGGAAGCCGTGAAAATGGGTAGCATCGGTGGCGGTGGCCGCTATGATGACCTCACTGGCCTGTTTGGGCTACCAGGTCTCTCCGGCGTTGGTATCTCTTTCGGTGTAGATCGTATCTATGATGTACTGGAGGAATTGCAGTTGTTCCCCGCTACTGCACAACAGGGTACACAGGTATTATTCTTCAACCTCGATCAGGAAACCACCGGCACCGCATTTAAACTCGTGATGCAGCTGCGTGCAAAAGGTGTTTCATCTGAGCTCTTCCACGAAACATCAAAAATGGATAAGCAGATGAAATACGCGAATAAGCGCAACATTCCTTATGTGATCATTATGGGTGAAAGTGAAGCGAAAGAAGGACTGGTGAGTATCAAGAATATGGTGACAGGACAACAGGAAAAAATAGCAATGACGGAACTCGCAAATTATCAGTTCTGATCTGCGTGAGATAAATGTAAAAGGCGGATGTGCAATATGCACATCCGCCTTTTTTTGTTTAACGATTATCATTTTTCTGCTTACGCCACATTGCTTCCAACTGATCAGCTATTTTATTCCCTTCCTCTACAAGTCTGGGAATAGTCACCTTTCCGGTTGCAATTATTTTTCCAACCCTGTCAAGGATTTCTGACTCGGACATTGTCTTCATCTCTTCATCCGTGACCAATAATTCTTTTGGGATGTCTAATATTCTCATAATACTAATTTAATCTTTTTTCAATGATGATTCTCTTATAGTCCCTGCCTTTTTTATAAGGTTCTATCGGACTATCTTCTTCAATTCCGTCAGTACCATAAAATGAAAACTGCTGGTTGAACACTTCATAGTATTTATTGACAAAATTTCGATAGATACTGATCCGGCGATGTGCTTTACGGCAGGTATTAGTATCACATTGTCTTGTGCAATTTTTTTTACAGTTTTCAATAAACTCAGGAACGCTATCGCTTCCCTGAACGATCAATACACCATCCTTATATACGTCAAACAATCTGGGGATGGTACTCAATACGGTGTTAAAAACCCGATACTGATCTTCATTATCTGAGATGGCATCATCAGATATCTTACCCGTTTCAATGTCAATATCAACCAGACCAATATTAAATAATGGCCGGTCATTAAATTGTCTGACATAATTATAAACCACGATCTTGGTAACGTCTTTTTTTCCCCTGCTAACAAAAGAATAAAACAGCGCTTTTTCTTCGGGAATACTTTCTCCCCGAACGTCATAAACGTTCTGTGAATGATTCATTAAAATGGTTGGCTTATGGTTAACAAATAAAATCCCCTGCCGCGTTACGCAGCGCAAATTTCAGATCAATGGTTTTGCTGAAATGGTTGGTTAACAATTGTGCATTCTCCTAGAAGAGAACCGTCATAGATATGGTTTTTATGGTTAACAGATTGCAAAAAGCACGTACAACTAATATAAATAAAAAATGGCTGCCTCATCACAAGGCAGCCACTTAAAATAAATATACTTACTAACTATTTATTCTTCTTAAATGCATCCAATCCGCATTTCAGCCAGTTCGCATACTCGCCCGCATTTGGTGTGTAACCTACAGGTTTGGTCAGCAGCTTCTCATCTGGACTGATCAACACATAATAAGGCTGAGAGTTATTCACAAAGTTCTCAGTCTGCATAGTCGCATATTTATCACCGATAGATTTGATCTCCTTCTTACGACCAGTGTTAGTTGTGAACAGGAACTGCTGATCTTCCGGTAATAATTTCCTGTCATCTACATACAGTGACACCAGGATATAATCTTCTTCTATCAGCGCCTTCACTTTTTCATCAGGCCATACGTTCTCTTCCATCTTACGGCAGTTCACACATGCCCATCCGGTGAAGTCTATCAGGATCGGTTTATGTTGCTCTTTCGCCAGTTTCAACGCTGCTTCATAGTCGTTCACTACGTTTGCTTCCACACCCTTCGCTGCATTTTTATACAGACTGTAGCTCAGTGGTGGAGGAAAACCGCTGATCAGCTGACGGTTCGCATATTTGGTATTGGTGACACCCGGCAACAGATAGATGGTCATCGCCAGGAAGACCGCTGCCAGTATCCAACGGGTAGTGCTGATCTTTTTCAATGGTGCATCGTGTGGGAAACGGATCTTACCCAACAGGTACAATACGATCAGGAATCCACAAATGATCCACACGGCGAAGAACACCTCACGTTTCACCAATCCCCAGTGTGTTACCAGGTCAGCATTTGAGAGGAACTTGATCGCCATCGCGATCTCGATGAAACCCAGTACCACTTTCACAGATGTTAACCAGCCACCTGATTTAGGCAGTGATTTCAGCAGGTTCGGGAACATCGCAAACAGCGCAAATGGCAATGCCAGCGCAAATCCGAAGCCACCCATACCTACTGTCAGCTGCATAGCGCCGCCGTCAGTGGATAATGATCCTGCCAGTAATGAACCCAGGATAGGTCCTGTACAGGAGAAGGATACCAGTGCCAGCGTCAGCGCCATGAAGAAGATACCGATGATACCTCCCACACTTGTTTTCGCATCTACTTTGCTGGCCAGTCCACTTGGTAAAGTGATCTCAAAATATCCGAAGAACGAAATGGCAAACACAATGAAGATCACAAAGAAGATCAGGTTTAACCATACGTTAGTGGAAATGTTATTCAGAATTTCCGGGTCCAGTGAATCCAGGAAGTGGAACGGCAGACTCAGTAACACATAGATCAGGAAGATAAAGAAACCATAAATGGTGGCATTCAGCACACCGGTTTTCTTATCCTGTGATTTCTTAGTGAAGAATGATACTGTCAATGGGATCATTGGGAATACGCAAGGCGTCAGCAATGCGATAAAACCACCGACCATACCCAGGATGAACAATCCCCACAGACTCTTTGGCTCCTGCTCAGCACCACCGCAATTACTCAGCGGATTCGCCATATCGATTGCAGCACGCTTCAGGTTTTGTCCACCAGCAGCAGATTCCTGCAATCCGGCAGCCACATTCACGATATTACCGGATGCATCTACATTAAAGCGGAATTTCACTTCTTCCGGTCCTACCACTTCATCTCCTTTCAGTGCCATGTAGTTCACCGCACCTTCCAGTTTTGTCACCGCTCCGCTCAGTTTCACTGCTACATCCAGCGTAACGGCGCTTTCGAAGTATTTAATTTCAAGATTGTCAAATAATGCTTCAGGCGCTTTTTTCAGTGTGCCCTGCTCTGTAATACCTGTGATAGTCGCAGCACTATCCACCACTACGCGGGTATTAGGTTCATCATCTTTCATGGTAGTGGAAAACAACTTCCAATCTTTCTCTACAGTACCCTTCAGATGTAAAATATATTCCTTGTCTGCCTTCTTCTCTGCGGTGTATTCCCATTTTGCCACAGACACCTGTGTAGCAGTGTCTTGTGCTTTTACGGCAAATACAGCGGTAATAAGGATAAGGAACGTCAGCAAATGCTTCATATAACTAATAGGCTTTAAAGACTTTCAACCATTCCAAACAGTAAACGAGCTCCTTGGGGAACTCGTTTACAATTCATTCTAACAGACGGTTGATGCCATCATGTATCGTAATTTCTTTATTTTCCTCCTACGCTGATTGCGAACTCCACTTCTTTTGGTGGCAGACACTGGTGATCGTCACACACCATGAACTCTACGCTACCTTTTACTTTAGTGGCAGCCTTACCTTTCACGGTCACTTTCTGTACGAAATCCACCTGGTTTTCATAATATTTCAGTTCGGAATCGAAGTTCTTATCAAATGCCTTGTGCAGTTTGCCCACTTCACGGATCTTACCTACCGGTGTTACAAGCGGATTTTTGGTCAGCTTGAAGGAGGTAGGTACCGGACCTTCACCCGCTTCCTGTGCGTACAGGTGCCAGTTGCTCTCTACTGTAGCTGTCATGTGCAGTTCATAGGTAGTTGCGTCGATTTTCTTAGCGGTAAAATCCCATTTTACCGGGTTTTCTATCTGCGCACTCGCCAGCATCGGCAGGGCAAACAGAATAACTGCTGTCAGTAATTTTCTCATACTTAGATTTTTTTTTAACTGGTTGGTTGGCTTGATTTCAAAAAATAAGAGTGCTTTTCACCCGTTACATTAATTGTTATTGATAAGGCTCTGGAAAATAAGCTGACCATCTGTATTACCCAATACATTACTGGTAGCTCTCTCCGGATGTGGCATCAGGCCAAACACGTTACGTTCCCTGTTACAGATACCGGCAATATTGCGCAGCGTCCCTGTCGGGTTCGCATCATCTACAACATTACCAAATTCATCGCAATAACGGAACAATACCTGATTATTGGCAAACAGACTTTCCAGCGTAGCGTCGTCAGCATAGTAACGGCCTTCGCCATGTGCTATAGGTATCTTTAATGCGCGGCCGGCTACATCTTTTGTCAGTGAGGCAGCTGTATTATCGCTTTTCAGGTATACGTTCTTACACACAAACTGCTGATGCCCGTTCTGCAATAAAGCGCCCGGCAACAGCCCCGCTTCACAAAGTATCTGGAAACCATTACACACCCCTATCACACGTCCACCTTTACCGGCAAATGCTATGACGCTTTGCATCATGGGACTAAAACGCGCAATTGCTCCGCAACGCAGATAGTCGCCATAAGAAAAACCGCCCGGCAGCACAATACAGTCCGTTGTACTGAACTGGCTGAGGTCAGCATCTTTATGCCATAACTCTATCACTTCCTGCCCAAGGTCATTGCGGAGGGCATCGATCACATCATGATCGCAATTAGAGCCCGGAAAGGTGACAACCCCAAATTTCATGTTAATATATTGAAAGTTACGGTCCTAAATATTAATCTATCCTTTATCCGGTAATTAATAGCTGTTGAACCATTTATCGAAATTACCGGAAAGGCACAAAATTACTACGCCGCCCGCACATTTCCATAGCCGCTCGTCCGGTTTTAACAACTCCGACGAATGACAGCTAGTTTCTGCTGAAGTACTGCATCACGATCACATATGCCAGTGTCAGTATATGGACAATATTGGCAACAGTGTTATTCACAATAGACCAGTACGCATTCGCGACAAACAGAGAAAGTGGCAGAATAGCCAGAATCCAGTAGGACGGGGAGAAATGCACGTTAAAGAAAGGGATCACTATGGCAATAAACACATATACCGCCATTACGCTCCAGATCTTACGTCCCTGGATCAGCATCTTTTTAAGGGTGCGCTGTAACAACAGCCAGCCCACAGCAAAGAAGAACAAACTTACCGCCATGGCGCCCCATACCTTGTAATGGCCAATCACAGGCACTTCCAGACCAATTCGTGGAATACGGGCAAATAAAGCCCACTGGTCTGTCAGGAACAGGTAGGTACCCAGCAGATATATCGGACAGATCAGCCCCAGTAATGCAATGATCCATTCCGCCAGACGGAAAGGACGCATGATCAGGAGACTTAACCATAAAAGAAGACAGAAAATAGTAGCAGGGAAGTAAAACAAACCACACACACCCAACGCAAAACCAATGTTAAATACCACATCCCTGGCCGACGTACGGGTATATAACAGTGTTATACTGGAAATTACCCACAACATTACCAGATTCACCAGCAAGCCCGGAGAAAAGACATTCCACCCCTGATATAAAGACGTGAAAAGCATATAGGCCATCGCCGGCAGGTAGTTCGTCCTGGCAAACAGTCGCTGGTGATTGACGATCTTGGTCACCAGCAGGGCCTGCAGTAATAACAGCAGCACCGCCAGAGAAGTAAACAGGAACGGATTTTTACCAAATACCATCCCCATCCATTTTACAAGCAGATCGTATAACAGCCCTTCATTCCCATCTGCCAGATAGGAGGACGGATGGATCAGGTAATAGAATTTTACCAGGATTGTATACATCAACAGCAACACTACCGTAAGGGGGTTGCCTGAGCGGAAAAACTTTACCACAATATGATTTCTCTTTTCAACTTTTGTAAGCGTTCCAAAGGTATTTTAAAGCAGGAGAAAATCAAAATATTATGAAATCCATGCATAGTTATCCCCTTTTCTCTCATTTTCTTTAAAAAAGACCTCCAACACCAGCTATTACTTAATCCAGTAAAATCGATCTTTGTTACCAGGATGCCCTATGTGATCAGGCATAGATGCGTCGTGTATACTCCGTGTATAAAGCATGTCAATAGCACTTTTCACCTTAATAAGGGGCATTCAGGACAAAACTGCTCACCAGCTGATCTCAAATACATGGCAACATACTAATATTTAATGTATAATCTTCAGAAAACGCTTATATTATCTCTCTCATAATGGTCTTCCTATAGTTATCCTTCGTCCATTCTTTCGTTTTCCAATGAAGGACCAACGAACAATAAGTATAGTCAGACTAATAACATACCGGCATAAACAACCAAACTGACCATCAATAACAAAATCACGGCTGTCCGGTCTCAGTCGTCGTCCCTTCTTCCGGAGTCACCACATCGATCCTGTCGATCAACAACCGGTCCCCCTGGATCACGAAATCGATCCGGAGGGTATACACGATCGTAACATCGATCGATGCCCCATTCTCTGTCTCTATATAATTGCTGAACGTCGCCTGACTGAAATTAGAGATATCTTCCTCATACTCCTGGCTCAGCAGGATCAGGTCGGCGTCAAAACCATAAGGCGTCTCTGTGCGTACGCTATCCTGCCGAATTTTGCTGTCACAGAGATGGAAGTACTCATTTTTATCTTCTACATAATCGTGGGTAAAAATGCCCGCTTCGGATAATATATGCAGGTAAGCAGCCGTACTGTCAAAATTAACCCGGTACAAACCCGTGTCCTCAACCCCGGAGTTATCCACCAACTGTATATCGACCAGCCCATCCACATGGCCGGTGTACCAGTCAAAAAATTCCCGGACCTTTCCCTCCAGTATCTCCTGGTCCAGTTTCGGACTAACAGTACCCTTAAAGTAAGCTTTGGCTGAAGGCGCCTCCTGATGACGGCAGCCCGTAAGACCGCATAAACTGATGATCAAAGTTGTGCATAGCAGGACAAGGCATAGTTGTCTATTCATGATAAGATATGAGATATGGTATATAGCTTATTTCCCGGAAAGACGTTTCCGTATACGACTTAATGATGGCCCCTGAATACCCAGGTAAGAGGCGATATGATATAACGGCACACTGTTAAATATGCCCGGATGCCGCTCCAGCATCTGCTTATAACGCTGTTCAGGCGTTTTAAACATCATATCCTCCGTATGGTCCATCACTTCATTAAACGCAAGTTCTGCTATAAATCTGCCAAAACGCTCCCACTGATGCGATGCTGAATATAACCTGTTCAGGTCATCGATATGGATATAAAGAATAGACGAATCTACTAAAGATTCCGTGTAATAATTGCAGGGCGTCTGCGTCAGAAAGCTCTTGTAAGACGTTACGAATTGCTTTTCACTGAAAAAAAGCAGGTTTTTCTCCTCGCCGGTATCTGTGTTGACATGGTATGTTCTGAATACACCACTGATAATAAATCCCAGGTGTTTACATACGTTCTTATACTCATTGTAAAATTCTCCCTTCTTATATTCTCTCAGCTGCCAGTTAGGTAAAGACATGGCAAACTCCTTTGCGGGCATTCCCGCAAAGGAGCTAAGTGTCTTTTCCAGCAATTCCAGTTCTGTCATTATTCCTATTCCTTTTTCAAAGCTTCCCGAACATTCAGTCCTATCCGGGAAAAGCTATTTTCTGGTGTTATCTGAATCCTGTTTTCTTTAAACCATTTGATAAAATCATCCCACTGCTGCTTGTGATCACCTACCCACTCACTCAGCACATGCTCGTCTCCCTGACCCAACACCCAGTAGTTATAAGCTTCAAAATGACCGGCATCTTTTATCTTTTTCTGATAGTCAAATAACACAACATTGTAAGTGGTGTCATATCCTGCTGCAAAATACTGGTCCAGGAACTTTGTACGTATATTATGTAATGATGCCACACTGATCGCTTTTTCTCCTATCACCGCCAGCGCCAGCGTCTTCTCATAGACCGCGTTACCGTAGGAAAGTCCGCCGATGGAGGATAATAACATCATCGCCAGATCGTTCTCCCCTTTCTTTTTCTTTGATGGATCATACCGCAACTCGATATTATTACTTGCAAAACTAACCGAAGCAGCTGTATCCGACTCAAATTTTATCTCTCCTTTATACGTGTAGTATAATAATTTACTGATTTCCTCTGTACGTTTAGACCCTCTTTCCAGGTTCATAAAAAGCTCTCCATAGATCATTCCCCACACTTCATTCTTGGAATCCAGGAAATGTTTGGCGGCCCGGTAATAGTTGGAAGAATGCATCGGCGCATTCTTTATACCGTCCTCGAAGAACTTCAGACCTGCATCATTATTACCTTTTTTCAACTCCATCACCCCTCTTTCCACATACAAAGCACCTTCTTCCGGAAACTTCTTCAGTCCTTCGTCATAGGTATCGATCGCTTTTTCCGGTTTTCCCATATCATCCTGCACATTCCCCATCATCGCGTATACTCTGCCATTGGCGGCCTTCTGTTTTATCAGATATTTCAGGTCCTTTAATGCTTCATCAAATTCCTTCTGCTGATATTTTGCCAGTGCCAGCTCGTAAACAATGTCCATTTGCGTCGGGTCCAGCTTACGTGCCTCATTGAGCAATGTGATAGATTCAGCGAGTTTACCATTGTCCATTAATTCAATCGCCTCATTCTTTTTAGCGATCGCTTGTTCCTGATTGCTGCTCTGAGCCAATACGGCCGTAAATGAAAAGGATGCTACTACCAGGGGTAATAATTTGCGCATAACGATATAGGTATTGAGATTGTCCCTTAAAAAAAATTATAATTTAAAGATAAATCATTCCCGTTCAACTACGCACTTTTCACCACTTTCCCGCTGACATACTTATTGTTACGGATAATAAAACGGTAGGGCAACAACGCGTCCGCACCGGCATAATCTACGCCGATCCTGGGTGTGGCAATAATATCTCCGGCGGCAGGTACAAAACCGTCCGAAGCCACATAACAATCATCTCCCAGCAGAGATTCCCCCGTATGGGCCAATGTAATGCCCAATGCTTTAGAAACATTGCCCGGCCCCCGGGTCAGGGTAAAATCAGCTACTTTCTTACCTGTACGGCGTAGCATCACAGGTATGCCTGTAATGGGTTCTGCTCCGCGTATCAGTATCGCATGAGGAATATCTGTCTTGTCGGTAACAATGTTAAAAAGCTGATGAATGCCATAGCATAGGTAAACATAAGCAGTACCGGCCTCCCGGTACATGATCTCCGTCCGTGCTGTACGCCTGCCGCCGTATGCATGGGAAGCTTTGTCCGTTATACCGGCATAAGCTTCCGTTTCCACAATACGGGCAGCAGTCAACTCTCCGTTGAAGCTGGTGACAATGATCTTTCCCAGCAATTCACGGGCAATCGTCAATACATCAGGACGATCATAAAAATCGGATGTTAGTTTCTGATAAGCGATGGTATGCAAGTTCAGTTTGTCCCTTTCCGTTAAACAACTCTCAGACGGGGCTCCAGCAGCGTATAAATCTGACCTAATACAGGCACAAATGCAGCAAAATCAAAGTCTTCCCTGAAAGAATCCGTATCGGACGACCAAAGGAAGAGATCTGCACAGATTTCCATGTATTCATTTACGATCGGACTATCCAACAGGGTTAATAACGCTGTCGCATTCTCCTGCTCAGCATAATCCCTTACAACGCTCAGTGCGCCATAGATCTCATACAGCAAAGGGTCATCATCTGCTTCCAGGTGCTCCGATCTCAATGAAAAGAAATCAACGCCCGTGTAAGCGGTATCTGTTTCATTGATATCTTTTCCCCAGGCCTGCAGATTTGGGGTGTCAAAGGTAACAACTCCTGCCTCTATCCCCTTTCTCAGGGAAGGAAGGTCGGCATACAGGCAAATTTTGCCATCCGCGTCTGTCAGCAGCCTGGTAGCCTCATTGTCTGACAGGTCAGCACCTGATACGGTGTAATAAGTCTCATCGTTATACACTACCTGCAATAAATACTTCTTGTATTTCTCAGAGGCGGCATCATAAAATTCTTCCATGTGAACGCTTGTTATTCTTCTAAGGTACTAAAATAAAAAAACCGCCCCATATAACATGAGACGGTCTTTATCATTACTTGGTCATTCTATTACTTTTGTCCGTACAACCCATTGAACAATAGCTTAAAAGTGCCATGTGACTGCCCACGGAAAGTTATTTCCGGACCAAAGGCATAGAGCTTCCCCTTGCCTACCGGCGCCTCAAAAGCAGCCACACCGTCCTTCAGATAAGACTGCCCCCAGGCCCATCCGCTACGTAACGGACTATCCGTAGTGAACCAGGCGATCGGATGCACCCCTTTGGAAGCTGCATCACTATCCAGTTTGAACACCGGACTGTTGTCAAAATTCACATCGCCTAAAGCCGGCATCCCCCAGGCGGCAGACTGTGTGCTATCGAACGCCACCTGTAAAATGCTACCCGGCACGAAATATTTCGTTCCCGGCAACGGCGTTTCCTTACCATCCTTACCCTTCTCTACCAACGCGTTATGCACAGGTAAACCTAAATGGTACGCCAGATTGGTGCTACTGCCGATCGTAATAACTGTACCGCCTGCTTCCAGGAACGCTTTCAGTTTAGGAATGGACGTATCCCGCGATATCTTTCCCAGCATATTCCGGTACTGCTCCGGGATATCTGCCGCATCAGGCTGCGTCTGCCGGGAACCATTCCTGTTATTTTCCTCTCCTGACACCGGCGGAATAGCCTTCGTCACAAATACGATCACATCATAATGCTCCTTCAGCATACCGGCATCTATATCTTTCGGGTAAATCAGACTGAAAGGGAAATGATACTGCTCCATCATCCAACGGACCCAACCCGAAGGCATGGAACCGCCATAGTTATCCCATAAGGCAATACGTAAAGGAGTAGCCTCCGTAGCGCCTTTCGGACGTTTACTCACTACCTTGGCCGCTACGCCCCATTGTGCTGCCGCAGCTTTAAGGATACTGTTCGCAGATGCGCCGGCCGGCACAAAGAAAGTTCCAGGCCCCATGCCATCCTGCCCTTCCGGCAGCCGATAGACCTTTACGCCTGCCTTCATCAGGTCATTCACCGTTATAAATGCATTATTCACCTGAGCGCTTAACAGATAACCGCCACCGGTAGCGGGTGTAAAAGGTAAAATAGCGGGTGATTGTAACTCCCCGTAAGGCAGTTTCTCAAATGGTCCGCTGAAATCATCCAGTACACGGTCATACTTTACGCCCATCTGAAACGCGAGGGTCCATCCTGCCGCATCATAGGGACGAACAGGTGGACCTCCCGGATATTGGAAGTCATTAGGATGGTCCTGTGGTTCAAACATATCCAATACATGCGGACGAAAAGCCTGATTCGTACGTACGACATAAGACCCCGCCGGATATTGTTTACCTGCTACCGTAAAAGCGGCTGTTGCCTTTTGTACGCCAATACCCGCCTTGATCAGGGCATTCACAAACTTAACAGCTGTGGCAAAGTCAGGCTGGTCCGCCGGGATAACATACCCCCGCGGGTCTCTTTCCGCAGGGTTCTTATACACCGCATCATAATACTGCATACCGATATTACTACCTCTTCTCGCCCAACCATACGGATCACTGCCATCATCTTTGGTCGTATCGTTCTGCGCCTTTTTATAGGCGGCAGTGATCGCGTCCGCTCTTTTGGGTGATAATGTCCAGGAATCTGTATTCCCCTTATCGATCGCATTCTTACCCATCTTATAGATATTGAACAATACCTCGTCGCGCTGACGGGCAGCATAATCCAATACGGCATAGTTCAAGGATACCGAGTAGTCAATGGACGTTCTGAAACGCCAGTCACCTGTTGGCCTCACAGGATTTGGCGTCGCTCCGTTCGGGACCAGTCGCTGTGGCACTACGGGTATTTTCTCAGGCGTCGGGTTGCCAATGATCTCCGTCAGCAAACCTATCATGTTATGATATTGGGTTGTTGTACGAAGTCCGCCGTTATACCAGGTAGAAAAGCTGGAACCATTCAGTCTGGTATAACCAGGCTTGTCTTCCACATTCAGGCGATTATACATCGCAGCACCCAGCGCATCGATACCGGTGATCATCAGCGGATCGAAGAAATAGTTGAAAGGATCGCGATACGGAGGTCCTGCCAGTACAGAACCTTCCGGGCCGCGTTGGTGATGATTGTACATGATCTGCGGCATCCACTCCAGGAATAATTGTTTTCCCATATTGGCGCTTTCCTTCATGTTCATGATATAGAAATCACGATTGTTATCATGCCCTATATACTTCTGATATAATATCGGTAATTGATCTGTTGAACGTTTTAAGGTATCTGCATTCCGCATATACCAGCTACTCGTCAGCTCCTGTCCGTCAGGGTTCGCATGCGTCATAAGGATGATCACGTTATCGAGTATACGCATCGTTTCAGGATCATTCCTGCTGATCAGCTGCCAGGCAGTTTCTATCAGCTGATGTGTACCTACAACTTCCGTCGCATGTAAACCACCATCGATCCATACAACTGCCTTTCCTTTTTCTGACAACTCTTTTGCCTGTGCAGGCGTCAATCCTTCCGCCCTGGCCAATTGCTGCGATATCTTTTTATACTGGTCCAGTTGTTTGATATTGGCAGGAGAAGAGATCACCAGCATATACTGATGACGGCCTTCTTCTGTAAGTCCGATGTCTGTCAGCTTCACCCTGTCGGATGCTGCCAGTTTCTGAAAATAAGCAGCCGTTTGTGTATAGGTCGCCAGCTGATAATCATCTCCGATATTAAAACCGAAGTGTTGTTTGGGTGATGGCACGGTCTGGGCCTGTAATGCTGAATGGGCAACAATGCCTGCCATCAGTAACCAGCCCTTTAAGGTATATCTCATAGTCGCTATTTTTTACGGTAATCCAATGCCGGTTCTCTGTTGCCGAGCATGGCTTCATATTTAAAAGCAGGTCCCTGTCTTGTTTTCAGTTCTTCTTTTGCGGTGGTCAGCACAGCAGGATCATTGAACAGATCATAAGCTGTCAGCGCAATCGTTTTGGCAGCGATCATCATCCCTTTAGTACCAATACTTGTACCGGCTGCCGCCACATTCTGCCAGCTATGACCGGACGATCCCGGCACAAAAGTAGCCGTAGAAATACCGGCAGTTGGTGTTACCCAGCTTACATCCGCTACATCTGAGGAAGCACCTCCACGTATTCCTGTTTCAATAACGAAGGGTTGTACGGTACCTGTTGCCTTATCCATGTCGGGCAACTTTGACTGGTCCACTAAAGTAGATTGTATTTTTTTTGCAAATGCTCTTTCTTCAGATGTGTAGGTATATCCTCCCACCTGCCGCAGATTGGTATCCATTATCCTGGACAAGGCCTCATTCGGCAACATGTTGTACACCCCACCGATCACTTCAAACTTCATCGTCGTACCCGTTCCCAGGGCAGCGCCTTCTGCCGCTTTCACCAGTCTCTCCCATACATCTTTCACCACCTGCATATCCGGGTGCCTCACATAGTAATACACCTCTGCAAAGGCGGGCACTACATTCGGCGCCTCTCCCCCTTTCGTGATCACATAGTGGATACGCGTATGGTCAGGCACATGCTCTCTCATCATATTGACCATGAAATCCATCGCTTCCACTGCATCCAATGCAGAACGGCCTTTCTCAGGCGCACCTGAAGCATGGGATGCCGCGCCATAGAAACGGAACTTTGCATTCTTATTCGACATCCAGGGATAGGTCGCTGCAGAATTGTCATTACCGGGATGCCAGTGTAATACCGCATTCACATCGTTAAACAATCCTGCTCTCACCATATAGACTTTACCTGAACCGCCTTCTTCTGCCGGACAACCATACACCCTGAGCGTGCCTTTACCATTATGTTCTTTCAACCAGTTCTTCACACCTACTGCTGCTGCGACTGAAGCTGTTCCAAACAGGTTATGTCCACATCCATGTCCGGCGCCTCCTTCTTCTATAGCATGTTGCTGCGGTTCATCTGTTTGCGACAGACCAGGCAGTGCATCATATTCCGCCAGTATACCTATTACCGGCTGCCCACTACCATAAGTCGCCACAAAAGCCGTAGGAATACCTGCTATACCTTTCTTCACCGTAAAGCCTTCTTTTTCCAGCACGGATTCCAGTAAAGCGGAACTCTTTTCTTCCTGGTAACCTACTTCCGCATAGCCCCAGATCTTCTTTGAGATATCTGCATAGGTGGCGGACTGTTTATCAAGATACGCGGTGATCGCCTGTTTGTCCTTGTTCTGTGCAAAGACCAGCACAGGCAAACAACTTAATAAGGGAATGATCAGTTTTCTCATTTATACAGTTGATTGAACAGTAATTTGAATGTACCGTGCGACTGACCGCGGAAAGTAATTTCCGGACCAAATGCATACAGTGTCCCCGCTCCTACCGGCACAGAAAATGCCGCAATACCGCCTTTCAGATATTGTTGTCCCCAGGCCCAGCCGCTATGTAGTGGCTTGTCTGTAGAAAACCAGATCAGCTTACGCATACCTGCGCCTGCGGCACCATCAGTAAACCTGAATACCGGACTTCTGTCAAAATATACATCATTCTTCGCACGCATTCCCCAGTTCTCCACCGCTGCTGTATCAAGATCGGCGATCAACAGACTACCCGGGATATAATATTTTGTACCTGGCAATGGCTTCAGTTCGCCTTTCTTATTCTTCTCCGTCAATGCATTTTCCACCGGCAGTTTCAGATGATAAGCCAGATTAGTACTGGTACCGATCGTAACGATCTTTCCGCCCGCTTCCAGGAATTTCTTCAACTGCGGGATGGACGTATCTCTGTTGATCCTGCCCAGCCAGGGTTTGAATTCATCTGATAATTCTTCTGGTTTTGGTAATTTACCAAACCAGTAATCACTCTTCTTTGGCTTGCCTGTATCAGGAATAGCGCCCGTCACAAAGATCAGCATGTCATATTTCTTCCGCAGATCACCTTTATCCACTTCCTGTGAATAAAGGAAGTCATAAGAATAATGATACTGCTCCATCAACCAGCTCAACCATCCCGCAGGAATAGAACCGCCATAGGTATTCCAGATACCAATACGCAAAGGCGCTACTGCCTTCAGCTTAGCCGGTACAACTTCTGCTGCGCTGACAAGAATACCCAGTTCTGTTGTTGCCTTATTCAGGATGCTTTCACTCTTCGCTCCTGCTGGTACATAGAATGTCCCCTTATCAGTACGGGATACTTTAACACCTGCTTTCAGCAGATCATTCACCGCAATAAATACATTGTTAGCAGCAGGATCGATCAGATAACCTTTCTTCGTAACCGGCAATATTGTTGATAAAGGCGACTCTACCTGCCCGTAAGATAACTGTGCAAACGGGCCATCAAAAGCTGTCAGGACACGATCGAACTGCACACCCATCTGATAAGCAAGGGTCCATCCGGCAGCGTCATAAGGCCGTATCGGCGGACCACCAACATACTGGAAGTCATTAGGATGGTCCTGTGGTTCAAACATATCTATTACATGCGGACGAAACGCCTGCGCCGTTTTCACCACATAAGAACCTGCCGGATATTGCTTACCATTTACACTAAATGGAGCACTTGCTTTGTGAATAGTAATACCTGAACGACTCAGTGCATTGATAAATTTAACCGCTGTCGGGAAGTCCGGCTGATCTGCTGAAATAATATAGGCACGTGCATCGCGATAATCAGGGTTCTTTAGTACACCTGCGTAATATTTCGCAGCAATGGTATCTTCCTTTCCAAAGGAAAACTCTCCCCCGCCTGTTTCTCCTTCACTAGTAGAATCATTCCTTTTATCAAACTTGTATGCGGTACGAATTGAATCTACATAACGGGGATAGAAAGTCCAGTGGTCAGCACTACCACGATCGATACCGTTCTTACCCATGCGATAGATATTGAACAGCAACTCACTTCTGTAACGTGCTGCATAATCGAGTACAGCATAGTTCAGCGATACAGAATAGTCTATCGACTGACGGAAATGCCATTCCTGCGGAACGATCGGATTAGGTGTAGCGCCATTGGGAATTAACCGGTCAGGTACTAATGGTACCGTCTCCGGTGTGGGTCCGCCGATGATCTCTGTCAGCAGACCGATCATATTATGAAAGTAAGGCGTAGTGCGCAGCCCCCCATTCCACCAGGTGGAAAAAGTAGATCCGTTCCGTTGTGTATAACCGGGTTTATTCTCTGCATTCAGCCTGTTATTCATGGCTGCGCCTACGGCATCTATACTTGTTACGATCAATGGATCGTAAATATGATTGAAGGGATCACGATAAGGAGGGCCTGCCAGTACAGAACCTGCCGGTCCGCGCTGATGATGGTTGTACATGATCTGCGGTATCCACTCGACAAATAACTGCCGGCTGATATTCTGGCTCTCCTTCATGTTCATCATGTAGAAGTCCCTGTTGTTATCATGCCCTACATATTTCTCATACAGACGGGGAATATTCAATGCTCTTTTCTTCGGATCGGCCGTCCGCATATACCAGTTGGACACCAGCTCCTGTCCATCAGGATTGGCATGCGTCAGGAGGATAATATCATTCTGCAGAATGTTCATCGTCTCTGCATCTGTGCGGGTTACCAGCTGATACATTGTTTCGATCAGCTGATGTGCGCCGACCGTTTCTGTTGCATGTAACCCACCGTCTATCCACACGACCGCTTTTCCTGCTGCGGATAACTGACGGGCGGTTTCATCCGTCAGACCAACAGCATGTCCAAGCTTTTGTGAGATATCCTTGTAGCGGTCCAGCGCCTTGATATTCTCAGGTGCGGATACGATCAGCATATACTGATGACGTCCTTCTTCTGTCATACCGATATCCACCAGGGCCGTACGATCAGACGCTGCCAACTTTTTGAAATAAGCTTCCGTCTGCGTGTAAGTGGCTAACTGATAATCATCGCCAATGTTAAAACCAAAATGTTCTTTTGGAGAAGGCACGGTCTGTGCCCAGGCCGTAGCTGCGGATAGCAGCAGCGACAGCATACCGTAGAATTTTCTTGCCATAAGTCAGTTTTACTGTTTTTTGAATCTAACACCTACTCTGCAGTCGCCGGGTTCTCCACGTGATTCATCGCATATATTGTTGAAGAATGTGACTATCCTGCGGCCATCTTCCAGGTTGAGTATAAACTTGAAGAGAAAATAGTCATTTACTGCTACAACTCCAAGCGAGACATTATTCATCTCCGCCAATTGCGCCGCTGTAAAGGAATACGATTTTGGAAAGGTTGTCACCGTCTCATATAGTTTGTCCTTTGTACCGATAATACTAGGTAATGGGAACTGTGCAATATTCGGGTACTGATTACCCGGAGAAGAGATCACCAAAGGGTAAGCCGGCACACTGGATTCTGCTTTATTATAACTGCAATATACCTCAATAGATTTCACAACTGCTTTGTCAAAGCCTGCCCAATTGAGAGAGAAGGCAAAGGTCTGATCGGCTAACGCCGGATCATTGAGATTGAAGAAAGCGACTTTACCGGCCTGTCTGGTAGGCAATGCTGTTTTTGTCGTATCTATCGTCACAACAGGTACAGCGGTATAATCATATTGTTCCCATTCATAGTCAGCCTTTTTACACGAATTAATCCCTGCGTAGATGATCAGTATAGCGATTATCAGATATCTCATGTCTTACATTTTTGCGTGATAGTTATTTATCCCAGAATACAGGCGTTGTCTGCTGTGCGATCTGCATAGCGCTGGCATTCTCTCCCAGACTTGTATTAGCAGATAGTTCTGTCTGCGAATAGTAGAGTCTCAACGGAAAGGAGTTCAGCGGAGACAATGGCGCACGTAATACCGGCAACCCTGTTCTGCGATAATCATTATAGGCCTCCATCCCATTCCCGTAACAGGCAATGTATTTCTGCGTCATCACCATATTCATCTTACCTGCGGCATCAGCCGCATCATAAGCGGTCAGCAGTTTATCCACAAAACCGCTGATGGTAGCGGCAGATAGGGCCACGCCACCATTCGCAGCGCCATAGGTACTGACATTATTCAGATGTGCTGTAACACCATCTGCAAAATTCTGCCGCGCATCATCTCCTGTGTTTAATGCCAGTGCTGCTTCTGCACGGATCAGTTTTACCATCGCATTCGTCAGTAAGGGTATGACACCGGCGCCGGTACCATCCGAAGTAGCTACTACTTTCAATGTTGCGGTAGCGCCTGTATTGCTCAGATAACTGTAGGTATCAGGAATGTTGTTGATGGGTGCATTATCATACAAACCACCGGAAGGAAAGACGCCAAAAGTGGAACGTCTGTTCAGGTCCGCAGGAGCAGCTGTGCCATCCCCCGGATTACGTCCGTAATAACCATTACTATTTGTAGAATTATTCAGACCAGCTGTAGCATTCTGCCGGTAGATAAAGTAACGCAAACGCGGGTCGTCGTTATTGAACAGCAGATCAATGAATGACTGACACATATAAAAGTTCTTACTGGACTGATATTCTGAACGATGCCATGGATGCCGGTTGTTAGGGTTTTGTGCAGCACCGAAACGAAAGGTATAATCGGTCGTATTGACATTGGTCGTACCGCCTATCAGCGTAGCAGGATTGCTGATCAACCCCTGGATAGCGGATAACGATCTTGCAGGATCAACCAGTCTTATCTGATTATACAGTTTCAGTTTCAGCGAATTCGCCAGACTCACCCAGGATGTTTTCAATCCATTATAGATCATATCTGCACTGGAAGGCACCAGCGTTGTTGCTGATACTTTTCCCGCATCCTGCAAGGCTTCCTCTATCAGCGTGAGTACATCTTCATAGATATCCACACCTTTATCCAGCGGCGGACTCACCGTCTGTTGTCCTTTCTCTGCTTCAGCATATGGGATATCTCCCCACATATCCACCATCAGACTCACCAGGTAGGCCTTTTCAATTTTTGCAATGCTGACATAACCCCATTCCTGTTGCGCTGTTCCGCTGGAGATAATAGTCTCCAGGTCGTTCAGCGTCTGACTGTAAAAACCATCCCATGGATCATCAAAGCTGGTCCCCTGCTGCTGATAACGACTCAGGTCACCGGAAGACACCATGTGTTGCATGAAGGTAGAGGTACCACTATTCAGTTCATACATATTAGCAGCCATAGATACTTCTGTGGATGGCAGCAATAAGGATAACTGTGCGGTAGTCGGGTTATTAGGATCAGTGTTAATATCGACAAACTTATTACAGGCGCCTGCTATCAGTGCAATGCTGCTTACCAGTAATGTATATGTTTTATGTTTCAGTTGCATAATGAAGTCAGTTGAGTGATGAATATCCTTATCAGAAGGAGCACCTTAAGTTGACGCCAAATCGCTTGGTAGTAGGTACGGACAGGTTATCATAACCCTGTGAGTTACCCACACCCAGTGAACTCACTTCCGGATCGAAGTTGCTGTACTTAGGGAAGTTGGGGGCATTGTACCAGAGATTTCTGCCTGACAGGGAGATGCTGGCTGATCCGAAAGGTGTATTGCCAAGGAAACTTTTAGGGAACTCAAAAGCGAGAGAGACTTCACGTAAACGGAATACGGTAGCGTCGAAGACAGCACCTTCATTCAAACCACCAGGTCCCATACCGCCATTGAAGAAATGGTCTTCATAAGAGATCGCTACATTATTAGGGATTTTCTGACCACGTTCATCTTTCAATGCTGTCAGTGTGTTAATATCTCCCAATACACCCGGTGATACGATCTGGAATTCGCGCTCTTCCGTATCTCTTGTTACACCACGTGACATCATTTGCCCTACGGTATTGGAATACATCTGTCCACCCTGTTTCCAGTCAAACAATACATTCAGTGTAAGACTTCTGTACCTGAAAGTATTGGCAATACCCAGGATGAAATCCGGGTTCGGATTACCAATAGCTTTTAGGGCGCCCGATGCCAGTGGTTTACCAGAACTGGGATCAATCAGTATATTGCCTTCCTCATCACGTGCATAGGCAGTTCCCTGTATCAGACCATAAGGTTGTCCTACGATATGTACGCTGCTGGTACCATTCGTACCACCATAACTGAAGCTTTCATATCCACCGAGATCTTTGATCAGATTCCTGTTGCGGGTAAAATTGGCGTTCACATCCCAGTTGAACCCTTTGTCAGTTTTGATAGGCACTGCTGTAAATCCGATCTCAATACCTTTATTGGTAGCCTCTCCAAGGTTGAGTATCTGGGTAGTATAACCGGAGGAAGGCGCAGCCGTCACTTCAAATATCTGAGAAGTACTCCGCTTGTTATAGTAGGTGAAGTCAATACCGATCCTGTTATCGAGGAACTGTAATTCACCCCCCAATTCGAGTTCTGTAATGAACTCCGGTTTGAGATTACTGTTGGTTAACAGATTGGACTGCGTAACGATATTATAGGTAGCACCATTGGCAGGAGTAAAAGGCAGGCCTACATTAGATGGTGTTGTGCTTCCTCCCAGTATTGCATTGATCTGGTAAAAGTTCGCTGTCTGATAAGGAGAAGCTTCATTACCTACCCGTGTATAACCTGCTCTTACTTTACCAAAGTTGAGGATCTCCTTGTTAAGATGTAATGCCTCTGTAAAGACGAGTGAACCATTCACACCACCATAGAAATAGCTACGGTTGTCGGCAGGCAGTGTTGATGACACGTCGTTACGACCTACCAGGTTCAATGAAGCAAAGTTCTTGTAGTCAAAGGTGATATCTGTAAAGAAGGCATAGTAGCGCTGCTTTAACAAGTTCCTGTTGTTGGAGAGTTGTACACCGGTCACAGAACTTGTATTGTTCATATCATGCAGGTCCGCCACAATGATATTATCACCATAGAAAGCCTTTCTGTCAGTTAAACGCTGGTTCACGTTATTACCCAGGATCGCGCGTACAGTGATATCAGGCGTAACGGCATGTGTCGCTGTTAACAACAGGGTGTTATCAAGTTCCTGTCTGTAGATATTATCACTGGTGATACTACCGTTGGCATAGGAAGCAGCGCCTTTTCCTCTTACGCTGAGCCTTCTGTCAGTATATGCGTTGAAACCGATCGTGTTCTGTACGTTCAGCCAGGAGAAGGGATCAAAGCCTACGATCAGATTACCGTAATAGCGGTCTACATCACTTTTACTCGGACTATGTTTCACAGACCAGTAAGGGTTATCCACACCGGTATAATCATATACATTACTACCATCTATCGGATTTTCAAAAGGATAGTTGGTGAGATCATAGCTGGTGGGAACATACATCAATGTAGACATGATAGAACCGGTCAATCCACCTACCGGCGGCGTTTTCTGACGAGTGGTCACATAGTTGATGGAACCACTGGCATAGAATTTATTTTCAAGGCGGATATTCCCACCGATATTCACAGAAGTACGTTTGATCTCATTACCCGGCACTACGCCGTTGTTGTCTGTATTGGAAAAACCTGCATTAAAGTTTCCTTTTTCACTGCCAGAAGAAATGGTGATGGCATTCTCATATACACTACCTGTTCTGAAAAAGTTTTTAGCATTCTCTTTAGCGTAAGATCTGTAAGGTACCTGTATAGGAGTGACACCGTCCGCTTCATAGAACTCAGGGAAGACAGCGGACGTAAACTGACGTGTAAGCTGATGCGGTATAGTGGAGCGGGTTGGCAACATGCTGCTGATGCCTTCGTAAGGCTGTCCCCAGGAAGCATATACACCTTGTCTGTAGTCATTATTTGTTCCTTGTCCGTAGCGGGTTTGATACTCTGGCAGACCGGCTACATCTTCAATTGCATAAGACGTATTGTAAGTAATCTCAGTGCCTTTACGGCTTTTCTTCTTACCGGCTTTTGTGGTAATGATAATAGCGCCATTAGCGGCCCTTGATCCATACAATGCGGCAGCTGCTGCACCTTTCAATACTGTCATGCTTTGTATATTGTTAGGATCAAGATCGAAAGCGCGGTTCGTTACACCGACACCACCTACAGAAGATGAACCCACATTGGCAAAGCTGGAGTTATCGAATGGAACGCCATCTACTACGAAGAGCGGCTGGTTATTACCATTCAGCGAAGAGTTACCACGGATGGTGATATTGGTGCCACCACCGGCTACACCACCAGCCGACTGTATATTCACACCCGCTACTTTACCGGTAAGTGCACGTACAGGATCGGGTTCAGATTTCTGCGCCAGTTTTTCAGACCCAACAGTACTGACAGAATATCCCAGACTATTCTTCTGACGCGCGATACCTGCGGCTGTTACAACGATATCATGTAACTGTTTTACGGCTGCCTGCAATTTAATAGTGCCGGCCTGTGATGCACTGATCTCTGTTACATGATAACCGATGGCTGTAATAACGAGCGTAGCGCCCTGTTTTACTTTTAAGGTAAATGAGCCATCGCCACCTGAAGTGACGCCATTGCTGGTGCCTTTTTCAACGATCGTTGAACCTGGAAACGGGTCGCCGCTCTCACTGAATACTTTTCCTTTAATCACTGTATCGGCAGCAGGTGCTGGTAATGTTGGCATATCACCCTGTTCACTTTTCTCTTTCAGGATAATAAAATCTTCATTCACGACATATTTGATATCCAGTCTGCCCAGTACTTTATCCAGTACTTTCCCCAGTTCCTCTTCTTTAGCAGTGGCAGTGACTTTCCTATCCATTGCGATATGATCGGAACTGTACACAAACTTCACATCGGCTTTAGAGCGGATTTGGTTTAACACCATTTTAAGGCTCATATCGTCAGCCTGCAAAGAGATCTTTTTGTGCAGGATATTCTGTGCACAGGCATTCCGGATGCCTGTAAAAAGCGTCACCACAGTTGCCAGCGAAGTGATAATGACGGATTTGTTCACAAAAGCATTTGTCTTTACATGTTTGCGCATAGGCCTGTTTTCTTTATTAGATTTCTGGTTGATTGAGACAAGAGATTCCCCTGCCACGTTCGTACGCGGCATCCCAGGGGTTATCATGTTGAGCAGCAGCGCTTAGCGGCTGCCGGTTCTTTTACTGTCTGCGGTGTTGATCATAGGCGATTTTTTTTAGTGTCATACTTCCTGATTTTGGTTGAATTACAGTTCATTGTTTTATTTTTTTGCGCGTAGTGATACCACTTTATCATTGATCCTTACGTCCAGGTTGAGCGCCTGGCTGATCATCTCCATTGTGTGTGCCAGTGATTGGTCGGTCATGTCCGCTGTAATGACATTATTTAGAATAGCGGTATCTTCCAGGTTGATCTTAACTTCGAACTTCTTTTCTATCTTCTGTATAACGTTATGCATACCGGCATCATTAAATGCCATATCGTACTCTGTGCCTTTTATAAATTCGTGTATATCTTTCCGTGAGGGATGTACATTTACTACGGATGCCTGTTTCTCTGAATACACGATACTTTCGTTGGTATGTACGATCTGTTTCCGGGTCGCATCTGAACCGACAACTACAGCGCCGGTCAGCACAGATATCGCTACTTCTCCTTTTTCATTGCTGCGTATATTAAAACTGGTGCCCAGTACCTGTGTGGTCAGTGAGCCGCAGGTGACGATGAATGGTCTTTGCACATCTTTACTGACTTCAAACAGGGCTTCTCCTTCCAGGGTCACACTACGTTGGTCATCTTCAAAATTCGCAGGAAAGATCAGTTTACTGTTTCCCTTCAGCCATACGATCGACTTGTCTGACAGCATCTGTTTTGTAATGTATCCTTTCTTATTATAGGCATACGTCGTTCTGTGCGGCGCAACAACATCGAGTATACTTTTACGGCAGATGTAGCCTGTCAGTATGATGGCAGCGATACCTGCAGCTACCGTCAGTGTACGTTTATAACTGATCAGACGTACCGGTGCAGATGGTTGCTGTATCCTCCGGGTCAGCTGACTGAACATTGCTTCCCGGGATGCTGACAATTCTTCTTTATCCAGACTGTCAAATGCGGTCTTATCCTCCATAGCGTCCAGCCAGCCTTCGAGGCGTTCCATTTCCTGTTCATTGAGGAGACCTTTGGTATATCTGTCCAGTAATTGTTTGAATTCCTTGTGATCCATCAGTATCTGAGACTAGTTTTAGTGTATGGCAGCAGCACCTTGCTATATATATGTAAACGGGGAAAGACGAAACACCTACTGTAAAACAAAAAAAATCTAAAAGAGCCAGAAATATTCCCGGAAAGCCAGTCTCAGGTGTTTGAGGGCTTTGGTCAGATGGTTTTCCACAGTTTTGTGAGAGATATTCAGGGCAGCAGCGATATCCTGAATGGAGCGGTGCTCATTCCGGCTCATCCGGAACACCTGCTGACACTTTTCAGGCAGGCGGGAGACTTCTTTTTCCACCGCATTGGCCAGGTCGGCATAGGTAATATATTCTTCATTCGAGTTGTCCTGTAGCTGGTCATTGTAGCGGGAAAAAGCACCCGCATAGGTTTTCCTTACCTTATCGGCCTTCATGTAATTGAAGATCTGGTATTTGACGGCCGTATAAAGATAGGCAGAGAGTGTTTGTGTAAGCTGCAGCGCTGTTCGTCGGTTCCAGAGAGAGAAGAATACCTCCTGGACAATTTCTTCCGTTATTTCCCGTGATTTCAGGCGATTATACACATAGGCATATAACAGCGGCCAGTACTTGTTATAGATACACTCGTAGGCGGCCATATCACCTGTTTGCAACAGGTCAATTAACGCTGCATCATCATATGTATTATAATTTCTGATAATGTAGACTTTTTAGCGATCCTGAACTTGATTGATACTATAAACTAACAAAAAAAAGTAAAGAAATCATAGCATAACCTGAAAATATTCTCTATTTCCTATCAAAAACTACTACTTCTAAGTAAATGACTGCAAGGACTGTTCATCAGGAATATGGTTATTCCCTGCTATATGGGGCATAAAAAAAGGCAGTAACTGGTGTTACCGCCTTTCCCTATAAGCTGTTATTCAGGATGTTTAGAAATCGATCTTTGCAAAACAGATATAGTTTCTGTTGATGCAGGGGATCAGTACCGAACGGGAGCTGATCTGTTTACCATAACGCGGCATCCAGGTGAAGCCTTTATCCAGGTTACGGAGTGTTGGCTTGCGGCTACTCTGACCATCGGGCTGTATACTATTGTCCGTGATCATAAAGCTACGTCTGTCCAGTTCGTTGTAGAGGAAGCGCAGTTCACTGCCGATGTTCACCATCATATAAGACAGGTACAGGTCAGAACCATCGTCATACTGGCTTTTATGCACGAAATTGCTCCATAGCAGGTTGCCTTCATTATCCAGGGACAGTACGGCTACGTTGTCATAGTGGTAGCGGTCCTGGGAGTTATAGTTATTATACCATGGATTGTAGTAGAAGGGTGAATACGGAGAATAATAGTACGGTGTGTACATCCCGTAAGGGCCATACATATAATTCCAACGGTTCCAGGGTTGGGTACGGGAAGTCGTATAGTAGGACTCAGCCGTCACTAGGAAACCACCATCTTTGGTATTAATGATCTTACGGATGAAGTAATCATTGAAAGCAGCGCTCGTGGATGCGTCACCTTTGGCATTTCCTTTCAGTTCAGGTGTAAAGACCACTTCCTTTTCGAATAGCTGCTGGCTCTTTGAATAGTCATATTTGCTGACATACAGGCCCTCCACGTTGCCCCGCTTCTGTTTATAGTAGAAGGCGGTCACCAGTACGTTCTTGTTGTTATTATCCACCTTCATCTTTACTTCGTCCAGCAACTGTGTTTTAAGTTCCATGGGCACATAGTTAAAGGAATCCACCACGGCCCTCTTTACAATCAGGCTGCCACTAACGATATAATCCCTGTTGCTGGTACGTTCCAGTTTGTTGAAGAGCAGATCGCCGCCATTGGTCAGGTTAAAGTTGCTGAGGAAGATCCTTTTATTTTCCATCGGCAGTGATACCCTGGCATTATTGATCAGCTGAAAAGAACTGTCATAGAGGAAGGTGTAGAAGACGTTATCGTTTTCCTTATCCTGGTTGATCTTGTAGACCATGATACGGTTTTTGTCTTCCGAATATTCCACAGAATACACCTTGTTTTCCTTGGTGTAGAATCCGATGCGGGTAGAATCCACCATGACCGGTGCTCCGGTAAAATTGGCGGTACCGTCCATAGTAGCACAGAAGCTGTACACGGCGTCTTTCCGCTGGAACTGGTATATCATAAATACTTTATCGGCGTAGTTGATAAAATCCACGCTGATCAGTTTTTTAGGCAGGAAGTCGAGCTTCACCCTGTTTTTAAGTTGCAGGGCGTTATCATAAATAGAAATGGCATAGTCCCCTCTATCACTCTTGTAGACCATGATATTGCCTGATACCTTGCCAATGATCTCGAATTCCGTGCTTTTGTAATCGTCCCGTTCCAGGTCTGTATAGGTGACTTTCTGAGCCATGACAGCCCCACTCCATAACACCAGTAAAGCATAGAGATATAGAATGCGCATTATCTAAATTTTAAAAGGTTGCAAGTTTAGGATACTGAATTAACGGTAAATGGCTATAATTCATTGTGAAACAGCGGCAGGAAAACGTGGAGCATTCCTTTACGCTGATACTAAAATACGTAATTAGGGCGTATGAATAAGCAGGGCTGCGGTAATTCGTCATTCTCAATTCGTAATTTCTAGCCCTGAATGATGTAATTTTACTGTTATGGATACGGTCTTAATTACCGGCGGCACAGGTCTCGTGGGCCGGGCACTTACGAAATTGCTTACAGAGGTAGGTTATAAGGTTATAATTCTGAGCCGCCACGCGGGGCAGGACAGTGACAATGAACTTGTCAGTTATGCCCAGTGGGACCTCGCGAGACAAACTATTGATGAAACAGCTATCCAACAGGCTGATTACATCGTACACCTGGCCGGCGCCAATGTAGGCGATAAACGCTGGACGGCTGCCCGTAAAAAAGAGATCGTCAACAGCCGTACGCAGAGTGCGGCCTTGTTATATAAGGCGCTTGAGAAGTATCCAAATAAGGTTAAAAAAGTGATCAGCGCTTCCGGGGCCGGTTACTATGGAGAAGATAAAGGTGGAACGGCTTTCACGGAAAAAGACCCTCCTGCCAATGATTTCCTGGGTACCACCTGCGTTGCCTGGGAGAACGCTATCCTGAAAATGCAGGAACTGGGTAAAAAGGTGGTCATCTTCCGTACAGGGATTGCCCTCAGCCTTGCCGGCGGCGCCCTGAAAGAATTCTACAAACCATTACAATTCGGCTTTGCGACTATCCTTGGTAATGGGGAGCAATATGTCAGCTGGATTCATATACACGACCTCGCACGCCTGTACCTTAGCGCTATTGTCAATCATGAGCTGGAAGGTATTTATAACGCTGCCGCCCCCCATCCTGTACAGAATAAGGAACTGGTGATGACCATGGCGCAGGAGGCAAAAGGTAAGAGCTTTATTTCGGTACATGTACCCACATTTGCCCTTAAACTGGCCTTAGGCGAGATGAGCATAGAAGTACTGAAAAGCTGCCGCCTGTCATCTGCGAGCATACAGGAAACAGGTTTCGTATTTTCTTATCCGGACATTCGCGGTGCGATGGAAAAGATATTCCAGGAGAAAGAAAGTTAGCAGGGGTGAGTAGGTGTTAACCCTCAAGGATTTTTTTCATGGCCTCTGCCTTCAGCAGACATTCTTCCCATTCTTTTACAGGATCAGCATAGTAAGTGATCGCGGAACCGGTCGTAAAGGACAGGTACCGGCGGTCTGCATTGTATAATATGCTGCGGATCACCACATTAAAATCAAAGTCACCTTCCGGCGTAATATAACCCAGCGCTCCGGAGAACAGTCCCCTGCGGGATTTTTCATACTGTTCTATCAGTTGTAGTACGCTCAGTTTTGGCGCGCCTGTCATAGAACCCATTGGAAAGGCCTGACGGATCACTTCTGTGAATGGTAGATCCGTTTCGGGTATAGCCCTGACCGTAGAGATCATGTGATGTACCTGTGCAAAGGAATAAATACCGAACAATTCTGTCACTTCGACACTACCACGTTGCGCCGTATGGGAAAGGTCATTACGCACCAGGTCTACGACCATTACATTTTCTGCCCTTTCCTTACTGTTTTGCTGTAATTCTTTACGACGTTCCTCATCCACTACCGGGTCAACTGCACGTCTGATCGTTCCTTTAATAGGTTGGGAGATCACTTCCTGCCCATGTTTCTGCATGAAACGTTCCGGACTGGAACAGGCCATGTACAGGTCATTGGTGCGATAATAGGCAGCGAAAGGCGAAGGCGAGACCTGATTCAGTTTCTTAAATAGTGAGAGCGGATCAACGGTGATGTCGGTGATAAAGTTTTCCCGACAGAAGTTCACTTCATAGCAATCCCCACGATGGATATGGTCCTGGAGCCCTTTGACAGCGTCCAGGTATTGCTGTTTGTCCAGGTGTGCCTGTACGGTACCACCGGGCGTATGTTGTGTAACATGTACTGGCGTCGCAGTGCATTGTGCATAAATATCCCTGGCTGCGTTTTCATCCATATCCCATCCCCCTATACGTACTTCATGACCGCTTAACAGCATGATAATACGCGGGCGGAAGAAGAACAGGTCCGGGAAGTCTATACCGTCTTTATTATGGGAAAATAAGCCCGGAAAGGTCTCATTTTTGAGATCATAGGCAAGGTGGCCAAAGAGCCAGTCCTGGTGGGTCTGATAATATTGCTGTAGGGAAGAAAAGGCGTTACCGGCCTGGCAGGAAAGCGTATCCAGCGCATCTGCGGCCAGCATAGCTTCGCTTTGGTGATAGATGGAAGCGTAGTTGTTATTATCCAAAAAACAGCAAATGTTGAACTGGTTGCTCCAATTCAACATTTGCTGTTTAAATAAGTTTGGATCATTAACCGGGAAACCGTAAAATATCCTGATAATGCTTGCTTTTAATGCTTAGAAATCGTCGTCGTCATCGTCAAACCCACCTCTGTCGTTGAACAGGCCCATATCTTTGAATTCATCGTCGATGCCCAGATCATCATCATCGTCAGCGCTTTTCTTGCCAGGACGACCACGTTTGCTCTTAGGTTTAGGCATATCGAATTCTTCGAAGTCAGGATCGTAGTCCTCGTCATCGCTTTTGCCCCAATTATCATCATCATCATCCAAATCCATATCCTCATCCTCTTCTACATCATCCTCTTCATCATCATCACCTTTCTTCTTGGACTTTGAAGCCGACTTATCTGATTTTTTAGAAGCAGCAGACTTACGGGGAGTTTCCTCCTCATCCAGATCTTCATCATCGTCCTCCTCTTCCTTCTTAGGCTTACTAGCAGCTTTAGGCGCTGCTTTCGTAGTCTTTGGAGAACTAGTCTTTTTGGTCTCTTTTTCGTTATCAGATTTTGATTTCATAATAGGTTCACTTAAGTCTTTAGCGTATTTCTTTTGCGTAAAGTTTTAACAGTTTTTTGTATTAGCCAAATTTTTTTTGCCGATTTTTTTCCGTAATTTTTTAAGCATTTTCCTGCTCCAGAATCTGATCACGGCCTGGTCCATTTGATACAAATTTAACCGGTACCTGCAGGTAATTTTCTACTGCTTTTACGAATAATTTCATCTCGGCAGGCAATTCATTGAAATGCTTGCTTTTGGCTGCTGTTTCATCGCTCCAGCCTTTATGTTGTTCCCAAACGGGTTTAACTTCTGTTTCGTTCAGCTGATAAGGCATTGCTTTTGTCTGCTGACCATCGATCTCATATGCAGTACATGCATATACTTCATCGAAAGCGTCGAGTACGTCGCTCTTGGTCATTACCAGTTGTGTAACACCACTCAGCATACAGGTATAATTCAGGGCTACCAGGTCGATCCAGCCACAACGACGTGGACGGCCGGTAGTAGCGCCAAACTCATTCCCTTCTGCGCGCAGTTTTTCACCGGTAGCATCGTGCAGTTCAGTAGGGAATGGTCCGCTACCTACACGGGTACAATAAGCTTTGGTCACACCGATCACTTCTTTGATCCATTTTGGTGCTACGCCCAGACCGGAACATACGCCGGCAGAGATAGTACTGGAAGAAGTAACGAACGGATAAGTACCGAAATCCACATCCAGCATACTACCCTGAGCGCCTTCCGCCAGGATTTTCTTACCGGCCTGCAGTTTTTCGTTAATGAAATACTCTCCATTTACGATGTTCATCTGCTTCAGGTAAGCTACTGCATCAAAGAACTCAGCTTCCCATTCAGCGATGTCTTTCGCAATTTCAGCTTTTATCTCTGCAGAGAAGTCATAACCTGCCAGCAGGTGCTGATGTTTCTCTTTCAGTTTAGCATAACGCTCGTTGAAATCGCCACGCAGCACATCACCTACTCTCAGACCATTACGGCCTGTTTTATCCATATATGCAGGTCCGATACCTTTCAGGGTAGAACCGATCTTTTCAGCGCCTTTAGACAGTTCTGAAGCCTTGTCAAGGGCACGGTGAGAAGGAACGATGATATGTGTTCTTTCCGCGATAAAAAGGTTTTTCTTCAGATCTACGCCAAGGGCAGTGATCTTATCACATTCCTTTTTAAAAGTTACAGGGTCCAGTACCACGCCATTACCGATCAGGTTAATGGTATTTTTATGGAACACACCTGAAGGAATGGTATGTAATACTACCTTCTGGCCATCCACATATAAAGTATGCCCTGCGTTGGGTCCACCCTGAAAGCGGGCTATGACATCGTATTTACCTGCGAAATAATCCACAATCTTTCCTTTGCCTTCATCGCCCCACTGTAGGCCCAGCAAAACATCTACCATAAGAGTTGATATTGATTTTTGAAAACGAAGAGCAAAACTAAGAAAGAATTAGGAATTAGGAATTAGGAATTCAGAATTAGCTGGCTTAAAGGGACATTATTACTGAATTCCAGTCATGAATATACAAAAAAAGAACTGCCGGTCAAATAGCCGGCAGTTCTTTATATTGAAGTTCCTGAATATTAAATCATGGTCGATCACACCTGATCACTGACTGGGGGCTATTCGTCCTCCAGACGGCTTACTGACTGAATACCATCCAGTTTCTTCAGTTTTTCGAACAGTTCATCCAGTTCCTCCTTATCGTGTACGAACACTTTGATAAGGCCTTCGAAGAGCCCCTCACGGGATTCGATGGTCAGGCCTGCAATATTTACCCGCAGTTCACCGGAAATAACGTTGGTGATCTTGTGGATAACTCCCACATCGTCCATTCCGACGATCCGGAGACCGGTCAGGAAGGAAATCTCCCTGTTCTTTACCCACTTGGTCTTTACCACCCTGTGGCCATAGTTAGCCAGCAGCTGGGCGGCGTTCGGACAGTTGGTACGGTGTATTTTCAGCCCTTCACTGGCGGTAATGAAACCAAAAACGTCATCGCCCGGGATAGGACGGCAGCAGTTGGCCAGCTTATAAGCGATCTTATCTGAGCTTTCCCCGAAAATGATCAGTTCCGCGTCTTTCTTGGCGGGGATCATATGTTTCAGGTGGTCTTCAGAGATATGGTCCGGCTGTTTTACCGGCACCGGTTTAGGCGCTTCCAGTTTATCACCCAGTACATTGAACTGCTTCAGCTCTTTCAGGTCGATGTTCTTGACAGCGATCTGGTAATAGAGGTCCAGCGGTGAAGGTTGCTTGTAGTACTGTACCAGCTCATTGATATTGTGCTGGCTGTTGGCGATCTTCATGTGGTCCAGCTTACGCTCCAGCACGTCCTTACCATCCATGGCCACTTTACGCTTTTCCTCCTTCAGGGCATCCTTGATCTTGGATTTGGCTTTGGCGGTCAGTGCGTAGTTCAGCCAGTCCTCTGTCGGTTTCTGCTTATTCGAAGTAATGATCTCCACCTGGTCCCCGCTGCGCAGCTTATGGCTGATAGGCACCAGTTTGTAGTTCACCTTGGCCCCGATACACTTGTTACCTACCGCACTATGGATCGAATAGGCAAAATCCAGGGCAGTAGAATTAACAGGCAGTATTTTCAGGTCCCCTTTCGGTGTATATACATAAATCTCTTCGGTAAAGAGGTTGCTCTTAAAGTCAGCCAGGAAGTCCAGGGTATTGGAGTCCGGGTTGTTCAGTATCTCCCTGATCTGGGTGAACCACTGGTCAAATTTAGACTCTGTGCTGGCGCTCTGGGCACTGCCCTCCTTATAACGCCAGTGGGCGGCCAGACCTTTCTCGGCGTAATCGTTCATACGCTTGGTACGGATCTGTACTTCCACCCATTTTCCCTGTGGGCCCATTACGGTCACGTGCAGGGCCTCATAGCCGTTGGATTTAGGATTACTCAGCCAGTCGCGCGTACGCTCAGGGCTGGGGTGATAAAAGTCTGTAATGATGGAATATACCTTCCAGCAGTCTGACTTCTCCTTCTCCAGGGGGGAGTCCATGATAATACGGATCGCAAAGAGATCGTACACTTCTTCAAAGGTGACGCCCTTCTTTTTGATCTTATTCCAGATGGAGTGTATGGATTTCGGACGACCGAATATCTCGAAGTTCAGTCCTTCTTCCTGTAATACCTCCTTGATAGGTTTGATAAACTCGTTGATATAACGGGTACGCTCACGCTTGGTTTCCTTCAGCTTTTTGGCGATTTCCCGGTAGGTCTGCTGCTCGGTGTACTTCATGGAGAGGTCTTCCATCTCCGATTTGATGTTGTACAGACCAAGGCGGTGTGCCAGGGGGGCATAGATAAATACGGTCTCCGAGGCTATTTTGAGCTGTTTTTCACGGCTCATACTATCCAGGGTACGCATATTATGCATCCTGTCCGCCAGTTTTATCAGTATCACCCTGGGGTCATCCGCCAGTGTGAGCAGTATTTTCTTGAAGTTTTCCGCCTGGGCGGTGCTCGTGTTAGAGTCTATAACGGTCGATATTTTAGTCAGACCGTCTACGATATGGGCTATTTCGGGCCCGAACGCTCTTTCTACGTCTTCCAGAGTGACTTCAGTGTCTTCCACAGTATCGTGCAGCAACGCACAAATAGCGGAACGTACACCCAAACCAATCTCTTCAACGCAGATCTGCGCTACAGCGAGGGGATGTAAGATGTATGGCTCACCGGATTTCCGGCGCATTTCCTTGTGTGCGTCAGCCGCCATTTCAAAGGCAGTACGCACCAGTTCGCGGTCTCCTTTCTTTAAACGGGGTTTGAGCGACTTCAGTAAAGCGCGGTAATGACGAACGATCTCTTTCTTTTCCTGTTCCTCGTCCAGATTATATTGTTTTACTACCACTGTTTCCATCAGCTATAAAGTTACAATTTTATTGCATAGGATAACATGGCAGGAATGTGCTAATCATTCGCCTCCCAGCCTGCATTTCTGTAACACTTCCCAGGAGGTACCCGTATGCCGGAGCAGATAGAGGTTACGTACGGGAAAAACCGCATCAAACGGACGAAGCCGGTATTCTTCCATGGCCTGTTCCAGCTCTTTATCAGAGAGGTCGCGAAATGCCAGGGAGATATGCGGATTGAAGCCGTAACGGGCCAGCATATGACTGAAACCGAACTCTTTACGCAGGAATTCGACCATTTCATGATGCAGGTGTGTGATCCCCTCATTCTTTTCCACATTGATATACAACACTTTCCGCTTTGTCTGGGATACTCCGCCAAAGCCGTGCAGTTTGATCTCAAAAGGTTGGATAGATGCCGCGAAAGTGGTCAGAGCGGGACACAATGTCTTTTCCAGCTCAGGATCGGCGGTGAAAGGCACCTGTAAGGTGATATGCGGCAATACCCGTAGAGCCTTCCGGGCGTCATACTTTTCTGCGAATTCCTGCTTCAGGCGGATGATCTCTCTTCCGACTTCTGCATTGGGCAGCAGGGCAATAAAGTAGATCTTACTTTCTGCTCTGGGTAGTTTGGGCCTTGGAGGAAAACGGGGCCCATTGTTCGGACGGGGCCTGCGAAATTGGTTGCCGTTGTGTCTTTGTGTACGGTGAGCACGGTCTTCACTCTCCGGGCGACCACCATTGCCCTGGCGCTGCTGGCGTGGCTGGTCATGTCTGCCGTAAGTCATTGTCTTGGTGATTGTGGGGTTTGATTAAGTCAGTATCACCCTTCGTTGTCTGTAGAAGTAGATTCGCTGTCTTTATCTGTACATTCGGGAATATTCAGCCGGACGCCCACATTATGCAGCGTCTCCAGCGCAATACCCGGTTCCTCTTTAAAATGTTTTCGTAAACGTGTCAGGAATACATCCATGCTTCTGCTGGAAAAGAAACTACTGTTTCCCCATACTTTCAGCAGGATCTCGTCCCTCTTAACCAGTTTATTGCTGTTTTCCACCAGGTAGCGCAATACCTTTGCCTCTTTCTTTGTAAGTGTAGCAAAAGGTTCGCCCCCGGCACGTGTAAGCTCCTTTTCTTCGTAATTGAACCTGACGTCATCGCCCAGTTTATAGATACCATCGCCTGGTACATCCTTGGGCAGCGTCCTTCTCAGGAACACCCTGATACGCATGATCAGCTCACGCATGCTGAACGGTTTTACCAGAAAATCGTCCCCACCTATCCGGAAACCATGCAGCCTGTCCTCGTCCGTCGCTTTCGAGGAAATGAACAGGATCGGTATCATACCGTTTTTCTTCCGGATATCCTGCGCCAGCGTAAAGCCGTCTTTCTTCGGCATCAGTACGTCCAGTATGCAAAGATCAAAATCGTCCCTTTGAAACTTTTTCAGCGCTACCTCGCCGTCAAAACAATGCACGACTGCGTACCCTGCTGCTTCCAGCTGCTTCTTAATGATGCTACCATACTGGTAGTCATCTTCGGCAAGGAGAATTTGTACATTACTAACCATGCGTTAAATTTTATATCCGGTTCAATAGTTGTTAACACACAATGTCATTCCCATGACTCTGCTACAATATTGCTGAATAAACTGCTCATTTTAGTTAATAATTAGTTATCGTGTCAAACTTTTCTTATTTCGATACACTTGGGATCAACATGAAATTGAACGGATTGGGTTATCATAGATTACATACTTTCATAAGACAACAAAAAAAAAGGCTACCTGTTCAAAGGCAGCCTTTTTTTTTGTTAACAGCTTTTCCAGCTGTTTGTGCACATGTATTTTTTTCTCTTTATTATTCTACGGCAGAGATCTGTATCGCTACTGCATGTTTCCATGCTTTCTGCTGCACAGCCGCAGGGATACTCAGCTGAGTACCGGTCGCGGTAGCTTTCCAGGAGATTTTCTCCTTTGCGCCCAATACCGTCACTTTCGCTCCTTTCGCAGGTTTCAGGCCGTTAAAGGCTATCTGCGCAGGCAGCTTTTCGCCTTCTTCCAGCATATAGATCGCATACACATTGCCATTCTTCTTACGGGTAAAACATATCTTACCATCTTTGTAAGGCGCCACAGAACGTGTACCGTAGATCGCATCGCCATTTATCTTCATCCACTCACCGATAGCGGTCATCGTGGTGTAAGCCTCTTCGTGTAACTGACCATCAGGACCAGGACCAACGTTCAGCAGGTAGTTACCACCCTTCGCAACGATATCCACCAGGTTGTGAATGAGCTTGTTCACAGACTTGTATTTATCATCCGGCACATATGACCAGGAATTCGCCATCGTCATACAGGTTTCCCATGGATAAGACAGTGGTTTATCAGGTATCTGCTGCTCAGGTGTACGGTAGTTCTCGAACGGACCATGTACCGCGCGGTCTACTACGATCAGGCCTGGCTGATGGCTACGCGCCATTTTAGTGATGCCTGCCATATCGATATCTTCATTCTGCTTGCTTGGTCTGGTATCGATTTCAGCAGCCGTAATGTCGTTCTCTTTTTTAGTGTCCTGTTTACGTGCACGTACCCAGCCGCCATCCAGCCAGAGAATCTCGATCTTACCCATAGTGGTCATCAGTTCCTCGATCTGCTTGTAGGTAAATTCCCTGAAATTATTCCAGCGGTCTTTGTACTTGTTCACATCATAGTTCACATGTCTGTCTTTCGGTGGGAAATAAGACCACCAGTAGTACTCACTGTGCCAGTCAGGTTTGGAGAAATAAGCGCCGGTGTGAATACCTTCTTTCTGGAATGCGCTGAACACTTCTTTCGCCACGTTCTTTCTCGGATCGTTACGGAAAGCACTGTTCGGTCCAGCAATGCTGTAATCGGTCTGTTTGGTATCCCACATACAGAAACCGTCGTGGTGTTTAGTTGTGAATACCACATATTCCATACCTGCGCCTTTCGCTGCTTTTGCCCATTTGGAAGGGTCAAATTTGGTCGGATTGAAAGTGGTGGACAGGGCTTCGTATTTCTTTACATAATCATAGTACGGAATGCCATAAGGATTGCGCTGTGTCCATCCTTCATCTTCCGGACAAATACTCCAGGATTCCACCACACCCCACTGGGAATAAGCACCCCAATGTATGATCATACCAAATTTCCAGTCCTGCCATTCATCCAGTTTCTGCAATACGGCTTTATCCGTTTCAGGGATATAGGGTTGACCAAGGCCATGGTCCTGCGCATTGGCCGTGGAAAACGCCAGTAATGCACTGCTAAATAATACAAAAAGTTTTCGCATGATTAATTTTTAAATGTATCTCTGAGACTTATAACTTTCAGTTGTTCTCTTATCTGTTGTAATGTCAGTTCACTGTTTACGCGTACGGTCGCTGTCTCTCCCGGCAGCAGGTCAAAATAGTTATCACTGAATTGTGATTTCGGATCGTTCTCCAGCAGCAGGTAAACGTTTCTCGCCAGTTTTCCGGCTGTGATCTTCACGGCTATAGTTCCATCAGCACCTGTCGTAACGCTCGTCTGCATACCGGGTTCCGGCAATTCCATGATGCTGGCTTTGGCAAAGTAATACACATTCCGGGTCAATAACTCATCTTTCTTTACCACTTTCGAATAGAATATTACCTTTTGCGCATCAAAGCCTTTCAGCAATTCGCTGACAGGTACTTCATACAACAACTGGCTCTTTGCTGCTTTCGGCTGAATATCCGCTATTGATCTCTCCCATAATACTTTTCCTTCCAGGTCCATCAACTGCATTTCCAGCGTCAATGGCTGTTCCTGTGGCACATCTGATACCACCCATGTCTGCAATTTATCTTGTGCCTCTACATGGGAAACGATCACAGGTGCAAATGCTTTCTTCACAAAATATTGCAGGGCTTTCCATCTTCCGTAGTAATCAATTCCTGACCAGGATGGGCCGGGCCAGCAATCATTGAGCTGCCAGTATAATGTACCCATACAGTAAGGCATTGCACGGCGATGTGCCTCAATAGCGATCCGCATACCCTCTGCCTGTAGTACCTGATTCACATATATCAACGCCGGAAAATCCTTTGGTGTTTTGTAGTAATGTTGCAGGTAAGTGTTAATTGCCGCATTCCCTCTGTTGGTGCTTTTCTGATGCGACAACAGCACCGGAGAATAAATATCCTGGTCATTTTTACCAGCAAAACGACGAATGGTGTGCATATCGGGGAATGACTGGAACCCATATTCACTCATGAAACGTGGCACATGGGTATTAAAGGCTTCAAACCACTCCATCCCATGCCATACACCCCAATAGTGATTATCTCCTTTGGTAAAATCTTCTTTGCTGCCCCAGTTACTGATCGGTGATGAATGAAAATAGAACCTGCCCGGGTCCAGCGTTTTTACCTGTTCCGGCAACAATGATTTAAACAGTACATCGTATCCCTGCTGCAAGGTCTTCCATTGGGCTTCGGTATAACCGTACCCACTCTGCCAGCCCCAGTTTTTAATTGCGACAGCCACCTCGTTATTGCCGCACCATAAAGCGAGCGACGCATGATTGCGCAAACGGGTGATATTATAACGTAGTTCTTCTTTTACATTCGCCAGGAACGCTGTATCTGATGGATATACCGTACAGGCAAACATAAAGTCCTGCCATACCAGTATTCCCTGCTGATCTGCCAGCTCATAAAACAGGTCCTTTTCATAAGCACCGCCGCCCCATACGCGCACCATATTGAAATGCGACTCCTTCATGTCACTGAACAGCTGCAGATACCGCTCGTCTGTTACTCTCGGGCGGAAATTATCCTGTGGAATATAATTGGCGCCTTTCATAAATACCGGCTGTCCGTTCACCTTCACATAAAAACTCTCACCCAGACTATCCGGTGCATTGATCACTTCTATGGTCCGTAGTCCGATGTTCAGCATACGTGCAGTGATCAGCTGTTTGCCATCCAACACACTTACTTTCACTTTATACAGGAAAGGATCACCCAATCCGTTAGGCCACCAGCGTTTCGGGCGCTGAATGCTGAACGGCAGTTCCATTGTCTGCTCTCCTGCGCTCAATTCTTTTTCAATGGCAACAGTTGTAAACAGTTTATCAGGACTTTCGATCCGCAGGGTATATTTTCCTGCATGTACCGTTTTCAGTGTGAGCGCAGCCCGCAGGGTAGCTGTCTTATCTGTCAGACTTTGCTGTTGCAGCCACACGTCGCTGATGCTTGTTTTATTCCAGGCTGTCAGCGAAGCACCTCCGCTGATACCGGCAGTGACCAGTCTTGGTCCCCAGTCCCATCCATAATGATAAGGCGCCTTACGTGCATAAATACTTAATGGAATATCACTTGCATCATTTCCTGCCGGATATATCAGCCTGTCTTTCAGGAAACGTTCCATATCGTAACGAACAGGGCTATGAAAGAAAACGCGCAGCTGATTTTGTCCGTTATGCAGCCACTGTTTCACATTTATATTGTGACCGACAAACATGTTATGGCTCTGCAATACCAGGTGATCATTGATATATACATCCGCATAGGTATCCAGTTCCGGCAATTGCAGATCGACCACATCATGTGCTAACAATGCATCAGCTACTTCAAAACTTTTTCGATAGGTCCAGTCCTTTTTATCGACCCATTGTACGGCATTTTCATTCATGCCCACAAATGGATCTGGTATCAGGTGATGCGCCAGCAGGTCGGTGTGCACCGTACCTGGTACGGTCGCTTTCCGCCAGTTATTATCATCTGCATCTGCGAACTCCCATTCTCCATTGAGAGAGAGCGTTGTTGTTGTTTGTGCATGCGCCATCCGCGCCAGCATACACAGGCATAAGAGAAGTGTGTAATGTAACTTATTCTTCATAGTCCACGCTGTTGGTTATTGTAGGTGTATATAAACTATCTTTGTATTATGAAAAGCATCTGGCAACAAATACTGCGTTACCTGTACATAGGCAAAAAGGACCCTTCGACGCCTCAGGGCCGCTATGTCTCTATGATGCACGGCATGAACCGTATCTCCATCATTGTATTTCTGATCGCATTGATAATAATGCTGGTAAAGCTGTTTACCCGTCATCATTGAACGGGTCTGGTATAGCCTGTTTTGTGTTGCCTACGACTTATTTCTTCGCCTCGGCATAACTTACTGCAGCCGCCCGGCGACTCGCATCTTTTTCTCCCAGTTTTGTCCACAATGCGGTGTAATCTGCTTTAATACGATCGCGCACCGCTTTGTCCTTCAGCAATAAGGTCAGTTCTGTCAGCAGGTTATCTTCTGTCAGATCGTGCTGGATCAATTCTTTTACAACAGGTTTGTCCATCACGAGGTTCACCAGTGCAATATATTTTACCTTGATCAGTCGTTTGGCAAAGAAGTAGGAAATAGCACTCCCCTTGTAACACACTACTTCAGGCACGCCAAACAGGGCAGTCTCCAATGTAGCCGTACCGGAAGTCACGAGGGCCGCTTCCGCCTGACGCAATAAGGTATAGGTTTGTCCTTTTACAGTAGAGACATTCGGATGGGCACCGATCAGTCCCTGTATAAATGCATCGTCGAGGCTGGGCGCCTGGGCGACAATAAACTGATGGTCAGGGAAATGTTTAGCCATGGTCAGCATGATCGGCAGCTTCACGCTTACCTCCTGCTTACGGCTACCAGGCAGGATGGCAATTACAGGCTTGTCAGACAAAGGAGCATCAGCCGGCTTTTCCTTCGCCTCCCTGATCACCTGTATCAATGGATGGCCTACATATTCCACCTCATAATCCCATTTTTTATAGAAATCCTGTTCAAACGGCAGGATGCAGAGCATCTTATCCACACTCTGTTTTATCTTTTTCACGCGACTCTCCTTCCAGGCCCAAACCTGCGGAGAGATATAAAATACGATCTTATATCCCAATGGTTTCGCCCATTCTGCAATACGCAGATTGAACCCTGCATAGTCGATCAGTACCAGTACATCCGGCTGGTATTGCTGAATGTCCTTTTTACAGAACTCCATATTGCGTAATACGGTACGGATGTTCATCACCACTTCAATGAACCCCATAAAAGCCAGGTCTTTATAATGCTTCACCAGCGTTCCTCCCGCCTGTTGCATCATATCGCCTCCCCAGCAACGAATATCCGCTGCGGTGTCCTGTTGTTTCAATTCTTTGATCAGATTGCTTCCATGGAGATCACCGGACGCTTCTCCGGCGATGATGTAGTACTTCATAGGACAAATATAAATTAGGAATTAGGAATTACGAATTAGGAATTGTCCCGGAATGGCCGTCTCCCCTGAATATTCCGTTCGTACCGGATAAGGCCATCAAAAGGCGCTATTAAAGATAGTCGTGTATGTCAATGACTGCCGATCATTCCTAACTTTTTTAAAATAGAAAAGCCGCTTCCATTATCTGGAAACAGCTTTCAAAAATATAAACAACCTGTTGTAATTACCCGTGTAATATTTTCAATAACAGGATCGTAATGGCATACAGCATCGTCACCAGGAAGATACCTTTTGCAGTAATGTCTTTCCTGACCCTTGTATACAAATAAAATATCACTCCATTCAGCAACAGGCAAACACTAATAAGTTTTGGTAAGGTCTGACGGTTTTCAAGAACAAGCTTCATAAATTCAGACAGGGATACATCATGCTTCGGCATGAATACCAACAGGTAGTACAGGAAGAAGGCCAGTACCGGTGTAAATATACCCAGCACAATGCCTAATGGGAGATTATCTCGTTTTAACATAGTAGGTTTTGATCATGTGCATTATACACATCAGAGTTTCCAGTCGTTTTCCAGCTTCTTTTTCATCTCATAATCTGTCAGGTCGAACTGCACAGGGACAAGTGAAGCGTAGTTATTTGCGAGGGCATATACGTCAGTATCTTCTCCATTATCGCGGTTGGTGAACTCACCGGTGAGCCAGTAGTATTTCTTACCACGCGGATCACGGCGCTCGTCAAACGCTTCTACCCATTTCGCATCTGCCTGACGGCATATCTTTAATCCTTTAAAGTCTTCTTTTTTAACAACAGGGATATTCACATTGAACAGGGTCCCCTCCGGCAGTGCTGTTTCCAGCATCTGCTTGGCCACTGAATGGGCCACTTCCTTACATAAAGAGAAGTCTGCATCAAAACTGTAATCCAGATAAGAGAAACCTACTGAAGGTACTCCTTCGATCGCCGCTTCCATTGCCGCTGACATGGTACCGGAATAGATCACGTTAATGGAATGGTTCGCACCATGGTTGATACCGCTTACGCAGATATCCGGCAAACGGTGCAGGATTTTGTCGCGGGCCAGCTTCACACAATCTACCGGTGTACCGGAACATTGCCATGCTTCTATACCGTCGAATATATCTACCTGGTCCAGACGGAGCGGCACACCGATCGTAATGGCGTGTCCCTTTCCTGACTGCGGACTATCCGGCGCTACCACCACTACTCTTCCCAGTGGACTTACCGCTTCAATCAGTGCCCGGATGCCCGGAGCGGTTACACCATCATCGTTTGTTACCAGTATGATCTTTTCCTGCGCTTTACCCTTCACGTGTTGTTGAGTTTTCTTTTCGGAACAAATTTAATACACTTACCTGATAGTCCATAGCGCACGATCAGGTAATCATGCGCGTAACAGCTTATCAACGTAAAAGATATGGGAAAGATTACGCCCCTTCCCAATATACTTTTACAAATAACATATAATTAACATACTATATTACAGATCAGTACGCAGCATCCGGCGGAACACTAGCCAGGTAAAAAGTGCGATATAGGCGACCAGCGCTGTCAGGTAGATTACACTGTCATAGGGACCGGAGAATTTCACCAGTTTCTCCACGATCGGGAATGGAAGCAATTCATCTCCGGCCTGCAGCGGGAATAATCCCCCGATATTGCCGAAAAAGCGCTTTACAATGGAAACGAGTATCTGCTCAATAAACATGATGTACCCCAGGAAGAGAATGATGGCCAGTCCGGTACGTTTGACCAGCATCCCTACCAGCAGGGCCAGACTTAATGATACCAATACCTGCAAAAAGTAATAACCCAGAAAGCGGGAGCCTTCCATGCTAAAAGGGGCTTTACCATAAACACCGCCGAAAATCAGCACAGCTACAAGGGAAGTCAGGAACGCCAGCAATGCCAGCGCTACTACCCAGAACAGTTTGGAGAGCACAAAGTCCCTCCGCTCCCATCCGTCAATCACATTTTGCCGGTGGGTTTTGTAATTGAACTCATTGCTGACCAGGGTGATGACCAGCAGACTGAAAATACCGGAGGTATAAGAGTTTACGCTGGCGACGGTCTGCCATACCAGCGGGAAATCATACATAGACTGTCCCAACAGTTGCTGGGCTTCTTTAGGTATATTTTTGACAAAGATGTCATGGATAATAAAATTCGGGGCCAACATCGCCAGCAGTCCCAGGCCGATAAACACCCAGAAGGTGCGGTAATTCTTTACCTTAAGCCATTCTATTTTAATGATTTGCAGCATAAGCTTCAGTACAAAGAGGATTAGTTGTTGGTTAATTCCAGGAATGCCGTTTCCAGGCTCTTTCTGCTCATCTGGAGATGATTCAGCCAAACGCCCTGTTGTGCGCACCAGCTGTTCAGACTTGCCGGATCGATCGTTTCCCGGAAAGTGACCTGCAAAATACCATCCTGTCCGGGCAGTACCTGTACAAACGCCGGATGCTGTTTTATCAGCTGTGTCAGTGCCTGGTTATCAGGACCGCCGATCTCGATAAAATTATCCCTGGACAGCACTGCATTCACCGGACCTGAGCCCAGTAACTTTCCTTTCCGCAGGATCGCCACATGTGTACAAACTTTTTCCACCTCATCCAACAGGTGACTGGCCATAATAATGGTCTTACCCGATTGCGCCAGCTTCCTGATCAGGTTTCTGACTTCGGCAATTCCTACCGGGTCGAGGCCATTGGCCGGTTCGTCCAGTATCAGCACTTCCGGATCGCCCAACATTGCTGCTGCAATAGCCAGACGCTGTTTCATACCGAGGGAATAGGTTTTAAAAGCGGAGTGCTGTCTGGCCACCAATCCGGCCAGTTCCAGCACCCGGGGAATATCCTGTTCGCTTGTCTGTTTGATATTAGCGACTATCTGCAGGTTCTTATAGGCTGACAGATAGTGATAGAAGTTAGGCGTTTCCAACAGCGTTCCGATCTTCCTGCGCTGGGCGGCAGAGGGTGTCTGCCCCATCAGCGTAAAAGAACCGGCATCCGCTTTCAGTACATCGGTCACAATACCGAGCATCGTGGTTTTACCACTGCCGTTTGGTCCGAGTATACCATACACGCTGCCTGTCGGAATATCAAATGATACACCATCCAGCGCCTGTACGATACCGTACCGCTTTGAAATGTTGTTAAGGGATAGAATAGTTGACATCAGGTGAATTAATTTCTGATTGGTTTGCCTGTTTTGATCACGCTCTGTAATCTTTCCAGGGTTTTACGCTCGCCTGTCAGGCTAAGGAATGCTTCCCGCTCCAGGTCCAGCAAATATTGCTCGCTCACCAGTGAGGCTTCTGAGAGATCGCCGCCGCTCATCACATACGCCAGTTTACCGGCTATTTTCGCATCGTGTTCTGAGATATAATTAGCGAAGCGCATACTATGAATACCGGTCAGCAGCATCCCCAGTGCGGCACGGCCCAGGACTTTTACATCCTTTCTTTCCACCGGACGGGTATACCCTTCATCTGCCAGTTGTAATACGCTGCGTTTTGCATCAGCGATCAGGCGGCTCTGGTTCAATGTGATCTCGTCATGTCCTTTACGCAGCACACCCAGGTCAAAGGCCTCATGTGCAGAGGTACTCACTTTCGCCATGGCAATGGCCATAAAACGATCTTTCAGCGGTTCCTCTTCAATACGGCCTTCTTTGAATTCATCGCTGGCGCGTAGGGCCATTTCTTTGGTACCGCCACCACCAGGGATCAGGCCTACGCCCAGTTCCACCAGTCCGATGTATGACTCTGCTGCTGCCTGTACCTTATCGGCATGCAGGCACATTTCACAACCTCCACCCAGGGTCAGCGCATGCGGCGCCACAATCACCGGAATGGAAGAATAACGCAGACGCATGGTTGTTTTCTGGAACATCCGTACGGCCATATCCAGCTCATCATATTCCTGTTCTGCCGCGTACATGAAGATCATACCCACATTTGCACCAGCCGAAAAGTTGGCGCCTTCATTCCCAATGATCAATCCACGGAAATCTTTTTCCGCTCTGTCGATCGCTTTATTCACACCTTCCAGCACTTCTCCGCCGATGGTGTTCATTTTAGTTTTCCAGTCGATCGTTACGACACCGTCTCCGATATCATACAGGGTGCATGCACTGTTTTTCCACACCACGTTACCTGAAAGGTTTTCCAGGATCACGAAGGTATCTGCGCCAGGCAGCAATTTATAGACATGTGATTTTACATCGTAGTAATAGCGTTTGCCACCTTCTATTTTGTAGAAAGTCTTAATGCCTTTCTCCAGCATTTCCTTCACCCATGGCGCTACGCTTAATCCTTTTGCTTCAATGGCTTTGATACCATTTTCCACACCCAGCACATCCCATGATTCAAAAGCGCCGATCTCCCATCCGAAACCAGCTTTCATGGCATCGTCCACTTTGTAGATATCATCCGCGATCTCAGGGATGCGGTGAGAAATATAAGAGAACAGGTATGCATGGAACTGCTGGTAGAACTGCCCTGCTTTGTCGCCCGCGGTGAATAGTCCGCGCAGACGCAGCTTCAGGTCTTCCACCTGTTTTGCCGCTTCTATGCTGGCGAATTTAGATTTCTGACGGGGACCATATTCCATCGTTTCCAGGTTGAGCGTCAGTATTTCCTTACCGCCTTCTCCTTTGGTCTTTTTATAGAAACCCTGGCCGGTCTTATCACCCAACCATTTGTTTTCCACTACTTTTTGCAGGAACGGCGGTATCACGAAGATATCTTTTGCTTCGTCCTGCGGACAGTTCTCTGCCACACCTTTTGCCACTCTCACCAGTGTATCGATACCTACGACGTCGGCTGTACGGAAAGTAGCAGATTTGGGTCTGCCGATCACCGGGCCGGTCAGCGCATCTATATCATCTATATTCAGCTGCATTTCCTGCATGATGTGGAAGATCGCCATGATGGAATACACCCCTACCCTGTTGGCAATGAATGCGGGGGTATCCTTACAGAGCACGGTCGTTTTACCCAGGTAAAGGTCTCCGTAATGCATCAGGAAATCCACAATTTCCGGGTCAGTATGCGGTGTCGGAATAATTTCCAGTAAGCGTAGATAACGCGGAGGGTTGAAGAAGTGGGTACCACAGAAATGCTTCTTAAAATCATCGCTGCGGCCTTCCGCCATCAGGTGAATCGGAATACCTGAAGTATTGGAAGTAATGAGCGTACCGGGTTTACGGTACTTTTCCACTTCTGAGAAAACAGACTTTTTGACATCCAGGTTTTCAACAACGACCTCAATGATCCAGTCGTAGTTGGCAATCTCCTTCATATCGTCCGTAAAGTTGCCTGTACGGATCAGCTTTACTACGTCCTTGTTGTACACCGGGGAAGGGTTTGCCTTCAGGGCAGACTGCAATGCGTCGTTTACGATGCGGTTTTTTACCGCTTTGCTGTCAAGTGACAGTCCTTTAGCTTTTTCTGCATCAGTTAACTCTTTGGGGGCAATATCCAGTAACAAAACCTGTACTCCTACGCCTGCGAAATGGGCTGCTATTCTTGAACCCATTACTCCTGAACCTAAAACAGCCACCTTGTTAATGTGTCTTTTCATAGAACGCGTTTTATATGCTACAAGCGCTGAGGCATTGTAGTGAGTCTTGATTGTTAATATCGATAAATGAATATATGATTTTTTGGGAGACTAGCCACAAAAGCCATAAAAAAACGAAGGGCCGTCCATTATACAGTGGACGGCCCTTACTTATGACAAGGTGTTTATTTAAACTGCCTGAGGTGCGCTTGCTACCGGCGCTTTTTTCGTAGCCACGCTTTTCTTTGTTTTTTTCTTCTTACCCCACCATACCAGGAAACCTGTTACTGGCAGACTGGCCCCTATCAGTGCGCCAAAGAAAGCCAGGACCTTACCGGGTAATCCGAGTATGGAACCCACGTGAATATCGTAGTTCGCTTTACGCAGTTTTGAACCGAAGCCGGCTTCTGCAAAGCTGATATCGTATACTTTATTACCGGCCAGTTCTTTTAATGTATGCTGATCGAATGCATAACTTCTGTTATTGTAAAACTTACCTGCCGTAGGATAGATCGTGATACTGATGGCGGACTTTGGCTTGGAGGTATCTGCAAAAGAATAGTAGAAACCTTCTGCATCCGGGTGTTTGGCCAGTACTTTTCCCCATGCCAGGTCCATTGCCTGCTCAGGTGTATACATCTTACCCAGCTGCGTTGAATCGGACTGTGGTCTTTTGAACTCTTCGAGTGTTTGTCCGCCGGAGGTTACCCAGTACAAACCATTGCTATACCACTTGATACCATACACCATACCGGTCAGCGCGATCGCCAGTAATACGATCAGGGAATAGAAACCCAATACATTATGCACGTCATAGTTCACCCTTTTGAAAGAGGCGTCCCATTTTATTTTAAAGCTTTGCTCACGTGCTTTTTTTGTCCATTTCTGCGGCCACCACAGTACCATACCACTGATCAGGATAATAACGAATATCAGGGTGCTGTAATTGACGATCGGTCTGCCTATTTCATAAGGCATCCACAGGAAGCGGTGCCCATTCAGGATAAAGCGGAAGAAATCTGTCTCTCCTGCTTTATGTTCTTTTATGCTGATCACTTCCCCACTGTATGGGTTGAGTCGTAAAACCGTGTTCCCCTTTCTACCCTCTCCCAGGCTCAGGTAAATCGCATTTCCCTGTTGATAGGTGACATAGCCCGGTTTCAGCTTTGGATACTTTTGTGCGCCGATCTCTCTTACCCGTGAAGGAGTGATAACAGGTTTATCCTGACGGGCGATTACAGTCTCAGGTTCCAGCAGGCGGGTGATCTCGTCATGGAATACCCAGATGCAGGCCGTCACGCATACAATGATCATCACAATACCTGTGATCAGACCCAGCCATAGGTGTAACCAGGCTGAAATACGATAAAACAGACTGCGGGATTGTTTTTTCTTGACGGTTGGCTTCCTGGAAAAGTTCATGTTTACTGTAATTGATGGCCCTTTTATACGGACCTGCACGCTAAAAGGTGATAGAATCTGCCAAAAATACCGTGTTATAACGCAAATCGTTTACGCAATCGGGAATAATAATCGCCTCATTAAAGATCGGATTTGAGTTGTCAGAATGGAGAATTGTCCCATTTCGGCTTAATTTTGCAGCTTTTGGCCCCAAAATGCCAGTCACGTACCTTAAAAGGTACACATCAGCAACATGTATCATGAATCAGTTTAATCAGCGTAACACTATGGATGCCAATGAGTCTGCACAATTGCAGCGCGTACTTAACGATTACACCTATGCGCTGGACGTACTGGATAAGTACGATCATCAGTTACTCGAAATAGAAAATACAACAACAGAGAACCTGTTCGTGATCGCCTACGAAACGGCCATGCTTGCCATTCACGGACTAAGGGACCGTTTTGGCGGAAGCGCACTGTTCGGTAATGAAAAGGATGATTCTTTTCAGGGTTCACTGGCGGCGATCTGCCAGACATTTGGTGGTCAATATCTTTATCCCAGCGTGGAGGAAAAGGCGGCCCATCTCTTATATTTCGTGATCAAGAACCATTCTTTTTCTGACGGGAATAAGCGGATCGCAGCATTCCTGTTTGTTTGGTTCCTGGAAAAGAACAACATTCTTTACAGCAAGGATGGTAGTAAAAGGATTGCGGACAATGCGCTGGTGGCTTTTACGCTGATGATCGCGGAATCGAAACCGGAGGAAAAGGAGATGATGGTAAAAGTGATCGTCAATCTGATCAACAGTAATAATTAAAATAAAAAAGTCCGCCGCCGGCGGACTTCCTATTCTTTATGCCTGTACATTCAGTACAGTAAAGCGCTTTACGCCAGCCGGCATCTTCCACTCTACTTCATCTCCTTTACGGAAACCTATGAGAGCTGCACCCAGCGGCGCCAGTATAGAAATTTTCTTTTGCTTGATATCTGCATCGATCGGCATTACGATACGGAAGTCGGTCACTTTTCCTGAATTGACTTCCTTCACACTTACGAGCGAGTTTAAACGGATGGTCCCTACAGGCAGGGCTTCATTATCCACAACAACGGCGCGATTCAGTTCATATGCGAGTGACATTTCGCTGATGTCATCTGTTTTGGTGCCTGCAAATTGTTTCAGGAGGTTATAATCTTCTTCACAAAGAATTACTGGGGTCTTTTCTTTGGTCTTTGCTTTTCCTGATTTCATACACTACTAATTTTAAATTAAAAAAAATTCCTGCCGATGTGGTATATCGCGCAGTGGAACAAACTATACAATAAAAAAACCGAGGGATCCCCGAACAATAAAATGAATTAATAATAGTCCGGGGAAAAAGTATCGAAGTCCTTAAAGGTTGTGTAATAGTAAGACTTGCTTGCTATTGGGGTATTGGTATGCACAACAACAGGCATACGCAATACGGGCGTATGCTGAAAGGATGAATGCTGATATGTTGTGTGCAATGACATCAATACGAATATAAGGAAAAAATCAGGAATTAAGCATGAGACAGGAAGAATTGTGACAGGGTTAACAGATGGTCAATATAACATACCGGGCATACCGCATACATGCTTTATCCATGCTTCATACACGACGCATAGGTGGACTTGATCACTTAAGAAAAAGGGGATATTCCTTCCGGAACATCCCCTTTTTGGGTATAATTTGTGAAAAAATATCATCTCACTTCACTACCTGCGTCCACTGCTGCATCCGGATTAACGAATACCAGTTTACCGGCAGCATTTTCAGCCATCAGGATCATTCCCTGGCTTTCGATACCGCGCATTTTTCTTGGCGCGAGGTTGGCCACCAGTGTTACCTGTTTGCCTACCACTTCTTCCGGTGCAAAATGTTCTGCGATACCAGATACCACGGTACGTTTCTCCGTACCGATATCTACCAGTAATTTCAGCAGTTTGTCTGCCTTTGGCACTTTCTCTGCTTCCAGGATCGTACCTACGCGCAGGTCGAGTTTTGCGAAATCGTCAAACTGTATCTCAGGTTTCATTTCTTTTACTTTATTCTCAACAGGAGCTACTACTGGTTTCACCAGGCCTGCTTTCAGTTTATCGATCTGCTCCTGGATTTTCGTATCGTCAATTTTGCTGAACAGATATTCCGGCTCGCGCAGCGGATATCCTACGTTCACCAGTTTCAGGCTACCTGCATTTTCCCAATCCAGCATACGATCTACTACCTTCAGCATGTGACAGATCTTTTTCGCTGTAAATGGCAGGAATGGATTAGCCAGGATCGCCAGGTTGGCGGTCAGTTGCAGACACAGATGCAGACAGTTGTCAATGCGTTTCTGATAGTCAGCCGTCAGTGACGGGTCTTTTGCCATCGCACTTGCCAGTTTCCATGGTTCTCTTTCCTGGAGGTATTTATTACCGGAACGGGAGATGTCGATCACTTCTGCCAGTGCTTCACGGAAACGGAAGTTTTCCAGTGAATCTTCTATCTTCTGTATAGAAGCCTTCAGTGCTGTAAAGAGGGCATCGTCCTTCTCGTCTTTCAGGTCTGCATGGAATGGAGGTACTTTACCGCCGCAGAGTTTGTGCATTAATACCATGGTACGGTGCACAAAGTTGCTGAAGATATCAGTTAACTCACTGTTGTTACGCTGCTGGAAATCTTTCCAGGTAAAGTCACTGTCCTTTGTTTCAGGCGCGATACTGGTCAGTACATAACGCAGTACGTCCTGTTGATCAGGGAAGTCCTTTACGTAATCATGTACCCATACTGCCCAGTTACGGGAGGTGGATACCTTTTCACTTTCGATATTCAGGAACTCGTTTGCCGGTACGTTTTCAGGCAACACATATCCGCCGTGACCTTTCAGCATTGCCGGGAATATCACGCAATGGAACACGATATTGTCTTTACCAATAAAGTGTACCAGTTTGGTATCATCTTTACACCAGTAATCAGCCCAGTTGGCGGTCAGTTCCTTGGTTGCGGAGATATAACCGATCGGCGCATCAAACCATACGTACAGCACTTTTCCTTCTGCATCAGGCAGCGGCACTTTAATACCCCAGCTGCTGTCGCGGGTCATTGCCCTGCTTTGCAGACCGCCATCGATCCAGCTTTTACACTGTCCGTATACGTTGTTTTTCCACTCTTTGTGACCTTCCAGGAGCCATTCTTTCAGGAATGGTTCATAGTTCTGTAAAGGCATATACCAGTGCTTTGTCTTTTTCTTGACAGGCACGGCATTGCTGAGGGTAGAACGCGGTTCGATCAGTTCGTCCGGGCTCAGTGAAGTACCACATCTTTCACACTGGTCGCCGTATGCATTCGGGTTACCGCATTTAGGGCAGGTACCAACGATGTAACGGTCAGCCAGGAATACATTGGCAGTTTCATCAAAGAACTGCTCACTTTCTCTTTCTTCAAACAGCCCTTTATCATACATCGTTTTGAAGAAGTCAGCTGCTGTTTCGTGGTGTACCTGTTTAGTGGTCCTGGAGAAAATATCGAAAGAGATACCCATGTCTGTAAAGCTGTCATAGATGATCTTATGATATTTATCTACAATATCCTGCGGAGTCACGTTTTCCTTCATCGCCTTGATGGTGATAGGTACTCCGTGTTCGTCAGTTCCTCCTATGAACTTTACATCCGCCTTTTTAGCACGCAGGTAGCGCACATATATATCGGCGGGAATATAACAGCCAGCCAGGTGACCGATGTGGACCGGTCCGTTGGCATAAGGCAATGCCGCTGTTATTAGATATCTGTTAAATTTTGCCATGTTCGCTTAAAGAATGCTTAAATAATGGAAATTCTGTTTTTGCTTTTGGAAGAGCGAAAACTATTTATCAACTTAGCCCTGTCGGGTTTGGGATAACACCCCAAATGGTCTGCAAAGGTAATTAAAGCATAGAACAATGAAAATTCCGCCATACCTCAAAAAAGGTGATCTGATAGGCATCACCTGTAGTAGTAGTAAAATGGATCTGCAGGCAGCAGAATATGCGGCTGGCGTGATCAGTTCCTGGGGTTTCCAGGTACACCTGGGCATTACGGTAGGCACCAGTTTCCATAATTTCTCCGCTCCGGATGAACTGCGGCTGGAAGAGCTGCAGGACATGCTGGACGACCCTGATATTAAAGCTATCATTTTTGGCCGCGGTGGTTATGGCATGGTGTGTATACTGGATGAACTGGATTTCAAGCAATTCCGTAAACATCCCAAGTGGATCTGCGGGTACAGCGATATTACGGCCCTGCATACCCATATTCAACACCAGTACGGCATTCCTACCATCCATTCCATGATGTGCAGTGGGATCAGGCCGGAAACCGTTGAAAATGAATATGTGGATAGCCTCCGGCTGGCACTGAAAGGTACTGCCTACCGTTATACTGCGGCGCCAAATGATCTGAACCGTACCGGAAAAGGTGCTGGTAAACTGATTGGCGGCAATCTGTCCCTCCTGGCCAATCTGTCAGGTACTGACTCGCAACCTGATACAAAAGGGAAAATACTGGTCCTGGAAGATATCGGCGAGTACCGCTATAATGTGGACCGTATGATGTACAACCTGAAAAGGGCAGGATGGCTGGAAGATCTCGCCGGACTGGTAATCGGGTCTTTTACTGATGGCAAAGAGACGGAGACGCCTTTTGGCCAGACCGAGTACGAGATCATCCGGAATATTGTACAGGATTACGAGTACCCGGTCTGCTTTGGCTTCCCGGTGGGACATACGCATGAGAACTATTCCCTGAAACTGGGCCTGCCACATGAGCTGCATGTAACGGCCAGACAGGCTAAATTATCGCAACGCGACGTCTAACGCTTTCAGATAGTCAGGAAATTTCTCCAGGTTATTGTGGTCCGCGCCGGGTATAGTAATGAACTGGTCGCCTGTTTTGAACAGCTTCTCCAGTTTCTGCCCTGATCCAATAGGTATTGTCTTATCATCAGTGCCGTGAATAATGACAACAGGCGCCGTTACTTTAGGCAGGTATTCATTTGTCGGGAACTTGAAATCGAGCATATACGCATAAGGGTAAAGCGGCACCAAACGCATTGCCATTTCTGTCATGTTGAAATACGGGGCTTCCAGCACCAGTCGTCTACAATCGCGGACAGCTGCCAGCTGGGCAGCGACTGCCGTCCCCAGTGACCTTCCGTAAATGACAATACTGTCCCGCGGGTAAAACTTCCGGGCTACCTCGTACATATGCAGGGCATTGTCGTAGATCGCTGTTTCGGTCAGTTCGCCGGTGGTTTTTCCATAAGTAGGATAATCCATCATCAGCACACTGTAACCGCGCTCCAGCATCAATCTGGCCTTATTTCCATATTTGGAGATATTACGGGCATTCCCATGAAAATAGATCACGATCCCCTTTGGCTTGTCTGCCTTGAACAGCATAGCGCTCAGCGTCTGTTTTTCATTGATACGGATGCTGATCTCTTCAAACGGAATATCGTATTTGAAGACATAATCAGCCTCGAGCGGTTCCGGGTGAAAGATGAACTTTTTCTGGAATAAGGTCAGCACCACGCCGATCACCAGGTAAAGTCCCAGGATCGTGGAAAGTATAGGTTTTAGTTTCAGCTTGCTGAACATGTGTCTAGTTTAGTCTTCAATATCCGGTACGATGTCTATGCCATATTCTTCAGCGGTCAGCACGCCTTTCGCCCTGATATCGGCCAATATACCGGCATCCGGGAACAGGGTGTTGACCTGATAAGTATTGTGCAGGAAATTCATGCTGTAGAATTTGTTGGCCAGTCCGTCAGGTACGCCGGCAATGTATTTCAGCACTTCATTTACGATCATCATGCCGGTAGCGCCATGTGTAACACCGATAGCGCCTGCATCGAAGTTACGATGGTCATCGATCAGGTCGAGGTTACAACGGTAGGAAGCAGCTGCATCACCACTGGCAGGAGCGATATTGAAACCTGCCCACCAGGATACCCAGTTATGTACTTCACCGATCACGAATGGTTTACCATGTGCTACACAGGCGTCATTGATCACGAGGTGGGTCGGATGATGCTGAGAGCAGTCGATCACGAGGTCCATGCCTTCCAGCAGTTGTTTTATGTTTTCCGGCTTTACCTGTAACAGTAAAGGATAATGTTTGGTAAAAGGATTGCTGGCCCACAGGCGGCTGGCAGCCATTTTAGCCTTATGTTTACGCAGGTCCTGCATCTGATAGATGGGTTGCCTGTGCATATCTTCATCAGTAATTACACCATAATCGGCAATACCGATCACACCAACGCCACTCGCGCTTAAATACTGTATCACCGGAGACCCCAATCCACCGGCGCCTACTACCAATACGCGTGTTTCCTTCAGTTTTTCCTGCATTGCAACACCCATACCCGGAACGGCAATAGCGTGTTTAAAATGCGCAAGTTCTTTTTCGATTAATGCCATAGTCTTTTTCAATTAGGGATCAGTAAGTAAAAATCAATCGCCGGGAATCAATTGACTTAATTCCCGGTTACTGGTATTTATCTACTGACTGATTATTTATTCTTGTGGAAATTCCAATGTAAACTTACTACCCTTACCCATCGTGCTTTCTACTTTGATCTTGCCTTTATGGGCATCCACGATGGCTTTCACATAACTTAATCCCAATCCGAATCCTTTTACGTTATGCACATTACCTGTATGTGCACGATAGAATTTTTCAAAGATACGGGAAATCGTGTCACGGCTCATACCGATACCGTTATCTGCTATTGTAATAATGAGGCTCTTACGTGTATTGTGTGTGGATATAACAACCTCGAGATTTTCTTTTGAATACTTGATCGCATTGTCCAGCAGATTGAATATCACATTGGAGAAATGCACATCATCCGCTTTGATGATAGGATTGATCGCATCAAGGCGCAGTTCGGCGTGGCCCTGTTTTGCATCCAGTTGTAACTGCAGATTTTCTACTGTACTGGATATCACGTCATGCACATCTGTCACCTGCAGGTTCAGTCCGATCTCGTTCTTTTCCAGTAAGGCAGATTGCAATATGCTTTCCACCTGTTTGTTCATGCGTTTGTTTTCCTCTTTGATGATACCGGAGAAGTATTTGATCTTATCCCTGTTGTCCATGACCTTCTCATTACCGATAGCATCAATAGCCAGCGAGATGGTGGCCAGTGGTGTTTTCAGTTCATGCGTCATGTTGTTAATGAAGTCTGATTTGATCTCCGACAATTTCTTCTGATTGAGCATTGTGCGAATCGTCAGGATAAATGCGGTGATGATCACAGCGGTGAATAACAGCCCGCCTGCCATCATTTTGCCCAGCGATAAGAGCAATAGCATGTTGTTCTTAGGCTGTACCAGCAACAGGGTTTCCGTTTCACCTGTCACGTAGTCAAAACTGTTCACCAGTGGTATATACTGGAATGTATAATCGAGGCTGTCGGTGCTGGTGGTATTTTCAAGCATTTTGGACAATCCGGCAGATTGCATACGAATGCCATTGCTGTTGCCAAAATGACCTTTGCCCAGTACGGCAAACTCAAAGGTAGTGTCCAGGTGTTGTTCACGCAGACTGTTAGCGATCAGCTTCTGCACTTCTTCTGTGGTGAAGCGGTCACTGACATTCGCTGTCAGATCGATGGTATTGGTGATCTCATATTTATCGATCGCCAGCCCTTTTTCTGTAGGCCTGATGGCGGCGCCATCTACTTTAAAACGCACAGGAGGCGCCTTACGCTGAAGCATCTGCTCCTTCACGTTTATCATTACGGTCACCGCACGCTGTTCCATCTGTTCACGGCGTACGATAGCTGCGTTATAGATCCAGTTGACCTGGATCCAGATGATTCCCAATAATGACAGGGTAATTAACACCACAATTATGGGAAATACTTTCTTCAATGGTACCATGCTACATCAATACTAAGGCGCACAAGATACTCACAAAGAACGAGGGTACCAGCACCTGAATTGTTAAAAATCATTGCTTGCTATAGCAACATTAATACAAATTTAAAAGCTCCAAACCGTTATCTACTCTCACTTTAGCAATAAAATATCACTTTAACGTAATTTTAACTGGGAAATAATATTCATAATTGCGCAATCTTCTGTACATTTGCCTTATCAAACTGGTACTAAATTTGATGTACTGGTTTAACAAACTAGCAATTTTTAAATTTCTACATACATCGACATGGATTTCGTTTCCATAAGCGATTTAGATTTTGGTTGATAAAATGGTAAGGAGGCTTTCTAGCCTCCTTTTAATTTTTTAGCCTGTTTTAAGGCGTTTTCAGCCCCTTTTTACGCTTCCGGCAATCATTCCCTGCCTCCATAAAGAATACAGGAAACTGGCAAGTAAAACTCCAATAAATACTATTATACTTGCTTTCAATTAGTTAAATTTGGGTAAGTGCTAAAATTGTATGTGTATGGTTTCTTTGTCGCCTGGAATATTACTGATTGCGGACCCATTCCTTAAAGATCAGAACTTTGCCCGTACCGTTGTATTACTGTGCGAACATCAGGAAAGCCGGGGGAGCTTTGGTTTTGTGCTTAACAAGGTGTTTGACCAGTCGTTGAATGAGCTTGTACCGGAAGTGCTGATAAACAATATCAAAGTGTATTACGGAGGACCGGTACAGATAGACACCATTCACTTCATACATCAGCAACCTGAATTGATCAGAGGCGGTTTTGAGATACGGAACGGCGTTTATTGGGGTGGTGAGTTTGACCAGGTAGTATCACTGATCAATACTGGCCGGCTGGACCTGAACAAGATCAAGTTTTTCATTGGTTATTCCGGATGGAGTAGCGGACAGCTTGAAAATGAGCTCAATGAAAAATCCTGGATATTATCTGAGAGCAATGCACCGCTTATTTTTGAAGAAAAAGAACAGAATATATGGCCGCAGGCGTTGAAGAACCTGGGCGCTAACTTTGCCATCATGGCTAATTTCCCGATAGACCCTCTACTGAACTAGCACCTGAAAAGCTACGTATATGCTCATACGTATGCCGGTAAACCGGCTTTAGAACCATCTGTGGAAAAAAAAGTTAAAAAATTATTATATGCCTATCAGCTGAGGCCCAATGACTAACGTCAATGGGTGCATTTCCGTTACTCAAAACGCTTCCCTTAAACGAGGATATTTAAAAAAAATCAAATATCTTGCTTAGGTAAAAAAAGTAATGTAGTCAGAGCATTCTATTGTTTGTAAACCTGCTGATAATAGGACACCGTAGGGGAAGGAATTCTAATATAACCGAATATAAATACCTATGAAGGACAAACCAGATCACGTTTACACCTTCCTGGATATAGAATAAAAACTAAAACAATTCTCAACAACGAAGTAAATGAGCGACCCTTTTTTTTATCAGGGTCAGGACATTATTTCAAACGGTTGAAGCAATAAAATCATTCATCATTATAAACATAAAATATTCATTTTCATAGGAACAGGCCCTAGTGCCGCTGTGGGATGTATTTCCTGCGCAGCCGGGACCTGATTTGTGCAACGCCCTGGCCAGTAATCTTACTGCGCTCCAGAACAGGGTTATTTATTAATTAGATTGGAATAGTTAGGACAAAAAGAAAGGCCGGGTAATCATACCCGGCCTATTTATTTCAATTAGGAATTGATCAATTAGGAATTAGGAATTGAAATGCAGCGGAGATGTATGTGAGGAAAAACGATCTGATAGAAGCTATCCAGTATCAACATAATTATTTACATCTGGCTGATGTATAAACAAAAAAAGAGAGACGTTTCTAATGAAACGTCTCTCTTTGTATTTAAAGTAAAGTGTTTTACTTCTTTCTCTCTTAGTATTCAGAACTATTCTTTAGTAGTCAGATTTAATCATCCAATTCCTAATTCCTAATTCGTAATTCCTAATTGATTATTTCGCTTCCGCGCCTTCAACAAGCACAGTTGCTTTATTTCTGTACACTTCCACGAAACCACCTTCTATGTTATAGAACTCGCTCTGTGTTTTATCTTTCAGCACCTTCATCCTGCCTTTGCCCAGGGCAGCGATCAACGGTGCGTGCCTGTCGAGCACTTCGAAAAGACCGTCAATGCCTGGCAGCTGTACACCATACACTTCGCCGGAATACAGTTTTCTTTCAGGTGTTAATACTTCTAATAACATATTAAAAGTTAAAGGTGAAAAATATTAGTTATTAGCTGCTTCCAGCAGTTTCTTACCTTTCTCGATAGCCGCTTCGATGTTACCAACCAGGTTGAACGCTGCTTCAGGATACTCATCTACTTCACCGTCCATGATCATGTTGAAACCACGGATAGTTTCTTCGATTGGTACCAGTACACCTTTCAGACCAGTGAACTGTTCTGCTACGTGGAAAGGCTGAGACAGGAAACGCTGTACACGACGAGCGCGGGATACTGTCAGTTTATCTTCATCACTCAACTCATCCATACCCAGGATCGCGATGATGTCCTGCAGCTCTTTATAACGCTGAAGGATCATTTTCACTCTCTGTGCACAGTTGTAGTGAGCTTCACCTACAATGCTAGGGCTGAGGATACGGGAAGTAGATTCCAGCGGGCTCACAGCAGGATAGATACCTAAGTCGGAGATCTTACGATCCAGTACCGTGGTAGCATCCAGGTGCGCAAAGGTTGTAGCCGGAGCCGGGTCAGTCAAGTCATCCGCAGGTACGTAAACCGCCTGTACGGAAGTGATTGAACCGTTTTTAGTGGAAGTGATACGCTCCTGCATCAGACCCATCTCTGTTGCCAGGGTTGGCTGATAACCCACCGCTGATGGCATACGGCCTAACAGCGCGGATACTTCAGAACCTGCCTGTGTGAAACGGAAGATGTTGTCTACGAAGAACAGGATATCTTTACCACCACCTGCAGTACCATCTCCATCACGGAAATATTCTGCCATTGTCAGACCGGATAAAGCCACACGAGCACGTGCTCCCGGTGGTTCGTTCATCTGACCGAAGATGAAGGTAGCCTGAGATTGCTTCAGACCCTCTTTATCTACTGCGCTCAGGTCCCATCCGCCATGTTCCATGGACTCCTGGAATTTCGCGCCATATTTTACGATACCAGCTTCGATCATTTCACGCATCAGGTCATTACCTTCACGGGTACGCTCACCCACGCCGGCAAATACGGATAAACCTTCGTAACCTTTTGCGATGTTGTTGATCAGCTCCTGGATCAATACGGTTTTACCCACACCAGCACCACCGAACAGACCGATCTTACCACCTTTTGCATATGGCTCGATCAGATCAATTACTTTGATACCAGTGAACAGTACTTCTGTATCTGTTGCCAGATCTTCGAATTTAGGCGGCTTACGGTGAATAGGATATCCATTGCTGCTATCAACATCACCCAAGCCATCGATAGCCTCACCTACCACGTTGAACAAGCGACCTTTGATGCCTTCGCCCACCGGCATTTTAATAGGAGTGCCCTTGTCCGTTACGGCCATTCCTCTCACGAAACCATCCGTAGAATCCATTGCCACGCAACGAACGCTATCTTCACCAAGGTGTTGCTGTACTTCCAGCACTACCTTCTGACCATTTTCGCGGGTAATTTCCAGTGCGTTGTAGATTTCGGGCAACTTTCCATCAAAGTGGACGTCCACCACGGGACCGATAATTTGCTTGATCTTACCTGTGTTAGGCATATTTTTAAGAGGTTTATAAATGCTTAAAATGAGCGGTTTGTTAATTTTGCCGCAAAGGTAATTGTTAATAGGGGAAATTCAAAAAATAGTCAGACAGACCAGAGACACTTGTCCACAGCCTTCAATTATCTATTGGAAGTCAATTAGTTCTTACAACAAAAGGCGACGAATGAGGACTGCAATTTAGCCCTTTTAACGAATACATCGCCCACTAAAGTCCATAGATAACTATTTTTTATTATAAGCAAACTATGATATTACAAATTCTCGTCAACCATTAGCCCTGCTAACTTTCACCTCATCTCCCATCTAACATTTTTTTAACGGTTTCTGTGAAGATTTTGCTAAATAAACATGCCAGCAAACTGATCAAACCTTCTGCAGACAAGCTTTCAGCGTTTCAGGCACAGATATTGATTTATACTAAACAAGCTAATATCTGACTCCTAGCCATCGATATACTGAGATGCCAAAGGCCAGCTTTCAGCCTTAACAATTGATCAACTGTTATATACCACGCATTCGTTCACCGTTAAATTTTATAGCCTTCAGTAAGTACTAAGCTGCTATACAATATTGTTTTCGGACAAATTATAAGTTACCACACCCATTTAAAACGATCGACATGAAAAACATAAAAAACTATATTTCATTAGCTGTGATTGCGGTTTCGCTGTCAGTCACTGGCATGTCCTGTGCCACGACCCGACAGCCTTATCAGCAGACACAGGTCTCTATATCCGGCTTCTACGACGCCCTTAGCCCATACGGCCGCTGGACATCCTACGGCAACTATGGACAGGTGTGGATACCGAATGCCGGTCCCGACTTTCAGCCATACTCCACCGCAGGTCACTGGGTATATACAGACTACGGCTGGACATGGGTATCTGATTATGACTGGGGATGGGCGCCCTTCCACTACGGCCGCTGGGCATTTGACGATGCGTATGGCTGGATGTGGTTACCTGGTACCGAATGGGGACCAGCATGGGTAAGCTGGAGGAACAGCCCGGATTATTACGGTTGGGCGCCGCTTGGCCCTGGTATGACCATTGGCGTCGCTGCGAACATTCCGGTAGGGTACTGGTCATTCGTACCCTGCCAGTACATTACAAGCTCATATGTCAACAGATATTATGTGGACAGGGGCAACCGCGTGAACGTATATAACAACACAACGATCATCAATAATACAACGGTGATCAATAACCGGACTTATTACCGTGGCCCTGCTACCCGTGATGTGGAACGTTACACACGTAACGAAATCCGTCCGGTACGTGTAGTGGACGGTAACCGTCCAGGCCGTGCGACCGTTGACCGTAACCAGGTTAGCATGTACCGCCCGCAGCCTTCGTCCTTACGTGCAGGCCGTGGCAATAATACCTTCACGAACGGTAATAATAACGACAGGAATAACTCCGACAGACCGGTACCTGGCAGGACCATCCGCAGAAGTGACGCACCTGACGCGAATAATAACGGCCGCCCTGACAATAGCGTGCCAGGCAGAACGATAGACAGGGGAAATACGACCCGTCCGGATAATAGTACGCCAGTAAGGCCGGTAGAGAATAACAATAACAACAATGTACCGGGTAGAAGACCAGAGTTTGACAGGAATAACAACAGACCGGCTACGCCGCCGCCGTCTGCTCCTACTGCTCCGGCTACAAGACCTGTAGTTCCATCCAGTCCGGCTAACAACATCAATAACATTCCAAGACCTGAGAACAATCCAAGGCCTGACCGTTCTAACAGCAGACCTGAAACAAGGCCGACGACGCCGACCCCAACGCCTGGTCCGGTAACAAGACCGCCACAGCCGCAGATGTCACGTCCTCAGCCACAACCGCAGCCTTCTCAGCCGCAACCTTCCCGTCCGCAGCCACAGCCTTCTCAGCCGCGTCCGCAGATGGTAGCGCCACAGGCTCAACCGCGCCCGTCACAGCCTCCAATGCAGTCACGTCCGCAGATGCAGCCATCCCGTCCGGCTCCGGCACCAGCGCCACAGCGTGCTGCTCCAGCGCCGGCTCCATCAGCGCCACGTGGCGACAGAGCTAACAGAGGCGGTCGTTAGTCACTAACAGCCATAGACTTCGATATATATTTCGTTACTGATTTTGGTAAAGGTATGTTCCTCCGGGGGCATACCTTTTTGCATCAGGAGCATGGGAAGAGGCGCTCCGCCTGCCTGATAGGGTGGTTGCAGATAATTGAAGGCATAAGCCTTAAAACCAAGTCCCTCGTAAAACCGGATACGGCGCTGCGCATCGATGGTATGGGGTAACTCGACCTCCAGCACCAGCTTTTTATGGTCAGCTTCCAGTACCTGCATGACAGCACTGCCAATACCGGCGCCCCGCTGTTCGGGACTTACCGCAAAGTGTTCGATAAATACAAAATCTGTCAGTTGCCAGTAGAATACGAAACCGGCAAATTGTTCACTGTTCTCCAGCAATCCCAGTCGCAACGCACCACTGTTCAGCAATGTCTGCTGAGCAGTCAGGTTACGCCGTTCCTCTGCGGGAAATGCCTGTTCATATAAATCCGCTACATGCCCGGGGATGATGAGCGGTGGTAATAAATTCCGTATTGATAACATTATTGCAAATGTAAGGCTTGCGTTACTCCGGGAAGCTGATCAGCGTCAGTCACAGTTGCTGTTTCTGATCATCATTATCGTCCAAAAGAAAAGAGGCACTGCCTGCAGCTCGTCCAAAACTACAGTAGTGCCTCACAAACGAGAACCCAAGATAAATATTTGAAGAACGTAATTTAATTAGTCATTACTGGGGTACACACATGTACGGGTCCACAGCGCCTGGTGCAGCCGGTTTATTGGCAGACCAGCAGAAATTCATCGGCTGACTGGTAATACTTTGCAACTTGAGCGATACCTTCTGTCCTTTCCGGCTGGAAGAGGCATCCACGGATTTTGTACCTTTTGCAGGAACGTCGTTCACGGTGTACTGCTCTGTCTTAAACACATCCCCGTTTCCCTTCATGTACTGTACCGCCACCACGACATTATCCAGCGGGTATTCCGTCTGATTGCGCACGATGATCTTCAGGTCTTTGATACCTCCCAGGAAGCCGGTGCGGTAATCGCTCGTATTGACCGAAATAAACTGGTTCCAGTTACGGCGGTAATAAGTACGCCGTTCTACGAAAGTACCTTCCGTACGGGCGTTTATTTCCCTTCTGTCGGCTATCTGCCGGGCCGTCTGACCGTTTACTTCCAGAGAACGTCTCAGATCACGGTTTTCGTTGATCAGCCGTTCATTCTCTGACAACACCTGTTTTACCCGTTTTTGTTGCCGGGAGTAACTCATTGCCAGAAAAACTATCAGGCAGATGATCACAAATATGTATCCCACTTGTCGCTTCATATCAGGCGAAGTAGAAAAAATAGTGCCAACTCCGGCCTCATCTTTCTTTAAACTCGTATCTGATCTTCTGGGATTTCTCAAAATCGTACAGCGTTAACAGGCGTACGGTATAGTAAGAGGTCCAGAAGGAGCGCAGTGCGTTGATGTAGTTCTGATTGGCCATATCCTTTTCCTGCTGGGCCAGATTGAGGTCTGTAATGGATATTTTACCAATGTAGTAACGCTGTTTCGTGATCTCATACCGCTGTTTCGCAATAGTGTCCGCTTTGGCCGCACTTTCCAGCAACTTACGCTGGATGTTGAATTGTTGCGTCTGTAAATAGATTTCCTGTTCAAAATTCCGTTCCTGTTGCTGTATATCTATCTCCATCAGTTCCTGGTTCGCCTTTGCCTGTCTGACGCGATTACGGGCCCTTCCCCAGTCCATGATCGGGATGGACACCCCAACACTCAATAACTGGGTTTGCTGCAGATTTCCGCCTCCATATGCGTTTTTAAGCGTAGCACCCTGACGTGCCTGCCCGAAGTTGGCCGAGAGGTTCAACTGATAACCGCTGTTCCCTCTGGCTTCTGCCACCTGTTGCTCTGCTTCCAGTCGCTGACGGCGAAAGGTCAGTACTGCCTGACGGTTATCCTGTGCTTCCCGCTGCGCGATGTCCAGGGGGATCATCAGGGTAGGAATGGTATCCGGCAATGATACCTGCACGGTCGTACCTTTAGGTAAGGTCAGGAACTGGGTTAACTCGCGATAGGCGATCTCCTTGCTCAGTGAGGCCTGTTCCAGGTTGTTGCGGGCATTGATCAGGTTCAGTTCTATCTGCAATAACTCGTTTTCCGCGATCTTTCCCAACTCGTACCTTCCCTTCGAAATCTTGTATAAAGTGTCTGTATTGGCAACGTTCTGTTGCAATATTAACTCCTGCTGCTGAGCCACCAATGCATCGAAGAAATAACCGGCCGCCTGCAGTCCTGTTTTTTCCAGTGTCTCGATGTACTGTTTCTTTGATTCCTCATACAGCAAAGGCTGTATACGGCTGTCCCAGCGATAGGGATTGTATAAAAGCGTAGGCTGAAAATAACTGATCGAAAACGGTGTGGAAAGATACCCTACGCTTGATGAAGGATCAAATACGTCGTTCCTTGACAGGTTGGTGGCAACGGAGAACTGTCCGCCGGTAAAAGGGACGATCTGGTCTGCCGCCAGACTGGTAAACGTGTACGAATAGGAACTCTTGCTGAAAGCATAGGTACCATCCGGCTGACGGATGCTCTCGATATTTCCCAGGAAACTACTGGCGTTGGTAGCCTGCAGTTTTAACTGCGGGCGGCGGCCTGCCACATAGTACCTGAAGGCATAGAGACTGTTCAGCGCACTGCTGCGCGCTTTATAGTAAGAAGGCGATTGTTGCTGTGCCTGTACGACCACTCCCTGCAAAGACAATGTTTGCTGAGCATGGGTAACAGCGAAGGTTAACAATCCACAGATCGTAAACAGAATAGGTTTCTTAGTCATGTCGCAAACATTCAATTGGGTTCTTATGAGCCGCCTTGCGGGCAGGGGAAATACCGAAGATGAGACCAACGGCTGATGCCAGCACGAAGGAAATAAAAATGGATATACCGGATACGATCGTGTGTATATCGGCCAATTTATCTACGAGATAAGCGCCGGAAACACCGAGTATCACACCGATGATCCCTCCCGTAAGACTGATCAGTACAGCCTCAAACAGGAACTGCATCACGATATCTTTCTTCTGTGCGCCCAATGCCATACGGATACCGATCTCACGGGTACGTTCAAGTACAGAGGCCAGCATAATGTTCATAATACCGATACCGCCGACCAGCAGGGAAATACCGGCGATAGCGCTCAGTACGATATTGAATACGTCCTTTGTTTTCTGTTGCTGTTTCAGCAACTGCTCCGGGATAGTGATCTCAAAATCGAGTACGTCATTGTGCCTGCGGCGCAGCATACGGCTGATGATGGTCGCGGATTCCGACAGTGATTCCGACTCATGTACCTGTATCACCAGCTGGTCCAGCTGATGAAAGATCTTATTACCGGGCTGCTGGTCATTATTATTGAAAAAAGCATTTTCACCTGCGCCCAGATAAAGTGAAGGGTTCTTGTAACGGATCAGTGAAGTCTGTATAGGGATATAGATATCTAAGTTATAATCTCTGATTCCAAGGTTATCCTTGGTTGTTTTTGAGATGGCCTTTTCTTCGGTTACACCAATGATCTTTAACCATTGATCACCGCATTTAATCGTTTTACCTATCGGATCTTCGGAAATGAAAAACTTACGTTTTACATCACTACCGATAATGCATACGCCTTCGCCAGCAATACGCTGCCGCTGATTAAAAACAGTGCCTGCGCCGATGCGGATATTGTTGATCTCAAAGAAAGCGGGCTCCACGCCTACGATCTTCAGTTTACTGCTTTTGCTGGCATAGATCACATCCTGCTCCTGGATCATTTCAGGGCTGATCACCGCAACAGTGGGAATGATACGACGGATACTTTCTGCATCAGCGATGCTGAGCCCTTTTGAGAAACGTGCTTTCGTAGCAGCAGCTTTTCCGTTGCTGCTACCGCTTTTATCGTCGGATTCTTTCTGCTGCTGATCGCCGTCTTTTTTATCTTCTGCTTTTGGTTTGATCACAATGTTATTCACACCCACCAGCTTCATCTGATCAAGGATTTCCGCCTGTGCGCCGCGGCCGATGGCCAGCATGGCAATAACGGCTGCTACCCCGAAAATGATACCTAATGCGGTGAGGAATGAACGTAGTCTGTTAGCACCGAGGGAGTCCAGGGCGATATAGAGGTTGTTGAAATTTCGGTCCAGCATTACATTATTTTAATGTCGTGATTTTGGTTTCCTTTGCTGACTGGGGTTCCGAGAGATATACCACATCTCCTTCCGCCAGTCCTTTTTCAACAATTACTTCTTCGTCGTTTGATTTACCCAGTGTTACCTGTTGTTTGGAAATGTCACCTGATTTTCTCAGGTATACGAAGCTGGTCTTACCTTCTGCAAAAACCGCTTCCAGCGGGATGATCAGCTTTTTAGGCACTTCACTGATAAGGATGTTGTTGGAAGTAGTCATTCCGGGTTTCAGAATAGAATCTACTTTATTCAGTTTGATGTTCACTTCGAACACCTTGGCAGTGGCGCCCGGGCGGGTCTCTCCGATATTCGCCACTGTCTTAACGACGCCTTCCATTTTTACTTCAGGGAAGGCGTCGAGTCCCATCGTCACCTTCTGTGACTGATGAATTTTGCTGATATCAACTTCGTTGATATAGACTTTGGATAACATGGATGAAAGGTCCGGCAGCATGGCTACGCGGGGGTCCCAGGAACGTACAACGGAACCTGTTTTCTTTTTACCACCGCTTGCCCAGTCGCTAATATATACTAGTAACCCATTTTTAGGTGCTTTAATCACAAAGCGGCCTCTCAGTTCTTCCAGGCGGCCGATGATCCTTCCGAATTCATCTGCTTCTCTTTTAGCCTGTTCCATCTTTGTCGCCGCCTGTTGCTGCTTGATCTTGTAGTTGTCTTTCATCTGTACAAGATCACGCTGTGCTTTCTGCAGATCGATCTCTGCCTGTTTAATAGTAGCGGGAGGCTCGTATTTACTGAGCTCCAGGGCGAGTTTCTTTTGTTCCATCTGGAACTGCAGATTGGTCATCTGATCGCGGGCCTCTCTTAAGGTCAGCGCCGTATCCAATGCGGTCTGCGTTACGGTTGAATTTGACTTCTCCAGTGATAGTTGCATATCACTGATACGTTTATTCACCAACGTTGGATCGAGCGTAGCGATGTAATCGCCTTCTTTTACATGTGAACCTTCAGGCACCATCTCCTGTATCTTGATCTCGTCATAGATCTGATTTGCCTGCAGATCGGCCGGAGCAGAGATATAGACGGTATTCTCGGCCTGCAGTTCACCAGAACTGCTGACCACATCGCGAAAACTACCTTTCCGGACTTTGGCTGTAATACTGCTGTCCGCAGCTTTACCGGCAAATAGAAAATAACAGATGGCAATTACAGGAATAACAATGGCAGCCAGTAGCCACTTTCTCTTTTTAAGCATATGGGTAAAATGGAATTATGAAAGGCCGGGACACTGAGTAACTACAGACACGTTATAAAAGTAATCGTCCATTTGAAAAATAAATGTTAAAAGTACCTCTATAGACGGGCATGTATCGACGAACACCTGCGATATAAAGGCCATTGGCCTTCCCTCATCGACTATCGGTTTTAAACACTATTTTTGCACCTCAAATTAGCTTCCTATGGAACTGGTGATCGTAAATAGTGAAAAAACAGCAAGGCAATTCATCGACGCGCACGTTCAGGTGAATAAACACATACCTGAATGGATACGTCCTCTGGATAAGGATATCAATCAGGTGTTCGATCCTGAAAAGAATAAGGCTTACAGGCAGGGAGAATGTGTCCGTTGGATTCTGAAAGATGATAACGGAAAACTGATCGGCCGTATTGCAGCCTTTGTAAATAAAAAATATAAGTCCAAGGGAGACAAGCAGCCTACCGGTGGTGTTGGCTTCTTTGACTGCATCAATGACCAGCAGGCAGCCAACCTGCTGTTTGATACCGCTCGTGACTGGTTAAAGGAAAAGGGCATGGGCGCTATGGACGGCCCTATTAACTTCGGAGAACGTGACCGTTGGTGGGGATTACTGGTGGAAGGCTTTCATGAACCTTTATACTGCATGACCTTCAATGCGCCTTATTATAAGGAGTTGATGGAAAACTATGGTTTTCAACCGTTTTTCAACCAGATCTGCTATGCAATGGATGTTGACGCCCAGTTACAGGAGAAATTCTATGTAAGGCATGCGGCCATCACGGAAGATCCCAATTACCGTGCGGAGTATATTAATAAAAAGCACCTGGATAAGTATGCGGAAGATTTCACCATCGTTTATAATAAGGCATGGGCAAGCCATGACGGCGGAAAAGACATTACCAAACAACAGGCACTGAACATCTTTAAACAGATGGAGTCTGTAATGGATGAGAAAATCGTCTGGTTCGCCTATTATAAGGATGAGCCGATCGCCTGCTGGATGAACCTTCCTGAACTGAATCAGTTCTTTAAACATATGAACGGAAAATTCGGCCTCTGGCAGAAGCTGAAGTTCGTTTTCCTGAAACAAATGAAAATGAACAAGAAGTTCACCGGTATCGTATTCGGTATCGTGCCGGAGTTCCAGGGCAAAGGGGTGGATTCCTTTATGATCATTGAAGCAGCCAAAGTCATTCAGCGAAAGCTGTCTTACAGAGAGTATGAATTACAGTGGATCGGTGATTTCAACCCGAAAATGCTCAATATCGCGGAAAGTCTGGGTACCTATGTCAGCCGCAAACTGACCACCTACCGTTACCTGTTTGACAGGGAGCAGCCTTTCGAACGCCATCCTATTCTGGGTGTTAAATAGCTTATCGGGGTTCGATGCTTCGGTTAAACCCTTACTACGCCGCTATTAAGCCGCTATTTCTTCGCTCCTGAGCGGACAGATAGCGGCTTAATAACGGCGTAATGGCGTTATAATACGAAGAAAAACCCCTCAAAGGGGCCACAGATAAGCGTTTCTTTAATGTGCAGTTTTTACCAGCGAATTCTCTGAGCGGAGATGCCGGATGATCACATTATAGATTTCTCTTTCGCGGAAGGGCTTTAGCAGGTAATCGTCAAAACCTGCATCTATAAATTCCTGATTGCCAGGCATCGTTGTATCAGCTGTCAGGGCCAGCACGGGAATATGTGCTTTCAGCGGTTCTTTATCCTCCCTGATCCTTTTCACCACCTCCAGCCCGGTCATACGGGGCATTTGCAGGTCCAGCAGGACCATATCATAATTATTATTGACAAATAAGTCATAGGCAACCGCTCCATCCGCAGCTTTGTCAAAACGACACTGCCAGCGGGTAAGGATTTTGTCCATCAGGGCCAGGTTCATTTCCTGGTCATCTGCGACCAGCAGATAGCGTCCCTTCATGAACTGCCCGGTGAGCTGTTCCACTTCTTTCTGGGTGATGATCACCGTTTGCGGTACAGGCAGCACGCGATAGCTGAGATTACAGGTAAAACTGCTCCCTTTTCCCGGCGTACTTTCCACCTGTATTTCGCCATGATGCAGATCGATGAGCGCTTTCGCCAAGGCAAGGCCAATTCCTGTACCATGCACGGAACCTGCCTGTGGTACGATATTATGCAGATATTGTTCAAATATCATTGTTTGTCTTTCGGGCGAAATACCACGTCCGGTATCACTGACACGGACCTGCACTTTTACTTCTCCCGCAAATTCCTGGTCTATCTTCATCTGACAGCGAATGCTTCCGGTGTCCGTATAACGGACCGCATTATCGAGCAGGACCGCTATCAGACGTCCCAGCCGTTCGCCGTCACCAGCAACCTGCAACTGCCTGTCGCCGTCGTATACCGCTTCGAACGTCAGCTGTCTGGCCTTTGCCTGTACATGCGCTTTTTCGGTAATACTGCTGAAAATCTTATATAATGAAAACGGATAAGTATCCAGTTGTAATTCGCCCCGCTGTGACCAGGCCAGTTCCTGGAAATGCTGTTGCATACGGCTGAGCGTACCGGCTGCATTTTCTATTGAAAACAGCATTTCACGTTGTGCGCTGTCCAGGGTGGTGTAATGCAGTTGTTCGCTGAATCCGATAATGGCATTCAGCGGTGTGCGTACCTCCTGACTGATATTGTTAATCATGTTAACACGTGCGTCCGCCAATCCTTTCCCGGTACGATTTATGTACATTATCTGTTTACGGAGATACCAGACGTAGTACAGTGCGACAAGCAGTACAAGTACTGATAGCGCAGGTATAAAAAAGGAAGGATCAGAAACAGTAATAACTGCCGGAATAGAAAAGTGATTCACTGGTATCACATCCACAATCACGAATACGGGGAGTGTAAACGGGGTATGTCCAAAAGCAACCGACCGATACATCGTATGTATTTAAAGGTTGAAAAAACGTTGGCGTTAAACACACAATTTGAGAGAGTTCCAGGCGGTTCTAAACCCGTTCTATTATCAGACGCTACGATGTACCGAATTTAACTAAAAGCGGTGAGACCTGGAAATTATTTCCCTTTCGTGTTATGTTCCGGCATAAAAAATAGAATTATATTTATCATGAGTTGACAGCACTATTCCACAACCTGTTAATACTATGTCCAACAACTAATGCAGAGACTCCAAGAACTGCTGTGAATATGAGTAATATGGCGCCAGGTATGTACTTCAGACAAGAGGTGCTAAGAATGACCGGAGGGATCCTGTTGTTTTACATCACCTATATTATTTTATTACTATGCTCCCTGCTGCTGATGGCAGCGTGCACCTGGAGCGGAAGCTCCATTATATTGTATGCTTCCTACCAGGGCATATCGGGCACATTGATGTTGCTACTCGGTGCAGTGATCATACTGCTGGGTATTATGCAGACCGTGTTCATCCTTCTTTTCCTCTTCCACCGACATAAGAACACTATTCCTTACCGTACTGTTGTGACGGAAAAGGAACAGCCTGTTTTATTTGATTTTATCCACAAACTCGTCAAACAGACCAAAACGCCGTTACCGGAGAAAGTCTATCTGGTGCCGGATGTAAATGCCGTGGTGTTTCATTCGCCGAAAGGAATAGGCCTGTTTGCTGATACGGACAAGAATCTGGTCATCGGACTGGGTATGGTGAACAGTCTGAACATCTCCGAGTTCAAGATGGTGCTGGCCCACGAATTCGGGCACTTCTCCCAGCGGAGTATGCGGCTTGTATTACATGTCTATACGATCAACAAGATCATTTATAATATCCTTTATGAGAACAAGGGATGGCGCAATGCGATCATCTGGTTATCCAACAAAGGTTTGATAGCAGCCGTTTTATCACGGTTGTTTTTGCTGATGGCAGCCGGTTTACACTTTCTTTTCCGCAACATGCATGAACTGATCAACCGGCAGTATATGCGCCTTAGTCGTGAAATGGAGTTTAATGCGGACGAAGTGGCTGTTTCTATCTGCGGAACGGAAACAGCTATCTCAGCCATGCGGAGAGCGGAGATGAGCAATGCCTGTTTTCAGCAATTACTGCAAAAAGTAAGCGCCTGGTCTCATCAGCATCGTTTTGTACGTAATATTTACGAAGCGCATAGCATGCTGATAAAATACCATGCGAAACAACACAGCGCTCCGCTCGACCACCAGCAGTTACCGCAATATAATGATGATCAGTTCAGCACTACGGTGAAGAGCCAGGTACAGTTCCGCGATCAGTGGGCCTCACATCCCACGCAGGAAGAAAGAGAAGAACGTTATCTGGCGGCCAATATTCCCGGCGTGAAAATCCCGCAAAGCGCATGGACGCTTTTCCATAATGCCGATGTATTACAGGAGCAGATGTCGCAGCAAATCTATCAGTTGCTGGTGCCTGAGGCGACGCCCGAACAATGGGTATCTCCGGATGACGTCATCCGGGAGATCGAGGACGTGCATGAACAGTACGCGTTCCCTTCCCAGTACAACAACTATTTTGATAACCGGCCTTTTTCAGATATTCCTGCCGGCAGACTGGAACCTTTTTCAGAGGAAGAGCAAACTTTATACACATTAAACACCCTGTATACAAAAGACAACCGACAGCGTATCCGGCATTATTTCAGGGATGTACAGGATGCCGCTACTTTACAGGCGATCATCAGCGGCGTTATCCAGGTGACACATTTCACGTATCAGCATATACAACACCGCAGTCAGGAAGCGATCCGGATACTGGAAAAGCTGCAGCATCAGATCGTACGCGACCAGGATTGGTTACACAAACATGATCTGCTGGCCATCCGTTACCATTATACGTTTGCGCTGCAACAGGCGATGGAAGCAGCTGGCAGTCTGCAGGACCAGTACCGGTCTATCCTCACGCACCAGTCCAGGGCTGCGTTGCTGAATGAAGTAGCCGGGATGATCGTTGAACATATTCCTGTTTTTGCCGGCAGTGAAACGGCTTCCCCGCAAATGGAGGCCGTCCTGCGGACTTTACGGCAACAGGCAGATCAACTGCAACAGTTGTTGCATGATCTGTTCTACCAGCATCATATCAGCGATCTGTGGGAGCCGGAATTGCAGCAGCGGGTGGCGCATTTCATACACTACCAGTATCCTTATCTGCAGGAGAATATACCATTACCGGAGGAACTGGAGATCATGCATGAGATCAGTGCGGCCGTGTCAGACCACTATAATAACAGTATCACACTGATAAAGAAGGATTTCCTGCATCGCTGTCTGGACCATAGCGAATTATCCATCCCACATTAACACTGTCTTTTCCTAATATGTAAATAATTACGGCAGTGGGAAGTACCGGGAACTGTACGGCACTGTCTAGGGACTGTCGACAATTTTCTGTATTTTCGGCCTTCGCGAATGCGTTTGCATATATGGAGAATTTTATCGTTTCAGCCCGTAAATACCGTCCACAGAATTTTTCAACCGTAGTCGGACAATCACATATTACGACCACACTAAAAAATGCGATCCGCAACAATCAGCTGGCTCATGCCTTCCTGTTCTGCGGTCCGAGAGGTGTGGGTAAAACTACCTGTGCCCGTATTCTCGCCAAAACAATCAACTGTGAGAACCTCCAGCCTGATGGCGAAGCCTGTAACCAATGTCATTCCTGTACTTCTTTCAATGAGGGAAGTTCTTTTAATATTCACGAGCTGGATGCTGCGTCCAATAACTCTGTAGATGACATCAGGACCCTGGTGGAGCAGGTACGTTTTGCGCCGCAGGCCGGAAAGTACAAGATCTATATCATAGATGAGGTACACATGCTCAGTTCTTCCGCATTCAACGCGTTCCTGAAAACGCTGGAAGAACCGCCTTCCTATGCGATATTTATTCTGGCGACCACAGAAAAGCATAAGATCCTGCCGACGATCCTGAGCCGTTGTCAGATCTTCGATTTCAAACGCATCACCATCCAGGATACTGTCGATCACCTGCAGGAAATCTGTTCAAAAGAACATATCCAGGCGGAACAGGACGCCCTGCACCTGGTGGCGCAGAAAACAGACGGATGTATGCGTGACTCCCTGAGTACGCTGGATAAGATCGTCAGCTTCACCGGCGGGCATCTGACTTACCAGAATACGCTGGAGCACCTGAACATTCTCGATTACGATTATTTCTTCCGGGTAATGGACTCCGTGCTGCAACAGGACGTAGCCACTGCCTTACTGATATTTGACGAAATTCTGCAAAAGGGTTTTGAGGGAGATAACTTCCTGAACGGCTGGGCGGAATTTCTCCGTAACCTGCTGATGAGCAAGGAGGAAAAGGTGTTACACCTGGTGGAAGTATCCGGTAATCTGAAAGACAGGTACAAACAGATGGCGGGCAAGGTAAGTCCGTCATACCTGATCACCGCCCTGCATCTGCTGAACGAAACCGAGATCAATTACCGCATGGCGCGTAATAAACGTCTGCATGTGGAGATGGCGCTGATCAAGCTCTGTTTCCTGCAACAGGCGGTAACCCTGGTAAGTGACGATCAGACCGGAGAGGTCGTAAAAAAAAAACTGGTAGCTGATGGTGCGCAACCACAGAAATTAAGATCATCCTTTGCCCAGGCAGCCCCGGAGACCAAACCGGCAGCCGGGCAGCCAGCTACGACCAGTTCTATTGCGGCCAACGAGGCCAGACTGACGATAGAGACCCCGGTCAGCAATACAGGCGTTCCGCCACAGGCGGTTACACAGCCGTCGCAACCGGTACAGCAACAGCAACCGGTATCTCAGGCGCCGGCCAATACACAACAGACTTCTTCTTATAATACAACGGCTACGACTACCGCTCCGAAACCAGCACAGGCGCCATCCAATGCACCTAAGCTAACGGGGCTGGCAGCTATGAAGGAAGCCCTGGCTTCAAAACAGCAGACGCAGGAGGCTAAAGCCATCATTCCGATGACGGCGGGCGCCCTGTCCGTATACTGGGATGAATTCATCGACCGCTTCCGGCAGGCTAACAAAATGACAGTCGTAAGTAACCTTCAGCTGGCCACAATTAAGTTGCAAAGTGCGGAGGAAATCTGCATTGTCAGCAGAAATATTGTGCAATTCCGGTTTATGGAAGAAGAAAAACTGGCAATTTCAGGTTTCTTCAAAGATAAATTTCAAAACCCCGCAATTGTGCTGACCTTACAGCTGGATGAGACACAGCAAACGCAGGATATTGGCCCCGCGCCACTTTCCAGCCGTGAGCAGTTCCTGAAAATGACGGAAAAATATCCGTTGGTGAAGGAACTAAAAGAGAAGTTGAATATGGAACTGGATTTTTAAGGGCGTTTACGGAAATATCTTCCGTAATCTAACTTTCACAATTCGCATTTCTTTTGTAGGTTTGGGCAAAATTTGGATAAATACTATGGCAGAAGTTATCAGAATGCCCCTTTTGAGTGACACTATGACTGAAGGGGTGATCGCGGAATGGCATAAAAAGGTAGGTGATACCGTAAAAGCAGACGACATAATTGCTGAGGTGGAAACAGATAAAGCCACCATGGAAGTAATGGGTTATGTGGAAGGTACTCTATTATATATTGGTGTCGAGAAAGGTAAGGCTGCTAAAGTAAATGAGATTATAGCTATTGTAGGGAAACCAGGTGAAGACTACAAGTCTTTACTGGGTGGAGGAAATAATAATGGCCAGGCCGCACCTGAGGCTAAGCCAGCAGCTCAGGAAGCTTCCGCTCCGGCTCCTGCCGCAAGCACCGCAGACAGCGCAGCTGCTGCTGAAGCACTGAAAAACGCTACTGTTATCCGTATGCCGCTGTTAAGCGATACCATGACAGAAGGTAAGATCGTAGCCTGGAACAAGAAAGTGGGCGACACCGTAAAAAGCGATGACGTATTAGCAGAAGTGGAAACTGATAAAGCGACCATGGAAGTAATCGGTTATGCTGATGGCGAACTCCTTTATGTAGGCGTAAAAGAAGGTGATGCTGCCAAAGTAAACGGCATCATTGCGATAGTAGGTAAAAAAGGTACCAATGTAGACGTTATCCTGGCCGCTGAAGGCGCAGGTGGCGCTAAACCAGCCGCTCAGGCAGCACCAGCAGCTACTCCGGCTGCATCTGCAGCTCCTGCAGCTACTCCTGAGGTTTCTGAAAACAAAGACGGTCGTGTGAAAGCATCTCCGCTGGCTAAGAAACTGGCTGAAGAGAAAGGTATTGATATCAATAAAGTAACTGGTTCCGGCGACGGTGGCAGGATCGTGAAGAAAGACGTAGATAGCTTTGTTCCATCCGCTGCTCCGGCTGCTGCTGCGAAACCAGGTGCTGCTCCGGCTGCGAAAGCTGCGGCATTTGCACCAGCAGGTCAGGAAGGTCATACAGACATCCAGCTGAGCCAGATGCGTAAAGTGATCGCTAAGCGTCTGAGCGAAAGCAAATTCTCTGCTCCTCACTTCTACCTGAAAGTAGATATTAACATGGATAAGGCGATTGAAGCACGTAAAGCTATCAACGAAGTATCTCCTGTTAAGATCTCCTTCAACGATATGGTGATCAAGGCTTCTGCCCTGGCACTGCGTCAGCATCCTGATGTAAACAGCAGCTGGATGGGTGATTTCATCCGCCAGAACCACCATGTACACATCGGTTCTGCTGTGGCTATCGAAGATGGTCTGATCGTTCCTGTAATCCGTTTTGCTGATCAGAAATCGCTGAGCCAGATCGCGGCTGATGCGAAAGAGCTGTACGACAAAGCGAAAAACAAGAAACTGCAACCACAGGATTTCTCTGGTAATACCTTCACCATCTCCAACCTGGGTATGATGGGTATCGATGAGTTCACTGCTATCATCAACCCGCCGGATTCCGCAATCCTGGCAGTAGGTGGTATCAAAGAAACTGTTGTTTCCGAGAAAGGACAGTTCAAAGCTGTAAACATCATGAAACTGACCCTGAGCTGTGACCACCGTAGCGTGGACGGAGCAGTAGGCGCACGTTTCCTGGCTACGCTGAAGAGCTACCTGGAAAATCCGGTTACAATGCTGGTATAGTTTATATCAAGAACTAACTATAAAACAGGCGTCCCGTCATACGGGGCGCCTGTTCGTTTTTATACCGTACTGATCAACTTAACATGCTGTTATTCAGTACCAGAATTTGGGAGTTGATATAGAAATGTTTAAATTTAAGGAAGCCCCCACAACTAAAATATCAATGGAGATTCCTAAGAATGCGGTAAGCTGGTTCGAAATCCCTGTACACGATTTTGACAGGGCCCGGAAGTTCTACAGCTACATATTCAACTATGAAATGCCTGAGGAACAACTTGGCTTTAAAAGAAAGGCTTTTTTTCAGTTTGACAGACAACAGAACGGCGTAGGAGGAGCCATTGTACAAGGTTCCGAATACTTTCCCAGTCAGCGCGGCACACTTGTTTATCTGCATGCGGGCGATGACCTGAGCGAAGTCCTTGACCGTGTAGAAGCTGCAGGTGGTAAAATAGAGCTGAATAAGCGCCCGGTATCCGAGATACGCGATATGGGATATTTTGCCATCATATTTGACCCGGATGGTAACAGGGTCGCCCTATATTCCAGCAACTAACTATCCGTCGTATTCCGGGAAACCTGGTAGTTTGTCCACTAATTCCACCACAGTTTTATTGTCAGTACGCCTGACCCTATTATCCACACCGAACTGAGATTTCTCTTTACGTCCCTCAAATCAGCCTCTTTTTTAGTGTAATGGTTCCTGTTATCCACCTGGTTGGGGATAGTCGGTTATCTGTGTCCGTTGCATATCATCAGCTCCTATCCGACCGTTGCAATATGACGACTATCATCTAAAGAGAGAAAACCCACTTCCATAGCCGCTTTCCTATAAAAAATCAATATGCCGAAAGCCTCTTCTTTTCACTTTCTTTTGAAAGTTCAATAACATAATATTACATTTGATGTAAGAAAACGGAGGATTTTACATGAAATTGGCTGAAGCAAAAGCACAGTTTATACAAAGCTGGGGATCACTGGGTGCGCAATGGGGCATTAACCGCACCATGGCACAGATCCATGCCTTGCTCATGATCATGCCTGATCCGCTGAGTGCTGATGAGATCATGGCAGAACTGAACATTTCAAGGGGTAATACCAATATGAATGTACGGGAACTGATCAACTGGGGCATCGTAGATCGTGTATTGATCCCTGGTGAACGTAAAGAGTATTTCACCGCTGAGAAAGATATCTGGAAGGTAGCGACAGAGATAGCCCGTGAAAGAAAACGCCGTGAGCTGGAACCTATCATCAAGACATTGAACCAGTTACAGGAAGTGGAAGGTGATGCAAAAGATAAACATGTAAAAGCTTTCAGAGATTCTATACAGAACCTCAACAAGTTTGCGCACCAGACCGACAAGGCTATCAATTCCTTTGTGAAGGCAGAAGAAAGCTGGTTTTATGGTACGCTGATGAAACTTTTTAAGTAATATTTTTTTACTTACATGTTTCAGTTTTTATTGAAAGTTCGAAAACAATATCAACCTGATTACCATGAAAAATAAAAAAATCGTCATTGCAGCAGGGACCGGCTTCCTTGGAACTGGCCTGATCGACTCCTTTGGCAATGACAACGACATTGTAATATTGACCCGTAATCCAAAGAAGGACCATCATCGTGTAAGCTATGTACAATGGGACGGTAAAAGCTTAGGTGACTGGGTGAAGTATCTGGACAATACTGACCTGTTGATCAATCTGGCAGGGAAAAGTGTGAACTGCCGTCTCACGGAAGAAAATAAAAAGAATATTATTGACAGCAGGGTATTACCTACGCAGGTACTCGGTGCAGCGATAACGACGTTGCAGCATCCGCCTGTATTATGGATCAATGCCAGTTCTGCGGACATTTACCGGCATGCGGAAGACAGGCCCATGGATGAATTTGATGGAGAAGAAGGAGATGATTTTTCTGTGGAGGTATGTCAACTGTGGGAAACCGCGTTCAACGAAATCATCACGCCACATACCCATAAGGTTATACTACGTATATCCGCAGTGATCGGGCATCAGGGAGGTATGATGACGCCACTTATGACGCTGACGAAGTTTGGATTGGGAGGCTTTCAGGGGCATGGTCAGCAGCAACTGAGCTGGGTCCATATCGATGACTTTTGTGGCATGATATCATGGTTATATGAGCATCCGGAGCAACAAGGTGTATTCAACTGTACGTCACCCCATCCTGTCAGTAACCGGCAGTTTATGCGGGCCTTACGGAAAGAAGCCGGACATTTCTTCGGATTGCCAGCCCTCACCTGGATGGTACAAATTGGTGCAAGAGCGATTGGCACAGAACCCCATCTGGTGCTGAAAAGCCGCTGGGTACTGCCTGCGAGGGCCCTACAGGCAGGTTTTGTGTTCAGGTACCCTGAACTTCAGCCTGCCATGAAACAAATTATCGGGAAACTGCCAAGGCGGCGGTATCACCTGGTATAATCAGGATGGTTTAATGTTTGCTCTTACATAGGAAGCACCTGCCGGTGTTTATACACTGGTAGGTGCATTAAATCTTAATACTATGAGCGACAAGAAACTTACGGTTGTATTAGGGGCCTCTCCGAATCCGGAAAGATATAGTTACCTGGCAGTATCCAGACTGACAGCAAAGGGGCACCCGGTGCTGGCGATCGGAAACAGGGAAGCTTTGATAGGCGCAACGCCGGTTACGAAAGAGCATCCTGTAGTACCTGATGTGGATACCGTTACCTTATATATGAACCCTGTATTGCAGCGGGAATACTACGATTACATCCTGCAGCTGCATCCCAAACGTATTATTTTCAATCCGGGCACCGAGAATGACGAACTGGCCACACTGGCTACCAGCAAAGGCATAGAGCCTGTTGAAGCGTGTACGCTCGTGTTACTGAGTACCGGTCAATATTAATTCAAGGTAAACTTATAGCAGTTGAAGGCTGTCACAGATGGCCTTCAACTGTTCTTTTCCACCCTTCTTCTCCCCGCTGACAGTGGATTTCCACCCCCTTCTCCCATTTCCCTGCCGCTAACTCCCATTAATTCCCGCTGACTGTTGCCTGAATCATGAGTTATTTTTTGTAAATTACTTATACAATAAGTTCCCCCGCCAGCAAGGATTTAATACGACAGACCAGCTATTGTATTGTTTTAACGACCACGCCTATTCACTCTAATCATATATATTATCATGAAATGGAGAAGATTCAACGGCGAACCGATTCAACTGCCCATTAAGGAAGAAGTGCGCCAGGCAATTATCCGGGAAACCGGCAAGGGCTTTCACCTAAAAGTATGCATAGGTACCGATTCACAGGTAAAAGGTCTGGAAACAGAATTTGCCACTGTGATCGTTTTTCTACGTGAAGGGCATGGAGGTTTCATGTTTATCCACAATGAAAAAACACGCGATGTTTACTCCATCAAAGAGCGTATGCTCATTGAGGTGGCGAAGAGCATTGAGATTGCCTATGAGCTGTGTGACATGTTTACAGATTTTGATGTAGACATGGAGGTGCATGCTGACATCAACACAAATCCTCAGTTCAAGAGTAACCTGGCGCTGCGTGAAGCTATGGGTTATATACTGGGAATGGGATTTGCCTTCAAGGCTAAACCGGATGCTTTTGCGAGCAGCTGTTGTGCCGATAAGGTGGTGAATTAAGCTACTAGGCAGTTATCATTTATTCCACGCTTGCTGGATGCGCCCGCCGCCTCCAACAGGGAATTTTCCCCCTAATGTGCTGATTTCTCGATTTTTTTCCCTAATTTATAGTCAATATATTATTGAATACCTGTCCAACATGCGTACCTACACAACTGTCATACTACTGCTAGTATTAGTGCTTGCCAATTCCGCGTGCAAAAAAGAAACTATTTCAGAGAATTCCTCCCAGAAGCTTCAGGGCAGCTGGAGACTGCTTTATTCAAAAGCAGCCAGCGGAGCAGATCAGGTCAAAGAAGACAGCAGCAATCTTACCATCCTCAAATTTGATGGCAACAGCATGTTGCGTTATAAACGCGACAGCCTGATTTCCAGGGAAACTTTCCTGATGGCGCTGAAAAGCGATCACCAGCCCTACCTGGTGGCTGACAGCGATCCCTGGAACCCAAAAATCTTCAGTTGCACCATTACAGGCAATGACACATTATCCCTGTTGTCTGTACACTCCAGTGTACATGTCGGTCAGATATATGTAAGAGTAAGACCCTGAGCTTAGCGATCTCAGGTTATGCGATCGTCTTGTACTGCACATTATTTTCGTCAATAAATGACAGGATGGCGTCCCTGCCCATCTTCTTTACGGTGCTGGTCACAAAGTGAGCCGGCAGGAATTCCCACGTTTCCCTCAACTTATTCAGAAAAGCCTTGATATTACGGCTGGTTTCTGCCTGGGTGCTCTTATCCGCCTTGGTAAAGACCAACGCAAAAGGGATCTGCCATTCGCCCAGCTGGTTCACGAACTCTATATCCAGCTTCTGTGGCGTATGACGGCTATCTATCAGTACAAATATATTTACCAGGTTTTCACGCTTACGAAGGTAGTTTTCGATCATCTGTTCCCATGATCTGCGCTGAGACTGACTTACTTTTGCAAAACCATAACCCGGTAAATCGACCAGGTACCAGGCCTGATTGATCAGAAAATGGTTGATCAACTGAGTTTTACCAGGTGTGCCGGAGGTTTTGGCCAGCTTTTCGTTGTTTGCCAGCATATTGATAAGGGAAGACTTACCCACGTTGGAACGGCCTATAAAGGCATATTCCGGGAGATTCGGAGTGGGACATTTCTGCCAGTCAACATTACTGATAAGATATTCTGCGCTTTTGATGATCATAATAGTTCAATCGATATTCAATGACCGTCAGATCATTGAGGTTTACGCAAAGTTCATGAAAATTTAGTTATTGCCCGCATTTCTCTGTTTCTACCTATTTTCTCCTAACTTTGCGCCCTATGTCAGATAAGAAGATTGTACCATTTGCCACATCAGAACTCAGCAAGAAAGAACAGGTAGCGACCATGTTCAACGACATCGCACACCGTTATGACTTTCTCAACCATTTCATGTCTTTAGGCATTGATATTCAATGGCGTAAAAAGGCTTTAAAACAGCTGAAGGCTTTGCAGCCGAAAAAGATGCTGGATGTGGCAACAGGTACAGGGGACTTTGCCATCATGGCCAATAAAATGCTCCGTCCCGATTCTATCACCGGTATAGACATTTCTGAGGGAATGCTCTCCTATGGCCGTGAGAAGATCAGTAAACTCGGTCTGAACGATAAAATTACCTTACAGCTGGGCGACAGTGAGACAATAAGTTTTCCTGATCAGGCGTTTGATGCAATAACGGTAGCATACGGTGTACGCAACTTTGAGCACCTGGAAAAGGGACTGTCAGAAATGTTGCGTGTACTTAAACCGGGCGGAAAACTGGTGATACTGGAATTTTCTAATCCAACAGTTTTCCCTATTAAACAATTATATAATTTATATTTTCGTTATATTACACCATTGATCGGAAAATGGATCGCCAAGAGTCAGGCTGCATATACGTATCTGCCAGAATCTGTGAAGGCGTTTCCACAAGGTCAGGAAATGTGTAATATTTTAACTAATACCGGTTTCCAGGCAGTAACATGCAAAAAACTCACATTCGGCATCAGCTCTATTTATTGCGCGTCCCGCTAGTACTTCTGATTATCCTATGGAATATGGCCGGCGTGAAAGCGCAGACCGTCATGAACATGGAAGAACATGATGCCAAGCCCTATTACTTCGGTATCACACTGGCCGGCAATAACTCCAATTTTAAATTACTTCAGGATGAGATCTTCCTCAAGCAGGACTCCATCATGGTTGCTGAACCCCTGAAGACCTTCGGATTCAATCTGGGTCTGTTAGGTAACCTGCGTCTGAGCGAAAACTTTGACCTTCGCTTTAATCCGCAGTTGTTATTCGCCTCCAAGAATCTCTACTATAAAGAAAATTACCCGCAACGGGAAACGACCAAAAACATTGAGTCCATTCTGCTCAGCTTTCCGCTACAGGTAAAATTCAAATCTGATCGTATCGGCAACATGCGCGTGTATACGATCGGTGGTCTGAAGTATGATTATGACCTGGCCTCCAATGCCCGCACCCGTCGTGCAGAAGACCTGGTGAAGATCAGAAAAAGCGATTTCGGGTATGAGTTCGGAGCGGGATTCGAGTTTTATTTCCCCAGCTTTATCTTCTCTCCGGAGTTTAAGATCAGCAATGGTATAGGCAACGTACACGTAAAAGATGAACACCTGCGCTACTCCAATGTGATCGATAAACTTCAGTCCCATATGATCGTATTCTCGATTCACCTGGAAGGTTGATTTCTCCTATCTTTGCGGCATGCAAAACTACTTAATCCGCAATATATCAGTGGTCAACGAAGGGACCACCACTGTTCAGGACGTATATATACAGGATGGCCGTATCGCTAAGATAGCACCGCAGATCACTGTCAGCGGTCAGTATACCGAGATCAACGGCGAAGGTAAACACCTCCTGCCCGGTGTGATCGACGACCAGGTGCATTTCCGCGAACCAGGTCTTACGCACAAAGCGACCATCTACACAGAAGCACGCGCGGCTGTTGCCGGTGGTACCACCACTTTTATGGAAATGCCGAATACCAATCCGGCAGCACTTACACAGGAGATACTGGAAGATAAATACAAAATTGCCGCACAGCATTCCCTGGCGAACTACTCTTTCTTCATGGGCGTTTCCAATGACAACGTAGATGAAGTACTGAGGACCAACGAGCGCAAGAATGACATCTGCGGTGTAAAAATATTCATGGGTTCCTCTACCGGTAATATGCTCGTAGACAACTACATCACCCTGGAACGCATCTTCTCCGGCAGTGAACTGTTGATCGCTACGCATTGCGAAGACGAGAAGATCGTAAAAGCCAACATGGAGAAATACAAACAGGAAATAGGCGCCGATAATCTCACCGCAGAATATCACCCTATCATTCGTAATGAAGAGGCCTGCTTTGAATCTTCCCTGACAGCTATCCAGTTTGCTAAAAAATTCAACTCAAGACTGCATATCCTGCATATCACCACCGAGCGTGAATTACAGCTGTTCAGCAACATGCTGCCATTGGCAGAAAAACGTATCACATCAGAAGTCTGCGTACATCACCTGCACTTCTCTGCTGATGATTACGCCAAATACGGCAACCTGATCAAATGTAATCCTGCTATCAAAGCAGTACACAATAAACAGGCACTCTGGAAAGGATTGCTGGATGACAGACTGGATATCATTGCAACTGATCACGCGCCTCATACCTGGGAAGAAAAACACCAGCCTTATCTGCAGGCGCCATCAGGCGTACCGCTGGTACAGCATAGCTTACTGCTGATGCTGGAGCATGTTTCCCTGGGCAATATCACCCTGGAAAAGCTGGTGGAAAAGATGTGTCACGCACCAGCTATCTGTTTCCAGATCAAGGAAAGAGGCTACCTGCGCGAAGGCTACCACGCTGACTGTGTGATCGTAGATCTGCAACAGGCAACCATGGTAGATAAGAAAAACGTCTACTACAAATGCGGCTGGTCCCCGTTTGAAGAACACACCTTCCCGGCAGCTGTGACCCATACATTTGTAAGTGGTCACCTGGCGTATGAGAACGGTCAGTTCAACGAATCAGTAACAGGACAAAGATTACAGTTCAGCCGCTAGTGCTGTGCAACATAAAAAGGAAATGCTCTTATCTGTTGACGGATAGGAGCATTTCCTTTTATCGCCTTTCTATTTATGGAAATACGCATGTTCTGCATCTCTGATATTAATCGGAACGATGCGCGCATGATACGAACGTTTCTTTTGATTATATTCACTAAAAATACCTGTGCATGGAACTGGACAAAACCACCTACTATGATCTCTCTATCTTTAACCGTGACGAAGAGTATTCTTTGTTTCATAAACTGGATTTTACCACGACCACAGGTGGAAGGGATTACTTACGGCATCTGTATAGTACGCCACTGAAAGACATTGCGTCCATCGAAGACAGGCAGCATACCTTACAATTCATCCTCGAACAGGAAGACAGCTGGCCGGCTGATATCATCAGTAACGGTACGATCGTGGTGATGGAGAACTACCTGGAAGCGCAGATCGAACCGATCTCCAATCCTTCAGGTGTTGGTTTGATGGTAAGTTCCCTGTTAACAAAAACCATCTTTTCTCCGGATTATAGCTTTATTAAATTTTCCTTTACCCAGCTGCTTAATCTGTTGAAAGGTTTCCGTCAGCTGGAAAAGAATTTCAATACCGGGCAGACGCCTAAAATACTGAAACTGTTGCTGGACAGGGCACATGTCTTACTGTACCAGCCTGAATTCAATGATATAATTGCGGCCAGTGAAGCTGGCCCTGTTTCCTTTGTGAATATCCTGCGACATGACCACTATATCCGTAAGAAACAGCGTAAGCATATTTCCGAACTGCTGGATATCTACCGCAAACTGGATGCTTATTATGCGATGGCGAAAGCGGTAAGACATTTCAATTTACAGTTCCCTACTTTTGAAGATACGCCTCACCCATTTGTACAGCTGGATGGCCTGTATCATATCATCCTGCCCAAACCGGTAGCGTATGATATCACCATGAAGCCACAGTCACACTTCCTGTTCCTCACCGGTGCAAACATGGCGGGTAAAACGACCTTTATCAAAGCGGTGGGCGTCGCGGTATTCCTGGCGCATATAGGTATGGGCGTACCGGCAAAGAGCATGAAACTGAGCTTCTTTAACGGCATTTTCAGTAACATCCAGGTGCAGGACAATATCTTCAAAGGAGAGAGCTATTTCTTCAACGAAGTACAGCGTATTAAAAACACCATCATCAAGATCAACGACAGTAAAAAATGGCTGGTGCTGATCGATGAGATGTTCAAGGGAACGAATGTGGAAGATGCAAAGAATTGTTCGCTGGCAGTGGTGAATGGATTACTGAAAAGTACGAACTGTCTGTTCATCCTATCCACGCATCTGTACGAGATCGCAGATGAATTACAAACAGCGGCCAACATACGGTTCAAGTATTTCGAGTCGCAGGTGATAGATGATAATCTGTATTTTACTTATCAGTTGAAAGATGGCGTGGCGAAAGAAAAGATCGGGTACCTGATCTTGAAAAGAGAAAAGGTGTTGGACCTGTTAAGTCAGATAAAATAATACGTAGCCGATATTAAATACGAACGCCGTCAGTTGACTGACGGCGTTCGTATTTAATATCGTTTTATGCTCACTGTTCCTGTCGCAGGTAACATACTCATTGATGAACAATATTCTCCTGTTGTATTTTTAGTGTCCGTCTGATATAATGCTCCGGGCATCTACATCTCCGACTCCTTTCTTCCACAAAATTACCGGTAGAATAATGAGTATACTGAACAAAGAAAAAATCAACCCTCCTATTCCGGCAACTGCAAGTGAATACCAGAAAACTTCATGTTCTGTCCCTGCAATAAATGGGACCAGTCCACAACAAGAAGAGACCGTGGTAAGAATAATGGTCCTGGAACGCCCGAAAACAGCTTTTATCAGTCGTTCATTATGTGTTCCCGACCTGGCATTATTCAGATCATTCACAAGCAGGATGGATGCATTTGCAACCAATGCTCCTAATAATATGAAGGCTGCAAAGCCGCCCTGATCGAAATAAAAATCCCCGGTAGCATAAGTCAGAAAAATACCGATAAATGAAATTATTATAGAAAAAATAACAACTATAGATTGATGAAAATTTTCGAATAATACACAGCAAACAAGAAATACTACCGCCAGCAGGTAAAGGATATAATAGTATTTGTTATCAGTGTTATCCGCATTATCGAAATGCTGAGAAACATCCATATAATAGCCAAGGGGAAGCTGGCCACGGATCTGGTCTCTTACTGTTTCAGTATAAAATGCTGCTGCCTCCGGTGATCCAATGTAATTAAATCCTATTTTTCGAATATATTGTTTATCCCGTTTTATGATATTACTTTCAACAGGTCCTAAATCTATTCCTCCCATCTGATATATTCGCGCCTGCCCTCCTGAGTTGTTTATCACCTGCGTATTCAACAACTCAGCCGGGGAATATCCATCAGTTACGCCTCCCTTAATTATCACCTGATAATTTTGCCCATTGACTGATATGTTACCAGACGAAGCAGTATGTCTCACGTTACTGTATAAAGCGCGTTGTAAAGTTGAAGAAGAAATATCGAATAGCTGCATTTTCCATGGATCAAGTCTTAAAATATACTCCATTCGTTCATTCCCTTCCGCATGCGCACTGATATTGTTAACACGTCGGTTCGTGTGCAGCAGATCAACGAACTGGCTGACCTTGCGATCCAATTCTTCATAGTTATAACCACTCATTTCAATGGTATGATCATATTGTCCGGGAGGTTGTGCATTACCAAATGCTTCCCCGGTACCATGCACCATCCACTCCATACCTTCCCGGTATAAAAAATACTTTTTCAAATTCTCCTGTAACTGTTGCGGGAAGTTACCTGTTTTATACCCGGGACTAAAAGTTATGGTAACAACTGCTTTAGGTCCGGCTTCAATGAGTGTCTGGAATTGTTCTATTCCCTTAATGCCCGATAAGTAGCGCTCCAGATCAGTCATTATATCATTCAATTGTGCGATTGAATTATTTACCGGTAAAGATACATTTACGAATAATGCTGTCTGTGCAGGTGTGCTGAAACTGAAGTGTTCATAGGCGCCCTGCATAAATAAACGGAAAGTTCCACCGGCATACCTGCTTACATAAGGATGTACTTTCTTATAGTATAAGGCACTACCGATACTGGAATTGTATAATTGTTGATACCATTTAGTTCCTTCCAGTTTAGGCGGAAGCATAAATACTGGTATGCCGAATAACAGAATAGTAAAAACGATGACCGTCTTTTTATATCCCGACATAGCGGTGATCGTCTTTATATAAAGTACGGCCGCAGATTGATTAAACTTCCGGTCAACCGGCTTCTTAAAGTGCATGTGATCACGGAGTAAATCATATAATGCCGGAATAAACAAACAGGCGGTCATCAATGATGAGACCAATGAAAGAATGATCATCAGCGCAAACTCCCATATATTTCTTCTTTCTTCTTCAGGGAGAAAAAAGGAAATACTTAATACCGCTATGCTTGTAAAAGTAGACGCTATTAATGGTTTAATAATACGCCGGTTATTGAACCTGTGATAGTGATCTGTCATTACAATCGAATTATCCAGCATGATGCCAAAAGCAATAGCAAATCCGGCAATCGTATAAAGATGAATGTTGATGTCAAATATCCATGCGAGCAAAAGAGCAAGCGCGCTACTGACAACAAGCCCGGCCATCAGGTTCAGTAAATAAAACAAGCTTCTGTAAGCGAACAGTATGAACACGAATAATATTAAGATGGAAAAGCCTGCCCGCTTATAATTTTTATTAATTTCTGTTTTAAGTTGTGACGAACTATCAGTGATCAACTTCACCTTATAACCTGCCGGTAGCTGGGCGATGGCTTTATTCACAATCTCTCTGGCCTTTGCAGACAGGCGGATCTTATTCTCATTTTTCAGCGAACTTATTTTAAGTGTAATGGCATTATCTCCATTGATACGGAAATATTGTTCAGGCATCGCTTCTTCAAAATAAATATCTGCTATCTGACGAAGTGCGAGATGTTCACCCTTCCCATTTGACACTATTATGTTACGCAAATCATAGACAGATAAATCTTTTCTATTTAATGAGATAAAATATCTCCCGCCATTATAGCTGACAGCACCATTTATGTCGGAAGACCGGAAAACGGCCTGCACAACATTCATCACATCACCCTCTGTAATATTCCAGAACTTGCATTTGCGGTCATCAAAGGCAATTACCAACTGTTTATTATTGGCGCCACTAATCGCCACTTCTCCTATTCCTTTAATACCTGCAAAGACTTTTTTAAACGTTGGCGCAGTCTCTTCCCAGATAAGGTCCGGTGGAAGTGGTGCAGAGATATTGTATACCAGTAGCGGCGTCTCATCCTTTATTGAAGAATTGTTACCAGATACTAAAGGATAGCTGGTTTTATCCGGAAGAGAAGGATATAATCTCCGGATTATGCCTGCCAGCTCAAGCCTGATAAAAGGAAGATCTACGCCTTCATCAAATTGCAGCAATATTGATCCATATCCATAACCTGATGTTGAATTAATGTGTTTTAAATGGCCCAGTTCACTACATACGCTTTCCAATCTGGATGTAACCTCTCTTTCTATTACCTGCGGAGTGCTGTTAGGCAATGAAAAAGAAATGTTCATAGCATAGGCAGATTCCTCCGGCAATAAAACTGTTTTCATTCGTGGTATACAAAAAATAGAGAGTATACAAATGCAGGAAAAAAAGAGAACGATGCGCATAGGAAGAAAAGGATATTAACAACACAATACAATAAAACTAAATTAATATTAGTTATTGTAGTAAGTAAATATTTTTCAAAAAGCTTGGAATGTTGATTAAAAATTTATTAACTTGTATTGTCCATAAGATATCAACCCGCATAAAGTTGAACCCGTAGCCACTATTTTTTGTAATGCCCGATTGATACCTCAGGAAATAATTCACTATTTAAACATACCCATTAATTGTTAATTTGATAGGCAAAGCCCTGTCTCTATAACTCAATATGCCATTACGTATCATCATCGTGGTCCGTATAAGCTATCGTATCATACATTACCATTATACTGTCCATATATAACCCATATATGGAACGGGAAATCCATCGTCATAAGTTCACCAAAGATCTGTTAATACCTATATGTCTCTCACGTTAAACGGTGGTGTGCCACCTATCGCAAATGCAAGTCTGCACAAGGAAACCAGGTTGCTTTCCTCTTCCTATTTTGCACCAATAACCTTATGCTTATTGTGCATACTAGTGTACCAGTCTGTGTTCACGCATACCATTCTTGACCACTGGGACGACCAATGGGTTGCAGTTAATGCGTATACTGACGCAGGGTTCAATCTACTGAATATAAAAAGAGTGTTTACTGAATTTTATCGTGGACAATATGCACCGCTGAACGAAATGTTCTACATCATCATACATGCAATGTTCGGCTACAGTGGTATTGCATTTCATACTGCCTGTTTGCTGATACATATGTCCAATGTGCTGCTCGTTTACTATCTTATCAGAAAGGTACTCCGTCAATCTAATGCTTTATCGGACATCTCTCAGTTACGTATCCCGTTTATTACAGCTGTCATATTTGCCGTGCATCCGTTTCTGGTAGAAAGTGTTGCCTGGATATCTGCCTCTAAAAACAGCCTCTACGCCACCTTTTATCTCATAGCACTACTCACCTATCTTGACTATATAAAAACAGCCAGATACCGGTACTTCCTGCTCACTATGCTATTCTTCATACTTTCCTTTGGAGCAAAGGAACAGGCGGTAACCTTACCCGCGTGTCTTTTACTGTTTGATCATGTGCTGGGAGACGGTCTGAAAAAGAAATCCGTCTGGTATGATAAGGTACCGTTTTTCCTGTTTTCCTTATTCTTTGGCGTAGTGACGTTATATTCACAGGCAGCTAATGGCGAAGGTGTACTTACCTCCAACGTTACCTATCCTTTTTATCAGCGTATTCCGATGTGCGCATACACGCTTAGCGAATACACAACAAAATGCATTGTACCGCTCAAACTGTCTTATCTATACCCTTTTCCTATTCTCCTGGGAGAACCGCTACAAATGAGGTTCTGGATATATCCGATCGTGTTGGTATTGATCGTTGTTTCTTTCTGGAGTTTCTGGAAGAAGAAATGGATCTTCTTTGGTGTCGGCTTTTTTCTTATCCATATTCTGCTTGTTTCTAACCTGGTCTCTCTTGCCAGGAATGCGATCGTTGCGGACAGATATGTTTATCTCGCCAGCATCGGTATTTTCTTCACACTGGCCTATCTGTTCGATCAGTTACTGAACAGCAGGCGATTACCTTACAATATCACCTGGGTATTGATATTCCTTTATGTATCTGCACTGGGGACGTATGCTTATCAACGGTCGAAAGTATGGCATAGTGTAGATACATTAAAGTACGAATTAAGACAATTAATACTAGAGCGTCCTGACTACGATCAAATGAAAGAAAAATACGAAAAGTAAAACGTATGCCCATCCCCTTTCTGCTCCAATTCTGGTAGCTCTCCAAAGGGAGAGCTACCAGACCACCAATTCCCATGATTTGTATGAAAATCATCCTATTCACTTTTTAACAAAAAAAAATGATAAAGAAAACTCTTAAAATCTCCGGCATAGTAGCCGTAGTGTTTGTCCTTGTAGCAAACCTTCAATATGCCTTATTTAACTATGGAGTGTCTAACAACAGCTTAAGCTTACCCACTTTTGCACAGACCAGTACGAATGGCGCCACAGGTTCTTCTTCCTCTGATATTGAAGGCACAGGACCTAATTTCGTTTGGGACGAGGTGACCTCTCAATGTGTATATTCACAGACCATCCCACTGAGTGTTACTGTTTACAGTAATTATACCGCTGGTGGCACTGGCAGCGTATCAATGGTGGGTAATACGCCTACAGGTCTCTCCCTGGGATCAAGTGCAGGCGCTACCAATTATTCTACTGTTACAGCTATGGCGGCCGTTGTGTTTAACAACTCATCACAAGCGACCAGTTGCGTAGTGTCAATAGGTCATCTTTGCGAAACCTATACCTGCCGTGCATCTATGAGCAGTACCAAGTCCCTTCTTTATAATGGCCATTACTACAGTATGCCTAATCAATAAAAAAACAACTAAACAAACGTTTTGCCGTACAGGCAAAGCGTTTGTTTAACTATCCGGATTTTTATACAGAACAACTATTTAAATAAGGAATCAGCATGAAAGGGAATAACCTGTTCTATTACCTCATCGGCTTGTGCATATGCTGGACGGCATGCGTTAATGTTAACGCTACCGACAATACTGTAGATCTCTCTAAGAATATTTATCGCGAAGATCATCATGCTGTCGAGATCAAAGTTAAAATGCAGGAGAAGCTTGGGCTACTGGATTATTTTACCAGGGTAACGAATATCATTAAAATCGATACAACGCTGGTTGTTGGAGAGCTTGGAAAAACCATTTTTTCAGATGACCGATTGTATGTATTGGATGGGAAAACAAACGTATTGTTTTGTCTGGATACAACAGGTCGCCTGATATGGAAATATGATAAAATAGGAGGCGGACCCATGGAATACAAAAAGATGGGGGACTTTCATATCAGAGATGGACAAATACTTATACTGGACCCCTACGGACGAAAAATCATTCGGTTGAACAAAAATGGCACATTTGCCGGATATACAAGTACCAAACAAATAAAAGGTGGTATTTATCCGGAACTGATTTTTCAGGATGAACAAGGTAAATATGTATTGTTTACACGCGATATGGGAAATGCAATGGAATTCCCATATGAATTCGCAATAATGGACAGTTCGCTCAAAATACTGGGAAGTGCCCATATCGGGAAATCAAAGGAGCCACGTATTAAAAGATGGTCCTCTGAAAGTTTTCCGGTAAGACCGTTTAGCGACAATACAGGTTTTTTTTATACACGTCCACTGGATGACACCATTTACGCTTTTGAGAAAGATGTATTCAAGTCTAAATACGTGATAGACTTTGGCCACAGAAAAGTGCCATCCGCCATGCGAAAACTGTCCAGCCTAACACTGGATAATTTCCTGGAAACAGGCTACGCCAGTAATCTGCAGTTCGTCTTTGAAACAGATAGTGTGCTTACTTTTTCTTATTACCTCACGCATCACCTGCAGACCGTTTTCTATAATAAGTATACAAAGCAACAGGACGAGTTTTCCATGATCCTGTTGAATATGGGTATCAGCCTGCAACAAATACGTATTATAGGGACCTGGAAAAATAAGTTCCTGATGCAAGTTGAACCTCAGGTATTGCTGGCGGCTGTTGTACAATATAAAAAAGACCATCCGGGAAAGAACCAGGCTGAGATAAATGCTGAGATAAAACAAAAATATCCGCTGTTAAGCGAAATGCTGCAAAACACCACGGTGAACTCCAATCCGATCCTGTTATGTGTAGAACCTATTAATTCCAAATTATTCAAATAATGAAAGATCCAAAAAAAATCATCACGTTCTTTATCATCCTGATCGCTATTTCAGGTACCATCTATATGCTGACAAATGCAAAAGCTTTCGGCGTAACAGGAGAATCCAGTAATGACAAACTGGAAAAACAGCTTTATACTTCCATTCTTGCCATACAAAATGTAACAATGGAAAATGCCTACCTGCTTAATAACCGGAAGTTCTGGCCGGGTGTACCTGTGAAAACTGTCAGCGGAGATTCCGTAAACATAGCAAAGGACTTGGGAGGAAAAAGAGTTATGGTCATGCAGTTTGCGGATCAGAACTGCTCTGTATGCGTTGACTCCGCGATCTATCACTTTAAAAAATTTGCAGCTGAAATAGGTGAGGACAATGTTGCATTGGTAGACTTTACAGATGATCTACGCGTATATGCACAATTCATCAGGGTACAACAGCTGAAATTCGGTCATTACTATGCGACCACATCTCATGTAAAGGATTCTTTATATAGAGTCATGCCTAATTTCCCCATCTTTTATATGCTTGATAGTGATGCCCGCATGACCGATGTCTTTTTCCCGGTTAAGGAATTCACAGACCGTACAGAGGCTTACCTGCATGCAATGCGTCAAAAATATTATCAGTAATGAGTATAAAAAGATTTCACTGGCTAATATTTTTTCTTGCTGTTGTTATTTACATAGAAACAGCCATTCAAAGCCAGGGGTATTATCATCCTGACGAACACTATCAGATTATAGAGTTTGCCAACCTTAAACTTGGTAAAAGCACGCCACAGGAACTGGCGTGGGAATATCACCAGGGAATGCGTCCTGCATTACAGCCATGGATTTGTTACCTGATCTTTAGTGTATTAAACGTGACAGGTGTCACAGACCCTTATGTATTGTCGTTAACATTACGACTGTTAACAGCGGTATCTGCATTGCTGGTAATCCGTTTCCTGGTACACGCTTTCTTTCCGGTAATCAAAGATGAATATCAGAAAATTTTTGTGGTGATCTCCTATCTGCTGTGGTTCCTTCCTTTTATCAACAGCCGGTTTTCCTCAGAGAGCTGGTCAGGTTTAATGCTGGCGCCGGCACTTGCTTTATTGTACAGGAACAGGGGCGGTGAATGGAAATATATACTGGCTGGCGCCTTGCTGGGGTTGAGCTTTTTATTCAGGTTTCAGACGGCCGTTATCAGTATAGGGGTTATCAGTTGGTTAGCCATAATGGAGCGGGAGAAACCTGCCAATATGATGTTACTACTATTGTCCATGTTCATGATGGTGGTTGCCGGTATTTTTACAGATACCTGGTTTTATGGGCAGCCGGTACTGACCAGCTGGAATTATTTTTATATCAACATCGCAAAGGGAGCAGCGTCCAGCTTTGGCATAATGGATGCTAAAAACTATTATCAATGGTTCTTGTTGTCATCTATTTATCCGATAGGCATATTGATAACATTGTCCCTGATCATAACCGCTTTCAAATACCGGGGCCAGTTGTTAATATGGGCGGTAACGCCATTTATTGTTATGCACTTTCTTATTCCGCACAAAGAACTGAGATTCCTGTTTCCCATTGCCCTTCTGCTACCAGTTTTACTGATACAGGCATGGCAGCTGGTCCGTTTAAAAAACACCTGGGTTAGATACGCGCTGATACTACCGTTTATTTTCCTAAACATCATGGGCATCTGTATCAATCTATCAAAAGACGCAGGCGACGGCCGGATAGCTATTACCTCTTATCTGTCCCGGCAATATGATAACAGACCTTATACTGTTATGTATGGACCTGGTGCTAATCCCTACAGACCATGGGACTTTTTAGCGGAGCATTTTTATCTGGCGCCTAATATCAGGGAACTGGATATCAAAAAATATGACCATCAGCCGGTTGAAGCACTTATTATCAGGCATTCAGACGCCGATAAGCCATATTATAAGAACATTATTCGAGACCTGCATATGCAGCGCAAAATGCAGGGCATTCCTGCATGGGCGATCCGGCTACTGAGCTGGTACTATGCAGATAAGCATCCGGACTACCTTTTACTCTATACAATTTAATAGCATGAGATATATTATTCCTTTGTACTGCTTGTTTTTATATGCCTGTAACAACTCAAGAGCAGAAGATAGTAGTGAGCTCCCGAAGGACATTCCACTCATCTCCGAAAGTGTTACAAAGGTATCCACGGCAATAGCAAAGGAGAAAATCTTCGAGTACCGCATTTTATCCGAGGGTAAAATCAGATCTACCAATGAACAAACCCTCGTATCCGCGCTGGAAGGCGACCTATTACAATGCAATGCCCGTACAGGTATGCATGTAAGAAAAGGGGACCTGCTTGCCTTAGTGGATACCACGAATATTACATTCAAACTGGAAAAAGCCAGGCTATCCAGGTTTGCCAATCAGAAGGACTATGAAAGCCAGCTGCTTGGATATGAACAACTGCTTAAAAACAGTTCAGAAAATGAAGCCCGTGAAATAAAACAGAAACTAAGCATCAGCAGCGGTCTTACAGGTTCAGAGCTTGACCTGAAGGAAAATGCCTATATCCTTTCAAAATACAGGATTACGGCCCCTTTTAGCGGTATACTGACCAACGTAAACATGCAAAAGGGAACTGGCATTAAAAATGGTCAGGAGTTAACACGCATTTATGATCCGGAGCAGCTGATACTGGATACCAAAATCCTGGAGACGGACTTACCGCTGTTGAAAATAGGTACTCCTGCGGAAGTAACAGGTATAGCCGATCCGCATACCATTCACAGCGCCATCGTAACTGAAATAAATCCATACGTCGAGGAAGATGGTATGGTAATTATTAAACTAAAGCTTGTCTCAGACCATCATCGACGTTTGTTCCCCGGCATGAATTGCGCTGCCGTCATCCGGGTGCCAACCGGTAAAAACGTCATTATTCCACGGGAGGCGCTTGTTATAAGAGATCGTAAACAGGTAGTTTTTACGATGGAGGGAGGCAAAGCCAAATGGAATTATGTAAAAACTGGCAGAGATAATGGTGAAGAAGTAGAAATCACCGACGGCTTACCAGATGGCAGCAAAGTGATCACGTCTAATAATCTCCGTCTGGGAAACGACTCCCCTGTGGAAGAAATATTCTAGCTATCTATGTTGCGTTATATAGTAAGAAGGCCGATTGCCATGTGTATGATATTCCTGTCGCTGGTCATCACAGGATTATTGCTGACAGGAAAAGTCCCTATCTCATTGTTACCTGACATCGACGTGCCACAAATTGTGATAAAACTCGATTATCATAATATGCCGGCCACTATGATGGAGGAACAGATTTTAAAACCACTACGTGAACAGCTGATCAATACAAAGGACTTAAAAGATATCGAAAGCGAAGCTACTCATCATACGGGTATGCTCTATCTGACTTTTGAATACGGGACCAGGATGGACCTGGCATATATTGAGGTAAATGAAAGGCTGGACCGCCTTTCCGCCAGTTTACCCAAAGGAATGGAGCGTCCCATGGTGGCCAGGGTCAATACGTCTGACATACCGGTGGTACGCATACAGGTGATCCCACGTTCCGGCGCCAGCGCTATAGAAGCTTCCGCACTTTGTGAAAATGTCCTGAAAAAAAGACTGGAGCAACTACCAGGCGTATCATTGGCAGATATTAACGGGAAAAGCTTTAAAAGCATTTACATGGAGCCGGACGAGGGTCAGCTCCAGGCACTTGGCGTTGAGCGTTCCGCACTGTTTGAAACTGTGCAGAAGTCTCAATACACGCCAGGTAGTATTATGCTGCAAGATGGGATTTACTCCTATTTCATGCGGCTGGATGAATCTGTCTATACACTGGAAGAGATGAAGCGGCTGCCTGTAAAAATAAACGGTCAGGTGATGCCTTTAGACCGCCTTGCCAGTTTCAAAGAAGCAATAACGCCTCCGGTTGGTTATCATCTATATAATGGACAGGAAGGACTTGTTATTACCGTACAGAAGCAACCAGGATGCCGCATGAGCGATCTGATGCCCGAGATAAAATCTTTAGTGGGATCATTTAAATCGGAATATCCTCAATTAGCATTTACATTAACACAGGACCAGTCCTTTTTACTGGATGCAAGCATTGACAATCTTTATCAGGATGTTATTTATGGCGGGATTTTTACCATCCTGTTGCTGTTTTTACTGATGGGTAACTGGTTATCACCAATATTAATGAGTATAAGTATTCCTATTTCACTTGTGCTTACCGTAATATTTTTCTACCTCTTCCACATATCATTTAATATTATTTCCCTCTCCGGACTCGCCCTTGGTATTGGCATGCTGATAGATAACGCTATCGTAGTGATAGATAATATCAACAGGAAAAGAGATAGTGGGTTGAATATAGAGGATAGCAGTGTCACCGGTGCGTATGAAGTTGCCGTGCCTGTCTTTAGTCAGGTATTGACAACTGTGGCTGTCTATCTCCCGCTGATATTGTTAAGTGGTTTTGCGGGTGCACTGGTATATGATCAGAGTATTGCATTAACGATATCATTAGGCGTATCACTTTTGGTATCGTTCCTGTTGTTGCCGATGCTGTACAACAAGCTGGCTGGCTATAATCTATACAAAAAGGCCGGAGAAACATGGGCCTACAGATATATTGCCGCCGGTTATCACCGGATGGTTACCGGGATATTAAAACATAAACAGAGGTACATGTTCATTGCAGTACTTGTAATGCCACTGGGATTACTATGTCTGTTCGATATACCCATCAGTGCGCTTCCTGCAATAGAACAAAAAGAAAGTCTTATACTTATAGACTGGAACGAACCTATTGATGCGCAGGAAAATCTTTCCCGTACAAAAGAATTGCTGTCCATAATGAAAGGTAAAGTTACAGAGACTGAAACCGACATAGGCATCCAGCAATATTTCCATCAGCAGTATAACAACTCAATACAGAAAGCTGCCATTTATTTCAGATGCAATACATCAAAGTCTAATATTGATATGGGAGCGGCCATAAACAAATGGTTGCATCTGCACTACCCAGAGCTTATTGTTCAAATCATCGATGCACCGAATGCATTCACGCAGTTGTTCAATTCTTCCGACGCCTACTTTTCCGTGCGTTGCAGATCTTCCCTGCAACAGACGCAATCGTTGATGAAGGCATTGAATGGTTATCATTTTGAACCCGGTCCGGAGCTAATTCAGGAACCTTTTATATCCTTCAATATAGACTATCAAAAATTAAATCTTTATAACATCAGCAAATCTGATATTGAGAATACACTGAAGGAGCTTGCCGGACAATACCCGGTGTCCGCTATTCAGCAAACGGGTGAGACTGAAAGTATTCTTTTAAAAAATGACAAAGCCAGTTTGTCTCACATTATGGATGCACGGATAAAGGGTAAAGGTCAACAACATTATCCATTAAAAGAATTTATTACCGTACAGTTCGATGAACAGCAAAAATATATTGCAGCAGATAAGACCGGCCCCTATCATGCGCTGCTTTTTAACGAAGGACAGGATATTAAAATATTAGAACAAAAAATAGCCAGGCTGGCAAAAGCAAACAATCTCAAGGTAGATTTTTCAGGTAAATATTACGAGAACAGCGAACATATGAAATTGCTGTGGTTGATTTTCCTGATCGTACTTTGTCTGCTGTACTTCATTCTGGCCATACAGTATGAACACCTGATATTGCCTTTCATCGTGATGCTTACTATCCCTTTAGGCATCAGCGGTGGATTATTTCTGTTGTGGATTACCGGCGATTCTCTGAATGTAATGGCTGCGATCGGATTTATCGTAGTCCTTGGTTTGATCGTGGACGATCCTATTCTTAAAGTACAAACCCTGGTTACGCTTGAAAAGAAATACTTGGCCATGGGTTGTGAACTCAATGATGATCTTATCAAAAAAATCATTCATGAAGCGGGAGATATTTGTTTAAGACCACTGTTGATGGTATCGCTGACGACCAGTCTGGCGATGGTGCCTGTATTATTCATCGGTGGTATCGGGAATGATCTTCAAAGGTCCATGGCTATTGTTATTATTGGTGGACTTACCATCGGGACTTTCTTCACTACCTGGTTCATACCACTTGCTTATTTCCAGGTACTTAAATGGAAAATGGGAAAATGAATAAATTAATTTATCTGCTTGCTTTCTTACCAGGGGCGGCCTATGCGCAATCAGAGGATCACTTTACACTTACGGATATTATTGACCTGGCACATACACAGTCTTCCGTTTATAAGGTAGCGGCTACCCAAAAAGCATTGAGTTACTATAACTATCTATCTTATCAGAGTGATCTGAAACCACAGATAAGTTTTTATGGAAATGCGCCTGTATATTCAAAACAATATGCAGCGGTGATACAACCCGATGGCGCCAAGAGCTATCTGCCTTTACAACAAAATACGAACCGGCTGGGAATCGGCCTGAGTCAGCCGATCAGTCTCACTGGCGGTACATTTTCATTGAATTCTGAGTTTGAGCAATTTCGTGACTTCCGGGAGTCTTCAACGAGTTATAACAGCGTACCTTTTTTCCTCCAGCTGAATCAGCCCCTATTTGCTTTTAATGATATTAAATGGAAAAAGAAGATTGAACCATTAAGACTGGAAGAGTCAAAAAGGAACTATGCAGAAGAGATGGAGTCTATCAGTCAGCAGGCAATAGGCTTTTATTTTGATTTACTGGATGCGCAGATGGAAATCAACACAGCGCGGTTCAATCTTGAAAATGATAGCATAAACTATGATATAGAAACCAGGCGAATAAAACTGGGAACTACCTCCGAAGATAAAATACTGCAATTGCAGTTGCAGACGCTCAGAAGCAAGCAACAATTAGAGAAAGCCTTATACGACCATAAAATCGCTGAAATGAAGATCAAGAGGTTTATCGGTTATAAAGACAGTAGCCGGTTGGTCTTGCAGTTACCTCAAACTATACCTGTATTAAATATCTCACAGGAGAAGGCGTTATTCTATGCACGTCAGTACCGGCCGGAGTTTATCGCGTTTGAAAGAAAGATGAGGGAGGCGCAAAGAGATGTAGCACAGGCAAAAGCGGCCAGGCATCAGGTAAGCTTAAGCATGACATATGGGCTTAACCAGGCCGGTTCCCAGGTAAATAAGGTGTATAGCGATCTAAAAAGTAAGCAGACAGTATCTATTGGCTTTAATATTCCTATTATTGACTGGGGCAGACGTAATGTACAGTACAAAACAGCTGTGGCCACCCAGGAACTGATAAAATTCAATAACGAGATCGACAGTACGGCCATGCTGGAAGAAGTAATAACCCTGATCAGCAATATCGCGCTACTGAGGAATAATATTACGCTGTCGGAAAGTGCTGATAGTGTAGCCCGGGAAAGGTTCAGGATAGCCAGCGGACTTTACAGAATAGGTAAACTAACGATCCTTGAGATCAATAATGCACAAGCCGAAAAAGATATGGCGCAGACTAATTTTATCAATGCTTTGAGAAACTACTGGGACGGTTATTTCCAGTTGAGAAGGCTTACTTTGTTTGACTTTGAGTATCAACGTCCTTTGTATGGTTTACAGTGACATTCTTTTTGAGCATATCATCTAATTTACCATAGACATTGCCTTGTTTATCCAGAAAGACATATCCATCTGACGTATGTTGCAGCTCAGGTTGAATAATTAGTATTTTACCTTCCGGGTCCAGTAACAAGGTATACGGAATAGATGGTACGTTATAAGTTATGCTTACTTTACTATTAAAGTACAGAGAATCATAAGTATTCAACCATTGTACCTTGTCTTTTTGTATTGCTTTCTCCAGTTGATCATGTTTGTCCAGACCAACTCCGAGAATAACGAAATTCTTATCCTTGTACGCCTCATAAACTTCATTCAGTAATGGGTTCTTCTTCCTGCAAGGGCCACAGGTACTCGACCAAAAATTGATCAGTACATAATTCCCGCGAAAGGACGATAAACTGGTGGGCTGATGGCTCATGTTATTCAATGTAAAGTCTGGTGCAGGTTCTCCGGTTTTCAGTGTTTGGGTTACAGATATATAATCATGCAGTAAACTTGCGAATGCCGACTTTCTTATACTATCAGGAAAGTTGCTATAAAGACCTTTTATTGTGTTTACAGGAACGGACTTTCTTTTCATAAAAAGCTCCTGTACTGCTTTATAGTTGTAGGGAGATTCACTGAGAAAGGAAACAATATATGCTGTTTGCAACGAGTCATTGTCCATGGGCAGACCCTTCATAAAGCTCAGGTAGTTTTTCTGTGCGATACCTCCTTTTACAACGGCGTCTTTAAAATGAAGCACATTTCCATTCAACTGTACAGGCTGGGCATCTATCCAGAAGAATTTCCTCCTTTCCGGATCTTCCAGTTTTTGAAGTGGCCCAGGCACCAACAGTGCTTCTGTTGGTTGATCTAAATCACCAGTGAAGGTAAAGGTCTCATTATGCACAACGGCAGAATCTATATTTCCCGGAGGGTTAGTGATAAGGTACATGACCGTACCATTTTTTGCACCTGCAATCTTTCCGGTTACTTTAAATTTATGCTGACTTTTTACACTCAGTACAGAAAATAAAAACAATGAAAGCAAATAATATCTGTTCATAAAAGGGCCTCTTGGGTAAAACATTCCTAAAGTAATAAAAAGAAAGTATAATAATGATCTTTTTGCCCTATCGCTGGCTATTCTCAATGCCATGATTGTATAAAATATACAATATGACAATATTAAACCAATGCTGAACAAACCGGCACTTAAAGAACAAAATGAACAGGATAAAAACAATCCTATCACCTTAAATTCGCCATCGTTATTCACCATATCATTTTTCATCCATGATTGTTAAGACCATCGGCAGCGCCGTACAAGGCGTGGAAGCCATTTCCATTGTCATTGAAGTGGACGTATCTCCTAAAGGTACACAGTTCCACATCGTCGGTTTACCTGACAGCGCCGTCAAGGAAAGCGAACAACGGATAGAATCCGCTATTACCAACATCGGCTTCCGCTTTCCACGTTTCCGGACGGTAGTTAATATGGCGCCTGCCAATATCCGCAAAGCGGGTTCCGCTTACGATCTTCCTATTGCGCTGGGATTACTTGCTGCTTCTGAACAGATTGACAGTTCGGCTTTATCACAATTCACCATCATGGGAGAACTTTCTCTGGACGGTACTGTACAACCCATCCGCGGCGCTTTGCCGATTGCCATTCAGGCGCGTAAGGAAGGATTCAGGGGACTGATCGTCCCGGCATCCAATGCCAGGGAAGCTGCTATGGTAAATAACCTGGAAGTATATGGCGTTACGCATCTGCGGGAAGTGATCGACTTTTTACTGGCGCCTTCTACACTGCAACCTGTTTATGTAGATACCAGGACGGAATTCGCCAATGCACATCATCAGTTTGATGTTGATTTTAATGACGTAAAAGGACAATATACCATTAAACGGGCGCTGGAAGTAGCAGCAGCCGGTGGACACAATGCGCTGCTCATAGGCCCTCCCGGGGCGGGAAAAACGATGCTGGCCAGACGTCTTTCGACGATACTGCCGCCACTCAGTCTGCATGAGGCACTTGAAACCACTAAAATACATTCCGTTGCAGGAAAATTACCAGCCGACACTTCGCTTGTTACGCAAAGACCTTTCCGCTCACCACATCATACCATCAGTCATACTGCGCTGATCGGTGGTGGTAGCATTCCTCAACCGGGAGAAATATCACTGGCGCATAACGGTATCTTATTCCTGGATGAACTGCCTGAGTTCAGCAGACAAGCACTGGAAGTCATGCGACAGCCACTGGAAGAAAGAAGGGTCTCAATTGCCCGCGCGAAATTATCCGTAGAATTTCCCGCCAGCTTTACCTTACTGGCGTCTATGAATCCCTGCCCCTGTGGCTTCTTTAATCATCCCGTAAAGGCATGTACCTGTCTGCCGGGGTCTGTACAACGATATCTGAACAGGGTATCAGGCCCTTTAATGGACAGAATAGACCTGCACATAGAGGTTACGCCCGTTCCGGTTGAATCCCTGCTGGACCATACCTATGGAGAGTCCAGCAAGGATATCAGGGAACGTGTAATAATGGCACGAGAAATACAAACAGCCCGGTTTAACGGCTACAGGGGTATTTATTGCAATGCACAGATGAACAGTCAACTGCTGAGAAAAGTCTGTCGCCTGAACAGCGAAGGTGAAGACCTGCTGAAGAATGCCATGCAAAAACTCAAGTTATCAGCAAGGGCATATGATCGCATTCTTAAAGTAAGCCGCACCGCGGCTGACCTGGAAGGCAGCGAACATATTAAAACAGAGCACCTGGCAGAGGCGATCCATTGCAGAAGCCTTGACCGGCAGGATTGGTGGGATAAATAGTGAAACTCTTCTAAGTGGCAGACTGACGTAACAATACCAATGGATGCATATGAGCGACCAGATAAGCGAAACGATCTGGCATAGTTTATCTCTGGCAACTAGAGCTGCACATTTATATACATTATGGTTTTGATGCAATTCGGATTGCAAATCGATACCTGGAATAAACAGGTATCTCTAAGCAACCAGTTCCGCGCCCTTATACTCTTCAGACAATTTCTTCTGCAATTCCGGAGGCACAGGTGCGTACTCTGCGAAGACCGCTTTTATCTTAGCCTTACCCTGGGTCACATTCCGCAAGGCAGCATATAGCTTGTCCAGTTCCGCCTGTGGCGTACGTGCCCTGATCACCTGATAACCATTCAGAGAATCCATACCGGTAATGATACTTCTGCGGCTTTGTAATTCACCCATTACATCGCCCGCCATTGTATCGGCAGCCGTAATATCAATATCAAATACCGGTTCCAGCAACTGCGGCGCTGCCTGATGGAAAGCATCGCGGAAGGCCATCATACCGGCAATTTTGAAGGAAATATCATTACTGTCTACAGGATGCATCTTACCATCGTATACACTTACCCGGATATCGCGTACATAGGAGCCTGTCAGCGGACCTTCCTGCATTTTCTCCATCACGCCTTTCAGGATGGAAGGCAGAAAACGGGCCTCAATTGCGCCACCGACGATGCAGTTATTGAACACCAGTTTACCACCCCAGTTCAGGGCAATTTCCTCCGTCTCCCTGACCGGGTGTTCCTTATAGGGAGGCATGCCATCATAGTAAGGCTCGATGGTGATAAATACCTCTCCAAACTGACCGGCGCCGCCAGACTGTTTCTTATGACGGTAGGTAGCCGCAGCGTGTTTACGGATGGTTTCCCGGTAAGGGATCTTGGCCGGCAGGAACTCTACATGCATTTTGTAGATATTCAGCAGCCGCCATTTCGTCAATGCAAGATGCAGATCGCCTTGTCCATGGAGGATCACCTGTTTCAGTTCGCGGTTATATTCTATTTCCAGTGTAGGGTCTTCCATATGCAGTTCGGCCAGCACTTCACTGAGTTTCTCGTCATCCCCTTTATTGGTCGCTTCTATGGCTACCCGGACTTTAGGCGTCGGGAATTCGATGGGTTTCACCTGCTTACCGGATTGTTTGTCCGCTAACAGTGTATGGTTGGTGAGGGTATTTTTCAGTTTCAGCGTACAACCGATATCTCCGGCACGTAATACCTCTGCCGGGTGACGGTTACGGCCATCTGTAATGAACAGCTGATTAAGGCGTTCGACGGTATTGCCCTTTTCGTTGTATAATTCGACACCCGCCTTGATTTCGCCCGCCAATACCTTAAAAAACGAAAGGCGCCCTATATGGGGCTCCTGGAGGGTTTTGAACACAAATAATACGGGGGATGCTGAAGGATCACATGGAATGGAGCTACCGTCTTCCGCCTGCTCCGCAGGCATGTCTATGGCAGCCGGGGCGACATTATCGATAAAACCCATCAGGCGTCCGCTGCCCATATTATGTAAGGCGGACAAACAGAATACCGGGAACACATGGTGTTTCAGCATACCGATCTTCAGTCCCTGCCGCATTTCATCCTCATCCAGACTACCCTTCTCAAAATACTGCTCCATCAGCGTATCATCATTTTCTGCTGCTTTCTCTACCAGCTCATTATGCAGCCGCTCCGCCTGTTCTTTCTCACTGTCAGGTATAGGCAGTTTTTCCGGCTTACCACCATTTTCCGGGAACCGGTACATGGTCATTTTTAAAAGGTCGATCACACTGTTAAACCCTGGTCCCTGATTAACCGGATACTGCATCACCGTGACCGCTGGTCCGAATACACGACGGGCTTCTTCCACGCTACGGGAAAAGTTGGCCTGCTCCGTATCCAGCTGATTGACCGCCAGGATAGTCGGTTTCTGGTACTTATCCACATAGTCCCAGATCTGTTCAGTACCCACTTCCACCCCATGCTGCGCATTCAGGAGCAGTAAAGCCGTGTCACAGACCCTGATAGAAGAAATGATCTCTCCGATGAAATCTTCCAGTCCGGGAGTGTCAATAATATTGATCTTATAATCGCGCCATTCCGTATGAAGGCAGGTGGCATAGACTGAACTTCCCCTGTCATGCTCAATGTCATGATAGTCGGAAACAGTGTTTCCTTCTTCTACTGTACCGCGTCGGGGAATAATACCAGCTTCAAACAGCATGGTTTCGCAAAGGGTCGTCTTTCCGCTCTTGGCGGCGCCCAATAATACAATGTTCCTGATGTGCTTCTCATCATAGGTCTTCATAAACGTAAGAATTAAGTATTGTCAGCCGGAGCGGGCTGATCGTAAACAATAAGATAAGTAGACGTGGGAATGCCGTTTTGGTGATTTTAGCCGTAGCTAGATAAGCTATAACCGATTCTGAGTATTAAGTTACTCTATTTTTTCCTACCAGCACCGTTCAAATGTGTTGCAACATCAATATTAATGTACCTTTGCATTCATAGATTGTCTTTAGTATCATGAAACTGTTCTTATATTATTTAAAAAGTTACAAATGGTTGATAGCACTGGCTTTGTTATTAGCAACCATTAACCAGGTATTCTCCCTGCTGGACCCGTATATTTTCGGCCGGATCGTGGACCTTTTTGCGAACCATCCGCATACCAATGCAGGCGGGGTAGCACGTACGCAGTCCGACTATATTACCGGCGTTATTTTCTGGCTCCTGGCATCCGTAGGGGTAGCCATGGTGTCCCGTATAGCCAAGGCGTTCCAGGACTACTTTACGAACGTCATTATCCAGAAATTCGGCGCCCGTATTTATACCGACGGATTACGTCACTCTTTAAGACTGCCTTATCAGCAGTTTGAAGATCAGCGTAGCGGTGAAACGCTGGCCGTTTTACAGAAAGTACGTACTGACAGTGAGAAGTTCATTACTTCCTTTGTCAACGTATTATTCGTAGCGATGATCGGTGTTGTTTTCGTGATGATATATGCGTTCAGCGTTCACTGGAGCCTGGTATTCGTGTATTTTGGCGGTAGTCTGATACTCGGCTGGCTGATCAATGTGCTGAGCAGAAAGATCAAGACCATCCAGAAAACGATCGTGAAGGAAACTACCATGCTGGCAGGCGCCACCACGGAATCCCTCCGCAATATCGAACTGGTAAAAAGCCTTGGTCTGACACATCAGGAAATCCGCAGACTGAACTCTACCACCATCCGTATCCTGATGCTGGAACTGAAAAAGGTACGCAGCATCCGCAGTATCAGTTTTGTACAGGGCACCTTCGTCAATTTCCTGCGTCAGAGCATCCTGTTCCTGTTGCTGTTCCTGATCTACAAGGATACAGTTACCGTAGGACAGATGTTCACACTGCAATTGTATTCCTTCTTCATTTTCGGCCCTTTACAGGAGTTGGGTAATATCATCATGTCTTACAGGGAAGCCCAGGTTTCGCTGCTGAACTTTGAAAGTATTATGCAGACGCCTGTGGAAGATACGCCTCCTGATCCGGTGAAGATCAACCGTATCGACACGCTGACCTTCAACCATGTAGGGTTCAAACACCTGACCGCTGAAAATAAAGCCCTGGACGATATCAATTTCAGTGTAAACGTAGGTGAGACGATCGCGTTTGTCGGCCCATCCGGTTCCGGTAAAACAACCCTGGTAAAACTGCTGGTAGGATTATATTCTCCACAGGAAGGCGCGATTGGTTACAACGGTGTGGATAGCAGGGAAATAGACATCGAGGAACTACGTTACCAGATCGGTTTTGTCACCCAGGACACACAGTTATTCTCCGGTACCATTAAGGAAAACCTGCTGTTTGTCAATCCGGGAGCTACTGACGAAGAGTTACTCAAAGTCATGAAGGATGCCAGCTGTACGACCTTACTGGAACGTGCAGATAATGGTCTGAACTCAGTGATCGGTGAAGGCGGTATGAAGATCTCAGGTGGTGAAAAACAACGTTTATCAATCGCCCGTGCTTTGTTACGTCATCCGCGACTGCTGGTATTTGACGAAGCTACTTCCGCACTGGATTCCCTGACAGAAGAATCCATCACCAATACGGTGCGCGATATCACTTCTACACGTGAACATATCACTGTTATGATCGCACACAGGTTATCCACTATTATGCACGCGGACAGGATATACGTACTGGAAAAAGGCCGTATCGTGGAAACAGGTACGCATAGCGCGCTGGTGGAAGAAAAAGGCCTGTATTATGCGATGTGGAGACAACAGATTGGAGAGAGATAGTTATCTTTGCGCCCATGAGCAATAAGCGACCTAGTTATCTCCTGAGCATGCTTACTATGAAATGCCCGCACTGCCGCAGGGGAGATATGTTTAAGACGAAAAATGCATATTCCAATCTCCGAAAGACGTTTGATATGCATGAACATTGCCCTGTCTGCGGACAAAAATACGAACTGGAAACAGGCTTCTGGTTTGGTACAGGGTATGTAAGTTATGCTTTGGGTGTAGCATTTTCGGTGGCTACCATCATTGCCTACTGGGTCTTCTTCGGCCTGTCATGGGAAGATAACAGTGTCTTCATCTGGCTGGGTATCAACGGCGTATTGCTGGTGTTACTACAACCCTGGCTGATGCGTATCAGCAGGGTCATCTATCTCTACTTCTTCGTTTACTATGATGAAAGCACGGCAGAACTGCCGGACAAATAAGAGGAAGGGCTGTCTACCGCTGGTATGACAGCCCTTCCTCTTAATCCCCTTTCTATTTGCACGACTTTTGTTATATCTCCGGCAAAAGACAGCTCATGCAAACCAATCACATACTGTACATCTGTGGCATCGTATTATTGTCTTCCTGTGCGACCGCTACCCAGGAGACAGAGCAACAGGCTGATACTTCAACTGTTATTGCTGCTCAGGCAGACACACCGGCAAAACCACAATCTGTGGATACTGCCCGCAGCGCCCCTCGTTCTGAAGTACTGAAACCTCAGTCCGGCCCCTACACTCCCGAATGTTATAAAGCGATCACTGACATAATCCAGAGCTCAGATTTTAAATCAGATCTGACGAAAAAGGAAAATATCAGGGTACGGATAGACCGTCAGGAAAACAGCAAATTAGTCCTGCAGCTGTTTGGTAACGAGAAAGATCATGAATCGACTATCGCCTGGCTACGACTGGATAAAGCCAATGAAAAACTGGAGGATATTACTGTAGACCCGGATAAACCTGTAGAACTGCATTACGATCGCGCATTGATCAGTACACTGAGGCAGAGTTGCCCGTGAGTATACATATATTGCAATAGCAAAAGGCATCCGCCAGATAGCGGATGCCTTTCATTTTTTACGCTAAAGTTTCATTGTCGTCTATCGGTGAAATCCTTTCTTATGTTCGCTCTGACTATACTTATTCTCCGTTAGTGCTCCGTAAAAAACGGAGCACTAACGGAGAATAAGTATAGTCAATACCTTTATTTGAAATCAATTGGCACCACTACTTTCACGCTGAAGTTCCTCCCCATATTATACACACCGCTTCTGCCGGTCACTTCATTTACAGCGGCATATTTCAGGCGGCTGAGGTGATTCTGATAAGCTACATCTGTCAGGTTGTTAGCTGCCAGGTGCAGAGAGAATAACACTTTGTTGCTCTTCCTGTTAATGAAGTCAGTACCTATACCTGCATTTAGTAAAGTATAACCTGGTGTAGCTGTTTCTGTCTGATAAGCATAGAAAATATCATTCTGTGCAAATGTTCTATCCATCTGTACGCCTACATATGCATTCTGCATAACGCCACCTACTTTCTTAAAGTTACCTTTCAGTTCTGAGAGCCAGCGGGCAGCAGGGATATTAGGCAAGTATTTCGTAGAATCGGCACCACCTGAAATAGCAGTACGTACGTAAGAAACAGTGTTCTCGAAATGCAGCCAGTCGATCGGATGAGGGTGGATATCCAGCATGAATTCGCCACCATACAGATTAGCCGTATGCTGCTGATATTTGAAAGCGGAATAACCATCTTCATTATCTGCCACCGGAATAGAATCCGTACCAGCAACGCCCACGAGTTTACGGGCAAAAATGAAGTTGTCAATGTGGTTATAGAATACGCTTGCTGTCAATGAGATGTGTTGTGAATTGAACTCAACGCCCAGGTCACCCTGTGTACTCACTTCTGGTTTCAGATCACTGTTACCATATTCATATTTGATAGTTCCCTCATGTACGCCATTTGCAGCCAGTTCTGACACATTAGGCGCACGGAAGCCACGGGCAGCATTCAGTTTCAGCGTTACCTGCTCGCTGGCGGCATAGCTGATACCAGCGCTTCCGGAAACGTTGGAGAAGTTACGATCGAAGGTAGAGAACTTTGTTTCACCGCCATTATCAACAGGTTGACCTTCATCATTCAACTGCAGACCTTTGATATTCATATGACGATTGTCAAAACGCAGACCACCGCTCAGGGTCAGTTTATCGAAAGTCTTGCTGGTTACTGCGAACACACCTGCATCAAACAGATCATAAGCAGGGATCAGGTATTCTTCTCCACCGATATTATTTTTCTGCTGCATACCATTTACGCCGATGGTTGTCTGCCAGCCATTCATTTCAGGTAAATAGTACTTCAGACCATAGTTGAAAGTGTTTAATTTCAGGAACAGTTCCGGCTCATCCGGTTCCAGTACATTACCTAATTCTTTACGACGGTTCCACTGATACCCCAGTGTCAGTCCCAGACGGCCACCGTTGTGCAGATAAAGATTGTTATCCCACACCAGTTTGTTATGCGTGATCTTCTGTTTAGGTACGCCAATGCTGTAAGATTTGAAATCATCATTTGTAGCAACTGCTTCATCTTCCTGACCATTGTTATTGATCGGTTTGATGAACTGACCGTTCTCGTTACGATCACCTTCTACCAGTCCCAGTTCCTGGTTAAAGGAAGTGAAACGCAGGATAGAAGAACCCCATTGTTTATTCAGACCGAGGCTTCCACCGTAATTGATATTCTTAAACTTGGAGTTAAATACGTAGCCATCGTATTTATTCTTGTAGTCATGTGCAAATTTCTGGGTACCAAAGGCGCTCCAGCTGAAGCCTCCTTTTGTAGTACCTGCGATGTCTGCGTGATAAGATACCTGGCCATTATTGCTCAGATAATTCGCAGCCACATTACCTTTTACCTGTCCGGCGGCAACGGCGCCCGGAGGAACGATATTCACCACACCGGCCAATGCATCGGAACCATATACCAGTGAAGAAGGTCCTTTCAGTACTTCCACTTTGCTGACATTATAATCGTCGATCTCAATACCATGTTCGTCACCCCATTGCTGTCCTTCCTGACGTACACCATCACCTACAACCACTACGCGGTTGTAACCCAGACCGCGGATAAATGGTTTGGAGATGGCGGGTCCGGTAGTCAACTGACTCACACCTGGCAGTTTAGCGATCGCATCGATGATATTGGTAGAGATATTAGCGTCGAGGTATTCCTTTCTGACAACACTTACGGGAGTAGGTGTCTTTTTCAGGGTAGTCGCCAGGTTAACACCTGTGATCACCACTTCATTTTTCTCTAACAGTGTTTCAGATAATGAGAAGTCCCTGTGTGTGCTGCCATCGATCTGAATCACTTCAGTAAAAGCGGCGTAGCCGATATAGTGTACCTCCACAAGGTATTTACCTTTTGGCAGGTTTTTGAGTTCGTATTGTCCCTGTGTGTTGGCAGAGGCGCCGATATGCAGATCGGGCAGATAAACGGTTGCTCCTGGTAACGGACTGTTAGAAGCTTTATCTGTCACTGTTCCGCTGAGGGAGTTATTGGCATCGTCACCGTTATATAAATTAGCAAAGCCGGATGAAAAGCTAAGTAAGCTGATAATGACAGCTGTATAGAGAACACGTAAATAGTGCATAGAAAGATTTGTTTATAGAGGAATACCCGCACGGCAACCTGGCAGTCGCTGTAACAGACATAATACGGGCTGTGAGGCCCTTAAAAAGCGTTCAAAAGAATAAACTTAAACTAAACAAAACTTGCTGCGGGAGGCGCACGGGGAGATATTGTCCTGTAGGGAATATGTTTGATAACCGGGATAACCGGCGCAGGGAAATGCCAGGTAACTTCTTTCACCAGCACATAGTAGAACATGCTGGTTGGCTCGTAAGGCTCCGGATCTATCTGCAGAAATCCACAGTGTACGTGTTTTACCGATAGTGTGGTGCCATGTTTTACGATGCCTGGCGCGTCATCGTCTGTATCGTGATGCTCGAAAAACTGGTGAATAAAGGCCCTTGGGGTGGTATTAAATGCAAATACCCCCAACAGCATTATGGCCAATATCCTATATAGAACTTTCTGCTTCAGATCATGAGTTTGACGAAAACAAAGATAGGCAATAAATGCAACACCGTTGCTCAAATACGGGAAAACAACATTAATATCCATAAATGATCCATATGGCTGATGGCTGGCGGGGATGTATATAAAAGAAAAGTCCCATGACAATAACGCCATGGGACTCTTACATATAGTGTAATAACTATTAATATTTCACTTTCAGCATAGATCTTACGTTCTGATATACACCATTTTGTATACGGGCATAGAAGATACCTGCGGCTAGTTTACCACTATCAAAAGTGATGGTGTACTCGCCGGCTGCCTGTACTTTATTCACCGGAGTGGATACCAGACGGCCCATTGTATCAAAAATCTGAACGATGGTCTGTCCGCCCCTTGTTTTATACTTCAGGGTGGTCGTAGTAACGAACGGATTCGGATAATTGGTAATCAGGTTGTTACTACCGTTATTCACATCGTCGATCGTCGTCAGCGTACCACAGGCGATACCACTTACGATCGGGAGACGTTGGTAGTCTTTGAACAGGACTGTCTGCAGGGTCATGTTATCCACACAGAACCATTGTTCCAGCAATGATGCGTATACAGAGCGGAAATCGTACTGCATAGGCATGTTATCACTTACGTTGGTCTGTGTCGGGATATCAGGGGAAGAACCCAGTACACCCTGTAACACATAATCACCGAAGATGATCATCGGAGCAGCGGCGCCGTGGTCGGTACCCATACTACCATTTGATTTGATACGGCGGCCAAACTCGGAGAAAGTCATACCCACTACACGACGGGAAGCTTTGAGTTTGGTCAGGTCATCCATAAATGCCTTGATGGAATCTGACAGCTGACCTAACAGTCTTGCGTGTTCACCTTTACCGGTATCACCAGCCTGTACCTGGTTGGCATGCGTATCGAAGAATGCATGCGTTACCATGTACACACGGGTTTTCAGACCACCTGCTACCAGGCGGGCCACTATTTTCAGCTGTTCTGCCAGCCTGTTGTCAGGATAAGGGCTTTGGGACGTTACGTTCGCAGCGGCCTTCTTGATAGAATCAGCAAATTTGTTGGATTGTTTGGCGATCAGACGTACATATTCCAGTTCCACACCTGCGTGGGTATTCGGAACAGGGTCAGTAATGTCTTCGATCAGGTTGTAGAAGTCAGTAGAACTGGAGATCGCAACCGCCATATTCGCATCGGCGCCCTGGAATACCGGAGAGGTCAGGGAACCGATCTGGATGGCCAGCGGGTCAGAACCTTCATAAGAATCAGGGAAACCCGGATATTGTGTTTCCAGGTAACGGCCGGCCCATCCTGTTTCCAGGATCTGGTTCTGGTCAGAACCACTCAGCCAGATATCCATTGCGCGGAAGTGGGAGTAATCCGGAGAAGGGTAACCAACGCTCTGTACCACACACACTTTACCATTCTCATACAGTTCCTGCAAACCGGTCATTGCAGGGTGAAAACCGGTTTTTATATTATTTGCCAGTGGCAATACTTCACCTTCTTTGATAGCGATGTTGGTACGTGCTGCCTGATAGTCTGCATAAACATCCAGTGGCACGATCATATTCAGACCATCATTACCACCGATCATCTGGATCATTACCAGGACGTGGTCATTATCTTCTGCAGACTTCTGCAAAGCGTTCAGCAGCGAAGAGCCGGCAAACGCCTTTACGGCAAAGCCATTTATAAAGGTCGGCAGGATCGTTGCCGGTGCGGTATATTTAAGAAAGTCTCTGCGTTTCATAGTTTATAGGTCTTTCTAAGATCAGGCTAATTGATATTCAGACAAATTCATCAGGTACTTGTACAGCGTTTGCAGACGGTTTTCCACAATACTACGGTTGGCAGGCGTAGGACTGGAAATCCAGGCGTTCCATGCATCTGTCCAGTAGTAGTCACTGTCAGGGCTCTGGCCACTGAGCAGGATGATATTCTTCAGTTTTGCCTTTGATGTGTCAGATAATTCGATACGGTATAAGATATCCAGTGCGTCCTGGATCAAAGTAACTGGGTTGGAAGGATCGGAGAGCTTTTCGGTGAATGCAAGGGGATCGATCTTGACATTACCAAAACCGCCGGTGCTGATCATGGAATCACTCATCATGTTACGCTTAGGCAGCGTATCGGTGTTGATCCATATTTCGTGGTACTGAGGTGCCTGGTGATAAGCTTCCCAACCGGCTACCTGTGGAGGGTCTCCCAGGTCTTGCAGCATATTTGCGCAGTGGTTACGGATGGCGTCCAGTGATTCATGCGCTGCCATATATTCGGTCGGGAATTCGATACCGAACTCGCGCGCCATACCTACGGCAAACTCTACCGGGCTCTTGATCAACGCTGACATATTCAGCGGATCGAAGAAGTGCTCACTTTTAAACAGGGCTTTCAGCGCTGGTTTCAGTTCGTAGTTATTATCACGCAGGACCTGCGCCATTGGCGTGATCACGTTCTGTTCTACCGCATCATCGATCAGGTAGTATACGAAGAAGCGGTATATTTTACGGCTGATGAATTTGGATACTTCCTGCTGATCAAAGATGATATCCAGGAGGTCATCCAGTTCGGTAGCACCAGCGGCGCCGGTTTTACCTGTGATCTTACGGGTATTATAGAAACTTGAAAACTCTTTATTGGTAATAACGTGCTGGGTAGACTCAAAGTAAGACTCCATGGTAACAGGATTGATCCTGTACCCTGTCAGCACCTGTGCGGTCGCACGTACGTCCTCTTCCGTGTAAGCGGAATCAGGTCCTTTACCTACGGTGAACAGCTCATGCAGTTCGCGGCCATAGTTTTCATCAGGACTTTCCTTACCGTTCAGATAACCGTTCAGGTATCTGAGCATTGCCGGATCGAGGGTAACTGCTTTCGTCAGTACTTTAAAGTTGCCGGTGGCGTTTGCCCGCAGCATTGTATTGTACTTATAGATATAGCGGGAGTCGTTCACCATATCCATTTCGGTTACGAAATGGTTATGCCAGAAGAGCACCATTTTCTCCTGGATGCTGCGTGACTGGTCGATCATCACTTTCATCCACCAGGCCTTATAAGATGACCAGCGCATTCTGTCCAGGTCTCCTTCTTCAGGAGGGGGGGCAGAATTCACCCAGGTAGCGCCAGGTGCGATGCCGGTTTCATCTTCACCGTATGTATTAAGTGGCTGTGTAGTTACAGTGTTTACTGTATCAATGAGGGCGTCTACTGCTGCGTCCATGCCGAGCCCTTTGGCCCATGCGATATCTTCAGGCGTGGAACCGAACATCGCGCGTTTCAGCAGGTGTACTGCCTGTGCAGTACCAAATTCTCCCGTATATGCTGTAAGACCAGATTCAGTACGAAAGCCGGTTTTCTCCGCTTTGGCTGCTGCTTGCTGGCGATTTGCAGGAAGCGTAAGGAATTGTCTGCGATCCATAGATATTATGATATGGTTGTGTTGTGTGTATTCTTCTTATAGGGATACTAAAGTAAAGTAGGCTATTTCCACAGGTCCCATTTGCGCATCCAAATTAATAAAAACTTTAATTCAAGCCGATTATTTTATTTATAATATAGTACTCAAAAAAGGAAAGGGTTGACTACCATCTAATTAGTCAACCCTTACACAAATATTATCTCTTCTTACAATCTTTCAATTACACCGGCAATTCCTTGTCCGCCGCCTACACAGGCCGTCACGACCCCATATTTCTTATTCAGGCGTTTCAGGTCACTGAGTATCTGTACCGTAAGTTTAGCCCCGGTACAGCCCAGCGGATGGCCTAATGCGATGGCGCCCCCATTGATATTCACCAGTTCCGGATCGATGCCCAGTTCGCGGATCACCGCTACCGACTGAGAGGCAAACGCTTCATTCAGTTCCACCAGATCAATATCATTCAGCGTTTTACCTATCTGCTGCAATGCTTTAGGCACAGCGGCTACCGGTCCGATACCCATGATACGCGGGTGTACACCTGCGGAGGCACAGGCTACCAGTCGGCCGATAGGTTGCAAACCCAATTCCTTCACCATCGTTTCACTCATCACCACAACAAATGCAGCACCGTCAGAGGTCTGGGAAGAGTTACCTGCGGTCACACTACCACCGGCAGCAAACACAGGTTTCAGTTTTGCCAGTGCTTCAGGAGACGTATCTGCACGCGGCCCTTCATCTGTATCTACGGTGTAGGTCCGGTTCTGTTTGCGGCCTTTTTCATCCACATATACTTCGTTAACACTGATAGGCAGAATACCTTCTTTAAAATATCCGTTCTCGATCGCCTTCAGGGCTTTCTGGTGAGAGTTATATGCAAAAGTATCCTGGTCCTCACGGGATATGTTATACTCACGTGCTACCGCTTCCGCTGTCAATCCCATACCCAGGTAATACTCCGGTGTGGTAGAAGCGACCGTATAATTCGGAACAGTTTTCCAACCGGCTACCGGTACAAGGCTCATACTTTCCGTACCCCCGGCGATGATACAATGCGCCATCCCTGACTGGATCTTCGCTGTTGCAATCGCAATTGTTTCCAGTCCGGAAGCACAATAGCGGTTCACCGTCATACCGGGCACCTCTATCCCCAGCGCACGTACAGAGATCATACGACCGATCTGTAAACCCTGCTCCGCTTCAGGAACAGCGTTACCTACGATCAGGTCATCAACTCTTTTAGGGTCAAGCTGCGGTACACTTGCTAATAAGCCGGTAATTACATCCACGGCCAGGTCATCAGGCCGGTAAAAGCGAAAGCCGCCCCGCTTGGACTTACCCACAGCGGTTCTAAAGCCGGCTACGATATATGCTGTTTCCATTTCCTTAACTCCTTTTCCGGGTGTAACACCCGATTTTTTTCTTTTAAGTTAAAGAAGTTTTGTGAAATAGAAAACAAGGTGTTAGATTTGCAGCCCGATTCGTCGGGAAATGGAAAGACTCCTTAGCTCAGCTGGTTAGAGCTACTGACTCTTAATCAGTAGGTCCAGGGTTCGAGTCCCTGAGGGGTCACGGAAAATTAAACGCTTCAAGTTGAAAGACTTGGAGCGTTTTTGTTTTGGAGACTTTTTATAATAGATTCATTTTCAAGCTTAATTGGTTCGAGTCCCGTTGTGGAGTTGACGCCACAGCTACTGAATTTATTGATAGTATCCGTGGGCAATTTTTTATAATTACCACTTAATACCAATCTTAACAAATAGTTCTCGGATTTTCAACCTCTTTCAAACTCTGGCCTACATCTTAAAATGTGTCTTGAATAGTTATTCGAGCGTCGTTATTAAACAAACCTTTCGATACAGTGGCAACTGCTTGTATTTTTATTTTAGATATCTTACCATTCTTTTTCAAAAGATACTGTCATATTTAAGCCCAATAGCTATTTTAGTTTTTGCTGATTGCTGACCGTATCCATCCTTCTAACAATTTTTTGTGAATCCACCGGCAAGATCTTTATATGATTTTCCTTATTAATTAATGCGGTTAAAGAATCCAATTTTTTATTCATTACATCTTCTTTTAGAGACGGATCATGAGTGAAGAAAACCATTCCAATCCATAATGCAAAAGTTGCCCCAGTTATTGACAATATTAATTTTAGATGTTTCTTAAAATTCTGGAGACCTCTTGTCACTGATAGTATCAGTAAAACAAATACAGAAAGAGAGGTTGATAGCGCCAGCAAAAATAATCCTGCCTGATAAGCACTTTTAATAAATTGAAAAGTTGGTAGTGTTCCTGCTACAAAAGTGACGATTGCAGTGAAAATACCCAATATTTCCATTGAACGTATATCTCTTTTTTGTATATCTTCTTTATCCTTTGTGATCTCAGCTACATCTTTTTCCATATTTTCATACACCTCAATGGATGCATTCAAGAGATGAATTTTTTGTTTATTTTCTTCCAGTTCCGCCTTATAGATGCTTTTGGGTAACGGAAGAACAAATGAAGACGCAATATAAATTTGGGGTAGATTTAGATTGTCTGTGTCTATTAGACATTCTGAAAATGGCAATTGAAAAATATAATTGTATTTCGATTCAGCCCATTCTACATTTTTCAAATAGTCTTCCAAAATGCCTTCACATTTTCGTATGTACTTTCTCGAAACTAAAGCTATTGATTCCAATGGCTTTCGATTATTATATAATTTCTGCAGCTTATCGACATAAAACCTCAGTAGTTTTAATTGTGGAAAAAAATTCTTAATTCGTGTTGCTGATTGAATACTAAGGATCTTATTATACAGATTATCAATTTCTTCCTCAGATCTTTTATTATCATCTAAAAGCAGCGAAAATTTGTTATTCATGACATAATTGAGGGACATTGAATATGCATAAATGTCAGTAATCTTGCCTGTTTGCTTGCTTTCATCATATCTTCTATTAATTTCATTGCAAAGGGCATCTAGATTTAACAAATCTTTGGTAATGTCTTTATAATATTTAATACATCTATTCAGTTCACTTAGAGATAAGGAATCAAGCCTTTTATTCTTGATTTTATCAAAATCAGTTTCAATAATGTGTTTCCAATTGGAAGAGGTTTCATACTGAGACTCTATGTAGTTCTTCCATTTAGGGTAAAAGGTGTTCGTGAATTCTTCTGGTCGCGCGAGAATTTCTACATTGTCCTTAATAGTGTATAGGGGATATTTTGACGTATGATTCTTTCTAACAATCCATTTTGATATTAAAAAGTCACATTTGTTTTTTAAAAGAATCGAGTATTTATTTCCTCTAATAATTGAACTCTTGACTAACTCATAAGATATTTCAAGTAATTCCTTATAGCTTTTAACCTCTGCAGTGAGGAAATGATCTGCTTGTGCGACTTTTATATTTGCGTCAAAAAATAGCAAATTTTCAGACGAACTTTTAGTAAAACTGTCCTCTTTCAGCTTAACCGTAAGCTCTGTGTTGAAGTGAAATAAAAATTGCCTGTTATCAATTGAAAATTTATGTTTTACTAATTTGTACAAATTTTCATATTGACTCAACCCTATTTTCAAGCATTCTATAAAATTAAGTTTAAGTTCATGTAATAGTAGTGTTTGAACATCTGGATGAGGTGGAATTAATTGTGGAATGCCATCAAGAGAAGTTATTACCTCATTAATTTTAATGTGAAAATCATCGCACTTTACATATTCTCCAACAAGAAGAGATGCATTAAAACAGTCAAAAATACCTTCTTTTAAATCTTCCAAATCCTGGGTGAAGGATATTAATTGCTGCTTACGAATTGTGTCGTCTAGGAGATCTTGTTCAAATTTGTACTTAGCCCACCAATCAGTCGAAAAGAATGTTTTTATTTTTTCTATACCTTCATTGATATACTTGGCCAAATGTTAATAAGTTGTAAGGTTAAAAACTTTATCTTCTGTCTCAATGACTTTAATAGGTATTTTTTCGCTTCTAACATTATTCCTTAACGCTTTGTTATAATATGATTTCCACGAATGCCATGCATGGCTCAAATTTACCAAGTCAAAAGGAGTCAATAATACCAAATCTTTGTTTTGTGTACGTAGATAACTTACTGAATCAGTTATTTCCCTTAATATTTCAGAATTTAGTTCTGTTAATAACAAATCCCATCTTGGGTTTTCTTTCTCAATTAGCCCTTCGTTATTTAAATCGAATTTATTAAGCTGCCCTTGCGCCTTTCTTACTAAGTCATATAAATTACTTTCCACATGACCATAAGGCATAGCAACAAAATCATTGAAAACATTATTTAATAGTAGACTTTCGTTTTTGGTCCTAGTTGAAGCCGCAACCACGAAGAATAGCAATTTCAACGATTTTAAGATGCTAAAATCATTGGGGTATTTAACCTTCGATATACCTACATACCAATTAAATAGTTCTTGAAGAACATATTCAAAGTATAATATTTTCCGTTGATCTTCATCCATATAAATTGAAGTGGGTTAATGGAATAATTATGACGATAATATAATGCAAATTATAAAAAATATGAGTAATTAATTTAAAATTGTGAGAAAAGACACGACTGGACATAAGTCATTATAATTGAATGTATTACAAAAATACACCTCCTATAATATTAAATAATCTCCATTGCATACCTCAACGTATGTCCTCGAACTTTTACAATAGTATTTTAACTCACATGAAATCAGAACTTGGGGAAGTCGGTTAAATCATCAATAATTTGGTTCGAGTTTATAGTACTCGGGGTCACTGGAAAATTAAACGCTTCAAGTTGAAAGACTTGGAGCGTTTTGGGTTTGGGGTATCTAATATGACAAATTCATTCTCAAGCTTCAATCTGGCTCGAGTCTTAAGCGGTGTTTCAACCAAGTCGATAAAAACTCCCCACAATCTAATTGCTTCTTCGCATATACTCGTGCATAACCTAGTTTGTGATTAAGAAGTCTCAATTTAGTAAATAGAAAACAGGGAATATTTGATATAAATCGTTAACAAGTCACAAATAGAAAAGTGAATTGACTTTGCTCTTCTTTATTTTAGGATACTATTTACGATTTTTCTTTTGATCCAGCTTTTTAACTGTTTGCTCAATCTGCTTCATAAAATGTTTTTCTGCCTCACTGATCTCATTTTTATTTGATTGCTTAAACTTTTCATATTCTTCGTTGGCTTTTTTTAGTGCTTGTTGATGACTTACAGCACCTGCGTGCTGCAATATTTCATTTCCGGTCATCTTCAAGAAATCATCTAGCCGTTCAATCCAATCTTTCATGTACATAGGTTTGCGATTGAGCGCCTGCAGTTCAGCTAATTCCAAATAAGCGGTTACCATTCTATTGAGAAAATTCAATTCTTCCTCATTAAGATAATTTTTAGCCACTCCTGTTTCTTGTCTGGTAGGCTTTGTTCCCCTGAAATTTGTAAGCCCTAAATTCGGTTTATTGCTATCAATTCGGTTGTATATAACCTCAGCAGCAGTTTGTCCATGAGCAGCCCAGTGCATTTTATTTGTACGGTCTGAAAGAAGTGGACTGAAATATCTTGTTTGGGATCATAGTCGATGCTGGTTGCATAAATTTCCAGAACCTTTCTCCAAAAAACCTTCTCAGAAGAGCGAATATCTCTGATCCGAGACAATAATTCATCAAAATAATTACCACCACCTGCCTGTTTCAGCAAGTCATCATTCATGGTAAACCCCTTCACGATATATTCTTTCAGTCGGGAAGTCGCCCATTGTCTAAATTTTGTGCCTTGGTGGCTTTTTACTCTATATCCTACTGAGATAATTACGTCTAGGTTATAAAAAATGGTAGGCTTGGTAGAAAAATCGGAAATTCCGATTTTTCTACCAAGCCTCTTCCTCAAGCTCTTGCTCTTCGTAAATATTCAGAATATGCTCATTGATAGTTGAACGTGATTTCTGAAATAATTCGGCCATCTGATCATTGGTCAACCAAACCGTTTCCTCTTCTAAACGAGTTTCAATCTTTGTTTTGCAGTCTTCAGTTTGATAAATGATAATTTGACTGTCCATACGTACGCTTAGATTATTCTCAAATGAAGATATTACATTAAAGAAGGATTAACAAAATAAAAATATAATTTCTTCTTACGTAAATCACTCATTATCATAACGATTATATTGCTTTTTCAATTCCAACATGCAGTTCATATGCATATTGACAATATTACAAAGATCAAGATCGTCTATGATATCTTTAAGAGGTATCTGTGTACCTAAAACAGCTATGCCCAAAACGACCACCTTTTTAACTTCCTGTACTTATTCTATTTGTTGTAACAGGTAAAGAAATTACAGACAACCTCAAAGTACTTAAATGTGTGGATGAGGGCGAATAAGGTTTTTGACAATCATACTTCTGATGTCTTATCAATCTATTCATACTGAAACGATAATTTCACATCACACTTTTCCAATAATCTGTCATATTGAAAATCAGAAATTAAAAAGCCTTCAGGTCGGTGACCTGAAGGCTTCAGTTTGAGGTATTCTCACTCTTTTTCCATCATCTTTCTCACCATCTCTCTGATCCGCTAACTCACCACATTACTCATCCTTGTCGGTAATTGGTAGCTGTATTACTAGTTAAAGCGTATCTACCTAAGATAGGGCCGTCTAGGTATTACGACGATAAATTTGCAAGAAGTTACTTACTATGGTTTCTAACCGAGATTATCCTCGAACTTCTATTATATTATTTTATTTCTTTGGAGTTAGATATTACTTAGCATGGTTAAATCAATAAAGATCTGGTTCGAGTTTACCATATCTTGGATCACAGGGATAAACGCTTCAAGTTGAAAGACTCGGAGCGTTTTTGTTTTCACCGGCTTCAATATTGCTCGTCCTATCCTGTTTAATCGAGCTCGGAGCACACCGAATCTCCAAATAAACACAAAGACTAAATAAACTTGCGAATGTAACTGGCATATCTACATAATGCAGGGATATTCTAATCCCACTATTATTGATACACAGATATTGACTTTCTAAATTGGCAGTATCATACTAATAACCCCATATCCTTATTCCATTTTATTTAACTAAATATTTTCATTTGCATTAACTGCCAATTAACCTATAGCACATAACAAATAAATGATCTTTGCTTTAAGTGGTTTGTACCCGCGTAATACGAAAATAAATGGACTACTCACATTTATTTATTCCTGACGTCAACTATTCTCAATAATCCAACTATAATGGCTATTTCAGTTAAGATAAACTTTGATAATGTCTACGACATTGATATTGCATCGAATGAAATGACTTCGGCAAGTTTTGAAACAGAACTCACAGATGGAACCAAAAAGAAGTTAATCGTCGAAATAAGTCCGGAGGCACATGAATTAATGCCAAACGTTTATAATCTGGCTTTTGGTCCGCCTGACATTAATGGCGAGATTGATGATAGAGCGCAATTAAAACACAAGGACTATTCAAAAGTATTCTCTACAATTCTTTTACACGCTCAGGCATATTTAACGATTCATCCCGACCACTACCTTGGGATTGATGGTTCCGATAACTCCCGCGCATTTTTGTATTATCGATTTATCCTGAACAACTTCAGCTATTTAAGCAGCTATTTTAGTATGGGAGCTCTAAAATACTACGTCAGAATTACCAGATTTGGGAAATATCAATATGAGAATCCTTTTGATTTTCATGATATTATACCAGCTCTGGTAAGAATAACAGATAGTAGTCCCCGACATTTAGATTACATGTATAACTATTTTATTTTCAATTTAATAAAAGAAAAAACTAGCAATTTGCCAACTCTGTCAAAAAATAGTAACTTCAATATTATGAAAGATAAAAAAGTGGAAGATAGGGTCAAGAGTTTAATTGAGAAAGCTCGTACAGTTGAACGGCCTGTTAAGGTTAAAACGTCTGCACGTCGCAGATCATCATTAAATCAGATTATTAAAACTAAAGAACAAGCGGATGCTTTAATGTCAGCATTAAAAGCATTATAGATTATAAATAATTTTCAAAAAAAGCTATCTCATTTAAATGAGATAGCTTTTTTTGTGTAACCCCTTATCTACTATCAACTAGTAAAGCCATAATGTACATTCTATACTAGATAACGTAATTTGACCGTCAGAGAAATTTGCTTTCACTTTGTAGTGGAATAGTCAACCAAAACTGTTGTTGACAGTAAAATTAAGTACTCTCCTACTATTCGTGTATTTAATTGAACCTGTGTGTTCAATAAACATCCCAGGCCAATTGCCTACAATTACTCACCCTAACACCTCTACTACAATACCCGAATATCTGTATCTTGCATCCGATACCTATGAATGTCCCGCAGATGGCCATAAATACCCGCAACACCTGCAAGGAAGAACCATTATTACAAGTGATATAAAAGCCGGGAAGACACATTGCTATACATTCATTTATCCATACCATAACCAAATTTAATGCTAAGATCAAACCATGCCGGAAATCATACTCATCCTTAAAAAAATACAGACATTCTGAACCTTTCATATCAGTGGTCGGTTTTATATTCCTTCTCCTTACTGGATTTTTATATATTTTCAAAGATAAATTCAACAACGAAGAGGAATAGCGTGTCCCAAAATATCAGACACAAAAGCGCAAGCCATCAAACCTCAATATAATACCTGATAGACCAACGCAGAACGATGATCCCATACTGAAGATGTAAGATCATTCGTTCACCAACTTCATTTAATAATCCAATTTGTCTCCAATAAAACTGTTTAACTATGTCAATGTGGGAATTCGAAAGCCTGGTAGAAGAATCAATCAAACTGGTTGATAAAATAGACACTACCGATGAAAAGAAAATTCAACTGATCGGGAATCTGTACGCTGTACAGGAGCAATATGATTGTTCGTTTACCAACTTCAGGGTAATGCCTATCCTGCTTAAGACCGGCTATACAAAAACGATCAACTATACTGAATATCCCGACTATAAAGGGAATGAAGCCTATTTTGAAGAACTGCTGACTAAAAATGGCACCTCGTTCATCTACCAGGATATTACACAAAAATGGCACAGACGTACTAATCCGGCTGTAGCTTATATTAATCCACAGGACAAGCAGATTTACATCGATTTTGGTTCTCCATTGAGAAAAGACGAACCAACGCTGGAAGAGATGTATGCCTATGACCTGGGAATATATCTCATTCGCGAAGCAGATAAACTGGGAAGGAAAGTGGAAGTCTATGACTGGGCTGCCTACCTAATGGCTTACGGCGATGATGATGACGCCGGAGAGTTGATTGAAAAATATTTCAAAGAGATAAAAGCGATCTGGTCGAAATATGACTATTCAGATTATGAGCCCATTCGCTCTTCTTTAACGTTGTCAAGAGAAGCACTCGATGATGATGATGACTGGAAAGATACATTTGAAGACGGAAGAGAAGACTTAATGAACTTTTTCTTTGATAAATAGTCTTGCAGATTTAAAAGAGAACGCTTCAGGTTTAAGGGCCTGAAGCGTTCTCTTTTAAAAGCTGTTTCAAACAAACAAAAGCGCCGGTTAGGTAAAAAACTACCGGCGCTACACAAGGACAACAAATTACGACTACTTACCCGACAGGTAATTTAACACCTGCTGAGCATGTTCATCGCCTTTCATGAAATCACGGAAGCTGTAAACGATTGTGCCATCCAGGCCAATCACAAAGGTTTCACGACCGCTCACCTTTACGTTGTTACCAAAATCCTGCTCTTTAACACCGAACTTGTTTAAAACAACGTTATCCGGGTCACTCAGCAGTGTAAATGGCAGGTGATTCTTTTTCGCAAACGCTTTGTGACTTTCCACAGTACCATTGTTGATACCGATGACCATTGCATCAGCATCTCTATACTTCTCATAAGCATCTCTAAAAGCACAAGCTTCCTTGGTACAAACAGGACTTTCATCTTTTGGATAAAAGAAAATCACAAGTTTCTTCTTCCCCAGCACATCTGCCAGGTTAAAAGTCTTGCCGTCCTGATCCTTTAGTGAAAATTCGGGCACATCCTCTCCTTTCGCCAGTGTATGTTGTTCCTGAGTTGTCTGTGCTTTTGCAGCCGGAGCAGCAACAAAGAAGCTGCACCCGATGGCCAGCATGGCAACGATCGATACTTTCTTAATATTCATTTTCATGATCTGAATGATTAAATAAATGATGTCTGATTTTTCTCAAATCTCCGGGGAATTATTCAGGCGAATTTTCACTTTGGTTAAAATCGACAGACTATTTTCTTCTACAACAATGTTTGTTCCCCTGCCCCCCTTCACAAAATTGTCATGCGTTGATTTATCTCCTTGATTTTAACTAAAGTGAAAATCGGTGGACAGGAATTTGGTCACTTTTGTTACATCACCAGGTGCAGACTACACCGTAATACAATAAGACATGAAAAAGCTATTAATAATCATTGGCTGTCTGCTGCATTTTGCAGCGTTCGCCCAGATTGACAACCCGGTCCACTGGACCTTTAAAGCCTCACCCGCGGGTGAAAACAAAGTAGAGATCAGCGCCACCGCCCAGATCGATGAAGGCTGGCATTTATACTCGCAGTTCCTGAAAGACGGCGGACCTGTTCCCACCTCTTTTCAGTTTACCAGCGCGGAGAACTACCATCTGGTAGATAGTGTTACCGAAAGCCCCGCTGCTACAAGTGGATACGATTCAACTTTTGAAATGACCATCCTTTACCACGAGAAAAGCGTGACATTTAAACAGCTGGTAACATATACAGACCCAGCCGCACATATTAAAGGGCAGGTACATTATATGGTATGCAGCGGTCAGAAATGCCTCCCTCCTACAGATGTCGACTTTGAAGTAGCCGTCGATCCTACCGTAAGCGTTGCAGGTAATACTGTGCAGGCACAAAAAGACAATGCGGCTCCCGACAAACAAAGTCCGGTTAATGACAGCAGCAGCTCTATCTTATCTATATTCCTTGCGGGATTCTTAGGAGGCCTTGCTGCATTCTTCCTGCCATGTATTTATCCGATGGTGCCATTAACGGTATCGTTCTTCACCAAACAGTCAAAAACACGCAGACAAGGTATCCGCGCAGCGATCATCTATGGTTGCTCTATCATTGTGATCTATGTGGGATTAGGGTTGCTGATCACCGCTATTTTCGGCGCCTCCGCACTGAACGAAGCATCCAGTAGCGCAGTATTTAACCTGCTGTTCTTTACCATCCTGGTAGTATTCGCATTGTCTTTCCTTGGCGCATTTGAGATCACGCTGCCTTCCGTATTCGTCAACAGGATCGATCAGCAATCAGGAAAAGGCGGCTGGATCGGATTATTCTTTATGGCCTTTGCGCTTGCCCTGGTATCATTTTCCTGCACTGGTCCGCTAATAGGTACACTACTTGTTGAAGCAGTCAGTAAGGGTAGTTATCTAGGCCCTGCAACCGGTATGTTCGGTTTCTCGCTGGCCCTTGCTTTACCATTCACCTTGTTTGCCATCTTCCCCTCATGGCTGAAAAGCCTGCCTAAGTCAGGTGGCTGGTTAAACTCCGTAAAGGTTACGCTCGGACTACTCGAACTGGCACTGGCGTTTAAATATCTGACCAACGTGGACCTGGCCTATCATTGGGGCCTGCTGAGCCGCGACCTGTTCCTCGTCATCTGGATCATCATTTTTGGTGTGCTGGCCTTTTATCTGTTGGGTAAGATCAGACTGAGCCATGATTCCGAAGTAAAGACCCTTTCAATCCCGCGGTTATTACTTTCCATGCTCGCACTGGCATTTACCGTTTACCTCATCCCCGGCCTCTTTGGCGCACCTCTCAAAGGGATCAGCGGATGGCTGCCGCCTCAGCAAACCCAGGAATTTACATTAAGCGCCGCGGCATCTGAGAAACCGGCAGGCAGCGCTGCTCATAAATATGCAGGGCTGTTCCATGCACCAGAGAACATAGACGCATTTTACGACTACGAGGAAGGAATGGCATATGCCAGGAAAATGCACAAACCGGTCCTTCTTGATTTCACAGGCTGGAGTTGTACCAACTGCAGGAAAATGGAAGCCGCCGTATGGTCTGATCCTGAGGTACTGAAACGTCTGAAAGAAGATTATGTGCTGATTTCTCTCTATGTGGATGACCGCACCTCGCTGAGTAACGACGAAAAGTATGTATCGAAAGTCTCATCAAAATCCATCAATACGATCGGACAGAAATGGAGCGATCTTCAGCAGGAACGTTTCAACACAAACGCGCAGCCGTTTTATGTGTTGCTGGACCCCGACGGTAAACCGACCGCCGAACCAAGAGCCTTCAATTTAGACATCAAAGCATACATCGATTTTCTTGACCTGGGTATCTCTGCGGTAAGAAAAGATCTAACTGTTCAATTATCTAACTAATCAGCATCATGAGAATTAAATTATTCAGATCAGCTATGCTGGCATTCAGCCTCGCACTGATCACATCTGCTTATTCTTCCCGTGTCATTGCTCAACAAAAAGCACCACAGGAAATCAAGTTCAGCTCCAAAACCTATAAAGAGGTATTGGCCACCGCTAAAGCCAGTCATAAAAAAGTCTTCATAGACGCCTTCGCTACCTGGTGTGCACCCTGTAAAGAGCTACGTAAACAGACCTTTAATGATCCTAAGGCAGCCGCCTATTTCAATAAACACTTTGTCAATTTCAGTGTTGATGTGGAAAAGGGAGAGGGTATAGCGTTGGCAAAGACCTGGCAGGTCGACGGACTACCGACATTACTGATCGTTGATGAAAAAGGGCAGATACTGGCAAACCATGTGGGATTCGTCAATGGAGAAGGCCTGGTCCAGTTCGCAAAAGAGGCTACAGAAACCACCCCGTCCAAAAGCAGTAAACCTGCTTCAAAACGTTAAGCTGATGAAAGTAAAACAACTATTCTACGTCCTGCTGGCTGTATCAGTTTTCGCTGTCTCAGGGATAGCAAATGCGAAAGGCATCCGGCAGCAAACGTCGGAGAAATACGATACCGCTACCTTTGCCACTGGTTGTTTCTGGTGTGGCGAAGCGAAGTTCTCACAATTAAAAGGCGTCATTAAAGTGACCGCTGGTTATACAGGCGGTCACACTGAAGACCCTTACTATTCACTGGTATGTACCGGTACTACCGGCCATGCAGAAGCTTTCAATGTGGTATACGACAGCTCAGTCATCACGTATGATGAACTATTGCAAGCCTTCTTCCTTTCCCATAATCCGACAGAATTAAACCGTCAGGGAAATGATATCGGCACCCAGTACCGTTCTGCTATATTTTATCACAACGATGCACAAAAACAACGAGCTGCCTACTATCTGCAGAAGTTCACCCAGGAAAAGATATACCCGAAGCCCATCGTGACAGAACTGACACGCTTCACAGTATTCTACGACGCAGAAACACATCACCAGCAATACTATAAAAAACATCCGACGCAAGACTATTGCCGCTACGTCATTCAGCCGGAACTGGAAAAATTCAAACAAATCTTTAAAGACAAACTAAAACAATGAAAAAGGTCCTGATTTATAGCGCCCTGCTGATGCTGATCAGTATCAGCAGCTTCGCCCAGAATGAAAAGTCCGTCCGCGGACACGAAAACAATCCCTGGTATTCAAACACCGACACTGCTACACTGAACGTAAGTAACGCAGAATGGAAAAAGGTGCTTCCTACGGCCCTGTATGCCGTCGCCAGGGAAAAAGATACGGAAAGACCCTTCACCGGTAAATACTGGAAAAGCACCACCCGTGGCACCTATTACTGTGCCGTTTGCGGGAACCTGCTGTTCCGTTCGGACGCAAAATTCGCCAGTAGCTGCGGATGGCCCAGCTTCTACGAACCCAAGCGGGCAAGCGCCGTACGCTACCAGGAGGACTATTCCGTCGGTATGCACCGGACAGAAGTATTATGTGGTCGTTGTGATTCCCATCTCGGACACATTTTCGATGATGGCCCCGCACCCACTTACAAACGCTTCTGCATGAATTCCGTATCACTTGATTTTGAACCGGATAAAAAATAAAATCGGAAAAAGTGGCTCATTTTCCTTTGTATTTAACTTAAGTGAAAATCGCACGGAGGATTTTGAGTGAACTTCGATGTAACACGACGACAAAAACAGTACATCATGAAATCAAATCAATCCAACACTCCCCTCTCACATGAGGTGATTGAAACAGCAAAATCATTGCGCACGCTTTATTTCACCCGTGCGGCATTTTCCATCATATGGGTATTGCTGGTATCATTCCTGGCTAAAACCAATGCTACCGCAGCTACGATCTTATTCATCATATACCCGGCCTGGGACGCATTAGCCACTTTTTTCGATATCAAGGCCAATCCTGGTGCTACCAACAAAACGCCACAGTACGTAAATATGGGCATCAGTATCGTAACGACTATCGTAGTGATCTTTGTTCTCCAGAAAGGTATTCCGGAAGCACTGATCACATTTGGCGCCTGGGCATGGCTGACAGGTCTGATCCAACTGATTCTAGGTCTTCGCCGCCGCAAACAAATGGGGGGTCAGTGGCCGATGATCCTCAGCGGCGGCCAATCTATGCTGGCAGGTGGTTCCTTCATCTATATGGCGCATGAGCCTAATCAGGGTATCACCACATTAGCAGGCTACGCTGCTTTTGGCGCCTTCTACTTCCTGCTCTCTGCCTTCCGTTTAGGCAAAACGATCAAAAACAATGCTGTCACCGCGTAATATCTTTTACGCCGGTCACCAGCTGCCAGATAGCCAGCCATGTGTTGTCAATTCAAGAGCGTGCTATATCTTGTTTTGATACTATTGGCTGGCTATTTATTGCCTGATAATACATCCACTACCGCACATAACCATTACCGGACAAGCGACTGCTTTCCGCACGGGGACTGCATGCTATTCATATTTCATCACACCCGGACGATCGAAGCCTCGCATCGTCCTTTAAGCATCAATTACAACGATTAATGAAAATCAACTTTCTGGTGACCGGTATGCTCTTGTGCACTACCGGCACATATGCCCAAAACATGTTCAGTATGGCCAGCCAACACCCGGCCGATACCACGAAAAGCGAAGCAATGGAACAGGCGATCCGCTTCTCTTCCCTGCGTCAGGCATCTGTTACGGCAGACTTCTTTGGCTCAGGCAACTTCGATTCAAAACTGAACGAAAAAGATTTTGCCAATGGTAAAAGCCGTAATGCAAGGATCAGCTCCTATGTAACAGTGCCTATCAGCAGCTGGAACGGAAATACGATCGGCGCTTCCGTCTATCATACAGAGACCTTTTTCAATGTCCGGGAGGTTGACAATAAACTGGCTAATCCAACAGTCAACGTGGGTGATATGTCAAAAAGTACACTTGGCCTTTCCATCAACTATTCAAGAATAGATGCGCTATTCCATACGCCTGTTGTCTATTCTGCTGTCGTTACAGGTATATCCGATAACCTGAAAACCATCAGAAGATTTAACTTCAATGGTAGTATCGCCTTCCCATTAAAACGCAATGAAAATACTTACCTGTCCGTAGGTGCTATCGTGCTTATAGATCCGTCTGCGCCACTGCCGGTATTACCAGTTGTCAATTACTTCCACAAACTCAACCACCATGGCTTAGAACTGATTGTCGATCTTCCGCAGGGCGCAATGATCAAACAATCCTTATTCCGTAATGCCTGGGTATATGTCGGCGCCAGTTACAATACCTACGCGACGTTTTATAAGTCAGATAACCCGGCCTTACCTGAACACTTCAGCTATAACACGGTCGAAGTCAAGAGTGGTCCCGGATTTGAATATCTGCTGGGTAAGCATGTCATCCTTGGCGTCAAAGGCGGTGTAAACAATGTGCTTACAGCCAGAGCTTTCGGTAAAAACAGCAGCTATAATGACTCGTTCATTATGACGACCAATAAAGCCACCTTTGCCGGTGAATTCCGGATATCTTTACTGCCCTTCTAATAGTAACAATATCCATAGAAACCGAAAGGCCGTATCATCTCTGATACGGCCTTTTTTAACTGATTGATTAGCTCTCTCTAAAACCTCGCAGACAGTTAAGCATTTGTACTTCCATCTTTATAACAGACAGCAAATAATAAGCTTCGCCGGACAAACAATGTGTGAAAGAAAATTGCGGAGCCTAGTCACAAGCCTAAACTCCGCTGAAGTATAGCTAATATCAACCACCTGCTTAGCTTGCCTGCTGAAGATCATTTATTGCAAATGAAAGCCCCGCCTCCCGCTCATTCAGAAAACGTTCCGCATCCAAAGCCGCCATACAACCTGTTCCGGCGGCAGTTATCGCCTGACGGTACACAGGGTCCTGCGCATCGCCACAGCAAAACACACCAGGGAGATTGGTAGCGGTTGACCTTGCATTCGTTTTGATATAACCTGCGGCATCCATGTCTATTGCACCACGGAATATCGCTGTATTTGGTGTATGACCTATCGCAACAAAAAATCCGTTTACCGGTATACTGGACTCCTGATTCAGCTGATTGTTGTAAACCTTTACGCCTGTCACTGTCCGTCCATCTCCCAACACTTCGAGCGTCTCGGTATTATATAACACCTCGATATTAGGCGTACTGAGTACACGCTGTACCATCAATCTGGATGCACGGAACTCATCTCGTCTGACCAGCATATACACTTTATTCGCCAGCTTGGATAGGTAGACAGCTTCCTCTGCGGCAGTATCTCCTGCACCAACTAACGCTACGTCCTTTCCACGGAAAAAATAACCGTCGCATACCGCACAGGCAGAGACACCTGAACCATTATACCTGGTTTCTGATTCCAGTCCCAGCCACTTCGCAGAAGCACCTGTAGAAATGATGATACTATCCGCAAGAACCTTCTTTCTCTCATCTACTGTTACCTCATATGGATAAGTGTTAAAATCTACACTACTGATATAGTCATAGCGGACATCCGTACCAAAACGCAAAGCCTGCATACGAAAATCTTCCATCATGACAACACCAGTGATACCACTGGGATATCCCGGAAAGTTTTCCACATCTGTTGTCTTTGTCAGCTGTCCACCTGGCTCTATTCCTGTATACATCACCGGCTGTAAACCTGCACGGGAGGCGTAAATAGCAGCGGTATAGCCCGCAGGGCCTGATCCGATGATCAGGCATTTAATATGTTCTGTCTCAGCTAACATGGTCAACAGATTTAGCGTCTCCGGCAATATGTTGCTGTAAACCCTTATAATTAATGTTCAGGCTGATCACAACACCAGCTAATGCTTTGGACAACAAACAGTTTTGTTTAGCGCCGATAGCGTATTGCAGAAAACCTTCTTCAGATAAGCCTTCTATTGGCGAAGCATCTAAAGTAAGTTCAATATCAGTAATGCTGGATTTTGACATATCGGCTATAACAACAGCAGTCGTATCCAGATCATTTACTTTCAGACCTGCCTGTGACAGTGCATAGGTCAATGCCATTGTAAAACAACCTGCATGTGCAGCGGCCAGTAACTCTTCAGGATTTGTACCAACACCATCCGCAAAGCGGGTATTAAAGGAATAACGTGTCTTGTTCAATACAAGGCTATCTGTAGTTAATTCACCATGACCTGTGCTCAGGTCACCATTCCAGTGAGCTTTTGATGATCTTCTCATTGTCGTAATAATTTTGTTGATTCAAAGTTGCACCAAAACACATTCTTGTTTTTTCACCTTAGTTAAATCCGGCAGAAAACTTTTACACGCTCATCCGTTTTTAACTTTAGTTAAAAATAAGCCCCTGTAAAAAGAGGATTTTTGCACTATTATATTTCTTGCTATGAATCTAAAAATCAACCAACCTGCGCCCGATTTCATCACCCGGGATATCAGGGGGAACACCGTACAACTCAGTCAGCTGCAGGGACAAAAGGTACTATTGACATTTTACAGGCACGTTGCCTGTCCTGTCCATCACCTTCGTTTTCAGGAACTGAGAACGTATGAAAAGGAATTCCGTAAAAAGGACCTGGTGGTGTTAGCTGTCTATGAAAGCAGCACAGACAATCTCCTGTGTTATAGTGAAGGTGAAAATTATTATGCCAGGTTGATCGCCAACCCGGAGTTTGATCTATACGAAAAGTATGATATAGAGCTCAATACCGTAAAGCTGTTATTCTCTATGTACAATGGAGGGCCCGCAAAAGCAGCAGCAGGATTAAAACTGATGAAACACCGGTTCAAGGCAGAGGGACATAACAATCTGATGGGCGGGGACTTTCTTATTGGCGAAGACGGCCTCCTGAAACAGGTTTATTACAACCAGTTCCTGGGAGACCATCTGCCAACGAAAGAAATATTGTCATTTATTAATGACCCGGACTATAAAGTCATTGGTACTTCAACCTGTTGCGATTAATTTACTTTATCATATTACAGCCAGCCGCTTCGCTACTGTATGCACAGAAAACAACCCCAACGCGCCAGCCGAAATGCAACGTAGGCGCCGTTACCAGCGCCTTCTTTACATACTATATATTAACAGACGGTTGTCCGGAGGCAAGGATATACGCCTCTTTCAATACTTCCGCATACGTTGGGTGCGCGTATGATATCTTTCCCACTTCATTGACCGTGATCTCAAATTCCATGGCGGTAACAGCCTGTGCGATCAGATCGGCGGCTCTTGCGCCAACAATATGTACGCCCAGGATTTCACCATACTTCGGATCAACCAGCACTTTCACAAAACCATCTGTATCCATTCCTGCCCTGGCCCTTGCATTCGCAGAGAACGGAAATTTACCGACATTATACGCTACCTGTTTCTTTTTCAATTCTTCTTCAGAAGCACCTACTGAAGCCACTTCCGGCCAGGAGTACACGACAGACGGGATACGGTCATAATGAATATGCGGTGTCCCACCGTGGATACGGTCCACCACAAAAGCGGCTTCTTCTTCTGCCTTGTGTGCTAACATGGCGCCACCGATCACATCCCCGATAGCATAGATATTGGGAGCCGTCGTTTGTAATGCTTCATTCACTACGATCATTCCTCTTTTGTCCAGCTGTACCTGTGTGTTCTCAAGTCCCAATTTATCTGTGTAAGCCTTTCTGCCTACTGCTACCAGGATATAATCAGCCGTCAGTGATTGCTCCTGACCCGCCGTGTCTTTATACCAGACTTTCGCAGCATCTCCCGCATTTTCTGCCTTAAACACAGACTGTTTCAACAGGATCTCAACACCTTCTTTAGCCAGCAGCTTCTGCAATGCTATACCCGATTCGCTATCCATGGTCGGGATCAACCGGTCTGCATATTCCAGGATGGTCACCTTTGTACCGATCCGGCTGAAAATGGAAGCCATCTCTACCCCTATCACGCCACCACCGATAATAACCATCGTTTTAGGCTGTTCCTCCAGGGATAAGGCCTCTGTAGAGGTAATGATCCGCTTTTTATCCAATACCACACCTGGTATAGTTGCCGGCTTAGACCCTGTAGCGATGATGTACTTACCGGCCTGAATGCTGCGGCTCACCCCATCCTGACCAGTCACGTTTAATGTCGCATTATCCTTAAAAGTAGCCAGGCCCCGCATAACGCTGATCTTGTTCTTTTTCATCAGGTAATTCAGCCCCTGGGTATTCTTTGTCACCACCTCGCTTTTACGCTTATATAGCTGCTTGAAGTTCAGCTGTATGCCCTGGACATCTATCCCCTGCACCTCAAATTTGTGCAAGGCATCATGATAATGATGGGTGCTGTCCAGTAATGCTTTCGTAGGTATACATCCCACATTGGTACAGGTACCTCCCAGGGTATTGTACTTCTCAATAATCGCTGTCTTATAGCCTGATTGCGCAGCACGTATAGCTGCTACATAGCCTCCGGGTCCTGAACCTATCACTACTATATCAAACTGTTCCATGGTGTTGTTAATATGTTTGTTGTTATTAATTGTAGCTGATCAGAAAAATACCTTTCGGTATATTTATAGTCATTAAAAAATGGCTCGTCCTATCGAACTTACCACTGTAAAGGTAGTTAAAATATACCAATTGGTATATTTATATATCGGAAAGCTTCCCCATCTTTGCAAAAAAAGAAGGACCGATGTACAGCTTTAAAAACGATTATGCCGAGGGAGCACATCCCAATATCCTGAACCGACTGATAGCAAGTAATCTTGAACAACAGCCGGGATATGGGGAAGATGAGTATAGTGTAAAGGCCAAACAGCTGATCCGCCAGCAGATAGCAAAGGAAAACAGCGGCGTCTATTTCGTAACCGGAGGTACCCAGGCTAATCGTTTAGTGATCACCGCCTTTCTGAGACCTCATGAGGCTGTGATCAGCGCCAGGACAGGTCACATCTTTGTACACGAAGCAGGCGCTATTGAAGCAAGCGGGCATAAGGTGATCACAGTTGACAGTCCTGACGGCAAACTGACACCTGCAGCCGTAGAAGAGGTCCTGCAACAACACGCGCTGGCGCCCCACATGGTAAAACCTAAACTGGTTTACATCTCTAATTCTACCGAAATAGGCACTATTTATAGCAAAGAGGACTTAACGGCCTTATCCGAATGCTGCCGGAAAAACCAGTTATACTTATTCATGGACGGTGCACGGTTAGGCAGTGCACTGGCAGCAGCAGCAGGTGATCTCACACTCGCTGATGTGGCCAGGCTGACCGATGCCTTTTATATAGGCGCTACCAAAAACGGCGGACTCCTGGGAGAAGCCATCGTGATTAATAATCCACAGCTGGATGTTGATTTCCCTTATATCCTGAAACAAAATGGCGCCTTACTGGCGAAAGGACGTCTATTAGGCATCCAGTTTTACGAACTGTTCCAGAACGACCTTTATTTAAGTCTGGCCAGACATGCCAATGCTGCCGCAGCCAGGATATCAGATCACGTACGCAGCAAAGGGTATGACCTGCTGATCAGCTCTCCTACCAACCAGATATTTCCGATCTTCCCGAATACGCTGATCGAAGCATTGGGCAGGCAATTCCAGTTCTATCCCTGGAAGAAAATAGACGATCAGCGTACCGCACTGCGCCTGATCACATCCTGGACAACGGAGGACAGTATGGTAGACGCTTTCATAGCAGCTATACATTAAAGATCAATCTCTTTCAGATAGTAATTTATTACCTTTACCAGCCTAAAAATGTCCCAACCATAAATGTTATACATACTACTAAGCGTCATTTGCAGCGTCACGGTATCCGTATTGCTCAAACTGGCTAAACGCTACGAGATCAATATCCTACAGGCCATCACCACCAATTACATTGTTGCTGGCGCCTTCAGTTTTCTGCTCTATCAGCCTGACCTGGCACAGATCGGTGACCAGTCACCCTGGTGGGCATTTATCAGCCTGGCATTACTGCTGCCTTCCGTATTTCTGATCTTAGGCGCTTCTGTGAAGCAGGCAGGTATCGTGAAGACCGATATTGCGCAGCGCCTGTCATTGTTCATATCAATTGTTGCCGCCTGGTTGCTCTTCAAAGAGACCTTTAACAACTATAAGATCATCGGTCTGATACTGGGCTTCGTGGCCATCTTTTTTGTGCTTCGCAAACCACAGCAGCAAACAGGCGAGCGTAATCAGTCATTGGCGCCGCTATTCGTATTCTTGGGATTTGGTATCATCGATATTTTGTTCAAACAGGTAGCCCTGGCAAAAGAAGTTCCATATACCACTTCATTGACCCTGATTTTCATACTATCGTTCATCGTCGCTGTTATTATTTCAGCGGTACAGATAGTCGTAAAAAAAGAGCAGGTACGTGTTAAGAATATTCTCTGCGGGGTGATCCTTGGGTTCTTCAACTTCGGCAATATCCTGTTCTATTTGAAGGCGCATAAATTGCTGCATAACAATCCTTCTACTGTTTTCGCGGCCATGAACCTGGGCGTGATCATTGTAGGCAGTCTGACAGGTATTATCCTCTTTAAGGAAAAGCTCAACCGCTATAATTACGTTGGTATTATCCTCGCTATCATTGCCGTGATCTGCATTACGCTATCACAGATATATGCTGCTAAATGATTAAAAAATTAGCTGTATCTTTTCCCAACATCTATGGATATGCGAAAAAATACAGCTAATTTTACATTGTGATTTTTACGAACCAACACAACTGCATCTCTGGGTTAACCTACCCCTGATAATTCTTATGTACATTCCGGTGATTATCCCTAATTACTTATCAGTGCAAGTGCATGTGTAGTTTCCCTTGATATTTATAGTTAACCAAATAAATAGTCCCTTACATGAAAAAAACTATTGTATACCGTTATGCCATTATCCTGTCGGTATTATCAGGTATCTTATTCTCCTGCAGCAAAAGCAACATCGATCCTAAGCCTGCTGAAGGTCTTCCCGACAACGCTGTGCTGAGCTACATTAAAAAACTAGGTTACAAAGACAGTCAGATCAAAGACATCGGAGAAGAATATCTTGTTGATGAAGATATTTTATTCAGCAAGACAAGCCAACCGGACCTGTCCCTTTTGGATGAACCCAAAACAGAACAATATGGTACAGCCAATTATGTAGGATATATTTACCAGCCCTATATTACGGTGAATATTAGCCCTTCTATGATTAATTATGAAGACGAGGTTAAGAGCGCGATAGCAATGTGGAACGCCGTTCCTAACTGCAGGATTAAGTTTATACTTTCAATTACGGCTGCAACTGCTAATCTCATCATCACAAACGCCAATCTCGGAACAGGCGTTTGCGGCGCGGCCTATTACCCAATGAACGGCCGTGTTGGCGCAAAGGTAAAGATCAATATCAGTCAGATCGCCGGTAATTCTTTTGCACAGCGGACCCGTACGATCGCTCATGAACTCGGACATGCTATTGGTTTCAGACATACCAACTGGCAGTCCGGCGAACCACAATCAGGTGTACTAAGCGATAACGGCGCCTATTTCGACGCTTATCATATTCTCGGTACACCAACAGGTGAGGATGCCAATTCGCTGATGAACGGCGGAGAATGTGGTTTCGGCGCCACCAAACTTTCCCCCTATGATATCTTAGCCGTTCAGTTCCTGTATCCTGCACAGGCTCCGGTAGCTGGCACGGTCCCTGCCTTCCGTTATTATTCCAGATCCACGCCAACAGATTATTTCTATACGACCAGTCTCGGAGAACTTGGTGTCGGCGCCAACAACGATTATATTTTTGAAGGCATAGGATTTTATACGCTCCCTGACGAATCAGCCAATACAGTTCCTGTGTACCGTTGGGTGCGTAACGACGGCGATCACTTCTGGACGACCAGCACAAGCGAAATTCCTGTCAACAGCAATTTAGAAGGCATTGCTTTTTATGTATACGGCTCTCCTATCAATAATGCAGTACCTGTGTACAGATATGTTAACGGTGCAACAAACGATCATTTCTATACTAAAAACCTGGACGAAGGTACGCTCCGTGCAGGATATGTACTCGAAGGCATCGCCTGGTATGCTTATTAAATAAAACGCTTTTTCACCACAAGCCTGGCATCCAGTACCTGCCAGGCTTGTTGATAACGCCTCAATATGCGACTATACCTAATTATCATCATCCTGCTTTTTTTATTCTGCAAGCAAACAACCCATACCGATACTGCGGCTTCCGCTTACCTCTAATTTCCGCGACCTTACACGGAATTCCTATTTTTAATTGTATATTAAACGATTAAATCAACCTATCAGCCGTAGCATGTATTATAAATTATTTATCCCGATCGGAATTATGCTGATCTGTAGTTGCCTGCAAAACAGACAACGCACGAATCAGGACCCAACATCCTCCATTCCAAAAGAACAACTTGACTCCATTATGGCGCTCGCTCAGGCACAGGCAGCACAAGCTGATACACTTGGTACACTGATCCTTTCCATTGACTACAGCGTAAAGGCAACCCCGGAAGATAAATCCACTGATGGTACCCTTCCCTGGGTAAGTATCGCAGATACAGACACCGAAATTAAAAGACTGATCGGTCCGGATGAGATAGTCCTGCCTTACACAGCAGCCAGGCTGATTATCGATTATCCGCTCAACAATCCGGCTATATTTGAATTATCCGCTGAGGGTAAAGGTTTCACCAGAAAACAGCTCATGCAATACATCGGTGATAAATACCATATGATATACGAAGAAGAAGAGAGATCAGCGGCCACCAAAACGGTCCCTTTAAAGGAAAGAAATGGTATCGTTAACAGAAATTCGACCGATGGGAAATATGGCATCTGGGGGCATGATCTTTCCGACCTCTCATTAACCACTATTGAAGTATACAGGGACGATAAAGGGCAAATTTCCCTGGTCCTGGATATCAATTCCTGATTGGATAAGGCAATAGGTGGACAAATAGGCATTTACACCATATGGGGCAATGTCCTGTCGATTTATAAATCGTACAGGTAATGTTATAAAACCTACCCGTATCAAAACGCACGGCAATTTATCTTTGACACAAAGATTCAAGACCATGCGTGCTACTACTATTTCCAGAAAAGATTTTATCAGAAATTCTGCGCTCGCCACATTGGGGCTGGGTATCACCCCTTCCCTGCTGACGGAAGCAAAAGCGGCTACCTCTCCCGACACAACAGCCACTGGTAATAAACAGCTGAAACTGAAAAATGTACGCCTGGAAACGGGATTTGAATATGAAGGCGATGAAGTGATCGCTACCAAAACAGGACTATTCTGCATTGAAATAGCTGATGGAAAGATCAAGGCCATTCTCCCGAATGATCCAAAGGCAAATGCAACGGACGCCAAAGGACTGCTGATGCTGCCCGCCTTCAAAGACATGCACATCCATCTGGATAAAACCGGCTATGGTGGGCCATGGAAAGCTGCCCGGAGAAAACAGGGCGGCGTAAAAGGAATGATCGCACTGGAACAACAGATACTGCCGGAAATGTTGAAAACCTCCACCGATCATGCCGGGAAATTAGTAGAACTATTACAGTCCTGCGGTTCCAGCTTCGCCAGAAGCCATGTGAACATAGAACCTACCTCCAAACTGGACTCTCTTAAAAATTTACAGAAAGCGCTGGAGAACAAAAAGGACTCCTTTGGGGCCGAACTGGTCGCTTTTCCACAGCATGGGCTGTATTATACAGACTCCACATCCCTGATGAAAGAAGCCGCTAAGATGGATATTGATTTTATCGGAGGGGTGGACCCTTATTCGCTAGACGGAGAGATCGCCAAACCGATGGACTTCATCGTAAAACTGGCACTGGACAATAACAAGGGTATCGATATCCACCTCCATGAATCAGGGGATTCCGGACTGAAAACAGTCGAATACCTGATCGACAGGGTGAATGAAAATCCGGTACTGAAAGGGAAAACCTTTCTGAGCCATTGCTTTGTACTGGGCAAACTGGAAAAACCTAAACAGGAAGAAATAGCCGATAAACTGGCGCAGGCACAGATCGGTATTATGTCTACCATACCTTTCGGCGGATTGATCATGCCGATCCCTACATTGTACAAATACGGTGTAACCGTAGGCACCGGTAACGACAGCATTATTGATCACTGGAATACCTGGGGCCTGGGTAGTGTACTGCAGAAAGCTAATCTGATGGCACAGCTTTACGGTTATTCAACAGAATTCCTGCTGTCCCGTAGTCTCAAACTGGCTACCTACAATATCCTCCCGCTCGATGATAAAGGCCATCAACAGTGGCCAAAAACAGGTGATGCTGCCGACGTGGTACTGATAGATGCCAGTTGCTCCGCAGAAGCAGTATCCAGGATATCCCCTGTCAGGTCATTGGTCCATCAGGGTAAGATTGTCTTCTGATCATAAGAAAACAGGGCTGGGGTATTTTCACTAATTTAGCCAGGCTATCGCAAACGAACCATACCAGTCAGATGCATAATCAGAAAGATCATTTTCCGGTATTGAGCATTCAGGAGTTCAGTCAGGGTAAGTCCGAAGACTGCACCGTATTGTTTCATGAACTACGTGGAGAACGATCTATCGATGAAGCCCATAAACATGATTTCTTTATCGCCATCCTCTTCGAAGAAGGACGCGGCACCCATACAATCGACTTTGTCGAACATCCCATTGCCAATCTGCAGCTGCACATGGTCTTTCCCGGCCAGGTACATCAATGGAAAATAAAAAAGGAAACTATTGGCTATCAGCTGATGATAGAACGGGAGGCATTTGAGTCTTTCCTCCCCAACCTGCGCTTTTCATCCGCGCTGTATCAACGTCATCCTGTGATGACGCTCAAGAAGGGAGCTTATGACATGCTGCTCTATGAATTCCGCTGCGTACAGAAAGAGCTTGAAAAAAACACGCCATTTGAAGCGCTGATCAAAGCCCGCTGCGGTATCATAGGGCTGCTGATCAGTAAAACAGCAGAAAAACGCTTCAGTGATTTTGAGGTATACAATTCCAACGCTATTCTGTCGCGTTTCGTTGGTCTGATTGATAAACACTTTAAGGAAGAACGCTCCGTTGCCTTTTATGCGCACGAGATCAATATATCGCCCAATTATCTGAATATGGTGTGCAGAAAACAGCTGAATGTCGCTGCATCCTCTCTTATACAGGACAGAGTGCTATTGGAAGCAAAACGACTACTAAAAACGTCTTCCATGACGGTAAAAGAGATCGTATTTGACCTGGGGTTTTATGATCACGCCAACTTCTCCAAATTCTTCAAATCTCATACGGGTATGACGCCATCGGCGTTTAAAGACCTGAAATAAAAGCATGGTCAGATATCCGGTTTATTCTTTGTTTGATCTTTAACATCCTACATTGATCCTTCGTTCATACAACGAAGGACCAACGTAGGATGATAAAGATCAAAGCGGCATGTATAGCTACTACAAGGCCCTATTTATATCCTGGCCACTAATTTATAGCTTTTCAGGTCATAAATAAGAATCTGGTTCTTGTCCGTTTTATCATATTTACCATTATCATTTGTGTCATAATGACCTGTAACAGTGACAGTTCCGGTCTGGCGATTCACGATCCAGGTGCGGACAAAAAACTTATCTTCTGTTAATTGCACCTTTTCTTCTCCATCTGTGGATAGCACCACTAATTGTGTTGGATCAGCCCAGCCTATCCCCCTGCGATGGTCCAGGTTGACCGTTTTTACTTCCAGTATGATCTTGTTAATTTGTAAACTATCTATTCTCACCTGGGTGATGGAATGCCAGGAGCCCCCTTCGGGGAATGTTACCTGCTTCGTATGCCCATTTTCCGTGTTAATGAATAAAAGGTACTGGTCATGCGAAACGAACATTTTACCCATATTATAAATACTGGCGATAATGTATTCCGTACCACTGACTTCTGTCATCTGATTAAAGTAAACATAGTTGTACTTATCCTGTGCATAGGTGGAAAAAGATAGTGTAGAGAAGGCTAAAACGAATAGCAGCTTCGCTGCGTTGAAAATGCGCTTTTGGCTCATGGGAGGTAAATTTTGGTTCTACCCCGCAGGATTCACCGGAGGAAAAATTTCCATATACGGAAGTGTTAAAAAAACTATAAAACACTTACCAGCACGAGTCAGACCGCCTATTATTACCTTCGCTTAAATTTATATCTATGCTTGCTGATACGTGGATAATAGAATATCGTTCCCCCTCCTATACACATCCCATTTTTTCCCTATGGTATATGGACACTGATAAAGACCGGACGGAAAAGTTTATGACCTTTAAAACCGGTGAAATCTTTGCCACAACATCACTGACCGATCTCAAATCCCGGATTCTGGACAATATCAACGACATCGACACCTACGATAACCTCCCACAATGGCTACAGGATTTTGACCTCTCAGCACCAGCAGAAACAACACTGTACAATATGCATGAATTACTACAGGCCGTATCAACAGAAAACTTCGGCAACGATATATTATCAGGGTTGATAAACTTTATAAATCTTTTTGTTGACTATGTATGTCAGGATGAAGCGAATGAGCATCTGCGAGTTTATGCTGACAACGAATATCTCAGAGAAGCCTGGGAATATGGCTATAACATGATCGTCTGGCCAGGTGTACTTCATCCTGAAAAATTCGAGGTACTGGACAAACAAAAACCGCCATTGGAAATAGATGCCGTAAAACTCAAAGAAGGGCTGGAACAACTCATGGAACAATTTGAGCAGCAATTTAAAATAGCGAAATAGCCGACATCAAAACTTTATGTATAAAAATAAACTAATACGTCATACCTTCGCAGTGGTTGGGGGTAGCTCAAGTGGAAGAGCGTCTACTCTGCAGGTAGAAGGTTACAGGTTCGATTCCTTGTCCCCTGATCATTTCCAGTACTTATAAGCATATCTTCATGCAGGAATTTTCGCAGCAGGAATGGGACAAGTTTTATGAGATTTTACAGTTCCTAGGCAAACATCCCTTTGATTCTCCCGATAACGACCGTCTGAAAGGTCTGGTTACCAAAATTTATAAAACAGCCAAAAAGGATATCAAACAAACAGCGGCTAACGACCGCAGGGCTGTCAGTCTGAACGCTATCGAAAAAACGGCTGTCTTCAGACAGGCCAGACAGTCTTCCGTCAATGAAGCGCCTGAAAATGTGATCGCACTCCCATTACAACAGTCCGTCCCTAATGCGATCGTCTGCTATGCCTGCAGAAAACAGTATACACAACTGCATCACCATTATCATCGCCTGTGTCCGGAATGTGCAGATATTCATTCAGAGAAAAAAGCACAACGTCTCGACCTTCATAACAGAACGGCCATCGTAACCGGCGCCCGTATGAAGATCGGTTATGTCACAACGCTGAAGCTGTTACGCGATGGCGCAACCGTGATAGCGACTACACGATTCGCAGCAGATGCTTTGCTGAGTTACAGTAAAGAACCTGACTTTAATACCTGGAAACACCGCCTGTTCATCTACAGTCTGGACCTTATTTCCATCCCACAGGTGGAAATGTTCCTGCAATATGTACAGGAGCACTTCTCCAGTCTCGATATTATCATCAATAATGCGGCACAGACGATCTCCTATCCTGCTGCATACTACAAACCACTGATCGACAAACAGTTCCAGCTTGGTACAATTACAGCGGAAGACCAGGCACGTATACTGGCCAATCCGATGGTGAGCGCACCGCTGAAACTGGAGACAAATGAGGCCCTGTTGGCCGCACACACCTTCTTCCCTGCACATAAGACCGACTTTTTTGACCAGCCGCTCGACCTCCGGGACAATAATTCCTGGACAATGAAGCTGGAAGAGGTAGACACTGCAGAAGTATTATCGGCCAACCTGGTCAATAATATCGCTCCGTTCATGCTGAACAGCAGACTGAAACCGATGCTGATGAACTCTCCCTTCCAGGATAAGTATATCATCAATGTCAGCTCTTCAGAAGGGCAATTCAGCTATGAAGGCAAAACGATCTTCCACCCGCATACCAATATGACCAAAGCGGCCCTGAACATGATGACCCGCACCAGCGGCAGGGACTATGCAGGCGACGGTATTTACATGAATAGCGTTGACGTGGGCTGGGTATCAACCGGTAATCCGATAGAGAAACGTACCCGTCTGGAAGAAAAAGGCATTATACCACCGCTTATGCTGGACGACGCCGCAGCCAGAATTTATGACCCGCTCTACAGGGGTATGCAGGGCGAAAAACTCGCCGGTAAACTATTCAAGGACTTTATTGAAGTAAGCTGGTAAATACCGGCATCACAAAAAATCAATTACCTTAGCAGCAATAAATCATTGCCTCTGCAATTCTTCTTCCCATACAGGCATCATACCTTGCCTGGATTTGTATACTAACGGGCGCCTTATGACCCGTCTTTACATCGCAGCACCTGCGATGGTGTTCTCTATTATATATACAAATCAAAATAAACCCAGACATGTTTTTTATAGAAACGGAACGGCTACAGCTGATTCCCCTGACCCACGATTTACTGACCCTTTGTCAACAGGACCGCGCCGCTATGGAAGCGCAACTCGGACTCAATACCTCAGATATGCGTATTGACCCGCTTTACGTGACGGAACTGGAAGATGCACTGGCTCATTTCTGGATACCCATGACCGCCGCCCATCCTGACAGGTACCAATGGTACACCAACTGGGAAATCGTACTGAAAGAAGCGCGACTGGCTATCGGCGGTATTGGCTTCATTGGCTATCCTGATGAAAACGGGCAGACTGAAACCGGCTTTATGCTGGATAAGCACTTTCACAGCCAAGGTTATGCAAAAGAAGCACTGACAGGTATCACAAACTGGGCTTTTGGTCATGAGGAAGTGAATACCATTATTGCCAAAACGATGGAAGACAATCTGCCTAGCAGAGCACTCCTGGAGCGTGCAGGGTTCATGCTTACAGGACAGGAAGAAAATCTGGTTATTTACAGTAAACACCGCGTGTGATATAATAAGCAAAGACCCGGGTAACGGGTCTTTGCTTCTATAAATGATCGGAGAAGGATATTAACTGAATTCCATCATCAGTGTTTTCATCTCATCGACCTGCTTTCCAAAACGTTTCCTGATATACCACAGGTTAAGATAATACCCCCCTATTCCGGACAATATTGTTGCAGGTAACATCCAGTACCAGCCCATTTGTAAAAGGTTAAAAAGTACACCCAACACCAGGGTCCAGGTAATCGTTGAGGTCCAGAGGTATATATTCAATGTCCTGCGTGTACGCTGGTATAGTTCCGTCAGATAGTTTTTAATGTGGGTATCTTTTTGTAAAAGCGACAGGCGCATTAATCTGATGAACATGAACAGACAGCTCAGCAGATATACTATTCCCGCCAGATAAATAACATTGGTGATCATGATCACGTCGGGCTTCTTAGCATTTTTCAGGAATATGTTCATACTTAAAAAAAGTATGTTGAACGCTAATGCTCCCAGCACCAGCAAAATCTCGGTAATAAATTCAGATGTCAGTTTCTTGCTGCTGGCTGCAAGACGATCATCAAGTATCCTGCTCACAGACTGCTCAGTAAGTATGTCCGTATTATATCTTCCGGCAGCCCCCTTCAGCAGGGATTCAAAATCATCTATTGGCTCCATACTATTGAATGTTTTTAGCGATGAGTGAATTCTTCAGCTTCTGCCGGATGCGGCTCAGCTTAACACCAACATTATTCTCAGACTCTCCGGTGATATCTGCTATTTCACGATAGCTGATACCTTCAATGTATAAAAGTATCAATGCCTTCTCTGCTTTAGGTAATAACCGGATCATCTCCCACAACAGGCGCTCCTGTTCACGCGATACATTATCTTCTTCCTGTATCACCGGTACTATCTCAGTGTGAAGCACATGTTTATTCCGGGCCGCCGACTTTCTTGTATACGTCAATGCCGTATTTAACGCTACCCGGTACATCCAGGTAGATACCTTGCTCTGAAAACGAAAACGGGGAAATGATAACCATAACTGAAGCCATATCTCCTGCAACAAATCTTCTTTATCCTCCTTAGTATCGACATAAATATTCACTACCTTATGCACAATTCCCTGATTTGGCATCGTATGTTCCAGAAACGCTGCTTTGGTCATTATTCATGCGCCTTTTTGATGGAGAAAGGGATATTGGTAAGTGTATATCCTTTTTGTTTCAATAACTCGATCAATCCTGTGCCGGCGGCAAGATGACCCGCACCCACAGCTATCAGCGGATGCTCATTCTTCAGTAACGAATCGATCCTGTCAGCCATCACAATGTTCCTTTTCACCAGTAATGCATCGTTTGCACCAGCTTCCGATGAGACATTATAAGTGATCTCATACAACAACTGGGTTATATCCTGTTGTGCATAACTGGCGGTCATTCTTTTCAATATTTCAGCAGGAGATAAATGCTGGTCCAGTACCACCCGTAGCATGTCCATTTGTGATGATAAACTCACTGTCTTAAGTGCCTCCATCTCTTCCCTGACTGTTTCGAGTCCGCCTACAGGCAGCTTTTTATTAATAGCCGCTTTATATAACTCAAAATCAACCGAGGCTGCTTTGCCGGCACTCCCGGTTAATAAAGAGATCAACAACATCGGTTTAATAGCATATAACTTATCTCCCATAACGGATGATATCGGTGCGGACTGAACAAATCTTCTCATCTTTTCCATGGATAATGCATCCAGCTGCTTATCAATATACGCTGTGCTATCGGTAATATACATGCCTTCCATCATTTCCCTGGGGTCTATCTTGCCCAGGTCCAGCTCCAGATACAACTTATCTACCTTATCAAGCAAATCGAAAGGCAGTTGTGGCAATTGATAAGCGGCAGTGTCATATATATGCATAGAACCGAACAGGTACGCTGGTTTAGAAAGTCCCTTACCAGATATCTGCCACAGAAGGCCTTTAGGTTGTTGCTGCGCAAATACAACATTAAAACCGGACAATAACAGGATCAGAACTAATAGAAAAGGTTTCAGGCAGTTTATTGCTTTCATTACGAATCTTTTTATTCATTAGTACATCTGCCTGCCCAAACCTTACAACTCTTGTAAAAAAAGATTGCACTAATCCCTATGCATTCCTTTTTGTTTTATAATGATAGCAATCTTATTACCGCTCGTAAATACAATTTTCCCTTGATTATCAACAGGAAAAAATGCATTGCCGTCATATGGCACATCAGACCTTAAAATATGATGAGGTTTGGCAACGATCTTCACCGCCTTTGCTTTAAATGTAATAAGTGGGGCTTCCATAGCAGCGATCTGCTCCATTTGCTTTTCATCAGTAATTGTAATATTCAGCAGAGCATCTGTCCTTTTCCATTCATAGGCTGTCGCAGGAATTTCATACGCCACCTTTTTTATCTGATCAAGCATAACAAGTTTACCGGTAGTATCAACCGGAGATGCATTGGTATTGTGGTAGTTAAGGGTCATCATCATGACCATTGATAACTGCAAAAGACATTGTAGCATATATATGGAATTGTTGTGTCAATGCTCAGAATAAACATGTACAGTAATTTACTAAAAACCGAATCAATCTGTGGGAAATTTAATATTACCATGCCATTTTTGCTTTGTTCTGCATGTCATACTACACAATAAAATGCCTTCGTTAAATAAAACATAAATAACTTATCGTGTATTTGTTGACTTTATTTTCTTCATAAATTGCTCTACAAATTCACACCACCCATGCGCAAAATTCTACTACTGGCTTTGTTTAACCTTGGCTTCCTATACACCCATGCCCAAACATCGTTCGGAATTACTGCCGGCTTCGGGAATTCTACAATACATATTCCGGGTTATGATGATTTTGATTCCAGATTCAATCCCTCCTGGCGCGCTGGTATCATGGCAGATATGAAACTGACAGGAAAATTCTACCTGCAACCACAGTTACTGATCAGTAGGAAAGGCCAGCATACTTACAATGAAGGTGCTACCGGCCTGGATATGATGCCAACGAAAATTCATGCAAAAACACACTTAACATATCTCGAACTACCTGTTAATGTCGTGTTTAAACTTCCCCTGGGTAGCGGAAAACTGATCACAGGCGCAGGTGGTTATATTGCATATGGACTTGGTGGCAACTATAAGGTAACAGGAAAAGTACGTTCTACCGGAGCAGACTATGAGCATGAAGGGAAAGTTAAGTTCGAAAAAGACCCACATCCGACAGAAGGTGAGCTTGGCAATACTACTTACTATAGACCAATAGATATCGGGCTTAATTTCCTGGCCGGATATGAATTCAAAAATGGCCTGGGTCTGAACTTTACTTACAGCCCCGGACTGAAAAACATGGCGCCGCCACCTATAGTAATAGGCCCCTCGACGATCATGTATGATAAACGGACGAATGTTTACGCCGGACTATCAGTAACGTATATACTAAAAAAACACACTTCAAAAGCTTAAATACACTATAAACTTATTATAAACGGAGGCCTTGCTTACCACAACAACAGTGTGGCAGATAATTTATTGCCCTTATCCCTATACCTATACTCATCATCTAAAACAGCCCAACAATGACCAGACAACTGAGTACATCCTTTAGCGGAGCATTACGCACCTTCGCCTATTTTATGGCCAGCGGCACGCACGATGCATTGAAAGGTGTAGACTATCTGCCCTTATATGGCAATGAACCCAGCGCAATTGAAATGACGTTTGCCATCTACGCCAATGTTATCAAACTGGACGAAAATGGCCATGTATTGAATGCAAAATATGCAGAACGGCGTGCGGCCGAATATCTGAAAGAATATTGTATACCGGGCTACAAAGCCTATCCCGAATTTGAAGAATGGGAGACCGCATTACATGCGCCTCCTTCATTGAAAGATCAGATATAAAACAGTATCAGCGCTTCTTCAGAAATGCTTCGACCTGTTTATTAAATTCATCTGGTATTTCACTGGGCGCGTAGTGAGAAGCGTTCTTAAATATCACTAACTCCGCACCGGGAATGCTTGCTGCAATGAGCCGGGTATGTTCATCTTTGATCATATCATGCTCACCTGCCATCACCAGTACCGGACATTTGATTGTTTTTAATGCGGAGGGATCGATATGTGGTTCCTCCAGCATACTACGATTGACCCGTATTGCGAACTCGCTGACAGGGGTATGTTGTTTCTCAAGTACCTTTATCTGATTCTTAACAGTATCGATCAGCCAGCCATATAAAGCACTTGTATCAGGATACAGATTCGCACCCATTGCAGCAAGCTTTTTCACTTTCTCCGGATGACGCATAGCGAGTATAAGTCCCGTAATACCGCCATCACTCCAACCCAATACGTCCACACTATCCAGCTTCAGCTCATTCAGGAGCTTGTACATATCATCCGCATATAGCTCATAGGTGAGACGGGTAGTATCTGCAGTAGACTTCCCATGTCCACGGGTATCAACAGCTATTACTTTGAAAGATTTAGATAATGCTGGTATCTGTTTTTCATAATGAACGATAGACTCCAGGGCGCCATGCAATAATAACAGCGGCTGTCCTTCTCCGTATGTTTCATAGTATATCCTGTTACCATTGATCGTGGCATATTTTCCCGTCCGTTCATTATTACCATAATCAAGAGAAACGATGCCGGTAGCATCAATAGAAAGTGCCTGTTTATCGCTATGTACCAACTGATCTGTTAGTGCAACCTTTACAGCAGATGGCTGGTTAATAAACTTCCAGACAGCCAGATCAGCATCTTCAAAACCTGCATTTTTCACTGGCACTTCCTTCTTGTTGATGAACAATTTTATATCATCAAAAATAAACCGGGCCTTCCCGGAATACAATGCGCCAATAAAAAGCGATTGTGTACGCTTGTCTATTTTACCGGATACCGTCAGCCGGTTCCATGCTCCCGCTTTAAAGTCTTCCATACTTAGTTTTCCAATCGCGGTACTTATCTGTGCCTGCTGATTGTACCCCAACGCCATTAATGCCGTACCTGAATTATTTTCCTCACGCTCCGCATACATCCAGCATTCTACTGTAAAGGAAGCGCCTTTATAGGTACTAACATCTATACTTTGGAAGAATATGGGAGGTTGTCCATCTTGTGCGCTTACCGTCCGTGCGATGAACAGCGCAATACAGCAGGCAATAAAAGCGGGAATTTTTCTCATCATGGGTTAGCATTTACAGGGGCAAAAATTAAAATAAAAACCGGGTATTCCCAAACGGCATATCCGCTTTTATTAACAAAACATATAGACCTTTCCTCATACGGTCTCATCAAAATTAAAGTATATTAGTATAACCGTTTTCAGGTACTGACCTCGCTATCACCCACAATGTATAAGTCTATGCATATTCAGTGGTATCCACAGATATTAGCCCTTACCTTACTCATCGCTGGCTGTACAAATACGCAACGGGAGTATACCGGAAAGTATACGCTTCCATTTGAACCGGCGCTCCTTCCTTCAATTGTCGCTGATGCGTCCACTCCTACCGATCCTTATCCGCTTTTCAGAATAAGGGAGAAAATGCGTACAGGGTACATTGACAGAGATGGTAATCCCGTCATACCGCCTACCTTCGTAGCCGCCGGAGACTTCTCGGAAGGACTGGCAGCTGCACGTTCAGGTGGATATTATGGCTACATCGATAAGACAGGGCAATTCGTCATCCCACCCAGCTACGACTTCGCTACTGCATTCTCTGACAACACCGGATTGGTATATAAAGACGGACTTCCCATCTATATCGATAGGAGAGGCAACCCACTATTCAAGCATCCCTTCCTGCAAGCCGGCCCTTTTGTAAAGGATCTTGCGATGGTCATAACGGCCTCCAATAAACCAGGAGTGATCAATAAGAAAGGAATGCTCGTTATAGACACTATCTACAAAAGCATCTATCCATTCAGAAACAACCTGACCATAGCCGGTGATCAAAATGCAAACAACATGGTACTGCTGGACACCGCCGGCAGACATATTACCCCTCCCGCAAATATCCAGGACGCCAATGCCTTAAAAGCATATTACGATATGCTGCCTGTCAACGAGCAGACCAAAGGCCGCCTGATCGATGGCAGATATCTTGTGGATATGGGCAATGGTATCACGTTAAACGTACGCCACGGTGACGCTTACTATATGGATGAGAGAAAGTACGTACTATGGCAGTTCGCAAAAACAGTAGACTTTCCACATGACTATGATATCGATTATCAGCTGACGGGGTTTTATTCCATAAAAGAGGATCAGACGCCGGTCTATCATTGTAAACAAGCATTACCACCAGGCGTATTTAGTCTAACTGTAATGCCCGATATCCCGGAAAGGGAAAATGAGTTCTCCGGTGCGAACGGTTATCGTACGGTCCTTGCCAATCGCTCCGGACAAGCTATTACATTCGATACCTATGACCATGGGCTCCTGATGCGCATGCAGGCAAAGACCAATACCGGTGACTGGCGTAACATAGAAGATATCGCACGGGGTTGCGGAAACGGATTTAGTGAAATGACCTTACGATCAGGTCATTATATTCACCTGGTATCGCCCGCCTATAGTGGCGCTATTAAAACAAAGCTAAGACTACAGTTTGCGTATACAAGCTATGGTGAACCGCACACGATCTATAGCAATGAGTTCGATGGCAGCATCAATCCAGGACAGCTATGGCGATCTGAATGGAACTTTCATTCCACTGATTACCTGCTTCCCTGATAGCACGTTTGACCGGTTTTACAATAGTATTTCCCTTCCGATATTGATCTCACCCAGAAAGTATTCATCATGGCTGATAACGATCAGGGTACCCTGATATTCATTAACAGCAGCAGTCAATATCTCGATATTCTGAATATCCAGGTTGTTGGTGGGTTCATCCAGTACGATAATATCAGGCGCCTGATTACCAATGGTCAGTGAACAAAGCATTAAACGCATTTTCTCTCCGCCACTTAAGGCCTGACAAGGTTTGTCCCAGTACTCTCTCGTAAAGAGGAAGCGGCTCAACCGCGTCTTTATTTCATGTTCCTGCAGACCGGTTTTGTTATACTGTGCGGCCTGTTCGTATACACTCAGTCTATTATCTATCAGGGAATAATCCTGATCAATGTAAATAGTCTTTACCACTGCGCTGTTAATAGTACCTGTTTGTGGTATCAGCTCTCCCAGCAACATCCTGATCAATGTTGTCTTACCTGATCCATTATGTCCACGTATAACGATCCGTTCGCCACTGGTGATCTGAAAACTAAGCGGCGTAGCCCAGAGTAAACGGTCGCCATAACTGAAGTTGACGTCCTTTGCCGTCACGAGCATCTTTCCTTTGTGCAAAGAAGAATTGTCGAAATCCATTTTCATCTTGTCCATATCGGGCAACTCTTTCCGCAACTGATTCAGCTCGTCAGAAATATTACCCACCTTTTCTGTATGGACACCTTTCATACGCGCACTGCTCTTCTCTGCATTGTTCCTGAAAGTATTCATAGAGATCGTTGGTAGTCCTGCTTTTTCCTGTTTCTTTTTTCCACGCGCGTCCAGCTTTTGCTGACGCTCCATAGACTCCCGTTCTGTTTCTCTCGCTTTCCGTAATTCTTTTTCCTTGCTCTTCACATCCTGGTTCAGGGCTTCACTGGCAATCATTTTCTGTTCTGTATAAAACTCATAATTACCGCCATATACAGTAATGCCCCGCTTAGACAATTCAAAAACAACATGCAGCAGATTGAGCAAAGTCCTGTCGTGGCTCACTACAACAAGTGTATCTGTCGTAGAAGATATATAGTCGTATAAAATACTTCTCGCCTGTACGTCCAGGTGATTACTCGGTTCATCCAGTAATACCAATGCAGGCTGATGTATGGCAATACCTGCCAGAAAGACTTTGGTCTTTTGTCCGCCACTCAGTGTACGCATTGATTGCATCAGATCAACATCCATCAGTTGCCAGTGTGCAAAAGCCTCCTGACAACGTTCTTCGATCGTCCAGTCATCATCCAGCGCAGTCATATGCGCCTCCGTCACATTGCCTGCCAGAATCTCACGTAGTGCATTGATCTTCATATCTATACGAAGCACCTGCGCCACTGTATAATCATTATACTGGCCAAATAGCTGAGGGATGTAATAGGGTATTACATCTTTTTTGATGGTCCCGGCAGATGGGAGTAATTCCCCGGCTAAAATCTTTAAAAGCGTAGATTTACCGGCACCGTTATTGCCGATCAAAGCGATCTTATCCTGTTTATTAACAGTCAGATGGATATCAGAAAAAAGTATATCTCTGTTGGGATGGGTATAGGTTACACCTTGAAGAATGAACATAATTTCCTTCTTTAAAGAATGAATAATGACATACACCGGGCAGTGCCGGCATGTCTATTTATCTGTTCTGAAAGAAATTAAATCTCACATTAGTGTACTATCGGGTTTGATGATGGGTGCAAAAATACAAAAAAATCAGAAAGTGCCTATTGATTCCACTTCTTCCGTATAGTAAACAGAAATATCCAGTAAGGCACCAGGAAGATCGCACTTGGCAGCATTAAAAAGATGGAGGCTATTCCCAGGAACAATAACATGCTCAATAACATGAATCCCCAAATGACCGCCAGCACAACATTCAGGTTGATCGCCCATTTAGCGCCCATCCATACAGGAAAGGTCATCAGGAATAAAACAGCCCCTGGCACCATAGACATCAGCGACATACCAACGATGTAGCCAGCATTGTAACCGTGTGTGCCATCCAATAAATGCTGGATGTTAAACATATTCATAAACACCACCAGGGTTACTAATCCGCTGAGGACCATTCCGATCCAAACGAACACCCGCAAAAAGATGTGTAACAGTTCACGTCTATGCACCGGCTGACCGGCATTAAAACTTTCGTCAAATATGCTTGACGTTTCTTCCAGATTGTCCCTCATAGAATATTCAAAGTAGAAAGCTAAGATATTCAAATAAATAATAATAAAAAACTCTTCACTGGTCGACCAGTGAAGAGTCAGAAAAAGGAATATATATTGATTGTTGAACCCCTCAGCTTATCCAAGCAGTTCTGCCTGGAGGGAAATTTCGATAGCTGCGTAAGCACGGCTTACCGGACAACCAGCTTTAGCGCCGGCAGCGATTTCCTGGAATTGCTCATTGGAGATACCCGGTACTTTTGCTTTCAACACCAGATCAGAACGTGTGATCGTACCGTTATCCAGTGTAACCGCTGCAGTTGTTTCCAGGGTGTCCGCTTTAAAACCAGCAGCTTCCAGATCAAGGGTCAGCTTCATGTTAAAGCAACCTGCATGCGCTGCTGCCATCAGTTCTTCCGGATTAGTACCTACGCCTTCCGCAAAACGGCTGTTGAAAGAATACTGTGTTTTGTTCAGAACAGTACTTTGGGTAGTGATGTTACCGCTTCCTTCTTTGATAGTGCCATTCCAGATGGCAGATGCTGTACGTTTCATACTATTAAATGTTTTAAGTGTTTTGCTTGTTTGTTTATCATTGAACTGATGATACAAAAGTACGGCGGACGTACAGGGTGAGCAATGCACATTTGGCGACTCTTATTGTACTTTTTACCCCCCTCCCCTTTTTCAGGACAAAACAACAGGTAGTGGCACACAATCCAACCATAGAACCATGTGCCACATCATCTATTATAGCCTTCTTTCTGACTCATCGATCGGCAGATCATTGATACTGGCGAACCTCCGCTGCATCAGTCCATTTTCATCAAACTCCCAGTTCTCATTACCATATGCCCTGAACCACTGGCCATTCTTATCATGATACTCATACTCAAAACGTACAGCGATCCTGTTATCCGTAAATGCCCACAGTTCTTTCTTCAGTTTGTAATCCAGCTCCCTTTTCCATTTATCCGCCAGGAAGGCGCTGGCCGCCTCACGTCCGTTCAGAAAAGTGGACCTGTTCCGCCATTCTGTATCCACGCTATAGGCCAGTGAAACCCTCTCCGGGTCCTGTGAATTCCAGGCGTCTTCAGCAAGCTGTACTTTCTCCTTCGCTGTCTCTAATGTAAACGGCGGTAATGGATATCTCTTTTCCATGGTATATTGTTTTAATTGATTAATGAATTGACTATTTTCTTTGCACGGTTCACCGGCCACTGATCTCTGTACAACTGGCTTTCCACAAAAGCGCCCTCATACAAAAGATATACATGGTCAGCCAGCTCCGCATTATCCAGGAGATTCCTGAAGTTCTGACGGATATTGCTTTTATGATCATGAATGACGTCTCTCACCTTTACATTATCAGCAGGGATTTCTGACAGAATATTCAGGAACGCACATCCCCTGAAGTGCTCTTTTTCATTCAGCAATGCGATCAGATCAAAGGATGCCATCACCTTCATTTTATTACTTCTCTTTTGTGCACTCAGTGCCTGCGCCTGTTCCTCTATATATTGATGCCGCTTCTCCAATACGCCCACACACAGGTCCTCTTTTGATTTGAAATGCTGATAAAAACTGGCCTTCGCTACATCAGCTTCCTCGATGATCTGGTTGATACCGGTAGAGTTATATCCCTGCCCTAAAAACAGGCGGTAAGCAGTATCCAGTATCCGTTCCCTGGGTTGTAGTATTTCTTTGCTCATGATACAAAGGTAAAGGGATTTATTTTATAAACAGACAAGTCTGTCTATATTTATTTTTAATGGATATATTACGCTGTACAGGTCTCTCTTTTTCAGCCAACTTTAGATTTTTATTATCTTGTGCACCGATCCGGTGAATAGCCGGATACATAAACAACAGACCATGTTTAAACACTTCATCCTATTGCTTACCTGTAGCGCAGACCTGGTAGCTTGTCAGTCTCCCGCACCAAAATTCACTCCGAATCCCGAAAAGCGGGCCTTTATCAGAAATGAAATAGACAACGCTTACCGCCGGAACTTGCATACATACAGATTAAAGGGTCAGGTGAAAAGCATTGCGCAGTTTACCTACATCACCGATGCTGCGGATACTACTGCACCCGGTTATGAAACAAAAGAGTACCTCTCATTTGACAGCACCGGTAAACTGGCAGAGCGCATCGTATATGATAAAGGCATCTTCTCAACAAAGGCATTGCATAAATACAATGCTGCCGGTAAACTGACAGATATCCTGTATTACGGTAGCGACGGACGGTTCAGCTTCAGAACATACAATACATATGATGCAGATGGTAATCTGATCGAAGAAGGACAACGCAACAAAGACAGCAGCACCCCCAAACAGGTGTTCAGTATGTTTGACCAGTATGGAGGACTGGTCAGTCAGTCATCAGGCGACAACATCGTCGAGTACCTGAACACGTATGATAATGATAGTGTCCTGGTAGAACAGGATGGCTTAGTAGATAAAGTACCTGCCGGAAAGATCACCTGGAAATTTGACAGCATAGGACATATGATCGAGCAAACACGGTATGCTGTCAACGGTGCATTGTTATACCAGAAGAAGACCGATTTTAATGCACAGGGCCTGCCCGTTCTTTTAGCTATCAAACAACAGGGGAAAGCAGACAATATTCAACAGATAGCATATGATTCGTTAGGTTCGCTTATCAGACAGGCAACTGTCAATCCGGCGAATGGAACATTATCCAATGCCACCCGGACCAGCTATGAATACGACGCATCCGGCAACTGGACAAAAGCTACGGTACACGGCGCCGGAGATGCCATAACAGGCGTTATCATCAGAAAGATCACCTATTATTAACAAAGCGCGCCTACTCTCCAACCCCCGATTTGCCACTTTCAGCTATTTATTCGCCGTATACAACAAATTCCGCTTGTTGTTGGTCTTTAGTACAGGCATCTTTGCCCAGAACAACAAATTGACGGAATATGCGTGTATCCAGAAAAAAATGGACCATAATCGGGCTCTTCCTTGCAGTCGTAGTGATTGCCATCCAGTTTATCAGACCGGGCATCTCCAATCCGCCGGTAACAGGTGAGATCAAAGTACCGGATGATGTGGCCCAGATACTGCGTGCCTCCTGTTATGACTGCCATTCCAATCAGACACAACTCAAATGGTTTGACCAGATCGCACCTGCCTCCTGGCTGGTCGCTCAGCATATCATGGATGGCCGTAAAGTCCTTAACTTCTCCAACTGGGATAGTCTGGCCCCAGGCGACCAGAAAGGGAACCTGTTCCTTTCCGTTAATCAGGCCATGTTTGGGGAAATGCCGCTGGCTTCCTATACTACCTTCCATCCGGAAGCAAAATTGACGCCCGCGGCCCTTAATACGCTGAAAACGTATGTAAACGGTCTGGCGCCGGTGAAGGTCTCTGATACCAGCCGCCGCTCCGTAGCCGAAAAACAGTTTGCGCAGTGGACAGCAGGTACCATACCGACCGTACAGCAGGTTTCCCCCGTACTGAACGGCATCGCTTACATCCAGGGCTACCGCAACTGGCAGATCGTAAATATCTCCGACAGATACGACAACGGCACCATGCGGGTCATTCTGGGCAATGATATCGCTATGAAGGCCATCCGGGAGCACAAGACCAATCCATGGCCTAATGGTACCACCTTCGCCAAGGTGGCCTGGGAACAACTGACCGACAGCAGCAAAATAGCTACCTCCGGAGAACTGAAACAGGTGGAATTCATGATCAGGGACGACCAGAAATTTGCCAGCTCCGCCGGCTGGGGTTGGGCCAGATGGAAAGGCAATGACCTGAAACCTTATGGTAAAACGCTTACCTTCTCCCAGGAATGTGTGAACTGTCACCATCCCATGAAAAATAACGACTACGTTTTCACTGAGCCTTTAACGGACAACGACAGACCGGAAAAAATCACCGGTCAGCCACAGGGACAGCTGATCACATCCACCATCGACAAAAACCAGCATACCCATAGCGTACTGTATGGCAATGAGATCGCCATACAACACGCCAGAAGCGGCGCACCTGGTCCTTACCCGGCTGGCGCAGTACTGACACTGGCTACCTGGTCACAGCAGGACGATGCACACTGGTTCGGCGCAAAAGTACCTCAACACCTGCAGTCAGTAGAAGTCGTGAAAGTAGACGCTAATGCAGCATATGAACAATATCAGGCGCCTGGTTGGAAGAAAGCTGCCGCCGCGCTTCGTCCGGACAGAATCAGCTATATTACGCAACTGAAAGCCGCTGTGATCTTTAACTAAACAAGCAGACAGTTGTATATATCCAGAAACATACGCACATTCCGGGTGTCAAACGCCATCATATGGACAAGTGCCTTATTCATCGGCATCCTGGCATCAGTACCCAAAATATTACGCATACACATCACGAAATGGGAATTGCTGGCGGATATCTCAGTAGCCACCAGCTTTTCCATCCTGATCTGGTACTTTAATATTTACATGCTACCCTCCTTCCGGGCAGGGGCAGCACCGGCCAGGTTCGCCAGCAAACGACTTGCAGGTAGCCTGGCTTTAGGCATAGTGGTCATGGCCGCTTTAGTGGCAATATATCAGCTCGTCCTGCCGCAATATCATTTTCAGTCCATGATGCTGATGTACGAGTTCAGAGGACTGGTCATTAACCTGACCATCTACCTGTTCCTTCACCTCATTTACCAACATCATATCACACAACTGATCAGTGTCGAACTGGAAAAAACAAAAGCAGATAACCTGTCCGCCCAGTTTGAACTACTGAAACAACAGGTAAACCCGCATTTCCTGTTCAACAGTCTGAATACACTGAAGTCAATGGTGGAAATGCAGGACGAACATGCGTCCAGGTTTATCGTGATGCTGTCTGACTTTTACCGTTCCTCGCTGGAGACACGCAAGCAGCACCTTATCAGTATGCAGGAAGAGTTGTCCACACTGGATGCCTATCTCTTCCTGTTAAAGGCCCGCTTTGAAGATGGTATCTCATTAACAGTAAATATCAGCGATGCACACCGCGCATCCAGTATACCGCCTTTCACACTACAGTTGTTGATTGAGAACTGTATCAAACATAATATCGTTTCACTGGGACAACCGCTACATATCCAGATCTTTTCGGAGGACGCGTTTATAGTTGTTGAAAACAACCTGCAAATGAAACGTACACCCGAACCATCTACCGGTGTAGGTCTTACGAATATCGCACAGCGTTATCAGTCCCTGCAACAGCAACAGATGGAAATAATAAAAGACAATACTTCCTTTAAAGTTAAACTACCAGTGCTCCATGCAGATACTCGTGATAGAAGATGAGATCAAAACAGCAAAGGCACTGATAAAACTGATCATCACCATTGATCCGGAGGCGGAGATCGTAGCCTCTCTGCAAACCGTCAGTGCCGCTATTGAACACCTCTCTGCACGGCCATCTCCCGATCTGATATTCATGGATATACAGCTGGCCGATGGCTCCTGCTTTGATATCTTTAAAGAAGCAACCGTTACCGCACCTGTCATCTTCTGTACCGCATATGACGAATATGCCATAGAGGCATTTAAAGCCAATGGCATCGACTATATACTGAAACCATTTACGGAAGAAACACTTGCTGCTGCCTTTAAAAAGGTAGCCGGTTTACGCCGTTCACTGACACAGCAGGAAGTAAAACCGATCTATCCGCTGTCCCTGCAACAGGGCAAGAAAAGTTTCCTCGTATTCAGGGACAATAAATATGTGGTGATCGCTGTAGATAACATCGCATTCTTCTATATTAAAAATGACTTCCCGGCACTGGTCACTTTCGACGGAAAAGAGTACACGCTCAGTCAATCCCTCGATACCATCAGCGCCCAGCTGCCCCCAGAACAATTCTACCGCATCAATAGACAGTATCTCATCAACTTCAGCGCAGTAAACGAAGTAGAACATTACTTCGGCCGCAAACTGCTCGTACACCTGAAAACGGCCACTCCCGAGAAGATCATCATCGGCAAGAACAAGGCTACAGAATTCCTGCACTGGCTTGATAACCGCTGATACCGGCCTTATCCCGACAGCCCCTTCCGTTCATGGAAAACGTAGATATATTTCCTAGCTTTATGTAGACCATCAAACATAGCCTTATGAATCATTTGAAAATAGGTTGGGCAGGTTTAGGCCACATGGGTGTTCCCATGGTAACAAACCTCGTCAAAGCCGGCTTTGACGTGACAGTATACAATCGTACAACAGACAAGGCCATCGCATTGCAGGAGAAACTGGGCGTTAAAGTGGCGCATTCTCCCAGGCAACTGGCAGAAAGCAAAGATATCATCATCACCATGGTGACCGATGATGCTGCATTAAAAGAAATATATGAAGGTACGGACGGTGTCCTGTCTGCCACTTTGCAACGGGATATGCTGGCGATCGACATGAGCACCGTATCACCCGATACTACGCGGCAACTGGCCGCTTTGTGCGAAGCAGCAGGTATCTGGTACCTGGACGCACCTGTGTCTGGTAGCGTAAAACCCGCACAGGAAGCCCAGCTGGTCATTATGGTGGGCGGAAGAGCAGAAGATTTTGAACGCGCCAGACCCGTATTCAATGCCCTGGGCAAAGCAGCTCACCTGCTGGGAGATGCGGGCGCAGGCAACTATGCAAAACTGGCCATCAATACCTTCCTGGGTATCACATTACAAGGCCTGTCGGAAGCCGTGATATTTGCGCAGAACAACGGCATACCGCCTGCACAGTTCCTCCCACTGATCAACAATGGTCCTATAGGCAGCGCCATCACCAATCTGAAAGCAACTAACATCGTTAACCACGATTTCACACCCGCGTTCCAGTTAGGTCTGCTGGCAAAAGATATCAGACTTGCCAAAGGACAGGGACTGGATACGCCTATCGGCAATGCGCTCTTCGATACTTTACAGGATGCACTGACACAGGGACTGGCCACCTCAGATATGAGCGCCATCTATCAGTACCTTGAAAATAAATATGCTGAATAATTAAGAAGGCCGGTAGTTACCGGCCTTCTCCATAATGTGCCTGTGTCTCTTCCGGCAGCACCTGGTTCTTCAATGAGGATATAGCGATGGTTGTATCTTTCAAAAAATAGTACGTAACTTATACCCTGCAAAGTTACCACGGACTTTGCGCGATAGCTACTACCTAATGTGGTAGTTATACACCACCAATGACGGTGAGGTACTACAACATTCAGTATAAATTTCACGACTTAACATGAAATAATATTAAAATGTAATATCATTGTACTGTATTACCAAGTACAACCATATTCTGAATGCCAACTTAAAAATCCTGGAATGACCAAATTGAAACTTGCGCTCTTTATGAGCATCTCCCTGTTCCTTGCATCCTGCGGCAAAGACAAAGACAACAACCCAACAAACGGAAACGGTAATGGAAACGGCAACGGTAACGGCAATGGGTCCGGAAACGAGGTCGTGTACGTAAAACCAGCCAACAAAAAAGGTGCTGATTTCAGTACCAACGTTGACTTTGGTACCTGGTACAGTAACGTGGTGAATCTGAAAAGTCACTGGTTCTATACCTGGGGCACACTGATGCCGGCTAAAACGGTTCCGCAGAACTGTGAATTTGTACCCATGTTCTGGGGCAAAGGCAACGTCACTGCTGCCGCAATCGACTCTGTTAAAAAATTAAAAGCAGCCGGTACTGTTAAATACGTATTAGGGTTCAACGAACCTGATGCAGGTGATCAATCCAACATGACCGTACAGGAAGCCCTTGACCTCTGGCCTCAGCTGGAAAGCATTGGCTTACCACTGGGTAGTCCTGCTACCGTATGGCCTGAGGTAGACTGGATCTATCAGTTCCTGGATAAAGCGATACAGCAGAAACGTCGTGTAGATTTTATCTGTGTACACATGTACGTGGGAACGGACGATGTACACTTCGTGAATACCTTGCAGAAGCTGTATGATAAATACCACCTGCCTATCTGGATCACGGAATTTGCTACGGCAGACCACAATGCAAAAACAATTGAGGCCAATATGTACAAACCGGAACAGGTACTGGCATTCATGCAGCGTCTGTTGCCTAAACTGGAAGAGTTACCTTATGTACACCGTTACTCCTGGTTCTCCAGTTCACCAACCCAACCAGCGTTATGGCCATCTTCCCTGTTCACTGCGGATGGTAAACTGAATACTTTAGGTCAATGGTACGCCAACTATAAGCCGAACGCAAACGTAAAATAAGTTGTACTGATACAAATAGAAAAGCCCGCGTAAAAACTTACGCGGGCTTCTTTTTTATTCACATGACGATCAATAAAACTTAGGCAGCGGGTTCAGTTTCAGATTACCACGCTGATGCCAGTACGGATAGATCGTTGGCGCATCACTGGCGGCATCCAGTTTCTTCACCTGGTCTACCGTCAGGTTCCATCCCACTGCAGCCAGGTTCTGTTTCAGCTGCTCTTCATTCCGCGCACCGATAATGATACTGGATACCGTCGGTCTTTGTAATAACCAGTTGAGCGCTACCTGCGCAACTGACTTTCCTGTTTCCGCGGCTACTTCAGCCAACGCATCCACCACATTATATAACAGTTCATCCGGTACTGCGAATGATGGCACCGGACTACCTCCCTGGGCTACACGGCTATCAGCCGGATAAGGCTGATTACGGCGGTATTTACCACCCAGCATACCAGCAGCCAGCGGACTCCATACCAGTGCACCCACCTTCTGATCGATCCCCAGTGGCATCAGTTCCCACTCATACTCCCTGTTCACCAGTGAATAATACACCTGGTGCGCCACGTATTTATTCCATCCATAGCGCTCAGAGACAGACAGTGATTTCATCAGGTGCCAGCCGGAGAAATTAGAGGCAGCGATGTAACGGACCTTTCCGCTCTGCACCAGATCGTCCAGTCCGCGTAATACTTCCTCTACAGGCGTATTACCATCAAAACCATGCATGTGATAAATATCGATATAGTCCGTATTCAATCGCTTCAGACTCGCTTCCACATTTTTGATCAGCTGGGAACGGCCTGAACCCTGATAGTTGGCCCCCGAAGCATTGCTCATAGGGAAAGTTGATTTAGTGGATATTAACACCTTATCACGCTTTCCTTCAATGGCTTTGCCAAGGATTTCCTCAGATAAACCATCCGAATAAGTATTCGCTGTATCAAATAAATTAACGCCGGCGTCCAGACAAAGATTCACCATCCTTGTCGCCTCATCTGCCTGTGTACTACCCCACGCCTTGAAAAATTCATTACTTCCGCCGAAAGTGGCCGTACCGAATGTCAATACCGGCACCTGCAATCCTGATCCGCCTAAAAATCTGTATTCCATTTTATTCACGTTAAATATTAAAGAATTAGATAGCTGCACAAAGGTGATAAATCCATGATTTTCAGCCCTTGTACTTTTTACAGATATATCTGTAAATTTAAAGGAAATCACTTTCCCTGCCCGGCTATCTCAAAAAATAGCAGGGACTGCCACAACTTCAGGGAACCGCACTTTTGCATATTTTTTGTGATACCATATACATACTAACAGTTACAGATCATGGCAACATTTTCAGAGATTATAAACAGTGATAAACCGGTATTAGTTGACTTCTTCGCTACCTGGTGCGGCCCCTGTAAAATGCAGGCGCCTATACTGGACCAGCTGAAACAGAAAATAGGCGATACCGCCACTATCTTAAAGGTAGATGTAGATAAAAACCCGGCTGCGGCCAATGCATATAATGTACAGGGAGTGCCTACCCTCATCCTCTTTAAACAGGGAAAGATCGTATGGCGTCAATCTGGCGTAGTACCGGCCAACAACCTTGAACAGATTGTCAGGCAGAACGCCTGAGCCGTTCAGCAATAAATGATGCTGCAATATGAAGTATGAAGAGAATTAATATATCTTAGTACTTCACATTGTAGCATTGTAATATGAAAGAAATGTTTAAAACCCTATCCCAACTGGGCGATTTTGTTAATCCCGCCGCTATTATCACAGGCGCTGTTTTATATGGGATTGGCGCATTGGTCCTGACACTCGTCCTGCTGATCATCTTCCGTAAGAAAGTATTGGTAACCCGCAAGTACACCGCCCTTCGCATACTGGCCTACAGTTATTTCGTGATATTGCCGCTCCTGGCTGGCTTTTTCGGTATGAAATGGGGCTTCTTCAACGGTCTGCGAAAAGATATCAAAGCACACACGACGGTTTATATTGAGCATATCCCTTCGTCAATTGACGCAAAGACGTCAGCCGCTGTAAGCAGCTACCTGCGTAATAATAATGCCTCGCTGTCCACCCTCACTACAGACCAGCTGATAGATGCTGTCGCTGAAGTCATTTATACACAATACGATTCATTGCTTGCACACCAGCAGACTTTACAGCAGGGAAGCAACGTGGTCCTGCCATGGCTGATAAAACTGACCAAAGGGAAAGGCATGGCGCAGTTTGCCAAACATACGATCCACAAGCTGTTGAAGGAAAAACTAGGCCTGGATGAAGACGTCAGTAAGGAACTGATGGCGTCCCGCATCGATGAAGTGGTCCGGACAGGCTTATTTGCTAAAATTGCCATGATCCAGATAGATCATTTCCTGAAAAGCATACAGAAAGGGATACTGATCACCCTTTGCCTGCTGATGGCGATCCCGCTGATAGAGATCACTATCGCCCATTATCTGCTAAAAAAGAAGCAACCTGCCCCGCAATCCCAACCCGCCATGTCGCAGGTTTAACCACTTATACCCCTAAAAGCTCATTTTATGCCATTTGGCCCCCTGGTCAGTGAATATGCTGGTAAATTCACAGCATATTCACTGATTAACAAGCGGGTTTATGGTAAAGTCAACACAGGCCATAGCACTGAAATATGCGCATTTTATAGACGCTGCGTACCAGGTAGAGGAACAGAGTCCGTCACAGGAACAATACCCCTTCTTTCCTCCGGGTTATACGCTGGTCTATAATATCCACAGGAAAGATACCGGTAAAGGCAAGGCAGGACTCGCATATAGTGGTTTTCTGGCCAGAAGTAACTTTTCACCGGATGCACCTACTACTTATGTGCTGGCGCTCAGAGGTTCTGCTGAGTTTCTTGACTGGGCAGAGCGGCTCGATATACTCCCTTCCCCAAGCCCCTTTGGCAATAACAGTGGAAATGTCGTATCCGGGTTCCTGGATATGTACAACGGAATGACCTTTTCGGAGCCCGGGCAAACAAAACCCAAAGGGCTGTTGAAATATATCAGATATAGCATCCATTATACCAATATGCAGTCAGAAGATGACACACAGCCTATGGTATGTACCGGTCATGGTCTGGGTGCGGCGATGGCTACGCTGTTTGCAGTGGGAGATGCTTACACCCTGCATCCCTGCCGCTTATACACTTTTGGATCGCCTTGTGTGGGTGACGCTGCTTTTGTTTCTTTTCACAATTCGCTGATAACGGTCAGCGAGAGGTACTACAATCTGCCTGACCTTATACCTACACTGCTGGATGCATTTGGTTACGACCATGTGCACAATGGCATACCCCTGGATTCACTGGGGGATGCCTCCCTCGGGTGGTTACCTGATTGTACACATTCCCTCAGAACATACATGTACATGCTCGGCGCTGCTAACACAGTGCTGAGCGAGAATTGCCTTATCTCCGATATAGACGATGACGTCATGATTAAGAAATTGAGTTTTCGAAGAAGATATTAGTTCACTATGGTTATGTTAATCAGGAAGTAAAGCCGCTTCGTTTATACGAGGGGGCCTTTTTCTTTTATAGCCGCTATCAACGGGAAAACCGCGAACCCTCTGTAAAAGGTCCGCGGTCGTCCATATATATATGATTAAACAGAATTATTAAGATAATGCTGGTGCAGCAGGGAAATCAAGCGGCACTTTTGTAGCAGCGTACAGATAGTTAGTTACCACCTTATCGCCGATCACGATGATCACATCTACCAGATTCTCATTGGTAAAACCTGCAGCAAAGAACGCATCCACCAGTGCCGGATCAACCTTACCCTTATTTTCCACCTGGTTTTTAACCAGTGCGGCCAGTGCGTTCAGTTTAGGATCGAAAGAGGCGCTACCCTTACGTATCTCTATGATCTGTTCATCAGAAAAGCCATTCAGTTTACCAATGTAGGTATGTGCCGCCAGACAGTAGTCACAATCATTCACCTGGCTTACTACCAGATTCACGACTTCTTTCTCTTTTGCTTTCAATGATGTTTTTCCTGTTGATAATGCCAGGTAGGTAGCCAGTGCATTTTCAGAATAAGCCATTGTCGCATACAGGTTAGGTACTTTACCCAGACCTTTTTTCAGATTGTCAAACAGTGTCTGATTGTTGGCACTTACTTCTTCTCTTGATGGAACATTGAACGTTTTCATTTTTTTATGTTTGATGTGTGTGTGTTTGTCGTTATTGACGATGTAAAATTGCAACAAAGTCCATCGCCGGAAAATGGATACTCTTCCCTATGTCTTGTACATTTTTCCCTGGCAGGTAGTCCCTGTATCTATATTATATACCCGCACACAAGCCCCGGCACAACTTTTTTTAAAAAAATCCCAAGAAAGTTTTTACTGCGCAAAAAAAGTGCGCACATGCCCTCCAACTTTGTATCATCAAACAAAAACAAACGGTCATGAGATTCAACAAACTCAAAACTATCGAACAAGTAGTCAACCATGAAGGAGCAGCGGCCTACACCCTGACACCTGAAATGGAACTGTACAGTGCCGTAGTTACTGCTTCTCTGCAAGACCAGTTTTATGAGAAAAGCACAGAGAAGCTGGAACGTCTGCGTACACTGATCGCTAAAAATGATCCGGGATTCGTCGCACGACTTGCAGTATACACCAGGGAAAAGATGTATCTGCGTTCAGTACCGGTGGTATTGACAGTGGAACTGGCTAAAGTGCACAAAGGAGATGACCTGGTAGGTAAACTGACAGGACGCGTTATCCAGCGGGCCGACGAGATTACAGAGGTGCTGTCTTATTATACAGTGGCAAACGAAAGGAAAGAGACCAAAAAGCTCAATCACCTGAGTAAGCAGTTGCAGAAAGGGCTCGCTGTAGCTTTCAACAAATTTGACGAATACCAGTTCGCTAAATATAACCGTAAGACGGCTATCACATTAAAAGATGCGCTGTTCATCGTACATCCGAAAGCAAAGGATGATACACAGCAGGCGCTGTTCGATAAGATAGTACAGGATAACCTGGAGACGCCTTATACGTGGGAAACTGCATTATCCGCAGCAGGTCAGGCAAAATACGATTCTGAATATGCTAAGAAAGAAGCATTCAAATGGGTATGGACCGAACTGATAGAAAGCGGAAAGCTGGGTTACATGGCAGCATTGAGAAACCTGCGCAACATGTTTGATTACAATGTCGATACGCAATACCTGATGAAGGTATTTGAAATGCTGGCCGATAAAAAGGCCATCATGAACGCAAAGCAGTTGCCATTCCGTTATCTGTCTGCCTACAGGGAGATAAAGAATATCCAGCACGGTAATATTATCGAACTGAAAAGAGCGCTGGAAAAAGCATTGCAGACCAGCGTAGAACACCTCAAAGGATTTGACGAGCATACTAAGGTAGTCATCGCATGCGACGTTTCCGGTTCCATGCAGCAACCTGTATCTCCAAGAAGCACGGTATTACTGTACGATATCGGTCTCTTACTGGCGATGCTGTTACAGCATAAGTGCAGAAACGTCATCTCAGGTATGTTCGGTGATTCATGGAAAACAGTGAGGATGTCTCCGGATAATATTCTCGGCAACGTCGATGAATTTTACAGAAGAGAAGGTGAAGTGGGTTACTCCACAAACGGTTACCTCGTGCTGGATGATCTGATCAATAAAAGATATGTAGCTGACAAGATCATGTTGTTTACCGACGGACAGTTGTGGGATAGCAAAACTGGTAACGCCAGTGCATCCAACACCATGTCAGCTAAATGGGCAAAGTACAAGCAGATAGCACCAAACGCAAAGCTGTACCTGTTCAATCTGGCGGGTTACAATACCGTACCGCTGGATGTGCGTCAGGATGATGTTTTCCTCATTGCAGGATGGAGTGACAAGATCTTCGGGGTCCTGGATGCGATTGAAAGAGGGGGTGATGCCATTACTGAAATTGCCGGCCTTGCTTTATAGCAGTTCATTTTTGTTAACCTCATTCATACATCCCTCCAAAAGGGAGGGATGTATAATAAAATGGCCCTGTAGCTTAAGCGGAAAAAGCCCGTGGAAAAATATTACCATGGAGTGTGCGGATCATACTGTTGCCGGTACGCCTGGCAATGGTCAGAATTTACAATGCACCGAAATCTGAAAGAGGAAAGTAGGGAAGCGTATTTATAGCCGTACTGCCCGAGGGGGAATACAGGTTCGAGTCCTGTCAGGGTTACTAAAAGGACAACAGGTGTCGTTGATAAACCTTACTTCGCGGGATTACGGGGTTGTGGGTGCAAGTCCCACTCTGCCGCAAGGCAGGTAGCGCAATAGTAGCGCACGTATTGAAAAGGGTTTATCGGTTTTTATCCTGTTAATCCAACATAACAACGAGTGTCGTGGGAAAGTGTTACTTCGCTCTTTTAGGTAGAACTACAAACACTTCCATTGGTTACCTCTGTTGTTTATGTTTTAAGATCTTATGAACGGGTGTCGTAGCACAGTAATACTTCGACTCCAAATCGACAAAAATCTCCCACGGGGGTTGGAATCCCTCTCCGTCGCAAGGCGGATGGCCGAGTGCATAGGCAGAGATAGTACAACTTATTGTGCTGATATTACCCCGTTCATTATCAAACAAGTGTCGTTGAATAGCGTTACTTCGATTCCAGGCAGCAAGTGGAGGTTCAAATCCTCCTTCGCCAGACGGCGAATGGTCAAAGTAAGACGGCAGCCTCAAAGCCAGCGTTATTCGCATATTACCTTGTTTTATAATCTTCTTGATAGTGGGTGTCGTAGGAAAGCGCTACTTCGCTAATCTAAGGGTCGGAGGTTCAAGTCCTTCTCTGTCTGACGTAGTCGGCAGGTAGCTCAGCTGGATAGAGCATTAGAATTTGTTCGCTTCCGTTCTTTTACCCCGCTTCATCTTTTTATATGCATGTGAATACTTCGTAAAAGCTGTAGTTTTCATTCTTTGTTTACAGGAGAGAAATATCCATTTCTCTCCTTTTTTCGTAACTATCTATACCCCAGACGAAGCACATTAACAGCTATTCAACAGTACACGAATTACCATTAAATAATCTGCAACCCCACCCGAAATCGCATTAGAAAATCCATAATTTGTTCGTCCGCCGATAGCAGCAGGTAATCCTACATTTACAGCTAAACAGTATACATTGCTATGGCAAAACAAACATCCATTATTCAGTTCACCGGCCGTTTGGGTAACATGATCGGTTACTATCGCAAAGGGAATTATTTCCTGCGTAGTATGCCGGATGCGATACGCCAGACCGCCGCTACACAACGCGCATCACAACGCTTTGGTATGGCGAGTAAAACCGGCGCTTTCATCCGTCATGCTATTTATGCAGCACTGAATGTGCATTGCGACAGTACACACGTCAACAGGCTTACAAAGATGCTCATCCCATCTGCCGGCAATCAACCCAACGCAATGAAAGGCTTCCGCTTTAATCAGCATGCCGGCACAGATCATTTCTTTCCCGTTACGCCTTTCTTTTCAGCGGATAATGTACTGCACATACCGGCGCAAACATTGCGGCAACACAAGGGCATTACAGCCCTGGAAGTAAAAATGATCGCTACGCTTGTTGATTGTACTACACGTCGCACGATAGACATACAAACAGCTGCTTTGCATGTTGATGCGACTGCGCCATTCGACGGGGCAATGCTGCCGGTCGAGGTTTCCGGCATAGGCACGCTGATCATTACCTTACAGATAAGGGCCTTCAACGGCAACAATATAACGGCGAACAAACAACATCTTGTTGCCGATATTATTGCGATACAAACAGCGCAGATAAAATCCGGCGTTCATACACGGCCCGCTACAAAAACGATCACGATGCATCATGAAGAACAGGTGCAATTATGCACATTAGTGCATCGGTCAACATGCACTTTTATTCAACGTGAATAATATTTGCTGCTATTGTATTGTATACTGTTGATAACCACATGATCCCTATTCTTTTATACTGAAATATACCATATCGCTGCCGGCCCATCCGGCGGCTATTCCCACATTCCCCAAGCACCTGCAAGCCCGCATCACAACAAGCTTTCACAGCAAATAACACTACAAAATACAGACACCATATCAAGTCCACGTTTACAGCATCAGTACGATCTGTTTAAAGAATATTTTCAGGCTATTTTCACTACGCATGATGACTGCGTAATGCACCTGTATCTTTGTAGGGTAATCATGAAGATCAAACAAATAAAACACCATTCCTATTGAATATAAATCCCTGTACAGCAGAAATAAAACCGCTGCTGTACAATTGAAAATCAATCTTGTAACGTACAAATCCTTGGTTATGTAAGTCTTTTTTTCACTTCAGCGCATGAAACGATCTTGTTAAGCAATACATTTTGACTATGTAAACTCCTGATTAACGGCGCCTGCATGTTTGCATGCTTAGTGCAGGCGCCCTCTTCAAGAACAAATTCATTTTACTGCCTATCCGGCAGCAATTAACTGAGTTGCATTTTATGGCGACAAGCCACGCGCATGCCAGCGCATGACCGATCAATGCAACTATTACAGATACTTCTTAAATATCTTTTATATACTATGCTGAAATCAAGAATGAACCAATTTGTAGCAACCTATTTTAATAATGGCAACCCTGGTTACTTATCCAGACCTGCCCAGCTCTCATCCGGTGGCTCCGTGACAACAGTCGCGACCATCGACAACAGAGAACTGAAAAATTCAGATGGGGTATTGCAGATCACCTCTTTTGGTTCGGTAGATAACATTGATCCTTTATCCACATCACAAGATGATCTGATAATGGTATTCGGCGATGAAAGAGATCAGCACCAGGAGCTTGTGCTGTTTGATCAGGCTTTCACACAAAGTAATGTAACGTTCAGAATTGATATGCAGCTGCAACCTGCTGCTATTTCATACGAAGGCGTATGTACCATCTCTTTTTCCACTGGAGAAGTGAAAACATTGTATGTGTATCTTCCGGATGTGAATGAAAATAATTTCACAGCGATCCGTTTTAAAAACACTAAGCGCTCTAACAGTGATGTGCAGACAATTGTAAGAGCATTTAACGTGGTGCTCATCAAATAGTACCCAAGCACTCATCCATACCCCAACCCTATTGTTTGTCTAACCGGCCTTTTACATAATCTATGCCTGGCCTTGCTTCCATTGTTGTTTTCCTATATGTGCTTCAGTCTGGTGTTTTGCGGCGCCAGGCTGAACGCTTTTTTTGTCATGTACTATCTCAGGTAACGCAGTCTGATCACGTGCAGTACCCTTATCCAGTGACTGATACCCCGCTGGTGCAACATAAACACGATCACGATCAGTATACCCATGATTCCCTCTGCAAATACGACCACACCTACACCGAAATAATGTGCAAGATATCCGATCACCAGACTACCGATCGGTAACATTCCCTGATAAGACATAATGTAATAACTCAGCGTCCGCGCACGCATTTCAGAAGATGCATGCGTCTGCAGATAAGTATTGATAGCCGAGTTCTGGATCATCAATCCACCACCGGTAGCAGCGGTCGCCGCCAACGCCAGTACGATCGAAGAAGATACTGCCAGCCCCAGTAAGGCTACAGCAAATACAGTACTGGAAAGGACCGTCAGCCTGACCAGATCACGGCCGGGTTTGAGTGTTGCCATGAACACCGCCCCAAACAAGGCGCCTAAGCCAGCAGCACTTTCAAACCAGCTAAAGGTAGTGGCATCGCCATGGAACACATCTTTGGCAAAAACAGGCAGTAAAGTTGTATAAGGTATCACCAGCAGACTGGAAGCCGCCAGCAGTAATATCAATGAGGAAAGATCAGGCGATTCCCGTAGGTATTCATAACCCTTTCTCAGATCGGCCCAGATATTCACATCGGAACGGGAAGCAGGTATCAGTTCCAGTTTCATCATCACCAGACAACAGATCACCGCAATAAAACTCAGGAAGTTGATCAGAAAACAGATATCCTCGCCAAATGAACTCAGAATGATCCCCGCTAACGCTGGTCCTACCAGTCGCGCGGCATTGAATGCGGAAGAGTTCAACGCGATCGCATTCGGCAAATCTTCCTTGTCATCCACCAGATCGACCATCAGTGCCTGCCGGGCCGTAGTGTCAAACGCATTGATCAGCCCCTGCGCCAGACTCAATACCGAGATCCAGATCATACTGTAATAATTCAGCCAGACCATAGCCGCCAGTATACCCGCCTGCACCATCAATGCGATCTGGGTGACCATGACAACCTTGAACTTATTATGTCTGTCTATGAAACTGCCGGCAAAAGGCGCCAGCACCAGGGAAGGTATCAGACTGAGGAAAGTCACCAGTCCAAGTAAAAAAGCGGACCCTGTAATGCGGTATACCAGCCAGCTGATAGCTACCCGTTGCATCCATGTCCCTATGAGCGATATGGCTTGTCCTGTAAAGTGAAGTCTGAAGTTATGGTGTTTTAATGAACGAAATACTGACATTTGATTAAGTAAATTAATAAAGTTACTTTACAAAAGTACAGCTTTTTTATCAAACATCGCCATTCTCTTCTCTCCCGGTGGTCTCAAAAGGGTGTTAAAAATGCCTAATATAGACACAAAGTGTCCGTCAGTAGCTGAAAAGGGAATTTCGGCAAACAATCCAGCCGATAATAAGCGATAGTTCAGAAAATGTAAAGTAACTTTGTAAACTGATTCTGTATTATGTCCGCAAACACTTATGAAGTAGCCGCTTCCCTGCGCAGTACGGTCACCCGTCTTGTCAGGCAGCTACGCAAACAAAACATCAGCTCCGATTTCTCCAACGCAGAGTTACTCACAATGGGCCTGCTCGACCAGCACGGCAAATTGCTGCCCTCCGCCCTGGCAGAAATGGAGCGTATATCGGCACAGGCCATCTCCCAGATACTTAACCGGCTGGAAGAGGTGGGCTGCGTCAACCGCGTAATGGACGAAACCGACAAAAGGAAATCTGTCGTATCACTGACAGAAAAAGGGACCCAACATCTGTATGAGAACAGGCGGATTAAAGAAGAATGGCTGGTAAAGGCAATGGATAAGCTTTTCTCTGCTGAAGAACTGGCGCTGATAGAGGCTTTTCTTCCACTCCTGCAACGGCTCGCGGAATACAATGGCTAAACAGGTACTTATCTGATATCATTATGAAAGGAACGCACCATTATAAGATGACCACACGCTGGACCGGCAATACCGGCTCCGGCACCTCCGCTTACCAGGCTTACGAACGCGATCACATCCTCCAGGTCGATGGCAAACCCGAAATCCCGGGTTCCTCCGATCCCGGCTTCAGGGGAGACAAGACCCGTTATAACCCGGAAGAAATGCTGGTAGCCTCACTTTCCTCCTGCCATATGCTCTGGTATCTGCACCTCTGCTCCGAAGCAGGCGTCGTAGTTGTTGATTATGTGGACCATGCCACCGGCACAATGGTAGAAACGGCAGATGGCGGCGGTCATTTCTCCGAAGTGACCCTGCATCCCGAAGTAACGGTAACGGATGTTGCCATGATCGATAAAGCCAATGCGCTGCATGAAAAGGCAAACCAGCTTTGCTTTATCGCTAACTCTGTGAAGTTCCCGGTCCATCACGAAGCAAAATGCAAAATATAGACGCGACCTGCCTGAAGGGCTACTTAAAACAGTAAGTAGTGGCACTCAGCGAAATCCTACCACTCATCAATTTTACTCACCAAAAGGGGTAAAAAAGCATAAAAAGGAGTTAAAATACAATAGGAACGCCCCTCTTTCCAGTATTTTAACATTTGCGTAGCGATAAAATTAACTAAATTTATATGTGTATAACGTAAGCGCTTATATCCAATTTCACAACTCGCCACACATTCGCAGTTCAGTCACTGCGGCATGATCTGGAAAGTGGGAAATGAAGACTATGTACTGGAAGCTGTACAACCAGTCCGAATGACACCACTGGACGAATGGATCTCACATGGGGAAGGGAAAAAATATGTAGTACGCCGGCTGAAAAATGCAGATAATCAGTTGACGCCGCAGGTATTGCAAAAAATGGAAGCCGAAGGCAAAAAATGCTGGGCAAATCCTATGATGCATACTTCGAATGGTCCGACGATAAAATATACTGCTCTGAGCTGATATGGAAGATCTATAAGAGAGCCGCTGGCGTAGAAGTGGGCAAATTGCAGAAGATGAAAGAATTTGATCTCAGCAGTGAACCAGTGAAAGAGATTATCCGTGAACGTTATGGGGACGATCTCCCTGTAAATGAAACGGTTATCTCACCGCAAAGCATCTATGAAAGCAACTTATTTATGACCGTTAGGTCGAAATATGGCAAATAATAGTATTATCTCAGTAACTTTGTACTCCAAGGTCTGGTCTAACCAGTAAGAACAAGGTTCGATTTTTTATATCAACGGCGTAGTACCGTTTATTCCAATCCTATGAATATGAAAAGATTTTCTACATTCCTATTGCTGTCCACAGCATTCTCTGTCCCTACTATTGCCCAAAACTATAAGCAGGATTTCGAAAAGTTAAGCACTAGCGGCGACACTACCAAACAACGTGTACTGCTGGCGAAATGGGAGAAAGCGAAACCCAATGACGCTGAACTCTATATCGCATACTTCAACTATTACGTCTCCAAAAGTAAAACGGAAGTAGTGACCATCAACCATACTGCCAACGGCTCCAACGCCCTCAAAGCAGGTAAAAATGGTGACCCTGCCGGTTATACCAGTGAGGTTGGTTACAAGAAAGAACCACTGAACAAAGGTTTTAAATATATTAATACCGGTATCTCCAAATTCCCCAACCGTCTGGATATGCGCTTCGGCAAAATCTATATGCTGGGTGAAAACTATAATTATACCAACCTGACCAAAGAACTGGTGTCCGCTATCAACTACGGTCACACCATCGATAACAAATGGAAATGGTCTGATAACAAATCACTGGAAAAACCGGAACAGTTCATGCTCAATGCTGTGCAGGAATACGTTGCCCAGATATACAACGTAGGTAAAAGCCAGGCAGATAACATCAAACTGATCTCCGAAACTGTTCTCAAATATTATCCTAAACACGTGGAAAGCCTCTCTGACCTCGGTCTGGCATACACGCTGAAAGAAGATACGGACAATGCATTGAAAACTTTCCTCAAAGCCAATGCGATCGCTCCAAAGGACTATATCGTACTGAACAACATTGCTAACATCTACGCCAAAAAAGGAGATGATGAACATGCAGTGATGTATTACGAACAGACCTTAAAATATGGTGACCAGGAAGCAAAAGACCTGGCCAGCACCGAAATAAAAAGGATCAACAGCAAGAAGCCGGTACCTAAGGCAACAATGCCGAAACCTGCTACCGCTAAAACATCCGCAGAAAAAGCAACAAACAGCAAACCAACAACCGCTAAAACAGTTTCCAAAACAAAAACGGATACTGATAAATCAAACTCATCTAAATCTACAGCGGCAAAAAATACTAAAAAGCCAGCAAGCAAAATGCCTTCTAAGAACTAACTTAGAAGGCATTTGCCTGTAAAAAGCAGATTGCATTTATTTGATAGACTGCAACAGACTACAGAACTCCAGCTTCTCATCTGAAGTCAAAAATGAATTGGCTATTGTTTCATTAATCAGGTCGCTCGTCAGAGAAAATTCATCGTAAAGGTCATTTTGTTCCACTCCATACTTCTTGGCGGTTGAGTAGCGAACTGCTCCAAGGATTTCCTTCGAAGGCACCTTCTTTTCAACAAGTAAAGGCCTGATGGAATACAGCATTTCGTTGTTGGCAATCTCTATCTTCTTCTGATAGTCTGTCTTGCCATGTCTGGAAAAATTATGCCTGGTCAGCAGAAAAACAATGAGGGCCAGCATTAGTCCAAATACTACAGTAATGATTATGTTTTCAGGTAAGTGCATCATAAAAAATTACGAAAGCTTAAGCGTGTATAATATATGATAAACATACGCAATATATATGCTGGCAGTTTCAGTAGGAGGCCCGTTAATTGCGTGTTCCAACAGCTTCCGTTTTCGCTTTTCCTCCAACTAATTGCTAATCAGCATCCCCTAAAATATGTACTCATTGAAACACAAGTGAGTACTACTACTCGTTATAGAAAGAAAAAATAACATCTTTAACCAGTTCTTAGTCAAACAGCATATGGACACTACCCGTAACGGTATGCAGGCTCTCCTAACTATAGCACGACAAAAAAAATATTTTCAGAAAAAATTCAAAAAGCTCCCGCCGGATGATACCGACAGGAGCTTTTTACATAATTATTTACAGACCCTTACTTCCAGGTAATCACCGCCATCACCGGGAAGTGATCAGATGGCACACGCGCTACATACTTCTTCAGTGATACCTCTTTCGGAAAATCAGCTGAACTCACCTTGTCGTCGCCATTTTCCGTTACCACCGGACCACGATAGGTATCCGTCAGTATACCATACTTTTCCACACGGAATTGTTTGGTCAGAAAAATGTGATCGATACGGCTGTCAGTCTTGCTGTTTGGATTGAACGCATTGAAAGTTCCATTCTCCGCATAACGGATAGCAGTTGTTTCATACGCATCTTTCAGCAGACCGGAAGTATTGATCAATGTATAAGATTCACTTTGCTGGTCCACGTTAAAATCACCTGTCAGAATGGTCGGAATATTACCCGCCATCTTTCTTACTTTATCCATCACCAGCTTGGCGCTCTCTGCACGTGCTTTCACACCTACGTGGTCCATATGCAGATTGAAGAAATAAAAAGTAAATCCTGTTTTGATCTCTTTGAATTTACCCCAGGTACAAATCCTCGGCAATACCGCATCCCAGCCTTTTACAGGCTTATCGGTTTCTTCAGCCATCCAGAAATCTCCGTGTTCCAGCAATTTGAACTTTACACCATTGTAAAAGATAGCAGAATACTCACCAGCTTCTTTTCCGTCATCACGGCCTATCCCGACATACGCATAACCGGGCAGACTGTCTTTCAGATTTTCCAGCTGGTGGTGCATACATTCCTGTGTTCCGAAAATATCAAAACCATGAAAGCGGATCATGGAAGCGATCACCGGATACCGTTGTTTCCAACCGTTGCCATGAGCAGCGTCTTCCTTGTTATTGTCATTACGCATGTTGTAAGTGGCCACCGTCATTTTCTGCGCCATTACAGCGTAACTCAGCACGGTAAAAACAGCCATCAGGAACATCTTTCTTTTCATCTGCATCTCGTGTTTATAATGATCATTTAATTTAATTCCTTAGAGCTCCCAACCCGGATTCTGTCCCAGTTTAGGGTTCAGTTGCAGGTCGGTGTAAGGCACCGGATAAAGATACTTGTAGTCGGCCCATTCGCGGGATACATTGTCCAGCCAGTGCAGCTCACCATGTGTATCATTCGATAGTACCTGCGGATTCGTACCACTGCTCAATACCGGGTTGACATTGATATACGTAACGCCCTTTACCTGATCGGCGGGTGCGGTCTTGTAAAAGCATACATCCATCACGCCGTCCCCATTCAGGTCCATAGGCGTATCCAGTGCCGGTACGTACATACCTGTCCATGGCTTCGTCAGCAGATCGCCTGCTTTCCATCTGATCAGATCATGGAAACGGAAACCTTCCAGCACCAGTTCTATACCACGCTCTCTGCGTATCTCCAGCAACGCTGCATCCGAAATACCCGGAAAATAGTTTGTCTTCAGGTAGTCGTCCGCCACCGTCGGTTTAGCCGTAATACCACCGGTAATACCAGCACGGGCACGCAGTGCGCCTACTGTTTTCGCCCAGTCATTATCCGACAGTTTACCCAGTTCCGCCATTGCCTCCGCATAGTTCAGCAGGATCTCTGCATAACGCATCAGGGTGATAGAATTTGTACCAGTTGTACCACCATCATAATAAGTATCGTCCAGCGTAAACTTGATCGGCATATAGCCAGTGTAAGTATAAGAAAATACAGGCGGAGCTGCAACCGTTTTTCCATTATCGGTACGGGTATATGCTCCCATACGGATCGTTTGCTGTAAACGCATGTCACGGCCCTGTGTCTCCTGCGCGAATGTCTCCGTTTCATACCCTGCTTCATTGGTGAACGGTGTACCGTCAATATTCAGGTACGTGTTGATAAACGTTCTGGTAAAGCTCAGACGGTTACCATAAGTAGCAGAGGTGAAGTACCAGTTGGCATCATTAAATACAGCCAGCGTACTGCTGGTTACGTTCGCCAGCATCACTTCCGCAGCTACCGGCGCTGCACTGATGAACAACTGACGGTAGGACGAAGCCGACCCGCCGGTCTGATTAATAGTGAAACCGCCTTCATCCATTACCTTTTTGGCTGCATCAGCTGCCTGTTGCAACAGTGCCGGTGCAGTACCTGCCAGGTTGTAAGCCGTCTGGTATTTACGGAAAGTACCTTCAAACAGGCATACTCTCGATTTCAGACCATACACCACATATTTCGTGATCTGGCTCGCGCTTGCATCACTTTTCAATGTAATGTGATCTGCTGCATAGTCCAGGTCCGCAATAACAGAGTCCATCACCAGCGTACGGTTATCCCTGCCGGCATACAGCCCTTCCTGGTCGTTAATGTCCAGTGGTTTGTTGATCCAGGGAACATTACCAAAACGCTTTACCTTTTCGAAATAAAAGTATGCACGGAAGAAACGCGCCAGACCAATATAGTTATTACGGATGGTCGAATCGATCCCCGGGTTGTTACAGTTAGCGATAAAGTAGTTGATATTACGCAACTGCTTCCAGTCCCATCCGTCAGCCACACGTGCATTATAAGCACCTGTTCTCAGAAAATCAGGTATGGAACTCACCGCACTGTAATCGGCCATCGCGTCCTTTCTGAACACATCTCCCATTGCTGGCAGCACATCGTAAAAGGAATTGGTATATAATTTCATACCTGCTTCACTACCGAAAATAGCATCCCTATCTGCAGTGGCTACCGGCGTCTGGTCCAGGTTCTTCGCACAGCTGCTCATTAAAGCCGCCAGACCTGCGATCATGATCACGCGCTGTAACCGGGAAAAATATTGTTGTATCATTACTGTCTTTTGATTGTGTTATTTATCAGAATGTAACATTCAGACCAAGGGTCATGCTTTTCAGAATAGGATAGTTGTTACCATTACCGGAGTTACCGGAATCAGTCACAGTATCTGATCTGCCAATGCTTTCAGGGTCCAGGTCTTTGGTTACCTTAAACATAGGAGAATGTGCCCAGAGGTTTTCCGCAGAAAGGAATACGCGGGCAGCAGACAACTTCGCACGACTGATAAAGGTCTTTGGCAGATTGTACCCTACCTGGATATTTTTCAGACGGATATAAGCAGCATTCTGTAGATATTTGGATTGCTTCGCATTCAGTACACCTGAACCATTCTGTGCGATGTAACCACGGTAACGTGGGAAGTATGCATCCGGGTTCTGTTCAGACCAGATCTTTCCTACCTGTGATTTAGGCATAAAGTTGTAAGGTCTGTTGTATTGTCCCCAGAACACATCTGACTCAGCGCCTGGCCACCAGTCCTGCTTACCTACACCCTGGAAGAATGTGCTGAAGAAGAAATTGTTCCAGTTCGCATCCAGTGTCAGACCATAGCTGTAACGTGGCGTAGAATTACCGATGATCTTCATATCGCCATGATCGGCCACCGTATTTGTACCATTGTTGATCACACCGTCGTTATTCTGATCTTTGAACTTGATATCGCCTGGCAACCAGGTACCGCTGTTGGACGCTTTGAATAAAGCCTGCGCAGCTTTCGCCTGACCAACATTCTGTGCGGTCCAGTAACCATCGTTCTCATATCCCCATATTTCACCAAGCTTCTGTCCTGCATAATAGTCAGAAAGCTTATTGTTGGTGTTATTGTACTTTGTGATAGTCGCTGTATAATCAGAGATCACAGCGGTAATGCCATATTGGAAAGGTTTATCCGCCACTTTGAACTGATCTCTCCAGGAGATCGTCGCTTCCCATCCGATCGTTTTCAGGTTAGCATAGTTCCCCTTCGGTACATCTGTACCAAATACAGCCGGCAAGGTCTGACCTACAGTGAACATGTCTGTCGTTCTACGCCAATAAACGTCTGCGCTCGCTGTCAGACGGCTGTTCAGGAATGCCATATCGATACCGCCATTGGTGGTAGTGGACGTTTCCCAGGTAAGACCATTCGGCAATACATTCGGCTGACTGGTCGTCTGCGGTCTGATGCCATTAATGACACGACCGGACTGCGCGATCAGGAACTGCTCCTGGAAAGCATAAGAGTTGATATTACCATTACCCAGTGAACCATAAGAACCACGGAATTTCAGATCAGACATGATGCTGGATGGCACGTGCCAGAACGGCTCCTGCGAGACTCTCCAACCTGCAGATACAGACGGGAAGAAAGCATAACGCTGATTGGATGGGAATTTGGATGAACCATCATAACGGCCGTTTACTTCCACTAAGTAACGGTCTTTATAACCATAGTTCACACGGAAGAACTCACCCTGTATCGCCCATTTCTCATAACCACCTGCTGTAACAATGTTGCTGCCCAGCGCCAGGTTCAGGTCCTTTGCATCGCTGTAGATCAGACCATTCCTTGTTACCGCCAGACCGTTATAGGTAGCCTGTTCGTAGTTGAAACCACCCAGTACTTTCAGATAGTGACCACCTGCAAAAGTATTTTCATACTCACCATACAGGTTGGAGGCAAAATATCTGTTGGTAGAGTCTTTCATCATCAGGTCATTGTAACCGGTACCCACATAAGCCACTACGCCTGGCGCAGCGCTATAAGGCACCTGTACACGCAGGCGTTTCTGTTTGTCCGTAATGCTCTGATAAGTGAAATCGCCTCTCAGCCTGAACTTATTCTTGAACACGTTCGCGATGAAACCGGTCGTATTACGGAACAGTGCCCGGTTGAAATCAATACCATTCTTACCATATACAAAGTCACCCACGGTATAAGCAGCTGTGTAAGTCAGCGTTCCATCCGGATTGAACAGCATAGAAGAAGGATGTGCTTCATCCGCCATGTTCCTCCAGATACCACCGCCTTCACCGACATTCAGTGGGTTATGATATTCCCTGCTGGAATACTCTGTATTATTATATACCTGCAACCAGTCGGTCAGCTGAATATTACCCTTCGCACGCACGTTGTACATGCTGTAGTCATCGGAATTAAAACGGAAAAGACCATCCTGTCCATAGTAACGGCCAGACACAACATAACTCGCTTTTCCGCTGCTTCCTGATACAGACAGGTTCTGGTCCATGGCAGTCGTACGGTTTTTGTAGAGCAGGCCATACCAGTCAGTATTCCCATAGTAAACATAGTTACCATTGGCATCCAGCTCCGTCTTTGGCAGGGAAGGGTTATCATTGTGCGCCTTCAGTGCCTCCAGGTAAGCAGGTGAGAACTTCTGGGTTTTGTTGATATTCTGCGGCGTCTGGGAATAATCATTCCAGGCAGACCATGCCTCATTGAAATTCTTCGCGTACTCATAACCATTGGTCACCATATCAGGTACGGTGGTTGGTTTCTTTACAGAATAATTGGATGAGTAATTAACCGTCAGTTTGTCTTTAACAGGCGTCTTGGTTGTGATCAGCACCACACCGAACGCGGCTCTTGCGCCATAGATAGCAGCCGAAGAGGCATCTTTCAGTACAGAGAAGCTGGCAACGTCTGCCGGGTTCAGCATACTGGGATCGCCTTCCACACCGTCGATCAGTACCAGCGCATTACCTCCCTGACCAATGGAAGTCGTACCACGGATATTGAACGCAGGCGACTGAATAGGTTTACCATCTCCCATCACCAGGTTCAGGTTGGGAATGACCCCCTGTAAGCCCTGGCTCAGGTTAGGAAGAGGACGGTTTTCCAACACCTTTCCGGATACCTGTGATACCGCACCGGTCAGGTTTACTTTTTTTGTCGTACCATACCCCACTACGACCACGTCATTCAGGCCGGCCACATTGCTACGCAGTACCATATGAATGTCAGATTGTGTAGTAACCGGTAAAGTGTCCGTTTTGTACCCGATAGAGCTGAAGATCAGTACAGGCTTGTCAGTTGTGTTCAGATGGAAATTACCTTTTTCATCTGTCCCCGTCCCGTTGGTTGTCCCCAGTACTTTAACTGTTGCACCGATCACAGGTTGCCCCGTTTCGTCAGTGACCCGGCCTTTAACAATACGCGATTGCGCATAGGTGTTAAAAACACAACAAGTCAGTAAGAGGACGCATAACCATCTTTTCATGATGTTTCTGTTGTGATTGTTTGTAATAATTGGAAATAGAGTTAATGTCCCGCAAAGGAAAGTTTGGGGCATAAACAGGGACATTAACAGGGGATTAATGGGGTTGACTGATCTTATTAATCTATCTATGTTAACACATTAATACATTATAAAACAATAACTTACAGTTTACCTATTTACTACTTGTTAAAGAAAAGTTAACACTACGTTGCCGGGAAAGATTATAACTTGCCATCCGAAAACAGGAACAATGTGGTTGCCGGTGAACATATTTTATTGAAAAAGCGCCTCCATATATACGCATTCATGGCATTGTTGATCATAATGCCCATGCTCCTTTTTGCCCAGGAAAAATACGGACTGGAATTCGCCAGCAAGGATATAGACCCGGATGCAAGAACGGGTATGAACATGTTTCCTGATAAGCCATTTATTGCCGGAAAACAATTCGCCCTCAGCTTTGACATCTCATTTATACCCAATATTGCTTCTTACTTCGGATATGTGTTTCGCCTCACCGATGAAAAAGACCAGCATATTGACCTCGTATATAATGTCCGCACACAATCCTTTGAACTGATAGCCGGTGATGAATATTCAGGTATCTCTCTGAAAACGGCCCCCGCACCTTTCATCCACGACTGGCAGCGCCTGCAACTGGAAGTCAACAACGTACAACACTCCCTGACCCTGCGTATGAACAGACAGGTAGTCGGTAAAGCCAGTCTGCATTTCACGCCTGGAAAGGAATGGAGACTCTATTTTGGCGCCAATCGCTACGACAGGGCACAAACATTCGATCTGCCCCCCATGCGGCTGAAAGATATACAGTTGCACAGGAAAGACGCCCTCGTTCACCACTGGCCCCTGCGCCAGTATACGGGCAATAACGATACAGACATTATCCATCAGCAGGTAGCCGAAATTGATCACCCTATCTGGCTGGCGCACGTCTACCGCAACTGGCAACAGGCAGCCGACTTCACCACAATAGGAAATGCCAGCGTTGCATTTAATAAAGAAAGTGGGATTATATATATCTGCGCCCGCGATACCATGTTCCGTTATGACTGTAATAAGCACCTCCTGCATACTGATAGTCTCACACAGGCGCATGGTTTACCTGCTGGTAATCAGTCGGTTTTTGGTGGCAAACAGCTCTACAACTTCCTGACCGACCTGAAAAAAGTAAGTACCTACGACGACAACAGTCATTCCTGGAACATCCCGGTAGACAATGACAGCGTTACCAAATACTGGCACGCCAACAGGTTCTACGCCGGCTTTGACAGCGCCATCTATGTCATAGGCGGCTATGGCAACTACCGGTATACCAATCAGGTACAACGCTACAACCTCGCCTCCGGCCAATGGGAGCTTCTCAATCCTGGCGGAGATACCTACACACCCCGCTATCAGGCAGCGCTTGGTACAACGGCAGACGGCGACTCCGCCTATATCATCGGTGGCCGGGGCAGCGTAAAGGGCGATCAGCTGCTGAATCCCCACAATCTCTACGACCTGAACCTTTTTGACGCCAGAACGGCGTCTTTCAAAAAGATATATGAACTGCCCGCCCCTGAACAACCCTTTGCCTTCGGCAATTCCATGGTCATCGATACCAGGGAACAAAGCTATTATGCACTGACCTTCGCCAATGATAAAATGCAGTCTTCCCTGCAACTGATCAAAGGCTCCCTCACGAAACCGGAATATACACCGCTGGCTTCCGCCATTCCCTTTCGCTATTTCGATATCCGTTCCAGGGCAGAACTGTTTTACTATGAAAAAGCACAGCAATTAATAGCGGTCGTATTATATACACCGGAAAATCATGTCACACAGGTCCGTATTTATACTATCCTCTTCCCCCCTGCCTTACTGGCCACTCCGGAAGCTGTGCAGCCTGCCAGTCACTGGGTGTTATGGCTGTTAACAGGAGCAGGTATCATATGCTGCCTGGTTATTTTATTCAGCATGCGCCGTATCATAGGCGCCGCTACACCTAAACCAACCCCTGCTGAACAGATAATAGTAACACCCGTGCCGGTAATGGTGACCATCAGTAAAGAGGCTATTGAAACTGCTGTCGCAGCAGCGCCTGCCGGACCTGCCGTCTATCTCTTCGGACAATTCACGGTCCTGGATAATGAGGGCAATAATATCACCCGTCTATTCAGTCCGCTGTTAAAAGAACTGTTCCTGCTGCTCCTGTTACATAGCATACCAGACAGGAAAGGCATCACGTCCGACAGGATCAATGAAGTGCTCTGGCCGGGACGCGCAGGGAAGGATGCCAGGAATAACCGCTCTGTTAATATCGTCAAACTAAAGCACCTGCTTGACAAAGTAGGGCCTTATACCCTGGAAAAGGATAACGACAAATGGCGCCTCTATTTCAATGAAGAGCAGGTCAGCATTGACCTGTTACAATTCCTTGAAACAGCAGCTACGGATACCCCGGAAGACATTACCACACTGGTAGCCCTGACTGTCAGAGGCGGCCTGCTGACCGAAACGGAGTATGGTTGGCTGGATAAGTTTAAATCTGATATTTCCACAGATATCACCACACGCTTCCTGCACCAGCTACAGCGAAATACACATAAATACGCCCCCGAACAGGTGATCGCCATCGCCAACAGCATCCTCAACTTTGACCCGCTCAGCGAAGATGCTGTCATGTTTAAATGCCGGGCATTGGTCACGCTGAAGCAACATGCCGCTGCCAGAGCGGTTTACAACAGTTTTGCAAAGGAATACGAGCACATTTACGGAGAGTCTTTTGAGAAAGAGTACCAGGCCTTACTGGTAGATTAGAAAAAAATTTTCAGTTCACTGACGGACTACTGACATAGGGTTGTCACAAGGCGCTTGTTACTTTGTTTCAGAATCACAAAACAACGCAATATGGAAATCATTCAATCTCTCCTTAAAGAAATGGAACAGGAAGCACAAACAACCCGTAAGATGCTTTCTATCATTCCTGAAGACAAGTTCAACTGGCAGCCCCATCCAAAAAGCATGTCTGTGATCAGACTGGCCACGCACATCGCCGAACTTCCAGGCTGGGTAAGCATGGTGCTGGATACAGAAGAACTGGACTTCGCCACTGCCCCTTACGATCCTAAAGTAATCACCAGTGTAAAAGAATTACTGGCCTATTTCGAAGAAACCCTGGCTGCCGGCAAAGCAAGACTGGAGAAAGCAAAACTGCCGGAACTGGATGAACAATGGATACTGAGAAATGGGGAAGATATCTATAGCAAATCCACCAAAGCTGAATTCATCCGCATCAGCTATTCCCAGATCGTACACCACAGGGCGCAGTTAGGTGTAGACCTCCGCCTCCTGGACGTTAAGATCCCGGGTAGTTACGGTCCAAGTGCGGACGAACAGTTTGAAGTACTGGAGAAAGCATAAAGTATGTATTATCATGTAGGTGCTCGTTATGGTAGACTAAGCACTACAGTAAATAAGACAGCAACGCCTGATCATAATGATCAGGCGTTCTCTTATTGATGGTTGCCGTTATTGTTTAACGCTCTTCATCTTTTTCACATTGTAGTTGGAAGACTTATTCATCTTCTGGTACATACTCTTCTCTGACTCCCGCATCACGCTCACAGAATCCATCTGCTGTACATAAGACGACATTTTAGTCACCTGCTCCTGTAGTTTAGGAGAATTATACCGTACCTGTTTCTCCTTCAGCACCTGTACAGCTGCCTGTCCTTTCTTACGGGCAGCATCATATTCACCTTTATCCACATCCGCCATGATATCATCAAAGCTCTGGGTGGATTCAAACAGCGCCAGCATTTCCTGCACCTCTTTATCTTCTCCCTTTGCCACCAGTTCCTTATCACTGGTCATCTTTATCTGCACCGGTTTACTTTCTTTTACCTGTTCAAATGAAGAAACATTGGTATACCCCACTGTACAGTCAAAACGCAGATTTGTGGTATAGGTACCCTTACTTTTCAGCTTGATAAGGATACCCTTTTCATCATTCGCATAGAGGTCGTTAAAACGGACCATGACCTTTCCTCCTTTTACTTCGTAAGGATAACCGTACACATACGTACACTCCATATCCTGCGGTATAGTGATCTCTGCCCAGGCATTCTGCGCCACGACGCTTAACAACCCTTTTAACTCACCGGCGAATATCTGTGGGATCTTATCCGGACTGTCAATAAAGTAGTAATTCGCCCGGCCGTTTTCCGCCAGCATGGTCAGCAGGTCTTCGTTATAGTCCGCGCCCACACCAAATGTGGATAACGCGATACCATCCTCCTTATACTTGTTCTCTGCCAGTCTTTTCAGCGCCTGTGGGTCTGTAATCCCCTGATTGGCAAGACCGTCCGTCAGCAAAAGTACCCTGTTCACATATCCTTCCTTGCGGGTGCTCTTTACCTGTGTATATCCTTCCAGCATGCCACCGCTCAGGTTAGTAGAACCACGGTCATGGATCTTATCGATGGCCGCCTTGAGCGCTTCTTTGTTCTTAACAGACTGAGAAGGGCTGGTCACCTCTACCCGGTCATCATAGTTGACTATCGACAGATGATCTGTGCTATTCAGCTGATCTATCAGGAATTTCGCCGCCTGTCTGGCGTACTTGATCTTATCCCCACTCATGGACCCACTTCTGTCCAATACCAGTGATATATTCAGCGGTACCCTTGGTTTAGTCGCCTCTCCCTCCCCACTTTTGATGTTGACATACAGATAGCAATCGCCATTGCTGTTCTGGTATACCCAGTTGTTACCCGGCTTTACATACCATTCGATGACCTTTTTATCGTCTGTCAGCGCTGAAGCTACTTTCTCCGTACGACGGCTGGAAAGTCCTGCGCCGGAACTCAGCCACACAGGTACTGATAAACTTGCAAGGAAAAGTAAGGCATACTGCATAGCATAATAGAATTTAGGGTAAATGAATGTTTTCGGTATGATGCCGCAAAATCGTTCTTTCCATAAATGATGGGACCACTTTAACATTTATTTGGCGAATCACCTCCTACCGGGAAAGGGTATGTTCTTTGCTGCTCTTCTTTCAAATAACCCCACATGGCACAGGAAGCGGTCACATTGATATTTCCACATCAGTTATACAAACAACATCCGGCGCTGGACAAAAGCAGGCACGTATACATGGTGGAAGAAGCACTCTATTTCGCACAATACCCATTCCACCAGCATAAACTTACTTTACACCGCGCCAGTATGCAGTATTACCAACACTTCCTGGAACAGAAAGGCTATCAGGTCAGTTATATAGACAGCACTGCACAACATGCCACTATACAGGCATTGATCAAATGGCTGCACAGTAAAAAAGTACACGAACTGCATTATGCAGAAACAGATGATTATCTGCTGGAACGACGTATCAACCGGTACTGCCGCCAGTACGATATGGCGCCAAGGATTTACACCAACCCCGGGTTCATTAACCATCCCGATGAAGTACTGGATTTCTTCAACGGACGGAAGCGATATTTCATGCAGGATTTCTACATTTACCAGCGTAAAACCCATCAAATCCTCATTGACCATAAAGGCCCTGTGGGCGGTCACTGGAGCTTCGATGCGGATAACCGGGAGAAGATTCCCAAAGGAGAAAGCATTCCTGAAACACGCTTCCCGCCTGCCGGCAAATACCTGAAAGAAGCGATCGGCTACGTACAGCAACACTATAAAAACAACCCGGGAGACGCCGCTACCTGCCGCTATCCCGTTACGCACCAGCAGGCGGAGCACTGGCTGGAACAGTTCCTCGAAGAACGTTTCCGCAAATTTGGCATCTACGAAGATGCGATCGTTCAGACAGAAAGTATCCTGTATCACAGTATGCTGACGCCTGCATTGAACATAGGACTACTACTACCCATACAGATACTTGAAAAAGCGATCGCCATGGCGCCTGCACACAAAGTACCACTGAACTCACTGGAGGGATTTATCCGGCAAATCCTGGGATGGCGGGAATTCATCAGAATACTGTACAGACGGGAAGGCAACAAACAACGCACAGCTAATTTCTGGGACCATGAACGGCCTATGCCGGATAGTTTCTATACCGGCAACACCGGTATTCCACCTATAGATCAAACCATCCACAAATTATTGAGACATGGATATACGCATCACATAGAGCGGCTGATGGTACTGGGTAATTTCATGTTGCTCTGCGAACTGCATCCTGATGCCGTTTATCAATGGTTCATGGAATTGTACATCGATGCATATGACTGGGTAATGGTGCCCAATGTATACGGCATGAGTCAGTTTGCCGATGGTGGCCTGATGAGCACAAAACCCTACATCAGCAGCAGCAATTACATCCTGAAAATGAGCAACTATCCCAAAGGGGACTGGTGCCAGGTATGGGACGGCCTTTTCTGGCGCTTTATGCACAAACACCGGGAGTTTCTGGGCGACAACCAAAGGCTGGGCATGTTGGTAAAGATGCTGGATAAGATGGATAAACAGGTATTAAGATCACACCTGCATCATGCAGAAGAATTCCTCAGCAAACTGACGTAGCTTTGTATTTCTACGGCTAACATGGAGAGTGAAACAAATAAGAAACTACGGAAGATCATTCATATTGACATGGATGCATTTTATGCATCCGTAGAGCAACGTGATAACCCTGAATACCGCGGTAAAGCAATAGCAGTAGGTGGGTCTCCCGAAGGCAGAGGTGGTGTGGTGGCAACTGCCAGTTATGAAGCGCGTAAGTTTGGCGTGCGCTCTGCTATGCCCTCCAAGAGAGCCTTACAGCTTTGTCCCGAAATCATCTTCGTACGGCCAAGATTTGATGTGTATAAAGAAGCTTCCCGCAAAATACGCGAGATATTTTCCCGTCATACCGATATCATCGAACCACTCTCTCTCGATGAAGCATTTCTCGATGTCACCGAAGACAAACAACAGATCGGCTCAGCCATCGAAATAGCAAAACTCATCAAACAGGCAATAAAAGATGAACTACAGCTCACTGCATCTGCTGGTGTATCTGTTAATAAATTTGTCGCAAAGATCGCATCCGATCTAAATAAGCCAGACGGCCTTACATTCATCGGCCCTTCTTCCATTGAATCTTTCATGGAAAAACTACCGGTCGAGAAATTCTTTGGCGTAGGAAAAGTCACGGCGGAGAAGATGAAACGTATGGGACTACACACCGGTGCAGACCTGAAACGCTTATCAGAAAATGACCTGAAAACACACTTCGGAAAAGTAGGATCATTCTATTTCAGAATTGTCAGAGGGATCGATGAAAGAGAAGTACAACCACATCGTGAAACAAAATCCCTGGGTGCGGAAGATACCTTCCCTTACGACCTGACACGCACGGAAGAAATGGATGCTGAACTGGAAAAGATCGCCATAACAGTATATGAACGGTTAAAACGGTATGGCCTGAAAGGCAGGACGGTCACACTAAAGATCAAGTACAGCGACTTCAGACAGATCACCAGGAACCAGTCATTCCCTTTTCCTGTCGGTGACCTGGATAAAATACTGGAAACAGCAAAACAGTTATTACGCTCAACAGAACCGGAAGATAAACCGGTACGCTTACTGGGGATATCATTGTCTAACTTCGGAGAGATCACTCCAGTGAATAACCGGTCTGATAACACCATTCAGCTATCGCTCTTTGATGATGTATAGCAAACAGGCCTACTGGAATATCTTCATTCCTGCATACAATCTTTCCAGCAAACGCCTGTCACGGGTGACGATCAACGCTTCAGAAGTGAGTCCGCTTTTGAAAGGTATCTGTCTGCCAACATCTGTGCGCAATCCTTTCTCCAGCTTAATAGTGGAAAGAAACCCGCTATCAGATGGCACTCCTGAAACATAATTCAGTCTGCCCAATACGACACCGGTCTCCTGATAAGGATAAGCATCAAAACGAATCAGCACTTTCAAGCCGGTATCTATTTTACCAAAATTGCGCTGCTCAAGATAGGCTTCCATATAATACTGGCTGTCATCCGGATTGGTATACCCTAACAGACGGCCCTGATGCAGAAACTGATTTTCCTGTAAGGGAATAACAAAGAACACCTTTCCTTTTACGGGCGATTGCAGTACATACTTCTTCATCCACTCATCCACCTCACTCTTGAAAGACTGCAAGGCCTGCCGGAAAGTGATCGTTTGAAGAGAGATATCATGGTCCAGTTGCTCCAGCTCTTTTTGTTTGTCCCGTTGCTGTGTACCGTTCTGTAACAGGGACGTGGTCAGTTCCGGCATGGCCATCTCGCTGTTTAGATAATTCCCTTTCTCCACCCGGAACTCCTGACGGGATAATACATTGTCTTCTGCCAGCAGCTTATTCATCTTATAGGTCTCTTCAGCGAGTTGCAGCCGCTGTGAGGTCAAATCCTGCTTATGAAGGATCGTTTGCCGCATGCTATCAAGGGAGCTAATATCGCCCTGCAGTAACTTCCTTTTACGCACATAAAAACCATTGATCATGTAGTCGTTGAACTGCTGACAGGCCGTCAGAAATAACTGGTAACCAGACTGCAATTCACCCAAATGGTTATAGTGCTTTTCAAAAGTACCGGACACCTGCGTAAAGGCCCCTTCATTTAACCAGCTCATGCTGCTATCCAGTGCTGCAGACAAAGCAATCACTTCCTCATGTTTCGCGGTGCTTTCCATCCAGCCGATAATGCCGTTCTCCGGCACCTCTTCGTTGTTATGAACACAAATCTTTATCAGGCGTCCTTCCTGCCGGCAAATGATCTCTTTTGGCGCATTGGCAGCAGTCAGCGTGGCCCTCGTCTTTATTACATCCGGGTATTGAATGAACCAGGTAGCAGCGACCAGCATCAATAACACTGCGATACAGATAAGTATTCCCCAGCGTTCTATAAAACCCGCCTTTGTGGAAATGATCTCCTGTACTATTTCCGAACGTTCTGCATGCATTGTCACCGGCCTTATCTCTTCCCTGCCGGATAGCATCTCAAATGTGTTACTCATAGCGCTAATTTTATCAGGTACCGAGTTCAAGTTGGTTTCTTACCAGTTCAAAATACCGGCCTTTCATGGATGTCAGAGAAGCGTGTGTACCTTCCTCTGCGATCCGTCCGTTATGCATAACGATAATATTATCTGCATCCTTTACCGTACTTAAACGATGCGCAACGATGATGACCGTTCTTCCTTTGAAGAAATGTTGCAGGTTTCTCACGATCACCTTCTCGTTATTGGCATCAAGCGCATTGGTGGCTTCATCAAAAAAAAGATACTGCGGGTCTCGGTAAACAGCACGTGCGATTAACAGCCGCTGGCGTTGCCCCTGACTCACACCGGCTCCGTTTGCGCCCATCTTTGTCTGAAATCCATTAGGTAAAGACTCCACAAAAGGCAGGATATTAGCCACCCGGCAACTGTGTAACAGCCGGTCATGGTCTATGTACTCATCGCCGACTACAATATTCCTCGCGATGGTATCATTGAAAATATACCCATCCTGCAACACCGCTCCACATTTTGAACGCCAGAACGATGGACTGATATATTTAAAATTACTCTCGCCGATCCTGACGTCTCCTTCATATTGTGCATAAATCTTTAGCAGTAGTTTAAGCAATGTCGTCTTTCCACTACCACTACTACCCACAATGGCCGTCACTTTTCCTTCCGGTATATTTAACGACAGATCACTTAGTACAGGCGCATTACCTGCACCCGGATAAGTGAAAGACAAATGCCTGATATTAATAGCTGCATTGTCAGGTAAATAGCTGAGGAATGAACTATCTACCGGCTCTTCGTCTTCGAGCTGATGTATCTCATTCAGCCGCTCCATACTGATCTTTGCATCCTGAAAGCTTTGCGCCATTCCGACCATTTGTTGTACAGGGCCGTTCAGCTGACCGATGATATACTGTACGGCCAGCATGGCGCCAAATGTAAGTTGTCCGTCTACCACCAGCTTTGCAACGAGAAAGCTCATGAGAATATCCTTGCCCTGATTTAAAAACAATCCGCCTGCGGACTGTAGCTGACTATAATTCAGACTACGGAAATTGAGCCGGAACACACCTGCCTGTATATTCTCCCACTCCCATCTTCTTAACCGCTCCGCGTTATTCAGTCTGATCTCCTGCATCCCCTGTACCATCTGTAGCGTAGCAGTGTTCTCCTTGCTGGCGATGTGAAATGTTTCATAGTTCAGCTTCCGGCGAAGCCGCAGAAATACCCTGATCCAGCTGAAGTAAAGTACATTACCAATACAGAAAACAGTAAATAGCGGGATACTGTACACAGCGAGAATGGCTGCATATATCAGGAAGTTAAATGCAGAAAAGAGTGTCTCAATAGCGGTCCCCGTCAGAAAGGATTGTACCTGTTTATTATCATTGATCCTTTGCAGCGTATCGCCTGTATGGTGTGCATCAAAGTAAGAGACCGGCAGACGTGTCAGTTTGATCCAGAAATCAGAAAGAACAGAAAGATTGATATTACCTGATATGCGCAGCTGAATACGGTTACGTACAAAACCAACGATCGTATTACTGAATGTCAGCATCAGCTGCGCAACAAGCACGATCGTAATATACTGAAGGTTCTTTGTATTGATACCTGTATCCACCATTGTCTGTGTCAGGAACGGTAAGATCAGTTGCAGCAGGGAACTAAGCAGCAGTGATATAAACACCTGAAACAATCCCCATCTGCTTGTCTTGAGATATTGTATGATATTGCTCCAGCTCAGCGAAGTTTCCTTTTCTCCTGTTGCTTCGTAGAATGCAGGTGCAGGTTCCAGCAACAATGCAGTGCCTATATGACCAACGTCATCAATATTTGTGAAAGACCAGTATTGCAGAAATTCCTGTTTCTTGTAAGAGATCATTCCACGCGATGGGTCTGCCAGCCTGACATTATTTTTTTTAATGGCGGTCAAGACAACAAAGTGCTGTTGATTCCAATGCAGGATAGCAGGAAGCGGTACAGTCCTTAATTTCTCATAACTGATTTGCACGCCTCTCGTACGAAAGCCCATCTTCTCTGCAGTTTCGCTTATTCCTAAAAGAGAGACGCCTTGTTTATGGAAACCTGTTTTCTGTCGGATGGTTTCTGCATTATAGTGACGACCATAATGCCGGGCTATCATTCGCAAACACGTAGGACCACAATCCATCGCATTAAGCTGTTTGTAAAAAGGGAAGGCCATTTTAAGATGGGTTTAACGTGAGGTTATTGATCTTCCATGGTATAACTAAAAATAGAACAAAAAGCGATAAAAAAAATTTTATTCAAATTTTGTTTTTATGATTTTATCACTAACTTTAAATCACATTGAAACTGTATTCACTCAGGCAATGTATACATTGAAGTTAGTTACCCGTTTTAGCCCGAAATAAACATTCACAGATGATTTACGAGAAAACTACTCAATAAGCCACGATGAAATAATTACTCAGGATTACCATTTTCAAGAGAACCACGAAGACCTTTATTGGCCGCTGTACTATAGCGGATGTTTGCTAACGGAATATTCTCTTCTTAACAGGTATATCTACATTTTCTGTCTGTAAGAACAGACGTAAAACTTTATTTGATGACGATGCGCATAGCAGCGAAATGCTTTCCTGTGCCCATCATCAGCCATCTGAATATTCATTACAGATTATGAATACAGTCATGCCCATTCCTGTATTCGTCCCAAATCTTAAACGGCGTACTGACCGTAAGGAAAGTATTATGCGCGAATTTGAAGGACGAGAAGAATTCTCTCTGCATGTAGTAGAAGCTATAGAGCATCAGGTAGGTGCGATAGGCTTGTGGCAGACTATCTTGCAGATATTACAACACTTCGTTCGTGACGAAGATGATTGCATCATTCTTTGTGAAGATGATCATTATTTCACAGGCGCGTATGCAACAGAAAAACTGTTACATGCGATCAACATTGCTGCAGAAAGAAACGCAGACCTTTTATTGGGCGGTGTAAGCGGCTTCTCCAGCGTGCTTCCTGTCGCGGGTGAGCTCTATTGGGTGGAGAAATTTTCAGGTTTACAATTCACCGTTATCTTCAGACGCTTCTTTCAGCGTATCATAGCAGCGCCTATGGATAACTTCAATGCAGCCGACTATCATATGTCTGACCTCACGGCAGACAAGATGCTGATATATCCTGCATTTTCTGCACAAAAAGAGTTCGGCTATTCTGACGCTACACCCAAAAATGCCGAAGCAGGAAAAGTGACACAATACTTTGAACAGGTGGCCGAAAGACTACAGATACTCAATAATGTATCGGCCTTCTATCGTAAAATGTCAATATCAGTAACGGCTCCCGAAGATCATACCAACATTTGTATACCCGTATATCTGTTGGCAAACGAACAGCAACATAGTGCGCTGACATTAGCCAAAAAGGTTTTCGCTGACAGGAACGAATTTGAACACAGAAATATCAAAAACCAGTCAGCACATCCCATAGCAGCATTACAGGAATGCGTAGCAGACGCAACTGCGCAGGATGATGATATCATCATCATATGCCGGGAAGGACACATCTTCTCTGATGCATATACTAAAGAATACCTGCTGCAAAATATTATAGCAGCGTATCAGCAGGGAGCTGCATTGCTGGCAGGCGATGCAGAGATGTTCGGCTTCGCCATGCCCATCAGTGAAAACAGGTATTGGGTCAACGAGGTCAAAGGCTGGCATCTGCTTGTCATCTTCAGTAAAGTATTCCGGCAGATACTCGATGAGCCATGGGATGATGATACACTGCTGGATGATTTTCTTTCTACAACCAGCAGCAATAAAATGTTACTGTATCCATTCATCTCACAGACAATAGATAATCCCATGTCGACGTCAGGATGGCTGCCTGCCGCCCGACAACGGCTTATTGGCATCAGAAGCGCTTACAACAAATATCTCAATGAGACAGTATGCATGTAACCATTATTGGAAGACAAAATAATTCCGGTCTGGAAAAGGATAAAAATATACTGTTGCAGCTGTTAACACAGCATAATATTGCTGCGTCATTCAGAAGCATAGACGAATATCATCCCATTGACGCGGCTACGGATATCTGTATTTTCACCGAAGTAGTTGACGAACGCTACTATGGACCTAAAAATATCCTGATCCCCAACCAGGAATGGTTCCATGCCAGATGGATACCATCACTGGAAAAGTTTGACCGCATCTTCTGTAAATCACATTTCGCCGCAGAAATATTCCAGGCCTATCATAAAAATGTAGTGTACACTGGTTTCACTTCAATTGATCTTTGCAATGATGCAGAGAAACAATTACAGTGTTTCCACTCACAGGGTCAGTCCAATGCGAAAGGCACCATGGCCGTACTGCAGGCATGGGAAGACAATGATATGCCCTTGTTGCATATTATGACAAAAACACCCTGGCATAACGGCAGCAACATGATCGTATATAACCAGAAGCTGCCGGAAATGGAGTATGTATCGCTCATGAATCAATCGATGATACATGTTTGCCCTTCCATGACAGAAGGTTTCGGACACTGTATCAATGAAGCAAAATCATGTGGCGCTGTTGTGATCACCACCAATCTGCCGCCCATGAATGAGATCATATCTGAGCAACTCCTGGCGCCCGACAAAATCTATAAAATACCAGATCGTCTGGGATACTGTGCAACAGTAACACCAGCTGATATCAGCAAAGCGATCAAGCAACTGATCAGAAAAGATCAGCTACAGGAAATAGGACGAAGAAACAGACAGGAATATCTTAGAAATGACAAACGCTTCAGAGAACGGTTCATCTTTGAACTGATGCGGTCCTGATAGTATTTACCCAATATTACTTTTGCTATGTTATCTATACTTGACCGGCACTCACAGGAATATGAAGTAACGCATTCCCTGTTGCAGTCCTTACGTGTAAAAGTTACCCCCCGCACGCTGAAAAAAGAGATTGAAGAACATCCTCACTATCCATCTCTGTTATGCATCAGCGATGTACTGAATAAGTATGGTGTGGAAAACATCACCGCAAGTTTTAATACAAACAGTGTAGCGGCTATTCCGCCGCCCTATATTACCCGGCTAAAAAGTCAGGGTGGTAATAAAGACCTGCTGGTGACCGTTTACAAAAAGGAAGGCGATCATATCCACTTTCATGACCCGGAAAAACACGCCTTCAGTTCAAGTATTGAAAAGGATTTTGTGGCTGCTTCCACAGGAGTCGTATTGCTGGCAGAAGCTACCGAAAATGCGGGTGAGCCCGGGTATAACAGACAGATGACCAACTGGCGGATTGAACGACTATCAAAATACCTCCTGTTAATCCTTATACCTTTGCTCATACTATCACAGGTATGGGAGTCATTGTCATCCGGACTGGACACAGCGATCTGGCCGATTATATTTTCGCTGCTTACTTTTGCAGGACTCACAACAACACTGCTGTTGCTCGCATATGAAACAGATCAGCATAATCCCCTTTTAAAGCAGATCTGCGGTCTCAGCGAAAAAGTAAACTGCGGCAAGGTGTTACAGTCTGAAGCGGCATCTATCGGCGGCATCAGCTGGAGCATCATCGGCTTTACCTATTTCGCGGGCAGTCTGCTGACGCAGTTATTTCATCCCTCCACATTCGCTTTTACAGCATACCTGAATCTGCTGGCCTTACCGTATGTTCCCTTTTCTGTTTACTATCAATGGAAGGTGATCAGACAATGGTGCCCGCTTTGCCTGGCCGTTCAGGGAATACTCGTATTACAGGGCCTTGCATCTCTGGCGGGTCATTTATACGAACTACCAGCTATCAGTGTACATGCAGTACTACTGACAGGTTTTGCCTACCTGATCCCGGCCAGTGTACTGATCTTTCTCATGCCTGTCGTGAAAAAAGGTAAAGAAGCCGTACAGCTGACAAGACAATGGAAAAGACTGAAACAGGACCCTGCCATATTTGATGGATTATTGTCTCAGCGCAACAACATCCCCGGTCCCGGCCAGGCAGGTATCACACTGGGTAATCCACAGGCCACTCAACAGATTATCAAAGTATGCTCACCATATTGTCATCCCTGTTCCCTTGCACATCCGGTGATAGAAGAGTTGCTGGAGCAACACCCGGATGTACAGGTAAGGATCATCTTCAAAGGCCCGTCAAATAGTAATGATGCCAAATGGCTGCCAGCTAAACATTTAATGGCTATTGCAGCTACCGGCAATGACGCGCTTATCAGACAGGCACTGGATGACTGGTACCTGGCCGATAAGAAGGACTATGCCGCCTTCTCTGCAAAGTATCCGCTGGATACCCCGCTGGAACGCCAGGATGCAGCTATCGCTGACATGCAGGAATGGTGCCGGACCGCGGATATAAGGTATACACCGACCATACTGATGACACATCCGGCAACTCAGCAAGGCACATGCAGAGAATTACCCGATATGTATTCAGTCAATGACTTAAAATATTTTCTTTCTGTATAGCCTTACAGAAAGAATATCACCGGAACAGGCTTATACTGCTTTGCGCAGGGCAGTATATCCGGAAACCCAAAGAAACGTCCGCACCAGATGGACACAATTGTTCACACCTCATTTTTCAAACGCTATGAAAAAATTAAAACTCAAAGCACTCGAACTCGGTGCTACAGAAGTACTCTCAAGAGAGCAATTAATGAACACCTTTGGTGGAGAAACTGCAAGCGGTAGCTGCTTCGTAAGATGTAACCAGGACTCAAGTAATGGTACATCTGTAAGCGATTGTAGCCGTTCTACAGTAAGTGCTATTTGCTCTGACCTGAGCAACGCGGTGTGTGTTTGTCCCGGTTGATCACTTTCTTTAATTCGGGATTGTAGCACAAAACAATAGCATAATTTCTATCCTTATAAAGGAGGATGTTTTATACATTCTCCTTTATCTCTTAAAATAATCACTATGGGTCAAAAGCAGCTAAGTATCTTTTGCATATTGTTATTCCTCAATATCGCCTCAGTAACCGCACAAAAAAAGGCCGTTACATTTTCAGGAACGATAAAAGAACCTAAAGTAAAAAGCATTCAGATCAGCACAGCTTATGACCTGTGGCGCAATTTCGATGGTCCTAAAGAAACAGTAACTGATACAAATGGTAAGTTACATTTCATGCTGGATAAACCAGGGCTATATAACATCTCTACCTTTATGAGAGGCATACTTGCCTACATCACACCGGGTGACCAGCTTGAATTCACCATCACACCCGGTACCGTAGTGCCCGATATCCACTTTACCGGTAAAAATGAAAACAATTACAATTATGCAGCCGAAAATGAGATCAGAACTAAAAAGCGGGTATGGTATAAAAAAGGTGCAGCGCTCGATTCATTCAGAATGGAAGCAGACAAGTGGTACGTACAGCAACAGGCTTTCCTTGATAGCTTTCATCATGAACGCCCACTCAGTAAAGATGCCTACCAGTTCTATGCAGATGAGCTGAAATATGAATACTACTACGTGCTGTATGATCCTTTGAGAAAATCTGTGAGCAACACGGCTTTACCAGGCAACTACTTCACTGACCTGAAGACCCATCCGGATACAAAAACACTCTCTCATCTTTCCTACTACAGCATGCTGACATTTGTGTACCACCATATTTTATATGGCACAGCAAATCCCTATCAGCAGCTGGATAGTATATACAAAAATATCCTCACGCAATTCACCGGCAAGACAAGAGAATATATGATCACCAACCTGATCGGTGTATTCTCAAAAAACCAACAGGATAATTATGCATCTCAGTTAGACAAGATTATAAACGAATCTCCCCGGTATGTAAAGGATACTAATTGTCTGAAATATATTCAACACTGCCGGAACGAATACTATGTACTAAACAAGCCCTTTCCCCAAGAGGTATTAAGCGGTACAATGCTAACCGATTTTGAAAGCAATCAACAGATGACATTGTCTGAAGCGCTGGAAAAATACAAAGGGAAGCCCGTATATATCAGCTTCTGGGCCAGCTGGTGCGGTGCATGCAGAGTAGATGACCACGATGCATCACAGGCAAAGGCCTACATGAAAGAGAAAGATATTGCACATTTATATATTTCACTTGATAGAAAAAAGGACGAACCGGCCTGGAAAAAGGCCGCCGTTGAAGACAGCATTGTCCAGCATCAGTTTTTGGCAGGAAATGATTTCCAGTCTCCCATTGTCAGGTTCTTCACTATCAAAAGTATTCCCAGACATGTACTGCTTGACAAAGACCATCTGCTAAAAAATATAGATGCACCGAGACCTAACTCCTATCAGTTCGCTGAATTCAAAAGAAACATTGACGCTATCACAGCAAAAGTTGTGAAGTTTAACTAGCCTTACCATCAACCAGAATCGCTTTAAAACACAAATGCCGTCTGCTAAAAAGCGACGGCATTTGTATTTTATATAAATCGCACGGCAAACAATGCGGATATACTACTATTTAGGATAACCAGGATTCTGTTCCAGGTTTACGTTCAGCGCACGCTGTGTCTGTGGCACAGGGAAGATCTCTCTGAAGGACTCAGATGCTTTGTGGTCCCACCAGGTAGCAGTTGTAAACTTACCCCAGCGAATCAGTTCCTGACGGCGATAACCTTCAAAGATAAACTCACGTCCCAGTTCGGCCAGCAATTCATCCATGGTCAGTGAAGAAGTAGTATACTTATTCGCTTCCCATACTTCCGGAGCAAAAGCACGCTGTCTGCAGGCATTGACCAGATCTACCGCTTCCTGTGTAGCAGTTCCGCCATTCTTACGCATCAATGCTTCTGCCTTTGCAAAGTATACCCATGTTAAACGGTATACAGCCCAATCAGTACTTCTGTAATGAGGATCAGTGATAGCGCCCAGTTTGTATTTATTGAAACGAACACCGCTGTTCTCTTCACCCTGTGTCATATCAGACACAGTGCTACCGATTTTATTCTTACGGATGTTATCCACAAATACCAGCTGCTGACCATTGTATTCATTACCACCACTGGCAATTACTGGTTCTGTACCATTTGAACCATATTTCCACTGTGGTCCTTCAGAAATCCATTCTTTCTTACGTTTATCCAGGTCACTGAAAGTGGTATACACACCAGGGATAACGACTACACCATCATTACCGTTACGGTCATTACCATTGATCAGACCCTGGTTGAAGTGATAGAAATCGCCGGTCCACTGCGGCGTAAAATCAGACACCTGGAAATCATATGCAATAGAGAAGATGATCTCTTTTGACAGATCATTGGTTGGTATATAGGTATCTGTGAGATTAGCATCCAATGCAAGTGCACCGTTCATTCCGCCTGCCTCTCCATTGATCAGCTTATTGGCTGCTGCAATACAATCATCCCATCTTGGCGTGCCGGTCCATTTCTCAGCATTCAGATACAGTTCCACCAGCATAGCATAAGCGCTGGCTTTAGACATACGGCCGATCAGTGCCTTGCTCAGCAGCGGAGCCGCATCAATATGATCGAGGATCTCTTTCTCTACAAATTCAAAAACCTCTTTACGGGTAGCTGTTTTAGGATTTACCGGCACACCTACTTTTGTTACGATAGGCACATTACCCCAGATATCCATAATACGGAGGTAGTGAAATGCACGGAACAATCTCAGATCAGAAACATAGGCGTCTTTTTCCTGCTGGGTAATACCCATGGCGCCTGCTTCACGTCCCTCGATATTTTCAATTGCACTGGAGCAAAAACCCATACCTGTCCATAACAGGTTCCAGCAATCCAATACCGGACCATCATCCACTAACCAGCTATGGTAATGCAAGCGTATCCAGTTACCGGCGTCATATCCGTGACGGCCTTTTTGTGGCCATGCCAGCTGATCACCAGATAATTCACTCAGACGCCACCATCCATTCTGACCTGGCGTAACCCATGCATTCGCATGTGTATATGGCCTCAATACGCCTGATACAACCTCTTCTTTTGTATTATAGAAATTATCAGTAATAACCTGATCATATACTTTCTCAGAGAGATCAGTACAACTGTTTGCAAAAACCGGTAGTAATGCAAGCGTGGTATATGTTGCTATTTTCGAAAATCTTTTCATCCGTAATTGTTTTGTTATTATTAGAAGCTCACATTCAGACCAAACATAAATGACCTTGTACTTAAATATGGCGTACGATCATCACTGTTGTTCAGTGCATCAATACCCGGATTCAGGCCGGAGTCTTTTATGAAGTCAGGATCATTACCAGAATAGCCTGTGATCGTAGCCAGGTTACCACCGGTAAAGTATACCCTCATGCGCTGGATGTACTTATTTTTGAATGGCACATTATAGCCGATTGTCACCTCATCCAGTTTCACGTAACTACCATTTTCAATATAGTAGTCAGAGTACTGGAAACTATCATTGAGCTTAGCATGTTTAGTAAACGTCGACTGCAGTACATTACTTGGTAAAGCCTGTTTATTGCCATACAGCATTTCCATTGTGTTCAGCACATCGTATCCAAACTTACCACGCAGGAAAATACGCAGGTCCCAGTTCTTGTAGTTGAATGTGTTCGTCATAGACGCATAATACTTAGGAATAGCATTTCCGATTACCTGAAAATCCTGTTCACGGCTTATCTCATCTGCAGGACCGGTTGTACCGTCCCTCTTGTAAAAGCGCCATTTACCATCATCTGTGAAACCAGCAAAACGTTTACCGTAGAAGTTACCCAGTTTACCACCTTCTGTTACACGTAATGCATTACCAAGTGCGCCATATCCGCCGATATCGCCTGTTTCCAGATAGTTCGCCTTGTAAACATCATTAGAGAATGATGAAAGTTTATTGGTCGCCGTACTGAATGTCAGATCGGTCTGCCAGCGGAAATTCTTCTTCTGGAGTGTCGTCGCATTCACTGTCAGTTCGAAACCATTAGACTGGAAAGAACCTACGTTGGTATAAATATTCTGTTGTACGAATGGAGGTAATTGAGACCTGTAGTTAAACAGAAGATCTGTTGTCTTACGATTGAAATAATCAATGGAACCTGTTATGCGGTTGCTGAGAATACCGAAATCAACACCCACGTCCCATTCAGCTTTCTTTTCCCATCTCAGGTCCGGGTTAGGGTTTCTGTTCGGACCATATGTCTGACGCCATACGCCATCAGGATTGATATAGTTACCACCAGTACCCAATGTAACCAGAGAAGCATAGTTATCAAATCCGGAGTTACCGGTTACACCATAACCAGCTCTCAGTTTCAGTTGATTGAATAACTTCACATCACTCATGAAAGCTTCCTTATCGATGTTCCAGCCCGCGGACAATGCAGGGAAGTTTCCCCATTTATGGTTCGCGCCGAACTTGGAAGAACCTTCACGTCTGAAGATAGCAGTAGCCATGTATTTATCATTGAACACATAGTTTACTCTTCCGAAAAATGCGATGAGTTTATTATCATTTTTATAGCTGCCCAGGCCAGCTTTACCCAGTACCAGCTGACTACCTGCATTCAGGTTATTCTCACGGAACACATCATTCTGAAAACCGTAGTTATTGGCATTAAAACCCTGATTTACTTCATAACGATAGCTGTAACCACCTATTGCTGTAATGTTATGTTTATTAACAGTGAAGTTGTATTCGAGGGTCGGTTCAATCGCGTACTTAATTTTCAGTTCACTGTTTTGTTCAGCAAAACCTTGTCCCTGATAGTTTTCAATAGATACTTCAGAAGCACGCTCTGCATATCCACCGTCTGTATAGCTATCTCTGATGACAGATCCGAAAATAGACGCCTTCATGCCTTTTATCAGGTCCAGTGACACTTTACCATCTGCTGAAGTCACCTGCTGCTGACGCATATAGGACTGCTGAGACAAACGGGCAAGTTCATTGGTGCTTGTCTGCTCAAAGTAGAAAGACCCATCAGGATTATAAGGAGAATAAGTTGGTTGAAAGGTATAATAACCTACCAGGTTACCACCATCCGTCAACAGGTTTGCCTTATTAAAGTTAGTAGCGAGGTTGAACTGACCTGTCAGACGATTATCCAGACCTTTTGAAGTTATACTCAGACGACCGCCATACTGCTGACGGGCATTTTCTTTCAGTACACCTTCAAGGTTGGAATAATAAACACTCGCGCGGTAAGTTGAATTATCGTTACCACCGGAGAATGCCAGGTTATGATACTGCGTCAGGTTATCGTGGTTGATCAGCAGATCAGGAAAATCAGTTCTGTGACCTTTATCTTCTGTCTGTATTTCTCCACTGGCAATTTTCGCAGCATATTGATCAGGCGTCAGGAATTTTGGTTGACGCTGTACATATTCCTTACGGAAATAAGTATTGTAATCAACACGTGCAGCACCTGACTTACCACGTTTTGTCGTAACGAGTACAACACCACCATTCGCCTGTGTACCGTAAATAGCAGCAGCCGAACCATCTTTCAATACGGAGATCGACTCGATATCATCCTGTTGCAACAGGTCCAGGTTACCACCAGGAATACCATCCACAACGATCAGTGGAGACTGGCTACCAGTCAGAGTTGTAGCACTACGTAACTGAATAGCCGGACCTGTATTTGGATTCGATCCGCCGGTACGTGTGATCTGTAAACCAGCTACCTTACCCTGTACAAGGTCCATCGCGTTACGCGCACCACTCTGTCTGAAATCCTCAGCTGTAACTGAAGTGATCGCGGACGTAACTTCTGTTTTCTTCTGTGTACCATAACCTACTACCACCACATCTTTCAATGCAGTAACATCAGCCGCCAGCGTCACATTCGTAGTGCCTGAAGCATTGATAGGCTGTTCCAGTTTCTTATATCCGACAAAAGTGAAAACCAGTGTAGTAGCACCTTGTGGAGCTTCCAGTTTATACGTACCATCTACTCCGGTCTGTGTACCTTTACTCGTACCCTGTATCTGTACCGTCACACCAGGTAAGGGACTATTCCCCTGTGCGTCCGTTACTCTACCGGTGATGACCTTGTTCTGGGAAAATGCTACCAGCGATAGGAGTAGCATCCATAAGCTGTGCAGGCATACCCGGGAAAAAAATGAGAAGCCTCTATTCATATATTTCAATTTTGGTAATAAAGCAGCGTATCTGGCAATACGGCCCCGTCCCCATGCTGCACGTGGCACAGCAGGGATCAAACATGCGTTCCCTATCTCATTTACCTTACCGGTAATGAAAGCTGAGTTAGTAAATCCCCCCTACGCACTACATATCGCAGTTACACGGGATCAAACATTTCCTTAAGCTAAAGCTGGAAATAAGTTCATAATAGTTACTCGCAAAATGACGCTGGGTCCGATTAACAAAAGGTTTTTAACAAGTGAAATTATTTTTGTTCAATAACGTTTTATTTTTTTGAATAGACACATGATATACCGTTCGCGGGCATCGCATGTTTCCTTTTTTCCATTACGTTTTTTACGGCTTTTCAGATAGCGTCTTCTGCATAATCGTTTTAGCAATCTGAGGTAAAAATAGAGACTTTTTTCACAAAGCAAAATATTAACTGTTAATTTTAATTTGCATTAACAATTTTAAAATTCTGTTAACAATTAACAGGTTGCAAAAATTAATGGTATTAGTAGGGGATTTTTTGTCAACATCTATTTTTTAGACGTTTAACTACTTTTTATAGTAAAATAAGCGCTAAAGCTGTTTGTTAAAGATTTTATAAACATGCTGAAAAAAAACAAATAAAGGTTAACAATTGTAGGGTACTAAGGGTTAAGCTTTAACACTTTTACTGTCACAAGTAACTGTCCGGTGTGTCGCATCGTATGTTCTGCCGCATGAAATAATAAACCCATGACGGTCGATGGTAATTGCTTTCTGCCCACGCCTCTAAATGCTGTCAGCGTTGCTTCGTCTGTCGTTTTTAATTTTTCGATCGTCTTTGCGATCTGTTCATCTAATGCCGTCAGCAGCATTGCTGTTGTAACGTCTCCCGGTGTCTTCTCTCCTTCCAGATAAGCAAGCTGCTCATCAGATAAAGCCTGGCCATCCGCATATACAGATAACCTGTCCAGCACTCCGGCAATATGTCGCAGATGAAATCCTACAGCGGCTACACCTGCCGGTTGTTGCCATAACAATGTATCGGGAAAGTCCTGCAACAGGGCATGTATTTCCTCCTGCGCCTGTAATAATGCATGCGCGACTGGTTGCAGTAAAGCGGGTACACCGGGAAGCGGCCCCCGCATCCATACTTCTGGTTGAGCCATGAGAGACAAATTTTTATACCACGAATTACGGAATATCTTTTCAATAAAAAGAGGCGGTCCGCCTTCCGGTGAACTGCCTCTTTCTCTAATTATATATAATAGCCCTATAATTTTAATACCACATACCTGATATTCTTTCTGTCGTAGGTATAGGTGATATGTAATAAACCGTCTTTTGTCTGAATGATCGCCGGATAACTGAACTCCCCTTTTGCTTCCTTCACCAGTACATACACATCTTTCCAGTGCGCTCCATCTTTGGATATCGCTACCCTCAGTTCATTCCTTCCGTTCCACCAATCCTTTCCGGACACAGCCGGATTATATACCAGCACCTGCTGACCTTTAGCCGTGGTGACCGCATCGATCCCTGAATTGGGGTTCAGCATGGATTGTTTGGTAAGTGGGGACCAGGTCTGTCCATTATCGGTGGACCAGGTCTCTACGATCGCATTCTGTCTGCTACGGCAAAGCATTTGTAAGCGCTTACCGGTATGGAACAATGCGGAAGGTTGTATCACTCCAAAAGTATCACAGTCGATAGGTACACGTTTCCATTGGTGCCCCGTGCTGTCAGACAGCTCCACATGAATATGCCAGTCCTTCTCGTCCAGGCTCTCTGTACTTGAAGGATGTAAGATGCTACCATCTGCCAGTTGTACCGGCTTATTCTTGATAGGGCCAAGTATATTATCAGGCAGACGTTCAGGAGCAGACCAGCTATGACCATTATCTGTACTGGAGATCATCATGCCCCACCATTCCCGGGGATTGGGTCCCACTTTATAGAACAAGATCACCCGTCCTGCTTTTGTGGTGATCAGTACCGGGTTCCAGGCCGCATAACGGGTGCTGTCATTGACTATCCCACTGGCTACCACTGCAGGCGCCGACCATTTACCCTTGTGAAAGCGGGCCACATAGATACAGACGTCCGGGGCGCTTTCCCGGCTGCCTCCAAACCAGGAGGCAAGCAGATCGCCATTGGGCAGTCCGGTAATAGTAGACGCATGTGCTGCCGGTACCGGTGGTGTTTCCATAATAAATTCCTCCCTGACAAGGGTGGCTTTGCGTTGTGCATTGGCTGCGAACAATGACACGATCAGCAACACCGCTATAAACATGTACTTCTTCATCATATGAGACCTGTGTAAAACTGGCAAGGCCACAAAGATAACAATGTCTGTCATTGTTAGCTTTGTGGCCTTGCCCCCCATCTAAATTATAATTCTTAAATCCTGTCTGTTATTCTCCCATCCAGAAAATTTTTGCGTTACGTGTATTTTTCTCTCTCACCGCTTCGTAGCTGGAGTTATAACCTGTCTCACTCGCAGGATACAGGAACCTGTTAGGAGGCAACTCATAATCTACACGGGTTGAAGGAATTACAGTAATGCGTGGATAACCGGTACGGCGGTATTCAGCCCATGCCTGACGGCCCTGCAATACGTTAAAGTGCAGCCACTTCTGTATATATATCTTTTCCAGTTTTTCTGTTGAAGTACCGGTATAAGCAATGTTCGGTCCACTGATGAATGCAGATACGGTGGCAGTGGAAGGCTGTGGCAGCGATTCTCTTGCACTTGGGTTCTGCTTGTTCAGGAAGTTGATGAATGCAATTGCCTGACGGATACCCAGTTCGTAGCTACCCTGTGCAGTACCACCGGTCAGTCCCCAGCGCTCAAATGCTTCCGCTTTCAGGAAGTTCACTTCTGCTGCAGACATATAGATACCTGGCAGTTTTCCGTTGGTCAGATAAGTAGTAGAATCCCAGATAGAATAGTTATTCATACTGTCCGTCTGACGTACTTCTGTCTGACTCATTGCCTGATACCAGCGGTTTGGTGTTTTATCCGTACGTGTATTCTTGTCAAACATGAAAGGAATACGTGGGTCGTTGGATGGTAACATTACCTTGTTCAGCATGTAGTCCGGCGCCATCTGTGCCCTGATCTCTGTAAAGGAGAGCATCGGCGTATTGGTGTAGTTAGTCAGCTGATACAACAGGATGTCAGTGCTTGCAGGGCTGTAGTTATCACCAATACCATCTCCGTCTACCAGTGGATAAAGGATTGGATTGGCCAGGATTTCCTGTATTTCTGTTTTTGCTCTTGCTTCTTCAACATCTGATCTGGAGATACGCATCAGGTAACGCAGACGAACAGAGTTGATATAACGGCGCCATTTGTCAATACTTCCTTTCATCAGGTAATCCTGTGCATTGAAGGAAGCAGTAGCGATCGCGTTAGGAGTTGTTGCAGTGAACCAGTCAGCCAGGTCTTTCAGACCTACCAGTACGGTATCATACAACATACGCTGGTCATCAAATTTCGCATTGGAAATAGTGTTGTCTATATCCAGGGAACCTGCTTCAGAAAAAGGAATATCACCAAACATATCGACCATCTGTGCAGTCTGGTCCAGTAACAATGCCTGACCGGCTTTCAGGAAGATAGTGAAGTTCGGACGTTCGTCCAGCGGAAGCTCACGATACAGACGCTCCATCGTACGATACTGGGCCATAATACCATTACCGGTATTATAGTTAAGGTCAGTACCCTGGTTACTTGGCGTATAGTAATCATTCCACAGCGATTGGACCGGGTTGGCTGGCTGCAGGTATCTTTCTTCTTTATTATCAGAAGCAGCAGTCTGACAGAAAGCAGCACACATTGGCAGGACGATCTCGCGCATTTCACTATAGTTAGGTCTTACGCGGTTATTGTCCAGTATAGCAGAGAATAATTTTTCAATAGTAGGGTTGCTGGTTTTATCTGGATCGATATAATAATCATCCAGTTCGCCCTTACATCCCGCCAAGCCAATGCTTAACGCGATAAAACAACCTATTTTTATTAATGTTTTTTTCATAATCATAACTGTTTATAACAAGTCACATTTATTAATTAGAAGCTGGCGTTAAGACTGAAACCATAGCTGCGGGTTGCACCGGAAGAACCTTCATCGATACCCTGTTTCAACCAGCTGCTACCCATTGGTGCTTCTGGGTCCAGGTTCTTCATGGTTCTGTATGCGTACAACAGGTTTCTTCCGATCAGTGACAGACGCAGACTCTGCAGGTGCAGTTTTGCAGCTGTTGCTTTGGAAATGTTGTAGCCCAGTACTACCTCACGGAGTTTTATGTAATCGTTCTTAGAAAGGGTAACTTCGTTCCAGGCGGTTGGAGAGTCATTAAACTGGTTCAGGTAGTAGTAACCAGCCTGTACCATCTTGGTGTTTTTATTACCATTCTTATCCACACCATCCAGGATCACACCATCGTGATAAACAGGACCATTTGGTGAAATAGAATTGTGACTTGGCAGCTGTATCATCGTTTTACCATCAGTATCTACATAGTAAGGAAGACCACCATGTGCTTCATCACGATATTGCAGTGTATTCTCATACATACCTGCAGCTGTCATGAATTTAAACGGAGTAGCTACGATCATACCACCGAAACGGTAGTCAAGCATGAAGTCGAGTGATAAGTTGTGGTAAGTGATAGTATTCGAAAAACCACCAACGATTTTAGGCAACAGGTTACCTTTCTTCTCATACTTGGTGATATCAACATCATACAGTCCATTATCAGTGATAACGAGGTTTCCTTTATCGTCTCTCTTACGTGGGTACATGTAGATATTACCGATAGGCTGACCTTTTTCAGCCACTACTTTCACTGCGTCTCTGGATGCAAACAGCATTACGATCTGGGATACGCCTGGCGTCAGTTCCTCTATGCTGGAAGTACTGTTCGCAAAGTTCAGACGGGTATTCCAGGTAATTTTACCCTTTACCGGAGTGGCCATCAATGCTACCTCGATACCCTTACTGTGCAGTTTACCTACGTTTGTGATCCTTGTTTTAGCACCATTACTTACCGCAACGTTCAAACGCATCAACAGGTCAGTCACTTTACTGTCGTAGTAAGAGATGTCAAAACCGAAACGGTTATCCAGCATTTTCACCTCTGTACCGATCTCTATCTCTGTTTTCTTCTCTGATTTCAGCTGTTCATTACCATAATCACTCTGCGCAATCAGCAAAGGAATAGAACCGGTAGTCGTAGAAATTGGTTTCTGCGTATAAGTAACGTTAGACTCAAATGGAGGAGGAGCGTTACCTACGAGACCGTAAGAAGCACGTACCTTACCATAAGAGAAGATAGTAGGCAGATGGAACGCTTCGGTGAACACAAAGCTGGAGTTCACAGAAGGATAGAAGTAACTGTTATTCTTGTGAGGCAGTGTAGAAGAATACTCCTGACGGGCAGTACCTTCCAGGAACAGGTAGTTCATGTAACTCAGGTTTAAGATACCCAGGTAAGCGTATTTAAACGCACCACTACGACGTTCAGATGTATTCTGAATATTATAGGAGTTATTAATACTGAACCAGTTTGCTGTTACGAGACCACCATTGGTAGTAGATACCTGGTCACTATAGGTTTCTTTACGTGTCTGGAGACCTGCACTTACAGAGTAACCAAATACTCTTTTATCTTCATCTCTTGCGAAAGTCAATAACTGGTCACTGTACACAATGCTGTAACGGCCTTTAGCAACACCATAAGATCCGGTGCTACCACCACTATTGAATGCGATTGGCTTTTCGTTGTATTCTTTGGTTTCAGTGTTCACACTGGTGAAGTCATTACCTAACCTGGTACGGAATCTCAGTCCTTTCGCCAGGTCGATGTTCAATGTAACACTGGACAATAAACGATCCTGTTTTTCTATCTCCTGGTTACGCAGCTGTTTCCACAGGAAGTCCAGCAGGTTGTACGCGCGGATAGGATATTTGATCGCTTCATCCGGGTTCTGTGCCGCATTTTCAGGAGTTACGTACTTGTAACCTTTGCTGGTTTTATACTTATCAAACACAACTGCTAAATCTTCCTGACGACCGAAGTAACCGGCGAAGTCATTGAAGATACGCGCCATCTGCAATGGTCTGTTAGTGATCTTCGTGTTCACATAACCACTTACCACGTCTAAGCTCACCTTATTGTGCAGTTTGATAGTACTGTTCAGGTTGAAAGTATTACGCTGCTGATCACCACCGATCTGTACACCTTTGTAGTCGTTACGGGTATAAGAGAAGCGGTAATTCGCTTTTTCTGTCATATTCGAAAGGGATACATTCAAATTTGAATTGTATCCCTTCTGAAAGAGTTGATTATAGTTGTCTGGCTGGGGGGAATATGAGTGCATACTACCATCCCACCAGGGCACCAGCTGACCGTCCAGTTTTGGTCCAAACTGCGCATAGGCCCTGAAATAAGGCCTTACTGTTCCGTCAGTTCCAATGGGGACCCAACCTGCTGCGTTCGCGTTCGCGCCCGCAGTTGTCCTGTCATAACCGGACCCGTACTCATTCTGATATTTTGGCGCAAAAGCGATTCTTTCTGCAGTGTGAGAATAGTTCAGATCAACACCCAGACCTCTTCCTTTCATACCTTTCTTAGTGGTAATTACCACCACACCACTCGCGGCATCAGAACCATACAGGGCAGTCGCACTTGCACCTTTCAGTACTGTCAGATTTTCGATGTCCGCAGGGTTGATATCCAGGATACCATTACCACGGATACGGTTATCAGACCAGTAGTCAGTGTTGTTCGAACCAGCAGCACCTTTTTCGTTGTTGTTCCTGATCTGCACACCATCCACTACATACAGCGGCTGTGTGTTATAGTTCAGGGAGTTCACACCACGAATCTGGATATTCACCGCACTGGTAGCACCACCCGGAGCGGTAGTGATCTTTACACCAGCAGCTTTACCATACAGTGCAGAAGCAAAGTTGGTAGCGCCGGCAGCGGTGATTTGTTCAGAAGTGATAGTACTTACTGCGTACCCGAGAGCTTTTTGCTCTCTTTTGATACCCAGTGCCGTTACTACCACCTCATTCATTATACTTTGATTTGGTTGCAGTGTGACTGTAATTGCAGTTTTGCCACTAACAGGAATTTCCTGTGTTTTAAAACCTACATAAGATACAACCAGCACAGCATCATCCGGAACACTAATGGTGAAGGCACCATTTTCATCCGTAGCTACCCCATCGGAAGTCCCTTTTATTTTAATAGATGCACCGATCAGCGCTTCACCTGTCTGGTCCAATACTTTACCTGTTACTTTGATCGCCTTCAGCATAGCGCCTTTTGGCATGATCACGATCAGGTTATTAGATAACTCCTGGTAAGTAAAACCGGAATTGTTCAGGATCAGATCCATCACAGTGGTGATCTGAGCATCTTTCACGTTAATGTCTACCTTGTTATCATTTGGTATGTTCCTGTTACTGAACATGAAACGATAGTCGCTCTGGCTTTCAATTACAGTGAGCACTTTCTTAAATTCCACATCACGCAGATTAAGAGTGATCTTCGTCGCAAAGGAAGCTTTTGCCAGTACATTAAGACTGGTGACGAGCACCAATCCCAGTACTACATTCATAAGTAGCATTGGCTTTAAAAGCCCGTAAGGGATCTTTACGCCCCTGGGGCGTAGGATAGAAATCATAACTTAGATGTTAAGGGTGATTAAAGTCTTTCAAATTTTCAGGATTGTTCAAAACCTTCTTTAAGGATATTGATTCTTGGTTCGCGGGTACCGCTTAAAAACAGTGCCCGCATTATTTAGTAGTAGTCAAATTCATTTCCCATAGACAAATTTTAGGCGTTAATACTTTGTTTCTGGTGAAATGAAAGAGCGCATACATAGGTATAATCATAGTGTTTTAACATAGGTATTGGCTTCATATAGGGTTTTCATCTCACCTTCCAATGTTTGAAAGGAATTTTTAGGCTGCTTAATCTCGTCCCATCTTTCGGATCAATATATCACGATCGTCGAATCTTCAATCTTATATGCGAAATCTTCTGTCAGGTTCAGCGCATGGAATGCTTCCGCTACTGTTTCTCCTTCCAGGATACCGGTAAATCTGAGTTGCTTTTTGCGATCTGCGTTAAAGCTGATCCGCACATTGTACCAACGTTCCATTCTCTTTGCCAGCGTCTCAAAATCTTCATCATGGAAAGTCAGTTTGTTCTGTAACCAGGAAGTTTCCATGATCATGGTATCCTTCTGGCTGAAGTAGGTCATCGTTGTTAAGGACGGCACCACATCTTTTAAAGCCACTGATTTCTTCCGGGTAGAATCGTAGTCGCTTACAACTACCTTCTGTGATGGTTTCAGTACGATCTTCTCATCCGGATTATCAGCTACCGTCACCTCGATCGCACCTCTCAGCAGTGTAGCCTCCGTAGAGGTTTCGTTTGGATAGGACTTCACGTTGAATGCCGTACCTAACACCTTGATATCCATCTTCTCCGTATGAATAATAAATGGTTTCTGTGCATCGCCATGTACATCGAAGAAAGCCTCACCCGTCAGGTACACTTCTCTGCTCTTCGTTGGAAAATCAGCTGCATACTCCAGTTTACTGTCTGCATTCAGCGTAACCCTGGTGCCATCATCCAGCATGAAAGTGGATTTTTCGCCCCTTGAGGTGAATTTGGCCGTCAGAGGATCATGCTGTGAGCGGTAATAAAACACGCTGGCAGTGATCAGCAACGCTACAGAAGCAGCGATTCCCGATAACCATACCAGGCGACCTTTTCCGCGTACCGGTGTCATCAGCGGTGCTATATCTTCAGTACCTGCTTCTTTCTCAAGTTCACTAATACGCATCTGCACGTTTGAAAACAGTCTTCTGTTATCGATATGATCGTGATGATTCTGGGCCCAGTACATGCGGAACAGTTCATACTGTCTTGCAGCGACAGCATCCTCACTCATGATATGTTTCAGTTCCTGGCCTTCTTCAGGTGTTGAATCACCAGCCAGGTCCTTTATAACAATTTCAAAAAAACGTTCACTCATTGTCCGTTGGAATAACCCTTTGCATATAAGACAACATTTAATACCTGTTATGCGTACAAGGTTTAAAATTTTTTTTAACATATAATATTAAGGGCTAATTACCCATAAATATCCATATCAGCAGCAAAGCCGTCACAATACTATCAATATTGTCCGGCGTCTGTTTATTTGCCTTTTTCAGGTAAGGCTCCATCGCTACAGTCATTTTCTTCATGGCACGTAGCATCTGCGTATGCACCGTGCGGGGGGATATATTCAGGATCTCAGCTACTTCCTTGTATTTCATACCGTTCTCCTTGATCAGCCGGAAAATGATACTGCACTGACGAGGTAAAGAAGAAATTGCCTGGTCCATATGGAAAAGCAGTTCCTTCTTTTCAAGTTCCATCTCCGGAGACGTACTGTTGACCAGTTGCGCACCTCCCTCATGGTCGTCCAGGTTCACCAGTTGTACACTGGAGAACCGTTTATTGTAGTTGAGCGCATGATTTTTTACAGCAATGAAAAGATAGGTTTCAGGCTTCTGAACGTCCCGCATCTTGGCCCTGTCCATCCAGCATTTTACAAACACATCCGACACTATTTCCTCCGCAACCTGCTGGTACTGAACATACATTGTGCAAAATTTCACGAGTCTGGGGTTTAATTCATGGAAAAAAACCTCAAATGATTTAGAGTCGCTATCAACTGTGATGCGCTCCCATAGATCATTTATATTAACCTCCTTTTGCATTCTAACTTTTCCTTATATTTCAGACGGCAATGTAGTAAAAGTATATGGCAAATAAAAATAATAAAACTTTCTGAATTAATTATTTATAATATATATTTCCTACCATACATTAAGAAAATCCACCCCCTGGGAACGGCAATAAAAAACCCGTTCTGCTTGCGCAGAACGGGCCTTCAATTAGTTGAATATCAAACTACTCCTGGTCCATAGTCATGATATCGCGGTCAAACAGGTATAAGCCACTCTTGTCATCACCGATCAATTCCAGCTTGTCATTACACTCACGTGCCAGACGTTCTTCCTCAATCTGCTCATTTACATACCATTGCAGAAAATTGTGGGTTGCATAGTCCTTCTCCTGCAATGCAATGTCTACCAGCTCATTGATGCCTTCACTCACCTTCACCTCATGAGCAAACAACTCTTCAAAGGCTTTCTTTAAAGACACAAATGTGAGTACCGGTTGCGCAAGTGCGGGTACAATGGCAAAACCACCCCTTTCATTGATATAATGGATCAACTTCAGCATGTGCATACGTTCCTCATCACTGTGCTTGAAGAAAAATTTTGTTACGCCTTTCAGACCGGGCTGAATGTCCGCCCAGCTGCCCATTGCCAGATAAGCCTGAGAAGATTGTGCTTCCATCGTTACCTGCGCATTCAGGGCTTCCTGCATTCTTTGTGACAACATATAATTCGCTTTTTAAGTGAAGAATTGAACAGGTTAAAAATACAGAATTTCCTGAGCCCGTATCAGGGTCCGGAAAATTTAAATGCTTCTTTTTCATGATGTTCTCTACTCACAAAGCACCCAAAAGCATCCATTCCCGTTAGAACACGCCGACCATCGGGCAGGGGCCAACGAAGCATATGCAAAAACAGTACTTCGGATGATGACCCGGAACTACTTCATAAGCCAATACCCTAATACCAGCCAACATAATCCTTTGATAAGAAAAAAGATAAAGCCCCATAAACCGATACGCTTTATCCACCTGATGAATTTCTCTTTGCGCTGTTGCCCGATCTTATGCGACATACCCTGATACTTTCTGGCAAAGCTACAAACTGTCATTGTATTGTCAGAAACATCAGATTACCATCTACGGAACTTTTCTTACCATATCGGGAATTGTACGTTTCCTCACCAACTACAGCGCCGTCATAAGACATCTTTTATCGCACAAAATCTTCCCTGTACGGACTGAACACATCGATCAGCACACCCGGCTCCAAACATACCGCACCATGTACCACGTTTGATGGTATATAATACGCATCTCCCGCTTTGAGTACTTTCTTTTCCCCATCGATCGTAATCTCAAACACACCACTTTCCACATGCGCCATTTGTGTATGATGATGTGCATGCAATGCGCCTACCGCGCCCTGCTGAAACTCCACTTTCACCATCATCAGCTGCTCATTATAAGCCATTACCTTCCGGCGTATTCCCGGATCAGGATTTTCCCAGGGAATATCCCTGTCTTCAATAAAAACGTTCATCTGTGACTTTTTTCAGGTTATTGACCGGGTGACGGATGGTTGGAAAATACAATAGTCCATAGCGGTACCGTCGTTCCTGTACAGTTATCTGCTTACCAAATTAACAATTGATCAGCGAATAACTATGCAATAATTACGGTCTGCTATGGACTATTATTATTACTGCGAATGCCGTCAGCCGTTCATGAATGATAAAACGGCCTTATAGCGTCGCGCTTATTTCAGTAATTCATTCAGGCGCTTATCCAGTTCCTCACCTCTCAGGTTCTTAGCGATGATCTTACCTTGTGGGTCCAGCAGGAAGTTCTGCGGAACTGATTTTACGCCATACTGTTTAGCGACATCATTGTCCCAGAATTTCAGGTCGGAAACGTGTGTCCAGGCCAGACCATCTTTATGGATCGCATTGATCCATGCATCATGGCCGGTTGGCTGGTCCAGAGATACGCTCAGGATAGTGAAAGCTTTGTCTTTATGGTTGTTAAAGGCTGCCACCACATATGGGTTTTCCATACGGCACGGACGGCACCAGGAAGCCCAGAAGTCAACCAGTACGTATTTACCACGGAAGTCTTTCAGGTTCACCGGTTTACCCAGGGTATCGTTCTGTGTGAACAATGGGGCTTCAGCACCGATAACGGTCGCTTTCCAGCTACCGATCAGTTTTGCCAGTTCCTGACCGTTCTTGGTCTTTTTCAGAGAACCATCCAGGCTGTTCAGCATGGAATCCAGCTGACCAACTTTATCAGAAGCCTCATAAGCATACTGCTGGATCACATCCAGGCTCACCATTGATTTTGGATGCTTGGCGATGAACCCTTTATAGATATCGCCCTGCTGACCGCGGATCACTGCCAGCTTCTCATCCAGGTACTGCTGGAACTCCGGACTGTTACGTTTCTGCTCATCGGCAGCCATATATTCACCATTCAGTGCCTGATAAGCAGTGCTTACGCTTTTCAGGGATTCCTGTAACTGCTGATTATCAGTATTTAATGGAGAACCGCTGAAGGTCACCTTTTTCAGGGAATCAGCACTGTTCAGGGTGATCGTTCCTTTTTCTACGTAGAAAACGATCATATCTCTCATCCGCGGATCCGCCGGCGGATTAACATGTTTTAATACCATCATGGCCTGACCTGGCTCTTCTACTGACCCTTTGAACTGGAATACACCATCCTTCAGTTCAGCAGAATCCTTTACCTCTACACCACCAGTACGGTACACCAGTTGCAGTTTGGCAGGTGCATTCAGGTTGCCGATCTTGCCTTTGATTGTGAAATCCCCTTTCTGGGCTAACAACACACCAGGGGACAGCAGTAAGGCTGCTAATAATTGCTTCATGCTAGAATTTTGTTTGGTTTGATTTTGATTTTCATTAAAATTAGGAAATAAAAGTGAAGTAGGGCCGCCGGAAAGACCGATTCGGGATGACCGGTCAAAAGGCTGTATGAACTAAAAACCCTGTCATCTTCGATATCAGCATTTGTTCTTCGCTGTACAACGCTATTACGCCGTTATTAAGCCGCTATCTGTCCGCTCCGGAGCGAAGAGGTAGCGGCGTAATAACGGCGTAGTAAGGTTTTAATCGAAGAAAAAAGACCTTCTCCTACTCTATACCCAGTTCCTTCTGGATTTCTTCCAAAGACCGGCCTTTGGTCTCCGGCATCATCTTCCAGACAAACAACAGATGTAAAAGCATCATAACACTATAGAACACAAAGGAATAGAAGCCTCCCATCACACTTCCTGACACAATGATCGGGAATGTCCAGGAAATAATGGCTGCCATGATCCAGTGGGTAAAGCTGCCCAGTGCGCCCCCCTGTGACCGTACCGCATTCGGGAATATCTCGGAAATAAATACCCAGATCACTGCCCCCTGGGAGAAGCCGAAAAAGGCGATATAACCGATCAGATAGATCAGTACATTTCCACCCAGACTGGCCGGATCGCGGAACGCATAGGCCGTCAGTCCCAGGAAAACGATCATCCCTACAGAACCGATCAGTAACAGGGTCTTACGACCAAATTTATCAATTACCGTCATCGCCAGCAGGGTACATATAAGGTTGGCCGCTCCTATATATACCGGTTGCAGATAAGCCTGCTCTTTACTAAAGCCTGCCAGTTCGAAGATACGGGGTGCATAATACAGGATCGCATTAATACCTGATAACTGGTTGAACATTGCCAGCAATACCGCATAAATGATCGGTTTTGCATAACGCTTCTGAAACAGGTTTTCCTGGTGCATCTTTACAGAATCCCGGATCGCGGTAATAGCAGCGTCCACATTCTTCTCCTGTAAACGCTGCAGGATAGGTACGGCTTCCGCTTCCCGGTTATTCAGGATCAGCCAGCGCGGACTTTCAGGGATCGTACGCAGCAGAATACCGAACAAGACCGCCGGTACCACCATGATTCCCAGCATCCAGCGCCACGAATCATCCCCCATACCGACAAACAGGAAGTTGGTCAGATAAGCGATAAAGATACCCGCCACAATATTCAACTGGAAAGAGCCCGCCAGACGGCCACGTAAATGTGCCGGCGATATCTCCGAAATGTACATCGGTCCGACTACCGAAGAAGCCCCTACGGCCACACCGGCAGAAAAACGGAATAACACGAACAACAGCCAGGCCGAAATCGAGGCACAGCCAATAGCCGAAATAATATACAGACCGGCAATCACCAACAGTACCTTCTTACGGCCATGGATACGGGCAGGTACGCCCACTACCAGTGAACCTAATACAGTACCGATCAGGCTCGAAGCCACTGTAAAGCCCAGCCAGAAGGGACTGAGCGACCATAATTCCATAATCGTTTTCTCTGCGCCGGATATAACCGCCGTTTCAAAGCCAAACAGGAACCCGCCAAGGGCAGCGATTAACGCTATTCTAACAGGATAAGACAACATGTGCGTAGTTTATTGTGATTTTTTGTGGAGCCGTGGATTTCATCATAACGTTTTGTCTAAACAGGGAAAAAAAGTAAACATAAAAAACGGTAAAAACAACCTTTCGGAGGTTTAATCAGAATATTCTACATTTACCCTATATCTATCACCTCATGAAAAAAGAATTTGACGCATTGTCGTGACCAAGACAATGTAATATGATTTCTACAACCTCTGGAAGAGGCTTCAGATGTATTCTGAACACAACTACCCACCGCGGGACTTACAACCGCGCTAACAAAAATTTACATGCCTATTGCGAACATTGCAGATGGCATGGGTCTTTCTGGAAACGCTGCTATGACCAGCCACTGGACGAAATGACCTACACCGATGATCTTGACGGTACGCCGTATAAATTAAGGTTCAGGTACCATTACAACTGGAAACTGGTTTCCAAAAACAAAAAGCAGTGGATGCGAAAGCACATGAAGACAAAATACAGTCGCGATCCCCGTGGCAGAGTTGAAATCACTTTCGGCTTTTAATGGCTTAACCGTGAGGAAGCATCCTCACGGTTTTTATTTTCCCCGATATTTGAAATTCATATACCCCTGATTTGATATTGCTATAAACGACCCTCCTTCCCTGCCGCACCTTTGTATTGTCAATAACGCAAACACACCTCCATAATAACAAACAACACGCATCATGAACAAATTAAACATTGGCGCAGGTAAATGGATAAAGGCATTACTCTTCTCCGCTGCTATTGTTAGTGCGCCATTAGTCATGCACGCACAAAAAACGCCTAAAGTAAAAAACATCATTCTCGTACACGGCGCTTTTGCTGATGGTTCCGGATGGGAAGGCGTATATAAGATCCTGGCGGCAAAAGGTTACAATGTGACTGCATTACAATACCCGATGACGTCACTTGATGATGATATCACCGCCCTGAACCGGGCAATCGACAAACAGGACGGCCCAACCGTACTGGTAGGACACTCTTATGGTGGTACGATCATTACAGGCGCTGGTGCAGACCCAAAAGTATCCAGCCTGGTATATGTAGCGGCATTCGAACCAGATTCCCTGGAATCTACCTTCCAGCTGGTGCAGACAAGACCAATACTGCCTGAAAACGGTATCCTGCCGCCGGATGACAAAGGCTTTATCTACTATGACAAAGCTAAATTTCATCCAGGCTTCTGCGCAGATGTTCCTAAAGAAAAAGCAGATTTCATGTACGCATCTCACGGCGCTATCGCATTGTCCTGCTTCACCACGCCTGTAAAACATGCGCCATGGAAATACAAACCAGCTTATGCAGTCCTTACTACTGATGACAAAAGTATCAATCCTGAATTACAGCAGGACATGGTAAAACGTTCCGGCGCAAAAGTGACTACGATAAAAGCAAGCCATGTAGTGTTTATTTCACACCCGAAAGAAGTGGCAGCGGTGATTGAAGAAGCAGCGAACAGATAGGAATTAATTAAGAATTAGGAATTAAGAATTAAGATTGATTACTTAAGGCATAAATACAAACAAAGGCGATTCGATTGAATCGCCTTTGTTTGTATTTATGATCAACGTACATTGAACGCTCAGCAACCGCTGCATTCGAATTCTTAATCCTTAATTCTTAATTCCTAATTTTTTTCCTGTATTCTGCCGGCGTGATCCCCGCGTTCTTTTTAAAAAACAAACTAAAATTAGGTTGCTCTGCAAATCCAATACAATAGCCGATATCCTGCAAGGTCCAGTCCGTCTGCAATAACAAACTCTTCGCTTCTTCCAGCAAACGGGTACGTATATGCGTACTTACGTTCTGACCTGTATGTTTCTTTAATAGTGTATTAAGATAGTTAGGATGAACATTGAGATTAGCGGCGAATTCTTTTGCTGTTTTCATGGAGATAGGATGGCTGTAATGCACATTCATGATCTCTCTTTCCAGCAAACTAAAAAAAGTATGTACATGCCTGTAGTCATCTGATATATGGTCCGGCTCTTTAAAATCGGTAATACGCGCACATTGTATCAGTAAGAGCTGGAGATAGGTCTGCATCGCATCTTCATTCAAACGGTTACCCGACAGTTCTTCCTGCTGCATACTACTGAAGATAGTACTGAGTGCTGCAACATCCGGGTAGCGCAGGCGGATGATATTTTTCTGCCCGTCAAAAAGATGATACTTTTCGATCGTCAGCTTGAGTAATGGGTGTTTGTCCAGCAGACTTTTACCGAACAGACAATTGTAACCTTCCTGCCCGGAAGAAAGTCCTTTCCAGGAAATGATCTCTGAGGGATGCAGAAAGATGATCATGGGTTCCTCAATGTAGTAAGTACTGGCGCCTACGGTTAACATACCCTGGCCTTCCGTGACCATCAGTATCTTATAAAAATCCCTCCGGTGGGGTGAAAGGGAATGTTTGCTGTCTTTATCAGAACGGCTATACACCCGGATGGACAAGGCGTCGAAGTATTCCCGGGTAAGGGGAATCTTATCCGGAGAATCGCACTGCAGGCCATTCATTTTAAATTCCGGTGTCTTCATCATATCTGTCTGAGTTTTTACACCTACAAATATGTCTGAGATCAGCCGATTTACGGTTGTCCCTATTCTCGGAATTCGGGTATTTTTCCCTGCTTTTTAGAAAATAAAAAGCTGCCCGCCCGTTTTAACGGGTGGACAGCCTACGCTGATCATGCCATCTTATTTAGACAGCTGTTCGAACTCTTCGTCCGTCAGTTCTATATCAGCAGCCTTCAGGTTCTCTTCCAGGTGCGTGACAGACTTGGTGCCAGGGATCAGCAGAATATTATCTGCGCGTCTCAGCAACCATGCCAATGCGATCTGAGCCGTAGTAGCATTGTGAGCTGCAGCGATCTTACTGATCTTGTCGGCCAGGGTATCCGGACCGGAAGCCAACGGGAACCATGGAATAAATGCAAGTCCACGTTCAGTGGTATAATCCAGCACTTCTTCCCATTGACGGTTACCCAGGTTGTAAAGATTCTGTACAGATACGATCGGCAGTACTTTTTCAGCACGCTCGATCTGCTCCACATTCACTTCAGATAAACCTACAAATCTGATCTTACCTGCCTTCACAGCTTCTGCAACAGGCGCCAGCGTTTCTTCTACAGGAACATTGGAGTCAAAGCGATGCAGTTGCCAGAGGTCGATCGTGTCTACCTTCAGACGTTTGAGACTACCTTCGATATTTTCGCGGATAAAATCCGGATTACCATTCGGCACCCATTGATCAGGTCCCGGACGGTTGAATCCGCCTTTGGTAGCAATAACTACATCATCCTTATAAGGATGTAAGGCATCCGCGATCAGTGATTCATTCAACTTAGGCCCATATGCTTCCGCAGTGTCGATGAAGTTCACACCAGCTGCAACCGCAGCCTGTAGTACTTTCTTCGCATTCTCACGGTCCGCTACCTCTCCAAATACTCCTTTTCCGGTCAATTGCATTGCACCGTAACCAAGACGGTTGATTTCCAGCTGACCTCCCAGGGAGAAAGTCAGACTTTTTGTGCTTGTTGCCATTTTTTTTGTTTTTAAATCAATCCTGAAATAAGTGAGATATTACTGTTGTGTCAGTTTGTACAAACTTCTCTTAATGCATCAATAAGTATACCCGTGTCGCGATGGCAGGATGCTATCTTTATGTATAGTTGTGTATATGTTATGCTTTCAGCAACCGGCCTTTAAAAAACAAACTTACGGGGTGATGATCTTATGCATCATACTGTACATATTATCTGACGCCTGTATCATGTGTATAAAGGTCAGGAGAATCCGGCGGACAGCAATTAGTAAAAACAAAGGATTTAGTATGAATATCAAAGAATTTTCAACCGGGTATAAAGCGAAAGGGCGTCCGCCAGTGGTGGGACGCCCTTGTACTTATTAAAAGTAATACGATTATAAGGCGGTGAAACTATAGGTCTTTCCCTTTTCGGTCGCCACATCATAGGTCGCTGATGCTACGATCTCCAGCGGAGCGACCGTCTTTGTATGTACCAATGGCGCTGCTATCGGCGTTACCTGATAAAAAGGGTTACTGTTCTCTCCGGAAGCCTTATTCAGCTGGCTCATCCCTTTTAAAGGTACGGCGCTACGGATACGGCAGTTACCTCCTAAGGTAGAAGTGATCACCAGTTTTGTGATCTTACCATCCTGCCATACCAGGTCATCGATCACAAAGCCGCCTCTCGCACGAAGGCCTTTAATGTTGCCTGTCTTCCATTGTGGCGGTAAAGCCGGTAATACATAAATAGCTCCATCATGGCTCTGCATCAGCATTTCTGTGATACCGGAAGTACAACCGAAGTTACCATCGATCTGGAAGGGAGCATGTGCGTCAAATAGATTGGTATAGGTACCACCGCCATGCTGGCCTACAGGGCTCAGCTGATTGGTGATCAGTTTCAGGGCATGTTCGCCGTTTTGCAGTCTCGCCCACCAGTTCACTTTCCAACCCATACTCCAGCCGGTAGATACGTCACCACGTTGCAGCAGGGTGGTATTGGCCGCACTGGCTAATACCGGTGTACGGTCAGGCGATATCTGTGCAGAAGGATACAAGCCATACAGGTGAGATATGTGGCGGTGATTATCTTTCGGATTATCGAGGTCATCTATCCACTCCTGTAACTGTCCGTACTGGCCAACCTGCATAGGCGGGAGCCGGCGGCGGACCGTCTTAAAAGTATCCACCAGGGCGGCGTCTTTCCCGAGTATTTCGGCCGCATTGATAGCAGCGCTCAGTGCATCAAAAACGATCTGGTTATCCATAGTGCATCCCGCATCAAAAGATACATTCGGACGGGTGGAAGGCGCATTCTCAGGAGAAGTGCCCGGATTTACCACCAGGTATTTACGCTTCGGATCTTCCACCAGGTCATCTACAAAAAACAGGGCAGCCCCTTTTATGGCCGGATAAACATCAGCCAGGTAACGCTTATCGCCATTATACAGATAACGGTCCCAGAGGTGCTGCGCCAGCCAGGCGCCGCCCATACTCCAGATACCATAGAAGATACGGTCTACCGGCCCTGTGATACGCCAGAGGTCCGTGTTATGATGGGCCACCCATCCTCTGGCGCCATAGAGTATGCGCGCAGTACCCTGTCCGGTTACAGACAGTTCCTTTACCATCTGTACCAGCGGCTCATGCATTTCCGGCAGATTATCCTTTTCCGCCGGCCAGTAGTTCATTTCAGTATTGATGTTGATCGTGTATTTGCTATCCCATGGGGGTGACATTTCTGCGTTCCAAAGTCCCTGTAGCGTAGCTGGCTGCCCACCAGGCTGAGAACAGGAGATCAGCAGATAACGGCCAAACTGAAAGTACAGTGATACAAACTGCGGGTCATATGTTTTGGAAAAGTTGAGCAGTCGTACATCTGTTGGGTCTTTTGCCGCATCAGAAGTACCCAGGTCAATTTTCACACGGTTGAAGTAACGCTGATAGGCAGCAATGTGCCCTTTCAACAGGGCGTCATAAGGCTGTTTAGCAGCTGCATTCAGATAAGCATTTGCTTTCTTCACGGCGTCTGCACTGAGGTCCTGGTAATTCACATAGTTGGTCGCCATGGAGATGAACAGCAGGGCGCTATTAGCATTCTTCACGGTAACAGCGGTATCAGACGTTGCTACGCTTCCCCCGCTGGCGATCACCCGGGTAATACCGTTGAATTTCACTTTACCTTCCACGCCTTCATGGCCATTGGTGGTGCCATTGACGATCAGCTCCTTTCCACTGGCTTTGACCGTCGCATTTTGCTGTGGCGTGGTCAGATAGGCAGAAAACCCAAGCGTACCCGGTTTGCTGCTGCTCAGGCGAACAATGATCGTTTGCGCCGGTACAGAAGCAAATACTTCACGCGTATACTTAACACCGTCTACGGTATAGGTAGTGGTAGCGACCGCCTTTTCTATATCGAGTTCACGGTAGTAATTATCATAGTGATCATGCCCCGGAAAAGCAAGGTGTAAGGTACCTACAGGCTGATACATTTGTCCGCCGGAGAGTTTGGTCTGTATCTTTTCTCCCGCCAGCTCCTGTGCTTCTTTCTGTTTACCATCAAAGATCAGCTGACGGATTTTTGGTAATGCAGCCAGTGCTTCCGGATTCTCATTGCGGTTCGGACTACCTGTCCATACCGTTGCCTCATTCAGTTGCAGCAGTTCTTCTGCCGGATTACCGAACACCATCCCGGCGATACGGCCATTGCCGACGGGCAGGGCAGCCGTCCAGACGTTACCGGCGGGTTGTTTGTACCATAATTTCAATGCTTGTTGCGCATGTGCATAGAATGGAGAGATGCTGATGAACAGCAGGGTCAATTTTTTCATAACAGCGGAAAGTCAATTTTCAATTACGAATGACACATGACAAGGTTAATCATGTTGTCTGTGTCTTTGGTCCTGTAACAGGCATCCAATTACACCTTGTGGTACAATGATATAATTGGATGCATTGCATCTTCAAAATACAAATGATGTCTTATACGTGCAAGAAACGATTGTACAATTAACACATAATTCCATGAACGGCAGTTCCGCATTAATGTGTCTCGTCTATCAGCATCACATCCCAGGGTTGTAATGTCTTACCGATCAGCAATATGCCGGTATTGTTGGACAATACCTGTTCTTCTCTCACGGCCATTGCTCTTAACTGCATAAGGCGTAGCTGATCACCACTTAATGTGTCGGGATTACCCGCTTGTTGCAGTGCATTGAGTGCATTACCATTTTCACGGTCCAGTATTTCGACGTTAAAGCGGGCGTCCTTATTCGTATTCAATAGTTTAAAGTTAAAGTCGCGTGCTTCCCCCATTTTCAGCGTACTCTCTGTCACATCCGTGCCTCCAAAGGGAGGTACTGTTTTCAACGTTGCCGGATAGTTATACACAATGGCGGTCAGCCGCTGACTATCCTTATGACGCGTTACAATGATACCGTCTTTGTTATACAGCAGTTCATCACCCAGGGTATGCAACATGCGGTACGCATGGAAAGAGGGTTTGGCAATACCCTGGTAGTTAAGTAAGCCGTTACCACCGGAGAGGGATTGCGCGCCACTGCCTTCTTCACCGCTATCTGTCAGGTTCCGGTAAGCCATTCCGTCGGCCAGACCGATACTATCCACATTCGCTTTGATGATATAAGCAGCGCCTGGCAGTGCATCATGCATCGCATCCCTGACGGAGGAACTGGTCCCCCATTCAGAGAGATGTATCTCGGCCTTTGGAAAGGCGCTTTTATCCACTACTGCGCGCAGCCATTGCAGGTCTTTTAATGTCGCATCCACGCCTCTTAAAGTGCCTTTGCCATTGTTAAATGGCATATCTGTCGGATACGGGTGGGTGGATATGAAATCAACAGGCACCTGCTGTTGTTTACAGTATTCCAGGAAATCTTCTATCCACACCCCTTTCCACTTCAATGCTTCCGGATCGCCTGCTGCTACTGTTATCTTTGATCTATCTTCTGTTTCACCATCAAAACGGCCATCACCAACGAAGTTGCTGGTGGCGGGACCACCTACACGCAATTGCGTCGAGACGGTCTTCAATGCCTGCGCAGTCGCCTTGTACATCGCAAAATACTGGCTTTTACTGCCATCCCAGGTCGTGCGGACATTCGGTTCGTTCCATACTTCGAAATACCAGCTGCTGACTTCCCCGATACCGAATTTCTCTATACAATGTTTGGCGAAGTTCGTCACCAGTTGTGACCACTTTGAAAAATCACCCGGAGGGGAAACGTTGGCTTTCCACCAATAAGCTGTGGCAGCGCCACCGGCCATTTCCTTTGGAAAAAAGCTCAGTTCTATAAAGGGTTTTACACCGGCTTTCAGCATTCTGTTGATCACATCGTCCACGCGGAGCCAGTTATACACGCCTCCCTGGTAGACGGACATATCATCGTGAAATATCCCGTGCAGACGGCAATATTGGAAGCCGCAATGTTTCTTGCCAAATTGCAGGTGTTCCAGCCAGGGCGATCCGGTACGGAGCACTTCTCCTGCGCGGCCTGCTCCCACACATTTACTCCAGAAGTGTGAAAATGTGCGTCCCTGAACTTTGGTGTCAATTATCAACGGAGGTTGTTCTTCCCATAGTGAACGGCCTGCTACAATGCCGGGTATTAATGCACTACCCGCAGCTGAAACGATTGCCTGTTTCAAAAATTTACGTCTTTCCATGAGGTAAGGGTTAGATAGTTATACGGCCGTTCCCCTGAACATTGCCAGCATTGTTTTTCATATCGCGATATAGCTCACTTACACAAATTCCGGGGATACAAGCTCTCTTTGATTGATAAATTCTACGGTAAAATCATAACAAGTACTGAATACAATGTACGGCATTTTATGAAATACGCAAACGTTTGCATAATCCATTGACTACAATACATATATGTACAAAATACTCTATGATATCGAGAAATGCAAGTCTGGGGTGAGAGAATATTCATTTGAGTAGGTCCTACGCTGCAGGAAGAAAGGGGGTAGTTGGCGTCAGGGAGGCATATAGTCTCTACCGGAAGCGGATCAAGTCCACCTTCATTACGGGTCAGATACCCGGTAAGCCCTCCTTAAGTAAGGATCAAGTCCACCTCTGATGTAGCGCAGGTACCGGGGTAAAGTACCCATCAGGTACTTCTCAGGCAGGGACCAGGCGCCGCTGGTCCTGGTGAGGCCTATACGGCTTCCCTTATACCAGTAGCCAGAGGAATGGCCTGCAATACTTCCGCTACCTCTTCCCGCAGGGCGGGGTCCTGCTCAAGGATCGCAAAAAGGGCAGCATCTGAGTCGACAAACAGGGAAACAAACAAACCGGTTTCATGTACCTGCAAACCGGTACGCAGTACCTTGCCCTCCAGTTGCAACTGATGGTAATATTGCTGCTGGGCGATCAGGCACTCCTTATTCCCCTGCTCCCAATTCCTCCCCTTTCCAAAGAAAAGTAACACTTCGTGTGGCTGCCTGTAGTCCATAATACTTTATTTTTGTACAAAGATCTGCAAGAGAAGGAGTTCCCGGTTAACGCAAACGGTACTTTTATCAACGCAAAAAGGTCTGATCAGCTATTTTATTTCTATGCAACCATTGCCATCACTGCCATTTCCTGCATACTCCTATAAAATGGAAGAGATCACCCGTACCCTCACGAAAGAACAGACCACTGGCCCTGAGATCAGGTACGATGAGGTGAAAATGGATAACGCCCGTATGCTCTGGTATAAGTATACCGCCGACCAGGAATACCACATTCCCATGCGACTTGAAAAGGAAAGGGTTGAGCTGCACTTCAAGCTACAGGGACGTTCCGGTGTCTCCTATGCGGACCAGCATCTTATCATGACCGCCAATCAGCAAAGCATTTTCTATCAACGTGAACTGGAAGGGGAATACATTCTTTTTCCCGGGGAAGAAAGCGCCTTCTTTGAAATAGAAATGCCCATGGCCGTATTTGGCTCTCTTGTAACAGACGAGAGTCAGTTCCTCCGCAATTTCTTCCATCAGCTGCAAACACCCCGTCACCACCTGTGGCCGGGATACTGTATGCACATCACGCCAAAGATGCACAACATCATTGCGGAGATGCATACCACTGCCTATAAGGGGCAGATGAAAAGACTGTTCCTGGAGGCAAAGATGATAGAATTGTTCCTGTTACAGGTGAGCAGTTATGAAGAGCAATACCTGCAACCGGCAGCCCTGCGTCCGCGGGAGATAGATGCTTTACATGCCGCCAAACATTATATCGGACAACATTTTGCGGAAGACTGTTCCATTATTTCCCTGGCCGGCCAGGTTGGACTGAATCAGAAAAAGCTGAAACAGGGATTTAAGGTCTTATTCGGCCATACCATTTTTGGCTATGTCAGTCATGTGAGAATGGAAAAGGCGAGGCAATTATTACTGGACGAACAGAAAACGGTCGGAGAAGTAGCAGAACTGGTAGGTTATCAGCATCAACAGCACTTTACCGCTGCTTTCAGAAAGAAATACGGTATTCTTCCCAAAACGCTCAAGCAGTAAAACTGCTTGCCGGCGTAAGGCGCTACCGGAAGGTATTACCTTACGGCCGGACCACGGCAGTTAACAAATCAGGGACGTACAGGAGGACAGACACCTATCAGGATGGCCGGTCTTTGGTATTACGAATCAGACCTATGCCCGCAAAGAAAAAGATCGCTCCCAGTATGGAATAGATGATAATTCCCTTGATGCTCCTTGTACCGCCGGTGCTATTCATAAAGCTGACAGCTCCCATTATCAGACCGGCAATTCCCAGAAAAGTCAGGAGCATCCCGATAACCCGTTTTTCCATAACTTTTTTACCCCTGTAATGCAAATTGCATGCCCTCGCTATAACATAGCAGTCACGACCCGACCTTTCTATAATTGGTTGCAAATGAATAAAGTACCAAAAAAGCCAGCTAAAACTGACATTTAGGCGTAACAGACTGCAGGTGGTGCAATTTTTGCCGCTTCCCACAGCATGAAGATCTTCTGGATTTATTTGCGTCCCCACCGCTGGATGATCGCCTTATCCCTCTTACTGGCAGGTATAGGCCAGCTGGCAACGATGGTAGACCCCCTGATCTTTGGAAAGATCATTGATGATTATACACTACACCCCGGTAATAAAGCACAGGAGGAACTGGTTAGAGGTGTGCTGTTCTGGCTGGCCATAGCCATTGCCGTAGCCATGGTAGCAAGACTCTGCCGCGCCTTCCAGGAGTTTGTAATGCGTATCGTCGTACAGCGCTTCGGTATGCAGGTCTTTAATGATGGACTGAAACAAACCCTCCGTCTTTCCTATCAGGAATTTGAAGAACAACGCAGCGGAGAAACGGTCGCATTGCTACAGAAAGTACGCAATGACAATGAACGCTTTCTCAATGCATTGATCAATATCCTGTTTTCCTCCATGGTAGGCATCTGCTTCCTGATATGGTATGCGGTTACCAAACACTGGGCACTGGTGCCCGTCTTCTTCTTTGGCGTACTTGTACTGGGTACCCTGACAGGCTTACTGAGCCGGAAAATGAAACAGATACAGCGCGCCATCAATAAAGAAACACTGAAGCTCTCCGGCTCCATTACCGAGTCGCTCCGCAATATAGAACTCGTGAAAAGCCTCGGGCTGACCTTTCCGGAAATACGCAGACTACGCACTTTCACCCGGAACATCTATGACCTGGAGATCAAAAAGGTAAAACAGGTACGTACGCTGTCATTTATACAGGGCACTACGCTCAACCTGTTACGGCAATCTATTCTGTTCATATTGCTCTGGCTGATCTTCCATAAAGTATTGAGCACTGGTGAACTCATTGCCATGCAGTTCATATCTGCCACGATCTTTAATCCGCTGCAGGAACTGGGCAACATCATCGTCTTCTACCGGGAAGCAGAAAGCTCCTTACAGTTGTTCGACCAGCTGATGCACAAACCGGTGGAACAAAAACCTGCCAGTCCGGTGGAACTGGGTTCTCTGGAAAGCATCCGTTTTGAAGATATCATATTCCGCCACCAGACGGCCACACAGAACGCCATGGACGGCATCAGCTTCCATGCCGGCATAGGAGATACGATCGCCTTCGTAGGGCCATCGGGTTCAGGTAAATCGACCCTGGTAAAGCTTTTACTCGGTTTATATCAACCTGTGTCCGGAGAGATCTATTTCAATGATATTCCTTCCGGAGAGATCCGCTTTAACCAGATGCGCCGGCAGATAGGCTTCGTTTCGCAGGATACGCAGCTGTTCGCGGGCACCATCCGGGACAATCTTTTATTCGTTAAACCTGAGGCTACTGATGAGGAAATGCTGGAAGCCCTGCATAAGGCGTCCTGCACACAATTACTGGCGCGTTCTCCACATGGTGTGAATACTGTGCTCGGTGAAGGAGGATTAAAACTCTCAGGTGGCGAAAAACAACGTATATCCATCGCGCGTGCACTGATACGCCATCCGCGTCTGCTGATCTTTGATGAAGCGACTTCCGCGCTGGACTCTCTGACAGAAGAAGCGATTACAGATACCGTCAGGAATATTTCCGCCAGAAGGGAACAGCTAAACATACTGATCGCGCACCGATTATCCACCATTATGCATGCGGACACTATCTATGTACTGGAAAGAGGTAAGATCGTAGAGACAGGCACCCATGAAGCACTACTTGAACAAAAGGGATTATATTATGCAATGTGGCGCCAGCAGATAGGCGAACGCCGCAGTATTGTACAATAAAACACACTTTCCGGGGGCATGGTTTTTGGGCCGCACAGCGTATACAAAATCATTGTTTTATGGAACAGATGAGGCAGATCACCCTGAACATCCCACCTACGACCAAACCCCGCGTAGTGATCGTAGGCGCAGGTTTCGGCGGACTGAACGCCGCACAGTCGCTTCCGGATGATAAATTCCAGATCGTACTGTTCGACAAACATAACTATCACACCTTTCAACCGCTGTTATACCAGGTTGCCTCTGCGGCTTTACAGGCTGATTCTATTGCGGGTCCGCTCAGAAATCTGTTCCATAATACCAAAGACTTTCACTTCAGGATGCTGCGGGTATTATCCGTCGATCCGGCTACCAATACCATCAATACGTCCGCAGGGCAATTACAGTACGATTATCTCGTCATCTCCACCGGGGCCAGAACAAACTACTTCGGCAACGAAAACATGCAACGTTACGCGTTGCCATTAAAAACGATACCCGATGCGTTGAATATGCGTAGTCAGCTGATGCAGCTGTTCGAATGGGCCAGTCTCAATGGTAATCCCGCTATCACGGATTATATGCTGAATGTGGTGCTGGTGGGCGCAGGGCCTACAGGTGTTGAAATGGCTGGCGCTTTATCAGAATTGCGGAAGAACGTGTTACCCAAAGACTATCCGGCGCTCGATTTCAATAAGATGAAAATATACCTGCTGGATGGTCTTGATCGCGTGCTGCCACCCATGCATCCAAAGTCCAGCGCCCGCGCACAGCAATACCTGGAGAAGATGGGTGTCATTATTAAACTGAATACGATCGTGCAGGATTATGACGGAGAAACGATCACCCTGAAAACAGGAGAACAGATCAAATCTTTTCTTGTGGTATGGAGTGCAGGCGTAACAGGAGAAACGTTTCCGGGTATACCCACAGAATGGACAGAACGCGGACGTCTGTTAACAGAACCGAATTGCAGAGTGATCGGTAGTCCGAACATTTTTGCCCTTGGAGACATTGCCCTCATGAAACTGGAAGATTATCCCAAAGGACATCCCGGCGTAGCACAGCCTGCCATACAGATGGGTAAGTACATTGGTAAAAACCTCTACGCGATCCACAAAAATGATAAGGTAAAACCATTTAAATACTTTGATAAAGGCTCGCTGGCAACGGTGGGCAGAGGAAAGGCGGTGGCTGATCTGCCAAAGAACATTCATCTTGGCGGCAGACTTGCCTGGTGGATATGGTTATTTGTGCACGTGAATTTCCTGGTGAGCTTCCGTAACAAATTACTGGTGCTGGCGAACTGGATATGGAACCTGTTTACATTTGATAAAGGCAACCGCCTGATCATCCGCCCTTATATCAGAAAAGGGGACGAACGGGCGAAGGCGGTGTTTACAGAAAATGAGTCAGGCAGTTAGCGTCCATAAGAAAATGTTAATGTTCCGTTGCTTAACTTCTCATTAACTCAATTCGACTGGTGAAGTACTAATATTGCCATCATATAGAAGTAGCCAAACTACTTTTAAATTTGTTTTCATAACGTGGAATTAGACAAGGGCTGCCTTTCAAGGCGGCCTTTTTTATTGTACCTTTGTGTCTGCTTTGGAAACAAGAAACTACATAACGTTATCACAGCTGGCAGCCGGCATACAGGGCACTATCAAAAACGCTTTTTCAGGACAGAGTTATTGGGTGGTGGCTGATATCACCAGTCACTCCTTCTATCCGGCCAAAGGATATCATTACTTTGATATGGTGGAGAAGGACCCGCGCAGTCACCAGATGATCGCGAAGATATCTACTACAGCATGGGGAAATGGAAGTACGCGTATCAAAGAATTTGAGAATGTAACGGGACAACGTTTCTCCAACGACATGCAGGTACTCGTACGTGTTGCTGTAGAGTTTCATCCCGTATACGGCCTTAAATTGTCGCTGATGGACATTGACCCCAGCTACACCATCGGTCAGCTCGAACAGCAGAAACAGGCCACTTTACAGCGATTAGTGACAGAGTGTGCTGACATCGTACAGAAAACCCCGGATGGGTACATGACCCGTAATAAGGCCCTGCGACTTAATCCGGTTATCCAGCGTATTGCTGTCATTTCTTCTGCTTCTTCTGCAGGTTACCAGGATTTCATGCACACCATGCAGTCCAATGCCTATAAGTATATCTTCTATACGGATAATTACTTTACCGCTGTACAGGGAGAAGCCAATGCGGCACAGGTATGTATACAACTGGACGCGATCATCGCATCCGGTAAACAATATGATACGGTGGTGATCATCCGCGGTGGTGGTGCGCAGACAGACCTCCTGTTGTTTGATCAGTATGCACTAGGCAAAGCAGTTGCCGGATTCCCGGTGCCTGTTATCACTGGTATCGGTCATCATAAGAATGAGACCATTACCGATATGCTGGCGCATACTGCCACGAAAACACCCACAAGAGCAGCTGAACTTATCATCGCACATAACCGTACCTTTGAAGAAGCATTGCTGACACAGCAAAGTCAGATCATTATCCGGATGCAACAGATGATCGCGGGCAGAAAGCAACAGCTGTCTTCATTACATACCGGTATCATTAACCGCTCACGCGATCTGCTGAGTGTACACAGAGACGGACTGACACGCGCAAAACAGGCCATTCCGCAAAGGGCCCGGCATACACTACTGAGACAGCGGAATGCCATCTCACAGTTATCCGGACAATTACTGGCGAAGCCGGGGCAGGTAACCGCCACCCGCTTACAGGAGCTGGCCCATATCCGCAAGGATATACAGGTATACGCACGTAAACTGCTGCAACAGCAGCAACAAAAACTGGTGCACCATGAAACAGTGGTAAGGATCATGAGTCCGGCCGTGCTATTGCAAAAAGGCTTTGCCATGGTACAGCACAAAGGACAGATCATTACCAGCGCCGCACAGTTGTCTCCCGGAGACGAGATCACCGTACAAATGGCGGATGCCGGCGTACATGCGACAATCACTTCAAAAACAATGACCGATGGATACTAGTCTGACATACGAAGCAGCTTATAAAGAACTGCAACAGATAGCCAGGGAAATCGAAACGGAATCCGTTTCCGTAGATGTACTGGCAGCGAGAGTGAAACGCGCTTCCGAACTGATTACCTTCTGTCAGGCACGCCTCCGGGCGACGGAAGCGGAAGTTGAGAACATCATCCAGCAAATGGAAGATAAACCGCTTTAAGCTTTTTAAGCTGCGGCGCCCGCTAACTGACTCAGGGCGCCGCCCCCAATCCCTTATGCATAACCTGTTCCAGCCCCAGGAGCCCTGATATCCCCCACCTTAAAGGTTTTAATATTTTAATTAAAAGCCGGTTAAAATCAATCCGGGCGTATTTCCGGCAACATTACATTCTTGACATTTGTATCAGATACATTCATCAGCGGACAAATATCATCTCATGAAACGAGCGATCGTCCTGGCTGTAGCAACATTGGCACTATCCTGTATGGGGATCGTTGCTACCGCCCAAACTAACTATACGCTATCAGCGGCACTAGACACCGCCCGCACCAGCAGCCCCGTACTGAAAGCAAGGTACATGAACATAGATGCAGCACAGGCGGACGTCATTACAGCCAAACTACGGCCTAATCCCAATCTGAACAATCAGACCATGCAACTGGTCAGTAGTGATCATTTTGCACCCGGCACAAGATGGGGGTCCAATCAGAACAGACAGGTATGGTACCAGGTCACAAAGCCGATCCAATGGCCTAATCAGCGTAAGTACAAAATAGAAACTGCTGATAAAGACGTGACCCTCGCCAATAATACCTACCAGGAAGATGTACGCAATCTCTCCCTGAACGTAGGTTCCAGCTGGATCAACTGCTGGGTGCTGAAAAAAAGACTGGCGCTGCTCAACGAAAGCAGGACCAATCTGGACACGCTCGTAAAGATCAATGAACTGCGTTATAAAGACCAGGTCATCTCACAGACCGATCTGACACGCACCAAAGTGCTACTCTCGCAATACGATCTGCAGCTGAGCGTATTTACCCAGGATTATCAGAATGAACTGCATACCCTGCAACTGCTCACGGGCAATACCACTCCTATGGAGATCGATACCAGCAACGAGATACTGACATTCGTGCCATCCCTTACGCTGGACAGTCTTATTGCGCAGACCATGGATAGCCGCTCCGATGTTATACTGGCAAAAAATACGATCGATGAACGGGCCAGCAATACTAAATACCAGCGGTCCCTGGCTGTACCGCAACCAGAACTGGGGGTGATCTACAACCCGCAGAACTCTGTTCCTTACATAGGATTTTACGGCTCCATCGATCTTCCTTTCTTTAACAGAAATCAGGGTGAGATCAAAAAAGCACATATACAACAGCAACAGGCGCAACAGGAATTATCTGCCACACAGCGACAGGCACAGACAGAAGTAGTCACCGCCTATAATACCTATCAGCTGCAACAGAAAAACATCGAGAAATACAGTGGCATTCTTCATCAGTCGCAGCAGATACTGGACAATGTGAGATACGCCTACCTGCGCGGCGGCACCAGTATTATCGACTTCCTCGACGCACAACGCAACTGGTACGATACACGCCTGCTATACTATGATTCCTTACAGGCATACTACCAGAGTTATATACAATTATTATTTGCTACGGGCCTCATAAACCAATTATAATATGCAACGCATTAACCGATATTTTCTTGCAGCTGCCCTTTTACTGGCAGGATGCAAACACAAAACACCACCGCCTGTTGCCACAGACGATCCGGCGCCTGTTGTTACGAATAACGGACAACAGATCACGTTTCCGGACAGCGCTTCCACCAGCTTCTTCTCAGTAGAATCTGTAGGCGATTCTGTGCTCAGCGGCACCTTACATGCACCTGGTAAAGTAGCAGCAACGGTTGTCCGTGGAGATGAAGGCGGACAGAACATCGTACTGTTTGACGATCCGGGATTAAACAGCGACTATTCACAACTCATACAGCATAAGATAAACATCAATCATATACAGCAGATCAATATTACACAACGCAAAATAGAACTGGACCGCACACAGGACCTTTATGATCATGGCGCTGCCAGTGGTAAAGATATACTGGAAGCGAAGTCCAATCTTTCCATGGAACAGACCAATCTGGCCAATGAAAGAACACAGCTGATAGAACATGAATCAGGATTGAAAGCAGCAGGCTTCGATCCGGAAGCATTACGCAGCACCAGTCCGGGATCAGCTTATATCATCTGTGATATTCCGGAAAATCAGTTGAACAATGTAAAGAAAGGCGCGCCCTGTACGGTCGTACTGTCTTCATTTCCCAACAATGCCTATGATGCAAGGGTGGAAGATATTGCAGATGTGATCGATGATGTCACACGCATGATCAAACTGCGCATACGACTGAACACACCCGATACTGACATTCGTGCGGGCATGTTTGCAACTGTTACATTCCAGGTACACGGCGACAATAAAGGCATTAATATCAACAGGGACGCACTGGTAACCTCTGAAGGACAGAACTATGTCTTTGTGCGTACAGCACCCAATACGTTTACCAGAAGAGAGATACGCACAGGACAACAGATCGGCGATCGTATCGCTGTATACAGCGGTTTACAGAACGGCGAAAGCGTAGTTATAAAGGGCGTCATGCAACTGAAAGGGCTGAGCTTCGGTTATTAACCAATAAGCCTATTATATACATCAATATTAACAATATCACCCCATGCTACAGGCGCAGATATTCATAGACAAAGACGAGGTATTCGGCACACAACCATTATACGAATTCATTATGCAGTTCCTGCTGAAACAAAACGTTGCCGGCGCAACAGCCTTCAGAGGTGTAATAGGTTTCGGGGAGCATCATCAGTTGAAAAGACCGGACAGCCTTTTCAGTTTTGACGAACCTCCCATGCTGATCACCTTCATCGATGAAGACGAAAAAGTAACAGATACACTGACGGCTTTACGCAAACGCGTCAGCAGTGGCTTTATCGTCATCAGCAAAGTAGACCGGTTCCATATGTAATGAATGATTGAAATACACAGACAATGATTCGCAATCTTTTAATATTCTCTCTTAAGAACAGATGGGTGATCATCCTGATGGGACTGGGCCTGATGGGCATTGGTTACTGGTGTTTCACCCAACTGAAAATTGAAGCCTATCCTGACATTGCTGATACCAACGTCATCATCGTGGCGCAATATCCTGGTCGTGCGGCAGAAGAAGTGGAACAGCAGGTCACCATTCCTATAGAAAGGGCTTTACAGAATACGCCAAATGTACTTGATCGCAGAAGCCGCACCATCTTCGGCCTGAGCGTAGTACAACTGACCTTTACCGATGGTACGGACGACTACTTCGCCCGGCAGCAGGTCAATGAACGGCTGGCCACAGCAGAACTACCGGATGGCGTAGCGCCTGAATTAGCGCCATTGACGACAGCGGTTGGCGAGATATTACGCTATGTGGTGGAAGCACCTCCTGAATATACACCTACAGAAATACGTGACCTGCAGGACTGGGTCATCAAACCTAATCTGTTGCAGGTACCGGGTATCGCTGATATTACTACTTTCGGCGGCCCCCTCAAGCAGTTCCATATTCTGACAGCGCCGGATAAACTGCGCAAGTTTGACCTGACCATGCAGGATGTGATAGATGCTGTGCAGAAGAATAACCAGAATACGGGCGGTAACATCATCAACCGTGGAGAACAGGGATTTGCCGTACGTGGCTTAGGAGCTGTAAAAACAGAACAGGACATTCAGAATATTGTGCTGAAAGCAGCGAACGGTATGCCGGTCTACCTCCGTGATGTAGCTACTGTAGAAGTAGCACCTCCGCCACCCAGTGGTGTAATGGGATATACGATCAATGCCACTAAGACCAATGTGAGCAATGGCGTGGAAGGGATCATTCTGCTACGCAGATATGAGAACCCCAGCGAGGTGTTAAAAGCCCTGAAAGAACGCATGCAGGACCTCGAACAGAACGAGCTGCCCAAAGGCGTACACCTCCGTACTTTATATGACCGTAGTTTCCTGATCGACCATTCCCTGGAAACAGTAGGGCATACCCTGCTGGAAGGGGTGTCTATCGTAGTGATCATCCTGATCTTCTTCCTGGGTAGTCTGCGTAGCGCACTGGTAGTGGCGCTGACCATTCCATTCTCTTTGCTGTTTGCCTTTATACTGATGCGGCTTACAGGTATACCGGCTAACTTATTATCGCTCGGCGCCATTGATTTTGGTATTATCGTGGATGGGGCCTGCGTCATGGCAGAGCACCTGATACGAACGTACCGCACTGCCACACCGGAAGAAAAGAAAAAAGGCATCATCGCCCTTACCTTACGTTCTTCACAGGAAGTAGGTCGTGAGATCTTCTTCTCTGTCACCATCATCATCCTGGCCTATATGCCTATTCTGCTGATGACAAGGGTGGAAGGTAAACTCTTCTCTCCGATGGCGCTGACGCTGGCATTCGCAGTAATAGGTTCTATGCTGGCAGCATTGACACTGATACCGGTACTGATCTCATTTGCCTTTAAAAAAGCGTTCAGCAATACAGACAAACCCATGAAGGCACACAGGAACGTGGTGCTGGACTTCCTGTCCGATCAATACGCCCGCGTACTGACACGTGTCATGAAATGGCCTAAAGCGACCGTTTTAGGCGGTTTTACGATCGTGATACTGCTGGTGATGCTGGGTGGTAGTCTGGGCTCGGAATTCCTGCCGGAACTGGATGAAGGATCGATCTTCCTGCGTGGCAACTTCCCGGCGGGTATCACCATACAGGAGAATGCAAAGTATTCTCCGAAGATCAGGGAAGTGATCGCGAAGTATCCACAAATCTCATTTGTGATCACACAGGCAGGCCGTAATGACGATGGTACGGACCCATTCCCTTCCAACCGTAATGAGATACTGGTAGGCCTGAAAGATTATAAACTCTGGAGTGATACCATTTCTAAAAAGACACTGGTGACCAACATCCGGCATGACCTGGAAAAAGCGATGCCTTCTGTGAAGTTCTCCTCCGGTCAGCCGATCATTGACCAGGTAATGGAGATCGTAACCGGTAGTGCTGCCGATCTGGCTATTTCAATTGTAGGCGATGATCTTACCATGATGCGGGCAAAAGCGGATACCATTGCCAATCTGGTGAAAAACATGAAAGGTTCGGAATCAGTGAATATCGAACAGGAAGGGCCTTCGGAACAGATTGCCATCAACATCAACAGAGAGAACGCGGCCCGTTTCGGTATCAATGTCGCGGACATACAAAGCATGATCGAAGCGGCCATTGGCGGTAAAGCCATCTCTACGCTCTACGATGGCACCAAACGTTATGATGTGGTGATCCGTTACCTGCCGGGAGAGCGCAATACAATAGAATCCGTCAAGACCTTACAGGTACCTTCTGCGACGGGAGCGCTGATCCCGATGAATGAGCTGGCGGATATCTCATATGTACAGGGACAGACCAACATCTACCGGTACAACAACAAAAGGATGGTCACCGTACGTACCAATATCCGTGGTCGCGACCAGGGTGGTTTTGTAAAAGAGATCGGAGATAAGATCAATAAACAGTTATTCATTCCTAAAGGCTATTCCATTGTCTACGGCGGACAATACGAGAACCTGGAACGTGCCGGTAAACAATTATCCCTGACCATCCCGATGACCATCATCATGGTGTTCCTGGTATTATTTATACTGTTCAGGAACATGCCGCAAACCTTTGTAACGGTCAGCTGTCTGTTCTTCGCGCTGGCGGGCGGTATAGTGGCATTGTTCATCAGGGGATATCATTTCAACGTATCGGCAGGTGTAGGTTTTGTAAGCATATTTGGTATTTCTGTGATGGCGGGCGTACTGCTGGTATCAGCCTTTAACCGGCTAAGGATAAAGCCGGAACAAACATTACAGCAAAGTGTTTTACTGGGCGCCAGAGAGCAACTGAGCGCATTACTGTCCATCCTGATCGTAGCCATTGCAGGTCTTATTCCGGCAGCTACTTCCTCAGGTATCGGTTCAGATGTACAGCGGCCACTGGCTACGGTGATCATAGGCGGATTGACAAGTACATTGCTTTTCGCCCCTTTATTGATACCTCCGTTGTATTGGTGGGTTGAGCGGAACAGGGCGGTAAAACAGGTGGTAAAAGAAGATATAGATGAGCTGTCAGAATAGGGAACAGTGATAAGCAACGGTCAACAAAAAAGGGCTGCGGACCGATGGTCCTGCAGCCCTTTGTATTTTAAGAACGAATCAGTTTATTCGTTAACGATCTCACATTTGATCTTTGCACCCGCTTCCACTTTCTTAGCGATATCAGCACCACCTTCTTTTACCAGGCAAACGGAGAAGTTCTCGTCCTCCACTTTTGCTACAGCAATTTTACCCAGGGTTTTCTTCCTGTGCATTTTCTTGCCGTCTACGGTAAGATCAGTTATTTCATATACACGGAATTCATCGTGTTCTTTCAGACCTGCCAGGCTACCAGCTACGATCAGTACGCGGATAGCTTCGCCAATGCTGTTTTTTTCCTCTATCTGTGCAATAGAAACTGCATTCTTCAGGTTCTCACGGATAAATTTGTCGATACCAGGCGTCAGTTCCTTCATGGCATCTTCAAATGCATGTTTGCCTTTGGTAGTAGCCGTAAATCTGGAGGAAGCCACTTCCTCTCCACTGTTAACGTCAACAACTGCAACATCAAATAACAGCTCGGAGGTGGTCGTATTGGTAATTCCCAGCGGGAGATCGGATGGTTTTGTTTCTACGTTGGCTTTCAATATGTTACCAGTCACAATGTACTGTGCACCCAGTGATTTCGCCTGTGCAATAGCTCCTGCGTCCTGATCTGCCTGTCCTACTCCTGTCTTAATTTGCTCCAGTTTGTCTTTTCCCATCAAAGAAAAACCTCTCACTTTCAACGTAGCATCGTATACAGCATCCTGTATAGCCGTTACGTATTCAGTCCTTCCACTACTTTTGAAAGATGCTACACCTACAAGATTCTTGTTTTGAGCGAAAGCAGATGAGAAAGCGACAATGCCGCATAATACGGATAATACTCTTTTTGTCATGGCTAGGTATTAGTTTGAAATAGCCGCCCAATTTACGACTATTCCCTTTATATATATTTTTTTATGATGAATGTGTCCCTAACCGGCACGCTGGTCTTGTTTCACAGGCAGGATAATGTTAAACGTAGCGCCTTCTTTTTCACGGCTATGTGCAGTGATCAGGCCATTATGCTTATCAATGATCTTGCGGGTGACTGCCAGTCCGATACCGGTCCCTTCATATTTGTCTTTCGTATGCAAACGCTGAAAGAGCACAAATATTTTGTCCAGGTATTTTTCATCAAAACCTATCCCATTGTCTGTGATAGAGATACATACAAAAGGTCCGTCCGTTTCCTGCGGACTATCAAACTTTTTCTCTTTTATGCGGGTAGCCGTAATACTGATAACCGGCTGAATATCTTTGCGGGAGAATTTAAAGGCATTGCTTAGCAGGTTCTGAAATACCTGGCGTAACTGGCCGGGTATGGCTTCTATCACCGGCATTGATGACACGGTCACCCTGGCATTCTTTTCCTGTATAAGTACCTCAAGATCAGAAAGTATCTCGTTGATGATCACTTTAAGATCGGCCTGTTCAAAAAAGCTGGCTTGTGATAAACGGGAGAAGCGCAGCAGGTCGTCGATCAGACTGGCCATACGGGCAGAAGAACCAATAATGCGGCTCAGATAGTCGCGGGCCTTATCTTCCATGGTATCCTGGTACCTGTCTTTCAACATGTTACCAAACATATGGATCTTCCGGAGCGGTTCTTTCAGGTCATGAGAGGCCACAAAGGCGTATTGCTGTAATTCGGCGTTACTGGACTCCAGGTCTTCATTGGCCCGTTTTAATGCGAGCGTACGTTCTTCTATGCGCTGTTCCATGATCTCGGCAGCCAATTTTTGCTCATGGATATCTGTACTGGTACCTACAAGAGCGGTCGACTTACCATCAGCATCCTTCTGTACACGGGTACGATGCAGGAACCAGTGGTAGTTCCCGGCCTGATCGCTGAGACGCATCTCCATGGAGAAGTCTTCTCTTGATCTGACCGCATCGTACATAGTATTTTTCCAGGCGCTTACTTCGTCTTTATGGATCACACTTTCCCATCCTTGTTCCTGTAACTGCTGGAGGGATTTGCCTGTATAAGCGCTAAACTGTTCATTGACAAAATTTACGGCGCCATCTGGTGCAGCAGTCCAGAGTATCAATGGAATAGATTCAGCAAGAAACAGTTTTTCCTCCTGGTTTAGCATTGCCTGACGCTCTGCCTGACGTAGATTCGTCACGTCCATCAGTGAGCCAAGCATCCTGTAAGGTGTGGCATATTCATCCACCAGGAGATAACCACGATCCAGGACATAGGCGTAGGTACCGTTTTCACGGCGTAGCCTGTAACCTTCCGTCCATTGACTCTGTTTGGTGTTGACGGCCCTGGAAATACTGTTTTTCACACGCTCACGGTCGTCCGGATGAATATTCTCCTGCCAGAACGTACGACTGCCTGATCCTTCTTTCTGATAGCCATAGGTGGTATAAAAGTTATCGCTCCACCATACCGTATTATTGGTCAGACTCCAGTCCCATACCGTATCATTGGTCGCCTTGGATACCAGGCGGAAACGTTCTTCACTCATCGTGAGCTCACGTGTTCTTTCCAGTACTTTATATTCAAGATCGGAGTTCAGATTACGCAGGCTTTCCCTGGCCTGTACCAGTTCATTGTAGTTTCTGCGTAAGCGGTCTTCCGCGTCTTTCTTTTCAGTTACATCTGCACAGGTGATCACCATATTTCCATCCTGTGTTTTTACACCTGACATCTCATACCAGTAATCCTGTTCTTTGCGTTCCATGTGAAATTCTGTGTGCAAAACAGCCTCATGGTCAACAACCTGTATATATTTTTCAAACAGTCCGTGATCCAGCAGTGAGGACATGGTCTGTTTCATGGAAGGATGTTTTTGAGATGTCACATCTCTACCCAGGAAACGGAGCCCTTCGCTGTTGGCGGCCACCAGGCGGAAGTCAGTAATGACGCCCACATCATTCCTTACCGGTTTGAATGCGAGAATCACATTGGTACTGGCATTGAATACACCTTTCAACAGCATATCCAGTTCCTTGATCATGGTAATATCCACAAAAGTAATCACCACTCCATCCGTCTGCTTATCCTGCCGGATATAGGGCAGGATCTTCATCAGGTGCATATTGCCGTTGCTCAGCACCATCTCCTTCTCCACGATACGTTTGTTCCTGATCACTGTATGAATATCCTCTATCATACTATCCTGCTGGATATTAGTAGAGATATGATTGATGGGACGGCCTACATCAGAAGGGATCAGGTTGATCATTTTGATAGCCGCCTGATTGAACTTACGGATACGCAGATTTCCGTCTACGAACACCTGTCCGATGTCCGTACTGCGGAAATAGTTATCCATATCATCGTTCAGTTCTACCAGTTCCTTGATCTTGAGCTGATGCTCTGTATTGAGGGTATGCAGTTCTTCATTGAGTGATTGCAGTTCCTCGTTACTGGACTGCAATTCCTCATTGGCAGAGAGTAGTTCTTCGTTACTGGATTGTAATTCTTCATTCGAAGTTTCCAATCCCTCGATCGCCATCTGGAGGTTGGTGCGGGTTTCTCCTAACTCCGCCTCCAGCGACATAATGTGTTCTTTTATATCTGCCGGTTGTGTATGCGTATCAGGCGTATCTGCAGACACGCTTGCTTTTTCCATATCCTCATTGAACACCACCATGGTATACTGCATATTGCCGGTACCAGGTTTGATCATGATATTCACTACCCGTGCACCTTCCGGCGTCGTCACCTTGACACCTTTCACCATCGATTTCTTCTCGGTGGTCCAGGCCTGTCTCAAAGCGATATTGAGCGCCATGGAAAGGTCGGCGGGCACCATCTTCAGCAGGTTCAGGTTCAGTCGTTTTTCCGGCAGGGAAAGGAATTTTTTATAATTACCCAGGGCTTCGTGGATCTCGTATGCCTTATCAATATACACTGCTGCATAGCCAAAATCTTCTGCCATCACTTCCCGGAAATCTTCCAGCAGGCTACTGCTCTTCTTATCTGCGGTAACACGGCTATTTACATTTGTACGTACTTCCCGGTTCTGCCGGATATATTCCAGCGGACTATAAAGATTCTCCGGTAAGGGAGAACGGGAGCTGTCTGTTTTGCGGTAGATCTTCCACTTTTGGCTCAGTTCTTCCAGTCCACCGCGTATCAGCGATGCGGATTCACTTGGGCCCAGGAAGAGGATACCTCCTGTATTCAGGGCGAAATGTAAAGAGGAAAGTACCTGTCTTTGCAACACGTTCTCCATATAAATGAGCATGTTGCGACAGGTGACGAGATCATTTTTTATAAAGGGAGGGTCCTTTAAAATATTGTGACGCGCAAATACGATCTGCTTACGGAGACGCGGTGCGATCTGGTATTTCTTCTCTTCCTTTATAAAGTATTTTTTCAGTAATGATGGCTCTATTTCTTTCACCACCGAAGAAGGATAAACCCCTCTGGCTGCAAATTCGATCGCATTACTATCAATGTCCGTCGCAAATATCTTTACATCCAGCCATTTATTCTTTTCCTGCAGACACTGATCCAGTAACATGGCCAGCGAATAAGCCTCTTCTCCGGTACTACAAGCAGTGACCCATATCTTTAGGATAGCGCCTTCTTCCTTCTCATCTACCAATTTGCCGATCACCTGCTCTTTTAATATATCAAAAGCCGTCTTATCCCTGAAAAAACGCGTAACGCCGATGAGGAAATCTTTAGCAAGCGCCTTACTTTCTTCTTCACTTGACCGTAACAGTTGTAGATATTCCTCGAGTGACTTTATATTGAACTGCGCCATCCGCTTCGCGATACGGCGGGTAATTGTAGGCGGTTTATAATGATTAAAATCCTGACCACTATGTTCTCTTACCAGCTGAAATACTTCTGCCAGTAACTCTTCATCGATCTTGCCATTGAAGACCTCTACCGGCATGTCCTGGATATAATTATAGATCTCTCCCGGCATAAATTCAGGCGCGAGGACATAATCCATATTCTCAGAACCGATCACACTGCGTGGCATCCCGTCAAACTTGGCAGTTTCCGGGTCCTGCACCATCACCATACCGCCGGCTTTTTTAACAGCGGCAGCACCTTTGGTGCCATCTGTCCCCGTACCGGAGAGAATGATGCAGATCGCCTGGCGGCCTTTATCTTTTGCAAGGGAAAAAAGAAAGGTGTCAATAGCTGTATTGGGGGCCTTCTCAGTTGGTTTCTGCACCAATCTGAGTCGTCCCTGCTCTACGATGATCTCTTTGTTATTTGGAATGACGTATACACAATCACTCTCTATGCTCATATCCTCCTCCACTTCTCTCACTTTCATATTAGTGTGCTTGGAAACCAGTTCCACCAGCAGACTTTTATAATCAGGAGACAGGTGCTGAATGATGACAAATGAAAGATTGCCGTATTCCGGCATATTATCAAAGAATTCATGGATGGCTTCAAGTCCACCTGCTGAGGCTCCTATAGCTACTATGTAGTTCGCTTTCTTCATTCAATATTTACGAAATAACCATTTTCATACCAATTCATCAGCCTCACGCTCAATCAAGGCCTTTAATAATAAATTCAAGGATAAAGTTACGGAGCAGACCGGCCATCTGGATTTCTGTCTGTTTCCAGGAAAGGGCCGTATTACGGACTGTCTGTTGCCAGATGCTAAACGAGTTCCGGGGATGATATTGTATATTATCTTTTTCAAAACGTATCGCTTCGTTGGGGTTTCCACCCCATTTTACTTCCTGGATCACTTCCGGACGGAAAGCGACAAGGTATTCTCCTTTATTGGGTTGAATAGCGATCACCAATAACCCGCTGGCTATTTCCGCATATTGTATAGCAGGTTCGTAGGTACCTGGCAGGTTCAGTTCTTGAAATACCTGACCGGAAGAAGTACTTTGGAGCCAGAGGAACAGATCTTTCAGTTCGTTTTTATCCGGCACCTTACCAATTGTTTCGATTCGTTTGTTATGCATCATCGCAACGCCGGAGGCGTTGAGCAGCTGCAACACATTGGTCTCACTGCCCAGTAATCCCTGCATCAGATCACCAGCGGTAAATACCTGTTCTACGAGACGGGTATGTACATCATGTAATTTCGTGTATTCGTCACTATGTTCTTTATAGTAAAGCGATTGGATACGTGCCGCAATAATATCCGACAGCAGTTCAAAGAGCGCCCGGCCTTCATAAGGCAACTGGTATGCTGTACGGTGGTGGCAGGAGAACAATCCCCACAACTGACCATCTTTCAGGATACGGCAGGACATGGAGGTCATGATCTCCATGTTCTTCATATATTCCAGGTGTACGGCAGGAACGCTGCGCAGGTTACATCCGGATAGGTCTGTAAAGGCGTTGGTCAGTGGATTGATAACCGGATAAAGGCTGACAGGCACATATTCCCTGTTGGGGATCATGCGGTAAGGGTTGTCCAGGTACATCGCCCTGGCCTGCCGGGGAATGTCAGAGGCAGGGAAGGTGAGACCCAGATATGACTCCATACCAGGTTCCTGTTCTTCAGCGATCACGGTGCCATTCCAGTCTTTATCAAACTGGTACACCATTACCTTGTCGTATCCCGACAAGGCTTTCAACTGTCTGGCAGCTGTTTCACAGGCAGCCTGGATAGACGGCGCCGCATTGATCGCGGCCATCGCATATTTCAGTTGCTGATAAATATTGATGAAAGAATTTTCTTCGCCGGCCTGGCCAAGTTCTTCTATTTCAAGTATCAAAGCTTCCCCTGACAGGTGTGTGATGGCCAGATAATCTTTAGGGCCATCCTGCCCTGTAAAGGTCAGGGTAAAGGGTAGTTTATTCACCAGACCTTCCTCCAGTTTACGCTGCAGTTCTTTCATCTGGCTGGCCGGGATATAATCTGATAACATGGTATCGACTATTTCCGGCGCTTGCCGGCCAACGGCCTTGGTGATATTTTCACTGACCTGTACGATCTTATAATCTGCCTGCCGGATCACCAGCAGCATACCATAGGGCTGTATCAGGTTAATCTGATGAAGGGGTACGCTTCCACAAAAAGTGGAATCAAAATTCCGTTTCTGCATATGACGGGTCTGAGTGGGTTAATAAAAGATAATTACTGTCCCTGCTGTTGGAGCGCCCACAACTTAAAGCGCTCAAAAGTAGCTGCTGCTGCTTCCAGCATTCTTTGTTGCTGGGTTTCATTACCGTGATACCCTTGCAAATAGTGTACGAAAGTGTCCCAATAAGACTGGGTATCTGCGCCGTAACCATTAAAGAATGAAAGTGCTTTGGGCAATTCAGGAGCGGACATATTCCGCATCAGTATCTGACAAATGACTTGTCCGCCCAGGGTGGAGCCCTCCAGCACATACATAGCGCCCAGTGCCTGTGCGTTATCTGTTATTTCTGGTATATCTGTGCAGCATGGTGGTGTAATAGCAGGCGCGCCGCTGATAGCAGCTATATCATCCAGTAAAAGGGATGCTTTTCTTCTCCGCTCAAAACCTCCTGGAAAGGAGATATCCATATGTGCAGCAATATGCTGCTCCAGCGGATAATAGTAACCATAAAATAGTTGTAACAGCTTTATATACGCGTCAGGCGTATTGGCAGCTTTTATGCTGGGAATCAGTACACGCTCAAGTTCCTGATGTTGCTTCCCCGTACGTTCCCTTAACAGTTCGATCATTATTATACTCAGTTATTAAGTTGTCGAGAGTAGTTAAAAGTACGGTGAATATGTGTGTAGTCTGTGTGGAAAGATTTCTACGGTAGCTGAACAACTGTAAACCAATAGGTATGCAGCATGCGGGTAAACGCTACCAGGTCAGAAAAGTTGGCTGGTTTAATGGTATAACTGTTCACGCCCAGCTCATAACATTTCGAGATGTCCTTTGCCTCTGTTGAGGTGGTCAGGATAATGATCGGCAGCCATTTCAGGCTGGCGTGTTCCTTTATTTCGCGCAGTGCTTCACGACCGTCTTTACGCGGCATGTTCAGGTCAAGCAATATAATGCTGGGGAATGGGTACTTTTCCTCATCGGCATATTTACCCTGCCTGTTAAGATAAAACATCAGTTCTTCTCCATTCTCGACAAAACGCAGTTCGGTGTCTGCCCCACTCTCTTCAAAGGCCACCTTTATCAGTTCCCTGTCGTCTGCGTCATCATCTGCAACAAGTATACATTTCCTGCTACGTAGCACCTTTTTGATCATCCAGTTTTCATTTAACGGCTAAAATTACTTAAATAAACTTGCAAAACACGCAGTGAAGTTGGGGAATTGTGCCTTGGGTCTCGTCTCCAGTTGTAGGAGACGAGACCATTAAGGACTTATTAATGTTAAAGAAACTTATGTTCTGCTAAAGAAGTCTGCTTTTGGAGTAAACAAACAGCACTTTTAATTAGGAAGCTGTTGCAAAGGTAGCCCCGGCAATGCTAATACATTGATCAAATCGGGAAAAAACATTACGATATAAGGAAATATCAATGCAGTTTCAACCTGGTTTCGATCATACCATTGAAGGACGCCGGCCCCATGTGTACGACCGGTTTAATAGCTCCTATACGGCCTGCAGGATGACCTTCTATGTAGTTCAACGCTGACATCAGACACATTTCATCCGGATCGCCGAAATCGTGCGTAACGTCATCGGAAGAGGGAATATCTACGTCCATACCATGGAAGTAGTCGCCAAATCCGTCTGCATTCTTCATAGAGAAATTCGACAAGTAGACGGTGTATTTATCGATGCGTAAACCAAAGAAACCAACCGGTTTTCCATAAGTGGTCTGACCCACCAGTTTCACCGGCATATATGGTTTCAGGCTGTTAATTACCAGTTCGCTGGCAGAAGCAGTACTACCACTCACAATGAAAACGGCCTGTTTCACGGAATTCAGTGCGCCGATATTGTCAAACTTGAAGGTATTACCTGCAACGGAATAGTCCAGATCTGCATAGGTGGCCAGATGACCATTCCACATCACAGTTTCTCCGGCGGCATTACGATACAGCTGTTCTTTCAGGATAGGTGCCTGACCGTTCTGTAACAGGGTATTGAAGTATTCTGTATACATCACCTTTCCGTTCAGAGAGGAAGGTGCAATTTGATTCACCATATACTCAGCAGTCTGTGTATAACCACCTCCGTTATAACGCAGGTCCACTACAAGCGCAGTGACACCGGCGCCGGTGAACTGGCTGAATGCCTGGTCCAGTGCTGCTTTCGTTGTATTATAATTAGAGAAACGGCTGTAGGCGATATAACCTACCTTCTGTGCACCCGCATCCAGTATGGCTGTTTTCAATACAGCAGTAGTGGTGTAGTTTTTACGGGTAAGGTTTACCGTACTGGTCGTACCATTGTCCCTTTGTATGGTGATGGACACGGTCCCCTGTGCCAGGGCCGATTCAATGAAAGTGCCTGAATTCACGGTAACAGGCGTACCATTAAGGGCCGTCACTTTCATACCACGGGTCAGTCCGGCATTCGCGGCAGCCGAAGAAGGGTGTACTATCCGGATACGTACATCGGTATTTCCATTAGCGGAAAGACCGATACCAAGATCATCTCCTTTGTCATTCAGGTCAACTGTTCCCTGTCTGCCTCCATCGAGGCTTTCTTCGGAGATAAAAGAATATTTGGGGTGCCCGGGCGTGCCGGAATACTCAAAAGCCTCTCCCGTTGTAGCATTGATCTTTATCTGCGTAAGGGCATATAGCTCCCGCTGGTAGTTCTCCAGCAGATTACCGCCGGTCGCGTATTGCCTGGGATTAAAAACATCGTATGCCGGGAGCGCATCGTACCAGAGGTAGACCTGCTGGGCATAAAGATAGATGGAGTCCAGCGTCAGCTGCTCTCTTGAACCTTCAGCAGGCGTAGGAGGCGGCTCTGATTGTTTGTCTTTTTTGCAGGCAAACAATAAACTGGACAAAAACAGTAGCTGGATTAGGGAATTGCTTTTTTTCACCAAAGTGGTTTTAAGTTGACCTATAGAATAGTACAGTCCGATGAAATTACGAAAAAAATACAGAGTCACAATAGCACAGCCCCAAAGACATTACAATAAAAACTATATGACATAATACTAACTACCATATCAATTTTTTAACCATTTTTGCATGAAATTATCCGATTCTAAAGTAATGGGATGGTAAAAACCGGATTACCGGTTGACAAAAACAGCATTAATGATTTTCTTTGCATAGCGAATCGACCATACTGTACAAAAGGAAGTGTATAGGGGATAAGACACCACAATGCCAAAACGATCGCATGCAGGAGTGCACAAATAATTAAATATCAATTAGTCCAATGGTAAAATTTGAGTACATCTGGCTGGATGGTTATCAACCAACCCAAAGCCTGAGAAGTAAAACCAAAATCGAAAAAGAATTCAGTGGTAAACTGGAAGATCTTCCAATGTGGAGCTTTGACGGTTCTTCTACCAAACAGGCGCCAGGTGGTTCTTCTGACTGTCTGCTGAAACCAGTTTTCTTTGTAAAAGATCCTCAGAGAAAGAATGCGTACCTGGTAATGTGCGAAGTACTGGAAGCAAACGGTAAACCACACGCGACCAACGGCCGTGCTACCATTGAAGATGATGATAATGATTTCTGGTTTGGTTTCGAACAGGAATACTTCCTGTGGAACCCAAATAACAATAAGCCTTTAGGTTTCCCTGATAATGGATATCCAAACCCACAGGGTCAGTACTACTGCTCTGTAGGTACTAATAACGCCTTCGGTCGTGATATCGTTGAAGAACACCTGGACGTTTGTATCGAAGCGGGTCTGAACGTTGAAGGTATCAACGCGGAAGTAGCTGCTGGTCAGTGGGAATTCCAGATCTTCGCAAAAGGTGCGAAAGAGGCTGGTGACCAGATCTGGATCGCTCGTTATTTACTGGAAAGGATCGGTGAGAAATACGGTGTTTCCATCAACTGGCATTGTAAACCATTAGGCACCCTGGACTGGAACGGTTCCGGTATGCACGCTAACTTCTCCAACACCCTGCTGAGAACAGCTGGTGATAAAGCAGTGTATGACAAAGTATGTGAAGCTTTCCGCCCTGTGGTAAGTGAGCACATCGATGTATACGGTGCTGACAACCATCTGCGTCTGACAGGTCTGCACGAGACCGCGTCTATCCACGATTTCAGCTATGGCGTATCTGACCGTGGTGCTTCCATCCGTATCCCTGTAGCTACTGTAGAAAGAGGCTGGAAAGGTTACCTGGAAGACAGACGTCCAAACTCCGCAGCAGATCCTTACAAAGTTGCAGCGAGAATCATCAAGACTGTAAAAACTGCATTATAAGCCTGGCTTATCTGCATGTATATAATTAGAAAGGCGCATCATTCTCATGATGCGCCTTTCTTTTTTTTTGTCAGGGCGGCTGACCTGATAAAAAGTAAAAAATTGATTAGTTAAGTCTCTTGTAACGGAATTTAAAGAACGGGAAGTTATTGGCCTGTACGGTTGCATTAGGCGTACCGTTTGAATACAGGTCCTGTAACTGTACTTTGTACTTTACATTTGCGCTGGTCGTTACGATCAGACTTACTTCCACACCCCATTCAGCAATAGGATATACAATGTGATTCACCACATCATAGTTATACCATCCCGGATGAGCGGTGTTCAGTGTAGTAGCACCTGTTGGCGGCGCCATCAGGATACGGTTGTAACCGAAAGTGGTCACAGACGTACCTGTGGTAGAAGAAGTGATGCTGGCAAAGGCAGTGGTGGTATATTGTAAAGTATAACCTGCAGGAACGCTGATATCTGCATTGGCAGTACCACTGAAGATCAGGTCATAACCATCGCAGCCACCATCATTGTCGGCCAGACTGTAGTAATATGTTGAATGTGCAATGTGTGGGGGATTACCGGTAGTACCCTGTATTCCCTGGAAAAAGTTTGCCACGTTATACACGCCGCTGGCATCCAGTGTAACAGTGCCATAAGTGCTATCGCAGTTAAAAGATACTGTCTGACCGGTAGACGGACTGGTAGCCGCTGTGGTCACATCAGCACCAGACAATGCAGGAGCTGCCTGGTCGCCCTCTTTCTGACAGGAAGAGAATATTGCCATCGCACCCAACGCTACCGCGTAGAATGAGCGAGCAATATTTTTTGTAGTTTTGGCTGCTGATTTGGGGGCAGTGTCTAAGATTTTCATTTTTAGAGTTTTAAAATGTTAAGGATAAGATATTTGTTCTCCGGATCTTCGGGGAGCCGGGACAGTACCAGTGTCCGGCTCTCTTCTTTTTCCGGTATGGCAGCCGCCATTGACAATGTTTATTCTGTAATGATCAGAACCGGATTGATGGTTCCCGCACGCATATATACCGTCACTCCCTGATAATTCCGGAATGCAGCATGCAGCAGGTTATAATTCCCCACAGGGAAATCGGCAGGTATACGGTAAGTCACACTGGTCAGATTAAACTCCGCCAGCTCCAGATCATAATAGACCTGTCCGCCGGTCAGCCGGGCTCTCCCTGCCAGCATACCTCTCATATTGCTGCCGTTCAGTGTAAATGTTTCCCCTCTTTTTACCGTAATGGCGGTCGATGGTGCGATTACGGCCGGTATAGGATAGATGACCTTCACAAAAGCCTTCTCACTCGTTACCGTTTTAGTGGCGCTGACCACTTTTAACTTATAACTACCGGTATCCACATCTGGCGTCGCCATTTCCAGCGCATAATCATTAGCGCCCAGTTCAGTAAAACCATTGATCGTACATTTGGTTTCCTCTCCTTTTGCTGACACCAGGTAAGCGCTCGTTACGTTCACATCTGGTATCACATAGGTAAGACCTCCGATACTCAGGTTAGCGCCCAGCTGTCCTACCATATCGCTGGAACTGTTGATCTGCAACTCCGGCTGATTCACGATCACCCGTAATTTATAAGAAGCGGTAGCGCCGGTCTGCGCGGTCACCACATAAGACACACTGTCCTTAATGGCAATCGCAGCACCCGATGCAGGTGACACCGTAGCCTTATCCGATACAGTGACCAACGGGGTGATAGTTGCCGGCACAGGCTCGTCAAAAGGCCAGTACAATATGATGCTTCCATCTGCAATAGCAGCCTGAATAGTATCACCGGTTGCAGCTACGATTTTAAATGTCTTCAGTTCATGATAGGGATAAGGCGCGTCCACCTTTTCTTTGCTACAGGCGCCGGCTATCATCCAGCACGCCAGCAAAACAGCGGCCAATACCTGTGAATATGTGCTATTAAAAAATGTCATGGTCATTCAATTGATGTAGATGATTAGAGAACGTTTAAAGCGTTTCAACTTTTACAGGATTCTTCATCGTTGCGGAACGGGTATAAGACGTTATCCGGATACGGTACAAACCTGCAGGTAGTTGCGCCGCAGACGGCACAGCCGTACCGATACTGTTGGTAAAATTATCCCCGTTGACAGCTGTGTATACCACCGTTCCCTGTTCATTCAGGTAACTGATCGTAGAAAAGATGCCCAGTGACTCCTGTTGTGGAATAAAATTCTTTCCGGTGATGCTGAAGAAGTTGAACTGAAAAGTGGACGGATCACTATGGTACAACACCAGTGGATTAGCAGGATCGGGGGATAGTTCATCCACCGCAATATCCGGCTGCTGGGTAGTCAATACCAGGTTGTAGGTCGCCTTACTGCCATCCTTACCTGTCACCACGTAAGCCACCTGCGTTCCTTCACCTAGTTTTTTTGTAATATCATCAATGAGCACTCCGTTACCGGGTGTTACTGTAGCCCCCTCAGAAAGCTTAATTTCAGGCTGTATAGCCGTCAGAAAATAGTAATAAGGTAGTATGAGCGTAATTGTCCCTTTTTCATCGTCAATCGCCCCGTATACGGCAGCATCGGGCACGTTGGTCACCTTGTAGGAGAGTATCCTGTTATTGGCGGGTGCAGGCGGTTCAATTGTTTCCGTTTTTTTACAGGCAGTCGCCAGCATGATCGCTGACAATGCCGGTAGCAGCAGATTTTTGATCTTCATTGCAGGTATATATTGAGATTGATTATTTCAGGTCAAGGTTTCGGGTACCGTCTTTCTGAATAGCATATTTGAATGTCACAAATCCAGGCTTGTAAGAGCGGGTCGGCAATTCAGGCGCTCCCTTGTAAATACTGTAGATGACCATTTTCACATAATGTCCTTTAGCTGTTTTAATGATCAGTGCACGCGGCATGCTATAGCAAACGTGGGCTACGCTGTCTGCCGGAGATGAGGGGAACTGTAAACCGTAAAAATCATAGAAGGCCCAGCCATCGGTACTCGGACCAAAATAGTCCAGTCCTATGCCATCATTGGTCAGCAGCTGCTCATCATTTACAGGCATGGTCTTTATACGTGCAAAAGCACTGTCAAACAGGCGACGTGGCGGGATCGCTTTCATTGCTTTCTGCGCACCGCCATAATACGCCGCATCGATAGCAGCATCCTTCACCAGGTAGATACCTCCGATACCCGGCCCGCCATAACCCGGCGAAAATTTCGCCTTGCCATTATTGATCAGGATCGTACTGTTGTAGGTACCACTGAAAGCGATATCCCAGTTTGATGTCTGTACCTGTGATGCAGGGATCGTCCGCTGGGTTTCCAGGCTATAATAGAATGTCTTTGCGGCAGCTCCGGATGTCGCATTGGTATCCGCAGCCAGATTGAGCAGGGTATATACACCTGTTTTCACATCGATAGCCGTTGTCGTATCCTCCGGGGTTGGTACCTCCGGGGTATTTTTGTCGCCTTTCGAACAGGCAATAATGGACATGGCAAGGGCCATGCATAAAAGAGTGATCTTTTGCATAAAGTGAGTGTACTTAGTAAAATGATTGCTTATCAGGGTGTTCTCAGGTTCCTGCTGCCATCTTCCTGCACATAATAGCGGAAGGTGAAATAAGGCGCAGGCCAGTAGAGATCAGTTACCGCCGGTGGGTTACCCTGATATACGTTGATCAGTTCCAGCTTTGCATATTTACCCTCAGCTGTCATGAGAATAAACGTACGGTTCTTTATGGGAATCGCCAGATGGGTCGTTAATGAATAAAAGTACCAGCCCGTATTGTAGATCTGTGGGTATCCATCCCAACCGGCGAACTTCAGGTTATTTTCTTTCATTGCTTCCGGAGAGGGCGCCGTCGTAATTTTTGCATAGGGAGAATCAACCGCTATGATCAGCCCTTTACCCGGGCCACCGTAACCCGGACCATTTGCATTACCGCCATCATTCACATATACCAGCGCATTGTACACATCGGTAAAAGCCAGGTCCCAGCTATTACTACGCCGGTTTGCAGCTGTGCTGTCCCATGATTGCAGCTTTGTCTTCAATTTGAAATAGAAACTCTTGAACGGTCTCCGCTCCTTTCCTTCCACACCATCTGCCACAGAGGCTTCCGTATCACCAGCCAGGTCGTAGACAACGGTGCTCACGCCATCTTCATAACTGGCTTTTGTATCCTTATTTTCGTCCTTTTTACAGGAAGCAGCTAACAGGGTAGCGGCTAACATACAGATCAGGGTTGCGTATCGCATGGTTTCATTTATTTAAAAAAGCGCCATTTTAAGCCGGCCATTAAGATGCGTCCGGGTTGTCCGGGCATCAGCATATCTGTATAATTGGTCACATTATCCGCTGTTATCTGTACGGATAAGTGGTCCTTACATAGTTTCTTTTCCAGAGAGGCATATAACATTGCGTAGCCTGCAATGAAGGTATCATACCTGTCGAGGAAGCGGTTATTATTCGCATCGTCATATCCGGCCTTACTCCTGTATGTCACACGACAGGTAGCACTGATGCCCCAGCGTGCATATTCATAGAATACCCGCAGGTTAGCCATGTGCCTTGACCTGTTTTCCAATCCGATATAATCGCTCACCGTGGAGCTGTTGGTTTCTCCAGTATTGCTGTTCCGCACTTTATTATACGGATACTTACCATTACGGATGGAATCCATGACGCCTCTGTCCTTTGCATATAATAACTGGTATCCTGCGGAGATGTCCAGTCCGGGCAGCGGACTTACCACTACACCGGCTTCTGCTCCGGCAGTATAGGAACGGTCAAGATTGATGTAGGAATAAACAGGCTGATAATTCGTTCTGGTAGCTACCTGCACAGTATTAATGAAATTGTGCAGACTATTATAAAAGACATTCAGGTCCAGCTTGACCGTAGTATGCGGCTGTACGCTTAGCCCCACATTATAGGACACAGAGGTCTCTGGTTGTAAAGCAGCACTGATATTCCGGGCAACAGGCCTTATTTCACTGATCAGTCCCGCAGCCTGCATCTCTGCTAATGTGCCGGCCACTTCTTCCACACCTAATACAGTGTATCCTGCCTGTGGATTAGTAAATACCTGGTAACGTTTCTTAAAGTCGGGCGTCTTGTAGCCGGTGCCAACCGCTGCTTTCAGCAACACTTTCTCACTCACACTGTAACTGAGTCCTGCACTTGGGTTCAGACGGCCACCATAGAAACCATTGTGGTCATATCTCAGACCGATACGCGTCATTAGTTTACTGAGTACCTTCCAGTCTCCCTGCGCATAAGCATAACCGCTCCACAGATCATTTCCACCATGAAACTCCGTATCATTCATCCGCTCCAGATTGGCGCCTGCGCCACCTGTAAAGGATAATTTTTCTGAAGGGGTGTACAGGAACTGCTCTTCCAACCGGTGAAAATATTGGGTAAAATCATTGGCCTTCAGGGCTACCTGCTTACCTGTGCTTACATCCTGGCTGGAGCTATAGCGTGTCAGATAATACTGACTGTTTAACCGGAATCGTTTGTTGACTGACGATTGCAACACCGCAGAAGCGTTCACATCACTTTCACTCAATACATCTTTGGTACTGTTTTGCGTCTGACCACTGCCATATACAGACTCATTCTGTGAGTTACGCAAAGCCCATCTGCCTGACAACAGTAACTGATGTGTGTTGTTCAAACGATAACGTAAACGGGATTGCAGACTGTAACTATCATATGGTGGTGCTGTTGCGCCTCTGCTGAGATAACTGTTCACATTGTAGCCGTCCGTATGGTAATAATTACCGGACAACGACACAGACCCTTTTTCCTTTGCAAAAGGCATCTCTCCTTCCAATGTAGCGTCCTGTGTGTTCTGTGAACCATAACGCAGCATGGCCTGTCCCTGTGTAGCGGTTACTTTCTGACGGGTGATAATATTCACCACACCACCCAGCGCTTCACTACCAAACAGACTTGAAGAAGCTCCTTTCACAATTTCAATCCGCTCAATATCTGAAACGGTAATACGCGACAGATCAAAATTCCCGGCGTTCCTTCCTATCATCGGTTGCCCGTCAATCAGTATCAGGATATAATCTGAACTAAAGCCCTGCATCTGCATACCGATCGCACGTGATCCTGCTGCTATATCATTCACGATATTTACACCGGTCTGTTCGCGCATCACTTCGTCCAGTCTGCGGCTGCCCATCATCTCCAGTGTTTTTCTGTTGATGATCGTCACCGGCATAGCGGCTTTGCTGGTCAGCGTTTCCAGGCGCACGGCTTTCACTTCCACTCCCTGCAGGTCTTTAGCCCTGGAAGTGTCAGTCTGGGCCATAGCCCACTGGTGTCCCACACACAGCAAGATGATTGAAGTGTAAAAATCCTTTCTGATATACATTGGTTAAGATGCCGGTACGAATATCCCTGTGCCTGTAGGGAACGGGTCGATAGTACGGGTTAAGGAAATAATAAAAATGATTGTCGGGCGGAGTAGTATTGTAAAATTAGTACGGAGTACTGACAAGTTAATGACGAAACGGGAAAATGACTTACGCAATCGGGAAAACAATGATCAAAAAAAGAACGCCCTCACAATTGTGAAGGCGCTCCTGCTATTATACGCTATCTGGAAATCATTTACATGACTACTTAGCTGATTGTACCAGTTTATATTCGATCACCGGATAACCTCTTACGCCACCGTCGGCAAGACCCATGCTCACAAATTTCAGTTTGTAGTAGTTACCATTGGCATCTTTTACCACATAGTAGAAGTTTTTGTAGATACCAGCACCAGTAGTAGCTCTCCAGCTGCTACCAATCGCATCACGTTTGTCAGAGAATGTCAGCGTAGAGATATTGGATGCAGAGAAGTTGTTGTAGCTGATCACAGTGCTGTCCACTTTAGCTGCAGTTACACCTGCATACTGGTTGGTCACCACGAAATCGGAGAAGAAATAAGGAATGGTCGCTGTATAATAAGCAGCATAAGACCATGCGATATCCCAGTCAGCCTTTTTAGGTTCTATATTTACAGTGTTACCATTTTCCAGGGAGAAGAAGGTAAAGTTGAAGCTATTATCTTTTGTGATACTTGCTGTCTTAATGGTGGTTTCTTTCAGTTTTGCATACTGTAAAGTATAGCCATTGCCACTTCTTGTAACACGGACCTTGTACCAGGTAGCAGGATCAGTGGCAGAAGAAGTTTCTGGTTTTACCAGGTATACTTTGTTATTTGCTTCAGTAGCAGATACTTCAGCGATCGCTGTTTTGGTCAGATCACCATATACGTCATCGATCATTGCCAGTGTACCCTGTCCCTGTCCGATAGCCATGCTGATACCGGCAGTATCTTCGATATTAACAGTATTGATATCAGTTTTATTTAACGCCTTAGCGCTCATGGAAGTGAACCCGTTGAGAATAACACGATATTCAGCGCCGCCATAGAAACCGAGGGACCAGCTGGTACGGCCTCTTGTAGCAGTTGAGTCAGAGCTGAAATCTACGTATACAGTATTAGGGGAGCCTGTGCCGCCGCCGCCGTTCAGTGTAAGCTGAGAACCATCAGAAGGTGGTATTACAACGGTAGGGTCCTCGTCTTTACTACATGCGCTGAATACGGTTCCGACAGCAAGTACGAGGATAAGTCTGCTTAATTTCATAGCCATTTTTGTTTGATTGTATTTATTTGATTAATTATTTGTTCCTGTTCCAGTTGAAGCTTAATCCCAGGAAATAAGACCGTCCATACCACATTGGCAATATGCCACCTGCAGTATGCGCCTGTCCGCTGGTCAATGTTGAATTGTTGATATTGGTATTGTTAAAAAGGTTTCTGACGCCTGCATTTACCGATACATATTTTGTAATGGTCTTGGTAGCGGTAAAATCTGCCTGATGAAAAGACTGTGTCCTTATTTCATGTATAAAAGAAGGTACAGCGGTGGTCACTTCTTCGTAAGCAGGACGTTCTCCGTTGAATTTATAGGAGAAGTTCAGCGCGCCACCGATCTTTCTGAAGTTGTAGGTGATATTGGCATTCACTTCCGGCGTCCAGGTAAATTCCGGTGTCGGATAGTCTTTGTTGTAGGCCGCATCATCTGAGAACTGGTTATAGCGTGCGATGTAAGAGAAACCAGCGTTCACTTGTAAATCCTTCCAGTTCAACACACCACTTAATGTTCCACCGGTGGTCTTAAACTTGCTGATGTTTACATAAGTAGAAGTATCCGATCCATTGATGGTTGCAATATCTATCCTGTTGTTAAAGTCATTGTAAAATCCGGTGGCGGTTACACCTACGCGTACTGGTCCTTTTTCAATGGCCTGCCAGCTGACAGAACCGTTGAAGCTATTGGAGTATTCAGCTTTCAGATCACTGTTCCCTTTGATAGAGTGACTGGCGTCAAAGAAATAGAAATACAATTCTCTTAAAGCAGGCGCTCTGAAACCCCGTGCATAAGAAAGACGCAAATCCAGATTACTGCGCAAGGCAAATTTCGTATTGATAGAAGGGATCACGGGTGGTGCATCGTACACAGAATTTTCACTCAGTCTTACACCAGGGCGTATATTCATCCAATGTACCGGTTTGATCTCAGCAGAGAGGAATACGGAATAGTCATTGATATAAGGCGTACCCAGTATACGCTGTCCGGAAGAACCATCACGACGGTATTCTATACCCGGCTGAAAAGAAAATACCGGAGAAAAGGTATACTGCGCTGTTCCCCTGAAGAAGATCGTATTGAACTTAGACACGTCCTGTGCGCCTGCGTCAGTTGCCAGCGCCTCTGTGTTATTGGTAAAGTCTCTGATCGTTGTACGCGTGATACGTTTATAATCCTGATAAGAAGCGGTCGCATTAATGCCCAGGTCTTTATTCACCTGCCATACGGCCTGTGCCTGATGTGTAAAACGATCTGTCAGGTAATGCTGATCTGTCGCCTTTCCGTTATCATAGTTAATATCGCCCCGGCTGATGATATCTTCATCGAGATAATCCAGCCGGTACCATACTTTCAGGTTTTCGTTGCTGTATCCAAAGGAACCATTGGCGATACGCTGATCTTTGGGTTTCCAGGCTTTCCGGCGACCGGTAAGTGAATCACTCCATCCACCGAAATCATTCCTGGTAAAACCAGCACCGGCAAAGAAGCCTTTGTGACCCCACTGTATACCGATATTTTCATTATGCACTCCTTCTCCTTTGAAGGCGGCATATTCTTTACCAACAGTTTCTTCCTGTACACGGGCAGTAACAGACAGCTGTTCTTTTCCGTGATATTTTTTAGTGATGATGTTGATGACACCTGCCAGTGCGTCCGTACCATAGACCACTGACATGGGACCTTCGACGATCTCTATTCTTTCGATGGTGTTGATATCTATCTGAGAGAGACTCTGACGGGTGCTGCCTCTGTCTACCAATGGGACACCGTCTAACAGTATCTTTACGTTCGTACCAGACATCCCCATGATCTCCACATCGGTTTCACCCAATGTAGCATCATTGGAAAAGCGCACGCCTAACTGATTGTCCAATACACCGAGGACATTGGTAGCTCCACGCAACTTTATATATTCACTGGAAATCATTCTCACCTGATACACCGACTGCTTCAGGGACTGCGGGGTATACTGACCCGTTACCACTACGTCGCGTAAACGTACTGAATCAGCAATAACATTATCAGCCGCTTTCTGTTTGACAGACTGCGCCCATGCACTATTGCATAAGGCAATAGACAGAACTAACACAATAAATTGTGACCTCATAAAGTATAGTAGCATTGACCCATTTAAAAAAATTGCATAAAAATCCCTTGCCGTTGTGCGCTAAAAGCGATACAACGACGCATACTGGTACCTACGGTTAAATGAATAATGCTTTTGTATTACACGAACTGCGGGCGGAGATTGCAGCCATGGTGTAATACCGGATATCTGGCGGAGTAATAATGCATGCAAGATAAGCATGCGTTGAACGAACACGTTTATCTATTCAGGAAAAAGACTTACGCAAAAGGGAAAAACACTAGCGGATCAGATCATATACCTGTTGCAGCAGGATCGCTTCGCCCATCGCTTCTTTCATATCCAGCCACTCCTGCAACGTAAACGTAAAGCTGATATCTCTGCATGGTGAATGCACGATCACTCTTTCTTCTCCATCAGGAAACATCATACTGCAATCGTAGAAGTCCTGGTGTTCGAGTGTTTCATGAAACAACTGAAAATCTTTAGGTGTGAAATTCAGGATAAGGTTATTATGCCATATATATACGGTCTGGCAATTTGCACAATGGCTGATCTGCGCCTTATTCTTATTCCACAATGGTCTGATATCGCACATATATTTTTGTTTAAGGGTTTGTGTCGTAATCTGGATCGCCAGGCAGCGTGCACACTGCCGGCAATAGCAGATAAACTTCACTGATAAAGGGTTCTCGAGGATAGTATAGTTTCTTTCTGGAGCTGACAAACAATGGATGTTTGCAGCAATAAATCTTAATATCAATTACTCTTTCGCACAGATCAAAAGTACAATGTTGTGCGATGGATAGATGCTCAAATAAGGAAAACGATTTGTCAATTAGGGAAAAACAAAAGCGCCTCCATATAAATGAAGGCGCTCCAACTATTGCAGGTTAATGGAAAATATCAGTTCATTACAGACTCGCGGCCAATGCTCTCCATGGCTCCAGTTCAGGATTGCCAGGCTTGCGCTTACCGAAGAACTGTGCGATCATTTCACCAGCAGCATCAAATACTTCCAATGAAGTAACGATACCATCTACAGAAGGTTTTTCTACTACCCAGCATTGTGCAATGGTGTCTGTTTTCAGGTGCAGGTTAAAATCTTCGTCCATTACATTGATCCAGTTTGGGATTTCAAGGATCTTCTGTACCGGACCTGTATGAATTTCAATATTACCCGGATTACCAACGAACACCATTATTTCCAGACCAGTTGCGGAAGCCTGGTTAAGCAGTGTTTTTACACACTCGCTGTTTACGCGACGGGAGAATTTACCTTCCGCCAGTTCAAGCGCCCCTGTTCTGGACAATTTATGTTTCATCAGCAATGGGAAGAAATCATGCGTATCCTGTAAGTTTGCCCATCCTTCCAGGAAAGATGCAGCATCTGCGTTCGCATCATTATATACCGGCGCAGCAGGAGCTAGCGCAACAGTAATAGCAGCTACCTGTTCAGCAGCAGTGAATTCAGCTACTACCTTATCCCATGCACTGAGATCGGTCTGTTCCACTGCATATATTTTCATGATAGCGCCACCCTGTGCATCAAATATCTGAAGCGATTTTTTGAAACCGATCGTTTCGTCGTTCTCTACTGCAAACCCATATTTCCAGCGGGAGAAGAACATGCGCAGATCGATGTCTTTACCTAATACGGTGCCGACATGTTTGTTTTCAGTATTTACGATTTCAAAAACGCCTTTACGTTCTATTACACAATTTTCATTGCGGGTCAGCACCATCACTTTACCTAATGCCGGCATCGCCTGCATGAGTGCAGGGAATTCATTCTTCAGGTGCTTAACAGTTGTTCCGGTACAGGCGGCGACGATTTCGCCTTCGCTCACCTGTAGCTGATTGGCAGCATCACGGATCCTTGTTTTCGGATGTTGTTCACGGAAATTCAGCCATTGTTCTTTTAATGTAGAAGTCGCAGTTGCATTCATTGGATTACAATACGTTTATTGCCTTTTCGGCAGGTGATTTAAAAAGGCCGTCGGCAGCGGCGGTTACCACCAGCGGATAATGACATTGAGGATGTTCCAGTACGGCTACTTCCACACCGAAACAGTCTTTAATATGTGCAGGGGTCAGGATTTCCTCAACAGTACCCTGTGCATATACGCCTCCATCTTTCAGCAGCAGCATTTTATTAGCGTAAGCGGCCGCCAGTTGAAAGTCGTGCAGCACGGCGACTACCAATACGCCGCTGGCGGCGAGAGAGGTAGCCAGTTGCAGGGATAACTGCTGATGCAGGATATCCATTCCTGTGACCGGTTCATCGAGCAGCAGCATCTTTTTACCGGTATGATCAGTGGCCTGCAGATCGGGCGCTTCCAGTAGCTGCGCCAGTACCCGGGCCATCTGTACACGTTGTTTCTGTCCGCCTGATAGCGTCGGATATGTTCTTTCACGCAGGTTATATACCTGCATCGTCTTCAGTGCATAATTTACGATCTCTTTATCCAGGGCAGAGAGATGGGTGTTATATACATAGCGCCCCATGTTCACTACTTCTGCTACAGAAAAAGGCTGATTCAATGTGATCTGTTGTGACAGTACTGCACGCATCCTGGCCTGTGCGTCTACCGGCAATGTTTTCAGTTCATTTCCGGCAATGTTCACACTCCCCTGATAGTGCATATACTCTCCTGCTATTACTTTCAGCAGCGTTGATTTACCCGCTCCATTGGCCCCCATGATCACACAGAGTTCACCGGCATTCGCATCCATGCTTACGCCACGCAATATCTGTGCTTTTCCCAGGGACAGTGATATATCTTTTGCACGCAACATCATGCCAGTATAGTCCTTTTTTCTTTAATAATCAGCCATAAGAAGAAAGGCGCTCCTATGACCGCTGTAATAATACCTACGGGCAATTCAGCGGGCGCTACGATGGTCCGGCATAACAGGTCGGCGACTGTCAGCAGCACAGCTCCTGATAATGCGGAACCTGGTATCAGTATCCGGTAATCCGGGCCGGTGAACTGCCGTACAATATGTGGTACGATCAGTCCGATAAACCCGATGATACCAGCTACTGCCACACCTGCAGCAACCGCCATCGTGGCCAGTATGACCAGTAACGCTTTTAGTTTTGGTACACGTACGCCGCTGTGCATCGCCTCTCTTTCACCCAGTGCCAGCAGATTCAGTGCCGGCGCAAGACGGGGCAGCAGGACCAGTGGGATGATAATGAAAGGTGCAATACCGGCAACGGTTTTCCAGTTGGCGCCGCCCAGACTTCCCAATGACCAGAACGTAATGCTACGCAGCTGCTCATTGTTGGCCAGGTAAGTCATCAGACCGGTCACAGATTCACACAATGCCCTTACGGCAATACCTGCCAGCAGCAATGTAGAAATGACTGCTTGTCCGCCTGTACGCGCAATGCGGAAGATGAACAGCGTTGTAATGATCGCTCCGGCGAATGCGGCGAGATTGAGCGCATAGAAATTCAGCGCTGGTGCACTTTGAAAAACAGGTAATGCATTTTGTACAATGATCATCACTACCGCTCCCATCGATGCACCTGAACTGATGCCTATCAGTCCCGGATCGGCTAGCGGATTGCGCAGCAAGCCCTGTAAAGAAGCCCCTGCCAGTCCCAATCCTGCTCCGATCAGTACACTCAGCACCACCCTTGGCAGACGGATCATCCAAAGCACGCCGGGCATATTCTCTTCGTAGGCTACAGGGAGGTGTATGCCTGTTTTCTCCAGCAGCATGGCAAGCACCTGCATCGGAGACATGTGCATCGCACCTGTACCTGTCGCCAGCAGTATCACTATGATAAGCAATATGCTCAAGAACGTGATGCTGCTGACGCTTTTTATGTTGATACTCATCCTTATTAGTTCAGCTTCACAGAAAGCTCCTGTACGGCCTGAATCACACGCGGTCCAAATCCTGTCAGCAACTGACCATCCATGGTAATCACTTTCTTTTGTTTGCCTGCATTGGTCTGGGCAACGCCCTGTACTTTCAGCAGACCATCTACGCCACCCATACTTTTTAATCCATCATCAAACATGAGGATCACATCCGGATTTGCTGTTACCAGCGCTTCCGGCGTCAATGGTTTGAAATCGTTGAAACCATTGGCAGCGTTCTCTGCACCGGCCAGGGCTATGATCTTGTCCAATGGCGTTTCTTTACCAGCTACCATCATGGTGCCGGCGCCACGTGCATAAATGAATAACACTTTCTTCGCGTGTGGCTGTACATGTAAGGTCTTTTGTTCTTTATCCAGCTGTTTGATCAGCGCCGTACCTTTTTCAGGTACGTTCAATGCAGCAGCCACGTCTGTAATCAGCTTTTTAGTGCCGGCTACAGAAAATTCCTGCTTCATCTGTATGGTTTTTACACCTACGCTCTTAAACTGGTCAATAACAGCAGGCTGGATAAAATTATCTGTGGCGAGGATCAGGTCAGGCTGTAAAGCCAGTACCGGCTCCGCGGAAATATTACGGTTATGGCCTACTTTAGTCACGGCTTTCATGCTGGCAGGATAAGTACTGGTGACGTCCACCCCTACCAGTGATTTCTCGAATCCCAGTGCGCACACGATCTCGGTAACAGCGCCATTCAGTGATACAATACGTTTCTGCGCATTCACATTTATCGTCGCCAACAGGCATACAGCAAAGGATACGATCATTGCACGTACCCGCATATGATTCATCATAAGTTTGAATAAATAAGATTGATTAATACGCTGGAAAGAAAAATTAATGGTTGACCCTACCCGGGGTTTGGGCCAACCATCGCTTACCGTAAGCATTTTTACTCCGCCATGCTCCGGCAAGATCTTAGCAATAAGTTATCGGGTACCAGACACCGGGAAGTACAGTATTGACACAGCAGTGCCCTTTACGGAACTTCGCAGTTTTCCGGTACAGTTTACCAGTAATGAAAAAAATTAAGTGTACCTGACAGCCGAAAATGATATAAGGATATATCAGAAATGGTCTGACAGTTGCGGCGGAGTAATTGAGTAATGCAAATCTATGTCATAGAAATGTAACGAACTAATCAAATCGGGAAAATTTTATGACAATCTTTACGCAAATGGGAAATATTTATAAAATTCAATATTTCCTCAGGAAGTTCCGGGAGGGGTTAAACTAAATACTTTCCGGTGTTGTTGTTTATATATTACCTATCACCGGAAAAATTAATACCCATGGATTGGGATGAAATACTAAATCCATTATCGCCTTACTATCAGAGTGCGATGCAGGAACAACAACAACTTGTTAATCTGCAGGACGGTCTGATATCTGCCGCCAAAGAGCTGATGTCATCCGTATACCCGCAGATCTATCACCTGGAATCAGCGGGCTATACAGAACTCGAAAACACCATTATTTCAGAATGCGTAAAACTGTCGTGTAAGCTGAATGATATTATTCTCAAATACCAGATAGAGAAATAGAGCTGCTATTCTACTGCGAATGAAAGCCTGCCGGCATTCACCCCCGCAACGATGCCATATCCGTTCTCCACATTGGAATAGATATCCTCCGGATTCAGCGTAAAATCAATGCCGTCTTCCAATCGCTGATCTGATGTGGCATCCAGGTATTTAAAAGCACCCGTTGTCAGATTGCTGACTTCCACTATCATGTAGGAAGCTGTGACCTGCTTGCTTGTCTGTAATACGAACAGCACGTCTTTTCCGCTGATACGTTCATCGCTCAGCAGCACTTCTCCTTTGTAACTATTGCCAATAATATCGGCAAAGTTGTTATTAAAGGAAGGGTCCAGTCTGAACTTTACCGTATCACGCTTAAAAGGCGTAATGATACCATTTACAGTGTCAGCATTATACACGCGTATTCTGTAGTAATTTTTCTCGTTGCTATTGTCTTTCAGTGAGAAACGCACCCTGTTGCCCAACTTTTGTGCAGCAGCGTCCCTGATCTCGGGACGCTGTGGGGTACTATCTGTTGCTGCAACACTGGTCAGTCCGCTGTAATTAACCGTGATCTTATACTCGCTCCCTGCCCGGGCGGGTGCATGCGAGACATAATACCCTTTCCCGTTGATCACTTTCCATTCCGGCGTCGGGATGGACTTACCGTCTTCATACATCGTAACGGCCGCATTTTTTAACTCCGGGAATTTCAGGTTCTGGTATTCCCTTACCGGCTTACTGCCTGTTACCCGGATATACACGAGGCTGTCAGGCTGTATCAATGTATTCAGCACGATCTTATCGCCATCATATGGTATCGCGATCCTGGACTCCTTGCTACAGGCTACGAATATTCCAGTGCATAATATTGCAACAATGATAAACGGACGCATACGTTTCATTTAAAATTTTATTGCGTAAGTCACACTTGGCAGAATAGGCAGGATGCTGACCTCAGCCAGATATCGTTCCTGTTTCTCCCTGTCGGTGACAATCGTGTAAAAGAATGGGTTCTGTTGATTATAAGCGTTATACAGACTGAATGTCCAGCTCTTTGTCCAGAGCCGTTTCTTCTTACTGTACGTTGCACTGAGATCCAGTCGGTGCATCGGCGTAGTACGATATTTATTCCTGTCTCCCATATGATCGAGTATCGGATCATTCTGTGGCGGATCGTAAGGAGATGGATCGTCAATCCCCTCATAACTGGCATTGGGCAGTGATAAAGGCGTACCGGAAGCATATTCCCAACTGGCGGATAATTCCCAGCGTTTACCCAGTTTCTGTGTGATCACCACCTCCAGGTCATGCCTGCGGTCGTATTTGTATGGGAATGTCTTGCCCTGATTTACACTGGGGAAAGTTCTTTCTGACCAGGCCAATGTATAACCTATCCAACCACGGGTCGTACCTTTCTTTTTCTCGAGTAATAATTCTGCGCCATAACTACGTCCCTTACCGATATCCACTACTTCATCCCAATCCTTGCCTGCACCATTGAACGGCGAAGCCGATCCTTTATACTCTATCACATGGTCCATGGTCTTGTAATAGCCTTCAAGAGACATGGCGTACATCCCTCTTCTGCTCGTTTTGGATACACCAAACGAACCCTGTCGCGAGAACATCGGTTTCACCCTGCCGGATGAGGGTACCCATAGATCTGTTGGAAGACTCGCGGCGTTATTGGCCAGCAGATGCAGGTACTGTGTCATATGCGTATACGATCCTCTCAGCACCCATCTGCGCGGCAACTGATACCGGATGCCCAGACGTGGTTGTATAGAATTATAAAATCTGCCGTCCACCAGAAAACCGGATGCATGTACTCCCAGATTGAGCCAGAGATTATGTACCGCATTCCATTCATCTTCACCGTACAGATACAACTCCTGTCCTACCGAGGTCACATCGCCATATGTGGTATCCACTGCCGGCTGACCGTTCCCATTATCCTGAAACATAGATACACCTGGTGTGAAGATGTGTGTGATGCCGCCTGCTCCAAATTTGATCGTGTGCTTAGGTTGTGGTCTGTACTCAAAGTCCATTTTAGCCACCGCATTCTGTATCCGGGAATAGTATTTACCGGATAAAATACCTGTGTCCAGTGTATTCAGTGGTTTATAGTTGTATTTATAGTCAGTGGAGAAATAATACTGGGAATAATTCGCTGTAACATTGGCAAACATCTTCGGACCAAACACATGGTTCCATCGCAGGGTGCTGGTATAATTTCCCCAGATGAAGTTAGAACGGCTGTCTCCATAGTAAGTACCAATGCCACCATCTGTAGCGCCTTCCTGCCATCTTACACTCAGCCTGTCCTGGCCCACGTAAGCGCTCAGATAGATACGGTCTTTCGGAGAAAAGATGTGATTGATCTTCACATTGGCATCATAGAAATACACATATGCCTTACTTTTAGGTCCGGTCTGTGTGTTGTTGTTCACGGCCAGATCGTTCATCAGCATATCCGTATGTGAACGCCGGGCAGATACCAGGAAAGAGGTCTTGTTCTTTTTCAATGGCCCCTCTACCATCGCTTTCGCCGCAATCAACCCAATAGCTGCTTCCCCATGATATTGCTGCATATCTCCGTCTTTCAGGGAGATATCCACAATGGATGACAAACGACCACCATAACGGGCAGGAAATGCGCCTTTATAGAAATCTGCATTCTTAACGATATCGGGATTGAATACAGAGAAAATACCGAACAGGTGTGAAACGTTGAAGATAGGCGTACCATCCAGCAGCACCAGGTTCTGATCGGGACTGCCGCCTCTGACATTCAGGGAACCGCCACCATCGAGTCCACCGGAAACACCCGGCAATGCCACTATTGTACGCATGACATCCGCCTCTCCCAATAAACGGGGCATGGATTTAACAGCAGCAGGAGATACATTCAGGCGGCTGACGGTACTTTGCTCCGTTGGCCGGATCGTATCAACGATCACTTCCGGCAAGCTGCTCCTGGGATGTAATGACACTATTACAGGGGTATTTTCATCTTTCCGGGCTGACAAACGGCCAGGGTCATATCCCACATAAGAGACGAGCAGACTGCTGGTATCCCGGGGAAGCGTAATACTGAAAAAGCCGAACTGGTTCGTCATCGTTCCCACATGTAATATGGGAGAATAAACAGTCGCCCCGATCAGTTTTTCACCAGTGAGATGGTCCTGTACATATCCACTGATCGTATAAGTAGGATGCTTTTTTACTGTCAGGACGATCTGATCGCCTATACGGGCAAAGGAAATATTGTAGGGGCTAAAAATTTCATCCAGGGCTTTTCTCAGGGGTCTGTTCTGCACATTGATGGTCACCAGCGGTGAGAGATCTACAATATTGCGGCTATAAGAAAAATGGATACCGTATTGTTGTTCGAGTATCGTACATACTGTCTCCAGCGGCTGGTCCTTTACGGCCACGCTGATTTTCATTCTCCAGTCCCACTCTGACGCCTGTACAGAAATACTGATCAATAGCATCCCCAGCAGGAATCTACCAAACAGTGACATCATTCGTTTTAAGGTTGTAGCTATTATTCATCATGCTTCTTTAATGTGATACCGGACGCTCTCTTTTCTATTGTCGCATTGGTCATAAATGCGAGCGAGGCCAGTATATTGTCGGCTGTTTCGCCGGTAAAAGTGGCAGTCACCGGCAGTTCCAGCAATGTACTGTCTGCGGTAACGGTTATGTTATACACCAGTCCGATGGTCTCCAATACCTCCGACAAAGGTGTATCTGTAAATGACAATTGTTTACCAACGGCATCCGCCACATGCGCAGCTACCCGGAAACGTTCCTTATCCTTTTGCTCCAGCAGCATACCTGCAGAAAGCACGACGCTATCGCTGCTACGGCTATCGCTCACCATTACCTCTCCTGTATCCACATGCACCCGGAACGGGCTTGCCTTACTTGCGGTTTCCACCATAAAACGGGTACCCAGCACTTTGATGGTGCGTGCTCCCAGTTTTACTATAAACGGAGGGCAGCATCTGACGTTACAGTAAAAAGCGCTTTTCCTTCCAGGCTCACCTCTCTCTGCGCTTTACCAAAACCGGGAGCAACCTCCAGCAGGGCTTTATCTTCCAGCCGGACCGTAGACCCGTCTTTCAGATAAGCGACCACCGGCCCTGTATAACGCTGCACCCTGTTGCTGCGGGCTGTCAGCCACCACCATCCTGTTCCTGCTGCGATGAGCAACACGGCCGCTGCCGCCCACCAGCTACGCCGCGTGTGGGTGACCGTCATGCCGCCCATACGGCTACTGAGAGACTGCCAGGCAAGTTCCGTATCTGCCGGGGTCACCTGAATAGCAGGCTGCCCCTTGAGCAACTTTTCAAGTGAAGCCAGCAAAGGCGGATGTGCCGGATCGCTTTTCAGCCATTCGTCCACCCATTGACGCTCAGTCACATCGGCTTCACCGAGCACGTATTTACATAGCAAGGCATATAGTGCCTCGTCAGCATTCAGATTAGTCATCGAACAGTTTGTAGTGTTTTAAACAGGTGAAAGCCGTGCCGGAGCACGTACTGACTTTCCCCGGTAACAGGACGCAGGTTATTAGATCTTTCCCCTATAGGGACGTATAAATATTTTGGTGTATCCACCTGCTTTGGTCCCCCGGCGGGCATGTATCTGCCCTCAAAATAGTAGCAGCAACAGGTTAAGGTAGTCCTTCAGTTCCCGGTGCATAATTTTCAATGCTTTTCCCATCTGGTTTTCCACCGTCTTCACAGAAATGTTCATCACTTCGGCGATCTCATGGTACTTCAATTGTTGCTGACGGCTGAGTATAAATACTTCACGGCAACGTTCAGGGAGTACTTCCAGGGCTTGCTGATACCGTTTTTCCAGTTCCCATACCGGCGATTGGACCGGTACATCTGCTGCCTGAAGGTGACCGGCGGTCTGCTCTTTTTCCTGCCTCACTGTCTCCTTCCGCCAGTTACTGATCGCCGTATTCCGGATCGCGGCCAGCAGGTAAGACCGGGTCGCCCCTGTGATATCAATAGCCGCTCTTTTCTCCCACAGTCGCAGGAATACCTGCTGCACTACTTCCTCTGCCTCGTGGACATTACCAGTGTAATGCACGGCAAAAGCGAGACAGGCGGCGTGATGTTCTCTAAAGATATCTTCAAATGTTTGGCGGTCCAGCATTGGTTAAAAGCGGTGTAAAGATATAATATATACCCGGTTTTGCTGTGTTATCACCTGACAATCATTCTTTACAGACATACAAAACGGGTATTATACGTCTGCAGTAACGGACTATCGGTTATTGTCTAACTTATTTATCTTTGTGCCCGCATGTACAATTTTATCAAGAACATACTCTTCCGCTTTCCTCCGGAAAGCATCCATTACCAGGTAATGAAGGGCCTGCAGGTCATGCACGGTCTTCCCCTGGGAAAAAATATACTCCACTCCTTTTGTCAGCCGAAACGTAAAGGACTGGAAAGACAACTCTGGGGACTGACCTTCAAAAATCCAGTCGGACTGGCCGCTGGTTTTGACAAGGACGCCCGTTTCACCGATGAACTGGCCAGCCTGGGCTTTGGCTTTGTGGAAATCGGTACGGTTACGCCGGTATCTCAGCCGGGTAACGATCAGCCACGTCTGTTCCGCCTACCGGCAGACAAAGCGCTTATCAACCGTATGGGTTTCAATAACGGAGGCGCTATCGCAGCTGCTAAGCGTCTGCAAAAAAGAAAATCCGATATTATCATCGGGGGTAACATCGGTAAAAACAAGATCACGCCTAACGAGGAAGCGATCAATGATTACGAGAAATGTTTCCATGCCCTGTTTGATGTAGTGGATTACTTCGTGGTGAACGTAAGTTCTCCGAATACGCCTAACCTGCGCGCCTTACAGGAGAAAGAACCACTGAAACAGCTGCTGCATCACCTGCAGACACTGAACAATCAGAAAAGCAAACCAAAACCGATCTTACTGAAAATAGCGCCGGACCTGACCACCAGCCAGCTGGACGATATCATAGAGATCGTACAGGAAACTAAACTGGCGGGTATCGTAGCGACCAATACTACTATTGACCGCTCCAACCTGGAAACGCCTGCCACTGAAGTAGAAGCGATTGGCGCAGGTGGACTCAGCGGTCTGCCGGTAAGAGAGAAAGCAACGGAAGTGATCCGCTATATTCATAAGAACACCAATGGTGCTGTGCCGATCATTGCGGTAGGTGGCATCTTCACCGCTGCTGACGCCCAGGAAAAACTGGACGCCGGCGCATCACTGGTACAGGTCTATACAGGCTTTGTTTATGAAGGCCCGACCATTGTAAAGAAGATTTGCGAAGGATTACGATAATAATCCTGTTGATAAATAATATGACGAAGGGTGTCCGCCACATGGCAGACACCCTTTGCTTTTATACCCACCATCCAGAAACTGAAAACACTACTAATATCCCTAAAATCATCACCATCATCCCTCCGCCATCTGACTGACCTTTGACCTGTAAATATCAAATCACATGAACACACCAGATATACAGGCAGCACCACTGAGTGCACAAGAGATAGCAGCTATAAAAGTATTTTACGGCGCATGGAAAGAACAACAGCCGGACCTGCTGGATGATGTCTGCACACCGGACTGGCAGGATATTCCGCTTGGCCCCGGACAGGCAGACGGCCCACAGGGTCTGAAGGATATCATCCGCAGCTTTGTCAGCATCTTCCCGGATATAGAGATCGTTATTCATGAGATCATGGGTGTACACGAACGGGCAGCCGTAAGAGCAGCGATCACTTTCACACACGATAAAGCAGTGTTGGGCATTCCTCCGACGCATAAAAAAGTGAGTATTCCATTACATGAATTTCATTACCTGAAAGACGGAAAACTCACCCATACCTGGCATATGGAAGACTGGTTCGGATTACTCGTACAGAGTGGCGCCTGGAACGCCGAAGGATTAGGACAATAAAAATAAAAAGGGCTGTCTACCTAATAATAGCAGACAGCCCTTTGATTTTATCTGATCTCATGCATTACTGTGCCAGTATATCCACATCTGCGATCTTCGCAGGAAACCAGACATTCATCTCCCCTTCTCCCCGGTTCGCCCAGGCATAATAAGGGATCAGTGTAATTTGTCTGGGGGTGGTATTCACCTGCTGTTGCTGCACATCTACATTGACGCTTTTACCTTCTCCTTTCAATACTACAATGCCATTCAACAAATCTTTTCTTTCTTCCGGCTGAAATGTTGCAGGAAGTACAAGATTGCTGGTACGGCCATCATTATCTTTCCACTCAGCGCAATACATTAACGGGCCGCGCTGGACCGCCACTTTTCCTATATCATCTTTGATCTTATTATCCGCCAGTACTTCATGTGTATCCATTGGTAACTGCATCTCTACAATATCCTTTTTACTCCATTTTCTTTTGATCACGGCGTATCCCTGCTCCAGCTGGTAATCAACCGGCTGACCATTTACTTTGATCACCACCTTGTGCTGGTTCTGGTCTTTGAAGTGATACAGTCCACCGGGAATTGCTTCTTGTCTTGCCCATCCCGGCACACGAAGCTTTAAAGTAAATTCAGTTGCTGCTGCCGGTTCAATATTAAAACGCAGATCGCCATTCCATGGGTAGTTGTTGGTCTGTACGATCTTCACCTTTTGCTTTTCTACCTGGATATTAGCCGTGCTGCTGATAAACAGGTTCACATATACATCCCTGGCTTTCTGCGCATAGATATAGCCAGGTAATGAGGGCAGAAAGCGCGCCATGTTGGTAGGACAACAGGAACACTCAAACCATCCGGAACGGACAGGCTCCATACTATGATGATGCACCCCATTCCTGATCTGCATGGCATTGGTGTAAAAGAAAGATTTACCATCCAGTCCGACGCCGGATATCAGTCCGTTGTACAATACTTTCTCCAGCATATCCACATATTTCGCATCTCCGTGCAACTGGAACATGCGTACATTCCAGAAAGCATTACCGATCGCTGCGCAGGTTTCGTTATAAGCGGTCGCATTCGGCAATTCATAGTTCTCGCCAAAACGTTCTCCATCAGGAATAGCACCGATGCCTCCCTGTACATAGATCTTCTTTGTGGCCATATTATCCCATATCCTGTCAATCGCATGCAGGTAAGCAGTGTCTCCATCCAGGGCAGCTACATCCGCCATTGCCGCATAGAGATACATGGCCCTTACGGCATGTCCTACGGCTTCTGACTGATTGACAACCGGCTCCTGGTCCTGCCAGTATTTCCCATTCTCCCATTGATTCCTGCTCTTTGGATTGTACTGACGTTTGCCTCTTTCATCGATAAAGAACCTGGCCAGTTGCAGGTATTCCTTTTTACCGGTGATACGGTACAAACGCACCAACCCCATTTCCACTACTTCATGTCCCGGCGCTACGCCACGCTTTCCCGGGCCGAACGTCAATACCAGCAGGTCGGCATTCTTTAAAGCAATGTCCAGGAAGTTACGTTTACCGGTGGCCAGATAGTGTGCGCTGGCAGCCTCGAACATATGTCCGGAGTTATACAGCTCATGACTCAGTTCATGTTCTCTCACCCAACGTTCCGGACCAGCCCAATCATGCGGATGTGCCGGATCGATCGTACGGGCAGTATACAGATAACCGTCCGGTTCCTGTGCTTTCGCTACGATCGTGATCAACGAATCCACATAGGCGTCCATCTTTTTATCAGGCGTTACTGCCATTGAATAGGCCGCTCCTTCGATCGTTTTATAGATATCCGTATCATCGAAAGGATACTTTGTGCAGAACTTACCTTCCTTTACTGCCGCCATTTCAAAGTTCTTCACACGGCCGGTGCTTTCACATCGCGCAAAGGAGGCAGGGATCGTGACCGTATGATTGACACGTATCCGTGGCAGCCAGAAGCTGTCAGTCAGTTTTACAGCGGTGATATCCACCCCTCTTACAGGATAGTCTGCCTGCTGCGCACATAAAGGCAGGGCATACAGCAGGGCCAGTGTTAACAATTGTTTCTTCATAACCTTTATTATTAGTAACCAGTATTCTGCTTCAGATTGCCGTTCTTATTGATCTCAATACGGGGAATAGGAAAGAGCGTACGGTAATCACCATTCGGCAAATGTGAGAACCAGGCTTTCTTTGTAAACACTTTAAAACGGACCATATCCTGTCTGCGACGATCTTCCTGGTTAAACTCCCATCCCAGTTCATCCAGGAAACGACCGTATTGCACATTATCACCACCCTCTATCGTTTGATTCAGGTGATTACGCAGACCGTAGTTATACACACTTCCTTTTACCAGGTCAGCGGCTGTTACGATCGCTTTTTCAGGATGATCCGTGAAATTGCGGCGGCGTACTTCTGTTACCAGATCAGCAGCGGCAGCGGCCTTTCCATCTCTCATCAGACACTCTGCTTTCATCATCAGGATGTCTGCATATCTGAATAAAGGCCAGTCATTGCTGAGCTGTACATTCGCATTCTGTTTGATCTCAAATTTACCCAGACGGAAACCATGTATCTCTTCTGAAAGATCGATACCCGGCACTTCATTTACAAATGCCAGCGGTTTACCGGTGTAGGCGCCCATTGTACAATTGAGCGGTTCGCCTGCGGCGCTGTATTGCTGTCCTTTGATCCAGTTGTCCCGATAGCGGGCATCATCCTGATCAAAGGTGTTAATAAACTGCGGGATCGCACAGATACCGCCCCATGGAGTAGACTTCAGGTTGTAAGTCGCCTGGCTGGCCGGTTGCAATGTCTGCATATGTATATCAAATGCATTCCAGTCAGTCACATATGTTTCATCAAAAGGCAATGCGAAAATGATCTCTTTTGAATTTTCATTCTCTGTGACAAACAGGTTACGCTGTATAGGCTCCAGGATAAAACCTTTTCCTGAATTGATGATCGCATCACAGGCAGTGATACAGTCTGTCCAGGCAGCAGTACCTGTATAGACCTCTGCATTGATATACATTTTAGCCAGTAAGGCATAAGCTGCCCACTTATTGAATTTACCATAAGTGGATTTATCATTCTTATCACTCAGGAGACCGATATTGTCTTTGATCTCTTTGATGATGAAGTCGTATACCTCTTTTCTTGTACGTTGTTCAGGCAGGAACCCATCAGGTACATTAAAGTCTGTCACGATGGGCACATTGCCGTATACATCACACAATACGTAGTAGTATGAGGCCCGTAGCACCTTCAGTTCCGCCAAGGTTTCTTCCTTACCACTTGTAACAGGTATCGCGCCTGATTCCAGCTGATAGATCACGCGGTTGCAGTTGGTAATACCTGCATATGTACGGCCCCAGGTATTGATGGTCACATCATCATCAGAGGTCCATTTGTGTTCATGTAAACGGCGATAGATACCTCCATCTACCCAGCCATTGGGTCTTGCCGGTACGACAGCTTCATCTGAAGTCGCTTCCTGGATACGCGCATATCCGTTCCAGCCGTTCAATACAATACGCCAGTTCACATAAGCAGCGCCCACCAGTGACGCCAGGTCCTGTGTAGTTGGTTCAAATTGTCCGGCGATGATCTGATTATAACTATCATCTTTCAGTTTGGTACAGCTACACAGGATGATCAGTGTAGCCAGTAATATTTTTTTTGCAGTATGTTTCATAACAGTAGCATTAACGGATCAGAAACTCATGTTTACACCAACAGTAAATGTTCTCACAGAAGGATATTTATCCCTGTCATCGACACCAGGCGCCAGTCCCAGTCTGTTCACTTCAGGATCAATCCCTTTATAACCTGTGATCACAAAAGTGTTCAGCGTGGATACATATACTCTTGCGGCATGCAGATATTTTGATTTCAGGTTGCGGAAATTATAGCCCAGTGTGATGTTATCTACCTTCCAGAAATCACCATCTTCCACATAGTAGCTATTGAACTCCAGCGGCATATCCTTACTGAGTACTGCTTTATCAAATACCTTATCATAAGCTGTTTTCAGGCGGTTGTATTGCTGCAGACCGGTATTCTCATAATACATCCGCTGAAAGTTCAGTATCTGATAATCGAATGCGCCGCGCATGGTGATATTCAGATCGAATTGCTTGTAGCGGAAGCTGTTGTTCCATCCACCGTAATATTTCGGCAAACCATTTCCCAGTACACGTTTATCTTCAAAGGCATGCTGGTAATCGTCATAATTAACGGGTTTACCATCGCGGCCTTCATACACCCATTTACCATCCTGAGAGATATCCACTACCTTGAACCCATAGAAGTCACCGATCTTGTCTCCGATATTCACAATGTGTGTGAATGTCTGGATCGGTTCACCGGTACCACCTGTTGTGAAATAGTTATTGGTAGCCTTGTAGATATTATTAGAAAGACTGAGCAGCTTGTTGGTATTGGTCGAGAAGTTTACGCTACTGCTCCATTCGAAGTCCTTTGTTTTGACAGGAATAAAGTTCACAATTACTTCCAGACCTTTGTTCTCCATCTTACCGACGTTTGCACGGGTAGAAGAAAAGAGGTTCGGCGGACTAGGCACCTGGTAGTCATACAATAGTCCATTGATACGGCGGACGTAGTAATCTACGCTACCACTGATCCTGCCCTGTAACATGGAGAAGTCAACACCGGCATTGGTTTCATGTTTCTCTTCCCAGCGCAGATCAGCATTCGGGTTCTGTGAAGGTCCGAGTGTCTGTATCCATACGCCATTGGAATATACATAGGAGCCATAACTCAAGATGGCTACCCCCAGGAACAGATCGGTCGGTTGTGTACCGGTAACGCCATATCCGACACGCAGTTTCAGGTCATCGAACAGGCTTTGTCCTTTCATGAACGCCTCATTGCTGATACGCCATCCTGCGGATATCGCCGGGAAGTTACCCCATGGCTGTTTTGTGCCATATAACTGACTGGCGGCTTCGTGTCTCAGACTGGCCATTAACAAATAACGATCATCAAAACTATAGCTTGCCCTGCCAAAGAAACCGATCAGGTTCGTTTCTCTCTTTTCGCTGTATTCCGGCGCCAGTCCTTCTTTCAATGCCTGTCCGATACCGATGTTATTATAGGTAAAGCGGTCGGTCGGGAAATCCCAGTTCTGCGCCCAGTGTGTATTGAACTCATTCTCCTGGTAACTGTAACCACCCAGTAAAGTGAACTTATGGCGTCCGATATTCTTATTGTATTGCGCTGTCAGTTCCATAAGCCTGTCAATAGATTGCGTACTTCCTACGGAAGCATATCCATTCCGGCCATCTCTCAGGGTGGAGATATGACGCTTGGTCTCTGAATACCCTCTGTCTTCATTATAACGCGTATAAGAGAACAATGCAGACAGTTTCAGTCCTTCGACAGGCAAGAGGGTCAGCGAGCCATTTAAACGGGAATTCTGGGACGTATTACGACCGTCACTCTCATACAATCTTGACAGGGGGTTTTCATAGTTGAAGAGCCCTGTCTGCTCATACCAGTTCCCTGAAGAATCACGTACCGGCGATGTAGGGTTCCGGATCATGGCCTGTCTGTAGGTATAACCATTGAAACTAAATCCATCGCCCGTGGTGGTGTATTTGTTATTGGCGTTCAGCATACCCAGATTGATACGGAGTTTATCATCCAGCATACTGTGATTGATATCGATACGACCAGTAAAGGTGCGGTTGTCCGACTTCTTCATGATCCCTTCCAGGGAACGGTAGTTCACATTGGCGAGGTAGTTGGTTTTACTATTGCCGCCTCTGAAGGTCAGGTTATGCACATGTGTCAGCGGTGTCTGTGATATTTCTTTTAACCAGTCTGTATTACCACCCTGGTTCCAGGAAGCGTCTCTCAGGCCTTCAGCGATCTGTTTGCGATAGTCATCCGCAGTCAGCATGTCCGGTTTACGGGCAATCGTCTGTGTGCTGACATAGCCGCTGTAATCCACAGAATTACTGAATGTGCCACTGGCCCGGCGGGTGGTGATGATGATCACCCCATTAGTGCCACGCGTGCCATAGATAGCGGCAGCAGAACCGTCTTTCAGTACATCGACTGATTCTATATCTTCCGGCGCTACGGTCTTCAGATCACCGGGGATACCATCTATCAGTACAAGGGGATTGGCATTGGCGCCCAGCAGTGTCGTATTACCACGTAAAAGGATTTGTGAACCACTGGTGGGATCACCGCTGGGCGTACCGATCGACAGACCGGCTACTTTACCCTGTAAGAGCTGACCAGCATCCAGTACATTTCCTTTGACGAAGTTTTCTGCTTTTACTGTGGCGACAGCACTGGTCAGATCGCCTTTCCGCAGACTACCATAACCGATCACTACGACATCGGCCAGCGAGTTTTCACTCAATGTGAGCTGGATGCTCAGCTGACTACGGCCTCTTACAGCGACTTCCTGTGTACGGTAACCGATATAACTGATCAGCAGTGTATCGGCATCACCCCTGGCTTCCAGTGAAAAGACGCCTTTATCGTTTGTCATAGTACCAGCGCGGGATGCTTTTACGACAATACTTACACCCGGAAGTGGCTGACCTTTTTCATCGGTTACTATACCGGTAATGACCTTCGCCATACCTGCAGGCGGCGTGATACCTTCTGCGACAGCCTGCATAGCGGCAGACATTGGTCTTCTCCTGATAATAATATAATTGCCATCCTGTACATAGAACAGTTCATCGGGCAGCAGTATATCCAATACCTCTTTCAGGGAACGTTTGGTTCCTTCGAGAGCAGGCGTAGGAATGCTGCTGGCGAGAGCCCCATCCACAATAAAAAAGAAGGGCGCCTGCGTTTCTATACGCTTGAGGACTTTGTCCAGTTTGCCTTCTTTGGTGTTGAGCTGCAACATGACGGTATTGAGGTCCTGCCCACTGGAGGGCCGGGCCATGAGTAGTAATGTTGTCGTGCACAGCACCATCATTATCATGATCACAGTACGCATCAGCTTAAATAAGAGATCAGGTAAATAATATATCAGCCGGGAAGAGCGCATAGGCATCCCTGACAAAATACCGGAGTATTTCATATCTTTAAATGCATTTTGTATGATGTAATAGAATACAAAGCCGTAGCGCCTGTTTGCATATATGGTTTGCAGACTTTGATGCAGACAGCGCTATGTTTATCCTTTCCTTTCAGGAAGGGATTTTTTATGTGGTGTTGCCTGGGAAATTGTTTGTTTGTTTCATAACGGGATTACTTATTGTGCGTGAAATTATAGACTGCAACCTTGTCCGCTGATATACACTTCCTGCTGATCTTCGCTGATGCGGTACGTGGAATTGTTAATCCTGCATAATAGTCCGAGTATCCTCTCCAACGTGGCATGTTCATCAAAACTGGCGATGAAAGTACATTTGCGCAGGGCTTCATTGTCGAAGTGAAAAGTGACCCCATACTTTCTGTTCAGGTTATTCGCCACTGCTTCAAATGTTTCATTGTCTATCTCAAACCTGCCGTGGATCCAGGCGTGGGCAACCGTAGCGTTCACTGTTCGTTCAACTGTTGTCTTTTCCAGCGTGATCTGCTTGTTGGCTGTTAATATGCTGATATGCTGTTTTTCATCCTGTACCTGGACCTTTCCGGAAGCAACGGTAATAGCGACTGCTTCATTATTATATGCTTTGATATTAAAAGAGGTACCGAGTACGGTCGTGATACATTTGCCGGCTTTTACGACAAATGGTTTCGTTCTTTTGCTGACGTCGAAGAACCCTTCTCCTGTCAGCGTTACTTCCCTCGAAAGCGTGTCTTCCCTGTACTGTAGTTTACTGTCCGCGTTCAGCCATACGATGGAACTGTCGGGCAGTACGATCCTGTTTTGCTGTTCACGGGGCACATATACTGCCACCTTACGCCCTTCCGGTTTTTGCATGACCCACCAGACACCGGCTGTCAGCAGTATTGTGGCGGCTATGCCTATCCACCAGACAGGTTTATGCTTCTTTTCCTGCTCTTTCCCATACCATTGCATCAGTGCTGCGGTTTCTTCTTCAGTTGCAGTACCAGCCAGCCATTTACGTGCAAGGGAACGAATGTGGTCATCAGACATCGGCTTCAGTATTGTATATTATATATAGAGTGTTAAATTGACAATTTACCCTTGCTGTAAATAAAATATTTTTTTGGAGAGGGTTGAGATGAGGCGATGTATATTATATCTGTTTTACCTGTAAGGTTTTCAGGATGCTGAGGGAGATGTGCTTGTTTTAGATAATATATCACTGTTTGCAATCAGAGGACGGCGCTATACAATGCGCTTAGTTTTACGCGCAGGGTTTTCAGGGCTTTCGTAAGGTGCCCTTCTGCTGTTTTAGGAGATATATCAAAAGTTTTCGCCGCCTGTAATAAAGAGTGGTCCAGCAATTTATTATACCGGAACACTTGTCTGCTTTTCTCCGGTAATTCATTAGAGATGGTTTCTATCAGCTGTAATAATAAACGATCGCTGACAAGACTTTCCAGATCGGCATGACCACCCGCCAGTTGTGACGTGTGTGACAAGACTTTCATACGGGAAGCAATGGTCTGTTGCTTAGCGATGTAGTGAAATACGGCGTAACGGGTGATGGCAAAAAGGTAGTGTTTCAAAACGGAAATCTCAATATCGTGCCTTTTTTCCCAGAGGATAATGAATGTGTCCTGCACGATCTCTTCGGCGACTTCCTTTACCTGTAGCCGTTTCAGGGTAACATGATACAGCACATCCCAGTAACGGTTGTACACTTCGTTAAAAGCGTCTACCGAGTCAGTCCTGATCATGTCCCACAGGTATTGGTCCGTGTGTGTGGAATCCGGATGGAAGCGAGCGTTTTTCACCGTGAAAAAGTATAAAGACGTTACATTGTTCTACATACCCTTATAAGTGTGTAATCTACAATTAAATATTAACTTTTCCAACGGGGGAGGGCGGTTTATTAGTCTTACATCATCCGTAAATTGATTATTAAAGACGGATACCGATCCGGTAAGCGGGGCTGTTATAATTCCAGGTTTGTCCGTTCAGGGTTATTGAATTCATACTCTACAGCATAGATATCTCCTTTTTTAACCTTTTTCCCCTTCGGGAGTACTTTTGTGCTATACAGGGTATCACTTAAAAATTCATAAGAGAATGTAATGGTGCTATCGGTAACGGTTTCTATTGTTGCCCCGGTCCTGATACTATCTCTATTCGTCATTAGAGGTTTATCAAAATTCACCCAACTGTTCTGAGGATTTTTACTGTCGTACAACACCTCATAAATGAGAGCATCACGGTCAATGGAAAAATCGGGTGAGATTACCTGTTCTTTATTGTACTTTCTTCCACCCACAAAATATTCTACTCCTGCTATTCTTTCGCCGGGGTCCGCCGACTGATACAGAGCAGTACATTTTGTCCGTGTATTACTATTTCTGATCTGTTGCATTATTTCCGCTTCTCTCACTTTTTCCATAAACGAACTGATTTTTATTGCGGTTAAGACCATCAAAGGGGTAATGCAAACAACACATATTATGATAAGGATATTCTTTCTGCTAAAGGTATAGGTATTCATAAACTGTTAATTCTTTTGCGTATTGATTCAGGAGGAATAAACATTTGTATTGTTAACCACCGGCATTTACTGCATTCATCATCGTACATCCCACGACGCCGGCAGTCTCTGTACGCAGCCGGTTATCACCCAGGGAAACCGGTTGAAATCCTTTATCTAATGCCAGCTGAATTTCTTCGGGGGTAAAGTCGCCTTCAGGCCCTATCAGCAGCAAACTATCCTTACCCGGCTGCATGGCCTGCCAGAGATGGGTCTTTTGTTCAGGCAGACAGTGTGCGATAAACAGTTGTTGTGCAGGCGGCTGTTGTACCAATGTATCAAAGGCGGCAGGCGCTGTCAACTCCGGCAGGTAATACTGTTGCGATTGTAACATGGCAGATACCAGGATATTTTCAAAGCGGTCCGCACGGAACTTTTCCTTTTCAGTACGCTGGCTGACCAGTGGAATGATCATCTGCATACCTATTTCGGTGGCTTTTTCCAGGAACCATTCTATACGGGATGAGTTCTTTGTAAAAGAGATCGCGATACGAACAGGAGATTGTACAGGCGGCATCAGTTCGTATTGTTTTACGGTGACCACACATTTCTTCCGGTTATCGTCAGTGATACTCGTCGTATACCGGCCGCCACGTCCGTCAGTTAACAGCACTTCATCGCCTTTCTCATGTCTGAGGACCATGATACAGTATTTTGAAGTAGGCTCGTCCATGGTGTAATGTCCAGACTGCGGAGTAATGTCTTTTGCGTAAAACATGATTGCCTGTTTAATTTTTGCAAATATCGGGAGGATATGGTTCAGTACAATAGTGCGTATGAAAAAGAGGATGTATCAAAAATAAACGAACGTTCTCTGAATTGCTTAAATGATACCTGAGCCCATCAGGGACCCGAATAAAAAGAGGCTGCTCAATACTTTGAGGCAGCCTCTTTTACTTATCAGATATAGATCATTTTACAAATGCGCCGGCCAATACGGCTTTTGTCTTATGCTGGAACCGGAAGAACAGCAGGATCGATGCGGTGAGCAGTCCGATCAGCAGTCCCCACCAGATGCCCTGTATACCAAAATTCAGGTGAATACCGAACAGATAACCGATCGGCAATCCCAGGCCCCAGTAAGCCAGTAAGGTGATGACGGTCGGTACCCGTACATCTCCCAGTCCGCGTAAGATACCCAATCCGACCACCTGTGTACCATCGAACAACTGGAAGAAAGCAGCGATGATCAGCAGGTGCGCTGCGATATCCACTACCTGCGGATCACTGATATACATCAGTGGTAACAGACGGCATCCCAGCATAAAGAGCAGGGCGGTAGTGCCCATCATGACCAACACCATATGATAGCTGGCGATGGCTGATGAACGTAAATCCCGCCATTGCTCAGCGCCAAAATGATTACCGCTTTTGATGCCGGCAGCAGCGGAGATACCGCTTGCCATCATATAGGTAATAGATGCCAGGTTGATCGCTATCTGATGGGCCGCCTGTTCACGGGCCCCGATCCAGCCGGCCATGACGATGGCGCCGCTGAACGCGCTTATTTCAAAGACATATTGTAAGGCTACCGGCGTACCGATACCCAGCAGTTGTTTCAGTGCTGCACCGGACAGGTAACGTTGTCTGAATTCCTGCAGATAAGGCTTAAAACGTGGAGAACGCAATACGTACCAGGCCATGGCGACGCCCATTAATGTGCGGTCGGTCAGGGTAGCGATACCCACACCTACGACACCCATTTTGGGTGCGCCAAAAAGACCGTATACCAGGATGATCCCCAGTACGATATTCAGGACGTTACCGATGATACTGATGTTCATTGCCTGCCGGGTGAATCCCAGTCCTTCGGCAAATTGTTTGAAGGTCAGGAAGATCATCAGGGGAAAAAATGAAAAGCCCAGTAACTGCAGGAAAGGTCTGGCCAGCACACGTACCCGCTCTTCCTGTCCGAGCAGATCGAGGTGACTACTACCGATGACAATAACGGCAGATAATAATATACCTAGCAGGATGTTGATCGCAAGACTGTGCCGTAACAGATAGCCGCAACGGGACAGGTTCTTTCTGCCGTTTTCTTGTGCGATCAATGGTGTGAGGCCATAGGACATGCCGATACCTACCACCATGAAAATAGAAAAGAGGCTGCTGCCCAGGGCAACGGCAGCCAGCGGCACATCACCGGTATGACCTATGACGATCGTATCAGAGAAAGCCACCATGGTGTGTCCCAGCTGGGAGATCACGACCGGGTAGGCCAGTTGGAAATTGTCTTTATAATACTGACGATATTTAGTCCACATAATAATGCTTCAATAAGGGGTAATAAAAAAGGCGCCCGGTATCGGACGCCTTTCAGTATTGCTACTAATTTCTTTTGCTAAAAAGGAGCGTCTTCAAAACCTTCGTCGAAGTTCATGTCGTTCATGCGGGAACCTTTCTGGATATACAGCTTCGCTTCATCGTTGCCGCCACCACCTGCGTCGTGGTTACGCATACCTGCGAATGCGTTGTTGCTGCCTCCACCCGGGTTTTCCAGACTACCATCATCTTCGAAACGCTGGAATTCCAGGATCGCGCGCAGTTTGATGGTATCGAGCTGACCGTTACGGTGTTTTGCGATACGAACGTGGGTTTCACCTTTATTGGACTCACCCATTTCGTTCGTGTTGATCTCGTAGTATTCCGGACGGTACAGGAACATTACCATGTCGGCATCCTGCTCGATCGCACCAGATTCACGGAGGTCACTCAGCTGCGGCATCTTGTTACCATCTTTACGTTTTTCCACATCACGGCTCAACTGGGACAGTGCAAGGATCGGCACTCCCAACTCTTTCGCCAGACCTTTCAGGTCACGCGAGATCTTACTGATCTCCTGCTCACGGTTGCTGCCTTTACCATCCGCATGCCCACTCATCAGCTGGAGGTAGTCGATGATGATCACACCTACGCCATGGTTGTGTACCAGCCTTCTTGCTTTTGCACGGAGCTCGAAGATGTTGAGGGCCGGGGTATCATCGATGAAGATGGGTGCTTTTGCCAGGCGTTCGATACCATGGGTCATCAGCTTCTTCATTTCATACTCTTCCAGTTTACCTCTGGTGATCTTTTCGAGTTTTATTTCCGACTCTGCGGACAGGATACGCTGTACGATCTGTCCGGAGGACATCTCAAGCGAGAACACCGCGGCCCCTTTCGGGAATCTTGGGTGTAATGCTGCGTTTCTGGCCAGGTTCAGTGCGAAGGCGGTCTTACCTACCGCGGGACGTGCCGCGATGATGATCAAATCCGTCGATTGCCAGCCATACGTCACTTTATCGAGTGAAGGGAAACCCGAAGGTACCCCTGTGATATCGTCTCCCCTGTTACGGAGGTCTTCGATACGTTTCATGGTATTCACCAATACGCGGTCGATACTGTCGTAGTTCTTGCGCAGGTGATTATTGGTTACCTCAAACAGCTTGCTTTCAGCTGAGTCCAGGAGATCAAACACGTCGGCCGTATCCTCGTAAGATTCACTCAGGATCTCACCGGAGATACGGATCAGTTCACGCTGGATAAACTTCTGGAGAATGATACGGGCATGCGCCTCTATATTGGCGGATGAAACCACCATGTTGGTTAACCTGGTAATATAATAAGGACCTCCCACTACTTCCAGCTCACCCATGGAACGCAGTTCTTCTACTACAGTCAGGATGTCTACCGGCATGGATTTACCAGCCAGGCGGGTCATCGCTGAAAATATCTTCTGATGTGCTTCTACATAAAAACATTCACCTTTCAATATCTCTACTACCGTGTCAAAAGCGCCTTTTTCCAACATAATGGCTCCCAATACGGCCTCTTCCATCTCCTTTGCCTGAGGAGGAATCTTGCCGTACATCATGGTAGATACGTCAACGGACGGTTTGCGCCGTACATTGCGGTCCTTCTTAAGATTGAGATCCATTTATATATTTTGTGATTAGTCTGTTAATCAAAAAGTTATATGTCGTGGCTTCCTTAGTTGTAATTACAATTTTATTGTACCAGCTGAGCTATTAACATTTTATGAAATTGTAAACTTTTTTGGGCCGTAAAAACTAAGGTAACCGCATTTTTTCATTTTCTAAAGTTTGCCCGGGTATATAATTTATAAGGTGACATCCACATGTTATGCACCCGCAAAATGGCAGTTATGCACTGACTAAAGAGACATTATCCACTAATTACACACACACTTCACACACAAAGGTGCGCTATTCACATAATATGTGCAAAAAAGAATATTTAGGATGCCTTGTTCGTTTGCAGATTCGTTCGCTGCAGCTATGGCCGCGCCCGCTATTTATTTGATAACCATTTGCAAAATGTCATTTGGCCGTCGCAGATTCGTCGCTAGTTCGTCGCTTGTTCGTCTCTTCTTCGAATGAGTCACTTTTGCCAGTACAAATCACTGCCTCCTTTCGACGGCAACGCGTACATTTAACTATGCTAAAAGGAGCGCTGCAGCATATAAATCTATCAGGTTCAATCGATTATATTTCGTATATTGTTAAAGCTGCCAGCGTCATCTACCAATCTCCGGTCAGGCTATACTTTGACTATACTCATCCTTCGTCAATGCTGCGTTTGGGAACGTAAGATCAATGTAAGATGATCATAGCATAAGTACTTTTCTCCTTCTTCCTGTCAATAATTCCCCCCTTGTATATGAATCGGCTGACTGCCTATGGACTATGCATGAATTACACTAACTTTACGCACTTATATAATTTTACAAATGACTATTTCGTACAATTGGCTGTGTGACTATTTGCCGGTTAAACCCACACCGGAGGAACTATCTGTTATTTTGACGCGCATAGGTCTTGAGGTGGAAAGTTTGGAGCAATTCGAGTCCGTTAAAGGCAGCCTCGAAGGACTGGTGATCGGCGAAGTCCTGACGGTAGCCCCGCATCCCAATGCCGATAAACTCCGACTGACAACTGTAAATACCGGTCAGGGCGAACCCCTGCATATCGTTTGTGGCGCTCCCAATGTAGCGGCCGGACAAAAAGTAGTGATCGCTCCGATAGGCGCCACCATCTATCCTGCCAGCGGAGAACCGTTGACGATGAAGAAAGCGAAAATCCGTGGCGAGGAAAGTCATGGTATGATCTGCGCTGAAGATGAGATCGGTCTGGGTGGCAGTCATGCCGGCATTATGGTACTGGATGCATCCCTGCAACCTGGAACACCGGCCCGTGAAGTATTTAAACCTGTACAGGACTGGGTATATGAGATCGGTCTGACGCCAAACAGAATGGATGCAATGAGCCATCTGGGGGTAGCCAAAGACGTCTGTGCGTACCTGAACAATACCGAAAACACCCTGAACAACAAAGCTTTAGTACCTGTACTGACGGCGCTGCCAAAAGCAGCGAATACGCTTGCTATCAGTGTGGAAATCGAGAACCAGGATGCTTGTCCGCGTTACAGCGGCATCTCCATCACCGGTGTGAAGATCGCTCCTTCTCCTGACTGGCTGAAAAACAAACTACTGGCAATAGGTGTAAGACCTATCAATAATATCGTAGACATCACCAACTTCATCCTGCATGAAACCGGTCAGCCGCTGCACGCATTTGATGCAGATGCTATTACCGGCAACAAGGTGATCGTTAAGAACCTGCCACAGAATACCTTATTTGTAACGCTGGATGAAAAAGAGCGTAAGCTGGATGCTGCTGATCTGATGATCTGCAATGGCAACAGTGAGCCAATGTGTATTGCGGGTGTATTCGGTGGTCTGCGTTCCGGTGTAACTGACACGACGCAAAATATCTTCCTGGAAAGCGCCTGGTTCAGTCCGGCGAGCATCCGTCCGACCTCTTTCCGTCATGGTCTCCGTACAGATGCGGCTGCCCGTTTCGAAAAAGGTGTGGATATCTCCAATACAGTTTATGTATTACAGCGTGCGGCAGCACTGATCTGCGAACTGGCAGGTGGTCAGGCAGCATCCGAAGTAATTGATGTCTATCCTCAGCCTAAGCAACAGACGGAAGTGACCAGTACCTGGTCTTATATCCGTAAACTGAGCGGTAAGGCTTATCCGGAAGATAAAATTGTGAATATCCTCAGCAGCCTCGGTTTCGGCATACTGGAACGCGACGGGGAAAAACTGCGTGTGAGCGTGCCTTACAGCAAACCTGACATCAGCATCCCGGCTGATCTCGTGGAGGAAGTAATGCGTATTGACGGTCTGGACAATATTGAGATCCCTTCTCAGGTATTGATCACACCGGCAGCGAACCCGAAACCTGACAAGGAGAAAGTACGTGAGAAAGCGGCTAACTATCTGGCAGCGAACGGATTCAACGAGATATTCACCAACTCCATCACCAATAGTAAATACTTTACGCCGGAAGTACTGGAGCGCACGGTAAAAATGATCAACAGTCTCAGCGCTGATCTGGACGTCATGCGTCCGTCCATGCTGGAGACTGGTCTGGAAAGTGTGTCCCATAACCTGAACCGTCGTAATGACAATCTGCTGTTCTTCGAATTCGGCAATACATATGCCGTACAGGAACAGGGTAAATATGAAGAAACCGCTCACCTGAGCCTTTACCTGACAGGTCAGAAGAGAACGGAGAGCTGGATGCATAAAGCAGAACCGGTTGACTTCTTCTTCCTGAAAGGATATGTACAGAATCTGTTCCATCAGCTGGGCATCAACGGCCTCCAGTGGGCAGAGGAAGAGACTGACGGTATACAGCATGGCTGGCAGATACGTGTAAAAAACAAACCGGTCGTAAATCTTGGCGCGGTTAGTGCACAGAAGCTGAAGCAATTCGATATCAAGCAGCCGGTATGGTTTGCGGATATCAACTGGAATATTGTATTGGGATTACTGCAAAAAAGCGATAACTTTTACAAGGAAATACCGAAATTCCCTACAGTTCGCCGTGACCTGGCGCTTATCCTGGACAAACAGGTTAAGTTTGCTGCAGTCGAGGCAGCTGCGAAGACGGTGAAGTCTGCACTCTTACAGGACCTGAACCTGTTTGACGTGTTTGAAAGTGAAAAGCTGGGCGCCAACAAAAAATCCTACGCGGTGAGCTTCACCTTCCAGGATGCGCAGAAGACCCTTACTGACAAAGAGATCGATGCAGTAATGGATAAACTGGTAAAGGCATTCGAAGGGCAGTTACAGGCGGAGATCAGAAAATAGTTCAACAGTTGCGGTTGACGAATTACGGGTGAAGAAAAATCATACGTAATTCGTTGACTGTTTTAAACAAAAAGCCGTTTCATTCGTAATTTGTAATTCCTAATCAGTAATTCACAACAGACTTGGCTTTAGAGCAGTACATACAAAGGATCGATGATAAACTTCACCTGTTGTTAAAAAAGCTCCAACAGGTGCAGGCAGAGAATGTATTGCTGAAAGAGCAGTTACAGACGCAGGAAAGTACACTGACGAACCAGCACGAAACGATCGCTGCGCTTGAAAACAAGCTGCATCTGGCGAAGATGGCCGGCGCAACCGGTCAGGGCACACCTGCCAGTCGTGAAGATGATGAAGAATTCAGGAAGGAAATGCGCAACAAGATCAACGATTATATCAAGGAGATAGATCGTTGTATTGCACTGTTAAACAGTTAGATAAAAAACAAATCCACATGGATCCGCTGATTCCCATTAATATTGTGGTAGCCGACAGGTCATACCGCATTAAGATCAAACCTGAAGAGGAAGAGGAAGTACGCCGTACCATGAAGGAGGTGAACGAAAAGATAGTAGAATTTAAGACCGCGTACGCTGGTAAAGACCTGCAGGATTATATCGCGATGGTACTTATCATGTACGCGACCCATCCGGTAACGAGTGGGGGTAAGATCCAGATCGGCCTCGCGCCATTTCTGGAAGAGAAGTTACAGCACCTCGAAGAGCTGCTGGACAACTCGCTGAAGTAATTAGGAATTAAGAATTGGTGTGATCCAATAGGTGTATCTGAAAACTAATTTCTGACTAAACAGGAGTCGTGTTGCACTAAAATATTTTGAAAAAGTAGATTAGCAGATAGTAACGTATTGAAATAAAACGACAGCATACTGCTAACATAATCAACGCTTTATCCATTTATCAACTATAGGACATTCCTGTAAGTGACCACACAACTGCGTATCAGCTTATCATCCCGTCGTTTCGCACATTCTTTTTTGTATTTTCGCGAATCAAGTTCTAAACCCTCTACTTTTCCACGGAAATGGGACGCGGCAAGGAATGCAACATAAATCAAGTATTAAAAAATTTGTATGGAAGTTACTTTAATATCGACAATAGCTGCAGTAGTGGCATTGATCATAGGTATTTTGTTAGGTAAGGTGATATTTGCCAAAAACACACAGCATAAAATCCAGGAGGCTGAATTACAGGCACAGAAAATAGTATCCGAAGGACAACTTACTGCAGAGAATCTGAAGAAAGACAAACTGCTGGAAGCAAAAGAGAAATTCCTCCAGCTGAAAAGTGAGCACGAAAAAGAGGTATTACAACGTAACCAGAAAATAGCGGACTCAGAAAACCGCATCAAGCAGAAAGAACAGTCCCTGAACCAGAAGACTGAAAATATCCAGAAACAGACGCAGGAGAACGAGGCGATCAAGGAAAACCTGACCCGCCAGATGGAACTGGTTGCTGTAAAACGCACAGAACTGGAAAAACACCAGGAAGAGCATATCCGCCGCCTGGAGAAGGTAGCTGCCCTGACTGCTGAAGAAGCCCGTCACCAGCTCATCGAAAGCCTGAAGGAAGAAGCCCGCTCACAAGCGCTGGCACACATCCAGGAGATCATCGAGGATGCTAAACTGAAAGCTAACAAAGAAGCTAAAAAGATCATCATACAGTCCATCCAGCGTACTGCTGCTGAACAGACCATCGAGAACGCGATCACTGTGTTCAACCTGGAAAGTGATGAGATCAAGGGTCAGATCATCGGTCGTGAAGGTCGTAACATCCGCGCTATCGAAGCTGCTACCGGTGTTGACCTCATCGTAGATGATACCCCTGAAGCGATCGTACTCTCTTCCTTCGACCCATTACGTCGTGAGATCGCCCGTCTGTCCCTGCAACGTCTGGTACAGGATGGTCGTATCCACCCTGCACGTATCGAAGAAGTAGTTGAAAAAACCAAGAAACAACTGGAAGAACAGGTAATGGATATCGGTGAAAGGACCGTTATCGAACTGGGCATCCACGGCCTGCATAAAGAACTGATCCGCCTGGTAGGTAAAATGCGTTTCCGTTCCTCCTACGGTCAGAACCTCCTGATGCACTCCAAAGAAACTGCTAACCTTTGTGCTGTAATGGCAGCTGAACTGGGTCTGAACCCTAAACTGGCAAAACGTGCCGGTCTGCTGCATGACATTGGTAAAGTACCTGATGAAGAAACTGAACTGAGCCACGCCCTTCTCGGCGCCAAACTGGCTGAGAAATATGGCGAGCACGCTGCTGTAGTAAACGCTATCGGCGCTCACCACGATGAAATGGAAATGCAATACGTTATCTCTCCGATCATTCAGGCTTGTGACGCCATCAGCGGTGCTCGTCCCGGCGCACGTCGTGAGATCATGCAGAGCTATCTGCAGCGTATCAAAGACCTGGAAAACCTGGCAATCGCTCATGACGGCGTAGAAAAAGCATACGCTATCCAGGCAGGTCGTGAACTGCGTGTAATTGTTGAAAGTGATAAAGTAACGGACAATGATGCTGACCGTCTGTCTTTCGAGATCGCTAACAAGATCCAGACAGAAATGCAATATCCGGGTCAGATCAAAGTAACCGTGATCCGCGAAAAACGTTCCGTAAACGTCGCCCGCTAATACCGGCAACTGTAATAAAACCTATTCTGAAAGGCGTCCGCTCACAGCGAGACGCCTTTTATTTTTCTACCATTCCTCCACTCCCCGCTGGCATAAACAGCTTTCATTTCTTACATTTAAGGTATACACGTCACCCGCTACCCCCTGTAGCTTAAAAAACCGTTCTGAAAAATGAAAAAACTCCTTTTGCTGGCTGCCCTGCTCGTTGGCAGCAATTTCACGTTCGCACAGAAACAATCACTCTTTAATGGCAAAAACCTCGATGGCTGGAAAGTCTATGGTACCGAGAAATGGTATGTGGATAACGGTACGCTCGTCTGCGAAAGTGGTCCCGACAAAGAATACGGTTACCTGGCCACGGACCAGTCTTATAAGAACTTCGAACTGACCGTGCAGTTCAAACAGGAAGCAGATGGTAACAGCGGTGTGTTCTTTCATTCCTCCATTGAAGGCACCAAAATCACCGGCTGGCAGGCGGAAGTAGCGCCCGCAGGTAAACATACCGGCGGTATCTATGAATCCTATGGCCGCGGATGGCTGATACAACCAGCGCCTGAGAAAGAACAATACCTTAAACAGGGAGAATGGAATACGATGAAGGTCATCGTTAAAAACGATAAAGTCACTACCATCCTGAATGGACATGAGATGATCACGCTCACGGACGATAAGATCGGTGGCGCCAATGGTCAGATCGCCTTACAGATCCACTCCGGTGGCGGTATCAAGGTGAGATGGAAGAATATTTCTGTCGTTAACCTGGACTAATTCAATTAGAAATTAGGAATTACGAATTAGGAATTAGCCGTGCTAATAGATGTGAAGGAATTAAAAGCCGGTCCCATTTAGTATCTGACTATATTGCGAAATATTCAGGGAATGAAAGATCATTCATTCCTAATTCGTAATTCCTAATTGATTTTATGCTCCAACAACAGATAAAAGAAGCAGCCGCATTTCTGAAAGACCTTCAGCCTGCCCGTGTAGGGATCGTATTAGGCACAGGTCTGGGCCAACTGGTGAACCATATCAGGATTCAAAAGACGATCCCTTATCATGAAATTCCTCACTTTCCTGAGTCCACAGTAGAATCTCATAAAGGTCAGCTAATTTACGGGCATATTGGTGAGACGCCGGTCATTGCGATGCAGGGGCGGTTTCACTATTATGAAGGGTATAGTATGCAGCAGATCACATTTCCTATTCGTGTGATGAAAGCATTGGGTGTGCAGTTCCTCCTGCTGAGTAATGCGGCAGGTGGTATCAATAAGGCATATGCTAAAGGCGATATGGTGTTGTTGGATGATCATATCAACTTACAGACAAATAATCCGCTGCGGGGGTTAAATTCACCGGATTTCGGGGCACGGTTCCCGGATATGAGCCGGCCGTATGATCCTGTGTTAGGTAAGGCGTTATTAGATGCAGCAGCTGCGTTGGGGCATAAGATGCATACCAATGGTGTGTATGCGGCGGTGACGGGGCCGAATCTTGAGACGCGTGCGGAGTATAGATATTTGCGGACGATAGGGGCGGATATTGTGGGGATGAGTACTGTGCCGGAGGTGATCGTAGCGAATCAGGTGCAGTTGCCTTGTGCGACGGTGTCGGTGATTACGGATGAATGTGATCCGGATAATTTGCATCCGGTGTCGATAGAGGAAATCATTGCGGTGGCAGGGACGGCGGATAAGAAGCTGAGCGAGATATTTGCGGCGGTGGTTGCGGGGTTGTAGCTGCTATGGGTGGGTTATTGACTTCGTTCCCTTTTTCTTTCCCTTTGCTGATTAATGGCTATTGGCGGCTAACGGCAAGGCAGGGGCCTGGTTCTTTGAAGTAGCTTGTTATGATTAGTGACTGGGGGTGCTAACGGCAAAGGCAGTATGGGCTTGCAGGCTGTCGTTCTTTGAAGTTGCTTGCTATGGGGCGTTGGATGGGAGATTTGGGCGTTGGGGGTGGATTAAACCCCTGGTTGCATGGGCCCGGCGGACTTCAAAGTACGAAGGCCAGCAAGCTCCATCTGCCATTGCCTGGATACAGCCGGGTAATTAATTTTATGATAGCTAAGTTATTAGTGTATACAAAAGCCTGGTCTTGAACCAGGCCTTTGTCTTTTTATAGACAGTTACAATAAGACCTGTCAACGTATACCTTGTTACCACTGCTATTGGTGTAATAGCATCCGCCACTTGATCCTTTGTGCAGGGTGTGACCGTTGTAATTACATCCGGGTGATGTGCCGGTATCCTTGCCACAGGAAAGAGAAAAGACGATTAACGTTAAAAACAGTACAGCTTTTTTCATTACAGCGTATTTATAGAAGGGGATTAATGAGCTTATATAGGTTGCAATTCGGAGGCGAAGGTACTTTCGCAGATAGGTATAAAAAACAGGAATAATCCCCTCTTTTGTCGGGCAATGATTGAATAAAAAAACGCCGGATGATGATGTTTAGGTCATTATCCGGCGTTTTAGTTTATGGGTATATTTTATCTTCTGTCGTCGTCCTCGTCTTCGTCGTCTTCGAAGTTATCTTCGTCAAAGTCTTCATCGTCTATATCGTCTCCATTGAAGTCTTCTCCAGCTGCGGCTGCGAATGCGGCATCGTCGTTTTCTTTATCCTTAGCTTTCTGTCTGGCATCATCGTCATTATCATTATCATTATCATCACTGTCAGCATCTTCGTCATCTTCATCTTCATCTTCATCCTCTTCATCTTCATCATCGTCGTCCTCACTATCATCTTCGTCATCATCTTCTTCGTCGTCATCGTCCTCACTCCACTCATCATCATCGTCTGCCTCATCGTCTGTCTCTTCATCATCGTCTTCCTCTTCATTATCGTCTTCCTCTTCATTATCTTCATCATCTTCCTCATCCTCATCATCGCCATTCGGAACTACATCTGCGGCAGCATTCATAAACGCAGCCAGCTCTTCGTCCGTTGCGTAGGTCACCTCTTCTTCCGTATTTTCAGGACGAGTAGTTTCTTCTTCATTCTCTTCTGCTTCCTCCTGTACTGTCACTTCTTCTTCAGCTAAGGCTTCGTCTATAGTCGGGATTTCTGTGCCTGCAACGATGTTGTCATTGCTGGTATCACTATCGTTGTCCACATCTACAGTGTCGTCATCTGCTGCATCTGCTGTATCTGTTATTTCTGCTGCATCAGCATCAGCGTCAGTATTCTCTTCCTGTTGAGGGAGTTCTTCGTCAAAAGGAAGGAACAGCTTCGCTTGCAGATCATTCTTTTTATCGGGTGTATCTACTACAGGGATTTCCTCTGTGGATACTTTATGGCCATTCAGGTGGGCTTCAGGGCCTTCGCCATTGTCGTCCTGTTCTACCAGTTCACCGGTTTCGGAAACGACCATGTTACGGGCATCTTCCTCATTACCGGTTTCTGATTCCAGACCGATCAGGGTTGGCTGAATAGATTCATCATCAAATACCTCTTTCAGTTTTGGCAGGTCTTTCGGAGAGTTCAGACCGAAATAGTCCATGAAGGCTTTGGAGGTAGCGTATAAGAGTGGTTTACCGGGCAGGTTTTCACTACGGCCGGAAATCACGATCAGTTCTTTTTCAAGCAGTTTCTGGATAGAATAATCGGTACTCACACCACGGATATGCTCAATTTCACCTTTGGAGATCGGCTGTTTGTAGGCTACGATCGCCAGGGTTTCCAGGGCGGCCGTAGACAAACGCTTCAGGAACTTGTCACCATTCAGCTGTGCTACCGTTTGATAGTATTCCTTTTTTGTCAGGAACTGGTAGCCGCCACCGCTTTCTCTCACTTCAAAAGCATAGAATTCAGTGCTGTACTTTTCCTTGATCGCCTCCAGGGAAGCTTCCACCTGCTCCAGCGTGGCCCTGTCTTCCAGGAAAGCCAGTGCATTGTTCAGCATGTCAAGTATATCCAGCAGCGGCAACGGCCTGTCTGCTGCAAATATCAACGATTCTATGTGCGGTATGATCTGTGAAATTTCCATGGTGCGGTTTTCAATATCCGTATCCGGAGCAGAAAAGGCCAGAGCCTTTGCCACGCCTGCAAAACAAAAAAGTCAAAGGCCGAAAATACAGCCTTTGACCCTTATGAAGAAATCAAAATCTTTCGATGTCAATTCGATGTGTATAAGTTGCTTAAGATCAACCTTCCAGCGCTGCTGCACCGCTCACGATCTCAGTCAGCTCAGTTGTAATTGCTGCCTGACGTGCACGGTTGTAAGAGATCTTATAAGAACGTAACAGTTCATTTGCGTTCTCAGTAGCCTTATCCATTGCAGTCATACGGGCACCGTGCTCGGAAGCATTCGCGTCCAGCATGGATTTGTACAGCTGTGTATTCAGGATTTTAGGCATCAGTTCAGCGATCAGCGCTTTCTTCTCTGGTTCGAAGATGAAATCAGCACGACCAGCATTCGCATCTGTGCTTTCCACACGCGCTACTGGCAGGAACTGTTCAGCTACAAAACGCTGAGTAGCAGCATTTTTAAATTCGCTATAGATGATCTCAACGGCATCGTAGTCACCGTTAACGAAACCTTCCATTGCAAACGCAGCGGCCTGTTTAACGTGTTCGAAATCCAGTTTGTGGAACAGGGTCCAGAAAGAATCATTCAGTTTATACCCATTTTTCAAAAAGTGCTCATAGCCTTTTTTACCGATAGGCAGTATTTCAACATGGCCTTTTTCAAACTGTTCCTCGTATTTCTCGCGGATCACCTGTTTTGCCATTTTGATCACGTTGGAATTGTAAGCACCACATAATCCTCTGTCAGATGTAATCACTATCAGCAGTACCTTTTCTACAGGACGCTGAGCAGCCAGAGCCAGATCAATGCTTCCTTCACTGTTGGAAACGATGTTCTGCAACATTTCCTGAAGTTTCAGCGCGTAAGGACGCATCAGCAAGATAGCATCCTGTGCACGACGCAGCTTGGCAGCACTTACCATTTTCATGGCTTTGGTGATCTGCAGGTTAGACTGTGTTGACTTTATACGGTTGCGAACTTCTTTAAGCTGACCGGACATAATGTTTTATGTATTACTTTATTTTGAATGTAAATTAGACCCTTTGGGGCTTTTGAATTTGGCTGCAAAGGTAATAAAAAACATGTCTAATATCACATGATGACGTAGGAGTTTGAACTTTTTATTTATCAGCCCCATGTGAAGCTGGTAATATCGGCGCAGCTTCCGCCCAGGTCTCATTACCATCCATATCCACATAACCGACCCTGCCGTTCTGCCTGATCATCCCCTTTCCCTTTGTATAAGTATAAGCCTTATCGTATTTCTGGGCGATCACTACCTGATTCTTCTTATTGATAAAGCCATACTTCTTTTCTGTCGCTACGGCTACCAGGCCCTCGTTAAAATTACCCACCCAGTCGTACATCACCGGGATCACCAGGTCCCCATCTGTATTAATAAAGCCAAATTTCTTATCCTGTCTTACCCAGGCCATACCGTCCCGGAAAGGGCCTACCTTCTCATAAGACGTCATTACCACCTTGCCCTTCAGCAGGTCAGCCCGGCCGCACTTGCCGTCAATATACACCAGCATGGTGCCATTGGTCACAAAACCAAGTCGCTCGTAATCAGGCTTTAACACCATTTTCCCCTGGGGATTGATCACGCCATACTTTCCTCCCTGCTTTACCGACACATAACCGTCCCGGATACCGTTCACTTCTTCGTATTTCGGCGCCACCAGTTCTTTACCCTGGTCGTCCAGCAGACCAACCTTTCCATCCAGCTTTACAAAATGATACCGGCCTTCTTTTACCCAGGCAGAGTCATATTTGAGCGAGGAAGTCTTACCATTCGGCAATAAATAACCTGTCTTTTTACCCTTCTGCACGACGGCCAGTCCGCGTTGAAACGGTCCGATCGCGTCATATACCGGCGCAATAACGACCTTCCCTGACGTATCAGTGAAGCCATACTTGCCGGCTTTTTCGATTTTTACAAGTGAAAGGGTATCTTCTCCGGCCTTGGTGGCGGAGGTCAGTGTCTGAGAATAGCCCATTAAGGCAGGAAACAGCAGGCACAGGAGGATGGGATACTTTTTCATAGGTAGCAGTTCTGCTACCAAAAATAAAAAAAATGAGGCATTTAAATATAATAAATATGTAAACGCCTCATTGGTATTAATGATTTAACAATGATTATCAGTTCCTTCCAGCCTTATAGCTCGATTTTCGTACCCAGAACTTTCAGGAAGGCCGCTATCCATTGCGGATGTGCCGGCCAGGCTGGTGCCGTTACAAGGTTACCATCAGTGACTGCTTCATCTATATTAACGGCAGCATAGGTGCCTCCGGCCATTGTCACTTCCGGCGCAACGGCAGGGTAAGCGGTCAGTTTCTTACCACGTACCACATCCGCAGCAGTAAGTATCTGAATACCATGACAAACAGCGGCAATAGGTTTATCGGCAGCAACAAACTGTTTTACGATATCGATGACCTTCGCATTCAGACGCAGGTATTCAGGCGCCCTGCCTCCCGCGATCATCAGTGCATCATAGTTGGCCACCTGCACATCTGAAAAAGAGGCATTCAGCACAAAGTGATGCCCACGCTTCTCGCTATAAGTCTGATCGCCCTCAAAATCGTGGATCGCCGTAATGATCTTATCGCCTGCTGATTTATCCGGACATACCGCATGAACAATGTGTCCGACCATCTGCATCATCTGAAACGGTACCATTGTTTCGTAGTCTTCTGCATAATCTCCTGTCAGAAAGAGAATCTTTTGTTGTGCCATGTGTGGGGATTTTTAGGGTGATGTCTTTAAAGTTAACAAAAAAAATACTCCGGTAGTATTAAGTCTATACTACCGGAGCAAGGGTTATTTATGAGGGATCGTTTGCGTCTTTTTGTAGTTAACCCGAAATAATTAAACCGGGTCGTACGAAACTATGCACGAAGAAAGAGCCGTTCATGACAGTGATCAGTAACCTGGGTTCTGCGGAAACTCATTGCTCGTTCTATCGATCTGGTCCTGCGGAATAGGACGCAGCAAATGTTTGGTCTCGATATTCGGACCGCCCTGCGGATTATGCAGCCGTACGCGTTCCAGCAGTTTGTTGGTACGCTTCAGATCAAACCATTGCAACTGTTCGCCTACAAGTTCACGGCCGCGTTCATCCAGAATGAAGTCTATATCTAATTGCGCTTCCGAGATCTTCATCGCTTCCTTATGTGCATTGGTTTCCTCTTCTGTAGCACCAACAGCTGCTGAACGCATACGCAGCGTATTCAGATAAGTCACCGCTGTTGCTTTTTCATTTTTATACATGTATGCTTCTGCTGCGATCAGGTAATCTTCCGCCAGACGATACGCTATAAATGGCCGTACGCCTGAAGCCTGATTATCCGGGCGCAATGCATCGGCAAATTTATTCAGTGAAGGATACAGTCTTTCCGTATAACTGCGCGGAGGCACCAGCTGATAGTTCTTGCTGGCGATCACTGCATCCGGTACATCCTGTCCCGGCATATATACAGATGTATCACCTACCTTCAGCTTTGCACTACCTGCATTAGCAAACCATACCACGGTGTAAAACTTATTATAACGGGCGTCATTTACCCTGTCTGCATACAGTGTATCCAACAGGAATTTTGTAGGGCGGAAACGCTTCCAGGGAGTACCATTCGCCAGATCACGTTTCATACCGCCCAGTACATCATATTGCATCAGGAAAAAACGACAGGCATTGTTATCGCCTGAATTGTACAGTGCATCATTGGTATACTGTACGGCCCAGATAGTTTCAGCATTGTTCTCTTTACCCTGCGCCCATACCTGTCCGACGTCAGGCAACAATGATAAACCATAACTGCTGATCACTTTTGTAGCATATACCGCTGCGCTATCATAATCATGTGCGCCTTTTGCTTCAGAAGTGGCGCGTGTCAGGTACACTCTTGCCAGCAGATGTTCCGCTGCAGGTTTGGTGGCACGTCCCCATTCTGATTGCGTCACCGGTAATGACTGTGCAGCAAAATTCAGGTCTGCAATAATTGCATTGTAAATATCCGGAACAGGATCACGATGTGCCTCTGTAACGATCTGTGTGTTTTCTGTCAGCCGTAATGGTACGGCGCCAAACATCTGCAGTAATATGAAATAATAATTCGCACGACAAAAACGTGCCTGTGCGATACCTGAACGTTTGGATACACTATCCAGTTCCGGTACCTGGTCAGCCCTGCTCACCACAGCATTCGCAGTATTGATAGACTGATAAAAAGCATTCCATATTTCTCTCAGGTGCGCATAACGACCATCGAGCTGAGAGGTGTATTGATTCGTGAATTTGAAATCACCATCTGAACCATTGGTATAAGTATCTGTACCAAATACGGTTACCGTCATCCCTCTTTCCGTACTATAAAAACTACGCAGCGCAGCATAACTACCATTGACCGCCGTCGTAAACCCACCAGGGGTATTATAGAAATCATCTGTCACAGAAGATACCACATCTTCATCCAGCATTTTGTTGCATCCTGTTACAATGCACGCGCATACAAACAGGTACCAGCATATATTTTTCATAACTATTTTTTTATTGCATTAAAAAGTAGCATTGACACCAAACTGTAACATCCAGGTAGCCGGCGCATCCACACCGATCACGTTCACATCCTCCGGATCAATACCTTTATATTTCTGTCTGTAAGGTGCAAGGATCAATGGTTGTTTTACATCAACAGAGAAGCGTAAAGCTTCCATCTGCCAGCGTTTCATGATGCTCTTTGGCATAGAATAACCAAGCGTGATATTGCGGATCTTAAAGAATGATCCATCGAAATAACTCAGTGTGTTATAGTTGTTCGGACGTTCCTGGTTAGCATTCGGACGAGGGAATGCGTTGGTGTGATTGGCAGGCGTCCAGTAATCAACATCGAGGTTATTGTATCGGCCGAAGAGGGTATTGAACGTAGAATAGAAATCACTCTTTACCGTACTTCCCATACGGGCAAAAGCAACCACGGAGAAATCGAATCCTTTATAGGCAACACGCTGTGTCATACCACCAGACCACTTTGGTTGCGGAGAACCCAGGATCGTACGGTCTTTGTCATCCAGCTTTTTATCGCCGTTCAGGTCAGCCAGCTGAATTTCTCCCTGGTGTTGTTTATACACCTGTGCAGCAGCTTCCTCCTGCCAGATACCTACTTTTTTATAGTCGTAGTATACATAGGTCGGACTACCTACGAACCAGCCGTTACCAATGTCCTGTGTTTTGCCTTCACCTAAAGCGAGGATCTTTTCACGGTTCATGTAGAAGTTGACGTCCATTGTCCAGGAAAAGCCACTTTTCGTTTCCAGATTCACAGTGGATAAGCCGATCTCGATACCTTTATTCTGCGTAACACCGGTATTTTCCAGTACATAGTCTACACCATTACTGAAAGGCAGGAAACGCTGTAACAACAGGTCGGTCGTCTTCTGTTTATACACATCGACATTACCGCTCACACGGCCTTTGAGAATACTGAAGTCGATACCGATATTGGTAGAAGCAGTTGTCTCCCAGGTCAGGTTCGGATTACGCAATAATATCGGAGAGAAACCGGTTACGCCTTTGTTGCCGAAAGAGTAAGGAGAACGACCGAGCAAACCCTGTGTAGCATATGGCGGGATACCAGTGTTACCGATACGTCCATAGCTACCACGCACTTTCAGGTTTTCTACCCAGGATACGCCTTTCATAAAGTCTTCACTGCTCACATTCCAGCCCAATGCGACAGATGGGAAATAACCCCATTTATGTCCCGGTGCAAAACGGGAGGAACCATCCGCACGTAAGGTCAGGGTAACGAGATAGCGGTCATCATAACCATAGTTTACACGACCCATATAAGAGAGGATGGTCCATGTACCCAGCTGACTCCCGATACCGGTTACGTTTGCTGCCTGTCCGAGGTTATAATACTCCTGCCATTCAACGGGAATACCTCTTACAGAAGCGGTAGAAGTATCTTCACGCTGACGTTGTACGCTATATAAAGCAGTTACGTTCAACGCATGTTTTTTGAAGGTTTTGTTATAGGTCAGGAGATTTTCCACGGTATATGCCCATACAAACTGTCCCTGTTTGGTAGCCGTAGCATCACCACCACCAATTAACAGGTCGGTATTCTTCTTACCCTGGAAGAGACCGTAGTTGTTTTGCATGACGTCCGTACCGACGTTCAGCCGGTATTTGAATCCGTCGAACAGGGATACTTCTCCATACAAACTATTAAAGAAGCGGATATGACTGAGTCTTTCCACACGGTTACCATCTTCATAATCCAGCAATGCATTAGGTTGCTGGTTGTCGGCGGTAGGATAGGTGATCAGTTTACCGGCAGCATCATAAGGATCAGCTATCGGGAGCATTTTAAGCGAGGCGCTCATGCCATTGTAAGTACCGCCTTTACGCATGCTGTAGGTAGCCAGCGAAGAGGCGCCGATCTGGATACGTTTACCGATCATCTGGTCTACTGCAATATGTAAATTGTAACGCTCATAACTCTGTAGTTGTAGTACGCCTTCATCTCTGAAATAACCACCGGTCACCGCATATTTAGTTGTCTCTGTGCCACCGCTTACGCCCAGTGCATGACGCGTCTGCCAACCCTGGTTTAACATCAGGGATTGCCAGTCAGTATTGACCCCTCTTTTGATATTGGCGATCTCTGTGGCGGTGAATATTTTAGCGTCGGATGCATCCGGGTTATTGTCATCATACAGGCCAGCGGCACGGTTGGCTTCGCGTTTCATGGCGAGGTACTGCTGACTATCCATCATATCGGTTTTACCCAGGGTATTGACGATACCGTACACACCGCTGTAGGTTACCTGCGGAGGGCTTATTTTACCTTTACGGGTGCTGACCAGCACTACGCCGTTTGCACCACGGGAACCATAGATAGCTGTAGCAGACGCGTCTTTTAGTACATCCATGGAGGCGATGTCCTGAGGATTGATGTCATTAAGATTACCAGCGAAAGGGATACCGTCTACTACATAGAGCGGATCATTACCTGCTGATAAAGAACGTGTACCCCTTACCCTCACCCTGGGCTCATCACCAGGCTTACTACTATTATTTAATACATCGATCCCGGGCGTTCTTCCCTGCAGGGCCTGCTGGGCATTGGTAACAGGCACTTCCATAATGGCCTTGCTGTTAATGGAGGAAATGGAACCGGTTACGTCTTTTTTCTTCTGCTGACCATAACCGACGACAACAACTTCGTCGAGCTTCTTCTGGTCTTCTTCCAGTTTTACGTTGACTTCGCCCCTGTTGTTAACAGGCACTTCCTGTGGCAGATAACCAATAAAAGAAATTACTAATGTAGCTGTACCTGGCGCCTGCAATTTGTAAGTACCCATCACATCTGTAACGGTACCTTTTTTTTGTCCTTTAATAGCAACTGAAGCGCCGATGATCGGGTTTCCATCCGGACCAGTTACTTTACCGCTAATGGGGACAGACTGCGCACTGATGAATGTGCCCCACAATAGCAGGCATAGCAGGATGGCTCCTACTTTCGATAACGTGTTTTTCATACGTAGAATTTTAAATTTGTAACAGAATACACATCCCTGAAAAGCAATCACTTAGGTTTTCTTCAAGGTTTTTCTAACGCTTTTTTCAGGTAATGGGGTAATACAAGTTAAGTAGATTAGTTATAAATTGCAAACGATTGCATAAAATCAACATCAAATAATACCGCTTATCATAAAAAACGTGCAATCGGTTGAATAAATAATTATCATTAATTACTTTTAAGAGTACCTTAGGTCTATGGTTATGAAAAACACGTTATTAGTATGCAGCGCCATGCTCATAAGCAGCTTCGCTATGGCCCAGAAGAAGGCAGAATGGCATAATCTCTTCAATGGCAAGAATCTGGATGGCTGGAAAGAGGTAAACGGCACTGCCATCTACGATGCAAAAGATGGGATGATCACCGGAACATCAGTAGCCGGCAGCCCGAATTCCTTCCTCGCAACTGAAAAAGACTACGGCGATTTTATTCTCGAACTGGAACTGAAACTGGATGCTGCTATGAACTACGGCATACAGTTCCGCAGTGAGAGCAAACCTGACTACAACAATGGCCGTGTACATGGTTATCAGATGGAGGTCGATCCGAGCGATCGTGCATGGAGCGGTGGCGTCTATGACGAGGCCCGTCGTGGCTGGCTGTACCCACTGGAACTGAACCCGGCCGCTAAACCGGCATTTAAAAAAGAAGGCTGGAATAAATACCGTATAGAGTGCCGTGGCGCGGAAATCCGTACCTGGGTGAACGGCGTTCCCTGCGCTCACCTGATCGATGATATGACTCTGAAAGGTTTCATCGCATTACAGGTACACCAGATATATAAAGAAGACGATAAGGGCAAACAGATCCATTGGCGCAATATCCGCATCATGGAGAATCCTGCCCCTTCTCAATACTCTCCTTATGACAAGATCTTTGTTGTAAATAATCAGCCAAATAACGTTTCCCCACAGGAAAAGAAGAATGGCTTTACGCTGCTCTGGGATGGTAAGACCTCCGAAGGCTGGCGCAGGGTGAATCAGGATAAGTTCCCGACCACCGGCTGGTCTATGGATAACGGCGAACTCACCATTCATCAGTCCAATGGCGACGAAATGGGTTCCGGCGGAGACATTGTGACCACCAAAGAATTTGGTGCATTCGAACTGGAATTTGACTTCAAACTCAGCGAAGGCGCTAACAGCGGGGTAAAATATTTTGTAAAGGAAGACTACGATACCAAGGGTAAATCTGCTATTGGTCTTGAGTACCAGGTACTTGATGACGAACGTCACCCGGATGCCAAGCTAGGCCGCGATGGGAACAGGACTTTGTCCTCTCTGTACGACCTGATGACCCGTACAAATACGGATTTAAACAAAGCCGCTATAAAGAAGATTGGAGAATGGAATAAAGGGCGTATAATTGTATTTCCCAACAATCATGTCGAACATTGGTTGAATGGCTTCAAAATGCTGGAGTACGAAAGGGGTTCCAAAGAATTTAAAGACCTGGTAGCGATCAGTAAGTACAAAAATTGGAATAACTTTGGACTATGGCCAGAGGGACACATCTTATTGCAGGACCACGGCAATACAGTGTCATTCCGCAGCATAAAAATCAAAAATTTAAGATAGGTTAACAGTTTCACTTTGTTAATTAAACTAATTTTGCATTCGTTTGCTGGGCTAACCAGTCAGACGGGTTGATAGAAACCGGTTCCGCGTATCAGACATTGTGCAGCAGATCTCGCACGGAATCAATTACTTGCCTTTACTATACAGTTATAATAACGGCATTATCAACCGATGAAAGAGTTTTCATTGTTCACTGTTCTATATAAAACATTCCGATTCTTCGGAGTGTTTTTTTTATGTTTATTCTATCCTGAAGCGTTTTATGTATAGCTAACCTGCTATGCCGCATATATCTCAACATCATCTAATCGTTCAACATGCCCAAGAAAAATCACGCTCTCCTGCTGGCTTTAACAGTGTTTGCTGCTGCCTGCTCAGGACCAGACAAAAAGACCGGAACAGGCGCTGGTACTACGGATTCACTCCACCAGCTTGTCCAGCACTACTACGATGAAAAGATGGAGTTTTTCCCAATGGAGGCTACCATGAACGGAGAACATCAGTTCGATGGTCTCCTGCAGATCGATATCAGCGATCGTTTCCGCTCCAGACTGGACAGCTTCTACACACATTATCAGACAGCCTTGCAAAGTTTAGATACAGCAGCGCTGAACGAAAATGATCTTATCAGCTATTCCATGCTGCAAAGAGAAGTCTCAATAGGTAAGGAAGGTCTCCGCTATCCGGACAACCTGATGCCCATTCAGCAGTTCTGGGGACTTACACTTACCCTACCTCAATTCGGTTCCGGTACAAGCGCACAGCCGTTTAAGAACAAAGCAGATTATGAAAAGTTCATTCAACGTATGAAAAGCTTTGCGGATTGGAGTGATACAGCCATAGCAAACATGCGTCGCGGCATGTCTCTCGGGTATGTAATACCAAAAGCACTAGCCGTGAAAGTTGTGCCGCAACTGGCTGACCTGTCAAAGAAAGATACTACGAATGTGTTCTATACACCGTTACGTCTGCTGCCCGCTGGTCTTGATACCGCAGAACAACGTTCGCTTCGTGCCGCCTACACCGCTGCAATAGAAGAATATGCATTGCCTGCATATAGCAGACTACACGAATTCTTTGTCAAAGAATATATCCCCAGGACCCGTACATCCAGCGGTATCGATGCCCTCCCGCAGGGTAAAGACTGGTATGGTTACCTGATCAGATACTGGACCACCACTGATCTCACACCTGATGAGATCTTTGCGACCGGCGAACGCGAAGTGGCCCGTATCAGAAGAGAAATGGATTCTGTGAAAAACAGCACCGGTTTTACGGGTGATCTGCCCGCCTTTTTCAACTTCATCCGCACGGATAAACAATTCAAAATATTCACTACGCCCTCCCAAATCCTGGATACGTTCAGAGGGATAGAGCAGAAGATCATGCCTTCCGTAAAAGAGCTATACGGTCATCTGCCTAAAACCAAGTTTGAGATCCGCCAGACGGAAGCTTTCCGCGCTGCTTCTGCAAGCGCTGAATATATGCCGGGCGCGGCTGATGGTAGTCGTCCGGGTGTGTTCTACGTACCGATCCTGGACGCTAAAACATTCAATTACACCAGTATGGAATGCCTCTTCCTGCATGAAGCCATTCCGGGGCACCATTTCCAGACCTCCATCCAGCAGGAAAATGATTCCCTGCCTAAGTTCCGTCGCTTTACCTGGATCGGTTCCTATGGCGAAGGTTATGCCCTTTACTGCGAAGGATTAGGTAAGGAACTCGGACTTTATACCAATCCCTACAGCTATTTCGGTCACCTCTCTGATGAGATACACCGCGCTATCCGTCTGGTAGTGGATGTGGGTATGCATGCAAAAGGATGGACCCGTGAACAGGCTATCAAATACATGATGGACAATGAGCCGCTGAGCGAACAGGAAGCGGTAGCAGAGATCGAAAGATATATGGCAATACCGGGTCAGGCATTGTCATATAAGATCGGCGAACTGAAGATCAGGGAATTACGAAATAAGTACGGTCAAACTACTGGTTTCAGTATCAAAGATTTCCATGACGAACTGTTAAAAGATGGCTGTGTTCCTCTAAGCGTACTGGAGGAAAAAATGGCCAGAAGATTCAAATAACACAGATACAAGGATAGGATAGTCCATAGGTGATAATCACTAACTTATAGTATTTTTTTAAACTATGAGTATTTTAGTGCTTATTGCCTGTGGATTACTCATTTATAGACTTGTCTGAATCAGTTATTAACAAAAAATATACATGCCGCTTTGGGAAAAGATACTTAAATTTATAGTGGGAATATTTTTATTCAAAGTCAGGGAAACCTTTGAAGGTTTTAGGTTGGTTTACTAATCAGCTGTACACAACTAATAAGACAACATATCCGGAACAGACCTCATGTCTGGCAAATAGCTGGAGTAAGAAGACAACTCAACAAACCTTTACCATTACTTGTTGTTTCTTTTTTTCGATTGAGCTTTTATATTTTCCACTCAACGATTTTTTAAACTTTTAAGCTGCCAGTATTATGTTTGACATGACCCTTAATTACTGTCTTGCTTTTCCTGCCGTAACACAGGAAGAGAAATGGGACGAAGATCTGCGGTTCTCTGTGGGAGAAAAGCTCTTTTGCATGATCAGCAAATCTGCTCCGCACCAGGTTTCTTTAAAATGCCGACTGGAGGATTTTCACCGTCTGATCTCACAACCTGACATCGTGCCCGCACCTTATCTGGCACGTTATCACTGGGTACAGATCAAAGCCCTTGATACCTTACCAGTCCCTTTACTACAGTCATTGTTACAGAATGCATACGATCTTGTGGTGAGTACGCTTCCTCCGGAAGAGCGGGCGCAAATACTCAAAGAAAGAGTCTAATTTTTCAGGTGATGCATTGGTGCTGTTGATAGACCCGAAGTTCTGCGTATAGCGCCTGGCAGCGCCTAAGTAAGATAAAAAAGGAAGAGAGGTGATAGCATTGCTGTCGCCTCTCTTCCTTTTTTTGTGAATAATTGTTGCACTATTTCGTCAAATACTCACGCCAAAATTGCGTATATTTAGGCTGTTAAATAACCGAATTGTTAATCCAACTATACCATTGATCAGAAAAAGGAAACCATCACCACTTAACCCGTTTCATTAAAAAAAGATTATACCATGAAAACTAAATTGCTTACGCTATTGCTAAGCGTATTTGCCTATTGTACTGTGTTTGGGCAGTCATTGGAAGGAGAATCTAATCCTTGTCCAGGACAATACTACACATATGAAATTACAATACCTAATACGGACCCGCAGCCCAAAATATCGAACTTTTCAAATTGTGAGTTCCCGATTACACTGAATCCTACAGCTGTAGGTAGCTCAATGACAAAATATAGTTATCAGGTAAAATGGGATAACGTTTACGTTGGAGCGAACGAACCTAAATCTTTAGTAGAGGTAAGTGTTTTCAAAAATGGCGGCAACAAACTTTATCCTAAAGAAGTAACGATCAAAGGGTTATCAGATGTTCAGTTCCTACCTCTTCCAGAACCCTCCTGCGCGTTTCGTGGCAACATTTTAGTTAAAGTGGGCACAGTCGCTAATGCAACAAGTTATGAATGGACGAACAGTGCCGGTTGGGCAGGTAATACCACTACAACATCGCCCAGTAATACATTCAATGTAACAAGTGAAAGCACCTCCAATATTACCGTAGTTGCCCATAATGCGAGCTGTCCATCCTCGACAAAAACTGCCACCGATCAGATTAAGCGACCTGGTGTTGCTGTTGTACCCGTTTTTGCTGCTACAACGCCGAAAGTAGTTTGTCCAACAGGACCAGTGACTGCAAGTATAACAATTGCAGAGGGGACACCGACATCCTATGAATGGTATGCGGCGCCCGCCAATTACATCGGTATCAATGGCGGTGGTAGTTATAGCTTAAACGAGCCACTGGTGACCACAACACCAAGCGTAAACCTGTCCTATATCGGCCCCACTACAGGCGGACAACCGACCGCACTTTTCTGCCGAGCCGTATACTCTCCGACCTGTAAAACAGCATATGGCAACACGCCGTTTAGTACAGGAAAACCTGCTATACAAATGTTTTCGGCCATCACTGCTACGCTTGGAGAAGTATTTGGTGACAGTTTCGGCGCCTGCCCTTCAGAAGTATTGCAGATACGAGCTGTCAGCAACTATGGCGTCAACACCATTAATAGCCATCAGTGGGAAATTCTGTCGGGGAGTTACTCTAGTGTAAGCAATCTCACCGGCACCCCGCTCAGACTCAGAATGTCCAGTCGCCTGGATGCGGAAGTTGAATTCCGTTATCGTTTCAACACAGACTGTGGTTGGTCTGAATGGCTTAATTGTTACGCATTCACCTGGAGTTGTAATGGAGCAGCTGCACGTACAGCAGTCATTACTGAAAAAACAGCTGCTACTCCGGCAAACGCGTTGAGCTTTACACTTTCCCCGAATCCGGCAGCTAACGAGATCGCGGTCAATATTCCAGGGATAAAAGATAACGCGGAGCTGTTACTCAACATCGTCGATACGAAAGGTACATCACTGATCCGCAGCAAACAGGCTGCGTCTTCAAAAGTGACAGTAGATATCAGCAAACTGCCGGCTGGTCAGTATATCTTACAGGTACAATCCGGTACGAACAGCTATTCAAAACAATTCATTATCGCAAAATAATTTCCTTCCTGGTATAGTAGGATACAATGAAAAAGCGACTGCCATCTGGCAGTCGCTTTTTTATAACATATGCATAAACTTATTCCGTTCGCAAACTCTTTACCGGATCAGCCAATGCCGCCTTAATAGCAGAATGCCCCACCGTCAGCCAGGCAATCACCAGTGAGAACAACAAGGTAACAATAAAAACACCGGCCCCTATTTCCATCCGGAAACTAAATTGCTGCAACCAGTCATTCATAAAATACCACGCAAGCGGCGTAGCGATCGCAAAAGCCAGCGCGATCAATATGGTGAACTCCTTTGACATCAGCATTACGATGGTCATTACATCTGCCCCTAACACTTTCCGTATGCCTATTTCTTTCTTACGTCGCAACGCCATGAAAGAGATCAATCCATATAAACCAAGGCAGGAGATGAAAATAGCGATGCCTGCAAAGATCTTAAACAGTTGCGCTAACTGGTTTTCCTGTTTGTAATAATCTGCCAGCGTCTGGTCCATAAAACTATACTTAAACGTGTAATCAGGATAGTTCTTATTCCACAATGCGTCAATAGCCGCCAGCGTTGCCCGCGCCTTATTGGTCTCAATCCTGATATTCGCCGTTTTGTAAATCCGCTTTACCGTTGTCATCACGACCGGGTCAATCGGATCACGCAGGGACTTCACATGAAAATCCTTTACCACACCTACGATAGGCTGGGTCTTGTTCATTACAGTGATGGGCTGTCCGATAGCAGCTTCCGGACTGGCAAAACCAGCTTTCTTCACCAGGGTTTCATTCACCACAAATTCTCTGACGGTATCGGCGTCATAATACACCCTTCCTGCCAGCAGCTGCATTTTATAAATATTGAAATAGTTGGTATCCGCGGGTTTCATATTCACGATCAGGTCCGCTTTATCCGTATGATTGGTACCCAACTTGAAATCCGTTGCCCAGAAATCCTCTCCCGCAGGTGCAAACAAACTAAAACTAACCTCACTCACACCTGGCTGTTGCATCAGTGCAGCACGCAGATAATCGAACCTGGAACGGCTGACACTATCATGTGGAAATTCAGCTGTAATGATCGCCTCTTTACTGAACCCCATATCCGCATTGCGGAAGTAGTCTGTCTGCGCAATCACGATCAGCGTACCAATGATCAGTACCTGTGCAATGACGAACTGGAAAGTCACCAACCCTCTCCGCAAATGAATACCTCTCGGATTTTCTGCATTTAAACGGCTTTTTAAGGCATTCATCGGATTAAACCCAGACAATACCAGGGCGGGGTAAAAACCGGCTAATACGGTCACAATAGCCCATAAAAACAGGATAAATAAGACAGCTGGTATGACAGGCAATACGGATAACGAGATCTTCATTTCCAGTAATCCGCTTAAAGATGGCAGTAACGCAATAGCCAGTATTAAAGCCCCAATCATAGCAATGAAACAGGACAATCCTGTTTCTCCCAGAAACTGTAACAACAGCTGTTGCCTGTTACTGCCCAGTACCTTTCGCACACCTACCTCGCGCGCACGGTTGATGGCACTTGCCGTAGACAGATTGACAAAATTGACACAGGCGATGATCAGCAGAAATATCCCGATCAGGTGTAAAGCTGTGATCAGCTCTTTACTGAAAACGCGGCCGCTGAAAGTCTCAAAGCGTTTATCGGTATGTATCTCCTTTAATGGTTGTAATAATAGTTTATACCCGGCGTGCGAAGGCGGGATGTGTTTAGAGATAAAACCGGGAAACAGACCGCTCAGCTGATCGGCCTTATAACCTGGTTTGGCAAGTACAAGGACATGATTGTTGCTGATACTGACCCAGTCATTCATCTTGAAACCTACCAGTGGCAAAGTCGCATAGGAAAACACAATGCCTAAAGAAAAATCAGTATTGTCAGGCGGATTTTCCAGGATGCCGGTAATACGTATATATTGCCCGTATACCCGGATCATTTTACCAACAGCATGTCGCCAGTCGCCAAAATACCTGTTGGCAATATCCCTTGACAGCACCGCAGTGTTCTGCTCCCGGAGGCCGCTAACAGCATTCCCGGAAAGCATCCTGAAGTCAAACATCTCAAAGAATGAGGGCTCAGCAAAAAAGACGCCCTCAGCTTCACTGAATTTCTTCACTGTCGCACCATCTTTTCCAGGTATGGTGACCTGTACATTTTTATCGCCGTAAATACCTGCTACCTTTTCCAGCTGCGGATAATCAGTCCGCAGCCCCTCTGCATAGGGAAACGGCGCCCCTGTACCAAAACCGCCCCCTTTCAGATCAGACCTTACAATGCGATAGATCCTGTCTCTCTTTGTATGAAAATTATCATACTCCTTTACATATTGAACAACGATGGAAATAAGCAGAAAAGCCCCAAAGCCAACCATCAGACCAGTGATATTCACCAGGAAATGACGTTTGTTATGCATTAGATTTCGGAAGGCGGTTTTCAGGTAACTGTGCAGCATAAAGGTACTTTGGATAGCTGATGATCTAGTTCAGTGCCATATTATATAATAATGGAAAATAATAAAATATGATTGAACAGTAATTATTATCTGTCCGGTTTTGATACAATCACTGTCCGCTGGAGGGCAGTGAATAAAAAAAGACCGTCTCAGATAATGAGCGGTCTTTTTTGCAGTTTAACATTGCTCAGCGGGCAATGCAATAGTCATGACATCCTAACACTAAAATAAAATCATCAAAGCTTACTTGCACAACGTATAGATGATATCATACACACCAAATAAGATCAGTGTACATGCAAACAACTTTTCCAGTAAGGGAGACTTCATCTTCACCGCTGTCTTAGCCCCCAGGTAAGAAGATGGAATAGCTGTCAGCGATAATACCAGGGCAATATTCCAGTCGATATGTCCCAGCCACCAGTGCGCCAGTGCGCCCGGTACAGACAGTAATGCAGATAAAACAATAGAACAGGCCAGCGCCTGTTTGATCGGCATATGCAGCTTCTTAATGAAGAAAGAACTGAATAATACCCCTCCCGCATTCGCCAGCAAACCGGATAACAATCCAATACCCAGTGAAGCCAGCACGATCATTTGCTGATGACCTTCTGCAGCATTTTCAACAACAGGCGCTTCTTCCGCTACGTTCTTCTTTCTCAGAAAAGAAAATAACAGGGAGCCGCCGATAGTTACGATGAACAAAGCTGTCAGTATCATCAATGTCTTACCCGGCAGAAACTTGCTCAGAAAGGAACCTGCCAGTGTTGCCGGAATGCCGAACAGTGCGCCGGTCAGTATCACTTTACGGTTGAATAACTTTTGACGGCTGTAAACAGTTGTAGCTGATATTGTACTGGTGATCGCTGCCGGTAAAGGTGATGCCAGCGCATAAAACGGATTGACGCCTGCAAATATCTGCAGGGCAGGCGTACTTACTGCGCTACCTCCCTTGCCCAATAAACCGGACAGGTAGCCTACGATAAGGCCAATAACTAATACGACCAGATAATCGGTCTGTTGTAATAATGTGAACATAAAAACTTCCTTCAGCAAACAGGCCTGGTGTAAAGGCGAAGCTGGCTTTACTAATGATGGTTGGTAAGAGTGAAATTACAGGTATCCTTTTCTGTTACATCGATGTTTTAAATGAAGGACAACCCAAAAGTACAGTGCTGTAGCGGGTCTAACAAAATTTCAGCCAACAGCAGGTCATTACTAAAAGTTATAGCGGATAACCATAAGTAATAATTTTGACTGCAGGGGCCCGGACTGGGCTATAACCTATTTAGCCTACTAAATCTATGATTTGGATAAAATCACTATAAAAAGCTCAAATCAGACTTTTTTACCATTGATACACCATACCGATGCCTCCAGGAGCTACGGTTAATTGCAGTTCGTTAAAATGCTGGAACAGGCCCTTCCCATGATTATGATGCACCATAAAATTCACACCGTCGAACAACAACAGGAACGCCCCCTGGAAAATGAGCGAATTACCATATCCCTTCCAGCGGTCATGGCCCGTTCCGAACAGCTTCGTCTTTCCATGCTCCCGCATATACAGTCCGCCAGCCATATACGCCAGGTCCAGCGCTCCATTCACCAGGAATATCTTCTCAATTTTATGCTGCTCATTAATACTCCCCTGCCAATTATACTTACCGGGATCAAGTCTGCGGTTACCCAGGTAACTGGCAGTAGCGATCCCAAGATTTACCACGCCCCATATGGCATTCATCTGGTGAAAATACTTAGCCTCCCCATGTGCGGTACTGTTCCCAATCAGACCGGCAGCCAGATTCGCCGTTCCCCAGCTTCCCAATACCAGCATCGCCGTTTTGGTATTGCTGATGCGTACTTTGTTGAAGGAGCGTAAATAGGAGGTATCCTGTGCGTGGGCAGCGAACGTAACGGTCAGCAATAAGAGGACAAGGAGTTGTTTCATGGGGTGCGTTTTTCGTATATACGGAGGAATTAAGAATTAAGACCAAAGATCTACATTCCATCCAAATAGTTCAACATAAAAAGAGCCGCCCCGACTGTTCGAAGCGACTCTCTTTTTATTTACTTTAAAACTAATTACTCAAAATGCCAGCTTCCGCACCACTCTCCGCTGCATTTCAATTCTTAATTGTTAATTCTTAATTTCTCATCAATGCTTTCCATATTACGCCATAAACATCCGTAGCAGCCAGTTCCTGCCCTTCTCCCACCTGATTGGATATCAGTACCGGGTGAAACGACTTATCCTCAGAAATACGCCCGTGAGAGCCTTTTATGAGGGTAGCGTCCAACGGTATCACATTCATGAGATAACGGAAGCCCAGTTTTTTCTTGAGCAATTTAAACCCGGCCTTCAGTTTAATCAACGGATCGGCAGGGTTCATGAACATTTCCACAGGATCATAACCAGGTTTACGGTGGATATCTACCAGTCGGGCGAAATCAGGCGCTTTTGCATCATCCATCCAGTAGTAGTAAGTGAACCAGCTTTTGGCGTCTGCCACCAGTAACAGTTCGCCGCTACGGCTATGATGCATCTTATGCTGGCGCTTGCCTTCTCTGTCCAGCACCAGTTCTACGCCCGGCGTATTCTCCACGATACTGCGTACTTTCTTATACACAGATGGATCATTCACATATACGTGCGCGATCTGATGGTCTGCCACTACAAATGCTTTGGAGGCACCGGGGTCAAGCAGTTCCAGTCCTCTTTCCTCCCTCACTGCGATCAACCCTTCTTCCCGGAAGCGACGGTTCAGGTGGATAGGGTTATTCACATTTGTAATACCATATTCCGACAGGATGATCACCTCACTGCCTTTCTTTTCATAAAACTCTACCAGCTGCTTACACACCGCATCGACTTCACCCAGTTCTTTGCTGATACGGGAGAAATCCTGACCGAATTTCTGTAAACAGTAATCCAGGTGTGGCAGATAGATAAGTGTCAGCGTCGGATCGTACATGTTATCTGTTACGATAGACGCATCTGCGATCCACTGTGTAGAACGGATGTTCGCACCTGGTCCCCAGAACTGAAACAAGGGGAAGGTACCCAGCTCTTTCTGCAGATGATCACGCAGTGAAGCAGGGTGCGCGTAGCAGTCCGGCGCCTTACGGCCATCTGACAGGTACTGCGGACGGGGAGTAACGGAATAATCGGCGGTAGAATACATGTTATACCACCAGAACATCTTTGAGCAGGTGAAGGAAGGATCAAGACGTTTGGCTTTATCCCATATTTTGGGAGCTTCCACCAGTTTGTTGGATTGCTTCCAGAACTTGATCTCACTGTCCTGTCTGTCATACCATCCATTACCGACAATACCATGTTCTGCCGGCCATTGTCCGGTTACATAGGTACTCTGCACAGCGGTAGTAACAGCCGGCACCATTGGCCGGATGGTGGATAAATGCTGTTTCTTCACATATTCCTGTAGGAAGGGCGTGTGTACACCTATAAGGGATGAGGATAAACCTACTACGTCAATTACTACTGTTTTTTTCATGTGGCGCCATTAGGATACGGGTTCAAAACTATATTACATGGCTGGTAATTCCAACTGCTGCAATACCCAAAGCAGTTCCCTGGATACGGACCTGTCCATTGGTAATTTCAGTTCAGCTGGTAATACGTCCCAGGTATATGTTTCAACTTCCAGGTGTTGTGTAAATGGTTGTTTCCGTTGTAATTGTAATACATTCTCTATATCTGACCGGGTAGAAGACAGTACACCATAACTATCCACAAACACCGGTACATGGAAATGCGAACGCCATTCTTTTACCGCAGGATTCGCTGCGTCTTCCAGGGCCTGCGGCAGGTCGGGATAATGCAGGAACCCATCTTCCTTACGAGCTATCACCTGGTGCAGATAAGTTGGTTCATTGAACTCCTTAAAAGCATTGATCACCTGTTCCCGTGCGCCTGCATCAGCCGGCAGCTGTGCTTTCAATGCTGCGCTGATCTGTAACTTACCCACTTTCAGTCCGTGCTGGTCCAGTTGTTTTAACACATCGGCGGCCGATTCATACACCAGTGCAAAGTGACATACATCGTAGCATAGTTGCACATGTGTTTTGATGGCAGCTGCTGCTTCATCCGCACTCATACCAAACTTGTCTTCCAGTGATGGAATACCTAATGGCAACAGGTAATGCAGATACCAGTCAAGAAACTCCTGCGTATTTTCCATCATGCCGTCCGGCTCAGGTTCTATATCAAGATGCATAACCGGACCACCGCTACGCTGTATGCGCACCAGTTGTTCTACTATCTGCAATATATGCAGGGTAGTCGTTTCCAGGATCGCCTCTTTTTCTGATTCGCAACGTACATGCCATAACTTATAAGAAAGCGGCGCTGTGGAGATCCCTCCTTCCATCCCTTCGGGTAGGAGGGATGCCAGCAGGCGGAATAAACGACTGGTATAAAACACACGTTCTGACGTTGTCCAGTCAGGCGTATGTACATGATCTTTTACTACTGTATGGTGGAAACCACCGTACGGAAAGCCGTTCATGGTGAACACATAACAATCCTGTTCTTTCAGCCAGGCTTTGAATTCTTCCAAAGCGGCTTCTTTACTGAGCTCCAGACTGGCTGTATTGGACAGGCGCAGACCGATACCAAAAGGTTTATCAGGTGATACTTCTTTCTTTACCGCGGGTACATACTGTTTGAGCTGTGCAAAATGCGCGCTCCAGTTTTCGCCGGGATGTATATTCGTACAGTAGGTTAAATGAGCTTGATCAGATACTTGCATGGTTCACTTTTAAATGCTGTACAGCTTCGTTCAGTAACATTTCGTCTATCACGTGTACTTCTGCGCCTACGCCGATCGCCTTCAACAGGCAGATGGTCAGCCGGCCGCCAAGGTGCTCCCGGAACTCCTGTAACCCTTTGACAACAGGCGACGGTTTACCCTCTTTCATTTCCAGCAGTTCATGATAAACCGGTAATTGTAGTTTTACCAGCAGGTCCACGATCCTTTCTGCTGCTGCTGGACTGATCCATCCTAACAGAGAAGAGTAAACGCTGTCTACTGCAATACCAATTGATACGGCTTCACCATGACGTAAGGCAAAGTCAGTCAGTTGTTCCAGTTTATGTGCGCTCCAGTGACCGAAGTCCAGCGGACGGGAAGAACCGCTTTCAAACGGATCGCCGCTACCACCGATATGCGCCATATGCAGGGCTGCACATCTGTATACCAGTTCCTGCATCACTGCAAGGTCGTTATTGACCAGGGCAGTAGCATTTTCTTCCAGCCATTCAAAGAAGGAAGCGTCTTTTATTAACGCCACTTTCACGGCTTCTGATATACCGGAACGCCAGTCTCTTGCAGGCAGTGTGGTCAGGAAATGTGCGTCATTGAATACGGCTGCAGGCGGCGCAAACGTACCTAGGAAGTTTTTCTTTCCTTTGTAGTTGATACCATTTTTCACACCTACACCTGAATCATTCTGTGATAGTACAGTAGTTGGTATACGAATGTGGCGCACGCCTCTGTGAGAGACTGCCGCCACCATACCTACCATGTCAAGTACAGCGCCACCGCCGATCGCCACCACAAAAGAGTGACGGTCTATGGCCTGCGTGTCTACCAGGTCTACCAGATGGTAAAAAAGCTCCTGGTCATTTTTACAGGATTCTCCTCCCGGCACAATTTCAATCTCTCCTGCAAGCTTAAAACCTTCTATCTGTTGTAAATAAGTTGTTATTTCTGTTGCAAGCGCCGGATGGGCTTTTGCTACGCCGTCATCCACAATGAAAAGCAGTTTCTTGGTAAGTCCTGACGTAGTTTGCGAAACCAGGTAATTCCTGAACTCCGCGTTGGCTGGATTAAAAAGGTATCGGGTAAAGAAAACCTTAAAAGAATAATCTACACTAAAAGTCTGTTGAATAAACTCCATGGATATCGCTCTGGTGTTTCGTTTAATAATCGTCCTAGCGGCCGTTAATGTACAAAAATTAATTGCTATTGACGAATTACGAATGACGAGCGGATTGAGATCAGGTCACTGCAAACGCTCTCGCCATCAGTAATGACAATGGCAGAAGGATCAGTACGAGCAATGCGTGAGGCAGTGTGGAGAATGCAGCTACCCAGGCGGCGTTCATGGCGACCAGCGCAATGATGCCTCCCTTTACGGCCTTTCCTATGTTAGGACCGCTTGGGTCTTTAATGGCATTGAATAATGGCAGATTGATCATGACCGCAAACAACAGGATAAATGGTATCGCGATCACAATATGTCCGTTCATTGCTGCCAGCGCCAGCATGGTGCCATATACCAGGGCATAACAGAAAGCTGTAATGCGCAGGGTACGGGTATTTCCACCATGCACCTCTCCACGACTGATAGCGGTCACAGCAGCGATGTATAATACAGGGATCAGGCCAATCCACCAATACTTATTTAAGGCAGGCACAACCATACTGATTCCCATCAGCAGGTTTAATCCACGGCAAAGTCCCATGTTGATCGGGCCCCATGCCTGGTGTTTACCCCACTTATCATATACCAGTGCGCACACAGCAATACCCAGTGCCAGATAACCTGTGATACGGCCTACTGTAAAAGCGGCCAGTATACCTACCAGCAACAGGTAACTACCCAGAACAATGGCCTGTGTCATTGAGATCACACCACTTGGAATAGGGCGCTCAGGGCGCTCCACCTTATCCAGTTCTGCATCCATCACATCATTGAAGACCACTCCACCGCCGTACAATCCGATCGTTGCCAGGCACATACATACTACCGGCAACAAATGGTCCAGGTAACTGGATACTTCAGAACCCAGAAATCCGGAAATAGCTACGCCCGCCAGTATATCTGCAACAGCAGTTACTATATTGGCGGGTCGCATTAAACGTAAATAACCTAATAACTTGCCTATAATATAATTCACCGGGCTCGGGTTTTCAACAAGCAGACAATACAAATGACCGATCGTGCAGTAATGCAGTAAATGGCTGCAATCTACATGTACCGGGCATTGGCATTACCGACTTGTAACTGTTTATCTGATAATATTAGACTGTTTATCTATTCTTGGCTGCTGACCACCACGCAGCACAGTACTTCCATTAAACTTCAGACTCTGATCTACATTTTTTACGGTATCGAAATCAGCCATGTCCATTTGACCACTTTGGGCAAAAGCAGCTACAGCATTGCCGAAAGTTACCAAATGAATATCATTCAAGTCAATACCACTTTCGTGCATGAGGGCCGCGGTTTTAGGTACAGCCAATGGGTCACTGATACCCCAATCGGCAGCAGAATTGACCATTATACGTTCACTACCATACTGTTTGACGATTTCCACCATGCGTTCATTACCCATTTTAGTGAACGGATAAATTGTGAATGCAGCCCAGAAACCACGGTCAAGTACTTCTTTTACAGTCTCTTCGTTGTTGTGGTCAACGATGATCATATGCGGTTCCAGTCCGTGTTCCAGCGCAATGTCCATACTACGCTGTGTCCCTTTTTTCTTGTCCCGGTGCGGGGTATGTATCTGTACAGGTAGCCCTGCTTCTTTTGCCAGTTCCAGTTGTGCGCGATAGTATTTTTCCTCTGCAGCGGTCTGATCGTCAAAGCCGATCTCGCCAACACCTACTACGCCTTCTTTGTAAATAAAGGATGGTAATATTTCCATTACTGCCTCTGCCAGTCTTTCATTGTTGGCTTCTTTCGAATTCAGACCGATTGTGCAATAATGTTTTATACCAAATTGTGAAGAGCGGAAACGCTCCCAGCCGATCAGGCTGTTAAAGTAATCCCTGAAGGTATCTACTCCTGTACGTGGCTGCCCCAGCCAGAATGCCGGCTCAATGATCGCTACTACACCTGCGTCCGCTAATGCCTGATAATCATCTGTTGTGCGGGAGGTCATGTGTATGTGCGGATCAAAAAAACGCATTCCTTTGATGCGTTCCATATACGAGGAAGATGTTGTGATAGGTTGAAATTCTTTACCTGTTAACTCATGACTGCAACACATGTCTTTTACTATTTATTTGAGACCTGTAAATGAACAACCTGCTACCGCGGGCTGAGATTTCCGTTTCGCAAGTTAAGATTATATACACTGAAGGTGTGATACACGTTTATGCTATTCGTGCGGCGACACTATTCCAGGTAAGGCGATCGCTGGCAATTTCTTCTTTTAATGTGGCTGATTGCTCCAGCAATGCAAGTGCTGGTGCATATGTACTTGAAGCACAAGCTAAAGCAGCGGCTTCTTTCTCTACATTCACAGCAGAATTCCAGACACGCTGAATATCCGCGAAATTGTCTGCGGTAATAAATGGCCCTACCAGGCGCCATAACAAAGGATGTACTTTCCTGCCGGCAGCCCAGCGCTCGTGGGCATAGTCCGTTAATATGGCTGCCAGGGACCCGTTGGCTCTCTCGTCCAGTCCGGTGATAAGATGGATCGGTTTGTCAGTAAAAAAGGCCTTCATTACCAGCTGATTCCAGGCTGGTTCGTCCAGATGGCGGGAAGGATAGACATTATGCAACATGACAGCTTCCTGTACCGGACCAATATTGGAACGGATACCTTCCGTTGTGCGGAATACCCAGGCTTCCGGCCATGCCAGCAAAGGTAATGCGCTATAGAGCGCCGCCTGCTCATTCATATCGGCGGCGTCAAACAGTCCCTCGATCACTTTCACATAGAAGTCCTTATCGTCAGCCGGCAGCTGTAACAACCACCACAGCCGCACCACTTTATCTAACGTAGAACCCTGTATGAAAAACGGTGTACCGTCTGACAATGCAATAAACGGTTGCTCCGTCTGCACCTGCTGCTTCCCGGCAAAACGCGGAATAGCTGTAAAAGTAAGATTGAATCGCTGTACGCTTACAGGTACCCCCAGTTTTTCCTGCTGCTGTTGTAGCCAGCCGAGTGCCTGCTCCGTACTGTTGTGCTTAATGATATCAAATAATAACGCTTCGGTTTTATTCCTGTCGTGGTAATACGCTTGTTCCATCACCCGGGCTAATTTATCTAGTGCTAAAGTTAGCAGATTAAGTATTAAAAAAAGTGAAAAACTGTGATGGATGGTGTAGTAAATAAAAGAGAGGCACCTTGTGCCTCTCCTTCCGCCATTCTAAAACCTGATCAGTTCAATCAGGAGTATCGTTATCAGCAATAATTCTGCGGAAACTATTGCTTCATAAAATGCATTACTGATTACAGGGAAAATGAAATACTATACGTGGGCTAAACGTGACGTTTAAGCAGCATAGATTTAGATTTTTGCCTGACATTGCATATGCAATATAATCAATTATTTGTTACAACTGCAATCGAATGAGCAAAAAACTATCCTGTGGGTTACTATTTTTAAACTGAGAAAGCATAACGATCTCATTTTGAATTATTTCGAAGCAATACAAGGGGTATGTTAACATTCCAGTCAGGCCTGAAACCGTCCTGTATAATGAACCCTTTTGAGTAGTTTCCCAACACAATATCGGGGTCTCCATCGCGGTCAAAATCACCCACATCCATACATATCCACCGCCCTGCTTTCTGCAGTTCCGGCATCGTATGTGGCGTAAATTCCAGGGGCTTTTCCTGTTTGAAAAGTATAAATTTCTCTCCCGGGTGATGCTTCAGATCAGCAAAAAATGCAATACTTGCAATATCCAGATCGCCATCTCCGTCAAAATCAGCCGCCACTGCCTTTGTACATCCATTTACCGGGTAAAACCATTCCTTTTCAAAATGAAAGTCGCCTTTATTAAGGTATAGATACACACCATGAAACGGCTTCAGCTCCATGGAATAATCGCCATTATCGCCGGAGGTATACAGGATGTCCGGCAGTCCGTCCTTGTTCATATCCACCACCTGAAAACTGGTGGAACCATTTACCGGAGGGAAACGTAGCAACTGCCGCTGTTTAAATCCGCCGTTACGATCATTTGTGAATAACCAGATCCCTTCGTCCGCATAGGCAAACAAGGTCATGATATCCGGCCAGCCATCTTTATCAAAATCAGCTACCACCGAATGAATAGCGCCTGGCACTTCCCATACCGGCAGCTTTTTATAATCATCTTCTGCTGTTTGCTTCAACACATATAATCCACCATAATCATGTCCGAACCCACATACCAGGTAATCCATAAGGCCATCCCTGTTAAAGTCAGCCCCGATACTCTGCACCGGACGGGGAAGCCCCATACCGATCGTCTTTACCTGTTCTGCCTCCGGACGGGATGGATGTATCTTCCACAACATTCCCTGGGCCACATCTACTGCGCGCAGATTCCCGATACAGGTCAGTAAACCCACATCTGCCGACTGCCAGTTCAGGTCCACTGCCGCTGATTGCAGCTTGATAGCCGTCTGACTATGCAACAGCGAATCCCAGCGGAACAAAGTAGCACTATGCTCAGAGGAAGAATATAATTCCCCGGTAAAAGGATTGATATTCACCATCGTAGTGGTCGCCATTATGCTCCCTTGCTTAGCCCTGATCTCTGCTTTGGCGCCTATTGCCTCCAGCCGGCTCTTCAACCCTACCGCTGCATCCCACGTAATGCCACTTTTAACGACATTAGGAGTGCCGTCCACCAGTCGCTTGCTATCTACCAGATCGAGCTCCGTTTCGGCCTTTATCTGCTTTACCAGCGTTAATTTATTCGGCCCGATCTCCGTCAGTATCACTTCACTTGGCGATCCTTCAGGTCCGGCAGCTTGTATATCAAATAGCTTCAGGTCTTCCGCCAGTGGTTGCGGCGCTTTAGCCGCTTCCAGTTTTTCAGGCGCCAGCTCCTTATAAAAGGCCACTATGGCATTCCAGTCCTCTATACTGATATTCATGCCATTCCCACGCTTTACATAATATCCGTTGCCCTGCCAGACACCGATACCCAGTTTGGGCGCCATTGCCGGTAAGACATGCGCTGTCCAGGTGGCTTTATCCAGCATCGCAGGGGCGACCGGCAGGTGACAACCGCCGCAATATTTTTCAGAAAGAAGTTTGCCTTTGTCCTGTTGGGAAAGTGTACAGGAGGATAGTGCGAGGATTAAAGGGAGTAGTCGTTTCAAGTGGATAATGTTCTATTATGGCTAAATATACCTAAAAAAGGAAAAGGCCCTGTTTCCAGGGCCCTTCCATTTTTCCTCTTCGAATAAAAGTGTAAAATCTTAGTATCCTGTATTCTGTTCCAGTGTCTTCACACCACCTTTCATGCTCAGGTCAATCTGACGCTGAGGAACAGGATAATACTCATTACGTGGCGCTACGAATTTAGCTCCCCCCAGGTCAGTCGTGATCTTGGATTCATAAGCAAAGAACTTGGTCATCTCTGCATTCGCAGTACCCCAACGAACGATGTCAAAGTAACGCTGACCTTCCATCGCCAGTTCCAGCTTACGTTCAAAGCGAATGGCTTTTAAGGCAAAAGCCTGACCTTGCGCCGCAAAACGGCCAGCCGGATAGTTAGCTACTACATAATTTGCTGCTGGTGTAGTAGAGAAACCGCCCATCGGATTAGCGTCATTGGTATATTTATACACGGCGCTCTGTGGGTTTGCGGCTCTTGTACGCACCTGATTTACATAAGTCTGCGCTGCGTTCAGGTTGCCCAATTCAGCTTCTGTTTCAGCTGCCAGCAACAACACATCTGCATAACGGATCAACACCAGGTTGATCGCAGAACCAGGCGCCCAGGAGTTAGGATCTTTGTATTTATCCTGGTTGTACTGCCAGTAAACATTCTTTTTAGGTGCATAAGGACCTGCATAATCCTGGTCACGCACCCAGCTACGACCAGGGTGATTACCCCAGTCCAGGAAAGGAATACCACGGCGGCCTACTGTCCAGTCAAGACGAGGGTCTACTGGTGCTGTATCCGGAGTAAATGGCGCTGTAGACAATACTTTCATATCGCTCTTCAGCGCATGATCATTTGCATCGTCCAGGTATGGCAGCCCCTCTGCATTCGTACGGTAAGAGTTTGCAAGGTCCTGTGTTGGCTGATAGAATCCGCAACAACCGAATGGGCTGTTGTAAGGGAAATTCAGCATTTCACCCTGATTACCATTAGAGATCTGACCGGAACCGTTATTAGCTGACATCTGGATCGCAAAAACTGACTCTGAGTTATTCTTTGTAGCAGCGTCAAAGTTGTCTTCAAATCTGTTGGTCAAAGCATAACGATCGCCTTTTGCAGTAACACCTTGTGTGGTGATCAGATCAAAAAGTGTTTTAGCATTGGTCCATTTTTTCTGGTATACATATGTCTTGGCCAGATAAGCAGCCGCAGCCCATTTGTTAGCACGGCCTATCTGAGATTGTGTTGGAGGCAGTGTTTCATAAGCAAACTGGAAATCTGCTTCGATCTTTGGCCAGATGTCCGCAGTGTTTGTTTGTTTATAGTCCACCAGCATCGTCTCATCTACCCATGGCACTTTATTAAACATTTTTTTCAACTCAAAATAATAGTGACCACGCAGAAATTTACTTTCTGCTTCCACCTGCGATTTTTCAGATGCCGTCATATCTGTAACATTCGGCAATAATGACAAAATCACATTGGTACGAATCACTCCATCAAACAACACTTTCCACTTGGTATTGAAGAAACCGTTACTGGCATCAAACTGACCTGTGGCAATAAGGCTGATAGGCGGCTGGTCAGTCGCATCACTACCTTTGTGCGCATCACCACCGGCTACACTACCATAGATCCAGTTACTGGGGGCAGCTTCCCATGGGCCACCGCCACCAATCGCAGCAACATCCTGCTGCTGACCATCCAGCGCGGCATATGCGCCAATGAGCAATTCGCCAATACCAGCTTTGGTAGACACATCTGTATCCGTAAGAGAGCCTTGTGGAACACGTTCCAGAAAACTTTTGCTGCACGCATCGAAGAACAGCCCTCCGGCTACTACGGCTGCAACGATTATATATTTTGATTTCAAGAATTGTCTTTTCATTTTTTTTGTTTTAATATCCTCAATAGTTTAACCTTTCACGTTAATAACCGGCCGATATTAGAAGCCAACATTAACGCCCACCAGGAACTGACGTTGGTTAGGATAAGCACCCTCATCAAGACCAAATGCCTGCGTAGAACCTGTTATCTCAGGATCGATACCTGTGTATTTGGTGATAGTAAAGAGGTTTGCAGCCTGTACATAGATGCGGAACTTTTCAATGCCTACACGGCTTAACAGTGTTCTCGGCAGTGTATAACCTAACATCATATTCTTTGCACGCAGATAAGAACCGTTCTCTACGAGGAATGAGTTAGGAACTGTATTGGTACTGAAAGAACCTTCGTTTTCCTGAATAGGAGCTTTCGCATTCTGATGGTCAGGTCTCCATGAGTCATACAGTGCAGTTTTGCTTTTTGCACCTGCAAAAGATGGATAGAAGTCTGTCCACCAGCGTACCTGGTTCCAGATCTGGTTACCCTGTGTACCATAGAAGAAAGCAGTGAAATCGAAGCCCTTGTATTTCAGTTCGATATTCAGACCATAGCTGAAGTCAGGACTTGGGTTACCAAGGAAAGTACGGTCTGCCTCAGTGATGATACCATCACCGTTTGTATCCTGATAACGGAAACGGCCTACGCCAATACCGGTCTGATAAACTGCATTTGGATTGTTAGTTGCTTTCTGTGCATTATCGTTTGCTGTTGCAACTTCCTGAGCAGAATTCCAGAAGCCGACAGTTTTATAACCATAGAAACTGGAGATCGGGTGATCTACCGCATTACGGATAATAAAGTTACCATTGAAACGACGTGCTTCCAGGTCGAAGTATGGTGCATCACCAGACACATTCACGATCTTGTTGGAATAGCTTGTAAACGTAGCACCTACTGTTAAGATCAGATCTTTTGTCAGATTGAGATTCACAAGGTTGATACCGAGATCAATACCCTGGTTCTTCATTTCCGCAATGTTCACATCAGGAGGTGTTGGCCGTCCGGCTGTTGCAGCCAGTTCAGGTTTGAACAACAGATCTTCCACACGTTTCTGATAATAATCAGCGCTTATTTCCAGTTTACCTTTAAAGAGTGTCGCATCGATACCAATATTCATATTGATATTGTTTTCCCACTTCGCATTCGGGTTACCGATATAAGTCTGTAAGAATCCTGAGTTAATTGTATTGGAAGTTCCACCAATATCATAAAAAGAAGATCCCTTGTTGAGACCATATTGGGTAAATGCATTCGCAGGAGTTACGTTGAGCTGGTTCCCCATGACACCGTAACCACCTCTGAGCTTTAAATCGGAAATCCAGGACACCTGTTTCAGGAAAGCTTCCTGTGAAATACGCCAGCCTGCGCTGACTGCAGGGAACCAACCATAGCGGTAGTTGGCACCGAATCTGCTGGAACCGTCGCGGCGAACAACTGCACCTAACAGGTATTTATCCATCAGGCTGTAATCTAACCTTCCAAACAGGGAGAAAAGTCCATCAGTACCAATAGTACTGCTGTGGTTCATGGTGCCGGTACCGGATCCAAGGTTCGTAAAGTTAGGATCGAAGCTGAAGTAGTTCTGCGTAGTAGCTGTTGAAAAGCGGTCACGGTTATCATAAGCCTCTGTACCTACAACAACCTTGATATTATGGATCGTATTGATCGTCTGCGCATATGTCAATGCGTTAGTCCATGTATAATTGCGGCTGTTTCCGGCTGTTTCCGTGTATGAATTTACCTTGTTATTCTCTGCATTTTCGTATTCAGGATATGTGAATTCATGTGTATAGCCTGAGTAGATCTCTCCACCGAAGGTAGTACGGAAAGTAAAATATTTCAGGAAGTCCACTTCTCCATAAACGCTACCCAGTAAACGGTTAATCAGACCGCGGTTACTTCTTGTACGATCCTGTATTGCTACCGGATTACGGGCGTTACCCAGCTGCGCGCCATTTGTACTGAACGAACCGGCAAAATTTCCATTAATATCATGCACCGGAATGATCGGCTGCTCGCGGAAAGCCATACCAATACCGCTACCCTCTGTTAACGCATCAATACGTGGATTATCCATCACGGAGAACGCCATGTTTTCGCCAATGCGTACATGTTTGCTGACATTGTAAAAGCTATTGGAACGGATAGAGTAACGTTTCAGATAAGTGTTCTGTAAGGTACCTTTCTGGTCAAAGTAGTTGAATGACAGGAAATAAGCGCCCTGATCACCGCCACCACCTACAGAGATGTTATGACTCGTGATGGAAGCTGGTTTGAATATTTCATGGAACCAGTCTGTACCCTGTTTATTAGCCCTGGTGATACGATAGAATTTATCCAGGTCTGCAGGGGTTTTATAGTTAGGATCAACAAAATATTTTGATGGATTTACGTTAGGATCTCCTTCCATCAGACCACCTGGGGCGATGTAGTCAGGCAGTCTTGGCGTAGCGCCTGTACCATATAATCCATCATTATAAACAACATTCGGATTGGTATTTTTGAGCGCCATCCATTTCAGATCAGCCATTTCCTGCGAATTCAGGATGTCCCATACATTACCACCTTTAGGACGTTGTGTACCATAGTAACCATCATAACTAACACGTACTTTACCATCGGTTTTACCGCGTTTAGTCGTAACGATTACAACTCCGTTTGCAGCTCTTGCACCATAGATAGATGCAGATCCCGCATCTTTCAGTACCTGCATGGAAGCAACATCATTTGGGTTCAGATCTGCAATGTTCTGCGTAGGCACACCATCAATAACATACAGCGGCGTGTTGTTACCAAACGTATTTACACCACGGATACGCACCTGGGGCTCCTGACCCGGCTGACCGGAACCCAGTACAGTGATACCAGATACCTGGCCCTGTAACTGATTGCTCACCTGTGCTGTCGGCTGACGGCTGATCTGATCCACATTTACAACAGATACAGCGCCTGTCAGGTCTTTCTTTTTCTGCGTGGCGTAACCTGTTACAACCACCTCTTCCAGAGAACCTACTTTTTCAGAGAGTACGATATTCACCGTTGTTGACTCTCCAAGTACGAACTCCTGTTGGGTATAACCTACAAATGAGAACACAAGTGTCTCACCTTTTTTGGCGGTAACGCTGAAGTTACCAGCAGGGTCAGTGGCCGTACCCTTACCTGAATTTTTAACTGCCACTGTTACTCCGGGCAAAGGGTTACCGGAAGTCTCGTCGGTGACTTTACCGGTAAATTTAGTCTGGGCGAATGCGGCGCTGGCAAATAATAACAACAACAACCAGCAACACGCAAAGGTGCGGTAGACATGTCTCTTCATAACGTGAAACGTTTTTTTTTGGTTAATAAAAAGCCTGTTCGGGCCTGGGAACTGCTTTTCGTTGGCAGGTACAGGCACGAAAAATGACCGGGTTAAATCAATATCCTGGTCTAAGAGGGACAATATATAACTCCTTACTTCAGATCAACTCCAATACTGAGCTGCTTCGCAGTTCAGCGCAAATACATCCAATCAGTTGTTTTTACCTGGGAATTTTGGTACACACAGTTTTTAAGAGTACAGTTTAGTTTTGAGTACAGTTTAGTTTTTCCATATACGTGTTAACATCAAATTTTAGGGAACATGGAAATTAGATTTTGGTTACGCTTAATACACACACTAAAATTTCAATTGTTAACTGTATAACAAGGTAACACATTCGTTTAATTTAAGCAAGACAACCTGTAAATTTTTAATCAGCTTTTAAGAATTTAGTACTAGTTTTTTCAAATCTCAAATAAATCAGCCCTTCCGGGAACCGGAATTACGAATGACGGAAGTCCTGCAGCAGTAAACGTATTTTTTACACTCATTTTTCCACATTCGTAATTCACCATTTCCGGCGTCATAATTTATCTGTAATGACTTTCACCGCACGGCCTCTTTCCAGCTCATTATGCTCCTGCCACTGATCCTGTTGTTTTGCCAGCAGTTGTTCCATCTGCCAGGCCATGAACTTCGCTTCCAGTCTTTTCAGACAAAGCTGCTTGTTCTCTAACTGCGACCGGCTGTCCATCGCCAGCACCTGTATACCCGACGGCAGGTGCGTACCACGCACTGCCGTCTCGACCTTATTGACATGCTGTCCACCGGGACCGGATGCCCGGCAGGCTTCCAGTTTCACGTCCTTCAGGTTCCATTCCTGCTGTTTATTCACATCAAAGACCTCCACACCCACAAACCAGTTCTTTCTTTTATGGAATTTTCTGAAAGGGCTCTGCGCCACCCACTGTATCGTACCCCGCCACTCCTGTATAAACGCTTCGAAGGTTTTGTTGTTTGAAATACCTGCTGTCTGAATGAGTAATACTGCTGACAACAAAGTGCCTTTCAAATTACCTTTTTTACTTTCCAGCAAGGTGATATCCAATGCTTTTCCGCGGGCATCCTTCATCATCATCTCCACCACGCGCGCCACCACTCTGCTACATTCCTCCGGACCTCTTCCGGAGGTTACCTGTATAATTGACTTGTTCATTGTACTACTCTTTATGCATTTTTACAATACGGGGCAGGAACCTTCCTTCGATTGCCACCAGTTCTTCCTGCGCGCCAATTACGCTTTCGATGTCCTTGTAGGCCAGCGGGTTCTCTTCGACACTGCCACCTATAAGGGTAACATTCGCGGCCGCCAGCATCTTCTTTAGGCCTGATACGGTCATGCTCTCTCTTGCACGCTTACGGCTCATTGCTCTACCCGCTCCATGCGAAGCAGAATATAAAGCCTGTTCATCGCCCTTTCCGGACACCAGGTAGGCGGCAGTTGTCATACTACCGGGAATAATGCCCAGTTCTCCTTTATGTGCAGGCGTAGCTCCTTTACGGTGAACGATCACCTTACGGCCATCCGCCAGCGTATCTTCCCACGCGAAATTGTGGTGGTTCTCAATGGTCGCCAGTCGCTCCATGCCCAATGCTTTGGCCAGATTGATATGTATCCTGTCATGGCAGGCTTTAGCATAATCTCCCGCCAACTGCATACTCAGCCAGTATTCCTGTCCTGCCTCGCTGTTCATATCCAGCCAGGCCAGTTGCTGTGCCTCTCGTGGCAGTTTACAGGTATCCATCGCGATCCTGGTATAATGCATCGCTACGTTCGCACCTAAACCACGGCTGCCGGAATGTGATAACAACGCTACATAATCCTTTGCTGGCAATCCAAGTGAATTACCTTGCGCTAAAGTGATCATACCAAATTCCACGAAGTGATTACCACTACCGGAACTTCCCAGCTGACGCGCCGCTTTGGACTGTAGTTTCCTCAGCATCTCTGTTGACTGAAACGCCGGATCATCCAGCACTGCGTGTTCCTGCGCGACTTCCAGTCCGCCTTCCATACCGAAGTGCGTCCAGTCTTTTAACGCCACCTTCATCTGGTAACCAAAGCGTTTGATAAAACTCTCGCCTTCATCAAAGATGGATAAAGCCATGCGACAGCCGATGTCCACACCAACAGCATAAGGTACTACCGCATTCGCAGTAGCCAGTACACCACCGATCGGCAGCCCATAACCTGTATGTGCATCCGGCATCAAGGCGCCCTGTACGGTCACTGGTAATGACATCGCCAGCTCCATTTGTTTTTTAGCGCCATGCTCTATTTCTTTCGCACCATATATCTTTAACCTACCTGTCTGCTCCAGTAAACTAAATTCCTGGTGATGACACACCTCTTCATTATCAATGAAAGTAGCGGCGATCTTACCAAGTACTTCATCGCCGAGATATTGTTCAGGCGTAGCTTTTACAGCTGCCAGCAATGTGAGCAACTGATCCTTTGTATGATGCTTAAAATGTTTTGAAATTGTATTAATGACCAGACTTCTTGCACGGTCATTTGTATAACCGATCTTACTCAGTTCTTTTGTGCGTAAATTGCCCATTTGGGTACGAATAAATTGTATAGAAAAGTATACCATTCAGCAGATGGTGAACGGTGATTTGCGGCAATAAGAACCCTTTCCGCACATGCGGTCCCACGCTTTCTATACAGACATAACAAGGCCTCCCGTTAGTGAATAACGATGATCGCACAATACCGTGCTGACAGGCAATAAAAACCATATCAGACAACAGTCTGTTGCAAGGCCAGCATTACGTACAGGCATCAGCTATACTGATGATGATAGATCATCAATACCTGCGCACGTCCCAATAAAATAATAAGTATTGAATGCCTGAGTTAGGCAGCGGGCGAAAAGGGTAATATGTGAATACGTTCTGTCATGATTCCTTTCAGTTTTAGAAGTGAGTAATAAGGAATACGGTTGCAAAGGTATATATTTTCTATATTATATCAAGTATCTTCGTTTTTTAGCTGATAATTTTTTTGACCATGAAAATATTCAACATTGTCTGGTGTATACTGTTCATCATTTTCGCCGGATTGCAATACAATGATCCTGACCCATATGTATGGGTACCGATTTACCTGTTTGGCGCAGGTTGTTGTTTGCTCGCAGCAAGAGGACGTTTTTACAGAAAGGCGTATATCTTCGGCATCTTCATTTATCTCGCATATGCCGCGTATCTCTTCTTTGATAAAAATGGTGTGATAGACTGGGCGACAGAACATCATGGCGAAAACATTGCAGAAACAATGAAGGCCGGTAAACCATGGATAGAAGAGACAAGAGAATTCTTCGGACTGTTCATCCTCATCATTGTACTGCTGGCTAACTATTTTTACGCCGGTAAAAAGAAAGCATAACAGTACTAACATAAAGGCATAAACGCAAACAGGGTATCTGCCAACCGGCGGATACCCTGTTCCGTTTATCTGAACAATACTTTTACTTACTCAGCAGCTGGAATGTGGTAATACCCAGATTACCTTTCTCAGCCGGATCAGCAGCTTTAAGACGTACATACAAAGTATGTTTCTTGCCATCCGCAACCGGTGCAAAAGAGATGTTCGCTGTGTTTGGCGCTTTCGCTTTTGCTCCCACACCTATTATGGTTTCTCCCAGTTTCACACCCTCTGCTTTATCCAGGAATATTTCAACAGTATAACCATATTTCAGTGGTTCCTGTGTGAAGTAAATAACATCGATGCCTGTTACTGCCGTCAGATCGATACCATTGTAAGTTACCCATCCGTTAGCTGTTGGGATCAACAGTTTTTTACCATCATATTCAAATGTAGATACTGCATCAGACTTATCAAAAGAAGGTGCAGGAATCTTCGGACTTCTCAGTGATATCGCATCAGTACCTGTGATCGGCTTGATACCAGGCCCGCCTTTATCAGTATAGCTGGCCATCAGGTACAATACGCCATTGTCTTTTTCAGGTTTACCTGTTGTAGGATCAATGGTGCCGCTTACCGGTAATGATGGCGCCTGTTTGTTAGCACCACCTACTGACATGATATATTCTACCAGCTGATGCGCTTCAGACTGCGACAGGGTAGGATGCGCAGACATCGCTGTTTCACCCCATACGCCGCCACCACCTTGTATAATCTTGTTAGCCAGATAATCAGCGGCTTTGGGATCGTCTTTATATTTCTCTGCTACCTGTTTAAAGCTTGGTCCGATAGATTTCTCATCTGGCTTATGACAGGTTTTACAGTCACTTGCTTCCATGATGTTCTTACCTGCTATTGCACCGGTGATGATCTGGTGGCCCTGTTGTGGCGCCTGTGCCTTATCATTTCCTTCCATGTATTCCGCTCTCACATACAGGTTAGCTGCATCGATCTTTCCATCTGCATTAGAACCATCTTCCTTATCATTTACAGCAATATTGTAAGCAACAGGTTTACCGGAGAAGTAGAACATGGTGTTACCAGCCACATTCACTTTTACCTGTGGCGTTTCGTTACCTGCATACAGTTCGATGCCTTTACTGCGTGTGCTGGCGCCATTGTTATCTACTACTTCTACAGATACTGCATATTCGCCTGCGGTTGTAAACGTTGCTTCTGTTTCTGGTTCTTTGGTCTCTTTCTTGTTGCCATTACCCAGGTACCAGATGTAAGTCAGCTGATCGCCATCCGGATCGGAAGACCCTTTTGCGCTCAGTTTCACTTTGAATGGTAAACCGCCTGACAGTTTATCCACATGTATCTCTGCCAGCGGCGCACGGTTACCACCATTGTAGTCAATACGTGCCAGACCTGCGTCCTTATTCTTGCTGAACCAACCGTTACCATATTCCAATACGTAAATGCGGCCATCTGGTCCCATTTCCATATCGATGATCGCGTTGAATTTGGTATTCGGCATGAAGTCCTCTGTTTTTGACAGGTTATAATCCTTGTCAAACGTAACCGCTTTTATCCAGCCACGTACCCAGTCATAGATAAACAGTTTGTTGTTATAATAATCCGGGAAACGGGTTTCCTTCGGATAGAACTCATTGTAGTAAACAGGTCCTGCCATTGCGTTACGGCCACCGCTACCCATTGAAGGGAAATCCGGGGACTTCGCATAAGGATACCAGATAAAGGCTGGTTGTGCAGGTGGCAGGTCTTTGATACCGGTGTTGTTACGGGAGTTGTTCACTGGTTTCGCAGCATCGAATGCCGGACCGCTCTTACCTGTTTCGTAATCGTACAGGTGATAGGCGTAGTTATTACCTACGAACATCGGATAACCGAAGTTACCTGGTTTCTTTGCCTGGTTGATCTCGTCGTATCCACGCGGACCACGGTCCGGTTTATCATCATTTGCATCAGGACCTACTTCACCCCAGTATACATAGCCGTTTTTACGGTCAACAGAGATACGGTAAGGGTTGCGGGTACCCATCGCAAAGATCTCAGGACGGGTATTGGCGGTACCCTGTTTGAAGAGGTTACCGTCAGGAATAGCGTAAGTACCATCCTCATTGATTTTCAGACGAAGGATCTTACCCCGCAGGTCATTGGTGTTGGCAGATGTACGACGGCCATCATATTGCAGATGCCCCGGACGGTCGTCCAATGGACCGTAACCATTGCTGACATATTTCTGTCCTGGTTCGTCAAATGGCGTACTGTTATCGCCCGTAGAGAGGTATAATAAACCGCCGGGACCGAAGGTGATAGAACCACCGGTATGGCAGCAGATATTACGTTGTGAATATAACTGGAGGATCACTTTCTCAGAAGCGGTATCCAGTACATTATTCTCAAACTTGAAGCGGGACAGTCTGTTCACAGAAGTGTCAGCCGGAGAATAATAAACGTATACATAATGATTCTTAGCAAAATCAGGATCAGCAGCCAAACCCAGTACACCTTCTTCTGCATTTACGTTCGGCGTCTCTGTTTTGTAATACACACGCAGGAAGCCTGCCTGTGTCAGTTTACGGCTGGTCTGATTGAAATACATGATCTCACCACGACGTTGTGCCACCAGGATATTGAGATCAGGTAAAATGGTCATTTCTGTTGGTTCAAAGAACTCACCGGTAATGAGCACATTTTTAGTGAACCTGTTTTCTTCAGGTACACGTAATGTCTTTGCCTGTGCATAATCCAGTAAGGTATTTTTACCAATGGCATATTTGATACCACCCAGGATATGCGCGAGGAATTCTGATTCAGAATAAGATTCGTTGGTATGTCCTAATTCTGTGTAGAAAGCACGGCCACCATCAAACTCATGGTACCAGCTGATAGGATGTTCAGGACCATTGGTACCGCCTTCATATGTTTTTTCATCAACCGTGATCAGCTTAGTAGTGTTCTTACTGATCTTTTTGAAGTTATACCATTCGTCGGTATGCTCCCATGTATCAGGCAGCGTAGCGGTTGCCAGGAAAGATTTGTCCTTTACGGTCAGTTTCGCCTTGTGCGTACCGGCAGGGTGATTATCAAAATAAGCACCAACCAGTTCACCGTACCATCCCCATTCATATTCAGTGTCGGTAGCGGAGTGGATACCTACGAACCCACCGCCTGACTGAATATATCTTTCGAAATCGGCTTCCTGGTAGTTGTCCAGCACATCGCCGGTGGTGTTCAGGAAAATAACTGCTGCATATTTCTGCAACGTATCTTCTGTAAAGTTTGCAGCATTCTCCGTAGTATCTACTTCAAAGCCGTTTTCTTTTCCCAGTTTCTGGATAGCCTGTATCCCGGCAGGGATAGATGCGTGGCGGAACCCTGCGGTTTTGGTAAACACCAGTACTCTCGGGTTACCGGGCCGGGTTTTCTGCTGGCAGCCGGACATTACTGTTACCAGTAACGCCAGCATCATCATTACGTACCTGATTTGCATGATAGTTTTTATGTTGATTTACACTTATACAGTACGCAGCCATTCTCATCTGACTTACGTACCGGAAGAGGGATTATGCGTTTACTTTTTAGCCTTTATATTCATCGCATAGCGAAGTCCGCCCAATACATGCTCCAGGTATGCCTGATCGGCATAAGATTCTTTTGTGTGGCCCAATTCGGTATAGAAAGCGCGGCCGCCTTCAAAATCATGGTACCAGCTCATAGGATGGTTGTCACCATTCTTGCCGCCTTCATAAGAGCTTTCATCAATTTTGATCAGCACATGTACATCAGGGTTCAGGTCCTTAAAATTGTACCATTCGTCCCAACGTGACCATTTTTCCTGCAGGTGACTGGTCGCCTGATTATTGCGATCTACCACCACCAGTGTGGCCTGTTGCTGTTTCGGGTGACTGGTAAACCAGGCGCCTGCCAGCTTGTTGTACCATGGCCAGCCATATTCGGTATCGGTCGCGGCATGGATGCCCATGTAACCACCGCCATTATGAATGTATGTTTCCATTGCTGTCTGCTGTTCATCATTCAGCACATCGCCGGTCGTGTTCAGGAACAATACAGCTGCATAACGTTTCAGGTTTTTAGCATTGAAAACGGACGCGTCTTCAGTCGTGTCCACTTCGAAGCCCTGTTCCTGTCCGAGTTTGATCATGGCTGTTTTCGCAACAGGGATACAGTCATGACGGAAACCGGCTGTTTTGGAAAATACAAGTAAACGGGGGAGACGTTTTTTTGCAGATGCGAGCTGACTGGTAAAAGCGAAGCAGACAGTCAGCAGAAAGGATATCATTATAAAAGATAAGTTACGAACTGCGAATGAAGGTCCATTCGCAATCCGTAACTTGTCATTATTTATTTTTCTCACGTGGATAGTATTCATGTATGATCGGTATTACAGTTGGCGGATTTTAACACTACGGTACCATACCTGATCGCCATGGTCCTGCAGGGCGATATGACCCTTTGGATATTGACCGAAAGCTTTCCAGGTTTTGAATTTGCTGTTATCCAGCAGTGTTTTCCACTCATCGCTACCCATGGTCGTTTCGATAGTCTGTACGCCATTCAGCCAGAAGGTCAGTTTACCGTCTTTCTTACGGATCACTGCTGTGTTCCACTCACCAACTGGTTTTGCAGCATATTTCTCAGATTTCTTCATATCATAAAGATCTCCGGAATTGTGCTTGGTGAATTTACCATCCGGGTGTTTCTGATCATCCAGTACCTGCATTTCAGGTCCAGACAGATAAGTAGCGCCCAGTTTAGGGTCTTCGTGTACACCGAAGATGATACCGCTGTTACCACCTTCAGAGATTTTCCACTCTATTGATAATTCATAATTTTCATATTCGTCGTTGGTCACCAGGTCACCACCGGGAGCGCCATTCTTTTTAGCGTCCTGATCAAGGGACAGTGCACCATTTTCAACTTTCCAGGCAGCGCTTGGTTCAGTTTTCAGATAAGTGTGCCAGCCCTGTGTGGTCTTACCGTCGAATAATAATTTCCATCCCGCTTTTTTTTCTTTTTTGGAAAGCGTGTTAGGTTCCTGTGCGGATGCGGAGAGAGTTAGCAGACTGAGTGCCAGAACGGGAATAATGTGCTTCATTGCAAATTGAGTTTTTTATAGCCGGTAATTGTACACCGTACGCATAAGTGCATACAGTTTACCACTACCGGCTATATATGATAGTTAATTATAGAAAGCTGAGAGACCAAATACTAAAACTGTTATCTCACTATTTCAGAGACAGGATGTATTTTACCATCTCTTTAGCGTCATCTTTAGACAGATCGGCGTGCGGCGTCATAGCCACTTCACCCCAGCTACCGCTACCACCGGCGATCACTTTATCAGCGAGCTTGTCGATGTTTGCTTCAGTAGCTTCATATTTCTGTGCTACTTCCTTATAGCCGGGACCTACCAGTTTGGTATCGATCTTATGGCAGGTTTTACAGTCTTTCTGCTCGATCAGCGCAGCACCTTTAGAAGCTGCAGCTTCAGCAGCGCCCGGAGATACCATGGAGTTGTCTACCGGAGTTTCGCTGGTAGCAGCTGATTCTTCTTTCTTTTCGGTTTTGTTCTCGCTACCGCCACCGCAGGAGGCTAGCAGAACTACGCTCAATACAACAGGCGCCAGAAAACGCATTCTCATTTTTCGATTATTTATAAGTTACCAGATTTGTGAGAATTAAGAATTAACGATTAAGAATTAAGAATTGGTTAGCCGTACAGGCACATAATAACTTATTCCCGCGTTCCAAGCCATCCAGGAAAACGGAGCAGTTGTAATGGTATTTTGTAAAGCCGTTGATAACACAATTCCTAAATATTAACTTTTAACTCTCAATTGACAATATACTCATCCTTAAAGAACGATTCAAGCAGTAAATGATGAACGTCAGAATTGAATGATGCTGGTTTAGCACATAATGCCGATTTCCACATCAGCCCCCCAATTCTTAATTCTTAATTATTAACTATTAATTTCTAGTTGATTCCTAACACCTTCTTATTCAATTCCTCATCTGCTCCGCCACCTGCAAAGTCGTCAAATGCCTTTTCAGTTACGCGGATGATGTGATCCTTGATGAACGGCGCGCCTTCTCTTGCTCCGTCTTCCGGATGCTTGATACAGCACTCCCATTCCATTACGGCCCAGCCAGTAAAATCGTACTGTGTCAGTTTGCTGAACACAGCTTTGAAATCTACCTGTCCATCACCCAGTGAACGGAACCTACCCGGACGGTCGATCCATCCCTGGTAACCGCCGTATACACCAGAACGGCCGGTAGGATTGAATTCTGCGTCTTTTACATGGAACATTTTGATCTTTTCATGATAGATGTCGATGTATTGCAGATAATCCAGGCATTGCAGCACGAAGTGGCTCGGATCGTACAACAGGCAGGCACGGTTGTGATTACCTGTTGCTTCGAGGAAACGCTCATAGGAAGCGCCATCATGGAGGTCTTCACCCGGGTGGATCTCATAGCAGAGGTCAACGCCATTTGCATCAAACTCATTCAGGATCGGCAACCAGCGGTTAGCCAGTTCTTTGAAACCTGTTTCTACCAGACCAGCCGGACGCTGAGGCCATGGATATACAGTATGCCACATCAGTGCACCACTGAAAGTAGCGTGTGCATTCAACCCGAGGTTTTTGCTGGCTTTGGCAGCATATTTCAGCTGATTGACCGCCCATTCGGTACGGGCAGCAGCGTTCCCTCTTTTATCAGCAGGCGCGAAGCCGTCAAACAGTTCATTATAGGCAGGATGGGTCGCTACCAGCTGTCCCTGCAGGTGCGTGGACAGTTCGGTGATCTCCAGTCCTGCGGCATTTACGATGCCTTTGATCTCGTCTGCATATGTTTTGCTTTCAGCAGCCTTTTGCAGATCGATCATACGCGGGTCCCAGGTAGGGATTTGCACACCTTTAAAACCTAATCCTGCCGCCCATTTACAAATACTATCCAGGCTATTGAAAGGCGCAGCGTCTCCGAGGAACTGCGCCAGGAAAATACCAGGCCCTTTGATGGTCTTCATATGCTAAATGATTTTAAAGTTCAAATGTTGTCCATTTCTCTGTGCTCTGGCTGGATTTCACCACGTTGTCGATGAACGCCATACCACGGATACCTTCTTCTACGCCCGGGAAGTCCAGTGATTCAGGAGACGGGGTTTGACCATCGATTTTAGCCTGCAAAGTCTGTGCGAAGTTGCGGTAGAGGTTACCGAATGCTTCCAGGTACCCTTCCGGATGACCACCCGGTGTACGGGTATTATGGGTAGCATAGCTGCTCTGGTAGGAGCCATAATTATTACCGGCACGATAGATCTCGGTTGGTTTATCCAGCCATTTTACCAGCAGGGTATTGGGTTCATGTTGCGCCCATTCCAGACCGCCATTCTCACCATACACTCTGATCCTCAACGCATTCTCTTCACCAGCAGCTACCTGGGAGGCCATCAGCACACCTGCAGCGCCATTATCAAAACGCAGCAGCACTGCTCCGTCATCATCCAAAGCACGGTTTTCTACGAAGATGTTCAGGTCAGCACACAGTTTTTCTATTTTCAGACCACTGATATATTCGGCCAGGTTTGCAGCGTGGGTACCGATATCACCGAAACAACCGCTTTTACCGGAACGTTTAGGATCGGTCCTCCAGGCAGCACCTGCACTATCTTTTTCAGTAGCACGGCTCAGCCATCCCTGTGGATACTCTACCCAAACCTTGCGGATCTTACCCAGTACGCCATCAGCCACCATACGACGGGCCTGTTTTACCAGGGGATAACCGGTGTAGGTATGCGTCAGCAGCAGGGTCAGACCAGTTTCGGCTACTTTGGCCTTGATTTGTTTAGCCTCGTCGAGGGTAAAGGTGATCGGTTTTTCGATCACAACGTTAAAGCCTTTGTCCAGCGCCATCATTGCAGGTTCAAAGTGTGCGAAGTTGGGCGTTACGATCGTAATAAAATCCAGTCTTTCACTTTCAGGCAGCGCAGCTTCCTTTTCCAGCATGGTCTTGTAGTCAGTGTAGGTGCGTGCAGGGTCCAGGAATAATATTTTCCCGGATTCAATCGCTACTTCAGGATTTACACTCAGCGCACCCGCTTTCAATTCGATCAGGCCGTCCATATTGGCAGCAATACGGTGAATAGCACCGATGAAGGCATCCTTACCGCCTCCGATCATTCCCATTCTTAACTTACGGTTCATTGGCAAAACGTTTTATTCTTTATAGGTTTTGAGTTGTCTTACAGACATAGTAACGTGGAACAAGCAAGGAGAGTTGATTAGTTTTTCACACGTCGTACTCACTCCACATTGGCTTTTCCGGGGTCTAATATATAAAAAAGTACAGGCAACCGTCAATATAACAGCAAAAACGACGACTTTCCGGGGGGATTCCCCCTGTCGCATTGCTATTTAGCGAGACCTGTACGCTTTTTTTGAACCAGACTATTCCACAAAACCTTAAATGTAGAAAACTCCAGGCACATTTTCGTGTGATATTTTGATGAGCGGAATAGGTAGGAACACTCATGAATTGTGCACCAAATGTCCTACTAAAGTGTTACAATTAACACATTCGGGGCGTAAAAAGCAGCTAAAAAACAGGGAAAATATCAATATGGAGAGTGGCCACGAAGGCCTTCAGTTACAGACTTTTATAAAAAAATAAAGAGCCAAATAAGACTATCCGGCTCTTGTTTTACTATCCTATGAAAACCCTAATAATGTAAAGGTAAAGTGTTGTAACAAATGATAGTGTTAAACGGTCGTTAATAAATTAATTTTTTTTCCAAACGAGCTGTGGCACTATTATTTTTTTTCTACATACTTTTTTTGCTTCTTTGCACCACTTTACGGCGATATAGCCGCAGAGAATGAAAATTGTCAATATGTCACAGTACTTACTTTCCGTGATCATCCCGGCCTATAACGAAGAAAGGTATATATATGATATCCTGGAGAGGGTCCAGGCCGTTGCGCTTGCCGGCGATGTCCAGAAAGAACTGGTTGTAGTGGACGATTTCTCCAAAGACAACACTGGTGGAGAAGTAGCCCGTTTCCAGGCAGCCTATCCGAATGTAAAACTGCAATACGTTCGTCATGAGGTAAACAAGGGAAAAGGCGCGGCTTTACGCACCGGTATTCAAAAGGCGAGTGGTGACTTTACCATTATACAGGATGCCGACCTGGAGTATAACCCGGAAGAATTTAACCGTTTATTGAAGCCTGTACTGCAGGGCGTTGCTGACGTTGTATATGGTTCCCGTTTTATGGGAGACGGTCCTCACCGTATCCTGTTCTTCTGGCATACCATCGGGAATAAGTTCCTGACGTTCCTGTCTAACGCGCTGACCAATCTGAACCTGACGGACATGGAAACCTGCTACAAACTGTTCCGCAGCAGTATCATTAAACAGATCGATCTGAAAGAAAACCGCTTCGGGTTCGAACCTGAGGTAACTGCCAAGATCAGCCGCGTACCAGGCATCCGTATTTATGAAGTAGGTATCGCTTACTATGGCCGTACATATGCCGAGGGCAAGAAGATCAACTACAAAGACGGATTCCGTGCGATCTACTGCATCCTGAAATACAATATCTTCAGCAGACAGAAAAAAACTGTCGACATCAATAAATAAGATACTATGCTGTTCCTGTTGTTTAAGTTCCTGTATATCATTATACTGTCTTTCCTGTATGGATATACGTTGCAGCGATTCCTGCAAAACAAGGTACTTAAGAACAGCGAAGCCAGTCCGCATTTCTCACTGGTCACCCTGACCGGTAGTCTTGTCATGACCGTACCTGCCGCCTGTCTCAGTTTCTTTATGCCGCTGGCGGGAGCCGCTCATGGTATATTACTGGCAGGAGGACTGCTTTGTTATCTTTTACAACTTAGTCCTATTCATCAACAGGCAGGTGTGTATATACAAGCGGTAAAAGCGGCCGGTAAAGGCAAACTGCTTTTTACAGGAACAGCTGTTTTGTACGTATTGTATCTTTCTTCGCAGCAATCGCTTTCCTATGACGAAGGACTGTATTATGCACAGTTCATCAAATGGATGCAGCATTATAAGGTCGTTCCCGGACTGGCCAATCTGCATGAGCGTTTCGGCTTTAATTCACACTGGCATGTATTGTCCGCCGTTTTCAATTTCTCCTGGCTGACGGGCATTGCTGATAATCATATCAACGGTGTAGTATACCTGCTCACCTTATTATATCTGCTGCCACGTGAACAGGACAACCGTTTCCTGACGCTCTTAAAAGCCGGTATGCTGGTGATGATCAGTATGCCGCAATTCTGTGTGTATAATACGACTGCGCCTGCGGCGGATATGGTGATCTACTATATCAGCTGTTTACTGATCGTGGTGTGGCTGGAACATAGTGTCAACGGACAATCACAGCTTACGGGCAACAACAACGTATTCTTATTGCTGGCGCCTGTATTCCTTATCACCGTAAAAGTATCTTCCATTCCGGTGCTGATCATTACAGCAGTATTGTTATGGCAGGTATTACGTACAAAACGCTACCTGCAGCTGATCATGCTTTGTGGCATAGCAGCGGTTATTTTATTACCATGGATAGCCAGGAACGTGATACTGACAGGATATATCCTCTTCCCGATCGCACTGCCTGATGTCTTTAACCTGGACTGGGCCGTATCTACAGATGTGATCCGTGCTACCACAAAGGACATTCACATTTTTGCATTCTACCGGGTGGTAGATGCGGCAAGATTTGCATCAGAGAGTTTTGTACAACATTATATCAGCTGGTTCAAAGAGAGTGTACGTATATACGATAAGTTGCTGATACTGGTGGCATTCGCAGCAGTGCCACTGATCTTCATCCGGAGAAAAAATTTACCGGCAGGTACGCTGCCTTTGTTTGCCTTCCTGTTATTCGGTTTAGTGTACTGGATATTCCAGGCGCCAGACCCCAGGTTTGGTTATAGCTATCTTGTCCCCCTGGTGATCATTGCGATCGCATTGTATGCCCCTTCACTTCGTTTTAAGCAAATCTATCTGGCTACGCTGGCGGTTACATTTGTTTTTATGATCGGCACTATCGGGTTGGGTCGTCATCTGCTGAAAGCATTCATCAACGATAAACTGGTAGAAGCCGTACATCATCCTGACTGGTGGCTGACGCCAGCGCCTTATACTGCTACCACCACAGTAGCTGCAGGTACTGCAACGCCTGTTATAACCACAACCAGTCATCTTTGCTGGGACAGCGAATTACCTTGTGTATCAGTGATGCCTGAAAATGTGCAAATGAGAGGTCAGACACTTGAAGATGGTTTCAGGTGTCTGGGGCGTTAAAACCTATGGTTTGAGATTATTAATGGTAAAATAGTATCTGTTAAGCTATTTCATTGCCTATTTTCAGCTTCGTCGCTTATTCGTCGCAGATTCGTCACAGATTCGTCGCTTGTTCGTCGAAGAGATAAACTGCCTTTTTTCGACCAAATTTGCCCAGAACGATACTTTTTTCTCCTATCCCCGTCACTCCATCGCCGGAAACTCATACTACGCCGTCATTACAACGTTATTTCCCCGCTACTTCTTCGCTCAAAAGCGTGTAAATAGCGGCGTAATAGCGGCATAATGAGGGTATTAAGCGAAGAACGTACCCAGTATCGCCCTATAAGCAGTCCTTCCCTTTTCAAATGAAGCGGTTAACTATCCATTACAGGTATACGAAAGAAGTAGTAATTATTCTACACTGATCTCTCAATTAAAACATTTTGTACTTTTATTTAATATTTACGTAGACCTATGAATAAAATCCTATTATCCTTATCGCTGGCAAGCGTGATGTATGGCTGCAATGCAGCAGGAAGGGAGAAAAATCCTTTACTGCAGAAGGACTACGCATTAGCTGACACCCTACATTACGATCACACGGTCATTGACGCACTGAGAGAAAGCATATCCGGCAACATCAGCAGACTAACGCCAACAATGCGTGCAGTAAACGGAGCAGCAGGACTGGAAGACGCATTACAGTTTGAGTATGATGTAAATGCGGATAACAGCAGCGAGTACGAAAAACTACGGGCAGCCCTCAAAAAGCAAGGATATCTTTTATTCAAGTCGGAGGAGAATTTTGGCACCAAACCTGACAAATACGCGGTATTGAAGACCAATAACCAGTTTGATATCATCAAATTCCGGGCGACTAACGGTGCGAACTATGATATTACCAATGACAGTGTGATGCGGAAACTGCATCATCTGTATGATAAAGAACCGTTTGAAATAACCGGTGCTGACATCGACTGGGTGGAGGTACATCTGAATAAATTAAACCCGGCAGATGCCATGACGTTTGCCAATGATGTATATGAGTTTTGTCCTGATCTGGCAGAGCAGGGAACAGAGACAGTGGAAAATCTGGCAGCCGAGATACTGGAGACAAAACAGCTTTTCCTCTGGTGGGATTAATAACACTATTTTAACATTTGAAGCCGCCTCGTCCACAACGGGGCGGCTTTTTAGCACCCATATCCTACTTTAAAGGTACCCGAAGCCCTTTCCCATGCTATATTCCCGTTAAAAATCCATTCTTGCTGCCACAATACCGCATTTAGCCTTCACTATGTGCAAATAATTCCTAATTTTACAGGCCTTGCCAATACCGTGCGAGCCTGACAGCTTGTCATCGGATGCTATGTAAGCATAATATTTGGGTAAGGAAATCCGGTATCGGAAAGACTTTCGTTCTGGACTGTACAACTGTTTTAACAATCATTCGTAATAAACTCAACATGTTAGGTTTTTTAACTAAACTTTTTGGCGGGCACAAGTCGGAGAGAGATATCAAAGCTATCGAGCCTATTGTGAGGCAGATCAACGCGGAGTATGAAAAACTTCAATCCCTTCCTGTAGACCAGCTACGTAACAAAACGCAGGAGTTCCGTTTGCGTATCAGCACTCATCTTGCCAAGATTGACGAGACCATTGCTGAAAAGAAAGCAGAAGCCGAAAGCGCGCATGACGTAGCCCAGAAAGACGTTATTTATCAGGAAATAGACAAACTCAAGAAAGAACGTGATACGCAACTGGAAGATGTACTCAAGGAAATCCTCCCTGAGGCATTTGCAGTTGTAAAAGATGCGGCACGCCGTCTCTCACAGTCACCAGCCATTACCGCTACAGCGACGCCGCTGGACAGACAGCTGGCTGTCAGAAAAGAATACCTGACGATCGACGGTGACAATGTGACGTGGAAGAACAGCTGGAATGCGGCTGGTAGTCTTGTTACCTGGAACATGGTACACTATGACGTACAGCTCATCGGTGGTATCGCACTGCATCAGGGTAAAATTTCCGAGATGGCAACGGGTGAAGGTAAAACCCTTGTATCCACACTGCCAGCCTATCTGAACGCATTAGCCGGTGAAGGCGTACACGTGGTAACCGTGAACGACTACCTGGCTCGTCGTGACTCCGAGTGGAATGGTCCGCTGTTCGAGTTCCTCGGTATCACAGTAGATTGTATTGATAAACACCAGCCTAATACTGCTGAGCGTAGAAATGCCTACCTCGCGGATATTACTTATGGTACAAATAACGAGTTCGGCTTTGACTACCTGCGTGATAACATGGTGCATAGCCCGGACGAAATGGTACAGCGCAAACACCACTTCGCAATGGTCGATGAGGTGGATAGCGTATTGATCGATGACGCACGTACGCCATTGATCATTTCTGGTCCGATCCCCCGTGGTGACGAACAGGAGTTCCATGCGCTGAAGCCGCGTATCCAGGCACTGGTAGAAGCACAGCGTAAAGCAACCAACCAGTACCTGCTGGAAGCGAAGAAACTGATCTCCGAAGGTAAAGACGACGCGAAAACAGGTGGTATGGCGCTGATGCGTGCATGGCGTGGTTTACCAAAGAACAGCGCCCTGATCAAGTATCTGAGCGAACCAGGCGTAAAAGTATTACTGCAGAAAGCAGAGAACTATTACCTGGCAGACCAGCAGCGTGAAATGCCGAAAGTAGATGAAGAACTGTACTTCACTATTGACGAGAAAAACAACAGCGTTGACCTGACTGAAAAAGGTATCTCACTCATCACCCGTACAGGAGAAGACCCACACTTCTTTATCCTGCCAGATGTGGGTTCTGAAATAGCGGAGATCGAAAAGAGCGGTCTTACAGCAGATGAAAAACTGCACCAGAAAGACATCCTGCTCCAGGACTTTGCACAGAAATCTGAACGTATCCATTCCATTCAGCAGTTGCTGAAAGCATACACCCTCTTCGATAAAGACGTAGAGTATGTAGTAATGGACGGTAAAGTAAAGATCGTAGACGAACAGACAGGTCGTATCCTGGATGGCCGTCGTTATTCCGATGGTCTGCACCAGGCGATCGAGGCAAAGGAAAACGTGAAAGTGGAAGCTGCTACGCAGACATTCGCTACCGTTACCCTTCAGAACTATTTCCGTATGTATCACAAGCTGGCTGGTATGACCGGTACAGCGACTACAGAAGCGGGCGAGTTCTGGGAAATCTACAAACTGGACGTGGTAACCATCCCGACCAACCTGCCTATCACCCGTAAAGACGCGGAAGATCTGGTTTACAAAACAAAACGTGATAAATACAGAGCGGTAATAGATGAAGTAAAGCAATTACAGGCTGCCGGTCGTCCGGTACTGGTGGGTACTACTTCCGTAGAAGTATCCGAATTGCTCGGCAAAATGCTGACCTTCGAAAAAATCCCTCACAATGTATTGAACGCAAAACAGCACGCCCGTGAAGCACAGATCGTTGCAGAAGCTGGTCTTCCAGGCGCTGTGACCATCGCTACCAACATGGCTGGTCGTGGTACGGATATCAAGCTCGGACCTGGCGTAAAAGAAGCAGGTGGTCTGGCCATCATCGGTACTGAACGTCACGAAAGCCGTCGTGTTGACCGTCAGCTGCGTGGTCGTGCCGGTCGTCAGGGAGACCCTGGTACATCCCAGTTCTTCGTATCCCTGGAAGATGATCTGATGCGTATGTTCGGTTCCGACCGTATCGCTGGTCTGATGGACCGTATGGGCTATAAAGAAGGTGAAGTGATCCAGCACAGCATGATCACCAAATCCATCGAAAGAGCACAACGTAAAGTAGAAGAAAACAACTTCGGTATCCGTAAGCGTCTACTCGAGTACGATGACGTAATGAACAAACAACGTACTGTGATCTACTCTAAACGTAATCACGCACTGTTTGGCGAGCGTCTGTCCATCGATATCGACAACTCCTTCTACGACGTAGCAGAAAACCTCGTTACTACACATAAAAACAGCGGTGACTACGAAGCATTCAAACTGGATGCGATCCTGAACTTCGGTATCGACACAGATATCACCCAGGAAGAACTGAACCGTACTGATATCACTGCGCTCTCTAGCCGTCTTTACCAACAGGCAAAAGAGAACTACGAGCGTAAGACATCTGAACTGGCTCAGCAGACACTGCCTGTTATCGAGCAGATACACCGCGAACAGGGCCATCATATCGAAAATATCTCCATCCCATTCACTGATGGTAAGAAAGGTATGAACGTCCTCGCGAACCTGCAGAAAGTAGTTGACACCAAAGGTTACGAAACGATCAATGCACTGGAACGCAGCATCACCCTGTCTCTGATCGATGAGGCATGGAAAGAGCACCTGCGCGCAATGGATGATCTGAAACAATCCGTTCAGAACGCCGTATTCGAGCAGAAAGACCCATTGCTGATCTATAAATTCGAAGCGTTCAATCTCTTCAAAGACCTGAATGCAGAGACTAACCGCGAGATCGTATCCTTCCTGTGCCGTTCAGGTATACCTGTTCAGGAAGATAACCGTCCGCAGCAACAGCAGCAGGAAATCCCACAGCAACCAGCACCACAACCACAGATCCGTGAGGGTCGTGAAGAAAAAACTGATATGAGCCGTTTACGTGCTACACATCAGGAATTCGATGGTGGCGATGCAGCTGTAGCAGAAGATTTCGCTTCAAATGCAGAGCAATTCAAGCAAGAGCCTGCGAAAGCGGGTCCGAAAGTAGGCAGGAATGATCCTTGTCCTTGCGGAAGCGGTAAGAAGTACAAACAATGTCACGGAAAAGATTTTTAATCTTTTGGAGATATGAGGAAAGGGTCCGCTTACAGCGGGCCCTTTTTTGTTGCGGATATGTCCATTTCCATATTTCCCTTACTTTCGCACACGAAACCTGTCACAATGAAACTCAACAGATACATCGACCATACCGTTCTCAAACCTACCACTACCCTTGAAGATATCAAGACGCTCTGCATGGAAGCGGTAGAATACGATTTTGCTGCAGTATGCATACCTCCGCCTTTCGTCAAAATGGCAAAGACCTTTGTAGGCAATACAACAACAAAAGTGGCGACTGTAACCGGCTTCCCATTCGGTTATTCTGCGATCGAAGCAAAGGTGGCCGAGACCATCCTGGCAATTGTAGACGGGGCTGACGAGATTGATATGGTGGCCAGCATCCTGGCGATCAAAAATAAGGACTGGGCATACCTCGAAAAAGAGATCGCAACTATGATGGCGGTGATCCGTCAGCATGGTAAGGTCATTAAGGTGATCATTGAAAGTGGCATATTATTGGAAGAAGAGATTGTACAGTGCTGCGAACTGTACGCCAAATACCAGGTAGATTTCGTAAAGACCTCTACCGGGTATGCCGAAAAAGGGGCAACCGTTGCTGCAGTATCACTCATGAGGGCAAACCTGCCGGCAAATATTCAGATAAAAGCTTCCGGCGGTATTCGTACCTTTGATTTTGCAAAGGAGCTGATCGACGCAGGCGCCACAAGGATCGGGACGAGCAATGGCGTGGCCCTCATGAAGGGATAAAAGTATGAATATGAAACACTTAATATTATTATTCTCCGGATTGCTGATCGGAGGCCTGGCCATGGCCCAGGATGGACCTATTGCCAGTAGCGGCGGCGTAAAAGTGGTAAAAGACAGTCGTCTGGACCTGCTGATCAGAAAACAGATCTACATCAACACCCTGGCTATCCGTAACCAGCCGGGCTTCAGGGTACAGGTCATTTCTACCAATAAGCGAAATGAAGCCAATGATGTAAAGGCACGTACCATGCAGTTATACCCTGATTACCGTACTTATCTGGATTACCAGGCCCCTTACTTCAAGGTGCGCGTAGGTGACTTTAAAACCCGTGAAGAAGCCACTGAGCTCAGAGAGAAAATGAGCGCCAGCTTCCCGGGAGGCGTATTTGTTGTACCTGCCATTATTAATCTGTCACCTGAGAAAGAAGCCGGTAATGAAGAATCGTATTAAGGAACTGGCGCATCAGTACGCGCCGGAGTTCGTTGCTATCCGCCGTCACATTCACGCTCATCCTGAATTATCCTTCCAGGAATATGAAACATCCAAATTCATACAACAGAAACTGGACGAATTTGGCGTATCCTATACTGCTGGTGTTGCCGGTACCGGCATTATCGCTACCATAGCAGGTAAAAATCCATCTTCCAAAACCATCGCGTTAAGGGCTGATATCGATGCACTCCCTATCACCGAAGCGAACGATGTACCTTATAAATCACTCAATACAGGCGTTATGCATGCCTGCGGACACGACGTACACACGACCTGTGTACTGGGTGCTACCCGCATTCTGCAACAGCTGAAAGATGAATTTGAAGGCACGATCAGGGTCTTGTTCCAGCCAGGTGAAGAAAAACACCCGGGCGGCGCCAGTCTGATGATACAGGAAGGAGCACTGGAAAATCCCCGTCCTGACGCGATACTGGGCATGCATGTGCAGCCGAGCATGGAAGCAGGTAAACTGGGTTTCCGCGCCGGACAGTACATGGCCAGCGCCGATGAGATCTATATTACGATCAAAGGAAAGGGTGGTCACGCAGCTTTACCTCACCTGACCGTAGATACTATTCTCGTGGCATCTCACCTGGTGGTAAGTCTGCAACAGGTGATCAGCCGTAACAATAATCCGTTTTCACCATCTGTACTGAGTATCTGTGCTTTCAACGGTGGTTATACAACAAACGTCATCCCCAGCGAAGTAAAGCTCATGGGCACTTTCAGGGCGATGGATGAAACATGGCGCTTTAAAGCACATGAGCTCATCAAAAAACAGGCAACCGAACTGGCGCACGCAATGGGAGCGGAGATCGATATTGAAATACTCGTAGGTTATCCCTGCCTGTACAATAACGAAGCCGTAACCGGCAAAGCACGCGGCCTGGCAGAAGATTATCTGGGGCTGTCTAATGTAGAAGATACAGAAGTACGTATGGGAGCTGAAGACTTTGCCTTCTATTCACAGATCGTTCCCGCCTGTTTCTTCCGCTTAGGTACCGGTAATATCTCCCGTGGCATCACTTCCGGTGTACATACCCCTACCTTCGATGTAGATGAAAATGCGATCGAAGTTGGTATTGGTACCATGGCATGGCTGGCCACCCAATTCTGATACAAGAGCTTATAATATTGAGAAAAGCCGTTCGCATAACGCGGACGGCTTTTTTTATCTAAACTAAAGTAACCAAAGAGGTCCGCTGGAAAGCAGACCTCTATCAACATAGCCTTTTTGTCTTATCGTTATAAAAAGAGTTTATCTGATCTTTTTGATAGATGCTGCGGATATGCCTTCCATGCGGAATACAGCCAGCGTCTCAATGTCCATTTGTACATCATTATAAGGTACATTGTAAGACTCCACAGCACTGTTTTTTCCTAAAGCAACCTGCAAAGAATCCACTTTGCTATAGTCTCCCTCTATCTTGAGTTCGCAGCCAGCTCCTCCGCTAACAGCCAGCTTGCCCAGTTGTACATCGATGATATGAATACCGCAGCCCTCCTTTGCAAGAACGTTTAGTACCGGCTGATTGAACTGCTGCAGAAAAACCGAACCTTCTTTTAATATTACATCAGTGACATCTGTACACTCCAGAACGCTTACGTTATGTTTGTTCAAATTGAGAAACAGCGTATCATTATGATATGAATACATAAACTTGCCATTCTGGTCTTCTCTAAAGACCACAACATTTTTGTCGGCTTTTATAACCGGTAAATGGCTGTCACGTGGTCCTTCTAATACCAGGACTTTGAATGGTTTTAAATCCAGTCCTGCTCTGGGCTTATTCACTTCCATAGTTATAGGACCTTTACCACTGTAGCCCCTTTTAAAATTTGCCCACATCACACTATTTGCGATCAGCATTAGCAGCACAAGAAAGCCTGCAAAAGCGATTAATAATTTATAACTGGTCTTCATGACTACCTTTTTAATAATTACTTGAAATGAGATTTTTTAAACTTCTCGTAATGCGTCTTTAATTCGTCCAGCTCCAGGTCCAGCAGATAGATACTGCGGAAGAACTGTGGCAATTCATTCGCCAGGAATTGTTCTTTTTTCATTTGCTTGATCTTTTTAGATGCACCAGCTTCCACGAAGTAACCAATCCCTCTTTTATTATAGATGATCTCGTAATGCTGCAGATATTCACAGGTGCGCATCACCGTATTGGGATTCACTTCCAGCTGCACTGCCAGTTCTCTTACCGAAGGAAGTCTGTCCTCTGGTTTCCACTTGTCAAGCAATATCTGCTCGCACATGTAGTCGGCGATCTGGAGATATATAGCCTGCGTATCTTTGAATTCCATAAATGATCTTTTTAACCGGTACTACTGATTATATTTCCTTGTCTCTCAGCCTCACATATGCCAGCGTCCATAGGATAGGCGGTAGTAAGTATTGTGCGGCGAATCTGAAAATCTGCTGCAACGTTTCTGGTATGATCAGCAAGTCATGCACTTCCCCCTCAGCTGTTACGCCTTTTTGTATCTGCACAACGATAAACGGAAAGTGAGAATACCATTCATCGAGTATTTTACCAAAGAACAGTAATACAAAAAGTGTATTCACCAAATACAGACAAAACAGAAAAACAGCCAGCAGAAAAATAGTTTTTATGAAACTATATTTTTGAAAATACACTGCTCCTAGTAACATAAATGCCTGTGCAACGAACCAGATGGAATAGAAATATTGCCAGGGAGTATCAACAGCAAATTCCTTTAGGTCGTTAACAATATGTACGGACTTTTTGGTATAGATGATAAAGTCCATCATCTGATAAGCCAGATAGAATGCAACGTGATAAACTAACAGGAAACCAACAGTAGTTACTAGCAATGTACTGATGAATTTTTCCAGGTGTGAGGCCGGAAATAGCAGGTAGTCAATGCCCTGCTGCTTATTACCCAATTCTGCGAAACAAAGACTGGTGAAAATAAGACCGGTAGCATACATCCCGATAAAGAACACAGGCATTAATCCACTGGCCTTAATAGAGAAATTATCAGTAGTAGATAACAGCAGTAATGCCAGGGAAAGTACTGTCAGTACAATAACAGACATACCATACAACCGGTAGTTATCCTGGAAGTGTTTTCGCATATACCACCCGAAACGAACCGGGCTAAATAAATTATTCGCTTGCATAAGGGTTAGTTAAAGATTTGTGTGATGCGCTCAGGTTTATCCAATACAGCATTGAACAGTAGCTCCATATCAATCCGGCTGTGCTGTGCTCCTTCATTCGGTGTGATAATAGCATGACCACGGATAGAACTGTCTGAAAACAGTACTTTATTCGTATCCGCAATGTTGGCTACTGTACTGAATAACAGTCTGTCGGTTACTGTTTCCACATCCTGTCTGAAGATGATCTTGTGATTGTCGATGATCACGATACTGTCGATCAGGTTGTCCAGATCACGTACCTGGTGAGTGGAGATCACAATACATTTCTCATCGCTGACTGCCGCCGCGATCACTTTACGGAACTGGCTCTTGGAAGGGATATCCAGACCATTGGTCGGTTCGTCCAGGATCAATGCTTTTGTGTTGGATGCCAGTGCAAAACTGATCAGCACTTTCTTTTTCTGACCATAGGACATTTCTGTCAGTTTCTGGTCCATGGGGATCTGGAATTCTTCCAGATAATTGTAAAATGCCTTCTTATCAAACAAGGGGTAGAAAGGGGCATAGGTACTTACATAACTTTTGATACTCACCTGTGGCAGATAGAACTCTTCCGGTACCATAAAGATGTTCTGTAAAAACGCCGGTTGGCGATAACGTGATTCAAAGCCCAGCACCTTACAGTGACCGGCATTAGGGAACAATAACCCTGCAATATGCTTCAGCAGACTGGATTTACCCGCACCATTCTTTCCCAGCAAACCATAAATGTGCCCAGCCTCCAGTTGCAAATTCAGGTTCTCGAACAAAGGCTTGTTCTTCCGATAGCTGAATGATAGATTCTGGATGGATATCATAGATTAGTGATTTAGTGTACTACTTACCTAGTACACTGTAAATGTAGGAATGATTTTCAAATTGCAAAATGTTTTTTTCCAAGGCTTGGGGGGAATGGGGGCAAAATCAGCTGATATTCAGGGACTTTCCGGGCAATTTATTTTTTATAGAGCGGAATGCAGGATAGAATGAGCCGTATCTACTCAATTACAAGGCATACATAATGAGTAAAGACTGGTTTAATCTTGACTTTGTCGGCTAAATTCTACACATTAAGACTTTTTTATAAGCTATATTTGCTTTCATGGTTTACATTTAAATCTATCCCCTATGAAAGGCCCTATAGCAGCCGTGCTTTGTTTAAGCCTTTTATTTTCAGCGATTACGGCATCTGCACAGTTCGTGAAGACGAAAGACCTGGAGAAGATGAAAAAGCGAACAAGAATCATTGTGTTGAAAGAAAAACCTGATAAGAAGATCCTAAAGCAACTCGCCCGTACTTCCCCTGAAATGGCAAATGCTTACAAGCAGGCGATCAGACAACTAAATCAGGATTTCCCTGAAGCAGTCAGACAATTTTGGACAGTGAACAGTGGCGCTACTATTGAAGTACGCACCGAAAAAGAAATTGAAAAAATCCGTAAAAAGAGTGACAGGACCAGTATCGTGATGGATTGCCAGTCCCTCCATGTGAAACCTGGTGTAAAAAGCCGTTATTCCAAACTGACCCGTACCTACACCTCCGGACTGACATGGCAGAAAGATCCGAAAGACCTCAGTATCCCGGTTATCAGTATGACCTTTATTGAGAGCGATCTGCAGTATCCTTTCTACATCCAGAACATGTCCGATCAGTTCCCGGATTACATCGATCTGGCAGTAGGATTACGGTTGGCCACCTTCGTATTTAACGAGCAACTGGACGGCAAAACGTCTACTGTCCTTCAGAAAGAGATCAAACACAATGCAGTACTGATGAAGGGTAAGACCCTGGTACTCTGCAAAGACTGGCTGGATGAGACATTCGAAGCCAATGTGGCCAAAAATGATTATCCCTTTCCGATCAGATATGTGAGTCTCGAAGAACTGGAAAGCCTGATCCGCAAAGACGTCTACGACAGTACAGTCGTTGCCTACGTTCCGGCCGGCGTATTCTCCACCTTCGATAAGAACGCCCCCAGCATGGAAGTCCATGTACCGGTCGTTTTTGATCCGGCGAATGGTATGCCGCTCTGCCACTCCGATATCAGTCATGAAATGTTCCAGGCATGGGGCTTCTCACTGATCCCGAGAATGGGTAAGACAGTGGTAGGCTTTAAAAAGATCAGAAATGAGGATATCAGGCATTTTGCAAAGTCGATCACCGAAGGAGAAGAACAGGAACAAATAGGATTGAACAATTAACTGTAGGACAGGTCATCTACGCTGTATATAAACAAAAAAGCTGCGGAACGAACCGCAGCTTTTTTTATGTTACTTACTAACCATTGTTTTAAAGTCGGTGGGACATACATCCCTGATTGACTACAATTCAGGATACAGTACGAACTGTTTCATGAAGTCATTCACTGCACCTCTTACGCTGTTGATACGTGCTTCGTTATCAGCGTCCATCAGCAGTTCATCGATCCAGGATACTACCTGACCCATGTGCTCTTCTTTCATACCACGGGTAGTGATAGCAGGAACACCTACGCGGATACCGGAAGTAACGAAGGCAGATTTATCATCGAATGGCACCATGTTCTTGTTGACAGTGATGTCAGCTTTTACCAGTACCTGTTCAGCTTTTTTACCAGAGATGTTCTTGTTACGCAGGTCGATCAGCATCAGGTGGTTATCAGTACCGCCGGAAACGATCTGGTAGCCTTTTTCAACAAATGCTTTAGACATTGCCTGTGCGTTTCTGATGATCTGTTTAGCATATACATCGTATTCGTCAGACAGGATTTCGTAGAAAGATACTGCTTTCGCTGCGATCACGTGCTCCAGCGGACCACCCTGGATACCAGGGAATACTGCTGTATCGATCAGAGAGCTCATCATACGGATTTCACCTTTTGGTGTTTTCAGACCGAATGGATTTTCGAAATCCTTACCCAGCATGATCATACCACCACGAGGACCACGCAGTGTTTTGTGCGTAGTAGTTGTTACAAAATGACAATGCTCGAACGGAGAGTTCAGCAGTCCTTTTGCGATCAGACCAGCCGGATGCGCAATGTCAGCCAGTACGAAAGCACCTACCTGGTCAGCGATCTGACGGATACGTTTGTAATCCCAGTCACGGCTGTAAGCAGAAGCACCACACACGATCAGCTGTGGTTTTTCTTTCAGCGCGATCTCTTCCATCTTATCGTACTCGACCAGACCAGTTTCTTTATTTACGCCATAGGAGAATGGCTCATATAATTTACCGGAATAGTTTACAGGAGAACCGTGTGTCAGGTGACCACCCATGCTCAGGTCCAGACCCAGGATCTTGTCACCTGGTTTCAGGATCGCCAGCATTACGGCAGCATTTGCCTGTGCACCGGAGTGCGGCTGAACGTTTGCATACTCAATATTAAAGATCTGTTTTGCTCTGTCGATCGCCAGTTGTTCACTCTGGTCAACGATCTCACAGCCGCCATAATATCTGCGTCCAGGATAACCTTCTGCGTATTTATTGGTCAGAACGGTCCCCATAGCCTGAATAACCTGCAGGCTGGTAAAGTTTTCCGAAGCGATCAATTCTATACCATGACGCTGACGTTCCAGCTCCTGGCTGATGATATTAAATATTTGCAGATCTCTTTGCATTGTATGAAACTTTGAAAATTTGCTGCAAAGGTAATCGAATTTGTGAATAGTGCATAGTCAATATCAGCTATTCAATAGTTTTTTTTCCTACAAAAAGACAATCCAATAGTCATAAACACTAGGAAACTATATTTGCCATAGACAATAATTGTCATATCTTAAGGCAGTCGGACGATTTATCTACCCCGGATGGACCTAATATCCTGTACTTCAGCCCTATGGACTATTTTCATTTTTTGTTCTACCTTCACGCCCTCGGTACGAGAACGAGATTATTAAACCTAACCTGCGTACATGAAGGCCATAATACCTGTAGCCGGTGCCGGCACCAAGCTACGACCTCACACATATACACAGCCGAAAGCATTAATTCCCCTCGCGGGCAGAACGATATTAAGTATTATCATTGACCAGCTGGTAGAAGCCGGCATCAACGAATTTGTATTTGTCATCGGATATCTGGGCGATAAAATCCAGCATTATGTGCAACAGAAATATCCTCACCTGACCTGCCATTTCGTGCAGCAAAACAGCCGTGAGGGTACCGGACATGCGATCCTGCTCACCAGACAGGTGGTACAGGACGATGAGATCCTGATCGTATTGGGAGATACGATCTGCGAAGGCAATTTCCAGGAACTGATCGCTGCACCGGTGTCTATGCTGGGGCTGAAGAAAGTAGACGACCCGCGTAACTTCGGTGTCGCCGAACTCAATGAAGAGAACAATATCGTCCGGGTGGTGGAGAAACCACAGATACCTAAGTCCAATCAGGCGCTTGTAGGGGTTTATAAGATAAAAGAGACGCCACAGTTGTACGACTGCCTGGAACAGAACATCCTGCATCAGAAGAAATCGCATGACGAATTTCAGCTGACAGATGCGCTACAGTGTATGATCGAACACGGCGTGACCTTTAAGACCTTTAAAGTCACCAACTGGTTTGATTGTGGTCGTAAAGACACCCTGCTTGAAACAAACGCCATCCTGCTCAGTAAATACAAAATGGATAATAATCCGGCTCAGGCTTATGAGAACACGATTATTATACCGCCTGTCAGCATTGCAGAAGGATGCAGCATCAAAAACTCAATTATCGGCCCTAACGTGGCCATCGGCGATAACACTGTGATCAATTACTCTATCGTTAAAGACTCTATCATCGGCTCGTTCAGTAACCTATATGAAGTAGTACTGAAATCGTCGCTGATCGGTAGTGATGCGAATATCCGCGGGTTGAGCCAGAGCCTGAACATCGGGGATAATACGGAGATTGATCTGGGTTAAGCAAAAGGCGAATTAAAACACCTGCAACAGGAAGCTGTATTCATAGCTGATAAATGCTTTCTGTTTTACATTTTCTTTCCAGGCAGATTCTTCATGACTCATGTCAACGATCTGCCTGGTATTTTTACCTTTCATCTTCTTCACGACTTTTTCAATCGTATTGATTTCCTCCTGATCCAGAGGACTATTTTCAATAGTTAATTTTATCTTGTCTTTCCAGACAAGCATTTCTCCAACTTCCTGTTCCTCAACTGCGATATATTGCTCATCAGCAAGAAAATTGTACATCGCGCCATAATTACGGGGTACAGGGCCCCATTCTATTGCCTTATAGGAAATTCCGGTTATGCTCCTGCCATACTGCTGATAATGCCTGAAGTCGACATAAAACAATAATTTGTTCATGCCGGTAACGAACGGCGCCAATGTAGCTGCCAGATACCGCACAACGTGACCAAGTTTTGTCATATTCCCTTTGCGATACCCATTGAACTCATCAGGATATTGATGCTGGAAAATATATTTATCCGCCAAAACCGCCGTCTCTGTTGTCACATGCAACACGCGTTGGAGTTTCTTCTGTACTCTGTCAAAATCATGTGCCTCCAGCACATTCCTGCTCAACGCTAATAACTTATTGAACTCTGAGGGGTCCTCCGCCATTCTGATCAGTCTTCCTGTCGCTACACTAGGCATTTCCCCACTCTCATAGTTCCTGTAGACATTCGCGCCCAGTCCCAGTACTTCACTCATTTTAGCAGCACTTAAAGCGTACTTCTCTCTTGTATATCTGATCTCGTCGACGAATGGGATACCATATTTCGCCCTGTATTTATTATGCACCTGGTTAATATTCAAACCATCCAGCTCCGTCGTAGTGAACTGTTCCTGCGTATCTTCACACTGATAATAGTGATAAGTAATACTAAATGCTTCCTTTCGATAGTCAAATACACGAGCTTCACGTCTGAGGATTGCCTTTCCTCCTGTAAATGGACTTTTCATATATACGCTGTTTTTAAGGGGTATTTCATGGGATAAGCCGCTATCACGCCCCATATCTTCATTTTTGTTTTAAAGTCATGCAGGAACGTAAATACCTTTTGGGATAAATTCATATAGCATTTAATGGATGAATAAATTCAACTAATTAGTTAACATAACAATCAAATTTAACTAAAAACGCAACTATTAAAAAATATTTCACCTAATCCGGGTTAATTTCAGATGATACCTTATTTTCATTCCATGAACCGTATCACCCAACTATTCCACATTCAATACCCCATCATCCAGGCAGGTATGATCTGGGCCAGCGGCTGGAAACTCGCCAGTGCTGTCAGCAACGCAGGCGGTCTCGGATTGATCGGCGCCGGCAGCATGTACCCCGACACACTCAGAGAACATATCCGGAAATGCAAACAGGCCACCGACAAACCCTTCGGCGTCAACATCCCCTTGCTCTACCCGGATATCAATCAGTTAATAGATATAGTCATCGAAGAAAAAATCCCCATCGTATTCACTTCAGCCGGCAATCCAAAAACCTGGACGCCGGTATTAAAAGCAGCCGGCATCACCGTTGTACACGTGGTATCCAGTGCGTTCTTCGCAGCTAAAAGCGAAGCAGCTGGTGTAGATGCAGTAGTAGCAGAAGGCTTTGAGGCCGGCGGACATAATGGAAGAGAAGAGACCACCACAATGGTGTTGATCCCGGCGGTATGCGAACAGGTAAAAATCCCTGTGATCGCGGCAGGCGGTATTGGTTCAGGAAAAGCAATGACAGCTGCATTCGCACTGGGAGCTGAAGGCGTACAGGTAGGCAGCCGCTTCGTAGCCACTCCTGAAGCATCCTCTCACCAGCAGTTCAAACAGGCGATACTCGATGCGAAAGAAGGTGATACCATGCTGACCATGAAAAAGCTGACACCCGTAAGATTATTAAAAAACAGCTTCTTTGAGAGCGTTAAAGCAGCAGAAGACAAGGGCGCCGATCCTGAAATACTAAAGACTCTACTTGGTCGTGCGCGGGCCAAGGCCGGTATGTTCGAAGGAAATATGGAGGAAGGAGAACTCGAGATCGGGCAGGTAAGTGCATTGATCCATACACTTAAACCTGCCGGAGAAATCGTTAAAGAAATATGGGATGAGTTTAATCAGACCATCCGTAAACTGAATAGTTAGCACTGTAGGTTATGCCTTTCTGCTTACCCATTTCAGCGCTTCTTTCCACGTAATCTTCTTACCATACATCAGTATACCGGTACGATAGATCTTTCCCGCCATCCAGGTGGTAAACAAAAACCCTACGATCAGTAAACTCATTGACAATGCCAGTTGCCAGTAGGGTACTGTTCCCGGCACGCCATAGGGGATACGCGCCATCATCACCATTGGAGAAGTGAAAGGTATGATACTGCCCCAGAACGCCACTGGCCCTGAAGGATTCTGTACAGAAGAGATCATCACCATGATACCAATGATGATAGGTAAGGTGATCGGGAAGGTCAATGCCTGTGCATCTGTTGGGTCTTCATTCACCAGACTGCCTACAGCGGCGAATAATGCAGAATAAAAGAGGTAACCACCCAGGAAATAGAATACAAAGCAGGAGATCACAGCGGTCCAGTTCACACTACCCACGACAAACTGTATCTTTTCCATCGCTTCAACCATCGCGGCATTGCTACCGCCCTGCATCATCGTATTACCTTCATTCATGGCGGCGACCGCATCACCGGAAATGAATAACGGTAATATCAGCTGTACGCTGACGATCAGTGCGACCCATATCAGGAACTGCAGGAGTCCGACGGCCGCAATACCGATGATCTTGCCCATCATCAGCTGGAAAGGTTTTACGCTGGAGATCATTACTTCCGCAATACGGCTTACTTTCTCTTCCATTACGCCACGCATCACAGACATTCCGAAAAACATCAGGATGATGTAGATGATAAAGCCGCTGGCATATCCTACACCATAAGCAACAGCAGCGCTTCCTTTCTGTCCGTCATTGCCGGTCCTGAATTCAATGCTGATGTCCGCCTTAACGGCTTTCAGTTGTTCTGCGTCTATATTCGCCTTCTTCAGGCGTTCTTCTTCTATCAGGTCATTGATCCTGCGTGTCAGCTTGCTTTCAACAGAAAGGCCCGGCTGCGCATCACTGTAGTAAGTAACACCAGACGGACGATCAATGTCCAGTTGTGGAATGTACAGCAGACCGGAATAACCATATTCTGCATATTTATGCTGAAAAGAGTCGATGCTTGTATTCTGAAGGTATTTGTAATACACGCCCTTGTCATCCGGGAAACGGTTCATAAAAAGGTGACTGTCGTCGATCACTGCTATACGCTTTTCTTCTTTTGAGTTGGTCGCTATCAGTATAGGCACAACGATCATAGCAGCGAAGAACAAGGGTACAAGCAGGGTAACGATCAGGAAAGAACGTTTCCTTACGCGGGTGATAAATTCTCTTTTTATAATGAGCCAGATTTTGTTCATAAAAACAAGCGGAGTTGCGATGAGGAAATAGGAATTGAAAAATGATAAAGATACGATGCTCAGTTGCTGGAATATGCCGGCTGACTGCCATCAATGTTGGCCGCCTGAGGTGGCTCCCCGGTCATGGAAGTGACCTGTTGAATGAAGACCTCATTGATAGAAGGCAGTATCTCCTGGAAGGAAGTGATCGGCACATTATGACGGATGAAATGCGCCAGGATATCATTGTTAGTGCTGCCCTCGGTGAGTTTCACCGTATAGGCAAGCGGCTCCTGTTTGATAATGGAAAAATGATGGGTAGCCACCTGCGCGAAGTTCGGCATCACGCCAAAACCAATATGGAACAGATGTTGTTTGAAGTCCTGTTTGATCTGTTTTACCTCTCCATCCAGCAATTTCTTACCCTGGTTGACCAGCACGATACGATCGCAGATCTCTTCTACCTGCTCCATCCTGTGGGTAGAAAAGATGATCGTTGTACCACTCTTACTGAGGTCGAATATTTCCTGCTTGATAAGATTTGCATTGATCGGGTCCAGGCCGGAAAATGGCTCATCGAGTATGAGCAGGTCCGGACTATGCATGATCGTAGAAATAAACTGCACCTTCTGCTGCATCCCCTTACTCAGCTCTTCTACTTTTTTGTTGTACCAGCTGTTGATCTCAAACTTATCGAACCAATATTTGATCTTATCTTTTGCATCCCGCTCTGACATGCCTTTCAGCTGCGCCAGGTACAGCGCCTGTTCGCCCACTTTCATTTTCTTGTACAATCCCCTCTCTTCCGGCATATAGCCAATAGCATGAATATCCGTCTGTGGATCGAACGGACGTCCATTGAAAAGTATCTCCCCCTTATCCGGATAAAAAATACCGGTAATCATACGCAGCAGCGTAGTCTTACCAGCGCCGTTGGGGCCCAGCAATCCGAATATGCTTCCTTTGGGAATAGAAAAGCTGATGTCATCTACAGCCTTATGGGTGGCATAGTGCTTATACAGGTGTTTTATCTCTATGAGGTTCATAGATTAAATGTAAAAAAATTATATGGGATTTCTCACCCAAATATCTCTCCTACAGCCAGTGCATAAGCCGCTCCGATACTGATAGCGACATTACCTATATACAGGGAACTTCTGTCCACCTTATCGATCTTATTGTTGGCCACAATAAAAGAGCGGTGTACTCTTGTAAATTGCGCAGGTGGCAATAATGCCAGGGCTTCCTGCATAGACAAGCGCGACAGGATGCGTTTGTCTTTTAAAACAAAGTTGATATAGTTGCCGGCACTTTCGAGGTAAAGGATATCATCCAGCATCACTTTATACTGCTCATATCCGCTTTTAAGCATGATATGAGCAGGCACATCTGATTTTGAACGCTGGCCGATTAAGACCTGCAACGCTTTAGCTTTATTACAGGCTTTGAGAAAACGTTCAAAGGAAAATGGTTTGAGCAGATAATCGAGCGCATCCAGTTCAAAACTCTGTACCGCATGTTCAGAGTAAGCGGTGGTAAAGATCACCATGGGCGCACCTGGTAATGTAGTCATCAGCTCCAGGCCTGAAATATCCGGCATACGGATGTCCAGGAACAAGAGGTCGACCTTTTCCTTTTGCAGATATTCTAACGCTTCAAAAGGATCGGTAAAATATCCTTTAATATCCAGAAAAGGGACCTGCGCCGCATGCGTACGTATTACTGACAATGCGACCTGCTCATCATCTATCGCGATAGCGGTTAATGTCATACGATCTGAATAGTAAGATGTACAAAATATTCTGTGGTCGTTTCGCGGATACTCAGTTCATGCTTACGTGGATAAAGCAATGCCAGACGCTGCCGTACATTCTGCAGACCGATCCCCATGCTGTCATTCTCTATTTCACTGGCTCTGCTGGCATGAACAGTATTATATACATCAAAGTAGATCTTTTCCGGCGTACAGGATAAAGACATGGTGATACGCGACTTGTTGCGGGAACTGATACCATGTTTAAACGCATTTTCTACAAATGGTATGAGCAGCATCGGCGCGATTTCATGATCACAATGTGTATCATCTATATTGACCTCTATACCGATGTCGGAAGAGCCCTGTGTACGCAAACGCTGTAAAGCGATATAATTCTCCAGATAGGCAATTTCTTTTGAGAGGGAAATACGCTCCTGCATGTTATCATGTAACATAAAGCGCATCATGTCTCCCAGCTTTTGTATACCCTCACTGGTAGCAGGTGCTTTCTCTGTCAGCGCAGTACCATATAAAGTATTGAGCGCATTGAAGAGGAAATGCGGATTGATCTGCCAGCGAAGGAAGTCCAGTCCGGTTTCAGACTGATCAAGTGCTTTACGCAATCCTAATATAGTATCACTACGTGACTGACGCAGATAGAAGATCCAATAGGATAATGGCAGCACTATCATCAATGCACCCATATATAACGCTATGCAGGTAAGAATAACGTCTCTGGGATGGCTCGGCATCAATATAAAGAACAATACCGGCGATAATATAAATACCATGAGGAAAACAAAGGCCGCATCCCTGACCAGCAGCTGACGGTTCCGATGCACATGATAACGGGGCAGCAGACGGTACTGTGCAACGAAATATACAGTACCATAATAAATCCCTATCAGACCGAATATGGCAAACTTTGCGATGTTGTTACCAGGTGTAATTACAGCAAAGACTATTATTAAAAGCAGCATAACGAGCGCTTCAGACCTGATCTGTGCAAACTGAGACTTACCGGCAAGTTTAGGATGCAACTGTTGAAAATAAAGTTGCTTGATCCCATAATATAAAGCGTACAGTGTTACGTAGAATATTGTAATGATAAAAGCTGACTTTGCACAATGGATATGTACACCCTTACGTGTACTATACACGCCGAACAGATATCCGTTATACCAGGTAGAAGCCGTCATTACGACCAGAAATACACTTCCGCAAGTCGCAATTAATAACAAAGTGCCTATTTTCCACTTACCCTGCTCATAGAACGATGGCATGATCCAGCTGTTGATACAGACAAAAGCGAGATACACAATTGTAATATGTGACAGTAGTGGTAACAGGTAATGTTTATAATAGTCGAATACCTGTTCGTACCTGGCGAACTTATAACCATATTGATGTTGCAGTTCAAATACGTTGTAGCTAACGCTCTTATATAAAAGAGCAAACAGGAGTAACAGGAAGATCCCTGTAGCAACACCGAGTTCTATTTTTCTGAGCTGGTTCATAAGGATAAAATCTTTCAGCAATGATAGTTATCCCTTCCACACTTTTTGGAAAAGTGTGATAAAACGGACATTACCTGTGATAGAAAGCTATAATACGCTCTGCTACACGTTCTCCGTCCATTGCGGCTGACACGATACCACCTGCATAACCGGCGCCTTCCCCACAGGGATAAAGACCGCTGATCTGCGGATGCATCAGTGTTTCGTCTTCACGCGGAATACGTACGGGAGAGGAAGTGCGGGACTCAGTAGCTACCAGTATAGCATCTGCTGTATAATATCCTTTCATCTTACGGCCAAAAGCCTTAAAGGCTTCTGCCAGCCGGGTATGCACACTAACAGGAAGGACATCACGGAGATCGGTGCTGTTAACACCGGGTAAATAAGAGCAGGAAGGTAAAGTTGTGGAAACCTTACTGTGGACAAAATCCGTCATTCGTTGAGCGGGCGCTACAAATTGTCCCCCGCCAGCAGTAAAGGCTGTACGTTCTACCATCTGTTGATAGTACATGGCCGCCAGCGGACCTTTATCAGCAAAGATCTGGAAATCAGTTTCATCTACGGTCACCACCATGCCTGAATTGGCGTAGGGGTTATCTCGTCTGGAAGGCGACCATCCATTGACTACCAGTTCACCCGGATCAGTTGAAGCGGGCGCTATGATACCACCCGGACACATACAGAAAGAAAAGACGCCACGTCCTTCTACCTGTTCCACAAGGCTGTAGCTGGCAGGTGGAAGATACTCATTCCTGGTAGGACAATGATATTGTGCGCTGTCGATCAGGGCCTGTGGATGTTCCACGCGTACACCCAGTGCAAAAGGCTTTGCGGAGATCAGTATGTTCTTCTGATGCAGCAGATGGAAGATATCACGGGCGGAGTGACCTGTAGCAAGGATGATCTGGGCAGCTTCGAATGTTTGTCCGCTGGCAGTCTTCACCCCTCTCACCTGGTCATTAACTGTCAATATATCAGTCACCTTTTGTTCAAACAATACCTGTCCGCCACTGTTGACGATCTGTTCCCGCATAGCCACTATGATATGAGGTAACTTATTGGTACCTATATGTGGATGTGCTTCATACATGATCTTTTCTGTAGCACCGAAGTGTACGAAGATGCTGAGTATGCGGTTGATATCGCCACGCTTATTGGAGCGGGTATATAACTTACCATCAGAGTATGTACCGGCGCCGCCTTCACCAAAGCAATAGTTAGACTCCGGATTGACGATACCTGTCTTATTGAGTGCCGCAAGATCTCTTCTTCTTGCACGCACGTCTTTACCCCGCTCAAGTACAATGGGTCTGATACCTGCTTCTACAAGGCGCAAAGCGGCGAACAGACCTGCAGGCCCGGCCCCTATAACGATGGCCTGTGGCGCGTTTGCGGGCAGTGTATCATATATCGGTATGATACGTTCTCTTTCCTGAAAGGGTTCATTAACGAACACCTTAACAGTGAGCATAAAGTAAGCCTGGCGGGAACGTGCGTCTATAGAGCGTTTGAGCAGATGGAAGCCTGTAATGGCGGCTGGTTTAACACCGAGGGCGGCCGCTGCTTCCGCGATAATGCTGGTATCAGAAACTGCCTGAGATGGCAGCAATTTGAGCGAGAGTTGTTGTATCATACTGAGGATTGGTTAGGTAGTTATCCCAACAATTGAAAACGGATACCCGTATTTCAGGTATCCGTTTTCAGTTATTTTGTTAATGAGTTGTTATTCTCAGCGTAATTAGAATGGTAAATCGTCTGCCTGACCACTACCGGAAGAAATTTCCTGAGAAGCGTTGTAATTTGGCATTGCATCAGTCGTAGGACCGCCAGCAACAACAGATTCCATGCGCCATGCGTCCAGATTGGTAATGTAGTTCACTCTGCCGTCTTTTTCCCAACGTGTACCTTTGATATTGAAGTATACCTTCACAGTTTCACCTTCGTTGAAGCGATCTACAATTGCAGTTCTGTCCTGTACCGCCTGGAACTTGATGTAGTTGTTTATAACGCGGCCATTGATATCATCGGACTTTTCGATAACGAACTCCCTGGTTTTAAAGGTTTCGCTACGTTGCATCGTATTGTATTTCACAATCAGTTTTCCGGTTATTTCAAAACTCATATAAAAATTTTTAGCTGTTCAGAGGGCCAAAGATAGGTTTTTTAGCAGCAATCCGATACAATAAAATTTAAAACAGGCAGTTATAATCAGGGGCACGTGAACGCACGGGCGCGTATATAATAATTTTGCATGGTATTTGCTAACCTAAAGCACATTTTTTTAAATGCAATTACTAACATAGTTTTGCACCCCCGCGTTGAAATTATCAACATTCCGGAAGATCATAAAACGATCACAAAAGGTGATCTGAAGAGTACTTGAATTTACGTACAATAGTATTTTATCAGTTAGTACACATATCTATGGCAAACAAGTTAATGTCAACAGGAAAAGCCTGTCTATCAAAGCAGTGCAGTACTGGCTTTCATCATATTATAAAAGCAAAAAAACAAGCGCTTAAAAGAGAATAAAAACAGCAAAAAAACACAGGCGACAAACTGTTATCAGTGAAACATAAACAAGGGGAGATAAATTTTTTTTTTCAACATTTTCTACTGATATTCGTCGTCCTGTCTGAAAATCTATCAACCCCCCACGTTGGTTAGATTTACAATTCGAGAACAATCCTTAATTTAAGAACAACATTAATTTACATTAGCTCAATGAATAAAACTTGCGAACAAGTTTGGGAAAGGTGTCTTAATATAATTAGGGATATTGTGGAATGGCAACCATTTAAAACCTGGTTCGAACCGATTAAACCCATCCAACTTGAAAACAATGTTTTAACCATTCAGGTACCAAGTCAATTCTTTTACGAATACCTTGAAGAACATTATGTGGGACTATTGGGTAAGACGATCAAACGCGAACTAGGAAAAGACGCAAGGCTTGAGTATCGTATTGTAGTGGAAAACGGCACACCTCATCAGCATCCCAAAACCGTAAACATGCCAGGGCAGTTTACCAAAAGTAAGAAGGACAGCGAAGTAGATTTTCCGTTAACTATACAGAATCCTGTAAAGAATCCGTTTGTAATACCAGGGATCAAACGCGTACAAATCGATTCACAGCTGAATCCTCACTACACGTTCGAATCTTATATAGAAGGTGATTGCAACCGCGTAGCTCGCAGGGCAGGTAAAACTGTGTCTGAAAAACCAGGAGGAACTTCCTTTAATCCACTGGTAATATATGGCGCTGTAGGTCTCGGAAAAACACACCTCGCACAAGCGATCGGTAATGAGGTTAAACGTATACATCCGAATAAAGCGGTGTTATATGTGAGCGCAGAAAAATTCATCAATCAGTTCATCGATCACTCGAAGAACAGTATCATCAATGACTTTATTCACTTCTATCAGTTAATTGATGTATTGATCGTAGATGATATACAATTTTTTGCGCGTGCAGAAAAAACTCAGGATGCATTCTTTGCCATCTTCAACCACCTGCATCAATCCGGTAAGCAACTGATCTTAACTTCAGATAAACCACCTAAAGACCTAGATGGTTTGCAGGAAAGATTACTGAGCCGTTTCCGCTGGGGACTCAGCGCTGACATGACATTGCCTGACTTCGAAACACGTATGGAAATCCTTGAGATGAAAATGCGTAACGATGGCCTGGAAATGCCAAAAGAAGTAGTGAAATATGTTGCTTATAATATTCAGAGCAACGTACGTGAACTGGAAGGCGCATTGATCTCTCTCCTTGCTCAATCTTCTCTCAACAGAAAAGAAATTGACCTGGAACTGGCAAAACGTGTACTGAAATCTTTTGTAAAAACTTCATCAAAAGAGATCACGATCGAAAGCATCCAGAAAATGGTATGCGAATACTTCGATGTGCCTTATGATAAGCTGCTGCAAAAAACACGTAAACGTGAAATTGTACAGGCAAGACAGATCACCATGTACCTGGCGAAATCATTTACCAAGAATTCACTGAAAACTATCGGAGAACATTTTGGCGGACGTGACCACACTACCGTGATCCACTCCTGTCAGACCGTAAAAGACCTGATGGATACAGATAACGCATTTCGCGATAATGTCATTGAACTGCAACAGAAAGTCCAGTTAGCAGCTATGTAAGATGCCCCCTATACAATCAAGCTCTTTGTCCCGGGTAACTCACCCGGGACTTTTTATTTCCCGCTGCTTAACAATTTCATAATTCACGGCAGATACAGCAGTTCATAACAACTAATAACTTTGTGCTACTGTACAATATGCCACAAGAAGGTCAACACACTTTATGGAGCGCTATCAGAAAAGGCGATGAAACCGCCTTCCGCCAGCTATTCGAAGAATGCTGGGAGCCCCTGTTCACCTATGCCAGTCGTATCACCATCGACCATTCTCTGGCCCAGGATAGCGTGCAAAGCCTCTTTATACACATCTGGGAAAAACGTGACAGCCTTCCCGATGTTACTGCCATCCTGCCATATCTGCGCAGCGCACTAAAAAACAGATTGCTGAATGCCCTCCGTGATGAACATGTCTATCAGAAACATGTAGACCTCTTCACACAGGTCATCGACACCAATTCCCCTTCTTCCGCGGAACCATTACACCTCAAAGAAACAGAACAACAGTTATTACAATCTATTAACCGCCTCCCCGGCAAAATGAAAGATGTTTTCTATCTGCATCGCATAGAAGACCTCTCCGTTGCCGAGATCGCCTGTAAACTGGGCACCTCTCCCCAAACGATCAGAAATCAGATCAGTACGGCCATGCAACGCTTAAAAGCGATCGTCGGTTAACTGTCTGCCAACTGATTAGCCATCCTTATCATATACACTTCAATCAATTGTTGATGATATGATCGCTATAAGATTGGTTAATAACACAGTTATCTCACTCTTCTGATTACACATCCTTTCTGCTCCTATTACTTTTACAACAGTCCTACGCCCTATCAAAAACAGCTTAATCGCTGAAGCTTAACTACTTCCCAACGTTACCAAATTGTTAAGCCAACTTTCCCGATAGTTATTCCATTCATTACCCGTGTCTTACTATCAAACCACAGAACAGTTTGGACAAAGGGACATTATTATTATTACTTGAAAAATTCCGGCAAGGGGCCTGCTCTCCCGAAGAAGAGGCCCTGCTGTACAAATGGCTGGATGCGCTGGATGCTGAAGACACCCTGCCGGCATTATCTGCTGATGAAATGCAAACGATCAAAATGAACATGCAGGAGCAGATATGGCCGAAGACCGTCAACCGCTACCGTCGCATCGGATTACGCATCGCCAGAGTAGCCGCCGTAATAGTACCCCTTGTTATCTCCGGATACTTCGTACAAAGGTTCTTTAATCGTAACCAACGCATAGCTCCCGCGGGCTTAGCATGGCAGACAGTGAAAAATAACAGTGGACAATTACAGAAAATCGTATTACCGGATCAATCAGTAGCAGTAGTCGGTCCTTACAGCACTATCGAATACCCTGCACATTTTCCTGCTGATGCAAGACCTGTAAAAATAAGAGAAGGAAAAGCCTTCTTCGACGTCGTTAAAGATACACGCCCCTTCAGCGTAGAAGATAACAGCGGTGTCCGCACCACTGTACTCGGTACTTCCTTCACAGTGGAAGCCAGCAAAAGCATGCACATCTCAAGGATAGCGGTCGCTACCGGTAAAGTGCAGGTAGAACAAAAAGGCTTTGCCACTGCTGTACTGGGACCATCGCAACGACTTACTTTCCGTGAACGATCAATTGAAAAAGACAGTATCGCAGCAACCGATCTACTCGCATGGACAAAAGGAGAGATCATTCTGCGCAATGCAACCTTGCAGGAGCTATTACTGACCATAAAAAACCAATACGGCATTACAGCCACTACAGCACTGAATATAGACCAGGGCAATTACAATTTGCACATCCCTGCTACAATGACCTTGCAGGAAGTCCTGGACATTGTTGAGAAAATCAGTTACAGACCAAAAATTCAATTTACAATGCAAGACAAACAACTTATAGTCAATTAAGAATTAACAATGAAGAATTAAGAATTGTATTCTTCATTGCCAGCAACACCTGCTGATACTGAAAGAAAACTTAACCATACATTCTTCAGCATCACAAACACTGGAACCATCAGCTCGTCAGGCTAACCAATTCTTAATTTTTAATTACTGATTCTTAATTCCTCTATAGACCGTCCTTCAAAAAAGGACATGACACGCTATTGCCTTTACCTTAACACAGACATATATGCAAAAAGACAAACTACATTTCTCTTCACGACTTCGCTCAGTATTCCTCACGGGACTGTCGATGCTCGTGCTGGCATCCACAGCCTTTGCCCTGCCAACAGGTTCTCAGGCTTTACAGAAAATCCTCCAACGTTTCCAGGTGAAACAAGGTAGCCTCTCCGCAGCCCTGAAACAACTGGAATCCACTGCGCAGATCAGCCTCGCTTATGACGAAGCGGCTCTCCAGAAAATGCAGGTACACGCAGAAACCTATCAGAAAAAATCTGTTATCAGTATCCTGCAGGACCTGTTAAGTCAGTCTTCCCTGAAATTCGAAGAAAAATATAATACCGTATTGATCTATGATAGCGCCGCTACTCCATCTATCAGCATTACAGCTCAGCAGGCGCAGGAAAAAGTAACCCTGATCGGTTCCGTATCTGATAAGAACGGTCCATTGATCGGTGCTACTGTAATGGTAAAAGGAACCAATAACGGTACCGGCACAGATGCTGCCGGTCAGTTCAAACTGTCTGTTGCGCAACCAGTGAACAATGTCGTACTGGTAGTCAGCATGATCGGTTTCAAAACACAGGAGATCGTTGTTGGCACTCAGCATAGCTTTCAGATCGTACTGGTTGAAAACAGTCTGAACCTGAACCAGCTGGTAGTAGTAGGCTATGGTACACAGCGTAAAAGCACTGTATCCGGCGCAATCGCTGACGTACAACTGGATAAACTGAACTCACGCTCCCTGGGTGATGCGAACGAAGCGTTACAGGGTAAAGCGCCGGGCGTAACCGTTCAGAACAATGGTGGTGATCCAACCTCTTCTCCAAAAGTATACATCCGTGGTATGGGTGGTATCAACGGTGAGTCTGCACTGACGATCGTAGATGGTTCCATCTACACCGGTGGTCCGATCAACCCGAATGATATCGAATCTATCAACGTACTGAAAGATGCGGCTGCCGCTATCTATGGAGCAAGAGCTTCTGGTGGTGTGATCCTCATTACCACTAAAAAAGGTAAAGAAGGCGCTGCAAGCGTAACCCTCGATGCTAAAATGGGCTGGCAGTATGCTGCTAAGAAACTGGACGTGCTGACCGCAAAACAGTTCGCTGATGTAGAAAACATCGCCTATGCTGCTGCCGGTACGCCACTCGCTGATGCATTCAACGCGACTAAATATCCTGAAGGCCAGATCACCCTTACTGACTGGCAGGACGAGATCTTCCGTACCGGTAAGATCAACGACTATAACGTGAACGTAAAAGGTGGTACTGATAAAGGCAGATATTACATGGGCTTCGGTTACCGTCGCAATGAAGGTATCCTGCTGAACACACAGGCAGAACGTTATACCTTCCGTATGAACTCCGATGCAATGGTTAAACCATGGCTGAAAGTAGGTGAGAACCTCTCCTTCACCTATACCAACGGTAATGGTGCAAACACGACCAGCCCTTATACAGGCGCGATCTTCACGGCGCTGGGCTACCCTCGTCATATCGCTCCACGTACCGCCACCGGTGCATTCAGCGGTATGCCTATTACTTACGCTGGTTCTTATGGTGACCTGGCAAACCCGGTTGCGATCCTGGAAAGAATGGATAACAAAACGCCAACTACCAATATCAATATCAACCCATACGCTGAGATCTATTTCACCAAGGACCTCGTATTCCGTTCCAATTTTGCTTTCACCAGATCACTGACCGATCAGAAATCATTCTCGACACGTGCACTGGAGATCGGTAAGATCAACACCAGCAACGGACTGTCTGAATCAGTGAACAATGGTACCAACCTGCTGGCTGAGCAGACGCTGACCTACACCAAAACTTTCAACGGCGTACACAACGTTAACGCAGTAGCTGGTTATACTTATCAGCATGACGATTATACTTACCTCTTTGTATCTGCCAGCAACTTCGGCGATGAAAGAGATGTATACCGTTACTTCGATAACGCCGGTACATGGGCAAAACCATCCAGTGGCAGATCGCAGACCGCTGTAGAATCATTCCTGGGTCGTGTGAACTATGACTACAAAGGCAAATACCTGTTCACTGTATTGGGTCGTCGCGATGGTAGCTCTCTCGTAGCTCCGCAGAACCGCTACCAGAACTACTACTCTGTATCTGGTGGTTGGGTGCTGACACAGGAAGATTTCATTCCTCAGACCTCCGCACTGAGCTTCGCGAAACTGCGTGCAAGCTATGGTGTACTGGGTAACCTGGGTAGCTTACCTGCTAACGCGATCAACATCAACCTGAAATCAGTAAATATCTATACTGGAGCAAATGGTACGCAGACAACCGGTCTGGCGGAAGATGCACTGTCTAACCCGAACCTGACATGGGCTGATTCCCGTCAGATCAACTTCGGTACTGACCTCGCTTTCTTCAAAAATAGCCTGTCCGTTACTGCTGACTACTTTATCAAAACTACCGAGAACATGATACTCCAGGTAGACCCGCCAAGTACTGCAGGTGTTAGCACCGGTCCGTACAAAAACATGGGTAAAGCCCGCGATAAAGGTATCGAACTCGGTATCAACTATAACGGTCGTGCAGGTAAAGAATTCACTTATGGCATCGGTGCTACCCTGACCAAAGTGAACAACAAACTGCTGGAACTGGAAGATGGCAGAAACGAAGTGGTCGCTTCCTCTAACATCAACGTACGTAGTACGCTGAACCCGATCGTAACCCGCGTAGGCAATCAGATCTATGCGTACAACGTGATCAAGACTGACGGTATCTTCCAGACACAGGCAGAGATCGACAATTATAAAGGCAAAGATGGTCAGCTGATCCAGCCAAATGCAAAACCAGGCGACCGTAAATTCATCGATAGAGACGGTAACGGTACCATCAACAATAACGACAGAGAGATCGTAGGAAGCCCGTTCCCTTCTTTCTCTTATGGTCTGAGTCTGAATGCTGCCTATAAAGGATTCGATGTGAACGTATTCGCACAGGGCGTACAGGGTAACAAACTGTTCAACGCACTGAAATACACCAACATGAACGCGAGCATCGGTACTAACTACAACATGCTGACCGGTATCCTGGATGCATGGACGCCTACGCATACCAATACTGATGTTACACGTATCATCTCTACTGACAAAAACGGTAACTACGGTAATACCTCCGACTGGTATATCGAAAACGGTTCTTATCTGCGTATCAAAAACATCACCCTGGGTTACACACTGCCTGCGCTACTGACCAACCGTGCGCACGTAGGTGCTGTAAGACTGTACTTAACAGCGACCAACCTGTTCACTATCACTAAATACAAAGGATACGATCCTGAAGTAGGTATGGACGAATTAGGTATCGATAAAGGCCGTTACCCACAGGCTAAGAATGTTCTGATCGGTCTGAACGTTAATTTCTAATCAACACAAACTGACGATTACAATGAAGCAACTCATAAAAAATATCACCCTCTCCCTGGCAGGTGTCTCCCTGCTGGCGGCTTGTAACAAAAAGCTGGATATTACACCGGAAGGTGCGCCTACCTCCGGTAACTTCTGGCAGACAGAAACCGACGCTATCTCCGGTGCTAACGCGATGTACAACCTGTTTGACGATGAAAACTTCTATGGCCGTGGCTACTGGTGGTTTATCAACGCCAGCGATGATATGGTGACTGGTCGTGTAAAAGCAGAAGGCGATAACATCAAGAACTTTAACAGCAACTTTATCGGTGGTTCTTATACAGAAGGACAATGGAAGATGAGATATATCGTGATCAAACGTGCGAACGATGTGATCATGCATGTGCCTTCTATCCCAATGGACGAGAAAGTAAAAAATCGTATCCTGGGTGAAGCTTACTTCCTCAGTGGTCTGATGTACTACGAACTGGCATATACCTATGGTGATGCCCGTGCCGGCGTACCTATCGTAAAACGTGACAGTCTGACCGGTGATAAACCAATTCCCCGTTCTGCTAACGTAAACATGGTATATGATTACGTTGAACAGGAACTGAAACAGGCGGCTGCGCTCCTGCCTTATTTCGACACCTATTCTTCTGATATCTATGGCCGTCCGCACAAAACAGCTGCTTTCGCCTTCCTGAGCAAAATGTTCCTGTACAAAAAGGACTATGCAAATGCAGAAAGATATGCTGACTCTGTGATCCTGAGCGGTAAACACAAACTGCTGGACAACTTTGCTGATGTATTCACCATCGCTAATAACTGGAGCAGCGAATATATCTGGTCAGTATACTCCAATTCTCAGGGCCCAAGCGGCTGGGGCAGCATTCTGCCAGGCGTAATGCTGGAGAACAAAGGCTGGGGTAAATACAATGGCTGGGGCTATTATATGCCAACCAAAGAACTGTATGACTCTTACGAAGAAGGCGATATCAGAAGAGAAGCAACGATCCTGAAGCCAGGTGATCATGTTAAATTCTATGGAGAAGATATCACTTACGCTTCTACCAATAGCTTGTCCGGCTACCAGTTCCGTAAATACATGGAACCGTTCTCTTATCCTGCCGGCCAGCACCTGAGCCCTAACGGGGACCATCCTACCACTGACCTGAACCTCCCATTGCTGCGTTACGCAGAAATACTGCTGATCAAAGCGGAAGCTGAACTGATGCAGGGTAAAAATGCAGATAAGGAAATCAACATGATCAGACATCGTGCTGGTTTGAAAGATGTAACCGGCGCTACTATGACCGAACTGAAAAAACAACGTCGTTCAGAACTGGCGGGCGAATGGGCTAACCACCACTACGACCTGGTACGCTGGGGAGATGCACAGGCTGCCTACGCTAAACCATTACATGGTTTCGGCGGCGCTGAGATATGGCCTGCACGTACTTTCAATCCTGCTATTCACAACGTATGGCCTGTGCCAAGAAGTGAAGTGACCAGTAGCGGTGGCGTTGTAAAACAGAACGGCGGCTGGGAATAATCCCCTGACTGCTTAAAGAATACATGAATTACGAATTGCGGACTACGGAACATGGTCCACCGGTAAGCTAAAATTACCGGTGGATGCAGAAAACGTAATCTGTAATTCGTAATTTGCTTTTTATAATATATTGAAATACAGTAATGCTTAGATCATCATTTCTTTCTCTCTCTCTGCTCGCCGCTATGACAGCCGGCGCGCAGACCCGCAACTATGCACCGATCAATGCACATTCGCATAATGACTATGAACATCCTATTCCGTTCCTGACAGCCTATTTCCGTCATTACGGCTCAATAGAAGCAGATGTTTTTGAACGCAACGGTCAGCTGTTCACCGCCCATACAGAAGAGGCGATCCGTCCGGAACGTACACTGGAAAAACTGTACCTGAACCCTTTGCGGGAGCAGCTCAAAAAGAATGGTGGTACTGCTTATAAAGACAGTAAGGACACGTTACAGCTGATGATCGATTTCAAGACCACCGGCGTACCTACCATAAAAGCACTCATAAAGATACTGGACCGCTATCCCGATATTACAAAGAATCCGACAGTAGTAGTCACCATCAGCGGCGACCAGCCTGAATTAGCGCTCTGGTCACAATATCCTGACTACATTCATTTCGACGGAAAACGTGGGTTCACCTATACCGCTGCACAGGAAAAACGCATTCCGATGTACAGCGTAGACATCAAACAATTTACCAACTGGAATGGTAAAGGAGTGATCGTAAAAGAAGAAAAAGCAAAAATTCAGCAATGGGTCGATAGCGTACACCAGGCTGGCAAAAAAGTGCGTTTCTGGGGCATGGCTGACAATGTGAATACCTGGAAAACCCAGATGAATATGGGCGCCGATTATCTCGGTACCGACCTCGTGGAAGATATGGCCACCTTCCTGAGCAACAGACAAAACCTTGAATACAACGGCACCGCCGCCCCTCATACACTATACAATGCGCGTTATGTAAATAATGACAGCATGGGTAAAGTGACCAACGTTATTCTCCTGATCGGCGACGGTATGGGACTCGCACAGATCTATACAGGTTTCACCGGCAATCATGGTCAGCTGAATCTCCTGCAAATGAAGAATATTGGTTTCTCTAAAACCTACTCTTCTGATAGCTATATCACTGACTCTGCAGCAGGCGGCACCGCAATGGCCAGCGGCAAAAAGACCAACAATCGTTACGTAGGTGTAGATGCTACCGCTGTACGCATTCCTGCTATTCCTGATATCATCGCACCGAAAGGATACAACAGTGCCATCATCAGCGCCGGCGATATCACAGATGCTACCCCTGCCGCTTTCTACGGACATGTTCCTGAAAGAAGCATGGAAGATTCTATTGCTGCGAATTTCCTTACCAGTCCGGTAAGCATCATGATCGGTGGTGGCGCCAAACACTTCAATCAGCGTAAAGATGGTAAAGACCTGCCTAAATTGTTACAGGACAAAGGTTATACCTTCAGTACCAATCTGGATGAACTGAACAATATCCAGTCCGATAAATACCTGGTACTGGACAGCAGTGCAGAGCGCTCCATGCTGACAGGAAGAGGTGAATTCCTGACACAATCACTGGAAAAATCCATTACTTCCCTGCGTAAACAAAATAAGGGCTTCTTTATCATGGCAGAAGGCGCACAGATCGACTATGGCGGTCATGCGAACATTGTGCCTTACGTAGCGACTGAAATGATGGACTTTGACAAAGCGATCGGCGCCGCTATGAAATTTGCAGATGAAGATGGCCATACGCTGGTGATCGTAACAGCGGATCACGAAACAGGTGGTTTGTCATTACTGGATGGTAATATCTCCAAAGGTTATGTAGATGGTCATTTCAGTACCAATGATCATAGTGCGATCATGGTGCCTGTATTTGCTTATGGTCCTCACTCACTGGATTTCAGAGGGGTATATGAGAATACGGAGATTTTTGCAAAAATCATTGCACTGCTGCAGTAATACCATCAGGATGTTGTAACTAGCTAATAGATCACTTAGATATTATCTGACTATACTCATCTTACATTCGTCCTTCGATAAAAAACGAAGCACTAACGTAAGATGAGTATAGTCAGACCAATGAAAGACCCTATTTATCTTCTTTTTTCATAAACTTCTCCAGCACTCGTCTTCTGTCCCCCGGATTTCCTTCCAGGTACTTCAACACCCCTCTTTTCACAAATTTCCGCACATCTTTCTTCAGTGCCGGCATGTCCAGTTTATCCTTGCTGCGTCCTGCATACGTCAGTGGTTCTCCCTTTACAGCAGCAAACAATACGAGCATTCTCCCGATCCGTTTTTTATTTACTTTCAGTTCCGCACCTTCTTTTTCACCTACTTCCACAAAGGCATCTTCCAGGCCTTTCAGCACACCATCCACCAGTGAGCCATGCCCTTTGGTACTTTCATTGTTAGCGAAGGAACGAATATATGGCGCAGGATGAACAGTATAGATATGATGATATCTCAGAATAACATGGAAGATATAACCGTTGATAGCTGTTTTCAGTTCTATTGGCAACCAGGCATTCATGCTGCCATAGTCGTGTTTATCAAGGAGATCATTGAACAGTTCGGAGATGCCTGTTCTGAAATAAAACACATTACGCTGCAATTCTCCCCGGTTATCCACACTGATTATTTTCAGTCCGGGGTTCAGATAAGCCAATTGTTGCAGCATGATATTCATGGGAATGTAAGCCACCTGGTTATTCCTGAAAATATTTTCTTCCAGCTGGAAATCCAGTTTAATACCATTCGGCTCTCCATCGGCTGCATGCGTTTCCAATTCGTATATGCCAGCGTGAGAGGTAACGGAATGTATTTCTCCATCTACCACGACACGTACCAGTACGAAACGGGCGATCGCTATGAGCAATGCAATTTTAAAATTCTTACCGGAGGAAATCTCCTGCAAAAAGGCGACCTCATGTAATAGTTCATCAACCGGTGCGCCTGAAATGACCACGCTGACAAAACTATCTGGATTGAACGTGATCTCTACGGTGGATAACCCTGTTACATCTTCCAGATAATCAGTGACCAGCATTTTCATCAGGCGTCTGATACCGTAGCTGTTCACCGAACCCAGGTACATCACCGGTCGGTTGCGGATAGATTCAATAACAGGAAGAGAAGGCCGTCCATTCATATTTTTCTGCTTTACTTCCTGCAAAGTAACGCAATCATTTCACACCACCACCAGTTTGTTCCTTATGGCGTACAATACCAATCCTACACGTGTTGAAACGTTCAGTTTTTTGAATAATGCTTCACGATATCCGTCAACAGTACGCTCGCTGACAAACATCTCTTTCGCGATGAGCTGATAGCTTTTTTCGCTACAGGCAAGCCGCAGGAATTCCATTTCCCTGTCACTGAGTTTTGCGATCGCGTTCAGTGCAGATCGTTCGTCCACCAATGCATTGATGGACTGCATCACTTTACGGGTGACCGTATCATTGTAATAATATCCTAATGTAAGGATATCATCGAAGGCCTGTTTTAATTCACTGGGTTCTGCATCTTTCAGGATATATCCTTTAGCGCCATGGCGGATCATTTTTATGATGGCCGTTTCGGCATCCATGGTGCTTAATGCCAGTATACAGATATCGGGATGATGCTGTCGCAACCACTCCGCGGAAGCGTAACCGTCCATATCCGGCATATTAACGTCCAGTAATACGATATCGGGCTGCTGCGCTCCGGTCATTTTTCCGATCAGTTCTTTCCCACTGGCGGCTTCGAACAATACTTCATAATTGGGGAACAGGTTGATCAACACCGATAATCCTCTCCGGAACATGGTGTGATCGTCAACAACGGCAATGAATTTTTTTTCAGACATGGGGTATGGTTATAGTAATGATAGTTCCTTTTCCGGGATGACTGGTAATGTTGGCCAGTCCGCCCAATACGGCGGCTCTGCTGGTAATATGCTGTAGTCCGAGCCCGCTCTTCTTATTAAGGGTTTCTGCTACATGAAATCCGGCCCCGTTATCACAGATACTGACATACAATTGCGTTTCCATATAACGGCAGGTGATGACCACTTCCGTTGCGGCTGCATGTTTGAGTACATTCTGCAGGGATTCCTGTATAATGCGGAAGAGGATCAGTTTTACCTGTTCTTCCATGGGCCTTTCCGTTCCTTCTACCTGAAGACTGACCTGTGTAACGCCACTCCGGTTAATGCGTTCTATTTCCTGGTCTATATTGCCCGCAAAACTGAACAACTGCACACGCTCTGTACTTAAACCTTTTGCTACGTCCCGGAGAATGCTCATTGCCTGACCGATCGTATCCTTTACTTCGCGTAATCCGGCGTCTGGTTGTTCGGTGCGTTGTCCGATAATATTGAGCTGTACTTTCGCCAGACTTAACAATTGTCCTACATGGTCATGCAGCTCCTGACTGATATTATTGAATGTTTCCTCCTGTATTTCGAGCGTCGCCTGTAATAATTGCCGGTCAAAGGCATGTTTCATTTCCATTTTTTCGGCGGCTACCTGCTGCTGCCGGTTATTATAAGCCCAGATCATGATCAGCAATAGAATCCCCAGGAACAGTAATACGGCGATTACTGCGATAATGATAATAACGATCTGTTGATTCGAATCCTGCATAATACAAATGCGACGCAATAAGAGGAATAGAGAATGATATTTACTACGGGTAAAATCGCACGATACAGGCTGGTGTTACCGATCACAATATTATTACTTCTTATATATTGCTGTAATCCGAGCAATACAAGCGTAATGAGGCCAAACAGGAGGTTAGCGGCGCTGATCCAGGAATAAGGGTCTTTGAACATACCTAATTGTGTATTTCCATGAAGCGCTAACCTGAGTAACACGAAGCAAGAGAAAACAATATTAAGGATTTCGATCAGAATAACAGAAATATTATTGAACTGCTGCTGTCCCTGCAGGAATAAGAAGTTGATAAAAATAAACAGGATGGAAAGCAGGCTAATGATGATATAAACAGGCTTTTCATTTTTCCGGAGGCGTAGCATAATGCCGTACAGATAGAGATGGAGCGGTGTGGACAACAGGATGTACCAGTTATAGATAAAGTCACTGCGTGTCCAGCCTATCAAACGGTAATTTGTGCCGACTATTTCTACTACGTTGGTTAACAATAGCAGAGGGATAAACAGGACGAGCCGGCAATAAGAGAGCCCCTTGTAGCAGATGACCGCTACAAGGAGGCTTAACAACTGGAAATACTGAAATAGGTCTAATGTCATGGTATATCAGGGTTGCAGACCGCCAAAATCGTAAACTCTATCAGGAGGCGCCAGACGGCTATCCACGACTGCATAGGGAATTACAAAAATAGTCGTACGGCCGATTTTCGGCGTCATATCAACATTTGGTAATTCTACCTTAAATGCATCGTGCAGATGCTGTGCATACATTCCCAGAGCAAGTCTAGTCTGAATGGGGGCGCCAGGGTACTGGGCCTTCAGATCAGCTATCTTCTGGTTTAGCCAAACCAGTACTTTATCCCCGTCAAAATATTCCGAGTAAGTAACTTCGAGAGGTTTGGTAATCCTCATGTCAATTGGCACAAGGGGATAGATAATTCCATGTTGCGCCATTGTGCTCGCATAATGCAACATACATTCCTGCGCCAGACCAAAGGAAATTTCTTCTCCCGGGAAAGCAGGGGGAGCTGGAGGAAGAGGCGGAGCCGGTGGCAATATAAAGGTCTCCACATAGTTGTCCTTCTCTTCAGAGGTAAAGTCTCTGTACTCGTGAATTGACTTTGTAATAATTCGGGCATTTGACCGGGATTTGTTGGGCATTATAGCATTAAATTCCATCGTTTTGGGATTTTGGTAAGTTATTGAGGTTAAATTATCAAAGGCAATTTACTTCCCTGAAAGCATTCAACAACACCCAACTAACAAAAACGGGGAAAAGAAGTTTAGCCCCGGGAAAAATACCCCCTACTCATACAGTAAACTAATTATCAATACATAAGCCCTTATAATATGTCAATAAAACTTGTTCACATTCCGCCAGTAGCGTAATTTTATAAGCAGATACAACACCCCAAAAACTAGCTATACAGAAGGACCATTTTTAACAGCAGATTTTTATTTATACCCCAAACAGCAATAGATGTATAACACCATTATGCAGATCGTACCGGCATTCCTCCCATACGCTGCAAACATTATTCTAACAGTAAAATCAGTACCTCCATGGACCCCCAGACCGTAATACCCGAAACACCACCTGTCACAAACCTGTGTGAAGAGGCCAGCAATGAGAACCTGTCGAAAGGACTACCTGTCAATGAAGAAGACTATGCTGTCATCGTAGGCGTCAGTCATTACCTGAGCCTTGCGCCACTGGACGCACCCGTTACAGATGCCTGCCGCCTGAGAAACTGGCTGATCAAAGCCGAAGGTGGCAATATGCATCCCAAACATGTGTTCTTCATTCCATCTGCCCTAGGCAGTAATACGCCTGACCAACTGGCCATTGACAAAGCATTATCTGACATCATCCAGATGGCGACAGCCAAACCGGCACGCCGCCTTTATTTTTACTTCTCCGGTCATGGCTTCGGGTCTAACTGGGAAGTAAATGGTATGTGTCTGCCGATCTGGTCACCCAGTTTCTATAATGCCGCGCTCTCTTCTAAAGCTTATCTGGACTTACTGGTAGAGCAGGACCTGTTCCAGGAAGTGTATTTCTTTCTCGACTGCTGTCGCGACAGGAAGATCAATACCAAACCGCTGCACTCCATGCTGGGCGGCGAACGTCCTGGCGGCGCCAATACCATGGCCGTCGTGCTATATGCCTCAGAATACGAAAATCCGGCCTGGGAAGGCATGATGAACAACAATGGCAATCTGCAGGTACATGGCTATTTCTCCCGCGCATTGATGGAAGCCTTGAACGGTGGCGCCGTTAATAACAACGGCGATATCACCATTACCAGTTTCATTGACTACGTCCGGGAAAAGACAGAGTCATATGCACAGGAGCGCAACCAGACACAAACCGTCCGCTCCGATATCAGGAATAACAAAAATGGCCTGAATTACGTATTCCACCGGACCGGCAGGGTACCAGGCACTGTGCTGACGATCACATTCAAATCCGCCGGAGATATTGCGCTGGACGGCCCGGACCTGAACAACATCAAATCGGGCACTGTACAGGCAGGTGATTCGTGGCTGGTACCACTCGGTAAAGGATACCACCAGATCACCAATAAAACGACACGGTCTTCCGCATTCATCACGATAGATGGTACACTTAAATCCATGAATTATGACTTCTGAGACGCCCACTTACAGGCTCACCGTCTCCGCCGTTGGCGTAATGTCAGATTTTGCACATCTCACGGTATACAACGGCTTTCTGGAAGATATCGCCAGGGGATATGAACAACTGGACCTGGAACTGAAGCCCGGCTTGTACAGCATCACACTTAAACTGGATGGCAATATCATCAAGGAACATGTACGCCTGACGCAGGATATGGATTTCCAGATACCAACACCACCTGTATATGCCTCGCTGGTAGCGGATAAATTCAAGTCCTCTCACGAGTATTATGCGATCAACGCACATCAATACAGTCTCGAACCTACTGTGGAAAATGCACCAGCGGAAGGAGGTGCGATCTTTCTCTTTTTCCGGTATACGGACGTGGAGAAAAGAAGAGAACTGAATAACGAACAGCAATCCCTCGGACAAGGATTCTCCCTGCTTGATGCAGCCCGGAATGTCATCTACAAACTGGAAGGCAACAACATCAAAGAAGATACAGACGCTGGCTGGCTCGCTTTTCATGCGGTATTACCGGAAGGGACTTATTATCTGCATTATACCGGACACCAATGCAGGACAGGGGTTGCAGAAGATCAGGACCTGCCTGCACGGGAGATACCTATTCAGGTATTCAAAAGCGGCGACCAGCTAAAAGGGTTGTCTGGTGAATACTGGCAGACCCAGGTCTTTCTCACTTTTGGCCATGGCCCGATCTTTCCGTCGATGAGCATTTTCATTGCACCACGCAAACAGGGATTTGTGAATAACGATGAAGGTAACTATCGTATCGATGGACTCCGGCATAAGTTCCATAACGGCGTGTACATCCTGCCGGAGAAAGTACTGCTTGAATTCGAACAGGGGCAATGGACCTCACCTATGAAAGGGCTGTTAGCGGCTTATGTTTATTTCAGTAGTCCGGAACTGGATAATGAAGAACTGTTCCGGAATGTCACACAGGATATCCCCATTCTGTTAGGCCAGGACACACCAGATGTAAAGGCCTTACAGATCATGGCTGCCCAGTACTATCGGGAGCCGATACCACCGATCTCCCTAAATGCGCCCTGTATGTTCCTGGCAGGTATCCGGGCGATTATCAGGGCTTCTATCAAAGCACCGGATGTGATTGTGGATGATAGTCTGCTGGAAGACATTACCGACAAGCTATACAACGATATGGTCTGGACATCCTATCAGCCGGCGCCGCTTCCCGAACCGGTCCCGGAATCAATGGCCGCATCGCAAAATGAGGCTACCGCGAGCATTTTCAGTGTAGTAGAAAAGATCATCGGTAATGAAAAATCGCCGGAGGAAATCGGAGAGCGCTTATTACAATCGCAGACGGTAAGTACGCTGCTGTATTACATTGACAAACTGGACCACGAACTGGATGTCAATGACCTCGCCACCCGCTTACAGATACCACCCAATGTGGTGCGCAAAACAGTACAGCATATTCTCAATTTTTCTGAAAGCATCAAAGATGCAGAAAGTAAGCCGGAACAATTTACGTTCCGCAATATCAACAAACTGAAAAACATCCAGTAATACACCACTCCATGACACCACAAAGTTATGCATTGCATATCGGCCTCAATGCCGTTAATCCGGTCAGCTATGAAGGCTGGAACGGCGAATTATTCGCATGTGAGAATGATGCGGCCGTATACCGGTCCATTGCAGAAAAGGCCGGCTTCCGGCAGATTTATTCTTTACTTACAAAAGAAGCAACGGCAGTAAACGTATTGCAACACCTGCAAACGGCTGCCGGACAATTAGCTGCAGGTGATATTTTTCTAATGACCTATTCCGGTCATGGCGGCGTACTGGCAGACACGAATAAAGATGAAACAAACAACTTCGGCGAGATGGACGGATTTGATGAAACATGGTGCCTGTACGACCGGCAACTGATAGACGACGAACTGTTTTCCTGCTTTGGCCAGTTTAAAGAGGGCGTACGTATTCTCTTATTCTCGGATAGTTGTCACTCGGGTTCTGTTGCTAAAAACACGACCCCTGTGAATAACAATGCGGCCATAGACCCCGCGACTTACACCCGGGCCAGATTTGCCCCCCTGGGCACAATGATACGTACGTATAACGCCCATAAGGCGGAATATGACAGTATACAGGCCCCTCTCAACACGCGGCCTGAAGACATCAAGGCATACGTCATTCAATTTGGCGCCTGCCAGGACGATGAATTAGCAATGGAAGTATGGGGGAATGGGATGTTTACAGCCAAGCTGCAAAAGGTCCTGAATGAGCCTGTAAATAGCTATAATGAGCTATTCTCGGCGATCAAAAGAGGATTTTCCGCCCAACAGCATCCCAACCTGTTCCACTATGGTAACAAGACATACGAGTTCCTCTCACAGGCGCCATTTTCTATAGAAGCGGGTGTAGGGGTAAAGGGGGGCTTCCTACTGTAAATAAAAATCCGGAAGCCCTGTCAATCGGGGCTTCCGGATCACTAATCATTTATCATCACGTTATCTTTTTGCTTTGAATTCTGAGCCTTCTTTCCATTGCGGGAACTTATCTTCATTCGATAAGGTTACACCCACATCAAAGAGGAACCGCACGTCTTCCACCATACCGGACAATTCCCAGCTGGGGTCCAGCTGATCGAACGGAGAGTGGTAATGGTCACGGCCATACATGGCTGCATGGTCAGGCGCCCAGGTGGAATCATGATTCAACGACTGATTACCGCTACCCGGATACAATGCCGGGATACCTACTTTGGCGAAATTGAAGTGGTCGGAGCGGAAGAACCATCCACCGGAAGGGTTAGCTTCGGGTATCAGGAAACGGCCTTGTTTTTCGGCTGCTTTTGCTGCATAATCATCCAGGTCTGACTGTCCCTTTCCGATAATGGTAATATCTTTTGTACGACCGAAGAAGTTCAGTACGTCCATATTGATATCGGCAACGGTAGATTTGATCGGGAAGATGGGGTGTGTGGCATAATATTCTGAACCCAGCAGCCCCTGTTCTTCGCCGGTCAGGGCCAGGAACAATACAGAACGTTCAGGCGGGTGTTGCAGCTTCTTAAAAGCGGTGGCCAGTTGCAGCAAGCCTGATACGCCGGAAGCGTTATCGAGCGCACCATTGTAGATCGTATCTCCTTTTACGGCTTCGCCTACACCCAGGTGGTCCCAGTGAGCAGAGTAGATGATGTATTCATTTTTCCGGTCTGTACCTGGTAGCAGTGCGGCCACATTGTGAGAAACGGATTTACGCGTTTTGTTATGCAGGGTCAGGGAAGCGGTGACACCTAAGGGCACCGGCTTGAATCCGGGGCGTTTTGCCTGATTGATAATTGTATCAGATACGCCGGCCAGCTGGAACAGTTTCTTAGCCGATTCCTGCGTGAGCCATCCTTCAATAGCGGCGCGGCTCATATTGTTATCAGCCGTTTGCAGGTCGAGCTTAGGCTTTGACCAGCCACTACGCACGACGGTCCAGCCATAACTGGCGGGCAGTACATCATGAATAATGAGGATACCGGCGGCACCCTGACGGGCGGCTTCTTCAAATTTGTACGTCCAGCGGCCATAGTAGGTCATGGTGCGGGTCTTTCCCTTAAACAGGGTACTGTCATAGAAACCAGGGTCATTGACCATTACTACGACGGTCTTGCCTTTTACGTCCAGTCCCGCATAGTCATTCCAGTTATATTCCGGCGCCACGATACCGAAGCCGGCGAAGATCATTTCGGAGTTATTGATGGACACCTGGTCCTGTACACGTTTTGTCCCGGCCACGTACTGGTCCAGGTAAGACAGTTTCAGGTCACCATTTTTTCCCTTGAGCCGGAGGTCGCCTTCCGGGTTGGACTGGATTTCCACCATGGGGACATCCTGCAGATAGCTGGTACCGTTACCCGGTTCCAGGCCGATTTCCTTAAATCGCTTTTCCAGGTAGGCAAGGGTTTTCTCTTCGCCTATGGTAAAGGGTTTACGGCCCTGAAATTCGTCGGATGCCAGTACGGAGATGTCACGTACCAGACCGGCGGAATCAATGGCTTTAATGGCGGTTGAGTCGTCTTCCAGGCCCGCCTGCTTTGTGCCCGTATTACAGGCGGCGGCCAGCGTAGCCAGGAGTAAAAGAGAACGCAGGTCTTTCATGAGCAAGTTGTATTTCCTCTAAAGATATTAAATTCATGAAAGGTCCTACCTGCTGATGTTCTCTCTTTGCGTAAATAATTATATGTTTGCCGACCACACACCCCTCCCTAAATCTAAACTGTATGCAATATTTCGGAGAACGATTAAAAGCCGCACGTAAAATTAAAGGCTGGTCCCTGCAGGACCTGGCCAACCAGACCGCCAATTCCATTACAAAACAGGCGCTGAGCAAATATGAAGCTGATGTAATGCATCCCTCCCGTAAGATCTTATTGTTGTTATCAGCTGCATTGGGGGTAAAACCAGGTTACTTTGAAGGACAACCGGCATTCAGACTGCCGGATTTTGAATTTCCGCGTAAAGGGAACGTACCATCTAAACAGATCGACAGTATCAAGGAGAAGGTGAAAGGAGTACTGGAACGTTATCTGCAGGCAGAATCCCTGCTCAACATGCCGGTCAGATTCAGTAATCCACTCAAAACCTTTCCGGTAGCGGATGAGACAGCAGCGGCTGCTATTGCTGTCAGGCTACTGGACAAGTGGAACCTGGGCAAAGGCCCGATTCACAACATTACGGGGATGCTGGAAGAAAAGTCCATACGCGTCATTGAAGTAGATGCGCCTGTTACATTCGACGCCCTGAGCGCCTGGATCGACAAGGTGCCACTGATCGTACTACATCAGGACCGGCTGGCCGACATCAAGCGTTACCATGCATTGTATGAATTAGGTCAACTGCTGCTGACCGTTCCGGCGACTGCAGACAAGGACAGGATCTGCCAGACTTTTGCGGCCGCTATGCTGCTTCCGGGCGACACACTGGAATCACTGCTTGGCGCTAAAAGGACGGCGATTGCTCCCGGAGAACTGATCTGCATCAAAGAACAGTATGGTCTGCCTATGCAGGTGATCCTGAAACATGCCATCTTCAAAGACATTATCGACCGGAAAGAAACGGGGGCATTCTTCCGGATGGTCATGGAGAACAAAGATGAAGCGGGTCTGGGATGTTACACCGGACAGGAAAAGACCGGGCGTTTCGACAGGATGGTCCGCCGACTGATGGCAGAAGAGGTCATCCCTGCCCAGAAAGCGGAGGCACTGACCGGCATACCGGAGGAAGCGCTGAAAAGGCAACTGGAAGTTTTTGCAGGGGTATCCTGAGTACCGTAATTTTTTATGCAAAAGCCTTTTACGTGGTACGTAAAAGGCTTTTGCATTTTATAGCATGCTCACCCGGGGAAATTCCCCTCCCCCGAAACCGTGTATTTCCCATTGTCTGATGCCTTGTTGCGAGGCTACATTTGTATCGCACAAACAGCCCATCACCTTAATCCTTACGATCATGGACCCCGCATTACTTACACATCACCTGGAACAGATTGACAAAAAGATCATCCGGAAAATCATTGCCTCTGCCGCAAAAGATCATTTCGCACCTGTTCATCCCAGAACAACCAGTTCCGGACATAACCCCAATAAGTATACAAGCAAAAGAAAAGCGCCCCGGTAATCCGGAGCGCTTTCCTGTGTGTATGTGGGCTATTACTACGCTATATTAATGTTCAACTACATCGGACACTGCTTTTTCTTCGGCATGCGCATGATGTACTTTCTTGTGATGCTGTTTGTTGTGTCTGGCATTTTTCTTCTCTTTCTTTCCCTTATTCCACCATACCATGAACCCGGTGACAGGCAAACTGGCGCAGATCAGGCTTGCGAAGAAGGCAAGGATCTTGCCTGGTAGTCCGGCGATCGCGCCTGTATGTATATCATAGTTCATACCGATGAGTTTCTCACCGGCATTTCTATCCTTCGATGTTTCCCGTAACAGCAGCTTACCTGTTGTTTTATCAAACTGCAGGTCATCCCGGTCATAGTAAGTCTCTTTTCCCCAGTATACGGACATTCGTATAGTCGCTGTATTGGCGGCAGGCGTTTCCCGTACGCCGATACGTTTTGCTTTTGGGAACTGCTTTACGGCCGTAGCATAGGCAATATCTACCGGATTACCATTTGTCAATGGCAGCGCCAGGGTATCAGAAAAAACTTCTTTATGCTTCGGCGGGGTCACGCTACGGGAGGCGACCACATAAACGGTGGTCTGGAACCATTTAAAGGCCCATACCATTCCTGTCAGCGCGAGTACGAGGGCTATTGCCATGGCATAGAACCCTAATACGTTATGAAGGTCGTAATTGACACGTTTGAAGTTGCCCGACCATTTGATCTTAAAGCTCTGTTCGCGGGCTTTTTTCGACCATTTCTTAGGCCACCAGAGTATGAGTCCGGTAATGAGCAGTATAACGAATATAAAGGTACTCCAGCCTACGATCGGCTGACCATACTTGTCATTGAGCAGCAGGCTCCAATGCAGGTATTTTATGATCACGAAGAAATCTTTCTTCAAGTCACGTACAGCTGTTACCTGACCAGTATATGGATTGACATATGCTGTTTTATAATATGCGGTGGTACCGAAGAGGGTCAGGGCATTTTCGTCGCCATCCTTATAGGTAATAAATTCCCATGCACGGTCCGGCTGACGGTAGGTAAAGGTACTCAATACCGGAAAATCCTTTCCAAGGGCAGCCTGGGCCTTCTCCTGTAATGTACTCAAAGGAAGGGGCGGTTGATTGGTTGGAGTGACAAACAGGATATCATGATGCACCCATTCGCTGATTTCCTTCTGGAATACAAAAATACAGCCGGTCAGCGCAACGATAAATACAACTATCCCGGAGGCCAGTCCCAGCCAGAGGTGTAACCAGGCGTTGAGCTTCTTTCTCCAGGATGGGCCTTTTTTCTTGCCGTTTGCTTGCGTATTGTTCCCCATGTGGCAGACAAAATGTTAAGAAATGAATTGCTTCCGTACGGTAGGGGCCGGTCACATCAGTCGCATAGGGTCTCCTTACCGATTTAAGGGACAAAAGTCGGGGAGCTAAAATGGAAAAACCAGACGAAAAGGGAATTTGACTTACGCAAAACGGAAAAATAAAAAATTGAACACTGGTAATGAGGCTGCAGTACCGTTCTATAATTTGGTAGTACGATGACCCTACCATTGTCCATTTCAACCCAAATAGGGCAGCCGATATTGTTTACCCCCGGCCTGCCAGCGGCCTATTCCAGCTACGCGCTGCAGGGCACCCAGCCGTATTACGCGGTGAGTGACAGCTTTGGCTGTATCCTGTTCCAGCAGGTAGCCAATCACAACTATAAGGCGTGGATGAGTCATTATATCATTAATAAACCCACAGCATTCAAAGTAAAAGGAAATGTGGACGACTTGCTGCTCCACCATACGTTAAAGGGGAACATGTTTTACGAGCTGAATGGCCACGAAAGCGAAACTTTCCAGCATCAGATGAACATTATCGTAACGCCGCGTCTTCGTCACCTGGTCAGGTTTAAATCGCCTGGTCTGTACGTTGCGCTGGAAATTCAGATACCGGTAGATGAGCTGAGAAGTTATCAGGAAAGCTTCCCCGTTGTACAGGAATTACTCAACAAATTATTGAATGAAAATACCATTACTCTCCTGGACCAGAACATGATTGCCCATGAGCGGCTTCGCAACATTATACAGGACATAACAGAACGCCAGTTACCTAAAGCTGCCAGCGAAAAATACAGAGAACAGAAAACAGGAGAATTCATCATTGAATCACTTGATATGCTTACACGTTATTTAACAGATGCCAACGGCCTGAGTGCCGCCGATCACGAAAGAGGTGAGCGTACAGAAGTACATCTGCTGAAACATCTACAGCAGCCATCACCTCCTACCCTCAAGCAGCTTTCAAGATTTGCCGGTACAAATGAAAAGAAACTGGAAGAGATCTTCCGGAGTCGTCACGGTATTACGGTATACGACTTCTTTCAGAATGCGCGCATGCGTATCATTTACCGCAAACTCACGGAAACGAGCGTACCATTGCAGGACCTTGCGGAAGAATTCGGTTACACGGATTACTCCAGCTTTTCTTACGCAGTAAAGAAGCGGTTTTCACTGAGTCCGCGGGAGCTTCGGAAAAACAGTAGTATTAACTCTTAAGAGAAATTCTTTTTTTCCAAAGTTCGTCGTAGAACTCCTAACATGAACCATACAGGCATGACGTAACTTTAAAACAGAAAGAACAATATTATTCGTTTTCGTTGCCATAACGACCTATAATACGACAAGAACATTTAATGGTATATTGAGGAAAACAACGTCCTGGCTGTCTAGCCGGGACCCTTTTTCTTACAATGTTACCATTTCAATTATATCGCAACATATACCAGTTGTAATATGCCAATTAAATTTCTTTACGTTGATCACACTCCCATTAAACATACTTAACCCAGGTACATGAAACCGTTTAAAAGCACGCTTTTGTTTGTTACCCTATGTTTCCCCTATTTTCAGATCGCCCTTGCCATTGGTGAGGGCGATCGATTTTCGGACCGCTGGTCTATGCAGCCGGTACCCGTTCAGACCAAATGGGCAACAGCCGTCTCTCCGGATAACGTCCTGCCGGAATATCCCCGGCCACAAATGGTACGTTCCCAATGGCAGAACCTGAACGGCCTCTGGGAATATGCTATTACCCATTGGGATGCCGGTATGCCGGATAAATTTGACGGGGAGATACTGGTGCCTTTTGCGATAGAATCGGCGCTATCCGGCGTTCAGAAACAGCTATTGCCAACACAGCGTCTCTGGTACAAGCGGATTATCCGTAAACCGGATGTTCATGGTGGTAAACGCGTATTGCTTCATTTTGGAGCGGTCGACTGGCGGGCTGCCGTCTTCCTGAATGGTAAACTTCTCGGACGGCACATGGGTGGTTATCAACATTTCTCTTTTGATATCACCGCTTCATTACAGGAGGGAGATAATGAGCTGGTCGTCACCGTACTCGATCCTTCTAATCTGGGGCCTAATCCCTGTGGGAAACAGAGTCTGCGGCCGAGGAAGATTTTATATACAGCGGTCAGCGGGATCTGGCAGACGGTCTGGCTGGAAACAGTTCCACCTACCTATATTACCGACCTCTATTCCACACCGGATATTGATGCACATTGTCTGAACCTGCGGGTCAATACGTCTGATACTGCCGGCGTTACTGTTGATGTAACTGCTTATGCTGGCACTCTGGTAGCCGGACATACACAAGGCCGGGCTGGCCGTATGTTAGACCTGGGCGTACCCTATACACGTTTCTGGAGCCCTGCTGATCCCTTCCTCTATCATATGACCATCCGTCTGTTGAGAGATGGCCATGTCATTGATTCGGTCACCAGTTATTTCGGGATGCGGAAAATCAATGTACAAGCGGATAGTAGCGGCATGCCCCGGCTGTTCCTCAATAACAGTTATACCTTTCATTTGGGTGTCCTTGATCAGGGCTACTGGCCGGAAGGACTGTATACAGCGCCGACAGATGCAGCGTTGTTATATGATATTGTAGCCATCAAAAATATGGGATTTAATACCATCCGTAAGCATGTCAAACTGGAGCCGGACCGCTGGTATTATTATGCGGATAGTCTGGGAATGTTAGTCTGGCAGGATATGGTCCCTTGTGCCGATGCCGATTACTACGCCACTTCCCAGTTTGAGCAGGAAAATGCAGAGAACCTTCGTCAGCTGCATCACTTTCCATCCATTGTTATGTGGATATTGTTTAATGAAGGATGGGGGAAATATAATCAGCAGACACTGACCGAATGGATGAAACAAAGCGATCCTTCGCGTATTATCAATGGTCATTCCGGGGAGAACCTGGACGAATATAGCGATACGCCTGTTAGTGACCGCTGGATCAATAGCGATGTGGCAGATGTACATTATTATCCCGGTCCTTATATCGCACCGGCCCTGCCTGGCAAAGCCAGGGTATTGGGAGAATGGGGCGGTGTACGCGTACCTACACCAGGGCACCAATGGGCGCCCGCGACCAGCTGGGGCTATATACAAGTAACGGCGGACCGGTTTGCACAGCGGTATGTGTATATGATGGAGCGCTTGAAGAAGTATGAGCAGCAGGGACTGTCGGGAGCGATCTATACCCAACCGTATGATGTGGAGTCGGAGGAAAATGGATTTATGACGTATGACAGGAAGGTGGTGAAGATAAAGCCGGAAGAGATGCGGAAGGTGAATCAGACACTGACAAATAAAACAGCCGGGCGCTGATGGACCCGGCTGAGATCTTTTCCATTAAAATGCGGTAGTCAAATAAGTCGTTGTTACCGAACAAGGCTGATCAGCGATCGTAATAGCCGCACCATTAGGGGCAACCAGGGTAATGACCCCTGACGGCGATCCAACGCTATAAAAAGTGGTGGTATACCAGGTACCTCCGTTAGAAATGTAATAAACGTCTGCCAGTGACGTGCAGAAAAAGGTGGTCGTATAATACGGTAAAATGCCACTTCTTACCATAGTAGTATACTTCCATGCGGGGATACTGGTAAACCGGTTTGCTTTAAATGAAAAGATGCCTGCAGTAACGGCCAATACAAGCAGGGCGGCCAACAAAAGCTTAGCTTTTTTCATAATGGGATTTTATGATGGTTTTAAATGTGGAGACGCCCTAAGATATAGCGAATGAGGCAGGCTTACTTTGGATACAGCGGATATTAAAAAGCAGGGCTTATCGATAAAGACAAGCCCTGTAGGATACTTACATAATAGTAGTTGTACGTGTAAATATCGTCACACACGGATAAAACGGCAGGGTCATCGTTAAAGGGCCTCCAATCTGCGTTAATGTAAGCGTAGTATATGGCATTGTCAACAAATGCCAGACAGTGGAGAATGAACCTAGTTGGGAGTGTATCCATCTGTTCGATGAAGTACACAGGTTACCTGTTACGTAATAAACGATACCATTTCTTTCTACGGTAACGATAGTGGTTGGATAAAATACCTGATCGTTTGTAAACCTTGCTTTAAATGCCAGCATACCTCCGGCAACAGCAAATAATGTGATCAGCACCATGATGATCTTGGCTTTCTTCATATAGAGGGATTAAATCATTCTCAAAAAGCGCCTACTCTTTTCTGATGGTTTTCGGCATACCCATAAAGCCGGCCGGCAATAATTCAAGTAAGATGAAATGGAAATGAAAATTATTTAGCTAGGAATATGTAGAATACAGGTCTTCTCAAATGTTCAGTTGTACAAAGGTCTTCATTTTATCAATACTGTCACATAGGACTGAGGTATAATAATTGCTATGAATTATCTCTATCTACTAAGCAGTATACGATCTCTTCGCGTTATTTTAAAGTGACTCCATCATTATGAGATATTTATTTATCCTGCTGCTTTTTTGTCAACAGATTGTTGTCAATGCCCAGAAACCTCCTATCACCAACATGACTTACAAGGGATGGGATATGCTGTTGAATTATAATATCTCTGATAATGGGAAATATATCTGGTATACTTATGGGTCGGAGTTGGCGGGTAGTTCGTTGGTAGTACGGTCTGTACATGGGAATTACAGCCGCATCTTCACCGGGGTAATGGATGCTGCGTTCACTTCAGATAATCAACGTCTTGTTTTTTCTTCTCCACAAGGACTAGGAGTACTGACACTCGGCAACAATAGTATTGCATATGATCGGCGGCTGAACAACTATAATTTACCTGCGGGTGGAAATGGCAAATGGCTGACAGGAAAAGCTACAGACACGTTGATACTAAACAATCTTCATACTGGCAAAGCGTATACTTTCAAGGGAGTTGCCTCTTCTTTATTTAATGAGTCGGGAAGCATCTTATTACTTAATTACAGAGATAGCCTCATCTGGCTGGATTTAACGACGATGCAGCACCAAAAGATCACGTCCCGTTACAATATAGAGAACCTCATTTTCGCTCATTCTGATACGGCAATTGCTTTTACAAGCGGCACACAACCTGATGTACAGTTACATCATTTTAGCAAAGGAATGGACAGCGGGAGAGCTATTGTTAATGCCGCAGTTCCCTGTCTGACAAATATGCCCTTACAATTCAGCAACGACGACCAGCTATTGTTTTTCAAAACAGTGAAGATGCGGGATAAGCAGACCGAATCGCCTTATAGCAAGGTAAGTATATGGGATTATCGGGATGTTCGTTTGCAGTCTCAGTCTGCTCCTGATCCATATAACCCTTATACGGCGGTCATTCCTGTTGCCGGGGGCGATATCAGATATCTTGAAAATATTGACACATCGATGGTTTCAATAGCGGGCAACAAATACGCTATAGTGTCGAATGTAGTGAATGAGGAAGACGCCTATTGGAACGACCAGCAAATTAAAAGCTATGATCTTGTGCACCTTAGTAATGGCCATAAAAGGAGCATTATTCGAGCTCCCCAGCGAGTGATCGATGTTCATCTTTCACCAGAGGAACGCTTTGTGATATGGTATGACATTGCAGGTAAGCAGTATTTCAGTTATGAAACAGCCACTGGAAAAATCCATAGTCTCACTAAATCTGTAAAAGAGCCGATGGTGCGCGGGCGGATTAACCGGAAAGAAATATTCACTTACGGCGTTGCCGGCTGGCTGGCCAATGATCAGCGGGTACTGATATATGATGAATATGACATCTGGATGCTGGACCCCACCGGGGAAGCAGCTCCGGTGAATATGACTGGTCACTACGGCCACCAGCACAAAACTATACTACGGATCGTTTATCCACAGCAGCTGCCGACAATATCTTTACGAGAACCATTGTTAATTACCTGTCTGGATAGTAACAAGAACAATGGATTTATGCAGATTACACCTGGCGCCAATGCGAATCCTGTTCCTATAAAAATGGACCCTGTTGTCTATCATTTCCCGGCACTGATCGTATTTGAGCCACCGCCGCCTGTAAAGGCGAAGAACGCAAATGTGTATTTGCTACAGCGGCAAAGCGCTACTGAGGCACCTAATCTTGTCATCACAACTGACTTCAGGACGTTTTCGCCTTTTTCTGATATACAACCACAACATAACTTTAACTGGCTGACAGCTGAACTTGTGCATTGGCCCATAGCGGATAGCCTCACGGGAACAGGGATTTTATATAAACCTGAAAACTTTGATAGCACAAAGCAATATCCTGTCATCTTTACTTACTATGAAGAAAGGAGTAATGAATTGAACATCTTTCCACATGTGCGCCTTAGTTCAGGTACGCTGACCATTGCCTGGTATGTGAGTAACGGATACCTCGTTTTCGTGCCGGATATCTATCGTCCTACGGGGAAAAGTGGTGATGCCATCCTTAACACCGTTGCATCCGCCGCGCAGTATATTTCTCGTCGTCCGTATGTAAATGCGGCTAAACTAGGTCTACAGGGGCATAGCTTCGGCGGATATGAGACTAATTACATTATCGCGCATTCCAACTTGTTTGCTGCAGCACAGTCCTCCGCCGCACCTGCAGAGCTATTTGGCCTCCATGGAGGATTAGGATTTAACGGGCGTAGTTATCATTTTATTTCTGAAGTGGGACAGATGAATCAGGGAGTTGCCCCCTGGGAAGACCCGACATTGTACATACAGGGCTCACCCGTGTTATTTGCAGAGAAAATCAATACTCCTTTGTTGATGATGCATAATAAAGAGGATGGTGCAGTGCCATTCTCACAGTCGGTGGCGTTGTTTACAGCTTTAAGACGATTGGGGAAGCCGGTCTGGTTGCTGGAATATAAAGGGGAAGGGCATGTGTTATATGACTGGGAGTGTCAGGCAGATTTTACCAAAAGGCAGGAAGAGTTCTTTGGGAAGTACCTCAAAGGAGCAGCACCGACAACCGTTCTCACCACCAATCACTAAGACAATTCGCTGTCTCCTATAAGAAAACGGTATATCACAAGCAGGACGCCCTCTAAAAATTTATATTCGTTGGGGAAGATCATGTCTATACACTAGAAGCACTTACATTATACCCATTCCATATACGAGAATATTCAACCTATCAATATTTATTCTTAATCCCAAGGTTAGCTTTTATACCCAAAAAGCAGCACAACTATGAAACTAGCCAGAAGAATAATGATCCTGCTCACTATAGTAGCTATTACAGGAGGAATACTTGCCTTCAAAATAAGGTATACGAGTAATCCATCTTACTATACGACTACTAATATTTTGGTTGGTACTATCACATACCACACCACAGTACCATTCTGTTTGCCGACCATCGTCTTTATCACGAACTCTGGTCAACAGATAGTAATTACACTCCGGACAACAAGTCCGTTAACCAAATCCATCACACTGACTTCATTAGGAAGAACACATACCCTCATTGTCCCCCAGACTTGTGTCGTAACAAACACATTTACTACCCTGGACCTCTGACACAAGCAAAAAGCTCAATAGCATACATTATGCTATTGAGCTTTTCTATATATGGAAAGTGATTAACTCCTGATGACTTTCTTCAGCGAATCTACACTGATCCCCCCTATGATAATTTCCCTGAACTCTTTCTTCTTATCATACACCGCTAAATATGGAAATCCCGGCGCTTTATAATAACTAAAGAAAAAGCCGTCGACATCTTTACCGATAGTCACATTCTTGAATTTATCCAGCTTAAACAAGGTATCATACATATGGATTTCCTTGAAATCAGCCACGCTTACCATGTAAAACCGGGTATCTTTCAACTCGTCCATTCGTTTCGTCAATTCTCTGGTCAATGCCTGACAATATGGACAATCGGGGCCAAAGAAAAACAACACCACTGGTTGTCCCTGGGGAATAGCAGCTGTATTCAATTTAACAGTAGTGTCCAGCAGTTGAATTTTAAAATCAGGCATCTTCCTATCGATTCCCGGCGGCAAAGGCCTTTGTCTTTGGCAACTGAATATTCCTACTAACAGCAAGGCTACAAACAATACTCTCATCTTTATGATATTTTATTATTGGCTGCTTTCCAGATATAATCTATCAGTAACAGTCCGAAGGAGAAAAATATTAATATCGGCAGCATCTGGAATCGCAAGGCGATCTGGGATGCGAACACACTAAATCCAAAGTTGATGATCCATAAACCGAATGCCAGCAGCAAACCTACTGATAAGGCTTTGTTGTATCTGAAGCCTTTCAATAGTACAAACCCGAACAAGCTGAATATGAACACAACGTTCATCATCCCTACAAGTATAGGGTAGAAGTTGAGAATAGTCACTTTCAGGTCTTTAAAATGAGTTTTCAATTTGCGGGACTCAAATCCGAACCATTGCTGGCCAATGGGCGCGATGCTGTCTTTACCCATGTTATAGGTATCCAGAAACTCGACTGGCGGTGCATAGTATTTCATGGTATTAGGCACCAGGTAATATTGGGTAAACGTAACCGGATATTGTTTTATCAGGTAAGCACCATATTCAGAAAACAGCGGTCCGACGGAGGCCCATTTCTTCAATATATGTGCGGTGGAGTCTTTTTTGAACTTTTGATACATGTATTGCTGCAGGGGAGATTTCGGGTCCCACATATACCAGGTATTGGCGATCATCATTTCCTGCTGATGCATAAAGACATTGCGGGTCGTATCAAAGTAGGTCCGCACCATCTTGTCGAGTTGTTTAAACTTCGCTGGCATGGGAGGTGGAGGTTCATCCTGTACAAAGCGATAGGCATAAAGCGCATTATTTGCCATCTGCCAACCACTGAAAGGAGAGAACTGACGGATACCGGTAAGTCTGTCATATTGGTTGCTGGTATGCCAAACGAATCCTGCGATCAGTACGAAACTCGATAACATCCCAACCACCTTCATCCTCCATGGTTGCCGGCTGATAACAAATGCAATAGCCGCCACTATCGGGTAAAACAGCGCGTTATACCGCACTGTAAAGGCCAACAGAATAATAATGGCATGCCAGATGATCAGCCCTTTGTTGGGACGGTGTAATATCCATAGCAGCAATGTAAACCAGATCAGGCTCAGGCTCAGAAATAATGCGTCGCTGGACACATAATTTGCGATGAAAAGAAATACGGGGTTAAATATCATTCCTGCGAATAACAAGCCGAATATAACTTTTCCGGGTCTGTAGAAATAAGCGAGTGTTAATATCAGCATCAATGCGCTGGACTGTAAGAGCAGATATTGGAAACCGACCAATGCGGTATCCCATATGGTAAAGGTGCTGAAGAATCTCAGGAACTTGGAATACCCGATCGGATAAGTGTTGATACTAAAATTGCCGAATGCTGATTCCAGGTAAACATAGGAGTCACCGTCAATAAATCCGGCAGATGGGTAGAAATGTTTAAATACCAGGAACTGAAGAATGACCGCCAATCCGGCAAACCAGATCAATGCCTTATTCCAGGGCTGGTCCCATATAAATTCTTTAAAGGAAGGCACTCTTTTAGGCGCTGCGGCGACTGGCGCCTGATCTCCGGCTTTTTCTTCGTGATACTCCTGCTCGGTATTGATCGCCCAGATATTGTCTTTAGCAGTCACACCGGCAATGATGTTATCCACTGCAACCATAGCGGTGAGCATAGAATGGTCTGCATTATTATACTTGTGCATACCATTACGTCCGACCAGGAATATATTTTCCAGCTTATCTGTATAGGCCCTCACTGTATCAAACTGTTCGTAAGCACCAAAGTATGCGGGATAGGTCTTTTCCACTCTCAGCACGGTACTATCTAACACGTTGTTTGTGGATGCCAGCCCTATCTTTTCCAACTCGCGTATCGCTAAAGCGGCTATTTCACTATCGGGTAATTTCCAGAAATCATCTGTTTCATTACAGAAAAACTCCATTCCCACCCAGGCGGTGTCAGGGTCTTTCACCATATAAGGGCTCCAGTTGTTGAACAGCTGCAAGCGGCCTACTTTAACATCCTTTTCCTGAATGTATATCCAGGTATCTTCCAGCTTCAATGGTTTCCATTCGCCGGTATGTTTATCCAAGAATGATAATTTCCGCAATAAAATACCCACGGTGATAAAATCCCTGTATTGTAGTTTAGAGGCGATATCTCTCACCGGAACGGGAACATCGCCTACAATACCGCCTATTAACTCTTTAACGGGCATTGTACTGAAGAAATAATCACCAGTTAATCTCAGTTCTTCGCCGGTCTGTCTGTTTACAGCCGTTACTGCCACTACTTTATTGTCCTCAGTATAAATATTCTTTACATCACAATGCATGTGGATAATTCCGCCCATCTCCTGCACTTGTCTGGCTACTTCCTCCCATAGTTGTCCGGGGCCTAACTTAGGATAGAAGAACTTTTCAATCAGGCTTGTCTCCGTTCCTTTTTGTGCGATATCTCCCTTATCCTTTGTCTTCTTCTTTGACAATTCCTGTATCGCGTGCTCTATCGCTTTACGGATACTTACTCCTTTGATACGTTGTGCGCCCCATTCTGCCGGAATATCAGCACATGGCACACCCCATACTTTCTCTGTATAATCTTTGAAGAAGAGGTTATATAGCGTCTTTCCAAAGCGATTGATCATAAAATCAGCCAGGCTCTTCTCTGGTTTCTTAGGGAATAACTGTGCCCATAAATAGGAAATGAGAATGGCGATCGTCCGGCCTACACCCAGCTTTCTTAAGGTGTCTACAGACAATGTAATAGGATAAGTGAAGAACCTGCGCAGAAAGTAGATCCTGGACAGCCGATTGCGCACCAACATCACCTTATCAGGGTCATCACTCTTAATACCAGGAAAATCTTTTCTATTGACTTCCCGTGTTTTATTCTGGTAAGAAATCTTGTGACTATCATTCCCTTCCTCCAATGGCAGTATATTCAGCCACCATTGCATCACTCTGTCTGATTTAGAGAAAAAACGGTGGCCGCCGATATCCATACGGTTGCCTTTATAGTTAATCGTTTTTGAGATACCACCTATATCTCCGCTTTTCTCCAATATAACAGGGATAATATCGGTACGCTGTAACATTTCATAGGCAGCAGTCAATCCGGCAGGACCTGCTCCAATGATAATGGCTTTTCTTTTTGACTCCATAATGTGGTATTGATAAATGTGAAACAGGGCGCCTCAAGAGGGTCATGGTTAACTATTCTAAAATACCACAGTATTTATTCTCATTTGTTAGGAGAAAGCGGATAATTATATAGCAGGGTCGGGAATAGGGCTTTCTTCGATTGGCTTTGATTCTTGCCGACTTTCCTGGATAACAAAACCTAGTAATAGCACTGCGAAAGTCAGCGTAAAGATAAATGGGAACGCCTGATATCTCAGGACTATTGGTGAAGCCAGCACACTAAAGGCGAGGTTACCAAGCCAGATGACCAGCATAATCCATAAGACTTTCCGATAATACGGGCTGATTTTTGAAAACCCACCCAATATTACAAAACCGATAAATCCGAAGAAAAAGATCACATTGATCATCGCCAATAAGAGCGGGAATATAGCTGTAAGAATGATGTTTTTGTTTTTTGAGAAATGGTGGACCTTGTTGGATTTGTACCCAAACCAGCTTACAGCGCCGGGGTCCACTGTATCACTGCCCATGTTATAAATACCCAAAAATTCAGTTGGCGGGGAGTAGTAATTCAGAAAATTAGGCCAGATGTAGTATTTAAGGAACGCTGCAGGGTGTTGTTTTATTAACCACGTGCCATATTGTCCATATAAAGGCGATACAGAGGCCCAACGTTTCAAGTATGGCGTAGTGCTGTCCTTTTTATACTTATCGGCTAAATAGCGCTTTAAAGGGGCTTTATCATCCCAGAGGTAATAGATACCCAGTTCTCCATCAGGACGTTGTTTCAATTTATTAAGCGAATCCATGTGTTGGATGGTGAAATTGTGCAGTTTTACAAACTGCTTGGGGATGTTTGTTCGCTGAGGCGGGACATGGGCGTACATGAACAGCCCATTACTCCCCATTTGCCATCCGCCAAAAGGGGAAAATATAGCGACACCGAGTCTTTCTTTAAAAGTAAAGGTTGTATAGGTCACGAACCAGGCTACGGGAAGTAAAACGATCGCTATTCTATATAATTTATCCTTCAGCGAGCCCTGGGTAATGAATATCACCAGCAGACTGACAATCGGGTAATATAAGGCGTTATAACGCACAGAAAAGACGAACCCCAGGATCAGCGCATGGAATATAAACATCCGTCCGTTTGGTTCATATATAAGCCAGAAAAGACTCGTTAACCATAATAAACTAAACGTGGCAAATAAAGCGTCGCTTGACACGAAGTTGGCAATATACAGCCAGAGGGGGTTTAGCACAATCAGTATAAATAAGATCCGGATGAGCCATTTGCCCGGGGCGATCAGATATCTGACTGAAAATAAGAAGAATAGTATTGCAGACTGCAGTAGTGTATATTGAACGATCACCAACCCTGTACTTGACCTGTTAAAAACGCTTATGAAGCGGAGGATTTTTGAATACCCGACCGGCCACATATTGATATTAACGTTATTAAATGCGGCATCCATGTAGGAATAGGAATCGGGGAGGAAGTTGGGATAGGGGTAAAGTTGTAATATGAGGACAAGCAGGATAACAGACGACACTATTGAACCTATCAATAACCATCTGTTTTCGTGATCATACCAGATACCCCTTAAAAAATCGTTTGGGAGTAAAGCATCTTTAAATGTCATATCAATTCAGGTTAACATATAAGCTTGAAGAAGAAAGTTAACTAAGGAAACAGACTTCTAACTTATGAGATAGCGAATTATTTATGGGGGGCGGGCTGATAGCTTTACAGAAAACCCTCATCTGTTAACACCGCATTAACTTCTGGTAATTTGAGATTCAGTAGTTTAGCAAGCGTACAAAATACAGTTCATCATTGTCTGTGAACCTCAAATTATTATCCCTTGAATTCCATATACATGTTATTGTATAATTATTTCATTCTGATATTACTATGCATGTACTAAGCGATTACAGCGATGAACATCTATTCACCCTGCTACGGGATGACAATGAGATCGCATTCAATATTATATTTTCCCGTTATAGTCATCGTTTATACGTCGAAGCATATAGTAAACTACAGGATGCAGATGAAGGCAATGATATTGTGCAGGAAGTATTCTGCTGGCTATGGGACAAACGTCGGGCGTTGGGTACACCGCAATGTCTGAAGGCATATCTCATTCAGGTAGCGAGAAATAAATGTGTCGACCTGATCCGTAAGAAGACCAGTACAAGGGGTAAAAAACAGCAATACATATGGCTGGCGGATACCTATACTACGACCTCGCCTATAGAAACAAAAGAACTAGGCAAACAACTGGCCATTGCGATCGATAGCATTACACCTGCCAGCAGACTGGCTTTTGAACAGCTATACCTTCACAAAAAAAGCCTGAAGGAGATCGCAGACCAGATGGAGATCAACGTCCAGTCTGTTAAAAATCACATCCACCGCGCGCTGAAAATTCTGCGTGAAAATCTGAAACACAGCTTATCATAAGTACTTTTCGGGTTCCTTGCCGACTCTAAAGTTGCTATGATAGATGAAACCCAGATAGAACAATTGGTACTTGATGAACTAGTGGGTATCATAACCCCGGAAGACAGTGCCACCCTCAAAAAACTGCTCGAAGATGAGCCGGAAGCAAGCATTATCCGACATACCATCTATGAACAGTTTTCTGGCCCGGAGGAACAGGCATTCCTGGCACTGTCACCTGAAAGTCTGCCCCTCGAACAAGTATGGACAAAGATCCGTAAAAGAAAATGGGTCCGTGTTATAATACGTACGACACTTACCATCGCACTTCTGGCATTGGCAGCCCCGAGTGTTTATATATTATTCGTCAAGCCGGAAAAGCTGGATAAGCGCACGGCAAACGTCCATGGATTGTCCCTGAAAACTGTTGCGCTGCAGCTGCCCGATGGCGAGATCGTCGATCTGGGCAGCCCGCAGCAACAAGTTACCCTCGGCGACGTAACCCTCCATGCACAACAAAAGCAACTCTCACTCAAAGGCAATAAATCAGGGCAAGGCGTGGCCACTATCTCCGTCCCTACCGGAAAAGATTATAAGATCAAACTGGCAGATGGAACAGTCGTAGAACTTAATTCCGATTCAAAGATGTTATTCCCCCTTACATTTAACAATAAAATACGCGAAGTTACCATTGAGGGTGAAGCTTACCTGTCAGTTGTTGAAGAAAAGCAGCGACCATTTATCGTCCACCTGCCTAACAGCACCATCCACGTACTCGGAACAGCATTCAACGTCAACACCTATGATAAAACATACGAAAAAATTGCACTGATCAAAGGTGCTATCAAACTGAAAACTGATTCTTCCACGCTCATATTGCAACCAGGATTCTCAGTCAGACATCGTCAAGGTCACGACCTACAGATAGCTCCTTTTGATCCGGAAGAAATTTTAGCATGGCGAGTGGGTACTTATGTGTTCAGGGCAACGACTATAGACGAATTATGTCAGGTGATAAAAAGATGGTACGGGATGCATGTCGTCTATGACGATCCGGTTATCGGGCAACGACGTTTCACTGGATATGTTGATAAATCCAGGCCCATGCAGGACCTCCTGGACAATCTGGCATTCACTGGACACTTCAATTATCACTATGATAATGACAGTGTCTTACACATAAGGTGACATGACAGGGGCTTTATTTTTTGTTATGCAGTTTTGAATCTAAAATGATGTTATTTCACGAGGAAGAATTATTATTGTCAGTGAAAAACGGGGATGCAAATGCTTTTGCTTCACTCTACGAGAAATATCGTCCGCAATTATTAACGGAAGCATACCATAAAGTACGCAACCAACATGAAGCGGAAGATATGGTACAGGAGATCTTTACTTCTTTATGGCAACGACGCAGGCAATTGACGATCACGATCTCTCTTAAACATTATTTGTTCAGAGCCGTGCATCTGCAATATGCCTACAAATGCCGCCGCAATGAAGTAGCACGTAAGTTCGTAACACACACGTACTACACAGCCACGGATGCCGCCCTTCCTCAGAGTCTGGAGAACAAGGAACTGGGACAACAAATCCGGCAAGCCGCTACCTATGTATCGGCGCCTGCCTGCAGAAAAGTGTTTGAGCTACTCTATCTGCAGGACTGGAGTCATAAGGAAATCGCACAGGACCTGAACATCCAGCCACAGGTAGTAAAAAACCAGGTAAGCCGTGCACTGAAAGTGATCCGTACCCGTCTGAGAGAAGTTGTCTGAAGCGACGCATCCCGTCTATTTACGGACACTAAATAACCATATATGGGTACTACACTTTCCGGCGCTAATAAGCTACTACTATTCGAAAGACTAAATCCCTCCTATGTTTCACCAACCAATATTCCGGAGGAATATACATCACTGATCATTCCCGCAGCCGGCGCCTATTTCCGGGAAGACGCAGAGGCAGAAATATTATCTCAGAACATAAACTTTGGTCCCTTTACACTCTGGATACATGATATCTGGGCGAAAGAAAATATTGTACTCTGTCCTTTTATTCCTTCACACATCTGGTCACTGCATGGCCTCTATGAAGAGAGTCTGCACCTGGAAAGTCCGGACGCACCCAGCTATCTCCTGGAAGAAAAAGAATTTAATCTCTTTAATCTGCCGGCAGGTTTACATCGCATTCCTATGGCTGCAGGAAAAAAAATCCTGTCCATACACATCAATGTAGAACAGGAAGTACTGAAGGCAATGGTAGAAGAATTTCCGGGACTGGAAGCTTTGACAAAACTGAATAGAAAAGAGGCAGGAGCGCTCAACGCATATCCTTATAACAGCAATCCCATCTGCGATTTCCTCATGGAGAAAATGCTCTCCTGCAAATACCCCATGAAGAGGGCCTATCCCTATATCTTCAGGATTTGTATCGATCTGCTCAGAAACATCGCTGCACAGGAAGCCAACCTGCATCAGCCACTTATGGTAGACAGTGTACTGAACACAGAAAGCACGCATCAGCTACTGAACTACATCAGGGAACATCCTTTCAGGAAAAACACCGTCACCCAACTCGCATACATGTTCGATACAAGTGCGAAGAAACTTTCGTTCGAATTCAAACAGCATTTCGCCGTATCTATCCATGATTTTATGCATACCGCCAGGATGATGATGATCTATGACATGATGCAAAACCAGACAGCCTCAATGGATGAAATTGCCAGGATATCAGAATTCCCCAACGTAATGAACATGATGATGCAGGTAGCCGATTATTACGCCTGCAACAGAAGCGCTACTTATCAATGATCGCACGGACCGTATCCAGTGGCAATGACCCCAGATTTGCACGTTTGATCTGTTTGTCTTTATCGTAGAATACAAGCAATGGGTAGGCCTGTCCGCCGTAATAGCGGAAGAACGTATTATTATAATCTAACCCCAGTTTCACATTCGGGAATTTTTCCACGTTATACTTCTCCTGGTACAATTTCACATCATGAAAACTACCGGCACTGATGAACAAGAGATTGATATCCTTCAGGGTATCTATCGCTGCAATCATTTTCTGCGTGAAGGTATCACAAGGCAAACAACCAGGACCGTAATAATACAACAAGGTTGGTCGTCCTTTCGCCAGACTGTCCGTATTAAACTTAGACACCGTATCTCCTTTTAATAATACAATAGGAGGTAAGGCTTTGGGATCTTTGGGCATGTCGTCGGCGTGAGGAGCAGGAGTACAGCTGGCGAGCCCCAGGGCAAACAAAAGGAGTAGCTGTTTCATATCGTATAGATGGTTAACGGCGGGTAATATAACTTCATTCATCGGGATAATAGTTAGGAGATAGCGATTATCAGAAATTGTCTTTATCTCCTAACTATTCCTCTCAATGTACCTGCTACCTTTAAAAGACCCGTTAACCACAATCAGCTCCCCCATGAGTAACCCAAGTCTCAAAGATTACATCTTTAAAGATCCCAATAACCGCCCTTACGTGTGGACCGCCATTATCGGAATCGTATTGCAGCTGTTATTCTTTAAATACCTGTATCCCTATGCCAGTTATATCAATGGCGACTCTTATGCCTACATGGAGACAGCACATATGAACTTATCCATCAACACCTATCCTGTAGGATATTCAATGTTCATCCGGCTGTTCAGCGTCTTCACGCATTCGGATACTGCACTTGTTGTATTTCAATACCTGATGCTACAGGCAAGTATTTTATCACTGGTCTTTACCTTGTTCTACTTTTACAATCCACACAGGTACACCAGAATAGGATTGTTCGGATTTATGTTATTCAACCCGGCCTTTCTCTATCTCGCGAACTATGTATCCAGCGATACTTTATTCCTTTCTCTTAGTCTGACCTGGTTTACCATCTTATTATGGATCATTTATCGCCCTTCCAGGAAACTGATGATCTATCATGCAATCGTATTGTTTCTCGCCTTTACCGTGCGGTACAATGCATTGTATTACCCACTCATCGCGGGTATTGCTTTTCTGCTATCCCGGCAGGCGCTACTGCAAAAGATTCTAGGGCTGGCGATCTGTGTGATCCTGATCGGCAGCTTCATCCAATACAACAAACACCAATATTACGAATTAAGCAAAAAGAGCATTTTTACACCATTTACCGGCTGGCAAATGGCCAATAACGCCATGTATGCCTATAAGTTCGTACCGAAAGAACAACGTAAACCAGTGCCTAAAAAGTACCAGGTACTCGACAGGATGATCAGGGAGTATTTTGATAGTACTGTAGGCAATCCCCGGCATCCCGAAGAAAATCTGGTGGCGAGTACGATCTACATGTGGACGCCCGGCGCTCCGTTACGGACGTATATGCAAAATCAGTTTAAAAAAGACAGTACGGCCCCGGAGTTGAAAAGATGGGCCAGTGTCTCTCCTTTATATGAAGAATATGGAAAATATATCATCAAACAATACCCTTTGCAATTCGCACAATTCTATCTGCTGCCCAATGCATTAAAATACTATGCCCCTCCTATTGAATTCCTGGAATTCTATAGCACCGGACAAGAGACAGTTCACCCCATCGCCCAGACATGGTTTGAATATAAAAGCAACAAAGTCGAAACGAAATTTAAGGACTTTAAGGTCGATATCCTGAACTTTTACCCCATTCTGGTAGGAACAATGAATGTGATCTTTTTCCTGGGCATGATCGGTTTTCTGTTATTGCAGGGCTATAAACAACAATCCCTCATGGGGAAAGGACTTTTATTGGTTGTCTGCCTCTGGCTGACCAATTTCGGTTTTAGCGTCTTTGCCTCACCGATTGCCCTTCGCTTTCAGCTGTTCCCGATCCTGGTCATGACCTCCTTCGCATTCCTCTTTATGGAATATCTCGTCAAAGAGGCCACAAAGAAAGAATAATCCGAACCATTGGGCGACGTTCCTTGTTATAGAGCAAACCACCATAAAATGTCAGCATTTTCACATGGAGATGCGAGGTTGCTTCCATTGGAAGGAAAGCGTATTGGTAATACGAATACCGCCCGAATACCCGAAGAGTATCTTCAATTATTACTACCCAACGCCAATGTACACTATTGGCAGGAAGGCCAGGTATATGTCTTATCCCAGCACATGGTCCTTGGGGTCTATTCCCTTTGGATCCACGATGTTGTAGCAGATGGTGCGCAGGACATCCTCCCTTATGTACCTCATCCCCTTTATACACTGCATTATATGTTCGAAAGCGGACTGGACGTAAGGGTCCCTGATTCGGAGCCGTTTCGCCTGGAGGAAGATACCTGTAACCTGTTTTATCTCGAACCAGGCGTAAGCCGGCTGCCTTTGGAAGAGGACCTGAAGGCCTTATCCGTATTGATCAACATATTGCCCGAACATATCTCTGCGCTTACAGCAGACTTCCCGGACCTTCATAAGCGACTGCAGCAACACCGTTCAGGCAACCAGGTAATCAACAAACAACCATTTACCGTAACGACCGTCAACCGGATGCTGATCTCCAAAATACTGACCTGTCGCTATCTCCGGGATGATGCCGCAGTTTTCCTTGAAAGATGCTGCGCCGATCTCTTCCGTATATTTTGTCGCCAGTATAATGTGGCCATGGTCGTTCCTCCGGCTGAGAATGACAACTATAATAAGGTATTTGAATACATGCGGACATATCCTCATGCCCGTTGCGATCTCCGGTACTTCTCAAGAATGTTCCATATACCGGAACATGAAATTGAAGCCGGTTTTCTGAGTTATTTTGCTATCAGCATATACGACTGCAATCATATGCTGAAGATGATGACCGCCTTTGATCTCATTATACAACATGGTCAGTCTTTTGGTGATATTGCGGTGCGGGTTGGTATGGAAACGGAGAAGATGGTCCATGCCATTGAAGCATATTATAACATCAGGGTTGCTGCGCAACGAAATTAATTGAAGAAGCCTCCGCAAGGTTGCGGAGGCTTCTTCCACCTTTTGACAATACCAGTTTTCTTACATCACTACTTCTTTCATTGCCTCATTGCCAGGTGTGTCAATAGCAGTTGCCGTGATCACCGTCTCTGCTAATACAGCATTTACAGCTGTCGCAGTATACAACCAGTCAAGACCATTCGCCTGCAATATCGCCTCTCCCTGTTCCACGTCCTCGTCAGTCGCAGTGCGGATATTTACCCTGACCCTGATAACTTTTACGCTATCTACTGCCCGGACCAGAATGCTACCACCAATAGCACCTGTATATTTTTCCGTATTGATACTGATGACCTCAGGAGGCTTAACTGCATCTTTCAACGCGATATTGTATGCACTCTGATCAGGCCCTGCGATATCCGCATAAAATGCTTTCTTCACCGGATCACGCAAGACAGCCTTTGCATATTGAATACCTAATTTAAACCGTTGTTGTACTTCCAACTGTGCATCAGTAGGTGCACTACGACTTGCGCGTCGCTTCTTACCTAAGACCAGTTGTCCGGAACGTTTACGTGTCAGCGTCAACATATCGCCAATCGTACCGAATGCTCCTTTAAGAATAATATTATCTAATGATTTAGCCATGATAAAAATTTTAATGTTTTAAAACGCACACTGGCAGAACGTTTGAACGATGCTTGTTCGTCGCAGATTCGTCGCTTCGCCGTCGCTTATTCGTCCATTGTCCGATTGAACCAGCTTTTACTTTAATGGTCATTCAGCAGTTCTGAGTAAAACAACAGGCGCCTCTCTGTTGTCTTTGGCGCGGCCTCTTCACCGCCGATTGACAATGCAATATTACAATACAGCCATACATCTGAAAACTGATAATAGACGTCACCGCGTCAACGTGTACACGATGACGCGGTGACGCAGTGATAAACGGTAAGCCCATTATTTATTGAAAATATTTATGTCAAATTGACTTCGGTGTTGAAGTATTTTACTTAACTTAGTATACGATAACTTTTTCTAACGGACTTTTTATTATAGCTGTTTGTAGACCCAAAGCATAAAAGACAGCAACAACCGCAGAGAGGTATTAAGAAGAACTAACTATCCATGAAACAATAACTGTAGCATAATAAAGGCCCGATCAAATAAAATTCATACAATGAAGAAATTACAAGCAATGTGCTTAGATGCACGATTATTCCGATCGTTCGATCTCGTAGATCGACTGCATTTGCATTCCAGTAAACAGCAGTCTAATAAAAACACCCGTTCTTTACCATCTTTACGACTTCGCCTCTCACTACTATCTCCCCTACGACTTCGTTCCCTACATGCGATAGCCACGCTATAGGCTTGCTGACTCAGGTACTACACCTGATCGCAAAGTCCATCCCCAGGACTTTTATAAAGGGAATTTTTTCAATCGCACTTATTAACAACTAATTCCAACGCCGTAATCCAGGTACAGCAATTTTGCGCTGCCTGACAGCGCAATTGATTGTATCGGAGTACCGGTACAAATTACTTACTTATGAATTACATCATTCATTTGAATGCTTTCTTTATGAAAGCAGAGGAAGATCATTGGCTGACCCCATACCATCAGAGCTTATACCTTGCATTATTCAGAGCATGGAACCAGGCCCGGTTTAAACAGGTATTGAAAATATATCGTGAACCATTGATGGCAAAAGCTAAAATTGGCTCAAAGGCTACTTATTACAGATGTCTGAAAGAACTTTCAGACGCAGGATATATCCAGTACTATCCATCCAGACTGAGATATGAAGCGGCAACAGTCACTATTGTCCCATTCAACACGACAACTATTGATACCAACAGTGTATCACAAATGATATCACCGGAGTCCGGATCCGAGACCACACAGGTATCACAAACGGTACACTTTCCTAAACAACAATATAAATATTTATTAAACAAAACAACAAACAGCACAACAACTACAACACATCAAAAGGTAAATGACGAAAATCCTATCGAACCAGATCAAGGGTATCAGGAGCCATTTTGATTATAAGGACATCCTGCAACAAATACAAAAGAAAGGACAGGAACGCCTTGGGCATCATTTCCGGCTGTATAAAGAAGACCTGCCAATCATTGTACCAATTGTTGCATGGATGTTAAGAGATGAGGATGTTGCACAACAATGCCAGATAGACCTTAACAAAGGCATCTTTCTGTCAGGACCCATCGGATCGGGAAAGACACACCTCATGCAGATCATGCGCTGTCTGACATCTCCATCCTATGAGTATAATGTATATAGTTGTCCGAAAATAGCCTTCGATTTTGGGAAGTATGGAACAGAGGTTATATCGCGCTATACATACAACAGCTTTCATACAAAAAGCAACATGCCTGTCGTCTGTTGTTTCGATGATCTCGGCAAAGAGATCAACGTACAACATTACGGCACGTCCTGCAAAGTAATGCAACAGATCCTGTTGGCCAGATACGACCTGTTCATTGAACACGGCATGATCACTCATGCTACTTCAAGCCTGTATACAACACACCTTGAAGAACGCTATGGTCCTGATATCAGAAGCCGGTTTCGTGAGATGTTTAACAAGCTCTCATTTCACAAAAACACACAGGACAAGCGAAAAAATTATTTATAATAAAAAATCATTCATGAGAATATACAAAGAAAACAGACACGTCATTAAAAGAGTCCGCAGTCATACAAAAGAAACATTGCATAACGATGAAAGATTCAAACGCGTTCGCGACAACTGGAAGGATTTCACCAGGGCAGCCCGCCATGCCAAGCTGATGCGCACTATCATGGAAAGCATGCAACAGTCGGTTAAGGATAGAAGCAGGCATACCATGCTCACTAAAATATTTTTCGAGCTAATAAAATCAGACACCAATTCTCCCCGCGGCCAACGCAACATCGGGCCAGGGCGTCTGGATCAGTTAGTGGGCATAGAATTGAATACAGGAACTGCCCTGGACGATCTTTTCATCTTCAATTTTGCAATGATTGATTGTAATATGCGGGATGCTACATACTACCTGGACTACACGATGTTATATCCCAAGATAATGCGGAAAGTATTACCTCAAGGGGTTGTTGATTTTGAGATCAACATCGGCGTATCCGAGATAGACTTTGAGCAACTTACCTTCAAGTTCTATCAGCAATCTTCTGCTTTGATACCGGTAAAGGGGAGTAAGTTGTCCGGCGTAAAAATGGAAGCGCCTATTGGTCAGGAAGTACCGGAGCATTTGTTCATATTCCTGGCGATCAGTTGCTATGACAAGGACCACCAGTTTAAAACCGGCGCTGTTAAACTGCTGGATGTTTTTGATGTGCGGGGGCGCGTTGAATACTTATCTGCCACAAAAGCAGACCAAACGCTACTCCCAGCATCATATTCAGCAACTGATACCGCAGTACCACCGGCGATGCCAGCACACTAAAACCATAATGTACGATCCAATAAAACGTACCGATCCGCAATGCGCTTCTGAATCTGGCATCTGCAAATGACGGACCTCCGACCCGATAATAAGCAACCCAGCCGGAAATAAAAAACAGGATAACAACAAGCATCAAAGCAGGGTAACAATCAAAGATCACCAATTCCCGTGCACCGGTCCTTGTATACACTTTATTGGAAGGATAGTTGAACCAGGCCTGTGCAATCGGCCACACCGTATCGTGGCCATCATTGTACACGGCCAGGTTCTCTACTGGTGGATAAGCGTATTGAAAAAAGTTAGGTAACAGATAATAACGGAAATATTGCAAAGGATATTGACTAATCAGATATTTCCCATAATCATTGTACAACGGCGCCACAGCAGCCATCTGACGAAGATGCAGGGCATTATCTGCAATATTCACAGCGCCAGGTAATGGTTGCAGCGGGGAACCAGGGTCCCATAAATAGAATGCCATCATAGGCCATCCGTCCGGACGCTGAGATGATGGTACCTGTTGTAGGGAATCCAGATAAGGAACTACTTTGACATGGATGGCCGTAAACTGATCAGGCACCTGTAATGCTGGCCTTTCCGGCATATGCGCATAGGCATACACAGCGTTACTCGCCATCTGCCAGCCACTAAAAGCAGAGAATTGTCTGGTACCCATTATCCGTTGATTAACAGCTGTCGTGTACAGCATAAAAGCACCGATCATGCCCGACATGATCATACTGCTGGCAATCTTTACCCTGATAGAGAACGGACAAAAGACGATGACCGTAATACTGATGATTGGATAGATCAATGCATGATATCGCACGGTATATGCCAGTATCAATACCAGTAAGTGCGCGGCCAACAGCCACTTCGAAGGTTGATATACGAGCCGGAATAACTGTGATATCCACACCAGACTGATACCGATGAAATAAACATCACTGGTCACATAATTACTTAGATAAAGGATGGCCGGATTGAGAAACAGCAGGCAAAAGACAATCCGGCGCGTCCACCGATGCAGGCTTGTCAGGTCGTGTAAGGTGTAGAAGAAGTAAAGCGCGCAGATATGATAAAAGCAATATTGTATAAATATCAGCACCACATCCGCATGTGTAAAGATGCCCACAAACCTGATCAGCTTTGCATACCCTACCGGCCACATATTCGCATCTACATTTTCGGCAGCGCTACGCAGGTAATTGTAAGAATCCTGCATAAAGTTGGGAAATGGATAGAAATATTTGAAGACAATGAACTGCAACAGCATGGTAAACATTGCCAGGTATATGTATCTCTTCAATTGCATTCTCATAATATGCAGGGAATTTAAACTGGGAGATCAATTCAACAGTTTGGAGATAGAGAATATTTTTGATACGCGTTAAAGTTAACAGTTAAATATTAACTTATAGGGACCGTACAAAAACGCACCCGTGTTAACCTCCTACAGACTCATCATACTGCTTTGCTGTTGTTCGCTACCGGTCTGGTCGCAAAAACCAGTCCTTACAAATGATAGCTGGCGTACCTGGCCTTCCCTGTCCCCACAATATGGCATACGCGATGACGGTCGCTACTGCTGGTATCAGTATGGAAGTCCGGCAACAGGTGATACCTTATGTTACCATGCGCTTGACAGGAGTCTAATTAATAGGTTCCCACATGGCTTTAATCCGGTATTTGCCGATCAGCATTTTCTGTTTCAACTGCCAGGCGATACCCTGTGCATTATGACAAATGACAGTCTGCGACAAATACCTGGCATACAATCTTACTCCGTCACGCAGGAGCAATTGTTGTTACAGGAAACGGACACATTGCGTTGGATAGACCTTACAACAGGACTCACCCGCTTTATATGGCCGGGTCCCGTCAATCAATTAGCAGCGGACGGGCATCAATTGGCTTTTCTGGAAGGTACCACGCTAAGATATTACCGACCAGGTATGGATAGCGCAATGGTATTACAGCTACAATGCGCCGGTGGATTACAATTCTCCCGGGATGGCAGATATCTCCAATATCAATTGCCGTTGCCAGTCCCGGCACCGGCAGAAAAACTGCATATCTGGCATTACCAGGATTATTATCTGCAAACGCCCCCTGCGGTACCTACCACTATGGTACGCTGTCTTGCAAGCGGAAAATCATTTACGGTCAATCCACCCGGCACACAGATCGCCTGGCAGCATGGCGGACGGTATATCATCATACAAAACAGTGTGAATCACCAGGAATACTATTGGAATAAAAAGATAATCAATACCCTCTACCTGGTAGATACCCATACAGGCATGCAAAAAATGATCATTGCGAGTTCCGGTAAGCTATTGCTACAGCCATCTATCTCACTCAATGAGCGATTTATGACCTGGTATGATCATACAACAGCAGCTATCTTCAGCTATGAAATTGCCTCGGGGCATATCCGGAAACTGATAAAGGGCATCGGAGTGGCACAATGGTCTGCCGGAGATGATACTGTTTTTATACATAGTGACAACGATGTCTGGCAGGTCGATCCTTCCGGCCGACAAGCACCCGTAAAGTTGACAAAAGGAAAGCAGCAGCAGCTGGTCTTGCATCAACTCTATCCTGATGTATTCATTGCATTTAATACTCATACGAAAGCAAATGGTTTCTGGAGACGGGAGCAGGGGAAACTGCATGTCTGCACGATGGAAGATCGTCTTTTCTATATGCCAGTCTATCCACTGGACCAATATCCACCGGTAAAAGCGAAGGATACCAGTATCTATCTTGTAGCCGGCATGCGCGGTGATGCGAGTCCCAATCTATTTGCGACTGAAGACTTCACGCATTTTACTTCACTCACAAAAATCCATCCGGAGGACAGTTATAACTGGTTAAGCGTAACACTGACGAAATATGGCCTGCTTTACAGACCACAGGATTTTGATCCGGCGAAAAAATATCCGGTTATCTTTCATTATTATGAAAGCAGTAAAGACTATTTACACCGGTATTTAGCGCCGGCACTAAGCGAAGGAACACTGAATATCCCCTGGTACGTAAGTAATGGATACGTTGTATTTGTCCCACATATCCGTACAAGGCAGCGACATCCAGGCAGGAGTGCAGCCCGCGCAGTGATCCGCGGAGCGAAATATCTTGCGGCATTCGACTGGGTGAATAAGGAAAAAATGGGATTACAGGGCCATAGTTTCGGGGGATATATCACCAATTATGTGGTCACTCATTCACAATTATTTGCAGCAGCGCAGGCCTCAGCCGGACCAACAGACTTCCTCAGCGGTTATGGCGCCGTCAGAAAAATAACGGGGACTGCGATGCAGCAATTGTATGAACAGGGACAGAATAAGATGGGACGTCCGCCCTGGGAGCTGCCACATCTGTATTTGAAGAATTCACCTGTAATGCGGGTAAATAAAGTAAACACACCACTTTTATTGATGCACAATGATAATGACAATGCAGTACCATTTGCACAGAGTATAGAGCTGTACACTGCTTTACGGCGCTTACAAAAGAAGGTCTGGTTACTGCAATATCGTAATGAAGGGCATCAGTTATTCCGGGACCCGGACAAACTGGATTTCACCATCCGGCAACAGCAGTTCTTTGATCATTATCTCAAAGACAAACCAATGCCGGATTGGATGAAGGCTCACTGACCGGCATCATCATAGATACCATTCAGGGTGATCCAGGCGGGTCCGGTCACAACTGTGATAAAGTAAAAACTCCCTCCAACAGTCGTTGTCGACTGTCTGGTACCCGTATACAGCGGACGGGTGACATTGATCGGGAACTCATAAGTATCAGTACGGAACGTACGGTAAGGCGCCAGGTAGGCATATGTGAGATTACGTGATGCGCCATTCTGCGTAAAATCTCCGGTAGTAGGATAGAAGAGGTTACTGAGTTGACGGCGTTTTCCTGCCTTGAAAGACATGATCCCTCCCAATATTGCCAACAAGGCGATGATCATTAAAATAAACCTGGCCTTATGCATAATAAAATATTTTATGCTAAAGATAGAATCACTAAAATGGAAAAAATGTAGGACGTGAAAAACGGAATTTGGAGATAGCGATTAATCATGGTACCCCTCGTTCTGAAAAAGATGTGGGTTCAGGATGATCTCACTTTGAGGGATAGGATACCATTGTGCATAAGCGGCCCAATTCCCGTCTTTGGTAATTGCAGCTGCTTCCATTACGGTATTAACATGGTGCGTACGTTTGAGGTCCAGCCAGCGATGGCCCCATTCTGCAAACAGCTCAACACGGCGTTCCTGTTGAATGGCCTGCATCAGCTGGTCCGGAGCTGTAAAGGTAATGTCCTTCAATCCGGCGTGCGCCCTTATTACATTCAGGTCTGCTTTTGCGCCATTGATATCGCCTGTCTGCAGGCGTGCCTCGGCTCTGATCAGGTATTGCTCGGCCAATCTTAACATGACCAGATTTTCGCCGGGGAGAGCTGTTTCATCGACTTTTCTATATTTATAAGGGTACAGATCGGTGTTCATTCCGCCTAACCAGGAACGTTTGCGAAGGTCTCCGTTCTCAAAAGACAGGCGCAATTCGTTACTGATATGCACGGGGCGTTGCTGGATAAATAGCACAGCGTCCTCTGTAAATGTTTTGTCAACAGTTTGCAACTGCCAGATCGCCTCTCTGCTATCTTTTTGAAATACCTGTGTGATGTTGCCGGTGTCATACAGGTCGCGGTTATCAAGTACTGCTGCCGATGCATTGATCGCGTCCTGCCAGTGTTCCAGATACAGCTGCACCCTTGCCAGTAAAGCGACAGCCGCCCATTTGTTGGGCCTTACCCGATCGCTTGTCACTGATACCATGTCAGCCTGCAGATAGTCTGTCCGTAATAATTCCTGCGCATCTTTCAGGTCTGCAATGATCAGTTCATACACTTTGCTGGCTGATGTACGGTACAATGTTGCATTGACCTTATAATCCGTACTGACAACGAGGGGTAAATCTCCAAAAAGATTAACGAGGTAGAAATAGCAAAAAGCCCTGGTAAATTTCGCCTCGCCCATCAATTGTTGCCTGATGACCGGCGTAAGCTTTGTAGCCGCTTGCAGGCCCTCTATAGCCGTATTCACTCGATAAATATATTGATACAGGACCCGCCAGAACGGGACCTCTGTTGTCCGGACCTGGTTATGATAAAGTGATAGGGCCAATTCTTCTTCCTGTTGTAACAGAAATTCATCGGCAGACAATCCACAGAGATAAGAGATGCCTTTGCTACCCATAAAAGCGCCTCCGTTGCTCATATCATAATACAGGCCTGTCATCAGCGCTGCGGCTGTAACGTCTGAATTAAAGGCTGAGTTGGTGGTAACGTTATCTATCGGCGAACCAACATCCAGTAGTTTACGACAACTACTTAGCAGCACCATTCCAATAAATAGTAATTGTCTCCATCTCATAACAGGAGATTTATAAGGCTATTTTTAATCCACAGCTGACCATCCTTAATGGTGGCAGCGTTGTTCTTGACTGTGTTTCAGGATCAAGTCCTGCATAATGCGTCCATGTCAATAAATTCTGCCCCTGCAGGTAGCATTTCCCTTCCTGCAAATGCAGGCGTTGTAATAGTTTGCCAGGGAATGACCAACTGGCTTCTACATAACGGCAACGTATAAAAGAGGCATCTGCATACCCCAGGTCACTCTCAATCGCCTTTCTATATCCATCCCGCAAACTACCCGTCTGTGTATACCGTTGATAGGTAGTGATATCGCCTGGCCACTGCCATCTGGACAATACGACCGCATATTGGTTTTGTACGTAGCCAGGCATATAATTGGGGTCGAAAGTCGTATTCAATCCTTTTTGCTTTGTGAACTGTAATAATATTTCCAGTCCGAACCCACGCCATTGAACGTTGTTCCGCCAGCCACCATAGCAAACAGGCGCTATATCCACAGGTTTACTCTCCACCGCCCTATCTGCGGGTACCGGATGATGATCGGCATCCGCAAACTGATAAGCCCCTGTGGCAGGATCGACACCCATAGCAGTAGCGACGTATAACTGAGAAAGCGCTTTACCTTCTACAAAGCCGGTTGAACTTTGCATGGGAATAGTAGGATCAGGATAACGTAATAACTGATTACGTCCGAAAGTAATGTTAAATGATGAGGCCCATTCGAAGTTTTTATTTCGGATATGCTGTGTGGTTAACACGAGCTCCAGTCCGTTGTTACGGATGACAGCAGGCAGGTTGCCAATGATACTGCCTGCGCCGGTGATATCAGGAAGCGGATAGGACACCAGTTGATTACTGGACCGGTAAAGGTAGTAGCTGGCGTAGAGCAGGATTTTATCATGTAAAAACCCTATATCCAGACCGAGTTCTGATTTGCGGGTCAGTTCCCAGGCAAAATCTGCATTGAATAAACTGGCCGGGCGGAGTCCGGTAACGTTCTGGTAAGTGCCATCCACCATCTTATACTGTCCGAGATACTGGTAATCACCTATCTGATCGTTACCTGTTGTACCGTAACTGGCACGGAGCTTACCGAAACTCAGTATGTCATGCAAATGCCTGGCAAAAGGTTCTTCTGTAAATATCCAGGCAGCCCCGATGGCGCCGAAGGAGGCAAACTGTTTCCGCGGACCGAAACGGCTGCTGCCATCACGGCGTACACTGAGATTAAGCAGATAGCGGTTTTTGTAATTGATCCCCATCCGGCCAAACAAGGCGACATAGCGATATACGGCCGTTTCCGTTTTACCATATACAGTGTCGGCATAATAGATATTTCTTAAAAGCGCATCGTCTTTAAATCCGTCCGCGTATAGTGCGTCCCTGTTTTCATTATACCCCTGAAGTGTGCCGCCGGCGAGTAGTTGCAGGCGCCAGTCGCATTTATCCAGGGTATAGGTGGCCTGCGGCTCGATGATCCGGGAGATTCCTTCATAGTGAAAATATTGAGCGGAACCCGTACGGGTGTTACGGATAGCAGGTGCATAGATCGCAAGCGGCGTTAGTGAGGTAGAGCGGCCGGTGAGCCAGTTGTAACCCACGTTGGTTTTCAGCACCAGACCAGGCAGGAGCCGGTATTGTAAACCGATATTGGCCAGGAGGTTTTTCACATTCGCGTTAAACAGCGGCCCGACCAATCCGATATAAGGATTTAACCAGCTATAATTGAGACTCCCGTCCGCCAGGTATGCAGGAGGCGTATTGGGCGGCAGCATGATCCTGCTGGTAAAATCAAAGCCCGGAAGCGCAGTTTTATCTGCCAGGAAGCTACCCATCAACGTGACAGCAAAACGCTGATTGATCGAATTGGCATTGGTACTGAGATGAAGGCCTCCGCGGGTGTCTGCAAAAGAACCAGGGAATACCATGCTTTCACGGCGGTAGTGCCCGCTTAGTAAATATTGATAATTAGCACTGCCTCCTGAAATAGAGACCTGCGTATTAATAAACTTACCGGTACCGCCAATGAGTTCTTTTTGCCAGTCGGTATATCGCGTAGTATCCCATTTCAACAGGTCCGAGGCATTTCGTTCTGTCGGTTTGACACCATCATTCCTGAATGCCTCGTTTCTCATTTCCAGGTATTGCGAGGTATTAAGCAGCCGGACACTACGGCCAATATGCGTCATACCTGTCGCGATATTGAACCGGAGCAGTGTTTTGCCGGCCTTGCCTTTGCGGGTATTGATGAGGATCACGCCATTAGCGCCACGGGAGCCATAGATAGCGGTTGCGTCCGCATCTTTCAGCACATCTATACTCTCTACGTCTTCAGGATTAATAAAATTAAAAGCAGATGCTCTTTCGCCCCATATCTGCGATCCGAGTCCGCCGCCGAGAATGGGATTATAAGGGATACCATCAATAATAAATAAAGGCTGTGTGCCATTTTCCAGGCTGTTTTGCCCACGGAGCTGGACTTTCATGGCCATCCCCCCGATACCGCCTGTTTGCGTCACCAGCAGGCCGGGTACGCGGCCCTGTAGGGCTAATAACAGGTTGGTGCCTGATTGTCCGGCGATACTTTCGCCTTTAATCGCGGTGACGTTACCCGTACTAAAGCGCTGTGTAGTGGTACCGTAGGCAATGACGACGGTTTCGTCCAATGCTCTTCCCTGGATAAGTGTTGGGGTGTCCGGAACGGGTTTATGAACTGGGATTGATATGGATGTTGAAGGGAGTTTCCGGATGTTGATGGACCGTCCGTCGAATTCCCAGGAGTAGTCCTTACCCAGGATGGTCTTTAAGACGATTGGCAATGGTGTTTGTTTAAAATCGACATCCATGGTATGCGAAACGTCGACATCAGCACCATAACTGAAGTAATAATCGGTCTGTTCCTGAATCTTTGTGAAGAGCTGTTGCAGGGATAGGCGCCGGCCACTGATAGAAACACTGGTACGTCCCTGCTGTCCATGAACCTGCAACAAACAACAGGTATAGAGCAGGAGGAAGAGCATACAGCATTTTGCGCGTTCGGGCATCCCCATATTGGAAGTTGTGGCTATTATGTAATAAGTAGCGGTAAAAAGAGAAAAGTACTCATGTCAACAATTTTTTTCCCTTAACAACGAGTTAACTCAACCGTATATCAGTTTAAAATACATTTACTCATAAAGAAAATAGAGTCTTTATTATGAATCCTTTGAATATCAACTATTCAGAAGACGAACTATTTTTACTGTTTCAACAGGGAAATGCAGCTGCTTTTGGCGTTCTCTATGCCCGTTATGTTGACCTGCTGTACCTCCATGCCTACTATAAATTACAGGATGATGCCATTGCTAAAGACGCGGTACAGGACGTACTGATTTACCTCTGGGACCACCACGCCAAACTTGATATCAGGACGAACATTAAGACTTATCTGATCGGGGCCATACGGCAACGCTGTGCGGACCTGGTAAGGAAAGAAGTTAGTCTCCGGAACCGGCAACAGACGTATGCATCTATGACGACGTCTGTGACAGGTACGTCCCCATTAGAAACGAAAGAGCTGAATAAGCAGATACAAAATGCCATGTCTTTTATGAGCCCAACCAGCAGAAAGGCGTTCGAGATGTCATATTTAGAAAAAAAGACAAGCAAAGAAATCGCGAACATTCTGAATATTAAAGTTCAGACTGTTAAAAACCACGTCCAGCAAGCATTGAAGGTCTTGCGCAAGCGGCTGAAAAAAAATTAGTTCTCTCCCCAGTACTTTTTCCCCTTCTGTTACTACATATAAATGCGTTATCACATTATAGGATTATCATGCCGGTAGATCCCGAATACATTGAACAATTGGTACTGGAAGAAATAGCGGGCACCATTTCTCCCGAAGACAGTACCACCCTCAAAGATCTCCTGGAAAATGATGCTGATGCATATGCTATATGGCTAAAGATGCACAGACAGCTGACAGGTGATCACATTCAATCCATACGTGAAGACCTTCTGAATATGCTACCGGTGTCACAGATCATTGCTGTGGCTGGCAAGCGTAAGCGGCGGAAGATACTGGTCAAAACGGGTCTGAGTGCAGCGGCGATGTTGCTGGTTGCTTCAGTATGCTATAAATTATTGTTCCCGGCGTTCAAGCCAGTTTCGCCGGGCGCAGTCCCATCTTTTGCCCTCAAATCTGTTATGCTGCAGCTGCCCAACGGATCGTATGTCCTACTGGGCAGCGAGCAGCAGCAGTTCAAGGCAGGTGGGACCACTTTCCGGGAAACAGCCGGAAAGCTGTCCTGGTCCGGTGGAGGTACCGAATCCCAGCTCGCTACCATAATTGTTCCACCGGGCGAGGACTACACTGTACAGCTGACGGATGGCTCTGAAGTGATGTTGAATGCGGACACCCGGATGGATTTCCCGCTGACCTTTGATAGCAAAAGAGAGATCACCATCAACGGCGAAGCATATGTACAGGTGACGAAGCAGGAAAATCAACCATTCCGGGTACACCTGCCTAACAGCACAATACAGGTACTGGGGACTTCATTTAATGTGAATACTTATGAGGCCTTCCGGGAACAGGTAGTATTGGAAACAGGAGCAGTTAAAATGGTAACAGCGGATGGGGATGTCCTTTTACATCCGGGGCAAGCGGTGAGTTATCACCCGGGAAAAATACCGCTGGTCAATCATACGGATACCGCGATGGCATTAGCGTGGAAGAGAGGATATTATGCCTTCCAGGGCACCCCGATAAAAGAAGTAAGTAAAGTGATCGAACGGAATTACAGGATCAAAGTGATACTGGATAATGTAGCAGCAGGAGAGCAATTGTATTCCTCCCGGTTAGAGAAACAGGAAGACCTTGGAAAATTCCTGATACGTTTAAAATCAATTGTCAAAATAGATTACCAATTCGAAAAGGGCGACAGCGTTTTGCATTTGTCATACAGACCGTAAACTATCATCAATATGCGTTCTACCTTATTTAAAGCGAACAGATTACTGCTGATCGAGAAGAACAGACAAGCTTATCTACCAGCGAGTAGTCTGCCTGTGGAATATCTCAAGCTCATTATCCCTTATGCAGGATTGTATTTTCGTGAAGATGCCGCATGTGAAATTCTTTCACAGCATGTAAATGCGGGTCCCTTTTCCCTATGGATGCATGATATCTTTGCGAAGGAAAAGATGGTGTTATTACCGTATACACCCTATCATATTTGGACATTGCATTTCATGTATGAAGATTCCCTGATTGTGGAAGGCAATCTCAATTCCCCGTATACACTCGAAGAACGGGAATGTAACCTGTTCAACCTGTACCCGGGATTACATCGTATTCCTATGGCAGACAATACCAAAGTATTGTCCGTCCATATTAACATACGGCCAGAGTTTCTTCCCGCCCTGGCAGCGAAATACCCTCTGCTGAGGGATTTGCTAAGCCGTCCGGTGTCTGCGGAAAGCAGCGCATTGAACGCACATCCGCATCATGTTAATCTGGTATGTGACTATTTAATTCAGAAGATACTGACCTGTAAGTATACAGGTAAAAAAGCCCATCTGTTTCTTTACCGTTGCTGTCTTGATCTGCTGTTGAATTTCGCTGCACAGGAGGCGCATGCACATGAGCCTTTCCTGTTTAGTAGTCTGGCGCATCAGGACGCTTACCGGCAGTTATTTCATTTCATGACGGAACATCCGCATAAGCCTTGCGCTACAGCTGAACTGGCTTTGATGTTTGACATCCCGTTTGCGGAGCTGGAAAAGGGATTTCTGCAACATTATTCCATCTCTATTCAGGATTTCAGACATATGTTACAGATGATGATGGCATTTAATGTGCTGCATCAAAAACAATGGTCACCGGAAGTAATTGCGGATGCGACTGGCTTCAGTCATTCAAATGAGCTTACAGCGGCACTGGAGAATTATTATGCATTCAAATTGAAAAAGTAGGGATCAAGTGCAACTTGCTTTGATGTATCTATTTTATCTGCTGTAAAATATACGTGCAGCAGCTTTTACGCGGTAAAAAAACTTAGGACCAGCACTCTGTTTAACTCCTAAATACCCCTTAGCGGCTCATCTTTCGATGAGCCGCTTCCACATTAACCTCACATTAACTTCTTTTTATTTTTCATTTATTAGCTTAGTATAAACCATCCCTACTATGATGAATCACTATACCAACTTTATCAAAAATTTTGACGCGCTTCCCATCGAAGACGTCGCCGGTTTCTTCCATGAGCACTCAGATCAGATCGATACGCTGATCCAGCTCTACCAGGCGTACAACAAACATATTCTGAACACACAAGCTAAACGCATTCACGCTTTAAAACAAGCCATCACCGTTATCACCACTGACGACGAATGGTCTGACATGGAAGGACTCGAACTCACTTATGACCAGTTCATTCCCAATATAGATATTACAGCCGGATTTGCCTCCAGTGCAACTGACCCGTTACACACCTTCAACATCCAGTTAATTGTCCCGGACATCCATTCCTGGAATCATTACGAAAATCATCTGATCAAGCGCTATCCTACGCAGGAGCCAATCATAAAAGGTGAAAAGACCATCCTGAACATCGCCGCGATCCCTGGTAATGAAACAACCTTAATCCTCAGCACCCTTGAAGAAGTGTATGCATTCCTGTCCAGCCTTACTGTCAATACTTTTTTACACTCGTTAACATCTCATTAACTAACTTCCCTTCCCAATTTATTAGCTTAGCTCCATAAAGAAATAGTGAATGTTGTGGCGGTATTTCACCTTGAAATCCACCACATTATCGGTACCGAATTAGCATTGTTCCCGTGGCCAGCACAGATCAACCGTCTGGCTCATTGTTTAGCTCATGTGTTTAATCAAAAGAGACCGTTAAAACGCGATTATGTATGTACCCGACGTTATTTGAAGAAAACAAATTGTTGTTGATAGACCGCCTCGAGCAGTCCTATCTCCCCGCAACATATATTCCGACTGAATATCTACCCCTTATCATACCTTATGCTGGCTTGTACTATGAGCAGGACAACGATTTTAACATGCTTACACAGCATGTGCCGTTAGGACCTTTCTCATTGTGGCTGCATGATGTCTTTGCCCGCAAAGACATTGTGCTCTGCCCATATGCACCGTTTCACCTCTGGGCCTTACACTTCATGTATGAAGACACCCTCAGGGCCGTAACCTTTAAAACAAATGGATTCACCTTAGAGGAAAAACAATGTAACCTATTTAACCTCTATGCGGATATGCATCGCGTGCCAATGTTCGCCGGCCAGAAAATATTATCATTCCATATTAATATCCTGCCATCTGCGTTTATGCAGCTGGTACAAGTATATCCAGGACTACAGTCCTTAGCCAATAAAAGACTACAAAAACACTCCAGCATCATTAACGAGAAACCGTATCGTATCAACGCGGTTTGTAATATGCTGATCCAAAACATTGTTTCCTGCCGCTATATTGAATCCCAGGCCCGTCACTACCTCGAACGCTGCTGCCTGGACCTTTTCCTCAACTTCGCGCAACAGGACGCTATATCCGACGAAGTGAGAATCCCCAATGAAGCACAGGCGCGCCTCTATCACGACATCTTCGAATACCTGGTCGAACACCCCCATCAACCCCACACCGCTGACCAGGTCGCAAAAATGTTCGATATGTCAGGCGTTAAACTGGCCACCGCCTTCCGGCACCAGTTCAGCGTTGGCATCAACGCTTTTATTCACATGCTCAAAATGATGCTGGCATATAACAGTTTAATGCAGCAATGCATATCACTCAAAGACGTCGCCCATACAGCCGGGTATAAAACCGTCGACGAACTGGTACGCGAAGTAGAAAAGTACTACAACTGCAACATTGCTGCGCTCCGTAGAAGCATGTAACTTCATTTTGCATTGTTTTCAGAAAGCTCCTTTACGGGGCTTTCTTTATTATAGCCCTTTCACGCTCCCTCCAAAGTTTTTCTCCCCATCTCCTAAGTTCACTTCTCACCGCCTCTCCTACCTTTGAAACGTACGAAAACTGCGTTACTACCATTTTAGAGTTCTCCAAAAGTTAGCCCATGGATCAGCCTATTTTAATACCACAAACCAATACCGAAGCTCCTGTAAAAAGAAAAGCCATTATTATCGGAGCCGGTCCCGCCGGATTAACAGCCGCGTATGAATTACTGAAAAGATCAGATATCATTCCTGTCATTTTGGAAAAATCAGGCGATATTGGTGGTATCTCAAAGACCATTAATTACAAAGGCAACCGTATGGATATCGGTGGCCACCGCTTCTTTTCCAAATCAGACCGTGTTATGAACTGGTGGTTGAATATACTACCGGCACAGGACACCGGAAGTGAGCAATTCACCATCAGCTACCAGAATAAATCCAGACAGGTAGCACCGGGGGAAAGCATCACCCCACAGGACAGCGATAAAGTAATGCTAGTGAGAGAACGTCTCTCCCGCATCTATTTCCTCCGTAAATTCTTTACGTATCCGATCCAGCTCTCTATCGATACACTCAGGAAACTGGGAGTGGGCACCACCATCTCCATCCTGGTTTCCTATCTACAGGCACAGGCATCTCCGCGTAAACCGGAAACCAGCCTGGAAGATTTTATGATCAACCGCTTCGGCAAAACATTGTACAACCTCTTCTTCAAAGACTATACAGAGAAAGTATGGGGTGTACCTTGTCACGAGATCCCCGCTGAATGGGGCGCTCAACGTATCAAAGGTGTCAGCATTCGTAAAGCCATACAACACGCAGTACAATCTGCCGTGAAAAAGAAAAAATCAAAAGATATCTCTCAGAAAGATACCGAAACCAGCCTGATCGAACAGTTCCTCTATCCCAAACTCGGCCCCGGCCAATTATGGGAAGAAGTAGCCCGTCAGGTACAGGAAATGGGCGGTACCATTCTCATGCACCACGACGTCATATCCGTAAACGCACAGGATGGAAAAGTAATTTCTATCGAGGCCTTTAACAAGAACGACCTCCAGACTGTAGAACTAAAAGGGGACTATTTTTTCAGCACCATGCCGGTGAAAGAGCTCATCGCCAGCCTGGAAGCTGATGTGCCGCAAAATGTAAAGGAAGTAGCCGCCGGTTTACAATACCGCGACTTCATTACCGTAGGTATCCTGCTGAAAAATCTTTCCGAACAGGATAAACGCTCCGGTAAATGGAAGCCTCTCCAACTGAAAGATACCTGGATCTACATACAGGAAAAAGATGTAAAAGTGGGCCGTCTTCAGCTGTTCAACAACTGGAGCCCATACCTGGTAAAAGACCCCAATACGGCCTGGGTTGGTATGGAATTCTTCTGCAACGAAACAGATGACTTCTGGAAGATGCCGGATGAAAAGATCGCCGCTCTCGCGATTCGTGAATTACAGAAAATAGGCCTCGCCAACGCAAGCGATGTACTCGATTCTACCGTACTGCGCGTAGAAAAAACATACCCCGCTTACTTCGGCGCCTATGAAAGATTTGATGAGGTAAAACAGTATGTCAATACCTTCCCGAACCTATTCCTGGTGGGCAGAAACGGTATGCACAAGTACAATAATGCAGACCACTCTATGCTGACCGCCATGGTATCAGTTGATAATATCATCGCTGGAGAAACGGGAAAAGACAATATCTGGTCCATCAATACCGAACAGGAATATCACGAAGAGAAAACAGAAAAAACGGGGCAAACAGCCTGATCAGTCTTATAACATGAAATTAGCCGGACAGGAGTGCCCGGCTACATGTATACAGACTAAAAAAATTCAATCAGGATGCAATGATAAGCCTTTCATAACGCAAATAAGTTAATGCGAGGTTAACAGAAATAAAATCCCCTTGTAACCACTTAAAGGTTTTATCCGGCGCTTCATACCACTTGTTTTGTTCCTTCAGCGTCGCGATTACGCTGATCGTTGACCCGGCTGTAGGACAATTGGCCTGGCTCACATACCCGGGCCACTTTTCCTGCACAAACAATTCCTCATTCCTAATTCCTGATTTATTATGCGAACGCCATTGTTACCGCTGCAACAGCTGCTGGACAGCCTGCAGCACCCGCCACAAACCGACGATCCGGACGCCTATGAAATTGCCAGTTTTATGCACAGACAATCCCTTGCCGCCATAGAAGATATTACCCTCGCTTTTGAAGAATGCCTCGCCGCAGGCGTCAGCGAACCTACCATCAGAAAATATGTAAGCATCTGCCAGGAAAAGATCACAGCGCTTTGCAATGACGTCCCCTTCAACTGGCTCGAAGTAGAAACCGCCGCTCCCGTAGAATACGATGAATGGCGCTACCTCTGCAATGACCTCTGTCACCAGCTGGAAGACCTCATTCTCTACCTCATGTTTACCTATGCCAAGTACTATAACAAAATGGCAATCACGCCCAACGTGCACCGGGAACTGATGCGGCAACGCATCGCTCCCGGTCTTTCTGTCATCCGCAACTGGTTCAGCGAAACGGATGATAGTTGCCGGGAACTCCAGCAAATGATCCTCAGCCTGTTCGACGCCTTTGATCCGCAAATGCCTAACAGGATGAACCATTATCAGCTTGATTTTCTCCGCGAACTACAGCAAGCCCTCCTGAAATACTGGGCACAGGAAGATAATACCCTCGATCATGGTTCTCTGCAGCAATTGCTGTTCACGCTCAACTACAACAGCACAGACTATTATCATTACTGTACCTCCTATATCAGCCAGCAGCTGATGGAATTACCTGACGCGCACACGCAACTGGATCTGCTGTCCTTCATCCATAAAACACTGTGCCAGTTGCCTGTAAAAGCCGGACTGGCATACAGTCACGATGCGCCCTCCATCATCTCCCTGCTGAAAGAATGGCTGCAGGTAGAAACACGACACCTGCAGATCAAACTGAAACGCAGTTCGTCCGGCAGCGTGAAGAAATTCAAAAGCCTGCCTGAAAATTTCAAATTGCAAACATCCCTGACGCTGCCGGAGCTGGCAGCCCTATTCAGGATATTAAAAGAAGCGGGGGTTGTGGAAAACAGGAACATGCAGGATGTGTTCCGGGTTATTTCCCTCTGCTTCTCCATTCAAAAGAAAGAAGCGTTCGAAGGAAACCTATTCCAGTCACATTACTACCACATTTCTCCGGAAACATATAAAAAGATGGAAGATCTGGCACACTCCCTTGTCAGGAAAACCTTCCAGTTGAGAAAGGAACAGTAAACCGCTCTGTTCGCGGTTTACTTCTTTTTCTTTTTTTTCTTCTTCAGCAACTCCTGATGTTTGTTGTGCTCATCCAGCAACAGTTGCCAGTTATCATTAGGAATATCTTCAGAGAAACTGATCGTTTCCCGATAATCATTCTTGTCTATTTTCATCACCGTAATCTCCTTGCCGAGATATTGCTGGATAGCATCCAGTACCGGTTTTTCCTCGTCACTACAGAAAGAAACAGCCTGTCCTTTCTTTACGCCTCGGCCTGTACGTCCTACACGGTGTACATAGTTTTCCGGCACATCCGGCAGGTCATAATTCACCACATATTCCACATCCGGGATATCTATACCGCGTGCATTCACATCAGTCGTGATCAGCAGTTTGATATCGCCTTTCTTAAACTCTTCCATTACCTGCAGACGGTTATCCTGCTCTTTACCTCCATGCATGGTCAGGGATTTTATACCCACACGCTCCATCGCAGCAGCTACACGTTCGGCACGCACCTTCGTACGTACGAATACCAGTATCTTATTCTCCGGGAATTCCTTCACCAGTCTTTCCAGGAAGAAACGTTTATCGTCCATGCCCACATACGCCACCGCATGCTGCACATTTTTAGACACCGGGTCCTGCGGCGAGATCTGTATCCTGATCGGATTATTCACCACAGAATAAGCCAGGTCCTTAATGTCCTCGTCGATCGTCGCAGAGAAGAAAAGGGTCTGGTGCCTTCTTGGCAGATGTTTCAGTACATCCCGGATATCCCTGATAAACCCAAGGTCCAGCATATGGTCTGCCTCATCCAGGATCAGGATGCCGGTCTGGCTCAGGTCAATAAAACCCTGACTGATCAGGTCAAACATACGACCCGGGGTCGCGATCAGCACGTCTACGCCCTGCGCCAGCTTCTTTAGCTGCGGCGCCTGGTCCACGCCACCATGCAGCCCCAGTATATTGAGTTTGGTATATTTTGCGAGCTTTTCAAACACTTCTGAGATCTGAACAGCCAATTCCCTGGTCGGTACCATCACCACACAACGCACCTCTCCCTTGGTCTTCCGGGGATGGTACTGTTGCAGCTTATGCAACACAGGAATAGCAAAAGCAGCTGTTTTACCCGTTCCTGTCTGTGCAATGGCCAATACGTCGTCACCCTTCAGAATGGAGGGGATCGCCTTAAATTGAATATCCGTAGGACGTTTAAAGCCTAATTCTTCTAAACTTCTCTTAATTTCCTCGGAAATACGGTACTGCTCAAACTTCATGCGGCAAAGATAGGCTAAAGCTGACAATGCTGCGGCGTACTGGCGCACTAATTGTGAATAAGCTACCTTTAAAGACAATTCCGCTCCCCCATGAGAAACAACATTTTTGTCAAATTACATCCCATCCATCGCGTATTGATCAGTGCCGGACTGGCCGGAGCCGTATTCCTGCTCACACAGGCAGCCCCTCTGACGCCATTCATCAGGGTAGTGCTCCTGTGGGACGTCTTTGCCCTGGTTTACAATATCACCTGCTGGGTGGTCTTTTTCAGTCGTTCGGTAGAAGAAATACGCAAATACGCCCGAACAGAAGACGGCAGCCGCATCTTCGTGTTCATTGTCATTCTATTGGCCTGTTTTGCCAGTATGTTGATGGTATTATTGCTGATGTTGTCTGATGAGGCTCAGGAGACCGGGAAAATACTGTATGTGGCAGTAGCGGTAGCCGGGATACTACTATCATGGGCAATGGTGCACACCATGTTCACTTTTCACTATGCGCATATCTACTATGATGACGATGAAAATGATGCGAAGAAACATGCCGGCGGACTGGAATTCACGAAAGAGCAGCACCCTGACTACCTGGATTTCGCTTATTTTTCCTTTGTTATAGGAATGACGTTTCAGGTATCGGATGTGGAGATCAGTGCACGCAAACTACGCCGTATCGGATTACTCCATGGACTGATCTCATTTTTGCTCAATACGTTCATAGTAGCCATGACAATCAATATCATCGCAGGATTAAAAAACTAAGGCCGTTGCCGGAGATATCTGCCTTCCAGGTAGGCCAGTCCACCGACGACTACCACCTGTAAGACTAAAAAGGTCACACCGAAGACCGATGCGCCCTTATAATACACGATTAACAATACAAGACTAACCAGTGTCCATGCCCAGTTGGCATAGACCAGTATCATCAGCAAAGGGACAACAGGCTCCTTTTGAAAGGCAAGTACGCCCGCGACCATTGCATAGGCCAGCGTGACAATAGCAATAATGATAATCAGGTCGGCGGGCAGCCCTAAAAAGCCGGATAACCAGCTACTGAACAGCAACCCAGCCATCGCTGTTCCGCCACCCAGTATAAAGTCTGCCCGGAGTATGGTACTTAACATAGGCAGTTCTCCTTCTATCCGAATATACTACATCTCAAACTCATGCGAAAATGCCTGCGTAGCCAGCATACCTGCCCGGTGCAGTTTTTTCCGCTCCCGCAGGGGGTGCACCAGCGAATAATAAGCCTGTTTCAGATAAGGCCATCCAAAAGCGGTCGTATTGAAAATGATCATGATGGTCGAGAATAACTGTAGTCCCATAAAAATGGCAATACTGGCATGCAACAACACAATAGCTACATAGCCATAAGGACGGCTGCGGCGCCACCAGATAAAGAAGGGATAACCTGTTTCCAGTAATAATGTACTCCAGCACAGCAGCTTCGCAAATAAAGGATAATTAGCCATCCAGCGCATATCAAACCGTGCAAACTGTCCCTGCATCAGCGTCTGCCAGATCGCCTCTCCATTCCACCACTGTATACCCATTGCCTTTTCGGCTCCGGAAGCCACATATACCACGCAGAGGTGTATCTGCAACACCCTTAATGACAGTGTATTCCATTCACTCTCTACCGGTTTGGTGCTCAGGGAAAGCTTATCCCAGGCAAAAACCTCTCCCACCGGCATAATGATACAGTAAAACAGCGCAATGTGCATGAACGTCTCCACGCCATACGCCCCCATAAAACCAGTATTAATAAAGGTAAACTGGATCGCCCAGGCAATAAACGCCGCATACCGGGTAAACTTTCCGATCAGCAAAGCGCCCAGACTACACAGGTAAGTACCCATCAGTACATACACCAGGGCCGTCGCACTGGCGCCTGTTAGCTGAGAAAGGGGTTTTAACCAGGATAATTGTGGCATATAGGGGTCAACAATACCACTGCTGACAGACCATGGGATCAATCCATCAGGGCCATATAACATCGCTATACTGCCTATCAGCCAGCCGCCCTGTACCAGGCCTAGCAGCGCGATCGCAATCCTGAAAAATGCCAGTGGTTCACCGGTAGAAGGTGCGAGAAAGAAACGTTTTATCATAACGGAAGATTTTATCGGGTTACTATAAAGTCTTTTACCAGGAAGGGTTCCCATTTCGGCTGACTCCCTGCACGGTATGCCGCCATAGCAGGCACACGCTTATCAATAACGGTTACACGCACCACATTGCTGGTCGGATGCTGCCGCAATATATATGCTGCACAACTCTTTGCCAGCAAAGACTGCGCTTCTTCTATACTAAAGAAATTGTAGATGGTCTGAATACGACGATTGCATTCCGTATTCGGACCTTCCAGTCTTGTCACTTCCTGATGACGACCATCACCCAGTGTGTACACGACCGCGATCTCATTCCCTACATGCGGCGCAAAGAAGCTGAAGATATTGCCGCTGCCGGTAAAGTCACCATAGGTAGTGATCTGTTTCAGCAACCAGGGCTTATCACTGGTCCACTCTTCCAGATGTGCAGCATGTAAAGCCACTACTGTCAGATGAAAACAGGCAATACCAAGCCAGACGCGTTGTTTTATTGTAAGCATAAGAAAGAAATTAAGAGAATTAAGAATTAAAAAATTAAGAATTGGTTGACCTCCGGCTATCACAACGATCAGATATAAACGCATATCCGGTTTTTAATTGAGAGAAAGAGTATTGACAAATACAATTCTTAATTTTTAATTCTTAATTCCTAATTATTTTAGAATCCAATCACCGCACCGCCAGCTACTTCTTCAATAGCCAGTTTGTCAAACCGTGGGTCCAGTCTTGCAAACTTGCTGCGGATATCTTTTAAGATTTCAGGATCGAAACAACCGATCAAATTCGGGAATCTCTTTCTGAGGATATCTTCCCATTTCAGGCCATTGTAAACAGTTACACGGGCGCCGGCAGGGAATTGGGTAATATCTGCCGTACCGTAGAAACCACGGGTGAAATAAGGATAAGCACCTGCCGGAACAGATAAACGGAACTTAGAGAGCGAAGCTGTACCGATCACTTTCTGATCTACCACATCAGGCAGCAAACGTGCGCCAGCTGTCAGGAATGTCTTGGTAGCCAGCAACTGTTGTCCTTTACCTACTTCATAAATACCCAGATCAAAGAGCTGTTTAGGATCAACTTTCTGAGCCAGTGCGCCTACGCGTTTAGCGATGTCCTCATAAGGGATCATGGTTGGACAGGTCTTGATCCAAATCTTTCTGAAAGGGATTCTTTCATAACCGATCTTGGCCAGTTCCGGGAACGGCGGACGACCACCAGGTCCGAAATACTGTGTCTCGTCAGATAAACTGCCGTAAGTTGCTTTGGTGATGTAATTGTTTGCTGGTAAACCATCCCAGGTTAACAGGTAGGTTGCCGGAGAAAGATCTTTGAGGATAGCGTCCAGTTCATCTGTACCTGCCGTCCTGCCACCGGCATCAGTCGTGGAATTGTTGGATGACTGTGGATTAGCTTGCTGTTCTTTTCTGCAGGAGAATAACGACAGAGTAGCCAACGCAGCTACGCCTGCGAACAATAGATGTTTGCGCATTTTTTTTGGGGTTTGTGGTTAATAATGAAATTGATGACTCAAAATTCCATTAATTAACCTTTCCCATCAAGTGCAAAAACACCTGTTTTATTACGTATAAATACGCAAACACCAGAAAATCAACGGATGAGCCGTGGGTTAACAGCTCATCCGTCGTTCAATTTCTTTCAAACGTTCTTTCCTATCTCAGGAACAGGATACGACCGGACTCACTCTCTTTGTAGGTACCGCTCACACTGTCAAACGTATACGTACAGATAGTAAAATGCGCCCATTCGCAGATGTAATCATAATCTCTGATACCAGCCTCATAGAACTGGCCATTGCTAGACCTGAAATACTTGGTTTCAGCTTTCGCAGCTTTTGTCTGCATGTTCGTCGCTACAGCAGTGCCAGCAGCAAGAATAACGGCTACCGCCATTAATGAGAATCTTAACTTTTTCATTATAGGTTTGATTTTGCAGGTGATGGGGCTAACAAGCGGAAGAATATATTTATCTCAGGAACGAGATCTTTCCGTACTTACTTCTTTTGTACGTACCAGTAGCACTGTCAAATACATACGTACAGGTACCGAATTGAGACCATTCGCACACATAGTCATATCCCTCCACACCGGCAACAGCATAACCGCTGCCATTCCAGTAATATTGAGTTACCTCGCGAAGTGTATTTGTTTTTACAGTGGTTGCTAATGCCGACCCGGCGCCAAGAATTACAGCCAGTGCTAAAAATGAGAATCTAACTTTTTTAAGTTTCATGGGTTTACATTTTGTGGGTGACAGGGTTAACAAGAATAAAACAGGATACCGAAATTTTCATGGATGATAAAAGGCCGTCTTTCCTTCATTGGTGCAACGAAGATATAATAACCTGCTGCATCCCGACAGCAGTTGTGAAATTGATATTATAATATTTCTTACCTTTGCGTCAGAATAACACAAAGTTTGAACATGAAACCCTTTCACAGTTATCAGAACCCCTCCCTCGCAGTGGACCTGGTCGTATTCGGTTATAGCAAACAACAGCTTGCCGTCCTGTTGCTCAACAGGAAAGAAGAACCGTTTAAAGACCGTTGGGTACTGCCCGGGGCCTTCCTGCAAATGGAAGAACGCTTCCGTGATACCTGTTCAAGGGTATTGAAAACCAAGCTGGGTATGGACGATGTCTATATGGAACAGCTGTATTCCTTCGACGAACCGGAACGTGATCCCCGTGGACGCGCCATTGCCGTTGCCTATTATGCGCTGGTCAACCCCGCCCGTGTAGCCATTTCAGCTGGTAATATGGCCAATGACGTAGCCTGGTTCAATATCAGGGAACTACCCAACCTGGGCTTCGATCACCATGCCATCTTTGAGATCGCCCTCCAAAGGCTCCGTTCCAAGATCACCTATTTCCCGGTAGGTTTCGAACTGCTGGACGAATTGTTCACCATGCCCGAACTGCATGAACTGTATGAATGTATCCTGGATACCACGATCGACCGCCGCAATTTCAGAAGGAAGATCATGGACTCAGAATATATTATCAACACCGGAACTAAACGGGAAGGCGCACAAAACAGACATCCCGATCTGTATAAATTCAATAAGAAGCTGAAAAAGAACAGCTTCCAGATAAATGTATGATAACTATGAAATACAACAACGATTGGTTAATCCGCAAGTACAAGACTAAAGAAAAATTAAACTTCACCTTCTTCTGGGGACATAAAGGTGAACCCGGCAACGTGACAAAAAGCTGCTTCAGTCAATGGTGGCCCTCTGCCTTTACAGATGGCACACATACTTACGCTACCGCTGAACACTGGATGATGGCAGGTAAAGCATGCCTCTTCAAAGACCCCGCTACCGAACAGGAAATATTGCAGACCTCAGACCCCGCCACTGCCAAAAAACTAGGCAGAAAAGTGGCCAACTTTGATACTGCCATATGGGATGCTGAAAAATTCACCCTCGTCGTACAGGGAAACCTCCTGAAATTTTCTCAATACCCTAAAATGCAGGAATTCCTGATCAGCACCGGCGATAGCATCATCGTAGAAGCCAGTCCCCTGGACAGAATATGGGGCATCGGTATGGGCGCAAATCACGAACACGCGGCCAATCCCTTACTATGGAAAGGTCAGAACCTCCTGGGTTACGCCCTGATGGAGGTCAGAGACCAGTTAAAACAACAATGAGATGAACGAAAAACAAACAAAAAGCATCAGTAAATTTATGAGTCTGGTGCTCAGACATCAACCCGAAACTATCGGGATCACACTGGATGAAAATGGATGGACAGATGTACAGGAACTGTTAACCCGGATGAGTCAACATAAACACCCGATCACATTAAGCCAGCTCGAGGAAGTAGTCGAAACCAATGACAAAAAACGTTTCGCCTTTAGTGAAGACGGTACTAAAATACGCGCCAGTCAGGGTCACTCAGTAGAAGTTTCCCTTGGCCTTGACCCCGTTACGCCGCCTGAATACCTGTATCACGGTACCGTCGCCAGATTCCTTGACAGTATTAAAAAGGAAGGTCTGCAGAAGATGAGCCGTCAGCACCTGCACCTCAGCAAAGACAGAGAAACCGCTGTTAATGTTGGCAGCCGCAGAGGTGCGCCCTATATCCTGACCATCAGAACAGGGCAGATGCACAGAGATGGTTTCCTGTTTTATCTGTCAGACAATGGTGTATGGTTAACTGACCATGTACCTCCTGCCTACATTGAAATTTAGCCCCATGAGCTACAAAGATTATATCAAAGACGCCCTGCTGGGCGTAGCTACCGGTGATGCCTTAGGCGTACCGGTAGAATTCCGGTCACGCCGGTCCTTATCAGAAAATCCCGTAACCGACATGCGTAGCTATGGCACACACGGTCAGCCGGCGGGGACCTGGTCAGATGATAGTTCACTGACCTTCTGTCTCGCAGAAATGCTCTGCGGTGAATACGACCTGCAAAACCTGGCCAACCGTTTTGTGAACTGGATGCAGCATGCCTACTGGACGCCACACGGTAGTGTATTTGACATTGGTTTTGCTACCCGTGATGCTATCCTGAACCTCGCACAGGGGGTATCTCCGGTAATGGCGGGTGGTATCCACGAACAGAGTAATGGTAACGGCTCCCTTATGCGTATTCTCCCTCTGGTATTTTATATCAAAGACATGTCCATAGAAGAGCGGTACAGACACACACAGGAAGTATCCTCACTGACACACAGGCATCAACGCTCGATCAACGGATGTTTTATCTACCTCGAAATGGCAAGGGCCATCTTACAGGGACAAACACCTGAACAGGCATATCAGACGATCTGTGACACCATTCCTTCATTCCTCAAAAACGACGAGATATATTACTATGACCGCGTTCTGTTTGGTCAGTTAAGGGAATGTAAGGATACTGATATCCGGGGTGGCGGTTATGTCGTACATTCCCTGGAAGCGGCTATCTGGTGCCTTTTACACACTAGCTCTTATTCGGATGCTGTATTGAAGGCTGTTAATCTGGGAGAAGATACGGACACAACAGGCGCCGTTACCGGCGGACTGGCAGGATTGACCTACGGATGGGCCACAATTCCGGCTGACTGGCTAAATGTTTTGGCCAAAAGGGATGCAATTGACGTACTGATTACTAACTTGCAGGCCAAAATTTACAGGTAAATGGCCCGGACGTTTGTAATTGGGGATATTCATGGCGCACTGAAAGCACTGGAACAGGTACTCGGCAAAATCAAGCCGAAAGCTGACGATACGCTTATTTTTCTGGGCGATTACGTAGATGGCTGGTCACAATCCGCACAGGTGATCGACTACCTTATGCAACTCGATAAACAGTATAAATGTATTTTCATAAAAGGGAACCATGACGCATGGTGTGAATCATGGTTAATGGGCTCCCTCCCTGATCCTACCTGGGTGTTCAATGGAGGTCAGGCCACTATAGACAGCTATTCCAATTTTACACAGGTACAAAAGAACGTCCATATCGCTTTCTACAATAGGATGAAGGATTATGTCATTGACGCGGAAAACAGGCTATTCATACACGCAGGTTTCACTTCAATGCACGGTCCGGCAATGGAACGCTTTGAAGGTAATACTAGATGGGACAGAACACTATGGGAAACCGCGCTGGTAATGGGTAAGCGCATCAAAAGAGATTCAATGCTTTATCCCAAACGGATGAAATTGTTTAACGAAATATACATTGGTCATACGCCAACCATCAACTACGACGTATTTGTACCTATGAATGGAGGAAATGTCTGGAACGTCGACACGGGAACGGCCTTCTATGGAAAACTCACAGCAATGGATATCGCAACAAAAAAGTTCTGGCAAAGTGATCCGGTAAGAGAACTATACCCCAATGAAAAAGGCAGGAACCGTTAGTTCCGCAATAACCGCAACTCCTTTCTTACAAGGGGAAAATCGCTGTCATTAACGTCTGTTTCATAATAATAAACAGTACCATCTTCCAGTACGATCCGTTTTTCCAGGTCCTCATCGCTGATATATTCACAGGCGGTGGGGATATACCAGTAATCGGAAATACGGAGCCACCTGCCATCGCTATACGACCAGGTACTGACAGTATATGTACACGCACGCATCGACTGCTCAAAAACAGATATTTCATCTTTACCATCGCCATTCAAATCTCCTTCATTTACCAAACGGATGTGCCTGCCGGTAATAACTGGCATAGCCCTGATATCGGCTGCTGAAAAACGCACGATATACTGATATTCCATATCCGATTCAACTTCTTCTCCATTTCCCTCACTACCTCTCTTTGCATAAAAAACACCATACCCGGTGTCCTGTCTGAAATCGCCGTCAAAATCGCCCAGAATATGCACAGTATCCGGTATCAGCTGTAACTCTTCAGGGGGAGCCTCCAGCAGCATCATACCCGTATCAATAGGCGCTTCTGCCATTTTATTTACTGTCGTTGCACTAACATTCTCTATTGGGGACTCTACAGTGGAATGGCATGCTGATAAAAAAAGGAGACCTAAGGCATAAAGGGATCTTTGCATCTCACATGAATTACGGGGCTAAAGTATTACTTTATTTATTAAGAATACTTCATTTTTATGAGTATCATTCCTTCTCAACGGATGTTTAGAGATCATCATACAAATTTGTTCATTAACGCCGTCCTGATCTCTTGCGCGATAACAGGAATGATCGTCTGCTACGATGGAAGGAAGAGTTACCGAACGAAGCATGCTGATTGAAAGAGGAAGTACTTTTGTGTACATTGCTCACAGTGGCGGACGCACGCACATATTCCAGTTTCTGAATAAGCACCCATTTCCCTTTTTTACACGCATAGATCTCATTCCAGCTTTCTTCTCCCAAAGGCTTTAACCAGATCACAGATACGTCCTCTTTACCATCGCCATCAAGATCGCCTTCATTTGAAATATTGACATCTGCTCTTCCTATCGGACGAAATTTAGGAGCCCCTTTCCCATGAAAATGCAATTCATAATAAGGGCTCAATGCTTCCTCATCTTCATTATTGGTACTATCTCCAGTCTGTTTACGTTTCTTCGCGATCTTATCTTCTACTACTACCAGAAATGCGGAATCAGGGCCATCGTCTCCATAAAAATCGCCTATCATGTGCAGAGTATCTTCTTCATAGTCAGACACCTGGCTTTCGTTGTGTACAACCTGGTTATTGTCCGTTGCTGCGAGCGTGTCAGACGTAGGATCTGCGCTGGCGATAGTATCGGCTGTGACAATGACATCATCTTCTGTTTTTGTCTCAGGGGCTGGTGCATTACATGCAACAATTAGTAGTAGTAATAAGGGGCACAGGGATTTCTTCATAAGACTAAAATAACATTTTTTTGTCCATTTTAGAGTGGGAACGTTTGCGTAAATATTTACCTGCACTTCTGAGCGCTCAGCTTTCAAATCCTGTAATTTCAGGATGAAATAAAACCCCCCGTCCCGTTATGAGAACACAACTACTACTGGCACTCGCGTGCCTTCTTGGAGAAGGTATGGCCTATGCACAAACCCCTTTGTATGTTGCTCCCGGCGGCTCCGCCTCCAACCCCGGCACCAGCATCAATGCACCGACTACACTCGCAACCGCTCTGGCAACTATTCCCGCTGGCGGTACTATTTATCTGAGAGGCGGCACTTACAGTTTATCCGCATCTGTTATTATTCCCGCCACTAACAATGGAACAGCTTCCGCCAACAAAAACGTTGTTGCCTATAGCACAGAAGTTCCTGTACTTGACTTCTCCGCGCAGGCAATTGCTGATGCTAACCGCGGACTGGTACTGGATGGCGACTACTGGCATTTCACCGGCATAACCATTACAGGCGCCGGTGATAACGGTATGCTGCTGGCAGGCAATAACAACATCATTGAGAAATGTATCTTTAGTAAAAACCACGACAGCGGACTACAACTCAGCCGCTACGTAACAAGTAACACAACCATCGGCTCATGGCCTTCCAACAACCTCATTCTAAACTGCGAAGCATTTGACAACCAGGACCCTGACAATGAAGACGCGGACGGTTTCGCCGCTAAATTAACCTGTGGTACCGGTAATATCTTCAGAGGTTGTATCTCCCATCATAACATTGATGACGGATGGGACCTGTATGCAAAGGATGATACAGGCCCGATTGGTCCGGTGACCATTGACAACTGTGTAGCTTATAGCAACGGTACACTCAGTACCGGCAGCACTTCCGGCAATGGTGACAAAAACGGATTCAAGCTCGGTGGTTCCGGTATTGCGGTCAATCATATCATACGCCGCAGCGTAGCATTTAACAACGGCCACCACGGATTTACCGACAACAACAACCCCGGTAATATCGAAGTGACCAACAATACCAGCTACAACAATGCTGAGTCTAACTTTAATTTCAGAGAAGGTAGTACCGCTACCTTCCGCAATAACCTGTCTTTTAATGCCGGCTCCAGTGATAAGAGTAACGGTACGGAAGTAGGCGCCAGCAACGTATGGTGGAAAAACAATGTCAGCACCAACAGCGGCGGTCTGGTAGTAAGCAGCGCCGACTTTATTTCAACGTCTCCATCTGTTGGTAAAAACACGGATGGTAGTCCGAATCTCGGCAACTTTCTCGCCCTGGCTTCCGGTAGTGATATGATCAATGCAGGTGTTATTACCAGCGGTATCACGTACAGTGGTTCCGCGCCGGACATAGGCGCCCGTGAATCAGGCAGTACGACCAACCCGGGTACCTATGCGCTGAGTATTTCAGCATCTCCTGCTGCCGGTGGTACTGTTACGGCCAGTCCGAACGCATCCTCTTATACAGCAGGTACAGTAGTTACCCTTACTGCTGCTCCTGCCAGTGGTTATACCTTCTCCGGATGGAGTGGCGCAGCCAGTGGCACAGCTACTACCACAACCGTAACCATGAACAGCAACCTGGCTGTTACGGCCAGCTTTACGGCCAATAATGGTGGCGGCGGCGGTAATACGCTACGCATTGACGATGCAGCTACTACTACCAGTGGTTATTGTGGCGCTGATGGTAGTCGTCAGAACAGCTATAGCGGCGCCGATGGCGGTTATTATATCAATCTGTCCAACTCCGCGTCCAAAGGCGTGAATTACAGCATTACAGTACCAGCTGCCGGCACTTACTCCTTCGTATGGAGATATTCCAACGGTGGCGCGAACGTCTCTACTACAGCAAGATTACTGGTAAACGGAAATACAGCTGTATCCAGCGTATCATTCCCCAAAACAAGCACATGGACATCCTGGACAACGACAGCCGCTGTAACCGCAACACTGGCTGCCGGTACGAATAACGTGCGTATAGAGACCACCTCTTCAACAGAGTTCGCAGTTATCGACTGGCTGGAAGTAACAGGTAATAGTCCCGCTGCAGGCACCTGTGGTAGTTCACTGCTTAACACACTGTCTTATCAGCACGGAGCAGAGGCGTCTTCTGTCATCAATGAAGCTGCGAAGGTCTATCCGAACCCTGTCGTGAACAATGCCACGATCAGCTTCTACAACAGGAATGAAACAAGGGTAGCAGTGAGGATATTTGATGCAAATGGCGCATTGATCAGCAACGTGAGCAATCAGCTTTATCCTGCGGGTCATAACCAGCTCAATGTTGACTGTAGCAGACTGGTGAAAGCGGTGTACTTTATCCGTGTAGAACGGAACGGTAACAATGAAACATTAAGAATAGTGAAACAATAAAGGGCTTACCCGATAAACATTGGTAGTTCCCTGCATGAAGCCTGGTCTGTACAGATCAGGCTTCTTTTTTATCAGATGGATGATACTGTTGACTGTCAGCAGGTGCTGCTGCTCTGTCAAACATGCCATAATCACGTGTAACGGCCGCAATACGCAAACGGTAATCTGCAAATACCTTTTCTCTCCCGGTAGCCTGTGCCAGCCGGTGCATCTCTACATTCCGCCATTGCTGAATAGCTGCTTCATCCCGCCAGAAGGACAGGGACAATATCTTTTTAGGATCACTCAGGCTCTGAAACCGCTCGATAGAAATAAATCCGTCTATATCTGCCAGCAATGGCCGCAGACTGGCTGCGATATCAAAATATACATCCCGGTGAGCGGCTTCCGGTAATACTTCAAAAATTACAGCCACCATAAAAAGAAATTAAGAATTAGGAATTAAGAATTGGCGTGAAGATAAGATTTGCGAAAAGGAAAAACATCCATAATTACGATGCCGATCTCCGCTGCATTTTAATTCTTATTTCTTAATTCTTAATTGTTAATTCCCAATTCAAACCGTCCAGTGTTCTTTACGGATAATTTCCTCCAACCGTACTTTATCCTCTGTCATCTGTGGCTCAAGCCCCAGCTGTTGCATCAGACTATAAGTGTTAATAACACCTTCCTTGAACCAGGGCATTTCCCGGCTAAGGGTCATGAACTTGGCGAAGGCCTTCATATAATCACCTTTCTGCACAAGATAAGTGGCGTGCGCAGAGCGGAAATGTGGATAATGATAGAATTCACAGGCAATACTGTCCCAGAGAGACTCCGTAACAGCAGTATCACCTCTCAGCATGGCCACCGCATATACCGGAGAATGCACAAGATCATTGTCAAACCCGACCAGTTCATGAATGGTCAGCGCCTTTCTGGTATCACTCGTCAATTTGATCTTTAACACCTCATTGTACATATCGTGGGCCCGTTCCTGTTGGTGGGTATGGTGCCAGATATCTCCCAGCAGGATTTTCGCCTTCATGTGATTAGGTACCAGACTAAGCGCCTTTTCAGCCCTTTCCTGGGCCTCTTTGTACCGGGTCAGGATAAAATAGGCCCTGGCCACCGCCATGTGGAAATTGGCGTCCGTTAAATCTGGTCCGGTGGCATGTTCCGCCGCAATCTTTAGTGCGTGCTCCGGATAGCGGTCGATGTTATAACGCTCAATTACCTGCCAGAGCTTCAGTGACTCTCCGATGGAGTTGTCCAATACCTTGTAGATGATCCCCCTTTTGTCCCAAACTGATTTTACCTCCTTCCATTCTTCAAATGCTTCCGGAAAGGCCAGCGCGAAGGGAATCACTTCGTTTGTCTCTTCCGAACGTACCCGCATGTTCATTTCCCCCTTGGGCCGGCTTGTATAACGGGAAGCTGCGGCCAGGAACTCTTTGTCAAAAATGTCGATGTCTGTCAATGCTGACGCGGGAACGGCCCGCTTATTCCTGTTGTTTCTAAGGCCAAATAGATTAGCGAAAAAGCCCATAGTCGATATAGCTGTATTGTTCCGCAAGATATATAAATTATATACATATTATTTATTATACCATTTGAATAAATTCATCATTCAGTCAACAAATCTTTTTAAATTAGAGAAGGAAGCGAAGTATTCATATTTTTTCATATATCAACCAGATGTCAATCTCAAGAAGAGCCTTCTTATCCCAAACCGGGAAAGTTGCAGCTGCCTATCCGGCTATGCTGGCTTTAGGAATGCTGCCTCCCGCACCAGCCCACGCCTTCGCACTCAGGGGCACGGGGAACGGTAAACGTATTGTTATCCTGGGTGCTGGCCTCGCCGGACTTACAGCCGCTTACGAACTCACAAAACTGGGCTACCAGTGTACCCTGCTCGAAGCAAGGAACAGAGCCGGCGGCAGATGCTGGAGTATCCGGAAAGGGACCCTCCACCAGGAAACAGATATCGCTCCGCAAACCGCCCAATTTGACGAAGGCATGTACTTTAATGCCGGCCCGTCCCGCATTCCGCATCATCACGAACTGACCATGCACTATTGCCGGGAACTACAGGTACCTATACAGGTATACAATAACGTGAACGAGGCTACTTACCTCTTCGCCGAAGGCAAAGGTCCCTTATCCAATAAAAAGGTCAGGGCACGGGAAATTCATAATGACCTCCGTGGTTATACAATGGAACTTCTTGCCAAAGCAGTGGACCAGCAAAAGATCGATACAGCGCTTTCCAAAGAGGATACCCGGAAAATACTGGAATACCTCCGGGCAGAAGGAGGACTCGATATCGACAAACTCTATAAAGCATCCGACAGAAGAGGCTTTACCGAACAACCCGGCGCTGGTGACAAACCCGGAAAAATAGGCGATCCGCATAAACTGGCAGATATCATTTCTTCCGGACTGGCCGATCCTGACTTCTATAACGTGGCAGAATACACGTATGAACTCCAGATGACCATGTTCCAGGCCGTAGGTGGTATGGATAACATATCCAAAGCATTTGAGCAACGCCTGGGTAAAATGATCCGGTACAATTGTGAAGTGACGGACATCCTTAATCAGCCGGAAGGGGTCAAAGTCCTTTATAAGGATAAAAAAGGCGGGGGCGCCATTCAGGCTGACCTCTGTATCTGTACCCTGCCACTCCCTGTATTAAGCAATATCAGGCATAACTTCTCTTCCGACGTGAGCCGGGCCATTGACTATGTACCTTACATGGTCACCGGAAAGATCGGTATGCAGTTCAAAAGAAGGTTCTGGGAAGAAGATGAACAGATATTCGGCGGTATCACCCACACCAATAATGAACTCACCCAGATATTCTACCCCTCTTACGACTATCTCAGTAAAAAGGGTATCCTGCTGGGCTACTACAATTTCCATGATAAGGCGAAACGGGTAGGTAACCTGACACACGCAGAAAGGGAAAAACTGGCCATGGGAAAAGGCAGCCTGATACATCCCCAGTACCCGAAGGAGTTTGAACACTCCTTTTCCGTCAGCTGGCACAAGACCCCTTATAGTATGGGCGGATGGGGTTTATATACCGGCGCTACCCGGCAGACGCACTACAAAAGTTTATTACAACCCGACAAACAGGTATACTTCGCAGGTGAACATACCACCTACCTCAATGCCTGGATGGCAGGTGCATTCGAATCGGCCAGAAGAACGGTAGCTGATATACACGCACGCGTAACAGATCAACGTATTTCCTATCCCACTGCCACCGGCAGCTGACGTATAGATATTCTTTACAACCAAAACGAATTGCTATGAGTATCACCAACTCCATGAACAGACGTAACTGGCTGAAAACAACGGCGCTGTTTACCGGGGGATTCACCATGCTCCCGCCAGCCCTCAGCCGGCTGCAGGCAGCACCTGTCGCCAGCAATAGCACTGCTTATGCCACAGACTTCACCATTTCGCCCAAATTGCCGGTAAATCTGAAAGCCCGGCTCTTTGCCAATGAAAACCCTTTCGGGCCTTCTCCTGCCGCTAAAAAGGCCATTATGGAGGCCGTAATGACCAGTTATCAATATCCCATCAGACTGATCCCGGAACTGGAAGAAAAAATCTGTGCCTATGAAGGTATTACGCCTGATATGCTCATGATCAGCTCCGGTTCCTCTCCATTGTTATTAGGTACTGCCGTAAGTCTGTTAGGAAGTGGCGGCAACATCGTCACTGCCGATCCTACTTACGATGATCTGCCTACCCGCTGTGAAAAGGTCAACGCCAAATGGGTAAAAGTACCTTTGACAAAAGACTATACACACGACCTGGACGCTATGGAGCAGGCTATCACGTCTGACACCAAGCTCGTTTACATCTGCAATCCAAACAATCCGACCGGTACCATCGTTGACAAAGATAAACTCAAAGCATTCTGTGAGAGAGTATCTCAGAAAGCCACCGTATTTGTTGACGAGGCCTATATCGATTATCTGCCGGATGCAGACAGCACCACGCTCATCGGCAATGTGAAAAAGGGACAGAACATCATCGTGGCACGTACCTTCTCCAAAGTGTACGGTCTGGCCGGTCTGCGTATTGGTTATATCGTCGCATCGCCGGCTATCATCGCCAAATTGCAACCTAATACCTCCTGTAGCTGGGCGGCCCTTTCCGCACCTGCTATCAGTGGTGCACTGGCCAGCTATCAGGACAAAGCCTATATGCAGGAAGTAGTAACAAAGACCAATGAAAGCAAAAAATTCCTGTACGAAGTATTAAAAGCAGAGGGTTATTCCTATATCCCGTCGGCTACCAACTTCGTCATGTTCCCACTCAAAATGGATGGTGAACGCTTCCAGGAAGAAATGATGAAACGGAGCGTAGGCCTGCGCAACTGGAAGATGAACAACAATCACTGGTGCAGGATCAGTATCGGCCGGATGGATGAAATGCAGGCATTCGCAGCTGCATTCAAGGAATTATCTTAACAAAATCATTGTATGAAAAAATATCTGCTGACATTACTTTGTTCTTTTCTCGTATTACAATTGCTCGCACAATCCCGTCCCATGACCATGGCGGAATATGTAAAAGCAAAATCATTTACCGTAAAAGACCTCGATAACGACACCTACGTCAAATTCAACAATGAATACGTACTTGACCGCTATGAGATGCGTAAACCCTATCTCATTACCGGCGATGATGGTCAGAAGAAAAGGATTGACCTCTACCGCCTCGTCGCGAAAGACAGCATGCTGGATATTGCCACCGTCATCTTCTACACCAATGAAGCCGGAAAATTATACACCGCCGTCATGCCTTTATTCAACAGCAATGCTGACATCTGGAATCAATATTTTGAAGATATTCACGCAACTGACAAAGTAGAGAAGAACTACGTATTGAAACTCTCTTATGTGCTATCCAAAGAATTCAGTTATCAGTTGTACAAGTCCATGAATGCCGGCAAAGATGTGAAAGAAGAAGCAGGTACCTATGGCACTGACATCTGCTTCCCCGGCGATCAACTGGTCAATCTGGCCAATGGGGCACAGAAAGCCTTACGTGATATCCGCCCGGGAGATGAGATCATCAGTCCGGATGCCAATACACACAAAACAAGCACTATCCGGGTAAAAGAACTGGTAAAACATACCGCTGAAAACTATGCTATCACCCGCCTGCTGATCGTACATGCCACAGAAAACAATGTAGCCGGCATGCATGAAGTGCTGTTATCAAACAAAGTGCTACAGGCTACACCCAATCATCCAGTACTGACTATAGCAGGTAAAAAACAAATGGGCTCGGTAACTACCGGTGACCAGCTGTTGTGCATGGATGAACACACCAAAACACTCGTCACATATACTGTTGTTAATAAAACGGAATCTGCCGGTGGAAAACAACCGGTATACAACATCATTGCAGCAGGTGGAGACGCCTTCATGATGAATAATATCATGGTTTTGCAGAAATAAACCAGATAGCGGTAAAGATAAAAGGCAGTCCACCGCAAGGTGAACTGCCTTTCTTTTTATCAGATCGTTGCCAGTACTTTGCCGGCAATGTTGTTAGGCACCAGCTGATAATCCTGGAAGGTCACGGAAGCAGCGGCCCTGCCGGATGACAGCGTACGCAGCGTCGTCACATATCCAAACAGATCGGACAAAGGCGCTTCAGCCTTGATATACTGTGCACTCGCCTTCATTTCCATTCCTTTGATCACACCACGGCGTCTGTTCAGATCACCGGTGATAACGCCGGTATGTTCTTCAGGCAAGGTCACTTCTACGCTCATAAAAGGCTCCAGTAAACGGGGAGCTGCTTTTTTCGCAGCATGACGGAAGCCCAGGATCGCAGCATGTTCAAAGTCCTGTGCATGAGAATCTTTCACATGGACAGACCCATCCAGTAAACGCACCTTCATAGATTGTACCGGATAACCAGCCAATGCACCGGTCTTCATCGCTTCTTCAAATCCTTTCTTCACAGAAGGAATGAATTCACGAGGGATCGCTCCACCAGTCACTTCATTCACAAATTCAAGTCCTGCCTGTCCGTCTTCGCGTGGAGACAATTCAAACACGATCTCTGCGAAACTACCGGAACCACCATTCTGCTTACTATACACCTCCTTGTGCTCAATCGCCTGTGTGAACAGTTCCTTATACGCGATCTGCGGCTGACCTTTACTGATCTCAACATGGTAGTTGGTTGTCAGTTTCTCCAGCACAACTTCCAGGTGCAGTTCACCCATGCCTTTCAGGATGGTCTGACCTGAAGCAGGGTCCACACTTACGCTCAGCGTAGGGTCTTCTTCTACCAGTTTAGACAGGGCCTCACTCAGTTTACTCACATCTTTCGCGACTTTCGCCTCGATCGCGTACCCGATCATCGGTTCAGGGAAACTGATCTTTTCGAGTAACACCGGTTGGTCCGGATCAGATAAGGTATCTCCTGTACGTACGTCTTTCAAACCTACAACAGCGCCAATATCACCAGCAGTGATCGCATCCGCAGTTTCATATTTATCTGACATGATACGCATCAGACGACTGATACGCACATGTTTGCCCGTACGACTGTTCCACACGGAGTCACCAGTGCGCAATACACCGGAATACACCCTGACCATGGTCAGCTTACCGGCATAATCATCAGAGATGATCTTAAATGCCAGGGCAGCAAACGGACTTTCTTCAGCAGCTGTCAGCATCCTGCTTTCTGCTGTCTCTGCATCCACTGCATGTATCTGCGGCATATCAACCGGAGCAGGCAGATAACGTACGACGGCATCCAGTAAAGGCTGTACACCCTTGTTACGATAAGCGGCGCCCGCCAGTACAGGTATTACCTGCATCTGTAAGGTCGTCTGACGTAAGACGCGATAAATATCTTCCGCAGCTACTGTAGCCGGGTCGTTCGTATAATTTTCGAAGATCACTTCATCATACAAAGACAATTCTTCCAGCAACGCAACACGGGCCTGCATTGCTTCTTCCTGCATATGCGCAGGGATATCCGTGATAGTGTAAGACTTACCATCATCACCATTCCAGACGTAAGCCTGCATAGTGATAAGGTCAATCACACCAGAGAAATCATCTTCAGCACCAATAGGTATCTGCACAGGCACTGCATTCGCGTGTAACATATCACGGATCTCTTTCACTACGCGACGGAAGTCAGCACCTTGTCTGTCCATCTTATTGATCATAATAATGCGGGGCACATTATAACGGTTCGCCTGTTGCCATACTGTTTCAGATTGCGGCTGCACACCTGATTTCGCACAGAATACAGCGATAGCGCCATCCAGTACACGCAGGGAGCGTTCTACTTCAGCAGTGAAGTCAACGTGGCCCGGTGTATCAATAATGTTCACCTGATACTTATTATTATCTAATTGCCAATAGGTAGTGATCGCAGCAGAAGAGATCGTGATACCTCTTTTTTCTTCCTGCGGATCGCTGTCCATCACGGTATTTCCTTCATCTACGCTACCTAGCTTGTGTGTAAGTCCTGTATAATAAAGCATGCGTTCAGTAACGGTCGTTTTACCTGCATCGACATGCGCCATGATCCCTATATTTCTGAAGTTATCCAATCGTTTCATTGTTGTTGATTTTAAAGCCAAATAAAAAAGCCTTCCGTTCTGGTAACGGAAGGCTTCTCGCAATATGCAAAGCACTGACGTTACCGGACGAGCGGTTTAAATAAGAGAGTCAATGTTTTGATAATAGCTTTCATATTGCTTGTTATAAATAATGTTATTAATGAACTGTAAATAGTGGGAGAATGGGGGAGACAAAATAAAAAGGCCTCTTCGGATGAAGAGGCCTCTGAAGAATATCCAGACACAATAATTAACCTCTTACATCCGGGCAAGGATTTGCCTCCCCGTTCTTAATAAAGACAATACAGGTACTAGCAATTACTGCTCTTATTGCAGTACTTGCGTTGAACGCTGATTGATATGTAAGAATGTTTGTCATTGTGATTATTGCTTTTTAAAATCGTGTACAAATGTACGAAGAATTTCGATATAAAAATCAATCAACGTAAGGTCTTGCTTTAACACATGGTTAACTTTCACACTAACTGATTGAATGATATACGCTTAATTTTATTAAAGAGAAAGACCGTAACTAGCCGTCCATTTTTCCTTGATCGCAGCTCTGGCTTCAACAAATTCTTTGTCTGTTCCCTGTGCAATTGCATCCAGCGGATAACGCAGCGGACGGGTGCCTTTTTCCATATTTACCAGCGCCAGTACACCATCAGCAATTACCTGCGGGTCCATGTTAAATTCCGCCATCTTACCGAATAAAGCGGTACCAATAGCACCAAATAATTGCTGTGCCGGTTCACCATATTCAGCTGTAATGTTCTCTTTATCTGCATGCACCCCTGCCTTTCCTCCATTATTCATCTCTGTCGGATATACGCCTGGCTGTATAGACACGTTTTCGATACCATACTGTTTCAATTCATGCTGTGCACCTTCAGTGATCGTTTCTACTGCAAATTTACCCATCAGGTAGGGCACCATAAAAGGCAATGTAAAGCCGCTGGCGCCGGAAGTGAGGTTAATGATCAATCCGTTCTTTTCTTTACGCATAGCTGGTAATACGGCCTGATAAGTACGGATCACACCGTATACATTCACTTCTTCCATCTTTTTGATCTGATCGATAGACCAGGATTCCAGTAATCCGAAACCAGATACGGCTGCGTTATTTACAAGTACATCTATTTTACCATATTTCGCCAGTACAGTATCCACCGCATTCTTTACAGAAGCATCATCTGTTACATCCAGCTCGACTACATCTACATTAGGTACTTCACTCAGTTCTTTTGCTGCCGCAGCGTTCCTGTCTGTAACGCCTCTCATCGCAGCTATAACGGTGTGTCCTGCTTTTGCCAGACTAAGGGTCATTAATTTACCAAAACCGGTACTTGTGCCTGTGATCAGTATTATCTTTTTCATGATTGCAATATTTTTGTTGTTGATTTTTTGTTTTGTTTACAACACAAAATTGCATCATATCAGACGTTTGCGCCATTGACTTATATTGGTTAATTTCGTTGATAAATGTCAATGAAACTGACCCGGTAATCTTCCCTTATTACTATAGTCAGATTATACTTATTCTCCCTTAGTCTTGCCTTTTGATCGCAGCACCATCGTAAGATGACTATAGTATAACTATAGTAGAAGGCTTATTAAATGACCATACAGGCATACCATTTAATCAGACATAATAATTATCCGTTATAACCATATCAATGGGTGTCTGATAGGTAAATTTCTCACCACTTCCGCATTGGAAGGCTGATGGTCCAGTTTCTTCCAGGTACCCAACCAGGCCTTTTGCTGCCAGGTATTGGCGCCAAATACCAGAAATGGATGCGCGACCGGCCATTCCTCCCAATACATTACATCGGGCTTTTTAGGCCATTTACGCTTGTCAGCCACGTAGGGATACATGAACTCGATCCCCTTACGGATCGTCCTGCCATCGGGCAGCTGATACGTCCAGAGGGGATGATCTGCATCGGAGAGTATCTGGCAGATCGTCACCATGGCATCCAGGTTAAAAAGGGAATATCCGTAGGGTTTCGTTCTGGCTAATTCCAGTGGAAAACTGCCATCCGCAGCCATCTGATTGGGCAAAAGGACTTCCTGGTACCTTTTCCGGCAGAATTGTAATAAAGCTGTGTCTCCCGTAAAACGTGCAAAACTGGCCACCTGCATCACCCAGCAGGTGCCATGGTTATTCTTTGCGTTCATTTCATCCTTTGCATAGGGATGGCTGGTCAGCCATTGCAGATAATCGCCGAACCAACGCCTGATACCTTCCAGTAAAGTCTTATCAAAAACAGCTGCTTCCTGCATCACCAATACGCCCTGCGCCACTTCCATCAGATGGATCGTATCGATGATACCGATCCCCCTGCCGGTGAAACGCCCTTTTATAGCCTGCGCATATAACAGATTGGGATGCATAAGGGTAGACGTATCGGTAAACCAGGCTTTCAGGTGTACCTGCGCAGCGGTCACATATCGCTGGTCATTGGTAATGCGGTAAGCGGAAGCCAGTGCGCCGATAATACGGCTGAAACGTATCATGGCCAGCCGGTGTGCAACAAAGTTATCCGGGTTGGTCATACCGTCCCTTTGTACATAAGGACTGTCCGGCTGACCGGCTACCGGCCACCAGTAATCACCTTCCGAATAAAAGTCATGTTTACCTCCGGCGCTGCGTATACAGCTTTGTGCCGTTACGGTCTCCGGGGACTGCCGTAGAGCCCAGTCAGCTTCTGCCAGTACCTGCTTACGTAATACAGCAGTAATGGACTTATCAGGCGGAGAAGGCATAAATGCGCCGCAGCAAAGGAGTAGCAGTAATAGCACTAAGTTTTTCATGGGTTATCAACGTGAATTGCTCACATAATACAAAACCAGGCTGATATTTCCCTAACTTGCCCGGATGATGAACAAACTTCCGGTTATCCTGCTGATATTGCTCAGCGCCTGTGCCCAACCTTCGCTTCAACCTGTTATGGTGGCAAAAAAGATGTTTCAGGTGAATGCAGACGAAAAATTCATCAATGCGCATAGTACCGGTGACTATCGCGGTAGCCCAAGCGGACGCGATCTTCCTGTCGGTATGCAGCGGTCTTTCCTGCTCTTACAACAGCGGGATGAAACCAGTACCGTAGCCCTCAACCTCAGACAAGGCAATCTGATCGCCGACAAATATCTCTTTTTCACAAAAGACAGTGGTAGCTGGAAACTATCCGGCATTGGCACACCGACACTGGCGCGACTCCATGTAAGAAAACTACAGGCCATGCAGGCACTATCCCCCTCAGCCATTGACAGCACCTTACGTGAAGCGCAACAGTATACCGATCCGGAATATAAAACCAGGGAGGAATTTGATTTTATTGTCAATAGTCTGCAGTTAAAACTAGCGCCCGACGACACACTGATCGCACATTTCAACAAATACCGCCCTGCGTTTGATAGTCTGCTGATAGCCGCCCAAAAGGCGCTCCGGCAACCATATGATGAATACAATTCCCTGGTAAATACAAAAACACCGGCATATCGTCCGCTACTGATCAGTAACATCAGCACAGGAGGATTTCTTCCCAAAGAATGTATCGACTTTCATATTCTTTATGACCAGGTAGGCTATCTGTATACACCAGATGAAAAGTATCTGCCCGAACTACGACCTGATAAAGTGATGATGGTAAGAAAATTAGGCAAGGGATGGTACCTGTATAAAGTAGCGATCTATCTCTAGGACTAAAAAGGTGAAGGGCCGACCAGCGTAAGTATGCCTTACGGGTCAGCCCTTGTTTTTCACCAAAAAAGGATGCATTAATTCCAACCACCACCTAATGACCGGTAAAGGTCGATCACAGCGGTCAGCTGCGCTCTTCTGATGGCGGCCAGTTCCAATTCTCCAGACAGTGCATTCCCCTGGGCGGTCAATACTTCCAGGTAATTGGCCATCCCATTTTTAAATAACATACCCGCATTACCGGTAGCTGTTTGCAGCTTATCCACACGGGCCTGTGCAATGACTTGTTGTTTACCGAGTTTATCCACGCTCACCAATGCATCTGCCACTTCCTGATAGGCGGTCAGCACCGATTCACGGAACTGGTATACGGCCTGCTCTCTTTGTAGTTTTGCTACATTATACTGGGTACGAAGTGTTCTTTTCTGCAACAATGGTTGGGCTATTCCACCTGCTACCACACCAAATAAAGATGAAGGCAGATTGAACCAGTTACTTGTCTTAAGCGAATTCAGCCCACCCTGTGCTGATATCGTCAGTGAAGGATACATATACGCTCTGGCCAGTCCGATCCTTGCGCTGGCAGCATTCAGTTCCAGTTCAGCACTTTTTACATCCGGCCGGCGACTCAGCATATCAGCAGGCAATCCCACGCCTATCTGTTCCGGCATTTGCAACTTATCCAGCTTTCCTGTTCTTGGAATAGCCTGCGGTGCAATGCCTATGAGCACGCTCAGTGCATTTTCCTGTTCAATAATTGCCTGTTCCAGTTTGGGTACCAGCTGCGCGGCTACCAGTTGCTGTGCTTCTGTTTGCTGTACCGCCAGGGAAGAAGTCATGGCAGATGCATATTGTAAGCGGACGATATGTAGCGTACTATCATACAGCGCAAGATTTTTTCTGGCAATATCCAGCTGAAAATCCAGCATCAGGAGATTATAATAACCTGTTGCGATACCTGCTACCAGCATCGTCTGCACACCTTTACGCGCTTCCTGCGTCTGAAGATATTGCGCCAGCGCTTCGCGTTTCTGGTTCTTTACCTTTCCCCAGATATCAGCCTCCCAGGAGACGGACAACGCTGCTGTGTAATTATCCAGGTTATTGGCACCCAGGAACTGAGAGGCCGTCAGGCCATTCAGACTATTATCAGATGGGATACTGTTACTGGAAGCAATACTCAGACCCACTTCCGGCAGCAGCCCACTTTTTGCTTTTTTAAACCTTTCATTAGCGATCTCGATATCCTTGATGGTCACCAGGAGATCATTGTTTTTTGCCAGCGCTGTATCTATCAATGCTTCCAGTTCCTTATTCGCCAGGAACTGCCGCCAGGGAAGTGTGGCAATGCTTTTTTCAGCATTGCTCACTATATCATTCCTGAAACTGGCTGTCTGGGCAAAAGCCAGATCGCTGGTATGCTTTGGCTGTGCATAAGCGCTCAACCCGGATGCAAGTGCGATCGAAAAGACCCAGCCTGCTTTGAATATATTATGCGTTCTCATTGTTGTAAATGTTAGTTTTTATGAATATCGATCACCAGGGCCTCATCATGATGACTGGATGTTACGGCGTCATCAGCCGGTCTCGGAGAGACTTTCTCGTGGAGGTACTGGAACAGTACAAACAGTACCGGTATGATGAATACCCCCAGTAATACACCTGTGATCATACCTCCGGCAGCACCTACGCTGATGGAGTGGTTACCTGCCGCAGACGGCCCGGTTGCCCGCATCATAGGCAGGATACCTGCCACGAAAGCGATAGAGGTCATGATGATGGGACGTAACCTGGCCTTTGCTGCCTCAATGGCCGCATTTACCAGTGTTTCTCCCGCATGCCTGCGTTGTACCGCAAACTCGACTATCAGAATAGCGTTCTTAGCCAGCAATCCGATCAGCATGATCAGGGCCACCTGTACGTAAATGTTATTCTCAATACCGGCCATACCAATCGCTGAGAAGACGCCGATCACACCTGTCGGAATAGACAGCAGCACGGACAATGGCAGGATGTAGCTGTTATACTGAGCGGACAACAGGAAGTAAACAAACACCAGGGAAAGCAGGAAGATAAACAGGGACTGGCCACCGGAGATGATCTCTTCCCTCGTCACACCGGAGAACTCATAAGAGTAACCCGCAGGCAATGTCTGTGCAGCCACTTCTTCCACTGCCCTGATCGCATCACCGGTACTGTAGCCTGGTTTTGGATTGGCATTCATCGGGATGGAATTGTACAGGTTATAGCGGGTCACTGTTTCTGGTCCGAGTACCGGTTTCAGATTGACCAGTGAACTGATAGGCACCATCTGTCCGGCGGCATTCTTCACCGAAATATTATCCAGGGAAGAAGGATTCGCACGGTCTGCCTTTTCAGCCTGTAACACCACGCGGTAGTATTTACCGAAACGGTTGAAATCTGATACCTGCTGACTACCATAATAAGCCTGCATAGAACGGATCAACACATCCACATCAACACGCAGCTGCGCTGCTTTTTCTTCATCGATCACCATTTCCAGCTGTGGATAATCGGCACGGAAAGCGGTATAAGCCAGGGCGATCTCTTTCCGTTGATTCAGGGCAGTCAGGAACTTATTTGACACAGCACTGAACTGGTCAAGTTTACCACCGGTACGGTCCTGCAAGGCGAAATCAAGACCATCTACGTTACCAAAACCAGGTACGGTCGGCAGGGTGAAGATGATGATATTAGCACCTTTAATATCCGCTACGCGTCTGCGCATGTCATTCATGATATCATTCAGGTCACTCATCTCGCCACGGTCTTTCTTAGGCACCATAAAGGCAACTGCGGAGGAAGGACTGGTAGCGTTGGTGAAGATATTCAGTCCGCTGATCTGCGTAAAGCTCTTCACTACCTTCATCGGGATCAGACGGTCATTGATCTGTTTCATCACCTGTTGGGTACGTTCCTGGGAAGAGCCCGGAGGCAGTGTAACAGATACAGCGGCAAAGTTCTGGTCTTCCGAAGGGATGAAACCTGTACGGGTATTATGTACCAGCATGGCAGAGATCAAAGTGATCATTACGAGCCCTGATATACCTACCCATTTGTGCTTTAAGAGCCATTTCAGGCCTTTTACATAGCGATTGGTTACGCTTTCAAAGCCTACGTTAAAAGCTACGAAGAAGCGTTTTTTGAAGCTGCTTTTATCGATCGATTCACCGTCATGGTGTACGTTCTTCAGGAATAAGGCAGCCAGTGCAGGGCTCAGGGTCAATGCATTGATCGCGGAGATGAAGATGGCAATGGCCAGTGTAAAGGCAAATTGTTTATAGAACACACCTGCTGATCCCTGCATAAATCCAACCGGCAGGAATACCGCTGCCATTACCAGGGTGATAGAAATAATCGCCGGGGTGATCTCATGCATGGCTGATAAAGTTGCTGATCTGGCGCCCATTTTCTTATGCTCCATTTTGGCGTGGACCGCCTCCACGACGACGATCGCATCATCCACCACGATACCGATCGCCAGTACGAGTGCAAACAGTGTCAGCAGATTAATGGAGAAGCCAAAGGCCGACATAAAGAAGAAGGTACCGATCAGCGCCACCGGTACTGCAATAGCCGGGATCAGGGTAGAACGGAAGTCCTGCAGGAAGATGAATACCACGATAAATACCAGTATGAATGCTTCTACCAGCGTATGGATCACCTGTTCGATAGACTGGTCCAGCAGGTCTTTTGAATACCAGATGATCTGCTGACGCAATCCTTTCGGAAAACTAAGCGCCGCTTTCTTCATCATCTCTTCCACCCTGATCTGGATCTCACGGGCATTGGAATTAGGCAGTTGCAATACCTGGATCGTAATGGCTGACTTATTATCAAAGTCGGGACTTCTACCAGTCAGGGTATTGAACGTACCATAGGTGTAAGCGCCCAGTTCGACACGCGCAATATCTTTCAGTCTGAGTAATGTACCATCATCATTGGTACGGATGATCATATTCTCATAGTCACGTGGTTCGCTGAACTTACCTTTATACTTGATCACATATTCAAAGGCCACATCACTGCTTTCACCAAAGCGGCCGGGTGCTGCTTCCAGGTTACGTTTCTGAATAGCGGCAGCCACTTCTTCAGGAGACATATGATAGGCAGCCATCTGTGCAGGTTTCAGCCATACGCGCATGGAATAGTCCTTGCTGGCGCCGATGATCCTTGCTTCACCTACACCCGGAATACGCTGTATCTCCGGCAGGATATTAATAGTGGCATAGTTAGCGATGAAGGTCTTATCAAACAGTTTGTCATCATCACTGAATATATTCACCCCCATGATCAGACCATTCTGTGTCTTTTTGGTCGTAATACCTGCCTGCACGACTTCAGGAGGCAGTAAACCAGTAGCGGAGGATACGCGGTTCTGTACGTTCACCGCTGCCTGATCGGCATTCGTACCCAGCTTAAAGTAAACACTGATCACGAGAGAACCATCATTTGTAGCAGATGAGCTCATGTAGCTCATATCTTCCACACCATTGATCGCTTCTTCAAGCGGAGGGATGACGGCTCTCAGAATTGTTTCGGCATTTGCGCCGGGATAGAAGGCTCTTACCTGTACGGTAGGAGGGGCGATATCCGGGAACATCTGAACAGGAAGACTTTTTAATCCTACAAGTCCCAGGATGACCAGTAAAATGGACACTACGGTTGCCACTACCGGTCTTTCTATGAATTTCTTTAACATGATTGTAGTTTTATGTGTTTTGGGATTTTAAGGGCAAAGCAATCCCCGGGACAACACTCCGTATTGTTTTTTACGGATGGTTGTCAGAAGAATGCCGCCCTCGTTCAGCGGCTGCTATAGCTGCTGTGATTAGTTTTTAAGCGCTACCGGCTTATCGGTGGCGGCTGCTGGTTGTACTTGTGTACCTTCCTGCAAACCTTCGATACCTTCCAGTACAATGCGGTCTCCGTTTTTGAGTCCATCGTTTATCAGGAAGGTATTACCGGTACGACCTACTACCGTCACCGGCTGTTTGTGCACCTTACTGCTATCGCCTACGGTATACACAAATATTTTGTCCTGTATACTGGTGGTGGCTGACTGCGGGATAGTGATCACGTTTTCCTGTGTGAAAGTAAGTCTGATCTTACCTGTATTACCCGAGCGCAGCAGACCATTGCTATTGGCAAAAGAAGCCCTGATGGTAATGGCGCCACTGTTTTTATCAAATCCGCCATTGACCATATCCAGCCGGCCTGTTTCAGGATAAACATCCCCTGCGGCCAGTGCTAATGATACCGGTCCGGCGCTTCTCAATTTCTCTTCAATACTGTTACCGGTCAGCTGCTCTTTCAGCACAGCAAACTCGGACTCACTGAGTGAGAAATACACGTGCACTGTTTTTATATTGGATAGATTGGTCAGTTCCTGTACATCACCTACGGAGAGCAGACTACCGACCTTCTTATTCAAACGGCCAATATAACCAGGCGCGGGGGCCTTGATCAGGGTATATCCCAGATTGATCTCAGCATCTGATAATAATGCCTGTACCTGTTTTACACGTGCCTGTGCGGCTTCCAGGTTCGCATTGGCTGTTTTAAGCTGCATCTCTGCGACTACCTTGTTCTGCACCAGGGGCAGGATTTTATTTACCTCTACCTGTGCGCTGGCGACTGCTGCCTGTGCGGCGGACAATTCTGCATTTGCGTTATTCACACGTTCACGGTATACCTGGTCATTGATCTTGAAAAGAGGTTGTCCTGCGGATACATAAGCACCTTCATCCACGAAGATCTTTTCCAATGTACCACCTACCTGCGGACGTATCTCTACTTCTGCTTCACCTTCTATAGTGGCAGGGTATTCGTTCACTGTTTCGGCATTACCGCTGTTTACGGTTGCCATAGGGACTGACAATGCTGCTGTTGTGACAGCTGTCTGTTGATGCGCACACGCTGCCAGCAGCGCCGCAATAAGAGAGAATGTTATAAATGAAGTGATTGCTTTCATGATACTATGTTTTTATTTTTTACCGACTGTTATCTGTGCTGTTGATTTATTATCTCCGTACTGTATCCCTTGTATCAGGGAGCAGCGCCTCGTATCGTTGTTTCCATGTCTAATTTGGTTAAGGTCCTTATCGTTGTTAAGAGCTGTTGAAAAAAAATCTATTCTGCTATTGAGGTAATAGTGCTGTGAATGGCCTCGTGCAGCACACGCTGGTTGATCTCTTCAGATTTGCCTTTATTCACAAGATTGATGGAGATGAGCCCATGTACGACTGACCACATACGGAAATACTTGGTATTGATAATTTCCTCGCTCACTTCCTTGTCCTTTACCAGTTGTCTGATCATATCAGTGAACAGCGTGGCCAGTTCTTCGCTTTTGCGGTGACCGCTCTTCATCGAACTGCAGTGTACTTCTATGCCGAACATGGCCTGATAAAGCTCCTTTTCGGTGAAAGCGAAATTCCAGTAAGCAAGCCACATGGCCAGTAACTGTTCTACTGTTGACAGCATCTGATTACCGGCTGTTCTGATGCTTTGTAACAGTTTTGTATAACCCTGATAGGTCAGTTCTGCGATCAATGATTCTTTGCTATCGAAATATTCGTAGATCACCGGAGCGGTATAATCAATGTCCAATGCTATTCTTCGCATGTTCAAGGATTGCCAGCCATCCTCTTTAACGATGTTAAGGGCGGCAGTCAGAATATTCCGGCGGGTGTCATCCTTTAATCGTTGTATCCGTTCTTTACTTCCCATGATGCGTTTGATTTTGTAATACAAAATTGCATCGGATAATTGCTTTTTCCCTTGTCCTTCATTTCGTAAAATTTGTACAATTCTATCAACCTGGCATTAACAGATGTATTTGGGATGATATCAAACATTGTTAACCGGTGGAGAACCAGTCATCCAACCGTTAATGGGTCATTCTAACCATGTTAAGGGAGATCAAAAGTGAAAAAATGCTTACCAGGAAGAAAATTTATACAAATGCTTACTGCTACTGGGTTCTATTAAAGGCGTAAAATCTATATACTGTTTTCTGTCTTGGTGCTCTTATCTCTCCAGGCGATTGCATACCGTTGATACCTTATATATCTCACATTGAGAATGAACCTAAAATGGAAATGAGGTGGACTTGATACGGACCTGATACGTCGTCATCGGGGGAAAATGTAATCATCGCTCTTACAATAGGTGTAAGAAGGAGCTGCATCATTAATATAGCCATACGCTAAGCCTACTATTGCAAGAATTGTACAAAAAAACTGAAAGAATACACAAGGGATTTCTGATTCGTTTACTGGAATTTTGCAACTCTTTTAAACAAATAGCATGGAACATACCCTGACCAGCGAAGCTCCTTCGCTTCCTGATAAAAAGACAGGCATTAACAAAAACATCGTGTATCTGCTGGCCTTCGGCATATTTGGCATCATCACTACAGAATTTGGTGTAATTGGTATTCTGCCACAACTGGCAGCTCATTTCAAAGTAAGCATATCGACAGCGGGGTGGTTACTAACAGCCTTTGCGCTGACGATTGCTGTTTTCGGTCCTTTCATTACACTGGCAGCAGGGGGTATCAACAGGAAGATCGCATTGAGTAGTGTGTTGATCATATTCATTATATCGAATCTGCTCTCCATAATAGCATCTTCTTTTCCCATACTGATGATCGCAAGAATACTGCCCGCCTTCTTCCATCCGATCTTCTTTTCGGTAGCGATGGCAACAGCTGCACAATCCGTGGCACCCAGCGAAGCACCTAAAGCAGTATCTATTGTATTCTCTGGTGTTAGTATTGGTACTGTGCTGGGTGTACCTATCTCCGTTTTCTTTGCCGATCTCTATGGATGGGAAGCAGCCTTCATTGTCTGTTCTATCGTGAACCTGATCCCTTTGATCAGTTTGCTGATACTGTTGCCTTCTATGCCTGTAAAGGACAAGTTTTCCTTTGGCAGCCAGTTGAGCATCCTGAAAAATGCAAAGATCTGGTGGAACATCACGATCGTTACCGTGTTCATGGCCGGCATGTCTGCGAGTTATGGTTATATGGCGGAATATTTAAAAGAAGTAGTGCAGATGTCCGGAAAAGCGATCAGTCTGACGATGTTCCTTTTCGGTGTAGCAGGTGTCTTTGGTAATCTGCTGATGGGCCGCCTGCTAAGTATTAATATGGTCCGCTCCGTATGGCAGTTTTTCGCAGGTATTATCATTGTACAGGTCATCCTATATTTCATCAGCGGACTATTTTACCCTGCGGCAGCTATTGTATTATTATGGGGATTTGTGATGACATCCGGCTATCTCCTGGGACAAACACTCATTACCAGTGCTGCGCCTAAAGCGCCTGAATTTGCCAGTAGTCTGTTTGTATCCTCCGGTAATATGGGTTTTGCGATCGGCCCTGTAGCCGGCGGACTGGCATTAGAAACATTGGGCGTAAGCTCACTACCAATGGTGAGTGTAGGCATCATCGCTATTGCAGCTTTTATGTTCTTCCTCGAACAATTCATTTACAATAAACCTAAAGCGCATACGCACCATTAAAGTCAACGACCATTCCTTTTCCAATCCGGGTAAAATGCCAATTTTACCAACAGCCGTTCGCTTTCTGTGAACGGCTTTCTTTATTCCTGATACCAGTAACACGATGAATAAAGATGACATTTTATTAATGTTCCCATAACATACACTCTCAAACGCTTTTATATTTTTGCTCCCGCCCGTTTCTCCTGAGCGCAGCAGATTGATCACCTATGAGGCATGCAAATCTGTTTAACACTGTAAGGATTTCTTTACAGCATTGTAAGCATTTTCGCAGCAGTCAAAATGCGGAGAAAATAAGTATCCTTGACCCGGTATTGCAGCAGAACGACAGTTACCACCATCCACGTTTTTCCTTAAAAACCTATAATAAATGAAAAAAACAACCCTCTTCCTGTTAAGCTGCTGTAGCTTATTACTGTTAACACAATGTCAGAAAGCTGACGAAGAAATGGCGCCAAAAATGAAGAACGAAACGGAAGTAGCTGCTGTCGCAGCTGTCGCTCCATGCGCCTGTTCTGAAAGTTCCACGAAGGTAAGCGGCGCCACCGCTCAGGCATGGGCAACTCAGTTTGCTCCATTGATCAAATTTGACCGTGCATCACCAGATTATCCGACTACTGTAGAAAACATTTTCGCCAGCTCTGACCCTTCTTCCGCAGTATGTGGCGGTAAGCTGGTACTGGTAGAAAGAACAGTTCCAAGATCAAAAGATTTCCCAACTTATTTTGATGTACAGGTACACCCAAGCGATGCTGACAGGATCTTCATCGACTACTGGTGGGCTTACAAACGCCAGGAGAACTGCTTCTCTAACCTGGGTGGACATGACTATGACCTGGAGCACGTTGTTATCCAGTTCAGACCATCCACACAGCGTATCATTTCTGTTACTTACTTCCAGCATGGTGGTTATTATACCAAAGATTACAGAAGCAAAGCAGCTGGTACAAGAGTACAGGCATGGGTAGGTAAATTTGCACATGGTATGTACCACTTCGGCAGCTCTATTACCTTACCAGGTTATGAGTGTGCTTATTGGGGTGATTACAGAAACCCGAATGGTGCGCAGGATGAAGTGCTGACTGGCAACAGACTGGTACAGATGAGCTGTGGCGCATTTGAGTTTAACTTCAGCGGTAACTGGGGAGACCCAGGTAAAGGGCCTTTGTTCCGCGACAGGTCTTACTGGAACTTCCCGGCTTGCTCTGGTACAGATGGTCCTTTCGGACAAGATGGTTGCAGCGCCTGTGACTTCGGTAATACCAAACAGATTGGCACGATCTAGTTAATTAAGAATTAGGAATTAAGAATTAAGAATTGCCGGAAAATGTCAGTCCCTGGAATTACTGAATCATATTGATTATTGTGCTTATTCTTGTTCTAAATACAAAAGCGGTTGTTTCATAATGAGACAACCGCTTTTGTATTTAGATATTTATTATTGGTGATGCAATTAGCAATGTTTGCTGTTTGTTGCTCGTTTGCTAATTCTTAATCCTTAATTCTTAATTCTTAATTTCTATTTCCACACCATCGGGAACTGCGACACGCGCAGTTTTGTACAACCATATGGGATCAATGTAATTTCTTCCGCCGCTGTTGTTTCCAGTCCCCACATCATAGAGAATGGAACAGGGCCGGTCATTTCATTATAGATACTCCAGGAAGGGATACGTTTTGCTTTCGTGCGGATCAGGACAGGCGCATGCTCCTGACTCCATGGATAACTCACAAGACTGTCCTTCTTCTCTACTGCATACCATTGTTGCAGCTGATCTTCCGGTACTTCCAGCAGCGCATAATTCCATGGTGTGGTTGGATGCACTTCGTAATAGGTGTTGCCAAATGCTACGGCTTCTTTATCCACCGCTACTTTCTTAACAGCTTCTCCCATTTTCAGGGCATAGGTCACCGGACCACGTTCAACAGACACAGAGTTCTCATACCATCTGCTTTGTGAAATGTGCATCGGAAGTATCAATTCAACGATATCTCCGGACTTCCAGCTACGGTCTATTTTCACGATCTGGTTACCTGGCGATTGCTGGAATACCTGTCCATTCACTTTGATAGTCGCCTGTTTACACCAGGCAGGTACACGCAGATGGAATGGGAAGGAAACAACTGCAGTTTTTTTATTGGTAGAAAAAGTAAAACGAACGGATTCGCCGAATGGATAGGCTGTTTCTTCTTTAAAAGATACCGGCGTTTGTTCGCCCACATAAGTGGTCACAGTACTGGGCGCGTATACCAATGCGGCAATCCCTTTATCTGCCGTAGCATACCAGAGGTTCTGCGTGAACTTTGGCCAGCCCTGGTGCATATTGGAAGTACAGCAGGGATAACCTGTCAGCAGACCATAACAAACATCTGTACCGGCATGATTCTGATCAAAGTTACGCACGTAGCGGGTCGCCATTACCTGGTTGGCCTGCTGGAAGTACTGACGATCTATGAAGTTCTCAAAGACCTGTGCAGGTAATGCGTTAAATGCGATTTTCTCCAGGTGATCGGCATAGGCTACATCTCCGGTGATCTCCAGAATGCTTTCCAGGGAGAACATCATTTCTACGGCCGTACACAGCTCTGAACCCTGTGTAGGGTTGTTACCATGCAGGGCTTCGTCACCACCATACAGACCATGCGCCATACCGTTATAAAAGCGGAGGTCTTTGAAACCGGTCTGCAGGGCTTCCAGGTATTTCTTCTCCGGATGTTGCTGATAATAGATACCCGGTTCCTTGATTCCCTGTGCCAGATTAACACCATGGATGCTGAATGGTCTGCGCAGCAGATCACCATGCAGGAAAGCTTCGGTATAGTCGAAGGTCTGCTTGTGTACCAGTTCGGCGAGGTCCAGCAGGAACTTATCTCCGGTGATGTTATACAACCAGTAAACGACCATCAGGTTATCACCACCCCGGTACTTTCCCCAGAAAGACCAGTGATCAAGCGGATGTTTCGGTAGTTCGTTCAGCTGATAGCGAAAATAGTTGGTCAACAGGGTAATAACGCGCTTATCGCCTGTAGCCGAGTAATATTGCTTCAATACTTTCAGCATGACCATTTTGGGCCACCAATCACGGCTATTGTCCCGTTGCAGACCTGGTTCTGCGGGATAATCAGTAGCAGGACCGAAGTAGCCGTCCGGCTGCTGACTGTTGATAGACCATTCTATCCAGGGCTTTACTTTGGCGATCAGGGCGGTGTCTTTCAGGATGTAGGCCAATGGTAATAAACCATCGATCCAGTAAGGGCCACGTTCCCATTGGTCGCCATCGCCACCCAGCCAGCCATTTCTGTGGTTCATGACCAGGGGGTACAACTTATCAAGTTGTCCGGTAGCGCCGTTTTTCTGATTAACAAGCATCGTGCGTAACCATCCCTGTGGTTCAATAGCGCCGAGGGGCAGTTCGATGTAAGGTTTTTCCTGCAGGGGAGCACGATTAGCGATGTACTGTTGGACCTGTGTGGCGTTCTTCCTAGTCTGACCTGTAACGACGCAGGAGAAGCCCATAACAAATAGTGGAATAATAGCTGTGATCTTCATATTACGTTCTTAGAAGATGAAAGATGGGCGGGTTATTCGCCGGGAAAGGACGAAAATATAATTTATTGGCAGTTTATTATAGGGAATTATGAACAGGACATACATGTAAAAAGGGTCGCTCATCAAATGATGAACAACCCTTTTGCCTTATATCAGTAAGATCAGTTACTCGATAGTTACAGATACTGTGTTTACATTCTTCAGTTTACTGATACCGTCGCCCTGGTAAGCAACTTTGTAAGTACCAGGAGCAGCGATCTTGTAACCTTTTGTCAGGTCGATCTCAGCAGATACAGTTCCTTTTGCAGGTACTTTAATGAAAGATTCTGCCGGAGGCGGCATGATCCTTTTTGCCATTACGCCCTGGTACTGTACGGACTCGCCTTTGCTGTCCTGGATGTCGAAGAAGGAATTCAGGAATTTCTCTTCGAATGGTGTGTGCCATTTACAGAACTCAGCTTCCTTATCGGAATTGTTGGTCACTGTAAATTTCACCATGATCGGAGCGCCTGCTTTTACTTTTTCAGGTGCAGACATTACAGTTGTCAGGGATGCTGCAGCGCTGGTGTCTGCTGCTGGTGTTTCCGCTACAGTAGCAGTCGTGTCAGGTGCTGCTTGTTGGGTTGTGTCATTCTGCGCATTCTCTGCGTTTTGGGACTGCTGGCAGGCAGCGAATGATAAAACTGACAGGCATACTGTCATTGTGATAAGCTGGTTTCGCATTTAAAATAAATTATGGCCGAAAATTAAAGGAAATATTCGAATTATTCTTATCATGATGCATGCTTTATTGTTAAGACTTTATCAATATTGGAAGATTCGTACACCAGTAATCCCCATAGAGGGATGCATTTTTGCTGTATGCATGACAACATCACGATAACAGGTGGCTTTAAGTGCATTAAATGTATAATTTCCCCATCCATATACCTGGCAGATGCACGTTCCTTTATCAGCAAAGCAAAAGAGCCAGGGGATATAGCATTTTCCACCTTAAAAAAGATTTTTGTGAGTTCGAAATATAGTTTAACTTGACTATGCAACTGTGAACATGCGTTAGTCGTACAGACAACCTCAAAGGACCTTTAAACAAATCTACTACCAGGCCGTCGCCGGAAATTACTTTTTTAGCTGCTAATCTTACACAACAGAGGATATAACATCCTGATCAATTACTGTGCTTGTAATGACCGGTATAACACCCGCCGGAATGTGTATGTAATGCTATCCTGTAAGTCACAACATCTCTAAACGCCTTAATTCCCCGAATGATGAAAAATCCAATTCAAAACACCCCCGATCAACATGGGTTTATTCTAAACGGAACAGAGACATTATACGTTTGTCATCTGCCCATGTTCAACATGCCGAATCACATGTACCAGGTAACACTGGAGATCATTATTCCTGCGAATGCCCTCGCACAATATCTTGCAGACAGACAAGCCAATCCGGGCAACTTCTATGTATTGGGTAATCTGCAAACAGACCTCTTCACGATTCCTGACGTAATGCTGGGAAAGATCAAAAACTTTCAGGCAGATATTTTCAGAGGTATGCCGCAAGACCCTAATACGGACACACCACTTATTCATAATGTGCAGACGACGATCACGCGTATCGTATATGCACGTCATTTCGATTACAGCATACCTTATCCGGAAGAGATGACCTACATCATTTTTGGTAATGAGAAAGAAGCTTTCCTCGATCACTATCTTACAAAAGAAGAAGACTTTCTCAATATCCTTTCACTCAGTCAGGTACCTGCATGGTTGCCTGCAGATCAACTGGCTATTTCTGCGAATGCAGGCTTCATCGGCATGCCGGGTACGCCCATGCCTGAAAACCCTCCTTTATCTGCCGGCACGCATAAAGTCACTTTCCAGGGCCAGGAGCAGGTATACGAATTACAGGTAGGAGACAATATCTTCTTCGATACGGAAATCGTCAATGTACCGATGGAAGAACACGCCATGAAAGGATTCTATACTTATTAGTGTATATCGTTACACTCATTTACCCCCCATTTAAAATACTGCTATCATGAAACAACCTTCTAATTCGAAGAAACTCTTTGCGCGTCAGCTGCAACAAAAACAAAACGATATTCTCTCCAAACTACGCGTAAAAGGAACCGGCTCTGATGATCTGGCCGGGTGGTTCCTTGGCCCTAAAGCAGAAAACACGGAGCTATTGCATCACCTGATCCAGCGTGCAATGGACAATCACTGTAATGACCGTAAAAACCTGTACCCAAATGATCCGGTGTATGTAACAGAAGAGATGAAACAGACGCCGGCATACCAGGAAACGGTAAGGGTATTACAACATAAACTGGACGTACTACTGGAAGAATTAAAAGGCTCTGTACCCTTCTGGAGCTATCGCTGGCAGTCGCATATGAACTGGGATACGACCCTGCCAAGTATGGTTGGTTACTTCGGCACTATGCTGTACAACCCTAATAACGTAGCCGCAGAAGCTTCTCCGGTAACCACTGTACTGGAAATGATCGTCGGGGATGAACTGTGTAAAATGCTTGGTTACAATATCACTGATACGAATCCGGATGTACCTAAAGCATGGGGACACATCACCTGCGATGGTTCTATCGCCAATAATGAAGCTATGTGGGCTGCACGCAACCTGAAATATTATGCTATCAGTCTTGCAGCCGCTATCAAGGATACACCTGAACTCTCCCAGGCTAACGCGCTGCAGCTTAAACTGGCCAATGGTACGATCACGACGATCGGTGCAGCCAGCAGCTGGGACCTGTTAAATCTTTCTGTGGATGAAGTATTGAGTATTCCCGACAGATTACAGTCAGAATTCGGTATCAATCTCGATCTGCTCACACAGATACTGAACAACTACAGTATCCAGAATATCGGATTCGATGGTATCAATAAATTCCTGGATAGCGGTATTCAGTCCCCATCCATGATGGCGGCATCCACCTGCCACTATTCCTGGCCTAAATCAGCGGCTGTATTGGGACTGGGCGCCAATAACCTGATCAAGGTGTATGTAGATGAAAATGCGCGGCTGCATATTGGTCGCCTGAGAGAAGAACTGCAAAAATCACTGGACAGAAAAAGTCCGGTATTGATGGTGGTAGCCGTGATAGGCAGTACAGAGGAAAGTGCAGTAGACCCGCTGAAAGATATCGTGGCAGTAAGAGAAGAGTTCAGACAGAAAGGACTCAACTTTGTGATACATGGTGATGCTGCATGGGGTGGATATTTTGCATCTATCCTGAGACAACCGGAACACCAGGTACTGTCTAAGCGTGCATTATTGTACACGCCTACCCTCACGATGAATGACTATGTAACTGAGCAGTATGCGAATATCCAGGAATGCGACTCTATTACGATCGATCCGCATAAAGCAGGATATATTCCTTATCCTGCCGGTGGCTTGTGTTATAAAAACGGCGCTATGCGTAACCTGGTAGCCTTTACGGCGCCGGTGGTATATCATGGTGGTATCGATCCTACAGTGGGCATCTACGGACTGGAAGGCTCTAAACCAGGCGCCGCTGCCGCTGCTGCTTATCTGAGTCACCAGGTTATTCCGCTGGACCAGAGTGGCTACGGACAAATACTTGGCAAATGTCTCTTCAACAGCAAACGCCTGTATAGCGCCTTTATCACGATGGCAGAACCAGATGATCCGTTTATCATTGTGCCGTTCCAGCGCCTGCCGGCAGAGAAACATGGTGAAGGTCCGCAGAAGATAAAGGAGCAATATGACTTTATCAAAAACGAGATCGTTCCGAAAACCAATGAAGAGATCATGTCTAATGCAGCAGCAGTAGAACTGTTACCGGAACTGGGCAGTGATCAGATCATCATTACCTACACCTTTAACTTCAAAGAGAACGGCGTATTAAACAAAGATGTAGACAAACTGAATGAACTGAACCTGAACATCTTCCAGGCACTGAGCCTTTCTCCTGGCGAGCATGATCATCCGTCTAAAACACCGATGTATGTTACGCAGTCACAGTTTGACAATGACTCTTATGGTAAATCATTTGTGAATACCTATAAGGAAAGACTGGGTATATCTACAGATAATGATGAACCAGTGAATATACTGATCTCCACTACCATGAACCCATGGCTGACAGATACCGCAGATGGTAACTTCATCCCTGAGCTGGTAAAAGCATTACGTCAGACGGTGCTGGAACAGGTTGAAAAAGTAGTAGGAGCGATGGAACTCGCATAGTAAGTACTCCGAAATATAAAGGGTGTCATCAAAAAAGGCCGCATCATATGTGATGTGGCCTTCTGCTTTGTTATTATAGCTTCTCACAGGGGTACATCTTTCTGATAAAGAAAACACCATCAAAAATGTTATTCCAGCAGCAATAACGTTGGCCAGGGCTGCTTTTGTATGCGCAGGTCGGATTTTACAAATTATTAATATTTGTTCTACCTTAGAGTATTGATTGTTCAATTTTAGCCCAAAAACGATGACTTATTTAGACCCGGCCTTGCAGGAGCTCCTTGCCCGTTTCCTGTCTACATCAAGAAAACTGACCGTATTAACCGGCGCTGGCCTTTCTGCCGATAGCGGCATCCCTACATTCAGAGATAAAGATGGTTTCTGGACAGTAGGCTCTGAGAACTACACCCCACAGGATATGGGCACCTATGAAATGTTCCTGCGGAACCCGCTGGAAGTATGGAAATGGTTCCTTTACCGCAACACAATTTGTTCCAGGGCTACACCCAATGTGGGGCACTTTGCCATTAAACAGCTGGAAGACATTTTTGGCGACCGCTTTCAACTGATCACCCAGAATGTGGATGGTCTGCATACAAAAGCATTGTCCTCTCCGGAAAAGACTTATTTTATCCATGGCACACTGGATAAATCACGCTGTGGAGACAAATGCAGCAAGGACTTTTACCCTTTTCCGGACATCCATTTTGAAAAAGGACAGGAACTGACAGCGGAGCATATTGCCTTGCTGAAATGCCCTAAATGTGGCCATTATCTGCGTCCGCATGTATTATGGTTTGACGAGCGCTATGATGAAAAACATTATAAGCTGGACAGTTCTCTCCGTACGGCGAAAGAAACCGGTTTACTGCTGATCGTGGGTACTTCCGGCGCTACGAACCTGCCGAGAAGAATAACAGAAACGGTATTAAGCAGACAGGGCATGATCATAGACATTAACCCGAACCAGAACTATTTTTCGGATATAGCGAAAGAGAAGAAAAACGGGTATGTATTGAAAGGGAAGAGCAGTGATATACTGCCGGAATTTGTTGACTTTTTCAGCTCCCGAACTTCCGGGGGAAATAAGTGAGCGTCAGCATAAAATACTGTTTCAGTACATTATGGGATTCCTGCGTCAATACATAGTTGTTGCCATAGTTACTGATGCTGCGGTTCTGTCCCAGCAGGTCCAGTGCGGAAAACTTCAGTTCCAGGTTATTACCCGGCAGGAGCCGGTAGGCAGCGCTCAGGTTCCAGATAGTAAAGGTAACCGGTTCGGCTGCGGACGATACGACCGTATTACTGGTCACATTACTGCTGATGGTAAACCGTTTGGTAGGCGTATAACCGCCGCTTAGTGTGGTATTGTATTCATAGGAACTGACACGGGCATCATTCAGTCCGCGTTGTTTTGACAGGTAATAACGGGCATTCTGAGAAAGGTTAAGGGCCAGTTTGTCCAGGTGGATAAAGTAAACGGTGATCTTATTTTTCAGCTGACTCGCATACGAAACGTTCATCACGTCCTGGTGCTCATCATTCCGTACCAGGTAATTCGGATTATGCGACCTGATAAAGGACAGTTCCTCCATTATCTGTAAGTGATCCCCATTTTTAAGTTTCAGGGACTTCTGCACGTCTGCCCGCAGTTCTATACTACGCCGGCCGTCCATGTTGATCGCTTTGGTAATGGTGGTACCATTTTCGTTGATATAGGAACTACCTGCAAAGAAATTATCTGTTGTAATAGCGGTTACTACAAGGCCGTATTCAATCCGGTTGCTGTTGTGACTATAGCGGAAATTAAACTCTTTTGTTTCTGCGGGCGTCAGATCAGGATTACCTGCTGTCAGGTAATAAAAATTGGTGCTATCGACAATAGGATATAACATATCGACGGTCGCGTATTCGAAGGAGCGTTTAAAGGCCAGGTGATAGCTGTTACTGAAACGGTTGAACTGTTCATTTACATACGACAAACTAACTGACGGCACGAAACGCTGGTAGTTCCGTTGAAACTGCTGGAAGGCGTGAGAAGAGGTATTCTGTTGTATGAAGAACTGTTCCTGCAGATTCAGGTAAACAGACAGCGACTTCGTGTATTTATCTTCCAGTGTACGTTCAAAGGTCCGGGACAAGCGGATAGCAGGGTTTTCATTGACGATCCGGTATCTGCTGCGATAAGTCAGATAGGGGTCGTGTATGAAGTTCTTTGCAGCTGTGTCATTGTCCAGGGCGATATTATCTGAAAGTTGTGAGGAATATTCCAATTCATTTTCCAAATCGATATGCACAGTGGAAAGGAAATTACCACGTCCGAACAGTAGTGGCGCCAGTTTACTCCAGGAAGCGTCCATCCGGTGTCTCACATCAGATTTTGTATTAAGGGCTTTTCGCTCGACGTACTGATTGTCGCTGGCATTAGCAAAAGATGTAAAAATGGATTTACTGTACCTGTTGCTTTCGTCATGGTTATAATCAATGGAATAGGCCATTGACAAGGATGTGTTATTATCCAGATCGTGCGAATACCTTGTGTTGATGGCCAGGTGTGTGTTCCGTGCATGGCTTTCAGATTCCACACTGCTCATGCTCTGCAAACCGGTTTTAGTGGAAAAGCTGCTGGCATGGCTACTGGTTACATTGTCATAGGTCGTGTAAGCAAGAGATGGCTTTATGGCCAGTTCTATGTTCTTTCCGGAAAGTAGCTCTATCTGGTGAATGTTCAGTTGTTGATTGATCTGGTTGTCTTTGACCGTGACATTGCTTTTCTGCAGGATGGCGCTATCTGGTCCCAGGGTGGTCAGACTACTGATATCGGTAAGGTGGTTGTTCCTATCTCTTTTGAGAAAATAATCAGCCCCCATCGAAGTCGGCATAAATGCGGGCCTGCCACCATCATATTTAAAGTCGTGGTGATAAAATACGCCGGCGCCCAGGGATTGATTTAAACCGCTTTTACCAAAGTCCGGCTGATTGTCAATATCCCCTTTCAGGCTCTTAAACGCACTATTTAATAACAGGTCGGTAATACCACCTGCTGTTTTATTCACGTTATTGGCAATACCAAACAGGCCCCATTGATTACGGGGAGAAAAGAAGTTGATATTCATGCTGCTTTCATAGGTCTTTCGGGAGCCGTATCCTGCGGAGAGTTCACCGAAATGTCCTTCATGCATATCATCCTTCAGCTGGATATTTATTTCAGGGATGGAATCATGCGGATTTGCCTGTTCCTCCTTTCTCGTCTTCTGATAGACCTGTATCTTTTCAATAGCGTTTTTAGGGATATTCTGCGTGGCTATGGCTGCTTCATTGCCAAAGAACGGTTTACCATCAACCAGGACACGGGACACGGTCTTTCCATTGGCGGTAATGGTACCATCTGACCATACGACCACTCCCGGCAGGCGGATCAGCAGTTCTTCTGCCACCGCATTTTTATCCAGGGCGAAAGCATCTGCGTTAAACTCCAGTGTATCGCCGTTCATACGTACGGGAGGCGGCGCACTCACAACAACTTCATGCAGGGCCGTATTTTCCGGCAACAGATTGATATAATGCAGGTCGACGACCGGATTTGCAGTGTCAAGTCGCAGTGTTTTAGCCCAGGTAGCGTATCCAAGATAGGAGATGACCAGTTTGAAGTTTTGTCCCAAGGGTAATTTAGGCAGGGAGAACTCACCTTGTGCATTACTAAGACCATATGCAAGCAGTTCGTTTCTAAGGTTATAGATCGTTATACTCGCATTTTTCAGCACATCATTATGAGTAGAATCAAAGGTAATGCCTGATACATTGCCGACGGGTAATGAATCCTTTTGCTGTGCCTTTACAGACACACACAACACAATAAGCCATATGGTAAGCAGATATTTCAGAATGGCTTTCAAGGCGGTACAGGAAATGTTAGGTTATTAGTCCCTTTGCACTTTAAGATACTGCAAAAAATGATAAGAGCATGTTAATAGATATGAATGACTATTAAACGGTTAGGACAGGCGACGTTTTCATGCCTGAGTAAGCGGATAAAAAGCAGTGACTTTTCATCATTTGTTTATTATCTTTAAAAGGATATACCCCCTATTTGTTAATCGTTAATATGACTACACATGAAAAACATGAAAGCCCTTCTTTCACTGCCGCTTTTTACGCTTTTATTGCTGTTCAGTTCATTTTCACCAAAGCAGGAGCCACAGGTGCAAGCTGCCATCGTGAACTATGCCTGGTACACGCCTTCCGGTCAGTTTGTAGCCTGGAGTACACTGGCGAATGCTGAAATTGTGAGCGATGCAGACACCAATCCCGTGAATGGTACGCTGGTAGCGCTGGGATATACTGATGGCGGATTCGGGGTACCTCCTTCCGGTACGCTGGTATATCAGTTATACACGCACCCTTAAAAGGTATTGAGGAAAAAAATAAGCCGTCTGCCTTTCGGTGGACGGCTTATTTACTCATTATGCTGAGTAGATATTTCTTATTATTCTGCGTGATTTTTCAACCAGGTCACACGACGCTGATCAGGAAGATGTTTCACGGTAAACTCTTCAAATTTAGCTTCGAATCCTTGTCCGTCGGGAGATGCTGCCATCAGTCCCACCATTACCGGATGGTTATCCTGTAAAGGCGCATTACGTGTCATGATATAGTTCTTATCATCAAATGAATAGTAGAACTCTACGGCGTCGAGTTTTCTGATGGCCTTGATCCAGATGAAAGGGGGTACTTTATCCAGCGGCGTAACGCTCCAGTCGCTCGTTGTATGTGTTACAACGGTGCTGACATTAAGTTTGCCGTCTACGAATTCCACACCGCTCTTGATATAGTTCTGGTGATCTGTTCTGATCATCAGTCCCATCTGATCAAATCTGGCTTTGTAATTTCCGGTGAGTTTTACTTTCACTTCAAATTCACCACCATAGGTTGTGTAATAGAAAGGCGCGTCGTCAACGGTAAACCCGTAGTGAGAAATACGCCAGTAATCCGTTTGCGGAGTAACAAACATGGTAAATGTTTTATTATTGATCTTCCATTCAGCAGGTTCGTTGTACCACTGCATTTTCTCAAGCGTTTGCGCGGAAGCGGCCTGCATACCGGTGATCATGAGCAGCCCTAAAATGATTCTCTTCATTTATTAGATATTATAAGTTTTTGAAAGACAAATAACCATGTTTAATAGTTACCTTCGCAAAGGTAGAGTCCCGCCAGATACCGCACAATGGTTAAAAATAACCATACTTTAGAGATGAATGTATTAGAGAAACTCAATACCGATCTGCTGCAACAGAATTTTGCCGGTCAGGATACGGCAGCCGCACTGGCGTATTGCCAGTCGATAGCTGCGATGTATGCCCGGGTCGAAAATGCCATCAGCGTTTTAAGTGATCTCCAGAACAACAAAAGTTACATTTATACCGGTAAGATAGCCCCCGCGCTGGGCATTGCTGCGCATCCTGTGATGAAAGAGATCGACTCCATCTGGGAAGGGGAGATCTTTAACAGGATCAAACCGGACCATTTGTTGGAAAAGCATTTACTGGAACTGAAATTCTTCCATCTGGTCGGCGGTGTTCCGGTTGCGGAACGTTGCGATTACCAGGTGAACAGTTACTTACAGATGCAGGATGCTGACGGCGACTATGTCCCTGTCCAGCATCGGATGTTCTATCTGCACAGCAATAGCAACGGGAGTATCAATCTGGCGTTATGTCTGTATAATTTCGCTGGTAATCCGCATGCCGGCGACCAATACCAGGGGATGATCGTCAATACCAGTACGGGGAAGGTGATCACCACGGATAACAAACGCTTCAGCAAGATCCTCTCTTTCCGGGAAAAGGAGTTGTTACAGCTGATCAGAAACGGCAAAAGCAGTAAGGAAATAGCGACCCAGCTATCTATCAGCATAAACACCGTTAGCCGGCACCGCCAGAACATCCTGGAGAAACTGCATGTAAAGAACTCCATAGAGGCCTGCCGGATCGCTGAGGCAATCGAGTTGTTATAGGGATTTCCTGACAAAACAGCCCTTTCTAACACCTGTTTCTGCTAAAATGACGGCCAGTACTATCTGGCACAAAAGATGCGCTTAACAGTCAAAATAGATTATATGTCAATACAAACTGCAATACTCGCCGGTGGTTGTTTTTGGGGTGTAGAAGAGCTCATCCGTGCACTGCCCGGAGTAAGCAAAACTATAGTAGGTTATACGGGGGGAGAGGTGCCTAACGCAACGTACCGTAATCATGGTAGTCACGCGGAAGGGATTAAGATTGAGTTTGATCCGAATGAACTTTCGTACCGTAAATTGCTTGAATTCTTCTTCCAGATCCACGACCCTACCACCCGCAACAGGCAGGGTAATGATATCGGTACCTCTTATCGTTCCGCCATCTTCTATCTGGACGAGGCACAACAGCAGACAGCGGTTGAGCTGATCAAAGAACTGAATGCCGCGGGCATTTATAAGAACCCGATCGTAACGGAAGTTGTACCTGCATCTGATTTCTGGGACGCAGAAGAAGAACACCAGGATTATCTGCAGAAACATCCTTTCGGGTATACCTGTCACTTTATCCGTCCGGAATGGCAATTAGCGACTTCAGAAGGTAAATAACCTGACTTTTTATACATTAGAGCCTGTATGGTGTTAATAAGACGCTATACAGGCTATTTTTATCGTTATACTGTATGCGCTACGAGATACTTGAACACCTGCCAACATATGGCCCTATGCCGATCGCTGTTACCGAAAACGGCGCCCCTTATTATTCTGCAGGTTTTCCGGTAAGATTTTTCAGGACAGATGGAACGGACTGGGTAGGCAACTTTGCCCCGGGATCGACAAAATTTAATGCTGTATTACCCCTCAGGGATTCGGAACATATACTTGTCATTGCAGGCGGGATTTGCTATGTCATGCATCCAGATAAAACATTACCAATCGAGTCTTTTGGAGAGTATTATGCGAAGGCTCTTCCAATGGAAGATGGACGTATTGTATTACAAGAGACAAGTCATTTGAGTATTATACACCCGGATGGCACACATTGGAATACAGGAGCTATTTCTTTCTGGGACTTTAAAGATATACATGTCGAAGGCAGCATTATAACCGGTCAGGCCATGACATATACGGGCTATTACGAAGACGTATTTGTACCTTTTACTTATGATATTGACACAAAAACCCTGATAGGGAAAGCGTATAACTGGGAATGATCAACAGCCTCACTCTCCCCGATACTGTCCTGAAAGAAAATACTTCAGGAATTTATCCTCGTGATCAGCGAATAGGTAAGTTGTGTCTGTTGTTGTTAACATAAAGTAAGACCCCGCATTGATCTTCATACTGTAAGGTATTCCGCTTATTTTCACTTCACCGGAAAGTTCACAGGGCAGGTTATCGAAAGCCAGGTCCAGTGTTGTCGCGTTGATAGGTGTGAAGTGCCTGAGGATTTTTATGATTATTCTGGGGTCAAGCCTCCATTGTTGACAGATGGGAGCATTGATCATTTCTTTTGCGCTCGAATTGCCGTGGGTGAAGGTGAATTGGCCGAGTTCGATAACCGAGGTGTCGGTGATGATGATAGCGGAATCGATGGGATTGTGAAGGGGTGTGTTTTGGGGAATGATGGTGTCAGTCGGTTTAAGGGAGCCGGTTGAGGATTGGTTATTGGTGGTACCGGGGATGTTGCACTGGAAGCTCAGGATGAGTGTGGATAGGAGGATGAGTGTTTGTTTCATGGAGGGATTAAGCGTTAGTATTCAAATGACAAAAAACAGGAACAATATCATCAATAGGAATCTGTATATGGACTGGTTTTGACTACCAATTTTGAATTGAATTTCTTTCTGAACTCGCGATCCCACTCCTGGATCTGCGTAGAGGCTAGAGGACTTCTCGTACAGATAATATAACAAACCCTTTTTTGTTGTTTGTTTTTTGCACCTAATACGCCTATTGTACGTTCAAGTTGTTTTTTGGCGTGTTCTAAATCCTGGCCCTTTAACTCGATATAAAGTTCAAGTTCTTTGGCTAAATGTAGATAATCACATCTCAGACCATCAGTAATCTCACATCCATCAACGTGCACTTTCGTGGATTCCACTTCATCAATATTCTTTAGGATAAGCTCACTTCTTTGTTCTTTAAAAGTAAAAATTTTATTCTTTGAAGTTAACCTGCAATTTTCCATTAAAACTCAATATCTAAAAGTTTCCCAAATTCAATTGCTATATCGTTAGAAATACTGTCTAACACGGTCTGAGTGATTAGATTAGTTTCCTGATCTACAAGATTTTCCTTTTTGCCATTATTTACGGAATATGCTGTCAGCAAACCAGGCTTCAACTGTTCTGCTTTAGGCACAATCTTCGCAATAGCCTTATTTTTTTCAGGTTTCAATTCAGTTAATCTTCCTGCCTCTAATAAATTATTAAAAGAAGATAAAATGTAAGGACTGTGTGTAGTGACAATAATCTGAAACTTCCTGGAATTATTATTGAATACCCGGGCGAGTAATTGTACTATCGCCTTTTGCGCATTAGGGAACAAATGTGCCTCTGGTTCTTCAATGTAAATAGTAACTCCTTCAACCGATAACTGTTCGTTATGCAACGCTTTCAAAACAACTATCAATGGTAAGATTTCCTGTTGTCCGGACGAGGCTTTCGACAAATCCACTTTGCGCTTATCTTTATGTAACAGATAATCAATATCCTTCTCGCTTATATAATCCCCTTTCAATACTTCCAGAATAATATTATCGAATTCTTTCTGAGCAGCTTTATACAAAGGGATATCGTCATAAGACCGCTTTAAATTTTCATACTCAACCCCGAACTCTATAAGAAAAGGATCTAAAGGGGTATTATCGCTTAACAACGAAAAGATACTCTTTTGAATATTTGCATAAAAGCTTCTTCCTGCTGGTATAAAAAATTGTGTATGAATGGAAAAATCACCCAACTCCGCTCTTATCAATTCCCTTATTTGCATAAGTAGGGAAAGTCCTCTTAATAGTGGACGCGCTCCTTCTTCAGCTAATTTCTCTATTTCATCTGCATACACTTTCCTTATTCGGCTAATTGCCTTTTTTAAGTTTTCCGAATAGTCAAACTTAATTTGATTATTCAAATGCTCTAAAGAGATATTAAATCCATTAACAGAATAACTGACTTTAAAATTGCCATTAGGCCAGGTTTCCTTTGGAAAAAATGTAATGAACTTTTCTTTGTGTCTACGATCAAGTTCACGCTTTGATTTTCCTGCTATGATGTTCCTTTCCAGCTCATGAAAGAAACTTCTGAAAAAGTAATGTAGTTTCACAGTGACACTCTTCCCGCTGCCCTGAGGGCCAATAAGAATATTGATAGACTTAAACTCAACGTCCATCGATTTAATCCCTGCAAAATTTTGGATGCTAACTTTTTCCATTCCTTTGAATTAGAACTAATCAAATATACCAAAAACAAAAAAGGAGACCAATCTCTTGATCTCCTTTTTTCCCGGTCGGGGCGGCAGGATTCGAACCTGCGACCTCCTGCTCCCAAAGCAGGCGCGATACCGGGCTACGCTACGCCCCGAATTTCTCACATTTCAAAACACATAGCCCTCTATAAAATAAAAAAGGAGATCAATTGCTTGATCTCCTTTCCTTTCCAGTCGGGGCGGCAGGATTCGAACCTGCGACCTCCTGCTCCCAAAGCAGGCGCGATACCGGGCTACGCTACGCCCCGAGACCCGACTGAACATCTTCGCTTTGTTGCCATCGCTTTCGATGTTTGGGATTGCAAAGGTATACAGTTTTTTGATTTAGCCAAAAAACTTTCAGAAAAAATATAAGATTTTTTGAAATAACTTTCCGGTACGCTAAATGAAAAATAGCCAAAAGGCTTGCTGACAAAGAAAAAGATCAAATTTCATGCGTCTGAAAAAAATTTTGCTAACGGGAAGCCTTTTGCTCTCTTTAGCCTCCTATGGACAAACAAAAAAACTGCCGCTGCTTCGCGAACAGTTACTTGACGATAACTGGCTTTTTAAAAAAGATAGTCTGCCGGGCGCAGAAAAACCGGATTTCCCGGAGACAGGATGGAGGACGCTTCACCTGCCGCACGACTGGGCTATTGAAGACCTGCCGGGACAGAACGATAGTACCATTATCGGCCCTTTTTACAAGTATAGCCCCGCACAGGAGCATGGTGCTTATGTCGTAGGGGGTACCGGCTGGTACCGAAAGTCTTTTACGTTGCCGGCTATTCCCGCCGGACAAACAGTCGCCATCCGGTTTGAAGGCGTTTACATGGACAGCGACGTCTGGATCAATGGCCACCACCTCGGTAACCACCCTTATGGGTATACGCCCTTTACATATGACCTGACGCCGTACCTGGCAGCGCCGGGTAAAAAGAACGTCCTGGCAGTCAGGGTAAAAAACGAAGGGATCAATTCCCGCTGGTATACCGGTGCAGGGATTTATCGTCATGTACACCTCGAAGTGCTGCCCGCTGACCAGCTGGTAAAGGAAGCTACTTTCATCACCTTCCCGGAAGCGGGAAAAGCTAAAGCCATCGTACAGGTAGCAGCGGCTGTTATTGGCCAGCAGGATGCCGGCAGAATAGTCGAGATCAGTCTCAGGGATAGCAGCGGTCAGGTCGTTGCGACTGCCGCGCAGTCTATCCAGCTAAAAGCGAAAGATACCGTCTCCTTCATAAAACAGCTTACGGTGCTGAATCCGGCGCTCTGGTCCCCCGGCAGCCCCTATCTCTATACGACCGAAATCAGGCTGTCTGACACCGTTAAAATGGTCAAAGAAAAGGTGCTGGACGCACTGAGTTACCCGACCGGTATCCGGCGGATCAGTATCACCGCGACCAGCGGCTTCCTGCTCAACGGACAAAAAATATTGCTGAAAGGTGGTTGCCTGCATCATGACAACGGCCTCCTGGGTGCTGCCGCTTTTGACCGGGCAGAAGAACGGAAAGTGGAACTGATGAAGGCAAACGGATTTAATGCGGTACGTACCAGTCATAATCCGCCGTCTGAGAAATTCCTGGAAGCCTGTGACCGGTTAGGTATACTCGTCATCGACGAACTATTCGACATGTGGACAGAACAGAAACACCCGCAGGATTACCACCGCTTCTTTGCAGCATGGTGGCAACAGGACTTACGCAGCGTATTATTGCGCGACAGGAACCATCCTTCCATCATCATGTGGAGCATCGGGAATGAAATTCCGGAAAGGGCTGATAAAGCAGGACTCGCCATCACCCGGGAAATGGTCCGCGCCGTACACCAGTATGACACGACCCGCGCTATCACGGAAGCAGTGCCCGAATTCTGGGAACGTCCCTATCAATGGCAGGCCGCTGATCCGGTATTTGCCCTGCTGGATGTAGCAGGTTACAACTACCAGTGGAAAAACTATGCGCTAGATGAGAGACGTGTACCCGGACGCGTGATCGTGGGTACAGAGACATTGCCCGCAGATCTGTATGACACCTGGAATCAGGTACAGGGACTCCCGTTTGTCATCGGTGATTTTGTGTGGACCGCCATGGATTATCTTGGAGAAGCCGGTATCGGACATTCCACCTACACCGGCACAGGCCAGGGTAGGCTCACCTTCCCCTGGATCAATGCCTTCTGCGGCGACATAGACCTCATCGGAAATAAAAAACCGCAATCCTTTTACCGTGATGTCGTATGGCGGAATAGTCCGGTAGAAATACTGGTACACGCACCTATCCCCGAAGGGAAAAAAGAAAAGGTCAGTCGCTGGGGATGGCCGGATGAATCCGACTCCTGGACCTGGCGGGGTATGAACGGGAAAAACATGCAGGTACGGGTCTTTACACGCGCCAAAAAAATTGACCTGATCCTGAATGATTTCAGGGTCGCTACAAAAGAGGTATCTGACAGCACCCCGCTGACCGTCACCTTTGATGTGCCTTATGCACCTGGTCAGTTAACGGCGTTTGCCTATGACGCCAAAGGCAACGAGGTCGGGGTTAAAGCGATCACGACCGCCAATACTCCCGTTGCCATCAGACTTACTGCAGATCACACTGCAATTGCTGCGGACAATGGTTCACTCGCCTATGTGAAAGTGGAAGTGATCGATGATCAGGGTAGGGCCGTTCCTGATGCCAATTTGCCACTACAGATCAGCATCAGTGGCAATGGCGCTTTAGCGGGTGCAGGGAATGCCTGTCCGGATTGTCCGGCCAGCTTCCGGCAACCGGTAATAAATAGCTATAAAGGGCAGGCATTGGTCATTTTACGGGCAAATGAGCGGGCAGGTAATATTCGGGTCGAGGTGAAAAGTAAGGGGCTGAAAACGGCTAAAATTGACATTAAAACGAAATAGGAATTGCTCTTTCTGTGGATGATGGATATCCGGTTTATGCTTTACTATCCTTCATTCATCCTTCGTTATATGAACGAAGGATGAATGAAGAACGATAAATATCTAAGCGGCATCAAACCGTTATTACTTCAAAGGACAAGTTAACAAGTATACCTCCACAACCGGCCGCAGCTGAACATCATTATTTAAAACTTTTCAACATCCGGTGCAGTATGACCGGATACACATCATACAGCAGTATCGTGATCAGCACCAGTGGTATGACAAAAAAAGTAGCCATACCGATCAGATTGAATAACAATCCTCCTAAAATCCCGCCTGCAATAAAGAACCCAATTACCGTCAGACGGATGTAGATCTTCTCCTTCAATGCGCGCGTCTTTTCCGCATGCGGATGCACCAGTTCGGACAGTTCAGAGGCCAGGTCCGTTACCATCCCCGTCAGGTGAGAGGTTTTGATCAACCCACCAGAAATCCTCGATACCAATCCATTCTGGAGCCCCATACAAAATAGTACGGCACCGGTAACTGCTTCCCGCTGAAACTCACTTCCGTTATACACATCGTTCCCATAGATCGCCACACCCAGCAGGATCACGATTTCCAGCACCACAGGCATACCATGTGCAAAGTAGGTGCTCTTGTAATCGAAGGACCTGACTATAAAATTGGAGACAAAAGCCCCGAAGAAGAACATGAATAACCAATACCCAACAGTATACACTTCCGCCATATTCTGTTCAGTGATCTTCCCCGCCAGTGTTGCCACATGGCCGGTAATATTGGATACAAAAGACAAAAAGGCGATCACGCCCACCACATTTGTCATGCCCGCTACCGAGGCCGTTGATGACGCCAGCATCAGATTTTTTTTAAGGCTTCGCTGCCCGGGGATTTCACGTAACATATAAATAATTCGGGGTTTGATATTGTTGATGGTCTGGACAATAGTAATGCCAGCATTTTTCCATTATCTTTATTTCACGAACACGCCAAGCCACGTTCCTGATACTATGAGCAGCACCGCAAATGAGCAGACATCCCTTCATCAGCATAACGAACAGCATGAACGTTCCGGGGACGCATTCCGTCTGGAAGCACTACTACAACATCAGACAGATGTAATGGAAATGCTGTCAGCAGGCATCCCGTTACAGGATATACTTACACAGATCATTGCCTGGGTACAACAACCAGACCAGGACATGATCGCCACTATCTCACTGACAGGACAGCCGTCCGCTCATCCGGGTACTGTATGCTGTACGACACCGCTGACAGGAAAACAAGGAAATGCCCTCGGAAGTTTTGAGATCAGTTATAAATCCGGGCGGCAACCCACTCCCGCAGAACTGTATTTCATTCGGCTGGTCGCCCGCACGATCGTGATGGTGATCGAATATTCACAGAAAACAACACCGGTTGCAACGCAGCCGGTCAATACACGTCCTGCCACAACCGAATCGGCTACTGAACGGGAAAACTTCTATCAGCTGCTTATGGACACGCCGGCAGTTATTGCCGTGCTCAGCGGTCCGCAACATGTGTACATACTGGCGAACAAGCTGTATATGGAGACGATCGGAATAGATCGTAATATCATTGGTAAACCGATCAGTGAAGCCCTCCCTGAGCTGGCAGATCAGGGAATTTACCAGTTACTGGATGACGTATATCGCACAGGACAACCATTCATCGGTCACGAAATAGAAGTAGGGCTCGACCGTAAAGGTACCGGTGAGCGTGAAAACGTATTCTTCAACTTTATTTACCAGCCTATCCGCGACGGAGAAGGAAAGATCATACAGATACTGGTACACGCGATCGACGTCACACCGTCCGTCATGCAACGGCGAAAAGCAGAACAAAGCGAACAACAATTCAAAAGCTTTGTCGCCCACTCTCCGACACCTATTGGTATATACGTAGGGAAAGAATTACGGATACAGACCGTCAACGACGCCATCCTGCAAGCCTGGGAAAAGGACGCTTCTGTTATCGGCAAGACCTTCCGGGAAGCTATACCAGAACTGGAAGGACAACCCTTCTTTGATATCCTCGACAAAGTATACGAAACCGGCGAAACATACGAAGCAGTAGAAGAAAAGGTCATGCTGATGCGGGACGGCGTACTATCGCCCACCTATTACAACTTCACCTACAAAGCGCTCCGGGATGAGCAGGAAGAGATCTATGCAGTTATGAATACTGCCATGGAGGTAACTGAACAGGTGAAAGCACGGCAGAAACTGGCTGAAGCAGAAGAGAATCTGCGCAATGCCATCGAAGTCGCTAAACTGGGTGACTGGAAAATAAATCTGCAGACCGGAGAAGTCGTACTTGCCGATCGTATACAGGAATGGTTTGGCGCTTCCCCTGGTGAAACCATCACCATCGAAGAGGCCACTGCCTGCATCACCGATCCTTCTATTCTGACCAATGCCATCGACCGTGCGTTACAACCCGGCTCTGACAGGATCATGAATGTGGAATACGAACTCACTAACTTCAGGACAGGTGAAAAACGTATCATGCATACCTCCGGTAAAGTCTTCCTCGATGATATCAGTCAGCCCTATATGATCATCGGGATCACCCAGGACGTTACAGAACAGCGGCAACGGCAGCAGGAACTGGAACGCCTGGTCAATGAAAGGACCCGTGCGCTCAGCATCGCCAATATAGAGCTCAAGGAAGCAAATAAGACCCTGGAAAAGGTCAACAACAACCTGGAACAATATGCCTACGTCACCAGTCATGATCTTCAGGAACCGCTAAGAAAGATCAAAATATTCTCTGATATCCTTCAAAACAGAACAGATCATACCGCGGATATCTTTACCCGCAAATACCTGGATAAAATAGACGCGTCCGTCAACAGAATGATGGCGCTCATCAATGACCTGCTGAATTTCTCCAGACTGGATAAAGCAGAAAACACCTTCGTTGTCACCGATCTCAACGGCATCGTAGAGGAAGTAAAAGAAGATTTTGAACTCGCTATTAAAGAAAAAAAGGTAATTTTGAATGTCTCGCCCCTGCAGCAGATAGCTGCCGTACCACTACAAATACGGCAACTCTTCTTCAACCTCATCGGTAACGCTATCAAATTCTCCCGGCAGGACGTTACTCCAACAATCAATATCAGCGGCCGCCCCGTACCCGCTACAGACATTTCCACGCATCCACAGTTGAATCCATCCTGGAACTGGTATGAAATCATCGTCAGCGATAACGGTATCGGTTTCGAACAACGCTATGCGGAAAAGATCTTTACCATTTTTCAACGACTACATACCCGCGACGTCTACTCCGGTACCGGCATCGGTCTCGCACTTTGCGAAAAAGTGGTCAGCAACCACCACGGAAAGATTTATGCCACCGGAATAGTCAATGAGGGCGCCAGCTTCCACATCCTTATTCCTATCATGCGATAGGGAAATTGGGATTTCCCGATATGTTTAAATAGCTTTGCACTCTCAAATACTTATTAATGGAAGCAACAATGCCAGCCCGGCAGTATTGGTCCCTGATTTTAATTCTGGGTACCATGACCGCCTTAGGGCCATTCTCAATAGATATGTATCTGTCCGGATACCAGGCCATCGCAGAAGACCTGCATGTCCCGACAGAACGTATCGGATTATCACTCGCCAGTTACTTTATCGGTATCTCCGCGGGACAATTATTATACGGTCCCTTACTGGACCGTTTTGGCAGAAAGAAACCGCTTTATGCCGGATTGATCGTCTACCTGATCGCCTCTGCAGGATGTATCGCGGCAAGATCATTGGAGTCTTTCGTACTCCTGCGCTTTATCCAGGCCATTGGTAGCTGTGCGGCTGCTGTAGCATCTGTTGCTATGGTACGCGACCTGTTCCCGATAAAAGACAGCGCGAAAGTCTTTGCACTACTTATGTTGGTAGTAGGCGCCTCTCCGATGCTGGCCCCGACCATTGGTGGTTATATTACAGCTGCCTGGAACTGGCAGGCCATCTTTATCGTACTGGGTGGAATGGGATTACTGCTGATGATCGCCTGTTTTGCCTTTCTGCCTGAAAGCCATCAGCCGGATACCTCCATGTCACTGAAACCGGGTCCCATTATCAGTGGGTTCTGGGCGGTGATGCGGGAACCACAGTTCTATACCTATGCTTTGACCGGCGCATTTGCGTTCTCCGGCCTGTTTGTATACGTATCGTCTTCCCCGGTGGTATTCATGAATATCTTCCATGTGTCTGAAACGCATTTCGGCTGGATCTTCGCGGGACTGTCCGTTGGATTTATCGGTTCCAGTCAGCTGAACAGCCTGACCTTACGCTATTTCCGCAGTGAACAGATCATCCGTATTGCCCTTGTAGGGCAGGCCCTGATCGGTATCGTCTTCTTTGCAGGTAGTTATCTGGGATGGTTCGGACTGACATCGACCATCATCATGTTATTCCTGTACCTGAGCTGTCTGGGATTTGCAAATCCAAATGCTTCTGCGCTGAGTATCGCACCGTTTAAAAAGAACGCAGGGACAGCAGCCGCACTGATGGGCGCCTTGCAGATGGGTATCGGCGGACTGGCATCTACTGTCGCCAGTTTGTTCCATGCTACGTCTCCGGTCCCTATGACCATGCTGATGGCGGCAACCGCACTCATATCAGTAGCGATATTATTCCTGGGAGGATTGCGTATTACCAATCCCGTTTTCCTGCATGATGGCGGTGATGCGGTAGTGCTCCACTAAGAAAGCTGCACATAAAAATATGACTATACATGAACGGCCATGATCATATGGCCGTTCTTTTTTATCTTAGCCCCAGCCATATATCCTATGAAAAAGTTAATCATCTTCCTGCTTGTCATCTGCAGCTTTCAGTGTAACCGTCACTCAGCCAACAAGAACTTCGATCTGAAGATCAATGTAGATGTCGGCAACTATAAATACACCAGCCATCCGGTTACGGAAGAGGAATTTCACGTACTGAAGCAAAACATTGCGAAAAGCTGGGACCAGGAACTCATCAGCTCCGGCAGTCATATTCCCGAAGGGGAAAAAGAGATCGCTAACCTGATGCCTGCCAGGTATAACATACAGGAATATATCAGGGTAGTGAATGAAATGGAAACTTTCCGGAAAGAACTCGTACCGCCGGGTGACTATCTGAAAAAGACAGCGCCTACCCAGGAAGTAGCCATCCTGCAATACAACAAGGTATTTGCGCCGCTCCTGAACGAGTGTGCCGGGGAACCAGTGAACTACAGCGACCTGATAATGACCTCTATGAAGGATATACTGGTGGACAATCATCTCAAACTGGAAGTCTGCTATGGGTTCAAACAAGTATCCACCTTCGAGATCAAGTACACGATCTACGCTAAACTGAACAACATCCTGCATACTATCACCTTTTCCAATACAAAAGGATGTATGCCAGATAACCACGCTATCTACCTCCTGCTGAACAAGGTGCTGATGAGCACAGAGCTGAAGGAAAGACTTGTGAAATATGCAGATCATAACAGCCTTGTATTTGTGCAACCGGCCCGTTATGAACGCCTGGGCAGAAGACTTGCCCAACCATAATTACCCGGGCTTACACTGCAGTGAGGAGATTGTATTTTTCTTTACATTCACGTTTTAAACAGTTGACCATGTCAGTAACCGGTACCCCAGTCGCGCTGCTCTATCAGGCGCAGCAACCACCCGCCAGGAACGGCATTTTAAAACCTATGAAGCCCGGAGGTTATTCAGACAGCGGAGCAGATATTGCCTATGCACTGCGTGAAAAACAGGTACCGGTCAGCACCCCCGTGATCCATCCCCAGCTCATGATCGATCTGGATTGGGTATTTCCCGATACGGAAGCGGGTATACTCCATGCACTCTCTAAAGGCGCCCAGGTATTATGGCTGAATACCATCCTGTATAATGGTCACCCGGTAGAAGCGTTTCTGAAAAGAGGGATCGCCGCTGTCGGACAACTACCCCGCAATACTGACCTTTATGATGACAAATGGACAACCAATAAACTCCTTCAGAAAAACAACCTTCCCATTCCACCGGCCATCCTGATCAACAAAGACAATCTGCACGATTACCAGTTGAATTTCTCCTTTCCGATAGTAGCTAAACCTATCCGTGGCAGGGGAAGTGATGGTGTGCAGGTAGTGGGTACACCGGATGAGCTGAATAAGGTCCTTGAAGAGATGTTTGCGGAGGATAAATACGGTACAGCGGTATACGTGGAAAAGTTCCTGCCAGGCAGAGAAGTGACCATTACCGTCATGCCGCCGGGTAAGTATATGATCAAAGATATCTGTCAGGAGAAGATCAATTACTGGAGTCTGCCACCGGTGGAACGTTTCAATCACGAGGATGGCGTAGCCCCCTATAATGGCACTGTCGCTGTTGTGAATAACAGCAAGGTGCTGGACGATGCACAACTGCAATCACCTGCTATCGTCACTTTAAGTAAACAATGTGAATCTGCTGCGGCTTTGGTTGGCGCTAAGGCTCCCGTAAGGATTGATTGCCGCCAGGATGAACAAGGCCGTTATTTCCTGTTTGACCTGAATATGAAACCCAATATGACCGGCGCTTCCCGTCCGCATAGGATGGACCAGGATAGCCTGTCAGCACTGGCCGCCCGTAAGATAGGCTGGACCTTTGCCGATTTGCTGGAAAATATGCTACGCCAGCAATGGCGCATGTAGCTTAACGGGCCACGCTAAGTGCGGGCTGTTCCTGCGGCATATTGACCACGTTAGACGTCCGCAGTTTCCTGAATAAACCCACAAGGTCCTGTAATGCCAGCTCCCTGATGTTTTTAAAACACTGCTCATGCGCCTCGTTGGTCGTTTCCAGTATATGATAGTAATTCCGCACATTGCGGAAAGCCAGTAATAATAGCTTGGAGGTCACTACATCCCTTTCACCCCGCTGATTTGCGAGATGCCTGGAAGTAAGCAAAGTACCGGTATTCATTAATACCATCCTTAATTCAAACAGACTACCGTTATTCTTATACTGCATAGTCTCCAGCTGCGCTCTTATCTGTAGGAGTTCGTACATACTTATATATATCGGATAAAAGTAATTTCAAATACCGCACCAATACACAGACATGTACTATTATTTCAGAAGAATGGTAATGCAATTCAATTATTTGTTAAAATAGCACCACCATAAGCGACCCCGTCATTGCCACACCATGTCGACAAACGACCACGTAGCGGGGAGACTATCTTATTTTTAACTTCTCCAGCATTTCCTCACTCAGGGTATCGGCAGACGGACCGTAGGCTGTCACTAACACCCCCTTTATGCCATCAGCTGACTCTATTGCATATACTGCTGCTTCATCAGAGGGATCGGTATCGCCTTCATAACGATAAACATCTACTATATTAAATTCGCTGAGCGCGATCTTATCCCCGCCGTTCACCAGGTAGTTCCCTTCCAGGTTAAAATCAACTGTAAATCCCTGGTTCTTCAAAGCGGTGATCGCATTGGCAACAGTATCATAATGATGCTTCATAAAAGTCTATTTTGAGTGAGTGATAACTAGTTTACCCTGCCGCGTCCCCGTTTCCAGTCAGCACGTATTTTCTGCAGTTTTACCACATACGCTGACAACAGCAGCAGTTCCAGTCCCAGTGGCGCGAATACGTGTGCCGGTCCGAAATAATTATAGATCATCACAAACAGGCAGACCAGAATGCCCACCCATCCATCTGCAAGACCTATATCTACCGCCCATTCCTTCTCTGCGAGCAGCCCGAAAGATGCAATACCTTTTAGTACAAAGAGCATAGTAATGACCAACATGAGGAAAGAAGTACGATCAGCGCTTTCCAATCCATATAATGCCACTCTTGGATCACTCTCTGTCAGAAACATATATGGATAACTTAACACACCCAGGGTACCGGTCACGACAAAGATCGCACTGAAAAACTTTAGCCACCATGTCAGCAATTCTTTTCTGCGGGGGACCATTAATTCTTCCAGATCGTTCAACTGGTCAGCTATGATTGACTTATCTTTCATTATCGGAGGGATTGTGGGTTATGAAGCAAATATACGAACTGCGTCCCTTAGGCCCTTACGAAAAAAAGGACCGTTCCTGAAGAGAAACGGCCATTAACAATCAAGCTCCACTGTATGAATAAAAGGAAGGATATACGCTTTAATAACTTCAGCACTGCACTTTTTAGTTAGCAGTCCATAGTCGATAGACTATAGTCCATAGCAAAACACGGGTTTGTTGTATTTCCTGTCTTTTAACTATGTCCGATTAAGCTTTGTTTCGTTCTATGTGCGTTGTGCCACCTGAACTATTGCCTATCGTCTACAGACTGCTCCCTATCCCTTATAAGCTAATAATTGCCGACTATCTTCACTTAAAACCATACTACTGTTCCTTCGACTATTCTGCTTATTTAATCCTCTCTGTTGTTTCTTTTTATTCGCTTGCTGAATCTGTTACAAATCTACTTACACAGCGCCCGAAAGTCAATTGCCTAATCAACTCTTCTGTTGTACTTTTTATGGAGAACTTTATAATGTATGTCTTTTTACAATACCCAGTTTTTTCATTTTCGATGCCAGCGTAGATGGCGGCAGATTCAATAGCTCTGCGGCTCCGCCGGGACCGGATATCTTATGATTACACTTTTTCAGTACAGTAAGTATGTGTTCCCTTTCTAATTCCACAATTGTTTTAATATCTGTTTCAGCAGACACAATCGTTGTTTCCTTCTTCACACTTACAGGTAAGATCACTTCTCTGATAGTGCTTTCACGCGATAACAATACACTTCTTTCAATGAGGTTCTGTAATTCGCGTACATTACCCGGCCAGGCATAATCCATCAGTTGCCTTAATGCAGCAGGTGCGATATCTGATACTGCTTTACCCGTTGCAGCTGCGTATAAGCGGATGAAGTGAGCGATCAGTAAAGGAATATCGTCCCTGCGCTCACGCAGTGCGGACAGCATGATCGGGAATACATGTAACCTGTAATAAAGGTCCAGCCGGAAACGTCCTTCTGCAATCTCTTTTTCCAGATTACGGTTTGTCGCCGCAATGATGCGCACGTTCACTTTTATAGGCCCGTTACCACCTATTCTTTCTATTTCCCTTTCCTGCAATACACGTAGTAATTTCACCTGCAGATCAGCCGGCATATCGCCTATTTCATCCAGGAAAATAGTACCACCGTCTGCACGTTCAAACTTACCGATCCTTTTTTCCAGTGCGCCGGTGAAGGCGCCTTTCTCATGACCGAACAATTCTGATTCTATCAGGTGTGTAGGCAGTGCCGCGCAGTTCACCTTGACGAATGGTTTGGCTTTGCGGGGAGACAGATGATGGATACAATTCGCCACACCTTCCTTCCCCGTTCCTGTTTCGCCCAATACCAGCACAGAGGTATCCAGCGGCGCTACCTGACGGATCAGTTCAAACACGCGCTGCATTGGCATACTGTTACCGATAATCCCTTCAAAATTGGGAATGGGAGGCGCTACTTCTTTCTTTACTTCCGGTACCGGCTGTTGTTGTACCGGCAATGCCGGCAAGCGCAGATCATCGGATTGAGATACAACGCCTGGTTTTACTTTTAACACACGATGATGTTCGTAGCGGTAACGTGCGATATCCAGGGTTACTAACAGGTCTTTTTCCCTGAATGGTTTCACAATAAAACCATAGGGCTGTGTCACCTTCGCTGCTTCCAGCACCTGTCTGTTACAGTTAGCGGACAGATACACGAAAGGTATATTATGTTTATTCAGTTCAACCGCCAGGTCAATGCCTGTCTGGTCGCCCTTCAGATAGATATCCAGTAATACGAGATCAGGTCTTTCTACGTCAATGATCTCCAGCGCCCTGTGTACAGAGCGGGCTACGCCTGATACCTTATATCCCGCTCTTTCCAGCGTTAATCGTATATCACCTGCTACAATCAGTTCGTCCTCTACGATCATGATTTTTTCTTCCATACTACGCAGTTTTATTTACTAATTTCAGTAAGCCGGGAATCGTTTCCCTATTATGTTGTGGTTTAAATATCACGATGACGCTTACGCCATCTTTGTTTGTCACGGATAGATTACCTTCCAGTTGTTCTGTCAGGGTTTCCATTAATATAATTCCCATGGATGCCCGCTTGCGTATACCAAAATCAGCCGGTAACCCTGTACCATTATCCTTCACAGATAGCAGCAGATAGTTTTCTGATACATAGTTGAGCACTACAGTGATCACACCTTCCTGCCCTGCAGGAAAAGCATATTTGCATGCATTTGTGATGGCTTCATTCAGGATCAGCCCGATAGGCACCGCCTGATATACTTCCAGGTATACGTTCGTGAGGTGCAAATCAAATGAAATCTGATGTAATCCGTCAAAACTGTCTCTAAAATATGCAACAAGTTCCCGGATATATATATCCATATCCAGTTCTGCCGCATTATCCTCCTGATAAAGTTTCTGGTGGATCAGGGAGACGGCCTGCATACGATGCCGGCTTTCCCGGATAGCAGCCCGTGCTGACTGGTCGCCTACATTGGCCGCCTGTGTATTCAACAGGCGTACAATGATCTGAAGATTGTCTTTTGCCCGGTGATGTATTTCCCGGATCAGCCATTCTTTTTCAGCGACCAGCTTCCGCTGCCGGTTGACCAATACATTCAGTGACTGATGCTGCTGACTGATCTCCTGTTGCTGCAAAGTTAAGTCACGATTGATCCGTTGCTTCAGCTGATAACGGTTATACCCTAATACAAGCATAAGTACCAGCACTGCTGTACCACCGATGATCATATTTCCTTCCAGACGTGCGCGTTCTAATGCAGAGCGTTGCAGCAGGCCTTCTCTTGTCAGCAGCTGAATACTTTTTTCTTTTAGTCGCAGATCATGATCTTTACGTTCGGCTTCATATTGCAACTGCAATTGCGCGATCTGATGACTCTTTTCTTCTCCATAGAGAGAATCCTGCAATAGTTTATATTGCTTGTAATAGTCAATAGCAGCTGCAAAATTACCTAGTGCAGAATCTGCGCGGAAAAGATACGCGTAATCGCTCAACAGTTCATAAGCGTACCCGCCACGCCGGCAATATTCTTCGTAAGCCCTGGCATAATACCGCAGATGCGCGTAGTCAGCTATCGCCTGATAATAGTTCAGTAATGCTACATATATGACATCCTGGATATAATTATAGCGATCAAATTTACTGGATAAGTTCAGTAGTTTTTTCACATACACATTAGCTGCATCATATCGTCCCAGAGTTACATTACTAAGACATAATCCGGCTGCAAAAGTGATCCTGTCTTCATCATAAGTAAGCGGATATCGCTTTTCTGTGGATGTCAGTATACCAATTGCCAACCGGGGTTGTCCAAGCCGCCAGTAAGTACTGGCGATGTTCGGGACAAGCGTCAGAATGGAAGTCGTATCCCTCCATTTATACGCAACGCCCAATGATTTTTTAAAATATATCAGCGCTTTGTTATACTCTGCCAGGTGGTATAAAGTCAGTCCAAGTCTGTTGTAAATAGTACATAACTGCAAACTGGAATCCTGTTGTGCTTCCGCTGTCCGGACAGCCAGAAAACCATATTTCAATGCTACATCGTAGTGGGCCTTTTGCCCGTTTACATTTCCCAAAAGATCATAGATACCCTGCAAAGCGGAATATCCTATTTCTTTATAAATAGTTAGTGCCTGCAATAGTTCTGTTTCGGCCGGTGCAAGCGTCCCCTGGTGATTATGACAATCTCCCAGAATCTGTAGTGCATCTGCTTCCTTCCGGCGGTTACCCGCCTTACGGTAAAGACGGACAGCCTGCTCATAACAGGCAATACGCTGCGCCAGTTCCTTTTCTGAATAGATGCTATAGTCCAGCGCCACTTTCATCCAGACGTCTGCTATACCCTCAGGAATAGGATAGTGTACGCTTTCCGGCAGGGAAAATGGCAACAAGGTATTTTGTTGTGCGGACGTATGGTCCGTCCAGATGCAAAACAGTACACAACAGCACCAGCGCAGCATTTTCCGGCTGAAATTTATATAGTCCCCATTGGTGTCAGGCATAGTCTGAGATTTCCTTCTCCAGTGCTCCCGGTCCGGTAAAAGCTTGTTTTTCCTGGTATTTTAAGTTGACTATAATTATTACACCGATCCTGCTCTCTATGTTCAATATCCCATGCAAATGTTCCCATGAAGTACGCATTAAGTCCACCTTTTCTCCAGCAGATAGCCGTAGGCTGTGCCGGACAACATATGGCAATAAGTATCCCATCAGGCAGTTGGAAAGCACCCATCGCCAATTCATAGATAATTTTTTTTAATACTCTCTTTATCTGAGGTTTTTACTTTTAATGTTGTTTTCTTGTTACGCTAAGGATCGGTTAGTCAGCAATTGTTATTTCTCAAGAAATGGCTTGTTGGCTTAATTGTATGATTGACAGCTGAAAATACGATATTTTTTTCAGACCCTATAGACCACTCATAACATAGGGATAAATCATCATTTAAGATAATATTAAGACATGATCCGGCAGGAGGAAGTCAATTCAGGTCCCACTGTCTGTTCAGCCGGTTCCGGCTCCTGATACCTGAAGTTGACCGTTATCACCACACCATTTTCACTCCGGATATCCAGGCTACCGTCCAATTGTTCACTCAGGGTGTGCATCAACATCAATCCCATTGATTTTCTGACATCTTTGCCCGTATTCGTCACAAATCCTTTACCGTTGTCTGCTATCACCAGGGTAAGCTGATCCCGTCCGGTGAACTCCAGAGAGATCAATATGGTACCATTATCAGTAAATGCATATTTGATCGCATTGGTGATCGCTTCGTTCAGGATCAACCCGATAGGTACGGCCTGGGACACATCCAGTTTAACGGGAGCTATCTGCATATCGAACCGTATCCTGTTGGCGCCGGTAAAGCCATCCTGCAGGTAATGGATCAGTTCGTGGATATAGACGTTGATATCGATCAATGCCATATTTTCTGACTGATAGAGTTTATGGTGGATCAGGGAAATCGCCTGCATGCGAAAACGGCTCTCTCTGATGGCGTTCAGGGCATCTTTGTCATCCAGGAAAGCCGCCTGTGTATTCAACAGGCTCATGACGATCTGGAGGTTATTCTTTACCCGGTGATGGATCTCTTTTACTAACCATTCTTTTTCTTCCAGTAGTTTATGTTGTGAGGAGATCAGCGCCTGCAGGGAGAGGTTCTGCTGATTAATTTCATCCTGCTGTACCTTCAGCTGACGGTTACTGCGTAGTCGCAGCTGGTAACGGTTATAGCCGAGCAAAAGGACGATGATCAGCATGACAGCTCCCAGAATGATCACATTCCTGGTAAATCTGGCTCTTTTTAACTCCGCTTTTTGCAACTGGCTATCTCTGGTCAGCAGTTCTATACTTTTCTGCTTTAGCTGGAGGGCCTGGTCCTTCTTTTCCGTATCGAACTTTACCTGTAGCTGGTTTATCTGACTGGTTTTCCTGACACTGAACAGTGAATCGCTATAGAATTTATACAACTGGAAATGCCTGATAGAAGATGCAAAATCCCCCCTGGCGGAATCTGCTTTGTACCACATACGGTAGTTTCTCCCCTCTTGCGCCAGCATGCTATATTTCTTTGTGATAAAGCCTATTTCCTCACATTCTTCGATCGTCTTTTCATACTGTTTGGTCATATAATAGAAACTAGAGGTGGCAGTGAGCAGTTGAAATCTGTTCACATCATTCCGGTCCATGGTTTTCTCTTTCGCCACCAACCGGGCCACATAGGGGCGTGCTGCATCCAGTTTGTCTCCTGCCACATAAGCATGCACCATGGCCACATCCAGCAATACTTTAGGTTTTTCTTCCGCAGGAGGGAAAAAGCGTTCCTCCCGCTTCAGCACACGTAAGGCAGCTGCACCGTTTTTAAGGCGGATATAGGAATTAGCAAGATTACCGGTGATATATTGCATCGAGGTCGTATCCTTCAGTTTTTCAGCGATGGTAAATGCTTTACTATAAGCATCCACAGACCGCTCAAAAGTCTCCATCTCATAGTACATCATACCCAGACCATTATAAGCAGTGGACAGCGACTGCGTCGTGTCACCGATTGCTTCTATTTCCTTTATGGCCCGCAGCTGATAATCGAGGGCGGTACTTAATTCGCCGGTCGATCTGTATGCCAGTCCCAGAAGATCATATACCCCTCCCAGGTGTGTATAGCCGATCTTCTTGTACAACGCTTCTGCCTGGTGCAACAGGTCGATGGCTTTGTACATGTCAGGGACACCTATGACATAGTCGGCCAGTAAGGTAAGCGCATTCGCCTGTTTGAGATGATTGCCTATTTTTGCATAAAGTTTGACAGCCATTTCCTGATCATGTATGGCCTCCGGCAGGTTCTCATCATCCTCATAAGAGATATACCTGGACAATTCCACATATGCATCTCCCTGGTCTTCATCCCGACGGGCACGTTCAAACATGGTTCTGGCTTTCCGGGCATATTCGCGGCCTCTTGTCAGTTCTCCTTTTTCCCGGAATATCTTGGAGTAGATCATACAGGCCTGTCCCTGCCAGCCGTCATTATGCTGTTTTATACCGGCATTGAGTATCTTATTAGCGCATAGAATGCTGCTATCTATATCTTTTGACAATATTCCGGGTCTGTCAATGTATTGTTCTCCCCAGGCAAAAAGATCATTAATATCCTGTTCTTCCGGCTTTTCTTTCATCAGCAAAATGCTGAGCTGTTTATATTGCAGGGGTGTCTTATCCTGTGCAATACATTGCAAAACACATATTGTTACTAAACAGACAAGCAATAGTAACCTGTTCATAAATCGTTTTTTAGTACATCTCTTTCCACTGACAGACCCCATGCTGTCTGTACAGCAACTTATTTTCCTGTTTATCGGTATTTGCTCATTGTAGGTCCCGCCAGGAATGTGGCTTTTAAAATATGGCATAGTAGGTTGAGACCGCGTGAAAATACACATTTTTCGGGTATCTGTCAATGCCTATAGGGTCGATCAGCTCTTTTGCTGTTTAAAAGACACTTGTATAGCGACTCCTGGTGTTTCTTTAATTTCCAGTGATCCTTCCAGTTGCTCTGTCAATGTCTCTATAAGGCGGATGCCCATTGTACCGTGTGTATAAACGTCAAATCCGGCAGGAAAACCATGTCCGCTGTCGGCCACACGCAATAATAATTGTGCTTCCCCGGTGTATTGGAGTGAGACATAGATGATGCCGTTCTCATTTTTGGGGAAAGCGTATTTAATGGCATTGGTCAATGCCTCGTTCAGTATCAGGGATACCGGTACTGCCTGGGATACATCCAGTTTTACCGGGGCGATATTGATATCAAAATAAAGATGTTGTAAGCCGCCGAAATCATCTTTGAGACCAGCTATCAGTTCGCGGATGTAATTCTGCATATCGATCAGGGCCATGTTGGCAGACAAATATAATTTCTGATGGATCAGTGAAATGGCCTGCATACGGTACCGGCTTTCACTGATGGCTTCCAGTGCATCGCTGTTATGGAGGTAGGCAGCCTGTGTATTCAGCAGACTCATTACTATCTGCAGATTGTTTCTCACCCGATGATGTATTTCCTTTACCAGCCATTCCTTTTCTTCCAACAGTTTCTCCTGTACGTCTATCAACCCCTGTAAGGACTGGTTCTGCAAATAGATTTCCTCCTGTTTTTGTTGCAGCCGTTTATTACTGGCCTGTTTCAGCTGATAGCGGTTATAACTTAATATCAACAGCAACAAAAGCATCACAGCCCCGAATATGATAATGTTACGCGTCAGCCGTGCTTCCTTCAGAGCGGCTCTTTGTAACAGCCCCTGGCGGGTCAGTAATTCTATATTCTGCTGCTTTAGGGTGATGTCCTTATTCTTCTGGTCAAAATCGTACTGTACCTGTAATCTGGCGATCTCACCCGCTTTGGATATCCTGAACAGGGAATCGTTCAGCACCTTGTAATCTTTATAATGCCGGATCGCCGCCGGATAATTACCCAAAGCAGAATCAGCCCGGAACCATTGCAGATAGTTGTGAGACAGCCCATTTAACTGTCCGATCTGCTTACAGACCTCTGCCTGTAACGCACAAAATCCTGCGGCCTTTTCAAACTGTTTTGCGTGTATATAATACATCACCAGGGCAGAGTAGATCATGGTCTGGTAATAATTATACCTTGACATGTTTGCAGAGATGGTCAGCAAACCAGGTACAAAAGCGGCGGCTTTATCCAGCTGTTGCAGCTGCACATAACACCTGATCAGGTTTGTAGATATCCAGATACGGTCTTTCTGAATAGGTTCTTTATATAACTCGACAATTCTGTTCAGGAGTTCCAGTGCCTTTGCCGGTTGATTATCTCTCAGGTAGATGGTAATAAAATTCGTGCTTACGGTCAGGATGGCGGTGGTATCCTTATAATAATTGGCTATTTTCAGCGATCGCTGTGCGAAGTCCAGCGCATGTTGATAGTCGCCCAGTTCATAGAGGGTGACACTGAGCCGGTTTAGGATCGTGCATAGTTGCAGCGAACTGTCTTTTTGTTCTTCAGCGGTTTTCAATGCCAGCAAACCGTAGGTCAGTCCCTGACTATAATCTCCTTTTCCGGTGGCGATCGTTCCCAGTAGGTCATAGATTCCCTGTAAGTCCTTACGGCCGGTATTCTTGTATAATGTTAGCGTTTTATTCAGGTATAGGAGCGCTTCATCATATTTCCCCCAGCAATGATAACAGTCGCCGGTCATTTTATAAGCATAGGCCTCTTCGGCGGTATTGCCTGCCATTCTGTACTGGGCAGCGGCATTTTCGTATAAATGTATCTTTTCCTTCAGTTCATCTTCTACATCAATGCTATAGTAATGACCGGTCTCCATGAGCACGTCCGCCATGTCACCTGGATAATGAAGAGATGTCAGTATTTGCCGGGCTTTAATAATAACAGCTTTGCCTTCCGTATAAAGGCCTTTTTCGCGATATGCTTTTGACTGGAGGTAATAACTACGGGCTTCCCAGCGAGGTATCCGGCTATATGTATTGAGGGCGGAGGCCTTTTTCAGATAGAGAAATGCGCTGTCCATATCTTTCTGTCCGGCGCCGGGGAGGCGGATATAGACTTCTGCGATGGCCAGTGAAAGCCGGGTCTTTCCGGTATCGGTCGTGCTTTTTCCCAGAGAACGTTGTAATTCAGGTATGGATACTCCATATTGCTGCCGGGCCATACCGGGTAGTATGCCCAAAAGCATGAAATGGAGGACCAGCAAAAGCCTGTTCATAGATCAACGTTTAAATATCTCTCTGCAGCCGGAGGCGAAGCACAATAATCCGACATTGTTTTTAATATTTCCCGCCTTTCGATGATATATACAATAGATTCGATAATAGGGGAATTGACATATTTATTTCACTTGCAGCCATTCTTCTAATACATCGGATTTAAGCAGTCCGGCATGGAAATCTTTCATGCGGTAACGTGTATCCAGTATGATCCAGGCAGGATAAGCCACCCGTTGGAATGCCAAGGGATCGATAATTTCGTTAAAAGCAGCAAAGTCGGCACTTTCAGCATTCACGCTGACAAAATAATACTTTTCAGATAAAAGTTGCTGTAAAGCGGGAGAACGTTTTATCTGTTTCTCCTGAATTCTGCAATAGCTGCACCAGGTGGTATAGAGTTCTATCACAACAGGCCGGGGTTGTATAGCCATGCTGTCTTTCAGTTGGGCAAAAGTTACCGGCCCATGCTGTGCATGAGCCGGTAGTAACAGCACAAGGCTGCTTATCAGACAGGTGATGGATAGTAGGGCTGTTTTCATTGATAGAGGTTGTACCGTATACCTAGAAATCCTCTGACGCCCTGTAAGGGCGCATAATTATACTCTGTGTCGAAAGTATAACCATTCGGATTGTTCACAGGATCGTTCACATATTTATCAAAAGGATCAAAAGGACGTATCAGGGCGTATTTAGGTACGTAATTCAGCAGATTTTTCACGCCACCATACACTTCCCATCCTTTGGCAAATTTCTTTGTTACCTGTACGTTTGCCAGCAGGAACCAGGGTGAATAATCAGGTCTGAAGTCATTATGCTGTATCGGCAAACGCATAGGACCATTCCAGTTACCCGTCAGGTCTATACCGAAATTGTAAGGAAAACTATATCCGATCGTAAATGTACCCGCCCACTCAGGCGCATATAATTGTCTGCTTTTCTGCGGAATGCCGGCATCATCCTCATCCACCTGGTAGACGTCCAGATAGGTCAATCCGGCCAGTACTTTTAGCGGGAATGCGAAGGCTGCGTCCACATTTAAAGAAATCCCCTGGGATACTGCATGTCCACGAAGGTTATCATAAATGATCTTATTGGGGTCTACATCAAAATCTCCGTTGATCTTATTGGTGAAATAGGAATAGAAGCCGGTAGCGTCCAGATTGAGGAACGCGTTGTTCATGGGTATCTTCAATACATAATTCAGGTTAGCATTGTAAGACTTTTCCGGTTTCAGGGCTTCTGCTATCACGACCTGACGGGAACCGGTCAGCGCGGCATGATCTTCTGTGAAGAGGTTCACTACACGGAATCCCGTTCCAAAACTGGCGCGCAGGGTATTGTCTGTGTTAGGCGCCCATTTATAGGCAATCCTGGGAGAGTGGATACTTCCGTTGTATTTATCATGGTCATAGCGATAGCCTAACAGCAACTTATGTTTATCTGCAAAAGACCATTCGTCCTGGATAAAAGCACCTGGCAGGGGTGTTTTAGCCGGCATATTCGCTTTACCATCTTCAGAAAGCGTACCCGGCGTATTGTCATCATACCAGGTATAACGATAGGACGCACCCATTAGCAGGTTATGTTTTTCACCCAGCTGTTTATCCCAGTAAAGCTGTGCAAAACCTACGTGTTGGGTAGCCATATAGGCCGTTTTACCATAGTAGGAGTTCTGCTGATGCCGGTTATATGAGTATTGCAGCATGATCTTTTCTTTTACCGGCAACTGATACATGCCAATCAGCTCGACCCGCTTTGTATAAATACTTTCGCCATAGATACTGTCACTGCCGCGCCAGGATTTATTCCAGCGCATATCTCCGCCCCAGCGGTCTTCGTATACATATCTGGCCGCAATACTAGCCTGACGGTCCTCTTTACGATGGAAGCTCCATTTATTAAAGATAGAAATACGGTTTTGCAGGGTGAGGTCAGTAAAGCCGTCCTTATTATTGTCCTTCGGCTGCTGGTAGTTGAAATAGCTGACACCCACCAGGCCCTGTGCACTACCGGCTTTGACCTTCAGGGCGGCGTCTACATTATATTCTCCCCAGGAGGTGCTATAGACGTCTGCACTGAGCAGCGGCGCCTTCATGGGATTTTTAGTGATCACATTGACAATACCGCCCATGGCTTCGGAGCCATAAAGAGAAGAACCGGGGCCTTTTACCACCTCGATCCGTTCCACCATACTCATAGGGATGCCGCTCAGGCCATATACAGTAGATAAAGCGCTGACAATGGGCATCCCATCGATCAGGATGAGGGTATAAGCGCCTTCCATCCCGTTGATATGGATATCGCCGGTATTGCAGATGTTACAGTTCAGCTGCGGACGTACCCCATTCACCATACCGATAGATTCGAACAGGGAGGGAGAAGGATTTTTCTGGAAATATTTAGGGGTATAGACTTCCACTGGCACCGGACTTTCTGCCCGGCTGACCGGTTTCAGGGTACCGGTTACTACGATGTCATTAAGTTTGGTGACATCCGCCTGTAAGCGGACCTGAACATTGGCTTTTCCACCGGCAGTGACGGTCACCTTGCGTGTAAAAACGGTATATCCGGTTGCGGAGGCCTTCAGGGTATAAGTGCCTGGTTTAAGATTATTTATACGAAAATACCCGGTCGAATCCGTAGCGGCTCCTGTCTTATTTTCCACCAGGATGACATTCGCGAGGTATAAAGGCTGCCCGTCAGAGAAGACACTCCCGCTGATAGCACCAGTAGGTGCAGACGTCTGGGCGACCGAGGGGAATGCCAGTACGACAAGTAACATTATTTTTAAATACACTAAAGTATAAATACGGATCATTTTGTAATATTATTTAGCCTTGTCTAAATTATTATTTTAGACAAATCTAACTAATTATTTAAAATTTTCCACTCCAAAAATCAGTAATATTAGAAAATCTGACCTGCTATTTCAGATCATCGCCCCTATAATTTCTTCGTATAATACCCCTATTATACCGCTACCAGACCATTATTGATACGCTTATGAGCGTAGCGGTAGCGGCTTAATAACGACATAATACCGTAGAAATAAAAGGCTGACAAACAGCACCATCGGAAAATACGGGACAAAAAAAGCCGTCACACCTTTCGGCGGACGGCTGTTATATCATTTCTGCCAGATGGCAGGGTATTTAGCGTTTTTTAGTCATCATTTCTTCTACGACCGGCAGATATACGCTTCTAGGGAAATTATATTTGAAATAGTCCAGAAGGGCGAATTGTTTGACCTTATCGGAAGGGCGTTTATTGAGATATGCCAGAAATTCGTTCCCGGCGTTCATTTCGAGCAGGGTGGAAGGTGCATATGCATAAATACGGGAAGGTTCCTCAAAATGCAACCAGAAATCTGTCATCGGGGCTGGTCCACGGAGATAGCCCTTTTTCAGGAGGTAGCATTTTTTAGCTACCAGCTGACTCGCGTCAGGACTGGAGGTATATTTCTCATCAAATGGATCGAAGAGGTCCACAGCATCCTGTAACAGCTGCTTCATTTCTTTTTCGGTCAACGCTTTATTTTTCCTGGCTTCGGGTTTATCCAGGCGGTTGCCTACTGCGTTCAGGAAATTATACAACAGCCGGCTTTCGAGCGTGGTAACCATATTCTCATAGAACCCTACTGAAATCTCACCTTTTCTCAGGTATACCAGTAAGGGACTTTTTAGTTCTGACAGATTGTTACGCATTCCCCAGAGCGCGCCATTGACAGTTTTAGCGGTGTCCAGGACATTGTCCATCAGACCAGCCATCTTGTCTTCGGACAGCGGCGTATCATTATTGAACAATTCATGTCCGGCGGCATTATTTCCCTTGTACAATTTCTTCCCCTGACTACCTTCCCGACTGATACCGATATCCACATAATCGCCCGGTTCTACAAAGAGGACCGACTTTATATATTTGTTTTCGATGGTGATAAAACCAGGTGTAGTCATTGGCACTACTAACTTAAACTGGTGTTCTACCACCTTGCCTACACCCTGTTTATACTGGGAATTGAAGTAAGTTCCTATGGGTTTATAGACGAAGACGTCCATACTATCCGGGCTGTCCGGTACTTGTCCTGTAATAACGACCTGTTGCGCAAATGCGGTGAAAGGAATCAGTAGGATAAATAGTATTTTTCTCATATCGTTTTCTAACTTGTCAAGTCGGACCCTCATGAGCTACCGGTGACAATTTCCAGTTGGCTCCATTAATTTACACAAAAAAAAGAAATCCCCGGGATGAATATGCCCGGGGAGCCTGCTTTTTTTGTTAATCGACCTTATTTTTTTCTCACAGGAACTACTTATCGGTCTTTCACAAGTAGCAGGGGGTGTATAGGGTATAGGATAGGTAGTTATTAGTTGACTCCGTCAGTTCTGAGATAATCCAGCACTTTTCCGGAGTAGTTCTCTCCATTTTTAAAATGACCACGATAGGTATATGTGATATTACCTCCGAGGTCAGTAATAAACGTTTCTCTCATATCGTGAAAGAAACCTGTTTTTGTACCAAACAGCCGCAATGCTTCATTCTGCGGATCACTCAGCAGCACGTACGGCAGATTATGCTGTTCCTGAAAAGCCTTATGACTTTCCACGCTACCAGTACCTATACCGATGACCATTGCATTTGCAGCTTTGAAATCGGGATAACTATCTCTGAAGCCGCAGACTTCTTTTACCGCCATCTCACTGTCATCCTTATGATAAAAGAAGATAACCAGCTTATGTTTGCCAATATATTCACTCACCACAAAATCATTTCCATCCTGATCTTTCAAAACAAACAAGGGCAGTTTGTCTCCTGCTTTCAGCGAAGACTGTGCGTACATTATATTGGCGGCAAACAATAGGGCAAGGGTTAGTAGGAATTTTACCTGTTTCATGTTCGTGGGTTGATTGTGAAATAATAACAATGCGAAAGTAGGCGCTGTCAGCTGCAGGAATGATGACTGGCATCAGCACGCACGATGACACTGGTCTGGTAATTGTGTGGTAAAACCTGCAATCATCATATAATGAGGGAATATGAAAAAAGCATATAGGAAAAAAGACCTGCCGGTTGCGGAAATCCGGCGATACCTGGAACCGGGACCAACCGTTCTGGTGAGTTCTCACTGGAAAGATGCAACGAATATCATGACGATGGGCTGGCATACGGTTATGGAGTTTTCTCCGTCTATGATAGGTTGTATGATCACAGCTTCCAATTACAGTTTTGAGCTGATCAAAAAAAGTAAGGAGTGTGTGATCAATATTCCGACACATGACATGATCGACACGATTATCGGCATCGGTAATTGCACAGGTGCAGCAATAGATAAATTCAGTGAATTTGGGTTAACGGCGGTAGCAGCTGAAAAGGTAAAAGCACCCCTTATAAAGGAATGCTATGCCAATTTTGAATGTAAGGTGATTGACGAACACCTGTTACCAAAGTATAACTTCTTTGTGCTTGAAGTAGTGAAAGCGCATGTGGCGATTTCTCCTAAATACCCCCGTACCGTACATTACAGAGGGGATGCGACGTTTATGATCTCAGGCAGGAATCTCTCTTATCCCGGCAAATTCAAATCTCAGAACCTGTAGGATCAATAATTGGCTTGTCCGATATCCAGGCGGTTGATCTTACCATCGCTGTTGATCTGAAACTTAAAATAGGTTTTAAAGTCGCCCCAGTGATCGCTGTGGATATGACCATATATATCCAGTCCGTTATTCTCCACTTTGTCGATACTGGTGAAGCGGTCATGTCCTAATGCCTTTTCAAAGAAACTCCGGAAATTCATTTTATTACCATCATCATACAGGATCGCATCTGTGGTGAACAATGCGAACCAGGCCCCGCTGTCGGCACTTTGTAGTGCGTCTATCGCCTTTTTTACGGTCGTGTTGGTTAATTTATCAGTATTCATTGTTTTGGATGTTGTTTGCGCGAACGTAGTCAGGGCAAATATTACAAACACGATCGTGCTCAGGAATCTTTTCATCTTTATTCTGCTTTAGCGAGCGGATGCTGCAGAAAAATAGCGACCAGGTTCATCAGGAGAAAGGGGAGTTCTATGGCAGCGCCTTTTATATCTTTTAATGATAACTCACAACACATGATCAGCAGGATAGAGGCGGCCATCAGAAAATTGCCTGCAATGAAAGTCCCCGGGAACAGGATCAATACGGCACTCAGCAAGGTAACAAATCCCATTACCAGGACAATATTACGGCTGAATTGAAAGCGGCCAAGCAGCTGCGCCATTTCCGGTTTACCTGAGACCATGGCCCATCCCTGTTTTATACCCATGAATACGATGAAGAGGACCAGTACGGTGCTGAAAATTCTGATGAACATAGTTGCTATTTTTTACATCAACAGATCGCGGGGGGAAATTTAGTTTGTGGCGCCGCCATTTACCAGCAAATGCTGACCGGAAACAAATGAAGACAGGTCGCTTGCGAAAAACTCTGCGAGATTCGCAACGTCTTCTACTTCTGCCAGACGGCCCATCGGACAACTATCTAACAGTTGTTTTCTCAGTTCAGGATATGCGGCGGGATCAACGAAGATACCAGAATGATCAACAGCGAAAGGTATGATAGAGTTCACCGTTACGCCTCTGTGACCGATTTCTTTAGACAGAACGTCTACCATATAACGGGGAGTGGTTTTGCTACCACCATATACAGCCATACCAGGCACGGGGAAGGAAGTAGTACTGGAGGCTACATAGATGATGCGGCCATTATCCTCAACCTGTCTGGCAGCTTGCTGCATAGTAAAATACGAGCCTTTGGTATTGATAGCAAATACGCGGTCAAACTGTTCTTCTGTAAAATCTGTTACGGGTGTTTCCACCAGTTCGATACCGGCATTAGCCACTACGATATCCACTTTTCCGAAGGCGGCTTTGGCTTCACTGAACAATCGCTCGATATCTCCTACCTTACTTACATCTGCCTGTACAGCGATCACTCTTCCACCCATGGCTTTGATATTACTTACTACGTCATCAGCGGATGCTTTATCCCTGGAGTAATTCACTACTATATCAGCGCCAAGTGCGGCATAACGTTCTGCGATGGCTTTACCTAATCCTCTTGCTGATCCTGTAACTATTGCTACTTTATTCTTTAAGCTATTCATGATTGACACTTGATTTAATGATTCAAGAAATGAGCGGGTGCTATTAAGCCATAGCACCGTTTACACCTATATTCTGCGCAGAAACCCATTTAGCGGCGTCACTGGCGAGGAAAGCGACTACTTCAGCGATATCGTTTGGTTCACCGATACGGTTGAACGCAGAAAGAGAGGCGAGACGACCGATCAGTTCATCAGATTTACCTGTGGTGAACAGTTCAGTATTAGTCGGGCCAGGAGATACAGAGTTCACGTTGATACCCCTTGGGCCTATCTCTTTTGCAAATACGCGGGTGAGTTGTTCTACTGCTGATTTTGTAGCTACATAAGTAGCATATGTCGGTAACATGATACGGTTCACCGATGTGGAAAAGTTGATAATTGAACCTTTGTCAGCCAGTTTGGTAGCGGCTTCACGTAAAGTATTGAAAGTTCCTTTTACGTTAATATTGAAGATACGATCGAAGTCTTCGTCAGTGGTATCTTTCAGCAGCTTATTGATCATAATGCCGGCATTGTTCACCAGTACATCAATTCTGCCATAGTGTGCAATTGCATCATCAAACAGTTGCTTTACATCGCTGGCTTTACTCACGTCAGCCTGTAATGCGATGGCGTCTCCACCGTTTTTTTTAATGTCGTTAACCACTTGTTCTGCGGCGTCTTTATTACCGGCATAGTTAACAATTACCTTTGCACCTTCTGCAGCCAGTTTAGCTGCGATCGTAGCACCAATACCTCTTGAAGCGCCTGTTACTAAAATTACTTTTTCGTTTAGTGTGCTCATGTTTCTTTGTTTTTATTGTCGTTGTTGACATAACAAAGGTGAAACATAAGCACGCCAAAAAAATACAAGTTTTACACTATTAGTTGTAAAAAACTAAGGTCAGCCTTTGGAGAGTTGTTTTCTGTATAATACGGGAGTCATATCGGTATATTTCTTAAAATAATTACTGAAATGCGCTGATTCTGCAAAGCCCAGCTGATCTGCGATCTGTTTAATCGGTGTAGTAGAATTCTGCAGCATGGACTTGGCTTCGGTAATCGTCTTATCGGTGATCCAGGTGGTAACGGACTTACCGGTCTTGGCTTTAATCACGTTATTAAGATAGCTGGGATGAAGGTTTTGTTCGGCAGCATAATCCTGAGAACGGAAGACTTTGGTCGCCTTACCGGTGCTGAGGTCACGGTAATGCTTTTCAAGGGTACGTTTAAACGTTTTTACGATCTGGGAGCTTCTGTTACCTTCATATATGGGGTTATAGTCCTCCCAGAAGTATTCTTTTATTTTCAGCAAGATCACTACAAAAAGGTTCCCCATCATTTTATTCTTATAGGGGGAGGTAGAGAAATACTCCTTATAAATTTGCTGGTATAAAGGTTCAATTTCGGCATATACTTCGGGCTTCAGCACCCTTGGAGGGACTGTTTCGGCCAATAGGAAGGGAAATTCCTCAAAGATATTCGCGTGAACGTTTTCTTTGAGGAAGGATTCGCTCATGGTCACCAGGAAGACTTCCTCCAGACTGCTCCATTCAAAGGATTTATAGTGTCCGGGGTTGGTAAAATAGATAGTCCCGGGCTCCGTCCCAAACTCCAGTTCGTCGGTCGTATACTTTCCATGTCCGTTCTTTACAAACAGGAAAGAGTAAAAATTCGCCCTGTAAACCGGGGATTTGTACGGCAGCTCATGGTGAATATCATTCAGTTTATGAATGGTAAAGTCATTTTTGGGGTCTATCAATTCGACGGGCAGTCCGAGGTGGTCATAATTTTCCACCAGGTTATTAAAAACGGGAGGTGTGTCTATTTGTTTGTGCTTGCTCATGTGCCGTCATGGATTTTGGACCTTGCTAATTTACAAAACCTTCCCTACGACACAATATATTAGAGAATATCGGTAGTAGTTCCCTCCAGTTCCAGTACTTCCAGGTGATGTTCTTCTATCAGTCCGCTGGCGTCCCTGGCTGCCTGAAATGCCTTAAAAGAGGGGACATTCAGTACGGCAGTCTGGATATCCTGGTCTTTAAAATGTGACAGGTGGATAAAGGTATTCCCCTTTGTATAAACCGTATACCGGAAACCTTCCTCCATTTTTTTAAAATCCTGCAGAAAAGTATTGATATTCTGCTTGTTATCTACCACGAAGCTGTCTTTTACGGTATAAGTTACTTTTACGATTATCATATAAATTATCTTTTGTTGATATTAAGACAGCCCCGGAAGGAAAAACGTGACAAGTTGTTACTAATTTAGTCGCCTATGAACGTTCCGAACACACCTGAATCACCTATGGCGGTAGCCAATATGCCTGCTATGCTGGGTTGCCGTTTGTTGTTCAAGCAACAACCCGTCATTCATCACGCCCGCATCCTGGAAGAACTGCAAAAATCCTATCCCGCGGTAGAAAACACCGGGAATATGTTATTTACCTTCCCGAATCTGCCGGTTGAATTCTCTGACACCACCGTACACGCACAGTGCGCCATCATGCCCGTAACCAAAATCGGGTTGATACCAGAGCAGGTTTTACAACAAAACTGGCATTGGTCCGCCGCTGCGGAAGTAGCTGCCCCTTGTCAGTACGAGTTCCTGATCAATGACCTCATGACCAGGCCCTTACCTTACAAAGCCAGACATGAGCTGTTTATGCACTTTTTAAGGGCTGTTATCACCGTCACCCAACCGGACGTGGTTTATTCCCTTCCTGCGGAGAAACTCCTGCCTCCCAACCAGGTATTCGAACAAACAGGCCTATTGGACACACTTGTGAATGTCCGCCTGTTCAATATCTCGAATTCCGCTAACAAAGAAATGCTCATGGACACCATCGGACTGCATACTTTCGGTCTGCCGGACTTTGAGCTCCGTTTTACCAATGAAAATCCCTCCACAGTAGCAACACTGCTCTGGAATTTCGCGTATTACGTCTTTGATAAAGGGGATGTCATTCAGGATGGTGATACAGTCGAAGGGATCACGCCAGGATCAAAACTGACTTGTCAGCATTCGGATTCTCTGGTAGGTCCGGACAGAGAAGTGATCAGTATATCCTAGGCGCTATTGCGGACATGCTGCAGTAGTTTTTACCTTTTCTCCATTTTTTACCAGTTTTACGAGGCGAAAGTGCTATTTCCTGATGGCACTTTCGCCTCTTTTAATTCATTATCTCCAAAGTTTCGCGCCCTGATTCCTAAGTGAAAGCCTGCCTTATGATGCTATCTTTGATTTAGAGACGACAACGAAGAAGTCTCTCACCATTAATTAATCATCATGCTACCATTACTGTTAAAGAAAGCATTCATGAAAAATTACTTGTTACCCGTAAACGATTATCCAAATGAAAATAACCGGCATACTGCTTAGTATGTCACTTTGAGAAACCTGTTCATCTGGTATTTCATTTCGCATATAAATTTATTGTCCTGATCAGGCATATGACCTCATTTTGGGGTTACTTAATGGGGAAGCCGAAAACCATTAGAAAAGAGTAGGCGTTAATCCAAATTTCCTAAGTTTAGCCTTTTGATTTTAAAAGGTAAGAAAGTTATGAAGAAAGCAAAAATCGTTCTTTCTGCAGTTGCATTGTTCGCAGTAGTTGGTGGCGCGTTTGCGTTTAAAGCTAGCAGATTCGGTGCCGGTACTTTGTACTATACCTATACTACTGCTGCTAATGGTCCTACTTATTGCACTCAGCATCCTGATTTCAACTTAGTTGAAGGAGTTACAGTTACCACTACACTTCCTTTATACTCAAGTAAAATATCAAATACTTGCTCATTCTTGAAGCCAACATCAATCATACTGCGTTCTGCTGATTGATCTTAAAGTCGACACTAATTTATCATACTATATGATATTAGTGGCAATTCAAACTTACGTAAAAGATAGAGAGGTCGTCTCAATAATTGAGACGACCTCTCTATCTTTTACATAAATGTTGTATACATCATGGTTTACCCAAGTGATCTAATTCTAAACCGTCTTTCACTCCTTTCATCTCAGCACTTATACCATTCGTCATCCAGCTTGGAGGGGGAATGCCTTTCAAATAATAATTGAAGAATTGCATCATTCTAATTGAAAAATCCTTGGCGGGTGCATAATGCCCAAATCCGTCATACTGCAACATCCATACTTTTTTGCCGGCACGTCTTAATGCGGTAAAAAACTCAACTGCTTGAGAAAAGGGAACTGATCCGTCTCGAATGTTATGCATCATCAATAAAGGAGTGCTTATATCCCTAACACCAAATATAGGAGAATTAGATATATATGCTGTACTATCAGTCCAGGGTGTCACACCAAAGCCATACGGGCTTCCCATGTATGTGGTTTCATATTTCAATTGCCGACTAGTTCCATTTCCATTTAATTGGCCATAGCAACTAATCAAATTTACTGCACCAGATGCTTCACAAGCAGCAGTAAAAACTTTACTATGTGTTATCAAATAATTCACCTCCCATCCCCCAAAACTATGCCCTTGCACTCCGATTTTGGTAGTATCAATAAATGGAAACTTCCTTAGGGCATTAATTGCTGTTACAATGGAATTGACTATACCTTCCCCATTTTTCTTTTGCGGGTAATAGATATCTGGAACAAAAACCAAGTATCCATTGCTTACATATGTTGGAATATTTATCCTCTGACCATTATATTCCGGAAGTAGAAATTCATTCAACTGATTACTCCTTTTCTCATAAATATCAAATATGACAGGATATTGTTTTAATGAATCAAAATTTTCCGGTTTGTAGAGAATCCCTTGAGAAATCGTGCCATCGGGAAGCGCCCAATTAATAAGCTCATTGGTTAGCCAATTAAATTCCTCCATTGGCTCAATGAAAGTCATTTGTCGATAATGCACAAAATCTTTTGTAACATACAAATTTTTATTGCTAATTGCACTCATTCTTTTAACCAAATACACGTTCTTGAACTTGGCTCTAATTGGAGGTCCAGCAGAATGATATTCCATATTTCCATTTCCAATTCTAACAATGCTATAGATATATGGCCCCATGGCTCTCTTCTCTATTTCCATTCCTTTACTTAAAGCCATATACCCATTCATCTTAGTAATTGGGTCAAATGCAGATAAAATCTTGTCCTTGCATCGCTGCTCTAATGTCCCTTCTCTCAAATCAGCAAAAGATAATACTAACCGATTTTTCTCGCCTGAATGATTTGTTATATTGATGGGTTTTTTCTTTGCATCAAGATCAACCTCCCAAATATCAAATTTATCATAAATAAAAACCATTGCCTTATCCTCTGACCATCCCGCTATTCCAAGTGAGCCATTAATTCCAATTTTAGATACATCAGCATCATACACAGGAGACGGTATTAGCTCAGAAATGTTCCTTATTTTTTTAGAGGCTATTTCATACGAATAATAATTTAATCTATCTACATCATACCAAACAACATATTGCCCATTGGGTGAAACTGATACATTTTGAATATCTTTTGAGATTCCGGAAACAATTGTGTCAATTTTATTTTGTGCCAAAGAATAAATTCGCAATACAGGCCATCCACGAACATCGAAAAAACCATCCCATGTTCTTGGTTTGTATTGAATAATATAATCGTCAAATGAGTCCAAATTAATAAAACTGTAACCTGATTGCTCTATAACTTGAATACTATCTGAGTTAAGATCTACTATTGAGTAAAAACTTTCTTGTTCATTTTGAATCCTATTCAGTTGTGTTGATTGTAATTCACTATCCTTGTAACTCCACACGTCTAGACTGGGCAAATCTTCTAATTTACTGAGGGATTTTTTTTTCAAGTCAACTTTAATAACCAGCTTATTACTATTTGTACAAAATCCAATATATTCATAATTAAAACTATACATAATAGTATCAATCCTATTTTCTAAATTTAAAACATTAACACCTTTTGGTGCTGAAAAATTATTATAAAAAATGGCAGGACATTGACTCTCATCATAAAAAAAACAGGCAAACTTTTTTCCTTCCTCATCAAATTTCCAATTCCTTACATGAGCTCCAACATAAAGTATCTTCTTCATCGACATCTTGAGATCGTAACTAAAGAGTGTATCGTTATTACGAACTATTATATGTTGGGATTGTTTGTTACATAAAAAATCATCAACATTATAAACAATCTTTTGCTTTTGACTATTAATAGACAAAATATATACCCTATTCTCTTGTTGATATGCCAATTTCTGTTGTTTGTCGCTCCCTATTAGCTGAAATTTCGACACTTTAGGTATAAAAACAGGTCGTCTATCTAATAGATTCAATATACAAAGACTATCATCACTTAATCCAAATACAACAAATCGGCTATCATCAGTGATTAAAGCATTTACTCCTTTCGGAAATTCCATTTGATAAGATGAATCAATTGATTTAATTACCAGAGACTCTTTATATCCAGGACCTAATAAATTATAAACAATTATATCTCCGGAATTGCTTATTTGTTCATTAACAACTGTCACAATTCTCGAATATGTATCTTCATCAATCAGCTTTTTTTGGGCCAAGGCTGGGAGTATCATCCAAAATGATATAGCAATAAAAAAAAATCGCATAATTCAAATACTTGATCAATTACCAAAATCCAAATTTAAGATAACACAATGACAAGCTGCAGCAGTATAAATGTCATAATCATTTCCATGTAGGTATACCCTTCTTCATCTTTTCAAGATTGTTCCTGATATCATCTATAGCTCCATTTCCAGTATCAAGTGTCAGTGCCTTTTGTTCGATTCTAATAGCTTGTTCTTTGTCTCCAAGTTTATATAAAATATTTGCATAGGTGTCATAGTAATTTCCAGTAGGTTCTTTTTCTAAGACTTTTTCGCTCCAAGCCAATGCGATGGTTAAAAGATCCTTCTCTTCTGCTTTTTGAAAGACCTTCCAAGCATCATTATTCATATCAAATATTTCAATGTGCCTTGGATATTTATCATGAATTTTTTGCTTATACATCACAAACTTACTCATGTTTGATTCTCTCAAGTAATAAAGAGCCAGATTTTCCCACATCACCAATTCAGCTAAAAGCCCGTATTTTAAAGAAAATTGGGCCTGAATTGAATCGATTTTTTTATTTTCTTTATTTGCAAAAACGGCCTGTCTTACTTCTTCATCTAATAGGCGTCTCGCCTTAGCAATCAACGTTTCTTCTATAATTGAATCTTTTTGAATATGTTTATAATTCTTGACTACGTATTTAAATACCGCACTATTTGTATCAAAGCATAAATACTCTAAAAACTTGAGATCTATCTTTGAATATGGAGCGTAAATTCCTGCTACATATACATTACTCACACTATCTAATAACATGTTATCATGCCTTTTATATGCACATCTTGCCAATTGCCTCAAAAAAACCTTGTCATTAGTTCCATGTCTAAATTGATTGACCAATGTATCATAATTTTCTTCATTGGGGTTTGCAATTTCTATATTGATGTTGGAAAGTGCGATGATATCCTGTTGTGTCGGTTTCCACAGCCTAGAATTAATATTCCTAATTACAGTCACTGGCATCTTTATTACCGCTCTATCGTAAGATAATAATCCATTTTGTTCAGACTCAACGTCAAACGGCTGAGTATATATAGACGCCGTCAATCCATTTTTCTCGAGAATTTTTAAACTGTCAATCATGTTCGAGAATTGTGTCTGTAATGAAGAAATATTAGTTAAGCCATCATATCCCCATCCAACAGCAAATTCGTCCCATAAATGTCCAATAATTGGAACACCAATACCGCCAAATTCTCCTAAAACTTTGCCTTTCCCTCTTTCACCTGGAAAATCTCTCGGCCTCGGATATGAATGTATATCTATAAAATCAGACGCCTCATAAGGATTAGATGAGGGACTACGTAAAACGTCATTAACATACAATAGCTCTCCTGAATGCCCATTAACCAGTCTAGTAGAATCATTGTGCTTAATCCATTCTGTGATACGTTTCTGGTCATATTGTCCCCATTTTTCATTAAATATAACCCAGGTAGAAATTGAAGGATAGTTATACAACTGGTTCATTGTCTCTTTAACTTGTCGTTCAAACGCAACCTTTGCACCATCGGGTAAACTTTGATTCGGGTTAACAAAATCTTGCCAAACTAGTATACCAATCCTATCAGCATGGTAATACCAACGAGCTGGCTCTACTTTAATATGCTTTCTAATTGTATTAAACCCCATGGATTTAATAATTTTTATATCAAATTCAAGTGCACTATCAGAGGGAGCCGAGTATAAACTTTCTGGCCAAAAACCTTGATCAAGTATACCTAAGTTATAGTAGTATTTATTATTTAAAAAAATTCTATTAAATCCTCTTTCGTCTTTCTCCAACGAAATTTTTCTCATTCCAATGTAGCTATTCACTTCATCAAGTACCTTTCCCTCTTTTATAATCCTGATTACTAAACCATATAGATATGGATTATCCGGACTCCATAGTCGAGGTTGTTTTATATGCAATACTTGCATCTGATTTGCTCTCCCTTTACATTTTGAAACAATCTTCCCTTCATCCTTGACCCAAACTTCCACTTCCAAAGGATTCTTTTCATCATTTACAGTTACATGAACAGCAACAAGGTCATTATCAATATCAGGAGTAATTTTTAAGCTTTGAATATAAGTATATGGAACTCTCTCTAACCAAACCGTTTGCCAGATTCCAGAACTCGCGGTGTAGTATATATTTGCCGGATTTAAGACCTGCTTACCATGGGGGCCTACACCTTGCTCTGTTGGATCATTTACTTTAACCAGCAGTTCGTTTTCCCCCTCTTTTATTACCTGAGTAATATCAAATGAGAATTCGGTATAACCTCCCTCATGTTCACCTAATTTCACGCCGTTTATATATACTACCGCACTATAATCTACTGCTCCAAAATGTAACAATAGTCTTTCTCTATTTAAGTCCTTAGTAACGTGAAATTTCCTTTTATACCATAAATCCTGATTAGGTAATAAAGGTTTTGCTACACCTGACAATGAAGACTCAATTGGATAAGGAACAAGAATATTTTCTGTAAATGATGTTGGCATTGGCGCTCCCTTATCTGACACTAAATACTTCCAAATTCCATTTAGGTTATCCCAATTGTTCCGAACCATTTGTGGTCGGGGATATTCGCTCATAGGGCTATTTGGATTAACGTTTCCAGCCCACCGAGTTTGTATAGTTATTGGTTTCATTTTCCATTCATCTTTTACTTGAGCAGATGTCTGATTCAGACAAACAACTAAAGAAAACACAACCACACACTTTAATGCTATTTTATTCATTAAATTCTATTTTTTTCACAACTAAATTATTATTCAAATATTGCGTTGTATCACATCAGTTATAACCTGGATTTTGCGGCTTCAAATTAGGGTTCTTCTGTAAATCATCAAATGGTATAGGATATAATTGATCGGTAGATTGCCAACTACCGCCTTTCGCATTCGTTATATTTGGCATAATAACATTTGCCCGACCTGTTCTTTTTAAGTCTAACCAACGATGCCCCCATTCAGTAAATAATTCCACCTGACGCTCATGTTCAATCGCAATCAATATTTCTTCTTTTTTGATTGCTTTTGTGTCGCCAAGGAGTGCTCTTTTACGAATATAATTTAAATCAGACTGGGCAGACTCTACACCTATCAACATTCCCAGTTCGGCCCTTGCCTCAGCTCTAATTAAATATTGTTCTGCTAACCTTAACATCATTATATATTCTGTGTATGGTTCATCACCTGACTTTATTAAAGCTTTATATTTATACGGAAAATGATATTCCAAAGGAGTACTTCCACTTTGATCTACATATGCCCCAATCCAGAGCACTTTTCTTTGATCCCCCACCTCAAAAGAATTAAATAAATGCTCGCTAATAGTAAACGGCTTTTCTGAATTAGGTGGTGTGATAAGAATAAATCTATTTGCTTCTTGAGAATTTGAAAAAGCATCCGAATTCTGTACTTGCCAAATAGCCTCTTTACTTGTTGTCAAAAAAACTTTGTCTAAAGATTCTAATTCAAATAGATCGCTCTTGTTTATAATTTCAGAAGCCATTACTTCTGCATCCTTCCACTGTTTGAGATATAGGTAGACTCTAGCTAACATAGCTTTGGCTGCCCACTTGCTTGGTCTAACTCTCTCATCCGTAATCATTTGGGCATCACTTCCAACAAAATGATCGGGCAGTACACTTTCAGCATATTTCAGATCACTAATTATCTGTTGGTATACCTCTTCTTGTGTTGATCTACCGACTAAAGAGTTCTTTTTATAATCTGTAGTCAATATTAAAGGAACATTTCCGTACCAATTAGTCAAATAGAAATAGCTGAAAGCCCTTGTAAATTTAGCTTCTCCAAGAAGCTGTTTTTTAGTATCCTGATCAAGCTTCTCCGCATTATTCAAACCCTCGATGGCAGAATTGCATCTAAACACCTCTCCATAATTCCAAGAGACACTTGTACTAATTAGATTATTTGTATAAAACAAATCCCGTTCTCCTATCGTGGACAATTCATCTGCTGATAACCCTGGATTAACTGCATTATCAAATGTTGTCTCAGACATTTTATAATAAATACCTGTTAAAACAGCCGCCGCACTAAATTTATCGCCAAAAGCATCCACAGCTGTAATCTTGTCTATTGGAGGATCAATTTCCAACAGTTTCCTACAGCCTCCAAGTATCACAAAAAAGATAAGAGCTGATACATATACATGTCGCCCTAAATAATGACAATTTTCCGTTTTCATGTAGAAGTATTTTCTTTATAGAATTGCTTGGATTCCAAACGTAATAATTCTCAATGGAGGTAAACTTAAAGCGTTTTGACTTTCCGGATCTAAGCCTTTATACTTTGTAATGGTAAATAAATTTTGTCCTTGCGCATACAAGGATATATTTTTAATCTTCTTATTAGGCAATACAGACGTTATATCATACGAAACTGACACATTTTTACATCTAACAAACGAAGCATCTTTATATGGCTGATCACTCTGGCTTCTAGCCATATTCTGTAATCCTAGAATACTCGAATTCTGACTAAATCTTTGAATAGAAGAGTTATCTCCTGGTATTTGCCATCTTTTCAAAACCTCTGTAGGTTGGTTGCCTAATCCAAAAGAACTAAATCTTCCTGGCAACAATGTTCTTGCATATAATAAGTCAACTCCTGTCTGTTTTACAAACTGAAATGAAAAGTCCAGAGAAAGCTTTCCGAGAGTCACTGTATTTTGAACACCACCGTAGAAAACTGGTGTTAAATTCTTATAGGTGTTTGCATCTTTATCAAAATCCGGGCTATTTGTTGATTTACCTTCACTATCGCTAAAAACATACGATCCGGTTTGAGGATCTACCCCATTTAAATGATAAAGTCGAATGTCACTAATAGAGTGACCTATTCGATAAGCGCTAGCATACGCTGATTGACTCAAATTAGGGAATGACAATAATTTATTCTTATTAAAACTAATGTTAAAAGAAGTTGTCCATACAATTTTCTCCTTAATGTTAGTGGTATTTATCAAAAACTCCATTCCGGTATTTTGTATGGAAGCAGGTAAGTTTGTTGTCGCACTCCCTGGTCCTACAATACTTGGATAAGGATACGTAACTAGTTGATTTGATGAGCGATTCCTATAATAACTTGATGAAATTAATATTCGATCTTTTAGAAATCCCAATTCTATCCCAATCTCTCCTTTCTTTGTAGTCTCCCAAGCATAATCCGGATTAAATATCCCTCCAGATAACAGCCCTTTAGTTCCTTGATAATTGTTAATAGTCTGCTCATATAACTCTAAATATTGATAATCTCCTATAGCGTCACCTCCCGTGGTTCCATAACTAACACGTACTTTACCAAAACTTAAAAAGCCCAGATAATTCCTTATAAAATCTTCTTGGGTAAATATCCAACCAGTACCTAGTGAGGCAAAGTTACCATATTGTCTACCTGGCCCAAATCTACTACTACCATCTCGTCTCATGGAAAAGTTAATCAAATACTTTCCAGAGAAATTGGCGTCAATTCTACCAAATAAGGCTGCATATTTATACTCAGAGCTAGAGTTTGCAGCTGAAAAGCTAGTATGAGCAGCTAGATTTTTTATAAGTGCATCTGTGGCAGCTCCCGATGCCGATGTAGATTGCAAATAGTTGTCAGATTTCTGAAAACTTCCTCCCATTAACACATTTAAGTTCAAGCCATGCCACGTTCGTGAATATGTAATTTGAGGTTCAACTACATAGGAAGAATTATTTGTATTAATAAATGTAGCTCTCCTTATCGAAATTGGCCAATCCGCTGGGTTTAATGAAGCAAATGGAGATCCCTGAAAAGAGCTACCTTGTAATCTATTATACCCTGTTGTCACTTTTAAATCCAGTCTATCAGTCAGTTGGTAACCAATTAAAGCACTTCCAGTTATATTGTTGTTATTAAATTGATATGGTTCAAAAATTCGACTTATTGGATTTGACCATGTCGAATTAGCCCAATTTAAAGAGCCATCGTCATTGTATAATTTCGGAGCTACGGGCGACAATGTAAGCGCAGTAGCAGTAAAATCTATCCCAGGTAAAGTATTATTATCTATAAGATAACTAGCTTTAAAATTATAATAAAGCCTCTGATTAGGAGATTTCCCCCCTACACTAAAATGAAAACTTCCTTTTCTATCAGAAAAATCCCCTGGCGTTACTTGTGTTTCTTTATAAAAACTTCCCCCTACAAAATATTGAATGTTGTTGCCGCCGCCAGATAAGGAAAAGTGTGCATTCAAATAGTTGGAAGTCCCTCCAATTAATTCTTTTTGCCAATCAGTATACCTAGTTGTATCATATCTAAGTAAATCAAAATTTGCCGGTGTATTTGGAATATTGATAACCCCATCATTTTTGAGTGCTTCATATCTCATATCCAAATATTGCCTTCTATTCAATAAATCTATTCTTCTGCTAACTTTTCCAATCCCATTTGCAACCTTTATATCAACTTTATTATCACCTGCCTTCCCTTTTTTTGTTGTAATCAAAATTACTCCATTAGCCCCTCTAGATCCATATATAGATGTTTGGCTAGCATCCTTTAACACGCTGATGCTTTCTATATCTCCAACATTTATAAACGAGAGGGCAGAAGCGTTACCAATACCATTCCCCAATGAAATAGGCCCCCCTTTTATCTCAGAATTAATAGGGATGCCATCTATTATATAAAGAGGTTCAGGTTCTGCAAATACACTTGATCCGTTATTAATGCTATTTCGCCCCCTAATTTGCACCCTCGGAATTGCACCAGGCATTCCGCTTGTTTGTGTTACTGTTAAGCCTGGGACTTTGCCCTGTAAAGCGAGTAAAGGATTATTAACAGGTTGTTTTGAAATTTCTTCTTCATTCACAGTAGAGACATTCCCTACATCAAACCTCCTTGAGGTCTGACCATATCCAATTATTTGCGTTTCGTCTAAAACCTCTACATAATCTTTCAACTTAATGCTTCCCAAATTGCGTCGTCCTTTAACATTAATTTCCTGAGTTAAAAATGAAACATTCGAAACAAGTAGTGCGGAATTCACGTTGATGCCTTTCAATACAAAGTCGCCTTCGACACTTGTCGTCGTCCCAACTTTCCCCCCCTTCACCACTACCGTCGCCCCAATCACCGGCTCCCCCTTCTCATCCACCACCTTCCCCGTCACCGTTATCGTCGTCACCGTATCCATCTCAACCTTTCCTTCCTCTCTCTCCAATTTTTTTTTAACCGCAATCGTATTCTCACTCACCTCCACCCACGAAAACCCTCTCTCATCCAACAACTCATGCAACACACTCTCCACCGGCTTATTCTTCGCATCCAGCGACACATTCCGATGCCCTGCCAGGTCCGCATCCTGAAAATAAATATACAGTCCGCTCTTCTTCGACACCTGACGTAACACCTCCGCTAAAGATGAATTTTTAATCGTAAGACTCACTGGTTTCCCCTGAGTCGGAGCAGCGTAAACCCTTTGTTGCAGGCAGAACAGAACAACCATACAGCAGTATAGGAAGACGCGGTTGAGTTTGACAATCTTTTGCATAGTTGCACAGCAATTTTGGTTAGTAAAATGGTTGGTCATGTATACCCAATAAACACCCGCGCAGCGCTTTTTGCACCACATATAAATAGGACAAAACACCCCGAACACAATAAGAGCGACCCAGATAAATCTGGCAGTTTGCTCTGTCGTTATTGTGACAGTGAGGGTGTCCTGGTTACTGGGAAAATCCTATGATAAAAGCATTCTGAGCATCGTTGGTGCCCACTATTTGTCTTAGCCGATTTCAATAGGTATAATAAAACGTCGATCGAACATTCCTTATCAGATATTGTTCCCTATGTACACACCTTTAAAGTAATTCTTAACAATTAGGTAACCTTCATAAGCAAACTTTTTCTGAGAAATTTTAGCAGTGCTTACCCTCCATATCTTTTCCCATATCGGGGAATCAATTTTTCATTCAAATAAATCAATCGTAGATTTTCACACCCGCTACTAAAGATGTGTCGTATTCTGATTATTTCATTTATTACAAAGCAATATTATTTTCTATCTCAATAAAAAATAATGTTAGCTCATCATTAAAAATGTATTACCTTTTAACTAATTTCAGCCAAAACTAACACATCAGGGAATTACAAGGGATTGCCAGTGGTCGGCACATCGTCCTTCTTCTTTTCCAAAAAAAACCATTACGGTATAAAATACTTACGCCAGGTTTGTTGTCCACTATAAAGATAACTCGCCTGGTAAACTATTTGTTGTAGATACCTAAACCAATCACTGATAAACAGTCACCATACTGTTGAGACGGATCTATGAAAGAAGAGAAGCTAAATAACGAAGCCGACATATTATATCGTCTGAAAAAAGGTGATGAATCCGCTTTAAGGGAACTGGTAGACCTCTATCGGCCACAAATGCTGATGGAAGCCTACTATATACTCAGAGATATGGATGAGGCCGAAGATATCGTTCAGGAAGTGTTCATCCGCTTCTGGAACGTAAAAGAAAACATAGAACTTAAACCGTCTCTCCTCGCTTATCTTATCCGAGCCACCCGTAACGAAAGCATTATCAAACTCAAAAAAGATAAAACACGGGATAAAAAACAAAACGGATACAATTACTTCCGCGAATCCAGTACGCTCATGAAACCATTCGAAAGCGCTGAACTCGCCAAACAATTACAACTCGCAATAGAACACATCCCCCCAGCTGCCAGAAAGTCTTTTATCAAACTCTACCTGGAAGACAAAAGCCAGAAAACTATCGCCGCCGAACAAAACATCAGTCTCCAGGTGGTAAAAAATAATATCAGTAAAGCACTGAAAATCCTGCGGGAAAAATTACATACGGCAAAATAGTTGGAAAGGGAAGGTTACCTATTACTTAAATATTACTTTATATAGTACAGATGAATACGAATCTCGAAGATATCAGAATACTAGTGTTGCAGGAAATATCCGGAACCCTCACAGCAGCCGGAAGGGAGACGTTATTCAAAGAAATAACCGCTAACGAGGACGCACGCGAAATGCGTGACGATATGTTACGGGTATTCTCACCCGAAATTATGGACAAAATCAGGAGCCAACCGTTTAATGATCCTGCCGACGTCATTATTAACCGTATACACCAGCAGAAAAGAAAGAAAATTATTACTATCAGCGCCATCGCCGCCTCAGCAGCCGCTGCCGTAATTGCATTCCTGACTATTCCACATCTATTTAAACCGGAATCGTACTCCAACATTGGAATCATTACCAACCAGACAGCTCAGGTAAATAGTAAAAATATCCAGCTGCAACTCGCCGGCGGACAGATTGTCAACCTTAACACTGATACCAACCAGGTCGTTGCCGGAAATGTTACCATGCAGTCCAGCAACAAAACCCTGACGTATACAACAAATCCGTCAGCCAATGCTGCAGAATTCGCGACGCTTACCGTCCCCCCCGGGAAAGATTATACCATACGCTTATCCGATGGGACAGAAGTACAGCTGAACGCCGCCACCTCTATTAGGTTTCCGCTGGCCTTCAGAAATAACAACAGAGAGGTATACATAAGTGGTGAAGCTTACCTGAAAATAGCCAAACAGGCCAACCAACCCTTCATCGTACACCTCCCTAATACCACCGTCAGGGTCCTCGGTACCGAATTCAACGTCAATACCTACGATAGCGGCGTCGCTAAAGTCGCCCTTGTACAGGGTGCAGTGAAAGTAGTCGGCGCCCGGGACAGCCTTCAGCTATCTCCCGGCCAGGAAGCAGTATACGCCTCCAGCACACTCAGTACCTCCACCTTTGATGAAACTGACGTGCTGAGCTGGAGAGTAGGTAAATTCCTCTTCAGTAATGCCAGATTGGAAGAAGTATGCAGAGTCATTCCCCGCTTATACGGTATTTCGCTTGAACTTGATAATAAGGAAGTAGCCAACAAACGCTTCTCAGGGGTGATCGATAGACACCAACCAGTGGAAAATGTACTGAAAGCACTAAAAGCCACCAACGGTATAGATTACTACGCCGACAAAGACGGCGCCTTCCATATTAAATAAACCTATTCATCGCCATCTCTATACTTCATCCACAGTTTCCCATTAAAAGAATATCTCTTTTACGTTCCCCACAAAAGTGAGTTCACTTCATCCATTGTCCCCACATTTCCATTTATCGAAATCCCGCTTTATCTTCACTTATCAGCGAAATATCGCTGCCCTTTCATCCATCCACCCAACCTAATCAACTAATAATCAGCACGCCATAATAGTGGCATCATTATTATCCTCCTTCTGAAAACAAATCAGCTATACATGTCCTCCCGTCCTTCTTTCCTGCAATTCCTTCCTGTTAGTCTTTTTGGCGCCGTAATGGGCCTCTGCGGCCTCAGTTTCGCCTGGCGGATCGCACATGAAGTCTGGCAGACACCAATCGTGATAAGCGAAATTTTGGGCATTATAGCTGTTATTGCCTTCATCGCTCTCACCATCACCTACAGTGTGAAATGTACCAGGTACATGCCACTGATAAAAACAGAATTCAATCACCCTACCTCCATCTGCTTTTTCGCCACCTTCATTATATCCATGCTGCTACTCCCGGGCATACTGTTAAACTATTCACCTCAACTCGCTCTTGGTATGTGGGCAATCGGCGCTATCCTGATGTTCGGCTTTGCCTGGTTTGTGCTGAAAAAATGGCTGGATAATCAGCAGGAGCCTGGTAGTGCCGTTCCCGCCTGGGTACTCCCGGTAGTAGGCACGCTGGATGTCCCCATCATCGGCAACCGCTTTTCCTTCCCCGGCTCCCGGGAAATATGCCTGCTGTTCTTTGGTATCGGCCTGCTCTTCGCCGTCATCCTCCTGGTTGTCATTATCTCCCGCCTCATATTCCAACCGCCCCTGCCGGAACCAGTACAACCCACCTTACTGATCCTTACAGGTCCTTTCGCCCTTGCCTTCAATAGTTACATCGGTCTGTCAGCTACACTGGATATCACGGCGGCCGTATTCCTTTATTTCAACCTGTTCCTCCTGCTGCTGCTCGCCAGCAAGATCATACTCATTCCTAAAAGCTGTCCCTTTCGCGTGTCCTGGTGGTCAGTCAGCTTTCCGCTGGCAGCTACGACCATCGCCACGCTCAATTACACCAAACACACCATGGCCATCGGTCACCAGCTCGTCGCCGGATTATTACTTGCCATCACGTCTTTTGTTATTGGCTATCTCCTGATCCTGACCATCACCAGGATGGTTAAAGGCACATTCGTTCCTGCATCCTGAACCAGCCGGAAGTGAGGGATTAATTGTACTTTCGCTGCTATGTTACATGTCAGTCAATTATTCATCTACCCTGTAAAATCTCTCGGCGGCATCGCCCTGGAGCAAGCCGATATTACAGACCGCGGTTTTAAATATGACCGCCGCTGGATGTTAATTGATGACCAGAACCGTTTCCTGACACAAAGGGAACATACCGTTATGGCATTGTTTAAACTACAACTGTCAACTGAAGGTATTCTCGTTCACTTTAAGGAAGATGCGTTTACTATCCCCTTCGAACCTTTAACGACTCTCGTAGAACAGGTAACCGTATGGGATGATACCTGTCCGGCCACGATCGTCAGCCAGGCAGCGAATCAGTGGTTCTCTGAAAGAATGGGCTTTCCTGTCCGACTCGTATTCATGCCCGACAATAGCCACCGAAAAGTAGAAACAGCATACGCTAAGCATGACGAGATCGTCTCTTTTGCGGATGGCTATCCCTTCCTGATCATCGGACAATCATCCCTCGATGAACTGAACGGCCGCCTGGAAACTCCTGTTCCTATGGACCGCTTCCGGCCTAACATCGTATTTACCGGCGGCACTCCCTTTCAGGAAGACGAAATGCATCATTTCCAGATCGGAAATATCAACTTCTTTGGTGTTAAACCCTGCGGACGTTGCGTGATGACCACCGTAGATCAGCTGACAGCCATCAAAGGGCAGGAGCCGCTCCGCACACTCGCCCGCTACAGAACGCACAATAAAAAGGTCCTCTTCGGACAAAACCTCTTACACAATGGCCAGGGCGCCATTCACACAGGCGACATACTCCAGCTCCTGTAAACTCGCCCTCCGCTATGTCAACATCCTCAAAAACAGAAAAGAAAATAACAACCTGCTGCAATACCAGCAGCAACTCTAAACATATATAGCAAGATGGCGGCAGGATATGCCGCCATCGTATTTATTTACAAAGGCTCTCCATTAATATCAGTCGTCAATACATCACTCATATAATCCAGGAATGGACGCATTAGCTTAAACGCATTGTTCATCTCTTTCAGGAATTGCCCACTTAACACCACCTCATCCGGAAAATCCTTCTTCAGAATAAACTGTTTATAACGCAGCAGATCGATCCCTTCATGCGCCGGATCAAATCCCTTTGGCGCCTTCTTTAACTGCTCTCCCTGCAAACTACCAAAGTTAGATACAAACGTCTTTGCCTTTAGTATTTTACGCAAATGAGCAGGATCAAAGGCTATTTCATCTCTTATACGTCTGAGGTCTTCTGTACTCGGTCCCCAGAAACCACCCGCTACAAAAGTATTACCTGGCTCTATATGAAAATAATACCCACCCCGGCGATACTTTGTTGCCCTTTTAAAACTACCCGCCAAATGCTGTTTGTACGGCGTTTTATCATTTGAGAAACGGGTATCTCTATAGATACGATACAAACTGTCTTTACCTGACAAAGTCTCTATTTCATCATGCGCCTTCAACTCCTGCAACAGCCCTTCTGCAAATTGCTCCACAATGGCTAACTCTCCCAGATAGCTATCCTTGTTCGCATTAAACCACTCGCGGTTATTGTTGTTTTTTAGTTTATTCAGAAAATCAAATACCGATTTAGTAACAACTGCCTGTTTTGCCATAAAACCATTTTTAAATAACCGGATAAAGGTACAATATCCCGGTCACGTAAAAATGTATAAGTAAATCCGACTTTTACGTCATTTTCCCTCCTGTAGCGCATGTAGCTTTGTCCTATCAATTTAAAAATAAAGAACAATGTCAAAGATCATTTTCATAACAGGCGCATCCAGAGGTTTCGGCAGATCATGGGCAGAAGCCCTGCTGAAACGCGGTGATAAAGTTGTCGCTACTGCAAGAGATACCAACACGCTCAATGACCTCGTACAACAATACGGCGACGCTATCTTACCATTGCAACTCGACGTACACAGCAGAGACGCAGCCTTTGCCGCTATACAAAAAGCAAAAGCACATTTTGGCCGTATCGATGTAGTTATCAATAACGCTGGTTTTGGTTTGCAAGGCGCAATAGAAGAAACAACAGAAGAACAGGCACGTAAACAGATGGAAACAAACTTCTTCGGTTTATTATGGGTAAGCCAGGCAGCCTTACCAGTGTTACGCGAACAAAAAAGCGGACATATTATCCAGGTATCCAGTTTCCTCGGACACGCTACATTACCAACATTAGGCGTATATACTGCATCAAAATTTGCTGTCGAAGGACTTAGCGAAACACTGGCAGCTGAAGTGAAACCATTCGGTATTCATGTGTCACTGGTAGAACCCAATGGTTATGCGACAGAATTCTGGGGAGGTTCCTCTTACGCGCAGACCGAACACACACCGCTATATGAGCCATTGAGAGAAGCCATTAAGACAAATGTAAAACCAGAACATTTCGGAAAAATGGAAGCTACCAACGAGGCTTTACTGAAACTGATCGATAGTCCGAACCCTCCTTTACGCCTCTTTATGGGTAAAGTAGCTTTACCTGTCGTAAAACAGGTTTACGAACAAAGACTCTCCGTTTGGGAAGAATGGAATGATGTAGCTGTAGCTGCACACGGATGATCAATTCGCGGTAATATATGTACCAACAGCAGCTGAAGGAGATGACTTGCACCCATCCGGCTGCTGTTTCCCTATTCCCTTTTTTGAAATATAGAAAACATGCAATAATTTCGTGCCTCCTTATATATCCTCTCACTAAACGAGACCTACATCCAGGTAGAAATAGTATTCTATCATTTTTATACCATTTGTATATGACACAAGTAATCTCCTGGAAAAAGAGGACAGGAAGCCGTATTGCATTTCTACTGAAACTCCTGCTAACACTGATCGTATTACCCATTATCTATGGCATCTGTATCGTCTTTACGAACGGAATAAGCCAGGGGAAACTAGCCGCCGGCATCACCATTCTGATCGTGCTCGTCACTGGTTGGTTATTTTACAGACTGAGATGGCTATCTTCCCGGCCAAGGCTTTTTACCTGCCTGTTTATCTTATTGACATTTATTGTATTCGTCATTTATACAGTTATTCCGGTCGCATCTGATCAGGCGATAAAAAGGCCTGCCGATTTACCTGGTGTCACCACTAAGTACTGGTTACTAAAAACCGGTAGTAAGATCGCTTATTATCAATTCAATGCGCAACCTGGCGTAACTAAAAAAGAAACACCCATTATCTTTATTCATGGCGGTCCGGGGGCTTACGTAAGACAACTGGAAGTAGACTTCTTCTCCACATTTACAGCAGAAGGCTATGATGTATATCTGTATGATCAGGTAGGAGCGGGTAGAAGCGGACAACTACCCAAATCAGCGTATTCACATAAGCGGAATATACAGGATTTCGAAGCGATCCTGGATAAGATCAATGCACGACAATATATAGTCATCGGACAATCTTATGGCGCGTCCATGCTGGCGCATCTGACGGCTAACGCTGTTATCGCTAAAAGAATAGCAAAAGCGATCATTACAGAACCGGCTATTACAGTAAAAGAAGCGGAACACCCTGTATATGCCAGATCGCCGAACGCACTGAAAGACAACGTAGATATGCCCTTCAGAATATTCCTTGGGTTTGTGGTAAATCCAACGGGAGAATTCACTGCACAAAATGAGGTCATCAACTACTTCGCTGCACATACAGACCTTACGCAAAAAATCTTTCGTAATTCATTCCCGGCGACTGACAGCAATCAGCTACCAAAAGTTGATATTAGCGTGATCAACTTTTCTATAGTTGGTATCATTCCGCGACAGGTACCTTCGTATGATCAACATCTTGCGGAAGATTATAAAAAGGTGCACGTACCAACCATGCTGATGCTGGGAGAAAGCTCCTATATAGAAAGAAATGCACCTATGGACCTGTTGGCGATTAACCCGAATATCACACGAAGCCAGTATATCAAAAATGCAGGACACATCCTCTGGAACGGTTTGCATAACAACAATCAGATCGTAAAACGATCGATGCTGGAATTTCTGAATGATCAGCCGCCAACTATACCTGACTATCCCAAACAAAGTGATATCAAAAAATTCCTGGAGAACAGATTGTAAATAAAGAGGCTGTTACCTGTTAACACGGGCAACAGCGCTCTTTTTTTTCAGAAACAAAAACAAACACGCTCCTTATTCGAAATAAGACTTGTGTTTAATAATGAACTCCTTTATACCTAAGGGCTCTCTGCCCGTAATATCTTTTACCGCACTGTTAGTCCCTGCAAAAACGCCGTCTCTGCAATCCTGCGCAACAGAAGTGATATGCTGGATAAAATGTGAATGATATCCCATTTCTCCCATTATCTGTTCATAAGTACTGATATCAACTTCCTCATAAGTGATCGTGCGTCCTAATACGTCCGTAAGGATCGCCGCTATTTCATATTCATCGTATTCCTGCGGACCATACAAGGGATAGACCTTTCCTGCATGCGCTTCCGGATGCGTCAGTAATTCCGCTATTACGCGTCCCTGGTCCTCCGCAGCGATAGGAGCATAGCGCCCCTTACCAAAAGGCAGGATGATCTTGTTGTACTTCTTGACAGTATCGCTATAGAGTAACCATTCAGCAAAGAATGTCGGCCGGATATGTGTCACCTGCAATCCGGAAAGGTCCAGCATGCGTTCTGCCATCCAGTGGTCCAGCGCTGCATGGCTCTTTGCCTCACGTCGCGCCGATATCTGTGACATATTCACGATGCTCTTTACGCCTTCTTCTCTCGCGGCCTGAATAATGTAAGCTGTCCCGGTTAATATCCCCGGCGTCAATATCGGATAGATATAATACACATTCGTAATACCCTTCATCGCTTTACTGACAGCGTGAAAGTCCTCCAGCTCTCCCTGCACGATCTCCACACCCATCTTTTCCAGTTTCTCCGAACGGCTGTCGATTTTATGCACAAATGCCCTCACTTCCACCCCTTTTTCCAGCAGCGCCGGAATGGTATAACCAGCAGTGTAACCAGTCGCTCCGGTTATCAGATATCGTTGTTTTGCCATGATTTAATGCTTTATTCTCTTCCAATCATTCCATGCGCCGGCAGCACGCATAACTGGTAATCAATTATTTGTAATTAAATTTTTACACTTCCTGGGTTATGCATAACTTTACTTGCATTTTGCAAGTAATGCAAAGATAAGCGTATTTACTTGCAAAATGCAAGTAAATAGACAGGAAATATTTTATGAAGGAAATAAAACACCGTTCGGATTGTCCAGTGAGCTATACGCTCGACTTTCTTGGCGATAAATGGACATTGCTCATACTGAGAGACATGATACTGGATGATAAATCCACTTATGGAGAATTTCTTGGCTCATATGAAAAGATTGCCACCAACATCCTTGCAGATCGCCTCAACACACTGGAAACATACGGCTTTGTTACAAAGAATACGGCGACAGACAAAAAGTCAAAATTGATCTATCGCATCACGGAAAAGGGAATTACATTGGTGCCAATGATCATGGAAATGATTATCTGGGGCTCGCAATTTCAACCTTATAGCCCTTATGAGGAACTACTACAGACGTTGCTGAAAGATAAGCAGGGTGTCATCAATAAATATCAGGAAAAACTAAGAGCAGACATTACAAAGAAATAGCACCTTCTCTGAAACGTTGACATGACTTCCGGAAGCCTCGTTTACAATAATCACTTATTGACAATTACCAATTCTTGGATTCTCCGCAGCATTACAAGGGAAGGTATATTTACTTTGTAAAAACGAAGAACTGGGATTATCGGTCACTACCAATGGCGTTAATGCTTGTCCCCGGTAAGACGGTAAGGTCACCTGTTCTGCAGCGCCATTTCCTAACGCAACATTCTTCGCGGCCGTATTACCATTGAAACTATAATCGATGATAGCATCCAGGAGTCTGTATATCACATAGTAATCATACGCATCATAAGCAGAACGCGTATTAGGCAGATCATGTTCTGCTGTATATGTGTAAGTAGATAATACGCTCTTCTTGACAAGGATGAAGTCCTTTTCGGCGGCTGGTATGTTGATATGCTTAAACACATCTATCGCCATTCTGTGATCATTCGTAACATCATCATTATACACCTGAGTGATCAGTTTCGTATTAGCCGGGAACCTTTGTAACTGCGAATCGGGAAGCTGATAGGAATACCATTGCGCCATAGAAAAAATAAAGCGGCCATCATTTCCCCAGCCTTCCTTTGTAAAAGCCCGATATGCCAATGCAAAGGATGCGCCTCCACCAAAAGAGTGTCCCATAAAGCCGACCTTACGGGTATCAATAATTTTCGGGTAATTGGTCACTGCTGCCTTAAAACTCTGCCAGAGCGTATTATAACGCTCATCAACAGTAACGCCGGTTGTGGGATAAGGAGCAAATACGACAGCATACCCTTTCTTCGCGATAAACTCATATAGGCCTATGTTATAGGCGCTTTCTTCTCCACCAAAAGGGTGCGAATAGAATATGACCGGACGGGCGCCTGCCGCTTCTTTTGGATAAAAGACCTCCACCTGTTTTCCGGCATAAGTAGGGCTGGCAAAGCTAACTTTCGCCACCGTATAACTACCGTCCTTCCCATAACCCGTTGACGGCCGTCCGATAGGACCGTCAAGATCATCATCAATATAAGTCACTGTAGTATCTACGGTTGGAGCAGGGGACTCGCTCTGACTGCCTTTCGAACAGGCAAGAAACAGGAACAATGCTGATAATAAAAGAGGTCTCATAGTATGATGCGATTTAAAATACCATTAGCACTGTAAAGAAAGACGATTTATCGCATCTGATATAGGAAATCCGGGTAAAACGATCAATTTAAGCTGTGAACGCTCATTTGCAGGGGGTGAACTATTCAAAATACTTAACCGTGTAGGTATAGCCACGGATGGATTCCGAATAGGGATTGATCTATCCTGCATATACACTATAGAACACTGCTGAATATGCCTCGTAATCTATCACTATTACCATTTCGTTGATTTTTGTCAATAGCTTTTTCAGACATATGTCAATGTACCAATCCCTCATAACAGCTGACATTTGTGTTGTCAATAGCAAAAATAACAACACAAAAAATAAAGCATCATGAAAGGTTTAAAACATAGCATCGTAATACTGATAGCAGCACTGACATTAGGCGCAATACAAACATCATCCGCACAAACAAAAGCCGGCATCCTGGGTATAGACCACATCGGCATTAACGTACCTGACATGTCTCAGGCAGTCACATTCTTCACTGATGTACTGGGCTTCACTCCTGTTACGCAGATAGGACCAATACCATTGAATGATGCCTGGAAAACAGTCAATCGCATGCAGTCCGGTACAGGCGCTGTGTCCATCAAAATGGTACATGCAGGCAGCGGGGCCAATATTGAACTCTTCTATTATGAAGACAATAAAGGTTCAAAGCAACAACCTGGTGGCGATGATGCCGGCGCAACACACATCGCGTTCTATACAACTGATATCAATGCTGCGGTAGCTTATCTGAAATCAAAAAATGTAAAAATGCTGGGAGAGCCATTCCATACAACAATGGGAGATACTGAAGGTGAAACATGGGTATACTTTGAAACTCCCTGGGGCGCTAAAATGGAGCTGGTATCATATCCGGAAGGAAAAGGATACGAAAAGAATCATCCAAAAGAATTACTGTGGTCACCTAAAACAGCTGTCAATAACTCAAATACAACAACAATGGACACAAAAGAACTCATCTCAATTGTAGAACAACATCTTTTGATATGGAACGAAAAAGATGCTGCTAAACGCAGTGCGATCGCTCAAAAGGTATATGCAACAGATATTGAAATGGTAGACAGACATTTTACTGCTACTGGTTATAACAGCATCAATGAGTTTGTCAATAAATTACAGAAAGACAATCCAACTGCACGCTTTACACATGTAAAATCAATCAATGCACATCATAATATCGCACGTTTGTTCTGGCAATTCGGCCCTAAAGAAAAGCCAGATGCAGTAACAGGAATGGATCTGTTTGTGATTGAAAATGGTAAAGTACAGAAGCTGTATGTGTTTGTTGATGAAACTAAATAAACGCGCTCATCAATATATAATAAAACCCCGGTAGTATCAGCTACCGGGGTTTTCTGTTTGAAGACAGTAAGTTTATTAAGAAAACAAATGATTATAAGCATCAGCGCAGCAATGGAATAATATGTTCCCATCCAAGCTGTCTTGCAAAATCAAGCGCCGTTTTACCACTATTCGTTTTTCTGCTTGTATCTGCTCCCTGTTGCAACATCACCTCCACAGAAGTGCTGTTACCTGCAATTGTTTCCCGATGCAACAAGGTATATCCCTGTTCATCTGCATTGGTCATTTCCTGCGGATAATCCTGCAAAAATTTCACAAAGCCATCTTTCATATTGATACTCATCGGATGTTCAACCAGATGTTCCGGATGCGTATCCTGATCCCGTACAACCTGAATATTGTTATAATCGCCGAAATCCATTCCCCAGGCTTCGTCATGCGAAGCCCTTTCTTCCGGGGACATTGTAGAACGCAACTGATGAATGCTGAATCCCCCATAGGTCTTTCCCATACTCAGTATCAGCCAGTCGCTTACCTGTTCGAGCGGTACTGTGACCGCATCTCCATTCTTAACATTTGTCAGCGACTCAGGATCATTGATGAGTGTACCGCTAACATAATCGCCGTCAAAATACACATCATTGATCCACATATGCTCTATCGTTGGTTCATCCTCATCAGGGAATTGCTGCGCAAATGCGACCTTTACACAGGCGAGATCAACTCCGGGAACAATACGTCTTGCTTCCCAACTGAGTTCGCGCCAAAAGTGTTTAAATGTATTTCTTGCCTTCTCAAAAGCCTGAATCATTTCAGGAGAATCGCCTTTTGCGTAGAAAATTGAATTATCTGCCATGGGTAACTTTATATGTGGTTGTATGAAGATCGGTTTTTATGAATAAAATTTGACACTAATCAGCATTTTTAGTGCCAATTATGATAGCAGGAACTAGAACTGACACTGCCAACAAGACCACTTTTATCAACAGCAACAAGTCAATTATCCACATTACAGCCTCAAAGTCAGATACCTGCCCCATTGCCTGCTCATAAGCTACCCGATTTTGTTAAATTCATAGTAAACAAATCAACACTGATGGCCAAACAAATATCTTTCATCACCTTCACCGGGAAACTGGGTAACCTGATCGGCTACGAGCGCGGAGGCAAATACTTCCTGCGAAGCGCACCTGAACAAGTAAGACAAACCGCAGCCACCCGTCGTGCGGCACAGCGCTTCGGATTAGCAAGCAGCAAGGCGGCACTTATTCGTCATGCGTTTTACGGCGAACTGGATATCCGCTGTGATAGCGGTCATATTAACCGGCTGAATAAGCTGCTGATCAAAGCAGCTGGTAATCATGCTGCTATTACCCGTTTCCGTTTTAACCAGTATACCGGAACAGAGCGTTTCTTTCCTATCGGGCCCAAACTGTTTAGAAATGGTACGCTACATATTCCGGCACAGTCTATCCAGCTCCATAAAGACATTGCTGGATTGGAAGTAAAAGTCATCGCTACACGTATTGATTTCAATTCAAAACAGATCTGTCATACAGAAACAGTACTGATGACAATTGATCCCGCTGTTCATTTCTGCGGAGCAGATGTTCCGCTGGATATTACCGGCGCCGGTACATTAGTGGTCACCTTACAGGTAAGAGGACTGGATAAAGAAGGCTATTTCCGTAAGCAATACGAGGCCGCTGATATTATCGCTGTAATGGAGCCGCAAATACCAGTTTTCTTTAGTAAACCTGCCTATCCATTAACCGTACATTCTTTCGATAAGACTATGCATACATCTATATCACAACCTGTAGTTCAAAGAGAATAAACCATCCACCGCCACAGTGTTTTTGTTATGATGATACCATTGAATGCCCCATCTGTTTTCGTTATAATACCACCTTACTAACTTTTACTCCTGCTTTACACTGGAGAGGTTTCCCTATGTCCGTTTCGTGTTATTGCCTATACAATTACCCATGATTGCCGCGACGGTGAGTCTGAATAGGAAGATCGTATCAAGTCCACCTCTCTTCCTGAAACATTGCCTGTGAGTCTCATGTTTTATACGGTTGCAAAGGCAGGACACTCCCTGTAAGCTACAGAATATAGGCTAGAGCATATCCAGGCTCTATTAACATTCACTATTCCAACAGAAAGGCAAGTTGACTATACTTTATACCCTTTAAGGTATAATAGTGAATTAGAATTACATTTTATACCTTTTAGGGTATAAAATGCAAGATTATCTTATTTTTATATCCTAAAAGGTATAAAATGACTGCGTTATCAAAGGTAATCAAGGCTAAGCGAAAAGAGAACAGTTTGACCCAGCAGGATCTTTCTATAAAATCAGGATTAGGACTACGTCTTATCCGGGAAATTGAACAAGGCAAAACATCTATGCGCATGGATAAAGTGAATCAATTGCTATCGTTGTTTGGAATGGAACTTTCACCTGTCCCAAAATCAAGAGATCATGAGTAAAACTGGTAAAGTATATTACGGAAATTCTTTTGCTGGACTTATTATAGAGTCAGACACAGGATATAAGTTCATATATGATGCTGACTACTTAACCAATACCGCTTCAAAACCAATAAGCCTTACGCTGCCCTTGAGGAAAGAGGCATATCATAGCACAACCTTGTTTTCTTTTTTTGATGGACTGATTCCTGAGGGCTGGTTATTAAATATCGCCAGGCAACATTGGAAAGTGAAAGGTAATGACCGCTTTGAATTATTATTACTTACGTGTAAAGACACTATCGGAGCTGTTAGTGTTATTCCCGAAAATGAAACTGAATAATATGTCCAATTGTTTATTCTGTTATAAGGATGCAGAAACGCAGGAGTACCATAATCGGTGCGTGAAACGGTTTTTCAATACAGATGCCCTGCCTGAGTTGAAGATGAACAAACAGCTATTAAAAGAGTTGGCGGAAAAGACCATTGATAATCATGTGGCAATAACAGGTGTACAACCAAAACTATCTGTTACATTAGATAATAACACCGATAATGGAAGACTTACGATCGTTGGACTATGGGGCGAATATATTCTGAAACCTCAACATGACGAATTAGCCGGCATGCCTGAAACAGAAGACCTTACAATGCACATCGCAGAAATATTCGGTATTGCTGTGTGTAGACACACCTTACTCAGAGCGTCCGATGGTTCTCTTGTTTACATCGCTAAACGTTTTGACAGAATAAAAGGAGAGAAAGTGCATATGGAGGACTTTTGCCAGTTATCAGGGTTCCCTACTGAAAACAAATACAAAGGTTCATATGAAAGAGCCGGTAAATTAATACTAACATACAGCACGAATTCCGGTCTCGATGTACTAAATTATTTTGAGCGACTCGTTTTCTGTTACCTCACCGGTAATAATGACATGCATCTTAAAAACTTCTCTTTGCTACATCTTGAAAATGGTATTGCATTGAGTCCTGCTTATGATCTATTAAATGTAAATCTTGTTTTTCCAAAAGACCAGGAAGAAACAGCATTATTGCTAAACGGGAAGAAAAAGAACATTAAACTAAAAGACTTTGAAGCACTTGGAACTATTTTAAACATTCCGGAAAAAGTCAGATCGAATGTTTATAAAAAGTTCCAATCTCGTCAGACAACAGTGCATGATTTGATTAATGCTTCTTTTTTAAATACTGCATCGAAAGAAACTTATTGGGAAATATGGAATAAAAAGCAACAGATATTTGAAGGATGATATTACCCGGGTGCTGAGTAGCATAGTAATTGTACAAGTGTGCGACGCAACGGAAGTTGATAGCAGCACCAATGCCGGGCTCACAATAATGTTCCGGCATCGTAAATAAGAGTGGGCATAAGGGATTGTAAAATAAAATTACCGATATAGCAACGAATATTTTCACCTACAGCTTCGACTTATGACATTCAACGCATTTTTAAAAACCATGGAAAGCAATTTCCTCAACATCGACGAGCGGCATATCCGATTCTGGAACTTATGGTGCCTCAACTATGCATTTGAAAAAATTGCTCCAACTTATGCATACTATGGTGAGCTAAGTGATAGTTATAATCGACTATGGCATATTAATGATAACAACATCGCTGCTGATGCCAGAGATTTCACGTTCATTCAGGATTTTGATGATACCGCTTTTGAGGCACTGGATGATTTTAAAGTAGAAGAACTGGCCGTGAAAGAATTTATAAATGGAGCCGATATTATTGTCAAAGGGTTAACCGGAGAGAAGAAGAGATACGGCGGGAAAGCTGTGTTTACCATCCCTTTTAACATCATAGAAATATTATTGGATAAAGAAGGGACTTCAGTAACTAAGACCGATGGATTCAATCACCCTGTCTGTATACAGGAAGCAACTGCGCAGCTGAAGTTATCAGCGGCTCTTTCTCAATTTGCAACACACTATTCCTTTGCTGACAGGAATATTTACAGAACGGAACTTTAATATGAAATGTACTCAGGACACCGGAAAATCACAATCTGTATTCTCCGTATCCGCTGCATTCGCCACATTAAATTTAGCATCTATTCTCTTGCCTGAAAATTCTTCACTGCCAAAAATCTCATGCCGGTGGGCCTCACCCCATCGATGCATCTGACAAACGATATCCAGCAAAGTTTCTCCCAGGGGAGTAATAGTATATTCTACGCTAAGCGGAAAACCGTCTTTTTCTGTTTTAGCAATAATACCATGCTGTACCAGTTCTCTTAACTGGATATTCAGCACCCTTCTGTCCCCATCAGGTATCTTCCGCTGTAGCTCACCAGGATGCCTGGAACCTGTATAAATATGTGCGAGCAGCAGGATCTTCCACTTACCACTCATTACTTTCAGGAATAATCCTAAACCGTTGTCGAGTACGATCGGCAGTTTTTTCTCATACATATACTGCAAAAATAAGCAATATGGCATTCCGGTCCCCCGCATAAATTCATGCGTACTTGTTTTTAGTTCCCCGCCGATGGAATTTTGCTAAAAATAATTTCAGATGAACATAGCGATTATAGGCGCGGGAAATATCGGCGGTACTTTAGCCGGTAAACTGGTTAAACTCGGACACAAAGTATTTATTGCCAACTCAAGGGGGCCCGCTTCATTGGCGGATTTTGCAGCTACTACAGGAGCTGCTCCTGTGACCGTACAGGAAGCGGCGAATAGCGGTGATGTAGTGATCATTTCGATCCCACTTAAATCAGTGCCGGAGCTGCCAAAGGATTTATTTAAAGACGTACCGGCGCATGTGGCAATAGTAGATACCGGCAATTACTACCCGACGATCCGCGATGGTGTTATTCAGGAAGTAGAAGACGGCTTGCAGGATAGTGAGTGGGTGCAGCAACAAATCGGTAGAAAAGTAGTGAAGGCTTTTAATAGCATTGCTGCGAATAGTCTGATCAATGGCGGCAGACCGCGTGGCGATAAAGACAGATTCGCCTTATCCATCGCCGGAGATGATGAGCAGGCGAAGGCTGTCGTTATGCAGTTGATAGACGAACTGGGATTTGATCCTTATGACCAGGGACCATTGAACCTATCATGGAGACAACAGGGTGGAACCGCTGTTTATTGTACGGATTTGAAGCTGGCGGATATGATTGCAGCAATTGATGCCCAGGGCACGGAACTGACACCGGAGATGCATAAAAGAGATGCGATAGCAAGAGATGAAAGGGTAGCGGCTTATCTGAGAAGTTTGCAGGAAAATCAGTAATCCTGGCATGTGGACATTTGTTAATCTTCTCCTGAAAGTATACCAAAGAAAAGGGCAACTAATCGTTGCCCTTTTTCTATAGATGTCTATAAGTTTTCATTATTTCAGATCAATGAAGCTGTATTTCAATTTCCTCTCTTACAGTATCAATGCTGACCCAGGCATCAAAACCTGTATCAGGAATACACTCGTCAATGCTCAAACCTCTGGTATATCTGCTGAATGCTTTATTTCCCAACTTCAGGACCATACGATAAGCTGTTTGTCCTGATTTGTCGATAAATGCTTTCATGATAACAGTACGTTTACCGCTAACAGATATATTTTCCGGCAATAATATCCCATCGCACCAGAAAGCTCTTAAATTACTGTCATCCGCGTATTTAAATGCATCACAAAGCCTATATTCCAGAATATCACAAAATTGCCGGTCTATCATGTAAATGATGATTTAATGTGTAGGAACGCTCTTCAAATTTCACACAGTGTATCCTTAATATCGGGTTAGCGCTACCCAGGCTGATATATTTGCTACAAACAAAAAAGCCTCCAAATCTTTCGACTTGAAGGCTTAAAGCTTGCGGTGAGAGAGGGATTCGAACCCTCGGTACAGTTTAACCCGTACGACGGTTTAGCAAACCGTTCCTTTCGGCCACTCAGGCATCTCACCGAATCATTTTGCCCCGTTAGGGGTTGCAAAAATAGTAATTGTTTTAAATTATCCAAAAACTTTTTCTAATAAGATTTACTGGATTTATTCGTTTACCTTACATATAACCAATTGCGAGCTCGCTTCACTTCCTCCTAACAACTGTAAATGAAAGCTTTAACCAATGTAATCACAGACCCTGTTTATGTAAAACAAACAGGCCCTGACTCATTTTTACAGCGAACATTCAAGTCTATGATCAGAGATGAACGTGACCTCCCGTTTGTTTACCTGACCCTGGAACTGACCCTGATCTTATTACCCCTGGCCATCATTTTGTACCTTCCGCTGCCCGCCTGGGCATGGTGGACAGCCGCCATACTCTATCAGTTGCTGAACAATTTCAGGTATAAGGGTTCCTTCGGATTAATGTTACACTGCACCAGTCACCGGGTGTTTTTTAATAAAAAGTACGATTTCCTGAACCATTACCTCCCCTGGGTGATCGGACCGCTCTTCGGTCAAACGCCGGAAACATATTACAGCCATCATATCGGGATGCACCATCCGGAGAACAATATGCCTGACGATGACAGTTGTACGATGCCTTTCCAGCGCGACTCCTTCCGGGGTTTTAGTAAATACCTGACGAGCTTCTTCTTTGCCGGTGTTATCAACCTGTGCAGATACTTTATAAAAAGACACCGTAAAAAATTACTGGTGAAGGCTTCCAGAGGGGAGTTTCTCTTCTTTGCCGTTTGCATCGGCCTCTCATTTGTGAATTTCCCGGCCACCTTTACGGTCTTTATCCTGCCTTTCCTGATCTCCAGGGTCATTATGATGGTGGGCAACTGGGCCCAGCATGCCTTTATTGACGCCAACGCACCGGATAATTCCTACAGGAACAGCATCACCTGTATCAACACAAAGTATAACCACAAATGCTGGAACGATGGTTACCATATCAGTCACCATGTAAAACCATCCATGCACTGGACGGAACATCCGCATTTCTTTAAACAAACTCTTCAGGAATATATTGATAATGAATCAATTGTATTCGACGGCATTCATTTTCTGCACGTCTGGCTCTGGCTGATGGCCAAAAGATATGACCTGCTGGCCAGGCATTTTGTCAATATTGGGGATAAATACAGTTCGGACGAAGAAATTATGGCTTTTTTAAGGCGACGCACAAAAAAGATCGACCTCGCCACCGTACCCGCCACTAGTGCAATTGCCTAAAATAAGGCTCCCTTTTTACTTATATGACACATAAATCTTATGAATATGCGTAATCATAAGAATAAGTGACTAAATTTGCGCTCTAACTTTCGATTTTAAAGTCAAAGCATTATGCGCACTGTTACGTTAAAAAGGGTTGTGGTTACCGGGCTGGGGGCCTTAACGCCTATCGGAAACGATGTAAACACATTCTGGAATAGTCTGAAATCTGGTACCGGTGGTGCTGGTCCTATTACCCGTTTTGATACTACGGAGTTTAAAACTAAGTTCGCTTGCGAACTGAAAGGTTTTGATATAGAAAAGTTCATGGAGAAGAAGGAAGCCCGCAAAATGGACATGTTTACGCAATATGCCATGGTAGCTGCTCAGGAAGCTGTTGAAAATGCAGGTCTTCACCTGGACGGTGTTGATAAAACCCAAATCGGCGTGATCTGGGCTTCTGGTAACGGCGGTATGCAGACCTTCGAAGACCAGATCGTAGAATTTACCCAGGGAGGTTTCATTCCTAAATTCAATCCTTTCTTTATTCCAAAACTGATCTCCGATATCGCGGCTGGTCAGATTTCCATGAAATATGGATTCATGGGCGTAAACTATTGTACAGTATCTGCCTGCGCTTCCTCCAGCAGCGCCCTGGTAGACGCGTTCAACTATATTCGCCTCGGTAAAGCTAACGCTATCGTAGCCGGTGGTTCTGAAGCTCCTGTAACCCGCGCTGGTATCGCAGGTTTCAATGCACTCAAAGCCCTGTCTACCCGTAACGATGATCCATCTACCGCTTCCCGTCCTTTCGACGCTGACCGTGATGGTTTCGTAATGGGCGAAGGCGCTGGCGCTATCATCCTGGAAGAATACGAACACGCAGTAAAAAGAGGCGCTACTATCTACGCTGAAATGGTAGGTGGCGCTATGACCGCTGATGCTTACCACCTGACCGCTACCCATCCTGAAGGTCTGGGCGCGCGTCTCGGTATGCAGAGAGCGCTCGAAGACGCTGAACTGAAACCTGAAGATGTTGATTATATCAACGCTCACGCTACTTCCACTCCACTGGGTGACGTTAGCGAACTGAAAGGCATCACCGGCGTATTCGGCGACCATCTTAACAAAATCAATATCTCTGCTACAAAATCCATGACAGGACACCTGCTGGGTGCTGCAGGCGCTATCGAAGCGATCGCTTGTATCAAAGCTACCCAGTTCGACATCGTGCCGCCAACCATCAACACCGGCACCCTGGGCGAAGGTATCCCGACCAACCTGAACCTGACCATCGGTAAGGCACAGGAACGTACCGTAAATGTTGCGATGAGCAATACCTTCGGTTTCGGCGGTCATAATGCGATCGTAGTATTCAAGAAATACAAAGCCTAATCAGCTACCTTTTTAATAGAAAAGCGAATTACGTGGCCGCGGCCGTCGTAATTCGCTTTTTACTTTCCAATAAATAAGAATTATCTACCAGTCAGACTATAGTCATCATTCATTGATCCTTCATTCAAAAACGTAGCATCAACGTAAGATAACTATCATCTGACTAACATCATCCCCCTCAAAAGCCCCCTCAACGCCCCCCGCACCGTCCGGCATCCTATCTTTGATAATCAGCACCTTAACACTAAGGCGCACTAAAATTTTTAGTAAACTCGTAATTATCCCGTAGTTTAGTAGTCTAAAATAGTCCCGTGGTACTTCACCTTTATCCCACGGCTTTTTATACCGATATGGCAAAGAAGAAAGAGAATGTAATTGCGCCAGATCCAGCACCGGTTACGGCAGATGAGCATATAGCAGTGTTTGGAGCCCGGGCGCATAATCTGAAAAATCTGGACCTCCAATTACCCAAAAACAAACTGGTAGTAATAACCGGCATCAGCGGAAGCGGAAAATCCTCGCTTGCGTTCGATACCATTTACGCAGAAGGCCAGCGGCGATACATGGAAAGCTTTTCCGCATACGCCCGCCAGTTCATCGGCGATATGGAAAGACCAGATGTAGACAAAATTACCGGACTCTCCCCGGTGATCTCCATCGAACAGAAAACGACCAACAAAAATCCTCGCTCCACCGTAGGAACGATCACGGAAATATATGACTTCCTCCGCCTTCTCTATGCGCGTGTAGGCCTTGCCTATTCTTATAATACCGGCAAACGCATGACCCGCTTCTCCGAAGAAGAGATACTGGAGCATATGTTCAAAAACTTTCCGAAAAAGAAACTGGTGATCCTAGCTCCGCTTATCCGCGGTCGTAAAGGTCACTACCGCGAACTGTTCGAACAGCTCCGTAAACAGGGATACCTGAAAGTACGCGTCAATGGCGAGATACTCGATCTCAAAGAACGTATGCAGGTAGACCGTTATAAGATCCACGACATCGAACTGGTCGTAGATCGCATACAGGTACTCGACGACGCCCGCGCCCGTATCAGCCAGAGCGTACAAAAAGCACTGCAGATGGGTAAAGGCCTGCTGTTTATCATGGATAATGATAGCGGTAAAGTCAGTCAGTACAGTAAACAACTCATGTGTGAGGATACCGGCCTTTCCTATGAAGAGCCTTCTCCCAACACATTCTCCTTCAACTCCCCCTACGGCGCCTGCCCGCGTTGTAAAGGTCTCGGCACCATCTATCAGATAGATATGGACGCCGTGATCCCCGACTACGCCGTCTCCATCAACGATGGCGGCTTAGCACCACTGGGTGAAGCCCGTGATACATTTACCTTCAAACAGGTACAGACGCTGGCCAGAAAACATAAGTTCTCCCTCACAGCGCCTATTGCTGACCTCCCACAGAAAACACTGAACCTCCTGCTCTTCGGAGATGAGAACGGTTCACTGGAAATGGACATGGAATTCGGTGATGGCACTGAAACAACCTACTCCGCAGAGTTTGAAGGAGTGATCAATACCGTACGCCGCTATTTCAACGATACCTCTTCAGATGCCGTACGCAACTGGGCGGAAAGTTTCATGAAACTGCATACCTGTCCGGAGTGTAACGGTACCCGTCTGAAAAAAGAAAGCCTTTTCTTTAAAGTAGACGAAAAGAATATCGCAGAACTGGGCGGTATGGACCTGGATAAATTACAGGTCTGGTTCAAAGACATCGAAAAACGCCTCGATAAGAAACAAAATACCATCGCGAAAGATATCCTCAAGGAAATCCGCGAACGTCTTGGTTTCCTGCTGAACGTCGGACTGAACTACCTGACCCTCTACCGTGCTACCCGCACGCTGAGCGGGGGAGAAAGTCAGCGTATCCGTCTGGCTACCCAGATCGGTTCTCAGCTGATGGGGATCACTTATATACTGGATGAACCCAGTATCGGTCTGCACCAGCGGGACAATATGCAACTGATCGACGCCCTGCGTAACCTGCGCGAAATGGGCAACACCGTTATTGTCGTGGAACATGATAAAGATATCATGCTGAACGCCGATTACCTCGTGGATATCGGACCCGGCGCCGGTATACACGGTGGTCAGATCATCGCACAGGGCACGCCGAAACAGATTCTCAAACTGGATACGCCTACCGCCGGTTATCTCAACGGGAAACGGGTCGTACCTGTACCTGCCGAACGTCGCAAAGGCAACGGTAAGGCACTGGAACTGAAAGGCGCTACCGGCAATAACCTGAAGAATGTCAGCGTGAAATTCCCGCTTGGGGTATTCATCTGCGTTACCGGTGTATCCGGCAGCGGTAAATCTACCCTGATCAACGAGACGCTGTACCCGATCCTCAGCAAACATGCTTACGATTCCAAGCTGGAGCCAATGCCTTATAAGAGCATCAAAGGCCTGGAAAACATCGATAAAGTCATTGAAATAGACCAGTCACCGATCGGTCGTACGCCAAGAAGTAACCCGGCCACCTACTGCGGATTCTTTACCGATATCCGTCAGCTGTTCTCCCAGGTGCCAGAGGCCAAGATCAGAGGTTATAACGCCGGTCGTTTCTCCTTCAACGTGAAAAGCGGTCGCTGTGATGTTTGTGAAGGCGGCGGCATGCGCGTCATTGAAATGAACTTCCTCCCGGATGTATACGTACACTGTGAGAAATGTAACGGACGCCGCTACAACAGGGAAACCCTGGAAATCCGCTATAAAGGTAAATCCATCTCCGACGTACTGGATATGACAGTAGACGAAGCCGTGGAATTCTTCCAGCCGGTGAGCTACATCTACCGTAAGATCAAAACATTACAGGATGTAGGTCTCGGTTATATCACCCTGGGACAATCAGCCGTGACCCTGTCCGGCGGTGAGGCCCAACGTGTAAAACTGGCAACGGAACTGTCTAAGAAAGATACCGGTAAGACCATCTATATCCTGGATGAACCTACTACCGGTCTTCACTTCCAGGATATTCAGCTGCTGCTGAACGTACTCAATAAACTGGTAGACCGCGGCAATACCGTCCTGGTAATTGAACACAACCTGGACGTGATCAAAATGGCCGACCATATCGTCGACCTGGGTCCGGAAGGTGGCGCAGGCGGTGGTACGGTGCTCTGCACTGGTACACCGGAGCAGGTGGCTGACTGTAAAGAAAGCCATACGGCCCGCTTCCTGAAGATGGAACTGAATAATTAACAGACATATATCACATTACATATTTCCGCTTTCTGTTGGTGAAATTAATCATCGGCAGAAAGCGGAACTTGTAAATAGGAACTCGTAATTTGCAGGCATGAAATATATTTCTGGGATTATAGCAATACTGCTCCTGTCAGTGTTTGCGGCCTGTGAAGATGAGACTAAGACTTGTGACTCAACCTTGCTCAGCGACCTGGGTATGAACTTTAAAAAGGATACGCTTCAGGGATTTCTGGTCAAAGACACGATATGGCCCAAAGTAACATTATATGCCATTGGGAACGACTCCGTGCTGATCAGAAGGCAGCCAAGAAGCAGCGCGTTCATGCCCCTGGACCCATTACACGATACATGCAGGTTCTACCTGCAACTGGATTCCATCGCTACGCCTGATACCCTTACTTTCAGGTACAAAAGAGTGCCCAGCTTTGTATCTCCGGGATGTGGTTTCGCCACCTTCTTTTCACTGGATACAGTGATCACCACCTATAATACCATTGATTCCATACACATTAACAACAGGGAAGTAAACAGTTCGAATGATACGCACATTTCTTTATTCTTTATCTATTAGCCTGGCCGGTCTGCTGACCCAAGCCGCACAGGCACAGGTAAAACCCGCTACAGCGGCAAGGGATACCAGTATCAAAAGGACAACCACAGATACTTCCGCTCCCCGCAAACCGGTTAAAGCCAACAGCGAGGTGTTACAAATACCAAGAAAAGACTCCTTCTATATCACAGGAGGCGGACTTCGTTTAGGACTGGACATCAGCAGATTTGCCATTCACGCTTTTCAGCCATACAGAACTGACATTGCCATACAGGGAGATGTTCGCCTTGGCAGAAAGATATATGCAGCCGCTGAAGTAGGGTTCAACCGTACCTCACATAGCGACTCAAGCTATACTTACAAGGGGAACGGCGTATATACCACCCTCGGATTCGATTATGACTTTCTGAAAAAGAAAGACCCGAACGAAAAAAACATGGTCTATCTGGGAGTACGCTACGGATTTGCGAGAAACAGCTACGAAGCACCCAATTACCTCATCAAAAACGGTTATTGGGATGTGGAAACACCAGGCTCTTTTCCTAAAACCAATATGGTCGCCCACTGGATAGAATTAACCTTCGGTATGCGTGTGGAAGCCCTGCCAAATTTCTTCCTGGGCTGGGCAGTACGTGAAAAAATCCTGCTGAGCAAGAACTCACCGGATAACTTCGATCCGCTCGTCATACCCGGATTTGGGAGCGGCTCTAAAAGCTCTCAGTTCGACCTGACCTATACGGTATCCTACTACATCCCCTTATACAAGTTGAAGTTCAACGAAACAAAACGAATGGAAAAGCTGAAGCGAAAAGAGGAAAAGAAGAAACTACATCAATAACATCTTTACATAAAAAACGCCCATATTTACTAATAAATATGGGCGTTTCGCTTTATAACTTTATAACAGCGACAGCCTTATACTACTCCACCAACAAAACCCTATCTCCGCCGCATTTTAATTCCTAATTCGTAATTCCCTGATTCCTCATTGGCCTTCAGGCCTCCGCTTCTCTGATCATTTCAATGTGTGGGATATCATCTTCCAGGTACATCTCACTACTCTGCTGAAAGCCCAGTGAACTGTAAAACTTATCCAGGTACAACTGCGCACCTATTTTGATAGGTACTTTCCCGAAACGGTCCTCCACAGTTGCGATGGAATGCTCCATCAGTTTTCTGCCGGTACCATTGCCCCTGGCACGGGAGGAAGTGACTACCCGCCCGATCGAGCACATATCGAATTTAATACCCGGACCGAAAATACGCGTATAGGCCACCAGCTCATTGTCCAGTGTATCATCATATCCCAGAATATGCAATGCCAGCTGATCCGCATTATCCATATCCTGGAAAACACATTGCTGCTCTACTACAAACACTTCGCTACGCAACCGCAACAAGGCATACAGCTCATGTGTGGTCAGTTCCTCAAATGTCTTAATGGTCCACTTTATCATAAGAAGAGGATTTTATTGATTCCCAGATGCAAGATAATCAATTACTAATGTCATGAAAGAATAGGCTCATCCATCGTAATTACTCATAAAACAATATCCCTGAATCCGGCAATAAATAATAAATTAGCGCGAATTAACGAGAAACAGCATAGATTATGAGTACCCAAGCCATGCCATTCCTTTCATTGGAACATATCACTGTTCGTTACCTGGACAAGACCCTTTTTACCGGCCTGGACTGGCATATCAATAAAGGAGAGAACTGGGCGATCACTGGCCCAAGCGGCTCCGGAAAATCAGCGCTGTTAAGTACGATAGCAGGAAAATTCAACGTTATTAACGGTAGCGTACAGCATCATTTCAGCGATACCTACCGTAGCGAACATACTGTTACTGATCCATATTTCACCTACCGGGACCTCCTGGCGCTGGTAGGCCACCATCATACTTTCAGAAACCGTTCCAATACAACAACGGATTTCTATTATCAGCAACGGTTCAATAGTATGGATTCTTCGGATGCGCCTACTGTACGGGAATACCTCTACGGAGAGTCCGGCGGTACGCCCGAACAGACCCCGATCCTGGGACCATTGCGGATACCGGCGCTGATGGACAAAGAACTGATCAAGCTCTCCAACGGGGAAACCCGCCGGGTGATGATCGCAAAGTCCCTGTTAAAGCAGCCGGTATTGCTGATGCTGGATAATCCTTTCACCGGACTGGATATACAGACGCGTAAGCTTTTCAGTGAGATGGTGAATAAGATCATTGCCAATGGCACCACCGTATTACTGGTAACCTCTCCTTCAGAAGTACCTGAAAATATCACCCATGTACTGACACTGGAGGAAGGCCGGGTAACCGGAAAGTATACACGGGAAGAATACCTGAAAATACCACAGCCGCTCAGTACGGAAAACTGGCAGGTGGATGAGGACAAGATCCGGGCGATCATAAAAAACACCAAATCCCCGTTTGAGACCATCATCCGTATGGACCACATAAAAGTGCAGTATGGCGAACATTTGATCCTGGACGATGTTAACTGGTTAGTGAAACCCAATGATAAATGGGCCCTTTTAGGTCACAATGGCGCCGGTAAGTCAACCCTGCTGAGCCTGATCAATGGTGATAATCCACAGGCTTATGCACAGGAGCTTTACCTGTTTGACCGTAAACGCGGCACCGGAGAAAGTATCTGGGATATCAAAAAGAAGATAGGTTTTGTGTCACCCGAACTCCACCAATACTTCCAGGCAGGCAGTAATTGTCTGCAGGTAGTTGTTTCCGGATTTTTTGACATCATTGGCAGTACTAAGCCGGGTACCGAAGAGCAGCAGGCGCATGCCGCCGCATGGATGGACATACTGGATATCGCGTCATACGCCTCCCACGCCTTCAAAGGCGTACCCGAAAGCGTACAGCGACTGACCCTCCTGGCACGCGCCCTGGTAAAAGAGCCCCCATTGCTCATTTTTGACGAACCCTGCCAGGGACTGGACCAGCAACAGAAAGAGCATTTTAAGCATGTAATAGATACCCTGTGTAATGTGATGGATCTCACCCTGATCTTTGTTACACATTATCAGGAAGAAATTCCATCGGCCGTTACCAAAGTATTAAAACTAGAAAGGGGAAAGGTCATATATTAATTTAATAACGCATTTGTTTACCTTTATATCTTAAACAGCATTTAAGCCTCATGGGTCCCAAAAAACGTCTGGCGGTCGTCTCCGCCTTTGCTGTGTGCCTGTTAATCTCTTGCATCACAGCCTGTAGAAATACAAAAAAAGTCATGAACCCTGCACTGGCAAAATACATCGAAGCCTATACCGCTGGTGTTATTTCCAGGCAGAGCACTATCCGGGTACAATTAACCAGTAATGCGAATGTAACCCACACGCAGAATGAGCCTGTGGATGAAGATCTTTTCAAATTCAGCCCGGGTATCAAAGGAAAAGCCTACTGGGTAGATGCGACCACGATCGAATTCCGCCCCGACGCCAACCTCGAAGCCGGCAAGACCTATAATGCCACCTTTAAACTGGGCAAGGTCATGAAGGTGGAAAGCGATCTGAAAGAATTTGACTTCGAATTCAAGGTCATTAAACCTTCCTACGCTATCGAGGACTACGGTCTGAAAGCCACCAACAGCAATACGCTGAATAAAATGACTTTCTCCGGCGCTATCACCACTGCCGATACCGAAGACCCGCAGCAGATAGAAAAGCTCGTCAGCGCTTCCTATCAGGGTAAAAAAGTAGCGATCACCTGGCAGCACAACGCGGTTGACAAGATATCTACCTTCACCATTGACAACCTGCCCCGTGCTGATAAAGGACAAGGTTCCCGTCAGCTGGAAATCACCTGGGACGGTAAACCCCTGAAAGTAGATAACGTATCCGGTAAAAAGACCGTAGAAGTACCTGCTATCTCCGACTTCAAAGTACTGGAAGTACGTGCAGTAGCCGAAGAAGAACAATACATCCTGGTACAGTTCTCTGACCCTGTCAGCGTTGCACAGTCCCTGGATGGTCTGATCGGCGTAAGTGGCGTAAGCGATCTCCGCTTCTCCATTGACGGTAGTGAAGTAAAGGTATTCGGTCCGACCAGATTTGAAGGCAACTTTAATGTCATCGTTAACGAAGGCATACTGAACGTAGCGGATGCGAAACTCGAGCAGAGCTTTTCTGCGAATGTGGTCTTCGAAAACACACAGCCTTCCGTTACCATTCCGGGCAAAGGAGTGATCCTGCCGGAAAGCAATAAACTGGTGATGCCATTCGAAGCAGTGAACCTCAGTGCTGTAGATGTGACCATCATCAAAATCTATGAGAACAATATCCCGCAATATCTCCAGCAGAACTCTCTGGATGGCAGTCAGGAACTGCGCCGCGTAGGTCGTCCGGTAGTGGAAAAGACCATTCGTCTGGATGCAGATAAATCCCTGAACCTGCATAAACGCAACCGCTTCTTCCTCGATATGGAGAAACTGCTGCGTACTGAGCCGGGAGCTATCTATCGTGTAACGATCGGCTTCCGTAAATCCTACTCCCTCCTGGGCTGCTCATCAACTGAAAGCGGTACCGGCAGCGAGGGTGAGAGTAACGGCGAAGAAAGCGAAGAAGAGTATTATGGCGGTTACTACGGCAATGATAAGGTCGATGAAGACGATGATTTCTGGCGCCGTTATGACAGCTATTACCCTTACGGTTATTCCTGGGAACAGCGTGATAACCCTTGCTCTAACTCTTACTACAATAAAGACAGATGGGCTTCCCGCAACGTTTTCTCATCTAATATCGGTCTGACCGCTAAAAGAGGGAATGACAACAGTATGCTCGTTGCTGTAACAGATATCCGCGACACCAAACCAATGATCGGTGTCGAACTGGAACTGCTCGACTATCAAAACCAGGTGATCTTCAAAACCAAGAGTGATGGGGACGGTCTGGCTACCTTCGATCTGAAACGTAAACCATACCTGCTTATCGCTAAAAAAGATGCAGAAAGAGGTTACCTGAAACTGGATGATGGTAACTCCCTGCCACTGGGTCGTTTTGATGTAAAAGGAGAGGACGTACAAAGCGGTATCAAAGGATTCCTCTACGGTGAACGTGGCGTATGGCGTCCGGGTGATACCCTGTTCCTGTCCTTCATCCTGGAAGACAAACAGAAGAAACTGCCGGAAAATCACCCGGTAACACTGGAACTCTACAATCCGAAAGGACAGCTGTACAGACAACTCAATGCCTTACAGTCTGTAAATGGTTTCTACAGCTTTACAACTGCCACTGGCGCCAATGACCCTACCGGTAACTGGACCGCTAAAGTAAAAGTGGGTGGAGCCGTATTTACCAAAAACCTGCGTATCGAAACAGTGAAGCCTAACAGGCTGAAAATAGACCTGAACTTTGGTAAGAACACAACGCTTTCCAAAACAGATGCGACAGAAGGCACCCTGAATGCCCGCTGGATGTTTGGCGCTACTGCACAAAACCTGAAAGCGAAAGTGGACGTCTCTTTAACACAGCAGACAACCAGCTTTAAAAACTTCCAGAACTATCATTTTGATGATCCGATCACACACTTCGAATCAGAAAGCAAAACGATCTTCGAAAGCAGTCTGAATGAGAATGGTACCGCTCCGGTGAAAGTAAATCTGCCACTGGGTAAACTGGCGCCAGGTCAGCTGAAAGCCAGCTTTGAGATCAAGGTATTTGAACCAGGCGGCGATTTCAGTATCGATCATTTCTCCATGCCTTACAATCCGTTCGCCAGCTATGCAGGTATCAGAATGCCTGAAGGCGACCGCATGACAGGTATGCTGCTCACTGATAAAGATCACCCGATCAGCATCGTCAATGTAGACGAAAACGGTAACCTGCTCAGCGGTAACCAGGAAGTACAGGTTGAATTGTACAAAGTACGCTGGCGCTGGTGGTGGGATGAGAACAGTGAAGATGAATTCAGCAACTTCACCCAGGATAGCTACAACCAGCTGCTGAAGAAAGAAACCATGACTTTACATGGTGGTAAAGGCACCTGGAACCTGCAGATCAAATATCCTGACTGGGGTCGCTACCTCGTACGTGTAAAAGACCTGAAGAGTGGTCATACCACCGGACAGGCCGTATATATCGACTGGCCGGGATGGGCGGAAAGGGTACAGAAAGAAAATCCTTCCGAAGCATCCATGCTGGTATTCACATCAGATAAGAGCCAGTACAATGTAGGCGATGATATCACCCTCACCATCCCAAGCAGCGAAGGCGGCCGCGGACTGGTAAGCATCGAGACCGGCAGTAAAGTGCTGAAGACCTTCTGGATCAGCACCGAGAAAGGACAAACCGTTTACAAGTTCAAGGCGGAAAAGGAAATGTCGCCAAACATCTATGTGAACGTAAGCCTGTTGCAGAAACATGCACAGACCGTGAACGACCTGCCGATCCGTATGTATGGTGTTATTCCGATCACGATCAATGATGCCAATACCGTTCTGAAACCGGTGATCAGCATGCCTGATAAACTGGAACCGGAACAGAATGCCAGCATCACGGTATCTGAAGCGAACGGTAAATCCATGACCTATACCATCGCACTGGTGGATGAAGGCCTGCTGGACCTGACCCGTTTCAAAACACCGGACCCGCATAGCGTATTCTATGCACGTGAAGCACTGGGTGTTAAGACCTGGGACCTCTTCGATTATGTGATCGGTGCATGGGGCGGCGATATGGAACGCATCCTCAGCATTGGTGGTGACGAAGGGCTGAACAAAAATGCCGGCAGCGCGAAAGCAAACCGCTTCAAGCCTGTGGTAATTTTCATGGGACCATTCACTTCCAAGGGAGGTAAACAAACGCATAATTTCAAACTGCCGCCATATGTAGGTTCTGTGAAAGCGATGGTAGTAGCAGGACAGGATGGTGCTTACGGCTCGGCTGAAAAAGCAGTGGCTGTGAAGAAACCACTGATGCTTCTCACTACATTACCACGTGTACTGGGTCCTTCAGAGACGATCCAGATGCCGGTAACCGTATTCGGTATGGAGAACAATATCCGTTCGGCTAAAGTAACACTGGCTACCAGTCCGCTGCTGGAAGTAGTAGGCGAGCGTACCAAAACCGTTACGTTCACACAACCAGGCGAACAGATCGTATACTTCGATGTACATGTGAAACCAGGCGTAGGTGTGGCGAAAGTAAAAGTGACCGCTACCAGCGGCGCTGCAAAGGCAGAAGAAGAAACAGAACTGGAAGTGCGTAACCCTAATCCGGTGATCACTACCGTTCAGGAATCCACATTACAGGCAGGTCAAAGCTGGAGCACAGCTTACAAACCTGCTGGTATGGCTGGCACCAACACCGGTGTCCTGGAGGTATCTACTATCCCTGCGCTGAATCTGGCAAAACGCCTCAACTACCTGATACAATATCCACATGGTTGCGTAGAACAAACTACCTCCAGCGTATTCCCACAACTGGCGCTGAACCAGCTGATGGACCTGAAACCGAATGAACTGGCCAACATTGAGAAAAATGTAAAAGCCGGTATCGGACGACTGAAAGGTTTCCAGACATCCGATGGAGGTCTGAGCTACTGGCCGGGTGAAGCGAAAGCAGACGAGTGGGGTACTAACTACGCCGGTCACTTCCTGCTGGAAGCACAGGCGAAAGGATACGAACTGCCAGCAGGCATGCTCGACCAATGGAAGAAATACCAGCGTAATAAGGCAGGTTCCTGGGCGCCGTCCAGCACTAACTTCTACGGTGGCGACCTCACACAGGCATACCGCCTCTATCTGTTAGCACTGGCTAAGATACCTGAACTGGGGGCTATGAACCGTCTGAAAGAGTTCAAGTACCTGTCTGCCGAAGCGAAATGGAGACTGGCTGCTGCCTATAAGTTATCCGGTCAGCCGGAACTGGCAAACAGTCTGGTGCAGGGCTTACCAATGGAAGTAAAACCATTCAATCAACTGGGAGGCACCTTCGGTTCCGACCTGCGCGATAAAGCGATGATCCTGGAAACACTGACCATCCTCGGACAGCGTACCCGCGCGAACGAACTGTTACGTCAGATCGCCGCTAATCTGTCACAGGAAACCTGGTACAGCACACAGACCACTGCATATGCACTCATCGCAGTTGCAAAATATTGTGGCGTAAATACAAGCGGTAACAAGATGAACTTCAGTTACACCCTGAACGGCAGCAGCAATACTGTAAATGCCGCTTCTTATGTGACGCAGGTGCCTGTTACTGTTAATAGCGATGGTAATATCAGCATCCAGAACAAAGGCCAGAACGTACTCTATACCCGCCTGATCCTTCAGGGACGTCCGGAAGCCGGTCAGGAACCAAACGTTCCGAACAATCCTGATGTACTGGATATCCAGGTGAAATACAGCACCCGCGATGGTAAAGTACTGGACCCGGCATCTATGCGTCAGGGTGCAGACTTTATGGCGACAGTAACCATCCGTAACCCGGGTAAACGCGGTTACTACGAGCAGATGGCGCTGACTGAAATATTCCCGAGCGGATGGGAGATCATCAATACCCGCCTGCTGGAAAATGACAGCACCTTCAGTTCATCGCCATTTACTTACAAAGACATCCGTGACGACAGGGTATACACCTATTTCAATATTGAAGAAGGTAAAACCCGTACTTACAATGTCCTGCTGAATGCAGCCTACCTCGGCCGTTACTATCTGCCGGCGGTATCCTGTGAAGCGATGTATGACAACACCATACACGCATTCCTGCCAGGCAAGTGGGTGGAAGTAGTAAAGTAATCAAGCATTAAGATTATTATAAATAAACAGGGCGCTTCAGTACATGAAGCGCCCTGTTTATTTATAATAATCTTAGCTACTCTTCAATACTTACCCCCTAAAAACCAAAGAAACACAGGAATAATGCGAAGGTTCCAGATGGTAAAGCGGACCTTAGCCCGTCCCCTGCAAAAAAACCAAAGCCCAACCAAAGCCCCATCCCATAGCCCCAAACCAACTGCTACATCCACATCCTTAACGGGCGTCAGTCCGCGACACCATCTGAAACCGCAGCGTATCTCCTGCTCACAAACCCAACCTCAACCCATCCCTTGCAAAAACCAAAGCCCCATCCAAAACCACCCCATACCACCCTAACTATAAATTCGTAATTTAGCCCCATGTCTCCCTGGTTCCGAAAACGCAAATGGTGGCTCATTGCCGCAACACTACTCCTTATACTCTACATCTTTTGCATCCCCTCCCGTCTTTTCACTACACCGACCTCATTTGTAATCGAAGACAGTAACGGAGAACTACTAAGCGCTACCATCGCCACAGATGGACAATGGCGATTCCCTGCTGATAAACAGGTACCTGAAAAATTCGCCGCCTGCATAGTCGCTTATGAAGACAAACGTTTCTACCACCACTGGGGCGTAGATGTACTGGCACTGGGACGCGCGATCAAACAGAACCTCAGCAATAAAAAGGTTGTAAGTGGCGGTAGCACCCTCACCATGCAGGTGATACGCCTCTCCCGCAATAAAGAGCGTAATATTATCCAGAAACTCATTGAAGCCGTAATGGCTACCAGGATGGAATTCTCCTATTCGAAGAAAAGCATTCTCTCACTATACGCAGGTAATGCGCCTTTCGGCGGAAACGTCGTAGGACTGGAAGCAGCTTCCTGGCGATATTATGGTCGTAGCGCGACGCAATTGTCATGGGGAGAGACCGCGGCACTGGCGGTATTGCCCAATAGTCCCGCCCTGGTACACCCCGGTCGTAACCGGCAAATCTTACTACGCAAAAGGAATCAGCTGCTGGAAAGGTTATGGCATAATGAAAAGATTGATAGTGTGACGTGTCAGCTGGCTAAACTGGAACCCTTACCCGATCAACCGAAAGCATTGCCACAGGATGCACCGCATCTGCTGGACCGCTTCCGCAGGGACTATCCTGCACAAAGAGCAAAAGATGAGAAAGCCGTAACACGTATCCAGACGACACTCGATGCAGCGCTTCAGCGGAATGTCAGCAACATCGTAGAACGGTATCATGCCGTTTATAAAGCCAATGGCATCAATAACGCCGCAGCCGTTGTACTGGATGTGGAAACCGGCGATGCACTGGCCTATGTAGGGAATATTTATCATCCGGAAGACCCGGAAACAGAGAGCCATGTTGATATTATACAGGCGCCACGCAGTCCGGGCAGCACGCTGAAGCCGATCCTGTATGCGGCCATGCTGACGGACGGGATCATACTACCACATTCACTGGTACCCGACATACCTACACAGATAGCCGGGTATACACCACAAAACTTTGACCTGGGTTATGACGGAGCTGTACCAGCCAGTAAAGCGCTCGCCCGTTCATTGAATATACCGGCAGTCAGAATGCTGCAACAATACCGATATGAAAGAATGCATGCATTACTGAAGAAACTGGGTATTACCACATTGAATCAACCACCGGACCATTATGGTCTGTCGCTGATATTGGGCGGAGGGGAATCCACCCTCTGGGAAATGACCGGCATGTATGCCAGTCTGGCCCGCACACTGCTGCATCTTGAGCAATACAATGGCAAGTATGATGCAGATGATATCCATGCACCGAACTATCGTAAAGACACTAAACTGGTATCCAGATTTGCCCCTTCTGCTACAGGCGTACTGGATGCAGGTGCTATATGGTATACATTCCAGGCAATGGAAGAAGTGATGCGACCCGGGGAAGAGATGTTATGGCAACAATTCTCATCCTCACAGCGTATTGCATGGAAGACAGGCACCAGCTTTGGTTTCAGGGACGGATGGGCCATTGGTGTAACGCCACAATACATCGTTGGGGTATGGGTAGGTAATGCCGATGGAGAAGGAAGACCAGGTCTGGTAGGGGTATCTACAGCCGCGCCGATCATGTTTGATGTCTTCAGGCTGCTGCATACAGGTAGCTGGTTCAATACCCCATATGATAAGCTGCGGAAGATTGAGGTCTGCCGGCAAAGCGGTTACAGGGCCAGCGATCTTTGTCCGGAGAAAGATTCTATCGCTGTTCCGGCCAACGGACTTCGTTCAGGCCTCTGTCCTTATCACCAGCTGGTACATCTTGACCACAGCGGTCAGTGGCGTGTTACGGCAGATTGTGAGTCGCCTTCCCAGATGCAGCATGTACCCTGGTTCATCTTGCCGCCTGCCATGGAGTTCTACTACCGCACCAAACATAATTATCTGCCTTTACCTCCTTACAAACAGGAATGTCTGGCTACGCTCAGTCAGGATAAGGCGCCGATGGAGGTGATCTATCCAAGACCCAATGCACGTATTTATGTACCGATAGAGATAGATGGTAAGCCGGGAGAGGCCGTGTTCACAGCTACGCACCGCAATACGACAGAGAAGATTTTCTGGCATATGGACGACAGCTATCTGGGTACCACGCAGGAATTCCATCAGATGGCATTACATCCACCTGCCGGTAAGCACACCCTTACACTCGTAGATGAGCAGGGCGTGCAGATACATGTGCCATTTGAAATACTGGCGAAAAAAGGGGAAGATTAAAGCAGATCAGTAACCGTATTTCTCTTTCCAGAGCATACGCAGATGCTTACGCATCTCGTCTTCCCGTGCATTTTTACCCGGGTCGTAAAGTTTCATGCCCTTGATGCGGTCGGGCAGGTATTCCTGCTGGGAGAAGTTGTTCTCATAGTCATGAGAATATTCATATCCTTTGTGATAGCCCATATCTTTCATCATCTTCGTAGGCGCATTCCGGATATGCATCGGTACAGGCAGATCACCTGTCTGGGATACCACAGATAATGCGTTATTGATCGCCATGTAAGAGGCATTGCTCTTTGCCGAAGAAGCGAGATAGGTCGTACACTGGGAAAGGATGATCCTTGCTTCCGGATAACCGATCATGGTCACTGCCTGAAAACAGCTGGTTGCCAGCAGCAGGGCATTAGGATTAGCGTTACCGATATCTTCAGAAGCGGAGATCAGCAAACGGCGGGCAATGAATTTCACATCTTCCCCACCTTCTATCATACGCGCCAGATAATACACTGCAGCATTGGGATCACTCCCCCTGATAGACTTGATAAATGCAGAAATGATATCGTAGTGCTGTTCACCGGTCTTGTCATAGATCGCTACCCGCTGTTGTGCAATGTCCATCACCTTCTGATCTGTAACGACAATTGGCCGCTCATTTTGCAGTGTGCTTACAACAAGCTCAAAGAGGTTCAGCAGTTTCCTGGCGTCTCCCCCTGATATATTGAATAAGGCGGTTGTTTCTTTTAATTCGATCTGTTTACTGCCCAGCCATTCATCCTGCTGCATGGCCTGCTGCAATAACTGCAGCAATTCACGCTCACTGAGGGGTTTCAGCACATATACCTGGCTGCGTGACAGCAATGCCGAATTTACCTCAAAGGAGGGGTTCTCGGTAGTAGCGCCGATCAATGTAATGATCCCTTTTTCCACAGCCCCCAGTAGTGCGTCCTGCTGTGACTTGTTGAAACGGTGGATCTCATCGATGAACAGTACCGCATATCCCTGTTTACGGGCTATTTCGATCACTTCGCGTACTTCCTTCACACCGGCCGCGATAGCGGAAAGGGTATAGAAGGGGACGTCCAGTGTATGGGCTATGATATTAGCGATCGTGGTTTTACCTACGCCGGGAGGTCCCCACAATATCATTGAAGGAATTCTGCCTTGTTGTAAGGCGGTGCGTAGTATGCTGTCCTTGCCGGTCAGGTGTTCCTGTCCCACCAGCTCATCCAGGGTCTCGGGTCTTATGCGCTCGGCTAATGGTTCCATTTGTTCTTATATTATGGGTTTGGGCTTATGTATCAGTATCAGGCGCCGATATCGTCCGCATCGTCCTGCTGGTCACCGTTCTGACGGTCCCGCCACTGTTTTACATAAACCATTGACAATACAGCATTGCCGACAAGGATGATGCCATACAACGTCATCACTACTTTAGTGAAAGTGAATGCCGCTTCTATCGTACCTGGCGGCAGCACCTGTTTTTGGGCAGCAGCCCGTTCACTCAGCTGTTTATACAATACATCCCGTATTTCCGGGTTATTCAGCAAGGAAGCCGTCAGTACTGACAACAAACCGACCAGTATGGGGAAGAAGCCCAGTATCTGTACACCGCTGGGCGTGTTTTCCTTTAAGGGGTATGCCGGGTCCGCGAGACTTTTCTGCAATGCATTCGCCAGTATAGCGTGGATCAGCACACCGCCGAGGAAGAATACGAAAAAGAGTACCACCATATCTCCTGTTTGCAACAACAGGTTCAGGAAGATCAGTGTCAATAAGCCGGTCAGGAATATCCCAATGCCATTTAATATTCTGAATAATTTACTGCCAAGGTTCATGTCTGTATCCAGTTTTAAACGACCACAAACCTACTAAAGAGTCGGCAAACCACCCACAATCATCCTTTTGATCAGACCATTTGTCAAAAAGCGGTAACGCCGCATGGGATGTTTTAGCTATATTTAAAAACTAAACCTGTTTATTTTATGAAGAGCACTTACGCTTTGCAACTTCCATTACTGGCAGCTGTCACGCTTATGGCAGCCTGTAATGGCGGCAACACCACCAAACAAACGCAGGATACAGCAGCTGTAGCAGCAGCAGACACGACCAAAGTCCCCGCTTTCGAAGTAAGTTCCATTGATTCAAGCGCTAAACCATGCGATGATTTCGACCAGTATGTAAACGGCAACTGGAAGAAAAGCAACCCCATCCCCTCCACAGAAAGTCGTTGGGGCGCATTTAACGTACTGGATAAGGAAAACAAGGAAGTACGTCTGAAAGGCATTATTCTGTCACTTGCAGATCAGAAAGATCTCAAAAAAGGCACTGAAGAGCAGCAGATCTCCGATTTCTACCGCTCATTCCTGGACACTGCAACTATCGAGAAACTGGCCGTTACGCCATTACAGCCTTATCTCGATAAGATTAACAGCATCCAGACACTGGCAGATTTTTCTAAAGTTTCAGGCGAACTGGAAGCGATCGGCTTACCGGGTGTGATCAACTTCGCAGTTGAAGCAGATGCCCGTAACAGTAAAATGAATGCGCTTTACCAGGGACAGGATGGCCTGAGCCTTGGTGAAAAAAGCTATTACGAAAGACCCGACGCCAGCACCAAAGAAGTGCGCGACGAATTCGTAAAGCATGTGGACAAACAATTTGCAACTGCTGGTTTTAAAGAAGTGGAGCCGGGTAAAACCATCCTCGATTTTGAGACCAAAGTGGCGAAATTACAGCTCTCCAATGTTGAGTTGCGCGATCCGGTAGCTACCTACAACAAAGCAGCCTACAGCGAATTAAAAAAACTGGCGCCTGATTATGACTGGGACGCGTTCACCAATGCACAGGGTATAAAATCAGATACCCTGATCATCCAGAACAAAGCATACGTATCCAAAGTATCAGCGCTACTGAAAACAACTGCTCCGGAAACACTTAAAACATGGCTGCGCTGGCAGGTATTATCTCATTTCGCCGGCTTCCTGAACAAGCAGCTGGATGATGAGAACTTCCACTTCTTCGCAACCGTTATGCGTGGTACCAAACAACAGCGTCCACGCCTGGAACGCGCTATCCGTGCTACAGATGGTATCATGGGTATGCCGCTGGGTAAATTATTCGCTAAGAAATATTTCCCGGAAAGTTCCAAACAGAAGGTATCTGAGATGATCGAGAACGTACGCGCCGTATATGGCGAACGTATCGACAGCCTGACCTGGATGAGTGGCACTACCAAAGAAATGGCCCATAAAAAGCTGGCTTCCTTTACCTACAAGATCGGTTATCCTGACAAATGGAAAGACTATTCCAGCATAGATATCAAAGCAGGTAACCTGGTAGAGAACATCGTTGCTGCAGCACAGTATGACCATAAAGAGGCCCTCAATAAGATCGGCAAACCAGTAGACAAAAGCGAATGGGGTATGACACCACAGACCGTAAATGCCTACTATAATCCGCTCAATAACGAGGTAGTATTCCCTGCGGGTATCCTCCAGCCGCCATTCTTCAATGCCAATGCAGATGATGCGATCAACTATGGTGGTATCATTGCGGTGATCGGACACGAATTCACCCACGGTTTTGACGACCAGGGTTCTCAGTTCGATGCAGAAGGTAACCTGAAAAACTGGTGGACAGACGCTGACCGCAAGAATTTCATGGCGCTGGCTAAACGCTATATCAACTATTTTAGTGGTATCGAGGTACAAAAAGGCTTCTTTATCAATGGCGCCCTGACCATCGGTGAAAATATCGCCGACCTGGGTGGTCTGACACTGGCTTACAGTGCCCTGGAAAAATCCCTGAAGGGTAAACCAGAACCGGCATTGATCGACGGTTTTAGCTGGAAACAGCGTTTCTTCCTGGGCTGGGCACAGGTATGGCATGCAAACACCACGGATGCAGCCCTGCGTAACCAGATCCAGACCGATCCTCACTCACCGGCAAGAGACCGTATCAATGGTCCGCTTCCTCACCTGAAAGCATTTGCGGATGCATGGGGTTGCACACCAGACAGTAAAATGGTGCTCTCCGATGATAAGAGAGTGGTTATCTGGTAATTACGATCACTACACGATACTAAAAAGGGTCTGCCATATGGCGGACCCTTTTTTATTTTTCTATCCTGATAAATTGACATAAACCGGTCATCATTCTCCGGGATTTGTACAATGCATTCTATTCATTATGCCTTAAATTTGTGCATTATTCACCGGAATTAATCTTTGAACCAATGACCGGCCTGTTAAAACAATACCGAACAGAAATTCGTAATATATTCATTATCGCCCTGCTGGCGTTAATTGCACCTTATTTACCCAAGCTTTCAGCGTTCCTGCTGACCACGGCTACCGGGTCCATTATTACTTTGAGCCTGGCAGGCACCCTGGTACTTGCCTTTACACTTAAGATATACTTCCGCATATTAGTGATGCGTATTAACAAAGACAACGAGGCTGCTGCCTGATTCCTTTAACCGCTAACAATATGACGATGAAGCAATTACTCAATATATCCTATACGCTGCTGCTCGCAGCCTTCATGACCGCCTGTGGCAACTCCGGTACACAACACACTGCCGGTACTGATTCTGTCACTACACAACCTGCGGAACACGCTCCGGTTGAAAATGCAGCTGTTGCCGGTAAACTGCCGGACCCTGTGTGTGGCATGCCTTATGATACCATGTATAAGGAATGGAGTGTATATAAAACAGACACCTTACATTTCTGTTCTCCCACCTGTAAACGTGTATTTGAGAAGAATCCGGAGAAATACGCAGCTAAGTTGGGATTATAATGTAACTAAGTAAGACTTTTTGCGTTCTAATTACAAACTCCTATGCATGAGATCACTACTAACCAGCTTGCTGCTACTCATGTTATTTTGCAGCTGCGAGAAAAATGACATAGAGGCTACCCCCTCGATAGATATTACCGGCTCCTGGCAGTTATCCCAGCAGTTATCCATGCCTGATACTGCCTGGCAGACAGTAGGACCGAAAGATTCCGCGTATTATATATTTGGCCGTAACGGACAGTTCGTCTTTGACGCTAAAACATATCACCTCAGTGGAACTTATAAGGTAATTCCCGCCGGCAGAAAGGTCAACCTGATCATCACCGGCAGAGATTCTGTTACCCAATACCTCCAGGTAGAACGGTTAACAGACACCAGCATCAGGATAGATGACTGGCTGATAGGCGTTACGAAAGAACAGATAAGCCGCCAGTTCATCCTCATCAATAAATGATCATTCATAAGCGATAAATACATAAAAAAGTCCCGGGATAATTCCCGGGACGTTCGATTAAAACAGCTTATGAAAATCTACGCTTACGTTCAAATTATATTGTAAAATTACCCGCCCTGTATTACTGCATTGTTACGCCTACATTATCTGCGTATTAACAATTGACCCGGCAGAATATCTCGTTAAGGATTAATGATTAATAGTTAAAAGTTGCCGGAATAAGGGCTCTGTTGAATGCTCTCCACTACTACCGCCGATCTATATCTGATAATATTCATCTTCTTACATGATAAGCATATATACCTAACAGGCATATTGTCAATACCGTGTCTATCCGGCAATCATCTACCTACATAAGGACTCATCATATTCCCCTTCCACATCATTCTCGCGGCTCAGATCCAGCCCCTTTGGGCCCCTTATAATAATCCGTCCATTATTTACCTCCGGGAGCCTATTTCAGCCCAATTCTTAATTCTTCTAAAATCAATAGCGCATAAAAAAGCCGGACCATGTACGGTCCGGCTTTTTTATGCGCTATTGATTTTAGAATGAGTATCTCAGACCAAGCTGCATCTGGTGTCTGCTACCAAAGAAGTCTCTGGAGTAAGGAGTACCAGGATTAGACCACTCGTATACTGGATAAGCAGTAGGAGAGCCTGCAGTTTTCTGTGACAGACCTACACTCGCAGTTGAGTTGAAGGTGTTTGGAGAGAAGTATTGGATACCCCAGTCCTTGTTCAACAGGTTTGTCAGGTTGATGATATCATAAGTCAGTGTCAGCGTGTGAGTGGATTTACCGGCTTTAAAGTTGAAATCCTGTGAGAAACGGAAGTCAGCCTGTGTATTCCATGGTGTACGACCACCGTTACGTTCTGTGAACTGACCTTTACGGCTGCTCAGGTATTTATCACCTTCCACATAAGCGAAGAACGCATCAGCCATTGCCTGGTTAGCAGGAGTGAAGAACTGACGTGCTTCTGCCTGATTTTTTGGAATGTACGCCAGACTAACCTGCTGAGGTGTACCCTGGATAGTTGCATTCACGAAACCATAAGAGAATGGCAGACCGGAAGAGGTGTTAAAGAACAGTGCGAAGTTAGACACAAAACGACCCTTGTGATTCCAGTCCATTTTGTAGTTAGCAGTTGCTACGATACGGTGACGGATATCAAAGTTAGAGTAAGCCAGGTGTGGATCGTTAGGGTTCAGTGCCTGGTTCAGCTGCCAGTTAGACTCCATGGAGTTACGGATACCGTTGGTGATATCTTTAGACTGACCATAAGTATACGCTAAGCTGAAGTTAAAGCCGAAATCAAATGCTTTGCTTGCCTGACCAGTTACAGCATAACGGTAACCTTTCTTTGTATTAGACAGCAGATAAGCGTTGGTGAATTTAGAGTTGATCTTGGTACCGCTGTAGATAGGCTGTTGCTTATCGGTATCATAGATATTGTATGTAGGATTATCTACCAGGTTCACCTGCTGGAATTTCAGATCGTAGATAGTCTTGGTGTAGATACCTTCGATAGTGAATCTCCATCTGTTCTTGGTAGAGTAGTCCAGTGCTGCACTACTTCTCCACATCTGTGGCATCTTGAAGTTGTTGTCGATCAGGTCCACCTGCGTAGCACCTGTTGCATCGTGTACATCAACACCCTGTGCGGTTACAAACTGTGCCGCGCCCTGGTCAGACACTTTTACCGGGTTGCTGCCTGCTACCGGAGGAGCGGCTGCGGTAAAGCGTTTGTCATATGCACCATAGGTAGTACCGTTGTTGTAGTAAGCATAACCTAACCATGCGAACGGAATACGACCGGTAAACAGACCTGTTCCACCACGCAGTACCAGGCTCTGGTCGCCTTTGATATCGTAGTTAAAGCCCAGACGAGGGGAGATCTGAATATTGTTCAGGTATTTGTTGTTGATATCTTTTGGCTTCGTGTAGCTATAAGTAGTACCGAAGTTAGGATCTACAGGAGCGTTGGTAGTCTTGTCACTCAGGCTCTGTCTGTTAGGCAGATTAGTGTAGTCAAAACGGATACCCGGGGTCAGTTTGAAGCGGTCAGTAACCTGAATCTCATCCTGTCCATACAAACTGTACATACCGATCTTAAATTGAGCCGGAGGATTCGCCATGATATAATCACGGGAATTATTAGCGTAGTTAAAGTTCGCACGTACACGGCTTGGAGCGTCATTCAGGAAGTCGTTGATGCTTTCGTAGTCAACACGGCCATTCCAGGAGTTCACGAAACCATAAGTAATGTTGTACAGCTCATTGTGCGTACCGATCGTGATGTTATGTTTACCCTTGAAGATGTTCACGTTATCGGTGAATTCAAAGGTCTTCTGCTTCATGTTAAAGATAGACGCCTCACGGTCTGTACCCAGGAAGATGGTACCACCTCTTGATTTGATCTGAATCTGTGCCAGGGAAGGATCAGAAGTTGGATCACGGTAATCGTGCACAGTAGAGTAACCAACGATCAGGCTGTTAGAAACCGAGTTGTTAAAACGGCTTTTCACCTCCAGTACAGTAGAAGACTGATTGTTTACCTGTTTGAAGTCGATACCGCTGAAACGGAAGTTCTGCTGGTCACGCTCCAGGTTGGTAGCTTCTGAAGTAATGGTGTTGTTACGCAGGGACAACTGGTGTTTATCATTGATATTCCAGTCTAAGCGGTTAAAATACTTATTGGAATTTGAATAGATAGAAGTGTTGCCATAAGTTCCCGGATCGTATTTACCGGTTTTGGTCACATCCAGGTCCAGCATGTGCTGACGGATCTGTTCTGCTTCCTGTACGGTGATCAGCGGCATATCTGCTGAACCGGCGCCCAGGATCACCGGATCACGGCGACGTGCGATCTCTTCGTTGGTGAAGAAGAATAATTTATCCTTGATAATAGGGAAACCTAATCTGATACCAGTCTGGTAGTCATGGAAACTGGAAGGCAGTTTGGAACCGTCACCGGCATTGTTTTTACCGATCAGGTCAGCATTACGGCCGAAACCATATACGGAACCATGGAACTCATTGGTACCGCTACGGGTTACAGCGTTGATACTACCACCCAGGAAGTTACCGATCTTCACATCATATGGCGCCAGGTATACCTGAATATCCTGGATCGCGTCCAGTGATACCGGGTTGGAACGGGTGCTGCTACCAGGCTGTCCGGAGCTATTGCTCTGCCCCCCCATAGAAGGGCTGAAGCCGATCGCGTCGTTATTGATCGCACCATCCAATGTAACGTTATTGTAACGGTAGTTGGTACCCAGGAAAGAGTTATTGTTACTCTGTGGAGTAGCACGGGTGAAATCCTGGAAACTACGGTTAATGGAAGGCAGGGTCTTTAACTGGTTCTGACCAATCTTGAAAGCACCACCTTTCTGTGTAGTGTTACCTTTTACCACTACTTCGCTCAGCGCAGTAGATGCATCGGTCAGCTGGAAGTTGAAAGTAGAGCTACCCAGGGAAAGATTGATACCCGGAGCTTCTTCAGTTTTAAAACCTATATAGGAAACGGTGATTGTGTATGGACCACCCGGATTAACGTTGTTGATAAGGTAACGGCCATCTGCCTGTGTCTGTGTACCGTAACGGGTACCTGTAGAAGTGTTGACTGCCAGTATTGTAACCCCTGGCAGGGCCTCTCCTTTACTGCTCACTATTTTCCCGCTGATCTGGGAAGTGGTGATCTGAGCTCTTAAGCCGGCAGCCGACAGTACAAGGATACTCACAAATAACAATAATGAATAGAATTGCTTATTCACGTCTTTTCAATTTTGACGCAAACGTATCCCCGCTACATTACGCATATGTTAACACAATATTAAATTAATGTTAACACATAGACGCAAGTATCACTCTCAATAACTTATATGTTAAGTTTTGAGCTATGTGAGCAAAATATTCTGTTGGGCTTGTTTAATTCCTTACTTATTCCCGGACATAGACATAGGTAAAATGACAGGAGAAGCAGACGGAAAATTTCTTCATACAAGCTTGTTAAGGCAACAATAAGGGTCTTTATAGTAATAGGTTTCCTTATATGTTCGCATGTTTCCAAAAATATACAGCGTGTGTTAAGGGAGTGTTACCCTAATATTAACTTTGGTAATTTCTAATGTTAAGTTTTTACAAGATGTAATTCCCGCTAAAGTCCTTCTTCTCTTTTACCATGCTTTGAGGCTTTAATAATCTGCCCTGTGGTCAAAGACAGGGCCGTTTCATGTTTGGGCTCTGCTATCACAAAAAGACTGTTGATCCTGCTGACGGCATCCAGCCGTGAAAGTTTGTTGGTGATAAACAGTTCGTACTCTTCCAGATCAGCCACCATTACCTTCAACAGATAATCGTACGGACCGTTGATCTTATAACACTCCATCACCTCCGGAAATGTATTGACCTTCGCTTCAAACTGCTGGAAGATATCATGCCCATGCTCTTTAAGTGTAATATTTGCAAAAGCTGTTACGTGTTTGCCCATGCGCTTTTTATCCAGGATAGCCACATAGCCCTTGATATAACCCTCACATTCAAGCCGTTTCACACGTTCAAAGATGGAGGTGACGGATTTTCCCAGTCTGGCGGCTATCTCCTTATTGGTAAGACGCGCGTCTTCCTGTAAAAGGTCCAGTATGTGCAGGTCGGTTTCATCTAACGTGAAATGCATTGGGGAATATTTTACTAAAATTACGCAGATTCAGCCGCTGTACCTGAAAAAAAAACGTGATTAACAACTCATTATAGATTTGTTTTCGCCTTCTTCCCGCTTCTGTATTTCTAGTTACAATAATGATGACCTTTATCCCGACGCCAACTTTGTCATACACCAAAACTAATCTCTTCAATGGAAACACGAATTGTAATTCCTCTTCAGGCATTATGCCTGGAGGATATCCCTATCGTAGGTGGTAAGTGCGCCTCACTTGGAGAAATGATTGCCAACCTCACCAAAGCAGGTATTAACATCCCCTCCGGCTTCGCTATCACCACTACAGCCTATTATCAGTTTCTGCGTCAGAGTGGTCTGGAAGATTATATCCAGGAACAGATCGCCGGTATCGATTTCACCTCACTGGTAACCCTGAGACGCGCGGGACAACGTATCCGCCAGGCAATCAGTAATACCAAATTCCCGCATGATCTCAGCGCTGAGATCATCAGTGCGTATATGGAACTATCCAGGGAATATGGTCAGGACATTACAGACGTAGCCGTACGTTCATCCGCTACGGCAGAAGACCTGCCGGACGCCTCCTTTGCAGGACAACAGGAAACCTACCTGAATGTCAGAGGACCAGCCGCACTGATAGATGCTGTACGTAACTGCTTTGCTTCTCTCTTCACCGACCGGGCTATCAGCTACCGGCAGAACTTCGGGTATGATCACTTCAGTATAGGCTTGTCCGTTTGTATACAAAAGATGGTCCGCTCTGACCTTGGTGCAGCAGGCGTAGCGTTCTCACTGGATACAGAATCCGGTTTTAAGGATGTCGTTGTCATTAACGGCGCCTTCGGTCTGGGAGAAATGGTCGTACAGGGAGCCGTATCCCCTGATGAGTTCATCGTATTCAAACCTGCGCTCAACGGTCATCACGCCCCGATCATTGAAAAGCGCCTGGGCATGAAAGACAAGATGATGGTATATGGTGAAAGTAATGACCAGCGAACGAAGATCATCCCGCTTGACAAAGCCAGTCAGCAAAGGTTCTCCCTGCGCGATAAACAGATTTTGCAACTTTCCGAATGGGTATGCAGAATAGAAGAATACTATTCGCAGCTCAAAGGAAAATGGTGTCCGATGGATATAGAATGGGCCTTAGATGGGCTCAGCAACGAATTATTCATCGTACAGGCCCGCCCCGAAACCATTCACTCACAGAAAGAACATCATACGATCACCTCCTATAGCATGGAACAAAAAGCGACGCCCCTGTTAAAAGGGATCGCGGTAGGAGATAAGATCGCGTCCGGAAAAGTGAATATCCTTTTCTCACTGGACAAACGTATTACCGAAGGCTCCGAATTCAAACCAGGCGACGTACTCGTTACAGACATGACAGACCCCGACTGGGAACCTATCATGAAAATGGCGGCAGCCATCGTAACCAATAAAGGCGGACGTACCTGTCATGCCGCCATTGTAGCAAGAGAAATGGGTATTCCCGCCATCGTAGGCTGTGGTAATGCCACCGAGCTACTCAGTTCCGGTCAGGATATTACGATCAGCTGTGCTGAAGGAGATGAAGGCATTATCTATGAAGGCATCGTTCCTTTCAAAGAAACCTCGCTTGACCTGCGGGAACTGCCTGAGATCAGTACTTCGCTGATGCTGAATGTCGCTTCTCCTTCAATGGCATTTCAATATTCGCACCTGCCCAACAAAGGCGTCGGACTAGCCAGAGAAGAATTCATCATCAACAACTACATTAAAATACATCCGCTCGCATTACTGCATCATAAAACACTGAATGATGCGGCACTGACCGCAGAGATCACACAACTGATCAGAGGATATGAAAATGAAGAGGCCTACTTCGTACAAAAGCTGGCCTATGGCATTGCAAAGATTGCCGCTGCATTTCATCCGGGAAAAGTGATCGTACGTTTCTCTGATTTCAAGAGTAACGAATACTACAATCTGCTGGGTGGAAAGTATTTCGAACCGGAAGAGGAAAATCCGATGATCGGCTGGAGAGGCGCCTCCAGGTACTATTCGGAGAAGTATCGTGCAGCCTTCGCGCTTGAATGCAAAGCCATCAAAAAGGTAAGGGAAGAAATGGGCCTGGAGAATGTAGTCGTCATGATCCCTTTCTGCAGAACAGTGGAAGAGTTGGTGAAGGTGCTGGATACCATGAAGCAATATGGCCTTGAAAGAGGGGAAAACGGACTGGAAGTCTATCTGATGGCGGAAATACCTTCCAATATCATCATGGCAGAAGAATTTGCCGCACACATCGATGGTTTTTCCATCGGGTCCAATGACCTTACACAATTGACATTAGGGCTCGATCGTGACTCTTCACTGATTGCGAATCTTTATAATGAACGTAATCCGGCTGTGCTGAGAATGATCAGCATGTTGATCACTACAGCTAAAAAGCAACACGTGAAAGTCGGCATCTGCGGACAAGGCCCTTCTGATTTTCCTGACTTCACAAAGTTCCTCGTAGAACAGGGCATTGATAGTATCTCAGTTACACCAGATGCATTGACGAAAACAGTAAAGGCTATTCACGAAGCAGAGGCACTGCTCAGCTTACAAACAACTGCACAAATTATATAGTATATAGCCCACAATAAAACAGAAAGCCGTCCACATCTTGCGGGACGGCTTTTTGTTTAGTTATATTAACCAGGAAATTACTGGATCTGGATCAGCTTCGCGATCTGAGGGCTCGTACAACTAGTAGTTTTAACCCTGTGGAAAACATTGTACGTTCCTTTTGGTAAACCAGAAGGGAAGTGGAAAGAAATGTCAGAATCGTTCCATGTCGCCACACTTACATTAGCACTATTTCTGATATCCCACTCTACAGAAACAATTTCAGACGGATATACTCTTAAAGAAGGGTAAAGGGTACCGATATTGTTATAAGTAGCCTGTGTTCCAACTGCTGGCAGGTTGATGAATGGATAAAGGTTACAAGCCGGTGGATAGAGTTTCTGAATAACAGATACATCTTTACTTGATTTATTACCACTGGCATCCCAAACCCAGTTAAACAGTACAGAACCGTCATTAGTGGCAGGCGTAAAAACTTTGCGCATGATTGAATTAGCGATATCCGCGTCTGTGTAACCAGGAACATCAACAAGACCAATATTCTGGCCATTATCAGCAATTCCTTCTCCGTATGAATTATAGTCACTATGACGAAGACCCATCATATGACCGATTTCATGCGCAATCAGAAATCCAACCTGATCTGATGATAAGTTTTGTGCATCGATCAGGGTTTTGTTCAGGATGATCTGATAACCGTTCACACCGTTGAAGTTATCAAATCCAGGATAGTCTCCCATGGCATAAACACCAGCAGGCAGTGTACCATAAACGATCTGGAAACTATAAGTTGTTTCATAGAATGTTACATAGAAGCTCAATGCAGAATTTGCACTGTTCCACTCCTGAATAGCTCTTACAGCACCGTTATAATACTTTGCATCACTCAAAACATTTGAAGGCAACGATACCTTTATCTGTGTACCAAGTGTCCATAATTTAGTAGCTGTTGCATACTTGGCATTCGCGTCTTTTCTGCCATTGTACTCGTCAAGGAATTTCCTTGAAATAGCACGATCTCCTTCTACTACAAAAATTGAATCGTAATTTTTTACGCCGGATGTATCAAATCCAAGATCATGGATCTTTTGCAGATACTTTTCATCCACGCGTGCTTGAATTTCATCGGTCACCGGGGCTTGGGTGTTTGCATCCTCTTTTTTACAGGCAAATAAAAAAGCAGACATCGCAGTAATGGTAACTGCTAAAGAGGCAATACGGGTTCTCATGTGATGTATTTGATTTTAATTAACAAATTCTCCGGACAATAGATTACCAGCACATTTGTCTATACACAAATGCAACGGGCTAAATTTTTACACAATATGCTCTAGTGCGTAATACGAATACGATTGCCTTTGGGCAAACACGTACAGTCAATGCAGATAGAAGACGGATTTTGCATCATGAAAAGGCCTGATGCGGGCCGGGTAACATATCTCGATACGGGCTTCATATGGTCGGGTATACAACTTAAAAAACTGACAATACAATATTAATAAACATCCTTATAAAATACGTAGCGACAATGTTATGTAAATATTAACAAAAAAATGAGGGACAGACTTTATAGTCTGTCCCTCTGACAAGCAGTTATATTATGTAAGAATTACTCTTTTACATATACTGTTTCGTTTGGAGTCCAGTTGATCCAGGACTGGTTAGTCCATGGGTTCGCAGGATCTACCGCACCAACGTAGCTAACTTTTTCGAAGAAAGCATCGAATTCAGCAGTGAAAGCAGCAGTTTTTGCTGTTTTCAGCGCGAACTCAGTGTTAGTAGCTTTGAAAGAAGCAACTGAAGGAACTTTAGCAAATACATCAGCCAGTGCAGTGTATGTTGTGTTCTTATTTGCTTCACCCATGATCAGGTTTTTGATATCATCACCGGTCAGGTAGCTTGCATCTTTAGTGTCAGCATCGAATAATACCGGACCGATAGCAGTAGCACCTGCACCACGCTGAGTAGAGATAGGGCTGATACCAGAAGCCTGGAAGATAGAGTTAGTGATTTTGGAAGTACCATCGCTCAGATAATCCTGGGCTACTTTACTTTCAACATCAGTAGCAACTGGCATACCAGAGAATACAGAGTTTGCTACAGTAAAGTTAGCACCTCTTCTCCATCTTGCACCAGAGTAGAAATAATCACCAGCACCGGTTGCAGCACCTGGACCAACGATAGTCAGGTTAGAGATGATCGGGTGAGTGAAAGGAGTAGAAGTGTTTGCACCGTTCAGGTTGTCAACTTCCAGACCATTAGACAGACTTACAACGTCAGAAGCTTTAGGGTCCAGCAGCGCAACGAGGAACTGCAGTTTACCTTTGAAGCCGCTATCCATATCGAAGTTATCATCCAGTGTACCGTAAGATACCAGATATTTACAGTTTACAGTACCACCGAACCACTCGTACGCGTCATCGCCGGAGTAGCTAACCTGGATGTGGTCAACTGTAGTACCAGAACCAACTGCATAGAAAGTTACACCGTTTACTTCGCTATCAGCAGTACTTGCCAGTGCGATACCACCAAACTCGATTCTTACATATTGCAGAACACCGGAGTTATCAGCATCGTCACCTTGTGTGCTTGCAGCATTACCATAGTTCAGGTTAACGGTCGCGTCTACGTTAGCCAGACCTTCAACAACTCTTTTGTCAACTGGTCTGTTGGTAGAACCTTTACCTAACAGGATGATACCACCCCAGTCACCTTTAGCACGTGCACCTGGAGCTTTAGCAGATGTGAATACGATTGGAGCATCAGCAGTACCTTTAGCGATCAGCTTAGCACCTGCAGTGATGATCAGGGTACCACCGGAGGTAGGAGTTGTGTTTCCACCCAGAATAGTAGTACCTGGTTCTATAGTCAGAGTAGCGTTGTTTGTAACGTAAACATACTCTTTCATCAGATAGAATGTATCCTTTGAAAGCTTTCTGTCGGCAGAGATTTTACCTTTCAATTCAACAGTCGCCTTCGGTTGTTCAGGAGTTGGTTCAACTTTGTCATCATCTTTACAAGCTACGAAAGTTGTAGCCAGCGCAGCAGCCATAAGCAGAACTGATGTCTTGTTTTTTCTCATAGAATTAAAATTGAATTTTGGCAAAAAAAAGAATTAAATGTTAGCTGATTATTAGCACTATGTTAACAAATGGTCAACTTATTATGTGACCTTTTATTATCTGAAAGTATAGGAAAAGCTTAAAGAGAAATTAGTTCCGTATTTGTATTGATAGAACACATAATCCGTTCCTTTCTTATAAGATCTTTTATCGTCTTTGTTCTGATACAACAGGTATGGATTGTTCAGGATATCTGAAATGTTCAGCTTGATCTCACCGTTCTTTTTGAACAGACGTTTGCTAAGCTGAAGATCAAGCAGGTTCCTTGAATTCTCGAACACGTCCAGCTTGTTGCTGCTGTCGTCACCTACTATATTGATCCTTGAACCAATTCTATTGTACAGCACAGTCACACCCATGTCGTTGTTAGGATTGTTGATCTGCAAACCTGCATTGATCAGGTATGGAGACTGACCTGGCATACTTCTCGTTTCACCGTTGATGTTACGTACAGTCTGGTTTGGATTCTTGATAGAAGAGTGGATGTATGCACCGTTAGCGAACACGAAGGAATTCTTACCCCATCTGCCCATTACAAACTCCAGGTTCTTTCTAGCTTCCAGTTCAATTCCGAATGTATTTGCGTCATTCAGGTTGATGTATGTACGGTCATTGTTGTCGATACTATACCATGTTTCAGAGATAGGATCTTTGAACTTCTTATAGAATGCGGCCACTGCGAATGTTTCACCGGCAGCAGGATATAATTCGTAACGTAAATCGATGTTGGTGATACGGGTCTGTTTCAGATTTGGATTACCAAATACTGTTGCCGCGTTCAGGAAGTCAAAGAAACTGAACGTTGCGAGCTCTCTGAACTCTGGTCTTGCAACAGTATTAGCGTAAGACAACCTCAGATTGGTCTTCTCTGTCAGTGTATATACAAAGTTTGCTGAAGGCAGGAAACTATTGAAAGTAGTATCTGTTGTATAACTGGAAACAGTAGATACTGGTTTCAGCTGCTGGTTGTAGCGCTCGTAACGCAGCCCCCAGATCACTCTCAGTTTCTTCGTGATAAAATTATCAAACATGAAATATCCTGCACTCAGATTAGAAGTAGCATTGTATTCGCCGGTGTTATCCTTATCATCTCTCAGATAGATACCATTGCTGCCCAGGTTCTCATTAGAGAACAGTTCATATGGAGATAAAGCCAGCTTCTCGTAAGGGAAGTCAGGAGAAGAATGATAAGAGAACGGTCTGTAGATAGAATAACGTTTTCTGTACTGCTCAAACACACCCAGTTTCAGTGAATGGTCCTTGCTCTTCTGGAGCAGCGGGAACTGATAAGACAAACCACCGTTGTAGATGTTATCTTTTACAGTAAAGAAACCACGGGAAGAACCACCATTTACCGGCTGATCAATGATAGCATGACTATCTGTATAGTTGGATATACGCATGTCCGGATCATCTCTCTTAGTTTTAGAGTAATTCAGTAACCACTCTACTTTTCCGCCTTTCAGACTATGCTCGCCCTGTAATGTAGATGACAGGATAGAACGCTCTGTCAGCGTCAGCATCATAGATTGTGTCAGGTAGTGGAAAGGAGGATTTGGGTCCGCAGCTACATCACGCAACAGCGTATTATTGTCCAGTATACGGTTGTACAGGTTCTTGAAAGATATTTTGTTGTTTTTGAAGCTGTAAGCCAGATTCGCTACAGCACCCAGTGCACTTGAATATCTGTTAGAAGTGTCAACATTATGACGTCTGTACACTTTGTTGTCAATATCGAAATCGTTACGCTCTGCGAACTGATTACGTTCAGTATGGTTATGTGTCACAGAGAAAATGTAACCCAGTTTACGCTCGCCAAAGTATTTGGTGTTACCACCAGTGATCTGGATGTTGGTGCCTGGCGCTACAGTTGTATTGGATACTTTCCAGTTATTTTTGAAAGATCTATTGATATCATCTTTCGCTTTACCTGCCAGGTTATTAAATGCAGCAGAAGAAGGAACAGCAGCAGGCAGTTTTCTTGATCCGTCATCAAATGTCCAGTAGTCGGTAGAACCTCTCATACCGGTCTTTGCATCTTTGAATGTAGATAAACCATTCACAGACACACCAGCAGAAGCAGTGATGAACTTTTCGTCCGGGAAATCTTTGGTATTAACCTGAATAAGACCACCAGCGAAATCACCTGGCTTATCAGGAGTAGCGGTTTTATTGATCACCATGTTATCGATCAGACCAGAAGGAATGATATCGAAAGAGAATGATTTTCTATCAGGCTCAGTACTTGGTAACAGTACGTTATTCATGGTGGCGTTGTTATAACGGTCGGTCAGACCACGTACAACAACGAATTTGTTATCCTGGATACTGGCACCGCTTACACGTTTCAGTACTTCTCCGGTATTTTTATCAGGGGAGGACCTTATCTGTTCTGCAGAGATACCGCTGGATACAGCTACGTTATTCTTCTGAGCAGTATATAAGGCGTTGATAGTTTCCTGTTTGAATGAACCTCTGATCACAACTTCCTGTAATTCTTTAGATTTAGGTTCATCCATAATGATGGGGAGCTGGGTAGCAACACCAGACTTCACGACTACGTCGCTTACGGCTTTGGTTTGATAACCCATATACTTAAACTCCAGCACGTAAGTACCTGGAGCTACGTTCAGTGTGTAGCGGCCTTCAACATCGGTAACCGCGCCTGTAGATGTACCTTGTACAATTACGGTCACCCCGATAAGGGCTTCGCCGGTTTTCTGATCGGTTACTTTACCTGTAACTTTACCATTATCAATGGCAAAGGCTGAGAGGAATGAACTCAAAAGGAGGCACACACATAACAGTGCAGACGCAAGAGAATGTTTCACGATATAAGCTGATTCAGTGACTTGATTGAATTACTGACGCAAAACTATCACGGGCGTGTTACCGCATTGTTACAGCAAGGTTACGAGAATGTTAATTGTTAAGGAATAATTAAAAAATAGTTAACACATTCGGGAGAGTGTAGGCACATAGGATAGATAATAAGGTATAATCAGGATAGGGATATGGTAATGCTAGAACATTGGTCAGCAGGCTATTTGCTGCGGTCCCTGATGATTATTGTTCAATAACCTTTCCAGTGTAATGTCCAGTTGTGTGCTATACTCTGAATTGAACTTCATACTGTCGTTCAGGGTAGAGATCAGCTGAAACAGGTGCATACTTTTATTGGTAAAAGGTTTGTTGTCCTTGTTACAAAGCTCCAGGGTGAAATTGAATTTGTCTTCCAGTTCCTCTTCGAACTCACGCAGGCTCAATGTTTCATCGATAGGAAATTCGATCAGCATCTGCTCAAGGAAACCAGCTTCCTGTAGGGTATCAAATGCATTCGCCGGGGAATTACGCATATACACGGCTATATTACAGGCGAGCAGTCGCTGAAACTGCATCTGTAATAGGGAGACTGTCATTAGAGGATGTAACTTCAATACTTTCATCTTACTATATGTGTTAGCATTACCAGTCGGTCACTTTTACGTTTGGACTATTAAAGAATAATACAAACTTAAATAGCCTGTATTAAGTGAATATTAAGCAGTTGTTATTATATCATAAATAAATGTTAAATAACAACTACTTATATATGTCTTATTGTTGCGGGAAGCTGATGACCTTGGAAATGTCTTCCCAGGGCATGGCTGATCCATCTTCTTCCTCATCTGGCAATACAACGCGCGCTTTTGATACCGGATACTGATAAAGGCTCCATTGACCGTTTGTATATTCCAGCGAGGTGAGACTTTCCACCCAGTCACCGGAATTGAGATAGGTCACACTCTTACCATTATGCTGCATGTCCTTGATGATCGGCTGGTGTATATGCCCGCAGCATACTACATCAAATCCTTTATCAACGGCAATTTCAGCTACTACCTGTTCAAAATCTGAAATAAACTTAACAGCTTGTTTCACACCATGTTTCACCTTTTTGGAAAAGCTCATCTTTTCCTTCCCCATTCTCTCTAAAATATTATTAACCAACCTGTTGATGATAATCAGCAGATCATAACCCTTTCCACCTAGTTTAGCCAGCCATTTTGAGTTTTTCATGGTCACGTCGTATACGTCCCCATGGAAAAACCAGTGTTTTTTCCCATCTACTTCCAGGATCAGCTTATTATCAATGGTCAGGTTACCCAGTCCGAAACCGGCAAATTTGCGTAATGCCTCGTCATGATTGCCTGTCAGATAGTATACTTCAGTCCCCTTTCCGGTCATTTTCAGGATGCGGCGGATCACTTTGGTATGCGCTTTAGGGAAATAACGCTTGCTAAATTGCCAGATATCAATGATATCTCCATTCAGAACCAATATCTTAGGATCGATACTGTCCAGGTACTGGACTAATTCTTTCGCGTGACAGCCGTAGATGCCAAGATGAACATCAGATATAACTACGATATCGAGAGGGCGCTTATCAGACATTTTTTTTAAGAATTGAACCGAAGAAACCGGGCAGTTGTTAGGTTTAGTTTATAATATAGTATAGTTCGCTTAAAAGCACTGCTATAGCGGATTCACTCCGCATTCATTCAGTCTTTTTTTACAGTACAAAGAAAAAATTGCTATATTACTTTTATATTAATCCAGTGTTAAGGAATCATTAAGTATAATTTTTTCTTGGCGGTATTGCCCGCGGAAAGCTATTTTTGCGCCAAATTTTCAAACAAAGAGTATGGGAGGCTTCAATTCCTTTGTAAAGTTATTTATACCGAAAGACAGGGTTTTCTATTCATTATTTGAAGACGTTGCAGCTAATCTGGTAGAAATGGGTAAAGTGCTCGTAGAGCTGGTATCCTCAACAGACATGGCCGTACGTAAAGATAAAACCCATCTTATTGAGCGACTGGAGCACAAAAACGATGATTTTACACATCGTATTTTTGTTGAACTGGGACAGAACTTCATTACTCCTTTTGACCGCGAAGATATTCACCATCTGGCAGCAACGCTGGACGATGTGGCTGACTACATTCATGGCTCTGCAAAAAGGCTGGACCTGTATAAAGTGCACGAAATCAATGATAGTGTACGTAAACTGGCAGACCTGATCTATCAGGGGACCCTGGAACTGCACAAAGCGATCCCGGAACTGCGTACCATGTCCAACATGCGTAATATCACAGACGCCTGCGTGAGGATCAACAGTCTGGAGAACCACGCAGATGACATCTACGACATGGCCATCGCCGATCTCTTCGAAAAAGAATCTAATAATGCAGGAGAACTGCTGAAAATGCGTGAACTGTATCAGGCATTGGAAATCGCGACCGACAAATGTGAGGATTGCGCCAATGTGATAGAGTCGATCATAATAAAATATGCATAATCAATTGGTTATACATATTCAGCCAGCTTCTTTAATGCAAATTTCATTCTAATGACCTTACTTGTCACGATCATCATACTGGCGTTTATTTTCGACTATATAAACGGCTTTCATGATGCGGCTAACTCAATTGCGACTATCGTATCGACAAAAGTACTGACGCCCTTCCAGGCCGTACTTTGGGCAGCAGTTTTCAACTTTGCGGCCTTTTTTATCTCCAAATATGTTTATGGCGAGTTCAAGGTAGGTAACACTATCGCGAAATCTGTATTTGAGCAGTTCATCACACTGAAAGTTATCTTGTGTGGCCTGATCGCTGCGATCGTGTGGAACCTGCTGACCTGGTGGTATGGTATACCTTCCAGCTCTTCCCACACACTGATCGGCGGTTTCGTCGGCGCTGCCGTTGCAGCCGCGCACGGTTCTTTTGCGGTGATCAACTATGCCAAAGTAATGCCTATCATCTACTTTATCGCCCTGGCGCCATTCATAGGTATGGCCGTCGCCTTCATAATCACCATTATAATTATGAACGTATGCCGCAGGGCAAACCCGTACAGGGCGGAGAACTGGTTCAAACGTCTGCAGCTGGTTTCTTCCGGTGCATTGAGCCTTGCCCATGGTGGTAACGACGCGCAGAAAGTAATGGGTATCATCGCAGCTGCCCTGGTAGCACATGGTACTATTGATAATATAGCCGACGTTCCGAACTGGGTACCATTATCCTGTTTTATCGCAATCGGTCTGGGTACCATGAGTGGTGGCTGGAAGATCGTTAAAACCATGGGGTCCCGTATTACCAAGGTAACACCGCTTGAAGGTGTGGCTGCGGAAACTGCGGGTGCGGTAACGCTTTATCTCACAGAATCACTGGGTATTCCTGTAAGTACCACCCACACTATTACCGGTTCTATTATCGGGGTAGGTGCTACAAAACGTCTCTCTGCGGTACGCTGGGGTGTAACAGTAAGCCTTCTATGGGCATGGATACTGACCATCCCTATCAGTGCACTACTGGCAGCTGTTGTATACTTTATAGCAGACCTCTTTATCTAAACAAAGCGCTCATACGCAATATAATTCAGCCCTCCGGCATCCTCATCCTATGATGAAATGGCCGGAGGGCTTTCTCTTTAGACCCTTCCCTTTTTTAGTTTTTCCTTTTTTATATCGCGGAGCCCCCTATTTTTGTAGGGCTTTTTGAAAGACCAAGTCTATTATTCATTATTATAATAAATGCTATGAAAGGTATCATATTGGCCGGAGGTTCCGGGACTCGCCTGCATCCCATTACCTATGCCATCAGCAAGCAAATCATGCCGGTATATGATAAGCCAATGATTTACTATCCACTATCAACGCTGATGCTCGCGGGTATAAGGGAAATCCTTATTATTTCCACCCCTCATGATCTGCCGGCCTTTCAGCGGCTGTTTGGAGACGGTTCCCAGCTCGGTCTGCGCCTTGAATATGCGGAACAACCACAACCTAACGGACTGGCACAGGCATTTGTCATCGGCCGTGAATTCATCGGTAAGGATAATGTAGCCCTCGTACTGGGAGATAATATATTCTATGGCGCCGGTCTTGGTACCCAGCTGGCCAATAACGTCACTCCTGATGGCGGTATCGTCTATGCTTACCAGGTCTCCGATCCTGAACGTTATGGCGTCGTAGAGTTCAATGATAAAATGCAGGCCGTTTCCATCGAGGAAAAGCCACAACAGCCGAAAAGCAGTTACGCCGTTCCGGGTCTTTATTTCTATGATAATGAAGTGATCGAGATTGCCGCTAACCTGCAACCCAGCCCACGCGGTGAGTATGAGATCACAGATGTCAATAAAGAATACCTGCAGCGCGGTAAACTAAAAGTCTCCATTCTTCCACGTGGCACCGCCTGGCTGGATACCGGTACCTTCGATTCTATGATGCAGGCCTCTCAGTTCGTACAGGTAATAGAACAACGTCAGGGTATTAAGATCGCGTGTATCGAAGAAATCGCCTACAGGCAGGGTTTCATCTCCCTTGAACAGCTGCAGGCACTCGCTAAACCATTGCTGAAAAGCGGTTATGGTCAGTACCTGGAGAAAATTATTGAACATAAACTCTGATAATCGGAGATGGGCTACGAATTATCGATCTGGAAACGTACATTCGTAACATAGCATTCAATTCACTATTTGTAATTCATCATTGGGCATATTTTCAGACATCTGATTGTACTTAATCCTGAAAAAAATAAATAAAATCAAGACATATGAAGGTTCTAGTTACCGGTGGTTGTGGATATATAGGCTCTCACACTATCGTAGATCTGATTAACAATGGCTTTGACGTAGTATCGGTAGACAGTAACATACGCAGCACCACTCAGCTGCTGGATGGCGTAGAAAAAATCACAGGCAAAAAAATCCGCAACTATAAGGTAGATCTTTGCAACCTGGAAGACACACACGCAGTATTTCACGAAAACAGGGACATCGTAGGAGTAATCCACTTCGCAGCACTGAAAACGGTGCCTGAATCTGTAGCTGATCCGTTATTTTATTTCCACAACAACCTCGCATCGCTGGTGAACATCCTGAAATGCGTGAAAGAGTTTAACATTCCCAATCTGGTTTTCTCATCCTCCTGCTCCGTTTATGGCAATGCCACCGAACTGCCGGTAGTAGAAACCTCTCCGCTGCTGGAAGCACAGTCTCCATATGCGCGCACCAAACAAATGGGCGAACAGATGATCCGGGATTATAGTAAGGTGAATGACACCCAGTCCATCCTGCTGCGCTATTTTAATCCGGTAGGCGCTCACCCGTCCGGCCTGATAGGAGAATTACCGATCGGTCGTCCTGATAACCTGGTCCCGTTCATTACCCAGACCGCTATCGGGAAATTACCTAAACTGACCGTGTTCGGCCACGACTACGATACACGCGATGGTTCCTGCATCCGTGACTACATCCACGTAATGGATATCGCCAATGCCCATACAAAAGCCCTGCAATACCTCCTGGCTAAAAAGAACCAGGACAATTGTGAGGTTTTCAACCTTGGTACCGGTAACGGTGTTACCGTTCTGGAAGCGATCAAGGCATTTGAAAAAATATCAGGTGTAAAACTGAACTACGAACTGGGCCCCCGCCGTCCAGGTGACGTGATCGCCATCTATGCCAATAATACCAAAGCCAAAGAAGAACTCGGCTGGGTAGCCACTACTGGCATCGAAGATATGATGCGCACTGCATGGCAATGGGAAGTTGCCTTAAGGGACAGGGTGCTTAGTAATTAAAAAGTTTATTTCTTACATTTATGACTCAATTCTTAATAAAAGGCTATGGTAAAAGATATTAAACCGTTAAATGAGAAAGAGACACGCGCAGGCTTTGGAGAAGGTATATTGGAAGCTGGGCGTAAAAATCCGAATGTAGTAGCACTGACCGCCGACCTGTTGGGTTCAATGAAACTGAATGCCTTTATTAAGGAGTTTCCTGACCGCTTTGTACAGGTTGGTATCGCAGAAGCAAATATGATCGGTATTGCTGCCGGTATGACCATCGGTGGTAAAATCCCTTATACAACCACATTCGCTAACTTTTCTACGGGCCGTGTATACGACCAGATCCGTCAGTCAGTTGCCTATTCCAACAAAAACGTAAAGATCTGTGCATCCCACGCTGGTCTGACCCTCGGTGAAGACGGTGCTACCCACCAGATCCTCGAAGATATCGGTATGATGAAAATGCTGCCTGGTATGACAGTTATCGTTCCATGCGATTTCAACCAGACCAAAGCCGCTACCATCGCTATCGCTGACTACGAAGGCCCGGTTTACCTCCGCTTCGGTCGTCCGAAATGGCCAAATTTCACTGCTGAAGATCAGAAATTCGAAGTAGGTAAAGCCCAGGTACTGCACGAAGGAACAGATATCACCCTGTTTGCCTGCGGTCACATGGTATGGTTATCTGTCGAAGCTGGTAAGATCCTGGAAGAAAAAGGCTACAGCGTTGAGATCATCAACATACATACTATTAAACCACTGGATGAAGAAGCAGTACTGCGTTCTATCCAGAAAACCGGTTGTGCCGTAACATCTGAAGAACACAACGTTCTGGGTGGTCTGGGTGACAGCATCGCTCAGGTAGCTGCACGTCACAATCCAATTCCTATCGAATACGTAGGTACTAACGATACTTTCGGTGAAAGTGGTAAACCACTGGACCTGTTAAAGAAATATGGTCTGGATACAGAGCACATCGTTGCTGCTGCTGAAAGAGCGATCGCAAGAAAGAAGAAATAATCTGTATCGGATTAAACTTTATGTAAAAAAAGCCATCATAATGATGGTTTTTTTTATTTAAACCATTTAACCTAAGAATGAGCATACCTCAGGATGATAAGGCATTATTGGCAATATACCGTGACCCTGCCACAAGGGAAAAGGGCTTCACGTATATCATCCAGAAATACCAGGAACGCCTTTACTGGCATATCAGACGACTGGTACTTGACCATGATGACGCCAATGACGTATTGCAGAACGTATTTGTAAAAGTCTGGAAAAACCTGGAAGGGTTCCGCGAAGATGCACAACTCTACACCTGGCTATACAAGATAGCCACGAATGAATGCCTCACCTTCCTGGAAAAACAAAAGAAAAACAACTCGGTTTCACTGTCAGATGTAGAAACCGGTCTTAGTAATACGCTGAAAGCAGATGCCCAGTTCGACCCTAATAAACTGGAATGGAAACTGCAAAAGGCGATTCTGGGACTGCCTGAAAAACAAAGGATTGTATTCAATCTGAGGTATTATGACGAAATGCCCTATGAAGAAATGAGCCGTGTTCTCGACACCTCAGAAGGCGCACTAAAAGCATCCTACCATCACGCCGTAAAAAAGATCGAAGAGTTCATCCGAAATAGCTGAAAATGCGACATCTTCGTACTTTTAAGAGGTGAATCACAATTTTTTAGAGACGAAACCACAACTTTTTTAAACTATTGCTCTCTTCTGCTGTCTAAAAAGCTGTATGATATCCAGAGACAACGATATTGCGAACGAACTGCGGGAGATCATCCCTGACGCTGAATGGCCCGGTATCAAGCCTTTCCCCGGAGAGGTACCCACCGGATACTTCGATCAGCTGCCAGGTAAGGTCCTGCAGAAAGTATATGCTACGGAAGTGAAAGATGAGCTGGAAACGCTCTCTCCGCTACTGTCAGCTATACCTAAATCCGTTCCCCTGTCAGTACCTCAGGACTATTTCAACCAATTATCACAAAACATACTGCTCAATATCAGCGAAAACACTACCCGTATTTCAGATAGTGTAATGGCTTCAGATGATGAGCCTTCCATACTGGCAGACCTGCCAAAGGCATTCCCTATGACAGCCCCTGCCGGCTACTTCGATCAGTTACCTGCACAGCTCCTGCAGCAAATACATGCATCCGAAGCCCGGGAAGAACTGGCTGCATTGTCACCTTTACTGGCCGCCATACCTAAAGACATGCCGCTGTCTGTACCTGAAGGCTATTTTGCTCAATTGAGCGCCGAAGTAATGGCTGCCGTCGCAACATCCGCTACTAAACCTGCAACTGTTATATCTGAACAGCCTTCCGTTCCGACGCCTACAACCGTTATCCGGAAGATGCATACCCGCCGGTATATCAAATGGGCCGTTGCGGCCAGTCTGATAGCCCTGGTGAGTGTCAGCACGCTGCTCTTTGTCAGAGAGAACAACCATTCTGCCAATATAATAGACAATGCCCTGACCAATGTCAGTGACCAGGAGATCATGGAATACCTACAGGCCCACACAGACGCTTTCGATAAGGAAGAATTGGCGACCTACGCGCCTGCCGCTGAAGAAAGTTACGAAATCCCGGAAGTAGACGAGTTACCGGCAGAAGCCATCGAACACTATTTAGATAACACCGGTTTGTTAAAAGAAAGCCTAACAGACAATTGAGATGAAACATTTTTACACACTTTTTATATTTATTGTCCTCTCATTGTTTTGCCTACCTTCTGCCATCCTTGCGCAGCAGGGTGCTGACGATCAGATGAAGGACCGCATCCGCGCTGCTGAAATCGCCTACCTGTCACAGAAACTGGACCTTACCCCGGAAGAAGCACAGAAATTCTGGCCACTATATAACCAATACACAAAAGAAGTAGAGATACTCATCGCTGAACGCCGTAAACATACTACCAATGGTCCCAAGGCATCCAATAACCCGCCTGCTGATCAGAAAGAACTGGGGTATGAACGCCGTATGCTCGATATCAAAACACACTATAACCAGGAATTCCAGAAAGTATTACCCGCCACCAAAGCCGGTAATGTCTTCAGGTCCGAAAGAGAGTTCCGTAACACACTGATCCGCGCCATGAAGGAACGCCAGATGAGAAATGTGAACGGACTTGGCGGCGCCAGAAGAGGCCGCCCCTGACAACTGATGCAATGTTTTAAAATATAAAAAAGCCCTGGTCCTGGTGGACCGGGGCTTTTTTTATTAATTAGAATCAGGCGGCTGTGTAATGTGCCCTCACCTCGCATACCTTCCCCTCATCGTTCAATACCATCATCTCCGTAGACAGCATTTCCTTTACGCTCTTATAATAGATCACTACCGAATGTACCCCCTCCAGTACATGATAGGGCTCAAAATGCAGATCAGGGTACGCATCAAGTCCACGTTTAAAGTAGGTCTTCAACGCTTCTTTTCCCCTGATACACCCGGTAGGATCATTATTTATCTGCTGAATAAAGGGCGAATAAAAGACGATATCGGAAGCATAATGCGCCATTATCGCCTCTAGGTCATGGGTATTCCAGGCATGCAGCCATTCCCGGGCAAAGTCATTCATATGATCAGATTTGATGAGGTACGCAATATAGCAAGCCCGGACCGGGCAGTATTTGCTGAAAAGCTCAAATTGGGAAGGTATAGTTGCGCCAGACTGCCGGCGTCATCCCGAATGCATTCCTGAACAAACGGTAGAAGTGAGAGATGTTTTCAAAGCCTGCGCGATAAGCAATATCCGCAATCGGGTCAGACTGGGTACGTAGCAGAAAAGCAGCCTGCTCCAGTCTTTTCTCCCATATCCAGTTCATCGGCGCCACATCGTACAGTTGCCGGAAACGTCTTTTCAAAGTAGCCTTGCTCATACAGGCATGCCGGGCCATCTCTTCCAGTTCTCCCATCCGGGACAATTCCTGCCCAAGGGTATGCATGGTAGAAGACTGGACGGCTGTAGCCGCCTGTAACATCCGGATAATGGATTGCCCTTGTGCAGTCTGCCCCATGAGGGACAATGCCGTTGCTGCGATCTGAGATTGGGATGGTCTTGTGCGTGTATACTCAGCCACTGTAAACTGTTGCAAAAGCTCATTTGTCAGCTGCTGCCATACGTTGGTAGCAGCTAATTGTGTAGCGCCAACAGGCGTAAGAGGGATGGATGTTTGCGGGAGGGAATAACTACCGATCACTGCGTCCGGCAGTTCAATATTGATACTCTCGTATCCATACCGTTGTCCGGGTATTTCGGAACAGAGCAGCGAACCAGCAGGAATGATAAAAACATCGCCGACCTGTAACTGATGTATAACACGGCCGTCATACATCCTTTTCTGTCCCCGGACGATCAGGTTGAGAATAGTGTGAGGGGTATATACTTCGTGATGCGCCTTTTGTGTGTATACGCTGTACGCGGCCCAGCTGTGCGTACCCTGCTGCCAGGTATCTATCCGGTCATGGCCGGTAAACCGCAGGTTCTCGTACAGCGTATACATAAGGACTATTGAAATTTGCCGTAAGGCACTTTGGTATCGTGATAATAGAGGAAAGTCCAGCCATCGCGGATGCCCCGCTCTTTGAACTGCTCGCGCAATTCCATTCCGCGTTTGCCATCATAGTCATACTTGGCGGCAAAACGACGTTTCATATAGGATACCTGTGGCGCTTCATCGCCTCCAAAAAATATCTTCTCGTCGCCGGTATCTATAAGAAATGTCTGGTGATAAGGACAGTGACCGCCGGTTACTTCGTAGGAAATATAGCCGTCAATCGCACCATCTCCCCTGGTAAAGACCACATTATCGCGTTGCTGGAGGATACGCACATCTTCTGCATGATAAGACTTACCATCGTTATCCAGTGCATATTGCATTTCGTCCGCATTCACATAGTAGGTCGCCTGTGGGAAAGTCAGGTTACGCTCCCCGGTCAGCGGGTCTACGATAGAAATCCCCCCGGAATGGTCCTTATGGAGATGGCTCATCAACACTTTGGTGATCTCCATCGGGTTCACACCGTTGTCGATCAGATGCTGATGTATCTGCATCACGCCGTCCGGATTACGATAGCCTAATCCGGCATCCAGCAGGATATAATCCTGGTCAGTAATGACCAGAAACGGCTGGATCTCTACCAGCAACGAACCGCCGGCCCGCTGCTGCATGTTATCTTTTTGAAGATCGTACGGTATGAACTTCTTCGTCGCGTCTACTGTAAAAGCCCCTTCTGATAGTGGTATAATACGTGCCATTCTGCAAAGATAGGCAACTATCGTAATACCATCTGTCTGTCAGCATCCAAACGGAGCATGATGAAAATGAGCATCGTGAACGTCATCAGGGAAGACCCTCCATAACTCACCAGTGGCAATGGGATACCGATTACCGGCGCCAGACCGATGGTCATGGAAATATTAATGGCCATATGGAAGAAGATGATACTGGCCACCCCATAGGCGTATACACGGCTGAATGTCGATCGCTGTCGCTCTGCCACGAAAATGATCCGTAAGAGCAGCGCTACATACAGGCCGATGAATATAATAGACCCCAGGAATCCGAAGTCTTCACCTACGGTACAGAAAATGAAGTCAGTACTTTGTTCAGGAACGAAGTCGTAACGTGTTTGCGTTCCTTTCAGATATCCCTTTCCGATCACCCCACCGGAGCCGATCGCGATCATACTCTGACGGGTGTTGTAAGTCGCCTTGGGATCGTTCTCTTTTCCGAGCATTACCTCGATACGGCGTACCTGGTAATCTTTCAGCACTTTGGTAAAGGCAAAGGGTACCACAAACATCACAAACACGGAACAGAAAGCCCATATACCCAGTATAACGGCCAGTCTGGAACGGTTACGCTTGATCTCCCGCCGGCTGAAATAGATCACCAGTACGGTAATGACAGAGAATATGATAAAGAGAATGTTCTTATCTACTAACAAGGCCGAGAGTACCAATACGATACCCGAGAAAGCGATCACCAGTAATACACCCGGCAGGCCTTCTCTGTACATTACCAGGAAGAAAGAGAAGTATACCAGCGCTAGTCCTGTTTCAGATTGCAGGATAATGATGGCGCAGGGGATGAGTGCCAGGGATACGGCGATCAGCCTGGAACGTAGTTTTGTAAAATCAGTTTCAAGCGATGACAGATACTTGGCCAGGGCCAGATTCGTACAAAGCTTGGTCAATTCGGCCGGCTGGAACTGAAAACCTCCTATCACCAGCCACGAATGCGACCCTTTTACATCTTTACCAATACCCAATACCAGCAACAGGAGCAGAATACCTCCGGCATACAGCAGGTTGGCTGTAGCGGTGAAGAATTTACTGTCTGTCAGCCATATGATGGTAGCCAGTACTGCAGATACACCCAGCCACATGAGCTGGCGGGAATAGTTTTTATTCAGGTGGATGATATCATTCCAGATGTTATCACCTTCCCTGTACTCAGCTGCGAAGATCGATAACAGTCCCACGGTTACGATCCCCAGGTAGAGGCCCATGATAGGCCAGTCAATACCTTCTGTCAATTTTATTTGCTGCCGACGGTTCATAACTGATTAATCCCGGAAATAAAGTTTAAGTATCTGATCAGGTGTCATTTTAGCGCTGGCCCCATTCAATGAGTCAAGCTTGGATTTTTCCCGTACCACGGGGTCCAGTGTATTGTATTCCAGCAGTGTTTTCATTTGTGGCTTACGCTTCACGGAGATCGTATCATGCAGGTATTTCTCCATGATCAGGCTCGCGATAGGCGCAGCGTAGGTACTACCAAAACCTGCGTTCTCCACGATCACTGCAACAGCGATCTTCGGATTGTCTCTCGGTGCGAAAGCAACGAATACGGAGTGGTTCTTCAGTTTGGTCAGTTTACCGTTTACGATCGCATTGTTCTCTGCCGTACCTGTTTTACCACATACGATCTCACCTTCGATCTTCGCGATCATACCGGTACCTCTTTCCACCACATCCTGCATACCGTAAATTACCGGCATGTAAGAAGAGTCGGATATCTTGGCCACGACGTGTTTCTCTCTGAATTTCGTCAGCAGTTCGGTATCATCATTATCGATCTTATCCACGAAATGCGGCAGATAATAGAAGCCTTTGTTCGCAATGATACACATCGCGTTCGCCATCTGGAGCGGCGTAGCGACCACTTGCCCCTGTCCCATACCCACGTACAGTTCAGAGCAGGAATTCCACTGATTATGATACAGTCTGTTCATACCGGCCGTATCGATCGCTTTACCACCGGATTCACCCGGGATATCAATACCCAGTTTATGTCCCAGACCGAAAGAGGATATATAGTCATGCCAGTGCTGGTGTCCTTTTTTCACGCCACCCCATTTCGCTGCATCCACTTCCATACGGTAGAGGTGTACGAAGTAGGCGTTACAGGAGTTAGCGATCGCCAGACGCAGGTTAGCTGCGTGTCCTGCATTATGGTGCGTACAGGCGATAGGACGGCCGCAATAGGTATATGCGCCACCACAAGGGAAACCAAAGCTTGGCGTAATAACGCCTTCATCGAGTGCGATCAGTGCCGTCAGCGGTTTCATAGACGATCCCGGTGGGTATCCGGCCTGAATAGCACGGTTGAAAAGCGGTTTGGTCGTATCAGAGAAGAGGCGGCTGAAGTTACGGGCACGATAAGAGCCGGTCAGCAGGTTCGGGTCAAAGGTCGGTGCGCTCACCATGGTCAGGATACCTCCGGTACGCGGGTCGATTGCCACGACACTACCGATCTTGTTACGCATGAGATGCTCACCGAGTACCTGCAGGTCTACGTCCAGGGCCAGGCGAAGGTTCTTACCGGCGATAGCGGCGGTATCGAATTCCCCTTTTTCATAAGGACCCTGCGGACGGTTCAGGTTATCTTTTACGAGGTACTGGATACCACGTTGTCCCATCAGCACACTTTCATATGTTCTCTCCAGACCGGTCATACCCAGATAATCACCCTGGTTATAGGCGCTGTAGGCTGCTTTCTGCAGCATCTGCGGTGATACTTCCCCGATGTAACCGAGGATGTTGGCAGCGGCGTTGAAAGGGTAGGAGCGGATCTGACGTTGCACCAGCTCGAACCCGGGCTGGAACATATACATACTTTCCTGAAGACGGCCGAACATTTCGGGCGGCAGCAGGGGATAAAATATGGAAACACGGCGGCTGCCGTTTTTGATGATAGCGGTAGTGATACGTTTTCTGAATTCCTCCCGGTCGATGCGGAGAATCTGGCACATGTAGGCCGTGTCGATGTTTTTCACGCTGATCGGCGTTACGACAAGATCATACATGGCGTCATTGCTGAGGATACTTCTGCCTTTACGGTCGTAGATAATACCGCGGCTGGGATAAACGACCTTGCGGAGCACCGCATTCGCATCCGCGAGCTTGGAGTATTTCTTCTCGACAATCTGCAGAAAGAACAACCTTGTAATGATTAAGATCACCATTCCAAGGATGATAAACTGAATTACTCTTTTCCTGGGCTGATTATAGACAGACATTTACGCTGAATAATGTGGCCACTTCACGGCCTCCCCCACCGTCTGGCAGAAAGATGAAGCAAGCGACCTGTTGCTTTATAATATGACTTTCAATTCCTTCTTAAAGATAGATATTACGTTCTGTGCTATCTGTTATCGTTCTTCTAATTAACAAAACATAATCTCTCAAAAAATATGGTCTTTGTAATGATTCCTGCCTACTTTCTGGAAAAGAACAATAATTCATACAGTACGATCAGCAGAATGCTGGCGGCTGTTGACAAAAGGATCTTCAAAAGCAGGTAAAAGAAGCTTGCAAAGCTGAACACTTCCAGTGGAAAATACAGCAGGTTGTGTAAAAATACCAGGATTCCGATGTAGGTCAGGAATTGGGAAACACCCATGCTGGTCATGGACGGTGTTTTCTGAGTTGTCTCAAAACCACCCTGTGGAGACAGTACATTGATGATGAACGGACGGAGGTAAGCGATGAATACGCAGGCAGCGGCGTGCATACCCATGGTATTCATAAACATGTCCATACCAAGTCCCATCAGCAACGCCAGCAGCATCAGTGCAGGTCGTGGGAGGTTAAATGGCAGCAAAAGGACAAACAACATATACAGGTTAAGGCCTACCAGCTGGTGCAACAGGATATTATTCAGTACGAATACCTGCAGCAGCAGTAAGAGCACAAAGCGGATAATATTTCTTAACAGTATACTCATTTAATCAGCCTGTAGGTTGAGTCTTCCAAAGATTGTTGTTCCTCTTTCAGCAGATTGTCTACGACATATACGTACTGAAGGTTATAAAAGTTGGTAGCCAGTTTAATCCTGATGGTATAAGAAGTACTGGATTTATCTGTAGTGGTATAGGATTCAACGTAACCGATAGGTATATTTTCGGGGAACAGGGCAGAGTAGCCACTGGTCACCACGGTATCTCCTTTAATAAGTTTCACGCTCTTCGGCACATCTTCCATCACTGCATATCCGGCTTCACCACCGTACCAGCGTACGGTACCCATTTCCTTGCTATAGCTCAGGCGGGCGCTGAAACCGAAGTTACGGCCTTTAGAGAGCAGGGAAAGCACAACGGCGTAGTTCTCATTCACACTACGTACCACACCGACCAGGCCACTCGGACCAACCACACCCATATTCGGCCGGATGCCATTGGCACTGCCGCGTCTGATAGTAATGTAGTTGATTGGATTATTAACACTGTTATTCACCACCTTAGCTTCTTTATAGAGGTAACGGCGAACTTCAGTACCGATCACCTTACGGGTGGTATCTGTACTGTAGTGACGGATGGTGTCCAGTTTTACAATATTGTCGAGGGAAACACTGTCGAAGCTGGTGCGCAACATGTTATGGAGGCGGGCATTCTCTTTCACCAGGCTGTCATTGGTAGCTTTCAGGTGTAAGTAATACTCCACATTGTTGTAACTTTCGTATAACCTGGCGCTGAAACTATTGGCAGAATTGAGGTAGGCTGATTTCTGCAGATCGTTGTTCCGGAATACCAGCACAAAACAAATCACTTCCAGCAGCAAAAACAGAAAAAAGTTAAAATAGCGCCTAAAGAAAATGATGAGATTACGCACAGGATATATTTTCTTGGTAGAAGATGTACAAGGCAGCAGTTATACTACCTTGTACATTTCCTGATATTATTGCATTAGGAACGGATACTTACCTACATGTTTCAATGCGATTCCGGTACCTCTTACTACCGCACGTAATGGATCGTCCGCTACGTGTACTGGTAATTTGATCTTCTGCGTAAGACGTTTGTCCAGTCCGCGAAGCAATGCACCACCACCTGTGAGGTACAGACCTCTGCGGTAGATATCTGCTGCCAGCTCCGGGGGAGTGGTTTCCAGTGCTTTCAGGATAGCTTCTTCGATCTTGAAGATAGATTTATCAAGCGCTTCCGCTACTTCCTGGTAAGACACCATGATCTGTTTAGGAATACCTGTTACCAGGTCACGGCCGTTTACTGCCACGTCATCTGGTGGGTTATCCAGTTCTTTCAGCGCGGAACCGATCTGAATTTTGATCTGTTCTGCAGTTCTTTCACCGATCAGCAAGCTATGGTAACGACGCAGCGCCTCCATGATATCAGCAGTGAATTCATCACCTGCGATACGGATACTCTGGTCACAAACGATACCTGCCAGGGCGATTACGGAAATACCGGTGGTACCACCCCCGATATCAATGATCATGTTACCTACCGGCTCTTCTACATCGATGCCGATACCCAATGCAGCGGCCATAGGTTCATGTATAAGGAACACTTCCTTCGCGCCTGCCTGTTCAGCAGAGTCACGTACGGCGCGTTTTTCTACTTCTGTGATGCTGGATGGTATACAGATAACCATACGCCAGCTGGGGGAGAATAAGGGCTTTTTGGGATACACCAGTTTGATCATCTCGCGAAGCATACCTTCTGCCGCGTTAAAGTCGGCGATCACACCATCTTTTAACGGACGGATCGTACGCAGGTACTCGTGTGTTTTCTCGTGCATCATCATGGCCTTCTTACCTACCGCCACGATTTTACCGCTTGCGCGCTCTATAGCAACAATGGAAGGTTCATCCACCACCACCTGGTCGTTGTGTATGATCAGCGTGTTAGCTGTACCTAAGTCAATCGCTATTTCCTGTGTTAAAAAATTAAAGAACCCCATTGCTTAATATGGTCAAAATATTATTGTGTGCAAAAATGAATAATTCCAACGAATATACAATCTAAAAACTGTTTGTTTTCTCAATAATACAACTATAATATTAAAAAATACTAGTTATTGTATTGGATGAGCCGGTTAATAAGTTGTAACAATTAATGACAATGTAATCGCTGGCATAGTAATGACTCTCGAAAACGCTTAAACGAAAAATGGCTGCTGCTAATTGTGTACTCTATATGAATGAGTTATGCGCTCCAGGACCACCCCAGCCGGTCCTTCCCGGTACTTTCCGGGCCACAGGATCAAACTACACTTTTCGCGCCGTAAGGGCGTGAAAGGCGCAAATGAACATCACCTACACGAACTCGTAACCAATATCCCTCCTGTAATATTTGCCTTCAAAATCAATAATTTCAGCTGTCTGCCGGCTGTGTGTCAACGCAATGCCCAGATCTGCTGCCAGGGATGTCACCGTCAGTACACGTCCTCCGTTGGTAAGGATTTCTCCGCCAGCGGCGCGCGTTCCTGCCTGAAACACCAGCTGATCCTGCGTAGGCGCCGGTATGTTGCTGATTACCTTTCCTTTCTCGTATGCTTCCGGATAGCCTTTTGCTACCAGCATAACCGTAGTTGCCACGCGGGCATCCTCAAAAATCTGCTGTGAAGAAAGTTTACCTTCCTGCACCGCCCTGAAAAGTTCCAGCAGATCGTTCTGCAGTCGTGGCATGACCACTTCTGTTTCCGGATCGCCCATACGACAGTTGTACTCAATGACAAATGGTTCCCCATCCACCTTGATCAAACCGAAGAAGATAAACCCGTTATAGGCGATCTGCTCTTTTTCCAGTCCGGCCACCGTCGGACGGATCACACGCTCTTCCACCATGTCCATAAATGCCTTGTCGGCAAACGGCACCGGTGAAACAGCCCCCATACCTCCGGTATTCAGACCAGTATCTCCTTCTCCGATCCTTTTATAATCTTTTGCAGTAGGCAGTATCTGGTAGGAACGGCCATCTGTCAGCACAAATACTGACAACTCTATTCCCGTCAAAAACTGTTCTACCACTACTTTCTTGCTCGCATCGCCAAACTTCGCATCTTTGATCATCTGTGAAAACTCCGCCACTGCTTCTTCGTGATCGTTCAGGATCAATACGCCCTTGCCAGCCGCAAGCCCATCGGCTTTCAGTACGATCGGCAGGGAATGTGTACGCAGGTAAGCCACACCTTCCTCATAATTTTCCTCACTGAACTCGCGGTAAGCGGCAGTTGGAATATCATGACGCAGCATGAACTGTTTCGCAAATGCTTTACTACCCTCCAGCTGTGCTCCCAGGGCAGATGGGCCCATTACCGGAATGTGCTGTAAAGCAGCGTCCTGCTGAAAATAATCGTAAATTCCTTTTACCAGTGCCTCTTCAGAACCCGGCACTACCAGAGAGATCGCATTCTCTACGCAGAAAGTCTTTATTTTCTCAAAATCAGAAACAGCGAAATCCAGGTTCTGACCGTACTGGGCAGTACCCGCATTGCCGGGCGCTATAAACAACTGTTCACAATGTGAGCTCTGTGCCATTTTCCAAGCCAGGGCGTGTTCGCGTCCGCCGCTTCCTAATAGTAATATCTTCATATGAAAAAATAAAAATTCGCTTGCGCGCTTAAAATACATTCACCTGATCAATCTGCTCCGTTCTTCCAATTTTTTTGCAAAGAAAGGCCAAAATTTGACCAAAAACACCATTTTACCTGATAAAAAGCTGAATTTATTTAACTTGCCGGATTCGACGGACTGACTAACACCATAAACAACAAAAACTAAACGTACCTATTATGACTCAAACTGCTGTTGAGCAGCCTGTAATTTCGCCGTCCCCTAAGGGGAAGGGGCACCATAAGGGATTATATGTACTCTTCTTTACTGAAATGTGGGAACGCTTCGGCTACTACCTGATGATCGGTATCTTCTTCCTTTATCTTGTAGATCCTGCCGCCAACGGAGGTAAGGGTCTCGATACGACCAAAGCTGCTGACCTCGTTGGTTCCTACATCGCATTAGTATATCTCTCTCCATTCCTGGGAGGGCTCATGGCCGACCGCTACCTCGGATACCGCCGGGCCGTTATTCTCGGAGGCTTCCTTCTTGCCGCCGGATACTTCTGTCTGGCCGTTCCCGGCGATATGGCCATGTATGTGGCCCTGGGCCTGATCATCATCGGTAACGGGTTCTTTAAGCCCAATATCGGTACCATCCTGGGTAATATCTATAACAGAGAAGACCTCCGCGCCAAGAAAGATGTTGCCTACAATATCTTTTATATGGGCGTGAACATCGGCGCCTTCATCTGCAACTTCGTAGCCGCCTATCTCCGTAACCACTACGGATGGGGCCACGCATTTGCCGCTGCCGGCGTAGGTATGCTCATCGGCCTGGTGATCTTCAGCACCAACCAGCAGGTAATTGCCTCCGGCGATGTCAGAAAAGAGCCTTCTCCGGATGATATGCCGATCGGTAAGATCGTATCCCTGGTGTTCGTACCGGCTATCCTCGCTGCTACGCTCGGTTACTTTATGCATGACATATTGGGTTACTTAATACATGATAATAAAGAACATACCCTGTTCCACACCCGTTCCAACGACGCATTCATGTTTGCCTGCGTACCGATCATTATCTTCTATATCCGTCTTTATACCACTTCCAAGAAACATGAAGACAAACGCGGACTCGGCGCCCTGCTGGCGTTCTTCGCAGTAGCGATCGTGTTCTGGGTGATCTATAACCAGAACAGTACCGGTCTGACCATCTGGGCTGACCAGTATACCGACCGTGGTATGTCCGCTACCGTGGAAGAAGCAGCTAAGCCATTAGGTATGCTGCAAACCGTTACTACAGACCCTCACGCCGTAACACAGGTTGACGAGCACTTCCGCGCCGTGACCGATGCCAGCGGTAAAACCCTGGAAACACAGGGACCTGACCCATACTTCCAGAACCTGCCAAAAGACCAGTGGCCAAAAGATGGTAAAATGAGACTGATCTCCACCGAGATCTTCCAGTCCATCAACCCTTTCTTTATCGTGGCATTCAGTCTAATGGTAGTAGGGCTCTTCGGCTGGCTGGCCAAAAGCGGTAAGGAGCCAACCACGCCTGTGAAGATCGCTATGGGTATCTTCCTGGCCGGCGCATCCTCCCTGCTCATGGTGGTAGCCGCTTCCATGACAAACGTTTACCTCGATAAATCATCCATGGCATGGCTGTTTGGCACCTACGCCGTATTTACGGTAGGTGAGATCCTGGTAAGCCCGATCGGTCTTTCCATGGTATCTAAACTGTCCCCTCCACGCGTAACGGCCCTCATGATGGGTGGCTGGTACCTGGTAAACGCGATCGCCGGTAAAGTGGCAGGTCTGATGGCTACCTTCTGGGACGAGTTCATCGACAAGAAACTTTACTTCCTGATCCTCGTAATATCTGCCGCTGTTGCAGGTGTTGTGATGCTGATGATCAGCAAATGGATCGCACAGGTCGTGAAAGAAAAGACGGGTTCTTATTAAACTCAACTGATTATCAGATAAATAGAGAAGGCGCGACCCCGGTTGCGCCTTCTCTATTTATGTCTGCTAAAACTTGTCCCTGACTGCGACCAATTATCCGAAAAGCCCGTTCTAAAAGGGATTTTTCACTTATATTGCCGTTTAATCAACAAAAATCTACACTATCAAACCAACTTATGGCAGATAAATTCAAGCCTTTCGTATCGCCCGAGGTGAATATGAAGGAATTTACCATCAAGTCCATTGTACTGGGCTGTATTTTCGGGATCATCTTTGGCGCCGCAACTGTATACCTCGCATTGAAAGCAGGTTTGACCGTTTCTGCATCTATACCTATCGCAGTTATTGCCATTACCCTTGGCCGCAGATTTTTCAAGACCACTATCCTGGAAAACAACATTATCCAGACCACTGGTTCTGCTGGTGAATCCATCGCTGCCGGTGTCGTATTTACCCTGCCAGGCTTCCTGTTCCTGACAGACGGTGGCGGCGAACAGTTCTTCAATTACATGACGATCCTGATCCTGGCCATCTTCGGCGGTATCCTGGGTACCCTCATGATGATCCCCCTGCGTCGTTCCCTGATCGTAAAAGAGCATGAAACCCTCCCTTATCCGGAAGGTACTGCCTGTGGAGAGGTACTGATCGCAGGTGAGAAAGGTGGTGATTTTGCAAAAACAGCTTTCTACGGATTAGGCTTTGCTTTTATATATGCCATACTTCAGAAGGTCATGCACATCGTGGCAGAAGTGCCGTTCTACATGACCAAACAGGTAAATAAATACTTCCCTTCCGCCCGTATCAGTGGTGAGATCACTCCTGAATATATGGGTGTAGGCTATATCATCGGTCCCCGTATTGCGGGTGTACTGGTAGCTGGTGGCGTACTGTCCTGGCTGGCGCTGATCCCTTTACTGTCCTCACTGGTGCCGGCAGACATGATCGCCGCACAGCTGGTAAAACTCGGCTATCTGGCCAGCGTAACCACACCAGGTGGTAAAGGTAACTGGGACCCTACCCTGCATACTTTCGGTGATTTCTCGGCTGCCGTATACTTCGCCTATGTACGCCAGATCGGCGCAGGTGCAGTAGCAGCTGGTGGTTTTATCACCCTGATCAAAACGATCCCTACTATCATTTCCTCTTTCAAAGGCAGCATCGGCTCCTTTAAAAAAGAAGGTAATGGCGAGGATGGTACTGCGAATGGTGCTGTTCCGCGTACAGAAAGGGACCTGAATGTGAAGATCGTGTTGATCGGTAGCATCGCGCTGATCGTATTAATGGCCTTCCTCCCTCAGTTACCGGGTGATTCCATCGGTAAGAAACTGCTGGTAGGTTTGCTGGTCGTGATCTTCGGCGCGTTCTTCGTAACCGTGTCCAGCCGTATCGTAGGGCTGATCGGTTCTTCCAACAACCCGATCTCCGGTATGACCATCGCTACCCTGATGGGTACCTGTCTGGTATTTATCGCAGTAGGCTGGAGTGGTAAAGTATATGAACCAATGGCGCTGGTAGTAGGTGGTATGATCTGTATCGCTGCTGCAAATGCCGGTGGTACCTCTCAGGACCTGAAATCAGGTTATATCGTAGGTGCAACGCCTATGTACCAGCAGCTAGCCCTGTTCATTGGTGCGATCGTTTCTTCCATCGTGATCGGTCTGACCGTGAAATTCCTGGATAAACCAACCGCTGCGATGATCGCTAATGGCGTTACTGACCACGCGATCGGTAGTACTTATTATCCTGCGCCACAGGGTACCCTGATGGCCACCCTCGCAAAAGGTATCCTTTCTTATAACCTCGACTGGCAGTTTGTGCTGGTAGGCGTATTCCTGGCAATCACCATGGAACTCTGCGGCATCAAATCCCTGTCATTCGCAGTAGGTGCTTATCTGCCATTATCTACCACCCTGCCTATCTTCATCGGTGGTGCGATCCGTGGTCTGGTAGACAAAAAACGTAAAAAGGATAATATCCAGATATCTGCTGAAGAAGAAGAACTGGGTAAGGGTAACCTGTTTGCGACCGGTCTGGTAGCAGGTGGCGCCGTTGCCGGGGTGATCATCGCCATACTCGCAGGCTTTGATGGTTCAGCAAGTGTGCTGGCCAGCATTAACCTGGAAGAGACGCTTTCACATACGCTCGGAACGGGTGGCTACTTCCTGCTGGGAACAGTTGCCTTTGCACTGATGGGAACTTATCTCTATCGTGTAGCTGTTAAAAAATAAACCGGCGCAGACAACTCATTGTCTGTCGTCCATAAATATTAAAAATCCTGATCTGTGACAGATCAGGATTTTTTAATTTTCAGGGGCTATAATATTCACAATTAACTGCTTATTATTGCGTTATAGAACCAAATACCCCTATTATGCGCCCAATTCTAGCTATTGTCTGTGTAGCCTTATTGCTATCTGCCTGCGAAAAAGAACAACATGAAGAAGTCCGCAAGTTTATATCTTGTCAGATGGACACCGTCTTTTTCATAGGCGAGAATCCAAAGGCCGTTATTACCAGGGCCGATCTGACAGATACCGATCCGAACAATGATATCGACAAACTGACCATCACTGCCAGTGGGGAAAAGGCCGAGAAATTAAACATTACCCTGATAGGCAGCAGTGAAGGGCTTGATCATAGTGTGTTCAATTCACAGGATGGCAACACGTTTTCCGTTCATTACGATAAGAACAATGTCACACAGATCGCCGACCAGACTTATGGGTCTTTTACCCTTGCCATCAGGGTTGTCAAAGATAGCCTCATAGAAGCGTCTTTCTATGGAACTGCTGTAGACACCAGTGGTACATTCGTTCCCAAACCCATCACACATGGTTTTCTGCGGGCGATCGTCACTGCTAATTAGACAAAAGATAAATGTTCGTACTGCTTTTTCAGAATAGCCGCATCATCTGCGCCCAACCAGTTTTTTAATAATGTTGCATACACACTTTTGAAATCGACCGTGTGTTGCAGGTCTCCTTCATCAAGATTGACCAGGTCCGGTCCATCATTCAGCAATCCCTGTTTTTTCAGTCCGCCACCAATGAGGAACATATTATTGGCAGTGCCATGATCTGTTCCTCCGCTGGCATTCTGTGCGACGCGACGGCCAAATTCAGAGAATGTAACGATCACCACATCCTGGAAACGGTTGTTATTCTTCAGTTCACGGGTCAGCGCCGTAATCGCTTCATCCAGTCTTTTCAACTGCGTCTGTTGCGATGCCAGCTGATTCACATGCGTATCAAAAGCGCCATGCGATACATAATATACTTTCGTACTGATATCTGACATGATCAGGCGGGCAATGGTCTGCATATTTTTCCCCAGATCGGTCGCCGGAAAAAGTTCTTTGGTCTTATAGGCCTTAAACTGATTTTTAATATATCCTGCGGATGACATGGTTGCGCCCATGGTCTTATACAAATAGTCTACCGGCGCATGATCATCTTCTATCGGATGACCGCTATTTTCTTTACCCAGCAACTCTTTGAACATACGGTCATTGGCTGCTGCCTGTAACTTATCAGGGTCTTTAAAGGCAAGTCCTTTCTGCAGATCGCCTTTCATCGCCAGACTCAATGTATCATCTATCTCCAGTGCCTGTACAGGTTTATCACAACCCTTGCACTGGGCGTCCAGGAAACGGCCGATCCAGCCATCTGTCCAGTTTTCAGATGAAGCGCTTGCGGACTGCCAGATATCCATCGAGCGGAAATGCGAGCGGTCCGGATTAGGGTACCCTACGTTATTCATAATAGCGAGCGAACCTTCATCATACAGGCCTTTCAATCCCTGTAACGCGGGATGAATACCTATTTCATCCGTCAGTGATAAGGCCTGTTCTCGTTGAATGCCCAGGGTCGGGCGTGAGCGGTAGTAAATATCATTACGATAAGGGATGACGGTATTCAGTCCGTCGTTACCACCTGACAATTGTACCACGACCAGTACTTTATTGCCGGGAGGCGCCAGGTTATCTTTTTCGAATGCTTTCAGGAATTTAGGCATCATCATGGAAGCAGAGGCCAATGATCCCACCTGTAAGAAACTTCTTCTGTTTAAGATCAGCATGATTTGATTGTTTAAAGTGGATACATTAGCACAACTGATATTCCGGAGTGCTCATCACTGCGATTGCAACGGTTTTTATATAGTTTTCACGGGAGGATGCGTCCGCATAATTTTCAAGTACCTGCTTACTGACGTTTTTATTCGCCTGCAGCAATGATCCTGCGATAGCATCCGCCAGTTTTTCACGCGGCACCTTTTCATAGTCTTTCAGCAACGCGTTCCAGTTGATCACGCCTTTGATCTTTTTCGCATACTGTTTCTTTACAGACTCATTCAGCTCCATGGTTACTTTATAACTACCCATTCCCATCTCAGGCGTGATTTCCTTTGGCGTGATATTGAACTCTTTTTCATAGAGTATCATCTTGGGTAACTGCATGCGGTACATCAGACTGGAACTATCTATCCAGTTACGTCCACCGGGCCATCCGGCCACATTGGGAGGATAAAATAAGACCTGTCCCAGTACCTGCTGGAATGACAACATCACTTCTTCTCTTTCAAATTCAACGGGAACGGCCCTACGTAATCCGACAAGGAGTTCTACCGGTGATTTTATACGTGTACCGATCAGGCTTGCATCATAAAACCAGTCTGCATTAAAAAGGTATTGCATCAATGCGCCGATATCATATCCGGAGGAATAAAACTTATCTGCGAGTTTATTCACGTTCGCTTCGTTCAGGTTCTCACTGACGAAGAAACGATATATTTTCGTGGTGATATATCTGGCGGTTTCTTTCTGCTCCAGCAGTATTTTCAGTACATCGTCCCCATTGAAATTGCCACTCTTTCCCAACACAGTTTTTTGTCCGTTATCGTGTCTTTTCTCCCTGAACACAAAACTGCCATCTCCTTCATATGCCCAGCCTGTAAAAGATCGCGCTGCTTCTTTGATATCCGTTTCGGAGTAATGTCCTCTTCCCATGGTGAATAGCTCCATGACTTCGCGGGCGAAGTTTTCGTTCGGATGTGCTTTCACGTTCTGCTGATTATTCAGGAACTGCAACATAGCGGGCGACTTGGATACAGCGGTCAGCAACTCACCGAAATTACCCAGTGCATTTTCCCTTATTACCTGTAATAACTGCTGATTGAAAAGTACGTTCTGCGTACGGCAGGCAAAATGTCCATGCCAGAAGAGCGCCATTTTCTCGCGCAGGGGATGTTCACTCTGCACCATTTCATTCATCCATTGCAGATTGAGGTCCTTGACACCCTGGCGGTTCATTTTGTTCAGTTCTCTCTTTTCTTCGGGAGACATCATTTTATTGCGATCGGGCAGATCGGAAACGTCGCGGACTTTCAACGGCGTTTGTACGTCTTTTTCGGGTCCTGCCAGTATCTTACTGATGACCTGACGACGTTTTTTGTGGGTCCAGTCTTCAATTATTGCAGGAGAAGCGCCAAATCCGGCTCTCCATGCCAGGTGTTGCATTTGTAGTTTTTCAGGAACTGCGGGCATACAGGTAGATAGATTTTGGGTTTGACAAGAGAGAAGAGAGAAGGTTTAACAGCAGGAGGGAGAATTAATATGATGAAATTGTTAAGAAAGGGCAATTAAGAATTAAGAATTGGTTAGCCGTAAGTTATGTTACGGCTTCTTTGCGATGAATTGACAATTATTTCAGAGAATTAACAATTAAGGATCAGCCATTTACCAAAGCACAATTCTTAATTGTTAATTCTTAATTTTTTTACGGTCTGAATCTCCATACCGGATAACTACTTCCTTTTTCAAACACCCGCTGTTCCGCAGGCAGTTCCAGGAAGCCATCCGCCTGTAATAAAGCGGCGAGGTCCCCTGAACCATGATAAGGCGGGGGCAGGGCAATCAGCTGTCCACCCGCTACCGGATGCAGTCTTACCGGCATAAAATAGGTCAGCGGGGACGAAAAGTTAACGTCCGCTCCCAGTACTGCGTGCGGCACAGGAGGCGCTGTATATTGGAGGCTGGCGCGGAACCAGGGTAATACATAACGGTAGCAACACATAAAGCCGGACACAGGGTTACCAGGCAGGGCGAATACGACGGGACCGTTTTCAAACTGTCCGAAGAGGAATGGTTTTCCCGGGCGTTGCTGTACTTTGTGAAAAAGCTGCTGCATGCCCATCTGCTCCAGTACCAATGGCAGATAATCGTATTTTCCGGCTGATACAGCCCCTGTACAGATCCAGGCATCCGCATCCTTCAATGACTCAAATAATGACCGTATAGCGGCCTCATTATCCTGTACATGATAACAGCTGGCCTCGATACCCAGTTCTTTTAATGCAGCTGCCAGACTATAGGAGTTGGAAATCCTTACCTGGTGGATGTCGGGCGTATCGGCTACAGGCACCAGTTCGTCGCCAGTGGCGATAATGGCAACCTTTGGCAGCCGGCTGACATTCACCAGTGTTTTCCCTACAGAAGCCAGTATGCCGATCTCAGCGGCGGTTAACCAGGTACCGGCAGGAATGACCAGTTGTCCGGCAGCAGCGTCCGTACCCTGCCGGTGAATGGCCTGTCCTTTTTCCACGGCGGCATTGATGGTAAAACGTTTGAACCCTTCATGCTCTGTGGCGATCAGGTGTTCATACTGGATGACGGTATCCGTCAGTTCCGGCAGGATAGCGCCGGTCATTACCTCCATGCAGTTGGCGGTGTTTCCCAGCTGTTTACGGGGCATACCTGCAGCCTGCATATCTTCTACGCCAAAGACGGTCTGTCCCTTGGAATAGGTCTCATAATCGATGGCAATACCGTCCATCATCACCCTGTCGTAAGGGGGAAAATCTCTGTCAGATAAGACCGGTTCCCGCAGGATACGTCCGGTAACGGCAGTAAAGGGCAGCTGTTCCATGCCGAAGTCACGAACAGTACTCATCACAGCGGCAAATGCGGCAGTTACGTCTATCAGCATTGTTTTGGAGGTTTGATTGCTTTAGTTGTAAATTTATTCCATTATGAGCAATGATTCAAGTCAACAGGGATTTTCACATTTGAATGCAGCCGATCAACCCGTCATGGTGGACGTTAGCGGCAAAACAGATACAGTGCGCGTGGCAGTAGCAGAAAGCAGGGTATTCCTGCCGGAGATCGTAAGACAACAATTCAGCGGAAAAGATATACATACGGCGAAAGGGGCCGTCTTTCAGACCGCCATACTGGCGGGCATTATGGCTGCGAAGAAAACGCCTGATCTGATACCTTTATGTCATACATTACTGCTTGATGGCTGTCAGGTTGATATCGTACTGGAAGAAGAAGAGGCAGTGGTACGCTGTACGATCAAAACGACCGGCAAAACCGGTGTGGAGATGGAAGCGTTGACAGGGGCCAGCGTAGCGGCATTGACGATTTACGATATGTGTAAAGCATTTACACACGAGATGGTGATCAGACAAACACGGCTGCTGAGCAAGACAGGTGGCAAAAGGGATTTTTAAAAACAATGACATGGCAGCTCTATTAAAAGGACTCATTTTATGCGGTGGCCGCAGTACACGTATGCAGCAGGATAAAAGCCTGATCGCTTACCATGGCGTACCGCAATGGCAATATCTCTACGAACTGGTAAAATCCATCCTGCCGGAAGTATATGTTTCCTGCCGCGAAGATCAGCAGGAATACTTACGTACAGATATCGATGTTATAACAGATAGTGTGGAAGGCGGCGGTCCTTCTGTAGGTTTACTCAGTGCAAACAAGGCCTTTCCGGATGTGGCCTGGCTGGTACTGGCGGTTGATCTTCCATTGATCAGCGCCCAAAGCGTGAACTATCTGATCGCACAAAGACAGACAGCGAAAGACGCAACTTCACTGATCAGTCCTGTCAATCACCTGCCGGAACCACTGATCGCTATCTGGGAGCCTTCCGGCTTGCAAAAGCTCCGGCAGAATGTAACCGAAGGCAGGAACTGCCCACGTAAGACATTACTGAACGCAGATATCCATCAGATAGAAAATCCATTCTCAGCAGAACATTTTAATGCCAATACGCCTGACGAAATGAAGGAAGCAGGCGCTCAGCTGGGACTGAAATAACGAACGTACGTTGATAGTCGCATTAAACCGCTATTACTATTGCATTACGCCACTATCTGTCCGCTCCTGAGCGAAGCGGTAGCGTAGAAATTGCGGTGTAATGCCGGTGTAATGCGAAGCACACTAAAATAACGCTAAGCCGCTCTCTCCATTTGGAAAGAGCGGCTTTTGTTTTTGGGCTATATCAGTATGATTTTTTACAGATGTCATACTCCTGTATTTCACGATGGTCTATCCGGCCATAAAAACCTGGTATAGCGCATTCAGCTCCGCTGTATAGTATTGCAAATGAGATGTACAATAGCTATACGGTTTGATGGCATCTTTTAGCATCAGATTATTCGTACAATCCCGATAGTAGGTATTTTTTATTGCAAACTATTTGCAACAACGCTGCAAACGATATATATTTGCTCCCGTGATAAGATCAACTCTATACAGGTTTGTAGCATATCTCCTGCTCGTAACGTTCAGTTACATCCAGGGAGTACAGGTCCTGCATGATTATCATCATCACTATTATTCTCCTGACAAACATCTGCACTTCGGGAAAGACCCGGCCTGTAAAATATGTGATCATCTGCTGGTGAAGAAACATCAGTCGCTGACCGCAGATATTTTTACGCTGCGTAATATCCATCTGAAACCCGAAATCATCCGGGAGGTAGTCTGCACAAGACCTGCAGCGATTTTCCTTCCCAGCGACCTGAATAAAGATCCTCCATCAATAGCATAAATACGGTCCCTCCATCAACAGTTTTGAGTGTCCTCAAAACATTTTAAATCATACATACATGTCGATTTCAAAACAGCTACCGCTGTTTTGCCTGCTGACCTATGCCGTATCCGTACAGGCGCAGGTCGGGAGAGGCGATACTATTCGCCTGCGCGACGTCGAAGTAAGCGGTAAGATGCCTGTAAAAACAGGTACTGCCACTGCTATGTCGCTAAGCAATGAACAGCTGGAGCAAACACGCGGCGCGAGTCTCGCCGGTGCATTATCTGTATTACCAGGTCTCAGCATACTGAAAACAGGGCATTCTATCGAGAAGCCTGTGATCAATGGCATGCACAGTAACAGGGTACTGATACTGAACAACGGTGTAAGGCAGGAAGGCCAGCAATGGGGCACTGAACATGCACCGGAAGTAGATGCCTATGTCGCCAAGGAACTGGTCGTGATCAAAGGCGCTGAAGGCGTACGTTACGGTGCGGATGCACTGGGTGGCGTCATACTCGTGAAACCTGCTCCCTTATCCGAACAAGGCAAACTAAAAGGTGAAGTATATCTGACCGGCGCTACGAATGGCCGTTCAGGCAATGTAGCCCTTATGCTGCAAGGCAATGTACGTGGTATTGGATGGCGGGCACAGGGCTCATTTAAAAAAGCCGGGAATATCAAAACGGCAGATTATTACCTGGGCAATACCGGTGTCAATGAAAGCAATTTTTCCGGCGCGCTTAAATACAGATCGTTTGATCTATACTATAGTCATTTCAGTACTGAACTGGGTATCCTGCACAGTGCGCATATCGGGACTATAGAAGATATTGCAGCGAGAATTGCGCACGGCCGTCCTTTCGAAGCATATGGCTTTACATATGACATTACGCCTCCCCGCCAGCAGGTTACCCATGATCTCGCCAAATTAACATGGAAAACGGATAAACTGGAAATACAATACGCGTTTCAGCGAAACCACCGGCAGGAATTCGATCTGCGGCGTTCAGCCGGCAATGATGCACGGGCGATGATGGACCTTGTACTCAGCACCCAGACGATCGATGCGACTTATCATATCCGCCACAGTAATTATCTGAAAGGTACCTGGGGCCTCAATGGTATGCTTCAGGTCAATAACAATACACCGGGCACTGGCACAACACCGCTGATACCGAATTTTGACAGCTATACTTTTGGTGCATATGCTGTAGAAAGATTCGTAAAAGAACGCTATGAACTGGAAGCAGGCATCCGGTATGATCTCAAATATTTTGATGCGGCCGGTTACCGCTATGATTATACAAAATTCAATGATAACGGTGGATTTGATCTGAACCTTTTTACCGATACCCGGCAGTTCCATAACGTGTCCGGTGCACTGGGCGCAGTATTACATCTCAATAACAAAATGGAGCTGCGCAGCAACATAGGGCTGGCCTGGAGAGCACCGGGAGCAAATGAACTCTATAGCGATGGACTACACCATGGCGCCGCGATCTATGAGATAGGTAATCCGGATATGAAAAGCGAACAGGGGTATAAATGGGTCAATTCGCTTTCGTACAGCAGCAACAAATTACAATTACATCTGGATATATATGCGCACTACATCAGCAATTATATCTATGCACAACCAACACCTGATACGGTAAGAAGGACCGTGCGCGGCACCTTTCCCATCTTCATCTATCAACAGACGGACGCTGCATTTACGGGCGTCGACTTTGGCGGCAGTTATCGCTTTTTACCTGCCTTCACTTATACAGCGAATGCTGCGATGATCAGAAGCCGGGAATATCTCCCTTATATACCTGCCGATCGCTTTGATCATGGAATACAATGGGACTACAGGCAATGCTATATAAAGTTCGAACACAGGTATGTGGCCCGGCAAAAAAGATATAAGCCCAATACTGATTATGCAGCGCCGCCAACTGCTTATCATCTCTTCGAAGCGGTAGCAGCAGTAAAGTATAAATCAGTCTCCATCAGCCTTTCCGTGGACAATCTGACGAACAGGCTTTATAAAGACTACATGGATAGGTTCCGGTACTACGCACATGAGATGGGCAGAAATTTTACACTCAGAATTCATTATACATTTTAAACAATACACAATTATGAACAAGTTACGCAACTACCTGCTGTTGGGAATGATCACATGCGGTGCGCTCACGTTTTCTTCCTGTTCGAAGGAAGACCCGGTGCCTGAAAAAGATCAGGAAGAAGTAGGTAAAACATCCTTGTTGTTACAGGAAGTAGCATGGGACGGTGATTTCAGAACGGGCCATTCACATGCGATCGACGGTGCTGTTATCGACACTATTGATTTTGATGAACAAGGTAATGCACCGGTAGGATTTCACCTGCATCTGCACACCGGTCATTCCTACAAACTGACCCTCATTGCACGCGACTACGCAGGACGCGAAATACAACAGACATTCCTCGACAGGGCAGACATACATCAGGCAGTCATCCTGGGTGCGCCTACTGGCGTACTTGACTATACCTATGGCGATGACCAGGTAGGCGTAACAGGTTATCTGCACGTCGTAAAAGGCGCTTCCACCTTTACGCTCCAATACCTGATGCGTCATCTGAACCCTGGCGTAAAAGCAGGCGTAACAGCGGATGACTGGAACAATACCAATTATCAGTCTAAACTGGCCGGCGCTACTGATCTCGATCTAAAATTTGAATTACACCCTGTTGAATAAAAACCAATAAAATAGAAACCATGAAAAAGTATTGCTATGCATTTGCTGCTATCGCCTTATTTCTGACAGCATGTAGTAAAGATGACGAGAAAGTTACACCCGATGATCCGAATGTGATCGCTTCTTCAAGACTTGATTTCATTGAAGTAAACGGAAGCGCACACGGTGATCACTTCCATGATCTCGCAGAAAAAACCGGTGAGAAAGACAGTATCGCGATACTGTTTAATGCGCAGGGAGAAGCACAAAACGGACATGTGCATCTTGATCCGCATAAGATCTACAGGATGCAGTTTCGCCTGTTTAACAAGGCGGGACAGGAGTTACAGCAAAGCTTTCTGCGGAGCAAAACAGTAGCCGATTCTTTTAAAGTATTCCTAAGCGGCGGAAATTTCATTTTGAATCCGACCACCGGCGATGCAGAAAATGGAGCGATCTTTCAGCCAAGAGAACAGGTGTATGGAGATGGCACTACTGTAGGTGGTAAGTATGAAACAACGGGCATATTGGCTTACCTTACCCTGGGAGAAGCGAATAGCGGCGCAGAAGCAGATATCTCTTATATATTACGCAAGCTCAATGATCCTGCTACCAAAGCGAAGATTGAACGTACAGACTGGAACTATCCGGATTATGCTACCCGTTATGCAGGGACAGATATCGCAAAACTAACTTTCGAGGTACACGCGGAAGAACACGAATAGTGATCAATTACTTTCTTGAGAAAAGCGTGTCTCAGCGATAGCCGGGACACGCTTTTTATTATCTTATCAGGGATGTGCAGCTACCCACACTTCTCCATCTTCAAAAAATTCTTTCTTCCAGATAGGCACTGTTTCTTTTAAGGTATCGATCGCATATTCACAGGCATCAAAAGCAGCTGCGCGATGAGGCGCCGCTACAGCGATCACTACGACTACTTCACCCGGTTTTTTTTCACCAACGATATGTAACATAGCGATCTTTTTGAGTGCAAATTTTTCTACTGCATCATCTGCGATCTTCTCCATTTCGAGTAATGCCATCGGTTCATAACATTCGAACAAAAGTTGATTTACTTTTCGTCCTTTTGTATTGTTGCGCACATTGCCAGAGAAGACAACAACACCTCCGCAGTCGGGCGTCTCAACGAAGTCCAGCGCTTCTTGTACGGTCACATTGCTGTCTATTTTTATTAACTTATTCATCTGATTATCGCTTAGAGAATTTGTGTATTTCGAAGTAAAATAATTTTTATTGAACAGAGAAATTGATCTAATATTGGTGCATTAAATATTTGTTTGTAATGCCAATACATCCTGTTGTACACACACTTATCTGGATCGCTTGTATCGCGTGTTTTCTTTATCCTATTATTCCAATGATCAGATACGACGCTACACTGAGAAAAACTCAGCGAAAGTTTCTAGAAGAAATGGATGAAGAAATCAGAAAATTCAAAGCTGATCCTGAAAACTACAAGGCAAAACAGCGTTAATTGCTTATTCTAGGGGACAACGTGCGCTTTATTATTTAAAATCCAAATCTTGTTACATTGACTAAGTTAGCCTATTTCCGGAAAGGGGAACAGAAACCGCATGCCTATGCAAATAAAATTGGTGCTGGTGGCGGTACAGTTTTATTACTAATGGCAGAACAAATGCCTGATGCTTACTGGTTCAAAAACTATGTAATCGTAGCAGCACCTTCACTAGCCATAAGCCTTGCAAAGCTTACGAACTGGGTAATGAGCTACTGTGAAGCATTTTTTAATTTTTGGCGTATCGCACAAACACAGCGGACTATTGACAGAGAAATCCGTTCTTTAAAGCTGGATCCGATTGTGCCAGCAGATGCAATACACAAACTGGAACTGACAGCAATAGAAGCTAAGATTCAAAATGTAGAGCAGACGATTGACAAACTAAACAAGCTAAGAAGAAACTAATCTCATCCACCACTCACCGGAGGAATCACTGCAATTTCATCACCAGGCTGCAAAGTATCCTCATCATTTGCATACACTTTATTCACAGCAATCATCAGGGAACGTAACTGTTCCAGGGAGGGGTATTTTGTGTACAACCAGGCTCTGAGTGCTGCTACTGTAGTGATTCCTTCTGCTGTAATAACAGGCGCACCTGCTATATCTTTCGCTATGCCGAATAATAAAATGCGCATATCCCAATCATGAAATTTAGATAAAGCTACGATATTGTAGTAATTTAAGGGGTGATATATCAAATAACAGTCAAATGAAAATCAGGATCAGAGGCAATAGCATCCGTTATCGTCTGGATAAAAAAGACGTCGAAATACTAAAAAACGAAGGTAAAGTAGAAGAGAGCACCACCATTGGAGCCGGTCAGCTTCATTTCTGTCTGAAGGCAAAAGAAAACGCTACCAGCCCATTCATCAAACTGGAAGGCCCGGCCGTACACCTGTCTTTCCCGAAAGAGCAGGTACGGGAATGGACCGATACCGATCAGGTAGGGTTCTCCGCAGAAATTCCCAATGCAGATGGGTCTACCCTTCATATACTTGTTGAAAAGGACTTTAAATGCCTTACCGAACGTAGTGAAGACGACAGCAATGCTTTTGATAATCCATTAGAAAGCTGCTGATCAATCATTTACACATATATCCACCTACTGGAATATCAATTATTATCACCATTAAACAGCTAGTCAGCGCACTATTTCTTTTGATAGCTGCCAGCCGCCGGAAAGCCTTTTTCAGCGCGGTTGTACAAATCACGGATCAGCTATAATACTTTACAGATGCAACTTGCAAGAGATTAAAGGGGGAAACACATCATCAACAGCAGGTAAATAACGCCTATGTCACACTATAAAATATGACATCGTTCTGACATACATCCACTATCCAGGTGGATTTTTTCGCTTTTGATCAAAATTTTTCCCGATTCGATCATTCATGAGCAGCTTACTGATCGTTCTTTGTGAAAAAATTCGTCAGTTCATGTTCGGCCACGGTGGTCCAATGGTAACCAGATTGCAAATGCTTCCGTCTACCACATCGTACAGACCAGTACATTGTACAATGCCAACAAGCCGGGATACAGGTGAATTTTCAATAACGTACGTACCAAATAAACCTATTGGGTGGGTGGATATCATGATATCGCCTTTTCCAGAAGGGCGCCAAGGAAGCTGGCAGGCAACGATTTCTTATACAATCTGATCATGAAAAAAATATTTGGCTGGTTACATCTCTGGCTGGGCATCGCCTCCGGTTTAGTAGTCCTGGTAGTAGCAGGGACAGGCAGCCTGCTTGTATTCGAAGAGGAACTGGAACATGCCTTCCGGTCTTCTTTCTTTTACGTAGAAGCGCCCGCCAACACATCCAGACAACCTTTGGATAATCTGACAGCTTATGTGCTGCGTGAAAATCCGAAATATAAAGTGCTTACTATCGGTGTAGAACCGGAAGCAAACCGCAGTATCGTATACCTGCTGGTGAAAGGCAAGCCCAAGGAGATCAAAAATCAGCGCTATGTGGCGGTGAACCCCTACTCAGGTCAGATCATATCTTCTGTAGCGGGTAACAAACGCTTCTTCTCTGTCGTACTCCAGTTACACCGTTACCTGTGTATGGGCGAAACCGGAAAGATCATCACCGGTATTTCCTGCTCCATCTTTACCATTCTGATCCTGACCGGTCTCATATTATGGTGGCCTAAAAGGAATAACAGGAAACAGCGTTTCCGTGTGAAATGGGATGCTTCTTTCAAACGCCTGAACTGGGACCTGCATGCTGTATTCGGTTTTTATGTGCATATCATGCTCTTCGTAATCGCGGTAACCGGACTGATATGGAGTTATAAATGGGTTAATAACCTGCTCTATCTCGCATTTGATGGCAACACCAAACAGCAGAAGATCGTAGCGCCTACCAGCAAACCAGTAGAAAATACCGGCATTGCTTACCTGGACAAGATCGTAGCTACAACCAACGAAAAACTCCCTTACGAAGGAAAGATCACCATCCGCTTTGCGGATTCAGATACACTGGCCGTTTCTGCTGCGAAAGAAAACAGGGCCAGACACGATAATGTGAGCGATTTCCTGTACTTCGAAGCTGGTACCGCCAAACTGCTAAAGGTGAGACTGTATGATAATGAGAGCGCCGGTACGATCGCCAGAAGATGGGTTTATCCGATCCACACGGGTAGTTTTTACGGATGGCCTACCAAGATCATCGCGCTGATCGCAGCACTGGTGGCATTCACCCTGCCGATCTCCGGATTCCTGATCTGGATAGGCAGAAAGAAAAAGAAACCAACAGCAAAAGCAAAGAAGAAATTACCGGTAGATAAAACTGCGAATGCCAGGGTACAGGTACAGTAATGATATCCTGCGAAAGTATATAAGAGAAAGGGCCGTTACGCAGTAAGCGAACGGCCCTTTCTCTTATAAGATCATCTGATCAATACCTATTCATTTCCGCATCTATCTCTGCCGCCCAGGCGTGAATACCGCCGTCCACATTATACACTGCAGGAAAACCGGCTGCATCCAGTTGCTGCGCCACCATCAGACTGCGCATACCATGATGACACAATAAGGCTACAGGAATTTCTTTGCTCAGCTGTGCCATTACGCCACCCACCATACGCATTGGTATCCGCATCGCCTGTGGAATACTGCATATTTCCCATTCATCCGGCTCTCTCACATCTATCAGCTGTAATGGTTTTTCCGTATCCAGCCAGTCCTGCAACTGATGTACAGACAAACTTCTTACGCCGCCTGTATCGCAGGGCTGGTCATAAGTTTCCTGTAATGCTTTGATATCATGATTGCCTGCCACAGGCTTTATCTGGAAAGTATCATGCATGTTGTACAGTGTGTCTATTGTCAGCAGCTGGTTACTTAATACCTCACCGATACCGGTAATGATCTTTACGGTTTCATTCGCCTGATAGGAACCGATAATACCCGGCAGTATCCCCAGGACGCCGATATCGCTACAATTCAGCATAGTACCTGGTTCCGGTTGCTCGGGAAATAAACAGCGGTAGGTAGCGCCGCCTTTGTAATTGAATACGCTGACCTGCCCTTCATATTTATGGATAGCACCATATACAAATGGCTTGTTCAGCATTACACAGGCGTCATTCACCAGGTAGCGGGTCCCGAAATTATCTGTGCAATCCACCACTACATCATAAGGCTGAATAATGTCCAGTGCATTATCAGGCATGATCCAGGTATCGTATGCGGTGAACTGGACTTCCGGATTCAGTTGCTGTAAACGCTTAACAGCGGTACGCAATTTGGGTTGCCCGACTTCTGCTGTGTTGTAAAGGACCTGTCTTTGCAGGTTGGTGAGTGAAATATCATCGTGTTCCACGATGCCTATACGGCCTACGCCCATGGCGGTCAGGTATTGTAATACAGGTACGCCTAATCCGCCTGCACCTATAATCAGTACTGCCGCATTGTTGAGCAGTTGTTGTTTTGCTGGTCCGAAGCCATCCAGTTTCAGGTGTCTGTCATATCGTTGCATCATCCGTTCTTTATCCTTTTTGACATAAATATTGAATCTCCGTATGTACCGTCCGACAGCTTAAATGCCTGCGGCAGACGGCCATATTCCATAAAACCAAAGTTACGATACAACTGAATAGCTCTTTCATTATTTGCGAACACATTAAAGTGTATGATTTCCAGCTCTTCATGTTGTTCTGCCCATCTTATCGCGGCTGTCATTAACCGTCTGCCAATGCCCATATTCCAGCATTCATGCAACACAGCGATACCCAGCTGGCCCAGGTGTTTCTCTTTCCTGAAACCGGATTGTTTGATGGAAATACTACCGACCAGCCGGCCTTCCGTTTCAGCCAGCAGCATCAGGTGTTGCGGACGATTACAGAAGGAGCGGAGAAATACTTCTTCATCTGCGACAGTGAGCGCTGCCGACTCCTGCGGGGTCATTAACAGGAAGCCTGTCTCTGTGGTCAACTGTTGGTATAATGCCAGCAGGGCTGGAGCGTCTTCCAGTGTGGCCGGGCGTACCAACAATACCTGGCCGTTAGGGAGAAAATGCTGCATATTACAAATGTAAGCACAAAAAAAAGCGCCGCACAGGGCGACGCTTTTATATTATTTTAAATATTACTTACTTATAGCGCGATCTTCTCGGCGCCGAAATAAGGCTGTAATACTTTCGGAATATTAATACCTTCTGGTGTCTGGTTGTTCTCCAGGATACAAGCCAGGATACGCGGTAATGCCAGGGAGCTGCCATTCAGCGTATGTACCAGCTGTGGTTTACCACCACCATCTTTGAAACGGATCTTCGCGCGGTTTGCCTGGAAAGATTCGAAGTTAGATACAGAGCTCACTTCCAGCCATTTCTGCTGTGCGGTGCTGTATACTTCGAAATCGTAGGTCAGCGCAGAAGCAAAGCCCATATCGCCACCGCAAAGACGCAGTATACGGTACGGCAGTTCCAGTGATTTCACCAGTTCTTCCACGTGCGCTACCATCTCATCCAGGATCTCATAAGATTTCTCCGGATGTACCACCTGTACAACCTCTACCTTGTCAAACTGGTGCAAACGGTTCAGACCACGTACGTCTTTACCATAAGAACCTGCTTCACGACGGAAACAAGGCGTATAACCGGTCAGTTTTACCGGCAGATCGGTGTCTTTCAGTATTTCATCTCTGAAGATATTCGTCAGGGGAACTTCCGCAGTCGGGATGAGGTATAATTCATCTTCGCCTACAAAGTACATCTGTCCTTCTTTATCAGGCAGCTGACCTGTACCATATCCGGAATCACTGTTCACCAGGTGAGGCACCTGGAATTCAGTATAACCTTTATCGGTATTGAAGTTCAGGAAATACTGGATCATAGCGCGTTGTAAACGTGCTCCGCGATTCTTGTAAACCGGGAAACCAGCACCGGTGATCTTGTTACCCAGTTCGAAGTCGATCAGATCATATTTTTTTACCAGGTCCCAGTGAGGTACAGCTCCTTCATGTAACTGAGGGATATCACCACCCTGGCGGACTTCCACATTCTCTTCCGGTGTTTTACCCGGAGGCACCAGCGGAGAAGGCAGGTTTGGCAGTTTTACCAATGTATCGTGCAAAAGCTTTTCTGTAGCCGCGAGTTCTTCGTTAATAGGCTGCAGTCTTGCTTTCAGTGATGCTACTTCCGATTTACGAGATTCCGCTTCATCTTTCTGACCCTGTGCCATCAGTTTACCGATTTCCTTGGAATTCGAGTTTACTTTGGCCTGTGTTTCATCATACTCAAGGGTTAATTTCTTGCGCTTGTCGTCCAGTTCAAGCACCTGGTCCACCAGTTCCAGCTCTCTGAAGTTCTTCAGAGTCAGCCTTTCCAGTACCTGGTCCTTGTTTTGACGAATGAACGGAACTTGTAACATTTTACGATTTATTAAATTTCAGCAAATATAGGAGTCGTTGGGGATTATGAAAGGTATTTTCCAACGATCGGCACTCTTCGGCCTACACCAAAGGCCTTCGACGAAACGCGTATAATAGGGCAGAACTGGTTCCTTTTATACTCATTGGTATTGACCAATTTGAGCGTACGCGTTACTAATGCGGCATCAAAACCCTGTGCAATGATCTCTTTAGGGCCCTGACGGCGCTCGATATACTGGTACAGAATGCTGTCCAGTACAGCATAGTCAGGCAGACTGTCACTGTCCTTCTGATTAGGGCGTAATTCTGCAGAAGGCGCTTTGTCGATGATATTAACAGGGATGATCTCTTTTTCCCGGTTGATATACCTTGCCAGCGCATAGACCTGCATCTTGTATACATCACCCAATACCGCCAGACCGCCAGCCATATCACCGTATAAAGTACCGTAACCGGTAGACAGTTCGCTCTTATTGGAAGTATTCAGCAGGATATAACCAAACTTGTTGGATAAGCCCATCAGCAGGTTTCCACGGATACGTGACTGTGTATTCTCTTCCGCCACATTAAAGGGTTTGCCTTCAAAAAACGGGTTGAGGGTCTGCAGGAAGGTTTCGTAAATATCATTGATGCGGATGATGTCGTAAGGGTTGTCCAGATTCTTAGACAGTGCTACGGCGTCATCTACAGAATGTTCGGTAGAATAAGGGGAAGGCATGAGAATCGCTCTTACATTCTCTTTACCCAATGCTTCTACAGCCAGGGCTAGTGTGACAGCGCTGTCTATACCTCCGGAGGAACCCAGGATCGCTTTGGTAAAGCCCATCTTCTGGAAGTAGTCCTTAATACCCATTACGATCGCATGGTAGATGCGATCGATGTTATATTCAGGCTGCAGTTCGTTTACCGGGATATAAGCCTGCTCAGGTGCCGGCTGTTCTGATTTTAACAGTACTTCCAGGTCATAGCCATCGATCGCTTCTTCGAAATAAGGCAGTTCCTTTACGATATTACCTTGTTTGTCAAAGATCACTGATCCGCCATCAAATACGATCTCAGTCTGGGAACCGACTGCATTACAGTAATACATAGGGATACCGTACTTCTTCACGTTCTCACGGATGATCTTCTTACGGTCCTGTGCATGATTGTAATCGAAAGGAGAAGCAGACAGGTTGATCATTACGTCAGGCTGCTGTTCTATCAGCTGGTCCATCGGACAAATCCTGTACAGCGGGTTATCCCCCAGGTTCCAGATATCTTCACAGATGGTCACCGCCAGCTTTTTACCTTTGAAAGGCACAACGTTCCAGGCATAACCCGGTTCAAAGTAGCGGTATTCGTCAAATACATCGTAGGTAGGCAGCAGGGTCTTGTGGATGATCTGCTTCACCTCACCCTCATGCAGGAACCAGGCGGCGTTAAAAAGGTCTTTTCCTTCCGGCTGTGTATTGCGGCAGGGAGCACCTACCAGTACTGCGATATTGGAAGTCTGGGCTTTGATCTTGTCAATAGCCGCATATGATTGTTGTATAAAGTCGTCAAATTCAAGGAAATCTCTGGGAGGATAGCCGCACACGCACAACTCTGTGAACACTACCAGATCAGCGCCCTGTGCCTCGGCTGCTTTTATTCCTTCCAGTATCTTCTGCGTATTCAGTTCGAAATTGCCGATATGATAGTTCTGTTGCGCAAGTATAATTTTCATCTACGATCGTCTTTTTAAAAGAATAGTCCCAGGTTTATTGCAAAGCTATTCATATTTACCTTACCATCGCTCCATTTTCCGTTACGGGTAGCATCGATGAACCCGTTACGGTAGGTGAGCCCTACGAGCCCGCTCAGCCTGTCTCCCAGTGGATATTCGACGCCTGCGCCCACCTGCAGACCGATATTGATCGGCGTGATATCACGGAGTACGCCTACCTTATCCTGGTTTACGCTCAGACTTACTACGTCTGCACGTCCCTTAACAGGGAATCCAAAATAAGTACCGAACTGCCCCCAGACACCCATACCATTGTCGGTATCGGTTTTCAGTTTAATGGCCAGGGGTATCTCAACGTAGGTCACTTTCAGCTTGTATTCTGTAGGGACCTGCTTGTAATCGTCCAGCCCCTTATCCGCCACATATTTCAATGTACTGCCCGTTGTGGATATCTGTAAACCGGAGGCGACGGCATAACGGCCGGATTCGTCCAGGAGGAAGTCCGCCATCAAACCGAAGCTGACCCCGAAACGGGAGGCATTCCGTTCAACCCCTGATTCCTGGGGCTGTAACCAGAAAAAGGTAGGGTCCAGCTTAAAACCGAGGCGTACCCGGTTGTCCCTTATAAAGTTATTCTGGGCCTTTGCCACCATCACTATCGAGAACAAGCATGCCATCAAAAATATCTTCCTCATATAATTTTATCTTTTTTTTAATACAAGCTATATAATATTTTTACCTGTCCGTAAGTTAGATACCAAGTATGCGAAATTACATTAATAAATTACCCGGTAACAGTCAGTGGATATTATCCGCTCTCATCCTTATATCCTGTTTATCTGCCTGTAAGCACAAAAACGTGCCAGATGTAAGTCATATTGCCGTGAACGTTCAAATTGACCGTTTTGATCAGGCATTGATCAAACTGGATACCAACAACGTTCAGGCGGGGTTGCAACAGTTGCACAAGGCTTATCCTGTCTTTTTGCCTGCTTATATCGAGCATATTATGAATTTCGGCCCCTATTCAGATAGCAGTAAAATGATACAGCTGCAAACCAATATGCTGATCGGAAATGCAGATTATCGTGTTTTACAGGATTCCATTAATGTGCATTTTCCTAAACTGGATGCACTGGAACATGATCTGGCGCAAAACTTCCGCTATATAAAGTACTATATTCCTTCGTTCCCTATTCCCAGCAGGGTAGTGGCATTTAGTTCTGTGATCAGTAACTATGGGGCCGTGACCATCGATTCTGTACTGGGTATCGGACTCGATATGTACCTGGGAAAGGATTTCCCAATATATGGCATACTGCCCGATTATCCTGTCTATATGATCCGCAAATTCTCTCCTGAATATATTACCACCAACGCTATCCAGGTACTTGCCCAACAGGTCTATCCCGGCGCCGCTCCGGGAGACCAGCTTGTGATACAACTGGTAAAGGCCGGCAAGCTACAGTATTTCCTGGAACAGGTCATGCCTGAGACGGAAGACAGTGTACGGCTTGGTTACACGAATACTCAGATGGAATGGTGTAAAGATAATGAACAGCTGATCTGGCAGTTTTTCGTACAACAGAACCTGTTGTATAAAGCCGACTGGCAAAGCAACATGCATTATATGAATGATGGTCCTTCCACACAGGGAATGCCTGAACAGGCGCCCGGCAGGATCGGTACTTTTGTAGGCTGGAGAATTGTAAAACAATACATGGAAAATCATCCGGAAGTAACATTGCAACAACTGATGGAAGAGAAAGATGCGATGAAGATATTTTCTCAGTCGAAGTACAGACCCAAATAACATGCAGGCATATACTTTTAAAATGCTTCTCTTTCGGGAGAAGCATTTTTTATTTCCATTAATTGTGTCTTACAACATTACATCTGAATAATGCATATCATCTCCAGATACAAAGTACCTATCTGTTCAAAGAGCTATTAACTACTGTTAACCTTATTCTTGCACTGGCTTAAGGATTCGAACCTTAATGAATAGTTGTGGAGACTATCATCTTACCATTAGATGAAGCCAATATCTATAATTAATACGCTTCGCATTGCTGCGAAACACATTGCACTGATCTAAGGATTCGAACCTTAATGAACGGGGTTGGAAGCCGTCATCTTACCGTTAGATGAAATCAGTATTTATAACATTTCACTCCGCATACACATATGCGAAAACACAGCACTGGCTTAAGGATTCGAACCTTAATGAATAGTTTTGGAGACTATCATCTTGCCGTTAGATGAAGCCAGTAGGCATAAAAAAAGCCCGATTGGAATACCAATCGGGCCTTAATGTCTTTGTATATCTGACATCACACGGTAATCCGACTGGTATCTTGCTGACACCATGACCACGAATTACTATATGACATATTTTTTTGCATGCAACAAAGATAGAATGATTTTTTTGAATAAAAATCTTCTGCATAAAAAATTGCAGGAATTATTTTTACGCTTACACGAAGCTGGCGTGTTTATGCATTGACAGGTTTGCCTTTGAATACATCTGTCACTGTCTCTCCCGGCAGTATTCTATAGACGGGTATATTCAATGCGTATTTGTTGCAGAGTTGCTGTATTGCATCATCGATCTGGCCAGCATTATATCTCGATGAGAAATGTCCCAGTATCAGTTTTTCAATATTACTTCCGCTCACCATTTCGATCACTTCATCCAGTCGGCTGTGTTTATTTTTATGCGCATGTATTTTGATCTCTTCTTCGCGTTCAAGAAATGTTGCTTCATGAATCAGGACCTTTGTGTCGTCCCATTTATGCAAGTCATCAACAGGGGTATCACCGGAATAACTCAGGATGTTCGTGCGTACTTCCATTGTTGTAGCTTCCTTTCCATGTTCAACACTGATCTTACGAATTTCTTCTCCTGATAGCCCTATCAGTTCAGGACGCAGTTTTCGTTTTGTCTGATAGATTTTATATCCCAGACTGCGTGTTACTTCGGGCGGCACGGGTACATGTTCATTGCGGATGGGTATTACGAGAATATCATCCTTTACACGAATTTCATCACCCGCTGTAACCGGCTGCCACACAGTACCTGTCGTATAAGGATCAAATCTTGTGAAGAATTCATGCATTGCGGGAAAGGAGCGTGAATCTCTTGGATAAGATATCACGGGATAACCTTCTCTCGAATTCAACTGATTAAATTGTAATAATCCGGTGAGATGATCTCTGTCGGCATGTGAGATAAATGCATGTGTGATCTTCCTGCTTTTCTGCAAAAGCGCAGACATCATGCCGTCTCCCGCATCGAGTAAAATTCCTAATTCTTCTATAAAATACCAGCTTGAAAATAATGCTGTTGAATAGCCTGTAATCGTCAGTTCCATTAAACTTTCTTCAAAATAATTGTAAGTATCCTGGGGATACCGTTTCTATCGTTATCATCAAAATATTCATTGAGGTCCTCGACTATCAGTCCATACTTTCCGGCGGACTGAATAAAGTCAGAAATATGATGATTAAAACACTCCAGTATTGCTGTTCCGGCAGCCGTATCAAAACGTGCTTTAGTGCCCGCATACTGTTTAAAAGGATGTAGTTCGCCTATATATACATACCCACCAGGATGCAGTGATTTTGATACCTGCTGAAAGATATGGTCCAGGTTGTCAATGTGTTCCAGGACCAGACTAAAGCTGACCAGGTCATACAGCCCGTCCTGGAAATGCCATTCCTTCGTAATATCTGCCTGTTTAAATAATACCCGGCTGGAAGATATCTTCTCTTTCGCTTTGTCCATCATGCCTTCTGACTGATCGATAGCGGTGATATAGGTGGCTCTTTCCTGGAACCAGAGCGTATTTTTCCCGGTGCCGCAACCTATTTCAAGGCAGGTTTTGAAGGGTATATCAGCAAGTGAGGTACGGAGCGCATATGCTTCCAGATCGCGTGTTTTATTATCGTTGGAGTCGTATTGGGATGCCCAGAGGTTATAAGCTTGTTTGGTGTCCATGCTATTTTATTTGCTAATGATGGGGAATGACTATAGTTATCTTCCGCTAGTGCTACCAAAATGAATGTAGCACCAACGTAGAGTGAGTACTATATAAGTACTGCCAGACCGGATTTTAGGGGAAAAGATGCCCACTGACCGCTGGTAGTCTTACAAGTTATTAATAAAACCCTGAAATTAAACGTAAATCAATTTAGCTTAAAAGGCACAATCATCTGAAATTCGGGTATTTTGACCTCAAACTGCTTTTTATTCAGTTGATTCTCCATCTGGTAGGAACCGTACATTTTACCGATTTCCGTACGCAGATTGGACCCTGAAACATATTGATAGCTTTCAGACGGGGCCAGCAGTGGCTGTACGCCTACTACGCCCTCTCCTTCGACTTCGCGGTGGGTACCGTTGGAATCAATGATATACCAATGGCGGCGAAGTAACTTTATGGGGAAAGTATTATTATTTTCAATGGTAATACGGTAGGCGAACATAAACTCACTACCAATCGGATTTGAATAATCCGGTTGATAAAATGTCTCCACACTGATGGTAATGCCGTCTGTTACTTTCTTTACCATATTACACCTCCGTTTCGTTTAACGTAAAAATAAGCAAAATAAATCCAGTAGTACTAAAAATTATATGTCCAGAAAGACTTTAACTTTTCATTTAGAAGTACCCGAAGAGGGTATTGAATCAGGATTTTTATGCTGATAACGAGCAACTTACACAATAACAACTCTTTCCATGATTGCGGAGTTGTGTTCAGCGGCCCTTGCTTCTACTTCAAAACGGTTGGCGTAGTAACCAACTCTGGCACATTCCCACAAGTACTTCCAGAGAAAGGGGACCAGCCCTAATTCCCTGTATTGCATTACATGGCATATTTCGTGCCTGACCCACCATTTGTGGCTGAGAAAGTCTTCACGGGTGGCTCCGTGCAGGTGAATTGTCTTCCCTATTACCATAGCGATCTGGTCTCCGCCCATATAACGGGCTGCCAGACGTGCCAGCAATGATCGCTCTTTTATATAGCAGGTCACAGGTTTCATTACTTAAAAATACAAATTAGGAATGACGAATTGTACAGAACGGCCATTCAATTTGTTCATATACGATCCGTCATTCCCAGCATGTTATAATGAGAATCTACGGGAAATATTGAAGCCCCATCTGAACTGTCCCTGCAGCCAGGATGAGCGTGTTTCCGTAATAAACTGGTTTTCCAGAATAGCGGTAGAGTTCCCAAAGGTGATATGGAAGACGTGTCCGCCGGTTTCCAGTTCGAGTCCTGCGGCCAGCGGGTTATACAATTCCCTTCCCTGTGCCTTGAAATAGTCTTTACTTTCCTTGCTACGGAACGGATAGTAGTATTCCAGCAACAAGCCAAGGCGTTTGGTGAACTTCAGTCTGCCGCCGCCGCCTAATGCGAAGATGTCGTTCTGGTCTTTATAGCCTACTCTGTTACGGTGCACCCATGTTGGCAGTAAGGTCAGCGACAGACTAGGCGTGAATTTACGGGCAATGATCAGTTGACCGGTATAAGACAGGCGGTCGCTGAATTTTCCAAAATAGCTGGCATCAGAGATCGTTTTACTGGAAGTCATACCACTTACTACTGCGTTACCAAAGAGGCTTACGGTCAGTGGTACATGGTCGTCCGTAGTTTGTTGCAGCAGCTTGTATTTGGCCAGTCCTTCGTACAACTGTGTCAGGTTACCGGAACCTTTTGTGCGGCCAATACCTACCATTAAACGGTCGGTAATACCATATTCAAAGGCAATACGGATATCGGCAGAGTTGTCCATTCCGAAAAAGGTCTTGGGGCCACCAAACTCACCTCCCAGGTCACCGAAATGGTGTGCTACCCTGAAATCGAGCTCACGTTTTTTCAGGGTTTCAGGAGAATGTCCCTGTATGATACGGGTGGATTTATAGGTGGCGATCACCGGTTCATGCGTCTTTACTTCCTCCTTATCGACCAGTGCTTCCAGGCTTTCCTGGGCGAAGGAATGTAATCCCAGGCAACAGCCCAGCAATAACAGATAAATATGTTTCATAGGATCTGACAGATTATTGTTTTTTATCAGGAAGCGGCGTTGTAAGCGGCTTTCACCGTTACTTCCACTACTTCTGCAATGTTTTTGATAACCAGTGTTGGTATTTTAATTTTATGATCAGCCAGTTTTACATTGAATTTGGCATTAGCGGAAGGCTTACCGTCTTTTACGATGATCGTGGCTTTCTCCTTGTAAGGCTTGTCTACTCCGTGCAATGACAATATACCGTCCACAGCTACTTCATAGGTGCCATCTTTATGCAGGTCAGGAGGGGACACCAGTTTACCTTTGAATATGGCATAAGGGTATTTGTCGCTCTCCAGGTAATTTTCGTTAAAATGCTCTTCCATGAGCTGTTTCTTGAACTTGAAGGTATTCACGGCTACTTTGAAATAGAGTTCGCCGGTTTTCACGTTCATGGCAGACGTCCCTTTATCGGTGGTGGCGTCTATATCTTCAACAGGCGTGGCTGAGAAGAAGGATAATCCGGTATTGCGGCACATAAATACATCCTGTGCGAATCCGGCATGTGCAAGGAACAATCCTGCAAGCAAAGCAATCAGTTGTTTCATTGTAAACTGTTTTGTTGAAAATGGGTTATCAATCTGGCATTCCATGGTTCAGCCAGCAGTTAATTGAGTCACGCGTACCTTCACTGAGTTTGCCACGGGGAGGCATATCTGCGTTCGGGCTGGTCACTCTTTCCCTGAACAGCGACTCGTTGGCATTCAGGTAGGTTTTTAGCTTTTCCAGTGTTGAAAAGTCTGATACGACAAAGTTGCCGGTCCCTTTATGACATGCGCCATTCGTACATTTTGTTGAAATGGTGGTCATAATGTAGGCGGATGTAATTACGGCGGTATCGCAGGCTGTTGGCGTAATGCCTGGTTCCGGAGCGGGCGCCTGTTCGGCCGTACAGCTGTACACGAAAAGCATCGCCAGGATGGGCAACAGCGCGGTTCTCATAGGTTTTTTCATTTCACTTTCGATTTAAGGGCGGTTTATCCGGCCGGGTCTTTGAATGGTTATTTGTTTTAACGCTTAAAACAAAAATATATTTTATAATTGACAGTCCATAACGGGAATGTGTTTCTTTTGGGGCTCAAGGGCCCGGTACGCCCGTTAATCGCTGAATGTTAATTCTTCGTTCCTAATTCAAACGGGGTCTATGGACTATCAGCTGAATTTTAATATTTTTGTTTTTATGAACATTGATCAGCTTTACGATATATACCGGCAATATCCATCTGTCCAGACAGATACCAGACAGCTCAAGGCAGGCGACATTTTCTTCGCACTGAAGGGGCCGAATTTTAACGGGAATACCTATGCGGCAGCTGCGCTTGAAAAAGGGGCCGCATTTGCGGTAGTGGATGAGGAAGCGTATTATACGCAACCGGATAAAATGATGCTGACCAATGATGCGCTGGAAACCTTACAGCAACTGGCGCTTCGTCACAGACAAAGTCTTAATATTCCGTTCCTGGCCATCACCGGCACTAACGGCAAAACGACTACGAAAGAGCTTATCAGCACTGTACTGGCAAGTGCATTCAAAACCACTGCGACTGCGGGTAATCTGAACAATCATATTGGTGTTCCGTTAACGATATTGCGTATTCCTGCTGATGCGGAAATGGCGGTCATAGAAATGGGGGCCAATCATGAGCATGAAATAGCAGCATATTGTAAAGTGGCACTGCCAACCCACGGTATTATCACCAACATCGGAAAAGCGCACCTGGAAGGCTTTGGAAGTCCTGAAGGGGTACGCAGGGCGAAAGGCGAACTGTATGACTTCCTTCGCAGTAATAAGGGTACTGTTTTCGTGTGTAATGAGTATCCTTACTTAGTGGATATGAGCAAAGGTATTGAGACCGTTATTACCTATGGTGAGACGGCTGCTGACTATACCGGACAAGCGCTGGCAGACAGTGCCTTGTTAAGTGTAAAAGTGACAAGCCATGAAGGCATCGGACAGATCGACAGTCAGCTGGTAGGCGCCTATAATTTCCCGAATGTAATGGCGGCTGTTGCTGTTGGATTAAATTTCGGCGTACCTGCTGAAAAGATACAACATGCGATCTCTTCTTATGTGCCATCCAATAACCGTTCCCAGGTGATCAAACAGGGTAGTAATACCATCATTATGGACGCTTACAACGCGAATCCGTCCAGTATGAAAGCTGCGATAGATAACTTTGCGGGCATTACTGCGGAGAAAAAAGTACTGTTATTAGGAGGTATGATGGAACTGGGCGATGACAGTGTAGCAGAGCATCAGGCATTGGTAGACTTGCTGCAGCGTACACACTGGCATGCAGTGGTGCTGGTAGGCGGAGATTTTATCAAAACCGATCATCCTTACATCTATCTGGAGCATGCAGCGGCTGCAGCTTCGTGGTTACAGCAACAACAATTTACCGATACTTACTTACTCATTAAAGGATCAAGAAGTATGGGTATGGAAAAGGTAATTGCATAATACATTTTTCAATATTATCGGATGCAATAAGAGGCTTCTTTCCAAAGGGGCCTCTTTGTATTTATGGACATTGAAATGCTTTCAGCAACAGGTAATACATCACAATAAGTGTAATATTAACACCTGGCATGTACTCACAGAGAGACAAGTGGAGATAAAATAAATATTGAAAGAAACGGGAGGCTGTATAATATCGCAGAAGATGTTGCGTTTTATAGACTTATCCTTCTCAAATAACCTGGTCAGCTTTACATAAAAAAAAGAGACCTGCAAGCTGGAAAGCCCGCAGGTGTTCATAACCTATGCCAACTTTAGAGTATTGTAAATAAGCTTAGATAACGACGTCTTTTCAAACGCTGTATCTGATATATAAATGTGATTATATTATTAGTGATGATTTAGTTTTTACAAGGCATATGAGACCATTGGCTAAAAATTATTTTTCTTACGAGGCATAATTTCTAATGAGGTTTACGGGCTATTCTTCAGGGTAAAGCTTGGTTTAATAAGATAATGTAAGGTATATCATATTGCTGCTAATACACTTGCGAACACTTCCGCGCTCTAATACCAACAATTTTGCGTCTTCTTTGTTTAAAAATCTTAGTTATTCTGATTGATGTTTTTTCTTCTAACGTGTCTGTCTACATGTGTCTGGATATATTTACGATGGCTTTAATCTTCCGGATTTCATTATTTGAAAAAAATCTCAGATTTCCTGGCAAAGCTCTACCAATACGCCATTTGTACCTTTAGGATGCAGGAAACAAACCAGTTTATTATCTGCTCCTTTTTTCGGTTGAGTTTGTAATAACGTGAAGCCTTCTTTACTCAATCTTTCCATTTCTGCATAGATATCAGTCACTTCGAATGCGATGTGATGTATCCCCTCACCCTTTTTGTCCACAAATTTGGCAATTGCGCTGTCGGGGCCGGTTGCTTCCAGAAGCTCGATCTTTGTTTGTCCGGTCTGGAAAAAAGCGGTTTCCACGAACTCGCTTTCCACTAATTCTTTTTTATAGCAATCACTGTTCAGAAGCTTCTCAAACAAGGGTATTGAGACATCTAACGATTTGACTGCTATTCCTATATGTTCAACTTTCTGCATATAGCAATTTAACAATTTATAGCAGAAATAACCGTTCTCTATGCAGTTATCATTTCTTACAATGATCGTGGTAGGTAAGCAAAGCAATTAAGCATTAAATTTGTAGTAAAGGAATCAACAAGTACAACTAAAGACCGACAGATATGCTAAAACTGCCCGTTTACCTGGATTATAACGCTACTACCCCCTGCGATCCGCGCGTAGTAGAGGCCATGCTTCCCTATTTTTCGGAGACATTTGGTAATGCATCCAGCCGTAACCATTCTTTTGGATGGGCAGCAGAGGCAGCAGTCGATCTGGCCCGTGAACAGGTAGCTGCGCTGATAGGAGCAGATCCTAAGGAGATCATTTTCACCTCCGGCGCTACCGAAGCTGATAACCTTGCCATGAAGGGCGTATTTGAGATGTATGCCGACAAGGGTAATCATATCATTACGACTGAAATTGAGCACAAAGCAGTGCTGGACACCTGCAAACACCTGGAAAAGCTGGGCGCGGAGGTAACTTACCTGAAGGTGAACAGTGAGGGCTTTCCGGACCTGAAAGAACTGGAAGCGGCCATCACGCCAAAAACCATCCTGGTGTCCATCATGTATGCCAATAACGAAATAGGGGTTATTAATCCTATAAAAGAGATCAGCGCCATTGCAAAAAGGCATGGAGTGCTGATGATGAGCGACATATCCCAGGCGGCAGGAAAAGTGCCTGTGGATGTCAACCGCGATGGTATCGACCTGGCGGCCTTCAGCGCTCATAAGCTCTACGGTACCAAAGGAGCAGGCGCCCTTTATGTACGCCGTAAATCTCCGCGTGTAAAAGTAACTGCACAGATGGATGGCGGCGGACATGAACGCGGAATGCGCTCTGGTACGCTTAACGTACCTGGTATTGTAGCTTTCGGAAAAGCCTGTGAATTATGCCAACAGGAAATGGAAGCAGAAGGACAAAGATTAGCAGCGCTGCGTGACAAACTGGAAAACGCATTGCTGCAACTGGAAGAAACCGTTGTCAACGGATCAAGGACCAACCGTTTACCGCATGCCACCAACATTTCCTTCCGTTATGTGGAAGGAGAAGCCCTGATGATGGGTTTTAACAAGAATCTTGCGCTATCATCCGGTTCTGCCTGTACCTCCGCCTCTCCGGAACCCAGTTACGTATTGAAGGGCCTTGGCCTCAGCGATGATATGGCCCATTCCTCCATTCGTTTTGCACTGGGACGCTTCACAACTGAAGAAGAGATCGATTATGCTATTCAAACCGTTACGGATACGGTGAACAAACTTAGAGAAATAAGTCCGCTGTGGGAAATGTTCAAAGAAGGTGCGGACATGAGCTCAATAGAGTGGTCCCGTCTTTGATACAGTGAACATATTGGGGACGATTGGTGAAATCTTTTATACTTATGCTTATGGCTTACGCTGAAAGAGTTCTAGATTATTACAACAACCCCAGAAATGCGGGAACACTGGATAAGTCCAGTCCGCAGGTGGGGACAGGGTTAATACACGTGCCGGAGTACGTTGAAGTAGTAAGGATACAGATCGAAGTGAGCCCGAAAAGGCATGTTATTATGGACGCGCGCTTCAAAACCTTTGGATGCGGCGCCGCCATTGCAGCTACCTCTATTACGACGGAGTGGCTGAAGGGAAAGACCATCGAAGAAGCCGCCAGGCTTGATCATATGGATATTGTGGAAGCGCTGAGCCTTCCGCCTGCCAAGATTCACGCTACCATTCTCATCGAAGATGCAGTGAAAGCCGCCATTAACGATTACCGTTTCAAAAACGGGCTGGAACCTATCAGCGAAGAGGTACCCGAAGAAGGCTACGAACTGGAAGAAGAGCATAACTAAAATAATTAACTGATCAATTGTGCGTTAATAATCGGGATTTGGGCAAAATACCTGCTTAAATCCTAATTCTTAATTCGTAATTGATCATTTTTAATTATATATATTTGTGCTTTCAGTCTCACTATGCTAGCAATTTTTAAAAAAGAAATACATCAGTTTTTCAGCAGCATAACCGGATATGTCGCCATCATCCTATTTCTGCTGGCCAACGGCCTGCTGTTATTCGTTTTTCCCGATACCAGTCTGCTCGATTATGGATACGCTAATCTCGACCCGCTTTTTGAGCTGGCGCCCATGATCTACCTGTTACTCATTCCTGCTATTACCATGCGTAGTTTCGCGGATGAATTCAAATCCGGCACAATGGAGCTGTTAAGCACCAAACCATTGAGCTGGTGGCAGATCGTCGGAGGGAAATTTACAGCTGGTCTGGTAGTCGTACTGATCTCACTGATCCCTACCGTTGTTTACTATATCGCGGTCAGACAACTGAGCGCCGATCCGGCTAATCTTGACAACGGCGGCATGACAGGCTCCTATATCGGTCTGTTCCTGCTGGGCGCTGTATTCACCGCTGTAGGCGTATGGTCTTCCTCCCTGACCAGCAATTCAGTAGTCGCCTTCCTCATTGCTATTTTTACCTGCTTCATATTTTACAATGGTTTTGACGCGCTAAGCAAAGTGCCGGCCTTTTCCGGCAGCGCCGATTACTACCTGCGTATGGCTGGTATCAAATTCCACTACACGTCTATCAGCCGTGGTGTGATCGATAGCCGGGACATTATTTATTTCCTGAGCATTATCGGCCTGATACTGTATCTGACAAGATTGTCATTGCAGCGCAGGATATGGGACTGAGTCAATTAGGAATTAAGAATTAGGAATTAAGAATTACGCCTTGTCAATTTCATCATTCCTAATTGGTAATTCCTAATTCCTAATTAACAAAAACATTTGTTGTGGCTACTAATAGAAGGAATAAATACATACAACGGGCTATACTTGTGGTGGGCGTTCTTGTGGCAATCAATATACTGGCTGCTTACTTTCATACCCGTCTGGACCTGACCGCTGAAAAAAGATATACACTTACTCCCGCTACCAAAAACCTGCTTCGCGGGCTGGATAGCACTGTTACCATAAAAGTTTTCCTGAAAGGAGATTATCCTGCCAGTTTCCGTCAACTGGCGCAAACCACCCAGGAATTGCTGGAAGAGTTCAGAGAATACGGCGGCAACCGCATCCAATTCTCCTTCCAGAACCCGGGTCAGGGATTGCCGGACTCCTTACGTATGGCTTTCCAGCAATCACTGTTAGAAAAAGGCATCATGCCCTTTAACATGCAGGTACAGGAAGACGCGAACCAGGGATATTCTGAAAAACTGATCTTCCCGGGCGCTTTGATAGAATACGGCAGCAGAACGGTCGGCATTAACCTCCTGAAAAGCCAGGGCGGATTAAACCCTGACGCGGCCATGAATAACTCTGAGTCGCTGCTGGAATACCAGTTTGCCAACGCGATCTATCAGCTGCAACAAAAGCGGACGCCACTGGTAGGATATATGCTGGGTAATGGCGAGCAACTGGGCGCAGAGGTATACGATGCACTGACCACCATGCAGAGCAACTATCTGCTCGACACGCTGACACTACAGTACATCTCCTATATTCCTAAAGACTTTGATGCAGTTGTATTTGCAAAACCGGCCACACGCTTCTCTGATGAGGATAAGCTGAAAATAGACCAGTATGTAATGAACGGAGGTAAGGTATTGTGGTTCATCGATGAATTGAATGCCTCCATTGACAGTCTTGCGCACCAGGAAAGCTTCGTCGCATTTGATAAGGGATTGAACCTGGAAGACCTGCTGTTCCGCTATGGCGTGCGTATCAATCAGGACCTTGTGCAGGACATGCAGTCTGACTTTGTGCCACAGGTTGTAGACCGCACGGGGCAGATGCAGCCACTGGCATTTCCGTTTTTCCCACTGCTGACACCAACCGGTGCACATCCGATCGTGAAGAACATGGACCTGGTGCTGAGCCACTTTGCCAGCTCTATCGATACTATAAAAGGCGGTAATATCAAGAAAACGGTATTGCTGACCACCTCTGCCAACAGCCGGAGCGTAAGTTCTCCGACGGAGGTTACCTGGAACAGTCTGCGTACAAAACCGAACCCACGTGAATTTAATAAGAAGTTCCTGCCGGTGGCTGTATTGCTGGAAGGAGAATTCACCTCGCTGTTCCGCAACCGTCTTGATGCCGGCACGCAACAGGCCATTCAAAAGGCAACGGGCAGACCGTTTAAAAACAATAACGATACGATCAATAAAATGATCGTCGTGAGCGATGCCGATGTCATCACCAATGCTTTCTCACAGAAAAGTGGTCCGCTGCAAATGGGGGTCAACCTCTACGACCAGTCAATGGTCTATGCTAACCGCGAATTCTTCCTTAATACCCTGGGCTACCTGACCCACAATACAGGCATCATGGACGCCCGTAACAAAGAATTAACACTGCGCCTGCTGAATCCGGAAAAAGTAAAACTGGAGAAAAGCAAGTGGCAGGCAATTTGTTTCATCGTTCCTATCGGACTGATCTTATTGTTCGCTTCGGTGTTTATGTTTTTCAGAAAAAGGAAATTCGAAGTATAGTATTAGCCGTTACCAGCGTGACTGTCAGCCGATGAGCCGTGACAATATTCAGTTCTTTCTGTCTGTAAATAATTGATTTATAGACAATAGACTGTCATTTTCCGGCGTTGGAAGGACATGACAGCTTTTCGTAACAATCACAGCCACAGACTATCCATGGTAGTCGCCGAATATTCATTGAACGGGCATATCTGTGGACGGAAGTCTATTGACTATGGACTATTCCCCATATATTTGCCCAACGATAATTTAAAAGCGGCTACCTGAACCCCTGAAAAACAATAGCCAACTTTTAAATAAAATTAATACCCGGTAAACCCGGAATCATTAAGGGAAGCAGTGAAACGCAAACACGCTTTTCACATCAAAATATAACCACACGTGTATAACGCAGAAAGTATCAGCAAAGTGCTGAAAGGTGAACTATTGCAGCAGACGGGTAATCCGGAGATTGAACACATTTTGCTGGACAGCCGGAAACTCAGCTTTCCTGAAACCTCTCTTTTTATACCACTGGTCAGCAGCCGTCGCAATGCGCACCAGTATATACAGGAGCTGTACGAGAAAGGTGTCTCCAATTTCGTTGTAAGTGAACCCGTGCCAGAGGGTAAATATCCGAAAGCCAACATCATATTAGTAAAAGACACTATGCAGGCACTGCATGCGCTGGTAGCTTATCACCGGCAGCAGTTCCATATACCTGTGATCGGTATTACCGGTAGTAATGGTAAGACCATCGTCAAAGAATGGCTGTATCAGCTGCTGGAGAAGGATTATAATATCATCCGCAGTCCCAAAAGCTATAATTCCCAGATCGGCGTTCCACTCTCTGTGTGGCCAATGAAACCGGAGCATCAGCTGGCTATTTTTGAAGCAGGCATTTCCCAGCCAGGGGAAATGGAGCATCTTGAAAAGATCATCCGCCCGAACATCGGGATTTTTACCAATATTGGAGAAGCGCATAATGAGGGCTTCCTGAACATCCGTCAGAAGATCAATGAAAAGCTGGTATTGTTTTCCAAAAGCGACCTGCTGATCTATTGCAAGGACTATCTCGCACTGAACGAATGTGTGCTGAATTTTCACAACCTGGTAGGTAAGAAAGACAATCATGAAGGTGGTTTACAGCTGTTTACCTGGTCCCGTAAAACGGAAGCCGACCTTCGCATTATCAGCGTTGATAAAAGCGATCATCATTCCCGTATCGATGCCTTATATCAGACCGTTCCTATCCACATCAATATTCCTTTTGTGGATGAAGGTTCAGTAGAAAATGCCATTCATTGCTGGGCGCTGATGCTGCACCTGGGTATGGAACATTCTGTGATACAACAGCGAATGGACCAGCTGGGCAATATCGCCATGCGTCTGGAACTGAAGCAGGGTATCAACAACTGCTCCGTCATCAATGACAGTTACAATTCCGACCTGGGCTCACTGACCATTGCACTGGAATTCCTGCAACAACAGCAGCAGCATCCTACCCGTACGGTCATCCTCAGTGATATCTTACAAAGCGGTAAAAGCGACGCATCTTTGTACGAGGAAGTTGCCAGTCTGCTCCAGCAGAAAGGCATCAGTAAAGTGATCGGTATCGGGAAAAATATCACCAGAGAGAAAAAATGCTTTCAGCAGATCACGGGTCTGAAAAGCAGCTTTTTCCTGACAACAGAAGAATTTATCCAGCAATTCAATCAGCAGGACTTTCAGCATGAAACCATCCTGTTGAAAGGAGCGCGTATATTTGAATTTGAGCGGATCGGCAAACTGCTGGAACAGAAGGTACACCAGACCATCCTGGAGATCAATCTGAGCGCTGTAACGCACAACGTAAAGCAGTATCAGTCCTTGCTGAAGCCAGGCACCAAACTGATGGCCATGGTGAAAGCCTTCTCTTATGGCAGCGGAAGTTTTGAAATTGCAAACCTATTGCAGTTCCATGGTGTAGATTACCTCGCCGTTGCTTATGCTGATGAAGGTGTGGAGCTTAGGAGAACAGGCATTACAATGCCGATTATGGTCATGAACCCTGAACCCAGTTCTTTCGACGCCATCCTCCAATGGAACCTGGAACCCGAAATATATTCCCTCCACCTGTTAAAACAGTTTGAAGAAGAAGTACAGCTGGCAGGTAAAACTGCTTTCCCTGTACACATTAAACTGGATACAGGCATGCACAGGTTGGGTTTTGAGAAGAAAGACATTCCCGAACTGGCACGTTTACTGAGCGATAATATCTATCTGAAAGTAAATTCTGTGTTCAGCCACCTGGCTGCCAGCGAAGATCCGGCAATGGACGCCTTCACGAAGCAACAGGGGCAGTCATTCTTCGAAATGAGCCACGAACTGCAAAAGGCATTGGGCTATATGGTGATCAGACATATTGCTAATAGCGCGGCTATTGAGCGTCATCCTGATCTCCAGCTGGATATGGTCAGACTGGGTATCGGTATGTACGGCATTGACAGCGCCGACAAGATGCAGGACCAGTTACGCCCGGCAAGTACCCTGAAAACAACGGTCGCACAGGTAAAACACCTTGTTACCGGCGATACAGTGGGTTACGGGGCTAAATGGGTGGCCAAAGGGCCATCTGTTACAGCAACAGTACGTATCGGGTATGCAGACGGCTATCCCCGCCGCCTGAGCAACGGAAAAGGAAAGATGCTCGTACGCGGGCAACTGGCCCCTGTGGCAGGTGTTGTAGCCATGGATATGCTGATGCTGGATGTGACCCATATTCCGGATGTGACAGAAGGAGACGAAGTGATCGTATTTGGCAATGAGCTGCCGGTACAGCAGGTATCTGCCTGGGCAGACACCATTCCTTATGAAATATTAACAGGAATTTCGCAGCGGGTAAAGCGGGTATATTTCGAGGAGTGACCGGAAATTCCGATTTTGCACATTATTATTATTTTTGATAAAATTTGAAACCTTTGAAATATCGTCACGTAATCTGGATTGTTGCATTGGTGCTGGTTTTTGACCAGGCATTAAAATTCTGGATAAAAACCCACATGAACTTTAGCCAGGAATTCATCATATTTCCTAACTGGTTCCGCATTCACTTTACCGAGAACCCGGGTATGGCCTATGGCCTGGAACTGGGAGGCGAATGGGGTAAGGTGTTACTGACGCTTTTCCGTCTGGCTGCCGTAGTTATTGGCTTCAAGTACATGAAGACACTGGTGAAACAGCAGCATCATACCGGTTTGCTGGTATGTGGCGCCCTGATCCTCGCTGGTGCAGCAGGTAACCTGATAGACAGTATGTTCTACGGACTGATATTTTCAGAGACTAACTTTTACGATGTGGCCACCTTCCTGCCAAAAGGCGGTGGATATGCTTCATTCCTGCATGGTAAAGTGGTGGACATGCTTTATTTCCCTGTTTACCGTGGCTACCTGCCTAACTGGATACCGTTTAAAGGGGGAGAGTATTTCGTGTTCTTTAACCCGATCTTCAATATCGCAGATGCGGCTATCTCTGTTGGTGTGATCACCATCCTGATATTCCAGAAACGCTTCTTCCACAAGCATATTGCAAAGCAAGAAGCTGATAAAGAAGCTGTTGCAGCGACAAAATAAGCTTATCAACATATTTAGAAAGCGGTCTGCCTATGGTGGACCGCTTTTTTTTTAACGTTTTCTTTGAAAACTTGAATTGCCGTATTACATTTGTCCACAATTCCGATAGACTAATAGATATATTAAAGCTAAAAGTAGTATTCACCACCAATAAACTAAACGATGGACACTTCTTTACGATGTTGTTGAGCGCTACGCACCACCTTGCCCCGATGAATCCATAGGGGTGAGTTCCCCCATATTTTATTTCACAAGACCAATTCATATATAAACTATAGTTATGTCCGCAAAAAGACGCACTATTCGTATTGCATACCTATGGCTGCTCGTGTTATTAATGCCTGTACTGGCCCAGGCACAGCTGAACGGCTCTTATATCCTGGCTGGCAAAATAGCCGGTGACAAAGGAGAACCTTTGCCAGGCGCCACTGTACAGATCAAAGGAACTTCCTTCGGTGCTACGACCGACAGTACCGGACGGTTTGAAATAACTGCGAATACCAGATTCCCGCTTAAACTGCAGATACGTCTCCTGGGCTATCAGCCACAGGAATTCGACGTAAAAAACAGTAATAGCCGCTTACAGATACAGCTGGTTACCCAGTCTCTCCTGGTAAATGAAGTGGTGGTATCTGCTTCCCGTCAACAGGAAAAATTACTGAAATCGCCTGTTGCTATCGAAAAGCTTGATGTAAGAGCCCTGAAGGAAACGCCTGCGGCCTCTTTCTATGATGCGATCGGTAACCTGAAAGGGGTGCAGATGACCACTGCGGGCCTTACCTTTAAAGTCTTCAATACACGTGGTTTTAACGTGCCTAATAACTTCCGTTTCATGCAGTTGATCGATGGGGTGGATAACCAGGCAGCAACACTGGGTGTACCGCTGGGTAATGCCATCGGCCCCACAGAACTGGATATCCAGAGCATTGAGGTGACTCCCGGTGCTTCCTCTGCCCTGTATGGTATGAACGCGCTGAACGGTATGTCCAACCTGATCACCAAAAACCCTTTCCAGTACCAGGGTATCAGCGTATATCAGAAAGTAGCTTTCAACCATTTTGACGGTAAAGGCAGTTCTCCGAAACCGATCACTGAAAGCGCCTTCCGTTACGCACAGGCCCTGAGCAAGAAATTCGCGTTCAAAGTGAACTTCTCTTATATGGAAGGCACTGATTGGTATGCGGACAGTCACAATGACTTCAACCCCGGCACCAAAGCCAATCCGGACTTCCCGCAACTGGTAGGTGCTGACAATACGGCCAATGATGCCTGGAACAAATATGCGGACCAGAGCACATTCCCTATCACCGACAAAAACGGTAAATCCTATAATGTTTCCCGCACGGGTTACTGGGAGAAAGACCTGGTGGGTGATTACAAGGTAAAGAACATCAAATTTGACGGTGCGCTCCATTACAAGATCACACCAAAGCTTGAAGCCTCTTATACCTACCGTATTGGTAAAATGGACGGTTTCTTCCAGCGTGGTAACCGTATTGGTCTGAAGAACGTAGTCGTACAGAACCATAAAGTAGAATTAGTAGGAGAGGACTTTACCTTCCGTTCTTATATGTCCCTGGAAAACACTGGTGATTCATACAATATGAACCCGCTGGCGGATAACCTGGAGAAGTCGTTCAAGACCGACAAACAGTGGCAGGCTGACTACAAAAATGCCCTTAACGCAGCTCTTGACGCGACCGGCAGCAATGTAGCAGAAGCCCACAGAGCAGCACGTGCAGCAGCTGATAAAGGCCGCTGGACACCTGGAACCGCTGCTTTTGATGCACAGTTAGCAAAGATCAAAGGCATCAATGACTGGGATATTTACCCGGTATCTAAAGACAGCACCAACAAAAGTGGTGGCGCTGCTTTATTGCAGATGAGCCATTTTTATCATGCAGAAGGTACCTGGAACCTGCGTAAGTACGTGCATTTCATGGATGTGCTGGTAGGTGCAGACTATCGTACCTATGAGATCATCCCTGATGGTAACAACTTTGTTGACCTGACCAAACCGCTGGATAAACGTAATACGCCTGGTGGCAAAAATATCTGGTATGGCAAAGTGGGTGGTTTCGTACAGGGTAGCAAGTTATTCCTGCATGATCAGCTGAAAGTAACAGCTTCTCTTCGTTACGATAAAAGCCAGGAGTTCTCCGGTAAGTTCAACCCTCGTGTAGCGGCGGTGTATACCACTCAGAACCAGCGTCATAACTTCCGCGCTTCCTGGCAGAATGGTTTCCGGTTCCCTTCACTGTTTGAGGCATATTCCTTTGTGAATAACGGAGGCGTAAGACGTGTCGGCGGACTGGCATTTATTGAAGAAGGACTGGGATATTTCAAGAATTCCTACCTGACTTCCAGTGCTACCGCCTTTACAACTGCAGTAAATAAAGCAACCAACGCTGATCCTACCCTGAGCCGTGCAGATGCAGAAGTACAGAATACGAAAGTGCTGAAAGTAGCGAATCTTGATCCTATCAAACCGGAGCAGATCCAGTCATTCGAAATTGGTTATAAGAGCGTGCTGTTTGACAACAAGATATTTGTAGACATCGATGGTTATTTCAACACCTACAATCACTTCATCGGACAGGTGGAAGTAGCTGTTCCTCAGACAGGTGATGTAAATAATCCAACCCAGGAGGTGCTCAATCAGATGTATGATAAACAGTTCCAGAACCGCTACAGGGTATGGACCAACAGTAAATCTACTGTACAGAACTATGGTTTTGCTGTGGGTGTAACCTACAATTTCCTGAAGAGCTTTACCATCAGCGGTAACGCCAACTACAATACCCTGGCGCAGGATAAGACCAAAGACGATGCATTGATCCCTGGTTTCAATACGCCAAAATGGTTTACCAATGTCAGCTTCGGTAACAGACAGGTAGCACGTAACCTGGGTTTCAACGTAGTATGGCACTGGCAGGATAAGTTCTACTGGCAGAACCTGTTTGGTAACGGGGATGTACCAGCTTACAGTACAGTGGATGCACAGGTGACCTACGGCTTACCTAAACTGCATACTTCTGTAAAAGTGGGCGGCTCCAATATCTTCAATACCTCTTATTTCCAGTATGTGGGCGGTCCGACCATCAAAGGTCTCTATTATGTAGCGATCACCTACGATCTGCCTTTCAAGAAGAAATAAATTATTACAGAAAAATAAATGTCACCCGCCGGCAGCGTTGTTTGTCCGGCGGGTGTTTTTTTAGCCACTGTGGATAGTTCTCCAATTCCCACCATCCTTCTTTTTTAATATTCTTCATTACATTTTAATCTCCTGCATTTGGATATCCGATGATTTAAACATACCTTAGTCTATCATATCTATAGACTATATAACTGAAGTAATACATGTCGCACAACGAGGAGATAGACCAACTTGAAAAAAAGTATGCTACCGTGGAACGTCAGGAATTGTTAATAGACCTTGTCAATGAGGAAAACCGTCACCGGCCGTTCTTATGGCTGCTGATAGGTCTTATTGCCGTGGCTGTATTAGCAGGGATAGGCGTTCTGACTTATTATGGCACTTCAGCGGCCACGCATACGCGCGTTTACGAGTTTACGCAGTCTCTTTTTACCAGAGAGCTGCTGTTCTATATTCTGGTAGGTTTGGCGGCGCAGACAGTAGATGGTGCGCTGGGTATGGCCTATGGCGCTACTTCTTCCTCCTTACTGTTGGGTCTGGGCATTCCTCCTTCTGTTGCCAGCGCAAGTGTACACGTAGCAGAGGTATTTACTACAGGCGCTTCCGGTATATCCCATTTCCGTTTTGGGAACGTGAATAAGAAGCTGTTCCTCTATCTGCTGGTACCTGGTATTATCGGGTCTATTGCCGGGTCTTTCCTGATCTCCAATATGAATGCGATTGCTTCGGCGGTACCTTTTCTGTCCTATTTCACGGAAGAGAATGTGAAACCTTTTATCAGCGCTTATCTGCTGATACTGGGTGTGATCGTACTGAGAAAAGCGTTCCTGCCTAAAAAAGCGAAAAGCAAGACTAAACGCCTGGGGTCACTGGCGTTCTTTGGCGGCTTTATGGATTCTTTTGGTGGCGGCGGATGGGGCCCGATCGTAACCTCTACCTTGCTGAGCAAGGGGCGTTCGGCTCATTACACGATCGGTTCGGTGAATGCGGCCGAATTTTTCATCTCACTTTCCAGTGCAGGTACGTTCCTGATCTTTGGGGCAATTGCCGGCTGGCCGGTTATCATCGGTCTGATCATCGGTGGTGTGATCGCCTCTCCGTTTGCAGCGGTCCTGGTGAGAAAGATCAAGCGTAAGCCTTTGATGATCATGGTAGGTACATTGATCATCCTGTTGAGCCTTCGCACTATAATCATTACACTCTTACATTAATATAAACCGGATTACCGGTTAAAGCAAAGGGGTATCTATACGAATAGATACCCCTTTGTTATTGTATATCGTTTGCGATATTTTATTTGATATCACCCACCATATCGATCGGGTTTACCCATGCGTCGAATTCTTCTGGTTTTACATAACCCAGTTTCACCGCCATTTCTTTCAGGGTAGTACCTTCTTTGTGAGCTGTCTGCGCGATCTCTGCTGCTTTATAATAACCGATTTTTGTATTGAGGGCGGTTACCAGCATCAGGGAGTTGTCAACGTGCTTTTTGATATTTGCTTCGATAGGAGCGATGCCTACTGCACATTTATCATTGAAGCTTACACAACCATCGCCGATCAGGCGTGCAGAGTGCAGGAAGTTATAGATCATTACAGGTTTGAACACGTTCAGTTCAAAGTGACCAGTTGCGCCACCGATGTTGATGGTCACATCGTTACCCAGTACCTGTGCAGCGATCATTGTCAGCGCTTCACACTGCGTAGGGTTTACTTTACCTGGCATGATGGAAGAACCTGGTTCGTTGTCAGGGATGTGGAGTTCGCCGATACCGGAGCGTGGGCCGGAGCTCAGCATACGGATATCGTTAGCGATCTTCATCAGGCTAACTGCAACAGTTTTCAGGGCGCCGTGCGCTTCTACGATCGCATCGTGTGCAGCCAGTGCCTCGAATTTGTTTTCAGCAGTGATGAATGGCAGGCCGGTCAGGTTAGCGATGTGTTTCGCCACATTCTCGGAATAACCTTTTGGCGTATTGATACCGGTACCTACAGCGGTGCCGCCCAGGGCCAGTTCGCTCAGGTGTTCCAGTGTATTTTTGATGGCTTTCAGACCATGGTTCAGCTGAGAAACGTAACCGCTGATTTCCTGTCCGAGTGTGAGTGGCGTCGCATCCATGAAGTGGGTACGGCCGATTTTCACGATATGTTTAAAAGCTGCTGCTTTTTCTGCCAGTGTATCTCTCAGCTTTTCGATACCAGGAATAGTGGTCTCGATCAGCATTTTATATGCAGCAATGTGCATAGCAGTAGGGAAAGTATCGTTAGATGACTGTGATTTGTTCACGTCGTCATTCGGGTGCACAGCTTTCTCTTTATCAGTCAGCAGGCCACCATTGATCACGTGTGCACGGTAAGCAACCACCTCATTCACGTTCATGTTGGACTGTGTACCGGAACCGGTCTGCCATACTACCAGCGGGAACTGATCATCCAGTTTACCAGCGAGGATCTCATCACAAGCCTGTGCAATCAAATTTGTTTTCTCCTGAGACAGTACACCCGCATCCAGGTTGGTCAGCGCGGCCGCTTTTTTCAGGTAAGCAAATGCCTGGATAATTTCCTTTGGCATTTTGTTGATATCCTGCGCAATCCTGAAATTGTCGATAGAACGTTGAGTTTGAGCACCATAGTAAGCATCTACAGGTACTTTCACTTCGCCCATCGTGTCTTTCTCTATTCTATATTCCATATGCTTGATTTTTTGCGGTACAAACGTACATATCAATTATGAATTATCAATTACAAATCGGGAATTAAAACAACGGTAATGCCTTGACACTACTGCTAAGTCAGGTTTTGATCACCCGATTTCCTCAGGTCCCGTTACTCTCCGGTAAACCTTGCCGGTCTTTTCTGTACAAAGGCAGATGCGCCTTCCTGCATGTCTTTGGTCGCGAAGCAGGCGCCGAACTCATTCAGCTCTATTTCAAAACCATCAACAACATAATTCTGGGCGGCATTGGCGCATTTGATCACGCGGGCAATGGCCAACGGGGCTTTGGTATGTATTTTCTGTAATAATTCAGTTGCTTTCTGCAGCAGATCGGCCGGCGCTACTACGTAGTTTACCAGTCCCCATTGCAGGGCTTCGTCTGCACTGATCATATCACCTGTCATCATGAGTTCCAGGGCTTTACCTTTCCCGATAAGTGTGGTCAGGCGCTGAGTACCACCATAACCGGGGATCAGTCCCAGGCTTACTTCCGGCTGACCGAATTTCGCATTGGTGGCCGCGATCCTGAAATGACAGGCCATGGCGAGCTCACAACCTCCGCCCAGTGCAAAGCCGTTTACGGCAGCTATCACCGGTTTGGGGCAATCTTCTATATGTTTAAAAACTACGTGTCCTTTCTTGGCCAGCGCTGCACCCTGCTGATCAGACAATTCCAGGAATTCAGAAATATCAGCTCCTGCCACAAACGCTTTCTCTCCCTGGCCGGTGATCACGGCACTACGGATATCTTTATTGGAATACACTTCATCGATCGCCAGGGCCAGTTCTGACATCACCTGCTGATTCAGGGCGTTCAGCTTATCGGGGCGGTTAATGTAGATAAAGAGGGTACTATCCTTGAGTTCTGTTTTGATGGTATGATACATGAGATCCGGGTTTTGTTAGATGGCTAATTTAAGGTTTTAAACTTTGTCACGACACACTGGCAATCAAGGTTTGCTTTAGCTCGATAGCATTTTCCAAGAAAAACTTGTGATATTATTTTAACATCGGACCATTAGTGATTAAAGCGGATATAATTGGGCCATAACACACCCATCAGGATGGCAAAACAGACCATTTCATGCCGTTTTGGGCAGTTTTTAATGCCGTCGCTTATTCGTCGCAGATTCGTCCAAGATTCGTCGCTTGTTCGTCCACTGTATACCGGAGAAGGAAGAGAGCGTAAAAAGGATTATTACGGAATGTGAAAATAGTACAGGAGTACAGCATTACGATAAAAAAGGAATGACGGCTGATTGACTGCACATTCTCAGTCACCCGTCATTCCTAATATACGATATTCAAAGATGAAAAATCGATAATATTATCACCCAATTTATCGTGTAGAGATATTGGGATATCAGAAGTTCTTTTCGTATTTCCGCTGGTAACGGATTGTTTTTTCCTTCACGCGCTTGTGAATAGTATGCCCATGGAAGTCATAACTAAGCGTCACGAAGAACAGCTTGGCATCGAGGTTCTGATAAGGATAGGCACTACCGCCACTGTTACCGGTTTCCTTATATTCCTTGTTAAAGAAATTGTTAGGGTAGTACTGTACTTTCAGCCCGAAGCCCGGATGCATTCTGATACCTGCAAAAAAGGACGGCATCAGCAAAGGGGTACGATCACTGAACCATTCATTGAATTTCTCTTTTTTGTCACCGTTGATGAACTTTTTCTCTTTATAATTGAATGCCAGGTCGTAAGCGCCGCCGGCAAAGAAGAAAAAGCCTCTTTTCAGATCGCCGATCTTTATCCCCAGGGGAACTCCCAGTGTATACACACGGCGTTTCAGCTTTACAGAGTCCTTATCATCTTTAGTGATCAAACCGATGTTTTTCAGATTGAGTCCTGTGAAAATGCCCACATTCCGTCCAAAGTCGTAGTTGTAATTATGTCCGACGTTAAAAAAGAAAGTAAAGCGGGGTACGCTCCGTACATGATTACCCGATTCCCTGATATCACGTCCGAAGGATAACAGCGGGCCGTCTCCACCCCAGGTGGTATAACTGCGCCTGGATACTTCATACGTACGGGTGATGGTCACTTCTTCGATCACTTTCCGGGTGGTGTCTGTATTTTCCTGGGAAAATGCGGGTAACTGCGCCATGGAAAGCAGCAGTAGTGGAACAAGGTAAAGCTTACGCATCATAGAAATCAGTCTGTTTAAATCGGGTTAAGTATAAAGCAAAGACGACCGGGCACGGCAAAGGTTTCAAAAAAACAGACTTTTTTTAAAAATCCCTGTGTGTGGCCACCCAATCGGTGATATAGGTGGCAATATCTTCGGTACGGGTACCGGGTGGAAATAGTTTTCCGACACCTAATTCATTGAGCCGGGACATATCCGTTTCCGGTATGATGCCGCCGCCGGTGAGCAATACATCATTCATCCCTTTCTCTTTCATAAGGGTCATAATACGTGGAAAAACCGTCATGTGTGCGCCGGAGAGGATGCTTACGCCAATAGCGTCTACATCCTCCTGAAGGGCTGCGCTGACCACCATTTCGGGCGTCTGACGCAAACCGGTATAAATCACTTCCATACCGGCGTCTCTCAGGGCTGCCGCGATCACTTTCGCTCCGCGGTCATGGCCGTCAAGACCAACCTTGGCCACCAGCACGCGCACAGGACGTTGCAGGGGGTTGACCATAATTGATTTGTTAAGTCTGTAAATATAGGTTTTTTGGGCTGTCTACCGCCGTATCATTGCATACCTTACTATCTGTAGGGGTCTGTGGACTTTTTACTACCTTTGCCGTCCGAAATATATTAAACCTTATGAGTGAAGAAAGGACCCTCAATTTTCTGGAACAGATCATAGAAGAGGACATTGCCAACGGCGTCAATGACGGCAGGGTGCTTACACGCTTCCCACCGGAACCAAATGGCTATCTGCACATTGGTCACGCTAAATCCATCTGCCTCAACTTCGGCATCGCCCAGAAGTACAACGGTAAAACCAACCTCCGCTTTGACGATACCAATCCCGTTACGGAGGATACTGAATATGTGGATTCCATTAAGGCCGACATACAATGGCTGGGCTTCCAATGGGCGCAGGAACTGTATGCTTCAGATTATTTCGAACAGATATACAACTTCGCAGTAAAACTGATCAATAAAGGACTGGCTTACGTAGATGACTCTACCGCTGAAGAGATCGCGGCTTCCAAAGGTACGCCAACCGAACCCGGTAAAGGCACCACCTACCGCAACCGCAGCGTAGAAGAAAACCTTGACCTCTTCGCCCGTATGCGTGCGGGAGAGTTTAAGGACGGTGAAAAGGTATTACGCGCAAAGGGAGACCTGGCTTCTCCGAACATGCACATGCGTGACCCGATCATCTACCGTATCAAACATGCCCATCACCACCGTACCGGTGACAGCTGGTGTATCTATCCGATGTATGACTTTGCCCACGGACAGAGCGACAGCATCGAGACGATCACCCACTCCATCTGTACCCTGGAATTCATTCCTCACCGCCCGCTGTACAACTGGTTCATCGAGCAACTGGAAATATTCCCGTCCCGCCAGTATGAGTTCGCCCGTCTGAACCTTACCTACACGGTAATGAGCAAACGTAAGCTGTTACAGCTGGTGAACGAAAAACACGTCAGCGGATGGGATGACCCCCGTATGCCGACCATCAGTGGTCTGCGCCGTCGTGGTTATACACCTGCAAGTATCCGCGCTTTCTGTGAACGTATCGGTATCCAGAAACGTGATAATATGATCGATGTAAGTCTGCTGGAGTTCTGTATCCGCGAGGAACTGAACAAAACGGCTAACCGCGTATTCGCAGTCCTGGACCCGGTTAAACTGGTGATCACCAACTATCCTGAGGGTCAGGTAGAAGAGATGACCGCTGAAAACAACCCGGAAGACCCAAACTCAGGTACACGTATCCTGCCTTTCAGCAATACGCTGTACATCGAGCGTGAAGACTTCATGGAAGAACCGCCTAAGAAATTCTTCCGTCTGGGCCCTGGTCTTGCAGTACGACTGAAAAATGCCTATATCATCAAGGGCGAAAGCTTTGAGAAAGATGCGGATGGCAATATCACGACTATCTATGCGACCTACCTGCCGGAAAGCAAGAGCGGTGGCGATACCAGCGGTCTGACCGTAAAAGGAACCATTCACTGGGTAAGTGCAGCACATGCAGCTACTGCTGAAGTAAGACTGTACGACCGCCTGTTTAAAGTGGAAGACCCAGGTAACGAAGAAGGTGATTTCAAATCATACATCAATCCTGATTCCCTGCAGGTCATCTCTAAAGCTTATATCGAGCCTAGTCTGCTGAACGCTAAACCAGGCGATCGCTTCCAGTTCCTGCGTAAAGGCTATTTCGCTGCGGATGCTGACAGTACTCCTGATAAAGTAGTGTTCAACCGTACAGTGACCCTGAAAGATGCATGGGCAAAAGAAGCCAAGAAAGGATAATCATTATTCCATATGATAAAAAGGGAGAAGACCTGCGTCTTCTCCCTTTTTTATTAATTATAAATGAATTATATATTTGCAAATAATACAACCCAATCCTGTACCGATGAAAAAGATCATTACGTTAGCGCTGGCAGTAACCAGCGCATTTGCATTGTTCTCCTGTAAAAAAGACACCCCGGAAATCGATGATCCTAATAAAGGAGCCCCTTCTGGTATATATTTACAGTATACCATAAAAGGGAAGACGGAAACCTTCCAGCCTCCGGATGATACGATTAGTTCTGTGTTTCCTTTTGCCACCTATTTCTATGTCCAGGCTGACGATCTTGTAGGCGAGACGCTCTATAGAGATATTTATATCAGATTTGGACAGAAATTTCCTACTGCAAAAGGCACTTATACAGGCGAATTTTGTAGAATATGGGTGAGAGAAGCAATGTGGGAAAATGACAGTCTCCAATATACGGTCACAAGACCTCCGGCAGCATCAAAGGATACGATAGAGTTATCATTCTCAACTGTTCTGATGCTGAAGAATGAAGGAGCACAGCCAGATACGGCTAAAGTCTATGGCAGACTGCGTACCGTCTATGAATAAAAAAAGAATGCCTTATCGCTATGATAAGGCATTCTTTTTTTATTCTATCAAAATGAAATGCAGGAATTATATCATGCAGCTTATGCATTGATCGCATCGAGTCCTCTCATGATCCTTGCGATCGTTTCGTGTTTGCCAAGGGTCTCTGCGATATTGAATACCGGCGGACCAAACTTACCACCGCACAGCATAATACGGAATGGCAGCTGTAATTCTCCTGGTTTGATATTCATAGAACCAGCCAGTGTTTTGAAGCTTTCTTCCAGTGAAGTAGCGGAGAAATCAGACAATCCTTCCACGATAGAAGCCCAGTCACAGAAGAACTGTGTCTTATCTGCATTCCATTTAGGTTTTACAGCTGCAACATCGAATGTTTCCGGCGCCTGGAAGAAGAAGAAGGCATGGTCCCAGATATCATTCACGAAATCACAACGCTCTTTTACAAGCCCAGCGATCGTTGCTACGTATTCAAGCGATGCATTGACATCCTTTGCTTTCAGTACCGGCATAAACAGTTCTGCCAGACGGTTATTGTCTGCATGCAGGAGGTACTGGTGGTTGAACCATTTTGCTTTCTCGAAATCGAATTTAGCACCTGCTTTATGTACGCGGTCCAGAGAGAAGCGGGCGATCAGTTCGTCCATGGTGAATATCTCCTGACCAGAACCGTCATTCCAGCCCAGCATGGCCAACATATTCACAAATGCTTCCGGCAGGAAACCTTTCTCACGGAAACCGATGGTTGTTTCACCAGTCTCTGATTTAGGATCGGTCCAGTTCATCGCATATACCGGGAAGCCCAGGCGATCGCCATCACGCTTGCTCAGTTTACCGTTACCATCAGGTTTCAGGATCAGCGGCAGGTGTGCCCAGTTAGGCATCTGTGCTTCCCAACCCAGGTATTTCCACAGCAACAGGTGTACGGGTGCTGAAGGCAGCCATTCTTCACCACGGAATGCGTGTGTGATCTTCATGAGATAATCATCTACTACCACGGCGAGGTGATAGGTAGGCATACCATCTGCTTTCAGCAGTACTTTATCATCAACAGTACTTGTATTGAATTGTACATGCCCACGGATCATGTCGGTAAAACCAACTTCTTCACCCTGTGGCATTTTAATACGGACCACATGCGGCGTTCCCTTTTCCAGTAGCGCTGCTGTTTCTTCTACCGGCAGGCTGATAGAGTTACGCATCTGCTGACGCGCAGCAGCATTGTACTGAGGAGAAGGGTTCTGTTCCGTCTTCAGTCTGGTACGCATTTCTTCCAGTTCTTCCGGCGTATCGAACGCATAATACGCATGCCCGGCTGCTACCAGCTGTTCTGCATACTGACGGTACTGGGCTTTACGCTCGCTCTGGCGGTAAGGGGCGTAAGGGCCACCTACATGAGGACCTTCATCCGCATTCAGACCACACCAGCGCAGGCATTCTATGATATATTCCTCCGCGCCCGGCACATAGCGGGTCTGGTCAGTATCTTCTATACGAAGCACAAATTCACCATTGTGCTGCTTTGCAAATAAATAGTTGAATAAAACCGTGCGTACACCTCCGAGGTGCAGGCCACCTGTTGGACTGGGCGCAAAGCGTACCCTTACTTTCTGATGTTGCATGCCGCAAAGGTAAAGAAAGATTTAGCTACCTTTATTTTTCAATCGCGACATCCATGTTTTATCTTACGAAAACACCCGGGCTGCTGAAAGCACTATATAAAAACTGCACCTGGAACTTTTCCCCGGCCAGGCCATCTGTATACCTCACATTTGATGATGGCCCACACCCTGTGGCAACTCCCTTTGTACTGGAACAACTCCGTAAATATGAGGCGAAAGCAACGTTTTTCTGTATAGGGAAAAACGTTATCGAGCATCCGGACATTTACCAGCAGATACTGGAAGAGGGGCACCACACCGGCAATCATACCCATAACCACCTGAACGGCTGGAAAACAGGTACGGATAAATACATGGAGAATATTCTCGAAGCCCGTAAATACATCAGTTCCCCTTTATTCCGTCCACCTTATGGGCGGATCACGCCTTTCCAGGTAAAACACCTGAAGAAGCTGGTCCCCAATGCACAGGTGATCATGTGGGACGTATTAAGCGCTGATTTTGATACGGAAAGAAGCGGAGAGGAATGTGTACAGAATGTGGTATTTAAGGCGAAACCCGGGTCTATTATTGTGTTTCACGACAGCACAAAGGCCTGGGACAGATTGGAACATGCCTTACCCAGGGTACTGGAATACTTCCGGAAGGAGAAGCTGAATATGGAAGCGATCCCTTATTAAAATACAAAAGCCCGGGTTCATCACCCGGGCTTTTTCCATGAATTATTATTGCTATTATTTAGGCAATTTAATGCTTTTCACTTTATCACCCAGATCGATGCTGGCTGAATCATCACACACACCATTACCGTAGTTTACATTTGCAGTGATATTACCTACTGTTACCAGGGCTTTACCTTTGCTGAACCATGGACATTCGATCTTTCTTTCCAGTGCATCTGCTTCACCAACGGTGATAGCAGCGGTAGTACCATTCGGATAGATCAGGGAGTCAGTACCGAAGATGCTGAACACATCATCTGTTACGTCAGCCAGGGTAGCTAAACCATCTGTCTGTTTGATAGTAGCGTTGCTCTTGTAGCTTACAGTCACGGTATCGAGTTTCAGCACGCCATCATTGATAACGGCGCTATATTTATATTCGCTGTTGGAGCTCAGGTTGGTGATCACTTTAGTACCCTGTACAGCGATACCATTTACAGTATAGCTCAGCGGTTTAATAGTGATCGTCGCATTTGGATAGTAGAAGAAGTTAGAATAAGTTACCTGGATGTTTCCTGCACGTACACGACCGGTTGCATCAGCACACTGTGCACCGAATTTGATCAGCATCACTTTAGGCCACTGACCAGCGCTTACGTCGTCGATCTCAGCGATCGCGCAGCTACCCAGCTTAGCGGTCAGGTCAATATTCGCCTTACGGCCAGCCTGGTTCATACCAGCTTTCGCACCTACTTCCAGCGCAATACCGAAGAGGTCATCATATATTCCGCTAACGATCGCCTGATCGGCAGCAGCATTAATTGTAAGATTATCAGCCTGGTTCGCGTTCGGACTAGCTGATTCAGTTGATTTAGAACAGGCAAAAAAGCAGGTTACCACCAATACCAGGATAATTACTCCTGCGAAGATACGGTTAAAGCAAAAATAGCTTTTCATAGAATAAGTATAGTTTTAAATGAGGTCTTTCGGCTGTACTTTTGTACAGCACTTACTGAAATATAAATATTATACAAATGTAATATTTTTAGTAATTGAATAAAAAAATTTAATATTTTATAGATGAACTGGATAGACACGCACGCCCATTTATATGGGGAGGATTTTTCGGATGACAGAACAGTGGTAGTAGAGCGGGCCCTGGCCGCAGGTGTGTCCCATTTATACCTGCCAAATATCGACAGCAGTTCTATAGCCGGCATGCTGGCGCTGGAAACGGAGTTCCCCGGCAGGTGTTTTGCCATGATGGGCGTACATCCCTGCTATGTGAATGAGAATGTTGACCAGGAACTGGGCATTGTAAAAGACTGGTTAGCAAAGCGTCCGTTCAAAGCCATCGGGGAGATAGGCCTGGATTTCTATTGGGACAAGACGCACGTTGAACAGCAATATAAGGCCTTCCGCACACAGCTGGAGCTGGCCCGTGAATATAGTCTGCCGGTTGCCATTCACAGCCGTGAAAGCACCCGGGAATGTATTGATGAGGTAAAAGCCTTACAGGATGGCCGGCTCACTGGCGTGTTCCATTGTTTCTCAGGTACCCTGGAAGAGGCAAAAGAGATCATTGACCTTGGGTTCTATCTTGGTATCGGTGGCGTGGTTACATTCAAAAAATCGGGTCTGGATAAGATCCTGGAAGATATTGACCTCGCAAACATAGTACTGGAGACGGATGCGCCTTACCTGGCCCCTGTACCCTACCGTGGTAAAAGGAATGAGAGCGCGTACATTCCATTGATCGGTGAAAAGATCGCAGATGTAAAAAATCTAAAAATAGCCGACGTAGCTGCTATTACGACAAACAACGCCCTCAAATTATTCAAAATGCTTTAACCTTTTAGGCGGTACATTTGCAGGCAATTTGGAACAGCAGCATCAATGAGTAAAATCCTGATTATTTATACAGGGGGCACCGTTGGGATGATCTACGACGAGAAAACCAAAGCCTTGCGTCCTATCGGTTTTAATGAGATACGTAACAATCTTCCGGAACTATACCGTATGGGGATTGATTTCTACGTATACGCTTTTAATCCGCCTATCGATTCTTCCGACATGCAGCCCGAAATATGGGTGGAACTGGCGTCTATTATTGAAGACCGCTATGACCGGTATGACGGATTTGTCATCCTTCATGGTTCCGATACTATGTCCTTTACCGCTTCAGCACTGAGCTTCATGCTGGAAAATCTCTCCAAACCTGTCATCTTAACCGGTTCACAATTACCGATCGGGAAAATCCGTACAGACGCAAAAGAGAATATTATCACCGCCATGGAGATCGCCGCTACCCGTCATAACGGACAGGTAGTTGTGCCCGAAGTATGTATCTATTTTGACTTTGCACTGTTCCGTGGTAACAGGTCCAAGAAATATAACGCGGAGAAATTCGAAGCGTTCTATTCCATGAACTACCCACCGCTGGCTGAAGCAGGCATCGACATTAAATACAAAACACAGTTTGTACTGCCTTGCCCTGACAAGCCGCTCAAAGTACATAAACACCTCGACGATAATGTCACCGTACTGAAAATGTTCCCGGGCATCACCCGTAAGGCAGTTGAGGCTATCCTGAACGTAAGCGGCCTTCGCGGCGTGATCATGGAGACCTTCGGTAGCGGTAATACCAACACCCAGCCCTGGTTTATAGAATGCCTGAAAAAGGCAATAGACAAAGGTGTGATCATTGTGGATATCACCCAATGTGACGGTGGATCGGTAGAACTGGGTAAATATGAAACCAGTCAGCCGTTACAGCAGATAGGTGTGATCAGCGGTCACGACATGACCTTTGAAGCTGCTATCACTAAATTGATGTTCGTACTGGGACAGGAACTGGATCCAGCCTCTACAAAGGCGATGATCGAGACCTCTCTGAGAGGGGAGTTGACGGCTAATACCAACGACTGGGAAACGATTTAAATTTTATTTTGGTAATCTGGTAGAAAAAGCTACCTTTGCCATCCTGAAATAAAAATTCAACCTACCCGGAGAAGTGCAGGAGTGGTTGAACTGGCACGCCTGGAAAGTGTGTAAACTCGAAAGGGTTTCAAGGGTTCGAATCCCTTCTTCTCCGCAAGCTTTAAGCCTTCAAATCGAAAGATTTGGAGGCTTTTTGATTTCATACGGCTAAACTTTATCCGATCTTACGCGCTACATTCATAAGTTTATAACTCTCACATGTCGTTTTTGAGGTTTCGCTAATCTTAGGCGCCTGCTTAATGACATTCTCCAAAAAGTGGCGATTATCATCCCCCCATTGGTTCATGGCTTCAATAATAGGCATCAGCGAATAGCCGATCTCCGTAAGTGAATACTCTACTTTAGGCGGCAATTGCGGGTACGTTTTCTTCTCTATCATCCCATGCCCTTCCAATTCTTTGAGTTGTACGTTCAACACCCTGCGGGTAGCGCCAGAAAATAAGCGTAGTATCTCGCTCGGACGCTTTACATCCATCGAAATAGCACGGAGGATGGCTGGTTTCCATTTGCCATTCAGCACTTCTTTAGTCAGGTGCAGTCCGCAATCTATTGTGAGGGGAGTCTTTCTTTCATACATAAATGTTCACTTTATTCAAAAATAGGCATTGTATGCTAATTCCTCTATGGGATAAATTTATCCCCATGGCAATAGTTTTTCCCGTATTGCAACGCCGGAGCATATGCCCGAAGTTTGTTTGAAAAAAGCAATGGAAAATATAGTACAACCTCTGCTGGAGGAATATCAGATAGGTGATCTGAAATTGAAAAACAGGGTGGTAATGGCATCACTTACGCGTGGTCGCGCCACCAATAAAGGCCTTGTCCCTACACCATTGATGGCCAGGTATTATGCGCAACGCGCTTCAGCAGGTTTAATTTTAAGTGAAGGTACCTGGGTGAATCCAAAGTCTATTGGTTTTATTAACGTCCCAGGTATTTATACACAGGAACAGATTGAAGGATGGAAACTGGTGACCCAGGCAGTACACAACAAAGGAGGGCTGATCTTCTCTCAATTAGGGCATATTGGAGCGGCATCTCATCCGGATTTTTTTGACGGCGAATTGCCCGCAGGCCCATCTGCTATTAATCCACAAAATCTTTCTTATACACCCGATGGCTTTAAAGATACACAAACACCCCGCGCGTTCACCATTGCTGAAATTAAACAAACTATACAGGATTACGGGCAGGCAGCTAAGAACGCTAAAGAGGCAGGATTTGATGGCGTTGAAATACACGCACAGACCGGCATGTTAATTCCTCAGTTTCTAAGCCTTGCCACTAATCATCGAACTGATGCGTATGGCGGCAGTATTGAAAATCGTGCTCGTATTATATTTGAAATACTGGATGTCATCTTAGAAGTGTGGGAAAGCACAAGGGTCGCCATTAAGTTTACACCGGTCGCATATAGTCATGTAGGCATCGTGACGCCGGACGAAGAAACTATCCCAATGTTTCAATACATCCTTAAAAAACTGAATGACTACAATCTCGCTTTCCTGCACATTGTCGGACCCGCAGAAACTTTAACAGGTACACCGGTGGAAGTATTGCAGGATAATTATTTCAGCCATTTCCGTTACCACTACAGCGGCAGATTGATGGCGAACCTGGGCTTTACGCGGGAAAGCGGGAATAGCATCCTGCAAGAAGGCATAGCCGATCTTGTATCTTTTGGTATGCCATTCATTGCCAACCCCGATCTGGTAGTCCGCTTTAAACATGATTTACCATTGTTAGCACCCAACCAGGATACGTTGTATAGTGGGGACGAAAATGGATATACCGACTATCCGGAAGCAGTGTTTTAGTATTCCGGGCATTCAAGCAGATAAAGTCACCAGTGGTAATCCGCTGGTGACTTTAAATTCACGGGCCCGTATTTTCGTCTGGTTCTGATCCTACTGACTTTTTTCCAGTGTATGTGGCAATTGGCATGCTTTTTTAACTACTAACTAATCATAACCAACAATGCAACATGAAAAGTAAAACTGCTCCGGAGAAAATATTGATCATTGATGACGAAGGTGACCTGTGTCTGCTTTTGAACATACTACTCGATGGGAAAGGAATGGATATCGAACATGTCCAAAGCATTGCCAAAGCTGAGGAATATCTTCTACAGGAAAGACCTGCTTTAATATTATTGGACAATCGCCTCCCTGATGGTTTTGGCATCGACTTTCTCAGTTTTCTAAAAAATGAGCATCCCACAGCAAAAGTGATCATGATCTCTGGTGTGGATGCTGCTGCTCAGGACGTAGCGCTGGAAAACGGCGCCGATGCTTTTCTCAAAAAGCCATTTACCAAAGCACAGTTGCACCAAACGGTCAATGAGTTATTGAACAGAGAAGAAGCCGTTCATTCGCCTTCCTAACTACGCCCGGGTATTGTCCCGTTTTAGATTTAAAATAGACAGGGCTATGCGGAGCGTATTCAAACACTGCTCATAGGCAATTAGTCACTTATACTTTCTTGTAGGCACCTCGCTTTCTATCAAAAGCGAGGTGATGTTGCTATTGCCAATAGGCAATGTAAATCTGTTTATATTCATACATGATATCAAGTCAGGAATATTCAATCAAACTATACCCCTTTCCCCTGATATTGATGATTTCAATGGAAGCATCTTCCCGAAAATATTTCCTTATTCTGGTAATGTAAACATCCATGCTCCGCGCCGCAAATGGATCATCATTTCCCCAGAGCTTAAGAAGCGCAGTTTTTCTATCCAGCAATTCGTTTTTCACTTCTATTAATAACCGCAATAAATCTGCTTCACGCTGTGATAGCTGGATCACCCGTTCCCCGGTAGCTAATTCCTGTTTCTGCATATTAAACATAAAACCGCCGACCATTACTACGCCGGATGAATTATTCCTGACGGCTGAAAACTGGTGTTGCCGTCGCACCATTGCTTTGAGCCGTAAGACTAATTCTTCCATTGAAAACGGTTTCTTCATGTAATCATCTGCTCCTATTTCAAGACCATGTATAACATCTTCCGGTTGCTTCCTGGCAGTAAGAAAAATAACAGGCACCTTCTCATCTACTGTCCGGATGTCCGCAACTAATGAGAAACCGTCCTTTTTAGGCAACATAACGTCAATGATACAAATGTCCGGCTTCAACTTTTGAAACAGGGTCCAGCCATGGTTACCATTACCAGCAATATGAACAATGAAATCGCGGGTCTCAAGCGATTCTTTTATGATAGCAGCCAACACCGGCTCATCTTCTACAAGCAATACGCTAATCTTATTCATCATGAAACTGAATAGTAAAAATTGTTCCTTTATCAATCTGGCTCGTAACGAAAATCTCTCCATTTAATGCCGTAACCAATAGCTTAACATAGCTCAATCCCAGACCATAACCTTTGACTTCATGTACATTCTTCGACTGTACGCGGTAAAACTTATCAAATATAAAAGGCAAATGAAACGGATCAATTCCTTTCCCATTATCCGCTATCTGCAGCTGCCAGCCATTGGCAATAGACTGAAAGCTGACATTTATACGAACATGCCCCTGTGAATATTTAATGGCATTATCTATCAGGTTGCTCAAAATAGTGTCTATAATAAAATGGTCTGTATTGGCCACTTCATCAGGTAAAGTATTGACGATAAAAATCTCATCTGGCGCACGCAGATCAAAGTGGTCAGCTATCGTTGCCGATAGCTCCGTTAAATTAACGACCGTCCGCTGTACATGCATGATGCCGTGTTCATATTTACTGATCTCTAAAATACGGTCTATGTCTTTATCCAGCTTCTTAATGATGTTCAGATTGATACTTAAATATCTTTCGAGTCTCTGGGGATCTGATGAGGCGCCAAAGCTCTTTAAAGCGTCTATTGATGATCTCAGGATAGTCAGTGGCGTCCTTAATTCATGGGTAATGTTATTAATAAAATCGTCTTTAAAACTATTGAGCCGCATCTGTCGCATAATCATTCTTCCCATGAAAAAGAGACTTCCTGCAGACAATAGTATCAACATAAGAGAAATGACAGCGGGAAGAATATTCTGCTTCCATAACATTGTTGATAAATTTTCAGGAATAGCTTTCACAATAACAACAGGAGTTCTGTGAAACTTTATCGGTACTGAAACTTCATCTTGTGCAGGAACAGCTGTACTATCTAAAAGTACGAGCTTAAATGATACTGTAATATTCTCCCTGCGTAGTTCCTGCTTATACAACATGCTCAGGGAATCGAGATTTACCGGCCGGCGATACTGCTGTGATATCAATTTTCCCATGATAGCACTCACTTCGTTTATATTATACTCGTCAATTTTTACAGTTAAGAATTCGGCATGAAATGGTTTAATAACTGCGGGTGTATCAAAAGCAATAGAATCGCGATTAGGGATAGTTCTCAGAAAAAATGTAAGTGTGGGCTCTTTGTACTTCAGTGAAGTAGGCAATTCACTTTGCTGAAGCTGGTAGGAACTGATACTTTTCTGTAACGCGAACCTGGCCGAAGTGGTAAAATTATGCTGACTGACTTTAAAGTTATTATACACCCAATATACCTGAAATAATACGATCAGTAACACAGCACATATTGCCGTAAAGAATGTAAACTTCAATCTTCTCATCATAATACCCCTTAAAATTACAGTATATAGCCTTGATGGATATTTCAATTAACATTAGTTAACAAAAAAGTGTTCCTTTTTAACATTCAACCATACTGCGTCCGATATCTTCGCAATCAAATTACATAGACCATGAAAAGACACCTCTTTTATCTTTTGTTCTTTTGTATCTCTGTCACTATGCAGAGTTACTCTAATACCGGATATAAGCAAACACCCATCGACACACTATTGGATATCCCCGCGCCAAAATTCAAGATGTTAGATACAAACGGGAAAACTGTAAGTCTTACTGATTTTAAAAATAAAGTGCTGATAGTATATTTTTGGTCAACATGGTGTTACTACTGCCATAAAGACTTTCCAATGGTTAATAAAGTAGTAAAACAATTCTCAAATGACACAAGCGTAGCCTTTCTTTTTGTGGACACAAGGGAGAAATCAGCTCAATATAAAGAGCTGGCGCAAAAAGACATGGCAAAGAATAAGTACAACTTCCATGTCGTGTTTGATGAAAAAGGGAAAGATAGCATTCAAAATAAATACTACACTGAATTTGGAACAATCGGCATACCTACACGATTTGTGATTGACCGGAACATGGTCATTCGACATAAGTTCGTAGGTTACGATCCGGATGTTACTGAAGAAGAGGCCGCAGCTGCATTCATCCGTTCAATTGAAGACACGAAAAAATTGGCGCCTCACAGTCAACCCTGACATACATTGAAAAACAGTGAACGGCGAAGCGACAATTGGTCTGCCATTCCGCCGTTCACTTATGTCAGCTTGTAGAAAATTGGGAATTAGTTTGTTTATTGGATAAACCCCTTTATCAAACCGGCAACGTGTTCATGATGCTCTTCAAGCAAAAAATGCCCTCCATCGATCTGAATGATTTCGGCGTTGGGCAGGTCCTTTCGGTATGCATCTCCACCAGGGGCTATAAACATCGCATCGTTTTTACCCCATAATACAATCGTCTTAGGTTGATGTTCCTTAAAATACCTATGCCATTCATCATACAGCGCAATATTGCTTCCATAATCCCTGAAAAGAGCAAGCTGTATCTGGTCATTTCCGGGCCGGTCAAGATAGTATTGATCGGTTATATAGCTATCCGGACTTATCCGGGTTTTATCACCAGCGCCATTCAGGTACATCCATTTTGTAGCCGCTGATGTCAGGAAGAAACGAGCTTCTTTTTCCTGGGCAGCGCCCGGGTCCTGGATATATGCTACCAATGGCTCCAGTGCATCACCCAAACCTTCGGTATACGCGTTTGCATTTTGTATGATCAATGAGCGGACCAATTCAGGACGGCGGCTGGCGATCCTAAGTCCTATAGGACCGCCATAATCCTGGATATACAGGCTTATGTCCCGAAGCTGCAGGCGATCAATAAAGTGTTCAATGATCACAGACAGATTATCAAATGTATACGAAAACTGTTCCACGTCAGGGGCGCTACTTTGACCAAAGCCGGGATAATCAGGAGCAATGATATGATAGGAGCCAGACAAATCAGCAATAAGGTCCCTGTACATGTGTGAAGAAGAAGGGAAGCCGTGTAATAACAGCAGGACAGGGCGGGTTGCTGCTCCTGATTCACGATAAAAAATATTTAGCCCATCTATATCGACAGTTCTATAAAATATTTGATCTTTCATAAAAAACATTAAGCCATAAGAATAATTGCTACGGGTAGCTTATTTTTTACCTGCTGCTGTGAGGATCACTTTTACCACATCTGCGGGTTGTGACAACATAGCCACGTGACTTGCAGGCAGGTGATAAGTAGTTGCGCGAATGTTTTTCGCCATTTCGCTTTCCAGTTGGGGAGAAATCATATGGTCGTTGTCTGCCACGATATAAAAACTTGGCTTATTCTTCCAGGCCGGTTTTGTTACTTTGGCTGTTATGGTACTAAAGTGAAAGCGGCCCTGTCCGGCTGCAATGACCTTCGCGTCCTGCGCTGGCAAGTCCTGCGCGAAATGATTTATCACTGTTTCTTCCTTCAGTCGTATATAACCATCATTACTAACAATAGGGTCTGCAAGTCCTGGTACATTAGCAATCTTTCTCACTTCATATGCATCTTTGCTGAGACTTTCAATACTTTGTCCTTCATCTGGCGCATAAGCAGCGACATAGACAAGCGACTGTACCTTTTCGTTGTTCCCGGCCTGGGTAATAACAACGCCTCCCCATGAATGCCCTACCAGTATCACCTTCCCTTTTGCTTCTGCGATAGCCCGCTCTACGAATGCCACATCATCATTCAGGGAGGTCAGCGGATTCTGTACAGCAATCGTGTGGTATCCTTCTTTCTGTAAAGCAGGTATTATCTTGTTCCAGGAAGACCCATCAGCAAAGGCGCCGTGCACCAGCACTATAGTTGGTTTATCTTCTTCTCTGGTAATCGTATGTGATCCCGGAGTAGCAGTAAAGGAAAACAATGATATAAGTACGAGCAGTGCGCCCGCTACGCTGGCAATCACGGCCACAAACGTCTTTTTCATGATATAAATTTTAAAGTAATAATTAGGGGTGACCAGATTGATCGATCAAATTTGAAAAGAAGTAGGTAATTGAACAAATAACCTGGTTAATAGCAATCCCTATAATTTTAATAGTCAATTTCCTTTCAATCCTATTCATTTGTACTAAAAAGCAGCCAGACAATATATTTTGTACAGTGATGAAAAAAAAGACCGCTCTTCTCTCAGGAAATGATATTCATCAACCGGTATTTTGTACACCTTTCCTGGAGTACATATCGAAAGATATTGCGCTTGATGATACAACAAAAAAACTGGTAGCAGAAAGCTGCAGATTAGTGCAATATGGAGAGGGAAAAAGATTGCTTGAAACAGGTACTATATGCCGGTATATTTACTTTATCATTGAAGGAAAATGTGTTTCCTACTTTACCGATTTTAAAGGAAAAACGATTACCTGGTTTTTCCACTTCAATAGCGCGGAAAGTAGTGCAAAGAACGTTTTTGCTGTAGACTACAGGAGTTTTCTCTCGCGCGAACCTTCCACACTCACCATTGACACGCTGTCATCTATAACCGCAATACGATTTTCTGCGGAAGCATTAAAAAAGCTGGTCGATGAATCTTCTGCAATTGAACACTGGCTGCGTCTGCTGACAGAAAAGGCCTTCATACAGGTCTATGACCGCATTAATACGCTGCTCACGTTGCCTGCACCCGATCGTTATAAGAAATTTCTTCAGGAAGAGCCTTACCTGTTAAATATGTTTTCGAATGCTTTGGTCGCCACTTATCTAAATGTAACGCCACAATCACTCAGCCGTATCAGAAAGCGGCTCAGCCGTGATTAAGCTACCGGCTAACTATTAATTACCCCAGGGTAACGATCATATGATTTTCATTACAGAGTTTTGCAGCGAAATTGAAAAAAAATGAAAAACCACCTTTAATATCAGTATTAAAACAACAAAATGATGTATTTAAAAAAACCGTTCGCATTGATCGCATCCATGCTATCGCTGATGCTACTTGCCAACTGTTCCGCGCCGGCACAAGAAGACAATAAAGCAGGCTATTTTCTTACGGACACAACGACCGTGCAAACAGGAGGCGCCAAAATGATACCCATAAAGACACCTAAAGGCGTTTTCAATGTATGGACAAAACGAATTGGCAATAACCCCAAAATGAAGGTGTTGCTATTAGCCGGCGGCCCAGGTTTTCCACACGACTATCTGGAGGCCTTTGAAAGTTACTTCCCAGGAGAAGGAATAGAATTTTATTATTATGATGAATTGGGTAATGGCAACAGTGATAAACCAGGTGACAGCAGCCGTTACAACGTAGCAAGCGCCGTGGATGAAGTCGAGCAGGTACGGCAGGCATTAAAACTGGACAGCTCCAATTTTTACCTGTTTGGACACTCATGGGGTGGCCTGCTGGGCATGGAATATGCGATCAAATACCAGAAAAACCTGAAGGGCCTTATTATCTCCAACATGGTATCAAGCGGTAAAGAATTCAACAGCTATATTCAACAGGTATTGGTAAAACAATTGCCATCTGCTGTGCTGGATACGATAAATGAATTATCAGCCAGGAACGATTATAGTAACCCAAAGTATTCCGAACTTGTCACGAAGCACTTCTATGCCCGGTTCATTTGCCGGCTACCATTGGACCAATGGCCGGAGCCACTCAACAGAGCGCTTAGTAAACTGAATACGCCTTACTATCTGGCATTACAGGGCCCTAGTGAATTTGGCATTATTGGAAGTTTAATAAACTGGGATATAAGCCCCCGGCTGAAAGAAATTACTGTACCAGCATTATTTATCGGCGCTAAATACGATGAAATGAACCCTGAACATCTCAAATGGATGAGTCAGCAGGTACAGCACGGACAATTCCTGTACTGTGCCAATGGTAGTCATCTGAGTATGTACGATGAGCAGCCATTTTATATGAACGGGATCATACGTTTCATCAGGGAGGTCAATAATAGCTCCGCAAACTGAAAAACTCCCTCACAGTAAATGAAGAGATAAACCGGCGTACGGTGGAAAACGAGAAAGCCTTCAGTTCAATGATACTGAAGGCTTTCTTATTAAGAGTTGAGTTCCTGAAAGTTTCCTACGCTTACCATGTCTCAGCAGGAGCGGAGAACTCTTTCTAAAATTTCTCTACAATAGCAACTCCCGCTATTATCAACAACATGCCAAGGCCACGCCAGATGTTAACAGGATGCTGCGCCGCAACCAGGATATTAAGGTGATCCAGTAATACTGAAATGATCACCTGTCCGGCTACCACAAGTCCGAAGGTAAGCGCCATGCCTAGCCTTGGCAGCGCCATCATACTTGCTGTAATGAATACAGCACCAATCAGGCCGCCACCTAACACAGCAGTAACATCACTTCCTTTCAGCAGTTGCCAGGAAAATGTCTCTTTGGTAAAAGGAACATAAACGGCCATTGCCAGCGCCCCAACGATAAAACAGATCATTGAAGCATAAATGGGGCTGCTTATTGATTTGGCCAGTTTTGCGTTAAGCCCTCCCTGTAAAGGCAATAGCGCACCACATAAAAAGACCACAAAAAGCCAGACTATTTTCATACATATATTTTTGTTATTAAGACAATTGGTATTTCATTTATATCGAAACGCCTTTTTTGAAATCGGTAAAGTTTACTCCGGAGCCATTCTTAAAATACTTGCTAAAATGGGCAGGGTCCCAAAATCCCAGGTCATACGCTGTTTCTTTCAAACTAAAGCCGTCGTGCAGCACCCTTCTTTTCGCTTCAAGAACAATGCGTTGCTGAATGTGATGGCTGGCGGTGCGCCCTGACATTTCTTTCACTACGCCATTGAGGTAACCGGGGGATACCGCCAGGATTTCCGCATACTCCTTTACCATCTTTTTGGAAGCGTAGTGTTTTTCCACCTGTGTAAAAAACAGCTTGACCAGGTGAATTTTCCGGGACCAGTAAATGTCCTGGATATCCTGGATGTCCTGCTTTATCTGCCGGCACAAATAGATCATAAATATCTTCAGGTATCCCTTCAGGATATCTGAACGCATATCCAGCGTATTATTATACTCCTGTATCATTTTTTCCGCGAAGGACTCCATTGAGGCAATTGAGTCGCCCCATATATAGATGATAGGTATGGATTTGAACTGGTTTAAAAATGAAGTGCGAAATAATCCTGCCACTGTTATATCAGTTAATTCAATATACTCTCTAACAAAAGAGATGGCATATCCTTTTGCGGCTTCATCAATCTCCATCGTGAAAACCTGACCAGGCGTCACATAAAAAAACACGTTTTCATTTATAAGGAAGGTATCTGTATCAAGACTTATTCTCACGCTGCCTTCCAGTATCCAGATCATCAGATATGTATCCAAGCAAAAGAATGGAGTTTTTCCTTCTTTACTGCCCGCCTGAAGTGATTGGATGGAATAGATCTGAAAGGGCGCCGGTTCAGCAACCGGACCGTCTTGTTTTAATACGCGGCTAATTTTCATTTTTATAATTTTTATATTACTCGTCAGCCACTGGTCTTTCCTTCAGTTTCTTCAGTTCGGTTTCCAATTTTAAAATATACTGGTTTTGTGATGCAAAAGCTTTTGCTCATCTCTTCAATGGAATACCGGGGTGTGGTGTGTTGCTGACAATTCCACTCGTAAGCACCTGCATCAAATCTCATCATCCTTTTTGGGAGAGACAGGTCCCTCAGCTGGATATTGCGCCAATACCTCGTCCCATAGTGAATCGCCACATTCATCTGGTATAACAATTTTGTCTGGTATTTGCTTGTCCTTATCCTTATCCTGTGTTCCGGCGGTAACGGCCTGTGGTTTTATCTCTTCGGAGTTAGTGTTGGGTGCAGCACTCATAAAAACAGATTTAATGTAGAATATTATTATTAAAAAGGATACAGGGAAGCCCCTTTCTGCTCGCAAAAAACGCTATCGCATCCGGGGCTTTTGTATCCACAATCAACGATTTATACTGATTCCGCCAATGTGCTCTCCACCTTACGGCCACTCAATTTTCTCTCTAAAAAGTCCCGTATGGTTGAAGTAATTTCATCGCCAAAACTTTCCAGTGCAAAATGTCCTGTCGGATAAAGATGAAACTCAAGGTTCTTCACATCCTTTTTAAATGCCTCTGCGCCAACACCAGGGAAAATATAGTCGTCTTTGCCATATACTATTAACATTTCCGGATTACTGGTACGTAAGTATTCCTGCCATTTCGGATACTGTTTTACATTGTTTCGATAATCGTAAAACAGGGCAATCTGTATATCATCATTTTCAGGACGCTGCAGATGCCTGAGATCAATTTCCCAGTTATCAGGAGATATAACGCTTTCATCCGGAACATGGTGTGTGTATTGCCATTTCAAACCATCAGGACTATGAAATGCCTGACAAGCCTTGATAGCATCCTTATCATTCCTGTCTTTCCACAGCGCCTTGATAGGGTCCCAGAAGGTTTCTAATCCTTCTTCATAGCAACAACCGTTCTGTACAATGATGGTCTCTATTCTCTCCGGGTACTTTGAGGCGAGCGTCCAGCCAACGGGAGCGCCGTAATCCATCAGATAAAGGCTGAATTTATCAACGTTCAGGTGTTTCAGCAATTCTTCTATTATCCTGGCATAGTTTGCAAAACTATACTCAAAATCAGCCATAGGCGGCTGTTCGCTTCTTCCATAACCTGGGTAATCAGGGGCGATCAGATGATATTTGTCCGACAGATCATTGATCAGGTTACGATACATATGCGAAGAGGTTGGATAACCATGTAACAGCAGTAATACCGGAGCATTAGCAGGACCGGCTTCCCTGTAAAAGATATCTACGCCGCTAATGTTTGCTGAGCGGTGATGCGTTTTGTTTTTCATTGTGTTTGTTTTAGTACAATAATTGTTGTGTCTATTTGATGTCAGCCGAAAGTTGCTTGCGCTGACTGCTTATGATTCCCACGATCATAGATCGCTGTATGGATGTCAAAGCTCAGTTCTATAACTTGATTTCTAAAATCACTCTAGTAATCGTCACTATCAAAAAAGTAATATGCGCAGTTGGCCGATAGAAATATAGAGAGGTTGGATACTGTTATATCCTTAACGTTGTCCGAACTGAATAAGATGATGATACCCGTTTTCAAATGGCGGTTCTGCGATAGATGTTTGCAGGAATTTCATTAAAGGCGCAAGCGCCGGCTCTTTTAAATGATATTGAAAAGTGTCCCAGTTGCGTAATTTCTTGTAAACGACAAACCTGGTTTTGCAGCTTATTATCTGGCTTAGTTGAAACAACAGCACGCCCGGGGCTCGCCGGAGTGCCGGCATTAATTCATGGTTTATCGTTTTGAAAAGCGTTTCGGCGCCAGGTCTGACATCTACAAATAACAGGATGGTTATTGCATCGCGACTAATTTCTTTGGAAAACACTTCCAGCTCCTGCAAAAAGAAGAGCTTTACAGGGCCTGTTATTCCAACTTTGGTTAAAGCACCTATAGCTTTCGCGGCGGTACTTTTTTTATTGTTCTCATAAGAAGTACGACAGCTCCATCGTTCTATGATCCACATTACGCAACCATCCCCTCTCTCATAATATGCTTCTGACATTAAATTGCCGGTTGCTTCGATGGAGCTAAGCGTATATTGACTCAGTACTTCAAAAAACTGATGCTGATGGGAAGTTTTTACGTGATATTGTGTTAAAACAGCAGTCTGCTCATTTTTGACACGCGAAAATCCCGGGAAAGCCATCTCCCATATTCTGCGAATTTTCATTGCGATAATATTAAGAAATGCATAAGTTTGTCAGGTAAAGTAGCCAATAAATCTTCTGGCAGAAAATAAACACAGTAATGATTGGTCCTATTATTTTAATAGTGAGCGTACAGGAAATTTCTTATTTTAAATAACATATACTAAACAATAGGCTGACCTATATATTGCCTGCCTGATTGATATCTATTAAGGCGGTACAATATGCTATATGACTTTATATTTTATGATTTCAGAATATATGCTAATTTTTTAAGCAGCTACAACTATGAAGAAAAAGGTATTGATAGTAGAAGACGAATTCATTGTAGCCAGTAATTTGCAGCAGGTATTACAGCGATCGGGCTATGAAGTAATTGGCATTGCTGCTTCTGCTCAGGAAGCGGAAGAGCATTTGCAGCGGGATAGGCCCGATATTGCATTGCTTGATATCCGTTTACAGGGAGAACGTTCCGGTATTGATATTGCCAGGAAATTAAAATCTGAGCATATTGCCTTTGTCTATTTGTCTGCCAACTCAAACCAGAAAATACTGGAAGAGGCAAAGATGACCTATCCGGACGGGTTTCTGGTCAAGCCATACAGAAAAAAAGACTTACTGATCATGCTGGATATTGCCTGGTATCGTCATGCACATAGTCTCGAAACAAAAAACAACCAGCAATTACTTGTACAGCAACAGATAACGGCAGTAATCAGTGAAAATTCTGACAGCCGGCAAAAGTTGCTGAAGATCGCAGAGATCATGCAGGCTTGTGTACCATTCGATCTTATCACTGCCGGATTAAGACCACTTAATACTGCCCAATTCAACGACAAAGGTTATCTGCGTGTAGGGTTCGATGAATACCAGTTTATCGGAGAAAAAGAACTCCTTACAATTACTAATCTGAAAAAAGCAGCGCTGTCCGTAATTCTTGCAAACAGCCATCTGGACATCAACACGAACATTTACAACAATGACCCTGTCAATGAAAAACCGAATGTACCATCCCTTCAAAAAACATTGATCGATACGTTCAACATTCAATCTTATCTTGTATTTCCGGTTGTCCTAAGCAATGGGCTATCCTTTCATTACTTTTTTTACAGTCGTCAAAAGGATATCTACACTAATCTTCACACATCCTTACTTGATAATCTGAGAACGAGCCTGGCAGCGTTAGCTGAAAAAATGATTTATGGAGAAAATCCAGCCGTTCCGAAACAGGCCCCAATTAGCTATGAAAGAAAATTACAGGGAAACACGCTGAATTACCCGGAATTCAGAAGCATCATCGGAAACCATCATTTGCTTTTAGGGGCACTGGACCTTGCTGCACAGGTGGCGTTTTACAACACATCGGTGTTAATCCTTGGCGAAAGCGGAACAGGAAAAGAAAAGCTGGCACAAGCTATTCATTTATTGTCTCCAAGAAAAAATGCACCCTTCATCACCGTCAACTGCGCGGCCATTCCGGTTACACTTATAGAGTCGGAATTATTTGGTCACGAAAAAGGCGCATTTACCGGCGCTATAGAAAAAAGAAAAGGCAAGTTTGAGCAAGCTGATGGCGGAACTATTTTCTTAGATGAGATCGGAGAACTTTGTCCGGAGATGCAGGTAAAAATCCTGCGTTTTTTGCAGGAGAAAGAAATTCAATGTATTGGCGGGAACTCGCTTACAAAAGTAAATGTTCGCGTAATAGCCGCTACTAACCGTAACCTGGAGAAAGAGGTTGCTGCGGAAAACTTCCGGCTTGATCTGTATTACCGCATTAATGTTTTCCCTATTACATTACCGTCATTACGGGAACGTAAAAGTGATATAAAAGAATTATCTAATTATTTTGCGGAAAAATTCTGTAGTGAATTTAACAAACCCTTCCATGGCATTGTCGCCTCAATGATGGAAGAGATGATCGCTTATGACTGGCCGGGGAATATCCGGGAACTCGAGAATGTTATAGAACAGTCAGCTATTCTTAATGATGGCAAGTCAAAATTGGAACTGAAACGAACACTTACCGGTAAGGCCGCATTACCCATCACGACTCCAATTAAAACGTTTGAAGATGTGAAGAACATCCAGGCTGAAACAGAACGGGAATATATCATTTCAGTGCTTAAACAGGCAGAAGGCCGCGTCCGTGGGGCCAATGGCGCAGCCCAGCTAATGAATATCAAACCCACTACACTGGAATCCAAAATGGCAAAGCTGAAGATCAGACGGGAAGATCTATAGCGCGACTCCGAAAATATCGGAGGCAAAAAAACGATGAACTCCGATTTCTTCGGAACTTAATGCGGGTATTATTGTTCTGTCCACCAGGGCACCATCTTTAGATAATTGCTTTTCAACACCTTGTATATTTAAATTTCAATTTCAAACAATTTGTCTGCGAATGGCATTTTAATGGCTTATATGACGTCTCAGTCATAGTTAATTAAAAAAACTTAAGCCATGTTAAACTTGGAATGGTTTAGAACATTTAAAGCAGTTTATGAGACGGGTAACCTATCTACTGCGGCCCAGGCACTATTCATTTCCCAACCCGGCGTCAGCGTCCATCTAAACTCCCTGGAAGCCTATACAGGTTACCGCTTGTTTGAACGGGTAACAAAAAAGATGATACCCACTGAAAGGGGCACGATACTGTACAATTGTATAATAGACCCTATCACCAAACTGGAAGAAGCCGAGGAATCCTTCCACAGGAATTCCAGTGTGGAGAAGCCAACGATCAGTGTAGGGATGGGATTCGAAATCTTTAAATACACGCTTGAAGAGCATCTTGCACAACTGCCTTTCAATCTCGTATTACGGTTTGGCGAGTATCGTCAGATCCTGCAGGAACTTGATACAGGGAAGCTTGACCTGGTATTGACGCCGAAAAAGGGTAGTGAAACAAACCTGGAATATATTCCGTTTACAAAAGAGCGTATCATCCTGATCTGTGGTAACGAAACGGATACTGAACAATTTGATACCCTGGTCCTGACCAACGAAAGACCGGCAATCAGGCAATGGCTGAAAGAACAGATATGGTACACCACTGCAGCCGATATGGAATATCTTGAGCATTTCTGGATGGCGAATTTTGACTGCCTGCCAGACCTCAAGCCAAACTATATAGTCCCTTATTTCTCTTCTATACTGCGTTGCCTCAGCAAAGGGAAAGGTTTCGCGGTAATACCCGATTTTCTCGCCAAAAAAGAACTTGCCCTTAAATCGGTTAAACTCGCCTGGGAAGGAAGTCCCCATGTAGAAAACATCCTGCATTTTGGCAAACGGAAAAAAACGCTCTACTCCAATGAGATCCGGCAGCTGGAGCAAATACTGACCGAGAACTGGTTTTAAGCAACACAACAGAGAGATATTATATATTTGTAATTTCAACTACACACAACTTTAGCCCAGCTTTATTACGTCGTCTTGTTAGCACCCGTATATTGCATACTTAAACAGCCTTCTCATGCGCTTCCTCCTATTCCTTTTCATCATCTTTGCAGTCGCCCCGGCGGCCGCCCAGGAGTTTAGCCCACAACAGGCAGATTCACTTAAGCATGAGTTGACGACAAGCAGCGACAGCCATACGCAGGCCCAAACGCTCATCCACCTGGCAGAATACCATATCTGGAAGAAGGGCGAACTCGCAATCAACCTGGACAGCGCTAACACCTGTTTAGTCAGGGCTGAACAGCTCAATAGGACAGTAAAGTCGACAGAACTGGCGGGCCACCACCTGCTCATGAAAGGGTTTATGCTGACCGAACAAGGAAAGCGAAAGGAAGGTGAGGCTGCCGTTATGCAGTCCATTCCCTTATTGCAAAAAAGCAATAGTCAGCGTCTGCTTGGTCTGGCTTATTTCGAGTTGCAGGCTTTTTATGATTATTCAGATGTTTTTCAATGCAGGGAACGTATCCGGATTACAGGGCTTGCGGTAGAGGCCTTTCGCCTGGCAGGAGATAAATTGCTGGAAGGATGGGCCCTCACCACACTGGGTGATCTCTATAGTATACAGGAAGAATATGCAATATCCAATCAATGCCTCCTGCAGGCATTAGCTGCGTATGAGGCCATCGGACATAAGAAAACGCAGGATGTGTATGAACTGCTCGGCAGAAATTGTAACAACCAGGGTGATTACAAACATGCCTTCGAATATGCATTACTCGCACTGAAAGCAGCACAGGCGACGACAGATTCCACGATGCAGATGGCCACCATTAACAACCTTCTTGGCTCGTTGTACCGTAACGCCAGCAGGGCAGAAATGAGCATCACGTATTATCATGAAGCCCTGACCATCGCTTTACGTCATAAAGATGGTCCGAATGCGCTGCTGATCGTCTACGTACTGGGTCGCACCTACCTTGACCTTCATCAGCCTTACAAAGCACTCGAAATTTTAGATGCCCTTCCCAAGGGTCTGCCCGACGTTTCTAATGCCAGGGTTAAAGCCATCATGGGGATGTTGTACATGGACGGATACTATGCCGTGAAACAATATAAAAAAGCACACAAATACGCGGCTATCCTGGAAAGGCTGGTCCAGGACAACGCACTGACCGCAGAATGGACCAACCGCGTCTGTATAACATTGGTCAGGTATCATCTGAACGAACAGAATATTGCCAGCGCGCGCCTGTATCTCGATAAATGTATGACAGTGCCATTGTTACCTTCCTCACCTGAATGGGTCGCCCGATACGATATCAGTTATAAGGTTGACTCGGCAGAAGGAAACTATAAAACCGCATTTTACAATTTACTCAAATACAAAACACAAGACGATTTACTACACAATGATGTCAAAACACGGCAATTCCAGCAACTGGATGTAGAATATGAAACTTCCAAGAAGGTGGATTCTATTTCTTTACTCACGCAAAAGACCAACCTCCAGGCCATCAATCTGCAACAGGCTCAGCTGATCCGGAATATTACCATGATAGGTATTGTACTTGCACTGGCCATCATTGGTCTGCTCTACAGGCAATATCAGCTAAAGCAGCGCAACAATAAAACAATGGCTCTCAAAAACGCACACCTGGAACACCTCGTCGGAGAAAAAGAATGGTTGCTGCAGGAAGTGAACCATCGCGTTAAAAATAATCTGCAGACTATCGTAAGCCTCCTGGAATTACAATCCGATTCACTTACCGGAGATGCGCATCTTGCCTTACAGATCAGCCAGAATCGTATATATGCCACCTCTCTGCTTTACCAAAAATTATACAGAACAGAAAACGTATCCTCTGTTAATATGAAAGTCTACATCACCGAACTCGTACAACATCTTCAGGATGCACTTGGCACCAGTACGTTCGTGACCGTAACACTGGATATTGCGCCAATCGAACTCGATGTTTCGCAGGGCGTCCCGCTCGGACTGATGGTGAATGAGTTAATTACCAATTCATTTAAGTATGCATTTAATCAGACCATCGCCCGTCCGGAAATCGTCGTTACCTTTTCCATTGAACAAGGTGTCGCGAGTCTCATTATCAAAGACAATGGGACTGGTTTTCCAGATGCAGGCGGTGATAACTTTGGGATCGGTTTAAGACTGGTAAAAGGACTGGCGGTAAATATAAAAGGAAAGGCCACCATCGTATCAGATAACGGGACCTTTGTACAAATCCTTTTTCCGCCACAAGGCTCACTTACATCTAACAAGCAAAACAGCACGCCATTGGGGGAACTCAGCCTTTGAATCCGGTCGCTTCTCCCGTTCATCTAATCACCGGTTCAGCCACATCTTCAATGAATTCGCCCGGCTTTTACTAACAATGATCCCTCCGGCTACTTCAGGCTTAACATATACCTTCAGTTTACCATTAAAATAATTATGTACCGTTTTCACTGCCGGGAATGCTGTGATATATTGCCTGTTGAGACGGAAAAAGAGCTGCGGGTCCAACATTTTGTCCAGTTCATCAAAAGTGTAATCCAGCATATAGCGTTTCCCCTCTGTTGTATAGAGGAACGATAACCTGTCCTCCACACTGAAAAACGCCACATCAGCAACCGAAAGAGGAATAAACTTATCCCCTTGTTTGATCAGAAACCGTGTCTTGTAAGCCGGCTGCACCTCCCGGTCCCTCAGCGGACTAATCAGCAAAGACTCCAGTACTGCCTTCAAATCCTCCGTACGCGGCGACAACGAACGGAACTTCTTCATGGCCGCTTTCAGTAACTCAGGCTCAATCGGCTTTAGTAAATAATCTATACTATTGACCTTAAATGCCCGTATCGCAAATTCATCGAATGCCGTTGTAAATATCACAGGCGTCCGGACTTCCGTCTGTTCAAATATCTCAAAGGACTGACCATCGGCCAGCATAATATCCATAAAGATGAGATCAGGCGGAGGGTTATTCTCCAGCCAATAAACAGCATCCTCAACACTATCTATAACATCGAGTACCTGGATGTCAGGATCATATTCGAGGATCACTGTTTTTAGTCTTTTTGCCGCCAGGGCCTCGTCTTCAATTATCAGTATTCTCATAGGCCTTCATTCGAAAAGATCAGTGGAAGCGATACCCGGAATTCTGTCGGCGTGACAGTCACATCAACCTGCTTGCCATTGAGCAGCTCATAGCGGTTGATGATGTTTTTAAGTCCGGTATTGGTGGATTCTACTCCAGAGGTTTTTTTCTGGAGATTATTGCTGACAACAAGAAAGTTCTTATTCAGAACGATCTGGATAGTTAAAGGTTTACGACTGGATATGATGTTATGCTTGATCGCATTTTCCACCAACATCTGTAAAGTAAACGGGATCAGCGATAAATGGTCCAGCTTATCCGGAAGCTGAAACTGGACAATAAGGTTTGAGTTGAAACGTATCTGGTGCAGAAAAATATAATCATCCAGAAAGTTCTTTTCAGTCTGCAGATCAATAACATCCCTGCCGTTATAACTCAATACATGCCGGTAAACATTGGACAACTTCTGTATAAAAAGCACAGAGAGCTGTGGATCTTCCGGCACCATGGTGATAAGCGCATTCAGACTATTGAAAAGAAAATGAGGGCTGATCTGACTTCTCAGTAATTCTACCTGAGAGATCAGCGCCTCTTTTTTCAGGCGCTCTGACTCGAGCTGGCTTTTTTCATACAGTCCGAAATAGTAAACGCATTCGTAGACGACGGTAACTACCCCCAGCAATACGCCGCTCTTCTTAAGGATTTCCAGATATTCACTCCAGAAATCTTCATGTCTGTTCTGTGGGAGACGTACATTGATCATGGTGAAGATCAACCCTGCAAATATCATATAAATGATAAAGAGCAGTAAATGGTGCAGGATACGCTTCGATGTATCTTTCAGGTCCGGATATCTGTTCCGCATATAAGTAAACAATAAACGGTTGCTTTCCCAGTAACAGAGTACAAAGAACGCATTCCGGAACAGCTTAAAAACCAGCATTTCTGTGGTAAGGCCATCCGGCCCTGTATCATCCAGCAAAACCAGCAGAACGACAATTGTCGGTACGCCAATAATGCGGATCCATTTATCTTTAATAATTGTCTTATCCATATCATTCGGCTTCCTATACATAACATGCCGGCCTGGGTAGTAGTTCATCTGCAACATGCACGTCCATAAAAGTAATTTTTTATTCTTCTGTTTTAATCATAGGCCGCTTACTTCAATACAACCGTAGGTAATACTACGGATAATGAGGCGCCAAAATACCCCGTTGCGACCTTTGCAGATGCCGCATTTATATTGATAACGTTCGTTGGTACATTTGCCGGGACCGGGGCAAATAGTCCACCATTGTCAACCTGCGTTTTCAGTTGGTCCCAAAAATCGTACGCTTCCGGATCAAGCGACCACTGTTCCACCGTAATATGATCGCCAGTCTTGTATCCGGTAAAAGAATTCATTTCCAACCCCTGAACATAATTCCCTTCCACATTGTCATCGTCATAAATATTAAGATCATCAGGCTGGTTTTGCAATATGCCATTCCGTTTGATCAGAATGCGCAGGGCATCCCCTTTTCCGGTCAACTCCTGTCCCCATATCTTAACACGGTAACCGACACTATCATGGTCACCTCCCTCGGGATAATATTTGAAAGTAAGCGAATCGATAACCGGCGACAACCGGGAAACAGATGTTATGGCGCGATATGTTTCTCCTTCTGCCTGAATAGTGAGTGTGTATCTGTAACCGGAGGTGGCCCTAAGCTGTTTGATCACAAACACCCCAGGTGCTGTTTCTTCCAGCTGCTCTGTGTTTTGATGATCATCCGAGAGTGTGATACTTGCTCCGGTAACCGGCGGCACATTATTCCTGTCAAAGAAATCAATGGTTTTGGTAAGCCTGATCGTATCTCCGGCTTCCCGGTTAGTGATCCAGCCATCTACGTTGAGTACAGGAGTACCGGAACGAAGCGGAACGCTTGGCAGGCTTTTTTCACAGGCGCCAAGCAGCAGTGTTAAAGATGCAATTAACAGAATGATATTCTTTTTCATGATGCCAGGAGGTTTTGTGAACTAAAAATTGAAATTCCAGGTAACGCCCGGGATAATTGAACCGATGACCGACAACTGACTTGCAATTGTTCTGTTCGGGTTGGCATTATCCTGCTTGAAGTATAGCGCATACACATTCTTACGGTTCAGTACATTGTACAGAGAAAATACCCAGTTACTGCTAAACCGGCTACCTGCACGATGCCGGACGAATAATGTGGCAGAAAGGTCAAACCGGCTATAGGGGCTATACCGGTAATTATTGCGCAAATCCCCATTGTTGTATGGAACAATAATCCCCTGAAACTCGCTGCGCCCGGAAGGGAAAGTGGCCGCTACACCCGTCTGATAAACATAATTGGCAGAAAATGTCCATTTGGTGCTGTAGTTATATACGACCACCATATTCAGGTTATGGGTACGGTCATACTTAGCATTATACCAGTTCCCATTATTAATACCATTGATCTGACGCTCTGTTTTACTCAACGTATAGCTGGCAAACCCATTCAGTTTACCTGTATTCTTCTTCAGATAAAGTTCCAGTCCATATGAACGTCCCTTTCCATAAACAAGGTCCTTTTCAATATCAGGATTACCGATCGGCTCTGTACCATTGATCACGTCTACCTGGTTACTCATCGTCTTGTAATATGCTTCTGCCGACAGTTCATAACTACGCTTTGTCATAAAATAACCTAGCGAGAATTGGTCGGCAAGTTCCGGGCTGATGTTGTTGGTCGATGCCATCCAGGCGTCCAGTGGAGTGGAGGCTGTCGTTGCGGAGATCAGGTGTATGTACTGGGCCATACGGTTATAACCGGCCTTTATCGAACTACTTTCTGAGAGCAGATATCTAATGGATACCCGCGGTTCAACATTTGTATAGTTTTTTATGGACGCCCCTTTTGTAAACTCCGTCGTCAGGACAGGCAATAATTCTTTGCCCGGCACACCGCCATAAGTGTATACAGGGCCATTCTGGCCCGCTATAGCGCTGAAATAGGAAAACCTGACCCCATACTGGGCAGATAGTTTTTCGCTGAATTTATGGGCATTATTCAGGTAAAAACTAAGTTCATTACCCGCCTGTCTTGCTGATGCCGTGGTGTTAAAAACCGAGCTGTCTGTAAGTGGGGTCTGTACACCCGGATTAACATCATAGCGGATAGCGGAGATCCCGAATGACAGATCAATCGCTGCACTTCTCCGGTAATTCCAGTCGCTTTTTAACGCGTATTGCCGGATGTACTGTTTACTCATCAAAGATTGCGGTTCCTGCAGTACGCCCAGATTACTCCTGTACTGGCTGAATAATATGCTTGTTTTTGCAGAAAAGGCCGTTGAGAACTCATGAAGATAGGTGACTGCCGCATTGGCGTTATCATAACCTATTGTAAAGTCTTTCTGTAGCCCCAGTTTGTCGTTCCCGTAGTATCCGGCGATGCTGATGTGATCTTTTGTACTCAGCTGATAGTTTACCTTGCCGTTAAAGTCCTGAAAATAGGCGACGGTTGACTTGAGGTTTTCGTCTGAAGAAAGTTTAAGGAACTGATCGGCATAAGTCCGGCGGGCCGCGATGAAAACAGTCCCTTTGTTATGCAGAATAGGAAAGCCTGCGGCAAGTCTTGCTGATACTGATCCGATGCCGCCGGAGACCCGGAGGGAATCAGGACTGCCGTTTTTAAGCCTGATATCCATCACAGAAGATAGTCTTCCGCCATAGTCAGGTGTTATACCGCCCTTTATCAGCTTCACATCCTGTACGACCTCCGGATTGAATACGGAGAACAACCCGAACAGGTGCGAAGTATTAAAAACAGGGGCGCCATCCATCAATACCAGATTCTGATCAACATTTCCTCCACGAACGTTAAAACCGCTTGATCCTTCCCCTACCGAGCTCACGCCCGGCAAAGACAACACACTACGCACCACGTCTACTTCTCCAAGCAACGCAGGCATCTTCCGGAGCGTAGCCAGATTAATAGATTGCACCCCCATTTCCAGATTTTTGACCGGATTGGTCTTGCTTTGTCCCCTTACTACGACCTCCTGCAACCCTGTACCGCCATTACGCATCACCACCTTAAAATCACCATCAGAAGGGACGTTTATGCGTTGATTGATGGGTTGAAATCCGATATATGTAAAGGAAAGAATATAGCTTCCTTTAGGGAGACGGAACTCAAAATGACCCTCCCCATCTGTCGAACCACCCGAAATGTGTTTCGATGTGCTATCTGCTGTACTCACGCGGACGGTCACACCAATGAGGCCCTGACCAGATGTGTCCCGTACTGTTCCTGGCAATCGATAGTATCTTTCCTGGGCAAATATTTGCTGACCTGGAAACCCCAGCAACAGGAGCAGCACCAAGATTCTTTTTTGCTTCATGAAATTGTTTATTAACGATGCAAAGAAGCTATGCTGCCCGTCATTTTCCTTGTTAAATGGGTCCGAACCGTCCTGATAATATGATGAACTGTATGAAAATGTAACTGAAGCACTCATAGTGATGTTAGCGCCTTCTTACCCGGGGGAAGGGCAGGAACAGGCCGGCGCCACGTATGCCAAAATAGAACTATCGCAGCAGGAAGAGCTTGTATCTTTGTGGGTACAATATAATGGCTGCCGGGTTAACTGGCAATGGTCTGTCCTTAGTTTCCCTTTAGTTCTACTACGTTGATGCTACGTTCATGAACGTAGTACTAACGTAGTAGAACTAAGATAAAATCATATATTCATACTACCCAAAAAATTCACTACGCATAATGGATAGTAAGTGACCCTTTATCTTTGATAAAGCCAAGACAAAACACATAGTTTATGAGGACCATTACACACTACTTACCCGCACCCACCTTCAAACGAAACGCTTTCTAACACGTTCTTGACCGGATCACACCCTCAGTGAGTCCCTATCTCTAATCATCAGATTAGCAGGTAGTCACCGGCGTCCATACAATCCGGTAGCGCTGCCTGGATAGTACTCCCTGTTATATATACCGATATCACCTTATCCACAACTAAATGCATTAGAAGACTATGAGAGGACAACAATCACTTTTTGACAATTATATTGAGAAACCCGTCAAGAAAACGACAAGAAAAGGACGTTCATCTGATATGATAGCCCTCAGGGATGAGTGTCTGTTGCACAGATATTATTATCATATCAAATTACAGGGTAAACGCTACGATATCGCTATTCAGGAATTGTCCACAGAATTCTGGATCAAGAACAGCAATATCATCTATCGTTTGCAATGTAATAGCGAGAGACTGGAACAGATCATGAAGCTGGAACAACCAGACCTCAAACAATTAAAATTATTGTATCCCTGGTGGACCTGGTAAGCAAAAAAAAACCGCTGCAATTGCAGCGGTTTTTTTTATGATAGGAATGATTACTTTTTCCTGATGACAATGCGACCCAAAAAGCCTTCAAAATCAATATAAGCTGGCTTGATATCCGTTCGCACACTGATGACCTCACCGTCCCTGGTAACCGCCGTATAAACATCCTCTGGCTTTACATCCCTTACCTTTTTATCATAAAGGACCGCATACAATTCTATAATATCAGGGATCCTTCCTGTGATGCTTACTGACCCAATGATATCCGGGGCAGCGTCGGCTTTGATAAATTCTACAATAATGCGTCTGGTATCACTATCAGGCCCTTTCAGAGACACCTGCATTCTCCTGTGATCAGTGTTTGTATTTGCACTGTCAGGCGCGTTTAGCTTCATTGTTTGTGCAACAATGCCGGCAAAACTATATGCTTCTGAAAATGGCTTTCCTAAGATCTTTAACTGTTGTGCATTAGAAGAAGAAAAGATAAAACAGGATGCAAAGAGCATCAGGATACAGCAGGCTTTCAATGTAAAACGGTTCATAGTTTAATTGATTTGGCTAACAGATTAGAAGATCTAAATATAGATAAATAAAAGCAGAATATATCAAATTCTGCCTTTTCTGTTAGCCAAACAATTTCTGTCATCAGGTCAATACTTCCAATGGTGGTTTTGCGATCTCACTGGTTAACGGAGACACAGGACTTTCATTAAAATTAAGACTGTAAGTGAGTACACGCACACGAAAGGTATCATCCCTGTCTTCTGTGCTGACACTGACACGGACTAAGGGGGCAATCGTGCCGTTTGTCCATCCCTGTAACGCCTGATGTAATTTCAGTTCTGCTTCATAATAATTAAGCGCAGCAGGCGTATCCAGAAAAGTAGACCCGTTGGCATTGGTCACAGGAAACGCCACCCTGCATTGCAGTTCGCCGGACGCGGCCTGTACAAAACCCGTCAATTCTGAATACGTCAGGTTTGTAAAATCAAGAAATACACAAGGCCATACATTAGGATTACCATTGTAATTCTCTGTTTGTGAAAGTTCCGGGTATACGCCTTTAATTAAAGGAACACCGGACTCAATACGTGCTTCCAACGCGAGGAAGAGATTTGAAAATAAACTATCCATTTTTATTGTTTGAGGTTATTACTTTTTTTGTTGGTTAACTGATGTAAAGGTCGGTGCAATACGCCTCTTTTCCGCTTGCAATTTTAATGATTGAACAATGATTGAATTATGATTGTACAATAAAAGAATAAGCATTGTTTCCCGATTTTTTCAACGTGCGTTAATGTCGTTCCTTTGTATTGTAATCGCTTGCTGACAGTAAGTAAACCCTAAAAGAAACTGTTTCGAAAAAAAGATAATATAGTGATCGGGCAGTGATAATGTTAACCTCAGATGTTACTATTAAATGCAATCATACACGCAGATCCTGAGCAGACCGTCTTACAGCGGATCGGAGACCAGGCATTTTCAGTCGTCGTTTTAGTAGGCATAGCCTGGATATTATGGAAACGCCAGATAAAACTGGAAGACCGTCTGACACAATACCTCGATGATGACCGTGAAAAAATGCTGGGTGTAATCGACAACAACACGAAAGTGATGGAGCGGCTGGAAGACGCGCTGAACAGGAGTAATCCCCGATAGTGAAATGCGTAGAATAGACTTTATTGTTATCCATTGTACTGCAACCTCTCAGGACACGCATCCTGAAGCCATCCAGCATTATTGGAAAGAATATCTCAAATGGAAAAGTCCCGGTTATCATTACCTGATCGAAGCATCAGGCAATGTAATACAACTGGCAACAACAGATCGTGTCTGTAACGGCGTAGCAGGATATAATGCAAACAGCATTCACGTCAGTTATATCGGCGGAGTAGATGCTGATAACAAGCCATCAGATAACAGAACGATCGCACAAAAAGACGCAATGAGAACGTTGGTCACGCTATTGAAGCAACAATATCCGCAAGCGCGGGTCCAGGGCCACCGGGACTTTCCATTTGTTAAAAAAGCGTGCCCCTCTTTTGATGCACGTGAAACATTCAGCGATTTATAAAACACATACCTATGGCATTTTGCAGAAAAACCCGATCAAAGATCAAAGAGGCATTACAACAATTTGATGCATTCGTCGACCGCCATGCTGAAGAAGCATTACGAGTGACAAAAATCATCAAATCCGCAATGGAAAGCCCGTTGGTCGACTTACTGGAAGCAATCATCCCTGGAGATGCTGACACAATTTTTAAGAACAAAGTATTACAGGCGCTGGAAACAGGCATTGAAACCCTGAACATCGTGAATACCTGCCGGCAGGAACCAAACCTTGAAGCAAAACTTGTATGCTTCGTAAAAGCACTGAAAGAAGTATCACCTGACCTACAGGATGCAGTACTTCAGAAATTACAAAGCATTCTTTTGCGCGAGCTGGATGGCAATACCAGGAAGCAGAATATTTATGACCTGTTCAGTCAGGCGGCTTACAGCAACAGTAAATAGCAATTTAAACCAATTACAATGACCAAAAAAAGTAAGAAATGGCATTACCAAAAGTAGCAATTACATTAGGAAACGGCAATCTGGGAGCAAATGTTGCAACCGAAGATGGCGTAGCAGGACTGGTATTGACCGGCGTAGCAACTGCTGGTCTTCCACTGGGTACACCAAAAGTGATCTTCAGTCTGAATGAAGCACAAGACCTCGGCATTCTCGCAACAGGCAGCAACGCCAGCGCACACCGCCACATCAGGGAATTTTATGACTTGGCAGGAGAAGGCGCAGAACTGTACATCATGACCGTAGCAGATACCGTTACGCTTACACAACAGGCAGACCTGACAAACGCAACAGGTGCTACAAAACTGCTGGATGCAGCACAGGGCCGTATCAGATTATTAGGTCTTACCCGTACCCCTGCAGCTTCCTACATCCCGGGATTAACTGATGGTCTGGACAAAGACAGTCTGGATGCCATCACCAAAGCGCAGCAACTGGCACTGGCCTATGGCGCACAGTACAAACCAGTACGTGTACTGATCGAAGGACGTAAACTGGATACAGCCAATCTCGCTACACTGAAAGACCTGCGTACCTACACCGCTAACCATGCAGGTGTTGTTATAGGCAGCACCACCAACGATGGTAGCGCTTCAGTAGGATTAGTACTCGGACGTGCAGCATCTATCCCTGTACAGCGTAATATCGGTCGTGTAAAAGACGGCGCATTACCAATCCTGTCCGCTTACGTAAACACTGCAAAATCAGAAGACCTGACATCCGGCGATCTGCTGCATGACAAAGGTTACATCTTCCTGCGCACGTTTGTTGGCCGCTCCGGTTATTATCTGAATGATGATCCGATGTGCGCTCCTGTTACGGACGACTACAGCCAGCTGGCTTTAGGCAGGGTGATTGACAAAGCTACTATGGTCGCATATCAGACGTACGTAGAAGAACTGAATGATGAGATCACCATCGACGAAAGTGGTAAGATCAGCGTACCTGTTATCAAGTACCTGCAAAACAAGATCGAGTCAGCAGTAAACCTTGCAATGGTAGATGAGATCAGTTCCTTCAGCGCATACATTGACGCAGATCAGAACGTACTCAGCACCGGTAAGCTCACCGTTAAAGCAGCTATTGTACCAATGGGATATACTAAAACAATTGAAGTATTACTCGGTTTCACCAATCCTGCTCTCCAGTAAAGCTGTTATTCACTTAAAAAAGAACCAATATGATTTTTGACAACAAAGAATGTACCTGGGCAAACATGAAGGTAGTAGTGCTCGGTAAAGAATTAACAGGCATCCGTGGTATCAAATACAAACTGATGCAGGAAAAAGAACATCTGCATGGCGCAGGTGATGAGCCGATCGGCATTCAACGCGGTAAACGCACATATGAAGGCGAGATCAAACTGCTGAAATTTGAATACGACGTACTGGCTGATGCGGTAAGACTTGCCGGTGGCAGAGATCTGCTGGACCTTACAGCCGACATCATCGTTACTTATGTAAAAGATGGTCTGTCTGTTCCACGTACAGATATTATCCGCGGTTTCCAGTTCAAAGAATTTGAGAAAGGCTGGGAACAGGGCGCGAAATTCATGGAGATCACGATGCCGATCGTCTTCATGGGACTGCAACAGAACGTATAATAACATAGCACGATCACCTTATTTTAAATAAACACCTATACACTTAACAGATTATGACAGTAGAAAAACCGGTAGCAATTACCAAAGAACATATTGAAGCCTGGAAGCAGAAATACAAAGATGTATTCAAGCTGACAGCTGCTGATGGAAAAACAGGTTATTGCAGAAAGCCTAACAGAGATGAAGTAAGTTATGCCATGACCCTGATCGCAGGCGATCCGCTGGCGTATCATGAGACCATCCTGAAAGCAACCTGGCTGGGCGGAGATGATGAAATATTAAATGATAAGTCTTACCTGTACGGCCTGGGCGCGCAACTGGATAAACTGCTGGAAGCGAAGAAGGTTGAAGTGGAAAAGCTCTAAGCGAGGCGTCCGGCGAATTTGATAAGAACCCGCTCGGGTATATTCAAACGCTGTTCGAATATTACCTGCCCCAGGTTGACACCTCGCAGCTGACTGATGCTCAGTGGGCAGAAAAATTTGCACAACTGCACGACATCCGGCAGCGGGAGCTAAAAGGATTGCCATTACTCTCAAGGTAGAGATCGTGCTAAAAAAAATAAAAAATGGCAGAAACAACAAGTGATGAGTATTATCAGATAAGCAAGGCCGCCGATCTTGCTTTGAGCAAAGTATCCATCTTCCAGAGAACTGTGATGTCAAACAATAATACCCTGAGTTCGTCTTTAAGCGAACTCAGGGAAAATATCACACAAATCGAAATAACCAGCGCCAGAGCATCTTCATCCGCCTCTGCTCAAATTGGGAAAAAAACCAAAGAAGAAAAGAAAGATGACAAAGACAAAGGCGAAGAATTCGAAGTAGATGGTATCATCAAAGGAGGAACGGCCATGCTTAAAATGGCAATGGACCTTCAACAGACACAGGTGGCCTTTCAACAATTCACCGGCAGCGCTACCACTGCAAAAGCACTGATAGGTAGCTTGCAGGAAATGGGAGTTGCAACTCCCTTCAGCAGCAGTGATCTGATGAAAAACGCAGAAGCATTACTGGCATCCGGTACAGCAGCAGCCAACGTCGTGCCTACACTTAGCCTCCTGGGTGACGCAAGCCGCGGCAACAAGGAAAAGCTGGACTCGCTGACTGCCGCCTTTAGTCAGGTGCAGACAGACGGCAAGCTGACGTCTGACACCATGTCCGAACTTGTGAAAGCAGGATTCAATCCACTGCAAGAAATATCCAGGACCTCAGGCATATCCATGACCAGGTTACAAAGAGACCTGGATGCAGGAAAGATCTCAACAGATCAGCTGACAAACTCTCTCATCTCAGCAACAGGCCCTGGCGGGCAATTCTTTGGCGCCATGCAGGCGCAAAGTGAAACAGCAGCCGGAAGATGGCAAGCCTTCACAGAACGCCTCGAAAACGCAGGAACGGCATTAGGCACATCGCTGCTACCAGTTGCGACAGACTTTATCAATAATGCGCTCCTGCCAATGGCCGCGCTACTTGAGACAACCGCGAACTGGATATCAGAGCATTCATCACTGGTGGGATTCCTCGCTACAGTGATCGGAGGCGCCTTAGTTGGCTACAAACTGTGGGCAATAGCACAAGGTGCTGTTAACCTCGTGATGAGCCTCAATCCAGTCGGACTGGTGGTCGCAGGAATTGTCGCGCTCATAGCTGGTGTCATCTACGCATGGAACACGTTCTCGGGATTCAGAGGTGCAGTCGTCGGCGTATGGGAATGGCTGAAAGCTTTCGGCTCACTGATCAAAGATTATGTCATAGACAGGATTAAAGGAATGATCAGCGGTATCTCCGGCCTCGGACAAGCCATCATGTACATGTTCAAGGGTGAATGGAGCAAGGCATGGGAAACAGGCAAGAACGCCGTAAAAGACCTTGTAGGAGTAGACGCGACCAAACATGCCGCTGCAAATGCCGGTAAACTTGGCGCTGCTTTCTCCAAAGGATTTGACGACGGCGTCAAAATGAAGCCGATATCCATGAAAGGCCTGATGCCTGCCACATCTCCTGCAACTACGATGAAACCAACAGGCAACTACGCCTCACTTGGTAAAACACCTGAACAGGCAGGCGGATTAGGCAACGCCAAAGACAAGGTAGATGGTATTACAGGTGGCGGCGCACGCAATATCATTATCAATCTGCAAAAGCTTTTTGATAATATAAACATCAGTTCCACTACCGTACAGGAAGGCGTAAATGATATGGAGCAAATGGTAACAGAAGCCCTGCTCCGGGTTTTAAATAGTGCTAACGCAATACCAGTTTAACTATGGCAGCAAGTTTCGATATAAAAAAGATCTTCAGAGAATCGTGGGGGTATCAGCCTCCCGTCTTTGATGTGGTTCTTCAACCCGAACAATCAACAACACAGGCGAATTATTTTGCCAAAGGGCTGTTTGGCCGCCCTTACTTCATGCCGGTGCAACTTGGAGCAGTAGAACTTCCCAACCCCGTTATCCGCATTACCAACAGAAAGACCATTGTTGAAACCGCCCTCGTAGGTCGCCCCGGCACCGTGAAAGAATTGATAGGACAGGAAGATTATAAGATCAATATTAAAGGGATCATCATCATGGAGAACAATAATTATCCTGAAGATGAAATAAAGAAGATACACAAACTCTATCAGGAAGACAAAGCACTCACTATTAACAGTGCGCTGACAAACATTCTTCTTGGTGAAGATAGTACTGTTGTCATCACGGACCTATCCTGGCCTGAAATGGCCGGTGTGCAAAACGTCAAGACCTATGAAATGAACCTGATCAGCGACATTCCATTTGATTTAATTCTTAAATAATGTTCACACTCAAATGTAAAATCCTAATAGGTAACTACAAGCTCTCCGCTGTAACAGATGTGAAAATAAAAAGAAGTATCTATTCTTTCGTAGACACCGCCACTATTACCTTACCCGCGTCCGCGCGCCTACAGACCAAAGCGACCGATGTCCCGGCTTCTGTTTCAACGGCTGCAGCTTTCAAGGAAGGCGACATGGTGGAGATATGGCTGGGATACGATAACAATCTGCAGCGTGAATTTAAAGGCTTCGTTAAAAGAGTGAATGCCGCTACACCCTGTGAGATCGAATGTGAAGGTTACAGCTGGCAATTAAGGCGTAAGAACATACTCTGGTCAACTGAGAAAGGTAAAACACCAAAGCTGAAAGACCTCCTGGGGCTGCTCGTCAAAGAGACAGATATTACCCTGAGTAAAAACATACCCGACATGGATGTGCAGCAAATCTCCGCAGGCAACCTCAGTGGAACAGAAGTACTGGACTGGATTAAAGACAACCTTTTTCTCACCGTCTATTTTACGGAAAGCGAACTGTATGCCGGACTGGCCTTTATTGAGGAACCTAATAGGACCCATGTTAAATATAAGATCGGTGCTAACGTCGTGAAAGATGATCAGCTGAAATTCAGAAAAGCGGAAGATGCAAAGATCAGGGTGAATGCCATCTCCTTTGACAAGAAAAATGTAGCCGTTAAAGGAGTAGGAGGTGATCCCAATGGAGCGATCAGGACCATCTTTCTTCCACACTTCCAAACCCAGGAGCAGGTCGACCAGACAGCGAAAGCAAAAGCAGCCGAACTGAGATATACGGGTGTTGAAGGGAAGGTGACCTGTTTTCTGGAACCTTTTGCCCTTCCCGGTTACAAAGTAATTCTTGAAGACCGTAACTACGGTGAACGGGAAGGCACCTATCTGCTGGAAAGTACTGAAGTAAGATTTGGCCCCGGCGGAGGCAGAAGGACCTGTGAAATAGGCGTTAGAATAGACAATAAAACAAGCAAAAAATGAGCAGACAACAATCACAGCTGATTGAAGCACTCAGGAGTCTTGGCAGGGAAAAGGCGACCATCATACCCGCACAGGTTGAGACGTCGGATAAAGCAAAAGGGACCATTGACGTGATCACCTATGAGGGCCTGAAAATACCCGATGTACGCCTGCGTTCCGTCATCGAAGAGGATGAGAAAGGGATGCTCACATTTCCGGTCGATAAAACCAGTGTGCTGATCGCAAGGATCAATAAGAGCGAAAATTATGTCGTCATTAGCATGCAGGAACCAGAGATGATAAAGTGTAAGGTCGGTGAAAAATACCTGGAGCTCGATAAAGACGGACTCGAAGTAAGCGCCGGCGATGATACCCTGAAGAAATGTCTCGATGATCTCCTGGATGAGATCATAACGATCTATGCACCGATGAATAAAGCAGCCTTCACAGCTATCAAAGACCGATTAGCTAAACTTTTAAAATAATTATATGCCTCTGAACAAAAGCGGACTGGAACAAAGTATCAAAAGCGCTTTCAAAAGCATGAGAGACGGAGATACGGATGAAGAACAAGGTCTGGACATGCTTTGCAGTAAAATCGCAGACGCCGTGGACACCTATGTTAAAACAGCCCAGATTAATTACACCGCCGGTCTGACGACCGCTAATGGCCCCGTAACCGGCGTATTCAACGGTACTTTATCATGAAAGATATATTGTTAACGGAAGGCCTGGACCTGGATATACATGGAGGCGACCTGACTATCGGATACAGCGATCTGCAACAACAGGAGCTGTTACTGATCAACAACAGGGGAAACATAAAAGAATTCCCTGCTGTCGGGGTCGATGCCTTCAGCTTCCTGCAGGACAACAACACGTCAGCGTTGCTGCAGGAGATCCGCCGCCAATTCTCTGCCGATGGCATGGAAGTAAAAGCGATCAACATCACAGATACCGGTCAGCTAAATATTGACGCTACTTATGGAAACAGTTAATGTAAAACCACACCAGTGCCTGCTGGACCTCTCCATGCAACTGAAAGGCAGCATTGACGCCCTCTTCGACTTTGCAATTGCGAATGGCATAAGTATCACCGACGACCTCACATCCGGAAGTACGCTATGGGTACCGGACGTAGCCATCATTGACCGCCGCACATTCCAGAAATTGAGAGATGAAGGCGCAATACCGGCCAACGCTTACACTACAGAAGATGAAGCTGCTATCAAAGGTGGTATCGGTTACATGGGGATACAGGTGGACCTCCGTGTAAGTTAAAACAAGAGTAAAAAAACTATTATGGCAAGAACAATCACCGAAATACAGAACGATATGATCAGCAGGATCACAGCAACTGCCGGACTGACTGATCTGAACAGCACCAGCAAAACGGCTGTATGGCGCATGTGGACCTACATCGTGGCAGTAACGGTATGGGCGCTTGAAAACCTGTTCGATCTCCATAAAAACGAGGTGAACACACTCATCAACGAAAAAGCGCCACACAGCTTACGCTGGTATGCCAACAAAGCAAAAGACTTTCAATACGGCTCTGAACTTGTGGATGGAGAAGACTATTATGATAATACAACTCTATCTGAAGAAGAAGTAACAAAAAGAAAGATTATCGCCTTCAGCGCAGTCGTAGAACAAGCCAAGGGTTTACGGCTCAAAGTGGCCAGAATCGTATCTGATGATCTGGATGCACTCAGCAATATCCAGCTGGCCTCTTTCGAAGCGTATATGAACCGTATTAAAGATGCAGGCGTTAATCCACTCATCATTGAAAGTCTGCCAGCCGACAATTTAAAACTGACGCTGAACATCTACTACAATCCACTCGTGCTTGATAATACAGGCTCAAGACTGGATGGCACAGACCCCAATCCCGTTGGAAAGAAAATAAAGGACTACCTGAAAAATCTTCCCTTCAATGGTACAATGGTACTGGCTTATCTCGTAGATGCGTTACAGCAGGTGGATGGTGTGGTGATCCCTCATATTGTGCAGGCACAGGCAAGATACGGTGCGCTTCCTTATACGGCATTTGACGTGAAATACAGTCCGGATGCAGGCTACCTGAGGATACTGAATGAAGCCGATCTGCAGATATCCTATACCCCACAAAGCGCAATCATATGAGTAAACTATTTGAGGTAGATCTTCCCAAACTCGTCAGGCTCTTAGTGCCGCCAAGGATGAGGAAGATGAAACATGTAGCATGGCTACAGGCTTTAACAAATCCTGTAAACTACCTATACCAGCAGTTCAGGCGCAACAGGGACGCAAACCTTTACCGGCTCTACATCACCCCACAGGTAGTGTATATGGAGAAGTTACTGAACGACAGATATGATATTTCAGGACGAAGGATACGTATCAAAGATGCACTGGTCTACGATGCTGAATATCTATATCAGGAACAGGAACTAAAACCGGTATACATCTACAAAGAAGAGGAAAACAAGCCGGTATATCTCTTCACAGATGATGAAATAGGCAGCGACTCCGTCGATTTCTTCGTGCTCGTGCCGTCAGATCTGACCTTCAATGAAAATGAAATGACAGCATTGATCGACAACTATAAACTGGCCGGCAAGCGATATAAAATTCAAAAAGTATGAACAAAGTAGAACAACTCACAAACCTCGGCGGGTTTCCTATGACCCAGTATACGCTGGACTTCATGCAGCAATCATACCGGGATGCACTGGGCGCACTGGCCAAACTTGTTGGCAGCGCTGTAATCGTGTCAGGTATGGAAGAAAGCGGCAATAATGTCGCTAACGGATGGATCAGCTACAACGGCGAATTGATTCCCTTCACAGGTGGCCCCAAACAATCAACCTGGATCATTGAAGATATAACAGAAGATCGCCTCTTTGCTGATCAGGTGAGCCGCACCGTTTATTTTACCCGCAAGGCAAGGTTTGCAGCAGGCGGTATCAACTACAGCAACCTGCAACGTATAGAAACGCTGATAGGACTGAAAGGCGTAATAGCTTCACTGGATTCCCGTCTTACACAACAGGTACAGAACGTATGGAAAAGAGGCGACATCATTGAAGTAGATTGCAGCACTGCCTATATACAAACAAACTTTGATGGCACAGGCCTCGGAAGAAATGAAAGAACAGGCTGGGCAATCTGTAACGGTAACAACGGCACCAGAAATCGCGGAGGAAGATTCCCTATTGGCTATGATCCATTCAGAGGTGAATACAATACCGTCGGTAATATCGGTGGACAGGAAGCGGTAACGCTCTCTGTAGCACAACTGCCGCCTCACATGCACACAGGTAACAAACAAGTCTCCGCGCGAGGATGGCCTGATGATTCCGGAGACAGAACAGACAACTATTATTACATCCACTCTTCCAGAGATAGCTGGCAGTTCATGCAAACTTTTGACACGACCTACACAGGGTCAGGACAATCGCACGAAAACCGTCCACCTTATATTGTTACGCTCTGGATAATGAAATTATAACACCATGGCAATACGTGAACGTAATAAACTAAAAGGCTGGTTCCAGACGGGAGATTATCCTACACAGGACCAGTTCTGGGACTGGCTTGACAGCTTTATCCATAAGGCTGAAGACCAACTGGAAATCGACAATATAGCCGGACTTCGTAGTCTGATTGCCGCCAAGGCCGATCTGGAAGCGTATCTTATCCTGTACCAACAAGTCCAGGATATGAATGCCGCCGGAGTCAAAATAAGAAGGCCGGATGTTTTGTTATCCCTGTCTGATGAAGAACTGAACATACAATATCCTGACGCATTACCAGGCACCCAGATCATATGCCCTTCTATAGAAGGTGGCGGAGAGGTCTATGAGAAATTTGACCAGGATACAAACAGCTGGTTCAGATTATACATGACAAAAGGCACATCAGGTAACCCTGGCGCCATCGCTGGTATTGAACTGGACAGTTTCGTTTAGTCATCCTGTTAAACTACCTAAAATGAACTTTGAGCTAAAAAAAATAAACTGGGAGCCCGGCAAAGCACCATCACAAACACAACTGATGACATTGCGCATCAGGAAGAAAAGCGATGAGGACGATGAGAGCTACTACACGACCATTACAGACGCCCTGCAGGTACACGCTGATGGCACAATATTAAACCCGCCCATCATCAACGATCTGCAAGAAGAAACGAACTATGTTCTCCGTGTACTGAACAATGATCCCGCTGGTGGAAAATTTGATATGGTGTTTACAACACCCGGGACATTTGAGACGGAGCCATTCACGCCATCCTATTATCCTAATTCCGAAGTAATGTACACCGCAGATAGTAATATCAGGGGTGCGATGTTACCGCCTCAATCAGGCGCTTATTACAGCCTGGACTATACAGCGGCGGACTGGTTCGAGACTTATAACGATGCAATTCTGTCCGTTGACGCCGTGTTTGAGAAAAAACAGGATATGGCAGGTATTAAGTTACAGACCCCGTCTGACTATGTAATTTTCGCAATGGATGCAGGATTCCTGGAAGGAATAAAGACTCAGTATGCATTAGGTCTCCATTTCTATGTGGATGCGAAAGACCTGCCAGCAACCGGCAGATGGCCGCTGATCTCCTTTGGCGCTCCGCCAGACAGAGATGGTGTGTCAGTATATGTAAACTGCGAAACCAAAAAAGTGCATTGGGCACAGCAAAGGAATGTAACCATACAGGAGATCGTAAGCACTGAACCGATCAAACTGGGCGAATGGAATCAGGTACTTGTTTCCCGTCCGGCTGATATAAGTGCTTCAAAGATGTGGTTAAACACATCCGATACATCCACAGGAACATTTACCACAGCCACTATACCCAATATCATATGGATGCTTGACTCTGTGAGTATCGGCTCTCCCGGAGGTATCTTCAGTAAATACTACTATACAACACTGAATATGGATAGTCTTATTGCTGAAAAATATCTCCGCCCCCCTTATCCGGTCGGCATACTGGAAGACTATTATGATGCTGAGAACAAATTTACCATCCCCACAAAAAACCTTGTCATAATAGATAAGAACTATGCCCTCTGTTCACTGCCAACGGATACACCATCCGGCCGCAAGTGGTTTTACCTTGAGGACAGTCTTGGTAAAAGAAGAAGAATAGAGGTTAATGTACTACCGCTTGAAAAAGTGCAGTATCCGATAGAAATGGATTTCAGTCCGGAAGGCGGAGGCGAATATTATTTCAAAGACCTCTATTATCCAATGGCGACAGGATGGGGTGGCGCGAATGGTGGCGTATCTGAAAAACACATCTACACCCAAAACGGGCAGCTTGTATTCGAAGCACACGGAGACCAATATAACGGTACCTCCCGGGGATATAGAAAAGGTGGTGGTGCGCAATATCATAATGATCAGCGCGATCCATCATTTGGTCTTCCATGGACCACAAGGGTTGGTGCGATGATCAAATCCAAAGATTATTATGGTTATGGCCGCTATGTGGTGGAAGCCAAACTACCCCGCGATATAGGCGTGGCGCCAAGCTTCTGGACATCTTTCTACGGGAAAGTATATCCACGGGACCCGCGCTATGATCAGATACTTGCAAACGGTTTACACAGGCAAGGTGATTTGCAGTTAGGGTATTATGTGGTCGAGGATAACCAGATCAACATGGACCTGCCCAGCAATAATGCCAGCTACATTTTCTACAATGTTGAAGAAATGCTCGCCACTCATTACCACATGACATGGGAAGGCCAGCTGGTAGCAGTAGAAGAAGATGCCGATCCTGCCAACAATGGCACCTGGAAACTCAATAATACAGCCGCACCAGAACTGCTCGAAAGCTGGACGAAAGTAAATAATGAGATACAACATGTACATCAGCCGCAGAAGGACAATATCATTTGTACCAACCGGCAAGGTGAGATCGGAGAGGGTAGAGGACTGATCACCTATAACAATCCTTTCGAGGATGAATTTTTCTCAATGCTGACCAACATCGGCAAAGATGTGTGGGACGGTGAATTCCATGAATTCAGATTTGACTGGTATGCAGACAGGGTTGAATATTATGTGGATGGTGAAATGATACAGGTGAATAAACACTTTGTACCTGACATAGCGGGAAGATGGTCGATAGGTCTCTGGTTCCCCTCTGAACCCGAGCCACAGCGCTCCTGGCGGACAGACATCAGGACCGCATGGGCAGGACCGGTCGCAGACTGGAAATATCAGAAGATGTTCATTAAAAGGATCGCTCATACACCTTTCACTGATGAAGAAGCCGGTGGCTCAAATCGGCTGGTAGGTGAAAACGAGCCCTTCGATGGATTGCGGAGATATCCTGCGCCTCTTCCTGCGTAAAAGCAACTCATCATCTATAGGCGGTGACGGCCTGAAATAAAGCCGTCCCGCCTTACTGTTACAATTGTAGCAAGAAAATTTAATCCTATGGCCATACAAGATAGAAACAAACTTAAAAGCTGGTTCGTAACAGGCGCATATCCCGTACAGAATCAATTCTGGGATTGGCTGGATAGTTACATACACAAATCAGAAGATCAGATATCAATCGATAATGTAGCGTCACTCAGAGACATCCTGAATCAGAAAGCAGATCAGGAGACATATTCCGCGATGTTCAATCTTTATCAGCAACTGTCAAACGATGCATTGTTGAAGAATGCTGCCTACGGCGGAGAAGTAAGCGGGACCTATGATGCGCTGCAACTGAACAACGACGCAGTAATTGCAAAAGTGCTGGAAGGCCTTGATATTCCGGTTACACAGGAATACATCAGCGGTGCAGATACGATACTGACCGCTTTTGCCAAATTGCAGGGACAACTTTACAAGGCAGTGATACTGGATGAAAACAATAAAGTACCCGAAGAGTATCTGCCAGCTATTGCTATTACCGATGTAATGACAGTAGCAGATGAAGCAGCCATGCTGGCACTAGATGCACAACGTGGCGATGTTGCTGTCAGAACAGATATCGCCAAAACCTTCATTTTATCTGCCGATGATCCGACAGTGCTCGCCGACTGGAAAGAGATCAAAAGTGGTCTGTCAGTACAGAGCATAAACGGTAAGAGCGGCGTAGCGGTGCAACTGAGCACTAAAGATATACCGGAAGATCAGAATGAATATTTTACAAACAAACGTGCCCGTGCAGCATTTACACCCGGTGCCGGCATTCGTATTTCAACTGAAGGTGAGATCAGTAGCTCCGGTAATACCTTGCAGGCCGTTACCGAAAATGGCGCTGATACAAACACCAGAATACGTATAACAGGCGCTATGGGCAATATTGATGATGGAGCTGGTTTAGAATTACTCTACACAAGCGATGCTGCAGAAATATTCTCTATAGATAGAAATCCGGGAGGTGGCTATAACAAACTGGCGATAAACGGATCGACCTTGTTATTGAACAATGTGTTTGGTGGTCTGGGCGGTCATGTACTCATAGGGAATGGAGCACCCGAAGCCAAACTGGGCGTAGCCGGCGATGGCGCTTTTACCGGTAAGGTATCAGGTAGCGACGCAACAGATCCGGAACATTTTGTAACCCTTCAACAACTAAACAACCAATTTGCTGAAGGTACCTGGTTCCCGGATTTCGGAGAGTTGAACAACTTCGTGAAATCTGTCAATGCATATTATACTAAAAGCGGGAACAATGTACGTCTGGGATTACAATTCCAGATAGATGAGGTACCATACCCGCAATTTATTTACCTGATCTACATAAAAGGATTACCATTTCCGGTTAGGGATTTCGGAATACCTTATTATAGCGGCTATTACGGTACCACCTTTGCTGACAGCAAGGTCCAACCCGGATCAGCGAACCAACGGCTGAATCTAAGTGCGACCATCACTTCTCAGGGACAACATGCGATTCTCACGTCCACAAATGAACGCTGGGGTGATGTACAAAATAAATCTATGGTGATCGATATCACTTACGTCACTACGCCATATCTGACACCGGCAGAGTAATATAAGAAACCGGTGGTGAGAACACCCATAAAAAAAGTGGCAGTACCTTTATGGATACTGCCACTTGTTATGCAAACGATTATTTACCGCTCTTCACTACTTTCTCCAGCTGCTCATTTTTTTCTTTCAACTCTCCGATCTCTTTTTTCATTTCGATCAGATACAAGGTCATTTCCTCTATTTTCTGCAACAGCTTTTTATTCATTTCCCCAACATCGATACCATCTTTCTCTACTTCAGCAGCAGAAGGTACGTCAGGTAAATGTTGGTGCATTTTAATATAATTTTCTACTTCTGACAAAGTCGGCAATTTGTAATCCGGTTGGAAAACAAAATCAGCCCAGGTTTCTGAGGTCACTTTCACCTTCCTGGCGCCAATAGTACCTGCTACTGCCAGCTTATATTCATCCCTCGGCATAGCGCCGATACTGATATTCCCATTTTTTGCAATTATCATTTTTGCAGATGTAGGTGAGCCTACCGATAAACGAAGCTCTCCAGTGCCCGGTTGCACAAATACCCTGGCGAGTTCCGTGCCTGTACTACCTGAAAAAAACAGATCGCCCGGATCATCTGTTGCTGCGTCCGGGGCCTTCAATATCAGATTGCTGCCACCACTTACCATCGTCTGTCCATTGACCTCAAGACGTGCGGCGGGAGTCTCTGTATTAATACCGACGTTACCGCCATTCAGAAAAGACAAACCCTCCGCCTTTAACTGTACCCTTAAAGTATAAGTATTTGGTGCAGGGGTCACATACATCTGGAGTGTCGAATTAAGCGCCCCGCTCGTAGAACCTCCCGGACGTAACATCAGGGTATTATGCGTATAAAGACCTGGACGGCTGGCTATAACCAGGTTATGACCGCTGTGATAAAAATAGTTGTAACCAAGACCATTTATCAGATTACCGCTATTCAGAAAAATGTTACCATTCTGAACATGTAATTTCTCATAGGGAGTAGAGCCGTTCGTACCGATCCCAACAGAACCGGTCGCCGGAAATGAGTTCTCCTGCGCAAAAGCAGCTGATGACAACAAAGAAAACGCAAAAATGAAAATTCGTTTCATAGATAAGGGAATAGAAATCTTAATGTTTTATAAAATTGTTCAGGCAAATAGGCCAGATTTTTTCTCGCATTGCTAAAAGACATATAACAGCTGCAATTACCGGATACAGGGAGTTCACGTGAGAATTGCATTTGCGTTACGAACAAACATATCATGACTTTCCAATGTTAATCAGAAAATGCCGGTGTATCGGACCGACCGCATTTCTGTACTTCATTACGGAAACAATGAGACGTATAGGTTATAGTCATTTGGGTAACAATGTTAACATCCTGGCATAGTTCACCACAAAGTAATAGCTTTTCGATGACTATTCATAATTTACAAGTGGATACTTAACTACTTTATTGATAACATGATATCCACGGTAGTCAGCACACGAAAGTGTTAAATACATCCCCGGAAATGTCAGGTTATATTTAATAAATAAAAAAGGTGATGCTCCGCTGAACATCACCTTTTATTTATCTGAATCAGTATTTATTTACCTGCAAATATCTCAGCATAATTCGCCGGTATCCACTGATACGCTTTCCCTGCATGTCTCAGATGTCCGATACCAGGGAATGATAAATGCGGCGCCGCAATCCAGTAACCCTGTTTCACCGCATCTTCAAAAGTCTGTTTTCTGGCAGCCGCAGCTCCTACCAGGTCCACGTCAAAGTCTACCGTAACCGCAGGGTCCGCAAACTGTATTGCACCGGTATGGATCACATCTCCCCAAAACACCATTTTTTGCCCTTTACTTTCCAGTACGAAAAAGCTATGTCCTGGCGTGTGTCCTATAGCTGGTACAGCTGAAATGCCAGGCAACAGCTGCGCGCCGGGTGCAAACGTCTTTACTTTACCTGCTTGCTGATAAGGCTGTACTGTTGTCTGGGCCATATCAAAGAAGGGTTGCGCTCTTTTGTTTGCAGTCGCCTTATTCGATGCTGTTAACCAGAAATCCACTTCTTGCTTGCTGATATAAAGTGTCGCATTCGGGAAGACTACCTTACCTTCATTTACCAGTCCGCCGACATGATCAACATGCAGATGCGTCAGCAATACCGCATCGATATCTTCCGCCCTGATACCCACTGCTGCCAGTCTGGATAGTAGTTTACCCAGTGTTGGGCCCAGAAAAGTGCCAGAACCGGCATCCACGAGGATTTGCTGATCCCCATTCAAAATGAGATAAGCGGTAATAGAGGTCTCTACTAACGTATCAAGATAATTTTGCTGTAGTAAGGTGTTGACTTCTCCCTTCTTTGCCTCATGTAACAGGGTATGCATGTTTAGGGGAAGAGTACCGTCTGAAAGCGCCACTACACGGAAATCTCCTAACTGCATGCTGTAATATCCCGGTTGCGCCGGTGAACCGGCTATTTGTGCTTTCGCAGATAAAATGCCGCTCAGTAGTGATAATGCCAATATTCCTCTCAGGGAAAATGTTCGCAGAAAATTCATTGCTTTAAAATTTATAGCACAAATTTCCAGCTGTGTACTTCCCTGTGGAAGGACCTTTGTCACTTAAAAATTGTGACAAATGTGCCGTTATTTCCGGTATAAACGACTTATGGTCTCACGGGACACTCCCAGGAAAGAAGCAATATGCATCTTAGGGATACGGCTATATAGATGCGGATATTGTCTTACAAAATTCTCAAACCGTTCCTTTGCACTGCCCATGATCATCAGTTGCAGCCTTTTCTGTAAGGCCACATAACCCAGACTCGACTTGGTTAATAGATAATGCTGGTATTTCCACATCTCTTTCGCCAGTTTATCGCGATTCTCTGCTGTGAGTGACAACAACTGACAATCCTCCAGGCACTCAATTGCCGTATTCGCAGGGATCTGTTTGACAAGTGACTCCCGCTCTGAAATCCACCATCCCTCAGCGGCAAACTGATAAGTGAATTCCTTCCCGGTACTTGCTTCTGTCATATATGCCCTGAGACATCCCTTCAGCACAAAATACTCATGCTTTACCAGGTCTCCCTCACGTACCAGTGTACTGTGCTTCTTATACTTCACGGGCGTAAAGTGAGACAGAACATAGTCAAACTCATCGTCTGTCAGCTTACAGACGGACTCAATATGTACTCGTAACGGATGCGACATACCACAAAGGTAAAAGAATGCCTTATATCCCCGTCTCGGCAGTATTGCTTCCTATATACATTACCGCTGAATCTTCAATATATTTTGCCGGATTGAAGGAATTACCGAAGGTCTTTTTCACAAAAGACAGCTTTTCCTTCAGTTCGCCGACCTTATTGGTAAACTCAGTAGGGAATTTATTACTATCTGAATAATCGGTGATCAGCTCATTGTACCTGTCAATGTTGATCATCATACGCGCAGTCAGTTGCCCGAAGCGCATACGCAGCGACTGGACCTTATACATAAACGTTTCTACCTGACCTGACCACTTTCCTTTCGTCAGACTATCTGCTTCCATCGCCTGTATTTTTCTGGCGATCGCCAGGCGGCATTCATTTTTGTATTGCTCTCTTTTACGGTCCAGCGTAGTGGATAAATACTCTCTTTTATACCCCTCGCTGTCCAGACCATAATAAGATAATTGTTGGCTCAGCAGGTCCTGGTTCTCCTGTTGCAGCTGATTCAGTTCTTTGGTGATAGCCGTCCACTCATAGTCGATCACAGATTTCTGTTGCTCAAACTGGCTGGCCACGTTGAGCAATCTCAACATAGAAGGGCTCTTGCCTTTCAGTTCCCTGTTTTCTTTACCGAAGGACATCACCAGGGTATTCACACCAGATGATACTGTCTGCACAAGTGAACCATATAAAGGCACCCTGTTGGCAGCATTTGTCACCAGTGAAAGGGAAGAGTTCAGAAAGTCAAACATCTGGTCACCACGGCCTTTTTTGGAATACCAGTTCTCATATTCTGTCTTCCAGTCATTGAAATCCTTGTACTGCTGAAGATTGCTGACGGCACCAAGTTGTGTAAAGAATTGCTGTGAAGCTAAAAACAGGTCCGCCGGCTGCACATCACGCTGTATGCTGAGCAACTCGGTAAATGCCAGCTGTCCATTCAGCCCCACCCTGATCTTTGGGGTCTTCTCCAATATGGCCAGTCTGCTATCCAGGGCCACCTGCAGGCTTTCCATAGCGCTCATTTTTCTTTTCGCCTCTTTGTCATTCAATCCGGACAGTTCGCTCTTCAGTACTTTAATCTCGCCCTCATTCAGCTTAAGCTTGTCATTCAGCTCTCTTAATTGCTGATCTCTTTCCAGTTTAATTTTGTCGGCAACGGTGGAGTCCTGTTGCGCAAATGAAGTAGTAGTTACGGCAATGCTGATAAAAAACAGTAGAATTCCTCTTGTCATACTTGATGTTTAAGTTATAGGGATATGCGGTATTCACCGGGATAAATGCGTACGGTACAGGATATATCAAATTATCCCCCGAATATAGAACAAAGTCCATTAAAAATGGAACAGTCCCCATATCGCCGGCGCCGTCAATACAGCCCCACTTTATCAGGTATTCGCAAGCAGGTCAAAATATTCATCGTCCTCATTCTTTCCGCCATACCCCTTACCCACCGTTGTATGAGAAGCTACGAATTCAATGGATTTGATCCATTTCACCATCTTATACCCCAGCTGGTTCTCTACCCGCAAACGCAACGGCGCACCATATACTTCCGTCAGCGGCAGATAGTTCATCTCCCAGGCCAGGATCGAGGCCGGCTTCAGACAATTATCCAGGGTATGCGTGTCATAATATACGCCGCCGTAAAGCCCCTCTCCAAAAGAATAGAAGACGACAGTCGTTACTTCCGCTTGCGGTTTAACCAGGTCTATGATAGCTTTGATCGGCAATCCGCCCCATTCCGCAATGCCTGACCAGCCCTGGATACAGTGATGCATGGTGATCGTTTCCTCCTTGCCCAGTTGCATCAGCTCATCCAGCGATAATTCCACCGGGTTATCCACCAATCCGCCCACCTTTAAGCGGTAATCTTTGAAGGCATTTCTCGCCAGTCCTTTCCATTCTTCGGAATCGGGCAGCTTCCCATTCGCCCAGAAATAGGGAGAAATGTCTTCCTTTTTATAATATCCTTTTGGCCTGAACTGGTTAATAGACAGTTTCCATAGGGTCCCGTTCAGCCAGGCCTCTGCACGTTGCAGCATCCGCGGCCGCCGCCAGGAGATCCAGTGGGCTGCTACGCACGTAAATATGAACAGGGCAATGATACCCATTCCGATATACAACCCGGTAGGATCAGCAGGATCATCCGTCCCGATAGTGATATGGTTCATATTCCGGACCAGTCCCGTAGCCGCGATCATGCTCACATGTATCACGGCAAACATCACATAGCCAAGCATCACCAGAAAATGTACCGATCTGGCGCCCTGACGGTTCCCAAATAATTTTGGTACCCAGTGCAAGCGGTTTTCTATTGCCGGAGACATCGCCATACCCGATAACATGGCCAATGGCGGGAAAATAAAAACAACCCCGAAGTAGGAGAGTTGCTGCAAGGCATTATAATGATAAAAGCCGTTGGGTTCTTCCGGCATATGTAAGGTGGCGTAATGCACAAATACTTTCCAGGCATCCGGCAGTATCTGCCAGGAAACAGGCACTAAGCGCAACCATTGGTCGGTACAGGAAAGAAATATCACAAAGACAAGTCCGTTCAGCAGGAAAAAAGGCACATGTAAAAAATGCCAGCAACGGGCAATCCCAACTGTATGCCTGTATCCTGGTAAGCCGATCAGCGGACTGATATATCGCGCATCTTCTTTTGCCGTCCACAGTTTGTCTTTCGGTACCAGCAGCGGAGTGAACCTCATCCATTCTGATCCCGGTTCACAGCTGTTATTCCAGTATAAACGGGGATGGTCCATCAGGATAGAAAGTCCGCTTCTGACCAACAGGGTCAGAAAGAAGAAATTCACCCAATGCGTAAGACAGATCAGTACCGGAAAACCAGCAGGACCATCCGGTCCGGGTGCAGGCAATGATAAAGAAGGATCGGCAGGTAATCCATACAACAGGTATTGTAACCATGCAACACCCATTGTCGATAACAATAATATGCCCACAATGACATAAACACGGAGTTTCAAACTAATATACATACGCCTGTCAGGAGGAAAATGGACAGCTTTTTCTGCGGAAGAGAATCTCGTGAACATAGACTGACACAATGGTTTTTGGGTAAAGAATAGCCTATATACAATTTACCACAAAACGTTCACTTTCAACCAAAAAGTAACGGGACGGAATATAAAATCCCATCCCGTATTGCGTTTGAGATTCAATGAAAGCCGCCATCTTATGGTCAGGCTATAACATTATAGCGTAATGGGCATCTACTACCATTGCGCTTTATCGAACTAGGGAATGAGGGGTCTGTCAGTTGACAATCTCAAAAAGGCAATACCCTTATGCACAGGAAAATTTCCTGCCCGCATAAGGGTGCTTCTCTTTGTGCATTGTCTACCTTCGGGTAAAACACTTTTACGGCACATTGGAACCACTAAATGACCTTAAAACAGACAGTGCCTTACTTGAGCAGTACTTCCTTGAATACTTTGAGGTATTGCACAGTTATGCGTATACTATACTGAAGGATAATGATGAGGCGAAAGATGCAGTACAGGCAGTTTTTATCCAGCTATGGCAGAAAAGAGAAAGCCTGCAGATCAGGCAATCTGTAAGGGCTTATCTCTACACTGCCACCCATAACCACTGTCTGAATCATATCAAAAGCAGGAAGATCAGGCGGAAGCATTACGACAGGTTTGCATCCGGTATGTCATCAACCAGCACAACAGATATCGAACAGCAGATCGTATTTACAGATATGAAAAAAGAAGTCCTGGAAGCCATGAAGGCCTTGCCTGACAGATGCCGGGAAATATTCTTTAAAAGCAGATTCGAAGAAAAAAGTTACAGCGAGATCGCAGCAGAACTACAAATTTCTGTAAAGACAGTAGAAGCACAGATGGGTAAGGCATTACGCACATTAAGAACAATCCTGTCTGAACGAACTTTCAGCTGGCTGATCATCAGTGCGCAACTGATCTCCGTCCTGAAAAATCTCTTTCACTAAGTATGGCACAAAAAGCTGAAAATATGAACGTGACAGATGAACTCCTGTCCAGGTATTTTTCCGGAGAAGCTTCTCCCGAAGAGGCCATGACCATTGACGACTGGAGAGACCGCAATGAAGCCAATAACAAAGAGTTTAACGCCCTGCGTACTGCCTGGAACGCAACAAGCACGCATCCGTATGTCATACAGGATGCAAGAGCTGTATGGCAACAAATGCAACCACTACCACAACGTAGCCGCCCACGACGTATCAGAATCGCTACCTGGACTGCCGCAGCCGCTGTACTGACAGGGATCGTTATTTCCCTGGCCATATTGCTACGACCTGTACGTCAGTATACAGTGACTACCGCCGCCAATGAAACCAGACAGCTAAAACTGCCGGATAGCTCTCATCTGACACTCCTGGCCAGCAGTACGCTCACTTACCCGGAAACGTTCGCAACAGCGGAAAGGCATATTGCCTTACAGGGCAGGGCCGGTTTCGATATCCACAGTATTCCGGAACAGCCCTTTATCATCACCGTCGGCGGCTTACAGATAAAAGTCCTTGGTACTGCTTTTAATGTAGCAGAAGAGGATACGGCCACTATTGTAAAAGTGCTTACAGGGAAGGTCCTTATGTACACCAGCAGTGATACATTACCTGTTGCCGGCGGACAAACAGCCATCTACAGCAAACACGACCAGCATATAAGATATGATCGCGTGTTTCACTTTGAGAACGAAGAGCTGTCAGTTGTCTGTAAAGCCCTCTCAGCTGCTTATCAGACCAACATCATCATAGATCACCCTGCAATTGCATCCCTGAAAATATCCAGCAACTTTGACAACAAATCCCTGGATTATATTCTTGAAGTCATTACTACTACCCTCAACATTCAATACACCCGTAAACCCGAAAAAAATGAGATCCACTTCACCGAAGAGAACTAGCTATATACTATACTGCCTCATTGCTTTGTTATTCTCAGCCCCCTTGTACGCCCAGCAATATGACAAAGCAGTTGTTAACATAACGACATCGCCCATCGATATCACGACACTCGCTAAAAGCATTGCACAACAAACAGGGCTGGAGTATTCGCTCAACATGCAAAATTCTTCACTGAAAAAAAAGATCACCTTACGCACCGGCAACTGGCAATTAGTCAATATATTAAAACAGGTACAACAGCAGGCTAACCTGAGCTACAAGATCATCGGCGACCATATCCTGTTTATGGATATCCGCGCTGGTGAAGGAAAGCGCAATTCGCTGGCGGCAGAAGCATCTAAAACAACACCTGCACCCAGCGCCCCTAATCATCAGAATGCCCGTCCTGCGGAAAGTAATACAAGAAGAAACTCAACAGAAACAACTACAGAGAACAATGGCCCCTTCGCGTTGGAATCCTTACCGGCAATTGCTACTACGAACAATGACACTACCGTACAGCTGAATACACTTGCACAAACACAACAAGGTCCTCATTTTAAAAAGAGAGGCGCCAACTACAGAATGCCTGTTGCTAAAAAAGCAAACAAATCTGCAACAGGTACTGCGAATACAACTGTTGCGAATGCAAAAGAAAACAATACACCCAAACCCGCTACTACGATCAGCAGTGATAATAATGATGATAGCACGGTGAACTGGTACAAACCTTACCTGAAAGCAGGATTGAGCGCAGATGAAATATTATATGGCAATGTATCACTGATAACAGGTTTCAGGTACCTGTACGGCATCGCCTCTTACGGTTTTACATCTTATGGCGGCAGATTTCGCTGTGGCGCCGGCATTCCGGTAAAGCTCAATGAAACACAACAGCTGCATATCACCTTTACAACAGGTACGATCAAATACCACGTACCGGATACACTGGGAGTAGACGATATCCATCTGAAAGAAAGGCTGAACCGTTATAGTCTGGGATGGTCTAAAACATTCGGAGAAAAATGGACCTTACATGTACAGGTACATTACAATGATCTGCGGAAAAAAGCAGATCATATTCCTCCCCCTATATTTGAAGATTTTGGTGATCAGAGAAAGTTCAGATATGGTAAGGCGCCATACACTATGAGCGAACGCTTTGGCACCCAAAATGATTATCAACGTTGGATAGGTGCTCAGTTATCCCTATACTATCATTTCTTTTAAGGCGCTTAACTCAGCCACTTTCTTAATGCAATAGACTTCTCTCTGCTCACAACTACTTCCTCTGCCGGAGGATGCAGGTCCAGCTTCAGCTTCCCGTTGAAGGTCTGATGTATCTTCCGGATAGAGGCGGCAGAGACAATATATTGTCTTGTGGCCCTGAAAAACTCTTTAGGATTCAACTCCTGTTCCAGTTCTTCCAGTGTCTGATCAATCGCATAACGATCGCCTTGTTCGGTCACCAGGTACACCAATTTATGTTCAGAAAAAAAGTATGCAATATGATGCACCATTACCGGAATAAACATATCCCTGTAAGACACCAGGAAGCGGGTACGGTATACGACCTCTTTATGTTGCATCTTCCGGATCACTTCGAGTAGGTCTGGCCCGACGGATAGGTTTACCAGGGTCTTGATACGCATAATACTTTTTTCAAGTTGCGCTTCTTCCAATGGTTTCAGTAAATAATCGATACCATTCACCTCAAACGCTTTCAAGGCATATTCATCGTATGCCGTAATAAAGATCACATGCGATTCCACGGCCACATGATCAAATATCTCAAAGCTCAATCCATCCGTCAGTTTAATATCCATACAGATAATATCCGGATGTTCGTTTTCTTTCAACCATGTGATCGCTGCTTCTACGGTCTGTATCTCACCAACAATTTCAATATTCCTGTCTATCTGCAATAACAGCTTTTTCAGTCTTGCTGCGTTCGGTAATTCGTCTTCAATGATCAATATGCTCAACATCGTCTTTCGTATTTATTTTCAGCAATGGTATCTTCACTTCAAAATAATCAGGACCGTCATCTATCAACGGTTTATTCCCGCATAACAGGACGTAACGCTGTGTAATGTTCTTTAGCCCAAGTTGCGCACCAGGCTCTTTCACCCGCTTTGGTTTCTTGTTATTTCTTACAACCAGCCATTTCTTTTCCTGCAGGTAAATATCGATAATCAGCGGGGCATCTCCTGAAAACTGGTTGTGTTTAATAGCATTCTCTATTAACAGCTGCAATGTCAGCGGGGCGATCTCCCCCTGCCATCCTTCCACTTCTGCAGCGATATTCACACGGATAGCCTGTCCGTAGCGGGTCTGGTGCAGGAACAATACATTTTTTATAAAGTCCAGTTCTACCGCGACGGCGATCGTATTCTGTGTACGGTTGCTCATCATATAACGGTAAATGGAAGAAAGTTTCACCACATAATTGACGGATAAAGTCTGATTTTCCTCTATGAGGGAGGTGAGGGTACTTAAGTTATTGAAAAGAAAGTGAGGGTCTAACTGTAGTTTTAATGCGTCCAGCTGTGCCTGTACAGCCAGTTCGCTTAACTTAGAGGCTTCGATCCGGGCATTGTTCAGACGGAATACCAGGTATTCTGCAGCAAATATAGAGGTGATCACCAGACAGAAGATCATCCCGGTAATGGAAGATTGCCGGTACAATAGCTGGTTAAAGGCAAATTTGGCGGGGAAAGGTATGCGAAAGAACAGATTCACGATCAGCAGCACGATCGCCATGTGCGCGACCAGCTGTACGATAAAACGCATCTTCATATTCCGTTTCCAGTGTAACCGCTGGTTCAGGAAATAAGTCAGCCATACACCGGTTTCTATCACTGCCAATGGAAAAAGCAGGGAAATCAGGGTATTGATGATAAAGTCCAGCACCGTGAATTGCCTCCAGGCGTTGAACGTGCGCTCGTAAGGATTGATCAGGAAAAAGATCAGGTTGGTCAGCAGGCAAAAGATAGGATATCCATATAATCTTAAAAACTTATAATTGGATGCAGCCATAGTATCTAATTAGATCAGACTGTTTACCAGGCTGCCCTATCCGCTGATATTAGTTGACAGCAATGCGGTGAGATACCGGCCTTGTCAGTGTTTCCCATATCAGATAAAACGTGCCTAATGATAAAACAGACAGTACAACTTTAACGATTTTCAGCAATTTACCTATTTTATACAGCTGTGACACGTAATGCATTTTTTTTGTCATGATCGGTTCCGTTTAGTAATTATGAGGGCAATTTGCCCCAAATACGACAGACCTGCCGGTCCAATCTGACTGAAGTCGCAAAATTGGATACCCAAGTTAAAATATCGTATACCGAAGTAAATATCCCTTCGTACTCCTTATGATGCCGGTATGATCCCATATCTGCGTCGTTAATACTTCATTCAGAAACGCAGGACTAACGGCGTAGAAGAGGATCCATAACGGGATGATCTCAAAAACCAAGACAATAACTATTGACAATCAGCCTCTTTAAAAACGCTGCAACACTGCTGTCATTTTCAGTAAATTAGAGGAATGGAAATGCAGACATTTCTCCCTTCTGACATCTTAAAATCTTACATCAAGTATTACTGGGTCTTTGCCACAGAAGAGCAAAGTATCAATGATGCAATTTATCCCAGTGGATACCTGGAACTGGCCATAAATATCTCGGAAGGAGAAGTGGTATCTATATTAAATGATCGTCATATCGGCATGCCGCCGGTAGAGGTGCTTGGTCAATTGACGGCTCCAGCCCGGATCATCGCAGGAAAACAAACCACCCTGCTGGTCACCCGCTTTTACCCCCATGCCACAGCCCTGTTCTTCCCCAACCGGATCGCTGACTTTACAGATGATTCTGTGGACCTTTTAGACGTTTTTAAGGCTGATGCAGTCGATCTGCATGGCCGTATGATGGACCAGCGTACGCTTGCACAGAAGATAGATATATTGGACAGCTTTCTCATCCGGCAACTGATCAAATCCCAGAAGAACCTGTCCCAGATTTCCCTGGTGGAAAGTATATGCCGGTATGCCGGCCCGGGGGGAGATGGGCCGGACATAGAGCAACTGGCCTTGCAACACGGGGTATCAGCCCGTTACATCCAGAAATTATTCCTCGACTGTATAGGCGTCACACCCAAGCGCTTTTTCAATATCAGACGTTTTAATAAGAGCCTGTCCCTGGTCAGAAAAGCACAGGAATCCCTTACATCCATAGCCTATGAATGCGGATACTATGACCAGGCGCATTTTATCAGGGAATTCAAAGCATTTGCGGGCGTAACGCCTTCCCGCTTCCTGCAACCTACTCTTTTGGAAAATACGGCTGAAATCTGACGCTGTTCGCTTTTTTACAATTTTAACCTTTTCAGGTGTCCTTTCTTTGCTACAGCATTCTAAAACAAGGTCATCATGAAAAGAAAACACAGCTATATCATATTATTAATGTTCCCCATACTGCTTGGCTTTTTCAATACCTCTGCCCAGCAATTACCGGATATAGTAGCCGCAAAAGCTGCCATCGCCCACAGCAACAGTATCTATTTTGAGGCTTTCGCAAAAGGCGACTCATCCATTTTTATCGACCGGTATGCAAAAGACTGTTGCATCATGGCGCCAGACGCACCTCCGCTCTGCGGAGCAGACGCGCCACTTCAGTTCTTCAGAATAGCCTATTACCAGATCGGATTGCGAAATGGAAAATTCACGACCATCAATGTCTATGGCAATGGGGACGGATATGTGACAGAGGAAGGGTTATGGGAGTCGTTCGATGCCAATAACGTGCCTTTTGATAATGGCAAATTCCTGGTATTGTGGAAAAAGACAGCAGACGGCTGGAAAATGTACAGAGACTCATTCAGTAGTAACAGGGGAAAATAAACAGAACACGCCATTCTAAAAAAGGGGACAAAGGACGGAATCGCCTTTTGTCCCCTTCCCCTGTCTATACCGGATAAGGTCCGTCTTCGAATGTCTCTGCATGATACCCTTTTGCACCTACCTGCCGGGTCAACTGACTCCTGAAATCGCGGTCTGCCTTTAACTGCTCCACCACATATCCGAAATCGTATTTAGGCGCCCATCCCAGCTCTTTTCTCGCTTTTTCATTGACATAGACCCGGTCTATCTCTTTGAACATCCGCCAGCCCCTGCGGGCGTACTCCTGTGCGAATGCGGGTACGATACCCTGCACCACCCATTCGGCATTACTTCTTAAATAAGGCGTATGCCCTTGTATAAAGGGCGATGTGGCACTGATGATGTATTTTCCGAAACCGATCGCTTTTGCCCGTTTAATGGCCAGTATATGCGCTTCAACGGCATCTTCCAGGTCCACCCGTCTGCACAGGTACTCGTTGGCTTTCAGATTATCGTCCGTAAAAGCGCTCCTTCGTCCTTTATTATCATCTTCTTCCGGAAAGAAGCGGGAAGTACGCAACACGATACAAGGTAACTGGTGATTGCGATAAAACAGCTGACAAATATCCTCAGCGGCCGCCTTGGTCACACCATATATATTCTTGGGCACAGGTATCACGTCTTCCGTGATCCAGGCAGCAGGCGTGCCCGGAGGCGGGACCAATGCATCTCCGAATACGCTGGTGGTACTGGTAAAAACAAAGGCCTCCACGCCGGCAGCAACTGATTCCTCCAGCAGGTTCAGCGTACCGGTAATATTAGTGTCAATAAAATCCTGTTTACTATGTGTGGCAACATGTGGTTTATGTAAGGTGGCGGTATGGATCACTGCCTGTACCCCCTCAAGACAACTTTTTACAAAATCCCTGTCTGTGATGGAACCTACATATGTTGTAAACGGAGAAGCTTGTATATCTAAGCCGGTCACTTCATAACGACGTGCCTGCAGCGTACGCACCAACCCCTCACCAAGATGTCCGGCGCTCCCGGTAACTAAAACTTTCATATGTTAGCGTATTATCTCAATGTTCAGGACCGAAATTAATTGGTCCTGATGCAATTTTCGGGACATTTGTCCCATTTACAGCTATGATCAAGACAAACCTGGCGCTATTACAGCTGATGAAAGAACTCTCTGCAGGAGAGCATACAAAAAGCGCTATTACATTACGCCATCTCGATGTAAAACAAAAACTGATCATGCAGGACCAGACATTGCAAAATGTCTATATCATAAAATCAGGCGTTATCAAATGTTTTATGACAGAAGAGAACGAGAAGGATTATATACTCGATTTTCTGGGAGAAGGAGAATTACTCGGAGAAATAGAGGCAATACGCCATAAAACAGCTGGTTGCACGGTAGAAGCCATTACCCCGCTAACTGTTTATGCGCTCACCAGTACCCAGTTCAGGCATTTCCTGGAAACCATCCCGGCTTTTAATATGGCTGTCCTGGAGCAACTGGTCAATCGTGTCATGAGGATCTCTGAAAAGGCATCCCGTCATCAGCTATATACACTGGCGGAAATCCTGCCTCAGTTGCTGAATACCCTTGAATCGCAACAGATCAATTTCACCAAACAAGACCTCTCAGAATACCTGGGTATTTCTGTCAGAAGCCTCAACAGGATGCTGAAAGATACCGGTCACACGGCTATTTAAAACGAGCCAGCACCCGCTTTGCCTCTTCAGGATATACCGTAATAAGGTGCGTACGCATAGAATCCGGCGTAGGACTGGTCTGGCCATTGGTCAGTAACGTAATCTTACCGGAAGCCAGGGCCGGCATATGACAATCTATACAATTCTTCGACAACACTTCCGTCGATACGTTTTTCAGTTTACAGAACGTAGGATGCCCTGCCTGATGACAGCTCATACAGCGCTGTGAAAATGTCGCCAGCTGATTGCGCTCACTGTTATGCGGATTATGGCAGGAAGAGCAGGTCATATCATCGCTTTTCACAAAACATTTGCTGGCAGTGAAGAGCTGGTATTGCTTTCCATGTACATCCAGTTCGGCTGCCCGGGTAGGACGGGTAAAGTCCGGAAAGAAATAATCCGACAAGGCATCTCCCGGTTTATAGTCAAAAGCAGGCTTTTGCGGCGTGCCCAAACCGGAATGGCACAAAGCACACATATCCAGGCGCTGCTGGTGTTGTAATGAACGCACCTTTGTAATATGCATAGGATTTTTCTCCTGCGGATGCCCAGTGTGAAAAGCCACATGTTTTGCAGCAGGCCCATGACAGCGTTCACAATCTATACCGTATACCAGCTGATTCTTTTCAAATTCCTCTGAGAGATGTCTTCCTTCCATATGCACGTCTTTAATACCCACAGCAGAGCTGTGACATCCGAAACAGGTGCTGGGTATCATGCGATCAAACTTAGGATAGGAGGGAGGAAAACCCGGGCTATTCGCCCAGCTGCCGGCCGGGACAAACCAGGAAAGTGGTAACTGGAAATATTTTCCGGCACTCCAGGTCAGAAAGGTCTGTGCTTTTCTACCTGATCCCATGCTGACATCAAAACGGTGTATCTCCTGTATGGCACTATCCTTATAAGCCGTCTGGAATAAACCGCTATCCCGGCTCTCCATCACCACCCGGATACCGTTGCTATAGGAAAAGCTATTGTCATGCGGACCGAAACTGCCTTTGATCACCTGGGCAGATGCGGGAGCAGAAGTATTAAAATGTCCCGTATTAATATAGGAGTCGTAAATCTGACGGTGGCAGCTCACACAGGCGGCCGCTCCGGCAAACGCTTTCCCTCTGATATCAGCGCTGGTGCTTTCCGGTGATTTACGGACACATTGGGAAAATATAAGGATGCAGCATATGATCAGTAAGGATACATAAAACAGTCGCTTGTTCATAACGTAGGAATCTCGCACCAAGATATATAATGTTTACAAAAATCTAACCGTTAGCCACCAACTTCCCCACCCGAATTACTTATATTTAAGGGGCAAAAATGCTTATACCCATGAAACATATACTGACTGTTAGCCTGCTGCTGGTGCAATTCCTGTCTGCCAAAGCACAATACCCAACAGATAACGATCTTCCGGAAAAATCGGAAAGAGTTAAAAAGATAAAACTGTCTTCCCAACCCGCTGACATCTCAGCACCGGCTATCCCTATTGCGGGTATACAGGTGATCCCTGCCTGCGGAGATACTGTTCGCCTGGGATTTGTGCAGGTAGGACTGGCCAACAAGAGAATAGCTGCAGCACCGGATAAACCCTGGAACGCTTATCTGCAAAATTTTGTTGATAACCATTTCAAACCGGCATTTACTGCCTCAGGTGTACAACTCATCTGGATCGTAAAAGACCTGCGCATCAACGAACGTACCTTTGCGATGAATGAAAAAGCATATGTCCGTCTTAAAGCAGATGCCTATCTGAGCAAAGACAACGCGCATTACCAGCTTATTCAGTCCCTCGATACTATATTAATAAAAGGAGGAATGGAAGTTACGCATTCCCACGACCAGAACATTGCCAAAGCGTTTGAGCTACTCTGGGACCAGTCAGTTGCAGCTGCGAATGTTGACGCCGCAAATGCAACACTTTCTGTAACAGATATACTATCCAGAGAACAAACCCGTTTTGCACTTCCGATACTACAGGACACTGTATACAAGACAGGCGTATACAAAACATATCAGGAATTTCTGAATAACCAGCCTTCAGTGGAGAAATTCAACGTGGAAATCAAAAAAAGGAGAGTGACTATTCAGGAACTGGGCACGACTGACAATGCCGGTCCGGTTATAGAAAATCCATGGGGCATCTGTAAGGATGGAGAAATATATAAGTACTATAAGGAAAGGCTCGTCCCAATTGAAAAAAGCGGTCACAGTTTTGTGATATCCAATTACCTGGAAGCGAGTAATCGCAGAAACCAGTCAATCTTCTGGGGAGGATTGATTGGAGGTGTAGGTGGAGCCGCCTTAGGACTCACTACAAGCGGTCTTTTCAACGTAGAAACAATCCCTTATATCACCAGACAGCAACCTGAAGCAACGACCGTAGATATTGATAACGGAACGCTGATGTTTTAACAATTTAGTAATACTTTTTTTTGGTACATTTATCTCACTTTCCCCCCGATCTATGTATCACTCCAAAGTATTGCTGCTACTACTGATTTTTATATTACTGACCGCGTGTACGTCTAAACGTACACCACGCGAACATGCCTTTTATTACTGGAAATCGGATTATGATTTAGTTTATGATATGTATCCCTCAGGGGATCCGCAGGATTCCCTGAGGCGGACTTTTGGCGCATCACACGTTTACCTGCATTTATTGGATGTAGACTGGAGCGAAAATCTCTTCATGCCTATACCCAAAGCCGAGTTTAGAGGAGCGTATGAAATTTCACAGTTCATCAGAGATGGTTATACACCGGTAGTATTTATCACAAACCGGACCTTCGAAAGGATGGCTGATAGCTCCTGTGCACAGCTGGCCAGAAGGGTTGCGGATAAGATCAATAAGCTAAGCCTGAATATAAAAACAGTCACAGATACGGTCGCGCCGAAGGAAACAAAGCGACCCGAAATCCAGATCGACTGTGACTGGACAGCCGGTACGCGGGATAAATATTTTCATTTCCTGAAAGAGATCAGAAAGCTATTTCCGGATTATACTTTATCCGCTACCATCAGGTTGTATCCTTATAAATATCCAGACAAAACAGGCGTTCCACCGGTTGACCGGGGAATGCTGATGTGCTATAACCTTGGCAATATCAAAGACGCCGGTACCGTCAACTCTGTCTTTGATATCATTACACTGAAACAATACCTTTCCGGGGGCGATTATCCACTGCCACTGGATATTGCCTTTCCTGTATTTGGCTGGTATGCCTGGTTCAGGGGGAATGAATTCAAAGGTATCGTACACGACGGACCAGAGTTCATTGAAGATACCAGTTCATTTGCCCCACTCGACAAACAACGCTACCGCATTAAAACCGATACTGTACTGGGTGAGAACTATTATCGGGCAGGAGATATACTGCGCATGGAGTACCCGGATACAGCTACCTTACAGACCGCTATCAGACTTGTAGAGGAAAAAATCCCCGATTATAAACGTATTGCTTTTTATCACTGGCATCAGTCATCAATCATGAGATATGAAAAAGTTATTAAGACGGCTTTTAATGGCCGTTAGTGCTGTTGCATTATTGTTTGTTCCTTATCTGGATACGCAAAGCTGCGGGCCGGAATTGCCTGATGAAGCCTATCGTTTTGCATTGTTCCAGCCGGACCTGTCAGGTAAAAACGATCTGGCGCCACTCTATTATTCTATTCCATTCGTCAGTTATTTTGACTCCGATCCGCGGAAAAAAGATTACTGGACAAACTGTACCGAATGGCAGCAGATAACCGGGAAAACCGTCTCTTTAAAGGATATCTATACCGTACAGTACGACGTCTCCCCGGACGATTTCCTGTACGCTTATAAACATACCCAATGGCGGCAGCTGAAAGACAATTCTTTCATAAAATGGTTATGTCAGCCTGCTCAGAAGGATGTACTGGATTATATGGCACTGGCCAAACAGATAGAGTTCAGTCAGCAGGGCGAAATGGACCCATGGAATGAAAAAACGGGCGGTGTCAATACGGATTCTATCCTGCATGTCGTTCGCCAGAAAACCAGCAAAGCGACCATTCCTTTCCTGAAAGACCGTTATGCCTTTCAGCTGGTGAAAATGTATTACTACAATGCAGATTCCGTATTAAGACCACAACTGACCGATTATTATAATGCCCATCTGAAGAACCGTAAGACGGTTGTTGCCGATTGGGCATTGTTATATTATGCACTTGTACAACCAGACCAAAATGAGCGTACCCGCTACCTGCTGGAAACGTTTGAGCGGTCGGAAAGTAAAAAGGGATTCGTATTCGGGTACCTGTCCAGACAGGAGCTCAAAGACCTTGCAGCGACCAGACCAGGGCCTCATATCTCCGCCATGATCTCCCTGATGCAGGGGTTAAAGCAACCGGGCCGGGCACTGGACCATATAAAGCAGCTTTATGCACTGGAGCCCGATAATGAATTCCTGCCCATGCTGGTATGCCGGGAAGTCAACAAACTGGAAGACTGGATCTATTCTCCTACCGTACTTGGGTTCAATCCCCTGATCAATGTAAATACCTTCTATGCAGAGAAGCTGGCTGCTGAAGAAAACGACCCGGAAAGAGATAATAAACCGGATACCAGCTATTTTTATTATGCGAAGAAGAACCAGCTAAGCGACCGGGAATATCTCCGTACACTAAGAGATTTTCTGATCAGCATACAACAAAAGAAAACACCGCACAGAGATATGTTAAGCCTTGCTATTGCACATCTATATAATATGGATGGGCAATATGCTACTGCCGCCACTTATACTTCCGGCATCAAAAACCTGAAGGATAATACATTCCGCCGTCAGGCGATCGTGGAGGACCTCTTAAGTTCCTTTTATTCAAAAGACCTGCATAGCAGTCAGGTAAAACAATACCTGTACGAACAGTTCAAGGCGCTGGAAAAAGTAGGTACTATCATGAGAGGGGAACAATTGACATACGCCAACGATGACTGGGGCCAGAACAGGGACCTGCGTTCTGCGCTTTACCTCTTACTGGGGCAGCGTTACCGCGCATTGGGAGATCACCTGACAGCGGGATTGCTCCTGCAGCAATCCAAAACAGAGATCAATGAATATACCGGTTATATAGGGGATACTGCCCGGGTTAGCTACTCGCGTATTACGTATTTTGATAGATATGCCGCTCCGGCAGACCTGGATAAGGTGATTGCGTTAAAACATAAAGCCAATAAGACACCTTTTGAGAAAATGATCTCCCCATCCGTCTGGGCGCCTGATGATTTTTACAGAGACGCAAAAGCTACTTTGCAGATACGGCAGCATCAATTTAAAGATGCAGCAGCTACGCTCAATAAAATAGCAGATAACTTCTGGGAGGCTAACTATGAATATAGCACCTATCTCACCCGGACTTATATCGGCAGTCCGGGTTCACTGATGCCAAATGAACCGGTACAAAAGCGTTATCAGGTTGCAAGTAAAAAAGCGATCGTAAAAGACATCGTTTTACTGGAGGACAGTCTGGCAAAAGCTACGGACAATTCTGCCAAAGCACGCTTCTATTATGCGCTTGGCAACGCCTATTTTAACATCAGTTACCATGGCAGATGCTGGATGTTAAGCAGTTATGGCAAATCAAGTAATGAGCCGAATAGTTTAGAAGACAGTGATTATCAATGGGCTTACTTCTCTTTTTATCCTAATAAAGCGATCTTCAAAAGCGACTATTACCGGTGCAACCATGCGATGGAGATGTACGAAAAAGCGCGTCAGTTTTCTGGTATCCAGCAAGAACTACACGCAAAGGTATTACTCATGATGACCGTCTGTGACCAGGCCAGGTATGGCTTTTTTATCGAAGAAACACAGTACGGATCAACGAACGGTATTTCCAACTACAAAAAAGAGGTTTTACCATACAGTTATCCTTACCTGGCTATCCTGAAAGAAAGATATGCTGACACAGAAACATTTGCCGATGCACGTACCTTTTGTCCGGACGTTGAAGAATACCTAAAGCACTAGAAAACACTGCTTTGGAACAAAAAAATTTATAGAAGTTATGCACATTGCATAACGATATGATTTACATATTGTAGCGGGGTGTTTTTACACCCGGTTTTATTCTCATTATTCCAAACCATTTTTGCAATTCAGAAAATTGTTATAACCTTTGTGTGGTAATCAATTTACAAATGGACACCGATTCCTCTATACGTGCTGACTTGCACTTTTTACACTTCACCATTCTTAACACTTCTCCCCCCGGAATTTAAGTTTACGAACGACGGAAAGTTTTAACAGGCTTCCTGTCAGCGACATGCTGTAATACAGTTCAAACTGTACCTGGCATTGCTATGCACACTTGTACGGCAACGTGCGATCTGTCCGCGTATATGCATACATACGCGTCAGGGGCATCCTATATCTATTCACATTCACATACATAAACACTAAACAGCAACACTATGCAATCATCTGAAGTGATCAGGTGGCTGATCATCATCGGCCTGCCCATCCTATGTCTTGTATTTTACAAGTACATCCTTCGTGTCTTCTTCGGTCTCGTTATCGTACCGGAAGACAAGATCGGTCTTGTGACCAAAAAATTCGTACTGATGGGTAAACAGGAGTTACCCGAAGGACGTATCATCGCCACTGGCGGAGAAGCGGGTTTTCAGGCCCAGACACTGGCTCCCGGTGTATACTTCTGGAAATGGTTCTGGCAGTATGAAGTGACCTTTCAGTCCTTCACTATCATTCCTACCGGTAAGATCGGTCTGGTACTGGCAAAAGACGGTACACCACTGAATCCGGGTACGATCCTGGCTCGCCGTGTAGAAAGCGAAGCATACCAGAATGCAGAAGCCTTCCTGAATAATGGTGGTCAGAAGGGTCGTCAGACAGCCATCATGACGCCTGGTTCCTACCGTGTGAACACCTTCCTGTTTGAAGTGGAGATCACCGATATGACGACTGTACCCGACAATACAGTTGCCATCGTAACCACTCTTGAAGGACAAGCCATTGAAAATGGTCAGATCGCCGGTAAGATCATTCCCGATCACAATAACTTTCAGGATGCAGATGCCTTTCTGGGTAGTGGTGGCTACAAGGGGTTACAGGAACAGGTGATCCTCGCCGGTTCTTACTTCCTCAACCCATGGTTTGCCAAAGTGGAGATGCGCCAGATGACGGAAATCCCTATCAGCCATGTGGGTGTTGTGATCTCTTATGTAGGTAAAGACGGAGAAGACATTAGTGGTACCGAATTCAAACACGGTAATATCGTTGCCAAAAACCATAAAGGTGTATGGGCAGAACCACTGGGACCAGGTAAATATCCGATCAACTCCTACATCATGAAGGTGGAATATGTACCAACGACCAACCTGGTGTTAAACTGGGCCTCCGCACGCAGCGAAGCGCACCAGCTGGATAAAAACCTGTCTACAATAACAGTACGTAGCAAGGACGGTTTTACTTTCAATCTGGACGTCGCACAGATCATCCACATCCCTTCCAACGAAGCGCCTAAGGTGATCGCACGTTTCGGTAACATGAGCAACCTGGTGACACAGGTACTGGAACCAACGATCGGTAACTACTTCCGTAACTCCGCGCAGGATGCTGAGGTGATCGACTTCCTGAAAAGCCGTAAGGAACGTCAGGAATCTGCGAAAGCTCATATCGGAAGAGTACTGGAGCAATACAACGTATTCGGCGTGGATACCCTGATAGGTGACATCGTTCCTCCGGAAAGCCTGATGAAAACACTGACCGACCGTAAACTGGCGGAAGAACAGAAAGTAACCTACGATACCCAGATGCGTGCGCAGGAAACAAGACAGGCACTGGAAAAAGAAACGGCGATCGCAGAAATCCAGAAAGAGATCGTAAAAGCCGACCAGGGTGTATTGATCGCAGAAAGGATTGCCGACGCGGCGGTGAAAAAAGCGACAGGTGACGCGAACAGCGTACGTCTGCAGGCAAACGCGGAAGCCGATAGAATGAAGCTGATGGCAAGTGGTGAGGCGGAGAAAGTACGTGTACTGGCAAAAGCCGAAGCAGAAAGAACTGAGCTCATCGCAAAAGCGGACGCAGAGAAAATCTCCCTTACAGGTAACGCGGAAGCGGAAAAGATCCTGGCGATCGGTAAATCAAGCGCAGAGTCTTATAAACTGGCGGTAGAAGCGATGGGTGGTAACAACTTTACACAATTGAAAGTAATGGAAGCCATCGGTCAGCAACACATCAAGATCATGCCTGATATCCTCATCAGTGGCGGAGGTGATAGCTCCAACGGTCCTATCGGTGGATTACTCGGCCTTAAACTGCTGGAACAACTGGGCAACAAACAAACAACTGAAGCACAAACAGACAAAGCGGAATCCGCTGAAAATAAATAACCCTTTCATCCATTTCTACATATACGACAAAGGGCTGTTCCGCCAAGGCGGGCAGCCCTTTTCCATTTCCTGTCTTTAATAACAGATCGTTCTGTTACCTGATCAGATAAAACTGATGAAAAGTAACAACAATCCTGGTAAAGCAACGGTCCATAAACCGAAGTGCGCCGCCAGAAATGCACCAGCCACACAGCCTGCCAGGAAACCACCAATAATAACGAACTGTTTCCCGAATGCCGGACGTTTATCACTGTTCCATATGCCAGGCATCAGTATTTTAGCGACATCCAGCGTCAGCTGTGTCACATTGCCCGTCATCATAGTGGTAGGCGCATAGGCAGCCGTGGCGTACAGTCGCCCGAAAGCATTCTGTATCCCCATAGCCAGTACAACTACATAAGGCAATACCGCCGACCAGGTAGTGCCTGGTCTGTCAAATGCCAGATCAAATGCACCAGCCACCAGTAAGATCACCCCTTCTGCAAATAACAGGGTATAACCGCTTTTCAGCTTAGGAGCATACCAGCCGGCAGTGACCACTGCCAGCGTAAATACCGGAAAGGACAATAGTTTTAACCAGGATTGTGTTTCTGCACCTCTGATCAGGTCATAAGCAAAAACCACAAAGTTGCCCGTCACATGCGCAGAAAATAACTCCTGCGCAGCCGTGAAGGTAGCCGCGTCGCAGAAGCCGGCAGCAAATGCCAGTATCAGGCTGACAAGGGCAATATTCTTTTTATCCATATCAGATTATCTTAAATGAGCTCTTAACATCCACGCCATCTTCTCATGCGTCTCCATCAGACCAGTGATGTAGTCGCTTGTTCCCAGGTCATGCCATTCATTGGCAAAACGGTTCACATTCTCACGCAGGTGGATGATAATGCTTTCATGGTCTGCCAGCAGTTCGCTGATAAAACCGGCGCCATCATTTGCTGAACGGCTTTTCTCCGTCAGATGTGTCAGTGACAGGTACTCTTTCAGCGTAGCAGGAGAGTAGTGGCCGATAGAACGGATACGTTCTGCAACACTGTCCATGATCTCATCCAGTTCTTCATACTGTGCTTCAAAGAATACGTGTTTGGAATGAAAATCCGGGCCTTCTACGTTCCAGTGAGCGTTACGTGTTTTGGTGTACAACACGAATTCGTCTGCCAGAATTTTCATCAGTTCGTGAGCTACTGAGGAAAGGTTGTCTTTTTTGATACCGATATTTGGTTCCATCTGCAAATAGATTTACTGTGTTAATATTGAATAGATGTAGTGATCTGCTGATATAGTGCCTGCCCCCATACATAGCAGGAACAGGAAACAAAGCGTATACATATAGGGAACATCCCTTACTTCGGCATTATCATGACGGTGTACCACAAAGTAACCCACAGCGGTCACCCCGATAATGGGCAATACTACCAGCCGTGTACCGATACCTATCATTACCAGGAAAGGCGCCACCGTATCCGCCAGGGTAGCCATCATACCATTCAGCTTATCCGGCAGATGCAGGGGGTTTGGCACATGTTCCCGTTCACCGTTTTCTATCCTGAATTTCTTCAGTCCGTGTACCCTGAATAATTCAAATGCCAGCAATACCCTGAATACCAGCAACACCCAGTTATTGAAATCACTGCCTGCGTCGGAGTACAGCAATTGCCTGATTATCTCGATCATGTGCTTATTATTGGATTAGAAAGCAAAGCAGGAACAACCTAAAGCGCCCCAGAATGCTGTGTAGTTATTAACTGGCACCTCACTCATACGTGCTTTGTCATGGTCATGCGCATGCACGCTACAACTGCCTATACATTGATGTACAACAGCACTGATATCAGCAGCAGGAGCAGACGCTTGTTTTGCAGGAGGCGTTTTGGCGCTCAGTTTGTTTGAACCGGGATAATACCCGTTATAAATAGCGACAGGAGACCAGTCAGGCAATACCGGGATTGCCGGTGGCGACCATTGCTGGAAATCATCTTTTGCATATACAATACGACCGCCTACTATTGTCAGCTCAGCTTCTATAGATTTGATCGCTTCATCTTCAACAGTGAAATAGTCGCTGTCAAGCACTGTCAGGTCTGCCAGCATACCTGTTTTGATACAGCCTTTTTTATGCTGCTCACTGGAAAACCATGCACTGCCTTTTGTATAGAGTTCAAGCGCGGTTTCCCGGCTCAGTCGTTGCTGATTGTCGTAGAGTGCCAGTCCACCGACGGTCTTCCCGGCGCTCAGCCAGTACAAACCGATCCAGGGATTGTAAGAAGATACACGTGTTGCATCTGTACCTGCGCCTACCGGCACGCCCATGTCCAGCATTTTCTTTACCGGTGGCGTCTGTGCGGCGGCAGCCTTACCATATCTGTCAGTAAAATATTCTCCCTGGAAAGCCATTCTGCTCTGTATCGCGATACCGCCTCCCAGTGCTTTTACCCTTTCTATATTTTTCTCATCGATCGTTTCCGCATGATCAAATATCCAGGATAAGCCATCAAATGGGATGTCCCTGTTCACTTTCTCAAATACATTCAGGAAACGGGTGATGCTTTCATTATATGTAGCATGTAAACGGAAAGGCCAGCGATTGGCCACAAGCAGCCGTACAACTCTTTCCAACTCTTCTTCCATCACTTCCGGCAGATCAGGACGTGGGTTCATAAACGACTCAAAATCCGCCGCAGAGAACACCAGCATTTCACCGGCTCCATTATGCCGGTACATATCGTCGCCCTGATGCAGCTTCACTGATTTCACCCAGCTATCAAAATCTTCTTCTTCATGTTTAGGCCGCTGTGTGAAAAGATTATACGCGATACGTACAGTCAGTTCACCATTTTTATGCAGTTCATCTATTACTTTATAATCATCCGGAAAGTTCTGGAAACCACCGCCTGCATCGATAACGCTGGTAATACCCAGGCGGTTCATTTCCCGCATATAATGACGGGAAGAATTCAGCTGGTACTCATATGACAACTTCGGCCCCTTAGCCAGTGTAGCATATAGGATGGCCGCACTTGGAGATGCCAGTAATAATCCGGTCGGCTCTCCGCTGACAGTACGCTGGATCTTACCACCAGGAGGATCAGGCGTATCCTTGGTATAACCTACCGCTTTCAGCGCAGCTCTGTTCAGCAGTGCGCTATTGTACAGGTGCATGATAAATACCGGCGTATCAGGTGCGATAGCATTGATCTCTTCCAGTGTAGGCATCCGTCTTTCGGCGAACTGAAACTCGCTCCATCCACCTATAACACGCACCCATTGCGGAGTAGGAGTGCGGGCCACCTGTTCTTTCAACATCCTCAATGCATCCGCCAGAGAGGGCACCCCATCCCAGCGCAGTTCCAGGTTGTAATTCAGGCCACCACGTATCAGGTGTGTATGAGAATCATTAATACCAGGGATGGTACGCTTTCTTTTCAGATCGATCATCCTGGTACTATCATCTGCATATTTCATTACAGTACTATCATCGCCCACTGCTACAAATTTGCCATCTCTGATAGCAACAGCTGTTGCAGTCGGCTGTTCATGATCTACTGTATGGATACTCCCGTTATAAAGTATTAAATCCGCTTTCATGCTATTGTATTTGAACAGCTGATGCCGTTTACGCAGGACGCCCGCTAATCAGCCTGTAATGCGGAGGCACATATAATGTGCCTCCGGCACAGGCGCCCTGTCTCGTTGTATTGTGTGCAGTAGCAACTGCTATAAAGAATCTGACTAGTGTTTCAGCATGTTATGGCCGTATTGAATACCGATGCCATAAGCACCAGAATGCTTTTTCATCAGGGTAGTAACTGGTTCATAAGTACCTGTCCTAGCCCAGTCACGTTGCAGTTCCAGTACATACTGTACGGACGTCATCGGAACAGCGCCTGCCTGCACCATACGTTGTACCGCTCTTTCGTGCGCTTCAGCAGATACATCTCCACAGGCATCAGTGATCACATATACTTCGTAACCTTCCGCGATAGCTGATAATGCCGGTCCCACGATACATACGCCTGTCCACAGACCAGCCAGTGCGATCTTCTTTTTCCCTTTACCAACAATCGCTCTGTACGCATTGATATCTTCCCATGTGTTCATGGAAGTCCTGTCAATATATCCGGATGTCGCTTTAGGATAGGCTTCTTCCAGTTCCTGGAATACAGGTCCGCTGAAGCTGTCTTCTGCAACAGTCGTCACTACAGTTGATACATTAAAAATTTTGGAGCCACCAGCAACCAAGGCTACGTTCTGGCGCAGTTCCATGATATCAATATTCTTGGTAGCAAATCCCATCTGACCTTCAAAATCGATCAGAACGAGTGTGTGATTATCTGGTGTAAGTAATGCAGGTGATGGTTGAGCTTCTGCACCTGTGTGTTTAGTCGCATTAGACATGATCTCTATAATTTAGTGTGTGAATTATGAGATCAAAGGTATTTATGCGTGCGCGGGGTGGCAATTGCCATATGCCTTCAAATGTTGTATAAATTATCGAAGGGGTGGTTTAGGGTAATTTTAACATGTAATGGGTATTACGCCCCGCGGAGGGTGCTTTTTCCAGCATGTCTTTTTCAACGAGGTCCTGTATATCACGCAAAGCTGTATCCTGTGAACATTTTGTCATCTTTGCCCACTTGGAAGTATTCAGGTGACCTTCAAAGCCATCAAACAATTTATTTATCATATAACGCTGCCGCATGTTCAATATGGCAGTACGATGCTTATCCCAATAACGGGCCTTTCTCAATACAAGTGAAAGTATGTTTTCTGTAGCATGCAGTGTGCGATCAAGACAGTCTAAAAACCATTCCAGCCATTTAGTGATATCAAGCCCGCCCCTTTGCGTTCTTTCGAGTATCTTATAATAAGCACTTCTTTCAAGCCTGATCTGCGCTGACATGCTGTAGAACCGCTGATTGGTCATGTCGGCACGGCAAAGTTGCATATCTGCGATAGCACGTGCAATACGACCGTTACCATCTACAAAAGGATGAATAGTGACAAACCATAGATGTGCGATACCTGATTTCAATACAGGATCAATACCATTGTCTGCATTTAACCAATCCAGGAACAGTTTCATTTCTTTGGAGATCAGATTCGCATGCGGTGCTTCAAAATGTACCTCTTCTTTTCCTGCCGATCCTGATATGACCTGCATCGGGCCTTTGCTTTCGTCTCTCCATCCTCCAACAATGATTTTATACATCCCACTTCTGCCGGTAGGGAACATGGCCGCATGCCAGTCAAACAGCCGTTCTTCTGTTAACGGCTGTTTATAATGCTGTGTAGCGTCCAGCATCATTTCTACAATTCCTTCGACATTTCTATCAGCAGGTATGAGTCCGGGAATATCCATTCCCAATTTACGGGCTACGGAAGAACGTACCTGATCGGGATTCAATAATTCGCCCTCTATTTCATTTGTTTTGAGGATATCGAGGGTAAGCGTATTTAACATAGCTTCTTCCTGTAAGGGAAATCCCAGTGCCTCCATATGCCCTAGTATTTTCCCTTGCCGGTGCCTCACTTCTCCAAGTTTCACAGCCAGTATTTCTTGCTGCCAATGAAGATGAGGCCATTTTTCAAGCTCATGTATATACATAACTATTCTCCGCAAATTATGCGGTGAATATACACAAATTCTGGCTTAAGGCCCACTTATTCACCGCATAATTTGCGGAGAATAAAACACCTGATCACCGCACAAAGTATCCTTTCAAAATAAGTTCTGAAATTCCCCGCCCTACTTGTTATTTTTACTTACAACCTGATTAATTGAATGATTGTCAATTAACTCAACATAATAGAATCTTATCAACAGGTCCAATGAAAATGAAAAAAATCGCCGGTAACCGAAGCCATTTCATACTTTGTATTGCAATGCTCGGCCTTGGCACTCAAGCCTTCGCGCAGGTCAAAAAGACCTCCACTACTTCTGTTGTCTACAAAAATGCGTCAGCACCGGTTGATGCCAGGGTAAAAGATCTCCTGAAAAGAATGACACTGGAGGAAAAGGTAGGTCAACTCTGCACCTTGCTGGGATGGGAGATGTATGACAAAAAAGGCGACTCGGTAGGCGTCAGTGACAAGTTTAAATCTGTAATGTCCAAAAGGTATATCGGTAGCTTCTGGGCTACGCTGAGAGCCGATCCATGGACGCAAAAGACATTAGTGACCGGTTTGTCGCCCAAACAGGCGGCTATCGCTACCAATTCCATGCAAAAGTACATGATGGAAAATACGCGCCTGGGTATCCCATTGCTGCTGGCAGAAGAATGTCCGCATGGACATATGGCGATCGGTACGACCGTCTTCTCTACGTCTATCGGTCAGGCCAGTACCTGGGACCCTGCGCTCATTCAGGAAATGGCTGGTGCGATCGCAAAAGAAGCGCGTGTACAGGGCGCTCACATTGGTTATGGCCCTGTGCTGGACCTGGTACGTGAACCACGCTGGTCAAGACTGGAAGAAACTTACGGAGAAGACCCATACCTGATCAGTCAGATGGGCATCTCTATGGTGAAAGGTTTCCAGGGTAACAGTATTGGTAGTGGCAGCAACGTCATTTCTACGCTGAAGCACTTTACGGCCTATGGCTCTCCGGAAGGTGGTCACAATGGCGGTATTGCGCTGACAGGCCTGCGCGACCTGTACGCTTCCTACCTGCCTCCATTCCAGGCAGCAGTGAAGGCCGGTGCACTGTCTATTATGGCGTCTTATAACTCTATTGATGGTATACCATGCAGCTCAAATAGTTTCCTGCTGAAAGATGTGCTGGTAAAACAGTGGGGCTTCAAAGGTTTCTCTGTATCTGACCTTGGAGGTATTCCAGGCGTACGCTCTACACACCATGTAGCCGCTACGATGGAAGAAGCAGCTACGCTGGCGATTAACGCCGGACTGGATGCAGACCTGGGTGGTGAAGCATATGGCGATGCACTGATCAAAGCAGTGAATAATAAGAAGGTGACAATGGCAACGCTGGATACGGCGGTAGCACATGTCCTCAGACTGAAATTCACCATGGGACTCTTCGAAAACCCATATGTAGATGTGAACGTAGCAGAGAAGACCGTAGGTACAGCAGCTAACAGCGCGTTATCAAAACGCGTGGCAGCTGAATCTATCGTGCTGATGAAAAATGAGAACAGCCTGCTGCCACTGCAAAAAACGATCAAAAACCTGGCTGTAATAGGCCCTAACGCAGATAATATCTATAACCAGTTAGGTGATTATACCGCTCCGCAGCCACAGGAAAAAATAGTGACCGTACTGGAAGGCATCAAAGCAAAAGTATCAGCTGATACCAAAGTAACGTATGTAAAAGGCTGTGCTATCCGCGACACGGCACACGCAAATATCAGCGCTGCAGTAGCCGCTGCGCAACAGGCAGATGCAGTAGTGATCGTACTCGGAGGTTCCAGCGCACGTGATTTCGAAACAACGTTCCAGAGCACCGGCGCCGCAGAAGTAAAAGCTGCAGAAGTAGCAGTAAGCGATATGGAAAGCGGTGAAGGTTATGACAGGGTGAGCCTTGACCTGATGGGCTTACAGTCAAAGCTGCTGGAAAGCATCGTAGCAACAGGTAAACCGGTTGTCTTGGTATTGATCGAAGGTCGCCCGCTCAACATCAACTGGGCGGCTAAAAACATACCTGCGATCGTAAATGCATGGTATCCTGGTCAGGAAGGTGGTAACGCTGTCGCGGATGTACTCTTCGGCGATTACAATCCTGCCGGCCGCTTACCGGTATCCATTCCTAAATCTGTGGGTCAGCTGCCGGTTTACTATAACTACAAAAGCGCCGCAAGACACGACTATGTTGAAATGGACGCTAAACCGCTCTACAGCTTCGGTCACGGTCTGAGCTACGCCAGCTTCGAATATAAAGACCTGCAGTCTGATGTACAGGCTACTGGTAACAACCTGAAAGTAACGGTGAGTTTCAAACTGAAAAACACCAGTACTGTTGCAGGGGACGAAGTAGCACAACTCTACATCCGTGACGATGCCAGCTCTGTAGTGACTGCCGTAAAACAACTGAAGAAATTCCAGCGTGTACACCTGGCGCCAGGCGAGCAGAAAGAAATTAAATTCGAACTGTCTCCTGATGACCTCAGACTGCTGAATGTCGATATGAAATGGGTGGTGGAACCAGGTACGTTCACCATGATGGTAGGTGCTTCTTCTGAAGATATCCGCCTGAATGGACAATTTGAAGTAAAACAACAGGTGGTGTGTAAATACTGATCTGGATCGTTATAAAAAAAGAAAGGCGCCAATTATAGTTGGCGCCTTTTTTTTTTATAAGGACATTACTCCATCAAACTCATATTCACCGGCAACACCTGCTTCTCCGGTATCCCGATAATAAACGTCGCACCATTATCAATCTCACTCATCGCCGTAATAAAACCATTGTGCTGTTCCATGATCTTTTTGCAGATAGACAAGCCGATACCCGTCCCTTCTATTTCATGATAGCTGTGCAATCGTTTAAACACAACAAATATATCTTCGACATACTGGCTTTCAAATCCAATACCATTATCCACCACAAAGATCTTATAATAATTACCATCTGGTCTTTCACGCAGATGCGGATCAGGAGAAGCGACCAGCTCTGCATAGATACGCACCTCCGGTGAGACTTCTTTCTTACGGAACTTCAGCGCATTGCTGATCAGATTATAAAATACCTGCCGCATCAAAGTAGGTATTACCTGTATAGAAGGTAGTTTCTCGATCTTTATATTGGCGCTGGATTGTTGTACTTTGATCTCCAGTTCTGTCAGCGCATCACGTACCAGGTCATTCAGGTCACATACTGTGAAATCGCCTCCCTGAATGGAGTGACGGGAAAAACGCAACAGATCGCTCACCAGCTGCTGCATACGGATGGTCGCATTAGTGATCTTCTGCACATATTTATCAACGTCGCCTGCGCTGCTCTTCTTCTGAAGGATCATATCACTGAATACCCTGATCTTACGCAAAGGCTCCTGGAGGTCATGTGAAGCGATATAGGCAAACCTGTCCAGTTCTTCATTGACCGCTTTCAGGTGAATGTTATTCTGTAACAATTGCCTGTTCAACTCACGCACCTTTAACTCAGAAGCTTCTTTTTCTTCGATTTCCCGTTGCAGGGAAGCATTCGTATTCAATAGTTTCTGTTCCTGTGCGATGAGCGACTGTGTTTTCCGGTACAGTTCAACGAACAAGCCTACCTTTACCCGTAACAGTTCAGGGTTGATAGGCTTATAGATAAAGTCTACGGCGCCCACCTTATATCCCTTAAAGATAGCCTCTTCCTCATGACTATGAGCCGTAATAAAGATGATCGGTATTTCTTTCAACTTATCCCGCTGATAGATCAGGGCCGCAGTTTCGAAGCCGTTCATATCGGGCATCTGCACATCCATCAGTATCAATGAAAAATCAAATTCCTTTAACAGGATCTTCAGTGCAGCCCTACCCGAATTGGCTTTTACGATCGTATAGCTCTCCCTTTCCAGGATGGATTCAATCGACATCAAATTATCCAACCGGTCGTCAACAACTAATATTTTTATTAAGTCCTGTTCGTGCAAAACTGTCTGATTTTTCAAATGAATACGCTATTACTATCTATACAACCATACCCGCATCAACGATAATAACTGATCTATTTTTAACGGTTTTGTAATATAATCTGAAGCGCCGGCTTCCAGACATTTCTCTCTGTCGCCCTTCATCGCCTTGGCCGTAACTGCAATAATAGGCAATGCGCTGTTCTTATGCTCCCTTCTGATCTTCTGCATCGTCTCATAACCATCCATCTCAGGCATCATAATATCCATCAGCACAATATCGATGTCACTATTCTCACTCAGGATATTCATGGCTTCCTTGCCGCTTTCCGCCGTAATGGTATTGATATGGAAACGCTCGAAGGCAGTGGTCAGTGCAAACAGGTTACGTACATCGTCATCGACTACCAGCACATTTTTATGGATCAATACATCTTTCTGTGAACGCAGATCTTCAATGAGCTTCTTCTTCTCCGGCGCCAGGAACTGGTGATTGATATGCAACTGCATGATCGTTTCTTCCAGTAACAGGTCCAATGAGTTAACGCCCTTGAGCAGTATTTTATTGGCGTACTGCTTCAGTTTCGACCGCTCATTGTTGGTAAAGTCTTTCGCTGAATAGACTATCACCGGCGTAGCATTATGCCTGTTGACCGTATTCATGTTCGCCACAAATTCAGCGCCATCAATATCGGGCAGCATATAGTCTGCAATGATACAATCATATAACGTACTATTCACCTTATCAATAGCCGCCTTCCCGTTTTCTACAAAGTCCATTTCGATCAGCTCACCATTGTCCAGGATACGGGCAATCTGTGATGCATCCGGTTCATTGTCTTCCACCACAAGCACCTTTTTCGTCTTACGGCTATCATGCTCCATGATACTGGTGAACAATATATTCAGCGCTTCCGCTTTCAATGGCTTCAGACTGAAACTTCGTGCCCCACGATGCATCGCCAGCAAACGGTTCTCTTCTCCGGATATCAGGTGTATCGGAATATGTCTTAAGTTAATATCATTTTTGAACAGGTCAAGTACCCTCCATCCGCTGGCATCCGGCAATTTCACATCCAGCGTAACTGCGATCGGATTGTATTTGTTGGTCAGGTCGAACACATCGCCGAAGCTGGTCGCTACCACTACTTTTAATCCCATCTCATGGGCCTTCTCCAGCATGATCTTGGCAAAACGGACATCATCTTCTACGATCAACACGACCTTATCTGATTCGATGATATGCGTTCTATCGTCGCCTATTTCATTGATGATCTCATTCAGTCCTTCCAGTGTTTCAGGAAGTTTCGTCTGCACGACAGGCTGTACAAGACTGGTTTCATAGCTCTCTGGCAACTGGTATTGTCCTACGGTCAGACTACTTTGTTTTTCACGTTTGATAGCAGCCGGATTGTATTGCAATGGCAGGAACAAAGTGAATATACTACCTCTTCCGACCTCGCTTTCCAGTTCGATAGAACCACCCAGGAGGTCTGCCAGACCACGGCTGATAGACAGCCCCAGACCGGTACCTCCATACTTACGGCTGGTAGAACCCTCTGCCTGCTGGAATGCCTCGAATATGATATTCTGTTTGTCTTTGGAAATACCGATACCCGTATCCCTGATCTCAAATGCGACCACCCTGTCAGCACTATCGAGACTACCGTTCATCAGTCGCCAGTTACGTTTCGCTTCATAGATGCGGAGTTTTACTTCTCCTTTTTCTGTGAATTTGAATGCGTTCGACAACAGGTTCTTCAGAATCTGGTTGAGACGCTGTACGTCTGTTTCCAGGGACTGTGGCAGCTGTTCATCCATTTCAATACGGAAACGGAGGCTCTTACTTTCAGAAATATGTTTGAAGGTAGTTTCCACAAAAGATACCACCTCGTTGAAACGTACCTTGATAAAGTCTGTAGAGATATAACCAGATTCGATCTTCGACAGGTCGAGAATGTCGTTGATCAGCTGGATAAGGTCATCACCACAACTATGGATGGTCTTCGCATAACGCACCTGTTTTTCATTCAGGTTACCATCATGGTTTTCATACAGCTGCTGCGCCAATATCAATAATGAGTTCAGCGGCGTACGCAACTCATGGGACATATTCGCCAGGAACTCCGATTTATATTTCGATGTCAGCTGTAACTGTTCGGCTTTTTCTTCCAGTGATCTTCTTGCTTCTTCCACCTCCTTGTTCTTCTCTTCCACTTCGTCCTTCTGTTTCACCAGCAGGTGCGCCTTATCCTGGAGCTCTTCGTTCGTTCTTCTCAGTTCATCCGCCAGTGACTGGGACTGTTCCAGCAGGTCTTCTGTTCTGGAGTTCGCCTCGATCGTGTTCAATACGATACCGATACTTTCGGTCAACTGACTCAGGAAGTCTAAGTGTGTCTGGCTGAAGGTATCAAAGGATGCCAGTTCTATCACCGCTTTGATCTCCTGCTCAAACAATACCGGCAATACGATCAGGTTTACCGGCGTAGCTTCACCCAGTCCGGAGCTGATCTTAATATAATTGGACGGCACGTTGGTCAGCAGGATACGTTCTTTTTCCACGGCACACTGACCTACGAGTCCCTGTCCGAGGGCAAACTCACGGGACACGCTTACTTCATTACCGTAGGCATATGCTGCAAATAATTTCAGTTTTGGGTTCAGCAGGTTTTCTTCCTGTTCCAGGATGTAGAACATACCTTTCTGCGCATTTACTACCTGGGCCAGTTCCGACAGGATACGGCGGGTTACCGTATTCAGGTCTTTCTGACCTTGCAGCATCTGCGTGAATTTCGCCAGGTTGGATTTCAACCAGTCCTGCTCCTGGTTACGCAGGGTCGTTTGTTTCAGGTTGGCGATCATCTGGTTGATGGTATCTTTCAGCTCTTCTACCTCACCTTTCGCTTCCACCCGGATCATCTGGGTCAGATCACCTTTCGTTACCGCGGAGGCCACTGCCGATATCGCACGTACCTGTGTGGTAAGGTTCTCCGCCAGCTGGTTCACGTTTTCCGTCAGGTTTTTCCAGATACCCGATGCACCCGGTACGCTCGCCTGACCACCCAACCTTCCTTCTACACCCACCTCACGGGCCACCGTTGTTACCTGATCGGCAAACAGCGCCAGCGTATCGATCATTTCGTTAATGGTCTCTGTCAGCTGTGCCACCTCACCGCGGGATACGATGGAGAGTTTCTGTTTCAGATTACCTGTCGCCACGGCAGTTACCACTTTTGCGATACCACGCACCTGGTTCGTCAGGTTGGATGCCATCATGTTCACAGAGTCTGTCAGGTCTTTCCAGGTACCACCCACGCCCTGTACTTCTGCCTGACCACCCAGCTTACCTTCCGTACCTACCTCACGCGCCACACGCGTCACCTCAAAGGCGAAGGAGTTCAGCTGGTCCACCATCGTATTGATGGTATTTTTCAGGTCAAGGATTTCTCCTTTTACGTCGATCGTTACTTTCTTGGAAAGGTCACCCGATGCCACCGCTTTCGTTACCTCGGCGATGTTACGCACCTGTGATGTCAGGTTACCCGTCATCTGGTTTACGGAGTCCGTCAGGTCCTTCCAGGTACCGGCTACACCTGGTACGAACGCCTGACCACCCAGTTTACCATCCGTACCTACCTCACGCGCCACGCGCGTTACCTCAGAAGCGAATGCACGTAGCTGGTCCACCATCGTGTTCAGTGTCTCTTTCAATTGCAGTATCTCTCCGCGTACGTCCACCGTGATCTTACGGGACATATCACCGTTCGCCACCGCGATCGCCACGTCCGCAATGTTTCGCACCTGTGCCGTCAGATTACCCGCCATCTGGTTCACCGAATCCGTCAGGTCTTTCCAGGTACCGCCGACGCCCGGTACGAACGCCTGCCCACCCAGTTTACCATCCGTACCCACCTCACGGGCCACACGCGTCACTTCAGAAGCGAATGCACGCAGCTGTTCCACCATCGTGTTGATGGTATTTTTCAATTCAAGTATCTCTCCTTTTACGTCTACTTCAATTTTACGCGACAGGTCACCATTTGCCACCGCCGTTGTTACCTCTGCGATGTTACGTACCTGTGATGTCAGGTTGGACGCCATGATGTTCACGGAGTCGGTCAGGTCTTTCCAGAGACCTTCCACACCCGGTACATCGGCCTGTCCGCCCAGTTTACCTTCAGAACCTACCTCACGCGCCACACGGAACACCTCCGAACCGAAGGAGTTCAGCTGGTCCACCATCGTGTTGATCGTATTTTTCAGCTCCAGGATCTCTCCCTTTACATCCACCGTGATCTTACGGGACAGGTCACCTTTTGCCACCGCCGTCGTTACCTCTGCGATATTACGTACCTGCGCCGTCAGGTTTGATCCCATCTGATTCACTGATTCGGTAAGGTCTTTCCAGGTACCACCCACACCCTGCACTTTCGCCTGACCACCCAGCTTACCTTCCGTACCTACTTCAAGCGCCACACGGGTCACCTCGGAAGCGAAGGAGTTCAGCTGGTCCACCATCGTATTGATGGTCTTTTTCAGTTCGAGGATTTCCCCCTCTACGTTTACTGTAATTTTCTTTGACAGGTCACCATTCGCCACCGCCGTCGTTACCTCTGCAATGTTTCGCACCTGTGCTGTCAGGTTAGACCCCATCTGATTCACCGAATCGGTCAGGTCCTTCCAGGTACCACCCACACCCTGCACTTTCGCCTGACCACCCAGCTTACCTTCTGTACCCACTTCAAGCGCCACACGCGTTACCTCGGAAGCGAAGGAGTTCAGCTGGTCCACCATCGTATTGATGGTATTTTTCAATTCAAGTATCTCACCTTTTACATCCACCGTGATCTTACGCGACAGGTCACCTTTTGCCACCGCTGTCGTTACGTCCGCGATGTTACGTACCTGCGCCGTCAGGTTACCTGCCATCTGGTTTACCGAATCCGTCAGGTCTTTCCACACACCACCGACACCTTTCACCGTTGCCTGGCCACCCAGTTTACCTTCAGAACCTACTTCACGCGCCACACGCGTCACCTCTACGGAGAAGGAGTTCAGCTGGTCCACCATCGTATTCATGGTGTTTTTCAACTCCAGGATTTCCCTGCGTACATCCACGGTAATTTTACGGGACAGGTCACCTCTCGCTACCGCCGTCGTTACTTCTGCGATGTTTCGCACCTGACCTGTCAGGTTGGACGCCATCTGGTTTACAGAGTCCGTCAGGTCCTTCCAGGTACCTGCCACCCCTTTTACCTCTGCCTGGCCACCCAGCTTACCATCCGTACCTACCTCACGGGCCACACGGGTTACCTCGGATGAGAAGGAGTTCAGCTGGTCCACCATCGTATTGATCGTATCTTTCAGTTCAAGGATCTCTCCCTGTACATCTACTGTAATTTTCTTGGAAAGGTCACCTTTTGCTACCGCCGTCGTCACATCTGCAATGTTACGCACCTGTGCCGTCAGGTTACCCGCCATCTGGTTCACGGAGTCGGTCAGGTCTTTCCACACACCGGCCACGTCTTTTACCTTCGCCTGTCCGCCCAACTTACCTTCCGATCCCACCTCACGCGCCACACGCGTCACCTCACGCGAGAAGAGGTTCAGCTGCTTCACCATCCCGTTCACCTCTGTCGCAATACGGGCAAATTCCCCCTGTAACACGTGATCTTCGATTTGCAACGGCATTTCCTGCGAAAGGTTCCCCTTCGCCACGGAACTGATTACGTGTGCTATTTCTATCGTAGGATGAACAAGATCAGAGATCAGCGTATTGATGGAAGCGACCGCTGTATCCCATGAACCCTTTGCTGTACGGGGCATTACCACACGATGGTTCAGACGTCCCATCTTTCCGATGGTATTTCTCGCCAGCGTCAGTTCCTCCACCAGGGTTTCGTTGAGGGAAATGATCTCATTAAGGGTGTCACAGATCTTACCACTCAGACCAATATTGTCCGCTGACATTCTTGTGGAGAAATTGCCACTCCTAACGTCCAGCAAGACCTGCAACAATTGTCGCAAATCCAGTTCATCTGCTACGGGTGTGTATACTTGCCTGGTTTCTTTGCTGCGCTTCGTTGTGGAAGATTGTGGAGTCTTTTCCACATCTTTTTTGGACAGGGCAGTACTATCGGGATTTTTTCTCCGCGTGTTCATAGTGAAGGTGTTAGCGAAACACTTATATGTATAAGTTAAAAATTTCTTTAAGTTGTGTTTATCAATATCTACGGCTCTTTTGGCTATTGCATATAGATGTTATGTATTATATGGTTTGAAGTGATTACATTTGTTCTTATTAAAAAACAACTTTACAGATGCAACTTTCAGGCCATTCGAAGAGGCTGATCCTGTTGGCGGAAGATGATATTGATGACCAGGAGCTGTTGGAAAATGCAATAGAGGAGATAGATCCCACCTGGCAACTGGTGTGCATCCCTAATGGCAGAAAATTCGTGAAATATCTTGATACCATGGGTGACAACAATATGCCCGCACTCATGATACTTGATTATAATATCCCTGAACTGACCGGTGTAGAAGTAGTAAAAGAACTGAACGATCAGGGACGCTTCATGGATATTCCGAAAATTATCTGGAGCACCTCAACATCTCCCGTTTTCAAAGCGAAAAGCATTGAACTGGGCGTTAAAGACTATATCACAAAACCTAATGACCTCGCATCTTTCCTGACCACTGCGAGGTATATGCTTTCTTTTGTCAAAGAATGATCGGAACTTGCACCAGCCATGGTGAATCATTCCTTTTACACTGAACAGTATCAATCACTCGAAGACGATGCCCGCATCGTCACAGACGTGCTGTCCGTATACCTTTATCCCCTGGAACGATATACGTTCCTCGATGCGGTAAACCGCGTCAGGGAAATACCACAGGACAGGGTATTGGATATCCTTGAAATACTGAAGGAAAAAGGACTGGGGACATACAATCTGGCAGGCAACTATTACCTGATACCGGAACTGGGTTTCCTGTTGTTTCCGGAAAATATCAGAAAGCCCGAATACCTGCGCCTGCTCGACCATGCAAAACCATATTCATTTTACAGCACCAGCGCCCGCTTACAGGAACTGCAACAACTACTGACCGCCTTCTTCACGGGCGATCGTTCCCTGTTATTACAACCTGTCAGAAAGATCAGCTTTGAACTCGCTGAATACTTTCCCTATCTCTGCTATCTGCTGTACTATCCCCAATACGAAGGATTATTACGTTTGTTCGATACAGGCAGCATTACAAGTATCTACCATGCAGCCGTCCGGCAGCACCTGCTGGCGATGAGTACGCCAGATGCATTGCAACAGCTAAAAGTACAGGTCGCCGCATTGATCAGAACGGAACCGGCGGCATTAGCGCATGCAGAAGTGACCTTACAGGCAGGAGAAACAGGAGAGGAGATCACCGGTACAGATGCCATATACGCACAGGCCGTCGTACATCTTTACGAAGGTCAGCCCGACAAGGCACTCACCGCCTTTGAACAGGGTCTCAAACAACAACGGCAACAGGATAAAAAGCATTCTATCCCCGTATCGCCACTGTTCGCCTTACTGTATGCCTACACCTTGACCATACTACCGGAAGAAAAAACATATACTACTATCAACAAGGTAGTGGCCGCATACGATAAAAAACTCTTCCAGGATATTACGCCTGCTATTGCCTTGTTGCACTTTCATAGCGGACGCAAAGAAAAAGCGGACCATATCCTGCAGATATTACTGGAAACTACTTCCAAACAGCCGGAAAAATACCTGCTCAGTTACCTGGCGTTGATATGCCTGCAGGCCTATCATCCGAAAAGTAAACTGCTCAAACAATATAGTCCTTTTCTTAAAGTCGTTTTGTATCACGGAATACAACGCAAATACCGTTTGCTCGCATACGAACTGTTATACCTGTTCCGTGACGAGGCTTACCTGAACAACGAAAAAACTTTCCGTGAACTGGCTGCCTTCATTGGCAAAGAGCCGATCTTCTCACGGATGCAGCCTGTGGCGGACTGGGAGCGTCTGCTCAACGTGCTCATACTACCGGAAGCAGGCAAGCCACAAAAAGAAAAATCACCAGCTGCAACAAGACTCGCTTATCTGATCGACATACGGAAATCAGAGATACAGCCCGTTATACAGACACAGGGAGATACAGGATGGAGCAGAGGCAGGTTCGTGGAACTGAAAAAGCTGAAGGACGGCCTGATAGAATCGATGACAGATCACGACACCCGGATTGCCGGTGCGATCATCAAAGAGAACTATCATACCTATGGTACCGAAGCATATGCCTTTGGTGAAAGAGTATGGCATGAAATAACAGGCCATCCCTATCTGTTCATGCTGGAGGCGCCGGAAATCCCTGTGGAGATCGTCAGGGGACAACCGGAACTCATCGTTAATAAAACAGGGAATGGGTACGAATTCAGCACCAATATCAATGATTATATCAGCGATACCGTACTGGTAAAAGAATCAGACACCCGCCTGAAAGTGATCAGGCTTACACAACAACAACGCACCGTATTACAGACGCTGAGACAAATTGAAACAGTACCTGCCACAGGAAAAGATAAACTGATGCAGGCATTGCGCAATATAGGCGCTCATATGACGGTGCACTCCAATCTGGATGACACCGCCGCATTAAATATCAGACAACGCGCCGGCGATGCCCGTATACGCGTACAGCTACAACCTACCGGCGATGCACTGAGAGCTTCTTTCTTCGTAAAACCGTTTGTCAATGATCCGCCCTACTGCAAACCAGGAGAAGGCGCACGACACCTGATCGGCGTTACTAATGGAGAACGTTGTCAGACTACCCGTGATCTGGATGCAGAAAAGAGCAACCTGGAAAAACTCATTACACTCATACAGGAATCTGTCAAACAGGAAATAGAAGATGAGGTCATCATCTTCGAAGACCCATTGGAATGCCTGCAATTGCTGGAAGTCATACAACGGCACCCCGAACTGGCCACCGCTGAATGGCCGGAAGGACAAAAACTGCGGGTACGGTTGGTCGAACCACAGGCTCAACTTCGCATGACCATCCGCAGAGTAGATGGTAAATGGTTTGCCGCCAATGGCGACCTCAAAGTAGATGAAGACACCGTCCTGTCACTGAAAGATCTGCTGGATGCTGTAAAAGCCAGCAACAGCCGCTTTGTAACAGTAGGAAAAGGAGAATTCTTATCGCTGACCGGTAAACTTTATCGCCAGCTGAATGAACTCGCCAGTGTTGCCATAGCAGAACACGAGGAACTCCGTATACGTCCGCTTACTGCACACATGCTGGACGAACTACTGGAAGGCGCCAGTCAGGTAGAAACAGACGAACACTGGAAAGCGCTGCGCGCCAGACAGACAGCCGCTGAAACGGTACAGGCGGAAGTCCCTGCAACCTTACAAACACAATTGCGCCCTTATCAGGAAGAAGGCTTCCGCTGGATGGTAAGATTAGCCGCATGGGGTGCAGGCGCCTGTCTAGCTGATGACATGGGTCTGGGTAAGACCATCCAGGCAATTGCCATGCTGTTGTACAGAGCGCATGAAGGTCCGGCGCTGGTGGTATGTCCGGCCTCTGTATTACCGAACTGGATAAATGAGCTGTATAAGTTCGCTCCCTCTTTGCAGGTCAAACAGATCGCCGGTAGTAAACGGCATGCTATGCTGAAAGCAGCCGGCCCGTTTGATGTAGTGCTGATCACCTACGGTATCCTGCAATCTGAAGATGAATTACTATCTGTGATCCCATGGAACACCGTTGTATTGGACGAAGCGCATACCATCAAAAACTACCAGACAAAAACCTCCAAGGCAGCAATGGCCTTACAGGCAGGATTCAGACTGATACTGACCGGTACGCCGGTACAGAACCATCTGACAGAGATCTGGAACCTTTTCAATTTTATCAATCCCGGATTGCTGGGTAGTCTGCCGTATTTCAATAAACAGTTTACCACACCGGTTATCTATAACGCGGAAAGTACTGTTACCAAACACCTGCGTAAGATCGTCGCACCATTTATGCTACGCCGTACCAAAACAGCTGTGCTGGATGAACTGCCGGAGAAAACAGAGATCGTGAAAATGATCTCGCTGTCACCGGAAGAAGCCTCGTTCTATGAGGCGCTTCGCCTGAAAGCAGTGGAGAATATCAAACGCTATAGTAAGGACAAGACCAGCAAGCATAATTTAAATACACTGACAGAGATCGGTAAACTACGCATGGCCGCCTGTAATACACAGATGATAGATACGGAGATACGGATACCGTCTTCTAAACTCGCTGTATTTATTGAGATCGTAAAAGAGCTGATCGACAATAATCACCGCGCACTGGTGTTCAGCCAGTACGTAAAACACCTCGACCTGGTAAGGCTGGCGCTCGATGAACTGAACGTTTCCTATTGTTACCTGGACGGTAGCACCCCTATTCCCGTCAGGGAAAGAGTGGTAAAAGAATTCCAGGCAGGCGCCGGTTCATTGTTCCTGATCAGTCTCAAAGCTGGTGGAACTGGCCTGAACCTGACCGCCGCTGACTATGTCATTCACCTGGACCCATGGTGGAATCCCGCTGTCGAAGAACAGGCTTCGGATAGAGCATATCGTATCGGTCAGACTAGACCCGTAACGATCTACCGATTGGTAACAAGACACACCATCGAAGAAAAGATCATCGCGCTCCATAACAATAAAAGAGACCTGGCCGACAGGCTCCTGGAAGGAAGCGATATCAGTGGTAAGTTATCCACTGAAGAATTATTATCCCTGATCGCAAAAGCAGATAAATAAACAGTATGAGATTGATCGTACCCGTGAGGCGTAAAGCTGTTAACAGCAATTTAAACCCGGAGCAAGTCCTTCAGCAGCTGCAAAAGGATGCTTTCTATTCACCGGACAATGGACTTATAACAACGCGGCAGCATAAAGATGAGGCGCCGCTCGCAGTACAGATAACAGCTGATGGATGTAAAATGAGATACCTTCCTGTAGCTAATTATTTCTGGGCGCCCATCACATATGGAAACGTAAAAATACAACAGACGAGCAGCGGAAGCATACTTAAACTCAGGGCAGGCATCTCCCTTCTTTATATTATGCTACCGGTTATCATCCATATTGCCTGCCTCTATGTAGCATTTCATCTTAAAGATTTTGAAAATCCTAAACTAATAAAATTGGGTTATACAGGTTTGATATTGATAAATGCGCTCTGGTCATCCGGGATTATATATACGGTGATTCGCCATACTTCAACAATGGAAACACTGTTAACATCCATTTCAATGACGGAAGAAGAATATATGAACAGTATTCCTATCGATATTGAATGATCTGACCTTTAAAATTTGACAAATTATCCTATAGAAATCGTTCATTTTTTATTGCGTAACGCATTTTTCTTCATTTTAATATTAATTATTTCAAAAAGAGAAGAAATAATTTCCTGATATCAAAATTTGATTATCTTTAGCGTGTACTTATCCTATGAATCACCTTTTTACATCGGCTCGAATCCCGCTATGGCGTGGCATTTGAGCCGATGCAATGAAAATCTTTCGTAATAATTTTTTACTATCCTATGAAACACCTGCCTTCGATAAAAGGCACCTGAAAACCGTCTGAAATCTCCCCCTTGTATCCCCAATTTTTATTACTTTCAGGATATACTGATATCCTGATGTGATTTTTCATTCTCTCCTGCGAATAATAAGGTAAATGTTTATTCAAATGACCTTAATGATTACATCATATGGCCCCTCCAAAAGAAGATAAGGTCTTTCTGTCGGTCATCGAACAGCATAAAGGAATTATCTATAAAATAGCCAATTCCTATTGCCACCATACAGAAGATAGAAAAGATCTCATACAGGAGATCATCTTCCAGCTATGGCGATCATTCGACCGGTACAATGATCAGTATAAGTATTCTACCTGGCTATACAGAATAGCCCTGAATGTGGCGATCTCCTTCTATCGCAAAGACAGACAGCGCAACAGCGCACATGAACTCACCGCCGATATCATCGTCGTTACAGCAGAAACAGCAGATGTGGAACAGCTGCAATTATTGCAACGCTTCATCCAGGAACTGCCGGAACTGGACAGAGCCATCATGCTGTTGTACCTGGAAGAGAAAAGCTATAAGGAAATAGCCGATATACTGGGATTGACAGAAACCAACATCGCCACAAAGATCAACCGCATCAAAGGCAAACTAAAAAACAAATTTTCCACCATTCATACCTGATAACAATGGAAGACATCTTATTAAAACAAATGTGGGCAGCTTACGATAAAAAGCTGGAAAAGTCCCTGGCCCTGAATCACCGCCTGGTCACTGAAATACAGACCCAGAAAGCAAGGACCGCACTCCGGCCACTAAAAGCGATCAAGATCGTAGCGGTGATACTGGGTATCATCTGGTCGCTGTTCCTGTCAGTACTGGTCGTTTTGGCCATCGCATACATGACGCCCTATAGCCTCTTCTTCATCCTGTCGGCCATGGCTGTCATCGTCATTACCGTCACGGCCATCGTTGTATATATAAGACAGGTAGCATTGATACAACAGATCGATAATGACAGCAATGTGCTGGACACACAGAAAAAGCTGGTCCGCCTGCAGCTTTCCACCATCAGCATTGTACGAATACTCATGCTGTCAGCTCCCTTTTATACGACCTTCTATTTTAATAAAGGCATGTTTGAAAATGGTACCATCGGACTGTGGGTATTCCAGCTGACAATCACCTTCCTGTTCTCAGCACTTGCCATATGGTTCTACCAGCACGCCAGGATCGAAAATGCCGATAAACGCTGGTTTAAGATTATCTTTGGCAGCAGTGAATGGACCGCGCTTACAAAGGCCCAGCACTTCCTGCAGGAAATTGAAGCCTACGAAAAAGAATAACATATGTCCAGGAAAGTAACTTTTGATGCAGTGATACAACAACATGGCGGCATGAATGCCGGCTATGTGGTGTTTCCTTATGATGTACAGGAACTGTTTGGCGTAAAAGGCCAGGTAAAGGTGAAAGCACTGATCGATGGTAAAGTGACCTATCGGGGCAGCCTGACAAAGATGAACATGCCTGAACACTGGCTGGGCATTACCCAGGTCATCCGGAAACAACTGGGTAAAGAACTGGGAGATACGATCCATGTCGAACTGGAACAGGACCTGGAAGTCAGAGAAGTAGCACTCACCGATGAAGTAGTTGCTTTGTTTGCCAAACACCCCAAAGCGGAAGCATTTTACAATACGCTGTCCTACACCGACAGAAAGGAATACATGGTGTGGATCACCTCCGCTAAAAGAGAGGAAACCAAACAGAACCGCCTTACGCTCATGATCGAAAAACTGAAGGCAGGAAAGAAGGTGACGGAGAAATAATAATTCGGTTCCTTTGATTTAACTTTACCTTCAATGGACTGCCAGTGAAACATGAGTGAACTTACTACACCCAAACCGTCTATCCCTCGGGACCAGGAAATTCAGATACGCTTTGCATTACATGCTGCCGGGATCGGTACATGGGATGTAGATATGGTCAAGCGGCAGATCGTACTCGATGAACGTTGCAGGGCTTTATTCAGACTGGCAGACGACGAAACGCCTACCTACGAAACCGTTATACGGCATATTCACTATGCAGATCAGGACTCCATCCGGCAGACGGTCAGGCAGGCATTACAGCCACAATCCGACCACCAGTTCAGTGTCCGGTTCAGAAGCATTGCAAGTGACAATAACACTACTTTATGGCTGAATGTAAAAGGACAGGCTTACTTTGATAACGAAGGAAAAGCCATCCGCCTCTCTGGTATCAGTCAGGACATTACTACAGAAATAGCCGCGCATGAGAAGGCAGAAGCTGCCGAAAGACTGGCCAGCCTCGCCGTCGAAGGTTCTGACGCCGGCATCTTTACCGTCGATCTGAGCACTGATGACATAGACTTCTCAGCCAATCTCCAATATATCATGACAGGCGTACGCGAACCTGTCGTTAAGAAACGGAATATACTGATCAGCCACATTCACCCGGATGATATGCCACTCAGAGAACGCGCATATGCAGTCGCCGCCCAAACCGGCGCCCTGCACTATGAAGCCCGTTTTATATGGGAAGATGGCACGATTCACTGGGGGAAAGTACGTGGCAAGTACTATTATGATATAAACGGCACCCCTGTATCACTGTCCGGTATCTGCCTGGATATCACCCTGCAGAAAGAACAGGACCGCCTGCTCAAAGATGTTGAACAACGCTTTGCACTCTCCTTTAACAATGCCACCATCGGTATGGCCTTCATCGATAGCCAGGGAAAGTTCAATATGATCAATAAAGCCTTTGCAGGACTACTCGGTTGCACAGCGGAAGAACTTGCCGGGAAAGCATACATGGAGATCGTTCATAACGAACACCAGCAGGAAAATGTACAACTCTTCAGTGAACTGATGCAGGGCAAACGCGATGTATTTAATCAGATCAAACGTTATCGTCTGAAAGATGGCGCAGAACGCTGGGTACAGGTCAACACAGCCCGCATCACCAGTCAGGACGATCAGAAAGAAAATATACTGGTGATCGCTTTTGATATCAGTAATGAAGTGGCCGCCCGCCAGGAACAGCAAAAGCTGCTGACGCTGGTAGAGAACAGCAGCGACTTTATTGCCGTAGCCAATCTCGATGGCACCATTACCTACGTAAATGATGCCGGTATGAAATTACTGGGCATGGGACGTAAGACGTCCACTATCACCCGTAATATCAGGGATATCTTTACCCTCGAACACCTGGTGCATCTTGAACAACATATCCTTCCTGCCGTCTTTATCGATGGTAAATGGACAGGAAGACAATACTATACGCAACAGGAAACCGGCGAACAGATACCTTTCCATACCAATGCTTTCCGGCTGGACAGCCCGATGAGCGGAGAGCCTATCGCTGTTGCCTGCGTAGCCAGAGACCTGAGAGCAGAACAGGAAGTGCAACAGGCACTTCTGGAAAGTGAATACCGCTTCCGTTCCCTCGTGGAAGAAGCGCCTGTCGCTACCGCACTCTTTGTAGGCCCCGAACTGGTCATAGAGGTCGCCAATGAACCGATGATCAATGTATGGGGCAAAGGCAGGTCCGTTCTTGGTAAAAAACTGTCCGTCGCAGTACCGGAACTGAAGGAACAATCCTTCCTGAAAATATTGGATGAAGTATATAAAACGGGGATCGCCTATCATGAAAAAGAAGCCAAATCGGTCTTAATCATAAACGGTAAACCGGAAACATTCTACTTCAACTATACGTACAAACCATTGCTGAACGCAATGGGAGAGGTCTTCGCGATCGTAGATATGGCCATCAACGTAACCGAACAGGTACTGGCCCGTAATAAACTATTGGAGCATCAGGGCAATCTCGAACTGGAAGTAGCAGAAAGGACGGAAGAACTGGCCGCCTCCAATGAGGAACTGGCAGCCATGAATGAAGAATTACAGGATGCCAATGCCAATCTCGTCAGGTCCAATCAGGAACTGGAACAATATGCATACGTCGCCAGTCACGACTTACAGGAGCCTTTACGGAAAATCCGTATCTATGCGGACCTGCTGAACCGTTATGAAGACCTGGCCCCGGACCATAAGAAGCTGGTAGAAAAGATCAATCAGTCATCTGAAAGGATGTCAATGCTGATCAAAGACCTGCTGGAGTTTTCCAGACTGCTGGAGAAAGGGAATATGACACGGCCAATAGACCTTACCTTCATCTTACAAAGCGTCATCAGCGACTTTGAACTGATCATAGAAGAGAAAAATGCAGAGATCCTGATAGGGCCACTCCCCACTATACAGGGCATTCCGTTACAGATCAATCAGCTGTTCTATAATCTCATGAGCAATGCCCTGAAGTTTACACAACCAGGTACCCGCCCTGTAATTGAGATCAGTGCGAAGATCATAGCTCCCGATATGGCAGGCAGCTACCTTGGGAAATCTGAACGACACAAACAATACTTTGATATCACCTTCAGGGATAATGGCATCGGCTTCGAACAGAAATATGCCGACCAGATATTTGAAGTATTCAAACGCCTGCATAACCGCGCCATGTATCCCGGCTCCGGTATAGGATTGTCATTATGCAGACGCATTGTGGCCAATCACGCCGGCCACCTGTTTGTCGAGTCTGACCCGGGGAAGGGTACGCTTTTTCATATTATCATTCCCGGACTATAATATCAGAAATTCCACCAGGGCGCTATTACCGGCTGTTCTCCCACAGTGACCGGCTGACCGATCATAGGTGTAGCAATCGGCATATCCCGGGCAACGGCAGCATTTGTAACCCTTTCAATAGGCTCGTTCCAGGGATGTAATGCCAACTTAAATTTAGCCCAGTGTACAGGTAAAAGCATTTTTGCTTTCAGATCGAATGCGGCCTGTACTACCTCTTCCGGCATCATATGAATATGTTTCCAGGCTTCATTATACTGACCGCATTCCAATATGGCAATATCTACAGGCCCCTGCTTTTCACCGATCTCTTTAAAATGAGCACCATAACCGGAATCCCCACCGATGAAAATAGTATGACCATATATTTTCAGCACAAATGACGACCACAGCGAACCACCTCTTTTAAGGCCCCTGCCGGAAAAGTGCCGGGCAGGTGTAGCGGTAAGAGAAATCTCCGGACTTAACTGCTCCGTTTCCCACCAATCCATTTCTGTGATGTGCTGGTCATCCACACTGCAACCTGCTATATCTCTTCCCACACCCAATGACGTATAATATGCTTTCGTTTGCGGACGCAGCTTTTTGATCGTCTTTTTGTCCAGGTGATCGTAATGGTTATGGGTGATGATCATGTAGTCAATAGCAGGCATATCTTCTGCCTGGTAAACATTCGAACCAGGAAATGCTTTCACCATCGTACGCAGCGGGGACGCATGTCCGCTTAATACAGGGTCTACCAGTATATTGACGCCTTTGCAATGGATCAGATAGGAGGAATGCCCGAACCATACGATCACCGGTTTATCCGAACGCAATGCTTTCAGGTCTGTCCGGACAGAAGGGATCTCGCTGGCAGGAACAGCTGTCGCCGGCGGACGAAAATACTCTACCAGCATTTTGCTCATCGAGGTGCCCTCTGTCATCATAGGAGTGTACTCCAGATTCAGGAACTTTCCTTCCTTGTAATTCCGGGACTCAGTCAGTATCCGCCATTGCTTTTTCATATGGTAAATGTAATACATAAAAAACCTCCGGAACAGCTGAGGTGCTCCGGAGGTCACAAAAAACATATATAGTTATCAGTTGGTACTGATCCTATGCACTTTCAGATTATCATAGTAGATATACCCATCTGTAGATGACTGCCAGTAGGTCTGGCTACCACCACGGAAAGTATGGAAGGTCAGGCCTTTGATGAGACGTTTGCTATCATTGGTCGTCCAGCGGATATCCTGGTCCAGTACAACGGTACCATCGATCACATACTGCACATGACCATTGGTGTTGCTACCCGTATTGCTCTTTACATACAGGTGTACATGGTAGGTCTGTCCTTTATTCAGACTACCACTGGATGGATAAGACTTACCAAAAGTCTCCCCATACTGACCAGACTGGTCCTTGAAGTAAACATAAGGCTGGAAAAACACCCTGCCGGCATCTGTCTGATACCACATCAGACGGGCAGTACCACCATTACCGTCCCATCCCGGGTCACCACCGGTATTACCATCACCGATAGAGAAACCAAAGCCCAGTTTTCCCCCTCTGCTCCAGTCAAACTGACTATGGAACCTTACATCATAGTCTACCTCGTAGGCAGTACCATCAGAAATGTCAATGTTGGCGACAACGCCACCAGCGCCTGATAAGGCATTCTTTAAGAGCGTAATACGCAGATTACCATTGGAGATCATCCCCCGGCTATCTACCCAGCCGGTAACGTTACCAAAGTCGGTAGCGCCATTATTGGCAGTGTAAGTCACGCCATGTGTGTAATTATCCCAATTCACACTCCAGGAATTAAGGATAGTATTGCCCACTGCCTGAGCTGCTAAACTGCTGCCAGCTGCAAGACGCTCTTCCTGCTGAACGCTCTCTTTTGCACATGCTGACAGTAATACGGTCATGGAGAGGGCTGCGGCCCGTGCGACATTGACAATTTGTTGTCTGTTCATCTTTGAATTGGTTTTTTAAGGGAAAATGAAAAAAGATAATTCGCTATAGGATAATCTATTAGGTCTTCAATTCACTAATACAATCGATTGCATCTATACGCAAGCAGTTAACGTGGATCCGAGCTGTAGGTTTCCTTAGATGTCGCACGAGAAGAAAAAGAGTACTACCCGTTTCAATAAAAAATGAAGAATTATCTCAAAATAGCACAGAGAAGGGGTTGTCTGCCATATGGCGGACAACCCCTTTTCCTTTTCGACGGATGTTATAGGGATAATTAGCGGTTTGCATTACTTACCACGATCTTCTGACGGTGAATGATCTTTTTATCATCGGTCACAGTTACAATGTATACACCATCCGGCAGGGATGAAATGCTCAGACTATTGTAATTGCCTTTGATACGTTGAGACAATCTCTTCACACCAGAAATATTGTAGATATCCACACTGTACACTTTCACTGCATCTGGCAGGGAAAGGTTCAGTACGTTGCTCGCCGGGTTAGGCCAGATATTCAACACAGCAGCCTTCTTCTCTGCTACAACCGCAACAGCCGGTGCCAACAATGGCTGTGGATAGGTAAACGGAAAATCGATCTGTGCCTGTTTGAACTGCATTTCAAGTTGTTTGGTCCAACCGAATGCAGTATCTGCCTGCAGTTCCAGACTGAACTGAGCCGCTCCGCTCCAGAAATGCACAAACTCACCCAGGTTCAGGTCACGGGTGTATTCGCCATTATGCTGTGGGAAATACTGTGATAACAGTTCGAAATATCTGTTCAACGCAGCACTGGAGTCAGCTCTGTCGTAGATCGGATAAAACCAGTCGCGGAACCAGTAAGTATCCGGACTAGGGAAGCTCTCTGCTTTCACCACAAAATCATTGTATGCCTGTTGTGCATCAGCTGACCATCCCAGACGTTTCATCACGTCATAAATGAAGATCTCAGCCCATTTGCTATCTCCCCAGATCGGGAAAGACGGTGAATTGTGTACGCCTTTGCTGCCACCTTCCACGATATGTCCTACTTCATGAATGGACGCATGCAGGTTCCAGCCCTCACGGGTAGCCCAGCTACCACCAAGGTCGCCCACATTCGCATAGTCATGAGAAGCATCAAATACGTTCGCCGGGTGGCCACCGGAATAACCTGCTTTACTATGGAACACCATGTTCAGCTTAGGATCACTGAAAGAACCGTAGTTCTGTTTTACATATTCCCATACGTTCGTGAAATCCTGGTTCATCCAGGTTACCGACGGACTTACCGCAGCATCAAAATAGATGTTCACGCTGCTGTTGGAATAATTTAAGGTCAATGGTTCAACGTGTGCGAACCAATGTTCCTGCCATACCGTTTTCGGTGTAGCTGTCAATGTTGTGTTGTTGCCTGTTACCCATGCAGATGCGCCATTCGCGTTTTCTGCCCTGAGACGGTAATAGTACTTCGTCAGCGGAGACAGATCAAGCGAATAGAAATGCGTAGTATTCACCGGCAATACAAATGCGGTATTCCAGTTCAATGTATCTGTCGTTCTTTCCAGACGGTAACTGGTCTCTGTGCTTGCAACATCTGCCCAATCCAGGATGATCTGGTTGCTGGATACAGACTGTGTCGTAAAGCCCGTAGGAGCAGCAGGAACGCCAGTATTCACCGTACCTGTACCGGCGCCTATGATCTCGAATTCTGATAACTGCGTGATGGAAGCGCCATTATTCGCAGTAATATTCAAACGATAATACTTATAGGAAGTTGTGTTAGGGAACACATACGTACGTTTCTTATAACGGGCAGAAAACTGCTGGTCCGTTACTACCTGCAGGTTCGTCCAGTTCGTACTGTCATTGGAACCCTGGAATGTCCAGTTACGCGGATCACGATCTGCTGCATCATTCGCAGAAGTAATACTGTACTGTGTAGCCACGGCGCCACCTGGAAGGGAATAGCCAATTGCGGTCGTAGCCGCCCACGCCAGGTATTTGGTGTAAGGGCTGTTGTCGAAGGCTTTGTCCAGACCTTCAGCACCAGTCGTGTTGTACGGATCGTTGAACTTTGCGTTCGTGTAGTTGGTGATATCAAATCCGGAAGGAGCTACGCTTGTTTTTACAACATCGGAAGTATCTGCAGAAGACACGCCTGTCGCATTCACCGCTCTTACGCGATAGATAAAGCTGGTACCTGCACTTAATGCGCTATCTGTATAAGCGGTCACGTTCGCAGCAACAGTAGCACGTGTCAGGAAGTTAACCGCATCTAATGAGCTTTCGATACGGTAACCGGTTTCGTTGGTCGCATTGTCTGACCAGGTCAGGTTTACTTTGTAACCTGATTGCACAGTAGCCGTCACATTGGTAGGGCCTGAAGCGGGTCCTGTTAATGTACCCTGCAATTGCCACTCTGCTATCTGAATAGCGCCTGCGCCGTTATTCGCAGTAACATTCAGTCTGTAGATAGTGTAAGCAGTTGTGTTGGTAAAGGAATAAGTTTTTGCCAGAAAACGACTGGCGAATGTCTGGTTGGTCTGCGTGTTCAACGTAGTCCATGTTTTGCCATCATTCGATGCCTGCAGGTTCCAGTTCTTTGGATCGCGGTCAGCATAGTCATTTGCAGAGGTAATTGAGTACTGGGTAACAACGGCGGATCTTGCCGCTTCAAATTGTACCCACAGGGACGTTTTGTCAATGTAATACTTCGTGCTGGTGTTATTGTCTACCAGCTTCGGATAGTTTTCCACGGCGTTGGAATTCCCATACTGTGCGGTAAGCGAGCCCGCTGTAGACGTGATGTTCGTCTGAGCCAGGGCCGGCACTGCAGCGCATAGGAGGGCCACATACAAAGATGCCTTTGTAAAATTAAGCATAGTGATTGCTCTTTTAGGTTTATGTAATTAAAAAATGCCTGATTTTTTGCGAATCATAGGGTGACGAAATGTTTCTCAAAGTGGGTGTGCTTTTTGGTTGATATAAGTGCTCACGAAACGGCTAACACAAAGGCGATATACGATTTACTAATATCGCAAGTAAACAGCTGCAAAGCTGTCAATGAATTTCAAACAGATTGTTAATGGAAATTAAACTACAGGCGAACACCAAAAACATCCTTTAATGCCTTCTTCGCAGCATGATAACCACACATACCGTGAATACCTCCACCGGGAGGCGTAGAAGAGGAACAAACATAAATGCCCTTTGCAGGCGTCGTATAGGGCGACCATCTCATCGCTGGCCGGGTATAGAGTTGTGTGATATCCAGAAGACCACCATTAATATCTCCGCCGATATAATTAGGGTTATACGCTTCTACATCGGCAGTATTCATCACATGCCTCCCGATGATCAGATCTTTAAAACCGGGCGCAAAACGCTCTACCTGGTTCTCTATCGCAGCTGTCATGTCTTTGGTAGAACCATTCGGCACATGACAATATCCCCAGGCTGTATGTTTACCTTCCGGAGCGCGGGTTTTATCAAAAATACTGTGTTGTACGAACAGCGTATAAGGTAACTCAGGATGCTGACCATCCACTGTACGTTGCTCATTGGCGGCTATTTCCTCAATCGTATTACCCAGGTGCACCGTACCGGCCTCTCTGCAACCTGCCGCTGTAAAAGGAACGGGACCATCCAGCGCCCAGTCTACCTTGAATACGCCCATCCCATATTTATATCTTTTCAGCTGCCATTTGTAGAAAGAGGTAAACCGTTCTCCTGCAATCTGTAATAATTGCTTTGGCGTCACATCCAGTAACACGGCTTTCGAAGGTGGTAATTCCTTTAATGCTTTGACGAACGTTCCTGTTACGATCTCTCCACCCAATGATGTGAAATAAGCGCCCAGCGCATTGGCCAGCGATTGTGCACCGCCCTTCGGTGCAGGCCATCCACTGACATGACTATTCGCCATCAACACCAATCCTATCGCGGACGTCGCAATATTCGTCAGGGGTTGTATCGCATGTGCGGCCACGCCTCCAAACAATCCACGGGCTTCTCTTGTCTTAAAACGCTTCGCAAGGTGCATAGCAGAAGGCAATGCTTTTAATCCGAACCTGGCCATCGTTAACGGATGTTTCGGTAGCTGCAAAGGCCCTAATATATCTTCAGACAATTCTTTAAAATCTTCCAATAAAGGACGAAACAAACGCTCATAAGTCTGACGGTCACTACCCAGTAATGCAGCTGTCTTTTCCAGAGAAGAATACAGCACCGCCGCCGTTCCATCATCAAAAGGGTGCGCAGCATCTGCTACAGGATGGAGAAAAGATAAACCAAACTGCTCCAGCGGCAGCTGACTAAAGAAAGGCGAAGTTTGCGCCATCGGATGAATAGCCGAACAGATATCGTGCGTAAATCCCGGCAATGTCAGTTCTTTAGATCGTAAGCCTCCGCCTATCTCGTCCCGGCCTTCTATTATAAGCACAGATAAACCCTGCTGTTGCAGGAGTATGGCTGCAGCTAATCCATTAGGTCCGGAACCGATGATAATGGCGTCGTATGAATGCTTCATAAAAAATTAGGAATTAAGAATTAGGAATTAAGAATTAGGTTTTGAAAACATACTGATGATGAACTTATCAGTAACAGACACTTCAAAAGAAAGCGGATCATTACAACCCATTCCTAATTCTTAATTCCTAATTCCTAATTGATTTAATATTGTCCTGCTTCTAATTTACTGGGCGACAGCAAATACTGCTTATCCACCCTGTCTAAAATTACGTAAATAGAATCTTTATTTTCATTTAAGCCATAAAGAATGATCCGCGTATCACTCGGTCTTTCATACCGTAATACATATGGAGGGTCTTTCTTTTTACTGGTATTCGGACGGTCAGTCGCATTCCGGCGCTGGCGTTCTCTGCCCTGATTCGCCTGACTTCTGTTCTTATCACGTAATGCCAGTTCCTGTTTGACAGTATCGGCTTCGTAATAGAAGAACCTGCGCCTGCCAGCCACACCCGCCAGTTCAAAGTTACGGTCCACATCGTTCTTAGGAGAACCTCCACCATTACTCAGGTCCAGCCACACCGGCTTATTTACCTGGTAAGTGATCGTAGACCATTTTTCAAAAGTCACATTCTGCCAGCGTACAGTATCTTCCGGTGAATAGGGTATCACCTGGTTGTTCAAACGGAATTCCGTCACATTGTAATAACCCTTTGTACCTGCGATCCCTTTATTCACTGGTTGTTTATATGGATCATACAGGTAGTTCCACATCTGCAGATAAAATAAGATCACTACGAATAACAGCACAGCACCTCCTTTCAGGATATAACGGGAATACTGTTGCCATTTCTCTTTAAAAGAAGGATAATAATGCACCGGTACGGTGTATCTTTCCAATACCAGCAGATTGTAAATCTTCGGCACATCATATGCCAGTACAAACAATGCCAGCAGTACAAAGTAGCCACTATACACATGTACGCCACCATCATAGGCAAAGTTGACAAAGGTGATATTCGCCAGTGCTCCTGCAAGCAATACGGCGCCGATAGCAGCAGTGCCTCTGAAGAATAAAAGCACGCCCGCCAATACTTCTACGATACCGGCAAATACCTGGTACCAGGGTACGATACCAATAGACAGCCAGTATATTTTCTGAGCGGTAAAATCGCCGAAATTGGTATGTAAATTAGAGATAGATGGATAAGGCATCTGTACAGGGAACAGCTTGGTATATCCGAACCCGATGATCCCGATACCTGCACGGTAACGTACGATCACCCGTAACCAATAATACAGGATATTATACTCCTTCCTGCGGTCAAATATGCTCCAGATACCGGCGCCTGCTATCGCAATGATCAGCGCCGCCAGCCAGCTGGCATAACTGGCGATCCCCCAGCGGCCGCTCTCTGATTCTACATTCCATAAATTCGGCTGAAAACGTGCGATGTCATACACATCCCTGTACTTCAGATGTATCCAGTCCATCGTAAAAAGATGCGTATACCAGTTCCAGCTGGTGGGGATACTCATGATCACAAAAAAGATAAAGGCAACACGGAATGCCACTCTCTGCCAGGTTTTCCAGGACTTTACCGACGATGCAGCGGCTTCCGTATGTACTTCCGTTACGGGCATTACAGCTACTGCAACAGTTGAATGAGTTATATCAGACATAACGTTGATTTTAGAGTTTAAGCGGTTTACGGCGGCCTTCGATCAGCGGATATTTCTTATCGATCTTATCCAGCACCACATACATAGAATCTTTCTTTTCATTGATACCACTGAGTACAATACGGCTACTGTCAGGTCGTGTGTAATGCAGTTCCAGCTGTTCCTGATGATGATACCTGTTTTTATTCTGCAGCAGCAATACCTGTTTTGCTTCATCGATATGATAGCTGTAATAGTGCCTGCTGATTGATCCGGCCAGTTCGTAGTTACGATCAGGATCATTTACAAATATCTCTTCGGTATTCGCCAGATCAGGATGTACGTATCTGTTCGAACGCACGCTCAGCGTTGCCCATGGTTCAAATACCACATCTTTCCACCGCACAGTATCCGTGAGTGAATAAGGGATTTCCTGATTATTGATACGGAACTCCGTGACATTGTAAATACCGGCAGCGGCCGTCAGACCAGGCGTATGCGGATACTGGTACCCCAGCTGTTTGTAACTCGCATAGGTCTTATAGCCATATAATCCGACAAAGAAGAATATGAACAGGGTTTTCAATACCAGCTTCAGTCCGCGCTGCCAGGGTTGTGGCAGATAGGGCCGTACCGTATTCGGCGCTGTAGGCTGTTCAAGCGTCAACAGATTGATAATACGGATTGTATCATACTGCAATAGGAATAATGCCAGTACGACCAGGTAGAAACTGTACACAAACTCTCCGCCTTCATATGCCAGGTTGGACATGAATACGTTTCCGGTAAAGGTGATGATAATACCCGCGCCAATGGTGGAAGTCCTCCTGTGCAGTAATAACAGACCGGCCCCTGTCTCTACCAGCCCCAGAAAGGTTTCCATAGAAGGCACCACACCGGTGCTCATGGCAAATATCTTCCAGGCCGACAGGTCACCATACTGGGTATTGAGCTGACTGATAGAAGGGAAGGGCAATTGCTGCGGGAATAGCTTCAATAAGCCATAAGCGATCACGCCAATCGCCAACCGGTAACGCACGATCACACGCAGCCAGTAGTAGAGCTGATTGTACTCCTGTCGCCGCCTGTCCAGATAAGACCAGATCAGCGCACCTGTGATCGCGATAACAGCAGCAACGCCCCAGTCGGCGAAACTGCCGAAAGGACTATCTGTTGTTACAAAACGTGGCGTATAACGGGTCAGATAAAAGATATCACGGAAACTCAGTTCGCCCCAGTGGATCTGAAATAAGCCCGCATAATAGCGGATATCCAATGGCACGCACTGGATAATGAAGTAGATGAAGAAAAAACGGAAAAGCACCTTCCAGGATGCTTTCCACGTTTGTGGTGGTAATAAATTTGCGGGATGTGTCATACCTGCAGGGTTTATATGGTCAGGAAATTTGTCTGCGTTTAGTAACCCGGATTAGGTTCCAGTGCATTGTCCGCACTTAGTTCGATAGCGGGTATCGGCATCACGTACCTGCGTTCGTCAGTAACGCCCAATACAGTACCTGCACGTCCTGTTCTCACCAGGTCATACCAGCGGTGCGGCTCAAAGGCAAACTCCAGTCTGCGTTCGCTCTCGATCGCCAGGAGTATCTCATTCTGTGATACCGCCGTACTGCCGGTCAATCCTGCTCTGTCCCTCACCGCATCCAGGTCAGCCAGTGCGCCCTGTAGGTTGCTCCGTTGTGCACGGGCTTCAGCCCTGATCAGGTACTGCTCTGCGATACGCAGTACATAGGCAGGGTCTGTCGCCGGACTGCGATAGTAGAAATTGCCATACCAGAGCCCCTGGTTCGTAATGGCCACAGCGGCATTCCTGTTACCGCCAACAGCCGGATTATTGATCAATGCGATAAAGGCGTCATTAGGCGCCCACTGACGGGTACCATTATTGGCAGGGGGCTGCCAGTAACCACGATGTGCATTGGTATTAGTGGCGCTGTAGGAGATTTCGAAGATGGATTCGTCGGTAGCCACCACGTTATTGGCAAAGAACGCGCTATAGGGCTTTAGAAGCCTGTATTTCGCATCCTGTATCAGTTTGGAGGAATATACTTCTGCCTGTTCCCAATTGCGCTGATAGAGGTAAAAACGGGCTAATAATGCCCATACCGTCTTACGGGTGGCACGATAGCGGTTGGTGGTCTCAGGCAAAAGCGGTTCTGCCGTCTGCAAATCCTTCAATACCTGTGCATAGGTCTGCTCCGCCGTACTGCGTTTCAGCCCTTTTGTATCATTGATATCGGAAGTTGCTTTTACTACCAGCTGTACGCCGCCCCAGGTACGGGCCAGGTCAAAATAAGCCAGCGCCCGCACAAAGTAAGCCTCCCCTAACAGCGCGTTCCTTTCGTCTGCTGTCAGGGTCGCATCATTTACACCCGGCAGCTTATCGATCACCTGGTTCGCCCTGTTGATCGTCGAATAGATCGCTGACCATACGGTCGCGATATTCGTATTGTCCGCCTTTACCGCATGCGAAATAAATTGCTGGATAATGGACTGGGAACCGGTCCACTGAATATTATCTCCGGAGAGATATCCAATCGTCTGAAACAGTGCGCCGTAATAATCGTCGTCGCCCAGCTGCCGGTATATACCGCGTACCGCTGTCTGGGCAGAGGTTTTATCAACGATCGTCGTTTCATCTGAAACGGAGTCCTTCGGTTGCACATCGAGAAAGTCACTGCAGGAAACCAGCAAAAAGACGATCGGTAATATGCGGATCAATAATTTTATATTCTTCTGCATAACGCAATTCTTAATTCTTAATTTTTAAATCTTAATCCCTTACAGTGTCACATTTAACCCAAACTGTAAAGTCCTTGACTGTGGTGGCGTACCCAGGTCAATACCCTGTACGGTCTGCGAAGCAGAGACGTTCGCTTCCGGATCAGGACCAGTGTATTTCGTCAGCAGCCAGAGGTTATTACCGGCAAAGTAGACACGCAGCGCATCGATATGCCAGCGGCTGGTCAATGCCTTCGGCAGGGTATAGCCCAGTGTCAGCGCCTGTAAACGCAGGAAGGAACCATTTTCAATAAAGCGGCTGTTCTGCTCCAGTGTGTAGTTGTTACCTACCTTCGTCAGTCTTGGCACATCTGTTACATCACCCTCTTTCTGCCAGCGTTTCAGCTGACTGGCAAACAATACCCTGTTTGCATCACGGGTACCGCCCCCTTCTCCAAAGAAGCGGTTCAGGTTTAACACCTTATTCCCATACTGGTAGTTGAACTGTACGGACGCATCAAATGATTTCCAGGAAAAACTGTTATTGATACCGCCAAAGAACTTAGGCAATGCATTTCCTACGATCTGCCTGTCCGCCACTGTAATGCTTCCATCGCCATTCACATCTTCAAACACCGCATTGCCCGTCTTCGGATCTACATATTCCTGTTTGTACATCCAGAAGGAATACATGGAATAGCCCTGCTGCATCCTGATCCAGTCACGGTTATACTGGGTAATGGGCACCGGTAGTTTCTCTACCCTGTTTTTATTACCGGAAATCGTGAAGGAAGTATTCCAGGTAAAATCGCCTCTTTTGATATTTTCTGAGCGGATGGCCACCTCATATCCTTTGTTGCTGATCTCGCCTGCATTGGAATAGTAGGTAGAATAACCTGTGTTAGAGGGTACCGGCAACTGTAGCAGTACGTCGGAAGTTTTCTTCGAATAAACGTTCAGTTCCACAGACAAACGTCCATCCAGGAAAGCTGCGTCCAATCCGATATTAGCCTGTTTGGTCTTCTCCCAGCGGAGATCAGGATTCGATAACTGTAAAGGCGCCGTAGCTGGTTTATCTCCGCCGGTTTCCGCATCCGGATAACCACTGGCGCCAGTCCATAAACCACGGGCAGCAAAATCATTGATACCGCTCTGGTTACCGGTTACGCCATAACTGGCCCTTAACTTCAGGTCACTCAGGAACTGCGCATCCTTCAGGAACTGTTCTTCTTTTAAACGCCATGCTGCACCGACAGCAGGGAAGTATCCCCAACGATGGTTACTACCAAAGCGGGAAGAACCATCGGCCCGGAAACTGAATTCGAGATAGTATTTGCTGTCGTAGTTATAGTCAAGCCGGGAAAAGAAGGAAGCCAGTGTACCCTGTGTCCAGGTTTGACCGGAGGTACGGGTAGAGGCAGAAGAGATGTCTGTATAGGAATTATTCGGAAATCCCGTTCCCTGTGCAAACGTACGTTTCAGGGTATTCTGCTGTACGGTGTTACCGACTACAGCACCGAACGTATGTCCGCGGCCAAGTTTCTTCCGATAGGATAAGGTCTGCTCATTGATCCAGGTACTGTTCTGTGTGATAGAAGACGTAGCCAGACCATAAGTAGGCGCAGCTCCCAGCTGTGTTTTATCATTCCAGTATTCTGATTCGTCGTAGTTATTATAGTCAACGCTCCAGCTGGTGCGGAACTTCAGATCAGGCAGGATTTCGGCTTCTGCATACAGGTTACCGATGTAACGAAGGCTGACCGTATTCACATCGTAGTTATCCAGCAATACCTGCAGGTTGTCAAAACCGGCCCAGCGGGCAGGCGTGCCATCTGCATTGGTCTCAGGCAGATAGGTTGGGGTGTGGAGTGCTGATTGCAGCAAACCACCCTGCGGACCGTCACCTGCACGTGCCTGATTCCTGTAGGAACGGGTGATACCATTGCTTACGCCTACCTGCACCCTGTCGCTGATCTTATGATCTATGTTGAGTTTCAGACTGGCCCTTTCAAAGAATACCGGGCGGATATTCGCTTCCTGTTTGGTATAACCTGCGCCGATATAGAATTTAGTCTTATCGCCGCCGCCATTCAGGGACAGGTCATAGTTCGCCAGCTGTCCGGTACGGAATAATTCACCCAGTCTGTCATAGGTCTTTTGTTCTTCCGGTAATCCGCGGCCACCTTCCGATACAGGACGGAAAGGCCTGTTAGCAAAGGTCTGGTTGGACGCAGGATTGTCTATACCTGTATTGATCCAGTATTCGTTGATCAATGCCGCATGCTGCGGACCAGTGGTCAGGTCCCACAATTCCGGCGCTTTGGCAAAACCATGCGATACGTTCACATTGACCTTTGTTTTTTGTCCGTAGTTACCACGTTTGGTCGTCACGATCACCACACCATTAGCGCCACGTGAGCCATAAATAGCCGTTGCGCTCGCATCCTTCAGTACCTCTATGCTGGCGATATCACTTGGGTTGATATCTGCGATAGGAGAGGTGGCGCGACCGCCGGTGCTGACCGTCTGCAAACTGGTATTATTCACAAATACACCGTCCACTACATACAGCGGATCATTACCGGCATTGATAGAGGTTGTACCGCGTACACGCACAAATACGCCATCACCCGGTACACCGGTATTGGAATTGATCTGCAGACCAGCCGCCTTACCCTGTAACTGTGCATCAAAACCAGCTACGGGGACATTCTTTGTTTCAGCAGTATTGATCGTAGATACAGAACTGGTAAGGTTGCGTCGTTCCTGTGTACCATAACCGACGATCACTACTTCACTCAGTTTTTTATCATCATTTTCCAGCTGAATATGAAAGGAAGCGTTACTGCCCACTTTTATCTCCTGCGGTTTATAACCCAGATAGGTAAAAACGAGTACGGCATCTGCAGGCGCATTCAGTTCGAAAGAACCATCTATACGGGTAAGGGCACCACGTTTGGAACCTTTTACGATCACGCTTACACCGGGGAGTTGCTGTCCGTTCGTATCAGTGACTTTTCCTTTTACAGGGATATCGGCAGGAAGGCGGTCAGACAGTGTAGTACTGACAGCATCCGGCAAAACAGCGCCCCTCATAGCAGTGCTGCCCAGTACAGCGGGGATCAGCAGAAAGCCGGCATTCCGGACGAATCTGCGCATCACAGGGTGTCTGTAATAGAAGGTGGTTGACATATTACTGATTGGTTTTTTTATGCTGATAGTGTTATTTCCATTTTTCCGGTCTGTACACGACTTCTCCGCCCCGTTTTACCAGCCATGCTGTTACGGGATTCAGGTGATATCCTGTTCCTATACCTCTTGCTGCGATCAGCTCTTTGAGCGATGGTTGCGTATAGCCTGTTTCGTCTGTCGCGCGACTCATGATCTCTGTTGTATCGCCATCCCATTGCCATAAATACCTGAAACAGGTATGCGCTTTATCCATGACGGGTTCCTGCAGCCGGGCGGCCTGCCAGGTTTTCCCTGCGTTGGTGCTGATCTCCACACCTGTTATTTTTCCACGTCCGCTCCATGCAATCCCCCTGATCTCTACCCAGCCTTTCTGTAGTTGTACAGGATAAGCAGGATAGGTGATGATAGAGCGGGCATCCATCGTAAAACTGAACTGACGGATCTTCCCATCTTTTACAGGCTCTGTATATTTTGATGTTTCTTCACGGGTCATAAAAGGGCCGTCTGACAATTCAATACGGCGCAGCCATTTGATGCTGGTGTTACCTTCCCATCCCGGTAACAGCAGCCGGGCCGGGTATCCCTGCTGGGGGCGAATGGCCTCCCCATTTTGTGCATAAACGATCATAGCATCGTCCAGGCCTTTGCTGACGGGAATGCTACGCGTCATCACAGCTGCGTCCGACCCTTCGGCAAGGAACCAGGTCGCCTTCGGATCCACGCCCACTTCCCTGAAAATAGTAGATAGCATCACGCCGGTCCATTCGCTCTGACTGGTGAGTCCGCAGATATCCTGCGGCGTGATCGTTTCTTTATCGGGCTTACGAAAGTTGCCGGAACATTCTATAAAACAGATCCTCGATACGGAAGGAAATCGTTTAAGGTCTGCCAGGGAGAAAACGGTGGGCCGGTCTACCATACCATGTACAGTCAGTTCATAGGTATGAGGATCGATGGCAGGCACACCGGCATGATGACGTTCGAAGTGCAGATCGGACGGTGTAATGATACCGTAGAGGTCTTGCAGCGGCGTCTGCGATGAAGTGAGGGATGCTTTTCGCTGCGGATGTTCAAACGGCGATCTCGTACCCAAAATGCCGGGTAGTGGCCCCACCTGTTTGGTAGGGTCTATAGCAGCTTCGGGAATACCTGTCTGCACCATTTTGCCAAAGGATGACTTTACCATAGCTACAGCAGCTGTGGCGGCACCTCCGAGCAAAAGGCGACGACGCGTCATCTTCTGGCTCATATTATGTTCTGTTAAGAATTACAGTTTTATGCGACGCATATGTTATTCATATGGTCCGTCCCCTCCCTTCCGGTTGTCCGTGACATAGTATTTTCGGGCCGGCATAACAATGCCGGGCAAGGTTTTCGCATTCATGACAGCGGTGCTGTCTATTAGTTTGTTAGCATACAGCAAATACGCCGTGACACTATAGACTTCATTATCTGATAAGGAGCCTGGTGCATTAAAAGGCATGGCGCGCCGTACGTAATCGAATACTGTCGTGGCATACGGCCAGTAATTCCCGATAGCTTTCACGCGTTGTGGCGCACGGTCAAAAGGAATGGCATCTGCCGTATCCGGTGCTACCAGTACGTTAAACGGCCCTTCCACACCGGTAACGCCATGACAGGCGGCACATTTTGTTGCATACACAACAGCGCCATGCTGCACGGTGCCATTACCCGCAGGCAATCCTTTCCCATCGGGACGAATGGCTATTGCTTTTGCTGCGATCTCCTGCTGTGTAGCAGGACGACCATAGCCGAAGTGTGCTGGCGCAGTATTGACACGGCGTTCACATGAAATCATAGCAATACCTGCAACGCAGGCCCAATAAGGCATTCGTAGCTTAAACATCAGATAATGAGACTTGGATTCTTCTGGTTGATTACAATGCGCAGAGTGTAGCCTACCGGCTACTGCATTTGTCTCTTGGTGGGAGCACAATAATAATCTGATGCAAATATATACAGTAGAAATTTAAAAGTCTACTATTTATGTAGACTTTTATTTGAACGGTATTTTTTTGCTCTTTTCAGTAGTAAAAGAGGGGAAATAGTATTAATGTTCCATCATGTCCAGGATATCTGTCCAGATGATGCGGGCGATCTGTTCGCTTTCAATGGTCCTGACACGCTCTTCCGCCGTGATCATACGGTCATCCTGCCAGTCGATCGCTTCCGGCATAAAATCCCGCAGGATATCGCCGCTGGTGATGACTTCATAGGTGGTTTCCTGTGCTACATCATCCACCGTTATTGCAAGCTGATAAGATCGTCCTTCGATATATACTGTAATCGTACGCCTTTCCATAACAAACAATTAAAGGGGTGCTACTGCGGGATATTCCACAGCAGAATAAAGTCGGAGAGAATCTGTTGAATATTACTATTGGCTGCTGACCGCCTGGGGAGAGTACCGATTATTACTGTTCGATGAACGATCTGCTTTTGCTTCCTTAGCTCCTTCTTTCACCGTCTCTTTACCCCTGATTGAATACTTCTTCATAATCTCACGGTTTTATGGGTTAGTTAAAAAGCTGACATACTACATAGAACAAAATATTTGCCAGTATGTTCTTAACCGCCGGGTGTGGAATAATACTCCCAAAGTCCTAATCTGGAAGGGGATGTCCCCTGAAAATTGGGGTATTTGTTAATCAGCAATTTTCAATTATATTGAATATCAATCAATTATAGAACAAAGACATTATGGCTTTATGGCAGTGACCGAAGTACTAATGGTCTTTTCTGAAAAATTTGGGTGAACCAGCGGGTAAGGAGAACAGGCCGATATCGGTAGGATGTCTCATAGATGTCCCATAGATATTTCATACATGAGCTATCTCTATAGATATGAAATATCTATGGGACATCTATGAGACATCTATCAAGCATGGATATCATTTAAAAAACGGGGTGATACTACCTGTCGTACCGGTCATAAAAAGAAAATGCACCGGAACAAAGCCGGTGCATCTCTTCAAGGCTACAGTCTGATAACCTCTTCATAGGGGACCAAACCATTACCTGTATGTTTCTCTGCATCAATACGTGATATTCGGGAAAGTTTGTCTTGCCTGCTGGAACTGTGTTTCCCAGCTGGCAGGCCATCCGAAGGCGATAGTCGCCTGTGCTTTCAGATTGACGCCCGCAGCGCCGCTCCAGAAATGCACAAACTCTCCCCAGTTCATATTACGGGCGTAGTTATTGCCATTTTTGGGGAAGTACTGCGCTAATAAAGTGAAGAACTTATTCAGGGTAGCCGTACCGCCGTGCTGACTGTAGATAGGATAGAACCAGTTCCTGAACCAGCGGGTATTCGCTACCGGGAAGTTATCTACCTTGTTCCACATGTCATTATACCAGGCATTCGCAATAGTGGTCCAGCCCAGTGATTTATAAACATCATACTGGTAGATTTCCATCCACTTACTGTCGCCCCACAGCGGGAAGGCCGGTGAATTGTGAAATCCTTTGGAGGCGCCTTCTACGATATGCCCTACTTCATGAGCGGTGATATGCAGTGGTTGTCCGGTACTGTCGGCCCATGAGCCGTTCAATCCTACGTCGATGACATTGCGGAAATCATGGCTGGCGTCAAAATAAGTTGAAGGATGTCCGCCACTATACTTATTTTCATGCAGGATTACGAACAGGCGTTTATCCGGACCGAATTCACCGTACGTTCTTTTTGTGTAGCGCCAGATGCTATCCAGACGGCGATAAGGCCACGTTACATTTGTGGGCATATCATTATCATAATACACCGCAATGTGATCATTGTAATAAACACGCTTTAGGAGTTGTACGTGTTCAAACCAGTGTTCCTGCCAGGTCGCGGGCGGTATTTCTGCCGCTGCTTCTTCGGTCACCGGCTTTTTTGATTGAAGGGGGGCATTGTCTTTTTTACAACTTCCCAATAAAAACGTGGATGCCAACAGGCCTAAAAGAACGATTAATTGAGGGTTCTTTTTCATGGAATCTGTGATTAGGGTTTAAGATGTGATTAACTAACAAACAAGCTACAAGCCGTACAGGAGTACAGCCTGTAGTTGTTACTTTTTTCTCTAAAACAGCTGAGTACGTGATCGTGGTAATTAGCACAAAGGTCTGAGACGCTTTGCTATGACAGTTAAACAGTATTGGTTGATAATAGTATGCTCAAAATGGATGAACGACAACCGAAATTAAAAAAGCAGCAGCAGAAAAGTTGTAAATGGAAAGCAAACAAAGTGTAAACAATCTTAAACGAATTGTGAATGAAATTTAAATTTCCGATATTTAAATATGACTAGAAAATTATGGAGTTTGCGCAAACTGCCATCTGAAAGGATATATTTGTTCTTCAGGAATTTTTTCATGCGGCATCCTTTCAAAATCTATATCACCACATCTGTCATTTGCTTCCTGGTACTGGCACTCGTGCAGTTCATGCTGGTATACAATACCTACGATCTGCTCAATCGTCGTTTCTATTACGAAAAGAAAAACAAGATCAACGAAGAGTATTCGAAAGCTATTACCAATGATAAATTATTTCCCGGCGGACAAGCAATTGTAGATTCTCTATTGATGCCGCAGTTAAGAGATTTAGAACAGCTTTATCAAACTGACACGACGAAGTTCCAGACCGCATCACAGGAAGTATTGAACGAAGTATTTCACCACCTTGTCAGACAATCCACTACAGATAGCCTGATGCGCGTAATCCGCCAACGCAATAACATCACAGACTCACTGCGTTATGCATTGACCATCCTTAAAATAGACATCATGACCGGCGACAGAAGATATATCAATATCTACAACAGCCGACGTAAATACCACCTGATAGATGATTCCCTACAATGGTCAGATGGTATCCGCATCTTCGGTGATCTTAAAGACCCCGATGAACGCAGCCAGGTGCTGGGACTCAATGTCAGCACGCCTGTACCTTACAGCTATGCCATGCAGTTCAGCCTTCACGCAGAGCCTTATAACAGACGCGAGATGGTGTTCCGGCAGATGCGGGTGGTACTGACGATGTCTGTTTTATCAATGTTTGCAATAATTGTATTATTTTTCATCACGATGCGCAACTGGATAAAACAGAAACATCTTTCAGATGTCAAAACCGATTTTATCAATAACATTACGCACGAATTTCATACACCACTATCAGCCATTATGGTGGCCAATAAAAATATCCAGAACGAGAAGATACTGGATAACAAAGTGGCCATCCGTTCTTTATCAGAGATTATCGACCGGCAGTCCCACCGGTTGAAATTACTCTTCGGACAAGTACTCGATCTTGCGACAGTAGATAAATTATTTGTACAAAAAACGCCACATCATCTTAACATGAGGGTGAGCGAGATACTGACAGACTTCAGCATTAAGTTTTCAGCATCCAATGTGCAGATAGATTTTAAACCAGCAGAGACAGATATAGTAGTAGAACTGGACAGCTTCCACTTCACCACGCTCATGCTGAACATCCTGGACAATGCCGTGAAGTACAATACACATCCGATAAAAGAATTGGTTGTGATGATCACTGAAGATAATGAGCATATCTATATAACAATAACAGATGATGGTATCGGCATGTCGAAAGAGACGCTTAAACACATGTTTGAGAAATTCTACAGATACCAGAAAGATCTGACACAAAATACAAAGGGACTGGGACTCGGGTTACACTATGTAAAACAATGCATAGATGCCCACAAATGGAAACTAAAGGTAGACAGCGAAGTAGGAAATGGAACTACATTTGTAATTGTAATTCCTCAATAACAAGCGTACACATTCTAACGTAGACAATGTCGCCTGCTTCAAATTAAAAATTGCAGCTATGAGACACCGAATTTTATTGGTCGAAGATGAAGCTGATCTGGGTAATGTGGTAAAGCAATACCTGGAGTTAATGGACTTCGAAGTAAACTGGCAGCCAAACGGCAGTGATGCACTGGAAGAATTCAAGCGAGCACCTGAACTATACCACATCCTCCTGATCGACGTCAACCTACCCGGCATGGATGGTTTTGAGCTGGCCGAACACATTGTGAAAATCAACAACCAGGTGCCTTTCCTGTTCCTCACCGCACGCGGTGAAAAAACCGATCGTCTCAACGGTTTGAAAATAGGAGCGGATGATTATGTGGTGAAACCTTTTGATATCGACGAACTCGTACTGCGTATACGTAATATCATCAAACGCAAACAACCTTCCGCAGCGCCTGAAGTGGTAAAGGCTAAAAATGTCATTACCATCGGTAATACACAGTTGTACGTAGATTCACTGAAACTCGTTACCGAACAAGGCGATGAGATCGTACTCACGCCCAGAGAATGCGACCTGCTGGTATTATTCTTCCATAATGTCAACCGTGTGATCAAACGGGAAGAGATACTGACCAAGGTATGGGGCTCTAACGATTATTTCGTCGGACGTAGTCTGGATGTGTTTATCTCCAGGTTCAGGAAATATTTCCAGCAGAACCCGGGTATCAGTATCAAGAACGTATACGGGATAGGCTTTGTATTCAACGTAAAATAATTCATCATTCAGCTGATATTATAGCTTCATATATTTACCGGCAATGGAACCCTACTGGCAATACATGCCCTACCGATTTTCCACCACAAAATCGGTCAGACAGTGTTCGCTGCCAGCAGCGTTCCACCGGCAATATCCTGATAGTCCTTACCTTGCACTTCCTCTTTCCACAGCACGCGCTGCCCTTCTGTAGGCAGTCTTCATTTTATAATCAAACCATTTCTTACCCAATATCCTGCGCATCGCATCGTCAAAACGACGGGTGATAAAGATATTTCTGACGCCAACCGCCCGTTTCAGTATAGAGACCGGCAATGCCCTGTAGGCGACTGAATACCCTGCCGTTTCATACTGTATATAGTGCCAGTAGCCGGAGGGGATGTACAGCGTCTCATCAAAATGCAGGGTACATTCCCATCCACTGAGCTGCCGTAATGCAGGAAAGGCTTCATAATCCGGATTCCGCAGATCGGCAATACCGTGAAAATTCCATGGTAAGCGGTATAATAGGTCAGCTTGTTCATTGGGAAATAACCATACCTTTTTTATGCCCTGAAACTGCGACAGGAACACGTGCGACATATCAATATCGTAGTGATACCGTACTGAAGACCCTTCGCCTCCGAAGAATAAAAAAGGTAACCAGGTCAGCAGATTGTCCGCGATCTTCCGGACCCTCAGTTCCTTTTTGATATCCGGTCGCTCCCGCAACAGGTTGAAAAGGAATAATCTTCTTACCGTAGGCCGTGATGCTATCAGGTCAAGGTAATCGCCGAATTTCATCTTTTCGCCTGGCTGGCTTGTTGCCTTGTCCAGGTGTGCGTTTTCTTCGCTATGCACACCTACCATTACTTCTCCTGCTTCCTGCCGGAAGTAATCATAGTTCCATTTCTGCAGGGCTACACTGTCCGGTTCAATAAAATCTTTGATCAATACCGGAATACCGGGGCCCAGATATGCTGTCGTGAACTGTTCCCGGGTGTACCCACTAATGGCTGTTACAGGTTTCAGATGCATGATATATTTTGTTGTTAGTTCCCAAAATGAGTGACGATAGCGCCTCCTGTCGCTGCTTTACCTGGTACGCCATTCAGAAAGACCGTGTAGCTTCTGCCCGCCTCCAGTGAGAGATGGGAAAAGGCATCCTTATCAATTGCCAGCGGCTGACGGTCAGCCACAGTACTGATCACCAGTGCGGAAGCGCCTGCCGGCACTTCCACAAAGGGTCCCAGTGACCAGGCATTCAGACCATCTCCTGATAATACCGATCCTCCGGCACGGCCATAATCCACCGTGTCAAACAGCAGGCGGTCATGCCCTTCCTGCTGTAATGACACCTGTACGGCGGGAATGGACGGGGCCAGATGCACGAAGCGTAGTTTGGCTTTACCGGCAGCAGGCGGCTGCGGGTTGTCATAGAATAGTATGAGGGTATCTTTTGTAATATCTGCTTTCGACCTGGCAGCAAACACCGTGTGATAATAACCGGCTATCGGGCCATTAGGGCCTCCATTCGCAGAGAAAGTAGCCTGATTGCCAAACTGACGGGATAACTTATAACTGGTGCCTGTACCTTCTGTAAAATTGATCTGTACATTACCATATAAGGCAGGCAGATAAGGCGATGCCTGATTGATGCCCACTGCGGCTGTTGTCACCTGCGTGGTAAATATCCAGAACTGTAATGGCACATCTGCCGGACGCGCATTGACGAAACTGATCTGTGCACTGAGCGGCGGTCTTTCTCCCGCGTTCACATCAAGATAGTCCGCCTTGTTGCAGGCTGTCAGAAAGACAAACAGCAACAGCACGATCGTATGGTGGAGATAAGGTCTCTTTTTCATGTTGCATCTTTTAATACACCATCAGGTGCGTTTAAAATTTAGCGAGTAGTCTGGCGAAAGGTTGCACACCTGCGCTACCATTCTGGATACCTATCACAGTAGGATTACGCAGACCGGAAACTTCCGGCGCCGTGTAATCTCCCAATGCATTAAATGCATTATTGACGCCAAGGGTTGCCAGCAACTGCGGCGTAATATGATAGCCGGCCGAAATGTCGGTCACCCATATAGCAGGCAGTTTCTGGAAGAAATAATCCGGGCGGGGGAAGGTAGCATTCAGCGCTGTAGCTGTTGTGACAGTGCCGAAATAAACCGTACGCAATAAGAGGTTCCATTTGCGTGAATTATAGACGCCCTGTAAGGTGATCTTCTGCTGAGGAATATTGGTCGTTACCCGTGCTCTTTCTGCTTCGCTGAAGATGACGTAACGGTAGGCTTCCAGCCCCTTTGGCGTATTCACGCCCGTCACCTCATTCTTAGAGAAATTAGCCCCTGCAAGGAGGGATAAGGAGCCTTTATTCAGTAATATTTTATAACTACCGGTGAATTCTATCCCTTTTGTACGGGTACTGAAAGCATTGTAGAAGAATTTAGCTTGTGTAGTGCCCGTCTGTAGTAACAGGCTTCTCACATCTTCCGGCAGATTCGTATCCAGCGCAGAGAAATTGCCTGTATTACCTACGCGGTTATCTATCTCTACATGATAAGCGTCTATGCTGAGTTCAGCCCTTGGAGCAGGTTCAGACGTGATCCCGGCACTGAACCCTCTTGAACGCTCCGGCGTCAGCGAAGGAATACCCAATGCCCGTGCTGCTGCGCTTTTGTTGGAGGCGGTTACCAGGTCCACAGCACGTCCCTGCTGGAAAGTGGTGGACGTTTCTGTGTAATAGAACTGCGCGAGATCAGGAGCACGGAAACCGGTGTTATAGGCTCCCCGGAAAGCCAGCCATTTAGCAAGGCTATAACGACTGGCTACTTTCCAGGTAGTCACGTTACCGAAGTCAGAGAAATGCTCTGCTCTTACGGCGGCAGACAACAACCACCGGCGGGTGATGTTTGCCTCTATATCTACATAACCGGCCGTTACAGCACGGTTGACATTTACTTCATTCGCAGGACGAAAACCTGCATGGATCTGGGAGCCGGGGGAGAGGCTGTTCAATGCGATGAGGCCCGCGGCAGACTGATAAGGCACACCAGCTGCTGTGGTATCTATGTTATAGATGGTACGCAGATCGGCCTTTGCATAAGAGGCTTCTTCTCCCGCGATGATCTGGTAGGTTTCTACGCGGTACTGTCCACCAAAGGCCACATTAATCCCCTGCAGCGCATGGTCGAAATAGCGGGAGATATCAAGTCCGGCGGTATTCTGAGAGGCGTTATACCGCCCGGCATCGAAGGTAGTAGGGCTCTTCAGGCCATAGCTTGCATTCAGTGAGTTGTCAATGACATTCCCGAAATCATTCTTTCCGTATACGTTTGAAAGGTCGATTGTCCACTGTCCTATCTTTCCCTTTACGCCGATAGCGATCGATTTATCCGTGATGGTATTGTCCATTTCGGGCAAAAAGCCATCAGGGTATAGAAAGGCGTTATTTCTTTCTGTCCATCCCGGTAAGCGGTATACCGCTGTAAATTCTGAGTTACGATGACTGATACCACCGAACGTATATAATTCCACGCCTTCTTTCAGCGGAATGGCCGCGTTGAATGACAACAGTGCATCTTTCGCCCTGTTAGCACCACCGCCACGCTGATCGAAGTAATGACGGTCGATACCACGGCTGGCTAGTATAGCATCATCTATTTCCTTAGTATAGATCGCATCATAACCGCGGGTATTGGCGCCACCACCATAGATCGGACCATTGTACAGCCCCGCATCTGTTTTGCCGGCAGGCAATGCGATCGCCTGTGTGGCAAATTCTGCGGTCAGGCGTAGATAGCCGCCATTATCTCCCAGCTTAAAGCCATAACCGGCGCTGGTACGTGTTGTTAATCCATCTCCCCGCCTGCGTATGCTGGCGGTGGTACTGACTGTAATATCATCGGTTGATTTTTTAAGCACTATATTGATCACACCGGCAATAGCATCTGAACCGTATTGCGCGGCAGCGCCATCCCTGAGTATTTCTATACGCTCTATAGCGCCGGCTGGAATTGAATTCAGGTCGTAACCCGTAGCGCCGTTACCCAGGCCTCCCCAGTTCACATTGGAGCTTTTATGCCTTCTTTTACCATTCACAAGGACCAGCAGCTGGTCCACACCCAATCCTTTTAATTGTGCGAGATTGAGTGCAGATCCTGCATCGCCGGCGTTGCTGCCATTCACAGAGTGAAAGGAGGGGGAGATATATTGCAGCAACTGCGTCAGACTGGTCTGTGGGGCGTTTTCCTGTAAAGATCTGAGGTCAATAACATCTACTGGTACAGGCGCATTTAAACGTGTGCGCGTCACGCTGCGGGAACCTACTATCTGTACTTCACCCAGCCGTCGCAGGGTAAGGGAATCCCTTTCCTGCGACTGTGCCGGCGCGTAGTAGCCTGTCAACAGCAGTAGAATAATGATAGTAAAGATTCTCATGTTATAGTGTTGAAGAGACTGTCCGCCTGTGGCGGGATTAGATTATTGGTTGATAAAACGGTCGTCTGTAAGTGTTTTCAAAAAAGCTTCGAGTTCGTCTATTTCTGTGTCCGTTAAGTTCAATGGTGTATTTAATGATAAATCCCTTTTGATGCCATCATGTACCAATGCATCCGGCGTGTTGTAGTATACAATGACCTCACGCAGTGTCCGGAACATACCGTTGTGCATATAGGGAGCTGTAACAGCCACGTTCCGCAGACTGGGTACTTTGAAGAAACCCAGTTGGGCACTGTCATGTGTGACATCAAAGCGGCCTGCATCTTTCAGCGTCTTACCATTGTACAGTCCTATATTTTTGAAGCGATCTGCCGTGAAGTCTTCACCCGAATGACAGTTACTACAGTTGGCTTTCCCGATGAATAACAAACGTCCTCTTGCAGCTGCGGCTGAGATAGCATTATCATCGCCGGCGATGTATCTGTCGTAAGGGCTGTTAGCCGTTTCCAGCGTACGTTCAAAAGCTGCCAGCGCCTGCAGGAGATTTTTTTCAGTAGGTGCACTGTTAAAGATCTTTCTGAATGCCTGTACATATACACTATCTGCATTCAGGCGTTTCACTGCTTCTGCTATCGGCAGTCCCATTTCATCCGGAGAGATAATTGGTTGCTTTGCCTGCTCCTCCAATGTGGCGGCCCGGCCATCCCAGAAGAAACTGGGCCGGCCACTTTGGTTGGTAAGCGCAGGGGTATTTCGTTTGGTGAGCTTGTCATGAATGCCTTTACTGAAGGCTGACGTATCGGCAAACGCAAACTGTGGCCTATGGCAGGAAGCACAGCTGACAGTCCTGTCCAGCGACAATACCGGATCAAAAAACAATTTTTCTCCAAGGGTTGCCCGCGTAAGCGGGCCTTCTGAATGAAAAGCCAGCAGGGTACATGCGGTCACTAACAAACCTATAATGAGCCACGTTTTCATTACTGAGCATTAGCGAGCAGTGTTATATCCAGATCGAAATCATCGTAGATAGCCTTATCGCCCAGGTTCTCAAAGTAGTTCTTAGAACGGAACTTGATATCGTATTTTGTTCTGTCCACTTTCACTTTTGCATTGGCTGTCAGTTTTCCCTTATCGATCACTACAGTGGCCGGGAAGCTGACGTCATTGGTAATCCCTTTGATGGTCAGTTTGCCTGTTACATCATATTTGTTCTGACCATGGGGCTTAATCCCTGTGATCGCAAAATCAGCTGCCGGGAATCTCTCCACAGCAAAGAAGTCGTCACTCTTCAGATGACCGGTCAGTTTTGCATTGCCATCCGCATCTTTAATATCAGTGACGGCAATAGTGCGGGTATCCAGCTTAAAACTGCCGCTTTGCAACGCATGGTTCTCCACATTCAGCGTACCGCTGCTGATGTTGATCGTACCGGTATGCTCTCCGGTCACTTTACGGGCCGTCCATAAGAGTTTACTGTTTTTGCTGTCTACCTGGAAAGCGGTGACTTTATTGATAGCAGCAACAGTTGTTACAGTTGCAGGTATAGGAGCTGTATTCTGGACCTGCACAGTGAAAGCGGTGATCACAGCGATCACGCCTATCGAAGCGAAAGATGCAGCGTGTTGAAAAAGTTTCATGGGAGTTTTGTTTTAGCAACCTGCAGGGCCGATCCACACGGCCCCACAGGCATTACAACAGAGAACAACATGTATAGACGAGAAGAGATTAGTTAATTGCTACGTCCTGGCGGACAGGTTCTGCGATCAGCGCATCCAGATCGTCGTTCCACTTCTTTACATAATCTTTGAAATAGTTACCGGTTACCTCACCGGTGTATCCCGTATGTATCTGACGCACATCACCATTACGATCTATAATAATAGTTGTAGGGAATGCCATCATACGGTTGAGTGCCGGAAGTTTTTCCGAAGCCACTTTCTTATCAGCAATGCCACCAAAAAGAATATCATATTCAATACCGTATTTATCTTTTAATTTACCTAATGTGTACCGGGCGTATTCCAAATCATCTTTCTGCTCAAAACCGATAGCGATCGCCTCTACGCCACGGTCTTTGTTCTTTTTGAACCAGGGAGCAAGAAAGGCCGTCTGATCGGTACAGTTAGGACACCATGTGCCGATGATCTCAACGATCACCACTTTCCCTTTATACTTTGCATCGCTCAGTGATACGTCTTTACCGCTCAGGTCAGGCAATGTGAAATCCAGTTTCTTATATCCTTCTTTGAGGTAGGTGAGCTTGTAAGGGTCCGGCAGTTCGGCATTGGCATTCTTGTTACCATCGAACTTTACATTGTTATAGATGCCCAGACTCAGTTCTCCGGTGAAGGACTGATCATCATTGATGTGGCCTTTGATATAGATCGGACTTGGGCCGGTGAAACCTGACAGTTCAAATTCATTGCCCTGTACAGTGCCTTCCAGCTCACGGCTATCACCTACGACAGACATGATCACACCTGTCAGGCGGTTACCATCCTGTTTGAGTAAGCCGATCCTGTTAGGCGTAGGCTCTTTGCTGTAAATCTGTAGTTCCCATTTACCGGACAGGTTCACAGTGGGTTTTACGTCCTTTCCAGGTTCCACAAAGCGGTATTTCTTACCGGCTTCCGCTACAAAAGGCAATGCATTGCCTCTGAAGTTGGGCACCAGGCTTCTGTATTCACCGGTGATACGGCCATCTGTCTCGATCTTTGCAAACAGTGCAGCATCATAGGTATTCATTTTTATAAACAGCGAATCGTCTCCGACACGCTTTACTTTAAACTCATCGCGGCGTGTACCATTTATTAATGAGAACACGGCGTGTTCGGGGTCTTTTCCTTTGAATTCGAAGTTGAAAGGCACATTGGCTTCATTAACAGTAAATACACCACGCCATACACCTTCTTTTAAGAACAGGGGCTTTTTCTCAGTTGCAAATACAGTACTGCCGAATAGTACAGTGGCCAACAGGCCTTTTACTCCGATACGGGCAATTGTGTTCATGAGCGTAGATTTGATTTGAGTGGTTGATAGTTCAGGGTATAGCTGTCCCTTTCCGGTTATCGGTCATTTGTGATCAGTATATGACGATTGAAAAGGAAAGCGCCTTTGGACAAAAGGCAGATTAGCGACAACAGCAAGGCATACAGCCAGAGGAACGAAGGAAGTTGTTCATGTTCAAAAGTGTTAGTTAATTTTTAGAAAATCAACTAATTAATGGTGGCTTAATTAGGGTGGTGATAACAAAGATAGAATGGCTGGTTTTATTTTCCAAATAATAGTCTATAAATTTTATAGACTATTCAAAATAAACATAGAAATCCCTGTACCTGAATATGATAGCACGTGGCAAACTATCCTGACCATCTGGTACAACGGCATCTGACAAAGTATGTTGGCGGGGTTACCTTATGCGTGGTGCTTAAAGTTGTTCATTGTTCTCCTTCCAGTTAACGCTCGTTTTGTGACCGTAGAATCTGTTAACTAACACAAACATAACTGTAATGCACGCAATGATAACGTAATGTAAAACGATTGACGGCATGATGATAAAGCTGAATAAGTACTACACTATTTGTTATACTGTTGTTGTATCTAAATCTACATAAAACAGGTGGAAAATATACGGCAGTCTCATTAATTACCTGACATAAGTATAATTTCGTTAACAAAAGTTAACACAGCTTGGCGACTCTGACAATACCACGATCGTTTAATTTCTCTGCAAATCCGCTACCATAAAGAAAAATCCCCCGTTAGGAACGGGGGATTTGTAGTAAAGTATCTGTTTTTAACGGTGTTCCGAACACTGGCCAGCCTAGTTTATTCCAGCTAAAATGCTGTATCCTGGGCGATCGCTTCCCGCCACAACCATCTCCGGGATGATCATTGGCGTGGTATAAAATCCAGGATTCTTTGCCATCAGGCGATGTAAAGAAAGAATTGTGACCAGGCGCATATACCTTATTCTCAGCGGATTGTCTGAAAACCGGTTGATCATGTTTTTTCCATGAAGCCGGATTTAACAGATCACCTTTTACATCAGCTACCAGCATCCCTAATGCGTAATCATCTGTCCAGCAGGCAGATCCTGAGTAAATAAGGAAAAGTAAGCCCTTATGTTGCAGTATCTGCGGCCCCTCGTTAACGTCTATATGTTTCAGATCAGGATCACCGAGATCACCTTTCGTTTCCCATGGATACTGTGGCGTCGATATTTTTACCCTTTTCCCCTGGATGGTCAGCGGGTCTTTCATAGCGGCGATATAAATATCCTGCCGGCCATTCTTGTCGCCTTCCCATCCTGACCATATCATATATAATTTTCCATGATACTCAAATACACTGGCATCAATGGCCCACTTGTCTTCCGGGTCTGATACTTTTCCCTTAAACTCCCAGGTACCCTGCATGGGGTCAGGTGAGCTGTTCTCCAGCGCATAAATGCGATGGAACTGATTATCACCATTATCTGCAGCAAAATAAACGTACCACTTACCTTTCAGATAGTGAATCTCAGGCGCCCAGATATTTTTGGCGTAAGGACCTGAAGCCGGTGGCGTCCAGATCGTCTTATGTGGCGCATCTTTCAGCCGGGCGATGTTCTTTGTTTTCCACAGCTCCAGGCGGTTGCCCATCGTATGCATATAATAGTAATATCCATCCTCATATACACACCAGGGATCAGGTCCGCCTGGAAGCACAGGGTTTTTGAACGTCTGCTGTCCGTAGGCAACAGACGTCAGTAGCAGCAAAAAGCAAATAAGTGATCTTATCATATTTTTATTTCAGATTAATCTGCTGGACCTCGGAAAACAACAGATCTTCCACACCGCTGATTTTCACACCAATACGAGCGAATACATAATCCTGGTCGCCGCTTGCGCCATTGGCTGAATGATTATCAGGCACATTGACACTCAGATTAACGTTAGCCAGGTCCGTGATATCGCCACCGTTTAACGCCGCACGCGCAAGGTAGTTAGTTCCGTCCACGAACTGGGTTTGGTTCACGTACAGGAACACAGACTCAACGTTCCTCGCATTGGCATCCGTAATGATCTGTTCCAGTTTACAGTTCGCGTTTACGGTCGTACCGCTCAATGTCAGCTTCGCATCCCTGACCATATAATAAGGCATCACTTCGATATTCATGTCACGGCTGCCGCTTACTGTCAGCAGCATCGTGTCCGTCTTAGTCTCAGCATTGGTGATGGACCTGAATGGTCCCTGTGAACGGGGGATGACCAGTTTATAGTTACCGTCAAATAAGAGCGCGGAGTAGGAACCGTCCTCTTTTACATTGACAGTGATCGCCCCGCTCTTTCCCCATCCGGGCTCCCAAAGTTCGAAAGTTACGTCTTTTGAACTGACGTTGATCGGCACTCCCTGGTAGGTAATATGACCGGAAAGGGTAGAGGAAGGTGGATCATAATTATCTTTCTTACAGGCAAAAGCGGTCAGTGCCAAAGCTATATATACGAATGTTTTTTTCATGTGGCAAGTTTTACGATCAATACTTAATGATTAGGGTTCTTCACCAGCTTAGGGTTGTTACTGAGGATATCAGAGCCTATTACAGAATAATAGTTCCCCAGGTTAAAGCGGTGTGCAGCGGTCACATTGGATGGTTTTACGATCCTGTACACCCATTTGCCATCATTCGCATTACCCGGATGATAGATTTTGTACCCCCACATCGCATAGATCATGGTATTTACCCTGTCCGCCTTACCGAGGTTGGACGTCACATCGGTTGCAGAGATATTCTCTCCGTTCCATACTTTATGGGCGATCCTCCAGCGTTTGTTATCAAACATTTCGTGTCCTTCGAAGGCCAGTTCTACACGTCTCTCGTGTACGATCCTGTCGAAGGTCATCTGGGCGTCTGTCAGCTGGGTAGTAAAACCTGCGCGCTCACGCAACTGGTTAATATAAGTGGATGAAAGACCGGTTTGACCGAGTTCGAAAGCAGCTTCTGCCGCATTTAATAATACTTCTGCATAGCGGAAACGTATCCACCATACATCGCTACGGGTACCTATCTGACCAGAACCTACGGTAGGGTCCATGAACTTACGAACGAAGAAACCCGTCTGCGCACTGTACTGCAATCCATCTACCGGACCATCTGTACCCACTACCTGAGAGCTCTTAGGCGCTCCTGCTACCGGAATACTGTCTCTGTCGCCGAAGTTATCACCGGAGATAATATTGTATTTACCATCTTTCCAGTACATCACGCCTGCCCAGATATCCAGCGGAACACCTTTAAAGCGGGTGCCAGGTAACATGATCGTGCCACCCAGACGGTTGTCTCTGCCGGCGAAAATATCACCCGGATTATTGTAGTACACATAATCGTTGCCGTTATTCGTAGCGAATGGCGCGAACGTGTTATCCAGTTTTTCGTATTGCAGGGCGAGGTTCAGGGAAGGGTTCACTCTACCGCCCTGTTGTTCCTCTGCGGAAGACCATGGCTGGTTAGCCAATGTCCAGTCCTGCGTCTTACCTGATTTCAGTTTAAAGTCCTGTACGAAGATGACTTCCGGATTGTTTGACTTATCATAGAAAAGTGCGGCAAAATTCTCCTGAAGGTCTTCTGCTTTCTTTTTGTATAAGGAATATTTGCCTCCGGTAATAACTGCCTGAGATGCCTCCAGTGCTTTTGTAAAGTAAGCAGGGGCTTTGTCAGCAGAGATGCCTACTTCACCACCCGGCAGACTTACCAGCGGCGTAGAACCACCATATTTAGCAATAGAACCTGCATATAAAGCAACTCTTGATTGCATCGCGAGTGCAGCGCCTCTGGTTGCGCGGGATTTGATACCGGCATCATCAGGTAATACATTCTTAACGCTATCAAGTTCGCTGATCACGAAATCATATATATCGGATTCCTTTGCGCGTGCATGCTGCAGGTAAGTAGGATCGCCACTGAAGTTGTACTCCATTGGTTCCAGGATCAGCGGCACGCCACCCATACGTTTTACTTCTTCGAAATAGATAGCAGCGCGCAGGAAGCGGGCTTCTGCCAGGAAACGGGCGCGTGCGTCAGCTCCCAGCTCATTAGCAGCCTGGCATTTCTGCACGAAAAGGTTCAGGTCACGGATATAACCGTAATCCCACAAAGACCACCATCCTGTAGGATAATCCACTTGTTTGGTCCTCCAGTACTGACCAGCTTCTGAAGGGAATGCCTCGTCAAAGTTGGTAAACTCAGCCCAGTTCGTAATGGTCTGCTGTTCAGGATAACGGTCGTATAGATCAGCCAGTACGGAGAGCACCAGGTCGGAGCTTTTCCATACAGCATCGTCAGTAAGCAAATTAGTAGGATCAGTTGTCAGGAATTCATCATCCTTTAAGCATCCTGTTGTTATGATTGAGATGACAGCTGTCAGTATCAGCAAATATTTTTTCATGCTGCGTGTAATTAAATGATCAGAGAGAAAGTTCAAAACCAATGTTCACAAATCTGCTTTGCGGATAGGTAAGACCGTTATCATCTACGATCTCTGCATCTATACCGACGTTTTTGAGATTGTCAATAGAGAAGAGGTTATTCGCATTCACGTAGAAACGGGCTCTTTCTATTTTCACACGACTGAGCACATTTTTCGGAATAGTATATCCCAGCTCCATCGTTCTGGCACGCAGGTATTTAACATTGGTCAGCCAGAAATCAGAATCCCTGCCGTAGCTGCTATGACCACCATCATTGAAACGAAGTGCAGGGTATTTACCTGGAATCCAGCGGCTGTTTACGTCCAGCGGATTCTCTCTGTGCCAACGATCGTTATACAGGTCGGCAAACAGGTTACCACCATTCTGGAATGGATTACGTGTTTCCCAGTTACGGTTGAAGGAATAACCGCCACCACCGGAGAAGTCGATACGGCCGTCAAAACCTTTCCAGCTTGCAGAGAAACTCAGGCCAAAGTTCAGGATCGGGTTTCTACCGGTACCATAACCGATCGGACGTCTATCCTGATCATTGATGATACCATCATTGTTGAGGTCTTTGTAAATGATATCACCAGGTAATAAAGTTTTGTTACCAAAACCATCCACGTTCACAGGATATTTATTGATCTGCTCCTGTGACTGGAACTGTCCTGCTGATTCAAATCCCCAGAAAGCATTTACAAAACGCTGTTCACGGGAGTTGAAATAATGGTCGAGTGAGTTGTTGAATACCGGCTTGTAAGTGCGCAGCGTTTTCGGACGTGCGATAGAGAAGTTACCACCGATATTAAAGCTTACTTCTTTCACTTTTCCGGAGTAGGCGATAGAACCTTCAAAACCAGCTACCTGATCGCTGTTCACGTTTTCAGATGGCAGATTGTAACCGAGTTCACTAGGCACGAGGATGTCATATTTAGACCCCAGCAAACCTGTTCTTTTTCTGTTAAACACATCGATCGCACCAGTGATCTTGTCATTGAACAATGCATAGTCCAGACCGATATCCAGTGTCTGGCTCACGAACCAGGAAATATTGGTAATAGGTACGCCTTTGTTACGGGAACCGATCACGGCATTACCATCCAGTATAACAGTAGATGAGTTATAGTTATAACCTGCCAGATAATCGTATGCACCGATACCGATATCATCATCACCCATTCTACCGAAGGAACCGCGGAGTTTCAGTTCACTGATAGCTTTCTTGCTGATGCCGCTGAAGAATTTCTCTTCGCTCACTCTCCATCCACCGGATACGGAAGGGAAGGTACCCCACCTTTTATTCGGTGCAAATTTCCAGGAAGCGTCACGACGTGCGGAGAGTTCAATATAGTACTTACCGCCATAGTTATAGTTTACACGACCGATATAACCCAGTCTTGCTTCTGTGTTATCATAGTCATTGTAAGTGTCCATTGTCGAGAAATAGATCAATGGTAACTGGTTGAGCGTTGGTACGGAGTGTACGTAAGTGCTCAGGTCTCTTCTCTTGATCCTTTCAGCTACCAGTGTAGCACCTACTGTATGTTTACCAACGGTTTTATTATAATTCAGCTGAGCCTGTAAAGTAGGCGACAGAATGGTCCTGTTACGCCTTTCGCGATAAGGGTTGGAGCTACCGCCTGTTGCATTATATGTATCGTCTGCCGGATTGTAAGTATACACTTTATAGGTATACTCATGTCCGTTCATAATTTCATTTGCATAGTAATAAGAGAACAGACCCTTTGCAGTCAATCCTTCTAGTGGGAACTGGTATTCTGCAGTCAGATTAGACTGTACTACACGCCAGTCACTTCTCCAGTAACCGGACAATTTTTTATTCTGCAAAGCCCAGTTCTCTGTGTTATGACCGATATCGTTTGGATAGTTCGGATTATCGTTTGCATAAGGACGTTCTGTTGGTCTGTTACGCAGGATCGCAAAACGTGCTGCCCAGTAATCATCGCCTCCCGGTACACCTGGCTGGTCACGTGTTTCCACACGACCATTGATCTGCGCACCGATTTTAAAACGATCGGATACACGGGCATCGATATTACTCTGTACGTTGGACCTTCTAAAAGTAAATTCTCTGCCAAGTACGGAGTTCTGATCCAGGTGAGTAGCAGACACATAGTAATTGATACGCTCAGAACCACCGGTGAAGTTGAGGTTCGCCTGTGTCAGCGGGGAATTACCTTTTACGATAAACTTATACCAGTCAAAACTCTTATAACCGGTTTCGGTACCAGCCTGCCATTTGTCCAGTTCTGCCTGTGTGATAGCAGTATGACCTGACTGGTTCACATCTGCATCGGCTTTACCCACCATCCACTCATAAGCGTTCACTGTTTTCGGGAAACGGGTCCAGTTCTGCCATCCTCTGTAAACGTTTACGTTGATGGTGTTACGACTGCCCAGTTTACCGCGTTTAGTAGTCACTACGACAACGCCGTTAGCAGCTCTCATACCATAGATCGCTGCGGAAGCGTCTTTCAGTACAGTAATGGTTTCAATATCAGCGGGAGCGATGTTGTTGAACTGTCCTTCATCCTGCTGGATACCGTCAATTACGTACAGCGGATTACCCATGTTCCTGATCTGTATGGAAGCGCTGGCGCCAGGGCGGCCATCAGACATACGAAAAGACACACCGGCGATCTTTCCTGCCAGACCAGCACTCACAGTAGAACCGGCGTGTACGCCGTTGAGGTCTTTACTGGTTATTGAAGAGATAGCGCCTGTCAGTGATTCTTTACGCTGTGAGCCATATCCCACGATCACAACATCGCCCAGTGCGGTAGAAGATGATTCCAGTGTAGCATTCACGGAATGCTTACCATTGATCTCGATCTCTTTAGGCGCATAGCCTACATAAGTGAAGATGAGGATACCGCTGAGCGCAGGTACATTAAAACCATAATTACCATTAGCATCGGTAGTCGCACCGGTAGAGGTACCTTTCAGCTTAACGCTTACGCCTGGCAACGGCACGCCTTTCGGGTCAATTACCTGACCAGAGATACGTACAGGTTGTTGTTGTCCGGCTTCAGCAGGTGCGCGTAATCGATTTAGCACAATCTGCCGACCAGAGACATGGTACTGGAGTTGCAAAGGAAGGAGTAACTCATCCAGGATAGCAGCCAGTGTTTCATTGTCGGCAGCTACGTTTACCCTGCGGTCAGACTGAATAAGAGAGGAACTGTAAAGGAACTTGACATCCACCATTTTTTCAATCTGTGTCAATACTTTACCTACAGGTTGTTGTTTTACTTCCAGGGAGATTTTCTGCTGTAATACTTCCTGGGCTTTGCCGGACCTGGCAAATACGATGGTGGTAAACGACAGGGCCACCAGCAACTGGTAAACACAAGTACGCATAACGTGGAAGATTAAATCACGGATTCGTAATCTTTTTTTCATAACTTGGATTGTGTTCCTTAATAAATAATGGGAAATAGAATGGCTGTCTCAAACCCAGTGGAGCGGGTTTAAGTCAGATGTGACTTTGGTGTTAGCCAGTGGTACGGCCATACCGCTGGCTATTTTTCATTAAGTACTGCGGTTCATACTACATTTAATCGTGGTTTAGTTTTCAATAACATTTGGGCGACATCCTTTAGCTGTCAGCGTTATTTCATCTCCCTCGATGATACATCCCGCTTCCAGCGCCTTACAGATCAGGCGAATCTTCTCTATTAGTGGTTCATCGGTCAGCGAAGCGGTCAGCCTGCAATCAGTCAGCAATGCCTTGTCATAGTGGATACGTACCCCATATGCATTCTCTATAGTTGTCATCACACTATCTACCGGCGTATCACTGAATTCAAATGAATAAACCGTTGCTTCGTCCATCTTCCGGGTATTGACCTGTGGAATGGTCTGCAATACCGCTACGGCCAGCGTACTTCTTGTTAGTACGGCCTGCTGGTTGGCAGAAAGATTGGCGACAACTTTGTTTCCCAATGGTTTCACTGACACTGCTATTTTTCCTGTTCTAACGTGCACTTCTACCAGGCTATCCTGTTCATATGCTTTTACATTGAAGCTCGTCCCCAGGACATTGATCACCATTTCGTTCGCATACACGATGAAAGGTTGCATGGTGTTGCGCGATACTTCAAAAAAAGCGGCTCCCGACAGATATACTTCCCTGTCGCATTTATGGTCCGGGCAGGCAGGATAACTGATCCTTGCGCCGGGTTGCAGAACGACAGAGCTACCGTCGGGCAGACTTACTGTTCTCGGGTGTTCCTCTTCATTAATTTCTTCGATCCTTTTCTTCCCTTCCAGTTTTGCTTCCTGCAACAGGCGACTGTATGCTGCGGGAGCAGGGGCCGGTCGCATCCACCAGATGGCGGCGCCGGCTGCTATACATAAGAGGGCTGCTGCCCAGTACAAAAAATACCTCCGTGATGTCTTGACTACTGTCTGTTCTGCCGGCGTCATCTTTTCCCGGATATTCTCCCACATCAGCTGCTGTTCCTTTTCTTTCAATTCAAAGGCAGGTAACTGTGCGGCTGCCAGGATAATGGTCCTGGCCTGCAACATCGCTTCCCGTTGTCCGGGATACCGTGCGATTACCTCTTTCCAGTGCGCCTCATCCCTTCCTTCCTTCACCCATGCCACAAAAGAATCGTCACAGACAAAATCTGCTGTATCGTATACTGAATAATCCATAGCATTATGTGCCTTCCGACAGTAGTTGTAATAATAAAGGCAGGCAAGTATAGTTTTAACTCACTTTTAAGAAAAAAAATTTTGAACGATGTTATTTCCAGTTTTCCCGCAGTTTTATGATGGCCCGTTGTACCAGGTTACGGACAGACTGCTCGTTGATCTGAAGGATACCGGCGATCTCTTCCCAGCTGAAATTATCATAGAACCGGAGACGTATCACCTCCTGATGTTTTTCGGGCAATTTCGACATCAGGTATTGCAACCGTTGTAGCTGCAACAGATCTTCTTCTGAACGTATCTTCAGTTCTTCGATAGATTCGGTCTGTAATGAGCTGATAACAGGCACAGGTTTGATATCTGCCAGCCGGTACAGCCGTCGTCTGAGTGAGCGGAAAAGATAATATTTGATGGAATTGGTATCAGAGAGATTATTGCGGGTACGCCAGAGGTCTGCAAACAGGTCCTGCATAGCGTCTTTTACAAGGGCGGCATCGGGCAGCAAGTGATACCCATAGTTATACAGGGTACCTGCATATCGCCGGTACATTTCACTGAAAGCCTGTACATTCCCCTGTTTGAAAGCAGTCCATAGCTCGTGGTCCGCTATGGTTGTCTGGTTGATATTTTCGGACCCCGCCAATTTACCTCGTTTAAAGCTATTGCCTTTAAACTACAAGCTATAAAAATAAAATGATACAGTGAACAAAATAAAAAAAGGGGCCTGATAAAAATCAGGCCCTCCCCAAATTAACCATTAAAAAAACTCATTTGAATTTTGCTGCACCAAAAATAGGCGGATTCTATCCGCCATCTGTTAATCATAAGTTAATGATTTCAAATTATTTCTGATAAAAATAAGGTCATGGGGAAGGGCAAAAAAAAGGCCCCCGCAAGAAATTGCAGGGGCTTACCATTTAACCTATATTCTGTACTGTAGCATCAAATTTTCAAATATTTTCCAGGGCGCTAACATTTTAGATTCCTTTGTCTTCACTACAATTATCAATCGCTAAAAGTGCTGCCCTCAAATATTTACTGTATCTAAGACTACTTATTATAACCGAAGTTTAATCGCTGCCGAAAATTTTTTCAATTTTATTCTAACTTGCTGCTGATATGAACAGGATAGACCGTCTTTCCGCCATTCTCATTCAGTTACAGGGCAAGAAAATTGTGAAGGCTGCAGAAATAGCCGAACGTTTTGACATCAGCCTCCGTACTGTATACCGGGACGTCAGGGCCTTGCAGGAAGCAGGCGTACCTGTCGGCGCGGAAGCGGGTACCGGTTATTATCTGGTAGAAGGCTATCACCTGCCGCCTGTCATGTTCAGCAGGGAAGAGGCTGCCGCGCTACTTACAGGAGAGAAACTCATGGCCAACCTGAGCGACCATTCCAACAGAAAGGAGTTCAGTAATGCCATGCAGAAGATCAAAGCCGTACTGCGAGGCAGCGAAAAAGACTTCCTGGAATCACTTGAAGACAATATCGCGGTGGTCAGCCGTCGCCCGCCGGTAGGAGAGGAATTCCCTAACCGCTTCCTGTCAGACATACAGCATTCCCTGGGTAAACAGCTCATTCTGCAGCTGGACTACTTCGCTCTCCACAATGAAACGCATACCAAAAGAGAAGTGGAACCGATCGGTATCATCTTTATGAACGGATACTGGCACCTGATCGCCTGGTGCCGTCTGCGCCATGGATACCGGGACTTCCGTATGGACCGTATAAAAAATGTGGGGGTATCTTCCGACAACTACGATAAGAACCGTCATATTACCCTCAAAGAATATATGGACAGGTATGGGGACTATGAGGCGCAGGCCCATATGGTAAAAATACGCTTCCCAAAAATACATGCCCGTCGTATCGGCGACCAGAAATATTATTACGGGCTGGTAGAAGAACAGTCCGTCAATGACGAATGTATAGAAATGACCTTCCTGGCGCCCTGCCTGGACTGGTTTGGCCGCTGGCTATTGATATGGGGCGCCATCCCGGAGATCGTCACCCCTGTAGCCCTGACCGAAAAGATGCAGGAACTCGCCCTTGAAATAAAAACACATTATCTCTAGTCCCTCCTGACATAAGGCTGTCACTTCCCCATTATTACTTTGTACCAGTAACGATAAATCATTACTGAATGAAGCCACACCTATGGTGCCACTGGTTATTGCTGATCATTGGTATTGCGCACCAGTTTACAATGTCTGATCAATCATGCGTTATCACGCATAAGAATAAACGTGTTTCTGATCCATGCAAAACTAAAACAAGCGTTATGTCTAAAACAGATCTTACCAAAGTACACCGTGACCTGTATACGGCAAAAGTTCAACCCGCATTGATATTCGTACCTGCCGGTCACTATGTGGCGATCACCGGCAAAGGCGATCCCGACGGCCCTGTATTTGCCGACAGTACCCAGGCCTTATATACCGCTGCCTATAGCATAAAGAATGTCTATAAACAATCCGCACAGGACTTTACGGTCAGTAAACTGGAAGGCACCTGGTGGGTAGAGCAGGAGGGCTATCCGCTGGACGTACCCCGTGATGAATGGTGCTGGCAACTATTGATCCGCATGCCTGACTATGTGATGAACCCGGTGGTGCAGCAGGCCCTTACAGCCGCCTTTGTTAAAAAGCAGTTGCCCCTGTTGCAGCGGGTCTCGCTGATCACCCTGGCGGAAGGCAAGAGCGTACAGGTATTACATACGGGTCCCTACTCGGAAGAACCGGCCACATTAGCGATAATGGAGGAATTTATCAGAAAGGAAGGATTAGCCTATAATGGCAGGCATCACGAGATCTATCTGTCAGATCCACGTAAGACAGCACCCGCTAAAATGAAGACCATTTTGCGGCAGCCGGTAAAGTAAATAAGTGATTATTTTTCGCCGAGGCCCAGCAGTTCTATGGCCTGTTGTGCAGCTATCTGGCTGGCGTCTTTCTTATTGAAAGCCTTACCGCTGCAAATCAGCTCACCATCTACGACAGCACCTACAGTGAAGATACGCCGGCCGTTATCCATCTGTTCTTCCAGCAGGTCGAACTCAAGGGTCTTGCCGTGTTTATTCGCCCAGCCGTACAGCTTGTTCTTATGGTTCATTTCCACATTTTCCAGTTGTTCGAGGTCAATGTAGGGAACGATGAGACGCTGGTGTACAAACTGTTTGGTCCTGTTATAGCCTTTATCCAGGTATACGGCACCAACGAGGGCTTCGAGCGTATTACCGAATATCTGGCTGATTTTCAGGAAGCTGTTGTATTTATCGTAGATGGTCAGTTTACGCAGGCCCATTTTGATAGCGATATCATTGAGCTGCTGACGGTTAACGATTTTAGACCGCATTTCGGTCAGGTATCCCTCCGTTTTGTAGGGATACTTTTTAAAAAGGTAGTCTCCTATAATGGCGCCAAGGATTGCGTCGCCCAGATATTCGAGGCGCTCGTTGCTTTCGAGGAACTTCTCTTTGCTGGAACGATGGCTTAATGCCACTTCATACAATGAGAAGTTGCCCGGGGCAAATCCCAGCAAATTATAAAGGTCCTTGTAAAGGCTCCTTTTCTTAGGAACGAATCGGTATAAAAATCCTGGCAGTAATTTCACACAATCAAGCAACAAATTTTTTGAAAATAACAGATGCATTATGCCCTCCAAAACCGAAGGTATTACTTAATGCAGCGTTGATTTCTCTATGTTGTGCGACGTTAAAGGTAAAATTTAATTTGGGATCCAGTTCCGGATCTTTCATGAAATGATTGATGGTAGGAGGTACAATACCATGTATTATAGACATAATAGCAGCGATGGCCTCAATTGCTCCGGCAGCGCCTAAGAGGTGCCCGGTCATAGATTTCGTGGAACTGATGTTCAGATTGTAAGCATGTTCCCCGAAAACCTGTTGGATAGCTTTTACTTCCGCAATGTCACCCAGAGGTGTAGACGTTCCGTGCACATTAATATAATCAATATCATGGGGTTGCATTCCCGCTTCTGCTAAAGCCAACCGCATTACATTCATTGCGCCAAGTCCTTCCGGATGTGGTGCTGTAAGGTGATGGGCATCGGCAGTTGCGCCGCCTCCGGCCAATTCAGCGTAAATTTTGGCTCCTCTTGCCGTCGCATGTTCATAGGATTCTAACACCAGTCCACCAGCGCCTTCCCCCATGACAAAGCCATCTCTGTCAAGATCAAAGGGGCGGGAAGCGGTTGCCGGGTCATCATTTCGTTCAGACAGGGCCTTCATCGCGTTAAAACCGCCTATGCAGGCTTCGTTAATAACGTTTTCTGATCCTCCGGTGATCATCACGTCCGCCTTACCAAACTGAATATACAGCATGGCCTCAATAATAGCATTGGTAGCAGAAGCGCAGGCAGAGACAACTGAGAAGTTAGGACCTCGGAAGCCGTGACGTATGGAGATATGCCCTGCGGCGATATCAAGGATTAACCGGGGAATCAGGAAAGGACTGAAACGGGGAGTTCCATCACCCTGACCAAATTCTTTCATTTCCTGGCAGAAATTGATCATACCACCAATGCCTGAAGCCCAGATCACCCCAACTCTGTCAATATTGACAGTATTGCGGTTAATCCCGGCGTCTTGTACTGCCTGGTCGGCAGCAATCACAGCGGTCTGCGTAAAAGGATCCATCTTGCGTGCATCCTTTTTGTCCAGAAAATTGGTAGCGTCAAAGTTCTTCAGTTCGCAAGCAAAACGGGTCTTGAACTTGGCAGCATCAAAATGTGTAATAGGGCCGGCACCGGATACACCGTCCGTCAATCCCTTCCAGAAGTCGGATATGGAATTGCCGAGCGGTGTAAGTGCGCCTAAACCTGTAACGACTACTCGTCTTGGTTGCATTAAAACAAATCTGATTAAGTAGGATTATTTCACATGTTCTTCCAGGTAGGCAACTGCCTGGCCAACAGTAGTAATAGTTTCAGCTTGTTCGTCAGGAATGGAGATGTTGAATTCTTTTTCGAATTCCATGATCAGTTCTACCGTATCCAAAGAGTCAGCGCCCAGGTCGTTGGTAAAGCTGGCTTCAGGAGTTACCTCAGCTTCGTCAACGCCCAATTTGTCAATGATGATCTTTTTAACTCTTGATGCAATGTCTGACATAATTTTAAGTGTTTTTGGTTTAAAACTTGAGTGCAAAAATATAATTTTTATTGAATTGACAAGAAAGCATGCAAATTTTACGCCCTATACTTTAGTTGTATACGCCGAAAACACGCTACCATAAAGGATTTCAGGCACTATTATTAAAACCGGCAAAAGTCGTTTTCCGGCCCAAAAGCCGCCCATATCGTACAGACACACACCTATATATATGCAGCAAATCGTACAATAACCACAAATTGCCACTCAACAGCCTAATCTGCCATCTATATACCGATAGAACACAATTAACTTTAATTAACACTGCGGCCATCGTCGCAGCAATCCCATTTATTAAATTTGCCCGGATTTATCCCTCTATATTAAACTAATACAAGCTCATGGCTGGCAATAAGAAGATCCTGACAACTGTTTTATTCCTGATAGTGGCTGCTGTCATTGTCGGTTTTATCATTAACAGAGTGAATGCTCCAGGGAAAAAAGGGGAAAATGCTCCTGAAAAATCAAATGCGAAAGGTGGCGGAGGCCCAAAAAACCTCCTCGTAGACTACTACGTGGTAAAAACCAGCTCCCTGAACGAAACAATAGAAGCGAGCGGGACCCTGCAAAGTAATGAAGAAGTGCAGGTCCAGGCTGAAATTACCGGTCGCGTTACAGGCCTCTTCTTTAAAGAAGGCACCCAGGTGGCCAAAGGCGCCCTGCTGGTGAAAATCTACGACGAAGACCTGAAAGCCCAGCTGCAAAAACTGGAATTACAACGCGAACTGGCCAAAACCACACTCGAAAGACAGGAAAATCTCCTTAAAATAAACGGTATCAGCCGCCAGGACGTAGACGTTACCCGTAACCAGGTAAGCGCTTATGGCGCCGATATGGAATATACCCGTACTCAGCTGCAGAAAACTGAACTCCGTGCGCCGTTCTCCGGTCGCCTCGGTCTCAGGAATGTCAGCCTCGGTGCGATCGTTACGCCTGCTACCGTTATTACCAGCCTCCAGCAGATAGATCCGCTGAAAGTAGACTTCTCCGTACCGGAAAAGTACCGTACAGCTATCAGCCAGGGTGATGTCGTAGATTTCAAGGTAGCCGGCGATAACCAAACGTATAAGGGTAACATCTATGCCATCGACCCGAAAATCGATCTGTCTACCCGTACCATCAAGATCAGGGCGCTCGTTCCTAACGCCGGTAAATTACTGCCAGGCGCTTTTGCACGTGTACTCATCTCACTGAAAAATATGCCCGATGCCATCATGATCCCTACGCAGGCCGTAATACCTGGTACGCGCGATAAAAAAGTAGCGATCGCTGACAGCGGAAAAGCGAAATTTGTAGTAGTAGAGACAGGCATCCGCAATGCGGACAATGTACAGATCACCAGCGGACTCAACGTAGGTGACACCGTGATCACCAGTGGCATTATGCAGATCAAACCAGGACTGGTACTTAAATACAATGACGTTAAATAGGCCCGGACAATTAAAGCTATAGATTATGAGCCTTCCTTCACTCTCTCTTAAACGTCCCGTATTTGCTATCGTGATGAATATCATTATCGTGATATTCGGCCTGGTGGGATTCAATTTCCTGGGGGTAAGGGACTTCCCCGCTATTGACCCGCCTATCGTGAACGTGCGTACTTCGTACGCCGGCGCCAACTCCGATATTATCGAAACCCAGATCACCGAACCACTGGAGAAATCCATCAATGGTATCGCGGGTATCAAAAATATATCCTCCAGCAGTAGCCAGGGTTCCAGCAATATCACCGTTGAATTTGAACTGGGTATTGACCTCGAAGCTGCGGCTAACGACGTACGCGACAAAGTATCTCAGGCACTCCGTAGTTTGCCGCCGGATATCGATGCACCTCCTGTTGTATCTAAAGAAGATGCCAACTCTGATTATATCCTGTCCATGACAGTACAGAGTAACATCCGTAACCAGCTCGAGGTAACCGAATATGCCAACAACGTATTGCTCGAAAGATTGCAGACCATTCCCGGCGTCAGCTCCATCCGTATCCTTGGTGAAAAGAAATTCGCCATGCGTCTCTGGATGGACCCTGCCCGTCTCTCGGCCTACAGTCTGACACCAGGCGATGTACAGGCCGCTCTCTCCCGTGAGAACGTGGAACTGCCTTCCGGTAAGATCGCCGGTAACGCTACGGAACTGACCGTGCGGACCTTTGGCCGTCTGAATACAGAAGACGATTTCGACAACCTGATCATCAAAAATGAGAACGGTAATGTGATCCATTTCCGTGATATCGGTCAGGCGATACTCGGACCGGAAAACGAAGAAACCATCCTGAAGGAATCCAACGTGCCGATGATCGCATTAGCGCTTACGCCACAGCCGGGTTCCAACTACGTAGCTATCACAGACGAATTCTATAAACGTTACGAACAGTTAAAGAAAGATCTGCCGGATGATATCACCACCGATATCGCGATCGATAATACTAAGTTCATCCGCAAATCCATCGAGGAAGTGGAAGAAACACTGATCGTCGCACTCGGTCTTGTGATCATCATCATCTATCTCTTCTTCCGTGACTGGCTCATGGCCTTCCGTCCGCTGGTGGATATCCCTGTGTCACTCATTGCCGCATTCTTTATCATGTACATCTGCGGATTTACCATCAACATCCTGACCCTGCTGGCGATCGTACTCGCTACCGGTCTGGTGGTGGATGATGGTATCGTGGTCACGGAAAATATCTATAAAAAGATCGAGGCCGGTATGCCGCGTATGAAAGCGGCAAAAGAAGGTTCTGAAGAGATTTTCTTTGCGGTGATCGCTACCTCTATCACACTTGCGTTCGTATTCCTTCCGATCGTATTCTTACAGGGTTTCGTAGGACGATTGTTCCGGGAATTCGGTATCGTAGTAGCAGGCGCCGTATTGATCTCTGCATTCGTATCGCTGACGCTCACACCTGTACTCAACGTAAAACTGGGCCGTAAAACACATAAACACTCCTGGTTCTATGAAAAGACAGAACCATTCTTCACCGGAATGGAATCTGGCTATGAGCGTGCGCTGGAAGCATTTATGAAGATACGCTGGATGGCAACGCTGATCGTACTGGCGTGTCTTGGGATGATCTGGTTCATATTCCAGAATCTCCAGTCAGAACTGGCGCCCATTGAAGACCGCAGCCAGTTCCGTCTGTCTATCAGCGCACCGGAAGGAACTTCCTTTGACTATATGGAAACCTATATGAACCGTCTCACACAGTTCATGGTAGACTCCATCCCTGAGAAGAAAATCCTCATTTCTGTGACCTCTCCCGGCTTTGGTGGTAACTCGGTGAACTCTGGTTTTGCCAACGTCGTATTGACCGAACCTAACGAGCGTCACCGTTCGCAGAAGGAAATCGTGAACATGGTGAACAAAAACATGTTCCGCTTCCCGGAAGGTAAAGTATTTGCGATCGAACAACAGACCATCCAGGTAGGACGCCGTGGTGGTCTGCCGGTATCATTCGTATTACAGCATATCAACTTTGACAGTCTTTCTTCTGTACTGCCTAAGTTCCTGGAAGAAGCCAATAACAACCCGACGTTTGCTGCAATTGACGTGGACCTGAAGTTCAACAAACCAGAACTCCGTATCCAGATCAACCGTGCAAAAGCAAGTGAACTGGGTGTATCTGTTGATGATATTTCGCAAACCTTACAGCTCGCACTGAGTAACCTGCGTTATGGCTATTTTATCCGTAATGGCAAGCAATACCAGGTAATGGGACAGGTATTCCGTGGAGCGCGCGATAAACCAACCGACCTGCAGAACATCTATGTGCGTAACAGCCGTGGAGAAGCTATTCAGCTCGACAACGTGGTGACGATCGATGAGGAAACAAGTCCGCCGATCATCTATCACTTTAATCGTTACAAATCCGCTACCGTTTCTGCGAGCCTTGCACCTGGCAAAACGATCGGAGATGGTATCAACGCGATGTATGCTATCTACGACAAACTGAAACAGCAGGGTGTAATAAATGACAACTACGTTTCAGCACTGGCCGGTTCATCGCGTGACTATGCAGAAAGTGGTTCCAATACGATGTTTGCACTGATACTGGCGCTGGTACTGATCTATCTTGTACTGGCCGCACAGTTTGAAAGCTGGATCGATCCGTTTATCATCATGCTGACAGTACCACTGGCCTTTGCAGGTGCATTGCTGTCGTTGTGGATATTTGGTCAGACCTGGAACATCTTCTCCCAGATCGGTGTAATTATGCTGATAGGGCTTGTTACGAAGAACGGTATCCTGATCGTGGAATTTGCCAACCACAAACGCGATGAAGGTATGTCCAAGGCGAAAGCAGCTGTAGAAGCATCTGCTATGCGTCTGCGTCCTATCCTCATGACCAGCCTTGCCATGGCCCTTGGTGCATTACCGATCGCCATGTCATTGGGCGCTGCGGCTACCAGCCGTATCCCGTTGGGTATCGTGATCGTGGGTGGTATCGTATTCTCACTGATCCTGACATTATTCGTAATTCCGGCGATGTATACTTTCCTGTCCAGAAGAAAACCTGCGGCAGATAGAAAAAGTGAAGAAGAAGAAGAGGAAACAGCCTCTGTGCACGCATAAATTATCAGCAACTACATGAAACGAACACTTTTATATCTCTCTTTGCTGCTTTGTTCTGCTGCACATGCGCAGCAGATACTGACGCCGGAACAGGCAATAGACGTCGCATTGAAGAACAACTATGATATCCGTCTCGCAAAAAATGATGCAGCTATTACGGCGAATGATTATGCATACGCTAATCTCGCCTTTGCACCACGTGTGAACGGAACTGCCAATAAAGTATGGAATGCTACGCAAACCAAACAGGAATTCGCTAACGGCACCAAACGTGATACTTCCGGTATCCGCGCCAGTACTTTAAGTGCAAATGTGAGCCTTGCATGGACATTGTTTGATGGTCTGAAAATGTTTGCTACCAGACAAAAACTGGAATCGCTGCGCGATCTTGGTGAACTGGCTGTAAAAGACCAGGTGATCAATACTGTCGCCAATATTATTGCCGGTTATTACAACGTTGTACAACAGAAACAACAACTGCGTAATCTTTCGGAACAACTGTCCATATCAGAAGAAAGGGTGAAGCTGTCAGATGCCAAGTTCCAGACAGGTCTGGGACCTAAAACGGATTGGCTACAGTCCAAGGTAGACTACAATGCGCTCAAGGCTTCCTATCTGCGTCAGCAAACCCTGATCGAACAGAGCAAGGCGACACTGAATCAGCTGATGGCAGTTGAAGCAGGCAATACACAATATGATGTAATGGATACGATCCCACTGAACATGGACCTTTCCTATGGTGGATTAAGACAACAGGCACTGGAGAAAAATACCGGGATCAAAGTAGCACAACAGAACCTGACAGTATCTCAGCTGCAACTGAAGGAAAGCAAAGGAGATTATTTCCCTGTTATCAACTTCAACTCTGCATACAACTATTCCCGTGTCAATTCCAACGCAGCAACCAACTCATTCAGTCCGGTGTATAACCAGAATGGTGTGGTGAGTTATGGATTTTCTGCAACGATACCCATCTTCAACGGATTGAATGTAAGAAGACAGGTCAGTGCTGCAAAACTGAATGTGAATTATCAGCAGCTGGCGCTGGATAATACCCGTACGCTGGTTGACCTTTCCCTGATCAGTGCATTTAAGGATTACGAATACTATAAAACAGCCGTAACGCTGGAAGATGAGAACCTCGGATTAGCCAGAGAAAATGTGATGGTAGCCATGGAGCGATTCAGACAGGGGGTAAGCACTGTGATAGAAATGAAAGAAGCACAGCAGAGTTTAGAAGATGCTTACAACCGCCTGATCAATGCACGCTACAATATCAAACTGGCGGAAACACAGCTACTGAGATTAAACGGTATGCTGGTGAAATAAAGAAAGTGGATGCGTAACACTTATAAACGAAGAAGAGGCTGCCCGCCATATGGAGGACAGCCTCTTTCTATTTATTGAATATTTTATTCCTATTCTTCGTCAGGCTTCTTCGCCGCCGGAGGTGTCGCTTTATCCAGCTGATAATGCTTGTAATTTTCCTTAATGAACAACATCAGGTCATAATCAGTGGCCTCCTTTAAGAACTGATAGCCGGGTCTGTAACGCAGCATAAAGGTATCCAGTTCATCCCCGCTCAGCTTTGTCATCCTTTCTACCAGTTCAGGACTATATCTGTCATCAATATATTTCTCTTTTTCCCAGTATACCAGCTGCTCCTGGAAGTGCTCTTTACGCTTACGCGTTTTACTCGGCACAAGATAAGTCAGGGCTGTGATGGGGTTGGAAGGTAAGGTCTTAAGCACATCAACAGCACCTGGTTTATGGTAATTGAAGTATTTACCATATTCCTCACGTGTGGCGAGTGAATCTCTTTTATGATCCTGTCCGATTACTTTATGTTCTGTCAGTCCGATCACCTGACGGGTCAGATAGACATTGATAAACATAGAAGTAGTGGGAACGTTGATATCCTTTTTGTAATAACCCAACATAGAGAATTCCAGGGTATCGCCTGGCATCGCATCGATGGCAAAACGGCCACTTTCGTTGCTGACAACGCCCGAACGTGAAGTCTTATTAAGAATGGTTACTCCCGGTACACCTGTTCTGCTATCAGCTTCAGCTACCATACCGGACACCCTTACCTGCGCGCTGGCGTGCTGCAGAAAGAATAACAGGTACAAAAACAGTGCTCCGATGCTACCGGAAAGTTGTATGAATCGTCTAGGCATCGCTCAAAATTAATTTTCCCAGCGCAAATGAAAAGTTAAAAATAGTTCTCGTTCGACAGAATACGGTCCCACAGTTATAGGAACAAGCAATAAACTTAGGACTTTTATTTCTAATAAACGGTCTCTTCCTTATGAATTGACAATAAATTCCCAATCAAATGCGCTGATAATCTGTATATAAAAACTATATTATTATCTTTAATCCTTATTTCAAAGACTATGCCTCACAGGATCTTGTTTGCAACTCAACGTTATCAGTATCTGAAAGACAAATTATTGACACTTGTTCCGGAATGGGAAGAAGGAAAACTGGACATCCGGGATTTTCCTGATGGGGAACATTATCACCGTATCAATTCCAATGTCACCAATAAAGAAGTGATATTGGTGGGAGGTACGATCGATGATAAGGAAACATTAGAACTTTTTGATATTGCTCATGGCTGTATCCAGGAAGGCGCATGCGCTGTAAATATCGTTATTCCGTTTTTCGGTTATTCCACAATGGAAAGAGCGGTAAAATCGGGAGAGATCGTAAAGGCGAAGACCAGAGCAATCCTGTTTTCGACGCTTCCGCCCACCACATCGGGGAATAAAATACTGATGCTGGACCTCCATGTGGATGGCATTACTTACTACTTTGAGAATAGTATCCGTCCGGTACATCTTTATGGGAAAGACCTGGTGAAGGAAGCTGCGCTTGAAATAGCAGGCGACAGACCTTTTGTGCTGGCCAGTACGGATGCCGGCCGTGCAAAATGGGTAGAGTCCCTCGCTAATGACCTGCATGTATCAGCAGCGTTCGTATTTAAAAAACGTCTCTCCGGAGAAGAAACACATATCACTGCGATCAGTGCAGATGTACAGGATAAACTTGTGATCATCTATGATGACATGATCCGTACAGGAGGATCGCTTATAAACGCAGCAGAAGCCTATTTACAGGCAGGTGCTTCAGAAATAGCCGTTATCACTACTCACGGAATTTTCGCCGGAAATGGCTTTAATAAGATCAAACAAAGCGGTATTATCAAGAGAGTGGTATGTACCGATACACACCCCAACGCACTTACGATCAAAGATGAAATGCTCACAATTAAATCAGTAGATAAGCTTATCGCAGACTACTTCAACTAGCACTACTCAGTATCAGCGAGTCTTTTTAGAGTAAGCCATTGGCAAGGTGTTTGATATACAGCGCAATAGAAGGGATTGCTCTTGTAGCGGATGACCGTGCCCCGGCATGTCATGCCACATAATATCGGGAAGGGACAATTGATGAATGGCTGTTGCATCCTCTATTTCATCCGAGCTAGTAAATAAATATGTACAACTTACGCCAGATGGCTATACCTACGCAATGCAGGCATGGGTATGGACTGCCAACTGATGAGGTGAATGAGCGCTGTTTTCTTTACTTGACAGAAATAAATCAACTGCAGGCTCATTGTGAAAGGCGGTTGCGTTGTATTATAGTTAGCAGAGAAGATATCGAAGTTATCATAGCAATATAGATAGAAGCAGCTGCCCCTGCTTCAAAAAAATTTGTAACCAAATCTTACTATATAAGATGAGAAGCCATGTACTCAACTGGTTGTGGCTGTGCTTTGCCTTTTTCTGTAGCGTAAAACCCACGAAGGCAAACACAAGCGTTAACCACTTCTTTTACAAGACCAGCGCTGAGCTAAGTAAATATCAGCCCGCAATTACAGCCTTTCAACAGAAAGACACCACTGTAAAACCCACTACCAGTCCGGTAGTTATTACACCTTCGTCATCTGCAAAAGATACGTCCGGTAAACAGGCAAAGGATACTGCAAAGCCTGCTGCTGCATCACCTGTAGTGATCACACCAAACACTGCCGCGAAAGATACTTCGGGTAAACAGACAAAAGATACCAGTGCTCCGGCTACTGCATCTCCTGTCGTGATCACACCAAATGCAGATACCAGCAAGCCAAAGCAGGATTCTTCATCAGCGTCCCGCACTGACAGTACACGTACTGCTGCTGCTAAAGACACGACGACAAAACCTAAAAGTGATACTGCTTTAATATTACCTGCCGATCCTAATACGATAAAGCAGACAACCGGTCAGTTCAGTCTGAAAGGTACTGTGAAAGAGGCCGGGGGAGCAGCTGTTCCCGGTGCGCAGGTTGTTAATCTCAGTACGAAACAGGGAGTAGCAAGTGGTATTGATGGTACCTTTACACTAAAGGCTTCTCTGAAAGATACTATCAAAATTTCCTCAGTAGGGTTCGCAGAACAGTCCATTCCACTTGATTCACAGGAACCGCTGGCAGTAAGCCTCGCACCTGCCTCTGCCGGTAAGAAAGAGTTGAAGGAAGTGGTCGTGACCGCACTCGGTATACAAAAAAATACACGTGCTGTAGGTTATGCTGTGGAAGAAGTAAATGGTAGCGCCGTACAGGAAGCGAAAGAAGTGAACTTCGTGAATGCACTGACCGGTAAGGTGCCTGGTCTGCAAGTCAATAGTAATACGGGGTCTATGGGTGGTTCCACCAAGATCACGATCCGCGGTGTAAAATCCATTCTTGGTGATAACAACGCATTCGTTGTTGTAGACGGAACGCCATTTATCAACAACAACACGAACCAGGGCGGTCAGCTCAACGGTGGTGGTGGTTACGATTTTGGTAGCTCCCTGCAGGATATCAACCCTGAAGATATCGACAATATTTCCGTATTGAAAGGTGCTGCTGCAACCGCCCTGTACGGTAGCCGCGGTGCCAACGGCGTTATGCTGATCACTACGAAAAAACGTCCTGAAACATCCGGTGGTATCGGTGTTACATACAGCATCAATGCACAGGTAGATCAGGTATATGTACTGCCTAAATACCAGAACGAATATGGCGGCGGTACCGGTGGTAAATTCGATACGCTCTACTACAACCAGCATCCGGAAGGCTTCCTCAATGAAGGCGCAGCAACGTATGATGATAATAATGGTCTTGGCCGTTACGACCTGCTGGTAAGATATTATGATGATGCTTCCTGGGGACCAAAATTAGATGGCCGTCAGGTACGTCACTACTGGTCATGGGATAAGAACAAAGGTAATCCTGACTTTGGTAAAACAGCTCCATGGTCAGCGAACCCAAATAACGTGAGGGATTTCTACAGAACGGGGTTCACGCTCACCAATAATATTGCCATGGCGGGTAACAATGATAAAGGTTACTTCAGATTATCCTATGGTAATATGACGCAAAACTTTATACTGCCTAATGCAGAAATGCGTCGTAATAACTTCTCATTTAACGGAGGATATGATGTAGCAAAAGGATTGAAAGGCGTGGCCTCCATCAACTATAGTGCGACCAAAGCAAATGCTCGTCCGGGTACCGGTTTCACTGGTCCTAACCCGACATTACAGTTCACCATGTACGGACAGCGTCAGCTGGATATGGAGCGTCAGAAGAAGTACCAGTATGAAGACGGATCACAGATCACCTGGAACCGTAAATCATGGGATGATCCTGCTGTAGCTTCCAGCAATGGTCCATACTGGAACCGTTACATGGACTATGAAACTGATAGCCGTAACCGTTTATTTGGTAACGCAGGCCTCGACTGGGATGTATCAAAATGGCTGACCATCAGCGGCCGCGTATTCATGGATGATTATAATACACTGGAAGAAGAGAGAAGTGCGAAAGATTATCTGATCGGTGGTTATATCAAAAGAGTACGTACATCCAGAGAGATGAACTATCAGTTAACCGCCAATATCAATAAGGAACTTAGCAAAGACTTTAAACTGAATGCGCTGATCGGTGGCAACATCATGCATCGTAAATGGACGACTACCGGTGGTAGCACTGTAGGTGGTCTGATCATTCCGGGCGTATACAACCTGAATAACTCACTGCAAACAGCACAGCCTATTGATGAGTTCTTCGAAAAACAGATCAACTCCGGCTTTGCAACTGCATCACTGGGTTATAAAAACTATCTGTTCCTGGAACTGACCGGCCGTGCAGACTGGAGCTCTGCGCTCGCCAGTGAGAACAATCCATATTTCTACCCATCAGCATCTGCGTCCTTCGTGTTCTCCGATCTGCTGAAAGACTGGAAATGGCTGAGCTTCGGTAAACTTCGCGGAAGCATTTCACAGGTAGGTAGTGATACTGATCCATATCAGATCTATGATACTTATCAGTTCATTCCCCCATTTGGTAACTTCCCGGCTACACAGCTGACTTCCGTTAAATACAACAAGACCCTGAAACCGGAACGTACGAGAGAATACGAAACAGGTATCTCCCTGAAATTCCTGGATGATCATATCGGACTGGACGTTACTTATTATGACAGGATCACTAAAGACCAGATCATTCCACTGCCGATCTCTTCTGCAAGCGGCTTCACCAGCACGATCGTAAATGGTGGTTCCGTACAGAACCGTGGTGTGGAAATAGGACTGAACCTGAACCCGATCCGTCTGAAAAATGGTTTCCGTTGGGATATCAATGCCAACATCGCACGTAACCGTAATAAGTTGCTGGACCTGAATATTGACCAATACAATAGCTCACTGCCTGTATTGCTGATCGGTACTGACCGCAGAACAACGAAAGTGTCTGTAGCGGCGTATGTAGGTAAACCAATGGGTACCCTGCTCGGAACTGATTATGTATACGATGCTCAGGGACGTAAGATCGTGGGACCTGATGGTCTCTATAAGATCACCAACAACCCTGTTCCTATCGGTAATGCATATCCTGATTTCGTAGGTGGCGTAACCAACAGCTTTACCTATAAAGGCATCTATCTGTCTGCCCTGGTTGATTTCCAGCATGGTGGCGATTTCTTCTCCTACACCAATATGTACGGTAAAGGTTCCGGTCTGCTGGACGTTACTGCTGCGAATGGCGTAAGAGAGAAAGGTATCATTGCGGACGGTGTAACGGAAGATGGTAAACCAAATGATGTAGTACTCGATGCAGCAACCTACTTCCAGAATAACGAAGGTAGAAACCTGAGTAAAGCGAACCTGTACGATGCGAGCTATATCTATCTGCGTGAAGTAAAACTGGGTTATAATCTGCCGGAAGGATGGTTCAAGAGAGTAGGCGCGCAAACAGCAAGACTGTCTCTCTACGGACGTAACCTCTGGCTGATCAAATCCAACGCACCAAACGTAGACCCTTCGAACATTCTCAATTCCTCTTCCAATATACAGGGGATTGAAGGTGGTGCATTACCATCACTGCGTTCTTATGGTATTAACCTGAATGTATCATTCTAAAACTGAGTTCAATGTTGAAAAGATTCTTAATATACGCATGGCCGGTATTATTCATCTTTGTGATGATGGCAGGATGTAAAGACCTGGATGAGATCAACCACGATCCTACCAAACCTACAGAGTCAGAGCCTGCATATCTGCTGACCAGCGCTGAGAAAAATGCGATGGATTATATGTACAGCACTTTACAGAATGGCTATATTGGTATGCACTATTCGCAGTTCTGGTCTGCCAATTCAAGAGTGAATGACAGCCAGTATGCGATCGATGAAAATAACAATACCGCTTTCTGGAATTTCCTGTATGTATCCTTACACAGTCTTGATAGAATTGTAACGATCAATAATCAGCGTGGCAATAATCCGGCTGCTAAAAATCAGAACGCTATTGCCGGTATTCTAAAAGTATGGTTGTACCAGGTACTGACAGATACGTATGTGAATATTCCTTATTCACAGGCACTAAAAGAGGGCGATAATATCACGCCAGCCTATGATAATCAGGAAGCTATTTACACGTCCCTGATCGATACGCTGAACAAACAGATCACGGCGCTTGATCCGTCCCAACCAACTTTTGACGGAGGTGATGTGATCTATAATGGCGATGTGACAAAATGGAAAACACTGGCGCATTCACTGATGTTGCGACTGGCGATCCGTATTGCGGATGTAGCGCCGGATAGAGCTAAAACGATCATTGAAGCTAATTATGCAGCGGCTATGCAGAGTAATGCAGACAATGCAGAATTTGCATACCTGGCGACAGCGCCTAACAAATTCCCGCTGAACGACTCTGAAAGGGAAGTACTGGACTTCTTCGTTAGCACCACACTGGTGAACTATATGAAGAGCACCAATGACCCTCGCCTGCCTGTTTATGCAAGACCTGCGAAAGGCACTGGTCTGATCACTGGTCTTGAGTATGGCAGAAGCGCGAATGATCCGAGCAGACTGTCTCCGGACAATTATTCTTATCCGGGTACCAAAATTTATTCCGCTACCATGACCGGTATCCTGATGACTTATCCTGAAGTAGCATTTATACTGTCAGAAGCAGCGGCCCGGACCTGGAACGTAGGAGAAGCGGCGCCGGCACTGTATGAAAAAGGCATACGTGCTTCCATGGAGTACTGGGATGTGACAACAGGTGTGGATGAATATGTGGCGTCTGTTCCATATAATGCGGGAGACTGGAAAAATGTGATCGGCACCCAGAAATGGCTGGCACTCTATCCGCAGGGATTCCAGGCATGGTTTGAGCGCCTGCGTCTTGACTTCAAAAAACCGAATGGGGATTCCCTGTTCATAGCACCCTATTCCGGTTCTCTTGACCAGAATGTGCCATATGTACCATCCCGCCTGACCTATCCGTTGGGTGAACGCACACAGAATGCGGCTTCTTATCAGAAGGCGGCTGATGCTATCGGAGGTGATACCAAGAAAAGCAAAAGCTGGTGGGATAAAAACTAAGGAACACAACTATCCTCATAAATCCTGAGCCCCGGTCACAAGCCGGGGCTTTTTCTTTGTATAGGGGAGGATATTACACACCTATAGTTATTCTCTGCTACACCTCCGTTTTGATCATAGCACTAACGGAGTGTAACTATAGTCAGACTATAGTCAGACTATAGTCAGACCATAGCTTAAGTAAGCTCAATATAAAGGCCCCTATACAGGCCGGAACGGGCCTTAAATCAAGGGGCAATATGCAGGAAGAAGACAAGACCGGAAGAGGATATTCAGCCGCTTTTCAAGGCTTATTTACCGGTATACGGTCATTCCCGGACATAGTTTATCCAGGCCGGTGGGAGGGGCAATTTTAGCGGTAAAATTTAATTAATATGATCATTTGCCAGACGGCTGAATTCCTCATGAGCGTCAGCGGATTTGAACGCGCTGGTCGGAACGAGGAAGAAGTTCTTTTTACCACGATAGAGGAAGAAGAAGTTTTTGGCTTCTACGACCCGGGTAAAGGTGCTCCAGGAGAGCAGGCGTTGTTGTTCGCTATTACGGGTGGAGATGGTGATACCTTCTTCTGAATATTTCAGGTGGATATCATCTTTAAAGGTAGCGGCCTTATTATAGATGGAAACGGGCAACAGGAACCAGAACACCATAATGATGAGTACCACCATGGAGACAATCCCTATCAGGGCGCCTATTGTGACGATTTTAAAAGCAAATCCGGCCAGTGTGAAGGCCAAAAGGATGAAGAGTGTGTTGCGGAATACTTTTATTTCTCCCAACTGCAGAAAATGATAGCGTAATGCATTCAATACTTCCTCCTTATTGTAATTAAACTCCAAATGCATTATGGCAAGGCAAACTTTTATTTATTAACAGGGAGTGTCATCTGACTCTCCATATCATCTCTACGGCTGACAGGCGCGTATTTTTTACGGTTGGCAACTGGTTGTTTTTTAACAGTGCCGGAGGAACCATCGGAGAGGTCATCCTCGCTCAAACCTGGAAAATTATTCTTTACGAACTGAAAATACTGCTGTAAGGTCTTTGGATCAACTTTGAAAGGAAAAGCCAGCTCATTGCCGGTCATTTTTGACAATTCATTGCTATTGATCCGGGATTCGTTCTGAAGGTACCATTTATAGAGGTCCAGGATACCTTTTTTGAGCTCTTCCTCATACATTTTATCACCATCCTGATCCTTAGGTAACATCCACACATACTCTTCCACCCTGGTCGGGCGGGTTACTTTGGTTACAGTTACCGTCTTATCGTCGCAATTAGCATTCTTATTTCCGGCCTTATCGCCTTCCTTCTCCTTGTCTTTCTCCTTCTCTTTCTCTTTGCCGGCTTTGGTTTTATCCTCGTCCTTCCATTTTTCGCTATTTGCGCTTGCTGATGCGGCTGAGGCAACGGAGACCAACAGCAGGAACAACAGCTTCTTCATAGTGTAAAAAATTTGTAAGACTAAAAATACAAAATCCAAATTATAAATCCCAAACTAATTGTCCGGCGGGAGGGAAGGATAGAGGGTCAAAAAACAAAAGCAATGGATAAACCATTGCTTTCGAGAGTCATTTTACATTGCATGATGATTCACGCCTGTAGGAAATATTTGGTTCTTCATAGGACAGTAACCATAATAAAATTAATACAATAACAAATATAATAAATATTTATTGCAAGATAGATGAGACCCTAAATATTTGAAATTCTTCAATTTATCATCAGCATTTTTGCAAAGCTGGTAAAAAACACAAAGGATTGTTAAAAATCCAAAACAAGACTTTTTACGGATATATATAAATAAAGTCAAAATGACCCTGAAATGCATTGTAAGGGGGACGTCGTGAATGAACTGACCAGCGCCAACTGTAATATTGTATGAAAAAACCGATCGTGAGAATGCTGAAACGGGCAGATAAGGGGAGAAACTAATCTTTAAGGAACAAAACCGTGAGAACGGAACCGAGTAAAAATAGTAAGGGCACCTGGAAAGGCGCCCTCAATTTGTTACTATCCTATGAAAACCCTATTTGAATACAAATGTAAGGGCATGTTATTTTTCTTTGAAATTTTAAAGCCACAATAACAAATCGTTAACAAAGACGGCAATCTCACAACGCCTCAATCCCTTAACAGTGTTGATTTCCGCTTATTCGTACTTTTTCGTAAATTCGTTAACAAACTGCTCAGAACTTATTGATGGGCCTGTCCGCGAAGGAGTCATTTTATAAGTAGAATGTATGTAGAATTATCGTCTTACCAGTTTCCCTTACACAGGGGACCCGCTCATTTAAGTACTTGACTGGAGGGTTAAAAAAGTATATTTTTATTTGATATGATGGTGTTTTAATCTTTTTATTTCCATTTCTTTAGAACGAATATATGGCCTGAAGATTGCACTATAAACGGACAGAACCCTTACTGGATGGGAATTTGGTCGAATAGAAAATGAATAATATGCATATTCATTTAACAATGTGGCTTATTACCGAAAAAATTATACATTTGCGACAACCGGAACAATGCTATTTTAATGCACAATAAAATATACAATTCTTTTATCGATAGGAAAGCGAAGGGCATCAAGTCGTTCGCAGTACTGATTGATCCGGATAAGGTAACTCCTGCTGACATAGCAGACCTTGCGGCGAAATGTACGGCAGCTAAGGTGGATTATATATTCCTTGGCGGTAGTCTTGTGATCACCAACCACCTCGATGAATGCGTACAACAGTTTAAGACACTCTGTGATATTCCTGTGGTGTTATTCCCTGGCAGCCCCTCTCAGGTCTCCCGTTATGCCGACGCATTGCTTTACCTGTCTGTTATATCAGGGCGTAACCCCGAATTGCTGATAGGACAACACGTACTATCTGCTCCAGCCGTTAAAAAGAGCGGTCTGGAAGTCATTTCCACTGGTTATGTCTTAATTGACGGCGGCGCGCCGACTACTGTATCTTATATCAGTAATACCACTCCCATTCCTTCAGATAAAGACGACATTGCCATGTGTACCGCAATGGCAGGCGAAATGCTGGGCATGAAAGTAGTATTTATGGACGCCGGCAGCGGCGCCCGTAAGCCGATCACGGAAAGTATGATCTCCCGTGTAGCCAGCCAGGTATCAGCTCCTATTATCGTTGGCGGAGGTATCCGCGACGCAGAAAAAGCCTACCTGAACTGTAAGGCAGGCGCCGATATCATCGTGGTAGGTAACGCTATCGAGAAGGAAACTTCACTCATCAAAGAAATGGCCGACGCGGTGCACGCAGCTGCACCTGTGTTGAAATGATAAATGCTTTAAAAAAGCGAAACGCTGATCATCGTAGTGAATACGGTAATCAGCGTTTCGCTTTTTAGCTTAATATGGCCTCAGAGGCTCATCATTTCCTTGAACTTAACGGCCTGTCTGCGGCTCACTTCAATTTTCTCCCCTCCACGCATCTCCAGCAGCAGCCCGCCGTTGAAATAGGTGTCTATTTTCTCGATCATCCGCAGGTTCACAATGTGCTTTCTGTTAGCCCTGAAGAACGTACGTTCGTCCAGACGCTCTTCCAAAGCATTCAATGACTTCAGGATCAATGGCTTATTTCCTTCAAAATACACCCTCGCATAGTTCCCTACGCTCTCAAAAAGACGTATTTCCTGCAATTTTACAAACCAGCAGCGATCTCCGTCCTTTACAAATACCTGGTCATTCTCAGAAAGGATGGTCCGGATCGTACCGGCTTCTGCCTGTCTTTCCTTTTCTTCCTGCTGATGCAGTTTGTGAATGGCGTCTGCCAGCCTTTTGGGCTCAACAGGTTTTAACAGGTAATCCAGCGCATTATACTCAAATGCTTTCAGCGCATGCTCATCATAAGCAGTGGTAAAGATCACCTGTGGTGCTTTTTCCAGTTCGGCCAGCAAATCGAAGCCCGTCTTATCCGGCATTTGTATATCCAGGAAAAGCAGGTCAGGATGCAGCGTTTCAATTTTTTCCAGTCCGTCCTTTGCATTTACGGCTTCTCCCACAATGACTATCTCAGGGTGGTCAGCCAGTAATTTCTTCAGCTCGCTTCTGGCCAGGCGTTCGTCATCGATTATCAATGCTTTTTTCATGAGCAACTACTTTTAAACTTGGCGCGAAATACAATAATCAGAACAACGGCATCAGCACAATGGCTTCCACCGTTTCCTCATTTTTATTATAAATGTTAAATGATGCCTTATTACCATACAACAGACTCAACCGCTGTCTTGTACTCTGGAGGCCAAAACCATGTCCGGTGGTAGCAGCTCCTCCGATCTGTCCCGTATTTTCAATAGTAATTTCGTGGTGTGTGTCCCTTACATGAGAGCCTATTATCACTGTTCCGCCGCTGACTGTACGTGAAATACCATGTTTAATGGCATTTTCGACCAGGGTTTGCAGCATCATAGGGGGAATAGGTAACTCAAGTGTTTCAGGATCAATATCATATTGCACCCGCAGGCGCTCTTCAAACCTGATATTCTCCAGTGCAAGGTAATCTTTTACTATATCCAACTCATTTTCCAGGTTCACTGTTTCAGCTTTTTCCACCTGCATGGAACTTCTCAGGATGTTAGACAGCTCCGTAATGGCCGTTCTGGCCCTTTGCGGGTTCTCATCTACCAGCGCCCTGATACTGTTCAGCGCATTAAATATAAAGTGTGGGTTCAGCTGGGATTTGATCGTTTTCAGCTCCAGTTCCTTCACGGTACTTTCCAGTTTCAGCTTGTCCACCTGACTGTTCCTGCTACGCTCAATATAATGCCATACAAAGTAGATCAGCCACCAGATGGAGGTGATCAGAAAGATCGGCAGCAGAAAGGTCAGTGTCGTCTGATCGGTCAGGGCCCTTTGTTGCCAGGAATACCGGTAAAGATTACCGGCAATGGTATTTCCCACATAAATAATCACCCCGGAACTCACCGTCAGCGCGAAAAAAAGCAGCATCTGGCTCTCAAAGCTGTACTGGAACCAGTTCAGACGCTTGATGATGCTCCGCAGCAGGTGCGTGGCCAGCATGCCGAAAAACATAATGACCAGCAGGTTTACCAGGAAGTAAGATCCGAATGAACCGGCAAAGGAATAGGCAAAAAACAGATTAACTACTGAATAAGCCGTCCAGCCAAGGATCTGACACCACCAATATCTTGATATTCGTTTAAACATCTATCTGAAAATTAGTAAACTACTGCTACATTTTCAAAAATACCGATGTGCTTAGCCCGTCCGGGGCTAAATGTTATGAGTGGGTACCTTACATTGAAGAATGTCGAAATGTGCTGATGTATGGAATCACTGTACATTAGCACAGAATTTGTACTTTTGCTTACTTAAATCCTGCATCAAGAAGTATGAATATTACGCCGGGCCCTCTTTTGGGCAAGATCGAAACCCCTGCTGATCTGCGGAATCTCAGTAAAGAGCAACTGCACGAAGTAAGTGAAGAACTCCGCCAGTTCATTATTGATGTTGTCAGTGTGCACGGTGGCCACTTTGCAGCCAGCCTCGGAGTGGTGGAACTGTCTGTCGCACTACACTATGTTTTTAACACCCCTTATGACCAGCTGGTATGGGACGTAGGTCACCAGGCCTATGGTCACAAGATCCTGACCGGCAGAAGAGACGTTTTCCATACCAATAGAAAATATCACGGTATCAGCGGTTTTCCTAAAAGGGATGAAAGCGAGTATGACACCTTCGGCGTGGGTCACTCATCCACCTCCATCTCAGCAGCCCTGGGTATGGCGATGGCATCCAAATATAAAGGCGAGACCGACCGTCAGCACATTGCCGTAATCGGTGATGGCGCCATGACAGCAGGTATGGCGTTCGAGGCACTCAATCATGCAGGTGTTGCCAATGCCAATGTGCTGATCATTCTCAATGACAACTGTATGTCCATTGACCCGAATGTAGGCGCCCTGAAAGAATACCTGACCGACATTACAACGTCTCCTACTTATAATAAACTGCGCGACGATGTGTGGAACCTGCTGGGTAAACTCCCCGTAGGTAAACGCTTCACCCGTGACATGGCCTCCAAACTGGAAGCCGGTCTGAAAGGCGTCGTTTCCAGCTCCAGCAACCTGTTCGAATCACTCAAACTCCGTTATTTCGGCCCGATCGATGGTCATAATATCGTGAAACTGGTAGATACCCTGCAGGACCTGAAAGACATTCCCGGCCCAAAACTGCTGCATATCGTTACCACCAAAGGTAAAGGCTATGCACTGGCGGAGAAAGACCAGACTACCTGGCACGCTCCGGGCCTGTTTGATAAGATCACCGGCGAAATCTTTAAGAAACCGGTGGATAAACCACAGCCGCCAAAATACCAGGACGTATTCGGTCATACCATCATCGAACTGGCAGAGCAGAACAAGAACATCATGGGTATCACCCCGGCGATGCCTTCCGGTTCTTCCCTGAAATTCATGATGGAGAAAATGCCGGACCGCGCCTTCGACGTTGGTATCTGTGAGCAGCATGCCGTTACCCTCTCTGCCGGTCTGGCCACACAGGGTATGCGCGTATTCTGTAACATCTATTCTTCCTTCATGCAGCGTGCCTATGACCAGGCTTTACATGATGTGGCTATCCAGAAACTGCCGGTTACTTTCTGTCTGGACCGTGCCGGTCTGGTAGGAGAGGACGGCCCTACACACCATGGCGCTTACGATATCGCTTTCATGCGTTGCGTTCCGAACGTGATCATCAGCTCTCCGATGAACGAAGAAGAGCTCCGCAACCTGATGTATACTTCCCAGCTGCCGACCCAGGAATATCCTTTTGTGATCCGTTATCCAAGAGGACAGGGTGTAATGCCTGACTGGAAACAGCCATTCAAAGAGATCAAGGTCGGTACCGGCCGCAAAGTGCGTAACGGTAAAGATATTGCGATCCTCTCCCTGGGTCATCCGGGCAACTTTGTAACTGAAGCCTGCAAGGAACTGCTGGCTGACGGTCTGCAACCAGCCCACTACGATATGCGTTTTGTGAAACCACTGGATGAAGCTATGCTCCACGAAATATTCAGTCAGTTTGATAAGATCATCACCGTAGAAGATGCTGCCGTAACAGGCGGATTCGGTAGCGCTGTACTGGAATTCATGGCAGCGAACGGCTACAAGGCAGATGTACGTCTGCTGGGTATTCCTGACCGTATCGTTGAACATGGTAAACCAGACGAACTGCACCGCGAATGTGGTTATGATGCTGCTGGTATCGCTGCTGCTGCACGTGCCATGCTGAAAACAAAGATCACCGTTACTGCCTGATAAAAAGGGGTTGTACCTGTAAAATAACAAGAAAGCCACCGGTTATGACATTGCTCATACAGGTGGCTTTCTTATTTTTATAATATGGATGAATTGTATATACACCTCCGCATCAGGGAGGTCATAGCGGAAACAGCGGATACATTTACTTACAGACTGGAGACTGTCGACGGACAGCCATTGAACTATCAGCCAGGGCAATTCATTACATTTCTGATCTACCTGCACGGCACGGAATACAGAAGGTCTTACTCCTTCAGTTCTACTCCCGGCATCGATACTTATCCTTCGGTAACGGTACGCGAAAAGCAGAATGGCGAGATTTCCCGACATATACTGCGCAACTGGAAAGCTGGTGATAAGATCACTGCGCTATTACCTTCCGGACGTTTTACATTGTCCGCTCACAGCACCACTCCCAGAGACATCTTTTTACTGGGCGCGGGTAGTGGTATTACACCTTTGTACTCGATCCTGAAAGACGTGCTGCATCATGAGCCTACTGCACATGTCAAACTGGTATATAGCAACCGTTCCGAACAACGGACGATCTTCCATCAGCAACTACAGGCGCTTGCGGCACAGTTTCCTGAGCAGCTGCATATCATACACCTGTACAGCAGCGAGCCGCCTGATCACATTATACGCCGGCTTGGCAACCTGTCCCTGGAACCATTGGTACAGCAACAGCTACGCTATAATAAACAGGATGCGCAGTTCTTTGTATGCGGCCCCCCTGAATACATGCGTATGGCGCTCTTAACGCTCACTTTTATGGGCTTTGAAGAGGAACAGCTGCATAAGGAGAATTTCGTCGTAAATACAGCCCCGCAACTGGCAAGAATAGGCGTACCGGATGATGCGTCCCTGAAAGATGTGGAAATACATTTTCGTGGGGGAGTACATCAGCTTTCACTTCCCGGCAATCGTAACATACTGGCGGCAGCACTTGAGCAAGGCATATCGATACCTTACAGCTGTAAAGGAGGTGTTTGCGGATCCTGCACGGCCCGTTGTACAAAAGGTAAAGTGTGGATGGCCCTGAATGAAGTATTAACGGACAAAGAAGTAGAACAGGGCTTTGTCCTCACCTGCACCGGTTACGCGGCTAGTGCAGCGGTAGTGATAGAGCTATAACTACCTGATGACAGGATCACGAGAAAGACCTGAATTTCTCAAATTCGTCCTGCAATTCGTTATATAATTTCCTGAAAGTATTCATGCGGTCATACATTACATCATAATCATCAACCGGGCGGTCGTCATGTAATATAGCTGGCTGACCATTATTGGAGATTTTCTTTGAAGATTGCTTCAGATCGTGACGCAGTTCATCTGCTTTTTCTTCCTGACAAATAAACTGGTTCTGGAAATGTTCGATCTGGGCCAGGGATTCATCGTCAGTTTTGTGGCGGGCAAGCTGCTCCAACTGACTACGCATAGACCGGATAGACTCCCTGGTAGCAATCACTTCGTCTCTCCAGTTACTGATCTGTTCGATGTCTGAGGTTTGTGCGGAAACTTCCATGTGTATTGATTTTAACGTGAAATAATTAAGCAATACAATATTCGTCCGTTACATATTTCTAAGGTACAAACCTTTTTTCACATAGGCAGCATGAAATAAACACCTGCCTATAATCCGCCATACGAGCCATTTTCAGGCATCTTTAGCCTATAATATTTCTATCGGATTTTCTTCCGGAAATAAGTGCATAACTGACTACTAACTGCTTGTGATCTTTGCAGGCAGGCGGATGACAGCAGATTATTATATAATAAAAAGAATTATTTCAGTCTGTAAGACGCTACCACTGTAGGATTCACACTCCTTAACCACATTTTAAGGGGGTAATGGCAGATAAATTATATAACAAAGATTTTGTCATTAGAAAAAAAGACCTATATTTGCACCCTCATTGTGAGGTAGAGCAGTGGTAGCTCGTCGGGCTCATAACCCGAAGGTCAGAGGTTCGAATCCTCTCCTCGCTACTCAGAAACACAAAAGCCGAAGTTATCTTCGGCTTTTGTGTTTTTATCACGTCACTGTCTATATCTGCATGTTCTCTATCTCAGATAAGCATTGTACATCCAGACTATCTTCTCCTGCTCACGGATGTAAGTTGTGATCAGATCGTTCGTACCATCATCGCCCACTTCATCGCTCAGCGCAGATACTTCACGTTCGATCTCTATCAGTGATTGCAGGCCGGACAACACATGTTGCACACACGCTACATCTTTACTTTCATTTTTCACTTCTGCAATAACAGATTGTTCTATATAATCAGAGAATGCATGCGTAGGTGTGAATCCCAGCGTCAGAATTCTTTCTGCGATCTCGTCGATCTTCGTCAACGAGTCTGTATATAACTCTTCGAATTTCACATGCAGGGTGAAGAACTTATCACCACGAATGTTCCAGTGAAAGCCACGCACATTCATATAAAACAACTGGTACGTAGCCAGCAGCACATTCAATTTCTCTGCAAGTTCTTTTGATGTTTTCTTTTCAAGACCGATGTTCGTAGTCGCAGTACTCATATCGTTATGTTTTTGGGTAATGGTAATTAACTCATAGGAACATCAATCAACAAAAAGTTTGCCGCTTTGAGTGTCTTTACCGTAGCACTATCGTAATTGCTCAACCCAATCGCATCACGTGCTTTCAGCACTTCTTCGGCTACTTCCACTTCTCCGTCGAGTACAAAAAGATAGCTACCCTGCTGCGCCATTTTTGGCGTAATCTCCACACTTTGCCCCTCATCAAAATGTCCCAGTGAAAACCATGCATCCTGGTTGATCAGCAATGCATCGCTGTCTGCTTCAGGAGAAACGACTACCTGTAACTTGTTTTGTCTATCAGTAACATCAAATGCTTTCTGTTGATAACGTGGTGTTATGTCCTTCAGTTTTGGGAATACCCATATCTGCAGAAAGTTGACCGGGTCTGTTTTGGAAGCATTGAATTCAGAGTGTGCGATACCACTACCTGCACTCATGATCTGTACTTCATTACTGCGAATGATCTCGTGTCTGCCCGTATTATCACGGTGTTCCAGCGATCCGCTTAAAGGAATGGAAACGATTTCCATATTATCGTGCGGGTGAGTACCGAAACCCATTCCACCTTTTACTATATCGTCATTGAGTACACGTAATGCACCAAAGTGAATGCGTTCAGGATTGTAATAACCTGCAAAACTGAATGTATGATAACTCTGTAACCAGCCATGATTTGAGAAGCTGCGTGAATCTGCTCTGTGAATGATCTTGTCCATATATCTTGTCTCCTTTACAATACAAATATCCTCATAAAATGAAGGCCGGGAAATGGATAGCTTGTTGAAAAGAGTGGACTATTTATACCTATAAAAAAGAGCCGTGCAGTATATAACCGCACAGCCCTTTTTAAATGACTTTTCTCTTACTGATTACGCCAGTTGAGCGTCCAGTGTGATCTCTGTATTCAACAATTTTGAGATAGGGCAATTTGTTCTTGCCTCTTCTGCCAGTTCAAGGAACTTCGCATTATCCAGACCAGGAACAGTTGCTTTTAATTCCAGGTGACTGCTGGTGATAGCGCCATTCTCCAGTGTAATTGTCGCTTTGGTATCAATATTTTCAGGGGTAAAACCGGCGCCGGAAAGCAGGAAACTGAGCTTCATGGTAAAGCAACCTGAATGCGCAGCCGCTATCAGCTCTTCAGGATTGGTGCCGGTACCGTCTTCAAAACGGCTTTTATAGGAATATGCTGTATTGTCCAGTACACCTGACTGTGAACTTACTGTACCTTTTCCATCTTTACCGGTTCCTTTCCAGTTAGCGGATGCTGTTCTTTTCATAATAAATACGTTTTATTAGATGAATGAATATGTGAATGATCAAAGTGGTTAATCTTCCTGAAATTACTATTCTTTTTTGTTTCCAGAGACCTTGCCACTCGTAGATTTTTCTCTACAAGCCTATAGGCAACAAAAAGCCGGATGAATCACTTCATCCGGCTCACACTATTGCTGGCAATCATCCTCAAAAAAACATCTTTCTCTTGTCCATTGCCGCCACTGTTTCCCCTGTCCTGAATTCTTTATTCCAGGCTGTTTGTCATTGTTTCATTATCGCAATGGCCTATTGCCAGTCTACTTCCAATTAAGCCTGTTTCACCAGCTGTACGCTCGCCTGTAACTTCACTTCATCACTCAGTACCAGACCACCATTATCAGTTACAGCATGGAATGAAACACCGAAATCCTTTCTGTTGATCTTACCTTTAATATCGAAACCAGCTTTTGTCTGACCATATGGGTCTTTTACGATACCGCTGAATTCTACAGCCAGTTCTACTGGTTTGGTAACACCGCGCATAGTCAGGTCACCAATTATTTTATAGTTCTCATCGTCCACTTTCTTCACACCGGTAGATACAAAGCTCAGCTTAGGATACTGTGCAGCATGGAAGAAGTCTTCTGCCTGTAAGTGCTGATCACGCTGTTCGTTCTTAGTGCTGATGCTGTTTACATCTGCTTCAAAAGTGATCTTTGCATCGGTGAAGTCATCGCTGCTGCTTTCTGCAGTACCTTCATATTTACCAAAATATCCAGTTACGCTAGAGATCATCAGGTGTTTTACCTTAAATTCTACATCGCTGTGAGATGCGTCGATTTTCCAGATTGCCATAACTTTAAGTGTTTTTTTAAGTTTAGTGTTTTTTTAAGTCTTGCGTTGTTAAGTTGTTTGTCTTATTGCCAACTGATGAACAAATTCGTCATCGATTCACTTTATCCTTTCGCTTGTCTTTGTTTGCCGTTCTTTTGTTTGTCATATCCGTTTCATTAAGACAATACAAAATTACATGTTGCAACAAATGTTAGGAATGGATAAAATAACTTAATCGGTGTACTTTTTTTCGCCGACCATAAAAAACACTAATTATCAAACACTTGCGCGGGAAGCTTCTTTGAACTCAGAAGGGGTCTGGTTGGTATATTTCTTAAAGAAGCGGCTGAAGTAGTGGGGATCTTCAAAGCCCAGTTTATAAGCGATCTCCTTGGCGGAGAGGTCCGTATTATATAAATAACGCTGTGCTTCCAGGATAACCCGGTTGCGGATGTGCTCTCCGGCAGTGATACCAGACAGCTGTTTGCTGATCTCGTTCAGTAAGACCGGCTTGATATGCAGGATCGTAGCATAGTCGGACACATTTTTCAGTGTGATGTACTTCTCTTCGATCAGGTTTTTAAATTGCAGGAACAGGGAGCTGTTATGTGTAGCATGTTGCTCCGGAGCGGCAAGCATGCTGCTTCCCTTGATACGGGAGGCCAGTACCAGGAAGTAACGCAACAATCCGTGAAAAGCAGTTTCATAGTCCGCTTCCTGTTGTTGTACCTCTTTCATCATCATGTGCACCACCATCTCGAAGTCTTTTTCCTGCTCCGGATTGAGGGTAATGACGCTGCTGAACTGGTTATTAAAGAAGAGGGAGGAATTGATGCCCATCAGGGTAGCTGCCTGGTCTTTCAGGCACATAAAAGCATCCTGGAAAGCGATCATATATCCTTCGATCCTGTCGCTGAATTCCATCTTATGTACCTGCCCCGGCGCCAGGAAGAACAGGGTATTCTTCTTTACGGCATGTGTGACGGTATCGATGGTATTGATGAGTTGCCCTTTTTTGATCCAGTAAACGGTATAGAAATCATGCCTGTGGGGAATACCATTGCTGGAAAAGAACCCGTCTCCCAGTTCGCATAGTCCGGATACCACGAATTTAGGGTCCGCCTGTGCGTACTTCGGTAAAGACACTATTTCTATATGTGCACGTTTATCACTCATTCAAATGTACCGGCAACTTCTAACTCCCGGTCCTCAGGCTCAATGTAGTCAATTATAAAGTTATTCCTGCCTTCTCCCACCATAATTCCCAGATATTTCATCTGCACAAGTTCCAGCATACCCAGAAACAGGAAGATGGCGTGTACCCTGTCACGACAGTGATCAAAGATCTTCTCAAAAGCGAGGGTCTTTTCGCTGGCAGCCAGGTCTATCATATATTCACGGGAGCCTTCCATGGTGTATTCATATTTGTATACAACGTGCTGAGGCTTGTTTTCCCGCTGTTTTACTCTTTGCATCACCTTTTCAAAGGTCTGGGTCAGTTTGAACAGGGTCAGGGTCTGTATTTCCGTTCCCTCGCTGGTCTCTTCTCCGATGCTGGCGAGTTCTTTCTTTATATTTCCGCGTTTGATCTGCAACATACGCTCTGCCTCGCGTTCTGCGAGTTCAGCGGCCGCCTGCTTGAAACGCTTGTATTCCAATATCTTATCGATCAACTCCTGACGCGGGTCTATCTCGATACCCTGTTCATCCAATTCCTTACGGGGCAGCAGCATTTTAGCCTTGATACGCATCAGGGTAGATACGAACAGGATAAATTCACTGGCCAGCTCGATATTGAGCGATTCCAGGTGATGGATATAATTGAGGAAATCGTTGGTGATAGTAGTGATGGGGATATTATAAATGTCAAGCTCGTCCCTTTCAATAAAGAAGAGCAGCAGATCAAACGGCCCCTCAAACTGGGGTAATTTTATTTTGTAGGAGTTGTCATTCATAATGTTATGTATGGCTTCCACTTGTATTTCAGCACCAAACGGCAACCGCATTATCAAGTGAAAGCCATCAAAAATAACGAAAATTCCCGCTCATCAGAACTTGGCGGTGAATCCGACCCCGATCACCTGCTTGACCTGCAATCTGGGCCCTAAAACGCCTGTTTTGGTATTTTCGAAAACCCGCACATCATCATCATAGATCATATCCAGTGATACGCTTGCCGAGATATACTTATTTACCTGCAGGTTCAGACTATTGGTCCAGAACAGGTCAATATTCTCCGGGTTATTCTTGTAATTGGAGTAAAGGTCCATCCTGGTCTTATAAACAATATTTTTTGCCAGTGTTTTTACCCAGTTCACGGTCAGGTAAGCACCCAGCTCACTCTTTACATGTCTGCCGGTATCTACGCCGAATGCACCCTGTGCAGCCAGGCGATCGTCCGCCACAACTACATAACGTGCTGTAAGAGGGGAGAAGAATACGGACAACTGATCGCTGGGTTTGTAGTCAAGACCAGGCGACAGCAGCACGTATGCAGGAGAGAAGAAGCGGGACACCAATGTAGGCTTGATAGAGTCTACGCCGGAATACAAATAACCGTCGGTAAACTGCGTACGTATGTCTAACAGGGCACTCAGATACAGGTTCTTACCGATCTCGTAGCCATATTTTGTGGTGATACCGATACGGTCATCACTCTTACGACCGCCAAGACTGGTCGTATTAACGTAACCATATGCGAGGTCCAGTACGTTATCCCAGTTATTTTTTCCTTTCTTGTAAAATGCATACGCATTCAGATTGGATGCTACGGAGAAGGAGAATTTATCACCACCCGCAGCCCAGTTGGTAAGCGTTCCCTGATTAATGTTCAGGTTGAAGATGCCACCTTTTTTCCATACGGCAGGTAAGGTATCGACAGCGTCTTTCTTGATTTTTCCGCTGGCTTCTTCTCTGGATGTTTTCATCCAGTCGCTTTGTGCGTACAGCACCTGGAAGCATACCAAAAAGCAAATAATAGTCAGGACGGATGTTCTCATCAGTGTAAAAAGTTGTTTAATGCTATGGATAATATAATTGCCGTTATATGGGCGTTACGAACATGCCGCGTCAATCGAACGCGGCCGCAAAGTTAGGAAACTAAAAGAGAATTTTTCCGGAGTTGGAAGAACAGCCGGATAAGGGTTCACTATCCGGCCGTTACAGGTTTATTTATTCTTCAGTGCGTCACGGATCTCCATGAGCAGCTTTTCTTCATTAGTTGGCGCTGGTGGCGCAGCTGGAGCTGCTTCTTTCTTCTTACGCATACTGTTCATGAATTTCACGAGCAGGAATATACAGAATGCGATCAGTATGAAATCGATGATACTCTGTACAAATGCGCCGTAAGCAAATACCGGTGCACCTGCTTCCTTCGCCTTTTCCAGTGATGGGAAATCGGTGCCCTTACTTGTATTCAGCAGCCAGAACTTGTCTTTAAAATTAATACCACCAGTGACAATCCCCAACACTGGCATAAAGATATTATCAACCAGCGATGTAACGATTTTCTGGAACGCACCACCAATGATCACACCGACAGCCAGGTCCATTACGTTTCCTTTCGTGGCAAACTCTTTAAACTCTTTGAAGAAAGACATATACAACTATTTTTTAAGGGTGAAGACAATCAGTTGCTAAGATAGCTATTATAAGTTATAACATTCAATCACATAACATTTACTGCTCCAGGTTAGGGTACTGCATTTCAAACGAACGCAGTGTATCCCTCAACGTTTGTGCCACCACGTATTCCTTGTACCAGTTTTTATCTGCAGGTACTATGTTCCATTTCACCTCGTTGCAATTTTCAATGGCATCTTCATATACCTTTCTGTATTCCTTCCAGAGTTTGGCCTCTACTGAATCGCTCTTATTGTACTTCCACATTTTACGCGGGTCTTCCAGTCTTTCCTGTAATCGTTTCGACTGCTCTTCCTGCGAAATATGCAGATAGAATTTAAGGATGGTCGTGTTGTTGTCTTCGCTTAACAGACGCTCAAAATTATTGATCGATTGCATTCTTTTTTCAGCAGTTTTATCATCTATCCATTTATGTACACGCTGTATAAGAATATCTTCATAATGAGAACGGTTGAACACCTGTATCATACCTTTCGCAGGTACGTGCCGGTGAATACGCCACAGGAAATCATGCTCTTTTTCTTCCTCGGTTGGCCCTTTGAACGACTTTACGTTAACGCCCTGCGGGTTCATATTCCCCAGTACCTTACGTATCAGGCCATCTTTACCGCTGGCGTCCATTCCCTGTAATACAATTAACACGGAGTGTTTATGTTCTGCATATAGCAGATTTTGTAATTCATCCAGTTCCTTGACGATTTCTTTAGTTAGCAGCTTGATAGCTTCCTTGTCTATTCCGTCGGGTGGAGTGGTGCTGATATCGGATAATCTGATCTTACTCATGCTGAAAGGGTTAGTTCATGTATTTGTAACAAAATACAATCCGAAGTGTTGCGGTAGTACGAAATTCTACTCATCCGTGTACCAAAATAATCGGACATTGCACCCTTAAATCAACCAATCGTGAACAACCGTGCCATTCACTGGAGTATTTTCCTTCTTTTATCACTCACCTGGGGTAGCTCTTTCATTCTGATGAAGATCGGTCTGCAGGCCCTTTCACCATATCAGGTAGCGAGCTTACGCCTGCTCAGTGCCGGTATTGCCCTGCTGCCTTTCTTTATAAAATTCATCCGTCAGACGCCGCTGAACAAAATACCCATGATCATCCTGTCGGGCGTTCTGGGCAACCTGTTGCCGGCATACCTGTTCTGTATAGCAGAAACGCGTATAGACAGTGCGTTGGCGGGTATACTGAATAGTCTTGTACCATTGATGTCACTGTTAGCGGGCTTTTTCCTGTTTCGTGCACCTATTGTAAAACAGCAGTTGCTGGGTATCTGTGTGGGATTGCTGGGGGTAGTCATGCTGTTTGCTGTGAAGGGAGTGGATGCCGGCTACTGGTATTACGGCCTCTGGATCGTGGTGGCCACGATCTGTTACGGGTTAAATATCGCATTGGTGCACCATCACCTGAAGGGATATAGTTCCCTGCAACTAGGGTCTATTGCGCTTTTCTTCTGTGCCGTTTTCGCGCTGCCTGTACTGCTCTTCAGTGGCTTTTTCGGTATCCTTTCAGGGCCATCCGTTCCCTGGAGCTCACTGGCTGCCAGTGTAACGCTGGGTATTCTGGGTAGCGGTGTTGCGTCCGTACTATTTTACATCCTGATCAATAAAGCGGGGGCGATGTTTGCCTCCATGGTGACCTATGCCTTACCGGTAGTCGCCATTGGATGGGGCCTGCTGGCAGGCGAACAGATATCCTGGCTGCAGGTACTTTGCCTTGGTATCATTCTGGCAAGCGTATATACTGTCAATAAAGCAAAACGCTGACCCATCGGATCAGCGTTTTGCCTACATCTTATATATAATAAGTTCTGTCCTGTTAGATAACCATGATATCTTTCTCTTTCTGAGCGGTGTGTTTATCTACCAGTTCAATATGTTTATTGGTAAGGTTCTGTACATCTGCTTCAGCATCCTTCGCGACATCTTCACTCAGACCATCTTTCTGCAGTTTCTTGATGCCTTCGATCGCATCTCTGCGGATATTTCTGATGGCGATTTTTGCCTGCTCACCTTCATTCAATGCACGTTTAACGAATTCCTTCCTTCTTTCTTCTGTCAGTGGCGGCAGGAACATGCGGATAATGATACCGTCATTCTGTGGGTTAATGCCGATGTTAGAGGCGATGATTGCCCTTTCAATTGGCTGAAGCATATTTTTTTCCCATGGCTGAACGGTCAGGGTACGGGCGTCTGCCACGGTGATGTTAGCTACCTGCGCGAGGGGAGTAGGCGAACCATAGTAGTCTACCGTGATTCCGTCCAGTATCTGCGGATTGGCTTTACCGGCCCTGATCTTGGTAAGTTCCGATTCCAGGTGTCCGATAGCCTTACGCATGGTTGCGGTGGCATCTTCTATTATTAACGTTAGATCTTCTTGCATAGCAAAAAATAATTAAGTGCCTGCAAACCTACAGGATTTATCTGAATTTGGAAAGGGGGAACGGAGGGGAAGGTCCCGGTACAGGATGACCGGGCCTGAAATTATTTGTCCTGAAGGATACCCTTTGTATTGACGCGCAGGATCTTTGGATGGTTAATAGCAGCCTGTGCTTCATTTGCTGCATCACTGATAGCAGAAACCGCCAGTGCACGCAACATCGCTTCTTTTCTCTTCTTCATCTGGTAAAGTACACCAGTCAGCAACAGGGCAGAACCCAGGATCACGCTTAACAGATATGCAGAACCTATATTCTGCAGTGCAAATGCCAATACGATATAACCAGCATTGATGGATACCATTACCACGGTTGTCTGTCTGTGGGTCAGACCCAGTTCCAGGAAATAGTGGTGGATGTGGTTACGGTCAGCCGAAAAAGGAGACCGTCCATGCATCATACGGATCGCAAAAACACGTAATGTATCGAACAGTGGCATTACCAGGATGGCAATGGCCACAATAGGAACAGCGTTTACAGGGAGTTTTCCTGCCGGATTACCTGCCACATCGATGAACTTGATCACCAGGATCGCATTCACCAGTCCAACCATCAGGGAACCGGTATCGCCCATGAAGATGCGGGCAGGAGAGATGTTATAGATCAGGAATGCTGCAAGACCACCTGACATTGCAAAGCCCATTACCGCATACAGCAATTCGCCGGTATACAGGAAATAGGTACCCATCACACCTGATACCAGCATACCGATGCTACCCGCCAGACCGTCGATACCGTCTATCAGGTTGAACGCATTGATAATTACCAGGAAAGTAAAATAGGTGAGCATCAGGCTGATGTAGGGAGGCAGGGCGTCTATACCCATGATACCGTACATGCTGTTGATCTGTAAATTACCGAGATATATAACGGCAAAGGAAGCCATTAACTGGCCAATCAGTTTCTTTAATGGGGAAAGACCTACGATATCGTCTTTCATTCCAACCATAAAAATAACTATAAAAGCAGCGACCATATACTGAAATGGAGAATCTGCAAAAGCTGGTACACATACCGCAGATGCCATCACAAATCCAGAAAAGAAACCTATACCCCCTAAAGTTGGTATACGTGCTTTGTGAGATTTTCTTTCGTCCGGTTCGTCATAAAGATGTTTCAACTCTGCAACCCTGATCAGTACGGGGATTGCAAAATAGGTTATAACAAAACTCAGGACAGTCGCAATTAAAACATTCTCCATGTTGGGAGGGGCTTGATTATTACAAAGATATTAATTTCAATCAAATGTGTATCACAAAAATAGGAAATTAAAAAGAATTGAGCCTTAGTCACTAAAAACTATTAGCTTAGAGACTAAATATGCCAGATTCTATCTAAATTCTATTAATTTAGCAATCTCAAAATTTGCAATTATCATGCCTCAGTTGAAAGACATAGCAACACAAATAAGACGGGATATAGTTCGTATGGTGCATGGCTGCCAAAGCGGTCATCCAGGCGGTTCTTTAGGATGTGCAGATTTCTTTACTGCGCTCTATTTCAAAGTGATGCAGCATAAGCCGCAGCCTTTTGAAATGGATGGTTTAGATCAGGACCTGTTTTTCCTCTCCAACGGGCACATTTCTCCAGTATTCTACAGCACTTTAGCCCACGCAGGCTATTTTGACAAGGCAGAACTGGCCACTTTCCGCAAACTCAACTCCCGCCTCCAGGGTCACCCAACTACACATGAGCACCTTCCAGGTATCAGGGTAGCATCAGGTTCCCTCGGTCAGGGTATGAGCGTAGCCATCGGTGCTGCACTCTCTAAAAAATTAAATAATGACGATCGTCTGGTATTCTCCCTCCATGGTGATGGTGAACTGGAAGAAGGTCAGAACTGGGAAGCGATCATGTTCGCTCCCCACCATAAAGTTGACAACCTGATCGTGACAGTTGACTGGAATGGTCAGCAGATCGATGGTACTGTTGAGCAGGTAGCAGGTCTGGGTGACCTCGAACCTAAATTTGCAGCTTTCGGTTGGAAAGTATTGCACATGGACGGTAACGACATGGATGAAGTGGTAGCTACCCTGGAAAAGGCAGTTAGCCTGACCGGTAAAGGCCAGCCAATTGTAATCCTGATGAAAACTGTGATGGGTAAAGGTGTTGACTTCATGGAAGGTCACCACGAATGGCACGGTATCGCCCCTAGTGATGAGCAGCTTGCAAAAGCGCTGGAGCAGTTACCAGCACCAGCAGAACTGGGAGACTACTAGTCTGTAAGAATCTGGCAATTACGAATGATAGATCAATGTGGTCTGCATAACACCACAAAAGACTTCGAATAAATAAAAGAGGCGGTCCCTTACGGTGGCCGCCTCTTTTATTTATTACCGGGCATAAAAAAGCCTCCGTCATCCGGAGGCTCCTTGTATATTATAATACTGATAATCAGGTTGCTTTTAATTCAATCCCCTGTTTTCCGGCTCTTCTGGCAGGATACCAGCTGGCCGCTCCGCCGATAACGATGATCGTCACGCTTACCAGGATAAAGTCCGAAATATGCATACTCACCGGATAGGCATTCACCAGGAAAGAGTCTTCCTCCAGTCTGATCAGACCAAAATGCTGCTGTAGCAGGCAGAACCCGATACTGATACCAAATCCGATAACGGTGCCAAAAGCTGCAATGATCATCCCTTCAGCCAGGAAGATACGGGTGATCAGCTGTGGACGTGCGCCCATTGCCTTCAGGATCGTAATATCCTTCTGTTTTTCCATCACCAGCATGTATAGACTACCGATCATATTAAAGGCTGCGATCACCAGGATAAAGCTCATGATCACATATACGGCCCACTTTTCCGTCTGCATAATGGCGTACAAGGCCTGGTTCTGCTCGTAGCGGGTCTGTAGATTGTAGTCCGTACCCAGTACTTCCTGTAAACGGCGCTTCAGCACATTGTCATCCAGTCCTGCAGTTCCTTTTACCTCCAGTGCTGACATTTCATCTTCATTCATGCCAAGCAGTCCACGCATGAACGCAATATTGGTAATAACGTATTTGCTGTTGAACTCCTGCTGAATGGCGAAAGAGCCGGCCGGATACAGAATACCGCTTCCGAGCGCATCTTCCGGTGTCGTGACACTGCTGACGTTCCTGCGGGGCAGATATACGCTAACGGGGGTCAGGTCTCTGTCTACATCCACGCCCAGCGCCATTTCCAGTTCAATGCCCAGCACAGCTGTATAGCCATCCTGTTCATTACCGGTTTCAAACTTACCCCGGGACATGCTTTTGTCGACAGCGGCCACTTTATTGTAGTTGCTGTCTACGCCCTTGAGGATAGCGATCGTCTGATCTCCCTGTCCGTAGCGCAATACCGCCTTTTCCTCTATCACTTCCGTCATGTAGGCAACACCTTTCACACCGGCAATCTGTTTCAATTGCGCCGGCGTGAGGGTAATACTTTTTCCACTTACTGCACTGATTTTTACAGAGGGGTAGAAAGTAGAGTATAAGGATTTCACCAGTCCTTCAAATCCGTTGAAAACGCTGAGAATAACGATCAGCGCGCCTGCACCCACCGCAATAGCCGAAACACTTACCCAGGCAATGATATTGATGGCATTGGTACTTTTTTTAGCCCTGAAATAACGGGATGCGAACTGCCAGATCAAAGTGAAGCTATTTTATTTGTTTTCCTTCCCTGCGTCGTCTTCTTTGATCTTTTTGAACAGCTCTTCCATTTTGAAGATATATTCCAGCGTATCATCGAGGAACAGCGTGATTTCGGGTATACGGCGTAATTGTTTGCCCACACGGTTGCCCAGGTCTTTCTTGATCTCACCCATTCTTTCCTTGATCCTGTTCACCATTTCATGGGAGTCAGCTATTTTGAACATGCTCAGGTACACTCTTGCCTCCAGCAGGTCCGGCGTCAACTTCACGGAAGAGATGGAGATCATACCCCCATCCACCACGTTGAATCCCATCCGCTGAAATATTTCGCTCAGTTCCTTTTGTAATAGCTGTCCTATTTGTTTCTGTCTTTTGCTTTCCTGCATAATGTTTAAAGATTTGAGATTGTATTAACTTGCACCCTTAATTCAATCTTCTCCGGCAAAGATAAGGAAACAGGCATGTGCTGACAGATATAAAATCGGTTCCTGCTCCCGGAAAAGCAAAACAGATAAGATAAATAATCGTAAGATGAAGACTTTTTTCAGGTTGCTGAGTTTGTCGAAGCCCTATCACCACTACGTTCCGGAATATGTTGTATACATTTTCCTCTATACGCTGTTCAGTCTCGTAAACTTCACCCTGCTGATCCCACTGATGGATACACTCTTTTCCACCGGTAAGCAGGAAGTGGTGACAATACTCCCGGATTTTTCATTTTCCTTCGCTTACTTTAAGCAGGTATTCTACTTCTATTATAATGAGTTGCTGGTACATTACAACGGCAACAAATTTGCCATACTTGTATATGTCTGCGGGATACTCTTCGTCGCTATTACGCTCAAAAACTTCTTTGGTTACCTGAGTCAGCGTGTACTGACCCGTGTGCGTGTCACTATGGTACGTAAGATGCGTGAGAAAGTGTTCCATCAGTACAGTACGCAGTCCCTCTCCTTCTTCCAGAACGAACGTAAGGGTGACCTGCTTTCCGTGATCAGCTCTGATGTAGTGGAAGTGGAAAACTCCGTGGTAACCTCTATGCAAACGGTACTAAGGGACCCATTTGTGATCATTACGACCTTCATTACCTTATTCTATATCTCGAAGGAGCTGACCTTCTTTACCCTTGTCTTCTTCCCGGTATCTGGTCTGATACTCAGTTCTATTTCTAAAAAACTGAAAAAGCAGTCCGTACTCAGTCATGGATTACTAGGTAAGCTCCTGAATATTACAGAAGAATCATTGTCTGGCATCCGTATTATCAAGGCATTTAATGCTGAGCGCTTCATCGGAAAGAAATTCGACAATGACAACAGGGCTTTTGCCCGTACCATCAAAGCGATGTCGGACCAGCGTGAAGCTGCCTCTCCGGTATCTGAGACCCTGGGGGTACTGATCGTGATCGTCATTATGTTGTATGGTGGTCGTTTGATCCTGGCCGGCGATCCTTCACTGACAGCTTCAGGTTTTATCGCGTACCTGGGTTTCTACTTCCAGATCCTGGCGCCGGCTAAATCTATTGGTAGCGCCTTTACCGCAATGCCTAAAGGTCTGGCTGCGGGTGAACGTGTACTGCGTATCCTGGACGCGCCTAATCCGATCACAGACAAAGCCAACGCAGAGACCCTGGCTGGCTTCGAAAAGAATATCGAGTTCAGAGATGTGACCTTTGCCTATAATGAGAAGCCTGTCCTGAAAAATGTTCAGCTGACCATCGATAAAGGCCGTATGATCGCCCTGGTAGGGAAGAGCGGCGCAGGTAAATCAACTATGGCTGACCTGATCCCACGTTTCCATGACGTGACTTCCGGAGCTATCCTTGTTGATGGAAAAGACATCCGCGATGTGAAAATGCATGATCTGCGGGCGCTGACGGGTATGGTTTCCCAGGAGGCTATTCTTTTCAATGATTCTGTATTCAACAATATAGCCTTCGGACAGGAAAACCCTGACAAGGAAGAAGTGATCAGAGCGGCTAAGATCGCCAATGCACATGAATTCATTGTGCAGCTGGAAAACGGCTATGACACCCCGATAGGTGACCGTGGTATGAAACTCAGTGGTGGTCAGCGTCAGCGTCTTACCATTGCACGTGCGATCTTCAAGAACCCACCGATCCTTATTCTGGATGAAGCTACCTCAGCCCTGGACACAGAATCAGAAAAACTGGTACAGGACGCCCTGGATAAACTGATGGAAAACCGTACCACTATTGTGATCGCACACCGTCTGTCGACCATCCAGCACGCAAATGAGATCATCGTCATGGACCAGGGAGAGATAAGAGAGAGAGGCACACACGATGAGCTGATCTCTAAAGACGGCATCTACCGCAAACTGGTAGAGATGCAGGAATTCAAATAATACAGCATATTACTCAAAAAAAGAACGGTGCATCCTCTGGTAGAGCATGCACCGTTTCTTTTTATGATAATTAATTATTCAATAATATCTCCTTTTAGTCCCTTCTCCAGTACATTTCAATTCCGGAACCGCCATTACCACGTTTGTAACCGGCCCGCAGGGCCTGCTGTGGTACTATTTTTGTGACCCATTGGCCCTATGTCCATGTATGGCCTGATAATATTTTTATCACCGGCCGATTATTCACACTAAACAAGCATTCACCTATGATTTCCATTATCATTCCGGTTCTGAATGAAGGGGCTACATTACGTCAGGTAATCAAAACCATCAAAAAGACGACAAGAAAAATTGAGATCATTGTGGTAGATGATAATTCCAACGACAATTCGGTTGAGGAAGCATTGAAAGAGAAAGTGCGCGTCATTACCAGCAGTCAGCGGGGCAAAGGGATTTCCATGCGGGAAGGTATGATGGCCGCCAAGAACGATATTGTCATGTATGTAGATGGTGATATCCTGACCTATCCGGACAATATAGTGGAACTACTGACCGATCCCATTATTGAAGGAAAGGCTGATTTTGTAAAATCCTATTTTGAGCGGCAGGCAGGCAGGGTCACACAACTCGTTGCCAAACCACTGCTCAGTATTCTTTTTCCCGAACTGGCGAATTTCAACCAACCGCTTAGCGGCATGATCGCAGCCAGAAAATCATTATTATCACAGGTACAGTTTGAAAACGACTACGGCGTAGATATCGGACTGCTGATCGACCTGCACCTACAGGGCGCCCGTATCACCGAAGCCAATATTGGTCGTGTAGAAAATGCCATGCAGACCTGGGAGCAGCTTAGCAAAATGTCCAGAGAGGTATCCCGCACCATTCTGCGTAAGGCTGAAAACATTCCACAGGAAAACCTGGAGACACTGGGTAATATCAATATGATCCGCGAGCAGATGGAGTATTCAATCCTGGAATCTATTGACAAACTCCACAAAATGGTCATCTTCAATCTCGATGAGACCATTTTCCGTGAGGATTACCTGATGGCGGCAGCTACAGAGTTTGGCTTCGAAAATACCTTAAAACAGATCAGAGGACACTTCTCCGATCCGGTATCTATTATCGAGCATACAGCGACCCTGTTCCAGGACAGGAATTTAGCGGAGCTGCTGGAGGTTGCAGATGAAGTATCACTGGTACCAGATATCAAAGCTGTTGTACGAGAACTCAAGAAAAGAGGATATACCTGTGGTATCATCACGGATGGCTTCGAATGTGTAGCCCGCCATGTGAAGAACAAACTGGGAATGGACTTCGTATTTGCTAACAAACTGCATCTCTTTAATAGCGTAGCGACAGGGGAGGTAACCATTCCAGAATATTTCCTCTGCCAGGATAAAAATCAGCCCACTCAGGCGCCGGTCTATTGTAAGAGCAATATATTAACCTATATTGCAGACAAATACCACGTCACTCCACAGAATATTATATATGTAGGCAGTGGTGCTGATGGTAGTCAATTGCTGAAAGAAGCAGGAATTGGCGTTGCATTTGATGCAGCAAACCCCGACGCAGAGAAAATTGCAGATAAAATTATTCCCGGCCCATGGATGGAACCGTTGTTGCAGATAGCCCAGGCCAGTCCTGAGAAGTTTAAGCTACGCTTACCGGCGATCAGCAAGAAACAGGCAAAAAGGATTGGTGTGGGAAGCCTTATCGGACTTGCGTCCGTAGGGTTAGTTTACCTGGCGGCCAGGCAGATTACTAAACGCAAAAAACAAGAGGTCTCATAAAGAACTTCTCCTTGAAGCCCCTGTTTATTTACACTGGCGTTCCTTCTGAAAAGAGGGGACGCTTTTTTTATGGCGTTAAATGGTATAAGGAACTTCTTATACCATTTAAGTACATCTATTTTGGTATAATAAACTTATTATACCGTAAATTCATGGTATAAGAGACCATTATACCACCAAATAATAACGCCCAATGCGTACAAATGATAAAATAAATGAAGAATTAGAAGCAGTTAAGAAAGTGCTCAGCGTTTTTCCCAATGGTGCGTCATTAGAAGAAATCAAAAACGCATGTACAATAAAAATCGATAAACGGGCTTTACAGCGGCGTCTTGAGAAGTTGCAACAACAGGGAATTATCAGTACCTCTGGTCAGACCAGATACATGAAATATCATTTGTATAGCCCAAATAAAATTATAACGCCAGGCATTCCTATTCCACTATCCAATTCAGGTATGCAGATCAGGTATAATGTCACACAACTCGTTACCAATCGAAAACCAGTAGGATACAATTTTGAATTTTTGACGCAATACCGTCCTAATATTGATAGCTATCTTTCAGAAGAAGAGAAAAAACAACTAGCGGAATTAGGTAAAACCGCGAGTTTGAGCCAGCCCGCAGGAACTTATGCAAAGGAAATTCTGCAGCGTTTATTGATAGATTTATCCTGGAATTCCAGTAGACTGGAAGGCAACACTTATAGTCTTCTCGACACACAGAGATTACTTTCACAGGGACAGTTGGCGGATAATAAAACTGCAGCAGAGACCCAGATGATCCTCAACCATAAAGATGCTATTGAGTTTATTGTACAGAATGCTGATGAAATCGGCTTTAACAGGTACTCACTCACCAACTTGCATGCATTACTATCAAATAACCTGTTGGCTGACCCAACAGCATCTGGCAGACTGCGTACATTTGGAGTAGGCATTACCAGTTCAGTATTTACACCTCTTGGCATTCCGCAGCAGATTGAGGAAATGTTTGAAATAATGTTACAGAAGGCTGCTGATATTAAAGACCCATTTGAGCAGGCTTTTTTCATCATGGTGCAGTTGCCTTATCTGCAACCTTTTGATGATGTCAACAAGAGGGTAGCCCGCTTGGCTGCAAACATTCCTCTGACCCGCCACAATCTTGCGCCACTGGCATTTGTAGATGTCCCAAATGATCTCTATATACAAGGAATGCTGGGAGTCTATGAATTGAATCGTGTAGACTTGTTGAAAGATGTTTTTGTGTGGGCTTACGAGAGGTCTGCACACAGATATGCGGCACTCAGGCAAGCATTGGGAGAACCTGATCCATTCCGTCTACAATATCGCGATACGATCCGCCCCCTTATCACCCAGATAATCTCAGAAGCAATGTCACAAAAAGAAGCAACAGGGGTTATTAGTAGTAAAGCAGCCTCCCTTCCTGAAAGCGATCGATTCAGATTTATTGAAACAGTGGAAACAGAATTACTTTCATTACATGAAGGCAATTTTGCGCGTTATCGGGTGAGACCATCGGAGTTTGCCCGCTGGAAAGAAATCTGGAATGCGAAAAATGGATGACCTATCCACACACCTCTCCCAAAACAAAAATCCTGATCTTCCCTCCGCTACCACTTCCTGGCGATGCCAGTCTGTGCTTAACGGATTTTAGATCAGGATTTTTTCCTATAACTGGATAAGTAATTACTTATTTGCTTTTCGCCAGTTTCGCTTCGATACTCAGCGTCGCATGCGGTACAGCACGCAGTCTGGCTTTATCGATCAGCTTACCGGTTACGCGGCAGATACCGTAAGTTTTGTTTTCGATACGCACGAGTGCTTTCTCGAGGTGATCGATGAACTGGATCTGGCGGCTTGCCATCTGGTTCAGTTGTTCTCTTTCCTGAGAACCGGAACCATCTTCCATGCTCATGTATTTGTTTTCGGTATCATCGGTACCTGCTTCATCTTTACGAGTGATCAGGCCCTGCAGATATACCAGTTCCTTTTTAGCAGCTTCCAGCTTTTTCAGGATCAGGTCTTTAAACTCCTGCAGATCTGTATCACTATAGCGGTAAACAGGACCGGACGGCTGTTCTGGCTGATCGAGAACAGATTTAGTAAACTCTGGTTGGTAGGTTACTAATGTAGCCGCTTTAGATGCGCCTTTTTTCTCAACTTTCTCAGTACGGTCAGCTGGCTTTTCAGCCTTTGCTGCTGGTGCTGCTTTATCAGCTTTTTGTACTTTGTCCGCTGGCTTTTTGGCGTCCTTAGCAATTACTTTTTCTTTATCGTCTTTTTTATTTACTGGCATTATTACTTCTTTTTCTTCTGGCTTGGAAATTAGTTTTTCTTTATCTGCAGTAACGCTTGGCGTCACCACTTTCTTTGTATCAGGCACTTTCGCGGAAGCCACTGGCTTAGCAGGAACCGTCGCTTTCTTTACTTCGCTCTGAGGCACCGCCGGTGCTGCTACGGGTGCTTTTTTTACTACAGATTTACTTGACGAAGCCGTCTGGGTAACTGCTGATTTTTTGGCAACAACTTTCTGAGTCGTAGTTGGCTTGACCTGTTTGGTGGCAACTTTTGGCGCCGAAGTTTTTGCAGCTGGCTTGGCAGGTGCAACCTTCTTCGTCGCCGGCTTGGCTGCTGCGGATTTTTTTACAGGAGTAACCTGTTTTGCCGCTGCTTTTTTAGCCAGTGCTACCGTTTTCTGGGTCTTTTTACTAGCAACTTTCTTGCTTGTTGCCATGGGATTAGCTTTTTTTGTTAACTAATACGTTGAATGTCAAATCATTTACTTCTATTTCAATTCCATCCTGTAATTCCGGCACTAATTCCAAACTATCTGCCAAAATTTCCGTGCAAATATAGTCATTATAGTTAATAATCGCCGATTTCAAGCTCTCGATTACTGCCACTTTTACCTGTATTCTGTCAGTCAGTTCGAAATCATTATCCTTCCTGATCTTCTGAATACGGTTGACTAATTCACGGGCATTGCCCTCATCCAACAACTCTGGTGTAATAGTAATATCGAGCGCCACTGTAAGTGGGCCCTTATTAGTTACGGTCCAACCGGGAATATCTTCTGAGATGATCTCTACATCAGATAACTGTATAGGCAGTTGTTCATCGTCGATCTGAAGGATAAATTCTCCGTTACGTTCGAGGGATGCGATATCGGCAGCTGAGAATGCACTAATGGCGGCCGCAACGGCTTTCATCTTTGCCCCCATTTTACCACCCAGGGATTTATAGTTTGGCTTGATCTTTTTCTTGATAAAACCTTCCGTTTCCGTAAGATACTCAATACCTTTCACATTCACCTCACTTTTTATCAGATCTTGAATTTTTTCAATCTGTTCTTTAATATGCAGATTTTGTACTGGTATCAGTATCTTTTGTAACGGCTGACGTACCTTAATATTTACCTTCTTTCTGAGAGACAGCACAAGCGACGAAATATCCTGCGCCAACTGCATCCTTTCTTCCAGGTCCGCATCTATCGCTGTTGTTACCGCAGATGGGAACAGCATATGGTGAACAGATGCCTCCGCATGGCGACCACTTACCTTGTTCAGGTTGCCAAATAACCAATCTGCAAAGAACGGTGACACAGGCGCCATTAAACGGGCCAGTGTTTCGAGACACTCGTACAAGGTCTGATAAGCAGATATCTTGTCCTGAGCGTACTCACCTTTCCAGAAACGGCGACGGCACAGACGCACATACCAGTTGCTCAGATGCTCGTCAACGAAGGACTGTATCGCCCTTCCCGCCTGGGTAGGCTCATAATCATCGAAATAACCTGTAACGTCTTTCACCAGTGTATTCAGCAGGGATATGATCCAGCGGTCTATCTCCGGGCGCTCTTCCAGCGGTACATATGCTTCGCTGAACGTGAATTTGTCCAGGTTGGCATACATCGCAAAGAAGTTGTACGTGTTGTACAGGGTGGAGAACAATTTACGTTGTACCTCACGAATCCCATCAATATCAAATTTCATGCTATCCCACGGAGACGCGTTGGTAACAAGGTACCAGCGTGTTGCGTCCGCCCCAAATTGTTCCAGTGTAGCGAACGGATCCACAATATTACCCAGTCGCTTACTCATCTTGACGCCATTCTTGTCGAGTACCAGACCGTTCGATACAACCGTCTTGTAAGCTACATTGTCAAACAACATCGTTCCGAGCGCATGCAGGGTATAGAACCAGCCACGTGTCTGGTCAACGCCTTCCGCGATAAAATCTGCCGGGAAGCTCTTCGCAAATTCTTCTTTGTTGTCAAATGGATAGTGCCACTGTGCATAAGGCATCGCTCCACTGTCAAACCAAACGTCCACCAGGTCCGGCTCACGATACATCAGCTGACCTTCGTGATCAAAGATCAGATTGTCCACCATCGGTTTATGCAGGTCGATATCTGCTAATGTTTCGTCAGTGATCGCTACGCAATAGCCGCTTACCAGATCAGTCAGGTAGAAATTAGCCAGCGCTACATCGACCAGGGTGATTTCCTCTTTCTGAATCTTCGCACGGACCTTATCTATATTAATAGTGAACAGTTCCTGCTCTTCCTTGCTCTTACCTGCGTGCTGTGCATTATGCGCTGCAACACGTTTGCTCAGCTCACTATCTGCATTCAGTACATCTGCCTTAAATTCATCTTTCTTCACAAACAGCAACGCACCTACCAGTTCATTCTTCGCACCCAGACATTTTTGTACAGCGCCTTCCGGACTATCCTGCTTCACTGCAACTGTTCTCCATACCGGCAGTGGCGTACCCCAGAAACGGCTACGGCTCAGGTTCCAGTCTACCATGTTCTCCAGCCAGTTACCAAAACGGCCTGTACCGGTAGAAGCTGGTTTCCAGTTGATGGTCTTGTTCAGTTCCACCATCCTTTCCTTCGCAGCAGTCGTACGGATGAACCAGGCATCCAGCGGATAGTATAACACCGGTTTGTCTGTACGCCAGCAGTGAGGATAAGTATGTTCGTATTTCTCTACTTTGAATGCACGGTTCTCTTTCTTCAGCTTCACAGAGATATCGACGTCTACGTCCTTATACTCCGGATCGCTCTTGTAATTCTTCACATAACGACCGCCAAATTCACCTACTTCATCCAGGAACTTACCCTGACGATCCACCAGGGTCAGTATACCGATGTCGTATTTCTGTCCTACGCGATAGTCATCCGCACCAAAAGCAGGAGCGGTATGTACGATACCTGTACCATCTTCTGTTGTTACGAAATCGCCCAACAGGACACGGAACGGATCGCCGGACTCAGGCTGTACGTATGGCAGCAGCTGCTCATAACGGATGTTTTCCAGCTGACTTCCTTTGAATACGGACAATATCTGCCATGGGATGATCTTATCGCCTTCATTATAGGCAGCAAAATCACCGTCTTCACCTTCCTGTTTGAAATATTTACCCAGCAGGTCTTTCGCCATTACCACAAACTGAGGCAGGTGAGTATATGGATTGAACGTGCGTACCAGGGTGTACTCGATGTTAGCACCTACGGTCAGCCCCAGGTTGGATGGGAGTGTCCATGGGGTAGTGGTCCAGGCCATGAAGAATACTTCTGCATCAGCAGCAATTTTTCTTGCCGCTTCAAACAGAAATGCAGAGTTGTCAGCTTCTATCGCTTTAAACATCGCTACGACAGTGGTATCTTTTACCTCTTTGTAGCAACCCGGCATATTCAGTTCATGTGAACTCAGACCAGTACCTGCAGCCGGAGAATATGGCTGGATACTAACGCTCTTATATAACAGGTTCTTTTTATACAGTTCGCTCAGACACCACCACAGACTCTCGATATAGTTATTGTCGAAAGTGATATATGGAGATTTCAGGTCAACCCAATATCCCATCTTACGGGTCAGGTCATCCCACTTGTCTTTGAATTTTAATACTTCTGTGCGGCAGGCCTTATTATAGTCCTCAATGGAAATTGTTTTACCGATAGCTTCCTTGGTAATACCGAGCATTTTTTCTACACCCAGTTCCACAGGTAAACCATGGGTATCCCAGCCACCTTTACGTTTTACCTGGAAACCGTTCATTGTTTTGTAACGGCAAACCAGGTCTTTCAGGGTACGGGAAATCACGTGGTGAATACCAGGCATACCGTTCGCACTAGGCGGACCTTCATAAAATACGAAAGGAGTGGCGCCTTCGCGAATGGATATGCTTTTCTCGAATGCCTGGATTTCCTCCCAGTGCGCCAATATATCCTTCTCTATCTGCGGTAAATTCAGCTGATTATATTCCTGATATTTGCTGGCCATAAAACAATTCTCCGCCCTTTGACGTTATTAAAAATATGTTGATTAAAATTCTGCAAAGTTACGGATTTTACAGCAGCCTAGAAGAGACCGTGTCACTAAAAAGATGGTTTTGCTTTTAATTGTGGTTTTTTTTTGTATTTTTACCGGGCATTAGTTCGTTGATTACTTTTTGGCATTGTTTTGGTAATTACGACGGAAGAATAAGTTGAAAAACTCAACCCAATTGAAAAACCATATCTGATTATTTATGAAAAAGTTAGTATTAATAATTTGTGTGGCACTCATATCTTCCGGCACAACTTTTGCACAAAAGAAATCAGCAAAAAAAACAAAGAAGGTAGTTGCGAAAAAAGAGATAGTAGCTCCTGTCGTAGTAAAAGATGCTTTTCAGCAGAACTTTTCAGGCACAGAAGCGAAGTGGGCGAAGAACTACAGCGGACATTGGGTAGCGAACTTTACTAAAGAAGATGTAAAGACTGCGGCCGAATATGACGCTGATGGTAAGTGGATAGCAACCCGTAGCACTTATGCAGCAGACAGGCTTCCCGAAGCGGTTGCCTCTACGCTGAGATCGAAATATCCAACCGCTACTATTAAGGACGGTTCGAGAATTGAAAGATCTGACGTAGCTGCATATTATAAGGTTAATATTCAGGACAACGGTACAGAGAAATCTGTGTTAGTGAACGAAAGTGGCACCGTTGCAGAATAATTAACCACATTAATTTGTATTTCATAGGTATAGGGATAAATAGGACAGACCCTGCTCTTTTGGGCGGGGTTTTCTTTTTTTATATATGTCGATATCCCATTCTGTCACCTTTCGGCACACAATGTCATACCTAACGACTATCTGACGTAATAACTGAAATTCAGACAGTACTCAATTTAGTATAAATTCCTGTTAACCAGCCCCATCTTTACGTATTTTTTTCTACAGACTGTACAATACATCACCATCCACAGTCCTCATTTCCACGCATCCGGATAGCACCACTAATTATTATTATTGTATTTCACCCGTTCTGATATTGGTTTGATAATACTTATCCTACGTTCATCCTACGTTCAGGAACGTAGGACGAACGTAGGATAAGTATTATCTAAACGGCATCTGAACCAGATCAGCTGAACAATTATTTATCCCGGGAACAATAGTATATGAAGAACAATGACAGACACATAGATAACTTGTCCAAAAACAAAAACCGTCTCGTGAGACGAGACGGCTTTATGTAATTACGGTAGAAAACTTACTGAACAAAAATGCACTTTTCCAAAAGGTCAAAATTGGTATTATGAGGTGCAAAAATCGATGGCTTTACTCTTTTTTTGCTCAGTAAGCTTTCTCCATGGTCAAATCTGATAAGGAAGCTTATAAGGAAGATCGGGATAGATATCTGCCGATCGTGATACAAAGAAACGCCAATATTCCGGGGAGTGTTTTTGTATTCGGGAAAAGTAATGATCAAATCGGGAAAAGAAACTACACCTAGTATTCGACACCACCTCAAACCTTACACAACCAACTGAATATCACATACATAAAATAAAAAAGCCCGATCGTATCCGATCAGGCTTCCAAGTATTTTTGCGTATTTCTTTTATCTCAGCAACAACTCACATGGTTTCAGTCCTGTGTGCTTCTTGAAAGCAGTGGAGAAGTGCGAAATACAGGAATAACCCATCAGGATCGCTACCTCAGAAACAGACATGCCTCTTTCGTACAACAGGCTTTTTGCCTTTTCCATTCTCTCTTTCTGGAAATAATCATAGATCGTAGTGCCATACATCGCTTTGAAACCTTTTTTCAGGTAACATTCATTCATCGCAACACGACGAGCCAGGTCACGGATGGTGATCGGTGCATCCAGCTGTTCCAGTAATATCTCTCTCGCTTTTTCGATCTTTTCACGGTCTTCCAGCTGTGTCAGGAAACGACAACCATAACGGTCGTCCGTATCATTCTGTACAAACTGGTCAGAGCTGAACAATAACAGTTCCAGCGCTTTACTCTGCAGGAAGATATTCTTCAACGCGCCATCATAATTATGATGTACCATCTGCTCCAGCACCTCTTTGGATTTAGTGCTGGGTTGAATTGTCTTCACAAAAGGTTTGCGGGACTGCATGTCAAAAAGGGTAGAGTTGGTAGACCCTTTTTGCAGGGATTGTATGAAAGAAGGCTGAAACCTTACAGTGATCATATCAATGGATGGAGACTTCTGTACACAGTTGTCTTTATGTCCACCAGCACATACCTGATCGGTACAACCCGGATTCTGACAATATTTATTGCCGGCAACACAATAGCGTAACTCGATGGCGGCAGTCTGACCACGTTTGGCAGGTTGATATACCACCATGGCAATATCTTCTACCGGCAACGGACGATCATACGTAAACCGTTGCAATGTAAAGTCCAGACAGTCCGGCACCGCTACAGCGTCGTTTTCTGCCAGCTGCAGCTGATCGCTCATCGCGGGCTGCCTGATAGCCAATGCTAATATATCCTGTACCTCTTTCACGCCTTGCATTTTGTTAAAACCGTCACAAAAATAGGCATTCAAAATTTATTCAAAAACGTTTTGACATTCAGGTTACAATAGCAACCCCTTCAAAACAATGGTTAAATTAACATAAACGAATATAATACAAATACTTACGATTTATTGATGAACTTCAATATTTTTAATTCGCAGTAGAAAAAAAACACCCGCTTTCTATTTTCTACTACCTGGCTGTAGGGACAATGGTACGAATTTCGTCTATATTGTATATGATGCAGAAAAGATCCTTTTTCAAAAATATCTGGGTGAAAATCGTCCTGAGCTTCGTGCTGCTGATAGCACTGATACTGGGAGCCGCATGGTACATCGGGCACCGCTGGAACAGGCAGATCCAGTGGCAACTCCGGTCATATATAATGGACATGTCGGACAGTTTGTATACCCTTCGTTACGCCGACATGGCCTTAAACCCCATTACCGGTAGTCTCAGCCTGGAAAAGGTAAGCCTGATCAGGGATCCCGACGTATATAAACGTCTACAGCAGGAGCAGAAAGCGCCAAAGCTCATCTACAGTTTTACCGCCGACAGGATTTCGCTCAGCTATTTCAGGGTATGGCGCTATTTCATGAAAAAAGAACTGAGCGCAGGGTCACTGGTTTTTGAGAACCCGGTTGTCCTGATGGAGTACAATACCACGAACAAGGATACCTCTGCACCCAAAAATGCCTATCAGAATATTTCGACTAAAATAAAGTCGCTCTACCTGGGCGACCTCCGTTTTGATCATACCAACCTGAAATACACGGTCATAAAACCTGACAGCGGACTGGTCATGACACATTTGGAGGACCTGCGCATCCAGGTCAAGGACTTCCTGATCGATTCCATGGCGCTGGAAGACCCGACACGCTTCCTGTATGCCCGGAACTATGAATTTGGTTTGAAAGAATACCGTTACCGGACACCTGACAGCCTCTACTGGATGCACGTCAAAGACGTTGTCTACAGTGCTGAAGAACAAACGCTACGGATCGGGCAATTTGCCGTAGAACCCCGCTACGCGAGAGCGCAATTTGACATCAAAGCAAAAACACAACGTGACCGCTTTGACGTAAAACTCAATAATATCGAACTGGCGCAATTACAACCCAGGATGCTGCTGGAGAACCAGGTGATATGGGCCAATAAACTCACTATCGGCAGCGGCGAACTGGATATCTACCATAACCGGAAGTTACCGGATGGTCCGGGTAACAAACTGGGAGGGTACCCCAACCAGCTGTTCAAAAGACTGGCCGTACCTATATATATAGATACAATGATCGGGAAGAAGACCGAACTGACCTATACGGAAATCAGTCCGAAGTCGGAAGAAGCCGGCCGGCTCAGTTTCAAACATGTACATGGTATCTTCCGGAATATTACCAATATAGATAGCATGGTGGCCAAAAATGCGCATATCACGGCGGATATCAATGCCATTTTGATGAATAGTGGTAAACTGAGGGCGCATTTTGACTTCTCGATGAAAGATAGCAGCGGTTCATTCGGCGTTTCCGGGCAGCTAAAAGATATGGACGGCCGGGAGCTGAACCCCGTGCTGAAGCCCTTAGGTATGGTGGAGATCAAGTCCTGCCAGATACAGGACCTGACTTTCAATATGTCGGGCAATGAAAGAAGGGCTTCCGGACAGGTAAAATTCCTGTACAGCAACCTGAAAGTGAATATTTTAAAGAAAAAAGACGGTTCACATGAGTTTAAAAAGAAAGGGCTGCTGAGCTTCCTGGCCAATGCCCTGGTGATCAAAGACGCCAACCCGGACGGCGGAGAAACGCGCCTGGCGCACCCCAGGTATGAAAGAGACATCACCAAGTCCTTCTTTAACCTGGTCTGGAAGACCCTGTTTACCGGGATCAAAGAGACTGCGCTGGGGGAAAATTCCCCTATCTGATTTCGCAATCGAAAATGTGGATATCAACGATTCAAAAACCATGTGTTAAATATGGAAATAAGCCTCATTTTTCGTATTTTTGCACAATTCACGAGGATTCAAATCTAAACACATTTTACACCCAAATATGAGCGAAGAATTAGTGCAAGCACCTACCCCTGCCAGCAGTGGCTATGATGCGGGTAGTATACAGGTATTGGAAGGCCTGGAAGCGGTGCGCAAGCGCCCGGCCATGTATATCGGCGACATTGGTGTCAAAGGGTTGCACCATCTTGTATATGAGGTAGTGGACAACTCCATCGATGAAGCCCTTGCCGGTTACTGTAAAAATATCAGTGTAACTATCTGTGAAGATAACTCCATCCTGGTAACGGATGACGGTCGTGGTATCCCAACCGGCATGCACCCTAAAGAAGGACGTTCCGCACTGGAAGTTGTAATGACAGTGTTACACGCTGGTGGTAAATTCGATAAAAATACATATAAAGTATCCGGTGGTCTGCACGGGGTGGGTGTGAGTTGCGTAAACGCACTCAGTGACAAACTCCATGTAACCGTACGCCGTGAAGGAAAATTATTTGAGCAGGAATACCAGCGGGGTGTACCACAATACGCTGTCCGCGAGATCGGTATTTCCGATTCGACCGGTACGACCGTTCACTTCAAACCGGATAATGAGATCTTTAAAGAGACCATTTATAACCGCGAAATCCTGGCTGGCCGTCTGCGTGAACTGGCTTACCTGAACCGTAAGATCAAGATCACCCTGACTGACGACCGCGAAAAGGATGAAGCAGGCAATTCTATCACTGAAACTTTCTACAGCGAAGGCGGTATCATCGAATTCGTACAGATGCTGGACCGTAACGGCCGTCGTAATGGCCTGTTACCTGATCCGATCTTCATCGAAGCACACGATGCAAGCAGCAACGTAGCAGTTGAAGTAGCGGTGATCTATAACGACTCTTTCAGTGAGAATATCTTCTCCTACGTAAATAACATCAACACGATCGAAGGTGGTACACACGTAGCAGGCTTCCGCCGTGCTATTACCCGTATCTTCAAGAGCTATGGTGATAAGAACAAAATGTTCGAAAAAACCAAGATCGAAGTAACCGGTGATGACTTCCGTGAAGGTCTGAGCGCTATCATCAGCGTAAAAGTACCAGAACCACAGTTCGAAGGCCAGACCAAAACCAAACTCGGTAACTCCGATGTAATGGGGGTTGTGGACAGTTCTGTAGCAGCTGTACTGGATGCTTATCTCGAAGAACATCCACGCGAAGCCAAGATCATTATCAATAAAGTAGTACTGGCGGCACAGGCGCGTGAAGCAGCCCGTAAAGCACGCCAGATGGTACAGCGTAAGAGCGTACTGAGCGGAAGCGGCTTACCTGGTAAACTGGCTGACTGCTCTGAAAATGATCCTGAAAAATGTGAACTGTACCTGGTTGAGGGTGACTCCGCAGGCGGTACGGCTAAACAGGGACGTAACCGTAGCTTCCAGGCGATCCTGCCACTCAGGGGTAAAATCCTGAACGTGGAGAAAGCCATGGAGCATAAGATATATGAGAATGAGGAGATTAAGAACATCTTCACTGCACTTGGCGTAACCATCGGTACAGAGGAAGATGATAAAGCCCTTAACCTCTCTAAACTGCGCTATCACAAGCTGATCATCATGACGGATGCTGACGTGGATGGTAGTCACATCGCTACACTGATCCTGACCTTTATCTTCCGTTATATGAAGGCAATGGTTGAACAGGGTTATGTGTACATCGCACAGCCACCACTTTACCTGGTGAAAAAGAGCAAGGAACAGATCTACGCATGGACGGAAGAAGACCGTAAAGCAGCTATCGCAAAGATCGCAGGCGGTAAAGAAGACAGCGTAACGATCCAGCGTTATAAAGGTCTTGGTGAGATGAACGCAGAACAGCTGTGGGAAACTACCATGAACCCGGATAACCGTACCCTGAAACAGGTAACCATCGAAAGCGCTGCAGAAGCAGATCGCGTATTCAGTATGCTGATGGGTGATGAAGTTCCACCAAGAAGGGAATTCATCGAGTCACATGCGAAATATGCAAAGATCGATGCATAATATTTGAAGTGTTTACTCACAATATAAAAGCCCTGGTCCGATCAGATCAGGGCTTTTGCTTTTTATACGCGTTTCTGCTCCCCTTTCTTTCTTCCTCATTCCCAGTCAGTTCTCATTTTATTGCATCATACCTGTTAAAAAACTTATAAATAATTTATTTAATTCATCATAAAGTAGCTAATTTGCACTCCTATTTATCACTATACCTGAAGAAACTACCTATCCTATGAAACTCTATTCCCTGCTGGGATTCCTGTGCCTCTGCCTCATTACTTTCGCATCCTGCCAGAAAGATAAGGCTGTACTGGCATCTGGTTCCTGTGAATTCAAATTTGATGGTGCTTCCTACTCAGCTAATACCGCATACGGAGAAGTGTTTGACACGACCGTAGTAGGTAAGAAAGTGTTAATGATACAAGGACTGACCAGTAGCCTGAACAGTGCTATCATGATGACCGTGATCTTCCCTGATACACTGAAGACAGGCACCTTCACCAATGCAGAAAATGCAAGTGTGATATTTACTTCTTCTTTATCAGCTTCTGATACTTACGAAAGCAAAACAGCGACAATAAAAATTACAAGCATAAATAGTAAATATGCCGAAGGCACATTCGACGGCATTTTAAACAATGGTGAATCAGAAAAGCCATTAACGGACGGAAAGTTTAAAATAAATATTAATTGATCATCGTTTTTTTGAAATCTTTTTCCATCGTGTCCCGCCTTTCAAGGCGGGATTTTTTTTTGGTTAATATCCGTCTATAGATAGTCAAGAATCATAAAAAGGTTAGCCCCCTTCCAATATTACATTTGAGTACATGTCATTTTAAGTCATTTGCGCAGATGACGGGATCAGTTATTTAGAGGGGAAATCACAAAAACCAATATCTAATCTCGTTGTATGAAAAGAAACGTATTTCACCTGCTGGCGTTGCTTGCGGGACTGCTGATCTATTCCTCAGCAATAGCACAAACAAGGGGAATAGATGGAACAGTGACCGATGAAAAAAAGCAGCCGATCAGCTTCGCCTCCGTCATCATCAAAGGCACATCAAAAGGGACAACTACTGCGCAGGACGGCTCATTTAAACTGGAAGTATCCCCCAATGCCATACTCATTATCCGCGCTGTCGGATATAACCTGCAGGAAATCCCTGTTAATGGTGAACAACACTTCAATATCACGCTGACAGAAAACGCCAGCGATCTGAATGAAGTGGTAGTAACAGCATTGGGCGTAAAGAAAGAAAAAAGGAACCTCACATTCAGTGCACAGGAAGTAAAAAGCGATGAGATATTACGCGCAAAAGAACCAAACGTACTGAACTCACTGACCGGAAAGGTAGCCGGTGTGCAGATCACAAGTTCTTCTGGTATGCCAGGCAGCTCCGCGCGTATAGTCATTCGTGGTATTACCTCTATATCTGGCGAAAACCAGGCACTGTTCGTAATGGATGGCGTACCTATCAACAATGATGAAAGTGGTGGCACCTATAATGGCGGTTCCGGTACCAACAGACTAGCTGATATTGATCCTTCCACCATTGAAAGCATTAACGTATTAAAAGGCGCTGCAGCTACTGCATTATACGGCTCCGCCGGTGCAAGAGGCGTAGTACTGGTCACCACAAAAAAGGGAGCCGCCGGCCGTAAACCAGTAGTGACATTATCATCCGGTTTGTCTTTCGAAAGGACCATTTTTCCTGACCGCCAATATCTGTATGCACAGGGAGACAAAGGCGTATTCTATGACGGAGAAACCATGAAAAGCAGCACCTCATGGGGCCCACGCATGGATACATTAACAGTGAACGGACAAAAAATAAAAGCACATAATCCGCTGGAAGAATTCTTCCGGACAGGTGTGACTTCCAATAGTACTGTCAGCGTATCAGGTGGCGGAGCGACATCGAATTATTTCATGTCTTATTCCTACTTCGATCAGAAGGGAACAATACCGGTCACTTCGTATAAACGTCACAGTTTATTCACTAAATACAACACACAGATCATAGACAAACTAAACGCTACTTTTCAGTTGACGTACAGCACTGCCAACAACAAAAAAGTACCGGAAGGTTATGGGCTTGAATCTCCGCTGTGGACGATCTTTACAGCACCTGTATCATATGATCTGAAACCAGCGCTGAATCCCGACGGGTCACAGCGTTTGTACCGTTACAGCCGTAACAATCCTTACTGGGTACTGGACAATGTATTGAATACAACTGTTGTAAACAGGTTCCTGCCGGTATTTACTTTTGTGTATACGCCGTTTGAATGGTTATCTGTTACTGAACGCGCAGGCGCTGATATCTACACTGATCAGCAGACCTATCACGTGAATACAAATGACATTACTTACGCAACAGGATTAACGTACTACAACAATAAAAACTTCAGACAGTTCAATCACGATTTTATCGTTCAGGCAAGACAACAATTTAACAATACAAATGTCAGTCTGCTGTTAGGTAATAACGTCTATTCAGAACATGGGGACTTTATGACCGCATTAGGTCTGGGACTGGCAAAACCAGGCTATTATAACATGGCCAGCGCTTCTTCCATCACCTATACAGGAACAGAGTATCTGAGGCGTAAAACAGGCTTCTATGCGCAGGCAGAAGTGGATTATAACCGTATGTTAGTATTGTCGCTGACGGGAAGATATGATGGTAGTTCTGTATTATCCTCCGAAAACAGATACTACCCCTATGGTTCCGTAGCAGGTGGATTTATCTTTTCAGAATTATTCAAGGACAAACTGAAAGACGTTATCAATTTTGGTAAAGTAAGGGCATCGTTTGCCTCTGTTGGCAACGATAACGTAAAAACATATGCTACGACAACACCCTACTATCAGGCAGTGATCTATGGAGATGTGAGCAGCAATCTTACCTTTCCCTACAATGGCCAGAATGGCTTCCTTATCAGCTCATCATTGGGTAACCCGAATCTGAAAAATGAACTACAGAAAGAGTATGAGCTGGGACTGGAAATGAAAATGTTCAAAAACAGGATCGGACTGGAAGCCTCTTATTTCAACAGACGTATGACACAGGGTATTGTTGAAAACATCTCGCTCGCAAACTCAACTGGTTATGCCAGCACGACCATTAACTCTGCAAAAATGTCGACCAAAGGCGTGGAAGTATTGCTGAATTTAACACCTGTCACTACCAAAGATTTCAACTGGGATGTAACGATCAACTACACAAAACTGAAACAGAAAGTCGAAGAGATCAGCCCCGATCTGGACCAGACAAGCATTGGCAGTATTTATGCAAAAAAAGGAGAACCCTGGGGATTGATCTTCGGAACGAAATACGCGCGTACGGCAGATGGTCAGTTACGTATCAATGAAGCGGGATTACCTTACGCCTCCGGCGAATTTGATGTAGTCGGCAATATCACGCCGGACTGGATAGGAGGTATCACCAATCAGTTCCGCTACAAACAATTCAATTTAAGCTTCTTTTTCGACACCAAACGAGGCGGAGATATACTGAACTCAGATGATGGGTACGGGCTCTATTATGGTAGCTCAAAACAAACAGAAAAGCGGGAAGACAGGGTAGTATCCGGCGTGAGTGATGCAACCAATGCGCCGAACAAGCAGGTAGTAACGGGACAGGCTTATTTTCAGCAGATCAGCGGTATTACAGAAGCATTTATTCAGAATGCTTCCTATATCAAACTGCGTAACGTGAGTCTTTCTTATACATTCAGAAAAGGCGCCGGCGGACGCACTCCATTCAAAGATGCATCTATCGTACTGACCGGCCGCAATCTCTGGATACACAAGGACAAAACATTTACCGGTGGTGATCCTGAAGTAAACTCATGGGGCGCCGGCAATGGTGGATTAGGTGTGTATACTTTCTCTGCACCAACCGCCCGTTCATTTGACTGCACATTAAAATTCACGTTCTAGTAAACTACGCAACATGAAAAGACCATTCATCACAATAGCATTGCTGGCAGCAATTACACTGTCTGCCTGCAGCAAATACCTTGACGTCAACCAGAACCCGAACGTACCTTCTGACGTCTCTGAATCGCTTTTACTGGCGCCACTGGAAGCAGGTGTTTCTCAATATATCGCAGCCGGGAATGCCGCCACACTGGTGAATCAATGGATGCAGAACTGTGTACCGAATCAGCCGATGCCGAATACGGCCAATTATATGGTGACCAGTTCAAACTTTGACGACTTCTGGAATTCATTCTATGTCGTTGTTCTGAACAACGTCACTATACTGGACAAGCAGGCGACCGCCAATGGTAATCTCAAATACGCAGGTATCGCGAAAGTATTAAAGGCATATACACTCGGCACTGCTACTGATCTATGGGGTGATATTCCAAATGCGACCGCATTTTCCGGCACTGGCAATACTACACCGTCCTATGATAAACAGGAAGACATTTACAAGAGTATACAATCATTGCTCGACGAAGCGATCACACAGTTACAGTCAGATGCAGGAAGTACGCCAGGCACAGATGATTATTACTATGCCGGCGATATGAACAAGTGGACAAAGATGGCATATACGCTGAAAGCAAGGTATTATATGCACCTGACAAAAGCACCGGGCTATGATGCAAAGACACAGGCCAATCTCGCACTGACAGCGCTCAGTAATGGCATGAGCAGTAATGATGATGACTGTTCATTTGCTTATAACGGATCGTCTACCTCTTCTAATGCCTGGTATCTGCACTTCTACAACACCTCTACTTTGGTACTGTCATCGCATTATGTGGATTCACTGGTGAAGTATGCTGATCCGCGTTTGCCATCCCTGGTCAGCAGAGCAGAGAATACCGGTAAATACAATGGGAACGTGATCGGTTCAGGCGCTGGCGCATTACAGGATTTTTCCATTGCCGGCAATTTCTACGGAGCGATCGGATCGAAGGTCTATATACTGAACGCAGCGGAAGCATTATTCCTGAAAGCAGAGGCCAACTATATCACATCAGGATATAGTGCTGCTCAACCAATATTCAGACAGGCAGTGGCCGGTAATATCCTTAAACTGGGTGTTGACACCAACAGTGCGGCCGCACAGACCTTCTTATCGAAAAGAGGTACACTGACTGCGAATAATGCCCTGCAGCTGATCATCGAAGAAAAAGCGACCGCTAATTTCCTTTCTGTTGAGAACTATACAGACTGGAGACGTACCGGTTATCCGGCACTGAAAATGATCCCTAACAATACGGTAACAAGTTTGCCCCGCAGATTTCTGTATCCGTTGAATGAGATCAGCGCCAATCCACAGGATTTACAAAAAGCAAAACTCACCGACAAAGTATGGTGGGATAGCTGATATAAATGGCTATGTAAAAAATAAAGGGAGCAGCGGTAAAGCATGCTCCCTTTTTCTATTTATGCGACAGTAATTACTTGATGAAGAACACCGCTCTTACCTCTGCACGTACTTTTATTTTCTTGAAAGCAGCAGGATCTGCAACTGCATCAGCCGCCATTAAACGGGCATTAGAGAAAGCCACTGGCTGTACATCTGCATAGCTATCAGTGTTGATCTCCTGTACTTCCAGCACACCACCGATGTTATCACCGATCGCTTCCAGCATATAGGTAGCTTTTGCTTTTGCAGCCTGTAAAGCTTTTGTTTTTACCTGTTTGCGGTAGTCTTCCATTTTGCTGTGTGTATAGCTGCTGATGTTTACGCTTTCAATACCTTCGTCATCTACACCACCCAGGATGCTGTTTACTTTATCCAGGTTGCTCAGTTTAAGACGGTATTGTTTACGCGCCATGAAATCAGGGTCTTTTTTCTTTTTAGTCCACCACTGGTCATAGTTAGTACCAAATACATTCGCGATAGTCAGATCGCCGGCAGGGATACCAGCTTCTTTCACCGCTTTCTGTAACTGGAGCTCCAGTGTATTCATGTCTACTTTAGTTGTTTTATTCTTGAACTCGCGGAGGGAGATATCGAGATATATCTCATCAGGAGTAATTTCGATCTCTGCGGAGCCTGTTACTTCGATTTTCTTAACAGGAGGCCTGTTGTCTGTCTGCTGTGCCTGACTGAAAGTTGCTACAAGTATTCCTGCCAGTAAAAACATTACCTTTTTCATACTGTTGTGATTTGATGTTAAAATGAATATTAGTTTCCGTTGTTTGCCTATATGATGCGATAAAATATCCTGATTCCATAAAGGGGTAAAAAAATATTTTCCCAGTATACCAGTGCTCAACACTTTATGATTAAAGATATATGGAGTATCTGCCTGTAACGTGCAAGTCGGGGATATGTTACACTGATTATTTTTTTTATTTTACTGACACAGTATTAGCCTATGACCAGAGCATTGTTGCTTACAGCAGGATTGTGCTGGCTTCTTTTTTTATCCCATACAGCGGTACATGCTCAACTACAGACCCCATATATATTGAATGGGGCTGCGACACAACGGACTTGTAATTGTTATGTGCTTACAGAAGATCAGGGTACTTCGAGCGGTACAGTATGGAATAAGAATAAGATCAGCCTGAATAATTCCTTTGATTATTATTTTGATGTAAACCTGGGTTGTAAAGATGAAAACGGTGCCGATGGCATCGGTTTTATTCTGCAAACGCAGGGTACAAACCTTGGGGCCACAGGTCAGGGTATAGGCTTTCAGAATATCAGACCTTCTCTCGGTGTTATTATAGATACCTGGCAGAACATGGATGACGGCGATCCTTACTACGATCACGTATCCATCCAGATCAACGGCGACATATCACATAGCAGTCCGAACAACCTGGCAGGGCCTGTTACGGCACTGGCAAACAATGATAACATTGAAGACTGTAACTGGCACATCTTCCATGTTAAGTGGAATGCAGTCACCAAAGAACTGGAAGTGAGTATGGACGACTCCCTGCGCTTAAGCATACAGAAAGACCTGGTGGCAGAAGTGTTTGGTGGTGATCCGATGGTATTCTGGGGTTTTGGCGCAGCAACAGGCGGCGCTTCCAATAAACAACAGTTCTGTGCTGCATTGCGTCCACAACTGGAATTTAACAGCAATCAGCTCTTTTGCGATGGCTCCGCCATTGTCTTTGCAGATAACTCAAAATCATTTGGCAGCATTACACGCTGGCGCTGGGACTTTGGAGATGGCACTACCGCTTCCGTACCTGATCCTCCACCACATCAATACGCCAAACCAGGCAAATACCAGGTGAAACTCCTTATAGAAGATAATAGCGGCTGTGTATCAGATACCATGAAACAGGACCTTACCATCGGTAGTTATCCTGTTCCTGACTTCTCCTATGACTCGCTTTGTACAGGCCGTACGGTGAATATCACGGATAAAACCGCCCTGGACGTAGGCACATTACGTCAATGGGTATGGGATATGGGCGACGGTACTATTGCAACCACTCAAACACCTGTGTTCAGTTATGATAATACAGGCACTTACACCGTAAAACTCCAGGTAACCAGTTCCGAAGGCTGTGGGGCAAGCATCTCTAAACCTGTCAACGTTTATCAGACACCTGCGGTTGCTGCTGCGGGGGAGAGCGTGTGTATCGGAGAACCTGTCGCGTTTACAGGCACGGATTTAACACCTGCTGTTCCTTTAGCGCAATGGTACTGGGACATGGGCAACGGACAACAACAAACAGTACAAAACATCGATTATATCTATCCGGAAGGTGGTGAATATGAGGTATCCTTACATACGCTCAGTACCAAAGGCTGCTTCTCGGATACCGCTTATGTGCCGGTAACTGTCGCTGATATCAAACTGGACCTTGGAAATGATACGCTTATTGCCCGTGGCCAGCCATTACAGTTACATGCAGCCACCAGTGGCACTAATCTGCAGTTCAGCTGGACACCCGACAACGGGCTCACCGATCCTTATGCTGCTAATCCGACAGCCATACTGAATAATGATCAGACGTACTACCTGACAGTAACCTCTCCACAGGGATGTGTCGATATGGACACCATACATATCAAGGTGTATGCAGGTCCGGACTTCTATGTACCGACTGCATTTTCTCCCAACCGCGATGGTTTAAATGATGTTTTCAGGGCTATTTCTCCTGGTGTTGCAACACTTGACTTCTTCTGTGTATGGAACAGATGGGGACAGGAAGTATTCCGTACGCAATCGCTTTCTACCGGATGGGACGGTAGTTATAAAGGACAGCAGATGCCTGCGGGTACTTATGTGTGGATGATACAGGGAACGGATTACAGGGGAACGATATTTAACAGAAGAGGTACAGTGACGATCGTGCGATGAACTACAAAGTAATCAGCATAAACAGGAAAGGCGCTTCAATAACGAAGCGCCTTTCCTGTTTATAAGTACATGTGTTATTACTTCTCGTTTCTTGCTTCTTCCATATTCTTCAGGAAATCATACAGATCACTCATCGTCGCGATCTTATCTGCTACCAGCATAAAGTTCTTTCCTACCTGTCTGAGTTTCGCATTGTTCACTCTCGTTTGCAGATAAGTAAGGATATGATTGAAAGTAGGTGATTCGAAGTAGGGAGAATCTGGATTGTTAATGAAATAGCAACGCAATTTTTCCTCTTTCAGCATCATTTTTTCGAAGCCTAATTTGATCGCCATCCAACGACAACGGATCATACAGAACAGGTCTTTTACCGGCTCCGGAACAGGGCCGAAACGGTCCTGCATTTCTACTTCGAATGCCTGGAGTTTGCTTTCAAGGGTGATATTATCGAGCTCCTGGTAGAGATTCAGACGTTCCTGTATACTTTCCACATAACTATCAGGGATCAGTATCTCCAGATCAGTATCGATGGTACAGTCACTCACGAAGTCTTTCTTCTCTTCCAGCTGATCTTTAAAGAGATCCCGGAACTCATTCTGCTTTAATTCACGGATCGCTTCATCAAGTATCTTCTGATACATATCAAAGCCTATCTCTGCCATGAACCCGCTTTGTTCGCCACCTAAGAGGTTACCGGCGCCACGGATATCAAGGTCACGCATAGCGATCTGGAACCCGCTACCCAGTTCACTATGTTGTTCCAGTGTTTGCAGCCGCTTGCGGCTATCGCCGGGCAGTGTACTGATAGGAGGCGCCAGCAGATAACAGAACGCCTTTTTATTGCTACGACCTACACGTCCACGCAACTGATGCAGATCACTCAATCCGAAGTGGTGCGCATTGTTGATGATGATCGTATTGGCATTTGGAATGTCCACACCGCTCTCCACGATATTGGTACATACCAGTACATCGTATTTACGATCGATAAAGTCGAGGATCACTTCTTCCAGCTGATGACCTTCCATCTGACCATGTGCAGTTGCAACAGACAGATCAGGACACAGGCCTTTGATCAGACTGCTCATCTCTCCTAAACCTTTCACACGATTGTATACAAAATACACCTGTCCGCCACGCTCTGTTTCGTAATAAATCGCATCACGGATCAGGTCATGATCAAAGACATGTACTTCTGTTTCTATCGGCTGTCTGTTAGGCGGCGGCGTATTGATCACTGACAGGTCTCTTGCACCCATTAATGAGAACTGTAAGGTTCTTGGTATAGGTGTTGCCGTTAGTGTGAGCGTATCTACATTTATCTTCAGTTGCTTCAGCTTTTCTTTTGCAGCTACACCGAACTTCTGTTCTTCATCGACCACCATTACGCCGAGGTCTTTGAACTTAACATCTTTACTCAGCAATGCGTGTGTGCCGATGATAATATCGATCTTTCCTTCGGCCAGTCTTTGGAGTGTTTCCTTCTTTTCTTTTGCCGATTTGAAACGGTTCAGATAATCGACGGTACAAGGGAAATCTTTCAGGCGGTCCGAGAAAGTCTTGAAGTGCTGGAAGGCCAGAATGGTTGTAGGCACCAAAACAGCAGCCTGCTTACCATCAACGATGGATTTGAATGCGGCACGTATAGCAATTTCTGTTTTACCAAAACCAACATCTCCACACACAAGACGGTCCATCGGAGCAGGCGACTGCATATCACGTTTTACGTCAGCAGTTGCTTTACTCTGGTCAGGCGTATCTTCATACAGGAAGGATGCTTCCAGCTCTGTCTGCAGATAGGTATCCGGCGAGTGAGGGAACCCGGTCTGGGCCTTACGCGCAGCATACAGCTGGATCAGGTCTTTTGCAATGTCCTTAACCTGTGTTTTGGCTTTTTCTTTCAGCTTGTCCCAGGCATCACTACCCAGTTTATTCACACGCGGTTCAACACCTTCTTTGCCGGAATACTTGCTGATCTTATGCAGGGAGTTGATGTTTACGTACAAGAGGTCATTGTTCTTGTAGATAATACGGATCGCTTCCTGCATTTTACCACCTACTTCGATCTTCTGCAAACCGCTGTACACCCCTACGCCATGATCAATATGCGTCACAAAATCACCTGCCTGTAATTCACGCAGGGTTTTCATTGTGATCGCCTTGTTCTTGTTGTAGGCCTGTTTAACCTTGTACTTATGATAACGCTGGAATATCTGGTGGTCGGTATAACATACCAGTTTCAGCGAGTGATCGATAAAGCCATGGCTGACAGGAGAGGGGATCGGGAAAAAGGTAAAATCAGCTTTCAGGTCTTCAAAGATGCTACGCAGCCTTTCCAGCTGACGGGCATTTTCTGCGAAGATGAAAAGTGTGTATTTATTCTTGTTGTGTGCGTCGAGGTCTTTGATCAGCATCTCAAACTGTCTGTTAAAGACAGGTTGTTCCTGCGTTTCAAAATTCAGCGGTGTGAAAGGACGATTGGTATCTTCCCACCACTGGCGATTGCCGAATACGATACAGTGTCTGCGGAGCAGGTCCTGCATCATTGCATGTGCTTTGACAAAGTCGGCTTCCGACAATGCGATGGTATCATCATCACCTACTTTCACCTGTTGCCCTGTTTGCAGAAAAGCGTCCAGTCTTTCTTCCAGTTGCAGGATCACCTCCTGTACATAACCAGGGTCTTTTATCCAGACGATGGTATTTTCAGGCAGGAAATCCAGCAGGGAGGCTTTCTCGTGTTTCAGCCCCTGCGTATCCATATTGGCGATCAGCGTTACCTGATTCAGCTTCCGTTCACTGAGCTGACTTTCCGGATCAAACAGACGGATAGAATCGATATCTTCTCCAAACAGTTCAATACGGTAAGGCTTTTCATTACCAAACGAGTAGATATCGAGGATACCGCCACGCAGGGCATACTGTCCAGGTTCATACACAAAGTCAGTGAACTCAAAGCCCCAGCTTACGAGTTTGTTCAGCAGATCATCCACTTTCAGCACGTCACCTACTTTTAGCTGCACCATGTTGCCGGTATAGGCAACAGAAGCAGCTACTTTTTCCCAGAGTGCTTCCGGGTAGGTAACCAATACTTTCTTGTGTACCGCATTACCGGAGAACTTCATCAGTGCCTCCGTGCGCAGCATACTATGACTACTGTTGATCTCGTTGAAGAAGCCGGCCTTTTTAAAGGAGTCCGGAAAGTAGAAGATGTCCAGCCCCTGGGTGATTGACTCCAGGTCATTATGGAAATAGGCGGCCTCTTCTCTGTCGTTGAGAATGAAAAGATGATTAACGGAACTGGCCATTTCCCAAGCTCCCGCAGCTACGAATGTGGTGGCGCTTCCTGTTAATCCTGTTAATTGAAAATACTGTGGATCGGACAAATGTATCCCTTTCACCAGCTGTTGCAGGCGGGAATCTCGCTGGTACAGTTGTAAAACAGCCTGTATATTCATGAGGGTTGCAAAGATACGGAATTACTGCCATCAGTCCATAAATGGTATACAACATCGCGCCAACCGCCTACGGACTAAATTGATTATATTTAGTATAAATAAATTCCACACAAATGGCGGACCAATGGCATAAGGGACTGGTGACCCGTATCGTACAGGAAACCCATAATACACGCAGGTTCTGGATACAGATCCCCGAGCTGGAGCGTTTCAGCTTTAAAGCCGGGCAGTTTGTCACCCTCGATCTTCCCATACACGAACAAAAAAACAAACGCTGGCGCAGCTACTCTATTGCCTCCCCACCGGATGAGACCAATACCATAGAACTGGTGATCGTATTACTGGAAGGAGGGGCAGGTACCAACTATCTCTTCAACCACATCAAAGAGGGAAGTGAGCTGATCCTGAAAGGGCCATTGGGGCATTTTGTATTGCCTGAACAACTGGACAAAGACCTGTTCTTTATCTGTACAGGCACCGGCATTGCTCCTTTCAGGGCCATGGCGCAATATATAAAGGCACACGACCTGCCACATCCCCCTATTCATCTTATTTATGGGTGCCGGCAGCAATGCGACCTGCTGTATGCATCAGAGATGTGGGAGCTGGAGAAAGAATTAACAGATTTTCATTATACGCCTACACTATCCAGGGAAGATGATAAATGGGGCGGCAGGAAAGGTTATGTGCATCTTATTTATGAGGAACTGGCACAACGTCAGCCGGCACATTTCTTTCTGTGCGGCTGGAAAAACATGATCGATGAGGCCAAACACCGTATCCTGGCACTGGGTTATGACAAACATGACATTCACCAGGAATTATATGGCTAAAAGATATACTACAATAAGAAAGGCCGCATCCCGGGATGCGGCCTTTCTATAATTTATACTTATTTTCTATTCGTTAATCTTATTCAGCACGAGTTCTTTCACTTTATCCATTGGGATTCTTTCCTGTTCCATGCTATCGCGATGACGGATAGTAACAGTGCCATCCTCTTTGGTCTGGTGGTCGATCGTTACGCAGAATGGCGTACCGATAGCATCCTGACGGCGGTAACGTCTACCAATAGCATCTTTCTCCTCATAGAAGCAATGGAAAGCTGATTTACACTTATCCATCAGTTCTTTTGCGATTTCCGGCAGACCGTCTTTCTTAGTCAGCGGGAAGATGGCCAGTTTTACCGGAGCCAGCTTCGCAGGTAATGCCATCACTACTCGACTGTCTTCTTTACCATCTTTGGTCAGATCTTCTTCTCTGTAAGCATCACAGATCGTTAACAGGAACATACGATCCAGACCGATAGAGGTTTCTATCACATATGGGATGTAGTTCTGGTTAATTTCTGTATCGAAATACTGCATTTTCTTCCTGCTGAACTCCTGATGTCTGCTCAGATCGTGGTCAGTACGGCTATGAATACCTTCTACCTCTTTGAAACCGATAGGGAATTCATATTCGATATCTTCTGCTGCGTCAGCGTAGAAGGCCAGTTTATCGTGTACATGGAATCTGTACTTATCAGGATCGATACCCAGGCTCTTATGCCATTTCAGACGCTCTTCCTTCCAGTAGGCGAACCATTCTTTCTGGGTGCCAGGGCGTACGAAGAACTGCATTTCCATCTGCTCAAATTCACGCATACGGAAGATGAACTGACGGGCTACGATCTCGTTACGGAAAGCCTTACCAACCTGCGCGATACCAAAAGGTATCTTCATACGACCGGTTTTCTGTACGTTCAGGAAGTTAACGAAGATACCCTGTGCAGTTTCCGGACGCAGGTAAATTTCGCTTGCTTCGTCAGTTACGCTACCCAGCTGAGTAGAGAACATCAGGTTGAACTGACGAACGTCTGTCCAGTTAGCAGTTTTGCTAACCGCACACTGGATATTATAAGTTTCAATGAGTGTTTTTAAACCAGCCAGATCATCTGCTGCCAGCAATTCGTTCATTTTGCTGATCAGCACATCTCCGTTGCCTTCCGGCAGGGTTTCAGCATGCGCTTCTATCAGATGGTCTACGCGATAGCGCTTTTTGCTGTCTTTATTATCGATCATTGGATCACTGAACCCATCCACGTGTCCGGAAGCTTTCCAGATAGTAGGGTGCATGAAAATAGCAGAGTCGATCCCCACGATATTCTCGTGCATCTGAGTCATACTTTTCCACCAGTAATCGCGGATATTCTTCTTCAACTGTGCTCCGTTCTGGCCATAGTCATAGACTGCACTTAAGCCGTCATATATTTCACTGGACTGGAATACGAAGCCGTATTCTTTACAATGCGAGATAATCGCCTGGAATTTGTTCTGATCTGTAGCCATAGTGGCGCAAATATAATAAGGGTTTTCGGAATTAAAGGAGCCTGTTATTTACCTTTTTCATTGGTCACAGGGGCTGTTGCCGGCAATTCATCCGTCTCTACCGGCACTTCCTTCACGTACACTGCATATTCATTGGGCCTGATCTTTCCCCCGAAATGCTGGACATACACCTGGGTAAATTCAGCCCCAAAATACAGGATTATAGCCGAATAATAGACCCAGAGCAGGATAATGACAATAGACCCCGCGGCCCCATAGGCAGTCCCGACCTTACTGGAACCCAGATACATGCCGATGGCGAATTTCCCGATCATAAACAGGATGGCGGTGGTCACAGCCCCTACGATCACATGTTTCCACCTTATTTTGGCGTCAGGCAGCACCTTGAAGATGATGGCAAAGAGGGTACTGATGATCACAAAGGTCAGTGCCAGGTTGATAATGTATACCAACACCATGGTCACCTGTGGGAACAGGGTAGCCAGTTGTTGGCTGAACAGTTCTATGATACCGTTCATCGCCAGGGACACCATTAGAATGAATCCGAGGCTGACCACCATGGAGAAGGACAGTAAACGGTTAAGCAGCATTTTCAGCAGACCGTTTTTAGGTTTAGCCTTCAGCTGCCAGATAAAGTTGATAGAGTCCTGGATTTCACCAAATACACTGGTGGCCCCAATGATCAGGGTCACAATCCCGATTACGGTAGCCACGGTAGAGTCTCCGGAAAGTGCCGCATTTTTGATCATCTGCTGGATCTGGAGAGCCGCCTCGTTACCAACCATATCATTGATCTGTCCGTATACACTGCCCTCAATGGCTTCCTTTCCCAGGAATACATCACATAAAGTGATGATCACAATGAGCATCGGCGCAATGGAAAAGATAGTGTAATAGGATAATGCCGCACTGAGCTTGAGCACCTTATCATCCATAAAGTCATTGACAGTCTGCTTCAGGATCTGCCAGTAGGTTATTACTATAGATGGGATCTTCATATAAATGCTTTAACAAAAAACCTGCCTTATTGCAGCTTCTCATTGTTCTTGTGCCTATCGGCGTCGCGGATGTTCTTTTTCTCAAAATTCTTCTCCAGGGCAGCGGTCATATCCACCCCTGTCTGGTTAGCGATGCAAAGTAATACCCACATTACATCTGCCAGTTCATCGCCCAGTTCTTTCTTTTTGTCAGATTCTTTACTGGACTGCTCCCCATACTGGCGGGCCATAATACGGGCTACTTCTCCCACTTCTTCAGTCAGGATAGCCATATTGGTCAGTTCGCTGAAATAACGAACACCGACGGTCCGGATCCAGCCGTCAATTTGTTCCTGTGCTTCTTTGATAGTCATATTGCTGATTATTCTTTTGCTTTTGTGTCAATAATGATAGTAACGGGGCCGTCATTCAGCAGGTCTACCTTCATATCTGCGCCAAAAATACCGGTAGGGACATTTTTCCCCATGTCCTGTCCTAACTGACTGATCATCTGTTCATACAGGGGTATCGCTATATCCGGCTTACTGGCGCGGATATAGGAGGGGCGGTTCCCTTTTTTGGTAGCAGCATGCAGGGTAAACTGGCTGACAAGGAGGACTTCACCATCCACTTCTTTTACCGACCGGTTCATTACGCCTTCTTCGTCGTTAAAAATACGGAGGTTCACGATTTTATTACTCAGCCAGATAATATCTTCTGTATTGTCGGCATCTTCAATGCCCAATAACACCAGCAATCCGGTATTGATATTACCCGTAATATTCCCGTTTACGGTCACGGATGCCCGGGACACGCGTTGTATAACTGCACGCATATGTGTAACAGATCAGTTTATTGCGCCGGGAAATTAAATAATTATGCGGTATGAGTGAAAATATCGCCGGTTTCCGGCTCCTGGAGCTTCATGGTGTCTTCAATTTCCAGTTTAGGAAAGAAAAGCTCCAGCAACAGGTAGTAGTAGAGATAAAGCGATGCCATTATCAGTATCAGGTGACCACTGTTCGCAAACAGTACGGTGATGACATTCAGGGACATGACCAGTCCCACAGCCGCTCTGCCGGAACGCAAACGGATGTAGCCGAAAATCTTCAGCAGGTATAATCCGCCAATCAAACCGATAACAGGCAGCCGCAATCCTGTAGGCTGCGTCAGCAGCATATAGATGTTGAAGACCGTTGCCAGGATGCCTGCGGCAATCATGATATTTTGTGCCAGTGTCCTGTCCTGTTGCATATAGGTAGTCGCATGTTCAGATGCGGTAGCAGGTGTTTCTTTTGAGAAAAACAGCCAGGTCACCGCGCCGATATTGAGTACCGGCACGTAATGCAGTAGCAGGGTCCAGAAGGAATATTTCCCCACGGTCAGGGCCCGGCTGGTAACGACATTACGCATTAATCCGGCTACTCCATATAACAGCAGGATCATCCCCAGGGTAGAAAAGAGCATATAACCTGCAACTGGCAGTGGTTGGGAACCTTCTTCAAAGAACATGTAAATATTGGTGTCCAGTACGCCGATGGCGCCAATATAGACAAAACACAACGACAGAAACAGGAAGAAGTACTCCCATTTTGCCAGCGTCTGTACTTTTGACTGCAATAACATGCTGTAGAACTGCCACTTATAGCTGTTTTCAATCAGGAACACTATCACATAATAGCAGATGAAACAACAATATCCGACAGGCAGCGCAAGCGCTATTTTAGTGTAGGAAGAGAAAAGCGATAATACCGGCAGATCGCGGGCCAGCTGGAGATTGTTTAACGGTATACCTTCTTTAGGCATCAGAAAATAGATCAATGCACCCACGAGCGCAGCATTCAGTTTATCGCTCATACCGGCGAGATAGAACCGGGTAATAAAGATCAGTAACAATACCGCGAAGGTGTTGATCTTTTCCAGGAGAAATCGCATATCCAGGTCAGTCCTTTGCATCAACATCTTGCTCAATCCCACCTGTAATACAGCGGTTAATAATACCGCCAGTGCAATTATGACCGCATGTTTCCATTCTTTCTTTATCAGCATTTCCCATACTGCCGTGATGAAGAGGGGTAGTACCGTCATCAGTGCAAATCCACCATATCTGATATATTCAAAGTTGTCCTGGCGGACAATATTGTTCAACATACAAAAAGCAGTGATCGACCATATCAGGAGTGCTGGTATCCAGCTTGTTTTCAGAACGCGTAACTGAATGGGTGTAAAAAGAGCCATATAGCACAGGATTAAGGGTGGGTGGCAAATAAAATCATTTACCTTTATTAAATTACGATAATCAATTATAAAGAAACGTTAATTAATGAGCTTAGATCTTTCCGCTGAAATCACCTTCCAGACAGCCAGAAGTGGGGGTAAAGGCGGACAAAATGTCAACAAAGTGGAGACCATGGTAGAAGGATATTTCGACGTCTCCGCGTCAGCATTGTTAACCCAGGAACAAAAAGCGCTGGTACAGGAAAAACTGGGCCACCGTATCAATGCAGAAGGGCTGTTACAGGTGCGTTCACAGGAAGAGCGTACCCAGCTGGGTAATAAACAAATCGTCATCAAAAAAATGAACGAACTGGTGAGTAAAGCGCTCATCAAACCTAAAAAGAGGGTGCCTACGAGGCCGTCCAGGGCGGTACGGGAAAAGAGAATCCAGCTTAAAAAACAGCAATCCGAGAAAAAACAGCAGCGCCGGAAAGGGCTGGAATAGTTAATTTTGGAAAAATTTCAGGGCATTGAGTATAAAATCACTGGCAGGACAAACGATCTATTACGGCTTTAGTAACATTGCGAGTAAGCTGCTTAATTACTTCCTTACCCCCCTCTACCTGGAGCTGATGACACAGGCTTCCTATGGGGAGATGTCTACGGTATATGCCTATGTGCCTTTCATGAATATTATACTCACCTATGGGATGGAAACGGCTTTCTTCCGCTTTGCTAAAAAGGAGAACAGTCAGTCCGTGCTGAGCACATCAACAATATCCCTGTTATTTTCGACTATTAGTTTTACCATCATACTGCTGCTGTTCAGAGGACCGATCATTAATTCATATATCGGCGAACTGGGCGGACTGGGCGGTCACCCGGGATTCTATACCTCTCTGGTACTGATCATGGCATTTGATGCCCTGACCGCGATCCCTTTTGCGCAGCTGCGAATGGAAAACAGACCGGTACGTTATGCCGTTATACGCCTGACGGGCATTATCACCACCATTGCCTTCAACGTACTATTCCTGGTAGTGATCCCGAAATTGTATGCGGCCGGCCACACCTGGCTGCCTGAGATACGTCCGGGTGGTAATCAGCTAGGGTACGTATACCTGAGTAACATGCTGGGCAGTGGGGTTACTTTCCTGTTATTCCTGCCTCAGCTGATGCGCATCAGCTGGAAATTTGACAAGGCCTTATGGCGGCAGATGCTGAATTACTCTGTTCCGCTGATCTTCTTCGGCATGGCAGGTATGGTCAATGAGACCTTTGACAGGGCCTGGTTCCTGCCGGAATTCCTGCCTGGAAACAACCTGAATGATAAAAAAGAGCTGATCGGGATATATGCGGCTAACTACAAACTGGCGATCCTGATCACCATGTTCATACAGGCATTTAAGTTAGGGGCGGAGCCTTTTTTCTTCAAACAGGCCGAAGGCAAGGACCCGCAGAAAATGTATGCCCGTATTATGAAGCTGTTCGTTGTACTGCTTTGTATGATGTTCCTGTTTGTAGGGTTGTACCTGAACGTCTGGAAAATATTCCTCCGCAAACCAGAATACTATCCGGGTATGAAGATCGTACCTATCTTATTGCTGGCCAATATGTTCCTTGGCATTTATTATAACCTGACCATCTGGTTCAAACTGACTGACCGGACCAAAACCGGGGCGATGATCACTATCGTCACGGCGGTACTGGCATTCCTGCTGAACTGGTGGTGGATACCTGTTATGGGATATTTTGGGGCAGCCCTGGCTACGATGGCCTGCTATTTTGTGCAGATGGCCATCTGTTACGTGCTCGGACAAAAATACTACCCGGTGCCTTATCACCTCCCGCGCATACTCACCTACATACTGGGAGCGGTAGGCACTTTCTACGTATATGACCTGTTGAACAGGACCCTGTTCTCTCCCCGGGATATCTATGCGCTGAACCCATTATCGCTTACTGTGGCGACCATTTTCTTCTGCGCGTATATCTGGTTCCTGTTGAAAATGGAGAAGAAAGAGTTTTCCAGGCTCCCGTTCATTGGCAAGTACGTAGCAAAAATCTGATCCTCCTATTGCAGGAAGGGATTATGCTGCTTTTCGTACCCGATAGTGGTAGACTGTCCGTGGCCCGGATATACTGTCACATCATCAGGCAATACGAACAATTTCTCCCGTATACTGTTTAATAAAGTTTGATGACTGCCTCCCGGAAGGTCGGTACGACCGATGCTCTGGAAGAACAGGACATCACCACCAATCACGAATTTTCCGGCGGCGGAATAAAAGCATACACTGCCAGGTGAATGACCTGGTGTGAGCAGTATTTCCAGTTCGTCATCACCAAAAGTTATCTTTTCACCTTCTTCAAGGAAACGAACAGGTTCAGGGGAGGGGTCAAAGGGAATATTATACATTTTCCCTATTTCAGGAGAACGGTCCAGTAAAAGCTTCTCCAGGGGGTGTATTTCCAGACCTACGCCATATGTTGTAACTACCAGCTTATTGCCGAGAACATGGTCGATGTGGCAGTGAGTATTGAGCAGGCGTGTAACTTTAAGCCCCTCTTTTTCGATATAATTCTGTAATTGTTTCCTTTCTTCTTCAAAATAACAGCCCGGATCTATAATTATACATTCCTTTTTTTCGTTAATGAGTAAATAGGTATTTTCCTGAAACGGATTAAAGGTGAAATGTTGTATTTCCATCATTGTTGCCGATTTTTGCTATTTTTAATTCAGAACGCAATATTATCAATACTTTCTGTATGAACCGACTTATTACCAGGTTATTAATAATTACCGGTACCCTATTACTTGGCCCGTATCTATCTCAGGCACAGACCAATACCGTGGAATTTGGGCAGAACCGCATACAGCATAAGAATTTCAAATGGCGTTATTATCAAACCCGTCATTTTAATACGTACTTCAGCCAAAACGGTCTTGAACTGGGTAAATATGTTGCACAGGTAGCAGAAAAGGAATTGCCGCAGCTGGAACAGTTCATGGAATTTACCTTCCGTCAGCGTGTGAATATCGTAGTGTACAACAGCTTCGGAGAAATGAAGCAATCCAATATAGGCATTGGCGTTGAGTGGCAGAATACAGGTGGTATTACCAAGCTGGTGGGCAACAAGCTGATCGTCTATTTCGATGGCGATCACCAGCACCTCTATCGTCAGATACGTGAAGGTATTGCCCGCGTGATGCTTGAAAACCTGCTGTTTGGAGAAGATATCGGTGAGTTTGCAGGTAACACGATCCTGATCGATTTCCCTAAATGGTTCACAGATGGATTTGTGGCATATGCGGCTGAAAACTGGAACACTCAACTGGACGATGAGCTGAAAGATGCCATTCAGTCCGGCAGATATAAAGACTTTTACCAGCTGGCCTACGAGAAACCAACCCTGGCCGGACATGCGTTCTGGTATTATGTAGAAAGTAAATATGGTAAGGATGCAGTGCCTTATCTGATGTATATCTCCCGTATCAACCGTGGGTTGAAAAAAGGCTTTGAGCAGGTGTTGAACCAGAAACCGAAAAATGCGCTCAAAGACTTCATGGTATTCAATACCAAACGTTATCAGGATGACAACCGCCGTCGCCGTCAAAGTACCCGTGGCGCACGTACCGTTGTATCCAGAGAACTGAACAAATCAGACTTCTATCGTTTCCAGGCTAACCCGAAGAGCAACTACTATGCAGTAGTTGAATTCTCCAAAGGCCTGTATAAAGTACAGATCCAGTTTGCTGACATGAAGCCTAAAGTGCTGCTGCGTAGTGGCGTAAGAATGCAGGCCAGCCAGCTGGACCCTAACTATCCGCTCCTGGCGTGGAACCAGAAAGGTAACCGTCTGGCCATCGTATATGAGCATGAAGGCGTTACCAAACTCATGGTATATGACCTGGTTACCAGGACCAGCACCAAAGAAGACCTGCCAAGATTTGACAGGATCATCGATGTGAAATACTTCTTCGAGTACGACAACTCCCTCTTGTTGTCTGCCGTGAAGAATGGTCATACAGATATCTACACCTACAGCATCAACAAAAAGACAGCAGAACAGATCACCAACGATGTGTATGATGACCTGGACCCGTCCTTTGTATCGTTCCCTGGTAAGAGCGGTATCATTTACTCATCCAACAGACCTTCACCAACCGCGAAAAGCGGCGATACCATATTGCCTGCCGGACATTATAATATCTTCCTGATCGACAACTTTAACAAGAGCGCCGACAAGCAGATATCTCAGCTGACAGACATGAAATATGGTGATGCACGTTCACCGTTACAGTATAACACCACCCACTTTACGTTCGTATCTGACGTAAATGGTATCCGTAACCGTTATGCTGGTTTCTTCAAAACTGAAAGAGCCGGAGTTGACTCCCTGTTCTTCGTAGGTTCTGAAATCCTCCATAACCCTGAAAAAGCGGACCTCGATTCTGCCCTGGCAGAATATGGCGCTACCGCTCCGGATTCAGTAATGGCGGTTTCCCTGACAAAAGACTCTACCTATACTTTCCCGATGTCCAACTACGCTTATGGCATTAAAGAATCCAGAGGCGCAGGCGATCAGTCGGAGGTATCACAGGTGATCCAGCAGTACGGTTTCAAGAACCTTCAGAAACTGAGGATCGATACTGTGACACTGCGTAAGAGAAACGTTGCCAGCCGTCCGACTACCTTCAGGTCCCGTCAGATGCATGAGGATAGTATCCGTCTCGGTCTGCCGACCTATCACGAGAAGGCCAAAACCGATACTGCGAAACATGGTGATTTCTTCCAGAGCGAGTTCGCACAGGAAGCACCGGATACGACAGCTGCTGCTGAAGCAATGGCCATACAAATCCCGCTCATTGAGCCGGTACTGAAAAAGGCCAAACTGCTGCCATATAAATGGAAATTCTCATCAGACTATCTGATACTCCAGCTGGATAACTCCGTGTTGATCAACAGATACCAGCCATTTACCGGTCCTCCTGTAAGTCCGATCAGACTGGCTGACCCTGTAAATGGTCTGATCCGTATCGGGGTGAGTGACCTGATGGAAGATGTAAAGATCAATGGTGGTTTCAGATTCCCTTCCAGCCTGGATGGTACTGAATACTTCATTTCCGGTGCTTATCTGAAAAAACGATTTGATTATAAATTCACCTACTACCGCAGAGTGGATAAATACGGTAGTATAGATTCGGATGGTAATAGCTATCCGGCTAAATTGAAAACAAACCTCTTCCAGTTCGACGTACGTTATCCGTTCGACCAGGCGAGAAGCATCCGTTTACAGGCAGGTGTGCGTAACGATAAGTTTGTCGTAGCAGCATCCGATGAAACGACGCTGAAGATGAAGAACTTCGCTGATAACTATGCATTACTTCGTCTGGAATATGTATACGACAATACCATCAACCCTGCCACCAACATCTGGCATGGTACCCGTTATAAGATCTATGGTGATATGAATGCCCAGATCAACGGTGACCTGAACGATATATTTGATCAGGGAGCGGCTGCCGGTAAAGGCAAGTTCACGTACAATATGGGTATTGATGTAAGACATTATCACTCTATTTACCGCAACTTTATCTGGGCGACCCGCTTCTCAGCTGACCTGTCATGGGGTACACGCAAACTGCTGTATTACCTGGGTGGTAGCGACAACTGGCTGACGCCTAAGATCAATACCAATACACCGGTAAATATGAACGCAAACTATGCGTACCAGACACTGGCGACACCGCTGCGTGGTTACAAACAGAATGCCCGTAACGGTAATAACGTAATGGTATTCAATACGGAGTTACGTTTGCCGGTATTTGCGACCTTCATGAACAGACCGATCAACTCAGCGCTTGTGCGTAACTTCCAGGTAACCAGCTTCGTTGACATCGGAACTGCCTGGAACGAAAAACTGAGCTTCAAAGATGCTAACTACACCTATTATACAGGAAATGACGGAACGGTAACGGTGAAAGTGAAAGAAGGTTTCCTCGGACCATTTGTAGGAGGTTATGGTTTCGGCGCCCGTACAACGCTGGCAGGTTACTTCCTGAGAATAGATGCAGGCTGGCCGGCAGTAGCATTCTTCCGTGGCAAACCGATCTGGTATTTTGGATTGGGAGTTGACTTCTAATAATCGGATTAACACATATAAAGCAGGGGCTCGTTGAACAACGAGCCCCTTTTGTTTTAGTACAGGATAGGGATAAAAATGACAGCCCCTGTAATAGCTGCGATCAATGCCGCAACAAGTACCGCGCCCGCAGCAACATCTTTGATCCACTTCACCCGGGGGTGATAGTCCGGGGACAAATGGTCCATGATCTTTTCAACAACAGTATTCAACATCTCGGTAACCCACACCATTCCAATGACGATCAGTATAGGGAGCCATTGGCTGGCTGACAATCTGTAATAAAAACCGGCCGCTATCACCAGCACCGTTGCGACGGCATGAATACGGGCATGAGGTTCACTACGCAGAAAAGCAATGATTCCCTGAATGGCGTATTTAAAACTTCGTATGCGTTGTTGCAGATAACGACCGGTTTGCATGAATATCTTTATTTACTGGTTTATAATTCTCCCCACTTAATTCTCCGGCTAAAGTACATCACAATGGCCAGTATTATGAAGAGCCCCAGACTACCCATTAACAGGGCCTGGTCTTCAGAACGAATGATCACATAAATGAATCCGTAGAGCAGACAAAGCGCGCCACCGATACCGGCAGCCAGACGGGTACTTCGTAATACGCTTGCCGTATAAAAGGAGACCAGTCCAATGGTCATGACCGCTGCTATCAGGTAAGCAATGCTGAAGTTCAATTGTTCGGCAAGGGCGATCAGCAGGGTATAGAATACACACAACGCCACGCCTATCAATATATATTGTAATGGATGAACAGCATATCGCTGTAACAGCTCGATGAAGTAATAAACAAGGAATGAAAGACCGATGATCAATATGGCATATTTAACAGCACGGGTTGATTGCTGATAGGTATCGACTGGGAGGAACAGTTTTACGCCAAAGTCGGCAGAATGCAGGTTGCTGTTATTACCGATCCAGCTTTGCGGGAAATTGCGGTTCAGGTTAGAGACCTGCCAGGCAGCAGTAAAACCTTTACTATCTACATGATGCACATTCGGCAAAAAGGCGCCATCAAAACTTGGGTTCGTCCAGTTGGACTTCATTTCTACCGAGGTCGTTTTTCCAACAGGAGAGAAGTACAGCTGACCGGAACCTTTCAGCTCAAGATTCACCGCAAAATTGCCAGCCACGATACCACTGTCGGACATTGACAAAGGAACTTTCACCTGCATACCGTTGGAGAAAAGGTCTGCTGCCGGAATGCCCGGGTTGAAATAGTAGGTCTGCCCGTTCCACTGTACACCTGCCTGATTACTGATCCCGCGCATATCATTCACACCAACAGCGAGATAAGCATCTTTCAGCAGGACTGCAGCAGCAGGGATATTCAGTTCGCTGAGATCAAGTTTGGAAAAGGCGCCACTGATATCCAGCCTGGACGTATATACGGCTACTTCATAAATCCCTCTTCTACGGATTTCCGGCATCAGCTGACCGTTGACCTTTAGTCTTTCGGGCAGAAAGATCGCGTTGGAAACTACATTAGGTTTGCTGTAATAGGGTATTACCAGTACTGGTCCGGTGATGGTCTGGGCGTCTCCCCATTTACCACTCACTTCCCCTTTGGCTTCAAACTGACGTTGTTCTCTTTCGGAGATCAGGCCCATGATCATATTGGCGGGTATCAGGAGTAAGAGTACCAGGATGCCTATCAGCAGGGCCTTAATACCATAGGCGTACCGTTCAAAAAAAGACGGTCTGGACTCCGCTTTATCCGGGAGCTGGCGGGAGGATTCATTAGGGCGGCTGGAGCCATCATTAATATTCGTTGTTTCCATATTAGCTATATTTTAAAGTGCTTTGTATTTCAAAGTATAAAGACAAAAAAAATCACTCCATGGAGCGGATCATATTTTCGAGAGCAGCCAGGTGCCCTTTGAAAGCCTTTTCACCAGCTTTCGTAATAGAGTAGGTAGTATTTGTTTTACGTCCGACAAACCCCTTATGTACTTTCAGAAAACCATTTTCCTCCAGGGTACTGAGGTGGGAGGCAAGATTACCGTCGGTCAATTCCAGCATCTGCTTCAGGTCATTAAAGCTTACTTCCTCATTCACCATCAGGATGCTCATAACCCCCAGCCGTATACGGCTGTCAAATATCTTATTTAAGTTACCTATGGGATTGATCACGAGTTCATCATTTATTCAAAAAATTGATATCAAACAGCACCGGTTCATTCTTCCACGGCATTCCGCTCATATTTCCACCACATCACAATGCCGTAAAATATATGCATGACACCAAAACCGACAGCCCAAAAGTAAAGCCCTCTGCGCAAAAAGAAAACATTTAATATTCCCAGGGCTATTTCTGCAATACCCAAATATTTCGTATCAGAGACCGTATACTTACTGGCATTGAGTACGGCCATACCGTAGAAGATCAGACAGGAAGGAGCGATCAGTACATCCATATTGTTGTACATCAGGCCTACGATAAAGGCGCCACCCGCCGCCATAGGGATCATACCGTTAATGAGTACTTTCCTGGAAGTAGCATCATATACCGGCAGATTGTTCTTTTTCGCCCGTCTCCAGGTGAAATAAAGTCCGCCGGCAGCTGCCAGGAACATGACCACAAAGCCTAACAGTATCAGCTGCAATCTGAGCGTAGAAAAATCTGCATCCTCATAGTGCCCTCTGACTTCCCATTTGTCATAGTAGCCACGGAAAAGGACCAGTGCTGCCCCCGCACCTGCAAGTGCGGAAGCGCCAGCAAAAACACCACTTAATCCGCTTAAGGATAAAAAGCGGCTGCTACGTTCCATGATGCGTTTGATATCACTTAATGTTTGCAGGTGTTGCTGTTCTTCTGTCATACTTAAAGTACTTTGTGAATCAAAGTTACATATTTTAGGGAGACGACAAAATATATTTTTCTATTATGGGTTGGGATAAGAGCAAAGCAGGAGATATAGCCGGCAGCATTTACGCTGCCGGCTGGCGATGGAAGGGGTTAAACATCTCAAATACAATGAGATAGTAGATATAGGAATATAACAGCTAAAATGATCGTACTACAGCCAGCCCCACTGCTACTGTTATTGCCTCTGCGAAAGTGACCGGGTACGAAAGTGCCGTTTCTGCGAAAGTGTCCTTTTACCCAGCTCATAAGTCTTGTTTATCTATAGGTTGTTGATCAGGTGCACTTAATTTCTCATTAATGCTTTTGAGATGGGCTACAATATCATCGATCCTGAATACCCATCGAGCAATTACTACAGATATAAAAAACCAGATTCCGATACCGATCAGGGCAAAGATTATATCATCAGAATTCATTTTGCTTGTGATTGAGGTTAATAATTATTTGATGAAAACTAATGTCTGGAAGAGCCACTTCTGGTATGTGGTTGTACGTATGTCCCGTCTCTTCTGTAGTATCCACTCACATGTACAGATCCTCCTGTATTGACGGGGCGCGAGGTAGCAGTACCAGTACCAGCAGACCTACTAGTTACGTCTCCGGAAGCGCGATCAGGGAATCGCGCAAAATTCCTCATCCACGAGGAATACAGTTGTTCTTGTTGCTGCTGAATGTGATAAGGAATAGTTGTATATCTTGTTTTCTTTCGCCTGAACCCTTTATTGATTACATATCCTTCATGATCACCATACTGGATTTTTAAGTATTTGCCATGCGGGTTTGACCTGCTGTATACTGTATTACCCGCCGGAATAAGTAAAATAGGCGCTGAAGCCGCTTTATCGTCAGGATAGACGAGATAGCCATTGGCGCTATGATATTCGGAGTAATAATTATTGGATTCATAACCAGGTAACGGGGCACAGTGCGAAAAAAACAGTGCTAGTAAAAGAAGTGGAATGATTTGTTTCATTGGGGGATAATTTGTGTTGAATGTGGTTATTAGAGCACTAAAATTAGCACCTCTGAGACATTCCCTAGTCAGCCTCAATCACAAACAGGAAAAATCCCCCCTCTTCTCCGGGGCTTTTTCACACCAAACAAAAAAGGCCATCAGCAATGCCGATGACCTTTCAATATTTTCAAATGATCACTTATCCCTTCGCCGCTTCCTCCACTGCCTGAAGTATAATATCACAAGCCTGTCTGATCTCATCTTCATTGATAATCAATGGAGGCGCAATACGCAGACATTCCGGTGCAAACAGGAACCAGTCTGTCAGCAGCCCTTTTTCTATACACAGATCAATCACCTTCTTATTGATTGCAAAGCTCTCAAATTCAACTGCCATCATCAGTCCCAGAGAGCGGATGTCCCTGATAGCCGGATGCTTCAGGTACTGGTGGAACAGCTGTCCTTTCGCTTTTACGCTCTCTATCAGGTTCTCTTCAAGTAATACCTTAAATCCAGCCATACCTGCTGCACAGATCACCGGATGACCGCCAAAGGTGGTCATGTGTCCAAGAACTGGTTTATTGGTAAAACTCCACATGATCTCTCTGTCGGCAATGAATGCGCCCATCGGCATACCACCACCCAGGGCTTTTCCCAGCAGCAGTATATCCGGTACAACGCCTGCCTGTTCAAATGCCCAGAGACTACCATTTCTTCCCAATCCGCACTGTATCTCATCCAGTACCATAAGGGTGCCGGTAGCGGTACATTTCTCCCTGATGGCCTGTAACCATTCTTTTTGGGGTACTCTTACACCAGCTTCCGCCTGTACGGTTTCCAGTATGATACAGGCCGTACGTTCGGTAATCTGGTCCAGCGCCTCCCATGTATTATACTGAAGATGCTGTATATCAGGCAATAACGGACGATAGGCATTTCTCCAGGTTTCATCGCCCATAATACTCATCGCCCCTTGTGTGGAACCATGGTAGCTTCTTTCAAAAGCCAGGATCTCCGTCCTGCCGGTATAACGTTTGGCCAGTTTCATGGCGCCTTCTACTGCTTCCGCACCGGAATTGGTGAAATAGACGCTATTGAGTGATGCCGGCAGGTGTTGTGTCAGCAGGGTTGCAAAACCGACCTGTGGGGTCTGGATCAGTTCTCCATAGACCAGCAGATGCATATATTGCTCCGCCTGTTCCTTAATGGCATTCACCACGGCAGGGTGGGAGTGCCCTACGTTGCACACGCTGATACCCGCGATCAGGTCCATGATCTTTTTGCCGTCCGCATCCCACATATACATGCCGGAGGCCTTTGTTATCTCGAGAGCCATAGGGGCGTCAGATAGCTGAGCGACATGGCGTAAAAATAGTTGTCTGTTATTCATGCTGGCACAAAAATACGCTATACGATTTTATTTACTTTTGCGTTAAAATTAACTATATGCCTGTCATCTTACCGGTTAAAGGAATACTGCCTACAATGGGAAACGACTGTTTTATTGCGCCAAATGCGACTATCGTAGGCGATGTCGTAATGGGCGATCAATGCAGCGTCTGGTTCAATGCAGTGATCCGCGGAGATGTGAACAGCATCAGGATGGGCAATAAAGTAAATGTGCAGGATGGCGCCGTGATACATTGCACCTATGAAAAAACAAAAGCGATTATCGGCAATAATGTCTCTATAGGACATAACGCTATCGTGCATGGCTGCACTGTTGAAGATAATGTATTGATAGGCATGGGTTCTATTGTAATGGATAATGCGCACATTGGCAGTAATAGCATCATCGCAGCAGGAGCAGTGGTACTGGAAGGCACCAAAGTAGAGCCGGGTTCCATTTATGCCGGCGTACCTGCCAAAAAAGTGAAAGATATCAGCCAATCCCTGATCAGTGGTGAAATAGACCGCATTGCCAACAATTATCTCATGTACTCCGGCTGGTTCAAAGAGGATGCGGGCAGTAAGTGACATATTTTAATTATCTTGCATTTATTAACACCTTACCCTATGAAAAAGCTATTATTCCTGATGGCGGTATGCGGCATTTTTGCCATCGGCTGCAAAACTGAGCGTACCGGTTGCCCCAACAACAACTACTATTCTGCCAAAAACGGAAAACAGAACAGGTCATCTATCAAACAGATGAACGGAAGAGTATTCTGATAAATAAGCTACCCTATGAAAAGATTAGTACTCTTTGTACTGGTGCTGTCCCTTATCGGACTATCCGCCTGTCGTACCCGTAAGACAGGTTGCCCTACGCCCCGCAAGAACTGGGGTGCGGAAAAACTGCTGGACGAAATGAGCGCTCCGAAGAAAAAGAAGCGTCGTTGACGGCAGCAAGTATCTGTACAGATAATCAAAATATATAATTTGACATAAGCAGGTATTTCCACCGGAAGCCTGTTTGGGAAAGACTAATACCGGTCAGCGGGTACCTGCAGATCAGTATTGGTCTTCCTGTATGCTTTCCAGGATACTGGCATAGCTGACATAACGCTCAACATCGATCTCCCCCTCATTTACAGCCGCTTTTACGGCACATCCCGGCTCATTGATATGTAGACAGTTATTGAACTGACACTCCTGTAAATAAGGCTGCATTTCCAGGAAATAATGCGATAACTCCGGTTTCGTGATATCAACGATACCAAACTCACGTACCCCTGGTGTGTCGATCAGTTTACCGCCATCCGGCAGGTCATACATTTCCGCATAGGTAGTCGTATGTAAACCTTTTCCGCTCCATCCGCTCACTGCTTTTGTGCGCAGCTCCAGTCCCGGCAGCAAACGATTGATCAGGGATGATTTACCTACACCGGAATGGCCTGACATCAGGGTCGTTTTATCCTTCATCTCCGCTTTCAGGAGGTCAAGACCGTCAGTTGTTTCGGCAGATACCAGCAGTACTTTATACCCGATATCTTCATATAAAGCCTGTAGTTCGGCGAACTTATCCAGGTCTTTTTCCTTATAAATATCCCTCTTATTAAAGACCAGGATCACCGGAATATGATAGGCCGCCGCTGTTACGAGGAACCTGTCCATAAAACCGTTAGAGGTACGTGGCTCCTTTACCGTACAGATCAGCATTGCCTGGTCCATATTGGCTGCCACGATATGTTTCTGGTTCTTCTTATGCGGAGAGCTCCGCACGATGTAGTTATGTCGCTTACTGATCTCCGTGATCATGGCATTATTCGCAGTAGCATCCCCATCTTCCCGCACGATCTCTACCACATCGCCTACGGCAATAGGATTGGTGGAGGTAATATCTTCATCGATCTTTAATACCCCTTTGATACGTGCCTGGAACACTTCTCCTTCGGTTGTTTTTGCTGTATACCAGCTACCGGTCGATCTGTAAATAGTTGCCTGCAATGCTTCTCGTAATTATTTAAGGTATAAAGGTAGTTCAATTAGGAATTACGAATTAGGAATTAGGAATTATTGGCAAATTGTCTTGCCTCTTGCTTCCCGCCTGTTTAAGTATAAAGGGTGGGTACCATAAATAGAAAAGGGTGTCGCAGTTAGCTGCTACACCCTTTTCTATTATAATTGAACTTTTTAATTACCAATCTCTACCGATATCCGCTGCATTTCAATTCCTAATTGTTTTACGGCAGACTTCTGAAAACAGTATATCTCAATACCACTTCCAGCAGCATACATGCCAGCGCCAGCATTGCCAGTACAAAGAAATGCTCTGCAAAACGTTTATAAGAGGTGATCTCTACCTTCGTTTTCTCCAGCTTGTCGATCTCTCCATAAATATTCTCCAGTTCTTTGTTGCTGGTGGCCCTGAAATATTTACCTCCTGTTTCAACAGAGATCTTTTTCATCAAAGGTTCGTCCAGCTGTACATCCTGCATCTGCATCTGAATAGAGCCATCCGGCATTGTCATCGGGAATGGCGCTTTACCAATGGTACCGACACCGATCGTATATACGCGGATCTTAAATGCCTTTGCGATCTCCAGTGCGGTAAGCGGGTCGATCAGACCGGTATTGTTCACACCATCCGTCAGGAGGATGATCACTTTACTTTTCGCTTTACTGGTACGTAAACGTTCTACAGATGTAGCCAGTCCCATACCGATCGCTGTACCATCCTGCAGCATACCACTCTTCACCTGTGCGATCTGATTTTTCAGTACACCGTGATCAGTTGTAATAGGGCATTGTGTAAAGCTTTCGCCGGAAAAGATCACCAGACCAATACGGTCGCTGATACGGCTGTCTACAAAGTTCATCGCCACCCTTTTGGCTGCTTCCAGCCTGTCAGGTTGTAAGTCCTGCGCCAGCATACTACCCGAAATATCCATCGCCAGCACGATATCTATACCTTCACTGTCGATACTTTCAGAAGTATTACCTGTCTGCGGTCTGGCCAGTGCCACCACCAGTGCAGTAAAAGCCACCAGGCGCAATACCAGCAATAAGGGGCGCAATCTCACTTTCCAGGATACCGGCAAGCCTTTCAATCCCTGCAGGGAAGACATCTCCATAGCGACCTGTCTGCGTTGCTGCCGGGCAATATACCAGTAAATCATTACCGGTATCAGCACCAGCAACCCGAAGAAGGCGGGATGGGCGAATTCAATATTTTTCCAGATCGAAAAATCCATTTACTGATAATAATTTCTCTTTTCAAGGAGCGGCCTACTTCGCAGGCTGCTTTATTTCTTCTTTCCCGTTTTCTGCGCTTGCAGCTTTCTCTACTGCCGGTTTCGTCCACTCAACGATCTCCTGCGCCTGCTGCATCGCACTTTCATGCTCTTCCGGAGAAGGCATCAGTTTTGCGAATTTCGCAAGGTCAGCTACATTTAACAGGCTGCGTAACTTGTCGCGTTGCTGGTTCAGAATAGTAACAGGTTTGATATGCTGTAACAGTTCTTCTGTCGTTTGCTCAAGTGCAGGAATATTAAACTGTTGCTCAAAATAAACGCGCAAAATATCTGTAAGACGGGTATAATATTGTTTGATATCTCCCTGCTGCCATACCTTTTCTGTTTTCAATTGCTGCAACTGCCGCAATGCGATCTCGTAAGGCGGAACAGCAGGAGCGGCTACCACCGGCGCCGCTTTCTTAGGCCGGTTACGGAAGTATACAAATAAGCCGATACCGATCAATGCCGCGGATATGCCAATGGCAAAATATAACCAGTAATCCCAGAAACTCCAGGCTACGGTACGCAGACCTTTGATAGGTTTAAATGCTTTTGTTGTATCAACGCTCACAGTATTGACGTCAATGAACAACGGACCTGTAAAAGCAGAATCCGTGATGTTACCATCATTGACAATATCAAAACGCAGTGCCGGAATATCCCATCTGCCTGAATCAAAACTGGTCAGTACAATGGTCTGTCCCAGCAGTTTTGTGTTGCCTTGCGCGGTAGTATCCAGCGGGGAGCGGCGTACTACTTCAAAATGTCCGAAGGAATCTGGTATCTGCGGGAACACGATATTCATGCCCTGTGGAGGCATGGTTGCCGAAAGACGCAGCTGTACCTGTTCTCCCAAACGGATGCTTTCTGTATCGACTGTCGCCTTTACTTCACCCTGCTGTGCGTAGGAAGCAAATGGCGCCAGGATAAATCCAAGCAGAAAAAATAAAATAAGACGTTTAACTATAATCAGTTTAGCCATGTTAATACTTGCTCAGCTTTAGACCATCACCTGTTTACGAAAAAGTTCTGCAGGGCCTTTACATAATCTTCATCGGTACGGATACTGATAAGATCTGCGCCGCTTTTCTTGAAGGAGTTGCGGCAATATTGCACATGCTGATTGAACTGATGGGTGTAATACTGCTGTACCTGTTTATCGGAGGAATCCACCCACTGACGTTCGCCTGTTTCCAGGTCATTCATCTGGATCAATCCTACAGAAGGTAATTCTTTATCACGCTGGTCATATACATGTATACCGACCATGTCATGTCTCTTTGATGCAATGTTCAGCGCATCCTGGTAACTGCCGGTCAGGAAGTCACTCATAAGGAATACGATGCTTCTCTTCTTGGTCGCGTTATTAAAGAAGCGCAGTGTTTCCTTAATATTCGTGCCCTTGCGTTTTGGTTCGAAAGAGATCAGTTCACGGATGATAAACAGGATATGCGACTTTCCTTTTTTGGGCGGGATGTATTTTTCTACACCGTCGCTAAAAAAGATCACACCTACCTTATCGTTGTTGTTGATAGCAGAAAACGCCAGTACGGCACACAATTCAGTGATCATGTTCCGTTTGTTCTGTTTGGAAGTTCCGAAGATGGAGCTTTCACTCACATCTACCATCAGCATCAACGTCAGTTCACGTTCTTCTTCAAATACCTTTACGAACGGGTGATTGAAACGTGCAGTCACATTCCAGTCAATAGACCGGATATCATCTCCGAACTGGTATTCCCTTACTTCACTGAACGACATACCACGGCCTTTGAAAGCACTATGGTACTCACCTGAGAAGATGTGATTGGAAAGGCCTCTGGTCTTTATTTCCAGTCGCCTTACCCTTTTTAATATTTCCGCAGTATCCACCGGTAATGATTAAAATGAATAATGATTACTACTCCCGACTTTAGCTATAAAGATCAAGGTACTTCTACCGCATTCAGAATTTCGCTGAGGATGTTCTCGCTTGTTACATTCTCTGCTTCTGCTTCATAGGTAAGACCGACACGGTGACGCATTACATCAAAGCAGATGCTGCGTACGTCTTCAGGAATTACATATCCTCTGCGTTTGGTGAACGCATATGCTTTAGCTGCCAGCGCCAGGTTGATACTGGCCCTTGGGGAACCACCATAAGAGATCAGCGGTTTCAGCTTTTGCAGTTTATAGTCTTCCGGATTACGGGTAGCGAAAACGATATCGATGATATAGCGTTCTATTTTCTCATCCATGTATACTTCACGCACCAGTTTACGCGCCGCCAGGATATCGGATGGCTGTACTACTGGATTGATCTGTACGGCAGCCTGTGGGTTCAGGTTCTGACGGATGATATGACGTTCTTCTTCTTTCGTTGGATAACCAATGGTCACTTTCAGCATGAAACGGTCCACCTGCGCTTCCGGCAGTGTATAGGTACCTTCCTGCTCTATCGGGTTCTGGGTAGCCAGTACCAGGAACGGATCGTCCAGTTTGAAAGTAGTATCACCGATGGTGATCTGTCTTTCCTGCATTGCTTCCAGCAGCGCACTCTGCACCTTTGCCGGGGCACGGTTGATCTCATCCGCCAGGATAAAGTTGGCGAAGATAGGACCACGGCGTACCACGAACTCGTTCTTCTGCTGGTTAAATAACATAGTACCTATCACGTCAGCCGGCAGGAGGTCCGGTGTGAACTGAATACGGCTGAATTTCGCATTGATGGCAGCGGACAGGGACTTGATGGACAGTGTTTTCGCCAGACCAGGCACACCTTCCAGCAATACGTGACCACCTGCCAGGAGGCCGATAAGCAACCTATCTACCATGTAACGCTGACCTACGATCACCTTACTCAGCTCCAGGTTCAGCAGGTCCACAAATGCGCTGGCCTGATGGATCTTTTCGTTTAATTGACGGATATCATACGATGTATTCTCCATGCTTATATATGATTTACAAGTTTGCTAAAGTAAACATTCCGCGGGTAAAAGCCCGCGCCACGCGCAGTTTTTGCCCGTTAAAATGCTGTTAATAATAACATTATAAATGACAAATTACGAATTACGTCTATGATTATCAGGATACTCAGGTTTTTCCGGGTGTGCCTATATCAGAAAATGGTCATTCATAAGTCTCACCAACTCATGCGACCAAATTAATAAAGCCTGAGCATATTTATATCATCTTTTTTTATAACGTACATTTGCAATCGTAACTTCTCCATACGGAGCTCATAATTAAATATTTAGAAAGATGCAGGAAGATTTCGCGCAGCAATGGAAACGGGTGGAGGATATGCTTACAGAACGTTTTGGTAAGAAACCAAATATGGAGGCGATCCTCTTTTTAATAGGTATCCAGGAGCTGAATCACATAAAAAAGAAATTCACCAAGGAGCAGAAACAGGACCTGATGCATGTGGCCACCTGTACGCTGCTGAGCCAGAGCGGCTATTTTGAAGTAGAAGGCCGCGATAAGGATGGCTGGCCTCATTTCAAGGAAGTACAACCCGTTCCTAAAATGAATATGATCGAACAGGAGAGGTTCTTACAGGAGCATATTATTGCATACTTTGACGATCTTGAGGGGCGCTAACCAGCGCCCTTTTTTTGCCGGTCTGCATGATACGGCCCGGCATTTGGGAACATAATCACCACATAAAACGTTTTTATGAGCAAAAGGACTTTGTGCCATCCGAACAAGATAACTTTTGCATTGACCGACAGTCAGTTGCCGCCGGTTCCATGAAAAAAAATCCATAAAATACCCGCATGAAAAAACATTTACTACTACTATTCTTGTTATTCTCTTTCGGCACAACCATGGCAAAAAACCGGAAAGTAAAAGTTATTACCCCCTATGGTACCATGATCATCAAACTATATGATCAGACCCCATTGCACAGAGACAACTTCATCAAACTGGTAAAGGCCCATTTTTACGATAGCACCCTTTTTCACAGGGTCATCAATACCTTTATGATACAAGGTGGAGACCCTGAATCCAAACGTGCACAGCCAGGTGCACAACTGGGTAACGGAGATGTGGGGTATACGGTGCCGGCCGAGTTCCAGCTGGACCTCTTTCATGCAAAAGGCGCACTGGCCGCTGCGCGTGATGATAACCCGGCGAAAGCCAGTTCCGGCTGTCAGTTCTATATTGTACAGGGCAAGAAATGGACGGACGAACAACTTGATAATCTCGAAAAGAACCGTCTTGGCGGCCGAAAGATACCTGTCGATCAAAGGGAATACTATAAGCAATATGGCGGTACACCACAGCTGGACCAGAGCTACACTGTTTTCGGACAGGTAGTGAAAGGACTGGATGTGATCGATAAGATCGCCACACTCAAAACGGACGCGAATAATCGTCCGGTAACAGACGTTCCTATGAAGATAAAGCTGATACATAAGTTCCTTTTCTTCTAGGGTAAATATTCAATTGGAATTTCATTAATTTTACTGCTTAAAATCAAACTTGCCATGAATTTTCCATCGAACCTGCGTTACACCAAAGACCATGAATGGGTATTATTGGAAGGTAATACAGCAACTATCGGTATTACTGAATTCGCACAACGCGAATTGGGCGATATCGTATTTGTAGACATTCCAACCGTAGGTAAAGCCCTCGAAGCCGAAGAGGTTTTCGGTACAGTAGAAGCTGTGAAAACCGTTTCTGACCTGTTCCTCCCGGTTGCAGGCACCATCAATGAAGTTAATGAAGAACTGGAAGGTTCTCCTGAACTGGTGAATACCGATCCATACAGCGATGGCTGGATGGTAAAAATGACTGTTAAGAACCCGGCTGATGTAGAAGGACTGCTTAGCGCAGACGCTTATCAGAAACTTGTTGGCGAATAATCAATTTGCTCTCCACACGATATTTTAATAAAAGGTTAAAAAGGGTATAACCCTGCAAAGTTTAAGGTTATAAGGTTGGTAACAACTTTATAACCTTATAACTTTACGGACTAAACTTTGTCATGGTGCCAGCAATGAGACTTTTCAGATATTACCTGCCAGCAACTGTCTGGATATTACTGGTGCTATATCTGTGTACGCTTCCGGGAGACGATCTTCCGTCCAATCCTTTCTTTGAAAAGATTCATCTGGACAAGATCGTACACATCGGATTATTTGGAGGAACAGTATTCTTCCTCTGTCTCGGCGTGTACCTGCAAAAGAGGACCATATCAAAATTCACGCTGACGATCATCGCGATCTCCGCTGCATTCTATGGTCTGGCAATTGAGTACATCCAGAAATATTTCGCTGTTCACCGCAGCTTTGATATGAGCGATGTTGCCGCTGATATAGTCGGCGCTATTGCAGGTATCATCGCATTCAACCTGATCAGGAAATGGTGGCTTAAGTAGCCCCCTGCTGCGGTTCCGGCTGTACGATAATAAAGTGGATAGGTGGATAAGCCGACATGATCTCTTTCCTGATCCGTATAATAGCCGCATTAATATCTTCCGTTCCCAGGTCATCCCTGAAAGTGACCATCAATAATAACATCACATCCTCCGGCGACTGATAGGTAGAGAACATATGCTGCACCTTTACAATTGCCGGATCACTTTCCACCAGCCCTTTTATATGCTGTTGCGTAGCAGGTGCAATACCTTCTCCCATCAGCAAACTACGACTTTCTCTTGCCAGCAGTACCGATACAATACTGAGAATGACACCCACGATCAATGAAGCGACTCCATCCAGGTACGGATTGTTGTAATGATGCCCCAGATATACCATCAACGCTACAACTGAAAGTCCGATCACAGCTGCTCCATCTTCAAATAACACAATAAAACTTGCCGGATCTTTACTACGGTGGATCGCTGTCCACCAGGATAAATCACCCCTTACCTTATCAAATGCCCTGATAGCAACGATCAGGGACGTACCTTCAAATACAAATGAAAAAGCCAGTACAATATAGTTCCAGGTAGGGTCTTCAAGGGGAGGAGGGTGCTGAATATGGATCACACCCTGATAGAAGGAAATACAGCCCCCTATACCAAAGATGAGTATAGACACGATAAACGACCAGAAATAGATTTCCTTGCCATAGCCAAAAGGCCGTCTTTCATCAGGGGAACGTTTGCTTCGCCTGATCCCGAACAGCAATAACAACTGATTCGTCGTATCCACCAGGGAATGCACTCCTTCCGATATCATGGCGGAACTACTGGTTGCCGCACCAGAAATAAATTTGATGACGGCAATCAGCAGATTAGCTGCCAGCGCGGTAAAGATGGTTTTATTATTCGCGGCCATATACAGGGGTATCGATGGGAAAATCGTGCCAATAGCCACAAAAAAAAGTGCCCCCGTAATAACGGAGGCACCAGTTGTATCAGTTGATCAGTGGAATACTAATTATTTTCCTGATTCTTTCTGTGCGTCAGATTTCATCTTCTCATTCGCGAAGATGGAGAATTCAACACGACGGTTCTTAGCTTTGTTTGCATCAGAGTTGTTTGGAACAACCGGCTGTCTTGCACCATACCAGTAAGTCTGTACACGGCTTGCAGCAACGCCCTGAGATTTCAGGTAAGTAGCAACAGCATTTGCACGTCTTTCAGAAAGACCCATATTATAAGCATCTGTACCTGTAGTATCAGTGTGGCCTTCCACACGTACGTAAGTATCAGGATATTTGTTCAGAATAGTAGCCAGGTCTTTAATGTTCTGCTGTGCTTGTCCGGTCAGGTCTGATTTATCGAAACCAAACAGTACGCCGGAAGCAAAGGTTACGTTGATACCTTCACCTACACGCTCAACAGTTGCATTTGGAACTTCAGTTTTGATTTCCTGTGCCTGTTTATCCATTTTCTTACCGATCAGTACACCAGCACCACCACCTACGGCAGCACCAATGATCGCACCTAATGCAGTATTACCAGCAGCTTTACCGATAATTGCACCAGTCGCAGCACCACCAGCTACACCGATAGCAGCGCCTTTTTGTGTGTTATCCATTTGTTTCACTGTGTTACACGCGAATAACATGATAGCAGACAGGAAAATAGCTACAATAGGATTTATCCTTTTCATCTTAATTAGTTTAAACGTTCTTTTAATTTGCTTTTAATAGTCAAGCGAAATACCATAGACAAATATGCTGCCAGATTTTGAAACGGGCAGCATACCAGTGAACTAGATATTACGAGCGGCGCAAATGTAAGACATATATTTATTATGAAATAAGATATATATCCGCTCCGCCACTACATATTAACTTCCCATCTTCATCTTTTCCGCGTTCTCTGCGAACTGTAATGCCTGTACCATTTCCTGGATATCACCGTTCATAAATGCATCCAGATTGTACATAGTCATACCTATACGGTGATCAGTTACACGGCCCTGTGGATAGTTGTAAGTTCTGATCTTGGCAGAACGGTCACCGGTAGATACAAGGCTCTTACGTTGTGAAGCGATCGCTTCTTCATGCTTACGTACGGCCGCCTCATAGATACGGCTACGCAGCATCTTCATCGCGATATCCCTGTTGGAGTGCTGGCTACGTCCTTCCTGACATTCTACCACCACGCCGGATGGAATGTGCGTCAGACGTACGGCAGACTCGGTCTTGTTTACGTGCTGACCACCCGCACCGGATGAACGGAAGGTATCCATTTTGATATCTGCATCTCTGATCTCAACGTCTACTTCTTCTGCTTCAGGCAGGATAGCTACCGTAGCCGCGGAAGTGTGTACGCGTCCCTGGGTTTCAGTCGCCGGTACGCGCTGTACACGGTGTACGCCTGACTCAAACTTCAGGGTGCCATATACATCATCGCCGGTTACTTCTACCACCACCTCTTTATATCCGCCGGCGGCGCCAGGCGTCTCATTCATAATGGACGTGCTCCAGCCTTTGGTTTCGCAGTAACGCAGGTACATACGCAGCAGGTCGCCGGCAAAAAGGCTCGCCTCGTCACCACCGGTACCACCACGGATTTCCAGCATCGCATTTTTCTCGTCCTGTGGGTCTTTCGGGATCAACAGGTTACGGATATCAGCCTCCTGCTCGTCTTTCAACAGCTGCAGCGCTTCTGTTTCCTCCTTGGCAAGCTCCCTCATTTCCTCATCTCCGCTCTCAAGGACTTCTTTATTAAAGGCGATATTGTCCAGCGTCTTCATATAGGCATCGTATACCTTTACGATCTTTTCGAGCTGACGGTATTCCTTACTCAGCTTGCTGAACTGCTTATTGTCACTAACAATTTCAGGATTCGTTAATGCCAGCGATACCTGCTCAAAACGGCCTTTTATCGCATAAAGTTTATCTATCATAATTATCTTTGTTGGAGAGGGGATGGGTGACCTTCCGGTTGCCATTTCCTCTGACTGGCCGCAAAATTAATATAATTACTACATGTCTGAACAGCTGAAATTTAAGGGAACGGCATTATTTAACGGGCGGCAGTTATTGCCCGGGAGCATGGTATTGGTATTGACAGACGGCGGGACCGTACAAGACATCGTACACGAGAGCGAAGCAGGGGAGGGCGTAAGGGAGCTCAACGGCATTCTTAGCCCGGGTTTTGTGAACACCCACTGCCACCTGGAATTGTCCCATATGGGAGGGCTCATCCCCGAAGGGACCGGTTTACCGGCTTTTCTGACCAGCGTCATGGAGAAAAGAGGGCAGCAGGATACCTCCGCCCAGGCATTGGCCATGGAAAAGGCGGCTGCTGCCATGTGGGAAAGCGGGGTCTCTGCCGTTGGCGATATCTGCAATGGCACCGCCTCGCTGGAACTGAAGAAAAACAGCCCTGTATATTATCATTCCTTTATAGAAAGTATGGGTTTTGTACCCGGTTTTGCGCAGCAACGCTATGATTATAGCCTGGGCATACTGGAGCAGTTTAAGGCCATCAATGGCGCAGGGCATTCCTGTTCCATTGTCCCGCATGCCCCTTATTCGGTGAGCGAGGCACTGTTTTCTTTGCTTTCGGCTACGCCGGATAATACCCCTGTCAGCATTCATAATCAGGAATGTGAAGCAGAAAACACCCTGTACCAGGATAAGTCGGGGGCTTTCCTGGACTTCTACCAGCACTTTAATATGGATGCTTCCGCATTCAGGGCCAGTGGCACGAATAGTTTGCCGGCGTGGCTCCCCTGGTTTAAACACCTGCCGGTCATCCTGGTACACAATACCTATACCACTGAAAAAGACATCGCTTTTACCCGGGAACAGGCGCCTGCTGCATACTGGTGTCTCTGTCCGCAGGCAAATCTTTATATAGAAAAACGGATGCCCGACGTCCCTCTTCTGCGTAGTCAGGGCTGTACGATCACCCTTGGCACTGATAGTCTGGCGTCCAATCACCAGCTATCCATCTGGCAGGAAATCCAGACCATCCGTAAGTATTACTCAAACATTGCACTGGAAGAAATACTACAATGGGCCACCCTGAACGGTGCAATGGCATTGGGTATTGAAGGGAAATATGGCAGCTTTGAGAAAGGCCGGCAGCCGGGCGTTATACTAATAGATGAACAGGAAAGCCGCAGGATTCTATAATTTCGCGGCATTAGAAGAATGCAAACGTAAACTATGAACAGTCTCTTAGACCAGGTAATACTTGGCAACCCTATCCAGAATTATTTTATACTGGCAATTATATTGCTGTTTGTTTCCATGATCAAACGCTACCTCTCCAGGGGAGTAGCGACCCTGCTATATCGTGAGGTAAGACGCTGGGCGCCTGAGATCGGGCAACATGAATTCTCTCATCTGCTGCTGGTGCCACTGGAATATTTCCTCCTGCTGATCACCTTCATGCTGACGATAGATCACCTGAACTTCCCACCGGAACTGGACGTGACCGTATACAACGGTTTTACCGTAAAGATGGTGCTGCATACGCTCATGGAACTGGCGCTGACCATCTCCGTTATATGGATCATCCTGCGTGTGATCGACTTCGTATCGCTCATGATCAGCAAAAGCGCCGATCTTTCCCATGATATCACAGACAATCAGTTCATCGTATTCTTCAGGGATTTCTTCAAAGCGATCGTTTTCATCTTTGGCGCCATTGCTTTTATACGTATCCTCTTCGGGGCGGTACTGGTAAACAAGATCATCGCCGGTCTCGGTATCGGTGCTGCTGCCCTTGCACTCGCTGCGAAAGAAAGCATTGAAAACCTGATCTGTTCCTTCATCATCTTCTTTGACAAACCTTTCCGGGTGGGAGATGCCGTAAAAGTGGATTCCTTCCAGGGTAACGTAGAAAAGATCGGTTTACGCAGTACGCGTATCCGTACACTGGAAAAGACCTATGTAACGGTACCGAATAAGAAAATGGTGGACAGCGTACTGGATAACCTTTCACTGCGTACCCACCAGCGTGCTGTTATGCGCCTTGAGATAGCAGGTGATACCCCGGCTGACAGGATCATGGCGGTATTGAACGATATCAGACAGCTGTTGATCTCGAACGAGCGGGTACAGGAAGGGTTCGTACTGAACCTGAATGAGTTTACGAAGGATACTTATGTTATTCAGCTGATCTATCTGACACAGGTGATTGAAGGTGTACCATATAATGGTCTGCGTAATGAGATCAACCTGGCGATCATTGCCATTATGGAGAGAAGGGATGTGAAACTGAGCAGCACAAAAGTGGAGATACACGAGAAGTAAACAAGCCTTACAAAATAGAAGAATCCCCGGTTTAACTATACTTATCTTTCATTGATCTATCGTTCAGAAACGAAGCACTAACGAAGGATAAGTATAGTCTGACCGGGGATTTACTATTGATAAGTGTATGATCAGTCTTTATCTTTTCTGTTAGCTTTCAGCAGTATTCTTGCTATATCGCTTTCCAGGGATTCTCCGACTTCACCATTCAGACGGCCGATCTCTTTACCCTCACGCATCAGGATAAAAGTAGGGAGTTTCTTTACTTTATAGTCCTGTGGTGCGTTGGTCTGCATTTTTTCATCAGCGCCATAGGTCTGCACCTGTTCATCAGGACTACCACCCAGGATCATGATCTTATATAACTGAGGCAGCAGCTGGCGGCTCTGGTCTTCCCAGGTGCCTACAACGGCTACTATATTGAATTTACCGCGATTGTCCTTGATATAGTTCAGCATGTTATCATTTGGCTGATAACCATTTACACCGGTATAAAACCAGGCAAATGCGCTGTCATTCATCAGGGTCTGCATGTCTATTTTACCTTTTAATACCTTTTTACCGTTGGATGCTCTGCTTGCTGTGGTTTGTGCAAATGTCAATGTTGACAGTAACAGACTGCCAACCAGTAATAATGATTTCAATCGCATAATGTATTTTTATAATTGTTCCTTCAGTTCGGTCAGAAAACCTCTTACCTTTAGCAAAGCTTGTACCATTTCGAAACTGCGGGCTGCCAGTTTACGGTCTTCTTTCAATTTTTGTTTAGCACCTTCGATAGTATACTTCCGTTCTCTTAGTAAATGATAGATAAGTTTCAGGTGCTGAATGTCTTCCTGGCGGAATAAACGGTCGCCTTTACGGTTCTTTTTAGGCTGCAATATATCAAACTCATTCTCCCAGTAGCGGATCAATGAGGTATTTACGCGAAACATAGTGGCCACTTCACTGATTGAGTAATATTGCTTATCCAGGGGGATAGCATCTAATGCTCTCATCAGGTCCGGGTCATCTGCCACTTCTTTTAATGACTTTCTGCCACGTTTTTTCTGCGGTGGCTGTGTTGCCGTGACAGACGTCCCTTTGCCAATAAATGGCACGGGTGGCAAATTGTCTGATGGCATCTGTACCTGTATCTTCACGGGAATTTCCACCTCCGGCAAGGGTCTTGACGGTGGTGGCGGCGCGGGGGCCGGCTTTATGACAACGACGGGTTCCTGTACCTGTTCTGGCACTTGCACTTGCGGCTTTGGATCTGGTGAAGAAAATAGGTCCAGTTGTTGCATCATGGTACCAAATTACAAAATTCTCCCCTTTGAGAGTTCAGCATTAACAAGTTAGTCGAATGACTGGTTGCCTGAGCGGGCAATCTTCAGCATACGGTCAAACTCTTCGGGAGACAGGTCATTAAAGAAGAAGTATACCGGGTCAACCTTCTCTCCATTCTTCACTACCTCGTAGTGGCAGTGCGGTCCTGTCGATTTACCCGTACTACCTACCCAGCCTACCACATCACCACGTTTTACGGTCATACCTGTGCTCACTTTCATCTTCAGCATGTGTCCATACAGGGTCTTATAACCATAGCCGTGATTGATCGTAACGTGGTTACCATAACCCACGTCGCTGAGGCTGGCATCTTCTACCACCCCGTCGCCTGTCGCATAGATAGGCGTACCTGCCGGAGCGGCGAAGTCAAGTCCGGAGTGATACTTTACAGTTTTGTAAATAGGGTCGATACGATAACCAAACCCGGAAGCAATACGTTTAAGGTCTTTGTTGGCCACCGGCTGAATAGCAGGGATAGAGGCCAGCATTTTCTGCTTATTTTTCACCAGGTCATCGATCTTTTCGTAAGATTTAGCCTGGATGGAAATACGGTGTAACAGTTCCTGAAGCAAAGCGCCGGTGCTGGCGATGATCTCACTGCTGGAGAAAGACTGCAACTGGGTCAGCTCTTCTTCCTTCTCTGCGCTGCCTGCACGGGTACTATCCGGAATAGGGGAGGCCTCGAAGATAACCCGGTAAATCTCGTTGTCACGATGTTCCAGTTCTCCCAGCTGGGATTTCACCTCGTTCATACGGTCTTCCATCGCCTCATACTTTTCATTCATTACCTCCAGCTCACGGCGCAACCGTTTCTCCTTTGGAGAATCCAGTACACGGTAGGATACGGACAGGAAGATGAACCCCGTTACGATGGCAGCAGAAACAAATCCCAGTATCCTCAACAGTTTCACCCGCAGGGAAACTACGAGTTTTTCGTATTTGAGCGTTTGTGTATTATAAAAGTATTTAACCTTCTTCATGTACCGGCCTTAAGCATTTAAGCAGAACCTACATTCCCAATGGAAGTCCTTGGATTACTTTTAATAGGGTTATACAGATATGGATGAGAGGGGATATAGACTTTTTCAATATTTTTGCACTCCTTTCCGGAAATACGGCAAGGTGTGCAAACCTAAGGGAATTAGACTAAAAGGGCAATCTTTTGAGTGTCAATTTTCTAAATACCGCTAGTTGGCTTAAAATACAAATTAAAGCCATTTAGGTGACACAAAATTAATATACATACCAATTATTTCAAATACTTATGACAGCTCCCGAGATTCGTCAGCAATTCCTGGACTTTTTTGCGTCCAAAGGCCACCATATCGTGCCTTCTGCTCCTATCGTAGTAAAAAACGACCCTACCCTGTTGTTCACTAACGCGGGTATGAACCAGTTTAAGGACTACTTTCTGGGCAACAGGGCGCCGGCCTGGAAACGGGTGGCGGATACCCAGAAATGTCTGCGCGTAAGCGGTAAACACAATGACCTGGAGGAAGTAGGTATCGACACCTATCACCACACCATGTTCGAAATGCTGGGTAACTGGAGCTTCGGCGATTACTTCAAAAAAGAAGCGATCGACTGGAGCTGGGAACTACTTACAGCAGTATATAAGCTGCCTAAAGACCGTCTTTATGTGACCATTTTTGAAGGAGATGCGAACGAAAACCTGGAAAAAGACCAGGAAGCGTTCGAATTCTGGAAAAAACATGTTCCGGAAGACCGCATCCTCATGGGCAACAAAAAGGATAACTTCTGGGAAATGGGTGATACCGGTCCTTGTGGCCCTTGTTCCGAGATTCACGTAGACTGCCGTCCTGATAGCGAAAGAGCGCTGGTAGACGGTAAAACCCTCGTAAATGCAGACGATCCGCAGGTGATCGAGATCTGGAACAACGTATTCATGCAGTTCAACCGCCTGAAAGACCGTAGCCTGGAACCGCTCCCCGCTAAACACGTGGACACCGGTATGGGCTTCGAACGTCTGGTAAGGGTGATACAGGGTAAAACCTCCAACTACGATACAGATGTTTTCTCCGGCACCATCGAACACACCGAAAAACTGACCGGCCTTAAATATGGCTGTACCGACAGCAAACCCGATGTGGCTTTCCGCGTAATTGCCGACCATATCCGTGCGATCTCCTTCGCTATTGCTGATGGTCAGCTGCCATCCAACACAGGCGCCGGTTATGTGATCCGTCGTATCCTGCGTCGTGCAGTAAGGTATTATTTCTCCTTCCTGAACTGGAAGAAACCACTGCTGCAGGACCTGGTACCTGTACTGGCACAACAGTTTGCCAATGTATTCCCGGAACTGCTGCAACAGGTTGATTTCGTACAGAAAGTGGTATTCGAAGAAGAAAACAACTTCCTCCGTACCCTGGATAGCGGCATCCGCAGAATTGAAGACTTTATGGGCGCTGCCAAAGAGAAATCTGTGGACGGCAAGACTGCCTTCGAATTATATGATACCTACGGCTTCCCATACGATCTGACCAGCCTTATCGCGTCTGAAAACAACTTCAGCGTAGACGAAAAAGGTTTTGATGCTGCCATGAAAGAACAGAAAGACCGTTCCCGTGCTGCAACTGAACTGGATATGGGCGACTGGACCGTACTGAACGAAAATGCGGAATCCGTATTCGTTGGATATGAGCTTTCTGAAACAGCAACTACCGTATCGAAATACCGTAAGATCAAGGCAAAAGGTAAAGAACAATACCAGCTGGTATTATCACAGACGCCTTTCTACGCAGAAAGCGGTGGCCAGGTAGGAGATACCGGTACCCTGACCTTCGGCGAAGAGACCGTTCAGGTAACCGATACCAAAAAGGAAAATAACCTGATCGTTCACTTTGTAGATAAACTGCCTGCTAATATCACCACAACTGCTAAAGCAGTGATCAATAAAAGCAACAGGCTCAGTACTACCATGAACCACTCTGCTACACACCTCCTGCACGCAGCATTGCGCCAGGTACTGGGTACGCACGTAGCACAGAAAGGTTCCCTGGTGAATCCTGAATACCTGCGTTTTGACTTCTCTCACTTTGCGAAAGTAACAGACGAGGAACTGGCGCAGATCGAAGAGATCGTGAATGAAAAAATCCGTGCTAACATCCCGGTAGTAATTAAAGAACTGCCAAAGGAAGAAGCCCTGAAACTGGGTGCAATGGCGCTCTTTGGTGAGAAATATGGCGATGTGGTACGTGTGGTGGTAATGGACCCTGCTTATTCTGTGGAACTTTGTGGTGGTACACACATAGGTGCTACCGGCGAACTGGGTATCTTCAAATTCACCTCCGAAGGAGCAGTAGCAGCAGGTGTACGCCGTATTGAAGCCGTTACCGGCAGCAATGCACTGGCGTTCGTCAATGCACAACTGCAACAACTGAAAGACATCAAAACAGCTTTAAAGAATCCAAAAGATATCGTAGCTGTTGTAGATAACCTGATCAACGATAAAGCAACTCTGGAGAAACGTGTGGAAGCACTGGAACTGGAAAAAGTTCGCCAGCTGTCGACCGGTCTGCAGGCAGAAGTTGAAAACGTAAACGGTATCAACTTCCTGGGGAAGATCGTAGACGTAAATAATGCAGAAGCACTGAAACAACTGTGCTTCACATTGAAAACACAGATCGATAACCACGTATTCATACTGGCTGCAAATATCGGCGGTAAAGCGAACGTAGCACTGATGATCTCTGATAACCTGGTTGCTGAAAAAGGACTGGAAGCGCCAAAGATCATTAAGGAAAAGATCGCGCCTATTATCAAAGGCGGCGGCGGTGGACAGAAGTCTTTCGCAACTGCCGGCGGACAGGAAGCTGGTCAGCTGGATCAGGTGATCACACAGGTGAAAGCAATGCTGTAATCAGTTATTAAGGATATAAAAAGGGTCTGTTTACAGTATAGTGAACAGACCCATTTAGTTTATATGACTATCGTCTTTTTCTAAGGAAGCTGAACCATTTCCTTTTCTGCTTTGGTATCTTAGGAGTCAGCTCTAATCCCCGGATTTCATGTATGGTCATTGTATAACCAGACACCGTCCTTGTCCGCCCATATGCTATCACCTCAAAATCTTTACTCATCGCAGGATAACCCGCCAGCAAGTCTTCAGTTGTATCTACCGGTTGACAGGGAGGTGTTAATGTCGTATCTACCTGTATGTTAGCAACAGGGAGTTTTATTTTTGTATCACGCCCTTCAACACTTCCAATTCCCACAGTCATTGCTGCACTTAATAAAAGAGCAGGAGCCAGCGAGTGGTCAGGGAGTCTTTCTGTCACTAATTCTCTGTTTAATTGATCTTCTCTGTAATGTCCGCACAAGCCTCCATTTGACTGGCTGATAATACGCACTACCTCCTGATCTGACATACCAGAAAAATCAATTACATTTTTAGTACAATGCTGACAAAAGCGGCCATCTGCCGATGGCGTCATTTGATTCCAGGACTGTGTGCAAGGGGTAGGCACATCTATCCTGAGGGATGTGATATTATTCATTGGGGTTGGTTTATACCCAATTTACTTTATTCTGCTGAAATAGTACCAATTGGGGACTATACTCTTCTTAAGGCAGGGTTGGGTTAACCGGAGGCCACACTTTCCCATCATATTTCACACTATTAAACAAATCAGGCTCTTTCTTCTTTTTATATGCCCCAGTTCCCATTATATCATATGTCTGCTGCGTTGCATACTCATCTGCATTTATGACTGCGATGCCAAAAGCGCCCATTCGCATGGCAGCCATATCCTGGGCCTTCTTCTGCTTACAATAATCAACCATAATACGTATGTCCAGCAGACGCTTCATACCATCTTTAGTATTATAATTTCCCAAAATCACGCTGTCCCTTAATTGCTCTATTTCCAGCAACTCGACCAATGCAGGCCACCTACTGATAGGCTGTTCTACAGCACGGATGTTATATGTCCATCTATTAAATTGTGTCTGTTCCGGTCCATCTCCTGGTATCAATTTAGCATTCAGGGATACATCTGAAGGTATATCATCTTCATTTGTCCCGGTAGCAGCTTTAAATGATGGAATTGTATCCACTTGTGCTGATACCGAACCTGACGGCTTTGTATTGGTGCTGGCAGCTGCGCTAGATGCAATACCAGCGGCCAATGCTGTACTGACCAGTAATGCCGGCATAAACGAATTGGTCCTTTCTTTCTCCAGATATAACAAATTTCTGTTCAGCTGACTGTCAAGGAAACGACCACATGTTGGCTGACGGTTGCTACGTGCATACTGTACTATCTCACGATCAGTCCATGTACTGAAATCAATCACCTTTTTTGTACAGCTATCACAAAAACGACCTCCGTCAACAGGCGTCATTTCGCTCCATGATTCCATACAGGGCGTAGCGATCTCTATTTTGAAAACGGATTTCTTCTTCATGGGGAGGTATGGGTTTTTCCAAAAGTAATGTTAATTCCAGGCCCATGCATATGATAGCACCCGTGTTCGTCTATTTTAACTTTTTGTTTATATATCACCCACCTAAATTTGTCACTGTTAATACCACATTTAAAATAAAAAAGGAACATATTATGAGCAAGCTATTGCAGACCCTTACACTGGCAAGCATTACCTGCTTTGCTTTCAGCTCTGCCACTATCGCGCAGGATAAGAGCGGCGATAAACTGGGCGAGTATGACGAGATCGTTATAAAACGAAACACCAATAAGGATGGCAAAGTGACCATCGAGATCAAGGATGGCAATGTTTTGGTTGACGGAGAGAAAATGGATGCTTATAAAGATGGCGATATATCTGTGTATAGACGTCGCATTCGTCCTGTAGATGGCAACACTTTTAATTTCGCCATGCCCCCGGGTGGAGGTGGCATTCAGTTATTCAATGAGGATGACGAGGCCGGAGACGATGCTATGGCTATCAAACCCGGAAAGGCCGTACTGGGTGTGTTCACTGAAAAGAAAGAAGCGGTCGGTGTGACAGTGAAAGAAGTGGCAAAAGGTACGCCTGCGGAGAAAGCTGGTTTACTGGCGGGTGATGTGATCACTAAAGTGGATGCTGATAAAGTAGATGAACCAAAAGACCTGTTTGAAAAGATCGGTGCGCATGATCCCGGCGATAAGGTGACCATTACTTACTTCCGTGATAAAAAAGAAAACACGGCCACTGTTACACTGGATGAAAGAAAAGGTGAAGGCACGCTGGAGCTTTTCCCTCGTAATGACAGGAACTTCCGCCGCGGGCCACGCAGTTTTAACTTCGGAGAGGGTACTCCCGGCCCGGGTTTTCCTGGTCCTGGTTTCAATCGTGATTTCCGGGGTTTCCATGACAATAACGACGTAAAACTGGGCCTTTCTGTGCAGGATACTGAAGATGGTAAAGGTGCAGTGGTATTGAGCGTAACGCCTGGTTCCGCAGCCGAAAAAGCCGGCTTCAAGGCCAATGATATCGTTACTGATATTGCGGGCAGTGAGATCAGCTCTACCCGGGATGTAGCGAATGCTTATCGTGTCAATAAAGAGAAAGGATCGTTCGCTGCGAAAGTGAAGAGAAATGGTCAGTCAAAAACGTTGGAAGTAAAAGTGCCAAAGAAATTAAACAAAGTGGACCTGTAATGGTCCGTCTGTGTATTATAAAACGAAAGGAGCTTCATTTTTGAAGCCCCTTTTTTTATGCGATCCAAAGAGATAAGTGTTGATACTATTTTGACGTAGCATATCACTATGCCGTCGCTTATTCGACACAGATTCGCCGCTAGTTCGTTGCTTGTTCGAGTGTGCTTTGAGCCTGCATAAAAACGCAATAAATTAAATATCAACAATTTAAGGGGAATCAAAGCTTCATATACTCCAATTACACCATATTAAAATAATATCACTTCACCAGTCTTTTTACCAGCCAGAGTTTATTCCTGAAAGGCGGATATTTCATAGCAATATCGATCCAGGTACCGGTTTTCATGATACTCTTCGGATGGGTAAAAGTATCGAAGCTGTATTTACCATGATACTGTCCCATACCACTATTGCCAACACCGCCGAAAGGTAGTTCCGGATTAGTGAAATGTCCCAGTGTGTTATTGATACAGGCGCCGCCGAAACGCAACTGTTCAGTGATCAGTTTCTCTGTGGCCTTACTGCTGGTAAACAGGTACAACGACAATGGGTAGGGCTGTTGTCTTACTAAGCGCATGGCCTCTTCCAGGGTTGTGTAGGAAATAACCGGCAGAATAGGGCCGAATATTTCCTCCTGCATCACCGGACTATCCCAGGACACATTATCCAACAGGGTAGGGGCCATGAACAGTTGACTTCCATCTGCCGACCCACCATGTATGACGGCTCCCTGTGTAAGATATGTCTGTAGCGTTTTGAAACGTTTTTCGTTGATGATCCGTGCGTAATCGGGACTATTAACCGCCTGCTCTCCAAAGAACTTTACGATCGCTTTTTTCATAGCGGCGATCAGTTCATCTTTCACTTTTGTATGCACAAGTATATAATCCGGGGCGATACAGGTCTGACCAGCATTCCAGAACTTTCCCCACACGATCCGCTTAGCGGCTACCCTGATATTAGCCTTCTCGTCCACTATACAAGGCGATTTACCTCCCAGCTCCAATGTAACAGGCGTCAGGTGCGGAGTGGCCATTTCCATTATTTTACGTCCGATGGCTGGTCCTCCGGTGAAGAACACATGATCAAAACGGTGCCGCATCATATCAGGAATGACGGTACTGCCGTCCCCTTCCAGGGTGGTAATATAGGCAGGATCAAAAGTTTCTTTTATCAATGCAGCGATGACAGCTGAGGTACGGGGTGTTAATTCGGAAGGTTTGACGATCGCACAATTCCCTCCGGCTATTGCACCCACCAATGGGGCCATGACCAGCTGAAAAGGATAGTTCCAGGGAGCGATAATGAAGACGAGTCCCAGTGGCGCCCGGTGTATACGGCTTTTGCTGGGGTACATAGTAAAAGGACTGGTGACCTTTTCCGGCCGCATCCATTCCCTGAGGTGACTGAGCATATGCCGGATCTCGACATACAGGGTACCTATTTCGCTGCTATATGCCTCTACCGGATGTTTATGCAGATCGGCCTGTAAAGCGGCCAGAATGTCCTTTTCCCGCTTTTTAACAGCCGATTTCAGCAGGCGAAGCTGCTGCCTGCGAAATTTATATGACAGGGTTTTACCCGACTCAAAAAAGGCCTGTTGTACGTTATAGATCTCCTGGGTATTCATACGCCCTGAAAGGTACAGAAAATGGCCCAGCTGCCATGAGCGGCCTAGCACATCAGTACAGCTACGACAGAATACAGGTTAAATGCTGGTGTATGCGGGAAATATAGTATGCTCAGGGGCGGTCCTAAAAACGAGGAAGCCCGGACAGTATATAGGTCAATGGAGATCTACAGAATAATTTGTAATAGTAAAAAATGAATATATGACTGTAAATGGAGTATCAGATGAGACAGAATATAGGTTGAATGGTTCTGCAGTACAAGAATACTAAAATTTTGTTAAATTCCAATAAGATTATTGGATTTCTCCGGCACTCACCGGTCATCCTTCTCATTCCGACAGATCGTCCGGTCATAAAAAATGCGGCTGGTCCCTTGTCTGGTAACGCTTTAGCTATAATTCAGTCCTTCCGCTGCGGGCTACAGATCAATCTGTACTACCTTTCTACCCTTCATTGTATATATTTGTGCTAATAGCAGAAGATTATCATGAGCGCAGCCATCGATTCAGACAAATATGAAGTAGTCATCGGCCTTGAAGTACATGCCCAGCTACTGACAGAAAGTAAATTATTTTGTGGAGACAGTGCAGCTTTTGGAGGCGCCCCCAATACCCATATCAGCCCGATCACACTGGGCCATCCGGGTACCCTTCCGAAACTGAACCGTAAAGCGGTGGAATATGCCATCCGCCTTGGTCTGGCCTGCGGTAGCAGGATCGAGCGGGAGAATTACTTTGCCCGTAAGAACTACTTCTATCCGGACCTTCCGAAAGGTTACCAGATATCTCAACATACGGCGCCCATCTGTGATGGCGGTATTGTTGCTATTCCCGTGGCCGGTGGTCAGCGGGATATTCAGCTGAACCGTATTCACCTGGAAGAAGATGCCGGTAAGTCCATGCACGACCAGGACCCTTCATTTACGATGGTGGACTACAACCGTGCAGGGGTACCACTGGTAGAGATCGTGACCGAACCGGCACTGCACAGCAGCGATGAGGTATATTCCTTCCTGACAACCCTCCGCAGACTTGTACGCTGGCTGGACGTTTGTGACGGTAACATGGAAGAAGGCAGTATGCGTTGCGACGCCAACATTTCCATCCGTCTGAAAGGAGAGACCAAACTGGGCACAAAAGTCGAAGTAAAGAACCTGAACTCTATCCGTAACGTAAAACGTGCGGTAGAGGGCGAAATAAAACGCCAGATTTCCATTGTGGAAGAAGGCGGGACCATCCTCCAGGAAACCAGGAGTTTTGATGCCGGTAACGGTACCTCTTTCTCCCTGCGTTCCAAAGAGGAAGCGAATGACTATCGCTACTTCCCTGAGCCAGACCTGGCGCCATTCAACCTGACCGACGATTACCTTGATCAGCTGTTAAAGGCTTTACCGGAACTGCCGGAAGCAATGGTAGAACGTTACGTCAGCCAGTACGGACTGCCTGATTATGATGCGCGTGTACTGTGTGATGATAAGGCAACGGCTGATTATTATGAGCAGGTAGTGGCCGTTATTCCTAAACACAAGGCAGTGGCGAACTGGCTCTTAGGACCGGTAAAATCCACCCTGAACGAACAAGGTGCTGCTATCAGCGATTTCGCATTGTCGCCTGCTGCACTGGCGGGTCTTATAGCGCTGGTAGAAGATGGTAAAGTGAGCTTTTCCATTGCATCTTCCCGCATCTTCCCGGAACTGCTGCAAAACACCGCAGAAAAACCACTGGATATAGCAACAAGGCTGAACCTCCTGCAGGACAACAATGCCGGCAGCATCGCACCGATCATTGACGAGGTACTGGCAAAATATCCGGACAAGGTAGCAGAGTTCCGTAAAGGTAAAAAAGGTCTGATGGCCCTCTTTGTCGGAGAAGTAATGAAACTCTCCAAAGGCAAGGCAGACCCTAAACTGACCAACCAATTGCTTGCTGAAAAACTGAAATAATTATAACTGAAGAATATGAAGAAACTTGCTTTATGGGCAGCCACCGGGTTATTCCTGGCCAGCTGTTCACAACAAACTGAGAAAGGTGATTTTACGATCAACGCACATATAGACAACGCTCCTTTAGGTACGATCTATCTGGAAGAGCTGACCACGGAAGAAGTGAAAGTAGTGGATACTGCGGTTATCAAAGACGCCAGCGGAAAATTCACACTGAAAGGTATGCTGCCTGAACAGGCCTTATACCGTATCCGTTTCGGAGAAACAAGCCGTCTGATCCCATTAGGTCTGGATGCAGGTACAATGAGCATCACCGGTGACTTCAATCACCTGGACCAGCTGAAGATCGAAAACTCTGAAGCGACCGTAGAAATTCAGCAGCTGCTGAACGAAGCCAGCTCAAAAGACAAGGCGCTTTCTGCAGAAATGCAGGCACTTGACAGTCTGCATCAGCTGAAAACACCGGATAGCGTACTGCAACCAAGAGTAGCAGCTTTCCAGGCTAAACAGGAAGACTTCAAGAAGTTCCTGGTAAAATCAGCTACAGAAACAAAATCTCCTGCTGTTGCCGCATTTGCGATGAGCATTATTGGTCCGCAGGTGCTGATGGAAGACCCTAAAACAGTAGAAGAAATTAAAAAGCATTTCCCTGAGAACACACTCATCATAAGCTTTGCCGATAAACTGAAACAGGGCGCACAACAGACAGAAGAAACAGGAGAAGAAGGCAATATGTCTACTGTAAAGATAGGCCAGGCCGCTCCTGATTTTACACTGCCTGATCCGGCAGGAAAACCTGTCAGCCTCAGTTCTTTCAAAGGCAAATATGTACTGGTCGATTTCTGGGCCAGCTGGTGTAAGCCGTGCCGTATGGAAAACCCTAATGTCGTAATGGCTTACAACAAGTTCAAAGGCAAAAACTTCACCGTACTGGGCGTATCACTCGATAAAACAAAAGGTAAATGGGAAGAAGCGATCCAGGCTGATGGTCTGACATGGACACATGTAAGTGACCTGAAGTTCTGGGATTCGCAGGTAGTGCCTTTATATGGCATTAATTCCATCCCTTCCAACATGTTGATCGACCCACAGGGTAAAGTGCTCGCAATCGGCCTGAGAGGCCCTGCGCTGGAGTCTAAATTACAGGAAGTACTACAGTAATATCAACTGCTGATAAATAAAAAGCGTCCGCCATTGGCGAGACGCTTTTTTTATTTATTGGTCGACCACAGTTATTTTTTATACCCCGGGTTCTGTTCGATGTTCAGGTTCACATCGATCTCACGTTGTGGTATCGGGAAGATCGCGGTAGGAGAGTTCGCCTCGATCGTACATCTCGGCGTGTTCAGCTGCGCCGGATTATTACAGGTCGTACGTACAATGCTCAGCTTATTCCGCAGCAGGTCAAAATAACGATGGCCTTCAAACATGAACTCCACACGTTTCTCTTTCAATACGGCAGTCAGTACATTGGCGTCGGGTACATTTTCAAGTGCTGTCAGACTACGATGCGTACGGATCTGATTTACATCCGCCAGCGCCAGTGCATAACTACCGGTTTTAGCATAGGCTTCCGCACGGATCAGGTACAATTCGGAGATACGCAGTACCTTGATGCTGTACAAACCAGATATCCCATCCTGTCCGCTAAACTTGTTATTCTGAAACTCAGCAGGACTACCACTGAATTCAGACACGAATACATTTCTTGCATCAGCGGTTTCCAGCACATTTTTCAGGTCCGGAGACACCCTGATATCTCCATAACCAGGCTTCAGATAAATACGGCCAAGGTTATCAGACCCCAGGCTCTCGTTGCTGAGTATTCTGATCGTAAAGATATCTTCGGTAGTGCCAGGCGTATTATAAAAGTTTGCCAGGGTATTTGCAGGCGCAATACTATAGCCGGCATTGATCACTTCCGTAGCAGCGGTAATAGCAGCAGCGTCATCTCCTTTATACAGATGTACCCTCGCCAATAACGCTGTTGCAGCATAGGAGCTGGCGACATAAGGCGTATTCCTTGTTTTGGGCAGTAAATCTTTTGCAGTTGTCAGATCAGCAATGATCTGTTTGTATACTTCATCAACTGTATTTCTTTTGGGTGAACCAACCTCAAATTTTGTTATCAATGGTACGCCAAGGGTACCACCGCCACCAATTGCATAAGGCGTTGAAAACACACGCAACAGATCGAAATGACCGAGCGCTCTTACAAACAATGCCTGACCAAGTGCACTGTTCTTTTCTTCAGTTGTACCATCTTCAAGAACAGGTACGCTATTGATAATATTATTCGCACGCAGGATCGCGGCATATACCCTGTTCCATACGCCTGTTACATCACCGTCAGCCACCAGCCAGCTCAGACGCCAGCTTGAAAGAAAACGGTTACTGTTACTGAGGGAAAGGTATACGTTATCGGCAGCTATTTCCGGTATTACCAGATAGTTCCTGCCGTAATATTCAGTTGCTTTCAGGCCTTCGTACATACCGTTTACGGCAGCGTTAACACCCTGTATTGTTTTCAGTGCATCCGCAGTTGGTAATTTATCTGCAGGATAAAGGTCCAGTTGTTTATTACAGCCCTGATTGACTACAAGCAGCACTGCCATTAATATCGGGAAAAATAATTGTTTCATAGCTTATCAGTTACCAGGATTAGAAGTTAATGTTTGCGCCGAATGTGATACTCTTTGAAGGTGGATATCTGAAGAATTCCATCGCACTGATATCCTGCTCAGGGTCCCATCCTGTATAGCTGGTCCAGGTAGCAAGATTTGCTGCCTGTGCATAGAGTTTTACGCTGGTGAAACTGGCCGCTCTGACCCATTTTGCAGGCAAACTGTAACTCAGGTTAATATTTCTGAGACGCAGGAAAGAGCCATTTTCCAGGTATCGTGTTGACAATGCGGAATTGGCATTCTTGTTACCACCCGGAATAGGTTTAGGTCTGTCTGCAATATCGCCTGGTTTACGCCAGTAATTCTCAGCAGTCAGTTTATCATATCCGTATCCGAAATAAGCACCATCAGCATCACCCAATATTCTTGTTCTGTTAAGAATTTTGTTGCCTGTTACTGCATAAAAGAAAACGGAAACCCCAATACCTTTATACTGGAAAGTGTTGGTGAGACCACCGGTAAATTTCGGCTGACTATTACCCACGATCCTTCTTTCTGCGAGGTTGATATTGTTGGTTGTTTTTCCATCAGCAGTATACCATAAAGGATCACCATTTTCAGGATCAACGCCTGCCCATTCATTCAGGTACCAGCTTTGTACCGGCTCTCCTACTCGATGTAACTGCGTACTGTTTCCTCCGGCTACATCACGGCCCATGAACAGCGATGTGATCTTATTTCTGTTCATACCGATATTGAGTTCTGTCGTCCAGCTGAAGCCTCCTTTATCCTGAATATTTTTAGATGAGATCAATGCCTCGATACCTTTATTTTCCAGTGAACCAATGTTGGTCATCTGGCTGGTAAATCCACTGGTTGATGAAACCGGGGTGTTCAGTAACAGACCATCTGTCTTACGTTTATACACGTCGATCGTTGCTGTGATAGCACCCTCCAATAAGGCAAGGTCCAGACCGATATTGAAAGACTTATTTTTCTCCCATGTCAGATCAACGTTACCAATTGTGTTAGGCGCATTACCAGGAGCGCCGTTATAGGAAGTACCATAGTCATACAATGCACGGGCGACAAAGTTGTCGATCGTACCAAAATCAGCGTTACCTGTCTGACCATAGCTGAAACGTAATTTCATATCAGAAAATACATCCTGCGATTTCATGAACTCTTCTTCTATCAATCTCCAGGAAGCACCTACTGAAAAGAAAGTACCATAGCGGGTATTCACCCCAAAACGGGAAGAACCATCTGTTCTGAAACCAAGGCTCAGGTTATATTTCTGTCTGAAGGAATAATTCAACTGTCCCATATAAGACAGGAATGTATAATCAGTAGCATTACCACCCACTGCCTGTGGAGTAGCTGTGATATCAAGTACTTTCAGATCACTGCCGATAATACCAATACCTTCCGCACTGAATGATCTTGATTTAAAACGGTTGTATTCCGTCAGTGCGAGATAATCCAGCTGGTGATCTTCACCGATATTGAAATTACCGCTCAATGAGAACTGATTTGTTACTGTAGATACCTTTACGTTCTGGTTGTATATGCTTCCACTTTTCAACGGATCGGCAGCATTGTATCCATCACCCGTAGTAGGATCATAGAACAGATTGGCCTCTGTGTTCACCATATCAAGATTGACCCTTTCCTGAATTTTCAACCAGTCAAATATGCGATAGGAAACAGTGGCGCCGCCAAGGCCACGGAAGTTGGACAGTTTCTTGTCGTTCTTGTAAACAGAGTACAGGAAGTTATCCCCGCTGGCAGCATTAAAATCGGATTCGAGACCTGTATACAGCGAACCATCAGATTTGTAAGGACTTTGGAATGGAGATACGAAGTATGCGCCTAACAGGGGACTGGCGTAATAGTTACCACCCATTGCACTTCTGGCGTCACCTTGCGAAAGGTTCAGGTTCATCGCAATATCCAGTCTGTCGTTTACTTTCTGCGATACATTTGAAATGACAGTATATCGTTTCAGACCGGAGTTGATCAATGTTCCTTCCTGGTCATTGTAGCCAGCAGAAATGTACAATTTGGTTTTCTCGTTACCACCGGAAGCAGAGATACCATAGTCCTGCATTTTAGCCGTATGGAAGCCGGCATCACGCCAGTTGAAGCCTGTTGCCAGCAGGGAAGCAGGGAACTCCGCATCTATTTCTGCGGGCGTAAAATCATTCAATGCCAGTACATCGCGATTGTAGGCATAGCTTGCTGCGGGACTTAACAGGTCGGATTTACCAAAACTTGGTTTTGCCGTACCATATTGTGCACGCGCACCGAAAGTAGTAACACCCGCTTTCCCTTTTTTGGTGTTAATAACGATCACGCCGTTGGCGCCTCTGGAACCATACATCGCAGTTGCAGCTGCATCTTTCAGGATGTTGATAGTTTCAACATCGTTAGGGTTTAGATTTGCCAGGAGGTCATTGGATTGCAATGCAAGGTTACTACTATTGTTCACGTCACGACCGTCGACAATGATACCGTCGATTACGTAAAGCGGCGCAGCGCTGGCGCTAATAGAGCCTACACCACGGATGCGTACATTCTGTACGGAACCTGGCTGACCGGAAGCGCCGCCGACAAATACACCTGCAGCTTGTCCCTGTAAGGCCTGATTGATATCAACAAGCGGTGTGTTGGCCAGCTTTTCTGCCGTGACCTCAGCGACTGCACTTACCTTTTTTACCCTGTTGGTATTGACATAACCGGTGGCAATGTATTCGGTAAGCGTATTATCTGCTATCAGTGATACGTTGACCGTATTACTGGCATCAGGTTTCACGGTGTGCTGGGTAAAACCAACACTTGAAATAACCAATGTCTGCGTACCGGAAATATCGATGCTGAAATTTCCGCTCTGATCGGTTGCAGTTCCTTTATTGGTACCCTGTATTCTGACAGTAGCATAGGGTATGGCAGCGCCGTCTTTTGAGTCAGTTACCCTGCCTTTAATCGTTCGTGTTTGGGCATACGCGGTCATCCCGCTGATGGCCACGAATAGCCATAGGAGTAAAGTGTGTTTCATAAGCGATTTTGATTGATAATAAACGTCCGGATATTTACTTCATAGTTAAAATTTAGGGTAATGAAATGCCACAGCCCTTACGCACAGGTATTTTTGTACGTATGGCGCGCTGCCGACGGATCAACACAAAAAAGGGATTGTATGCTACAATTCAGGCAACAATTATCCAGCCCCCAATGTCAGGCAGCAGCGTAAACCAGGTAGTTAGTTTTTGATGTTCAATAGTACGTTTAAGTAATTCCTCTCTATACGGCAAAAGTTGGTGGGTCGGGTCTCTCCAAGGAATTCAAATTCGAATTTTAGATTTTGGTTCAGTCTTGTTCACAATAAGTCGTCTAATGCAATATATGAAATTCGGAGGAATTTATCTTGTTGATTTAGCGGAGATATTTTTGAAATAAAAAAAGCGGCGTTAAATACATGTATTTAACGCCGCTTTTTTTTATGAAATGATCGGGTTTAGTAACCCGGGTTCTGTTGTCCCTGCAGAGCCGGACTCACATCGATCTCACGCTGTGGAATGGGCAATATCACGCGTTCAGCGCCTGCTTTCTTCTCAGGATCATTATCACGTAAAGCAAGTCCTCTTCTCAGGATATCCATTCTGCGATGTCCTTCAAAACAAAGTTCTTTTCTTCGCTCATTCAGAATAGCTGTAATGAAAGCATCTGTGCTGGCAAAAGTATTGATATCCCATTCTGCCAGTCCTGCACGTCTTCTTAATGCATTCATCAGACCGATGGATTCCTGATTTATACCATTCAGAGATACCAGTGCTTCTGCTCTGTTGAGATACATTTCGGTTACTCTGATAAGTGGAGCGTTGTCTTTGAAAGTACCGATATTCGGGAACTTTAAAGTAAAGCGTTTCTTTTCATTGTTTGCGGCATTACCTTCATCACTTGCAAGAAAACGTTTGTCGTTTGGTTCTGCTGAAAATGCAGTGATCAGAGATGGTGCAAAGGGACATGCCCCTGACGCAGATGTATTTGCTGTCGGCCGATAGTAATATGCCCAACCCTGCCCACCACCCGGAGGATCTGTGTCTGTATTCTGAATAGAGAATACATCTTCCGTAGTGTTACCATCATAGAAGCCATAATCTCCTGCTAATGTGTAATAAGGCGATTTCAGCACGCTATCTGCATACTGTGCTGCTTTATCCCACTGCTCACGGTACAGATATAATCTGGACAATAAGGCAAATGCGGCCCCTTTGGTAGCACGGCCTCTTGCCAGTGCAGCATCACTGAATGTTGCAGAAAGATCAGGAATAGCTTCCAGCAGGTCTTTTTCTATCTGTGCATGTGCGGCGTTTACAGTCCCTCTCTCCGTGTAGGTGATGGTACCATTAAAAGCGGCAGTGACGATTGGAATACCAGGACGTGTACCCTTATCTACCTGATAAGGTTGAGCAAACAGGTCCAGCAACTGAAAATACAGGATAGACCTCATGAATTTTCCCTCTGCCACGTACATCTTACGGTCTGTAGCAGAAAAGGTCGGGTCCTGCACCAATGGCACTTTCTCTATCACCATATTCGCACCCATGATCGCATCATAGTGGATACGCCACATTTCACTGATAATAGAGCTGGCTGGCGTGGCTGTAAAAGTATTGATCTCACTAAGGCCGGCAACGGACCCATAATAATTGGCATTATCTGCCATATAATCGGCGATGATCTGAGGTTGAGCCCCAAATACCTCCGGACGTTGAGAGCGGCTGTATACGCCGTATAATGCGCTTAAAGAGGTTGCTCCGGACGTAAATACATCTTCCGAAGGGATAGCCTGCTCAGGGTCCTGCTGAAGGTCCTTACTGCAGGAAAACATGCTGGTACAGGTAACACCTGCCAGTAGCCATATCCATATCTTATTTTTCCGGTTCATGTTGGCTGTTTTCATTTTTAAAATACCAGGTTTGCACCTACAGTGATCGATTTAGGCTGAGGCAGGGAGTAGTAGGCTTCTCCGGCTACCTGTGCGTTCGTACCATACTGGGATACTTCAGGATCAGCTCCGCGGAAGTTTTTATCCTTCACGGTCCAGAGGTTTTGTCCCATTACATACAGACGGGCGCCGCTCAATACACGTGTACCATTCAACACATTAGCCGGTACATTATACCCCAGGCTAAGCGTTTTCAGACGCAGGAAGGAGCCATTGAAAAGCTGTGCAGTGGATAGCTGTGCGAAGTTGCTGCCATTTTTCCAGGAAGCACTGGTCGCCGCTGGTGCAAATGCCTGATCACCGGGTTTCTGCCAGTAATTCAGCATATCCTTACTCAGGTTGGTCGCTGTACTTTTATTTACGTTGTCAAGCTCTTTGAACTCGTTCAGCAATACTTTATTGCCATAAGAGAAGTAGAAATTCACACCCAGATCAAACTGTTTGTAACGAACGGTATTATTGAATCCACCTGTCCATTTTGGCAAAGCGCTACCTGCAACTGTCTGATCTCTGGAAGTAGGTGTACTGGTTGTTTTTCCATCTTTGGTGTACCACTCAGGATCACCGGTTTCAGGGTTGATACCTTTATAGTTAAGTAGATAAAAAGTGTTCAGTGTATAACCCTGTAATACGCGTTGGTTGTTATTAGAACTCAGGATATAATGCCGGCCTTCATCATCTCTGTTGTCAGCTGGTAGTGATAATACCTTGTTCTTTACCAGTCCCATGTTCAGGGAGGTGGTCCATTGCAGGTCTTTCGTTTTTACCGGTATCCCTGTAATCTGCAGATCAATTCCTCTGTTACGCATTTCGCCTGCGTTCCTGGTGGCAAAACCAAAACCCGTAGTAGAAGGCACAACTGCATATAACAACAGATTTTCTGAATGTTTACTATAGTAATCAACAGATAACTGGAGTCTGTTATCCAGGACGTTTACAGCAAGTCCGAGGTTCACCTGACGGCTTTCTTCCCAGCTCAGATTTGGATTTTTGATCTGGGTCGGCCTTAAACCTGGCTGTCCTGCATAACCAGCATCAGTACCAGAAGTATACAGTCCCATATAGTCATAGTATCCTATACGGTCGTTACCTGTCACACCATAGCTGGCTGTCAGTTTCATATAGTCAATGAAGCGCAGGTCACGGATAAATTTCTCTTCTGACATGATCCAGCCTCCGGACACTGCCCAGAAGTTACCATAGCGTTTGCCTGCATCAAAGCGGGATGAACCATCCCGGCGTAATGATCCTTCAAAGAGATATTTGTCTTTAAAACGGTAGTTCGCACGGAAGATATAGGATTCCAGTCCCCATGCCTTTCCGGTTGCAGCACCTGTATTGGTGGCAGCCGATCCCACGTTCAGGAACTGATCGCTGGTGAAACCGGTACCTGTCACTTTGATATCATCATATCTGGCTGTCTCATAACTGTACGCAGCCAATACGGAAATCTGATGTACATCTGCGAAACGTTTATCGAAATTGATACTGTTGGTACTTAACCATTTATAGTCCTGCCATAGCGCACGCCCTGCAGTACCTAAAGTACCAGCATTCGTAGGGGTTGCGGTTTGAAGCTTAGACGATCTGCGGTATCGTTCTTCTGTTTCCAGCAGGTCCATACCCCAATCAGTTTTCAACCACAAATAGTCTGTGATATTTAGTTTAGCATAAGCATTACCAGTATTACGACGGGTGTAATATTTATTTGTACTCAGGTAAACATTTGCCAGTGTATTGCTTGGAGGAAGAAAATACTGTCCATCATCAGTATACGCAGGAGTAATAGGCGTATTAAGCAGACCTCTTGTATAAGGCGCCTGTGAACCACTTTCAATGTTTATACGGTCCATATTCGTATAGGCCGTATTGAAGTTTACGCCCAGTGATAAATATTTATTGGCCGTGTGTTCCAGGTTAATCCTGCCGGACAGTTTCTGCAGATTGTTTCCAATTACAAAACTCTCATCTTTAGCATAATTACCACCTATATAGAAGCGGGTCTTGTCGTTACCTCCGCTGGCTGATAATGCATAGTTACTGTTACGGCCGGTCCTGCTAACCAGGGATGGCCAGTCGGTATATTTAGCCGGAGCTGTGACCGGTAAAGCACCAATAGCTTTGGTAACATAGTTATTAAAGAAGTTAACGTATTCATCGCCATTCATGACGTCTATCTTGCCACTCGGACTCACCCAACCAGTAGCATAATCAAGCTTTACCTGGGTTTTATTCCTGTAACCGCCTTTTTTGGTCAATATCAATATCACGCCATTTGACCCCCTTGAACCATAAATTGCGGCAGCCGCAGCATCTTTCAGTACAGTGATGGATTCAATATCCTCAGGATTCATTTCCAGCAGCGGATTCAGAGATGCGCCACCGCCATAGGCAGTGTTGTAGGAACCGTCATTCAACGGCACCCCGTCCACAATGAATAATGGCTGTGTACCTGCTGTAATAGAGGCAGTTCCCCTTACGCGGACTAAAGAAGCATTACCCAGCAGACCGGAAGAATTGGTCATACTGACACCTGCTACCTGTCCTTGCAGCAATTGCTGCGGAGTAACGACCGGCACATTGGCAAAATCAGCAGCTTTTACTACTGATACAGCTTCTGTGGTGTATTGCTGGGCCTGTTCTCCATACCCAACTACCACTACTTCAGATAGTTTGGAAGAAACAGGTTCCAGTTTTACGTCAAGGCGGGTCATATCCGGTCCGACTTTTACCTGTCGGGACAGATACCCCAGCATAGAAAATTGCAGTTCGGGAGTGCCCCCGATGCTCATAGAATAAGATCCATCCGGATTAGTGGCAACGCGATAGGTAGAGCCTTTCAGATGGATAGTAACACCGGGCAGAGGCGTTCCGCTGCTGTCGGCAGTAACAGTGCCTGTAAGTGTTCTCATCTGCGCGAATGCTGGCAGCACAGAGATTAATGAAAACAGATACAGGAATACTCCTTTTTTCATCAAACAGATTTTTAATTTAATGCAGGAAGTCAGGCATTGTGATATATAGTACCAAGATTGAGAATCGCATTTGTGGTGAAATGCGATGATTTGTCCCCCGTGTCTTTTATTATTTTGATCGTCACACAGTCAAAAAAGCAACACAAGATATAAAAATTCTTACAAAGATGTATGGATGTGTGGTTTAACGCATAGATGGCAAATAGGAGCGCTGTTACGGGGCACTACTTAAATTAGGGAAGAAAATAACCAGGAGATATAGATAAAATCATATCACTACGGTACCGCATGTAGGAAAAATTGAGTACATTTGAGTATTAATTTTTAACCCGGAAACCCGATTAATTTTCTCCCTAACCAACATCGATCACCACATTATTATTTATGAAATTCATTGTTACCATGCGATCGCTGATCACACTGATCATTGTGTGCTTTCAGTTACCATTATTTGCTCAGTCACCTAGTATCAGTGGAGCGACTGAAGTATGTGCTAATGTACCTATCCGATATACTATAAAAGACCCTTGTAGCACAATGTTATGGGGAAATATACAAGGACCGGGACAGTATATCATAGTGAACAAGACCAACTCTTATATGGATGTCCAATTCCCGGCTTCTAATGTAGAACAGAATTACATTATTAATCTGGGCTATAGTTGTGCAGGTGCATCTGGTAGCGGCACCAGCCTTGCCGTAGTCGTAAAACGTTCAGGGGTTCAGGCCACACAAACAGTAAATGTACCGTGTCACCTACCCGGACAGATAGAGTTCGGCGAAGCCAAATGGGGTACTCCTACATGGTCGAATACCGGCGAATGGCCAACCGTTAAAGGGCCTTATGATGTAGTGGAAATACCTGGCCAACCCAGTACCACAAGCACCAGAATTGTATACGATCTTACCAACCCGAAGAATGGCACTGTGAAAGTAACCTTCACCAATGAATGTACAGCAGCGCCACAAATACAGAAAACCTTCAATGTTGTCAGGACTACCAGCAACAGTCTTCCAGCACCTGAATTTGACCTCAAGCCAGTACAGCAATGTGAAAATACAACCTCCACATTTTCTGTAAAACCATACGCTAATGCGGAGAGCTATACATGGACCTCCAGCCAGCCTGGTGTAACATTCAATCAGGGAGGCAGTACTATAACAATACCTGCAGCATCAAATGGTAATACTGTGACTGTTAAAGGTGGAAGCGCAGCCCTGAAGACAAATATTTCGGTTACAGTTAAGTCAGTATGTGGTACCTCTATCGCGGCAACAACTCCATTGGAAATAGGCCGCCGCACAGTAACCGTAAACGGTCCAGCTACCGCCGGACCAGGTGAAATTGGGGATTATATAAGCAGCCCTGTACTGACTGGTGCAACTTACGAGTGGCAGCCTGGCGGATCAATTATCAGGACCGGGGATGGCACCTATAAAGTGCGCGTACAATGGCCTGCCAGTGTAGGTGGCGGCCCGACAACCGTAGGCGTATTGATCACCAATCACCCGCAAACCTGTGGTGGGTTCATTCTTGCCTATAAGGATGTATATGTGGTTGGCTCCGATCTGCTCAGCATTTCACCTAACCCTTCCAGCACTAACGTAAACGTCAGTCTGCAAAGAAATGTAGCAGCAAAATCTATCGCTGCTGCTGACGCTAAACCAACGCAGATCAATGAAATAATGATTGTCGACAAGTTCAACAACATTAAAAAGATCATCAAATATCCTGTCGGCACTACCAATATATCTGTTGACGTTAGTAATCTGCCAGCTGATATGTACATCCTCCGGATACGCAGTAATGATACCTGGACCAGCAAACAGATTATTGTCGGCGGACATTAATCATGACCGAAACAGTTAACCGGACAAAGGGAAGAAATTAAAAAAGAAAAGGGCCTGTCAGCAGACAGGCCCTTTTGTATAGATAGATAACTAGCTATTAAAATTATGGTTTTGCATCCCACCATACCTTGTCGGTAATGATCTTAGCGCCCGGGAAGTTAGGGTTCCTGGTCAGCTCAGTGTTAGGATACAGGAAGCGTCTTGGATAAACACCAGCCGGCAGGGAAGACACCTGAGACGTCACGAAGAAGTCAGGATAGTGTGTACGACGCCATTCGCTCCAGGACTCAAAGTTCTGGCTCAGCGCCAACGCGAAGTATTTCTGATCGATGATCGCTTTTACCTTCTGCTCAACAGTACCAGCAACTGGGAATGCAGCTACCTGAGTAGTGATGTAAGCACCAGGAGCTACTTCATAAGTATCGAAGTTATCCTGGATCGCCTGTTGGAACAGTGCCAGCGCGTTACCGGTCATCCAGCCACGTGCAACAGCTTCAGCCTGCAGGAATAAAGCCTCATAGCTGGAGATGAATTTCACAGGAGCCAGTGCAGCAGTTTCTGTCAGTGGATCAGCACCAAAGATTACAGTAGGAGTAGATGCACCGTTAGGATTGGTGTCATAGCTACCCTGTGGCATACCTTTGATCACACCACCAGTTTTCTGGAAGTAAGCTGGAACTCTTGGATCGCTTTTAGCGTTCATCTGGCCCAACAAAGTGTTACTTGCTCTAACCTGGCGATACTGACCCAGTGCAAACAGTTCAGCATACAGTGGGTTGTTGTTACCACCTGTGCTTACATAGTCGATCTGAGCTGTTGTTTCAAGGAAAGTAGCACCGGAAGCCTGGAGGGCTTCAACGCCGGCTTTAGCTTTCGCCTCATTTACATAAGACAGACGAATATAAGCTCTCAGCTTCAGCGTGTTTGCAAACTGCTCCCATTTATCCATGTCACCCTGGAAGATCAGGTCTTCTGAACCTGGTAAGAATTCAGATGCAGGGTCGATCCAGCCTTTCGCTCTGTCGATCATTGCGAAAATGCTGTCATATACTTCAGCCTGTGAATCGTAGCGAGGAGCGAGGTTACCTTCGCTTTCACCTTTCAGTGCGTCTTTTAAAGGCACATCACCAAAAGCATCTGTCAGCAACTGCAGATCGTATGCTTTCAGCAGCAGAGAGATAGCCGCATACTGACGGTATCTTTCTTCACCTGCTTTATTGATAACCAGTTGCAGATCGGTCATTGCATCAGCATACAGCGTCTGCCATGGTCTGTCAAAGCTGGAACCCTGTACCAGGTACTGCTCAACTGATTTATACTGAGAGTTACCGAAGTTCTGTGTCCAGTACTGGCTCCAGATACCACCGTAGATCTGGAACTGGCAACCTACTACCTGGGCAATTGCAGCCTGTGCAGAAGGAAGTACCAGTGATGGATCAGCATCAGTGGTTTTATTCGGGTTATCATTGGTGTCCAGGAAGTTGGAGCACCCTGTGAATGTGAGAGACAGCACTGTCAGGAGACCTGCGGCCGACTTAATAATATTTTTCTTTGTCATTTGTAAGCTCTTTAATCGTTAAAATGTCACTCTGATGTTGAAGCCGTAGTTTCTCAATGATGGCTGAGCTGTAAAGTCAAAACCCTGCTCGTTACCAGCACCACCGGAGTTCACCTCTGGATCAGCGTACTTGTTCTGTTTTGCAGTCCACAGTCCAAGGTTATTACCGAAGAGACCAACTGTCAGATCGCCAAATGGAGTTCTGTTCAGCAGATTTCTAGGCAGTTTGTATGACAGGCTCGCCTCACGCAGTCTGATGTAAGACGCGTCAACAACATGCTGTCCGGAAGGAATAACAGAAGAATAGTAATCCTGCTTGCTGAAAGTAACATCAGTGTTAGGAACCAGTTTACCAGTACCATCATCCACAACTGAGTTAGCAAATGGAGCATCTTCACGGCCACCTTCTGCAGTTTCAAATGCAGTACCGTTGAAATCCATGATGTCTTTAGTACGGGAGAAGAACTGATTACCCTGTTTAGTATCAAACAGGATGCTGAAGTTGAAACCTTTGTAACCAGCATTAACACCCCAGGAAGCCTGGTATTTAGGATTGTAGGAACCCAGATAAACCGCTCCAGGAGTTAATAAAGGATTACCGGTAGTAGCACTTACGATCACATGACCTTGTGCGTCACGCTGAATGTCCTGTGCATAGAAAGTACCATAAGGTCTGCCTTTCGCAGCAACGATGCTCATACCGCCAACACCACCGATCACGATCTGGTCTACACCATTCGCGATGTCGATAACTGTGTTTTTGTTACGGGTATAAGTACCGAACAGTTCCAGGCTGAAGCCAGACGCTGTACGGATAGGAGTACCTCTCAGGGACAGCTCTATACCTTTGTTCTCAACAGAACCGGTGTTCATCACTTTGGAAGCGAAACCGGAAGATGGAGGAATAGGTACGCTCAGGATCTGATCTTTAGACTTGTTCTTGTAGTAAGAGAAGTCGATTGACAATCTGTTATCCAGGAAGTTCAGTTCAGTACCAACCTCAAATGCGGTAGTGATCTCTGGTTTTAACGCAGGGTTACCGATCAGGTTACTGTAAGTGAAACCTGGGATGTTATTGAATGGGAAGGTAATAGTACCAAAACCACTGCTGATGTCAGTTTTGTTGAAGTAAGTCAGCAACTGATAAGGATCGGAATCATTACCTACCTGTGCCCAGCTTGCACGAACTTTACCATAGTTCAGGATCTTTGCCAGACCTGATTCTTTCGTCAGCTCAGTGAACACGAATGCACCGTTTACACTAGGGTAGAAGAAAGAGTTAGTCGTTTTAGGCAGGGTAGAAGACCAGTCATTTCTCGCAGTTGCACCTAAATAGAGCATGCTCTTATATGACAGGTTCAGATCTGCATACAGACCTATCAGGCGACGTGTACTACGGGAGTTGAAGGTATATACCGGACCGTTACTGTTGTCCAGGTTATACCATCCTGGAATAACCAGACCATTCAGCTGGTTAGTTTCAGTTTCCATTGTATTGAATGTACGCTGACGAATGTTGTTACCCAACATTAATGATCCTTTGAAGTCAGGAGAGAAATCCTTTTTCGCAGTGATCATGAGGTCATGAACGATCTCGCTCAGGTTGTACTGGTCTTCACCATATTTACCAGTCTGGATCAGACGGTTATCAACCGGATCGTACCATTTTTCAGGATCGTTGTCCGGGGTATCATCTGCAGGCAGATAATCGAACTTAGGATACATGTAACGACGACGGTCAGAATAGATATCCGCACCTAATCTTTCCAATACATCTAACCATTCAGTTGGTTTGTAACCAATAGAGAAGTTACCACTTACCCTGTCCACATCGTTCAGGTTACGGTAGTTCTTCAGAATGTAGTAAGGGCTGATGGTATAAACACCATAGTAACCGTAAGTAGGGTTACCATTAGCATCGAATGTACCATAACCATTATAAGGATTGTCCAGATCGCCTAATTTATCCAAAGGAATATCACGGGCTGTCTGCAGTACGTTGTCGTATACAGATGCATTACCCTGACCACCCTGAATTACACGGCTGTTGATCTTGCTGTAGTTAACGTTAACGCCAGTATAGAACTTGTTGCTCAACTGTGCGGTACCGTTGAAACGCAGACCGTATTTGTTATATCTGTCGAAGTTATCAGGCATTACTCCATCAGAGTTCAGGCTGTTAACAGACAGGTAGTAAGTAGTCTTGTCACCAGCACCGGAGAGGGCCAGGTTACTATTTACAGTTTTACCTGTTTCGAAGAAGTTCTTGATGTTATCTGGCTGTGCAGAGTAAGCTTTTTGTTGTCTTACACCGTTGATGGCTTGACCCCAAGGTCTTACCACGCCGTCAAACTTAGGACCCCAGCTCCAGTTTTCACGAGGATCGATAGTCTCCATATCATAACCCTGACCATAGTCATTCTGGAACTCTGGCAGTTTTACTACGTTAGAGAAAGTACCGGAAGTACTGAAGGTAACTTCGTTCTTTTTGTTAGAAGTTTTTTTACCGCTTTTTGTAGTGATGATCAACGCACCGTTAGAAGCGCGGGAACCATACAACGCAGCAGCAGCAGGGCCTTTCAGCACGGTTACAGATTCGATGTCTTCCGGGTTGATATCATTACCACGGTTACCGAAATCTACTGTGCTACGGCTGTCGCCACCACCAATGATGCTGGAGTTGTCGATAGGTACACCATCCACAACCATCAGCGCCTGGTTATTACCAGTGATGGAAGAACCACCTCTCAATACGATCCTGGAAGAGCTTCCCGGAGAGTTTGAGCTGGTACCGATATTTACACCCGCAACTTTACCAGCGAGGGCATTCAGCGGGCTTGTGCTCTGACCTTTGGTCAGTTCGTCATTTTTTAAGGTAGGAGCTGCATAACCGAGGGAAGATTTATCACGACGGATCGCGTTCGCGGTTACAACAGTTTCAGTCAGTTTTGTCACATCTGGGTATAAAACCGCATTGTGTTTTGCGCCGGAACCAATCTTCACTTCCTGGTCTTTCATTCCGACAAATTTCACAGTCAGGGTAGTAGCTCCTTCTGGTACGTTAATGGTGTACTCACCACTAGCGTTTGTTACTGTACCAGTCGTCGTACCTTTTACAATTACTGTAGCGCCGATCACCGGACTCCCATCATCAGAGGAAGTGATCTTCCCTGTAATGGGGCGGGTCTGCGCAACCACCTGTCCAACTACCACGATAGAGGGCAGGAGGAAAAATAAACTTTTCCTCATAAGCTTTGTTGTTTCTGGTTGTTTAGTTTAAATATTCAATGAATAGAGAAAACTTTTCTCAGGAAACCGACCACTGGCTCTTGAAATAGCTGTCCTACGTTGATAAAACAAACTTTTGTTGATAAAATTCTTAATCTACGGTTCCCCTTCAATCGTTCATAACGATTTAATTGTCCTGGAAAATCCTTGAATTAGTATACAGAGGGTGAGAAGACTACTTTGGGTCATTTCTCATAAGCATTTACCCTTCTTCTGTTGTTTAACTTAATTTTAACGTTCAAATATAAATTATTTAACAATAATTTCAGTGAAAAGCAGCAAACAAATTATATGTTATAACATCCCTTTAACAGTTTTTTAACATAATAGAAAAAATATTATTTGTAATAATCAAAATCTGTTAGAGATACCATAACCGGGCTACACTGGGTCTAACTTCATACTGAAATTAGTAAAGGCAAAGATGTAAAGGCAGGTGATAGGAATACCACCTGCGCGCTCATCAACCAAAATCTAAATCCGGGTTTTGTTCCAGATCTAAATAAAAGTTCCGCTGCATTACTGCAGCAATATCTTAGTAAAAGAGAGTAATCAGGAGAGACTCAAAGGCTGGCTTTTTAACAATTCCAGCAAAGTCTCATAGATGTCCTCATTCCTGTTATTATACCGGAACTCGCACTCCTTTAAATGTAAATACACAGTACTGCGGTTCAATCCCTTGAACTTGGCAAGCCTGTGTTTGGTCAGCCCCCAGAATGCGTCCACATCGTCCGCAATACTGATAGCTCCCTCATTTTCCAGGTTGTACAAACGGTATTGCCCCAGGTCCACCACATTGCTGAAACGGCGGATCTTCTCCGCAGCTCCCTGCATTTCCAGAATAGAACGACTGCTCCTCACTACAGAATGGATCATTGACCGGCTTACGTCAGGCAATATCTCCGTATGTAACCGGTCCGAAGAACGGTAAATACCAAATACGACCGGCTTTACAGTACGGCCTACTTCTGTTTTGACGGATACGTCCCCATCTTCTGCAGGTGAAGCATGTGTGATGCGCGCGGGGGCTACTGAACGGTTGTGATTGTCGGAGGGCGATAAAGACTCACAGTGACGGGCAATCTGATGGCGGATCTTTTTGAGATAACTATTTACAGTGACACGGCTTACCCCACTAATGTTGGCAATCTGGGTGGCTGTAAGATCTTCGGCAAATAGCCGTAGTATCTCCTTAAATTTACGCTCAGAAAGGTGAGCGCCCTTTAAGTATTTGTTTTTCATGAACTAAAAGAGGTTAGAATGGCATTATAAACCTCTTACTTTTTACCGGGTATGTAATGCCCTTTTATACGAGCGGCGAATAAGGGGGGATGAATGTAGCCCACTAGATTATTTGGGTATAACAAAAACGCCCAATACTGATAATCATGTATTGAGCGTTTTAAACATATGTTAAAAATATACTTGTCTAGTCTTCTTTTTCTCTTTCTTTCAGCCCCAGCTCTGACATATCCACATCCGTTTCCTCATCAAGCGTATTCCATAATTGCTTCTTTTGCGCCTTCTTCAATAAAGCCTTCTCCATCCACAATAACAGTGCCGGCAAAATAGTCAGGTTCGTGATCATCGCCATCAGCAAAGTCAGTGAAGTCAACCAACCCAATGCCTTCGTACCACCGAATTCAGAGAAACTAAAGATCATAAAACCAGCCAACAGGATCAGCGAAGTATAGATGATACTCAAACCTGTCTCATGGATCGTTTGTTTCACCGTAGCCGAAATATCCAGGTTATGATGTGGCAACTCCTGCTTGAAGTTCACCAGGAAACGGATCGTCACATCGATCGCGATACCCAGCGCCACACTGAACACCAGTACAGTAGATGGCTTTAATGGAATATCCAGCCAGCCCATTACACCCGCTGTTACTGCCAGTGGAATGATATTAGGGATCAGGGATATCAGCAGCATCCTCCAGGAACGGAACAGATACAGCATACAGAAAATGATCAGTACAAACGCAAGCAGAATACTTTCTGTCAGACCATTGATAATAAAACGGCTACCCTCTAGGAAGATCACGCTCGTACCGGTATAACTCACCTTGTATTGCGCCGTATCAAAGATCGCATCTACCTGTGGACGCAATGAATCCAGCAGTATCGGCAGCTTCGCGGAACCCACATCCGCCATATTCACACTCATGCGCGCTACCTGACGGGTACTGTCCATAAATGAGGAAACCAGCTTCGTAAATGCCGTCGCATTACCCGCCGCATTATTGCCTCCCTTCATGCGCAGATAAGGCGCCAGGAAACCAATATCAAACTGATTAGGAATAGCATAGTTAGAACTGTCCCCGTTGTAATAAGCCTGCTTCGCAAACTTGATACCCTCTGCTACAGACAATGGCCTTGCAAATTCCGGCTGCGCACCGATCAGCTTAGATAACTGGTCCAGCTTCTCCAGCGTTTTTAGGTTTACCACGCCATTCTTCTTCTTCGTATCTATCGCTATTTCCAACGGCATCACTCCTTTGAAGTTCTGCTCAAAGAATTTAAGGTCGGTATACAGCTTATCACTTGTCGGAATATCATCCAGCATATGCGCCTCTGATTTCAGCTTCAGCATACCTGCAATAGCTCCGATCACCAACACAACGGTCACACCATATACCCACGCGCGATATTTGAACACCAACGCGGTCAGCCCGTCCAGTAAAGCACGGAAGGTGCGGTTGTTCATATAGTTCGTATGCTTCGTCTTTGGCGGCGGCAGATAGCTCAGTACCGCAGGCAGGAAAATAAAGGAGATCAGGAAGATCAGCATAATATTCAACCCTGCTACTACACCAAATTCTTTCAGCAATTCACTCTTCGTAAAACAGAACACGCCAAAACCGATCGCCGCTGTCAGGTTAGTGAACAGCGTCACAATACCCATACGCTGGATCATGTGTACCAGCGCCCTGGTCTTGTTGCCATCCTTCGCATATTCCGTATGATACTTATTCAGGAAATACACACAGTTCGGTATCCCGATCACCACGATCAATGGTGGTATCAGTCCTGTCAGCAATGTGATCTTATAACCCAGTAATACGATCGTCGCTACCGACCACACCACACCAATGGCAACCACGATCATTGACATCAGTACTGCGCTGATGGAACGGAAGAAGATCAGCAGGATCACTGCCGTCAGTATAAATGATAACTTCAGGAACAGGTCCAGTTCTTTCTTCACCTTATTCGCCATCAGGGTGCGGATCAGCGGCAAACCGCTCATACGTACTTCTGTATGATGCTTCTCTCCGAAAGCAGTACCCAGTTTCATCACATTTTCCACCACCTCTGTACGGCGCGGGGTCATCATGACGCCCTTCTGAATATTGATCATCATCAGGTAGGCATGTGTCTGCGGGTTATACAGTAATCCCTTATAGAAAGGCAGATTGTTCAATGCACCGCCCAGACTGTCCAGTACGGCCTGCTGCTGCAGGTCTCCCTGGAAAAGCGGTTCTGCTGACAGTTTGCGTGTACTGTCATTTTTCACCAGGTTAATGGCAAAAGGTACGCTCAGTACATTCTCTACAAACTCCACCTTCTTCAGGTCTTCATTCAGCTTTACATAGTCATGAAAGAAATCTTTCTGGAAGAAATTGTCCGTCTGGATACCGATCACCATCATATTACCATCCTCTCCGAACAATTCCCGGAACTGCATATATTCCTTATATTTCGCATTATCCAGCGGGATAGATTTATTTGCCTCATAGGAAAGCTCTACTTTGCTGGCGAAATAGGTCATCACTGCAGTGCTCAACAGTAATAAGACCAGGAGTGGTAAACGAAATTTCAATACGAATCCTGCTAAGCGTTGCCACATACGCGTCTTTGTAATTTTAGTAGGGCGTAAAGGTAACTCAAAGTAATAACATATAACTATTTTTGATGCATGTACCGTTTTCTGATATCCCTCTGCGCCATACTTTGCCTATCCTGTCTGAATGCCCTCCAGATAAGCGCTCAGCAACATATTGAAGGCACCTATGTCGGTCAGTGGAGCGACCATCTTCCCTGGCGTCCCGCTGTCGCCGTCACCATAAAAGGAGACAGGATATACTGTGCCTCCGCCGGCGGCGGACTCTCCGCTGTGACCAGCACGCCGGAAGACGGACTGGAGCTCAGTCGTTACAGTAAAGCCAACGGCCTCCATGATATCGGAATCAGCACCCTCGCCGCCAATGATGAAACTGTGCTCGTCGCTTATTCCAACAGCAACATCGATCTGCTGAGTGGCAACACGATCTATAACATCCCTGACCTGATGCGTAAACAGGTCGCCGCCGATAAGACCATCTTCAGGGTCATTTTCCGCAACGACAAGGCATATATCTGTACCGGTCTCGGTATCGTAGTGCTGAATACCTCCATTCCGGAAATTGAGGCCACCTACGTAGTAGGCAGCACCGGTGCTTATACGCCGGTTTATTCTCTCGCCATCATTGGCAGTTCCCTCTTCGCCGCTACCGCAGAAGGGGTCAGGACCGCGTCGCTTAACAGCAACAATCCATCCGACTTCCGGAACTGGTCTTCTCTCTCACAAGGCCTCGCACCGGATTCCGTGCAGGAGATCGTTGCTTTCAATAATCAGCTGATATGCCGCCAGCGTAATCAACTGTTCCTGCTGAACAACAATACCTGGACGCCATGGTATACTGCCAGTCGTACCATCAGCAACATGAGCGTACAAAACAATCAGCTGCTCATCTGCCAGCCACAGACCGGCGCCTCCCGTATACTGGCCCTGAATACCAGTGGTGCGGTTGTAGCCAGCTTTCAACATGCCCTGCTGAAAGCCCCCATGCAGGTAGCTGGTACCGATCATGCGCTCTGGATCGCAGACTCCCTTTCCGGACTGATACAATACGATCAGCAAACCAGTGAATATGCAGCAGTCAACCCTGATGCCCCTGCGGGTATCATTACGGGTGATATGCTTTTCTCCGGCAATACACTGCTGGCGGCTCCTGGTACTATCAGCAGCAACTGGAAAGCTGCCGGCAACCGGGATGGCTATTACAGTTTTGAAAATGGTACATGGACCGCTACATCCGCGTGGCCGGACTCCCTCCATGATATCGCCACGATGACAGTAGATGCCGATGCCATATACCTCGGTTCCTTTGGCGGCGGACTGGCCCGCATCAGCGGCAATAAGCGGACAGTATTCAAACAGGGCATCCTGCCACCAGCAATAAATGATCAGACAGCGTATAATGTCAGCGGACTCGCTACAGACCTTGCCGGCAATCTCTGGGTAGCCGTCTATGGCGCTAACAGTAATCTGCTGGTCAAAAAACCAGACGATACCTGGGTTTCCTTCCGCAGCCCTTATGCCATGACCGGTAATGCTATCAGTCAATTGCTGACAGACGACAATGGCCTCGTATACATGGTCTCTCCGCAAAGCAATGGCTTATATGTACTGAATCATAACAATACCCTCGACAATAAATCCGACGACCAGTGGCGCCAATACCGCCTCGGCGCAGCACAAGGCAACCTGCCTTCCAATGACGTCTACTGCCTGGCAAAAGACCGCAATGGCAGCATATGGATCGGTACCGCCCGTGGCGTCGCTATTATCAACTGTCCGGGGCAAGCCGCCACAGAGGGCTGTAATGCGCTCCTGCCCATCATTCAGCAGGATAATTTTGCGGGTTATCTCTTCCAGGATGAACAGGTCACGGCCATTGCAATAGATGGTGCGAACCGTAAATGGGTCGGTACCTACAATGGCGCATGGCTGGTCAGCGACGACGGTGAACACATTCTCGAACATTTCAATACCGGCAATAGCCCGCTGCCTGACAATCACATCTACCGTATCGCCATAGACCCCAAAGTAGGAGAGGTCTATTTTGCTACGGCCAAAGGATTAATGTCATGGCATGGTACCGCCACTGAACCTGTCAGTAAAATGGATAGAGATTCCGTACTGGTGTTCCCGAATCCGGTGAAACATGATTATAGCGGACCTGTCGCTATCCGCGGACTGGCAGATAACACCCGGGTAAAAATCACCGATATCAGTGGCAGAATGGTATACCAGACAAGAGCCTTTGGCGGCCAGGCCATCTGGAACGGCCTGGATTATACCGGTCACCGGCCACAGTCAGGCGTTTACCTGGTGTTTGTTGCAGGAGAATCAGGAGGGGAGCATGTGGTGACAAAGATTGTGTTCATTAATTAACGACCGCTCGTCGTACATTTGATATCAGCAGTTGCTGTCTAGTTTATGTTACACAAAACCCGCGGGATAGTCTTAAGAACAGTCAAATACGGCGATACCAGCGCCATCGTCAATATATTCACTGAACTATTTGGGGTACAGTCCTATATGGTGAACGGCGTGCGCAGTTCCAAACCAAAGGCTAAAGGCAACCTGTTCCAGCCGGGTAATATCCTGGAACTGGTCGTGTACCATTATGAGCAAAAGAGCATCCAGCGTATTTCTGAGTTCAAACTGGGCTATATCTATACCTCTCTCCACTTCAATATTGTGAAGAACACGGTAGCGCTTTATATGATCGAGTTGTTACAGAAAAGTCTGCGTGAACCGGAGCAGCAGGTCGACCTGTACTACTTCGCTGAACAGTCTTTACAGGCACTGGATATGGCGCCACTGGGTATTGCGGCCAATATCCCGCTTTATTTCACCCTTAAGCTGGCGGAGCACCTGGGTTTCCGTCTCAATGGACGTTATTCGGAATATGCCCACTATCTCGACTTACAGGAAGGCTCCTTTACCGATCTGCCACCGCATCACAGTAATTATCTCGATGCTGCGAACAGCGAGATCACAGATCGCCTGTTCCAGTGTACCAGCTGGGAAGCCCTGGGTGAGATCAACATGAATAAGGACAGACGCAGAAGGCTATTATATGCCTATCTGGATTTCTTCAGACTACATCTGCCCGATTTCCAGGAATTGAATTCTCCCCCGATCCTGCATGAGATCCTCGACTGATGAGGCTTTTTTAACAGCGCAAAGCGCTATTTCCCATCGTATATCAATTCAGTGTTCTTTCCGTCAAAGACGGCATAAGTGAAGTAATTCAGCCAGTCGCCGAGGTTAATATAGCGACTATCAGGCCCTACCTGTAAATCCAGTGGCAGGTGTCTGTGGCCATAAATGAAGTAGTCAAAATGAGCTTGCTGTAATACCTCTTTACTGTGGATCGCCAGCCATTCGTTCTCTTCTCCCAGGAATTTTTCCAGTTCGCCACCAGTAGCAGCACGGCTTTTACGGCTGAAATAATTGGCCAGGCCAATTCCCCAGGAGGGATGTATCAATGAAAATAACCAACGGCATACGGGATTACGGAATACTTTTTTCAGCATCTTATATCCATGATCACCGGGACCAAGTCCGTCGCCATGACCGATATAAAATCGTTTGCCGCCGATATCATATGTTTTAGGTTCATAGTGCACCGGGATTTCCAGCTCTTCTTCAAAATAGCCATCCATCCACATATCATGATTACCGATAAATACAGTGATGCCGATGCCTTTATCACGCAATTCGGCCAGTTTACCCAGCAGACGCGTATAACCTTTTGGCACCACTTCTTTGTATTCAAACCAGAAATCGAAAATATCACCTACCAGGAAGATATGTTCCGCGTCTTTCGAACAGGCATCCAGCCATTTTACGATACGCTTTTCCCTTTCTCTGCTGGCTACAGGATTAGGAGCGCCCAGGTGAAAGTCTGATGCGAAATAAACACGTTTGCCTTCCGGAAGAGGAATGGAATAGTCCACTGCGGACAGTCCATGCGTCATAGATGATGATATTTGTCCGGTCTGTGCTGTTTACAGCAGCAGACCGCTGATGATGAAGCGATTTGCACCGCGAAGTAATAGATAAGTCTTTAAGAAAACAACCCTCAGGGCTTCTTTATACCCGATTCCAGATAAGCAGACTCGATATCTGTCAGATCAGCCTTCACAGGATCGCTGTAACCGTTGTACAGGAATATTTCCCAGGAATACTTCGGATGGGCCAGACTGAGATAGAAAACTTCTCCGTTCGGTTTTATAAATTTCAGCAATGTAGCACTGGTGCTGATCACCTTTACCCCTTTAGCGGCAAGGTAAGCACTGTCTTCAGCCTGTGTGCTTTTATTAATTGCTTCAAGGGAAGGGAAACCTTTTTCACCGATAGCGGCTTTCAGTGAACGTAATTTATCACCTGCGGGTTTAAAGATAACAGCGCCGGGTCCTTTTACGGTTAAGGTATTAGTGGTATCTACTGTGGCGGTACGCTGCTCCGAAGACTGTCCACATGACGCCAGCAGAATAGCAGCAAAAAGAATTAGGAATAACCTGGTCATAGCGGCCCGTATAACATGATCATTTAAAAGAACAGCGCATGATAGGATCACGCGCTGCTCAAATATGCTTTATTGTTTACAAATCTATTCATCCAACAGGAACACATATACCTCTCGCGGGCCATGTATTCCGACTACCAGTGTTTTCTCAATGTCTGCGGTACGACTGGGACCGGAGGCAAAGGAGATGGAGGACGGGAGATCACCGTGATACTTTTCCTTCAGGCGGGCGATCGCATCTTTGAGATCGAATACCAGCTGATGCGTGTAAGCGATCACTATATGCACCGGCGTGTATACCGGCAAGGCCCTTCCGGAAGCTTGTGCGGCGCTCAGCACCATAGTGCCTGTACGCGCTACCAGCATCTCACAGTCTGTGATCGCTGCCTCCGCAGTATGCATATCCCCTTTATTGATAAAAGAGAACTGCTTTAACTGAAACTGCTCCATCAGAGATGGTGTCTGGCAATGTACGTCTTTCCACTCTTTGGATTCGACTAGTGCCGCCAGATTGTCCAGCAGTTCGTTTTTACTGGTGCAGAAAATGAACTTTCCCTGTAATCGGGCAAATTCTTCTGCGAATTTCATCTCCAGCCCATCATGTTCCTTCACAAAAACGGAACTGTTGCCCTCCGAGTTAGGAAAGGGCAACTGCACCGACTGACTCAATGCGTTTCGTACTCTCTTGAGGATGTTTTCCTTGGCAGGAGAAATCTTCATAATAGCTTACGCGTTAGCAGGTGTTGGTGAAGGATTGATGATATCGGCAGGATGTACGCCATCGGTGGTCATGCCTTCCTTGTTTGCGATATGCTCACGGTGAACATCCCATGGACGTTTACCGATCAATCTTTCCAGATCTGCCTGGTATAATACTTCTTTTTTCAGCAGTTCCTGCGCCAGCGCTTTCACGTTGTCCAGTTTATCGGTCAGCAGGGTTTTGGTACGCTGATAAGCCTTATCGATTAGGAGACGAACTTCTTCGTCGATCATTTTGGCTGTTTCTTCAGAGTAAGGTTTGGTGAATGACTGATCGCTGTTCGGATCGTAGAAAGACACGTTACCAACCTTATCGTTCATACCGTACACGGTTACCATTGCATAAGCCATACGGGTGATTACCTGCAGGTCATTCTGTGCGCCGGTAGATACTTTACCGAAAACGATGTCTTCTACTGCACGGCCACCAAGTGTCATACAGATATCGTCCAGCAGTTGTTCGGTATTATAGAGGTACTGTTCTTTAGGCAGATATTGCGCATAACCTAATGCAGCCACGCCACGGGGAACGATAGTTACTTTCACCAGTGGATTAGCATGCTCGAGGTACCAGCCACAGATAGCGTGACCAGCTTCGTGGTATGCGATCACTTCTTTTTCTTCCGGAGAAATGATCTTGTTTTTCTTTTCCAGACCACCGATCACCCTGTCAACTGCGTCGTTGAAATCTTCCATTTCAACTTCATTCTTGCCTTTACGGGCAGCGATCAGCGCAGCCTCGTTACAAACGTTGGCGATGTCTGCACCGGCGAAGCCAGGAGTCATAGAGGCCAGTTTTTTGATATCGAGGTTTGGAGAGGTCTTGATCGGTTTCAGATGCACGTCGAAGATGTGCTCACGACCGTTCAGGTCTGGTTTATCGATAGAGATCTGACGGTCGAAACGTCCCGGACGCAACAGTGCGCTATCCAGTACATCCGGACGGTTGGTAGCAGCCAGGATAATGATACCGCTGTCGGTACCGAAACCATCCATTTCTACCAGCAACTGGTTCAGGGTGTTTTCACGTTCGTCATTACTCATCATTACGTTCTTACCTCTGGCACGTCCGATCGCATCGATCTCATCGATGAAGATGATACAAGGCGCTTTCTCACGGGCCTGTTTGAACAGGTCACGTACACGGCTTGCACCCACACCAACGAACAATTCAACGAAATCAGAACCTGACATGGAGAAGAAAGGTACTTGTGCTTCACCTGCCATTGCTTTCGCCAGCAGGGTCTTACCTGTACCCGGAGGGCCTACCAGTAAGGCGCCCTTTGGTATTTTACCACCCAGAGCGGTGTATTTTTTAGGATTCTTCAGGAAATCGACGATTTCCATCACTTCCACTTTTGCTTCATCCAAACCAGCTACATCACTGAAAGTGATATTTACGCGGGTACCCTTGTCAAACAGGGTCGCTTTGGATTTACCAATGTTGAAGATGCCACCTGGACCACCACTACCACCGGCAGGGCCACCCATTTTACGCATCAGCAGTATCCACAATCCAATCAGCAGCACCAGTGGGAGCAGCAGTTGGACAAATGGTTCAAACCAGCTTTGTCTATCCTCATACGTCACTTTCACCTGATCTTCCAGAGGGACTCCAGCCTGCGCCTTATCAAGGTCGGCTTTAAAACTCTCTTCACTACCAATTGAGAAGCGGAAATGAGGGCCTTGGTTAGGAGAGCCAAGACGGTTCTTAGAGACCTTATCGAATTTAGACTCAGTGAGCCTGTCCTTCTTAATGTAGACCTCCACGGATTTTTTGTTCACTACTACCAGCTTATCTACATCACCCGGTTTCAGGTAATTAAGCTGGAACTCCTGGAAACTCAGCTCTTTGGGCCCAGCGCCAAAGTTAGCGAAGTTCATTGCCAGCAAAGCTACCCCGATAAAAGCATACACCCAGTATATGTTGAACTTTGGTCCTTTCTTTGGCGTTTTGTCTCCCTTGTTGAAGTTGTTGCCTCTTTCCATAATCTTACGATCCTTTTTTAAGGATGTCTGTAATAGTTAAAAGTTATTAGTTCGTATCATTATGCTCCATTCGTTCTGCATCACTCCACATGTCTTCCAGGCTGTAAAACTGCCTGGCTTCTGGTTGGAATACATGCACCACAACATTCACATAATCTACAAGTATCCATTGTTGCGCGGTAAAACCCTCGTGCTTATAAGGCTCTTCGCCAATGTGTTTCGACACCTGGTCTTCCACGTAATCGGCTATCGCCCTAACCTGTGTAGTGGAGTTAGCCTCACATATAACAAAGAAATCAGCCACAGCTTCAGGAATCTGGCGCAGATCCAGAGAAACAATATTTTCTCCTTTTTTTTCCTGGATGGCCTTGATGATGGTGGAAAAAATCTCGCTTTCTCTACTCAAGCGCGTTAACGCTTTCTTTCTCGTACTCAGAACGGTTAAGGGTGCCAATAAAATCTCTTTTGGTTAAAAATAAACTTTAATTGTCAAAATTACTAAAGAAGGAGCAAATAAACGCCGGAATATGATATTGTTACAATGTGCAATAATCCATGATGTACAGTACTTTATCGCCTATAAATCATACACTTGTCTAATACCCCTGCTCTTATGCCAGCGCCTGACCGATTGTTAAGAAAAAGATAAAATGAGTTACTTTGCTCTCAAAATAAATCAGAAAAGAATTTTTCAGTGATCGGACAGCCATTATATATTTTAGACACAGTAGACAGCACCAATAACTATGCCATGGAGCAGGTAAATACCGGCCAGGTGACACCCGGTACAGCCTGGTTTGCCATGGAGCAAACTGCAGGAAAAGGACAACGTGGTAAACAATGGTCCTCGCCCCCGGGAGAAAATCTCATGCTCTCTATTGCCCTGCAACCCGGCACACTGCCTCTTTCCAGACAGTTCATGCTCAGTGTTGTCATCTCGCTCAGCGCCTATGACTGGTTCAGTAAATATGCAGGCGATGAAACCGCAATAAAGTGGAGTAATGATCTTTACTGGCGTGACAGAAAGGCAGGTGGCATCCTCATCGAAAACGTCTTACGTGGCACGACATGGCAGTATGCCATCATGGGAATAGGGGTTAACCTGAATCAGACCAGCTTCCCGCCTCATCTCAATAATCCCGTATCCCTCAAGCAGATCACGGGAAAAGACTGGGACCCTATTGAGCTGACACGCACGCTCTGCGCCTGTCTGGAGGAAAGAATGAAACTGCTGCATCCTGCTCATTACAACACGCTGCTGGACGAGTATAAAAGTAAGCTGTTCCGGTTCAATACTGCAGGTACTTACCGCATGAACGGAGAGCTGTTTGAAGGCATCATCCGCGACGTGCTTCCCGATGGAAAACTGTGCCTGGAAAAGGATGGAGAAATCCTGCAGCTGGGCTTTGGCGAAGTAGAGTTCGTTATTGTAAAATAGCTTATTTCCAGGCCCTGAAACCAGCCTGTTTCTCCTGTTGCCACTCATGCAATTTTGCCGGAAAAACAGGCAAAATTCCCTGCATAAGGTATATGCCGGTACCGTACTCTCTTGCCAGAACGTCATTGATCTGTCCGGTTTTGATATAGCCGGACGTGTATTTCCGGACATATTCAGCAGGAGCTTCTCCCACCACGATCAGGTAATGCAGGCTGTCCATTTTTGGAAACCAGCACACATAGTCCGCGCTGAAGGTGATTGCCGGACTAACCGCCTTTCCAGCATAGTAGTTAATAGCGCCGGCCTGACCATAGTTCTCACAGAGTATAAGGGTATTTTTGTGCTCGCTGTCAGGTACCTGTTGATACGCCTTTATTGTCAATGCTGCCAGCTCCCGCCAGCCCTGCATATCCGCAAAATCCTGTGGCAGCTCGTGTAATTTTCCATCCTCCCATTTGCAGAATATTTCGCGTCTGAGCGGCGTCATGGCAGCATGCAATTGCTGAGGTGATAGTACAGGGAATATCAGCCTGAATAACCAGGCCATAGGGAATATGATAAGAACAGCCCATACCGGCCGCAGGTATCGCAGCCATCCTTTTGAGAAAAGCCGCTCCCAGTATACACCTCCGAGGGCCAGCAATATGGGATAGATGCCATATGCGTAATACCCTTTTGCCTTCAGATAAATGAACAATGCCATCACCAGCAGAAAGGTCCAGCCGATAAAACGGTAGGGGCGGAATGGAGCATACCAGATCAGTGACAACACGCCGGCCATCCAGATCAGGGTACCTATCAGAAAAATACCCAGCTGGTCTTTCACAAAACCCATCCGTTCTACATTCACCAGTTGTGTCTCTGCCAGTTCGTGCATATGATGTATCACCGGCATACCGTTCTGTATCTGCCAGATCACATTTGGCAACGCCAGCAGACAGGCGATCAGCAGACCGCCATACAGGTATTTATCAAGGAATATTTTTCGTTGTGAAGAGATCAGTAGTGCAGGCAACAGCCCTGCTACCAGGAATAGTACATTGTATTTGTTCAGAAAAGCGATACCTGTAGTCAGTCCAAGCCATAGGAGCAGCCTGGAATTACCCTCTTTAACATAACGCATCAGCAGATAAAGCAACAGCGTCCAGGCCAGGATATCTGCGCTATTGGGCTGAAAAAGGGTGTTTATTCTGGACATGGCGGAACACAGGAACAGGAGTCCTGCGATCAGCTGGGCATACCATCCTCCTTTCAGTAATTCCACGGTCTTCCAGATCACCAGCATGGTCAATGCGCCAAACAGGGCAGGGAAGAAGCGCACCCAGTACATTCCGCCGCCAAGTCCTTTGATGAGCAGGGAAATAAAGGCCGTAAAAGGTGGTACTGACAGATAGCCCGCGGCCAGGTGATTGGCCTGGTCCAGGTGCAGGTATTCATCTCTATGCAGATCATAACCGGCATAAATAGCCCAGTAATTAAAAGTCAGTTTGAACAGGAGAAAGAAGATCAGCAGCAGATAAGGGCGTCCGGACATTCGCAATAACAATGAACACGGTGAAAAAGAAAGGGCTACATGTCATCATTACTACAGCCATAGGTATGGAATTGATAACATGTAGCCCGATATAAAGAATCTTGTAATACTGCAACAGATAGTTGGTTAAATAGGCAGTTCATCAAAAAGACCAGTTGATGAAAACAAGATTTTGGTTGATAAAGGTTGACCTCAAGTTGTGAAATATTTGTTAATTTATCAAAACTATATTTGCAACATTGATACAAACAGGCTTCCTTTCAAACAACAGAACGACCATCCAAAAGGTTATTGCTCCGCACGTCCTCGCTGTAACGGACGCAATTTTATTAGCATACCATTAGCAATCTGCTTTTGAGTAACTTTACTCTATGTCCTCCATAAACAGTAAGAATAGCAGAACTGTTCCTCGCAAAAAGCTGACGCTGAGCGAAGACTTTTCACAGGTAAGCGTTGATCAGGAGAACTTGCCAAAGGTGCCGGCAAAGAGTAATTTCTCCATTCACTCCCGTTCCACCAATCCCTGCCGGGAATACATATCTGCCAGCAGAAGAGATTATTACAAAATAACGCTGATGACACAAGGTGGCGGCATCATGACCTTAGGTCAGCGTACTTACGTTATTAAAGCGCCTGCCATTGTCTTCATCAATCCGCTCGAACCAAAGCTCTGGGAACCGAAAGGCGAACAGGATGGCTATTACTGCCGGTTCACGGAGAATCTGTTTGAAATGCAGCGTCATTCCCGCGACGAATTATTGCATCATCCGCTCTTCCAGGTAGGCGCCAATCCGGTGATCAATCTGACGGAACAGCAAACGGCCTACATGCTGCAACTGTTCGGTCATCTCCTGAAAGAAAGCAAGGACTGCAATCCCTATCGCCAGGAAGCCATCCTTATCTACCTTCAGCTCCTGCTGCTGGAAGCCAAAAGGGTTGCCGCTCCCCAGATAGTACCACAGCGCTCTCTGACCACGGCCCAGCTATTGGCAGAACGCTTCACCGATACACTGGAAAGACAGTTCCCGATCACCTCTGAACAGGAACAGATCCATCTCAAAACCGCCAGCGACTTCGCACTCACCTTAAACGTACATCCCAACCACCTGAACGCTACCGTCAAACGTGTCACAGGACGTACCACCAGCGAGCATATCCGCCAGCGCATCCTCCTGGAAGCACGCCTGCTGCTGATGCACACCGACTGGCCTATTTCCGCTATCGCTCACTCCCTCGGCTTCGAAGAACCGGCCAATTTCTCCCACTTCTTCAAAAGCCAGACAGGACATACGCCGCATACGTTCAGGATGCTATAAGCCTGACTCAAGAGATGCGTCGAATTAGGCATTAGGAATTAGGAATGTGCAAAAAGCGAATGCCCTGATCTCAAATAAAACAAGGCAATAACAAGAAGACAGGCAAGAGAAAGAGATACGAATGACAACCTAAAGAGAATAGTGAGGATAAGGAGAAGAAGAAGGAGCAGCAGGAGAATAAGAAAAGAAAACAAAAGGGAATAAATAAAAGGCCAGAAAAAGGCAGAGAACACAGAACAGTAACAACAACTTATCACGACGACCTGATCTTATCGATCAGGTCGTTCTTTTTTACCCGGCCTCACTCACAATAGACCAATAGCTTCCAATACTATAAGTGGTTGCCGCCAAACCAGGCAATGGCAGATGGAGCTGGCTGGCCTTAGTGCTTTGAAGTCTGCCGGGCCTCTGCACCAGGGGTTTAATCCACCCCCACTGCCAAAATCTCCAACCCACCGCCCCATAGCAAGCAACTTCAAAGCACGACAGCCTGCCAGCCCATACTGCCTTTGCCGACAGCAGTCCACTCACCTCAATGAAACCACCAGCCAATCAGCGAAAGGCCAATAAAAAAAGCCCGGACAGTCTCAAAACCATCCGGGCCTTATCAAGGCTATTCTTAATTCTTACTAACCGGCGAAGTCTATTTCGCCTTATACCCCCAATCCTGCAACCACTTCACCACCTTCTCCTTATAATCCCCCTGTATCAGGATCAGACCATCCTTCGCACTTCCCCCTGTCCCACATTTCGTCTTCAGCTCTTTCCCCAGCTTCTCCAGGTCCTCTTCAGCCCCTACGAAGCCATCTACCAGCGTCACCACTTTCCCGGCCCGCTGCTTCGTATCCAGCTTCACCCGCAACTGCTGCTGTGCCGGCGGCAAAGTTTCCACTGCTTCCGGCTCTTCGCTCTCTTGTCTGAAATCAGGATTGGTGGAATACACAATACCACCTGTATTGCTTTTTTTCTTCGACATAAAAATAAGTTTAAGAACGGTTAACGATTACCTGCAACGCACCAGGATGCACACGAAACGCGACTTTACCATTTTCTTTCAGCGGCACCGCATCGCCATCTACCTGCAGATGCACAAGTTCACTGCTTTTAACAATGATCGTTTCTCCGGTAAAGTGTTGCATATAGCGCGTTTTATCGATATTACCCATAAGAGAATAGAACCCGACAGGAATAAGGCCGATAAGTTTGATCGGCGGTACGACACAAAGGTCCAGTTTCCCGTCAAACACATTCGCGTCAGGTGCGAGTTTGAACTCATAGCCAAACTGGTTACCATTGGCGACAGTAAGTAGAAATGCGCGTTCCTGTAATGTTTTACCATCTATGCTGATTTCGTATGACGGACCTTTATAGCTGCTGAAGCTCTGGAATACGAGTTTGGCGTATCCCCAGAGACCGCGTTTGGTTTTATGTCTGAACTGATCGGCGACAAGAGCATCAAAACCGACGCCGGCGTTACTGAGGAACAGGTGTTCGTTGGCATAACCAACATCTATTGCCTTTCGTTTTCCGTCAGCTATCACTTCCAGAGCGCGTGAAACTTTCAATGGTATTTTCAGTGCTCTGGCGAGACCATTACCGCTTCCGAGCGGAATGATGGCCAGGGCGGTCGTACTTCCTACCAATCCCTGCGCAATTTCGTTGATGGAGCCATCTCCGCCTACTGCCACTACGGTATCAGTTCCATTTGCTACCGCTGCTTTGGCCAAATCTGTACCGTGACCCAGGTATTCGAGGTGAGTCACTTCCACGGAAAAAGCTTTTGGGGTCAGATATTTTCTGATGATACCCTCAAGGCGTTTTTCTCTGTCTGTGCCGGCTTTGCGGTTGATGATGAATAGAATCTTTCTCAACGTTAGGGATATTATATTGCTTTTAAACTAAGATCAAGACTGACTGCGTGATGGATCACGGCTCCGGCGGATACGTAATCAACGCCTGTTTTGGCATATGCTTCCAGTGAATCGAGATTGATACCACCGGATGCTTCTGTTTCGTACCGGCCATCTATGAGCGCCAATGCTTCTGTAAGCAGGGCGGGAGAGAAGTTGTCCAGCATGATACGGTGGACCTGACCAACGGCAAGTACTTCTTTCACGTCCTCCAGGTTACGCGTTTCTACTTCTATCTGTAAGGGCAATTGTTGCTGTTGCAGATAAGCGACCGTTTTGGTAACAGCGGCGGTGATACCTCCGGCAAAATCGATGTGATTATCTTTCAGCATGACCATGTCGTAGAGACCCATACGGTGATTGACACCGCCTCCGATGCGTACGGCTTCTTTCTCAAGCAGGCGGAAATTGGGAGTGGTTTTCCGGGTGTCCAGCAGACGGGTATGATAGCCTTTCAGGACGTCGACATAGCTGCGGGTCAATGTGGCGATGCCACTCATTCTCTGCATACAGTTCAGTACCAGGCGTTCCCCCATCAGTAAAGTATGCACCGATGCTTCTACTTCAAATGCAACCTCGCCTGATTTCATGACATCGCCATCTTTTTTGAATGGCCGAAAAATGGAATTACTGTCCAGCATCTGGAAAACAGCTTCCGCTACTTCCATTCCGGCCAGTACGCCGTCTTCTTTTATTTTCAGTCTGGCGCCACCTCTGGCGTCAGCCGGAATACACGCTAAAGTGGAATGATCGCCATTCCCTATATCTTCTGCCAGTGCGTTGCGAATAAGCTCAGTTAATGCTGGTTCCTGTAACATACTATCGGTTTGAAAGAACGAAAGTAAGCCAATTTCAGAAAGGAGGCCGGCTCAGAATCCCCCCGAATATAAAAAAGTCCGGACGGAGCCGGACTTTTCAATATCAATCTTAACAATTCTTTATTTATTATTTGTTCTCGAAACGAAGCTCGTTCAGCACCATAGAACCGCCTTTCATCTGTAAAAAGAAGGAAGTACGGTAAGCGCCACCGGAAGTACCAACATTGGCAATACCAACCCTGGAACCATTGTTACTTTGCACCTGGTGGATCAGTTCAAAAGTTTTAACCTGATTTTTTGAGAAGAAATCTTTCAGGATAATTTCTGCCTGTGCTTTGCTGTAAGAGTTAGATTTTCCGGCCATGCTGATTTCTACTGTGTTGTCCAGGTAGCGGGATAGTGCGCTTGCATCGCCTTGTTTGATCGCAGTTACCACATCATCGAATGGGCCTGCTGCGGGAGCTTTTAAGTTAGCGGCTGACAGTGTAAATGCAGTGATAATGACGCCAAACAGCACAACTCCAAGCCCATACAATAACTTTTTCATCGTCAGTATTTTATTAAGTAGTAAAGTTTTCATCATTATAGTAAAATGGGCTAAAACTATGCCAATTTGCGGGATGCGTTTTAAAATACAATCATCGTTGTATTGTACAATCACTAATTAATGCGAATATATTAATATATATTTTTAGAATAAAACCTAAGTAAGACAAATTGCTGTTACCCCTATATGAATTTTGAAGGCATTTCAATAAGTTTGACGCCGTTTCGCGGATGCTTCATAACTTTAGCCTCCTTTACAGAACAAGAAAATTACAACCGGAAATATGGAAAAGAAAAGAGCCATTCTCATTATCATGGACGGATGGGGACAGGGACAGGTTCCTGCCGCTGATGCTATCGCGCATTCTAAGACGCCATTTGTGAGCAGCCTGTATGCAAAATATCCGCATAGCACACTGATTACCTGCGGTGAAGATGTTGGTCTGCCGGAAGGACAAATGGGTAACTCCGAAGTAGGTCACCTGAACCTCGGTGCAGGCCGTATCGTGTACCAGGAATTACAACGCATCAACGTAGCCATCCGCACAGGTGAACTTGCCGGTAACAAAGTATTACAGGACACGTTCAGCTACGCAAAAGATAACGATAAGGCACTTCACCTCATCGGTCTTGTAAGCGACGGTGGCGTACACTCCCATATCAACCACCTGAAAGCACTGACACAGATCGCTAAAGATAAAGGACTCACCAAAGTATACATTCACGCCTTCACTGATGGCCGTGATACCGATCCTAAAGGTGGTCTGAACTATATGGAAGACCTGGTAGCTCACCTCAAGACAACCGTAGGTGAAGTAGCCAGCATCACCGGCCGTTATTATGCAATGGACCGTGATAAACGCTGGGAACGCGTGAAACTCGCATATGATGCGATGGTACACGGTACCGGTACGCCTACCCAGGATGTCGTGAACGCGATCAGAGCTTCCTATGCAGATGGCGTAACCGACGAGTTTATCAAACCGATCATTACGACCGATGCACAGCTGAACCCGATCGCAACTATCACAGAAGGCGATGCAGTACTCTGCTTCAACTTCCGCACTGACCGTTGCCGCGAGATCACACAGGTACTGACCCAGCAGGCATTCCCTGATTTCGGAATGAACCCGCTGGCGCTGCACTACACTACCATGACCGAATATGACAAGACCTACAAAGGCGTTCATGTTATATTCGAAAATGATAACCTGCAGAACACTATCGGCGAAGTACTGGAAGCAAACAACCGCAGCCAGATCCGTATCGCTGAAACAGAAAAATATCCGCACGTATCCTTCTTCTTCTCCGGTGGACGTGAGAAAGAATTCCAGGGCGAACGCCGTCTGATCGTTGCTTCTCCGAAAGTAGCGACTTACGACCTGCAACCTGAAATGAGCGCTTACGAAGTAACCAGCACCATCGTGCCTGAAATAGAAAGCAAATCAGCTGATTTCATCTGTCTGAACTTTGCCAACGCGGACATGGTCGGTCATACCGGTATATGGGAAGCGGCTATCAAAGCTGTAGAAACAGTAGATGCCTGCGTAGAGAAAGTAGTGACCGCGGCCCTGGAAAACGATTATACCGTATTCCTTACTGCTGACCACGGTAATGCTGATTTCATGATCAACAACGATGGTACGCCGAATACCGCACATACCACCAACCTGGTGCCTTACTTCATTCTCAGCAATGAGTTCAAGGGTGCAGTAAAACCAGGTAAACTGGGCGACGTTGCGCCGACCATTCTGACGCTGATGGGTCTCCCCATCCCGAAAGAAATGACCGGCAACATCCTGATCTAAGTAGTATATCTCATTGATAGGAAAGCTGTCCGCCTTATGGCGCGACAGCTTTTTTTTTATATTATTTCAATGCTGTAACTATTCGCGTAGATAATACGTTTTACGTTTTTTAGTGCTCTCGACAGATTTGCTCATGCATTAGATGCGCCGTCTTTACGGCGCATTAACTTTTTATATCCCTTGCTTTCAGACAGATGCGCGGCGCATTAGTGCATCTTCCCTAAATTTGCAGCATGGATCATCGTTTTTCATGGATACTGATGGCCGTTGCTGCCTGCTGCGCCTCCTGCAGTAACAGCAGCGGAGGGCAACAAGGCAAGGCATTGGCTTACAGGGACCTTAAAGGATACTTTCAGGAAGAACTGAACACTATCTCTACGAACAGACCCGCATTGCAGAAGACAATCGTCATGAACGGACAAAGGGACAGCATCACCATTGCGACTCCCGATTCTGCCCAGCTCCAGCACCTCCTGGCACCTTTCCTCGAAGTAGACCTGAATAAGCCTTCCCTCAGAGGCGCATACGATACCATACTGCTGGCCGACCAGTTCTCCGGTACCCATTCCCTCATGTACAAGGCCAGAAATCCTGCCACCGTACCCCAGGAAGTGATCATGGATATTGACAACCAGCAGCATATTACCAACGTGCAGATGAATAAGCATGTGGAAAACCTGGTATACGAATACCAGCAAAACCTGGTGTATCAGCAAAACAAACATATCCGCATCGTAACCTGGCAGAAGATCGCTTTTCTCCCCGCCAGGGAACTGGATGTGAAAGTCCTGCTCAGACACCCCTAACTGATTTTCTTAGAACATGACAGCAGCGGAGTTTCAACAGATATCACATACAATACCCCTTCAGCCTGGTATTTACAAGTATTACAGCGAAGCAGGCGAACTGCTTTATGTAGGAAAAGCTAAAAGCCTGCGCAAAAGGGTCAGCTCTTATTTCGTTAAAAATCATGATAACTACAAGACACGCAAACTTGTAGAAAACATCCACCATATTGAATTTACCATCGTTGGCTCCGAACAGGACGCCTTCCTGCTGGAAAACTCACTGATCAAACAGTTCCAGCCTAAATTCAATATCAACCTGAAAGACGATAAGACTTACCCGTATATCGTTATCAAACACGAATCATTCCCCCGCGTATTCCTGACCCGTAATGTGGTCAAGGACGGTTCTGAATACCTGGGGCCTTTTACCTCCGTAGGCCGCGTACGCGAACTGCTGGAAGTAATAAAATATAATATTCCCCTGCGCACCTGCAACCTGAACCTTTCTCCGCAGAATGTCGCCAAAGGGAAATATAAAGTCTGCCTGGAATATCACCTGGGCAACTGTAAAGGCCCCTGCGAAGGATTACAGACAGAAGAAGATTACAGGGAAGGTTTACAGCAGGTCAAAAACATCCTCCGCGGCAACCTGTCCCCTGTATTACAGCTGTTCCGCACACAGATGCAGGAACACGCTATGAACATGGAGTTTGAAAAAGCGGAGATCGTCCGCAAAAAGATAGAAAGTCTGCAGGCTTATCAATCCAAATCCACCATCGTGGGTACCCGTGTCGGTAATGTCGACGTCTTCTCCATCATCAGTGAAGGCAATTACGCGTATGTCAACTATCTGCGTGTACTGAACGGCACCATTGCCGATACGAAGACCGTAACACTGGAAAAGAAACTCGAGGAAGACGATACAGAAGTACTGACCTATGCGGTCGGCTATCTGCGTGATGCATTCCAGAGCCTTGCGCGGGAAATCATCGTTCCCCTGGAAATAGAATATCCGGAAGAAGAGGTTACCATCTCTGTACCAAAAGCGGGAGACAAAAAGAAGCTGCTGGAGCTCTCTGAAAAGAATGTAAACTACTTCAAGGAAGAGCTGTACAGGAAAAAGATCCTGCACCTGGAAGGCAAAAGCGATATGGAGAAAAAGAAAGTACTGTACCAGTTGCAGGCTGACCTCGAACTCCAGGAATTACCGCTGCACATCGAGTGTTTCGATAACTCCAACTTCCAGGGCGCCTACCCGGTGTCGGCCTGTGTGGTATTCAAGGACGGCGTTGCCTCCAAAAAAGACTACCGCCACTTCAATATCAAAACCGTACAGGGTATTAACGACTTCGCCTCTATGAAGGAAGTGGTCTATCGCCGTTACAGCCGTTTACTGGCAGAACAGCAACCTTTGCCACAGCTGGTGATCATCGATGGAGGTAAAGGACAATTGGGGTCTGCGATGGAAAGTATCCGGGAACTGGACCTTATCGGCAGTATGACCGTAGTGGGTCTGGCGAAAAACGAAGAAGAGATCTTTTTTCCCGGAGATAAAGACAGTATCAAACTGCCTTATGACAGCGAAAGTCTGAAGCTGATCCGCCGCGTGCGCGATGAGGTGCATCGTTTTGGTATCACCTTCCACCGTCAGAAGCGCAGCAAAGGCACTTTTAAGAACGAATTAGAGGCTATTAAGGGCATTGGCGAGAATACAGCCACCCAGCTACTGAAAACCTTCCGTTCAGTCGCTAAAATCAAATTATTATCAGAGGATGACCTCGTAAAGGAAATAGGAGTGGCCAAGGCCCGTCTCGTATATGCACATTTCCATCCTGCTACCGGAGAAACAGGCCCTGTTACGAACGCAGCTAATAATAGCTGATATTACGCTTTTGCACGCAGCGCCTGCGCCACGTGCCGCTGTTCGTGCGCGATCACGAAGCGGAAAGTGTCTCCCAGTGAAAACTTCAGCCAGCTACCCAGTGTGGTGCCTATTTTGATCTGTTGCAGGTTCACCAGCTTTGCGCGGTCCAGCAGCGTATTTATCTTTTCCTGCCATTCAATGAACTCATTGACCACCTTCCTGGCATCCAGGTCAGCCAGTGGCCGATAGGCCTTCGGCGCCTGCATCTTCAGGCCCGGTTGACCATCTGCCTTTGGCAGCATCATATTCGTAAAATAATTACCCAGCCAGCCGCTTTTAAAAGTAGGCGAAGGGTTAGGGGGGAGGCTGCCCGACAGTTTCCCCTGAATAGCGTTTTCTATCGCCGGTACATAAAAACGGGCGTAGGCGTTCAGGTGGTCCAGGCATTGGGCGACGCTCCATTTTCCCGGGGCAGGTTGCCTTAACAATACTTCATCGGAGACATGCAGGAATTGATGGCGGACGGTCTGCTGTAATTCTTCGACCTGGCGTTGCAACTGGCCGAGCAGGGTGGGGGTTTCAAATATCAGGGACATGATCGTGGTGATTGTTTGTGGAACAAAGGTAGGCAGGGACGGCCAGGGGAGAAATGAGATAAGTCATGTAAAAGAAAAAGGGTCCGCCATATGGCAGACCCTTTTTCAGTTTTTTATATCCTGCGAGCAGATTAATACTGCCACATGTCTTGTTCTTTGTTAAAGATCTTATCCTTGATCGCCTGACCTTCCAGGAGACGCATGGTACCATCTTTAATGTATTCTTTGATCTCGCGGTTATAAGTATTGTTTTCCTTGATAATGAAGCTGGAGAAGAAACGCATTTCGAAAAGGTCTTCCCAACTCATTGTAGCCGCATCGTTATTCTGGTTGTAAACATCAAATTTAGCCAGTACAGGACGCAGATCAGGATAGTATACCCAGAACAGCGGGATAGCAGCACGGAAGGAACCGTCTTCGTTCATACGGGATACCATCGGAGCGATACCCAGGATACGAACTTTCAGTGCAGAGGCTTCTTTATCGAATACCCAGATTTCTTTGATCTTGTACTGAACAACGGTACGTGGGTCAAATTCATCACGGGTAGTGACCATTTTCTCCTCACCGGTTACCGGGTCGATACTACGTACGGTCTTTTCTTCACCACTCAGTTTGTTCTGAACTTCGGAGAAAGGAATGATAGTAGTGAACCTGTCATCGATAGGGCTGAAAGCCTGCACTTCGCCGGACTTCACCGCGTTGAGCAGAATGTTTATGAACAGCTGGTTAGTACCAGATTCATCCTCAACATTGTACTGGAAAGGAAGGTTCATCTTTTCACGGGTGTCGATCACCTGCCATATCTTCTTTTCCCAGAATTCATCATCTGAGCGGATATGGTCATATGGAATAGGCACACGGTCCTTGATAAAGTTCTTTTCAGAAATGCCATCCGTACGCAGGGATTTGCGTGGCGTATCTACAACAGGCACACCAACACCATCTTGGCGGAGGGAGGCTGGTTCAGCACCTTGCGGTTGCTGAGGAGGCGTAGATACTGCATTGCCGGTAGCGGGATTGACAACAGAACCATCAGCAGGTGTTGTATTCTCAGTTGGAGTAGACTCGGTACGACGTGTCGTACGACGGCGACCACCGCCCTGAGCGTTTGCCTCAGCTGCCAGGAATACCAGCAACAAAGCGCACAAACCGATTCTGTTAAGGATGACTGCTCGCATAGAAAAATAATATTAGTTAATCTTGAAATTGACGTTACTCATATCTCTCACTCTTCCATCCGGACCTTTTACGCGGATGTTGTCGAAGTATACGATATCGCCAGCTCTCAGGGAGCGGATAACAGGCATCACGCTGTTAGGGAAGTATGCAGAGTTAGCTTCGCCTTCTGCATAGTCTTTACCTTTCGCATCGATACCAATACGATAGCTTACTACTTCGTACCTAACACCTTCGAACAGGAAGTCTTCCAGGTCAGCGCGGAGACCACCCTGTACTTTGAACTCAGCAGCCTTCATGAAAGGGCCTTTGCTCATACCAACCTTCAGGACTGGATCAGGAATGTATTTGATACGGAATTCTTTACCTGCCATGCTCTTACCGTTAGCAACAACACCGATGGTAGCTGTACCTGGTTTAGTAACTGTTACAGAGAATTTACCTGCACCAGTTTTAGATATAGTACCGTTGTTGATGCTTGCAGATACCTGCTCAGCAGGAACACCAGCAGCAGAGATGGAGATTGGGTTCTGCAGACCGATGTACAGTACGTTCATCTTGTCAGCAGAGATTGATGTGGTAGAAGCACCTACAGTGTATGGTTCATTGAAAGAGAAACTTTCAGTTTCACCATTTGGTCTTTTGAGTGTTACGGTACCAGCCAAAGCTTTTTCGCCAAGACCGCTAACATTCATTTTGTAAGTACCCAGACCTTCTGCAGCTGCAACCGCTGAACCGTTTACTACGATCTCAGGGTTTACTGTGCTGCTATAAGCACCTACCGCTACCTGCGCAACCAGTTCCTGACCTTCCATCAGGTTCTTGGAGTTCAGAGACACGAAAGGTCTGATTTTATCGAATTTGAACTCGTTAGCACCGATCTGTTTGAACAGGTAATCAACGATGCTTGATTCAGAGTTCTTTACGTCATTCTGAAATTTACTCAGGATGGTAACTGCTGCAACAGTAGGTACCATGTTGAAGTGGTAAGAAGTCCATGTTGCATTTTTAGGACCGTGACCACCATGAGATTTACCAATTTCTATACGCAGTGGTAAGCTCTTTTCGAAATCTGCTGCTACACCTTTATCAACGAATGTGAGCAATTTAGCACGCAGTTCTGTCAGCTTTTTCTCAAGTTCAGCACCTTTCTTCTGATTCTCCATCACACGGGTAGGAGCATCCAGGTTGTCTTTACTTTTAATTTCACCGTCTTCAGTCAGACCACCAGCTTCTCTGATGATGGTTGCTTTCAACGTATCGATATAAACGAACATCTCAGCAGAGATCGCTTTTACCTGATCAGCTTTTTCTTTCAGAGGACCGACCTTTCCCGGGTCATTGCTCATCTGTTTTGTAAACTGGTCATAAGTAATCGAGTTCTTACTTGTGATAGATGCGTTCGAAGTTATAATTGAATCGTTTACTATATTAAATGCGTTCAATATCTCAGCAGAGACGTTCAATGCCAGCATGGCCGTAAGGACCAAGTACATGATATTGATCATCTTCTGCCTGGGATCTTTAGGTAGTGCCATAGTTTGTTCTCAGGTTTGAATGATTGTCTGTTGTTAATTCAAAAACTATTAGCGATACCTTATCTCGCACTCTGCATAGCGCTGAGCATGTTACCGTATACGGTGTTCAGGCTGGTCAGGTTGTGAGCCAGTTTAGAGATCTGATCCTGAGTTTTACGAGCGTCGTCCACGCTGCTGGTCATTGCCTGAGAAACATTCAGCAGATTGCTATAGAAGTTGTTCATAGCTTTCAGGTGATTGTTAGTGTCCTGCAGTTCCAGTTCATAGATAGCATTCAGGGAAGCCAGGTTTTTGGTCATACCCTGCATTTGCTCGTGGAAGCTTCTTGTAGACTCGGAAGCACTGTTGAAAGAAGATACAGCTGAAGCAGCAGTAGTGTAAGCGTGAGCTACGCTACCAATTGCAGTAGCAGCTTCTCTTGTTTTTTGTGTGTAATCACCTGTAGCGGCAACTACATCACTGATATCCCGCATTTTATCTACTGTGGAACCTAATTTCTGGAAGTTCTCGCTCAGACGCTGTAAGCTTACCGGAGTGATGTCAGCTTCTTCGAGCATTTTATCCAGACCAGCCAGAGCAGGACTACCACCAGCTACAACTGCTACCTGCGTAGGAGCTGCATCGTGGCCACCGCTATCCGGTACGAATGCATAAACGAAGAAGATCAGCGCTTCTGTGCTCAAACCAACGATCAGGGCGATATCAGCGCCTGGCCAGTGTTGGAGTTTAAAAAGCGCACCGATAATTACTACAGATGCCGCGACACAAACAAAGAAATTAAGCCATTTCGATGTAGTAGGATTCATAGCCATAGGTCAAAATTTACTGGTTAAAGTGTTAAAGGTTAAATTGTTGTTATGGAATAGTTGTTGCTCAACGATGATTTGCGGTTTCCCAATGTACTTCATACGGTCTCTCATATCAACTTGTTTTAGTTTGATTTTCACACACATGCCCGTCCCAAAGGCATACAGGTTTGTTCCTGTCTCTTCGATACTGCCTGTTCTCATACACATCTATCCGTAATGCTGTTACTATAATTGTTACCTGTGACCAAAATCGTTTTTAGAACGGCTCAGGAAGGCGATCGTACATCTGAATCCAATGTAGGATTTAGCACTATCCTGATATTCGTAAGAACGTGTACCTGTCTGGAGGAAATATCCGATATCTTTCCAGGAACCACCTCTTACTGCTTTACGTTTCATTTTTGGAACTGCATTGTCCGGAACGTCCATACGCAGATACGGGTTCATATCAGACGTGAAGGAGTATGCGTTCTCATAGTAAATATCCTGTGTCCACTCAGCTACGTTACCTGACATGTTATATAAACCGTAGTCGTTTGGCCAGTAAGCATCCGCTCTTACAGTGTAGAAACCACCGTCCTCAGGATAGTTACCACGACCTGGTTTAAAGTTAGCCAGCAAGCAACCTTTCTTGTTACGAATGTAGTAACCACCCCATGGGTAAGGCGTTTGCTCTCTACCACCACGTGCAGCGTACTCCCATTGCGCTTCTGAAGGCAACTGGAATTTATCTTCTGTAAATAATTTCTTAGAAATACGGTAGTCCTCCCAGAACTTACTGCGCCATTCAGCGAAAGCGTTTGCCTGGTGCCAGGTTACGCCCACAACCGGATAGTTATCGAACGCAGGGTGCCAGAAGTACATCCTCGTCATTGGCTCATTGTAAGCATAAGAGAAGTCACGGATCCAGCACAATGTGTCAGGATAGATCGCAACGTCCTTCTTTACGATGAACTTAGCACGGGATACGTTCGCGTTCTCACGCTTCTTAGCCTGTTCCCAGTTGAAAGTCTCAGCATGGTAAACCAGCTTACGTACGTCAAACTCCTTACGACCATACAGACGGTCCTCAGGTGCATATGTCATACTTTCCAGCTGATCCATGGTGGATTTGTCCCGGTAGTTGATTTTCTTCTTCCAATCGATATAATCCTCACCACCATCATTCTTCACATGCCCTAACATTACGTGGGCAATGGAGTCAGTAACCCACTGCACAAACTGCCTGTACTCGTTATTTGTGATCTCCGTAGCATCCATGTAGAAACCGGAGATTGAAATAGACTTGTTACGGGCGGTGTACGCGTAGTTCAAATCTTCATCGCTCGGGCCCATGTGAAAAGTACCAGACGGTACATACACCATTCCATAGGGTACGGGCGGGAAATACTTAGGTCTAGGACTTACGCCGATTAGCTGTCCTTGCGCGTTTTTGGGGGTCTTACTACCACCACAGCTGGCGAGCAGACTAACCAGCAATACTGCTGCTAACAGACCACTTGAAAAATTAAGCTTCATAAGGGTAGCTTTCATTGAAAATCATTTATTTCGTAGGCGACGCAGTGCACATTGGCCATAATGCTACTGAGGATGTCGCTAAGTTCTGAAACATGGCCTTTAGTCTCGCCGATCTCTCCGGTCGGACCGTTTACCAACGAGCCCCTCACACTTAATGACCCTAAAGTTGTTAAGGGCAACTTCAGAAATTTCGCGGTTGTTATACTTGTTGGTTTCAATTTTTTGAATTCATTCCCGTTGGAAACACATTATCTCTTCAAAGTCAGCACTTACCCTTCTGATAGTCTATCCCACACTATTAAGCAAGATAACAAATGTAACGATTAATTTTAATCCGTAGTTAGTTTTTACCCAACTTTTTCATGCCCGATCAGGGACGTGTGACAATTAAAATAAACGTACTTTTTAACATTTTATTATATCTTCTCAAAATCATTTTTCCGTGTGCTTTTTACACAGATATGGTCATGCAAGATACATAAATATTATTTTAAATTAATTATTTCCTCTATATAATTAACTGGCTTAATACAATGATAATGCTCACAGACGTATATAAGTGTTTCTCCTGGCCGTTCCCGCTGTTCGAGTAGTGGCAGACCGGGTTGATCGGTTGCTGCTCCTAACATTACTTTAAACGGAATATAATGTCTGTTAGTATCCTGCATCCTGGATTTATATTCTGCTCCCACAACCGCTATCTCCCGCACTCCGATCACCTGTTGTAATAACACGCCGGCCCATACCCCAAATGAAGTGGAATACCTGACCGCCGTCTGTGACTGCCCCGCCAGCATATGAATGCCACGGTCAGACCAGTCCTTCCTGTCATAAACAACTGATAGATAAAGCAGGTTAGCCGCCATTACAGCGTTGCCACTAGGCGTGGCGCCATCATATACTTCCTTCTTACGTACGATAACATCCGTCTGTCCGGCTTCCGTATAGTAAAAATAAATGCCCCCTTCGTCCGAAAAATTATTCACTACATACTCCGTCAGTTCCTTCGCCTTACCCAGCCACTCCGGCTCTCCACTCACTTCCTGTAAGGCAATTAAAGCGCGTATCATCCATGCATAATCATCCAGAAATGCCGGATATTTGGCTATGCCGCCCTTAAATGTATGAAAAAAAGCCTGTTTATCAGCGTTTTGTAAGTGCTTCAGGCAAAATTTCATCGCATTTACCCCCATCTCCTTATACCGCTCGATACCTAAGGCCCCGTATGCCTTACAACAGGCATGGACCATCAGCGCATTCCAGCCCAGAATGATCTTGTCATCCAGCCCCGGACGCACCCTTTTCGACCGTACCGCCATCAGCTTTTCGCGGCTGACAGCCAGACTACGTTCCAGCGCCTCTGTCGTGATCCCCTGCTCCGCAGCAAATACCGCCGCAGGCTTCGTGATCCATAATATGTTCGTCTCTTCCCAGTTGCCCGCTGCTGTCACATCATAAAATGCACAGAATAAAGCGGCGTCTGCGCCGAGAATATGTTCAATTTCTTCCCTGCTCCAGGTATAAAACTTGCCCTCAACACCCTCTGAATCAGCATCCAGCGCACTATAAAAACCGCCGCCGGCATCCGTCATCTCCCTTTCCACAAAACCCAGGGTGTCAGCGATCGTCTTTGCATACAATTCATTGCCCGTCAATTGATATGCCTCACTCAGCACATCCACCAGCAACGCATTGTCATACAGCATCTTTTCGAAGTGAGGGGCCAGCCATTTAGCATCTGTGCTATATCGCGCAAACCCTCCGCCCAGCTGGTCATAAATGCCTCCCTGGACCATTTTGTCCAGCGACAACAAGGCCTGCTCCAGCGCCCTCGGCTCATTGAAACTATGATGATACCTTAACAGGTATTGAATAATAAAAGTTCCGGGAAATTTCGGTGCACTGCCAAAGCCGCCCCATACCTTATCTCCCTGCTGCATCATATTGCTGAAAATGGTCTCGCACTGCGCTTTCGTAAACAGCTCATCATGCGGCACCAGGTCCTGTCCGGGCGTCTTCCCGCTAAAACCGGAAGCCTGTACCAGGTGGTCGCGCATGTTCTGCGCCTGTGTTTCCAGGTCTTCCCTGCGCTCCTTGAATGCCTGCGACAAAGCCAGCAGTACGTCCGTCCACGACGGTCTGTTAAACGCCTTGACAGGAGGGAAGTAGGTCCCGCCATAAAAAGGCAGTTTATCGGGTGTCAGGAAAACGTTCAAAGGCCATCCGCCAGAACCCGTCATCGTCTGCACCGCATCCATGTAGATATGGTCCAGATCGGGACGTTCTTCCCTGTCTATTTTAATATTAATGAAATGCTCGTTCATGATACGCGCGGTCTCTTCATGTTCGAAGCTTTCACGCTCCATAACATGACACCAGTGGCAGGCGGCGTACCCAATGCTGACTAATATAGGTTTATCCTCGGTTTTTGCCCGCTGCAGCGCTTCTTCCCCCCAGGGATACCAATCTACAGGATTGTGCGCGTGTTGCAGCAGGTACGGACTGGTTTCTTTCGCTAATCTGTTCACAGTGAATGGTTATTCTTTTACCTACGCAATTTTTGGCCTTACTTCTGTTCTTAACGGTAATTCTTCACTACCCCAAATATAAGAAGGGACAGCTTTCGCTGTCCCTTTCCGTGTAATATTTTACCGTGATTTTCGTGTTATTTTTTGTTGATCGTCGCCAGATACTGTTCCAGCGCTGCTACCATCGAAGGAGCCTGAGGAGCAGGAGCCTTTACGTCCAGTCGTAAACCAGCCTCTTCAACAGCTGCTGAGGTAGTCGGTCCGAAAGCGCCGATACGGGTACCATTCTGCTCAAACTTCGGAACGTTCTCAAACAGTGACTTCACACCGTAAGGGCTGAAGAAAACGATCATATCATAATCCGTTGCCGTCAATATCTCCTTCACATCGTTTGAGACAGTCTTGTACAGGGTAGCGGTAGCGTATTCACATTTGTTGGTTTTTAACCACTCTTCGATGTCCTTACGCTGACTATCAGAACTTGGGAACAGGAATTTCTCATTATCCCTGTGTTTGTTCATCACTTCCAGCAAACTCTTCGTCGAGCCGTCGGCACCATAAAATACCTTACGTTTCCGGTACAGGATGAATTTCTGCAAATACAAAGCGATTGCCTCCGTGATACAGAAATACTTACAGTCCTGGGAGACCTTAATTTTCATTTCCTCACAGATCCTGAAAAAGTGATCCACTGCATTGCGGCTGGTAAAAATCACAGCCGAAAAGTTCGGGATATCTATTTTCTGTTTCCTGAACTCTTTTGCGGACAGTCCCTCCACCCTTATAAACGGATAAAAATCCAATTTGACATTGAATTTTTTAGCTAGTTCAAAGTAAGGTGATTTTTCTGTTTCAGGCTTAGGTTGGGAAATTAGAATTGTCTGAATGTGCTTTGCTTGCAAATCTTTTTTTGGCCCGCCTTTAATCATACGTTTTTATGCTCTTGTGTTAACAATAGGCAGTTTTAATAATCAGAGACCACCAGTTAACGCTACCAGCAACACCTTAGTTATTATTAGAACCGGCGCTACTTCGAATGCGCAAAGGTAAAGAAAAAAATGCAATCTGCTGAAAGATAAGTATTGTTTTACCACTGAATATGACCGGATATAGCGATATGCAACGAGTAACACAATAAATGCTACAGACATATACATGAATGGTTTTGACCATTCAGGCTTACAGAATGCCAGTATCACCAGGAAAGGCACCAGTAAAATGCCTAATATTTTGTTGATGAGATACAATATGAAAATGTAAGCGTCCGCCAGTTCTGTACTGCCAAACAGCCATCCGCAGAAGCGTAACATCACATATTTCACGCTGTATACGGCCGCCACCAGCAATACCAGTCCCGGAATCGCCATCCAGGCCGTATTTGCCGGGATATACTGCTGACGGTACATCAACAGGTACAGATACAAAGCCAGACTGATCACAAAAAAGCCGTTGAGCAAAAAGTTAGGGAACGGGGACTGTGATAACTGGTCCTTCAGCTGTCGCTGGCTGAGCGTCGGATTCATAAATGCGCGGAACAGATCGGAGAAATATTTCAGATAACTCAGCCTGATGATACCCAATAACAATACAACACCTGCCATCACATATACCAGCCAGTCCAGATCTTCATATACCCTCACTTTATTGACATCCGGCCGCGTAGGCTTATCACTTTTCAGAAAAATATTGGTAGCCGCCAGCTTTTTCAGGTACAGATCATACTCCGTGTCCTGATGTAAAGGTACAGCAGCCTGCTGCTGCATACTATCAGCAGCTGCTTTTGCAGCACTGTCAGCCGTTTGGACAGGAGCAGCCGGTAGCGGCTTTTGTACAGTGACCGCAGGTGCAGCAGTACTACTTACCGGAGTAGCAGGTGTAGCAGGTTTTGACACACTAGCAGGCGCACTTACGCCCGTACTGTCTTTTTTGATCACCGGCGCCTTCTTCTTCACAGGCTTTACTGAGGTATCCCGGGGGGCACTTTGTACCTTCACAGGAGCGCTTTGCACAGCAGGAGCCGGCTTTGCGGAGCTATCCGTCTGAGCCGCCAAACGTAAACAGGGTAGAATGAACAGAAACAATAACCAGCGTCGCACCGTGAATATTTTTTAATGCAGTAAATTTGTCGTTTGCAAAGATATAAAAATAGTCCATGGTCACTAGGTGATATACTATAGTTACCATATACTTATTTAAGCTATACTCAATTTATTCCCAGGGGTTACCGGTCTGTACCGGCATACTCTTTTTTTCAGATGGCAGGTATTTATCTACATATTCCTTTTTGTAAGCAGGCTTGTTACTATTGTAACTTCCATTTTTCCACTTCATTGTCGCAGCAACCAGCATTGGTAAGGCAACTTTTAAGGGAAATCGATCTGCAACGCAATTACCTTTCCGGCGCCCCGGTCACCAGTATCTATTTCGGTGGCGGTACTCCCAGTCTGCTGCCGCAGGCAGATATAGAACTGCTACTCAGCAAGCTCCGGGATACCTTCCCGGTCAATCCGGATGCAGAGATCACACTGGAGGCCAATCCGGATGATCTTACGCCTGAAAAGCTGGACGCCCTCCGCGCAGCTGGTATCAACCGCCTGAGCATCGGGATACAGTCCTTTCATGAACCGGACCTCCGCTGGATGAACCGTGCGCATGATAGTCAGCAGGCCTTACAATGTATCATCAATGCAAAGGCGGCAGGTTTTAATAACCTGACCATCGACCTGATATATGGCGGACCGACCCTGACGGATGAAGGATGGGCGACCAATGTGCAACAGGCCATTGAACTGGGCGTACAACATCTTTCGTGTTATGCCCTGACGGTAGAACCCGGTACAGCGCTTGACCAGTTTATCCGGAAAAAGAAAGTAGCCGCCGTCGATTCCGATAAAGCTGCACGCCATTTAGAACAACTCATGCAATGGACGGCCAAAGCCGGCTATGAGCATTACGAAATATCCAACTTCGCCCTTCCCGGCTGGCATTCCCGTCATAACAGCAGTTACTGGCAGGGACAACCTTACCTCGGACTGGGCCCTTCCGCGCATTCCTTCAATGGCACTTCCCGCCAATGGAACATTGCCAACAACGCGCTGTATATCAAAAGCCTGGAACAGGACAAGGTGCCTTTCGAACTGGAAGAACTAACCCCTGTAATGATGCTGAATGAATACATCATGACCACCCTCCGCACTTCACAGGGCTGTATATTACCAGTAGTCGCTGAACGCTTCGGTACTGACAAACGGGATACCATGCTGCAATTGTCCCGGACTTTCCTCGATAAAGGTTGGATGGTGCTTCGCAACGATACCCTGGTACTGACGCCGGAAGGCCGGCTTTTTGCCGATGGCATTGCGTCAGATCTCTTTTTCTGAGCCTGTTTCCCGATATATTCTTCGTATAATACCGCTATTATGCCAGTATTATGCCGCTACCTCTTCGCTCATCAGCGGAGCAGTAGCGGCATAATGCCGGTATAATAACGATATAATCGAAGAAACTAAGCAAATAAGCGCAGAAAGCCAATCCTTCAGGGACCTAAAAGCAGAGGGAGTCTGCCATACGGCAGACTCCCTCTGTGCTAATATCTCTAAAAACGCCAGGCATCAGCCTGTGTAACTAATTAAGATTTTACGCCAAACTTGTACACGCAGGTAGAAGTATAGGTTTCTCCCGGTTTCAGTACTACTGAAGGGAATGTTGGCTGATTTGGTGAATCAGGGAAGTGCTGTGTTTCCAGGCAGAATGCACCGCGGTGTACATAGCTTTTACCTTCTTTACCCTTATCGGTACCATCCAGGAAGTTACCACCGTAGAACTGTACACCAGGCTCGGTCGTCCATACTTCCAGGGTACGGCCGCTGGTTGGCTCTTCTACAGTAGCTGCCAGAGACAGTTCTTTGCCTTTTTTGTTCAGTACATAGTTGTGATCGTATCCTTTACCGAATTTCAGCTGTTCGAAGTCAGCATCCACTCTATCACCAATTTTGGTTGGTGTGGTAAAGTCCATCGGCGTACCTTTTACTGCCTGCAGTTTACCTGTAGGGATCAGGGTGCTGTCAACCGGTGTGAACTTATCAGCATTGATATACATGATATGATCATTGATCTCGCCATTACCCGCGCCATGCAGGTTAAAGAACGAGTGGTTGGTCAGGTTTACCACAGTTGCCTTATCGGTAGTGGCTTTATAATCGATCTTTACTTCGTTGCTGTCTGTCAGTTCGTAAGTCAGTGTGATATCCAGGTTACCAGGGTATCCTTCTTCACCGTCTTTTGAAACGTAGTGCAGTTTCAGAGTGTGGTCATTTGGCTGCTCAGCGTCCCATACCACATCATTGAATCCTACTTTACCACCATGCAGGTGATTGACGCCATTGTTGGTAACGAGGGTATATTCTTTACCATCCACTTTGAACTTGCCTTTAGCAATACGGTTGCCATAACGACCAACGATACCGCCATAATATCTTTCCTTGGTGCTTACATACTGGGCGGCATTATCATAACCCAGCTCAACGTCCGCCAGCTGTCCCTGTTTATCAGGAGCGAGAAGGCTTACGATCTTTGCGCCATAGTTGGTAATAGCTACCTGGATGTTTCCTTTACCTTTCAGATGATACAATTTCACCTGTTTGCCATCGATGGTGGTATCAAATTTCGCATCTGATATCTGGCCCTGAGAAAGACTGTCTTGCTTGGTACTCATACTATCTGCTGAATTATTATCGGTTTTTGTACCAGACTGGCAGGCGCTGAAGCTAACTGCGGCCGCCACTGTTAATAGTGGAAATATGTTTTTCATTTTTGGAAGTTATAAGGGTACAATATACGCTTTTCGCATTAAAAGTAATAGTCTTATAAAAGACCAAACGCTGACCACCGCAAAAAAATGCAGTGGTCAGCGTTTGCCTTTGCGTCAGCCTTCCGGCATCAGCACTTACCAGCCGAGCAGGTAAGCAAATATCAGTGGTGCTACGATGGTAGCATCAGATTCAACGATGAATTTCGGCGTGTTGATATCCAGTTTACCCCAGGTGATCTTCTCGTTTGGTACTGCACCGGAGTAAGAACCGTAAGAAGTAGTGGAGTCAGATATCTGGCAGAAATAGCCCCAGAAAGGTACATCATGCCATTCCAGGTCCTGGTACATCATTGGCACTACACAGATCGGGAAGTCACCCGCGATACCGCCACCGATCTGGAAGAAACCTACGCCCTTACCAGCGGAATTGTTACGGTACCAGTCTGCCAGCCATACCATGTACTCGATACCGCTCTTCATGGTAGATGCTTTCAGTTCACCTTTGATGATATAGGAAGCGAAGATGTTACCCATGGTGCTATCTTCCCATCCTGGTACAACGATCGGAATATTACGTTCAGCAGCAGCGAGCATCCAGCTGTTCTTTGGATCGATCTCGTAGTGCTCTTTCATTACGCCGCTCAGCAGGAGTTTGTACATGTACTCGTGCGGGAAGTAGCGTTCGCCTTTATCGTCAGCGTCTTTCCAGATCTTGTGAATATGCTCTTGTATACGGCGGAAAGCTTCTTCCTCCGGAATACAGGTATCAGTCACCCTGTTAAAACCATCCTGGAGCAGGTCCCATTCTTCCTGGGGGCTCAGGTCACGGTAGTTAGGAACCCTTTTGTAGTGTGTATGTGCTACCAGGTTCATGATATCTTCCTCCAGGTTAGCGCCTGTACAGGAGATGATATCTACTTTACCCTGGCGGATCATTTCCGCGAAGGAGATGCCCAACTCGGCAGTACTCATAGCACCTGCAAGGGATACCAGCATTTTACCGCCTTCCAGCAAATGTGTTTCATATCCCTTGGCAGCATCCACCAGTGCAGCCGCGTTAAAGTGGCGGTAGTGGTGCTGGATAAATTGAGAAATAGGCCCTTTATTCATGTCCGTTTAAATAGTTTAAATTCCCTAAGAACCGCAAAGGTAATGAATTAAAAAAAATAGCCCATAATAGCTGTCGCTACTATGGACTACCTTGACTATGGACTTTCAACTGATGAACTGATGTCTACACTTTTTTCAGGTGCTGGTGTACGCTCATGTCACCGCCTGCGCTCGATTTGATCACTTTCCAGGTCTTGTCCCCTTCCAGTGTTACATAGTACACGGTGTTACCATCGCTTTCGAATTCTACGACCCACCGTACTTTTTCATTTGGATAACGTTTTGCCAGTTTATTGGTCACGGCCATTGGCAGATGTTCTTCTGCTATGTAGCGGCGGGTAGCCAGCAGCGTTCCTTCCTTATCGAAGTAAGCTGTCACATTACGCTCTTTCAATGTGAATTTGGCCATAAAGGTTTTGTTGTCTTCGCTGTACCATTTCACATCTGAAGCACCAGAAAATTCTTTGCTGAGTGCATTCTTTAATTTACTGCTGGCCTCCATTTCCTTGGTGGCCGCAAATGTGAGCTGAGTACTGAAAAGAAGAGCGGCAACAAATAACAGAAGCATGCTTCTGATACGACCGTAGGACAGTCGTGTAGCACCCGCAGGTGCACTGAGGTTAATTGATTTGATCGGTTTCATGGCGGAAACTTTTAGGTTTGGTTTTGTAATGTAAAGGTACATGCAAGAAGGGGGCGGGGTCAAATGCTTTGTGTTAAATGGAGACGCTAGATTAATTGGTAATTCGCATCTGTAACAGAATCATATTCAACTTACCTTGTCTTTTCATATACTTCCTTTGCCATACAGTTGTTGCACTGAAACGACGATTGTTGCAAGCGTCTGCGTTAAGCTTTTGTTAAACTGGACAGTGTAGCGATGAACGGTTAAAATGCACTGTTGAATGTCTTTAAATGGTGCATTATTTCATCTGCATAAGATCACTTCCATCATCTTTATATCCGCCTGCAATCCATTGCTAACAGCGCGTTTCATCAGCCTAGCCAACAAACGACGTTCTGTTAACACTCTCTTAATATTGCGCTGTTATGGCCATCCAGATCTCTGCAAACGATGGCAGGTGCAAAGTTTATTTTATCTTCAGTATATGAACTACCTGGCCCACGCATATCTTTCTTTCGATGACCAGTCCCTGATAGTGGGCAATATGATAGCTGATTATGTGAAAGGCAAACACTGGCAGGAATACGATCCGGGTATTCAGCAGGGTATACAGTTGCATCGCGCGATCGATACATTTACAGATACGCATCCGGTGACACTGGCCGCCAGAGAATATTTTCAGGCCTCCTGCGGACGATACAGCGCCGTCTTTATCGACATTGTATATGATCACTTCCTCGCTACCGATACCAGTATCTTTTCAGAGCGGTCCCTGTCAGCCTTTACGCAACAGATATACCGTACTGTTGCACAGCAACATGATATACTACCACCTGTATTTCAACAGGTATTCCGTCATATGCAGCAACATGACTGGCTGTATGGTTACAGACTTATGGACGGTATTTATAAGAGCTTCAGCGGTATCGTACACCGGGCAAAATTCCTGGAAGTGACGGCTGATGCGCCATTTGAAGTGCTCAAACAGCATTACGGTGAACTGGCTGATCATTACAGAACATTCTTTCCTGAATTGGTCGCATTCGTTAAAACATACCCGCATTAAATCGTAGGTTTGCACATATTTTGTAACAACTGAATTGATAGCCAACAATGAAAAGTTTACTTCGCTTAATGCTGCTTACCGTTATAGCAGGTCTCACCAGCCTGACCACCAATGCCCAGGACAAAAAGATGCCGCCTCTCGATGCGAGCCCTATGGACATGGCATACTATCCGGTAATGTATCCATATGTGGTAAAGGTGAAGGGCGAACCCGGCACACTTGTAGCGCGCGTTATTTACAGCCGTCCGCAAAAGAAAGGAAGAAAGATCTTCGGTGAACTGGAAGCTTATGGCGAAATCTATCGTCTGGGCGCCAACGAGGCCACTGAAATAGAATTCTATCGCTCTGTTAATATCGGTGGTAAGAATATACCTAAAGGCCGTTATACCATGTACGCAATATTAGGTGAACAGAAATGGACCATGATCGTGAACCGTGAAACAGATATCTGGGGCGCTTTCAAATACGATGAAAAAAAAGATGTGGCAAGAGCGGAAGTACCTGTTGTAAAACTGAGCACACCTGTTGAACCATTCAGTATCGTATTCGAAAAAGCGGACTATGGCGCTAACCTCGTAGTAGCCTGGGACACTACCAGTGTAAGCCTGCCTATCAAATGGTCAGACAAAACACCTGCTACCGGCAAAAAGAAATAACGAAAAGCAGTTCATATAAAAATAAAGAGAGCGGGAGTATGCACTTCCGCTCTCTTTGTTTTTAGTAATAAAATAGGCGGTAAGATTACCGCCCACGAATTTTAACCATATCCTATGAAAAACCTTTTCAAATGTAGTTCGAATAACTGCGCGGAAACTACGGTTTCGGCTGAGTGAACAAATTTTGTTCGTGAAAGTGGCGATTTCATCCGTAAAGTCATTTTCAAAAGCGATAAAGGACAAAAACGGCCACCATGGCCCGTATTTATACTTCAGCCTGCACCTGCGTAGAAGTACTTATTTGTATTTTTTTGTATCTGATTTGATATATAACATCTTGTACAAATAAAGGGATGTACCGACGCCGGAATGCCGGAATTAGTACCTTTGGAACTGTCGAAAAGAATCGTCTAAATACTAAAATATTTCAGGAATGAAGCTGGGAACTAAACTTATACATGCAGGCGTTACCCCTGATCCTTCAACAGGGGCGATCATGACCCCGATCTTTCAGACGTCCACGTATGTGCAGAACGCACCGGGCGACCATAAAGGATATGAATATGCCCGTACGCAAAACCCCACCCGTGATGCGTTACAGAATGCACTGGCTGCCATCGAAAATGGCAAATACGGTATTTCCTTTGGTAGTGGTCTGGCCGCTACGGATGCAGTCATGAAACTGCTGCAACCGGGTGATGAAGTGATTGCCTCTAATGACCTCTATGGTGGCACCTATCGTATATTTACCAAGATATTCGAACGCTATGGCATTAAGTTCCACTTCATTGGTATGCAGGATGCCGAAAATATCCGGCAGTATGTCAACAAGAACACAAAGCTGATCTGGATAGAAACACCGACCAATCCACTGCTGAATATCATCGATATTGCCGCCAGTGCCAGGATCGCAAAGGAAAACAAGCTGCTGCTTTGTGTGGATAACACTTTCGCCTCTCCGTACCTGCAAAACCCGCTGGACCTGGGCGCCGATATCGTTTTACACAGCGCTACCAAATACATCGGCGGGCATAGCGATGTCGTACACGGAGCGATCGTCGTAAAAGAAGAAGAACTTGCAAAACAACTCTATTTCATACAGAACAGCTGTGGCGCAGTTCCTGGTCCGCAGGACTGCTTCCTCGTCTTACGCGGGCTCAAGACACTGCACGTACGTATGCAGCGTCATTGTGAGAACGGCGCTGTTATCGCCCAATTCCTCCGCCAGCATCCGAAAGTGGCGAAAGTATACTGGTGCGGATTTGAAGACCATCCCAACCATCATATCGCTAAACAGCAGATGAGAGGCTTCGGCGGGATGATCTCTTTCACCCTGAAAGACGACAGCCAGGAAGCGGCCTTTAAAGTACTGAGCGGCACCCATCTGTTCTCCCTGGCAGAATCGCTGGGAGGGGTGGAGTCCCTGATAGGACACCCGGCCAGTATGACCCATGCATCTATTCCCCGTGAAGAAAGGATCGCAAACGGACTGGTAGACTCCCTGATCCGTCTGAGTGTAGGCATTGAGGATGCAGAAGACCTGATCGCCGATCTGTCCAAAGCAATCGGATAACAAGACAAACAAGCAATATGCCTGATGCAGGAACGAACGCTATATAACCAGGCGTTTGTTCCTGCATCTTTTTTTAGCATCCCCGGAGCACACTCTTCAATAACTGATTCGCTGTTCTGGCTCCTGAAAAAGATAAAAAAATCACCCTTAGTCAACACTATGCGGTATAAGAGTGTATAATTAACATGCCTTTAAAGATAAAAACAAATACCCCGGAAGCCTTGTTAACCGGTACTTAGAACAAAAAATACTCACAAATACTCATTATCAATTAACTATAATATATAATTCGTTATCTATATAAATTGATATAGTATGAACATCTTTGCTTATTTTTCGGGCAGCCAGAGTAATGCACTCCCGACACAATCAGCACAAAACCGAGCAGACCATTATGAAATTTGACCAACTGAAGGCCTTTCTGGACGCAAAAGCAGCGCAATACAACAATCCTGACTTTATACCAGGCGACCCGATAAGCATACCGCACAGGTTTACCCAACTTCAGGATATCGAAATTTCAGGTCTGTTCGCAGCCATACTGGCCTGGGGCAACCGTACCACCATCATCAATAAGTGTACGGACCTGCTGAAGCTGATGGACGATGCGCCCTATGACTTCATTAAAAACCATAAGCCCAGAGAACGGATGAAACTCCTTCAGTTCTGCCACCGTACTTTTAACGGAGTGGACCTGATGTATTTTGTAGAGTTCCTGCAGGGATATTACAACGACATTACTTCCCTGGAATTCGCTTTCAGCGGCCACATTACCCCGGAAGACGATACGATCGAAAACGCCCTGCGCGGGTTCCACCACATGTTCTTCCTACCGGAGCATCCTGAACGTACACGTAAACATATTTCCACTCCTGCGAGAAATTCTGCCTGTAAAAGATTGAATATGTACCTTCGCTGGATGGTGAGGAAGGACGAAAATGGCGTGGATTTTGGATTATGGGAGCATATCCAGCCATCGCAATTGGTATGTCCTGTGGATGTGCACGTTGGCAGAGTAGCCACCAGACTGGGTTTGATTCCCGCCGCCAAATCTGACTGGAAAACGGCGATCGCCCTTACCGAGCAACTCAGGCAGCTGGACCCACTGGACCCGGCGAAATACGACTTCGCATTGTTCGGCCTGGGAGTAATAGAAAAGTATGTTTAATAAATATAGCGCAATGATGAAGCGATTTTTGGTGTCAATGGCAATGGGCGCCGTGCTGGCACTTCCGGCAACAGCCCAGAATCAGGAAGAAAAAAGAGATTATATCGACCTTGCCTACAATTTTCAGAAAGGCCAGCAGTTTGAACTGAAACAGGAAAGCCGCAGTGAGACATACACGACCATAGACGATATTATGCAGCGTGTATCCCGCGATTTCAACAACAGTATCAGTATGCAGGTATCGGATGTGGCGGATGGACATTTCTACCTTGAGTTCAGGTACAAAGAACTGAAATTCAACTTCAACGCTAAAAATCAGAACATCCTGGTGGATGCCGGTGTTCCCAACGAGAAAGAACCTTTCCAGGCTGCCCTCAAAAGCATCATAGACCATCCGTTCACTGTCGATATCTCCACCTCCGGGTTTATCAATAAGATCACCGGTCTGGATGAACTGCTGGATAAAGCCTCCGCAACCTTTTCCAGTCTGAAGGAAGACGAAAGGGAAGCATACAAGAAGCTGATGAAAGACCAGTTCGGAACAGCGGCCTTCCGCACCTGGCTGGAACAGCTATTGGTGATCTATCCGGTACGCAGTATCAAGACAGGCACCCGCTGGGAAGAAACCGTACCTATCCGTACAGGACTGGTAGGGGATATAGACCTTTACTGGAACCTGCAAACCTGGGACGCCCAGACAGCGAAGATTTCCGGAACAGGTAAAGTACATACCAATAAAGTAGAGACTTTCACCATAGAAGACGGCATTACGGCCACCGCAGAAGTAGACGGCGATATCATGACCAACTACCTGATAGACCGCAACACCGGCTTACCAAGCATCTGTGCACAGAATATGGAAATGAACGGTACGTATACCTATAAGGCCAACAAAGCCAAACGTATCAAGAAAGATATCAAGGTGCCGGTGAAGATAGTCACCAACTCATCCTACAAGATCAAACAAATGAAATAATACAGAAAAAGGTCTGCTAATGGCGGACCTTTTTATTTTTGTGCTGTATGATGCAATTACTTCCGGAAACGGCCCAACAGCTATCAGCGGATGCCGGTCTGCCAATGCTCGCCGGTATGACCTACGATCAGCTGGAAGAGGCCCTGGCTGAAAAGCTTGAACAGCTGATCAGTTCCGACTTTCAACAATTTGTGCTGCTGCTTTATAAAGTAGATGTCTCTGAATTCAGTATCCGGCAGGTGCTGGAGGCTGACCTGACACCCCGTGTTTATAGAAAGATAGCTGCACTGCTGATAGATAGGCAACAGGAAAAGATCCTTTCCCGCAAAAAATATAGCCAGCCTCCCCCCGATGACGGAGAGGAGAAATGGTAACAGGATCATTTATTGAACATCAGTTCCCGCACTTTCTCTTTGTCTTCTTTTTCCTTCTCCAGGTCAAAGCTGGTACCGAATATATAATCCCATATACTGGAACTTACCCCAAAACCTTTCTCGTCACCTTTATAGTGATGCAGGTGATGGTTACGCCATAATGGTTTCAGGAACTTTGCCGGTGGGTTCCAGGCATGGATCGCATAGTGCATACTGCCGTAAATCAGGTACCCCAGCATGAAACCCGGGAAGAACATAAAAGTATACTCCTTGAGAAAAACATATTGTGCGCTGAAGATGACCGAGGCCAGGATCAGACTGGGCACAGGCGGCATGAATAAACGTTGTTTGTCACGCGGGTACTCATGGTGATTACCATGCATAACGTAGATGAATCGCTTTACTTTCTGGTTGTCGCTACTGAAATGGAACAAATAGCGGTGCATCAGGTATTCAAATAAAGTCCAGAAAAACATCGCACCCAGGAAAATAGTCACCACGCGGGTAATACTGAATCCTAATGTGTCGTAACTGTAAAATAGCATGTAACCGATGATGGGGATGTACATGGCCCAGATAACCAGGGGGTGTGTTTTGGTGAGCATCTCCAAATACCTGCTTTCAAATAATCTCGCCTGTCCCTTGTTCTTAATCTTATCAAACTTCATAACTCCTTTATTTAATGCAAATAAGTGCTTAAACGAATGACATGTTGGTTTCCTGATCTGTCTAACTTATGCCGAAAAAATGCTCCCGCGAATATTATGCCGATCTTATGCATTGGGCGGGTATGTGAATATCTATTTGCGTCCATCAGAGAACCCGATGAGTAATCAGTGTCATGTCGAGCATGTAAACCGGGGTGCCACAAAGCTGGCAATACAACTGATTATTACTGGAAATAAACCATTGATCTTAAATCTTATATATTCCGGGGTACTGATTGATACGGTGCTAACATCCTTTATTGATTGGTGAACATTCCTATCAAGTGGTCATGTCCGTTTGTCATGAGAAGACACCGTAATTTATCGAATTTCCCTAAGCTACCTGCACAAATTCTCAGATAAATCTGCTTATCATATCTACTATTATCAACCGGCGATAAACCGTATAAGCACACTTTAATTATCAATACACGACCAACCTGTCCCTGATAATAAACGCTCACCGCCACAATATCCCCTATAGTCAGGTTTGGAATATATCCGGCAACAATCCCTCCAAAAAGTGGCGCCTCATGAATGCCTAATTCGTAATTCCTAATTCCTAATTGGCATTTGCCCTATATTTACAGATCATACAACCAGAACCAACTACTTATTATGAAACTTGTTAGTTATCTACGGGATGAAGCTGACCACCTGGCCATTTTAATTGGCGATAAATTGTATAACACACAGGACCTGCACCCCAATCTGCCTGGCAACATGCAGATGTTCTTACTCTCCTGGGAAGAGGTAATAGACCTGGCCCTCGAAATCGATGCACAGTTGAAGGCCGGAAAACACATCGGCTCCGCTACCCCGATCCCTTACGATTCAGTGGAAATACTGGCGCCTGTTCCGGCGCCTACATCCTGCCGCGATGGATATGCCTTCAGACAGCACGTGGCTGCTGCAAGACGTAACCGCCGGGTCGACATGATCCCAGAATTCGATCAGTATCCGATCTTCTATTTCACTAACCATAACGCAATACAGGGCCCCGGCGATGTATTGTGTATGCCTGATCACTTCGACAAACTGGACTTCGAACTGGAAGCAGCGATCGTTATCTGCAAATTCGGTCGCAACATACCGGCAGCTGAAGCGGACAACTATATCGGCGGCTTTATGATCATGAACGACATGAGCGCACGCACACTGCAGATGGAAGAAATGAAGCTGAATCTGGGTCCTGCAAAAGGCAAGGATTTCAGCACCGTGATAGGCCCTATGCTGGTTACGCCAGATGAACTGGAACACCTGCTCATTCCGGCAAAACCAGGTCACACCGGTAACAACTATAACCTGAAAATGACCTGCCGCGTAAACGGCGTACAGGTAAGTGAAGGCAACATGGGCGACATGGACTGGACCTTCGCAGAGATCATCGAACGTTGCGCATACGGCGCCAATATCTATCCGGGCGATGTAATAGGCAGCGGTACGGTAGGCACCGGCTGTTTCCTTGAACTGAACGGCACGGGTAAACGTGAAAATCCTGATTACCAGGAACAATGGTTACAACCAGGCGATGTAGTGGAAATGGATATCGACGGACTGGGCACACTGAAAAATACAATTGTAGCAGAAGAAACAGACTTCTCCATTCTGCAGTTGAAAAAATAATAAGACCACATGCAACTCATTCCAGGACAGGTACCAACAGCAGCGCTACAGGGCTACCTGCAGGGCGCTATTGCACCCAGACCCATTTGCTTTGCCAGCACCGTTGATAAAGAGGGGAGACCTAATCTGTCGCCCTTCAGCTTCTTCAATATCTTTGGCAGCAACCCTGTTACACTGATCTTTTCCCCTGCACGCAGGGTACGTGATAATACCACCAAACACACACTGGAAAATATCCTGGAAACAATGGAAGTGGTCATCAATGTGGTGAACTATTCCATGGTACAACAGGCATCTCTTTCCAGCTGCGAATATCCAAAGGGAACGAACGAATTTGAGAAGTCAGGATTTACGCCCATCGCTGCTGAAAAAGTGAAGCCTTTCCGCGTAAAAGAAAGTCCCGTACAGTTTGAGTGTAAAGTGAAGGAAGTACTGACACAGGGCACTGAAGGCGGCGCAGGTAATCTGATCATCTGCGAAGCAGTAATGGTGCATATTAACGATGAAATACTGAATGAGGCCGGTAGTATCGATCCGCATAAGATCGACCTGGTAGCCCGTATGGGAGGCGATTATTACTGTCGTGCGTCCGGCGCAGCCGTATTCGAAGTAGCCAAGCCCAATACGTCACTCGGTATCGGTATAGATGCATTGCCACTGTCTGTCAGACAAAGCAGCATTCTTACCGGCAACAACCTCGGACAACTGGCCAATGTACACGTACAACCGGAAATTGATCCTGCATTTGAAGATGATCATCTGAAGAACATCTTTCAATACTATAGTATCACGCCTGATGAAATGGAAAAAGAGCTCCATCGTCATGCACAGCACCTACTGGAAAAAGGACAGATACAGGAAGCCTGGCAGGTATTACTGGCCGGCGCACAATAAATGTACATACACGTAAAGACAATAAAAAAGCCCCGTATCAGTGATACGGGGCTTTTTCTTAAATCGTTCAACAATCCTTATTTGCTGCTGGAGCTGCTGCCGAATACTTTCTTCAGCAGATCAGTTGTTCTTGCAGCCGGATTAGCGCGGATATTAGATTCCTCTTTCGCGATCTGGTCAAACAGTGCAGTTACCGCCATACCTGTTACATAGTCCTGTAAATCAGGATTAACCTTGTTGAAGGTAGTTGGCAGCTTGTTGTACGCAGTGACGATATTGCCATAATATTTTGTAGCGCTGGTGCTGTCCAGTGAACCTTTTACCACCGGAGAGAAAGCCGCTTTCAGTTTATCAGTTGTTTTGCCTTTGAAATACTCAGTAGCGGAGTTGTTACCACCGGATACCAGTTTCAGGGCGTCAGTGATGCTCATTTCCTTGATCGCATCCACAAAGATCGGCGCTGCATAACCTACCGCTTTTTCAGCAGCACGGTTGATAGACAGGATCGCCTGATCTACCTGCGCACCCATACCCACACCACGGAGGGTATTACCGATTTTCACCGCATCTGGCGGGAGCAACATTTTATAGAGTTCGTTTCCGAAGAAACCGTCAGTTTTGTTCAGATTAGCGATACCATTTGCTACGCCTTTCGCCAGTGCTTCTTTGATCGCACTGCCTGCTTCACCTTGCGTAACATTGGATGTTCCTGTTTTAGAAGCTGCATTGCTTGCCGCTTCACCTAATTTCTTCAGCAGCTGTGCCTGGGTAGCGGGCACGAAAGCTATACCTGATAATAATAGAACGCATAGTTTCTTGTACATAGACTGGATTGTTGTGGTTTTATATGCAAAATAGTAACAATATTTAGAAGCGCTACTATAAAGTTAGAACAAAAAGGACCCTCCAGGTTTAATGGAGGGACAAGCGGTATTTATTCGTGTATTGCCAGCATGGGAATATGCGTATGGAATGCCAGCTGAGCCGTACGACTGCGTTTGAAAATACTTTCAAACAGCCCGTGTTTTCGGGGGACCGTAATGATCAGATCGGCTTTTTCCTTGTCCGCAAACTCCATAATACCCTGTACAACGTTCGAATGGTCAATGAAATGATATTTTGGATGAAGGCCTTCCAGCAGAGTATCCAGCAATAAACTGGCTTCCGGCGTATCGCCGGCAAGTCCTTTTCCTTCCTTGTCGATATTCAGGACATGCAATTCTCCCTGGAACACATTTAACAGTCTTTTCAATGGATAAATCGGCGTGCCGGTGCCTACTTTTTTGAAATCGCAGGCAAAAACGATCCTTTTTACCGGTTGAAAGGAAACATTGGACGGAATGATCATGACAGGGCAGGAGGTATGTTTCACCACATCGATAGTATTGGACCCGATCAGTATCTCTTCCAGCTGACTGCCGCCGGTAGTGCCCATGATGATCAGATCGGCCTTTTCCTCCTTGCTGAGATCTTCTATACTGGCGGCCAGCAGATTATTGTCCGCCCGGTAATCCAGTTCCACGCCACCCGGTAATATTGGTAACAGGTCCTGTTTCATATGTTCCAGCCCTTCCAGACTGGCTGCTTTCAGTTCATTGGGATCTACCATGGGGATAGAGGTCGGCACATCGGGGATGGGCACGATCAGTTCGTAAGCATGGTAAAGCAGAATACGGGCGGTGCCCATCTGCGACGCCAGTCCCAGTGCATAACGGGCGGCATTATAGGCAGTAGCGGAAAAATCTGTAGGTACGATGATGGTTTTCATCCTGTTTGTGTTTTAAAGCTGATGAATCCCTGATTGGGGGCCTCATACATAATGAAAATTTGATGCCAAACCCGTGTTTCGCTCATTTACCCTTTAAATCGACTATTTTTGCACTCCAATTATTGTAATCAGTACACATGACACAATTATCCGAGCAAGAGATCATACGCAGGGAGAAACTGCAGGAACTGGAGAAACTGGGCATCAACCCTTATCCGGCGGAAAAATATCCGGTGAACAATACAGCTGCCAATATCAGGGCCCTGTATACGGAAGAGACCAAAGACCAGTTCAAGGAGGTTTGTATAGCTGGCCGTATCATGCACGTGCGTGACATGGGTAAAGCCAATTTCGTTGAGTTGCAGGACCATACAGACACTATCCAACTGTATGTTCGTCGTGATGATATCTGCACCGGCGAAGACAAGAGCCTGTACGATGTTGTATTTAAGAAGTTACTTGATCATGGTGATATAATCGGTGTGAAAGGCTTTGCCTTTATCACCAAGAAAGGGGAATTATCTATCCACGTATTGACACTGGACCTGCTGGCGAAATCACTTCGTCCGCTGCCTGTTGTGCGTGAGAAAGACGGTGAAGTGTTTGACGCTGTAACTGATCCTGAGTTCAAATACCGTCAGCGTTATGTAGACCTGATCGTAAATCCGCAGGTAAAGGACGTTTTCATTAAACGTACCCGTATCATGCAGACCATCCGTGATTTCTATAATGACCTGTGCTACCTGGAAGTGGAAACACCGATCCTGCAGCCTATTCCTGGTGGCGCCACTGCCCGCCCGTTTAAAACACATCACAATGCGCTGGATATTCCTTTATACATGCGTATTGCGAATGAATTGTACCTGAAACGCCTGATCGTGGGTGGTTTTGAGGGTGTATATGAATTTGCGAAAGACTTCCGTAACGAGGGTATGGACCGTACCCATAACCCGGAATTCACCGTAATGGAAATGTACGCTGCGTACAAAGACTACGAGTGGATGATGGATACCACCGAAACCCTCCTGGAAAAGATCGCTATTGCCCTCCACGGCACTACCGAAGTAACAGTAGGTGAGAAGGTGATCAACTTCAAAGCACCTTTCCGCAGAGTGACCATGTATGAAGCGATCCTGGAGCATACCGGTATCGATGTAAGCAACATGGATGAAGATCAGCTGCGCGCTACCTGTGTGCAACTGGGTATCTATGTGAAACCTAGCATGGGTAAAGGCAAACTGATAGATGAGATTTTCGGCGAGAAATGTGAGCACCACTATGTACAACCTACCTTCATCACCGATTATCCGGTGGAAATGAGTCCGCTGACCAAAAAGCACCGTAGCAAAGAAGGTCTGGTAGAACGTTTCGAACTGATGGTAAACGGTAAAGAGCTGGCGAACGCATACAGTGAGCTGAACGACCCGATCGATCAGCGCGCCCGCTTCGAAGATCAGGTGAAACTGATGGAACGTGGTGATGACGAAGCGATGTATATCGACTACGACTTCCTGCGTGCACTGGAATACGGTATGCCGCCAACCTCCGGTATCGGTATTGGTATTGACCGTCTGACAATGATCATGACCAATCAGCCGTCCATCCAGGATGTCCTGTTCTTCCCTCAGATGAAACCTGAGAAAACAGTATAATACTTTGATTACCATGCAACCGCCCTCCGGTTGCTGACAATACTAACGGGGCTTTCTCTGTAGCAGAGAAAGCCCCGTTTTACATAAAGAGCTCCTGCTCTCCGCATCAAGTCCGCCTCATCTCCATTTCCCCTTCATTGTCAATACATTACATTGCCCTACCTTTGACCTAAACCCAAGCGGTATGAAAGCACTTATTCCTACCAGGATCGCCGTTATCCTCTACGGCATCGTAATGACGTTATTTGGCCTGATCCACTTTGTACATGCTGATATCATGGTAGCGGCAGTTCCCATCCCCGGAGGGAAAATCTGGTTATATATTACCGGACTGGCATTACTACTGGCAGGTATCGCCTTCATTATCAACCGCTATGTCAGGTTAGCCGGTTACCTGCTGGCATTTTATATCTTCCTGGTCATTCTACTGGTACATACACCACATGCATTTGAAGACCTGACCTCACTTACGATGTTCATGAAGGACGTGGGACTACTGGCAGGCGCGATCGTCGTAGGTAATACCGGAAAATAGCCGCTTTGCTCCATCCATCCGTAATTTCAGACTGAGCTTTTCTTTATTTAATTATTTTAGCTGTTTCTTACAACAATAGCTAAACTATGCATACAACACGTTACGGGTCAGTGTGTTTTACCGCACTGAGCCTGCTCGGTCTGAGTCTGCAGGCACAGGACAAAAAAGATCTTACGTTCCGGCAGATATTCAAAGGAGAGGCAACCGGCCTTTATCAACCACTACCAAATATCAAAGGATGGGCAGATGATACCCATTATATCCAGTACCGTACAGAAGGCGGCGCTTCGAAAGCATGGAAAGTAGATGCGGCCACCGGCAAATCAGAACCTTATGTAACACCTCCGGAAGGCGCCACTGTGGAAGTGCGCAACAATGACGTGGTCTATACCTCTCCGGAAGGACAACAATCACAACTTACCAGCGATACCGCACAGGAAAAGAACCCTACACTCTCTCCTGATGGTAAATATGTAGCCTTCACCCGTGGGAATGACCTGTATGCGGTGGAGATCAATACTAAAAAAGAGATCAGATATACGACTGACGGTTCCGACGTCATCTACAACGGTTGGGCATCCTGGGTGTACTATGAGGAAATCCTGGGTCGCGCTTCCAGATACCGCGCTTTCTGGTGGAGCCCCGACAGCCGATATATCGCCTATATGCGCTTTGACGACTCCAAAGTGCCTGTGTTCCCGATCTATAGTGAAAAAGGGCAACACGGCTACCTGGAAAACACCCGTTACCCTAAAGCCGGTGATACCAACCCTGCTGTGAAAATAGGTACCGTACCTGTTGGCGGCGGCGCCACCCTGTGGTCTGACTTCAATGAAAATGAGGACCAGTACTTCGGCGCGCCATTCTTTACGCCGGAAGGGCGCCTCTGGGTACAATGGATGGACCGTGGTCAGGATAACCTGAAAATCTACGAGATCGATCCTGCTACCGGCAAAAAGAAAGAGATATATGATGAAAAACAGAAAACCTGGATCGATTGGTATGACGCCGTTCCATTCCTGGCAGGCAGCAAAGGTTTCATCCTGAGAAGCGATAAATCCGGCTGGGCGCACCTGTATTGGCATAATATGGACGGTTCGCTGAAAAAGCAGCTGACGGACGGTAACTGGACCGTAAAGGATATCCGTTCGATTGACAACAAACAACAGGTGATCTATTTCACTGCCCGTAAAGAGGCTTCTCCACGCACCGACCTGTACCAGGTAAGTCTGAAAACCGGTGTTATTACCCGTCTGACCTTTGGCGATTATATGCACACGGTGGACGTTAGTCCGAATGGCAGCTATTTCATCACCACCTATTCCAACCTGGGAACACCGCCACGTATGGCCCTGCTGAACAGTAAAGGAAAAGTGATTCGCGAACTGGGTGACGCCAAAGGCAGTCAGTTTGATCAGTACAACCTGGCAACGACCAAATTACAGAATTATAAGACCCGTGACGGCCTGGAACTGCCCATGACCATCACTATGCCTTTACATATGGAACAGGGCAAAAAATACCCTATTCTGATCAGTATTTATGGCGGTCCGGACGCAGGTACCGTTTATGACACCTGGAAGATGCCACTGACTACCCAATGGTGGGCAGAAGAAGGCGTGATCCAGGTAGCGATCGACAACCGTAGTTCCGGTCAGCTGGGTAAGATGGGTATGAACTATATACACCGTCAGCTGGGTAAACATGAGATCGAGGACTATATGGACGCGGCTACCTGGCTGAAATCGCAGCCCTGGGCTGATCCGTCTAAGGTTTGTATGACAGGAGGCAGTTTCGGTGGTTATATGACCTGTATGGCCCTGACTTATGGTGCAGATGTGTTTACCCATGGAATGGCGAATTTCGCGGTAACTGACTGGCGCTTGTATGACAGCCACTATACCGAGCGTTACATGGATACCCCGCAGGAAAATCCCGAAGGTTACCGTATCACGTCCCCAATAACCTATGCGGACCGTTATAAGGGACTGATCCGTATCGTACACGGCACCATGGACGATAACGTACACATGCAGAACAGCATTCAGCTGGTGGACAAACTGGAGAACCTGAACAAACATTTTGAGTTCATGGTATATCCGGGCGAACGTCATGGTTGGAGAAGTGTCAAGTCGCAGCACAGTGATAACGAGGCATACCGTTTTATCTACCGCAACCTGCTGGAGCGTCCTTTCCCTGAGAGCTTCACAAAGTAAATGCACTATAAATAGCTTTTTCAGACGGCTGGTCGGATCATTCTGACCGGCCGTTTTTTATTAGCTGAAGAGGTAAAAAGAGGGGATCAGGCCCAACGCGGGTCTTTTTCCCGTGAACGTATGAATTTTCCGGTTTAACGTTTTGGACCCAGACAGATGAAAAACGCCAGAAGCAGGGTATGCTATAAGAGATCATCTCTCAGGCAACGTCAACAGTAAAATAACAGGAAAGAAAGAGAAATGTAGCAGGAGTGGGAGTTTCTAAAAAAAGAAACGGGGCTGCAAGACTACAGCCCCGAAAAATTTTAACCATATCTTTATTGAAAAACCTGAACCAAAGGTGCGCGTATTTTGCATATAGGCAAAGCCCATTCTAGTGAATGCTATATTTTAGTTGGGGAACGTATAGAAAAAGAAGGTGAACGTATAAGGATCTGCGGGTGAAAAAATACCCATTTTCAGGGGGTGTTTTTTATGTTTTTATTGATTATAAGCGTATTAGCTCAAAAGAAGGGGGAAAAGGGGCAAAACCGGCTTAAAATGTAGAAGGGCGGTAAGAATACCGCCCTTGTAATAATTTTAACCATATCCTATGAAAAACCTGAACCAAAGATATAGCAGGCCGTCATGCGGTAACCTCCCATTTCCGTGAACGTTATATTTTAGTTCGTAAAATGGTCAGTTTGGATAGGTCAGCCATCATATACTAAATATTATCATATTATCTTAAAATATAATTGTATTTCTTGTATATATAATAGTGAATATAGTATCAAGCAGTTAGCGATTTACCCTATTTTCAGGCCATTTGCCACTGTCTTGTCTGGTTGAAGTAAGATGACTTCTTTTTCATTCCCATAAACGCCCAAAACCAGGCATTCGGAAAAGAAGTTTGCGATCTGCTTTACGGGGAAATTAACAACGGCAACGATCTGTTTGCCAATCAGCTCTTCCTGCTGATACAAGGTGGTGATTTGTGCGGAGGAACGTTTAATCCCCAGTTCGGGGCCAAAATCTATGGTCAACTGATAAGAAGGGTTCTTCGCTTTTGGAAAATCGGCTACTTCGATAATTGTTCCTACCCTGATCTCTACTTTTTCAAAATCTGCCCAGTTGATTGTGTCCATGGTGCTAAATCTATGAAAATTAGCACAATAAAAAAAGGGCAGGTAAGACTACCGCCCAATAATTTAAACCATATCCTATGAAAAACCTGCACAAATATATTCGACTCACAAGTACCACAAAACCACCATTTGGTGAAAACACACAATTTCCCGTGTGAATGCAACGAAATACAGCATATGTACGACAAATGATCTTAAGTTATTATATCATAAAAAAACCTTCTACTTCCACATACTTAATGGCATGGTTCTTGCGTTTTTATAGAGACAAAATTTTAGGTTAAAAATAGGTTAAAGCGAAACGGCCCGACATTGTATCATACAATGTCGGGCCGTTGTCGTTAAGGCCTGTGAGCCTGTATCTTATTGCATCATCGTGCTGTCCTTGATGACAAACGGACCACTCGGATGCAGTACTGTGTAATCACTAAAATCCTGATTAGATTCCAGTCCGGTACCATATAATGTGTCAGTTACCGTACTGATACGTACCGGTTTGTTTGAAAGGAATTTCTGCTGTTTGGAATCCCAGTTCAACTCTTCACAATCCAATCTTTCTCCTTTCTTATTGACAACCACTACATGATCTTTCAGGAAGACGTTGGCGTCATTTTCAAAATATTTACCATAACGGGCAGTCAGCGTACTCTCCACCCCAAGGGTATCATTGTAAAACAGCACTTTAAGCCCGGTGTTGAACTCAACGAATACCGGTGGCTTCAGATGCCTGAGCATGGTGGGAGCTGTCAGCTTGGCCTTTACACGACCAGTCTGGCTGTACATGGACTCGATATCCTTACCTTCCTCTACAGCGGCCAGTTGTTTGTCCATGTTCATAATGGCATTGATGTCATTTTCACAGGCTACTATTGTCAGCAGGGAAAAGAACAACGCGATGCGCGCTATAATGTTATTCATAATACTTATTAAAGAATGCCTTTCCGGGCATTTTCGGCCCCAAATGTAGATAATCCCCGGCAAAAGAGGAACGAAGCCGGTTTCACGCTTATGCTTCTCCCGTCGACAGGTTCCTGAAATGTCCGTTCAGCTTGACCCTGTCCTTCAATCTTTCCATTTCAGCCATCAGCGGGATCACCTTCAGCAAATGACGCTTCAGGTATTCCAGCCGCTGTAATTCCTGGAAAAGATGCAGTAACTCGTATTCCTCTGTCAGGGAGAGCCCCACATGATGCGCCATGTCATAGGAAGCCAAAGCGTCCTCTTCTTTCTGGAAGTTCTTGCTGATCTGAAGAATGCTGTGTAACTCCCTCATGGCATGTACCACCTGGGCATGTAAACGCGCATTACTACCCAACTGATTATCAGGGTAACTTACAATGGCGCCGGCAAACATTTTATCGGGTATGCTTTTGATCACCTCCAGTATACGGAATACCTTAATACCACGTGTCACGACATCCAGTTCGCCATTATCATATGTTTTTTCGATCCTGACGATCTCTACCAGTGTTCCGTACTCCGCCACTCTTCTGTCTACCACAGAGGGAATACCAAAAGGCTTGTTTTCAGCGATACATTCTTTTATAAGCTGTTTATACCTTGGCTCGAAAATGTGCAGGTTCAGCTGCTCGTCCGGGTATACTACAATGCCAAGCGGGAATATGGGAATAAAATTGGTCATATAACCTAAATTATAGAATTACTCGTTACCAATGAAATATATAAAGATGTTATCTATATTTGCCCGATATGCTGAAAACCAGGACTATACGGGCCTTAAGACCTTCAGTATCAAGTTAAACTTTTTCCATGCATCATATATTGTTTGATTGCGAGACAATGAAATATGCCAATACAGGACTCTATGAGTATTGTAAACAGTTTGGCCATGCATTGCTCCGCAACAAAGTTGAAGACGAGAAAATAACCTATTATGTTCCCGCCGGTCTGAAAGGTTTCTTCGGAGACGAACACCAGTATATCACGATCAGCAAACTGCACCGTTTGATAATGCCGTCGTTCTCTTATCTGGATATCTGGCACACTTCCTTTCAGTCAACGCACTACCGGCCTTCCAACAAAAATATCGGACACATACTGACCATCCACGATCTGAACTTTATTCATGAAAAAAAGAACCCTAAAAAGGTGGCATCTTTTCTGAAAAAAGTACAACGGAATATCGATAGTGCTGATCATGTAGTAGCGATCTCTAAATTCGTACTGGAAGATATAAAGCGCCATCTTGATCTGCGCAACAAACCTGCCAGCGTTATTTACAATGGCGGCGTACTGGAAACCTTTCCTGATTTTGATACACCGGAATACCGTCCTCAGCGTCCTTTTATCTTTAATATCGGTAGTATAGATGCGAAGAAAAACGCGCATGTACTGCCGGCTCTTTTAGTAGGTAACGAGTACGAGCTGGTCATCGCGGGGCCCATCTTCGACGAAGAATACAAAGCAAAAATCCTTCTTACTGCTGCGCAACACGGTGTAGAAGATCGTGTAAAAGTAATCGGTAGCATTTCCAATAAAAGCAGGTACTGGTATTATCATCATTGTACCGCATTTGCATTCCCATCACTGGCAGAAGGTTTTGGTCTGCCGGTAGTCGAAGCCATGAGTGAAGGTAAACCCTGCTTTCTTTCTGACAGAACAAGTCTGCCGGAAGTAGGAGGCCCACTGAGTTATTATTTCCATGATTTCACAGACACTGCAATGCAAAAAACCTTTACAGAAGGCATGGCGCACTTCAATGCAACGAAGCCCATTGAAGCAATGAAAGCACATGCAGGAGCACTGAACCAGGATAACACGGCCAGGAACTATCTGCAGATATATCGTAGTCTGTACTAACTTATTTATATGCATCGCATCGGAGTAGACTTAGAAAAACTGAAATATCCTCATAACGGTCTGTATACCTTCTGTGTGCAGCTCGGACAACGTTTGCTGCAATTCAAAACAGCAGATGAACAACTGTTATATTATCTGCCGGATACATTCGACAGCTACAAAGGAGATTTCAAAAAAATCCCTTATAAATGGTATGACCGTTACATGTTCAATACACCTGAAATGGACATATGGCATGCCGTGCACCAGAATGGAAATGTATGGCCAAGAAAGAAAGCAAAGAAGACGATCGTCACCATTCATGATTTAAACTTCTTGTTTGAACCAAACAAAAGTGATCGTGAGAAAAAAAGCGCGCTCGATGCAATTCAGAAACAGGTAGATGAAACGGACCATATTGTTGCGATATCTGAGTTTACATTGAAGACGATCCATGAACATTTACAGATACCCGACAATAAATGCAGTATCATATATCAGGGCTCTGAAATAAAAGAGTTCCCTGGGTTTGATGCACCTGCATACAGGCCATCAGCGCCGTTCCTGTTCTCTATCGGCATGATATTGCCAAAGAAGAATTTCCATGTATTACCTCGTCTGCTGGAACACAATGATTACGAATTACTGATCGCCGGAAAAACACAGGGAGACTATGTGAAGCGAATAGAAGAAGAAGCCGCAAAATTTGGTGTATCCGACCGCGTTAGACTACTCGGCAGTATCACAGATGAAGAGAAATACTGGTGCTATAAAAACTGCGCTGCGTTCATGTTCCCTTCTGTTGCAGAAGGCTTTGGCGCACCAGTAGTAGAAGCGATGCATTTCGGCAAACCTGTATTCCTGTCAGACCGTACCAGTCTGCCGGAAATAGGAGGGGATGCAGCGTATTACTTTAAAGATTTCGATAACGAATATATGCGTGGTGTATTTGAAGCAGGCATGCAACATTATGTTTCAGATCAGCCTGTAGAAAAGATAAAACAACACGCTGTAAAATTCAGTTGGGACACCAACGCGAGAAAGTATATGGAGCTGTACAGAAGTCTGTACTGATATAAAAGAACAACCGGCAATGACAGTGTATGATACCTGTGATTGCCGGTTGAAAATATTAAATACGTTTGTAGTTCCTGTAGTCAAATAAACGCTTCCCTGTCACCTTCTCTACCCAATACAGCACAGTATCTTTAAAAGACATTTTTTTCCTGCTGATATCATGTGTGAACTGCCAGTTCTTCTGATTAATGCGTTCCTGCATAACAGCGGGATGTGTGCCTTTGAATACCGCCAGTGAATCTACTTCACCATAGTCAAATGCATCAGCTGATACCGGTCCGTTTATCTCCGTGTCATTTGACCCATGATACATCTGAAATGAGTTGTTCACCTTCTTTGCCTGTACCTTCGGGTCTTTTACCCAACCATAGTGATACATACGCGCATTCACTGGTTTTACATGCAGTTTCTCCCCTTCTTTTCTAAAACCCTGTGCATCGCGGTAAGAAGAAATGCGTTTGTCATTACGGATGATCCTGATCTCGTTCTGATACCAGGTCCTGGAATCCCCGATATAGTCGTAACTGCCAAAGAAATGCGTGTATCTGAACAGCAATCCTTCGACACGTTTATCATCACGATATTGCTGCATAGCAGTACGGATAGCATCACAATCCTGCTCATGCACCACTTCATCTGCCTGTATGTAAAAAGCCCAGTCTGCATCCGGACTAACATGTGCATATGCTTTATCCGTTTCAACGGCCAGTACGCGTCCGCCTTCTTTCAGTGAATCGTCCCATACAGAACGAAAAATTTTGATCTTAGGCGATCCGATGGACTGGATCAGTTCAAGCGTACCGTCTTCGCAGTTGCCCACACTGACAATCACTTCATCACACAGCGGCAGGATAGATTTTATCGAAGCCACTACGGGATAATCATATTTAACGGCATTCCGAACAAAAGTGAACCCGGATACTTTCATATAGACAGATATATATTGTTTGCGAAGATATATAATCATTGCGAATTGTTTAATTTCGGAGCATGCAACCCTCCCTCATCAATGGCTTACTGAATGGAGATATCAGGTCCCTGGCAAGATGTATTTCACTTGCCGAAAATGAGTCTGCCGGCTATGAACGCCTGCTGGAAGAACTTCCGGTGCAGCAGACTACGCGGGTGATCGGTATAACCGGTCCGCCGGGTGCAGGTAAAAGTACCCTCGTTAATTCTCTGATAACATTTTTGCTGCAGCAGCAAAAGCGTATTGCGATCATTGCAGTAGACCCCTCGTCGCCGTTCAACTATGGCGCGCTGCTGGGTGATCGTATCAGGATGTCACAGCACTTTGGGAATGAAGATGTATTCATCCGTTCTATGGCCAGCAGAGGGGCACTGGGAGGTTTAAGTCCGAAGATCATCGAGGTAAGCGATATTATCAAAGCAGCAGGATTTGATTACCTTTTTATTGAAACAGTAGGAGTGGGGCAGAGTGAGGTAGAAATCGCCGGTATTGCAGATACGACAATTGTTGTTGTCGTACCCGAAGCAGGAGATGAGATACAGACGATGAAAGCAGGACTGATGGAGATCGCAGATATCTTTGTGGTCAATAAGGCGGATAGGGACAATGCAGATGAATTTGTAAAAAATCTGCGCATACTCGCACATACCCGGCAAAAGGAAAACTGGGAAATTCCGGTACTAAAAACGATCGCTACAAAAGAGGAAGGATTACAGGCGCTGGTAGCAGCAATTGATGCCCATCAGCAACAGGTAACAGGCAACAGTACCCATCATGCATTACTGCTGGCAGAGAAAGCGTATCAGTTATTACAGCATCGACGTATGCAGGACGTGAACCGACGTATACTGCAACAACAGATCACACAGGAACTAGCCAGCGGCACATTTAATCTCTACCGCTTTGTGAATACGCTTGTATAAGCGTACGATGTGTTGTTAGTTGCACTAGGAACCTAAGATGTCATATGCACGGCTATCTTTCTTTTTACTCAGCAGGAACACCAGCGCATAAGCGGCGGTACACGCACAGAGCACCGGCAATAAGGCATGCAGGGCATGCGTGGTTTCTATGGCAAAAAAGATAGGGGCGATCAGTACCCTGTTCCCCGCGGCAAACATCGCTGACATACCAACGAGCGCTGCTACAGCAAAGTTGAGATGTAATGCGGGAAAAGCGAATTGCAGCAGGAAGGTAATAAAGAGCCCGGCTGCGCCACCAGCGATGACCAGGGGCGTCATGGCGCCACCAGGTATCCCACCGCCAATACTGATGCTCAGCAGTAACATCTTTCCTAACATCATCACTACGAGAAATTGCAGGGTGATCTGGCCCAGTAACAGGCTATCGATATGCTCATATCCACTACCCACTAATTCGGGCTTAAAATAGCCCGTAATGCCCACAATAATGGCAATGACTACCGGCCACCATAATTGATCAAAAGGAAGGCGTTTAAATAGCTTTTTTACCCCATTGGTCATCCGCCTTGTCAGCATACCCAGAAATCCGACCAGTATACCCGTCCCGGTATACACCAGTAACATCTGGAAACTGGCCGCCGGTATCTCTGGTGTAGGGAAAACAGGGTCCGTGCCTATCAGCCAGTAATGGAACAACAGGCCGGTCCCGCCGCCCAGTACGATGGCCACAATACCTACCCAGCTCAGTTCTATTACCAGCAGTTCAATAGCCAGTGCGATCGCCATAAGGGGAGCGCCAAAAAAGAAGGCCAGTCCGCTGGTCATACACGCGGCTGCCAGTATCCGTTTTTTCCGCACCAGCCCGTTTTCACTGGCCGTGACCGCAAAGGGCATATCTGCTATCGGACCTTCCAATCCCAGGGGCATCCCTGCATTGATCAGTAAAATACCCTGAAAAGGTCTTAGTAGTTGTCTGGCTTTATCTCCGGCGTAATATAGTATTCCGGCGATAAACAGGGCCGCTATGACCGGTACGGACAGTACCAGCCAATCCTGCTCATCCAGGTCCCGGGACACGCCAGGCAATCCGCAATAAGCAGGTATTAAGTTCATGACAGCGATCAATCCAAACAGCAGGAGCGCTGTAGCTGCCGCCAGCAGGATGGCATACAGGAATAACAGGAGTAGTTGTCTGTTTCCGATGGGGTTTTCAGACAATGGTTTGTCCAGTCCGGCAGTATCCATCAGTGGGATACCTTCTTTTACAAAGGCCCGGATATTCTCTTTCATTTAGGATGATTTTTTAAATGTTCAATATACGTATATCCATGTATTACTGCTTACTATCTTTTTATTGTCAGAGTTACAAGTATAAACAGCATTAGATGGTCCACCACATAATTTGCGTATATCAGATGTTAATCCGATGTTAATAAATAAACAAGCTTCACACGTACGTTATCAATAAGTTTAATTTATTAATTAATGATATGACAAAGATTAGTCTTATTACTACTTATTTGAGTTATCCAATTTAGCTGTGGTAAATGAGATGTTAAAAATTTGACCAGTTTTACACCGTTCTTACATTTGTGGCCTACCATTGATCCATTTACTGATAATTTGATTTTCATATTCTATGACCTTAAAAGTATAGACAATCATGGACGTTGCTATCTTTGACACCTACGTGAAGCGCCGTGAAGGCGGCTACATGCACTTTGACATCATAGTATCCGCTGATACCAATTATGAAAACGTGCTAACCTTCGGAAACGCATATCTCAAGTCAAAATCAATTGAAAAACAATCTGTCTCTTCCAGGGACTGCCGGTTCTGTCATGTACAGGAGATGATTCCCACATGGGAACAGAACATCCGTCAGCAGGGCTATCATATCTACGAACTGGAAGGCTGCAGATAAAGATATATACCACTAAACCGTATCCTAATCAAACGCAAAAAAGGAGGTCTGGCGAAATGCCGGACCTCCTTTGATTTATAAAGAGTTTATGTTTTTATGCTGTGCGGTTGTTTCTCCAGTACCTGAATCCCAGTATAGCGATGATGATCAGCGGGGTCGCTGCCAGCATCAAGATACCGTTATTCAACCCTTTCGCCGGACCTTCACCCAGCTGTTGAGCCGTTTTTGTACAAAGAGAGCACTGTGCCATTGCCTGCACACTGAAGCATAAAATGATCGCTAATATCTGCGCTGTCTTTTTCATAAGGTAAAATTAAGCATTCTTGCTATTCACCCCATTACCATTCGTCAATAGTATGGAGAGATCATTACGTACACTACTACGCCTGTTACGGCTACATAAAACCAGATCGGCCAGGTATAACGGGCGATCTTCTTATGTCTTTCAAAGTCTGACTGAAAACCACGCAGCAATGTAAACAGTACCAGTGGTACAATTACCGCAGCCAGTACGATATGCGTCAGCAGGATGAAGTAATAAATACCTGCGCTGCCGCTGATAGCTGCCTTTTCAGCTGCATCTACTATATGGTCATGGTTTACATCACCATATTTGGTGCTTTCTGTGAAGAAGTGAAACGTCACATAAGACAGCAGGAATACTCCTGATAATGCCACGGCAATCAGGTTACTCACCTTATGCGCCTTGATCTGTCCTCTCTTGATAAAGTAAAGGCTGGCAAGCAGCATTACTGCTGTTGCTGAGTTGAGCACCGCATGGAAGAGCGGCAGTATCTGCACGTTAAATCCTGCTTCGATATTAGGCCTCGGCAGGTAGAACAGGATGGCTACAAGTACCGGTATCACGATCGAAATGATCGCGATAGGCAGATTAAGATTTTTGCTTTTTATATCCATAGCGGTGTTAGGTTTTGCCTGAATGTGAAAAGTGAAATGTGAACGCGCATTGGGGCGTTTTCACATTTCACTTTTCACATTTACATTTCATCGTTTATGTATTTAGAACATACTAACGTATGTGCTCATTATTCCGTTGTTGAAAACAGTCTTTTTAACAAACCCGGTCTGTGTTTATCCTTCTCCAGGTGCAACACGGCGATATCATTGGCACATTTACGTACGGCATTTGAATCCAATCCGTCATAGTACCCTCTGATATTATGGTTCTTATCGAGCAGCACCAGTTTCTCTGTATGGATAAAATCATCCGGTCCGCCGTCTCCTTTGACCACGCTGACATATACCTCATTTCTCGCCCAGTCATAAATATCTTTCTTGGCGCCGGTGAGTAACCACCAGTTGTCCGGATTGATACCATGTTTTACACCATACATGCGCAGTGTTTCGGAAGAGTCTCTTTCCGGGTCCACCGTCAGCGACACCAGCTGTAAAAGGGTATCGTTCTTTACATAAGCCTGTTGGATCTTTTCCAGATTCGCCATCATACGCGGACATATGCTGGGGCAGGAGGTGAAGAAGAAATTAACCAGTATTACTTTGTTAGGAAGCTCTTTCAGACTTACCTGGCGGCCCATCTGGTTAGTAAGGGTGATATCTTTCACTACATGGAACGTAGTATCGTAGGTAGTAGTTCCGTTTTTCACTACAGTATCAACCCCTTCCGGGATATAGTACCGTGGGATAGGCACTACGTTTTTACTGTAATGATCTACAATCAGGTATCCCGCCAATGGCACTAATATTGCCAACATCGCTCCTAATAATCCTCTCTTGGTAATGGCCTGAAGTTTTAAAGTGTCAGAAAAAGTTACGCTTTACAAATACGGCCGTAAAGATACAGCAGGATTCGTAAAGCGTAATATATAAAGTTGTTATTAGTGATGTGCAGGCTCGTTGGTAATGTGTGTAGCAGGAGCTACAGGCGTACCAGGAGACAGGTCTTTGCGCATGTTCTTCCAGGAATCACCATCCGCCAGGAAAGCGATGATGAACCATACGAACAGTAACAAAGGAATTAAGATGGTCATAATCAGGTTTCTGATCTCATGACGTAAGTGCATGAATTCAGCTACGATGAAGAAAGCTTTCACCAGCGTCAGACAAACGAAGATGCCGTTGAGCGCCCATCTTGCCATGAAGTCGTATTCCAGGTAAAGGAATGCCAGGCCTACTTCAAAAACAGTGATCGCTAATAATATCCAGAACGTTTTCCAGATACTTTTAGTGGATGAATCGTGAGCATGTTCCTCGTGCGCCGCTCCTGTATGTGTATGTTCCATTAGTTTTTTCTTTTAAAGTTCCAGATTTACAAATACCTACTGACTTTCTTTTAGAGCAGATAGAAACAGGTGAATACGAATACCCAAACCAGATCTACAAAGTGCCAGTATAAACCTACTTTCTCCACCATTTCATAATGACCTCTTTCTTCATAAGTACCTTTCAGTACGTTAGCGAGGATAATGATGTTCAATACAACACCAGAAGTTACGTGTAAACCGTGGAAACCGGTAATAGTAAAGAAGAAGTTAGTAAAGTTGGTAGAAGCCTGTGTACCATCCACGTTCAGGAAAGGGTTACGTCCCCACCAAGCACCTGATTCGTGTAAGTGTGTCCACTCCCATGCCTGACAGGCCAGGAACGCAGCACCACCAAGAATGGTCCACGCCATCCATTTTACAACAGCCTGACGGTCTCTCATTTTACCGGCATGTACAGCCAATACCATTGTTACAGAACTCATGATCAGGATGAAGGTCATCAAGCTCACGAATACCAGCGGGAGATCTGCATGCCCCATACCAGGGAATGAGTGGAATACCACGTTAGGATCAGGCCAGGATGGGCTCATGAAGCGGATCGTACCATATGCTATCAGCAATGCACCAAAAGTAAAGGCATCTGACATCAGGAAGTACCACATCATCAACTTTCCGTAGCTCACATTAAAAGGAGAATGTCCCCCGGACCACCATTTTTTCTTCGCTGTAACTGCTGTATCCATTGTTTGTTTTGTAAATTAATTTTAAGAAAGTTTATCTGGCAACACTCAGAAATATCAACAGGTAAATCCATAACCCGTCCACAAAATGCCAATACGTGGCGGCAACTTCTATAGGAACGGAACTGTATGAACGGACCCGGGTGCGAAATGCTTTGCCAAACATGATCAGCAGTGCAACAACACCACCCAGTACGTGTAACAGGTGTACACTCACTATAACGTAGATGAAAGATACAGAAGCAGGACCATTCAGTCTCAGACCACTATCGTTCATTTGTTGGAAACCAACCCACTGGCACAAGGCAAAGGCCACACCCAATATCGCGGTCAGCGTGATCAGCTGTTTGTACCGCTGCATGTTCCTGTTACGGAACTGCTTCACTGCCATCTGGATAGTAGCACTGCTGGTCAGAATGATCGCAGTAGATATCCAGAAGATCATCGGCAGATTGAAAGTGAACCAGTTGGCCTGGGCACGCTTCACAACATAAGCACTCGTAAACCCGATGAACATCATGGTAATACTACCCATGGCGATCCAAAGAGAATATTTATGCGGATGTATTTTATTGCGTTGTAAGCTCATTGCGTCCATCACTCCTTGATTTCAAAAATTGAATTATCCGATCTTATCAAACAGTAGTGCAAACTGCATGATCATCAGATAAATATATGAACCAAACATCAGCTTGCGTGCTGCAGGCACATCTGCTTTTCTATACAGATTAATCGCTCTGTACAGGAAGAACAATGTAACCAGCAGTATAATGATCGCAGAACTCTGACCGCCGATACGCAGGTAATATGGTAATAATCCTGCAGGAATCAGCAGTAAGGTATACAGCACTGCCTGTAATGCGATCAGCTTGTTAGGTTCTCCTCCGGCAGGTAACAGTTTGAATCCTGCTCTTGTGTAGTCCTTATGCCCGATCCAGGCGATAGCCCAGAAATGGGGGAACTGCCACAGGAATTGAATTGCAAACAAAGCCCATCCGCCATTACCGATTTCGTTAGCGCCACCAGCCCATCCGATGAGCAACGGTAACGCTCCTGGCACTGCGCCCACCAGCACTGCCAGTGAGTTCCATTTTTTCCAGGGTGTGTATACGAAACCGTATAACACCAGGGACAATAGACTCAGACCTGCACATAACAGGTTAAAGCCCAGTGCAAGGATCACCAGACCGGATACTCCTGTAACAGCAGCTAAGATAATAGCTTCGGTTTCAGACATCCGGCCTGACGGTAAAGGGCGTACAGCTGTACGCGCCATCAGTTTATCCGTTTCCTTTTCCAGTATCTGATTGATTGTGTTGGCTGCGCCAGACACCAGCAATCCACCGGCAAATAAAGTAAGAACTTTTACGAGATTGAACACGACTCCCGGCACCAGCAGATATCCCACCACACTTGAAAACACTACCATGATGGTGAGATTAAACTTCATCAACTGAGAATAATCCCTCACCTTACTGGCTACTGCGTACGATGTCGACAATTTTATCGAGTTTTCTCTTATCATTTCTTCAGCCCATGCCCACGGGTCTTACCCCGTAGCTTGCCCAAAAATTCAAACTATTAATGATGTCCTTCTTTCTCTTCGTCTGGAGACAATGGTACAGTCTGTGGAACGAAATCTTTACCGTTCTTGCTGTAGTCATATGGCCAGCGATATACTTCAGGGATCTCACCAGGCCAGTTACCGTGACCAGGATTGATTGGAGTTGTCCACTCAAGCGTAGTAGAGTTCCATGGGTTGGTAGTAGTTACCTTTCTACCCTTGAAGATGCTGTAGAAGAAGTTGAATACGAACAGCAGCTGCGCAGCGAATACTGCGATAACCACGATACTGATGAAGTGGTTCAGATCAGCGAACTGTTTGAATGATTCCCAGCTGGTGTAGTCGTAGTACCTTCTTGGCATACCCGCGATACCTTCGTAGTGCATTGGCCAGAAGATCAGGTAAGCACCGATCAGCGTAGCCCAGAAGTGAATGTAAGCGAGGGTATTGTTCAGATAACGACCAAACATTTTAGGGAACCAGTGGTATACACCGGCGAACGTACCGAAGAACGCAGATACACCCATTACGATGTGGAAGTGCGCAATTACGAAGTATGTATCGTGCAGGTGAATATCGATAGATGAGTTACCTAACCAGATACCTGTCAGACCACCGGAGATGAACGTGCTCACGAAACCGATAGAGAACAGCATACCAGGCGTAAAGCGCAGGTTACCTCTCCAGATGGTCGTGATCCAGTTGAACACCTTGATGGCCGATGGAACCGCGATCAGCAATGTTAACAGTACGAAGAATGCACCCAGGAACGGATTCAGACCAGTAACGAACATGTGGTGCGCCCATACCAGGAACGCCAGGATAACGATAGCAAACATAGAACCCACCATCGCGAGGTAACCGAAGATCGGCTTGCGGGAGTTAACCGCCAGGATTTCAGATACCATACCCATCGCAGGGAGGATGATGATATATACCTCAGGGTGACCGAGGAACCAGAACAAGTGTTGGTACAGGATAGCACTACCACCTTCGTTAGAGAGTGCTTTACCGGCAACGAACAGATCGCTCAGGTAGAAGCTGGTGCCTGCGTGACGATCAAACAGCAGCAGGATGAAACCAGACAATAATACAGGGAAGGAGAGTACACCCAGTACGGCAGTGAAGAAGAAGCTCCAGATAGTCAGAGGCATCTTGGTCATGTTCATACCTTTAGTACGCATGTTCAGGATAGTAGAGATATAGTTCAGACCACCCAGCAGCTGTGAAACAACGAACAGCGCCATAGAAGCCAACCATAAGTCCATACCTACTTTAGAACCGATTGAAGCGTCACCCAGTGCACTCAGCGGAGGATAAGAAGTCCAGCCACCAGATGCAGGACCTGTCTGAACGAACAGGGAAGCCATCATTACGACACTCGCAAGGAAGAACGCCCAGTAACTCATACAGTTCATCAGGGGAGAAGCCATATCGCGGGCACCTACCTGCAAAGGGATCAGCAGGTTAGAGAAGGTACCGCTCAAACCGGCAGTTAATACGAAGAATACCAGGATGGTACCGTGCATCGTTACCAATGCATAATACGCTTCCGGGGTGATACGACCGCCTTTTGCCCAGTGACCCAGGATGCTTTCCAGCCAGGGGAAAGTAGCATCAGGGAAACCCAGCTGCAAACGGAACAGTACAGAGAAGAAAGCACCTATGATAGCCCAGATAATACCGGTGATCAGAAACTGCTTGGCAATAGTTTTGTGGTCAAGGCTGAAAACGTACTTCGAAATGAAGCCGCCTTCATGATGCTCATGGTCATCGTGCCCGTGGCCGTGGTCGTGCGCATGCGCTGCGCCATGAATTACCTCCTGACTGTGCAATGTTGCTTCGTTACTCATAATCGGTTCTATTTATATAAAACTGTCATCGGGGAGTACCGCTACCAGTTTATCTTATAATTTTTAAAATTCCTGCGTCAATTAATTAAATCTCTTCTACAAGGCAAAATTAGTGTTTCACCTCGTTAGCCGCCACTACTTTCTGGGTAGAATCAATAGGGGTTACTGCTGCCGGTACTTCCGGAGCTGTAGGAGCCGGATGAGCTACACCGTACTGAGCTACCTGTTTAGCTGTCCATGCGTCGAACTCTTCCTGTGTTTCCACAACGATATTCGCCTTCATGGAATAGTGACCGGAACCACACATCTGGTCGCAGGAGATTTCATACACGAAATCAGGATTGCCTGTTTTTTCCTTCATCTCAGTTGTAGTGTACTTAGGCGTAAACCACAGTGTAGTAGGGATACCTGGAACAGCATCCATTTTCAGACGGAAATGAGACAGACCTACGTCATGGATCACGTCGCGGGAACCAATGATCAGTTTTACCGGTTTACCAACTACCAGGTGCATTTCTGTTGCCATGAAATCGTCCTTGTTCAGCTGATCATCCCAATCCTGACCTACAGGGTTGTTAGCGTCGTTGATATTCTTGAAGAATTTACGACCCAGCTGACCATCTTTACCCGGGTAACGGATCAGCCAGTTAAACTGTTTACCGGTGATCTCAACAACCGCAGCATCTTTCGGTGCATCGGAAGTGATACGGAACCAGTGTCTTAAACCGATAGCCACCAGGATAGTGAGCGCTATAGCAGGAATAACTGTCCATATTAACTCCAGTTTATTGTTATGAGGGAAATAAAAGGCTTCCTGACCTTCTTTCTCCTGATATTTAAAAGAGAACCAGAACAACAGGATCTGGGTAATGATGAATACGATACCTGTGATCCACAACGTCCATTTGATCATGTTGTCGATACCCTCACCCTGTTCGGAAGCTGCTTCAAAGAAAATCTTTCCTTTCAGGGCATCGTTACAGTAGTAAACACCTATCAGGCCCAGTACCAGGAAGAGAATCAACAGGAAACCGTTAACGCGGTTGGATTGCTGACGCGCTTTCTTTTCTCCCTTCAATATGGACACATACTCGCTGGCCTTCGCAATCTGGAAGATGACTACGAATATGAGCACAACAACTAAGACTGCTAAATATCCTGACATTGCTATTTGAAATAATTAAGTTATCTAATGCTTTTCGTTATTACCTATCACTTCCGGCTTTTACCGGAATCTCCGTTACTTGCTCGATGATCAGGTATGGTGTATAATACTTTCTTTCAGATAAGGATGATTCTTTGGAACCAGTGCAGCTTTAGTCAGCTGTTTAGTCACAACGAAGATGATCACACCTACGAAACCAGCGCCGATACCAGCCTCATACCAAGGGAATACCAGGTGTTTGTACGTACCAGGACCTACCATCTGCCAGAAGTCTAACCAGTGACCAAACAGGATCACTACAGAGATAAACACCATAGAAGAGTAGTTACGTTTTGTATCACGTTTCATCAGGTACAATAACGGAGTGATGAAGTTGATCAGCAGGTTCAGGAAGAAGATAGGTCTCCACTCACCCCAAACACGTGGTTTGAAGTAAACGATCTCCTCAGGCATGTTCGCATACCAGATCAGCATGTACTGGGAGAACCACAGGTACGTCCAGAAAATACTGAAACCGAAAGCAAATTTACCCAGGTCATGCAGGTGCTCTTCATTTACCATTGGCAGGTAACCATTACGTTTCAGGTAAACCAGGAACAGAATGATCAGCGCGATACCAGATACCCAGCTGCTAACGAAAGTATACCAGCTATACATAGTAGAATACCAGTGTGCATCGATACTCATTAACCATAACCATGGAGTAGTAGAACCAACGGTCAGGGAGTAAACTACGATGAAACCACCGCACCATACTGTATTTCTCCATACGATACGACGACCGGAAGCTGCAGACAGGTCCCAGCCATCTTCTTCGATGGACATTTTACGTAATTTCATTACAAAGAAAATCCACGCGCCGATAGTAACTACCGCAAACCCGGTGAACATTCCTTTATTTAAAAAAGCTGCTTTCCAGCTCAATATTTCGTCATGTTTAACATGTTCAGCATTTACCCAGTGATAGATGTGTTCCTGACCGGTAAACACTATCAGCATGAGAATTACGAACAGGATCAGACCCAGTACAGGTACAGCCATGGAAATTGCTTCCGGTATACGACGGAATACAATTTGCCATCCACCATGTGCCAGGGTAGTTGCTCCGATGAAGAAGGCGCTGGCTAACGTTACCAGCAAAAAGAATGTACTGTTCTGGAGGAGGCCAGCCCAGAGACGTGTAGAGCCATGCTCGCCATGAAATGCAAAAATTCCGATCAACAAAGTCAGCAAGCCAATCCCCATTAACACGAAGCTGGTCCTTTTTACTCTTGCCGGTACTACAAATTGGTCCTTCATTACTGTATATTAAAATACTTGATTGAATGCTAGTTTATCTTAGTGTTTCGCTGATGAATCAGCTGCCGCAGGTGCTGGTGCCGCTGGTGCAGCAGGAGCAGTCTGTGTTGCTTCATTAGCCACTGGTCCGGCATTAGCGCCGCCGTTCTGTACGCTGCGTATGTAAGCCGCTACTTTCCAGCGCTGTTCTCTGTCAAGCTGGCTGGCGTAACTACCCATCGCGTTATAACCAAAGGTCATTACGTGGAACAGGCGTCCTTCAGTATAGCTGGCCTTCGCACCACTCGCCAGGTTAGCAGGAGCAGCTACGTATGGACCAGAACCACCATTGTACAGCGGACCGTTACCGTCCAGCTTGGAACCATGGCAGATAGCACAGTAGATATTGAATAGACGTTTTCCTTCCTCCAGATCCGCTTTTGTAAGAATCAGCGGATTCTTTACTGCATTAGCCAAAGCGGTATCTGCCGCTTTCAGATGGTAAGGCAGCAATTCTCCTCTTTTTACAGTTCCATCTACTGGCTTCAGTGTAGAAAGACGCTCACTGTAGAACTCGTATGCACGGGATTCAACCATGTCCGGCATGTAATGTTTGCCGGGTTTCCTGTTGTCTTTTCCGCATGCCGATAACATAGCTCCACTTACCACAGCAGCCGCGATCAATATGTTGGAAGTCCTTTTCATCTGTTTATTATAATTCAAGCTTATGTTCTGTGTGCTCCTCCCGGGGAATAAGTCCTCCGGAAAGTTTTAAATTCTGTTTATGCGTTTACAGCCTCAACTTTAGTGTCAAACAGGCGGTCTTCGCGGTCAAAACGACCAAACCACCAGCCTGATTCTACACGCTGTTCATTCACATCTTCACCGCCCGCGCTTGCCAGGAATCTTTTCAGTTCCTCAGCATTCGTTTTAGCAGTTACCTCAATCACCATCACAAACTTATCGTCTGTCTGACGTGGATTGAAGATATGTTTCTTTACAAAAGGAGCCAGCTGACACAGGTAGCAGAATGTGAGCACCATACCTACTGCAGAGAACAATACCGTCAACTCGAAAGTGATCGGAATGAACGCTGGCAATGGGAAATGTGGCTTACCACCTATATTCATAGGCCAGTCAGAGTTAAATACCCAGCTCATGCAGGATAATGCCGTAGTAGTACCGGTGATACCGTATATGAAGCCGGCAGTGTGCAGGCTGGTTTCGCGCAGACCCATTGCATGGTCCAGACCATGCACCGGAAATGGTGTGTACACATCGTGTAACTTGTAACCCGCAGTTCTCACTTTTTTCACTGCCGGAAACAATACCGCCTCATCACTAAAACTTGCTACAACAAAATTTTTAACCGCCATATGTTTAAAAAATTCTTAGTCTAAAAAACGAAATCCGATTCTTTACTGTCCGGGATACCCCGGTCATAGATTAGTTATGATGAGCATGAGCTACTGCACCATGAGCATCGTGGTGATGATCGTCATCATGGTGTAAACCAGCTTCAAACTCTTCAGCAGACTGCTGCTCATACTGCTCCATGTCTTTCTTGAAGCTTTCTCCGGAAGTTTTCAGTACGCTCTTGATCTCAGCAACAGCGATAACCGGGAAGTACTTAGCGAACAGGAAGAAGCAGGTAAAGAACAGACCAAAAGTACCCATGTAGAAACCAACTTCCGGCCAGGATGGACGATAGTAGCTCCAGCTGGATGGCAGGTAGTCACGATACAGGGAAGTACAGATGATCACGAAACGCTCGAACCACATACCGATGTTTACGATGATCGACATCACAAAGGTTACAGCTACGTTCCTTCTCATTTTGCTGAACCAGAACACCTGTGGAGTGATTACGTTACAGGTCATCATGATCCAGTAAGACCAACCCAGCGGACCCGCTGCACGATATTTATAGAAAGTAGCGAATTCGTAAGGAACAGCTGCGTACCATGCCATGAATAACTCAGTCAGGTAAGCACAACCTACTACGGAACCGGTCAGTACGATCACCTTGTTCATAGCCTCCATGTGGCCCAGGGTGATGTAGTCTTCCAGACCCAATATTTTACGTACGATGATCAGCAGGGTCTGTACCATTGCGAATCCGGAGAAGATCGCACCCGCCACGAAGTAGGGAGGGAAGATGGTAGTATGCCAACCAGGAATTACGGAAGTTGCAAAGTCAAAAGATACGATGGTGTGTACAGAAAGTACCAGTGGCGTAGAAAGACCCGCCAGTACCAGCGACAGTGCCTCGTGACGCTGCCAGTGTTTGGTAGAACCTGTCCAGCCGAAAGAAGCTACACCATATAATAACTTACGCAGTTTGGTTTTAGCCCTGTCACGCACAGTTGCGAAGTCAGGAAGCAAACCAGAATACCAGAACAGGAGAGATACTGTGAAGTAAGTAGAGATCGCAAACACGTCCCATAAGAGGGGAGAGTTAAAGTTCACCCACAGCGGACCACGTGTATTCGGATAAGGCAATACGAAGAAAGCCATCCATACACGACCCATGTGGAAGATCGGGAACTGACCCGCACACATTACCGCGAAGATCGTCATCGCTTCTGCCGCACGGTTTACACCAGTACGCCAGCCTTGACGGAAGAGAAGGAGGATCGCGGAGATCAGTGTACCGGCGTGACCGATACCTACCCACCATACGAAGTTGGTGATATCCCAACCCCAACCGATTGTTTTATTCAGGTTCCACACCCCCGTACCGTAGTAAACTTCCCAGGTTACGGAGAAGGCGCCAAATGCAAGCAGCATCAGGGAAATGAAAAAGCCTACATACCACAATTTACCAGGCTTGGCTTCAATCGGGCTGATGATATCTTCGGTTACCTGGTGGTAATCTTTCACCCCATCAACTAATGGTTCTCTTAGTGTGGATTCGTACTTTAAATGCATAATTCTTTAAGCTTTTACCCCTAACCTGCACCTGGATGCAGAATAAGGAGCTTTAATTGTTCTAAACTTAAAACTTTATCTCTCTGTTAATCTTTCAATCTAATCAGCTCAAACCCGGCTTACGCTTCGTGTTTTGCTGCTGCTTCATGATGAGCTTCTTCTTCATGATGTCCTTTCAACTTAGGCTCAGCAGCTTTGTTTCTGATCTTAGCCAGGTAGTTGATAGATGGTAATGTATGGGTTTCTTCCAGTACATAGTACATCCTTTCAGTCTGCTCTTCAGTACGCAGTTTAGCAATGCGGCTTTCTTTGTCGTTGATGTTACCGAATACGATCGCATCAGCAGCACATGCAACCTGACAAGCTGTTTTAGCTTCACCATCCTTCATCGGACGACCAGCTTTCTTAGCAGTCAGTTTAGCATCCTGTAAACGCTGTACGCAGAAAGAACATTTCTCCATTACACCACGGCTACGAACCACTACATCCGGGTTCAGCACCATACGTGTCAGATCATCGTTCATACCTGCTACGTCATACAGGTTATTTTCAAAGCTGTCAGCACCGTTCCAGTCTCTCCAGTTGAAGCGACGAACTTTATACGGACAGTTGTTAGCGCAATAACGGGTACCGATACAACGGTTGTAAGCCATCTGGTTGATACCTTCAGAGCTGTGGTTGGTAGCTGCTACCGGACAAACGTTCTCACATGGAGCGTTATCACAGTGCTGACACAGCATCGGCTGGAATACTACTTCAGGATTGTTTTCATCACCTGAGAAGTAGCGGTCGATACGCAGCCAGTGCATTTCGTGTGCTTTCAGCACCTGCTCTTTACCAACTACAGATACGTTGTTTTCAGCCTGACATGCAATAGTACAAGCACCGCAACCAAAACAGGTGTTCAGGTCAATGGACATTCCCCATTTGATACCCTGATAGTGGTGAACATCAGGATACAGCGTACCGTCTTTGCGGAAATCCGGACCATATTTTTCCAGTTCCCTGCGGTCTTCGTTTACCTCTTTAGGGTTCTTGATGAACTCTTCAAGGGTAGTTTCTTTTATGATAGGACGACCTTCATAGCTGTTATGCGTCTGGGTCACACCTATCTGACCGATAGCGCCGGTTTTCTCAACCGTAGCATCAGCAACGAAATAGTCAAAAGTCTGACCGTTGAAGCTTACTAACGGATAGGCATTTTTACCTACACCTGCAGCAGCTTTACCGGCGTTGTTGTTACGACCATAACCAACCGCGATCGCTACAACTTCAGGATGGATACCAGGAAGGATCAGCAGCGGCAGTTCGATTTCCTTACCGTTCGCTTTGATCTTCAGTATAGTTCTGTCATTGTTGATCTCGTAGTCATCACCCAGCTGCGTATTGAACGTTTTAGCGAGGGTGTTGGAGATTACAGCGTAGTTATCCCATGTAGCACGGGTGATCGGGTCTGGCATTTCCTGCAACCATGGGTTGTTCGCTTCTTTACCATTACCGATAGCAACTTTCTGATACAGTACCAGTTCCAGCTTACCGCCTTTCTTAGCACTGTTGATCTTAGCAGCTGCACCAGCAACGTCGCCAGCGAAAGCAGCACCACCTAAAGCAACTGGCTGAGCAGGCTCGATGATACCATCCTGAAGGATTTTATCCCAAGCTTCCTGGCTACCCAGTTTAGTGATCCACTCATTTTTCAGGAAATCTTCCCATGATGTAGCGTTTCCGCTCCATGCCAGCAGGGTAGATTCAAACGCACGTGTTTTGAACAGCGGAGCGATTGTTGGCTGTATAAAGCTGAAGTATCCGGTACGGCCTTCTGCATCTCCCCAGCTTTCCAGGAAGTGATGAGCAGGAGCAGCGTATTTGAATATTTCAGAAGTTTCGTCTTTACGATCGTTGAATGTAACCGTCAGTTTCGCCTGCTTAACACCGGATATGAATTTCGCGGAGTCAAAGTAGTCGTAAGCCGGGTTAACACCATATACGAATAATGCGCCGATGCTACCAGCATTCAGATCGCTTACCAGCTGGGTCATTTCGCTGTCGATACCCTGACGGTAACTAACGGTAGAGTTCCAGTCGATAGTAGTGCCATTCGCGCCGATCTGGCTGTTGATAGCATTTACAATGATCTGTACGTTCACATCGTTTGAACCACTTACTACCAGTGCTTTGCCCTGGTTTTCTTTCAGTGATTTAGCAGCTTTTTCGATACCTTCTGCCAGGCGTTTGTCAGCGATAGCTGGTTTGCTTACCGCACCACCAACAGCGCTCAGCAACGCCAGTGCAACAGCACCGAGTTCAGAAGGCTTATGCGTGAATCTTTCGTCAGCATTTGCACCGGTAACGCTCATCATGCTCTCAAACTGGAAATGTTTGCTCATTTCCGGTCTCTTCTGATCGATCTTACGGTTAGCTCCATAACCCTTAGAATACTCTACAGGGTTAATCCAGGTACCCAGGAAATCTGCATCCAGACTCACAATGGTCTTTGCATTTTCGAAGTGGTAAACCGGCAGCGCTCTCTTTCCGTAAGAAGCTTCGTTAGCCAGCAGCATACCTGAGTAGGATACTGCATCATATGTTACATGACGGAAACCAGGATATTTCGCCTGGAAACCTGCAATAACTTTCTTTGTAGAAGGACTGATAATAGTGGAGGTCAGTAACACGATAGGAGCACCGCCCAGACCGGCCAGTGCAGCACCTACCTGTTTGTCCAGCTCTGCCCAGGTTGTTTCCGCACCGCTGATGGTTGGGAAACGAAGACGAGCTGCATCGTACAGGCTCAGAACAGAACCCTGTACTCTCGCTGTGGAAGCTGTACCGGTGATGGACGACAGATCGTTACCATCAACTTTGATCGGACGGCCTTCACGGGTCTTAACGACGATAGGCAGATATTCTCCGTCTACTGCGTAAGTGGAAGCGTAATAGTTAGGTACACCGGGAGTGATCTCTTCCGGCTTATTTACGTATGGTATTGCTTTCTTAACAGGCGTTTCGCAACTAGCCGCAATTGTAGCAGCTGCGGTAGTGAACCCCAGGTATTTCAGGAAATCCCTGCGGGGTGTAGTAGCATTCAACAGGCTTTCACTCTCCTCAAAAGGCAGGTCCTCTCTAAATTCGTTATTCACAATCTCCTGATGTTCCTTGGTATTGTGCAACTCCTCCAAGCCTTTCCAATACTTTTTTTGCTCCATGTTATTTATACTAACGAGTTACGGATATATTGTTTTAGAACTTTGAAGCCCCTCGTTGAAGTACAGCATGCCGGCATAACGATTTTACATTCGCTAACAATCCCCTAAGCTTCCTTCACCCGATTTACTTCTTCTATATTAATAGTGACATTTCTGACATTCAGTACCACCTACCATCTCAACGGTTACGCTGTCGATCTTGCCTTCTTTCACCTGCTGGTGGAACTGTTCAAAAATGCTGTAATATTTATTATCTGCGAACTGCACTTTAGTTGTACGGTGACAGTTTACGCACCAGCCCATTGACAGCTCAGCAAACTGATGAACTTCGTCCATCTCAGTGATCGCACCATGACAGGTTTGACACTGTTGTTTACCAGCTACTACGTGTTGAGAGTGGTTGAAGTAAACGTGATCAGGCAGGTTGTGGATTCTTGTCCACTGGATTGGTTTGCCAGGTTTAGTGTAAGCCTGTGCTTTCTTATCCCAACCAACATGATCGTATAATTTCTGGATTTCTGCAGTACCATTTACCTTCTTACCTTCTGCAGTGTACAGGTCAGCACCACCATACTCGCTGATAGTCTTGTGACAGTTCATACAGATGTTCTCAGAAGGGATCATAGCATGCTTACTCTTCTCAGCACCAGCGTGGCAATACAGACAGTTGATCTGGTTAACGCCTGCGTGAACTTTGTGAGAGTAGAAGATAGGTTGCTCTGGCATGTAGTCTTTCTGACGACCCAGGCCGATCGCACCATTGATCGTATAGTAACCACCTACGATGAACAGCAGCAGGATCACCAGGGCGATGTAAGCTTTGTTCTTGTAGAAAGGAACCGGTTCAGCAGTAGGAACGCCGTCTTTATCAGCAGCGAGCTTGTTCAGGTTACTGTTGATCTGCATCAGGATCAGCGCAACGATCGCGAGGATCAGCGTAATGATACCGAACAGCAGGCTGTTGTTACCGCCATCGCCCTGAGCAGCTGCCTGGCCACCAGGTTTACCATCACCAGGAACGGGAAGAGGTTTATTGCCTTCATCAGCAATATAAGCCAGGATGTCATCGATATCCGCATCCGTAAATGACGGGAAACCAGGCATTACCTGCTTGTTAAAATCATTGAAGAGTTTAACAGCATAAGCATCACCTGAAGCCACCACGGAAGATGAGTTATGAATCCATTGGTGCAATAATTTCTTATCAGACCAACGTTCCTCCACACCCTTCAGTGCAGGACCAGTAACTTGTTTGTGAACATTATGGCAGCTGGCGCAATTCTGCTGAAACAATGTTTTACCCTTGCTTATATCTGCCGCCCTTACTGATAAGGACGCGATCATTGCAACGCATAGGACAAGAACACTCACAAAATGCTTGCGCATAAGAATGGAAACACGACGATACACAGCCTATTTAGTTTAGATTTGACCTTAAGTTTCTTTAAAAGTGCTCACAAAAATAAGACACAATGTTGACAATTTATCAACAATTATAAAAAATTCTTACTTGCTTCACTGATTCCTTTTCCCTATATATATTCCGCTAAAGCACGTATTGATCAATGCTTTTCGCATGAGAAAAAACATGATAAAAGTCATGATTCCAGACAAACTCTTGTAGTCTTCATCGTTCTGGTTATATATATAATGGTGTGTCCCTTTGAGTGGTATTATTTTTGTCCGGACTGTTGTTTTCTTAACTTCCTTGTGCTTATCAGGTTCCATTTATAACCCACCCGGTACCTGGAATGTTCAAACCTCTTCATAAATAAGACCAATTAGTTACTTTTGCGCCGTCTTATAATTTAACATACGCACTTTGAAAAATATAGCCATCTTCGCCTCGGGAGCAGGTAGTAACGCACAAAAAATTATCGATCATTTCCGGAACTCTTCCATTGCAAGGGTCGCTATGATACTTTGTAATAAACCGGAGGCAGGCGTGCTGAAGATCGCCGAAAAAGAAGGCATCCCCTCCGTACTGATCGAAAAAGAAGCCTTTTTCCATACGGACCATTATATAAAGGTATTAAAGGACGCCTCCACCGACCTCGTCGTACTGGCCGGTTTCCTTTGGAAAGTACCCGCTAACCTGGTACAGGCATATCCGGACCGTATTATTAATATCCACCCGGCCCTGTTACCTAAATACGGGGGTAAAGGCATGTATGGCAACTTCGTACACGAAGCCGTGATCCTGGCAAAAGAGACAGAAAGTGGCATCACCATCCACTTCGTCAACGAAAAATATGATGATGGCGCAACGATCCTCCAGGAACGTTGTACGATCACCCCGGATGATACCCCTGAGACCCTCGCAGCTAAGATCCACCTGCTTGAACACCAATGGTATCCCCTGATTGTGGAACGATTATTGACCTCATAATCATAGGCTTTCAGCTCAGCTGTAGGCGCCCTTCTGAACCTACAATTGCTGACGGCTGCCGTCAAATGCAGACAATTATATGAAACAACCACTGCTTGTTATTTGCCTGTTATGCCTGAGTGGAATGTCCCTCTATGCCCAGGACAAAACGCCCTTTCACCGGTCTACCTTTATTAAGGTAAATCCCGCCCGGCTGATCAATCAGCTGGAATTCACCGTTGAACAGGAACTCACCTCAAGACTGAGTCTTGAACTGGGTGTCGCCGGTATCTATACAGACTACCCCGATTATATCCTCGCCAGGAAAATCGATATCGGTCAGAAAAAACCGGATGTCAGTACTGAACAATTCGTCGATGGGAGAGGTCTTGGGTTCAGCGCCAGCCTCCGCTGGTACCTCGTCACCCAGAAAGATGACATCTCCCGCGCCCAGGGTACCTACTTTCAGCCTGTCCTTATATATAAGAAGATATTCTACCCCAATGAAAAGATCAATATCCAGGGTACCGAATACGAAAACACAGGCGACAAAGACGTCTACGCCATCCAGTTCCTCCTGGGCCGCCAGATCACAAGAGACAGATTCGTTATAGATCCCTATATCGGTCTCGGCGTCCGCGCCAAAGTCTACGATTACAATAATTTTTATGATAATAACGGTGTGGCCGACTCCAGGGACGGACGCCTCATCAGTGTACTGCCCAGTCTGCACCTTGGTATAAAGATCGGACTGCGCCTGTAACGGTCCGCACTAGCGCCACTTCCCGGTAATGAAACCTCATTCTTGCGCCACCCGCCTGCCGGCAGGGTGCTTAAGCATATTTAGCTAATTGTGTGCTACCTTTGTAGTGTAAAACGACTGGCATTATGTCTAAAAAGAATGTGTTCTATATTATATTTTTCGCGTTGTTATCCATCGCTTTCCTCGGCTACTCCGGTTATGTGATAAAAGGAGAGAAAGGCAGTTTCTTCGGAGAAGAGAAATTACCCATACTCGGCACCAACGGCCATATTATCGGTGGCTTCTCTTTTGTGAACCAGGAAGGAAAAACGATCACCAGCAAAGACGTTGAAGGGAAGGTCTATGTAGCAGAGTATTTCTTTACCACCTGCACCAACATCTGTCCGAAGATGAATGCAAACATGACGAAAGTCTATGCAGCATATAAAGATGAACCCCGCTTCCGCATATTATCTCATACCGTTGATCCGGAAACTGACAGTATCCCTGTCCTGAAAAAATACGCAGAAGAGCACGGCGCAGATCCCCGTAACTGGTGGTTCCTGACCGGCAGCAAAAGGGAACTCTATAAACTGGCCAGAGCCAGCTATATGGTTGATAATGGTACATTCACCGGTGATGACGACTTCGTACACACCCAATGGTTTGCCCTGGTAGATGGCGAAGGCCGCGTAAGAGGTCTGTATGAAGGCACGAAAAAAAGTGATGTAGACAAAATGATCGTTGACATCGACCGGTTGCTAAAGGAAAAACAATAACTCATTATAAATTATCATGAGCAACAAGAACAAAGTAAGTATTACCGAACTGCTCCGGGAAAGTAAGCTCAGCATTACGGATACCCGTGTGAAGATACTGGAACTGTTCATGAACAGCAATGGTGCACTTGAACACAGCAGTTTTGAAAAACTGGCCGGTCAGAGCTTTGACCGCGTAACAGTTTACCGTACATTACAAACCTTCCTGGATAAAGGGATCATTCATAGCATCCCGACCACAGATACCTCCATCCGTTATGCACTCTGCCGATCGGAGTGTTCGGAACATGATCACCATGATCATCATGTGCATTTCAAATGTGAAGAATGTGGTAACACCACCTGCCTGGATACAGATGTACCAGAAATTCACCTGCCAAAAGGATATGCCGCGCATAACGTGGATGTGGTGGTAAGTGGCGTGTGTAAGGAATGTAAATAAACTGGTTATTAGTCCGTTATATAAGAAAGCGCCTGATCTTTTACAGATCAGGCGCTTTTATTTTTTAGCAGATTCCGCTTACTTAGCTGATCGCTTCAATCTCCTTTTGTACAAAAGCCGCCAGTTCCTGCACATAAGCAGGGGAGAAGTCAAACTGAATGCCGGCCGCTTTATACAGTTCAGGCAGGGTACGGGTGCTACCCAGACTGAGTGCATTGACATAATTATCCAGCGCCTGCTGCTTGTTCTCTTTGAACTGTTTCCACATCGCGATCGCTCCTAACTGCGCAATACCATATTCTATATAATAGAATGGCACTTCAAACAGGTGTAACTGCCGCTGCCAGCCGATCGCTTTATAATCTTCCCATCCGCTCCAGTCTACTACACCGGTCGCAAACTCGTCCTGTATAGCTACCCAGGCTGCTGTACGCTCTTCCACAGTATGTTGTGGGTGCTCATACAGCCAGTGCTGGAATTTATCTATGATAGCGATCCATGGGAAAATAACGATCGCGCGTTCCAGCTGTTGTAGTTTAGCCCTGCGCAACTCTTCTTCATTACTAAAGAAGATATTCCAGTAGTCCATGGTGAACAGCTCCATACTCATACTTGCCACTTCCGCGATCTCCATCGGATACTCCTTGAAGGCGCTCAGGGACAGATTATGACTCAGGAAGGAATGTACCGCATGACCACCTTCGTGTACCATGGTCGTCAGGTCTTTCATCTGACCGGCAGCATTCATAAAGATGAAAGGCACCCCGGTTTCCGCCAGCGGACAGTTATAACCACCCGGCGCTTTACCCTTACGGCTCTCCAGGTCCAGACGTCCTAATTTTTGCATTACCCGCAGACAGTTACCAAAGAATGGTCCCAGTTGGTCAAAACACTCGATCGCCTTGTTCACCAGCTCGTCTCCGGTCTGGAAAGGGGACAATGGTTTTACGCCCTGTGGTTCCGCATCGGAATCCCATGGTTTCAATACGTCCAGTCCCAGTTTAGCGCGATGTTTCTCCTGCAGGCTCTTTACCAGTGGCACAATATGCTCTTTTATGGCAGTGTGGAACTGGTAACAGTCTTCTTTGGTATAGTCGAAACGTCCGAGGTCTTCGAATTTATAATCCCGGTAATTAGCAAAACCGGCGTTCTTTGCCACCTGATCTCTCTTGGTAATCAGGGTAGTAAAGAGCTGGTCAAGGGTGTCTTTATCTTCCAGACGACGCTTCGCCGTTTTGGTAAATACTTCCTCCCGCAGTTCACGGTTGCTGTCTTCCAGGAAACGGGCTGCCTGTTGCAGGGTATATTCCTGTCCATTTACAGTAATGGTCATCTTACCGGCAATAGCGCCATACTGTTGTGACTGTACACTCAGTTCCGCCATCAGGGGCACGTTCTCTTCACGGAACAGTTTTACCTGTTTACGCACATTTCGCAGGTAAGTAGCATAGAGGTCCTGGTCCAGGGCTTTTACCCATTCGCTGGCCAGTAGCTTTTTATTCAGCGCATCTGCGTAGGGTTGCAGTTGGGGCTGTATTTCCATACAGAAGTAGGCAAAAGCCTCTTCCAGGGATTTGTCGGTCGTATCGCAGGTCATGCGTATCTGGCGCCAGCAGGCATCTTCACTGATGACAGCCTCCAGTTCACTGATATCTTTCAGCCACTGCTCCAGCGCCGCTACACTTTCGAGCGGCCTTTGCTGCAACTCTTCAAAATATGGCTGCAATGCCTCCCACGTTGTTACCGTAAAGTCTTCAGGTAACAGTTTACGTGGCTGTTTCTCAATATTTGCGTCTAAAGTCTTCATTTTACTAAAATAAGAAATTCCGGGGCAAAGACCTGAGATGGGAATAAGAAGGTCTCTTCAGATAGCTATCCAATGATCATCTTTCATTGGTCCTTCGTTGCGGAACGAAGCACTGACGGAGGATGAGTATAGTCTAACTAATATAAAAGTACAGTCAGCAGGGGAGGATACCAGGACAAAAGCAGCCCCTTACCTATAGTAAGGGCAATAAAAAACCAGACGCTGCATGTGATAAACACACAGCGTCTGGTATTGGAAACCAATAAATTATCTAAGAATTACTCTTCAGTTTTCTTTTTCTTAGGAGCAGCCTTTTTCTTAGGAGCTTCCTCACCTTCAGCAGCAGGAGCGTCTTCTTTCTTAGCTCTTGCCTTTTTAGGTTTTTCAGCCGGAGCTTCTTCAGTTGCTACTTCCTCAGCGCCTTCTTTAGCGGCAGCTTTCTTAGGTTTAGCAGCTTTTTTAGCTGGTTTTTCAGCAACTTCTGCGTCAGCGGCAACTGCTACTTCTTCTGCGGCAGCTTCCGGAGCATCTTCAGCTACTTCTTCGAATCTCAGCAGATCGTTAGTCTTGAGGATGGCATACCATTTTACCATCTTCTTCATATCGCTAACGTAAACCCTGTCCTCATCGAAAGAAGGAAACACGCTTTTGAAATAAGACTTGATAGCATTATTGTCAGCTTTGGCACCTACCGGAGCTGTTGTAGCTTCCTGGTCCTGCATGGCTTTAAATACTTCAGCCAGGTTTACATTTTCTCCGGTTGTAAACACCTCGATGCTTTCCAGCGGAGTAAAATTATGGACGCGGGAGCTCACAAATTTTGTGCTCTTGTCTTCCAGAGATCTTACGATAGCGCCATCCTGTTTGCTGGCAATTAATTGAAACAAACCACTCAAACCGGTTACTGCAACTATTTCTCTATACTGCATGTTCAAATTTTTAAGAAGCGCAAATATAAAAAATCGTTTCTATCCGACAAATTGGAGAGGCTGTTCATTTAATTATTCTTGATAATTGACCAAAACAACCTTTCTTTTTGACAGTATCAACTATTTAACTTTTTTCCTAATACCACAGGCAATTTCCATTGTCGTACCTGTCCGGCGGGACTTATAACCTCGGCAAAGATGACGTATATACCTGTTACCAGTTCGCGTTTTTGGGCGCCCCGGCCATCCCAGATCATATTTCCCCCGGCGGGCAGGACCGTATTTCTTTCCAATTGCCTGACAGACCGCCCCTCCGCATCAAAAATCGTGACATTTATGACAAAACCCGGCGCCGGAAACTGGTAACTGAGGACTGCCACATCCTCAAATCCGTCATTATCCGGAGAAAAAACAGCCGGACGGACCGACAACATCCCCTGCATACTCCCTATTGGCAGTTGCTGGGAATTTATCCTTCCCGGCGTAGCATATTTTGCCGATGCTGCCGCCGAATGCCAGTTATACTTATCCTGTGTAGGGATATCCGCCTGTAAACGCTCCAGGGAGACACCCCGGGTATTACCCGCCAGGGATACATGCATGGCGTCCGAATAATGCAATTCATCGATAATATTCCCTGCAGCGTTTAATAATACAACTATACCCTCCCCATTGATCAGTGCCGGCAGATTTATTTTATATATTCTTTCTGGCGACAGACAATCATACTGTCTGCATAAAGCAGAAGGGTCTGTGGTGAATGCCGCATACCCACCTGGCAAGAACAAACGGGCAGTCCCCGATAAGGGGACCACATCCTCCAGCTGGCCATCCGTTTTTCTTCTTGTCAGGAATAAACGGGAGAGGTCGACCGCCTTCTGGCTGCTGTTGAATATCTCCACAAACTCCGGTACCCCGGAAGCGGGGTCATATAATATTTCATTGAAGACGATATCAAAACTATCCGCTTCAAAAACCCTGGCTACCGCCAGATCAGGCAGAACGGTCACTTCCTGTCCGGTACAGTCTTTCAGGTCTCTCACTGCTATCTTGTAAATAATACCCGGCAGAAGCGGGCTACCTGATTGAAGGGACACACTATTATATAATGGCCCTTTCGCAGTGACTTTAATAATAGACAAAGCCGGATCAAAATAATAATGAGCAGCGGCACTTACGTCCAGACTATCCATAATACCGGAAAATGATAGTCCGACCGTCATACTATCAGGTGCATATGCCTCTACCAGTGATACCGGAGGCGGTGTAATAATCTGTCCGCTGACTGTATTCTCTTTACCAGGCGTAGCACCTTCTTTTGCCAATGAGGGCCGCCAGTTAGTACTACCCGCACAGGGCCAGTGTACATCTATCATCTCAAGACTCCAACCTCCTTTCTCTTTTACCGGATTATGATACCAGCTGCGATCATAAGCAACGGCATGCACGAGCGTACCGCTGTCATTACGAAGAATGATCATATCACTATCACCAGGCGCCGGAAAATTGCTGATGCCCATCACGGGAATATCAGCAGGGAATTGAGACACAGACTGCCTGTCACACAATACCAGATAAGTATCCGGTGGGAAAAGACGGGCAGGCAGTATCACTTCTCTGCTACTGTTAGCCAGCCGCCAGTCTTTTAATTGCAGGGTAAAAGGACTGTTATTCTTCAGCTCTACAAAACGCGCTGCCTGTAATCCTGCGGAAGGCAATGCCCTCGGGAGAAATTCATGTATCAGCACATCATATCCTGTGGAGAGATAATACAGGAAGGAGGCCTTTATTACAGGTGATATATTTCCTGCAAGGTCTCTTATTCCACTGATCAATAAATGACAGCTATCTCCATTGGGAAATGGCCGGTCAAACTGCACGTTGACACAGGAAGGATTATTATGCTCCTGCCAGATACGTAAGGGAATATTATCCGTACCTGAGAGCTGAAAGTTAAGGTAGTCAAGACTGGTGCTGTCGGGCGTTTCACTGAAACAACAGCTGATGGTGTGGTCATTGATCAGTTGAATGGACAACAACGAAAGTGGTACCGTATCAGCAACGAGCGCACGCACGGATAGGTCATCGAAATAGTGACGGCCGAAGAAAGAAGCAGTAGACTGACGTATAGCGAATCCCATAAAACGGGACGTGTTATACATATTATCTTTTGCTATGCCTTCCCGGGTATAGGCAGTGCCATTGCCATTTTCATCGGTCCACAATTCCCAGTTATCTTCTTTCCTGATCACTTTTATTTTCAGGATGGAAGAAGTATGATCGGTGATACCATCACGACCATCGATCAGCAGGACAGGAGGCTGGTTACCATCTTTCCGGTAAAGACTGACTTCATCTTTTGTATTGCCGATGCGCACGAAATAGCCTTTGCCGCCTGGTCCGGAAAGGTTGGCGCTATCGGCAATAAGAAATACATCAGCGTAATTAAGAGAAGAGGTATTGAAGTCCAGTTGCAGCCACCATTCCCATATTGCATTACGGGCCAGCGAGGATGTTGTGGAAAGATGGAATGTAGTACTGCTGCGTGTGAGGCGGCTGCGAAGCCGGCCCTTATCTACGGTCCATGCAGTATCTGTCCCTTTCCAGGCAACTGCTTCATTAATATGCTGATATTCAAAAGATTCGCTCACCTGAGCAAATGAGAAAGATACCTGCATCAGCAGGCATACACAAACAATGGTAATACGCATGTCTTAAAAAAATTGGGTTGGTTTGGACAGAAAATTAGTGATTTTCTATGATTCTGCCGAAGACATTGAAAACCGCAATGGTTGTGTTAAATTTGCATTTCCAAAAAATTAAAATGTAAAAACAATGAAAGTTGCCGTAGTAGGAGCTACCGGACTGGTAGGCTCAAAAATGTTACAAGTATTGACCGAAAGAGATTTTCCGGTTACAGAACTGATTCCCGTGGCTTCTGAGAAGTCCGTTGGTAAGGAAGTAACATTTAAGGGCAAGCCTTATAAGGTGGTTAATGCAGATACAGCAATTTCCATGAAACCGGATGTGGCATTGTTTTCTGCAGGTGGCAGCACTTCTCTGGAGTGGGCCCCAAAATTTGCAGCAGCAGGTATTACCGTAATTGATAATTCCTCTGCATGGAGAATGGACCCTACTAAAAAACTGGTAGTTCCTGAGATCAATGGTAAAACATTGACACCTGAAGATAAGATCATCGCAAACCCTAACTGTTCTACTATCCAGATGGTGCTTGTACTGAATCCATTACATGATAAGTACAAGATCAACCGTGTAGTAGTTTCAACTTATCAGTCAGTGACCGGTACCGGTGTAAAAGCGGTTGACCAGCTGATGAACGAGCGTCAGGGTATTGAAGGTGAAAAAGCATATGCGCACCGTATTGACCTGAACGTGATCCCACAGATCGATGTATTCCTCGATAATGGTTACACGAAAGAAGAGATGAAGATGGTGAAAGAGACCGTGAAGATCATGGGCGACAGCAACATCCGTGTAACAGCGACAACTGTACGTATCCCTGTTATCGGCGGTCACAGTGAGTCTGTGAACATTGCTTTTGACAACGAATTTGAGCTGGCGGAAGTACGTAGCATCCTGGAAAACACACCAGGTGTTATCGTTGTGGACGATCCGTCCAAAGCGCTGTACCCGATGCCAAAAGACGCGCATGAGAAAGATGAAGTGTTCGTAGGTCGTATCCGTCGTGATGAAACACAGGAAAAAACATTGAATATGTGGATCGTGGCAGACAACCTGCGTAAAGGTGCGGCAACAAATGCGGTGCAGATAGCAGAATATCTCCACGCACAAAAGTGGATTTAGTAAAAAATAGCCGTCGACTTTATCCTTTCGGGTGATAATTTCGCGAACGTATAAACGATTTGTTTAAACTGATAAGAGCAAGTGTACCCACACTTGCTCTTTTAGTATCGATTTGATGCGAAATAAGTATCACTTTAACAAAAATTACACAGAAGTAGTATTGCTTTATGGAAGATAAAATCCAATTTTGGTATCAATAATCCTATGCCAACTTACTGATTCCAAAAAACTATCTTTGTGAGCAAGTAAGGTGCCGAAAGAACTAAAAATTCTTAATTCCGTAAACACCCTTAAAGTCCTATGAAAACCAACGCCAATCGTGAGCTTTTACTGATGCACAAATTTACTGAAGAGTGGAGTACCAATTTTTCTTCACAGGTGTCCCGCATCATGAACATTGTGGATCAACATGATACACTGGACGGCATTATCCCGATCATTGAGGTAGCCAACGTGTACAATCAACGTTTTGCGCACACTAAGACAGACAAGGAAAACCTGTTGAAGAACCGCAAGGCAAGACCATTCGAATTCCTGATCCACAAGAACTAATCCGTTGAAATTTATTGTGCTGTAGTCATCTGCCGGCCGGTGAATGTGCCCACGGTCGGAAAATATGCCCGGCAGATGGTTATGCTGCTCACGTGTTGAAAACGGCGTTACTCCCAGAGAAAATTACCGTGCATTGTTGCTTACCCATCCGCTGACAGCGGACAGTGACTAATGATAGTATTTTCACCCCGGGAAATTAACTAACTATTCCAGATCCAGTGCCCTGTCCATAAATTTGACAAAGGGCTGCATTACAGAAAATATTTTAAGGATCTCCCTGACTAATGCAGGCTGCAAAGCGGCATCGTCGGATATATGATGCCATACAGTGAAGCTTTTGAGTTTCAGATATGCGATGGCAGGATTATCCGGCAGATAGCCCTGTGGTGCTGTCTTTAATGATTCGCCTTCGATCTTACCGAAGTAGCGGATGAATTCCTTATTGGAAATGATCTGTTGAAATTCATCGAAATTATAATCTATTTCCTGTCTCACTTTTTTGAGCACAGACGCTTCGGGCATCCATAGTCCGCCACCGGCAAAACTATTGCCACCTGGTTCAAGATGAAAGTAATATCCAGGACGCGGCGTCTTACGGCCACCAGGCGCAAAAGATGCGCCCATATTGGTTTTATAAGGCGTTTTGTCTTTCGAAAAACGGGTATCTTTATAAATACGGAAAGTACAGTCCTTTACCTGCAGGCCTATCAATGCAGGTTCCTGTTTAGCTAACCCGTCCAGAATCTGTTGTACTACGCTTTCGTAATCTGCTTTCGCATGTTGATAATCGGATTTATGTTCATCGAACCATACCTTATTATTATTCTTAGCTAATGATTTTAAGAACTTCAACGTGGGGGGCTGTAACATGTAATCAGTTTTGTACACAAAATATAAAAATTATTTTCCCTTGTTCCAGTAATCTATAAATGCACTATGCCCCTCATCCCTGGCCGGAAAGCCAGGAATGAAGAGCGCAGGCAGTAAGTTTTGTATACTAGAAATGATATGTTGCAGCTAACAGCACACTTGGAGATGTCGCAGCGGGAGCCCCTGATTTCTTATTGAAGATATCTACAGATGCATTATCTACCCTGAACTCAGGTATAACGGTCAGGTTACCCACCTTGTAGTTCAGCGAGAGCGTACCGGCTACAACATGGCCGCCGCCGGCAGAAGCAAATGTTTTAAGACCATCTTTATCATCAAAATATTCACCACGTACGGTCAGTCCCAGTTTGTCATTGAAGTCAACATTGACATACAATGCAGAGCCCCACCATTTTTTAGCGGATTCACCGGGTTCTTTATCACGGGTATCATTGTAGGTGCTGACAGTACCATTATACCCCAGACCGAATACGGAGCTGATCTGATAAGTAGCAACGAAGTCGATCTGGTGGTTCTGAATACCGGTAGTATCTTTTCCTTCCAGGTAATTGAGATAGAGCTTGAGTGGCGCTTTGGTAGAGGAATAGCCCAATTGTGCGCCTACATATTTATTGTTGGTCCAGGAAGCGGACTTAAAATCAGTTGGATTGAATACGCCGATCATCGCTGTCCAGGCGCTGCTGATAGTAAAATCAGCTTTCACGCCGGTACTGAAGAACGGACCATTACTGAACATGTAACTCATGCTGTAGTTACGGTTCAGGTAAGCATCCAGCAGTTCATAGCCAACGTGCGTACCAAAGCTACCCATACTGATCTTCAGTTTGTCCAGCACCTGGTAACCTATATATAACTGTTTGATGGCCAATTCGGCTGTATTTGTTTTATCGGTAGTCTCGTTATAGGAAAATTCAGCAGCCCTTTTACCAAAACCGAGGTCCGCTACGATACTTCCCTTCTTGAATTCATGCTCGGCCTTGAGAGAGATCATACCCAGTTCAAAACTGTTGTGGGAGTTGGTGAAACTGGTCTTGTTGTCAGTGTTGTTGCCATTGAAATTATACCGGTAGTACACGTCCGCAGACCCTGAAATCTTAACCAGCGGAGCTTGCGTTGTATCAGTAGCGGTCTGGGAATAGGCAATAAATCCCTGGCAGGCAGCAAATGCTACCAATAGAACTTTTTTCATGAAACGATATTTGGTTGATAAAATGGTGTGCGTGTGTTGTTTTCGAAGTTCTTTGCTCGTACTGTTCTATAGCCGGAAATGAAGGGAAAAGAATAGCTAATAATTATCCGGGAAGGAAAATCCTACATGGAATAATTGAAATTGGTTGATAAAAAATTCTGGTTGATAAAATATAATTCTGTCTACGTTCTTTATTTCCCAGAATAATTATTAGCTATTCGACTTTAGGGTGTCAAACTTATATTAATCTCTTAGTTGCTGTGGCTTAGTGCGCCATCTGCTCTTCTTTCAGTGCACCATTGTCTTGTACACTCAGCATAGCAGGATGGTACTGTTCATTGTGCTGTGTAGCATCCAGACCCAGTTCTTCTTCTTCTTCGCTTACACGGAGCGGGTGGATCAGGTCGATCAGCTTGAAGATACCGTAAGACACGGTGAAGCTGTATACTACTACGATCACGAGGCCGATCACCTGGTTTTTGAAGAGTTCAAAACCACCGTAGAACAGACCATCAGAGATAGCACCATTTACATTTTTGCTGGCGAAAATACCTGTCAGCAGCATACCTACCATACCGCCTACGCCATGGCAAGGGAATACATCGAGGGTATCGTCGATCGCAGTTTTAGATTTGTAGTGTGCTACCAGGTTAGATACGATAGCGGAAGCGAAACCTATCATGATACTCTGCGGAATTCCTACGAAACCGGCAGCAGGGGTGATAGCTACGAGACCAACTACAGCACCGATACAGAAACCGAGCGCAGAAGCTTTACGACCACGGATCACATCGAAGAAGATCCAGGACAGACCAGCAGCAGCAGCGGCAGTATTTGTAGTAGCGAAAGCGGAAGCAGCGAGGCCGTTAGCACCCAGGGCAGAACCTGCGTTGAAACCGAACCAGCCGAACCACAGCAGACCAGTACCTAACAGTACGAAAGGAATGTTTGCAGGCTGCAGTTCTTTCTTTTCAATATGATCTTTACGGCGTTTCAGTACCAGTACACCTGCCAGAGCAGCGCAACCAGCAGAGATGTGTACTACTGTACCACCTGCGAAGTCAAGTACGCCGAGTTTGAACAGGATACCATCAGGATGCCAGGTCCAGTGCGCGATTGGCGCATATACCAGCAGACTGAATAACACCATGAATAATACATAAGATGTGAAGCGGATCCTTTCTGCAACAGCACCTACTACCAGCGCAGGGGTGATCACTGCGAATTTCATCTGGAAGAGCGCGAACAACAGTAAAGGAATGGTAGTTCCCAGAGACCATGGCTGGCCGGAAGGCACTCCTTTAAAGAACAGGAAGGTTGAAGGATCACCAATCAGACCATTTATTGATGTACCGAAGGAAAGGCTGAATCCAACGGCAACCCATACTATGCTCACCACACCGGTAGCAATAAAGCTCTGTACCAATGTTGAGATCACATTCTTACGATTCACCATACCACCGTAGAAGAATGACAAGCCGGGTGTCATCAGGAATACGAGGCAGGATGCCACCAGGATCCAGGCAATATCACCATAATTGTATTTTCCTTCAGGATCAGCAAAAGGAAGCTCCCCCGGAATGAAAAGTGCAAATACTGCGATCAATGCCAGCACAATGAAGGGCAAATAGTCTTGAAATGATGTTTTCTTCATAGCAATTGATTTTTAAATTTCTTCAATAAAAGTATGAAGGATATTCAAGTCATCAAATAGAAAAGGCAAAAAATAGAAATGATTGAACAAAAATATGGGTTGAACGGGCAAAAATTAACTATATTATTATTATTCCTAATATATGTATTAAATTTTGCATGAAAAGGTGCTGAAAAAAGGGGGATACGTCTTTTATAAATAACTATATATCAATAAATTAAGGAAGACAAAAGGAGGCGTTTAACAATTTTCTAACATTGGAGAGACAGTTGCTACTGCAAATATGTCATATGGCATATAATAAAATAAAAATCAGCCTATTATATATTAGGCTGATTTTACTAGGTGTTTGATCTACGTTGAAAAATATTAATATATTACAATTAAATACATTTGAATTTTATGATCCAGGACATAAAAATGGGTCTTACTGCAGTATTATTGCTTCATACTTTCTAATTCCCGTTGCATAGCGAACATCTGATCACGTAAACGGGCCGCTTCCATGAAATCTAAATCCTTTGCAGCCTTCTCCATATCCTTCTTTACTTTACTGATGGCCTTCTCCATCTGAGGGATGGTTTTAGCTGCTACCGCTTCCTGCTTCGCGTAACCCATCGCATCTTCTGCTACCAGACTTACCTCATCATGTACCGCATAAGGCGAATTTTCGTCGAACTGCTTGATTTCCAATACAGATGTTTGTCCGAGAATCTGTTCCTTGCTTTTCAGCACCGTCCTTGGCGTAATATTATGAGCTATATTATAGGCGACCTGTTTTTCCCGGCGACGGTCTGTCTCATCTATAGTACGCTGCATACTGTCGGTAATCTTGTCAGCATAGAATATGACCAGGCCTTCCGCATTTCTCGCCGCACGCCCTGCTGTTTGAGTCAGGGAACGTTCATCACGCAGGAAGCCTTCTTTATCTGCATCCAGTATGGCCACCAATGTTACTTCCGGCAGGTCAAGCCCCTCACGCAGCAGGTTCACCCCGACGAGTACATCTATATTACCCAGGCGCAGGTCTCTTAATATCTCAATACGCTCCAGGGTATCTACCTCCGAGTGAATATAGCGGGACTTCACATTAATACGGTGCAGATACTTATCCATTTCCTCCGCCATTCTTTTGGTCAGGGTGGTCACCAGTACACGGCCTCCTTTTAATACACGTTTGTCTATTTCATCCAGCAGGTCATCTACCTGGTTCACACTCGGCCTGATCTCAATAGGTGGTTCCAGCAGTCCGGTAGGTCGTACTACCTGCTCTACCACAACCCCTTCGGTCTGCCGCAACTCGTATTCACCTGGCGTAGCGCTGACGAAGATGGCCTGGTTCACCAGGTTCTCAAATTCATAGAAGTTCAGCGGACGGTTATCCATCGCGGATGGCAACCTGAAACCGAAGTCAACCAGGGTCAGTTTACGGGACCGGTCACCACCATACATACCACCGATCTGGGGGATGGTAACGTGGCTCTCGTCTATTACTAACAGAAAGTCTTTCGGGAAATAGTCCAGCAGACAGAATGGACGCGTACCCGGCGCACGTCTGTCCAGGAAACGGGAATAGTTCTCAATACCGCTGCAATAACCCAGTTCCCGGATCATCTCCAGGTCATAGTTCACCCTTTCTGACAGTCGCTGTGCCTCCAGGTGCTTTCCGATAGAACGGAAATACTCTACCTGGGCCATCAGTTCATCCTGAATCTCAAAGGTGATCTGTGCCATCATGTCTTTAGGCGCCATATAGAGATTGGCAGGGAAGATGGCCGCATTTTCCATCGTTCCGATGCGTTTCCCGTTCTGTACGTCGAAGCTTTCGATCTCTTCGATCTCATCTCCAAAAAAGGTAATACGGTACCCAAAGTCCACATAAGGCAGGTTGATATCCACCGTATCTCCCTGTACCCGGAAGTTACCACGGTTGAAATCACCGGTGGTACGGGAATAGAGGGAGTTGACCAGTCCGTGTAAAACAGTATTACGACCTATGGTCTGGCCTTTATGCAGCCGGATGATACCATTTTCATAGTCTGTCGGGTTCCCCATACCATATATACAGGACACACTGGCTACCACGATAATGTCTCTACGGCCGGACAAAAGACTGGTCGTGGCCCGGAGACGCAACTTATCCAGTTCTTCATTGATGGAAAGGTCTTTTTCTATATAGGTATCACTCACAGGCATATAAGCCTCCGGCTGGTAGTAGTCATAGTATGACACGAAGTACTCCACGGCATTATCCGGAAAGAACTGCCTGAACTCTCCGTACAACTGCGCTACCAGTGTTTTGTTATGCGTCAGGACCAGCGTCGGGCGCTGTACCTGCTGGATAACATTGGCAACTGTGAATGTTTTACCGGAACCTGTTACCCCCAGCAATGTCTGGGCAGGGGCTCCATCCTGAATACCTTCCACCAGCTGTCTGATCGCTGTTGGCTGGTCGCCCGCGGGGGCATATGGTGCTTGTATCTTGAAGGGCATATCTTAAGTTATGACGTTATCAAATGTACAAATTATCGGAGAGTGCTTTTTCATTTGAAAAAACTGGCCCACCTTTACACACTTGTATATTATTAACCTTGTCATGCTTTATGTTTAAAAAATTGTACCATGTTTTGTTGGGTGTCATATTGCCATTGATTCCCATGACAAGCTTTGCCTGGGGCGTTACAGGCCATCGTGTTGTGGCAGAGATTGCCAGTCGTCATCTTACTCCGCAGGCACGCAAGGCCATTGCGGCGCTGCTCGGTCAGCAGAGTATGGCAATGGTAGCCAACTGGCCTGATTTTATCAAGTCAGACACTACGCATGTATATGATCATACTTCTCCATGGCATTACCTGGATTTCCCTGCCAATGTTGATCGCACACAGTTTGATGAAGAGCTGAAAAAACACACCACAGGCGAGAACCTGTATGCACAGACCGAAGCCCTGATCAAAAAACTGAAGGACCCGGCTGTATCCAAAGCAGATAAGGTGTTTGCACTGACTTTCCTCATACATATGATAGGAGACATGCATCAGCCTTTACACATTGGCCGTGATGAAGATCAGGGGGGCAATAAGATCAATGTAATGTGGTTTGACAAGCAGAGTAACCTGCACCGTGTATGGGACGAGCAGTTGATAGAATTCCAGCAGCTCAGCTATACCGAATATACAAAAGCGCTGGATACGGCATCTGCGGTACAGGTGCGTAAGATACAGAGCGGCAGTATTGCTGACTGGATGTACGACTCCAATCAGCTGTCCAATAAAGTATATGCGCTGACACATGCCAATGACAAACTGAGTTATCGCTATAACTACTGGTTCATCGGCGACCTGAATGGTCAGCTGCTGAAAGGAGGCCTGCGTCTGGCGGCACTCCTGAATCAGATCTACAAATAATGGGTTACAAGTATAAAAGAAAAAGCATCCGCCATGGCGGATGCTTTTTCTTTTATAGCAGATACGAACTGACTAGATCAGATCGATATCGAAGTTTACCAGTTGTACGAACTGATCGAGACGTGCATTGATATCGTCCTGAGTGATTTCACGCAGACGGCCTACACCGAAGCGCTCCACACAGAAGGATGCCATTGCAGAACCTACGATGATCGCAGTTTTCATATTCTCAAAAGAAATGTCCTTGGTCTTAGCCAGGTGGCCGATAAAACCGCCCGCGAAAGTATCACCAGCACCGGTTGGGTCGAATACCTCTTCCAGTGGCAGGGCAGGAGCGAAGAATACGTGATTTTCATGGAACAGCAGGGCGCCATGCTCACCTTTCTTAATGATCAGGTATTTTGGTCCCATAGTGGTCAGGATCGTACGGGCAGCTTTTACCAGGGATACTTCACCTGTCAGCTGACGCGCTTCACCATCATTCACCAGGAGTACATCTACTTCTTTCAGTACCTTTTTCAGATCGTCCATAGCAACCTCCATCCAGAAGTTCATGGTATCCATTACGATCAGCTTAGGCCTTGTTTTCATTTGTTTTATTACGCTCAGCTGTACCTGCGGGGTCAGGTTACCCAGGATCAGGAATTCGCTGCCCTGGTAACTGTCAGGTATTACCGGTTGGAACTCACCCAATACGTTCAGTTCTGTAGCCAGTGTATCACGGGTATTCATATCCATATGATATTTACCCGCCCAGTAGAAGGACTTTTCGTCTTTTTTCACCTGTACGCCATCCAACGCAACACCCTTGGCGGTCAACGCGTTGAGCTCATCCTGAGGGAAATCTCCTCCGATTACAGATACCTGATTGATGGGCTTCACAAAATTAGAAGCGGCCCATGCGATATAAGTGGCTGAACCACCGATAATTCGTCCGGATTTACCAAAGGGCGTCTCAATATCATCGAACGCCATCGTTCCTACAACAGTTAGCGACATGCTTATCTTTTTTTATTGGGTTTTAGTTAGTTTAAAACAAAACAGCGCAAATGTAACTAAACTTTTACCCGCTTCCACCATCCTTTCCTGAATATAAATATTGCCGCAACCGCCACACAGGATTCGGCGATGGCAATCGCCCAGAACACACCCGCAGGGCCCATATTGTAATTCACGGCCATGATCCAGGCCATCGGGACCTGTAACATCCAGAAACCGACAAGATTGATCAGCGTAGGCGTGCGCGTATCACCTGCGCCGTTAAAGGACTGAGAAAGCACCATGCCATAGGCGTAAAATATATAACCGACACTGACCAGCTGCAAACACTGGGCGGCATAAGCGATAATACCCGTATCCTGTGTGAACAACATGACGATAGGTCTTGCCGCCAGCAGGAAGAAGACCGATACAAACCCCAGGAAAAGCATATTAAAAAATGCAGCTCTCCAAACCGAGGTCTCTGCTCTATCAGGCTGTCCGGCGCCAAGGTTCTGGCCTACAAGCGCCGCGGCCGCATTCGCCATACCGGAAGCAGGCAAGAGGGTGAAAATAATAATACGCACCGCTATCGTATAACCTGCGACAGCATCTTCCCCGAAGCGGGCTATTAACCTTACCAGGAATATCCAGCTGGCCGTGTTGATCAGCAGCTGAGCAGTACCGCCTGCCGCTATTTTCAACAGACGCACGATCACTCCCATATCAGGGAACAGATGACGGCGGTTTATTTTTATCAGGCCCTTACCACCAAACAGGTGATATAACTGATAACACACACCGATCCCTCTGCCAATTGTAGTGGCCAGTGCAGCACCTTTCAGACCTAAAGCTGGAATAGGCCCGAACCCATTGATCAGTAAAGGGCACAACAGGATATTCAGAATATTGGCGATCCACAGGGAACGCATGGCGATGGCAGCATCACCTGCGCCTCTGAAGATACCATTGATCAGAAAGATGAGGATAACGATGAGGTTACCACCTAACATGATCTGCGTGTAAATATGTCCGTTAGATATCACATCAGCAGAGGCGCCCATTAAAGCGAGTATTTCACTGGCGTATACAATACCTGTGACAGCGATAATAGTGGCCAGTGCGAGCGCTACGTACAATGATTGTACAGCTGTGTGTGCAGCCGCATCACCATCTTTTTCACCCGTACGGCGCGCCACAACGGCTGTAGCGGCCATGCTTAAACCGAATGCCGCAGTGTATACCAGCGTCATGATGGACTCTGTCAATCCAACAGTAGTGATCGCATGTTTACCCAGTTTACTCACAAAAAATATATCGACAACTGCAAACAGTGACTCCATCACCATTTCCAGTATCATCGGAACAGATAATAAAAAGATAGCACGGTTGATATTACCACTGGTAAACTCTTTTTCCGTACCTGACACAGCCATTATAAACAGCCGGAATGCCTTGCCCAGGCGGGAATCTGCCTGTGTATGTTGCATGTTAAAAACGATTAGAAACTTTAGAAAATGGGAACAGGTTGTACTGTATGGAGTACATCCTTAACAAAGTGGGCGTGGGGATACCTGGGAGGACCAGGTATTACATGATGCTTTTCATGGCGTTTAAAATTGTAGGCTACAAAGCTAAAGATGTTTTTTTAAACCGCTTTGTTTTTTTATAAGGTGTGGCAACAAGCATCTCATTTCAGATATTTTTTAAATGCCATCAAATTCAATACGGGTAAGCACTTCATTGCATGACCAAAACACATTAAATAATTTTTTTACAATGTTTGTAACTTTTCTTTAACGCTCTCGTTTAACAATTGCATCAGCGCTGAGAAACCATTATTGTATTTAAAATACGGAAAACGGAAACCTAAGTTCTAAAAATTTAATTTAAACGGAAACCATGCTTACGATTAAAAAACATGCTCTTAAAATGGGAGCATTAGCCCTTGCTATGGGTATTACTTTTGCAGCTTGCAGCGATGATGATGACAATCCAACACCTGCGCCTGGACGTACTAAAGAGTACAAACTGACCAAAAGCGCTACTGATGCGACTCAGGTAGGTACTATCACCCTGTCTGAAAACACAGACAGCAGTGTAAACCTGGCTATCACCCTGAAAGCTTCTGCTAAAGACATCAAACATCCTTTCTATCTGATCGGTGGTACCGTTGCTGCACCAGTAACTGATACCCTGACTAAAGATACTCTCGTTGGTAATGGCGCAGAAGCTACTAAAGTGATCTGGAACAAAATCAAGACCGTAGTAGTAAATGGCAGCACCCGCAAATTCAATTTTGACAGTGCGCTTAAGATCAATGCTTTTGCTAAAGTACGCTACAGTGCTACAAAAGACAGCACAATCGCTACCGGTAACATCCTGAAAAGCGTTGCACAGTAATCGGCTATTTTGCTAAGAAATTAGAGACTCACTGGTTCAACTAAATGTAATAATGGCCGGAAAATTTTCCGGCCATTATCATGATGGTCTTCGCTCGTCATTAGGATATGGCTCCAATCCGTAGATCGGAAAAACCGACTTTATAAAGAGGTTAGCGTGACCGCTATTGATTTAACTGCGTTACACGTAACACTTTAAATTCTGTTCTTCTGTTCAGTTGTCTGCCTTCCGGATTATCCTTGCCATTAGGCAGCGTATTTGGCGCGATAGGCCTTGTTTCTCCATACCCTTTCGCGATCATACGATCGCTCGAGATGCCTTTGCTGATAAGGTAATCAACACAGGACTGTGCTCTCTTCTGCGACAGTTTCATGTTGTATTCATCCTTACCCTTACTATCTGTATGCGCACTCATCTCGATGATGATATTCGGGTTATCCTGCATGATAGATACTACCGTGTCCAGTACGATCAGTGACTGCGAACGAAGCGTTGCTTTGTCGAAATCATAGTAGATGTCTTTCAGGATAATAGGCTTACCTATTTCATAACGTTTCAGACATATAGTTTGGTTCACTAATGAGTCAACTTTTGTCAGATCGTCCGTATTTACATAGATCGCTTTTGAGAAATAATTCTCTTTCTCAGCCATGATCTTATAATGTTTGAGCGGCTCCACGTCAAAACGGTAGCGGCCTGTCTCATCCAGTGTTACCTGACCGATCACACGCTGTACGATCGTGTCCAGCAATGTTACTTTCGCACCTGTCAACGGCAGGTCACCATCGCAATCCAATACTAAACCATTGATTGTTTTAGAGATTTTTTTAATAGTAAATACTTCCAGACAACAAACAGATTCCCTGTCAGAACTGATATAACCTCCCGCCATCGGATGGTCCCTGTCAGCAGCTGTAAAGTAAACGTCATCCTTCGGAGAGTTAAGTGGCAAACCCAGGTTCTTAGGTGATCCCCAGCTGCTGAAATCGCCATCACTCACAAAGAAATCCAGTCCACCTAATCCTACTCTGCCATCTGTACTGAATATGAGCGCTTTCTTTTCTCCATCGTAAAAAGGGGCCTGTTCCTCATCACGGGTATTGATGTTGGTGCCAAAATTCTTTGCAGCACCAGCAGTACCGTTCTCCAGCGCACAATACCAGAGGTCATTCTTACCCATACCGCCCGGTCTGTTGGATGCAAACAGTAAGTATTTCCCATCACTGGTAACGAAAGGCTGCATAGAACTATATCCATCCACATTCACATTAGCGCCCAATACCTTCGGCTCTTCCCATTCATTTCCTTTGCGTTTACTACTATATATAGCTGCAGCTTTAATGCCACTTTTTGTGGTCCAGCGCGTCAGGTAAATAGTATTCCCATCCGGGCTGACAGTCGCTACCCCCTGATCGATCCCACTGGCTTCCGGGATGGTTACCGGACGGCTGTTGCTAAAGTTACTGCCTTCACCGGTCGCCACGAACAGGTTGTTGATATACGGGTTTACCTTCTTTGATTTCTTCTCCTTTTCCAGGTCGCTGCTATCAGGGCGGGAAGAGGTATACAGCAGCGTATTCTTAGCCAACACAGCAGGAGCGTAGTTCGCACCACCTGCATTCACATCACCGGATAATTTGCTGATAGTATAACCAGGCATTCTGCTGGCTTCTGATACCGCAAATTCACAACTGGCTATTTCCAGTGTTGCTCTTGCACTGATATCATCCGTTTTATTATACTCCTGTTTAAACTTCGTAAACTGTTCCAGCGCGTTGGTATACTTACCATTTGCACGCAGACACACACCATACCAGAAACGTGCGAGCGGGAACAATGTAGTGTTATTAAAACCTACGGCCTGCTCATAATATTTCTCAGCATTGCCGTAGTCGTAATAGTGCCTGTATGATTCAGCCAGCTTATAGATGACCGTTTCGTAGTCCTTCAGCTTACCAGATTCCTTACCACGCAATTCTACTGTGTAAGGCAATATCTGTTCGGGTTTTATCTTAAAAGTACCGAGGGCCCTGTTGTAATATTGAGCTGCGGAATAGTAATCCTTTGCTTCGAAATAAATATCACCGGTCCGCTTATAATCGTATACATACTGCGCTCTTGCAGTGCTGACAGTCCATAATAGCGCGATAACCAGCCAGTAGCGTACATTTTTTTTCATCCGTGTATTTTTTGTTTTTACAACCGCGGGCAAAAGAAATTCTCTTCAGAATAAACTTTCTTCTTCCTGCTTATGAAGGATAAGGATAGTTCAAAGCTGTTACTACCGTTCACCAGTCTTCTGAGATTAGATGCGTTCACATCATAACTGAGACCCAGCACAAAATTTTTGAAATGGAAACCTGCAAAAGGGATTGCGGAGTCATTGATACGATAGTTGGCTCCCAGCAGGAAATCAAACTCTTCGTTCAGGTACGCCTGACCATATAAACCTACCACTGTTTCATGCGCATTTCCCTGGCGCATGTATAAGCCGTGCGGTGTAAGACTGAATATCTCATTCAGCTTGATACGTGTACCACCATGTCCGATATATCGTACCGGCAAACGTTTATTAGAGCCTGCAGATACAAATGGGTCCTGCGGTTGTGTAAGGTGTCCCGCAGAAAATCCTGCAAATGGATTGAACTGGTGGTTGGGGTTACCATCGAAGAACATTACACCAGCGGCCGCATCAAAGGAATTGGAAGACGTCGTATTGATATTCTCTCCACTTGGTTTAGATGGGTCAAATCCCATCACCGGATCATACTGGCTACCAAGCTGCCATTTCGCCGGATCGATTTTACGATTGATCATACCTGCCTGGATACCGAATACCAGCTGGCTAGTGCCGGTTTCACCAAAGCGTACGCCACGATATGAAAAACTGGCCATTGCGTTGAGATAGTTATATCCCGCGTCACCGGCAGACATATTCGTAATATTCAGTCCTACGCCGATGTTATTAGGCGCAGCGGCATCAAACGACACTCCTACTGTAGAAAAAGGCTTACCGATATTTACCCATTGATTACGGTAATTGGCACTGACACGATAATCGCCATCCACAATACCTGTCAGCGCAGGGTTCAGCCACATGGGATAAGCATAATACTGGGAGAAGTGAGGATCTACCTGTGCCTTTACCCAGCCTGGCAGCAATGCGATCAGCACGGTTCCGACAACAAAGAGTATATTCTTATTCTTCATAGGAAGACTTTTTTGACGTTTTTAAGGAATGGCCGGGATAGGGGACTACCCCGGCCTTATGTAGTTTCTAACCCGTTTAGCGTACGATAGTGACGGTCCCTTTCATGTTAACAACTGAACCATCCTGGAGAGTAGCGCGGAGCACCCAGATATATACACCTACCGGTTGCTGGCGACCGCCCATTGTACCATCCCATCCGGTACGCTGATCTTTTGTTTCGAAAATCTGCTGACCAAACTGGTTGTAGTATCTCACCACCACATTAGCAATTGTATTGCCGTATACATAGTGTATGTCATTGAAACCATCACCGTTTGGCGTGAAGAGGTTCGGTACGAAGATCTTGTTACCCTGTGGGTTTTCAGCTGTACCAGTTACCGCGGCAGAGAGCGCGCTGGTTTCACAATCAGCATCACCCAGTGCTCTTACACGTATAGTTACTGACTGAGTTGGCGTCAGACCCGATACGACATGTGTGAGACCGGCAGCACCAGAACTTGGAACGATATAATTAGTGCCGTTATCAAGCGTTACCTCATAAGATACCGCACCTGGAACAGCAGCCCACTGGAAGGTCACCTGTGTTGGTGTTGTTTCGCTAACGGTCACCACCGGAGCAGCCAGGGCTTCCAGGATATTCACCTGTACCGCTATTCTGCTGCTGCTGGTACAACCACCGGCGCTTACCACTTCCACATAGTAGGTCGTGTTCTGGTTCAGTGCAGGTGTGGTGAATGCTGCCGTTGTAGCGACCGCTGTACCACCTGTTGCTGCTGTATACCAACGGAAACCTGCATTTGGCGTTGTTGAAGACGCAGTGAGCGTTGCAGTAGCACCCGGACAGATACCAGCTTCATTACCGGTTACTGTGGCATTATTGGCCGGTGCACCTACATTCACATTCACTGTGGTACGTGCTGCGCTTGCACAACCCGACGCGCTCAGTGCTTCTACATAGTATGTAACGTTCGCATTAATTGGAGGTGTGATAAATGTGCTGCCTGTGCCTGCTGCTGTACCTCCGGTCGGAGTGGTGTACCAGCGATAGGTGAGGGCCGCATTCGGGTTCTGTACGCTCAGTGTAGCTGTCTGACCCTGACAGGCGGTTACGCTCGCACTGGCCACTACCGGAGCGGTAGGCGTAGTATTCACCGTTACCTGTACGATCGTACGGCTCTGGCTTACACAACCACCGGAAGACGCTTCTACATAGTAGGTCATATTTGTATTCAGCTGCGGAGTGGTAAACTCTGCACCGGTGAAGCCAGCAGTACCGCCTATGGCAGCTTCGTACCATTTGTAGCTGATACCAGCCTGCGGGTTCTTCACAGAAAGCAGGGCAGAAGTACCGGCACAGATAGTCGCACCATCTGCCAGCGGCGCATCGATCGTATTCACGATGGTGACAGTTACGCCTTTTCTTGCCTGGCTGCTGCAACCGGAACCATTCAATGCTTCCACATAGAAGGTAGTGTTGCCATTCAGCGAAGCAGTGGTGTACTCAGGACCGGTAGCCAGCAGGGTACCATTAGCCGGCGCATCATACCAGCGATAGGTCAGCGCTGCATCCGGGTTGAGTACATTGAGGGTAGCAGTACCACCAACACAGGTCACCACATTCGCAGCTGCTACATCTGGTGTTGGTGCGGCTGCATCTACCACGATGCTGGCCGTTGCACGGCCTGTACTTACACAGGTTGCACCTGAAGCAGCCTGCACATAGTAGCTGACATTTGCTGTTACAGCTGTCACGGTGAACGTAGTGCCTGTGAAGACAAGCGTACCACCGTTCGCTGCATCAAACCACTGGTAATCGATACCTGCCTGCGGACTCTGTACTGACAGTGTTACATCCTGACCAGCACATACTCTTACGCTTGCGGCAGTCAGTACCGGCACATCAGGAGACTGGCCTACCGTTACTGTAACCGCTGCTCTTGCACTTGAACCAGCGCACTGGTTGTTAGTGCTTACAGCTTCTACATAGTAGGTGGTGCTTGCATTCAGGTTTGGCGTTACAAATTCAGGACCGCTGAATACTGCCGTACCACCTGTTGCAGTTGTGTACCAGTTATAGGTTACACCTGTTGTAGACGAGGTGACGCGCAGTCTTGCGGTACCACCTGTACAGGTGTTTACATTATTGGATTCAAGGGTTGGAACAGGCGGAACGCTGGACACTGTTACGCTTACAGCCGCTCTTGTTGCACTGTTACAATTACCATTGGTTGCTTCTACATAGTAGGTAACCGGCGCATTGATCACAGGTGTAGTGAAAGTACTGCCTGTACCTGCAAGCGTACCACCCGTAGCAGCTGTATACCAGTTATAGGTCAGTGCTGCATCCGGATTCTGAACGCTCAGATCAACCGTTGTACCTGGACATGTATTTACAGAAGATGCTGTCACTGGCGTAGCCGGAGCTGGTGTAACAGTGATCGTTGCAGTTGCACGGCCACCTGCATTCACACAACCACCTGCATTCACCGCCTGTACAGCGTAGGTCGCATTAGTCGTTACGCCTGTTACAGTGAAGGAATTGCCGGTAAACACAAGCGTACCGCTGGCATTAAACCACTGGTAGTCGACACCTGTCTGCGGACTCTGTACCGACAGCGTCACATCCTGACCGGCACAGATGCTCACGTTAGCAGCTGTCAGTACCGGCGTAGCAGGAATCTGATTAACAGTTACAGTCACCGCGACCCTTGCGCTGGTACCTGCACACTGGCTATTGGTACTAACCGCCTGTACATAATAAGTAGTACTTGCTGTCAGGGTCGGCGTTACGAATTCAGGGCCACTGAACACAGGCGTACCACCTGTTGCTGCAGTATACCAGTTATAAGTTACACCTGTCGTACTGGATGTCACACGCAGGGTTGCGGTGGCGCCGGTACAGATATTTACGTTATTGGACTCAAGTGTCGGAACTGGCGGAGCGCTTGACAGTGTTACATTCACAGCCGCTCTTGTTGCACTGGTACAGTTACCATTGGTAGCTTCTACATAATAAGTAACCGGTGCATTGATCACTGGCGTAGTGAAAGTGCTGCCGGTGCCTGCGATAGTACCACCCGTAGCTGAAGTATACCAGTTATAGATCAGTGCTGCATTCGGGTTCTGTACAGTCAGGTCAATGGTTGTACCCGGACATGCGGTCACATTGGAAGCCGTTACCGGCGTAGCAGGAACTGGTATAACATTGAGCGATACAGCCACCCGCGCACCTGCATTCGCACAACCATTTGCATTTACGGCCTGCACATAGTAGGTGATATTGCTGGTTACCGCATTTACGACGAATACTGGTCCGGTAGATACCAGCGTACCGCCGGTTGGAGCGTCATAGAACTGATAGGCCAGGTCATTCTGCTGATCCTGTATGAATATGATGGTATTCTGACCTGAACATACATCTATATTGTTGCTTACAACAGCAGGTGTACCTGGTCGTGGCACTACAGTCACTGTAGCCGCCACTCTTGCGCCAGAAGCCCCACAACCGGAAGCTGTATTCACCGCCTCTACATAGTATACGACGGTCGTTGTCAGCTGCGCTGTCGTAAATTCAGGACCGGAGAATACCGGTGTGCCGCCTGTAGCCGCAGTATACCAGTTATAGGTAATACCTGTGGTCTGGGAAGTTACGCGCAGGGTAGCAGCCGCACCTGTACATACTGAAACATTTGCAGATTCCAGGGTCGGTGTTGGCGCAGGATCACTTACCACTACACTCACTCTTGCTCTTACCGCGCTGCTACAGTTACCGCTGGTAGCTTCCACATAGTAATCAGTATCTGTATTGATAACAGGCGTTGTAAATGTTGCGCCTGTGCCTACTGCTGTACCACCGGTAGCGGTAGTATACCAGCGATAGATAAAGCTGTTATTCGGACTTTGTACAGCCAGTGCCGCTGTTGCGCCACGGCAGATATTTACCGCTGTGCTGGCCACTGTTGGCGTGCCCGGAGCTGGTGTTACCACCACGCTTGCTTTTGCACGGGCGCCTGTACTGATACAGCCATTGCTGTTCACCGCCTGTACATAGTAATCTGCACTGGCGCTTGCAGCTCTTACCACAAAGGTCGGACCGGTAGCTACCAGTGTACCGCCAGTAGCGGCGTCATACCACTGATAGGTCAGGGTAGCCTGTGGATTCAGAATTGCAAGGGTTGCATCCTGACCGGCACAAACCTGTACACTTGCCGTCTGCAATACAGGTGTACCCGGATTCAGGGCGACACTTGCAGTAGCAGCGACTCTCGCACTGGCTGAACCACATTGTGATGCATTATTGATCGCTTCCACATAGTAAACTGTGGTCGCTGTCAGCGCACCTGTAGTAAAGGTAGCACCTGTTGATACCGGCGTACCGCCAGTCAGGGCTGTATACCATCTGTAGGTCACACCTGCTGCCGGCGCTACCACTCTGAAGGTAGCAGTACCACCAGAACAGATATCGACATTCTGCGCTTCCAGTACCGGCGTTGGAGCAGCTGCACCTACGCTTACGGTTGCTCTTACTCTTGAAGAAAGTATACAGGAACCATTGCCTGTTTCTACATAGAATGCAGTATCTGCATTCAGTGCATTGGTTACATATGTTGTACCTGTAAAGAGGAGCGTACCACCTGTTGGTGCACTGTACCAGCGGGTCTGAATATTCTGACCTGTTACAGTGGCTGTCAGGGTAGCCTGCTGACCAGCGCAGATAGTTACGTTGTTGACAGTCGGCGTTACCAGACCAGGCACCACACTTACAGTGACAGATACCCTGTTCGGATTCGCGCAATTATTGCTGGTACGTACACTCTGTACATAATAGGTTGCAGTAGCTGTCAGCTGTGGCGTAGTGAAGCTTCCGCCGTCGCCTACTTTCGTACCACCTACCGGCTGTGTATACCATTCCAGTGATGAAACGGCACTACCAGTTGCTGTCAGTGTTGCTGTATTACCGCTACAGATCGTAACGTTACGCACAGCAACAGCAGGAGCAGATACCTGTCTTGTAGCGTAGTAAACATTGGCTTTCACCAGTGCGGCAATGATACCTGCTCTCAGGCGCACCTGAACACGGTCATAAGCACCACCCGGTGCAAATGCTACCGTGAATTTGCTGGAGCCTGTCAGCAGACGTACGCTTACGCTGCTGTTGTTCAGCAATACAGCATCATTGTTTGGATTAGCTCCATTGAAGCTGGATACTTCCAGAGAACTCAGCAGACCTGCATCCACTACCTGAGCAGGCAGTTCCAGGACGATGCGTACGCTATCGCCGGCTGCCGCTGCATCCGGGAAGATGAGGCTTTGCTGTACGCTACCGCTGCCGGCAGCCAATGGTACAGAAAGTATCGAGAAGTTATTGATATCAGCATCTGTTGTATTCGCTGCATCCTGTACGGAGCAGAGTACACATACAGCTGTTGTGCTGTTGGTCTGTGCATTTGCGAAATCACACGCTGTATTTGGCGCTACGGTCACGGTCAGCGGCACTGCTGTACGCTGGCTCGGACAGCTGCCTGCGCCAGCCACCGCTTCTACATAATAAGTGATGTTGCTGGTCAGCGCCGGCGTAGTGAATGTCGGACCTGTTGCAACTGAACTACCGCCTGTAGCCACTGTGTACCATGCGTAGGTCACACCTGGTGTTGTGGAACTGGCTGTCAGGGCTGCTGTCTGACCGGATATCACCTGACCATTTGCTGGTACGGTTGTTACGGTCGGAGCGGCAGGCACTGTATTGACAGTAACTGTAGTAGCCGTTCTGGACGCACTTGAACAAGCACCTGTCACTGCCTCTACATAATAGGTAGTAGTAGCTGTCAGTACCGGCGTCTGGAAGGATGCGCCTTCAAATACCAGCGTACCGCCTGTTGCTGTTGTGTACCAGCGGAATATTACACCTGGTGTTGCAGATGTAGCGACCAACTGCGTGCTGTTATTCGCACAGATAGTAGCACTGGTTGGTGTTACCACCGGAACAGCCGGTTGATCGATCACATTGGCTGTTACCCTTGTGCGTGTCGTATTCGCACAACCGGTAGCGTTCGATGCTTCGATATAGTATACAGTCGTCGCTGTCAGCGCCGGTGTAGTGTAAGATGTACCTGTGAAGAAGGCAGTACCACCTGTCAGCGCAGTATACCAGCGATAGGTAATACCTGCAACAGGTTTTACATTGAAGGTAGCGGTGCTGCCACTGCAGATGGTCAGTGCTGTCGTATCCAGTACCGGTGCATCCGGAACAGGATCAACGATAGCCGTTACCGGTACGCGTTGCAGGTTCGGACAGTTCAGACTGGTCTTCACGGCCTCGACATAATAAGTAGTGTTTGCAGTCAGCGCAGGTGTCTGATAAGCAGTACCGGTAAAGATCGAAGTACCTCCTGTAGCGGTAGTGTACCAGCGGAAGGATACATTCGCCGGACCACTTGCGGTCAGGTTTGCACGGTTGCCTGCGCAGATCGTATCTCCCTGTACCACAGGCAGACCTACCACACGGCTTGCGAAGTTTACGCTTACAGCACTCAGGGCTGTCGCTACACCTGAATTCAGGCGCACCACGATCCTGTCAAACAGCGCTTTCGGTTTGAAGCCTACCAGTGCCTGCTGACTGCCACCCAACAGGGCAACTTTCACCAGCGGACTATTCAGCGCCACAAAGTCATTATTGGAAGTAGCTCCATTATAAGAGCCTATTTCAACTGTAGAAAGCAGCCCAATGTCAGCCAGGGAACCATCGAAGGACAGACCAATTACAGTACTGTCATTCAGTTCACTGATCTGCGGGAATACCAGCGATTGCTGTACATAACCGTTCAGCAGTCCCAGTACCACATGGAGCGTAGATTTAGTAGCGGTGCTGTTATCCACTGCCAGGGCAGGATTTTCAACAAAGCAGCCTACACATACGCCGTTGGAAGTATGTTGCTCGCTGGTAGCTGCATCACAAGGAATATCATTACCACCCGGTACTACCGTAGCGGTTACAGATACTCTCGGACCACTGATACAACCACTTGTATTCACTGCCACAACAGAGAAGGTAGTGGTAGCCGTCAGCGGACCTGTATTGAACACGGCGCCGGTATAAATAGAATCACCGGCAGCGTTGTACCATTTATAGATCACATTTGTACCGGTAGCGAATGCTGTAAAGATAGCACCCTGACCAACGCTCACTGTTGTACTCAGAGGCGTAACTGTAAGGTTAACCGGAGCAGGGCTCACGGTAACCGGTACCCTTGTTCTGGTAACGCTCTTACAACCATTGTTGTCAGCTTCTACATAGAACGCAGTATCAGCTGTCAGTGCATTGGTCGTATAATTTGCAGTAGATGACAGTAATGTACCACCAGTTGGTGCTGTGTACCAACGGAAGGTTGCGCCAGCAGGAGCTGTTGCCAGCAGAGATGCAGGACTACCGGTACAAACCGATCTGCCGGCAGCTGTCGGAGCAGCAGGCGCCGCGCCTACATTTACTCTTACTGGTACCCTGGTCGGATTAGCACAACCGAAACGGCCTGCTTCTACATAATAGGTAGCAGATGCCGTCAATGCACCAGTTGTATAGGTAGGTCCTGTCTGGACCGCCGTACCGCCAACAGCGGTAGTGTACCAGGCAAGGTCAGCACCATTCGCAGTAGTTGCATTCAGCGTTGCTGTACCACCACTACAAACGTCCACACTTGCAACTGTTACCACCGGACGAGGCGTCACCACTGCTGCGAAGTAAACCTTCACGCTTGTCAGCGCCGCCAGCACACCATTGATGCTGACCATAACGCCATTGAAGGCTTTGGATACAGGCAGTGTTACACGGAACTTGTTACCGGTATTCAGCAGGGTAAGATGAACGTTCGTATTATTCAGGAAAACAGCATCTGCATTTGGCGTGCTGCCATTATAAGTTTCCAGTCTGATACCACCCAGTAATGCAGCATCTGCCAGCTGACCCGGAATTTCCAGGTCAAGGGTCACACTGTCACCGGCAGGGTAGGAGTTGTCAAACTGTAACAGCTGACCAACATAACCTAATGCGCTGACAGTAGCGGTGATCGTAGAAGCAGAGTTGGAATTCTCATCCACGGCCAGCGCAGGATCAGCTACAGAACACAGCAGACATACGCCGGAGATCACAGGGCTCACCTGTTGTTTCGCATAGCTACATGGGGTAGGCTCTGTTGGCAGATTGATATCTACCTGTACTCTTGTACGGGCAGAGCTGGTACAGTTATTAGAAGGGTCTCTCACCTCTACATAGTATACTGCAGCTGCAGAAAGCGCCGGAGTAGTAAAGGTGGATGAATTGCTTCGTACCACATTACCGCCAGCAGGCGCGTCATACCAGTTGTACTGATAAGCCGGATTCGGGCTGGTAACAGTGAAGGTCGCTGTCTGACCAGCATTGATGGTCCTCACCGTTGGTGAAACCAGTGGCTGCGGCAGACCAACGATCACATATACAGGTTTTCTTACAGGATTCACACATCCTGCAGAAGAAATTGACTCAACATAATAGATCGCGTTGGTCAAATCGCTTACCTGGAAGGTTGCGCCAGTGCCGAGCACTGTGCCGCCTGCAGGCTGATTATACCAACGGAAGGTAGTACCCGGGCCAGTAGCACGCAGCGTACCGGTAGTGCCCTGACAGATGTAAACCGTGTCTTTCTCAACAGTCGGCGTACCTGCGTAAATCTGTGCAGAATAAACTTTCAGCGCAGTCAGTGCTGTAGCCAGTCCGTTGAGTTTAATATTCACCCTGTCAAATGCGGCTCCCGGAGCGAAAGAGTAGATCAGGTCCCTGTTACCGTTCAACAGCTGCAGATTCAGCGTAGCCGGATTCAGGGTCACCTCATCAGCATTTAATGTACCTCCATTGGAAGAAGATATCTGGATACCCGCTAATACGCCCAGGTCAGTCAGGCCGGTACTGAAACCAAGTTTGATACGGATGCTGTCGCCTTTCACGCCCGGAGCCGGGAAGATCAGGGACTGCTGGATATTGGCTCCTACACCCAGGATGGTGTGGATAATAGAAGCTGTCTGAGAACTGTTATCTACCGCAGAATCCTGCTTCTCTACGTAACAACCCACACAGATACCACTTGTGATACTCTGCTGGCTGGTTGCTCCACCACAATCAATATCACCAGGATTGGCCGGTCCGCCATCACCATTCAGGGTAATGGATACCGGTGTACGTAAACTGCGACAGTTCGCATTACCCTGTGCTACTGCTTCCGCATAGTAGGTTACATTACCTGTAACCGGCGGAACGGTGAACTGGGTGCCTATAAATACAGCTGTGCCACCTGTTGGTGTGCTGTACCAGTTATATTGATAGGTAGGATTCGGAGAAACGATATTGAAGGTCGGGGTTGTGCCTTCTTCCACGGAAGCAGAAGACGGTGTAACAGTTACACCCGGCAGACCGGTTTTGATCTGAACAGGCGTACGTCTTTCGCTACCGCAACTGTCAGCGCCGGCCGCTTCTACAAAGTAAGTAGTGTCTTTGGTGATAGCAGGCGTCACGAAAGTTGCGCCATAACCAACCGGAGAACCGCCTGTATAAGCTGTATACCAGCGATAGGTATATCCTGTAGGAGCGATAGCGGTCAAGGTAGCCGGACTACCGGTACATACATAGGCAGTCGCCACAGCTGGTTGCACGATCGGCGTTACTACCTGGGCATAATAAAGGTTCAGTGAAGTCAGTGCGCCCACTACCGCATTCACCCTTATTTCAATTCTGTCAAAGTCTTTATTAGCTACAAAAGTGTAGGCATTCTGCTGTACGCCGTTGAGCAGACGGATCGTCAGCAGTGAACTGGGAATACCTGCCATGTCCGCATCTGCAGGTCTTGCGCCATTACCCAGGCCTACCCCGATACCGCTGATCAGACCGAGATCCAACAGACCGGTGGTAGTGCCAAGACCGATACGTACAGAGTCGCCGGCTTTTCCTTTGAAAGGGAATACTACATCCTGGTAAGCATAGCCCAGTGCACCAACACCCAGGCGGATGGTAGATGCGGTAGCGGTACTATTATCTACCGCCTGCGCGGCATTTTGTGTACCACACAGCAGACAGGCTAAACCACCTGTACCACTGCTTTGGGTTGTTGCGCCACTACAGCTCAGCGGACCGTTACCGGTAGCGCCATTCACGTCCGCTTCCACAGCGGTCCTTGTAATACTGATCAGACCATCAGTAGGAGATACGGCTTCTACATAATAGGTCTTGTCCTGGAACAGGGGAGGCGTGGTCAGACTATTGCCGGTATGAATAGGAGAGCCTCCTTCTTTGGTTTCATACCAGTTGAAGATCACCCCGGGGATGCTGGGGAGAGCAGCATTCAGTGTAGCGGTCTGTCCTGCGGTAATTGTTGCAGGACTAGGAGTTACCGTTACCGGCGTCATGGCAATTGCCTCATAGATATACAGGCTATTGTCAACCGCCAGCAGACTGCTGATATCTACCTGTGCCGCGTCAAACGTCTTAGACACCGGTATCGCTACACGGAATTTACTGATACCTGCTGTTGTTTGCAGGAGATTTACCTTTAAGAGCGGGTTGTTCAATGTCTGCGGATCATTATTGCCGACATTGTTCAGGGAAGTAGTTATACGAATACTACCCAGCAGGGAAGCATCCGCCAGGAAACCAGGTTTGCTGCCAAGTATCAGAATGATGCTATCACCACTATGATAGATACCCGGGAAATTGATTTTCTGTCCTACAGTAGAGGCAATACCCAGTGGTAATGACAGTCTGGATGCTGTTGTGGAATCGCCATCAGCAGCAAATGCAGGATCAGTAATGGTACAGAGTGCACAGGCTACACCACCGGTGATAGGGCCCGTCTGACCAGTACCATATGTCCACAGCGGACCAGTGCCACCACCGATCGTTACCGGAACAGCTGTCCTTACCAGGCTGGCTGTACCCGCAGGGTCTTCCGCTTCAACATAGTACGTTGTGTTGCGGATCAGCGCAGGCGTTGTGAAAGCACCGGAACCGGTGAATACAGGGGAGCCACCGGTAGGGGTGGTATACCAGTTATAAGTAGGATTGGTGATCCGGATGGAAGGCGTTAAGGTAACACCGGTATTGTAAGGCGTTTTTGCCGGATTAGGCAATACCGATACCGGGATCATAGCGGCTACTTCATATAATTTCAGTGCGCCGGATACGCCAACCAGTCCGCCGAAATCCACCTGTACCCCATCAAAGGTTTTGGTGGCCGGGATGGTTACGCGGAATTTGCGGGCATTGTTCAGACCAGCGCCCAGCAACTGAAGTTTTACAGTAGGTGCATCCAGTGTCACGGCGTCATTGTTGGAGACCGCCGGACCTGCGATGCTATTATTGAAGGTAGTAACTCTTACTTTGGGCAGTACAACAGCTGCCAGGTTCTCAGTAGGCGCTTCCAGGAACAGGACAATACTATCGAGCGCCTGGTATACACCTGGTAATTTAACCAGCTGACCTACATAAGCTGCCAGTCCTAACGGAACGGTAAGGGAGGATGCAGTTGTAGTATCGCCATCAGCTGCTGCTTCCGGAGTGCTGATCGCGCAGGCAGCACAGGCGACGCCGCTGGTGAAAGGACCATCCTCTTCCTGACCATAGCTCCAGATCGTACCAGGACCACCTGCTACTTTTACTGTTACAGGCGTACGCACATAGCTGCTCAGATTATCTGCAGCGCTAAATGCTTCCGCATAGTAGGTAGTGGTACGGTTTAGCAGGGGAGTAGGGAAACTGTTGCCGGTTGCAACAGGAGTACCGCCCGTAGGCGTAGTGTACCATCTGTATACAGGACTTGCAATACGGCCATCCGTAGTCGCAGAGAGGGTTACGCTGCTACCCGCCGTAATCAGTGGAGCCGCAGGGCTTACTTTTACAGGTATGGTAGCTGCCGCCTCATAAATACGTAAAGAACCAAACGCACTGAATGCGGTGGTCAGACTTACCTGAGCGGCATCAAAATCTTTGGTGACAGGGATTGTCAGGCGCACTTTAGGCGAAGTACCGAGTCCGAGACCCAGTACATTGACGCCAACCGTAGTGGCGCCCAGATTGATCACGTCATTATTGGCAACATCATTATTAAATGTCTGTATCTGAATAGCAGACAATGCACCGAGCGAAACGATCTGACCCGGGATATCTACATCCAGTACAATAACGTCACCGGCTTTATAATCGCCGGGGAATTTCAGGAGTTGTCCGACAGCCGTCAGCGCACCTACCGGCAGTTGCAGCATAGAAGCGGTAGTAGTATCTGCATCGACTGCTGCGGCAGGATTATCTACATAACAGAGCGCACAGGCAACGCCACCGGTTACGGGGCTTACCTGCTGATCAGCATACGTCCAGATAGGCCCCACACCGCCGCTCACGCGTACTGTAACAGGTGTACGTACCGGACTTACCAGACCATCCAGTGGATTGGTAGCAGCCACATAATAGGTAGTACTGCGTTTCAGCGGAGGCGTCGTAAAGCCGGCGCCATTAAACACGGCAGGACCACCTTCGGGGGTGGTATACCATGAATAGGTCGCGTTGGGAATTCTGATAGCAGGAGAGAAGGTAACAGTACCTCCGGAATTGATTGCCGGATTGGCGGGGCTTACTGTTACAGGTATAAATGCTGCGGCTTCATATACACGAAGGGAAGTAAAGGTGCTTACCAGTGTTGATAAGCTGATCTGTACTTCATCAAAAGCATGCGTAATGGGAGCCGTTACCCTGAATTTAGGCGTAGAACCAAGCCCGAGCCCCAGCAGATCGAGACGGATCTGGGAGCTATTCAGCGGCGTAGCATCATTATTGGAAATGCCTCCATTAAAGGAGGTCACTGTAAGTGCGGAGAGTAGCTGCTGGGAGTAGATCTGGTCAGGTATTTCCAGGTCAAAGGCTACCTGGTCACCCACCTGATAACTGCCATTGAATTTTAGTTTTAATCCAACCCCTCCGGCAGCGCCTACCGGCAGTACAAGTGTAGCTGCGGTATTGGGATTGGCATCAATAGCATTGGCGCCATCGTCAACACGGCAGAGCGCACAGGCAAGGCCGAAGGTGACAAAGGACTGGCTGCCGGCGTAGCTCCATAGTGGCCCATCGGCAGCACCGGCATTACGCCAGGCATTTGGTAATAATGGTGCATAGGGGTGATGCAATAGGTAATTGTCCAACCTGGAGATTGCGCCGTCTTTCACAACGGCTTTAGTTACGGGGAGCTTCTTATAGGAAGCCTTACCCACCGGTAACCCAACCAGCCAGACCAGGCAAAAGAAAATAAGAATAAAAGCTCTTAACGGGCTTTTAGGAGTAGCTTTGAAATGCATAGCAATCAATTGGTTCGGGTTATAAAGCGTGTATGTTTTTCACGGTTTGAAATACAGTTTCTCGTACCACGGATTCTGGTCTTGAACTCTTTATAAGGCAGGCTATGAAACTTGGGGATAAGGATAAGGGAGCTACCAAGGCTGATTTAACAAATACATGAAACACGTAGGTGGTCCTTATACAGTTGTTTTTGTTAAAAAAATGTAAAACAACAAAGCGAAAGTATGTAGGGGCTACGATTAAAAGGAGGTTCTTTTTATTCAGTATAGAAAATACCGTTCATTTCGTTCATTTATTGGTTTATGAACGTTCATTTTCATTCAAAAGCTCTCAGTAATGAAAAATATTACTATAATAAGGGGATTATCAGTCAGGGAAGGGGTTCATTATCAAACGATAGATCATGCAGAAAATTGCCTTGTTATGACTACTCATTATTTATAGCGGGGTAGTCCTTTCTATTAGGGAAGCCTAAATAGATAAGCAGTACTAATCAAACGAAAAAAATATTCCTGTCTGAGAATATAGCCTTTCACTTTGGTGAGCCGTGCCAGAAATTATTAATTTTCAGTTAGTTAATTAACTATCAACCGATATTATATTCTGTTCATTATAATCTGTCTTGTTCATTTCATCCATTTTTTACATAAATAAATCTGAACTAAAAATGGATACGTATGTTTACTTTCGAGAACCGAAATCCATTTACTCAAAATCCATTTTCTTGTCCCCATATGATAGATCTCTCCTATGACTTTATCATAACTCTGCAAAATGAAGTATCAAGAAAGTTCGGCGCTGACACGATTACGCCCAGCGATTGCAAAAGACTCTCTGATCTCATTAGGGATGAAACTACCAAGGCTGTCAGCGAGACCACTCTAAAAAGAGTATTCGGTTTTGCCACGACCAAGCATAGTTTTTCACGTTATACGCTAAATACCTTAGCGCAATATTGTAATTACCGCGACTGGGACGATTTCCAGGCACAACACTATGTACAGACCGACGGTAATGAACTGAACGATAGCAAATGGCTGGACCTTAAGAATAAGGCAGTCACCATCTCCCACTATACGATCCTGACGCTGAAAAACAGATCAGGTATTCCTTTTGCCTTAACGGTACCAAGGCCTTCCTGCTTTGCACACATTGAACGTTTCCTGGAAAGCGACTATGCTGCTACAGCACTGATCGCCCCTTCTGGTTGGGGTAAGTCCGTTACCCTCGTACACATGGCGGAACACTTCTGGTTCAGTAAAGACGCCAAGTATAAAAAAGATATCTGCTGGTTCATTCATGCACACGCCGCCGGTAGTCTCCTGCTAAGAGGGTTCTCACTGGCCACCTGGCTGGATAATCAACTGAACCTTGGTACAGGAGAGAACTTCCGCGAATATTTCGCCAGTCATTTTGATAAAATACGGGGAAGGCTGATCTTAATTATTGACGGCTTTGACGAGATCGCAGTAGCCGGTGACAAACTGAAACTACTATATACCAAACTGGAAGAATTCGTTTATTCAAACGATCTGTTCCCCTGGGTAAAAGTGATCCTGTCCATCCGTAGCAGTACCTGGTCCGACATCTTCCAACATTCACTACAATATCCGGCCTTCCGCAGATACTGGTACCTCGGTCCCGAAATGGATGAAGAAACCAGTATCAATGTCCCCTATCTGACGGAACAGGAAGTTAAGTCCGTATTATATAATCACCGTATTGACCCGGCTACCGTACGGACCTTTAGTGAGGGATTCCTGCAAAAACTACGGTATCCTTATTATCTGCAGCTGTTCTGCCAGTTAAATACCGGGCCCGGACAAACGTTTATTAATGAACATCTCAGTCTTTTTGAGATGATCTCCAAGTTTGTGCAGATCAAGGTATTCAATTCCCCCACTAATACTTTCAAGGTCAAGATCATAGAAAAACTTTTGTGGTTGCTCGACCTGGGTAAAGCGGGACAGTACACGGATAAAAATCTGCTGCTCAACAAAAACGCCGACCTGTTCCCCGCCTATAAGGAATTGCTCGCCGATAATATACTGGTAGAAGAGAACCTGAGCCAGGAAGTCATGTTCCTGGTAAAAGTGCGGTTTGCCCACCAGTTCCTGCTGGAATATTTTGCCGCGATGCATTATATCAAACACGCCAATGACGTAATCGATGATAATATGCTGCAAAAGATCACCAAACAACTGCCTGCTTCCTCTTATAGGGTAGGGGTGTTCAAATGGATCGTACGGTATGCTATTAATAATGCACAGCTGGAAGGTATTCACAAAATATTCTATCTGCCGCTGAACACGATGGAAAAGTCTTACCTGCTGGAATATCTGGCCGTACACTATCAGCATGAAGGAGAAAAACAGATGCAGCTCAGCGCCGTATTTCCACAAGGATACTTCCGCAAAAATCCGTTGAGCCGTATTATTAATGATAACTTCCTGCACTTTGGAAAAAAACGGGTATTGACCGCCCTGCTCGATCTTTCGGAAGTAGCAGAAGACAAACTGAAGATCCGTAGTATGCTCTTCACCATGTCCATGCTCCAGCTGGACGCAGAACATTGTGAGATGGAGCTGAACAGTATCAAAAAACTGATCCCCCGCGATACAATAGATGATGAAATATGGGTATCTCCCTACGACCTCTATCTCTTCATCTACGAATACATGAAATTCGGTATCCTCAACGAGAGCATTAAAGACAAAATATATAACTATCCACGCTACCTGACCGGTAGTACGCGTCATGCACCGACGGTCGCACAGGAGATGGTATTCCGGATGAGCGGTCTGGCCTTCGCCATGCTGACCGATTACTCCCATATGTTCAATTATACCAAAAGAATATTTGAATGTTATCCATCGCTGGTGCACCAACGCACGAATCCGTTAAGATTGTCATTATTATGCTGGCAGGCATATGCGCAACTGGGACTCGACAACCTCCCTATGGCCAGCAAGATCTGTCAGCATACCGATAAACTGATACGCAACTATTCCTTTGATTTTACCAACGGACGCCATATAGAAGTATTACAGAAACTGATCATGGCAGAAGTTTATTATGAGGAAAATGAACTGAACAGGGCCATTCGTACAGCAGAAACTGCTATTGAAATTTCACAAAAAATGGATTTCAAACTGTTACTGCTGACCGGCTACAAACTGCTCAGTAAAATGTATCCGCAGGCACGTTTTGAAAAACAATATAATCAGGCGCAACAACAAATGACGCTGATCAATAAAAGCACCTCATTTAAGCACTTCGACAGGATACTGGCAGCTGCCTCAAAATCTAACTAGCTAAATATCAATATATTAAAAGTAAAAATTCAGAGAAAATAAGACCATTTCCGATCGTATTTGCAAATTTTTAGAAGTCTTCTGGCATAATTTTGCGTTATTGCATACCATAATGGCTATTGATGAAAGCAAATACACTACATTCCAACGATTTCTGCTCAATTTACTGAGCCTGCTTACTATTATACCATTAGCTCCATATCTGAACCGATTTATTCCACCGCTGGTCATAAACGGCTGGCACATGGATATGGTCGTCGCAGTATTGATCACCGTTCTCTTTGCGCGTCTGCTGATCTGGCTATTCCGACCATTGATCATTCCGGCTTTTTTCCTGGTATGCACTATCTTTTGCATCAACTATTTCAATGACAATTATTCGTTCAACAATGTATTGAATGATTATAAGGGGATGGTACAGGGGAACTGGGGCGCTAAGAATAACAAACAATTTGACATCCTCAGCCTTTACCCGAGAAGGGTAGAAACCTACCGGGATAAAACCGTGCGCGGTATCCGGGATAAGGTGAACTATAAAGATTCTCTCGTTAGAAACTTCTCCGTGGCACATTCACTGGAAGATTTTGATGAATACTTTCCCAAGTATGGAAAAATCTCCCGCTACCTGGCATTGTTCCATTATCTGAACCGCCATTTCAAATATGTGCCGGACACTCACCGTGACGAATACTTTGCAACCCCCATGGAAACCATCCAGAACGGACTGGGAGGGGATTGTGATGACCATTCGATCCTTATGGCATCCTGCCTGCAGTCCATCGGTGCCCGCTGCCGTATCGTACTGATACAGGGACATGCTTATCCTGAGCTTTATTGCGGCAGCAAAGATGAGTTTGAGATTATAAAACAGGCAATTGTTACGTTATTTCCCAATCCGCCGATAAAAGAGATCCATTACCACGAAATGAAAGGCGAATATTGGATAAACCTTGACTACACGGCACGCCACCCCGGTGGTAAGTACATGAACGACAAGGTTTATGCATTGATTGAATTATGACACTAGAACGAATTTGCCATGAGCCAAATCAAAACAATCAGACGTTATCACTCATTTTTCAGGTTTAAACGGGATTTTGAACGTTACAGCTTAAGGAAAGTAAGGAGTTACGAAATTATTATTCACTGGCTGCACAAAGTTTTAAGCAGAAGCCAGTTCCTGATCCTCTCAGGTATTCTTGTAGGGCTGGTCGCCGGTATGGCTGGCGTCATCCTTAAAGTACTGGTACACTATATCCACTATTTTATCACTTATAGGGTGCATTTCAGCACGCAGGTCATCTTTTATGCACTATTTCCGTTTCTGGGGATTCTGCTGACGACCATATTGGTGCTATGGGTATTTAAAGGGCAATCCAGGAAAGGGATCGGGCTTATTCTCCATGAAATAGCGCAGAACTCCAGTAAAATCCCGTCTGTAAAAATGTATTCTCAGATCCTGCAAAGCGCCATTACCGTTGGTCTGGGCGGTTCTGCCGGATTGGAGAGCCCTATTGCGGTAACCGGTGCAGCCATCGGTAGTAATTATGCATCGAACTATAATCTTGGATATAAGGAAAGAACGCTGTTATTAGCTGCCGGCGCCACCGCTGGTATAGCGGCATCTTTTAACGCACCGATAGCAGGAGTAATGTTCGCATTTGAAATATTGCTCACCGGCGTTGTATTTTCAGATTTCATTCCATTGATACTGGCTGCGATATGTGGTAGTTTATTGTCTAAAATCATCCTTCAGGAAGAGGTGTTATTTCACTTTGAAACAAGACAGCCTTTCAACTATCATAATGTTCCATTTTATATTGCGTTAGGTTTATTATCTGCATTATATGCCCGTTACTACATTGTGATATCGCAGCGTATCGAACATTTTATGGCTAAGCTGAAATGGCCGGCGCTTAGGAAAGCTATACTGGGAGGGCTGATCGTATCCCTGTTATGCGTACTGATGCCACCGCTATTTGGAGAAGGTTATTCCAGCCTGAAATTACTCACGGGAGGTTTCTCAGATGAGATCATTCAAAACAGTTTCTTCCGGTATCTTCCTGAAAAGAGCTGGATATTGCTGGCATTCACAGGCTTCACTTGTCTGCTGAAAGTATTTGCCACCAGCTTTACCATACAGGGGGGAGGAAATGGTGGTAACTTTGCCCCGTCCCTGTTTGCAGGTGGTTTCCTGGGCTATTTCTTTGCGCTCTTATGTACTAATTTCGGATTTCAGGATGTCCCTTTTGCCAACCTGGTCCTTGTAGGAATGGCAGGTGTAATGAGCGGTGTGATGTATGCCCCCCTCACAGCTATTTTCCTCATCGCAGAATCCAGTTTCGGATATGATCTGTTCATTCCGCTAATGATCGTGGCTACCATATCTTTTGTAGTGGCCAAATGGTTCTCTGCGATTTCACCTGAACTGAAGCATCTGGCAGAAGAAGGAAAGATCTTTACCAAAGCACATGATAAAAATATACTTTCTCTCTTAAAACTGGAGACGCTGATAGAAAAAGATGTCCAGACCATTGCACCTGATCAAAAACTACGGGACCTCATTGAACTGATCAAGGAAGGACACCGCAATATGATCGGTGTTGTAAATGCAGCAGGAGGACTGGATGGCATCATCACACTGGATGATATCCGTCCGATCATGTTCAATGCATCACTGTATGATATTACTACAGTCAGTCAGTTTATGAAGCCACCACCGGTGACGGTCCAGTTACAGGATAATGTTGCCGATGTAATTAATAAATTTGAAGAAGTACATACATGGAACCTGCCGGTACTGGATGACAATAAACTGGTAGGCTTTGTTTCAAAATCGGGAATCCTTAACCAGTACAGACTATTATTGCAGGAATACTCCTGATCGGTTAGTCCGCAAAACCAACGATACTTAATCTGATCTATGGCCAAAATTCTGATCTTATTTGCACATCCTGCATTCGAGAAGTCAAGGGTACATGCACAACTCGTGCGTGGTATCCGGGGTATGCAGGGGATTACGTTGCATGATCTTTACGAAATATATCCGGACCTCAATATAGATGTAAGACACGAGCAATCGCTGCTCTTACAGCATGATATCATATTGTTTCAACACCCGTTTTACTGGTACAGCGCTCCGGCGATGATCAAGCAATGGATGGACCTTGTGCTGGAACATGGCTGGGCTTATGGCCATACAGGAAATGCATTGAGAGGTAAGATAGCAGGGAACGTTGTTTCTGCTGGTTCTCAGGAAGCGGCCTACCATAAGGAAGGCTGGCACAGACATTCGGTGAATGATTTTCTGTTGCCATTCAGACAGACGGCTGCGCTCTGCAACATGCAATACCTTGACCCTTTTGTGGTCTATGGCACACATAAGTTAAGCCATCAGGAGATCAGCGAGGCCGCTATCAGTTACAGACAAGTGCTGGAAAATTTACGGGACGGACAATTAAAACTTCAATGACATGGAGCATTCTTACTTCTTTATAGCAATGATCTATCTGGCAGCAGCGGTGATCTTCATTCCCATTGCCAGAAAACTGGGCTTAGGTTCTGTATTGGGCTATCTGCTGGCAGGCATCGTGATCGGGCCTTCGCTGATGGGTTTCATTGGCCAGGAAGGACAGGACATTATGCATTTCGCGGAGTTTGGTGTGGTAATGATGCTCTTTCTGATAGGTATCGAACTGGAACCAGCCTTATTGTGGAACATGCGTGCGCCGATACTGGGATTGGGTGGTTTGCAGGTACTGATCACAACAGCGATCGTTACCGGCCTGGCGCTATTGCTCGGACAACCTTTAAATGCGTCACTGGCGTTAGGTATGACCCTGTCCTTATCGTCCACGGCCATCGTATTACAAAGTCTGAAAGAGAAGGGACAACTTTCCTCAGCTGCAGGACAAAGCGCCTTTTCCGTACTGTTGTTCCAGGATATCGCGGTGATCCCGATGCTGGCGATCTTCCCTTTACTGGCAGGTGCAGACACCGGGAATACCACCGCACATGAGCAGACACTCAGGGATAATCTGCCTGCCTGGGCACAAACGCTGATGGTATTAGGCGCAGTAACGGTGATCGTGGTAGCAGGAAGATACCTGGTAAGACCCTTGCTAAGGGTAGTGGCCAGGGCGCGTGTAAGAGAGCTGTTTACGGCTTTTGCCTTATTGCTGGTGGTATCCATATCGGTACTAATGAGTATTGTCGGACTTAGTCCCGCTTTAGGCGCCTTCCTGGGAGGGATCGTACTGGCCAACAGTGAATACCGTCATGAACTGGAAAGCGATATAGAACCATTCAAAGGACTGCTGTTAGGACTGTTTTTTATGGCCGTAGGCGCTTCCATTGACTTCAGGCTGGTACTTTCTATGCCCTGGGTAATATTGGGCCTTGTAGCGGCGCTAATGCTGGTTAAAGCACTAACACTATTTATACTGGGTAAGACCTTCCGTATCAGTATCGAGCAGAATCTATTATTTGCGATGGCGCTTTCTCAGGTGGGAGAGTTCGCATTCGTCCTCTTATCCTTTACACAACAGAACAATATTCTTTCTCCGCAGACAGTCAGTATTATGACAGCTGTCGTGGCCTTAAGTATGGCGCTTACGCCTTTACTGTTACTGCTGCATGAACGTATTATCCAGCCACGATTTAATAAAACAGCTACCGACAATACGCGCGAAGCGGATGAGATACAGGAAAAACATCCGGTGATCATTGCCGGCTTTGGCCGTTTTGGCAATATCGTAGGTCGTTTCTTGCGCGTTAACGGCATACAGGCAACTATTCTTGACCTCGATTCAGACAGGGTGGACGCACTGCACAATCTGGGTATCAAAGTATATTACGGCGACGCATCCAGGCATGACCTGCTGGCCTCCGCGGGAGCGGCAGATGCAAAGGTGATCATTATTGCGATGGATACAGTTGAGCAGACGCTGGAGGTAGTGAAAGTGGTAAGAAAACACTTCCCGCATCTCCAGATGCTGGTAAAAGCGGAGAGTATCCCCGATACCTACGAACTGATGGACCTGGGGGTACTGCACATCTATCGTGAAACACTGGACACTTCACTCCGTATGGGCGCAGACGCACTCCAGATGCTGGGCGTCAGGGCGTATCAGGCACAACGTAATGTGAGCACGTTCAGGAAACAGGACGAAAAAGCACTGAAGGGGTTATCAGCTATCCGTAATGATAAAAAGCTGTACATCAATACCGTAAAAGAAAGGATCGAAGAACTGGAAAAGCTGATGTCCAACGACAGGGTTACCAGGTGGAACCCGGCTACGCAGGGATGGGATGAACAATCCCTCATTGATGAAGCCAACCAGGATTAAACGTTCAACGCTTCTTCGATACGACGTGCGATCTCCTGCAGCAATTCAGTGTCCACCGGTTTATCAGCATTGACATTAACGTTGCTGATGGCGCGGTACTCACCTTCTTCATCTCTTTCAAATGTAATATCGTGGCCTTCCACGACTACTTTGAAAGAGACCCTGTACTGCTGTATCCATGGATGTATCTCCAGGATATGCGGTTTCCCTTTGAATTCAAATTTGAGTATAAATGGTTCATCCATTCCTTCCATAATTCTTCAGTTAGCACGTAAAGATATACCTATTAAAAGCTTTTATTGCGGATGCGTATTTTCTCTTCTCTGGAAAGCTGATGAATGCCTAACAGGGAAAAATATGCAGCTGCACTGATAATCAGTATATAGCCGATAAAGCCGAGTGTGTGAAATAACCAGAACAGGTTCCAGTCATTAATAATAGCGTACTGTCCTACAACAGCCAGCATTGTTCCGATGATCGCAAATGCGAATGCAATTCTCTTCATAAAGGGTACGTTTTGGGATCCGTTTAAATCTTCTCGAATTAATTGATCGTAATTGTCCGTTTTTTTTCTTTCGGTTATGTCCTATTGTCTAGGGGGCAAACAAAATGCCATGGCGTTAGCGCTGCAAAGTTACTATCGACGCGGGTTTTCACGTAGATATTTTTCCACATTTCCGGGAAGCTTGGAAATGTGAATAACCACGGTTATTTTTTACACTCTGCTATGCCGAATGAAATAGCATCTATCATACTGATAATTCTTACATAACAGCATCATTTGTAAACTTTTTTACTTTATTTTTATCCTAATAAATGATTACACCACTACACAAACGCCCCATAGTCATTGCAATTAAAGCACATATGTTGTGAATAACTATAGGGCAATAAAATGTTATAATCTTGTCTGTTTCATCAAGACGAGCTATACGCCGGTGCATTAAGCACCCGTATGGGATTAATTTGAGGGAAAGAGATACCCGGCGGGCTTTTCCAGGCCCCGGGTCTTTTATTTTTATCAGTCTTATTTTATCACTGACCTATACTGATCTTAATATCAGCATTTTAATCTCTCAATAACAGCGCTACACACACCTAGAAATGAAACCGGCCATTTTCATTTTAGTAATGGCCCTTTTTTTTACAACTCAACTTTACTGTCAGGCGATACAACACCATCTCAACAGCAGTTGGTATCGGGGGTTTATACACATCATTTATTATAAATAAAAAAGCCGGAATAAGATTATTCCGGCTCATTACCTAAACCTACAACTGTTACACTGTTAGTAACATATCTTTAATATCTTTTAGTGCATTGCACTTGGGTCCAGTTTTGCGGCTTTCTTTCCTTTCACCATCATCACAAAAGGCACACAGATCAGGAACAGTACACCGAGGTAGAGGAATACGTCCATGTAAGACATTACGGTGGCCTGCTTGGTCACACTGTACTCCAGTGACTGATAAGCGCTACCCAATGCTCTTCTTGTATCCATACCCTTTGAAGCAAAATTAGCGGTTGCTCCGGCCACTCTCTTCATCACATCCGGGTTATTTGTATCCAATTTGCTCACAAGGTCCATTCTATGCAACTCATTCCGGCGTGATACAAATGTTGTGATCAATGCCACACCAAAAGAACCACCCAACTGTCTCATCATACCCGTAAACGCCGCGCCTTCTCCGATTTCTTTACCTTTCAGCGTAGAGAGGGAAAGCGTTGTGATCGGAATGAACAACATACCCATACCTATACCACGTACGATCAGCATCCAGAAGAAAGCTTCCGAACCGGTATCGGGAGTGATGATCTTGTAACCCCAGAAACAGAAGACAAAGAAGAGGAACATACCTGCTGCCACCAGATACTGCTGCGGTATCCCTTTTTCCAGCATCTTACCAATGATCGGCATCATAAATGCCGTGGTGAGTGCCGCTGGTATCATCAGCATACCTGATTGTGTAGCGGTCCATCCCAGCAAGCTCTGTGTGTACAGCGGGATGATAAATGTTGATCCGTACAATCCGAAACCCATCAGGAAGGAGAGCAGTGTTCCTACCCTCAGGTTACCATTCGACAACACTCTCACGTTCACGATCGGATTTTTATATACCAGCTCTCTCCATATAAAGAAGAAGACGCCCATTACTGCAAGTATTCCCAGTATCAGTATTGTTGTATCATTGAACCAGTCATCTTCCTGTCCGCGTTCCAGTACATATTGAAGGGAACCAACGGCCAGTGCAAGGAATCCGATACCCAGCCAGTCAATTTCGTTCGCTGATTTCTTTTCTCCGTATTTCGGACTTCTTACGAATTGCAGTGTCAGCAGGGTTGCTACTACACCGATAGGAATGTTGATGTAAAAAATGTAGGGCCAGGTATAGTGGTCAACGATATAACCACCTAATGGAGGACCTAATGTTGGTCCGATGATCACACCTAAACCGTAGATCGCCTGTGCCATCCCTCTTTTTTCCGGAGGATAACTTTCGGTGATAATTGTCTGGGAAGTTACCAGCAATGCACCACCGCCAAGACCCTGTATGAAGCGGAACAATACGAGTTCCCACATAGTGGTGGCGTTACCACAGAGGAAAGAGGATATTGTAAATATTACAACTGATACTGCAAAGTAGTTACGACGACCAAACTGTTGGGATAACCAGCTTGTCATTGGTACGATGATAACGTTACCGATCGCATAAGCTGTGATTACCCAGCCGATCTCACTCAGTGTAGCTCCCATGTTACCGCGCATTTCATTCAATGCCACGTTCACGATGGTCGTATCTACGATCTCCAGCAAGGCACAGAGTATGGCAGTTATGGTAATGATCACCCTGCGGGCGCCATACTCTACCAATGATTCTTGTTGTAGTAACACGTTTATTAGTTTTTATATGAAGGTCAGTTACCGAATGTTCCCGCCAGGTGACACGAAACATGCATTAATAGTTTGCCAGTCTGAGAGTAGTTCCAATTTAGTTGCCAACCGTACCACTCCAGCGGGGTCATTCGTAACTGCTATTAGTCAAGATGTACATCCACCAGTACGTTCATACCTGGGCGGAGTTGTTTTATTTCAGCCTGATTCAGGTTATCGAACTCGATCTTCACCGGCAGACGCTGTACCACTTTCACGAAGTTACCAGAAGCGTTGTCCGGAGGCAGCAGTGCAAAACGGGCGCCTGTAGCAGGGGAGAAGGAGGTGATCTTACCTTCCAGAGACTTACCAGGGAATGCGTCAACGTGTACGCTTACTTTCTGGCCAAGTTTCATTTTATCCAGCTGTGTTTCCTTGAAGTTTGCTACTACCCATACATCGTTGGATAATACTACACTGAACAGGGACTGACCAGCCTGTACCAGCTGTCCTGGCTGTACATAGATTTTAGATACCACACCATTTTCAGGCGCCAGGATAACAGCGTAGCTTGCTGTCAGCTTAGCGTTGTCAAGTTCAGCCTGACGTTCTTTGATGATCGCTTTAGCAGCGTTGATCTGTTCAGCAGTTGCATCGCTCTGTGTAGATACGGCGCTTGTCTGACGAGAAGCTACTTTTTTCTGCTCCTGCAGTACGTTCAGCTGACGTTCAGCAGTTTGCTTTGCAGCCAATGCCTGCTCATATTGCTGTTGTGTGATAGAGTGATCTTTAATCAGGTTAGCGTAACGCTCGTAGTCCTGATTTGCACGCCATACATTTACTTTTCCGGCTTCGATCTGTGCATCTACTGCTGAGATATTTGCCTGAGAAGAAGAGATATTGGAACGGGCAGCGTTCGTAGTAGCAACTGCTACCTGTACGTTCACTTCAGCAGCAGCAAGTGCAGCTTCTGCCTGTTGTACTTTGATCTGCAGATCTCTGTCATCCAGCACCACCAGTGTATCGCCCTGCTTTACAACCTGGTTATCTTTTACACGAACTTCTCTTACGTATCCTGTTACACGAGGTATAACAGGGCTCACATTTGCTTCTACCTGTGCGTTGTCGGTTTCTTCATGGTGAAGGGAGTGAATATATTTTGAGATACCGAATGCACCACCACCGATAACAAGGACTGCCAATACGATGATGAAACGATAGTTCCTCTTTTTGGGAGCCTCCTGTACATTATTGGCGCCTTTATTAGTAGCTGTAGCTGATTGCGTTTCCATATAGTATATATATGATTGTTACTTTTTTTTTAAAATCCTGAATTAGATAGATGCTTTATTTGCCTGCTTCTGCTCCTGTCTCTGTTAATACGCCTGCGGTTTCCAGCAGTTTGGTATAAGCTACAACTGCATCAGCTTTTGCAAAGGCGAAGTTCAATTTTGCCTGAACGTTTGCTACGTCCGCTTCGAGCAGGTCGGTAGTTGTTGCGAGATTGTTCTCCTGTTTGTTCTTTACTATCTTATAATTCTCACCTGCCTGGTCGATCGCTTTCTGATATGCCTCGATCTTTTTCTGGTTTACCAGGTATTCCTGGTATGCTCTGTTGATAGACAAGTGGATGTTATCAACCAGCAGTTCTTCGTTCACCTGTACTTCCTGCAGTCTTATTTTTGCTTCTGTTACTTTTGAACCTGACTTCCAGAAAGAGGAAGGAGAGTATTTAACACCGATCCCAACGTTGAGCGCATTTGTTACGGTCAATGCATTCGGTACTGATATTGCAGCGTAACCACCGGTCAGACCAACAGAAGGATAATATTCACCTTTTGCTGCTTTGATACCTGCAGTAGCAGCTTTTTCGCGTGCTGACAGGGAAGCGGCATCCTTACGGTTCTGTAATGCGATCTGTTCCCATTCAGCGGCTGCTTTTGAAGCAACAGGAGCAGACTGATCGAAGGTGTTGTTATCTGCTACCAGTTCTGTTGTTTCAGGCAGACCTAACAGCAGGTCCATTGCTACGTTAGCCAGTTTCAGGTTACTTTCAGCTTCTACCAGGGACACTTCCACATTTGACTGCTGTAACTGTACTTTTAATAAGTCGTTGCGTGCTACCAGACCGTTCTTTTCAAGGTTGGTGAAGTCGGTTACGCGCTGTTGCTGTTGTTTCAGGTTCTCACGTACCAGTTCTACCGCCTGCTGTGATTTATACAGATTGCTGTAAGCATTGATCGTGTTCTGAATAACGGCTTCGCGGTCTTTATCCGCATCGAGTTTTGCGGCTTCGGCCAGGTAACGGGCAGATTCTTTCTGGCTCTGGATGATAAATCCGGAGAAGATAGGAACTGACACGGTTGCCATAGCGTATGCCAGCGAGTTTACTTTTGGAGTAGAACCTCCGCCTGAACCAGTGCTATCACCACCAACTTTGATTTTCAGATCTACATTTGGTTCGTTGATTCTGAGATATGAGCCTGAAACACTAACATCCGGTAACTGTGCATTGTTTGCTGTTTTTACAGATGCAAGTGCTGCGTCGATCCTTGTTTTGCTAAGTTTAAGTTCTTTACTGTTCTGTATACTAAGCGTTATGGCTTCTTTCAAAGACAGGCTCTTCTTGTCCTGCGCCTGACTGGTATAAGGTATAGCCAGTATTACGCAAACTGCCAGAGACCATAAACGCCTGTATGTGCTATTAAGCTTCATGGATTAGAATGGCTTTAAACAAATTTTTCAAATGATTGCTTGTATGAATAATTAAATATTCCTGTAGTTCACTATCTGTCAGATGTTCCAGATTGCTCATGCGCTGAAAATGGTGTCTGGTCGACATAATATGGTTAGTTGTACCAGTAAGTGTTGCGACCATCATCAGAACATCCACCTCTTTATTGAATACCCCCTGTTCCTGACCGGCATTAATAAATGCACCGATCACTTCGTATACTTCCTTTTTACTTTCATGAATCAGATCATTCACGAGCATATCTGCCTGGATCTGTGCCCTCATCATCATGAGGTTAAAGCAGGGATTGCCGATGATCCTGCGCACAAAATTCTCAATTAATGAATCCAGTCTTTCTATATATGTCTTGGAATTATCTTTCAGCGTTTCGTTCAGAATTGCTTTCCAGTTGATGATCCTTTTCAGGAAGATGGATTCAATCAATTTCTCTTTTGAACCGAAGTAGTAAGATATCATTGCGATGTTCACACCTGCCTCATGCGCAATATCCCTCACTGAAGTAGCGTGGAAACCGTGAGAAGCGAATAGCTTCTCGGCTGACTCCAGGATTAATAATTGCTTCGGATTGTATTCCATGTGTAAATCGAATTGTGGGCACAAAGTTAAACAAACATTTAATTTAATCAAACGACCGTTTAAATTTTTGTCAATATTAATACCTTTTTAAGCTGATTTTAAGGTGGAATACAACTTTAAGGTGAGAATAGTATATGAGCATTTCTAACTAAATCATTGATTTCCAACAGTTGGAATTTCAACCACTCAAAAAATGAACGGAACGAACTATTAAAATTAAAATGAACATAATGGACTCAGCAATTGTGATCTTTTCATTTTACTTTTGAACTGTTGAGAGCGGAACTGCTTCCAACTTATTCATTTTGATATGCTATATCTATAAAAAAGATCATCAGAACAATTCTGATCGCAGTTAACCAAACCATTCATCTTTATTATCCTGAACCAACGTTTTATGATCATCAATACTATCATCCATTATTTGTCAGACGGCAGGTCTGCGCTATCCAATTTGTATCTTTTGATATATCCGGATATGATCAGATATCTGTATAATTTCTTGTCCATATCCATTATGTGAAAAACCTGTATCGGTTCAAAAACCAGTCAATCCGGCTTTTAGTACACCTTTTCTTGTTTGCAAAGCAGCATTGGTCATCAATGTTGTAAGCACATCCATTGCTTGTATCTAAAGCGTTATAACTTATTTATAATGCTCTGAGACTGTGTTTTTTCGGTCTTCCGATTACATCCAAGGTTGATAACGTTAAAACCCGGAGCGTTGTCCAGCGCTCTGGTTTTTTATATCTCTTTTGGGGAGTGGCATATTGAGGAATAGTCAGTTATGATTAGTTCTTCGATGTACAACCTTATTACTTCGATATTACGCCGGTATTTCTTCGCTCATGAGCGGACAAATATGGGCCTAATAGCGGCATAATGGCCTGTTAATGCGAACATCAGGAACTGCTGGACGGACAGATCGGGTATAATAACGGTATAGTGGCCTTGTAACTATACTATCCGGAACTGCTGAACGGACAGGACGGGCATTGCAACTCAAAGGAGCGGGAAAGACCATATTACAGGGGCATTTGAGAGGAATCTGACAACCGGATTCCCCGGCCTTGTTCATAGAATAATCATAATCAATTTGAACCACGGGAAACGATAAAAAGGGTCGCCTGAAACAACCTTTTCGACCTGCATGTTGGAATAATCTGCAGCAATTTGAGCAGGAGAGAAGGTAGCAGGAAATTTGAGGTGAATTTAATGTCAGATACCAGGAATGATCCTCAGCAATCGAAGATGAAGGAGAGGGCTATGTAAAGCTCAGCAACTGAGGCGGTAGAGCGGGCTGTGAACGATATAACCGAGGTACATTTTACGCCCGTATCCATGGATTAATCTTATCAATTTGAATAGGAAAGAGTATTATTATATAGTCAAAATATAATTTATTGAGCGCAAACACATTAGTTATGACACAATACAAAGTAGCCTGTTTTGGAGAAGTGCTCTGGGATATTTTGCCGGATAAGGCCCTCCCCGGAGGAGCTCCCATGAATGTGGCCTACCATCTTCAGAAATTGTCTGTTCCCGTAGCCATGATATCGCGTATCGGAGAGGATGACCAGGGCAAATCCCTGTTAGAGATTATGAAACGGTATCAGCTGACAACCGACTTTGTTCAGATAGACCCTGTACACGAAACGGGTAAAGTATATGCACGGCCTTCTCCGGATAACCCGCTGGAAATGAAATATGAGATCGTCCAGCCAGTGGCCTGGGATTATATTGCGTTTACTCCTGCATTGAAAGACCTCGCACAACAGACAGATAATACCTTCCTGGTATTCGGTAGTCTCGCGGCAAGAAACGCAGACAGTCGTCAAACCTTACAATCACTGCTGGAAGGCAACCGTACTTTTGTACTGGACATAAATCTGCGTCCACCGCATTTTGAACAGGAACTGCTTGTTGGTCTGCTGCATCAATGCCATATCCTGAAACTGAATGAATCAGAATTATCGATCATCGGCAGCTGGCATCAATGGCCTGAAACCATGGAAGCACAGGTGAAGGCATTAAGTCTGCAGTATGCCATTCCAACCATCATTGTCACACTAGGTGAAAATGGCGCTGCACTATTCACGGAAGGAAAGTTCTATCAGCATCCCGGCTACAAAGTAGAAGTAGCAGATACGATCGGCAGTGGGGACGCTTTTCTCGCAGGATGTCTGTATAGCATCATCAAAAAATATTCACCGGCAGATACCCTTTCATTTGCCTGTGCAATGGGTGCGCTTGTCGCATCTTATCATGGCGGTTGTCCTGATTACCAACGTTCCGAAGTAACTACATTAATGGCAGCACACTAAAGCCGGATATATTGATTTTTAAAAGAGCATAATTTAATATTATGCTCTTTTTTTGCAATTTGATCATCCGATAAGACCATCCATTGAAAAAAATATAAAAATAGCAGTCGGCTTTCCTATATTTAAGGCATGTCTCAACTTATTCGTCATGTGATTACAGGATTAGGAATGGTATGCCTGTACCTTCCATCCTACGCACAACAGAAACCGGCCTATGTGCCACCCAGGCAGTATAATTCTTATCAGACTACCACTCCGCTTAAAATAGACGGAACCGGCAATGAGGACGCATGGTCCAAAGCCGCATGGAGCGATGATTTCACAGATATTGAAGGAGAGAAGCAACCTACGCCTGCAATGCGTACCCGCCTGAAAATGTTGTGGGACCAGGAGAATCTGTATATACTGGCAGAACTTGAGGACCAGCATATATGGGCTACCCTACACCAACATGATACGATCATCTTTCAGGATAATGATTTTGAAGTATTTGTAGATCCTGATGGAGATGGCGAAAAATATTTCGAAATTGAGATCAATGCGCATAATACTGTCATGGACCTTTTCATGAACAAACCTTACCGCGTTGGCGGCGATGCACTGATGACCTGGGATACCAGAGGTATACAGACAGCAGTACAGATAGACGGCACATTGAACAACCCTGCCGACAAAGACAGGAAATGGACAGTGGAAATGGCCATCCCTTTCAGCGCATTCGCATTTTTCAACGAAGGACTCACCCCCAAAGATGGCGCCCGCTGGAGAATCAATTTTTCCAGAGTAGAATGGGATACTGATATTGTGAAAGGTCAATACGTGAAACGCAAAGACCCCAAAACAGGCAAATCATTACCTGAACATAACTGGGTATGGTCGCCGCAGGGCATCATCAATATGCATGCTCCTGAGAAATGGGGATATCTGAATTTCATCAGCAAGCCAGCAGGTAGTGCTCCTGTTACGATCACCTTACCTGCTATCGAAGCAGCAAAAGAATATCTCTGGGATGTATATGCCAGACAACAACAATACCGCAGAAAAAATGGACGTTATGCTACAAGTCTGCAGGCGCTGGGCATCAACAATACGAACATTAAAGAACAGGGCGTTTCCTATACGTTAGAGCTGGAAGGCATTACGAATCAGTTCACCGCAACACTGCTCGATAAGAACACCAAACAACGTTGCTCTATTAACCAGGAAGGTAAAATTTCCCAAAACTCATCAAATGAATAAACGCAATTTCCTGAAATCAATCGGTCTTGGTAGCCTGGCTATCATGCAACCTGGCTTACCATCCCTTTCTACAGCAGCAAAAGCTGCCGCTTTGCCCGCAGCTAAAGCAAAACACCGCGTCTGGATCAATCCGGATGAAAAAGACACTACTGCCGATCTGCAAAAACGCTATGCCGCCTACAGAAAGGCAGGTATCGGTCTTATCTTCTTTGAAGCAGACAGTGAGAAACATTTCAGAGCGGCCAAAGAAAATGGTATCCAGGCACACCGATGGATCTGGACAATGAATCGTGGTGAGAAAGAATTACTGGCCAGCCATCCTGAATGGTATGCTAAAAACAGAAAAGGAGAATCCTGTGCGACCAATCCGCCTTACGTGGGCTATTACCGCTGGCTTTGTCCAAGCAAACCGGAAGTGATCAACTACCTGAAAGAACAGGCAGAAGCAGTCCTCTCGAAAGACTATGTAGATGGTCTGCACCTGGATTATGTACGTTACTGTGATGTGGTACTGCCGGTAAATCTCTGGAGCAACTATGGTATCGATCAGTCTAAAGAATTGCCTGAGTATGATTTCTGCTATTGCGAAACCTGCCGGGAAAAATATAAAGAACAAAAAGGCGTCGATCCACTGGAGATGGAACATCCTGATCAAATCCCTTCCTGGAGAAGATTCAGGTATAACCGCATTACAAATGTGGTGAACAACCTGGCGGCTGTAGCCAAACAGCATAAAAAGCCTATCTCTGCAGCCGTATTCCCTACACCGGATATCGCTAAACGCATTGTGAGACAGGATTGGACAAACTGGCCGCTGGATTCAGTAAATCCGATGATCTATCACGGTTTCTATAAAGAAGATGTAAACTGGATAGGAGAGGCGGTTGCTGAAGGCGTAAGTGGTCTGCATGGTAAATTCCCATTGTATGCTGGATTATACCTGCCGGATTTCCATGGTAACATGGCCGATCTGGAAAAAGGCATCCGGCTGGCGATACAGAATGGTGCAGCAGGTGTATCCCTGTTTGGCGGCATAGATGACGCGGTATTGAGTACGCTGCAAAAAGCAAGTGTGTAATATGTTGTTCCTTTTACCTTGATAAAAGTTCTTTCAGATAACATACTTTAAAATAACCGGGGATCAGGATTGATCCCCGGTATTCCATATTAACCCCATGTTTCGCTATGATTTATTGTCAGTCAGTACAATTATATTGATCTATTGATATTCATTTATTGATCTTCATCTAGTCATACCCATTTAATGATATTCTCTTATTGATACTCTTTTATGATACTCATCTAGTCATACCCATCTAGGGATATTCTCTTATTGATATTCTCTTATCGATACTCCTTTATGATATTCATCTAGTCATACCCATTTAGTGATATTCTCTTATTGATATTCCTTTACGACACTCATCTAGTCATCCCTATCTAGGGATATTTTTCTATTGATATTCTTTTATTGATACTCACCTTTTCTGACATACTACACACTATCACTATCACTATCACTATCAACAATCAATAAAGTGCCAGACGCCATGAATGGCGTCCGGACTCAGTCTAATAACCTACTATTATGCGGTTAGAGCGATTCACAATTGGATAGTGCAAAATCTTTATCTCCAGACATTTTAAAAACTTCCAGGTGCCAGAATTAGCTCCTGGGTTTCTTCAGAATTGAAATACTCAAACAAATAACTGCGACTTCCTAAAAGAGGTACGGCGGCCGTTCTTCTTTAACCCATTCTCATGTTACCGGCACACCGCTTACCTATCCTACAATATGCATTTATATATAGACAGGAGATATCAACTTAATTTCTTAATCAGTTTAGTAAATAATACAGCGCACAATTATGCGTAGCCACACGATTGTATACAGCAACCATGAGACACCAATCAGACTTATTAATCCGATCGCTTAATCATTTTTAATAATTGACCCATACTACAACCACACGCATCCGCACAATTCCATATAACAACATCACACTATCCACACTCGCTTTCCGCCCGTCGTAGCAATAAGGACCAGGTGCCAGGAATGGCGCCCGGGAATGGATCAAATTGTTTGTTGATGTTAAACCCTCTGTTTCTTAACTTCAAACATTAACTTAAAGTGAAATCCTATATATGAACAAGTAAAATTGCCGACACAAAGATTTAAAAGCCAGGTATCAGGAATGATACCCGGGTATACCCAGTTTGTTTAACCCCTAAATAAATAACCATGAAAAACAAAGCAACCTCGAGTATCCTATAATCATAAGGCACTTCGTATTATTCACATGACATAACACATCATCCCTTCTAACAATTTATAGCTAGTGTAATATTTCATTTTTAGTGACGGGTAAATAAGCTGCTGCATCTTCTAACTGATATGGTTAACTGAAAAATTATTATTATTCTGCCATTCACATTTGCATGACAGAACAAAAGTAAAGTGCTGTTTTTAATTAACCTTACATCATTACATTCATTCAAATAGTGGCATTCATTTCATTCAGTCCTAGCAAACACAAGGGTTTCAAGGGAAAAATTTGTAGTGATTAAAATGCAAGTCAATAAAGATATTGTTGCCGTTCATCACTGAACAACTAACGTTTATACAGGTATGAAGATGTATTTTCTGTTCAGTGAAGTAGAAATGAATGAACAGTTTTTACAGAAAAGCAGGAAGTAAACAGATTTGATAAGAGAATAACGACAATGGGCCTTTCAAAAAATTGCAATACAATAGTCCGTAAAATGCCTATTCCCGGTGGAGGTAACCAATCTCTACCCCCAACCGGGCAATAAGCTGCATCAAAATTCCACCACATTTCCAAACTGCACTATCTTTATGTCTGCCTGCAGATCACTGCAACAGCAGCAACATATCCCCCCTTCATAATGATCTGATAAGCGCAGGACCACAATCATGCGACATCAGCGTAAGATGTAAATTTCAATGCATAGGAGACTTTATTAAGGGTTAGTAACACGAAGACATTACATCTCTGAACATACAAGGTCCTCTATGATCATATACATGATCATTCAGATACGCAGGCATACGTAAAAAATCAGGAGAGACCACTTTAAACAGTCTCTCCTGAAGAAAAATTAGTAGCCGTCGTTTTGTTTAAGGTTCTTATTAACAGCCAGGTCTTTAGTAGGTATCGGGAACAACAGGTTTTTAGGATTGTCTGATGGCTTCAGCTGCCATGGTTCCAGGAACTTACCAAAGCGGATCAGGTCTTCTCTGCGCCATCCTTCCCAGTACAGTTCACGTCCTCTTTCATCTATCAGTTTGTCCAGATCGACAGAAGTCCAGGTACTCGCTTTACGATGTGCTCTTATATCATTAACGATCGTGAGCGCATCGCCTGCCTTGGATGTTCTGAGCAGGGCTTCAGCCTTCATCAACAGTACATCTGCATAACGAAGGAACACGTAATCGTTGTTTGCGTTATTACCTCCCTTGGTTTCATTATTCGTCATATCCGGCGGATATTTCACTACCCTGATACCGGTTACTTCCAGTGTATTCGGATCAGTTTCCTGTAATTTCAGCTCACGGGTGAAGATCAGTAAATTGCCCTTTCTGTCTTTTAAGAGGGTACCGGCTGCATTTACCTGCTGCCCCACCAGGAAACCTACTTTCAGACCACTCTTGTCTGTAACACCTGGATATGCGCCTCCACGACGCACGTCTGTAGCTTCAAATTTATCATAGAAATCAGAAATGGTCGCATATCCATTCCATCCGCTTGGGTCCTGATTGTAGTGAAGGGTAGGCGCCCAGTGGCAGTATACAGCGTTACCGCTTCTCACAGTACTGAACCCTGGTCCGTTGCGCTGTGTGAAGATGTTTTCTTTCGACACTGCATCATTATTATATGCAAAGTTGTCGAAGTAGTTCGTCAGACTGTACTTGCCACTCGCAGTGATCGCGTCTGCCAGTTCGATCACCTTCTGCATATCAGCGGCGTCGAATGTAGGCGACTGTCTGTTGGCAAATGCGCCTTTATTCAGGTAACACTTCATCAGCAGTGCCCTTGCTGCATTCTTGTTGGCGGTGTAAGCAGGCACGTTCTCATCGAGTACATTTATAATTTCGGTCAGTTCACCGATAATATATGTAGTCGCCTCAGCTGAATTCATCACCTTAGGTGCATTCAGCAATGTATCTCCCGGATTACGGAAAGGCACCTGTCCCCATCCATCCAGAATGGTATACATCGCATAGGCACGAAGGAAGCGTGCTTCAGCTGCCTGTTGCGCAGAAGGTTTGAAACTGAGCACATTGGAAGCAAGGAACTGCAGCTGCAGGATATTCGAAAAGGTATTACTGATATAAGTATGATCTGGTGTCCAGTTGTGCAGTTTCAGGGCACGCCATACACCGTTATCATCCCAGTCACCACCACGGGTAGGGGCTACGGCTTCATCTGCGGTCATTTCCTGAAGGGCCCAGAAGTTGGACTGGTCCTGATAAGGTAACTGAAGACCATTATAGGCAGATACCAGCAGCGCCGGCACTTCGATCAGTGAATCTGCCTGCTCACGTGTCAGTGTAGATCCCAGCTGCTCATCGAGAGAACAGGAAGATAATCCACATCCGAATGCAAGTGATAATATGATGACTATTCTATTCAATCGCATAGTAGTAGTTTTTAAATCAGTGAATTATAACGAGAAATTGATGCCTGCCAGAAAGTTCCTGGCGGTAGGATAAGGGGAATACTCAATACCAAAGGAGGTTACGCCGTTGATACTTTTATCCGTATTCACTTCCGGATCAAATCCTGAATACTTCGTGATGATGAAGAGGTTTTGTCCGGTGATGTAAATGGATGCATTCTTGATCACCTTACCTATGTTCCCGATACTATAACTGATGGTGGCATTATCCAATTTCATGAAATTGCCTTTCTCCAGATAGCGGCTGGATACTGTAATCGGATTGGAGAGATTTTCTTTTGTACCTATCACGTCTTTAGCCACGTTCCTGGAACCCAGGTTGTTCAGCGGCAGTACAGTATTGGCAGTATTATTATAGACATCAAATCCGTAAGCACCATGCGCGCTCACATTCAATGCCCATTTTTTATAATTCACGGCAGTGATGATACCCAGCATGGTTTTAGGGTTCGGATCGCCTTTGAAGAACAGCGTGTTGCCACCGTCCGTGTACTGGCCCTGACCATTCGCATCAAATCCTTCAAATCTTCTCAGATAGAATGTATTAAGTGGTTCGTTGTTTGCCAGACGCTGCGCATATGCATCAGACACCCCCTGACCGCTGATGGAACCTGTTAATACTGGCGGACCATCATAATTTTCCAGTCTGTTCTTCAGGAACGTTGCGTTTACACCAAGATTCCAGTTGAAATCCTTGGTCGCAACGATATCTCCGCGTAATACCACTTCAATACCCTTGTTGATCACGTTAGCCGGCAGGTTGATCCAGTAGTTGGATGCCGGTGCAGGCTGGATAGCCGGGAAGTTGAACAGCAGGTCGGAGGTGTTTTTATGGAAGTAATCTACACTACCGTACAATCTGCCGCCGAAGAAGGTATAATCGATACCGGCGTTCAGCTGTTTGGAGCTCTCCCATTTCAGGTTAGGGTTAGCCACATTGCTCAGACTGGCGCCGCCATTTGAGTTAAGCGTGTACTGTTCCTGAGCAGCGCCTGCAGGGAACTCCTGGTTACCGGTGATACCCCAGCCGACACGCAGTGCTAACTGGTTGATAGTCTTATTGTCTTTCAGGAAAGCCTCATTGCTGATGTTCCATTTTGCTGCGAAAGACGGGAAGTAACCATATCTGTTATTGGAACCAAACTTACTGGAACCATCTGCTCTCAGGGTAGCTGTCAACAGATATTTGTCCAGGAAGTTCAGGTTAGCTCTACCAAAATAGGATTGAAGCTTAGATTCAGGATTGCGGAAGGAGTTGATAAAAGTATTGGTCTGAGATGGGTTCTGGAGGATGTCTGTGTATTTCAGTACATCTGTTGTGAAACCAAGTCCACCCAGATTTCTTCCTTTATAGTCAAAGTCCTGACGCTCATACCCAATCACAGCCCCCAGGAATAATGCAGGTGTGATCTGTTTGCTATAGTTTAAGGTATGCGTCATCAACTGGGACGTAAGGGTAGTGGTACCATAATAAGCCTGTCCGTTATTCATTACCTGTGCAATGTTGATAAAGGAGGCTATCTGCGTTTCTCTTTCTCCGACCTGGTGGTTGATACTATAAGTAAAACGGTATTCCAGGTTATCAGTGATTTTATAAGAAGGAGAAATGTTAGCTACAATACTGTTGATATTCACTTTATCATCATAAGCAGCTGACATTGCTTCCGGGTTGATGGCAGAACCTTCACCCAGGATATTAAATGAGCCATCAGGCTTACGCAGTGCAAGTGTTGGATTCCACTGGAGGGCCTGACCGATCAGACTACCGGTAAAACCGGCGTTGTTGGTGATCGGGGCGATTTGTTCGGTAGTATGTGCTGCCTGAATAGAGTAATCCAGACCCAGTCTTTTATTTTCCATCAGTTTATACTGACCGTTCAGATTGGCAGTATATTTCTTCAGACCGGTCTTCTTTACGATACCCTGTTGGTCCAGCATACCGAAAGACGCTCTGTAGACGCCATTTTCATTACCGCCGCTAACGCCTACATTGACGTTATGGGTGGTACCGGTACGCAGAATGCTTTGCATCGCGTCAACGCTGGCGCCATTGTCACCACCGGTAAGGCTATATTGCTTCAGGGCGCTTCTGTACTCATCAGCGTTCAGTACGTCCAGTTTCTTAAGGATCTTACTCATACCGGCAGAATAGTTGACATCCAGGCGGGGAGCACCTGCTGCGCCTTTCTTAGTAGTAATAATTACCACACCGTTAGCACCTCTTGCACCGTAGATAGCGGTTGCAGACGCGTCCTTCAGTACGTCCATTGACTGAATGTCAAAGGAGTTGATGAAGTTCAGCGGGTTAGCGTCCGGCGTCTGACCAAGACCGTTGGCGCTAACAGAAGGCTTAGCGGTACGGCCATCCAGTGGCATACCGTCTATTACGTACAATGGCTGGTTACCTGTCCTTACGGAAGAGTTACCGCGAATCCTTACAGTAGTAGCACCCCCTGGCGCACCACTGTTGGCGATCACCATGAGACCGGCTACTTTACCCTGGATCAGCTGATCAGGGGCGGTAACGATACCACGGTTAAAATCGGCAGACTTAATAGACACCACGGATCCTGTGAGGTCTTTTTTACGGGTGGTACCATAACCTACTACCACCACATCTGTGAGGGTCGTACTGGTAGGTACCAGGGCAATGGAAAATTCTGATTTGCCGGCAATAGGAATTTCCTGTTGTACATAGCCGACAAAAGAAACGACCAGTGTGGTAGCGGTGGCAGGTACATTCAGTTTAAAAGTACCGTCCGCTCCTGTAGCCGTACCTGTGCTGGTACCTTTTACCTGCACAGTGGCGCCCGGAACGGCACTACCATTTTCATCCGTGATCTTACCGGTCACGGGTTTGGTCTGCGCGCTTGCTATACCTGCAATAAGCAGTAATAACGAGCATAACAGACGCACCTTGCGAAATAGAAGATTGGTCATAGATCAGTTTTTATTGGTTTTGTGGAATAATGATGCCTGCATGAATGGGTCCGGTAGGCCTGGGTGGCCTGCCAAACGTGGAATACTTCTTTTGCGCCGATGGCATATCATCAACGTGGATAATGTCACACTATAAGTCCTGACCTGGTTGAATTAGGGCTGGCCATATTTGATTCATAACGGATTTTACTGACATTGATCGTAACGTGGTCTCACTGGTTTCAACTGCGTCGGATAGATTACGGCTGCGGTCGATAAGTCAAAGTAAGCCTGCTTGAAACAGGTTAACAATTTATATGGTCCTTATATAGAAAATATTGGTCTTAAACATGTTTCCATAAGCTTCAATTTACTGATTAACAATGCATTGTAATTATATTATCGTAATTTATATATAACGATAATAACCGGGTTTTCTTAACATTTCAGCGCAATTATCAGAGGGCTTTGATGTCCATCAGTCGCTCTTCAAACTCTTCTTTTGGTATAATTGCTTTGTTTTTGATCTTCGTTTTGTAAGTGTAAATAGTGTTCACTGAGTATTCAAGGATCTGGGCAATTTTTACATTGTCGCTGATACCTATCCTGATCAGTGCGAAAATCCTGAGATCGGTATTTAGTAGTTCGTTGTCTTTTAGTCTGATCCGGTCCTCTTCTTTAAAGAAGGAGTTGAAGACCGTTACAAAGTTGGGAAATATTTTCAGGAAGATACGGTCAAAATTCCGGAACAATTCATCTCTTTCCTCTTTAAGATCTATGTTGTTGACCAGATACCTGACTTCCGCATATTTATTATCGGTCAGTTTCTGATCAGCCAGCTTTTTGAATTTCTTGATTTTGTCGAGATAGGATGAGTTGATCTGAAAACAATAGCCGATATATTCCTCTTTGATCTTATTCGCCTCCATCAACTTATAATTGATTTCCTGCTGCAATGCATGAGCTGAAGTAATGACCTGCTGAGCCGCCTGTAACTTTTTATATTGCCGGAAGATGATCACCGCCAGCCAGATAAGTGCGAGTAACAAGAGCGTTGCGATCGTAGAGTAAACAAACAGCAGGGTTTTCTGCGCTTCCACCGTATTGATCTTTTCCACCTCGATGATAGGGAGTATGGCGCTTACCTGTACTTTCCGGAGACGGGCGCCATAAAAGGAGGCATCCGCAACCGCATATTCTATATAACGGGAGGCATGTTTAACATCGCGCTCCTTAAACAGCAGTTCGGCCAGGATGAACATGGCGGTCGTTTCCTTGGTACTGGACATGATATCCGCCATGGCTGCCCGAGTCATCATAATGATCGCACTGTCCTGTTTGCCTATACGTATATATATATTACCAAGCGAGGAAGTAGCGATCGCCTGTTGGTGCATGGTTAGGTCCTGATGGGCTACCGTAAGGGTGTAATAGTACTTCGCACTATCCAATAGCTGCTTTTTCTGATACATTAATCCATAACTATAGTCATAGTTAAAAGAATGAGGTTTATATAGCATCAGCGCAGAGTCTATGTAGATATTTCCCTGCCGGGTGTAGGAAGGAGCGAAGTAGGTATCACTGCTATAGTCAGACATGTCATAGTAATAACGTCCCATCAGGGAATAGTATTCCGCACGTGCAGTGTCTGGCAGCGAATGCACGTTGACAGTCAGCAGATAGTCCCCTGCCTCCCGGAACATACCGGAAGACAGCAGCACAAACCCCAGTTTAACAACGGCATAGTTTACCCGTTGAGAATCATTCATTTGCTTTGCCAGTTCCTGCAACTTGCGGGCATAGGCAAAAGCCGAATCATATTTAAAAACCTTGAATTGTTCGTAGAGTTGCTGGCATATATTAAACTGTTCTTCTGTGGACAAATGTCTGCTGGTTGACAATGCCTGTCTTAAGACATTGATCTGCTTCACCCTGTCCGCATCATAAACGTGTGCATTTTCAATTGTCTGATTCAGCCTGTCCAATAAAGTATCCCGGGAGGTTCCGGCAAATGATATTTTACACGCAAACAGCAATAACAAACAAATAAGCTTCGATTTCATTTTTCAGATTTGTGGAACAGTTCAGGGTCATCGTAATTCTGTGCCCCCTGCTGGAATTTTTTTTGAATTCTGATCCGGAGAGAATTTGGGCTCAGCACGACCATCCCATCGCCATAGCCCAGAATTTCCCTTTCGAGCTCAAAATTCTGTTGGACCTTCAGGTTAATAATGATACCATCTTCCCGGCTCTCCAGGAGTTCCTGGGAGTGATGCATTGGTTTTGTAAGTATATATGGCGCATGTTCATGGCTGACGAGTATTTTAACATTTCGTGGACTCACATTATCAGAAACAGTTACACCTATCACGTGCTTATAATAATCTACCGGTTCTATATGTTCATTCTCAATATACAAAGGGCCGTCCAAAAGTTCTAATTCTGATATTCTGTCCAGCGCCAGGTGGTACAGCTGATTTGATTTCCCCTTTACACCAACCGCAAACCAGCGATTTTTGAACTCCTTCAGCCACCATACATGATACTCAAATGAGTTACCGCTTTTAGCCTTAAAAGACTGATAAGCAATACGGATCACTTTTTTCTGTACGACGGACTGATACAACAGCTCCAGATGTTCCAGCCCTTTCAGCCGTTCGTTCTTTTCAAATTCTATCACGGAGCGGGTATTATGGGACGCGGCATATACATGGTCTTCCAGTTTCTGTACAACCTCATTGAGGCTACTGAAATGAGAAAAGCCCTTAAACTGTTTCAGGACCTCTACGGCCTCGTTCATGCGGCTCAAGTCCACCTCACTCAAAGGTATATTGGTGATACTGTACTCCGGGTCTTCATAAGTATAATACTTCTTGTCCACCACAATAATAGGCGCACTATATCCCAGTTTGTCGCTACGCATGGCCTGCAGGTCCATCTGAATGGCCCTGCGGCTGATACCCTTGTGAATGTCTTCATATTCGTACAGGGCATCGCCAACAGCATCGATCAGGTCCTGCAATGTCCATTTACGCCTGCGGTTGCGGAGGCAGGCATCAATTGTTCTGTAACGGATAAGGGCATTCTTATTAACAGGCATCTGGACTATTTTTTGAAAAAGTAGAAAAAAAAATCAAATGCGCAAAAAAAGTGCGCACATGCGTCTCACCTTTGTATTGTCATCGTTGATGATACAATTACAGATACTGTGGCGGGCCGGATGAGGGTTTTTGAGAGCCCCGTAGTATTGCCTCCGATGGATGGTAATATGCTTCCAAAGCAGGTCGTAATTGTTGCTGCACAGTCTATGAGTCACAGGTTCGAGCCCTGTTCCCGGAGAGGGGTAGCTCAGTTGGTAGAGCGCTGGATTGTGAGGGATCTATGGGTCGCAGGTTCGATTCCTGTCCCTGGAAACAGGGTAGCTCAGTTGGTAGAGCAATGGATTAGCATCGGGCCTTCGGGTCCATTCACTTTTCTCTAATCAGAAAAACAAGCCAGGCAGATGGCGAAACTGCCTTATAACAATGCGCCCCACACAACAGGATCAGCGACCTGGATCGATAGCAAAAGGCTATTATATCCGATTGCTACCGCCTTGAAAAAGGCAGATACCGTTGCTGAACGTGTAACTGATCGCCGGCTGGTAACCGGTTCATCCCTATACCCCTGATATCCCTGTACTATGTAGCACACCGGTTATCATCACCTGCATCACGTTACACCGCCACCAACTTAAGCCCGCTTCCGCAGGTACCAGTTTTAACGGTGCTGATCCTATTATTTATTTACTAACAACCCGCAGGAGTCCATATAAACCCTATAACCTTAAAATTATTCAACTATGATATCACGTGTAAAAATAGCAGCATACCATAAAGGACTGGTTTTCAAAGAAAACCGTTATGTAAAGCTGTTAAATGAAGGAACTCACTGGAAGAAATCCGGAGAAGATGTCGTGCTGTGTGATATGTTCAAACCATTCACTCCTGCTACCGATCTGAATATATTACTGCAAAATAAAGACCTGGCGGATGCGCTGGATGTCATTACTGTCAACCAGCAGGAAGTCGCCCTGGTATATGAAAACGGTCAGTTGTACACCATACTGACAAATGGTAAATACGCCTTCTGGAAAGGACTGGTAGAACGTAAATACGATATCTATGATATGTATAAAGCGTTCACACCTGCCACTGACCTGAACGTACTGCTGCAAAACAAAGTATTGGCCAGCATGCTGGACGTACTGATCATCAAACAGCAGGAAGTAGGTCTGGTATATGAAAATAACCTGTTGCAAACCGTATTGAATACCGGTAAATACGCTTACTGGAAAGGTGCCGTAGAACGTACCTATTCCATCTGTGATCTGGCAAAGCCATTCCAGCCATTCATTGACCTGAACTTGCTGCTGGCGCATAAAGACCTGGCCGAAAGACTGGAGATCATCAGCGTTGAGCAGGAAGAACTGGCGCTGGTGTATGAAAATGGTCTGATCAAAACGGCATTGCCTGCTGGTCAGTATGCCTACTGGAAGGGTCTGGTAAAACGTAAAGTCGTAATGGCCGACCTGTCCAAGTATGAGATCACCGAGGCAATTGACCGTGCAGTACTGGCCAAATCTGAATTACAGGCATACCTGAGAGTGTTCAACGTAGAAAACTACGAGAAAGCGATCCTGTATGTGGATGGTAAATTCAATAAAGAACTGGCGGCAGGTACGCACTATTTCTGGAAGAATCCGGCGCAAATGACGCTGTATAAAACAGATACACGGCAGGCCCAGTTAGAGATCAACGGTCAGGAAATCCTGACAAAAGACAAGGCGAACATCCGTCTTAACTTCACCGTACGATACAGCAATGCTGATATCTACAAACTGGTGGAGAACAAAGACTACGAGAAACAACTGTATGTATTACTGCAGTTAGCCCTGAGAGAACAGGTATCCAGCTATACGCTCGACGAACTGCTGGATAAACGTGACGATATATCGCCAATGGTGATGAATGCCGTAAAGGATAAAGCATTTCAGCTGGGGGTAACGCTGCTTGACTGTGGTATCCGCGATATCATACTGCCAGGCGATGTGAAAGAGATCATGAACCAGGTACTGATCGCTGAAAAGAAAGCACAGGCCAACAGTATCATGAGAAGGGAAGAAACCGCGAGTACACGCAGCCTGCTGAATACAGCACGCCTGATGGAAGAAAATGAGATGTTATTCAAGCTGAAAGAGATGGAATACGTGGAAAAGATCGCTGATAAGATCAGTAGTATCTCGGTAACCGGAGGCGATATCGTCGGACAGCTGAAACAGATATTCGTACCAGCTAAGAAGGGATGATGAGGACCATCCCTTCTTTTTTTTGCATAAAACCCCTGTTTTCAGGGATTTGCATTCCCGGTAATCAGTGATATTTTTAGCTTATGCTCAAATACGGCATTACCATCTTTATTGTGACCACTACAGCTATCTGTAGTTACTTCCTGTTAGCCTACAAGCTGGACACGATCGTTTTATACGATCGCACAGACGCCTATACCACTATTGCCCCTTACTTTGCGGCCGTTCCGGAAATTCTGGTCAAAAACGATAATGAACTGGATGTCGTACTCAGTTTTGAGGGTGTCCGGGAATCCGTCTACCTGAATAATCTCGAGATCAATATTGCGCCAGGCAATGCTACACCGGTTATGCCGGTTGCCGTCAGAGAAGATGGCAGTAATTGTCAGGCATCCTGCTACAGCGCCCTGCCCTGCAAATCCAAAATGCTGGAACCCCTGAAACAGGACCAACATTTTACTTTTACCTTCAATACCAGCAAGCTCCATACGAAACGCTATATGGTCACTATCAAGGGTGATATTGTCAATGGCGGTTTCAAATCTTCTTTCCGGAAACAGATCCCTATACAGGAAAAGGCTGTGTTCCTGGAGCGCAATTAATTGTTATTTTTAACAGGAATCAACCTGTTTTCTTTGCAGCAATCAATCTCTACCCGCTTATCTTCCCGTCAATTGGGTGTCGCCTTGTTTTCCGCATTTGTCGCTTTCGCGGCATATACCTGCATTTTTGCATTCAGAAAAGCGTTCAATGTAGCGCCTTACCAGGGCTACAGCGTATTGGGCATTGATTATAAGATCATCCTTGTCATTACCCAGGTAGCGGGGTATATGAGCAGCAAGTTCTACGGCATCCGGTTTATATCTGAAATGAAACGGGTAGGACGGGGAAAGCTGATATTACTGCTGGTAGGAATTTCCTGGTTATCCTGGTTACTATTTGCGTTAGTGCCTCCGCCTTACAACGCCTGGTGTTTATTCCTGAATGGCTTTCCCCTGGGGATGCTGTGGGGAGTGGTCTTTTCATTTGTAGAAGGAAGGAAAACGACTGATCTGATCAGTGCCGCGCTGGCTGTCAGTTTTATCTTTGCTTCCGGACTGGCAAAATCCACTGCTCAATGGGTGATGCAATCACTACATATCAGCGAGTACTGGATGCCTTTTACCGTCGGGGCCATTTTTCTGCTACCGTTGATAGTGTTCATTTTTCTGCTGGAGAAAATACCAGCGCCAGACGCCGAAGATGAAGCCATGCGTATGCACCGTTTACCGATGCCCGCGCCGGAGAGAAAAAAACTACTGGCAGCATTCTTTCCGGGATTACTTACACTGATCATTATTTATATACTGGTTACCATACTGAGAGAGGTCAGGGACAGTTTTATGGCTGATATGTGGCGGGTATCCGGTGTTGCCTACAATGCGGCTACCTTCACTCAGACAGAAACGATCATTTCATTGGTTATTCTTGTGATGATCGCGTCGATGATCTTCCTCCAAAATAACTATCGTGCATTTCTATTAACACAGGTCATTATGTTACTGGGATTCATCTTATCTCTTACGGTGACCATCATCTATCTGCAACATCATCTTTCACTTTATATGTGGATGATACTGGTCGGACTGGGTTTATTCATGGTATACATTCCCTTTAACAGTATTCTGTTTGACCGGTTTATCGCCACGTTCCGCTTTTCCGGAAATGTAGGTTTTCTGATCTACCTGGCGGATTCATTCGGCTATCTGGGTAGCGTGGGTGTTTTATTGACCAAATCACTTTTCCGTATACAGACAGACTGGCTGCAGTTCTATACCCACCTGGTATTAATAGCAGGCGGTATAGGTATTGCGGGAACGCTTATCAGCATTATCTATTTTACCAGAAAATATAAACAACGGTCATTGCAATAACTCAGACCATTGAAGAGGCGCAGGCAATGACTGATTACTGAACTCAATATGGATCACCCTGCGTTTATGATGCTTGGTCGTTCTGCTCGATGCATGCAGTAATAAAGGACGCATGATCATAATACCACCTTCCGGCACGTCGCAGACCGTTTCTGTTTCTATCGTCCAGTCAATTGTTTCCGGCCGGTAAATTCCTTTTCTATGAGAACCCGGCACTACTCTCAATGCGCCATTCTGTTCATCTGTATTATCAAGATGTATGCGGACCGTAAAATTCTGTTCCAATACAGGCAGGGGAGGCTGTACAGCATATTGCTGCTGCTTTACCGTCCACGGCCCGAAACCAGGGACCTCGGCTTTCTCCTTTACAGAAATGGTCAGGTCCTGGTGATAGGAAACAAACCAGTTGGATTCTCCTGGTTTATCAAAGTAAATAGATTTAACCGGACGATATCCTTCACCAAACAAACGGCTGATTACCTCCTTTAGCTTATCGTTAAACACAGCTGGCACAACCGCCGGTATTTCTTTTAGAAATTGCCGGATAGCAAAAAGGTCTTTTGTTTTCCGGAAGGTATCATTGGAAGTATCCGCCTCCTGAATACACGTTGCCAGTGCTGCTACTTCTTCAGGCGTGAAGATATCCCCGATGACAGTAAATCCTTTATCCGCTATCTCTTGTTGATGGAATGCTGTGTTCATATACTATGATTATAAAATGCCGCTCTGATATTCACCAATATATCTTCTGCTTTTTTCAGGTCTGGTGTATCAGGCAGCGCGGAGCGGGCGTAAAGGTCATCCATCTTTTCCATTTTCTCATCCACCATTTTCAGGAGGTCATCATATTCGAAAGCACCTGCTTTTATCTGCAATAAAAATTCCCGATCATTCCGTTTTACATTCACTTGCTGCTCTGTTGCAATTTCTTCTGCCATACTGAGCAAACGGAATGTATGCATCATATTCTTCGCATCATAACTTTTGCCATGGCTCATGGTATTCTGATAGCGGGCATCATTTCTCTTTTCCACCCATTCCCAGTATTCAAGGTATTCGCGACAATACATAGAATAACCATCCTTATTAAAATTCATCACAGCCAGGTGCGGCACTGCAACCGGTATGGAACTGAGTTGCACATCATTGGCAGCATCACTAGATGCAATTCCTTTCAGATAAGAACCGTCATTTATCTGCTGCTGATGGAAGAGCAGATAAACATCCCTGAAGTGATCTACCTGCGTAAGACCACATTCCTGCTGTGCATACCCATTCTTTTCCAACCATTTCTTCAGCGGAACACTACCATTACCAGCAATGATATAACAGAAGTCCAGAATGGATTTACGCGCAGGCTCCATCGGACGGTGTATCTTTTTATTCAGGCCTTTCGCTTTCTTGATCTGCGAAGCAGCGTAACCAGCGAAAGTATCTTTACAGAGCCTGGAGAGAAAGTCTTCCGGTTTGATCTGCGCCATCAGGGGATGACGAAAGAGCACACAATCTTCCGGCGTACTTAACAACTCAATAATATTAGGATTGTTTTTAGTAAGCAGATCAATGAAGCGGCCTATTTCATAATACACTTCATCATTTGTTTCGTTTGCCACTTGTGTGGTGTAATTCAATCCGTACAGTTCTTTCGCAGGCAGCACAAAAATTCCTCTGATATCCGTATCTGAAGTAGGGGAGTGTAAGTGTTGTGCCCTGCTGCCACTGATAGATTTCAACAGCAGATCTGTTGTTCCTGTTTGTAGTTGCTCGAGCGTCATTTGGGTGATTATTTTCTTGTGAGAAACAAGGTATATTTTTTTTAAAAATTTTCTTATAGAAAATGCTAATATTAAAAAAATAGTTTCATCTTTGCATCGTTAAAACAAAACACAAGAACAAACAATGTTACGCACACAGCTACATAAAGATTGCAGAGGCTCATTTAGTCCGATAGAGGACAATGGGGCGCGCAGGGCTGTTTATGCTATCTATTAGTTAACAAAACTAACTCGATATAACTCAAGCCCTGCAAGCAATTGCGGGGCTTTATTTTTTTCACCCCATTGTCAATTATATGCATACACGAAAAATGTCCATACGATCAAAACGCATCAGCGAAGGCCTGCAGCAAAGCGGCTCAACGCCTTGTGCGTGGCTAAACGTGGGCTATGATCCCGAGAGACCCAATTATCAACGAACCGAATTTTTATAGACTGAAAAAGCAATTGCTGTATTCAGTTCAGATATAAAAAACCCGGTCGTTGCAACGACCGGGTTTTTTAATATCATCATCTGCACAGGAACGAATATCCCGTGGTGGAGAAGGTGTGTCTTGTACCCGGCAAATGCAGGCTGCATAAGGGGATTCGTGTGCGCATACATATTCATTGATCTGTAGCTCAACGGTTAGAGCAACTGCCTTATACGCAGCAGGCTACCGGTTCAAATCCGGTCAGATCAACATATTTCCGGATAGTGTAACGGTTAACATATCACACTTTGACTGTGATGTTCTCAGTTCGAATCTGAGTCCGGAAACATACAAATGGTGTCAGTAATTCAAGGGCAGAATACCCGAATGTGAATCGGGAGATGAGGGTTCGAGTCCCCCTGACACCCATAAAAATTATTAGCAACAAATATGACATAGCAAATGCAACACATCAACAAATGGAGACGGCTTAACGGCGACGAAATACAACGGCCTATCGCTGAAGAAATCACTGAAATGCTGATCGCAGAAAGAGAAGCAGGTAATGATCTCAAAGTGTGTATCGGCACCGATAGCCAGGTAAAGGGACGAATTACAGAATTCGCTACCGTTATCGTTTTTCTCCGGAAAGGTAAAGGTGGATTCATGTACATCCACAACTTCAGCACACAACGGAAAATGAGCATCAAAGAAAGAATGCTGGAAGAAGTGGGCAGAAGCATAGAAGTGGCGTACGCATTATGCCACATTTTCACAGCTTATAATGTGGACATGGAAGTACATGCAGACATCAACACTAATCCGAACTTCAGGAGTAATGATGCATTAAAAGAAGCTATGGGGTATATCATGGGGATGGGCTTTACCTTTCGGGCTAAGCCTCACGCATTCGCAAGTACCTCCTGCGCAAATAAAATAGTACATTAAAAATAAGATCATATGGTTCATGTAAGCGTCCTGACGGACATTGCAGAAACAAGACAGAAAGATATTTCCAACACAGCACACATCCTCGGTTTTCAAACAACTGTGATGGCTACAACAAGAATGCTCGAGGAAGCAGATCTTGTTGATAATGGTAACGTGAAGATCACAAGGGGAGCAACGACTTTACCTGCGATCGTGCAGGATGATTAGACATCCTGCAATGAACTTTTCTTTACCGTTAATTCAATCACATGATATTCACAGGTGACCTCCATGGAGGATATCCATCATTGCTGCATCATATTAAACAGCTGGCGCTGACCCATGAAAATATTATTCAGGTCGGAGACTGGCGAGTGAATGATTGCTGACTTTAGCTTATTTTGTATTAAAATTGTGCTGTCTTTTGTCCCATTGCCGACGTCTCTAAAGAAATGCGGATCAACCTGTAATGAACTATAGCGGGGCGTTATTACACTGCTCAACGATCATTAAATAGCTATTTCTTTTGTGGATTAACGATATTTCGCAAATCATCATATGGGACTAACCCCCATATTATTCACAATCAAATAGTTATCTATTGGCACAAAATTCACTTATTAAGGACACACCATATAAATCAAATCAGCATTAGCAACCTATATGATCACACTTATTATTGACGACAATGCCATCGCGCGAACTACATTACTGGAACTCACCAGCCAGATAAAGGGCGTTGTTGTTGCCTGTGAGTGCGGAAATGCCATTGATGCCTATAACTATCTCCAGGAGAATACAGTAGACCTGCTGCTACTGGACATAGAAATGCCGGGAATGTCCGGACTCGAACTGATCAAAAACATGGGAAATAAGAAGCCTGTTATCATCTTCACGACTTCCAAGAAGGAGTATGCGGTAGAGGCATTCGAACTCAATGTAGCCGACTACCTCGTTAAACCGATCACGCCGGGCCGGTTCCTGCAAGCCATAGAAAAGGCGAAACAGGTGGTTGAAAGCAATAAGGAGGAGATTCGCTGGGAGAATGATGAATTCATCTTCATCCGGGATTCTAATATCGTCAGAAGACTGAAACTGGAAGAAATCCTCTATGCCGAAGCCATGGGCGATTATGTTAAGTTATTCACTGCCAAGAAGTTCTTCGCCGTACATACCTCTTTACGTTCGCTGGAAGAACGCCTGCCAGCGTCCCGTTTTCTGAGGATACATCGTTCCTATATGGTGGCCATCGATAAAATAGACACCCTGCAGGACGGCGCTGTCCTTATAGGAGAGAAAAGTCTGCCTGTTGCAGACGCCTACCGCAAGGCGCTTAATAAGCGTATGAACGTGCTTTGACCCACCTAACTGAATAGGGTCCCCGGCGATCGATTTTGCCCGTCTGGCGAAAGCTGCCCGACAGGGTGCTCCTGGTATATGACTTTTACGGATTGACATGAATAACAACCGCTTTACATATCTGATCCTTACCGCGTTCCTTATCGGGACGCTTATACTGGCCTTTATACAGTATAATTCTTCCAAAAACATTGATCAGCTGATCACGGGTAATGAGAAGCTGTTACGGGAACTCCAGGCAGGAAATAAGCTGCGGGAGCTCGAACGCGATATTATCTGGGTGGAATCCAGGATCAGGGCAGCCATCGCTACGGACGATACCTCTCACATTGAAGGGGTAGACGCCAAGATCAATGAAGTGGAAGCATTTGTCGATACCCTGAAAGAGATGAATACGGACGATAGTGCCGTCATGTATATAGAACGCCTGCAATACCTCGCAGGGTTAAAATTGCACAACAAGAACCAGTTGATGCATGAATTTTTCCGTACCGGCAGGATGGACGATACCAGTCTGATCGCTAATCCACGCGCCAGGGAAATCTCCAATGAGATCAGCTCCGTCACCAGGAAAATCTACGACAGCCGTCAGCATGTGATGACGGAACTGAGTAATAGCATTAATGAAAGCAGCAGAAGAGCAAGAAACTGGGGGATTATCCTGATCTGCCTCATCCTGATGACAGCAGGAGGGATGCTTTGGTTCGTGATGAGCAGGATACGGAGACAGCAACAGTTGATACTGGAACTGGACAGATCAGAGAAAAAGATCCGTGAGATCGCTATGATCAAAGAGAATTTCATGACCAACATGAGCCATGAGATACGCACGCCGCTGAATGCCATTCTGGGCTTTACCAATCTATTAAAATCCAGAAAACTGGATGAATCCTCTACCGAATTTGTCGGCTCTATTCAGAAGGCAGGCGAAAACCTGCTGACGATCATCAATGACATACTGGACCTCTCCAAGATCGAAGCCGGTATGGTCAGAATAGAATCTAATCCTTTCAGTGTACGCGGTTTGCTGCATTCTATCCAGACGCTGTTCAGCGAAAAGGTAAAAGAGAAGAAACTCGTATTACAGGGGGAGATCGCTGCTGATGTACCTGATACGCTTATCGGGGATGCCACCCGTCTGACACAGGTACTGGTGAATCTGATCGGGAACGCGCTGAAGTTCACAGAAAAGGGCGGGATCGTCATTTCTGTCAACAATAAGCAAAGCGATGGTAATATCATTCAACTGGCATTTGCCATCACAGATACAGGCATCGGTATTGAACCGGACAAGCTGGCTTCCATCTTTGACCGTTTCAATCAGGCAGAAGATTCTATCACCAGGAAGTATGGCGGTACAGGTCTGGGATTATCTATCGTAAAAGACCTGGTCATATTACAGGGGGGCGATATCAGTGTGGAAAGTGAGCCCGGTAAAGGGACCACATTCCGGTTCTTTATTCCTTATGCGATCGCATCCCGACAAATGCCGATACCAGACAGTATCGATATCAGTCAGTTCAGGATCACCACCAACAACGAAGTCAAGATACTGGTAGTAGATGATAACGAGATGAACCGTAGTCTGATGAAGCACCTGTTCACCGAATGGGAACTGGCTTTTGATGTGGCGAGTAATGGCATGGAAGCGCTCGACTGTCTGAAAAAGAGCCGTTACGACCTGATATTAATGGATATCCAGATGCCGGAGATGGACGGTTATACAGCTACCCGTGTCATCCGTAAGGAAATGAAACTGGAAGTACCGATCGTCGCTATGACCGCTCACGCGCTTGCAGGAGAAAGGGAAAAATGCCTGAGCAACGGGATGAATGAATACATCTCCAAGCCCATCAATGAAAAGGAACTGTATCAGCTGATCAATCGTTTTGCTGCCATCTCAAATGTCAGACAGGACAAACCCACGCCGGTTATTCCGGCAGCACCGGTACCGGCCTATCAGTATATTAATCTGGATTACATGAAAGAGATCAGTCAGGGGAATAAGGTATATGAGCAGAAAGTGACCAGACAGTTCATTGACGCGATGCCGGTTGAACTGGCGCAATTACAGCAGGCATTTCACAACAACGACATAACAACATTAAGAAGTACGGCGCACAATCTGAAGACCACCATTTCTATTATGGGGCTGACGGAGCGCTTATCTCCCACACTGGATGAGCTGGAATCAGCACCAGCCATCACTCCACCGTTACAGATTCACATTGATCTGTTGAAATCATTCACAGACAATGCGATAAGGGAGGCAGAAGATTTTTACTCACAGGTGTAACGTTAACCCAGTCATTTAAAAAGAGCAGCTCACAACTGCTCTTTTTTTGTGCCATTAAGTTTCCCCCGACAGCGACAGTTTTTGCCTGTTTAGCGAACGACGCTTTCCATCGGCTTTCATTTAAAGTAGTTTTATATCAACACTTACAGCAAGCAATTAATTCACTAAAATCTAAAGCGACCCATATGCTACGTCCTATATTTAACGCCGCTCGCGATCACTATCAGGGAGATCCATTCGCTCCTGTTGAGTTGGTGATGTACGCAGATCTTCATAATACCACCTGCGCTTCTATATATCCAGCGATCCAGCATCTTCGCAGCATGATGGGTAATGACCTGAAATTCGTTTTCCGTCACTATCCGGCGCCAGATAAACACCCGCTGTCACTGGATGCAGCTATCGCGACAGAAATAGCCGCTAAATATGGTAAGTTCTGGGAAATGCATGACATCATCATCGAGAATCAGAACCGTCTGTCACGCAGCATATTTCCTTATCTCGCATCAGCTGTTGGTGTAGATATGGTATTCTTCGAAGAAGGCAGAAAACACCGGGAAGTATTTCACAAGATCATTAATGATTATGAAGGCGCAAGCCGCAATGGTGTAGATGCCGCTCCTACGATCTTCATCAACGGCAAAAGATACAACGGGCATCTTCACTATGCCAGCCTTTACAAGACATGTCGCTACGCCATCACACTAAAAGAAATGGCATTCTAAAATCCTCCTCCTTTAACGCTCAAATACTGATGTTATGATTACCACGAAACCATTCTTTGAAATATATACATTCGAACAGATCAGCAATAACCGTGAATTCAATGATAGTACCCCACATGCACACGATCTCATCGAAATTATCTGGACCGTATCCGGTAATAGTTTCCTGAAAGTGGACATGCAAACTTATTCTCCTGAGGGCGATCAGATATTCTGCATCATGCCTAATCAGACGCATCAATTTTCTATCGATGATGATGACGCAACAGGTTACATCATCCGTTTCAATGAACTCTTCCTCCAGGAATATAATTCTGTATATCATGCAGATCTGCTCCTGGTCCTCATACAATCCGCCAATATCAGATATAGCCAGGAAATCCGTCAGGAGATGCAATCCATCATGGACAAGCTTATCCAGGAATTCAGCAATCAGCAGATTTATAGTCCGGATATCCTGAGCCGCTATCTCAACATCCTTTTTATACATATGTCCCGCCAGTCGCACAGTCAGCAACCGGTAAGCCAGCAGCATCATAACGTCAGACAGGCAAAACGTTTCATCCAGCTGGTAGACCAGAATTTCAGATCACACAAGAAGGTATCTGAATTTGCAGAGCAAATGTGCGTGACGCCCAGTTACCTGAACGAAGCTATAAAGAAGGCCACGGGGTATACCGCCGGCCACCATATCCGCCAACGTGTAATACTTGAAGCCAAGCGATATGCTGCATATTCAGATGCCAGCATGAAGGAAGTCGCATGGGATTTAGGGTTCACAGACATCTGCTATTTCAGCAAGTTATTCAAGAAAGAGACCGGCTATAATTTTTCGGAGTTCAAGAAACGACAGGAAAAAGTTTTGGCTGTATAGCAGATCGGGCGTGCCGGCAAATGCCGGCATGCCTTTTTGGTTGTGTTTATTTTAAGTCAGGCCCACGGCGTAATGCCGTGGGTTTTTATTTATCTTCGGAGGGTAGAAATAGCAGGATATGAGCTGACAATTGACAAAATCGCTATCTCCCCAAACATTTAAGCGCCGGAATGTCTGGTCGCCCTCCCTATTTGTCCACCTCAACAGATACTACTGTGCCGCCCATTGGTTTTAGAACATCTTTGTGTCATCAAACAAACAATTACACAACAACTAAAACCAACAATACTATGAACGCAAAAACATCAAAATTAATTTATTGGATAGGTGCAGCATTTATGTCTTTATGGTTCGGTGCAAGCGGCTTTTTTGAATTAACGCACAATCCGGTTGTATGGGATATTACAGTTCAATTAGGTTATCCTCCACACTTTATCTATATTCTTGGAGTAGCTAAGATCGCCGGTGTTGTCGTACTGCTGACGCCAGAAAAACTGCTTCGACTGAAAGAATGGGTATTTGCAGGTATGTTCTTCGACATCACTTTTGCATTCTTCTCTAAACTGGCTGTACTTAATTTCGCTGCAACAATTGATGCTATTATTGCATTTACAGCTTTATCCGCGACTTACATAATGTTCAGGAAATTGTATCCTGCGACGTATGAGAAGGCTTAAGATAATAGTCTGAGTATACTTATCCTTCGTTAGTGCTTCGTTTTTGAATGAAGGATCAATGAAGGATATCTATACTCAGACTACTAATTTATAACAACAAGTTACTGAATAAAACTGCTGCTGATAGTCGTGCCATCCAGTTTTATCTGGTAAGGCCATTGTTCATCATTGCTATCATTATTATCATTTAAGTGTTCCCAGTGCTCGGTAGGAGCACCGCTCACCACCAGCCAGAGGAAGGCCGTATTTGCGGGAACTGTGTAGTTTACATCTCCGTTAGCATTGCTATAAGTACTACCATAAACGCGGCTGCCATCTGTTTTTACCGCCAGGAAGCCATATCTCCATCCGGCTTTATCGATCCTGATACTTCTGAACCCTGTTTGTCCGGCGATACCTTTAAATTGTAAGCGGACTGTCGTTCCTGCTGCAGGCACATTCAATCTAATAGCGTTATAGCCATAGTTCTGCGGACAAACTTCAGGACTGATCGTATACCAGCCATTCGCAGCCGTATTCAGCTTTGAGATATGCTGGTTTGCATATTGACCGGCAACGCTCCTGATCCTGGGCATATCCCAGGTAACAAACTTTCTGTAGGCATCAAACAGTTCATCGTTGAATGCCTGCTGATCAACCTGGGTAAGCCGTTTATAAGTGGCAACGGCATCTTCACCACGTCTGGCCCCTTTCCATAATTTTGCCACAAAATCCTTCCCCCGTTTATCAGACCAGTATTCCAATACAAAAGGAGAGTGGTATTGATTGATCTCGTGCAAAAATGCATAATTAGTATACTTCATAAATGCCTGTAAATGATAATTCTCAAAAGTCAGCCATTGAGGGTACACCTGCCAGAGCATATACTGCGAGGTCATTTCAAATATCGTCTGACCATTACTTCCCTGCGGAGAACTGGCATAGCCCCAGTTACCATCTGACTGGACATAATACTGGAATACATGTCCTAATTCATGCGCCACGGCGCCAAACGGATAGGTGTTAATGCGGGGAGGCGTTACCCAGAGGATACCGACCTTATTCTCTGCACCGCCGCCATAGGCAGTCCCGTCTGTGGAGTTGGTCACATATATCAGCGCCTTCAGACTATCTGAAACCGACCTGCCTTTATCAACAAATTTCAGCGTATCCGCATAGTACTGAAAAAAGCGTTCACACTCATTCAGTATCTGTGTGATGTCAAATCGCTTATTAGGGTCTGTATTGGTAGCCGGCGTGGCGCCAAAATCCTTTGCCCAGAATGCTACAAAGTCAGCCGATTCAGCCTTTCGCTGGTTGCTGTAAAGGCTTGCGTCATTGTTGTAGTCATTGTTATTGGGAACATTCCAGATCACCTTCGGAACGTATACTTTTTTCACAGGAGCAAGCCGCTTGCCTAATGCCAGTGGCTCAGCAACATTCTTTTTTGCACAGGAATAAAAAAGGGTACTGATCGCTACAGTGAGACAGCAGATAATTTTTGTCATCTTTAGTTGGGTTAATGAATACTAAAATACCCCTCATTATAAGGCAGCATTTCATTGTATTTAACAAAGCCTGCTCAGATATTCACCTTTTGTTACCCACGTCTGCAGTAAGTTAATTTCCGTCTTTCATCGGTTAATATGCGGGTAAGTACTGGCACAAATGGATACTATTTTTGGAGATACCAGACACGATTCTCCTACTTTCTTAAACACCATCCAGTATGATCCGGCATAAGTATTTAAAGGGATTTTTGATATGTATATGCAGTTTGTTTTCATTCAATGTATTTCCACAGTCAGTGATACTGCTGCAATCTCCTGGTAAAAACTTAACTATTGAGATCAATACGAAAGATAGTCTGTCATGGAAACTGATGAAAGGAAAGGAGGTTTTAGTGGACCATGCGGTAGCAGGTATTGATATTGCGCACAAAACTTATATCGGTTTTAATGAACGCGTAAAGTCAATTAACCGTGTTGCAAAGGATGAGGTGCTACATCCGGTTGTGGCCATAAGACAAAACTCGATCAGGGATACTTATAATGAGCTTACGATCAACCTCAAAAGCGGTAACGCCATCATCTTCCGGGCCTACGATAATGGAGTTGCCTACAGATGGGTGACCCATTTTAAAGACTCCATCAATATCAAAAATGAGATCGTTGATTATCAGTTCCCTGACAATAACCGTGTACTATGGGGAGTAGAAGAGAACAAGCAATTCCTTTCCCATTTTGAGTTATTATTCAAAGACACTACGCTGGCATCGTTTTCAACAGCAGCACATTGCGGTCTTCCGTTATATATGTCTTCGTCTGCCGGTACAAAAATGCTTTTATCCGAAGCCGATCTGCTTGATTATTCTAACCTCTTTTTCTTTGGTACAGGCAGCAATAAGATCACCAGTGGATTTCCCAAAGTGATCCTGAAAGAAAGCCTGGTCAGGGACAGGGGCACCAAAATAGAGGAAACGGCTGATTACATAGCAAGGACCAACGGGAACCGTTCTTTCCCCTGGCGGCTGATCATGGTAGCTAATGAGGATAAGGATTTAATCGAAAACAACCTTGTTTATCAGCTGGCATCGCCTGATATCCTCAAAGAGACAGACTGGATCATGCCCGGGAAAGCATCCTGGGATTGGTGGAATGCCAATAATATCTACGGCGTTGACTTCCGTTCCGGCATCAACAACCAGACTTACAGGTATTATATTGACTTTGCTGCCAGGTTCGGTCTGGAGTACATCATCCTGGATGAGGGCTGGTCAAAATCGACCTGGGATATCATCCATCCCAGGGATTCCATCAATGTACCTGACCTGGTTGCCTATGGCAAAACAAAGCAGGTGGGTGTCATTTTATGGACGCTCTGGCAGCCGATGGATAAGGATATGGACAATGTGCTGGCCACCTATGAGAAATGGGGCGTAAAGGGTATTAAAGTCGATTTTATGGCCCGTGCTGATCAGTATATGGTCAATTTCTATGAACGCCTGTCAGCAAAGGCAGCAGCACATCATTTACTGGTAGACCTCCACGGGGCCTATAAACCGGTAGGATTAAACAGAAAGTACCCCAATATTATATCTTATGAGGGCGTAAGGGGACTGGAAAACTATAAGTGGAGCGATGATGAAGCAACGCCGCCGCATGAAGTGACGCTGCCGTTTACCCGGATGGTATTAGGCGCGATGGATTTCACCCCGGGCGCTATGCGAAATGCCACTAAAAAAGACTTTCATGCTGACTTTGATGCGCCGATGAGTCAGGGGACCCGGGCGCACCAGCTAGCGATGTACGCTGTTTATGAAAGTCCGCTACAGATGCTGGCCGATAACCCATCCAACTATCTGCAGGATACCGCCTGTACGAACTTTATAGCGGCTTTCCCTACTACGTGGGACACGACCATTGCGTTGGAGGGGAAGATCAAAGAATATGTGGCCATTGCCCGGAAAAAGGGAAAACAGTGGTTTATAGGCGCGATGACGGACTGGCACCCACGGGACCTGACATTACATATGGACTTCCTGGAACCCGGGAAGCAATACAAAGTAAAAATCCTTGCTGACGGCATAAATGCCGACAGATTTGCCGAGGATTACCACCTTTCTGAAGCCGTATGGCAAAAAGATCAGCAGGTAGTTGTACATATGCAGGCAGGAGGGGGTTGGTGCGCTATATTGACGGAAGAGTAGCATCAAATGGATTATCCTCCAATCCGGTGGTTACTTCCAGGAATTTACTGGCCATCATACGCCAGGCAGCGGGAGGTAGTTCTATCCAGTATTCTCTTTCCCTGTCTGCCGTGACATACTTAGAGACCTTCAGGATATAGCTCCCAAGCCTGTATGTACTGCCATCCGGTAGTTCGCTGAGTTGATAGAACTGTTTTACAAAGCGGGCCATCGCTTCATTTTTACCCCTTAACCTGACCTTGTCCTTATAGGTGATTATTTTGATGGTGCGGGGAATCCGTATTTCAGGAGTCGGCTTATTATTGGGTATTATATTACGTATCAGTTCGAACAGGGTTATCATGTGCAGGGTCTTTACAGGGATAGTCCTTCATATTATGGCATACGAGAAGCACAAAACTACGTTTAAGCTGTCTATAATCATTAAATTTGAATAACGTCCCTCCGAAGCCGGTAATAACGACAACCATGACCCTGGGAAACAATTTACTTTTTTTCTTCAGCGCCCTTGGCGCATTTAATGCGCTCATCATTGGCATATACTTCCTTTGCTTCACTGCAAAGAAAAACCTGTCCAATTACCTTCTCGGCGCTCTGCTGATCGTACTGAGTATCCGTGTGGGGAAGTCCGTCGCCTATTTTTTTGACTATAGCATACCAAGGACCATCCTGCAAATAGGATTAACCGCCTGTTTGTTCATCGGGCCGTTTTTATATTTCTACGTGAAAACGGAAATGCAGCAGATCAGGAAACTGCCGGTATCCTGGCAATTACAACTCACGGGCTGGTTGGCCGTGATACTGATAGCGGGTTTGCCTTTCCCTTATGCGGCCTTTCCATATCTCTGGACGCATTACATTATTCCGGCGATCTATCTGCAATGGGGTATTTACATTGGTCTCACGATAATTTTGCTCCAGCCCCTCTTCAAAAAGATCAGGACGAAGGCGCAACTAAAACCTTTCGAGAAGTGGGTACTGGCCATCTGTGCGACGATATCGCTGATATTTATCGCCTATATATGGTCCATTATGAAGATCACCAAAGGCAGCTATATTACGGGCCCTTTATACTTTTCGCTGGCTACTTATCTTGCTATATGCATCCTTCTGTACCGGAAAAAGGCGAATGACCTGTCTTCTTTTGCAGGCCAGAAATATGGCGACAAAAAGCTGAATGAGGACGAAGCCGTACAGGTGATTGCCAGACTCCAGACGGCCATGAACGAAAAAGAGCTCTTCCGGAACCCCAACTTAAAAGTGGGCGACCTGGCCCGCGAGATCAACATACCCAGTCACCAGTTATCCAGGATACTAAATGACAGTCTGCAGAAAAACTTCACGCTTTTTGTAAATGAATACCGGATAAATGCGGCCTGCAAAATGCTGTCCCACCAGACGAATTTCACCATAGAGGCCGTTGGGGACGAGGTAGGATTTAACTCAAAGTCCACTTTCTTCGCCACCTTCAAAAAAATTAAAGGGTTGACTCCCAATGCATTTATAAAAGAAACTACTCCGGATTTGTAAATCCGTACTAATGTCCGCATGTCCATAAGCCCCCGAAAAACATAAAACTGCATCTTTGGCTAAACGCCTTTTTTCCATGAAAAAGATAGCCCTGTTATTGAGCTTATTTTCCATCTGTTTGCCTGCATTTTGCCAGGACACGCTCACCGAAAAACACCTCATTAAAAAGACGATCGAACTATATTTCGACGGCTGGGCGACAGGAGATACGACTAAACTGGGAAAGGCGATGCATGCTTCCTGTCACCTGAAAAACTACCGGGATGGGAAATTTACAGCGTACACACGAGACCAGTATCTCAGTTTCTTCAAACCTCGTCCTGTTCCACCCAATCTGCAAACCCGTATTATCTCCCTGGATGTCACCAATAACATGGGTAGCGCCAAGGTGGAGATCAGTACGGAAAAAGACCTGTTTACGGACTATTTTAATCTGATGAGAACAGATAAAGGATGGGTCATTGCAGATAAGGTATCCACCAGGACGCCTCACGTCACAGGGGACGTTTATACAGCGGCAGGAAGGAGGGTAGATTCCCTGTTTGCTTCGTATAACTCACAGACGCCCGGTGCAGCCGTAGCCATTGTAAAAGATGGGAAAGTGGTTTTCCAGAAAGGCTACGGCATGGCCGACCTGGACCATGACATACCGATTACCCCTCAGACGGTCTTCAATATCGCTTCTGTTTCGAAACAATTTACCGCCTTCGCGATCTACCTATTGGCCAGTGAAGGTAAAATATCGCTTGAGGATGATGTCCGTAAATATATCACAGAACTACCCGACTATGGCCATGTTATCAAAATAAAACACCTGCTCGGTCATACCAGTGGTCTAAGAGATCAGGCGGCCCTCTGGTCATTAGCCGGAAATGTCTCCGGCGATATCTCGACAACAGCACAAACCCTGAAATTATTAGCCCGGCAAAGAAATTTAAATTTCACACCCGGCACCGCCTTCGGCTACTGCAATACCGGTTATACCCTACTCGCGGAGGTCATACATCGCGTAACCGGTCAATCATTTGCCGCTTATACGGAGGAAAAGATATTCCGGCCGATCGGCATGAACAACACACAGTTTTGTGATAACCACGAGAAAGTAGTAAAAAACAAGGCGGAATCCTATGAGCTGATAAACGGCGTTTATTACCACCAGCCATTGAATGTCTCTAATCCCGGTCCGTCAAATCTCCTGACTACAGTAGAAGACCTCACCAAATGGGTATTGAATTTTGAGCAACCGGTAGTCGGTACGCCCGCGTTGATAAAAGCCTTCAATGAGGCATCCTACCTGGACAATGGCTCAAAAGCTATATTGCGGATAACCGGAGATAACGACACGATCTTCCATGCAAAAGGGCAAAACCTGAGTAATTATAAAGGGGTGGATATGATCACACATGGAGGACATGCGGCCGCCTTCCGGACCTTCATGGGGCGTTTTCCCAGTGAACACCTGGCCATTATTGCGCTTAGTAATGATGAACATAATGAAAGACTGCATGCCCGCTGGCAGATGGCGGAGTTTTATATAAAGGACAAGATGAAGGAAGAGGTTTCCTCTCCGGCGGCATCCAGACCACCAGTTGCTAAAACGGCTGTGAAATATACAGGGGATGTAAAAGACTTTGCAGGGGAGTATTATAGCGATGAACTGGGGACAGGTTATACGTTTGTTCCACAGGGAGATGTGCTTATTATGAAGCATCTTAGACTGGAAGATATTGTATTGACGCGGGAGGGAGAGGATGTGTTTTCAGGTGCTGGCCCGGAGACGTTTGCGTTTGAGATGGCCTTTTTGGAAGATAAGAAGGGGAGTGTGACGGGGTTTGTGATCTCGAATTTTGGGGTGAAGGGGTTGAGGTTTGAGAAGGTGAGGTAGGGGTGACCCCAAAAGTAAAGATTATCTTAGCGACTGTTATAAACATAAGCCCCCTCGTTCAATGGAGCAACAATACTGGGAACTCTTTGAGACTAAAGTCCGGCCGCTTACCGAAAAGCAGCAGCGGGTCATTGCTTATCAATTTTGTTTACTTGTGGAAAAGGAACTGGATGATCTCGGTAAAGGTGCGCTGCAGCTCATACAACAGCTTACATTGGAGCATGTTTCATTAGAAGAATGTGCATCTTACCGGGAGCAGATGCAAGATAGACTTCCGGATGAGGGTACGAGCCTATATAGTCCTTTGATCTGGGCTTTAACACCTCATACGGCTAGTTATCCTGTCTGGTATTCGGCTGCTATTGTGGGAGTAAATATAGTTGATCTTGGGGTCAGGACATTCCCGGGGCTGACGGAGCTAACAGAGAAAATTTTGAGCACACCTTAATTGATACCGCAAGCCATTTATTCCGAATTCATTAGTCCATTTTCAGACATATAATCATCGGCAAATAGTATCTGACAGCTACTTTCTTACCATTCAACTCACCAGGTATCCATTTGGGCATCCGGTCCAGCATGCTAATCCCTTCTTTATCCAGGGGGGTATAGGCCGATTCATTCTTATCCAGAATACATTTATCTAAAAGGTTTCCCGTAGTATCTATAACAAATGATAAATTAAGTTTACTCTGTAAATGTGTTTGTTCTTTTGGGTACCTGATCTTAGTCATGTATTTTAACAGTGCTTCTTCTCCACCCGGGAAGGAGGGGAGCTTTTCACTAAACTCATATACGAACATCTTCAACCTGGCATCCCAAAGCGTATTGCTTTCCTGCGCCTTCAGACAAATGCTGATTGTGCATAGGAATAGCAGTATTGAATATTTTTTCAGAGGCATGGGCAGAATTGGCGTCTAAAGTTATTTAAATCACGATCAAAAAAAGGGACCTTATCGAACTATCTTCAAATTTCTTTTGAAGCGTATTTATACAATTTAAAATTTAAAAAGTAATTTTAAACTCACAAAAATAAACTTTAAGTTACTAACATTTTACCTGATACTATTCTAATAAAAGTTTTTTGTTAGTTGCCTCCTAATCTGATAAGAATCAATGACAATACAAAAAAAGCGATTTAACAGAATAAAAATCGTCTTGCTGGAAAAAGATAAGACTAACACATGGCTGGCTGAGCAACTTGGGGTTAGCAAAACTGCCGTGTCAAAATGGTGTACAAATAGAAGTCAACCAACGGTTGAAACGCTTTATCAGGTGGCTGAGGTTTTAGATGTTGAAGTTTGTGAGCTACTTATAAAAAGAGATAAAAGAGATTAGGCGATCGTTGTATTTGTCTATCTCTGTTCTAATAAAATAGGCTTCCCAGATTTGTTTTCTTGAATTCCCAGTAGATCACATACGGAACTCGTTATCAAGATGGAAATAATTGACAATATAAATAAGCTTTTGGGCGATGATCTTAAGGCGACAATTGTGACCAATTCAAAGGTTAAAATTGCAGCTTCCTGTTTTTCCATATATGGGTTTGAAGCCCTAAAAACAGAGCTTTTAAAAATAGAGTCACTAGAATTCATTTTCACGACTCCAACATTTGTTCCCAATGAAGTAGCCGACAAAGTCACCAAAGAGCGCAGGGAGTTTTTTATTCCCAAATTCAGCAAACAAAACAGTCTTTATGGGTCTGAGTTTGAAATTCAGCTGCGCAATAAATTGACGCAACGAGCGATTGCACGAGAATGTGCCGCCTGGATAAGAAACAAGGTTACTTTTCGATCAAATACGACCAAGGCTCAAATGCAGCAATTTATTTGCTTATCAAAAGGAACTGAGAGAATTTCTTATATGCCGCTACATGGTTTTACTGCGGTTGATTTAGGCTATCAGCAAGGCAATGCAGTATCTAATTTTGTAAACAGATTAGATGACGAAACGTTTACTGAAAAATACTTAACACTTTTCGATCAAATCTGGAACGATCCTTCAAAAGTGCAGGACGTGACCGAAGCGATCTGTGACCACATTGAATCTGTCTATCATGAGAATTCTCCAGAGCGTATCTATTTCCTGATGCTTTATAATATCTTCAAAGACTTCTTAGAAGATATTAACGAAGATGTGTTACCGAATGATCGCACCGGCTATCGGGACAGCCTTGTATGGAATAAGCTGTTCAACTACCAGCGTGACGCTGCCATCGGCATTATCAACAAGCTGGAAACATATAACGGTTGTATCCTTGCCGACAGTGTCGGTCTTGGAAAAACTTTTACAGCATTAGCCGTTATTAAGTATTACGAACTTCGCAACAAGTCGGTCCTTGTTCTGTGTCCCAAAAAGCTCGCTGATAACTGGCTTAACTATAACAAAAATCTCAAGACGAATATTTTTGCCCAGGATCGTTTCGGTTATGACGTTCTTAGTCATACGGATTTGTCCCGCACCTCTGGTGAGTCTTTCGGTATGCCGTTGAACCGCGTCAATTGGGGTAACTATGATCTGGTAGTCATCGACGAATCCCACAACTTCAGAAACAACGATGCTTTTAAAGTTCGCGAAACACGATACCAGAAATTGATGAACAAGGTTGTTCGCGAGGGTGTTAAGACCAAGGTTTTGATGCTTTCCGCAACACCTGTAAATAACCGCTTTAACGATCTTCGTAACCAGCTTGCGCTTGCTTACGAAGGAGATTCTGAGAAGCTAAATGAAAAGTTGAAAACGAAGCGCAGCGTAGAAGAAATATTCCGACGCGCCCAATCTGTTTTTAACCAATGGTCGAAGCTGCCACCCGAAGAACGTACAGCAAGGGCCATTCTGGATTCATTGGACTTCGACTTCTTTGAATTGCTGGATAGTGTCACCATTGCCCGTTCAAGAAAGCATATCGAAACATTTTACGATACAAAAGATATCGGCAAATTCCCCGTGCGCAGAAAGCCATTGTCATTTCATTCGCAGCTAACAAAACTTAGTGGTGTAAAAGGTTTTAATGAAATATTCAGTGATCTTTCTTTGTTGAAGCTCGCGGTATATGCGCCCATCAGCTATATTCTTCCAAGTCGCTCCCGGAAGTATGAAGAAATGTACGATACCCGCGTATCTAGTGGCGGCGGCAGGTTTCGTCAGATTGATCGTGAGATCAGCCTTCAGGCCCTGATGACAACCAACCTTCTCAAGCGCCTCGAAAGTTCTGTCGAATCATTCCGCATTACGCTCCGCGCGCTGCAGGAAAGATTACATAACACACTTGAAGTGATCGCGAAGTTTAAAGCTGGTCAACGTACCAGCGTTAGCGATTTTACAGAGGGTATAGATTCTCTTGAGGCGGAAGAAGATGATTTTTCCGATCTGGACGGCGCGATGGTCGGCGGAAAGATTAAAATTGACCTTGCCGATATGGACGTGGAGCGATGGAGGGATGATCTCAATAACGATCTCGCCCTGATCAACGGTTTACTGGATTCCATGACCAAAGTGACACCGGAAGAGGATACTAAGCTTCAACATCTGAAACAGCATATCACCGACAAGATCAATAACCCGATCAATGGCAAGAACAAAAAGGTGCTTATTTTTACAGCCTTCGCTGATACTGCCAGCTACCTCTACAAAAATCTGGCGCAGGGCGGACCGCTCTTGGACAATGGCCTTCATTTCGGGATGGTCACAGGAAAGGACACCCCAAAATCAACATTGGGAACTGGTTATGACTTTCAGTCCATCCTAACGCTGTTCTCGCCACGATCTAAAGAAAAACAACTGGTGATGCCGGAAGCAAAGGGCGAAATTGATATTCTAATCGGCACAGATTGTATTTCCGAAGGTCAAAACTTACAAGATTGCGATTATCTGATAAATTATGATATTCATTGGAACCCTGTACGGATCATCCAGCGTTTCGGTCGCATTGACCGTATCGGATCGCCCAATGCAAGTATCCAGCTTGTGAATTACTGGCCTGATATTTCCCTAGATGAATATATCCGTCTGAAAGAACGGGTGGAAGCCCGTATGGTCATTGCTGACGTATCGGCGACCGGCGACGATAACGTTTTGACGGCCCAAAGCAGCGATATCGCCTATCGCAAGGAACAGCTCCGCCGCTTGCAGGAAGAAGTGATCGAACTGGAAGAACTCAAAACCGGCGTATCTATCACCGACCTGGGTCTCAACGATTTTCGGATGGATCTGATTAACTACGTCAAGGAACACGGCGATCTGGAATCCGCGCCAAAAGGGATGCACGCTGTTGTTCCGGCACAAACCGAGCTGGGCCTCAAGCCAGGAGTGATATTCGCACTCCGTAGCCGTAGTGGCGGCGTGAATATCAATCAGCCAAACAGGCTGCATCCGTATTATCTGGTTTACATCGGTGATGATGACGAAATTATCGCCAATCATGCGGACGCAAAAAGACTTCTTGATCTGATGCGTACCAGTAGCAAAGGCCATAGCGATGCGATTCCGGAGGTATTTCGGCTTTTCAATCACCAGACAGACGATGGCAGGAAAATGGGGAAATATTCTGACCTTCTCAATGCAGCTATTCGTTCAATTATCAACCTGAAGGAAGAAAAAGATCTCGATAGTCTGTTCTCTGGCGGCAAGACAACTGCGCTTGTGAATACAATATCCGGGCTCGACGATTTTGAACTGATTGCTTTTCTGGTGGTGCAGGAGGCCACTCCAAAATGACGTTATTCGACTATCCCAAAAACGCCTTCTTCGGTCGCGTATTACCCAAGGCAAAAATCTACGCCCATACCGGAGCCAGCACAAAACTGAAAGACTTGTTCGTGCGGCAAATCGACCAGATTGTCTGGAAATTCAAACTGGCGCCCGAAACTATCAATATCCCCGCGACGAAATCTGTCCCTGAAATTCAGATATTTGCAATCGCATTGAAAACGGGAGAACTTCATCCTGAAGTATTGCGGAGCATCGACAAGGCTATACCGTTCCCGATCATCTATGAAATAAGTTATGAGCGTAGGGTAAAGGTTACGGCCTGTTACAAACGCCAAAATGAATCTGGTGCAGAAAAATGGACAGTTGGTAGCTATTACTCAACGGACTGGATGCCGGATGATGAAAGCAGGCAAGCGCTGCCTGTAAAATTGAATTTAGTCGGATTGTATGATGAATTGCTCGGCAGTATCCTACCTTATCCGGCAAGACAAGGCGAAAGCCTTCTAAAACGGATAGCGCGTATGGAAGCCATCACCCAGCAACAAAAGAAACTGGCGAACGCGGAAATGGCATTGAAAAATGAGAAACAGTTCAACAGAAAGGTTGAAATCAATGCCAAAATCCGTATTATGAAACAAACGATTGATACATTAAAAAGCCTGTCAGTAAAATAAAGTATGGAAAAATTGAAAATGCACACGCCTGATCTGACGCAATATAATATCGCGCGTATCCGCGAACTGTTCCCGTCCTGCGTGACGGAGGTGAAAGATGCGCAGGGTATCGTGAAATACACAGTGGATTTTGACCAATTGAAACAGGAATTGAGCGGACAAATCGTAGAAGGCCCTCAAGAGCGTTACCAGCTTAATTGGCCTGGCAAACGCGAAGCACTTCTGACGGCAAATGCTCCCATCGCCAAAACGCTTCGTCCTGTACGGGAAGAAAGCCTGGATTTTGATACGACGAAAAACCTATTTATAGAAGGTGACAATCTGGATGCGCTGAAACTTTTGCAGGAAACCTATCTCGGCAAAGTGAAAATGATTTACATCGATCCGCCGTATAACACCGGAAACGACTTTCTTTACGAAGATGACTTTGCAGTAGATACGAATGAATTTTTTCTCCGGTCCAACCAAAAGGATGAAGAAGGAAATCGTTTACTGGCAAACACAGAGGCAAATGGACGTTTCCATTCGGATTGGTTAAGTATGCTATATCCCCGGCTTAAATTGGCAAGAAATCTCTTATCTGATGAAGGAATAATTTTCATTTCAATTGATGACGCTGAGGTTTCCAATCTTATTAAATTGTGCGACGAAATTTTTGGCGATGACAATTTCGTTGCAAATTTCATTTGGGAAAAGCGGACCAATCGCGAAAACAGAAAAGTTGTCTCTACACGCCATGACTACATTGTTTGCTATGCGATGAACCAAATGTCGGAAAGGCGTGCGATTAAACAACTGCCTATGTCTGAAAAGGCTTTAGCTAATTACAAAAATCCAGATAACGATCCGCGCGGGTTGTGGAAATCCGATCCTGCTACCGCGCAAGCCGGGCATGGGACCAAGTCCCAGTTTTATACTTTAAAGGCCCCAAATGGAAAAGAACACACGCTTGAAAGCGGTAGATGCTGGCTATATACGGAGCCTGTCATGCAGGCCGCGATAAAGGATGGTCGGATTTGGTTTGGCAAAGACGGAAATGGTGTCCCCAGGATCAAAACCTATCTGGAAGCAAAAGAAAGAGGATTAACACCGGAAACGATTTTATTTGCCTCTGAGGTCGCTACTACTGAAATAGCGAAGAATTCCCTAAAGGAACTATTTGACGGAAAGTCCGTATTTGAAACACCAAAACCCGTTGACCTTGTAAAGCTTCTTATACAATTAAGCTGTGATGAAGGGATTGTTTTAGATTTCTTTGCCGGAACCTGCACGGCTGCTCATTCAATGCTTGCTTTAAATGCTGAAGATGGGCGTAACAGGAAATTCATTTGCGTACAATTGCCCGAGAAATGTGACGAAAATAGTGAGGCGTTTAAAGCCGGATACAAAACCATTTCTGACGTCGGCAAAGATCGAATCAGACGTGCAGGCAATGCACTCAAGCAGAGTAATCCTTTGACGTCTGATTTGGATGTCGGTTTCCGGGTCCTTAAAGTAGACACCTCCAACATGGCAGATATTTACTATATCCCTGACAATCTTGAACAGAAAAGATTATTTGATGCAGTTAACAACATCAAACCAGATCGCAATGACCCTGAGGACCTGCTGTTTCAGGTATTGCTGGATTGGGGAGTGGATTTGACCTTGCCTATCCGCAAAGAAAAACTGGAGGGCAAAAATGTCTTTTTTGTCGATGAGGATGCGCTTGTCGCTTGTTTTGATATGAGCATTTCCGAGGATTTGGTAAAAGCGTTGGCGGAGCTAAAACCGCTTCGGGTGGTATTCCGCGACAACGGTTTTGAATCGGATTCCGTGAAGATCAATGTCGATCAAATCTTCAAGCAACTATCACCTTCTACCGAAGTCAAATCCATTTAACACCACCGATGAAATTAAAGTTCAAAATTCAGCCATTCCAGACAAACGCCGTGGACTCGGTGGTGGATTGCTTTGCGGGTCAATCACTGGTAACAAATGCCAGTTTCCGCATTGATCCAGGCAAGCGAAGCCAGACCCGTCTGGAATTTGAAACGGGTTTTCGCAATGCGGACATTCAGCTGACGGATATCCAGATCGTCAAAAATATCCACGACATTCAAAAACGGCAGAACCTTCCGCTTTCCGATCGGCTGGTGTCGAACAAGGAATCGCGGATCAACCTTGACGTTGAAATGGAGACCGGTACGGGCAAGACATATTGCTATATCAAAACCATATTCGAGATGAACAAACGCTACGGCTGGAACAAGTTCATCATTATGGTGCCAACCATTGCTATTCGCGAAGGTATTTACCAGTCGTTCAAAAATACAGCTGAGCATTTTAACGAAAGCTATGGCAAAAAGGCGCGGTTCTTTATCTATAATTCAAAACAGCTTCATCATCTTGACAGCTATTCGTCCGACGCGGGAATCAACGTGATGATCATTAATATTCAGGCCTTCAATGCAAAGGGAGCAGATAATCGCCGTATTTACGAGGAACTGGACGATTTTCAGTCACGTAAGCCCATCGATGTAATCGCCAGCAACAGCCCTATCCTTATTCTGGATGAACCGCAGAAGATGGAAGGCAAGGCCACCACGGATGCGTTACCGAAGTTCAAGCCATTAATGATCCTTCGTTATTCGGCAACACACAAAACGACATATAACAAAGTCCACCGTCTTGATGCGCTCGACGCTTATAACCAAAAGCTGGTCAAGAAAATCGGCGTTCGCGGCATTACCGTAAAAGGCCTTGCGGGTACAAATGCCTATCTCTATCATGAGTCGATCGAAATTTCCAAACATTCACCCGTTGCAAGGATGGAACTGGAAATAAAACAAGCGGGAGGCACGATCAAGCGAGTGGTAAAACTTCTTGGCAAAGGAGATGATCTGTTTGATCTCTCGAACGGCCTTGATCAATACAAAGGGTATGTCATATCGCAGATTGACGCCACGAGGGGTAGCGTTGAATTTACGAACGGCACGACGCTTGTCGCTGGCGAAGCGACGGGCGATGTAACAGAAACGGCGGTTCGCCGTATACAGATCCGCGAAACGATCAAGGCGCATCTTGAAAAAGAAAAGCAACTGTTCGGCGAAGGGATCAAAGTTTTGTCTCTGTTCTTCATCGACGAAGTTGTCAAATACCGCGACTATTCACGAGCCGATGAAAAGGGTGAGTATGCCCGCATCTTTGAGGAAGAATATGAAACGCTAAAAAATGAAATTCTTGGCGAATTATCTTTTAGCGAGCAGGAAAAGGCTTATCATGCCTATCTGAAAGGACTTGAATCCAAGCGCATCCACAACGGTTACTTCTCAATCGATAAAAAGACCAGGCGTCTTACCGACCCAGGCGTCGCTTCACGCGGCGAAGGAGCTGGTATTTCCGACGATGTGGACGCTTATGATCTTATTCTGAAAGACAAGGCTCAACTGCTGTCTTTTGAAGAACCAGTGCGTTTTATATTCTCACATTCGGCCCTGCGTGAAGGTTGGGATAACCCGAACGTGTTTGTCATGTGCATGCTCAAGCATAGCGATAATACCATTTCACGCCGTCAGGAAGTAGGCCGCGGCCTCCGTCTATGCGTCAATCAGAATGGCGACCGTATTGACGAACCCTCCATCGTTCACGACATAAACGTGTTGACCGTTATTGCCAGCGAAAGTTATAAAGAATTCGTTCGCAACCTTCAAAAAGAAATCAGCGACTCGCTTTCCGCCCGTCCGCGCAAAGCTGACGAAAAATATTTTACCGGCAAGGTTATCCAGACGGAATCCGGCAACATGGAAGTCACTGCCACCTTTGCCAAGCAGATTTACAAGTATCTGCTAAAAAACGATTATACGGATGATGCTGACCAGATTACCGAAGCTTACCATATTGCCAGGAAAGAAGGCACCATTGCACCATTGCCACAAGAACTGGCAGCGCACGCAGACCAGATTTTCAAACTGATTGACAGCGTATTCAGTGAAAGCCAGTTACCAGACATTGACGATGATCGCGCGTCAAAGGTGAACCCACTGAATGAGGGCAACTTCAATAAGAAAGAGTTTCAGGAACTCTGGAAGCGCATTAATCGCCGTGCAGTCTATCGCGTCGGTTTTGATTCCGCCGAGTTGGTTAAAAATGCCATCCGGATATTGAATGCCGATCTGCGTGTCACTCCACTTCAATACACCATTCAGACAGGTATACAAGGCGATCATATCACAGACACGCAATTGAAAGAAGGCGGAAGCTTTGTGCCAGAACATGTGAAGACGGGCAGCTTGAGCTCATCTGTTCATTCCTCCGTTAAATATGACTTACTTGGAAAGATTGCGGAAAACGTCCAGCTTACCCGCAAAACCGTAGCGGAAATATTAACTGGTTTGGAACCTTTGGTATTTGATCAGTTCAAAAAGAATCCGGAGCATTTTATTGCCGAAGCGTCGCGTCTTATCCACGAACAAAAAGCGACGCTCATTATTGAACACCTTGCCTATGATCCAATAGCGGGTGAGCATGATATTAGCATCTTCACGGCGGATAAATCAAAGAAGGACTTCACGAAGGCAAGCAAAAGGCTCAAAAAACATATCTATGATTTCGCTATAACCGATTCCAAGGTAGAGCGTGATTTTGTAGAGGAACTGGACAATAGCCATGAGGTCGTTGTATATGCGAAACTTCCCAGCAAATTTGTGATTCCTACGCCTGTTGGTGACTACAATCCTGATTGGGCGATTTCATTTGTTGATGGAGTAGTCAGGCATATTTATTTTGTGGCAGAAACCAAAGGTTCAATGTCGTCGCTTGAATTGCGAGGTATCGAAGACGCAAAAATTAAATGTGCGCGCAGGTATTTTGAAGCCATTAATCAAAAAATAGCCAATGATAAGGTGAGATATGATGTAATTGACAGTTATTCTAAATTGATGGAGATTGTGGGGGCGTAGAGACTAGTCCTGAGCTGACACGTTTTTAAATGACTATAAGGGGATGGCTAATTATTGCCAGTCTTTTCTCAATGGAACCAGACCGGACGTTGTGATTTGCCATCCCTTTGTAGGAATTCTAAAATCAGATAATTCAGGCAAACTCATTAGCCGACTTAAAACATTGAATAATTCTTCGCTCGTTGTGTTCCTGTAGAGCATTTAAAATCACTATTGTGAAGGTGGAAAAGTCTACGTGAAATTACCTGTGCACGGGGCATAAGACGTTCCGAATTAATAAGGATCGATTGTACTTTATCTTTGCCATAGTAGCGAATAACCTCTCTTATGTCATTTGAAGTCCCCCGTTCCATTGCTCTCACAACTGTAAACTCTGGGTAACGATCAAAATCTAGTTGTTTCAGGTCAATATCCCAGAAAGCTCTACGGGACAAGGCTGGTTTCGCTATGTTAGGATTCGTATGCACTATCCAAATATAAATAAATTGGGGAATATTTTTTGGTGATAGCTCGCTTAAAAAATCTCCAAAAACAAAAAAGGCTTGCATTACTGCAAGCCTTTTCGTTTTCCGCTCCCCCTGCTGGACTTGAACCAGCGACCCTCTGATTAACAGTCAGATGCTCTAACCAACTGAGCTAAGGAGGAATGTTTTTCCCGTTTCGGGATTGCAAAGATAGATTTTTTCTTATTCCCGCCAAATCTTTTTCAACTTTTTCTTCAAAAAGAATTTACCAATATTAGAAAACGCTTATCCAGCGCGGTTTCCCGCGTATAAAAATTTACAAATTGTAAGTCCATACGTGTCACCGGGAACTGTACGAACGATTTTACTTCCTTCACAGCATAGCCTCTGGCGATTAATGAATCCCTGTGGTCCGCCGTTGTAAAAACGAGTGACGGCCCCGCAGGGATCGTATCATATCGCAGGAGAGGGGCGTCAAGGTAATATTCCATCGCATAGGAGTTCACTCCATAAAAACCAACGGCTCCGCCTTTCAGCTCCTTGTTGGCATAGAACGCGGCCGTGCTGCCACTCTGATACCGGAGCACGTCCGGATAGAACAGGCCATTGAGAAAAATATTTAAAAGGAATCCTGACAGGCAGGTGCGAAAGAAGATACGTGGCCTTCCTTTCAACGGAAACCATATAAAAACGGCCGTTCCTATCACAATAAGCCCTACAGCCCAAAAATGAATTTCAGGCCTGTAAAGCGCCCATATTGCGATAATAGCAGCCCCCATGATCCCCATGAGGATATGTTGTGTAATACGGAACACTTTTTCCTTCACATCATCTACTATATACTTCGCCGTTAGGATCGCGAAGAAGGGAAAGATGATATTCAGATAGTGCGGTAACTGGAACTTCGACAATGAGAATAACAGGAAGGTTGACAAAGCAGCGCTAATACAATAATACTCAGGCGCTGATTTACCTTTTCTGATAAAGTTGACGATGGCAACATACAGGAATATTGACCAGGGCAGGAACGCCCATAACACGGTATGCAGGAAGAAAGAAGGATCGCCATGCCCCTTGATTGGTCCGTTATTCATAAAACGCCCGAACTGGCTGTCCCAGAAAAAGAAACGGATGCCGGATACACCTGTCTGTCCGAAAACGACTTTCTCCGGGTGTGCATCGAACTGCTGATACAGGGCATATAATTCCGGCGTAATGAAGACACCGATCAGCAATGCGACGACCAGCCATCGCCAGTGAAAAAGCTCCTTCCATTGCCGGGTAAAGGTGTACTGACCGATGAAGGCAAATCCTATGGGGACCAATGCAAAAGGGCCCTTCGTCATGACGGCAAAAGCCGCAAACAGCGCCCCGGGAAGCAGCTGCCGTTTGTACAAATGATAGACACTGGCAATGATCAGTCCTGTCAGATAAGGCTCTGCCCGTACATCCGTACTGGATATGACCAGGTGTTCTGCGGACAAAAAGATGCATACCGCCCAGAGGGCCACCTTCTCGCTGTATACCAGCAGGTCTTTGGCAAATTTATAAGTATAAACCACGCCCAGCATCAGAAATAAGAAAGCCGGCAGTTTATAGGCAAAACTTGTAAATCCGAAAAGCAGATAGGAGAGGGCAGCCATCCAGAAAGGAAAATGTGGCTTATCCAGCCAGTCATGCCCGTCTGCAACCAGGTTCAGGTAGTCATGATGCTGCACCATGTGTTTGGCAATGCCTGCATAGAGGGCGCCATCGGGTTCCATAATAGTTACGGGAAGACCGGTCATATGCATGAATATCAGCAGACCGATCATCATCCGGCAGACTTGTTTCTCTGAGATAGAATAGACTGTCATGCGCAAAAATTACAGCACTGCTGGCACTTCCGCAAAACAGAGGGGGCTTTTAATAGAAAATTAACAGGCTTACCAGCCGAAAAGACTTGATTTCTCTAATCCGATATAAAGACCATCTGGCCGTTGCTCAAGGGGATAGGTCTTGAGGTAAAACCCCTCTCCACTGCTGTTATAGCCGTTTTTGACGTTAAAACGGTACCGGTGCAGGGGACAAACAACATTACCGGCATCATCCATAAAACCATCTGCCATGATGCCACTCGCATGTGGACATTTGTAGGCGAAGGCAAAGATCTGCTCCTCATGTTTGGTATAGCAGATCTTTTTCCCCTGGACCTCCAGGACGCCAATCTCACCTTCTCTTGCGTACAGGTCTGATAAACGATGCCAGTTGTATTGCTTTGCCATGCTAAGAATTAATAGAAATATTCGCTCTTGTAAGGATAACGTACCCTGTACAGTTCCACTACCTTACTAAGGATAGTCGCCCGCAGTTCCTCGACATTTTTGCGTTCTGTTGCAGAAATAAACACACAGTTACCCTGGGTCCTGGTCTGCCAGTTTTCTTTCAGCTGATTCAGAATGTCCTGTTTGATATCCTCAGTCAGCCATTTGTCGAAAGTCTGCTCTTCGTACAGATCCATTTTATTGAAGACCATGATGATAGGCTTATCAAAGGCCTTCAGTTCCTGCAAAGTGCGGTTTACCACCTCCACCTGGTCCTCATATTGCGGATGGGAAACATCCACCACATGCAGCAGGATATCGCTTTCTCTCACCTCATCCAGGGTCGATTTGAAGCTTTCTACCAGATGGTGAGGCAGTTTACGGATAAACCCTACAGTATCGCTGAGCAGAAATGCGGTCTGGTCAAATACCACCTTCCGGGTAGTCGTATCCAGCGTCGCAAACAGCTTGTTTTCGGCAAATACCTCGCTTTTGCTCATCAGGTTCATGATGGTGCTTTTACCCACGTTGGTATATCCCACCAGGGCTACACGGATGTATTCACCACGGTCCTTACGCTGCGTAAGGGACTGTTTATCAATCTCCGCCAGTCTTTTCCTGAGCAGGGCCACCTTTTCCTTGATGATACGACGGTCCGTTTCTATCTCCGTTTCACCCGGACCACGGCTACCGATACCACCTCCCTGTCTTTCCAGGTGACTCCACATACCTTTCAGACGTGGCAGGATATACTGGTACTGCGCCAGTTCTACCTGCACTTTTGCCTGGGCCGTACGGGCACGACGGGCAAAAATGTCCAGAATAAGGTCACTACGGTCTATCACCTTCACATTCAGCACTTTCTCTATGTTCGCTATCTGGGAACCGGTCAGTTCATCGTCAAAAATGACCAGATTGATATTTCTTCCTGCAATGAAATCCCTGATCTCTTCCAGCTTACCCTTTCCAACAAAGGTCGCTCTGTCGGGACGGGCCAGTTTTTGGGTGAACTTTTTTACAGTTATAGCACCAGCCGTCTCAGCGAGGAAAACCAGCTCATCCAGATACTCCTGTACCTGCCGGTCTGACTGCTCCTTATGGATCACACCCACAATAACGGCCCGCTCTTCCTGTTGTACAACTTGTTTCTTTTCAATCAAAGTATATAAAAATTTACTGCAAAGGTATGGAATTAGTCCATAGCACTATTTTCCCTACTTTTAGCGTCCAAACAGAATCTGAACATGCATAAATCACTTTTGTTAACATCACTTTTTATATCAACTATGGCAGTGGCCCAGCAGAAAATGACGCCCGAGCTGCTCTGGCAATTGGGCAGAGTAAGCGGTGAAGCGATTACGGCAGACGGAAAGACAGTTATCTACGGCGTATCACGATACAATATCGCCGAAAACAAGAGCGATAAAGACCTCTTCGCCATCCCATTAGCAGGAGGCCCTGTTACCCAGATCACAAAAGAACCGGGAGCAGAAGGAGAGGTGAGCGCGATCAGCGGACAAAAAATCGCCTACGTCTTCAAAGGACAACGCTGGGAAATGAATGCCGACGGTTCCGGCGCTACACAGATCACCAATGTGGAAGGCGGCCTGCAGAACATGCGTATCTCCCCCGATGGAAAACATATCCTGTTCTCTAAGGAAGTGAAACTGAAAAAGATCAGCGGGAGCGACCATTACCCCGACCTGCCAAAATCCAATGTGCAGATCTATGATAACCTGAACTACCGCCACTGGGATACCTGGGAAGACGGTAACTTCCAGCATATCTTCTTCGCTACCTACGAAAATGGCCAGGTGGGTACACCTGTCGATATCATGGAAGGCGAACTGTATGATAGTCCGCAGATGCCGTTTGGCGGAGCCGAAGACGTAATCTGGAGCCCGGACGGTAAAAGCATCCTCTACGTTACCAAGAAAAAATTCGGTAAAGAGTACGCTACCAGCACCAATACCAATGTTTACGAATACAATCTCGACACCCGTGCGACCAAAAACCTGTCCGAAGGACTGGCTGGCTACAATGTAGCCCCTGCATTCAGTCCGGACGGCAAATACCTGGCATGGCTGGGTATGGCAAAAGACGGTTTCGAAGCTGATAAAAATGATATCATCGTACTGAACCGTGCCACCGGCGCCCGCGCCAATCTTACCAAAGACTGGGATGGCACCGTAGCCTCCATCTCCTGGAGCAAAGACAACAAACAACTGTTCTTCCTCGCCGTGGTAAAAGGCACCGAGCAACTGCATGAGATCACCCTGCAGAAAGACGTGGCTGCTACCAATGCGAAACATATCCGCCAGGTAACAGATGGTGAATTTGATATCAGTGGTATCATCGGGCAGTCAGGCAACACCCTTGTCGTAAGCCGCACTGACATGAACCATGCCGCCGAACTCTTTACCGTACAGTTGCAAAAGGGTACCCTGCAATCACTGACGACCGTAAACAAAGAAGTTTACGATAAAACCGGCATGTGTAAAGTGGAAAAACGCTGGATCAAAACCACAGACAATAAAGACATGCTGGCCTGGGTGATCTTCCCGCCTGATTTCGATCCTGCGAAGAAATACCCGACCCTGTTATATTGCCAGGGTGGTCCGCAGTCCGCATTGTCCCAGTTCTATTCCTACCGTTGGAACTTCCAGCTGATGGCCTCCCAGGGATATATCGTTGTAGCACCTAACCGCCGCGGTATGCCGGGCCATGGTGTAGAATGGAACGCCGCTATCAGTAAAGACTGGGGCGGACAACCCATCCGGGACTACCTGAGCGCCATTGACGCTGTAAGCCAGGAGCCTTATGTTGACAAAAACCGTCTCGGTGCTGTAGGCGCCAGCTACGGTGGTTACTCTGTTTACATGCTGGCTGGTGTTCACAACAACCGCTTCAAATCATTCATTGCACATGATGGTCTGTTTGACCTGAAAAGCTGGTACGGCACTACCGAAGAACTCTGGTTCGCCAACTGGGATATCGGGGCTTACTGGGACCCGGCTAACGCTAAAGTCTATAAAGAATTCAACCCAAGCGAATACGCCAACAAATGGAATACACCTATCATGGTCATCCAGGGTGGTACAGACTTCCGTGTAGGCATCGAGCAGGGTTTACAGGCCTTCCAGCTGGCACAGCTGAAAGGTATCAAGAGCAAACTGCTCTATTTCCCTGAAGAAAATCACTGGGTGCTGAAAGCGCAGAATGCGCTGGTATGGCAACGTGAGTTCTTCCAGTGGCTGAAAGAAACACTTTAATCAATCAACAGCATTCAGCACCGCTTGCCGGTGCTGAATGCTGTCCGTTCAATTCATATAAATTCCCCAACGTTATGTTCACCTCTCTCTTGTTCGACATCCAGGATGGTGTTGCTACGATCACCCTGAACCGCCCGGATGTTTACAACGCATTCAATGATCCACTGAGCTATGAATTACAGGACGCCCTCAGACAGGCAGAGAAAGATGCTGCTGTGAGGGTAGTGGTGCTGACTGGCGCAGGTAAGGCGTTCTGTAGCGGCCAGGACCTCAAAGCCGCCATGAATGGCGAAAAACGTAATCTCAGCGAATCCCTGCATAAACGCTATAACCCTATTATCAGGGCCATCCGTAATATGCCCAAACCAGTCATCTGTCAGTTAAATGGCGTGGCAGCAGGAGCAGGTTGCTCCCTGGCGCTGGCCTGTGACATGATCATTGCCAGCGAAACAGCGGCTATGGTCGAAATATTTATCAATATTGCGCTGGTGCTGGATTCTGGTTCATCCTATTTCCTGCCACGTACGGTAGGTTATCATAAGGCATTTGAACTGGCTACCAAAGCCACTAAAATGACAGCCCAGGAAGCCCTGCAGATGGGCTTTATCAATAAGGTGGTCCCTGCAGAAGAACTGGAAGCAACCGTAAAAGCGGAGGCTGCATTTTATGCCAACGCACCTACGAAAGCAATCGCCCTGCTCAAGAAAATGCTGACAAAAGGGATGACAGAAAACCTGGATGCAGTACTCGATTATGAGGTTTATTGCCAGGAAATAGCTGGTAATACTGCTGATAATACCGAAGGGGTACAGGCCTTTCTGGAGAAACGTAAACCTGTATTTAAAGGCGTCTGAGCAAATGATACCTTATAAAAGCAGAAGGGCTGTCCGCTATATGCCGGACAGCCCCTTTTAAATATTTTCAGCTTAGCTTATAAACCGCTCAGCATAAATCCGAAAGAATATGGATTTACATCGTAAGTACCATTGTCCTTGAATAAGGTGGTGATGGCATAAGTACCATATACCGCGAAGTTACCATAACCCACTCTCGCTGTACCTGTGAAGCGCCATGTATTGAACTGACGTTTGCTGGCTTCCTTCTCGATCAGCTTAGAGCCTGCGATGTTCTCAACAGAACGGGTATGCGCATTGAGCAGGTTACCGATCTTCAGACCCAGCCCTACTTTAAAACCGTGATTAGCATTCTCAGGCACCTGGCGATAACGCAGTTCCAATGGAATTTCCAGGTAAGTGGTCGCCAGTTTGAACTTGCTATATGCATTCGTTCCCTGGAAGTCAGGCACTGAAGATGTATTTCTCAGGTCCAGGCTCTGGTCTTTCAACATATAGTGATCAGACCCAATTCCCAAACCTGCTGCAAGACTGAAATTAGTTTTCTGCATCGGGAAATCGTACATGAAAGCAATATTGAGCTGGCGGTTGAACCCAGTGTTAATATTGCTGGCTCCTGTTCCTGACAATCCAACATAACCTAACTGAATCACTAAGAAATCCTTGGAATGTGATGCTGCTCCCATGGCCTTATTAGCAACTGCATTCTTGGCATCCTGTGCAAAAACACCGAGAGAAGCCGCCATCAATCCGATCGAAAAGAATAATTTCTTCATGTTTAAGTATAAAGTCTTGAAAAAGAATATTAGGCAAATTTAATGGAATAGGAATAAAACCAAGGGTTAAAATATTTATAAAATATCTGGAAGAGGCAGCTGTCAATTTTTCAGTCTTCCTTGATTGAAAGATAATACATATCTTTTCGGATAATATATTATACCCTATGGAAGAATATGATGATATGCCTTATCAGCATTCGACAGGCTGTTCCCGATGTAATGCGCCTGAATATGAGCCTGGCTATGCGTTCAGGTTATGTAAGGACTGTAGAAAAAAGCTATCCAGATATCCTGTTAAAAAAGAAATCATTTGGGCGACAATAGGTGTAGGCGTTATACTGCTTGTAGCCATCTTTCGTCTTCCAGGTTATTTCCAGGCCGGTGTCGGATATATGAAAGGGAAAAAACTGGTGGAAGAACATAAATACCTCAGCGCTGAAAAATATTTTAAAGCCACGCTGAAGAAATTTCCTGACCATCTGGGAGCCATGATGCACCTCATCAAGGCCTCTTACCTTAATGACAATGAGGCCCAGGCGGATAGCCTGCTGGCCCTGGCAGGAGGGAGGGATATTCCAACTGATGATGAAGAGCTGCAGGCCATGCTCGATTTTATTAATGACCATATATCCCATTCCAGGATAGAAGATAAAACGCTGGCCCAAACGCTGGCAGACATTGAAGAGGATACGGCTGCCTATTGCGCAAAACTCGATTCATATGTGGTTGCCGCTCCTTACGACCTGGCCGCCAAGACTACGCTGGCCTATATGTATGAAGACCTTCAGCTGTATGAGAAAGCTGATAGCCTCTGTGCACAGGTTATTCATGAAGCTCCTTTATTGAGACCAGCCTATTACGAGAGACTCAGCGCGCTGAGAGACCTCGGAAAATATAAAGAAGGATTAAAGCTGGCGGAGGACCTGTTGTCTCAGAATACTGAATCCGTTCAGGCCTTAATGACACTGACCTCTTTTCAGTTAAGACTAAATATGCACCAGCAGGCCCTTCTCTCAATAAGACAAGCCGCTGCGCTTGTCCCTGAAGATAGTAGCGTGTTGTTCATGCTTGCCCTTGCCTGCCATTACAACCGTCAGCAAGATGAGGCCAATCGTATTCTGACCAAACTCAAAAACCGGCCGGATGCCGACACGATTAGCATTGCGCTATTGCACAGTTATATTACTGATAAAGTTTCCTACAAATAAATAACTCGAAAAATGTTCATACCAGGTCCCTTTCTGGCGCTCATTACCTTTCCCGGTGTAATCGTACACGAATTTGCCCACCAGCTTTTCTGCCGCATATTCGGTGTGGCCATCTTTGAAGTAAAATATTTCCAGATGGCCAATCCGGTGGGGTACGTAAAACACGAACCTGTACGCAACCCTGTACACCAACTGCTGATCGGTACCGGGCCTTTCATCATCAATACACTTATTGCGCTGTTGATCGCATTCCCGGCTGCTATCCCTGTTTTTATGTTCAACGAGGGTACCATCCTGGACTACCTGCTACTTTATCTCGGCTTGTCAATTGCCATGCATGCATTTCCAAGTACGGGGGATGCCAATGTATTGTGGCAGACCTTGTGGCATGGTGAACAGGTACCTTTGTGGCTGAAAATTATTACAGTGCCTATCGTTGGCCTGATCTATCTGGGCGCGATAGGCTCCTTCTTCTGGCTTGATCTGATCTACGGAATGGGCATAGCGTTCGGACTCCCGGTCCTTATTGTTCAGTTTTGTGCATAAAAGGAAGAAGGCATCCGCGATCACGGATGCCTTCTTCCTTTCAATAATATACTGTATTAGCTGAAGAGGTACAATACATCCTCTTTCGTCAGTTTCTTCACAAATCCTGAGTCATCTGCGATGATCTCTTTTACCAGAGATTTCTTACGCTCCTGTAATTGCAGGATCTTTTCTTCTACTGTATCCTTACAGATCATCCTGTAAGCAAAGATGTTCTTCGTCTGACCAATACGGTGGGTACGGTCGATCGCCTGTTGCTCTACCGCCGGGTTCCACCATGGATCAACGATATATACATAGTCAGCCGCTGTCAGGTTAAGACCCACACCACCCGCTTTCAGGGAGATCAGGAACACCCTGCAATCATCATTCGTCTGGAAATTCTGAATCGCGCGCTCACGCTCGGTAGCGGAAGTACTACCATCAAAATACTCAAACGGCACCTTCATATGTTGCAGCTTCTCACGGATCAGCCCGAGCATACCCAGGAACTGAGAGAAGATCAACACTTTGTGGTTACTGATATTCTCACTCATCTCACGGGTCAGCTCATGCAGCTTTACAGAATGGTTCGGATACTGTTCCGCCTCATTCAGGATAGCCGGAGAATCACAAATCTGGCGCAGCTTCATCAGACCCTGGAGGATCGTCAGCTGGGAACGTTCCATACCCTGGTCTTCAATAACACCCAGGATTTTGGAACGGTAAGAGTTACGATATGCGTCATAAATATGCCGCTGCTCAGCATCCATTTCACAGAAGATCACCGTTTCGATCTTCTCAGGCAGTTCTTTTGCCACCTGCTCTTTCGTACGGCGCAGGATGAACGGATAGATCAGCTTACGCAGATGGTCCTTACGTTCCTCATCCTGGAATTTGTCTATCGGCGTAGCAAATTCATTACGGAAGAAGTCCACGCTACCCAGCATACCCGGGTTCAGGAAGTTCATCTGCGCGTAGATATCAAATGTATTATTCTGCATCGGCGTACCACTCAATGCCAGTTTGTTCCTGGTATTCAGCAATTGCGCCGCTTTGGTGACTTTACTCTGCGGGTTCTTGATCGCCTGCGATTCATCCAGTACCACGTAATCCAGGTCCAGTTTCATCAGTGTCTGTACATCACTGCGCAACGTACCATATGTGGTGATCAGGATATCAAATTTCATCAGTTCTTCCGCTGTTTTCAGACGGGTAGGACCATGATGAATATGATAGGTCATACTCGGCGTAAACTTGCGAATTTCATTTTCCCAGTTATAGATCAGCGTCGTAGGACATACCACCAGCGCCAGACATTTATCATCGTGCTTATTCTTATAATGCTGGATGAATGTCAGCGCCTGAATGGTCTTACCAAGACCCATATCATCAGCCAGGATACCGCCCCACTTCACTTCATCAAGGTAGTTCAGCCACTGGAAACCGCTTTCCTGGTAAGGACGCAGGGTAGCATGCAGGTTATGCGGCAGCTGTATGTTCCGGATCTCGTCAAACTGAAGCAGCTTACGACGCTTCTGTTCCAGTTCCATCAATACCGCCTCATCATCAATGAACTCATATAGTTCATCGATCACGCTGAAGTTATACTTGCTCAGTTTCAGCGCACCCTTATCTTTTTCCTCACCGATCTTGAATAACAGGGAGTACTTCTTCAGCCACTCTTCCGGCAGCAGCCCCAGTGAACCGTCAGCCAGTTGCACATAGTTCTGTTTACCTGCCAGCGCCTGTTTGATCTCCCGGATACTTACTTTCTGATCGCCATAAGTCACCTCGATCTGCGCATCAAACCAGTCAATGCCGGAACTGATCTGCAGATTGGTAACTGGTTTATGGGCGCTGAACTTGAAGTTTTTCAGGTTCTCAAAACCGAATACACGCACATTCATTTCCTTCAGCGTATCAAAGAAGAGGAAGAACCAGTTGTTCTTCAACGCTTCTTTTGCCTTCAGATAGAAATAGTTATTGGTATTAGGTTGTGAGAAGTTGGTATGCAGTCCGCTCAGCTTTTCTACGAATTGCTGCTCAGCTTCCTTGTTTCTGTGGATGATCAGGACCTTATTACCTTCCTGTACCGTGATCTTACCGTCGTCATTCCATTCCACTTCCTGGCCATGGTAAGCAAATCCCGGTTGGATAATAAATGTCTCGCCCACTTCACGCAGGAATACCCTGCATTCCGGTAATATATCGTCAACTTCCGCCAGCAGCGAATTATCAAACTGTATCTGATACTGTTTGCTCAGCGGTAAGAGATAATCCTGTAGATAAGTGCTCCACTGGTCGGCAGGGATACGGATTTTCCCGCTTTCGCGGAATAATTCGATATGCAGCGCGTCCTGTGGATTTTCGAAAAGGTATAACACCTTATTTTTCAGGAACAGGATAGAGCTATCCCATTCATTTTCAGAAACATTTACCAGTTCTCCCTCAATCTCCAGGTGACAGGTCACCTCAATCGCATCATTCAGGGTATGTGTTTTGAACACAGGCTGTAATCTGTCTCCGGCCAGGTGTATCTGCTGAAGATTTTTGGTTTTGAACTGTTGTCTGTTAGGCAGGAGGAATAACAAACCATGCGCCGCCATCTGCGGGAACAGTTTCGCCAGTTTCGGATGCAGGTATTCCAGCATCAGTTCCTTGGTTTCTGTTGGCAGATCGGACTCGTTATGGTCGTGGGTGATATTCTCCCAGATACCCGCAAAAGGGGAGTTCTTACTGAGGAATTTGCTGACCTCCATTCCCTGTACCTTACGTACAGGCGTGATCAGGTCACGGTCAGCTTCTTTATATAAGTAGAAGTCAACATACTTGGTCAGGTCCAGTTTATTGACTAATGATACAAACTCACGTTGCTCGTCATTTATTTCGCCACTTACCAGGTCGATCCGGAAGAACGGATATAATGGTTCGTTAGCATTGAAAACCACTCCGATACGCTGGGTGATGGTATTCGTTTCTTCTGTTGGCGGGGGAGGGGCCGCAGCTGCTGCCTGTCTGCTGGTCGCCACACCATCCACTCGTTTGATGGCAGGGTCCAGTACACGCAGATAGGGTTTCCCCTCCATGTAGGTGAAAGTAAATTTCCCTTCCAGGTTATCATCCAGCGAGTAACCGTACAAGGCAAGCAGTTTATTCTTTTCCTTGTCCCAGTTACGCAGGGTATCGAAATAATATGGACCGTGATTATTTAAAAGATTGAGGAACAGGGCTGTCTTGTGTTTACAGATGGCATGCTCTGTTTCATCACAGTTACAAGCGGTATCGAAGAAGCGTTCTTCATTCCGCTGTATGATCATCGGATATTCCTGCCCTTCATATTTGAGTGTGGCCTCCACCTTTTCATCCTTTGCGGATGTGATCTTAAATGCTTTAGCCGGTTTGGCCATTTTCTCTGCTTCCGCAAATATTTCGTTGGAAGTCAGCAGCTTAAGCGATTTCAGATCAATAAACTTCATCTTTACCAGCGTATGTTGCTGGTTATATTGTGTATCGTAACTTTCGAAGTGATTTTTGTCCAGCATTTCCTGCAACTGGAACATTGCTGCGGCTTCATGCCGGCAGATGTCTCCCAGGTTGTAGGGACATTGACAACGGACGGACATAATGCTCGTCTCGTGATACTTGCTGATTGAAACGCGATAATAATTCGCATGGGTATCGCTCTTTACCCGGAACGTGGCTGATTTCAAAACCGGATCAGCTTCTAACAACTCCACACCGCCAGTCGCAAAGATGCGCTTCCCCCTACGGATCACCTCATCGGTTCCGTTATTATAGACGTATTTTAGCAACTGGGGCAGCGACATAGTTTCTCAAATTGCCCGGTTTATTTATCAGCCTGGGTTAAACGCTAAAATATTTAGCAGCTGATGAAAAGGCAATTCACAAAAGTACGCAGAAAAATCCTAAAAAGCTACAGCTTGAGTAGTGCCTACACTACATTGCATCACTTCCAGAAACAAACACTTTAAGAAAAGAAATTATCTTGCGGCTATTCCGCAGCTACAAGCTCTCCATTCCGGTAAATAGGTAACACATTGGCTCCATCCGGGGTCAGACAGTACCGGATATCTTTCTCCAGACCGAATTTTGCGAGACGTTTGTAGTGGGATGCCTGCTTCATTACTTCGTGGATATTGTCTTTTGAAGTAATGTAGAGTGCCTCCGCTGCGACAGCAGAGTCACAGTCCACCGTAAAATGCGCTTTGATACGGTTAACAACCGCTCCGGCAAATAAGGTATCCTCCATGTTAACGCGGTCTTTCCAGGCAGCGCAACCAAGGATGACCGGTTTACCCTGTGCGATCAGGTAATCACAAACAGCAGATATGTTCGGGAAGGAACCGGTGATGATCGCAATGGCATCTTTTGCCATATGCAACAGCTTGGTACCATTTGTAGTGGTCAGTACCAGCGTTTTGTCCTGTATAAATTCTCTGGGGTATTCAAAAGGGGAGTTCCCATGCAGCAGACCTTCCGCTATCTTTCCGTCTCTTTCCCCGGCAGTAATAGCATTTTCACCCAGCTGTTCGCCGATGCTGACACATTCCGGTACGGTGGCTACGGGTATTACACGGCTGGCGCCATTATATAATACGGTACAAATAGTAGACGTAGCTCTCAATACGTCGATGATCACCACAATACTGTTCTTCACATCATACAAATGCAACAAAGCCGGTGATAAACACACTTCCAGTCCTGGTTTCTGCTCTCCCATTATTCGTCAATTATGAATTAAGAATTAATAATTAAGCACTTATAACGCAAATAGTTCTTATGCTTAATTACTAATTCTTAATTGTTAATTCAATCTAATATTACTCTCCACTTTTCAGTCTCCGCATAATCTTTTATTACGCTGTTCCGTATTCTCAGCAGCTCGGTCATATACTTATGCACATAAAACCGCTCCAACAATCGTCCGAACCAGCCATACGGCATACCAAATTCCATGATGTCAATTGCTACCGTACCATTGCCTATCTCCTTAAAGTGATGCTCATGCTTCATATAGGTAAAATCGCCAGCCACCATTTCATCGCAGAAATACTCTTTTTTACGTATTTCTGTCATACGGGTGGTTAGCTGCCGCAACTTACCCAGGTGCTTAGCCTGCCAGGTTACCGTTTCATCCTTCTCTATGAGTCCGTTTGAACGGCCTTTGATTGCGGCTTCCTGCATATGCGACATACTGCGCTTATGCACAGTTATACTCCGGCTCAGGTCAAAGACCCGCTCCAGGGGAGCATAAATTACGGTTGTGACATGAATTGTCGGCATAGAATAGATATGGTTTTTTGCAATTTAGCCAACTTAACTCAAAAAAGGCACCTTCACAACTTTGGCCTTCAGTAATTTATCCCTTACAGCAATAAAAATTTCTGAATCCTGGGCCGCAAACTCAGTTTTTACGTATCCCAGACCAATCGCTTTCTGCATAGAAGGTGACTGTGTACCTGAAGTTACCTTACCGATCACCTGACCTGCTGCATCCTTGATTTCGTAATCGTGACGGGGAATACCCTTGTCAACCATTTCAAAACCAACCAGTTTGCGGGTCGCACCTGCTGCTTTCTGCTGCTCGAATTTCTCACGGGAAGTAAATTCTTTGGTGAATTTGGTGATCCAGCCCAGACCAGCTTCCATCGGGGAAGTGGTATCGTCGATATCGTTACCGTACAGACAGAAACCCATTTCCAGACGCAGGGTATCACGTGCGGCCAGGCCGATCGGCTTCAGGCCCTTTGGAGTACCTACCTCAAAAATAGCGTCCCAGATCTTATCAGCTGCACCATCCTTATCTTCAAAATAGATCTCGATACCACCTGCACCGGTATAGCCAGTTGCACTGATCACTACATTTGGCACACCTGCAAATTCGCCTTTAGCGAAAGTGTAATATTTCAGGTTCACCAGTTCCACAGCTGTCAGCGGTTGCAAAATGCTGGCGGCATTCGGTCCCTGGATAGCCAACAGACAGGTTTTATCAGAAATGTTGTGCATTTCCACACCCTTTGTATTGAACTTGCTGATCCAGTTCCAGTCTTTTTCTATATTGCTCGCATTCACCACCAGCATGTACACGTTGTTCTCTTCAATGCAATATACCAGCAAATCATCCACAATACCCCCTTCCTCATTAGGTAAACAGCTGTATTGCGCCTTACCTACCGTCAGCTTGGAGGCGTCATTGGTGGTTACCCGCTGGATAAGGTCCAGCGCATGCTCTCCCTTCAGGATGAACTCACCCATATGGCTTACATCAAACACCCCAGCATTATTCCTGACTGTCAGGTGTTCTTCGTTAATACCAGTGTAGGAAATAGGCATGTTATACCCCGCAAAAGGAGCCATCTTAGCGCCCAGCGCTGTGTGCTTGTGTGTAAATGGTGTGTTCTTCATAAATAAACTAATGATCGGTTCTGTTTTGGGTATGCTTTTAGGTTCAAGTTTTGTTTAAGCCCCGCAAAAATAGGTTGATTTTCCAAATTCGGTGGGTAAATAGTGTTTTTGGTGCAATAATTGCCTCCCCGTAACCAGTGCATTGCCGGTAAATCAAGGCGTTCATTGCTAACCAGCTACTTAGATACGTATCTTTGTAAATGGAACCAGGTCTGCCGGCACTATCCGTGGACTTTAAAAAATCAACAACTGTGAAGCACACCACATGCCTGTTGGCACTGTTATTACCCTTTACTACGCAGCTTAACGCCCAGAAAAAGGCCGATCGTAAAACATTAGGCAACCTACAAACACATATTACTTATCTCGCCAGCGATAAACTGGAAGGACGCCGTACCGGTACTCCCGGCGAACAACTCGCTGCTGAATATATCGCCAGCCAGATGAAACTGGCCGGTCTGTCGCCCGCGGGTGATAGTGGCTACCTCCAGACATTCGTGGTAAGTGAGGGCAAACTGATTGCCACTACTTCCCATCTGACCGTCAACAGGTCCACCCTCACGCCAGGCGAACAATTCATACCAATGCCTTTCAGCGCACAAAAGAGCGCTAAAGGGGATGTACTTCCTGACGTAAATGAACCGGATAACATCTGGCTCTTCAACGTAAAAGATTTTGAAATGTCCCCCCATGCCGATCCGCTGGAAATCTACAGGCAGAACGCCAGAGAAGCAGCCAAAGCGGGCGCTACCGGTGTGATATTTTACAATGGGACCGAAACACCCAAAGAAGTACAGAAGTGGTTATCTATCCCCGTTGACCCGCTGAAAATTCCCGTTATGTGGGTAAACAGCGAAATCAGTAAAGTGCTGGATGACGCGGAAGACCTCAGGATAGATATGCAGGTGGATTTTGCTTCCGGCAGACGTACAGGTACCAACGTTGTCGGACATATAGACAACAAGGCCGCCAATACCATCGTCATTGGCGCACATTTCGATCATCTGGGCCACGGCGAAGATCATAACTCTCTGGCACCCAATGACCAAACCATTCACCATGGAGCAGATGACAATGCCAGCGGCACTGCTGCGCTCCTTGAACTGGCCAGACAGCTCAAAGCATCCAAACTCCAGAAATATAACTACCTGTTTGTCGCCTTCTCCGGTGAAGAACTGGGCCTCTTCGGATCTAAATATTTTACAGAACACAGTTCCATACCGCCATCGTCTTTAAACTACATGATCAACATGGACATGATAGGAAGACTGGACCCGGCCAAGGGACTGGAAGTAGGAGGGATCGGTACCTCTCCGGTATGGCCGGCACTGCTGCAACAGACCATTCCCGCCAGCATCCGTACTACCTATGACTCTTCCGGCACCGGACCGTCGGATCACACTTCCTTCTATCTGAAAAATGTACCAGTACTGTTCTTCTTTACAGGTACACATAGCGACTACCATAAACCATCAGATGAAGCTACCAAGATCAATTACGATGGCGAGCTTACCGTACTGAAAGTAGTATACGAGCTGGTAGAGAAAACGAACAGTATGGAGAAACTGGCATTTACCAAAACCCGCGATAAACAAACTTCCACCAGTGCGCGTTTTACTGTTACACTGGGTATCATGCCTGACTATACCTGGCAAAAACCAGGTGTAAGGGTAGATGGCGTGTCAGATAACAAACCCGCCAGTAAAGCAGGCATACTTGCAAATGACGTGATCGTCGAACTGGGCCCACACACGATCGTTAACCTGGAAGATTATATGCAGGCATTGTCTGGCTTCAAAAAAGGCGACAAAACCACTGTGAAAGTCAGGAGGGAAGACAATGAAAAAGTATTTGATATCCAATTCTGACCGTTTTATAATATCTTGCATCCCTTAATATCGTTGTATGAAGCCTGTTTTGTTCATATTGGGTCTGGCAGTATTTAGCTTTTCGTGTAATCAGACACGTACGTGTGAAGAGAATAATGATGAAACCAAACTCGATGTCATTACAGAAAAATGCTACGTTGTGCGTGAGGTAAAACCTGTTGCCGGCAATCCGGAGACAGACTCGATCCTGGTGCGTAAACAACAGCTGATTTCCTACCTGGAACGCCATGGTTTTGTGCGTCACGTAGCAGATAAAGACGTTCTGCAATTCCGCAGGAATAACAGACAACAGGTAAGTATCGATATGCCGGAACCAACAACCCCGGCAGCGGCAAATGTGATCATCATTTTCGACCCGATGAAAAATCCCCTGTTCCTTAATTTAAAAAGAGACACAACACAGGTGGAACACTATATTAATATGTAGGTTTTTATGCCGGGCTACTATCACCGGCAATAACTTTTAGAACTGGATTTGGAACCTAAGCAAAACATAAGACTCTGTGTGGATGCGGTGGTCTTCGGCTACACGGCCAAAGAAAGTATTTCTGTACTGCTCATCAAACGCACCATTCCACCTTTTATGCACCGCTGGGCATTGCCCGGAGGTTTCGTCATTGACGGGGAAACGCTTGAAGAAGCCGTGACCCGTGAGTTATTGACGGAAGCGGGTGTGCACATCAATTACCTTGAACAACTCTATACATTTGGCGCGCCGGAAAGAGACCCCCGCGGCCGGATCGTTTCTGTTGCCTACTTTGGTCTGGTAAATCCGACCAACTTCAAACTGGCCGCCAGCTCTGATGCAGAAGATGCGAACTGGTTCGATATCAAAAAACTGCCCGATCTGGCCTTTGACCACGCCATCGTAGTCGATGCCGCTATCCAGCGATTACGCGCCAAGATCAGGTATGAACCTATCGGTTTCGAACTCCTGGATAATAAATTCCCGATCTCTGACCTGGAAAAACTGTATGAAACAGTCCTGGACAGGCCTATCGATCGCCGGAATTTCCAGAAAAAGATCAATCACCTCGGCATACTGAAAGGTCATAACGAAAAGCAGAAACACCCTTCTGCCGGCAGACCCGCAAAGCTCTACAGCTTCAATGAAGAGCGTTATTTCCAGCTGAAAAAAGAAGGTATCACATTCGAGATATGAGGAACGGCCTATTCCGCCCTCAGACTCTTCACCGGATTGGCCGTAGCGGCCCTTACCGCTTTGTATCCTACTGTCAGCCAGGCAATCACCAGCGACAATACAATTGCCAGCAGGAAGATTTCCCAGCCCATGTCCGTATGATAATGGAAACCTGACAACCAGCGATGCATAAAATAGTAGGCTGCCGGTGTGGCAATCAGAAATGCAATGCCTATCAGGATGGTAAACTCCCTCGAAAACAGGTATAGAATACTTTGAATGGAAGCACCCAGTACTTTCCGTATACCCACCTCCTTCGTTTTCTGCACCGCCATGAACGATACCAGCCCATACAATCCCAGACTCGATATGAAGATCGCCAGTATGGCGAATATCTGGAACATCTTGGCTATCAGCGCCTCATTGCTATAAAAGCTCCTGATACTATCATCTACGAACGTCAGGTCGTACATATAGGTCGGATAAATTTCCTTGAACCGTTTTTCCACCGCCTTCAGTGTCGTATTCACTTCATCCTTGCGGAGGCGCAGGGCCAGTGTGCCGTAACCATTAAAGTCCGGCGCGATCACAACCGGCGAAATCCCATCCCGTAATGAATTATCATTGAAATCCTTCACGACGCCTACGATCGGATAGGCTTGCCCTCCTGTAAATCTGAGCGTTTTGCCAAGTACGTCTTCAGATGATCCCAAACCCAGTTTTTTAACCAGCGTTTCATTGATCATCAGTTCCCTGACCGTATCACTGGGGAAGGGCAACCGGCCGGCAGCCAGACTCATTTTGAACAGGCTATAATAAGCGGAGTCACCATATAGCCGTTTGGCAGAATAAGGCTGTTTCTCTGCGTCATTGTTAAAATAGAAGTCACTTAACTGTATCGCATTAGAAGCAGGCGCTGTCCAGCATAAACTGGTCGCTTCCACACCTTTCAGCTTGTTCATCTCTGCCACCAGGTAAGGATACCTTATCTTCAGTGAACTATCGCTTGGCAGGTCTACCATTACCACCGCCTCCTTCTCAAACCCCAGAGATTTATTCCGGAAGAAGGACATCTGTTTAATAACGACCAGTGTACCGATCACCAGTAACTGGGCAATAACGAACTGAAACACGACCAGTCCGCGACGCAGGGAAATACCACCCACCGTCCGGTTACTGATCCTGCTTTTAATTGCCATCAGCGGGTTAAATCCGGACAGCACCAGGGCAGGGTAGAAGCCGGCCAGTAAGGTCACTACCATGCCAATGATCACCAGGAACAGGAGTATGGCCGGGGAATGAAATACGTTCATCGACAGCTGCTTACCCACAAGGTCACTCAGATACGGCGTCGCTATCAGGGCGATCAGACTACCCAATACAACCGCCAATGCTGTAATCAGCGCTGTTTCCTGCAGGAACTGTCTGATCAGCTGTGCGCGATCACTGCCCAGCACCTTCCTTACGCCAATCTCTTTTGCACGATTAATAGATTGGGCGGTCGCCAGATTGATAAAATTCACACAAGCGACCATTAGTAAAAAGGTACCGATCAGCATCATACCCCAAAGCTCCTGCGGACTCATATTGTCCTTCTTCAGTGTATCAAAACGCTTGTCCACATGCACTTCACGCATTGGCTGAAAACGCAGTTCTATCCGCGTCAGCGCATGTTCCTGTTCTTCACGGTAATTCCTTTTTACAAAGGCCGCACTCTGCGCCTGTAGCTTAGCGATCTCCTGGTTAGGTGACAACAATGCAAATAGCTGCGTGCCACCGCTCAGACTACGCCAATCGCCCCAGTCCTTTTCTCCTATCAGATTCCTGAATGTCGGATAAGAAGCACCAATAGACACCGGAACATCTGTGTTTTCCGGCAAATCTTTAAATACCCCGGTAATACGCAATGGCACCCGGTAGGACCACATCTGAACGGTTTTACCAATGGCGCCTTCAGGTGTACCAAAAAACCTGCGGGCGATCGACTCATTGACCACCGCGGTATTGGGTTCTTCCAATCCTTTTGTATTCCCAACTATCCAGTTAAAATCAAAGATGTCATACAGGGATTGCTCGGCGAAATAGACGCCTCTTTCTACCTTGTATTTCTTTTCCTCCTGTCCCTGCACGGGTATATAAAACTGTGCAGAACCAACACCCTGCATCGCAGCAATCTTCTCCAATCCCGGAAAGTCCCGGCGTAAAGCATCCGCCAGCGGACGGGGCGCCATGCTATGCGAACCCGTCACCTCACCGGTAGTCGGATTATGGTCTATCGTCACCATTCTGGCGATACGATCATACCGGCTTTGATAAGTATCATAGCTCTTTTCATAATGAATGACCAGGAAGATGAGCAAACTGGCTGCAATGCCTACTGCCAATCCCAGTATATTGATCAGGGAGAATGACTTATTCTTCCAAAGGGCGCGGAAAGAAAGTTTGAAGTTGCTGTTCATCATAATCGGGGGAATTACTACCAGCTATGCAAAAAACAGGTCAAAAACAAAACAGGCTCATTATCAATAAAATACAATCAAACAGATGGCCTATCATGTGCGTTTACCGGACAACACATGTTCGGTTTCGAACAGCAATATAATGCAGAAAGCCGGGAGGAGTATCCCGGCTTTCTAGACATACATGGCACATTGATCATACAGCAAATCGTTCTGCTATTTCTTGTCTGAAAGCCTCCGCACCGATTTCTACACGGCGGGCATAGGCTGCTTTTGCATCTGGTCCGGCCAGATATCGTAACTGGTCTTTGTCATCCGTAGCCGCTTCGTATACCACTTCCGCGATCTGCTCAGGCGTGCTGAAATGTACGATGGAATTATCACCATCCATACCTGCCATTAGTTTATTGAACAAAGGAGTGTACGCTTCATGTTGCGCCAGGTCCAGGGAACGCCCCATAAAATCAGTGGTGATACCACCGGGAGATACCGTTTTAATACGGATATTATGTGGCGCCAGCTCAAATGACATGCTTTCGCTCCAGCCTTCTATCGCCCATTTACTGGCATGATACAGGGAGCCCAGTGGATAAGTGGTCAATCCCGCGATGGAAGTCGTATTAATGATCAGCCCTCTTCCCTGTGCTCGCAGATATGGTACAAATGCTTTAGTTACCCTTATCACACCCAAAGTGTTGGTATCCAGCTGTCTTACGATCTGTTCGTCTGTCAATGCTTCTAACGCGCCCACTAATCCGTAACCGGCATTATTAAATACAACGTCTACAGGTCCGCTTGCTGCTACCAGCTTCGCTGTTTCTGCTATCTGTGCCGGGTTAGTTACATCCAGCGGCAACACCCGGATATGCTCGTGATCAAGGTCTTTCGCCTGTGAGGGATCACGCATAGTAGCGATCACCGTCCAACCTCTTGCTGCAAATAATTGAGCCGTTACCTTTCCTAATCCGGTGGATGCACCGGTGATAAAAATGACCTTTTTCATATGTGATCTGCTTAGTTTTTTGAAAGAATCGGGCATACCTTTCCCATTCGGAAGATGATCATCTCCCGGCAGGTCTGCCATTATTAAATGATGGATTACTTAATGAATACTGGATGGATTGACGCCAAAAAACTGCTTAAAAGCATAAGAGAAGTGGGAGAGGCTTTCGAAGCCAACTTCCTGGTATACGTCCGACGGACGTTTCTGCTTTTCCTTCAGCAGGTAATGCGCCTCTTCCAGCCTTCGCTGCTGCAGCCAGCGATTAGGCGTAGTATGGAATGTTTTGTGAAAATCGCGCTTAAAGGTGGCCAGACTTCTACCTGTCAGAAAAGCCAGCCTTTTCATATCTACATTGAAACGATAGTTCTGCTGCATAAAAACTTCCAGGTCTATCTTACCTGGTATACTGAAATCGAAGAACACGTTCTTTAGTTCCGGTTGCAACTGGAGTAATAACAGCAGCAGTTCCTTTTTCTTTAGTTTGGCAAAATGCTCGTGCAGGGAGGAATCAAAATAGTGCGCCAACGTCTCAAAGAAGTTCTTTATCAGGATATCGGGCTCCAGTTTCAGCACCGCACGGTTGGTAGGGTAGGCGGTTTCAAAGACATACCCATGTTCTTTACTGAATTCCAGTAAAAACTCCCGGTCAAAGACCACCGCAATCGATTTGAAATCAATCCCATCCTCAGGATGCTTCACAAACTTGGCCAGAAAGTTCTTGCGGAAAAACAGCATTTCACCCGCCCTGAAGACCGTACTGGCCATCGCATCCGCTACCTTGAACACACCGGAAAACATATAGCATACCCCATGTTCTATCACAAACTGTTCTCCCACCATCTCCTTGCAATCAAGGTGGGAATACAGAATACCTGGTAATTTATCCTCCGCATAAATCTGCTTTTCCATATCCAGCGTTTAAGCACACCACAAAATTGAAGATTATTCCGTTACGCCGTTTTCGTATAAAGCTCAAATTTACTTTCGTGAGAAGCTCAACAGACAAGGGGAAAACAAAAAAAAATTTTATATTCACAAGCATCTCAAAAACAACCCTTTAAAATGAATCCACTGTCATTTCATCCTCCCTGAGAAGGGTATTTGTGTAAAAAGTACAGAAAATATTTTGCTCATATAACAAACTTACATACATTTGTGTAACAAATACACAAAATAACATTCTATGACAACGCTAAAGCCTACAGGAGTAATAATAGCAAGGTTCCAGACACCTTCCCTGCACGAAGGGCATCTGCAACTGATCAAAGAAGTAAAGGCCAAACATAACAGGCTGATCATCGTACTTGGCGTTAGCCCGATCAAGGGTGGCCGCAAAAACCCGCTGGACTATTATACCCGCGAGCGCATGATCAAAAAGTTGTTTCCGGAAGTAATTGTGCTGCCATTAAGCGATCAGCCTTCTGATAAAGGATGGTCCCGTAAACTGGACGAAATGCTGGGTAATAACTTCAATAACGAAACATTTATCCTGTACGGCAGCCGCGATAGTTTCATTCCATTCTATTCCGGCCGTTTCCCTACAGCGGACTTACCTCCGGTACAGGATTTCAATGCAACTGCTCAGAGGGAAGCGATCTCTGATAAAGTGTTTGATACAGAAGAATTCCGTGCCGGCATCATCTATAGTACATATAACCTTTACCCAAAAGTTTATCCGACCGTTGATATTGCTTTGTTCCGGAACAACCGTAGCGAACTGCTCCTTGGACGTAAATCAGCTGAAAGCGCATGGCGCCTGCCAGGTGGCTTTACTGATCCGGAAGATATGAGCTTCGACATTGCTGCTAAAAGAGAATTACTGGAAGAATGTGGCCCCGTAGAGACCAGCCCGATGCAATATGAACTGTCTTTACAAATGGACGACTGGCGCTATCGCTCTGAAGTTGATAAGATCATTACTACCCTGTTCAGCACCGACCTGCTGTTTGGAGAACCTGCCGCTGATGATGACCTGGCCGATATGAGATGGGTAAAAGTGGACGCGATCACCACGATGATCACCCAGGGTGAAATCGTAAGCACCCACATCCCACTGTTAAAAAAATTAGCTGAAAAATATTCTACAAACGACTAAACTGACGAATCATGACAAAGGAAAACCTCATTTTGTTAGCTGATGCCTACAAATACTCCCACCACAAACTTTACATCCCCGGTACAGAATATATCTATTCTTATTTCGAAAGCAGAGGCGGTAAATTCAATGAAACTGTCTTCTACGGACTCCAGTATTTCCTGATGGAATACCTTCAGGGTGCTGTTATCACCAAAGAAAAAATTGACGAAGCTGAAGCTACATTGCTGGAAGTCTTCGGTCGTAACGATGTATTCGACCGCACCCGCTTCGAATATATCATCGAGAAACACGGAGGTCGCCTGCCTGTCCGCATCAAAGCGGTACCGGAAGGAACTGTAACCGGCGTTCGTAATGTGCTGATGACCATTGAAAATACTGATCCTAACTGTTACTGGGTGACCAACTTCCTGGAAACCCTCCTGATGCAGGTATGGTATCCATGTACGGTAGCTACGCTCTCCAGAGAGATCAAAAAAACAGTTAAGCAATACTATAACGAGACCGCCAGCGAAGCTGCTTTTGCAGGAATCGACTTCGTACTGAATGACTTCGGTTTCCGTGGCGCCAGCTCAGTAGAAAGCGCGGGTATAGGTGGTAGCGCTCACCTGATCAACTTCTCTGGCAGTGATACCCTGATCGCTTCCACTTTTGCCAAACGTTACTACCAGGCGCCGGCAGCTCCCGGTCTTTCTATCCCGGCTACCGAACACTCTATTGTGACCATGCTGGGTGAAGAAGGCGAACTGGAAATCTTCCGTCACATACTGAATGCATTCCCTACCGGTACGATCGCCTGTGTGTCTGACTCTTACAATATCCTACGTGCCTGTCGCGAATACTGGGGTACTGAACTGAAAGAACAGATCCTCAGCAGACAAGGTACCCTGGTGGTCCGTCCTGATAGTGGTGACGCCATTCAGACCCTGCTGAAAGTATTTGAAATCCTGATGGAAACCTTCGGTTATACCGTCAACGAAAAAGGCTATAAAGTATTACCGCCACAGGTGAGAGTGATACAAGGTGATGGCATCAGCTATTCTTCCATTCCTCCGATCTTTGAAGCCCTTAAAAAGGCTGGTATCAGCGCTGAAAACCTGGTACTCGGTATGGGAGGCGCCCTGTTGCAACGCGTCAACAGAGATACGCAGGAATACGCCCTGAAATGCTCTTTTGCACAGGTGAACGGTAAAGCCATCAACGTACAGAAAAATCCAATGGAACTGGACGCCAACGGTAATACCCGCGTATCCTTCAAGAAGTCTAAATCCGGTAAACAGAAACTGGTAATAGCAAACGGTACTTATACTTCTCTTCCTGAAAATGAAGCGCCTGAACTGGCTGACCAGCTGGTAACTGTGTTCGAGGATGGAGAGATCAAAAAAGCATATTCTTTCGAAGAGATCAGAAAGAACGCAACGATTTAAAACCATCTTCATTGATTGCCCCCATACACAAAAAAGGCCGGAGTAGGAATACTCCGGCCTATTGTTTAAACCTACAACTGTTACACTATTAGTAACTAAAATCTTTATGATCAATTCAATGAAGCTTCTTCAATTTCTGCCGCATATGGCGCTACCAGACGCTGACGGATCAGTCGTTTAGCAGATGGCTTGTTCCAGCCAAAGCGGTCCATAATGCCATCCACGATCTTGTACACTACCGGTACTACGATCAGTGTCAGGAACATGGAACTGATCAGACCACCAATGATTACCCAGGCCAGACCGTTCTTAGTCGCCGCCACACCACCGGTAGCCAATGCGATCGGCAACATACCGATCACCATCGCAATTGTGGTCATCAGGATCGGACGCAGACGTGCATTGTTCGCATGGATCAATGCCTCCACCGTACTCTGTCCCTGTTCTTTCATTTGGTTGGTGAAGTCCACAAGGATGATCGCGTTCTTCGCTACCAGACCGATCAACATGATCATACCCAGGATAGTGAAGATATTTAGCGTGTTATTCGTCAATGCCAGCGCAAGCAATGCTCCGATGATCGCCAGCGGGATAGAGAACAACACCACAAATGGATAGATATAGTTATCATACAGCGCCACCATGATCAGGTATACCATTACGATAGAGATCAGGAGTGCCGCACCCAGCGTACCGAAAGAATCACCCTGGTTTTCCGCATCACCTGCCCACAGATAACTAATCCCAACCGGCTTACGCAATGTTTCCAGTTTCTGGGCAAATTCCTGTTGTACTGAACCGGAAGGACGACCTACTACCAGTGATTTTACGGAGATAGAGGTATTCTTATCCCTTCTTTCCAGTCTGCTCGGACCAGAACCTTCGGTGATCGTTGCAAATTGTGATAAGCGGATCAGTTGTCCCTGGCTGTTGATAAACTCAATATTGGACACGTCATCCAGGTTCTTACGATCGAAATCATCAAAACGGATATTGATATCATATTCGTAGTCACCCTGACGGAATTTTACTTTGGAATCATCTGCGGTACCGCTGAACGCCGTCTGCATCGTTCCACCAACACCTTCCAGTGTCAGGCCCAGTGCAGACATCTTATCTCTGTCTACCTGTACGTTGATCTCCGGGTTACCTTCTTCTACTGAAAGTTTCACGTCACTGGTACCATCAATAGTTGACAGTACGCCCATTGCTGATTTTGCGTAGCTCATTACACTGTCCATATCAGTACCCATTACCACCAGCTCTACAGGAGAAGCTTCTGCAGTACCCAGGATGCTCACGTCCATTGTTTTCAGTTTCACACCAGGCAGGAGTTTTCTCAGCTCTACTTTTGTTTTTGCTGCGTAGATATCAGAACCATCCAGACGTTCTTCCGCATCTACGAGCATCACGGTGATCTCGGATTTATAGGCAGTAGACTGGGACACACCAAAACCATCTTCACTGGTCTGACCTACTGTTGTGATCAAACGGGTGATCTCCGGTTTTTTAGAGAGATATGCTTCTGCTTTACGGGTAGCCTGGTTGGTCTGTTCCACAGATGCATCCTTTGGCATTTCCAGTACAACGATGAACTGTCCGCGGTCACCTTTAGGAATGAACTCACCACCGATGTAACCTTTACCTACCAGCATGAAAGACAGCACCAGCAGACCGATCGCAACGATCAGGGTATAGCGTTTGTGCGTCAGCGCCCATTTCAGGATAGACGTCATCCAGTCAGTGAATTTCTGCAGTTGCGCTTCAAACCAGAGAATGAATTTTTCGAAGAAATTTTTACCGGTGATATGTTCCAGTTTTCCGAAACGGGAGGAAAGCAGCGGTACGATCATAAAGGAAGACAGCAAACTGAGCATCGTTGATATCATTACCACCACACAGAACTCACGCAGGATTTTTGATACCAGTTCATTGGTCAGTGAGATAGGCAGGAATACCACCACGATTACCAGGGTAATGGAGGTTACAGTAAATCCGATCTCTTTCACACCATCAAATGCGGCACGTACCCTGTTCTTACCCATCTCCATATGACGGTAAATATTCTCCAGTACCACGATCGCATCATCCACCAGGATACCTACCACCAGTGACAGACCCAGTAAGGACATCAGGTTCAGGGAGAAGCCGAACAGCTTCATACCAATGAATGTTGCTACCAGGGAAGCCGGGATGGAGATCATTACGAAGAGCGCACTACGGATACTGTGCAGGAACAACAACATTACGGCTGCTACAAGCACGATCGCAATGATCAGGTCATGTATCACGGAATCAGCTGATTCCAGTGTAAAGTCAGATGAGTCGTTCGCAATAAATATCTTCAGATTAGCGGTAGTATAGTCTTTCTCAATGGATGCGATCGCCTTCTTCATTTCTTCACTCACCGTTACCGCATTCGCATCATTCTGTTTCTGCACCATCAATGCGATGGAGCTTGTACCGTCCACACGGGCCAGACGATCGACATCTTTCTGCGCATCCTGTACATCTGCTACGTCCTTCAGACGTATCTGGGTACCAGTTGCTGTGGTAGACAGCACCAGGTTACGCAGCTGATCTACGTCTTTATACTTACCTGCCAGACGTACCAGTATCTGCTGGTCCTGGGTTTTCACCTTACCGGTAGGGAAGTCCAGGTTCGCATTGGTAATCAGCTGTCTTACCTGCAGGAGAGACAGTTTATATGCTTCCAGTTTCTTTGGATCGATATTCACCTGGATCTCACGCTCCTGACCACCGATCAGGGAAATCTGGGCCACACCCGGTAAACGGGATAAGAGTGGTTGCAGCTTTTTATCGATCAGGTCATAGAACTGCTTGCTGTCCATATTAGCAGTGGCAGACAGTGTCATGATCGGTAAGTCGTCCAGGGAGAACTTGTTCAGCGAAGGCGCTTTTGCATCAGTAGGCAGGTCTGACAGGATCGCGTTCACTTTACGCTGTGCATCCTGCAGTGCGATGTCTACGTTCGCATCATTATTCAGTTCAACCGTTACGGTAGATAAACTTTCTGAAGATTTGGAGATGATCTTTTTGATCTTCTCCATCGATGCTACCGCATCCTCTATCTTTTTGGTGATGGTACTTTCCACCTCTTTAGGTGAAGCACCGGGATATACGGTGGCGATGGTCACTACCGGCGAAGTGAACTTCGGCAGCAGCTCATAGTTGAGTGACTTATAGCTCATCACACCCAGCAGCGTCAGGATGGTAAAGACTACCACCACTATCGTGGGTCGCTTTATGGATACTTCTGTGATCTTCATAGTTGATTATTTTTGTACGGATACTTTAGATCCGTCTACCAGGTTGATTTGTCCGCTGGTGATAACGGTTTCGCCTTCATTCAGACCTTCTCTTATTTCCACTTTGTCGCCATATATACGTCCGGCTACCACCTTACGTACTTTAGCAGTATTATTCTCCAGTACATACACCTGGTTGCTGTTCACCCCACCGATGAAAGCTGTACGTGCTACGAGGATGGTTGGGATGGCGTCTTTCATTTCGAAATGTGCGGTACCATACATACCAGCTCTGAGTTGTTTACCACTGTTGTTGGTCACTTCCATCTCAACAGGGTAGTTGAGGGTATTATCACCTTTCGCAGCGATGAAAGTCACATGACCTTCGTAGCTTACTTCAGGGAATACGCTGGAAGTCACACGTACTTTATCCCCTTCTTTCAGGTTAACCACCTGCAGTTCCGGAACGGATACTGCCAGTTTCAGGCGGGAAACGTCCACGATATCAAACATTTTATTACCAGGAGAGAGGTAAGCACCCTGCTCTACGTATTTTTTGTTGATCACACCACTGATAGGCGCTTTGATATAGGTATCGCCTACACGACGGCTGGCAGCTGCGTATTTTGTCTTTGCCAGGTCGTATTGCAGCGTAGCATCATCTACTTGTTTTTTGGTCACACCACCTGTTTTAAAGGCCGCTTCATATCTTTCCTTATCCACTCTCAGTTGTTCCAGATTGGTTTTAGCCGCCTGCAGGTCTGTACCCAGTATTTCACCATCTACATTCGCAATTGCCTGACCTTGTCTTACAACAGAACCTTCATCTACCAGCAGTTTATTGATACGACCGGTTACTTCGGAGAGGTAGGTCAGTTCACGGAAAGGAGTGAAGTTACCATTGGCCAGAAAGCCTTCAGAGAAATCAGATTTTGCCACTTTTTCCACCAGTACGGGTACTTCCCCTGCATTGCTCGTCTTTACAAATTCCGTTTTGGCTTCGTTGGCTTTTTTATTGGCGCCCAGTTTCCACATGATCAATACAACAGCTGCGATGGTCACTGCGCTCCAGATAAGAATCTTTTTCATATAGTTCGGTATGCGGTTTTTAGCGGTTTTAATTAGTTCAGCAGGCTTTTGAGATTACCATTCGATTTAACGATATCCAGTTCTGCCAGCTTGTATTGTAATAAAGCTTCGTTGTAGTTATTCTGAGCAGAGATCAGGGACGTTTCGGCATCCAGCAGGTCTGTCAGATTGGCCAGGCCCAGGTTATAGTTGTTCTGGGTGGAGTTATATACTTCGTTGGCCAGGTCTACGTTCTCTTTCTGCGCTTTGATCGTACTAAGGTTGTTTTGTACCTGCAGTTTTGCGTTTTCGTACTGTGTATTCAGGGAGAGGGTAGTAGCTTCCATATCTTTTTTGATCTGTTTCAGGGCTACGTTTGCCTGACCTACACGGGAGCGGCGTGCCCAACCATCGAAAATCGGAATTTTCAGGGTGAGGCTTACAGCAGCCATATCATACCAGCTGGCAGTTGATCCGTTGGATTTGGATTTCAACATGTCAAACTTGTTACTGATACCATTATAAGAGTAGTTACCGGAGAGCGCCAGTGAAGGGTAATATTCCGCCAGGTAAGCTCTCTTCTGAAATGTCTGTAATTCTTCCTGTTTCTTCAGGAGGCGGTATTCGATCCTGTTGTCCAGGTTCATACCTCCGAAATCGGCAGCCGTTGCTTTATTTTCAATTTCTTTAAAGGAGGTGGAAGGCAGGTTGATCGGATTGGTCACTGCCATGCCCATCATCTGTTTCAGCTGATTGGATTGCAGCTGGAACTGGTTCTGTGCCTGGGTACGTTGTGTTTTATAGTTCGTCAGGTTCACACGCATACGGTCCAGGTCTATTTTACGGGCGAGACCGTTTTCTACCTGAGAAGAAGTTGTTTCGACGAGTTTCGTCATCTTCTCAATATTGGCATCCAGTACGATCGTTTTCTCGCGGGACACCAGTGTGCTGTAGTAAAGCTGTGTCACATTATAGATCACGGTTTCTTCGCTTTGCGCTGTCTGCATGCGATAATAATCTTCACCTGCTTTTGCTGCTTTGAGACCGGTAAATACGGATTGGTTATATACTTCCTGCGTAACAGTTCCGGAGGCGGTCACGTTATGCGTCACGCCAGCTTCCAGCAGGAGGGTGGTACCAGGTGCGCCACCGGCGAATTCACCGGGAACGGGGATCACCTGTTTCTTGATATTGTTGGTATACTGACCCTGTGCATTTACCTGTGGTAGTGCTCTGGCTCTTACTTCGCTGGTTTTGAAACGGCCCATATCTTCTTCCATCCGGGTACGTGCCAGTTGCTGGTTATTAGCGAGTGCATACTTCAGGCACTCCTGCAACGACAGTTCCGATTGCGCATAGGAGGTATATCCCCCTATTCCCATTAAGAGAATAAGCGTTAACATTATCCTTTTCATCCGTATTTTTTCTTTGATTTTTTTAGTTGGCGGATATAGTGTTTAAAGGTGGTTAGTCTTCTTTTATCTGTAGATATTCTGCTACTAGTTTACGTCCTTTTGCTGTGGCGATACCGAGTAAGAAATGCGCTGTTATTTCCCTGATGACTTCAGGCATATTGAACTCCGTAGCGGGAAACAGTGCCGGCTGAAAAACCGTTTCCAGTTGTAATAATCGCATACGGGCCATGACGTTCAGCTTAAAATCGTTGCGGTAACATCCTTCCTGTATCCCTCTTTCCAGGTTGGCGGTAATGGCACGTATCAGATGATCTTTCTTGAACGTTTCCACTTCCAGCCAGAGATCAGGGTGGTATTTCTGCATTTCATACAACATGACAGGGTTGATGGTGTTACCCATTTCCTCCATGTATTTCACCTCTTTCAGTAGTTCCTCGATAGCGTTAGCAGATTGCTGGCGAAAATCTTCGAGATGCTGTCCGTGACCGTTCAGCATAGTTCTTATACCTTCCTGTACCAGTTCTTCCTTGTCTCTGAAATGTTCGTATACCGTCTTCTTCGACACTCCGGTCTCTCTCGATATATCAAACATTGTTACACTCTTAATGCCGTACATTCTGAACATCCTGAGCGCTGTTTCCAAAATCCGGTCTTTGACTGGCATGTTTCCTGTTTATTGTTTCTTTATTCCTCTTACGAATATTTCCGTCAGCAATTTCTGCTGTGCTACTATCTTTTCGAATCCTTCTTTATCTAGTTCTACGATTGATTCCGGCATACAGCTCATCCCTGCAAAACGGAGGCCTTCCATGGCATCCTTATACAGAATACCTATTTCCTCCGGATTGGCGACGTCAAATTCGCCGGTCTCAACTCCTTTCTTGACTACTTTGGTCAGCATTACATACTCTCTTGCTTCCACAGACCTGACGATCTGCTGGATCTCTTCCGACTTATCATTGAGTATCTTAAACAGTTCCAGGCGGCTGAAACGTTCCACGAACTGTATTTTAATCGCGATCAGGTTGAAGAAGATCTCTTCAGACGTTATATCCGTTCTGTCGGCTTCTACCTCCAGTTCCTGGAAAAACGTTTCCCCGATTTTCATCAGCACGGCATTATGCAATGCCTTTTTATCAGAAAAGTAATAATACAGTGATGCCTTTGAACAACGCAGGTCATCTGCGATCTCATTCATTGTTGTCTTTCCTGCACCATAGTGCATGAATCTTTTCAAAGCTGCCTCCAGGATTTTCTCCCGCATTTCGTCTTTGTTCTCAGCAAGCATTAACTTTTTGACTTTTTTAGTTTCGGAGTCAAAAATAGTAAGAAATCGCAGAATAGTAAAACCTGTTTACCATTTAACAATTGATTAACTTTTTGACCTTAAAAGTCAGATAGTTGAAAAGTCAAAAAGTCAGAAATGCAATTGATTGAAAAGCAAAAGTTTACAATAATCAATAAATCTATCTTTTTCGATGGGTCAAAAAAATGAGTGGCTGAAATTTTTTTTGAGAAAGGGAATGGGAGAACGCCGGAAAACCCGGAAACTGTAAAAATGTGCCTCGGTGGAGGGTGAGGCGGGAGGTGTTAAGGGTGGTTTGTGCGGATTTTGGGTGCCTGGAGGGTTGGTGTTTGTTTTCGGGGTGATTGGGGAGACAAATAAGGGTGGCATGTGGGAAGTGTATAGGCTGCTTCCGCTGTGGTTTCAGATACCTGACGGACTGACGCCCGCTTTTATGTTGATTAGACGGTGGTTGTTGGGCTGGGGGTTGGAGCTTTTGGGGAACGATAGCTTGGTGCAGGGGACGGGCTAAGGTCCGTCAGATATCTGAAACCACAGCTGTAAGAGCCGGGTGATTGAGTAAAAGGGTGGTAATGTAATTGGGATACATTGGAAGGGAGGGTAGTGTGTAGGGCTGCTTCCGCTGTGGTTTCAGATACCTGACGGACTGACGCCCGCTTTTATGTTGATTAGACGGTGGTTGTTGGGCTGGGGGTTGGAGCTTTGGGGGAACGGTAGCTTGGTGCAGGGGACGGGCTAAGGTCCGTCAGATATCTGAAACCTCCGCTGCAAGAGCCGGGTGATTGAGTAAAAGGGTGGTAATGTAATTGGGATACATTGGAAGGGAGGGTAGTGTGTAGGGCTGCTTCCGCTGTGGTTTCAGATATCTGACGGACTGACGCCCGCTTTTATGTTGATTAGACGGTGGTTGTTGGGCTGGGGGTTGGAGCTTTGTGGGAACGGTAGCTTTGTGCAGGGGACGGGCTAAGGTCCGTCAGGTATCTGAAACCTCCGCTGCAAGAGCCGGGTGATTAGGTAAGGAGGGGAGTGATAGTAAGAGAGATACCTTGCGATGGGCTAAATTTTTACTCCTAACGTTTCAGCCATATCAAGCCTACCTCACAATTAATCCATCTACCGGCGCTTACAGCGGAGGTTTCAGATGCCTACGCGGACCTTAGCCCGTCCCCTGCATCCAGCTACCCGCCGACCCAACCCCCAATCCCCAGCCCTACCACCACCGCCCGATCGTCTTAAAAGCGGGCGTCAGTCCGCTAGGTATCTGAAACCACAGCAGCAGCAGCCACACACACTTCCCACTACCAATCAGCCCATTAATAGGCTAACCCCAGTCACCTGATCTACCGGCACTTACAGCGAAGGTTTCAGATGCCTACGCGGACCTTAGCCCGACCCCTGCATCCAGCTACCGCTGACCGAACCCCCAATCCCAACCCTACAAACACCCCCCAATCGTCTTAAAAGCAGGCGGCAGTCCGCCAGGTATCTGAAACCATAGCAGCAGCAGCCACACACACTTCCCCCACCAATCAGCCTATTAACAGGCTACCCCCATACTTCCCTGTTTGACTATAGTCAGACTATACTTCTACTACGTTACTCCTGCCTTAAAGACGGAGCACTAACGCAGTAGAAGTATAGTCTGACTAATGATTAACCGGCTATTCCCCCACAACCCAGGCATCATTGCAACCGTTTGCATAAACCAAGAAGAAATCTTTTTCCGGCAAATACAAAACATTTCGATCCTGATAAGGGTTATCTAAAAGCTGCCTGCCGGGAGCACCGGAAGCCTGCATGGATGCAACAGGCTTCAATTGCAGCTATTTTTCCCTGTGAATGTCATTTTCAGCAGGGGAGTAAACAGATCTTTTCCCTTCTGACCGGATGGTCTCATTTTTCGCGCTTTTAGCCGACACATTTTACACCTACATCTCGGAATACCTTGACTGGCATGGATCGGGCATTTGTTTTGCCTTACATAGGTAAAATCAAACGCTATGAAAAAGTTAATGCTTCTGCTGATCGCCGTAACCGGATTTACAGCTACAACCATGGCCCAGATCAATGTTAGTATCAATATAGGAAGACAGCCGGTATGGGGTCCTGTTGGTTATGACCACGTGGACTACTACTATCTGCCCGACATAGAATGTTATTACGATGTACCGGCCCAGGTATATGTTTATAGAGATGGAAATAATTGGGTAAGGACCAGATCATTACCCCGCAGATATGCCAATTTCGATGTTTACCATGCGCACAAAGTTGTGATCAATGGGGTAGACAGACCTTATATGACGCATGATAGATACCGTCAGCAGTATTACAGCTACAGGGGTAAACATGATCAGATAGCGATCCGTGACAGCAGAGAGGAAAAATACTGGGCTAACAAGTACCACCCGAATCATGGCCAGTGGAAGAAAGATCATAGAGATGACCATGATGGCCGTGCTGACCGTGGAGGACGTGGCCGGGCCAGACACTAAGTAAATGTTCCCTTCTTTCAACACCACACCTATCATGAAGAAGGCCGCTCCGTTTGAGACGGGGCGGCCTTTCTTCTTTTATGTTGCTTGCCATTTAAAATCCTATTGCAGCTTTTCCAGCGCAGCTTTCAGCAGAGCGATCATAGCCGGGATCTCCTCTTTTACGCAGGTACCTACGCTGAGGCGATACCATGGAGAGGTCTTAGGAGCACCGAACGCATAGAACGGTACCAGACCCAGTTTCGCTTCGTTCAGGATGTAGGAGGTAACCGCTGCCTGATCTGCCAATACGGTGCCATCAGCTGTCTTTTTACCTGCCAGATCGATCTTCAGGGTCAGGTAGATCGCTGCCTGTGGAGCGATCGCTTCTACCGGATGACCCGCTTTCTTCAGACCGTCAAATCCTTCGTATATCTTCTGCAGACGCTCTTCTACTTCACCTTTGAATCGTTTCAGGTAAACGTTCACTTCGTCTTTACGACGCAGGTAACGTGCTGCTGCATGCTGTTCTGCCATCGGGCTCCAGGCGCCTACGTGAGACAGGATAGATTTCATCTTACTGATCACGTGTGCAGGTCCTAATGCCCAACCAACTCTTACACCTGTCGCAGCGAATGCTTTACTCATACCGTCGATGAAGATGGTATAGTCTCTCAGTTCCGGACGCAGGGACACCGGCGTATAGTGTTGTGTCTGACCGAAAGTCAGTACCCAGTACATCTGGTCGAACATTACGTACAGCGGCTTTTCATCAGCGCCACGGCTCTTGTTCTCAGCAATTACCAGGTCGCAGATCTCTTCCAGCTGTTGCTTACCGAAAGCAGTACCTGTTGGGTTCTGCGGAGAACACAGCGCCAGGAGGGTAGCACCCTTCAGCAGTGGTTTCAGTTCGGCAGCAGTCGGCATAAAGTCGTTTTCTGGCTTAGTTTCCAGTACAACGTGCTCTGCCTCGAGGAAATGTGTATAGTGGTTATTGTTCCAGGATGGAGTAGCATAAACTATCTTCTCACCTCTGTCTACAATTGTTCTGAAAGTTGCATAGATAATCGGACGACCACCGCAGGAAATAACGATTTCCTTTGCCGGATCGTAGTTCAGGTTCTCGTGTTCAGCGATGAACTCACTTACTGATTTTCTCAGTTCAGGAATACCGTCTGCCGGAGGGTAGTTGGTAAATCCTTCCTTGTAAGCCTTTATGATCTCTTCCTCAAATTCAGCCGGAATTGGGAATACCTTAGGGTCAAAATCCCCAATGGTAAAATTGTAGATCTTCTCGCCCTTGGCCTGTTTCTCCTTTATCTCACCGGCCAGCTTAATAATTTCAGACCCGATCAACGTTTCGGCTAAATGAGACAGTTTCATAACCCAAAGAATTTTAGTTTTAAAAATATTTTTTTTGCGCCCGCAAAGCTAAAGGATATGAACATCATTTAAAAGAAACAGCAGATTTTTTCATGCCGTATTAATAAATCGAGTTTTTATTGAATTTCATTCAATAAAAGAAGGAGTAATCATCACTTTATCTAACATTGCATTTTCCGGTAATATCTGTAATTAGCGCGATACTTGACATTTCTTTCTATCTTTGTCCGCATTCTTAAAAAGCCTATTTTTAGTGCGGTTAACAAAATCCGAATTTCGGTCAATCGCCTCACCGGCCATTACACGGCTATTTTGAATAAAGCAAAAAGTAAATACAATATATCACATGAAGTTTATCGTTTCTTCCTCTACTTTGTTAAAACAATTGCAGCAGATCAGCGGGGTGATCAACTCTAATACGGTGTTGCCTATATTGGAAGATTTCCTTTTCCTGATCGATAAGAACGAACTGACTGTAGTAGCTACGGATCTCGAGACTGTGATGAAGGTAAAGCTGGAGGTTGAAGCCAAAGAAAGCGGCCGTATCTGTATCCCGGCTAAAATCCTGATGGATTCACTCAAAAACCTGCCTGACCAGCCGCTCACGTTCCATATAGATCTTAACTCATACGCGGTTGAAATTACTTCCGACAACGGTAAGTACAAGGTGATGGGAGAGAACCCGGAGAACTTCCCGAAAGAACCAGCTGCGGATGATACGACCTCATTCACCGTTTCAGCTACAGCCCTGGTTACAGCGATCAACAAAACCCTGTTCGCCGTGAGCAACGACGACCTTCGTCCTGCCATGACAGGTGTTTTCTTCGAACTGACACCAACCAGCCTCACTTTCGTAGCTACCGACGCTCACCGTCTGGTAAAATACGTAAGGACCGGCGTTGAATGCCCGAAAGCAGAAACCTTCATCGTGCCTAAAAAACCGCTGAACCTGCTGAAATCCGCATTACCTGATAACGAGAGCGAAATCAAGATCGCCTATAGCCAGAACCACTTCTTCGTAATGCATGACGGCGCCCAGATGATCTGTCGCCTGATCGACGCAAGATTCCCTGACTATAAAGTGGTTATTCCAAAAGATAACCCATACCGCCTGACAGTCGCAAAAAGCGATTTCCAGAACGCGCTGAAACGCGTAAGCGTTTTCGCTAATAAGAGCACCAACCAGGTTGCCCTGAGCATTACCGGCAGCGAGCTGCAACTGTCTGCACAGGACGTTGATTTCTCCTTCGAAGGTAATGAGCGTATGAGCTGCCAGTACACCGGTGATGATATGCAGATCGCTTTCAATGCGAAGTTCCTCATCGAAATGCTGAACGCAGCAGAAGGCGATGAGATCACCATCGAACTGTCCACACCAACCAAAGCAGGTATCCTGAAACCTTCTGAAAAAGAAGAAAACGAAGACCTGTTGATGCTGGTTATGCCGCTTATGTTGAACAACTAAGCCGCTACTCCAACAACTAATAACTAATGTTTATTTATAAAGCAATCTCTCACAAGGAGATTGCTTTTTTCTTTTACCATAGCCACTTTCAAAAGATTTGTTATTTGAAAAAGTCGTAAATTAATAGCAGCAATAAGGACAGTAACGACTTGATTTGCCCCAGTTTGATGACCACTATTTCACGTTGAATAATAACAGCATGGGACCCATCCATGCAGACATAAAACTGATTCCCGTATGGAAGAATTTTTTAATAATATTCCTCCGTGGTATCGCACCGCCTTTCTTGTAGGTGGACTCGTACTTCTCTGGATGATCGAAGGCGTTATACCCCGCCTCTCATTCAAAGGGGACCGGTATAAACATGCAGGTACCAATTTGTTCTTTACGTTAACCACAGCTGTCGTTAACCTAGGTTTCGCATTTCTGATCGTCACCGCATCAGAATGGACCGCAAAGGCACATTTTGGCCTGTTGTACACCTTTCCGCTCCCCATCTGGCTACATTGCCTGATAGCGGTCATGATGATGGACCTGGTAGGCGCCTACCTCGTACACGTGATCCAGCATAAAATTGCCTGGATGTGGCACTTCCATAAGATCCATCATATCGATACAGCGGTAGATACCACTACCGCCCTGAGACACCACCCTGTGGAAAGCATATTCAGGGTCATCGCCTTACTGCTCGCCATTGTTGTAATGGGCATACCGATCTGGATGGTCATGTTATACCAGACCATCTCGGCCTTCATGTCCCAGTTTAACCATGCGAACATCCGTCTGCCCAAATGGCTGGATAATATCCTTAGCTACGTCATTGTATCGCCTGACATGCATAAGGTACATCACAGTCATTATCAGCCGGAAACCGACTCCAATTATGCGAACATTTTCTCGTTCTGGGACCGCCTCTTCGGCACATTCGTGAAAGTAAAAGATGTAACACGGCTACGCTACGGACTGGATGAGTATCAGGACGCTCATTACCAGAACATCGGGACACTCCTGAAAGTGCCCTGGGAAGAAACCAGGCAGGAAAAAATCATAAACTAATTATCATCATCACGCTTAATTCATCATCATATGCAACAGCACACCACGTCCACCCCCACTAAAATAGCCTGCTTCGTTTCTATGTTTGCAGGCATATTCGCAGCAGTATATGCCTTCGTGGCAAAAAACCCAAGTACAGCACTCGTATTTGGTATTGCTGCTATTATTATCGGCGGACTTTCCATCTTAAAAGCCCACAAAAATATTGACGACACACAAGTAGCCACTGCCGGTGTATTCATGGCAGTAGTAGCCTGCGCGGTCGCCCTGTGGCAAATGTATAACTAGTAAGTTCATGACTACTATAATCTGTTTACAGGCAGCAGGCAGTATAACGCGATACTGTTTGTTGCCTGTGGACTATGGTAGCCGCACTATCTCTTTTTATCCGCCTTTTTATACTCTTCGAGGTATCCCTCCGCAGCTTTGATAGGAAACAGCACTAACGAAGTATCTGTCAGCGCCCTGATAAGTGTAGTATCTATGACAACAGCAGAATCCTTCTGCCGCGTACCCTCTATGTGACTCCAGAACAACAGCGTATCGTGTGAAACACTCCACCTGTCATACAGCATTGAATACGTATTGATGGACGTGATCGTCCCCTTTTTCTTTAACTGAAATCCCTGTGTCGCTTTATCAACTCCAGGCACCGGTTGCAGCCACTTTCCCAGCAACTGCTCCTCACTGTATGAAATCGTATCTGCCTTTATCATTGAAACAGAATCAATGATCGTTTCCGGCGTCACAGTATCCGGCACATCTATCAGGCTGCTGTCTTCCACTTCAACAGTTGTTGTAGAAGGAGCAGGCTGTTGACATGATGCCGCCATAACTGTACAGATCACTGACAAAAGCAGACTTTTTTTCATAGCTCCAAAGATAGGAATACTAGTTTAACAATTTTAACTACCTTTAAGGCACTTTAGGGGTGTTTCCCGGGAACAAAAATGACCGGGAAGCTGAGATGAGACCCTCAGACCTGATGCAGTTCATACTGCCGTAGGAAAAAGTTACCTGCTTCGATACACGTTATCACAGGTGAACATAGCTGAATTCTCCATCATTCCATCCTTAAAGTTTATTGTTCAACTAAATTCCTGCAAACATGGAAGTGCTTGTAAACAATAAACTTTATGCGGTGCAGCCAGGAACAACTGTCGCTGCCCTCTTACAGTTTATCCAACTATCATCAGAAAAAGGCGTAGCCATCGCCGTCAACAGCCAGGTCATACCAAAGACCTCCTGGCCCGATCAGACCTTGCAGTCCGCTGATAAGGTCACGATCATCCGTGCCACACAGGGCGGATAACCCAATGATCTGTTGTACACAAAAGAATTGCTAATGGACCTGCATTGCCATAAGGGCACTGTCATGCCCATACGTGAACGCTTTGTACAACAGCTTCCTTTCATTCAACATTTTTCTAACGTAATTCCTGATCTGTAAAATCATTAACGATTATGCATTCCATTTCCCGTACGCCATTCCCGGCATCCAGAAAAATCTACGTCGATGGCGTCGCCATGAGAGAAATAACGCTGACAAACACACGTCTGCACGGTTCAAAGGGGGAAGAAGTTCCCAACGCGCCGGTGGTGGTATATGATACCAGCGGCCCATACACCGATCCTAACGCAAATATCGACGTACGTCAGGGCCTGCCCAGACTGCGCGAAAAATGGGTCCTGGATCGGGAGGATGTTGATAAACTGCCTGGTATCACTTCTGATTATGGCAGACAAAGACTGGAAGACAATCGTCTCGATTCCCTGCGTTTCTCTTATCAGCATTCCCCGATGAGAGCCAAAGCAGGTCATAACGTATCCCAGATGCACTATGCTAAAAAAGGGATCATCACCAGAGAAATGGAATACATCGCCACGCGTGAAAACCAGTGCGTGGAAAAACTCTTCCAGGAAAACAACGCCCTCTGGCAGCAACATAAAGGACAATCCTTTGGCGCCAATACACCCGTAAAGTTCATCACGCCTGAATTCGTAAGACAGGAAGTAGCTGCCGGCCGCGCCATCATCCCTAATAATATCAATCACCCGGAAAGTGAACCCATGATCATCGGGCGCAACTTCCTGGTAAAGATCAACGCCAACATCGGTAACTCTGCCGTGACCTCCAGCATCGAAGAAGAAGTAGAAAAAGCCGTGTGGGCCTGCCGCTGGGGCGCTGATACCATTATGGACCTCAGCACCGGTAAACATATCCATGAAACAAGAGAATGGATCATCCGCAACTCTCCTGTACCTATCGGTACCGTACCGATCTATCAGGCACTGGAAAAAGTGAACGGAAAAGCAGAAGAACTGAACTGGGAAATATTCCGTGATACACTGATAGAACAGGCAGAACAGGGTGTTGACTATTTCACCATTCACGCGGGCGTACTGCTGCGTTATGTACCGCTTACGGCACGACGCACTACAGGTATCGTATCCCGTGGCGGATCGATCCTCGCAAAATGGTGCCTGGCGCATCACAAAGAAAACTTCCTCTACACCCATTTTGAAGAGATATGCGATATCATGAAAGCTTATGACGTAGCATTTTCACTGGGTGACGGTTTACGTCCGGGTAGTATCGCTGACGCAAATGATGCTGCACAATTCGCAGAACTGGAAACGCTCGGCGAACTGACACACCACGCCTGGAAACATGATATACAGACCATGATCGAAGGACCGGGGCACGTACCAATGCACCTGATCAAAGAGAACATGGACAAACAGCTGGAACACTGTAAAGAAGCGCCGTTCTATACACTCGGCCCATTAACCACAGATATCGCTCCGGGTTACGATCATATCACATCCGCTATCGGGGCCGCTATGATCGGCTGGTTCGGTACGGCGATGCTGTGTTACGTAACGCCAAAAGAACACCTTGGCCTGCCTGATAAAGAAGATGTAAGACAAGGCGTGATCACTTATAAAATCGCCGCTCATGCCGCCGATCTCGCAAAGGGCCATCCTGGTGCACAACACCGCGATAACGCATTGAGTAAAGCGCGTTTTGAGTTCAGATGGGAAGACCAGTTCAACCTGTCCCTCGATCCGGAAACAGCACGTTCCTATCATGACGAAACATTGCCTGCCGAAGGCGCAAAAGTGGCTCACTTCTGCTCCATGTGCGGACCGCATTTCTGCTCCATGAAGATCACACAGGAAGTACGCGATTATGCCGCTTCACAACAGATCGATGAAACGCTGGCACTGGAGACAGGCATGGCAGAACAGGCAAACGCATTCAAAGAACAGGGTGGGGCCATCTACTTTTAATGATACAGATCATCACACCTCCCACCTGGCTGCCGGAAGAAACGCTTTACTGGCAACAGCTGCTCGATGAAGGCGCTGACAGCATCCTGTTACGCAAACCGGGATGGTCAGCGGCTGATTATGAACAGTTGTTGCTGGAAGCGGATATCTCCTGTTACCCTCAACTCATGATCGCCGGACATCCTGCGCTTTGTGAAAAGTATGGTCTGCAAGGCATACACTTCAGCGAAAATGCAGGTACGCTATTGACAGCAGAAGATATCGCTACCTACCGGCAGCAAGGCTGGCGGCTCAGCACCAGCGTGCATACAACGGATGCTCTACAAACAGCTGCTGCACACTGGGACCAGCAGCTCCTGGCGCCCATCTTTGACAGCATTTCCAAACCAGGTCATAATAGCCTGTTTAACGAAGATTTCAGGCTGTCCAAAGGACCTTATCAGGGTAGGGTGCTGGCACTGGGAGGGATAGATCATCATACAGCAGTAAAAGCCCGCAATATGCAGTTTGACGGGATTGCCCTTCTGGGCGCCATCTGGCAACAACTTGCAACAGCGATCAGCAGGTTTCGCCACATCAGGGAAATATGGAACAACACCGCCCGTTTGTCCTAAGTCTGGCCGGTCTTGATCCTTCTGCAGGAGCAGGTTTACTGGCGGATATCAAGACATTTGAAGCACTCGGCACCTATGGACTGGGCGTGTGTACCGCTTTGACCGTACAGACAGATAAGCGGTTCATCTCCGCCGAATGGCAGTCCGCTACGCAGATCATCGCGCAGGCGCAACCCTTGCTGGAGACCTTTCCTGTACAATACTGCAAGATCGGTATCATGAAAGATGTACATACCATGCTGGAAGTCATCAACGCCATCAGGGCCAGTACTCCGGATATCCGGATCGTACTGGACCCGGTACTGAAAGCCAGCGCCGGATATACCTTTCATGATGATACCCGCTTAAGCGCCTGGAAATCGGTATTACAACAGTTATACCTGCTGACGCCTAATTTACAGGAAGCATTGCTGTTAAGCGGAGAAAAGGACGGCACAGCCGCAGCGCGGGTATTAGCTTCTTATTGTGCTGTGCTTTTGAAAGGTGGCCATCGGGAAGATAAACCCGGCATTGACAGTCTGTATCTACACACACAACAGCACACAGATCAGGTACTTGATATACCCGCCGGCAAAAGAAAGGTATATCCGAAACATGGATCAGGTTGTGTGCTGAGTGCAGCTATCACGGCACAACTGGCAGCAGGTGTTCCGTTATCAACAGCCTGCATCACGGCCAAACTTTACACAGAAAAGTTCCTGGCCAGTCATTCATCACTATTAGGTTATCACAACACATGATCAGCTCATTACATTACATATCACAGCAGACGCCCGGCGCCACTCACCTGGACAACATCCTGGAAGCCTGTGAGGCCGGTTGCAGATGGATACAGCTTCGTATCAAAAACGAAGCGCCTGAAACCGTCCTCAGCACGGCCATGGCGGCAAAAGCCATCTGTTCGAAGTACAATGCCACATTGATCGTTAATGATCACCCCGGCATTGCAAAGCAGGTGGGTGCGCATGGCGTACATGTCGGCAAACTGGATATGACCGTAGCGGAAGCACGGGCCTTAACCGGAGAGACATTTATCATTGGCGGCACTGCCAATACACTGGAAGACATTCTCATTCACGTAAAAGACGGTGCAGATTATGTTGGAGTAGGCCCTTACCGCTTTACCACGACCAAGGAAAAACTCAGTCCGATACTCGGACTGGAAGGCATTGCCGGTATCATGCGATCGCTGAAGGATATGGGCATCCATATTCCGGTCATTGCTATCGGCGGCATACTGGCGGAAGATATACCGGCGCTCATGGAGACGGGTATACATGGTATTGCGGTCAGCGGGTTGATCACGCATGCAGCAAACAAATCTCAAACCGTATCATCACTTACAATATGACACCTCTCGTTATAGCAGGACATACCTTTTCCTCACGCCTGTTCACTGGTACCGGCAAATTCTCTTCCCTTGGTATCATGGAAGCTGCCTTACTGGAATCAGGCTCAGAACTGGTTACCGTGGCATTGAAAAGGGTAGATGTGCATAATCAGTCAGACGATATGCTGCAACATGTACATCATCCGCAGTTAAAATTATTGCCCAATACTTCCGGGGTAAGAACGGCGAAAGAAGCTGTCTACGCAGCACAACTGGCCAGGGAAGCACTGGAAACCAACTGGCTGAAACTGGAGATACATCCTGATCCGCGGTATTTACTACCCGATCCGATTGAGACGCTGAAAGCGGCAGAGGAACTGGTAAAACTAGGCTTTATCGTACTGCCTTATGTACATGCTGACCCGGTACTCTGTAAGCGGCTGGAAGAAGCAGGTACGGCGGCCGTGATGCCCCTGGGCGCGCCGATCGGGAGTAACAAAGGTTTGAAAACGATCGATTTTTTAGAGATCATCATTGAACAGAGCAATGTGCCAGTAGTGGTGGATGCCGGTATTGGTAGTCCGTCGGATGCGGCGAAAGCCATGGAGATCGGTGCAGACGCCGTACTGGTGAACACTGCCATTGCGGTAGCAAAAGACCCTGTACTGATGGCGCGTGCTTTCAGACAGGCGGTGATTGCCGGCAGACAAGCCTATGAAGCAGGACTTCCGGCGGTACGCCGGGAAGCGGTGGCATCCAGTCCGCTGATAGGATTTCTTGATGAAGTATAAATCCATTCACTATGTCAGGATTCAAAGACATTTTCGACCAGCACGACTGGGACGATATAAAAGCCTCCATTTACGCCAAAACAGCCCGTGATGTAGCAGCTGCGCTGCATAGTAATAAACGTACGCTGGAAGACTTTAAAGCGTTGATATCACCGGCTGCGGCGCCTTATCTGGAGCAGATGGCCCAACTCAGCCGACAGCTTACGCAACAGCGCTTTGGCAATACGATGCAGTTGTACATACCACTGTACCTCAGTAATGAGTGTCAGAATATCTGTACCTATTGTGGTTTCAGTCTGGATAACAAGATTGCCAGAAAAACGCTGAACCGGGAAGAGATACTGCGGGAGGTAGCTGTTATCAAAGCGATGGGATATGAGCATGTGCTGCTGGTGACAGGAGAAGCGAACCAGACGGTAGGTCTGCATTATTTCCAGGAGGCACTGGAAACCATCCGGCCGCATTTTGCGAACATTTCGATGGAAGTACAGCCGATGGACGAGGCGGATTATGCTGCACTGATCCCTTATGGGTTACGTGGCGTACTTGTCTATCAGGAGACCTATCATCAGGCGGATTACAAACTGCACCATCCGAAGGGAAAGAAATCCAATTTCTACTACCGGCTGGAGACACCTGACAGACTGGGCAGGGCGGGTATTCACAAAATGGGGCTGGGGGTGCTGATAGGGTTGGAGGACTGGCGTACAGACAGTTTCTTTACGGCCCTGCATCTGCAATACCTGGAAAAGACTTACTGGCAAACAAAGTACAGCATATCATTCCCGCGGTTGCGTCCCTGTTCAGGCGGATTGCCCCCTAAAGTGGAAATGAACGACCGGGAACTGGTACAGCTGATCTGCGCTTACCGCCTTCTGGACCAGGAAGTGGAATTAAGCCTCTCTACGCGCGAAACACCCAGGTTCCGGGACAATGTTATCAAACTGGGCATTACAGCCCTTAGTGCGGGCTCTAAAACGAATCCCGGGGGCTATGCAACGGACCTGTCCTCCCTGGAACAGTTTGAGATCTCGGATGACCGTAGTCCGGCAAGCATCAGTGGTATGCTACGGACGCAGGGATATGAACCGGTGTGGAAGGATTGGGATGAAGGGTACTAAAAGTTACAAAATAAGGTCAGCCCCGCTTTTCGGCGGGGCTGTTAATTTACCTAAATCCATTACTGAAATTTGTTACTTATAGAGATAAGTAGCCGCTTAATCTTACATTTCAAATGTAAGATGCTCATAATGAACAACCACGTTGCGATCGATCTTGAACAAAAAGAACAACGTTATTCAAAATGAACGGCCACTCATCAGTGAGGGATCTTCTCCAGGTCCCTGTAAGTTCTTATGGTCTCCCTTGAGCCTCTGAGCGCTCCTTTCTGGTTTGCGATCAGTTCTCTGACACTATAGGGCATCGGAATACTGGAACGTAATATTTCCTCATAAGTCCGCTGTGCTGCAGCTTCTCCATACTCACAGGAAGAAAGGATGGAATGACGGTCGTGTCCGGAAAAAGTAGCTCTTACATCCATCCAGGTCCTGTAAATCTTTCCGTAGATAGTAGAATGTCCCTGTGTCTCTTCACCGTGTTCAACCAATAATTTATTCAGCTGCTCTATATATGTATTACTTTCTTCTGCCATTCTTTGAAACAGGGCTTTCAGGTCCGCATCGTCGGTCTGATCAATTGCCTTTCTATATCCTTCCACGCGATCACGGTTGATCCTGACCAGGTCATTCAGGGCTTCCAACAATTTTTCATTGAGTTGCATGATAGTAGGTTTTAAAATAATTCTATGATGATTATATATATGAAAGTAGGGGTTCAAAAATATGACCAGTTCTCTGCATTCAACAGCAGCGGGGCTCACAGCTATTTGCGCTTTGCACGCTGACGGACATTTTGCCCTTGCTGGGGAATACGTTCCACACGAAAAACACGTGCTGAATTGCTGGCACATATACCTCATACAAGGGTAAGATACCTGGAAATGCCTATAAACACCGGGCTTCCGGAGTATCAGGGACCATTAACACTATCTGGCATAAATTTTCTATTTACAATTTTAACCAAATCTTTTTGATATGAACGGCTTACTTTATTTAATCGCAGTTATTCTGATTATCGGATGGGTTCTGGGTGCGTTTGTTTACTCCGCCGGCGGTCTTATACATGCACTGCTGGTACTGGCAATTATCGCTATTCTTGTAAATATTATACGCGGCCGGGCTGTTTAGGCCAGGCAACCAAGCTCCATTGTGTGAAAGGTAATTAATCGTACTGAAATGAGATAAACACTCTTTATCGGTACGATTGATTACCTCTTGTAATTTAATTAAAACCCGCCACAGTCAAGCGCTTCAATAAAATAAATTTTTAGCATAATTAAAACCGGATAGATTTATACCCCGTATATCCAATCAGACGCACCTGTGTGATCCGGAAAACATCTTGGTGTTTCAGCTCTCGCGAAGCTTTTCATTTCTATCATTGTATTATTCATTTCTATCATTTTTCATTTCTCTTTCTCGGTTAACCAACCACGTATAAGTTTTCATTCACGCTAAAACTCATTTTATGTTCATACGGAAAACCCGCTCCGTGACCAGTAATGGTAAGGAGGAAGGTATTGCCATGCCCAATGTACATCGTCGTACGTTCCTCAAATACGCTGGTTTGGGAGCTGCTGTTATCACTGCCGGATCATTAGCAGCCTGTAGCAGTGAAGATGGTGGTGGTGACATCACGCCAGGCACTGGCGTAAGTTTAGGTAGCGGTGACTTTGCAGTGTTAAATTATGCCTTTGCATTGGAACAACTGGAAGCAGCTTTTTATACGCAGGTAGTAGCTACTCCATATACAGGTATTTCAGATGTAGAACGCATCTTTCTAACTGACATACGCAATCATGAAATAGCGCACAGGGAATTCTTCCGGAAAGCGCTTGGAACAAATGCAATACCTAATCTGACCGTAGATTTTTCTACTATCGATTTTACCAGCAGAGATAAAGTGCTCGCTGCTGCAAAAACCTTCGAGGACCTGGGTGTTGCGGCCTATAACGGAGCAGGGAAATTTATCACTACCCCCAACTATCTGGTGCTCGCCGGCAAAATAGTATCTGTTGAGGCAAGACATGCCGCATTGATCAGGGACCTTATCAGTAATGGTTCTTTCGCATCTGATGCAGACTCCAACGGATTAGATTTTGCGAAAACGCCGCAGGATGTATTTGCAGCAGCCAAGGTGTATATCAAGACCGAGATCGACGCTACTACGCTGCCTAAATAACTGCACATTCCTCATTGTAAAACTGATCAAAAATGAATCTCCAAAATATATTCTCTGAACTGGAAAAACAGGACGCCGAACTATCAGGACGTCTTGATACACGCAGGGATGCGATGAAGCAATTCCGGAATATAGGCCGTGTACTGGCGTTATCAGCTATTCCGCTTGCATTGGGCAGTATGTTGAAAAAGGCCTACGGACGCACACCGCAGGATGTATTGGGTGTACTGAATTATGCGCTTACGCTGGAATACCTGGAAGCAGAATTTTATGCAACTGCTATTACCAAAACGTCTTTATTCCCTACACCTGCAGCACTGGGGGCATTTACCACCATCGCCAATCATGAAGCAGCACACGTTGCGCTTTTAAAGAGCGCTATCACTGGCGCAGGCGGCACACCTGTTACTAAACCTACTTTCGACTTTGCAGGTGGAGCGCTTAACCTGCCTACGTTTACAGACTATCCAACACTGCTGACCGTAGCACAGGCATTTGAAGATACAGGTGTAAGAGCTTATAAAGGCAAGGCGACCGTACTGATGGAAAACCCGGCGGTGCTTACCGTAGCATTGCAAATCCATTCTGTAGAGGCACGCCATGCGGCACATTTACGGTACATGCGCAGAAATCTCGCCTCTGCTCCGCAACCGGCATTAAAACCCTGGATTACCAATGCAGAGAACAATGTAGCGATCATTCAACCGGTATATGCAGGAGAAGATAACGACGTTCAGGCAGGTGTAACCATTACCGGTATTGCGACTGAAGTAAATAAAGCTGCTGCCACAGAAGCCTTCGATGAATTTCTGACAGAAGATGCGGTACTTGCCATTGCAGGAAACTTCATCAAAAAATAATGTCCTTAGCCGTTCAATATCACGTGGGAAAATAACCACAAAAAGGTGTCACAAAAGGAATCCTTCTGCAAAAGCAGCGGGGTTCCTTGTTTTCATTCGCTACTTTTGCAGACATGCAAAAAAAAGCGTCTGTCTATGAGAAAACTATTACTATTGGCCGTCTTACTGGGAGGCTGCACCGCCGCCAGGAAAACGGTCGTTAATGAAGTCCCTGTACCGGTTATTTCATCCCTAAAGCTGTTGCATAAATACGTAGTGCCCTACAACAGGCCATTTAACCGTACCTCGATCGGAGGACTATCGGGCATAGATTACGATACCGCCCGCAATGTCTATTACATCATCTCTGATGACAGGTCAGAACACCAGCCAGCCAGGTTTTATACAGCGCAGATACCAATGACTGGTAAAGCAGGCGACAGTGTGATCTTTAAAGACGTCACATCCCTCCGCATGCGGAACGGGAATGTCTATCCTTCCAATGCTGAATTTGCACCTGACCCGGAAGCGATGCGTTATAATCCGCGTACCAGAAGATTGATATGGAGCAGTGAAGGAGAGCGCCTGCTTTCTCCTACCGGTTATATCATCAATGATCCGGGCGTCTATGAAATTGACATGAACGGATTGCTGCAGGACAGTTTTCATTTGCCGGCACAATTCCAGATGCATGCTTCTGAAAGTGGTCCAAGGCGTAATGGCGTATTTGAAGGCCTGAGCCTTACGCCGGATGGACAAAATCTGTTTGTCAGTCTGGAAGAGCCACGTTATGAAGATGGTCCGAGAGCAGACCTCAAAGACACCAGCGCATTTGTACGGCTTATCAAATTTGATATGAAAAGCCACAAGGCGGTTGCTCAGTATGCTTACAAACTGGAGCCGGTTGCACATGAGCCGGTACCTGCCAATGACTTCCGTGTAAATGGTATTTCGGATGTCATTGCTTTGTCAGCCAATAAACTGCTGGTAATGGAACGCTCTTTCTCCAGTGGTGTAAAGAATAACACGATCAGGGTGTTTTCAGTAGAAATACTGGATGCTACTAATATTAACAATGTAGCATCTTTAAAGACAACGAAAAACTTTATACCTGTAAAGAAGACATTACTGTTGAATTTCGACGATCTACATACCTATGTAGACAATGTGGAGGGTATGACTTTGGGTCCTATATTACCAAATGGGCACAGGAGTATGATATTTGTAGCCGATAATAACTTCGATAAAAGAGAGGAAACACAGTTCTTTATATTCGAAGTAGAGTAGAGATACTATTTTATCATTAATCATAAAGTTTAAAGGAAAGTATGCCAAAATGCTACTTTCCTTTTTTTTGTTTTTACAGCCCAGTTTCTCATATTTGTAGTAAGGCCGTGAAATCCGGCTGGTAGTCACCACCACGGCAGTTTCCATGACAGGAAAAGTTTTTTGCAAAAACGTTTTACTTTACTTAAAAAATATTATACTTTTAACTCGAGCTTAACATACTAAGGAACCGAAATCGTATCTAAAACTTAACTATTGTACTAAAAGCAGAATTCCGAAAACGTTATAGAATCATCAATTATTTACTGTAGCTTATTCCTTATCCCACGGATATCGATCAGCATTCAATTTATTTCATTACAGAGCCACGTAAAATAATGATGTAGTGTAGTTGTCTATTATCTGATCTCAGGAACGCATATGCTGACGAAAGTTTGCATGGCCAGCCAATCTATTCTCTAAAACCTCCAGAATATGAAGTCTAAATTCACACGTTTCATGAGGATTGCTGTGCAAGGAACATTAGCATTGCTAATGACATTGCAGGCGTTCTCACAAAGCCGGAAAATCTCCGGAAAAGTCCTCGACAACCGGGACAATTCGCCTCTCCCCGGGGTTTCTGTACAACTTAAAGGCACAGCGACTGGTACACAAACAAAAGCAGATGGTACGTATAGTATAGATGCTCCAGGTGGAAGTACGATCGTATTCTCCTTCATCGGCTACCTGCCGCAGGAGAAGGTGGTTAATGGCGCCACTACCATTAATGTCAGCATGTCCTCTGACGTAAAATCACTCCAGGACGTTGTAGTAGTAGGTTATGGTACCCAGAGACGTTCTGACCTGACGGGTTCTGTAGCATCTGTTAAAACTGCTCAACTGGAAGAAAGACCGGCAGCATCTGTAAACCAGGCGCTGGCAGGCAGAATTCCGGGCGTACAGGTTAATACCAACTCCGGTCGTCCGGGTGGTCAGACCAACGTACGTATCCGCGGTTTCAGTTCTATCAACACAACCAGTAACCCGCTTTATGTAATCGATGGAGTGGTAATTCCGGTAGGTGCGCAGACGCAGAACAGTAACGCGATCGACTTCCTCAACCCGAATGAGATCGCTTCCGTGGAAGTACTGAAAGATGCATCTTCTACCGCGATCTATGGTGCAAGAGGTGCAAGTGGTGTTATCCTTGTTTCTACTAAAAGAGGTAATGCAAGCGGCAGCCGTGTCACTTATGACGCAGGTCTGTCTTACAACACCATCGGCCCTAAAAGAGTAGAAATGCTCAATGCAAGAGAATATATGCAGGTAGAAGACCTGGCCTGGAAAAATGCTGAGATCTATGATCCGGTAGGTTGGGCTGCAGGCAACTACGTGTCCAAAGATCCAAAGATCAAACGTGCAAACCCACTGTTGTTCGACAGCAATGGTAATCCACTGTACGATACTGACTGGTTCAAAGAATCAGTACAGAAAAAAGTATCTCACAGCCATCAGCTGGGCTTCACCGGTGGTGATGAAAACAGCCAGTTCGGTCTCTTCCTGGGTTACAGAAATGACCAGGGTCTGCTCCTGAACTCTTATCTGAAAAGATACTCTGCCCGTTTCACTTTCGATAGCCAGATGAAACCATGGCTGAAAGTGGGTGGTTCACTGGGTTATACCAACCAGGATGAAAACCTGGTAGATATCGGTACCGGTGGTCTGAACTCCGTACGTATGATCACAGAAGCACTGCCTTTCCTGCCTATAAAAATGCCGGACGGTACATACAGCAACAACAAACTGTATCCTGGTGCTGAAGGTGGTTCCAACCCTGTTCACATCCTGACTGACCGTAAATACGTTCTCCAGACGCAAAACGTACTGGGTAACGCCTATGCAACGATCGCACTGGCGAAAGGCCTGGAATTCCGTTCTGTAGTGGGTGCTAACATAGTTACCCGTGGCAGGAACGAGTGGAACGGCCGCACCCTGCTGGATATCTCCGCTACACAGAAAGGTATCGCTATCGTAGCGAATGACAGAGAAACTTACTGGTCTTTCGAGAACTACCTGACTTATAACAAACGTTTCAAGCAGGTACACTCTATCAGCGCACTCGCTGGTTTGGGCTGGCAGAAAGATAACATCTATGGTTTCAACGTACGTGGTGAGAATTTCTCTACTGACTACTTCCAGACCAATAGTATCGGCTCTGCAGGTCTGATTCCTTCTTCTGGCGCCGGTTCACGTAACCTGGGGTTTGCATTTAACTCCTACTTCGGTCGTGTGAACTATAGCTACAAAGACAAATACTTAGCAACAATTACAGGCCGTGTGGATGGTTCTTCCAAATTCGGTCCTAACAATAAATATGCGCTCTTCCCATCTGGTGCATTGGCATGGCGTGTGTCTGAGGAGCCTTTCCTGAAAGGTAATCCTACCATCTCTACCCTGAAACTGCGTACCAGCTATGGTCAGACAGGTAACTCTGAGATCGATCCATATAGCTCTCTGTCCCTGCTGGCTGCAAGCAACGACTATGCTTTCCCGCTGAATGGTCAGAAAGTACAGGGTGTTGGTACAAACAGACTGGCAAACGAAGACCTGAAATGGGAAAAAACTGCACAGTATGATTTCGGTCTGGAACTGGGTCTGTTGAAAAACAGGATCTCCCTGGAAGCCGACATCTACTACAAAAAGACAACAGACATGTTGCTCGAAGCACCGGTGCCAACTACCAGCGGTTACACAATTATCCGCAAAAACATCGGTTCTATGGAGAACAAAGGTCTTGAAATCGGTATCAACAGCGTGAACGTTGAAACAAAAGACTTCACCTGGACCACTACCTTCAACATCTCATTCAACAAAAATAAGGTGCTGGCACTGGCTACTCCTGCTGACGTATTCGGCGTAGGTGGTCCTAACTTCACCAACCAGACAAACATCCTCCGTGTAGGAGAACCTGTAGGTTCCTTCTGGGGCCTGGTACGTGAAGGTACCTGGAGCACTAAAGAAGCAGCTGAAGCAGCGCTGTTTAAAGACTACCGTGGTGGTAAACCAATCCTGCCTGGCGATATCAAATATCGCGATGTTAACGGCGACCACGCGATCAACGACGCTGACCGTATGATCATCGGTAATGGTAATCCTGATGGATGGGGTGGTTTCTTCAACACCTTCAAGTACAAAAACCTGGACCTGACCATTGAGTTACAGTTCGTATACGGTAACGATGTACTGAACATGACTCACCACTCCGGTGAAGACCGTACAGGTCTGGCAAACAGCTTCAAATCAGTACTGAACTACTGGACAGAAGATCACCAGAACACTGACATCGCCGCTCCACGTGATCCGGCTGCTGGTTATGTAACCAACGTTGATACCCGCTGGGTAGAAAATGGTTCATTCCTGCGTGGTAAAAACCTGGGCCTGGGCTACAACTTCTCACCAGAATCTCTGAAAAAACTGCACCTCTCTAAACTGAGACTGTATGCTTCTGTTCAGAACTTCTTCCTGGTTACGAAGTTCAGCGGTAACGATCCGGAAGTTAGTACTTATACTCAGCCATTTGCGCAGGGTCAGACTTTCTTCGATTATCCAAAACCAACCACGTTCCAGCTGGGCGCTAACGTTGCGTTCTAATCCAACATTTATCAGAAAAAAGAGATGCTCATGAAGAACTACATTAAGAAAACCGCATTCGGCATATTACTCGGAAGCAGCCTGTTTATGACCGGTTGCTCCAACTTCCTGGATGAACAGGACCCATCCAACCTGTCGCCAGACAGCTACTACACCATACCGGAACACGCAGATGCTGCCGTATATGCAGCTTATGCACGTGCCCGTTTCATCGGTAGCGGCGCGGGTATCTTCTCCGCTAACTTCCAGATGCTGGAAGCTCCAACCGGTACCATCACCACTGCAACAGCACAGAACTCTGACCTGAACAACCTGTTAGGTCTGGTATATGATGGTGATAACCTCCATGTGAGACAATGGTGGACAGGTGCTTACAGGGTGATCGCACAGGCCAACCTGGCACTGGAAAAGATACCTGGTATCAATCCGATGGATGAAGCACAAAAGAAAAGAACACTGGGAGAAGCCAGCTTCATGCGTGCATGGGCTTACTTCTATATCGTAAGATTATGGGGTGATGCACCATTGATCCTGAAGCCACAAACGGCAAGTTCTCCGGATTTCTATCCTACACGTACTTCTACCGAAGAAGTGTACAACCAGATCGTTGCTGACCTGAAAACAGCTGAAGCAGCTGGTCTGCCATGGATGGATGCATCCGGCAGAGTAGGTCTTGCCGCTATCAAAACCGAACTGGCAAAAGTATACCTGACAATGGCCGGTGCGCCGCTGAACAAGGGTCTTGAGTACTACAAACTCGCAGCAGATAAAGCGAAGGAAGTACTGGATTATTCAGTAGCAAATCCAACGGTTGTAAATCTGTTCACCAACTATGACGACCTGCACGCTGTAACACAGAACAACAGGGTGGAACACCTGTTTGAAATCCAGTACCTGGCTGATATCGAGGGGAACCCGATGCAGTCCCTGATGCTGCCAAATAACTCCCTGGCTAAAAACATCTCTGCATATGGTAGTGGTGTAGGTAGCTCTGTGCCTACCGTGTCTTTCTACAATTCTTACAAGAAGTATAATCCGACTGACAAACGTACAGACGAACAGCAGTTCTTCTTTACTTCTTACTTTGTAGATGGTGTAGGTGCAGTGTTCCCATTGGGATCTCCTTACATTTTCAAATTCTTTGATGTAGCTTGTCATGGTGCCCCTGGTAAACCAGGTACAGGCAGAAGTAACCTGAATATGACACAGATCCGTTTCGCAGAAACACTGCTGATCTATGCAGAAGCACAGAACCAGGCAGACGGATCACCAAATGCAACTTCTTATGATGCATTGAACCGCGTACGCGGCAGAGCTAATCTGCCAGTATTATCAGGTCTGACAAAAGCAACTTTCGAAGAAGCGGTATGGCGTGAGCGTTGGCATGAATTTGCCTATGAAGGTATCGTTTGGTTTGACATGGTACGTCTGAAAAAAGTGTACAACGAAGACACCAACGGTTTCGACAACTTCACAGGACACATTAACAAGAACTCTGGTGCTGCACTTGCAGATAAACACCTGCTGTTCCCGCTGCCGATCCAGGAAATTCGTAACAACCCAAATCTGAGACCTCAGAATCCAGGTTACGGTTCTTAAGCAAATTGCTTATAAAAAGGAAAGCGGCTTATCACCATATGGTGGTAAGCCGCTTTCTCTTTTATGAATATCCTGAAGCCGGTTTAAGACCAGATGCCATTAGAGGCTGTCAGTATTACCGGTTTGCCATCCGTTACGATGATCGTGTGTTCGTGCTGTGCTACAAAGCTGCCGTCATTGGTCACCAATGTCCAGCCATCTCCCATATCATAGGCATAAGAGGCTTTTGTAGAGATGAACGTTTCAATCGCTACCACACTGTTTTTCTGGAAGCGGTTCTTATTCCTGCGATCGTAGTAATTAGGGATTTCTTTAGGCTCTTCGTGCAGACTTCTGCCGATACCATGCCCCACGAGGTTCTTTATCACCCTGTAGCCCATTTTCTTTGCAGACCTTTCTATCAGATCACCTACATCCGCGATCTTCACACCACCTCTGATCTCATTGATCGCTTTCTGTAAGATGAGTTTGGAAGCATTCACCAGCGGATTATGATTGTGAATGTCTTCTCCCAGTACAAATGACCCACCGTTATCACCCCAGTAACCATTCAGCTCTGCAGATACGTCTACGTTGATCAGATCACCTTCTTTCAGTATCTTATGTTCAGATGGGATACCGTGCGCTACTTCATTATTCAGACTGATACAGGTCCATCCGGGAAAACCGTAAGTCAGCTTCGGAGCAGACCTTGCACCCAGTTCAGTGAGCAGTCTTCCTCCATATTCATCCAGTTCTCTCGTCGACATACCCGGCGCAGCGTATTCTCTCATTTTCTTCAACGTAATACCTACTGCTTCGCTTACGGCCTCCATACCTGAAATATCTGCATTGGATGTAATTGACATACCTTGATTATTTAGTAATATTATGAATGATGGCCGCGTGAATTTCTTCAACAGAACGCATTTTATTATCCTGATCGTAACAAACGATCTTCGTCACTGTAGCGTCTGTATCTGCTAATATTTCATACTCACGTTTCACTGCCAGTTGTAGGGAAAAATCCTTCTCATGTATATCATCTTTTCCATTCAGGTATTTCCTGTCTTCCCCGGAACGACGCTGGGCTAATGCCTGTTCGGTATGGGAGAAGGGAACGTCCAGGTACACGGAAAGGTCCGGCTGAGGAATACGGTTGTATTCATATTCAAACATATTGATCCAGTCACGCAGCGCTTGTTTCTCTTTGTCAGTTTTCAGCTTCGCACACTGGAAAGCGATATTGGACAATACATAGCGATCTACCAGTACGACATATCCGCTGGCCAGCCATTCATTGATGGTGTGTGAAAAAGCCTTTCTGTCTTCTGCAAATAACAGCGCCACCAGTTGCGGGTGAACGTCTTTTACATCTCCGAACTCTCCGCGGAGGAATTTGGCGATCATTTCACCAAAAACGCCTTCCTGTACGATAGGAAAATGTACGAACCTGGTTTCTATACCCTGGTGGTTGAAAAACTGTTGAAGTAAATTGATCTGTGTGGACTTGCCTGCTCCATCCAATCCTTCGATGGCTATAAACCTGCTGTTGTTTTGCATTAAAATCAGTTAAAACTATCGGCAAAGATACCACTTATTCAACGAACAAGGTCCGGCCTCCATCCAGCTCAGCGACATCTATCAGAAAATGTTCCTCATCCACTTCAAAATCGCCTGCTGTCATATTTTTCAGGGTCAGCGTCTTCCAGGAGCGGGTAGGGTGGATAAACGCCAGCTGTTCCCTGGCGGTTGTCACTTTCACCGGCATACTAAAATCAGGTACGTCTGCCTCCCAGCGGTATCTCAGGAGCAGGTTATTGCCCTGTTCCTGCAGACTATATGCCAGCCGGGGCAGATGGGCGTATTTCAGGTACTGGTTGAAAAAGGGGCTATAATCATGTTTTGTGAACTGGTTGATATAGCTGATCAGGCTATCCGAAGAAAGCGTCTGATACCTGAAATGCTGCTGGATACCGCTGAGCAGACCGAACCAGAGGCTGTCATTGTGCAATACATTCCGGAACGTATGCAGCATCAGACTACCTTTCGTATACATGTCATTGATGTCATAAAAAATGTGGTTCACATCGTATTCCCCGATCACCGGCTCCTTATTACCAACACCGTTTTTTTGGTCGTTCAGGAACACGGAAGCCATCTGTTTGTCAAACAGGTCCTCTACCACCAAAGATTCTGCATAAGTGGCAAATGCCTCGTGCATCCACATATCTGCCATATCTCTGCAACTGATCGCATTTCCCCACCACTCATGGGCCGCTTCATGCCATACCAGTGCCGGCAGTTCCGGCAACTGAACTCTGTTGATCTTTCCGATACAGACGCCACTCTGGTGTTCCATAGGGTAGGGGCTTTCCAGCAACGTAAATCCGTCCCTCCGGAAGGCATAAGGACCAAAGTTTTTCTCATAACAGGCAAGCATCTGTTTTACTTTGGCAAAAAGCCGTTTTGCGGCTTCAAGATTGTAGGGCATCACATAATAGTCGATGGTCAGACTATCAGTCCCCACATACAGGTCAGTATAATGCGCATACTTCCCGATACAGAAAGTAGCATTGTAATTGTTGATCGGATAAGTCACCGCCCACTCAAAGCGGGTCTTTGTGTTGCCAACAGGCACTTTTTGCAGTAAGCGTCCGTTGGAGATTTCGGTAAAGCCATTGGGTACAGTGATCCAGATACGCATACTATCCGGTTCGTCTGACAGATGATCCTTACACGGCCACCACAGACTCGCACCAGAGCCCTGGCATACCACCTGCGCCCAGGGATTACCTTCTTCATCCTTATCCCATAATACCCCGCCATTCATGGGAATAGTTTTATCCGGCACCTGGGGAGTGCCTTCATAGTATACGGTGATTTCGGCGGTATTGCCGGCGATCTGTTTTTCGGGGAATTGTACGAAGACGGCATCAAATTCCCGGGTGTAAGGCAGCGGCTGACCTTTATACAGGATACGTTCAATCTGCATATTCGCATACAGGTCTATCTGCATCCTCTCAAAGGACTGCTGCACCTTATACCTGATCTTATTATTTCCTTTCAGAAAATGCCTGTCCAGGTCTACATCCACATCAAGATGGTAAAAGATCACATCATAACAGGAGCGGAGCGGAGAGAGCTGCCCGCGGAGGGTATCTGCCCTGGTAAAACCATTCTGACGGTTAGGGACCTTCCTGACAACCTTCGCAGCAGGATGAGTAGTTTTCATGGTGTCAGGTAGTTCTGGCTGAAGGATATTGTAATTCTCCCAGAAGGCAGCGTCATAATTGCTACCAATGAGGTTATTCATAGAATTCTGATGACTGCTCACACCCGTCTGAAATTGCCGGACGCTATCCTTATCGATATCCGTGACCAGGAAATTGAAGTCGCCTGTCCAGGGAATATTGCTGAGATTTCTTTTCCGGCTGTTGATCACCACGTCCCAGTGCCGTAATACCGTGTGCAGATAATATTTCCCCTTGAAGGCCTGATAACTGATCGTCATTTTAATGCCCGTAAAATCCAGGCTTCCACCCACTACTTTCGACATGATGGTATACCGGAGGCCGCCTTTCCCATGTTTGTTGATATAATCATTTCCCTCCGGAGTTGTTTCTACTTCAAATCTGACCATTGCCAGCGTGGCCTCATCGATATAGATGTTACCCTTTACAATGCCCTTTCTGGCGTTTTTCTTTGGTGTGATCCGGATGACCAGCAATTGACGTTCCCCCTCTGCGATCGTCTCTGCCAGGGTATAATTGTAATAGCGGAAATTATGCGGCGCGAGGATACTGTTCTTTACGCTGTTGTATTTGATGATATCTTCTCCCAGCGAACTATACGCGGTATTGGTAATATTACCGATCCATCCATAGAATTGCGGATCATTATTGGGGGGAGAAGGCATTTTCCGGCCTTTGATGATGCGTATCTGATCACGATGTTCTTTGTCTCTGCGAAAAGTCTTGAAGACATCCAGTACGGATTCGTTATAGTTCAGGGTATCATTGTCAAAGTGAATATCCTCCCGGTAAAAGGCCGTCATCCGGGTATCAGTTGTATCATAGTTTTGGGGAATGGCGGCAATTGCCTTTTGCAATATCTCCAGTCCGCTTTGTACATGTATCGCCACCTCCGGCAGGGAAATGATGGCAGGCGTGAGCCCGATGGCTACCTGCTGATCGGTGGTCGTGAATAGTCTGGTCACGGAACGGTAACCGATACAGGAGATGAGCACACTATCTGTTACTGACCTTTCCGGTATCTTAAAAGTGAAGGTACCCAGGTTATTACTGATAGTGCCTGTACCGCTATTTTTCAACTGGATGTTGGCAGATGGGATAGGTTTATGAGTGGTTGCGTCTGTGATGATACCGCTGATGATGATAAACCGGTCCTGGCTGAAGATCGGCAGACCATTCAGGAGTAAACATACAAGGAGTAGGAGTCGTGGATACATGGCTTCTTTTTATAAGCAAAAGAAGTCTTTGGTCCTTGTTCTATCCACTCAAATCCGGATTTGAACAGTTTTTAAACGGCTCATTTACAGGGTTTAGGCCATTTTGTTCTGATTGTTCATGTATTCCCTGGGCGACATACCGGTATTATTCCGGAAGGCACGTTGAAAGGTGGGGAGGGAGTTGAAGCCTGATTCCAGGGCAAGGCTCATGATGGTATATTGTTCCTGTTGGGATGCTGCAATTTTCTGTTTGAAAGCGGCGACCCGGTATTCATTTACAAACTCATTAAAGCTCTTTTGGAGATGTTGGTTGAGCACTGCGGAGATAGTTTTGGGAGGCAATCCGGTATGCTGTGCCACCAACGAAAGGTTCAGTTCCGGATTCAGGTACAGTTGGTCCTGTTCCATGGCTTTCAGCAGTAAAGGTATCGCTTCCCCAATGATCGTATCGGGAATAGGCGCTGGAGGCATTGCTGCTTTTTTAGCTGCTGTTTCCTCTTCCGCCGTCATCATATATCCCTTTATCCCCAGGTAATAGATGAGTATCACCAGTGGAATATATATCGGGTACCAATCTACCATATCCAGCAGCTTGTCTGTATACTTTGGGATCACATAAGGCACCAGGTAGATAAACCAGATCAGCTGAAAGACCAGGAAGACTTTCAAAAATTGTCTTATCCAGCGAAGGTGTTTTTCATTGTTGACCTGAGCTACGGAGAGATACCGGTAGGAGAGATATACGTAGATGGTCATAGAAAGCCAGCGGGGAATATCCGCATACACATTGTAGGTATCGATCGCGATGCCCCAGGGTTGGGGGTGATTCTTCAATATACCACCCAGCACGCCGCCAACATAGGTCACTGCGATCAACTGGGGAACTATATCAATGATAACGGAGTAGAAATGAGGTCTGCGTGCCGTTGTAACCCTGAAGGTCGGGTCGAGGCTGGATTTTACATAAAAATAAAGCAAGGGGCCTAAAGGCATGACCACCACGAGCGGCACAAAATTCAGGAGGAACCTTAATAATGGGAGTTCATTGATCCAGCTGGACTCGAAAATATGCAGGTTGAGGCAGGCCAGTGCGATGAGCAGGATCAGTATCGCGAGTAAGCGATCTCTTGCCGGACGTTTCCTGGCAAAGAACAACAGTCCGCTCATAATGAAGCCTTGCAGGGCGCCAAGCAGCATCAGGGTACTGAATATTCCGGAGAAGCTCATCGGGTTAAATTAAGACCTCCTGAAGGTATTAAATCGGTCGTTACGATCCGATATATTTTTCTCTTGATGCGTAGATACCTTCCATGTGTGTGGCTGCCCATACTGCCAGACCTTCCATATGCGGTAACAGGCTGGCGCCTCTTTCTGTGAGTGCATACTCTACACGGGGAGGTATTTCCGGGAAAACGGTCCTGGTGACCAGTCCGTCGGCTTCCAGTGATTTCAGGGTAACGGTCAGCATTTTTTGGGAGATATCCCCGATCAGATTATGCAGTTTGTTAAACCGCAAAGTGCCTTCTACTCCCAGTACAATAACTACCAGCATTGACCATTTGTCACCCAGTCGGTCCAGGACATTCCTGACAGCACACTCACCATCAGCATCCGAATATTTTTTCCAATCTTCTTTTGTCATAACAAATTGATAATCAAAATTACTTACTTCCACGTAACCAGCTGATATTCAAGTGCCTTCTTGTCAGCTATCTGCTACGCGATTACCTTTGACTTACCAAAAGTAAGTTAAGGTAATTAGGTAACCAATACTATTAAATCTAAGAAAATGGGTAAAATACTAGTGACAGGCGTAACAGGACATCTTGGTCGTGCTGTATTAGATAAACTGCTGGCAAAAGTACCGGCATCAAATGTGAAGGTCCTGGTCCGCGATACAGCAAAAGCGGAAGCTTTCAAAGCACTGGGCGTGGAGACCGCTATCGGTAATTATGATGACAAGGCATCCCTGGTGGCCGCCTTTCAGGATACCGATAAATTGTATTTCGTTTCCGGCAATGATGTTGCGAATCGCGGTCCGCAGCATGAGAATGTGGTAAATGCTGCTGTAGCGGCTAAAGTGGGCCATGTGGTCTACACCAGTTTTCAGCGTAGAAATGAGGCGCCCAACGGTCCCCTCGCCTTTATTGCGACCACCCACCTGCTGGCGGAAAATATGTTGAAGGCGTCCGGCCTTACCTATACGCTGTTGCAGCATGCATTATATGCTGAGGTGATCCCGATGTTTGTGGGAGACAGGGTACTGGAAACAGGTATCATTTTCCAGCCGGCGGGCGATGGAAAAACAGCATTCGCGTTACGCGACGATATGGCTGAAGCCGGTGTGGCAGTATTAACAGGAGAGGGACATGAAAACAAGGTCTATGAGATCACCGGATCAAAAGCTATCTCTTATGCAGATATCGCGGCCATTATTACAGCTGCTACCGGCAAACAGGTGAATTATGTATCCCCGACTGTGGAAGCATTTAAAGAAGAACTGACCAAAGCAGGCGTACCAGCAATGTATATTGGTTTGTTTGCAGGCTTCAGTACTGCTGTTAAAGACGGAGAATTTGCTGAAGTGAGCGGTGATCTCGAAAAGCTGATCGGTCGTAAGAGCGGCAGTGTAGAAGCATATCTGAAAGAAACATACAGCAAATAAGACTTCTTTTTATAAAGGACAGGAAAAGGGTGCTCCGCTTATGCGGAGCATTTTTTTATGGGATATCACAGCCTTCTCCCCATATCATGAATCCTTCGCGGTAATCCACATAAGCGTAATATAGTTCCACCAGCACATCTGACGCCGTGCCGTTCTTTACGTATGAAAACCCATCGTCATCCGGGTCCCATGTGATGACCCATTTACCACCGGTACATAGCAGACGCAGTAACTCCGGCAGCGTTGGATGCACATCTTCTATTTCATCATCATCAAGTGTCCCTTCATTATCTGCTGTTCTGTAACACGTCGTCAGAAAGTCTTCGAGACCTTTACCCCCAATACTGATTAATTGCCACTCCATAGCAGCATATGGCGCCGGGAATTTATGAAGCAGGTATTTCGGTATCGGAGCATCATAAACAGTCAGCGTAAAATTCTCTCCATAAGTCGCTTTAGGAGGACCATCATAATCGGTGATCCCTCCCCATTGCACTTCCCTGCGCCGGAAAGGCAGGCCGGAGATTTCGGTTCCCTGTGGAAGCAGTATATCTAAACCCATAATAATGGCAAAAGTACAGTTGGGCGGCTAATTTCAGGTCAATTCTTCGCATAAAAAGGGCATTATACCGTCATTAAGCCGCTACCGCTTCGCTTATGAGCGAAGCGGTAGCGGCTTAATGACGGTGTAGCTACGTTGTACAGCGGAGAACAGAGCGATAAGAAGTTTATAACCAGCCATTTAAGGGGGAACAAAGCGAAGAAACCTTATAACCAATTAACAGTCATTGTTATTGGGTATTCTAATTAAAGAGAAAGTCATCTGATGATTTTATCCCTGGAAGCTCTTAATATGTTGGGTAACGTAGATACATTGCGCACCATCGGATTAACTTTATGATATCTAATATGTTAGAGTTACAGGTCTTATCTTTTACATAATTTTGTAGAACTTCTGACATGTTTTTATTATATTAACTATGTGTCAATAGCAGCAAGATTTGATTCACTTCAATATAAAGACTAATAAGAGCCAATAGTTGATCAATAAATATTTTAAGATGATACTTGAAGCAGATAGAAACCTCAATAGCAAAATAATTGCTCCTATGAGAGAATTAATTGCATATGAGGCTTTATGGGATAATAAAAAGGCTAATGTAAAAACCATTGCAAAATTATTTGCAGGATCAAAGGATTTACTTCCGTCTGATCTAGTAAGTAAGGAAGCCTTTGATAATATGGCCCCTTTGATAAAAAAAATCATTTTCGAGTCAAATACTGGATATGATACTAATTTTTTAGTTAAGGGTAGCTACGATTATCCTGAGAGACTCAATTCTGCAGAGCATACAGTAACAGCATTATATTATTCAGGCAATCTTAATTTACTGAACACAAGGTGCATAGCTATTGTAGGAACACGCAAACCTTCTGACGACGGTAAAAAGCGAGCTACAAAAGTCGCATCATTATTGGTAGAAAAAGGATTTACTATTGTTTCTGGTTTGGCAGAGGGTATAGATACTGTGGCACATAAAGCAGCTATAGCGGCTAATGGGAATACTATAGCTGTCATTGGCACACCATTGAACATGTCTTATCCTAGAACGAACTCCGGACTTCAAAAATATATTGCATTAAACCATCTGCTGTTGAGCCAAGTTCCATTTTATCATTATAATCAACTTCCGAATTTAGGTCAACGGGTATTTTTTCCCGAAAGAAATAAGACCATGTCAGCGTTGACAGAGGCAACAGTTATTGTTGAAGCAGGAGAAACATCCGGTACCCTCATTCAGGCAACGGCCGCAATACAACAACAAAGAAAGCTTTTTATTCTTGATAGTTGTTTTAACAACCCTAATATATCATGGCCTGAAAAATTCCTCAAACAAGGAGCCATTCGTGTAAAAGATATAACAGATATTATTAACAATTTAGGATAAGCTTCTCGATGTTAGTTGCCATTGATGATTTAACTCGACATAATTATTCATATCTCACATCTGATGATGAATGTTATTACCTATGCGAATATTTTTCCAGGATGGGTTATGATCACAGTCCTGATAATCAGCTCATTTTTAATTTTAAAAAACCTGTTAAACTAAAAGGAACTGCTGGTTATCATTATAAAGCAAAGGCTATAGATGAAATTAGTTCTATGTTCAGAAACGATGTCCTTACAGCTTTAAATGTCAACCATGTTACATTAGTTCCAATTCCTCCCAGCAAGACAAAAACTCATCAACATTATGATGATAGAATCTTGCAAATGTTGAGTCTCGCAACAAAAGGTACTTCATTTGACTATAGAGAGTTAATTAGTCAAAAAACAGACACACAGGCAGCACATGACTCTGATGACAGACCACGACCTGAACATCTGAAAGAAAACTATTTGATTGAATCATCGCTGGTTAAAGGATCCAGAGATCTCATAGTATTAGTTGATGATGTATTGACAACCGGTGCACATTACGTTGCTTGTCGAGACTTGATAAAAGAGGCATTTCCCGAAAAAAAAGTCATAGGAATATTCATAGCTAGATGTAATAGAAATAAGAATATACTTATGGATTTCAATGAAATATAGAATTTACCCCTGACATTAAACTGTCTCTGAAGAATGAAGAATGTATAATTATTATTCCAACAGACAGAATACGAACGCCTTACCGGCTATTATCGGTAAAGCTTTCATTTTATCATACGCATAGCATATCATTATTCCTTGATCTGAACCAGTTTTCCATCCTGGAACTTCAACCACGAACCAGCAGGGTAGTAGAACCAGGTCTCAATAACGTGCGCCCCTACCTGCGTTTTCACTTTATCGCCGGGGTAGCCCCAGGCGGCGGCACACATATTCTGGTTCATGCCCATTTTCACTTTGCCGTCAGCAATGATGTTCCCGTTTGTAGTCCCAAATTGCTCAATCATTGACTGCCGATAAGCTTTCAGGTCTTTTTGATGCTGTTTTTTATCCGCTTCTTCTTTGGCCAGCGCAGCATCGTGTTCGGCTTTTTCCTTCTGTTTAAATGCCAGGTAGCGTCCTTCCGACCAGATATAAAATAACGAGAGCTGTCTATCCAGCGATCCTCTATCATCTATCTGCACAGCAATTTCTTTCTGGGCATCATTACGGAGGATGAGGTGTAGTTTGCCAAAGAAGCTTTCATCGAACAGGAAAGTCAGTTCTGTACATTGCCATTTGCTCCCTTTTACATAGTCGAGCGTTTGCTTATCAAGCGGGTTGTAAAAGCTGGTGGGAGCGAAGCTTTCTTCAACAAAGTAAACAGGTTTATTGACCCAGGTCTGTTTCAGTTTTTCCAGATATCCTTTGGTGAAAACGGCAATACCCGACTCCCGCCGGCCATAGATTTTCCATTGTACCTTTTCGCCATCCGCATCCTTTAAAGTGACCTGCGTCTGGCAAAGGCCCTCTTCTTCTTTAAGGATGTCCCAGCCGGTAACGGTAAATGTCTTGTTCTCAAGTGCGCTATAAGGCGTAACAGCTTCTCCGGAGTAGGAGCTATACTGTATGTAGATAGGTTTATACAGATTGCTCAGAACATCGTTGTTCTTTTTAGCCGTAGCCGCAGGCAATTTTATTTTAGCGATCGGAATGCCGCCATAACTGATAGACGGGCCACTTCTGGAGGCCTCTCTTGCGGGGTTACCTGCAAGGCCCTGAAGCGTTGTCTGTTTATCAGAAAAGAAATCCTTAAAGGTAGTGTCCTGTTTTGCATAACCTTTAAAGTACGGGCTTCTTTGTGCGAAATAGAATTCCTGACCGATCATGGATGCAGGATCGAACTGGCACTTGATGTTTTCGACGTTGACGGTGCTGTCATAAGCTTTTTTACTCGGCTGATTGTTTTCTACGCTGCGATATCCGACTTGTCCCAATGCGGCATGCGCAGTCAGCAGGGCTACGATAAAGGGGAGCTTGTTCATTGACTTTACGATATAGGGTTTAAAGAGGGGGCAAGGTAGGGGATATAATGGAAAAAGCCTTACAGGTAAATTACCAGTAAGGCTTTTTTCTGTGGTCCCACCAGGGCATGATCCTGGGACCCCCTGATTATGAGTCAGGTGCTCTAACCAACTGAGCTATAGGACCTGTTCTTTTCAGAACGAATATTTTGAAACTTTCTCGTGGGTTCCCTTTTCAGGGACGGCAAAAGTAATTCATTCAATTCAATTAACCAACAAGCTATTGACATTTTTATTTATACAGTATACCTCTAATAATAGGACTTCTTACCAGCACTGTATAAATTTGCATTTTCTCATTCACCAGTATATACGATGAAAGGCATTAAACATATCATTTTCGATCTGGGCGGGGTAATTATCAATCTGGATTACCAGCTGACCTACAAGGCGTTTGAAGCACTGGGTGTAAAGGAATTCACCAGTTTGTACAATCAGTTCTCACTGAACTCACTTTTTGACGATCTGGAAACGGGCAAGGTGGCCCCAGAGGTTTTCCTGAATGAGATGGAGAAGCATACGGCGCCTGGCACTACGCATCAGCAGATCATTGATGCATGGAACGCGATGTTACTGGACTTCCCTTTACGCAGATTGCAGATACTGCAGCAGTTAAGGCAGCATTACGGCTTGTATTTATTAAGCAATACGAACGAGATACACATGCGGGCTTTTAATAAAATATTGGAGGAAAGCAGGGGAATACCTTCGCTGGCGGCGTTTTTTGACAAGGCGTATTATTCGCACCAGATCGGGTTACGGAAGCCTTTCAGGGAATCGTTTCAATTGGTGTTGGATGAGAATGGCCTGGACCCGGCCGAGACCTTATTTATAGATGACACACTTCCGAATATTGAAGGCGCGAAGGTGGTTGGCCTGCAAACGATCCATTTACTGCCACCGAAGACGATGGCAGATATTTTCAAATAACGGTCAGGACTACTTGATCTCTTCAAAATCAAGGTAATCTCCTTTGTCAGCTTTAGGGGCGGTAGCGCGTTGTTGCTGTTGTTGCTGCGCCTGAGCAGCCTGTTTTTGTGCCTGTTCCTGTTGCTGGTACTGACGGCGAAGATGCTCCTGAATATCTCCCATCTGTCTGCGTACGTGTTTAGTGGACTGATACACAGGCACGATAAAATCGAACACCAGTTTATACAGTAACCAGAACACAAAGGCTAAAAATGCATATTTCAGTATCATAAGGGCAAATTTAGCAGTTAATCTGTTTTCAGGGCGGAAAAAAGAGGGGGTTTAAGTTTTCTTTAACAGCCCTGAAAACAGCTAAATGTTTATAGGCCAAGGAGTGCTGCGCTTTCCAGTGCTGCCCGCTTGTTATGCTCCCATGCTAATTTTCGGTGATTGATCGCGTCCACAATAGTACCCACCACACAAAGGCCACCGGTCAGGAAGTAGAGTATCCCCATTCCGATCTGGTTCAGGATAAAGCGGTGAATGCCTGCTGCGCCTACCAGTCCGATTAGACAGCAGATCAGTATCAGAGAAGGTTCCTTACGGCGTCCCTGATAGATGGCTAGAAAGCGCTGGCGGTTTTCGGAAGAGTAATTTCTTGTCAGTTCCTGTAGCCATAAGAGCTCTTCCTGCTCTATGCCGGGAAGGGAGGAGAATGCGTAATCGTTCATGTATAGTGATTTTTAAGTTCCGCAAAAGATTGCCATTGTAATCTGCCCAGCTGGATGGTCCGGTATACGAGCATCACGAGTGCGAAGGGACCGAGAAAGTGACTTTCTAAGGCCGCTTTCCATTCTCCGTGCAGCAGAAAACTTATCGAGTGACCGAGCCCGCAGCCGGGGCACCAGGAGATACCCATTCGTTTGAGCACACAGAAACCAGGACCATTATTATTGTGTGGGTCCATTAAATAAAGGAGTATAAGCGCTGTTGGCCAGGCGAATAACTCGAAATTAAGGCGTTGTATGTATGCTTTAATTTGCATGCCTGGAAGGGGGCAACAGTTATTAAATATTTTTGAAATCTATGCGGACAGGGAGTTTTCTCTTATTAATTTATTCCCTACAAGTTAAAGAAAATGTTCTTGGATCAAAATAAAATCCTAAATTTGCATAGGAAAATGATACTAACGAAGGGGACTGAGCGGTCCCCTTCTCGTTTTTTTATGGCAAACGAACAAGTGATAACAACGATCCGGGACATGGCTGCAGAGATGCTGTCACCCTATCCGGAATACTTCGTAGTAGATGTGCGGATAAAACCCACGAATAACATAAAACTCTTTGTAGATGGGGACAATGGCGTGCCGGTTGATAAGCTGGTAGCATTCAACCGGAACCTGTACAGCAGGTTAGAGGAAGCCGCGCTGTTTCCGGACAATGATTTTTCCCTGGAAGTATCTTCACCCGGACTGGACGAACCGCTGAAACTTCTCCGTCAATACGTAAAGAATATTGGTCGCAAGGTAACTGTTACTTTATTGGATAATTCCGAGAAAGAGGGTACGCTGCTGTCTGCGACAGAAGCGACTTTGACAATTGAGGAACAGGTGGGAAAGAAGAAGGAGAAAAAAACAACCGAAATAAATTTAAATGAAATCAAGCACACAAAGGTGTGCATCGTGTTTTAAAATATATAATATAACCGAAACATGGCTAGTATTAACCTGATTGAGTCATTCACGGAGTTTAAAGAGGCGGAAAACATTGACCGCCCGACGTTGATGAAAGTGTTGGAAGATGTGTTCAAAACTCTTCTCCGTAAAAAGTATGGCTCTGATGAGAACTTTGACGTGATTGTAAATACTGAGAAAGGTGACCTGGAGATTTTACGCCGCCGTACCATTGTTACAGATGGAGAGGTAGAAGATGATAACGCCCAGATCGCTTATTCGGAAGCCATTTTAGTTGAACCAGACTACCAGGTAGGTGAAGACCTGTACGAGGAAGTAGAGATCCTGGATTTCGGCCGCAGGGCCATCCTGGCTGCAAAGCAGACTCTTTCCGCCCGTATCGGAGACCTGAAAAAGAATATACTTGTAAAGAAATATGCTGACCGCGTCGGTGAAATTGTAACCGGTGAAGTGTACCAGGTATGGAAAAAAGAAGTTTTATTGCTTGATGATGAAAGGAATGAGTTAATTTTACCTAAATCTGAACAAATTCCTACCGATTATTTCAAGAAAGGTGAAAATGTAAGGGCAGTAGTTAAAAAAGTGGAGATGAAGAACAACGCTCCGCTCATCATACTTTCCCGCACCCATCCTACCTTCCTGGCTAAATTGCTGGAAATTGAAGTTCCGGAGATCTTTGACGGCCTTATCGTAATTAAGAAAATCGTACGCGAACCAGGAGAAAGAGCTAAAGTAGCTGTGGAATCCTATGACGACCGCATCGACCCAGTAGGAGCCTGCGTGGGTATGAAAGGTAGTCGTATTCACGGCATTGTGCGTGAACTGCGTAACGAAAACATCGATATCATTAACTATACCGCTAATATTCAGCTGCTTATCCAGCGTGCGCTTACGCCTGCAAGGATCAGCCGTATGGAGGTAGATAATGAGAATAAATATGCTTCTGTTTTCCTCAAGGCGGATCAGGTGTCTCTGGCGATCGGTAAAAAAGGCGTCAATATAAAACTGGCCTGTGAATTGACAGGTTATGAGATTGATGTCTTCCGTGACGAAGAACAGGAACAGGCCGAATATGACATTGACCTGGCAGAATTCTCCGACGAGATCGAAGAATGGGTACTGGATGAACTCAAACGTATTGGTTGTGACACCGCTCGCAGTGTACTTGACCTGACAGTAGAGGAACTGGTACGCCGCTCAGACCTTGAAGAAGAAACAGTAAAAGACATAAGAAGAATACTACAGGAAGAATTTGATAAAGAGTAGGTTCGCACCACTAACTTCCCCGGGATGTGGGCTTGCTCGCCAGAAAGTATTTTTTAGTTATTGTTAATTGTTAAAAAGGAGTCCCGTTAGCCAACGGGAAAAATGGGGAGGCCCGAGATTACAATATGCCTGAAGTAACAAACAACACGCCACGATTGCTGGCTGCAGCCAAGGAGTTCAATATTGGTAAGGAAACGTTAATCGACTTCCTTGCTAATAAGGGCTATGATATGGGCGGCTTTGGCTCGCCTAACGCGCGCCTGACGTCTCAGATGTATGCAGCTTTGCAGTCTGAATTCCAGCAGGACAAGGCTAATAAACGCAAAAGCGATCAGATAGCCCTGCCTAAAGGAAGCGTGTTAGATGCAATGAAGAAGAAAGAGAAAGAAGAAGCAGAGGCAGCAGCCAAAAAGAAAGAAGCAGCTCCTAAAGAGGAACCCACTCCCGCGGTTGCAGTTGAAGCACCCAAACCCGAATCCAAACCAGCACCTCAGCCGGAACCAAAGGCCGAGCCGAAGCCCGAACCAAAACCGGAGCCGAAGCCAGAGCCTAAACCCGAGCCGGTACCGGTCGCGGAAGTCAAACCACCTGTTGCAAAAACAGAAGAAGCGCCGAAAGAGCCTGTCGCAGCACCTCAGCAACCTGTTGCCGAGAAAACACCGCCGCCACAGCCGCAGAAACCGGAGCCTCAGGAAGTTATAAAAACAGACACACCTAGGATCAATGGCCCGAAAGTCGTGGCTACCATTGACCTGGATGCACTGAACAGACCAAAGAAACCACCTGTTCCTCCGGTTACCAAACCAGAACAGGAAGAGAAACCGGCTGCCGTAAGACAACCGGAACCTCCAGCCAGTGAGCAAGCGCCGGTAAAAGAACCAGCGCCGCAACCACCGGTACAACCGCAACAACCCGTTGCACAACAGCAAGCTCCGGTGGAGCCAGCAAAACCTGCTGCACAACCGGAAGTGAAACCAGTGCAACCCGTTCAGCCAGTACAAAAAGTAGAATCACCAGTACAACAAGAAAAAACAACTGCACCCGCTGCTGAAAAACCTGCTGTCCCCGCTGTAGAACAGAAACAAGCGCCGGCAGCCGAAAAACCGGCAGCTGCTCAGGAAAAAACAAAAGAACCGGCGGAAGTGAAGCAACCAATCACACAAAAACCGGCCGCACAGCATATGACCGAAGTTGCAGCAGCAGATATTGCATCAGCACCAGCATCAGAGCAGGACGATAACGGAAGCTCTGCCGTTATCGAAAACATTCAGGCAGAAAAACTTACTGGTCCTAAAGTGATCGGTAAAATCGAACTGCCTGTTCACTCAGAAAGACGTGACAATAAGGGTAACAACAATTTCAACCGCGGTGGCAATAATAATAATAACAATGCCGACAACAACCGTAAGCGGAAACGCATCATAGTTGAAAAGAAACCTGAACCTGTTCAGCCAGGCGATCTTTCTAAAGGTGGTAACACAGAAAACCGCAATACCGGCGGTAACCGTGATTTCAACAGAGATAACAGAAATAGTGGTAACCGCGATAATCGCGATAATAATAATAATAATAATAACAGGCCAGGCGGTGGTCAGAACAGACCTCACGCAGCGCCAAACCGCGACGGACGTCCAGGTGGACCAGGTCAGCACGGTGGCGGTGGTAACAGACCAGGCGGCGGCCAGCATGGCAATCGTCCGGGTGGACCAGGCCAGCACGGTGGTGGTAACAGACCAGGTGGCGGTCAACATGGCAACAGACCAGGGGGTAACTTCGGTAACCGTCCGGGTGGTCAGCATGGTGGCTACGGTAACCGTGACAATGCGAACAGACGTCCTGAAGATAAGGAGATCGACAAAAACGAAATCCAGAACAAGATCAAGGAAACCATGGCCAAAATGGGTGGTGGTAACCGCGGTAAAAACGTCAAAGCAAAACAACGCCGTGAGAAACGCCACGAGCTCGCTGAGCAACTGGCCAACAAAGGCGCTGAAAATAATAAACTCCAGGTCACTGAGTTCGTTTCTGTTAGTGAACTCGCTAACCTGATGGATGTAAGCTTCGCCGAAGTAATCTCAAAATGTATGGGACTCGGTATCATGGTGTCTATCAACCAGCGTCTGGACGCAGAGGTGATAGAACTGGTGGCCGGCGAGTTCGGTTACGAAGTGGAATTCATCGGTGTAGATGACGCAGATGAAATGGAGGAAGAAGAAGTAACTGATAACGAGGAAGATCTGGTGCCAAGAGCTCCGATCGTGACTATCATGGGTCACGTTGACCATGGTAAGACCTCCCTCCTTGACTATATCCGTAACGCCAATGTGGTGTCCGGTGAGGCAGGTGGTATCACCCAGCACATCGGTGCTTACCAGGTAGAAACCTCTTCCGGTAAGAAACTGACCTTCCTGGATACACCGGGTCACGAAGCGTTTACCGCGATGCGTGCCCGTGGTGCCAAAGTAGCGGATATCGCCATCATCGTTATCGCAGCAGATGACGCCATCATGCCACAGACGCGTGAAGCGATCTCCCACTCACAGGCCGCAGGTCTGCCAATGGTATTCGCTATCAACAAAGTGGATAAAGACGGCGCTAATCCTGAAAAGATCAAAGAACAGCTGGCCGGTATGAACCTGCTGGTAGAAGACTGGGGTGGTAAATACCAAAGCCAGGAAATTTCTGCCAAGAGCGGTCTGAACATAGACGTCCTGCTGGAAAAAATACTCCTGGAAGCAGAATTACTCGAACTGAAAGCCAATCCGAACAGAGAAGCTTCCGGTAGCGTAATCGAAGCATCCCTCGATAAAGGCCGCGGTTATGTGGCTACTCTGCTCGTACAGAGCGGTACCCTCCGCCAGGGTGATACGATCGCCTCCGGTTCTAACTTCGGTAAGATCAAGGCGATGTTCAACGAACGCGGACAGCGTGTTGAATCCGTAGGACCATCTTCACCTGTACAGGTGCTCGGTCTGAACGGCGCACCTCAGGCTGGTGAGAAGTTCCGTATGTACGAAAACGAATCCGAAGCTAAGGAAGTGGCTAACCGCCGTGCTCAGATCATCCGTGAACAAGGTATCCGTACCAAGAAACACATCACGCTGGATGAGATCGGACGCCGTCTTGCACTGGGTAACTTTAAACAGCTCAACCTCATCATCAAGGGTGACTTTGACGGTTCCGTAGAAGCATTGAGCGACTCCCTGCAGAAACTCTCTACCGAGGAAATCGTTGTGAGCGTGGTGCACAAGGCAGTAGGTCAGATCACGGAATCCGACGTATTGCTGGCAACAGCTTCCGATGCGATCATCGTAGGTTTCCAGGTACGTCCTTCTTCTCAGGCTTCCAAACTGGCAGAGAAAGAGAATATCGAGATCCGTACTTACTCTATCATCTACGACGCTATCGACGAACTCAAGAGCGCGATGGAAGGGATGCTGGAGCCAAAAATCGAGAAGAAAGTGGTGGCCAACGTGGAAATCCGCGAAACTTACCGCTTCGACAAGGTTACCGTTGCAGGTTGCTTCGTACTCGATGGAAAGATCACCAGAAACACCCGTGTCAACCTGGTACGCGATGGTATCGTAATCTATACCGGCGAACTGCAATCCCTGAAACGTTACAAAGACGACGTGAAGGAAGTAGCCAGCAACATGGAGTGTGGTCTGAGTATCAAGAACTACAGCGCCCTGCAAGTTGGCGATATCGTAGAAGGCTTCGAAGAAGTAGAAGTAAAGAGAACTTTATAATATCAGTATAAACTTTTGTTAAAAAGATAAGCCGCTACCATGCGGCTTATTTTTTATTGGCTATTTTTGAAACTCACTGCACTTGTTAACATGAATAGAATTTTTGCACTTTCTGCAGGTACACTACTACTGTGTCAGGTAGCCGTTGCCCAACAGAAAATGGTAGCCGACAAAATTGCGGCTATAGTGGGGGATAAGATCATTCTCAGATCCGACGTTGAAGGAGAAATGGTGAATCTGTCGCGTAACAACGCGGACGGTTCTCTGCCTCCCAATGCGCCATGCATGATCATGGAACAGATCATTTCCCAGAAAGTAATGGTGATGCAGGCAGAACGAGACAGTTTGCCGGTAAGTGAATCTGATGTGGACGGACAGATCGAGAATCGTATCCGCTACTTCCAGGACGTTTACGGCAGCCCCGAGAAAATGAAGGAAGTAACCGGCTATTCTATTTACCAGCTGAAAGAACGCTTCCGTCAGCCTATCAAAGAAGGTTTGCTGGCTAAAGCAATGCAGGATAAAATCACCAGCTCCGTAAAAGTGACGCCTTCCGAGGTTAAAAAATATTTCGACGCCATCCCGAAAGACAGTCTCCAGTACTACGAATCAGAACTGGAAATCGGTCAGATCGTGATCCAGCCGAAAGCAACCAAAGAAATGGACCAGTACGCTATTGACCGCCTGCTGGAATTCAAAAAACAGGTGCAGGAAAAAACCAGTGATTTCGGCCGTCTCGCGATCCTCTACTCTGAAGATCCGGGCGCAAAAGAAAATAAAGGGGTATATATCCTGAACCGTAACGACAAACAGTGGGATGCAGACTTCCTGGCCGCATCTTTCCGTCTGAAAGAGAATGAAATATCTTCTCCTATCAAGAGCCAATTCGGTTACCACCTCATTCAGTGTATCAAACGTCAGGGCGATAACATTACCGTTCAGCACATCCTGCTCAAGCCAAACGTTACCCGTAGCGACCTGGCCGATGCAACAAAACTGCTGGACAGCGTTCGTACCGTTATCCTCAATGGCAAAATGACTTTCTCTGAAGCAGTAGTTAAATACAGTACCCTGCCGGCAGCTAAATTTGACGGCGGTATGCTCCAGAACAGAATGAACGGTACTACCTATATCACTATCGACCAGCTGGACGAACCTTCCGAAAGAGACATCGTACTGCTGCTCGACACCCTGAAACCAGGTGGTATCTCTAAACCAATGCCATTCGTAGACGATCAGCCAAACGGCCGTAATGGTGTACGCCTTGTTTATCTGAAAACACGTACCCAGCCACACCGTGAGAATATGAACGACGACTATGCACGTATCCAGCAACGTACGCTCCAGCTGAAACAACAGGATGCACGCGACAAATGGCTCAGGGAAAAGATCCCGACATATTATATCCATGTTGATGATGAGTTCAGAAACTGTACGCACATCAGCCAGTGGATAGGAGGTATAGCAAAACAATAACACATATAATTGAATAAGAATCCCCGGTATATCATCATACCGGGGATTCTTATTTTCAGGCAGGGCCTGCATTTATCATTGAACGTTGGGCGTTCCGCTTTTTACCCGTAACTTTGCGCCTTCAATTCTAATAGGGATGAGTGATGCCATAAAACATGAATGCGGGTTAGCATTTATTAGACTCAGGAAGCCGTTTTCTTATTATCAACAACAGTACGGATCGGTTTTCTACGGGCTAAACAAGTTGTACCTCCTGATGGAGAAACAACATAACCGCGGACAGGACGGAGCAGGTATAGCCACAGTGAAGCTAAACACGGAACCAGGAGTACCTTTCATGCATCGCCTGCGAAGCAGTGCCCCGCAAGCAATAGGAGATATCTTTGCCAAGGTCAGAGACGAAGTAGACGAAATCGAGAAGTACCAGCCGGAAATCACCAAATACCCGGGCCTCATGAAAGGCCACATACGTTTCCTGGGAGAACTCTTAATGGGCCACCTCCGCTACGCCACCCAGGGTAAAAACAACGTAGAACTCTGCCACCCCTTCGTACGTCATAATACCATCCCATCACGCAACCTCGCACTTGCAGGTAACTTTAACCTGGTGAACGTAGATGAACTGTTTAAGTTCGCGAACGTCACTCCGGGCGAAACACACCGTAACAGTGACCTGGCCGCGATGCTGGAGGTAATTCACCACTTCCTGAGCCAGGAAGATGAGGAAAAACGTAACGGACTGGATGTGAAAAGCATTCTTCAGAAAGCATTTTCAATGTTTGACGGAGGATACCACGTCTGCGGGTTAATCGGTAGTGGTGATGCATTCGTCATGCGTGATGCACACGGTATCCGTCCTTCTTACTACTATGTGAACGAAGACGTGATCGTTGCCGCTTCTGAGCGTGCAGCTATCCGTACCGCTTTCAACGTAGGCGAAAATGAAGTGATGGAACTGATGCCGGGTAACGCCCTGATCGTAAAAGAGAACGGCGAATACAGCATCGAACAGATACTGCAACCGAAAGAACGTAAGGCATGTAGCTTCGAACGTATCTATTTCTCCCGCGGTAACGACGAAAAAATCTATAAAGAACGTACGGCCTTAGGTTACAACCTCTCTGAAACAGTGCTGAAGAGCATTGATAATGACCTGCGTAATACCATCTTCTCTTTCATTCCAAACACAGCAGAAATCGCCTTCTATGGTATGCTGAAAGGTCTGGAAGACTATCTTAACAAGATCAAGGTAGAACGTATCACGTCATGGGGTAAAGACTTCGATGAAGAGAAACTGACGGAAATGATCAATCGTCGGATACGTATCGACAAGATCGCTATCAAGGACGTTAAAATGCGCACCTTTATTACTGCTGATACCGGCCGTAATGAAATGGTACAGCATGTATACGATATTACTTATGGTACAGTACGCCCAGGTATCGATACCCTCGTGGTGATCGATGACTCCATCGTACGTGGCACCACACTGCGTGAAAGCATTATCAGAATGCTGGACCGTCTCGGCCCTAAACGCATTATCGTTGTTTCTTCCGCACCACAAATCCGCTATCCGGATTGTTATGGTATCGACATGAGTAAAATCGGTGATTTCGTTGCCTTTAAGGCGGCCATCGAGCTCCTGAAGGACCATGGCAAGGAGCACATCCTGCAGGAAGCCTATGGCCTCTGTATGGAGCTGCAGCGTACAAATACACTGCATGCACAGAACGTGGTAAGAAACATCTATAAACCATTCACTACAGAAGAGATCTCTGCGAAAATTGCTGAGATCATCACTCCAACCGGCATTGGCGCTAAAGTAGACGTGATCTACCAGTCCATCGACGGTCTGCACCAGGCTTGTCCTAACAACCTGGGTGACTGGTACTTTACCGGAAACTTCCCGACACCGGGTGGTAACCGCGTAGTGAACAAAGCCTTTATGAACTACATGGAAGGCAAAAACGAAAGAGGATATTAATCACACACAAATAAAAAGGCCTGTTTTAAACAGGCCTTTTTTATATATCTCCATTATTAAATTTCCTTTAAATCCACTCTAACAGCGTCTGCTGAGGCCCCTGTAGTACACTTACTTTCAGTAAAATCCGTAAATTAGGTAACAGTAAATGCTAATACTAACTCAAACCTCGCACAGCAGATCCTCTGCTGCATAATAACATCGTTGTTATGAAAACATTATTACTAATCCGTCATGCCAAATCGAGCTGGAATGACCCCGACGTAGACGATTTTGACAGGCCATTGAACAAACGTGGTAAACAGAATGCCCCTGAAATGGCGACCAGACTTGCGACCAGAGGTATCATGCCCGAACTCCTGATTGCGAGTCCGGCAAAACGTACCAAAACGACCGCGAGAATGATGGCCAAGGAATGGCACTATGATAAAGACGCTATCATGTTTGAAGATGAGCTGTATCTCTGTTACGCCTCCACCTTTCTCAAGGTCATTACCAAAGTAGACGACGATATCGACACCGTAGCCATCTTTGCCCATAACCCAGGCATTACTGATTTCGCCAACTATATAACCCAAGAAATCAGGATCGATAATATCCCTACTTCAGGTATTTTTGCTGTTCAGGCCAATACAGACTCCTGGAAAGACTTTGACAGTGCGCGAAAGTCCTTCCTGTTCTTTGATTACCCCAAACAGGAGGTTGTCTGAAGCTAATCCTTAGCGATCTTATTGTAGGAAACAGTAATCCCCTTGATCAGTGAAGAGCTGAAACCCTGATGTTCCATTTCATTGAGGCCGGCAATGGTGCAGCCTTTGGGAGTGGTCACCTTATCTATTTCCTCTTCCGGATGGCGATTTTCTTTGATCAGCAGTTGTGCTGCCCCCTTCACGGTCTGCGCTGCGATCAGGTTAGCCGTACGTGCATCAAAGCCGATCTCGATACCACCCTGTATGCTGGCCCTGATAAAACGCAATGCATAGGCAATGCCACAGGCGCCTAATACGGTCGCCGCATCCATCAGTTTTTCATCGATCATGACAGCAACGCCCAGCTGATCGAACATATCCTTTACATACACCGCCTGCTCCGCAGATACGTTTTTGTGACAGATACAGGTCATGGACTCCTGTATGGCAATCGCTGTATTCGGCATAGCACGCACCACCGGCATACCGGCGCCTGCGATCTCTTCCAGATCGGCAATGGAAATACCGGTAATAACACTGATCAAAATCTGTCGGGAAGGGTCAAATGCACTCTTCACCTGCGCCAGTACTTCTCTGACATTATATGGCTTCAACGCAACCACGATAATTTCAGCGTTGCGGATCGCGGTTTCATTATCTGAAATTGTTTGTACTCCTAACGACTGTAATTCACTTAAAGAAGAAAGATTACGTTTTGTTATGGTCAGGTCCGCAGGCATTGAAAACCCGCTTTTTAACAATCCCTGAGCTATCGCGCTACCCAGATTACCACCACCGATGATGGCTATGTTCTTGTTGGACATGTTCACTTATTACTTTAAATCCTTCGGAAGGTAGAACAAAAATTTGTTACTTCGCATCCCTAAATACACCGTGTAATGCCGAAAGTTTTTATTTGTGTGGTGTCATGCCTTATCCTATGCCTTTTTACTCAACGTTCCTTCGCAGCCAATCCTCCGAAAAAAGTAAAGGGAAAAGTAGTTCGCATTGTGGATGGTGATACTTTTGAACTGCTCGTAAACAAAACAACTTATAAGATACGTCTCAGCGCGATCGATGCGCCTGAAAAAGGTCAGGACTTCTATCAAAAAAGCAAGCAGGCGCTGTCCAATCTTTGCTTCAATAAAACAGTCACTGTTGAGTTACTGCGGAAAGACAAATATCAACGCTGGATCGGTGACGTATACAGCGATGGCCAGTACGTCAACGGCAGAATGATCTCGGACGGCTACGCATGGCATTATACAGAATATGCTGAAAGCGCGCCGCTGGCTGCAGCACAGGCTACCGCCAAACGCCAGAAACTGGGTTTATGGGCACTCAATAAGCCGGTAGCGCCATGGCTATTCAGAGCAGAAAAACGGAATACAAAGCCACGAAAAGCAGCCTAAGCTGTTTTTGCTTAACTTGCCGTTTGCATCATCACTGCCTGCTGAATGATTGATGCCCAGCCCATTAATATGTCAGTGAATAAGACCAATGCATCCCAGCATCACCTTACCGGTCATGCCTGTTATATGCGTCTGCTGGAAGCTTCCGACAGACCATCTCCCGTAGAGATCATACGGCAGCTGCGACAACTGCTGGACCAGTTGTTCCGGCACCTTACACGGGAAGAGTCCCGCAGCTTCGGCAACCTGTTTGCCAGGATGCAGTTCTACTTCGATAAATACACGGTCCCCGCCCACCTGGAGGAACAATTAACCATACTTCGCATACTTACTTATAAAGCCATTAATCATCATTTTAGAACAGATGATGAACTGGCGCTGATCTGCATCCGGACAATGGCGGACACCATCTGTCATTTTTTCGAAGAACCCATTCCTGAAATCCTGGAAGCCTTGTGCAGCAATGTGAAAGACAAGCCATTGTCCTATGCGCCACAGCTTTCGGATGAACTGGTGCCACAACTGAAATGTCTGGTCACACAGGTAGGTATTCTTCAGAAAAAACCGGGGCATGCTCCTTATTTCATGCTGGACTGCCGTAACGACGAACTGGGACAGTTTCAGCTGATGATCTCCGAAAGCGTGTATACGCATGCCACTTCTCTGCACACCCAGCTAAGGGCCTATGATACTATACATGTGCTGTACTGCAGCAAAAGCGAAGCGCCGGAGGTATACGAAGCAGTAAGTGTAACCCGCATCATCCTGGAGCCCGATCTGCTGATCGATATCAGCGACCTGGCGGAATGTTTCGGAAGACATGGCTCACATAAACTGCTTTACCTGGTAAGAAAACTGGTACCGCAGACGCCAGGTATCGCCGCATTCAAAGGGAATGTGGTCAACTCTCTGCTGGACAATGTATTGCGTGATCCGAAAATGGAACTCCGGCAATCCTTTGTAGAAGCAGTGGCCGATCACGTATTACAGGCGGCCGCTTATGGCAGGGCAGAACTCAATAACATGTTCGCAGACATTCGCAGCCTGCACTGGCCCAATCTCCTGCAATCAGCAGCAGAAATGCATGACCGGCCGGTCAGAATAGAACCGACCTTCTTCTCTGCAAACTATGGCCTGCAGGGACGACTGGATATCCTGGCGGAAGACGAAAGCGATCCGCTTCGCAAGGAAATATTCGAATTAAAAAGCGGACGTAGTCCGGAGTATGGCGCCTGGAAGAATCATGAGATGCAGGTCGTGGGTTATAACCTCCTCCTGCAATCCGCTTTCGGCGACGAAAGACGGGGTAGTTCCGCTATCCTGTACTCCGCCGCGGCAGATACGCCACTACGTAATGTCAGCAGCAGCAGACAGTCAGAAAACGAACTACTGGCGCTCAGGAACGAGATCGTGTCTCAATTGCTGAGACTTGCCGCGGGCGAATACGACATCCTGGATAAGATCACTGAGGAAGCAGCTGAAGGCTTACCGGCATTCAATGTAGTACACTTCACCGCCTTCCACAATGTATACCATAAGGCCAGTCCTTTACTACGCACGTACTATCAGCAGTTCCTGTCCTTTTTATTGAGAGAATATCTGCTGGCGAAATGCGGCATGTACTCCGCAACCGAAAGGGAAGAAGACGCCGAAGGTTTTGCGGCTTTATGGCTATTGCACGAACAGGAGAAACTGGAACGTTTTAATATCATGCCCGGCTTACAATTCCGGCATTTCGATACCGACAGCAGTACGGTGGTCTTTAATGTAGAGATACCGGTCAACCATAACTTCCGTCCGGGAGATACCGCGATCATCTATCCCCGTTCAGCCGACGGACTCTATCCCCTTCGTCACCAGGTACTTAAGGGCAGGATAGATGACCTGGCGAAAGATACCCTTACGTTCTCACTCAATAACCGGCAGATCGGTCATGATTTTTTTGCACAGCAACAGTTATGGGCGATCGAGCACGATATCTATGAATCGAATTATTGGATAGCGGCAACCGCCTTATTCCATGTACTGGAACCCCGGTTACAGGAGAAAATGGAGCTATTACTGGGACGCAGAGCGCCACAGACAGCCCCGCTGAGTATCCCGGTACCAAAGATGTTCAATGATAATCAGCAAAGTATTCTCCAGGCAGCGCTGGACGCGGAAGACTATTACCTGATACAGGGCCCTCCCGGCACGGGCAAGACCTCTGCCTTACTGACCGCATTGGTGGGGGTATTGGCAGCAACTGAAACACAGACGATCGTAGTAGCTTTTACCAACAGGGCAGTGGAGGAAATCTGCCGGAAACTGGAGTCCAAAGGCATCGCACACCTGCGTATGGGCAGTCGCCGTTCTGCTACTGAAAACCGCCTGCGCCAGTATTGTATGGAGGGCGATATCGCCGGTGCTGCACAATTCATTCTCGGGCAGCGCGTATTCGTAGGTACTGTGGCGACAATGGCTACCCGTCTGCACCTGTTACAGATGCTGGGCGTAAAAACGGATATACTGATCGCAGATGAAGCCTCTCAGCTCACAGAACCTCAGTTATTGGGCTTACTGATGCCATTCCGGAAATTTATCCTGATAGGCGATCAGAACCAGCTGCCACCAGTTGTAGCACAGGACGAATTCTTTTGTCATACTACGCAGCCCCTGCTGCATGCAGAAGGGATCTCCGATCTGCGCTGTACCTTATTTGAGCGGCTGATCAGGCGCTGTAAGGACAACCACTGGCATTATGCCTGGGGTATGCTGAATACTCACTTCCGCATGCATACGGATATCGCCTCACTGATCAATCACTATTATGCCGGTCAGTTGTCAGCGGGCAGTGCGCAACAGTCCTTCCCTTACAATATGACCGAGCATCCGGGGAGTGAAAACTGGGCACAGATACTCTCAAAGGGACGTACGCTGTTTATTCCAAGTCCGCTGGAACCAACTTCCAAAATGAACAGGACGGAGGCCAACAGGGTAGTATCATTGTTACACTATCTGCGTAACCGGTATGGACAACGTTTCAGCAAGGAGACTGTTGGTGTGGTAACGCCGTGGCGTACACAGATCAGCCTTATCCGGGAACTGATCGGTAATGACGAGCAACTGCAGGCTATCAATATTGACACGGCAGAACGATTTCAGGGCGCAGAAAACGATATCATTGTTATTTCGCTGGCAGTATACCATCCTGTACAACTGGGGCTGCTACAGAACCTGGGGGTATTTCACTGGGAGCAGGATAGGGTAGAGGTAGACAGAAAACTGCTGGTGACTTTGTCAAGGGCAAGGCACCAGGTGATCATTATGGGATATGAGCCGGTACTGAGAGCCAGCAGTCATTATGAAGAACTGCTGAATAGCATCACCAGTTGCGTATAAAGAAAAAGCCACCCGTCCAAAAACAGATGGCTGTATGTCAGACAACATCATATGATCATTCCTGGTAAACCAGGCTTTAATCCAATGTTACATGGCTCCAGTTTTCTCCGCTTTTTATGCGGTAGAGCTGCATTTCGCTGATATCAAATTGTTCAGCGATCTGTTTCATTGTTTTTCTGCCGGGTTTAGCCAACAGACGTTTGATGCTTTTTACTTTGGTAATGTTCAGCTTCAGCCCTTTTACCCTGTTACGCTGTTTTTCCTTGTAGGCAAGCTTGGCAGGACTGAACTGCTGATGGGCTTCCATTTCTTCTTTGGTGGCCCATTGCAGGTTAGTGGCTTTATTGTTCTTCTTTTCGTAATCGATATGGATTACATATTTGTAATTACGTCCCGGCTTCTTATTAAATAACTTTGCTACTTCCCGGTGCAGGTAAAGGGACTGATAACTGTCCGCTGGCTTTACGTTCAATACCGTATAGCCTTCTACCGTGGACCCGGACAACAACTTCCCGTCTAAAATGTCCTCATAATAGCTGATCACTCTTCCCATGTTAGAGACTGCATACTTTTTACGCAGGGCAGATTTATTTTTAATCTGCAAGTCTTTCCAGACTTCATTTTTCAGATTTTTAATCGTGGCCATGTGAAAGAAATTTAATAGTTGAACCTGGGGTTTATCCGTAAACGTTACAATCTGCTACTTCATTCTTTGCTGGCAGTAGGCTCTGGTCAGTAAGGGGGGATGTCCTTTCAATAATATGATCTTTGTAATGCAATGCTATCGCGTCTAACACATCTTCTACAGCTGCCAATGTACTGCAAGTTACTAATTGTTGTCTGAATTCTTTGATATGAGGTAAACCCTTCAGGTAATTGGTATAGTGCCTTCTCATTTCCAGTATTCCCACTACGTCACCTTTCCATTGCACGGAATGCTGCAGGTGTTTTTTACATACTTCCACCCGTTCAAGAACAGATGGCGGCGGTAAATGTTCACCTGTTTTCATAAAATGCTTTATTTCGTTGAAGATCCATGGATACCCGATCGCAGCACGTCCGATCATCACACCATCAACCCCATATTTCTCGCGGGCAGCGATTGCCTGCTCCGGGGTACATATGTCCCCGTTACCGAATATAGGAATGTGGATACGCGGATTGTTCTTCACTTTTCCGATCAGCGTCCAGTCGGCATGACCTTTATACATCTGAGTACGGGTACGGCCGTGAATGGTCAGGGCCTGAATACCTACATCCTGCAGACGCTCGGCAACTTCTTCAATGTTTTTGGTGTCATCGTCCCAGCCAAGGCGGGTCTTTACTGTTACCGGCAGTTTCGTAGCTTTTACTACGGCAGCTGTCAGTTTCACCATTTTGGGAATATCTTTCAGGATACCTGAACCGGCCCCTTTACATACCACCTTTTTCACCGGACAACCGTAGTTGATGTCCAGCAGATCGGGGTTAGTGGCCTCCACGATCTGAGCGGCCATGGCCATAGGTTCTTCGTCTCCTCCGAATATCTGAATGCCCACAGGGCGCTCATAATCAAAGATGTCCAGCTTGCGCCGGCTTTTTATGGCATCACGTATAAGTCCCTCCGAAGAGATAAACTCAGTATACATCAGGTCCGCACCCTTCTCTTTACACACCGCACGAAATGGCGGGTCACTAACATCCTCCATCGGAGCAAGCAATAGCGGAAAATTGCCTAATGTTATATTTCCAATCTTTACCATTTTATCTATTGTGGGTTGACCCATATCGCTCCGGTAAATCCGGAAAGCAATTGTCAACTCGATTTCACAATGTAAATTTACGCAAATTTAATCTATGACAGGCCGTCTGAAGCAATATCCGCCTTCTCTGCAATTTGCAGCATTTGTTGCCATTTTCCTTATATGCTTCCTGCTTTATATGACTTTTCTGGTGGCTATATTTCCTCTTATAAGCGGCACGTCCCTGGCTTCGATGCAAAAAGCGTTGACATATGCGCAGGAGTCGTCTGTCCCTGTATCCCCTAAAGTTCTCGGCTATCTGAAATTAACGCAATTTCTATACACTTTAGTAGTTTATTTATTCCCGCCCGTAATTTTTGCCTGGCTGAGCTTTAAACGTGCTGCAAACTGGTTGAGTATTGACCGTAGCCCGCGCCTGACAGGCATTATATTAGCACTTTTGATCATGTTCCTGGCATTGCCTTTTGTCAGTTTTACCGCAGACTGGAACCATACCTGGCCATTTTCGGCGGACCTTAAAAGGACAGAACAGGAAACAGAAGCACTTACTCGGGTACTCCTGACGATGCCGGATATTGCCAGCCTGCTGATCAATCTGCTGATCATTGCTGCCGCGCCTGCAATAGCAGAGGAATTCTTCTTCCGTGGGGTTATGCAACGCCTGTTCATCGAAATGCTCCCTAAAGTTCCCTGGCTGGCCATAGTGATCACTGCTGCCTGTTTCAGCGCCATCCATATGCAATGGATGGACTTCCTTCCGCGTTTACTCCTGGGATTTCTCCTTGGCGCCATCTATTACCTGAGCGGCAATTTATGGCTCTCAATAGCTGGTCACTTTCTTAATAACGGTCTTCAGGTGGTGATGGTTTACCTTTACCAGATAAAAGTCCTAAAAACTGATCCAATGGACGCCGGCACCACAGAATGGTACCTGGCTATCGGCAGTCTGGCACTGACAATTGTGGTCGCCTGGCAGCTGTACCAGCGGACGCCTCCTTCGGAAAGGAACTTTCCGAAGCAACAGACAGACTTTACAGACAATATTGAATCAATCGGGAAGTAATTTGTACTTTAGCCCTAACAAACAGATTATTATGGAAAAAGACTGGGTGAAAATTTATTATACCAACCAGGTATTCCGTGCGGAAATCGTCAAGGGAATGCTGGAAGAAAACGGCATTAATGTCGTTCTTATCAACAGACTGGATTCTTCATATCTGTCAGCCTTACCGGGCATGGCTGAATTGTTCGTTCACAATACGCAGGAAGCGGAAGCCCGCCGTTTACTGACCGAAAATCCGGAAAGCCTCTCCTGATACGCCATTTTGCGCTCAGGTGCATATTTATAAACCAATCGTATTTTCTACATGAAAACATTCTTTACCCGTACGGCCACTGCGCTGGTTTTTGTGGCGGTAATGCTGGGCGGGATCTTATATAGTCCTTTTACATTTTTCCTGCTGTTCTTTCTGATCAACTTCTTTGCTTTACAGGAATATTTTAAGCTGATCCGCCATATCGATCCGGATTACGCCAATATATCCACCTGGCATAAGACCGGCTTGCTGGTAGCCAGCTGCGCGCTTATCATGGCTTTTACAGGAGAACATTTTTCTTCTTCTGCGAATCTGTCCCTGGGCTTTCTTGGCTGGTGGATGACGGTCATCTTCCTGCTGATCATGCCGATAGGAGAGATCCTGCTCAGTAAGGATTTCCAGCTCAAAAACATGGGATATTCCGCCTTGGGACTGGCCTATATTACCCTGTCACTTGGGCTGCTGATACACCTTTGCCTGAATTATAAGACCATCCAGTTCACCGAAACAGCGACAGGTACCGGCCCGGGATGGCTGATCCCTTTACTGCTGATCGCCTTTATCTGGATCAATGATACCATGGCCTATATCGTCGGCTCACTGATCGGTCGTACGCCTTTTGCACCGGCCATTTCTCCTAAGAAAACCATCGAGGGTACCGTAGGAGGGATGATCCTGGCAATCGCCGCGGCAGGTGTATACGGACATTTCTGGGGAGAACAGTACCTCGCATTACAACATTGGCTGGTGCTGGCGGGCATTGCCGCTGTCTTTGGTACAGCAGGCGACCTCATCGAATCTAAACTGAAACGTATGGCGGGTGTCAAGGATTCCGGCAGCATTATGCCGGGTCACGGCGGCTTCATGGACCGCTTTGATTCTTTGCTGCTGGCGGCTCCATTCGCCTGGTTATATGTACATTTCTTCGCAATGATTTAACTTCGCACAAAATAACACAACAACAATGAAGATCCATCGAGAAGGATTAGCCACCATTTTACTGACTTTTGCTGTTCTTGCACTGATCAACGGCGTAATTTTCTACTTCCTGGGACATATGCCACTGCTTTGCAGAATAATAGCCGGCTTCTCCCTGGTTTTATTCCTTTTTATCATTTCCTTTTTCCGTATTCCAAAAAGGGACATGAAACTGGACGAATCCCTGGTCATTGCTCCTTGCGATGGTAAAGTTGTGGTAATTGAAGAGACCTATGAGCCTGAGTATTTCAAAGACAAACGTTTACAGGTATCCATCTTCATGAGCCCTGCTAACGTGCACGTGAACAGGAACCCTATCAGCGGTACGGTAAAACTGTCTCAGTACCACGCGGGTAAATACCTGGTAGCATGGCACCCGAAATCTTCTACTGAAAACGAACGCCACTCAGTAGTGATCGGAAATGGTAAAGCTGACATCCTGGTAAGACAGATCGCAGGCGCACTGGCCCGTCGTATCGTCAACTACCTGAAACCAGGCATGCAGGTGACCCAGAACGAAGAACTGGGCTTCATTAAATTCGGTTCCAGAGTAGACATTTATCTGCCAATCGGTACCCCTGTATCAGTTCAGCTGGAACAGGTCGTACGTGGTGGTCAGACAGTGATCGCTACCATATAATTGGTTATATTTATCAGCATAAAACAGACAGTCATGAAGAAATTCATTATAGGGACCACAACCGTATTATTCCTTGCAGCTGCTGTATATGCCCAGGATAAATCCAAAGACCATTCCTGCTGCAATAAATCAGCTAAAGAGGGCGTCGCCTGTTCAAAGGCGGCCAATAAAAAAGGCGGCGCATGCTGCAAACAGCCTTCTAAAACAGCCGCTTTACGTACCGCTGCTGCGAAACCGGCCAAACCGGCACAACCAGCTCCGGCAACAAAGCCAGCAGGAAAATAAATAATTGATTATCAAATAAAAAGTCCCTTCTCCGTAGACATTGGAGAAGGGACTTTTTTTTATTGTTAAAGGCTACAACTTAAAGGATGCCCTTTAGTTCGTGCAGGCTGTTAATAACATATGTTGGCTGTAGATTGCCGGTTACAGGTTTCAGGGTATTAAAATATACCTGATCGATCCCTGCATTACGCGCACCAATAATATCAATATCCAGTGCATCTCCGATCATGATACTGCTATCTGTAGTCGCGCCCGCCTTCGTAATGGCATAATCAAAAATTTCCTTGTAAGGTTTCAGACTGCCAGCCGATTCTGAAGTAATGACATGGGTAAAAAAATGATCTATCCCTGAACTCTTCATCTTGACATATTGCGTTTCCTCAAACCCATTAGTGATCATGTGGATAGGGTAGTTCTTAGCGGCCAGATACTCCAGTACCTCTTTCGCGTATGGGAACAGGGCCGTCTGTGTAGGCAATTCTGCCAGAAACTGCACGCTCAGTGTTTCACACAGCTTTTCATCTCCTATCTTAAAATCCAACAGGGTTAAGCGGAAACGTTTATTGCGCAGATCATTCCTGGTGATGAATCCCTTCCGGAAACGGTCCCAGAGTTTCTCATTATATACCGTATAGACATCGTAAAATGCTTTGAAAGAGGGTACTCCACGTCCTTCCAGATTGTATGCATGGTATAATTTCTCAAGCACCAGTGTAGAATTCGTTTCAAAATCCCATAATGTGTGGTCGAGGTCGAAAAATATATGCTTGTATTTCATTTGCTGACTCTCCTTGGCTGGTACAAAGATACTCATTACGTGGGGATGCACATTTTTTACTATTTTCCGGATTCTTTAATCAACAGATATGAACGCAGTTATTACAGGAGCCAGTAAGGGAATAGGCAAGGCAATAGCGGAAAAGCTGGCCAGTGAAGGATTTAATGTAGCGATCTGCGCCAGAAATGCAGATACGCTGGAAAAAGCAGCCGCTGATATCCGATTGGTCAATCCGGCCATACAGGTCCTCGCCATACCGGTAGATATGGGTAAAAAAGAGGAAGTATTGGCATTTGCAGACCGGATCAAGTCCACCTTTACTACGGTTGATATCCTCGTTAATAACGCGGGTCTCTTTGTTCCCGGTTCTCTACACGAGCAGGAAGATGGTCTGCTGGAAAGCCTGATGGCTACCAACGTATACAGCGCCTATCATCTTACCCGTCAGTTACTGGGAGGGATGAAAGCCAATCGGAAAGGTCATATTTTTAATATGTGTTCTACTGCCAGCTATACCTCTTATCCAAATGGAGGCGCTTATAGTATCACAAAGTTTGCCCTGCTCGGTTTCTCAAAGAACCTGAGAGAAGAATTAAAAGCACACAATGTAAAAGTTACCTCACTCAGTCCAGGTCCTACATTAACTGCTTCCTGGGAAGGCTTCGAAGCGCCACCCCGCAGAATGATGGAACCGGAGGACGTTGCAAAGCTCCTGTGGGGCGCATATACACTGTCAGAACAAGCCGTTGTGGAAGAGGTCATCATGCGGCCGATATTGGGGGATATCTCATAAACCCTTCACCAGCAATCACTTCCAGGCTTATATAGATTATTTTTTTAACTAACTTTTAACTGCGGTTTCGGCACCAACAGGGCTGGCTTTGGTTAAATTTGTTTTGCATTATGAATGTCACTACTGTTAGTATAAAGAAGTTTGTATTATCCTTGTTCTTTTGTCTGGGCGCAATTACGTGCCTGCAGGCGCAGGAATTCAGGTTCACTACCAGCGTCAGCAGTAATAAGGTCGCGGTGGATGAACCGTTTCAGATACAATTCATGCTGGAAAATGCGCCAAACGTTACCAGCTTTACTCCCCCGGCTTTCAACGATTTTGAGATCCTGCAAGGGCCATCCCAGATGCAGGGGCAGTCTATTATGAACGGGCGCCGTTCAGAGTACATCGCCCTGATCTATGTGGTCCAACCCAAGAGGATAGGTAACTTTACCCTTCCGGGAGCTACTGCCCGCTCCGACGGAAAAGTCGTACGCTCTAACCCGGTCACTATTGAGGTCTTAAAATCCAACTCCAGTCGTGGTCAGGCCCCTCAACAGACAGCCCCGCAACAGGGTTATCCACAAAATCGTGCACAGCGCCAGCAACAACAGCAGGATGAAATGGAAGGCGTACTCCGGAATGGGGAAGACGTTAATGCAAAACTGAAGAAGAACATTTTCGTAAAGGTAGATGTGGATAAGACCTCCCTGTATGAGGGGGAGCAGCTGACCGCTACCTATAAATTATATACCCGGCTCCCGACCAACTCCAGCGTGACCAAGGTGCCGGCTTTCAAAGGCTTTTCTGCCAAAGACATCGAATTGCCCAATCCGCCCCAGGCGACGGAGGAAGTGGTCAATGGTGTGCGTTTCCGCGTTTTCACCATCCGTAAGACACTGCTGTTCCCATTACAATCCGGTACCCTGGAACTGGACCCGGTAGAAGTGGATAACCATGTAAGGCTGGTCAAACTTGTCAAGAACAATAACAAACGCGCAAGAGACCCGTTCGCAGACCTGTTCAACGACCCGTCCTTTAAAGACCCTTTCGATGATCCGTTCTTTGACGACATCTTTAACCGTCCGGAAGTAACCTACGAGGACGTTCCGTATAAAATACAGACAGCGCCGGTGAAGGTGACGGTGAAACCACTTCCTGTTGATACCCGTCCGGCCAGTTTTGCCGGAGCCGTGGGTAAGTTCAACATGACAGCCACCATCGACAAGACAAGCCTGAGCACAGATGACGCCCTCACCCTGAAAGTGATCGTATCCGGTCAGGGGAACGTGAACCTGCTGAACGGTCCGAAAGTCGATATTCCTGCAGGTTTCGAGAAATATGATCCGAAGGTGACCGACAATATTGAGAAAAACAGCAACCCTTTATCCGGTTCCCGTCAGTTTGAATATGCACTGATGCCCCAGGAAGCAGGCGATCAAACGATCGCTCCGGTGGAATTCTCTTATTTCGACATCGCCTCCAACAGCTACAAGACCATCCGTTCTGAAGCATTTTCTGTTCACGTAACAGCTGGTAAGCAGACCAAACGTGAAAAAGAGGACTTCAGCATCAACAGAAATACCATTACTTCCAACTATAACGGTGTACTCAACTGGGTGAAACAAGGCAGTTTCCTGCTGGTCAGCCCATTGTTCTACGTATTACTGCTGCTGCCAGTATTGGCGCTGATCGCAGCCCTGATCTACCGTCGCAAAAGAAACTACCAGCAGAACAATGCTGCATTCCTGAAGTACCGCTACGCAAACAAGGTAGCCCTGAAGCGCCTTGAACTGGCTGCCCGTTACCTGAAGGAAGGCAAGGACAAGGTATTTTATGAAGAAACTTCCAGAGCCATCTGGGGGTATCTGAGTAATAAACTGCATGTGCCTTTTGCCGATCTCAGTAAACAACTGATCCAGGACAAACTTGCACAGCAACAGGTAAGCGAACAATATACTGCCAAACTGTTTGACCTGCTGGACGACTGTGAAATGGCCCTGTATACGCCAATGCATAACAATGACAGGATGCAGGGCACTTATCAGCAGGCCGTTGAGATCATCAGCCAACTGGAAGAAGAACTCCAGCGTGCAAAAAGCGTAGTATAAACCCTGCTAACGATTAAGGAAAGGATGAAGAAGATATTTACTGCTATATGTGCTTTCTTACTGCTGTATCACATAGCAGGCGCTGCCTCAGCGCCACAGCAGGAGTTTGAAAAAGCCAACGGCCTTTTTAAACAGAAACAATATACCGAAGCCGCCAACATTTACCAGCAACTGATCGACCAGGGGTTTGGTCAGCCGGAATTATATCTCAATGCCGGTAACGCCTGGTACAAGGCCAATAAAACCGGACTGGCTGTCTTTAATTATGAAAAGGCCCTTTCAGCTGACCCTTTCAATAAATCAGCGGCCCACAACCTGGCAGTGGCCAATCAACGGGTAGAAGGATATGTCAATGACCTGCCGCTGTTGTTCTTTCAGCAGTGGTGGTTACACGTATTACATTTTCACACGCCGGACGGATGGGCCACAGGCGCCATTCTTTTATTCTGGCTGTCCATTACCGGCATCGTTGTATTGCTGCTCATTCCTGCATTCAAACCAGTATTGATGAAGTGGGGGTCAGCCGTCCTGGCGGCAGGTTTCCTGTTTTATCTGATCATGGGTATCAGTGCGTACCTGACGGCCAATGCACACGATCAGGGTATTATTATGAGTACCGCTGTAAAAGTAAAAGCGGCGCCTGATAATGAAAGTAAAGACATGTTTGAACTTCACGAAGGCGTAAAAGTGCAGGTAACAGATGCGACCCAGGAATTCTGTAAGATATCGCTGCCGGATGGCAAGACCGGCTGGCTGGCTTGTGCAGAGATCAAGAGGTTGTAGACAAGCCGCAAACTACGGGTATCCGGTCAGGTATGATATACTTATTTCGGGAAGCCTGTTGTTTGCGGCTTAAAGCTTTTCTATCCTATCCATAAACTCCTGCTTGCGATGACGGGATACCGGTATACAACTGCCATCGCTCATAATAATATCACCGCCGTCTCCCTTAATATACCGGTCCATATAATTCAGATTGACCACATAGCTATGATGTACCCTGAAGAAGCCTTTGTTCTTCAGCTGTCCTTCCACCTCTTTCAGTGAACGGCATACCAGGGAAGGCTCGGTCGTATTGACCAGGTGCACAAGGGTTGTTTCACCATCAGCCACACAGTATAAAATGTCTTTTACCAGCAGCATCCGCAGTCCTTCCGGACTCGGTAAGGCTAATCTCTCTCCCGGGTAGAGGTGTTGATGTAATACTTCCAGTATCGACGTATCTGATTTGCTTTCTGGCTGTCCTTTTTGCTGGTGACGGGCCATGGCTTTATCAACAGCATCTGTCAGATCGTCCCTGATAATGGGTTTTAGTAAATAGTCCAGCGCATTATGCCGGATCGCGTCCAGTGCATAATGATCATATGAAGTGGTAACAATAATGGAAAAGCTGGCGTCTTTGCACGCCTTCAGTACCTCAAATCCATTCATACCCGGCATCTCAATGTCCAGGAAAAGCAGGTCTGGCTGGTACTTTTCTATTGCCTCTAATGCAGAAATCCCGTCAGCGCAAACTGCCACTATATTAACTGCAGGGCAATGCTTCTCCAGCAAAAGCTTCAAAACGCTTCTGCTAAGTTTTTCATCATCCACGATAATGGTGCGCATGTCGTATTTATTCTTGTCCCCAAAGACCCTCCGTCAGCATCAGAATAGCATAGGTGAGGGCTTATATAAAATACAATATTTAGTGTAAAGATGTGAAAGTTTCTTTTACGCAGATGCCATTTTTATACATTACATTACCCCTTCTCTGGCAGCTGCCTGCTGCATATTAATTATAACAACGTGGCCATCAGGTTGTTTCAGCTCATTGTAAAGCTCCTGCTCAGTGATGCCGGCATGCATATTATACCGCTCATTAATGGCCGTGAGTCTCGCCACAGCGATACTGATACCCTTGGAAAGATGGGCCTCATCTGCAGGTGGGTCCTGGTTAACGCCGTTATCTTCTATTCTGACGATCAGCATTTCATTGGCGCGGCTGATACAAATCCGGAGGCATCCACCGCTTTTCGTGGGTCTTAACAGCAATCGTCTCCAGATCGCTTCTTGTATATATGGCTGGATGATCAATGGCGGCACAAAGGTCACCTGCTGGAATACATCCGGGGCGATGTCCAGTTCATAGTCGAACTGCGCGCCGAAACGTAGCTGTTCCAGCTGCAAATACAGTTCCAGGGCCTCTATATCTTCTTCTAAATTCACCCATTCCTTATTGCAATTACGAATAATAAGGCGCATCAGACGGGCAAACCGTGTGAGGTAGAGGGAAGCAAGATCGGTACTGGTAGTAAGGATGTAGTGGTGTATAGCATTCAGACTGTTAAAGATAAAATGCGGGTCCATCTGCGCCTGAAATGCATGCATTTCCAGGTGTATCAGCTGCTGTTGCCTGCTTATCTCTTTTGTTGATGCCTGCTTTATGCGCCGCTCCCTGACATAGAAGACGCAGCAGATCATGATCAAACTCAACAGAAAAAACACCCAGTACGGCCAACCTACTGCATTGAGTATGTTAGAGCAAAAAACCAAATTCTAAAGGTTTGCGAAAGGATATAATATAAGTCCCTTGCAGAGTCGTACGCTCCGGCAGGCACGATCATGCAATGTAGTCAAGACTGGTGCTAAATATCCATCAATTCCGCTTGCCGGGAAAGGGGCAATTATTACAAGGCAGCATTTGCAGAACAACCGGGGCAAAAATCAGGGTAACTGGTAAACAATGGTTATTCGGTAAATTTATATCCCACACCTCTTACGGAATGGAAATACCTGGAGTTCCGGCTGTCTTCTTCGAAATATTTACGGAAGTTCAATATGAAGTTATCAATTGTACGGGTAGTAGGGTAGACGTTGTACCCCCAAACCACCTGCAGGATCTTCTCACGGGTCACGACCTCTCCTTTGTTCTCGATCAGCAGTTTCAGGAGCATGGTCTCTTTCTTGCTCAGCTCATAGTGCTTGCCATCTTTGCCAATACATTCCTGGGCGGCAAAGTCGATCTCATTGCTACCGAAGTGGTATACGGTAGAAACACTGTCCTTATCTTGTATACGCTTGTTTTTCACGATCAGCTTTTCTACCCTCAGGAGCAGTTCCTCCAGGTTGAAAGGCTTGGTCATATAGTCGTCCCCACCTTTTTTCAGGCCCAGCACGCGGTCAGCGCTGCTGTTTTTGGCGCTTAAAAACAGGATAGGTACTTCATTATTCTGGATACGGATGTTCTCACAAACGGCAATACCGTCCATTTCCGGAAGCATGATATCCAGTATGATCAGGTCAAAATATTCGTTCTTTACCGCCTTTAAAGCAGCGGTACCATTATCTACAGCCGTTACTTCATATCCCTCCAGTTCCAGGTTCAGCTTCAGCGCCTCCTGGAGGTTCTCTTCGTCCTCTACCAGTAGTATGGATGCTTTAGTAGCTTCCTTCATAGTTAATAATTGCTATCACTAATTTACACTCTTTGAATGGAATATACCGGCCAGGATATCTCAAAACTGGCGCCTGCGGGTATATTATCTTTCACGACAATCGTTCCTCCATGCTGCTGTACGATCTTTCTGCTGAGAAACAGCCCAAGTCCGGACCCTTTCGCCTTACGCGTATTCTCATTGCCTATACGATAAAACTTGAGGAATATCCTTTCCCGTTCATCTACGGGTATACCCGGCCCTTCATCCGTCACTTTCAGCTTTAACAGGTTGTTATTGCATTCTTCCAGGCTCACATCGATCCTGGTATTCCGGGGGGCATATTTCACGGCATTTTCTACGAGATTGCTCAGTAAGATCTGCAGCATGAATTTATCTCCGTTGACCCAGACATCAGGCAAAATATGTGCCTGTATCGTATGTGTCGAAATGCGTGACTGGATTTCCTTCACCCCGTTTTCCAGCAGGGAAGAGAAGTCAATGTCTTCCCTGAACAACTGATAACGTTGTGACTCCATTTGTGAAGCCAGTAATATATTATTACAAAGCTGGTCCAGCCGGTTGGTTTCCCGGATGGTATTATCTAGTAATTTTAGTCGCTTATCCTCGTCCAGCTTATGTTTGCGAAGTGTTTCAAGATTTAGTTTGGCGGCGGCTATAGGCGATTTCAGTTCGTGTGTGACCGCCATCATGAAGTTCTGCTGCTGCTGTGAAAGGCGCATTTGCTTCCAGATGGCCCGATAAACGAAGAATCCTCCCAGTAAAATGATGGCCAGAAAAATAAGGCCTTCTCCAAAGAACATGACAGAACGTCTCTCTTCTGTCGTTTGTATGCGCGCCAGTTCCTGGTGATATTCGACAGGATGTGCAATACTGTCAGTACGTAAAACAAGGTTTTGTATCTCAAACCGGGTGATCTGCTCGCTTTGATTAAACAGCAGCACCCCCCACCATACCAGTGCGAGAATGGTATATGCCAGCACAAAAAGATAAATAAAGGAGATCGCTCTCCCTTCCTGCATATTACGGAATAGCTTTTTCATTTTTTCGTAAACCGGCTTTCTCGATCCGCAGGCCTACATTCATAATATCGGGCAACGGATTTTGCCGCATGTTTTGTTCAAAAGTAAACTTGTAGGTCCCCGGTCTGTTCAGAATAGCATTCTGCTGAATAGGGATCCTGTGCTCGTAGATGTCATCCAGTCCGCTACCTAACCATTTGCCCGATACATCGGCCAAGGGCAGTTCCACGCGCTGTGCCACCGGTTTGTCGCCAGGGAACTGTGTATGGACCAGCAGCCAGATATTGCTGTAAGGGTAGGAGTCCTTATGCCTTACATTCACATAGATGTTATAAAGATAGGCCGTATCCTGAGGCTGCACGGTCACCTCAAAAACGGGTTTGGTAGCATAAGCCCACTCATGTCCCGGAATATCCAGGTTCTTTTCATAGGTTTCCATTTTCAGGGGCTGACAGGAAGCTGCTGCAAACAACAATCCCACGGCCGCCATCATCCGGCAGAGTCTATTCATATTTTATTGAAAATACGTTTATTACGTAAGGATCGATGTCCTTCTTACAATACATTCAATACCTGCTCTTTCGCCTTTTCCAGTTCATCCTTCATCAGCACCACCCATTGCTGGATGCTGGCGTCGTTAGCTTTTGAACCGGTCGTATTGATCTCTCTACCCACTTCCTGCAACACAAATCCCAGTTTTTTACCTTTCCCGGAATCACCGTCAGCCAGGATTTCCTTGAAATAACGGCAGTGATTCTCCAGTCTTATCAGCTCTTCTGAGATATCCAGTTTCTCTAAATAAAAGATCAGTTCCTGCTCCAGACGGTTCTCATCCACATTTTCCTTACCCACATGTTCTGCCAGCAACCCTTCCAGACGCTGACGCACCTTGTCTTTACGCAGCGGGTCCAGTTCACGCACCTTTGCGCAATAGGTCCCTATATTCTCTATACGCAGCAACAGATCGGCTGACAGCATCTTTCCTTCATCGGCACGATGTGCGTCCAGATCAGCTACCGCCTGTCTGATCACATTCTCGACCCCCTGCCACTCTTCTTCAGAGATCTGTTCTGTCGCAGGCGATACCACTTCCGGTAATTTCATCAGCACATTCAGCATATCCTCCTGCGGAAGGTTTAATTCTGTAGCCAGCGTCTTAATGGACTGATGGTAATACTTCGCAAGATCAGTGTTGATTACCACCGGACGCGTAGCTCCATTCTGCCTGATATTTACCGTCGCATCCAGCGTACCACGCAACAAAGACTGCTGCATTATATTACGGATGTCAAACTCATAAGGCTTTAATAATGGCGATATTTTAAGGTTCACCTCAAATTGCTTACCATTCAGCGATTTCACTTCCACAACAATCGTAGTTTCCCCCTTGGTTATTTCCGCCCTTCCAAAGCCGGTCATTGATTTCAGCATAATAGAGATTTGTAGGCAACAAACCTACCTAAATTAGCCCAAAACGCAAAGAATACGTGCAGGCAAACAATATACTGTTTCTGTACTCACCAGCTCAACGCCGGTCGGGCCCTCTCCGTGTATGCCGCCTAAAACAGCAGATCGAAGATTTCCTTCCGGTCCATTTCCCGCATCTGGCCCGGTTCTAAGCCCTCCACAGTAATGCGGGCTATGCGGTAACGGATAAGTCTCAACGTCGGGAAACCCACCGCAGCGGTCATTTTTCTGACCTGCCGGTTTTTTCCCTCTCCCAGGGTCAATCTTATCCAGGGAGCAGGGATCAGCTTACGGAAACGGATAGGGGGATTCCGCTCAGGCACCGGCGGTTCCTCCTCAAATATAGCCGCCTGGCAACGGCGGGTCTGATAGGGCTTCCCATCTATAGCGATCTTAACACCCTGCTTCAGCTGTTGTATCGCCTCCGCATTTACGGCACCATCCACCTGCACCCAATACTCCCGCTCATGCGCAAATTTGGGGTCCAGTAAACGGTGATTTAAGGATTTATCGTTCGTCAGGATCAGTAATCCCTCGCTGTCATAGTCCAGTCTGCCAACCGGGTACACATCCGACGGTACGTCGAAATAGTCCGCCAGACTGGCCTTTCCCTCTTCTTTCCCGAAACGTGTAAGTACCTGGAAAGGCTTATATATTATATAATATTTAAATGGCATACCCCGAAGTAGTAAGGTCGTACGATTATTTTGGCTGTAAATTAGTAATTTTGCCAACTGAAACTTATGTGTACGCCTTACCATAATGCCTCATGTGCGAATTGCCAGGACCGCTTTGGATCGATTTTATTCAAGGCAGAAAAGTGTAATCTGGAAGAGATAGAGTCTGCGAAAGTTTGTACTACTTACAAAAAAGGACAGATCGTATTCCAGGAAGGCGCTTACCCGTTCGGCATTTATTGCGTGAATACAGGCAAGATAAAATTATCCCACTGTGGAGATGATGGCCGCGAACAGATCGTTCGTCTGGCCAAACCCGGCGATATTATAGGTTATAAGGCGCTGCTCAGCGCTGAACGCTATACCGCTTCGGCAATAGCCCTCGACGACTCTTCCGTCTGCTTCATTCCGAAAGACCTTTTCATGAGCGTACTGCAGAAAGATGCCAGCCTTTCCCTGGAAATGATGCGTATCCTCGCCAGTGAACTCAGAAAAGCCGAGATGAAGATCACCCACCTGGCACAAAAACCAGTACGTGAACGCCTTGCCGAAACACTCCTTTTCATCAGAGAGACCTATGGGGTAGAACAGGATGGCAGCACCCTCAACGTTCGCCTTTCCCGCGAAGAGATCGCCAACCTGGTCGGAACAGCCACCGAATCGGCCATCCGCTTGCTGTCTGAATTTAAAAAAGATGGTCTTATCGAGCTGCAGGGCAAAAAGATCCGCCTGCTGAATCCCGAAGAACTGACCCGGACCGCCAACCTTCAGGACTGATCAGTTTCCTCCACAAAGATATCACGTCCATATTCCCTGCTTACTGACATAGATCAGTTCCCCCTTTGATACCTGTCATTGCCCCCCTTTTTTCCTCCCGGTAGTTTTGCAGCAAACCATTTATCATGGCAAGTACCGCTGTCATTCCTGATACAAAATTGCAATGTGCTCACTGTGGAGAAGCTTGTCCGGACAACAAAATTGTACTGGAAAACAATCACTTCTGCTGCGAAGGATGCAAACTGGTATACGAGATCCTGAACGAAAACGGGCTTTGCGACTACTATACACTGAACGAAAATCCTGGTCAATCGCAACGCATCACCGTGCGTAAAGACAAATTTGCCTTCCTCGACGATAAAAAAATACAGCAACAACTCATACAATTCCAAGACGACAGTCAAACCCATATCACCTTTTACATCCCACATATCCATTGCAGTTCCTGCCTATGGCTACTGGAAAACCTCCATCGCCTCGATGCCGGCGTACAACGGGTAACCGTCAACTTCACCCGTAAAGAAGCCCTTGTCGTTTTTCGTCAGGAGGAAACCTCCCTCCGGCATATCGCAGAAACGCTGACCAGTATCGGATATGAGCCTTATATCAGTCTGCAGGACCTCCGCCAGAAAAAACCACGCATACAACGCGACCTCGTATACCGTCTCGGCGTAGTCGGTTTTTGCTTTGGAAATATCATGCTGCTCAGTTTTCCGGAATATTTCTCCAACTATGGCTACGCTGACGAAAAGATGAACCATCTTTTCCGCTGGCTCAATCTCAGTCTGTCCCTGCCTGTTTTTTTCTACAGCGCACAGGTGTTTTTCCGCTCTGCCTGGGGAGGACTGAAAACCGGGTTCCTGAATATTGATGTGCCGATCGTCCTGGCCATCATTGTCACTTTTATCCGCAGTCTGACGGATGTTTTCAGCGGAACGGGCGCCGGTTATTTCGACTCCATGACCGGGATCGTCTTCTTTATGCTCGTCGGCAGAATATTACAGGACAAAACATACCAGGGGCTTTCTTTTGATCGTGACTATACCGCCTATTTCCCGATCGCTGTTTCCGTGTTGAAAAACGGACAGGAAATACCTACTGCATTACCCGATATCCGTAATAACGATACCCTGCTTATTCACCATCAGGAACTGATACCCGCCGACGGTATTCTGGTAAAAGGCAATGCCATCATAGATTACAGTTTTGTAACAGGAGAGGCGGTACCGGTACATAAAGCCACAGGAGAGATCGTATATGCGGGCGGCAAACAACTGGAAGGAAATATTGAGGTCCTGACCATCAAAGAAGTGGCGCAAAGCTACCTGACCAGTCTCTGGAACAGGGAAGAATTACGCGCTCCGCAGGAGAAACAGGTGTCCTTTATCCATATGCTTAGCCGTTATTTTACCTGGGTAGTGCTCAGCATTGCTGTCATTGCGGCTATTTACTGGTGGATGCATGATCCATCCCGTATATGGCCGGCTGTAACAGCAGTACTGATCATCGCTTGTCCCTGTGCTTTACTGCTGGCTGCTTCTTTCACCAACGGACATATTCTGCGCATCCTCAGCCGTCGTCATCTCTACCTGCGCAATGCAGCGGCGATAGAACGGCTGGCCACAATAGATCACATCGTATTCGACAAAACAGGTACACTTACCGGTAAAGCGGAAGCCACCATTTCGTATGAAGGAGAGACACTTACACAGGAAAAACTGATCGCGATCGGTACACTGGCATCACAATCCGGTCACCCGCTCAGTAAAATGATCGCCAGTTTCTGTGGAAAGGATGAACGCCTGCCTGTCCGCAATTTCCGTAGTATCGAAGGGAACGGGATCAGCGGCTGGATCGAATATAACTTCATTCAGCTGGGCAGCGCCGCTTTTATCGGAGCGGAGAACAATATAAGCACCGATGGCAGCATTGTATATGTAAAAATTGACGGCCATCAGGCCGGTCGTTTTATCATTCGCCATCAGTACAGAAACGGTATACAATCCTTATTGCAGCAGTTACAACGGCAGTATGCTTTGTCCTTACTTTCCGGTGATAATGACGCGGAAAGCGCCTATCTGCAAAAGATCATGGGACCTTCTGCCAGTCTGCACTTCGCACAAAAACCAGCCGACAAACTGAACTATGTCGTTTCATTACAGCAACAGGGACATCGTGTGTTAATGATAGGAGATGGGCTGAATGATGCCGGTGCTTTGAAACAAAGCGATGTGGGTATTTCCCTGACAGAAAACAGCAACAACTTTACGCCCGCCAGTGATGGTATACTGGAAGCAGCGGAACTGATACAACTACCCCGGCTGATCACTACCTGCAGGAATAACAGACGTATCATCATCATAACTTTTATCATTTCCTTACTCTACAATTTCATCGGTCTTTTCTTTGCGGTACAGGGTATTCTTTCTCCGCTGACAGCAGCGATACTGATGCCTGCCAGTTCTATCAGCATTGTATTACTGACCTACGGCCTGAGCGAGTGGATGAACAGATCATGATATGAATCAGTATACTGGTTGAGCAGCATCATCGTACCCCCATCTGCAACAAACTAGCTTTGTTCATAGAAATTAAAACCAATTACTATGAGCGTGATCATCATCCTTCTCGGAGCCAGCCTGCTGGTAGCCCTATTCTTCCTGGCGGCTTTTATATGGTCAGTAAGGAATGGACAATTTGAAGATAATTTCTCTCCTGCGCATCGTGTACTGTTCGAAACAAAACCGGCCGAAACGACCTGCAAGTCAGGGAATGCATGTACAAATACCAACTGCAAATCACGCATCTGCCAGCATAACTAACGCTCCTGTTTATACTAGCAACGCATCTCTTATCATTCGTAATTGAACAAACATGTCTCTCGAAAAATTTTCGTACGATAACCGTACCGTGAAATGGTTTGCATACGCCTGTATCGGCTGGGGGCTGGTCGGTATGCTCGCCGGGTTATGGGCTGCACTGGCGCTCGTGCTACCTGATCTGAATCTTGGTTATGCACCTACAACATTTGGCCGTCTGAGGCCCGTTCACACCAACGCTGTCATCTTCGCCTTTGTAGGTAACGGTATATTCATGGGTGTGTATTACTCCCTCCAGCGGCTATGTAAAGCGCGCATGTTCAGCGATCTGCTGAGTAAGATCCATTTCTGGGGATGGCAGGCCATCATTGCAGGTGGCGCTATCACATTGCTGATGGGTTGTACTACCGGGAAAGAATATGCAGAACTGGAATGGCCTTTCGATATCGCGATCACGCTGATCTGGGTCGTATTCGGTGCTAACATGCTTGGTACAATTCTCCGTCGTCGTGAAATGCACCTGTACGTCGCCATCTGGTTCTACATTGGTACCTGGGTAGCTATCGCGATGCTGCACATTGTGAACTCCTTTGAAATGCCGGTTTCCTTCCTGAAAAGTTACTCCTGGTATGCAGGCGTACAGGACGCGCTGGTACAATGGTGGTACGGACACAATGCCGTGGCCTTCTTCCTGACCACACCTTACCTTGGGCTCATGTATTATTTCGTGCCTAAAGCGGCTAACAGACCGGTATATTCCTACCGCTGGTCTATTATCCACTTCTGGGCGCTGATATTCATTTATATCTGGGCAGGCCCTCACCACCTGCTATACACCGCATTGCCTGAATGGGCACAATCACTGGGCACTGTATTCTCTATCATGCTGATCGCTCCTTCCTGGGGCGGTATGCTGAACGGTCTGCTGACACTGCGTGGCGCATGGGACCGTGTAAGAGAGGACGCTATCCTCAAGTTCTTTGTTGTAGCGCTGACTTGTTATGGTATGGCTACTTTTGAAGGTCCGATGCTGTCACTGAAAAATGTGAACGCGATCAGCCACTATACTGACTGGACCATCGCACACGTACACGTTGGTGCACTGGGATGGAATGGTTTCCTCACATTCGGTATCCTGTACTGGATGTTACCGCGCCTGTTCTCTACACAGCTGTACTCCCGCAAATGGGCTAACACCCACTTCTGGCTGGGCACACTGGGTATTATCTTCTATGTTATTCCTTTGTACTGGGCAGCCTTCACACAGAGTATGATGTGGAAACAGTTTACGCCGGAAGGACAGCTGAAATTCCAGTTCCTGGAAACCGTCGCAACCGTTGTTCCCATGTATGCGCTTCGCGGATTAGGAGGCGTACTTTATATCTCTGGCGTAGTACTGATGATCTTCAATCTGGCTAAGACTGTCCGCAGCGGATCATTCGTTGCCAACGAACCTGCTGAAGCTGCACCATTGCCAAAAGAAATACATACACATGGTAAATCTCACTGGCATAACTGGATCGAACGCAGACCTATACAGCTCGCTGTTTTCAGTCTGATCGTAGTCGGCATAGGTGGTATGCTGGAGATGATCCCGACCTTCCTGGTAAGAAGCAATATCCCTACTATCACCAGCGTAAAACCATACACACCGCTTGAACTGCACGGTCGTGATGTATACATCAGAGAAGGTTGTTACACCTGCCACTCCCAGATGATCCGTCCTTTCCGTGATGAGGTAGCCCGTTACGGTGAATACTCCAAAGCCGGTGAATTCATTTATGATCACCCGTTCCAGTGGGGTTCAAAAAGGACCGGTCCGGACCTCGCGAGAATAGGAGGGAAGTACCCGCACTCATGGCATTACAACCACATGCTCGATCCGACCTCTATGTCTCCTGGTTCTATCATGCCACAATATCCATGGTTATTTGACGAGAAGATCGACAAAGCCAAAACACCGGCGATGATCAACGCCATGCGCAAACTGGGTGTGCCTTATCCTGCGGGTTACGAAGCGAAAGCAAATGCCGACATGCAGCAACAGGGTGAGGCCATTGCAGCAACGCTGAAAAAAGATAAGCTGGAAGTATCCTCTGATAAAGAGATCATCGCACTGATCGCTTATCTGCAACGTCTGGGTACAGATATCAAATCGAATACGATCGCGGAGAAAAAATAATCTGAACAATTGTAAATCAAGCAAGACATGAAGTTTATCAACTACCTGGAATCCATCACCGGCGTAAGCATTTATCCGCTTTCCTCCCTGGTCATCTTTACAGTATTCTTTGTACTGGCGGCTTTCTGGGCATTCAAAGCAGATAAAGGCATGATAGATCATATCAGCAACATCCCGCTGGATGATCACCGATGACAACATGCGCATTTTACTATTCTCCAATTGCAACATTATGAACAAGAAATCAATCACTATAACAAGCCTTTTCTCCCTGTGCCTGCTGAGCGCCCTGCCAGCAGCCGCACAGTACAAACCTGAGCCACCATCAGAGCTGGGACATCCGGTTGCGATTGTGTTACTGACTGTCATCATCGGACTACTCATCGCAATCGTGGTACTGGGCAGCGCTGTGATCAGTGCCATGGATATCTATAGAGAACGTGTGAAAAGCGAAAAGAGCAAAACGGTTGTTTCCGCCATACTGCTCTTCGCCGGCATACTATCCGCCAACAGCCTGTTCGCACAGGATGCAAAAGAAACAGCGGAAGCCGCAGCTACAGTTGCTCCCAACATTATCAGCGGCCTTTCTGATACCTCTTTTTACCTGCTGATCTCCGTGATCGCACTACAGATCATGATCATCTTCTCCCTGCTCTACACATTACGTGTACTGGTGGGTATGGAAAGGAAAAAGAAACAAAAAGCAGCTGTTCCCGGCAAACCGGTAAAACACTGGTTTGAACGTCTGAATGACACCAGAACACTGGATGAGGCATCTGAACAGGATGAGGATATGGGCCATGATTATGACGGTATCCGCGAACTGAACAACCCTACGCCCCCCTGGTGGAGATGGGGCTTCTACTGCAGTATCGTGTTTGCGGTTGTCTATGTCTGGCGCTTCCAGATCTCACATTCCGCTCCTTCCCAGCTGGAAGAACTGGCCATCGCGGAAGCTGCTGCTGCTGAGGCAAAAGAAGAATACCTGAAGAACGCCGCCAACAATATTGACGAAAACAACGTCGCCCTGCTGACCGGCGCAGATGATATCGCTACCGGACAGAAACTTTTCTCTTCCAACTGTGCTCCTTGTCATGGCGCACAGGGACAGGGGATCGTAGGTCCTAATCTGACGGATGATTACTGGTTGCATGGAGGAAAACTGAAAGCCGTCTTCTCCACCATCAAGTATGGTGTTCCTGAAAAAGGGATGAAGTCCTGGAAAGATGACTTCTCACCGAAACAACTGGCGCAACTGGCCAGCTATATCAAAAGCATTCACGGTTCCAATCCTCCTAATCCGAAAGAAGCACAGGGCGCATTGGAAAAAGAATAAGAAAAAGCATTTGTGATGGAAGAAACGTTCAGAGATAGTATTGCTACTGTTGATAGACAGGGAAAAAGAAGCTGGATATTCAGCCAGCAACCGAAAGGGAAATTTTATAACGCAAGGAGTGTGCTGAGCTTCCTTTATTTTCTTGCGTTTTTTGCCGGACCGTTCATTCAGTTGAACGGCCGGCCCCTGTTTTTATTCAATGTTGTAGAAGGCCGGTTCATCCTGTTTGGCGCCATATTCTGGCCACAGGATTTTTTCATTTTCGGTCTGGCCATGGTGGCCTTCATTCTGTTCATCGTATTATTTACCATGGCCTTTGGCCGCTTGTTCTGCGGATGGGCATGTCCGCAAACCATCTTTATGGAGATGCTGTTCCGCAGAATAGAATACTGGATCGAAGGAGACGCCGCTGCACAGAAAATGCTGCGACAGGCACCCTGGAATACGGATAAGATAGTAAAGAAAACCAGTAAGCACATCCTCTTTTACCTCCTGTCTTTCCTGATCGCCAATACCTTCCTCGCTTATATTATCGGTCTTAAAAGTCTGACAGCGATCATTACCGGCCCAGTAGCTGACCATGCCGGCGGATTGATAGCCATGATGGTTTTTGCAGGCGTATTCTATAGCGTGTTTGCTTTCTTCAGAGAACAGGTATGTACCATCGTATGTCCATATGGACGCTTACAGGGTGTATTACTGGACAGGGATTCTGTAGTAGTCGCTTATGATTATACCAGAGGTGAACCCCGCGGACATTTCAAGAAGAATGCGGACAATAACCTGGGCGATTGTATCGACTGTAATCAATGCGTGAAGGTTTGTCCGACCGGTATTGACATCCGCAACGGTACACAGCTCGAGTGCGTAAGTTGTACTGCCTGCATAGACGCCTGTAACTTCATGATGGAAAAGGTAGGCCGTCCGCTGGACCTCATCCGTTACGCATCCGAAAACGGTATCGCCAATAAACAGCCATTACACTTTACGCCACGCCTGAAGATATATACTTCCATACTGGTCATTTTATTGACCGCCATTACCTGGATGTTGGCCAGCCGCAAACCTGTCAGCGGCACAATTATCCGCACAGCGGGTATGTTATACCAGGAAAGAGGCGCCGACAGTATCTCCAATCTGTACCGTATCAAGCTTGTCAACAAGACAACCGCCGACATTCCGCTGACGCTCAGACTGGAGGATGTAAGTGGTAAAATAGAACTGCTGGGTCATCCGCAGATAGTGGTAAAAGAAGAAGATCAGGGAGAGGGTATTTTCTTTGTGATATTACCCCGTACAGCGATCAGCAAACGTAAGACGCCTCTTCGTATTTCCCTCTATAAAGGAGATAAAAAGACCGGTACGCTCAACACAACATTTCTGGGACCGGCCAGATAATTCACAACCGTAAAATTTACAGTCATGAACTGGGGTCATAAAATCATCATCGTATTCATACTCTTTGCAGCAGGTATCCTTACCCTGGTCACCAAAAGTATGCATACACGCATCGATATGGTCACACCCGACTACTATGCCGAAGAACTGAAGTACCAGCAGGTGATCGATGGCAGGAGGGAAGCACAGTCGCTTTCCGCGCCTGTCAGCATTAACCAGTCAGTACGATCCATAGGGGTGCTCTTCCCGGCTGAAATGCACGGAGTCGCCCTGAAAGGCACTGTATTGTTCTACCGCGCGTCCGATTCCCGTCAGGACGTTTCCGTTCCACTCAAAACGGACGAAAACGGACTGATGCTGGTCAGCAAACGGAGTTTTCAGAAAGGAAACTACCGGGTGCAGTTACAATGGGAAGCCGGTGGTAAAAACTACTACCAGGAGAACTTAGTCACCATCAACTAACACCGCATGTTCCTGACCTTGTTATACGCCTTATCAATGGGTTTCATCGGCAGTTTCCACTGCATCGGTATGTGTGGGCCTATTGCCCTGACCTTACCGGTACAGCACCTGGATGGCGTACGTAAACAAACGGGCATTCTTTTGTACAATGCCGGCAGGATCACCACATATGCTATTCCCGGCACCATTGCCGGATGGCTTGGACGACAATTCTTTCTGGGAGGATTGCAGCAGTGGTTGTCAGTAACGCTGGGGTGTGGTATGCTGCTGTTCATCTTATGCCGCTATGTCCTGAATAAGGTACATATCCGGATGAACACCCGCTTTTATGATCGCCACATCAAAAGAATGCTGGGCGATCTCCTGCGACGCAGGCAGTTACGTACGCTTTATGGCATCGGTTTCCTGAACGGGCTATTACCCTGCGGACTTGTCTGGTTTGCGGTTACCGGGGCTATTGCTACGGGTAGTTACATACAGGGAGCGCTGTTCATGATGGCCTTTGGTCTGGGTACGCTACCTGCAATGATCGCTATTACCTGGTGCAACGATCTTATCAGTATCGATCTGCGTAACCGTTTACGCCGCTGTATACCTTACGCAATGACCATTATGGCACTGCTCCTGATCATGCGCGGCCTCAATCTCAACATTCCTTACGTCAGTCCGGTATTACCTGCTCCTAACGAAAGGGTAATGCAACACTGTTATAAACCTTCCTGATATGCAACTCATCAGAAAATATAATACCGCTGCTCCCCGCTATACCAGTTATCCCACTGTACCCTACTGGGATGAATCCTCTTTCGATACCGATAGCTGGAAGCAGGCTTTGCTGCAATCCTTCCACACCACCAATGATACCGAAGGGATCAGCATTTACATCCACCTGCCTTATTGTGAACAGTTGTGTACATACTGTGGCTGTAATAAGCATATTACGGTCAATCACGGGGTAGAAGCGCCTTATATTGAGTCATTGCTGCAGGAATGGTCATTATACCTGGAATTGTTCAAACAACGGCCACGTATCAGGGAAATACATCTCGGTGGAGGTACGCCGACTTTCTTCAGTCCGGACAATCTTCACCGCCTCTTATCAGGCCTCTATATGCAGGCGGACCTTCTGCCTGATGCCACCCTGAGTTTTGAAGGACATCCTAATAACACCACCAGGGAGCACATGCTGACGCTATATAATCTCGGCTTTCGTCGTATGAGCCTTGGCATCCAGGATTTCGATCCGCGGGTACAGGACATCATCAACCGTATACAACCTTATGAGACGGTGGACGAGGTGACGGCGATCGCCAGAGAGATCGGTTATACCTCCATCAACTATGACCTGGTATATGGATTGCCACTACAGACTATCACAAGCGTAAAAGACACCATCAGCAAAGTCATGCAGTTACGGCCCGATAGAATTTCCTTCTATAGCTATGCGCATGTACCCTGGGTGAAAGGTGTCGGACAAAGGCGATATGCTGAAGAAGATCTCCCTAAGGACGAAGAGAAAAGAGCCCTCTATGAACTGGGTAAAACAATGTTTGCTGAAAGCGGTTATACAGAGATCGGTATGGACCACTTTGCCCTGCCACATGACAGCTTATACCATGCCTGCAACCTGGGTTCACTGCACAGGAATTTTATGGGTTACACCGATCACCATACTTCACTGATGATCGGGCTTGGTGCATCTTCCATAGGAGATAGCTGGTATGCATATGCACAGAATGAAAAGAAGATCGCTACCTGGCAACAACTGGTCAACAATGGTCAGTTCCCTGTCGTAAGAGGACATATTCTCGATACGGAAGACCTGCTTCTCCGTCGTCATATCCACGCGCTCATGTGTGGTTTAGGTACGCAATGGACGCCTGACAACAACACCGGCAGCATAATGGAAGAAAGTCTGCAAAGACTTACTGAGCTTGAGAAAGATGGTTTGGTAGATATAGGGCCCGGCAGCGTTACCGTCACTGCAAAAGGCAGACCTTTCATCCGTAATATCTGTATGGCTTTTGATGCCCGCTTGTGGAGAAAGCTACCGCAATCCCAACTGTTCAGCAATGCGATCTGATACAAACTTTTACTTATTTACTTCATTCTTATCACTTTATAAGCAACAGTATCCCGTTATCCAAATGCGGGATACTTTTTCCAAAAAATGGAATTTCTAAACAGCAGATATCAGCTACGATAAAAACAGCTTAGTGCTACTAATTGCAATGATGAAAATCCAAGAAGTATGATCGGCGGAAATGCTTGTGGGGCGCGGATTTTGACAGGCATTAAAAAAGTCTGACCGTGTTTACAATCAGACTTTCTTGTTATGTGAATGGGTTAGTAAGTACAGGGAACAAAAATTCCCTACACAATATTAAAAAGAATTTCATCACAAAAGAAAAAAATTACAAACTTTTTTATTCACACCACTAAAAAAAGTGTGGATAACAACAGTTACAAAGAAGCGTTAAAACTTCATCTCTCATCTTCATGAAACGTAACGCGTGAATAATAATATCGGATTCTCTACTACCTTTGCCTTACTAAACAACAGAAAACATGAAGTTTAACGAACCGATCGCGGTAACGGAAATAGCAGCATTCATAGGCGCTACGCTGGAAGGCGACGAGAAACTGATGGCCACCGGCATCAACGAGATACATAAGGTTGAACCAGGTGACATCTCTTTCGTGGATTTCGAAAAGTACTATGATGCCTGTCTGCGTTCTGCGGCGACGATTATCATCATCAATAAAAAAGTTACTTGCCCTCCGGGTAAAGTGTTACTGATAACAGACGATCCATTCAGCGCTTATGTAAAACTGGTTAAACGCTTCCGTCCATTCCAACCTGCCACCAGTCCCATCAGCGATACTGCTGTAATAGGCGAGGGCACTATCATACAGCCGAATGTATTCATCGGTAATAATGTAACCATTGGCACCAACTGCATCATTCATCCGAACGTAACTATTTACGACAACTCTATCATCGGTAACAATGTGATCATACATGCCGGCACTGTGATCGGAGCAGACGCGTTCTACTTCAAGAGAAGAGCCGACAGGGAAGTGATGTACGACAAAATGGAAAGTTGTGGAAGGGTGATCATCGAAGATGACGTGGAGATCGGCGCAAGCTGTACGATAGACAAAGGGGTGAGTGGTGATACCATCATCGGTCGTGGCACAAAATTCGATAACATGATCCATATAGGACATGGAACGGTGATCGGTCGTAACTGTCTCTTCGCTGGTCAGGTAGGTGTAGGTGGTAAAGCACGTATCGAAGATAATGTAATACTCTGGGGTCAGGTTGGCGTATCCAAAGACCTTACCATCGGTAAAGGCGCCATCGTGCTCGCACAAAGTGGTGTTCCTGCTTCTCTCGAAGGAGGTAAGACTTACTTTGGCTCGCCGGTAGAAGATGCCCGTACCAAAATGAAAGAGCTATCCTGGATCAAACGTATCCCTGAGATCTGGCAGAAGCTGAATGGCAATTGATATTCTCTATAAAAGGGGCTTCATGCAGACACAACGCATGAAGCCTTTTTGTTTGTTCAATCACAATGTATGTTCCGTTATCTCCTTACAGTAGTACTCGTTATTGCCTCCGCTACGGCTGGCTTCTCCCAGAAAGGATTGTATGATGCCTCACAGGAATGGCCGGTGAAGATCGACGATGGCTGGTTCTCTGCCCGCACACTTACCTTTGGCCCTTACAGCACCTCTTCCCGTAAAAACGGTATTGACCGGGATATCGACCTCTCTTTCATCAAATCACCCCAGCATGCGTTCAATATCCGGGTAAAAGGGCAGGAGCAGGACATACTTATACAAGTGGCACAAGCGGCCCATATTGCCTTTTCCGGACTCTCTCTGCCGTCATTTCTGGACAAAATGCCCGCAACCGCACTCTTCTCCTACATCGGCATTAATGCGGCTAAAAACGAGCCGTTAAAGCAATGGCAGCTTATCCTGAAGGATATGAATTACCTGGAGCTGAATGACAATAAGCCGGCAGGCGTCCTGCGTTCGCCTGATACAGAAATGCGTGTTACGGCAAACAACCGTTTTGGCGCCCATAATTCCTATGAAAACATCTGTTATGAATTCCACCTCCGTAAACAGGTGGTAGCGGCTGTAGTGACCGGGGGACATCCCCGTGTATGGATGAGCGCGGATATGGAGGGAAATGCGCTTCAACCTATCCTGGCAGCGGCCATTGGCGCGCTGCTCGTCAGATAATCGTATTTATTATTGCTTTTGGTCCTGCAGAAAGGCTTTACACATGTCTGCGATCGTCTTTTCAAGGGGTGTATAGGTAAAATCAGGCAATGCCTGCTGCATCTTATCACTATTATAAAAAACCTGCATTTGTGCAGTACGGGCAGTTTCTTTTGTGAGAATGCTCTTTTTACCCGTGATCCTGCTCTTCAATGCTTCCATTCTCCACACAATTTCAGCCATCCATGGCTTAACTGGTATATGCGGCGCTTTCTTGCCCAGTTGCTCCGCCATCTGCCGGAACAGGTCATAGTATTTCCAGTTATCGGTAGACACCACGAAACGCTCACCGTCGATATCACTTTCCATCAATCGGTACATCACTTCAGCTACGTCCCGTACATCGGTAAATCCGTTAATGCCCTGTGTATAGTAAGGGAATTCCTTCCAGGCGTTTCTGATCAGCGCTCCGGAGCCATCGCTCCAGTACCCTGATCCCAGGATGATACTCGGGTTTACAATAGCCACTTCAAGTCCTTCCGCACGGCCTCTCCATACTTCCATCTCTGAAAAGTATTTACTGACGGCATACTTGGAATTGTTCTTACTTTCCTGCCACTCGCACGATTCATCCAGCTTACCCGCTTTGGCTCTTCCCAGTGCAGCAACTGAACTCACATGTACCAGTTTTCTGACACCGGCATCAATGGCCATATTGACAACATTCGCAGTACCTTCCACATTCACCTTCATCATCGTGGCATGCTCTCCGGGACTAAAAGACACGACAGCAGCACAGTGATAGACCCTGTCTATCCCAACCATTGCCTCTTCCAGTGAGATAACATCCAGTACATCTCCCTGGAACCATTCTATTTTATGCTGAATATCTTTTACCTGCTGAGGAATTTCCCTGCGGTACAATGCGCGTACCGGCTCCCCGACATCCACCAGTTTCCGTAATAAATGACTGCCTAAAAAACCTGTTCCTCCCGTTACTAAAATCATGAAGTAAGTCCCGTTTGCATCAAAGATAATTATAAAATCCCTTCCCGGTTTTCTTTCCGAGTGCGCCTTCTTCTACTTTCTCTATCTGTAACGGACTGGGTGTAAAGCGGGGGGCCTGGTCATAAGCTTCATAAATCGATCGGGTAACTGCCAGATTCACATCATTACCGATCAGGTCCATCAGGGCAAAAGGCCCCATACGAAAGCCTGCGCTCTCCATCAGACGGTCAATTTTTTTATAGTCTGCCACACCATCTGCAGCTATCTGCATTGCCTCCAGGTAATAGTGCCGTGCCACCCTGTTCACAATAAAACCCGGCGTATCTTTTACCATCACGGGTGTTTTTCCCATTTTTCCTGCCAGGGTATATAACAGTTCCGCTACTTCCGGCGCAGTTACATTACCACTTACAATTTCCACCAGCTTCATCAAAGGCGCCGGATTAAAGAAATGCATTCCCGCCACCCGTTCCGGATGTGCCATGTCTTTTGCAATAAGCGAAATAGAAAGGGAAGAGGTATTACTGGCAAAAATAGTATCAGGTCCGTTGACCTCCGCCAGCTTTTTAAACAGGTCTTTTTTAATATCGGGGCGTTCTACGATGGCCTCTATAACGACATCTGCCTGGCATTCCCTGACATCTCCGGTGATCTTCAGGCGTTGCAGGATCGCTTCTTTTTCTTCCGGGGTCATACGGCCCTTGCTGATCAGATTATCCAGGCCCTTAGTGATATTCCGTTTACCATTCTCCAGCGCAGCAGTTTGCAGGTCATAAAGGACAGCCTTATATCCGCTCATCGCTGCTACCTGGACGATACCGGCGCCCATCGTACCGGCGCCGCATACAACGATAGTTTTTATCTGATCGATCGTTAACATTAGTGGAATTTTTCAGGGGTAAAAAACAAAGGAGAAAACGGCGGTACATCTATCGCGCGTTTTCTCCTTGTAAAAAGAATATCGTCTACGGTCAAAGCGCTCCTTCAAACTGCTCCAGGAACCTTGTATCGTTCTCTGAGAACAGGCGCAGGTCTTTGATCTGATAATTCAACATGGTGATACGCTCGATACCCATACCGAAAGCAAAGCCGGTATATTTCTCAGGATCGATACCACAGTTTTCCAGCACTTTCGGATGTACCATACCACATCCCAGGATTTCCACCCAACCGGTATGTTTACAAACGTTACAGCCGGAACCACCACAGATCTGGCAGGAAATATCCATTTCCGCGCTTGGTTCTGTGAATGGAAAATAGGAGGGACGGAAACGGATACGGGTAGTGTCTCCGAACAGTTCCTTCACGAAGTGGTAAAGCGTCTGTTTCAGGTCCGCAAATGACACGTTCTCATCGATATACAATCCTTCTACCTGGTGGAAGAAGCAATGCGCTCTCGCAGAGATCGTCTCGTTACGGTATACACGGCCCGGGCAGATGATACGGATAGGCAGCTTGCCTGATTCCATTGCTCTTACCTGTACAGAAGAGGTATGGGTACGCAGCAACCAGTCCGGATGTTTGCTGATGTAAAACGTATCCTGCATGTCGCGGGCAGGATGGTTTTCCGGAAGATTTAACGCCGTGAAGTTATGCCAGTCGTCCTCTATCTCAGGACCTTCTGCGATCGCAAAACCCAAACGTTCAAATATGCTGATGATCTTATTTCTTACTACGCTGATCGGGTGACGGGAACCAAGTCTATGTGGTTCCTCCGGCAGTGTCAGGTCAATATCGGTGCTGGCGGCAGCGCCGTTTTCCTTCAGGTGCTCAAATTGAGTGTACCTTTCCTCTGCCAGCTGTTTAAAGCCGTTCAGGACCTGGCCGAACTCTTTTTTACGCTCGTTAGGTACCTGCTTCATTTCGCCAAACATGGCCTTAACAATTCCTTTGGTCCCAAGGAATTTGATGCGGTATTGTTCAAGGTCCGCAGCTGTGGCTGGTTCAAAAGCCAGAATCTCCTGTTTGTAGGCAGCTATTTGCTGTTCTATCTGCTCCATAGGTCGCAAAGATAATTTAAAAGATCAGTTTATAACCAACCCCCCTTATATTCACGATCTGTACCCTTGGGTCGTCTTTCAGGTACCTTCTCAGTTTGGTAATGAACACATCCATGCTCCGGGCGTTAAAGAAGCTGTCATCCCCCCACAGGTCCATCAAAACGGTCTTCCGTTCCATTACCTGGTTCAGGTTTTCCGACAATCGCCGCAGTATCTCTGCTTCGCGGTGGGAGAGGAACTCCGTATGGTTATTACGGGTCAGCGTCTGCTTTGTATAGTTGAAATGATACTGGCCAATAGTGATACTATCATTGCTGGCAGAAGGCGCTGCGCCGGAAGCGTTCTTAAACCGCTCCAGCAGGGCTTTGATACGGACGATCAGCTCATCCATGCTGAATGGCTTTTTCAGATAGTCGTTCCCTCCCAGTTCAAACCCTTTCACCACATCTGTCGTCTGGGATTTGGCGGTCAGAAAAATGATGGGCGTCGTCTTATCCTGCTTCCTGATCTCCGTCGTCACCGTAAATCCGTCCATATTAGGCATCATGATATCCAGTACGACCACATCCGGCTGATGTTCCTGGTACAAACGGAGACCTTCTTTTCCGTCCGCTGCATATAACATCTCAAAGCCCCTCATTTCCAGGCTGTCTTTCACGATCTGTCCCAATTGCCATTCATCCTCTATCAGTAATACTTTCGACATAGTTGTGCGTATTAAACCAGTATTTGTATGATAAATTCACTTCCTTTTTCCGGCTCACTGTTCACCGAGATCGTTCCGCCATGCAGTTCCACGATCTTTTTCACATAACTCAACCCCAGTCCGAACCCTTTTACATTGTGCAGATTGCCGGTAGGCACACGGAAAAAGGTATCAAAAATGTTCTGCTGATAAACCTTCGGGATACCAATACCATTATCTTTCACCTTGATTATCAACCTGCTTCCCTCTAATGAGGTTTTAATATATACGGAAGGCTGATCCCCGGAGTATTTTATCGCGTTATCTACCAGGTTGCTCACTGCATTGGTCAGGTGTGTCCTGTCCACCTTCACCGGACGTTCTCCTACGAGGTTGTCAAACCGGAACTGTACCGGACGACCGGACTTCAGCTGGTGATTGGTAATGATACTGTCCATCATCTCACTGAGGTCGGTCGGCTCCCTGAACAACTCTATCTCTTCTCTTTCCTCTGCTGCAATATGCAATACTTTCTCCACCAGATCAGACAAACGTTGCAGTTCCTGCTTGGAAATATCCAGATAGGTCTGGGTTTTACGCTGGTCATTCAATGCGTTAAAGTTCTGCATGGCCTCTACAGCAGCATATACCGTCGCAATAGGCGTTTTCAGCTCATGCGTCATGTTATTGATAAAATCGTTCTTTACCTCTGACAAACGCTTCTGTTTCAGGATAGTACGCAGCATATACACAAAACAGATGGTGGTCAGCACCAGCAGCGCCAGCGATCCCACCAGCGTCCACATCATCTTTGCCAGGATATACTGTAAGGGCGATTCGAACTTCGCCTGTACAAACAGGTTGCTGGCAGGATTGAACGGTATCTTAGAGGTTTGTAACGGCGGCCTTTTACGCAGGCTATCTCTGAAACTATCTCTTGAGTAACCATTGAAGTCAATGTGGAAGGTATCCAGCTCATAACCTGTGAGAATCTGCCGGGAATGCAGTTCTGCGGTAAATACAGAATCTAGTTTCACCAGCTTTACGCTGTCGGTTGTCAGGTTATTCAGCAGTATCAGATCTGATATCTGCCGCGCCAGTGTATCAACATATTCACGTTTGGATGGATCACTATTATAGCGGAATTCCCTTCTGCGTTTAACCGTATCTGTTACCGGACCGCGTTGCAGATGGACCGTGTGCATCTCCGGTTCTCCGGGAGGATAAGGCATATCACGTGGAGACAACCGCAACGAATCCCGGTCACGGTCTTTCCCAAAATTCCTGAAGTACCGGCGGGCATCTGCAAACTGTTTGTTGAAGACCGCGGTACGCAGGGATTCATTGATATCCTTGTTGAACTGATCAAGCTGTATATGATAGGAGTTGTATAACCAGTATCCCTGGAACAGGTAAATGCCGACTATACATACACACATTAGTATCAGAATATTGCGGATCCGCTGACGCATAACTGCCAATTTTCACTATTAAGATGAGCTCCCCGGTTAAGGGGGTATGCTGCAAAACTATTGGTTCCTGCCATACCCGCTCTATCCCATTAACAATAATTAACAATAAATAAAGCTATTTAACCAACAAATGAAAACCGAATAATGACTTTTGTATCAGAAAAAATCAGCGCATATGAAGCACTTATCAAAGACTCTACTCAGCGCCGCACTGGTTGCCTTTACTGGTATGACGGCGTTTGCACAGGATAAAAATACTGGCGTAATCGACTACGAAGTAAATGCAAAAATGCCCCAGCGTGGTGGTGCAGAAGGCGATGGAGAAGAACAGGTGATCACCTTTAACCAGCATTTTTACTTCACCGGCGGCAAAGGCAAGCTGGATACAGAACGCCCTAACTTTGGCGGTGGCAACTTTGGCGGTCAGCGTCCTGGTGGTGGTAATGGCGGTCCTGGTGGCAATGGTCCACGTGGCGGCGGCCGTTTCGGCGGTATGCGTAACTTCGGAAATGCTTATGTAGACCTTACAGGAAAGAAATACCTCCAGATCTTCTCTAAACCGGAAGATACCACAAAGGTTTACTATGCTGAAGAAGCATACACACCCGCAAAAGACCCGAAACTGAGCGACAAAACCAAAAAGATCGCTGGTTTAACCTGTAAGAAAGCTACCGTTACCGTACGTAACGAAGAATATACGGTGTGGTACACCCAGGACCTTCCTTTCAGCTACAGCCCGATCAATGGTCTGCTGCCTGATGGTAATGGCGTCGTACTATCCGCAGAAGGCAGCCGTCGCTCATTTAACGCGATCAAAGTAGATTTTAAACCTGTCACTACTGACATCTCTATACCTGCGAATGCAGAAAAAGTAACGGAAGACCAGATGCGTGATATGCGCCGCGATGCGATGCAGAAATTCCGTGAACGGCAGAATGGAAACTAGTTAAGAACTGTAAGTTTGCACCGTTTCCTCTTTTACCAATACCCTTTTCATGAAAAGATTTACCCTTATTGCTATAACACTGTTTCTGTTTGCGCTGACCACACAGGCGCAAACGGGACAGATAAAAGGTCTCCTGACCGACTCGTCTGCTGCACATCCTTTACCGGATGCAACAGTGGCCCTGCTGAACGGCCGGGATTCCTCCCTTGCTGCTACTGCCTTTACCGATAAAAAAGGCGCCTTCTCTTTCTCAGGCGTCGCCCTGGGCAACTATAGAATATATATCACGTTCCTGGGTTATAAACCAATATTTAAAAGCGTCACGCTTTCAGCCGCGGATCCGGTGCTGGATATGGGAACCATACAGCTAAAAGGCAAGGGCCTGCTGCTGAACGAGGTAGAAATTATTCAGGAAGTGCCGCCGATCGTTGTAAAGAAAGACACGCTGGAATTCAACGCCGGTTCTTTCAAAACAAGAGAAAATGCGGTGGTCGAAGACCTGCTGAAAAAACTACCGGGAGTTACCGTAGATAAAGATGGTACTATAACAGCACAGGGTGAAACAGTGAAAAGGGTATTGGTAGATGGTAAACCATTTTTCGGCGATGACCCGAAACTGGCAACCAAAAATCTGCCGACAGATATCATTGACAAAATTCAGTTGATCGACCGTAAATCAGACCAGGCACAATTCACTGGTATTGATGATGGTAACACAGAAAAAACGATCAACATCACCATCAAGAAAGACAAGAAGAAAGGTTTCTTTGGCCGCGCATCCGCCGGTTATGGCGACAATGACCGTTTCGCTGTCAATGCAAGCCTGAACAGCTTCCGCGACGACAAACAAATGTCTTTCCTGGGAAGTGGTAACAACATAAATAATCTTGGCTATACTTTCAATGACGTTTTCAACTTCAGCGGCGGGGGTTCCGGCGGTGGAGGTGGGGGCGGTGGGGGCGGCCGTGCAGGCGGAGGCGGACGCGGCGCGGCACAATCCACCATCAGTAACCTGGGCGGCAATAGTACAACCGGTATCACCCGCAACTGGAACGCCGGTTTTAACTATAACCAGGATATCAATTCCAAGCTTAAACTAAGCGGTAGTTATTTCATTAACGATACAAGAACGGAAACAAAGAGAACGAGTGACAGACAGACCTTCCTGCCCGATACTACTTATTATTACAATCAGCAGTCCGGTTCTGTTACTGACAATAAAAATCACCGTCTCAACATGCGGATGGAGTACCAGATCGACTCCATGCATTCATTGATTGTAACCCCGACCTTCTCTTATTCAGATGGTGGTACGACTTCAAGCAACACTTATCAGTCCCTGGATGAAAACAAGGTCCAGACTATTGATGGTGTGTCCAACAACCGGAGCCATGCAACGTCGCCTAACTTTTCTACGAATGCATTATTCCGTAAGAAGTTCAACAAAATAGGCCGTACCCTGAGCGCGAATCTGACCTTTGGTTATAATACGACAGACAGACAGAACTTCTTCAAAACACAGGATACACATCTTGGGTCTGATACAACGGATGCCTACTTTACGGGGTATGACAGAATGACCAATGCCGATAACAAGGGCCGCAATATGGGTGTACGACTCACCTATACCGAGCCACTTATGAAAGATCGTTTCCTGGAACTGTCTTACGCCTGGAACAACAATTACAGTTCTTCCACCAACCTTACTTACGACGTCAACGGCGATAACGGTAAATACGATCGCCTGAACGACAGCTTAAGTAACATTTTTGAGAATACGTTCACCACGCAACAGGCAGGTATCGATATCCGTACACAAAAACTGAAGTATGATTATACCTTCGGTCTGAACGTACAGTTTGCAAGTTTGCTGAATGATAACGTAAGCCGTAAAACACGGATTGATCAGCACACCGTCAACTTCTATCCATCTGCGCAATTCAACTATAATTTTCAGAAAGGTAAAAGATTGCGGTTGCGTTATAATGGTAGCACTACACAGCCAACCGTAACACAGTTGCAACCACTGCCTGATCTGACCAGTTCACTGTATGTACAACAGGGTAACCCTGATCTGAAGCCATCCTTCCAGCACAGTGTCAACCTGGGTTACAATACCTTTAATAACAGTACGTTCCGTGGTTTCTTCACTGGTATCAATGCGAGTCTGACGAGCAATAAAATTGTAAACGCCAACCGTGTAGATACATCCGGTAAACAATACACGAAACCAATGAACGCCAATGGCGCCTACAATCTAAGCGCATATGCGGTGAACAGTCTGCCGATCAAAAAGCTGAACACAACCGTAAGTCTGAATACCAATTTCAACTACAGCAGAGACGTGAGTTTTGTAAGTGGCAGAAATGATTTCGATCGACTGGCAAGAACGTATACACAGAACTTTGGTGTTACACAGGGTATCAACTTCAATTATACATATAAAGAGCTGTTTGACTTCTCTACCAGCGCCAACGTTAACTATAGCGGCGCACGTTATGCAGTACAGCCAAACAACAATACGAACTATTTCAACTATTCGTTTGCATTTGACTACAATGTGAATCTGCCACTCGGATTCATCATTGGAAGTGATATTACTTATACGCTAAATGCCGGCCGGGCTGAAGGTTACAACGTAGACGTCACCATGCTGAACGCATTCGTTTCAAAAAGTGTGTTCAAGAATAAAAGAGGCCTGATCAAATTATCCGGTTATGACCTGTTACACCAGAACGTAAGTATCGCGCGTAACACCGGTGAAAACTACATTGAAGATGTGAACAACATGGTATTACAACGATACTTCATGCTCAGCTTCACTTTCTTCATTAACAAATTTGCAGGCAGTGGGAACGGGAATGGAAATGAACGTCGCAGAATGGGCGCTCCAGGAATGAGAATGGGTGCTCCGATGATGATGCCAAGGGGTTAGTAAAAGACAATACATTAAACGTAAAAGGTCTCACAAATATGTGAGACCTTTTTTTATTCAAATTTGATGTAAAATGACTCCGATGTTGATGAGTTTTTTGAAAGGTTGAAAGGATAACAAAGGTGGGGGCGTACTTCCTCTATCGTACCTCCAGCTTTGAAACCTTACAACCTTAGTATTTTTTTGTTGGCGCTTATGGTACTATACGCCGGCTACTTTGTACTTGGGTACTTTTTGAGCCGTCTTGCGTTCCCTGATGCTTTGCGTGACTTTTCTTACTACCCAGCTCAGTGTAAATGTTGGAATGAAATCCAGACCAGGGAATAGTTCTTCGATAAAGTTGAACACACTTCCAAAAGCACCCAGGTTACTGCCAAACATCCTGTAAAAAATAATAGCAGAAATTGGGGCCCAGATCACATCACTCACTTCTCCTAAAACCGGCACAGCATAACTTGCACATCCTATCAGGTCCATTACGATACAAGTCCATAATGCAGGGGTAAATCTTCTTTCCATAGACCTCCGCTTTAAATGTTAACAAAGTATAATCAAATAGCTTACCAAATTAAATTACGGTTGACCGGTATGGGAATTACGATGCGGCGTTGTGGCGTTTTTTGGGAGTAAATCTTTGTAATACAATCTATTAAAAAATGCTGATTTGTTCTCTCTGTGTATTCGTAATCCTATAATCAAACATAATTGTCCTCTAAATAGTATAACGTATTGGCGCTATATAAAGTTACGAAGTATTTAACGTTACAGATGTACGGAATTTTAAATTGCGTAGTTTCACGTAAACTGTTTCCAACATGCTTAACGAAAATTCCCGCCGCGATATGATTAAAAAGGCTGCTGCTATGGCGTTTGCTTCCACATCTCTTGCATCTCTGTCTACCCGTGTGATGGCGCACGAAAACAAGGTAGAGGAAAAACTGAAAGGCCAGATCAACCATTCCGTTTGTGCATGGTGCTACAATGACATTCCACTGGAAGACCTCTGTAAGGCGGCCAACAGGATCGGCCTCGCCTCCATTGATCTGCTGGACCCTAAGGATTTCGCTACCGCCAAGAAATATGACCTGACCTGCGCTATGGTGGCCTCTATCAATAAAGACTGGAACATCGGCCGGGGCTGGAACAGGGAAGCACATCATGATCAGCTCGTTACATACTACGAATACCTGATAGATGAAACTTCAAAAGCCGGGTTTACAAACCTGATCTGTTTTTCCGGCAACCGGGAAGGGTTGGACGATCAGGCCGGTATTGAAAACTGTGCAAAAGGACTGAAACGCATTATGAGCTATGCGGAGAAGAAAAAAGTGACCATTGTGATGGAACTGCTGAACAGTAAGGTGAACCATCCTGATTACCAGTGCGACCATACCAACTGGGGCGTGGAACTGTGTAAATCAATTGGTTCAGAGCGCTTTAAGCTGTTATACGATATTTACCATATGCAGATCATGGAAGGGGACGTGATCCGTACGATCCAGGATAATCACCAGTATTTTGCGCATTACCATACCGGTGGCGTTCCTGGTAGAAATGAAATTGACGAAACGCAGGAACTGTATTATCCGGCTATTATGAAGGCGATACACGATACAGGGTTTAAAGGCTTTGTCGCCCAGGAATTTGTGCCTAAACGCGCAGATAAACTGGCTTCTCTGAAACAAGGTGTGGAGATATGTGATATCTAGTATTTCCAGTCCTGCTTCAGTATCCCCATCACCACCGTGTCTACATATTGCCCATGCAGTTTGGCACTGTGGCGAAGAATTCCCTCTTTGGCAAAACCAAGCCTGATGGGGATCTGGGCACTCCGCTCATTCTGTAAAGCGAAGCGGATCTCTAACTTATTCAGCCTCAGCGATTCAAAAGCAAAAGAGATGAGGGCTTTGCAAGCGTTCACGGCAATACCTTTGCCGCGGAATTTTTCGCCCAGCCAATACCCGATCTCTGCTTTTTCCAGCTGATGGTCCCAGTTGTGCAGATCAACCACACCGCCTAATTGGTCCTGGTGCCATATACCCAAAGCAATGGCTTCCTGCTCTTCTGTTTTGCGCAGCATCATCTCAATAAAACGAAGCGTATGATCTGAATGGGTGTTGTAATCCACCCAGGGAAGAAAACGACGAAGACTTTTGCGGGAAGTATCCATTTGCTGATAGAGGGCAGGCGCGTGTTCCGGTTGCAGTTGCCTTAGTATAAGAGATTCATTGACAGATAATTCCAGCATAAAATAAAATGAGGTTTGGCGTACGGCCAAACCTCAAAATTAATAAATTACTACTTCATTGCTATCAGCTGCTGCTTCTGCATATCCTTTACGATCTGCTTTGCAAACAGGTAAGCCTGCCGGTAAGCGGTAGGAGGGTCTACTGACGCTGACTGTGCATTGTACAGTAACTTCTTCTCCTTCAGGTCATACAGGTTGGTATCCCACTCGTATTTCGTGTTTACCTGATAGTATCCCGGATCGTACATGCGACCGTACCAACCCCTGTAATAAGGCCAGAAACCACCATAATATGGATTACCGTAAGGGCCATAAGCACCATAACCTGGTACATAAGTCTTCTCACGGGCTTTGTCCACCATCGCGATCGTCATAACCTGGTCCACATCGCTGCTGCGGAATTTTTTCAGGGCTGTCTTTTCATCTCCTTTACCAAGATTGTCATCAGGCCCGTAGGTAGCATAAGCAGAAACCGCATTATAGCCTTCCTTCTTCAGTTCCGAAACCAGGTTATTTTCCATCAGTATACGCAGACTGCGTTCTTTCGCAGGTACCAGCGCTATCACCATGATCTTATTCTCCTGCTGTATCCGGGCATCCGGTGTCTTCCAGGACGAAGTTAGTTTGGTGCTGGTACAGGCTGTCATGGACAACAGCCCTATAGCCATTAAAAATAATCCTAACTTTTTCATAATTCCTCCTTTTAACTACCTGTTAGACGCGGGTAGACAAAAAGAGTTACAACTGGATAAGAAAATTAACATTTCTTTGATAACCAGAGATTTCGCGTGAATTAAAACACGCGAATTATGAATTATAAATTCATTTAATGATTGTCTTTAAAGACCTTCATAGTCATACTATGGAACCGTTATCCAGCAATTAGAAAGGCTTTCTCCTTCGTTGATCTTTCATTCAAAAACGAAAGATCAACGAAGGAGAAAGCCTTTCTAACTATTATAAAAGCAAAGTTCTATTATTGAATAACTAAACTCCCTCCTACAAATTTACCAAATGCACCTGCACAAATCTCCGCAGCATTTCAATTCCTAATTCCCTAATTAATAATTGATCACCTGTTCCTGTATACCTGCCGGAATCTCTCTGAACTCATACAACTGTGTACGCAGCTGAGGTTCGAAACCAGCCTCTTTAATCGCTTCCTGCATAGAACGGTAGGTGAATCTGTGCGGAGCACCGGCAGCGCTCACCACATTTTCCTCGATCATGATGGAACCGAAGTCGTTTGCACCCGCGTGCAGACAGATCTGTGCCACCTGCTTGCCTACTGTCAGCCAGGAAGCCTGGATGTTTTTGATATTAGGCAGCATGATACGGCTCATCGCGATCATACGGATATACTCTTCAGAACTTGTCATGTTATGTACGCCACGGATACGCGATAACAGTGTATCCACGTCCTGGAATGTCCATGGAATGAAAGCGGTAAAGCCATAATTGCCTTCCGGCTTTTCACTCTGTACCTGACGGATGTCGGCAAAGTGCTGGAAACGCTCCATCAGTGTCTCCACGTGACCAAACATCATGGTAGCAGATGACGGAATATTCAGTTTATGCGCGGCTCTCATCACGTCCAGCCATTCCTGTGCACCGCATTTTCCTTTGGAAATAAGACGGCGTACGCGGTCGTTCAGGATTTCAGCGCCTGCTCCCGGTAGGCTGGCCATACCAGCTTCCTGCAATGCAGCCAGCACCTCGATGTGCGTACTCTTTTCCAGTTTGGTGATATGCGCTACTTCGGGGGGGCCGAGTGCGTGCAGCTTCATAGCAGGATATAACTGCTTCAGCTGTTTGAAAGTATCTACATAGAATTTCAGCCCCAGTTCCGGATGGTGACCTCCCTGCAGCAGCAGCTGGTCTCCGCCGAATTTCAGCGTTTCTTCTATCTTTTTCTTGTATTCGTCAATGCTGGTAATATAAGCCTCAGCATGACCGGGAACTCTGTAGAAGTTGCAGAACTTACAGTTGGCCGTACACACGTTCGTTGTATTCACGTTTCGGTCAATCTGCCAGGTCACCTTTCCATGAGGTACCTGCTGCTTACGCAGTTCATTCGCCACATCCATCAGTTCCGCAAGCGGTGCCTTTTCAAAGAGGTAAATCCCTTCTTCCGGTGTGAGCCACTCGAAGTTTAATGCTTTCCTGTATAGATCTTTCAGTTCCATGATGAACAAAGGTAGGAATAATGTTAAATTTATAGCACCGTTATTCTGTCACGGTCTCTGTATGCAAAATTCTACGCTGTTGAAGCACTGTTGGCTCATATCAATTGCCATTATGTGTCTGTTCCACGTTGCCTCCGCGCAAACGACACCTGCACCTGCAAGCACTCCAAAAGAAGGTGAGCTGATCACCCGTTTCCCGTTCAAACAGTATTATGGTGGCGTAGTCGTCATCAGGGCCTGTCTGGCTGGCATTCCCGATACCCTCCAGTTCATCCTGGATACGGGTAGCGCCGGTATTTCACTGGATACCAGTACCTGTGTGCAACTGGGCATCCAGTTAACGCCTACTGACCGCATCGTCAGAGGGGTAGGAGGCTCGAAAACCGTGTCTTTCGCCATGGACAGAACACTGTTATTACCTGGTTTACAGGTAGATAGTCTGGATTTCCATGTCAATGACTATGAACTTATCAGCCAGGTGTACGGTCTGCAGATCGATGGTATCATGGGATATAGTCTGTTGAGTAAATTTATCGTGCAGGTAGATTACGACACTGAAACCATTTCCATCTACCACAAAGGCAAATTCAACTATCCGAGAGGTGGTCACCTGATGAAGCCCTCCCTTACGCTGATACCCATCGTCAATGGTTTTCTGAAAAACGGCAAGGCACAGCACTTCAACCGCTACTACTTTGATACCGGCGCCGGCATGTGCCTGCTGCTGTCCCATCAGTTCGTACAGGACAGTGCGATCCTTTCTTCCCGCAAAAGACAGCGTAAAGTGATCCAGACGGAAGCACAGGGCCTCGGCGGGAAAATGAACATGGATATCACCACCTTACAGGAATTCAAGATCGGTAACTATAGCTTCAGGAACGTGCCCGTCTACCTCTTCGACGACGTCACCAATGTCACCGCTTATCCCTTTCTGGGCGGCATGGTCGGCAATGACCTGCTACGCAGGTTTAACCTGATACTCAACTACGGCAAAAAGGAGATATACCTGATGCCTAACTCGCATTACAAAGACCCTTTTGACTACTCCTATACAGGCCTGATCATCTACCTCATAGATGGCAGGGTAGAGATCACTGATATCATTAAAGGCTCTCCGGCTGAAAAAGCCGGTTTGCAGAAAGGGGACATCATCATGGCGATCAACAATACCTTTTCAAATAATTTGCAGATATACCGCGATCTGCTGAAAAATGTAGGTACCCGCCCTTCACTCCTGATCATGCGCAACAAAGAGTTGATGATAAAAAAAATGCAGATCAAAAGCATATTATAAGCGCCTGATATAATACATTGCACATTCCTCCGTTAGAAATCTGTGTGGGGCCATCCCGTTAAAAGGAGATAATGTTCATCGTGAGAAAGTACCTTTTTGCCATACTCGTATGCCTGCCGGTATTCCTCTTCGCACAGGTACCGGCCATTCAGAAACCAACTGCGACGGTCCCGTTCCGGCTGTTCGACCGCTACATGGTGATAAGCTGCGCCCTTTCCGGCGTTACGCCTACCGGTGTCGTGGACAGTTTGCACTTCATCTTTGATACCGGGGCAGAAGTAACGACCCTGCGGCAACAGACAGCCGACCGGCTGCAACTGAAAACAAAAAACAATGGTGGTCTAAGTGGTACTGACGCCGTTGTTGTCAGAGTGCCGACCGCAGAGCTCAGCGTCCTGTTTTTTGAAAAAACCAGACTTCCTTTCGTCAAAGTATATATCGAACCCCTCACCGAATTCAATGACATCCCCGTCACCATCGATGGTATCATCGGCGTGGACCTGCTCAAGGCTTTTATCGTGAAGATCGACTACGAGAAAGAAGTCCTGCAGCTTTACCGTGCACAAAAGACACCGCCCAATACACCCGGACAACGGATGGCGCTCACCCGGAACTTTGAAACGCCGGCATTGGAAGGCACGATCACCCTGCCCGACGGGCAGACGCTGAACAGCTACTATCATCTCGTTTCAGGTGGAGAATATGGTATCCTGTTTAACTTTCCCTATGTGGAAAAACATCACCTGAATACCCGTCTGCCCATCCTGAGCACCGATAAAGTAGGCGATCTTTATAAAGATTTAACTTACACCAATACCAGTTTGCCTGCCCTTGAACTGGGGAGCACAAAGCTGATGCAGGTTGGGGCCAGCTACAGCAAAGACGTCAATGATGCCGGCTCTATCCGCGAAATGGCCGGTTCTATTGGTTATATGGTTTGGCGCCAATTCAAATCCATTACAATTAATTATACCGGACGCGAGTTATTTCTGGAAAAATAGTAGCAGTCCATTCTCCCATTCTTTTAGTTAACTTGCAACTCTCATAAACAGGGAAATATGATTCATTTCAATAAATTCACTTTAGCCAACGGATTGCGCGTGATCGTGCATGAAGACCATACCACTCCAATGGCAGTGGTAAACGTGATGTACGATGTGGGCGCACGTGATGAAGATCCAACAAAGACCGGCTTTGCTCACCTGTTCGAACACCTGATGTTTGGCGGCTCCATCAACATTCCTGAATACGATGAACCTTTACAGATGGCCGGTGGTGAGAACAACGCCTACACTACCAGCGATCTGACCAACTACTATATACAACTGCCGGCAGAGAATATCGAGACCGCATTCTGGCTGGAAAGCGACCGTATGCTCTCTCTCGCGTTCAGCGAAAAAAGCCTGGACGTACAGCGTAAAGTAGTATCCGAAGAGTTCAAAGAACACTACATCAATAAGCCTTACGGCGACGTATGGCACAAAATGAGAGACCTTGCTTATTCCACCCATCCCTACAAATGGATGACCATCGGAAAGGAACTCTCTCATATCGAAAACGCAACACTACTGGACGTAAAAGATTTCTTCTTCAAATATTATCGCCCGGTCAACGCGATCCTCGTTGTTGGTGGTCACGTGACGACCGCACAGGTAAAAGCGCTGGCAGAAAAATGGTTCGGTGATATTCCCGGTGGAGAACGCATACCGCGTAATATCGCACCAGAACCACCACAGACGGCTGCGCATAAACTGGAAGTGAAAGCCAATGTACCACTGGATGCATTGTACAAATGCTACCATATGCCTGGCCGTATAGGTAAAGGCTACTATGCGACAGACCTGATCTCTGACATCCTGGGCGGCGGCGCATCTTCCCGTCTCAACCAGGTACTGGTGAAGGAGAAAAAACTGTTCAGCAATATTGACTGTTTTCATTTCGGTACACTCGACGGCGGTTTGCTGACCATCGAAGGCAAACTGGTGAAAGGTGTGAAAATGAAAGATGCAGAGAAAGCCGTGCAGGAAGAAATCGATAAGGTACAACAAACCGTCATCCCTGAAAGAGAATTACAGAAAGTGAAAAACAGGGTAGAAAGTATGCTGGCCTTTGAAGATATGAGCCTGCTTAACAGGGCAAACAACCTGGCATTCTATGAACTGATCGGAGACGCATCCCTCATGAATAATGAATTCGGTCATTACGAAGCCGTTACGGCCGCCGAAATGCACGAGGAAGCGCAACATCTTTTCGACGAGAAAAATTCCAATACGATTTACTATTACGCAGGATAACATGTTCATATACAAGTGACATGTACAATCCTTTGTAAATAAATATGCTTTTAGATTAATGATAAACCGGAAAATTGCCCCTGAAATAAAAGATGCCACGGCCTTCGATATCAAGCTGAGACCTTACGAAAAGGTCACGCTGGACAATGGCATCCCAGTCTATATCATCAAATCAGATGAACAGGATACTTTACAGCTGGAACTGGTATTCCCGGGTGGCAGCTGGTATGAATCAGAAAATCTGGTCGCATCCGCCACCAACTTCCTCATGAAGAATGGTAGTGGAAAATTCTCTGCCCTCCAGATCAATGAAAATATCGACTACTTCGGTGCATATCTGAACCGGAACAGTCATCATGAATACGCTACCTATACGCTGCACTGCCTCACCAAACACTTTGCTGACCTGCTGCCCGTATTACAGGAAGTGATCCTCGATCCGGCTTTTCCTGAAGAAGAACTCGCGATCTTCCGTCAGAACATGAAACAAAGACTGGCGGTAAACCTGCAAAAATGCGACTTCGTAGCTAACAGGCACATTGACCGCTACCTCTTCGGTGAATTTCACCCATATGGCAGAGTGAGCAGCATGGAAGCCTACGACGCTTTGCAAACTGCCACCATGCAGGCATTCTACAAACAGCACTATACATACAATAACTGTAAGATATTCGTAGCAGGCCACCTGCCGGCGAATATGATCGCCATGCTGAACGAGTATTTCGGTAAAACGAAATGGAACGGCGAAGCGTCTATCGTTCGTCCGGAGATATCCATTATGGCAGCAGAAGAGAAGAAGTTCCGCATCTTCAATGATGAAAATGGTGTACAGGGCGCCGTTCGTGTGGCACGTCCATTCCCGAACCGCTACCATCCTGACTTCCCTAAAATGCTGGTGTTGAACACTATTCTGGGCGGCTACTTCGGCTCCCGTCTGATGAGCAACATCCGTGAGGAAAAAGGATATACCTACGGTATCCACTCCCAGCTGTATAACTTCCGCCAATCCAGCGCTATCAATATCCAGACAGAAGCCGGACGCGATGTATGCGAAGCGACCATCGAAGAGATTTACAAAGAACTGCGTACTCTCCAGCAAGAGATCGTGCCGGAAGAAGAACTGCACCTGGTGCGTAACTTCATGATCGGTTCCATTCTCGGCGACCTGGATGGCGCATTCGAAGTGATCCAGCGCTGGAAAAATCTGATCCTGAACGGACTGGATGAAAACTACTTCTACAATAACATCAATACCATCAAGACGATCACCGCTGAAGAAATACAGGAATTAGCACAGGAATACCTGTCTCCTGAAGACTTCTACGAACTGGTGGTAATCTGATCCCACTTCAATTTTTACAGTTTTATCACTGTTTTTATAAAAAAAGAGGCTTCCACACATTGCGGAAGCCTCTTTTTTTACAGATTGACTTCAATTTATCCCTGAAAACAGCCAATGTCACATATTTATAATTTATTATATTTGCAGCCCTAATTGTTCAATCCTATGAAACGCCTTATCCTTTGTTTACCGTTGTGCATCTGTCTGAATGTTTTCGCACAAACCAGCAAATCTGCCGTTGACTCTCTCGAGAAGCGTTATCAGCAATGTCTGTCAGAAGGAAAAAGCAATTTCAACTGCGCCCTTCAGTATTACACACAGATGGATAGTCTGCTGCACAGCGTATACACCGAGCTGTATGATAACCTGGATAACAATCGCAGACAAACCCTGCAGATATCTCAGCAGCAATGGGAGGAGAAAAAAGAAACCTATTTCAAAGACATCGATCTGCGCGTAGAAAAGAAAAGACCACTTACATTATCTGGTCTGGACGATGATATGATCGTTACCGATAACAAGGCCGCTTTCCTGAGAACGCGTGTAGTAGAGCTCCTGGGCAAAAACTCCTGAGTTTAATGGTGGGTAGCGCGGCGTTTGATCATGCCGCCTTTGGTATCGTTGATGTTGTGTTGCACAATGAAAGCCTTTTCATCGATCTTCTCGATCTCGTCGATGATCTTATGCACTTCAAGACGGGTAACGACGGTATAAATGATGTCAATATCTCTGTCAACTGATCCACGCTTGCCAAATCCACTCTGCCCTTTAAAAACGGTCACGCCCTTACGCAGGGATAAGGTGAGGGTTTTTCTTATGAGCTCACTTTCATTGGAAATGATGGTCAGTGCAATGTACTCTTCAAAACCCTGGATGATGAAATCAACCGTTTTGGAGGCAGATAGATAGGTCAGCATTGCATACAGGGCCGTTTCCACATTGATCAGTACAGCCGCAATACTGAAGATGACGATGTTGAAATACATGATCACCTCACCCATTGACAGCACCGTTTTCCGGTTGATGTAAAGGGCCAGTACCTCCGTACCATCCAGCACAGCGCCACCTCTCACGGACATACCGATACCGGCGCCAAGAAAGAAACCACCGAAAATAGCGATCAGCAGCTTGTCACTGGTAATAGTCGGTACATGGATAAACACCAGGGCAGCCGCCAGTCCAAGGATAGCGCAGAGCGCCCGGATGGTGAAAGCGACGGACAATTGTCTATATGCCAGCAGAATAAACGGAATATTGATCACGATCAGCAATACTGATATAGACCAGCCGGTGAGCCGGCTTATCAACAGGGAAATACCCGTTACACCTCCGTCAAGGAACCCATTGGGTAACAGAAATCCTTTCAGCCCAACAGCTGCCAGTAAAACTCCGATACCGATCAATACGATATCCTGAACATTCTGAATATAACTAATGCGGGCACGCGTCTTCCTGGTTTGTGACATATCTGTAAACTTACAATCTTTCCTGATGTCTCAACCACCTTTCCGGTATTTCATTATTGCTCGCCATCAGGTAGTCTCCATAGGAGCAGGGGAGGAAGCTTTTCTCTTTTGATTTGCCTTTTGCGGGCAGTTCCATCCACCAGCGGCCCGTCTTTTTACTTTTGAGGAATACGGTGTCGATATCTGCACAAACGATATTGAATTCGTAGAAGCCGTCCCTTTCTTCCAGCAGCGCTTCTTTTTTCCGGATCGCAATACCATCCACAAAATACCAGAGCATCTGCGCGATCTGTTTGGCCGTCAGGGACTCCCTGTCTCTTTCGGGACGGTAACCATAAATACCAAAGGTGCTGAGCCTTCCGCTCATACCGGCATAACGTGCAAGTGTGCAGGCTTCATCACCACCCAGTCCGTTAGGGGAGAGGGTATTGGCCGGTGCATCATTATGTTTGATGATATTGATATCGATACTAAAAAGGTCTGTATTACGCAGTACAGGTTCTATCTCTTCCAGATTCTCCCGCACCCTGCCCAGACGGTAACAGTCGAAACGCAGTTTATCCAGCGTCTCGATCATATGCGGGTGTATAAAATAACTCTGGAAAGCGAGGTGATTGTAATGACGGATGTAGTTAGGATGTTCCGTCAGCATTTCCATGAGGAACTTATCTGCCGGTACCTGTGATTCTTCTTTCAGATCGATGATCGCATCCGCCACGGTCACTTCGATCACATATTTCTGGGAGGCGTACGCTTTATATTGTGCATAGGTCAGATCATGCGATCCACCTAAGAGGATGACTGTTTTATTGGAGTTGATCAGTTCCGCCAGTACCGTTTTCAGTGCGGCATAGGTATCCTGCAGACTAACCCCTTTACGGAGATTGCCCAGGTCAGCTATTTTGACATCTCTGTGCCAGTAATATAAACTGTAAAATTCGCTTCTGACGATATCGGGGGATTCCGGGCCTCTTTTACCCGGACCGTATCCGCGGTCCTCACTTACGCCGAGTAGGATCACGTCTGCAGCATCGAGATTGGGGATATGACCTTCTTCATAAGCATCGGTAACACCGCCGATCTGAAAGTCATCATATGCCTGGTCATTGTTCAGGCTGCCTTTAGAAATTGGTAACAGATAATCATGCAGATGCGTAAAGTCTGACATCACAACAACTTTTGTTTGGCGGCAAACCTACGAATCAATTATGAAATTTATCGTGCTGTGAAAAGATGAATAACAGATTGTTATCGATAGTGGACACACGGAGGTACATAGTGCCTGTTGTATTGGGAAATATTGAATAACTGTTTGTTACAGGAGATAACAGCTATCATTTAATATGTCAGGAAGAATGAACGGCGGATTGTTATCAATAGTAGACACAAGGAGATACCTGGTTCTTATTTTATTGGAAAATATTGAATAACTGTTTATTACAGGAGATAACAGCTATCATTTAATATGTCTGGAAAGAATGAACAGGGGATTGTAGATAGTAGTCCCGTGGAGGTGCATAGTGACTGTTGTACCGGGAAATGTTGAATAACTGTTTGTTACAGGAGATAACAGGTATCATTTAATACACCAGGAAAAGATGAAGCGGATTGTTATCGATAGGGCACATCAGGGGTCACATGATCAATGCATGGTCATGAAATAATCCGCGAAGCTGTGAGATTAGTTCTTGTGGACGATGAATTCGAATGCTTTATGCTCCTTCCTTGAAAATGCTTTCTGTAGTACAGATCGTTTGCTGGTGATGCGGTTTTTGTTGCAATCAGCAACTTCCATAACGTTACATAGGTATTCCATGGTCTCGACCATTGTAAGCATATCGCTGATCTGCTTCACTGCATATTGAATCTGTTGTTCGCTATACCGATCCTCATGCAGTAAGATCAATAAGTCCCTCTCAACCTGTTTCATTTGAATAATTTGACTGTTCCCTTAAAATTGTTAAAGGCGTTTCCATATAGGTGTAAGCGGCTTGGCGTATATAACAACTGGATGTCACAAGTTTTCCTTCAAGATCGGGAACTCAACGGCAAAAGACAAAGTACTTATTACTTAGTGCATTCGTTTTTTATTCATGGTAGGGCATCCGCAGTCGTTCTTCTTCAATATCTTACAACCCTGACTCATAATGATAAGACTACCGCACACTAAAAAGATAGTCATCCATTTTTTTGTTCTCATATTACTCTTAAGTTAGTTCACTTTATTATAAAGCCTGTCTGTTCGAGAGTTTACCGTTTCTTAACAGTGCGCTTTTCTAAATTAAGCTAATTTCGTAAAAATTTCAAATATTTGTCCACAATTTCTACGCGCAAAACGATTCTCATAGTCCCGCTCGACTGGGGGTTGGGACATGCCACCCGCGACATCCCGCTTATCCATGAACTATTAAACGCTGGCTGCAAGGTTGTTATTGCAGCGGAGGGAAAACACGCCGCTCTCTTACAGCAGGAGTTCCCGGAACTGACTATGCTTTCCCTACCTGGTTATCGCATCGAATACGCACAGAAAGGCTGGTTTTTTGGATGGAAAATCATTCAGCAAATCCCTAAGATCCTGAACGCTATTAAGTTCGAACAGCAATGGCTGGAAAAAGTGGTGGTAGAACATCAGATAGACGCCGTGATTTCGGACAACCGCTTTGGTCTGTACCATAGCAAAATACCTACTGTTTTTATCTCGCATCAGTTACTGATTAAGACACCTTTCGGTGGTTTCATCGAAAAGTGGTTACAGGCACTCAACTACCGTTATATCAACCGGTACAGCGCCTGCTGGATACCTGACTATGCGGACGCACATAACCTTTCCGGTATCCTGGCGCATCCTTCAAAACTACCGGCCAATACAACCTACCTGGGTTGCCTCAGCCGCTTTGAAGATCGTCAGAATGTGAAACAACAATACGACCTCCTGGTACTTATATCCGGACCGGAACCTCAACGTTCCAATCTGGAGAAAATGATCCTTGACCAGATCGGCGCTTTACAGATAAGCGCGCTGATCGTCAGCGGTAAACCAGGTACGCCGGAGAAGAAACAGATCGCTCCGGGTGTACAGCAGGTTAACCACATGAACGCCAAAGAGTTGAATGAAGCCATGCTGGCATCCAAAATGGTACTGAGCCGTTCCGGCTATACCACGCTGATGGACCTGGTGAAGCTGAATAAAAAGGCCATCCTCATCCCGACGCCGGGTCAGTCAGAACAGGAATACCTGGGTAAGTTCCTCATGAAAAAAGGTTATTTCTATAATATCCCGCAGCATATATTCGATCTTAAAAAAGCCCTCGAAGCAGCTGACAAATTCGAATTCAAATCATTTGAACACGAACAGGATATGGAGCAGTATAAAGATGTGGTGAGGAAATGGGTCAATCAGCTCCAGACTAACAACTAGCATATTCCGGATATACACAAAATAAGAGAGAGGCGCCCGCTTAGGTGGACGCCTCTCTTTTTTATACGCTTCAGTGGTTTACTTCGTCGCAGCAGCGGTCAGGCCTTCTACTGCTTTCTTATCGCTACCCACAAATATCTGTTTGCCAACAATAGCTACCGGACGCTTCAGGAAAGAATACTCCTGGAGTATCAGGTCGCGGTAATCATTCTCCGTCAACTCTTTTTCATGCAATCCCATCGGACGGTATTTCTGTGACCTGCGACTGAACAGCGCTTCATAAGTACCCGCCAGCGCATGCATTTCTTCCAGCTGTGCAGGAGTGATCTTTTCTGTCTTGATATCCTGCAGCACAAATCCGTTCTCTTTTGCCTTTACTTCCTCCAGTATCCGCTTACAGGTGGTGCAGGTAGATAAATGATATATTTTCTTCATGTAGTTACGCTTTGCTACACAAATATCCTTTTTTACAGGCAATGTCCAATCCGCACACTGTTCGCTGACACCAACGCGCTTAATGTATAAGCCCATACCTTACCGTTCTCACATATCTCCATCAACCTTTCTTGTCCAGATTTCTTTATCTCATACCAGGTCATCGGCTGATACTTTCCGATGCCCGATTCTTACTGCTTAATTGCTGATAAGCCCTTCTGAAATAGGGCATGCAGACTATTTCTCCCCAATTCCTAATTGATCATTCCTAATTCCTAATTGTTTATTTTTGGCAGATGCAAAAGAAATTGTTTTTACTGGATGCAATGGCGCTCATCTATAGGGCGTACTATGCATTGATCAGAAATCCACGCCTCACCAGCACCGGGAGAAATACCAACGCACAGTTCGGTTTTACCTCCACCTTGCTGGACCTTATCAATAAGGAAAAGCCGACCCATATGGCCGTGGCTTTCGATACGCATGCCCCCACCGAAAGACATACCACCTTTGTTGATTATAAGGCCAACCGTATGGATGCGCCGGAAGATATTCTCGACTCACTGGATGATATCAAACGCATCATCAAAGGTTTCAATATACCTGTTGTTGAACTGGACGGTTATGAAGCAGACGACGTGATCGGCACCCTGGCATGGCAGGCCGCTGATGCCGGTTACAATGTGTACATGGTTACACCGGATAAAGACTATGGTCAGCTGGTAAGAGATAATGTATTTATCTACAAACCTCCTTACATGGGTAACAAAGAAGAGATTCTCGGCCCGAAGGAAGTCTGTGAAAAATGGCAGATCACCGGTGTACATCAGGTAATAGATATCCTTGGCCTGATGGGCGACGCGGTGGATAACATCCCTGGTATTCCGGGTGTGGGAGAGAAGACCGCCATGAAACTCCTGTCCCAGTATCACTCCGTAGAAGAAGTGATCGCGAATGCCGATAAGATCGGCGGAAAAATGGCAGAGAAGATCAAGGCTGGTGCAGAAAGCGCGATCCTTTCCAAACAACTGGCCACCATCATCACAGATGTACCGGTTGCATTCCATGAAGAAGATTTCTGCATCAAAGACCCTAACCGCGAACAACTGATCGAGGTCTTCACAGAACTGGAATTCAAAACCCTGGGTAAACGTATCCTCGGCGATGGTTTCTCCGCTCCTGCAGCAGAACCAGCCACGCCTCCTAAAGTACAGCTGGACCTTTTCGGTAATGAAATACAGGGCGCCGTGCCGCCGCCTGCTGAAGAAGCACAGGATGTGCCGCTCAGTATTATGACGGCCGACAAGAATATCAATAACACGCCGCATAATTATATACTGGCAGATACGCCTGAAAAAAGAGCCGACCTGCTGGCACTTCTCCTCCAACAACAGGAAATCTCTTTCGATACCGAAACAACCGGTACCGATGCCAATGCAGTTGACCTGGTAGGGATGAGCTTCTCCATCAAAGCAGGAGAGGGTTGGTATGTCCCGGTTCCGGCTGACAAGGCGCAGGCACAAGCCATCGTGGATAGTTTCCTGCCTTTGTTCAATACTACCCATATTACCCTTATCGGTCAGAATATCAAATACGATATGATCGTGCTGAAATGGTATGGGGTGGAATTCAACGGTCCCATCTTCGACACCATGCTGGCCCACTACCTCATCGAGCCGGAAGGCCGCCGCGGTATGGACCTGCTCAGCGCACAGTACCTCCAATACGAACCTGTTTCCATTGAAACCCTGATCGGTAAAAAAGGAAAAGGCCAGGGCAATATGCGCGATGTGGAGATCGAAAAGATCAAAGAATACGCAGTAGAAGATGCCGATATCACCCTGCAGCTGAAAGAGAAATTCGCACCCTTACTGCCACTCAAAGCGGTAGATAAAGTGTTCTACGATGTGGAAAACCCACTGGTAAGAGTACTGACGGATATGGAATATGAAGGTATTGCGCTGGACATCCAGGCATTGTCCGACTACTCCCGTGAACTGGAAACAGAGATCAAACGCGCTGAAGAGAGTGTATACACACAGGCAGGCGTTCGTTTCAACCTCGCATCTCCCAAACAACTGGGAGAGGTGTTGTTTGAAAAACTGTTGCTGGACCCTAAAGCGAAAAAGACCAAGACGGGACAATACGCTACCGGTGAGGATGTACTGGCGAAACTGGCCAATAAACACCAGATCGTGGAAGACATCCTGGTGTTCCGCGAACTGAGCAAACTGAAATCCACCTATGTGGATGCACTGCCGCTGATGCTGAACAAACGTACCAACCGTGTACACACTTCCTACAACCAGGCAGTGGCGGTAACCGGTCGTCTGAGCTCCAACAACCCGAACCTGCAGAACATTCCGATCCGTACCGACAGAGGCCGCGAAGTGCGTAAAGCATTTGTGGCGAAAAATGAAGATTACGTATTGATGTCCGCGGATTACTCCCAGATCGAATTACGCATCATCGCCGCCATCAGCGGGGACGTACATATGATCGACGCCTTCCGTCAGGGACTGGATATCCATGCTGCCACCGCAGCAAAGGTATATGGTGTTGAGCTGGCCGATGTAACTGCGGATATGCGCCGGAATGCCAAAAGCGTAAACTTCGGTATCATATACGGGGTAAGCGCCTTCGGTCTGTCTGAAAACCTGGGTATCGCCAGGGGAGAAGCCAAAACACTGATCGACAACTACTTTGCAACATACCCCTCCATCAAAAAGTATATGGATGACCAGATAAAGTCCGCACAACAGAACGGTTATGTGGAAACCTTACTCGGTCGTAAACGCTGGCTGAAAGACATCAACTCTTCCAATGCGGTGGTAAGAGGTTACGCAGAGCGTAACGCCATCAACATGCCGATACAGGGTACAGCTGCCGATATGATCAAACTGGCCATGATCTCCATCCACAAAACACTCAAAAAGGAAAACCTTCGTTCCCGCATGATCCTGCAGGTACATGATGAGTTGGTCTTTGATGTGCATAAGGATGAAATAGAGCAGATCAAGCCACTGATCCAGGAAGGTATGCGTAACGCCCTGCCGCTGGCGGTACCGGTAGATGTTGAAATAGGCATTGGCGCCAACTGGTTACAGGCCCACTAATAATGAGTGTTATTATTACAATTATATAGCTGTGGAAAAGCAATTACGAATGATGCCGGCGGGGGCACAAATACCCTCCCTCATTCGTAATTGCCCCTCCCGCAGTACAGCCCGGAATACATAGTAAAACTCCCTCGCAGCATCATTGCAGCTACTGTATTTATCCCTGATAATTAATATTTTTTAACCTCCTTTGCCTATTGCGTTTTCCAAAATCGTTTACTAGCTTTCGGCCATGATCCTGACCTCCCGTCTCCAATTGTTATCATGTACCCTGCAGTATTTCGAAGCGCTGTTGCAGGGCGAGGAGGTATTGAGTGAGTTACTCCACGTCCGTATCCCCGAACCCTGGACTGAATATCCGGAAATAATCCTCGTTGCTTACGATAAACTGCGTAATGACCCCTCTATGCTGGGTTGGTTTTTCTACCTGGTCATCCACAAAGAAGACAAATGCCTGATCGGCGCCGGCGGCTTTAAAGGACGCCCCGACAAAGACGGTACTGTTGAAATCGGTTATGAGATCTCTGCGCCCTACCGGGAACAGGGCTATGGTACAGAACTGACCCAGGCACTGGTACGCTTCGCCTTTAGTCATTCCTACGTGAATAAGGTCGTGGCCCACACAGAAGAAGAATACAACGCCGCCGTCAAGGTGCTCCAGAAATCAGGGATGCATTTTGCAGGAGAAGACCCCGAACAACTCTGGAAATGGGAAATCACGCGCGACCAATACCAATGGCCGCAGGATTGAGTTTCCAGCCACCTGCAATCTATTGCATCGCCCATTCATCAATCTTTAGCCTTTAAAAATGACCGTTTTAGCTTAGATTCGACCTCTTTATTTTACAACAAAAGCTAAAACACCATTAAGAATGAAGAAATGGGCGCTATGCCTTGCCGTTTTCTGTTCTACAGCGGCGATTGCACAAACAACCAATAAAGAAGGCAGTAATTACAAATTCACCGTTGTGAAGAACCTGGACGCAGGTGATGTTGAAAACCAGGGTAACACAGGTACCTGCTGGTCTTTCTCCGGTCTTTCTTTCTTCCAGGCGGAAGCCCTCCGTATTGGCAAGGGTAAAGATGTCAACCTGAGTGAAATGTTCGTGGTTAGAAAAATGTATCCACTGAAGGCCGCGAATTATGTACGTATGCATGGTAAAGCCAACTTCGGTGAAGGTGGTGGTTTCCCGGATGACCTGCTCTGTCTCCGTCAGTATGGTCTGGTACCTCAGAGCGTATACGATGGCAACCGCGTAAAAACATACAACCATGCCGAAATGACAGCACTGCTGGAAGGTGTAGTGAAAAAGATCGGTGCTACCGAAACAACGATCAACCCAAACTGGAACAAAGCAGTTGACGGCGTACTGAATGCCTACATCGGCGATGCTCCTGAGAAATTCGAATACAACGGTAAATCTTATACTTCGAAGACTTTCGCAAAAGACCTGGGTCTCGATGCAGATGATTATGTAATGATCACCTCCTTCACACACCACCCATACTACGAACAGTTCGTGCTGGAAGTACCGGACAACTGGAACTGGGATAAAATGTACAACGTTACTTTGAACGACCTGACCACCATCGCAGAAAACGCTATCCAGAATGGTTATACCATCGCATGGGCTGCTGACGTAAGCGAGAAAGGTTTCAACTTCGCACAGGGTCTGGCCATCGTTCCGGATGTTGCTGCCCTGACGCCTGATCAGCTGCAGAAAGCGTTCACCGAACCGGTAAAAGAACTGACCATCACTCCTGAAGTGCGTCAGCAGGCTTTCGACAACTACGAAACACAGGATGATCACGGTATGCACATCGTAGGTATGGCGAAAGACCAGAACGGTAAAGTATTCTTCCGCGTGAAAAACTCATGGGGTACCGCTAATCCAGGTAACGGTTACTTCTACGCTTCTGAGCCTTACTTTGCTTACAAAACCACCAGTATCATGGTGAACAAAAAGGCAATCCCTGCCGATATCGCAAAGAAACTGGGTATCAAATAAGCTGTAATGCTTCAAAATAAAGTAACGCACTTAATACCTGCGTTGCACAAAATAAAGGAGGCGGCCTTTTACAGACCGCCTCCTTTATTTTAATAAGTCGATACCTGTGAAGCGCTGGGTACTTCCCAGAGTTTAGTCACACTGGATGTCGTCATGTTCCTGTAACGTACTTTCAGGTTCTTACTCTCTGTACGTACAATGTTAGTCCCGCCGGAGAAAGTACCGCCATTGATGGTCACGGTTACGTTATACTGTCCGCTGCCATTGGTGCGTAACACCTTGCCGAAAGTTGTTACCCGGAAGTTGTTAATATTGATCGTACCATCTGCATTTATCTGCAATACCTTATCATATGCGTTCTTCGCGATACAGTTGTTCAGCGTAACCGTTCCTTTTGATTTCAGCGTAATCGCATCTTCTCCAACATCTATCCATTCCACGTTATCCAGTGTTGCATTACCATATACATGCACACCATCGCAACCAGGTGCGCCGATCTTTACGTTCTTCAGCGTAGCGCCATTTTCCAGTCTGAAGATAGGTTTCTGATCTTCCGCCTGACTACCATCGCCTAGACCCTGCGCAATAATAGTGTTCCCTTTTCCATCATAGGTTTCTCCTGCTTTTACAATAATGGTTTGTGTGATCGTTACGTTGGCCAACGCACCTACACCTGCTGCCGCAATAACATCAGGGGTAATGTTTGCCACATCAGCGCCGTGTTCTTTTTTACAGCCCATAGCAAGGACGCCGGCTAACATAGCCGACAATAAAATCTGATCTGTTTTCATGTCAGTAGAATTTATAAGTGATCAATAATTCATACAGTGGAATAGCAGGCATGACGATGTCAGTACCATATAGGTCCAGTTTAAAAAATAGCAATGCTTGAAATGGAAAAAGGGCTAATTAAATCGGGTGCTCATCAGGGTTGAACTATTGTATTATTGTTCGCTTTTGGTTCTGTTCCGTGTTTAATAAGGTTGCTACAGGTTAATGACCGAAATTATCTAAAAACAACACATAACAGCATAAACAGCGGGTATATTTTTACGCAAACGATGCCGAGAACGATTCCGTAAAAATAAATACTTGATTTAGTCAATCATGTGCCTTTCCGGGATGCTTTCTGATGCGTTTTTCGGATAAAAAAGACGCTTTAAAAGAGGGGATTTTGTTGCTGGAGAGGGGAGGATAATGCTGAACAAAAAAAGATGCATTTTATAGGTACAATATTTATTGACAAAAGCAAGTATTTTAATTGCCATAGTCATATATTTTACACCAAGTGCATATCTGATAAGGAATACAAAGACAATACGCTTTTACTTTTTATTTTCCTTCGATCCGTTGTGCCTCCTGGTAACTGCCTAATCTGAGCTTTACAGGAAGCTGCGTTTGCTTCTCCCAGTTCCATTCTTTTTTGCAGAAAAAACCAAAATGTTGATCATAATAATCATTTGGCTTCAGGGGAGATTGCACCCTCAGATTTGCACTGTGCTGAGGCATCTGAAAAGAGGAAAAATAAAGGGGTGCCGCCACCTCCTTTTTGCTTTCCGGCATCCATTTACTTGACTTCGTCAATGGATAAAGGGGCCCAACTATCAGTTTGGTCTGCGCAGATACTTGTGTAAGGCAAGCAATCAGCAATAATCCCGCTATGGTCGTAATTTTGTTCATCTTTATGTCATTTAATTAATGCTATACTAAGGCTTCCCAGCTACCGGCTCCTTCTCTGATCAGTTCCGGTTCGTCACCTGTACAATCGACAACAGTAGAAAAGGTCATACCACCTGTTCCGCCATCCACCACGATGTCAACGATACTACCAAACTTCTCATGTATGATCTCGGGATCAGTATATTCCTCCACGTATGTCTCGATCGGAAGGGAGGTACTCAGGATAGGATTACCAAGTTCCTTTACGATCGCCCGGCTGATATTATTATCGGGCACACGTATACCAACGGTGTCCTTTTTCTGTTTCAGCAAACGGGGTACTGCCCGGCTGGCCGACAGGATAAATGTATATGGTCCCGGCAGCGCTTTCTTCAGCATCCTGAAAGTGGGGGTGTCCACACTTTTAGCATAGTCCGATAAATGGCTGAGGTCATAACATATAAAAGAGAACTGGGCTTTCGCTGGGTTGATATGTTTTATGCGGCAGATTCTTTCTACCGCCTTCGGCTGACAGATATCGCACCCCATACCATATACGGTATCGGTGGGATAGATGATCACCCCTCCGTCTTTCAGACACTCTACGATCGTCTTCAGATGACGGGGATTCGGATTGTCCGGATGTACTGTTAAGAGCATAATACAAATTTACGAAACTACTGCCGGAAGCAGCCCCAATTTCCAGGCCAACACCTGTTGCACATTAAATAATCTTACTATCTTTCCGGCCAATTTGAAAAACCAATCCGGATGAATACAAAAGGGATTGTTCCGAGAACATGGAGAAGGGTCAAGAAGATCGCACTTATTCTGTTTATAGCACAATTTGTCTACATCATCATACTGAAGTGGATTAATCCTCCCATTACCCTGACCATGATATCCAGCTGGTTTGGTCTGATAGGTACCGATAAACACTTTCATAAAACCTGGGTCAATTACGACGAGATATCCCAACATGCCAAACTGGCGGTATTAGCCAGTGAGGACCAACTGTTCCCCGATCATAATGGTTTCGACTTCAAGTCCATCGAAAAGGCCATGAAGCATAACCAGAAAAGCAAGAAAATAAGAGGCGCCAGCACCATCAGCCAACAGGTGGCTAAAAACGTTTTCCTCTGGCAGGGGCGTAGCTGGATACGTAAAGGACTGGAAGTATACTTCACCTTTATGATCGAAAAAATATGGGGGAAAGAGCGCATTCTGGAGATGTACCTGAACGTCGCACAGATGGGAGATGGCATCTTTGGGGTAGAAGCTGCCGCCCAGCAATATTATCATAAAGGAGCCGCCAGCCTGAATCGTGAACAGGCCGCGATGATCGCTGCCTGCCTCCCTAATCCGGTGAAATACACGGTCATCCCTCCGGCACGGGTCACTTCCTTCCGCCAGCGTAAGATATTACAACAAATGCGGTTCATAGCGCCTGACCCGGATATCTCCGAACTGGTCAGCAGCAAATAAAACACGCATATACAACGATATACAACAAAAAAGCGTCCGCCAATGGCGGACGCTTTTTTTTATTCCTTTCAGCTTGATCAGTTATAACAGCTTGTCAACCGCTGCGATCGCCGAAGCGATTCTTTCTTCAGCACTTCCCCTGATCTCTACCCAGGGAACGCCCGATGCCATCACCAGTTCCCGGTAAACATTGTAAAAATATTCCCGCATAGCCGGATCAGGGTGCTCCCGCTGAGGGTCTTCCTCCCAGGGAATATCGATATACGTCAGCAGGTACAGATCGTACTTTCTGTCCCTGATGTCCTGTAATATCTCCGGATCACAGTTACCAAACTTATGCTCACTCCATACCTTGATAACATGGAGGTCTGTATCACAGATCAGCAGACGATTGGCCCGGGCTGCCAGTTGGTCTTCCTGCGCAAGTTGCCCTTTTGCAATGCGCAGGAGGTCTGATTGTTCATAAGGCCGGGGTAATGCCTCCAGGTACTGTCGCGCATACTCCCGCACCCACATTGTTTGATAATGCGCTGCCAGCTGCCCGCTCAATGTACTCTTTCCGGTAGACTCCGGCCCTATGACAACTACTTTCAACATATAATAATATTACTTGGCCAGTCCGGCTGTATTTTGTTCACGCCATATCTTTCTCCAGCTGAAATAGCCCATTACCGCCACAATGAACAGGAAAATGGTCAGCACCGCCGTCGGCAGCAGGTGCTTATGAAATAACAGCGGTACCGCCACCAGGTTGGATACGTTCAGCACCACCCAGTTCTCGATCTTCCTTTTCGCCAGCAGCCACATACCGGCACAAGCCGTAGCAGATACAAAGGCGTCTATTACCGGAACATCTGAATTGGAATAGTTCCTGAGCAGATACCCAAACAGCGCCCAGCCGATTAACGTAATGCCGCCTGTTACCATCCATTCACTCCGCGTAGCCCAGCCGACCGGTGTTTCCGGTTCGCTTGCGCTCTTTCTTGCCCAGTGATACCAGCCGTATACGCTCATGATAAAATAATAGACATTCAGTGTTGCTTCAGCATACAGTTTAAACTGCTCTCTTGATAACAGGTAAGCATAGATACCCGTGCTCACCAGCCCCGTAGGGTACAGCCAGATGCTGTTCTGCTTACTGCATATCACACTGATAGCGCCAAACAGTGCCGCTATGATTTCCAGCCAGCTCATTTGGTGTACGCCTTCCAGCAATCCCTGATATAGTGCGTCAAAATTCATCCTGCTAAGTTATATGGCATTATTTCTCTCCCAGTAAACAGCCTGATACGTTCCAGGCGCTGAAACTGTTTCCTTCTCTTTCTCCCAGGGGAATCTTCACTTTGAAAGTGTGTACGCCCGGTGTCAGATCGGGCAAAGGTATGGTAACCGGTTCAGTTACACCACCGGGGCACCAGTTAGATCGGCTCAGATCAGAGGAAGAAAGTCCGTTGCCGAAATTACCTGATGACGGATTAGATAAACGGAAGTTACCACAGTCTGTTCTCCATGGAATGAAATGGTATACGCGTTTGCCATCTACAAAGATTTCGTTCAGCTTCTGGTTGAACTCATCTCCGCCGCCCCAGCCGCCATGACCGGTAGAAGTGTAACGTAAACGCAGGTCCTTCAGTCCGGCGGGTACATTTATAGTTACCTCAAGGGAATCTTTACCGAACATCGTACCATACTCCTGACCGGCCATTTCCATCAGGTTGGTCGTATTGAAGATCGGCATGATAATGTGCTCCTTATGGGTCGTATCCTGTTCGCTATCACCGGGATAGTACTTCAGTCGCAGACTCACTTTATGGCCGCCTTTGTCATAGTTGCCTACAAATACACCGATCCATACCTCGCCGTTCAGACGTGGCTGGAGCTCCGTAATATCCTGACGGTACACAGCAGAATCAGCCCACTGGTATCCCTTGATCTTTACCTTCTGATTGTAGTGATTTACGCCGAACGGTGTAAAGAAGCGCATCAGTTCGAGGGTAGGGAGGTAGTCCTCGGTAGCGGTCACTCCACGGTACTTCTCGTGATATACCGGCAATGCGGTTACGCCGTTTTTCAGTCCATCCAGGAAAGACTGCTTTTTATCCTTCGGGATCATAAATACAGACCCGGTACGGTCATATGCATCTCCGTTGGAGTATTGCGCCACCTCTGCAAACACGGTACCTGCGTTCAGTGCAGGCAGTTTTACCTTTTTCAGGATCACCGTCCCGCCGGCATAGTGGTAAGTCACGTTCTCCTGTTCTCCGGCAGGGTCATGGTGCTCATTTCCCCAGCTGATCTGCTCCTGGTTAAAGATGCTGATCGTGGTGAACCTGTTCTCTATGACCTGGCGCAGGTAAGTGGCGTCATCCACCATTTGTCCCATGGCAACAGGCCATTGCAGTTCTTCGTCCTTAATAGTACGCAGGTCCACCTTTGTAGCGATGTACTCAGAATTACCATTACGTATGGACCTAAGCACCAGGCCAAGACCGGGGGCATAACCCTGAACGGGGGTGCCTTTAAACGGTACTGCATTGGTATACCAGATATCTATGCTGTTGGAGCGTACGACCAGTTTCGCCTTTTTACAGGGATATCCCAGTATGGTGTCCGTACCGGGCACTAATTCAGCCTGTTCATAGTCGGCAAATGCCTTCTTAAATGTCAGCAGGTGGCCATCTTTGTCGCTGATCTGCTGGTAAGTAGCCTTCGCCTTGTTATCCAGCAATTGTAATTCCTTTTTGTTCACTGCGTTCAGCGGCTGAAACCGGGCTTTATCTCCCTTGATGATCAGCTGAATACCTCCATCCGGCATATCCTTACCATTGTACTTAAAAGCATAGGTAACCTCGGCGCCGGGTTGTGCAGATTTGGACTGCGCCAGTGCGGTCCCTGTTACGAGCAGGGTCATCCACACAAATGAAAATTTCCTCATAAGTATAAGTGTATCCTATTTATGGCTAAAGATACAGGTATAAATAAAAAAGCACAGTCCAAAGACTGCGCTCTTTTTTAACACTATCATTCTCTCAACTATGGCTTATTCTGCTTCTGCCACTACTTCTTTCACTTCCGGGATCATACGCTTCATCATGCCTTCAATACCGGCTTTCAGCGTGATCATAGAAGATGGGCAGCCTGAACAGGATCCCTGCAGCATCAACGTCACAGTACCGTCGTCGTAATCTTTAAATTGAATAGCACCGCCGTCCATTTCAACCGCTGGTTTCACGTAGTTCTCAAGTAATTCCTTGATACGTTTTACCACATCGGTATCATCTGCACTTACTTCATTGGTTGCGGCAGCTTTTGTAACCACTATTTCTTCTTCGTTAATAACGGGACGGTTATCTTCCAGATATTCCTTCAGGAAGGCTTTTATAGTAGGTATAATATCGTTCCAATCGGTGTCAGGGGTCTTCGTCAGGGTAATGAAATTAGCCATGATGAATACGCCTCTGATAAACGGAAAACTGAACAGCTCAACAGCCAGTGGTGATGGCTTCGCACTCGCTTCATCAGGAAAATCGATATGCTTACCTGGGTACAACAGTTTGTTCGCTACAAACTTCATTGTTTCCGGGTTGGGCGTCATTTCTGTATATATACTGATTATGGGATTGCCTGTTTTGATCATAGTACACTAAACTTTTATGATGGGACAAAGGTAGCAACTTTCACTCAGAAACTCACCAGAATGAGCCGTAATAGGTATCGAATTTTACAATGCGGATATAGATAAATTTTGATGCATAGGTGCTTTTTTCCGATCTGGACTGCTTTCCGGCACCGTTTGTGCTGCGTAAGGAACTTCATTGACCGCATTCCGTCACCGGGATTGGTTAAATGATTGGTTTTGTTATTTTCGCAGTTTTCAGGTCTTAACCTACATACTAGTCGAATGTTGAAGTATTTATTGGGTGTTGCGCTGTTGCTAACAGGTATCTTCAGCCGGGCAAAAGCACAATTGCCACCTAAAAGGGAATTTCGTGCAGTCTGGATCGCCACGGTGGAAAACATCGACTGGCCCTCACGGAAGGGTTTACCGGTCGAAACACAGAAACAGGAATTTATTAATCTCCTCGATAAGCATCAACGCAACGGGATGAATGCCGTTATTGTACAGGTCCGCCCTGCCGCCGACGCATTCTACGATTCTCCATTCGAACCCTGGTCCGAATATCTCAGCGGGGTACAGGGACAAGCGCCTGATCCATATTATGATCCCCTCCGCTTTATGCTGGAGGAAACACATAAAAGAGGTATGGAATTCCATGCCTGGTTCAATCCTTACCGCGCAGTCATCCGCAATGCTTCCGCCAATCACATCTCACGTATGCGCCCGCAGTGGTTCGTGAACTTTGACGGTAAAAAATACTTCGACCCCGGTATTCCCGAGGTCCGTGAATATGTTACCCAGATCATCCGCGACGTTGTACGCCGCTATGATATTGACGCTGTGCACTTTGACGATTATTTCTATCCTTACCCGGTGCCCGGCAGGGAGTTTGGCGACAACAATTCCTATCGCCAGTACGGCCGTAATATGATGAAAGATGACTGGCGCCGCTGGAACGTAGACACTATCATCCAGATGGTGAGCAAAATGATCAAGGAAGAAAAGCCATGGGTAAAATTCGGTATCAGCCCCTTTGGCATCTGGCGTAACAAAAACAAAGACCAGGATGGTTCCTATACTACCGGTCTTTCCAACTACGATGACCTTTATGCGGATGTTCGCAAATGGCTCCAGAATGGCTGGATCGACTATGTTGCCCCACAACTCTACTGGGAGCGTGGTCACCGTGTCGCCAATTACGAACTGCTACTCAACTGGTGGGCCCAACACGGATATGGCCGTAACGTATATATAGGACATGGGGTATACCGCCTGCGCAGTAATGCGGCCTGGAGCATCCCCAACGAACTCCCCGTGCAGATCACGGAGGTACGTACGCTCAATACTATCCAGGGTAGCGCCTTCTATAGCGCCAAGTCCTTCAACGGCAACCCTTTAGGAATAGAAGACAGTCTCCGTAACCATTTTTACCGCTATCCGGCCCTGCGTCCCGCAATGCCCTGGATAAAATTGCCAACGCCTTTCCCGCCATACTTTACAGATGCCTTTGAACGCGCCGATGGCTTGCACCTGCACTGGGCGGACGATGACACTTCCGGGCGTACGCAACAATATGTAGTATACCGCTTCAATGCCAGTGAGTCCATCAACCTGAATGATCCGAGCAAAATACTGGCTATCGTCCAGCAAATGCCTGATCCTCAGTTCATCGACGCCTCTTATGTAAAAGGCAATCTGTACACCTATGTCATCACAGCGATGAACAGGCTACAGATGGAAAGCTGGGCCAGTGACCCGCTATATATGCGCCAGTCAGGCCGGAAAACACAATTCATCTTTGACCCGGAGTAGTGCCGGCTTAACATAAAAGAAGAAGGGCGTTCGCTGATAGCGAACGCCCTTCTTCTTTTATGTTATTCATGTTATCTATACACCGCCTGTACCGGCTTACCGACAGCGCCATTCGGCATCTGTATATGCAGCATCGCCGCGATCGTCGGCGCGATATCCGCCATGCTCACCACATCATTGGTATATCCATGCTTCACATGCCAGCCCATAAATACCAATGGAAGATGCGTGTCATACGGATTCCAGTTACCATGTGTCGTTCCTTTTGATGATCCGGAATACCAGCCTGGTTCAGGAATGATGATCACTGATCCACAACGTTTTGGATTGTACCCGTTTACAGCCATGCTCTTGATCGGCTCAGGCAGCGGACTATTCCCCAGGTTTTCCATATCTGCTGCAAACTCAACGCCCGGCAATTTCTGCAGGTATTGTACGCTTGCCTTCCTGATCGCATCATAGTCAAATTTCTTTGCCTCGATGGTCTTCAGGTCAAACCCGATATGATAGTTCTCTGCTGTCAGCGCCAGACGCTCTGCGCCAAAACGCTCCTTCAGCATGTTATTGAGCCCATCCATCATTTTACCTTCCGGCAGTCCGGCAGGCAGCTGATTCTCCTGCATGAAACCAACAGAATGCGCCGCGCCATGGTCAGCTGACAGGAACACCAGGTAGTTTCCTTTACCCACTTTCAGGTCCAGGTAGCGGAAGAATGCGGACAGGTCTTTGTCAAGACGCAGATAAGTATCTTCTACCTCTATAGAGTTCGGCCCATACTTATGACCTACATAATCCGTTGATGCACAGTTGATCGTCAGGAAATCGGTCACAGCGCCGGAGCCCAGCTTGTAGCCATCTATTGCTGCTTTTGCAAACTCCAGTGTCAGAGTGTTACCAGAAGGAGTAGAGCGCAGGCTTCCTTTATCCTTCGGATAGATATCCTGCATGTTGTGCGGGAATGTAGCCTTGGTCTCTCCGCTGAAAGTACCTTCCCAACGCACATCATCAGCGGTACTCTGTACATAACTGTTGATAGGATAGAGGGTATTCCATGGTTTGGACATCAGTTCTGCCGGTACCTGACGGGCATTGAATGCCTTTACCCATTCCGGCAGGTCTTTCATATAAAAAGAACTGGTCACGAAGCTGGCGTTACTGTCATCCAGCCAGAAAGCGCCATTGGCGATATGTCCTGCCGGCAGGATAGAAGCCCTGTCCTTCAGTGATACGCCCACCACTTTTGAGCGGAAGTTGGTAGCCAGTTTCAGTTCATCAGTAATAGTAGAAGCAAGCAGGTTACGGGGAGACATCTTACCTGCATCAGTAGTGGTCCCGATAGGTTGCACGGTCGTATCTTCTGTACAATACCAGTGACGGCCGGTTACCTGGTCTGTCCAGTCATTACCGGTAATACCATGGATAGCGGGTACGGAACCTGTATAAATAGTGCTGTGACCAACAGCTGTAAAGGAAGGTAAGTGGGTGATAAAAGTGTTTTCGCAGGTAAACCCTTCTCCCAGCATTCTTTTGAATCCGCCAGTTTCGTAGCGGTCATAATAGCGGTAGAGGTAATCCCAGCGCATCTGGTCAACAACGATCCCAACTACAAGTTTAGGACGATCTACCGGCTTCTGAGCCCGGAGTGCTCCTGCCTGCAGCATGGCGCCGGTTAGCGCCAGCGCAGACAATGATTTGCAAATTCTTCTCATGATAGATAATTTCAACAGTAATAAGACCTGACTATTAACGCCTTTGGTGACTTAAGGTTGTTAAATTATCTATCCTTCGAGAATTAAAATTGTATAAATAGTACCAACGGGGATATAAATTTATAAGGGCCCCTGTCAATACTTAAAATCCAGCTTCGGCAAAACGTACCGGGTAATCGGAGATAATACCATCCGCTCCCATTTCCTTCAGCTTTTTCATCTCCGCCGCTTCCTGTACCGTCCAGGGCACTACCTGGATCTTTTTGCTGTGGCAGAGAGACAACAGTTCCGGTGTTGTAAATTGATAGAACGGATTATAGAACTGCGGCGTAAATCCGAGCAATTCCAGTTGCTGTGCAGGTTTCACCTCTTTATCATATGTCAGGAAACCCAGCGTCATATCAGGGTATCTGCGGTGCAGTACCTGCAAAGGACGGGGGTCAAATGACTGTACGATCAGGCGTTTGCCCAGTGGCAGCAGGTTTTTTACCGCCATCAGCTTGTCAATATATTCTTCCGGCACGGGTTGTTCACTACCATCTGTTTTAGCAGATGACTTGATTTCCAGTAAGTAAACTACGCCTGGCAGCTTATGCGATTGCGTATATGCTTCTACCGAATCGATCATTTCCGACAGGAGGGGAGCATATGATCTGATACGCTGTTGTTGCGGAAATTCAGGATACGCCTTTTCTCCGATCACAAACTCACGGATGCGGCTATAGTCCATCTTATAAAAAGTATACTCCGAACGGGAGGCAGCCGGTATCTCTGAACCATCCGGCATCGTTGTATATGCAGGATTGAATGAAGCATCATGATAGACAACCACCTGACCGTCTTTTGTGATGTGCACATCAAATTCGATCGTGTTCGCGCCCGTCTCTATAGCCTTAATCATCGAAGGGACCGTATTCTCCGGCATCAGCCCCCGGGTACCTCTGTGTCCTACCTTGTAAAATGTGGGTAACTGCTGCTGTGCTGTCATGGATTTTGTGGATTTACAGGCATTCAGGCCTGTCGCTGCGAGCAGTACGCCTGCGGCCAGCATTGCATGTTGTAAAGGTTTCATCGTTTAACGTTTTCCAGCTGTTAAAGTAATATCCGGTGTATCTTTTACTAAGCCTTCTATGTTAACTGATTATTAATTCGTCCCGGCCTTCATGCAGAGGAAAAGTCCTGCTGCAAGGGCCGCTCCGGCTAAAGGACCAATTATCGGTATCCAGGCATAATCCCATCCGTTGCCACCTTTTCCTTTCACAGGTAATATAGCGTGCATCAGCCGGGGGCCAAAATCCCTGACAGGATTGATCGCATAACCTGTCGTACCTCCAAGGGACAAGCCAATCGCCAGTACCAGCAGGGAAACAGGCACTGCGCCCAGTGATCCCATACCTATCGGCGTCTTGTCAGCGCCGAATTCTCCTTTGTCTACGATATAGAAGATGGTGAACAACAATACAAATGTGCCGACAATCTCACTGATCAGGTTACGGCCGGTATTACGGATAGCCGGGGCCGTACAATAACACGCCTGGATCAGACCCGGATCGGCCGTGTCATCCAGGTGATCTTTGTACATCAGCCACACTAGAAATGCACCCGACATGGCGCCCAGCAACTGAGCGATCACAAATAACGGGAACTGCGCCCAGCCGAGTTTACCGGCCAAAGCCAGCGCCAGTGATACCGCCGGGTTCAGGTGTGCGCCACTGCTGGGACCTGCAATTACTACTCCGATGAATACGGCCAGCGCCCAGCCGGTAGTGATCACGATCCAGCCGCCGCCATGGCCTTTTGTTTTGTTGAGGACCACGTTGGCCACTACGCCATTACCCAGCAATATCATCAACATCGTCCCCAGGAACTCTGCTATTAAGGGATTCATTGAAAGAGTTGTTTATCAGTTAGTCATTGGAGATGCACGGTCTCAGATGAGAACCATGCAGCGCTTACGTGAAATATTATTTTGTAGCAGGGACTTCCTGCGCGGAAAATTGCGACCAGGCCTTCACAGCTTTAACCGCATTATGCCATCCGCGCACCCATTTGCGCACATCATCCGCATTGCCTTTTGGCGCAAATGAATGGTCTACCTGCCATTGACGGGCGATTTCTTCCTGGTCTTTCCAGAAACCCGTCGCCAGTCCGGCCAGATATGCCGCACCCATAGCGGTCGTTTCTGTCACCTTCGGACGAACGACCTGTGTATCCAAAATATCCGCCTGGAACTGCATCAACAAATTATTATTGGTAGCGCCGCCATCCACGCGTAACTCTTTGATACTGATACCAGCATCGGCTTCCATCGCCCGCAGCACCTCCATGGTCTGATAAGCAATACTTTCCAGCGCTGCCCTGGCGATATGTGAAGCGTTCGTCCCTCTTGTCATACCCACCAGTGTGCCCCTTGCGTGCTGGTCCCAGTGTGGCGCGCCCAAACCGGCAAATGCAGGCACCAGGTATACGCCATCATTATGTGATACCTTACTAGCCAGTGCTTCTACTTCTGAAGATGACCGGATAATGCCCAACCCGTCCCGCAGCCATTGCACCACCGCGCCGGCAATGAAAATGCTGCCTTCCAGCGCATACTCCACCTTACCATTTATCTTCCAGGCGATGGTCGTCACCAGGTTATTCTGAGAAATGATCGGTTGCGCTCCGATATTCATCAGCATAAAACATCCGGTGCCATAGGTGTTCTTCACCATACCAGGTGCGGTACACATTTGTCCGAATAATGCCGCATGCTGATCTCCGGCAATACCAGCAATCGGGATATTTGTGGAGAAGATCGCAGAAGTGGTCTGTCCGATCAGTTCACTGGATTGCTTAACCTCCGGCAGCATCGCCGCAGGAATATCAAACAGCGCCAGTAGCTCATCATCCCATTGCTGGGTATGTATATTAAATAACATGGTACGGGACGCATTGGTAATGTCCGTCGCATGTGTCTTTCCTTCTGTCAGGTTCCATACCAGCCAGGCATCTACCGTACCGAACGCCAGCAGACCTTTAGCGGCCCTTTCTCGTGCACCGGGTACATTTTCCAGTATCCATCTCACTTTGGTGGCAGAGAAATAAGCATCGATGACCAGTCCCGTTTTCTCTCTGATCAGTTGTTCATGCCCTGCTGCTTTGAGTTCATCGCAATAGGCGGCCGTACGGCGGTCCTGCCAGACGATCGCATTATGGATTGGTTTTCCGGTATGCCGGTCCCAGACTACGGTCGTTTCCCGCTGGTTCGTAATACCGATAGCAGCGATATCTGTGCCTCTGAGCCCTGCTTTAGCGACAGCTTCTGCGGCTACCCCCAGCTGACTGGACCAGATTTCATTAGCGTCATGTTCCACCCATCCCGGAGAGGGGAAGATTTGCCGGAATTCTTTCTGGGCAATAGCGACGATGGAACCCGCTTTATCAAATATGATGGCTCTTGAGCTGGTAGTACCCTGGTCCAGCGCCAGAATATACCGGGTTATTTCCTTTTCCTTCATATAGTTGAACGTGAAATTTAACGGCTATTTAGTTATGAACGGATGGGGATGGCGGTAACAGATAATGGGCCGCAATCGCTGTAAAGGCGGCCACCTGTTCCTGTTCCCAGGCTTTGTCCTTTCCCAGTTCAGCCGCCATGATGGTGGCGACGCCAGGCGCCATCTCAATGGCTGCATGTGCATCGAGTAGCAAGGCGCGTAAACGCCGGGACAAGACATCATCCACGGTACGCGCCATTTCCTGCTGCACGGCCCAGATCACCTGTGCCTTTATATAAGGCAGTCTGGGACTCAATGACGCTTTCAGCTCCGGTCTTGTATTGCCCAGCGACTCCAGTTGTGTGGCATCGCTGCCATATACGTCCAGTGGCGCAGGTACTGCATGTCCGGTCGTATATCCGTGTATGTGTAACGTTTCTGTTCCGCAGGGAACCGCCGCCAGCCCAACAGTACTGATAGCCATGTCCACCGTGTCTTCCGCCATTTTACGGAAAGTGGTCCATTTACCACCGGTGATGGTGATCAATCGGGAGGGGGCCACGATGATCTTATGACTACGGGATATCTCCTTGGTGCTGTCTGTATCTTTCTGCGGAGCGGCCAGCGGTCGCAGTCCCGCATATACGCTCAGCACATCTGCGCGGGTAGGGGCTTTTAACAGATAGCCTGCTGCCGTCTGGAGAATGAAACTGATCTCCGTCTCCAGCGCCTGTGGCTCCAGACTATGTTCATTCAGCGGCGTATCAGTCGTGCCGACCAATACTTTCCCATGCCAGGGCAATGCAAAGAGCACGCGTCCATCGGCAGTTTTAGGGATCATCAGTGCGCTGGTGCTGTTGAGAAAGGACGCATCCAGTACCAGGTGTACCCCCTGACTCGGACGAATGGTCGGTTTTGCGCCCGGTTCGTCCATCTGTAATACCTCGTCGGCAAATACACCGGTCGCGTTCACCACCGCTTTGGCGTGTAACTGATAATGCTCACCGGTTTCCAGGTCTGTCGCGCTCACACCATTGATCTTACCTGCAGCGTCCTTCTGTAAACCGTTAACTTTAAAATAATTGAGCAGTACAGCGCCTTTTTCGGCAGCCGTTTGTGCGATATTTATTGCCAGACGGGCATCATCAAACTGTCCGTCGTGATAAACGATACCCCCCTTCAGTTTCTCTCTGCGTATAGCCGGTAACGCTTTGATGACAGCCTCCCGGCCTATGACCTTAGAGGGCCCCAGGCTAAGCCGTCCTGAAAGGAAGTCGTACAATTTCAGGCCGATCCCGTAGAAAGGACCCTGCCACCATTTATAATATGGAATGATAAATTCCTGGTCATGTGCGAGATGAGGCGCATTCGCCAGCAAGAGCCCTCTTTCATGCAGCGCTTCTTTTACAAGGCCGACGTCTCCCTGGGCCAGGTAACGAACACCGCCATGTACCAGCTTGGTGCTACGGCTGGATGTTCCTTTTGCAAAATCTGATTGTTCCAGTAACAGGGTGCGAAAGCCTCTTTGTGCAGCATCCATGGCAACACCGAGTCCGGTTGCTCCACCGCCGATCACAATAATATCCCAAACGACTGACGCCGTATTGCCGATCTGTTGTTTAAAGGTTAACCTGTTCATAGTGAGGAAAATACTTTAATTTTCTTTTAATTGGTTTCAGTTTATTTCATCCACACGAGAAAAAAACATACCGGGCGCTGGCATTCCCGTTAACCGAAAATAAATGTTTTGTTCCTTCCTTTTCAGGAAGTTAATGCATAAACGATCATTTATACATGATATTCCTGACTTTTTGCTAAATATTTTTTCGGATACGATGTGTTTAATTCAACAACATGAAAGTAATTTTGTAACGAATTGGAAGAAGGCATAAGCGTATTTATTCCAAATCTGTTTTAAACAATTTTGCTTTTTTCTACAACTGCTAATTCTTTTACGCATATGTCAATGATCAATATTGCAGAAAGACACAAATACATTCTTGATCGTTTATCAGAGAAGGGATATGTGAATGTGGTGGACCTCTGCAAGGAACTGGATGTTTCCGGTGTTACCATCCGTAAAGACCTCAAACTGCTTGAAGACAAATCCCTGTTGTTCCGTTCTCATGGAGGTGCAACAGTAAATAATCCGTACATCAACGATAAACCGGTGAACGAGAAGGAAAAGCTTCGCCGGGATGAGAAAAATAATATTGCAATAGCCGCAGCGGCGATGATTGCGCCAAACGACGCTATCATTATATCATCAGGTACGACTGCCCTTGCCCTGGCAAGGAACGTACATCCGAAAGGACACCTGACAGTGATCACGCCGGCACTGAACGTGGCGCAGGAACTACTGAGACATCCGGAAATTGAGGTGTTACAGCTGGGCGGTATCGTGAGGAATAGTTCTTCTTCAGTAACAGGCACTTATGCAGAACGTATCCTCGCTGACTTCTCCTGTTCGAAACTGTTTCTCGGACTGGAAGGTATTGATATAGAATTCGGTCTGACCACCACCAACCTGATGGAGGCGCAACTGAATGCACGTATGGTGACAGCAGCACAGAAAACTATTGTCCTTGCTGATTCTTCTAAATTTGGCCGTCGCGGTTTCGGGAAAATCTGCGATCTGGAAGATGTAGATGAGATCATTACAGACAGCGGTATATCAGGACACGTGGTGAAGGCCCTTGAAGAAATGGGTATTAACGTCACGATCGTTTAATTTTTTAAAAGGGGAGGGCAGTAGACTTCACTTATTGACCTGCATTTTTTAGCTCCAGGCATCGATACTTCATGAGATGTCCCGTAGATGCGTCGTATATACGCCGTGTATACGTCGTGTCAACCCTATTTTTCACCCTGATAGGGGGCATTCAGGACAGATCAACCACAAGCTATTCATTATCAGCATGATAATGCTCAAATACTATTTACTCTCCGTCAGCTGGCCGTTTTCATCGGAGCACTAACGGTGAGTAAGTACTATCTGACTATACAAAAGAGACAGATCAGTCAAAAGAATACCTGCTGACCGGTCTCTTTTCACCGGTGTTATTGCAAGTGTTACCCTCTGGCTTTGCATAAATCCTTATGGCATAATAATTCTCTCTTATATGACGTCTTCTCAATCTATTCCCTTGAAAGTAAGCCCATTATTCTCCATCCCGACAAGATAAGTTTCCAACCATTAAATAACTATTTTTACACATGTTCTCTTATTTATCCCCAACACATTAAACATCTTCATAATTCAACAACTACCCCCAGGCCCCTAAAAAGGGCACATATCCGGTCGCTCCTTATTTAATTCTAACGAATACCTATACTTTTTTAATCTTTTCTAAATTTTTGGGGTTATACAAAACCTTTCGTAAAAAATACCGGCTTCCTTTAGTATCTTTATACCGTTCCCGAAACAATTACGGTACCTCAACCGCCTGGAGTAAGCGGGGAAGGTGTGCCAAGGTCAAAAAATCTAAACGAATGCAAGAAGTGAAGCAATTGCAAGGACTGTATCACCCGGAATTTGAACATGATGCATGCGGAACAGGCTTTACTGCCCACATCAAGGGCCGTAAATCGCATCAGATCATCCGGGACGCGCTGACCATGTTGGAAAACATGGAACACCGCGGTGCGTGTGGTTACGAACAAAACACGGGTGATGGAGCAGGTATCCTGATTCAGTTACCTCATGAGTTCCTGTACGACGAATGCCTGAAAATAGGCTTTAGCCTCCCTGAATTTGGAAAGTACGGTGTAGGTATGATTTTCTTTCCAAAGGAACCACGCTGGCGCGAAGAGTGTCGCGAGATACTGGACCGTGCGGCCGAGAAACTTGGATTAGAAATACTGGGTTACCGTAAAGTGCCGGTACGTCCTGATGGCATCGGCGAAGGCGCTCTTTCCGTAGAACCAGAAATTGAACAGGTATTTATCGCCTGTCCTTATCATATTACGGATAATGACATCTTCGAACGCAAACTCTTTGTACTGCGCAACTATGTTTCCAAAACAGTGCGTAACACCGTACCGAAAGAGAAGGCGCTTTTCTACATTCCTTCCCTGTCTACAAAAACGATTATATATAAAGGTCAGCTGACAACTTACCAGGTACGTCATTATTATGCCGACCTGAGTGATGAGAAAATGGTATCCGCGTTCGCGCTGATCCACTCCCGTTTTGCAACCAATACATTTCCAAGCTGGCGCCTGGCTCACCCTTACCGCTATATCGCGCACAATGGTGAGATCAACACGCTGAAAGGTAACCTGAACTGGTTACGCGCCGGTGAAAAAGACTTCGTGTCCAAATACTTCTCTCAGGAAGAAATGGACATGTTGCTGCCACTAGTGGAAGAAGGCATGTCCGACTCCGCCAGCCTGGACAACGTCGTAGAATTACTGATGCTCTCCGGCCGCTCCCTGCCACATGTAATGATGATGCTGATCCCTGAAGCATGGGATGGCAACGACGACATGGACCCGGTGAAGAAAGCATTCTACGAATACCACGCCTCCCTCATGGAACCATGGGATGGCCCGGCTTGTATCTCCTTCACAGATGGTAAGATCATCGGTGGCACCCTGGACCGTAACGGTCTGCGTCCTGCCCGCTTCGTTATCACAAAGGACGATCGCGTGATCATGGCTTCTGAAGCAGGTGTACTGCCAATCGATCCTAAGAACGTAAAAGAAAAAGGCCGCCTGCAACCTGGTAAAATGTTCATCGTGGACATGGAACAGGGTCGTATCATCGGTGATGAAGAGCTGAAAAGGAACATCTGCTCTCAGCAACCTTACGGCGAGTGGCTGAATAAATATAAGATCCGCCTGGAAGAACTGCCTGAACCAAGGGTTACTTTCACCCACCTGGAACACGATCAGATCTTCAAGTACCAGCGCGCTTTCGGTTACTCCACCGAAGATCTGGATACCATCATCGCTCCAATGGCGCTGGATGGCAAAGAACCGGTAGGCTCCATGGGTACGGATGCTCCCCTGGCTGTACTGAGCGATCAGCCACAGCACCTGACCAGCTATTTCAAACAGCTGTTCGCACAGGTGACCAACCCACCGATCGATCCGATCCGTGAAAAGCTGGTCATGTCCCTCGCTACCTATGTAGGTAACAACGGCAACCTGCTTGACGAAGATCCGCTGCACTGTCACGGTCTGGCGCTTCGTCACCCAATTCTGACCAACTTCGAACTGGAAAAGATCCGTAGTATAGATACCGGTCTGTTCCAGGCTAAAACACTCCATACTTATTTCAGGGCCGACGGTAAACCAGGTTCCCTGGAAAAAGGTCTGCAACGTCTTTGCCGCTACGCGGTGGATGCCGTAGAAGATGGTTTCGAGGTGATCATCCTGTCTGACAGAGCGCTCGACTCTGAACACGCAGCGATCCCTTCCATCCTGGCAGCATCTGCAGTACATCACCACCTGATCCGCAAAGGTTATCGCGGCCAGGTTGGTCTGATCGTGGAAGCAGGAGATGTTTGGGAAGTGCATCATTTCGCTTGTCTGCTGGGCTTTGGCGTAACCGCCATCAACCCATACCTGGCGCTGAGCACTATCCGCGACATGAAACTGTATGACAAACTGGAAACAACCCTGGACGTAGATAAGCTGAAAAAGAACTACATCAAGGCGGTTTGCGATGGTTTGCTGAAAGTATTCTCTAAAATGGGTATCTCCACCCTGCAATCTTACCAGGGTGCACAGATATTTGAAATATTAGGTATCAACCGTCAGGTAGTAGACAAATACTTCACCGGCGCCGTATCCCGTATACAGGGTATGGGCCTGGATGAAATCGCCCGCGAAACACTGGCGAAACACTGGATGGGTTACGGCCGTAAGGAAACGCCTGTACAGCGCCTGACTACCGGCGGTCTCTATCAGTGGAAGAGAAAAGGTGAATTCCACCTCTTCAACCCGACCACGATCCACCTGCTGCAGTATTCAACGCGTATGAATGACTACGGCACCTTCAAAAAATACTCTAAAGCCGTAAACGACCAGAGTGAAAAAGCAGCTACCCTGCGTAGCCTCTTCTCATTCAAACGTACACGTCCTTCTGTTGCTCTTGATGAAGTTGAATCAGCTGAAAGCATCCTGAAACGTTTCGCTACCGGTGCAATGAGCTTTGGTTCCATCTCTCACGAAGCACACTCCACACTGGCGATCGCAATGAACCGTATAGGTGCGAAAAGCAATACCGGTGAGGGTGGAGAAGACGAACTGCGTTACGAGCAACTGCCTAACGGCGACAGCATGCGCTCTGCCATCAAGCAGGTAGCAAGCGCACGTTTCGGTGTAACTAGTAACTATTTAACAAACGCGGACGAGCTCCAGATCAAGATGGCACAGGGTGCTAAACCCGGTGAAGGTGGCCAGCTGCCTGGTCATAAGGTAGATGACTGGATCGCAAAAGTGCGCCACGCCACACCTGGTGTTGGTCTGATATCTCCTCCTCCGCACCACGATATCTATTCCATCGAGGACCTCGCTCAGCTGATCTTCGACCTGAAGAATGCCAACCGCGCTGCTCGTATCAGCGTGAAACTGGTATCCAAAGCGGGTGTAGGTACCATCGCTGCCGGTGTTGCCAAAGCAAAAGCGGACGTAGTACTGATCGCCGGTTATGACGGTGGTACAGGTGCTTCTCCGATCAGCTCTATCAAACACGCCGGTCTGCCTTGGGAACTGGGTCTGGCGGAAACACACCAGACACTGGTTAAGAACAAATTACGTAGCCGCGTGACCGTACAGACAGACGGTCAGTTGAAAACAGGCCGCGACATCGCTATCGCTACCCTCCTGGGTGCGGAAGAATGGGGTGTTGCTACCGGAGCACTGGTTGTTGAAGGCTGTATCATGATGCGTAAGTGTCACCTGAATACCTGTCCTGTTGGTGTTGCAACCCAGGACCCTGAACTGCGCAAGCGCTTCAATGGTAACGCTGACCACGTAGTGAACTTCTTCAAATTCCTGGTAGAAGAACTCCGTGAGATCATGGCGGACCTCGGTTACCGCACCGTAAATGAGATGGTAGGTCAGGTAGACAGCCTCCAGTTACGTGATAACATCTCTCACTGGAAATACAAATCTCTCGACCTGTCTCCTATATTATATAGAGAACCAGCTGCTGATGAAACAGGGCTGTACAAACAGGAAGAACAGGACCACGGCATCAGCGAAGTGATCGACTGGAGACTGCTCAAAGCAGCACAGCCGGCACTGGAAAAGAAAGCACGTGTGTTCCAGCAGTTCCCTGTGAAAAATACGGACAGGGCTATCGGTACCATCCTCAGTAACGAGATATCCAAACGTTACGGCGGACCAGGCTTACCGGAAGATACTATCCACTACAAATTCGTTGGTTCTGCCGGACAAAGCTTCGGTGCTTTCAACACCAAAGGTGTAACACTGGAACTGGAAGGTGAAGCAAACGACTACTTCGGTAAAGGTCTGTCAGGTGCAAAACTGATCTTGTACCCTTCTCCGGAAGCTGGCTTCAAAGCTGAAGAGAACATCATCGCAGGGAACGTAGCCTTCTATGGCGCAACCTCCGGTGAGGCTTATATCCGTGGTAAAGCTGGTGAACGTTTCTGCGTTCGTAACTCCGGCGCTACTATCGTGACTGAGGGCGTAGGCGATCACGGTTGTGAATATATGACCGGTGGTAAAGCTGTCATCCTCGGCGAAACAGGCCGCAACTTCGGTGCAGGTATGAGTGGTGGTATTGCTTATGTATATGATGTAAATGGTTCTTTTGCAGGACGTTGTAACAAGGAAATGATCGACCTCGATCCACTGGACCAGGACGATGCAGCCGAACTACAGGACCTGATCACCAAGCATCATGCTTACACAAACAGTACTGTAGCCAAATTCATCCTGAAAGACTGGGAAAATCAGCTGCGTCACTTCGTGAAAGTATTCCCGAAAGAATACAAGGCTGTTCTGAAAGCAACTCAGGCTGCTGCACAGAAAGTAGAGAAGTAGTAACATTCTAACACCACCTAACGAAAGAGACAAATGGGCAAACCAACAGGATTCCTGGAATTTACCCGGGAGCTGCCGGGCAAATCTCCTGCAAAGGAAAGAGTCCAACACTATAATGAATTCGTAGAGAAGTTTTCAGAATCAAAGCTGAATGAACAGTCTGCGCGCTGCATGAACTGCGGCGTTCCTTTCTGCCACAGCGGTTGCCCGCTGGGTAACGTGATCCCTGAATTCAACGATGCGGTGTATCATAAAGACTGGAAAGAAGCATACGAAATATTAACCAGTACCAACAACTTCCCGGAATTCACAGGCCGTATCTGTCCTGCTCCGTGCGAAAGCGCCTGCGTACTGGGTATCAATCAGCCTCCTGTGGCGATCGAAGAGATCGAGCGTCACATTATCGAGATCGCATTCGACAAAGGCCTGGTACAGGCTAAAACACCAAGAGTGCGCACCGGTAAGAAGGTAGCTGTTATCGGTTCAGGTCCTGCGGGCCTGGCTGCCGCAGCACAGCTGAACTATGCTGGTCACAGCGTGACCGTCTTCGAAAGAGACGATGCGCCAGGTGGTCTGCTGCGTTACGGTATCCCTGACTTCAAACTGGAGAAATGGGTGATCGACCGTCGTGTAAAACTGATGGAAGAAGAAGGCATCGTGTTCCAGTGTAACGCGAACGTAGGTGTGAACATCGGTGTAAACGATCTGCTGCGTGAATACAACGCGATCGTGCTGGCCGGCGGTTCTACCATTCCGCGCGACCTGGGTATCCCTGGCCGCCAGCTGAAAGGCGTTCATTATGCAATGGACTTCCTGAAACAGCAGAACAAACGCGTAGGCAACCGTGAAGTAGAAGGAGAGGACATCTTCGCAACCGGTAAGAACGTGATCGTGATCGGTGGTGGTGATACCGGTTCTGACTGTGTGGGTACTTCCAACCGTCATGGTGCAGTAAGTATCACGCAACTGGAACTGTTGCCAAAACCACCCGGTGAGCGTACTTCGTATATGCCCTGGCCAACTTACCCTATGGTATTGAAAACCTCTTCCTCACATGAAGAAGGTGCTACCCGTGAATGGGCTATCGGCACAAAAGAATTCGTAGGCGACGAAAACGGAAATCTGAAAGGACTGAAAATAGTGAAGCTTGAATGGGCATTGGGTCCTGATGGCAGACCAGGCAGCTTCAAAGAGGTGCCAGGTTCTGAACAGGAAATCCCTTGCGAACTGGCATTCCTCGCGATGGGCTTCTTACACCCGCAACATACCGGCTTGCTGGATGAACTGGGTGTGGACAGAGACGAGCGTGGTAATGTGAAAGCAGGTGAGAAAGCCTTCCAGACCTCCATCTCCAAGGTATTTGCCGCAGGCGATATGCGCCGTGGTCAGTCCCTCGTAGTATGGGCTATCAGTGAAGGTCGTGAATGCGCCAGAAAAGTGGACGAGTTTCTGATGGGGGCATCACAACTTGAAAGTAAAGATCATTCTCTGCAGGCAATGGCTGTGTAAATAGCCATTCCTTCAGATCAAGTTATAATCTAAAGAATCTCATAAGCAGGTTTAGATTTTGTTGTAACCTTCAGCCGGGCCGGGTTTTTACCCGGCCTTTTGTTTTCCCTTCCTCCAGTCTCCCCCTTCAGCTCTCAAATTTGTATTTATATTTGAATGTCAAATTTTGTATCCCTTTACCATTTACCCATGAGAGCATTTTTACTGTCCATTATCACCGTACTGTTCGTACTCCCGGCATTTTCGCAGTTCAGAGGCAAAGCTGGTTATAATCTTGAACCTGTTGAGGACAAACTGGATACCGCCAAACATTACCAGAAGGTCCTGATCGTGGCGGAAGGAAATATGCAGGTGCGCATGTACACACAGAACCTCGCACAGGAACTTGCGAAATATTTCAAAGACCAGAAAATCGAATGTAAATACGAATACCTTGGCGATCCGGCGAAAACAGACGTCAACAGCGCACTGGAGACCGCAAAGACATGGAATGCGGACGCTATCATGCGCCTGGTACCCAGCAAGTCTGAAGAAATAATGGTCAAAAGAGTATACAATAATAATATGCCCGGACCAGGTGCAGGGCTACGTACTGTACTGATCAACGTTTTTAATATCACACTGACTGACGCCATAGAACTGGTATGGTCTGCTAAACTATCTGCCTCCTATGAAGGCGCTGAAGACAGCGTCTACCGTCGTGCGGCAAAAGGCATTATGCACGATCTGAAGAAACAAAATGTAATCAGCGGGAAAATATAACGCCGTCTATATATTTGATATCCAAAGTATAACGATCCATGAGATTCTTTTTATTCCTGTTATTAGCAGCTTTCTCTTTCCTGCAGGCCGGAGCACAAACCCCGGAAATCATGCTGAACCCTGTAGAACAGCCATTACCGGCTGACAGCGCCAGGCATTTCCGTAAAATTCTGATTGTCGGTGAAGGCAACTTCCAGGCCTGTTCATTCCTCGACGGTATGGGACAGGAGCTTGTTAATGCGTTCAAAAAATTGGGGATCGAATGTAAATATGAGTACCTGGGAGATAAGGCTAAAACCAATGTCAAAGCAGCATTGCAGAAAGCAGAAACCTGGGAGCATGATGCGGTCTTTCAACTGAGCCCTCTGGCCACAGAAGTGAAAAACTATACCAGCATTAGTGGAGAATCTCTAGCTGGCGCCGTATTACTTGGCGGTCCCATTTCCGGGTCAAGCGTTGGCTACTACCGGAACGACTTCGATCTTTCGCTGCTGGAGAATACCACCACTCTCTGGTTCAGCCGCCTGACCGTCGAATCGAAGTTCGGGAAAACGGCCGTGTTCAAAAAGATCAGAAAAGAAATCCTGATCGATCTGAAAAGACAAAACGTGCTGGCGGATTAATAAATGCCTCCCTAAAAACAGTACATTTGTTACCTATGAGGCAGTTGGTACTTTTATTCATGTTATGCACAGCAATCGTGCATCACACTTCCGCTCAGGTAGGCAATACAGTTTACGATACGCACCAGTACAAAAAAGGCATTTATAAGACATTCCAGGAATTCAGGGCAAATACGCCTTCCATCACCGGAAACCTGGTCGTGAAAAATAAAACGCCGGCCGCACAGGTCTATCTGCTATCCGCTCCTAATGAACTCAGGATCGTTGATTCTACAGGCAAGGAACAGAAAGTCAAAAAGTTCTGGGGCTACTCCGACGGTAACGCTATCTATATCAAGGATAATGGCCTGAATAAACTGGAAGAGATCGGCTACTATTGCATTTACCGCATCAGCGCGATCACTTCCGTACCGGTTAATAGAGCCACCGGAGGAATGGTCTTCGAAAATACCCCGCCGCCAGCAGCAGATAAAAGAGTACTTAATCTGGTTACCGGCGACGTATATGATCTGACGCTCTTTAATCTGCGCCGTTACATCCTTCCACAGGATACGGCCCTGCTCCGCGAGTTCAATGACGACAAGCAGAATAAGAGCAGACTGGTATATTACGTGCAGAAATTCAACCAGCGAAATACGCCTAGTTGGTGATATTCCATCAATAGAATTGATATACAGCTTTTTAAATTTATAGCGTCTTGTGAGTAACAGGACGCTTTTTTTATACTTTTCCGACTCAGCAGGTATAGTATTTGTTTGTTTAACCTTGTAAACCAGAATGGCCCTAAAGCGTTTTATTTCAGGAATTTACTGTAAGTAACCTTTTTCATAGTGACAGATCAATCTACAAACGAAGAAAAACATCATGGTCGTCCGTGGTGGCGGTGGTTATTGTGGGCGCTCGTCGTCCTGCTGATACTCCCTGTAATGGCGGTATTACTTTTACAACTGGAACCCGTGCAGGATTTTATCCGCCGGCAGGGAGAACAGTACCTGAAAAAGAAACTCCATACAGACGTGCGCATCGGCTATTTACGTATGCGTGGATGGCAATACCTCGAACTCAGAGATGTTTATGTGGCTGACACCGCCTCTAAGGCATTACTCTATTCCGGCTCCCTGAAGGTCAGGTACAATCTGTTGGCATTTCTCAACAATGAGCTACAGGTAAACGGACTGGAATGGGATTCCGTATTAGTCAATGTATACCGGAACCAGGGAGACAGCGCCTATAACTATCAGTTCATTGTGGATGCGTTCGTTACCCAGGACGCTATCCCCGATACTGTTTCCGCTGAGACAGGTACCACATTACAGTTCCACATTAAGGATGTGAACCTCTCTAAATTACGCCTGCACTTCGCGGATGCAGCAACAGGCATGAACGCCGTCATCTATCTGCGATCATTACATGTAGACCCGGATGACCTGCTATTGGATGAAGGACTATATGCCTTCCGGGGGATAGAAGTAGACGGACTGAAAGGATTATACACACAGGACTATCTCCCCAAAACACTCACTTCCGCAGCTCCGCCGCCAACACCGGCAGATACTGCCAGTACGCCTTTACATCTGCTGCTTAAAAAATTACAGATAAAGAACAGCTCATTCCTGTATGCCGATCAGGCCAGTGGTATATCCACCGTGTGGCGCATCGGCAATCTGCAACTGCTGAACTCAAATATTGATATGGATTCTACCCTTGTACAGCTGGGTGGATTGAAAATGGGCAACGTTGCAGGGGTATTCACATTATCCGCAGCAAAAGATACTTCCGCGCCGGCTCCGGCAGATAGCAGCGCGCCCAATACATGGAAAGTGCTGGCTACCAAAGCAGAACTGGAACATGTAGACGTCAAATTTGATAACAATACTGCACCTGCGCCAAGAGGCGCCGGTACCGATCCGGATTATAACCACCTTTTCCTCTATAACTTTAATACTGCCGTTTCCAGTATCGTATACAAACCAGACACGATCAAGGCCGTACTTAAAAAACTGGAAGTCAAAGAGAAATCCGGTTTTGCCGTGAAAGAAGGCCGCTTCGATGTGCTCTTCACCCCACAGTCCCTGGCCCTCCAGAATATGTTCTTCCAGACCAACAAAAGCCTGCTGCGGAAACATATAGCGGTAACAGTGCCTTCCTGGGAAACCATGTCAGAAAATATGGACCTGATGCAGCTCAGGGCTGATATCGATTCTTCTCATATTACGCTGGGAGAGTGGTTGCCATTCGTTCCCGACTCCCGTAAGAACCCATCAATGAAACCATTGTGGGACAAAGAGATAGACGTCACCGCCAATATAAAAGGCAGCATTGGTAAACTGATTATTGAAACGCTGAGGATCGTTGATAATAAAGGTAACCGCATACGCGCCAACGGAGAAATAGCCCACGCTACCGACCCGGACCATTTTTCTGCAAATCTGCCATCCGTATACATCGAGTCCGGTAACAAACCGCTGAGGTCCTGGTTGCCTCCAGGCACCATGCCGGATACCCCCAGACTACCGGAACACCTGATCATCACCGGTAATGTATTGGGTGGTATGCAGGACCTCAAAACACAGTTACAACTGACCAGTAGTTCCGCCAATGCCCGTCTAGCCGCACACCTTGTTAATATCACCGACAGCATCCGCGCCCGTTATGATGTGAACTTATCTTCCTTCAGGGTCAACCCGGGTATACTGATGTATGATACAACGATGGGGTGGATCAGTGGAAAGATGCAGGCAAGCGGACAAGGATATACTTTCCCGGGCATGATCGCTAAAGCGGCCGTTAACCTGGACGAAGCCACCTACAACGGTTATACCTACCATGGTATCAATGTCAGTGGTGATATCGATAAACAACAGCTGCATGCGGAAGGTCAGACCACAGATACCAGCATCACCATGAACTTCGACGTCAATGCGACGCTCAATGATACCAGTATCAGTTCTTTACAGGCCAATCTGCAAATGGATAAAGCTGACCTGTATGCCACCAACTGGTATACAGACCCATTAATGCTGAAAGGAAATCTGAGCGCTGACTTCAGCAGTCTTGATCCGAAAAGACTGGAAGGTAATGCCTTCCTTCATGGCTGGCAGATCGCTACCAACGGACAGGTATTCCCGATTGATACTGTTGCACTGACCGCCAAGTATACCGATCAGCAAAATATCACACTGGAAGGCCCATTCGGATTTATACACGCCAACGGGCAGGTAGATTATACCCAGGTAGGTAGCGCCTTCGGACAACTGATCAACAAACCTTTACAACCATACGACAGCGCCAAACTGATACAACTGCCTCCTGGCCAGCTATTACAGTGGAATGCCGCTATCTCATGGCCACGCAGTCTGAAAAATATGCTGCCTGGTCTGCGAATGGAACAACCGCTCCTGATCACCGGTCGCCTGAATACAGACAGTAGCCTGATCGCCATGAATGCCTCTCTGCTGAAACTGACCTACGACTCTGTCCGCGTAGACAGTCTGAATATCACAGCACAAATTGTTGATACATCGCTGAAAGCAGAAGTGGATATGGCCAGTCTATATCATCCGATCGCTCCGCTCAACCATACACAATTGAAAGCCAGCGCAGTAGCAGGTAAAGTAGACTGGGACCTTTTACTGGATGATATCAAAAGGAAACCTAAATACAAGCTGGGTGGCTATGTGACTTTCCTACCAGCTAACGCAATGGACCTCTCTTTGAAAACAGACCTGCTGCTAAACAGACAGCAATGGAAAGTAGATGAGGGCAACCATATCCGGCTCGTAAATGGCGGTCCGGATACAGCACAGATGACCCTCTCTTATCAGGACCAGTCCATACAGGTACAGACACTGAGAGACAGCAGTCAGGGAAAATTACCTCCGCTGAAAGCAACGATCAAAGATTTCAAATTATCCACGATCACCGCATTGCTCTCTGCTGATACACTGCTCGCGAATGGTATCCTGAATGCAGAAGCAAATGTGAGTAACCTCGATCAGTCGCCACTGGTAAAAAGCCAGTTAAAAATAGACTCGCTGGTGTTCAGAGGTACCTCCGTAGGCTCGCTGGACGCAAATGTGGAAACACCTCAGCCGGGACAGTATAAACTGGCCGCTAATCTGACTGGTAACCAGAATGATGTGAATGTAGATGGTACCTACGATTCAACCATCAACGCCACTGTCAATATCAATAATCTGAACATGGCTTCGATTGAGGCCTTTACCTTCGGAAATGTGAGCCGTATGCATGGTAGCGCAGATGGTAAATTTACAGTTACCGGTACCACTGACAAACCCAAAGTGCTGGGTAATCTCCATTTCAATAACGCAGGTGGTACAATCACTTATGTTGGTTCTCAGCTGACGCTGCCGGATGAAAACATCCTGCTGGATGACAGAGGTCTTCAATTCAATCAGTTTGTTATAGCCGATAGTCTTGGAAATGAAATGGTTGTTAATGGTCGTGTGAATACCAGAGACTTCAGTAACTACAATTTCAACCTGACTGTGAACTCCGATAACTTCATGGTACTGGGTGAACAACAGAATCCTGATCAATTATATTATGGACCAGCATTTATTGATACCCGTATCTCTGTCAGAGGAAATATGGATCTCCCAAGGGTAGACGCGAACGTAAAACTCAAAGACAAGTCGAAAGTAACGATCACCCTGCCATCCGAAGAACCAGGTGTAGCCAACAGGGAAGGGGTAATGGTATTTGTAGATAAATCCAACCCGATAGATTCTGCAATGATCAGAATGGCGGATAATCTCCGCTTCCAGAATCCCCGTCTGAAAGGAATCAACCTTTCAGGTAATGCGGAAATCACACCAGAATCCATTATCAAGATCATCATCGACCCTGTAAATGGTGATTATGTACAGGCGCAGGGTACCGCAAGTATCAATGCGACCCTGGATGCCAGCCAGAAAATGAGTCTGACCGGCCGCTATGAGATTTCCGAGGGTAAATATGAAATGTCTCTCAACCAGCTGATCAAACGTTCTTTCAGCATTGAAAAAGGAAGTACGATCACTTTCAGTGGAGACGCCATGGATGCCGACCTGAATATCACAGCCAAATATACCGTCAATGCGACTGCGGCTGACCTGGTACAGGACCAGCTTTCAAATATGTCAGAAACTGACAGGAACCGATATCGGCAGAAACTGCCTTTCTATGTATACCTGCGTATTAAAGGCCAGATGATGAAGCCGGAAATATCCTTTGAACTGGATATGCCGGAAGCTGAGCAAAACGCATTCAGCGGAAGTGTTTACAACCGCCTGAAACAAATCAATCAGATCCCATCTGAACTGAATAAACAGGTGATGGGCTTACTGGTCCTCAATAGCTTTATTCCTGAAGATCCGCTGGCTGGCGATGGTGGCGGTAGCGGCGATTTCGGCGTAAGTAATATGGCCCGCCAGAGTGTAAGCAAGATATTGTCACAACAGATGAATAACCTGGCAGGCAACCTGATTAAAGGAGTGGACCTGAACTTTGACCTGGAGTCAAGACAGGATTATTCAACAGGTACCGAACAGGAAACGACTAACCTTAAAGTAGGCGCTTCCAAGCAACTATTCAATGAACGATTGTCGGTTTCCGTTGGTTCGAATGTAATGTTACAGGGTGAGAACCAGGCGAATCCATCATCTCTGGTAGGTGATATTTCCATCGAATATAAACTTACAAGAGACGGACGCTATCGCGTAAGAGTATATCAGCGTAATGACAACAGCACCGTGATTGAAGGGCAGGTTGTAGAAACGGGCGTGGCCTTTGCATTGATCATGGACTATGACGACTTCCGCGAAATATTCCACAGAGCTAAATCTCAAAAGAAAGCAGAAAAACTCCGCAATAAGAAAACCGTGACCAAAAAATAAAATGATCAAAGGATACAGCCATATATCATCCACTGTTGCTGCAGCACTGTTTACTTTGTGCATCTGTGCCTGTAGCACAACCAAAACCGTCCCTGAGAACGACCGCTTATATACAGGCGCATCGGTGAAATGGGAGGGAAAGAAACCGCGGGACTACAGTACGCTTACCGCTGAAATGAGCAGCCGTACAAGACCTAAACCCAATCGGAAATTTGCCGGGATGCCTATCAGGCTTTGGTTGTATAACCTTGGTAATGAGCCCAAAGGCAAGGGACTGAATTACCTGCTGAGGAAAAAATGGGGAGAACCACCTGTATTGTTGAGCAGTGCAAAGCCTGACTATACCGCTAATGTGCTGGAACAATATCTTGTAGATAATGGTTTCTTTCAGGCAATCGTAGTTTCTGAGATCAAAAACAGCGGAAAGAAAAAAGCATCCATTACTTATACTACCACCCCTAATCACCGTTATCGTATCAAAAGCGTAACCTTCGAAACCGATAGCAGCGATCTTGGTAAAGCAGTAGCGGCCGCAAAGGAGGGAAGTTCCCTGAAACTGAACCGTCCCTACAGATTGGATAGTGTCGTTGCAGAACGGAACCGTGTGCATAATATATTAAAAGAGCAGGGCTACTACTACTTCACACCTGATCACCTGCTGATAGAAGTGGATAGTACCAACAATGGCATGGTAGACCTTTATCTGAAGGTCAAAGACGAAACGCCTGTGGCCGCGCGCAAGCAGTACAGGATGAAGAACATCACATTGTATCCTAATTACTCCCTTGATAATGACTCACTAAGTCGCAGGGGAACACCGGTACAATACAATCATATCAGGATCGTCGATTCTACTAAGAAGTTCAGACCCAGTGTGTTTGACCGTTCCGTATTCCTGAAACCAGATAGTCTGTACAGATTAACAGATCATAATACAACGCTACGCCGTCTGACGGACCTGGGTACTTTCAAATTTGTAAAAGGACAGTTCCGCACTGTAAGAGGAGACAGTTCTAAACTGAATGCCAGTTTCTTCCTAACCCCTTATCCGCGAAGAAGCTTGTCCGCGGAGTTGAGAGGTACATCTAAATCAAACAACTTTGCTGGTTCCGAACTGAGGATCACTGCACGCAACCGTAACTGGCTGCATGCAGCAAACCTGTTGGAAATCACTTTATCGGGTGGTCTGGAATGGCAGGTAGGAGGACGCACCACGGCTAACAATACAACGCTTAGAGGTGGTAACTCTTATAATCTTAAGGCAGAAGCTGCGGTAACCATCCCACGTTTCTGGCAGCCTTTGTTCAATTTTAATGTGAAGACCCCTTATGTACCCCGCACCCGTATCAGCCTGAGTTATGAGCTGTTCAGCCGCAGCCAGCTGTATAACCTGAACGCCTATTCTTTCCAGTTCCAGTATATCTGGCGGCAAACGCAATACCTGGAACATAAGTGGTCGCCAATAGCCATCACCTATGTACTGCCTACCAGCACAACAACTGGTTATGACAGTATTCTACGGAATGACCCAAGTCAGCGGGCAGCCATTGAAAAGCAGTTCATCCTGGGTGGTAATTATAGTATCACTTTTAACAACCAGGCAGACAACCGTGTGCATAGCTTCTACCTGAATGGTGACCTGGATTATTCGGGTAACCTTGCAGGACTGATCATACCGAAAAAAGATACCGCCAGAAAGATCATCGGCGCTCCATTTGCTCAATATGTAAGACTCACAGCCGACCTGCGTCATTACTGGAAGCTGAACCGAAAACTGACCTGGGTGAACCGTCTATATGCCGGCTTTGGTATCCCATATGGCAACTCTACTACATTACCTTTTGTAAAGCAATACTTTATTGGCGGTAGTAGTAGCCTTCGCGGCTTCCGTGCCAGAACACTGGGCCCAGGTTCTTACAGAGACAATACCAGTCAATACCTGGCCAATGAGGCAGGAGATATCAGACTGGAATACAACTCTGAATTGCGTGCGAAGCTGACCGGTATCTTCAATGCTGCCGTATTCATAGATGCTGGTAACATCTGGCTCAAACAGGATGTACCAACTAAACCAGGTAGTAAGTTCAAGGCCAGCACATTTGGTAATCAGATAGCGGTAGATGGAGGCGCCGGTCTTCGCGTAGACGCATCCATTATAGTCGTACGCCTGGACCTCGCATTCCCGTTGCGTAAACCATGGTTGCCTTCTGATGAAAGATGGGTAATAAAAGACATTAAGTTTGGCGATCCTGACTGGCGAAAAGAAAATCTCATTCTGAATATTGCGATTGGATATCCTTTCTGATTTTTTTACCTTGGGCGGGCGTACCCCGCCCTTTTTTTAAAAATGACCTATGATGACAATGAAATATACACGCAACACAATGCTCCTGCTCAGCGCATTATTTTTATTAGCGTCCTGCAGCAGGAAGATCACAGAAACAGGGAAGGCCTCTTATTATGCCGACAAGTTTGAAGGCCGTAAAACTGCCAGTGGAGAAGTATTCAGACAGGGAGGATTAACAGCAGCACATCGCACATTGCCTTTCGGTACTAAAGTGACCGTTATCAATGTATCAAACGGACGCTCTGTAAAAGTACGCATCAATGACCGTGGACCATTTGCGGAAGGCAGGGTTATTGATCTTTCAAAGAAAGCAGCAAAACGTATTGGTATGCTTACAACAGGTGTCGCACCAGTAGAAGTGAAATACAAAAAGAAGAAGTAAATAAAGACATGCATATAAACAGAAAGGCGATACTTATTACAGTATCGCCTTTCTGTTTATTGGAAACCTCAAATATATCAGGCGTGTACACCTTCACCTATCTCTTCCACCATCTTCCTGCAGAAGGCCGGTAAGTCGTTCGGATTACGGCTGGTTACCAGACCATTATCCACTACCACTTCCTGGTCTACCCAGTTAGCGCCTGCATTTGTCAAGTCTGTTTTCAGGGAAGGGTAAGAAGTAACCGTCCTGCCTTTCAGTTCACCTGTTTCTATCAACGTCCATGGACCATGACAGATGGCAGCAATCGGTTTACTATCATCAAAAAAGCCGGAAACAAAATTAACCGCGTCCTGATTTTCTCTCAGGTGATCAGGATTCATTACACCACCAGGCAGCACCAGTGCATCATAATCTTTCGCATCTACCTGATTGACCGTTTTATCAACAGGATAAGTATTACCCCAGTCTTTTTCAGCCCAGGCTTTTACCTGTCCATCATGCAGCGATATCACATCTATCTGTGCACCTGCTTCCTGCAATGCTTCCCGTGGCTGTGTAAATTCAACTTCTTCAAAGCCGTCAGCCACAAGAATGGCGACCTTTTTATTACTGAGTTTGTTTTCCATAATCTTTCCGTTTTATGGTTTTTTTAGGAATAATACTTGTTCGGACTACTATCTATAACAACAAAAACGGTTCCTAACGCAAAAGTGCCGCCAGCAGAGAGGTCTGTGCGTATATGTGTATGAACATCAATTTACCCGCTGTGCATTATTTACTCAGAGTAATGTTCAGATTACTCATTTAACTCACATTTATCAGCGGATTGTTCTATTTTTTTTGGAATTATTATACGGCTAATGTTACTTGCATCGCAATCAGTTTTACCTTATTCTCATTAAAAGACGCGACACTTGCTTATACCGCATCTGAGAATGCATATTTAGATCAGAGGTTTACTGCAATGGTTTTTGTGAATGTAAAGTAATGTGAGAGAAGGCTGAGTTATTGTTATATATCCAATCTCTATTAATTCCCTTATTTGTACAGCATATTTAGCTTCGTGAACTTTTGCGGAGTTTAATTTTTGCGCGGTCTGCTATCGCTGACCACAACATTATTACATCGTCTTCCATATCCTAGTCTTAAATAGCCAATCTGCTGCCGGTGAGTTCTTCACCGGCAGTTCTCTCTTATATCAGTTCCCTGCTGCTACTGTATTCAGTGCACCATTCTGTTGCAATAAGTTGTACATATAACTCGCTCTGAATTGTTGCCCGTTTATTTCATACAACGGATCATTACTGCCGGTAGAATCCTGTATAGCATCCACAGCTACATACAACGGATGCACAGCATCTCTTGCAAAAATATTTGACGCCGCAGGGTCCAGCACATAAGTATCATCATCATAAGGAATGGACAGTGCTTCTCTTGACAGTTTTAAATTAATAGACAGCCGATTCATATAATCGGTAATGAACAACTGTCTGTTGAAGTGAAGGCGATCTCCCCGGGACAATTGCTGCGAAGCAGCCGTCATCAATTCTTCCGTATATTTTACAAGTCCGGGATTGTAGATATTCACACGATCTGCATACAAATTCCATAGTTGTCTTACACCTTCTAGTGAAGCTGCAGCTTCTTTCATGCTCTCACATGCTTCCGGAGAATCAAAACCACTGATACCCAGTGATATGATCCTTACCAGTTCCAGGCGCATCGCATCAAATATCTGTGCATCCGTAGGAGCGGGGCGTTCATTTTCCTGTGCAAGCGTATGCACGGCAGCTGCCAGTTTACGCGCTTCCACATAAGCCACCTGTGTATCTGCAAGCTGTAATGAAGGATATAAAAGACGTTCTATCTGCTGAAAGGCTTTACCTTCTTTATTAACAGTGGTATCATCACCTTTACCGTTGATCAGTTGTACCGTGAACGGATTGAAATATTCTGCAAGCACCTCTATCTCTTTGTAAGCCAGTCTGGACTCACAAAAAGCCTGTTGCACCGCTGCCGGTGACTGATGAGTAGCCAGCGTATTACATAAGTTATCCACTTTTGTTTTCAGTTTGTTTACACCAGGTACATACCAGGACATCACATTCTGAGAAGGAGCTCCAGGTTTCTGCCGGCATTCGTAGATACTAAATGCACAAATGGCAATCAATAAAGTGGCAATCACAAAAATTAATACACGCATACACCTTTTTATTTCACCAGTTATTTAAAGCGTTCTATTTTTATCTATATAAACTGATGTCAGCATAATAGCATGGCATTACCGGTGGGTTGGCTAACAAGCGGAGCAGTTATCCCTGATAATCATTATTATGTGACAGTTGTAGGTAGTCTTATTATTAGCCAAGATAAAGACAACTTGTTAAATAAGCGTTACGCCTATTTTAAGTTAACTTTAAAATAGCGCAGCATAAATCAGTCCATTAATGCCAAGGTCAAATAGAATCATACCCATCCAGCCTATTCAGGATGTATTGGAAACACTGAACCCCTTCAAGGTCAGGAAACAACGTTTGATGAACTATAATCCGGTGACCGGTCCGCTGACCAGGAAACCGTCTGTTTGTGAGAAGATCACCATCTTCAACTATAGTAATACACATTTCGAAGAGGTAAGCTTAGCCGGCAACGAGGTGGAGAAGATTTTTAAACATATTGATAGTAAGAATACGGTTTGGATCAATGTGGATGGCATCAATAAAGAGACGGTACACAGGATTTGTATCGAACTGGGTGTGCACATCCTGTTGGAAGACGATATTATGAGCGTAGGACAGCGGGCCAAGATGGACGAGATCGGAGATCACCTTTTCTGCCTGCTCCCTATGATGTACTTCAATGCGGAGAACTGTACCGTTGAGCAGGAGCAGGTCAGTATCGTACTGGGGAAGAACTTCGTTATTTCTTTCCAGGAGGAAGTGGAAAAAGACGTGTTCAATCATGTAAGAGAGAAACTACGCATCAATAACTCACGTATGCGCGCAGTTGGAGCAGATTATCTCTGTTATTCACTGATAGATACCATTGTGGATAGTTATTATCTCATTATAGAGAAACTGGGGGAGAGGATCGAACTGATGGAAGATGCGGTACAGCACCAGGCCAATACCCGTGCACAGGCCAGAATAAACTTCCTGCGTAAGGAACTGCTGCTGTTCAAACGTGCCATTGCGCCGGTAAGAGAGCTGGTAAACGGATTTCTGAAAAGTGACAGCGATCTGCTGGAGGAGCGGACTACCAAATATTTCAAGGACGTATATGATCATATTATTCAGGCCAATGACCTGGCGGAGAACTACCGCGATATGATACTCAACGTACAGGACCTCTATCATACCCAGCTTAATCTCAAGATGAATGAGATCATGAAGGTACTGGCGGTGGTAACCACCATTATGGCCCCGCTGACCTTTATTGCCGGTATCTATGGGATGAACTTCGACAATATGCCGGAGCTGCATACCAGGAATGGGTATTACTACACCATGGGCTTCATGCTGGTAATGCTGATCGCAATGATCCTGTTATTTAAGAAGAAACGCTGGTTCTAAGAATTTACTTCTTTTTATAGATAGGTACGGTGGAGCAGGGTTCGCCGTACATCAGGCTTTTTACCACAGGTTTCAGTAAGCGGGTGATTTCCACATAGGCCGCTTCGCCGGCGCCTTTATCACCACACCCCTTGATAACGACACGTTTATCCACATACTCGTTCACATCGATAGCTCCCAGACTTTTCATGAATTGTGTCTGATGCACCTGCTTTGTATCACCGAAAGCGGCAAAGTTAGCAACGGGCTCGAGGTAAGTCATAACGAGCATATAAGCCCAGAAAGGTATAACGGCATCTGCAGAGCAGAAAATAGCGACATTTTTATTGCGGTACTGTTCCCAGTCAAGTTCCTGTAATTTGGTGCGGAAGTCTTTCTCTTTCAGGATCATCGCCATAAAGAGGTATGGCTTCAGATCAAACGGCACTAATTCTTCCTTTGGATAGTAATCTTCCAGGTCCAGTGTAATGATCCCACTCTGTGCTACCTTATTAACAATCTCTTCCATAGTACATCACTTTTTACAAATTTACTAAAAAATGGAGCTATGATCCGGAACTATATTGATCATTTTCGATGTATAGGGTATATCAACAAAAAACCCCGGGCTTTAGACCCGGGGCTTTCGTTATAATCAGTTATTGAAGATTCCTTAAAAGAATTTGCTGCGGTTGTCTTCGATTTTGCTCAGTTTTTTCAGCACTGTGAATAACTGACCATCGAGCGCAGACAGCATGCTTTGTTCGTAAGCACGGCTAACGCTTGCAGGGTCCTGACCACCCTGACCAGGCTGGTAGCTATCAACTTTCACTACGTACACACCAGCGTTACCTTCAATCGGCGCGCTAACTTTAGCGGTACCCCATGATTTATTGAAAGCAGCACCTACAACGCGTGGTTCGAAGCCCATGCTGGCAACGAATGGAGTACCGAAGCCAATACCATCAGCTTTCTGTTCTGGCTGGTTAGTTGCTTTTGATACGTCAGCGAGGGAAGCCGGAGATTTGATCTTTTCGATGATCTGTGCGGCTTTCTTCTGTTTTCTAACTTCAGCTTCAACGGAAGGTCTAACATCATCCAGTGGAGCAGTACCTTCAGCACGAACGGCAGTCAGTACAGCTACTACGTAAGTATTGTCGAAAGTGAATACGTTGCTTACAGCGCCTTTATCAGAATCATACGCCCAACGAACGAGTTCACGTGCCTGACCGATACCTGGGATTACGAAATCCATAGGACGGAGGTTGTCAGCGATACGTTTGTTAAGACCTTTCTCCTGGATAGTTTTTTCGAAAGTTTTAGCGTCGCGGTTTTTAGAAGCGAATTCGTTTGCTTCAGCGTAAGCTCTGCTATCTGTTTCACGGCTAGGGGACACTGGTTTAGCGAGGTAAGCCAGTTTCACTGCGGTACCGATATTTTTCTGTTCCAATACTTCGATCAGGTGGTAACCAGCAGCAGTTTTCACTACGCCGATAGCACCTTTACCTTTTTCCAGTGCGAAATCTTTGAATTCTTTCAGGAAGTCGGTAGAAGGAGTTACGTCATATTCACCACCGGTAGGTTTGCTTCTTACGTCATCAGTATACTGTTCAACCAGTGCTTTGAAGTCAGCACCACCTTTTACAGCACTTTCGATACTGTCGATACGAACTTTAGCCAGGGAATCAGGTAAGCCACCGCCTTGCTGATTCTGGGTAGCAATTAGTATGTGACGTACTTTAACGCTATCCGGTAAAGTTTTACGATCGATCATTTTAGCATAAACGATCAGGTTATTATCATAATAAGGACCGAATACGGCGCCAACTGGTAATGTTACCAGGGTATCCTTCTGCGGAACCATCAGTGCGCTTTTAGATACATAACTATCATAATAAGGCAGGTCTGAGTTACGGTTGATGAAGGCAGCGATATCATTATTGCTGATAGTATCCAGTTCTTGTCTTGCGTCTACCAGGACTTTCAATGTCGCAGCGGTATCAGCAGCAGAAGGGATCACGTTGAAAGCGAGGTAATCAACTTTACGGGATTCTTCTACCTTGAACAGTTCTTTATGACTGCTGATGAAGCTATTCAGTTCGTTGTCTGACACTTTAATAGTGGAGTCAGCGATAGAGGCGTATGGAACAGATACATAAGATATAGATGCTGTCTGTGCGTTATCCTGGATTTGCTTTTCAGCTAACCATTTAGGATAATATACGGCCTGTTTGATCAGGGAAAGATATTTCTCAGATACTCTCGACTGGGCGATGTATTCTTCCAGTTGCAGGAGACCTGCGCGCATCTGACCGGTTTTATCCTGGCTGATGCTGGCGAGCACCTGTTGCATACGTTCGCGGTCAAATTTGCCGGTTTTCTCATCAGTGAACTGCTGAGTAATAATAGGACTAGGATTTTTACCGGTGAACTGGTCTTTGATTTCTTCTTCGGTAACAGCCAGACCCAGTTTTTCGTACTGAGCGCTCAGGATGTTATCGCTGAGGAATTTAGTCCATGCTGATTCACGGGCCTGCTGAGTGATCTGTTCGTTCAGAGCGCCGTTAGACATGCGCATTCTGTCCTCAGCATTTTTAATCATTTGCTGATACTCGGTGAATTCGAGTTCCTTGCCATTTACTTTACCAACAGTTGTGGAGCGGCGAATAAGGGAGTTTTTGCCGAAAAAGGCGTCTTGCAACAGGAAACTAACAATAGCCAGGCAGATCACTACTACGATCACCACAGCATATTTATCCCTGATCTTCTGAATAACTGACATATATTATATAGTCTAAATTTTTTAAGGAAAGCAAAAATATAATAAAATAACTGTAACTACAAAAAGGTTTTTATTGACCGAAACCCAATACAGCAAAGGGTTTGCGCCATATTATGGTGAATTTTGGTTCAAAGGTCATTCACAGGTTATCCACATTTGTCATGATTTTTGTACCAGGTTGTTTGTTGGACCCAGGGATTTTTTAATACGGCTACAGACCATTATTTCAGGAAAACGGCTGCTCAGAAAACATGTGTTTGGTTATTCACAATTCACAGGCAGGCAAAATCTTCATTCACATAAAATTGTGTAAAAAGATTCATGTAAAGCTAAAAAAGCAAATTCAACCTGTGATAACTTTTTAGTTGTAGTTTATCCACATTGGCTGTTAAAAAAGCGGTAAAAGTTGTCCAATATCTTCTTAAAAACCCCACTTCGGGTACCTGAAAACTAATTTTGTTATTTCGGAAGAAAATGGTCCGGTTCGCAAAAGTGTATTTTTGGGGATTGTTTTACCCCACTATTAACATTTTCTTAATACAGGTACCGCTAAGAAATTATTCACGGAAAACGATATCCACGGGTGTGGATTAAATTAGGGTTTTTCAGGACTATGGCCAATCTCGACTGTTAATTTACTGTGGATAGCCGTGGCAAAAAGAATAACAACTACATTTGTACACGACGGTCAAAATTTGTTTTCACATATTCACAGCCCTAATAGTAGTGGGTTTTTCTTTTTTAAAAAAAATAACTAGATATATAATTATGATGAGGGAGCTCGAAATTGCTAAAAGCGAACTTCAAAAAAAAGGGTACCTCGACTTACCGGTCGATGTACGTCTTGATCTTTTTGCGGAAATCGAAAGATTGAAGAAAGAAAAAAACGCGATCGTCCTGGCGCACTATTACCAGGAACCAGATATCCAGGATGTGGCCGACTACATCGGGGATAGTTTGGGACTTAGTCAGCAGGCCGCAAAAACAGATGCTGACATTATCGTTTTTGCAGGTGTCCACTTTATGGCCGAGACCGCAAAAATTCTGAGTCCGCAGAAAAAGGTTTTACTGCCGGACCTCAAAGCTGGTTGTTCCCTGGCCGACAGTGCTCCGCCGGAACTTTTCAGAAAATTCAAAGAAAAGCACCCGGACCACCTGGTTATTTCCTATATCAACTGCTCGGCAGGTATCAAAGCGCTCAGCGATATCATCTGTACGTCTTCTAATGCCGAAAAGATCATCGAGAGCGTTCCCAAGGATCAGCCGATCATTTTTGCCCCCGACAGGAATTTAGGGGCTTATTTGTCCAAAAAAACGGGTAGGGACATGTTGTTGTGGAACGGTGCATGCATGGTTCACGAGATATTCTCCCTGGAAAAAATAACAAAATTGAAGATCCGTCACCCGAAAGCCAAGGTGATAGCGCATCCGGAATGTGAAGCAGCTGTTCTTGCAATTGCGGACTACATCGGATCGACCACAGGCTTACTGAACTTTTCCAAGAAAGATGATGCGAAGGAATACATCGTGGTAACCGAAACCGGCATTCTTCACCAGATGCAAAAAGAAAATCCTTCGAAGACTTTTATTCCGGCTCCGCCGAATAATGCGTGTGCGTGCAATGATTGTCCACATATGAAGTTGAATACTTTGGAAAAGTTATACCTGTGTATGGAATTCGAAGAGCCTGAGATCACAATGAACGAACAATTGCGTATCGCAGCGAAAAAGCCGATTGAAAGAATGTTAGAGATATCTGCGCACTACGGATTGTAGTTAAATCTCTGAAAAACAACAGTTTATAACTTAATTTTGGTCTAATTTATCATATTATGGCCTGGTTAGCATGCTAATCAGGCCTTTTTTATGCCGATGAAGGGCTTATGGGCAGCTTGCTTCAGGTCGTTTCAGCCCCTTATACGAGCTATTATGTGCTATAGCATTCGCTTTTCCTACCGCTTATAGATCAAATATTCATAAAAATGCTGTACCCCCCTACGGTATTTTGCATTCTGAACGATTCTTAGAGCCTTCATTTCGGAAGGGCTTATACCTGCAATAGATGTATTCATCAGGGTAATAGGTCAGTTTGGGAGGTTCTCAGCGCATTTTGCGAATGCGTTATGGTTTGAGTGAAGTTAAAAGTACTGTAGGGGACTACGGAAAATTCAACTTCACTGTAATTATGAGCGTTTCATTTTTGAAGGCCTTATGCTTGCGATGAAATCCACATTATGTGAATTGCTATAAATCAATAAATTCTAAGCGCTTTATTTTGAAGGCTTTGAGCTTTTAATGAATGTGGATATCCTGTGGGTACCTACAGGAATTAGCACTTTGTTGAAATGAGAGCGCCTTCATTTTTGAAGGCGCTGTGCTTACGATGAAATTGTAAAAAGAGGTGTGTATAAGATCGATTCAATTCTGAGGCCTTTATTTTGAACGGCTCCTGGTTGCGATGAGGCGAAAATCCTGTAGGGTACCACAGAATTTTTCGACTGATCGAAAATATGGGGCGTTTATTTTTGAGCGGCTTATAGTTAAAGTGAAAATCTGAAACCGGGGAGTTGTAAGGATCGTTTAATTCTCAGCGCTTTGATGAATGCGTTATAGTTTGAATGAGTTTTTGAACCTGTGGGTATCCACAGGTTTTTATTTTTTGTGGAAAATATGAGGCTTTCAGAAATGAAGTGCTTATAAATGAAACGAGATTTTGTAGTCGGAGGATTATTAAGATCATTTGATTCTCAGCGCTTTCGTGAATGCGTTATAAATCGAACGGACAGTAAATACTGTGGGTATCTACGTGAATATCTTTTTGGCGAAAATTATAAGACCTTCAAAAATGAGTGCCTTGTAGTTTGATTGGATTTTACCTGACCAGGGGAGTATGGATCAGGGTGAATTCTCAGCTGTTTGGTGAAGGCGCTGAGAATGCGATGGTTGAAAATTGCTGTAGGTAGCCACGAATATTTCAATTTGAGCAAAAATATGAGCTGTTTTATTTTGAGTAGCTTATGGTTGCGATGGAAATTTCGCATCTGGACAGAGTATAAATGCCCTGATTCTCACGGGCTTCGCGAAGGGGCTGTAGTTTTAATGAATTTTTTTTGCTGTGGGTATCCACGTGTATCTCATTTTCATATAAAATATAAGGGCTTCAATTTTTCTAGTGTCCAGGGATTGTGGAAAAACTGGTTAGTAATGATGGAAACTCAGTTTTTTATGCTAAGCTGATCGGCGAAGGCCCTGAGATTGCGTTAAAAATCATTAAACCTGTAGGTATCCGCAGGTTTTGCTGATATATCGAACGTATAAAGTCTTCCTTTTTCAAAAAATGTGGATTTCTTTTAATTTTTTTTGTTTTTAATAATTGTCGTGCGGATTTAAGTGGATAACTGACAAGGGAAAATTAAAAAATGGAAAACCAGTGGGGGGATATCCACATTTTTTTTGTTTTCGAGGTGAAATCGCTCAATTTATAAGCGAACATGTGGAAAACAGGGCGAAATTTTTATTTTTTGGAAAAATTTGAGAGAATTTTTTCATTCAACCCTTTAATTTTTCATCTTATCCACTGAGAATATCCAGGATAATGTGAATAAAAGCGCTAATGGTTCTCCAGAAATTATAAAATCAATTATTTCCCTCAGGATATGTGGAAAAACACCTCAAATTTTTTCATTTTCTTTTATTTTTTTCGAAAATTTCTTTTTTCATAGCTTCCAAAGACGCGTTATCCACAAAAATTTGTGTTCGTCTTATAAAAATTGATTTATGAATCTATGAATCTGTGTAATTTTTCTTTTCGGCTCGGGAGATGTGGAAAACTGCTCATTTTTCTCCAAAAATTTTTTCTTTTTAGAATGGGAATCGCATTATAGGGCTCGTTTTCCACAAATTTTTTGTTTTTAATTCCTTAAGTCTTGCCGGAGAATTATTTTTTAATTTTTCTGCGGCAGAAATCCACATTTTTCTCAATTTTCTTCTGTTTTTTATTTCAGTCTTATTTTTTTCAGGATTTTACTCTTTTAATACGCTAATGCAGTATTTGTTGTGTAAAACCTCGTTTTAAGCCATTTTAGCCTGATTGTAGCTGTGTATGAATATTGCTTTGGGAATTATGAAAGAGAGGCTAATTCTGACGGATATAACGATTAAGATTTGAAGGGACACCTGGTTATAGCGCGGGAATAATATACTATTGAGGGCTTGTTATTGGTCTGAGTAGTCTTATCCTACCTTCGTCTTTCGTTTTTGAATGAAGGATCAATGAAGGGTAAGTATAGTTTAAGTATAGTTTAAGTATTAATAAGCAGGGAGGGGGATAACGAGAATATGCTGAAGATATGAAAAAGTGAACGAGAAAAATCCGAATGATACATTTAGTTTATTAACTCATTTGAGTGAAGTGTATCATTCGGATTTTCTATTAGACCAATTCTTCGACCCATATATAGTCTGCTTCTGTTTTACGGAGGGAAAGATTATAGCCGGCTACCATGATTGAAATCGGATCTCCGAGAGGGGCGATCTTTTCTATTTTCACTGTTTCACCGGGTACACAACCCATTTCCATTAATTTAAGGTGCAAATCATCTTTTTCAAAAGATGTGATAACGGCACTTTTTCCAATAGCGAGGGAAGACAATTTAATCACTCCTTTTTTCATCCGTTGTAATTTAATCTTTAATGCCTGAAGTGTTTTGATCTTAGCAGGTGACAAAATTGTATCTCTTACTAAGTAATGCAACAAAGGTACTGGCTGACACTCAATCGAACAAAGACAGGGGAGGTGTAATCCGAAATTTCACCATATTTTTACATTCTCAATCAATTACAAAAACAAGTTCGAGGTATGGCAATCAATTTTACTGCGCATGAGGTGAAAGTAAATCTTAAGAATAAGACGAAGCTGAAGGCATTCATAAAAGACTTATTTGCGCAGGAAGGTCAGGGGATGAAGAGTATGCAATATGTTTTTTGTAGTGACGAATACCTTTTGGAAATCAACCAGCAATTTTTGCAGCATGATACACTGACTGATATTGTGACCTTCGAAATGGGAGAGGACCCTGATGTGACTGAAGGGGAGATTTATATCAGCATCGATCGTGTTCGGGAGAATGCTGAGAAATTTAAAGTAACGGAAGAGCAGGAATTGCATCGGGTTATTTTTCATGGTGCTCTTCATCTTTGTGGTTACAAAGACAAAACAAAAGATCAATCTGCTAAGATGAGACAAATGGAAAACCAGTGTCTTGAGAGATACTTTGGCTGAGAAATATTCAAATGTTCCACGTGGAACATCTTGGAAAACCGGGTCGTTTCGATCCGGTTTTTTTGCTTTAGGTGGTGGTCTTTCTTGGGTTTGGGCGTTAGCTTTTACATCTTTCATTACTTATACTTTGTTGGCTTGTGTTTGATCTTTTTCCAATTCTGGGGATGTAGGTCAGCTAGTTTCTCGTATTTGTTTTGTTATCTGGTATGATGTATTGGGACTTTTCGAGCTGGCACCTCTAAAGGTGTTTTGGGGACGTCGCTTTTAGGAAGGTCTGGTTTGTTGCTGTCCTTGGCGCTAGGCATTCGGTTTAAGGTGGGATCGGGCTGATGCCCTTTTTCGAGGATGACTATTAAGTGTTGTCAATCGTGGTTGGATATTGGAATGCTATTTAACAACTATCAATCGTATAGGAATCTCAAAGGGCTAAGGCCCGAGTCTCCACCTTAAACCTGCTGCTCATAAGGCTGGTAAACTATTTTACAGCTGATAAGGGAAAGGTTGATTGGCCCGTTTTTATAGTCGTTCTTAGGAGATAGATTAGAGGATACTTGTTTTTGGAGTTCAGCTTATCGCAGTCTTGGGCGCCAGGCATTCGGTTTAAGGTGGAACCCGGGCTGATGCCCTTTTTCGAGAATGACTATTAAGCGTTGTCAATCGTGGTTGGATATTGGAATGCTATTTAACAACTATCAATCGTATAGGAATCTCAAAGGGCTAAGGCCCGAGTCTCCACCTTAAACCTGCTGCTCATAAGGCTGGTAAACTGGTTTTATAGCTGACAAAGGGAAAGGTTCGCTATCTCTTTTCATTTGCTCTTATTCACTTTCGGAGATGGATTAGAGAACCTTGGTCTTGAAGTCTAGCTTATTACAGTCCTGGGCGCCAGGCATTCGGTTTAAGGTGGGACCCGGGCTGATGCCCTCTTTCGAGGATGGCTATTAGGCGTTGTCAATCGTGATTGGATATTGGAATGCTATTTAACAACTATCAATCGTATAGGAATCTCAAAGGGCTAAGGCCCGAGTCTCCACCTTAAACCTGCTGCTCATATGGCTGGCAAACTGGTTTTGTAGCTGATAAGGACAGGTGGGTTATTTGATTTTCTGCTGTTCATGCTTTGGTATTCCTGATGGGCGGCGTGTGGCTATCTTCATTTTTGATAGGCATATTTACACCTGTTGGTGAATTACTTAGTTATACTTATTCTTTATTGTATTGTCGCCCTAAAAAGATTTCTGAATTCTATCAACCGGTTTTTTACAGTATCAGGATTTAAACCCTGGTAGATAACTGATAATTAAGATGAATGTGTAAGGCCAAAACTTGATAATAGAAAAGACAGTAGAACGAATAATCAAGAAACATTTATTTCGATTTAGGTCTATCACAATCTTTGTTTGATAGGATAGAGGACAATACTTGATGACCATAGCAAGTAGAGTAAAGCATAAAAGAATACCGCTGGGTTAGACTTATCTCAACTAAATTAGGACATCATATCTCCACATAAAATATTAGCTGATTTTCACAAACGGTCATCGGTAAGAAAATATTCCAAGTACCGTGCTGAATTACCATGTAGGACATTTGATGCGGCGGGTTTGAGAAGGAGCTGTCGGGCCTTAGCCCTTCGAGACGCCTACACGCTTTGTAAAAGTTTAATAGTACTCCAAATCCAACCACGATTGACAACGCTCAATAGCAAATCTCGAAGAAGGGCATCAGCCCGATAGCCCTTCTCAAACCCATAGCAGTACGCCGAGGAATGCAGCAGTATATAGACCAGAACTAATTCGGAGCAAAACAAGAATGCCTGCACAAAGAATGAATAATAGACTATGACTATTAAGAATATCTCAAATACTCCCCCGAATTATCATGGAAGACAATTATTGCGGC